>Ga0209051_1000003_pt1 | contig 1609245 bp, 1472 predicted proteins | sample AraplaCvi_mMS_r2_2_FD_184286 | JGI IMG/M metagenome (GOLD analysis project Ga0209051, IMG submission 184286) | Arabidopsis root microbial communities from North Carolina, USA - plate scrape MF_Cvi_mMS_r2 (SPAdes) (version 2) | ecosystem: Host-associated > Plants > Roots > Endosphere | place... | reverse complement strand
TACGGGGCAATCCCGCACGGAAATTCACAAGCGTGACCCAAGGCATCAAATAGAAGATTGGCCTTTCAATTCACCGCCGCCACAAACACCCACTCCGCATAACTCTCCTTGTCCTGAAAATCCCGGTTGTGGATTTTTGTGCGTGTTTGATCCACTTTTCCATCGAGCGCTGACCCACACAGACTTCGCCAAGGCCTCGAGAATTGGGCGTATTCGGAGGCGCTCATTGGATCAACCGATGAATGGAAAGGCGGGTCAATTTCGCACGGAAATCCACACATACAGGACGAAGAGCCCTTCCCCGTCGTCGCTGCTGGACCAGCGTGAGCCGCGCAGAAAACCCCGGATGCCCATTCGCTCGGGAAAGTGTTCGTGGGAATGCCAGTGTTCGAACTCTTCCCTGTGTTCGTGTGCCATATTCCACCACATCGCGACGGCGCTTTTCCCAAAAAGGCCATGATGTTCGCTTTCCGCCCCGGGCGTTGGCTGAGGTCTTGGTACTTAATAGGTTCCCAGCACAAAGATGCTGGTGTCCACCGTCTTGATATCGGTGCGCCCGCAAAAGGCCATGGTCAAGTCCAGTTCCTTGTGGATGATCTCCAGCGCCTTGGTGACGCCTTGCTCACCCATGGCGCCCAGCCCATAGAGGAAGGCGCGGCCTATGTAGGTGCCCTTGGCGCCCAAGGCGATGGCTTTGAGGACGTCCTGGCCGGAGCGTATGCCGCCGTCCATGTGGACTTCAATCTGATTGCCCACCGCGGCGACGATCTCGGGCAAGCATGAAATGGAGGACATCGCGCCGTCGAGCTGGCGGCCGCCGTGGTTGGAGACGATGAGGGCATCGGCGCCTGAGTTGACGGCGAGTTTGGCGTCCTCGACATCCTGGATGCCTTTGAGGATGAGTTTGCCGCCCCAGCGTTTCTTGATCCATTCGACGTCGCCCCAATTGAGGGCGGGGTCGAACTGCTTGGCCGTCCATTCCGAGAGCGAGCCCATGTTCTCCACTCCCTTGACGTGGCCCACGATGTTGCCGAAGCCGTGGCGTTTGGTGCCCAGCATGCCCAGGCCCCAGCGGGGTTTGGTCATGAGGTTGAGGATGGTGGAGAGCGTGGGCTTGGGCGGGGCGCTCAGGCCGTTCTTCAAGTCCTTGTGGCGCTGACCGAGGATCTGCAGGTCTAGCGTGAGCACCAGCGCCGAGCAATTGGCCGCCTTGGCGCGGTCTATCAGGCTTTCGATAAAGGCCCGGTCCTTCATCACATAGAGCTGGAACCAGAAGGGGTGGCGGTCGGTTCCGGCGGCCACGTCTTCGATGGAGCAGATGCTCATGGTCGACAGGGTGAAGGGGATGCCGAATTTCTTGGCGGCGCGTGCGCCCAGGATTTCACCGTCGGCGTGCTGCATGCCGGTGAGGCCGGTGGGCGCGATGGCGACGGGCATGGCGACGGGCTGGCCGATCATGCTGGTGGCTGTGCTGCGGTTTTCCATGTTGACGGCAACGCGCTGGCGCAGCTTGATCTTCTGGAAATCGCTTTCGTTGGCGCGGTAGGTGCTCTCCGTCCACGAGCCGGAATCGGCATAATCATAGAACATGCGGGGCACGCGTTTTTTGGCCAGGATGCGCAGGTCTTCAATATTGGTGATCACGGGCACGGTCTTATCTCCTCAGTCGCCCAATGCTAAGGGTTTAGGCACCCGCCGGGATTGAATAAATTTTGCCGGCTTCCAAATTATTTCAATGCGCCGGCCGCCCCGGCCCGGGCCTCGCGCACTCCGGCGCCGCGCACTTCGAAGCGGATCTCGTCGGCGACCTTACCGCCGGCATCGACCAGCTGCACCACATGCCGGCCCGGCCAGGGCATCCATTGGGCTTGGGGCCCGCGGGCGAATTCCTTGCCGTCCATCAGCCAGCGCGTGCCGCGGCCTTCGGCGCTGAAACTGATGCGCTGGTGTTTGGGCGGGATGTCCGGGTCCAGCGCGATGATGGTGCCCGTCGTGGGCGCTGTGATGCGGGGTGGGGCATCGGGCTCGGCTGCGGGCCTTGTGCTGGGCCTGGAGGCCTTGGCCGGGCGGGTATCGCCCGCGCCTGAATTCAGGGCGAAGACCACCTGCTCCGTGCCCTGAATGAACCATTCGTTGCGCGCGGCCTCCAGCGGCGTGCCGCCCTGCGTGCCGAATTGCGTGCGGCTTTGCACCAGGCCGGCCGGTGGCGTGGGTGCGCGGCTGCGTTCGGTCTTGTGCAGGTAGTTCATGATCGCGGCCCAGATGGGTGCCGCACCGCTGGTGCCGCTCACGTCCCACATGGGCGCGCCGCTGGCGTTGCCTACCCACACGCCCACGGTGTACCGCTGCGAAAAGCCCATGGCCCAGTTGTCGCGCATGTCCTTGCTGGTGCCGGTTTTGACGGCCGTCCAGAAGCGCGTAGCCAGGATGCTGTCGGTGCCGAAGGTGCGGGCGCGCGCCATCGGGTCGGCCATGATGTCGGTTGCGATAAAGACGGCGCGGGCATCAAGCGCTTGCCTGAAGACCGGCTTGGGGTTCTTCGCGAGCGAGGGCGCGCTGTAGCGCCCGCCGTTGGCCAGCGTGCGGTAGGCGTTGGTGAGCGACAGCAGCGAGACCTCGCTGCTGCCCAGCGCCAGGCTGTAGCCGTAGTAGTCGCCCGACTCCTTGAGCGGCAGGCCGACGGCCCTGAGCTGCTTGTGGAAGGCATCGGGCGACACCATGACCAGCGTGCGCACGGCCGGCACATTGAGCGAGGCGCCCAGCGCGGTGCGCGCAGACACCAGACCCTTGAACTGCCGGTCGTAGTTTTGCGGGATGTAAAGGCCGTTGGCCGTCTGGATCTGTGAGGAAGAATCTTCCAGCAGCGAGGCGGCGGTGATGCGCTTTTCGGCGATCGCCTGCGCATACAAGAACGGCTTGAGCGTGGAGCCCGGCTGGCGCAGCGCCAGCACGCCGTCGACTTCGGCCGCGTCGCTGAGTTCGCCTGAGGAGCCCACCCATGCCAGCACCTCGCCGGTGGCGTTGTCCAGCACCACAACCGCGCCGTCTTCCACATGGCGGCCGCGCAGCTCGCGCAGCTGCTGCGTGAGGGTTTGCACGGCGAAGCGCTGCAGTGGGGCGCGCAGGGTGGAGCGCATGGATGGGCTTTTTGAATTCGCGGAGCCCTCACCCCCACCCTCTCCCGGGGGGAGAGGGAGTAATGCGGATTCGTTGCGCTCAGGGCTGTTACTCCCTCTCCCTCTGGGAGAGGGCAGGGGTGAGGGCGCGCGAAGCGCCAGCAGCCTGCGCGCCAAATGCGGCGCCACACCCTCACTCGCATCAAAAGCCTTGCGCTGCAGCGCGGCCACGGCAAACAAATCCAGGCCCTCGCAATCCACCCTGGCTGGCGCCTGCATGGTTTTGAGCACGCCGCAGGCGCGCTGCGAGACCTGCGCGGCCTTGGCATTGGGCGCGCGCACCAGCGCGGCCGCGATCGCCGCCTCGCGTTCGTCAAGCCCGTGCGCGGCCTTGCCGAACAGCGTGCGGCTCAGCGCGTCAATCCCCACCATCTCACCGCGAAAAGGCACCAGGTTGAGATAGGCCTCCAGGATCTGGTCCTTGCGCCAGCGCGCTTCCAGGATCTGCGCCGACACGGTCTGGCCGACCTTCTGCGCGACGCTGCGGCCGCCCGCGCCGGCGCGCCAGTCTTCATCCAGCAGCCCGGCCAGCTGCATGCTGATGGTGGAGGCGCCGCGTGTTTTGGTGTTCCACAGGTTGCCCCAGGCTGCGGCCGATACCGCGCGCCAGTCCACACCGCTGTGCTCGTAAAAGCGCTTGTCCTCGCTGAGCACCAGCGCCGTGCGCAGGGCCGGCGACACATCGGGAAGGGCGACCCATTGGCCGCGTCGCACGGCTTTGTCGGTGCGCAGGCGCTGGATCAGTTCGCCATTGCGGTCCAGCACCAGGGTTTCGGAGGGCTTGAAGTCGCGTTTGACTTCGTCGAAGGTGGCGACGGCATGGGCGGCGTCCATCGCGCACACCGCCAGCAGCAGCGTTGCCGCGAATGAGCATCGCAGGCGCCTGAACTTCTTCATGCCGGCAACCCCACCTTCGTCGCCGCACTAAAAATCTGTAGCAACTGCGCCTGCCAGGGCCCTTCGGCATCGACGGCTGTCTGCACCAGCACGGTCTGCGTCACGCGGTCTACCAGCACGCGCTGGCCGTGGTGGCCGTTCATCATCATCCAGCTGCCGTCGGCCTTGGGGTGCCAGAAGAAGTACTTGTAGCCGAAATAGCGCATGGCCGTTCCGTGCCGGCATTGCGCATCGGCGGCCGACCAGGAGCTGCATTCGTCTATCCATTTTTTGCTCACGACCTGGCGGCCCTCGATGGCACCGTCCTGCGCGATCAGCTGTCCCAGCCGCGCCCAGTCGCGCAGCCGCGCGCCAAAGCCTATGCAGTTGAACTCCTTGCCCTTGCCGTCGCACTGCCAGCTGGCGTCGCCCTCGGCGCCCAGCGGCTGCCACAGGGCCTGCTCGCAAAAGGTTGCCAGCGGCATGCCGGTGACCCGGCGTATCACCATGCCTATGGTGAGCGGGCAGAGTTCGTTGTAGTTGTAGCGCGTGCCGGGTGGCTCCTGCACGGCGTTCCAGCCGCGCACCACGGCTTCCAGGTCGGGATTGGCTCCGCTGAAGGCGCGCGGGTAGATGGTGGGGTTGTCGCGCTCGTGCAGTATGGCCGCGCCGCTGGACATATTGGCCAGGTGGCGCAGGGGGATGCCGCCGTGCAGCGTGCCCTTGAGTTCTTCCACATACATCTGCGGCGTGTCGTCCATGGAGCGGATCAGGCCGCGGTCCAGGCAGATGCCCAGCAGCAGCGAGGTCACGCTCTTGGCCATGGACCAGCTGGTCATGCGCATCTCGGGCTTGCGATCAAACTGGTAGGACTCGAGCAGCACCTGGCCCTTGCGCGCGATCAGCAGGCCGGTCACCGGCCAGGCCTTGAGGTAGTCCGCCGCCGACCCGGCAACCGGGGCAAAGGCATTCAGGCTTTCGGCCGGGGCCGCCGCCAGCGGGGAGGCCTGGGCCGGCGCCGCAATGGGCCGCGCGCGGAACATGGCTTCGTAGCCGCCCGAGTAGTTGCCGATGCGGTAGTCCTTGTCGGTCCAGTTGCCGTTGCTGCCCCGGCCCGTGGGGTAACCCAGGCTGCGTTGCCAGTCCGCGGCGGCCGCAGTTGCCCCGCGCGGCAGGGCCATGCCCGCAGCCAATGCCGTGATGAGCGCGCGGCGCTGGATCATTTCGCGGCTTCCACCTTCACCCGCGCATTCGGGAACTCGCCGAACATCTCGGGCGCGTACATGGCCTCGACACGGCTCGGAGGCAAGGCAAAGTCACCGACGTTGTTCAGGCGCACGGTGTATTCCATCTTCACCACGCCTTTGGGCAGGTACTCGTAGTAACTGCGGAAGGCTTCGAAGCTGCGCTCCTCAAACGCGGGCCAGCCCGCACCGCTCTTCTTTTCGCCGCCGGTCGCGATTTCGGAATCGCGGCCCAGGCCGCCGCCCAGGATGGTCGCGCCGCCGGGCACCGGGTCGCTGATGACGACCCAGGTCATGTCGGCGCTGGCGTTGACTTCCAGCGTGATGCGGACCACGTCGCCGCGGGTGTAGACACCCTTGACGGCTTGTTCCACCGGCGTGAGGGTCTTCTTGATCTGGTAGCCGGCGTTGAAGGGCTCCTTCAGCTGGATGGCTGCGATGGACTGCAGCGTGAGCCAGGGCTTGCCGGGGCCCTGGTGTGTCACCGTCAATGTGTCCTTCGCAGCGCCACCCCAGGGCAGGAACATGCTGTTGTTGCGCAGGTTGCCGGGCGAAGCCGGCGCGCCGAAGAAGGTGGTCTGGTTGGGCGCACCGGCCGCGTCGGTGGTCTTGACGCGGTCGACCTTGCTCCAGTCCACGCTTGCCACACTGGCTGCAGCCGCTGCCAGTGTGGCCTTGGTCACGCCCGCCACCGGCGTGGCTTCAAACTTGGCCGAGAACTTGTCGAGAGCCAGGCCGCCCCAAAGGTTGGCCGTGGTGGTGTGCCAGGCGCCTTTTTGCTGGCGCGCGATAAAGCCGTTGGCCAGGCGGCCCATGTCGTCTTTCCAGGCCGGGTCGTCCATCACGGCCAGCATCAGGCGCGCGGTGTTGACGTCGCCGTTGGTCATCAGCCACCACCAGTAGTCGTCCTTCTCGGTGCTGAAGACCAGCTTGGTGCCCTGGAAGGACAGGCGCGAACGCAGCACCTGGTTGGCTTCGGCGATGCGCTGCTCGCGCTGCGGCGCGTCGGCCACACGCTTCAGGATATTGAGCCAGTCGATCACCGCGTGCGTGGGCCACTGGTTGGGCGCAATGGTGATGCTGCCCAGCATGCGGCCCTGGGCCTTGCCGTAGCGCGACAGCGCCTCCAGCGCGGCCAGCTTGCGCACGTCCAGGTCCTTGCGCGGGCTCCAGAAGTCGCGCTGGATGCGGCCTTCCACAAACGCGATCAGGCCGCGCTCCATGGGGGCGCGGGCTTCGTCGGGCAGGGCGAAGGCTGGGTTGATGCCAGAGGCCTCATGCGTGGCAGCCAGCAGATAGGCCGTCAGCGCATCGCTGCCGCGGTTGGCTTCGCCATCGCGCGGCGGGAAGTAGTTGGCCAGGCCATCGCTGTCAAGGTAGGTGGGCAACTGCGCCAGCACCGTCTGCCAGAGCTTGCCGTCGCGCAGGCCCACGGCCTTGCTGGTTTTTTGCTCCAGGCAGATGAAGGGGTACATCGCAAAATAGTCGCGCACGCCGTCCATGCCTTCAGCCAGTTTGGGCTGCAGCGACATCTTCAGGCCGCCGCGGCCTGGCAGGGCGTCGGCCGGCGGATTCACGTCCAGCGTGAAGCCGCCGTCGACCTGCACCAGCGTAGCCTGCTGCACCGTCAGCGGCACGGCCGGGATGATGCGCTGGCGCGCTTTGAGGCCGTCGCGCGCACCGCTGATGGTGTCTTTCGCTTCGATTTCCCACAGGATGGCTTCGGCGCGCGTGAGCGCGAGCTGCGCGGGCGCGGTGACCATCCAGGCCACTTCGCGTGCCTCGCCGGCCGGGATGTCCACGGTCTGCGGCTTGAGGTCGAGCAGCGTGGCGCGCGGGCTCACTTCAACCTTCATCGCGGCCTTGGTGGTGTTGCGCAAAGTCAGCTGCGCGCGGAACTGGTCGTCCTCGCGCACCAGCGGCGGCAGGCCGCTGATGATCTGCAAATCCTGCGTGGCGCGTATCGATGTCTGGCCGGTGCCGAAGAGGCCGGTGCCGGCGTCGGCCACGGCGACGATCTTGAAGGTCGTCAGCGCGTCATTGAGGGGCACGGTCACCACGGCCTGGCCCTTGGCGTCGAGCACCACGCTGGGGTTCCACAGCAGCAGGGTTTCCAGCAGCTCGCGCGTGTTGCTGCGCCCGCCGCCGCCGCCGGCCGCCACGGCCTTGCGCCCGTAGTGCCTGCGGCCGATGATTTCCATCTGCGCCGTTGATGTCTCCACGCCCCAGGCGCGGCGCTGCAGCATGGCGCCCAGCAGGTCCCAGCTGTCGTTGGGCATGAGCTCCAGCAGCGCCTGATCCACCGCGGCCAGCGCCACTTCAGCATTGGCGGCGGGCTGGCCGTTGGGCAGCTTGGCCGTGATGGTGACCTTGGCCTGGCCGCGCACCGCGTAGCTTTCCTTGTCGGCCTTCACACTCACCTCAAGCTGGTGCGCCTTGGTGCCCACGCGGATTTCGGCCACGCCCAGGCGGTAGGCCGGCTTGCTCAGGTCGACCAGCGCGGTAGGCGCCACGTATTCGCGGCCTTCATACCAGAAGGAAGTCCACCACTCGCGCGGCGCCTTGTAGCCCCAGGTGAAGAAGCTGTACCAGGGAACCTCGCGCAGGCGGCCGCGCAGGGCCAGCACGCTGACATAAACGTTCGGGCCCCAGCCTTCCTTGATCTGCAGGTTGACGGTAGGGTCCTGGCCGTTGAGCTGCACCACCTGGGTCTCGATGACGCCTTCGCGCTCAATCGCCACCAGCGCGGTGGCGAAGCGGAAGGGCATGCGCACCTGGAACTTGGCGGTCTCGCCGGGCTGGTAGCTTTTCTTTTCCGGCAGCACGTCCATGCGGTCATGGTCTTCGCCGCCGAACCAGAGCTCGCCCTGGCGTGTGACATACACATTGCTGGCCGCCTGTATGGTGTTGCCGTCCTTGTCCTTGGCCGTCACGATGAGCTCGACCTCGCCGGGCTCGCCGAGCTTGGTGTCGCACAGCAGCAGGCCGCGCGAATCACTCTTGCCGCTGCAGACGCTGCCGAGGTCTTTGGTCTCGGTCTTGTTGTCGTAGGTGTAGAAGCCGCCCACCATGCGCTTGCGGCTGGTGGTGGTGATGCGCGCCACGGCTTTCACTTCCAGCGACACGTCGGTGGCGGGCTTGCCCGTGAGGTCCAGCGCCAAGGCCTGGAAGCGTATCTTCTGGCTGCTGGAGACCCAGCCCTCGGTCTTGATGCCGGCCACCACGGCGGCCGGCCAGACGGTGGAGACGCTGCGAATCGTCTGCACCTCGCCGTTGGGGTCGGCGTAGCTGGCTTCCATCAGCAGCTCCTGCGGCTGCCTGCGCGCCGGGATGTCGTTGATGGTGAGCTTGCCCGCGCCGTTGCGGTCCAGCGTGAGCGGCAGCTTGTCGGCGATCACGCGCTGGTCCTGCGAGGCCGTGCTTTCCTCGTTGTCCTGGTTGCCGCCGGCTTCGCGGTTGCGCGGCGGCATGAAGTTGAATTCTTCATAGTCGCTGTAGCTCAGGCTCTTGGCGCGCACCAGGGCCGACACGCGCACCGGCAGGTTGACGGCACCGCCGCCCGAGACGTAGTTGATCTGCACGTCGGTCGGCACCGACTTCACGTTGACCAGGGCCTTCTTCTCGGACGGGTTGATGCGCCCTTCAAGCACCGGCAGGCGGAACTCCTCGACACGGAACTGCCCGCTGCTAAAGCTGCGGGCGCGGTTGCCCCGGCCCTTGCCGGTGTCGTTCTGGCCCTTGAGCTGCACTTCGTACACGCCCAGCTTGGCGGCGGGGGGGATGGCAAACGTGTTCTCGGCGCTCAGGCCGCCGGTGGCCGTCTTGCGCCAGCTGATGGGCTGGGTGTATTGCTGGCCGCTGCCCACATGGGTGACGACCAGGGTGCCCGGCGTGCCTTCCGGCAGGCCGAAGCCCTTGCTGGTTTCGGTGCGCAGCACATGCTTCATCGAGACGGTCTCACCGGCCCGCAGCAAGGTGCGGTCAAAAATTGTGTGGGCCCGCTCGTCGGGCAGGGGGTCGCGGCTGGTTGGCACATTGAAGCGCCAGGGCTCTATGCCCTTGTGCCAGTCGCTCCAGGTAAAGGCCAGGTCTTCAACACCTTCAACCTTGCTGCGCGCACTCACGAAGTAGGCATTGCGGTAGTCGTCGTTGCTGCCACCTGAGCAGCGAGGCGGCTCGGACGAGAGATCGGCGAAGCTGGCGATGCCCTGCGCGTTGGTCACGGCCTTGGCGACTTCGGTGCCGTTGCAGGCCGAGACGCGCACCGTGGCGCCCGCCACCGGCGCGCCCTTGTCCAGCGTGGTGACCCAGGCCAGCGAATTCTCGCGGCCCAGCTTGAAGTGCACGCCCAGGTTGGTCACCAGCGCTGAAGTGCGCACATACATGGTCCGGCTCGCGCCGTGGCGTTCGTCCAGCAGCGAAGTGCCGAGTTTCTGCGAGGCGATCTCCACCACATGGAAGCCCGGCGCCAGCGGGATGCCGACGACTTCAAAAGGCCGTGGGTCGTTGCCCACGGGCTTGGGCAGGTCCAGCGTCTTCACGCCGGCCTGGCCGCCCAGCAGCGAGAGCATGCGCGACTGCACATAGTCCTTGTCCTGCGTATCCAATACCTTGGGCAGGGGGCCTTTGACGTCGGCCGCGGCTGCCTTGCGCGAGACCTGGTACTCGTCATAGCGCTGCACCTTGCGGAACCAGGCAATGATGTCGGCGTCGGTGCGCGGCTGCAGGTCGCTGACCTTGCCGGCCGGCGCGGCGGCGGCGCCCGGCGCCAGTCCCTTGACCTGCAGGGCCGCCTCCACATTGCGCAGCGTGACCGGCAGCAGGGCCGGGTCGCCCGGCTTGGTGTTGGGTTCGGCAAAGCGCTCGACGATGCCGAAGGGCGCGGCGGCGAATTTCGCCAGCGGCGGCATCGCGCCCGTGGCCACCTTCAGCGGAAAGCTGTCGGCATTGCGGAGCGTGCGGCCCGAGGCGTCCTTGAAATCCCTGGGCAGTTCCAGCGAGAACTGGGCCTGTTCCGGAAACAGCGGCTTGAAGGTGATGCCGGTGACCACGTTGTCGCCGTCGCTGTTGCCTTCGTCAAAGAAAGGCTTGAGCGTGTCCTTGTCGCCCTTCAGACGGATCGCCTCGGCCAGCTTGCGCGGCACCGGCGCGTTGAAGGACAGGCTCATGGGCCGCATCGGCAGGCAGGCCGATTGGGCGTTTTCGCGCTCGCAGCTGAAGCTGGCCGAGAAGGGCTCGCGCACCTGGAAGTTGTAGCGCTTTTCGACGGAATTGGCGATGCCGCTGGGCGTGCTCACGCCCTTGCCGTAGACCAGCTGCACCTTGCTGGCCGGCGTCAGGCGCCGGTTGCAGGCCAGCGTGATGTAGCGCAGCGGCTCCTTGGCCGCGGGCTTGTCCAGGCCCTGGGACTTGAGCAGCTCGTCGCGCTCCTTGCCTTCGATCAGCTTGACGGGTACACGCTCGCCCAGGCCTTCGGCGGCGCACCAGACGTTCTCGCGAACACTTTGCAAGGTGGCCGGGCCGTTGAGCTGCAGCATGAAGTACTGTTCTTCATCGATGCGCTCGTAGGTGCCTGGGCGCATGTGCTGGACAAAGGGGCCGCCGGTGTTGAACTTGTAGGAGGTGTTGCCGGCCACCGGTTGGCCCTTGGGCGACTTGAAGGTGCCGACCACCTGCAGTGCGCAGCTCACACCCGGCGGCAGGTCGTTTTCGAATTCGAAAGCCCATTCGCGCTCGCTGATCCAGCGGCCGGAGCCTTTGGTGGCTTGCGCGTCGCTGCAGCTCAGCGACAGCGGGGCGGGCGCTTTGGGGTCGCCAAAATTGACGGCGCCCTCATCGAACTTGGCGACGATCTGCCTGACACGCGCAATCTCGCCCTGGGGCGAGAGGCTGACGATCTGCAAGGCATGGGCATGCAGCGAAACCGCCGCGGTCAGTGCCAGGGCGGCTTTTTTCATTGTTGGGCTCACGGTCCTTCTCCTCCTTCGGAAGGCCAAAGCGTAGCTGATTTATATGTAACAAAGTATGTGTAACCCTGGGAAGAATTCCCCTGCGCCCTGGCCTTTCATCGCAGGCTTCTGCCGTTATGGCGTGCGGGCTCCCTATTTACGCTGCCGCCGTTCGGGAAAGCGCCACCGCATCAGCCCCCGCCGGATAGCGCTGCCTCCCGCTCACGTCATTCGCAGCGAGCCAGACCGCTTCGGCCACATCCTCCGCGGTGGTCACCGCGGTCAGGCCGCCCAGCCCTGCAAATATGTTTTGCGCTAACGGTGCATAAGCCTCGGGAATCAGCCCCTGCATCCGTTCCGCGCCGTTGGCCGTGAAGCGTGTGCCCGGCCCATAGCCCGGCTCGACCAGCTTCACGCCGATGTGAAAGGGCGCCAGCTCCAGGGCCAGCGATTCGCTGAAGCCGGTGATCGCGGTCTTGCAGGCGGTGTAGGCCGCCACCAGCGGCATGGGTGCCAGCGTGACGGTGGAGGTCACATTGATCAGCAGCCCGGCCTTGCGGGCCCGGAACTGCGGCAGCACCGCCTGGGCCATTGCCATCATGCCGAAGGTGTTGGTTTCGAAAATCTCGCGCACGGTGGCCATGGGTGTCGCCTCGAAGGCGCCGAAGAGGCCCAGGCCCGCGTTGTTCACAAGGACGTCGATGGGCCCGGCGGCCTCGATGGCCGCGGCGATGCTTTCAGGCCGGGTCACGTCGAGCGGCAGCACGCGCAGGCGTTCCGAGCGGGGCAGGACGTCTTCTCGCGGTGTCCGCATGGTGGCAATGACCTTCCAGCCCTCGGCGTGGAAGCGGCGGGCGGTTTCCAGGCCGTAGCCGGAGGAGCAGCCGGTGATCAGCACGGTTTTTTCGGTTTGGGTGTGTGTAGTTGCTGCGGTGTTCATATGCATTTCCTTGGGTTGTTGATGGGAGGTGCTGTACGATATCGCCGATAAACAGGACTATCTACAATCAATAGTCCGTAATTGATTTGCAGGAGTCCTGTTGTGGTTGATCCCCTGGCGGAAGTCATCTCGTTGCTGAAGCCGCGTGCCGTGTACTCCAAGGTGATCAGCGGCGCAGGCGCATGGGCCGTGCGCTATTCGGAATTCGGCCAGCCCAGCTTTTGCGCCATGCTTGAAGGCGAGTGCACCCTGGCTGTCGATGGGCAGGAGCCCATCACGCTGCTTGCCGGTGATTTTTTGCTGATGCCGGCCACCCCCGGCTTCACCATGTCCGGAGCTGCGCCGGCGGCCCCCGTGTTTGTCGATGCCAGATCGGCGCCTGTGCCCGAAGGGGAAATCCGCCATGGCAATCCCGAAGGCCCACCTGACATGCGCATGCTGGGTGGTTACTTTGGCTTTGACTCCCCCGATGCGGCCTTGATGGTGTCGTTGCTGCCGGCCTTGCTGCATGTGCGCGGTGTCGGGCGGCTGCCGCTGCTGGTGCAACTGGTGCGGGAAGAGTCCCTGGCGCAGCGGCCCGGCCGCGAACTGGTGCTGGGACGGCTCATCGAAGTGCTGCTGGTCGAAGCCCTGCGTGGGGCACCGACTGAAGGCGCGCCGCCGGGGCTGCTGCGCGCCCTGGCCGACACGCGCCTGGCCGCGGCGGTGCGGCACATGCACAGCGACCCCGCGCATGCGTGGACGGTGCTCGAGCTCGCGCAAAAGGCCGCGCTGTCAAGATCGGCTTTTTTTGAACGCTTCTCGCGCGCCGTGGGCTTGCCGCCCATGGAATACCTGCTGGCCTGGCGCATGGCCCTGGCCAAGGATTTGCTCAGGCGCAGCGGCGTCGCGCTGGCCGAAGTGGCGGAGCGTGTAGGCTACAGCTCGGCCAGCACTTTCAGCACAGCCTTCAGCCGCCATGTGGGCCAGGCGCCTGGGCACTATGCGCGGCAACAATCGCCTGCCTCGGCATAGGCAGGGCTCATGACGCTTTGCGCGCCTATACGATAGAGTGTGCCGGCCTGGGCTGGCAGTGCCGCTCAGGCCGATTCCCTCATATCCCTCATGTCCCTTTGGGAGCACACGTGGCAAACGCAACATCCATCCCAGCCCAGACAGTACTGAAGAAACACCCCATTTTTGCCGGCGTTTGCGTGGCCTGCTTGTGGATGCCTGGGCTTTCATGGGCCGGTGGCGCGGAATTCGCGCTGCGCTGGAGCAGCGGCGGGCCGGCCTCCGCGGAGGAGGCTGTGGCGGTGATGGGCCTGGAGGGTGCCCGCAAAGTCAATGAGTATGAAGTCGAGTACTTCACCGTGCTTGCACCGCCGGTGCCCACCGACCCGCCGGCGATCGGAAGGAGGCGGATACGGTCCGACGAGAAAGTAGAGCTGACTTTGAAATACCGCAGCCCGCAGCCCTTCGGCAGTGGCTTTGACACGAAGACCGCCTGCGCCCTGGGGAAGAACACCAGCATCAAGCAGGAAACCGACATATCGGTGCTCGGGACGCTGCAGCCCAGCCGGGCCTATTCGATTTCCTGTGAGCGTGAGGCGAAGAAGACGCTCGAGTTCCCCGGGGCCATGCGCGCGAAATCCATGGGGTGCAGGAATCGCATGAAACGCGTCACCGTCGGCATGTTCAAGGTGGAGGAGTGGCAGCTTCCCCAGGGCCGTCTTCTCGAGGTGTCCATGCCGGGGAGTGACACGCCGCAAGACCTGGCGCTCTTTATGGCAAAGATCAAGCCCTTGCTTGACAAAGGCGTGGTGGTCGTGGATCGCAGCAAGTCCCAGGCGGGGAGCGGTTGCGCTTAGCGCAAGGCGATATAGGCTTCACCCATGGATTCATTGATCAGCGCTTCCGCCCGCGCACTGGCCACCGGTGACGCGCTGGGCGCGCTCAAGCGCGTGGCCCTGCGTGACGACCCACCGGCGCTGGCCTTGCGCGGCATTGCCATGGCCCAGCTCGGCGAACACCCGCGTGCGCGTGAACTCCTCAAGCGTGCCGCCCGTGGTTTTGGCGCGCATGAAGCGCTGGCGTGTGCCCGCTGTGTCGTGGCCGAGGCTGAGGTGGCCATGGCCATGCGCGACTTCAGCGGTTCGCCGCGCGCGCTGGCTGCGGCAGCCGCCACGCTGGAGGCGCATGCCGACAATGCCAATGCATTGCAGGCCTGGCTGGTCACCGCGCGGCGCTTTCTTTTGCTCGGGAAGCTTGATGATGCACGCGCAGCACTGGCGCGGCTCGATGCGCACGGCCTGCCACCCATCTTGAGAGCGGTGGTTGAGCTGACCGCGGCCGAGCTGGCGCTGCGCTCGCTGCGGGTCGGCGATGCGCGCATGGCGCTGGCGCGCGCGCAGGCGGCGGCCGAGCGCGCGCAAGTGCCGGCGCTGCAGGCCGAGGTGGCGGAGGCGAGGGCGGCGCTGGACCGTCCCGCGGCCCGTCGGCTCACGGCTGATGGTGAGGTGGCGCTGCGCCTGGATGAGGTGTCGGCGCTGCTGGCCTCGGATGCGCTGGTGGTTGACGCCTGCCGGCACGGGCTGGGCGCCGGCGAACAATGGCGGCCGCTGGCGCGCAGGCCAGTGCTGTTCGCGCTGGCCCGCATGCTGGCCGAGGCCTGGCCCGGCGATGCGGATCGCGAGGCCTTGATTGCGGGTGTGTTCCGCACCAGACACCCTGACGAGACGCACAGGGCGCGGCTCAGGGTTGAGATAGGGCGCCTGCGCGCGCTGGTCAAACCGCTCGCGGCCATTGAGGCGACTGCGCGGGGCTTTATCCTGAAGCCCCATGCCGGGCGCGGCGTGGCCGTGCTGGCGCCGCCCATTGATGGGGATGAGGCCTCGCTGGTGGCGCTGCTCTCTGACGGCGCGGCCTGGTCCACCTCGGCCCTGGCGCTGGCCCTGGGCGCGAGCCAGCGCACCGTGCAGCGCGCGCTGGCCGAGCTGGAGGCCGAGGGGCGGGTGCGCTCCCTGGGGCGGGCGCGGGCGCAGCGCTGGCTGGCACCGCCGCTGGCCGGATTCACGACGATCTTGTTACTCCCCGCTTCGCTGCCGATTGGATAGAGTTGTCTCCATGGCGTCGATGAGCGGCGCAACAAGGAGCCGCAATGACAAGCAAGACCCTCAAGCAAACACCCGAACCCAAGGCGCGCCCCGCCGAGATTGTTCGGGAATACAGCTTTCCCGGTGTCGATGACATCGCCGGCGTCACCCATGATGGCCAGCGCGTCTGGGCCGCCGCTCGCACAAGACTGATCGCCTTCGACCCGGCCAGCGGTGAGCAGACGCGCACGCTCAACTGCGTGGGCGATGCGGGCACCGCCTTTGACGGCAAACACCTCTACCAGATCGCCGAGTCGCGCATCGACAAGATAGACCCGGCCACCGGCAAGGTGCTGGCGTCCATCCCGGCGCCCGGCAGCGGCAGCGACTCGGGCCTGACCTGGGCCGAAGGCAGCCTGTGGGTGGGCCAGTACCGCGACCGCAGGATCCACCAGGTCGACCCTAAAACTGGCGCGATCCAGCGCACGATTGAATCGAACCGCTTCGTCACCGGCGTGACCTGGGTGGACGGCGAACTCTGGCACGGCACCTGGGAGGGCGACGAGAGCGAGATCCGCCGCATCGACCCGCAAAGCGGCGCCGTGATCGAGCGGCTCGAAATGCCGAAGGGCGCCGGCGTCAGCGGGCTGGAGTCCGACGGCGCTGACCTCTTTTACGCGGGCGGCGGCAAGAGCGGCAAGGTCCGCGCCGTGCGGCGGCCCAAAGCCGCGTAGCAACTGCCGCGAGGGCTCCAAGCCCTGCGCTGATAGTTCCCCGGCCTTCTGGCCACAACGAGCGCACCCGGAACCAGCACGGGTCGGGCAGCGCATTGACCCACGCAAACGTTCACTCACACCCAGGAGAAAACATGAAGTTGTATTACAGCCCGTCCGCCTGCTCCTTGTCGCCGCACATCGTGGCCCATGAGCTGAGCCTGCCCCTTGAACTCGTCAAGGTCGATGTGGTCGCCAAGCGCACCGAGCACGGCGAGGACTATCTCGCCATCAACCCCAAAGGCCTGGTGCCCGCCCTCCGGCTGGACGACGGCAGCGTGCTCACGGAAGGCCCCGCCGTCGTGCAATACCTGGCCGACCTGAAGCCCGATGCGCAGTTGGCACCCGCGCACGGCAGCCTGGCGCGCTATCGCCTGCAGGAGATGCTGGGCTACATCAACTCGGAGCTGCACCAGAGCTATATGCCGCTGTTCAACCCGGCCTGCAGCGAGGAAGTTCGCGGCGCGCGCATGGCTTACCTGCGCAAGCACTACGGCCTGCTGGAGGCCGCGCTGGGCCGCGCGCCTTTCCTGCTGGGCGAGCGTTTCACGGTGGCCGATGCCTACCTGTTTGTGGTCACGCGCTGGGCCGAGTTCGTCAAGCTGGACCTGTCGGCCTTTCCCGGGCTGCTGGCTTTCCAGGCGCGCATTGCCGGCCGGCCCGCCGTGCAGGCGGCCTTGCACCGTGAGCAGGCCGCCGGCGCCTGAGCGAAAAGCCCATCCACCACCTAACCATTTATCCACCCGCCCTCCAGGAGAACCCCATGAACACAGCCACCGAAACTTCCACCCTGAACCACGCCGTCGTACCCCGTGACGCATGGCTGGCCGAGCGCAAGACCCTGCTGGCGCAGGAGAAAGAACTGACGCGCCTGCGCGACCAGGTCGCCCGTGAGCGCCGCGCGCTGCCCTGGGTCCACGTCGAGAAGAACTATGTGTTCGACACGGCCGAAGGGAAGCGTTCGCTTGCCGATCTGTTTGAAGGCCGCCGCCAGCTCATGGTGCAGCACTTCATGTTCGGCCCCGGCTGGGAGCAGGGCTGCCCGAGCTGCTCCTTCATGGCCGACCACACCGACGGCATGCGTATCCACCTCGAGCATCGCGACATCACCTTTGTGGCCGTGTCGCGCGCGACCTTGCCCGAGATCGAGCGCTTTCGCCGGCGCATGGGCTGGAAGTTCGGCTGGGTCTCGTCGAACGGCAGCGACTTCAACTACGACTTCCACGTGAGCTTCAAACCGGAGGACCGGGTCGACGGCACCGTCAACTACAACTACGGCAGGGTGGAATTCCCCGCCGAGGAAGCGCCCGGCATCAGCCTGTTCTACAAAGACGGCGAGGGCCGCGTCTTCCATACCTATTCCACCTACGGGCGCGGTGTGGAGGTGATGATGGGCACCTACAACATGCTGGACCTCGCATCCAAGGGCCGCGATGAGCATGAGGGCTTCTACAAGATGGACTGGGTGCGCCACCATGACCGCTATGAATCCCAGGCTGCGTTTACCCCTGCGCCTGAGGTTGCTTCGTGCTGCAACGCGAAAGCCTGACCAGGGCCGGACGGGCGCAAGCATCGTGGCAGACCTTTGGCCCTGGCTGGTGGTGGCGGGAGTCGGTGCCCTTCACGGCCTGAACCCCGCCAACGGCTGGGCCTGCGCCGCAGCCTATGGCCTGCGTTCACGCGACCGGGCGCAAGCCTTGCGGGCTCTGTTGCCTATCGCCGTGGGGCACGTCGCATCGATGGCGCTGGTGGCCGGTGTGGTGGTGTGGGGCCTGGCCCTGGACCGCTTCGTGCTTCAAGTGCTGGCCGGCAGTTTGCTGGCGGCCTGCGCCGTGCTTTATTTGCGGGCGCCCAGGCTGGTGCGCGCACCTGCGGGGCAGGCCGGGCTGGCGCTGTGGTCCTTCATGATGGCGAGCGCGCACGGAGCCGGCCTGATGCTGGTGCCGGCGCTGGTTCCGCTGTGTGCGGAGGGGGATTCGTTGGATGGGGCGAGACCGCTGGCGCTCGCACTGGTGGCTGTCGGTGTTCACACCGTGGCCATGCCGGCCGTCACCGGCCTGGTTGCGAGCGGTGTCTGCTATGGTTTTGATCGCGGGGCGCGATGGCTGGGCCTAGCCCAGCAGACGGAACAAGCCGTAGAGCGACAGCAGCGCCGTCACCACCAGAAATCCGGTCTTGGCCCCACGGGCGCCGACCAAAGTTCCGATCACGCTGCACGCCAGGATGGCGCCGAGGATGTAAGTTGTTTTCATGGGCTCGATGGTAAGGCCTCGGTGTACCAAAAAACGCGGCTGTGGTTTGAAACCTACGCGCGCGACGGCCGCCGCGCCGGTTGCGAGCCGCCACGCGGCAGGCTGGCGCTGACCAGCGCCGCGGCCAGCGTGACCAGCCACGAGTAATACACCCACACCAGGAAAGCCAGCAGCGGCGCGAAGGCGCCGTAAATCGTGCGGTAGGTGGGCACATTGGCGAGGTAGATCGCGAAGCCCTGCTTGCCCAGCTCGAAGGCAACACCGGCCAGCAGGCCGCCCGCGACCGCATTGCGCCAGCGCACTACGGTGTGCGGCACAAAGCGGAACAGGCAGGCAAAGCCGGCGGCGCTGAGCAGCATGGGCCCGATGTTCAGCGCATGCGGCAGCCAGGCGGGGCGCGTGCCCGTCACCAGCCCACTGGAAGCCGACGCCAGATAGGACGCGGCCCAAAGACTGGCGCCTATGAGCACGGGGCCGGTCAGCAGCATGCCGGCGTACAGGCCCAGCCGGCGCAGCAGCGGCCGCGGCTTTTTCACCTGCCAGATCCGGTTCAGCGTGGTCTCCACACTCAGCATCAGCGCCAGCGCCGACACCAGCAGCAGGGCAAAGCCCACCTGCGTGAGGCCGCCCGCATTACCCGCAAACTGCGCCAGGTGCTTGAGCACCGTCCTGGCGATGCCGTCCGGCAACAGGCCGCGCAGCAAGTGCTCACGTATCGCATCCCCGGCCGCGTGCAGGGCCGGCACACGCGCGAACAGCGCAAAACTCAGCGCCAGCAAGGGCACCATGGACATCACCAGCGTGAAGGTCAGCCCGCCCGCGGCCTGCGGCAAGCGCTCTTCCCCGGCGCGCCGCAGCAGCCGGCTGATCAGGCCGCCCTGGTTTCGGCTGTTGCTGCTTGTGGTTGCCATGCGGGGAATATAGCGGGGGCTTTGGGGTTTTACGCTGGCACAGAGGGAAAAATGGAGATTTGAGGGAGGAACGCGGCGTTTGTGCGACAGAGTCCTGAAGGGCGAATCCTGAATGCAAAATGTCTTGTCTTTAATCTGTGTAAATCTGCGAAATCTGCAGATTTTTTTCCACAGATTTCGCAGATTTACGCAGACAAGATTCGCCTGCAGAAGCATATGCAAGGAAATGACTTGGCATCAAAATCAAAAAAGCTCCTGGCGGTATATGCGCGATTCGCACAAGGAATTTCCGCTATCCCGGATGAAAAGGCTTGGGAGCTCTCGCTTGTCGCTACCGGGGTCCCGGTCTTTGTTGCTGAGGCCCGCAAGCGCGATCTCAAACCGACAAGCGCGCAGATCACCGCAGGACTGGAGCGCGGGTTGAGGGACATGTCCGATCTGATTGGTGAGGTGGACATTCAGTGGCGTGCCGCGGTGTCAAGGGCGCTTCACGACGCGCTCGCGGTGGAGCACCCTGAGTTCCTGCGCCTTGAGGTTAGCCGCCTGCAGAAGGTTCTTGCGCGAGGAAAAATCAGAACAGAAGCAGAGTTCCATCTGGTGAGGTGCAGGATCGATGTCCTTGAGAGCGAACCCGAGTTGCCAGAGGAGTTGAGGCTTCTTTATGCATTGGCCGGGGCGTTTAAAGCCGTGGCTAAGCTGCCCTCGCCTTGAAAAACATGAAAGCCAGCGCGACACACTTGAATGATTTCTCGAAGACCGCACGTGCGTTTTGCGCATGGTGCGAAGCATCGGATTCTGAGCTTACTGATCAGCAGGCAGCATATTGGCTTTGCTGTTTGTATGCCCAGGCGCTTCTTCTTCCGGAAACGGAATCCGGAAACGAGAATGGTTTACCCGAATTGCCCGCCGCCGCATTGAAGAATGCCGTTGCCAACCTGGCAACTTTCTCCGGTAGGTACTATCGCGAAGTTTTCGATCCGGATCCCCTGCTGGGGGATGAGCCGGTGATGGGCGATATAGGCGATGACCTGCTCGATACCTACAAGGACATCCGTGCCGGCCTGGTGCTGTTTGACAAGGGTGAGGCTAGCGAAGCTCTGTGGCACTGGGCCTTCCTGCATCGCATCCATTGGGGCCGGCATGTTGCCGGTGCGCTTTATGCACTACATTGCCTGACTATCTCGCGATGGGAATGAGCATGGTTCTTGTCGGACCGATCAACCCGAAGCCGCAACTGTATGAGATGCCTGTCGCGGGCGTCCTTCGCTGAGGTATCTTCAACATTTGAGGTCTGTATAGTGGTCCGGTTCTTAATTCGTTTTTCCGGTGGGCTCTTGATTGCTTTCGCATTGGGCGCACTGGTTTTTCTGGTGACGATTGACAGTGTTTTTAACGGCGGATTTTCGGAGTCATTAAAAATTCTCTGGCTCCCGTGTGGACTGGCCGTTCTCAGTTTCACTTATGTCAATCGTGAGGTGCTTGGAGAATCTACCCTCGCACCTTGGCAAATGTGGGTAATGGCGGCAATGTTCTACCCGCTATCCCTGTTATTTGGCTGGCCATATTTGATGGCAATCAATGCCTTGTCAGTCAATCCGGTGCCCCATGTTTACAGCGGTCCGGTCATTGCGAAATTTGTGACTTCAGGAAAATCCGTCTCATATCACATACGCCTGCGTGATGTTTCAAGTGAAGAAACCATCGAACTCTATTTGTCAAAGGAGGCGTATTCAAAGGCGCGGGTGGGGACCGTGTACTGCGCTGCCTTTCATCGCGGACTATTCGATATTCCATTTCGATGGCGTTTTGCTTCTAGCTCAGTATTGGAAGCGGCTTGCCGGGGTACTCGGCCAGGCGCTTTAACCTCACAATAGGCATCTAAAAATGCCGCTCTTATGTATCTCAGTTGACGCAATCCAGGTCGCAGCCGTTTCCACGGAGGGCCTGGATGTACTGACGGTCAATCTCCACGGCACCAAAATTGACGAGGAGTTCTCTTCCCTGGAACTTTCCGGCGGGCGTTATCCCGCTGAGGGAGAGTCCACGCACTTGATCTGGCTTAATGGACTGGTTGTGCATCCAGGACAGCGAGTGCGTGTGGTACTCGTCGCCTCAGGCTCGAGTTCTCATGCGGGAAAGACGATTGATGAACTTTTTCCGGAGGGCGGCGAAAACGACGAGGAAAGCGAAGAGCCGCAGGACTCTTCGCTTTCCAGGGACGTGATCCTGGATGGCGTTGCGGCACGCCCCCAGGTCCGCACGGCTTATCACTTTGACGTCGAGTCCTCCTCCGGCGCGAGACGCGCCGCGAGCATTTCTGCGCAAGAGCACGGCTTCGGCATTAGCTTCCTCTGGAACAGTGTTCATGCCGAGCGTGTATCTGCTTCCCTCCATACCTATAGCCTCGAACAGCTTCGCACGCGTAGCAACTTTACCATCACTGGCGCGAATACCTTTGTGTGGATGATTGGGTGGTGGTGAAAATTGACGTTTGATGAGTCAGTTATGGGAGAGCGTCAAACCCGCGCTGAAAGGTTACTTGACGGCATCCGTACTGCATAGGGCTGGGTCGGTGTTGACCCCGCTTGCATTGAGCCCTCTATGAACTCCACCCACACTTAAAGTTAAAGAGCATTTGCCGTAGGAGCCATGGAACCCCAAGATCACAATAAAGAAACACAAACGCCCCTTGCGATGCATCTAGCCATCTGCATTGGCGCGCTTTGCATCATGGGGGCTCTCATGAATTACTCCTATACCCACCCCTATCCAAGCGGGAAGCCGCCTGGCTTGGTGAGCTTTGCAATGTTTTGGCTCAGGGAGATTGTCATTCTTCTCTTTGCGGTAATTGTTCTTGTCATGCTCGTCGTAGGCTCGGCTGTGAAGTGGATTCGTCGTATCGGTCGGGCGGACAAGGCTGGGCTCGCGGTAGAGGGGGAGATGGGCGGGACGCAGCAGACTGCTCCGACCACGAATCCTGATTGCCATGGCTGATGAGCGCCTGTGGAAGCAATGGCAGGTCACCGCTTCATTCCTGACCGCTGCCAGAGCCTACTTGCTTCAGGCAGCCCCGCAATTTGAATGTGACGATTCGGCGAAGCTTGAGCAATTCGACATGTATATGCAGCCCAATGAATTGGGTCTTGCGCTGGAAGAGATCGCGGAACTTGGAAAGTCGTACCACTGCAGGGGAGGTTTTTGGCGAAATCTGGAGCGGGCTGCCGAGGTTATGCAATTGCATGATCTTGCGGCTGAATACCATGCGGTCTTTTCCGCCGTCCTTTGGAGTGGAGTGGCGCGTGATTCCGGTGGATATCTGCGAGACAAAACCACCGGCGAAAACCAATGAAAGCATCAACATTGCTCGCGCTCTTGGGCACCTTGCTAGGGGTGTACTACGGCTATCTTGGGATAGTCGCCGGTGCTTTCTTTGTGGATGAAGCAAAAAGGCGCTCCATCGCGGAGCGGGTATTCCTCAACCCTGGCTGGTCTATGGGACCACATGATGAATATGCGCCAGAGGGGCAGAAGCTCTGCCGGCGGGGAAATTGGGTCTTTGTGGCTGCGATCCTTTGCTGGTTTACCTGGGGTCTGCTCAAATGAATCGCAAATCCCATTCCTCAGGTACCCAAGGCTACGCCGAACAAGCCGAGGCATTGATTCCCCAGTACGAATCAATTCCCTTTACCAAGCGCCACGAGGCCGAGCTGCATCTTTTGCCCACGGCCCCAAGCCGCATCCTGGACATAGGCGCGGGCACCGGGGTGGATGCGGCCTGGTTCGCGGAGCAGGGCCACCGTGTCCTGGCGGTGGAGCCGACTACCGAGTTCCGTACGGCGGCCATGCGCCTTCATCCCTCGCGCCTGATTGAATGGCTAGACGATGTCTTGCCTGGGCTGGACAAGGTGCTGGCACGCGGCCAGCACTTTGACGTTGTGATGCTGAGCGCGGTGTGGATGCATCTGGATGAAGAAGAGCGCCGTGCCGGCATGCCCCGGTTGGTGTCATTGCTGGCGCCAAAAGGCCTGCTTCTGCTGTCGCTCAGGCATGGGCCGATTCCCGCGGGGCGGCGCATGTTTGAAGTTTCGGGGGATGAGACGATGGAACTCGCGCGGCAGCACGGGCTCAAGGTCGTGCTGAATGTGCTAACGGAATCCTTGCTGCCGGGTAATGCGGCCGCGGATGTCACCTGGACCCGACTCGCCTTCAAGCGAGAAAGTTGACAGCCCTCGGCCACACGCCAAGGGCTGTACACACATCACTTAACCCAGGTTCACCGGCACAAAAATCTTGGCATCCCCGCGCTGGATCAGCAGGGCCACGGATTTTTCGGACTTGGCGACGGTGGCGCGGACCTGGTCTATGTTTTTCACGGGCACGCCGTTGATGGACAGCAGCACGTCGCCGGGTTGCACGCCGGCCAGGGCTGAGGGGCCGCTGGCCTGTTCGACAACCAGGCCGTTGTCGACGCCGGCTTCCTTTTTCTCATCGGGCTGCAGCGGGCGCAGGGCCAGGCCGAGCTTGCCGTGGTTGGGGCTGTCTTTCTTGGCCACGACATCGCCGGTTTTGTCGTTGGCGCTGCCGAGTTTGGCGGTGATTTCCTTGGCCGATCCCTGGCGCCAGACGTCGAGCTTGAGGCTGTCGCCAGGCGCGGCCAGGCTGATGATGGCGGGCAGGTCGCCGGAGGACACAATGGGCTGGCCGTTGACGCTGCGGATCACGTCGCCGCTTTGCAGGCCGGCCTTGTCGGCGGGGCCGCCTTTCTCCACGCTGGAGACCAGGGCGCCTTCGGGCTTGTCGAGTTTGAAGGAGTCGGCGAAGGACTGGTTGACCTCCTGCACGGCCACGCCCAGGCGCGCGTGTTCGACCTTGCCGGTGGCCACGAGCTGGTTCTTGATCTTGGCGGCGACGTCGATGGGGATCGCGAAGGACACGCCCTGGTAACCGCCGCTGCGGGTGTAGATCTGCGAGTTGATGCCCACCACTTCGCCGCGGGTGTTGAAGAGGGGCCCGCCGGAGTTGCCGGGGTTGACGGCGACGTCGGTCTGGATGAAGGGCACGGCGCTGTCGTCGGGCAGCGAGCGGCCTTTGGCGCTGACGACGCCGGCGGTGACGGTGTTCTCAAAGCCGAAGGGCGAGCCGATGGCCAGCACCCATTCGCCGACTTTGAGGTCGCTGACCTTGCCGAGGGTGACCACGGGCAGGTTCTTGGCTTCTATGCGCAGCACGGCGACGTCGGTTTTAGGGTCGGCGCCCAGCACCTTGGCGCGGTATTCGCGGCGGTCGGTGAGCTTGACGGTGACTTCCTTGGCGTCGCGCACCACATGGGCGTTGGTCAGGATGATGCCGTCGGCGCTTACGATAAAGCCCGAACCCTGGCCGCGCGTGGGGATTTCCTGCGGGGTGGCACCGCGTCCGCCGGGGCGGCCCTGGCCTTGCTGGAAGCGCTTGAAGAACTCAAAGAAGGGGTCGCCCGAGAAGGGCGAATCGTCGTCGTCATCGCCCTGGGAGATTTCATTGCGGACCTTGGTGCTGCCGGTCACGCTGATGTTGACGACGGCCGGGCCGTAGCGTTCGGTGATCTGCGAGAAGTCGGGCAGGGCCATGGGGACGGGGGCCGCGCCGTTCGTGGTGGCGGGCGCCGAGATGGCGGGTGGCGTGGCGGCGGTGGCGGCCGAATGCAGGATGTTGATCGCGCCGACGCCGGCGCCGCCTATGGCGCCCGCGGCCAGCAATGCGGCGACAAGCCGGGTGTTCTTCAATGCAGTCGATGACATGGCGTGCTTCCTTGGGTTGATGGCACTCCGCAGTGCCGATAGGCCCAACTATGGGGACGCTGTCTTAGACGGGGCTTAAGAATCGCCCCGAGCGTCTTAGACCGCGCTTAGGCCTTTGCAGCCGGAAAGTGCACATCGACCTTGAGCCCGCCCAGGCGCTCGGAGCTGCCCAGTTCCAGCGTGGCGCCGTGCCGCCCCGCGATTGCGTGGACGATGGCCAGGCCCAGGCCGCTGCCGGTGGGTGGCGCCGCATCGGCGCTGCCGCCTCCCTGGTCCGCGCGGAAGAAGCGGTCGAAGACGCGCTCGCGGTCGTGTTCGGCGATGCCGGGGCCGCTGTCTTCAACGCTGAGTTCGGCCCCGCCGTCCCGGGATGCCAGCGACACATCGACCCGGCCGCCGGCCGGCGTGTATTTGACGGCGTTGTCCAGCAAGTTGCGCAGCAGCACGCGCAGGGCCTCGGCCTGGCCCGTGACCTGCAGCGCTTGCTGTTCCTGCTGCTGCGGGTTACCGGCCAGCATGCCCAGGTCTATCTGCTTGTGCAGGGCGTGCGGCAGCACATCGGCCACCGCGAGCTTGATGACTTCCTGCAGGTCCACGGGCACGGCGGCCGCGCCCTGGCCGGCCATGCCCTCCGTGCCGCCGGCCTCTTCGCGGGCCAGCGCCAGCAATTGTTCGACCAGCCGTATCGCGCGGTCTATGCCCTGGTTGAGCCGGGCAATGCCGGCCTCGTGCTCGGCAGGCGTGCCGCCGTTGCGGCGCAGGGCCTGGGCCTGCAGCTTGAGGGCTGTCAGCGGCGAGCGCAACTCGTGTGCGGCATCGGCCACAAAATGCTTTTGCGCCTCGAAGGCGCCGCGCACGCGGCCGAACAGCAGGTTGAGCTCATCCACGAGAGGGCGCACCTCGTCGGGCAGGCCTTCGGCGGCCAGCGGCGACAAATCGTCAGCGCGGCGGCCCGCCACCTGGCGCCGGGCGCGCTCTATAGGCGCGAGCGAGCGGCTGATGACCCACCAGACGGCCAGCATCAGCAGCGGCGTGAGCAGCACAAAGGGCAGCACGGCACGCACCGCCAGCGCACGCGCGCGGGCCGAGCGCGCATCCAGGTTCTGGGCGATCTGCACCGTTTGCAGCGCAGTCTGCAGCGTATAGACACGGTAGCGGTTACCGTGGGCCTCCACGTCGGAGAAACCCAGTACCGCGCGCGGCGGCAGCGCCGACCGGGTGGACCGGAAAATCTGCGTGCCGTCCAGGCCCCAGATCTGCACATACACCTCAAAGCGGTCTTCGGCTTCGGCCTCGTCCAGCGGCAAGGCAAAGGGCACGCCGCTGCGCAGCGACCGCGCCATCTGCCGCAGGTGCTCGTCAAACATCGCGTCGGCCTGCTGCAGCGCGCTGCGGTAGACAGTGCCGGCCTGCATCACGGCCACGCCCAGGATGGCTGCGAGCACAAACCAGAGCAATCTTTTCCTCAGGGAGTGGGTCACCGGCTTCATTGCTTGGGCACCAGGTAACCGAGGCCGCGCACGGTCTGGATGATGTCGTTGCCGAGTTTTTTGCGCACGCCGTGGATATAAACTTCGACGGCATTGCTGCTGACGTCGTCCTTCCAGCTGAAGAGTTTTTCCTCGAGCTGCGCGCGCGAGAGCACCACGCCGGGGCGGGCCAGCAGCGGCTCGAGCACCGCCCATTCGCGCGCCGACAAGGTCACGGGCTGTCCGTTGAGGCTGGCTTCGCGTGTGGCGGGGTTCAGGCTCACGCCCTTGTGCTCAAAGGCCGGCTCGGCGCGGCCGGCGCTGCGGCGAAGCAGGGCGCGAATGCGCGCCAGCATCTCGTCGGTGTCATAGGGTTTGACGACGTAGTCGTCGGCGCCGGCGTCCAGCCCGGCAATGCGGTCACCCACCGCGTCGCGCGCCGTGGCCACCAGCACGGGTGTGGTGTCGCGCCGCGCGCGCAGGGCACGCAGCACTTCGAGGCCGTCGCGCTGGGGCAGGCCCAGGTCCAGCAGCACCAGGTCGTAATGTTCGCTGCGCAAGGCCTCGTCGGCCATGCGGCCGTCGCGCACCCAGTCGACCGCGTAATGCTCGGCGCGCAGCACCTGCAAAACGGTTTCGCCGATCATGGCGTCGTCTTCGACCAGCAACAAACGCATGGGTTTTCCTTGGAACGCGCCAGTATGCATGCCCTGGCTTAGCCGGAGCTTAACAAGCTTGCCATCAAGCATTCCCGGTATTGCTCCTTCTCCCGCTGGGAGAAGGTTGGGATGAGGGTTGCTGGCGTTTGAAGCTGCTCTGTGCATTGAAAGCCGCTGGCCCTCACCCCCGCCCTCTCCCGGAGGGAGCGGGAGCAAAGAGCGCGCACCCGGTTTTGCTCCTTCCCCCGCTGGGGGAAAGTTTGGGATGAGGGCCGGCAGCGGTTGATGTTGGGCTATGCCTGTGGGGAAGGGCCGCCGGCCATGCCTTGCAGACCGCGGCCCAGTTGGAGCCCGGGCCACTTTGCGCTGCCCAGATGCGTGCCGGCGAATCTGAAGCCGTAGCGTTCAGCCTTGCCCTCTATCGGGGGAGAGGGAGTGAAGACAGGGACCCCGTCTAGAATCACCGCACAACAACGGGGGTTGAGATGGGAACGTTGGTACAGATGAGGCGGTCCGGTGCAACGCAGGGGGCGCGTTAGGCATGGCGGCCGGCAAGTCCGCGGTCAAGCCGTTCTGGCACCGCCTCAACAAATTCTTTGCATTCCCGTTCCAGGCCACGCCGTTGGCCTATGCAGTGTTCCTGGCGTTCTGCAGCCTTTTGCCGGGCGTGCTCTTCTTTCTCCCCAGCGTGTTTATGTGGGTGATTGTCGAGCTTGGAATTCTTCTGGCGGCAAGCCGCTACGGCTTCAAGATCGCGGTGCTCGGCTCGCGCGGCATTTCGCGCGCCAGCGACTTTCCGTCGCGGCTTGATGACGAGTGGAGCAGCCTCCCCTGGAAACTGTTCGGTGTCTTTGTAGTGCAGGCTTTCGTTCTAGGCCTGGTGGCGTCGGTCAATGCCAAGCTCGCCACGGCGGCGACTTTCGTTCTTTCGTTCCTGCTTCCGGCGACCGTGATTGTCCTGGTGCAATCAGGCAGCGCGATGCGCTCGCTGAACCCGGCTGAGATCTGGAGGGTTGTGCGCGTCATAGGAGCGCCTTATCTTGCGCTGTGCCTGTTCCTGTTTTTACTCAGTAGCGGCGCGCAGGTCGCGTTGGCGCTGCTGTTGCCCCTGGTCAGCCTCTGGTTGCTGGTGCCGCTGTTTAACTTTGCATTTATCTATTTCGGATGGGTCATGGCCAGCCTGCTCGGCTATGTGATGTATCAGCATCATGAGGGCCTGGACATCGACTTGCTGCCGGGCGCCGGCGCGGACGAGCTGCCGGTCGACCGCCGCAGCCCCGAGCAGATTAAGCGCCAGGAAACCGATGCGTTGGTCGCGGAGCTGGTGACCGACGGCGATATTCCCGCTGCGCTGAACATTGCCTACGAAGACCAGCGCATGCGGCCCAACGACATTGCTGCGCTGCGGCGCTATCACCGCGTGTTGCTGATGACCGACAAGACGCCGACGCTGGTCGACCACGCGAAACGCCTGATCGCGTTGCTGCTGCAGCAGGATCTGAGTGCCGAAGCAGTCAAGGCTTGGCAGGACTGCCGCGCCCGCGACCCGGGGTTTATGCTTGAAGACGCCGGGCAGACGCTGGCCCTGGCACGCGCCGCCTGGCGCGCCGGTGACGCGCAGGCGGCGCTTGCCATGCTGCGCAGTTTCGACAAGCGGTTTCGCGGCCACGACGCGATTCCACAGGCCTACGAGCTGATCGCGCGGGTGCTCACGCAGGGCATGCACCGTGCCGACCTGGCCCGGCCGGTGCTGGCGGTGCTGGAGGAGCGCTATCCTGACAGCGAGCCGACGCGCGAAGTGCGCTGGCTGCTGCGCGACCAGCCCGCCGCGTAAACAGGTTCTCAGGCCTGCGCCAGTGCGCGTGTGGCCATATCGTTGGGTGCGAGCCGCTGCAGGTGCGGCAGCCAGTAAAGGGCGCGTTCGCGCTGTCCCGCGCGCAGCCAGCCGTGCGCGCAAACGCCCAGCGTGTCGGCGAGTCCTGAATGCTCCGGCGCGCTCTTGAGCAGCGCGCGGCACAGCTTGTCGGCGTCGTCGAATTGGCGTGCGCGCGTGAAGCGGCGCGCCAGCCGCGCCATATCATCGGGTTTGAGTCGCACGCCGGGTTTGGCCTGGTCGAGGTAGGTCCGGTAGCTGGCGTGCTGCAGCTCCAGGGTAGCGTCGTCGCTGGGGGCCAGGCGGAAGATGCGGTGCGCGGCACTGTGGAAGTCCTCCCCGGCCGGCTGCAACCGAGCAGTGTTGAACCAGGCGCGCAGCACTTCGCCGTCGGTGGGCCTCAGTTTCGCCGCTGCCCGCCATTGCGTGCAGGCAGCTTCAAATTTCATTTCACCCGCCAGCCGTTTTGCCTCGGCCACATGCCGCTCGAAGCCGTCGCCTGCCGCCTCGGCGGCCACGGGCGGTGGTGTGAGCTTGCGCCAATGCATGGCCGCGGCCATCAACAGCGCGCCTGTGATCAGCCCGCCCAGATGCGCCATATAGGCCACACCTTTGCCGCCGATCAGGTGCTGCAGCGCCTCATTGGCGATCCAGGCCGGCAACAGCAGCAGTGCGGGCGCCGTGACATAGTTGAAATAGAAAAACAGCTGGTAGAAAAAGCGGATGCGGCGCAGGCGGTACATCACGGCATACATGCCCATCAGGGCGGAGATTGCACCCGAGGCACCCAGGCCGTAGCCGCCTTGCCCGGCATAGGCCCAGCCGGCCAGCAGCGCGGCGCCCAGCGCCCCGGCGAGGTAGAACGCCAGGTAAAGGCCGCGGCCCAGTGCGAGTTCGACGGAAAAACCAAACAGGAAGAGAAACACCATGTTGCCGATCAGGTGGCTGGTGTCGGCATGCAGAAAAGCCGCGGTGAGCCAGGTGACGGGGCGAAACGGCGCGTCTTTGGTGTTGTCCTGGGCCCAGCGGGCGGTGAACGGGGCCGGCTGCAACGCTTCGTAGCGGCGCCGGTCCTGCTCCCACTGTGAATGGGCCGGGTTCGCGGGCCGGATGACGAGGCCGGCGTGCAGGCGCGCCAGGAAGGGTTTTTCGTACTCCAGGCCGTCGAGCAAGGCGCCGTAGCGATGCTGCGCCAGCATGCGCCTGGCTGCCGGGGCGCGCGGGGAACCGGTCTCTTCAAGCCAATCGACGAAGGCGGGCAGTTCCAGCTGCGGCAGGCTGCTTGAAAGATAAAAGGCTGCGGCCTTTTTCTGGGCGTTTTCTTCGGCACGTTGCGGTCCCCAGAACACCGCCATGTTCACGAGGATCAGCAGAATCGTCAGCCAAGGCGGGTTGCGCCAGGTCGGTCGGTTTTCCAGCGGGATTGCGTAAAACATGTCTCCGCCGGTACTTCAGCTCGGGTCAGCTCAGGCCAGCCGCGCCCGGTGCCGTTCGATCTGCGCCTTGACCTGCGCCGGCGCGGTGCCGCCCAGGATGTTGCGGGCGTTGAGCGAGCCGCGCAGGCTGAGACAGTCGTAGACGTCTTTTTCGATCTTGGGGTTGAATTCCTGCAACACGGCCAGCGGCAGTTCGGACAGGTCCACCGCGTGCGTGGTGGCGGCCTTGACGGCGTGGGCCACGGTTTCGTGGGCGTCGCGGAAGGGGATGCCTTTTTTCACCAGGTAGTCGGCCAGGTCTGTGGCGGTGGCGTAACCGCGCAGGGCGGCGGTTTCCATGGCCTCGGGCTTGACGGTGATACCTGCCACCATCTCGGCAAAAATGCGCAGTGTGTCTTTCAGCGTGTCGACGGTGTCGAACAGGGGCTCCTTGTCTTCCTGGTTGTCCTTGTTGTAGGCCAGGGGCTGGCCCTTCATCAGGGTGACCAGGCCCATCAGGTGGCCGACCACGCGGCCGGTCTTGCCGCGTGCCAGTTCAGGCACGTCGGGGTTTTTCTTCTGCGGCATGATGGACGAGCCCGTGGTGAAGCGGTCGGGAATGTGGATGAAGCCGAAGTTCTGGCTCATCCACAGAATCAGTTCCTCGCTCATGCGGCTGATGTGAACCATGGCGAGCGTTGCGGCTGCGGTGAATTCAATCGCGAAGTCACGGTCGCTCACGGCGTCCAGGCTGTTCTGGCAGACCTGGGGGTTGCCGTTCTCATCGACCATGCCCAGGGTTTTTGCGGCGCGCTCGCGGTCCAGCGGGTAGCTGGTGCCGGCCAGCGCGGCGGCGCCCAGCGGCAGGCGGTTCACGCGCTTGCGGATCTCCCGCATGCGTTCGGCGTCGCGGCTGAACATTTCGACATAGGCCAGCATGTGGTGGCCGAAACTCACGGGCTGGGCCACCTGCAGGTGGGTAAAGCCGGGGAGTATGACGTCCACGTTTTTCTCGGCGATGCCAAGCAGGGCTTTTTGCAGGTCGGTGAGCAGGCCGTCGATCAGGTCGATCTCGCCGCGCAGCCACAGGCGCACATCGGTGGCGACCTGGTCGTTGCGGCTGCGGCCGGTGTGCAGGCGCTTGCCGGCGTCGCCGACCAGCTGGGTCAGGCGTGCCTCGATGTTGAAGTGCACATCTTCGAGGTCCAGCTTCCACTCGAAGGCGCCGGATTCGATTTCGCTGGTGATTTGCGCCATGCCCTTCTGGATGTCGGCGTAGTCGGCGGCCGGGATGATTTTCTGCGCGGCCAGCATTTCGGCATGGGCCAGCGAACCGGCGATGTCGGCCTGCCACAGGCGCTTGTCGAAGAACACGCTGGACGTGTAGCGCTTGACCAGGTCGCTCATGGGCTCGGAAAAGAGGGCAGACCAGGCTTGGGACTTTTTGTCGAATTGATTCACGTCAGGCTTTCTATGGGTGGCGGTCACGGTGCCGGCCGTGCCGGACTGTGGATTCGGGGCCCCGGATGCGCTATTCTGGGCAGCCAAGGGCCGTTGATGGCTTTTATTGTCTTCCGGGCCGCCGCCGCGGGGTTGCGAGAGGCGCGACCGGTGCAATACTCGGCATCACGGTGATTTTATCCATGTGCCTTAGAACCTGTTTGCGGTCTAAATGCAGCCCCGTTAGACCGCAAACAGGTTCCAGGAGCCCGCTCCCGGCCTTTCCCTGATATCCATGCACGCACAGCCATGAAGCCTTCGCCTGATCCTCACAATTTCGGGGAATCCACCCTGCTGGGCAGCGTCACCTCCATTGACGAGGAGCCCGTACGGCGAAGCCACGCGCGCGCCGGCATGTTCGACGCCTGCCAGGTCGGGGTGGTGTTGCGCGCCGTGCTGTTCGCCCAGGCCATGGTGGGCGTGGCCGCCATGTTCGATGCCGACAACGCCGTCCAGTGGCTGCTGCGCTTTGCCTTGTTGACCGGTGCGGTGCTGCCGGCCACGCTGGCCTGGCTGATCGTGGCCTGCGCCCTCAAGTCGCGGCTGAACCGGCTCAGGGTCTGGCTGCAATGGACGGCCGGCGTGCTGCTGGGCGCGGGCGCGGGCCTCTACGGTTGCGGCCTGCTGGCTATCATGGGGCTGTTGGCGCGGCCCCCCTGGTGGGCCAGCGCGGCGGCGGGTGCCTTGCTGTCGGCCGTGCTGCTGGCGGGCCTGTACTGGCGCGCCAGGGCACGCACGCCCGCCGCCACGGCGGCGCGCCTGGCCGAGCTGCAATCGCGCATACGCCCCCACTTCCTGTTCAATACCCTCAACAGCGCGATTGCGCTGGTGCGCGCCGAGCCGGCCAAGGCCGAGGCGGTACTGGAAGACCTGAGCGAGCTGTTTCGCCATGCGCTGGCCGATCAGGCCGAATCGGTCACGCTGGGCCAGGAGATCGCCCTGGCCCAGCACTACCTGGCCATTGAGCAGGTGCGTTTTGGCGAGCGCCTGCAGGTGCAGTGGAGCCTCGATGCCGACGCGGACCAGGCCAAACTGCCGCCGCTGCTGCTGCAGCCCCTGGTGGAAAATGCCGTCAAGCATGGTGTGGAACCCAGCCCCACGGGTGCGCAGCTGCGAATTTCCACGCTCAAGCGCGGCGGCACGGTGGTGATCAAGGTCACCAACTCGACCCCCGCCGGTGCCGGCGAACGCGGCCACGGGCTGGCGCTGGCCAATGTGCGTGAGCGGCTGACCTTGCTGCATGATGTCGAGGCGAAATTCAAGACTGTCTTCAAGGACGGCATGTTTCAGGTGCGCATGGAGATTCCGGCATGAAACTCAAGGTACTGGTGGTCGACGACGAAGCGCTGGCGCGGTCGCGCCTGCGCACCCTGCTGGGTGATTGCACGGCGCCGGCGGCGGCGGCCGGCGCGGAGGCGGCCGATGCCGCGGCGGCCATGAAAGCCTTGCAGCGCGAGGCTTTTGACGCGGTGCTGCTGGACATCCGCATGCCGGGGGCTGACGGCGTCGCGCTGGCGCAGATGATCGCCCAGCTGCCGCGAAAGCCCGCCGTGGTGTTTGTCACCGCACATTCCGAGCATGCGGTGCAGGCCTTCGAGCTGGAGGCCGTCGACTACCTGACCAAGCCGGTGCGCCTGGAGCGCCTGCAGCAGGCGCTGCAGAAGGTGGAGCGCCTGCTGCAGGTCGCGCGTCCCGGCCAGCCGCCCGTTGAGGAGATGCTGATCATCCAGGACCGGGGCCGCACCGAACGCGTGCCGCTGGCCGAAGTGATTTATTTCAAGGCCGAACTCAAGTACGTCACCGTGCGCACCGCCAGCCGCAGCTACATCCTGGACGGTTCGCTCAGTGAGCTGGAGGAACGCCATGCGGCGCGCTTCATGCGCATACACCGCAACGCGCTGATCGCGCGGCACGCGGTGCGCGCGCTTGAAAAGCACTTCGACCCCGAGGAGGGTGAGGGCTGGGCGGTGCGGCTCAACGGCATCGACGAGCTGCTGGCGGTCTCGCGCCGCCAGCTCAGCGCGGTGCGCGAGGCCATCACGGCCTGAGGCTGCCGGCCGGCCCGGCCCTTCCTGTCACTTCTTTTCCGTTTCTTTCGTTTCCTGTCTGCCTGGTCCCACATGCTCCAACACGCCGATTTTGTCCAACGCCACATCCACCGCTTCAGCAACCAGCCCGCCGTCGAGCAGCAGCTGGTGCGCGAGTTTTTTGCCGGCAAGCCCGGTTTTTATGTCGATGTGGGAGCCAACGACCCGGTGCTCGATTCCCAGTCCCAGCACCTGGAGGCTATTGGCTGGACGGGCCTGCTGGTCGAACCCGACCCGGATTGCTGCGCGCTGCTGCGCCAAAGCCGCAAGGGCACGGTGATTGAAATGGCGTGTTCCAGCCCTGAAAACGCCGGCAAGCTGCTGCAGCTGAACCGCGCCGGGCCGCATTCGACGCTGGAAGACCAGCCCATTGCCCTGGGCGCGGTGGTGCGTTCCACCGTGGCCGTGCGCTGCGAAACCCTGGACACCATGCTGCGCGAACACAGCGTGCCCGTGGGCTTTGACCTGCTGTCCATCGACATCGAGGGGCATGAGCTGGTCGCCCTGTCGGGCTTTGACTTCGCCCACTGGCAACCCCGGCTGGTGCTCATCGAGGACCACGTCACCCACCACCACAAGCACGCGCTGATGCGTGCCAAGGGCTACCAGCTGCTGCTGCGAACCGGCCTCAACAGCTGGTACGTTCCGGCGAAAGCGTCCTACACGTTTTCCTGGGCGGCCCGGTTCGAATATCTGCGTAAGTACTACCTGGGCCTTCCTACGCGCAAACTGCGTTATGCGCGGCCCGCAGCTTAAGAGCCACACGCACACGGGGGACACATGAACGAAGAAGAGGCCGGCGCGCCGCCCGCCGGGGCGCAGGCGGTACCGCCCGAGCCCGAGCCGGACCGCGTGCTGCTTCACATGCCGGTCGACATTCGCAACATGTCGCTGATGGTGCTGGCCGGCCTGGCTTTTTTGTTTGTGCTGCACTGGGCCAAGGCTGTCTTTATCCCGGTGATGGTGGGGGTGCTGTTCAGCTATGCGCTGTCGCCGGTGGTCAACTGGCTGGAGGATCACCATGTGCCCCGCTGGCTGGGTTCCGCCGTGCTGCTGCTGGCCATCCTGGGCGGCCTGGGCAGCGCCGCCTATTCGCTCGGTGACGAGGCGACGGACCTGCTTGATGCGTTGCCGGCCGCGGCGCAGAAATTTCGCCAGGCCATGAAAACGCGCAGCGACCGCCACGACAGCGCGCTGGAAACCGTGCAGAAGGCCGCCGCGCAGATCGAGCAGGCCGCGCAGGAAAGTGCTGCGTCCGGCGGCACGCGGGGCGTGATGCGCGTGGTGGTCGAACCCGCGCGCTTCAATGTCAAGAATTACCTCTGGACGGGCACGGTAGGCCTGATCGCGCTGGTGGGCCAGGCCACGGTGGTGGTTTTTCTCACTTATTTCCTGATGCTCTCGGGTGACACCTTCCGGCGAAAGCTGATCAAGCTGGCCGGCGACAGCATGAGCAGCAAGAAGATCACGCTGCAAGCGCTCAATGAAATCACCGGCCAGATCCAGCGCTATTTGCAGGTGCAGCTGCTGACCAGCGCGCTGGTGGGCCTGTTGACCTGGCTGGCCCTGCTGGCCCTGGGGTTGGACAATGCCGCCGTCTGGGGCATTGCAGCGGCCGTGCTGAACCTGGTGCCCTATGTCGGCTCCCTGGTCACGGCGGCCGGTTCGGCGCTGGTGGGTTTCATGCAGTTCGGCTCGCTCAATATGGCATTGGCCGTAGGCGGTGCGTCGCTGCTCATCCACACCATTGTGGGCAACCTGCTGACCCCCTGGCTGACCAGCCGCACCAGCCGCATGAACCCGGTGGCGGTCTTTGTCGGGTTGTTGGCCTGGGGCTGGTTGTGGGGTGTATGGGGTTTGCTGCTGGGTATTCCTATCCTGATGATCGTCAAGGCGATTTGCGACCGGGTGGAGGACCTGAAACCCATTGGTGAATTCCTGGGATCATGACGCCCCCACGCTTTTCACTTCGCCTTCGGCTGCGTGTAATGCGCGAGGCCTTGCAGGCCGCGGCTCGCGAGACGCTTCGCCTCTGTCGCCCGTCCAAGCCTGCGCAGGTAGGCTTCGAGCCGCGGGCTCCAGCCCCTCAGGGGCGCTGCGCCTGCGGCCTGGCAAAGCCAGTTCCGCGGCCCCGACTGGTATAAAGATTCTTGGCCACTAGTGTGGTCGTGCTGGATGAATGAAAAGAAGGACGTCACGCCATGATGGAATTGCTCACTGACCCGCAAGCCTGGGTTGCCTTTGCCACCCTGACCGCGCTGGAGCTGGTGCTGGGCATAGACAACATCATTTTCATTTCCATCCTGGTCGACAAGCTGCCCAAAGAGAAGCAGGAGCTGGCGCGCCGGATCGGCCTGTTCATGGCGATGTTCATGCGCATAGGCCTGCTGCTGGTGCTGTCGTGGATCATCGGGCTGGTGGAGCCGCTGTTCACCGTGCTCAAGCAGGAAATCTCGGGTCGTGACCTGATCCTGATCGGCGGCGGCTTGTTCCTGATCTGGAAGAGCACCGGCGAGATCCACCAGTCCATGGAAGGCGAAGAGGGCCATGCCTCCACCGCAGTCAAGGCCACCTTCGCGGCCGTGATTGTGCAGATCATGCTGGTCGACATGATCTTCTCGCTGGACTCCATCATCACCGCCGTCGGCATGGTCGACAGCCTGGCCGTGATGATCGCCGCCGTCATTGCCTCGGTCGGCCTCATGATGCTGTTCGCGCCGGCGATCGGCCGCTTTGTCTCCACCCACCCGACCATCAAGATGCTGGCCCTGTCCTTTCTGGTGGTGGTGGGCGTGGTGCTGATCGCCGAAGGCCTGGACCACCACGTGCCCAAGGGATACGTCTACTTCGCCATGGCCTTCTCGGTCACCGTCGAAATGCTCAACATCCGCATGCGGCGCAAGACGGCCAAGCCCGTGCAGTTGCGCAACGCCTATTCGCCGGACGGCAAGGCCGCGGACAGCGCCCGCCCCCGTGACTGATCCGGCCAGGCGGGCAAGTTGCACCGTGTGCCTGCGGCCGCAAAGCGCCTGCATCTGCCAGTGGGTCACGCCGGTGGCGCACCAGGTCGAGGTGCTGATCCTGCAGCACCCGATGGAAGCAGGCCATGCCAAGAACACCGGTCGTTTGCTGCATTTGAGCTTGCCGCGTAGCCGCATGCTGGTGGGGGAAGCGTTTGATGAGGCCGGCCTGTGCGCGGCGACAGGCGAAATGCCCGCCTACACGGTGTTGCTGTATCCGACAACAGCGCAGGATGATGAAGCGCCGGCCCTGGACCTCGAACAACTCAAGGACACGTCGCGTGTGCGGCTGGTGGTGCTGGACGCGACCTGGCGCAAGAGCCGAAAAATGCTGCACCTCAACCCGCTGCTGCGGAGCTTGCCGCGCCTGTCGATTGAAGATGTTCCCGCTTCCGGCTACCTGATCCGCAAGGCCCACAAGCCGGGCCAGCTGTCTACGCTGGAGGCGACCTGTGCGGCGCTGGCGCAGCTTGAAGGCGATGCCGCCAGGTACCAGCCGCTGCTGCAGGCTTTTGACGGGTTTGTGGCGCAGCAGCTGGCGCTTCAGCATTGTTTTCAATCTGCGTAAATCTGCGAAATCTGTGGATAAAAATTCATCCGCAGATTTCGCAGATTTACGCAGATAAAGACAATAAGGTCTTGAGTACAAAGGCCTTCAGGCCGGGTACTTAGTCGCCCAAGTCGATCACGCCGGCCAGCGGTACCCCTGCGGGGGCCGCGTAGTCAGCTGTCACCACGGCCCTGCCGGGATGCGTTGACACCTCACCAAGAAGCTCTTTGACAAAGGCAATCGACGGCGCATCCAGCGCGGCAAACGGTTCGTCAAGCAGCAACAGCGCAGCCCCCGATGCAAACGCCGCCGCCAGCCATACCTTGCGTTTCGATCCGGTGGACAACATGAAAAGCTGTTTGCCCATGTGCGGCTCCAGCCCCAGGCCTTCAACCAATGGGGCTATCAGATTCGTCTCAAAACCCGGGTAGCGGCTACGAACGGTCTCGAAATACTGCGGCGGTGTCAGTTGGTCGAAGTCGGTGCTGCGCGGCTCCATCCAGAAGAGCTGCCGGCGATAAGCCTCAGGTTGCTCCTTCAACGAAACGCCGTTTAACTGCAACTGCCCCGCATCCGCAGCCAACGCGCCTGCCATCAGGCGAAGCAGGGTGCTCTTGCCTCGCCCATCGCCGCCTTGCACCAGCGTGACGCCTTGCGGGATGGCTGTGGACAGTCTGGCGAAAAGCGCCACCTGTGGGTTGGGGTAGCGAAAGCTGAGGTCTTCAATAGCGAGGATGGCGGGGTGGTCGATGGTGAAAGCCTGGATGGAGGTGGACGCAGGCGGCAATGGTAATCTGCAAACCGGGAGCCGTAGCATCCAGCCTGACCAACGCCGTCAACTTGCAGCCTGCACGAGCAAGCGCGCCCCCTCCCGCAAGTCCGCCAGCAGGACCACCTGCCCTGGCGCGAGCACATGGTCCGCCAGGAACTTGCTGTCCGCCGCCGCGCTCTCTCGCTGCCAGCGGATCGCCAGCGCATGGCCCTGCACATCAAGGTCTATCTCAAACGACGGCCAGTGCGCGGGCACACACGGCGACAGCGAGAGTTTCCCCTGCTGCACCCGCAGGCCGAGAATGTTTTCCATCGCCGCGCGGTGCAGCCACGCGGCCGAGCCGGTGTACCAGCTCCAGCCGCCGCGGCCCACATAGGGCGCCGTGCCATAGATGTCGCCGGCCATCACATACGGCTCGAGTTCGTACACGGGCCCGCGCAGCGGGTGTTCGCTGCGGTGGGCGGGGCTCAAGGCCTGGAAGCTTTCCCAGGCGGCTTCAGCGTCGCCTGTGGCGGCCTGGGCCATCATGGCCCATACTGCGGCGTGTGAATACTGGCCGCCGTTTTCGCGCACGCCGGGCGGGTAGGCCTGGATGTAGCCGGGGTTGTCGGCCGAGTACTGCAGCGGGGGCGTGAGCAGCCGCAAGAGGCCGGCCTCGGGGTCGACCAGTTGTTCGTTCATGGCCTGCATGGCGGGCCTCGTGTATTCCTCGCTGGAGGCGCCGGAGAGCACGGCCCAGGCCTGGGCGATGAGGTCGATCCGGCATTCGCTGTTGGCGGCGGAGCCCAGGGGCGCGCCGTTGTCAAAAAACGCGCGGCGGAACCAGGCGCCGTCCCAGCCGTCTTTGTGCAGCGCGCTGATCCAGCCCTGGCGCGCGGCCAGCCAGGTGTCGGCGCGGCGGGTGTCGCCGCGTGCGCGGGCCAGCGGCTCGAAGCCCTGCACCACGCGGCACAGAAACCAGGCCAGCCAGACCGATTCGCCGCGGCCTTCGTGGCCGACGCGGTTCATGCCGTCGTTCCAGTCGCCGGTGCCCATCAGGGGCAGGCCGTGGGCGCCGGTGGGCAGGCTGCGGTCCAGCGTGCGCGCGCAGTGCTCGAACAGCGTGGCGCTTTGCGCGCTGGCCTGCGGTGCGTAGTAGGCGTCTTCCGCACCTTCGGGAATCGCCGGGCCGTCGATGAAGGCGACTTCTTCGTCGAGGATGGCCGCGTCGCCCGTCACCGTGACATACCAGGCGCAGGCATAGGGCAGCCACAGCAGGTCGTCCGAAAAATGCGTGCGCACGCCCTCGCCGCCAGGCGCGTGCCACCAATGCTGCACGTCGCCTTCGGTGAACTGGCGCGAAGCGTTGAGCAGAATCTGCCGGCGCAGGCGGCCCGGTTCGATAAGGGCAAAGGCCATGGCGTCCTGCAACTGGTCGCGAAAGCCGAAGGCGCCGCCGGCCTGGTAAAAACCGGCCTTGGACCACAGGCGCGAAGCCAGCGTCTGGTAAAGCAGCCAGTGGTTGACCAGTGCGTTGAACAGTGGGTCGGGCGTGCGCACCCGCACCTTGCCCAGCAGCCCGGCCCACCAGGCCTTGACCCGCGCCAGCGCCGCGGCCGTGTCGCGGCCCTGCCAGGCGCGCGCCAGCTGCTCGGCGCCGGGGGCGTCGGTGGCGTGGCCCAGCAGGAAGGCGAGCGTGAGGCTTTGGCCCGGTTGCAGGGCGAAATCCCCCGCCAGCGCGGCGCAGGGGTCGGCGCCGTTGGCGGCATTCCGGCCCAGGGTGGCGGGCACGGCAAACCGGCCGGCCGCGTCAAAAAATTCGCTGCGGTCGCCTGTCCATTGCGCCGCGTCCGTTAAGCCGGTCAGCGCGAGGAAGGCGGTACTGCCGCCGAAGCCGGCGCGGCTTTCGCGCTGCTGGCCGAATACGGCATGGAGTTCAGGGTCCTTGGCCCTCCAGGCATGCACGGTGCGGCGTTCGTGGCGGGCCGCACCCATCTGCCACTCCACCATGGCCAGGGCGCGCAGGCGGCGTGTATCGCTTCCCCGGTTGTGCAGGCGCAGCTGTACGCACTTGACGGAGTCGTCGACGTCGGCGAACCAGGTGGCCTCCACACTGAGCGCGCCGTGCAGCTGTTCAAACACGCTGTAGCCCTGGCCGTGGCGCACCCGGCAGGATGTTCCGGATTCAGCGCCGGCGCCCAGCGGCAGCAGCTTGAGCGAGTCCAGGTCCTGCAGCAGGTAGTGTTCAAAACTTGGGTCCGTCACCGGGTCGTTGGACCAGGGTGTGAGCTGGTGCAGCCGGCTGTTGCCGGCCCAGGTGTAGCCGGCGCCGGCTTCCGAAACCTGGAAGCCGAAGGAGGCGTTGGCGATCACGTTGACCCAGGGGCGCGGCGGGCGGTGCAGGGCATCGACCTCGAACTGGAATTCGCCGCTGTCCGGGTCAAAGCGGCCTTGCGGTGTTTGCGGGGGCCGCGCCGCCCGCGGATTGCGCGGTGCCTGGACTGCGCCAGCCGGCCTTGGGGCGCCGCCCAGGGCTTGCAGGGCGCCTACCTGCTGCTCCAGCGGCCGGCCGTCGGCCGCAAGGATGAAGCGGGCCAGGCCGGTCAGCGCGGCTTTTTCGGAGGGCAGGATGTCCTGCTCGCGCAGCAGGAAAAAGCCGCCCACGTCGCTGCGCGGAAAACTGTTCTCGGCCTGCTGCAACGTCCGGTCGCGCAAGGCGAGGATGTCGCGCTGCAGTGGCATCAGGTAAGAATTGGCCTCGCTGTTGAGGATCACCACGTCGGCGGCCAGTCCGCAAAAACTCCACCAGGGCTGGGCCCGCAGTAGCGCATGGACCAGCGCCATGCCGTTGCTCGAGTGGATCAGCACCAGCACGATGGGCTTGTCGCCGGACAGGCCGAAGCGCCAGAGCTGGCGCTGGTCGATCAGGCCGCGTCCGGCCGCCGGTCGCGCGCAGCTGTACATCAGCGCGGTGTTGATGTCCTGCAGCGCGGCGTTTTCAGCGGGGTCCACGCCGAGGTCGCGCAGCCGCACCTGGGCCAGCGTAGCGGCCATGCGGGTGGCGCGCTCCACATGCATGGGCTGCAGGTATTTGTCGATGCGCGCGTCCAGCTCGCCGCTGTCGGCCGCGGCGGCGGTGGCAAAACTGAGCCGGGCCAGGCCGCCGGCGGGAATGCGTATGCGCACGCGCAGGCCGGCCACCGGGTCCAGGCCGTTGATGGGCACGCCCCCTTCGCCGTGGGCTTCGGGCAGCAGCGCCGGATCGCCCGGCCCCCGATTGCGGCCCAGGAAGGCGCGCCGGTCCGAAATGAAGTCGATGGTGCGGACGTTGGCCTCGGAGTCCGCCAGGAAATGCGCCACCGCCATGGCCGGGTCGCCTTGCAGCCGGGCCTTGCGCGATAGCAGCAGGGCGCGCCACTGCGGGTGCCAGCGCGTCTGGACAAAGAGGTTGGAAAACGCCGGGTGCGCCTCATCGGCGCGCGGGTCGGTCAATACGGCCTCGAAGCAGGAAATGACTTCCAGCGTCATCTCGGCATCGGAGAGGTTGCGCAAGGTGAGGGTGCGCAGCTCCGTGTCGTCCTCGGGGCTGACGAGCACGGTGACCATCGCCTGCAAGGTGTCGCTGGCCATCTCGAACTGCACGCGGTCGGCCAGGAAGGTGGCCTGGTAGCGCCAGTCCGGGTGCGGCGCCGGGTGCAGCGTGACCGAGGAGGCGCGATCCTCGCTGGCGGGCCGCAGGTAGATGAAGCTGCCGCAGGCGTCGCGCAGCGGGTCGTCGCGCCAGCGGGTGATGTTGTAGCTCCTGTTGCCGGTGCGCCAGCGGCTGACGCCGGCGCCGTTGGCGCGCAGCGCCACGCTGTAGCGGCCGTTGGACAGCAGCTGCGTCGGTTGCCAGCCGGGCGCGGCGGGGTCGATCTCGCGCGCGTGGTAGAGCCGGGTTTGGGCTGCGTCGTCGGGCTCGGGCAGCACGCGCGGGTCGGCGCTTTCGATGATCTGCCGCGGGGTTTTTTCATGCAGCAGGGAGTCAAAGGCCTGCACCAGCGGCGCCGAGGCGAACCAGCGGCGCGGCGCTTCGTCGCACAGCACGTTGCACAGCGCCACCAGCGACATGCCCTGGTGGTGCGCCATGAAGGTGTTGACCAGGCTCACGGCCTGCGCGCCGGGCTGGCGCGCGACGGTGAAGTCCAGCGCGTCGACAAAACCATACTCGCCGCGCGCGCCCCATTGTTCGAGCTGGCGAAGGTTGGCCGCTGCTTCGCGCGGCATGAACTGGGCGGCCATGATGGTGGCGTAGGGGGCGACCACGCGGTCGGTCGGTGGCGTGCGGCGCAGGGCCAGGCGCGGCACGCCGAAGGGCGAATACTGGTAGGCCAGCGTGTGGTCCTGCGCGAAATAGGCCGATTCCGAAACACCCCATGGCAAACCCTGGGCGGCGCCGTAGGCCTGCTGCTCTTTCACGGCGGCCAGGCCCGAGACGTGCAGCAGGCCCTCGTCGGGCTCGCTCATGACCAGCGAGGGCATCAGGTATTCGAACATCGAGCCGGACCAGGACTTCAGGCCCGGCGTGACGCCCACCGTCAGGAAGGCGCGGCCCAGCGCCAGCCAGTGGCGGCGCGGCACGTCGCCCTTGGCGATGGCCAGGAAGCTGGTCAGGCGCGCTTCAGAGGCGATCAGGTCGTAGTAGCTTGCGTCCAGCGCCTGCTCGTGCACGCGCAGGCCGATGTGGAACAGGTGGCGCTTGGCGCTGTAAAGGCCGCTGAAGTCCATGTCCATGCACAGGCGCTCGCAGCGCTCGGCGATGTGTGCGAGGTTTTGCGCCTGGTCCGCCGTCAGGGCTTCCTCACCGGCGCCCTTGGGGAGCGGTGCCGTGCGCGAAGCGGTACGCGCCGGCCCCAACAGATTCCGGCAGTTTTGCGCGACCGCCAGCAGATGGCCTGCGAAGTTGCCGCTGTCGACGGTGGAGACGTAGGCCGGCGGCAGCACTTGCAGCGTGCGGGTTTCATACCAGTTGAGCAGGTGGCCATTGTGTTTGGGCAGGGCCTCCACGGTCTCCAGGGTGGCGGCCAGGCGCGCGGCCATCTCGCCGGTGGATATCCAGCCGAACTCGCGCGCGCAGGCCACGGCCATCATGTACAGGCCGATGTTGGTGGGCGAGGTGCGATGGGCCAGCGTGGGCTCGGGCTCCATCTGCAGGTTGTCGGGGGGCAGGTGGTGGTCTTCAGGGCTGACGACGCGCTCGAAGAAAAGCCAGGCCTGGTGCGCTAGTTTGAACAGGTAGTCGCGGTCCGCGGCTTCGGGCGCGGTGTGCGGGCCAGTGGCGCCGGGCTGGCTGCCCCACCAGGCCACCAAGGGGGCCAGGGCCCACAGCAGGAACAGCGCGGGACCGGTGAATGGGTGGGGACTCCAGCAGGCGGCCACGGCGAGCGCCAGGCATAGCGCGGACACGCCAGCATTCGCGCGCACAAAGGCACCCAGCGTGTAGCGGGCCTGGGCTTGGGCCTGGTCGGCGGTGGTCCATTGCAACAGGCGCCGGCGGCTGGCGGCCATGCGCCAGAGCGCCCGCGTGATCGCATCCAGCAGCAATACGGCCTGCGCTGCGAGTTGGCTGAACTGCCAGGCCGCCTGCGCCAGGGCGCGCCCCACCTCGCGCATGCCGACGTAAAAAAAATGCAGCCAGGCGATGCCGCGCCGGGTGGGCACCAGGCCGGCGAGCGCCCCCAACAGCGGGCCCGCCAGGAAGGCGAGGAGGGTGAAGGCGATCGCCGTGCCCAGCGGCAGCGCGCTGGTGAAAATCACCCAGGCCAGCAGCGCGAAGCAGGCCGGCGCCACCAGCGAGCGGCGCAGGTTGTCGGCCATGCGCCACAGACCCAGGGCGTCGATGCCGAAGGTTTTGGCGCGAAGCATCAACGGCAGCAGTTGCCAGTCGCCGCGCGTCCAGCGGTGCACGCGCGAGGCGGCCACGCCGGCATGGTGCGGCTGGTCTTCCATCAGCACCACGTCGCCGGCATAGCCGCAGCGCGCGATGCTGCCTTCGAGCAGGTCATGGCTCAGGACGGCGCCTTCGGGCAGGCGCTGGTCCAGCACGGCGTGCACGGCTTGCACGTGCAGCAGCCCCTTGCCGGTGAAATTGCCCATGCCGAAGACGTCCTGGTAGAGGTCGGAGGTGCCGCTGCTGTAAGGGTCCAGCCCGCGCTGGCCGGCGAACAGGGTGTGAAAGGGCGAGCGCTTGCGGTGCGCTGGCAGCGGCGTGGCCACGCGCGGCTGCAGGATGCCGTAGCCTGCGGTAACGCGCCGGCTCTCGCGGTCAACGTGCGGCGTGTTGAGCGGGTGGGCGGCGATGGCCACGAGTTCGCGCAGCACGCCGGCCGGCAGGCCGGTATCGCTGTCCAGGGTCAGCACATAACGCGTGCCCTCGGCCAGCCGCACGGGATCGGCTGCCTGCATGAAAGGGAAGGCCGAATGCCCGGCCAGGTGCCGCAGCAGCATCTCAAGCTTGCCGCGCTTGCGTTCCCAGCCTATCCAGCGGCGCTCTGTAGGCGACCAGCTTCGCGGGCGATGCAGCAGCACAAAGCGATCTGGCTGTCCTGGGGCCGCCGGGTAGTTCGCGTTGAGGGCGCGCAGCCGGTCCCGCGCGTCGTCGAGCAAGGCCTGGTCGCCGGGTGTGCTCTCGGTCTCGGCATCGGTCCAGTCGCTGAGCAGCGCGAATTGCGCGTTCGCTTCGCGGCAGGCCAGCCAGTGCAGTTGCAGGCGGTGCGCGAGTTCGGCATTGGCCGCCGTCGAGGTGAGCATGCAGGGGATCACCACCAGCACGCGGTGTTCCTCCGGAATGCCGGCGCTGAAGTCCAGGCGTGCCAGCGGCTGTATGCGGGTGGACTCCGCAATCAGCCGGTGCATCAGTGCGACGACAGCCTCGGATGCCGGCCATGCCATCAGGAGCACCGCGAGCCATGCGGACGCCGGCAAGCCGGACAGTGGGTGCGCCGCCCAGGCCAGCACGGCGGCGGTGCCGGCGGCCCAGGCCGCGGCGAACAGCGGCAGGCGCCAGGCCCGGGGCGGCCCTGAGGCCGGCAGGGGCTTGCGCGGGCCGGTGGAGGGGAACAGCGCGGCTTCCAGCAACGGGCGGCCCGGGCCTATCAGGTAGTAGCCGGCGGTGCGCGCCACCGGGGAGTTGTCGGGCTGGTGCGCGGCGGCCAGCACGGCTTCGGCGACGGCGCGCTCGGATTTGCCGGCCTGCTGCGCCATCCTTTCCATGGCGCGCGTGATCTGCTGGCGCGTGATCTCGCTTTCGCGGGAAAAACTCGGCAACCGGCGCAGCACTTGCAGCGAATGGCTGACGGGTTCGATCAGCTCAGCCCACTCGACCTGTCCTATCAGCCGAAGGGTGGTGATGATGTTGCTGACCGTGAGGTTGGCGGCCACCTGCGCGGTCTGGCCTTCGCCGATCATGGCCAGGGCGTCGGTGCAGTGTTCGGCGGCCCAGCGCACCAGCGGCAAGGGCGGCGGCGCGCCGGGTTCGGGGTGGCCGGCCGGAAGGCGTTGCCAGAGCTGGGTCAGGTAGCTGCGCTCCAGGCCGTGGGTCCGCATGACGGCCAGCAGCTCGTCGAGCTCGCGCAGGCTCAGGGCCTCGGCCTTGTCCCAGGCGGCGTGGGCGACTTCCCGCGCGACTTTGTTCCACGCGATGCGGTCGGCCATGCGGCGCAGGTTTTCCAGCAGGACCACGCGCAGGGTGGTGGGCAGCGCCCAGAGCTCGCCCAGGTTGAGCTCGCTGACTTCCTGGTAGGCATGCAGGAAAGCCGTGAACAGCACCGGGTCCAGCACGCTGTCGGTGTGCGCCACATAGGCCCAGGCGATGCCGTAGACGCGCGGCAGGCCTTGAAGCGGCTTGTCGGCCAGCTTGGGCAGGTCGGCGTAGTAGCGGTGCGGCACGCCGTCCTGGATCTGCTGCAGCTGGGCTTCGACCAGGTGGAAGTTGTCGAGCAGCCATTCGGCAGCCGGCGTGACGTAGTGGCCGCTGCGCGAGGTCAACGCGATGTAGTCGTAGGCCAGGCGGATGGCGGCGATGTTTTCCTGTACGCGCGGAAAAAATGTCGGTCCGCTAGGGTTGCTGCCGGCGGGCAGCACGGCTTGCGCGGCGGCCAGGCTGCGGCCGTGTTCCTCAAAACGCTGGGCGCCGAACAGTTCGGCGCGAATGGGTTGCTGTATGTCGCTGCGGCCGCCGGCCAGGAGCTGCCGGGCGTAGGCGCTTAAGGTGTCCAGCCGCTCGATGACAGCGGTAGCCACGCGCTCAGGCTAGCGCCAGCAGGCCGAGGCAGACCGCCACGCTGAGCGCGACCGTCACGATGCGGGGAGAGAGTGCCGAGTGCGCGGATTGCAGCCCGGTCTGGAACATGAAGAAGCGGCCGCGCGAGTGTGCACACTGGTCCATATGCGACGCCAGGTCCGCGGCGTCGGTGGAAACAAAATCGCTATGAATGGCCGACGGCCTGTCGGCCATGATCTCCAGTGTGGTCATGATTTTGCGCTCCGGGTGTGGGGAGCACGGCGACGCGGAATGCCGCATCGCGCCGTGCTCTCCCCATCCTAGAAAGGGATGCCGGCCGAGGCCATCGGAAGACGCTGGAGTTTGTCTAGGACACCGCCTACAGCGGTAATGATTACCCGGCGGTGCGCGGCCTGAACCGGGTCCTGTCCGCCTGTTCCGCGGCTGGTTTAACCCGTGTTGCGCAAACCCGCCGCAATCCCGTTGATCGAAATATGGATACCCGTTTGCACCCGCTGGTCCGCTTGGCCCTCGCGGTAGCGCCGTACCAGCTCAACCTGCAAATGGTGTAGTGGGTCGATGTAAGGGAAGCGATGGCGTATGGAACGTTGCAGCGCGGCATTACCGGCCAGGCGCTGTTTTTCGCCGGTGATCAGGGCCAGCGCGTCTGCCGTGAGGTGCCATTCGGCTTCGATGGCACTGAAGATTTTTTTGCGCAGGCGTGCGTCGCCCATGAGTTCGGCGTAACGCGAAGCCAGCGCGAGGTCGCTCTTGGCGAGCACCATGTCCATGTTGCTGAGCAGGGTGCGAAAGAAGGGCCACTGCTTGTACATCTTCTGCAGCAGCGCGATGGCCTCTTTGCGCGCGGCGGGGGTGCCGCCCTGGTTCAGCATCTGCGCGATGGCCGAGCCGAAGCCGTACCAGCCGGGCAGGGTGAGGCGGCACTGGCCCCAGCTGAAGCCCCAGGGGATGGCGCGCAGGTCTTCGATTCTTTGCGAGGCTTTGCGGGAAGCCGGGCGCGAGCCGATGTTGAGTTCGGCGATTTCGCGCAGCGGGGTGGTGCTGAAGAAATAGTCGGTAAAGCCCGGGGTGTCATAAACCAGCGAACGGTAGGCTGCCATGCTGGCTTCCGAGAGTTCGGCGGCGGCCTGCAGGAAGGCCTTGGTTGCGGGCTTGGTGGGCTGCAGCAGCGTGGCTTCCAGCGTGGCGGCGACCAGGGTCTCGAGGTTGCGGCGGCCGATTTCGGGGTTGGCGTATTTGGAACCTATGACCTCGCCCTGCTCGGTCAGGCGAATCTGCCCTCGCACCGTGCCCGGCGGCTGCGCCAGGATGGCCTGGTAGCTGGGGCCGCCGCCGCGGCCCACGGTGCCGCCGCGGCCATGGAACATGCGCAGCTGGATATTGTGTGAGTTGGCCAATTCGTCGAACAGATCGACCAGGGCAATTTCGGCGCGATACAACTCCCAGTTACTGGTGAAGATGCCGCCGTCCTTGTTGCTGTCGGAGTAGCCGAGCATGATGTCCTGCTCGGCGCCGCTGCGCTTGACCAGCTGGGCAACGCCTGGCAGGGCATAGAACTCGCGCATGATGGGCGCGGCGTTGCGCAGGTCTTCAATAGTTTCAAAAAGCGGCACCACGATGAGGTCGGTGGTGGCGCCAGGCGCCGCGCCGGGCCGCCCCAAGCCAGCCTGCGCCCCCTTGGGGGGCAGCGAGGACACGCCAGTGCCGAGCGTGGGGGCTATGCCATCGAGGGTGCCGTGCATCAGGCCGACTTCCTTTTGCAGCAGCAGCACTTCGAGCAGGTCGCTGACGGTTTCGGTGTGGCTGATGATGTAGTGGCGTATCGCCTCTTTGCCGAAGCGGGCGCGCGCGGTCCGGGCGGCTTCAAAAATGGCGAGCTCACTCCGGGCATGGGCCGAGTAGTCGCTGCCGACCACGCGCAGCGGCCGCGCGTCGTTGAGCAGGCCCACCAGCAGCTTGCGCTTGGCGGCTTCGTCGAGCTTGGCGTAATTCGGCTCTATGCGCGCGACGGCCAGCAGCTCGGCCACTACTTCTTCATGCTTGTCGGAGCTCTGGCGCAAATCAACCGTGGCCAGGTGAAAGCCGAAGACCTCGACCGCGCGTATCAGCGGGTGCAGGCGCTGGGCGATCAGGGCTTCGCCGTGGTGGGCCTTGAGCGAGGCCTCAATGGTGCGCAGGTCGGCCAGGAAATCTTCGGACTTCAGGTAGGCGTTCTGCGGCGCGACGGCGTGGCGCGCGGCATCGCCGCCGGTGAGGTCTTTCAGTGTGGCGGCCAGGCGTGCATACATGCCGGTGAGGGCGCGGCGGTAGGGCTCGTCCTTGCGGTGCTCGCTGGTGTCAGGCGAGCTTTCGGCGAGGGCGCGCATCTCGGGGCTGAAATCGACCAGCATGGCGGACAGCGAAAGCTCGCTGCCCAGGTAGTGGACTTCGGTCAGGTAGTGGCGCAGCGCCACCTCGGCCTGCCGGCCCAGCGCGTAGTTGAGGGTGTCGGCGCTGACATTGGGGTTGCCGTCGCGGTCGCCGCCAATCCACTGGCCCATGCGCAGGAAGCTGTGCACGGGCTGGTTGCCGAGTTCGCGCTCGAGGTTGGCATACAGCTTGGGAATCTCGCGCAGGAAAGTGGCTTCGTAATAGCTCAGCGCGTTCTCGATCTCATCGGCCACGGTCAGCTTGGAAAAGCGCAGCAAGCGGGTTTGCCACAGCTGCATCACGCGGGCGCGCAATTGCGCTTCGTTGGCGGCCAGCTCGCGCGGCGTGAGCGCGTCCTTGGCGGCATTGTGGGCCAGTGCCAGCGCCTTGATGTCGTCGCGCGCGGTCAGCAGCTGGGCGATGTCGCGCTCGGCATCCAGGATGCTTTTGCGCTGCACTTCGGTGGGGTGGGCGGTCAGCACCGGCGAGACAAAGCTGTGCGCCAGCGTGTTCGAGATCGTGCGGGTCGAGATGCCGGCCCAGCGCAGGCGGGCCAGCGCCACCTCGATGCTGCCCTCCTGGGTGTCGCCCGCGCGCTCGTGCACGGCGCGGCGGCGGATGTGGTGGCGGTCTTCGGCCAGGTTGGCCAGGTGGCTGAAGTAGGTGAAGGCGCGTATCACGCTGACCGTCTGGTCGCCCGACAGGCCCTTGAGCAGCTTTTTGAGCGCCTTGTCGGCTTCCTGGTCGGCGTCGCGCCGGAAGGCGACGGAGAGCTTGCGCACCTGCTCGATCAGCTCGTAGGCGGCCAGGCCTTCCTGCTCGCGGATCACGTCGCCCAGGATGCGGCCCAGCAGGCGTATGTCTTCGACGAGAGGGCGTTCGTTGTCCCGGGAACGGCCAGTGGCCTTGGGTGCCGGCGCCGCGGCGCCCTCACTGGCGTGTTGTTGTAGCTTCTTGGCGCGCGCGGAAGTGACCATCTCTACCCTCTAGTTATTGAGCCTTAGTCTATTTAGCCTTAGCCCTGCATGCTAGCATTCACTTCCCCCCAAGCATTACAAACAGGTTACGAGTGCCCGCAGTGTCCGAATCCAAGCCCCATGAAATGAAGAAGGTGGTCATCGCCACGCGCGAGAGCCGCCTGGCGATGTGGCAGGCCGAGCATGTGAAGGCGCTGCTGCAGGCACGCCTGGGCTGGCAGGTCGAGCTGCTGGGCATGACCACCCAGGGCGACCAGATCCTGGACCGTTCGCTGAGCAAGGTCGGCGGCAAGGGCCTGTTCGTCAAGGAGCTTGAAGTGGCGCTCAGCGAGGGCCGGGCCGACCTGGCCGTGCATTCGCTCAAGGACGTGCCCATGGACCTGCCCGAAGGCTTCGCGCTGGCCTGTGTGCTGAAGCGCGAGGACCCGCGCGACGCCTTTGTGTCCAACCAGTTCGCCAGCCTGGCCGATCTGCCGCAGGGCGCGGTGGTGGGCACTTCCAGCCTGCGCCGGCTGGTGCTGCTCAAGGCCTTGCGGCCCGACCTCGTGATACAGCCGCTGCGCGGCAACCTGGACACGCGTTTGCGCAAGCTTGATGAAGGCCAGTACCAGGCCATCGTGCTGGCGGCCGCGGGCCTCAAGCGCCTGGGGCTGGAGTCGCGCATACGTAATACCTTTGAGCCCGCCCAGATGCTGCCCGCCGCAGGGCAGGGCGCGCTCGGCATTGAAGTGCGCGCCGACCGCGCCGACCTGCTGGCCGCGCTGGCCACCCTGGCGCACAAGCCGACCTGGCTGGCCGTGACGGCCGAGCGCACGGTGTCGCGCGCCATGGGGGGCAGTTGCTCCATGCCGCTGGCGGCGTTCACGCAGGGCGCGGTGGCCGGCGATGCCATGCAGCTCAACGCCGCCTGGGGTGATCCGGCCACGGCCGAGGCGCCTTCGGCCGCAGCCGCTCCGCAGGCCCCGCTGGTGCGGGTCAACCTGTCCGCCCATGTGCGCGATTTCGCCGAGGCCGAGGCCCTGGGCGAAGCCGTGGCGGCGCAACTGCGCGCCGGCGGCGCGGTGTGGGCCGGGAAAGGCCCTGACGCCTGATGCCGCAAATGCCGGTGCCTGCGGCCGGTGGGCCACCCGTGATCGTGACGCGCCCGGCAGCGGATGCGCAGCACTGGGTGCGTCAGCTGCGGGATGGTGGTTTCGCGGCCGAGGCGCTGCCCTTGATCGATATCGTTCCTGCGTCCGACACCGGTGCGCTGGCGCGGGCCTGGCAAACGCTGGGAAGCTATGCGGCCTGCATGTTTGTCAGCGGCAACGCGGTCGAGTATTTTTTCAAGGCCTCCATCACTCAAGGCCTGCCGCCGTCCCTGCGCCTGATGGCGCCCGGTCCCGGCACCGTGGCGGCTTTGCTGGCTACGGGGGTGCCCGAAGTGCAGGTGGACGCGCCCGCCGCCGATGCCGGGCAGTTTGACTCGGAAGCCCTGTGGGCTGTGGTCGGGCAGCGCGACTGGAAGGGAAAGCGCGTCCTGGTGGTGCGGGGCGAAAGCCCGGATGCCGCGGGCGGCGGAGCCTCATCCGGCCGCGACTGGATCGCCCGCCAGTGGGAGGCCGCCGGTGCGCAGGTGGATTTTGTCGCCGTGTACCAGCGCCGCGCGCCGCAGCTCAGCGCGGAACAGATAGCTTGCGCCCGCGCCGCCAGCCAGGACGGCTCGGTATGGCTGTTCAGCAGCTCGGAAGCACTGGCCAACCTCCTGCGCCAGCCGGCGCTGGCCGGTGTCGACTGGCGAAGCGCCCGTGCCGTGGCCACCCATCCGCGAATTGAAGAAGCCGTTCGGGCCGCCGGTTGGGGTGTTGTTGCGGCGTCACGCCCGGCCCTGGCTGACATCAAGGTCACATTGGCCTCGATAGAATCTGTTCATCCATGAGCGATCCCCACATAGCCCAGCCCACCCCTTCCACGCCCGACAACGAGCCTGTACTGGAGCGCGCGCTGGTGGTGGCCGAGCCGCCCGTCGCCATGCCCGAGGCCTGGCTGGTGCCGCGCAAGTGGGCCATTCTGGTGGCCGCGCTGGCCGCCGGCGGCCTGCTGGCCAGCGGCCTGCTGTGGCAAAAGCTCGGCAATATCCAGGAAGAGCTGGCCCGCCGCAGCATCGATTCCGGTGCACAAGCGATCGAAGCGCGCACGCTGGCCCGCCAGGCCCAGGAGGCCACGCGCGAACTCTCCGGCCGCCTGGCCATCCAGGAAACCCGCATCAGCGAAGTCAGCCTGCAGCGCAGCCAGCTGGAAGAACTCATGCAAAGCCTGTCGCGTTCGCGCGATGAAAACCTGGTGGTGGACGTTGAATCCGCCTTGCGCCTGGCGCAGCAGCAGGCCCAGCTCACCGGCAGCGCAGAACCGCTGTTGGCCGCGCTCAAGTCGGCCGACCAGCGCCTGCAGCGCGCCGCCCAGCCGCGCCTGAATCCCTTGCAACGCGCCATCGCCCGCGACATGGACCGCATCAAGGCCGCGACGTTGACCGACGTGCCGGTGCTGATGCTCAAGCTCGACGAGCTGGCCCGCATGGCCGACGACCTGCCGGTGGCCAACGCCATGGTGGCCACCGGTTCCCAGCGCGCTGCGCCGGCCGCAGCGGCGCCCGCACCCGCCGCGCGTGCCAGCGCACCGGCGGCCGACAAGTCTTCCACGGGCATGTTCGACAAACTTTCATTCAGCGCCTGGTCGCAGCGCACGCTGGACAACCTGCGCGAAGAGGCGAACAAGCTGCTGCGCGTGAGCCGTATCGAGCAGCCCGAGGCGGCGCTGCTGTCGCCCGAGCAGTCCTTCTTCCTGCGCGAAAACCTCAAGCTGCGCCTGCTCAATGCGCGCCTGGCCCTGCTGTCGCGCCAGACCGATTCGGTGCGCGCCGACCTCGCCAGCGCCAGCACCTGGCTGGGCAAGTACTTCGATGCCTCCTCGCGCAAGACCCAGGCCGCGGCCCAGTTGCTGGCCCAGGTGCAGGGCCAGCTCAAGACCAGTGAGCTGCCGCGCCTTGATGAAACCATGGCCGCACTGGCCACGGCGGCCGCAGGCCGCTGATATTTCGTAAAGGCAGACACACGCATGCGCGCCGCCCTCTGGCTACTGGCCCTTTTTGGCGTGGCGGTTGCCGTGGCGCTGTTCGCGGGCAACAACCAGGCGGTGGTGACCATTTTCTGGCCGCCGCACCGGGTCGACATCTCCTTCAACCTGATGGTGATGCTGCTGGCCGCCCTGTTCTTTGTGCTCTACCTGGCCTTGCGCGCGGTGTCGGCGGTGTTCTCGCTGCCGGCCGAGGCCCGGCGCTGGCGCGCCCAGCAGAAAGAGCGCGCCATGTACGGCGCGCTCATGGATGCGCTGGCCCACCTGCTGGCCGGGCGCTACCTGCGCTCGACCAAGTCGGCGCAAAACGCGTTGGCGCAGGAAAAAAGCCTGCGCCCGCTGGCCGACGACTATACCCACGTGACCGGCCACAGCTCCAGCCGCGGCAACCAGTTGCGCTCACTGGCCCATCTGCTGGTGGCCGAGGCCGCGCAATCGCTGCAGAACAAGGGCCTGCGCGACCAGCACCTGCATCAGGCGCTGAAGAGCTCGGCGCCGCGCCACGCGCAGGAGGTGCGCGAGGGCGTGCAGTTCCGCGCGGCGCGCTGGGCGCTGGACGACCGCGACGCCGGTGCCGCGCTTGACTGGCTGGCCCAGCTGCCGCAGGGCGCATCGCGCCGCACGCTCGCGCTGCGCATGAAGCTGCGTGCTTCGCGACAGGCGCGGCAGACCTCGCAGGCGCTGGAAACCGCGCGCCTGCTGGCCAAGCACCGCGCGTTTTCGCAAGCGGCGGCGCAAAGCATTGTTCGCGGTCTGGCGCTGGAGCTGCTCAACGACGCGCACGACCCGGCGCAACTGCAGCAGGCCTGGTTTTCACTCGATGAAAGCGAGCGCGCCATGCCCGAGCTGGTGGTGCACGCCGCCTCGCGACTGATGGCGCTGCACGGTGACCCGGAAATGGCGCGCACCTGGCTGCTGCAGGTCTGGGACACCATGATGCAGCCGCGCTCGGAAATCGGCGAGAACCTGCGCATCAAGCTGATCACGGTGCTTGAAGCCGGCCTGGATTCGCTGGATGCGACCTGGCTGGCGCGCATCGAGACGGCGCAACTGAGCCGGCCCCGCGACGCCAACCTGCAGTACCTGGCGGGCATGGCCTGCCTGAACCGCCAGCTCTGGGGCAAGGCCCGCCAGCTGCTGACCCAGGCCGCACCGGCCCTGCAGGACGTGACGCTGCACCGCAATGCCTGGCGCGCCCTGGCCGTGCTGGCCGAGCAGCGTGAGGACGAAGCCGCCGCAGCGCAGGCCTACAAACGCGCCGCGCAGATATAAAAAAACCTGCCCAGGTCATGGGCAGGTTCCGGGGTTTCAACGCTTGAACGGTTAAGGTTTGATCACCTGGGGCGCCTTGGCTGCCTTGGCACGCTGCATATACCCCTGGTAAGCCGGCAAGGCGATGGCGGCGATGATGCCGATGACCATGATGAGGGGAAACATCAGGGCGCCAACCTTGACCATTGTGGAGTTGGGTGGCGGCGGTGCGCCGAAGCGGTTGCCGCCCCGGGTCCCGGGGTTGAAGATCCAGACCAGTCCCACCAGAGGGATGAAGGCCAGGATGGCCGTCCAGCCGGTCCATCCCATGTCGTGGCTGCGCTGTATGGTCAGCAGGATGAGGAACAGGAAGTAGGGGATCACGGCCAGGAAACCAATCACGCCGCCCACTGCGGCCCCGGCGCCGGTAAGGCCCGCTACCACACTGAGCCCGAAGACGCCGGCGAGCAAAAGCAGGTAGCCCACAAAAGTGCGGGCCAGGTAGCGCAGGCGCCCGACGCGTCCCTTGGCGGAGAACCATTTGACGGGTTGTGTGCCTGTTTCGTCTTCATAGACATCGGCGACAGCCGCACGTGGCGCGGCATAAGGATTCACTGCTTCTGACATCTCATCCCTCCTGTTATTGAGACCCGAAGGATAACCGTTGCCGGGGTCTTGCGGAACCCTTGGAAACGCGGCCCCGTTGAGACCGTGAACAGGTTCTTACAACAAGCCGGCGCGCTTGACCGCGTGGTAGCGGTTGACCAGCGAGACAGCCAGCTGCGCCGGCTCCACATCCATCGAGAGCGGGTCCTGGCCGACCACGCGGGCAAAGGCGTCGCGCCGCGACTGCGCGAACAGGTGCGCGGCGGCCACATCCACCGCATCCGCCGGGGTGGACAGCGCCTGGCCTGCGATGCGGCCCAGCACGCGTTCGCGCAGGCTGGCGACCAGCACCAGGTGCTGGCGGCGCAGCAGCTTGATCGCCGGGCGCAGCTCGGCGGCGTCTTCGTCGCGGAAGTTGGTGAGCACGATGACCAGCGCGCGCCGGCGCTGCACGCGCAGCAGCTCCTGCGCGGCCAGCAGGTAGTCCGAATGCATGGCGCCGGGCTGGATGTCGTGCAGGCGGTTCATCAGGGCGTTGAGCGTGGCCGCGCCCTTGCGCGGCGCGAAATCGCGGCGCTGCCCGGGCAGGCCGCCGAAGGTCATTGCGCCGACCTCGTCGCCCTCCTTGAGTGCCACATAACTCAGCAGCATCAGCGCGTTGAGCGCTTCGTCGAAATGGCTGCTGCCCTGGCCGTCCTGTTCCGGCCCGGCTTCGTCGGCCCGCATGCGGCGGCCGCAGTCGAGCAGGAAGAACACGCACTGGTCGCGGTCGTCCTGGAATTCGCGCACGATGGGCCGCTGGTGGCGCAGCGTGGCCTTCCAGTCGATGTGGCGCAGCGAATCGCCGGTCTTGTAGTCGGCCAGCTGGCGGAAGTCAGTGCCGAGTCCGCGCTGCACATAGGTCTTGATGCCGATCTGCGCCAGGCGCCTGTCGCCGGAAAGCCAGGCATAGCGCGCCAGCGCGGCGAAGTTGGGGTACACGCGCAGCTTGCCGGGCTGCCCCAGCGGCTGTTGCACTTCGAAGCAGCCGCCGCGGCTGCGCCAGCGCAACTGGGTCGTGCCGAAGAGGGCCACGCCGCGCTCACGCGCGGTCACCGTGTAGCGCAGCTCCGCGCGCGAAGCCGGCGGCAGGGTTAGGGTTTGTGGCAAGCCTTCAAAAGCAAAGCGCGGGTCGACCTCGTCGAACACGGTCACGGCCCAGGCCAGCGGGCCTTCATTGACCAGCACCAGCGTGAGCACGGTGGGCACGCCCAGCGAAAAGGCGCCGGGCAGGCTTCGCTCCATACGCAGCGGTGCCTGGCGCCACAGGCGCAGGCTGCGCCGGAGGTCAAATAGCGCCCACGCCAGCGCCGGCAGCAGCACAGCTCCCGCCAGCATGGCCACGGTGTCTACCGGCAGCCCCGCGAGCAGGGCCAGGCAGGCGGCCAGGGCCATGCCGGCCAATGCCTTGACCGTGCCTGCCGTAGGAATGACCAGCCAGCGCATCCAGGCCGGTCTCAGAGGCGGGGCGCCTGCACGCTGCCTTGCGCGCTGCGCAGCAGGTCATCCACACTCAGGCCTTCGAGCTGCGCGTCGGGCGAAATCATCACGCGGTGGCGCAGGGCCGGCAAAGTCTGGCGTGCCACGTCGTCGGGGGTGATGAAGTCGCGCCCGTCCATGAGCGCGCCGGCGCGCGCGGCGCGCACCAGCGCCATGGTGCCGCGCGGCCCGGCGCCGGACGAAAGGCCGGGCCAGTCGCGCGTGGCGCGGGCGATACGAACCGCGTAGTCGACCACCTGCTCATGCGCCTGCACCAGGCTGGCCAGGCGCTGCAGTTCCAGCACTTGCACGTCGTCCAGGCAGGGCCTGACCGCGTCCAGCGGCAACTGGTTGCCGGCACGCTGGCCGGTGGTGAGCTGCACCACGGCTTTTTCCTCAGCATGGCTGGGGAAGGCGATATTGATCTTGAGCAGGAAGCGGTCCAGCTGCGCCTCGGGCAAGGGGTAGGTGCCTTCGGTGTCTATCGGGTTTTGCGTGGCCATCACCATGAAGGGGCGCGGCAGAGGCATCGCCCTGCCTTCCAGCGTGACCTGGTATTCCTGCATCACCTCGAGCAGGGCGCTCTGGGTCTTGGCCGGTGCGCGGTTGATTTCATCGGCCAGCAGCAAATGCGTGAAGACCGGCCCCTGGTGCACGCGCAGCGTGCCTATGCCGGATTCGCCGCGTGTCGAAGGGTCCAGCACCGAGTGGCCGGTGATGTCCGAGGGCATCAGGTCGGGCGTGAACTGCACGCGCGCATAGCGCAGGCTCATGGCCTGGGCCAGCGCCCGCGCCAGCAGCGTTTTGCCGAGCCCGGGCACACCCTCGATCAGCACGTGGCCGGACGCGACCAGCGCCACCAGGGTCTGGTCGACGGCTTCCTTCTGGCCGACCACGGCCTTGCCGACTTCGTGGCGCAGGGTCTGCAGCCATTCGGCCGCGCGTATCAGTTCGTCGTTGGGAATTGATGACATGGTGGTTTCTCGGGTTCAGGGTAAGGATGGCAAGGAGAGGATCAGGCGGCGGAGGAAACGGGTGTGTTGACGGGTTCGCGCGCATCGAGCCGCCGGCGCGCGGTTTCCAGCAACTCGAGGTCGGCGGCCAGCACGCCGCGGTTGCGCGACCTGTCGGCTTGCGCGCGTTCGAGCGCGAGCGTATCCAGGCCGGTGGCGCGCGCGATCTCCTGGGTGCGCTGCGCGGGGGCCAGTTGCGAAAACCGTGGGACCTGCCGCGCAGCCGACGCATGCAGCGCGCGAAGCTGGGCCGCGTGCAGGGCTTTCGGCCCGTGCATGTGCAGGAAGCGCGCGGTGCCGCGGACCTGCTCGGCCATGGAGCGCCGGTGCGAGGGGGCGGATGGCGCCAGCGGTCCGAAGCGAACGCCGGCGCGCCACAGGGCCAGGGCCAGCGCCAGCAGGCCCAGCAGCAATGCCGCCCAGGCCTGGTGCCAGAGCCAGGACGCGAAGGGTTCCCGGGCCTCTTCGGCCACAAGCCAGAACTCGGCGCCGGCGCGTGCCTGCAGCGCCGCGGCCACCACCTGGGCGTTGTCCGCGCGCAGCAGGTTGTGGTTGCTCAGCATGCCCCAGCCGCCGAGCACGGTGACCGTGCCCCGGCCGACCTGCATGCGCACGGCCTCGGTGCCGGCCGTGCCGCGCAGCGACCACAGGGGCGCGGCCTGCCGGTCCGCCGGCAGGTATTGCGGACTGAAGTAGGCGCCGCAGACGCGGTAGGCCCGGCTGTCGCCGTAGCTGGACACGACTTCAGCGGGTTCCTCCAGCGAGCGGCAGTCGGCCTCCTTGGCGCCCTTGGTGAAGGGCCGTGTTGGCGTGACCGTCTGCGCCCTGATGGCGCTTTCCTCGGTGACGGGCAGCCAGTCCTCGAAAGCCTTGTGCCGCGCCAGAAAGCCGGGGATGACCAGGTGCCCGCCCTGCATCACCCAGGCGCGCAGGCGCTGCGCGCGCTCGGGGAACAGGTCCCAGTTGCGCGACACCAGCACCAGCCGCGCCTGCGGCGGTGGCATAGCGTCCAGGCTTTTGTGCCGCACGACCCGCGAGCCCAGGGCGGCCAGCAGTTTTTCGGTCGCGTAAAGCGGATTGGTGAGGGCCTCGCCCTTGGCCGGTGTGGGGACGTCGACGTCCACCCACTCGGTGGCCGATACCAGCCAGGCGCCGCCCGCCAGCAGCAGCACGCCCAGCAGGATGAGGATGAGCCGGTCCTTCACGGTGCCACCTTGGCCGGTCCGGACTGCGGCGCGCCCAGACGCGCGTCAAATTCGGCGCACAGCGCCAGCACACCGGCCGTGGGGGGCAGGCGCCCGCCGTAGGCCGCCAGCTGCCAGGCGGAGACCAGCCGGGTAAAAAATTCGAGCGACAGGGGCGCCAGCCGGCCTTCGCTGAGCACCACGCATTCGCCTTCCGTGCTGGCATTGCGGATGGGCACCGCGTGCAGGTGCACCAGGCGCGAGAGCGCGCCGCGGTAGAGCAGCGACAGCGCGGGCCGCCGCTGCCCGCGCTGCCATAGCGAGGCAACCTCGGAGCCCACGTCGTCGGGCAGGCTTTCGGGACGGATGTCGAGGCTGCCGATGTGGCTGGGCAGCGGCGCCATGCGGTGCCGACCGCCGCCGGCGCGCACCTGCACCCAGCGGCGTATGCGAATCACCAGCCAGGCCAGGGCCAGCGCGCCCAGCGCCCACACCAGCAGGCGCGCGGCTTCGGACACCTTGGTCACAAAGTCCTTGAGCCAGGCGAAACCGTCGCGGTCCTTCTTTTTGTCCTCCGGTTTTTCATCCTGGTTTTTCAGGCGCAAGGTTTTGTCGCTTTTGGTGCCGGGCAGGTTGGGGTCGGTGCGAACCCGTGCGACGGCCGACTGCACCTGCTCGCGCGTGAGCGGCGTACCCGTTGCCGCGGGCGGGGTGTCGGCCCAGGCCGGTGCGCATGCAGTGCAGGCCGCGCAAGTCGCAACCGCCAGGCAAGCCGCGGCTTGCCGCCAGGTAAGGCGTGCCGTGGTTGTCCTCATGCCCCGGCCTTTGCCGCTGCGGGCGTGAAGGCGCGGCGGAAGTCCTGTTCGATGTCCCAGGCCTCAAGCTCGACGCGGCGGTTCAGGTACATCGCGAAGCCGGCCGCCACAAAAAAGGGCTCGACGATGGCGACGGCAACGGCATAGACCAGCGCAAGGCACAGGCTCTGCATCGTGGACTCGGAGGCGATCAACCAGCGCCAGAGGTCCGAAAGGCTGCCCTCGGGCGCGAACCAGAACAGGATGGAGAGAAGGGCGAGCTGCAGGGCGATCTCGACGTTGGAAAAGATCAGCTGCATGCCGGTGGCCGCACCGCGACGGCCGCGCAGCAACTGTTCGCGCCGCTTGCGCCTGGCGCTGCCGCGCTGGCCCTCGAGCTGGTCTACGGCCTGCGTATACGAGCGCCAGGGCGACAGCCGCCGCCACAGCAGCGTGCGCAGCAATTGCCCGCCCCACACCTGGGCGCGGTGTTCCCAGAGATCCTTCCAGCGTGTGGACTGGCCGAAAACGGCGCGCGAGAGTATGAACAGCAGGCTGCGGTCAAACCAGGGCTTGAGGCAGAAGATCAGCAGGCCGGGCAGCCAGTAGGCGAACTCGATGGTGCACAGCACCAGCACGATCACCACCACATACATGGGCAGGAAAGTCCGCCAGATGGAGCCGGCATGATGGCGCACCAATGCGACGCCCAGGTCGGCGGCCTCGGCCATGGGCCGCGGCCGCAGCGCGACGGCCAGCGCATCAACCTGCATGGCGCTGCCCTTCGTTCAGAGGCGCATCGACGCGCGGCCGGCCCTGCCAGCCCAGGTAGGCCAGCACCAGGGCCCAGCAGGCCGCGCCCGCGCCGTATTTCACGGCGGGGGTGACCCAGCGCGCCGAAGACCAGAAGGCCTCGACGGCTGCGGCGATCAGCAGCAGGCCGATGACGCCATAGACCACCACGATGGCATGGCGGGCCGCCAGACGCAGCGCCTCCAGCCGTGTGTGCCGGCCCGGCGCGATGAGCGCGTAACCCAGGCGCAGGCCCGCCGCGCCCGCCAGCACGATGGCTGTGAGCTCGAAAGCGCCGTGGGTGATGACGAAAGAGCAGAAATTCTTCGCATGGCCGGAGGCGATCAGGTAGCCGCCCACGGCCCCTATCTGCACGCCGTTGAACAGCAGCACGCCAGCGCTGCCGATGCCGCCAAAGATGCCGGCCGCGAAGCAGCGAAAGCCGATGCCGATGTTGTGCATGACGTAGTAGCCGAACATCTGCCAGTCGCCGCTGGCGTCGCGGTTGCGCCCGAAGGCCTTGGCGCTGTCGCTGTACATGCTGTCGAACTGCTGCACCTGCGCCGCGTCCATCAGGTGCAGGATGAAGCCCGGGTCGCGGTAGGTGGCAAGGCCTGCTGCCAATAGGGGCACCACGAATAACAGGGCCGCCACCAGCAGATAGGTACGGTGCGCGCGCACGGCCTGGGGGAAGTCGACCAGCACCAGAAGGCCCAGGCGCGCCAGGCCGTAGTCGTGGCGCCGGTAGATCAGCCGGTGGGCGCTTTGCGTCAGGGCTTCCAGCCGCTGTGTCAGATGGATGGGGTAGGCGCGGGCCTGTGCCAGCGCCAGGTGTTCACAGACGCGGCGATAGAGCGTGGCCAGTTGTGCCCCGTCGAATTTGCGTTCGGTCTCGGCCACGCCTATGACCTTTTCGAGCTCGGCCCACAGCGGCGCGTAGGCGGCTTCAAACTGCAGGGGCGTCATGGACGCGCTTCTCCTTCGCGCCGTCCCATCAGCCATTGCGCCACGCCCAGCAGGCGCTGCGTGGCCGTGCCGCCCGGCTTGCCCGCAGCCAGCACCGGCTCGGCCAGGGTGGCGAGTTCGCCCAGGCGCTCGGGCGTCAGCCGTGTGGCGCGGCCGGCCCAGGCGAGCACCGAAGCCTGCTCGGCGGCAGACAGGGGCCGCGCGGGCGCTAGCGGGGCTGCCAACGGGACTTCGCCGTGCAGCTTGACCGCATCGGTGAAGACCACCAGCGTGCCGGCCGCCAGATCGCCCAGGCGCTTGCTGTCGCGGCGCCAGAGCATGGACACCAATCCGGCGCCGAACAGTGCGGGCATGAAATCGGCGGCGCGCAGCAGGTTGCGCGTGAGCGACGCGGCGGGCGTAACCGGCAGGCCCGAATCCATCACCACGCGCAAGCCCATGGCACGCTTGCCGGGCGTGGCGGCCGCGCGGGTCAGCTCGAACACCACGGGATAAAACCATTCGAGGCCGAAATACACCAGCAGCAGCACGGCCGCCCCGGCCTTGCCCATCACACCGACCGTGATGGCCACGGCGATGAACATGCAGGTGCGTATGGCCAGGTCGATCAAATAGGCCAGCCCACGCGCGACGATGCCGGCGGGCCGCAGGGACAGGGTGATGCCCTCCGGCGTTTCGGCCGTGTAGATCGTGTCAAGGCGCGCGGCTGCCACAGGGCTTGGGCTCAGGCCTTGACGACGATGGTGTCGGCGATCTCGTCGTGCAGGCAGCGGCGCGACTTGCGGAAGATCATCAGGCAGTCGATCAAAGAGTAGATCCAGATCACGACCGTTATGAAAGCGGCCACGAAACCCACGCCATACCGCAAGGCCAGGCGCTTGATGGAAACGGCTTCGCCCGAAGGCCGGATGATGCGTATCTTGAGCAGTAGCTTGCCGATTGTCTGGCCCCGCGTTGCGAGCAGGTAGCCGTTGAGCAACAGGAAGGTCAGGGTGCCGACGGCCATGCCCATCGCGTCGGCCCCTGACCATAGGCCTTCTTTCGGTACGGCCCAGGGGTTGTAGGGTGTCAGCACCGACACCAGCCAGAGCACCAGGCCCTGGAACACCGTGTCGAGGATGATGGCGCCGAGGCGCTCCATGCGGCCGGCCAGCTTTGGGCCCTGAGCCGGTTCGGTGATATCTTCCACATTGGCCTGCGGCGGTGCGTAGCGCGCGTCGTGCGTTGGCTGGTCCATGGCTGCTCCCCCTTGGCGGTTTTGTTGGACTGATTCTAGGGCTTGTTCCGAGGCATAAAAAAAGCCCGCATCGGCGGGCCTTTTCAGGGGGTGGCCGCTGACGCGGCTGGGTGCTTACCGGCCTGCCGATTGCTCGAAAGGCAGGGTCATGGTACCCAGGTCGCGCCGGGTTTCGACCAGCACCAGCGGGCCTTCGTCGGCCACAACCAGCGGCGGGCGCTCGCGCGGCACGTGCACCGGCTTGACCTCGGCGGCGATGGCGGCTTGGGCCTCGGCTATCTTGGTCGCGTCGGAATTCACCCACTGCAGTCCCGAGGACTGTGCCACCTGTGCCAGCTCGTCCAGCGGCAGGGCATAGGACTGGACCTTGGGCAGCGTGATGGCCGCGGGCGCCGGTGCGGCGGCTTGCACCGGTGCGGGTGCGCCAACGCTGACTGGCGCTGTGTAGGCGGGGGTTGGTGCTGGTGCTGCGGGCACGAATGGCGCCGCAGGCGTCACGGCTGCGGCGGGTGCGGCATAGTCGGCAGCTGCCGGCGCGCGCTCTTCGGGTGCTTGCGGCTGCTGGCGCGGCTCGGCAAAACCGGCCTGGGCAGCATCCGCGCCGGCCTCAGCTGCCGGCTGTTGTTCACCGCGTTCGCCGTTCTCATTGCGTTCGCGGCGGTCACGGCCGTAGCGGTCACGGCTGCGGCGTTCGCGCGGCTGGCGTTGTTCGTCGCCTTGGCCGTTTTGGCCGTTCTGTGCGGGCGCGATCACATTGCCGGTTTCGTCGAGCACGGGTGCGGCAGCGGGAGCCTCGGCGTTGACGCCTGGTGCGCCTTCCACGCCTTCGGTGCGGTCGCCGCCGCGGCGGTCGTTGCGGCGGCCGTTGCGGTCGCCGCGTTCACGGCGGCCTTCACCGCGCTCGCCACGATCCCCGCGTGCTTCGCGGTTGCCCTGGCGTTCGCCGTCCTGCGGTGCGCGGTCCTGGCGGGGCTCAGCGGCTTCGCCGCCCATGGCGGCGGCCATCGCGGCTTGGTTGGCCAGTGCGAGGTCCTGTTCGACGGCATCGCGCTGGATGCGTTCACCGCGGTCTGCGCGTTCGCCATTGCGTTCACCGCCACGCTCTCCGCGCTCGCGGCGGTTGCGGCCGCCTTCGCGGCCTTCACGGTTGGGGGTCTCGCCGCGTGCCTGGTCGCTTGCGCCTTCGGCACGGGCTTCGCCGGCCTGGCGTTCCTGGCGGCCTTCGGCGTTGCGTTCACGGCGTTCACTGCCGCGGCCTTCACCACGTTCTGGACGGCCCTCGGGGCGTGCTTCACGGCCTTCGCGGTTGTCGCCGCGGCCTTCCGCACCGCGGCCCTCGCCGCGTGCTTCGCTGCGGCCGCGGCCACCGCGCCGGCCGTCACGGCCACCGCGTTCCGAACGCTCGCCGCGGCCTTCACCGCCACGGCCTTCACGCCGGCCTTCGCCGCGTTCGTCTTTTTTCACTTCCTTGGCGGCAGGGGCGGGAGTTGGGGCTTCGGCGCCGCCGAACAGGCTCTTGATCCAGCCGAAGAAACCTTTTTCCGCCGGTGCCGCAGCCGGCGCCGCGGGGCGTGCAGCCTTGGGGGCTGGCTGCGGAGCGGCTTCGGGCTTGGCCGGGGCCACGGGGGCGGGAGCATCGGGCAGCACGCCTTTGATGACGGGCTCCTGCTTGTTGTGCTTTTCCTGGCTGCGGCGCGTGACGGTGGTCGGGTCTTCGACTTCCTCGGCCATTTTGTAGCTGGCGGCGATGTTGTCCAGGCGCGGATCGTCGTGCTTCAGGCGTTCCAGGCGGTAGTTGGGGGTTTCCAGCGTCTTGTTGGGCACCAGCAGCACGTTGATGCGCTGCTTGACTTCGATCTTGGCGATCTCGGAGCGCTTTTCGTTGAGCAGGAAGGAGGCCACGTCGACCGGCACCTGACACAGCACCGAGGCCGTGCTGTCCTTGAGGGACTCTTCCTGGATGACGCGCAGGATCTGCAGCGCCGAGCTTTCCGTGTCGCGGATATGGCCGGAGCCGCCGCAACGCGGGCAGGGAATCGATGCGCCTTCGGAGAGGGCCGGGCGCAGGCGCTGGCGGCTCATTTCCATCAGGCCGAACTTGCTGATGGTGCCGAACTGCACGCGGGCGCGATCCTGGCGCAGCGCGTCGCGCAGGCGGTTTTCCACGTCGCGGCGGTTGCGCGACTCTTCCATGTCGATGAAGTCGATGACGATCAGGCCGCCAAGGTCGCGCAAACGCATCTGGCGCGCGACTTCATCGGCGGCTTCCAGGTTGGTGCGGGTGGCGGTTTCTTCGATGTCGCCGCCCTTGATGGCGCGGGCCGAGTTGACGTCGACCGAGACCAGGGCTTCGGTGTGGTCGATCACGATGGCACCGCCGGAAGGCAGCTGCACGGTGCGGGCGTAGGCCGATTCGATCTGGTGCTCGATCTGGAAGCGGCTGAACAGCGGTGCGTCGTCGCGGTAGCGCTTGACGCGGTGCTCATGTTCGGGCATCACGTGGGCCATGAACTGCTTGGCCTGCTCATAGACGTCGTCGGTGTCGAACAGGATGTCGCCGATGTCGCTGTTGAAGTAGTCGCGGATGGCGCGGATCACGAGGCTCGATTCCTGGTAGATCAGGAAGGCGCCCTTGCCGCCCTTGCCGGCGCCGTCGATGGCGCTCCAGAGCTTGAGCAGGTAGTTCAGGTCCCATTGCAGTTCAGGGGCGCTGCGGCCTATGCCGGCGGTGCGCGCGATGATGCTCATGCCGTTGGGGTACTCAAGCTGGTCCATCGCCTCCTTGAGCTCGGCCCGGTCGTCACCCTCGATGCGCCGGCTCACGCCGCCGCCGCGCGGGTTGTTGGGCATCAGGACCACATAGCGGCCGGCCAGGGAGACGAAGGTGGTGAGAGCGGCGCCCTTGTTGCCGCGTTCTTCCTTTTCGACCTGGACCAGCAGTTCCTGGCCTTCCTTGATGACGTCGTTGATGCGTGCCTGGCTGACCGGCACGCCCTGGGCGAAGTACTGCTTGGAGATTTCCTTGAACGGCAGGAAGCCGTGGCGGTCTTCGCCGTAGTCGACGAAGCAGGCTTCCAGCGAGGGCTCGACGCGCGTGACGACGGCCTTGTAGATGTTGCCCTTGCGCTGCTCGCGCCCTTCGATTTCAATTTCGTAGTCGAGGAGTTTTTGTCCGTCGACGATCGCCAGGCGGCGTTCTTCAGCCTGTGTGGCGTTTACCAGCATCCGTTTCATGGGTAGCCTTCCTTATCGTTCTTCGTTCTGGTGTCATGTGCAGACACCAATCACATGCCCAAAATGGGCCAACGACGCCGGAGGGACGCAGTGCGAACGGGGAGGAATTGCCGGAGAGCTTTTGACGGCGCGGCCGACCGGGGTGAACCGGTCAGCGACGTGGTCTGGGCGTAGGCGCGTGGATGGAGCGAGCAGGGGTCAAACGGGTGGGTGCCGCGCAAAGCGCGGCTGCTGGCGCCCACTGCACAAAGGCCGGCGGCTGATTCATGCCGGATGCGGGGCACACGAATGTCGTGAGGCGCCGCAGGCACATGTAAATCAGACTGACCAGTATTGTCATCAGAGGGCTACCCGTTAAAGGACTTGATCTCGGCTGGATCCGCGTGCAGCCTGTTGTTCGTGACTTGGGCTGCACACATGGTATTCCGTGGTTGTGTTCGCAAAACGTCGACTCGTCTACCGTGCAAGACGCCCGCCGCGAGGTGCCTGGCACTCGTCGCTTGCGGGCAATTGCCGGCGTGGGCATCGACCTTCCAGCGAGGCTGTTTGCTTGCCTTTTCAGGGGCGGGGACTTGTGTGGACTAAACTCCAGACAAATCAACCACTTACAGCGCATCGCTAGTGAAACACATTATAGGGTCAGCCAGGGGCTTGGCAAGGAAACCCGGGAAAACACCGGGTCGCCCTCCCGTGGCCGCCGCCGGGCCCCGTCCGAAGCCCAGCCCCGCGCCCGCCGCGCCTGAGGCTCCAGCCCCGGCGGCACCCCAGGCCGCCCTGGTGACGGTGGACGAGGATTATGCCGGCCAGCGGCTGGACAATTTCCTGATCCGCCAGCTCAAGGGCGTGCCCAAAACCCATGTCTACCGCATCATTCGCAGCGGCGAGGTGAGGGTGAACAAGGGCAGGGCGCAGGCCGACACCCGCCTGGAAGCCGGCGACGTGGTGCGCCTGCCGCCGGTGCGCACCTCGGAGCGGGCCGGGCAGAAGGCCGAGGCCATGGCGCAGGAAATCGCCCGCCACGGCGCTACTTCCACCACGGGCGGCTATGCGCCGTCCCGCGAATTCCCCATCCTGTTTGAGGACGATTTCCTGCTGGCCATCGACAAGCCGGCCGGCGTGGCGGTGCACGGCGGCAGCGGCGTGAGTTTTGGCGTGATCGAGCAGCTGCGCATGGCGCGGCCGGAGGCCGACTTCCTGGAGCTGGTGCACCGGCTGGACCGCGAAACCAGCGGCATCCTGCTGATCGCCAAGCGGCGCATGGCGCTCAAGCTGCTGCAGGAGCAGTTCCGCGAACGCGAAACCGACAAGGTCTACCTGGCGCTGGTCAGCGGCGACTGGCCGGTCAAGCACCGCGTGATCGACAAGGCGCTGCACAAATACCTGCTACCCGACGGCGAGCGGCGCGTGAAAGTGGTGGACAACGACCATCCCGACGGCCTGCGTTCAGTAACGCTGGTGAAGGTCAAGGCGGCCGTTCCCGCCAGCCCGCTGGCGCCCGCCACGCCCTTCACCCTGCTGGAGGTGACCATCAAGACCGGCCGCACCCACCAGATCCGCGTGCACCTGGCGGGTGAAGGCCACCCGATTGCCGGTGACGACAAATACGGCGATTTCGAGCTGAACCGGGCGCTGCAGAAAACCACGGCCGGCGCGGCGCCGCTCAAGCGCATGTTTTTGCATGCCTGGAGCCTGAAGTTCAACCATCCCAAACTGCGCAAGGTCGTGCATTTGCAGGCGCCCCTGCCGCCCGAGCTGCAGCAGTTTTTGCCGGCGGCGACCGAAGAGCCGCTCTAGCCTTCCTGCCGTGGCAAACCGGCGCGGGACGGCGACAATAGGGCCGATATGCAAACCCGAAATTTCGACCTGATCGCCTTTGACTGGGACGGCACGCTCTTTGATTCGACAAAGATCATCGTGCGCTGCATCCAGGCCGCCGTGCGCGATGTGGGCGGCACGGTGCCGACCGACAAGGAGGCCCGCTACGTCATCGGCCTGGGCCTGATGCAGGCGCTGGCCCATGCCGCGCCCGATGTACCGCCTGAAAAATATCCCCTGCTAGGCGAGCGCTATCGCCACCACTACGCGGCGCACTACGACGACCTGAGCCTGTTTGATGGCGTGCTGCCGCTGCTCGACACGCTGAAGGCGCGCGGCCATTTGCTCGCGGTAGCGACCGGCAAGTCGCGCCGCGGCCTCGATGAAGTGCTGCGCACGGTGGAACTCAGGGGCGTTTTCGACGGCTCGCGCACCGCCGACGAGACGGCCGGCAAACCCGACCCGCGCATGTTGCATGAGTTGATGGCGGAGTTCGGCGTTGAGCCCGAACGCGTGCTGATGGTGGGCGACACCACGCACGACCTTCAAATGGCGCTCAATGCCGGCTGCCCCAGCGTCGGCGTGAGCTACGGCGCGCACGAGCCCGACAGCTTTGCCGTACTGGAGCCGCGCCACGTGGTGCATTCGGTACAGGAATTGCACGACTGGCTGCTGGCCCATGGCTGAGTTCCGGCGCTGACCCATGGACGAACGGCAAGCCCTGTGCAACAGCCGCGACCTGCCCGAAGGCGGGCTGGCGGTGCCGTTTGATGTGGTCTACGCCGGGCAGACTTGCCGTGCCTTTGCTGTTCGTTTCGAGGGAATGGCCCATGCCTACCTCAATCGCTGTACCCACGTCGCGATGGAGTTGGACTGGCAGCCCAACCGCGTGTTTGACGACCAGGGCCAGTGGCTGCTGTGCGCCAGCCATGGCGCGGCCTACCGTCCCGACACCGGCCAATGCGCGGGCGGGCCGTGCCAGGGAGGTTTGGTGAAAATCACGCTTTCAGAGTCCGAAGGGGTTGTTTATTGGCATCCTGCTTACAACCTTAAACCGCTACAGTTTTAATACCTCTCTAAACTACCGCCATGAACGACCCTCAACGCCCTGATCCTTCCACCGATCCCGATTTGCTGCGCGAATCGGATTTCCGGCCCCACCAGCCAGAATCGCTTCCTCCCTATAACCAGGTAAACCAGGTGAAAAAATCAGCGGCGGACCCGACCGCCAGCCCGGGCTGGGAGCGTGCGACGCTGGAAAAGCTGGCTTTCGCCGCGCTCAATGAGCAAAAAGCCACGCGCCGCTGGAAGACTTTTGTGCGCCTGGCCTGGCTGGCGTTCTTCGTCGCCTTGGTCTGGATGCTGCTGCACCGCGGCACGCCTGCCAGCGATGCGACCGTTCCGCATACCGCCGTGGTGGAAATCAAAGGCGAGATCGCCGCGGGTGCCGATGCCAGCGCCGAGTTCGTCAACGCGGCCCTGCGCGCGGCCTTTGAGGACGACGGGGCCAAGGCCATCGTGCTGCTGATCAACTCCCCCGGCGGCAGCCCGGTGCAAGCCGGCATGATGAATGACGAAATCCTTCGCCTGAAGGCCAAGCACAAGAAGCCGGTTTACGCCGTGGTGGAGGAAACCTGCGCTTCCGCCGCGTACTACATTGCCGTTTCGGCGGACAAGATTTACGTCGACAAGGCCAGCATCGTAGGCAGCATTGGCGTGCTCATGGACGGCTTCGGCTTCACCGGCCTGATGGAGAAGCTGGGCGTGGAACGCCGCCTGCTGACCGCCGGTGAGAACAAGGGCTTCCTGGATCCCTTCAGCCCGCAGAACGAAAAACAGCGCGTGTTTGCCCAGGCCATGCTGGACCAGATTCACCAGCAGTTCATCGGCGTGGTGAAAGCCGGCCGCGGCAAGCGCCTGAAGGAAACGCCTGAGATGTTCAGCGGCCTGTTCTGGAGCGGCCAGCAGGCCGTGGAGCTGGGCTTGGCCGACCAGCTCGGCAATCTCGACTACGTCGCGCGTGAAGTGGTCAAGACCGACGAGATCATCGACTACACGCGTCGTGACAACGTGGCCGAGCGCCTGGCCAAGAAGTTTGGCGCGGCGATGGGTGAGGGCGCCATGAAGGCCTTCAAGGCCATTCCAGCACTGCGCTGAGAGGACAACTGCCCCCGTTAAAAAGCCCGCGTCGTGCGGGCTTTTTTGTGGGGCGCGGTGGTCTCGTCAACGGCCTATGGCGAACACGGCCGGCAAATCCAGCGGCGCCTGGGGCTTGTCGCGCTTCCACTGGCTGACCTGCGCGCTGCGCGACCAGCTCGATCCCAGGGTGAGGCCGCAACTCAGTGCGAGCCGGGTGTTGCCCTGCAGCGTTTGCAACAGTGCCTGGAGCAGCGCGGCATTGCGATAGGGCGTTTCGATGAAGAGCTGGGTCTGGCCGGATTTCAGGGCCAGCGATTCCAGTTCACGGATGCGCTGGGTCCGCTCGGCCGGCGTTTGCGGTACATAGCCGGCAAAAGCGAAACTCTGGCCGTTGAGGCCGCTGGCGGCCAACGCAAGCATCAGCGACATCGGACCGGTGAGCGGCACGACCTCCAGCCCGAGGTCGTGCGCCGCGCGCACCACGGAAGAGCCCGGGTCGGCAATCGCCGGCATGCCGGCTTCGCTGACCAAGCCCATGTCGCGGCCTTCCAGGGCGGCCGCGAGCAAGGGGCGTGCGTCGAAGTTGCCGCCGTGGTCGCCTTTTTTATGGACCTCGCGCGGCAGTTCCTGGATTTGCAGAGACTGCAGTGGCGCGGCCAGCGGGTGCAGCGCATCGACGCGCTTGAGATAGGCGCGTGTGCTTTTGGCGTTCTCGCAGATCCAGCAGGACAGCCGCGCCGCGGCCTGCAGGGTCTGCAGCGGCATGACGTCCTGCAGGGGCGTTTGCGTGTCGCAGCCGAAATCCAGCGGCGCGGGGACCAGGTAGAGCTTGCCCTTCACGGCGGCGCTCATGGCGTGCCTCCCGCCAACAGTGTCACGCCGGCCGCCCGGATCAGCCGGGAGGTGCGTATCAGCGGCAGCCCGACCAGCGCTGTCGGGTCGTCGTTGTCGATGGATTCCAGCAACGCGATGCCCAGGCCTTCGCTTTTGGCGCTGCCCGCGCAGTCGTAGGGCTGCTCGATGCGCAGGTAGTGTTCGATCTCATCGTCGCTCAGGTCGCGGAACTTGACCTTCACCGGGGCCAGGCTTTGCGCCTCATAGCCGCTTTCCAGGCAGACCACGGCCACGGCCGTCTGGAAAATCACGGTACGCCCGCGCATGCGACGCAGCTGTGCGACGGCTTTTTCATGGCTGCCCGGCTTGCCCAGCGGTTCGCCGTCCAGGTCCGCGACCTGGTCGGAACCTATGACGACCGCACGTGGAAATGCGGCGGCCACCGCGCGTGCCTTGGCCAGGGCCAAGCGCTCGGCCAAGGCCCGCGGGGCCTCGCCGGGTTGCGGGGTTTCGTCCACGTCGGGGGCGGCGACTTCGAATGGGATGTGCAGCCGCAGCAGCAATTCGCGGCGGTAACGTGAGGTCGAACCCAGCACGAGAGGCCGGCTGGCGACGGGAGGGGAAGCAAGAGTCATGGCACCGATTCTCTTACACTGCTTCCATGTCCAGACCCCTTCACGCCAGCCGGCTCAACATGAAAGCGTTCGCCCGGGAGGGAGTGGCGCTTTCTGAAACCACTTTGCTACAAAATTTGGAGCGTCTTGTCGAGGAAACGCAAGGGCTTCAAGCCGATTCGGCCGTGCAATGGGAGGCGCGCGGCGAGCTGCGCCCGCGCGCCGGCGCTGAGGACGAGGTGTGGCTGCATCTGCAAGCCCAGGCCACTGTCCCGTTGACCTGCCAGCGCTGCATGGGCGTGGTCCAGACGCCCCTGAAAGTGGACCAGTGGTACCGTTTTGTTGCCAACGAAGATATCGCCATGGCCGAAGACGACCAAGCCGAAGAGGATTTGCTGGTGATGGAACCCCAATTCAACCTGCTGGCTGTGCTGGAAGACGAGCTGCTGATGGCCTTGCCCCTTGTGCCCATGCACGACGAATGCCCGGTCGCCCCCAAGCTTCAGGCTGGTGAGGCCACAGGGCCGGGAGATGCGGGGGGAGGCGAGCCGGGCGCAAAGCCCAACCCCTTTGCGGTGCTGGCGCAGCTCAAAAACAAAAAATAGTAATTTAGTTCTACTAAATTCATGCGAAAAACCACTCCATCCGTGGACATTTCGCCCCTCCGAAGCCCGGGTGATGAAAATACCCGTGCATCAAGCTATAATCAAAGGCTTCGCGTACCAATGCGGTGGATACGGTGATATGGCGCCCAGGCTGTCGTGTACCGATATTCAGGTCCAGCTGTCTGAACTCGGAATTTGGTGCGTAATTTACCAACCTAACACCCCATCAGGAGCGGATCATGGCCGTCCAGCAGAACAAAAAGTCACCTTCGAAGCGCGGTATGCACCGTTCGCACAATGCGCTCACCGTCCCAGGTATCGCAGTGGAATCCACCACCGGCGAAACTCACCTGCGCCACCACATCAGCCCCACCGGTTTCTACCGTGGCCGCAAGGTGCTGAAAACCAAATCCGAAGCGTAATTCCACGCTTTGAGCATGGGCCCGCACTCATCCTGCGGGCCTTTCTTTTGCCTGAATTCCAACTTTTGACTGCGCCGGTCGCCCCATGATCAGGATTGCTGTCGATGCCATGGGCGGCGATATTGGCCCCGCCGTGACGCTGCCCGCCAGCCTGGCTTTCCTGGATGGCCATCCGGATGCCGCCGTGATGCTGGTAGGCCAGCCCGAAGTGCTGGCCGCGCACCCGCTGCATGCGCGGCTGCAGGCCCATCCCCGCTGCCAGATGGTTCCGGCCAGCGAAATCGTCACGATGGACGATCCGATCGAGATTGCCCTGCGGCGCAAGAAAAACTCCTCAATGCGGGTCGCGATGAACCAGGTCAAGGACGGCGCGGCCCAGGCGGCCGTGTCGGCCGGCAATACCGGCGCCCTGATGGCCATTGCCCGCTATGTGCTCAAGACCATGGAGGGCATAGACCGCCCGGCCATTGCCACCCAATTGCCCAATGCCCTGGGCGGCGCCACCACGGTGCTGGATCTGGGTGCCAATGTCGATTGCACGGAAGACCACCTGCTGCAGTTCGCCGTGATGGGCTCTGCCCTCGTGGCCGCCATCACCACCAACCCCGCCCCCAGTGTCGGCCTGCTCAATATCGGCGAAGAGGCGATAAAAGGCAGTGAAATGATTAAAAAAGCGGGTGAATTGCTTCGATCTGCTTCCAATTCAGGTGATTTGAATTTCTATGGAAATGTCGAAGGCAACGATATTTTCAAGGGCACAACAGACATCGTGGTCTGTGACGGGTTTGTCGGGAATGTCGCGCTCAAGGCCAGTGAAGGCCTCGCCAGCATGATTGGTGGCTTCATGAAGACCGAGTTTTCACGCAATATCTTGACAAAAATTGCCGCTATCGTTGCGTATCCGGTCCTAAATGCCTTTAAAAATCGGGTTGACCACAGGCGTTATAACGGTGCGGCATTGCTGGGCTTGCAAGGCCTGGTCTTCAAGAGCCATGGTTCGGCGGACGCCTTCGCTTTTGAGAGGGCCTTGAATCGGGCTTATGATGCGGCTCGGAACAATTTGCTTGAGAGAGTCCGCGAACGTATCGCCCATGCGGCCCCGTTGCTAATTGCGGCGCATGCGGCGCAACCGGCTGAAACGCCGGTCGAAGTCCTCCTCAACGCCAGTTGACTCAGCAGTTTCAACACCGGCCACTCATTAATGACCCGTTACTCTCGCATCGCCGGCACCGGTAGTTATTTGCCGCCGCGCCGACTGACCAACGCCGACCTGGCCGCCGACCTGGCTACCCGAGGCGTGGAAACTTCCGATGAATGGATTGTGGAGCGCACCGGCATCCGGGCCCGCCACTTTGCCGCGCCTGATGTGACCAGCAGCGACCTGGGCGTCGAGGCTGCCAAGAACGCGCTGCAAGCCGCCGGCCTGCAGGCATCCGATATCGACCTCATCATCGTGGCAACCTCGACGCCGGACATGGTGTTTCCGTCGGCTGCCTGCATCTTGCAGAACAAGCTGGGCATTGCCGGTTGCGCGGCCTTTGACGTGCAGGCCGTATGTAGCGGTTTCGTCTATGCGCTGACCGTGGCCGACGCCATGATACGTACCGGTTCCGCCAGCAAGGCGCTGGTGATCGGCGCGGAAGTGTTCTCGCGCATCCTGGATTTTTCGGACCGCACCACATGCGTGCTGTTCGGCGACGGCGCCGGCGCCGTGGTGCTGGAGGCTTCGGAGACGCCCGGCATCCTCGCCAGCGACCTGCATGCCGACGGCAAGCATGTCGGCATCCTGTGCGTGCCCGGCAATGTGTCGGGCGGCCAGATTCTGGGCGACCCCCTGCTCAAGATGGACGGCCAGGCCGTGTTCAAGCTTGCCGTGGGCGTGCTCGAGAGCGCCGCGCGCGCTACCCTGGCAAAAGCCAACCTGACCGATGCCGACATCGACTGGCTGATTCCGCACCAGGCCAATATACGGATCATGCAGAGCACGGCTAAAAAATTGAAGATGCCGCTGGAAAAGCTGATCGTCACGGTCGACCAGCACGGCAATACCTCCGCTGCCTCCATCCCGCTCGCGCTGGATGCGGCCGTGCGCAGCGGCAAGGTCCAAAAAGGCGACACCCTCATGCTCGAAGGCGTGGGTGGTGGCTTTACCTGGGGTGCGGTGCTTCTCAAATACTGAGCAGCTCCACCCATCACCCATCCGCCAGGCTTTCACAGACAGGTGGGCAAATGAATTTCAAACCATCCGGTGCGCTGGAGCGCTTTGCCGCTGCCTTGCTGGTGCTGGCCTTCGTCCTGGCCGGATGGAAAGTCCTGCAACGCCCTGCGGCGTCTTCATTTGCCGCGTCACCGGCTGATGCGGCTAAAGGTCTGCCAAGTGTCGGTTCCCAGGCGCAGCAGCGCTCACCGGACGGTCGGTTCCGCTTTGACGCGCAATTTGTCTCTTCGTCTCCCGGCCAGGCGGTGCACGCTCCTTCCCTGGTGGAGTTGCGCGACGGGCGCTTGAGGGCGGTCTGGTTCTCGGGCTCGCGCGAAGGCGCTGGAGACGTCACCATCCAGAGTGCGGTCATGGACCCGGCCAGCCTGCGCTGGAGCGCGGAAAGCACGCTGTTGGACCGGCAGACTTTGCAACAAGGACTGTGGCGCTACGTCAAGAAATTGGGCAACCCGGTGATCGCACGCGCGCCCGACGGTTCGCTGAACCTGTGGGTAGTGACTGTCTCGCTGGGCGGGTGGGCGGGAAGCTCCATCACCTGGGCACGTTCCATCGACGAAGGCCAGACCTGGAGCGCACCGCGCCGGCTGGTGACTTCGCCCTTCCTGAACATCAGCACGCTCGTCAAGGGCGTACCGGTTATCTTCGAGAATGGCGAAACCGGTTTGCCGGTCTACCACGAGTTCGTCGCCAAGTTCGGCGAAGTCCTGCGTATCGACGCCCAGGGCCAGGTTGTCGACAAGATTCGGATTCCCGGCAGCCGTACCAGCCTGCAGCCGGTGGTCCTGGTTTCGGGGCCGCAGAAAGCACAGGCTTACATGCGTTCGGGCAATGCAACGGCGCTGATGGCCTCCGACACTTCCGATGCCGGCAAGACCTGGTCTCCTGCTCATGCAAGCACCTGGCCCAATCCCGATTCCGCCTTGGCCGGCACAGTCACAAATACCGGCAAGCAATGGCTGGCCTTGAACCCGGCGCCCCGCAACCGCGAAATCCTGGCTTTGCTGCAGACGGATGCGGGCGGCTCGTTTGACGGCGTGACACCCTGGATTGTGGAATCGTCCGCCAACCCGCAAGTGCGAACGCCCATCGGCGATTACGAGCGGCTGCTGGCCGAGGAACTCAAGGCCCGTGGCGCCAGCGATAGCGAGGCCCATGCTTATGTAGCCAGTGCCCGGCGGCAGCTTTGCAACGGGGACATTTGCTCCCAGGAGTTTTCCTATCCTTACCTGATGCAAAGCCGTGATGGCTATCTGCACCTCGTCTACACCTGGCACCGCACGCGCATCAAGCATGTGAGGCTGGATCCCCAACAAATCCTTGAGGCCGCGCAAGCGGCGCCCGGCCATGCTTCCTCCGGCAAATGACCTGATCGCCTTGCTTGGCATCAACCTGGTGCTCTGCGCCGGTTGCCTGCGCCTGCTGAGCTGGCGCCATGGTGTCACGTTGTGGGGGAAGGTGGCTACGGCCGCGGTGTTTGTGCTGCTGTGGTGCCCCGTGGGTCCGGCCCGTTTGCCTATCGCCGTGTATGTGCGTGGCATCAGCTCGGACCTGAGCATTTCCTCGATTGCCATTGCCTGCCTGAGCATGTACCAGCGCCTGCGAGGCATTCTCCCGTTGGCGCAGGGTGAGCGCACGGCAGTGAGTGTTGCCCTTGCGGCAGTTGCTTTGTTCCTGTATCCGCTGGCCCTGGGCTGGGGCGATTGGGATGCTTACCGGCTGGGCTGGGGTTCGCCGGCGCTCTGGGCCGTGCTGCTGGTGCTGTCGGTGGTGTGCTGGGCCAGAGGCTTGCGTCTGCTGCCCACGCTGGTGGCCCTGGCTTTGCTCGCCTGGGCGGTCGGCGCGCTGGAGTCTGGCAATTTGTGGGATTACCTTATAGACCCGTGGCTGGCTGTTGCGGCCATTTTTCAGTGCGTCAAATTGGCTGTCAGCTGGGCGCTCGCGCGGCTGCGGGGTGCGCGCCAGGGCGCCTTGCCTTCCACAAGCTGACAGACGGTGCTTGAAACAAATGGCTGAGGCTTTTCATCTTCTTAAAATGCATGCGGAAGCTTTTCAGCGCCCCAAGAATTCGACCCATGGAGTAATCATTTGAAATCGTTTGCTATTGTTTTTCCCGGCCAGGGCTCGCAGTCGGTCGGCATGCTGGACGCCTGGGGCGAGCACCCGGTGGTCGCGCAGACTGTGGCCGAAGCCTCCGAGGCACTGGGGGAGGATGTCGGCCGGCTGATCAAGGAAGGCCCCAAGGAGGCCCTGGCTCTGACCACCAATACCCAGCCCGTGATGCTGGTTGCAGGCGTAGCAGCCTACCGCGCCTGGATGGCCGAGACCGGCGCCGCGCCGGCCGCCTTGGCAGGCCATTCGCTGGGCGAGTATTCCGCGCTGGTGGCTTCCGGCGCGCTGACGCTCGCGCAGGCCGCGCCGCTGGTGCGTTTTCGCGCGCAGGCCATGCAGGACGCTGTGCCGGTCGGCGCTGGCGCCATGGCCGCGATCCTGGGCATGGAGGCATCGAAGGTGATCGAAGGTTGTGCCGAGGCGGCGCGCAGCTTCGGCGCCAACACCACCGAGGTGGTGGAGGCCGTCAACTTCAACGACCCGATGCAGACCGTGATCGCGGGCAGCAAGGCGGCGGTTGAGAAAGCCTGCGAAGTCCTCAAGGCCAACGGTGCCAAGCGGGCCTTGCCTTTGCCGGTGTCGGCCCCATTCCACTCCAGCTTGATGAAGCCTGCGGCCGAGAAGCTGCGCGAGAAACTCGCCGCTGTCGATTTCGCGGCGCCGAAAATCCCGGTGATCAACAACATCGAAGTGGCCGCCGAGACCGATCCTGACCGCATCCGCGCGGCGCTGTACGGCCAGGCCTTCGGCCCCGTGCGCTGGGTGGAATGCGTGCAGGCCATCAAGGCGCGCGGCCTCACGACCCTGGTCGAGTGCGGTCCGGGCAAGGTGCTCGCCGGCATGGCCAAAAGAATCGATCCCGAATTGACGGGTGCCCCCCTGTTTGATCCCGCCTCGCTGGCGGAAGTGAAGGAGTTACTGGCATGAGCGAAGTGAAGTTTGAAGGCCAGGTTGCACTGGTCACCGGCGCATCGCGCGGCATTGGCGCGGCTATTGCGCTCGAGCTGGCCCAGAAGGGGCTCAAGGTCATAGGCACGGCGACCAGCGATGAGGGCGCAGCCAAAATCGGCCACGCCCTGGCGGCTTTCCCCGGTTGTGCCGGCAAGAACCTGAACGTGAATGATGCCGCCGCGGCCGAAGCACTGATTGATGCCATCGTCAAGGAGCACGGCGGCCTGCAGGTGCTGGTCAACAATGCGGGCATCACCCGCGACATGCTGGCAATGCGCCTCAAGGACGAAGACTGGGACGCTGTGATGGACACCAACCTCAAGGCCGTGTTCCGTATGAGCCGCGCGGTAATGCGCACCATGATGAAACAGCGCTACGGCCGCATCATCAGCATCACCTCGGTGGTGGGTGCCTCGGGCAACCCGGGCCAATCCAACTATGCTGCGGCCAAGGCCGGCGTGGCCGGCATGACGCGGGCGCTGGCGCGCGAACTCGGTTCGCGCAACATCACGGTCAATTGTGTGGCGCCGGGTTTCATCGAAACCGACATGACGGCCGGCCTGCCCGAAGAGCAGCAAAAAGCACTGCTGGCGCAGATCCCGCTGGGCCATCTCGGCAAGCCGCAAGACATTGCGCATGCCGTGGCTTTTGTGGCCAGCCCGCAGGCAGCTTACATTACCGGCCAGGAGATTCACGTCAACGGCGGCATGTATATGTAGGCCTGAAGGCCGTCATCCCGCTGTTTCATGAAAACTGCGGGTTGGCGGTGGTAAAAACGGGAAATCGACGCTGGTTTTTATCCGTCCGGCGCGCCGCTTAGGGAAACGACTCTAACGCGGTAAAATCACGGATTAATTTACAACCCTCAGAGGGAACTATGAGCGATATCGAAGCACGTGTTAAGAAAATCATTGCCGAACAACTCGGCGTGGAAGAAGGCCAGGTCACCAACGAAAAAGCCTTTGTGGCTGATCTGGGCGCTGACTCCCTTGACACCGTAGAACTGGTTATGGCTCTGGAAGACGAGTTCGGCATTGAGATTCCCGACGAAGACGCCGAGAAGATCACCACCGTCCAGAACGCGATTGACTACGCGAACACCCATCAAAAGGCCTGAGGCCGCAGGTTTGCGCCTGTGACTCTGCCGTCACCAAGCCTGAAAAGCCACAGGGCCTTTTCAGGTTCTTTTCAGGATTTCTGAATGAGCCGTCGTCGTGTCGTCGTGACAGGTCTGGGTTGCGTCAGCCCGGTAGGTAATACCGTGGCCGAGTCCTGGGCCAATCTTCTTGCCGGCAAGCCCGGGATTGACCTTGTCGCCGGGTTTGATGCCAGCAATCTCGCCTGCAAATTCGCTGGCGAGGTCAAAGGTTTCAACATCGCGGACTACATCCCTGAAAAAGAAGCACGGCATATGGACCGCTTCATCCACCTGGGCCTGGCTGCGGCCTTCCAGGCGGTGGCCGACAGCGGTTTGCCGACCGGTGAGGCACTGGGTGACGAACTGGCCACGCGCATCGGCTGCAATATCGGCTCGGGCATCGGCGGTTTGCCGATGATCGAGCAGATGCATTCCGAGCTGGTCAATCGCGGCCCACGACGGATATCTCCATTTTTTGTGCCTGCCTCGATCATCAACATGATTTCGGGGCATGTTTCCATCAAGTTCGGCTTCAAAGGCCCGAACATCGCGGTCGTCACGGCCTGCACCACAGGCCTCCACGCGATCGGCCTGTCAGCCCGCATGATCGAGTACGGCGACTGCGACGTGATGGTAGCCGGCGGCGCCGAATCCTGCGTCTCCCCCCTGGGCATAGGCGGCTTTGCGGCAGCCCGTGCCCTGTCCACCCGCAACGACGACCCGAAAACAGCCTCACGTCCCTGGGACAAGGACCGCGATGGTTTTGTGCTGGGCGAGGGCGGTGGTGTGCTGGTGCTGGAGGAATACGAACACGCCAAGGCACGCGGCGCCAAGATTTATGCCGAGCTGAGCGGCTTCGGCATGAGCGCCGATGCCTTTCACATGACCGCACCCGACGTCGACGGCCCGCGCCGCTCCATGGTGATGGCGCTGAAGAATGCCGGCGTCAACGCTGATGAGGTGCAGTACCTCAATGCGCACGGCACCTCCACACCGCTGGGCGACCTCAACGAAACCAACGCCATCAAGGCGGCTTTCGGTGACCACGCCAGGAAGCTGATGGTCAGCTCCACCAAGTCCATGACCGGCCACCTGCTGGGCGGGGCAGGCGGCATCGAATCGGTGTTTACCGTGCTCTCGCTGCACCACCAGAAGATTCCGCCGACCATCAACATCTTCAACCAGGATCCCGAGTGCGATCTCGACTACTGCGCCAATACCGCGCGTGATGCCAGGATCGATGTGGCCGTCAAGAACAACTTCGGCTTTGGCGGCACCAACGGCACGCTCGTCTTCAAGCGCGCCTGATTTTTACCCGCGCACTCCGCAACCCCCTTGACCACGCACAACGCCCCTCCGGTTGTTTATCCGTTGGGGCGTTCGCGTTTGTTGGGCGTTCTTTTGTTAAGCCTGTGGCTTTGCGGCTTGCTGCTGACTCTCGCGTGGTTTCTCCAGGCTGCCGACCCGCCCGCGTGGCGTGCAGGACTGGTGTGTGTTCTGCTTGCCGGAACTGCTGCGGCGGCTGGCACGGGTTGGCGAAACACCCCAGTGGGCCAGCTTGCTTGGGACGGCGAGGTTTGGCGCTGGGAAAGCCCTGGCTACCAAGCCGGCGTTGCGGAGTACAGCCTGTCGGTCCTTGCTGATTTCCAGCATGTGCTGATGTTGCGGCTGGAAAACCAGGCCCATGCCTGTTTGTGGCTGTGGGTGGAGCGGCGCAGCATGCCTGAGCGCTGGCTGGACCTGCGCAGGGCGGTTTATTCACCGCGCAAGGCCGCCGGGGCCCCGTGGCAGCACGACTCATCGGACGCAGGCCGGCCGCCCGCTGTGGCAGTATCGGGGGCTATGCACCCCCTCGACGGCACGCCAAACCCTTCATGAGCGCCGACCTGCCACTTTCGCCAGCTGCCAAAGCAAACGACAGCGACGCCATGCTGGTCGAGCGCACGGTCGCGGGCGACCAGAAGGCCTATGAGCTCCTGGTCATCAAATACCAGCGGCGCATCCAGCGCCTCATAGGCCGCATGGTGCGGGACGTGGACCTGGTGGAGGACATTGCCCAGGAAACCTTCATCCGGGCCTACCGTGCGCTGGCGCAATTCAGGGGTGAGGCCCAGTTTTACACCTGGCTGTACCGGATCGCGGTCAACACCGCGAAAAAAGCCCTGATGGACCTCAAACGGGACCCGACTGTTTCCGAAAATGCCTTCAAATCGGGGCAAAGCGAGGAAAGCGATGAAACTTCCCCGCTGGAAAACGAACTAACAAGCTCGGAAACGCCGGATGCCGTGCTGGCCAGCAGGGAAATCGCGGAAATCATCAATGCCGCCATGGAAGCCCTGCCGGAGGAGCTCCGCCAAGCCATCACACTGCGTGAAATCGAAGGGTTGAGCTATGAAGAGATTTCTGAGGCCATGGATTGCCCAATAGGCACGGTGCGGTCGCGGATTTTCAGGGCGCGTGAAGCGATTTCGCAGAAGGTGAAGCCCTTGCTGGAAAACCAGAGCGGCAAGCGCTGGTAGGGCCACAGCATCCAGGAGCCATCCATGAACCCACGAAACAAGCCAGGTATTTTCAGCCCGCGAATACGGCAACTCCGCTACCCACGAACAGCACCAACAGCAAGAACATCATGAAACCGTCTATGCAAACCAGCGAGCTCATGTCCGCCCTGGCCGATGGCCAACTGCGCGGAGAGGATTTTGCGGCCGCGCTTCATGCCAGCCGCCACGATGAGTCGGCTGCTGAGTGCTGGGATACCTATCACCTGATCGGCGATGCGCTGCGCTCCTCCCAGGGCGCGCGCGGGTGCAATCTCGCCTTTCTGGACCGGCTGAACCAGCGCCTGGCGAAGGAAGCCTCGCCAGCAGCCGCAGCCAACCCTGCTCTCACGCCGGCCAAGCCGATGGTCCAGGAGTTGCCCGTGGCCTTGCCGCCGCACCGCGGCCAGGCCGCCAACGACGGCGAATTCCGCTGGAAGCTGGTGGCGGGGTTTGCCTCGCTCGCGGCGGTATCCGCCGTCGCATGGAATGCCGCGAGCCTGCTGGCACCCGCCCCCGCGCCGCAACTGGCCCAGGCGCCCGCCCCCCAGCAGGTCGTGGTGGTCGCTTCGCCGCAAGGCCCGGTGGTGCGCGATGCGCGGTTTGAGGAACTGCTGGCCGCGCACAAGCAACTGGGCGGAACTTCCGCCTTGCAGGAACCCTCGGGTTTCCTGCGCAATGCCACTTTTGAGACGCCACGCAATGTGGGGCGCTGAACCATCGATGTGCCGGAACCGGGCTTTGCCGACATGATGAACCTCAAGCTCTTGCGTCTTCTGGTGCTGGCTGGGTGCGCCTTGCCGGCCGTGGGCCATGTGGCGGCGCAGGCCTCGTCGCCATCGGCGCCGGCGGTGGAGTCCCGCAGCATCAATGACTGGCTGATGCGCATGCACGAGGCCTCCCGAAAGCGCTCTTATATCGGCACTTTTGTGGTTTCCTCGGGCGGTGCGATGTCCAGTGCCAAGATCTGGCATGTCTGTGAGGGTGACCAGCAGATGGAGCGGGTCGAAACCCTCACCGGCGCGCCGCGTTCCATCTTCCGGCACAACGACCAGGTGGTCACCTTCATGCCCGACCACAAGGTGGTCCGCAGCGAAAAGCGCGAGTCGCTGGGCATGTTCCCCCAATTGCTGCAGTCCGCCGACAGCCGCATCGCCGATTACTACAAGGTCAAGCAGGAGGGCACGGAGCGTGTGGCCGGCGTGGAAGCCGACATCGTGCTCCTGGTGCCCAAGGACAGCATGCGCTTCGGCTACCGCGTCTGGACCGAGCAGAAAAAAGGCCTGGTCGTGAAGCTGCAGACGCTGGACACCGACGGCAAGGTGCTGGAGCAGGCGGCGTTTTCCGAGCTGCAGCTCGATGCGCCGGTCAAGATGGACAAGCTGCTCCAGATGATGGGCAGGGTCGAAGGCTACCGCGTCGAAAAGCCTGTCCTGGTGAAGACCAGCGCCAGCGCTGAAGGCTGGGTCCTGAAGGCACCGGTGGCGGGCTTCAAGCCCATGAGTTGCTATAAGCGGCCGGCGGTGGCCAACCCGGCAACCGGCGAGGAGCCCCTGCAATGGATTTTTTCCGACGGCCTGGCTTCGGTCTCCATCTTTGTGGAACCCTTTGACCGCGCGCGCCACGAGAGGGAATCTAGCCTGTCGATGGGCGCCACGCAGACCATCACCCGGCAACTCGATACTTATTGGGTTACCGTCATGGGCGAAGTTCCTATGGGCACCCTGAAGCTCTTTGCCAATGGGCTGGAGCGCAAGAAATAATATGCCCCTGGTACTCCGTGGCCGGCTCTTCGAGCAACGGCCCGGATTGCTTGATACCGATATTTTTGACGAGGCTGACGATGCTTGAACTGAACTGGAAACCCCTGCGCTCCTGCCTGACCGCCGGTCTGGTGGCCGCCGCTGCCGTCACCACGCTGGTGCCGGTGGCGCCCGCCTGGGCGCAAACCCGTACATTGCCCGATTTCACCGACCTGGTGGAGCAGGTAGGCCCGTCGGTGGTCAACATCCGCACCCTGGAAAAAGCCAAACCCTCGGCCGGCGGAAGCGCCGACGAGCAAATGCTGGAGTTCTTCAAGCGCTTTGGCATTCCAGTCCCCCCCAACATGCCGCGTGTGCCCCGGCCCGACCGCGGCCAGCCCGACGAAGACCAGCCGCGCGGCGTGGGCTCCGGGTTCATCCTGACTGCGGACGGCTTCGTCATGACCAACGCCCATGTGGTGGAGGGCGCCGATGAGGTCCTCGTCACCCTGGCGGACAAGCGCGAATTCAAGGCCAAGATCATTGGCGCCGACAAGCGCAGCGACGTGGCGGTGGTCAAGATCGAGGCGACGGGCCTGCCGGCCGTCAAGATCGGCGACATCAACCGCCTCAAGGTCGGTGAATGGGTGATGGCCATAGGCTCGCCATTCGGCCTTGAAAACACCGTGACGGCGGGCATCGTGAGCGCCAAGCAGCGCGACACCGGCGACTACCTGCCTTTCATCCAGACCGATGTGGCCATTAACCCCGGCAATTCCGGCGGCCCGCTGATCAATATGCGCGGCGAAGTGGTCGGCATCAACAGCCAGATCTACTCGCGCTCCGGCGGCTTCCAGGGCATTTCCTTTGCCATCCCCATCGATGAAGCCGCGCGCGTATCCGACCAGTTGCGCAGCAGCGGCAGGGTGACACGGGGCCGTATCGGCGTGCAGATCGACCAGGTCACCAAGGACGTGGCGGAATCCATAGGGCTGGGCAAGGCGCAGGGCGCTTTGGTCCGCGGCGTTGAAAGCGGCGCCCCCGCCGAGAAAGCCGGCATCGAGGCCGGCGACATCATCATCAAGTTCGACGGCAAGCCCATCGAAAAATCCAGCGACCTGCCGCGCATGGTCGGCAACGTGAAGCCCGGCACCAAGGCTGTGGTGACCGTGTTCAGGCGCGGCGCGAGCAAGGACCTTGCGGTCACCATCGGCGAGGTCGAGCCCGAAAAACCGGCGCGCAAGGCTTCGGGTCCCGAGCCCAAGGCGCCGGCCATCGGCGCGGCCCAGGCGCTGGGCCTGGTGGTCAGCGAGGTGAGCGACGCGCAGAAGAAGGAACTCAAGATCAAGGGCGGCGTCAAGGTGGACACCGCCGAAGCCGCGGCTTCGCGCGCCGGCCTCCGCGAGGGCGACGTGATCGTGGCGATCGCCAATTCGGAAGTCACCAGCGTCAAGGAATTCGAAGCGGCCTTGGCAAAGATCGACAAGACCAAAGCCATCAACGTGCTGTTCCGCCGCGGCGAATGGGCCCAGTACGCGTTGATCCGGCCTTCGCGTTAAACCCGCATCACAAGGCTTGGCCCGGACTTTGCGCAGAAGCCCGGGCCGCCACCGGCGGGCCCCGAAGGCCCCCATACCCTGCTGGGCTTTGTGGGTTTTGGCGCCGTCCCCGCTTTTTTTGGGCTTCTCAAAAATATATTTTTTAGAGGCTCGGTACTTGCTTGTTGTTAGTGCTTGCTCACAAAAAAATGGATCACGGGGTGATTTCGGTAGAATGCCGGCTTGGCTCTGTGGCTTTTGGATATATCAGGCAGCCCAAAATCTCGCTTTCGATCGTCATTTTGGGTAATACACACTGATCCACAGATCACCCACAAGTTGTTCAGAGACATGCGGTTTAAAAATGTGAATAAGTTGTGTATAAGATTCCTGTTGCTAGCCTGCAACGACAAAAATATGGCAATTTCGGGACTGTTCGGCTCTGGCTTTTTGCCTACAATGAAGTTCCAACTATCGCAGTTGCCATAGATTGTTGGTTCAGGGCGCGTCGCTAATCGACGCGCCCTTTTTTATGGCCCTCGCGAATTGAGTCCAATCTCTTCGCAATACTTTCAAGTACTTAGGCGTTCTCGTTGATGAATCACATCAGAAATTTTTCGATCATTGCGCACATTGATCACGGCAAATCCACCTTGGCTGATCGTCTCATCCAGCGCTGCGGTGGTTTGCAGGACCGCGAGATGAGCGCGCAGGTTCTGGATTCGATGGACATCGAAAAAGAGCGTGGGATAACCATCAAGGCGCAGACCGCTGCGCTCAAATACAAGGCACTCGACGGCCAGGTTTACAACCTCAACCTGATCGACACGCCGGGGCACGTCGACTTCTCCTATGAAGTGAGCCGCTCGCTGTCCGCATGCGAAGGCGCGCTGCTGGTGGTGGACGCAAGCCAGGGCGTTGAAGCGCAGACCGTGGCCAACTGCTACACCGCGCTGGACCTCGGCGTAGAAGTCGTGCCGGTGCTCAACAAGATGGATCTGCCGCAGGCCGATCCCGAGAACGCCAAGCAGGAAATCGAGGAAGTGATCGGCATCGACGCGACCGACGCGATTCCCTGCAGCGCCAAGACCGGCATGGGCATCGACGAAATCCTGGAGGCCATCGTCGCCCGGGTTCCTTCGCCCAAGGGCAACCCGGACGGCCCGCTGCGCGCCATGATCATCGACAGCTGGTACGACGCCTATGTGGGCGTGGTCATGCTGGTGCGCGTGGTCGACGGCCGGCTCGCCAAGGGCGACCGCATCAAGCTGATGGCCAGCGAGGCGATGTACAACGCCGAGCAACTGGGGGTCTTCACGCCGCACACCGAACCGCGCCAGTCCCTCGAGCCCGGCGAGGTGGGCTTTGTGATCGCCGGCATCAAGGAACTGCAGGCCGCCCGCGTGGGCGACACCGTCACGCTGATCAAAGCTGGCACCGGCGGCGCGGCTTTCACGGCCACCGAGGCGCTGCCCGGCTTCAAGGAGATCCAGCCCGCCGTCTTCGCCGGCCTCTATCCTTCCGAAGCCAGTGAGTACGAATCCCTGCGGGATGCGCTGGAAAAGCTCAAGCTCAACGACGCCTCCCTGCACTATGAGCCGGAAGTCAGCGAAGCCCTGGGTTTTGGCTTTCGCTGCGGCTTCCTTGGTTTGCTGCATATGGAGATCGTCCAGGAACGGCTGGAGCGGGAGTTCGACCAGGACCTGATCACGACGGCGCCCAGCGTGGTCTATGAGGTGCTCAAGTCCGACGGCGAGACCATCATGGTCGAGAACCCGTCCAAAATCCCGGACGCCGGGCGCGTCAATGAAATCCGCGAACCCATCGTGACCGTGCACCTGTATATGCCGCAGGACTATGTGGGCGCCGTCATGACGCTGGCCAACCAGAAGCGCGGCATCCAGCTGAACATGGCTTACCACGGCAAGCAGGTCATGCTGACTTACGAAATGCCGTTGGGCGAGATCGTGCTGGACTTTTTCGACAAGCTCAAGTCTGTCTCGCGCGGCTACGCCTCCATGGACTACGAATTCAAGGAATTCCGGGCTTCGGACGTGGTGAAGGTCGATATCCTGCTCAACGGCGAGAAGGTGGACGCGCTGTCTATCATCGTCCACCGCAGCCAGTCGGCCTACCGCGGGCGGGCGGTGGTGGCCAAAATGCGCGAGATCATTTCGCGCCAGCAGTTCGACGTCGCGATCCAGGCGGCCATCGGCGCCAATATTATTGCGCGTGAGACAATCAAGGCGCTTCGCAAAAACGTGATCGCCAAATGCTACGGCGGCGATATTTCGCGCAAGCGCAAGCTCCTAGAGAAACAAAAAGCGGGTAAAAAACGCATGAAACAAATCGGTTCCGTTGAAGTACCCCAGGAAGCTTTCCTGGCCATTTTGCAGGTGGAAGACTAATGCGCGGCGCAATGAGCACGATCACGGCCGTGGTGCTGGCGGCCTTTGTGGGTTACGGCGCCGCCTGGTATTTCGGCGTCGTTGAAGGCAATTTCTCCCTGTTGCTGTTCCTGGCATCGCTGGTCACCGGTATTTATTGGCTGGCCGAGCGCTTTTATTTCCTGCCGCAGCGTTACAAGGCCGCTGCCGCGCTCGAGGAAAGCGCCGCCAGCCGACAGGCGGAGCTGGCGAAAATGGGCATTACCCAGGTCGACAACAACAACCTCGGCGAAGCCCGCGCCCGCCTCATCATGCAGCCCTGGTGGCTGGACTGGACCGCCGGGCTCTTCCCGGTGATCGTAGTGGTCTTCCTGCTGCGTTCCTTCCTGTTTGAACCCTTCAAGATTCCTTCGGGCTCGATGATCCCGACCCTGCTGATCAACGACCTGATCCTGGTCAACAAATTCCACTACGGCGTGCGCCTGCCTGTGCTGAACACCAAGATCATCAACAACCAGAGCCCCCAGCGCGGCGACGTGATGGTGTTCCGCTACCCGCCCAAGCCCAGCCTGGACTACATCAAGCGCGTGGTCGGCGTACCGGGGGATGAAGTGGCCTACATCAACAAGAAGCTGACCATCAACGGCAAACCCCTGCCCAAGACGCCGCTGCCGGACTTCTTTGACGAGGACGTGCTGCGCTACGCCAAGCAATTCCAGGAGGTCAACGACGGCAAGAAGTACCGCCTGCTGAACGACGACACACGGCGCGCCGGGGTGGACGAGCGTGAGGTCATGGACTTTCCTTTCAAGCAGAATTGCCGTTACAGTAGCGAGGGCATGGTCTGCAAGGTGCCTGAGGGGCAGTATTTCATGATGGGCGACAACCGCGATAATTCGCAGGATTCGCGTTACTGGGGCTTTGTTCCGGAGGCCAACATCGTGGGCAAGGCCTTTTTTGTCTGGATGAATTTCGGCAACCTCAAACGTATCGGCTCTTTCGAATAGCGGCATGGGCGGTGGCGTCGCCTGGGGCTGTGGGCCGGAGGATTTTCTAGTGAGAGCAGGAGAAAAAATGAAACATCAGCAACGCGGCATTTCCTTCATCGGCCTTCTGTTTTTCTGCGTCATCCTGGTCTGCGCGGGGATTCTGGCCGCCCAGGTTTTCCCGACACTGGTGGAGCTTCAGGCTATTACCAAGGCCGTCAACAAGGCCAGGGACGGCAGCACCGTGGCTGAGGTCCGTACCATCTTTGATAAGGCAGCCCAGATTGACGACATCAAATCGATCACCGGCAAGGACCTGGAAGTGACCAAGGATGGCGACAAGACTGTGGTGTCCTTTGCCTACAACAAGGAAATCCACATGGCCGGCCCTGCCTTCCTGTTGCTCAAGTACAGCGGCAAATCCAAATAAGTGCGAGCCAGCGCCACATCGAGCCCGGGCCTGCCGGCGCTGCAAAAGCGCCTGGAGCATGAGTTCTCCAATCCCAAACTGCTGCAGCAGGCACTGACGCATCGCAGTTTTTCGTCCGACCACAACGAACGCATCGAGTTTCTGGGCGACTCCGTGCTGAACCTGGCGGTGGCTGGCCTGCTTTATGAACAACTGAGCGAACTGCCCGAGGGCGATCTGTCCCGGGTGCGTGCCAACCTGGTCAAGCAGGACACCTTGCACAAGCTGGCGGTGGGGCTGGGCCTGCCCGAGATGCTTCGGCTGGGGGAGGGCGAGGCCAAGTCCGGCGGCCACAAGCGGCCTTCCATACTTGCCGATGCGCTGGAGGCCGTAATAGGCGCGGTGTATCTCGACGCGGGCTTTGAAACGGCCGCCCAGCTGGTGCACCGCCTCTTCAAGGATGTCGAAATCAACCCGCAGATGCAGGCCATCGGCAAGGATCCCAAGACCGAATTGCAGGAGTGGCTGCAAGGGCGCAAAATGAACCTGCCCATCTACCGCGTGGTGGGCACCATGGGCGCCGCCCACAAACAGACATTCGACGTAGAGTGCGAAATCGCCGAGTTCAGGCGGGCCGAGCGCGGCATAGGCGGTTCGCGCCGGGCCGGAGAGCAGGCTGCCGCGGCAGCCATGCTGGCGTTTGTCAAGACGCTGGAATCCTGACTCCGTTCCCGCGGCCGCCGATGGCTCGCGGGCCAACACATAGAGACCATGAGTACAGGTAAAAAAGAACCTAAGAAATCGACGGCCCCTTCGGCTGGTTCGGCTGCCAAACTAAAAGCGCGGCCGGCCAAAGCCCTGGAGGCCGCACAGTCATCCGACGCGCTGGAGGCCATGCTGGCGCAGGCCCTGTCTTCGCGCGGCGCGGCCGTGCCCGCTGCCGACACGTCGCCTGTTGGCGAGCAGCGCTGTGGCCTGATCGCCATCGTCGGCAAGCCCAACGTGGGCAAATCCACCCTGCTCAATGCCCTGGTCGGGCAAAAAATCAGCATCACCTCGCGCAAGGCCCAGACCACGCGCCACCGCATCACCGGTATGCGCGCGGTCAAGGCAACGCAGTATGTGTTCGTCGACACGCCAGGCTTCCAGACCCGGCATGGCAATGCGCTGAACCGCTCGCTGAACCGTACCGTGGTCGGCGCAGTCAACGATGTGGACCTGATTGTTTTTGTGGTCGAGGCTGGCCAGTTCAACCAGGCCGATGCCAAGGTGCTGGCCCTGCTGCCTGAGAAGACCCCGGCCATCCTGCTGGCCAACAAATTTGACCTGATACACCGGCGCGCCGAGATCGCTCCCTGGCTCAAGGAGATGCAGGAAAGGCACAATTTCGCTGAATTCGTGCCCATGTCGGCCAACAATGCCAAGGACATCGAACGCCTGTTCGGCATCTGCGAAAAATACCTGCCGGTCCAGCCCTGGATGTATGGCGCCGATGAGCTGACCGACCGCAGCGACCGCTTCATGGCCGCCGAGATCATCCGCGAAAAGCTGTTCCGCCTGACCGGCGACGAATTGCCCTATACCTCTACCGTTGTCATAGACAAGTACGAGGAAGAGGGCGCCATGCGCAAGATCGCCGCCACCATCATTGTTGAGCGCGACGGCCACAAGGGCATGATCATTGGCGAGAAGGGCGAAAAGCTCAAGCGCATAGGCACCGAGGCCCGGCATGAGCTCGAAACCCTCACGGGCGGCAAGGTGTTCCTGGAGATCTGGGTCAAGGTCCGCTCGGGTTGGGCGGATGATGAGGCCAGAGTTAAAACCTTCGGGTATGAGTAGGGCCCCCACGCTTTTCACTTCGCCTTCGGCTCCGTGTAATACGCTGCCCCCCGAGGGGGCGCTGCGCCTGCGGCCCGGCAAAGCCGGTTCCGCGGCCCTGACTGGTCTTTATCGCTTACGTGGCAATGCGCTGCTGGATTTTTGTTTGATCTCCTGTTATGGCCACCAAACGTATCGGTGACGAACCCGCCTACGTCCTGCATCGCTACGACTGGAGCGAGTCCAGCCTGATCCTGGAAGTGTTCACCCGCAAGTATGGGCGGGTGGCGCTGGTGGCGCGGGGGGCCAAGAAGCCGAGCTCCAGTTTCCGGCCGATTTTGCTGCCTTTGCAGCCGCTGCACATTGCCTTCGGTGGCGATGCGGAGATCCGCACCCTCAAGAGTGCCGAGTGGCAAGGCGGCCATGTCATGCCGACCGGCGATGCGCTGCTGTCGGGCTACTACCTCAATGAGCTGCTGATGCGCCTGATGGCCCGGGACGATCCGCACCCCGTGTTGTTTGACGCCTATGCTGCCACGGTGCAGTTGCTTGCCGCGCAGAGCGCTGAGACCCTGCAGCTGGCCTTGCGCGCGTTCGAGCTGCGGCTGCTGCGCGATATCGGCCTTTTGCCGCTACTGGACGCCGAGACCGCCACACTGGCGCCGCTGGATCCCGAAACCCGCTATGTGCTGGTGCCCGAGGCGGGCTTGCGGCAGGCGCATGATGACGATCGCGCCAGCCTGCCCGGCGGGCAGTGGCAGGCGTTGCAGCAGGCGCTGGGCGACGAAGCCCTGTTTTCCGACACCGTGCGGGCCTGTATTCCCGGCTTTCATGAGCTTAAAACCCAGCTGCGCGGCCTGCTGCACTACCATTGCGGCGTGAAGGTCCTGAAAACGCGGCAAATGATGATGGACCTGCAAGCCTTCTAACGAGCCACCGCCATGAAAATTCTTTCGCCTGCTCCCATCGTGTCCCATGCGTACGGCAAGACAGCGTTGTCGGTCAATGTCAACAAGGTCGCGCTGCTGCGCAACACCCGCCATCTGGACATTCCCAGCGTGCGCCGTGCCGCCGAGCTGTGCCTGGAGGCCGGGGCCCAGGGCATCACGGTACACCCGCGCCCCGACGAGCGCCACATCCGCCCCGACGACGTTTTTGAGCTCGCGGCGCTGATGAAGGACTGGCCCGACCGCGAATTCAACATCGAAGGCAATCCTTTCCAGAACCTCATGGGTTTTGTGCACGACCTCGCCGCGCGGGGCCTGCCGCTGCACCAGTGCACTTTTGTGCCCGACAGCGAAGACCAGTTCACCAGCGACCACGGCTGGAGTTTTCCCGAAGACGCCGAGCGCCTGCGGCCTTTGATTGAACAGGCGCACGACCGGCGCGTGCGCGTCAGCCTGTTCATGGACCCGGTGCCCGAAGCCATGACGGCCGCCAAAGCCGTCGGCGCCGACCGCGTGGAGTTCTACACCGAGACTTATGCCCGCGCCTGGGCCGGCCCCGAAAAAGCACAGGTGCTCGCCCGATTCACCAAGGCGGCGCAGGCAGCAGCCGCCGCCGGCCTGGGCATCAATGCCGGCCACGACCTGAACCGCGATAACCTCACGGAATTTGTGCGAGAAGTGTCCGGCGTGCTGGAGGTCTCCATAGGCCACGCCCTGATCGCCGACGCATTGGAACTGGGTTACGCCGCCACCGTCAGAAGCTATTTGGCCTGTATAGACCGGGCGTTTGCACCTGCATGAGTGGAGCCCCCACGGTCACCCACTGCGTGTTGCCTGCGGCTTCTCCCTGCCCCTGTCATCACGAGAGGGGCCGCACGCCTGCGGCCCGGCAAAGCCGGTTCCGCGGCTCAAGCTGGCTTTCTTTGCGTCACTTTGTGGCAGTGACCATGGGGACTCCATGATTTACGGTATTGGCACCGACATTTGCGACGTGCGGCGCATCCGCGTCAGCCTGGAAAGGCATGGCGAGCGCTTTGCCAAAAAAATCCTGGCCGACGGCGAGCTTGCCACCTGGAAGGCCCGCAGCGCGCGTTGGCCCGACCGCGGCGTGAGCTACCTGGCCACCAGGTTTTCGGCCAAGGAGGCTTTCAGCAAGGCGATCGGCATGGGCATGCGCATGCCCATGACCTGGCGCTCCTGCGAGATCGCCAAGGCCGCCAGCGGAAAACCTGAAATCGTGCTGCACGGCGAGCTCAAAACCTGGTTTGAGGCGCGCCAGCTCACGGCCCATGTCACTGTGACCGACGAGACCGATTACGCCGCCAGTTTTTGTGTGGTGGAAAAGCTTTCCTGACCTGTGCATCGACAATCGACGGCACATCCCTTGCAACCCGGATCTCCCCATGACCCAGCACGCCCCCCTCATCATCGACATCGCCGGCCATGCGCTCACCAAGGCCGACCGCCGGCGCCTGAGCCACCCGCTGACCGGCGGCATCATCTTTTTCGCCCGCAACTGGAAAGACCGCCGGCAGCTGACGGACCTTTGCGCCGAGGTCAAGGACATCCGCGAGGATTTGCTGGTCTGCGTGGACCATGAAGGCGGCCGTGTCCAGCGCTTTAAGACCGACGGCTTTACCCACCTGCCGCCCATGCGCGAATTGGGCCTGCTCTGGATGAAAGACCAACTGGCCGCCACCAATGCGGCGACCGCCTGCGGTTATGTGCTGGGTGCTGAACTGCGGGCCTGCGGCGTCGACTTCAGCTTCACGCCGGTGCTGGACCTGGATTACGGTGAAAGCGGCGTGATCGGCGACCGCGCCTTCGGCCGCGACCCGCGCGTCGTCACGCTGTTGGCCAAAAGCCTGATGCACGGCCTGCTGCAGGCGGGTGTTGCCAACTGCGGCAAGCACTTTCCCGGCCATGGTTTTGTCAAAGCCGACTCCCATACCGACATCCCTGTCGACAACCGCAGCCTCAAGGCCATCCTGGCCGACGATGCCGCGCCTTATGGCTGGCTCAACACCACGCTCAGCAGCGTCATGCCCGCCCATGTGATCTACCCCAAGGTCGATGCCCGGCCGGCCGGCTTCTCCAGCCAGTGGCTGAACTTCATCCTGCGCAGCCAGCTGGGCTTTGGCGGAGCGATTTTCAGCGACGACCTCAGCATGGCCGGCGCCCGCCTGATCGATGGCAAGGAAGTCAGCTATAGCGAGGCAGCCGTCACGGCACTCAATGCCGGCTGTGACATGGTGCTGCTATGCAACCAGTCCGTCGGCGACGGCCAGCCCGTCGACGAATTGCTGGACGGCATGGCCGAGGCCCTCCTGAAGGGCCAGTGGGAAGCCATGGAGGCCAGCGAGCTGCGGCGCCTGGCGCTGCTGCCGCAGGGCAGGGCGTTTGGCTGGGATGAGTTGATGGTGCAGCCGGCTTATATGCATGCGCTGGGGTTGATTCCCTGAATTAGCATCTTTGCCTCTTTAGGCCCGAAGTCGCTTTTCGCGCCTTGCCGTTTCCTCCCCGTTCGGGCTGAGGTATCGAAGCCGGTTTGCGAACGCAGTCCGGGCCGAGCTTGGCTGCACCGGGGCTTCGATACCTCAGCCCGAACGGGGCGGGGAAGGGGCCTTGAAGCTCCGCCAGAATCAGATCGACGGCTCCGCAGGCCACGTCAGCTTCCCCACCGCGTCGACGTGCGTCAGGTAGACCCGCAAATCAAACTCATACTGGTGATACCGCGGCTCCATGTGCGTACATAGCTTGTAGAAAGCCTTGTCATGGGCTTTCTCCTTGATGTGCGCCAGCTCATGCACCGCGATCATGCGCAAAAACTCCGCCGGTACGTCCTTGAACAGGGTGGCAACGCGGATTTCGCGTTTGGCCTTGAGTTTGTTGCCCTGCACGCGTGAGACCGCCGTATGTGTGCCCAGCGCGTGGGTGATCACGTGCAGCTTGCTGTCGAAGACGACCTTGGAGAGTGGCTCGGAACTGCGCAGGAAATCATTTTTGAGATCCATCACGTAGTCGTACAAAGCCTTGTCGGTCCGCACGCTGTGCCCTTGGGGATATTTGCCCAGCAACATCTCGCCCAACCGGCCTTGGGCCAACAGCTGACGAACCTGGGTCTGCAGGTTTTCCGGATAGCCGGCGAGGTATTTCAGAAGCATAGGCTCACCCCTGTCCAGGCTCACTGTGTGCAGGCTGCTCCCCCTCAAGGGGGCGGCGCCTGCGGTCTGGCAAAGCCAGTCCCGCGGCCGCTGCTGGCGGGGAATCTGGTATGGCAGGTGACGCTGAGGCTAAACCTCGCGTCGCAGCGCAGGGAACAAAATCACGTCGCGAATGCTGGGGCTGTCGGTCAGCAGCATCATGAGGCGGTCAATGCCCACGCCGCAGCCGCCGGTGGGGGGCATGCCGTATTCGAGGGCGCGCACGAAGTCGTGGTCGTAGAACATGGCTTCATCATCGCCGCTGTCCTTGGCGGCCACCTGCGCATTGAAGCGGGCGGCCTGCTCTTCGGCGTCGTTCAGCTCGCTGAAGCCGTTGCCGAATTCACGGCCGGTGATGTAGAGCTCAAAGCGCTCGGTTACCTCGGGGCGGTTGTCGTTGGCGCGTGCCAGCGGCGAGATTTCCGTCGGGTGCTCCATGATGAAGGTCGGCTGCCAGAGCTTTTCCTCGACCAGTTCCTCGAAGTAAAGCACCTGCAGGCTGGCCAGCGAACGGGTAGAGAGGCGGTCTTTTTCCTCGTTCATGCCCAGCTTGCGCAGCGCGTTGGTCAGCCACGCGGCGTCGTCCACATGCTCGCCGGCTTCGGTATGCTTGAGGATGGCTTCACGTATGGTCAGGCGGGCAAAGGGTTTTGCGAGGTCGACTTTCTCTTCCTTGCCGCCGTAGCTCAGCTGCAATGTGCCCACGGCTTTTTGCGCCACATCGCGAATCAAGGCCTCGGTGAAATTCATCAGGTCGTTGTAGTCCCAGTAGGCCGCATAGAACTCCATCATCGTGAATTCGGGGTTGTGCCGCACCGAGATGCCCTCGTTGCGGTAGCTGCGGTTGATTTCGAAGACACGGTCAAAACCGCCGACGATCAGGCGCTTGAGGTAAAGCTCGGGCGCGATGCGCAGGAACATTTCCTGGTCCAGCGCATTGTGGTGCGTTTTAAAAGGCTTGGCGTTGGCGCCGCCCGGGATGGGATGCAGCATCGGTGTCTCGACCTCCAGGAAGTCGTGCTTGACCATGAATTCGCGAATCGAGCTGACGGCCTTGCTGCGCGCGGTGAAGCGCTTGCGTGCCTGCTCATCGGTGATGAGGTCGACATAACGCTGGCGGTATTTCTGCTCCTGGTCGGCCATGCCATAAAAATCGCCGGGCAAGGGGCGCAGGCTTTTGGTCAGCAGGCGCACGCTGGTGGCGTGGATAGACAGCTCGCCGGTTTTCGTCTTGAAGACCTTGCCTTCTGCCGCCACGATATCACCGAGGTCCCAGTGCTTGAAGGCGGCATAAAGCTCTTCACCGATCTCATCGCGCGTGAGGAAAATCTGGATACGGCCGGTGCTGTCCTGCAGGGTTGCAAAACTTGCCTTGCCCATGACGCGCTTGAGCATCATGCGGCCGGCGATCTTTGCGGGAACCGCCTCGGCGGCCAGCGTCTCTCCATCCTTGTTTCCGTGGGCGGCGTGCAGCTTGCCCGCATGGTCGGAGGGCTTGAAGTCGTTCGGAAAGGCCACGCCTTTGCCGTCCGCCTGGTTTTTGCGCAGGGCCTTGAGCTTTTCGCGGCGCTCGACGATCAGCTTGTTGTCGTCTTGCGGAGCGGGGGAGGCGTTGCTGGCGTCGGTGGGCGGATTCGGCGGGTTGGACATAAGGTCAAGGTTTCCGGAAAGAGGTCGAAAGGTGTCGGGCGCCTGGCCCACAAAGTGGGCCCGAAAAGCGCCGAATCATCGATTTTAAGTTTTTACAGGGGTGTTTTGGACGCGGCCGCCGGAAAAGGCTCCAGGATCGCCCTATCGGCCCCGAACCGGACCTTGGACCTAAAGCGCGATGCCCGTGCGCTCCAGGATGTCGCTCACCAGTTCCAGCCGCATCAAGGGATTGTCCAGTTGCATCAGGCGCTGCTTGAGCTCCAGTGGGATGGGCAGCAGTTCGCACCAGCGGTTGGAGACCCAGCCGCAATCGTCGAGACGATAGGGCGCCTGCAGCGGCATCTGGGCCTGCGAGATGTCGCGCACCTGCAGGCTTTTGATCAGCCTGCCCAGCGCGTCGGCCGTGGTTTGCAGGTCCGGCGGAATGGCGACGGCCTGGTCGTCTTCCAGCCGGGTGACATCGGCGATCCACAGGCCGTGCTTGAGTTTTTCGCGGCGGGAGATTTCAAAGCGCTGCGCGCCCGTGCAGCGTATGGTCATCAAACCCGGCTGCGACATGGAAAACTCGGTGATGGTGGCCAGGGTGCCTACGCTGCTGAAGGCCTCGTGCGCAAAGCCGTCGCCGCTGGGGCCGGTATCGGCAGGACGCCTCACTTCCGAGCCTTCGGTCAGCGACACCACGCCGAAGGGCGCGCCGGCTTTGTGGCATTTTCCGATCATGTCGAGGTAGCGCACTTCAAAGATGCGCAGCGGCAAAATGCCGCCCGGGAACAGCACCGCGCCCAGCGGAAACAGGGGAAGGGAGCTCAGCGTCAGGGCTTCGGGCATGGTCTCATCGTGCTTTTGGGTGCCGTGAACCACATCATCCCATGTGACCCGCGCCTTGAATTTTTCGTGCGGCTAATACGCCTTGCTTCAGGGGCTATTCAATTCCAGGCTTGCCTGATTCTCAGCTGACGGCATCTGCGGGTTGGCGCAGCAGCATGGCCAGGGAACTGGCCACAGTTTTTCGCAGTTCGCGGCGGTCGCAGATGAAGTCGATCGCACCCTTGGACTGCAGGAATTCGGCACGCTGGAAGCCTTCCGGCAGTGTCACACGAACGGTGGATTCAATGACGCGCGGGCCGGCAAAGCCGATCAGCGCCTTGGGTTCGGCGATGACCACGTCGCCCACAAAAGCGAAGCCGGCGCTCACCCCGCCCATGGTCGGGTCGGTCAGCACGCTGATGTAAGGCAGGCCTTTTTTGGCCAGGCGCGTCAGGGCGGCATTGGTTTTGGCCATCTGCATGAGGCTCAGCAGGCCCTCCTGCATGCGCGCACCACCGGTGGCGGTAAAGCAAATAAAGGGCACTTTTTGTTCGATGGCCGCATGCACGCCGCGCACAAAGCGCTCGCCCACCACGCTGCCCATGCTGCCGCCCATGAAGTCGAACTCAAAGCAGGCCACGACCACACCTATGCTGTGGACCGCACCGCCCATGACGATGAGCGCATCGGTTTCCTGGGTGTTTTCCAGGGCTTCCTTGAGGCGCTCGGGGTATTTGCGGCTGTCCTTGAATTTGAGTGCGTCAACCGGCAGCACTTCCTGGCCTAGCTCGTAACGGCCTTCCGGATCCAGGAAGGCGTCCAGCCGCGCGCGCGCGCCTATGCGGTGGTGATGGCTGCACTGCGGGCAGACGTTCTGGTTTTTTTCGAGGTCGGTTTTATAAAGGACCGCTTCACAGCTGGGACACTTGATCCAGAGGCCTTCGGGCACCTGCCGGCGTTCCGTCGGGTCTGTGGGGCTGATTTTGGGGGGGAGCAGTTTTTCTAGCCAAGACATGAAGTCAGTCCTTGTGGTGTCGGGCGGTGCCTGGGGCTGGCCGGGCGAAAAGCGCAATTATGCGCCGGTTTCTCCCGTATTTGGCCCCCTGCGGGCCCACTCGAAAGTCAGTCCAAAGCAGTACGAATTTCTCTCAAAAACGCCTGGGCGGCGGCCCCCACTTTGTCACGCGGCTGGTTTTCGATGAGCTGGATGATTTTGCTGCCAATGACCACGGCATCGGCGACCTTGCCGATGGCCTTGGCCGTGGCGGCATCGCGTATGCCGAAGCCCACGCCCACGGGCACGTTCACGTGCCGGCGTATGCGTGGCAGCGTCGCCTCCACGGTCGCGACGTCCAGCGTGCCGGCGCCCGTCACGCCTTTGAGCGAGACGTAGTACACATAGCCGCTGGCGACTTCGGCTACCTGCGCCATGCGCGCGTCGGTGCTGGTGGGGGCCAGCAGAAAAATCAGATCCATGTTGTGCGCGCGTAGCCGGGCGGCGAATTCCACGCATTCCTCGGGTGGGTAGTCGACGATCAGCACGCCGTCCACGCCAGCTTGTGCGGCATCGCGGATGAAGGCGCTTTCGGTTTTGCTGCCGCCGTGCTTGATGTCGTAACGCTCCACCGGGTTGGCGTAGCCCATCAGGACGACCGGCGTGGTGTTGTCCTTGGCGCGGAACTGGCGCACCATCTCCAGCACCTGGGCCAGGCCGATACCGAAGGATAGGGCCTTGTCGCCGGCCTTCTGGATCACCGGACCGTCGGCGCTGGGATCGGAAAAGGGCACACCCAGTTCAATCACATCGGCGCCGCCGGCCACCATGGCGTGCATCAGTTCGGGCGTAACGTCGGCAAACGGGAAGCCCGCGGTGACATAGGGGATCAAGGCCTTGCGGCCCTGGCTTTTGAGTGTGGAGAAGGTGGTGGCAATGCGGCTCATGACTGCACCCCGCTACCCTTGGCACCGCTGGCATCGAAGGAGGCCGGCGTTGCAGCCCCGCCCTTGACGGAGAGCCCGCGCATGGAAGGCCGGTCGTAAAAGTCGGCCCCGGAGAGGTCGGCCACCGTGCCTATGTCCTTGTCGCCGCGGCCCGAGAGGCAGACGAGCAGGCTCTGGTCGCTGCGCATGCTGCGAGCCATCTTCATGGCACAGGCGACAGCGTGGCTGGATTCGAGCGCCGGGATGATGCCTTCGGTGCGGCACAGGTAATGGAAGGCCTCCAGGGCTTCCTTGTCGGTGATGCCGACGTATTCGGCGCGGCCTGTGTCCTTGAGGAAGGCGTGTTCCGGGCCCACACCGGGGTAGTCGAGCCCGGCGCTGATGCTGTGGGTTTCGGTGACCTGGCCGTCCTCGTTTTGCAGCACATAGGTGCGATTGCCGTGCAGCACGCCCGGCAAGCCGCGCTGCAGGGATGCGGAATGCTTGCCGCTTTCCAGGCCTTCGCCGGCCGCTTCCACGCCGATCAGGCGGGTTTTGGCGTGCTGGATGTAGGGATGGAAGATGCCCATGGCGTTGCTGCCGCCGCCCACACAGGCGATCACCGCGTCGGGTTGCTTGTTGCCGATGAATTCCGGCATCTGTTGCAGGCACTCGGCGCCGATCACGCTCTGGAAGTCGCGGACCATCATGGGGTAGGGGTGGGGGCCCGCCACCGTGCCGATGATGTAGAAGGTGTTGTCCACGTTGGCGACCCAGTCGCGCATGGCCTCGTTGAGCGCGTCCTTGAGCGTCTTGCTGCCGCTTTCGACCGGCACCACCGTGGCGCCCAGCAGGTTCATACGATAGACATTGGGGCTTTGGCGCTTGACGTCTTCGCTGCCCATGTAGACCACGCATTCCAGGCCGTAGCGCGCGCAGATGGTGGCGGTGGCCACGCCGTGCTGGCCGGCGCCGGTTTCGGCGATGACGCGTGGCTTGCCCATGCGGCGCGCCAGCATGGCCTGGCCTATGGTGTTGTTGATCTTGTGCGCGCCAGTGTGGTTGAGGTCTTCGCGCTTGAGGTAAATCTGCGCGCCGCCCTGTTCGCGGCTCATGCGCGCGGCGTGGTAGATGGGCGAAGGGCGACCCACAAAATGCGCCAGCTCGGAATGGAATTCGGCGATGAACTCCGGGTCGTGCTGGTATTTGGCGTAGGCGGCCTTGAGTTCGTTGATTGCGTGGGTCAGCGTTTCCGAAACGAAACTGCCGCCGTAAATTCCGAAATGGCCTGAAACGTCAGGCTGGTGGTACTCGTACATGATGGGGACTCTTTGCAAGTAATTCGTCGGCGGCGCGCACGGCGGCAACGAACTGGTTGATTTTGTCGGCGCTTTTGATTCCTTTGGAAATCTCGACGCCGGAACTGACATCAACGGCCAGCGTTGTGCAACGCGGCCTGACTTGCGAAATGCCATCGATCACGTTTGCAGGCGTCAATCCACCAGACAAAACGAGGTGAGCGTTGACGTTTGGAGGAAGAAGTGACCAATTGAATGTTTTCCCGCCGCCGCCATAACCCTCGACATGGGCGTCGAGGAGGATGGCTTGTGCGGCCTTGAAGTCCTGGGCGTATTTTACGAGATCAAAGCCACCGGGTTTGCCCGGGGCGTTTTGGTCGGATTTTTCATCCAGCGGAATGCGCGCCGCCCGCATGAAAGGCCGGCCGGCCTGCAGGCAGGTTTCGGGCGTTTCGTCACCATGGAATTGCAGGAAGGCCGTGGGGATGAGGTCGCAGGCGGCGCTGATGGTGGCTGCGGGCGCATTGACGAAAAGCAGTACCGGCGTGATAAAGGGCGGCAGGCGGCGGGCCAGTTCGGCGGCGCGTTCAGGCGTCACATGGCGGGGGCTGGCTTCGTACATCACAAAGCCGACCGCGTCTGCCCCGGCCGTCACGGCGGCATCCACGTCCTCTTCGCGGGTCAGGCCGCAGATCTTGATGCGGGTGCGGGGGGTGGGAATGGGCGTCATGGAAGCCAATCATAGGCTGCGGTGCGGCTCGGGATGCCATAGTGGTCTTCATAGACCGGTCCCAGGAAATAAAGTCCGTCCGGCGAAAACGTCGGTGCGGCCACATCGCGGCTGCGCGCGGCCATCACCTCGGCCAGCCAGTCCGGCGGATGGTTGCCCTGGCCTATGGCGACCAGGCAGCCCATGATGTTGCGGATCATGTGGTGCAAAAAGGCATTGGCTTCGAACTCAAAGCGCCAGTAACGGGCGCCCGGTTCGCCGCGATGTGAGATCGCGATGCGGTTGATGGTTTTGACGGGGGATTTGGCCTGGCATTGCGCGGCCCGGAAGGAACTGAAATCGTGCTCGCCGACTAGGTATGTGGCCGCCTGGCGCATGGTGGCTTCGTCCAGGGGGCGGTAGACCCAGCCGACTCGCCCGGCTTCCACGCTGGGGCGCACTGCCGACTCCAGCACCACGTAGGCATAGCGCCGCGCGATGGCGCTGCCACGGCAATGGAATTCGTCCGGGACTTCACGCGCCCACTGCACGGCGATGTCGGGCGGCAAAAAGGCATTGGTGCCGCGCACCCAGGAGGCGATGTCGCGCTGCAGTGGGGTGTCGAAGTGCACGACCTGCATCAGGCCGTGTACGCCGGCATCGGTGCGGCCGGCGCACAGGGTGCGTATGGGCTGGGCGGCAAATTTGCCTAACGCCAACTCCAGCTTGTCCTGGACTGTGTTGCCCGAAGGCTGGCTTTGCCAGCCTTCGTAGCCGCCGCCGCTGTAGCCGATGCCGAGTGCAATCCTCACGGGCGGGGCACGCAGTGAACGCAGCGCGTTCAGGCTGCGCTCACGACAGGGCGTTCAGGAAGGCCTGCGCCTTGACCTTCAGCGGACCCTTGGCTTCTGCCATGACCTCTTCGGCCAGGGACCTTGCCCCGTCCGCATCACCCAGGGAGCGGAATTCCTCGGCCAGCAGGAATTTGGTTTCCAGCGGGTCTTCGGATCCGGACAGGGCCTCTTCCGGATGGGCAGGGCTTTCAGTAGTGGGGCCGTTCAAGTCCAGCGACAGCGCGCCGAGGTCGAACTCCAGCATGCCGTTGTCGGCAGCTGGGGCTGGAGCCGGGGCTGGCGCCGCCGCCGCTTTGACGGGGGCGGGGGCCGGTTTTGGCGCCGGTGTGAATGGCTCGGGCGTGAAGTTCAGTCCTTCATCAAGGAAAGAGACTTCGGGGGCGGGGGCCGCGGCGGGTTTGGCAGCCGGCGCCGGTGGCGTGGCCGTCGGGAGCGCCACCGTGGCGCTGCTGAAATCCATGTTCAGGGGAGCGGGTTCTGGCGCCTTCATGGACACTGTGGGCTCGACGCGCGCAGGAGCTGGCGGTGGAGGCGGCGGCGCCGAGATGGCGGCCGGGGCGGTCGGCTCAATGGGTTCGTCACCGAGCGAGAAGTCCAGGTCCAGGTCGACATCCACCGAGGGAGCGGGCGCCGGCGCGTGCACAGGCTGTGCCACCATGGCCACGGTGCCGCCCGGGCTGAAAGCCGAGGTAGCACCGCCATGGGCGCCGCCGGCGGGCTGGCCGCCCGGCTGGTACATCGGATTGGCGGGGTCGAGTTCACGGCCCATCTCGGTGATGTAGGCCCATTCCGGGCCGCTGCCGTGGGTGAGGTTGAACGCTTCGATGGCAACCGTTTCAAAGGCCTTGCTGTCGCGGCGCTTGGCGTAGATCTCCAGCAATTTGGCATGGATGGCGACGCGCATCGGGCTGGTGCGCATGGCCTCCTTGAGGATTTCCTCGGCCTGCAGGTCGCGTCCATAGGCCAGGTATACGTCGGCTTCGGCTACGGGGTCCACGTCGCCAGCGGCATCCAGTTGACTCGGCGAATACACCAAGGACGAGCCCGTGGCGTTGCCTTCATTCGTGTCAATCCTTTGGCCGCCGCTGGCGCCGAAAAAAGAATCTGGCTGCAACCTGCTTTCGAGGAAGGAGCTGTCGACTGCGGCTGCGCCACCGCGCTGGCGGTAGCGGTAGAAGCCGAAACCGGCCAGCAGTACCAGCAGGCCGCCGGCGATGGGCAGTATCAGCGGGTTATCGAGCAATTCGTCGATCAGGCTGGGTTCGGGCGGCGGCGGGGGAGGTGCCACCGGTTTTTTTGCCACAGCTACGGGTGGCGCGACCACCGCGCTGGCAGCGGGTGCGGGCTGGGATGCAGCCGCCGCAGGAGATGCGCTTGTGGCTGCATCCGATGCTGCCGAGACGGCAGCGGAGGCTGCTGCTGGCGCACTGCTGGCGGTGGCCGGTGGCGTTACGGCGGCAGCCGGGGCTGGTGCTGGCGTTACGGCCGGGCTGGAGGCAGGCGCCGCGGGAGTGGTCGCCGCAACCGGCGCCGGGGCTGGCACGCTGGCTGGCGCGGGAATGGCAACGCCAGGGGTCTTGGCCGCGCTGGCTGCGGGTGTTGCCGCTGCGGGCGCAGGCGAGGCACCCAGCTTGTTCAGGTCGCTGATGTTCTTGGACAGTTCGGCCACGCGTGTGGAGGCTTCCTTGGCCTGGCGTTCCTTGGCGATCTTCTCCTCGGCCGCCGTTGTGGCTGCCTTGCCCTGGACAGCACCCTTGGAGAGGGTCAGCTTGTCGGGTGTGCTGCTGGCAGGCGCACGGTCCTCGACCTTGGCCTGCACCTTGCCGCCGGCCTGGCGGTCGGCGCTGGCCATCTGGGTGGCAGGCACGCCTTCGGCCAGTTTGCGGCGGAAGCTGTTGAAGTCCTTGCTTTGCGCCACGATGGTCTGGCTGGCTTCACCGGCGGAAATCGCGCTGGCCGTTTCAGCACTGGGGATGTCGAGCACGGCACCGGACTTGATGCGGTTCACGTTGCCGCCGATGAAAGCGTCGGGGTTGCTGCGCAGCAGGGCCACCAGCATCTGGTCCAGCGACACGCTGGCGGGCTTGTTCTGGGCGGCGATCTTGCCGGCGGTGTCACCCGCCTTGACGGTGACTTGTTTGTCGCCGCCTGCAGGCACTTTTTCGAGCGGCGCTGCGGGGGCTTTGGCGACCGGTGCGGGGCGGTTGCTGGAACCGGCCGGCGGCGAATAGGGGATGGAAGCGATGCCCTTGGCCGGCGGGGCAGCTGGGCGGGACGATAGCACCGGTGCGGTTGGCGCGGCCGCGGCGGCACTGCTGGAGCGTAGCGCCGGCGGGTCAAACAGCATGGTGTAGTCGCGCGTGATACGGCCGTTGGTCCAGCTGGCCTCCAGGATCAGGTCGACAAAGGGCTCGGTAACGGGGCGGTTGCTGCTCAAGCGCAGAAAGGAGCGGCCGTCCGGCCGGCGTTGCAGGCTTACCTCGACAGCGGAGACCACGCTGCTGTATTCGAGGCCGGCGGCCCTGAAGACATCGACAGGCGCCACGCCGGCCTTGAGGCTGGACGCCTCATCGGGTTTGATATCGGCGATCTCGATTTCCGCGCGAAGGGGCTCACCCAATGCCGATTGAACCGTGATTCGGCCCAGCGCGAGTGCGTGGGCTTCAAGACTTGCCAGACTGCCCAGCAGTGCAATGGCACTCGCCAAGGCGCCTATGCGCCAACGACCGCGATTATTCATGGGGTTGGGAGCCTCCAGTGCTCGGTCTGCATGTAACTTTATTCTGCTTATGCGCACAAAAACCTCGATGCGAATTTTCGAAAAACAACCTTAACATCAAGGCATTAGGCTGACAAGCTAAGACACCACTTAAGTTTTGACACAGCGAGTTAGCAGCAACTTACAAGTTTCGGATGTTGTCTGACCACAACGTCTTGTGACATGTAGTTACGGATGGAGGGCTGCATGTTGGCAGCCGCTCACATCCATTATTTCATGCCTGCAACAGGATGCGCAGCATGCGGCGCAGCGGTTCGGCGGCACCCCACAGCAACTGGTCGCCCACGGTGAAGGCGCCCAGGTAATCCGGGCCCATGGCCAGCTTGCGCAGGCGGCCCACAGGGATCTGCATGGTGCCGGTGACGGCCACCGGCGTGAGGTCCTTGATGGAGGCTTCACGCGTGTTGGGCACGACTTTGACCCACTCGTTGTCGGCCGCGATCATGGCCTCGATGTCGGCCAGTGGAACATCCTTCTTGAGCTTGAAAGTGAGTGCCTGGCTGTGGCAGCGCATGGCGCCTATGCGCACGCAGAAGCCGTCAACGGGGGTTGCCGCCGTGCCGAAGCCTGCGCCCTGGCCCAGGATCTTGTTGGTCTCGGCGCCGCCCTTCCATTCTTCCTTGCTCATGCCGTCGCCCAGGTCCTTGTCGATCCAGGGGATCAGCGAGCCGCCCAGCGGCACGCCGAAGTTGGCAGTCTCGGTGGCGCCCAGACCTTGCTGTTTGGCCAGGATGCGGCGGTCGATTTCGAGGATGGCGGATTTCGGATCGTCCAGCAGCGCGCGGACTTCGCTGTTGAGCGTGCCGAACTGGGTCAGCAGCTCGCGCATGTGCTGCGCGCCACCGCCCGAAGCCGCCTGGTAGGTCATGCTGGTCATCCACTCGACCAGGCCGGCCTTGTACAGCGCACCCACGCCCATCAGCATGCAGCTTACCGTGCAGTTGCCACCGATCCAGTTGGTGCCGCCCTTGGCCAGCGCGTTCTCGATGACGGGCAGGTTGACCGGATCCAGGATGATGACGGCGTCATCGTTCATGCGCAGCGTGGAGGCCGCGTCGATCCAGTGGCCCTTCCAGCCGGCAGCGCGCAGCTTGGGGAAAACTTCAGAGGTGTAATCGCCGCCCTGGGCGGTGATGATGACGTCGCATTTCTTGAGCGCTTCAATGTCAAAGGCGTCTTTCAGCGTGGTCTCGTTCCTGGCCTGGGCGGGGGCTTTGCCGCCCGCGTTGGAGGTCGAGAAGAACACCGGTTCGATCAGGTCGAAATCGCCTTCGGCCTGCATGCGGTCGATCAGGACCGAACCGACCATGCCGCGCCAGCCGACGAGCCCTGTGAGATTGCCTTTGAGTTTCATTGGAACTGCCCTTCAAAAAGTACAAAAAGTGGCTTTTTGGCCCGGCTCATCGAGCCGGCAGGGCACGACGAACCAGGCTTGCTAGCCTTTAATGGTGGTCGTTTTGGTGATCTGGGCAAAAACCGGCGCGCCATGGCCCGTGCGCAGTGCAGCGAGGCTGTGGGTGAAAGCGGGGTTTTTGCGCATAGGTGTCGATTGTAGCCAGGCTTGTTCTTAACGTGGCTGATAAACCGCTTCAAACTCCGGCAAAACTGGGGTTTGAAGCGGTTTGCGGCAAAAAAACGTCAGGCCAAGGCTTTGACGACCGCATCACCCATCTGCACCGTGCCGACCTTGGTCGTGCCTTCGCTGTAGATATCGGGCGTGCGCAGGCCTTGGCTCAGCACGGCATCCACGGCTTTTTCGATGCGGGCTGCTGCTGCCGGCTGGTTCAGGCTGAAGCGCAGCATCATGGCCGCGCTCAGGATGGTGGCCAGTGGATTCGCCACGCCCTTGCCGGCGATGTCGGGCGCGCTGCCGTGGCTGGGCTCGTACAGGCCCTGGTTCTTGTCGTTAAGGCTGGCCGAAGGCAGCATGCCGATTGAGCCGGTCAGCATGGCGGCGGCGTCGCTCAGGATGTCGCCGAACATATTGCCGGTGACGACCACGTCAAACTTCTTGGGCGCCTTCACCAGCTGCATGGCCGCGTTGTCCACGTACATGTGATCGAGCGCGACGTCGGGGTACTCCTTGCCGACTTCGGTGACCACGTCTTTCCAGAGCTGAAAGGTTTCCAGCACATTGGCCTTGTCGACGCTGGTCACGCGTTTGCCGCGCTTGCGGGCGGCCTGGAAGGCGACGTGGGCAATGCGTTCGATCTCGGGGCGCGAATAGCGCATGGTGTCGAAAGCTTCTTCCGAACCGGGGAAGTGGCCGTCGGGCGAGACGCGGCGGCCGCGCGGCTGGCCGAAGTAGATGTCGCCGGTCAGCTCGCGAATGATCAGGATGTCCAGGCCGGACACCAGTTCGCGCTTGAGGCTGGAGGCATCCACCAGCTGCGCGTAGCAGATGGCAGGACGGAAGTTGGCGAACAGGCCCAGGTTCTTGCGCAGGCCCAGGATGGCCTGCTCGGGGCGCAGGGGCCGGTCGAGCTTGTCGTATTTCCAGTCGCCGACGGCGCCGAACAGCACGGCGTCCGCGTCTTTGGCGAGCTTGAGCGTGGCCTCGGGCAGGGGGTGGCCGTGGGCTTCATAGGCTGCACCGCCAACCAGCGCGCTCTCGGTTTCAAATTTCAGGTCGAGCGCCTTGAGTACCTTGACGGCCTCGGCGACGATTTCGGTGCCAATGCCGTCACCGGGCAGGATTGCGATTTTCATGGTTGCTGTCTTTTGTCTTTTTGAATGGCTGCATGCTCCCCGTGGGGAGCGGCTCGCAGCGGATACGTGGATACGTGAAGGAACAGGCGTTCAGCCCGCGACGGTGTGGTTGAGCCAGGGCTTGGTCGCCAGGCGCTCGGCTTCAAAAGCCTTGATCTTGTCGCTCTGGCGCAGCGTCAGGCCGATGTCGTCCAGGCCGTTGAGCAGGCAGTATTTGCGGAAAGCCTGCACCTCGAAGGGGATTTCTTCGCCCTGCGGTTTGACGATCACCTGGCGCTCCAGGTCCACCGTCAGCTGGTAGCCGGGGAAGGCCAGCGTTTCATCGAAGAGCTGCGCGACTTGCGCTTCGGGCAGCACGATGGGCAACAGGCCGTTCTTGAAGCTGTTGTTGAAAAAGATGTCGGCGTAGCTGGGCGCGATGATGGCGCGAAAGCCGTACTGGTCCAGAGCCCAGGGCGCGTGCTCGCGCGAGGAACCGCAGCCGAAGTTCTTGCGCGCCAGCAGGATGGAAGCGCCGGCATAGCGTGGCTGGTTCAGCACGAAGTCGGGATTGGGCTTGCGCGCGGCCGGGTCCTGGCCAGGGAAGCCCGGGTCCAGGTAACGCCATTCGTCAAACAGGTTGGGGCCGAAGCCGGTCTTACGGATGGACTTGAGGAATTGCTTGGGAATGATGGCGTCGGTGTCGACGTTCTCGCGGTCCATGGGCGCAACCAGGCCCTTGTGTACGTTGAATTTTTTCATTTACTTCTTCGCCGCGTTTTCGATCTTCTCGCCAACCTTCTGGACGTCCTGCCCGACACCCCGGAAGGTGTTGCAGCCGGCCAGCAGCAGGGTCATGCATGCCAGCGACAGTGCGAGCAGGGTTGTGATTTTTTTCATGTGAAGTTCCTCCTGTGGCTCGGGGTTAGACAAACTTGCGGATATCGACAAAGTGACCGTGAACGGCCGCCGCCGCCGCCATGGCGGGGCTGACCAGGTGAGTGCGCCCGCCTGCGCCCTGGCGGCCTTCGAAGTTGCGGTTGCTGGTGGAGGCGCAGCGCTCGCCCGGCTCCAGCCGGTCGGCATTCATCGCCAGGCACATGGAGCAGCCCGGTTCGCGCCATTCAAAGCCGGCGGCCATAAAGATCTTGTCCAGGCCTTCGCGCTCGGCCTGTTCCTTGACGAGGCCTGAGCCCGGCACCACCATCGCGAGCTTGACGTTTTTGGCGACCTTCTGGCCGATTTTCTTGATCACGGCAGCGGCTTCGCGCATGTCTTCGATGCGGCTGTTGGTGCAGGAGCCGATGAACACCTTGTCGATATAGAGGTCGTCCAGCGCCTTGCCGGGCTCCAGGCCCATGTAGGTGAGCGCACGCTCGATGGCGCCGCGCTTGTTGGCGTCTTTCTCTTTGTCGGGGTCCGGCACGCGGCCTTCGATCGACAGCACCATTTCGGGCGAGGTGCCCCAGGTGACCTGCGGAAGGATCTGGCTGGCGTCGAGCTCGACCACGGCGTCGAATTTCGCGTCGGCATCGGAGTGCAGCGTGTTCCAGTATTTGACGGCCACGTCCCATTCCACGCCGGTGGGCGACAGCAGGCGGCCCTTGACGTAGTCGATGGTCTTCTGGTCCACCGCGACCAGGCCGGCCCGCGCGCCGCCTTCGATGGCCATGTTGCAGACCGTCATGCGGCCTTCCATGCTGAGCGCGCGTATCGCCGAGCCGGCGAATTCAATCGTGTAGCCGGTGCCGCCGGCCGTGCCGATCTTGCCGATGATGGCCAGCACGATGTCCTTGGCGGTGCAGCCGCGGGGCAGCGTGCCTTCCACTTTCACGAGCATGTTTTTGGCTTTTTTGGCCAGCAGGGTCTGCGTGGCCATCACGTGTTCGACCTCGCTGGTGCCTATGCCGTGTGCCAGTGCACCGAAAGCGCCGTGGGTGGAGGTGTGCGAGTCACCGCAAACTACGGTCATGCCGGGCAGGGTGGCGCCGTTTTCGGGGCCGATGACGTGCACGATGCCCTGGCGCTTGGAGAGGAAGGGGAAGAAGGCGGCTGCGCCGAATTCCTTGATGTTGCTGTCCAGCGTGGTGATCTGTTCCTTGCTGACCTGGTCGGTGATGCCGTCGTAGCCTTTTTCCCAGCCGGTGGTGGGCGTGTTGTGGTCGGCAGTGGCGACGATGGAGCTGATGCGCCAGACCTTGCGGCCGGCCTCGCGCAGGCCCTCAAAAGCCTGCGGGCTGGTGACCTCGTGCACCAGGTGGCGGTCGATGTAGAGGATGGACGTGCCGTCGTCTTCGGTATGAACGACGTGCTCGTCCCAGATCTTGTCGTAAAGGGTGCGTCCCATGGTTTTCCTTCGTGGTCTCTCGTTGCCGTTCGTGTTGGCGTTGGGGGTGATTTTAGGCGGCCGCGCCAGCCGGGGCGGCTCCGGTTTTGGCAGGGTTGGCGCCGACTGCCGGTGCCACGGGCTGCGTCAGGTGGCCCACCAGCAGCCGAGCTGTCAGCGGCAGCGTGGAAAAGTCGCGGGCCACCAGCTGGATCTGCCGCTCCGCCCAGCTGTCCAGCAGGGGAATGGATTCAAGCTCGCCCACGCCATGCATCAGTTCAAAGGCGCGCTGCGGCATCACGCCCACACCCAGGCCGTTGTGGATCATGCGGCACATGGCGTCCAGGCCGGTCACGTGGATACGCAGCTTGATAGTGCGGCCCAGCCGCGCTGCGGCTTCTCGCATGGCCAGGTAAATCGAGCTATTGGAGTGCAGGCCGACCTGGTCGTAGTCGAGTGCCGCTTCAAAGCGGATGGCACCTTGCGCGCACAGCGGGTGGCCGCGGGGAACGATGAGCACCAGCTTGTCGTGGCGATAAGGAAGGGTTTGCAGGTCACCCGCACCGTCGGCGGTGTTGCAGACACCCAGGTCGGCCGCGCCTTCCTGCACCGCGCGGACGACTTCGGTGCTCAGGTGCTCTTCGAGGTCAATCTTGATGCCGGAATGCTCGCGCGTGAAAGCGCCCAGGTCTTCGGGCAGAAACTGCACGATGGCCGAGATGCTTGCGTGCACGCGTACATGGCCGCGTACGCCGTCAGCATATTCGCTGAGCTCGCTCTGCATCTTCTCAAGGCTGAACAGCACTGAGCGAGCATGGTGCAGCAGGCTTTCACCGGCCGGCGTCAGGTCGACGCCTCGGGTGTGGCGATACAGCAGGGGGGTGTCCAGCGTGGCCTCCAGGTCGGAAAGGCGTTTGCTCACGGCTGAGGCGGCGATGAATTCGCGCTCGGCCGCCTTGCCTATGCTGCCCAGCTCGCACACGGCCACAAAGAGCTGAAGCGAAGTCAGGTCTATGCGGCGGGCAAAGTTGCGCTCTGAGCTTTTCATGGTGTGGAGTGTTGTCATCGTCATTGACGACGGTGGATTGCTATTTTGCCGCTAGTAGCCGTACTTGGTCATCGTAATACACGATGACCTGCTTGCCGGTGGGCGTTTTCTGGCCGGACATGAAAAAACCCGCCGATGTTGCCATCAGGCGGGCTTTTGTACGAGGCGCGGCGGCTTAGCGCTTGGCCAATGGCTGTACCTGGCGGGTCGTGGAGCCCGTGAACAGCTGGCGTGGGCGGCCGATCTTGTACTCGGGGTCGCCGATCATTTCATTGAGCTGGGCGATCCAGCCGACGGTGCGGGCCAGCGCGAAGATCGCGGTGAACAGCGGCACGGGAATGCCGATGGCGCGCTGCACGATGCCGGAGTAGAAATCGACATTGGGGTAGAGCTTGCGCGAAACGAAGTATTCGTCTTCCAGGGCGATCTTTTCCAGTGCCATGGCCAGCTTGAAGAGCGGGTCGTTTTCCAGGCCCATTTCCTTCAGGACTTCCTTGCAGGTTTCCTGCATGAGCTTGGCGCGCGGGTCGTAGTTTTTGTAAACGCGGTGGCCAAAGCCCATCAGCTTGACGCCGGAATTCTTGTCCTTGACCTGTTTGATGAAGTCGCCGATCTTTTCAACGCCGCCAGCCTTCTGGATGTCGCCCAGCATGTTGAGGGCTGCTTCGTTGGCACCGCCGTGGGCCGGGCCCCAGAGGCAGGCCACGCCCGCGGCAATGGCTGCAAACGGGTTGGTGCCGGACGAGCCGCAGAGGCGCACGGTGGAGGTCGAGGCGTTCTGCTCGTGGTCTGCGTGCAGGATGAAGATGCGATCCAGGGCGCGTTCGAGCACCGGGTTGACCTTGTATTCCTCGCAAGGCGTGGCGAACATCATGTGCAGGAAGTTGCCGGCGTAGCTCAGGTGGTTCTTGGGGTACATGTAGGGCTGGCCCACGGTGTACTTGTAGGCCATGGCGACCAGGGTCGGCATCTTGGCGATCAGTCGGATCGCGGCGATTTCGCGGTGTTCCGGGTTGTTGATGTCCGTGCTGTCATGGTAGAAGGCCGACAGGGCGCCGACCAGGCCGGTCATGATGGCCATGGGGTGCGCGTCGCGGCGAAAGCCGCGCAGGAAGAACTGCATCTGCTCATTGACCATGGTGTGGTTGGTCACGCGGTGCACGAAGTCCTTCTTCTGCGCCACATTGGGCAGCTCTCCGTACAGCAGCAGGTGGCAGGTTTCCATGTAGTCGCAGTTGGTGGCCAGCTGCTCGATGGGGTAGCCGCGGTACAGCAGTTCGCCCTTGTCGCCGTCGATGTAGGTGATGGCCGACTGGCAGGATGCGGTCGACAGGAAACCGGGGTCATAGGTGAACATGCCGGTCTGGGCATACAGCTTGCGGATGTCGACGACGTCCGGGCCGACATTGCCCTGGTACACCGGCAGCTCGATGCTGGGGCTGCCGTTGCTGAAGGACAGGGTGGCTTTGTTGTCAGCTAGCTTCATTTCTTGCTTCTTTCTTTCGTATCAGGGTCAATGGGGACGGGCAGGGAATCACGGAGCCGGGGTCGAGGGCTGCAGCAACTTTAAAACGTCATGGGCTTCAGAAGTAGAGGCGCTTGCCTTGGCCGATTCGTCCTCCAGCTGGCCCGCATCCTTGCGTTTTAACAGCAGGTCGAGCAGGTCGTTGTCGGACAAATCCATTAAATCACTCAACCCTTTAGCCTGCCTGACGGTGAGGGTGGCTTCGTGGCCCTGGAAGAAGCGCGCTATCAGCAGGTCGTTTTCCAGCAGGCCGCGCCGGCAGCGCCACTTGAGCTTGCTCAGGGCGCGCTCATCAAGCAGGGCTTCGGCGGTTTCCATGGCGTCGGTTGGTCAGCGAACGGTCAGACTGTCCTCAAAACCATCATTTCCTTGATCTTGCCGATGGCCTTCGTCGGGTTCAGGCCCTTGGGACAGACATCGACGCAGTTCATGATGGTGTGGCAGCGGAAAAGGCGGTAGGGATCTTCCAGGTTGTCCAGGCGCTCGCCGGTGGCTTCGTCGCGGCTGTCGGCGATGAAGCGGTAGGCCTGCAGCAGGCCGGCCGGGCCGACGAATTTGTCGGGATTCCACCAAAAGCTGGGGCAGGACGTGGAGCAGCTCGCGCACAAAATGCACTCGTAGAGGCCGTTGAGCTCGTCGCGCTCTTCGGGGCTCTGCAGGCGCTCTTTTTCGGGCGGCACGTTGTCGTTGATCAGGTAGGGCTTGATCGAGTTGTACTGCTTGAAGAACTGCGTCATGTCGACGATCAGGTCGCGCACCACGGGCAGGCCCGGCAGCGGCTTGAGCACGATGACATCGGGCAGCGTGCGCATATTGGTCAGGCAGGCCAGGCCGTTCTTGCCGTTGATGTTCATCGCGTCGGAGCCGCAGACGCCTTCGCGGCATGAACGGCGGAAGCTGATGGACGGGTCTTGCGCCTTGAGCTTCATCAACGCGTCCAGCAACATGCGCTCATGGCCGTCGAGTTCCACCTCGATGGTCTGCATGTAGGGCTTGGCGTCGGTGTCCGGGTCGTAGCGGTAGATCTTGAAGGTGCGTTTGGTCATGGGGTTCTCGCTTCTTGTGGGTCGCAGGCCGGCTGTATTTCTTGCTTTAGAACGTGCGCGTCTTCAGCGGCACGGACTCGACAGTCAGGGGCTTCATCTGCACCGGCTTGTAGGCCAGGCGGCTGCCTTCGCTGTACCACAGCGTGTGCTTGTGCCACTCGGTGTCGTTGCGGCCGTTCGGATGTTCGGGCGTATCGCCGTAGTCGTCGACCGAGTGCGCGCCGCGGCTTTCCTTGCGGGCGGCGGCCGAGACGATGGTGGCCTGCGCGGCTTCGATCAGGTTTTCAACTTCCAGCGCTTCGATGCGCGCGGTGTTGAAAATCTTCGACTTGTCTTTCAGGCCGATGCGGTTGACGCGATCGCGCAGCGCGGCGATCTTGGTCACGCCTTCGTCCATGATGGCCTGGGTGCGGAACACGCCGGCGTGCTGCTGCATGGCTGCGCGCAAGTCGTTGGCCACGTCTTGCGCATATTCGCCATCGGTCGCGTTGTCCAGGCGCGCGATGCGGGCCAGGGTCTTGTCGGCGGCGTCGGCGGGCAGCGGTTTGTGCGTGGTGGTCTTGGCGAACTCGACGATGTGGTTGCCGGCTGCCCTGCCGAATACCAGCAGGTCGAGCAGCGAGTTGGTGCCCAGGCGGTTGGCGCCGTGCACGCTGACGCAGGAGCATTCGCCCACGGCATAGAGGCCGTTCACGACCTGGCTCTGGTTGTTGGCGTCCTGCGTGACGACCTGGCCGTGGATGTTGGTCGGGATGCCGCCCATCTGGTAGTGGATGGTGGGCACCACGGGGATGGGTTCTTTGGTGATGTCGACGTTGGCGAAGTTGTGGCCGATCTCGAACACCGAGGGCAGGCGCTTCATGATGGCTTCCACGCCCAGGTGGGTCATGTCCAGCAGGATGTAATCTTTGTTGGGGCCGCAGCCACGGCCTTCCTTGATTTCCTGGTCCATGGAGCGCGAGACGAAGTCGCGCGGGGCAAGGTCTTTCAGCGTGGGGGCATAGCGCTCCATGAAACGCTCGCCGTTGCTGTTGCGCAAAATCGCGCCTTCGCCGCGGCAGCCTTCGGTCAGCAACACGCCGGCGCCGGCGACGCCGGTGGGGTGGAATTGCCAGAACTCCATGTCTTCCAGCGGGATTCCGGCACGCGCGGCCATGCCCAGGCCGTCGCCGGTGTTGATGAAGGCATTGGTCGATGCGGCAAAGATACGGCCCGCGCCGCCGGTGGCCAGCAGCGTGGTCTTGGCTTCAAAAATGTGGACGTCGCCGGTTTCCATTTCGAGGGCGGTCACGCCCACGACGTCGCCCGAAGCATCGCGGATCAGGTCCAGCGCCATCCATTCGACGAAGAAGCTGGTTTTTTCCTTGACGTTTTGCTGGTACAGCGTGTGCAGCATGGCGTGGCCGGTACGGTCGGCCGCGGCGCAGGCGCGTTGTACGGGTTTTTCGCCGTAGTTGGCGGTATGGCCGCCGAAGGGGCGCTGGTAAATCGTGCCGTCGGGGTTGCGGTCGAAAGGCATGCCCATGTGCTCGAGGTCATACACGACCTTGGGCGCTTCGCGGCACATGTATTCGATCGCGTCCTGGTCGCCGAGCCAGTCGGAGCCCTTGACGGTGTCGTAGAAGTGGTAGTGCCAGTTGTCTTCGCTCATGTTGCCGAGCGAAGCGCCGATGCCGCCCTGTGCCGCGACGGTGTGCGAGCGCGTGGGGAACACTTTGGAGAGCACGGCCACGTTGAGGCCGGCGCGTGCCAGCTGCAGCGATGCGCGCATGCCGGAGCCGCCGGCACCGACGATGACGACGTCAAATTTGCGCTTGGGGAGTTGGGAAGTTGCGGTCATGATTTTTGTGGGGGTGTCGGTCTTCTTGTCGGATCTGCGGTGCGGCGGCTCAGAGACGCCACAGGACCTGGATGCCCCAGCCGGCGCAGCCGACCAGCCAGACGATGGTGAAAACATTCAAGACGAGCTTGATGGAGGCCGGCTTGATGTAGTCCATCCAGATGTCGCGCATGCCGATCCACACGTGATAGAGCAGGGCGACGATGACCACAAAGGTCAGCGTCTTCATCCATTGGGGCGAGAAAATGCCGGCCCATTTGTCGTAGCCGATGGGGCCTTTGCTGAAGATGACCTGGGCCAGCACCAGCAGGGTGAAGAGAGCCATCAGGGCGGCGGTGACGCGCTGTGCGAGCCAGTCGCGCAAGCCGTAGTGGGCGCCGACAACGAGGCGCTTGGAGCCGTAGTTAACTGCCATTTTTTTTGTGCTCCTTGTAATCAGTAGAGGCCGAAAAGCTTGGCGCCGAGGATGAGCGTGAGGCCCACGCTCACGGCCAGCACGAAGAGGGCGGACGACTTGCCGAACTCCTTGCTCACGGCGGCGTGGCTGGTGTCCATCCACAGGTGGCGCAGGCCGGCGATGAAGTGGTGCAGGTAGGCCCAGATCAAGGCCAGGGCCACCAGTTTCCAGATGAAGCCCGGCAGGCCCAGCATGCCGATGTTGAAAGCGGCCTTGAATTTTTCGAAGGAAATTTCGGAAGAGATCGAGGTGTCGAACATCCAGATGATGAAGGGCATCAGCAGGAACATGATGAAGCCGCTGATGCGATGGAGGATGGAGACGATGCCTGCCAGCGGGAGACGGTAGGAGGGGAGGTCGGTGAGCGCGTTGATGTTGCGGAACTCGGGCCGCTTGGGACGCTGTTTGGAGGCCAGCTCTGTCATTTTTTAGGCTTTCGTGGGGGTGTAACTGATGGGTAACCGGTGACGCAATCGCAATTACAGCTAAACAGCCGAATTCTATTGCAACGCAACAATCGGCTTACAAATGATTGCCGCTTCTTGATGAATCCCGTCAACTAAGGTCGTTTTTGTAGTGATGGGTATCTGTCCGGTACAGGCCGCGGCGCAATTCCATGGGCAGGTCGTTGTAGGTAAAGGCGGTGCGCTCAACGCTGAGCAGCGGCGCGCCCATGGGCACGCCGAGCAGCGCCGCGCTGGCTTCATCGGCCGCGACGGCGCGGATTTTTTCCTCGGCACGCACCATGCGCACGCCGAACTCTGTTTCAAACAGCGCGTACATCGGGCCGCGGTGGGTGGCCAGCCGCTCGGCGGTCAGGCCCTTGAACGGGCCGCCAGGCAGCCAGACGTCTTCGAGAATCGTCGGCGTGCCCTGGAATGCGAGAACGCGGCGCAACTGCAGCACGGCGTCGCCGGTGCGCAGCGAGAGCGGGCGTGCGATGTCAGCGGGTGCGCGCAGGCGCTTGCAATCGATGATCTGCCGTTCGGCCGGGCCTTCGCTGTTGGTGTCGCCGCTGTCGGGCATCAGGCGCAGGAAACGGTATTGCACATGCTGCTCGGCATGCGTGGCCACAAAAGTGCCCTTGCCCTGGCGGCGAACCACCAGGTTTTCGGCGGCCAGCTCGTCTATGGCTTTGCGTACCGTGCCCTGGCTGACGCGAAAGCGCGCGGCGAGGTCCATTTCGCTGGGAATGGCTTCGCCGGGTTTCCATTCACCGGCCTGCAGGCTTTGCAGGATCAGCACCTTGATCTGCTGGTAAAGCGGGCTGAAAGCCGGGGCCACGCCCGCCGACGCGCCGGCCTCGCCGGCGAGGGCGGCTGGATCGGTCAACGAAGACGTGTTGATGGCCATGGGCAGCGGTCTGGCAACGGTTAACAGCGGTTGGAGGCGATGTCGCGGCGGACACGCGGCATCCCGGAATTTAAATTCCGAATCAGGTTCGAATCATATCTTATATAAGACATAAGACAAATTGACGCTCGTCACTTTTCAAGCGTAAAATCTTGGGCTGAGCCAGTGCATGGCCTGCCGTTTTGCGGTGATTTTGAGGGGCGAAAACCCCGCCAAACCTCCCGAATATCCCAGGCTCGCGCCAGACATCTCACCTCACACCCCTCATTCAAACCGATTTTTAACTTCCTGGAGTCCTCGATCATGAGCAAAAAACCCGTCCGTGTTGCAGTCACTGGTGCAGCTGGCCAAATCGGTTATGCACTGCTGTTTCGCATTGCCTCGGGCGAGATGCTCGGCAAGGACCAGCCCGTCATCTTGCAACTGCTCGAAGTGCCCGCTGAAGGCCCGCAGAAAGCGCTCAAGGGCGTGATGATGGAACTCGACGACTGCGCTTTCCCGCTGCTCGTCGGCATGGAAGCCCATAGCGACCCGATGACCGCGTTCAAGGATGCCGACTACGCGCTGCTGGTCGGTTCGCGCCCGCGCGGCCCCGGCATGGAACGCGCCGAACTGCTCGCTGTCAACGGCGCCATCTTCACGGCCCAGGGCAAGGCGCTCAACGCCGTCGCCAGCCGCAACGTCAAGGTGCTGGTGGTCGGCAACCCCGCCAACACCAACGCCTACATCGCCATGAAGAGCGCACCCGACCTGCCGCGCAAGAACTTCACCGCCATGCTGCGCCTGGACCACAACCGCGCTGCCAGCCAGATCGCCGCCAAGACCGGCAAGCCCGTGGCCGACATCGAAAAACTCACCGTCTGGGGCAACCACTCGCCCACGATGTACGCCGACTACCGCTTCGCCACCATCAAGGGCGAAAGCGTGGCCAAGATGATCAACGACCAGGAATGGAACGCCAATGTGTTCCTGCCCACCGTCGGCAAGCGCGGCGCCGCCATCATTGAAGCGCGCGGCCTGTCCTCGGCCGCATCGGCTGCCAACGCCGCCATCGACCACATGCGCGACTGGGCGCTGGGCACCAACGGCAAGTGGGTCACCATGGGCATCCCTTCGGACGGCCAGTACGGCATCCCGAAAGACATCATGTTCGGTTTCCCCGTGACCTGCGAAAACGGCGAATACAAAATCGTCGAAGGCCTGGAAATCGACGCCTTCAGCCAGGAACGCATCAACAAGACGCTGGACGAGCTCAAGGGTGAGCAGGACGGCGTCAAGCACCTGCTGTAACTCCAGCTTGCAGTACCAGAGGCCGCCCAGCACCTTGCCCGCACACCACCGTCCCTCATGAGCGACTGGAATCCCGCACTCTACAGCCGCTATGAGGACGAGCGTACGCGCCCGGCCCGGGAGCTGCTGGCGCGGGTTCCGCTGGCGCAGGCGGCCACGGTGTTCGACCTGGGCTGCGGGCCGGGCAACTCCACCGAGTTGCTGGTCCAGCGCTTTCCGGGCGCCAGGGTGATTGGCACCGACAACTCCGAAGCCATGCTGGCCAGCGCGCGCAAGCGCCTGCCGGCCGCGCATTTCGAACTGAGCGACATCGCCGATTGGCAGCCTGCTTCCGGCGATGGCGCGCCCCAGCTGATTTATGCGAACGCGGCCCTGCAGTGGGTGCCCGACCATGCCAGGCTGATCCCGCGGCTGTTTGCGGCGCTGGCGCCCGGCGGCGTGCTGGCCATCCAGATGCCCGACAACCGCGACGAGCCCACGCACCGATTGATGCGCGAGCTGGCGGCCGAGGCGCCCTGGACCGAGCCCATAGGCGATTATTCAAAGCTGCGCACCGAGCTCTTTTCCATAGACCGCTACTACGACCTGCTGGCCGACAAGGCCGCGCATGTCGATGTCTGGCGCACGGCTTACCAGCACCCGATGGATTCGGCCGCGGCGATTGTCGAGTGGGTACGCGCGACGGGGCTCAAGCCTTTTGTTGATCGCCTCCCGCCGGACCTGCAGGCCAGCTACCTGGCCGAATACGAACGGCGCGTCGGCAAAGCCTACCTGCCGCGCAGCGACGGAAAACGGCTGCTCGCATTTCCCCGTATGTTCATCGTGGCGCAGCGCAAGCCATGAGCTCAGTGCTTGCTCACCCCGCGCAAGTGCTGCTCGGCGCCCAGGCCGGCGCCATGGTGCTGCCGGTCTGCGACCACTACAGCGGCGTGGAAGCGCGCATGCGCAAAAGCCTGCAACTGCAGGCCGAGATGATCGAGGAGTTCGGTGCCTGCGTGTTCGATGTGACGCTGGACTGCGAAGACGGTGCGCCTGTGGGCGGCGAGGCCGAGCATGCGGCGATGGTGGTAGCGCTGGCGGCCCTGGCCGGCGACAAGGCCCGCGTCGCCGTGCGTGTGCATGCGGTGGACCATCCAGCTTTTGAGGCCGACATGGCCATGATCGCCGGCAAGCTGGCGCGCCATCTTTCGCACATCATGGTTCCCAAGGTCGAATCGCTGGCCGACGTGCTGCGCGCCGAGCAGGCGCTGCTGGCCGCCGGTGCGGGCGAGTTGCCGCTGCATGTGCTGATCGAGTCGCCGCTCGCGGTGCGCAACGCCTTTGAGATCGCGGCCCATCCGCGCGTGCAGTCGCTGAGCTTCGGACTCATGGATTTTGTGTCGGCCCATGCGGGCGCGATACCGGCGGCCGGCATGAGCAGCAAGGGCCAGTTCACGCACCCGCTGGTGCTGCGCGCCAAGCTGGAAATCGCCGCCGCCTGCCATGCCCACGGCAAAGTGCCTTCGCATTGTGTTGTCACGGAATTCAATGACACTGAAGCCATGACCGCCGCCGCACGCCATGCCGCCCATGAACTGGGCTACACCCGTATGTGGAGCATCCACCCGAACCAGATCCGACCCATCCTGGAGGCCTTCGCGCCCGGTGAAGGCGAGATCGAGGACGCCGCAAAAATAATCGCCGCAGCAGCCCGTGCCGACTGGGCGCCCATCAGCTTCGAAGGCAAGCTGCACGACCGCGCGAGCTACCGTTACTTCTGGCAGGTCCTGGAGCGCGCGCACCAGACCGGCCGGGCGCTTCCCCCCGAAGCACAAACTTTTTTCAAAACCGCGCCTCATTGAGCGCCTGCCACCCCATCACAGTACGAAAGCGCACGAAAGCACCATGAAAAACTTCAGCACCTCCATTGCCTGCACCCTGGCCACCGTTTTGTTGAGCGCTTCCGGCCTGGCCGCTGCGCAGACGGATGCCAAGCCGGCGACGCCCAGCGCCAAGCCCGCGGCGAAGCCCGCCACCAAAAAGCAGCCCACGGTCAATCCGTCGCATCGCACCAACCTGAAGACCGCGACGAAAAATGTGGCCGCCGGCATTGAGGCCGCCGAAGCCGCGCTGACGCCGGCCGAACTGGCCATCGCCGAGCGTGTGCACGTGGGCAAGCTGCCTTGCGAGCTGGGCGCCGCGGTCGACCTGGCCGCCGATCCCAAGTCCCCCGGCTACTTCAACATCAGCGGGAAAAACTTCAAGTACCGCATGTTCCCCGTGGCCACCACCACCGGCGCGATCCGCCTGGAAGACCAGAAAGCCGGCGCGGTCTGGCTGCAACTGGCCAACAAATCCATGCTGATGAACCAGAAGCTGGGCGTGCGCCTGGCCGACGAATGCATGAGCCCGGCACAAATGGCAGTGGCCGAAGCCATCAAGCTGAACCCGCCCGCCAGCGTGCTGGATGCGCCCAAGCCCGCCGTCGCCGTGGCCCCTGCCGCCGCCGCACCGGCCACTTCCGATGCATCGGCCGCCGCCGCGCAGCCCGCCTCGGCCGCTAAATAAATAGCCCCGGCAACACCCGCTTTTTTTACACAGTTACCCACGATTTCGATTACAGGAGAAACCAGCATGTCATCCGAGTTCTTGCAAACCTACCGCAACCACGTCGCCGAGCGTGCGGTCATCGGTATCCCGCCGTTGCCGCTGTCCGCCAAGCAGACTGGCGAAGTCATCGAGTTGCTGAAGAACCCGCCCAAGGGCGAGGAAGCTTTCCTGGTCGAACTCATCACCCACCGCGTCCCGGCAGGTGTCGACGACGCCGCCAAGGTCAAGGCCAGCTACCTGGCCGCCGTGGCCCATGGCACTGAAAAGTGCGCGCTCATCTCGCGTGAAAAAGCCACGCAGCTGCTGGGCACCATGCTGGGCGGCTACAACATCAGCCCCATGGTCGAGCTGCTCGACGACGCCGAGGACAGCGTCGCCACGCAAGCCGCCAGCGGCCTGAAAAACACCCTGCTGATGTTCGACCAGTTCCACGACGTCCAGGAAAAGGCCGACAAGGGCAACAAGTACGCCAAGGCCGTGCTGCAAAGCTGGGCCGATGCCGAGTGGTTCACCAGCCGCCCCGAAGTGCCCCAGTCCATCAAGCTGACCGTCTTCAAGGTGGCCGGCGAAATCAACACCGACGACCTCTCGCCTGCGCCCGACGCGTGGAGCCGTCCCGACATTCCACTGCATGCGCTCGCGATGCACAAGAACGCGCGTCCCGGCGTCACGCCCGAAGAAGACGGCAAGCGTGGCCCCGTCAAGTTCATTGAAGACCTCAAGGCCAAGGGCAACCTCGTGGCCTACGTCGGCGACGTGGTCGGCACCGGCTCCTCGCGCAAGTCCGCGACCAACTCCGTGCTCTGGTGGACCGGCGAAGACATTCCCTTCGTGCCCAACAAGCGCTTTGGCGGTGTCTGCCTGGGCAGCAAGATCGCCCCGATTTTCTACAACACCATGGAAGACTCCGGCGCGCTGCCGATCGAACTCGACGTGAGCCAGATGGCCATGGGCGACGTGATCGAGCTGCGCCCCTACGAAGGCAAGGCGCTGAAAGACGGCAAGGTGATCGCCGAGTTCAAGCTCAAGAGCGATGTGCTGTTCGACGAAGTGCGCGCCGGCGGCCGCATTCCGTTGATCATCGGCCGCGGCCTCACCGCCAAGGCGCGCTTCGCCCTGGGCCTGCCCGTGTCCACGCAGTTCCGCCTGCCGCAAAACCCGGCCGACAACGGCCGCGGCTTCACGCTGGCCCAGAAGATGGTCGGCCGCGCCTGCGGCCTGCCGGAAGGCCAGGGCGTTCGCCCCGGCACGTATTGCGAACCCAAGATGACCTCGGTCGGGTCGCAAGACACCACCGGCCCGATGACGCGCGACGAATTGAAAGACCTGGCCTGCCTGGGCTTCAGCTCCGACCTGGTCATGCAGTCCTTCTGCCACACGGCGGCCTATCCCAAGCCCGTCGACGTGAAGATGCACCATGAACTGCCTGACTTCATCAGCACGCGCGGCGGCATTTCGCTGCGCCCCGGCGACGGCATCATCCACAGCTGGCTCAACCGCATGCTGCTGCCCGACACCGTGGGCACCGGCGGCGACAGCCACACGCGATTCCCCATCGGCATCAGCTTCCCCGCGGGCTCCGGCCTGGTGGCTTTCGGCGCCGCCACCGGCGTCATGCCGCTGGACATGCCCGAGTCGGTGCTGGTGCGTTTCAAAGGTGAAATGCAGCCCGGCATCACGCTGCGCGACCTGGTCAATGCGATCCCGCTGTACGCCATCAAGGCCGGCCTGCTGACGGTCGCCAAGCAGGGCAAGAAGAACATCTTCTCGGGCCGCATCCTGGAAATCGAAGGCCTGCCAGACCTGAAGGTGGAGCAAGCCTTCGAGCTTTCCGACGCCTCGGCCGAGCGTTCCGCCGGCGGCTGCACGGTGCACCTGAACAAGGAACCCATCATCGAGTACATCAACAGCAACATCACGATGCTGAAGTGGATGATCGCCACGGGTTACTCGGACGTGCGCACCATCAAGCGCCGCATCCAGGCCATGGAAGCCTGGCTGGCCGACCCGCAGCTGCTCAAGGGCGATGCTGACGCCGAATACGCCGCCGTCATCGAGATCGACCTGGCCGACATCCATGAGCCCATCGTCGCCTGCCCGAACGACCCGGACGACGTGAAGACCCTGAGCGAAGTCGCCGGCAGCAAGATCGACGAAGTGTTTATCGGCAGCTGCATGACCAACATCGGCCACTTCCGCGCGGCCTCCAAGCTGCTCGAGAACAAGCGCGACATCCCCGTCAAGCTGTGGATGGCGCCGCCGACCAAGATGGACGCCAAGCAACTGACCGAAGAAGGCCACTATGGCGTGCTCGGCTCGGCCGGCGCCCGCATGGAAATGCCGGGCTGCAGCCTGTGCATGGGCAACCAGGCGCAAGTAAAGGAAGGCGCGACGGTGTTCTCCACCTCCACCCGCAACTTCCCGAACCGCCTGGGCAAGAACTCCAATGTCTACCTCGGCTCCGCCGAGCTGGCTGCGATCTGCTCCAAGCTGGGCCGCATTCCCACCAAGGCCGAATACATGGCCGACATGGGCGTGCTGACGGCTGCCAGCGACAAGATCTACCAGTACCTCAACTTCGACCAGGTCAAGGATTACACCGACATGGCCGACACCGTGAAGGACGGCGTGCCGGCGTAAGTGGACACCCCGCTGGCGGCTTGACACTCGCCAGATGAAATGGAAGGATGAAGTGATGAAAAAACCGTCACTTCTTTCCTTCCTTTTTTTGGGCCTTTTTTCGGCGACGGGTACCGGTGCCGGCGCCCAGGAGGCGCGCACCAACGCCTTCAATGATCCCTTTGTGCAGGTCACTTCGGCCATCGCGCAATGCCCGGTTCCCGAGGGGCCGCTGTACACCGCGCAGGAAGTGCGCGACGTGGCCCATGTGCGGGCGCAGCACGGCGGCAGTTGCTACCGCGTGGGCCGCTGCCGGCTGGCCAACTCCTATTGGTACGACGCCGAAATCATTCCGCGGGTCTCGCAATACATCAAGCTCGACGGCCGTTTCGACGATACCAGCGTCTGGGTGCAGGGCGAGCGTCGGCTGGTTTTCCTCAAGGGGTGCGTCAAGACACGCGAGCAATCCGAGGCGCTTGAAAAAGCCGTCTGGCTGGTCGACGACGTGATGGGCGTGGTGAATTATTTGCGTGTGGGCGATGAGCCCGTGCGTTACGTGACTGCGCAGCCGGCTTCAAAGCCCTGAAGGCAGTGGGTCCAGCACCCGCAGCTCTGATCCGTCAACAAACTGCAGGTACCAGAACTCCGGCGACAGCGGGAGGTTGGGGCGTATGTAGCTGACGTTGGCTGGCTGCACATAGACCGTGCCCGCGCCGTCCTCAGGCGGCGGCGCCAGGTAGTGGCGCTTCAGGCCCACCAGGCCGCCTATGGTGGAGACCACGGTGCCTATGGATTCGGTCACGGCATTCACGGTGCCGCCCTGGCCCAGCATGTGGATCAGCGTCCTGCCGACCAGGTCGGGCGGCGAGGCTTCGATGTACAGCACCGCGGCGGGGTTGATGCGCAGGTCGTCCGGCGCGGCCGGCTCGGTGGATTTGTTGAACGAGATAAAGGGCATGGCCAGGGCGGGTGTGGTCAGGACATGTGCAATTCTTTGTGCTCACCTAGTTTGCGCGGCGGCTCGCCGGTGATGGCCGCCTTGGCCATCTTGAAGAGTTGCACCATCTTGCTTTCCTTCACGTCCCAGTATTCGGCGTGGTGGATGCGTACTTCAAGCAGTGCCAGGTCTGGATCGCGCACCCCGGCCGGGAACCAGCTGCGTGCCAGCGGCGACCAGAGTTCTTCTTTCTTATCCTGGTCGTCGGTGAGCGTTGCCTGGCCTGACAGCGACACATAGCTGTCCTCGCCCGGATCTGCATAAGCCACATTGACATTGCCGTCTTGCTGGAGCCGCTGGGCCAGCTCGCTTTTGCGCGAGATGAAGAAGTACAGCTGCGCGCTTTCGTCCAGCGCTTTGTTCTGCGTGGTCAGTGGGTGGGCGTGCAGCATGCCGTTGGCGTGGCGGTGCGTCAGCATGCCGAAGCGTATGTCCTTGATCAGCTCCCACAAGGTGCTGTAGTCGGATTTCGGTGTGCTCATGGGGTTTCCAAAAAGGTTGTGCTCGGCCCATGCTAGGAGCTCTCCCGGGCCAGGCGCATCAGCCTGTGTCGCGGCCGCCTGTCAGCAGGGGCCCACAGCCTCGTGCCGGGTCGACTTTTACCTCGCAGACACGTCAGGTGTGGTCGAAGCGGTTACTATACAGATGCAAGTAATTCGCATTTGTATTACGTCTCGCTTACAGGGGTGGTGCTGGCTCGTCTGCATGCATCCGCTGTTTTCCATTTCTAAAGGTGTTCCATGAAACTGTCCCTTCCATCCCTTGCCGCTGCCGCCATGCTGGCCGCCGGCCTGCTGACTGCGCCGCTGGCCGCCACCGCCCAGGGCGTCAAGCCCACGCCGGAAGGCATCGTGGTCTACAACGCGCAGCACGCCAGCCTGACCAAGGCTTGGGCTGAGGCCTTCAGCAAGGAAACCGGGATCAAGGTCACCCTGCGCAACGGCAGCGACACCGAACTGGGGAACCAGATCGTGCAGGAGGGCGCCGCATCCCCCGCCGACGTGTTCCTGACCGAGAACTCGCCCGCCATGGCGCTGGTCGACACGGCTGGCTTGTTTGCTCCGCTGGACGCGGCTACGCTGTCTGAAGTGCCTGCCAACTTCCGCCCGGTACATGGCCGCTGGATAGGCATCGCCGCGCGCAGCACCGTGTTCGTCTACAACAAGTCCAAGCTCACGCCGGCGCAGTTGCCCAAGTCCATGCTGGACCTGGCCACACCCGCATGGAAAGGCCGCTGGGCCGCGTCGCCCTCGGGCGCCGACTTCCAGGCCATCGTGAGCGCGCTGCTGGAGCTCAAGGGTGAGGCCGCCACCGCCGCCTGGCTCAAGGCCATGAAGGAAAACGCCACGCCTTACAAAGGCAACGGCACCGTGCTCAAGGCCGTCAACGCCGGCCAGATTGAAGGCGGCGTGATTTATCACTATTACTACTACGGCGACCAGGCCAAGACCGGCGAGAACAGCAGCAACACCCAGCTGCATTACTTCCGCAACCAGGACCCCGGCGCTTTCGTGAGCATTTCCGGCGGCGGCGTGCTGGCCTCGAGCAAGCACCAGCCCGAGGCCCAGGCTTTCGTGAAGTGGGTCGCCGGCAAGGGCGGCCAGGAAATCCTGAAAAACGGCGACGCCTACGAGTACGCCGTCGGCACGGGCGCGCAGTCCAACCCCAGGCTGGTGCCACTGGCCGAGCTGCAGGCGCCAAAGGTCGAGCCCTCCAAACTCAACAGCAAAAAGGTGACCGACCTGATGACCCAGGCCGGCCTGCTGTAGGCGAACTCGATACCTCCAGGTTGCAGATCTGACGCTTGCTGTGAGTGCCTTGCCCCTTGATGCCGGCGCTGACGCCGCCCTGAAGCCGGCGGTAGCGGTGCGCCTGCCGTTGCCGGCCGCCGGCCGCGGTGGCTGGGGCTTGTCCTGGGTGGGCAGCGCGGCCCTGGTGGTGTCGGCACTCGCTTTGCTGCCGCTGGGCTTTGTGGTCTGGGTCGGCATACAGACCGGTTGGGCCACGGCCTCCGCCCTGATCTTCCGGCCGCGCGTCGGCGAGCTGCTCATCAACACCGCACTGCTGGTGGCGCTCACGGTGCCGCTGTGCGCCGTGCTGGCCATAGCCCTGGCCTGGCTCACCGAGCGCAGCGACCTGCCGGGTGCGCGCACCTGGGCCTGGCTGCTGGTGGCGCCGCTGGCGGTGCCGGCTTTTGTGCACAGCTATGCGTGGATGACGGTGGCACCCGGCCTGCACGGCCTGCCCGCCGGCGTGATGGTGTCCCTGATCGCCTATTTTCCGTTTCTGTATTTGCCCGTGGCAGCGGCCTTGCGGCGGCTGGACCCCGGCATGGAAGACAGTGCCGCCTCGCTGGGCCTGGGCCCCTGGGCGGTTTTCTTTCGCGTGGTGTTGCCGCAGCTGCGGCTCGCGGTGTGCGGCGGCTCGCTGCTGGTGGGGCTGCACCTGCTGGCCGAGTACGGCCTCTACGTGATGATCCGCTTCGACACCTTCACCACAGCCATCGTCGACCAGTTCCAGTCCACCTACAACGGGCCCGCCGCCAACATGCTCTCGGGCGTGCTGGTGGTCTGCTGCTTTGCACTGCTGGGGCTGGAATCGGCCGCGCGCGGCAAGGAGCGTTATGCCCGCGTGGGCACCGGCGCGGCGCGCATGCCTTTCAAGCGCAGGCTGGGCCGTTTCAGCGCGCTGTGCCTGCTGTTGCTCCCCGCACTGCTCACCGTGTTGGCCCTGGGCGTGCCGCTGTTCACGCTGGCGCGCTGGCTGCTGGCCGGCGGAGCGGCTGTGTGGCGCTTCGGCGAAATGGGGCCGGCCCTTTTACAGACCCTGGGCCTTGCAGCGGCGGGCGCGCTGTTGACCACCCTCGCCGCCGTGCCCATGGCTTGGCTGTCCATACGTTCGCCCGGCCGCCTGCAGCGCGTGCTGGAGGCCTGCAACTACATGGTCGGCTCGCTGCCCGGCGTGGTCGTGGCGCTGGCGCTGGTCACGGTGACGGTGCGCATGCCCATCTACCAGACGGCGATCACCGTGTTGCTGGCCTACCTGCTGATGTTCCTGCCGCGCGCGCTCATCAGCCTGCGCGCAGGCATCGCGCAGGCGCCGGTGGAGCTCGAGCAGGCCGCGCGCAGCCTGGGCCGCACGCCCGCGCAGGCGCTGTGGGCCATCACCCTGCGGCTGGCCGCACCGAGTGCCGCGGCCGGCGCGGCGCTGGTGGGCCTGGGCATCACCAACGAGCTCACCGCCACGCTGATGCTCGCGCCCAACGGCACGCGCACACTGGCGACTTCCTTCTGGGCCTACAGCAGCGAGATCGACTACGCCGCCGCCGCGCCCTATGCGCTCATCATGGTGCTGCTCTCGCTGCCCATGACCTGGCTGCTTTACCAACAATCCAAACGCACGGCGGGACGATGACGCGATGACGACCTCTCTGGAACTGCAAGCCATCCGCAAACACTACGGCCCGGTTCAGGCCCTGGGCGGTGTAGACCTGAGCGTTGCGCCCGGCAGCCGCACGGCCATCGTCGGCCCCTCGGGTTCGGGCAAGACCACGCTGCTGCGCATCGTCGCGGGCTTTGAAGCGCCCGACGCCGGCCGCGTCACCCTGGGCGGGCGGCAACTGGCCGATGGACCGTCCGCCGTGCCCGCGCACGAGCGCGGCATTGGCTACGTTCCGCAGGACGGTGCGCTGTTCCCGCACCTCACGATTGAAGGCAACGTCGGCTTCGGCCTGCCGCGCAACATGCCAAAAGCCCAACGCGCCGAACGCATCGCCGAGCTGATGGACATGGTCGCGCTCGACACCGCGATGCTGGCGCGCCGCCCGCACGAACTCTCGGGCGGGCAGCAGCAACGCGTGGCGCTGGCACGCGCGCTGGCGCAGCGGCCGCGCCTTATGCTGCTCGACGAACCTTTCTCGGCATTGGACACCGGGCTGCGCGCCAGCACCCGCAAGGCCGTAGCGCAGCTGCTGGGTGCCGCGGGCATCACCACCATTCTCGTCACGCACGACCAGGCGGAGGCCTTGTCCTTCGCCGACCAGGTGGCCGTGATGCGGGGCGGGCTGCTGGTGCAGGCCGGCCGTCCGCTGGACCTGTATCTGCGGCCGCGCGATGCGGCCGTGGCCGGCTTCCTGGGCGACAGCATTGTGCTGCCCGCGCGTCTGTCAGGCGGTTGGGCCGACTGCGCGCTGGGGCGCATCGCCGTCAACGACAGCGGGCGCCAGGGCACGGCGCAGATCATGCTGCGGCCTGAGCAACTGCAGGTGGCCGAGGTGCCCGCCGAAGCGGCGGTGCACGGTGCGCAGGACGGCGCCTGCTACGGCGCCGTCACCGACACCGATTTCGGTGGCTCGGTCTGCGTGCTGTCGGTGCGTTTGTTGCGCGGTACCGGTGCGGCTGTAGCACCTGCCCCCTCGGCCGGCTGGGATGAGCCACTGCTGGTGCACAGCGCCGGCATGCATGCGCCGGCGCTGGGCGCCATGGTGCGCATCACGGTGGCCGGCCAGGCCCACGTTTTCAGCGTTTGAGGCAAGGCGCTGGCGGCCCGCCTACACGCCGGGGCCAATAAGCTTTGTTACTTTTTCCGGAGAGGAATCTTCTTGGTTTGGGTATATTTGTGTACGGTGTACACAAATTTCATCGCACCTTCAAGCAAGGAGATTCCCATGGCTCGTTATGTAGACGGTTTTGTGCTTCCTGTTCCGGTCAAGAATGTCGAGGCTTACCGCAAGCTGGCGCGCAAGGCCGGCAAGATCTGGATGGAGTACGGCGCGCTCGATTACACCGAGTGCATTGCCGATGACGTCAAGCCCGGTAAGCTCACGTCCTTTCCGCAAAGCGTCAAGCTCAAGAAGGGCGAGGTGGTGGTCTTCTCATGGATCACCTACAAGTCGCGCAAGCAGCGCGACAGCATCAACAAGAAGGTCATGTCCGACCCGCGTCTGGCCGACATGATGGACCCGAAGAAACATCCCTTCGACGGCAAGCGCATGTTCTGGGGCGGCTTCAAGACCCTGGTTGAGCTCTAAGGCGGGATTCCCCTAGCCCTATGCCACCGTTTCCACCGGGGCCCTGGCCGCCGGCCCGGTTCCCAGCGCCGTCATCGTCACCGGTATGCCGCTCAGCACCGCATTGCCCGACAGCGGGTCACGCCACTGTTCATCCAGCAGGGCGTTGAGATTGGCGCCGGGGCGTTCGGCCGCCAGCGACAGCCGCGTCCCGGGCTGGCCGTGGCCCCATCCGTGGGGCAGGCTCACCACGCCGGGCATCATGGTCTCGCTCAATTGCACCTGTGCTTCGATGCGCTGCTGGCCAGCCGCGTTGCGGCTGCTGATGCGTGCGATGGCGCCATCGACCAGGCCCAGGCGCGCCGCGTCCTGCGGATGGACCAGCGCAGTGCAGCGGAAGGGGCCCTTGGCCAGCAGCGGCAGGTTGTGCATCCAGCTGTTATTGGACCGGACGTCGCGCCTGCCGACGATCACCAGGTCGGGCACAGGGCGCTGCAAATCGGCGGCGGGGCGGGCCAGGTCGGCCAGCAGCGAAGGGGGTGCCAGTTCAACTTTGCCGGAAGGCGTGCGCAGTATCTCTGGAATGCGCGGCGCCAGTTCACCGAGGTCTATGCCGCCGCGGGCGCCGCTCATGTCTTTGACCCGGGACAAGGTCAGGCCTTCAGGCTTGCGGCCAAAGCCGTCGCCGTAGGGGCCACTGCGCAGGGCCACATCCAGCAGGCGCTCGGTCCCCTTGAGGCCGCGGGTCGCCTCGACCACCGCGGCGCTGTGTTCACCAAACAGGCGCTGGGCATCCTGCGCGAACTGGGCGTCGTCCAGGTCCGCCGCGGGGGTGCCTGTGCCTTTTCCCTGGACGATGGCCGTCAGGCGTGCGAGGGTTTCCCATTCATCGGGCTGGCCGTTTGCGCGCGCGAACACCGGCGCGCTGTAGCGCGCGTGGTTGCGCCAGGAGAACTGCGTGAAGACCACGTCGTAGTGCATGTCTTCCAGCGGCGAGGGGCCGGGCAAGATCACGTCGGCATGGCGCGAGGTTTCGTTGAGGTAGATGTCCAGGCTGACCATGAAGTCCAGCTGGCCCAGTGCGCGCGACAGGCGCTCTCCATTGGGCACCGATAGCACCGGATTGGTCGCGATGCTGATGAAAGCCTTGACCTGGCCGGGACCGGCGGTTTCGATTTCTTCGGCCAGGCAGGTGGCCGGCAATTCGCCCAGTACCTCGGGCAGATGGCTCACGCGGCTGTGGTGGCGGCCGGTGGCCACGCCCTTGCCGCTACCGGGTTTGCCTGCGGTGTTGGCGGCAAAGGCCGCAGCCTTGGGAAAGAGCACGCCGCCGATTTCATCGAGGTGCCCGGTCACGGCATTGAGCACGTCGATCAGCCAGCTGGCCAGCGTTCCGTACTCCTGGGTGCAGGTGCCGATGCGGCCGTAGACGGCGGCGCGCGCCGTGCCCGCCAGCGTGCGCGCCAGGCCGCGGATGGTGTCCGCGCCGATGCCGCAGCGCGCGGCCACGGTGTCGGCATCAAAGGGCGCCACCGCTGCCTCCACCTCAGTCAGGCCGTTGAGGTGCTCCGCCAGCCGGCCCGGCTTGGCGAGCTTCTCGGCAAACACGGTGTGCAGCAGGCCCAGCAAAAAGAACACGTCGCCGCCGGGGCGGATGAAGTGGTGCTCATCGGCCATGGCGGCCGTCTCGGTGCGGCGCGGGTCCACCACCACCAGCTTGCCGCCGCGCGCCTGCAGCGCCTTGGCCTTGCCCTTGAAGTCGGGCACCGTCCACAGGCTGCCGTTGCTGGCCAGCGGGTTGGCGCCCAGCATCAGCACAAAGTCGCTGCGCGAAATGTCGGGCACGGCCACGCTCAGCCAGTTGCCGAACATCAGGCCGGTGGCCAGGTGTTTGGGCATCTGGTCCAGCGTGGAGGCCGAATACACATTGCGCGTACCCAGCGCGCGCACCAGGCGCGGAAAGTACAGCAGCAGGCCGGCCTTGTGCGAGCTGGGGTTGCCGGCCATCACGGCCACACTGTCTTTGCCATGGGCGGCGATCAGCGGCGGCAGCCGGCGGTTGATCTCGTCAAACGCCTCATCCCAGGTGGCTTCGACAAACACGCCGTCGCGCTTGATCAGCGGCGTGCGCAGGCGGTCGGGGTCTTCATGCAGGTCTTTCAGCGCCACCCCCTTGGGGCAGATGTAGCCGGCGCTGAAAACGTCGGCCTCGTGCCCGCGAATGCTGATGACCTTGCCGGCTTTCACCTTGAGCTCCAGGCCGCAGCAGGCCTCGCACAGCGGGCAGATGCGGTGGTGGGTGGTCTCGTCGTTCGCCTGGGCGGCTGTTGATTCGGTCATGGCGTGTCTCCGCAGTCTGTGGCTGGTCTGTTGCTGGCTGACCCCTCATTACGCGCGCGCGGCGCCGGCTTGCCAATCACGCGGGTGACACGGCGGTGCAGGCGCTGCTGAAAATAGAGCGACTGCAGACGATCAGTCCGGTGCCTTCAAGGCCCGCAGCATCTGCATGGTGGCATCGTCCGCCGGGAAAAAAGTCTCCAGCGCCAGCTCCTGCAGGGTGACGTCGACGGGCGTGCCAAATACCGTGGTGGTGCTGATGAAATTGAGCACCCCGGCCTGGGTGCGAAACTGCAGCGGCATCGCCACGCCCAGGTGCTCCCCATCGAGGTGCGAGTCTTCAGCGCCCGGTGGCACGGGATAGGCGCGCAGTTCTTCCAGCAGCGCCGCCAGCCCGGGGTCGGCGGTGGCCGTGACCTGCTGGCGCAGCCGCTCAAAGATATGGCTGCGCCACTGCACGATGTTGACGATGTTGTGCGCCAGGCCTTTCGGGTGCAGGCTCAAGCGCAGCACATTGGTCTGGCCCGGCTGCACCAGGGAAGGGTCGGCGCCTGCCAGCAGGTGCGGCACCATGGCGTTGGCCGCCACCAGGTTCCAGTGGCGGTCCACCGCCAGCGCGGGGCACGGTTCATGGCTTTTCAGGATCAGCTCCACCGCGCGGCGCGCCGAGTCCAGGGCTGGGTCGGCCAGCGGCCTTTCGCGGTACATGGGCGCGTAGCCGGCGGCCACCAGCAGCACGTTGCGCTCGCGCAGGGGGATGTCCAGCCGCTCCGACAATCGCAGCACCATCTCGCGGCTGGGCACCGAGCGGCCCGTCTCCACAAAACTCAGGTGGCGCGTCGAGATGTCGGCTTCATGGGCCAGGTCCAGCTGGCTCAGGCGCCTGTGCTGGCGCCAGTGGCGCAGGTGGTCGCCAAAAGGCTGGGGCGCGTTGCGCGGCGCGGGGCGGCTGCGAGGGTGAATGCTGGCGTTCATGGGGCCATCGTAAAGCCACCGGGTGTTTTTTCCATTACCTGCCAGGTCATCGACCGGCCGCCGCCGCGCGGGAATGATGACCCCATGCGCACCGATCCGGCAGCCCGGCGCGCTGATCCACATCCCTCCATCCGGCTGCCCGCACTTTCAGGAGTTTTGCCATGTCCTCGAATTCCATGCTGTCTTCCCCCAACTTCCTGCGCAATGTGCTGCGTGTGGACGCGCTGTCATGCGTCGCCTGTGGCGTATTGCAAGTCGCCTTCCCAGCGGCCATGGCGGGCCTTTTGAACCTGCCCGAAAGCCTGATTGCCTACACCGGGGAGTTCCTGCTGGTCTATGCGGCGGCCGTTGCTTTTGTTTCAACGCGTAAACCTTTGCCGCGCCCCATTGCCTGGACGCTGGTGGCGGGCAACATCGGCTGGGCGCTGGCCTGTGTGCTGCTGCTGGCCGGCGGCCCGGTGTCGCCGTCTGCGCTGGGCGTGGCCTATGTGGTGGTGCAGGCGCTCACAGTGGCCGTGCTGGCGGAGTTGCAGTACTTCGGCCTGCGCCGCGCTGCGCCGCAACCGGCCTGGTGAAGGACACAAGACTGGGCAGGCGGGCAGGGTATGCGGGCGCGGCCTCCCACGGGGCCGCAGTGCCTGCCAGAATGGGGGCTGCCGTCAATAAAAAAGGAGTCCGCCCATGGCCAAACAGCCCGCCCACGCTTTTTCGTCCACGCTCAAAAGCTTCAAGACCGCCTCCGGCAAGACCGGCAAGTTTTATTCCCTGCCGGAACTCGCCAAACAATTCCCCAAAGTCGCCCGTCTGCCGGTGTCCATGCGCATCGTGCTCGAATCAGTGCTGCGCAACTGCGACGGCAAGAAGGTCACGGCCGAGCATGTGAGCCAGCTGGCCAACTGGCTGCCCAAGGGTGAACGCAGCGAGGAAATCCCCTTTGTAGTCTCGCGCGTGGTGCTGCAGGATTTCACCGGCGTGCCGCTGCTGGCCGACCTGGCCGCCATGCGCAGCGTGGCGCTCAAGCTGGGCAAAAACCCCAAGGCCATCGAGCCGCTGGTGCCGGTGGACCTGGTGGTCGACCACTCCATCATGGTCGACTACTACGGCAAGAAGAATTCGCTGGACCTCAACATGAAACTCGAGTTCCAGCGCAACCGCGAGCGCTACGAATTCATGAAGTGGGGCATGCAGGCTTTCGACACCTTCGGCGTCGTGCCGCCGGGTTTCGGCATCGTGCACCAGGTCAACCTTGAATACCTCTCGCGCGGCGTGCACAAAACCCCCGACAACGTTTACTACCCCGATTCGCTGGTCGGCACCGACAGCCACACCACCATGATCAACGGCATCGGCGTGGTGGCCTGGGGCTGTGGCGGCATCGAGGCCGAGGCCGCCATGCTGGGCCAGCCGGTGTACTTCCTCACCCCTGACGTGGTGGGCTTCGAGCTGACCGGCCGCCTGCGCGAAGGCGTCACCGCCACCGACTTGGTGCTGCGCGTGACCGAGCAATTGCGCAAGGAGAAGGTGGTCGGCAAGTTCGTGGAATTCTTCGGTGAAGGCACGCGCACCCTGGCCCTGCCGGACCGCGCCACCATCGGCAACATGGCGCCCGAGTATGGCGCCACCATGGGCTTCTTCCCGGTCGACGAAAAAACCATCGACTACTTCAAGGGCACTGGCCGCACCAAGGAAGAGATCGAAGCCTTCGAGGCCTACTTCAAGGCGCAAGGCCTGTTCGGCGTGGCCACGGCCGGCCAGATCGATTATTCGCATGTGGTCAAGCTGGACCTCGGCGATGTCACGCCCAGCCTGGCCGGCCCCAAGCGCCCGCAGGACCGCATCGAGCTCGGCAATGTCGCGAGCCAGTTCAAGTCGCTCTTCAGCAAGCCCATCGCCGAGAACGGCTTCAACCAGCCCGCCGGCATGCTCAGCACCCGCCACCTGGTGCGCCGTACCGACGAAGGCCGGCTGGACACGCTGCCCTCCGCGCCGCCCACCCCGGCTGGCGCCGCACGCCCCGTGATGGAGATGGAAGGCAACCGGCCCACGCTGGCGCACGCGCGTGCCAGCAACACCACCGATGCGCCCGCCCAGGCGCAGGCTGAAGTGGTGCATTCGCCGCCCGGCATCACGGTGGGCAACGGCGACGTGCTGATCGCCGCCATCACCAGCTGCACCAACACCTCCAACCCCAGCGTGCTGCTGGCCGCGGGCCTGCTGGCCAAGAAGGCGGTGGAAGCCGGCCTCAAGGTGCAGCCGCACATCAAGACTTCGCTGGCGCCCGGCTCGCGCATCGTGACCGAGTACCTGACTGAAACCGGCCTGTTGCCTTACCTCGAAAAGCTGGGCTTCGCGCTGGCAGGCTACGGCTGCACCACCTGCATCGGCAACGCCGGCGACCTGACGCCCGAGCTCAACGAAGCCATCAGCAAGAGCGACCTGGTCTGTGCGGCCGTGCTGTCGGGCAACCGCAACTTCGAGGCCCGCATCCATCCCAACCTCAAGGCCAACTTCCTGGCCAGCCCGCCGCTGGTCGTGGCCTATGCGATTGCCGGCACGGTGATGCGCGACCTGATGACCGAGCCCGTCGGCAAGGGCAAGGGGGGCAAGGACGTTTACCTGGGCGACATCTGGCCGACCAGCGACGAGATCTACAAGCTCATGAAGTACGCCATGAACGGCAAGGCCTTCCGCGCCAACTACGCCAAGGTCAAGACCGAGCCCGGCAAGCTCTGGGAAAACATCAAGGGTGTCAAGGGCACGGCCTATACCTGGCCCGCCAGCACCTATATCGCCGAGCCGCCTTTCTTCAAGGACTTCACCATGGCCGCGGGCGCGGCCGGCAGCGTGTCGGTCAAGGGCGCGCGCATCATGGCGCTGTTTGGCGACTCCATCACCACCGACCACATCTCGCCGGCAGGCTCCATCAAGGCCAGCTCGCCCGCAGGCCTGTGGCTGCAGGAAAACGGCGTGCAAAAGGCCGACTTCAACAGCTACGGCGCGCGGCGCGGCAACCACGACGTGATGATGCGCGGCACGTTCGCCAACGTGCGCATCAAGAACCTGATGATCCCGCCCGGCGCCGACGGCTCGCGCGAAGAGGGCGGGGTGACGCTGTTTCAGCCCAAAGCTGGAACCAGCAGCGCAAGCGCAGCTGGAGAGAAGATGTTCATCTACGACGCCGCGATGAAGTACATCGCCCAGGGCACGCCCACGGTGATCTTTGCCGGCGAGGAATACGGCACGGGGTCGTCCCGTGACTGGGCCGCCAAGGGCACGCAGCTGCTGGGCATCAAGGCCGTGGTGGCGCGCAGCTTCGAGCGCATACACCGCAGCAACCTGGTCGGCATGGGCGTGCTGCCGCTGCAGTTCATGCCCGGTGAATCCTGGCAGACCTTGAAGCTCACCGGCATCGAAGTCATCGACGTCATCCCGCATCCAGAACTCAAGCCGCAAAGCGAGGCCAAGCTGGTCATCACGCGCGCCGACGGCTCGCGCGAAGAGGTGACCGTGATCCTGCGTGTGGATACACCCATCGAGGTCGACTACTACCGCAACGGCGGAATCCTGCCTTTTGTGCTCAGGCAGCTGTTGGCTGCATGAGCACGAAAGGCAATCCCATGGAAATCGCTACGCGGCCGCGTGGCGAGGTGCTCCGCCAGCTGCTCGCTTGATGTTCAGGCAAGCCCTCGTAGCCGGCGGCGGCATCGGTGGACTGGCGGCGGCGCTTGCGGCCTCGCGTGCCGGTTGGGACGTCCGCCTGTTTGAACGCGCCAGCGCCTTCAGCGAAGTCGGCGCCGGGATTCAGCTCGGCCCCAATGTGGTCAAGGTGCTCCAAGGCTGGGGCCTGGCCGGCGCCTTACAAATCGTGGCCGCATTTCCGGAGCGCCTGCAGGTACGCAGCGCCGTGTCCGGCCAGGTGCTGGGTGAGCTGCCGCTGGGCGCCGCCATGGCCCAACGTTACGGCGCGCCCTATGCCACCTTGCACCGCGCCGACCTGCACGGCCTGCTGCTGGAAGCTGTACGGCAGCACGCCGACATGAAGCTGCACCTGGGCCGCCCGCTGCAGTCCTTCAGCCAGACCGCGCAGGCCGTCACGGTGCAGGCCGACGACGGTCCGGTCATTGAGGGTGATGCCCTCATAGGCGCCGACGGCCTGTGGAGCACGGTGCGCCTGGAACTGCTGGGCGACGGCCTGCCGCGTCGTACCGGCCACCTGGCCTACCGCGCGCTGGTGCGGCAGGCCGATCTGCCCGAAGCGCTCAGAAGCCAGGACGTCACGGCCTGGCTGGGGCCGCGCATGCATGTGGTGCGCTACCCGGTGCGCGGCGGCGAGTCGCTCAACGTGGTGGCCATCGTGCACGGCGAGGTTGCGGCGGAGGCCGACCTCTGGGACCACAGCGCCAATGCCGCCGACTTGGCCGCGGCCACGGCCGGTTGCTGCTCCACCTTGCGCGAGACGCTGGAGGCCATCGCAGGCTGGCGCCTCTGGGTGCTGCACGACCGCGCGCCTATGCGGGGCGCCCACCAGCATGCCGTGGGCCGCGTGGCCCTGCTGGGCGACGCCGCCCATCCCATGCGGCCCTACCTGGCGCAAGGCGCCGGCATGGCGATTGAAGATGCCGCCGAACTGGGCCACGTCCTGGCCCAGGCGCTGGACCCGGCGCTGGACGTACCGACCATGCTGCAGCGCTATGCGCTCAACCGCTGGCAGCGCAATGCGCGCGTGCAGGCGAGGGCGCTGCGCAATGGGCAGATCTTCCACGCCGATGGCCTGCTGCGCTGGGGGCGGGATGCCTCCATGAAACTGCTGGGAGAGAAGGTGCTGGATATGCCCTGGTTGTATGGGGGTGGGGTGCGGGGTTGAGGTCTTGTTTGCTACGGCGGTGTGGAGCTTGCAGAGTCCCGCTGGCCGGGCAACCCCCAGCCAGCCCTCCTCGGCAGAGAAATGAGCAGAAGAGAGCGCGCCGGTGAGTTCTTTATCGCTGGGTGATCGACAGGCTGCTTTACTTCCATGCCGCGCTAATCCGCATAAGCTCCCGCCGCCTTGATCACCGGCGTCCAGCGCGCAATCTCGCTGTGCAAATATTCGCGATGGCCCGCGGGTGTGTTGCGCGCGTCTCGAACCACATCGATTCCGGAAGCGAGCTGTGCTTTTTTGAACGCGTCTGTCTGGATGGCGGCCAGCAGTGCACTGTTGACCCTGGTTTGTACCGCCGCAGGGGTGTTCTTCGGCGCATACAGGCCGTACCACACGCCAATCTGGACGGAGGGGATGCCGAATTTCTCGAGCGTCGGGATTGATGAGGCGCCGGGAACGCTGAGTGGCTTGCGTGATGTCACGCCGATGGGCTTGGTCTTCCCGCTGAATACCTGGGGAAGCACATTGGCGGTCAGGTCGCACATCAGGTCTACATGGCCTCCCAGCAAATCCGCCAATGCCGGGGCGGTGCCGCGATAGGGAACGGTCGTCATGCCGATGCCTAGCGAAGACTGCAGCAGCAGGCCGCACAGGTGTGATGCCGACCCGATGCCGCCATTGGCAAGCTTGACCTGTGGTTGTTTGGCGATCCATCGCACCAGTTCAACCGCCGAGCCTGCGGCGATCTGCGGGCGCGTCACCAGCATCAGCGGGGATTCGGCCATGATGCCCAAAGGTTCGAAATCCGTTTCGGGGTTGAAGCCGAGGCGGCGGTATAGGGCAGGGGCTGTCGCCATGCTGATATGGTTCAGCAGCAGGGTATAGCCGTCGGGAGCCGCACGCACGGCGATGGCGCTGCCCAGGTTGCCTCCGGCGCCTGACAGGTTCTGGATGACGATGGGTTGCCCCAACTGCTTCTCCATTGGCAAGGAGAGTTCCCGCGCGAGCTTGTCCATAGGGCCTCCCGCAGGGTAGGGAACAATCAGGGTGACCGGTTTTGAGGGGTAAACACCTTGCGCCTGCGCGCCCGCGCCGCATGCCAGCAAAGCCCACATAAGCAGTGAAAACAGTTTCTTGCTCATAAGTTTCTCCTGGGTTAGCTGTGCTTCAGTACTCTTCAAGCCGGCATGCGAAGGGCCGCACGGCCGACAGCCGAGGCTCGCAGGGCCCGCCGCGCCTGTGTGGCGGCCAGGCATTTCTCAACGACGGCCGGCTCCGATGTCAAGGGTGTGCCGCCTGGAAAGGGCGGCTTGGGGTCGTATTCGATCTGGAGCTGGATCTGCTTGGCTGCTTCGTCCCCCCTCAGCATGGCGACGACCTTCAAGGCCATGTCGATGCCGGATGTCACGCCACCCGCGGTGAAGATATTCCCGTCCACGCACATACGCTCCCGGGTGACGATGGCGCCGAACGCCGGCAGGAAATCGATGGCCTGCCAGTGGCAGGTGCTTCGCCGGCCTTTGAGAAGACCTGCCGCGCCGAGCAGCAGCGAGCCCGTGCAGATGCCGAAGATGTATTTCGCTGACTGTGCCTGCTTGCGGGTGAAGTTGACCCACTCCGCATCCAGTATGGCGTCGTCGGTTCCCGGCCCACCCGGCACCACCAGCAGGTCGCAAGGCGGTGCGTTTGCGATGGTCGTGGTGGGTATCAGCGTGAGGCCGCGGTCGGAGCGGACCGGATCCGCAGACTTCCCCACGAGCTCGATGTGCACCCCCGGCACCCGCGCCAGGACTTCAAAAGGCCCCGTCAAATCAAGTTGTGTCAGGGCATTGAAGAGAATAATATTCACTTTCATGAGTACCCTCCTTAAGTCACCAAAGGTAAAGCCAGGTGCTGCGGGGGCAGTGCCAAAAGCGGGTGAATGTGCGCCAAAGTTGGTGGCCTTCCTGGTGTTCGACGGCTTCCAGCCCATCGACCTCGCCGGACCCTGGCAGGCATTTGCCACAGCCAACGAAGAGGTGGGTGTTCCGGCATATCGCCTGGTCACCGTGGCATTGAAGGACGCAGTAACCACCGCTGATGGTGCGTTGAAGATTCACGTAGACCACGGCCTGGATGCTGCTGCCGCATTGCCAATCGATGCGCTGGTGGTACCGGGCGGTGGCGGTGTTTATGCGGCGTGCACCGATCTTCAACTGGTCAACTGGCTGCGGGAAAGGGACCAGGCCACACGTAGAACCTGCAGCGTTTGCACGGGGGCCTTCCTGCTCGCCGCCACCGGTCTGCTGAATGGCCGGGAGGTCACCACCCACTGGCGATCCGCCGAAAGATTGCAGCGTGACTTCCCGGACCTCAGGGTCAACGACGACAGGATTTACTGCGAAAGCGGAAAGTACTGGACCACGGCGGGTGTCACGGCTGGTATAGACCTTGCACTGGCCCTTATCGAGCGCGACCACGGTACCGACATCTCGCAGCGTGTCGCCCGGCGGCTGGTGGTCCATTTACGCAGGGATGGTGATCAGCGCCAGTACAGCCAGATCCTCAGGATTCAGGACAGGGCCGCTGCACCGTTTCGTCAATTGATCGAGCTGTTGCAGGCTCGGCTTGATCATGACTGGTCCGTCGACGTGATGGCGGATACGTGCAATATGTCCCGACGCACTTTTCAGCGCAAGTTCGCGGAAAGCTTTGGCATGGGTCCCATGGCCGCGCTCAACAGTTTGCGGCTTGAACAGGCGAAAATCCTCGCCAGTTCGGGGCGTCTGTCGGGCAAGGAAGTCCAGAGACATATCCGCGGTACTGCCAGGACCGCGGCGGCAGCGCGTAATCGCGCCAGCGGCGCTTGCTGATCACCAAAACCCTGGAGTCCACCGTTCGCGCCCCGGGGCGCCTACAAGTCAGTGCGTAGTTTCCAAATCTCCGGAAACAACACCACATCGAGCATCTTGCGCAGGTAGCTCACGCCGCCTGTCCCGCCTGTCCCGCGCTTGAAGCCTATCACCCGCTCCACGGTGGTCACGTGCCGGAAGCGCCAGAGCCGGAACGCGTCTTCCAGGTCGGTGAGTTCTTCCCCAAGCTGGTAAAGGTCCCAGTACTTCTTCGGGTCGCGATACACCACCAGCCAGGCCTGCTCGACGGCTTCGCTTTCCGCGTAGCCCTGGGTCCAGTCGCGCTGCGTGTGGCTGGCGGGCACGGGCAGGCCGCGGCGTGCCAGCAGGCGCAGCGCCTCGTCGTAGAGTGAAGGTGCTTCGTACGCGGCCTGCACCTGCGCCAGCAGGTCGGGCCTGTGCGCATGGGGCTTGAGCATGGCGGCATTTTTGTTGCCGAGCGCGAATTCGATGCAGCGGTATTGCGCGCTTTGAAAGCCGCTGGAGTTGGCGAGGTAGGGGCGTATCGCGCTGTACTCTGGCGGCGTCATGGTGGCCAGCACATCCCAGGCGTGCACCAATTGCTCCATGATGCGGCTCACGCGCGCCAGCATCTTGAAGGCGCTACCGAGCTCGTCTTTGGCGACGTTGGCAATCGCCGCGCGCAGCTCATGCAGCATCAGCTTCATCCAGAGTTCGCTGGTCTGGTGCTGGATGATGAACAGCATTTCGTTGTGGTCGGGCGAGAGCGGCTTTTGCGCACCCAGGATGGCGTCCAGCTGCAGGTAGTCGCCGTAGCTCATGGATTGGCTGAAGTCGAGCTGCGCTTTTTCATCGCGCACGATGTCTGCCGGCCGTTGTGTGTTCATGGATGATCTTTCACGGAAAACCGATTCGGGTATTGAAACAAGCAGGGGCCGGGTAACCGGCTTTGCCGGGCCGCAGGCGCAGCGGCCCCTCTCGTGATGAAAGGGGCAGGGAGAAGCCGCAGGCAACACGCAGTGGACGACCGTGGGGGCCATGTCATCACGTGACCGCGTGCTTCTGGTTGAATTCGGCTTTTTGCCACTCACTGGTTTCAAGGACCTGCTTCAAATGCTCGACGGCATTCCATACGTCTTCAAAACCGATGTAAAGCGGCGTAAAGCCGAAGCGCAGGATGTCCAGGTGTCGTCCAGCGCCGCCATCGCCGGCGCGGAAGTCGCCAATCACACCACGCGCGATCAGCGCCTGCACGATGGCGTAGGCGCCTTCGGCCCGCGTCAGGCAGACCTGTGAGCCGCGCTGTGCATGTTTGCGGGGTGTAGCCAGACCCAGGCCATGGCCCCCACAACGTTCTTCGACGAGCTCGATAAATAGGTCGGTGAGTGCCAGCGACTTTTTGCGCAAAGCCTGCATGCCGCCCAGGGGTTCAGAGGCCAGCACAGTGTCGAGCCCGCACTCCAGCGCGGTCATGCTCAGGATGGGCTGGGTGCCGCACAGGTAGCGCGCAATGCCGGGAGCGGGCCGGTAGTCGGGCGTGAATTCAAACGGCGCGGCGTGGCCCCACCAGCCGGCCAGCGGTTGCCAGAAGCGGTCGGCGTGCTTGGGGTTGACCCAGACAAAGGCCGGCGCGCCGGGGCCGCCGTTGAGGTATTTGTAGCCGCAGCCAATCGAGAAGTCGGCTTTGGCCGCGTTCAGGTTCACAGGCACGGCGCCGGCGCTGTGGGCCAGGTCCCAGACGGTAAGGGCGCCGGCGGCATGGGCCGCGGCGGTGACGGTGGCCATGTCGTGCATGGCGCCGGTGCGATAGTTCACATGGGTCAGCATCAGCACGGCCACTTCGCTCGTGAGTGCGGCGGCAATTTCCTCGGGTTCAACGAGTTGCAGGCGATAGCCACGTTCGCGGCACAGGGCTTCGGCGATGTAGAGGTCGGTCGGGAAGTTGCTGCGCTCGCTCACGATGAGCTTGCGTGCGGGGGCATCTTGCGCGGCGATGTGCAACGCGGCGCTCAGCACCTTGTAGAGGTTGATGGAGGTGCTGTCGGTGGCCACGACTTCGCCGGGGGCCGCGCCTATCAGCCGCGCGATCTTGTTGCCCAGGCGCTGCGGCAGCTCAAACCAGCCTGCGCTGTTCCACGAACGGATCAGGCCCTGGCCCCATTCGGCCGCCACGGCTTCGGCGACACGCGCGGGGGCAGCCGTGGGCAGCACGCCCAGCGAGTTGCCGTCGAGGTAGATCACGCCTTCGGGCAGGGTGAATTGCTGGCGCAATTGGCGCAGCGGGTCTTGGGCGTCGAGGGCGCGGCAGTCTTGCTGTGTGGTCATAGGGTTTCGGGCTTTCAGGGAAGTTCGCGCAGGATGGCCCGCACGGGGGAGGCATCGGCGCGCGTGAGCTTGAGCGGCAGGGCAATCAGTTCGTAGTCGCCTTCTGCCACCTCGTCGAGCACCAGGTTCTCCAGCACGCGCAGGCCGTGGGCCAGCAAGCGGTGGTGGCTGGGCAGGTCCTGGCTGGTGGCCGGGTCCACACTGGGGGTGTCGATGCCGACCAGGCTGATGTGCTTGCCGGCCAGCAGTTCCAGTGTTTCGGGTGCGATGGCGGTGAAGCTGTCCCAGGCCTGGCTGGCGGTGCGCGAGGTGCGCAGCAGCACGCGCGGCGGTAGTGCATCCAGCATGTGCGCAATGTGGTGGGGCTTTACCAGGGGGCCGCAATCCATGCAATGAATGACGCGGCAAGGGCCGAGGTAGGGCGCGAGGTCGAGTTCCCCGGCGCTGGCCTCGCCGTTGGCATAGTGCAGCGGCGCATCGGCATGCGCGCCGGTGTGTGGCGACAGCGTGATGCTGTTGACGTTGACCGGGCAGCCCGGTGCCAGCGAGAAATGCAGTGTTTGGGAATAAGCCGTGTCGCCGGGGAACACGGCCGCTTTTTCATCCACTGGTGGCGAGATGTCCCAGAGTTTGCGCGGTGCTGAGGTGTTGGTGGCAGGCATGGATCCAAAGGTAGCACCCGCAAAAAAGCCGTGGTGTCGGTTATTTCCAACAATCCCGAAATATAGTTGAAACCTAAAGTATTTGGATGAAAAGGGATTTGCGCCCAGGCGCCTGTCACAGTGCGATGTCGCGGGGTGGGGCACAATCCAGACCTGTGGCGCTTATCGCTGCATCGATTTACCAAACACCTCCTTTCACCCATCCTTCTAATTCTTCAAGAGACAAGGCACACCATGAATTCCGAGAACAAGTCCAACGGCAAAGTCGCACTCGTCACCGGCGCGGGCACCGGCATCGGCAAGGCCGTGGCGCTGGCCTTGCTGCGCGAGGGTTACAGCGTGGCGCTGGTGGGCCGCCGCGTGGAGCCGCTTCAGGAAGTTGCCAAGGAGTCCGGCACGGACCGTGCACTGGCCCTGCCCACCGACGTGAGCAAACCCGAATCGGTGGCCGCGGCATTCGCAGCGGTCAAGGAAAAGTTCGGCCGCCTGGACCTGCTGTTCAACAACGCCGGTGTGGGCGCACCGCCCGTGAACATCGAGGACATCACGTTTGAGCAGTGGACCAATGTGGTCGACATCAACCTCACGGGATCATTCCTCTGCGCGCAGGGCGCCATCAGGCTGATGAAAGACCAGACGCCCCAGGGCGGCCGCATCATCAACAACGGCTCGATCTCGGCCCACGCGCCGCGGCCGAATTCGGCGCCTTACACCTCGACCAAGCATGCGATCACGGGCCTGACCAAGTCCATCTCGCTGGACGGGCGCAAGTACAACATCGCCTGCGGCCAGATCGACATCGGCAACGCCATGACGGAACTCGCGGCTCGCATGGCCAAGGGTGTGCCGCAGGCCAACGGCGAAATCGCCATTGAACCGATGATGGACGCGAAGGAAGTGGCCGATGCCGTGGTGCACATGGCCTCGCTGCCGCTGTCGACCAATGTGCAGTTCATGACCATCATGGCCACGAAGATGCCGTTTGTGGGACGCGGCTGAGACGCTCTGAAGAGATTGCGGCGAGCTGCAGGTATGCAGCCATGCGCAGGTGAAATGTGTTGTATTGTATGTATATGAACAACACGGCATCTGACCTGGAACAGTATCTCGAGGAGCTCGCAAGCAAGGCCCGGCCCGGCGACCGCCTTCCGCCCATACGCGATTTGATGCGCCGCTTCGGTGTATCGCAGATGCTGGTCCAGCGTGCCTTCCAGGGCCTGAAGACCCGGGGATTGATCGCATCGCAGGTCGGCCGGGGTACCTATTTCCGCGGCGACGGGGAGCCGGCAACCGGCGCGTCGGATCAGCAGGTATCGGCCGTCAGGTCGGTGCTGCTGCTCAGGCGTTCCATCAGCATCGCCCGCGGCCGCGTGCTGGTGGAGGGCCTGCAGCGCCGTTTCACCGCCGACGGGCACAGGGTGCTGGAAGTTTCCTACACCGATCCCGCCCATGCACGGACTGTATTAAAAGGTTCGCCGCGCTTTGACGCCTGCGTGGTCCAGTCGACGTACAAGACCATCACCATCGACCTGCTTGCTGCACTGAAAGACAAGAGCGAGGTGCTGGCTGTTGACGGCGCGGCGCTCGTCGGCGCGGATGTGGAAGTGGTGGGCATGGAGTGGGGCGAGCCCCTGGCCACGGCAATTTCGCTTCTGCGGGAGCAAGGCCATAGCCGCATCGCCTATGCGGCAACCTCACATCCGCTCCTGGCAACGCAGATGGGACAGCGGCGATTCGACTATTTGCAGAGCACCCTGGCCGGCACCGATCTGCAGGCGATCACTGTGCCGCGCCTGCCCGATGAGAACTACGAAGCCGCGCTGGTGGACCTGATCAAGGCCGGCCTGGATGCCTCGGGACGGCCGCCCTTCACCGCTTTGGTGGCATGGGGCATCGAGGACGGCACCAGGTTTCGCAGGCTGCTGTCGGATGCCGGTATTGGCGTGCCCTCCATGCTGAGCGTGGTGCTGCTGGGGCGCACGGACTTGCCCAACGAGCACGCCAACTTTTTTGACACCGTTGGATGCAGCGTGGCCGATCAGGTGGACTACCTGTACCAGGCCATCAACGCGCGCTGGACCGACCCCTCGATCCCGTACGGGGTGCGCCTGATCCCCGTGACAAGCAGGGCTGGTGAATCCATTGCCGCGCCATCGGCTGCAAGGCTTGCCGCGCAGCCTTCCTAGCAGGCCGTGCGTCGCGGCCGTGCCTGTTAGCCAGTCACGCGTTCAACGGTCTCAACAGTGATGGCTGCCGATTCGCCGATGTAGGCGCTTGCGATGAGTGCCTGGGCGAGGTCTTGCGGGAGCTCCCGCTTGGCAAACAGCGGGTGCTCGCCGATGGTGGTCATAAAGGGCACGCCTTCGGATTGGGAGCGCTGCGCCGCTTCGTAAAGCAGCTGGTGCGCTTCATGGCGGCCCATCAGCCGGGTCAACCGCATCATCACGGCTTCCGAAGCGATCAGGCCGTTTGACAGATCCAGATTGCGGCGCATCGCCTCCGGGTGAACGACCAGGCCCTGCGCCAGCGTGGCGAGGGTTTCTGCGATCGACGCCGAGATGATGGCGATTTCCGGCAGCAGGGTATCGGTCACATTGGTCGCGGATGAATCGCCTTCGTCCATGCGTGCCATGGCCTCGAGCGCCATGGGCACTCGCGCGCGCATCATGCGTGCCAGGCTGGCCAGCAGCAGCGCGGTTGACGGATTGCGCTTCTGCGCCATGGTGGAGCTGCCCACCTTGCCCATATGGAATGCCTCGGCCGCCTCGCCGATCTCGGTGCGCTGCATGAACACAACGTCCTGCGCGATTTTCTGCGCGGTGCCGGCCAGCAGGCCCAGCGCCGAGATGTAGTCGCACACGCGGTCGTAAGAGGAACGCATCGGCAGGCCCGCCGGCACAAGACCCAGTTGTTCGGCCATGCGGGCCTCCACCGCACGGCCCGCATCGCCCATGGCCGCGAAAGTGCCGATGGCCCCGCCCAGGCTGGCAACAAAAGAGGAGGCCAATCGCCGCTTCAGCCTGCCGCGGTCGCGGTCCAGCTCGTCGAGCCAGCCCGCGAGCTTGAAGCCGAAAGTCATGGGCAAGGCGTGCTGGCCGTGCGTGCGGCCGGGCATCACGGTGTCCTTGTGCGCCAGCGCAAGCTTGCCGAATGCGGCGATGGCCGTATCAAGGTGGGTGACCAGCAACTGATGCGTTTCGAACATCTGCAGCGAGCTCGCGGTGTCGAAGATGTTCTGGGTTGTGGCTCCCCAGTGGATAAAGCCGGCGGCGGGCTCGCCGCACAGCTCTTCAAACTGGTACAGCACCGGAACGAGGGGATGTTGCGCAAAAGCGATGTCGCTCGACAGGCGCTCCAGGTTGAACAGCCGGGCATGGGCTTTTTCGGCAATGGTTGCTGCCGCTTCGGCGGGGATGACCCCCAGATCGGCTTGTGCGCGGGCCAGCGCGGCTTCGACAGCCAGCCAGGCCTGCAAGGTCGCGGCATCACTCCAGATGCGCTTGGCTTTGCCGCTGAACCAATGGCCCGTGATGAAGGATTCGAACATGCCGATATTCATGCTTCGGCTCCGGTCGTGGGGGATAGGGCAGATGTGTCGCGCGGGGCAGGCTGGTTGAGGATGATGATTGACATAAATAATACATATTGTATTGATTTATTTAATTGTATGTCGAATGGCGTTCGGATTGCTCGCAGGCACAATTCGAGAATGACTATAGAGGGAATTAAGAATGGCTTCTCTCAACCTAGCGGGTGCTTGATTCTGTTGGATTAGTACAATATTAATTGTATTAAAATACAATAAATACAGATATACTCCCGGTGCCAGCCGACGGGGTTGGCGCATAACACGGAGACAACCTTGAATACATCCCTCTCTCGGCACCCGCGCCCCCGGGTTGCCAGGCACACGGCCATTCGCGGCATTTGGCTCGCGGCAAGCGCATTGGCGCCGGTTTTTTCGGTGCACGCGCAGTCTTCATTGACGATCTACGGCATCGTCGACCAGGGTTTGACGAAGACAACCAGCGGCACCACGCCGGCCGCCATGCTGCCCGGCCGGGCTCCCAACGACGACTGGAACATCAAGGCCGGCAATACCTCCCGCCTTGGTTTTCGCGGAGAAGAAGACCTGGGCGGCGGCATGTACACACGCTTCCAGATCGAAACCCGTTTCGCGCTGGATACGGGCGCGCTCAGCAATGCCAATGTTTTCTGGCTGGGCCGTTCGGTCCTTGCCATTGGCGACAAGACCTGGGGTGAGATTTACGCCGGCCGCGAATATTCCGCGGCGTACACGGTGGCGCTCAACACCGACCCGACGCTCTGGAGCTATGTGAGCCAGACCGGCTCCGCCTACACCTATGCGAACTACACGCCGGTCGCCTCCACGATCGAAGCGTCGAATATCCGGTGGAGCAACACCATAGGCTACAAATCGCCGGCGCTGGGGCCTGTGACCTTCGAGCTTGCGACAGGGCTGGGTGAGGGGACGCGCCAGCGCAGCACCTCCGCCAACGTCCAGTACAAGGACGGGCCCGTCTGGGTCGGCGCCGCTTACGACGGCCTGGACAACAGGACCAACCTCAAGCTCATCGCCGGGGGCTATGACTTCGGTGTGGTCCGCCCCACCGCCAGCTATTCACGCGCCAAGGGCGGGCTTAACGGCGACGCCACTTCGTTCACGGTATCGGCGCTGGTGCCCCTGAGCTTTGGCCGCACCTACGTCTCCTACGGCAACCTGCGCCCTGCGACCCATCTGAACTCCAAAATGGTGGGCGCGGGAATCCAGTACGACCTGAGCAAACGCACCTTGCTGTATACGAATGTAGGCTCCGCCAAGCAGGTGGGGCAAAGCCGCACGACGGCCTTTGATCTTGGCATCAAGCACACTTTCTGAAAGGAGTCCGGCATGAAACGCAGATGGTTGAATCAACTTGCCTTGCTGGGCGCCGGTGCACTGCTGTCGGGCTTTGTCCATGCGCAATCCGACAAGCCTGTTTCGCTGGTGGTCGGGTACTCCGCGGGCGGCAGCGCCGACCTGGTTGCCCGCGTGGTCGGCACCGAGCTCTCGAAGCGCCTGGGGCGCCAGTTCATTGTTGAAAATATCGCCGGGGCCAGCGGCATGATCGCCGCGCAAAAAGTGCTCAGCGCGCCGGCTGACGGCAGCGTCGTCTATATGGGCGGTACGGACACTGTGCTCGTGCCCATGGTGAACAACAAGACCCGGCTTGACTGGGAGAAAGACCTTGTGCCGGTGGGGCGGATGACGACCGTGCCCCTGATATTTGCCGTCCCCGCGGGTTCCCCTTATGGATCGCTGTCAGACCTGGTGGGTGCGTTGCGAAAAACCGGCAAGGAGAGCTTCAATTACGCAACCCCCGGAATTGGAACCATGCAGCATATCTACGGCTCGCTCATCAACAAGCAGGCCAAGGTGGACATGCTGCACATCCCTTATCGGGGCGGCGCGCAGATTGCGAATGATCTGGTCGGCGGCCAGGTGGACAGCGCGGTGCTGGTTTTGTCCACGGCGATGCCCTTCCTCAAGGACGGGAAGATCAAGGCCCTGTCGGTGTCCGATGGTGCCCGCGTCGCGCAGTTGCCGAACGTGAAGCGCATCGGCGAGGAAGAGGGGTTCAACGGCGTTTCGCTGCCGCTGTGGCAGGGGCTGTTTGTGAAATCGGGGACGCCTCCCGCCATTGTGGCCGCTTATGAGAAGGCCTTGCTGGAAGCGCTCGCGCAGCCCGAGGTGCGGGCCAAGCTGGCGGATGCCGGCATCACGGTCGCGCCCATGAACGGACGCGACCTGCGCGCGTTCGTCCGGCCCCAGGCCGCGCTGTACCGCGATATCGTGAAAACCGCAAAAATCACGATGGAGTGACGGCATTGTCTTTTGACTGCGACGCCGGCCAGGCTGCGGTGAACATGATGGAAACGATGGTTGAGCCGCTCACCTGCCTCCACGGCAGTGAACGGCTTTTGGCGGACATCGGCGGAACCAATGCGCGCTTCGCATGGCAGAACGGTGCGGGGAAGCCCGTCATTGACCTGGTGACTTTGCCCTGCGCCGGATACCCGACCATCGCGGACGCGATGCAGCATTACCTGGCCATGTTGGGGCGGGATGCGCCCGCGAATTGCGCCATTGCCATCGCCAACCCAGTGCGAGGCGACCTGATACGCATGACCAACCATCACTGGGCTTTCTCCATTGCTGCGTTGAAGGCGCAATTCGGGTTCACGGCTTTGCGTGTGCTCAATGACTTCACCGCCCTGGCGCTGGCCTTGCCGGCGCTTGGTTGGGCAGAGCTCCACCAGGTGCGGGGCGGCCAAGCGATTCCATTCGCGGCGAAAGGCCTGATCGGTCCCGGCACCGGTTTGGGCGTCTCCGGATTGCTGCCCGATGGGCGTGGCGGATGGGTGCCCATCGAGGGTGAAGGCGGCCATGTCACCCTGGCGGCTTGCACGCCGCGCGAGCATGCACTGCTCCAGTGGCTTGCTTCCCGGTATGGCCACGTCTCGGCTGAGCGTGCGGTGTGTGGCCAGGGCCTCGCCGACATTCATCGCGCCGTTCAGGAGATCGACGGTGCAGAGGCTGTGGTCGAGCTTGACGCGGCGGGCGTGGTGACGGCGGCGCTGGAGCGTGGCGATGCGTGGGCGCTTGAGGCCCTTGATCTGTTCTGTGCGTTCCTTGGGACGGTTGCCGGCAACCTGGCGCTGACGCTGGGCGCCTATGGCGGGGTGTATATCGGCGGCGGCATTGTTCCGCGCTTGGGTGAGGCTTTCAGCCGTTCGGCATTTGGGCGGCGCTTTGAGGCGAAAGGCCGTTTCGAGCAGCAGCTGGCGGACATACCTGTTTATGTCATCAATGCAAGCCAGTCACCGGCACTTCGCGGCGCCGCGGTGGCATTGGAGCTGGAAAGCGGCCGTCTGCAGGAGCGGAGCATGCCTTGTGACGAGACTCGCTGCAGTGCCGGGTCGCCGGCTGTTGAGGCAATCTCTTCACCCTGATGCAGGGACGGCCGTGAGCCGGTTCTCAGCCCATCTGGACCACGCCCGCCTTGCGCGGCATCACCATTGCCAGCGCATAGTAAACGGCGCCGCCAATCGCCACCCCAAAGAACCAGCCGTAAATGCCCCACCAGGAGGGCAGCAGGCTGGTGAAGTTGGGCAATATGCTGGAGAACAGCGCGCCCACCCCTGTAGCGATGAGTGCATTGACGTTCCAGCCGCCCTGGTAGCGGTATTCGCCGTCCTCGTGGTAGAGCGCCGCGACATTCACCTCGCCTTTGGCGATCAGGTAGTAGTCGACCAGGATGATGCCCAGCAGCGGGCCCATGGTCGCGCCTATGGCGCCCACAAAGGTGGCCGCATTGCCCTCCCAGGGCGCAAAAGGATAGAGCACCAATGCGATGCCGGCTGCGATATAGCCACCGGTCTTGAAGCTGACCTTGCGCGGGAACACATTGGCGAAGTCAAACGCGGGTGAAACAAAATTGGCCACCACGTTGATGCCCAGCGTGGCCACGGCAAAGGTCAGGGCGGCCAGCAGCGCGAGGAACCAGCTGTCGAACTTGGCGGAGATCTGCTCGGGGTGCAGCAATACCTCGCCGTACACCTTGAAGGCGGCGATGGTGGTGACGCCGGCCACCAGCGAGAACAGCACCAGGTTGATGGGCAAGCCCCAGAGGTTGCCTTTTTTGACCACGGATTTGTCCTTGGCGTAGCGCGAGAAGTCGCAGAAGTTGAGGTACAGCGCCGCGAAGTAGGTGATCCAGGTTGCGCCCACGGCCATCAAGGCCCAGAACGAGCCGGGCTCGCCCGGCACGCCGGCATCCTTGGTCTTGGCCAGCAGCACGTCCTGCGGGATGCCGTGGTCGAACGAGAAACCGCCGGCCTTTACGCACAGGCCGACGGCCAGCACCAGCATGGCGATCCAGACGGCGGGGCCGGCCCAGTCCTGGAATTTGCGCACCGTTTCCATGCCGTTCTGGATGATCAGCAGCTGCAGCGCCCACACCACGAAGAAGCAGATCACTTCCAGCCCTGAATGGCCCAGCAGGTGCGTGGACTTGTGGAAGGCCATGATGGCGTCAGAGCGCGTGAGCAGCGCCACGATGGCACCCGAGGCGGCCGCCGTCTGCGCGCCATACCAGAAGCAGGCCACCACCGCGCGCACCAGCGCAGGCAGGTTGGCGCCCCAGATGCCAAAAGAGGCGCGCGCCAGCACGGGGTAGGGCACGCCGGTTTTGACGCCGGCGTAGCCGACCAGGTTCATCAGGAAAAAAATCACCAGCGAACTGAGCCCAATGGCGATCAGGAAGTTGGTGAAGCTGCCGCACAGCAGGAACAGGCTGGCCGCGAGGTAGTAACCCCAGAGGCTGTGCACGTCGGAAGTCCAGACGTTGAAGATGCTGAAGGTGCCCCAGTTGCGCTCTTTGGCCGGCGCGAGGTCTTCGTTGTACAGATCGGGCGATGGGTTGCGAATGTCCATGTGATCTCCGTTGCATTGGGCGCAATGCCCCTGGCAGGGCTCAACCTGAAGGGCGGAGACCCTTCGTGATTGAGGTGTTCAGTTTTGTATACAGGACTGTACTCAGCACCTCTGGCTTTGATTTGCGGGTTTACCCGTAATGGGCTTGCCGGCTTTGTCTGCCAGGGGTGTGAATGCAGTTGCGCCGATGTCAGCAGTTTTCATGCCATTCGGCTGCTGCGTGCAGGCTCGCGCTGCCGGAGCGTGATGTCCGGCCTGGAGCAAGAGGGGGAGGGCACTACGCGAGTGCCCGAGGGGGCGCGTTAGCTGAGCTGGCCAAGCAGAAGGAACTCCATGAGTGCCTTCTGCGCGTGCATGCGATTCTCAGCTTCGTCCCACACCACCGATTGGGGGCCGTCGATCACTTCGGCCTCGACTTCCTCGCCGCGGTGGGCGGGCAGGCAGTGCATGAAGAGTGCATCGGGTTTGGCCGCGCGCATCATTTCGGTGTCCACGCACCAATCGGCAAAGGCTTTTTTGCGGGCTTCGTTCTCGGCTTCATAGCCCATGCTGGTCCAGACGTCGGTGGTCACCAGGTCGGCGCCGGCGCAGGCCTGCATCGGATCCTTGAAGACCTTGTAGCTGTCGGCCGAGCGTATGCCGGCGATGGACTGGTCCACCTCGTAGCCTCCGGGCGTGCTCACATGCACCTTGAAGCCCAGGATCTCGCTGGCCTGCAGCCAGGTGTTGGCCATATTGTTGCCGTCGCCCACCCAGGCCACCGTCTTGCCCTTGATGGAGCCGCGGTGCTCGATGTAGGTGAAGATGTCGGCCAGGATCTGGCAGGGGTGGAATTCGTTGGTCAGGCCGTTGATGACCGGCACGCGCGAATGCTCGGCGAAGCGGTCTATCTTGGTCTGCTCGAAGGTGCGGATCATCACCAGGTCGACCATGCGGCTGATGACCTTGGCGCTGTCTTCGATCGGCTCGGCGCGGCCCAGCTGGCTGTCGCCGGTGGTCAGGTGCACCACGCTTCCGCCCAATTGGTACATGCCGGCCTCGAAGCTCACGCGCGTGCGCGTCGAGGCTTTCTCGAAAATCATGGCCAGCGTGCGGTCGGCCAGCGGCTGGTGCTTTTCGTAGGTCTTGAATTTTTTCTTGATGAGGGCGGCGCGTTCAAACAGGTAGGCGTATTCAGCCGCCGTCAGGTCGTTGAACTGCAGGTAATGCCGCACTGGAGCGGGCGTGGAGGGGATCGCAGTGGTCACGCTTTTTTCTCTTTCAGCAATTGCTTGATCAGTGGCACCAGGATGGCCACCGCCTCGTCGGCCTCGGCCGTGGTCATGATCAGCGAGGGCACCATGCGGATCACGGTGTCGGCGGTCACGCTCAGCAGCAGGCCGTTTTCGGCGGCGCGGCCCAGCAGCTCGCCGCAGGGCACGGTCAATTCAATGCCCAGCATCAGGCCGCGGCCGCGGATTTCCTTGACACCTTTCTCACCGGCCAGTTCGCGCGCCAGCGCCGCGCGCAGATGGTCGCCCACTTTCACCGCATTGGCGAGCAGGCCTTCTTCTTCCATGATGCGCAGGGTTTCCACACCGGCCCGCATGGCCAGCGGGTTGCCGCCAAAGGTGGTGCCGTGGTTGCCGGGGCCGAAGAGGTGGGCAGCCTTGGGGCCGGCCACGACGGCGCCGATCGGCACGCCCGAGCCCAGGCCCTTGGCCAGCGGCATTACATCGGGCTTGATGCCCGACCATTGGTGGGCAAACCACTTGCCGGTGCGGCCCATGCCGCACTGCACTTCGTCGATCATCAGCAGCCAGTCGCGCTCGTCGCACAGCGCGCGCACTTCGCGCAGGTATTCGTCCTTCATGCTGTTGATGCCGCCTTCGCCCTGGATGGCTTCAAAGAACACGGCGACCACATTGGGGTTGTTGGCGGTGGCGGCCTTGAGGGCGTCCATGTTGTTGAGCGGCACGCGGATAAAGCCCTCGACCAGCGGGCCGAAACCGGCCTGCACCTTGGGGTTGCCGGTGGCGCTCAGCGTGGCGATGCTGCGGCCGTGGAAGGCTTTTTCATAGACCACGATTTCCGGGCGCTCAATGCCCTTGTCATGGCCGAACTTGCGCGCCAGCTTGAGCGCCGCCTCGTTGGCTTCCAGGCCGGTGGAGCAGAAAAACACGTTTTCCAGGCCGGACAGCTCCACCAGCCTGGCGGCCAGGGTTTCCTGCAGCGGCACATGGTAGTAATTGGAGCTGTGGATGATCTTGGCGATCTGCTCCTGCAGGGCCGGCACCAGCTTGGGGTGGTTGTGGCCCAGGGTGTTGACGGCGATGCCGCCCAGTGCATCGAGGTAAACCTTGCCGTTGACGTCCCAGACGCGGCAGCCCTGGCCGCGCTCCAGTGCGATGGGCAGGCGCCCATAGGTGTTCATCACGTGAGGGGAGGCGGCTTCGATGTGCTTGGGCAGGGCTGCGGTCATAGAAAACTCCATAACAGGGCTGTGACAGTGCGGAAAATCGCAGGCCCGCAGCGATTGATGCGGGCCTGGGCTGATTTTAGGCGCAGACTTTGCGGCCTTTTGTGACGTTCCTGCATTACTGCGATGCACTTCAATGCGCGCACCGGCCGGCTTCCCGCCTATCGCCGGCATTGAAAATTTGTCGCCCAAGTCTTATATAAGAGTTCGAATTACGCTAGAATTGTTGTGCGCTGCAGCATGGGGTGCGACCCCATCTTTTTTCCATGCCGGGCACCGCAAAAAACCTTCCACCCGATGGTCTCCAACACCGCCAAAGAAGTCTTTATCCAGGGTATTACCCGCGACGGCAAAACCTTCAGGCCCAGCGACTGGGCCGACAGGCTGTGCGGTGTGATGAGCCATTTCCGCCCGGGCGGCCCGCAGCCCGGCAGCCACCTGACCTATTCCCCCTGGTGCGTGCCCACCGTCATCAATGGCGTGAAGTGCGTGGTCGTCAATTCCGAGCTGCGTGAGGCCGAACCCATGGCCTGGGATTTCGCCATCAACTTCGCCAAGGACAACGACTTGCAGATGGCTGAGGCTTGCCTGATTCCCGAGTCGCCGGCCCGCTGAGGGCGGACCCGGTCCTCCCTATTTTTTCTTCCCTTCGGCCAGCCAGGCCTGAATTTGCGCGTCGGCCACGCCAGCTTTGCACCATGCGGCGACCCGCAGTGCTTCCGGCGCCAGCTCGTGGTGTTTGCTGTCTGTGGCCAGTGCGGTCAGCAGCGTGGCGGGCGTGCCGTTTGCGACCAGTTTCTGCTGGAATTCTTCCTGGGAATCAAAGCCCACTGCAGAATCCTGCGGATCTCCCAGCACGAAGACCCTCCGCTGGCTGTCCGGCTTGATGCCCGCGACATGGTCTATGGGGTCATACACGGCTGACAGTGGCTGGCCGGTTTGATCCTGCCCGCGCTGGGCTTCCTTGCTGCCAAGCAGGCGGGAACGTGTTTTGATGCTCAGCGCGCCACTGGCGGCCACCGCGCAGTCGATGTCCGTGCGCCCCAGGGTCAGCACGGCGCCGACGAGGCCGCCGCCGCCGCTCAGGCCGGTCAGCTGCATGCGCTTGTAGCCGTATTTGATTTTGATGGCATCAAGCGCTGCGTTCACCAGATGGGCCTCCACTGGCAAGCGGCGCTCGCGCAAGTGGCTGGCCCCTGTACTGCCATAAGTGCCTGGCCTGCCTATGCGGATGACTGGTAGACCGATTTCCTTGGCAGAGCGTTCGGCGCGGGCGAGCTGGATGCTGCGGCTGGATGACTTGGGATACGCCTCCCGAGATTGGGCAATACTGCCGCTCAGTACATCCCCGTGGATGAACAGCACGGCGGTTTCTGCGCCCACCGCGTTCGCGCTGGGGAAGTAACGAATGCATCCTTTGGCGGCGTGGTTGGCTCCCTGTTCCTGCCACTGTGTCTCCACCCAGACGGCGTCCTGCTTGTTGAGGCACTCCGTCTGGCTGATGGTCGCCGGGTTGAGCACCTCGTTGAAGTCGAAGGTTTCGTCGTCAGCGGCGTAGACTGCGGCGGAGCTGGCCGCCAGCAGCAGCGTACCCAGGATGAAAGAGCGCATAGACCGCTTTTTTTCTGTGTTGGGGTGGAAGCCGGAAGGCTCCGTCTGGCGCGCAAGTGTAAGTGAAGCGCCAACAAAAAAGCCGTCTTTCGACGGCTTTTTTGCTTTGCTGCAGCGCACCCTACAAAACGGCGGACGGTGTGTACCGTCCGGGCGATTTGCCTAATTGCTCAGGCGGCCTTTGCGGGGGCCAGTGCCAGGGCTTTCACCTTGGCGGACAGGCGGCTCTTGTCGCGCGCTGCCTTGTTCTTGTGGAAGATGCCCTTGTCGGCAACCGTGTCCACAATGCTCTGGGCCTTGGCGAACAGGTCCTTGGCCTTGTCTTTGTCACCTGCTGCAACGGCTTTTTCGACGTTTTTCACAGCGGTGCGGTATTTGGAGCGCAACGAGGTGTTCGCTGCGTTGAGTTTGACGTCCTGGCGGACGCGTTTGCGGCCCGACGCAAGGCGCGGGTTCTTTTTCTTGGGTTTGGCGGTAGCCATATATAAATTCCTTTAATCCTGGGAAGGAGTCTGTGGATGTTGCAGCAAAGCCTTGGATTATACGACGGCGGGGGCTTAGGCTGGAAATGATGGATTTGGGCGGGAAGGACTTCCACCAGCAGGGGCCGCGGAACCGGCCTTGGCCTGTCCTGAGCTTGTCGAAGGGCCGGGCCGCAGGCGCAGCGGCCCCCTCGGGGGGCAGGGAGTACACGAAGTGAACGACCGTGGGGGCTATAAACTCCAGCGGTGTCACTTTTTAAAGCCGCCTCCACCGTTTCCCTGCTGACCCTGGCCTCGCGCGTCACGGGCCTTGTCCGGGACCTGCTGATGGCTTCGGTGTTTGGCGTCAGCGCCATGACTGACGCCTTCAACGTCGCCTTTCGAATACCCAACTTGTTCCGTCGGGTACTTGGCGAGGGTGCTTTCAGCCAGGCTTTTGTGCCGGTTCTGGCAGCCTGCAAGGCGGAGCAGGGGGAGGAGGGCGCCAAACAGCTGATTGACCATGTCGCGACCTTGCTGACCTGGACGCTGGTCTTGCTGTGCGTCGCCGGCGTGCTGGCCGCCCCGCTGATGGTCTGGGCCATGGCCAGCGGCCTCAAGCCGCAGGGCTACAACGCCGCCGTGGTGATGACCCGCTGGATGTTCCCTTACATCGGCTTCATGTCGCTGGTCGCGCTGGCCGGCGGCATTCTCAACACCTGGAAGCGCTTTGCCGTGCCCGCCGCCTCGCCCGTGCTGCTGAATGTGGCGCTGATCGGCTCCATCACACTGGGCGCGCCCTGGTTCGCGAAGCATGGCATCGAGCCCATTTACGCCCAGTGCGTGGGCGTGATGGTGGGCGGCATCCTGCAACTGGGCCTGCAGCTGCCCGCGCTGCGCAGGCTGGGCCTGCTGCCGCGCATAGGCGCCAGCTTTACAGCCCTGCGCCGGTCCTGGAGTGACCCCGGCACACGCAAGGTGCTGTCCCTGATGCTGCCGGCACTGCTGGGTGTGAGCGTTGCGCAGATTTCCCTGCTCATCAACACCCAGATTGCCTCGCACCTGGCCACAGGCAGCGTGAGCTGGATCACCTATGCCGACCGCCTGATGGAGTTCCCCACCGCCATGCTGGGCGTCGCGCTGGGGGTCGTTTTGATGCCGCAGCTGGCCGCGGCGCGCGGCAGCCAGGATGAGGCGCGCTATTCCGCGATGCTCGATTGGGGCCTGCGCCTGGTGGTCCTGCTGTCGGTGCCGTGCGCCGTGGCGCTGCTGGTGTTCTCGCAGCCACTGGTTGCGGTGCTGTACCACTACGGCGCGTTCAGCGACCTCGACGTCCAGCGCACCACGGCGGCATTGAGCAGCTATGGCGTGGGACTGATGGGCATCGTGGCCGTCAAGGTGCTGGCCCCCGGCTTTTATGCCAGGCACGACATGCGCACGCCCATGCTGATCGCCGTCTGTGTGCTGGTTTTCACGCAGGTGCTCAATTTCTTTCTGGTGCCCCGCCTGCAACACGCGGCGCTGACACTGTCCATCGCGATTGGCGCACTGGTCAACGCCTTGTGGCTGTTGCTGGGGCTTTTAAAGCGTGGAAGTTACAAGCCTCTGCCCGGCTGGGGCAAGTTTTCATTGCAGGTGGGCGGCGCCAGTGCATTGCTCGCGGCTTTTTTGCTGTGGGCTACCGGGGCTGTGAATTGGGTCGGCCTCAAGGGCCACACCTTTGAACGTATCGGATGGCTGGCGCTGGTGTTGTTGGGCTCGGCAGTGCTGTATTTCACGGCGCTGTTGTTGTCGGGCCTCAAGCTCAAAAAGCTCCTGAAGCATTGACGGGCGGCGTGCTCCAGGGCCTGAGCGGCGTTTTCCAGGATGCCCTTTTGTGCCGGTTTATGAGAAAGTAGGGCCATGCAATTAAATCTGGCTGTACCGTCACCATTGCAATACTTCTCCAGCCTGGTGGAAAGCGATGAGCATTTCCCTCTCCTGGAAGCCGCCATCAGCCTGGCGCAGGACGAATACCCCGACCTCGACGTGCAGCAGGTGCTGGGCGATGTGGACCAGTTGCTGGCCCGCCTCAAACGCCGCCTGCCGGCCGACGCACCGGCGCTGCAGCGGCTGCGCGCGCTCAACCAGTTCTTCTTCCACGACCTGAATTTCGGCGGCAACGTCAACGATTACTACGACCCCGACAACAGCTACCTCAACGCGGTGCTGCGTACGCGGCGCGGCATTCCCATCACGCTGGCCGTGCTCTGGCTGGAACTGGCCCTGGGCCTGGGCCTCAATGCGCGCGGCGTGGCGTTTCCGGGGCATTTCATGGTCAAGGTCAACCTGCCCAAGGGCCAGGTGGTGATAGACCCATTTAGCGGCCAGTCGCTGAGCCGCGAAGAGCTGTCCGAGCGGCTTGAGCCTTTCCGCCAGCACGGTGGCGGCGCGGGTGAGGACTTCGAGGTGCCCATGGGCCTGTACCTGCAGTCGGCGCCGCCGCGCGAGATCATCAGCCGCATGCTGCGCAACCTCAAGGAAATCCACAAAACCCAGGAAGACTGGCAGCGCATGATCCCTGTGCAGGACCGCCTCATCGTGCTGCAGCCCGAAGCCTGGGCCGAATACCGCGATCGCGGCCTGGCCTGGGCCGCCCACGGCAAGCCAGAGCGTGCAATGGCCGACCTGGAAATCTACCTGGCCAATGCCGAGGATGCACTCGACATTGACGCCATGGCCGAGCGCCTGGCCCAATTGCGCCGGGGCCGTCACTCAACTTGAACGCACCTTCCTGCTTTTAGCCTCCTAGAGAAGTTCGATCTCGCTGAGCGTGAGAAAACAACTCTCACGCGTGATCGCCACAAAATCGTCCAGCCAGGGCAGGCCTGAGGTGGCCTCGGTGCAGGCGACGTAAAGCCGGCCGGTCAAGCCTTTTTTGCCTATGGGCCTGGCGCTCACATAGCCCCGGTCCAGGTAGCTTTGCACCGCCCACTTGGGCAGCGCGGCCACACCGCGGCCGCTGGCCACCAATTGCAGCATGGCGATCGTCAGCTCGGTAGTGCGGCGCGCGGGTTTGATGCCTGCCGGATCCAGCACCTGACGCACCACGTCCAGCATTTCGTCGGGCACGGGGTAGGTGATCAGGGTTTCGTTGGCAAAGTCCCTGGCCGTTAGGTGTGCCTTGGCCGCCAGCACATGGTGGTTGGCCAGCAGCGCCATGATTTCAAAGCGGAACAGGGGGTGAAAGTCCACCGCCTCGGCGGCGTCGGCTTCCGACACGATGGCGATGTCGGCACGGTCCTGCAACACCAGGGCAATCGGGTCGGGGTGAAAGCCCGAGACGATGTCCAGTTCCACTTCAGGCCAGCGCGTGCGGAAGGAGTCCATGGCTGGCATCAGCCAGTCAAAGCAGGTGTGGCATTCAACCGCGATGCGCAACTGGCCCGACCGGCCGGTGGCCAGGCGCGCCACGTCGCGCTCAGCTTCCTCGACCTGCGGCAGCACCGCGTTGGCCAGCGCCAGCAGCCTCAAGCCCGTGGTGCTGAACTGCGGCGGCACGGACTTGCGCTCGAACAGCGGCGTGCCGTAGCGGTCCTCGAGCAGCTTGACCTGGTGCGACAGCGCAGATTGCGTGAGGTTGAGCAACTGCGCGGCGCGCACCAGGCTGCCGCTGTCGCGCAGGGCCGTCAGGGTACGCAGGTGGCGCAGCTCAAGAATCGATGGCGTCATGGTGAATTGGGTGAATCAATTATTTTCAAGTTAAAAGGCAATATCTTTCGTTTGAATAATAATTGAATCTGACCGACCATTGCACTCCTTTGTTGATTCGCAATCGGGAGATAAGCTGCATGGTCCATACACACACCCTGGGTTTTCCGCGCATGGGCGCGCACCGGGAACTGAAATTCGCGCTTGAAAAACATTGGCGCGGCGAGATCGATCTGGCCGCCCTGGAAGCCGTGGGCGCGGAGTTGCGCGAGCGCCATTGGGTGCTGCAAAAGGAAGCCGGCCTGGATTTCGTGACGGTCGGTGACTTCGCTTTTTACGACCATGTGGCCAATCACATCCAGATGCTGGGCTGCGAACCGGCGCGTTTCGGCTTTGGCGGTGAGGAGCCTGAACTGGGCCGTTACTTCGCGATGGCGCGCGGTGTGAATATGGAGGCCGGCCATACCCACAGCGCCGGGTGCGGCTGCGCAAGCGAAAAAGTGGGCGGCGGCAGCTTCGCGCTCGAAATGACCAAATGGTTCGACACCAACTACCACTATCTGGTGCCCGAAATCAGCGCGGCCACAGAGTTCAGGCTGGCGTCCACGCGCCTGTTTGACGAGGTGGCCCAGGCGCAGCGCGCCGGCCACCAGGTCAAGGTGGTGCTGCTGGGGCCCTTGAGTTTCCTGTGGCTGGGCAAAGAGAAGACGCCGGGCTTTGACCGCTTCAGCCTGCTGGACAAACTGCTGCCGGTGTACCAGCAAATCCTGCAGCAGCTGAAGGCCCAAGGCGTGGAATGGGTGCAGATGGACGAGCCCATCCTTGGCCTGGACTTGCCGCCCGCATGGAGCCAGGCTTTTGAATCCTGCTATTGGCGGCTGGCGCGCAAAGGCGTGAAGCTGCTGGTAGCCACTTACTTTTCCCCCTTGCAGGAGAACCTGCGCATGGCCTGCCAGCTGCCGGTGGCCGGCTTGCATGTGGATGCCGTGCGCGCACCCGAAGAGCTGGTGGGCGTGGCCGACTGGCTGCCCAGCCACAAGGTGCTGTCTTTGGGCATTGTTGACGGCCGCAATATCTGGCGCACCGACCCTGACGCCGCGCTGGCGCAGTTGCGGCCCGTGGCCGAGAAACACAAGGGTGAGCTGTGGCTGGCCCCGTCCTGCTCGCTGCTGCACGTGCCGCACAGCCTGCAGGCCGAGGACAAACTGGACGCCGAGCTCAAGTCCTGGCTGGCCTTCGCGGTCGAAAAACTGCTGGAGCTGCGCACGCTGAAGGCCGTGCTCGAAGGCCGCGAAAGCACGGTGCAGGCCGAACTGGCGACCGCGCGCTTGGCGGCCCATGCGCGCCGCGACAGCCCGCGCGTGCACAGCGCCGCCGTGGCCGCGAGGATGGCTCGCGCCGTTGCCGGCGCCGACCAGCGGCCTTCGCCTTTCAGCCAGCGCCGGCCGCTGCAGCGCAAGCGCTTTGCCCTGCCGCTGTTCCCGACCACTTCCATAGGCTCGTTCCCGCAGACCGCCGGGATACGCGCCGCGCGCGCGGCCTTCAAACGCGGCGAGATCGGCAAGTCACAGTACGCCGAAAAAATGCAGGCCGAGATCCGCCTCGCCGTGCGCAAGCAGGAAGAGCTGGGCCTGGACGTATTGGTCCACGGTGAGGCCGAGCGCAACGACATGGTGGAGTATTTCGGCGAGCAGCTCAACGGCTTTGCCTTCACCGCCAACGGCTGGGTGCAATCCTACGGGTCGCGCTGCGTGAAACCGCCTGTGATCTACGGCGACGTGGCCCGCCCCGCGGCCATGACGGTGGCCTGGACGATGTACGCGCAAAGCCTGACCCGGCGGCCCATGAAGGGCATGCTGACCGGCCCCATCACCATCCTGCAGTGGTCGTTTGTGCGCGACGACCAGCCGCGCAGCCAGACCGCTGCGCAGATCGCCTGGGCCATCCGCGACGAAGTGGTGGACCTTGAAGATGCCGGCATAGGCATCATCCAGATCGATGAACCCGCGATACGCGAAGGCCTGCCGCTGCGCCGCGCCAGCTGGAAGCCTTACCTGGAATGGGCCACGCGCGCCTTCCGCATCAGCGCCAGCGGTGTGGCCGACGACACCCAGATCCACACCCACATGTGCTATTCGGAGTTCAACGACATCCTGCCGGAGATCGCCGCCATGGATGCCGATGTGATCACCATCGAGACCAGCCGCTCCGACATGGAACTGCTGCGCGGCTTTGGCGACTTCAAGTACCCGAACGAGATCGGCCCCGGTGTGTACGACATCCATTCGCCGCGCGTGCCCACGGTGGGCGAAATGGTCCGCCTGTTGCACAAGGCGGCTGAGGTGATCCCGGTTGAGAACCTCTGGATCAACCCCGACTGCGGCCTGAAAACCCGCGGCTGGCCCGAAACGGAAGCGGCATTAGGCAATATGGTGCAAGCCGCCCGCGAGGTGCGGGAGGCACTGGCTGTTATGGCCTGAGGGGGAGGGCGCCCAGTCTTGAGCTCAGGTGGCGCGCCTGAGGAACTGCGGAATCGGCAGGCCGTCGGACGCGCTGGTGCTGCGAGGCAGTGCCGGGGTACTGGGGGCTTGGACAGGCCGGTCCATGGTGCGGGCTGTGCTCTGGGTGGACATGCGGGCGCCGTGCACCAGCGACTCCTGTGCCGGCATCAGGCTGCCGGGCAGGGAACTGCCCAGGCGTGAGGCCGTCGCCACCTTTTGAATAGGGGCCGGGTTGAGCGCCCTGGCCCCCAGCGTGGCGGCCACCGAGGGCCGGGGCGCGATCACGCGGGCCGGCGCCTTGGCCACTGCCCTGGCTTGTGCCTGGTCCGGGGCATCGTTGGCGGCCTGCGGCGGGTAGAGCGTGGGCCTGAGCCAGTTGAGTATGGGCTGCCACTGCGCCAGGTCGGGCGCGGCGGCGCTGGGCGGCAAGTCGAACATCGTCATGCCGCGCTCCAGGCTGCGCACATAAATCTGGGTTTCGCGCAGCGCACCCAGGAAAGGCATGCCCAGGCCTTCGGACCATTCCTCCAGCACCTTCGCGGCGCTGGTGCGCCCGTCTATGCGCATGCCCACGGTGGCCAGGCGGCAACGGCCGCTGGCCACGCGCGGCAGGGCCAGCAGGTCGGCATGGCATTGCGCGGCGGATTCGCGGTCAAACATGGAATTGCACACCGGCATGATGATGGCGTCGGCGAACATGACGACACGTGCGAGCTCAAAGCCGTGCATGCCGCCCGGCGTGTCCAGTACGACGTGGGTGATGCCCGTGGGCACCCGCAGCATGTTTTTCTGGTCGACGGCCCAGGGGGCGATGGCGGGGAGTGTGGCGTCGCGGCGCTTGAGCCAGCTGCGCGCCGATTGCTGCCGGTCCACGTCGCCCAGCATGACCGAGCTGCCATTGCGCGCGCACCAGGCGGCGATGTGCGCGGCCAGTGTGCTTTTGCCACTGCCTCCCTTGCGGTTGACGACTGCGATGACCGGCATGCGCGCTCCAAAGACGGACCAGAGGAACAGTTTGATACAGAACTCACAAAAAGTCCAGTCAAGCCAGTCAGCACCTGTTTCCGCAGCTAGGATTTTTGTAGCGCAGCCGGGAAGGCCTCTGGTGCCTCCCTGAGCCAGCCCTTGAGCCAGCGGCAAAACACCCGGCCGGTTTCCGGGGATGTGCTGCGCGGGTTGATATAGGCCGAATAGCTGGCGTCGCCGCGGACCGCCGCGGGCGAGGCCCGTAACAAGTGGCCGCGGCGCAGCGGCTCGGCCACCAGCACTTCGGGCACCACCAGGTGGCCCATGCCGCCTGTCGCAGCCGCTATGGCCAGGAAATAATGGTCGAAGCTGGCGCTGACCTGGACGCTGCCCGCCTGCAGGCCCAACTGGGCGGACCAGGCCGCCAGCACGTCGGGCCGCGACTGCGCCGCCAGAAACTGCCACTGGGAGACCGGCCGGCTCGCGAACTCGCGGCAACGCGCCGGGGCGGCCACGCAGACCAGGTTTTCGGCGGCCAACAGCCAGTGCTCTGCGCCGGCGACGGCCAGGTCGCGTGTGATCAGCACGTCATAGCTGTCACCGGGCCCCGGCGGCGAGAGCGAGGTCACCAGGTCCACCGCCACGGGGACTTCGGGCTGGAAGCCGGGCAAGGCGGGAATCAGCGTGGTCATCGCAAAGGTGGGCAAGGAGGTGCGGACCATGAGGCGGCGGGTGCCTGCCTGGCTTTGCGCCAGCTGGCGCGTGGCCAGCTCTATCGTCGACAGGGCTTCCTGCACCGTGTCGAAGTAGAGGCGGCCCGCGTCGGTCAGGCGCACCGAAGTGCCGCTGCGCGCGAACAGCGGCTGGCCAAAGTAGCGCTCCAGCGTGGCGACGTGGCGGCTGACACCACCCTGGCTCATGCCCAGCACCCGGCCGGCGCGGCTGAAGTTGAGTTGGCGGGCGGCCTCCACAAAGACCCGTACAGCGTTCAGCGGCAGGGACTGAGGGTTTGAGTCATCCGTTTTACTCATCATTGATCGCCGCTTTGCTCATGGTTCCTGGTGTGTTATCGAGTGAATTCACCGATTATGCGGGCTGGTCTTGTCATTGTCTTGATCACCTCTGCTCATTATTTGGTCTGCTGAAAGTTTTATCCCATGCCTCTTGTCCTGCACAGCTGCTCCGGCGGCGCCCTGGTTCTTCCCGACTCGCTTTTGTGCGACCGCCGCGATGGCGGCCACCTGGTGGTCAACCCGCCGCAGCCGGTGTGGGAGCGCAGCGAACTCGCGCCGCTGGAACTGGCGCGCTGGTCCTGCCTGGTGGCCGCCACCGGCCGCGCCATGCTGGATGTGTTGCCCGTCCTGCACGAGGGCTGCCTCAATTACTGGGAGGCGGGCAACTGGGCGCTCAATGACCAGGCCCCGCCCGCCGGGCCCAAGAATGTGCAGGCGCATCGGCGTGTGCACCTGCATGTGCTGGGGCGCAACCGGCAATCGGCGCATCCCGACTGGCGCTGGGGCGAGTCGCCCAAGTTTCCGCGCTGGGCGGACATGGCGGCCTGGGCATCGGGATTCGAAGCGCTCACCCCGGCCGAATGCGAGGCCGTGGCTGGGCGCGTCAAGGTCCTGCTGGACGGCCGTTTTCGCATGCCCGAGCCCGGTGCGCCGGCATGAGCGCCTCCACGCTGGCGTTGGTGCTCGCGGGAGCAATCTGCCACGCGCTCTGGAATATCGCGGCCAAGCGCGCGGCCGGCGGCCTGCTCTTTATCTGGCTGTTCGGCTGCGTCAGCATGGTGGCCGCCGCGCCGGTGGCCCTGTTTGCGTGGCATCAGCATCCTCAGGCCTTCGACGGCTGGATGTGGCTGGCGGCACTGGCCAGTGCGCTGCTGCACCTGGTGTATTCGGTGGTGCTGCAAAAAGGCTACCGGGTGGCTGACTTCGCCGTGGTCTATCCCATGGCCAGGGGCACGGGGCCGCTGCTGGCGGTACTGGGCGCGGTGATGCTGCTTGGTGAGTTGCCCAGCCTGCTGGGCTGGCTGGGCGTGGCCCTGGTGCTGGCCGGTGTCTTCATGACGGCTGGCGGCGCGACCGGCATCGCCGCCAGCGGGGATGCGCGGCGGCGGCGCGGGGTGCTCTGGGGTGGGCTGACAGGCCTTTGCATTGCCGGCTATACCGTGGTGGACGGCTGGGCGGTGAAATCGCTGGGCATGGCGCCGGTGCTGTTTTATGCCGCGGGCCTGGGGTTTCGCACGCTGTTGCTCGCGCCCTGGGTGTTGCCAAGGCGCGCTTCACTGCATGCGCAATGGCGGCAGCATCGCACGGCCATCCTGACGGTCGGCCTGTTGTCGCCATTGGCCTATTGCCTGGTGCTGTTCGCGGTGCGGAGCGCGCCGCTCAGCTATGTCGCCCCGCTACGCGAGATGTCCATGCTCATAGGCGCGCTGGTGGGCGCCAGGCTCCTCAAGGAGTCGCTCAAGCCCTCGCAGGTGCTGGGCGCGGCGCTGATGCTGCTGGGGGTGGCGGGGCTGGCGCTGGCCTGATCTCAGGCGGGGGGCGCGGTCCGCAGCCGCAAGGAATTACGCCAGGCCCACAACAGCAGCAGCGCCGCGGCGCAGAAGGCCGCGCCGGCCGCAAAGGTGGCGGGCGCACCCAGCTGGTCCCAGAGCACGCCGGCCAGGGTGCTGGCCAGCAGCAGCACCAGGCCGCTCACGAGGTTGAAGAAACCGAAAGCCGTCCCGCGCAGGTCCGCCGGTGCCGTGTCGGCCACCATGGTGGCCAGCAGGCCCTGGGTCATGGCCATGTGCAGGCCCCACAGTGCGATGCCCGCTGCCACCGCAGGCCAGTGGCTGCTTGAGGCCAGCAGCAGGTCGGCGGCCGCGAGCACCACCAGGCCCCAGGCCAGCAATGCGCTGTGGCTGACCCGGTCAGCCAGCTTGCCGAACGGATAGGCGCCCAGCGAGTAGACCAGGTTCATGGCCACCAGCACCAGCGGCGTGTATGCCGCCGGCAGGCCGCCCTGCAAGGCACGCAGCAGCAAAAACGCTTCGCTGAAGCGTGCCAGCATGAACACCGCGCCCAGGGCGACGATGCGCCAGTAGGGTGCGCCCAGGCGTTGCAGGTTGGCTCGGGAAACAGGGTTGGGCCGCGCGGCGCCCGGTGCCTGTTCACGCCCGGGCTCGCGCACGCCGAACAGCAGGAGCGCCACGGCCAGCAGGCCCGGGATGACGGCAACCCAGAAGATCGCCCGGAAGTCATTGGCCCACAGCAGCATCAGGCCCATGGCCAGCAGCGGCCCGACGAAGGCGCCGACGGTGTCCAGCGACTGGCGCAGCCCGAAAGCCGCGCCGCGCATGCCGGGTGGCGCCAGGTCGGCCACCAGCGCATCGCGCGGGGCGCCGCGTATGCCTTTGCCTACGCGGTCCACCAGCCGCGCGGTGAGCACCAGGCCGGTGCTGCCCGCCAGCGCGAAAAGCGGCTTGGAGGCCGCGCCCAGGCCATAGCCCAGCAACGCCAGCGGTTTGCGCTTGCCCCAGTAGTCGCTGAGCACCCCCGAAAACACCTTCACGATGAGTGCCGTGGCCTCGGCCAGCCCTTCAATCAGGCCGACAGCCCAGACGCTGGTGCCCAGCACCGTGACCATGAAGACGGGCAGCAGGCTGTGGATCATTTCGGAAGAGATGTCCATCAGCAGGCTGACAAAACCCAGCGCCCAGATGGCGGCGGGAAGGCGTTGCGGTGTGCGTTGGGTGCCGGTCATGAGAGAGTTCAGGAAAGTTCCAGCGAAGGCCGCCTGGATCCGCTGTGCCCCAAGGCGGGATCAGCGGTGGAGGGCGTGCCCGTCATGTTGAACTGATGCCAGGCGCGGCGCAACTGGGTGTCTGAACTGAAGCCCGCCATCTCCGCGGCCTGCGTCACGTTGTATCCGGCCTGCAGTGCGGCGTGGGCCGCCGCCAGGCGAATGCGCCGCAGGTACTGCAAGGGCGCTACACCGGCATGCTCGATAAAAATCCGGGCCAGGTGCCGCGGCGAGGTGTTCGCCAGCCCGGCCATGCGCGGCAGGTTCCAGTCCTCGGCCGGCTGCTGGCTGACGGCGTCCTGCACGCGGTGCAAGGCCGTGTGCATATGGTTGCGGTAGTTGAGGAATGGCGAAAGCTCCGGATCCTGCGGCCCCCGGCGCAGCGCCACCACCATGGTTTGTGCTACCTGGGCGGCGAGCGCTGGCCCGCATATGGCGGCGATGCGATGCAGCATCAGGTCTATGCCTGTCGTGACGCCCGCGCTGCTGTAGACCGGCGCGTCTTCCACAAAGACGCGGTTGGCCACCACCTGGCAAGCCGGCACCGCGGCCTGCAACTCCTGCAAATGGTGATGGTGCGTGGTGGCACGCCGGCCTGCCAGCAAGCCCGCATGCGCTGCCAGCACAGAGCCGGCGCAGACGGTGACCAGCTCGCGCAGACCCGCGGCCAGCCGCAGGCCGCGCAACCAGTGCAGCAGCGCGAGGGCAGGCTCCGAGCTCACATCAATGGCCTGGCCCGGCAGGCCTACCAGCACGATCCACGCGGGGGATTGCACCGTATCAGGCAGTGGCTCCAACCCGGCCAGCGTGACCCCCACCGAGCTTTCCATGTCAGGGCAGGGGCCGACAAAGCGCAGCTCAAAGCGGGGCGCCAGGCCCTGGGTCCGCAGCACCTGGTTGGCAATGCGAAGCGCCTCCGCCGGGCCGGCCCAGTCGAGTACCAGGCTGTGCGGCAACAAAGCGAACAGCACCTGGATGGGTGGGCCAGAACCGGGGGCGCCGGTTTGGCTGGGGGCTTCAGCCCGATCCATCCATCAACCACCGGTAATCCATCTGGCGCGCGGTGCGCTCGGCCAGTGCCTGGCCGCCAAGGCGTGCCACCAAGTGCAGGCTCATGTCGATTCCCGCGCTGATCCCGGCTGAAGTCAACAAGGCGCCATGGTCAATCCAGCGCGGGCCTTCGACCACCGTGAGCGCGGGAAAGCGTGCGCGCAGGTCGGCCACGTCTTCCCAGTGCGTTGTGACGCGTTCATCGCGCAGCACGCCGCTGGCCGCCAGCAGAAAGGCGCCGGTGCATACGGAGGCCGTTATTTGCGACGTGCTCGATGTGCGGGCAATCCAGTCCAGTGTGGCCGGATCCGCCATCGCCTTGTCGACCACACCGCCGGGCACGATCAGTACGTCGCAGGGCGGGCTGTCGGCAAAACCATGCTCAGGCAGCACACGCAACCCCGCCCGCGCCTGGATGGGTTTCCCGTCGCATGAGACGCAGCAGACATCAAAGAGAGCAGGCGCATCGGCATGGGTGCGGCCATGGACGCGGCTGGCAGTCGTGAAGACTTCGTAGGGCCCGGCAAAGTCCAGCGCCTCAACCGCATCAAATACGAGGATGGAAATTTGAAAGCTCATGGCGTGGCCTGGAGTACAGCCGGTGGCACCGCGTTGGCACGCGAAGAGAGAATGCCGGCCCGTGCCCCGGGCTGAGCGATCATTATCAGACAGTTTTTCATGGGAGGGTTCCTTTCATCAAGGAACCCATCATGCAGACGAACTGGCTGGAGGTCTGCCCGGAAGCAGACCAGAATCGATCAAATCAGGACATCGCGTGGATCAGGCTACGGTGACCGCTGCGCCCTCGCCCTTGGGTGCGATCACGCCGATCTCGTACACCTGCTCGCCCGCATCACGCAGGGTTTTGGCCGTGGCTTGCGCATTGGCGGCGTCCACCACCACCACCATGCCGATGCCGTTGTTGAAGGTGCGGTTCATCTCGAAATCGTCGATGCCGGCGGTTTTTTGCAGCCAAGCGAACAGCTCGGTTTGCGGCCAGCTGCCCTTTTTGAGGTGGGCGGCCGTGCCTTCGGGCAGCACGCGCGGGATGTTCTCGAGCAGGCCGCCGCCGGTGATGTGGGCCAGCGCCTTGATCGGGTGGGCGGCCAGGGCGGCCAGCACGTTCTTGACGTAAAGGCGGGTGGGTTCCATCAGGGCCTGTTTGAAGGGCTTGCCGTCCAGCGTGGCCGGGGCATTGCCGGCGGCGCGCTCTATGCATTTGCGTACCAGGCTGAAACCGTTGGAATGCACGCCGCTGCTGGCCAGGCCCAGCACCACGTCGCCGGGTTTCACATCCTTGCCGGTCAGGATTTTCGATTTTTCGACCGCACCGACGGCAAAACCGGCCAGATCGTATTCGCCGGCAGGGTACATGCCGGGCATCTCGGCGGTTTCGCCGCCGATCAGCGCGCAGCCGCTCAGTTCGCAGCCCCTGGCGATGCCGCCGACCACGCTGGCTGCCGTGTCCACGTCCAGCTTGCCGCAGGCGAAATAGTCAAGAAAGAACAGCGGCTCGGCGCCTTGCACCAGCACGTCGTTGACGCTCATGGCCACCAGGTCTATGCCCACGGTGTCATGCATATTCCATTCAAAGGCCAGCTTGAGTTTGGTGCCCACGCCGTCGGTGCCGCTCACCAGCACGGGTTCCTTGTAGCGCTTGGGCACTTCAAACAGCGCGCCGAAGCCGCCGATGCCGGCCAGCACGCCTTCGCGCATGGTTTTCCTGGCCAGGGGCTTGATGCGCTCGACCAGTGCGTCGCCCGCGTCGATGTCAACGCCCGCGTCTTTGTAGCTCAGGGGGGAGGGGGAAGAGGTGCTCATGGTGTTGTCGGCTTTGCTACGGAAGGCGGATGGGGGTCTGGAAGGCGGGTTTGCGGCGCCGGAGGGGCCGGCAAGCCCGATAGAATTCAGCCTGAGATTCTAAAGGCTACCCATCCGGCCGCTTCCAGACTCGTTCAGTGCTTGTTCCGGGCACGTTCAACCCAAGGCTTTATGCAATTCACTACCGCCCAAAAACGCGCCGCCGCCTGGTGCATGATCGCCGCCCTGGTCGTCCTGGCGCTGTGGCTGCTGGGGCCGGTGCTCACGCCCTTCGTGGTGGCCGCTGTCCTGGCCTACGCGCTGACACCGCTGGTCAACCGGCTGGACGCCCTGGGTAAGGGCCGCATGCCGCGCGTGGTGGCGGTGATCCTGGTCGAATTCCTCTTCATCGTGGTGCTTTTGAGTCTGTTCCTGCTCATCGTGCCCATCATGGCCAAGGAGTTGCCGGTTCTGCGCGAACAGGTGCCCCTGCTGGCCGACCGCCTCAACACCAGCCTGGCCCCCTGGCTGGCGCAGTTCGGTATCCATGTGGCGCTGGATGTGGGCAGCATCAAGGCCTTTGTGCTCAAGTACCTCAACGCCAATTTCGAAGACCTTTTCACCTCGCTGATGTCTTCGCTCAAGATGGGCGGCAGCGTGGCGCTGGCCGTCATGGGCAATGCCGTGCTGATCCCGGTGGCGCTTTTTTACCTGCTGATGGACTGGGACCGGTTTGTTGCCCGCGTGCTCGAGCTGGTGCCGCCCCATCTGCGCGGCGGTTTTGACAGCTTTACTGAAGAGGCCGACGCGGTGCTGGGCCAGTACCTGCGCGGCCAGTTGCTGGTCATGCTGATCATGGCGGTGTTTTATGCGGTAGGCCTGGCCTTGTTCGGCCTGGACCTGGCCGTGCCCATCGGCGTCTTCACCGGCCTGGCGATGTTCATTCCTTACCTCGGCTTTGGCCTGGGCCTGTTGCTGGCTGTGCTGGCAGGCCTGCTCGAATTCGCCTCGCTCAAGGCGCTGGTTATGGTGGCCGTGGTCTATGGCCTGGGGCAACTGGTGGAAAGCCTTTACCTTACGCCGCGCCTGGTGGGCGAGCGCATAGGCCTGCATCCGCTGGCGGTGATTTTTGCCTTGCTGGCTTTCGGCCAGGTCTTCGGTTTTGTCGGCGTGCTGGTGGCGCTGCCGGCCAGCGCCGTGCTGCTGGTGGGCATACGCCGCCTCAGGGCCAGCTACATGGCCAGCCGGCTGTACAAGGCCGGATGACGACCATGGGGCCGGAATAAGCGGATGGCGGGCATGAAACAGATTGCGCTGGACATCGGGCTGGCCTCGGCCCCTTCGTTCGCCAATTTTTTCGGCGGGCCCAACGAGGCCGCGCTCAAGCACCTGGAACTGTGGGCCGGTAACACGCTGCGCTCTCCCGTGCCCACCTACCTCTGGGGTGAGGCCGCCAGCGGCAAGACCCATTTGCTCAAGGCCGTGCGCGAGGCGCTGCGCGAGCAGGGCGCCTCCAGCGGCTGGATGGACGCCTCCCTGATGGAGCCGCCCGAGTTCAACGAATCCTGGGCCGCCGTCATCCTGGATGATTGCCACCTCTATACCGCGGTGCAGCAGCAGGCGGCCTTCAACTGGTTTGTCAACGCGCTCAGCGCCCCCGACGGCCGGCCGCGCTGGGTGCTGGCCGCCGGCACTGTGCCGCCGGCCGACCTGGCGCTGCGCGAAGACTTGCGCACCCGGCTGGGCTGGGGCCATGTGTTCGCGCTGCAGGCCCTGACCGAACCCGAGCGGCGCGCCGTGCTGCGGCGCGAGGCCGATGCGCGCGGCGTCTTTTTGAGCGACGAAGCCATGGACTTCATGCTCACCCGTTTTTCGCGTGACCTCGGCAGCCTGATGCAACTGCTGGACCAACTCGACGGCTACGCGCTGCAGACCAAGCGGGCCATCACGATTCCGCTGATCAAATCCATGTTGGAGAGTGAATGACGGGCAAGAAAAAGGTTGCGTTGTTTGACCTGGACCACACGCTGCTCCCAATTGACTCTGATTACGAATGGGGCGAGTTCACCATCGCGCTGGGCTGGTGCGACAGCACCGAGTTCAAGCGCCGCAATGCCGAGTTCTTCGAGCACTACCGCGCCGGCACGCTGGACATCCACGACTACGTGCGCTTCGCCACCCAGGCCATCCGGGAGCAGGGCGCCGCGCATTCCGCAGCCGCCCATGCCCGCTTCATGCGCGAAGTCGTGCAAAAAGCCATCACCCCGAAGGCGAGGGCGCTGGTGGACAGCCATCGCGCCGCTGGTGACGAGTTGGTCATCGTCACCGCCACCAATGAATTCGTGACGCGGCCCATTGCCGACGCCTTCGGTGTGGAAGAGCTGATCGCGGTGGAGCTGGAGCGAGACGCGCAGGGCTGGGTGACCGGCGAGATCAAGGGCACGCCCTCGGCCCGAGAGGGCAAGGTCACGCGCGTGGAACAATGGCTGGCGGCCCGCGGGCTGGCTTGGGGCGACGTGGAAACCACCTTTTACACCGACTCCATGAACGACCTGGCCCTGATGGAGAAGGCGACCCACCCCGTCGCCACCAATCCGGACGACCGCCTGCGGGCGCTGGCGGCCCAGCGCGGATGGCGCATACTTGACCTGTTTATCTAGTTATCCATGATCAAAAAATTCATCGACAAGCTGTTCGGCAAATCGGACAGCACCGAGCCCGGCGCCAAGCGGGCAAAAAAATCCCCTTTCGGGCAGCGCCAGGATGTAGCCGTCAAGGAACACGGCATCGACGTCAAGCTGGTGGACGACCGCGCCATGGACGTGGTGCACACGCTCAAGGATGCCGGCTATGAGGCCTACATCGTCGGCGGCGCGGTGCGCGACCTGCTGGTCGGCCTGCGCCCCAAGGACTTCGACGTCGCCACCGATGCCACGCCCGAGCAGGTCAAGGCGCTGTTTCGCCGCGCCTTCATCATTGGCCGGCGCTTTCGCATCGTGCACGTCATCTACGGCCGCGGCCGCGAACATGAGGTCATCGAAGTCTCCACCTTCCGCGCCCACCTCGACAGCAGCCTGGCCGAGCAGGTCGGCGGCAACGAGCGCACCAGCAAGAGCGAACTCGCCGGCATGAAGCATGCGGTCGATGCCTCCGGCCGCGTGTTGCGCGACAACGTCTGGGGCCCCATCGAGCAGGATGCCGCACGCCGCGACTTCACCATCAACGCGATGTATTACGACCCCGAGACGCAGATCGTGGTCGACTACCACCACGGCATCAAGGACGCCAAGAAACGCATCATCCGCATGATCGGCGACCCGGCCGTGCGCTACCGCGAAGACCCGGTGCGCATCATCCGCGCCGTGCGTTTTGCCGCCAAGCTCAGCGCGCTGGGCTTCAAGTTTGAAGACAAGACCGTCGCCCCGCTGCGCGGGATGAAAGGCCTGCTGGCCGACGTGCCGCAGTCGCGCCTCTTCGACGAAATGCTCAAGCTGCTGCAGACCGGCCACGCGCTCGCCAGCATCGCGCAGCTCAAGTTCCTGGGCCTGGGCACCGGCATCTATCCGCTGCTCGACGTGGTGGTTGAAAACGCCGACGAACCCTTCCTCAAGCTCGCCCTGCAGGACACCGACCGCCGCGTCGGCGAAGGCAAGCCCGTGGCGCCCAGCTTCCTGCTCTCCTGCGTGCTGTGGTCCGACGTGCGCGAAGGCTGGGAGCGGCGTAAAAAGCGCGGCGAACACCTCATGCCCGCGCTGCAGGATGCGATCGACGATGCTTTCAACGCCAAAATCGGCGACGTCTCCGGCCGGGGCAAGCTGGGCACCGACATGCGCGAGATCTGGACCATGCAGCCGCGCTTTGAAAAGCGCACAGGCAGCGCACCTTATTCACTGCTGGACCAGCCGCGCTTTCGCGCCGGCTTCGACTTTTTGCGCCTGCGCGCGCAGACCGGTGAGATCGACACCGCGCTGGCCGAATGGTGGGAGAAATTCAGCACCGCCTACGACGACGAACGCCACGCCATGATCGAAGAGGCGCGCCGCGAGCAGCAGAGCAAGCCGCAGGCGCCGCGGGTTCGTGTGAGGCGTCCTGAAGGCGAAGCCCAGGCTCCGCGCAGCGCAACTTCCGGCGAAGCTGGCAGCGGCGACGCACCTGAGAATTTCGCGGAGCAGGGCGATGCCGCGCCTGCCAAAAAACGCCGTCGCCGCCGCAAGCCCTCCAATCGTGGCGGAGCAGGTGGTGCTGGTGGTGCTGGTGGTGAAGGCGCGGGCGGCGAAGCTGCTTCGTCGTCATCGGGCGGCGCCTCCGATTCCTGAGGGCACACATGGTTTGCGCCTACGTTGCCCTGGGCGCCAACCTCGGTGATGCCGCGGCGACCCTGCGGCGGGCGGTTGACGCAATAGACCGCCTGCCGCTCACGCGGGTTCATCAGTCTTCTAGCCTCTACAAAACGGCGCCGCTGAATACCGATACCAGCGAGGTGTCCTCAGCACCCGGCGACGACTACCTCAACGCCGTAGTGGAAATCGAAACCGGCCTCACGGCTCCCGCCTTGCTGGATCACCTCCAGCAGATCGAACAGCAAGCCGGCCGGGAAAGGCCGTACCGCAATGCGCCGCGCACGCTCGATCTGGATTTGCTGCTTTACGGCGGCGGCCGCATTGAATCAGAGCGCCTTACAGTGCCGCATCCGCGCATGTGGCAGCGCGCTTTTGTGTTGGTGCCTTTGACCGAAGTTGCTCCAAGCCTAGTTAGTGATTTGCAGCTCAAGGCAATTGAAGATCAGCGAATCGAGAAGCTTTCACGGCCATTTTTACGCTAGGCTTTACTTATGCGCTCACTTATGTTGTTGTCTGTTGCTCTCACGCTGAGCGGCCAGGGTATCGCCCAAACGCAACCACCGCCCATTGTCTTTATGAATGAAACCGTAATGTCGGAGGCGCGCGCACTTGAAGTAGCCGAAGTCACGCGGCAGAGATTTTGGGGAAGAGTGCCTGGCTTTGACGGCAGGCCCCTGGAGCCATCATCGGAGCAGGAGAAGAACTCGATTCCATTGCCGAAATGGGACCTCTTGTACATTGCCGCGAGTGCCAGCTATGCCGGGGATGCGGCGCACTGCAAGGTAAGCACTGCAGGGGCTCATTTGTTCCGGCTCCAGAATCAATTCCGGCCGAAGTATATGGATGAGAAGCGGACTCAGTTTGCCTTAGCCTACAGCATTTTGATTTATCAGGATGTCATCGTACGGATGAAGGATGTCAAATGTTCCCCCGAAAGGGCTGAGGCCCTTCGAGAGGGAATTGATTTCACGGCGAGGTGAGGATGCCCCGGCATGACATTCGCTTAGCTCCAAGCCCGCTAACAAGAATATGACGCCTAAGCAAATCATCTATCGCGCCCTTGGAGGGGCTCTTTTTTTTGGCCTCCTGGGGCCTCCACTTGGTGGGAGCGTGCTGTATGCCTCCCTCGTCGTCATCGCTACTTTGCCGGGTGGTTCGGGGCTTACTGAGAACACTTCTATTGAAGCGTTTCCGATGTTCTTGGGGTTCTCGTACTTTGTTGGAGGCCTTCCTGCACTACTGACTGGTATATGTGCAGGACCGCTACGCGAGCGATTCAACTCCTGGCTTGTTTGTATCGTGGTTGGACTTTGGGGCACGGCACTGACTCTGACATATTGGTTTGTTTTTACGCACGAAAACCCGCTCGTGGGGTTTCCGCACTCGTTCCTGCTCCTGGGAGTGCCGAGCATAGTGGCAGGTGCGGCGGTGTCCTGGTTGTTCAGGTCGCGAAGCGGCGCATCCGTGCCTTCGCTCAAGGCCTCCGCTCATGCAGTCTGACCGGTCGCTCGACACGAACGCGCAACAGCAGGCTGCGGCACGGCGGCAGGAGTTGTGCACCTGTCATTTGCAGCGTTAGGCTTCACAGGATGCCCCGTATTCCTTTGCTTGAGCTCGTGCAAATCAGTCGTAAAGGCGAGCATTTTTCGCGGTGGGGCTTCGTGGTTGGCGAGGGGCGGTCCTTGCTCGCCATTCATCAAGTTAGCGACAGCTATCGGCTTGACGGGTACTGTGTGATGCGCCAGGAAGATATTCTTGTCGTCAGGCGACGATTCAAGAAGAGAACGCTTATTCAGGCGGCGCTGCGGATCAAATCCCAAGAGCCGAAGCTGATTCCTGAGCTAGCACTGAACTCAATGCGGTCTGCGGCCGAATCGGCACAGCAGAATTTCGGTGTGCTTGTGATTCATCGGGAAAAGGTGCAGCCCGGGGAAGTGGAGGTTGGCTCTCTCCGGCTCACGACCGAGCGTACTTATGTGCTTCGCTGGCTGAGCACCGTTGCGCGGTGGGAGAGCGACGACCGTTGTTTCAGGTATCGGGACATTACGCTGCTTGAGTTCGGAACCGAATATGACCAAACTCTCCTTGCTATTGCGGCCGAGCTTGACGCCTGAGCGGTCCTTCGACAGAGATGTGTAAGATCATTTTTGCGCGCTTTGTGCAAGCGCTAGGCCTCTCTGAGGCCTTTGCAACACTAAGGCGCCAGCCGCTCCCGCAACCACCCCCCATCCCCCTGCAGCGTATACCGCAACCGGTCATGCAAGCGGCTCTTGCGGCCCTGCCAGAACTGCCAGTTGTCGGGCTTCAAGCGGTAACCGCCCCAATGCGGTGGACGGGGGGGCTGCAGCAAAAACTTCGCGCCGTATTTGGCGGCGTTGGCCACCAGCACGCTGCGCCCGGCAATCACTTCGCTTTGCGGGCTGGCCCAGGCGCCTATGCGTGAATCGAGCGGGCGGGTGTTGAAGTAGGCGTCGCTTTCTTCGGCGGAGACTTTTTCAACAATGCCTTCGATGCGCACCACGCGTTCGAGTTCGACCCAATGGAACTGCAGTGCGGCATAGGGGTTGCCGGCCAGTTCCTGGCCCTTGCGGCTGTCGTAGTTGGTGAACCAGGTGATGCCGCGTTCGTCATAGCCCTTGATCAGCACGATGCGGGTGGAAGGGCGCAAATTGCTGGCCACGGTGGCCAGTGTCATGGCGTTGGGTTCGGGCACCTCGGCGGCGATGGCTTCCTGCAGCCATTGCTCGAACTGCTTGAGCGGGTCGGCCTGTGAGGCGTCTTCGTTGAGTTCGGCGCGTTCATAGCTTTTGCGCAGGTCGGCGATGGAGGTGGTGGACTGGCTCATGCCCTGATTGTGCCCGCTCGGCCCATGCCCCTGCTCCTCGGCCCTTGCTGCACGAGCCCGAAATTGTGTTTCCCGCACCCGCTTGCTGCCGAATTAATATTCGCTTATTATTTCCAGCTTCCCATGAAGCCCAAAGACGACGAAAAGCAGCGCGCGATCGCCGAGGCCACCTTCAACCTGGTGGCCCAGACCGGGCTGAGCGGGCTGACCATGGCCGACATCGCGCGCACGGCCGGCATTGCCACCAGCACCTTGTACGTCTACTACCCGTCCAAGGATGAGCTGATCAGCCAGCTCTATGAAGAAGCCAAGACCGCAACTATGCAGCGGCTGATGGAGGGCGTAGTGCCCGGCACCCCCTTGCGCGGCCGTGTGCGCCGCCTCTGGGGCAACCTGCTGCGGCATCGGCTGGAGCGCTATGCCGAGGTGATTTTCCAGGAGCAGTACTACAACTCTCCCTGGTTCACGCAGGGCAACCGCGAGTTGTCGGCGCGGCTGGCGGCAGGCTTTCTCGCGTTGATTGAAGAAGGCCAGCAGCAGGAAATCTTCAAGCCCGTGCCGCTGCCGCTGCTGACGGCCAGCGTGGTGGGTTCGGTGCGCGAAACCGCCAGCCTGATACGCGCCGGGACACTGCCCGACGACGAGGCAGTGCACCAGGCGGCCTTTACCCTGTGCTGGGACGCCATCAAGGCGTGATCACTTGCTGATCGCCTGAAGCGTTCCCAAAACCTAATACCCCCTGATCTTGGTGGGCCAAATTATTTTGATGAAACTCGAGGTTTAAGCGAATATATATTCGACAAGTAATTTCCCCTATCAGCAGCTTTCCATATTGCTTCACTGATCGTTTTCCGGCTTTCCCACCAACAACAACTGCAAGGAGTTCCACGATGCCCACCCTCAACATCAACGGCAAGGACACCGCCGTCAATGCCGACGGATCCACCCCCATCCTCTGGGCCCTGCGCGACACGCTGGGCATGACGGGCACCAAGTTCGGCTGCGGCGCGGCGCTGTGCGGCGCCTGCACCGTGCACCTCAATGGCGCGCCCATACGCTCGTGTATCACGCCGATTTCGGCCGCCGCCGGCCAGAAGATCACCACCATTGAAGCCGTGGCCGGTGACCGCGTGGGCAAGGCCGTGCAGGATGCCTGGGTCAAGCACGACGTGGCGCAATGCGGCTATTGCCAGAGCGGCCAGGTCATGAGCGCGACCGCCTTGCTCAAGTCCAACGCCAAACCAACTGACGCCGACATCGACGGCGCCATGGCCGGCAATATCTGCCGCTGCGGCACCTACGTACGCATCCGCGCCGCCATCAAAGACGCCGCGCAGACCCTGGCCTAACCCCGGCTTGAAGGAGAACACCATGTATTCCAATTCCACAGATTCCGCCGACACCTTCGACATCGCCAGCCAGCTGCCCAAAGGCCTGCAGGCCCTGATGCACAAGGCGCAGGACGCCGCGCAAAGCATCGCCGACGCCGCACTGCAGCGCCGCAGCTTCCTCAAGGTGGCGACCACCAGCGGCTTTGCGCTCGGCGCCTTCCCGCTGCTCACGCAGGCGCAAACCATGGCAACGGCCGGCGCGCCCGCCGCATCCAGCCTCAAGCCGACGCAGCAGCCTTCGGCCTTTGTGCGCATCGACAAGGACGGCACGGTGACTGTCACCATCAACCGGCTCGACTTCGGCCAAGGCGTGCAGACCGGCCTGCCCATGATCCTGGCCGAAGAGCTTGACGCCGATTGGGCCAAGGTGAAAAGCCAGCACGGCAATGCCGACCCGGCCTATGTGGATCCGGCTTTCGGCATGCACATCACGGGTGGTTCGGGCTCCATCAAGAACTCCTACACGCAGTACCGCGAACTCGGTGCGCGCACCCGCGCCATGCTGGTGTCGGCCGCCGCGGCGCAATGGGGCGTGGACGCGGGCAGCCTGCGCACCCAGCAGGGCGTGGTGATTGGCCCGGGCGGCAAGCGCCTGAGCTACGGGGAACTGGCTGAAGCGGCGATGAAGCTGCCAGTGCCCGAGACGGTCACGCTCAAGGACCCGAAGCAGTTCCGCATCATCGGCAAGCCCACGGGCCGGCTGGATGCGCGCGCCAAATCCAGCGGCGGCCAGGGCTACGGCATCGACGTGCGTCTGCCCGGCATGCTGACGGCCGTGGTGGCCCACCCACCGGTGTTTGCCGGCAAGCTCAAGTCGCTGGACGACACGGCGGCCAAGGCTGTTCCGGGCGTGAAGGCCGTGCTGCGCGTGCCGCTGGATCGCGGCGGTGAAGGCGTGGCCGTGGTGGGCGAAGGCTATTGGGCCGCCAAGCAGGGCCGCGATGCGCTCAAGCTTGAGTGGGACAGCAGCGGCGTTGAGAAAGTCGACACCGCACAGCAGATTGCCAGCTACCGCGCGCTCGCGCAAAAAACCGGCACGCTCAAGTACAAGGACGACATCAGCAAGCTGGCAACGGCTCCTAAGAAGATCAGCGCCGAATTTGTCTTCCCCTACCTGGCGCATGCGCCCATGGAGCCGCTTAATTGCACGGTGCAGCTCAGCGGCCAGGGCGCCGATGCAAAAGCCGAACTCTGGCTGGGCACGCAGATGCCGGGCCTGGACACGCTGGCCGCTTCCAAGGTTCTCGGCGTGGCGCCGCAGAACGTCAGGATGAATGTGCAGATGGCCGGCGGCGGGTTCGGCCGCCGAGCCATCGCGACCAGCGACTACGTGGTGGAAGCCTGCAACGTGGCCAAAGCCGCGCGCGGCGCCGGCCTCACGGCGGCAGTGCGCACGCTCTGGAGCCGCGAAGACGACATCAAGGGCGGCTACTATCGTCCCATGCATGTGCACCGCGCCGAGATCGGCTTCGATGAGAAGGGCGAGATCCTGGGCTGGGACCATGTCATCGTCGGTCAGTCCATCCTGGCCGGCACGCCGTTTGAGAGTTTTATGGTCAAGGACGGTGTGGACGGCACCATGGTCGAAGGCATGAAAGAGCCCTACGAGATTCCGATGCGGCTGTCGGTGCATCATCCCAAGCTCAATGTGCCGGTGCTCTGGTGGCGCAGCGTGGGTTCCACGCACACCGCCTACGTGATGGAAACGCTGATCGACGAGGTCGCGCGTAGCAGCGGGCAAGACCCGGTGGCCTATCGTATGAAGCAGTTCGGCAGCAAGCACCCGCGCCATGCGGCCGCGTTGCAACTGGCGGTCGACAAGTCCGGCTACGGCAAACGCACGCTGGCACCGGGCCGCGCCTGGGGCGTGGCGGTGCATGAGTCCTTCAACACCGTGGTGGCCTATGTGGTCGAAGCGTCCGTCAAGGACAACACGCCGGTGCTGCACGGCATCACCGCGGGCGTGCACTGCAACCTCGCGATCAACCCGACCAGCATTGAGGCACAGGTGCAGGGCGCGGCGCTGATGGGCTTGTCCATGTGCCTGCCGGGTGCCGCCATCACGCTGAAAGACGGCGTGGTGGAGCAAAGCAACTTCGGTGATTTCCCGGTGCCGCGCATCACCGACATGCCGACGGTGGCGGTGTTCATCGTGCCCAGCGCCGATGCGCCCACGGGCCTGGGCGAGCCCGGCCTGCCGCCGCTGGCACCGGCTTTTGCCAACGCGATTGCCAAGCTCACAGGCAAGCCGGCGCCGCGCGAGCTGCCCTTCAAGCTCGCGTGATGAACGGGGGCAAGCCGACGGTGCTGGTGCTGGCCTCGGGCCGGGGTGAGCGCTTTGCGGTTTCCGGCGGCGGCACGCACAAGCTGCAGGCCTTGCTGGCCGGCAAGCCGGTGTTGCGCCACACACTGGATGCCGTGGCCGACAGTGGCCTGCCCTGGCATCTCGAGGATGCAGGCCACCCGGGCATGGGCGACTGCATCGCCGCCGCCGTGCGGGCCACGCCCGAAGCTCCGGGCTGGCTGGTGCTGCCGGGTGACTTGCCGCTGGTGCAGTCGGCTACGCTGCGAATGGTGGCCGATGCGCTGGCGCGGCATGCGGTGGTGGTGCCCCTATTCAAGGGGGTGCGCGGGCACCCGGTGGGGTTTTCGGCGGCCTGCCGCGATGCGCTGCTGGCCTTGAAGGGCGATCCGGGCGCCGTCGCCGTGGTGAAAGCACACGCCACGCTGAATGCCGTCGGCTTTGTCGATGTCGACGACGAAGGCATCGTCATCGATATCGACACGCTGCAGGACCTGCAGCGCGCCGAAGCCCTGCTCGCCGCCCGCTGATTGCCGGAAGCAGAGCCTGGGCTACAGGCGCAGCGCTCCCTCGGAAGGCGAAGAATCAAGCGAAGCGAGTGAGCGTGAGGAATCCAGCTTGATCACGGCGCAGGCCAGGCGCGGGCCGGAGTTGCCGGTGGGCTGGGTCTTGTAGTCGTCAGGGTCGCGGTGAACGATCAGGCCCTTGCCCACGATGTCGGTTGTCCCGCTGCCCACCGAGAGGGTCCTTGATTCAAAGCTGAACTTGGCGACGCCGGCCGCATCGGCCTTCAGGCTGGGCAGGTCGCCGGTGTGGTGGGCCATGTCCGAGTGGTTGCCGTGCGGCTGGCCTGTGGGGTTGAAATGCCCGCCCGCGCTCATGCCGTCGCCGCTGGAGCAATCGCCTTTTTCATGTACGTGAAAGCCATGCTCGGCATTGGGCTTGAGGCCGCGAATCTCACCCGAGACCATTACCTTGTCGCCGCTCTGGGTAAAGGTCACAGTGCCCGCCGTGGTATTGCCGGTGGTGCTCTGCAACTGGGCCACGGCTTGCGGGCCGCTCATCTTGGATGCGCAGGCGCTGAGCACAAGGGCGGCGGCAAGCGGTGCGAGAAGGTGGTTCATGATGCGTTCTCCTGAAAGGTTGTGGCGCTGAATGTAAAGGGCTCACTGTAGGGCGCATGGCGCGTGATGGCAAGTCAGGGCCGTAGCCGCTCAGGTGTTCACCAGGGCCAGCAGCTTGCCCAGCGCATGGTCGTGGATGCCCAGGGTCTTGAGCTTGTCGTAGGTGAGCTGCGCGTATTCGCGCGTGGTGCCGTAGCGCCCGCAGGAATCCGAAAAAATCTGCCGGTAAACATCATCGCTGAGCACACCGGTATGGCTGGGACTGCGCTTGGACAGCGTGAAAGCCAGCGCGCGCACTTCGCCTTGCGCGGTCTGGCATTGCAGCCACTTGGGGTCGTATACGCCGTTGGGCATCTCCCTCGCCCACAGGGCGGGCAGGGCGCCGACCACCTGCGCGCGCGGGATGCGAAAGACCATGCCCTTACAACTGCCGCCGTGCAACAGACCAAAGACCAGACCGGGGCATTCCGGCGTGCCGCGGTTTACGCGGCTCCACATCTTGAGTGCGCGGTGGTAGCCATGGATGGTGGCAAAGCGCTCCTCCGCATGTTCGAACTCCGGCCGCCAGATCAGCGAGGCGTAAGCGAAGATCCAGAGGTCGGTTTTGCCGCCCCATTCGCGCATGACGGTTTCCAGCATGTGGTCGGGGTTGCGGGAAACGGAAAGACCGCTTGCGGGCAGTTGCTTGGCTGAGTGCTTGGCTGAATTTTCCACAGCCGCACTTTACAATGGGCGGAGTTTTTGTGACGGCTTATGTGACGGGAGTGGTGCAATGTTTTCTCAGGACGATGAGGGCCGGCAGGGCCTGGTGTTGGCGCTCGTTCTGGGCCTGATTGTTTTTATCGTCACGCTGGTCATAGGCATCAGCCTGCACCGCCTGCATCGTGCCCAGCCTTCGGGCTCGCCGACTGTTTCCGCAGCGGCGGTCGCCGCACCACCTCCCGTCCCGGCTGCTTCCACACCCGCGCCCGCCGCGGCGCCGGCGCCAGTCCTTCCCGAGGTCAGCCAGGCCATCCAGGCCTCCCAGGCTTCACAAGCCGCAGCCGATGCCGCCAGCGTGAAGGTCGAGCAGGGCGTGGTGCGCTTTTATTTTCCGTCCGGCAGCGCCGACCTTGCTGCCGGCGCAGTGGATGCCATGACCGACCTCGTCAAGGCGGCCAAGGGCGGCCGCACGCTGGTGATCTCGGGTTTTCATGACGCGACGGGCGACGCCGCCAAAAATGCGGCCCTGGCCCGGCAGCGCGCCGTGGCCGTACGCGATGCACTCAAGGCCGCGGGTGTTCCCGAGCGGCAGATCGAGTTGAAGAAACCGGAGCAACTGGCCGGCGGCAACGACGCCGAGGCGCGCCGTGTTGAGATATCGCTGCAATAAAGTGTGAGCGGCAGCCGTAGCGCGCCGCTGACAAGGGCAAGGGTGTGGCGCCGACCCTGAGACCGGCCGCCTGCGAGCAGACTGCGTTTGGTAACCGTACCGTAACCCTACTCGCCTCAAAATGGTCGGTAACCCGTTACCATAGAGTCAGTAATAAAGTTACATCCTTCCGGCGCTTCCACTACCCACTCAAAGCTCCACCATGGCTCTTCATCCCAAAGTCTCAGAAATTACCGCCCGCATCGCCGCGCGCAGCCGCCCCACGCGCGAGGCCTACCTCGCGCAACTGCACGCCGCTTCCACGCGCGAGCCCGGCCAGGATCGCATGGGCTGCGCCAATGTGGCCCATGCCTTCGCGGGCATGCCGCTGGACGACCGCTTCAAGGTGGTGACCGAGCGCAGGCCCAACATCGGCATCGTCACCGCCTACAACGACATGCTGTCGGCGCACACCCCGCTGCAGGCCTACCCGGCCTTCATCAAGGACGAAGCGCGCAAGCTGGGCGCCACGGCCCAGGTGGCTGGCGGCGTGCCCGCGATGTGCGACGGCGTGACCCAGGGCACCAGCGGCATGGAGCTCAGCCTCTTCAGCCGCGACGTGATCGCCATGGGCACGGCCGTCGCGCTGTCGCACGACATGTTTGACGCGGCGCTGATGCTGGGGGTGTGTGACAAGATCGTGCCCGGCCTGCTGATAGGCGCGCTGCAGTTCGGCCATCTGCCCACGGTCTTCGTGCCGGCCGGGCCCATGCCCTCCGGCATTCCCAACAAGGAAAAGGCGCTGGTGCGCGAGCAGGCCGCGCAAGGCCTGGTTGGGCGCGATGCCTTGCTCGAGTCCGAATTCAAGTCCTACCACAGCCCCGGCACCTGCACCTTCTACGGCACGGCCAACAGCAACCAGCTGCTGCTGGAGGCCATGGGCCTGCATGTACCCGGCACCGCCTTTGTGAACCCCGGCAATGCCCTGCGCGAGGAGCTTACGCGCGAAGCGGCGCGCACCGTGCTGGGCATCATCAAGGCCAGGCGCTTTGCACCCATCGGCCTCATCGTGGATGAAAGGGCCATCGTCAATGCGATGGTGGCACTGCTCGCCACGGGCGGCTCCACCAACCATTTGATCCACTGGGTGGCCGTGGCGCATTCGGCCGGCATTGTGATCGACTGGAATGATTTCTCTGACCTCTCCGACGTCGTGCCGACCCTGGCACACGTCTATCCCAACGGCAGCGCCGACGTGAACCAGTTCCAGGCTGCGGGTGGCCCGGGCTACATCATTCGTGAACTGCTGGATGCGGGTTTCATGCATGAAGACGTGCTCACCGTGCGCGAAGGCGGTATCCGCGAATACACGCGCGAACCGGCCATGGCCGGTGCCGTGCTGGCCTGGCATGAGCTTGGCAGTTCGAAAGACGAGGCCATCGTGCGGCCAGCCGCCAAACCCTTCAGCGCCACGGGCGGGCTCAAGCTGCTGACAGGCAACTTGGGCCGCAGCGTGATCAAGGTGTCCGCAGTGCCCGACGACCGCCATGTCATCGAGGCGCCGGCGCGTGTGTTTGATTCACAGGAAGCCCTGCACCTGGCCTTCAATGCGGGCGAACTCGAGCGCGACGTGGTCTGCGTGGTGCGCTGGCAGGGACCTCAGGCCAACGGCATGCCCGAGCTGCACAAGCTCACGCCGCCGCTGGCCGTGTTGCAAGGCAAGGGTTTCAAGGTCGCGCTGGTCACGGACGGCCGCATGAGCGGCGCCTCGGGCAAGGTGCCGGCCGCCATCCACGTGTCGCCCGAAGCCGCCGCCGGCGGCCCGCTGGCCAAGGTGCGTGACGGCGACCTCATTCGTGTGGACGCCGTCACCGGCGAGCTGAACGTATTGGTGGCCGATGCTGAATGGGCGGCGAGGCCGGCCGATACCATGCCTGCCGAATTGCGCGCGGGCAATGCCGTCGGCATGGGCCGTGAACTGTTTACCGGCATGCGCCGCCGCGCGCTGACGGCTGAAGAAGGAGCTCTATCGTGGATGTGAATATCAAGCCCAATGGCGGCGGCAAGCTGACCGCCCTGCAGGTGATGCAGGACGCGCCGGTGATTCCCGTCATCGTACTGAACGATGAGAAACAGGCCGTGCTGCTGGCGCGCGCGCTGGTGGCCGGGGGCATACGCATGCTGGAAGTCACGCTGCGCACACCGCAGGCGCTGGCCTGCATAGAGGCCATCGCACGCGATGTGCCCGAAGCCGTTGTCGGCGCGGGCACGGTGCGCAGCGCCGCCGACGCCCAGGCCTGCGCCATGGCCGGCGCGCGCTTTGCCGTGAGCCCGGGCTACACCCACGCCGTGGGCCAGGCGTGCCGCGATGCCGGCCTGCCGCTTCTGCCCGGCGTGGCCACCGGCAGCGAAATCATGATGGCCCAGGAAGACGGGTTCACCGAACTGAAATTCTTCCCCGCCATGCAGGCCGGCGGCCCAGCCATGCTCAAGGCCTGGAGCGGCCCCTTTGGCGACGTGCGCTTTTGCCCCACGGGTGGGGTCTCCACTGCCAATGCGGCGGAGTTTTTAAGCCTGCCGAATGTGGTCTGCGTGGGCGGCTCCTGGCTCACGCCGGCCGATGTGCTGGCGCGCGGCGACTGGGCGCAGGTGACTGCGCTGGCGCAACAGGCTTGCCGCTTGCAGCGCGAATGAGCCTGGGGCCGGGCATTAGCGCAGGCCGGCCCCAGCGGCGTTCTCAGCGCGCTGGATCAATTCAATCTTGTAGCCGTCCGGGTCGGTCACGAAGGCGATCACCGTGGTGCCGCCCTTGACCGGGCCTGCCTCGCGCGTGACGTTGCCGCCCGCGGCCTTGATCGCTTCGCAGGCCGCATAGGCGTCCGGCACGCCCAGCGCGATATGGCCGAAGGCCGTGCCCATGTCGTAGCTGTCAGTGCCCCAGTTGTAGGTCAGCTCGATCTCGGCGTGCTCGGGATTGTTGCCGTAGCCGACGAACGCCAGGCTGTATTTGTACTCGGGGTTTTCCGAGGTGCGCAGCAGCTTCATGCCCAGCACCTGGGTGTAGAAATCAATGGAGCGCTGGAGATTGCCAACGCGCAGCATGGTGTGTAGGAGTCGCATCGTGGTGGGCGGTGTGAAGTCGTGGGGGACCCATTGTCGCCAATCTTCGCCCGGCATGCCGGCCTGTTGCCTGGGCGGGTTTCACTGCGGCGGGTTTTTGTCGTGTTGTCCCGCTGCCGCAAGGACTTCAAGCATCTTGCTTTGAAGCAGCTTCATGTCGCCGGACTTCAGGATGTAGCCGTTCATGCCGGCTCTCATGGCGGTTCTGACATCAAGCTCATCTGAGTTTCCACTGAGCGCAAGAATGGAAATGTCCTGGTGCCCCCAATCCTGTGAACGGATGGCTTTGGTGGTTTGAACGCCGTTTAAACCGGGCATGTTCATGTCCATCAGGATCAAGTCAACATGGGAGGTGGTGTGCAGATGAGACAGCACCTGGCGCCCCCCTTCGGCCTCCAGTACGGTCAAACCCCAGTCCTTCAAACAATCTCCGACCATCATGCGATTGAGCTCGTCGTCTTCGGCCAATATGACTGTCCTCCCCGCCAGCACATTGCCGGGGATGACAGGCTTGGCGGACTGTGCTTGCATCGTCGCTTGCGCCGGCGTTTGCAACGGTGCCGTCGCCTGGGGAGTGCCGGTTTCCGGTTTTGCCGGAAAGGTCAAGGTGAATTGCGTGAATTCACCCACCACCGAGTTGCACTGGATGTCGCCTCCAAAGCTTTGCATGGCCCATTTGCAATAAGACAGTCCAAGGCCTGTTCCGTCAGCTTTTCCGGAGGTCATGAAGGACTCGAACAGGCGCGCCAGAACTTTCTTGTCGATCCCGGGTCCCGTGTCCCTGACGGTCACTTTTCCGTCGTCCACCGTCAGCACAATGGTCGCGCCCGGCTTCTGGTCGAGGTAATAGAGCGCGTTCTTGATCAGATTGAACAGCACAAAAACGTAGGCGCTTTCGTCCCCATAAAAAGTGAAGTCTTTCACGACAATCACTGTGATGCGATCAGGTGAATTGTCGCCGGCGTGGCGCACGTGCCGGTCGGCAAAGCTGTATTCATCGACGGCCTTCTGGGTGGCTTTTGCCGCGGATACATAGTCAAACTTGCTTTTGTCCATCACGCTGGGCTTCAGGGAGCCCAGGATGAGGTCAATCACCTGGTAACCCCGGTGCGCCGCGACTTCCCCAATGTTGACGAGCTGGCGCATGCGGGAAATGTGTTCTGCCGGGATGGTTGTTCCGTTGGCGGGCAGCATCTCCCCGATGCGTTTCAGGCTCATCCTGGTTTGCCCCAGCGGGTTGCGCATTTCATGGGCAATGGAGCCGGCGACGGAGTTGGCAATGCGTAATTTCTCCGCATCTATCTGCTTTTCCGAGAGCTTGAATGCGGCGCCGCCAATCAGGACCAGCAAATACGCGGGAAGCTGGGCCACCATATCCATGGGAACCGAGGGATTGGGCGTGATGGCCACGTAAAGCAGAGTCGCCGCGCCTCCGCCGATCAAAAGCATGGCAATGGTATTGCGCCAGTCGGTCAACATGACGAGGAAACTCAGCGCGATAAAACAGTTCGAAATCGCCGGAACTCCTCCATGCCTTTGCAGCGACAGGAAGATATTGAAAAACGGCAGGCAATAAATCAATGCCCAATACGAGTAGGGAAAGTAGTATTTTTTGAGCTTCTCGGGCCACTGGTTTTTCATGGCCAGCACGGTAAACAGAACGACCACCAGCGCGCGCATTCCCACGTCGTCAAAAGGACGGGGATTGGGTTTCGTAAAGCGGATCAGGTAAAAGACCACATAGGTCAGCGCCCCGATGATGCCGATGTATTTGAGCAAGGGCCTGCCATGTGCGTGGTAGGCCTCATAGTGGCCAAAGAGTTTTTTCAACCAAACCATATGTGCGTCAGCTCAGTACGCGGTTTTTTCCAGGATGTCCGGCACACACCCATGAATCAAGGCGTACGATTCGTCCGCCCCCTCCACGCGTATATTGCTGGCAATGCTGGTAAAGCCAAATCGTCGATACAGCCGGCTCAACGCCGGCGTGCAGGACGCAAAGAGGTCTTGCCCATTACTGTGCTGGGCGAAGTACGAAACCCCAAGGAATATGCACCGCTTCACGAGGTCGGCGCCGCCCCTGTAATCGGGATTCAGCACAAGGCGCCCGATCTCCCAGCTGCCCTGGCACATTGCCGGGTCCATCAATCGCTCTTGGGCCAATAGCTTTTCCAGCGACGTCAGCCCTCTGTGCATGGGAATGAATCTTAAAGTGCCGATCACGAGGCCGTGCACCTCGAACGCAAAGACAAAGCCCAACTCGTCTCTTTTTTTTCACGTTCGAAGAACTGCGCGTCACGGCATCCGGACGGCAGGTTGATGTGCTCGCGCAAGCCTTGAACTTTCTCCATCTTCGAGGGGGTGTCCAGATGGCGGAGCGTGACGTCTTCAATGACATTTCCACGACCGGGCGAAACCACCGGGTTCTTTTCAATGGCGAAAAGTTGCGCCGGCGTATGGATGGGGTGACGCAGAACTTGGCAGATGGGCGGGGCAGGCTCGTTGAGGCTGGTAATCATGGGGTTGCACTTCCAGGGTGGGCGTTGATCTTTAGCAAATGCTTTCGTCCTGCTTCCAGGGCGGTTGATCCCAGTGTTTTTTATTCACGAAGTCTATGCGCCGGACAAGTCCCAATCAAGCTTTACCCTGTCAGATATGACAGGAGATTCGACAACCGTTCGTCGGAATGAGGACTCGAGCCAAAAAATACCGTTAATTGTCCGTGGGCGGACGATCTCCCCAGGCGCCGATGATGAAGTCGGGTGGCGGCAACGTCCATGGTTAGAGGCTCATACAGGTTAAGGCCGACGCCTTTCGAGCACTTCAAAGACCACCATCCCGGCCAGCATGGCCAACACAAACACCACGGCTTTGGGCTCGCCCATACCCAGAGCGACCAGGCCCGGGCCGGGGCAAAAACCGGCAAGGCCCCAGCCCATGCCGAAAAGCACGCTGCCGGCGACCAGCCGGCGGTCCGTGCGGCCCGGGGCCGGCAGTTTCATTTCAGCGCCCAGCAGGGAGCGCTGCATTTTCCTGGCGATCAGGAATGCGAGGAAGCCCACGGCGATGGCGCCGGCCATCACAAAGGCCAGGGAAGGGTCCCAGGGGCCGGCAAGGTCCAGAAAGCCGAGGACTTTGGCCGGATTGGCCATGCCCGAGACGATCAGGCCCAGGCCGAACACCAGGCCTGCAAAGAGAGCGGAAAGAACGATCACGGCGCTCCCTTAAAACTTGAGGAAGTGGCGCAGCACAAAGACCACGGCAAAACCGGCGGCCATGAAGGTGATCGTCGCGACAAGGGAACGCGGCGAGAGCCTGGAAAGCCCGCACACGCCATGGCCGCTCGTGCAGCCTGAACCGTAGCGGGTGCCGACGCCGACCAGCAAGCCAGCGGCGATCAAAAGGCCGTAATCGGCGTCCACCTGGATGGGAGGCAATGCCGAGAACATGCGATAGCCAAGTGGTGCGCCCAACAGGCCAATGACGAAAGCCATTCGCCAGCCGGCATCGCCGCGCACCGGCCTGAGCAGGCCGCCCAGAATCCCGCTGATACCGGCGATGCGCCCGTTGAGCAGCACCAGCATCGCCGCGGCGAAGCCTATGAGCAGGCCGCCTGCCAGCGCGGGCCAGGGCGTGAAGGCGTTCCAGTCCAGGGTCATCATGAATCTCCCTCGGGGCAGTACAGACGGTAAAGCAGTGTCAGGATTTCCAGCGTTTGCGGGTCTGCCACGCTGTAGTAAATATTTTTTCCCTCACGGCGGGGCGTGATCATGCCTTCGTTGCGCAATACGCCGAGTTGCTGGGACAACGTGGGTTGCCGTATGCCCAGGTCTTCTTCCAGTTCGCTCACGCAACGCTCGCCCTGCGAGAGCTGGCAGAGCAGTAACAGCCGGTCTTCATTGGCCAGCGCTTTGAGTGCACCCACGGCTTGCGCGGCCGCATGGCGAAGGTGTTCCGGGTTGATGGCGGCAGCAGATGATTTCATGACCGTGTTCGAGGCGATGGCAGTGGCAATGGAAAAACCAAGGTAATGCGGACCAAGGCAATCCATCATTATATATAAATATATAATGTATGAAATCCGAGCTCTAACGAATCCGTCAGTTCCATGCCAATCCGTTTAAACCCCCAGGCCTTTTTTGATCCCGAGACCGGAACGGTCACCTATGTGGTCGCGGACCCAGGCACCGGGCGCGCGGCCGTGGTCGACCCGGTGCTGGGGTATGACTTCAAGTCGGGACGAACCAGCACGGAGCTGGTTGACCGGGTGCTGGCCTATTTGGCGGAACAAGGCCTTGGTGTCGACTGGATCCTGGAGACCCATGCGCATGCCGACCATCTGTCGGGCGCCCATTACCTGAAGGCGCGTGCCGGCGGCAGGATCGCCATTGGCGAACATATCCGCGCCGTGCAGTCCACGTTCAAGACTCTCTTCAATCTCGAAAACTCATTCGAACCGGATGGCAAGCAGTTCGATCACTTGTTCAAGGACGGCGAAAAATTCAGGATCGGCGACCTGGAAGTGACGGCCCTGCATGTGCCGGGGCACACACCTGCGGACGTGGCTTACCTAGCGGAGGGCGCAGTGTTTGTGGGTGACACGCTCTTCATGCCCGACGTCGGCACTGCCCGCGCGGATTTTCCGGGCGGCGACGCGCATGCCTTGTACCGGTCCATTCGCCAGTTGCTGCAGTTGCCGGCCGGGACCCGGATGTTTGTTTGCCACGATTACCCGCCGGACGGGCGCGCGCCCCAATGGGAAAGCACCGTGGGCGAGCAGCGCAGGAGCAACATCCACATGCATGACGGGATCACGGAAGCTGCTTTTGTGGCGATGCGCGTGGCCAGGGATGCAAGGCTCGAGATGCCCACCCTGATGCTTCCTTCCATCCAGGTCAATATCCGCGCGGGAAACCTCCCGCCGCCCGAGGGCAACGGCATCAGCTACCTCAAGATTCCCGTCAACGCTTTGCGCGACCCCGTTTAAACAGCGAACAGGCTCTAAGCGCGCGGCGGCACCTCAAACACCATGCAGGTCGTGGTCGCATGCGCATACAGCTTGCCGTCCGGCCCGACGATGCGGCCTTCGGCCGTCGCCAGCTGGCGACCGCAGTGGATCACCGTGCCGATGGCGCGCAGCGGCCCGGTCTTGTGTGATGCGGCGCGCACGATGTTGACGCTCAGTTCGGCCGTGGTGTAGGCGCGGCCTGCGGGCATCATGGTGTGCACGGCGCAACCCACGGCGGAATCGAGCATGGTGGCGTACCAGCCGCCGTGCACGGTGCCCAGCGGGTTGTAGTGCTTGAGCTGCGGTGTACCCTGGAACACGGCCTTGCCGGGCTCAATCTCGATCAGCGCGAAGTCCAGCGTATCGGCAATGTGGGGGTAGGGCAGTTGGCCGGCCAGCATGGCAGCCATGACCTCCATGCCGGTTTTGCCGGCGACGTCTTCCGGCCGTGCCAGGCCGGGCCTGCCGCCGCCGGCTTCCATGCGGGCGCGCACCGCGGCGCTTTGTTCCATCCACTGAGTCAATGTGTCTTGTGGGGTCATATCGTTCATAAATGTTGCATGTGCAATAGTTGTAGCTACAATTAAATTATGAACGAGAAAGCCCGCCTGTCAACCCAGGCCGAACTCAAGGTGCAGGGCTGCACCAACCTCAAGCTGCGCCAGCTGATGCGCCGGGTCGCGCACCACTACGACCTTGAGATGGCCAAGGCGGGGTTGAAGACCACGCAGTATTCACTGCTGAGCTTTGTGCTCAGGGGGCCCATTCGGCCTGGCGAGCTGGCGCGCGACATGAAGATGAGTGCTTCCACGCTGACGCGCAACCTCAAACCGCTGATAGACGCCGGCTGGATAGAGCTCACCGCGGGCAGCGATGCGCGCAGCCGCACCGTGGTGCTGACCGCCGCGGGCCGCGCCAAGCGCGACGAGGCGCGGGTGCGCTGGAAAGCCGCGCAGGAGCAGCTCAACGCGCTGCTGGGCGCCGAACGTGTGCTGGCTTTGCACACGCTGGTCAATGAATCACTGGAACTGTTGTCCCCCGCCGAATCCGGAGCTGATGATGAGTAACCCCGCGCCTTCCAGTCCCGCCACGACCGCAGCTGTGCCGCCCGCTGCCCGGCGCATCGCCATGTGGCTGGTGCTGCTGGCCGCCGGCGGCACCTTTGCCCTCACCATGGGCGTGCGCCAGACCATGGGTCTTTTCCTCTCGGCACTCAACACCTCGACCGCACTGGGCATAGGCAGCATCAGCCTGGCCTTTGCCTTCGGCCAGCTCTGGTGGGGGCTGACGCAGCCCTTTGCCGGCGCGGTGGCTGACCGCATAGGCACGGGCCGCGTGATCTTCATCGGCGTGCTGCTGGTGGCCGTGGGTACCATCATCACGCCGCTCATGAGCAGCACGGCCGGGCTGATCTTTGCCATCGGCATGCTGGCCGCGGGTGGCGCCGGCATGGCCGGCCCCTCGGTGCTGATGGCCGCGAGCACGCGCCTGGTGCCACCGGAAAAGCGCGGCCTGGCCACCGGCATCGTCAATGCGGGCGGCTCCTTCGGCCAGTTCGCGATGGCGCCGATTGCCATCGGCCTGACCGCCGCCGTCGGCTGGGCCAGCGCCATGCAATGGCTGGGCGCGCTCGTCCTGCTGGCATTGCCGGCGGCGCTGGTGCTCAAGGGCAACTCCAAAGCGCTGGCGGCGCAGGCCGCGGCGGCTTCGGGCGTCAAACCGCTCAGCGCGCGCCAGGCCATTGCCCAGGCGGTGGCCACTCCCAGCTACCGCTACCTGGCTGCGGGCTTCCTGGTTTGCGGCTTTCATGTCGCGTTTCTGGCCACCCACCTGCCCGGTGTGGTGGCGGCCTGCGGCCTGCCGCCCGAGGTGGGCGGCTGGTCGCTCGCGATGATCGGCCTCTTCAACATCGTCGGCAGCCTGGGCATGGGCTGGGCGGTGGGCCGCTGGCGCATGAAGTCGCTGCTGGCCCTGTTGTATGCGACGCGCGGCCTGGCGGTGCTGGCCTTCTTGCTGGCGCCCAAGACGCCGGCCGTGATGCTGATATTCGCCGCCGTGATGGGCGTGACATTCCTCTCGACGGTACCGCCCACGGTGGGACTGGTCGCCAAGATGTTCGGCACGGCCAACATGGCCATGTTGTTCGGTGTGGTCATGCTAGCGCACCAAGTGGGCGGTTTCCTGGGGGCTTACCTGGGGGGCTATGTGTTCCAGGTCACGGGCAGCTACGACTGGGTCTGGTACATGGACATCACGCTGGCCGCAGGCGCCGCGCTGGTGAACTTGCCGATACGCGAAGCCTTGCTGCCGCGGGCCGGCTCGGCAAAAGCTGCCGCTTGAACCCATGGCTTTGAACGCAAGGAAAACAGACGATGCAAGCAAGCCCTGAAACCGGCGCCGCCGCGCTGCGCTACCTCGACGACCTGCGGCCTGGCGACCGTTTCGTGAGCGGCGAGTATCCGCTCGATGCGGCGCAGATCACCGCGTTTGCCGCGCAGTTCGATCCCCAGCCCTTCCACCTGGACGATGAAGCGGCCAAGGGCACCTTGTTCGGCGGCCTGGCCGCCAGCGGCTGGCACACGGCGGCCATCACCATGCGCCTGCTGGTGGGCCAGGGCTTGCCGCTGGCCGGCGGCATCATAGGGGCAGGCGGCGAGATCAGCTGGCCCAAACCGACACGCCCCGGCGACGTGCTGCATGTGGAGACCGAGGTCGTCAGCGTCACGCCCTCGCGCTCGCGGCCCGACCGTGGCATGGTGGTGGTGCGCAGCGAAACGCGCAACCAGCACGGCGACGTGTTGCAGCAATCGACTTACAAGCTGGTGGTGCCGCGTAAAGCCGGCTGAATGGGCGGCGGGCGTGCTTGCGCCTGGGAGTGGCTGTGCCAGAATTCACACAGGCAGCCAACTCGCGGAATACAACAAATGCTCATCAACTGTGTGGTCTACCAGAACGGCACCAAACTTGCCGACATCCCGGTCACCGAGATCAGCGACTACATCTGCCGGCCTGATGCCTTTGTCTGGGTGGCGCTGCAGGACGCCACGCCCGAAGAGCTGGAAGAAATGCGCGAGGAGTTCGGCCTGCATGAGCTGGCGGTCGAAGACGCGCGGCACGGCCACCAGCGACCCAAGATCGAGGAGTACGGCGCCTCGCTGTTCTCGGTGCTGCACCTGGTTGAGCCTTCCACCGAGAAGCCGGGTGAGCTTCACGTCGGCGAGGTCGACGTGTTCACCGGCAAGAATTACGTGCTCTCGGTGCGCAACCGCAGCAAAAAGGGATTCCTTGGTGTGCGTGAGCGCTGCGAGCGTGAACCCGAGCTTCTGCGCCACGGCTCGGGTTTTGTGCTGTATGCCCTGATGGACGCGGTGGTCGACCGCTACTTTCCCATCCTCGATGACCTTGAGACCGAACTGGAGCTGATTGAAAAGAAAATTTTCACGCCCGGCGCCGCGCGCAAGAACATCGAGCGGCTCTACGAACTGAAGGGCAGCGTGATGATCCTCAAGCACGCTGTCGCGCCCCTGCTGGAGGGCGCCAGCAAACTATACGGCGGCCGGGTGCCGCAGATCTGCAGCGGCGTGCAGGATTATTTCCGCGACGTCGTTGATCATCTGACGCGCATCAATGCGCTGATCGAAAACATGCGCGACACGATTGGCACCGCCATCCAGGTCAACCTGGCCATGGTCACCATTGAGGAGAGCGAGGTGACCAAAAAGCTCGCGGCCTGGGCCAGTATCTTTGCGGTGAGCACGGCGTTTGCCGGCATCTGGGGCATGAATTTCGAATCCATGCCCGAACTCAAGTGGCGCTACGGCTATGTGATGGCGCTCAGCATGATTGTGGTGACCTGCTCGCTTCTTTACTGGCGCTTCAGGCGCGCCAAGTGGCTGTAGAACCTGTTCACGGAGTTTAGGAAACACGTGGCAGGGTAAAAGCCTTGCGCGCCGCCAACGCCGCCTTGCGGCTGGCGCAGCCCTCAAGGTGGTCGTTGACCAGGCCCATGGCCTGCATGAAGGCGTACATGGTGGTCGACCCCACAAACGTCCAGCCGCGTTTTTTCAGGTCCTTGGACAGCGCGATGGAGGCGGGCAAGGCCGGCATGGCTTTGAGAGCCTCTTGCGTGATGCGCGGGGGCCGGCTTTTGGCCTCGGGCTCCAGCCGCCAGACATAGGCGCCCAGCGAGCCGAATTCTTTTCGCAGCTCGATCACACGTTGCGCATTGTTGATGGTCGAGGCGATCTTGCCCGCATGGCGGACGATGCCTGCGTCGTTCACCAGGCGCTTGATGTCGCGCGCGCCAAAACGCGCCACCTGCTCGGCATCGAAGTTGGCAAAGGCGCTGCGAAAGGACTCGCGCTTGTTCAGAATCGTCAGCCAGCTCAGCCCGGCCTGGAAGCCTTCCAGGCAGATCTTTTCAAACAGCCGGCGCTCGTCATCCACCGGAAAACCCCATTCGTTGTCGTGGTAGTTGCGGTACAGCGGCGTTGCCTGGCACCAGGCGCAGCGTGTGGTGCGGCTGTCATCGGTGAAAAGGCCGGCGGCGGGCGAAGCGGCTGCCTTTGGGGGAGGGGATGCGATGGTGGAAGGCATGGGCGGATTTTAGGCAGAGGCGGGCCGGCTTGTGTGGCCCCATCGGTTTGCCGTGGGTTTCTTTTTGGAAGGCCGGCGTTATCATGAAGACCACCCCCTTCACCGTCTGCAACTTCGGGAAACCGCACCATGTCGCTACAGCTCTGGCTCGCTTTCGTCGCCGCAACCGCCGTCCTGCTCATCATCCCCGGCCCCACCATACTGACCGTCATCAGCTATTCGATGGCGCACGGCAAGCGCGCCAATGTTCCGCTGGTCGCCGCCGTGGCTCTCGGTGATTCGACGGCGCTGGTCGTCTCGCTGTTCGGCTTGGGCGCCTTGCTCGCGGCCTCGGCTTTCTGGTTCACGGTGGTCAAGTGGGCCGGCGGCCTGTACCTGCTTTACCTGGGCATCAAACTTTTGCGTGCCGGCATCTCTCCCATGCAGGCGGTCGCGCCCGAGGCGCCGGGCTCGCTGTGGAAGCTGTTCGCCAACACCTATCTCGTCACCGCGCTCAATCCCAAGGGCATTGTGTTTTTTGTCGCTTTCCTGCCCCAGTTCATCAGCCCCGGCGTCGACGTCACGCGCCAGCTCTGGATATTGGCCTCAACCTTTGTGGTGATGGCCGGCCTGAACGCCACGCTGTATGCGGTGTTTGCCGCCTCGGCCCGCAGCTTGCTGGCGTCGCCGCGCGCGCAGAGGCGCTTCAATTTCGCGGGCGGCTCGCTGCTGTCGGCTGCGGGTGTCTGGGCCTTGCTGGCCAAACGGCCCGTTTGAAGTTACGCGCTATCAGGCGGCGGGTTGCCCGCTGAGTGTTCGCTGCATCACCGCCGCGCCCTGGGTCATCATCGCGTCGATGTAGCCTTCCAGCGCGTTCGGCAACACATCGGTGATCCAGACAAAACGCGTGCGGTTTTCTCCTTCGGCAAACAACTGCGCAGAGGCCATGTGGTGGGTAGCCTTGCCGCCGGTCACTGTGTAGCTGAGGCGATGCACCGCCTCATCAATGCCCACCAAAAGTTCATGAGCCTCCGCACCGTTGGCAAAGGTCACGGTACGGCTGCCTTCGCCGGGCTTGCAGTCAATCACAAAGCCCGGCGTCAGGCGCTGGTGCACGGCGTTGAAGTCGCGCAGGGCGTCCCAGACGCTTGCGATGCCTGCGTCGACGGTGAATTCCTTGTAGATGGTGGCCATGGTGGGGTTCCTCGTGGCGTCGGGGTGACGCTTTTGCCATTGCAGGCTAGCACTCAAAGAGGGCGGGGGCTAGCCTGATTTCGGTTTGTTTCTGATCTGGGGTTTTGGGTTTTTCTGCTGAGGGCGGTTGGCCGGGGGTTGCCCGGCGGCAACTTACTTTTCTTTTGCTTCGCCAAAAGAAAAGTAAGCAAAAGAAAAGGCGACCCTACTTGCTGCGTCCCTCCGCTTCGCTGCGGGCAACCTGCGGTGCTCGGTTCAGGCGGGGTCTCGCTAAACTCGCTTCGCTCAAACAACGCGATCCCTGATCCGCCTGAACCTCCGCTCCTCGGCGCATCCAGAAGGGGTGGGGAGAAGAAATACCGAATACCGAAGAAACAAGGACTCGCCGTGGTGAGTCCTTGTTGGTATTGGTATTGATTTCTTTGTCTTTTGTCCCCGATCCCGCTTGCCCCGTCCTGGCTGGGCCGAGGAGCGCAGACGTAGGCGGATAAGGGCTCGCGTTGTTTGAGCGAAGCGTAGCGTAGCGAGTTTAGCGAGACCCCGCCGTAGTCGAGCACCGCAGGTTGCCCCGTAGCGCAGCGTAGGGGACCCAGACTGCGGGTCGCCTTTTCTTTGGTGACTTTCTTTTGGCGAAGCAAAAGAAAGTTACTTGCCGCCGGGCAACCCCCGGCCAACAACCCTTAAAAGAGGGCGAAGAAGAATCAGAGATAGAGAGGGAGGGCGCGGAGGCCGGAGCAAGACCCGGCCCTAAACCGGAACTGTGTAATTCAAAGTCATCCTCCCCCCATCCACCACCACAATCTCCCCAGTGATGTAGCTGGCCGCATCGCTGGCCAGATAAGCCACGGTATCGGCGATCTCGGAGGGTTCGCCCAGGCGTTTCATGGGCGTGCGGCTCATGATTTTGGCTTTGGCTTCGTCGCTGGTGAGCACGGCCTTGGCGGCCAGTTCGGTGGCGATGGTGCCGGGTGCCACGGCGTTGACGCGCACGCCCTGGCCGGCCAATGAGAGCGCCATCACGCGTGTGAGCTGGTTGATGCCTCCCTTGCTAACGTTGTAGCTGGCAATCGTGGGAATGGCGAGCACGCCGTTGACGGAGCTCATGTTGACGATGCTGCCCTTGCCGGCGGCGGCCATGATACGCGCCACGGCCTGGCCGACCAGGAAGGAGCCCTTGAGGTTGATGCGCAGCACGGCGTCGAAGTCGGCTTCCGTCATATCGAGGAATTCGGCGGCCTTGAAGATGCCCGCGTTGTTGACCAGCACGTCGATGCGGCCGTGCGCTGCGACGGTTTGCGCGACCAGCGCGTCAACCTGGGTTTTGTCGCCGACATCGCAATGCACATACAGGCCGCCCAGTTCCTTGGCCAACGCGCTGCCACGTGCGTCGTCGATATCGGCAATCACCACATGGGCCTGCTCACGCGCGAAACGGCGCGCACAGGCCTCGCCTATGCCTTGCGCACCGCCGGTGACGATGCAGACACGGCCGGCCAGGCCGAAGGAGATGGTGGTGGAAGTTTGTGCGGCAGAAGGGGTGTTCATGCCCGCATGCTACCCGTATAGGCGGCGATGAAGTTTTTCGCGCTCTCGGCCACCTGGGCTGCCGTCATGCCGGGCTTGTACAGCGCAGAGCCTATGCCGAAGCCGCTGGCACCGGCAGCAAGGTAGGCGCCCATGTTGTCGGGTGTGACGCCACCCACCGGCATCACGGGAACCTGCTTGAGCAGCACAGCGCGCAAGGCTTTCACCACGGCCGGCGTGATCATTTCGGCTGGGAACAGCTTCAGGCCGGTGGCGCCGGCCTCAAGTGCGCCAAAGGCTTCGCTGGGTGTGATCACGCCTGGCAGGCAGACCATGCCCAGGCGCGCGGCTTCGCGCACCACGGCCGGGTTGAAATTGGGCGACACGATGAGCTGGCCGCCGGCGGCCTGCACATTGCGCACATCCTCGGGTGTCAGCACGGTGCCTGCGCCTATCAGGGCCTGGGGGTAGGCGCTGGCCATGGCGGCGATGCTGTCCAGCGGCTGCGGCGAGTTGAGCGGGATCTCGATCAGCGTCCAGCCCGCAGCGACCAGCGCCTGGCCGACGGCCGGGGCTTCGGCCGGTGTGAGCCCGCGCAGGATGGCGACCAGGGGAAGGGTGCCGAGGGCCTTGGAAAATTTCTGGTGTGCGTTGTTCATGGTGTTCTGCGGGTTGATGCGGCGGCAGGGCTGCGTCGCGGTCAGGCCAGGGTATCTGCAATGGCGCGCAGGCCGCGCCAGGTGGCGCCCGCGCCCACGCGCTGTACGGGCACGCCGAGCTGGGCCAGCGCCTGCTCATAACGGGCCGTGAGCGCTTCGGCGCCCATGACCACCACCGGCTCGCCGCGCGGCAGCGTCTGAGATTTGAGTTCTTCCCCAATCACCAGGCCCGACAGGTAGCTGGGCAGGGCCTCGCTGCCCATGCGATTGAACAGCGACAGCGTGCGGGTGCTGAAGGCGGTGTTTAGCAGGCCGGGGCCTGCCAGCGCGTGCGCAACGCCCCGACCGAAGGCGGCGTCATCGGCCGCGGGCTCATCCTCGGGCAGCATGCGCGCGAGGATGGAGTGGCGGCGCAGCAGCGCGTAAAACTCGCCGGTCATCCAGGTTGAGAAATCCGTCACCTTGCGATCGTTCACGCTGACCCATTTGCTGTGCGTGCCGGGCAGCACCAGGCGGGCATGGTCCAAGCCCAGCAACTGCAGGGCGCCGAAAATCTGCGTTTCCTCGCCGCGCATCACGTCCGGCACGCCGCCTTTGTCAATGCTCAGGCCCGGCACGATGGCGATACGGCCGGGATCCACCCATTCGAGCGCGGCGGCAATCGCGGCAAAGCCCGCGGGGCAGGCGCAGTAAGGCGCCTCGCGCCAGCCTTGCTTGCTGCCGGCCATGCCGGAAATCAGGCACAGCGTGCCGGGCGTCATCCAGTCGCCGAAGCAGCTTTCAAAAACGTCGGGAAACCCCCCGGCTTCCACCGTCAGGATGCCGCGCGGAAAAGCGCGTTCTTCCAGTGCCGCGCCATGTTCATCCAGCAGCGCGCCGCGCAGCGACGAACTGCCCCAGTCGACGGCCAGCAGGCGGCTCATAGCAAGGCCCTGACCTGTTCGGGGCGCGGCAGCGGCGCCACGGCGCCATAGCCTTGCACGGTGAGGGCGGCGGCCGCGTTGGCGTAGCGCGTGGCGTCGAACACCGTGTCGCCCTGGGCGATGCGTGCCAGCAGGTTGCCGCAAAAGCAGTCGCCCGCGCCGGTGGCGTCGACCAGCTTCACGCGGTGAACCGGCACGCGTTCTCGCCGAGTGCCGTCGCTCACCAGCGCACCGTCGCCGCCCAGCTTGAGCACCACGGTTTTGGCGCCCAACGCATGGCCCCAGTCCACCACCTGGTCGGGGTCCGTCATGCCGTTGAGGGTGGTGATGTCTTCCAGGCTGGGCAGGAAGATGTCGCACAGCGAGACGGCGTGGCGGGTGCAGGCCAGGGCCCGGTCCAGCGGCCAGAGCTTGAGCCGCAGGTTGGAATCAAAGGACACCAGGGTGCCGGCTTCCCTGGCGAGCTTCATCGCGGCGAAAGCCGTGTCGCAGGCGCTTGCGGAAATCGCCAGCGAGATGCCCGAGACATGCAACACCTTTGCCTGGCGCACCGCATCGGCCGCACCGGCCTGCTGCAGCCAGACCGGTGTCATGCGGCTGGCCGCGGAGCCCGCGCGCAGGTAGCTGAACTCATGCCCCTTGGGGCCGTGGGTGACGAAGTAAAGGCCGGTGCTGGCTTCGCTGTCTTGCTGGACGGCGGCGGTGGAAACATTTTCGGCGGCCCACAGATTCATCAGCGACTGGCCGAAGGTGTCGCCGCCCAGTCGGGTCAGGTAGGCGGTGCTGGCGCCGGCGCGCGCGGCCGCGATCACGGCATTGCTGGTGTCGCCGCCAAAGCCCTGCAGGTAGTTGGGCTGGCCGGCGGTGGTCTGGTTGAATTCCACCATGGCTTCGCCGAGCGCGACGACATCGAATTTTCTGGCTTGCATTGGGTTTCCTGGCTTGTTGCCTTCTGCCGGCACCGCGGCGCGGGCTTCTTGAAGGAAAGAACACCCGCGAAAAGCACGCCGCGCCTCAAAGCCTCAATGGTACCCGCCGCCTGCTTGCGGCGTTGTACCCGCGCTGTACCTGCTTCAGTGCTTTAGTGGTTGTCGCGCGGCACAAAAGCGCCGCGCTTGCCCACCAGGAAGTCCAGGTCCACGCCTTCGTCGGCCTGCAGCACATGGTCGACATAGAGCTTCCAGTAGCCCGAATTCAGCGGCGGCTGCGGCGGCTTCCAGCCGGCCATGCGTTTGGCCAGTTCCTCATCGCTCACATGCAGGTGCAGACGGCGGTTCGGCACGTCGAGCTCGATGATGTCGCCGTTTTGCACCAGGGCGAGCGGCCCGCCGGCGGCGGCTTCGGGTGCGGTGTGCAGGATCACGGTGCCATAGGCCGTTCCGCTCATGCGTGCATCGCTGATGCGCACCATGTCAGTGATGCCCTTGCGCAGCACCTTGGGCGGCAGCGGCATGTTGCCGACTTCGGCCATGCCGGGGTAGCCCTTGGGCCCGCAGTTCTTCAGCACCATCACGCAGTTCTCGTCGATGTCCAGGTTTTCATCGTCGATGCGTGCGTGGAAGTCTTCAATGGTTTCAAACACCACGGCCCGGCCCTTGTGCACCATGAGCGCGGGCGTGGCGGCGCTGGGCTTGATGACGGCGCCGCGCGGCGAAAGGTTGCCGCGCAGCACGGCGATGCCGGCCTTGTCCTTGAAGGGCGCCGAGAGCGGCTTGATCACGTCGGTGTTGAAGTTTTCCGCGTCGGCGATGTTTTCGCCAATCGTTTTGCCGTTGGCGGTGATGGCGCCGGTGTGCAGGTGCTGCTGGATCTCCTTCATGACCACAGGCAGGCCGCCGGCATAGCAGAAGTCTTCCATCAGGTATTTGCCCGAGGGCTGCAGGTTGACCAGGCAGGGCAGCTCGCTGGCCAGCCGGTCGAAGTCGTCCACCGTGAGTTCCACGCCGATGCGGCGCGCGATTGCGATCAGGTGGATGACGGCATTCGTCGAGCCGCCGATGGCGGCCAGGGTCTTGATGGCGTTCTCAAACGCCTGGCGCGTGAGGATTTTGGAGAGCGTGAGGTCTTCATGCACCATCTCGACGGCGCGGCGGCCGGCCAGGCGGGCCAGCACATTGCGCCTGCCGTCCACCGCCGGGTAGGCGGCGTTGCCCGGCAGGCCTATGCCCAGCGCTTCCACCATGCTGGCCATGGTCGAGGCCGTGCCCATGGTCATGCAGTGGCCGTGGCTGCGGTGCATGCAGCTCTCGGCTTCGAAGAACTCCTGCAGTTTCAGGGTGCCGGCACGCACCTGCTCGCTCATGCTCCAGACGCCGGTGCCCGAGCCCAGCTCCTGGCCGCGCCATTTGCCGCTCAGCATGGGCCCGCCGCTGACACCCACCGTGGGCAGGTCAACGCTGGACGCGCCCATCACCAGCGAAGGCGTGGTCTTGTCGCAGCCCATCAGCAGCACCACGCCGTCGATGGGGTTGCCGCGAATGCTTTCCTCGACGTCCATGCTGGCCAGGTTGCGGTACAGCATGGCGGTAGGGCGCAGCAGGGTCTCGCCCAGCGACATCACCGGGAATTCAAGCGGGAAGCCGCCGGCCTCGTACACGCCGATCTTGACCTGCTCGGCAATCGTGCGGAAGTGCGAGTTGCAGGGCGTCAGTTCGCTGAAGGTATTGCAGATGCCGATGACGGGCCGGCCGTCGAACTGGTCGTGCGGAACGCCCTTGCCCTTCACCCAGCTGCGGTAGGCGAAGCCGTCGCGGTCCTGGCGGCCGAACCATTGCTGGCTGCGGAGTTCATGGGCGGGTTTCTTCTTTGGCGTGTTCGGAGGTGTGCTCATGCGGGAAAGTCCTTAAGTCGTCAAACATATTATCGTCATACCATTGACCCCGCTATCTTAGTGAAAACCATGACCGCAGGAGTCCGTCCCGTGTCCGTTTCGTCCAGCCGTCCCCACATCCTCACCGTCGCCAAGCTTCCCCCTTTTCTGATGGAGCCCCTGCAGGCGGCTTATGAAGTCCATGACAGGCTGCATGAAACCGACCCGGCGGCGTTTGCCAGGGTGGCGCCGCTGATCCGCGGTATCGCCGGCGGCGGGGAATCCAAGGTGCCGCGTTCCTTGATGGACCAATTGCCCGCGCTGGAAATCGTTTCCATCATGGGGGTGGGCTATGACGGTGTGGATGTTCCCGCCGCGCTGGAGCGGCGCATCCCGGTTACGCACACGCCCGGCGTGCTCAATGACGAGGTGGCGGACCTGGCCATAGGCCTCATGCTGTCGGTGGCGCGCCGCATCCCGCTGGCGGACCGCTATGTGCGCGCGGGGCGCTGGGCCAAGGAGGGGCCCATGCCGCTGGCGCGCAAAGTCTCGGGCGCGCGCCTGGGCATTGTCGGCCTGGGTCGCATAGGCCAGGCCATTGCGAGCCGCGCCGAAGCCTTTGGCATGTCGATTGCGTATACGGGCCGCACGGCCAAGGCGGAACTCGCTTACACCTTTTACCCAACGGCTCAGGCGCTGGCCGCGCAGGTGGATTTCCTCATCGTGATCACGCCGGGCGGCGCCGGCACGCGCCACCTGATCAATGCCGAAGTGCTGAAGGCGCTCGGGCCCGGGGGTTACCTGATCAACGTGGCGCGCGGTTCGGTGGTCGATGAGGCCGCGTTGGTTGATGCGCTGCAGCAAGGCGCGATTGCCGGCGCGGCGCTGGATGTGTTCGAGAAGGAGCCGCATCCCAGCGAGGCGCTCTGGTCCATGGACAATGTGGTGCTGACGCCGCACATGGCCAGCGGCACGGTGCAGACACGCCACGCCATGGCGGGGCTGGCCATAGACAACCTGCGCGCCCACTTTGCAGGGCAAGCCCTCTTTACCCCTGTGCCGGAATGGCATTGAATCGACGCTGGGCTCGCGCCGGGAGCCCGGATGCTCCGGGTTTTCCATAGAAGGTCCGGAATTTAATCATCATATGATAACAATGCGTCAAAGAACGCAAGGCCCGAGTTTTTGCAGTTCAACAACCCCCACCCGCAGAGGAGACAAGCCAAATGAGACTCAAGACAATCCTGGCCGCCGCGATGGTCGCGGCAGGCCTCATATCGGCAGGCCAGGCCGCCGCCCAGGAAAAGCTCACCGTCTGGTGGGTCAAGGGCTTTTACAAAGCCGAGGATGACGCGCTCTTCGCCGCGATCAAGAAGTATGAGGAAAAGCACAAGGGCGTGAAGGTCGAGCTCTCGCAATATCCCGTGCAGGACATGATCCCGAAAACCGTCGCGGCCCTCGATTCCGGCAACCCGCCTGATGTGGCATACGCCGACGTCTATGACTTCCAGGTCGCGGGCAAGTGGGCTTTTGACGGCAAGCTCGAAGACATCAGCAGCGTGATCAACCCCATGCGCGCGCGCTTCGCGCCCAACACGGCGGAGACCGCCTTCCTCTACAACGACGCCACCAAGACGCGGGCCTATTACGCCTTCCCGATGAAGCAGCAGACCATGCACATCGAGTACTGGGTGGACATGCTCAACGAGGCCGGCTTTAAGGAGTCCGACATTCCCACGGCCTGGAAGGATTACTGGTCTTTCTGGTGCGACAAGGTCCAGCCCGCGCACCGCCAGAAGACGGGCAACCGCACCTTCGGCATCGGCCAGCCGCTGGGCGTGGATTCGAGCGACTCCTTCTATTCCTTCCTGACCTTCATGGACGCCTACAACGTCAAGCTGGTGAACGACAGCGGCAAGCTGCTGGTCGATGATCCTCAGGTGCGTGCAGGCCTGATCAGCGCCTTGACGGATTACACCCAGCCTTACACCAAGGGCTGCACCCCGCCTTCGTCCACCAGCTGGAAGGACCCGGACAACAACGTCGCCTTCCACAACAAGACCACCATCCTGACCCACAACGCCACGATCTCCATCGCCGCGAAGTGGCTGGACGACATGAATAACCCGGCACTCAAGCCCGAAGAGCGTGAAACCGCGAAGAAAAACTACACCGAGCGCATCCGCACGGCAGGCTTCCCGAACAAGCCTGACGGCAGCAAGATGGTTTACCGCGCCGCCGTCAAGGTGGGTGTGGTATTCAACCAGGCCAAGAACAAGACCCGTGCCAAGGAGTTTGTGTCTTTCCTGATGCAGGAAGAAAACCTCACGCCTTATGTGGAAGGCTCGCTGGGCCGCTGGTTCCCCGTGACCAAGACCGCGCAGCAGCGCCCGTTCTGGAAGGCTGATTCTCATCGCACAGCCGTTTACAACCAGTTCATGAACGGCACGGTCAACTTCGAGTTCACCAAGAACTACAAGTTCACCATCCTGAACAACGAGAACGTGTGGGCCAAGGCGGCCAACCGCGTGATCAATGAAAAGATGCCGGTGGACAAGGCTGTTGACGAAATGATCGCCCGCATCAAGACCGTGGCGAACTGACCGCAGACTGACTGAAGAAAGCCGCGCCGCCCGCCTGATCCGCGGGCCGGCGGCGCGCGTCACCAAAGCATCCAAAGCAAAGCATGAGCACTGCAACCCTCCAACAGGCCGCCCCCTCCGTGCGTGCCGAGCGCGCCGCCATGACTTCGTGGGAGAAGTGGGGGCTTGCGCTGGTCGTTCCCTACCTGCTGATTTTCCTGGTCTTCGTGATCTATCCCGTGGGCTATGGCCTGTGGCTGGCCCGCCATCCGGACAGCTATGAGCGGCTGTTTGCCGACCCGATTTTTTTCCGTTCACTGGTCAATACGGTGGTGTTCATCGTCGTGGCGGTCAACCTCAAGATGATCGTCGCGCTGTTCCTGTCGGGCTTTTTCCTGAACACGCGCTGGTGGATCAAGGCGCTGTCGGTGATCTTCATCCTGCCCTGGGCCGTGCCCTCCATCCCGACCATTTTGTCGATGCGCTTCATGCTCAACCCCGAGTGGGGCGTCATCAACACCCTGATTTTCAAGATGACCGGCGTGGATGGGCCCAACTGGCTCAATGACCCGACGCTGGCCCTGTCGTTTTCCATGCTGGCCCACATCTGGAAATCCTTGCCCTTCTGGACGCTGATTTTGCTGGCCGGGCGCATGGCGATTCCCGCCGAGCAATATGAGGCGGCCTCGGTGGACGGCGCCTCGGTCTGGCAGAAGTTCCGCTTCATCACCTGGCCGTCGATGCGCTCGCTGTACCTGACCTCGACCATCCTCTCCATGATCTGGACACTGGGCGACTTCAACAGTGTCTACCTGCTCACGGGCGGCGGGCCCGCCGACCTCACGCACGTGCTGGCCACGCTGGGCATACGTTATTTGCGGCTGGACCAGGTCGACTTGTCGCTGGCTTCCATCGTCGTGGCGCTGCCGTTGGTGCTGCCGCTGGTGTACTTCATGATGAAAAGGTTGTCCAAATGAGCCGCGTCACACTGCGCACCGTCACCCGGGAAGCCAGGCTGCTGCTGGTCGGTATCCCGGTCCTGCTGTGGACGCTGATCCCGATCTACCACATGGTGCTGTTCGCGATCTCCCCGCGCAACGAAGCCACCACCGGGCGCCTCTGGCCCAAGAGCCCCACGCTCAGCAATTTCGAGACGGTGTTCTGGCAAAAGCATTTCTACCTCGACCACTTCTGGGAGCAACTGGGCAACTCTCTGGTGATCGCGCTGTCCGTCGGTGTACTGACCCTGGTGGTCGCCACCACCGCGGCTTTTGCCATCAGCCGGCTCAAGGTGCGCGGCGGCCGCACGGTGATGAACATGGCGCTCTTCACCTACTTCATTCCCGCCGCCTTCCTGGCCGTGCCCATGTACAAGACCATGGGTAACTACGGCATGCTCAACCACCAGTGGTCGCTGATCCTGGCCATGGTGACCATCGCCTCGCCTTATTGCATCTGGGTGCTCAAGCAGGCCTCCGACAAGCTGCCTTATGAACTCGACGAGGCGGCCCGCATGGACGGTGCCACGGCCATGCAGTTGTTCCGCCTGGTCTACCTGCCGCTCATGGTGCCTTCGCTGGTGGCGGTGGGCACCTATGCGCTGCTGCTGGCCTGGAACGAATACCTCTACGCCTTCCTGCTGCTGTCCAGGGACACCAGCGTGACGCTGGCGGTGGCTCTGGGGAATTTCCTCGCCGCCGATGACTCGCCGTGGGAACTGCTGATGGCCACTGGCCTCATTTACGCGCTGCCGCCCGCGGCCATTTATTACGCTTTCAAACGCTATATGGTGTCGGGCCTGACGGCCGGCGCCGTGAAAAGTTGACCGGGAAAATCCAAACATGGCTTCTGTATCGTTTCGCAATATTGAAAAGGCCTTCGGCAAGGTCAAGATCATCCACGGCATCAGCTTTGACATCTCCGACGGCGAATTCGTCGTGCTGGTCGGCCCTTCGGGCTGCGGCAAGTCCACGCTGCTGCGCATGCTGGCCGGGCTGGAGGAAATCAGTGGCGGCGAGATGTCGATTGACGGCAAGGTCATCAACCAGCTCGACTCCAAGGACCGCGACATCGCCATGGTGTTCCAGAGCTATGCGCTCTATCCGCACATGACGGTGCGCGACAACATGGCTTTCAGCCTGAAGCTGCGCAAGGCCGATGCCGAACTCACCAACAAGCGCGTGGGCGACGCCGCACGCATCCTGAACCTCGAAGCGCTGCTGGACCGTTTCCCGCGCGAGCTCTCGGGCGGCCAGCGCCAGCGCGTGGCCATGGGGCGCGCCATTGTGCGCGACCCCAAGGTTTTTCTGTTCGACGAGCCGTTGTCCAACCTGGATGCCAAGCTGCGCGTGGCCATGCGCGCCGAGATCAAGGCCCTGCACCAGCGGCTGAAGACCACCACGGTTTATGTCACGCACGACCAGATCGAAGCCATGACCATGGCCGACCGCATCGTGGTGATGCATGACGGCATCATCGAACAGATCGGCACACCGCTGGAGCTGTTCGACCGGCCCGGCAACCTGTTTGTCGCGCAGTTCATCGGTTCGCCTGCCATGAACGTCATCAAGGGCACCTTGCGCAAGGACGGCGGCCGCGCCTGGGTCGAGGCCCAAGGCCACCAGTGGCCGATTGGCCAGATCGCCAAGGCGCAGGACGGGCAGCCCGTGCACTACGGCGTGCGCCCCGGCGACTTGTCGCTGTCCATGACAGGCCAGGGCATCCCGGCCAAGGTCATTGTGGTGGAGCCCACCGGCGCCGAAACAGAATTGCTGCTCGACGTGGGTGGCGCCAAAGTCATCCTGGTGATGCATGGCCGTACGGCGGTGCGCCCCGACGAGACCGTGTATCTGGAAGTCGCGGCCGGCAAGACGCATGTGTTTGACGATGCGAGCGGCAACCGGCTGGATTGAGGCCATCCATGGTGTTGAACTCTTTCAGGCTTGACGGGCGTCTGGCGCTGGTAACGGGCTCTTCGGGCGGCATCGGCTTTGCCTTGGCGCGCGGCCTGGGCCAGGCGGGTGCTGCGCTTGTGCTCAACGGCCGCGACAGCGCCAGGCTGGAGCGCGCGGCAGGCATGCTGCGCGAAGAGGGCCTCACAGTCCACACGCGCGGCTTTGACGTCACCGACGCCGCCGCGGTACAGGCCGCGGTGGAGGGCATCGAAACCACACTGGGTGGCATAGACATCCTCGTCAACAACGCCGGCATGCAAAGGCGCATGCCCTTGCAGGACTTCCCCGAGCAAGACTGGCATGAGCTGATGCGCACCAATGTCGACAGCGTGTTTTTTGTTGGGCAGGCGGTTGCCCGCAAGATGATTCCGCGCGGCAAGGGCAAGATCATCAATATCTGCTCAGTGCAAAGCGAGCTGGGGCGCCCGAATATCGCGCCTTATACAGCCAGCAAGGGCGCGGTCAAGATGCTGACCAAGGGCATGGCGATCGACTGGGGTCCCCATGGTATCCAGGTCAACGGCCTGGGCCCCGGCTACTTCAAGACCGAGCTCACCGAAAAACTCGTGGCTGATGAACAGTTCAGCGCCTGGCTCACGGCGCGCACGCCCAGCAGGCGCTGGGGCGATGTGGCCGAGCTTGCCGGCGCGGCCGTGTTCCTGGCCAGTGACGCTTCCAGCTTTGTCAACGGCCATGTTTTGTATGTCGACGGCGGGGTGACGGCGACTTTGTAAAGCGCCGCCGGCCCCCTTGCAACAAGGGAGAAACATCATGCGTGGACTTGTCTGTCATGCGCCCCTGGACCTGCGCCTGGACGCGCTGGATACCGAACGCCTGGGCCCGCAGCAACTGCGGGTAAGGGTGGCTTACGGTGGCATTTGCGGCTCCGACCTGCACTACTTCCAGCACGGTGGCTTCGGTACGGTGCGCATCAAGGAGCCCATGGTGCTGGGCCATGAGGTGTCGGGCGTGATCGAGGCCGTGGGCAGCGAGGTCGGCGGCCTGCGCGTGGGCCAGCGCATCGCGATTTCACCGTCGCGCCCCTGCGGCGCCTGCCGCTTCTGCCAGCAGGGCCTGCACAACCATTGCATGGATATGCGCTTTTACGGCAGCGCGATGCGCTTTCCGCACATCCAGGGCGCCTTTCGCGAAACACTGGTGATCGAGGCCGCACAGGCGCATCCTGTAGCGGACGAACTGCCGCTGTCCGAAGCCGCACTGGCCGAGCCGCTGTCGGTGGGCCTGCACGCCATTTCGCGGGCCGGCTCAGTGTTCGGCAAGCAGGTGCTGGTCACCGGCTGCGGCCCCATAGGCGCTTTGCTGATCGCCGGCCTGCGGCGCGCGGGCGCGGCTCGCATCGTGGCGGCCGACATTGCCGAGCTTCCCCTGGCCTGCGCCAAAAAAATGGGGGCCGATCAGACCATCAACCTGGCACAGGAACCGGACGGCCTATCTGAGTTCGCTGTCGGGAAAGGTCAGTTCGATGTGATGTTCGAGGCCTCGGGCAATGAAAAGGCCCTGGTCGCCGGCCTGGATGTGGTGGCGCCGCGCGGCGTTATCGTGACGGTGGGGCTGGGCGGCAATGTCTCGCTGCCGCTGAACACCCTGGTTGCCAAGGAGCTGGAGCTGCGCGGCACCTTCCGCTTCCACCCCGAATTCGCTGTGGCCGTGGCCTTCCTGAACCAGCGGCTCATCGACGGCCGGCCGGTGATTACCGATATCGTGGCATTTGACCAGGCCACGCATGCCTTTACACTCGCCGGCGACAAGCGCCAATCCATGAAGGTGCAGATCGCCTTCGGCGGAGAAACTTCATGATGCTGGTGTGCCTGCTTTCCACACTCACTCACCGGAGTCCTTTGTGACTGTTTTCTCCAAAGTCATTCTTTATACCGATACCGACGGCCGGGCCAAATTCCGGGAGGAGGCCATCCCGCTGGGCGAAGGCTCGCCGCAGGCCATGCTGTCCCAACTGTTCGCCTCGGGCGGCTACCAGCTGCGCCACAGCCCGCCGGGGTTTCGCAGCCAGTTCCATTGCACGCCGAACCCGCAGTGGGTGTTCATCCTGGGCGGCCAGATGGAAATCGGCCTGCAGGGCGGCATCTCGCGCATCTTCAAGCCGGGCCAGCATTTCTATTCGGCCGATGTCCTGCCGGCCGGCGCCACCTTTGACCCGGCGCTGCACGGCCACTGGAGCGCGCAGGTGGGGCCTGATCCGCTGGTCACGCTGTTTGTGCGGGGTTGAAGGGGCACCATGGCCACCATGAAAAACGTCCACGGCAACACGGTTGACCATATCGGTGAAGCCATCGTCGCGGGCCGTTATGCCCCCGGCATGGCCATGCCGCCGGAGCCGGTGCTATGCGAAGCGCTGGGCGTGAGCCGCACGGTGGTACGCGAGGCCGTCAAGTCGCTGATTGCCAAGGGGCTGGTCACCACCGGCCCCAAGGTCGGCACCCGCGTGCTGACCGAGGAACACTGGAACTGGTTCGACCCCGACGTGATCGCCTGGAAGGCCAAGGCCGGCATCACGCCCGAATTCCTGCGCGACCTGGTGGAACTACGGCGCCTGGTGGAGCCCGCCGCCGTGCGCATGGCCGCCGAACGCGCCACGCCGCAGGAGATCGCTGAAATCGAAGAGGCTTTCGCCGGCATGAAACGCGCCGTGGAGGGCGGGGGCGACTATGTCACCTACGACCTGCGCTTTCACCAGGGCCTGCTGCGCGCCGCGCACAACCGCATGCTGATCCAGATGAGCAAGGCACTGGGCGCCTTGCTGCGCACCAGCTTTGAGATATCCACCAGCCGCAAGGACGGCCCCAAACGCTCCCTGCCGCTGCACAGGGCGGTGCTGGATGCCGTGATCGCGCACAACCCGGCCAAGGCCGAAAAAGCGATCCTGATGCTGATTGACGGCGCGCACGAGGATATCGAGCTGGTGCTCGGCTCGCGGCGGCGCCTGCCCAAACTGAGCCAGCCGGCCAAGCAGCTCAAGGCGGCAGCCTGAACCTTAGCGGCCCACATAGGGGCCGGACAGGGGTTAACGGCCGGTAAAAGGGCCGGAACCGCCTGGGCGGCGAGGTCCATTGCCCCGGCCACCACCACCACCACCGCCACCACCCGAGCGATTGCCCCGGTAATTGCCGCGGTTGCCACCCGTAGGCTGCCCGGAAGACGGGAAGCCCGAAGAAGCGTGGCTGGCGGGTTGGCGGTCGTCGTAGTCGTTGCGCGGCTCCCTGGCTTCGTTGCGGGGCGCGCGCGGCTGCTGCTGGTCACCGCGCTGGCGCTGCGCCTGTTGCGGCTGTCGCGGCGGCTGGCCGTTCTGCGAATAACCGGAGCTCTGGCGTGGCTGGCCCGGATTCGGTGTGCGGGGGCCGCGACCGCCGCCGCCATTGCCATTACCGCCACCGTTACCGCCATTGGCGGGGCCACGGCCGCGGCCGCCACCATTACCGCCGCCGTTCGCGCCGCGCGCGGGCTGGGCGGCCTTGTTGTCGCGGATGCGTTGCATCATCTCGCTGCGGGCTGCCTTGGCGGCGGCCTGCATGACTTCGCGGCTGGGCGGCTTGCCCAGGCCGCCCCAGATGGTCTGGCGGCCCATGGCCAGCGGCTCGGCGCGTTCGCCGGGCTCGGCTTCAAAGCCGGGGACGATGATTTTTTCGATGTTCTGCTTGGTGAAGCGCTCGATGTCCTGCATGAAGCCTTCTTCATCGAGGCAGACCAGGCTGACGGCCTCGCCGCTGTTGCCCGCGCGCCCGGTGCGGCCGATGCGGTGCACATAGTCTTCGCTCACATTCGGGATTTCGTAGTTCACCACGTGTGGCAACTCGTCGATGTCGATACCGCGGGCGGCGATGTCGGTGGCCACCAGCGCGCGGATGGTGCCGCTCTTGAAATCGGCCAGGGCCTGCGTGCGCGCGGTCTGGCTCTTGTTGCCGTGCAGCGCCATCGCGGGAATGCCGTGCTTGGTCAGGTGCTCGGCCACATTGTTGGCGCCGAACTTGGTGCGGGTGAACACCAGCACCTGGCTCCAGTTGTGCTGGTTGATGATGTGGGTCAGCAGCGCCTTTTTCTTGGTCCGGCCGACGGGGTGTATGGTTTGCGTGATGCGCTGCACCGTGGTGTTGCGCGGCGTGACCTGGATGGATTCGGGGTTCTTGAGCAGGCCGTTGGCCAACTCGCGGATTTCATCGCTGAAGGTCGCGCTGAACAGCAGCGACTGCTTCTGCTTGGGCACCAGGGCCAGCACCTTCTTGATGTCGTGGATGAAGCCCATGTCCAGCATGCGGTCGGCCTCATCGAGCACCAGGATCTGCACCTGGCTCAGGTCCAGTGTGCCTTGGGTCGCGTGGTCCAGCAGGCGGCCGGGGGTGGCGACCAGGATATCCACGCCGCGGCGCAGCTTGTCGATCTGTGCGCCCATGCCGACGCCGCCGAACATCACCATGGACGTGAGGTCCAGGTATTTGCCATAGGTACGCACGCTTTCCTCGACCTGGGCCGCGAGTTCGCGGGTTGGGGTGAGGATGAGGGCGCGCACGGCGTTGACGCCGCGGCGGTTGGTGACGCGCGCTTCGGTGGACAGGCGCTGCAGCAGGGGCAGGGTGAAGGCCGCGGTCTTGCCGGTGCCGGTCTGGGCGCCGCCCAACAGGTCGCCGCCCTTGAGGACGGCGGGAATGGCCTGGGCCTGGATGGGGGTGGGGGAGTCGTAGCCTTGCTCGAGCACGGCCTTCAGAATGGCCGGGGCCAGGTTCAATTCTTCAAATGTCATGATGTGGCGCCGTAGGGCGCTTTGGATCGGCCTGTTGGGCGCCTTGCGGGGAAGGCGACCCGCCAGTCATAGGCAGATGGGGTCAGTAAGTCGGGCCGAAACATCGTCAGCTGCCACTTGAAGCGCTGGCCGGATGTGCCCAAATGTTGCAGGCAACTGGAGCCGGCAACGCCCCTATTGTCGCACAGCAACGATAATGGGGGGTTCACGCCAAAAAACACGTCCCTTCAAAAGGCGTTCGCGCCGCGGCGCAGCGTGTGGTTCCAGCCCGCGAAAAAGCCCGCAGGCAGCCCGTAAAAACAGCTTTTGCGGACCGCCGGCAGCCCGTTTTCCGGCATTGTTGTTTTCATTTTTACCAAAGAAACCCGATGGCTCAGTACGTCTTTACCATGAACAAGGTCGGCAAAATCGTGCCGCCCAAGCGCCATATCCTCAAGGAAGTGTCGCTCAGCTTCTTCCCGGGCGCCAAGATCGGCGTGCTGGGCACCAACGGCTCCGGCAAGTCCACGCTGCTCAAGATCATGGCCGGGCTGGACAAGGAAATCGAAGGCGAAGCCACCCCCATGCCGGGCCTGAACATCGGCTACCTGCCGCAGGAGCCCAAGCTGGATCCCGAGCACACCGTGCGTGAAAGCGTGGAAGCCGGCATGGGCGAGGTGTTTGCCGCCAAGGCCCAGCTGGAAGCCGTGTACACGGCCTACGGCGAGCCTGACGCCGACTTCGACGCCCTGGCCGCCGAGCAGGCTCGCCTGGAAGCCATCATCGCCACCGCCGGCACCGATTCCGAGCACCAGCTTGAAATCGCCGCCGACGCGCTGCGCCTGCCGCCCTGGGACGCCAAGATCGGCGTGCTGTCGGGCGGTGAAAAACGCCGTGTGGCCCTGTGCAGCCTGCTGCTGTCCAAGCCCGACATGCTGCTGCTCGACGAACCGACCAACCACCTGGACGCAGAATCGGTGGACTGGCTGGAGCAGTTCCTGCAGCGCTTTTCGGGCACCGTGGTGGCCATCACCCACGACCGCTACTTCCTCGATAACGCCGCCGAGTGGATTCTGGAACTGGACCGCGGCCACGGCATCCCCTGGAAGGGCAACTACAGCAGCTGGCTGGACCAGAAGGGCGAGCGCCTGGCGCAGGAGCAAAAGGGCGAGGAAGCCCGCGCCAAGGCCCTGAAGAAGGAGCTCGAATGGTCGCGCCAGAACCCCAAGGCGCGCCAGGCCAAGAGCAAGTCACGCCTGGCCCGTTTCGAGGAACTCTCCGACTACGAATACCAGCAGCGCAACGAAACCCAGGAAATCTTCATCCCCGTGGCCGAGCGCCTGGGCAATGAGGTCATTGAATTCAAGAATGTCAGCAAATCCTTCGGTGATCGCCTGCTGATCGACAACCTGAGCTTCCAGATTCCGGCCGGCGCGATTGTCGGCATCATCGGCCCCAACGGCGCGGGTAAATCCACGCTGTTCAAGCTGATCACCGGCAAGGAGCAGCCCGACAGCGGCGAGGTCAGCCTCGGCAAGACCGTGCGCATGGCGGTTGTCGACCAGCACCGCGACGACCTGGCCAACGACAAGACCGTCTGGGAAGACATCTCCGGCGGCCTGGACATGCTGACCGTCGGCAAGTTCACCATGCCCAGCCGCGCCTATGCCGGCCGTTTCAACTTCAACGGCGCCGACCAGCAAAAGCGCGTCGGCATGCTGTCCGGCGGCGAGCGCGGGCGCTTGCATCTGGCCAAGACCCTGATCGCGGGCGGCAATGTGTTGCTGCTGGACGAACCCTCGAACGACCTGGACGTGGAAACCCTGCGCGCGCTTGAAGACGCGTTGCTCGAATTCGCCGGCTCGGTGCTGGTGATCAGCCATGACCGCTGGTTCCTGGACCGTATCGCGACCCACATCCTGGCCGCCGAAGGCGACAGCCAGTGGACCTTCTTCAACGGCAACTACCAGGAATACGAAGCCGACAAGAAGAAGCGCCTGGGTGAAGAGGGTGCCAAGCCCAAGCGCGTGCGGTTCAAAGCCTTGCACTAAGTTTTTGCGGTTCCTTCATCGGAGCCCGGTAGTCCGCTCCTTCCCCCTCTGGGGGAAGGCTGGGATGGGGGCCGGTGGCGCATGATATTGCGCGGTGCCTGGTGGAAGGCCGCTAGCCCTCGCCCCGCCCTCTCCCAGAGGGCGAGGGGGCAAAACCAGAAAGCCGCATCAAATTCCTGCGGAGATAGCAATGACCGACGAAGAAGTCCTGACCAAAACCCGTGCATGGCTCGAGAAAGCCGTGATCGGGCTCAACCTGTGCCCGTTTGCCAAGGCGGTTTACGTCAAGAACCAGGTGCGTCTGGTCATCAGCCATGCGCGGCATGCGGATGACTTGCTGGAAGAACTGGACCGCGAGCTGGACTTGCTGGCCGCCACGCCGGCGGAAGAAGTCGATACCACTTTGCTGATCCATCCCACACTGTTCGACGATTTCCTGGACTTCAATGACTTCCTGGAAATCGCTGAAGGCGCGGTGGACGAGCATGGCCTGGAGGGCGTGATCCAGCTGGCCAGCTTTCACCCGCGCTTCCAGTTTGAGGGCACAGAGCCCGACGACATCAGTAATTACACCAACCGCGCGCCTTTTGCCATGCTGCATTTGCTGCGCGAAGAGAGCGTGGAGCGTGCGGTGGAGGCGTTCCCCGAGGCCGAGGCCATCTTCGAGCAGAACATCGCAACACTCGAAAAGCTGGGCCACACGGGCTGGAAGGCGCTGGGCCTGTAGCCTGGCGCGGCAACAGCTGCGGCAACCTGCTACTTGGGCAGATACTGCTTAAGCACCGCCTGCAGCTGCGCGAAATTGAAGGGTTTGGTCACATAGGCGCTGGCGCCCAGGCGCAAGGCTTCTTCGAGCCGTTCCGATTCCGCGCTGGCCGACAGGAACACCAGGGGCACGTGTTTGAGCGCCGGCTCCGCCTGTAGCGCGGCCAGTACTTCGATGCCACTCATCTGGGGCATCATCACATCACAAAAAATCAGGTCCGGCCGCTGTTCCCTGGCCAGTTGCAGGCCCGTGCCGCCGTCCGCCGCCGCAAAGCCTTCATGGCCCTCCAGCCGGACGAAGCGCAGCAGGTTGTCCCGTATGTGGGACTCATCTTCAATCACCAGAATGCGCGCCATGGTTTTTTCGCATCAAAGGCCCCTGCTGTCGTTGTTGGAGGGGCGAAATTCCCTGACTGCCAGGCCGCGGACAATGCCTTTGCCGCCGCGCTGGATTGCCGCCAATCTTAGAACTTTTTACTCCCTCGAGGGAGGCGGTTTCCCTCGGACCGTGAAAAGGTTCCTGTCGACGTTGTTTCCCGGATTCACGCCGGTGCGCAGGCGCCTGCTGCCGGCTTCGATGCCTTAAATCGTGACGGTAAAGCGCGTGCCCTGGCCCACCACGCTCGCGACGTCGATGCGGCCGCCGTGCAGGTCGACAGAGTTTTTGACGATGGCCAGGCCCAGGCCTGTGCCGTGGATCTGGCCGACATTGCTGGCGCGGTGAAACCATTCGAACAGGTGGGGGAGCTCCTCGGCCGGAATGCCTATGCCCTGGTCGGCCACCTCGAAAGCCACCCGCCCCTCCGGGGAAGAGACGCGAAACAGCACCTTCCCGCCCTGCGGCGAATATTTGATGGCGTTGGACAGCAGGTTGCCGAAAATATGGCGCAGCAGCTTTTCATCAAAAAGCCCGACCGACGGCTCGGCCTCGAACTCCAATGCGAGTTCGCAGCCCGCTTCCGGGTGCTGGGTGCGGGCGTCCTCAAGCAGGTTCTGGCAAAGCACCCGAAGGTCGACCTCCGCCGGCCGGAACTCCAGCATCTGCGCCTCCACCTTGCCCAGCAGCAGCACGCGGTCGAGCATCTGGGTCATGCGCTGCACGCCGGTTTCTATGGTGTCTATGACCTCGGCTTTTTCGGGCCCGGGCATGCGGTCTCCGTAGTGTTTGAGCAGCTCGGCCGACGACAGGATGAAGGCCAGCGGCGTGCGGAATTCGTGCGAAGCCACCGAGATGAAGCGCGACTTCATATTGTTGAGCTCGGTCTGCCGCTGCAGGGTCTGGCGCTGCGTGAGTTCGGCCTGCAGGCGGGCCGTGGCGTCCACCACGAAGATCAACGTCGCTTCTCGCTTGCCCCATTCGATCTGCACGGCGGAGAGCTCCAGCGAACGTGTATCGCCCGATTGCGTGATCACGCGAAAGCTGTACATCGAGTCCACCTCGTCGCCGCGAAGGCGGCGTTCATGGCGCTCGCGCATCACGGGCAGGTCGTCGGGGTGGACGGTCGCCGTGTAGTGCTGGGACAGCAGGTAGTCACGCGGGTGGCCGACGATGCGCTCCAGGCTGGGATTGACGAAGACCATGCGGCCGTCCTGCACCACGACCACGCCGACACCGACGTTCTCAATCACCGTGCGGTAGCGCTCTTCCGATTTGCGCAGCTCGTCCAGCGCCTGGTAGCGCTCGATGGCGCTGCTGACGTGGTTGGCGACAAACGACAGGATTCCGGCATCCGAGTCGGTGTAGGCCACGCCCGGTTCATAGCCCTGCACCGCCAGCACGCCGCCTATGGCGCCGCGTATGTGCATGGGCACGCCCAGCCAGGAACTGAAGGTCATGTCGCCGCTGCCTTCCGTCACCTGCCCGCCGGCTTCCAGCAGCTTGAGCCGCGCGGCGTCGATGATCTGCGGCCGGCCGGTGCTGAGCACGAACTCGGTCAGCCCGCGCCGGTAGGGCACATTGCTGCGCTGCAGCGTGTCGCCGTCGCGTTCGTCCACGTAATAGGGGAAGTCCTTGCGCTGCTTTTGTGCGTCGTAAAGGCACACATAGCAGTTCTTGGCGTACAGCAGCTCGCCCAACAGGCCGTGCACCGACTGCAGGAAATCGTAGAAGGAGAGGTCGGCCGCCGCCCGTTCGGCGATGCGGTAAAACACCCGCTGCAGGGTTTCGGCCTTTTTCTGTTCGCGCGCTTCGGCCTGCAGCTCGCGGGTGCGCTGCTCCAGCCACAAGGTGGCCGAGGTTTCCTGCTTCTGCTTTTCGAGCTGCAGGTTCCGGTAGTCGGCCTGCAGCGCCTGGTATTGCTGTTGCAGCTGCTGGAGCTGGAGTTGCAGGTCGGCGTCAGACGGCATGGCGCGGCTTTCGTGCTCGGGTGAAATGATGGCCGCCGCAATGGCTGTGCCCGAGTTTGATTATGCGGCCATGGGCCGGCTGACGCGCTCTTGGAAACTTGCGGTTTTCCCTTGGTGCCGGACGTGCTTCCTGGCGTTCAGGGGGTGTTCAACCCATCCACCGTCTGGAACATGGCCTCGCGCGCCTGCGCCACGATCTGCGTGCGCCATTCATCGGAATCGACGTAAAAGGCGTTCATCATCTGGCGTTTGATCGCCGCGTGAATCTCGGGCGGCGTTTCGGGGTGTTTGTGCAGCCAGTGGTCGGCGCGAAGGGCGGCGATGATGTCGAGAATCGGCAATGTGCCGTATTCCATGGCCATGCCGGTGTATTCGGCCTGCGGGCATTCGTCATACACCGCGCTCCACATCAGGCCCGTCAGGTGCGCTGAAGTGGAAGATCCGTCATAAATCGAGGTCACCGGCGTCGCGCCGCCGCCGTCCCACCAGGCGCGCGCGCGGGCCAGGGCGTTGTCGTCGTCATCGCAGGCAAAAATGCGTTCACCCACACCGCTGGGCCCCAGGCCGGTGTGCAGGTCCATCCAGGCGATGCGGCGGGCCCGCCGTCCGAAGGTGCGCAGCACCTCGCGCAGGGTCCGGTTGCTCCAGGTCGGTTCGGTTCCGCCGAAGAACATGCCGTCGGCGTATTCATGCTGCCCCTGCGAAACGGCCGCCTGGTAGCGCGTCACGCCGTGGGTGTCGATGTAGGCGGCGATGGCGGCGTGGTTCTCATCGGTGGGCGGCCATTGTGCCGGCAGCAGCAGGTCGTGGACTTCACGATAAGCCTCATTCACCGGCAGGGGCTTGGCGAAGTCATGGAAATTGCGGTTCAGGTCCACGTTTTCCTGCGTGGTGCGCCGCGCATGCGAAAAACCATGGGGATTGAGCGCGTGGATATAGAGCACCGCCACGCCGCCGGTTTGGGCCTTGGCGCGCCACTCGGCATCGCGCGCGGCATGCACCTGCACACCCGATCCGCAGTAACCTTCCACACCGTGGCAGGCGCTGCTGACCACGAAGAGCCGCTCGGCATCCGGCGAGCCGTCCAGGGCTACGTCCATGGCGAGCGTCTCGCCGTCACGGCCCCTGAGCGGGTGTTCATAGGAACGAAGCGCCATGCCGGCGGCGCCGGCCGTCTCCAGGAATTTGGCGCGCGCAGCCGCATAGCTGGCTGAAAAAGCCGCGTTGATATTCATGTTGTTGTTCGCGTGGTCAGGATTCAGGCCTTGGCGGGCGAGCCCAGCCAGCGCGTGGCCAGCTGTACCCAGTAAGTGCCGCCCAGGGGGATCAGGTCATCGTTGAAGTCGTAGCTGGGGTTGTGCAGCGTGCAGGGCCCCTCGCCATGGCCCATGTCGCGGTGCGCGCCGTCGCCGTTGGAAATAAAGCAGTAGGCGCCGGGCTTGGCCTGCAGCATGTAGGCGAAGTCCTCCGCGCCCATGGTGGGCTCCTGCGCCAGCACCCTGTCCGCGCCCACGATGTCTTTCATCACCTGCCGCGCGAACTCGGCTTCGGCGGCGCTGTTGACGGTGGGCGGGTAGTTGCGTATGAACTCGAATTCGCAGCGCGCCTCGAAAGCGGCGCAGGTGTGCTCGGCCACTTCCTTCATGCGTTTTTCAATCAGGTCCAGCACTTCGATGCTGAAGGTGCGCACCGTGCCCTGCAACTCGCAGGAGTCGGGCACCACATTGGTGGCTTCGCCGGCGTGGATCATGGTCACCGAGATGACACCCGCGTCCACGGGTTTTTTGTTGCGGCTGATGATGTTCTGGAAGGCCTGCACCATCTGGCAGGCCACCGGCACCGGGTCTATGCCGTTGTGCGGCATCGCCGCGTGGCTGCCCTTGCCGCGTATCGTGATCTTGAATTCATTGCTCGAGGCCATCACAGGCCCCGCGCTCACGGCGAAGTTGCCCACCGGCGCGCCGGGCCAGTTGTGCATGCCGAAGACCGCCTCCATGGGGAACTTCTCGAACAGGCCGTCCTTGATCATCTCGCGCGCACCGCCGCCGCCTTCCTCGGCCGGCTGGAAGATCAGGTAGACCGTGCCGTCGAAGTCGCGGTTCTGCGAGAAGTGGCGCGCCGCGGCCAGCAGCATGGCGGTATGGCCGTCGTGGCCGCAGGCGTGCATCTTGCCCGGCTGCGTGCTGGCATGGGCGAAGGTGTTGAACTCCTGCATGGGCAGGGCGTCCATGTCCGCGCGCAGGCCCACGGCGCGGCCGCAGGCGCCGCCGTCGCGCCCGTGCACGATGCCCACCACGCCGGTGGTGCCCATGCCGCGATGAATCGGGATGCCCCAGGATTCGAGTTTTTTCGCGACCACGTCGGCGGTGCGTACTTCCTGGAAGCAGAGTTCAGGGTGTGCGTGGATGTCGCGGCGCACGGCCACGATGTCGGCTGCGCCAGCCAGGATGGAGTCAATGATTTTCACGGCGTTCTCCGTTAAAGATTCATGTTAACCAAGCTAGCCCCGGTTTGCAGGCGCCGCTTGGCCTTCAAATTCCCAAATATTCACAATCCCGGAAGCAGCCTCTTAGATCCGGCCTTCTTCAACCGCATGGCAGGCTACGCGAACGCCCTGCAACTGCAGGAACTCCGGCCGCTCGGTCCGGCAGCGTTCGTTGGCATGCGGGCAGCGCGGGTGGAAGGTGCAGCCGCTCGGCGGATTCAGCGGGTTGGGCACTTCGCCCGAGACCGGCGTGCGGGCCCGGCCGGTGTCGTGCATCTTCGGGATGGCATCCAGCAGCATGCGCGTGTAGGGGTGGCGCGGCCTGTCGAACAGGCTGTGCTTGTCGGCCAGCTCCACCAGGCGGCCCAGGTACATCACGCCGACCTGGTCGCTGACATGGCGCACCACCGCGAGGTTGTGCGAGATGAAGAGGTAGGTCAGGCCCCGCGTGCGTTGCAGGTCCTTCATGATGTTGAGCACCTGTGCCTGCACACTCACGTCGAGCGCCGAGGTGGGTTCGTCGCAGACCAGGAATTCGGGCTCGGTGGCCAGGGCGCGCGCGATGGAGATGCGCTGGCGCTGCCCGCCCGAGAACTGGTGCGGGTACTTGCTCATGTCCAGCGGCGACAGGCCCACCGACTTGAGCAGCTCGCCGACGCGTTCCTTGAGCGCGGCGCCGCCTTCCAGGATGCCGTGTTCGCGCAGCGGTTCAGCGATGATCTCTTCAATCGTCCAGCGCGGATTCAGGCTGGCATAGGGATCCTGGAAGATCATCTGGATGCGGCTGCGCAGCTGCCGGCCGGCCGGCGTCTTGAACACCGCATGGGCGTCCTGGCCGTCGAAATTCAGGCCGCCGCGCGTGGGTTCATAAAGGCCCACCAGCAGCCGCGCCACGGTGCTCTTGCCGCAGCCAGATTCTCCCACCAGCGCCAGCGTCCTGCCTTTTTCGATCTCGAAGCTCACGCCGTCGACGGCTTTCAGCAGTAGCCGGGGCTTGCGTTCGAGCACGCGGTTGAGCCAGGGCGGCGAGACATCAAATGTTTTTGCAAGGTCATGCGCCTGGACCAACGGCGACTTTGTGCTCGTCACGCTTTGCGCTTCCTCTGCCTTCAAAACTCCGCTCATGCCGCCACCTTTGCATGCGCGTCATGCAGCCAGCAGGCCGCGCGCGTGGCGCCGGCCTCCATCAGGTCCGGCCTCTCCTGGCGGCAGCGGTCAAAGGCCTTGGGGCAGCGCGGGTTGAAGGCGCAGCCTTGCGGGATGGCGTTCAGGCGCGGCATGGCGCCGTCGATCTGGTAGAGGCGCTCGCGCTCGGCCGTGATGTCGGGAATCGCGGCCATCAAGCCCGCGGTATAGGGGTGCGAAGGGTGGTTGATCACCTGGTGCACCGGGCCGATCTCGGCGACGCGGCCTGCGTACATCACGGCCACGCGATCGCAGGTCTCGGCGATCACACCCATGTCGTGGGTGATCAGCATGACGGCGGCACCGCGCTGCTTGCAGATGTTCTTGAGCAGGGTGATGATCTGCGCCTGGATGGACACGTCCAGCGCGGTCGTCGGCTCGTCGGCCACGATCAGCTTGGGCTCGGCCGCCAGTGCCAGGGCGATCACCACGCGCTGGCGCATGCCGCCCGAGAACTGGTGCGGGTAGTGGTCTATGCGCTGCGCGGCGGCCGGTATGCCGGTGTCGTTGAGCAGCTCGATGGCGCGTGTGCGGGCTTCCTGCGCTGTCACGGGCAGGTGGGCCTGGATGGTTTCCACCAGCTGCCGGCCTATGGTGTAGAGCGGGTTCAGCGAGGTCAGCGGGTCCTGGAAGATCGCGCCTATCTTGCGACCACGGATATGGCGCATGCGCTCATGGGGCAGGTTGTCGATGCGCTCGCCTTCGAGCAGCACCTGCCCGCCGGCCACACGCCCAGGCGGCTCCAGCAGGCCGATGATGGCGGCGCCCATCAGCGACTTGCCCGCGCCTGATTCGCCCACCACGCCGAGAATTTCGCCGGGCGCGATGTCAAACGAGATGTCGTCCAGCGCGCGCAGCGTGCCGCGCCGGCCGGGGAACTCGACCACAAGGTTCTTGATTTGCAGAAGACTCATGTTTGTCCGGCTACCTCAGGCGAGGGTTCAGGGCATCGCGCAGCCAGTCGCCCAGCAGGTTCACGCTCAGGGCGATCAGCACCAGCATCAGGCCCGGGAACACGGTGATCCACCATTCACCCGAGAACAGATAATCGTTGCCCACACGGATCAGCGTGCCCAGAGAAGGCGAAGTCGGCGGCGCGCCCACGCCCAGGAAGGACAAAGTAGCTTCGGTGATGATGGCGGTCGCCACTTGAATGGTGGCCAGCACCAGCACCGGCCCCATCACATTGGGCAGCACATGGCGGCGCATGATGCGCAGCGGCGCCACGCCGGTGACGCGGGCAGCCTGCACATATTCCTTGCCGCGCTCCACCATGGTGGAGCCTCGCACCGTGCGCGCATACTGCACCCAGCCCGATTGCCCCATGGAAATCGACAAAATCAGCACGCCCATGGCCAGCAGCTGGCTGGCATTGGGAAACACCGCGCGGCCCACGCCCGCGATCAGCAGCGCGACCAGGATGGGCGGGAAGGAAGACATCACATCACATACCCGCATCAGGGCCGAGTCGATCCAGCCGCCCTTGAAGCCTGCGAGCAGACCCAGGGAAACACCCGCGAACATGGACAGCAGAACTGAGGCAAAACCCACGACCAGCGAAATGCGCGCACCATACATCAGCGCCGACAGGATGTCGCGCCCCTGGTCGTCCGTGCCCAGCAGGTATTTGGCGCTGCCCTGCGCATACCAGGCCGGCGGCAGCCGCGCATCGCTGAGTTCCAGCGTGCTCAGGTTGAACGGGTCATGCGGCGCCACCCAGCCGGCAAACACCGAACAGAAAATGCAGACCAGCGCGATGGCAGCCGCCACCATCGCCACCGGTGAAGTGCGAAAGCTATGGCCTACGTCACTGTCCAGCCAACGCGCAAGGTTTTTTTTCATTGAGAAGGGTGCTGCAGTCCGTGTATCAAGGGGCGAGCAAAGCGAGACCTGTGCCAGCAACAGCGTGGAACCGGCTTTGCCGGGCCACAGGTGTTGTCCCCCTGGGGGGAGGGGCCGCCACGCGAAGCGAGGCGGCAGCAGGGGGTTACTTTTTAACTGTCATCCACTTGAAGAACATGAAGTTGTCGGCCAGCTGGACCAGCTCAACCTTCTTGTTTGTGCCCCAGGCCAGCGACTGCTGGTGTAGCGGCAGGTGGCCGACGTCGGCGCTGTGGATTTCGAAGGCTTCCTTGATCATGGCGTTGCGTTTGGTCTTGTCGGTCTCCGCCTGGATCTTCTTGGTCAGATCGTCGACCTTGGGATTGCAGTACGCGCCCAGGTTGAACTGGCCAGCGCCCTTGTCGTCCACGCAGGCGACCAGCGCATTGAGCGCGTTGTGGGCGTCATAGGTGGCGGGCGTCCAGCCCAGCAGGTAAAAACTGGTGTCGCGGCGCAGCACCTTGGGGAAGTAGGTGCCCTTGGTTTCGGCCTGCAGGTTCACCTTGACGTTGATGCGCGACAGGTTGGCCGCCACGGCCTGGCAGATGCGGCCGTCGTTGACATAGCGGTCGTTTGGGCAGTTCATGGTCAATTCAAAACCGTTCGGGTATCCAGCATCCGCCAGGAGTTTTTTCGCGGCTTCCGGGTCGTAGGGCAGGCGCTTGTTCTGCTCCTGCTGGAAACCGTTGATACCGGGGCCAATCAATAATGCCGTCGGGCTGGAGGCGCCGCGCATCACGGTCTTTTTGATGCCCTCGATGTCGATGGCCTGGTAGAAGGCCTGGCGCACGCGCTTGTCCTTGAAGGGGTTCTTGCCCTTGATGTTCGAGTACAGCAGTTCGTCGCGTTTCTGGTCCATGCCCAGGAAGATGGTGCGCAGTTCGGGGCCGACCAGCACTTTGGTAGCGGCGTTGGCGTTGACGCGGTCTATGTCCTGCACGGGCACGGGCTCCATCACGTCGACTTCACCCGACAACAGTGCGGCCACGCGGGTTGCGTCATTGCCGATGGGGGTGTAAACCACTTCCTGGACGTTGCCCTCGATCTTGCCCCAATAGTTGCCGTTGCGGACAAAGGTGGTGCGAACATTGGGCTGGCGTTCGCGCACGCGGTAGGGGCCGGTGCCGTTGGCGCGGAAGGAAGCCGCGTTTTCAATGCCTTTGCGGCGGTCCACCGGCCGGGTCGCCTGGTTGGTTTCGCACCACTTCTTGCTCATCATGTAGACCAGCGAGATCACGTCGGGCAGGATGGGGAAGGGCGTCTTGGTCTCGATTTCGACCACGTGGTCGTTGATCTTGCGCACTTCCTTGAAATCATTGGTGTAGCTCTTCATGTCGGAGCCTTCGAGCTGCGTGCGGTTGAAGCTGAAGACCACGTCGTCCGCCGTGAAGGGTGTGCCGTCGTGGAACTGAACGCCCTTGCGCAGCTCGAAGCGCCACACGGTGGGCGAGGTCTGCTTCCAGGAGGTGGCCAGGCCGGGCGCCAGGCTCAGGTCCTTGTTGCGGATGACCAGGCCCTCGTAGGTATTGCCGGTCACGCTGAGCTGCAGCGATTCGTTGAATGAATGCGGGTCCATGGACAGGGCGTCGCCCTGGTTGGCGATCCTCAGGGTCTGCGCCGACGCGACAAAAGAGGTGGCCGCGAAGGCGCACAGGATGCTGGCCGAAAGCAGGGTGGACTTGAATTTCATCAGTGGCTCCTTGTGAAAGCGGAAAGGGATGGGGCTGGCTGGGTAAAAAAGAAGAGGAAAGCTGGGACGGAAGCTGGGGCCGCGGCGCGTCAATGCCCCGCGGCATTGCCGACGCGCAGCCTGGGATCCACCGCAAAGTACAGCAGGTCGACGACCAGGTTGATGATCACAAAGATCAGTGCGATCAGGCACAGGTAGGCCGCCATGACCGGGATGTCGGCGAAGGTCACGGCCTGGATGAACAGCAGGCCCATGCCGGGCCACTGGAACACGGTCTCGGTGATGATGGCAAAGGCGATCAGGCCGCCCAGTTGCAGGCCGGTGATGGTCATCACCGGCACCAGCGTATTTTTGAGCGCGTGGCCGAAGTGGATAGCCCGGTCTGGAAGGCCGCGGGCACGCGCGAACTTGATGTAGTCGGTGCGCAGCACCTCCAGCATTTCGGCGCGCACCAGCCGCATGATCAGCGTGAGCTGGAACACCGCCAGCGTCACGGCCGGCAGCATGATGTGGTGCCAGCCGTCGGCCTTGAAGAGGCCCGTGCTCCACCAGCCGACCTGCACCGTCTCGCCGCGGCCGAAGCTGGGGAACCAGCCCAGGCTGACGGAAAACACCAGAATCAGCAGGATGCCGATCAAAAAAGTCGGCAGCGACACACCCAGCAGCGAGATCGTCATGAAGACCTGGCTCATGAAAGTGCCGCGGCGCAGCGCCGAATACACGCCCATGGGGATGCCGATCAACAGCGCCATGAAAGCCGCCACCAGCGCCAGTTCCAGCGTGGCCGGAAAGCGTTCGGCGATCAGGCGCGAGACCTTGGCGCCCTGGCGCAGGCTCAGGCCGAATTCACCCTGTGCGGCATTCACCAGAAAGTGCCAGAACTGCACGATGAAGTGGCGGTCCAGGCCCAGGTCGGTGCGCAGCTGGGTGATCTGGGCGGGTGACGCATCCTGCCCCAGCAGGAACACCACCGGGTCGCCCACATACTGGAACAGCATGAAGGCAATCAGTGCGACCACGACCATCACGATCACGGCCTGAATCAGGCGGCGCAGAATAAAAGCAAGCATCGGCCAAAGAAAAAGTATCGGGCGATACTAGCAGAGCAAATGATATGCCGACACAGGGTTTTACTTTAAGGTTAAAGAACAATGCGGCCCTAAAAAGCCCTGATCAGGCCCGTCCGAAGCCCTGAAAAAGCTTTGCGTAAGCTTCATGGGCGCTCAACAAGGCTCGGTATGCGCCCCAGCGGTGCCAAGGTGTCGCTGGCCCAGTCCGAGGGCGCGCAGGCCTTGGCACCTGCTCACGGTCTAAAGCCGCAGCAGCTTCTTGCGCACCAGGTGAATATTGCCGCGCAGCGCGTACAGCTCGTCGGTGTAGGACAGCGGCACCGTGATCTTTTCGGCCCGGCGTTCCAGGTCGTCGAGTTCTTCCAGCAGGGCCTTGTTCCTGCCGGCATTGCCGTCCCCGTCGCCCCCGCCGTCGGCGCTGCTTTCCACCCGGTTCTCGATATCGCGCAGCCGGCCGTACCAGCGGAAGATGCGCGAACGCACGCGGAAGGCGTAAAGCGGCGGGATGATGCGCGACAGCGGCAGCATGATGGCGATGATGATGCCCATCACCAGCCACATGCGCTCGACCAGGTTGGCGACCCAGAAGGGCAGGTAGCGCTGCAGCACCGGCGTGCCGTTCTTGATGGCGCGTTCGGCCTCCTTGGCGATGGGCAGTTCGTTGTTGTCGCGGTTGGGGTATTCGCGGGCGCTCTTGAACCAGCCGGCCCCGCCGTGGATGTCGTTGCCGGCCTGGGCCAGCAACTGTTGCAGGGCGGGGTGGGTGCTGGTGCGCGTGATCAGCGAGGTGGTGGGCGCCACCAGCCGCACATCGTCGGGCGGGATGTTGGCGGCCAGGTCCACCACGCCGCGCGGCAGGCGGGTGGGCGTGAGGAAGGCAAAGCGCCTGGAATAGGCCTCGCTCTGGGCGAAGTTCATCAGTTTCACGCCGGGTGTTTGCAGCAGCATCTGCACCATCAGCGACTCCGGCGCCGATGCGAAGACGATGGCGTCCAGCTCGCCACCCAGGAAGGCCACCGTGGCGGGCGTTTGTTCCAGCTGGGATATTTTGAGCGTGGCGGGATCGATGCGGTTGCTTTCCAGCAACTTGGCCATGAGGCTGGGCACGCCGCTGCCGGGTGTGCCGGTATTCACGCGCAGCCCCTGCAGTTGTGTGAGCGAACCCAGTGTGGCGTCTTCCATCGGGTCGGCCTTGGCGGCCGCGCGGCCGGCCGGGGTTTTGGCGGCCCGCTCTGCCGCCGCTACCTTGCGTGCGGCGTCTTCGCGGTAGAACAGCCAGAGCGGCTCCACAAACAGGCTGCCGAGCGAGGCCAGGTCTTCTTCGTCCTGCTCGGTGTAGTCGCTGGTGCCGCCCTGCACAAAACCCACGTCGACCTTGCCTTCGCGCAGCAATTGCAGGTTGGCGGCAGAGCCTTCTGAAGGATGGAGGACCACCGTAATGCCCTCGGTTGCCAGCGCCCGGGCATAGCGCTTGCCGAACTCTTCGTAGGCGCTTTGCGCCGGCCCGGTGGCCAGCGTCACGCGCTTGGGCGGGTTCGGGTCCAGCCACCAATAGGCCAGCGCCAGCAGGGCGCCGGCCAGCAGGATGAAAGGCCCGGCCGAGGCGGCCAGGTCGCGCAGCGACAGCAGGGTGTAGCGTATGGCTTTCGGCATGCGCCAACCTTAGCATGCCGCCGCCGCACCCCCCGTGACAGGTTCTTGTTTTACCTTTTCTCGATCACGGTCACGGTAAACTGGCCGTCCACCTTTTCGGCGTGGAAGCCGATCTTGTCGCCCGTGCTGAGCGAGTCCAGCAGCTTGGGGTCGCTGGCGCGGAACACCATGGTCATGGGCGGCATGTCGAGGTTCTTGATCTCGCCGTGCTTGATGGTGAGCTTGCCGGCCTCCTTGTCGACCTTGCGGACTTCGCCTTCGGTCAGCGGCGCCGCGGCTTGCGCCACGGCCGCTGAAGCCGCGAGCGCGGCGGTGACCGTGATGAAGAGAGCGGCGAGTGTCTGTTTCAAATGTTTCATGGTGAATCCTTTCAACTGCGGTGATAGCTTTGGTAAACACGGCTGCTGCCGTCCTGAAGGACCAGCAGCACGTCATAGGGGTCTTTGCGGCCACCGTACAGCGGCGCATCCATGCCCGGCGAGCCCACCGGCATGCCGGGAACAGCCAGGCCGATGGCGGGCGGCGCTTCCTTGAGCAGGCGGTGCACCTCGCGGGCCGGCACATGGCCTTCCAGCGCGTAGCGTTTGCCTTGCGCGCTGACTTCCGCCGTATGGCAGGAGCCCAGCTTGTCGGGCATGCCCAGGCGCTTGCGCGCGGCGTCGTTGCCGCTGTCGTGTACGCGCACCGCGAAGCCATTGGCCTGCAGGTGCGCCACCCAGTCCTTGCAACAGCCGCAATCGGGGTCTTTCCAGACTTCGACCTGGGACCGGGTCTGCGCCATCAGCGCGGGTGCCGTGGCTGGGCCGGCGATGGCTGCCAGGGCTTGGATCAGTTGTCGTCTTTGCATGTGGTCGCTCCTGTCAAATGTGTTGAGCCTGTTCAGCGTGTCACACTGATCTTGCCCACCATGCCCGCCTGGTAGTGGCCGGCGATCAGGCAGGCGAAATCGAATTCGCCCGCGCGGTTGAAAGTCCAGACCAGCTCGCCCGATTTGCCGGCGGGCACGTGGGCCATATAAGGCTCGTCGTGCTCCATGCCGGGAAACTTCACCATCATGGCCGCGTGCGCGTCGAGATCGGCCTTGTTTCCGATCACGAGTTCGTGCAGCAGCTTCCCCTGGTTGCGGATCACGAAGCGCACGGTCTCACCCTGCCTGAAGGCCAGCTTGTCAGGCGTGAAGCGCATGTTGTCGTCCATGGCCAGCGTCACGGTGCGGGTGGCCGACCTGGCGTCGCCGGCGATGCCCCAGTCCTTTTGTTCTTTTTTGACCGCGGCGGCTTTATCGGTGCCGTGCGCGGCGTCACCGTGCGCGAAAACAACTGCGGGAGCAAGGGCCCATGCGATGGCTGCGAGGGCGGATCTGAAATTTTTCATGGTGTGAGGGTTCCTGAAGTTGGGGTAAAAAATCAATGGCTTGAATGCCGGCCGGGCGCGGTGGTTGCGGGCTCGCCGGTGTAGCCCCGCAGCTCCGCATAGAGAGCCACTTGTGCTGGCGTCAGCAGGCCGGCTTGCCGCAGGTGGGCGCGCAGGTGCGAGGCACGCAGTTCGGCTTGAATCAGCCCGATCCGCCGCGTCAGCAGGTCAAGTTGCGCCGGGTCTATCCGTTTGCCGGCAAATGCCGTGTCCAGCTCGCGTTCCGCGTCCACCAGCCTGGCGCCCAGGGCGCGAGCCTCGGCCTTGTGGCCGGCCAGCAGCGCTTCGCTGTCCTGTCTTTGCGACGCGCTCAACGCCAGCGGGCCGGCCAGTTCCAGCACATGCATGGGCCCCGGGTAGCCGTTCAGCTCCGCCGCCTTGGCCTGCTCCATGCCTTTGCCAGCAAGCAGGTCGGCCGTCTGCGCTGGCGAAAATGCCTTGATCTCGCGTGCCTGTTGGCCCGCATAGGGGCTGGGCGCGGGACTTGCGACAGGGTGCCCCGCGTGCTGGGCGGATGCAGCCCCGCTGCTTGCCAGCAGGACGCAGGCAAGGACTCTTGGGAAAACGTTCAAGTGTTTCATGATGTCTCCTGGTCAATGGCCGCTATGGCCTGAAGGTTTGCGGATGTTGATTTCAGCGCCGCTGGCTGGGCCGGCCCCGGCGCGCGCGGCTTCGGGCAACGCGCCCTTCCATTCATAGGCCTGGGTGCCGGGCGGCTGGCGGTACCAGCCCGGGTCCTTGTAGTCGCCGGGTTTCTGGTCGCCGCGCACCTTGAGCATGCTGAACATGCCACCCATTTCCACGCCGCCGTAAGGGCCCTTGCCCGTCATCATGGGGGCGGTGTTGTCGGGAATCGGCATCTCCATGGTCCCCATGTCGGCCATGCCGCGCTCGCCCATCACCATGTAGTCGGGCGCCGATCTCTGGATTTTCTGAACCAGGCCACGGTGATCCACGCCCACCATGGTGGGCACGTTGTGGCCCATGGCGTTCATGGTGTGGTGGCTCTTGTGGCAATGAAAAGCCCAGTCGCCTTCCTCGTCGGCCAGGAACTCCAGCTGCCGCATCTGGCCCACGGCCACGTCCGTCGTCACCTCGGGCCAGCGGGCTGCCCGAGGCGTGGGCCCGCCATCGGTGCCCGTCACCGTGAACTCATGGCCGTGCAGGTGAATGGGGTGGTTGGTCATGGTGAGGTTGCCCACGCGTATCCGCACCCTGTCGTTCCTGCGCACCACCAGCGGGTCTATGCCGGGGAAGATGCGGCTGTTCCAGCTCCAGAGGTTGAAGTCCAGCATGGTCATGATCTTGGGCGTCATGCTGCCGGGCTCGATGTCGTAGGCGTTGAGCAGGAACACGAAGTCGCGGTCCACCGCCTCGATCAGCGGGTGCTTTTCTTTGGGGTGGGTGACCCAGAAGCCCATCATGCCCATGGCCATCTGCGTCATCTCGTCGGCATGCGGGTGGTACATGAAGGTACCGGGCCGCCGCGCGACGAACTCGTACACAAAAGTCTTGCCCACGGGAATGGCCGGCTGGTTCAGGCCGGCCACACCGTCCATGCCATTGGGCAGGCGCTGGCCGTGCCAGTGGATGCTGGTGTGCTCGGGCAGCCTGTTGGTCACGAAGATGCGCACGCGGTCGCCTTCCACCACCTCGATGGTCGGGCCGGGGCTTTGCCCGTTGTAGCCCCACATATTCGCCTTGAAGCCGGGCGCCATCTCGCGCACCACCGGCTCGGCCACCAGGTGGAATTCCTTGACACCGTTGTTCATTCGCCAGGGCAGGGTCCAGCCGTTGAGGGTGACCACCGGGTTGTAAGGCCGGCCGTTGGGCGGCGCCAGCGGCGCCGCGGTGTTGGCGTGGCCCATGCTGGCCGGCTCGGGCAGCGCGGCCATGGTCACCCTGCTGACGGAGGCGGCGGCCACGGCGCCCATGCCTGCCGTGGCCGCGCGGTTGAAGAAATGTCTTCGGTTCATGAATAGTCCTTGTATGTGTTGGAAGCTTTGCCTCAGTGCGCGGCCGCGGCGGCATTGGCGGCGGGGCTTTCGGCGGAGGCGCCGGAGGTGGCGTCGTAGGGCGCGCCGGACAGCACCGTGCGCAGGTCGGTGTCGGCCAGCCAGAAGTCGCGGCCGGCCTGGACGGCTTCGCCAGCGGCTTGCGCCTGTGCGCGCGCCTCGGCCAGTACTTCGAAGACGCTGGCCAGCATGCCGTTGTAGCGCAGCAGGGTTTCGTCGTTGACGAAGCGCGACAGGGGCAGCACCTCTTTCTCGTAGTGCTTCGCCAGGTCCCAGGCCGTGCGGTAAGCGTGGTAAGCCTCGCGCGCTTCGCTGCGGGCTTTCACCGCTAGTTCGCGCACGCGGGCCGCATTGCCCATCGCCTCCCACAGCGCGTCGGCGCCGGGCTCGCGCCTGGCCGCGCGCTGCCGCGCCCACTCCAGCTTCGCCAGTTGCAGGTCCAGCCGCTGCTGCAGCACGCGGCTTTCCACGTCGGGTAGTTCCTGGGCTTGCGCCGGCAGCTCGGGCAGCCGGTCCGGCAGCGTAAAGCCGGTCTGCGCGCCCCACAGGCCCAGCACCACAATGAGCTTTTCGCGCTCGCTGAAAGCCGCCTGCCGCGCGCGCGCGAGTTGCGCCGCCGCATCGGCGAGCAGCAGCTGTTCGCGTGCCTGTTGCAGCTTGCTCCAGTTGCCCGCACGCGCCATGCGGCGGGCCAGCTCGCCGCCAGCCTCGGTGCTTTCCTTCGCTTGCGTCGCCAGGCGCACAAGCTGCTCCGCGGCCACGGCGCGCACCCAGGCTTTGCGTGCCTGGGCCGACAGCAGGGTGATTTCCTGGCTGGCCTTGCGCCTGGCCGGGCTGTCGGCCGGCACGGCATCCGAGATGTTCACGCCTTCCGACGCCAACGAGAGCTGCAGGCCCGGGTTGTTGAGCAAGGCGATGCGTACCGCCGTGTCGGCGCTCAGCGGGCCCGCCGCCAACAAGGGTGCGATGGCCGCGCCGGAATCCATGCCCGGACGCGCGAGGGCGACTGGGCCTGAGGCCTGGCTCTGGGCCTGCGCTTCCAGGCCGCTCACGCCCCCGTCGCGCGGCACGGCCGCATGCGCCGTGAATGCCGTGAGTGCGAGAAGCAGCAAGGCCAGCGCGCCCGGTTGCCGTGGGCTGCTTGTACCGCGGATGAAGAAAGTGTTCATGCCGGGCCTCATGGTTTTGGAGCGGCCGGCGCCGCGGGTTTGGCCTGCTGGGCCTGTTCCCACTTCAGCAGGTCGGCATGGCCTCGCGGAAACTGGCCCACGGCGGCATTGGCTTTTTTCCAGTCATCGCTGGCCAGCTCCACGCCGTTGGGCAGGCCCGCAAAGGCCGATGAGTACTGGGCGGTCGGCACCGGCGTGGCAGGGTCTGCGGCCTGTTCGATGGGCCTGGGGTCGAGCCGGGGATAGGGTGCAGGGGCCTGCGCGTGGGCGGCAAACCCCACAGGCAGCAACACGGCCGGCAACCACGCGCGCGGGTTTGAAAAGACGCGGATATTCACAAAAATCTCCTGAAATACGAGCGGGTGCGATGACAGGCATCGCGTGCTCCGGCGCGTCAGCCGTCAAAGGCCACGCCGGAGGGCAAGTACAGACCCACTACGGGCCCGGAGATCAGGAAATGGGTGGTTTTTGGCCCAGTGCGGTGTCGGCACTGGCGAACGGGTCTGCCGCCGGGCGGGGCAGGGTGGGTGCGCTGAAAACAGGCATTGAGTCAAGCGCCGCAGGCGACAGCGCCACCGCGTGGCAAGCCTGGCAGGCGGCGCAGGTTTCGCAGTGGCCGTCAGCTGATTGGCTGCCGCCATCATCCGCGGTCTGGTCAGCGCAGTCATGCATGACAGGCGCTTGCGCATGGTGGTCGGCATGGGCCGCGTCCATGGCTTCATGCTCATGCACATGGTCAGCCTGAATGGCGGCTGCTTCGGTATGGTGATGTTGAAGCTGGCCGGCCGCCATCTGCGTCGCCATCGCGTCGCCCACCCAGCCGCGCAGTGGCAGCAGGGCGATCAGGATGGCGAACAGAAAATGGCGCATGGGGTAATGATAGAGGATGTACCCGGAAAGTTCCGCATCGGGCGTATGCATGGTTGCCCATGCTCATCCTGTACGCTATGACAGGTGAGTCACCTGGATGCGCTTCCACCTTTTGAGCTTTATGAGGAGCCAGGCATATGAAACTTCTGGCACCGTCCTCGAAACCCGGCGTCTCGGCCGCACTGGCATCGGCCTTGCTGTTCGGCGCCAGCACGCCGCTGGCCAAATACCTGCTGGGGCAGATGAGCCCCTGGATGCTGGCCGGGCTGCTGTACCTGGGCTCGGGGCTGGGCCTGTTCCTGTATCGCGCATTACGCGGTGCAGCCCGCCCGCGCCTGAACCCGGGCGAGGCGCGCTGGCTGGCTGCCGCGGTGGTCTGCGGCGGCGGCGTCGCGCCGGTGTTGCTGATGTACGGTCTCTCGGCGATGCCGTCCAGCCACGCCTCCTTGCTGCTCAATGCCGAAGCGGTGCTGACGGCGGTGCTGGCGTGGATGGTGTTCAAGGAGAACGTGGACAGGCGGATTGCGTTGGGGATGGGGGCGATTGTGGCGGGCGCGTTGCTGCTGAGCTGGCCGCAGCCGCAGGCCGGCGGCTCGGGCCTCATGCTTTCTTTGCTGTGGCCTGCATGCGCGGTGGTGCTGGCCTGCTTTTTCTGGGCGCTGGACAACAATTTCACGCGCAAGGTGTCGCTGGCGGACGCTTCGTGGATTGCCTGCGTGAAGGGGCTGGCCGCGGGCGCGAGCAACCTGCTCCTGGCCTTCATGGCGGGTGCGGCGCTGCCGGGCCTTGGGAGAACGGTCGCGGCCATGGGCGTCGGCTTGCTGGCTTACGGCGTGAGCCTGGCGCTCTTCGTGATCGGCCTGCGGCACCTGGGAAGTTCGCGGTCCGGTGCTTATTTTTCGACGGCGCCGTTTGTGGGCGCGCTGTTTTCGGTGGTGTTCCTGGCGGAACCGCTTAGCTGGCCGCTGGCTGCCGCCGCGGTGCTGATGGCCGTCGGCATCTACCTGCACCTGACCGAGCACCATGCGCACATGCACATCCACGAGGCGCTGGAGCATGAACATGCGCACGTGCATGACGAGCACCATGCGCATGGGCACATTCCGACTGTTCAGGGCGCGCATTCACATCGCCACACGCATGAACCCATGACCCACGACCATGCGCATTACCCGGATGCCCACCACCGCCACGGCCATGTGGACGGCCATTGAGAATTAAAGGGGCCCGGGCAGGCGTCAGCTTTTTTGGAGTTGCAGCCGCGCCTTGTCCAGCCACAGCTGCAGGCTGTCGAGCAGTTCCTTCTGGCTGAAGGAGCAGCTTTCCTCGGTGAACAGCGCACTGGATTCGAGCCGGTTCAGCAGTTGCGACAGCACTTCGTTGAATCGTTCGGGCAGGGCCGTCGCGAGGCTGTGCTGCTGCATCGCGACCTTCGAAAAAGCCGCCACACCGAGTGTGTCGGCGCGCAGTTGCAGTAGCGCGGCTTGCAGGGTGTCGAGCTGGTCCTGGGCTGTCATGGCATCAGTGTAAAAGCTCAGGCCGCGGCCGAAGCCGACGCGCGCGCCGGCATGCGGTCGAACACCAGGGTCAGCATGGCGAGCAGGCCGAAAGGCACGCCCACCCAGCCCAGTTGCGCAAAGCCCACCCGGTCCAGCAGCGCGCCGCTGATGACCGCACCTAGCGCTGTGCCCACATACAGCATGGAGCCGTTGAGGCTCAGCAGCAGCGGCGCCTGCGACGGCGAGAGGCTGGCCAGCCGGCTTTGTTGCGGGGCCATGAGGCCGAAGCCCGCGATGCCCCAGGCCACCAGCACGCCCATGGTGGCCGGCACGCTGCCGCGCGTGAGCGGCAGCAGGCACATCATCGCGACCAGCACCGCCAGCTGCACGCGCATGGTGCGCAAGGCGCCGAAGCGGTCCGTGGCCCAGCCGCCCATCAGCGTGCCGCCCACCCCGGCCAGGCCGAAGACGGCCAGCGTGGCCGAGAGCTGCGCCGAATTCATGGGATTGAGCGCCTGCAGCACGGGCCCGACATAAGCGAACACGCTGAAGATGGCGATGAAGTACAGCAGGGTGCGGCCCCAGACGCGCAGCACCGCGCCCTGGCGCGCGGCGGCCTGGAAGCCTGCGAAGCTGGTGTCGGCGCTGGCCATGCTGGCCGGAATCAGCCAGCTGGCCGCGACCAGGGCCGCGGCGCTCGCAGCCGCCGACAACCACACCGGCACGCGCCAGCCGAACTCAAAGCCCAGCCAGGCGCCGATGGGCAGGCCCACGGCATAGCTGATGCTCATGCCCAGGAAGGTGATAGACAGCGCCCGGCCGCGCAGCGCGGGCACGACCAGGCTGACGGCCAGCGCGGAGGCCGCGGCGGTGAACATGGCGCCCGCGCCCATCAGCACGCGGCCCAGCAGCAGCACGGGCAGGTTGGGCGCGAGGGCGCAGACCAGGCAGCCCGCCGTGAACAGCGCCAGTGCCAGCTGCACGGCACGTTTGCGCGGCCAGCGGGCGGTGAGGATGATGAGCAGCGGCGCCAGCACGGCGGTGGCCACGGCATAGGCCGTCATGGCCTGGCCGGCTGCCGCCACGCTGATGCCCAGCGATGCGCTCATGGGCTGCAGGATGCCGCCGAGTACAAAGGCGCCGCTGCCGATGACGAGGTTGCACAGGGCGAAGAAATACAGGATGGGCGGCATGGCGGTCATGAAGGCGGCGTCGGGTAGGCGGGGAGGCAAGCGCCAGCCACCCATGGATGGCGGGCGTCAACAGCCATCGGGTGGTGTGTTGATCCCGCCATTGTGCGGGAAGCCGCCCGATTCTGCTGGGCCGGGGGAAAGCTGGCGCCGGGCGGCAGGCGGGGGCGCCGCCGGGATGTGCCCGGTGAACCTGAAGCAGGATGGCGCGCGGCGGCGCCATGGTGCTGAAGAGCCCTGTTGCGGGCCCTGCTTACTGGATCATGCCGAGGAACTGCTTGAGCTCGGCGGTTTGTGGGTTGGCGAACACTTCGTCGGGTGGGCCGATCTCGTGCACGCGGCCCTGGTGCATAAAGACCACGCGGTCGCAGACCTTGCGGGCGAAATTCATCTCGTGTGTCACCATGAGCAGCGTCATGCCCTCGGCGGCCAGGCTTTCCACCACCTGCAGCACCTCGCCCACGAGCTCCGGGTCCAGCGCCGAGGTGATTTCATCGCAGAGCAGCACCGAAGGCTGCATGGCCAAGGCGCGCGCGATGGCCACGCGCTGCTGCTGCCCGCCCGAGAGCTGGTCGGGCCAGGCGTCGAATTTTTCGGCCAGGCCCACGCGCTGCAGCAACGCGTGCGCATGCTCGGCCGCAGTCGCGCCGGCCGTTTTCTTGACCAGGGTGGGCGCCAGCATGATGTTCTTGCCGACGGTGAGGTGCGGGAACAGGTTGAAGCTCTGGAAGATCATGCCCACATGCTGGCGCAGCTCGCGCATGACCTGCGGGTTGTCGTGCAGCAGGTGTTTGCCGTCCACCCGCAGCGTGCCGCTCTGGAAGACTTCCAGCCCGTTGATGCAGCGCAGCAGCGTGCTTTTGCCCGAGCCGCTTTTGCCGATGATGGCGATGACTTCGCCGGCCTTGACGTCGAGGTCTATGCCTTTGAGGACTTCGTTGGTCCCGAAGCTTTTGCGCAACTGGTTGATCTCGACAAGCGTCCTGTCAGCCTTTGCGGGGGATGGGGTGACGTTAACGTCCATTTCGGGCTTTCCTCTCAAGCTTGCGGGCATACAGGGATACGGGGAAACACAGCGCGAAGTACATCAGCGCCACGCAGCTGTAAACGACAAAGGGTTTGAAGGTGGCGTTGGTGATCATGGTGCTGGCCTTGGTCAGTTCGATAAAACCGATGACCGAGGCCAGTGCCGTGCCCTTGATGACCTGCACTAGGAAGCCCACGGTGGGCGGCACGGCGATGCGCACGGCTTGCGGCAGCACGATGTGGCGCAGCTGCTCGCCGAAGTTGAGCGCCAGGCTTTGCGCGGCCTCCCACTGGCCCTTGGGAATCGCGTCGACGCAGCCGCGCCAGATCTCGGCCAGGTAGGCACTGGTGTAGAGCGTGAGCGCCACCGCGGCCGCGACCCAGGCCGGCACATTGAGGCCGAAGAGCGCCAGGCCGAAATAGGCGAGGAAGAGCTGCATCAGCAGCGGTGTGCCCTGGAACACCAGCACATAAGTATCCAGTGCACGGCGCACGATGCGCCCTGCCTTTTGTGCGCCCGGCACCGAGCGCGAGGCCGACAGCCGGCCCACCAGCAGCAGCGCGCCGACCAGGCCGCCGCCAATAAAGGCAACAAGTGACAGCACGACGGTCCAGCGCGCCGCCAGCAGCAGGTTGCGGAGGATGTCCCAGATGGAGAATTCGATCATGGTGTTGCGGGCCTTTTCAGTTATCGACCAAAAAGGAATTTCGGACCCATCCAGTTGAGGAGTTTTCTCACTGCGATGGATAGCGCCAGGTAAATCGCCGTCGCAATGATGAAGGCTTCAAACGCGCGGAAGTTGCGCCCCTGGATCAGGTTGGCGGCGTAAGACAGTTCCTGCGTCGAGATCTGTCCGCAGACGGCCGAGCCCAGCATCACGATGATGATCTGGCTCACCATGGCGGGCCAGACTTTCTTGAGCGCGGGCGGCAGCACCACGCGGGTATAGATCTGCACGCGGTTGAGCGCCAGGCTTTCGGCCGCCTCGACCTGCCCGCGTGGCGTGGCTTCAACGCCGGCGCGGATGATCTCGGTGGCATAGGCCGCCAGGTTGATCACCATGGCCAGCACCGACGCGACTTCGGGCGAGAGCTTGAAGCCCAGGGCCGGCAGGCCGAAGAAGATGAAGAACAGCTGGACGATGAAAGGCGTGTTGCGTATCAACTCGACGTAAGTGCCCACCACCCAGCGCAGCCAGGCCGACCCGCTGGCGCGCGCCCAGGCAAAGGCCATGCCCACCAACACACCGGCCACCGACGAAATAGCCGTCAGGCCCAGTGTCCAGGCAACGCCAGTGACTAGCAAGGGCCACTGCGACAGCACCGCCATGAAATCAAGCTCTACACGCATCGGATCATTTCCTGTTGAAAGAGGCGTAGCCCGCTCCCCGTCATACCAGCGGCCGCAGTGGAACCGGCTTCGCCGGGCCACAAGCGGCGCCCCCTGCAAGGGGGGAGGACGCTACACGCAGTGAGCGTCAACGGGGGTGTGCAACAGTTATTGGGGCAGATCGCCTGCGGGACGGCCCAGCCACTTCATGGCCAGCTTGTCGAGGTCGCCCGACTTCTTGCCCTCGGCGATGATTTCATTGACTTTCATGCGCAGCTTGTCTTCGCCTTTGGCAACCCCGATGAAGTTGGGGGAGTCCTTGAGCAGCAGCTTGTACTCGGTGTTGAGTTGCGGGTTCTTGGCAATCATGTTGCCCGCGACCGATGCGCCGGTGGCGATCAGCTGCACCTGGCCGGCGGTGTAGGCCGACACCGTGGTGTTGTTGTCTTCAAAACGCTTGATGTCCGTGCCGGCAGGCGCGACCTTGCTCAGTTCCTGGTCTTCGATGGCGGCGCGCGTGACACTGATAGTCTTGCCCGACAGGTCGGCAAAAGACTTCACGGTCATGCTCTTGGGACCGAACACGGCCTGGAAGAAGGGCGTGTAGGCGGCGGTGAAGTCGATGACTTTTTCGCGTTCCGGGGTTTTGCCGAGCGTGGAGATCACAAGGTCGGCCTTCTTGGTCTGCAGGTAGGCGATGCGGTTGGCGCTGGTCACGGGAACGAGTTCGACCTTGACGCCGAGTTTTTGCGCGATGTAGCCGGCCATCTCAACATCCAGTCCCTGGGGCTTGAGATCGGTGCCGACCATGCCGTAGGGCGGGAAGTCGGTCGGGATGGCGATCTTGATTTCCTTGGCCTTCATGATGTCGTCCAGCGCGGTCTGCGCATGGGCGCCGGAGGCGGCCAGCACGGCGGCTGCGGCGAGGGCGAAAGAGAAAACGCGTTTGCTGGACTTCATAGCAGGGCTCCAAGGTAGGTTGAGGAATCGTCAGAGGGTTTGGCCGTGTTGCGGCCGGCTTTTCGAACACGGGAAGATGCGGCAGCCCCCGGCTTGCCGGCCTGGGCTTGCGCGTCAAGCGGGCTCAGCGCGCTGCGCAGCTGCGCCAGCGGGTCGCCGCCGGCGGCCTGCAGCTTGAGCGCCGCCTGCACGCTGCCGATATGCGCCTGCATGAGTTTTTCGGCTTTCGCCAGGTCGCCTTTTTCCAGGGCCTGCACGATGAGCACATGCTCGTCGCAGGACTGCTCCGCGTCGTGCGAGGACTGGTAGAGCATGGCGATCAGGGTGGTGCGCGCGGTGAAGTCGCGCAAGGTGTCGGCCAGCAGGCTGTTGCCCAGGCATTCGGCCAGGCAGACATGGAAGTCGCCCAGCAAAAAGCTGCGCAGGCCCACGTCGTCGCCCTTGATGGCGGCTTTCTCGCGGGTGAGGTGGTTCTTGAGCTGCTTGATGGCGGGCTTGCTGACCTCGGTGGTGCAGCGGATCAAGCCCATCTCGATCACGCGGCGCGCTTCAAAGGCTTCACGCGCCTCTTCCTCCGACGGCTCGATCACATACCAGCCGCGCCGGCTGCTGACGGTGACAATGCCGCGCACCGCCAGCCGGGTCAGGGCCTCGCGCACGATGGTGCGGCTGCAGTCAAACAGCATGGCGAGCTGCTGCTCGCCCAGGCGCGAACCCGGCGCGAGCTTTTGCGCCATGACAGCTTCAATGATGCGGTTGCTGATGTCGGGGGCAGTGGCCATGGAATAAATGTAGATCAGTTAACTCAAAATTTGTATACAAGTTTTGTATATCAAATTGGGGTTTACTCGGGGGTGGCAGGATGGCCGCCTCCCCCGTCACATCAATTTATTGCGGCAGATCGCCTGCGGGACGGCCCAGCCATTTGAGGGCGATCTTGTCCAGGTCGCCGTTTTTCTTGGCTTCGGCAATGATCCCGTTGACGGCCAGGCGAAGCGAGTCTTCTCCCTTGGGCACGCCGATGTAGTTGGGGCTCTCCTTGAGCAACAGCTTGTACTCGGTGCGCAGCTGCGGGCTCTTGCTCATGATGTTGCCGGCAACAGAGGCGCCCGTGGCAATCAGCTGCACCTGGCCGGCGGTGAAGGCGTTCACCGTCTTGAAGTTGTCGTCAAAGCGGCGGATGTCGGTACCCGATGGGGCCAGCTTGTTGAGTTCCTCGTCCTCGACGGAGCCGCGCGTCACCCCGACGGTTTTCCCCGCCAGGTCCGCGAAGCTCTTGATGGTCAGTGTCCTGGCGCCAAAGACCGCCTGGAAGAAGGGGGAGTATGCGGCTGCGAAATCAATCTGTTTTTCACGGTCGGGATTCTTGCCCAGGGTCGCGATCACGAGGGAGGCCTTTTTCGTCTGCAGGTAGGGAATGCGGTTGGCGCTGGTGACCGGAATCAGGTCGACAGCCACACCCAGCTTGGCGCCGATGTAGTTGGCCACGTCCGCGTCCAGGCCCTGGATCTTGAAGTCCGCCCCCATGGAGCCATAGGGCGGGAAGTCGGGCGGAACCGCGATGGTGATTTTCTTGTTCTTCAGGATGGTTTCCAGCGCGCTTTGCGCATGGGCGCCGAAGCTCGACAGGAGCGAAAGAGCCGTCAGGCTCAGCGAAAGCAGAAATTTACGTGAAGTCATGGCACTGTCCTTAAGTATTGAAAAAGTCATACCGATCCCCGTCGACGTGACTCCATTTGGAAATCTTGCGTGCAAGTCTTGTGCCAATCCTGGGCCGATCCGCGGCCAAAAAATGGGGGCTCCGTTTTTGCCGCAAAAAGAAGCGGCTGATGAGCGCTTGCAGGGTTTCCTGGTGGGGCTCTGATTGCGACCGTCGACCTGGGAAAGGCTAACCTTTGTTCTTATTTTTGTACCTAGAACTTACCCCGTCGACCGTGATTTTGTTCTGCTTATCAGCATTTGGTATGCAAGATATGTGCACCTGGCTGGCTTCCCGGCGCACCGGCTTGCGGCTTTTTGGCGAGCCGGTTGCACCAGAATGGGGATTTCCCCGGAGGCATTTCTCAGTCCATCTTGGCGCCGGAGGCCTTGACGGCCTGGGCCCAGCGCGGCATTTCGGCGGCCAGGAACTGCGTGAATTCCTCGCTGCCCATAAAGGCCGGGTCGGCGCCCTGCGTCACCATGCGGTTGCGGATGTCGGGGTTGTTCATCACCTGCTTGAAGGCATCGCTCAGTTTGGCCGTGATGTCCTTCGGCAGGCCGGCGGGCGCGAGGAAGCCGTAAAAGCCGACGACCTCAAATCCCTTGATGCCCGATTCGATGACGGTCGGGATATCCGGCAGGGCCGGGTTGCGCTCCTTGCTGGTCACGGCCAGCGCGCGCACCTTGCCCTGCTTGTGGTAGTTGGCGGCCTGCGGAATTGATTCGGCCATGAACTGCACCTGGCCGGCCATCAGGTCGGTAAAGGCCGGCGCGCTGCCGCGGTAGGGAATGTGGACCATGAACAAGCCGGTCGCATTTTTGAACATCTCGGGAACCAGGTGGCTGATGCCGCCGTTGCCGGCCGAGCCGTAGTTGACCTGGCCTGGGCGTGCCTTGGCGTAGGCGACAAACTCCTGCAGGTTGTTCACCGGCAGCTTGGGGTTGACCAGCAGGGCCAGCGGCTGCATGGCGGTGCGCGCGATCGGGGTGAAGTCCTTGAGCGTGTTGTAGGGAAGCTTGCTGTACAGCGCCGGGTTGATGACCATCACACCGGTATTGGCCAGCATCAAGGTGTAGCCATCGGGCGCGGCTTTCATCACATCCTGGGCGCCCACGGTGCCACCGGCGCCTGACTTGTAGTCGATCACGATGGGCTGGCCCAGCACGGCTTGCAGGCGTTCGGTCAGCAAACGCGCATGCTGGTCCAGCGGGCCGCCTGCGGGAAAGCCAATGACGACGCGGATCGGTTTGTCGGGAAAGGCGGCCATGGCTGAGGAAGAGGCCAGCGCAGCGATGGCCAGCATGGCGAGCACTTTGCGGGGCAGGGCGAGGAAGCGATTCATGAAGTCTCCTGTTGGGTTTGTTTCCGCGTGTAAGTGATGCTTGTTGTCCGGCGAGTGAGCAATTGCGGCGGAATCGCCGCTGCCTCGAGCGAGAACACGCGGTGCCGTTTCATCATAGTGAGCGCCGGTCGCCCAAGTGACAGTCATTTATACGGAGCTTCCCGGATGTGGGCGCTGCGCACTCGGGGTAGGCTGTGGGCCAGAATCAGCATTGCCTGGAGCCCTTTCTTGACCCTCGATTCCGATACCGGCCAGGCCGCTCCCGCCGCGACCTCGCACACGCTGCACCACCAGGTCTGGCCCAAACGCCTGCCGCACAGCATCACGCCGCCGGCGACCTCGCTGTGGCACAACCTCGCGGTCAGCGCGCTGCGTTTTCCGGACAAGCCGGCGCTGGTGTTCTTCAAGCGCGTGTTCAGTTACGGCGAAGTCATGCGACAGGCTGAGCGCCTGGCCGCCACGCTGCACAGCCTGGGCGTACGCAGCGGCGACCGTGTGCTGCTCGACATGCAGAACTGCCCGCAGTGGGTGATCGCGCACTTTGCGATCCTGCGCGCCAACGCGGTGGTGGTGCCGGTCAATCCCATGAACCGGGCCGAAGAGCTCAAGCACTACATTACCGACCCCGATGCCAAGGTCGCCATCACGGCGGCCGACCTGGCGGCCGAACTCGCCAGGGCCAACGCGCAGCTGGCGCCCGGCGAGCGGCTGTCGCACATGGTGGTCACGCATTACAGCGATGCCTTCGACCTGGCCGCGGAAAGCGAAGGCGACACTACTTTGCCGCCGGCCTGGCGTGATTGGCTGGGCACGCGCCATGCGCTGCCGGCGCTGGAAGGTGGCAGCGTGGTGGACTGGGCCGACGCATTGTCGGCAAAGGCGCTGGAGGCGGGCGAGCTGCCCCCGCACACCGCCACGCCGCAAGACCTGGCCGTGCTGCCTTACACCAGCGGCACCACCGGCCTGCCCAAGGGCTGTATGCACCCCCACTCCAGCATCATGCACAACGCCGTGGCGAGCTGCCTGTGGGGCGGCAGCACCTTCGAGAACGTGACGCTGTCGGTGGTGCCCATGTTCCATATCACGGGCATGGTGTCCGTGATGCACGCAGCCATCTACGGCAGCGCCACGCTGGTCATCATGCCGCGCTGGGACCGCGAGCTGGCCGGGCAGCTGATCTCGCGCTGGCGCGTCACGCACTGGACCAATATCCCGACCATGGTGATCGACCTGTTGGCCAGCCCCAACTTCGCGCAGTTTGATCTCAGCAGCCTGGTCTACATCGGCGGCGGCGGCGCGGCCATGCCACAGGCCGTGGCCCAGCGCCTGTGGGAGCAGTACGGCCTGCGCTTTGCCGAAGGCTATGGCCTCACGGAAACGGCCGCGCCTTCGCACAGCAACCCGTATGACGCCACCAAGCAGCAGTGCCTGGGCGTGCCCTTCATGAGCTGCGACGCGCGCGTGATCGACCCGATCACCCTCAAGGAAGTGCCGCAAGGCGAGCAGGGCGAAATCATCATGAGCGGGCCGCAGATCTTTCGGGGCTACTGGAAGCGCCCGGACGCGACGGAGCAGGCTTTCATCGAACTCGACGGCAAGCGCTTCTTCCGCTCCGGCGACCTGGGCCGCATGGACGAGCAGGGCTACTTCTTCATCACCGACCGGCTCAAGCGCATGATCAACGCCTCGGGCTTCAAGGTCTGGCCGGCGGAGGTGGAGGCCTTGATGTTCAAGCACCCGGCCATTCAGGAAGCCTGCATCATCAGCACCAAGGATGCCTATCGCGGCGAAACCGTCAAGGCCGTGGTGGTGCTGCGGCCCGCCGCCAGGGGCAATACCAGCGAGGAAGACATCATCAGCTGGTGCCGGGATAACATGGCGGCTTACAAATACCCGCGGGTGGTGCAGTTCGTCGATGCGCTGCCCAAGAGCGGCTCGGGCAAGGTCATGTGGCGCGCGCTGCAGGAGGCTGAGCAAGGCGGGTCTTGAACACCTGGGCCGGCGTGCCCTGTTTTTCGGAGAGCCCGTTTGAAAATCACTTCGGTCAAGCCCTTCATCCTGCATGTGCCCGTGACGGGCTCCCAGATCGCCGACAGCACCCACACCATCTCGCACTGGGGTGTGGTCGGCGCGCAGATAGACACCGACAAGGGCCTGAGCGGCTACGGTTTCACGGGCACCCATGCGCATTTGCCCAGCGACCAGCTGATCACGCGATGCATTGAAACCTGCCATGCGCCACTGCTGATCGGTGAGGACGCGGCAGACATCAACCGCCTGTGGCTCAAGCTGGCGCGCAACCCCGCGCTGCAGTGGGTGGGCCGCGCCGGCATCACCACGCTGTCACACGCGGCCATTGATATTGCCTTGTGGGACCTGAAGGCCAAGGCCGCGGGCGTGCCGCTGTGGAAGCTGCTGGGCGGCCAGGTGCGCGGCAAGGTTCGGGCCTACAACACCGACATCGGCTGGCTCAGCATCCCCGACGAACAACTCGTGGCCGGCGCGAAACGCGCAGTGGATGAGGGCTTTACCGGCATCAAGGTCAAGATCGGCTCCAGCGTGGATCGCGACCTCAAACGCCTGGAAGCGGTGCGCCGCGCCATAGGCCCGTCCATCACCCTGGCCACCGACGGCAACGGCAAATGGGACCTGCCCACCTGCCAGCGCTTTTGCCGCGCCGCCGAAGCCTTTGACCTGTACTGGATCGAAGAGCCGCTCTGGTACGACGACGTGAAAGGCCATGCGCAGCTCGCACGCAGCACCAGCATTCCCGTCGCGCTGGGCGAGCAGCTCTACACCCACGATGCCTTCGCCGAGTTCTTCCACCAGGAGGCCATCCACTGGGTGCAGCCCGACGTGACGCGCATGGGCGGCATCACCGAGGTGCTGCGGGTCTGCGACACCGCGCATTCCTTCCGCTTGCCAGTGGCGCCGCATGCGGGCGACATGAGCCAGGTGCATGTGCACCTGAACCACGCGCACCCGGCCTGCGCGGTGCTCGAATACATTCCGTGGATCAAGGACTGCTTTCTGGAGCCCGCACAGGTGGTGGATGGCTACTTCAGCCTGCCGCAGCAACCGGGCGCCAGCACCACGCCGACACCGGCCGCCTGGGAGCGCTACCGCCAGGCCACGGCCTGAGCGCCGACACTACCCACTATGGCCAAACCCGCCCCGCCCACATTGCAGGACTTCGACGACAAGCCGCTGGCCGGCTGGCGGCTGCGGCTGTACACGATTATTTTTGAGGCCGACACCCGCGCGGGGCGGCTGTTCGACAAGGCGCTGATCGTCCTCATCCTGGTCAGCATTGCCGTGGTGATGGCCGACAGCGTGCAGGCCATCCATGCTTCGCACGGACGCGCGTTCGCGGTCATCGAATGGATCTTCACGCTGCTGTTCACCGCCGAATATGTGGCACGCCTGCTCTGCGTGCGCAAACCGCTGCAGTATGCGACCAGCTTTTTCGGCATCATCGATCTGATTGCCGTGCTGCCGACCTACCTGGCGCTGTTCTTTCCCGAGCTGCACGCGCTCATCGACGTGCGCGTGCTGCGGCTGCTGCGCGTGTTTCGCATCTTCAAGCTCGCGGCCTATGTGGCCGAATACCAGTCCCTGGGCCGGGCGCTGGCCGCCAGCGGGCGCAAGATTCTGGTGTTCCTGTCGGCCGTGGTGATGATGGTGCTGGTGATGGGCACGGTGATGTATGTGGTTGAAGGGCCGTCCAACGGCTTTACCAGCATCCCGACCTCGGTCTACTGGGCCATCAGCACGGTGACCACTGTGGGCTTTGGCGACATCACCCCCAAGACCGACCTGGGCCGGCTGATCTCGTCTTTCATGATGTTGCTGGGCTGGGGCATCCTGGCCGTTCCCACCGGCATCGTCACGGCTGAGATGGCCGCGGAGCGGCGTCTGCAGCGCCTGCCCCTGCCGACCACGCGCACCTGCCACGAATGCCTGACCGAAGGCCATCTGCCGGAGGCGGATTTCTGCTTTCATTGCGGCGCCAAGCTGCCGGCTTACCAGCGCCAGGACCTGCGGCAGGAGGCAGGGGCTTAGCCTTTCCCCGGCGCCGGGACTTTATTCGCCAGCCGTCAGCCGCCGCGGCGTGATCTCCACCGAGCCCAGCGCGGTGCTCATCCACACCGTGCCGTCCTGCACCGTCACCTGCAGCTGCATGCTGCGTTCGGCGAGCTTGGCCAGCGCCTGGCTTTCGGCCGCGTCGATCTGCCAGACGGTCAGGTTGGCGGCGCGCGTGAGTTTGGTCTCGATGTTCTTCCACCAGACCGGGGTGCTGCTGGCAAAGCTGTAGACACTGAGCTTTTCGGCCCGGCCTGCCGCTTTCATCAGGCGCTTGTCGTCGGGCTGGCCTACGTCTATCCAGTGCAGGATCTGCTCGGTGTAGTCCTTGTGCCAGAGCGCGGCCTCATCCACGTCCCACAAGTCCTTGGCGAATTCAAGGTTGCCGTTCTTGTCGTCGGCCGGCACATTGAGCGCGAAGGCCAGCAGGCGGATCATCATGCGTTCGTCGGCCTCCGACGGGTGGCGCGCGATCGTCACGCTGTGGTCGGCGTAGATATTGCGGTCCATGTCGGACAGGGCCAGCTGGGCTTTGTAAATGGTGGCTTTGAGTGCCATAAGATGTGCTTCTTTATCTCGGGTCTGGGCGGGAACGAACCCTGTATTGGAACAGAGCGGCGAGGGTAACCTTTGCCGAGCGTGATTTAAGCGGTCTGGCTATAGTCAGCCGACCATGATCAGCCTCTCCGTCCTCGACCAGTCCGTCGCCGTCTCCGGCCGCACGGAAGACGCCTCCGTCCGTGAAACCCTGCAACTGGCGCGCCACTGCGAGGCGCTGGGCTACCGTCGCTTCTGGCTCAGCGAGCACCACAGCCACCCCACCATTGTCGGCTCCGCGCCCGAGGTGCTGATGGCTGCTGTCGCCGCGACCACCAGCCGCATACGCGTGGGCAGCGCCGGCGTGATGTTGCCGCACTATGCGGCGCTCAAGGTGGCCGAGCAGTTCCGCGTGCTGGAGGCGATCGCGCCGGGCCGCATCGACCTGGGCGTGGGCCGGGCGCCGGGCTCGGACATGCGTACGGCGCGGCTCTTGAGCAGCGACCCGCGCCAGTCGGCCGAGAATTTTCCGATCCAGGTGCGCGAGCTGCAGGCCTGGCTGGCCGGCATTGACCTGCCCGAAGGCCACCCGGGCCGCGGCGTGACGGCCAACCCCATGGGCCCGACCACGCCCGAGATGTGGATGCTGGGCAGCTCCGACTACGGCGCGCAGCTGGCCGCACATTACGGCCTGCCGTATGCCTTCGCTTACTTCATTACCGACGGCCAGGGCGCGGAGCAAGCGCTGGAACTCTACCGCACCAACTACCGGCCCAGCCCGCGCCATCCCGTAGCGCAGGCCGTACTCTGCGTCTGGGCGCTGGCGGCGGATACGGAGGCTGAAGCCTGGCACCACTTCTCGAGCCGGGAGCGCTGGAAGATCGACCGCAACCGCGGCGCGCTGGCCGCGCTGCCTTCGCCCGAAGAGGTGGCTCAGCGCACCTATACGGCAGCCGAGCAGGTGGAGGCCGAGAAACTCAGGTCCAACGCGCTGGTCGGCAGCGGCCCGCAAGTCGCGGCCAAACTGCGGGCGCTGGCCCATACACTGGAGGTTGACGAACTGGTGGTGATCACCTGGGCCCATGACCCAGTGGCCCGCCGCCGCTCCTATGAACTGCTGGCCCGCGAGTTTTTCTGAAGCCGCAGGGTGGACAACCAACCTGGATACCCATGCGTGTGCATAGCCCATTGGCGCCTGTCGCTTTGATTTTGATAATGGCCTGCGTCGCCGGCGCCGCGCTGGCCGCACCGGATGAACAGGCCCTGGGCAAGGCCGGGGGTTATCCATACCAGCGCCTGGGGCCCTCCTTCAGCCTGTTCACCGAGGAATACAAGATCGGCACCTTCAGCAACATGGAAAAGGTGTTCTGGCCCCGCACCGTCAAGACCGCGCCGGGAACGCCATTGCCTGCGCACGAGCCGGTGCCCGCGATCACCTACACCTACGACAACCAGCGCCTGTCCGTGGACGACCTGCTCGCGCGCCAGCGCATCACTGGCCTGCTGATCCTCAAGGACGGCAAGGTCGTGCTCGAGCGCTATCAGTACGATCGCACCGCCGCCCACAGGCTGGCCTCGTTCTCGATGGCCAAGACCGTGACGGCCTTGCTGGTGGGCATCGCCCAGCGCGAGGGCCATATCGCCTCGCTCGACGATACGGCGGAGAAATACGCCCCGGAGCTCAAAGGTTCGGCCTGGGCGCCCGTCACCATCCGCAACCTGCTGCGCATGTCTTCCGGCGTGAAATGGAACGACAAGGTGATGCCGGGCGTGGCCACCGACGGCGCCACCCTTGCCGCCGAATCTTTCTACCAGCGCGGCCGCGGCGGCGTCAGCGCCGTTTCCTGGGTCAAGGAATCGGAGCGGCCCCAGGGCACGGCCTTCAACTACAACTCCGCCGAGACATTCGTGCTGGGGGTCGTCCTGCGCGGCGCGATCAAGCGCGACCTCGCGGCCTACCTGTCGGAAAAAATCTGGCAGCCCATGGGCGCTGAATCGGATGCGTCCTGGCTGGTCGACCGTTCCGGCCTGGAGGCGGGCAACTGCTGCATCAATGCCACGCTGCGCGACTACGGCCGCCTGGGCATGCTGCTGGCCGCCGACGGCATGTGGAACGGCCGGGAGCTGGTCCCGCGCGAGTTCGTGCTGGACGCCACCGACCCGCAGCGCCAACCCGACTACCTGCTGCCGCGCAAGGCGACGCCGTATTTCGGCTACGGCTACCAGGCCTGGCTGTATCCCTACCGCACGCGCACTTTCCAGGCACGGGGCCTGTTCGGGCAGGAGCTGATCGTGCAGCCGGAGTCGAAGATCGTCGTCGTCATCACCTCGGCCCTGAAAACGGCCGACGTACCCGGCAACATCATGGTGGAGCGCAACAGCTTCCTGGGCGCCGTGCTGACCTCGCTGGGCGGCCGCGCGGACCTGTACCGCTAGGCTACGGTAGAACCTGGTGGAAAATGGCCCGCATTTGACAAACATTGAGATAACAAGGAACAGTGAATGAAAACGCCTTCCGCGACACCGCTTTTCAGTGCCACCATCGCCGGCAGCCTGCCCAAACCGGCCTGGCTCTCCGAAACCAAAAAACTCTGGCCGCAGTGGAAAGCCGAAGGCGAGGAACTCCAACAGGCCAAGGCCGACGCCACGCTGCTGTGGATCAAGGCGCAGGAGGACGCGGGCCTGGACGTGATCGGTGACGGCGAGCAGTCGCGCCAGCATTTTGTGCACGGCTTTCTCGAGCAGGTTGAGGGCATAGACTTCGAGCACAAGGTCAAGATGGGCATACGCGACAACCGCTATGACGCCATGGTGCCGCAGGTGGTGGCCGCGCTGAAGCTCAAGGGCCGTGTGCACGCCACCGAGGCGCGGTTGCTGCGCGCCCACACCGGCAAAAAAATCAAGTTCACCTTGCCCGGCCCCATGACGATTGTCGACACCGTGGCCGACCGCTTCTACGGCGACAAGGTCAAGATGGCCATGGCTTTCGCCGAACTGCTGAACCAGGAAGCGCTTGCCCTGCAGGCCGACGGCGTGGACATCATCCAGTTTGACGAGCCGGCCTTCAATGTCTACATGAAGGACGCGGCCGACTGGGGCGTGAAGGCGCTGGAAGTCGCGGCCAGGGGCCTGACCTGCACGACGGCGGTGCACATCTGCTACGGCTACGGCATCAAGGCCAACACCGACTGGAAGGCTTCGCTGGGCGAGGAATGGCGGCAGTATGAAACCGTGTTCCCGGCCCTGGCCAAAAGCAGCATCCAGCAGGTGAGCCTGGAGTGCTACCACTCGCACGTGCCGCCGCACCTGATGGCGTTGCTCGAAGGCAAGGATGTGATGGTTGGCGTGATCGACGTGGCCAGCGAAGAGATTGAAACGCCCGAGCAGGTGGCCGACACCATAGGCAAGGCGCTGCAGTATGTGCCCAAGAATCGCCTGCTGCCTTGCACCAATTGCGGCCTCGCGCCCATGGACCGCGAAGTGGCGCTCAAAAAACTGCAGGCCCTGGCCCAGGGCGCGGCGCTGGCGCGCGAGCGCTACAAATAAGCGGTTTTTTGAGGTCGCCTTGGGTTCTGGACTGATGAAGCTCCGCTGGTGTACGCTGGCGGCATGAGCAAAGACCCCACGCTTCCCCACCACCCCCACGACCACGATCATTCCCACGGCCCCGGGCACACGCATCCACATGCGCAAGGCCAGGCGGACCCGCCGTGGAAGCACGACGGCGTGCGTGTGATCGCGGGCAACCAGCTCGACAGCAACACCGCGCAGACACCCGGCATGGACAGGCGCGCCGCCATCAATTTCGCGCGCGTGGGCGCGCAGAAATTGTGGGCCGGCACCGTCACCATCCACGCCGACGCCAAGACCGGCGCCCACCACCACGGCCATCTCGAAAGCGTGATCTACGTGATACGCGGAAAGGCCCGCATGCGCTGGGGCGAGCGCCTGGAGTTCACTGCTGAAGCGGGCCCGGGCGATTTCATTTACGTGCCACCCTATGTGCCGCACCAGGAAATCAATGCCAGCCCGACCGAAGTGCTGGAGTGCGTGCTGTGCCGCAGCGACGGAGAGGCGGTGGCCGTCAACCTCGACATCGAGCCGGTCGAGAAGCCCGACACCGTGCTCTGGGTGGACCCGACGCATCCCCACGGAGGCTTGTAAAGCGCGGGTGAAGGCCGCGTGACGCCTGAATGAAGGTGGGTGAAAGTGCGAATAAACGCACGCTTTCAGCGCGATGCGGAAAGCTTTCCTTACGAATGTCACTTCGTCCTACAGCATGTATCCAAGGGCGTGGTTACAACTGGGACTCCCCTACCAAGAAAGAGGAGTTCCACCATGGATACCCAGAATCAAGTTGTTCCCGCCTCGCAGCCGGGCTTTGCCCAACGCCTGCAACACAGCAAGGCGCTCGTCGCCATCATCGCCGTGCTTGGCGTGACTGTCATGGCCCTGGCCGCCGCGCTGGTGGTCAACCGCTCCGACGCACAGCAGGGCGTGTCGGAATACGCCCCCGCCAATGAACCCGCAAAGACCGCGAAACTGGCGGCGGACACATCCAAAGCGCCAGCCGCCAAGCCGCACAGCACGCCGACCGTCGTCGCCCAGGCTTCGCCGCGGGCTAATGTCTGCCAGGCCTGCGGCACGGTGGAAGCCGTGACGCCGGTGCAGCGCCAGGGCAAGGTCAATGGCGTTGACGTCGGTAACACCACCATTGGCCTGGGCACCGTCGCCGGCGGCGTGGTCGGCGGCCTGCTGGGCAACCAGATGGGCGGCGGCAACGGCAAGACGGCCATGACCGTGCTCGGTGTGGCCGGCGGCGCCTTTGCCGGCAACCAGATCGAAAAGAACATGAAGAAGGTCACCGTGTATGAAGTGCGCGTGCGCATGGACGACGGCTCGGTCCGCAACATGGAGCTCTCCAGCGCTGTGGCCGTCGGCTCCAAAGTGATTGTCGAAGGCAAGAACCTTCGCATGGCGGCTTAAAGAGCCCGCCAGGCTTTTCACTTCGCCTCTGTCGCCTGTCCAAAGCTGCTCAAGCAGCTTTGGAGCCGCAGGCTCCAGCCCCTCGGGGGTGCTGCGCCTGCGGCCCGGCCCTTCGACCCTTCGACAAGCTCAGGACAGGCCAAGCTCAGGACAGGCCAAGGCCGGTTCCGCGGCCCCTGCCGGATTAAGAGCGTCGCAACTTGCGACCTGCTCATTGCAAGAAAGAAAACCTATGAAAACCCTCAAAAGATTCCTGCTGGGTGGTCTTGTTGCGGCCTCAGCTTTGTCAGGTGGCGCTGTCATGGCCGCGGGCCCCTACGCGACCGCCACGGTGGAAGGCGCGTTGTCACCCGGTGTTTACGGCCGGATCGAAATCGGCAACGCGCCTGCGCCGCCGCTGATTTATGCGCAGCCCGTCATCATCCAGCGCCCGGCGGTGGTGGTGCAGCAGCCGCCGCTGTACCTGCATGTGCCCCCGGGCCATGCGAAGAAGTGGTCCAAGCACTGCGCGAAGTACAACGCCTGCGGACAGCCTGTGTATTTTGTCAAAGTCCAGGGTGACGAGGACTTTGAACGCGGCAAGCACCGCAAGCACAAGCACAAAGGCGGCCATGACCATGACGAGGGCCGCGGCGAGAAGCACGGCAGGGGCCACGACTGAGGGCCGGGCTTCCATCCGTCCCCGACAAAGAGCCGGTGCCCGTCGCCGGTTTTTTTTGCCGTGCTCCGCGCTGTAGTGGGAATAAATCCCCGGCTCGCGGTTTCCCCTGCTGGGGAGCGTAGCATTGGGCCTTTGTTCATCCCGATCCGCATCCGCAGAAAGACATTCCCATGAAAGCCATCTGGAACGGCGCAGTGATTGCGCAAAGCGACGACACCGTGGTGGTGGAAGGCAACCACTACTTCCCCGAGACCTCGGTCAACCGCGACTACATCACCTTCAGCAACCACCACACCATGTGCTCCTGGAAAGGGCAGGCCAGCTATTACTCGCTGCTGGTCAACGGCGAGATGAACACCGACGCCGCCTGGTATTACCCCGACCCCAAGCCCGAGGCCGAGAACATCAAGGGCCACATCGCCTTCTGGAAGGGCGTCAAGATCGAGCCCTGACGCCGGCCCCGGCGCGCCCGGAGCCAGGGCGAGCGCCCGGCGATTCATGGAACAGGGTGGGTTTACCCTTTGTTTTTCATCTTTGCGTGGAAAATTGCGGATGTAATATGTGTGCTTACTAAATGGCCTCGCTGGCCATTGCTCCATTGCCGATAAGGAGACCGCATGACGCTTCCCGCACCCGACCCCGCGCTTGTCGAAAAGCTAGTCGTCGCCAACCGCATCCTCTACCAGCAGGGCGTGGTCGACGGGTTCGGTCATGTGAGCGTGCGGCACGACAAGTCGCCTGGGCACTTTTTGCTGTCATGCAACCGCGCGCCGGGCCTGGTCAAAAAAGCCGACATCCTGGCTTACGACCTCAATGGCGACCTGGCGGGCGAATCCACGCTGCGTTCCTACCTTGAGCGTTTTATCCACGGCGAGATCTACCGCGCGCGGCCCGACGTCATGGCGGTGGTTCACAGCCATTCACCCAGCGTGATTCCTTTCGGCGTGACGGGCCAGCGCCTGCGACCCATTTTCCACATGAGCGGCTTCCTGGGCAGCGGTTCATCGCTGTATGACATCCGCGAATCCAACGGCAACACCGACCTGCTGATCCGCGACATGGGCCTGGGCAAGGACCTGGCCAGGGCGCTGGGCCAGCACAGCTGCGTGCTGATGCGCGGCCACGGCTCCACCGTGGTGGCGCCCTCGCTGGAGCGCGCGGTCTACCGCGCCGTCTATACCGAAGAAAACGCCAAACTGCAGCTCAGCGCCAGCGCCCTGGGTCCGATTGAATTCCTGACGCCCGAAGAAGCCGAGAAGGCCATGAACACCAACGAAGGCCAGGTGATGCGGCCCTGGGAGCTGTGGAGCCGGGCTGTCGGCGCCGTTGAGTAGTCCCTTCGTCACTCGCGACAAACGCAAAAGGCACACCATGAAATTCCACCGACTGCTGGCGCTTGCCGCCCTGATGTCCCTGAGCTGCCTGGGCGCCGGCCAGGCACTCGCGCAGGACTACCCGTCGCGCGCCGTGCGCGTGATAGTTCCCTACGGCACGGGCGGCGGCTCCGACATCCTGGCGCGCCAGATAGGCGCACGCCTGCAGGCCCTGTGGGGCCAGGGCGTTGCGGTGGACAACCGCGCGGGCGCCTCGGGCAACATCGGCACCGAGGCCGTGGTGCACGCGCCGCCGGACGGCTACACGCTGCTGCTGCAAAACAGCACCATGGTGGTCAACCCGGCAGTCAACGGCAAGCTCAACTACGATCCCGAAAAAGACCTGACGCCCATCATGCTGCTGGGCCTCACGCCGATCGCGCTGGTATCGCACCAGGGCACCAACATCACCAGCCTCAAGGAATTGGTGGCCTATTCCAAGGCCAACCCTGCGGCGCTGAGCTACGGCTCCTGCGGCGTCGGCACGCCGCAGCATTTCGTGATGGAGCTGGTCAAGCAGAAGTCCGGCGTCAGCGCCACCAATGTAGGCTACAAGGGCTGCGCCCCGGCCCTGACCGACGTGGTGGGCGGCCAGGTGCAACTTGCCATATTGAGCGCCAACCTCGCCGCGCCCCACCTCAAGACCGGCAAGCTCAACGCGATCGGCGTGTCGACCGCCACACGCTATGCCCTCATGCCGCAGGTGCCCACGTTTGAGGAGCAGGGCCTCAAGCCGCTGGATTTTTCCATCTGGTACGCGCTGATGGGCCCGGCCAAGATGAAGCCTGAAGTGGTCGCCAAAATCTATGCTGACGTGCAAAAGGTGCTGGCCGAGCCCGCCGTGAAAGAAAACCTTTCGGGCGCCGGTGTCGAGCCTCTGTCCGGCAACGGCGCGGCGCTGTCCACACTCATCAAATCCGATCTGGTGCGCTACGCGCAACTGGCCAAGTCGGCCAACATCAAGGCTGAATAAAGCCGCCCAGGCCGCCCGCGTGCTTTGCCGCGCGGGCCGGCTGTTTTCGGCGCCTTGTCTGACGGCGCCCGGAATCTCCTCGATTTATAAATGATGGCAAGGCCGGCATCTTGACGGCGTCGGCCATGGCGGGCGCCTGCCCACCGGCAGGCATTGACCCCGGAGGCGCCAGTGCCTGAGAATCTGTGCAGGGGTCAAGAACCTGTTCACGTTCCAAGGAGATTGCGTCATGTACAAGCACATTCTGGTCCCTGTGGATGGCTCGGCCACCTCGCAAAAAGCCATCGGCAATGCCGTGGCGATCGCGCAGGCCTTCAAGGCCGAGGTGACGGTCATCTACGTGATTGATCCTTATGCCTTCACCGGCGTGGGCACCGATTTCGCCTACGGCCAGGCCGAATACCTGGGCGCGGCCACGGCGGAGGCCAACGAGGCCATCAAGGCCGCCAGGCAGGCCTTCGAAGGTGTGGGCATCACCGCCACCGGTTCGGTCGTCGAGGGCCATGCGGTCTACCGCGGCATCCTGGACACCGCCGAGTCGGTCAATGCCGACCTCGTCGTCATGGGCTCGCACGGCCGGCGCGGGCTTGAGAAGCTGGTCCTGGGCAGTGTCACGGCCCAGGTGCTGTCGCATGCCCACTTGCCGGTGCTGGTGGTTCGGGACTAAGCTGCTCTTTCCCCGCGGCCTTCACCGCCGGCTTACCCGGTTAAACAAGGAGCTTCCCATGGACTTGCTGAATCACGACCTGGCGCACGAGTTTCCGGAATACCTGCAGAAAATGCGCAGCCTCAAGGTGTCCGATCCGCACTTTGCCGCCCTCTTCACCCAGTACGACACCGACAACCACGCCATTGCCCGCTACGAGCAAGGCGTGGGTGCCATCACCGACGAGGCGCTGGAAGACCTCAAGAAAAGGCGCCTCAAGGTCAAGGACGAGATTTACGAAATTCTCAAAAAACCCTGATTCATCCGTTCGCCGGGCCGGCTGCACCAAGGCCCTGGGGCTTTTCATCAAATTGCCACGGAAGGCTCCTAAGCTGGCGTGTTGCCGGTTTACGGCTTGTAGCTAATGGCTTTTGCGGGAGAACCCCTTGATTTCCAGCGATGAAGAACTGATGCGGCGTATCCGTAATGACCTGATCGACAGCCTCGACGAGGAGCTGGAGATGGAAATCGAAGACCGCACCGTGGACGAGCTGATCGGCAAAGACCACGCTCGCACCCTGCAGGATGCGGCCCGGGACAAGGAATACCGCCGCCGCTATTTCCGCGAGCTGTTTCGCCTGCAGGCCGAACTCGTGAAATTGCAGGACTGGGTGGTTGCCACCGGCCACAAGGTGGTCATCCTGTTTGAAGGCCGCGACGCGGCCGGCAAGGGCGGCGTCATCAAGCGCATCACCCAGCGGCTCAACCCGCGCGTCTGCCGCGTGGCGGCGCTGCCCGCCCCAAATGACCGCGAACGCACGCAATGGTATTTCCAGCGCTATGTCTCGCACCTGCCGGCGGCCGGCGAGATCGTGCTATTCGACCGCAGCTGGTACAACCGAGCCGGTGTGGAGCGCGTCATGGGCTTTTGCACCGACGAGCAGTACGAGGAGTTTTTCCGCACCGTGCCCGAGTTTGAAAAAATGCTGGGCCGATCCGGCATACAGCTGATCAAGTACTGGTTCTCCATCTCCGATGAAGAGCAGCACCTGCGCTTCCTCGGCCGCATCCACGACCCGCTCAAGCAATGGAAGCTCAGCCCCATGGACCTAGAGTCGCGCAGGCGCTGGGAGGAATACACCAAGGCCAAGGAAATCATGCTGGAGCGCACCCACATTCCCGAAGCCCCCTGGTGGGTGGTGCAGGCCGACGACAAAAAGAAGGCGCGCCTGAACTGCATACACCACCTGCTGGGGCAGATGCCCTACCGCGAAACCGAACACCCGCCCGTCGTGCTGCCGGAGCGCGTGCGCCACGAGGACTATGTACGCAACCCGGTGCCGCAGGATATCGTCGTACCGGAGGTCTATTGAACACCCCCGTCCGGGCTCACTTCGTGTAGCCCGTTCCCCCCTCAAGGGGGCGGCGCCTGGGGCCGGCGAAGCCGGACCCTCGGCCCCCACTGGTAAATACCCTCCGTACTCTCTGAATTCTTAACCCGGCCGGGGCCGCGGAACCGGCTTTGCCGGGCCGCAGGCGCAGCGCCCCCTCGGGGGGCAGAGAGCCACACGAAGTGGGCGAACGTGGGGGCTCTATCTTTACCAGCATGAGCCGTGGAACCGGTTTTGCCGGGCCACAGGCGGGCGGCCCACTCGGGGGGCGCGACCCACACGAAGTGGGGGAGCGTGGGGGCTAAGCGTACTGTGCGAGGCCGTGGCCGAAAGACCAGTTTTCTTTCGCGACCTCGACGATGTTCACGAACACATCCTCCGACCGTATGCCGGGGCTTTCACCGAGCAGCTCCGCAATCCGCTGGTACAGCGCTTTCTTTTGGTCCACGGTCCGGGTGTTGTTCGCGGTGATCTGGATGTAGACGAGGTCGTCGCTGCGGGCGACGCCGAGATAGATGGGGCTGTAGCGGAAGTTTGCGGCCTCATGCTCCGTGATGGTCATGAACTGGTCGTCTTCGGGCACGTTGAATGTTTCGCGCATCGCGCGGTAAACATTGTCGAATAGGGCCTGCCGATAGGCTTGCGGCTTTCCGGTACGCAGTGAGATTTGAACGAATGGCATGGGGATCCTTTTTTTTCTTGTGTTGTGCCGGCTTCATGCCGGCCAGCGTTCGGAGCGGCAATGTTAGGAGCTCAGTCCCTGACGTCGGCGACCGGGTTCGTTCCGAAGTCCGGGCGGGCCAGATAAGCGATGATGCGGGCCGCCGCATCATCCGGTGAAGTCAGCGAGCCGCCGGTCTTCAGGCCCACGAAAGAGGCCTTGTCCGGAAACGCTTCGGCGGGCGCCGCACGCAATTGCTCCTGCATTCCGGTGTCTATCACGCCGGGTGCGAGTGAGCAAACCTTGGCGCCTTGCGGCTTCAGCGCTTCGTCCATCGCCAGGCTGCGCGTGAAGTGGTCCATGCCGGCTTTGGCCGCGCAATAGGCGGCCTGCGAGGCCATGGCCCTGCGCCCCAGGCCTGACGAAATATTGAGCACCTTGCGGGGCGCTTTCCAGTCGCCGGTGGCGCGCAGGAAGGCGGCGGCGATCTGCATCGGAGCCTCCAGCCCGACGCGCAGCGCGCGGGCCAGGTCCTCGGCACCTATGTCGCTCAGCGGGGCGATCTGCGGAATGACGCCTGCGTTGTTGATCAGCGTGGCGCTGGCCCAGGCTTGTTCCGCCTGCGAGTCCTTGAGCCAGCTTTCAAGTCTGCCGGCCAGGGCGCCGCTGTCGGCCAGGTCATGCTCCCATTGCAGCACCGTGGCGTCCACGTGCCTGGCGTGCGCGTCCAGCTCGGGCGACGATGTGCGGGAGATGCCAAGCACCGTGTGGCCGGCGCTGAGCAGCTGGCGTGCCATGGACAGGCCCATGCCGCGCGATGCGCCTGTGATCAGGGTGAGGTGGGGAAGGTGTTTCATGGCTGCATGTTAGCGCTCGCGCAGCCATGGCGCTTGCCGTCCTAAAACGCGGGTGCGCTTTCAAACGACATCTCCAGCCCGCTGGCCGGATGCGTGAAGCGCAGCGCTGCGGCATGCAGCAGGAGGCGTGGCGCCTTGGCCTGCACCCCGGCAGGGGCATAGAGCGCATCGCCCAGGATGGGATGGCCCAGGGCCTGCAGGTGCACGCGCAACTGGTGTGAGCGACCGGTGACAGGTTCGAGCTCCACGCGCGTGGTGTTCGCCGCTGTATCAAAGCCCAGCACGCGCCAGCGGGTCTGGCTGGGCTTGCCGCGTTCGTTGTCAATGATGCGCAGCGGGCGGCGCGGCCAGTCCACGATGATGGGCAGGTCTATCAGGCCCCAGCCGTCGTCACCGCCATCACCGCCATCACCGCCATCACCGTCATCAGGGGATGGCAGGCAACCTTCCACCACGGCCACATAGCGCTTGTGGACTTCGCGGCTCTCAAAGGCCCGGCTCAGCGCCCGCTGCATGGCCGCGCCGCGCGCCATCAGCATCAGGCCCGAGGTGGCCTGGTCCAGCCGGTGCACAACGAGCGCGTCGGGAAAAGCCGCCTGCACACGGGCGCTCAGGCAGTCCTGCTTGCCTTCGCCGCGCCCCGGTACGGCGAGCAGGCCTGCGGGCTTGTCCAGCACCAGCAGGCAGTCGTCGGCGTGCAGCAGGCCGAAGCCGTCGGCTGCGACGCCATTACCTGGGACGTCATTGTTTCGCGGCGGGCCGGCCTTCATGATTCAGTCATCAAGCAAGTTTCAACAAAGTTTTAACCAAGTTTTCAACCAAGGAGAGAAACCATGACTGACGCAGGTGCCATTGCCATTGCATGTGGATTGATCATAGGCCTGGGTGCCATAGGCGCTTGCCTGGGCATAGGTGCGATGGGCGGGCGCTTCCTGGAGGGCGCCGTGCGCCAGCCCGAGATGATGGAGCCGCTGCAGGTCAAGATGTTCCTGCTGGCCGGGCTGATCGATGCCAACTTCCTGATCGGGGTGGGGATCGCCATGATGCTGTTGTTTGCGAACCCACTGTAGACGAGTGATGCCGGATGGCCCGGCTCAGGTTTTTGTCTTTGGCTTGGGCGGCGGGAAGTTGTGAACCGTGGGGCCGCTGCGTTTGATGTCCCGCAGCATGAAGAGGTACAAGCTTTCAACCTTCTCGCGCGCCCAGGGCGTCTTGCGCAGGAACTTGAGGCTGGAGGCCACGCTGGGGTCGCTGGTAAAGCAGCGGATATTGATGCGCCGCCCCAGGTCTTCCCAGCCGTAGTGATTGGCCAGCGCGGTGACGATGGCCTCCAGTGTCACGCCATGCAGCGGATTCCCCGGCTGTTCAACCGCCGGGGCATTCGCAGGCAAGTCACCGGTGCCGCTTGCCACGTTTTATTTGTCCTTGAGCTTGCCGCGCGGGATCACTTGCGTGACGATGGTCGGGCGCACCGCGTCGGGCGACACCGGCTTGGGCGGCGAGCTGTCCTTCTTGGGCTTTTTGACCATCTTGTTGCTGTTTTGCTGTCCTTTTGCCATGGTTCCCTCCAGTAGGTTGATGAGATGAGTGCCGGGTGATGAATAAGGCGTGATGAGAGGCGGGTGTAGCCCCGATTATCAATGCAACTTGATGCGCGGGCGGTGTGTCCTGTCCAGCATTTCCGATAGCGTGATCAAGGCGGTTTTCTTGAAGCCGCCCAGCGCCAGCTGGTGCTGCTTGTGCAGGCCCCAGTACATGAACTTGGCCAGCTGGCCCTCGATAAAAAAGCTGCCCTTGGTGAGGCTGCCCATCAGGCTGCCGACCGAGGAGTACTCCGACAGCGACACCAGCGAGCCCTGGTCCTTGAAGACAAAGGGCGCGACTGGCTTGCCGGCAATCAGGTCGCGCAGCGATCGGGTCAGGTACATGGCTTGCTGGTAGGCGGCCTGGGCGCGCGGCGGCACCCAGGTGCCGTCGGGCTGCTGGCAGGCGGCGCAGTCGCCAAAAGCGTAAATGCTGGCATCGCGCGTGGTCTGCAGGTTGCCATTGACAAGCAGCTGGTTGAGCTTGCTGGTCTCCAGGGCCTCGGCGCTTCCGGGCGGGCCGCCCAGGCTGCGCAGAAAATCCGCCGCCTTCACGCCGGCGGCCCACACCGTGATGCTGGCGGGCACCACCTTGCCACTGGCCATCTTCAGGCTGTCGGCGGTGACCTCAACGACTTTTTCGTTGGTGTGCACCTCGATGGAGAGCTTGCGCAGTTCGCGCATGGCCGATTCGCTGAGGCGCTCGGGCAACTGGGCCAGCAGGCGCGGCGAGGCTTCCACCAGCACGATCTGCAGGTCTTTTTCGGGGTGGATGTGGTCAAAGCCGTAGTTGGCCAGCACACGCGCAGCCGCATGCAGCTCGGCGGCCAGTTCAACGCCGGTGGCGCCGCCGCCCACGATGGCCACTGTCAGGCGCCCGCTGCCGGCCATGCGCGGCACGGTTTGCGCGCGCAGGCAGGCGTTGATCAGCCTGTCGTTAAAGCGCTTGGCCGCCTGCGGGCTGTCCAGCTTGATGGTGTGCTCGGCCGCGCCGGGCGTGCCGAAATCGTTGGTCTGGCTGCCCACGGCAATCACCAGGGTGTCGTAAGCCAGCTGCTGGGCCGGCGTGATCTCGCGGCCGGCCTCGTCGTGGCTGGCGGCCAGTTGCACCGTTTTGTTCTGGCGGTCCACGCCGGTGAGGCTGCCCAGGCGGAACTTGAAGTGGTTCCAGCGCGCCTGCGCCAGGTATTCGATCTCCTCGGCATGGGTGTCGAAGCTGCCGGCGGCCAGCTGGTGCAGCAGCGGCTTCCAGACATGGGTGCGGGCGGCGTCCACCAGGGTGACCTCGGCCAGGCCTTTTCTGCCCAGGCGCTTGCCCAGCTGCGTGGCCAGCGCCAGGCCTCCGGCGCCCCCTCCAACGATGACGATGCGATGCATAAAACCTCCTGGGGTATGGTGCTTTAGTTATGCCGCCATGTTAACTGGCGGGCGGGGCGCTAACTTTTATCCTCAGTTCTCCCCCAAGCCAACACCGGGGAGCACCGTTGGCACGGCACTGTTAAGCTTCAGCCCCGCATGCCCACACATACCTTCCAGGAACTCACCCGCCAGCGCGCCTATATGCGCATGTGGTTCGGCCGGATTTTCGGCGCCACCGGCAGCCAGATGCTGATGGTGGCTGTGGGCTGGCAGATGTATGAACTGACCGGCAGCGCCTGGGACCTGGGCCTGGTGGGCCTGTACCAGTTCGTGCCGGCGCTGCTGCTCACGCTGGTGGCGGGCCATGTGGCCGACCGCGTGCACCGCGGCCGCATCATCGCCGGATGCCTGGTCACGCAGGCCGCGGTGGCCGTGATCCTGATGGCCGCCACCCAGGGCTGGCAAATCGAAGGAGGGCGCCATGCCTGGGTCTCGCGCGAACTGCTGCTGGCCTTGTCGGTCCTGCTGGGCGTGGCGCGCGCCTTCCAGATGCCGGCGCAGCAGGCGCTTACCCCCATGCTGGTGCCGCCCGCTATGCTGCCGCGCGCCATGGCCTTCAGTTCGGCCGGCACGCAGGCAGCGGTCATCGGCGGGCCAGCGCTGGGCGGCGCGATTTTTGTGGCAGGCGCCACGGCGGTCTATGCCACCTGCGCCTGCCTGTTCGCCGCCGGTTGCGGCCTGATCGCGGCGCTGCGCTACGACCATGCACCGCCGCCCCGCGAGCCGGTGACCCTGCGCGCGCTGCTGGCCGGTGTGGAATTCGTGTGGCAGCGCAAGGCCCTGCTGGGCGCCGTGTCGCTGGACCTGTTCGCCGTGCTGCTGGGCGGCGCCACGGCGCTACTGCCCATGTTCGCCAAGGACATCCTGCACGTCGGCCCCTGGGGCCTTGGCCTGCTGCGCGGCGCGCCTGCCGTGGGAGCCTTGCTGATGTCGGCGGTGCTCACGCGCTGGCCGCTGGAGCGCCGCGTCGGGCCCACCATGCTGTCGGCCGTCGCCATCTACGGCCTGTGCATGGTGGTGTTCGGCCTGTCGACCAGCTTTGCCCTGTCCCTGGCCGTGCTCGCGATCTCGGGTGGCGCCGACATGGTGAGCGTGGTGGTGCGCCAGACCCTGATGCAGATCGAAACCCCCAACGAGATGCGCGGCCGCGTCGGCGCCGTCAATTCGGTGTTCATAGGAGCCTCCAACCAGCTTGGCGAGTTTGAATCGGGCGCGACCGCGGCGCTGCTGGGGCCTGTGGGGTCAGTAGTGGCGGGCGGGGTGGGCACGCTGCTGGTGGCTGCGGCCTGGTTCAGGATGTTCCCCTCGCTGTCACGTCGCGACCGCATGGTGGCTTCACCACCGGACGGCCAGGTCCTGAAGCCCTGAAGTGCCGAAGCCCTGGCCCACGGCGGGGCAGGGCTTCATCTTGCTTGTCTTTCCTTACCAGCTGCGATTGAGCTTGAACATCAGGGTCTCGGCATTGTTGCCTTTGACCCATTTGCGGTAGTAACCCACGCTGCCCGAGAAACTCTGCGTCCACTGCATCTTCATGCCCAGGTTCAGTTCCAGCGCCGTGTTGGCCGTGGGTGCGCCCTGCACCGTGAAAGCGCCCGTGCCCGGTGCGTCGGCGAATGACAGATCGAGGCTGCCCGGGTTCCCACCCCTCAGCCGGGACAGGGCCAGGCCCGCATCGAAGGTGGTCTTCTTGCGCGGCGAGTCGTGCAGCCGGTACTCGGTGCGCATGCCGACGGAAAGCTCCAGCGGCTTGTCGGTGCGCTTGTCCACCGCCAGCGAGAAACCGCCGCCGCCTTGCTCCACATACGCATCCTGGCGAATCACCGTCTGGCGCAGGCCGGCATAAGGCTCGACGCGCCAGCTGGGCGACAGGCTGATGCTGCGGCCGGTTTCCAGGCGCAGGCTGGGCGTGAAGCTGTTGAACCGGCTTTGCGCCAGCGTGTCGACACCCGCGAACACGATGCGGCGGTCCACGCGGTGCTTGCGCCAGGCCAGGTTGGCATAGCCGCCTGCGTACCAGCTGTCATGCGACCAGCGCGCGTAGCCCGCCAGGTTGAAGGAACTGGTGTCCAGGCTGTCGTTGCCCAGCAGGCCGTTCTCGCGGCCATGCCCGGCGGAAAGGCCCAGCGACAGGTCGCCGCCGCCCACGGCCTGCTGCGGATGCCAGTCCATGCCCAGCTGCATCATGCGCGCGTCCACGTCGCCGCCCGCGATGCCCAGCGTGGTGTCGCCGGTGATGCGGTTGCGCCCGTTGACCACCGCCATCCAGCCGTCCAGCGCCGGCCGGGCGCTGGACGCATCCAGGCCCAGCGCGACGCCCGACTGCATGGACGACACCGGCGTGACGGGAGCGGGCGTAAGGCGGCTGTAAAACTTCAGCTGGCCCGAAGTCCGCACCGACTCGGCCCCGCCCGTGCCGCCCTGGTGCACGTGCGACATCAACAACTCGTCCAGCGAGTCGTTCATGCGGTACATCTGCCGCGCCGCCGTGGCGTGCGCGCTGCCGCTGACGGCGGTGAGGGCCTCGCGCGCCTGGTTGACCGACAGCGCGTCAAGTTTTTGCGGGGCGCTGGAGCCAGCCAGCGCCAGCGCCGTCAGGGCTTGCCCCGCGCCGGCCTGGTTGGAGTTTGTGGCCACCTGCGCATAGCTGGGCGCCGACATGCCCGAAGACGACGCGAAGGTGACGTTTGCCGAAGTGGCGGTGTAGCTCAGCGTGGGAGTCAGGTAGGCATAGTCGTGCTGCACGCCGCCGCTGAAGGTGCCGGTGCGCGTGCCGGCCTGCACCAGGGTGCGCGTCATGCCCGCGGTGACGGCGCTGCCGGCGCCGCTGCCCGCCTGGATGATGAGCTTGCCGCTGAGCTGTGCCGTGCCCGAGACATTGAGCCGGCCGAAATTGGCCGCCGAGTCCACCGTGGTGAGCAGCGAGGAGCCGGTGCCCATGGTGAAGTTGCCGGTAACCGAATGGGTCGCGCTGTCCAGGCCCAGCCGCCCGCCGTTGCCCAGGCCGCTGCCGGTCTGCGCGGCCAGGGTGACATTGCCGGTCACCGACGAATTGCCACCGCCGCCGCTGGCCATCCTGAACACCGCCGCCGGGCTGGCCTGTGTGCCACCGGCGCCCACGCTCACGCCCGAGGCCAGCGAAGAGCCCTGCAGCGTGAAACCGCCAGCGGCCACCGTAGTGCCGCCCGAATAGGTGTGGGTACCGCCGTCAAACACCTGGGTGCCGGCGCCGTCGATGCGCAGGTCGCCGCCGCCGATCACGCTGCCGTAGTACGTGTTGGTGGTCCCCGCGGCCGGCTGCAGCGTCAGCACGCTGGACGAGCCGGTGATGCGCACAAAAGAACCCGTCGGCCCGGTGATGCCGCGCATGCGCTGGCTGGAGTTGAGTAAGTGCAGCGTGGCGTAGTGGCCCGAGGTCGGGTTGGGCAGGTACTGCGAATAAACGCCGTTGATGTCCAGGATGTCGTCGGCGGCCACCGCGTCGTAAAGCCGGTTGTTGAAGTAGTCGAACATCTGCAGCCTGTCCGGCGTGAAGCCGGTGGCGTAGGTGCGCGTGGTGTTGCCGCTGCCCGTGATGTTGGCCTGGCGCGTGGCGTTGTTGGCGAAGGTCGAGCTGTTGGCGACGCCGCCATTGATGCTGCTGTCCATCACCGTCCACGACATGCGGGACTTCAGCACGTCGTCCGTGGTGTTGGCATAGTCGCCCGAGACGCCGCTCGCCTCCATGCCCACATAGGAATTGGGGAACACCGAGGGCGCCGAGTTGTAGGCCGTCGACGAGGTGGCCGGCGACTGGTAGAAGGGCTTGGAAACGTCGAGCTGCAGGCCGTATTGCTCCTGCGTGTCGCGCTGCGTGCTGCCCTGGGCCAGCAGGTCGTGCGTGTCCACGGTGCGGCACTTGAAGCTGCTCGCCGTGCCGCCCGCGCTCGCGTTGGCCATGCCCAGGTCGCGGCAGTCGCCGGCACGCACCAGGTTCTGGTCGACCGTGCTCAGGCCGCTGCCGGCCAGCGCGCTGTACACGTTGCCGCTGCTCACGGTGGCGCGCATGAACACGTTGTTCTGCTGGGCCACGTCGAGCTGCACGGTTTTGCCGCTGAAGTTGGCGCGCAGGTTCTCGGTGCGCGGCGCGCTGTGCGGCAAAAACTCCAGCGGGTTGCGCGCGAAGCGCTCGTTGGCGCCGCTGCTGGCGTTATAGGCCGATTCGCTGATGCTGGTCGGCACGACCAGGTAGGTCAGGTGCAGGTGCACATTGTTGGCCCCGGACAGGCCCATGCGCCCCAGCACGGTGGAGCCGCCGCTCACCAGCGTGCCGTTGCTGCCGCTGAGGTTGGTGGCCGCGTTCAGCGTGGTGCCGCCGTCGGTGGCCGAGCCAATGGAATAGAGGTGGTTGTAGACGGTGTAGCGCCGCGATTCGCCGAGCACCGGGTGCATGAAGGTGGCCGTGCCGTTGTCGTGCCGCAGGATGACCTGGTTCTCCAGTGCGCCGCCGATGCCGCTGGGCGCGCAGGGGTGGCCCGCGCCGTAGTCGTTGGATGTCGCGCTGCCGGTGGACGGCAGGATGCCGTCGCAACCGGTGGCCGGGTCCGATGGAACTGATCGGGGCCGGCGTACGTAGACCACGCGCCCGTCCATCACCGCGTAGGCATATTCCACGCCCATGGTGTTGCCCAGCTCTGTGGCATTGCCCAGCTTGTTGATGTCCAGGCCTGCGTGCACGTCAAAGCTGCTGCCGAGCTTGCGCGGCGCCAGCGAATAGCGGATGGTGACCGCATCCTTCGCGCTGGTGGCTGTGCCGGTGTTGGTGACCGCCGGCAACGGCGTGGTTGTGGTGGGCACCGCAGAAGGCACCACATTGACGTGCAGCGGCCAGTACACTGCTTGCGCCATGGCCGGCACCTGCGCGGCCACCAGCCATGCGGCGGCGGCCTGCGCCACTGCACGCCGCCTGAAGTGCGGCCTGCGCTTTCCTGTTCCCCTTGGTCCCGTTGTCCCTGTTGTCCCTATTATTTTTCTGGCTCCAACTCCTCCGCTCAACTGGCTTGCAGCATGCATGGCCATCTCCCTCGTTGTGTGGTTGTACAGGGGTGATGACGGCGCATGCCATCAAGGCGTTGCGACCGGCAGACCCGGCCCGCCGCGGCGCCACCAGGCCTTCTGGGGCCTGCCGGTGCCGCAACGGGCTGGGCAAATTGGACGTTTAAAAGCCGCGGGCGGGCAGTCCCGGATACCCTGCGTTATCCATAACCTTGGGTTATCACGGTGACGTCAAATGTAAAACGGCGAAGCGCCGCAGGAGGCATGGGCGCGCCGGGTTAGCGCGCCGCGCTGGCTGTGCTGGCGCGTATCCGGTTCACTTCCAGCGGCGTGATCTCGCTCGCGCGGTTGCCCCAGGACTGGCGGACGTGCGTGAGCACCAGCGCCATGTCGGTGTCATTGAGCACCAGCACAAAGGGCGGCATGCCGAAGGGGCGCGGGTTGCCCTGGGTGGCCGGGGCGTAGCCGCCGTTGAGCACGATCTGCACCAGGTTGGCGGCCTGGCCCATGGTGACGGCGCGGTTGCCTGCCAGTGCGGGGTAGGCATTGGCGATGCCTTCGCCCTTGGCGCCATGGCACTGGGCGCAGTGCTGCTCGTAGAGCTTGGCGGCGCGCTCCACCGATTCGCCCTGGGTCTTGATGGCGGCGGGCTCCGGCGCTGTTGCCTGCGAAGGCGGCAGCTCCTTGAGGAAGGTCGCCATCGCGCCCAGGTCGGCGTCGCTCAAATACTGCGTGCTGCGCTGCACGACCTCGGCCATGGGGCCGGTGACGGAAGCGCGAGGCGACACGCCCTTTTTCAGCAGGCTCACGATGTGTTGGTTGTCCCAGTCACTCACGCCGGCCTCATAGGGCGAGGCCAGCGAGGGCGCGTACCAGTTCTGCATGGGGATCAAGCCGCCGGCCAGGTCAAGGCCTTGCTCGCTGCCGCCCAGCGCATTGCGCGCGGTGTGGCAGGCCGCGCAGTGGCCCAGGCCCTTGACCAGGTAGGCGCCGCGATTCCATTCGGCGCTGCGCGAAGCATCGGCTTCATACACACCGGGGCTGAAGAAGAGGGCGCGCCATACCGCCAGCGCCGCCTGTGACTGGTAGGGAAAGCGCAGCGCGTGCGGCTGGTTGGGCGCCGCCACGGGAGGCAGGCTGCGCAGGTAGGCGTACAGCGCGTCCGAGTCCTCGCGGGTGACCTGGGTGTAGCTGGTGTAGGGAAAGGCGGGGTAGAGCAAGCGCCCGTCCTTTGAGCGGCCGTTGTGCATGGCGCGCCAGAAATGCGCGGACGACCAGCTGCCTATTCCGGTCTTGTCGTCGGGCGTGAGGTTGGATGTGACGACGGTGCCAAAAGGTGTGGCGATGCCGCGCCCGCCCGCATAGGCTTGCCCGCCCTGGGCGGTGTGGCAGGCCTGGCAATTGCCGGCCCGCGCGAGGTAGGCGCCGCGCTCGGCCAGGCTGGCGCCAGGCGCCGCGGCCGCCACCGGTGTGTTCACGTCGATCTCATCGCGCACGTTGAGGGCCCAGACAAGCGCGCCTGCACCGGCGGCCAAGACCACCAGCGCCAGCACGAATTTGAGGAGCTTGTTCATTTCTGCGCCTTCGCGGGGGCCGCTGCGGTGGCCGCGGGCGCTTGCGCACTGCCGCAGGTGATGGTGATCGCGCCCGGTTTGGCCGCCGGCAGGCTGGTGGCCGGTTTGGTGCTGGCGGGCAAGGGTTGTGCAGCAGCCCAGCTGGCCACGGCATTGATGTCTTCCAGGGTCAGGCGCGACACCACCTCTTTCATGCAGTCGGGCGCGTGGGCGCGGCGCTGGCCGGCTTTCCATGCGCCCAGCTGCGCATTGAGGTAATCGCGCGGCAGGCCCAGCAGGCCCGGAATGCCGGGCGCCACGCCGGTCATGGCCTCGCCGTGGCATTGCACACAGGCCGGCAGCTGGCGTGCGGCGTCGCCCTCCAGCACGAGCTGCCGGCCATGGCGCAGCACCTCGGGCGCCGCCGTGGCGGGCAGGGGCGCGGGGTAGGGCACTTCCAGCTGCGAGAAATAGGTGGCTATTTCCATCAGGTAGGCATCGCTGAGCGGTTCGATCAGCTGCGTCATGAGGCCGTAGTGGCGGCGGCCGTCGCGAAAGTTGAGCAACTGGTTGTAGAGGTAGCCGGCCGGCTTGCCGGCCAGGCGCGGGTAGTAGCCGTCGGGTGCGGCGCGGCCTTGCGGCCCGTGGCAGGCCGTGCAGGCCATGGCGCGCTGGGCGATGCTGTCTTCAAAAGGCGGTGGCGCCGCCGCGGCGGGGCCGGCTGCCGCCCAGGCCAGCGCGGCCGGCAGCGCGAGCCGTACCAGCGCGCACAGCCAGGAATATCCAAAACGAGTCTGTTGCATGAAGGGATCATGCCCCACATGGGCCGGCCGCGTAAGCATCAGTTGCCGACGAAAAAAGCGTATCAGATGAAAAAAAGCGGAAAATTGCAATATCAGATGAAACGCTACGAACAACTGGTCGAACTGCTGGCCGCCGACATCCGCAATGGGCGACTGGCCCCGGGCACGCGCCTGCCGTCGATACGCACGATTACCGCGCAGCACGGCCTGAGCGCTTCCACCGCTTTCAAGGCCTATTACCGGCTCGAGGAAAAAGGCCTGGTGCGTGCGCAGCCGCGCTCAGGCTACTACGTGACGGCTTCTTCGATGCAGCAGCTGGCCGCGCCGGCGCGTGGCGCGGCGGATGGCAAGGCCGGCAAGACGGCCCGGGTGGCACCGCGGCCGGATGTCAGCGAACTGGTGTTTGCCGTGCTGGGTGCGGCGCAGGACCCGGCCATAGCGCCGCTGGGTTCGGCTTTCCCGGCGCCGGAGCTGTTTCCGCTGCAGCGGCTGGGCAAGTCGCTAGCCCGCGGCGCGCGGTTTCTCCAGGGGCCGGATACCGTCGCCAGCCTGCCGCGCGGCGACGAAGGCCTGCGCCGGCAGATCGCGCTGCGCTACCTGGCTGTGGGCATGGCGCAGCCGGTCGAGGAACTCATCGTCACGCACGGCGCGCTGGAGGCGCTGAACCTCTGCCTGACGGCCGTGGCCCGGCCGGGCGACCTGGTGGCGGTGGAGTCGCCCGGGTTCTACGCCGGCCTTCAGGCGCTGGAGCGGCTCAAGATGAAGGCGCTGGAAATCCCGGTGCACCCGCAGGATGGCCTGGACCTGGCCGCGCTGGCCGACGCGCTGCAGCGCCATCCGGTCAAGGCCTGCTGGTTCATGACGTCATTCCAGAACCCCACGGGCGCCAGCCTGTCACTGGAAAAAAAGAAAGCACTGGTCGCGCTGCTGGCGGCACGCGAGATTCCGCTGATTGAAGACGATGTGTATGCCGAGCTGTATTTCGGGCACCGCGGCTTTTTGCCGGCCAAGGCTTTTGACCGCAAGGGCCTGGTGATGCATTGCAGCTCTTTCAGCAAGACGCTGGCGCCCGGTTACCGCGTGGGCTGGGTCTCGCCCGGGCGCTTCGGCCAGCGGATAGAGCGGCTCAGGCTCATGACCACGCTGTCGGCCAGCCTGCCCGCGCAGCTCGCCATCGCCGATTATTTGCAGCATGGCGGCTACGACAAGCACCTGCGCAGGCTGAGGCATGCGATGGAGTCACAGCTCTCCAGCCTGCTGGCCGCCATTGCGCGCCACTTCCCGCCGGACGTGCGCGTGTCGCGCCCGGCGGGCGGTTACTTCGTGTGGGTGGAGTTTGCCAAGGGCTTTGACGCGCTGGCCCTGCACCAGGCGGCGCTGGAACACGGCATAGGCGTGGCGCCGGGGCCGGTGTTTTCAGCGCGCCGCAACTTCCGCAATTGCCTGCGGCTCAACTACGGGCACCCGTGGAGCGAGCGCTTCGAAGCGGCGATGCAGACGCTGGGAAGGCTGGCGCGGCAGCAGGGCTCTTAACCCCGTTTGCGCGGGTCCGGCAGGGCACGCACGCAGGCGATGAAGTGATCCCAGCTGGCCTGCACTTCCTTGACGCGCACGCCCTTGTCGAGCACCGCGCCGCAGGCGGCCTCGGCGCGCCGCACGACCTTGGTCAGGGCGCTGGCGGGCAGCGGCGGGATCTGCGTGCGCAGGCTGTCGGCCTTGCTGCGCATCTGGGCGATGGCGTCCTTGGCCAGTGTCTTGTTGCCGGCGCAGGCGATCATGCCGATCATCTCGGCCATTTCGCCAAAGGCCGGGTCCAGGTTCCAGAGCGCCGCCGTGCCGAGGGCCAGTGCCCACATGCGCTTGTTGCGCGTGGGCGCGGCAGCGGCCTGGCCGCCATCAGCGACGGGCAGGCCGCCGGGCTGGGGTTCGGTGGCGTCAGGTTTCTTCATGGAAGTGGTGTCTTGTATAGACAAGGGGTGATTTTGCCTCAGGCATGTTGCCGCGGCGGCCGGGACGGGCAAAAACCCGGTCCTTGCAAGGAAAGTGCCTGCGGCTCAAGGAGGCTGTGAACTGCGCCTTCCTCCAGCGGGGAGGGTGCAAGAGAGAGGACTGTTCAGCCAGCATCCACCCAATCTGCAATCCGCCGGCACACCCAGTCTGCGTCGTCGTGCGGCAGGTCGTGGCCGGCCCAGGGGTGCTGGTGGTGGGCGGCCTGCCAGGTACCGGCCAGCCGGGCCGAGCAGCGCGGGTGCACCAGGTGGTCGGCGGCCGACGACAGCACCAGGGCGGGGCAGGCGGGGGGCGCTGCCATGGTGAAGACCGCCGCGGCTTTGAGCTGGCGCCAGGCATTGGCGGCGCTGACGGGCGCGCTCTTGCGTATGTCGATCCATGCGGCGATGTCCTGTTCCAGCGCGGCCGTGCGGTTGCAGGTGAGCCGGTGGATCACGCGCTCGGCATGGTCTGCATTGCCCCAGCGCGCGGCCACCAGCGCCAGCGGCAACCAGTTGCCGGGACGCAGGCGTTCGCCTATGCTGCCCAGCGGGCGCATGCTGGTGTTGATCAGCACCAGCCGCTCTATCTCCATCGGGTAGCGCAGCGCCCAGTCGGCGGCCACCATGCCGCCCAGCGACATCGCCACCAGGCTGTAGGGCGGTGCCAGGCCGCGGGCGCGCAGTTGTTTGCGCGCGAAGTCAGCCATGGCGCCCACCGTGGCCGGTGAGCTTTCGCGGCAGAAGGCGCCGTTGCCCGGCAGGTCCAGCGCCAGCACCCGGGTTGCTTCGCTGGCCGAGCCTGGCATGGCGCGCGCGAGCCGTTCCGCGAAGTCGCCCCAATGCCGCGCCTCGCGGGTCAGGCCCCTGAGCAGCACCCAGCTCATGCAAGCGCCCGCCGGGGCCGCCAGTAAGCCGTGGCCAGCCGCGCGAGTTGCGCGCGCCGCTCGCCCGAGGGCAGCCAGCTGGGCGCGGCAAACGCCGCGCGCGTGAGGAAGTCCAGCAGGTCCGCATGGCGGCGCAACACACGCTTGGTGCGGTGCGCCTTCATGGGGTTGAAGATGCCGTGCCGCGAAAACAGCTGTCGCGGGTTCTTGCGTATCCACAGCCAGGAGCCGAGTTCCAGCGTCATGGGCAGGAACACATGGCGCTGCGGCGCGTGGTCGTAGGCATGGTCCCAGAGGTCGCCGTGCAGCAGGTACTGGTTGCTCTGCGGTTCGAAGCTGTAGGCATGGTGGGGGTGAGACTGTTCCAGCATGGTCCGCAGCGCGAACATCTCGGGCAGGTTGGCCATCAGCCGGCGCGTCTTGGCATAAGGAAACCACAGGCTGTCGTCAAAGCCGTAACCCGAGTGGCAGTCCAGGGCCAGGCTGAAGGGGCGGCTGGCGAGTTGTTCACTCACCACCCGCAGCAGGGCCGCGCTTTCGGCCTCCATGGGCATGCCGGGCCGGCCGCAGTACCAGGGCAGCAGTCGGCTGATGGTTTGCCCGCCCGCGAGAAAGGGCACCTGGCTTTCGGCCCGCTGCGGCGCGTTGCGCATCAGGTCCACGCCCTGCGGGTTGGCGCGCTTGTGCGCCCACATGCCCCCGGGGTTCACGATGGGCATGAAGACCAGCCGGATTTTTTCGAGCTGGCGGTGCAGCAGCTCGTCCCACTCCAGGCGAAACAGCAGCGCGCGCAGGTAGTGCAGGATCAGCTGCGTGCCTATGCGTTCCAGACCGTGGATGCCGCCGAAGAAACCGACGGCCGGCGCCTGCGGGTCGCGCGAGCCAATGCTGGCGGTGTAAAGCGGAAACGAAGGCCCGGCGGTGTGCGCCTCGGCCACCACGGCCACCTCGAAGTGGGCGCTGCCCGCCAGCAGGATGGCCTTGAGCTCCTCCAGTTCCGCGAAACTCGCGGCCGCATCGCGCGCCGGCGTCAGGCTGTAGGGGCTGTGCAGGCTGCGGGGACTTTCCACGGCGGCGGTCGGCGGCAGGATTTCCATCCTGACATGCTGGCACAGTTGTTTGACAGTGCGCTACATGCCGGCCGGGTTTTGGGCGGTTTTTTGTATCGAATGGGCACGCAAGGTTTGCGGGCGCAGCCTTCTTCCGTTTTCAGTTGCCGGCCCGGTGGGTGATCGCGGCGATCACCTGGTGCAGGGCCTTGTTCACCGGTTTGTCGCCGCGCATCACCAGCGCCAGCGTTCTTTGCAGCCGGGGGTGGAGCGGGTGCACCACCAGCTCGGGGTGCTGGCCCGGACCGGTGACGGCCATGGCCGGCAGGATGCTGCAGCCCAGGCCGGCGGCGACCATCTCCTTGATGGCTTCCACGCTGCCCAGCTCCATGATGGGTTTGGGCGCATGGCCCGCATCGCGAAACCACTGGTCGATGATCACGCGGGTGTTGGCCGCGGGCTCGAACAGCACCAGCTCGCGTTTGGCAAGAAAGGCCGGCGTGATTTTGGCGGGCAGGGGCGCTTCGCGCCTGGAGGCGATCGCCACGAATTCGTCGTTCAGCAGCGGCGTGGTGACCAGCGCGCGGCGTTTGACGGGCAGGGTCACCAGCGCCAGGTCCAGGGTGTTGCCTTCGACCGCCTTGACGAAGTCGGCCGTGTTGCCGGTGCTGACCAGCACGTTGACCTTGGGAAAGCGTATGCGCAGTGAGCGCAGGATTTGCGGCAGCAGGTAGAGGCAGGCGGTGGCGCCGGTGCCCAGCGTCACCCGGCCTTCGACGTTGGAGGAGTGCGAGGCCATGGCGGCCATCACGCCATCGACCGCCGTGTTGACCCGCTGTATACCGGCCAGCAGGTCCAGCCCCGCAGGGGTGGGTGTGGCGCGGCGCGCCACGCGCTCGACCAGGCGCACGCCCAGCCGCTGCTCCAGTTGCCGCACCTGCAGGCTGATGGCCGGCTGCGACAGGCCCAGCCGTTCGGCCGCGCCCGAGAAGCTGCCGGTTTCAATGATGAGCGCATAGGTGCGCAGGTGGTCCAGGTTGAGGGCGGGAGTGGGCATGCAAAGAAATTCTAATGAAAACCATAAGTTTCGACATATTTACTTATGCATGGGCTTGCGCAACCATGGCGGCATGCAGCTTCTTTCTTCACCCGCTCCCCATTCGACCAGCGCCCGCCCCGCAGCCGGTGTCCTTTCAATCCGCCCTTGCGCAGAGGGCGACATAGCAGCCATCCAGGCCATCTATGCCCACTACGTGGAAACTAACCTGGCCACTTTCGAGCTGAAGCCGCCCACTGTGGCCCAGATGCGTGAACGCCGCGCCGATATCCTGCGCGGCGGCTATCCCTACCTGGTGGCTTTGCGCGATGGGGAGGTGGTGGGCTATGCCTATGGCAGCGCCTGGCGCTCGCGGCCGGCCTACCGGCACACCGTGGAAGACTCGATTTACGTGGCACCCGGCATGCGCCAGGCCGGTGTCGGCAGTGCCTTGCTGCGCGAGCTGATCCGCGAGTGCGAACAGCGTGGCTTCCGCCAAATGCTGGCCGTCGTCGGCAACAGCGCCAACACCGGTTCGCTGCGGGTGCATGAGGCACAGGGCTTCGCGCGCGTCGGCACGCTGGCCTGCGTCGGCTACAAGTTCGGGCAATGGGTGGATACGGTGCTGATGCAGCGCATGCTCGGCGACGGCGCGGCGTCGCCCGGAGTCTTGCCGGCCCCAGACGCTTAATCGGCCGGCACGATCACCACATCCGACAGCGGGTAGGCCACGCAGGGCAGGATATAGCCCGCCGCTTTTTCTTCGGCGCTCAGGCCCGGCCATTCGATACGGTAAGCCACTTGGCCGCTTTCGAGCCGGCTTATGCAGGTGCGGCAGGTGCCGTTGCGGCATGAACTGGCCAGTTCCAGCCCCGCCAGTTCCGCAGCTTCCAGCAGCGGCAACACGGCCGGCGCTTCGAACACGGGGCCGTTCGGCGCCAGGCGCGCGCTGAATACCTGGTTTTCCTGTTCTTCTTTTTCTTTTTTCACGAAAGATGCCGAGGGTGGCGCAGGCAATGGAGGGCCGCTGGCGGGCATGGCTGTGAGCTTGAAGGGGGAAGGAGCAACAAACAACGCGAAGGGGAGGAGGTAGCGCTGAATTTACCCCAGAAGCCATTTGTGGCCCGCCAAGGGTGGCGCAAGCCGTGATTTGCGCGACAATTCTGCTCCCCCGGTTAATTCCCGCTCCCCCACACACAAGCAAACGATTTTCATGTCCAGCTATTCCATTCGCCCTGCCACGCCCCGCGATGCCAAAGCCATCGCCGAAATCCATGTCGCCACCTGGCAGGCCGCCTACAAAGACCTGATCCCCGCGGACTTTCTCGCCAAGATCACCGTCGAAAAACGTTTGTCCTACTGGCGCGAAGCCATTGAATTCAGCGAACCGCAGTTGCTGGTCGCCACCGAAGGCGAGCAGGTCGTGGGCTTTGTCGGCTTCGACCGTTCACGCGATGCCGGCACCAAATCCACCGTCGGCGAAATCTGGGCACTGTATGTCCACCCCGACCACTGGCGCAAAGGCGCGGGCCTGGCGCTCTGGGATGGGGCCCGCGACGGCCTCAAGGATGAGGGCTGCACCCAGGTCACGCTGTGGGTGCTCTTGCGCAATGAACGTGCGCTGGCGTTTTATGAACAGGCGGCGGGGTTCAAGAGGGAGATGCCTTCTCTTAAAACCGTGGCGTTTGGCAGCGCCAAGCTGGAAGAGATTCGGCTTAAACGTTCGGTCGATTGACGCCGGGCTTGCGCGGTGATCTCCCCCTCGACCTATGTCCTTCTCCGCCCTGTTCTAAGCGTTGCTGGCCAGGGGGGGCCGGCCAGCCACCCTCAGCAGAGGACATAAGAGCAAGAACGAGCAGAGAGGAGAAGAGGGCGAGCGCGCAAGGCCGGAGCAAGACCCGGCCTAAGAAGGAACATTCACAACACGTTCATCATCAGGAATCAGCGGTGTCCCCTCATCCGGCTCTACCGGCAACTCCAGCGCATCGTCATCCTCGGGCGCCTCTTCGGGCGGGCCGTAGCGCGGCTGGCCGTTGTCGGGGTCGCCGATTCTGAGGGCGGGTCTGGCTTTCCTGGGCATGATCGCTTCTCCTTGGGTTCTGTTCGGGTGGCGCTTCGAGACATCCGGGCGAGACGTTTTGGGCCGAGGCCTGATGATGCGGGAGCGGGTGGCGCGGCTCGCCAAGCCAAGCGGCAGTTTCGCTGTCAGTGCAGGCCGACAAGCCATCGTTTTTTGCAACACTCTGTTGTCCTACACCAGGCCTGTCCGGCGGCGCACAGGCTGCTGGCGGGCGCTTGCCTACAGTCAATGGCACGGTGGTGGCGCCCGAGGTGCGCCATGCACTCAAGCCATTTCGCCGGCGTCACCCGTCGGTATTTTGTGGAAATTTTTTGAAGGAAGCCACCATGGACAAAACCACAGCATCGCCCGCCAACAGCAATCCCATCCAGCGCGGTGTCGAGTCCGCCGGCGCCGCGCTTCACAGCGGCATCGACAAGGTGGCCGATCCCGCGCGCAGCGCGGTGGAGCGCGCTTCCTCGGCGGCGCACCAGGGCGTCGACAAGCTCGCGGGAACCGCCAGCAACGTGGCCGACCGGTTTGCCGAGCAGACGCGCCGCATCAGTGAAGCGCCTGTGCAGGCCCTCGAAACCTCGAAATCCTGGGTGCAGGAGCGGCCGCTGGAAGCCGTGGGCGCGGCCCTGGCCATCGGATTTATCCTGGGCCGGTTAACCGCGCGCTGAATCTGCATGCCCAGCTGAAAAGCCGCCTGCGGGCGGCTTTTCCTTTGCAGCCGCTGAACTTCGGTACAGTAAGCGCTCTTCCCCGGCGTCATACATACAACTACACGCGCCTGATGCCTTTGGATGCCTTTTCCACGCCGTGGGCGCCACCACGGCATTCACACCACAAAAGAAGATCACCTATGGCCAGCAGCCTGCTTGCACTGATTGATGACATCGCCACCGTGCTCGACGATGTGGCGCTGCTTTCCAAAGCTGCCGCCAAAAAGACGGCGGGTGTGCTGGGCGACGATCTGGCGCTCAACGCGCAGCAGGTTGCCGGCGTCAAGGCGGATCGGGAACTCCCGGTGGTCTGGGCCGTGGCCAAGGGCTCATTCGTCAACAAGGCCATCCTGGTCCCGGCGGCGCTGGCCATCAGCGCTTTCGTGCCCTGGGCGGTAACGCCGCTGCTGATGGTAGGCGGCGCCTTTCTTTGTTACGAAGGTTTTGAAAAGCTCGCGCACAAGTTCATGCACAGCGCGCACGAGCAGGCCGCCGAGCACGAGGCGCTGGCCACGGCACTGTCCAACCCGGCGGTGGACCTGGTGGCGGTGGAAAAAGACAAGATCAAGGGCGCGGTGCGCACCGACTTCATCCTGTCGGCCGAGATCATCGCGATCACGCTGGGCACGGTTCAGGCCAGTCCCTTCATGACGCAAGTGGTGGTGCTATGCGGCATTGCCGTGCTGATGACGGCGGGTGTGTACGGCCTTGTGGCGGGCATTGTCAAACTGGACGACGGCGGGCTTTACCTGAGCCGGCGCGCGGGCGATGGCGCCTGGCTGCGCCTGCAGCAAAGCCTGGGCTACGCCATCCTGTGGGCCGCGCCCTGGCTCATGAAGGGGCTCTCGGTGGCCGGCACGGCCGCGATGTTCCTGGTGGGCGGGGGCATTCTCACGCACGGCATCGCGCCCTTGCACCACTTCATTGAAGCGCTCACAGAGCGCGTTGCTGCTGGCGCCGGCGCTCTGCCGGCCGCGCTCATGCCCTTGCTGATGGATGCGCTGGTCGGCCTGGTGGCGGGCGCGCTGGTGTTGCTCTTTGTGAGCCTGGCCAAACGGCTGAAGACGCGCACCCGAAACCGCGAAGTTAAGACTTAAGGCTCAAGGCTTGTCCGAACGGGTGGGCTTGTCGTTCGGCGATTCACGCGTGCCTTCTCCGGCTTTATCCGCCGTTTTGTCATCGGCCACGGGGAAAGGCCACCGCCCTTTTTGCTGGGGTGGCGTGGGCAGGGCGGCTTCCCGCGCACGTTGCTCCAGCGCCTTGCGGCTTTCGGCATCGGGTGCGGGGGCTTTTAATCTTGGCATGGAAGGTCTTTCGCAAACAGGTAAGTCAATGGGTAGGAAGAGGGGATAAGAGGAAGGACTGGCCTTCAGCTTAGGACCCCCCTGCCGCGCAACCTGTAGGTTGGCGGTGACGTTACCTGTAGGAGATGCCGGGCTCGCGATGCCTATTCGGCAAGCGCCTCGGTACCCGTTTGCGTATGTGTGATGCGCCCCGGCAGCGTGCTCTTACGCTGGATCAAATCGTGCCTGGCGAACAGGTCGGCAATCCAGTCCACAAAGACACGCACCTTGTTGCTCAGGTGGCGATTCGGTGGATAGACCACGTGGATAGGCTTGGCCGCGGAAGACCAGCCGTTGAACAGCGGCTCCAGCGCGCCGCTGCTGATGTGGTGCTGGACCAGGAAGGTCAATGTCTGCAGCACGCCCAGGCCGGCCAGCGCCGCCGCCACGCCGGCATTCGAGTCGTTGACCGACAGCTGGTGATGGCCCTCGACCTCCACTGCCTGCCCATCCTTGAGCAGGGTCACGTTGTAGAGCTTGCCGTCGCGCGGCGACATATAGCGAATCAGCCTGTGCCCGTGCACCAGTTCCTCTGGGTGCTGTGGCGTGCCGTGGCGTTTGAGGTAGGCCGGCGACGCGCAGGAGATCAGATAGAACTCGCCGATGCGGCGCGCCACCAGCGACTGGTCGGTAATCTCGCCGCCGCGGATCACGCAGTCCACGTTTTCGGCCAGGATGTCGATGGGCCGGTCGCTCACGCCCAGCTCCAGCTGGATGTCGGGGTAGCGCGCATAAAAATCCGGCAGCGCCGGAATCACCACCGCCAGCCCCAGGGAAGAGGGGATGTCCACCTTGAGGCGGCCGCGCGGGCTGGCCTTGGCGCGCGACATGCTCGACTCGAGTTCTTCCATCTCACTGAGCAGGCGGCCGGCGCGCTCGTAGTACGCAGCGCCGTCAGCCGTGACCGTGACCTTGCGTGTGGTGCGGTTGAGCAGCTTGGTGTCCAGCGATTGTTCGAGTGTCTGGATCAGCCGCGTCACGGTCGGCTTTGGCATGCCCATGGAGTCGGCGGCCTTGGTGAAGGTGCCGGCTTCCACGACCCGTACAAAGGCCTGCATTGCGGAAAACTTGTCCATGGGAAGTCCTGTCTTCTAGTCCTGGTAAGGGGCTGTCAATGCACATGGGGCGTCGCGGGCCGGTGGGCCTGCGGCTCCGTTCCCTGGCGGCGGGTGGCCGGAAGGGTCTTTGGAAAAGCCGGGAAGCTCCGCGAACAGCAACTCGCGAGGCAGATGCGAGGGGCGATTGTGACCATCCTGGTGGCTTCCTGTGACAGCCGCGAAATAGCCCTTTGTTCTCTCCGGGTTTTCCCTTGGCCCATTGACCCTGCCATGGAGGCAAGGCTGACACTTCGCGTCCCAAGCCTTGCGCCGTGGCGACGAGGCGGGCAGGGGCCGGCGCGGCAGGCAGCCCGGTGCGAAAGCGGGAGGAACGCAGGCATACCCCCGATTGTTGCATTGGTGAAATAAAGAATAAACAGAACGGCTATTTATTAAGTGAGACCCCGCGCGTATCTTCTGCTGCATCGCAACAAACCGGAGACCCTCAGCGGTCACGATGATGAAAAGCCACCAGCCCGCCCTCAAGGGTGCCGACAAAACCAGCCCCCCGTGGGTCGAAAAGCAGATCGAGCTCGCGCTGAAAAAGCCGCTGAACGTGCGTTTCTACGGCCGTCGCAATGGCGCGGGCGTGTCGCCGCTGGTGCTGCATTTCCACGCCGGGGCTTTTGTGGGTGGTTCGCTGGAAGGCGGCTCCTGCGTGGCCGGGCTGCTGGCCGATGCCGGCGCGGTGGTGATGTCGCTGGATTACCCGCTGGCGCCTGGCCACCCGTTTCCCAATGCCGTGGAAATGGGCTACGCCGCCCTCGAGTGGGCTTTCAAGGCCCGCCACAAGCTGGCCGGCTCCGGTGCGCCGGTGTTTGTGGCGGGTGAAGAGGCGGGCGGCAATATCGCCGCGGCCGTGGCGCTGATGGCGCGCGACCTTCACGAGCCGGCGCTGGCCGGGCAGATCCTGCTGTCGCCCATGCTGGACCCATGCCTGGCCACCGCTTCGCTGCGCGATGCCGAGGCGGGCCCGGTGGGTTGCACCTGGGCCGACGGCTGGCACAACTACCTGCCGCGCCTGGAAGACGCCAGCCACCCCTATGCCGCGCCCGGCTCGGCCTTTCGCCTGGCCGGCCTGCCGCCCACGCTGCTGATCACCGCGCAGGACGATCCGCTGCGCGACGAGACGCTGGCCTATGCCGCGCGCCTGCGCGCCGCCGGCCTGGTCGCGCTCGACACGGTGCTGCCCGTTCCCACCGGCTGGCCCTGCAGCTACCTGGAGCCGGCGGACCCCAAAAAAGCCTGGGCGCCCCTGATCCATGAGCGCTTCAGCCGTTTCTTCGCCACCGCGCTGGATGCGCGTACCGCCGCCCACAGCGCGGCGGCCTGAGTTTCATCCGTCCAATTTTTCTTTGAGGGAGTTCACCATGCCATTGATTCATCCGGATACCGATCAACGCCGCGCGGCAAGGCTGCGGCTCGATGTCCCCACATCCACACCGTGTTATGTGTTGCGCGCTTGACCTTAACTTAAGTTGAGGTTTTAGAGTCGCCGGTTTTGTTTTTAGTTTTTTCCAATCCGCTTACCCGTTTCAATTTTCAAACACATCTTCGAGAGAGAACACACATGCCATCCATCCCACTCCAAACCCCCAAACGCCGCCTGCTGGCGGTAGCCCTCGCCGTGCTGGCCGTGACCGGCATCTCCGCCGCCGTGTTCGGTGTCTCCAGCACCAGCGCCCAATCTGGCCCCGCCCAGCCGCAAGCCACTCCCGTGTCCGTCGCCACCGTGGTGCAAAGCGAAGTTTCTGCCTGGGACGAGTTCTCGGGCCGGCTGGAGGCGGTCGAGCGCGTGGACATACGCTCGCGCGTGGCCGGCACCATCCAGGCTGTGCACTTCCGCGAAGGCGCGCTCGTCAAGAAGGGCGACCTGCTGCTGACCATAGACCCGGCGCCCTATGCGGCCGAGGTGGAGCGCGCCGATGCGCAGGTTGCCGCCGCCCAGGCCCGGGTTACCCAGGCCAAGGGCGAGCAGGAACGTTCGCAGCGCCTGTGGAGCGAGCAGGCCATCTCCAAGCGTGAATTCGACGAGCGCACCAACGGCAAGGGCGAAGCCGAGGCCAACCTGCGCGCCGCGCAGGCGGCCCTGCAGTCGGCACAGCTGAGCCTGGGCTACACCCAGGTTCGCGCGCCGGTGGCCGGCCGTGTCGGCAAGCTCGAAGTGACCGTGGGCAACCTGGTCGCCGCCGGCCCCGGCGCACCGGTGCTGACCACGCTGGTGTCCGTGAGCCCGATCTATGCAAGCTTTGACGCCGACGAGCAGGTTGTCGCCAAGGCCCTGAAGGACGTGGGCGGCAACGGCGGCCCGGCCAGCCGCAGCCTGGAGCGCATTCCCGTGCAGATGGGCACCGCCGCCAGCACCGACACGCCGTTTGAAGGCAAGCTGCAGCTGGTCGACAACCAGGTCGATGCCCGCAGCGGCACCGTGCGTGCCCGCGCCGTGTTCGACAACAAGGACGGCCAGCTCATGCCCGGCCAGTTCGCGCGTATCCGCATGGGGCAGGCCACCAAAGGCTCGGCCCTGCTGATCAACGAACGCGCTGTCGGTACCGACCAGAACAAGAAGTTCGTGCTGGTGGTGGGCGCCGACAACAAGGCGGTTTACCGCGAGGTCACGCTGGGCGCCGCCGTCAACGGCCTGCGCGTGGTCAAGGGCGGTCTGTCCGCCAACGAACGCATCGTCGTCAACGGCCTGCAGCGCATACGCCCCGGCGCGCTGGTTGCGCCGCAAGTGGTGGAAATGTCCGCCAAGGCCGAACTCACCGAAAAAGCCGTCAAGGTCGCGGCGAAATCCTGAGCCGCTCTTGATACCTGAACAAGAAGAACTGCCATGAATTTATCCAAGTTTTTTATTGACCGGCCCATCTTTGCCGGCGTGCTGTCGCTGCTGATGTTTATCGCCGGCCTGATCGCGCTGCGCTCGCTGCCGATCGCCGAGTACCCCGACGTGGTGCCGCCCACGGTGGTGGTGCGCGCCAACTACCCTGGCGCCAATCCCAAGGTGATCGCCGAGACCGTGGCCACGCCGCTGGAGGAATCCATCAACGGTGTCGACGGCATGCTCTACATGAGCAGCCAGGCCACCACCGACGGCTTGATGACACTCAACGTGACCTTCAAGCTGGGCACCGACCCCGACAAGGCGCAGCAACTGGTGCAGAACCGCGTCTCGCAGGCCGAGCCGCGCCTGCCCGAGGAAGTGCGGCGCCTGGGCGTCACCACCGTCAAGAGCTCGCCCGACCTCACCATGGTGGTGCACCTGCTGTCGCCCAATGATCGCTATGACATGACCTACCTGCGCAACTACGCGGTGCTCAACGTCAAGGACCGCCTGGCGCGCATCAACGGCGTGGGCCAGGTGCAGCTGTTCGGCTCGGGCGACTATTCGATGCGCGTCTGGCTGGACCCGCAGAAGGTGGCGGAGCGCGGCTTGTCCGCCGGCGATGTGGTGCGCGCCATCCGCGAGCAGAACATCCAGGCCGCGGCCGGCGTGGTCGGCGCTTCGCCAGGCCTGCCCGGCGTGGACATGCAACTGTCCATCAACGCCCAGGGCCGCCTGCAGAGCGAGGAAGAGTTCGGCGACATCATCGTCAAGACCGACAGGAACGGCGCCGTGACGCGCCTGCGCGACATCGCCCGCCTGGAACTGGGCGCGTCCGACTACGCGCTGCGCTCGCTGCTGGACAACAAGCAGGCCGTGGCCGTGCCGGTGTTCGCCGCGCCGGGCTCCAACGCCATCCAGATTTCGGACGACGTGCAGGCCGTGATGAAAGAGCTCAAGAAGAACATGCCTGAGGGTGTGGACTACGAGATCGTTTACGACACCACGCAGTTCGTGCGCTCCTCCATCGAGGCCGTGGTGCACACCCTGCTCGAAGCTGTGGCCCTGGTGGTGCTGGTCGTGATCATCTTCCTGCAGACCTGGCGCGCCTCCATCATCCCGCTGCTGGCCGTGCCCATTTCCGTCATCGGCACCTTCGCGGTGATGCACCTCTTCGGTTTTTCGATCAACGCGCTCAGCCTGTTCGGGCTGGTGCTGGCCATCGGTATTGTGGTGGACGACGCCATCGTGGTGGTGGAGAACGTGGAACGCAACATCGAGGCGGGCCTGAGTCCGCGCGACGCCACCTACCGCGCCATGCGCGAGGTGTCAGGGCCCATCATCGCGATTGCCCTGGTGCTGATCGCTGTGTTCGTGCCGCTGGCCTTCATCACCGGCCTGTCGGGCCAGTTCTACAAGCAGTTCGCGCTGACGATTGCGATCTCGACCGTGATCTCGGCCGTCAACTCGCTGACCCTGTCGCCCGCGCTGGCCTCCCTGCTGCTCAAAGGCCATGATGCGCCCAAGGACGCGCTGACCCGCGGCATGGACAAGGTCTTCGGCCGCTTCTTCGGCGCCTTCAACAAGGCCTTCCATCGCGGCTCCGAAAACTACAGCCGCGGCGTCAAGGGCGCGATCTCGCGCAAGGCCGTGATGCTCGGCATCTACCTCGTGCTGGTGCTGGCGACCACGGGCCTGTTCAAGGCCGTACCCAGCGGCTTTGTGCCCGGCCAGGACAAGCAGTACCTGATCGGCTTCGCGCAACTGCCCGACGGCGCCACGCTGGACCGCACCGAAGACGTGATCCGCAAGATCAGCGACATCGCCATGAAGCAACCCGGCGTGGAGCACGCCATCGCCTTCCCGGGCCTGTCGATCAACGGCTTCACCAACAGCTCCAACTCCGGCATCGTGTTTCTGTCGCTCAAGCCTTTTGACGAGCGCAAGAGCAAGGACCTGAGCGCGGGCGCCATTGCCGGCCAGCTCAACGGCAAGTTCAGCGGCATCCAGGAAGCCTTTATCGCGATGTTCCCGCCACCGCCCGTGCAGGGGCTGGGCACCACCGGCGGCTTCAAGCTGCAGCTGGAAGACCGCGGCTCGCTCGGTTATGCCGCGCTGGACGGCGCCACCAAGGCTTTCATGGCCAAGGCCTACCAGACGCCTGAACTGGCCGGCTTGTTCTCGAGCTTCCAGGTCAACGTGCCGCAGCTCTATGCCGACATCGACCGCACCAAGGCGCGCCAGCTCGGTGTGCCGGTGACCGACGTGTTCGACACCATGCAGATCTACCTGGGCAGCCTGTACGCCAACGACTTCAACAAGTTCGGCCGCACCTACAGCGTGCGTGTCCAGGCCGACGCGCCTTACCGCGCCCGTGCCGAGGACATCGGTCTGCTGAAAGTGCGCTCGGCCACCGGCGAGATGGTGCCGCTGTCGGCGCTGATGAAGGTCACGCCCAGCTTCGGCCCGGAACGCGCCATGCGCTACAACGGCTTCCTGTCGGCCGACATCAACGGCGGCGCCGCGCCCGGCTATTCGTCGGGCCAGGCCCAGGACGCGGTCGCCCGTATCGCGGCTGAAACCCTGCCGCCCGGCATCAGCTATGAATGGACCGACCTGACCTACCAGGAAATCATCGCCGGCAACTCGGCCGTGTGGGTGTTCCCGCTGGCGCTGCTGCTGGTCTTCCTGGTGCTGGCTGCGCAGTATGAAAGCCTGACATTGCCCATCGCCATCGTGCTGATCGTGCCAATGGGCCTGCTGGCCGCCATGCTGGGCGTGAAGCTGACCGGCGGCGACAACAATATCTTCACGCAGATCGGTTTGATCGTGCTGGTGGGGTTGTCGGCGAAGAACGCCATCCTGATCGTGGAGTTCGCGCGCGAGCTGGAGTTTGCCGGGCGCACGCCGCTGCAGGCCGCGATTGAAGCCAGCCGCCTGCGCCTGCGCCCCATCCTGATGACCTCGCTGGCTTTCATCATGGGCGTGCTGCCCCTGGTGCTGTCGACCGGCGCCGGCGCCGAAATGCGCCATGCCATGGGTGTGGCGGTGTTCTCGGGAATGATTGGCGTGACGGCCTTCGGCCTCTTCCTCACGCCGGTGTTCTACGTGACCTTGCGCCGCCTCACGGGCAACCGCCCGCTCAAGCTGCACGGCGAAGTGCCGCACCTGGAAGCCTTCGCCGGCGCCGGTGGTGCAGGCACGCAGGCCCAGCCGGCCGCGCCCCTCAAACTGCACGAATAACAACAAGCATCAAGTTACAGGAGTTCATCATGAACCGCACATCGTCAAAACTGCGCACCGCGCTGCTGCCCCTGCTGGCCGCCCTGGTGCTGGCCGGCTGCGCCACCAGCGCGTCGGTGGACCCGGCCAGCATTCCCGCCGCGCCCACGGCCTACAAGGAAAACGCCGGTGCCGCCGCGGTTGCCACGGCAACCGCCCCGCAAACACAAGGCACCTGGTGGAAGGTGTTTGCCGACCCGGTGCTTGACCAGCTGGTCGAGCAGGCCGGCCGCAACAACAACAGCGTCAAGGTGGCGGCGGGCCGCCTGGCCCAGGCCCGCGCGATTTTGCGCAACACCGACGCCGACCGACTGCCGCAAGTGGGCTTGAGCGGCGGCGCCGTGCGCCAGAGCAACATCACCACGAATCGCGTGGCGCAGACCACGGTCACGGCCGCCGCGAATTTTTCGTACGAGGTCGACCTGATCGGCAAGCTGTCGCTCAATTCCGACGCCGCGTCGCTGGACGCGAAGTCCCGTGAAGCCTTGCTGCGCAGCACCCAGCTGCTGGTGCAGGCCGACGTGGCGCAAACCTACCTCAACCTGCGTTCGCTCGATACCGAGCGCACCCTGGTGCGCGATACGCTGCAGGCTTATCGCAACACGCTACGCCTGACGGAAGTGCGCTTCAAGGAAGGCGACGTGGCCGAGCTGGACGTGGCCCGCGTGCGCACCGAAGTTGCCGCGACTGAATCGGAAGCGCTGGCGCTGGACCGCCGCCGTGCCGAGCTCGAACACGCGCTGGCCGTGCTGGTCGGCGAGGTGGCATCCAACTTCGCTATTGCGCCTACCGAGTGGTCGACCACGCTGCCGGTGATCCCCGCCGGTGTGCCCAGCACGGTGCTGGAGCGCCGCCCTGATGTTTCCGCCGCACAAAGCAGCATGCAGGCCGCGCAGGCCCGTGTAGGCGTGGCCAAGGCTGCCTGGTTCCCGACTTTCTCGCTGACGGGCAACGCCGGCTATGCCGCACCTGAGATCAAGGACCTGTTCAAGGTCTCGACCCAGGCCTGGGGTGTAGGCGCGCTGCTGTCGCTGCCCATCTTTGACGGCGGCCGCCGCCAGGCCGGCGTGCAGAACGCCAATGCCGAACTCGACATCGCACTGGCCAACTACCGCGAGCAAATCCTCGTCGCCTTCAAGGACGTGGAAGACCAGCTTTCGGCCATACGCCTGCTCGCAGAACAGTCCGAAGCGCAGGCGCGTTCGGTGGCCTCGGCCACGCGCGCCACGGTGCTCTCGGACTCACGCTACCGCAACGGCTTTGTCAGCCAGCTTGAATTGCTGGATGCCCAGCGCAGCGAGTTGCGTAACCGGCGCCAGGCGCTACAGGTCAAGACTGCACAGTATCTGGCTACCGTGGGCTTGATACGGGCCCTGGGTGGCGGCTGGAGCACTTGAACACCCCTGTTGAGGCTCACTTCGTGTGGCCTCCTCTTCCCTTGCAGGGGACAGCGCCTGCGGCCTGGCCCTTCGACAGACTCAGGACAGGCCAAGGCCAGTTCCGCGGCCCCCGCTTGGAATGGGTGCGCTCCGGTTGAGGCCTACGTCGCTTAAAGCATGTTCTGGTGCCGGGGTTATAGTGCAAACATGGCACCGGCCACCTGATCCGGCTGACGTGCGAGAGTTATGACCGCAACATCTGCCATTTCGTTTGAAACTATGGGTGCTTGTACTTGATGACGCGATGCCTAAAAGGACGGTGGTTGACGTGCGACTGACCTTCCCCAGGTTTCTTTGCGCAGTCCTCTCCACGGTTGTACTGCTGGCCTTCGGTTTTTTTCTGATTTTTGTGAGTTACGACGCCTGGCTGCTTCAGGAGATGACCTTGGGCCGGCGGGGCCCCGTCCGCCGGCTGACTTTTGCGGCAGACCCGACGGAGTTTGTCCTTCGCAGCCTTTTCGTCATTAGCCTTGGGGTTACCTTTTTTTCCTTGGGCTTGGTCTTTTTGACGGGGCTTGTGCAGCGGTTGTGGGTCTTCAGAGGCAGGTTTTTTCAGGAAACCTCCCGTCCCACCTTGCCAATGTGGTTGTTTAGCATTCCTTTGCTGAGCTTTGTTGTCTGGTTCGCGCTGCTGTTCATCCTGCCAACTTTCTACGGCTGAACGTCCAGACAAGGCGCTGATAAAACCAGTGTTTTTTGCTTTACCAAGCGCTTTTAGCGGTGCCAAACGGTCAGACCGGGCTGCATCTGTTAAAACGCTTGGTTCCTCTCGCTGCGTTTGCTTCTGATGCCTCTTTCAAATTCCGCCCCTGCCTCTTCCCCCTCCACGCACACCTTGATCCACTGGACCGAAGGCGGCGAAGCCCGTTCCGCGCGCTGGCGCTCCGAACGCGGCGCCGCGCCGCCCAAGCGTGTGGTGCTGGCCGATGACAGCATGAGCGCCGATACGGCCTACCGCCTCGCCTGCGAGGGCACGGGTTTGCTGTGGCGCGGCGACTTCCAGAATGCGCGCATGCTCGTGCAAGCCCTGGCGCGCCGGGTCGACAAGCCGGCCAAGCCCAAGCGCGAGAAGCGGGTGAAGACCGAGAAGGCGGAAGGGGCCGCGAAGGCCGCAAACGCCAGCGCCCCGGTTGAAGCACCGGCGCCGGTGTTCCCGCAAGCTTTTCACCTGCACCGCCAGGCCCAGGCGCAGCGCGCCCGCGTGCTGGGCATGGTGCTGGTTCCCTTTGATGCGGACTACAGCATCCCTTTGCGCCGCGCGCCCGATGCGAAGAAGGCCTGCACCGAAGCCTGGGGCCCGGCCTTGGCGGATGGCGGCCCTTCAGTCGCATCCTTGCGCGAACTGATGGGTTTCATCAGCGCCCACGAATGGCGCCGCAAGGGCGTGCCGATTCCCGCATTGGGTGAGGACGGCCCGCACAACCGCATTCATCCGCATTACGGCGTTTTCTCGCCGGTGCGCGGTGAGTACATAGACCTGGTGGCCCAGGCGCCGGTGCCAGAGGGCACGGCTGACCTTCTGGGCTTTGACATCGGCACGGGCACGGGTGTGCTGGCCGCGGTGCTGGCCCTGCGCAGCGGCGTGCAGCGCGTGGTGGCCACCGACCAGGACCCGCGTGCGCTGGCCTGCGCGCGCGAGAACCTCAAGCGCCTGGGTTTTCCGCAAATCGAGGTGCGCGAGGCCAACCTGTTTCCCGAAGGCCGCGCCCACATCATCGTCTGCAACCCGCCCTGGCTGCCCGCGCGCCCCGGCTCGCCGGTCGAGCATGCGGTGTATGACGAAGACAGCCGAATGCTGTTGGGCTTCCTTAATGGGCTGGCCGCACACCTTGAGCCCGGTGGCGAGGGCTGGCTGATCCTGTCCGACCTGGCTGAGCACCTGGGCCTGCGCACACGCGCCTGGCTGATGGCGGCGATGGATACCGCGGGCCTCAAGGTGGTGGACCGGCTGGACGCACAGCCACGGCATCCCAAGGCCTCTGACGCGAGCGATGCATTGCATGCGGCGCGCGCGGCCGAAGTCACGTCCTTGTGGCGCCTGGCGGCTAAATAGTTTTCTGCCTTCGATGAAAACCGAAGCACACGCCACCGTCCTGCTGGCCCCCATGGAGGGCTTGCTGGACTTTGTGCTGCGCGACATCCTCACGCGGGTCGGCGGCGTGGACCGCTGCGTTTCGGAGTTCATACGCATCACAGACCAACTGCTGCCAGAGCGTGTTTTCTACCGCATCGTGCCCGAGCTGCACCACGGCGGCCGCACGCTGGCCGGCGTGCCGGTACGCGCACAGCTGCTGGGCTCGGACCCGGGCTGCATGGCCGAAAATGCCGCGCGGCTTGCGGGCCTGGGGCCTGACGGCATAGACCTTAACTTCGGCTGCCCGGCCGCGGTCGTCAACCGCCATGGCGGCGGCGCTTCGCTGCTCAGGGAGCCTGAAACGCTGACGGCCGTCGTGGGTGCGGTGCGCCGCGCGGTGCCGGCCCACGTGCCGGTGTCGGCCAAGATGCGGCTGGGTTATGAGGACGATGTGCGTGCCGTTGAATGCGCGCTCGCGATTGAAGCGGGCGGCGCTGGCGAGCTGGTGGTGCATGGCCGCACCAAGGCCCAGGCCTACAGGCCGCCGGCGTACTGGGAGCGCATTGCCGACATACGTGCGGCCGTCAAGATTCCGGTCGTGGCCAATGGCGAAATCTGGACGGTCGAGGACGCCCGGCGCTGCCGCGCGCTCTCGGGCTGCGACACCCTGATGATTGGCCGTGGCGCGGTGCGCGACCCGGGCCTGGGCCTGGCGATCAAGGCCGACCGGCTGGGCATGCGGGCCGCCGTGGATTGGCCCGATCTGCTGCCGCTGATCGCCGATTTTTGGCGCATCGTCTGCTCGCGGATCGACACACGCGCCAGGGCAGGGCGGCTCAAGCAGTGGCTCAACTTTTTGCGACGGCGCTTCCCCGAGGCGGAGGCGGCCTACCAGGCGATCAAGACCGTCAATGACCCGGTGCTGGTGGAGGCCTGGCTGGCGCGAGCGCTGCAAGGCCATCGGCCGGATGAATCGATGAAGGCATCCAATCAGGCCTTGGTCCGTGAACTCAGCCTGAGCTGATGCCGGCCCCGAAGCCCCGGGGCAAAGTGTGCCTTGCCCCTATGCCGCCATGGCTGCGGGCGCATTGTGCACCAGGCGCTTGCGGATTTCAGCCAGGGGCAGGAGCTGCCCGCCCTGCGTATCGAAGTTGTCCGGTGACAGCCAGCTGTTGAAGGCCGCCTTCACCAGCGGCCATTCACCGTCGATGATGGAATACCAGGCCGTATCGCGGTTCCTGTTCTTGTAGACGAGGAGCTGCCGGAAAACGCCTTCGAAGCTGAAGCCCAGCCTGGCGGCCGTGCTGCGCGAGGGCGCGTTGAGGCTGTCGCATTTCCACTCATAGCGGCGGTAGCCGAGGGTCTCGAAAACCAGTTTCATCAACAGGTACTGGGCTTCGGTGGAGGCGCGGCTGCGCTGCAGCAGCGGCGAGAAGATGACGTGCCCGACTTCAATGACGCCGTTGGCGGGGTCCATGCGCATCAGCGCCAGTGTCCCGACGGCGCGCTGGGTGGCGGCGTCCACCACCGTGTAGTGCAGGGGGTCGGTGCTCGCCGCATTGCGCTCAAGGTAGGCGTCGAACTCGCCGCGCCCGGTAAATGGTTCGGGGCCGAGGTAAGTCCAGGCCCGGCCGTCGGGGGCGCTGGTGTAGGCGGCAAACAGGCCGTCACCGTGGCGCTTCGTGTCCAGCGGTTCGAGGCGGCAATACCGGCCCTCGAGCGGGAGCCGCGGCGGTTTTTGCCTGGGCGTCCAGCCTTGTATGGGTTCGCCAATGGGTTGCCCGTAGGCGTTTGTGCGAGTGCTCATGAATGCTCCTGTGTCCGCTGTCCGGTGTCCGGTGTCCTGAGGTGATGAGTACCCAGGTTAAGATCTTTATGGCACTTCGCAAAGTGCCATAACCATGCTATTTCATGGTGCCACGATCCGCGGCGAAACTCCCGCGGCCTATGCAACGCGCAAACCCTGTAAGAGCTGTCCCATGCCTTCTCCCCGCCCCGCTTCCACGCATACCGTCGAGCCCGGTTTCCTGGAAGCCCCGCTGGACAAAGCCCATGCCGAGCCCTTGCAGCGCCAGCTCTACCGCAGGCTCAAAGAGGCGATCCTCAAGGGGCAGCTTGCCGCGGGCAGCCGCCTGCCCGGCTCACGCGCGTTGGCGCACACCCTGTCGGTCTCCCGCAATACCGTGGCGATTGCCTACGAGCACCTGGTGTCCGAGGGTTATGTCCGTGCCGACCGGCAGGGGAGCACCGTCTCCGCCCTGGTGCGCCCGGCCCTTCGGGAGGCGCAGCCTGAAGCCGTCCCGCCGTCCCGGGTGGCATTGCGCCTGTCGCGCATCCGTTCGGGCCCCGCGCGGCCTGACCCCAGCATCGCCTTGCGGCCCGGTGTGCCGGCTCTTTCCCACTTCCCCCTGGCCGCCTGGCGCAGGATGCTGGACCGCGCGCTGCGCGAGGCGTCGCCGGCGGCGCTGCATTACGGCGACCCTTTCGGCCAGCCCGAACTGCGCGCCGCCATCGCGCGCCACCTGGCCATCACACGCGGCGTGCATTGCGAGCCCGCGCAGGTCATCGTGACGGAAGGCGCGCAAGAGGCGCTGACCCTGTGCGTGCGCCTGCTGACCAACCCGGGCGACACGGCCTGGGTGGAAGACCCCGGCTACCGCGGCGCCAAGGCGGCCATGCATGCGGGCGACCTGCGCATCGTGCCCAAGCGCATGGACGGGGAGGGCATGCACGCCAGCGCCGCGGACTGGCGTTCGCGCGCGCCGCGGCTGATCTACACCACGCCTTCGCACCAGTACCCCACCGGTGTGGTGATGTCGGTGGCGCGGCGCCTGGCGCTGATCTCCGCCGCGCGCGAACATGGCGCCTGGATCGTGGAGGACGACTACGACAGCGAATTCCGCCACTACGGCGAACCCATAGGCGCGATGCAGGGCCTGGTTGCCGACGCGCCGGTGCTCTATGTCGGCACGTTTTCCAAAACCATGTTTCCCTCGCTGCGGATGGGCTTTGTGGTGATGCCCGCGCGCCTGCTGGCCTCGGCGCAGGATGCGCTGCGCGAGATGCTTCGCGGCGGCCACAGCCATGAGCAGCTGGCGATGGCCGGTTTCATCGAATCCGGGCAGTTCGCGCGGCACCTGGGCCGTATGCGAAGGCTGTACCGCGAGCGCCAGCATGCCTTGCGCGAGGCGCTGACGCGACACCTTCGCGTCCCGCACATCATTGAAGGCGGGCAGGGCGGCCTTCACCTGGCCCTCAGGCTGCCGCGGGAGTTTGCGGACACACGTATTGCGGAAGTCGCACGGCGCTACGGGATGGCGCCCATGCCGCTGTCATCGTTTGCCATGGCGCCCGCGCCTGAAGACAACGGCCTGGTGCTGGGTTACGGCAATACCGCGATGGAGCTGCTGGATCCTCTCGTCAAGCGCCTGTCGCAGCTGGTGCTTTCGGCCGCGGCTTAGAGCCCTAGTGCGCTGGCGCAGCGGCGCCGCGTTTGCCGCCGAGCGTGCCGCGCGCCATGGCATAGGCCAGCAGCGCGCAGCTCGCGATGCCCGCCACCATGGGCCGGGCGGTTCCATCGGCGAATATGCCGACCGTCGCCATCACCAGCGCGCCGGTGACGAACTGCAGCGTGCCCATCAGGGCCGAGGCCGTGCCGGCGATCGCGCCGTGCTCTTCGAGCGCGAGCACGGCGGTGGTCGGCACCACCAGGCCCAGGAAGCCGTAGCCCACGAGCAGCAGGGCGATCATCACGTCCAGCCTTTCAATGCCGGCCAGGTTGACGACCAGCAGCAGCGCCATCACGGCCGCATAGCCCGTGACCGCCACTTTCACGATGGACACCAGGCCGAAGCGCGCCGCCAGCTTGCCGGTGAACTGCGAGACGCCGATGAAGGAGGCGGCGTTGACGGCGAAGGCGATGCTGTACTGGCGCGGTGTCAGGCCGTAGTGGTCTATCAGCACAAAGGATGAATTGGCCAGGTAGGCGAAGAAGCTCGAGATGCCGAAAGCGCCTATGAAGACCAGGCCCAGGAAATGCCTGTCGCGCAGCAGCACACCATAGGCCTTGAGCGCGCTGCCGAAGCTGCTGTCCACGCGCTGCTCGGGCGGGCGTGTTTCCGGCAGGCTGAAGCCCACCAGCAGCAGCCCGGCGGCGGCGGCCACGGTGACGGCCCAGAATACGCTGCGCCAGCCGAAGGATTCAATCAGCAGGCTGCCGGCCAGCGGCGCCAGGATGGGCGAGACGCTGAAGACCAGCATCAGCAGCGACATCAGCCGCGCCGCATCGTTGCCGGTATGCAGGTCGCGCACGACGGCGCGCGGCACCACCATGCCGGCGCAAGCGCCCAGGCCCTGGATGAAGCGCAGCACCACCAGCGTGTGGATGTCGGGCGCGAGCGCGCAGCCTATGCTGCCCGCGGCAAACAGCAGCAGGCCGAAATACAGCGGCGCCTTGCGGCCCACCATGTCGGACACCGGGCCGTAAATGATCTGGCCTATGCCCAGGGAGATAAAGAAGGCCATCAGGCTGGCCTGCACCGCACCCATGGAGGCGCCCAGCGTCTGCCCGATGGAGGGCAGGGCCGGTAAATACATGTCGATGGCGAAGGGGCCGATGGCGGAAAGCAGGCCCAGCACCAGGGCAGCCCGGAAAAAACTTTTGGTCATGAACAGGTATTTTCAGAAGGCCGGTGTGCACAGACACAGGCGGCGAACCCGGCTTGCAAGCGGCGGTAAGAGCCATCACAGCATGTGATGGCAAACAATCGTGGTGCCATTGTCGCCGACCTCGATCGGTCCTGCTGGCACCGGCATTCCCGCGCATGGCGGGTCTGGGCCGGGGGCCGCATGAAGAGCCCCGCTGTCAAAACTGACAGGGCCGAATGGACCTGAAATGTAAGCAGCGCTCAGTGCTGCGTCAAACTGTAATGAAGCCGCTGGATTGGGCCTTAACCTGAAGCCCTTCAAGAAAGGTTCTCATGCAAAGACGCGAATTTTCACAGGCCGCTTTGGCCGCCGGCGCCCTTGCGGCCCTTCCCCTCGGCGTAAGCCGGCAGGCGCTGGCCGCCGCCGCGCGTGCCGCGGCCGGCATGCCCGCCATGGGCACCAATCTCTCGGGCATGGAATGGGCCAAGCCCGGCCTGCGGGCCAACACCAGTTCGGCCCCCAACTACCATTTCACGGTGCCGCGCAAGGCCGACGTGGCCTACCTGGCCAACTGCGGCTTTATCAAGAACCGCCTGCCCATCCAGTGGGAGTTGCTGCAACCCATGCTGCATGACACGGTGGCCAACGCCGCCGCGAAGGCGGCCATCGGCAACCCTGGTGCCTTCCACGCGGGCTATGAGGCCTTCATCACCGGCGTGCTCGATGCCCATGCGGCGGCAGGCACGCGCTGCATCATCGACAACCACAACTACGGCCGCTACCAGGATTTCCGCTTCCAGCCCGACGGCTCGGTGATAGGGCTGACCGTGCCGCCCAGCCCCTTGCGGCCTTACACCACGGACGCCGTGCAGATCCAGTCGCGGATCTTTTCGCTGGCGCCGGGCGCAACGCTCAAGATAGCGAACTTCACCGACTTCTGGACGCGTGCCGCGAACAAATGGAAGAACCACCCGGGCTTCGGCGGCTACGGCCTCATGAATGAACCCCACGACATGCCCAAGCCCGGCGGCGTCATTGCCTCGAACGAGGAAGCGGTGAAGGGCGGGGAGGACCTGACGATCTGGCCCACCTTCGCGCAGGCGGCCATCCAGGCCATACGCGCGGTCGACACGGTGAACCCCATCTACGTGTCGGGCAACCTGTATGACTCGGCCATGTACATAGGCACGAAGAACCCGGGCTTTCCGCTGTCGGGCGCCAACCTCATTTACGAGGTCCATATGTACCTGGACGCCTTCAGCAACGGCGCTTTCTTTGATTACGACACCGAGGTCGCCAAAAACTACAGCGCCGGTTTCGGTTCGGTTCCCATTCAGGTCACCACCGGTGCGGACCGGCTCAAGATCGCGGTCGACTGGGCCAAGTCCAAGGGCGTGAAGCTGGCGCTCACCGAAGTCGGCATGCCCATCGACGACCCGCGCTGGGAAGCCATGTTCGCGCAGGCGGTGGTGTATGCCGCGCAGTCTGGCTGCGAGGTCTACACCTGGATGGGCGGCGCCCACTGGCCCATCCGGAATTACGCCATCAACCATGTGCCCGGCTGGCACCAGAACAAGACGCTGGAGCCGGTGGTGTCGGGCGTGCTCAAGGCCGCCACCGGCATTGTGCAAGCCACGCTGTACGACGATGGCCCGGGCTATGCGCCGGCGGGCACGCCCCTCACCATCACCGTCTATGCGCGCGGCAACCTGGCCCAGCCGGTGGTGCTCACGGTGGCGTCGAACAAGGGCGGCACGCTGAGCAAGTCGCGCCTGACCATTCCCGCCGGTGCCAACGGGCAGGACAGCTTCACCTACACCCCTGCCGCCAATCAGATCGCCACGCTGAGCTACGCCAGCGACGGCCAGCTGGGCGGCCAGGTGCCGCCGCCGCGCAAGGTGTTTTCGCTCACCGACCCGGTGGCCTATGCCGCCACCAGCCTGGCCGATGCCGCGCTGGCCATCGTCGCCAAGTACGGCGCCTGCAAATGGGAGCTCGCCGACGGCTACACCGACTACCTGCTGGGCGCGCCGGCCGCGGCGGGCCAGGCGGTGCGCGCGGTGGCCGATTCGGGCTACGGCTCCAGCCCGGGCAATGCGATGGAGATGATCAACTGGATGAACAAGGACAGCGGCCCCACGGGGCCCATGTCGGTGCCCGTGATGCGCGTGACCAACGGCAAAAAGAACTCCGACCACAGCGTGCCCGAGTCCTTCGGCTTCTGGTGCAAAAAATCCAGCCGCATCGCCGGCGTGCAGCCCAACCCGCGCAACCGCGTGCCCTACAACCTGGAAGACCCGCACTTCGCCATTGCGGCCCTCAGCGTCCCCGCATCGACCAACACGGGTGTCGTGTTCCAGGCCTCGAAGACGGAAGACCCGCAGACCTCGGAGCTGGGTTTTCTGAACGGCCAGCCGCGCGCAAGATGGATTGACTCAAAAGGCCAGACGGTGCAGCTACTGGCCCCCGCCAAGCTCGCCATCAACACGCCGGCAGTGCTGGCACTGGCCTGTGTGCCCGGCGCGCAAAAGCTGCGCCTGAATTCCGCGGAAATCGGCAGCGCCGCCGCGAGCTTCGCGCCCAGTGCCTTTACCCAGATGCTGATGGGCTGCGGCTACATCAGCTATTACCCGCGCGAAGGTTTCCGGGGCAACCTGTATGCGGTCATCGCGGGCAAGGGTGCGCCCACGGCGGCCGAGCTTGCGGTGCTGGAGCGCTACCTGGCCAGCACGGCTGGTGTGGTGCTCGGCTAAGCCGGCGCTATTCGACCTTGGCGCCCGAGGCTTTCACGACTTCCGCCATGCGCTTGTAGTCGGCCGCCAGCAGCTTGGCGAAATCGGCATTGCTCATGGCCAGCGGTTCAATGCCCTGCTTGTCCAGGCGCTCCAGCACCACCGGGTCTTTGAGGACTTTGGCCATGGCCGCGTTGACGCGGTTGACCTCGGCCGCCGGGGTGGCGGCCGGGCCCAGTAAGCCGAACCATGAGTCGAACTGGTAGCCGGGAAGGCCGCTTTCGGCGATGGTGGGCACATCGGGCAGGTATTTGGAGCGCTTGGGCGAGGTCACGCCGATCAGGCGTATGCGGCTGTCCCTGGCAAAGGCCAGAGCGCCTATGCTGGCGGCGATCACGGCCTGCGCGCGGCCCGAGATCACTTCATTGATCGCTTCGCCCGTGGCCTTGAGCGGTACATGCACCACGTCGATGCCGGCCAGGCCGTTGAAGTAGGCCATGGAAAGGTGCGTGGCGCTGCCGATGCCGGCGGTGGCGTAATTGAGCTTGCCGGGGTTGGCCTTGGCGTAGCGGATGTATTCGGCAGCGGTCTTGGCGGGCACGTCGGGATGGATCATCAGCACATAATCGGCCGTACCGATATGCGCCATCGGCGCGAAGTCTTTTTGCGGGTCGTAGCTCAGCTTGGTGTAGAGCGAGCCGGCAATGTTGTGGCTGGCCGCGGCCAGCACCATGGTGGCGCCGTCGGGTGCCGATTTTGCGACATAGCCCGTGCCCACGGTGCCGCCCGCGCCGGGCCGGTTTTCGATGATCACGCTCTGGCCCAGTGCGGCGCCCAGCTCATTGGACATGGCGCGCCCCAGCAAGTCCTGCACGCCGCCGGCCGCAAAGGGCACGACGATGCGTGTGAGTTTGGCGTTGGGTTGGGCCAGGGCGCTGCCAGCGGCCAGGGCCAGGCTGGTGCCCAGGAAATCTCGGCGTTGCATCATGGAATCTTCTCCTCCAGGTCGTGTGCTTGTTGTTGCGGTGCCTGGCACCGCGGGTCGGGTTTTCAGTTCACGCAGATCTCGTCGGCCAGGCGGCGCATAAAGCGCTCGCACCAGGCGAGTTGGTCCAGCGTGACCCATTCGTTGGGCTGGTGCGCCTGCGCGATGTGGCCGGGGCCGCACACGATGGTCGGCACACCGGCCTGGTGGAACAATGCAGCTTCCGTGCCAAACGAGACCTTGCCGGCGCCCGAGGCCGCATCCACGTCCGCGCATTTGAAGCATAACTGGGCGATCTCGCTACCGGCATCGGTCGCGAAACCGGGTAGCACCGAATTGAGCTTGTGCGTGATGCCGGTTTCGGCCGCCACGGCCTGCATGGCTGGCACCAGGCTGTCGGCAAAGGCCTTGGCTTCGTTGAACAGTTCGACCGGCGAATTCATGTGGTGGTGGCGGATCTCCCAGGTCACATCGCAGTCGCGCGGAATGATGTTCAGCGCGGTGCCGCCGGCGATCACGCCGGTGTGGATGGTGGTGTGCGGCACGTCGTAGATCGCATCGAACGGGCCTTCGGCCACCAGGCGGCGGTGCATGGACTTCAAGTGGGCGACGAACTCGCAAGCGATCTCCACCGCATTGACGCCCAGCGGTGTGAGCGAGGAGTGCGCCTCGAAGCCGCGCACCGAGGTCTTGTAGGCGTGCTTGCCCTTGTGCGCGATCACCACCTGCATGCCGGTGGGCTCGCCCACGATGCAGCCGGCGGGTTTGTAGCCTTGCTCCACCATGTCGGCGATCAGGCGGCGCACGCCTATGCAGCCGACTTCCTCGTCATAGCTGAAGGCCAGGTGGACCGGGCGCTTGAGTTTGCGCTTGAGCAGCTCGGGCACCATCATGAGCGCGGTCGCGCCGTAGCTTTTCATGTCGGTCACGCCGCGGCCATAGAGCTTGTCGCCTATGACTTGTGCTTTGAAGGGATCGGTGTCCCAGGGCTGGCCGTCCACCGGCACAACGTCGGTGTGGCCCGACAGCACCAGGCCGCCCACCTTGGTTTCGCCGTTTTCTGCGGGCAGGGTGGCCCAGAGGTTGGCCTTCTTGCCGCTGTCGTCGTAGGTCCGCCGGCATTCAATGCCCAGGGCTTCGAGCCGCGCCTGGGTCCAGTCCAGCAGGGGCAGGTTGCTGTCGCGCGAGACGGAGGCGAAGGACACCCATTTTTCAATCAGGGGGAGGGCGGCGAGGTCAGCGGCCTGCACGGACTGGCGGGCAGTGGCGGGAAGAGGGGCATTCATGACAAGACCTTTGAAGGCGCGGCGGGCGCGGAAATTTGTATGACAGCATACTATTTTGCGGCCGGCCGCGCGCATCGGCGCCCTTCCCGCCGCAGTGCCTCTCGGCCGGAATAAAAAAAGCCGCCGGATGTACTCCGGCGGCGCTGGATGTCCGCGCGAGTGCGAGGTGACTTAGCGGCTTGCGGCGGCCTTATTTCTTCCCGCCACCACCACCACCACCGCCACCGCCACCACCGTTACCGCCTCCATTGCCACCACCGTTTCCACCCGCGTTGCCGCCGCCATTTCCGCCACCATGCCCTCCGCCATGGCCCGAGCCTTTCCCGGCGCCGAGGCCCTTGCCCGCAATGTCGGCCTTGGCGACGGTGTCTGTTTTGGCGTGGTCGGTTTTCTTGCCGCTCTTGTCGGTGTGCGAGGCGCTGACGACCGAGCCCAGTGTCACGCCCATGCCTTTGGCGATCTGCCCCCAGCCCAGGCCCTGGCTTCTCTGCCCGAGCACGCCGCCCAGCGCGGTCGAGAGCTGCGACGGTGTCGGGTTGGTGATGCCTTGCTGGGCCAGCGAAGTCTTGGCCAACGAGATGGCGATGTTGACATTGCCGTAGCCCATCTTGCCGGTTGACGGTGAAAGGCTGGCGGACGGCGCTGTCGCGTTGGGGCCGGTCAGGCTGGGGCCCAGTGTGATGTTGGTGCCGGTGCGAAGCCCTTCGACCATGGAGCGGGCATTTTCCGGCGAACCGGCAAAGGCGCTGTAGTTGGCCGCCAGCCTGGCGCCTTCGGTGTTGCTGGTGGTTTGCGCCTGGGCAAGGCCGCCGCACAGCAGCACAGCGCTGCCGGCCGCCAGGGAAACCAGGGTTTTGCGGAAAGTTTGATGAATGGTGAACATGATGGGTACCTCACGCTTGAGAAGTCATGGAGCCCGCTGCGGTTTGCAGTCGTGGCTTATTGAATATTAGGAGTTCCGATGTACGCGCGGAGCGTGTCGCGGTGGCGTCCTACGCCGCTTTCAGTATCCGCGTGGACGGACGTGCCTGAATGTAAAAACATGGCCAAAACGTTCGGCCGACTTGCGGCGGCGGGGGCAGACGCACGGCAAAAAGCAGCCGCGGCCGAACCCGGCGAGAATGCGTCTCGCAGCAAGGTGCTGCCCGGCCATTCATTACTCACACTCACTGACTCACAGAAAGCATTCCCCATGACCAGCAGCCTCTACACCACCTCCATTCCCGTCTTCAAGCAGATGCTGGGCGGGCTGAAGGGCGTCCTGGCCAAGGCCGAAGCCCATGCGGCCGCCAAAAACATCGACCCCAACGCGCTGCTGCAGGCACGCCTTTACCCTGACATGTTCCCGCTGCTGCGCCAGGTGCAGGTGGCCAGCGATTTTGCCAAGGGCGTGTCCGCCCGGCTGGCGGGCGTCGAGGTGCCCAAGATTGAAGACAAGGAAACCACGTTTGCCGAGCTGCAGGCGCGCATAGACACCATACTGGCCTTCATCGAAGGCCTGGACAAGGCCAAGTTTGATGACGCCGCCGTGCGCGAGATCGTCACGCAGGCCGGCACGCCCAAGGAAAAGCGTTTCACGGGCCAGTCTTACCTGCTGAACTACGGCCTGCCGCATTTCTTCTTCCACACCACCACGGCGTATGCCATCCTGCGCCACAACGGCGTGGAAGTGGGCAAGAAGGATTACATCGGCAGCTATTGAGATCGGCAATCAAGCGGCGGGGGCGCAGCCCCTGCCGCGAACAATGGCTCCGCAGGCCGGCTTCGTTGAGGCCGTGGGCGGGCGCTCAGTGCTTGCGCAGGTTTTGCGGCTGCGTCTTGTCGTAGGTGCCGGCGGGATAGGCGGCTTCCGCACCGCGCACCAGCATGTCGGCGTCGCGGATCGCGAAGATGTGCGCGACGTCCTGCTTGATATCGCCGCCCGCTGCCATCGCGTGGGCCTTGGGGCTTTCCCACACATGGCGCTCGGGCAGCGAGGTGTAGGGGCAGGTGTCGCCGCAGTCCATCTGCCATGAAATGCCGTAGAGCCACTGGTCGGCATGCGGCTCAAAGCGCGTGATGTCCACCATCAATGATTTCTGGAAGGCCAGCGCGTAGGTCAAGAGGCGTATGTCCCAGTGTTTGATGATGATGCGCAGGTACATGCCCTCGCCGCGGCTGCGGCTGGAGACCAGCAGCATCTGGCAGTCCAGCCAGCCGGCCGGAATGCCGTGGCGGCGCATGGAATCCTGCAGCAAGACTTGTATCAGCTGGCGGCGCAGCGCATTGGCGGAGCCTTCCTCAATCGTGGAAGGGCCTTCATGCGGAGACCGGGTGCTGGCAGGGGCGGGCTGTGCGTGGCCGTTCAGGCCGAATAGGCGCCTTAGATTCATATTGGATTCCCCTCATCCCGCGTTGGCCGAAATCGTTGTGTTGTTCCATTTATCCGCGGAGATGGTAAATGTTACAAAGTGTTTTATATGCTCCTCCGATGGCAGCTGCAAGTCAAGCACGCCTTGCCGGGAAAGCGGAACTTTTTCATGAAATTGCTTAGAAAAAGAAAACCAAAATCCTGCAGATAAGAATGAAAAAGCACACAAATCACCCGCGCACTGAGCTGCGAACGAGTGGGTTGCGTGCCTGGAAGCACCAAAGCTTGAGAGGTGCTAATTGTGAATATTTGTAACCAATATGGTTAAAAAAGCCGCTGGAGAGAGGGCTCTGAGTCCGATAGACCTCCTTCAATCCAGCGCGGCGGCCGGGCCGAAAAACTCATAGCGTGTTTGCGCAGCCGGTATGCCCAGGTCCGCCAGCTGCCTGCGGATCTGCCGCATGAAAGGCTTGGGGCCCAGGAAGTAGGCATCGACATCACGCGAAGCCGGCAGGTACTGCGCGAGCTGTTCGCTGCTCAGGCGGCCGGTGGCGTGGGGGGCGTCGGCTTCCTCCGCGTGCTCGTCGTAGACATAAAAGCGCTTGAGCTGCGCGTGTCTGGCCTGGCGCGCGTCGACCGCTTCGCGGAAGGCGTGGACCTTGCGGTTGCGCGCGAAGTGGATGAAGTGCACCGGCCGCGTGCCCTGCAAGGCCGCGTCCAGCATGGCCAGGGTCGGCGTGATGCCGACGCCTCCGCTGATCAGCACCACCGGCTTGTCGCCCTCTGCCAGCACGAACTCACCCGCTGGCGGAAACACATCCAGCACGTCGCCTTCGCGCAGCGTGTCGTGCAGGTACGTCGATGCGCGACCGCCGGCTTCGCGTTTGACGCTGATGCGGTAGTCACGGCCGTTGGGCGCTGCCGAGAGCGAGTAGTTGCGGCGGATTTCCTCGCCATCCACCACCAGGCGCAGGCCCAGGTACTGGCCGGGCTGGAAGCCCGCTACCGGGCCGCCGTCTTCCGGTTCCAGGTAGAAGGAGGTGATCTCGGCGCTTTCCGGCACCTTACGCGCCACGCGAAAACGGCGAGCGCCGCGCCAGCCGCCGGGCGTGGCGGCATTGGCCGCGTAGATGTTTTCCTCGGCGCCGATCAGGATGTCGGCCAGTTGGCCGTAAGCCGCGCCCCAGGCTGCGAGCACCTCATCGGTGGCGATGTCGGCGCCCAGCACTTCGCGGATCGCGCGCAGCAGGCAGCTGCCCACGATCGGGTAGTGCTCCGGCTGGATCTGCAGCGACACATGCTTGTTGATGATTTGCGCGACCAGGCCGCCCAGCGCCTCGAGCTTGTCGATATGGCGCGCGTACATCAGGACGCCATTGGCCAATGCGCGCGGCTGGTCGCCGCTGGCCTGGTTGGCCTGGTTGAAGAAGGGGCGCACCTCGGGGTGCTCGGACAGCAGGATTTTGTAGAAGTGGGTGGTCAGTGCCTCGCCGCCGCTTTCGAGCAGCGGGACGGTGGACTTGACGATGGCGCGTTGCGAATCGGTGAGCATGGTTGTTTTTCTTTCATGGGTGGCGCTGCGGCCGGTTGAAGGTGCCCGATGGGCCCAGCTGTTATTCAAGAGCTGTGCCATCTTTAATTTCCATAAAAATCAAATACTTGTGATCAAATGGAGTCAAAATGATCGATAGATAAATGAGTAAATGTGATCCTGATGGAATCAAAATGATTGAAAAAACCATGATGCAGGCCCTGGTCTCGCTGATCGATGACCTCTCCAGGGAGTTACCTGACGGCGAGCGCTACCGGCGCCTGCTGGACACCATGCGTTCCCTGTTGCCTTGCGATGCGGCCGCGCTGTTGCGGCTGGAGGGTGAGTGGCTGGTGCCCTTGGCCGTCAACGGCCTGAGCAGCGATGCACTGGGGCGGCGCTTCAAGGTGTCCGAGCACCCGCGGTTTCGCCTGCTGCTGGCGGCCGACGGGCCGACGCGCTTTCCTGTAGACAGCGACCTGCCCGATCCCTACGACGGCCTGGTTGAAGGCATGCAGGGGCACCTGGAAGTGCACGACTGCATGGGTTGCCCGGTGCAATTGGGTGCGAAAGGTAAGGCTGGTGGGGATGGAGAACACCGTGGCAGGCCCTGGGGCGTGCTCACCATAGACGCGCTCGACAGGGAGCGCTTCTCCGCGGTGGACCTCGGCGACCTGCAGGCGTTTGCCAGCCTGGCGGCGGCCACGGTCAGCGTGGCCGAGCGCATTGATCGCCTGGCATCCCGTGTGGAAGATGAGCGCCAGCGCGCCGACACTTACCGCGCGCTCGCGCATGAAAGCGGGCCGGCCTCACTCATGGGCCAAAGCATGGCGCACCAGCGGCTGCTGGAAGAAATCTCCACGGTCGGCAACAGCGAACTCACGGTGCTCATTACCGGCGAGACCGGTGTGGGCAAGGAACTGGTGGCGCAGGCCTTGCACGCGGCATCACCGCGCGCATCGCACCCGCTCATCAGCCTCAATTGCGCGGCGCTACCGGAGACGCTGGTGGAAAGCGAACTTTTCGGCCATGTGCGCGGCGCGTTTTCGGGCGCGGTGGCGGACAGGCGCGGCAAGTTCGAGCTGGCCGACGGCGGTACCTTGTTCCTGGACGAAGTCGGGGAGTTGTCGCTGGCCGTGCAGGCCAAGCTCCTGCGCGTGCTGCAAAACGGCCAGCTGCAGCGGCTGGGCTCGGACCGCGAGCACAAGGTGGATGTGCGTGTGATCGCCGCCACCAACCGCGACCTCGCCGCGGAAGTGCGTGCCGGCCGCTACCGCGCCGATTTTTACCACCGCCTCAGCGTCTATCCGCTGGTGGTGCCGCCGCTGCGCGAGCGCGGGCGCGACGTGCTGCTGTTGGCCGGCTATTTCCTGGAACAGAACCGTTCGCGCCTGGGGCTGGGCAGCCTGCGGCTGGACGCTGGCGCGCAGGCCGCACTGCTGGCGCACGACTGGCCCGGCAATGTGCGCGAGCTGGAGCACCTGATAGGGCGCAGCGCGCTCAAGGCGCTCAGTGGCCTGGCCAGGCGGCCGCGCATTGTGAGCCTGACCGCCGCACACCTGGAGTTGCCGGAGAGGATTGCAGCGTTGCCTGCGGCAGTTGATGCGGCTGATGCCGCCGGTGCCGTTGATGGCGCGGCGGCCGGTTCGGTGATTGAGCTGCGCACTTCGACCGAAGCCCACCAGCGCCAGCGGATTGAAACCAGCCTGGCGCGGCACCGCAACAACTGGGCTTCGGCCGCGCGCGAACTCGGGCTGCACCGCGCCAACCTCGTGCGACTGGCCAAACGCCTGGGCGTGCAGGCGGAGAAAACGCGGCCCTAGGCCCGCACAAAATACACAAAGGTGCTGCGCGGAAAAATATGCCGGTACACCGGCCGCGCCACAGCGCGCGCCAGGTTCCTGGGCTGGAGCAGGCCCGAGGCGCTGTTGTACAGCCGGTAGAGGCTGGGCCGCAGGGGCTTGAGGCCCAGCTCTTTGCCGAAGGCGACCAGCGACTCGTGGCTGAACGCGTTGATGTGTTCCAGCGGGGCAATCGGCATCTGGTCAGCCGCCGACAGCGCGCCGAAATTCTTGCCCTGGCTGATTTTTTTCAGCGCGGCCGCTGCATCGGGCACGCTGATCTTGATGACACCATCGCCCGACAATGCGTCGCGCAGCTTTTCCAGCACCTGCCTTGGTTCGGTCAGGTGTTCAAAGACCTGCTCGGTATTGATGAAGCGAAAGCGCCGGGGCGGCAGGTCGGCCAAGCCCACCACCCGCAGCCCCACGGAGCGGCCATGGCGGGCGCGCTCTTCAGAAAGCTCCACCCCCCACACATTGCAGCCAAAGCCCATGGCCATCTTCGACCAGTGCGCCCAGCCGAAACCAAAGTCCAAGGCATCAATCTCGCTGGGCGGCAGGCCGAAATACTGAATGATGAACTGCACCTGTTCGGCAAGGTAGCGGTATTCGTCCAGGCTGTAGTTGCGGTGTTCGCGCTCAAGCTCCGTGCCCGGCACCCAGTCGTTGTAGATCTCTCCGAGCAAGGCGTCGTCGGGCACCTGCTGCTGGAAGACCAGGCCGCAGTGCCCGCAGCGGGCGAGGGTATAGGCACCCGCCTCTGCCGTCCGGGAGGCATGGCCTTCATAGTGCCGCGCAAGATAGGCCTGCATGCCGGGGCCGGTATACGGCTCCTGGTACACCACGGACAGGGAGCTTGAAAGGCAGGCGGGACAACAGGCCCGTGTTTTCAGCGCCGATTCGCGCGGCAGCGTGGTGCGTTGAAACGCACGTGCCTGGTGTGGCGTTGGCAGGCTTTCCCTGCGCGATGGCGAAGCCGGTTCGACCGGCAGGTGCGGAAATTCAAGTGAGCTGGCGGGCATGTTCATGGTGGATTCGGCGGCGCTGCAAGGCAGCATTACCGGCCACCTTAGCCGCTAGGGGAAGCGCGCGGGTAACCCGCTGTAAGCCGTGTATCGGGCTTTCCGCCTTCTTTTTTTGGCCCCCGGCGGCGGATTTGGGCCCGCCGGCGGCGCCTGGCCGTTCCCTGGTTGCCGTTTCCTCGAGGCAGGTGTGCCGGCGCCCAGGTGGCAACCGCGCCTCAGGTCATGCGGCCCCTGTTTTCGACCACCACACAGCCTGTGATGCGCCACGCTTTGTTGCCTTGCCGTTCCAGGCTGTAGACCGCGAGCCACGAAGCGCCACTGCTGTCGGCCATCTGCACACGCTGGACCGCCTGGTCGTCCTTGCCGTCGGGTTTCAGGAAGGCGACCGAGGCCGGGCGGTACACCACCGGGTAGTCGCGGCGCACCATGGCCATGAAGGCCTGGGGCGTTCCCATCGTTTTGCGCACATTGGGCGCGGCAAATGAAAACGCCTTGGCTGCGTCGTCCCTGGCGAAGGCCGCGAGCTGCCCTTCGACCGCGGCGCGCACGCCTTTCCCGTCGGCGGGTGCCAGCGGGTCCGCCTGCACCGCGCCGCATAACAGCACGGCTGCCGCGAATGCGGCCAGCAGGTGGCACAGGTGCTGTAGTGGCGCAAGGGCTGGGTGTGAACAGGTCTTCATCATTTGCCTTCTTTGCTCGGGTGCATGCCTGGTTCCGTGATCGGTTTCATGAGCAATGCCATTGGCGGTGCGGCTCCATGCAAAACCAATGCCTTGCTTGCATCATGCCCCAATTGTTCTGCAAGTACGCGGCCCAAGCTGCCGCGGATTCGCTGCGGATGCCGCTAAAGCAGCTGGCCGCGTGCCAGCACCACAACGCCGCCGCTGACCGAGATATCGCCGGCGGCATCGACCTGCACTGATATCTTGCTGGGGCGCCCGACAAAACGACCCTGCTTCAGCGTGATGGGCTCGCCGGCCGCCGCCGCGCCATGCTGCAGCAGGTAGGCGCCCACGGGGCCGGCCGCGCTGCCGGTGGCGATGTCTTCCACCAGCCCGGCGTTGTCCCAGGTGCGGCCTTCGCGCGCCGCCACGTCGAGCACATAGGCGAACTTGGCGCCCACGGTGGCCAGCAGCGCCTCGAAGTCCGGATGCACGACGCGGGCGCGGTCCAGGCCGCCGGCAGCAGGCACCAGCAGGTAGGGCAGGCCGGTTGACACCACCTGCAGCGGAAAGCGGATGTCCAACTGCGAGGCGTCGAGATTGAGCGCGGCCAGAAAGGGCTCACTTTCGGCGCGACCCAGCGGCGGCCGCAGCGTGGCCTTGCCCTGGTTCATGCGTGTGTCGTAGGTGGCCGCCGCGCCTTCGAGCCGTGTGGTGCTCAGTGCGACCGCGCGCGTGCCCAGCATCAGTGTCCAGTCGGCGGAAGGCTGCCCCGCGGCACGCAGGTGGTGCAGCAGGCCGGCCGCGCCCAGCATGGGGTGGCCCGCGAAATCGAGCTCTTCCTCCATCGTGAAGATGCGCGCTTCAAAGCGATGGCCGGGACCGGCGGGCGTGACGAAAATGCTTTCGAACTGCCGCATCTCCACCGCCAGGCGCTGCATCGTGCGTGCCGGCAATGGGCTTTCAGGCAGGAAGACGGACAGGCCGTTGCCGGCCAGCGCTTCGTGGGTGAACACATCGACCTGGTAATAGCCCAGGCCCGTGAGGGACGTCATGGTGGTTTTCTCCTGGAGGCCGCCCGGTGATGGCGGCCGGCAGGGGAATTATGGCGGCCCCGTTGAAACCGTGAACGGGTTCTCAGATGCCCAGAATTTTCTTGGCGTCGCCCAGGGCCTTCATCGATTCGGTGTGTTTGCCATCCTTGTGGAACTTTTCGCCATCGGCGCGAAGCTCCTTGACCTTGCTCATGTCGGCGGGCGACAGCTTGGGATTGGTCATCAGCTTGGCGTCTATGGCCTTCATCTCGTTGGGGCAGTTGTGGGCCATGGCCAGCGAGGATGTGGCAAGCGCCACGGCGGCAATGATGAGCTTCATGTGAGTCTCCATCTGCTTCGGGGATGCGTCAGAAAATGCTGACGGGAAATACTAGCAAGCCGGGCGGCTGCTCACAAGGGCGCTTGCCCGCGGGCCGGCAACTCTCGGGCCGGTTAACCCGGCTAGCCAATCTGCAGTTGGGAGTCACCCATGAAGTGGTATGGCGGGATCTCCAGGTTGATGGGCGCCGGCACGTTTTTCACCACGCGGCCGGCCAGGTCGAAGCGGGACCCGTGGCAGGGGCAGAAAAACCCGCCGGGCGCATGCAGCTCGGCGTTCAGCGCGCTGTCGTCCAGGCGCAGCATCGGGGAGCAGCCCAGGTGGGTGCACACGCCCACCGCCACCAGAATCTCCGGGCGCTCGGAGCGGGTCGCGTTGGCGCATGACTTGGGTTGTTCGGAGCGCTTGGACTGCGGGTCCGCCAGGGCCGGATTGGGTTGCTGCAGCGCGCGCACCATCTCATCGCTGCGGCGCATCAGCCAGATGGGTTTGCCGCGCCAGGCGACTGTGCGCAGCTCGCCCACCGCCAGCGTGGAGATATCCGCCTGCACCGGCCCGCCCTCGGCACGCGCCGCTTCAGAGGGCTGCAGACTCGCGGCAAAAGGGTAAGCCGCGGCAAGCAGGCCGGTGCCTGCGGCAATGCCGGTTGCGGCCACCAGCAGGTTTCGCCGCTCGGCGTCCGGCAGGTTTCCATCGTCGATCGCATGGATCAGTTCGGTGACGGTGTGCATGACTTGTTCCCGCGGCCTGGCTCAGGACCTGTTCTTGTCTGTCTCGGCGCCCCAGAGGAACATCTGCCTTGAGGACTGGCCCGCCTTCACATCCACCTTTCTGTGCTGCGTCTGGCCGGCCAGCGTGGCTTCCACCGCATAGCTGCCCGGTGCCAGCCTGGCCAGCAGGAAGGGGCCTTCCGAGGTTGCCTGGAGAACCTCATTGCCGCGCGCATCGCGTATGCGTACCTTCACGTCGGCGGCGAAGTCGGCACGCTGCCTGTCCTTGATGGCGAATTCAAGCGCCAGCGGCCACTGCCTGCTGGCGCTCTGGATGGCCGCCGATTCGTCGGCGCCTATACCGCCGCTCAGGTATTCAACCGGGCCGCTGTTGTGCACCGGCGGCAGTGGTGCGCCGGCTTGGGCGAGTGCGCCGCCGGCCAGCAGCGCGGCAAGGATGGCCGCCGGTGCGGCCTTGCGGTTCAGGGATTTCATTTCACATGCTCCTTCTGCAAAGATGGCAGCAAGTCGGCGCAGTGTGCTGCCTGGGCACTGTCTTCATGCGGCTATGCCGCTGGAAACCATTGTTCGCGGGTCAGCTTAGGCTGGTCTTAAGTGCGGGGCACAAGGTGCAAGGTGAAAGCGGGCGTAGGACGACACGCCTAAAATCCCCGGCAGGAATCCCCTTCACCCGCACCTTAACCACCGGATCCGTACCCATGTCCCTGGAAGTCATCGAAGCCCAGACGGGCGACAAGCCCACTGCCACCATCCTCATCATGCACGGCCTGGGGGCGGACGGGCGCGACTTCCTGCCGATCGCCGAGCAGCTCAATCTTTCCAGCGTGGGCGATGTGCGTTTCCTGTTTCCGAGCGCGCCGTCGATTCCCGTCACCATCAATGGCGGCTATGTCATGCCCGCCTGGTACGACCTGCTGGGCGCCGACTTGGTGAGCCGGCAGGACGAGGCCGGGCTGCGCAAGTCGCAGGCCGACATCGAAGCATTGATCGCCCGCGAAAAATCGCGTGGCATTCCCGCCAGCCGCATCGTCGTCGCGGGCTTCTCGCAAGGCTGTGCCATGGCGCTGATGACGGGCCTGCGCCACGGCGAGCGCCTGGCCGGCATCGTGGGCCTTTCAGGTTACCTGCCGCTGGCCGACAAGACCGCCGCTGAGCGCAGCACCGCCAACCAGGACGTGCCCATCTTCCTGGCCCATGGCGTGCGCGACGGCGTGGTCGTGCTGCCGCGCGCCACTGCCACGCGCGATGCGCTCACTGCCATGGGCTACCCGGTCGAGTGGCATGAGTACCCGATGGAGCACTCGGTGTGCCCGCAGGAGATTGTCGACCTCGAACGGTGGCTGCTGAAAGTCCTGGCGTAAGGACGATCTCAAGCCGGCTGCGTGCTTCGCCCGTCGCGCGCCATGCGCCGCACGCGCCACAGCAGGAAAAACACGATGCTGAAGTTCAGCAGGTTCCAGGCCACGCCGTTGATGAAGGCCGCGTGGTAGGAGCCCGTCAGGTCAAACACCTTGCCCGACATCCAGCCGCCCAGCGCCATGCCCAGCAGCGTGGCCATGATCACCGTGCCCACGCGAGCGCCGGCCTCGGCCGGTTCGAAGTGTTCGCGAACGATGATCGCGTAGGAGGGCACGATGCCGCCCTGGAACAGGCCGAACAGCGCGGCGATGACATAGAGCGACACCAGCCCGTCAAAAGGCAGGAAGAGCAGCAGCGCGATGCCCTGCAACACCGAGCCAAGTATCAGCGTGCGCAGCCCGCCGATGCGGTCGCAGATCGCGCCCGACACCAGGCGGCTCACTACACCGCAGGCCAGCATCAGCGACAGCATTTCGGCGCCGCGCGCCGCGCCGTAGCCCAGGTCGGTGCAGTAAGACACGATGTGCACCTGCGGCATGGCCATGGCCACGCAGCAGGCCACGCCCGCCACGCACAGCAGCGTCTGCGCCACGCCCGGCGCCAGGCCGAAAGGCATGCTGCTGGGGACGGCCGCCCGCGCACTGCCGTTCATGACGGAAGCGGTGGCCACCGGCGGGCGCTTGCGCATGAACAGGGCCAGGGCGGTCATCACCACAAAGCTGAAGATGCCCAGCCCCAGGTAGGTCTGGCGCCAGCCCACGATTTCCACACAGTGCTGCACGATCGGCGGCCAGATCGCGCCACCCACGTAATTGCCGCTGGCGCACACCGCCACCGCAAAGCCGCGCCGGCGCACAAACCATAGGGATGTGTCTGCGAGCAGCGGCGCGAAGGTGGCCGCCGAACCGAGAAAGCCGATCAGCAGGCCGTGTGCCAGCGAGAACACCCAGATATTGCCGGCCGTGGCCGCCAGCGCAAAACCCAGGCCCAGGCCGGCCGCACCTATGAGCAGCGGCACCATCACGCCAAAGCGGTCGGCCAGCCGGCCCATCATCACGCCGCCCAGGCCGAAACCTATCATCAGCAGGGTATAGGGAATGGATGCATCGGCACGCGAGACGCCGAACTCGGCCTGCACGGCCGGCAGCACCACGGCCACGACATACATGCCGGCGGCGCCTACCGTCATCAGCGCCAGGGTGACCATCAGCCGCATCACGGCATAGCGCGAATCGACGAGTGCCGAGGAGTCCTGGGAGTGGGGATGCGTGGGCTGGGTGAAGTGTGGAAGGCGTGCCATCGGCGCCTAGCGTACACCAGTTGCCTCCGTGCCGCAGCGAAGGGCGGCCCCAGGGCCCAGGCGTGGGTGCAGGCGCTCAAGCGCACGAGACTTCCCCTGCCAATATACGTATCCGGCCTACCATGTTCATGCACAGGGTGCGGGTATAGCTGCGGTCGTTCCCCAGGGCACCAGCAGCCTGCACAAGCCACCGGCTTTGCAGGCCCACGGCCCGTCCATAGGCGTCGTAACTGATGTAGTTGCGATTGTTGACCGCACCGCCCGCGTTGCTAACCGCCAGAAAACTCCCGGTGTTCGCGAAGGCTTCCTGCACGCGGATCACCGTGTCGGCGCCGCTGTCGAATGCGCCGTCGCCATCTTCATCGGTAAAAACAAACCAGCCTTCTTTCCAGCCGCCGACGGCCATGCCGTCGCCGCTGGAGCATTTGGGTGGGGCTGCCGCCGGAGCGGCGCTCCTGCAGATGGTGACGGTTCTCCCCCGGCTTACGGCTTGGCCACGCGCATAGTGGGTGTCAACCAGAAAAGCATTGACGGCGCTGGAGACGCAGGTGCTGGCGACCAGTCCCCGGAAGGAGGGAATCGCGAAGCCCGCGACGATCGCGATGATCGCAAGGACCACCAGCAATTCGATCAGGGTGAGCCCGCGCGGCTGGCGGTGGGTTGCAGGAAGGGGTGCTCCAGCGCGCCGCGAGATGGTTTTGGGGAGTGTGTTGTAAGGGCTTGCTGGCTCGGTCGCGCCAAGGGCGGCCGCGGCGTTGTGCTGCAGATTCATGACGGCTGGTCCGGATGTTTTGAGAGAACATCTGGACCGTACTGGAGGCCGCCGGGCCGAAGCGGGTCAATTGTCCGTAGCCGGACTTTGATTGCTGGAAAGCGCGCACAACGCCGTGGCAATGCGCGGCAAAGACAGCTTCACGCCGGCACCGCATGCGCGGCGCGCGTGTTTGCGTTGGATGATGAAAGGGCCGCTTACAGCGGCGAAGGCCTGGTGGCTTCGTAGCCGACCGGCGCCATGCCGCCGTCAGCCTTGATGCCCAGTTCCTGGTCACGGATGCGGAACAGGCGCTCCAGGTCTTTCAAGGCGTCGTGATCGTGGTCGGGGCCGGCGGGCGCGGCGGCCACCGCCGCAGTTGGCTCCACTTGAGGCGGTTGTGGCGACTGCGCATGGGCCAGCGACGCGATCAGGGGTGCCGCGGCCGCGGCTGCTGCGGCTGCACCCAGTGGCAAGCTACCTGCGGCGGGCTGGGCCAGGGGCTGGCTGACGCGCGCCGGCACCACACGCGGAACCGGCTTGGCAACAGGGTCGGCCCAGTAGGATTTGTCGGGCATGGTGCGATAGGGGCAGGTGTCCGCGATGTCCAGCTGCCATGAAATGCCGTGCAGCCATTGGGCGGCCATTGGTTCAAAGCGCGTGATCTCGACCATCAGGGCGTTCTGGAAGGCATAGGCGTAGTCCATCAGGCGCTCGTCCCACTCACGCACGACCAGGCGCACATACATGCCCGGCCCGCGGCTGCGGCTGTTGACCAGCAGCATCTGGCAGTCGATCCAGCGCGGCGGTATGCCGTATTTGCGCAACGCATCGCGTAAAAGCACTTGCACCAGCTGGCGGCGGGTGGCGTTGTCGGAGCCGTCCTCAATGGTCAGCGGGTTGTCGCGGCTTGAGACGTGTACACGTTTGGCCACGTCCCCGTGGGACGATTTGCCAAACAGCGTTGTTATCAATTTTTTCATTTTGCTGCGAGTTCTCGCAGTTTCAAATCAATTTTCCCTCTGGAACGCCAAAGCTTTGGCGTCGTTTTGATGTGAAACTGAGGTGTTACTGAATGTTATTTATCGTCGTCCAGCTTGCCCCACAAGTCAAGGAAGTTTCGACAGCCCGGCCCGGTCGCGTCGCTCGCTTTCCACATTGAAGTCGCTAAAGTGTGTATTTGTGCCGGAAATAGGCATGCATGGCCGAAATCCCGCCGGCGTGCAGCCTGGGCTGCCAGACCCCACCCGGCCTGTGCTGGCAAGCGCGGCCGCGCCAGCGTGAAGCAGCGGGCTGTGATACCTTCCACGCCAGTTCAAGAACCTGGGGGAATGACGATATGAGCAAGTTGCAGGCGCCTGCGGGCGCGCTACAGGATCGCCTGAAAGCGCTGACCCCGGCCCGGCTCAAGGGCATGCGCCGCGGCATCGAGAAGGAAAGCCTGCGCGCCCAGCCCGGCGGCGGCCTGGCCTTGACGCCGCATCCCGCCGCCCTGGGTTCGGCCCTCACGCACCCGACCATCACCACCGACTTCAGCGAGTCCCAGGTGGAACTCGTCACGGGCGCGCACAAAAACCCCGAGGACACCCTGCAGGAGCTTACCCAGCTGCACCAGTTCACCTACAGCACCATGAAAGCGCTGGGCGATGAGATGCTGTGGGTCTCGAGCATGCCCTGCGGCCTGCCGACCGACGAAACCATTCCCATCGCCCGTTTCGGCTCGTCCAACGTCGGGCGCGCCAAAAGCGTCTACCGCATGGGCCTGTCGCACCGCTACGGGCGGCGTATGCAGACCATTTCGGGCATCCACTACAACTGGTCGCTGCCCGAGGTGAGCAGCGAACAGTACTTCGCGCTCATCCGCAATTTCCGCCGCCAGGCGTTCTTGCTGCTCTACCTGTTCGGTGCTTCACCCGCCGTCTGTTCGACTTTCGTCGAAGGCCGGCAGCATGAGCTGCAGGCCCTGAGCGGCAGCACCATGTACATGCCCCACGGCACCTCGCTGCGCATGGGACGGCTGGGCTACCAGAGCGACGCGCAGGCCTCGCTGGCCGTGAGCTACAACAGCCTGGACGGCTACGGCGCTTCGCTGCAGGATGCGCTGACCCGGCCCTACCCGGCCTACGAGAAGGTCGGCATCCGCAATCCCGGCGGCGACTACAACCAGCTGGCCACCACGCTGCTGCAGATCGAAAACGAGTTCTACGGCACCATACGCCCCAAGCGCGTCATCCGTCCCGGCGAGCGCCCGCTCCACGCGCTGCGCGATCGTGGCGTCGAGTACATCGAGGTGCGCCTGATGGACCTGGACCCTTTCGAGCCGGTCGGCATCAATGCGCAGACCATGCGCTTTCTCGACGTATTCCTGCTGCACTGCCTGCTCAGCGACAGCCCGGACGACACGCCGCAGGAAATCGCCGAGATCAAGCACAACCAGCACCAGACGGCCGCGCGCGGCCGCGAGCCCGGCCTCAAGCTCAGGCGCGGCGGGCAGGAAGTCACGCTGACAAACTGGGGTGCCGAAGTGCTGGCCCAGTGCGCGCCCATCGCCGCCGCCCTGGACGCCGTGCACGGCGGCACGCAGTACAGCGACACCCTGACGGCCGCCAGCGCCGCCTTGCTGGACCCGTCCATCTTGCCCTCGGCTCGCGTGCTCGCGGCCATGGCGAGCGAGCATGACAACTCCTTCATCGGCTTCGCCCGCGCGCAGTCCCAGAAAACCCAGGCCCTTTTGCAGGCCCTGCCTTTGGGCGCCGACGAGCTCGCGCATTTTGCCGCGCTGACGCAAACCTCCATCCAGGAGCAGAAAAAAATCGAAGCTTCCGACACCCTGCCGTTTGAGGAATACCGGCAGCGGTATGTGTCGGCAGAACGCCTGGGCATGCCGGGCCACGAGGCCGTGGCTATTTGACGATTCGGCGCGCGTGGCGAACGAAACGCCCGCTCAGTACGGCAGCTTGAGCAAGGCCTCTTCGCGCCAGTAGTCCACCGCGGCGTACCAGCCTTCCCACACACAGCCGTTGCAGCCGCGGCCGCAGCAGCTGCCGGGTTCGGGCGGCGGTGGGCGCAGCACCACACCGGCGGCCGTAGCGCGCTGCTGGAGCTTCGCAAACATTGCCTGCGCGGCGTCGCGGTCCGTGTCCGGCATGGGTGCGGAAGAAGCGTCAGCCCTTGGCCTTTGCCGTCATGCGCTTGCGCACATAAAGGCCGACAAAGGCGCAGCCCAGCACCAGCGCGAACCAGCCTACCAGTGATGACTGGGCGACGATGCCCTGCATGCCCGGCGAAGTGATGAAGTAGGGAGAGACCAGCACGCCCAGGCCTATCAGCACGCAGAGGATGCCTTTAATCAACAGCTCGTTGTTGGCCTTGAGCTCGGAGGCGGCCTGGCGGCGCGCGGGGATCACGGGTTTCTGGTCAGGGGCAGGGGGCAGGGGCATGAGGCTCGATCATTCGACGGGTAGATGGTGCGGGGTGGCGACAACTCGATAGCCCCGATACCCGATTGTCCTTCATCGCGGAGGATGCGGTCCCGGACGTGGTGGGCCCGGTCCTTCCCGGCTCGCTTGTCCGGTGGCCATGGTGCCGGAGGCCGATTAATCACTTATTAAGGGCCGGGGGATGGTGCGTATTTTTCGGCAATGGGGTCTTGGGGCCGAAGCGGCGACAATTGGGCTACCGCAGGGGTCTTCGTCCCCTTGCAGCCGAACACCTGAACCCAAGAAAGAAAAGATCCAGATGGCCATCCAGTGGTTTCCCGGTCATATGCACCTGACCAAAAAAGCCATTCAAGAGCGCATCAAGGAAATTGATGTGGTCATTGAGCTGCTGGACGCGCGCCTGCCCGGCTCCAGCGCCAACCCCATGCTGGCCGAGCTCACCAGCGGCAAGCCCGCGCTCAAGGTGCTCAACAAGCGCGACCTGGCCGACCCCACCCGCACGCCGCTCTGGCTGGAGCACTACAACAGCCTGCCGGCCACCCGTGCCATCGAGCTCGACGCCAGCGAGACCGCGCCCGCGCGCCGCCTCATCGACGCCTGCCATGCGCTGGCCCCCACGCGCGGCAGCATGGCCAAGCCCATGCGCGTGCTGATCTGCGGCATTCCCAATGTCGGCAAGTCCACCCTCATCAATACCTTGACCGGCAAGCGCGCCGCCAAGACCGGTGACGAAGCCGGCATCACCAAGGTCGAGCAGCGCCTGGTGCTGGCCGACGGCTTTTATCTGTGGGACACGCCCGGTATGCTGTGGCCGCGCATCATCGTCGCCAAAAGCGGCTACAACCTTGCCGCCAGCGGCGCGGTGGGCCGCAACGCCTTTGACGAAGAAGAAGTCGCGCTGGAACTGCTCGACTACCTGATCCGCCACTACCCCGGCCTGCTGGAGGCGCGCTACAAGGTCGAGGTGGTGCCCGGCATCACCGACGAACAACTGCTTGAAGAAATAGGCCGCAAGCGCGGCGCGGTGCAGGCTCGGGGCCGCGTCAACCTGCAAAAGGCCGCCGAAATCGTGATCCACGAATTCCGCTCCGCCACGCTGGGGCGCATCACGCTGGAGACCCCGGCCGAATTTGCCGAATGGCTGTCCGCCGGCCGCTTGCTCGACGCCGAACGGCAACTGAAAAAGGACAAGATGGCGGCCGCCGGCCTCATCAAGGCCAGGAAAACTCCGCGGCCATCGCCCTGACCAAGCGCGCTGCGCCCACGCATATTGCGGGGCCGGAAAGCTCCTACGTGAGGGGGCGGGCGCTGCTGATGAATATGCAGCTGCCGTGCACGAACAATGAAAACATGAAACCTGAATTTCATTTTTTCGGTGTGCACCATGCCGGCATTCCGGGGCCAGGGGAAGGCAACTGAAGGGGTGGTGCCCGCCGCCATTACGGCCCCCATACGGGTCGCCATCGTTGATGACCACAATGTGGTGCGTGCGGGGATGGAACGCCTTTTCCTGAGCCATTCCGGCTTTATGGTGGTGGGCACGGCAGGCACGGCCAGGGATGCGCTGGCCATAGGCAAGGCCCACAAACCCGACGTCATGGTGCTGGACATTGTGCTGGGCCAGGAAAGCGCCATGGACGTGCTGGAACTCCTGGCTGCCAGCGTGCCGCAAACCGCAGCGGTGATCTATAGCGGCTACCCCGAGCAGCAGTTCGCCTTGCCGCTGATCCGCCTGGGCGCGCGCGCCTATGTGGACAAGGCAGCGCCGGTGACTGAACTCGTCAAGGCCGTCCAGGCCGTTGCGGGTGGGGCCACTTTTTTCTCAAAAGCCGTGCAGGTCTTGCTGTGGGCCAGCGTCAACCAGGGCGCCCCCTCGGGCATTGCCGGCTTGACCGCCAGGGAGTTCCAGGTCTTCCTGCGCCTGGCCAGCGGCCAGACCGTCACCGAAATCGCCAAAGCGCTTTCGCTGACCGACGTCACCATCAGCTCGCATCGTGCGCATGTCCTGGAAAAACTCCAGCTCACCAGCAATTCCCACCTGACCCGCTACGCGATAGACAACCATTTCCTGAAGTGAGCGCCGTAGTGAGCACCGCGGCCGCCGCAGCAAGCCGGTAGGAACTGCAAAAAGGGGGAGCGGCCCGCCAGCAAAACAAAAAAAGGGCAGGCTTGGGGCCTGCCCCCAACCCGGCGCAGCGCTTAGCGGTTGCCGCCTGAGCCGCCCTGGTTTCCGCCTTGGTTCCCACCCTGGTTGCCGCCGCTGGCCTGGCCGCCCTTGCGGCCGGCTTCGCGGGCTTCCTCCGAGCTGAACTCGTTGGCATTGCCGCTTTCATGCGCTGCCTTGCCGCCTTCACTGGCAATTTCGCGTTGGCGATCCTTGTCCATCGAGGCGAAACCGCGGTTGGAGGTGTCACCCTGGCTGCCGCTCTGGCCTCCCTGATTGCCACCCTGGTTGCCACCGCCCTGGTTGCCGCCTTGATTTCCGCTTTGGTTGTTTGAAGCCATCTGGTCTCTCCTTGGATTAAAAAAAGCCTTCGCGCGATGGAAAGCTTTCAAGTTGGTGGCGAGCCCGATTGCCTGCCACGAATTCATGATGCGGCGCCGCGCGATGCGCGGGTGTCGGTTTCAAAATCCGATGGATGTAGGAGAAGTTAAAGGCAGGTCATCTCCCGCGGCGCGTTGCGCCGAGCGGGGGCGATGTGCGGCTTGTCTTACGCGCGCGCAGCGTGCCGCTTTGCACGCATGCAAAGACGGGCCCTCTACCGTGGTGCTTGCCCACCTTCTGAGCCTCTCAGATCTTCTTCATATTCCATTTCCCCCTCTCTTCCTCCATCTTGCCCAAACCGGAGCGCCTGATGAGTTTGCCCACCTCCTTCACCACCGCGGAAGATTCCGCGGTGCAAGTGCCTGCCGCACCGCCCACCCCTTCAGCGTCCTCCGTGCGATTTCCCGTCGGGGCGGGAATCCTGCTCGGTCTGGGCCTGGGCGGCTTCTTTGACGGCATCGTGTTGCACCAGCTTTTGCAGTGGCACCACATGCTCTCCAGCGCCGGCTTCTCCGCCGATGACGTGCATGGCCTCAAGGTCAACACCCTTGCAGATGGCCTGTTCCATGCCAGCACATACGTCTTTGTGGTGTGGGGGCTGTGCTGGTTGTGGCGAGCGGCGCGCCGGCCGCATTTCCTCTGGTCCGCCCCCTTGCTGCTCGCCGCCGTGCTCATGGGCTTTGGGATCTTCAATGTGGTGGAAGGCCTGGTCGACCACCATCTGCTGGGCATACACCACGTCAATGAGACTGTGCCCGCTGGCGAACGGATTTACTGGGACCTCGGCTTCCTGCTCTGGGGCGCGGCCATGCTGGCAGGCGGCTGGGTGTGGGTGCGGCGGTGTTTGCGGCGTGGACCGGCCTCGTAGGCGTTGGTTGCATGGCGCAATGCAGCTGCCTTGATCTTCGTCAAGTCATGTGGCGGCGCTCGCTGGCATTCTTGGCGGCAAGACCCATCACCCGCCGAAGGCCGCCATGCACAAACATGCCAGCGTGCAGATCATTCTTGATGAACACGCATCCCTTTCCGCCATGCTGCGCTCCATGCTGATGATGGTGGCCCGTGGCCCAGGCGACCGCGCGCCGAAGTTTTTTGACGTGCTGCGGGCCATGCTGTTTTACATCGACGAATTCCCTGAACGCCTGCACCATCCCAAGGAGTCCGACCTGCTGTTTCCGCGCGTGGTGCGTCTGGCGCCGGCGGTCATGCCCGTCGTGGAACGGCTGGAACGCGACCACATGAACGGCGAGAAAACCGTGCGTGAACTGCAGCACCTGCTGCTGGCCTGGGAACTGCTCGGTGAACCCCGCAAGCCCGCTTTTGAAGCGCAGTGCAAGCGCTATGTGGAGTTTTACCTGGAGCACATGCGGCTGGAAGAGTCGGTCATCCTGCCCGAAGCGGAAAAAGTTCTGGCTGAAGCCGACTGGAAAGAACTGGATGCGGCCTTCCTGCAAAACCGCGATCCGCTTGGCGGGCGGCATGCGGTTGATCCTGTGTATGACCGGCTGTTTTCGCGGATTGTCCGGGAGGCGCCGGCGCCGATCGGCCTCGGGGATGGAGACTAGGCCAGAAACTTCATTTCCTTGAGCCACTCTCCCAACCTCTCGGCAAACACTCTGTACCCCTGCGCATTCGCATGAATCTGGTCCGACCGCAGCTCGCTGCGCGACAGCACATAAGACCAGCCGCCGCTGAACAGCGGTGTGCCGGTTTCCTTCGCGACTTCGGCATAGACCTCGTGGTCGCTTAATGAGTTGGTAGCGGCCGCGATGAACACCGGCTTGGGCTGGGCGACCAGCACCACCTGGGCGCCTGCCGCCGCCGTTTGCACCAGGCTTTTGAGCGCGGCGCGCGTGCGGTCCAGCGGCAGGCCACGCAGGAAGTCGTTGCCGCCTATGGATATCAGCACCAGGCCGGGCGTGTTCTCTTGCAGCAAGGCGGGCAGCCGCGCCAGCGCGCCCTCGGCCGTATCGCCGTTGACGCCCGCGTTCTTGGTCACATAGCCCGTCAATTGTTCCAGCTGCTGCGGGTAGTCCGCACCCGTGGCGGCGCCGTAGCCAAAGGTCAGCGAATCGCCCAGGCACAGCAGCACGGCTTCCTTGGGCAGGGTTCTGCCTTGGGGTTTGGCTTTTTTGGAGCAGCCCGTGCCCAGCGCGAGCGCCGAGGCTACGGCGGCCAGCAGCAAACGGCGTTGGAGCGTGAAAGAAGGGAATGGGCGGTAGTCAGGCTGCATGGTCGTTCCCGGGTGCTGCGGTGTTGATGGATTCTGCCAGCGCTTGACCTGCATCAAGCGACGGTGCGCGCAAGCCTTTTAAAGTCCGGGGCATTCCCAACGCGGCGCTGCGCCGGCTTCTTATTTTTATGCCCATCGAACTCTATCGCGACAGTCGCCATGCCTGCCTGATGTTCACCGACCTCGTCGAGGAAGATAACCAGGCCGTGCAGGCCAACCAGTTCCTCATCGTCGATAACGGCACCGGCGCCGTGATAGACCCGGGCGGCAACCTGGCTTTCAATGAACTCTTTCTCGGCATGTCGTGCCACTTCAGCCCGCAAAAGCTCTCCTACATCATTGCCTCGCACGCCGACCCGGACATCATCGCCTCGCTGGACCGCTGGCTGACCTCCACGCCGGCGCAGCTGGTGATCTCGCGCGTGTGGGAGCGTTTTGTGCCGCACTTCACCAAGGTTGGCAAGACCGACCAGCGCGTGGTCGGCGTGGCCGATGGCGGCGGGCGCCTGCCGCTGGGCCGCAACGAACTTTGGCTGCTGCCCGCCCACTTCCTGCACTCCGAGGGCAACTTCCATTTTTACGACCCTGTCAGCCGCATTCTTTTTACCGGCGACCTCGGGGTTTCGATGACCTCAGGCCGCGATGCCCAGATGCCGGTGACCGACCTTAACGCCGGCCATCTGCGTTTGATGGAAGGTTTTCACCGCCGCTACATGGTGTCCAACAAGGTCTTGCGCCTGTGGGTGCGCATGGCGCGCCAGCTCGACATCCATATGCTGGTGCCGCAGCACGGCGCGCCGCTCACGGGGCCGGCCATAGGCCAGTTTTTTGATTGGGCCGAATCGCTGATGTGCGGTATAGACCTGTTCGACGACCGCCATTATCAGTTGCCCACCGCCGTGATACCGTTGCCGGAACGGGCGGTGAGCGCGGCCTAGGGAGCCGCGCTGGCAGGCCTCGGGCTCAGCGCAAATTTGCCCGAACCCAACGCACGATGTCCGCCGTGCCCATGGCGCCGGCCTGGCGCGCCACCTCGCGGCCGTTCTGGAACAAGGCCAGGGTGGGGATGCTGCGGATATTGAAGCGCGCGCCCAGATTGGGAACGGCCTCGGTGTCGACCTTGGCCACTCGCAGCTGCGGCTCCAGTTGCGCGGCGGCCTGCTCGTAGGCCGGTGCCATCTGCCGGCAGGGGCCGCACCAGGGCGCCCAGAAATCGACCAGCACCGGAATCTGGTTGCGGCTGATGTGCTTGTCAAAGGCCGCCTCGTCCAGCGCGGTTGAATGCGCCACAAACAAGGCCTTCTTGCAGTTGCCGCAACTGGGCTCGCTGCCAAGCTGGTCGGCGCGCACGCGGTTGGTGGTGTGGCAGTGGGGGCAAACGATATGCAACGACTCGGTCATTGTTTGTAACTGGGGGGCCGGTGAGGGCTTTTCAAGCCGTTGCCGGGTGTACAAATAAGTCTTTCATGGATCTTTCCCGATCTTTCGCGCTTCGCCTGGGCGCGCAGGAGATTTCCAGATTGTGAAAGGAGTTGCTTGTGAGGTTTTGGAAACACCACCACCATCGCCTGGTGCGTTCCGCAGGCATGCTGTCCGGCGTTCTGCTGACGGCCAGCCTGCTCACGGCCTGTGTCAGCACCGTGAAATCATTTCCGCTGCAGGAAAAGTTCGGCTCCACCGCCACCTATTCGCGCCTTTTTGATGCCAGGGCTGAGCAGACCTGCGAGGCCGCCCGCCGAGCACTGCTGAGCCAGGGCTACATCATCAACACCGCCAGGGTCGACCTGGTCGAGGGGCAGAAAAGCTTCCAGCCCGAGGCCGAAGCGCACCTGCAGATGGTGATACGCGTGGTCTGCGCGCCCGAAAGCCCCGACGGCAAGATCAGCCTGGGCTTTGTCACCGCGCTGCAGGACAGCTACCAGCTCAAAAAGAGCAACAACTCCGCCAGCCTGGGTGTGGGCGCCATAGGCTCGGTGTCCCTGCCTTTCAGCTCGAGCAACGACTCTATGGTGAAAGTCGGCAGCGTCACGATTTCGTCGGACGCTTTTTACGACAGCTTCTTTGAACTGGTCAGCCGCTACCTCGCGACGGTGGATGACTTGCCGCTGAGCCAATAGCCCGATAACAGCCAAGCCAGGCAACACAGAGCTACACGAGACAACACGAAACAACATCCTGATACGCCGGCAGGCGGCGAGGTAAACCCAAGGTAAAACACCCACCTCATTACATTCGCCCTACCTGCGCATTACACAGTGTTGACTTTGGGCTTCCACGATGAAGTCACCGAAGCGCAGGCACCGAAGGCACCCTTCAGGCCGATGCTTCGGAAAGCAAGCTTCTTCTTTTGAGGCTTGCCGGTTCACCCATCGAGCAAAGGAGCCTCACATGATCTCGAAACGCTTGACCGCATCCCTTCTGGGTAGTGCATTGCTCGCGGGCCTGGCCGCCGCACCGGCCATGGCGCAGCCGCAAGGGCCCTACGCGCCTTCCTACCCGCCACAGGTGGTGTATGCCCCAGCCCCGCAGACACCGGGCATAGACAACGCGCAGCAGGCCGTCAGCGATCGCATACGCCAGGGCCTGCAGTCCGGCCGCATCACGCCTTCGGAAGCGCGCGCACTGTACCGCCGCGACAGTGAAATCCAGAACCGCGAAGCCGCCTACAAGGCCGACGGCCGCGTCACGCCGCAAGAGCGCCAGCAACTGCGCGCCGACATCGCCCAGCTGAGTGCCGAGGTTGAACGCGCCATCGCCAACAACCGCGTTGTTGGCGTCGGCTATCCCCCAGACAGGCTGGGCGCCATCGACAGCCAGGAGTTCAACATCCGCCAGCGCATTGATGAAGGCCTGCGCAGCCATCGCCTGAGCCCGCGCGAAGCCGGCCGCCTGCAGGCGCGCGAGCAGGCCATTGAAAATCGCGAAGCGGCCTACCGGTCAGACGGTGTGGTGACGCCGCAGGAGCGCCGCGACCTGCGTGCCCGGCTGAGCGCTTTGCGTGATGAAGTTGAGCACTTGATCAATCCCCGCGGCTAAGCCCCGCACCGTCCAGGCCGAGCCTGTCGAAGCCTTCGAGTTTCGGCCCATAAAAAAACCCCGGTCAGCGCATGGCGCCGGCCGGGGGTTTTTGTTGTGTGACAGCGGGATTTGATCAGGCGGCCTTGGCGCGGCGGAAAGCCGAGCTGCGCTTGGCGGCGGCCTTGTTGCCGTCACCGGCGATCTTGCTGGCCAGTTCGGCGCTCTTTTGCTCGATCTGCGCGGCCAGCTTGCTCAAAGCCAGTGCGCCGGGCGCGGTGGCCTGGGCCAAGGTATTCAGCGTGGTAACGCCGGTTTTTTCTTCAAACAGGCTGGCGTTGGCGGCGGCGCGTTCCACACCGGCTTCAGCCACTTTCACCAGCTGGCTCACCACTTGTTCGGCGCCGCTGGTCGTCAGCAGCAGGCCCTTGGTGTAGTAGGCGCTGAAGGCGGCTTGCGCGGCCGAAGCGTTCTTCGCCGTCTCGGCCGTCAGCTCGCTGCGTGACTGCTTCAGCGCCTGGTTCCAGCGCTGCTCCAGCAGGCTGACCACACGCTCACCGCCTGCGCGGTAGGCCTGGATGACGTTCAGGGCGGTATTGCCATAGGACTCGATCAAGTCGTTGGCGACGGTGGAGAGGTTTTTGGCGCTCATGGAATTTCCTTTTTTGGGATTTGATGGGTGAATCTTGCCGGGTTTGGCTAGTGAGGGCGACCTAGTGGATTAGAGTGAGGTATCCAGAAGTGGTCTGTCTCTCTCTACTTTTGGGAGGAGCTGGGGTAAAGCTTCTCTGCTGACGGCGGTTGGCTGGGCAACCCCCGGCCAGCAAGACCTGGAAGAAGGCAAAGAAGAAGCAGAGGTAGAGAGGGGAAAGCGCGCAAGCCGGCGCAAGACCCGACTAAACCAAAAACAAAGCCGGATCAACCATTGCGCGGTTCAGCATCACGCCCCAATGCAGATGCGGCCCGGTCACCCGCCCAGTAGCCCCCACGGCCCCAAGCCGCTCGCCGGCTTTGAGCACGTCGCCCACCTTCACATCCACCGCGCTCAGGTGGCACATCATGCATAGCAAGCCGCCCCCATGGTCCAGCCACACCGTGTTGCCGTTGAAGAAGTAATCACCGGTGTCTATCACCCGGGCCGGCAACGGCGACAGCACCGCCGTGCCGGTGGCAGCCGCGATGTCCATGCCGCTGTGCGGGTTGCGCGGCTGGCCGTTGAAGACACGGCGCAGGCCGAAGGAGCTGGAGCGCCGTCCCGGCGTGGGCTGCTGCATGCGCAGCGTGCCCCGCGGCAGTGGCTCGCTGAAGGTGGCCATCACGCCTTCCTGGTGCGCGCGCTCGCGTTCGTAGCGTGCCATGTCTTCGGGTGACAGGTCCACGGTGCGCGGCTCCACCTTGAGGTGTTGCTCGCTGTAGCGCTTGGGCGTGATGGTGTACGAGACGTCATGCCGGGCGCCGTCTGCGGCCTGCACGGTGATGCCGGCCTGGCCCGGCTGGGCTGAGAGCGCAATGCCGACCAGCGCCGTCCATCCCTTCGCATCGCCCAGCACCAGCAAGGGAATCTCGCCCGCGTAGGCCAGCGGCCGCTGCGCGGCGGGGCCCAACGGCAGCAGTGCCACGCCGCCGGGCACCTGCGAGGCGCGCGGCCAGGCGCTGCCAGGCGAAGCCGGCGCCGCCAGCAGGGATACCGGCAGGGACCACCCGGCCATGGCGGCCAGCAGCAGGGAGCGGCGGGTCAGGACGGTGGGGAAAGACGCGGGCGGCGTGTGTGGGATGTTCGGAAGAAAGCGGGAATGCATGGCGCCATTATTGCGGCGTCATGGTGATTTTTCCTTCGCGCACATAGTCGTCAAACTGGATGCGCGGAATCGCCGTCACCGCGGCCACGCCGTCGCCGGCGTCCCAGCTCAGGGTGGCGCTGTCGGGCTGCAGCGCGACTTCCACACGCACGCGCGGAATTTCAATAGGGGTGCCGTCACCCGGTGTGTAGGTCACGTCACCGGTAATCATGGCGAACTGGGGCATGGCTTTCTCCTGGATGGTTGTAAAAGCGGGGTGGAGTAACACTTAAGCAAGCAACACCAAACCCGTGCCCGCCTATTTGAACCCCGCTCACCGCCATCCTGTGTAGGCGAACAGCCACTTCGCGCCACGGCTTGCACAGGGAATTTCGGCGAGCAAGGTCACAGCCGCTGCAATTGCTTGCAATTTGCCATCCAAATCATGCAACCAATATGTTGCATAAATGGATGTGCCGGTGCAGAATAAATGCAACCAGGAGATTGCATATGACTTCATCCACCGACCGTATCGAACGCAGCGTCCTCATCAACGCGGCACCTTCCAGGGTCTGGAAGGCGCTCACCAATGCCGAGGAATTCGGCGGCTGGTTCGGCGTGGCGCTCAAAGGTAAAAGTTTCACCGCGGGCCAGCCGGTGCAAGGGCATATCACCGTTCCCGGCTATGAGCATGTGATGTTCGATGTCATGATCGAACGCGTGGAACCCGAAACGCTGTTTTCCTACCGCTGGCACCCCTATGCGGTGGACCCGGCCACGGACTATTCCAAAGAGCCCACCACGCTGGTGGAGTTCACCCTCAAGCCAACCGGAAGCGGCACCCTCCTGACGGTGGTCGAATCGGGCTTTGACAAGATCCCCGTGGCACGCCGCGCTGAAGCCTTCCGCATGAACGATGGCGGCTGGCAAGGGCAGATGGCTAACATCGAGAAATATGTCAGCTCGCACTAAGAACGGTTCCAAAGCCACCCAGGCTCTTTTGCGACAGCCCGGCCCCGCGGGCGTGTTCGCCGCCCTGGGCGACGAGACCCGTTTGCGCCTGGTTGCCGTCCTCTGCGTGGGCGGCGCGGTATCGATTGCCCAACTCACCGCCACCACCGACATCACCCGCCAGGCTGTGACCAAACACCTGCATGTGCTGGCTGACGCCGGCCTGGTGCACCACGTCAAGGTCGGGCGCGAGCGGCTGTGGCAGTTTGACCCGCAACAGCTGGATGAAGCACGCCGTTCCCTGGACCTGATTGCCCAGCAGTGGGACCAGGCCCTGGGCCGCCTGAAGGCCTCACTGGAAAGTTAGCCCCCACCGGCAGGAGAAGCAGCCATGCCCCAACACAAAATCTTCAAGATGGCGTTTGCCAAGGTGTATCCGCTGTATGTGCAAAAAGCGGAACGCAAAGGCCGGACAAAGGAAGAAGTCGACCGGCTCATTTGCTGGCTCACGGGCTATGACCAAAAGGGCTTGAACCGGCAACTGAAACAGCAAAACGATTTCGAAACCTTTTTTGCCCAAGCCCCGGCCATGCACCCGAATGCCTCGCTCATCAAGGGCGTTGTCTGCGGTGTCCGCGTTGAGGAAATTGAAGATCCGCTGATGCAAAAAATCCGCTACCTGGACAAGCTGGTCGATGAGCTGGCAAAAGGCAAGGCGATGGAGAAGATCCTGCGGCAGTAAACCCATCCGTTCGCCCTGAGCCTGCCGCAGGGCTTAAGCCGTTGCCCCGCATCAGCGGTCGCAGACGCGATTTGTCAGGCGCCGGCCTGAAGCGCCGCCGGGTTGGGCCCCGCAGGTGCCTTCGGTGCGCCGGCTCGCATTCGTTGCGCGCCGCCTTGCCCCGCCCCCAGCCGGGTGGCGGCCGATGTGCCCAGTGCGGCCTGCGAGTCGTGCGGCACGATCAACACGTCGCTGCGTGTGTCGTCGCCGGCCGAGTAGTTCACGATGCGTGCTGAGACGCTTTCAAACATCAGGTCCGAGAAAGCAGAGGCAGAGTGCTTGCCCACGACGATCAAGTCCGAGCCGCTGCGCTGCTGTTGCACCAGCGCCTGCAACGAAGGGTCTCCGCGCCCGAAGGCCGACTGCACGCGGTTTCGCCTCGCGTCGTAAGAGTCGGTGAACCCTACCATCCGGTCCTGTGCATGGCGCAGGCATTGCGCGCGGTAGATCTTGATGTCGCGCTCCGAGACTTCGGCCTGCCGCAACTTGCGCTCGTTGATCGTGTCGATCGCGTGGAACAGCTCGACCGGCGCCGTCTGGCTGACCGCGAAGCCCATATCCACCAGAGAGGGGGAAGCTTCAGAGAAATCGACCGCGACCAGCAGCCTGCGATAAGGGTGCTCGGCGCGGCGGCGCACCAGCAGCACCGGGCGCCGGGCGCTGCGCAGCAGCTCATCGACCGGATGGCCCAGCAAGAAGGACCGCAGGCTGTGCACCCGAGCGGTGCCCCATACCACCAGGTCGGTAGCGCTAACCTCGGGCAAAAGCTCTTTGACGTGGCGTGCAAGGCGGCCCACCGCGCGGACCTTGATGCCGTGCAGCTGCGCGAGCTGGCGTGCGTGCTGGCCGAGCCGGCTTGCCGCATCGGCCGGCGGCGCTTCTGAGGGATCACCCAGGTAAGCCAGGGTGAGCGCGGCGCCGTGCTCGGCACCCAGCAGCGCAGCCCGGTCCAGCGCATGGGCTCCATGGGCCGAGAAATCGGTCACGGCAAGAATGAAACGGGGGGACATGGGAACTCCTTTCTTTTTCAGAAGCCGCGGATGGCGGATGTTGAATGGCGGGCGGTGAATGGATCAGCGGCTGTAGTCGCCCGTGGCTTCGGGCTGGTACTGGATGGCCACGATCTGCGCGGCGCAGCCCTCGCCGTGAGGCGTGAGCCACCTCGCGATGTCACCCGTCCTCAAGCCCAGCAGGCTGCTGCCCACGGGCGACAGCACGGAGATAAGGCCGGCGGCGGGCTCGGCATCGCCGGGGTAGCAGATGGTGAGCACCTGGCGGTGGTGCGTGTGGATGTCCACGACTTCCACGCGCGAATTCATCGTGACAAGGTCGCCGGGCGCGGCGCGGGAGCTCATCACCTCCGCGCTTTCAAGCCAATCGGCCAGCTGGCCGGGGCGCTGCTGGCTTAGCAGCTTGCTGAGACGGGCGTAATCAAGATCGGTGAGCGTGCGCTCGCCGTGAACCAGGGTATGCATGGCTGCACTCCATCGATGCGAACGCCGGCTGTGAAGACGTACGCGGACGCGCGGGGCTGGGGCCCGGCGGTGGATGGTTGCGCTGAAAAGGAGGGGAGCGGACCGCCGGGCTTAGGAGAGTGCTGGCGTCAGCTGGCGACGCAGGGAGCAGATGTTGAGGCAGGTCATGCCTGGATTTTAGGCCGCGGGCAATAACCGCACACTTCTTGCCAGATTGACAGTGGCAGCTGATGAACCGGTTCGATGAAGGCGTGAGAGCTTGCAAATCATGAGACAGAGGCAAGGCAATGGAGAAAATCCTGCAGCAGCAGACCCACCCGTTCGCCCTGAGCCCCCACCCGTTCGCCCTGAGCTTGTCGAAGGGCCTAGGCTTTACCCCAGACCAGCAGCAAATTATTGGCCGGCATCGCATGCCGTGCTCGCAGCCGCAGGCCGGCGCGCGCGGCTTCCTGTTCCACATCTTCCCTGCGGCGAATGCCCCATGCCGGATCCTGCGCGCGCAGGCCTTGGTCAAAGGCGATGTTGCCGTCCGACGTAGGCACATCGTCTTCGAGGTAAGGCCCATACGTCACCAGCACACCACCGGCTGCCAAATGGCGCGCGCTGCCTTGCATCAGCGCGGCGCAGCTTGCCCAGGGCGAGATATGGAGCATGTTGGCGCAGTAGATGAGATCGAACTTTGGTGTGCCGCCAGGCAGCCATTCAGTCGCCACCACGTCAAGCACCAGGGCAGGGCGCACATTGTGCAAGCCCTGCTCCGCCACCCAGGCGGCAATCGATTCCATCGCAGCCGGCATCGCATCCGTAGGCTGCCAGGTCCATTGCGGCAATGCCGCGGCAAACCAGGCCACGTGCTGGCCTGTGCCGGAGGCGATTTCGAGCGCGCTGCCTTGTGCGGGCAAAGTTTTGAGCAGCACATCCAGGATGGGCTGCTTGTTGCGGTCCGCGGCGGGGCTGAAGTTGGGTTGAGGCATGGGGCGATTAAACCCCAGGCCTTGTTCTCCTGAATCCTCTGCGGCTTTCTCAAGCAAAGTAGCCGCTGTCCCGTATATCTGCCAACAGGTCCGCCTCTTGCGGTTGCCACCCCAGCGAGCTGCGTGTCAGTGCGCTGGAGGCCGGGTTGTCAGCCGCAACAAAACGCGTCAGCCACTCGAAGTGGGCCGGCGCTTCATCGGCGCTGATGCCGCGCACCGGCACACCCAGCCCCGCGCCTATGGCTTCGGCAATGGTGCGCAGCGTGATGCCTTCCTCGGCCACGGCATGCAGATGTGCGCCGGGCAGGGCGCTTTCCAGCGCGAGCCTGAAGAGGCGCGCCGCGTCCAGCCGGTGCACCGCCGGCCAGCGGTTCGCGCCGTCGCCGATATACGCCGAGAATCTTTTGCGGCGCGCGAACGCACCCAGGGCCGGCACAAAGCCATAGTCGCCCGCGCCGTGCACCGAAGGCGGCAGCCGCACCACACTCGCACGCACACCGCGCTCCGCGGCAGCCTGCATCAGGGTCTCCGCCCCGGCGCGCGGGTTCGGCGAGTCCGCGGGAACCGGTGTGTCCTCGGTCGCGGGGCGTGCGTGCGCCAGCAGCATGGTCACCGAGGTCGACACAAAAGGCCTGCCCGAGCCTTCCAGCACGCCGGCCAGTGCCTTGATCGCCCGCCTGTCCATTTCCGCTGCCGCCGCGTGGGCCGAAAAATCATGATGAAAAGCCGTGTGGATCACGCCGTCGCAGGCCTGCGCACCAACCGCCAGGCTGGCCGTGTCCGCCAGCTCGCCCCGGTGCGCCACGGCGCCTGCTTTTCGCAACGCATCGGCCGCCGCATCGCTGCGCGCCAGCCCCAGCACCTGGTGCCCCGCTGAAAGCAATTCGCGCACAATCGCCGACCCCACAAAACCCGTCGCTCCCGTCACAAAAATACGCATACTGAACTCCGTTAAAAAAAACTGAGTCCCGATAATCCGCGTTCCATCGAATTGGCAAAAGCCGTGAGCGTATACAGGTATGAGCACTAACACCCTGCCGGCCCAGACTTTGACGCTGGGCGGTTTCCTGCGCGACCGCCGCGCACGCCTGTCGCCCGCACCCGAAGCCGCCAGTCGGCGCCGCACACCCGGCCTCAGGCGCGAGGAAGTCGCCACGCGCGCCAACGTCAGCGTCACTTGGTACACCTGGCTGGAGCAAGGGCGCGGCGGCCCGCCTTCAGATGAAGTGCTGGAGCGCCTGGCCTGCGCGCTGGAGCTCGACAGCGCCGGCCGCGAGTTCATGTTCCTGCTGGCCCAGCAACGCCCGCCGCCGCTCAAGCCCAGCTCTTCATCGGAAGTCACGCCCGCGCTGCAGCGCGTGCTCGATGCCATGCCCGCCACCCCCGCGATTGTGAAAACCGCAAGCTGGGACATCGTGGCCTGGAACGCGGCAGCCCTGGCCGTGCTGGCCGACTACCCCGCGCTCGAGCCCCGCGAACGCAACCTGCTGAGGCGCCTGTTCAATACCCCTCGCGTGCGCAAAGGCATGCCCGACTGGGAAACCGACGCACGCTACGCCGTCGCATCATTTCGCATCGACATGGCACGCGCCGGCGACTGCCCCGAAGCGGCAGCCCTCGCGGCCGAACTGCAAGCCAGCAGCGCGGACTTTCGCCGCCTGTGGGCCGAGAACGAGATGCGCAGCCATTGGGTGGGGATCAAACGGATTGAACGACCCGGCGTTGGGGCGATCACGCTGGAATATCAGGCCCTGGCCATCGATAGCTCGCCGGGGCTGAGCTTGATGGTGTTTACGCCGGTGACGGGGGCGGACGCTGAGGCGATTGGGGTGTTGATGGGGGAGAAAGTGTCCACTGAATACGACGGCTAGGTCGTCCGGGCCTGTGCGGGACATCATCTTAACGATGGGGTTTATCTCAGCTCTGCTCCGTCATTCAGGCGGCAATCGAATGTAGCGCAGGGCATCGCATCCGTGGAGCGCCACGTCCATTGCGCTAGGGGCTGCGGCCAGCCAGGCAACGCGCTGACCTGTGCTGGGGCGCGACTTGAGTGTCGGTAACCGAGATTGCGAAATCGGAATCTTCGCGCCTTATAGGCGGATTGAAGGCGGCTATTGAACTGCGGCGCGTTTGAAAGCTACTTGTAGCCGGTTAAATCTACGAAAAAGTAAAAACGGCAGGTCGCCCTGTTAAATTGGACACCATCTCCTTCACATATGCGGCTCTGGTCAATAGAAATTTCTCAAATTCTCTAACTGATATTTCCTTAACGCATGCCTCATTTAGTAAGTGCTGTTGGAGTTGATCATGCGGATAATCTTCTATGCCGGTTGGAGAGAACCAGTTCTTGTAAGGATTGAGGATTTGACCGATGTTTCTATTTGCAAGATCGAATTCGCGCGGTACTAGATCCTGAAAAATATGGCGCTCTTTTTGTTTGATGTGTGCTTCGTCGAACGGTCGACCTGATATGTTCGTGAGCGGTCGCTGCGCTTTTAGAAGCAAAGCAAATGCAGTACTGCTCGCATTTCTCAAATTAAATTGATCAAAAAGAAACTGGCTTATATCTAGGGTTTCGGGCAACTCTAGATCATCTGTTTCGTTGTTTGCATATGCACGTATCACGGCCAGATCTTTTGCATTCTGCCCGGTGCTTGCACCGGCAAAATATCGACTAGCAGAGGTGCTCCAGAACCATCTGAGTAGTTCACGTTGCTGATTGTGATCGGAGTGTTGACTGATGCGGAAGAACTCTGCGAGATGCGCAAGTTGCAAGCCATACGGTAGGAAGCTCAAGTCGTCTAAGTTGGTACCTGCCCGTAAAAAATCTAATGCCGCTACTATCCCTTTCCTTGCACCTTCTGCGGCAATTTTCAATTCTTTAGCGCTGCAATTTCGTAATCTATCGATATCGTCCTTGTTGATTCCGAATCCAGCTGCTGCTGAGATGCTCCGCAATACATTGGTATCGGATATGTCTCCATAGCCGGCCACCTCGACATCTTGAATGATCTGATCAATGGCGATTGTTAGGTCAAAGCCATCTTTCCAAGTTGCCGCCCGCATCAAATCCACCATAGTGAGTTTTCTGCCCGTACTATTTATCCGTTCAAATATCGGGGCAACTTCGTCGAGCGCGATATCGCCAATCTTTACAACGGCGATTTTGTAGTCCTTTATGGACTGAAGAAGTTTTTCAGCCACTTCGTAGTATCGCCTCGATTGATCACTTTGCTCAAATTTCATGCACTGCTTAATAAAATCGCTAGTTTTTATAAGTTTGTTCAACGGGAATAGATTTGCGCCAATTGGTCCTTTTGAATAGGTAAATTCTTCGAGTTCCAAATCAAAATAGATTTGCCAGATGCTAGACGGATCACTGCCCTCCCAAAACAGCGCCCCACATAAAGTTGTCAGCCTCTGTTGACCGTCCAGTAAATAGTTTGTTGGATAGTTGTCGACGGCAGTTGTATTAACTTCAAAACCGACAATTGCCCTTTCGCTTTTTAAGCGTTCGGAACTATTCCAAAGAAGAATGCTGCCGATTGGGTAGCCGTTGTAAATGCTATCCAATAGATTCAACATGTCTACTCTCGACCAAACAAATGGACGTTGGAATTTGGGTAACCGTATTTCGCCTGAGCGAATCGCTGTAACGAGCTCTTCAATGCGCTGAATCTCGGGCTTGGGATCACGAAGTTTCATTTCGTTTCCACCTTTGCTGATTTCAATAGTTCTAGGTGAATTGGATGGATAACGCTATGAAAGTTTAGATTTTGAAGAATTTCATAGTCTTTCACCAGTCGAGTCATCTTGGGATATCCAAATTCCATTGGATTCTTTTCTGCGCTGCCTGCAAAAACCAAAGAGTTGTAAAGAATCGCTACGAGCTCTTGATCGGAAAGTTGCGCTCGAGCTATGCGCCCGTACTTTATTTTTTCTTTGCGACTAATGAGTGGTGAGTCTTCTATAAATCGATATATGTGATAAAGATTTCGAAAGTAGTGGGATAGGCCATCTTTGGATTTTTCGTGAGCAGAAAGATAGGCTTTATCGAGTAGCGCTTGGTGAAAGGTTTTATCGCTCTCTAGATACTGGCCCACGATGCCTGGTTCTTTTTCCAGCGCTGCTTCGATAGTGGAGACTTCCGATTGATCTAGTTGATCACGCATAGCATCGCTTAGTTTGCTCGAACTTCTTAGTTCGTGAAGTTGCGCTAGAGTCAATCTGCTGAGAGGTTGAAACGCTGCAAATTCATTGCTACTTGATTTAAGAAGATCTACGAAGTAGTGGAATGCTTGTCTACTTCTGTGCGATGTGATTTCCAGTTTGTCGACAATATTGCCATGGAGAGCGAGTAGATGAAAAAAACTATTCTCAAACCGTTGCTGCTTTAGAGTTTCATTTTGCTCTTCGAGGTCATGTCTTTGTAGTGCTAATTCGCGTCTTTGCAGAAATATCGTGAAGATGATCCCTGCGAATGCGAGACCCGAAAATAGTGCATTCACGGCGCCGAATTTGTCTCCAAAAACGCCTCTTGCAACCTCTATTGTTTGTGGAGAAATTCCGGGCGATACAAATTTATCGATAAGTAGCCAAGAGGTGAGCCAAATTAAAAGCACCGCCAATGAAGAGACAAGCCATACTAGCCAATCCCTGGTGTTTAACTTCCCTTGATCTTTAGCGCTATCTTCAGCCATCGCCCTCTCCTATTAGTCTGCAATGATGATTCATCTAGTATTGAGAGTGTGGGCTCTCGTCGAAAAAATAATGGTCGCAGGTGGAAAAGTGCGGAAAGGTCGTTTCGCAATCATCGCTGCCAAAGAACGACTAAGCGGGGGGGCTTCTCAACCTTGGTTCTCTTTTCATCCCCAGTCTCTCCGATTGAACACTTTTTTGGAGATTTAGGGTGAACTAAATCCTGTGACAAAGTACCTGAACGTTCAGATTAGTCGCCTACGTCAACAGGCGCACGCGCGTTTTGCCGAAGTTCGACGTTGATTTACTGTTACCCCCTAAGCCCCTTACCCGCCCGCACCACCATCTCCTCCGTCCCCATATCCTTGGCGCACCACCCGGCCACGATGCGCGACGAATTCGACAAGCCGTGCGCATCCGGCCCGGTCCCTTCACCCTGCAGCACCTGAACCGGAATCTGCGCCTTTTGCAGCGCGTCCGCCATGATGGTCTGTGAAGCCCAGAACACATTCTTGTCATGGGGGTTGCCAAGTACAAAGACGCGTAATTGCGGGTTGACCTTGTCCCTGGCAACAAACTTCCACGGTTCGTAGGAGTCGGCGTAATTGGTGGTGTCTTTGGTGCGGCCCATCATTTCCCAACGGATGCGGGGTGAGGATGGGGCTGAAGTGGGCACGGCGCAGACGATGTCGGCGCGTTCGGTGATCAATGCCGCGGTGACATGGCCGCCGCCGCTTTGCCCGGCGACGACCCATTCCTCAATGCCGTGGCGTTTTTTGAGTTCGTCGAGTGCGCTGGAGATGATGACCGACTCATCCATGCGCCTGCGCTGCATGTGATCTCCGGATGAGCCGTGGGTGCCGGGGCGGCCCATGAAGATGTAGGGCATGCCCAGCTTTTTGGCCCAGTCATCGGCGTTCTTCTGCAGCTGGGCGTTGCTCAGTTCGAGGTAGGCCTTGCTGGTCCTGCCCACGCCGACAAAGACGTCGCCGTGAAAGAACACGATGGCGCGCTTGGCGGGCTGGTCGCCAAAGCCGGCTTTCCAGTATTTGATGCATTCGGCGCCTGAGTGCGCGGTGGCGGCCCAGACGGTGTTGGCGGCCGAGGCGCATTGCGCCTGGGTAGCTTTGACGCCGCTCAGGATGGCCGATTCGGAGAAATCGCCCGCATCGCTGAACTCGGCGCGGCCGAACTGAGCGTGGCTGGCGGCGGGTGCCAGCAGGGCGCTTGCCAATCCCCACGTCACCAGAACTTTGTTGGACCCTTTGGGATGGAGGTGCTGGTGCATGTGGTGTTCTGTGCGCTCTTGCTTATTTGCTGAACGAGTCTTTCATGCCCGTGATCCGGTTGAACACGACTTTGCCGTCCTTGTGGTCCACGATGTCCGTCACAAAGTAGCCATGCCGCTCAAACTGGAAGCGCGTGCCGGCAGGCACCTTGGCTAATGAGGGCTCAACATAGGCCGTGACGGTCTTGAGGCTGTCGGCATTCAGTTCGTCCAGGAAGTCCTTGTCGCCGGTGCCGGGGTGCTCGACGCTGAAGAGGCGGTCATAGAGGCGCACTTCTACTTCAACGCCGTCGTTGACGCCCACCCAGGTGATGACACCCTTGACCTTGATCGCGTCGGAGCCGGGGGTGCCGCTCTTGGTGTCGGGGACCAGGGTGGCGTGGACTTCGGTCACCTTGCCATTGGCGTCTTTGAGGGCGCCTGTGCATTCAATGACGTGGCCGTATTTGAGGCGGACCTTGCTGCCGGCGATGGCCTGCTTGCTGGCGTTGATGTGGGGCGGGAAGAGGCGGAAGAAGCCTTTGGGTGGCACTTCTTCGTAGTCGGTGCGTTCAATCCAGACTTCCTTGCCGATCTTGAAATGGCGCTTGCCCATGTCTTCATGGTGCGGGTGCACGGGGGCGCTGCAATCGTCGAGCTTTCCTGCGCCCATGACTTCGTCCCAGTTGGTGAGCACCAGCTTGACCGGGTCGAGCACGGCCATGGCGCGGGGGGCGATGGGATCCAGGGTGTCGCGCAGCGAGCCTTCGAGGGTGCTGTAGTCGATCCAGCTGTCGCTTTTGGTGACGCCTATGCGTTCGGCAAACAGCTGCAAGGCCTCGGGCGTGTAGCCGCGGCGGCGCAGGCCGACTATTGTTGGCATGCGGGGGTCGTCCCAGCCGCTGACGCGTTTTTCATGGACGAGTTGCGCGAGCTTGCGTTTGCTGGTGAGCACGTAGGTGAGGTTGAGGCGCGCGAATTCGTACTGGCGCGGATGCGGCGTGGCAATCAGCTTGCCTTCGGCCAGGCGGTCGAGCAGCCAGTCGTAGAAGGGGCGCTGGTCTTCAAACTCGAGGGTACAGATGCTGTGGGTGATCTGCTCGAGCGCGTCTTCAACCGGATGGGCGAAGGTGTACATGGGGTAGATGCACCATGTGTCGCCGGTGTTGTGGTGGTGGGCGCGGCGTATGCGGTAGATGGCCGGGTCGCGCATATTGATGTTGGGCGAGGCCATGTCGATCTTGGCGCGCAGCACGGCGGCCCCGTCGGCGAGCTTGCCGCCCTTCATTTCGCGAAAGCGGGCCAGGTTCTCGGCGGGCGTGCGGCTGCGGAAGGGGCTGTTGGTGCCGGGGTGGCCGAAGTCGCCGCGGTTGTGGCGCATTTCCTCGGCGCTTTGTTCGTCGACGTAGGCGTTGCCGCTTTCGATCAGGTATTCGGCGGCGCGGTACATGAAGTCGAAGTAGTCGCTGGCCTGGTAGGGCTTGGTGTCGCCTTTGTTACCGGCACCGCCGATCTGCGCCCAGTCGTAGCCCAGCCATTTGACGGCGTCGATGATGCTGTCGACGTATTCGCTGTCTTCTTTTTCGGGGTTGGTATCGTCAAAGCGCAGGTGGCAGACGCCGCCGTAGTCGCGCGCCAAGCCGAAGTTCAGGCAGATGCTTTTGGCATGGCCCACATGCAAGTAGCCATTGGGCTCGGGCGGGAAGCGCAGGCGCACCTTGGCGGGGTCGGGCTGGCCGGCGGCGTGGTGGGCGGCGTCCCCGGGGCTGCCGCCCCAGCGGCGGCTGGCATAAGTGCCTTCGGCCAGGTCTTTTTCAATGATCTGGCGCAGGAAGTTGCTGGGCTTGTGGGCGTCTTTGTCGGCAGGAGAGGCTGGGGCGGGGGAATTCATTGGCTGATTTTAGGGGGTTACGTTTGGCTACGCTCTTCACGGGGCGTGCGGTATGCCATTACAGGTGGCCTGCGTTTAATAAGCACATGGGCATTTCCTGCCCTGTTAAGGAGAACTCTATGAAGACAAGCCTCAAAGCAAACCGCTCCCTCGCACTGGCAGGCGCCACCGCCGCGCTGGCCGTGGCCGCCCTGGGCTTTGCAGGTGCCGCCCAGGCCCGCGACAACGTGTCGTTTTCCGTGGGCATAGGCGTTCCGGGTGTGGCAGTGGGTGTGACGAATGCCTATCCGGTGTACCAGCCACCGGTTTATGTGCAGCCTGCCCCCGTGTATGTGCAGCCGGCACCGGTTTACTACCCCCGCCCTGTGTATGTGCGTCCCGCACCCGTGTACGTGGCTCCGCGGCCGGTTTATTACGGCCCGCGCTACGGCCACAGGCACCATGGCGGCTACTACGTGCAGGCGCCCGGCCCGGGCTACTACCGCCCGGCACCGGTTTATTACCAGCGTTAAGCCGGCCTCGTTCGGTTGAAGCCCAAAAAAGCCCGCCTCGCGCGGGCTTTTTTACGGGCGTTGATGTTTGCCCCAGCGCCAAAAGTAAAGCCCGCAGGCCCAGAAGCCTGCGGGCTTTGTTCCCCGGCCGCTCTGCAACCGAGGAAAGGTACGCCCGAGGGCGCACCCGGATCACCGCCTCAGGCGGGTTTCCAGAAAATGTAATCGGCCTGGTAAGACGTCGTCAGCTTGTCGCCGATGTCGGCCTGGGTGCAGGCCTTGCTGAGTTCCTGCCCGCCCTTGGTCTTGATACGCTGGATATAGCTGACGTTTTGCAGCACGCCGGGGGTGGGGCCTGACGCACCGGTGTAAAGCTGCTGCGGCAGGTTGGTGGCGCCCACGCGGGGGGCCAGCGCGGCCTGGGTGCCGACGACGCTGGAGCCGTCGATATGCGTGAAGGTGTCGGGCGGGCCGGAATAGCGGGCGACGGTCTTGCCGGTGCGGTCCAGCAGCTCGGCCTCGGGGCGCACCAGCACCCAGCCTATGGTGCCGGCGGTGGTGGCATTGGCCCGGCACTCATAGTGCAGCAGGCCGCTGGCCGTGGTTTCAAGCGCGACGACATGGCCCTGCGGCACCACGATCTGCGCGTCGAGGCGGTCCTGGCTGTATTCCTTGGGAAGGGGCGCGACGCCGGAGCAGGCGACCATGAGCGCTGCCGTGCCGGTGATCATGGCCGCGGTGACAGCGGCGCTTTTGCTGTAAGCCCACAGGACGTTGTGCGTGCTCTTCATTGAAACCCCCGGTTCTGGCTGATGTGGCCTTGTGCTGGCTGGCCTTTCGGCCTTGTGCCTGTTGTTGCATGCCAGTAAAACGCGGAGCGAAAAAAAGCGCTGTAGGACGCCGCGCAAGCTTGCTGCCAGCGCTTGCCCGATGGCGGTGTTGGCTGTTTTCCCATCTCCCGTTCGGGCTGAGGTATCGAAGCCTTCCGGCCTTGCTGCCTTGCTGTGCGAGCCCTTCGATACCTCAGGGCGAACGGGGAAGGGGTAGGGCGAACGGGAGGGGGACTCAGGGCCAACGGCAAGGTCATGCCTTACATCGCCTTGTAGAAGATGTAATCGGCCTGGTACTGCACGACCTGCTTGGCGCCCGCATTGCCGGCGGCACAGGGCATCGCGGGGGCGACCCCGCCGCGGGTGTCTACGCGCTGGATGTAGGTGACGCCGCTCATGGCGCCGCTGCCCATGGCCGGGTTGCCCTTGACGAGCTGCGTGGGCATGTTGCCGGCGCCGTTGGGCGCGACGGCGACCTGGGTGGCGGTCAGCCTGGAGCCGTCCATGCTTTCCCAGGTGGCGGGCGGGCCGTAGTACTTGCCGACCTGTTTGCCGCCGCGGTCGTTCAGCTTTGCGTCGGGGCCCACAAAGACCCATTCAAACTGCCCGGCCATGTCTTTTTTGGGGCTGCACTGGTAGGTGATCTCGCCCACGCCCACGGTCTCCATCGCGACCTTGTGGCCGGCCGGCACCTGCACGGCAGCCGGCAGGCCGGCCTGCGAATACATGGGCTTCATGGGCGCCATGCTGCCGCAGGCGGTGAGCAGCGTAACGGCGAGCAGGGAGGCGAAAGCGGTGAGGGGATGGGGCAGCATGTTGAGCTCCTCGGTGGTTGTGGGCCGGCCGGGGCGGCGCGTCCTGCTGTGAGTACGCAGCCGGCGTGACGCTGGATTCAAAAAAAGGGTTGCCACGGTAAGGTATTCACCAGCGGGGGCCGTGGAACCGGCTTTGCCGGGCCGCAGGCGCCGTCCCCTTGAGGGGAGAACAGGCTACACGCAGTGAGCCTGGACAGGGGGGAGCGTTACTCTCACCAGCGGGGGCCGTGGAACCGGCTTTGCCGGGCCGCAGGCGCCGTCCCCTTGAGGGGAGAACAGGCTACACGCAGTGAGCCTGGACAGGGGGAGCGTGACTCTCACCAGCGGGGGCCGTGGAACTGGCTTTGCCGGGCCACAGGCGCCGTCCCCTTGAGGGGGAGAACAGGCTACACGCAGTGAGCCTGGACAGGGGGGAGCGTGACTCTCACCAGTGGGGGCCGTGGAACCGGCTTTGCCGGGCCACAGGCGCCGTCCCCTTGAGGGGAGAACAGGCTACACGCAGTGAGCCTGGACAGGGGGGAGTGTTATTGCCCGAAGCGTGGGCCCTTGCGCAGGAAGTCCTGCTCCTCGGGCGTATCGGCCCGCCCCAGTGCCGCGTTGCGGTAAGGAAAGCGACCGAAGAGCTTGATGATGTCGCGGTGCTGGTGGGCGAAATCGAGGTTGCCCTGCAGGCGCTGCTTCAGGGCCTCGGGCGCATCGGCGACAAGCCTGGTAAAGCGCGCCACGCATTCGTCCTGCAGCGGCGGGCTTTCGGCGTGCATCAGCGGCATGTAGAGGAAGACACGCGCTGCCCACGGAAGTTGCAGGTCTTCCCCCGCCGCGATGGTTTGCCTCACCAGCTGCTGGGCGCGCGCATCGCCGGCAAAGGCGCGCGCAGTGCCGCGAAAGATGTTGCGGGTGAACTGGTCGAGCAGGATGATGAGCGCCAGGCGGTGCAGGGGCGTTTGTTCCCAATGCTGCAGGCCGCCGGCCAGGGCTTCTTCCACGGCGGCTCCGAAGCGCGCGCGGATCTCGGCATCAAGCTCGGGGCCGCCGCTGAACCAGCGTTTGCCGAGGTCCTGCGTGGGCCAGTCCTGGGTGATGCCGTCGCCCAGCCAGAACTCAAGGACCTGGCCGGGGGTGGTGGTGGAACTGGAAGCAGAGGAGGGGCTAAGAGGCGTGGGCTCGGTCATAGTGACCGCGAGTTTAGACCGTGAACAGGTTCTTGGCCTACCAGCGGTCGGAGCGCAGTTGCAGGTCCCAGACGCCCTTGCGCACCGCATAGACACCGACCACGCCGTAGCGCTGCTCGCCCACGGCGTCCCACTTCATGGAACCCGTGATGGGCGCGTAGCCGTCAAAGGTGCGCAGGGTCTCGGTGATTTTTGCGGGCTTGACGGAGTTGGCGCGCTTCATGGCGCCGGCCAGGATGTACATGGCGTCGTAGGTGTAATGGCCGCCGTAGGCCGGCTCCCGCTTGAAGGTTTCCTGGTACCGGGTGAGGAAGGACTTGCCGTTGACGAATTCCTTGGCATCCAGGATGGGCGAGGTGGCGTACAGGCCCTTGACCGTGTCGCTGCCCTTGAGCATGTCGGTGGTCTTGATGGTGTCACCGCCCAGGATGCTGACCTGCTGGTTGTAGTCGATCTTCTTGAGCGCTTCAATCAGCGCCAGGATCTGGAAGTCGCCCTGCGTGGAGACGATGACCTGCACGTTGCCGGCCTTGATCTTGGCGGCGAGCTCGTCAAACGCGGTGGTCTTGTCGTCGGACGAATAGCTGACCACCACTTCCTTGCTGGCCTTCTTGAGTTCGGCCGTGGCGCCGGCGGCCAGGCCCTTGCCGTAGGTGGTGCCGTCGTCGACCATCGCGAACCTGGCGGCCTCGAGCTGGTTGGCGGCGAAGGAGCCGATGGCGCGGGCCTGCAGGTTGTCATTGGCGACCAGGCGGAAGGTGGTGTCCAGGCCGAGTTCGGTGAACTTGGGATTGGTCGAGATGGCCAGCTGGGCGACGTGCTTTTCGGCATAGACGGGCGCTGCCGGAATGCTGACGCCGGAATTGAGGTTGCCGATCACGGCGACTACGCCGGCATCGACCAGCTGTTTGGCGACGTCAACGCCGGCCTTGGGGTCGGAGCGGTCGTCCATGGCGATGATTTCGATCCTGACGGTCTTGCCCTTGATCTGGAAGCCTTCCTTGTTGAGCTCGTCCACGGCCATCTTCACGCCGTTGTGCAAATCCTGCCCTAGTGCGGCGAGGTTGCCAGACAGGGGCTGGGCAACGCCGATCTTGATGGTGTCGGGTGGGCTATCGCAACCGGACAGCAAGGCGGAGCCTGCGACAACTGCGGCGGTGAGGGCTGCTTGGGTAAGGCGGCGGGTGGCGGTGTGGGTCATCGTGAAACCTCGGATTGATTGGGTGTAACGGAATGTATGTTTCACCGAGGACTCGCGATAGTGGGTTTGACCTACATTTGAATGAATCTCCAAATAAATAAGTTTTACTAATAATTCGAATCGCTTCGTTTTGAGCTGAAAGCGCGCCGAAAAGGCTTGTTTTCGGGGGCGAATCGGCGCGCGTTCGCACCAGGCATGCCCTAGGGGCCGCCTTCGGGCTTTGTCGCCGCAGTTTCAGGGCAGCAGGTGTTGGCGCAGGAAGGCGCTGATCTTGCGGTCCAGGGCCGGAAGCTGGCCGCGGTCAAAGCCGGGCGGGTCCAGCAACAGGTCTTTGGCCAGGTCGGACATGGCATCCGCGGGCGGAGGGGGCGAGAGCAGCGCGCCGTGGCCGCCGCCCGGCAGGTCGGCCAGGTGCTCGCAGTGCTGGCAGGCTGCGAGCACCACATCGCTGTGAAAGCGCGGCACCAGCCAGCGGTCTTGCCGCGCCGTGACAAGCGCCAGCGGCACCGCGGGCTGGGCCAGCGAGGCCATGTCGAAATCAGCCGCCAGCGGCACGCCGGCCACTACGGCCTGGATGCGCGCGTCCTTGTAGCTTTGCCAGGTGGCGTCGCTGAATCTATTGCGCATCACGCCCAGCACCACGGTTTTCTTCAGGCCGTCCAGCATGCCGCCGGTGAGCCGGGTGATGAGCCCGGCGCAGGTCTGGAAGTCCTCGGCGATATGGGCCTCGCAGTGGCGTAGCAGCAGGGCCGGCGACCAGCGCCCGCCGGCCAGCGTGAGCGCCGTGTGGCCGCCGGCCGACATGCCGTACATGCCGACCTTGTCGAGCGAGAGCAGCGCCGTGAAGCGCGGCTCACGCGCGACCGCATCGATGGCATGCGATACCTCGGCGGGCCGTTGCTTCCAGCTCTCGGGCCCCGGGGTGGAGGGATCCCTGGCGTTGTCGCCGCGATGCACGGGAAACGCGACGACAAAGCCGTCCTCGACCAGGCGGCGCGCCAGGGCGGTGTAAGTCCAGGGGGAACCACCCGAACCGTGCGAGATGACGACCAGCCGCGTGTTGCCGCGTACGGGCTGGCCGTCGCGATCGAGTTTGAGGGAATAAGAGCCCATCTGCACCGGGCGGTCTTCGCCGGCGGAGGGATAGAACACGCTGACAGGCCCGTCGCCCTGCAGGCCGGGCAGCTCGGTAAACCCCATGCCGGCCTGTGCGCCGGCGGCAGCGAGCAACAAAGGCAGCAACAGGCCGCTCAGGATTTTTTTGCGCATGGGCTCCCTTTTCCTCTTTTTTGTCCTCCCTGGATTAGAGCAGGCTTGGGACCGGCTTGGGACCGGCTTGGGGCAGGTCTAGAGGAAGCCCAGCTGCCCCCACACAAGCTTGCCCAGGTAGCGGTCGGGCATGAGGGTGAACACGCCCGCCACCAGGCATGCGCCAATGTAGAGGGCCTGCATGGCGCCGCGGTGGCCCGCGATGTTGCCGCGGCTCAGATGCAGGAAGGCGCCCGTGATGCTGAACAGCGTGAAGGGCACCAGCAAGTGGATAGGCGTGTAGCCGGCGATATTGGGATAGTCGTAGTCGCGGATGAAAACCGCCGTCGCGGCGGTGACCAGCATCATGGTCACAAAGGCATAGCCAAAAGCCCGGTGCAGCTTGGGCCGCTGGACACGGCCCTTGCGCGCCCACAGCGCGACCGGCCCGATGAGGATGGCGGTGCCGGCGGCAAACAGATGAATGGCGATCAGTGGTGTCAATTGCATGGCGGCGTCAGTGACTGGCTGATGATGCGGTAACAAATTGTGCAGAGATTCGCCGTCCCTGTCCAGGCAAGTTGGCGCCGCGGGTTCGAGGCGGGGCAAGTGGCACGGCCATAATCACTGCACTCAATTTCTGGAGCCAGCGTGGATATAGCACTTTTGATTAAAGCCGCCATCATGGGCATCGTCGAGGGCCTGACTGAATTCCTTCCGATCTCTTCGACAGGCCATCTCATTCTTGCGGGCTCGCTGCTCGGTTTTGACGACGACAAGGCCAAGGTGTTCGACATCGCGATCCAGACGGGCGCCATCTTCGCGGTGATCCTGGTCTACTGGCAAAAGATTCGCGCGACCGTGGTGACGCTGCCGACCGAGAAACAGGCGCAACAGTTTGTGCTCAATGTACTGGTGGCTTTTGTGCCCGCCGTGGTGCTGGGCCTGCTGTTCGGCAAGGCCATCAAGGCGCACCTGTTCACGCCGGTCGTGGTGGCCAGCACTTTCATCATCGGCGGCTTCATCATCCTCTGGGCCGAGAAGCGCCAGCAGAACAACCCCGCCGCCGCGCGCATCCAGGAGGTGGAAGCCATGACGGTGATGGATGCGGTCAAGGTTGGGCTGGTGCAGTGCCTGGCGATGATCCCGGGCACCAGCCGCAGCGGCGCGACCATCATCGGCGGCATGCTGCTGGGGCTGTCACGCAAGGCGGCCACCGATTTTTCTTTTTTCCTGGCCATGCCCACGCTGATAGGCGCGGGTGTCTACAGCCTTTACAAGGAGCGCGCGCTGCTGTCCATGGCCGACATGCCCATGTTCGCGGTCGGCCTGGTGTTTTCCTTCCTGAGCGCGTGGCTGTGCGTGCGCTGGCTGCTGCGCTATATCTCGACCAACAGCTTTGTGCCCTTTGCCTGGTACCGCATCGCTTTCGGCATCGTGGTGCTGGCGACGGCCTGGAGCGGCCTGGTGGTCTGGGCTGAGTAAGGCGGGATGCGCATGCGCGGGGACTCTCATTTTCGGGCGCTGCTGGTGGGCCTGCTGCTACTGGCGGCTCAGATCTCGCATGCGGCCGGGCCGGTGAGCATTCCCTCGCTGGACGGCAAGCTGCAGATTCCCGGCTACTGGTTTGAGGTGGAGGGCAAGGAGCCCAAGCCCGTCATCATCGGGCTGCACGGCTGTGGCGGTGGGCTGGACAGCAAGGGTAATTTTGCTGAGCGCTTTTTCCGCTATGCGGGTTATTTCAACGCGGAGCGCATCCACTTCCTGCCACTCGATAGTTTCACGCCGCGCGGCCAGAAGTCGCTCTGCGAAACGCCCAACAAGCTGCGCACCATCCATGAAGCCGATCGCAGGGAGGACGTGTTCGCCGCCATCGCCTGGCTGGTGCAGCAACCCTCGGTCGATCCCTCGCGCATCGTGGTCATGGGCTGGTCGCATGGCGCGCAAACCGTGCTCAGCACGGTGGATGCGACCGATGCCTATGTGCAGGCGCAGAAGGTACAGCCGCGCGCCGCCGTGGCTTTTTATCCCGGCTGCCTGGTGAACAACAAGATGTGGAACTATGAAGTCCACCAGCCCTTGCTGATCATGATCGGCGAGTTGGACGACTGGACGCTGGCGCACGAATGCGTCACGCTGCGGGACCGCCTGCGAAAGAACAAGGCCAATGCGACGGTGGAACTGGAGGTCTACCCCGGCAGCTACCACGGCTTTGACGGCACCGGCCCCGTCAAACAGATGACGGGCCTGGGAAACACCAAGAGCGGCACGGCCATGGTGGGCGGCAACCCCGCGGCGCGCGAAGCCTCGCATGCGCGCATGTTCGAGTTTCTCTCGGCGCAGCTGGGCCAGCCCTTGCTGCTGTCGCATGCCCAGCGCTTCAAGGGGCATCACTATGTGGTTCCGCCGGCTTCGGGTTTCGCGGCGGCCGACGACCTGGCTGCCGTGCCGCTCAGCGAGGCGGGCAAGGCGCGCTATGCGCATTTCCGCAGCTTGCCGTCTCCCAAGGCCTTTGCCGTGACGGAAAAAGGCGGCTGGTATTTCAACGCCGGAGAGCCTGAAGCGATGGCCACGACTTTCCAGCAATGCGCGAAGGCGAAATCGAAATGCTGGCTGTACGCCGTGGACGACCAGGTGGTGTGGCAGGCCGATGTAGCGGCCCGTTCCGGCGAAGCGGGACTCAAGCGTATGGGTGCCCCAGTCCACTGAGCTTTGCGGTGCCGGTATGTCCACAGTCACCTTGTTTTCAATCTGCGTCAATCTGCGTAATCTGCGGATAAATTTCTATCCACAGATTTCGCAGATTTACGCAGATAAAGAAATCATGGTGCTCTTGCCTGATCAGGCTGCTTTGAGCTTCTCGACCAGGGCCGCGTAGCCGGCCATGGCCTCTTCACGGCCCATGCCCTTGCGCTGGGCCCAGGCGTCGTATTTGGCGCGGCCGGTCACATCCATCATGCTGGGGCGCTCGCCCGTTGCGTCGCCCACGGTGGCCTGCTTGTAGAGGGCGTACAGCGCCAGCAGTTCCTCATTGCCCGGCGGCTTGGCGAGGCTCTTCACGGCAACGCCGGCGGCCTCGAAAGCGCGTTCGGCCTCGCTGGGGCCGGCGGGTGCCAGCGGCGCGCCGAAGTGCGCGTCTTCCAGTGCCACATCATCAGGGAACCAGCGCGCGTCCAGCAGCCGGCCCGAGCGCACGGCAAAGGCCAGCACGCCCTGCGACATCAGGCCCGCGGCGGTGAGCGTGGCGGGAAGCACCGCGATGCCGGCATTGAACACCGGCTGGCCGAAGGCGGTGAACTTCACGCCACCGGCCCAGGGCAGCATGGCCTGCAGGCCTTTGTTGCCGCGGTAGATGCCGCTGGCGCGGTTGGCGCCGGGCTGGAACCAGCCCATGTCGGAAGCGCCCCTGGCGAAGATGCCGGCGAAGTCACCGGCTTCCAGCGCCTCGCGCAGCGATTGCGCGAAGGCGTGCAGGGCCTCGGTGCTCATCTTGGGGTCGTCCACCGCCATGCCCAGCGAGGCGGCGCTGCTGGCGCCGAAGAATTCGAGCACGTTGCGCGCCACCTGCTCGCGGTCGTTGTCGACGCAGATCATGTGGTAGCTGTTCTCCAGCACCACCATGCGCGCCTTGGCACCGCCGATCTGTTCGACCAGGAAGTTGGCTGAGGCGAGGCTGGTGAGCTCGTCTTCACGCGCGTGGATGACCAGGGTTTCGCTGGCCATGTTCTTCAGGCCCGTCATGACCCAGCGGCGCAGGCGGTCCACCTGCCGTATGCAGGCCAGCGGCACCCAGCGGTAGTGGAAGTTTTCGCCGCGCGCGAATTTGGCCTTGACGATGGCGCGCAACTGTTCGTTCTTGATGCCGAAGGGGTCTTCCTCTTCCACCTTCATGCGCGCCGGGACGCCGGGCACGTGGTACATCAGGTGGCGCGCCGGCGTGTACCAGGCGGTGGCCCAGCCGTCGATGTAGATGGGCGGGGCCAGCGCGATCAGCTTGCCCCGCGTGTGCTTCTGGCGCTTGGCCAGCTCGGTGGCCAGCAGCGCGCCCATGCACATGCCCATGATGTGGAAGTTGTCGTGCAGTGCGGCCACCTCGTGGTACTTGGCCGTCACCGCCTCCATCCACTGCTCGGCGGTGACGTGGACCAGATCTTCGGGCGTGGTGCCGTGGCCGGGCAGGGTCAGCGAATGTGTGACGAAGCCCGCGTTCTTGAGCCGCTTGTGCATGGAGCCCAGGTCGTACTGCGTGCCGCCCAGGCCATGGATCAGGAAGACGGCGGGTACGCTTTTATCCACGGCCGGCGCTGCCGCGATGGCGGTGGCCGGTGCGGGGGAGGAAGTGACGGCGGTGTCCATGGCCACTTCAGGCCTCGACTTCCAGCAGCACGGCCACCTGTTCGACCTGGCCGTCGGCGCCGCGCACGCCCGAGAGGCGGGCATTCACGGCGGCCACGCGCCCGTCGCTCCAGCGCAAGGTGTTTTTCCACAGCACGTGCTCGCGCTGGCCCTGGGCCAGGTCGCGCCAGTCGGCCTGCAGCACGGGCTGCTCCTGCGGGTCGGCGTGGGTGATGAAGTCTTGCACGTTCAGCAGCAAGGCGGCATTGGTGCGCAGCAGTTCGCTGGCGCCTTCGCCCCATTCGGCCGCGCCGGTTTTGGCGTCGAAGTTGGCGACCACCGTGCGGTTCGATTCCAGCACCTGGCGGTAGCGGGTGCGCCAGTCCTGCGCCAATGCGAGCGCCTGCGCGGCGGTGGCGCCCAGGGCGTTGACCACGCCCACCAGCAACGCCATCACAGCCACATAGCCCTGGACTTCGATCACGGCTTCGCCGGGAAAGCCCTCGACTTCGGCGAAGGGCCCGCCGCCGCTGTTGGTCCAGGCGATCAGCGCCAGCGCACCCAGCAAGGTGGCCAGCGTGGCGCCTCGCTCCTTCCAGAGGATGGCGGTCACCACCATGAAGGGCAACGGCAGGTAGGCGAGCGTGGGGCCCAGCGAGGCGCCGAAGCGGTCGGACACGTCGCTCGAGAAAATCAGCGCGGCCACGACAAAGAACAGCACAAAGGTGCCGGCACCCGCGAGGAACTGGCTGCTTGCCATGCCGCCCGAGCGCTTGACCCGAAAGCCCGCGAAAGAGGTGACGAGCGGAGCGACCAGCAGGATGCCGACAAAGGTGGTGCAGGCCCAGACGCGCCATTCCGTCAGCATGGGGATGGGCTGGGGCAGGGCCCAGCTCCAGAGCACGATGGCAATGCTGGCGCCGAGCGCGGAAGTCAGCAGCGCACCGAGCAGGAGGCCGGCATAGGCCTTGCCAGGCTCGCTGCGGCCGTCGGGGCCGGGTGCGCGCAGCAGCCGCGCCACCCAGGCGCCCAGGCTGGCCGCCAGCGCCTCGTTGGCGCCAAAGGCCAGTGCGGGCAGCAGTGCCAAGCCGTCCAGCAGCGAAAGCACAACCGCCGCAAGCGCAGCGCCGGCCAGCACGGCAGCCCGCTTGGCCGGCTTGACCACCAGCAGCGCCCCAAAGGTGACCCCGGTGGCCAGCCAGACCGAAGCACTCAGCGTCATCGCGTCGCCCATGCTTTGGGACACGATGGCCGCGAGGGCCCAGGCGAGAAAGGTCACAACCAGGGTGACGATAAAGGGCAGGGCCATGGGAGTGCTCCTCGGGAAGTCGTGTTATTGCTCGGCAGTGGCGCCGGAGAGTCTGGGCTAGTTTAGCCAGTCCGCCGCGGATTCTGGCCTCCACTTTTTAAGGGGTAGCCCCCGCAGTTCTTCTGTGCTGGAAATCTACAATATGGACATACATCCACAATATGGACAACTTCTATGCCGGTAGACGCCCCTGACCAGACGCCGCTGATGCCTTACCAGCACCCCAACCCGCCCGACGCCAGGCCGGAAATCGTGGTGCAACATGCCATCCCGACCGATGAGCGGCTGTGGGTGCCGCAGGCCGAGAACGTCTGGTTCCGGCCGCTGTGCCTCAATGCCAGCCAGGGCTACTGGATGAATTTGCTGCGCGTGCGCAAGTCCGGCGTGCTGAGCCGCCACCGCCATCCGCAGGCGGTGCACGGCTTTGTGCTCAAGGGCCGCTGGCGCTACCTCGAGCACGACTGGGAAGCCACCGAAGGCAGCTATGTCTTCGAGCCGCCGGGCGAAACCCACACGCTGTATGTGCCGGAGGATGTCGAGGAAATGATCACCTACTTCCAGGTCAACGGTGTCATGTACTACACCGACCCTTATGGCAAGGGCATGGGCTACGAGGACGTGTTCACCAAGATCGAGATGTGCAACAAGCACTTTGAAGCGGTTGGCCTGGGCGCCGGCTACACGCAGCAATTCATTCGCTGATTGCACCCTTTCAGGATCTATTCATGACTTACCAGGCAGGGCTTTTCAAAAGCAAACGCGCACTCGTCGCCGGCGCGACGCAGGGCATAGGCGCCGTCATCGCCAACCACCTCGCGGCACTGGGCGCTGAAGTCACGGCCTTGGGGTTGACCGGCGGCGACGGCACGCTGGACGCGGCGGTCACGGTGCGCCAGGCCGATGTCACCTCGGCCCAAAGCCTGGACGCCGCGCTGGCCGACATCGACAGGCTGGACATTGTTTTCAACTGCGCCGGCATCATCCAGCGCGGCGCGGAACACGACATAGAGGTATTTGAAAAAGTGCTGGCCGTCAACCTGAGCGGCACCATGCGCGTGTGCACCGCCACGCGCGAGCGCCTGAAGGCCAGCCGCGGCTGCATCGTCAACACCGCTTCCATGCTGAGCTTTTTTGGCGGCGGCCTGGTGCCGGGTTATGCGGCCAGCAAGGGCGGTGTCGCCCAGCTCACCAAGTCGCTGGCGATTGCCTATGCGCCCGACGGCATACGCGTGAACGCCATCGCTCCCGGATGGATCGCCACGCCGCTCACCCAACCCCTGCAGGACGACCCGGCGCGTTCCGGCCCCATCCTGGCGCGCACGCCCATGGGCCGCTGGGGCACACCCAAGGACGTGGCCGAGGCCGCGATGTTTCTCTGCACGCCGGCAGCCGCCTTCATGACCGGCGTGATCCTGCCGGTAGACGGCGGCTACATGGTGTCATGATGCCGCCGTCAGTTGCTGCGTCGCCCATCGTGTCACAAGTGGCCGGCACGGCCGCGTTCTCGAAATTCATGCATGTGCTGCAGCTGGTGGCCGATGCGGAGCAGCCGCCCAACGTGAGCGCCCTGGTCAAGGCCAGCGGCTACCCCAGGCCCACAGTGCACCGCATCGTCGCGGCCCTGGTCGCCGAAGGCCTGCTGGTGGAAAACGAGCGCGGCGCTTTGCTGGCGCTCGGCCCGCGCCTCATTCAGCTCGCCAGCCGCAGCTGGGGCCGCTCAGACCTGCGCCTGGCCGCGGTCGACGAGCTCAAACGCCTGCGCGACCTCACCGGCGAAACCGTCCACCTGGCCGTACCGAATGGCCACACCATGGTCTATATTGAAAAACTCGAAAGCCCGAGCGCGGTGCGCATGGCGTCGCGCATAGGCAGCAGCGTCGCCCTGCATGCCACCGCGGTGGGCAAGGCCTATATGGCGGCGCTTGAGCCTGCTGCGCTCGATCCCTTGCTGCGTGGCTTGCCTTTGCCGCGCTACACCGGCAATACCCTGGTGAAGTTGCCGGAGCTGCGCAAGCAACTGCTGCTCACGCGGGAGCGGGGGTGGTCTGTGGATGCTGAGGAGCACGAAGCTGGCATCCATTGTTATGGCGCCGTCATTCGCGGGAGCGGTGGTGTGCCTGTGGCTGCGATCAGCGTAAGTACCTTGATGTTTCGGCAGAAGGCTGATGCTGAGGGGGCTTATGTTGCGCCGTTGCTGGAGGCCTGCCGGGCGATTTCGGCGCGGATTGCTGAGACGCCGGCGTTGTCGACGGCGGAGGTTTTGTAGGGCTGCTTCTCCCCCCGTTCGCCCTGAGGTTCTCCCCGTTCGGGCTGAGGTATCGAAGCCTTTTGTGTGTTCGGGGGCGAGAAATACAGGCTTCGATACCTCAGCCCGAACGGGTAACGGGCTCTGATCGAGCGGAGGGCTTCGATACCTCAGCCCGAACCGGGGAGGAGGCCGCGGCTTATCCCAGGAAGTTCCTCAAAGCCGCTTCGATCGCCGCCGCTGTCGCGACCGGCTTCTCCATCGGAAACAGGTGGCTGCCGTCGAGCATCATGATCCGCCCCTTGGTGACCTTCTCGGTCATCCCCATCCCCACCTGCTTCATCTCGGCCGACTGTCGTCCTCCGATGAAAGCGGCGGGGCATTTCAGCGGGTGGCGCTTGAGCAGGCCTTCGAGGTTGTCGGGCAGGGTGTTGTAGATCGCGGTTTCCACGTCGCGGTCGAAGCTCAGCAACTGTTTGCCCTTGTCCTCGCCAGTGCCCTCATAGGTGCCGTGTTCTATGTAGTCGCGCAGCACCTGCTCGTCCCAGGCGGCAAAGGCTTTTTTGCCGCGGAAGTGTTCGAACACCTCATCCTTGCCCGGCCACTGGTTTTTGCGTTTGCGGCTGACGGCACCGGGGGAGATGGCGCCGACAAATTGCGCGCGCTTGGCGACATTGACGGCGTGGGCGCGCCAGCCGCCGAGGATGGGGGAGTCGACCAGCACCACGCCTTTGACCGGCTGGCCGCCGAGTTGCGGATGGCGCGCGGCGCACATGAGGCTTAAAAAGCCACCCAGCGAATGGCCAACCAGGAAAGCCGGCTGGCCGGACTTTTCGACTTCGCGAGCCGTGAAGTCGGCCAGCTGCTGCACCAGGTGGGGCCAGTTGCTGGTGACGGGATAGCGCGGGTCGTGGCCGAATTTTTCAATGGCCTTGACCTGGAAGCCGCGCGTCCTGAGGCTCTGGAAAACCGCGTTGTAAGTGCCGGCGGGAAAGCTGTTGCCGTGGGAAAAAATGACCAGCGGTTTGGAAGACGCGGAAGAGGGCACGATTTAAATCAGTTTCTCGTCAGGCGTACTGATTTTCTTGAGAGGCTCGTGCCGCGTGGCGGGCATCTTCAGCGGGATGTCGGTGTGCGCATCGTCCCAGACCGGGTCTTCGATGCTGTCGAAGACCTGGCGCAGCTTCTGGCCCCAGCTGCTGTGCATCATGCGGTAGTAGGGGTTGTCGTTGTCGATGCAGACGATCTTGTCGCTCTTGAAGGTGTCGGCCTCATACACCACCAGGTCCAGCGGCAGGCCGACCGAGAGGTTGGACTTCATGGTCGAGTCCATGGACACCAGCACGCATTTGGCGGCTTCGGCCAGCGGCGTGGAAGGGGTCAGCACGCGGTCCAGCACGGGCTTGCCGTATTTGGACTCGCCGACCTGGAAGTAGGGCGTCTCGTCGGTGGCCTCGATGAAGTTGCCGGCCGAGTACATCTGGAACAGGCGCATGTTCTCGCCGCGTATCTGGCCGCCGAAGACCAGCGAGACATTGAAGTCCACATCGGCATTCTTGAGCGCCTCGGCGTCGCGGTCGTAGACACGGCGTATCGCCGAACCCAGCACGCGGGCGGCATCGAACATGCTCTTGGCGTTCCAGATGGTGATGGGGTCACCGCCGTCGCGGTCCTTGAGCTGCTCGACCTGCAGGATTTCGCGCACCGACTGGGAGATCGACAAATTGCCGGCCGATAGCAGCACCATGAAGCGGTCGCCGGCCTTTTCATAGACGATCATCTTGCGGAAGGTGCTGATGTGGTCCAGGCCCGCGTTGGTACGCGAATCTGACAAAAACACCAGCCCGGCGTTGAGTTTGGCGGCGACGCAGTAGGTCATAAGGTGGCTTTGAGAGGTAGGGGAGGTCGGGTTGCGCTGGGTCACGGCGAGGCGGCAATCTTCTTGAGGCGGTACAAGGCGTCCAGTGCCTCGCGCGGGCTCAGCGCATCAGGGTCTATGGTACCCAATGCCTTGTCCACCGCGCTTTGCTCGGGCGCGGCTGCTTCGGGCGGCGCGGCAAACAGGTCGACCTGGGCCCGCGCTTCGTTCTGGTGGGCCTCCAGCGCGGTGAGCGCGTGGCGCGCATGGTTGACGACGGCGGCGGGAACGCCGGCCAGCTTGGCCACGGCGATACCGTAGCTCTTGCTGGCTGGGCCGGGTTCGATATGGTGCAGGAACACGATATCGGCGCCCGATTCGACCGCGCTCACGTGCACATTGATGGCGCCGTGGTGCTGGGCCGGGAATTCGGTGAGCTCGAAGTAATGCGTGGCAAACAGTGTGAAGGCTTGTGTCTTGTTGTGCAGGTAGGCGGCGATGCCGCCGGCCAGTGCCAGGCCGTCGAAGGTGGAGGTGCCGCGGCCGATTTCGTCCATCAGCACCAGGGAGTGGGGCGTGGCGGCATGCAGGATTTGCGCGGCCTCGGTCATCTCGAGCATGAAAGTGGACTGCGCATTGGCCACGTCGTCGGCCGCGCCTATGCGGGTGTGGATGGCGTCTATGGGTCCAAGCCGGCAACTGGCCGCCGGCACATAGGAGCCTACGCTGGCCAGCAGCACGATGAGGGCCACCTGGCGCATATAGGTCGATTTACCGCCCATGTTGGGGCCGGTGATGACCTGCATGCGGTGCTTGCCGCTCATGACGCAGTCATTCGCGATGAAGGAGCCGCCGCCGGTTTCAGCCAGGCGGGCTTCCACCACCGGGTGCCGGCCCTGCACGATGTCTATGCAAGGCTCACGCACAAACACCGGTGCGGCCCAGTTAAGCGTGAGCGAGCGTTCTGCCAGTGCGCACAGCGCGTCCAGCGAAGCCAGGGCACGCGCCAGGCGGCTCAGCGCCGGGACGAAGTCCTGCAATTGGTCGAGCAACTGTTCGTACAGCCATTTCTCGCGTGCCAGCGCGCGCTCCTGTGCCGACAGGGCCTTGTCCTCAAAGGCCTTGAGCTCGGGCGTGATGTAACGCTCGGCGTTTTTCAGGGTCTGGCGGCGGCGGTAGTCGTCGGGCACCTTGTCGACCTGGCCTTGCGTGACTTCGATATAGAAGCCGTGCACCTTGTTGAACTGCACGCGCAGGTTGGCGATGCCGGTGCGGGCTTTTTCGCGGACCTCGAGGTCCAGCAAAAAGCCGTCGCAATTGGTCTGGATGGCGCGCAGCTCGTCGAGGTCGGCGTCGCAGCCGTGGTTGATGACGCCGCCGTCGCGTATCAGCGCGGCCGGCTCGTCGAGCACATAGCGGCCCAGCAGGGCGGCGCAGCCGGGGGGCGGTTGCAGGTCTTCAAAGATGCGGGCCAGCAGCTCGGGAAGGTCACCGCCTTCCGGCGCGGCCAGCCCGGCTTTTTGCAGCGTGTCCTTCAGGGCCACCAGTTCGCGCGGCCGCACCTGGCGTAGTGCGATGCGGGCGGTGATGCGCTCCACGTCGCTGCAGCCCTTGAGTTGGGCGCGCAGGCTTTGCTGCGCGCCACCGCGCAGGTGCGTGATGGCGTCAAGGCGCGCGGCCGCCTGGGCGCGGTCGCGGCGTGGCGCGAGCAGCCAGCTCTTGAGCGCCCGGCTGCCCATGCCGGTGGTGCAGGTGTCCAGCAGCGAAAACAGGGTGGGCGAATCCTCGCCGCGCAGGGTTTGCGTCAGTTCAAGGTTGCGGCGCGTGGTTTGCGGCAGCTCGATCAGTTCGCCCGAACGCATCACCTGCAGGCCCTGCACATGCGAGAGCACCCGACCCTGCGTGTGTTCGGCATAACCGAGCAGCACGGAGGCGGCGGCATGCGCTTCGCCCAGCGCCTCGGCGTTCCAGGAGGCCAGCGAGGCGACCTTGAGCTGGTCCAGCAGGCGGCGCGCGCCCAGGGCGGCGTCAAACTGCCAGGCCGGGCGCGCGGTGGAGGCGCAGCGCTGGGCCTTGAGGCGCTGCTCAAAGGCCGGCGTCACGTCGATGTTGTAAAGCACCTCGCTGGGCGCCACACGCGCCAGCCAGGCTTCGAGCTCATCGCTCGCGCAATGTGCCAGGTGGATCTCGCCCTGCGTCACGCTGAGCCAAGCCAGGCCGCAGGTGTTGCGCGCGCCCTGGTGCACGGCCAGCAGGATGGCTTCGGCCTTGTCGTTCAGCAGTTCGGTGTCGGTCAGCGTGCCGGGCGTGACCACGCGCACCACCTTGCGCTCGACCGGGCCCTTGCTGGTGGCGACGTCGCCGACCTGCTCGCAGATGGCCGCCGATTCGCCGAGCTTGATGAGCTTGGCCAGGTAGCCCTCCAGCGCATGAAAAGGTACGCCGGCCATGACGACGGGTTCGCCGGCCGACTGGCCGCGGCGCGTCAGCGTGATGTCGAGCAGGCGCGCGGCCTTCTCGGCGTCGGCGAAGAAAACCTCATAAAAATCGCCCATGCGGTAGAACACCAGCGTATCGGGGTACTGGGCCTTGATGCCCAGGTACTGCTGCATCATGGGCGTATGGGCTGCCAGCGGCGTGCCGGGGCTCATGGGGCTGGCGGGACTGGCTAGTTCGGGTCTCACGGTGGCGGTTTCACTCATGCGTTGGATGGGAGGAAGCGGGCGGGCGCGGGGGTCAATCCCGCATTATCGGCGGCGGCCGGCTGTCAGGGTCCGGAAGGCGCGGCCAGCACGCGGGCCTGGGTCAAGCGCAGTTCGCGCGCCATGGCGCAGGCCAGGTCCAGCCGGCGCAACAGCCAGGGCGTGAGGTTGATGGTGATCAGCGGGTCAGGCCGGGCCTGGAAGGGCTGGCCAGCGATGGCCGGGGCATCGGGGACGGTGGCCCCGGCGCCAGACAGTTCGGCCTCTATGCAGTGGGCGGCCCGCGCGAGCGCCGGCCTGACCACCGCCAGGTCCAGCTGGGCGCGGTGCAGCAGCAGCAGCGACTTGACGGCCGTGAGTTGGGCCAGCAACTGGTAGCTCCGTGCCTGCAGGGCTTCGAGCGGCTCCAGCGCCGGGCGCACCTTGCGCGGTTCGGCCAGGCTGCGCTGGGTGGCCAGCGTGAGGTCGGACAGGCTGTTGTAGGCCTCGCGTCGCGCCAGCCGCCAGGGCAGGTCGGCGGCCCGGGCTTCGTCGAGCAGCGCGAGCGCCAGCTGCGCATGCCGGGCCTGGGCGTGCGCGCTGCGCAGCACCAGCGCCGGGATCTGCTTGCGCTCCCAGGCCGGCAGCACATAGCTGAAGAGCCAGGCGATCAGCGCGCCCAGCAGGGTGTCGGCCAGGCGTTCGGCCATGGCGAAGCCGGGTTGCACGCCGGCCAGTAGCAAATGCGCCTGCAGCAGGCCGGCCACGGTGGCGGCGATGGAGGTGTACAGGTAGCGCCGCAGTGCAAAGGCATGGGCCAGGCCCATGCTGAGCGCGATGACGCCAAAAATGGTGCGGGCACCTGGGTGCGGCAACAGGATAGCCATAACCAGGGCGCAGCCTATGAGCGTGCCGGCCACGCGTGCATTGCGGCGCTGCACGGTTTGCGCCAGGTTGCCGCGCATCACCACCACAATGGTCAGCAGGATCCAGTATTCATGCGCCACCCAGGGCAGGTGCAGCGACACCGCATAGCCCGCCGCCACAGCCAGCGTACAGCGCAGGGCATAGCGCAGGATGGGCGCGCTCCAGCTCAGCTGGCCCAGCAGCGGCTTCCAGGACCAGTGAACGGTGCTGACAAACAGTTGCCACTGGGTGCGCACGGCCGACAGCCCAGGCGGGACGTCGCCGCGCGCCAGCGCCGCCAGCTTCACGGCCTCGTCATTGATGTGGCCGATGCGGTCGGCCATGTTGTGCAGCAGCGCCAGTGGGTCGGTGGTGTCGACGAGCAGCGGGTCGGGCGCCAGCGGGTCGATGCGTTTGCTGCGCGGTGGCAGCGCGCCGGCGAGTTTGGGGCGCAGGTCGGGAATGGCCGCGACCGCCGCACCGCGCCGGCCCAGCAGCAAGTCCATGCCCAGGGTTTCAAGCCGTGCGGCGGTGCTGTCCAGCGCGAGCTGCAGGGCCGGCAGCACAGCCACGGTGGCGCTGTGCTCCAGTAAAAAATCCAGGTCCAGGTCGCAGGCGAGCTGGTGGTCGCGCGCTTCCAGCAGGCTCAGCAGCATGGCGGCCAGGCGCTGGCGTTCCGGCGTGGTGGGTGACTCCAGTACCACGTCGCGGGTGTTCTGCAGGTGGTCGGCCAGGGCAGCCTGCTGCTGCAGCATGCGGGCCAACAGCGCGCTGTGGTCGGGCTGCGGGCCGAAGCGCTGGGCCTGGGTGCGCAGGATCTGCGCGAAGCTGTGCAGGCATTCGGCCAGCAGCTGCGCGCGATAGCGGCGATTGAGCAGGTGTGTGGTGAACACGGCCCACAGCAGGTAGAGCCCGGCGCCGGCCAGGAACCAGGCGCCGTGCAGCGCGATTTGCCCCAGCGAGGCGACCGGCGGCGCAGCCATCGAAAACAGCGTGGAAAACAGCAGCGAAAAACAGATGGGCCCGCCGCGCTTGCCCCAAGCCATCATCATCACGGCCAGGAAAGTGGCGGCCGAGACCACGATGCCCAGCAGGAGATCATCGTGGCGCACCAGCTGCACCAGCATGAAGAGCGGCGCGCCCAGCAGCGGCGCGGGCAGCATCTGCATGATCTTGCGCCGGCGCGGCGCGGGCACGTCGGGCAGGCTGGTGATCATCACGCCGACAGCGGCGGTGGAAGCGGCGGCCAGCCCGGTGGCCTCGAAAATGGCCAGCATGATGAGCACCAGGCCCAGCGAGACCGTCAGGCCGTTGGCGACGTACTGGCTTAGCAGCACGTGCAGGCTTTTTTGCACCCAGTCCCGCGCCCGGCCCTGCAGGCGGGTTGCCGGCGCGGCGGAGGGGGCGGGATCGGGCAGGTTCATGATGTGCTCAGGCACACTTTACCGAAACAGCCGGCCATAAAAAAAGCCCGCGAGGCGGGCTTTTTTTATTCGGCCTGGAACGGGGCGTCCGGCGCTTTGGCGGCCTTGTTGTCGCCTGCCCTGATGCGTTTGGCTTTCAGAGTGGGCTTTTCGGCCGGGCCGGCCTGGACGGCGGGTTCCACGGCTTCTTCGGCGCCTTCTTCAGGCTCCTGCGCGGCAGGCGCGTCCTGCAGGGCCTGGCGCACCACGGCCTTGTCGCCGGCGCCGGCGAATTTGCTGTATTTGCCCAGGGTGGCCACCAGCTGGCCGTAGACGCGGGGATTGCCGGCCACGCATTCACCGTGGTCCATGAAGTCGGCTTCGCCGGTGAAATTGCCGATCAGGCCCCCGGCCTCGGTCACCAGCAGCGAGCCGGCCGCCACGTCCCAGGGTTTGAGGTTGGCTTCAAAAAAGCCGTCGCTGAAACCGGCGGCCACATAGGCCAGGTCCAGCGCCGCGGCGCCGGGGCGGCGCACGCCGGCGGATTGGCTCATGACTTCGCCCAGCATGTTGAGGTAGGCCTTGAGCTTGTCGCCGGGGCGGTAGGGAAAGCCGGTGGAAATCAGGCAGTCCTGCAGGCGGGTGCGCTTGGCCACCCGGATGCGGCGGTCGTTCAGGTAGGCACCGCGGCCCTTGGTGGCGCAGAAGATGTCGTTGCGGGTGGGATCGTAGACCACGGCCTGCTCGACCTTGCCCTTGACGGCCAGCGCGATGCTGACGCAATAGACCGGGAAGCCGTGGATGAAGTTGGTGGTGCCGTCCAGCGGATCGATGATCCAGACGTAGTCGGAGTCTTTGGCGCCATGCTCGCTGCCCGATTCTTCGGCCAGGATGCCGTGGCCGGGGTAGGCGCTGAGCAGCGTTTCGATGATCGCGGCCTCGGCGGCCTGGTCGATCTCGGTGACGAAGTCGTTGGTTTGCTTGACCGAAACGCGGACCGCTTCGACGTCAAGCGCCGCGCGGTTGATGATGGCGCCGGCAGCGCGCGCAGCCTTGATGGCCACGTTGAGCATGGGATGGAGGTTGCTGGACATAACTTGTGGGGAAGAACGGGATAAACCGGCGCTGGCGATGCGGGCGGCGGGCAATGGGGGTATTTTCCCATAAATGGGATTTCCCCCGGTTTTGCCGCGCCGGACCGCCCCCGGCCATCCCCTGGCGCCGTTCTAGGACAATCCAGCCCATGCGTACCCGTTTTGTCCTGATCAACACCAGCCATGCCGGCAATGTCGGCGCGACCGCCCGCGCCATGAAAACCATGGGTTTTGACGACTTGGTGCTGGTCGCGCCGCGCTGGGCCAATGTGCTGAACCGCGAGGAAACCATACAGAGGGCCAGCGGCGCGCTCGATGTACTCAAAAACGCCCGTATCGTGAAGACGCTGGACGAGGCGCTGGACGGGATGGCCCACCTGTGCGCCACGGCCATGACGCCACGCGACTTCGGCCCGCCCACGCGGGCGCCGCGGGAGCACTTTGCGGCGCTGCTGGGGAATGTCCAGGGTAAGCAGGACGGCCAGGCACCCGGCGAACCCTCAGGAAGGCCTGAATCGGTCGCATTCCTGTTCGGTTCCGAGCGCTTTGGCATGCAAAACGAGGACGTTTACCGCTGCCACGTGGCGCTGAGCATCCCGACGGACCCCCAGTTCGGCTCACTGAACCTGGGCGCGGCCGTGCAGCTGATTGCCTACGACTGGCGGCAGGCGCTGGGCGGCTTCAGCGTGCAGCCGGCCACGGCCGAACCCTCGCTGGCCGACGCGGCGGCGGTGGCCGGCATGCTCAAACACTGGGAAGAGGCGCTGGTCGGCATCGGTTTCCTGGACCCGGCTTCGCCCAAAAAGCTGATGCCGCGGCTCAACCAGCTGTTCAACCGCGCCCAGCTCAGTCCCGAGGAAATCCACATCCTGCGCGGCGTGGCCAAGGCCATGCTGCAAAAAGCCTCCGAAGCCGGGGGCAAAAAGGCCGCTCCGGCAGGCATCCCGCACCCTCAGTAGACTTCGCCTATGTTTTCCCGACTTCGTTCCGACATCCAGTGCATCCTCGACCGCGATCCCGCCGCCCGTACGGCCTGGGAGGCGCTGACCTGCTACCCGGGCCTGCATGCCCTGGTGCTGCACCGCCGGGCCCACTGGTGCTGGAACCACGGCCTCAAATGGCTGGGCCGGTTTATCTCGCATATTTCGCGCTGGATGACGGGCATTGAGATCCACCCGGGCGCCAAGATCGGCGAGCGGGTGTTTTTCGACCATGCCATGGGCGTTGTCGTCGGCGAAACCGCCGAGATCGGCGACGGCTGCACGATTTACCAGGGCGTGACCCTGGGCGGCACATCGCTCTACAAGGGCGCCAAGCGCCATCCGACGCTGGGCCGCGATGTGGTGGTCAGCGCCGGCGCCAAGGTGCTGGGCGGCTTTGTGGTCGGCGACGGCGCCAAGATCGGCAGCAATGCGGTGGTCATCAAGCCCGTCCCGGCCGGCGCCACGGCGGTCGGCATCCCGGCGCGCATCATTCCGTCCAAGGTGGGGGAGAGCGCTGACGTCACGACCTCGCCCAAGTTTTCCGCTTACGGCATCACGCTGGACGACGACCCGATCGGGCAGGCCATGAAGGGGCTGATCGACAATGCCTCGTCCCAGGAGCACCAGATCGCGCTGCTCTGGCAGGCGATTGAAAAACTCTCGGGCCCGCAAACCGCCATGAGCAAGGACTGCGTGCCCAAGGACGCGGCGCTCACGGAAACCTTTGAGGCCGACAAGCTCAACCAGCTGGTGGGCAAGTAGGCCCATACGACCAATACGAAATGCGGCAGGCAATAAAAAAGGAAGGGCGATCCCTTCCTTTTTTGTTTGTTGACTGCGTGCAGCTTCAGTTGATCAGCCGAAGCGCGAACGGCACGCGAAAGGCTTTGCCATTGGAAGCACCAATCGCTCCCAGCACGCAGAACACCAAGTGGCAGATGCCCAGCGCCACGAACACCAGGAAGCCGATCAGCACAAAGGTGAGGATCATCGCCGCCACATAACCGATGGCGGCTGTGATGGACCAGTTCAGTGCTTCCTTGGCCTGGTCCAGGATATAGGCGTCATCCTTTTTCACCAGGTAGACGATCAGGCCCGGGATGAAACCCAGAAACAGGGTTCCTATCCAGATCAGCACGGCGGTGTTTTTAGAGTCCTTGTTCGGCGTTTCAATCAGCTCGTCCATCTTGCTTCCTCCGGTTGTAAAACGTAAAGCCCGAATACTACGTGAGAAAGCCGACGGCCCCAACCGGCCGGTGGCAGGGCTTAACGCGGCGGGCGCTGGGCGCTTTTAGGCCTGAAGGCCTTGCAGACGGCGTCGTCGGTTTCGAGGTAAGGGCCACCTATCAGGTCTATGCAATAGGGCACGGCGGCAAAAATGCCGGGCACCACCGATTCACCGGCCTCGTTTTTGAGGCCTTCAAGGGTTTCCTGGATGGACTTGGGCTGGCCCGGCAGGTTGAGGATCAGGCTTTTGTCGCGAATCACCGCGCACTGGCGTGACAGGATGGCCGTGGGCACGAATTTCAGGCTGATCTGCCGCATCTGCTCGCCGAAGCCCGGCATTTCCTTGTGGGCCACGGCCAGCGTGGCCTCGGGTGTGACATCGCGCAGAGCAGGCCCTGTGCCGCCGGTGGTGAGCACCAGCGAGCAACCGGCGTCGACCAGCGCGATCAGCGCGGCGCTGATGCCCGCCTGCTCGTCGGGGATCAGGCGTTCCTCGAAGGTAATGGGGTTGCGCAAGGCGCGCGTGAGCCACTCCTTGAGTGCTGGCAGGCCTTTGTCGACATAGACACCTGCCGAGGCCCGGTCGCTGACCGAGACGATGCCGACTTTGACCGGTTCAAAGGTTTCACTCATCCTGAGGTTCCTCATCGCCTTGTCCCGAGCCTTCGGCCATGGCCTGGCGCACCAGCTGGAAAATCTCGCGGTAGGCCTTGCCGTGTCGCTGCGCTTCGCCGGGCTTTTCGGGTTTGGCATCCTTGCGGGCCTGGCGCACCAGCGCGCGCAGCTGCTGGGAATCGGTGCCGGGATACTCTTGCAGCCATTCGCCCAGTGCGGCATCGTCGGCGATCAGCTTGTCGCGCCATTGCTCAGCGAGGTGCAGCGCCAGCGTGAGGTCGGCCGAGCCGTTGAGCTGCTCATTGATCGCTTCGCGGATGGGTTCGGGGTCCAGCGGGCGCATCAGCTTGCCGATGAACTGCATCTGGCGGCGCTTGCCCTCGAAGTTGGTGATCTTTTTTGCGTCCGCGATGGCATCGCGGAGCTTGTCGGGCAGGTCCAGGCGAGCCATCAGGTCGGCGCGCAGGGTCAGCAGCGCTTCACCGAGCGCCTGTTTTTCGTCGGCCTCGGCCTTGAGCTGGGTTTTGCTGGGCGGGCCGGCTTCCTCGAGCGCAATTTCCTCGGGTTTGACGAAGCGGCCCTTGGACCAGTAGCCCTTGATGGCCTTGGGAGTCTTGTTGTTCATGGCAGTCAGTATCATAGCTACCCATATGACCCTAAAAGCTTCCTCTGGCGCCGGCGGCGCAAAGCGCGGCGCGTCCCGCCCCTCCAATCAGCCCGAAAGCGGCTTCAGCTACCACCGCGATTTTTTTGAAGACCTCGTCGACACCGCCCTGGGCCATGCCAAAAAGCTCGGTGCCACGGATGCTGCGGCTGAGGCTTCGGAAGGCTGCGGCCTGTCCGTCAGCGTGCGCAAGGGCGAGCTGGAGAATGTCGAGCGCAACCGTGACAAGTCCCTGGGCATCACCGTTTACATCGGCAAAAAGCGCGGCAATGCCGCGACCAGCGATTTCTCCAAGGCTGCGATTGAGCAGACCGTGAAAGCGGCCTACGACATTGCGCGCTTTACGGCCGAAGACGAGACCTCGGGCCTGCCTGACGACCGCGACATCGCGCGCGTGCATCCTGAGCTGGACCTGTTCCACCCCTGGGCCATAGACTCCGAACAGGCCGCGCAGCTGGCGCTGAAATGCGAAGCCGCCGCCCTGGGCACCAGCCGGCTCATCACCAACAGCGAAGGCGCAGGCGTGTCGGCCCAGCAGAGCCATTTTTTCAGCGCCCACACCAAGGGCTTTCGCGGCGGTTATGCCAGTTCGCGCCACAGCCTCTCGGTGGCGCCGATTGCCGGCAAGGGCGAGCAGATGCAGCGCGACGCCTGGTACAGCTCCATGCGCGACGCGGCTGAACTGGCCAGCCCGGAGGCCGTGGGCCGCTATGCGGCCGAGCGCGCGTTGGCGCGCCTGAAAAGCCGCAAGATCCCGACCACGCAGTGCCCGGTGCTGTTCGAGTCGCCATTGGCCGCGGGCCTGCTGGGCGGCTTTGTGCAGGCCGTGAGCGGCGGCGCGCTGTACCGCAAGAGCACCTTCCTGGCCGACAGCCTGGGCAAGGCGGCCTTTCCCAAACACATCGACATCAATGAAGACCCGCACCTGCGCAAGGGCAAGGGCAGCGCGCCCTTTGACGAAGAGGGTGTGAAGACCGAAGCGCGCAAAGTGGTGGCCGGCGGCCGCGTTGAGGGCTATTTCCTGAGCACCTACTCGGCGCGCAAGCTGGGCATGCGCACCACCGGCAATGCCGGCGGCTCGCACAATCTAACACTGACCAGCCGCCTCACACAGCCGGGTGACGATCTGGATGCCATGCTGCGCAAGCTGGGGCGCGGCCTCTTCGTGACCGAGTTGATGGGCCAGGGCGTGAACTACGTGACCGGCGACTACTCGCGCGGTGCTTCGGGTTATTGGGTCGAAGACGGCCGCATCGCCTTTCCGGTCGAGGAAATCACGATTGCCGGCAACCTCAGGGACATGCTCATGGGCATTGAGGCTGTGGGTGCGGATGCCTACAACTACGGTGCCAAAACCGTGGGCTCCATCCTGGTCAACCGCATGAAGGTGGCGGGAAGCTAAACCCCGGCCGCGCGTTCACTGCACTGATGATCTTCCCCGCCGAGACGCTGGCCCTGGGTGCCGCGGCCACCTGGGCCTGCTCCAGCCTGCTGTCGGCCTCAGCTGTCGCCCGCATGGGGGCTTTTGCCTTCAGCCGCTGGCGCCTGGCGTTTGCCTGTGCGATGCTGTGGGCCCTGGCCTTCGCCACCGGCAGCTGGCGCAGCCTGCAATGGGACGGCGCGGGTGTGCTGGCCCTGTCGGGCGTGATCGGCATTTTTGTCGGCGACACCGCCTTGTTCGCCTGCATGGAACGCCTGGGGCCGCGGCGCTCGGGCATCCTGTTTGCCACGCATGCGCTGTTTTCCGCGGTGTTGGCCTGGCTCTTCCTGGGCGAATCACTGTCGGGCTGGACCCTGGTGGGCAGCGCGCTGCTGGTGGCGGGCGTGATGACGGCGATTGCCTTCGGCCGGCGTGAAACCGAGCTGCACCACTGGGAGTCCACCAGAGGGCGGCTGGCCATCGGCATTGCCCTGGGGCTGGTGGCGGCGCTGGGCCAGTCGGTGGCCACCTTGATGCTCAAGCCGCTGATGCAGGGTGGCATGGACCCGGTGGCGGCCTCGGCGGTGCGCATGAGCAGCGGCCTGGCGGCCCACGCTGTATTGCTGTTGTCGGGTTGGCGCGTGGTGCGGGCCATGCATGCGCCGCGCTGGGTGGACCTGGGCTACACCTTTGCCAGCGCCGCGATGGGCATGGCCCTGGGCATGACGCTGATTCTCAAGGCGCTGCAGAACGGCAGTGCCGGCATGGTGGGCATGTTGTCCTCCGTCACGCCTGTCATGCTGCTGCCCCTGCTGTGGTGGGTGTATCGGCGCCGGCCGGCCCTGGGTGGCTGGTGCGGCGCTGTGCTGACCGTGGCGGGTTGCGTGCTGATCCTGCTGCGCCGCTGAGCACTGGCGGGTTTAGCCGGCCAGTGCGGCCTTGACGGCGGCCGAAACCTGGCCCATGTCGGCCTTGCCGGCCAGTTTGGCCTTCACTGCGCCCATCACCTTGCCCATGTCGCCGGGGCCGCTGGCGCCCAGTTCGGCCACGATGGCTTTCACGGCGGCGGCGACTTCATCTGCGCTCAGGCGCGCCGGCAGGTAGGCCTGCAGCACTGCCAGCTCGGCGGCTTCCTTGTCGGCCAGGTCCTTGCGCTCGGCCTTCTGGAAGGCTTCCAGCGAGTCCTTGCGCTGCTTGATCAGTTTGTCGACGATGGCGATGACAGCCGCGTCATCGAGCACCACGCGCTCATCGACCTCTTTTTGCTTGAGGGCCGCCAGCAGCAGGCGTATGGTGCCCAGGCGCTCGCTGTCCTTGGCGCGCATGGCGGTCTTCATGTCTTCGGTGATTTTTTCTTTGAGGGCTGACATTGGTGGGCTCCTGGGGCTAAGGGCGGGATTGGAGGGGGACGGGGAAAGAAGAAAGATGCGCGGCGGACGCCAGAAACACAAAAGCCCGCAGAGCGTCCTCGTGCGGGCTTGTTGCTGCCGTGAGGCGGTACTAAAAGGATTAGTACAGCTTCTTGGGCAATTGCATCGAGCGGATACGCTTGTAATTGCGCTTGACGGCGGCTGCCTTCTTGCGCTTGCGCTCTGCCGTTGGTTTTTCGTAGAACTCGCGGGCGCGCAGGTCGGTCAGCAGGCCGAGTTTTTCAATGGTGCGCTTGAAGCGGCGCAGAGCCACGTCGAAGGGCTCGTTGTCTTTTACACGGATGGTGGTCATTGTTCAGTTGATCCAAAAGGTGCGCCTTCATTGATCTGATCAGGACCAGGCCTGGCGCGGGTTTGCTAGCAAAGCCTGGGATTATAGCACTGGACGTGGCCCCCACGGTCGCTCACTGCGTGTAGCTCCCTGCCCCCCAAGGGGGCCGCCCGCCTGCGGCCCGGCAAAGCCGGTTCCGCGGCTCATGCTGGCCTTTGGGCGGCTCGCTTCGCATCGCCTTGGCGGCTGTCGGCTGTCCATCCCAGTAGGGGCCGCGGGACTGGCTTTGCCAGACCGCAGGCGCTTGCCCCCTTGAGGGGAACAGGCTACACGCAGTGAGCCTGGACGGGGGTGGGTTTAGTCTCGGATGAAAGCCAGCAGGTCGTTGTTCAGGCGATCCTTGTGGGTGTCGGTGAGGCCGTGCGGCGCGCCTGGATAGACGATCAGTCTGGCGTTTTTCACGAGCTTCGCGGCGGCGCGGCCGGATGCGTCGATCGGCACGATCTGGTCGTCGTCGCCGTGGATCACCAGGGTCGGCACATTGAAGCGCTTGAGGTCTTCGGTGAAATCGGTCGCCGAGAACGCTGCGATGGAGTCATAGGTGTTCTTGTGGCCGGCCTGCATGCCCTGTACCCAGAACGACTGGATCAGGCCTTGCGAGACCTTGGCGCCGGGACGGTTGAAGCCGAAGAAGGGGCCCGAGGCAATGTCGAGGTAGAGCTGCGAACGATTGGCCAGTTCGCCCCGGCGGATGCCGTCGAACACCTCGATCGGCAGGCCGCCCGGGTTGGGTGCCGTTTTCAGCATCAGGGGTGGGACGGAGCTGACCAGCACCGCTTTTTTGACCTTGGCCGTGCCGTAGCGGCCGATGTAGCGGGCGACTTCACCCCCGCCGGTCGAGAAGCCGACCAGGGTCACGTCCTTGACGCCCAGCGTGTCGATCACCGCCGCCAGGTCGGCCGCGTAATGGTCCATGTCGTTGCCGTCCCAGGGCTGGCTGGAGCGGCCGTGGCCGCGCCGGTCGTGGGCAATCACGCGAAAGCCCTTGGAGGCCAGGAAAATCATCTGCGACTCCCAGCTGTCTGAATTGAGCGGCCAGCCGTGGCTGAAGCTCACCACGGGACCGTTCTTCGGGCCCCAGTCCTTGTAATAAATCTGCACGCCGTCGGAGGTGGTGATGTAGCTGGCGCTGCGTGCGGCGGTAGCCGGCTGCTGAGGTGCATCTGCGGCCATTGCGGGGCTGGCGGTGACTGCGGCGGCGGCCAGTGCTGCTGCGGCGGTGAGGCGGGTCAGGGCGTTCATTTCGGTTTCCTTTGCGTGGTTGGAACAAGTCGGAATCGACAGAACGAACTTTACGCTTTCAAAAATACGATAAGTATTTAATAATATTAAAAACATGATCAGGAGTATTAATGAGTGACCGGCTTGAAACTTTGCTTCGGCATTTTTCGGTGACCTCAAACGTCTTTCATTCAGGTGCGCTTTGCGGCATCAATGCGCTTGGCGAGGAAGAGGGCGCCGGCCAGCTGCACCTCGTGCGCAGCGGCGAAGTGGGTGTCAGCCATGGCGGCGCCGAGGTCCTGCGCGTCAGCGGCCCCTGCCTGTTGCTTTACCCGAGGCCGATGGCGCACCGCTTCATCACCGATGCGGCGCATGGTGCCGATTTCGTCTGCGCACACCTGCGCTTTGAGGGCGGGGCGGCCAACCCGATCGCCGCCGCTTTGCCGGCCTTTGTGCACCTGCCGTTGGAGAAGCTCGAGGGTGCGGCAGGCGTGCTGCAACTGCTGTTCGAAGAAGCATTCGAGCAGCGCTGCGGCCGGCAGGCGCTGCTGGACCGGCTGTTTGACGTGGTGTTGATCCAGGTATTGCGCCACCTCATGGAAAACGGCGAGACCCGCTCCGGCATGCTTGCGGGGCTCTCGCATCCACGTTTGCGGCACGCTATTGTCGCGATGCACCAGCAGCCAGCGCAGGAATGGAGCCTGGAGTCTCTGGCCGACCGTGCAGGCATGTCACGCAGCGTGTTTGCCAACCAGTTTCGCGACGCGGTTGGCTGCACGCCGGGGGTGTACCTGCAGCGCTGGCGAGTGGGGTTGGCGCAGCAGGCATTGCGCCGGGGACGGCCTCTCAAGCTCATCGCCGCCGACATCGGCTATGGCAGCGAAGCGGCGCTGTCGCGCGCCTTCAAGGCGCAATGCGGCCAGACGCCGCGCGAGTGGAAGCTGGCCCGCCAGGGCTAATGAGTGGCTTGGTGAACGGCCTGGTGCGCGGCGCTGAGCGCTTGCGCGCAGGCGTGCGCTGAGGCCCAGGCCCACTGGAAGTTGTAACCGCCGAGCCAGCCGGTGACGTCGACGACTTCGCCTATGAAGTACAGGCCGGGTTGTTTCGATTCCATCGTCTGGGACGACAGGTCGCGGGTGTCGACGCCGCCCAGGGTGACTTCGGCTTTTTTGTAGCCTTCGGAGCCATTGGGAGTGAGTTCCCAGTCCGCCAGGCGCTGGGCGAGTGTCTGCAGGGCCTTGTCGGTGGCTTCGCTGATAGGGCGTTGCAGGGTTGGGTCCTGGCTCACCCAGGCGTCGGCCAGGCGGCTGGGCACCAGGCTCGCGAGTTCGTTGGCGATCAGTTTCCTGGACGTGGCCTTGGCGCGCAGCAGCAGAGCCGGCAGGTCCACGCCGGGCGCGAGGTTGATGCGGATGGGCTGGCCTTCGCGCCAGAAGCTGGAAATCTGCAGCACGGCCGGGCCGCTGAGGCCGCGGTGGGTGAAGAGCAGGTCTTCCGAAAACACCACGGCTTTTTTTCGCTGTTTGGGTGTGGCGTCTAGCGGGCTGGTTTCGATCAGCACCGGTAATGCCAGACCGGCCAACTGGGCATAAGGCGCCCAGCCTTCGCCATCAAAGGTCAGCGGCACCAGCGCGGCGCGCGGCTCGACCAGGCGCAGGCCGAACTGTTTGGCGATGCGGTAGCCGAAATCGGTCGCGCCTATTTTCGGGATCGACAGGCCGCCAGTGGCAATCACCACCTGCGGCGCGGTAATGAGGCCGCGGTCGCTGTGAAGCTCGTAGTTCCCGCCCGTCTCCTGGGGGCCTTTCAGGCCCTGGATGGCGCAGGGCTGCCAGCGTGTGACCTGGCCGGCCTCGCACTCGGCCAGCAGCATGTTGATGATGTCTTCGGCCGAACGGTCGCAAAACAGCTGGCCTTTGTGCTTTTCGTGGAAAGGGATGTTGTGGCGCTGCAGCAGGGTGATGAAGTCCTGCGGCGTGTAGCGCGACAGTGCCGAACGGCAAAAGTGCGGGTTCTCGCTCAGGAAATTGGCGGGCGTGGCGTCGCGATTGGTGAAGTTGCAGCGGCCCCCGCCCGAAATACGGATTTTCTCGGCGACCTTTTCGCTGTGATCCAGCAGCAGCACCTTGAGCCCGCGCTGGCCCGCCTGGGCGGCGCAGAAGAGGCCCGCAGCCCCCGCGCCCACCACCACGACGTCAAATGAGTGGTTCAAGAAGAACTCTCGTGTTTTGGGCGCCGCCAATTTTCCGTCGGGCTGCCCCAAGGAAAATTCGCCCCCTCGGGGGGCAGCGAAGCACACGCAGTGGCGAGCGTGGGGGCCAATTTCCCGCCGGGCTGCCCCAAGGAAAATTCGCCCCCTCGGGGGGGCAGCGAAACACTCGCAGTGGCGAGCGTGGGGGCCAAGTTTTCAGGGTTTCCAGGTGAACGGGAACTTGAACTGTTTCAGGAAACCGTTGGGCACATAGTCGCCCAGCACGCCATAGCGCTCCGGCCAGAGCTTGGTGCTCTTGACCGCGGTGCCGAACAGGTAGTCGATGAAGGCGTAGTGCGCCGCATAGTTGCGGTCCAGTGCTTCCTGGTCCTGGCTGTGGTGCCAGTGGTGGAAGTTGGGCGTGACGATGAGGTAGCGCAGCGGGCCCAGGCGCACGCTCACGTTGGCATGGTTGAACACCGCCTGGAAGCCGACGATCACGATGTAGGCGTCGATCACTTCCTTGGAAAAACCCAGCACATAGATGGGCGCCAGGATCAGCGTGCGGGTGATCAGCAGCTCCAGGATGTGCTGGCGCGAGCCGGCCAGCCAGTCCATGCTCTTGGCGCTGTGGTGCACCGCGTGCAGGCGCCACAGCAGGGGCACCTCATGGTAGGCCCGGTGCGTCCAGTACTGCACCAGGTCGGCCACCAGCACGATCAGCAGCACGCCGGCCCAGAAGGGCAGGTTTTGCACCCAGCCGCGAATCCCGTCGTTGGCGGCCCAGCCGAAGAATTTGTGCACCAGCAGGTTGGTGGCCAGCAGCACAAAGCCCACGATCATGTGGTTGACGATGAAGTGGTGCAGGTCGGTCTGCCATTCGGCGCGGAACACCGGCTGGTCCTTGCGCAGCGCGAACAGCTTTTCAATGAAGATGAAGATCAGCGAGGAGCCCAGCAGGTCCAGGATGAACCAGTCCAGGCCGATGTAGGGCGTGTGGTCGGCGAAATCGTTCACAGGCACCTTGTGGCCGCCAAGCAGCGCGGTGGCCGCGACCAGCAGGAAGGCGGCGCCGGCCAGCCAGCGCGAGCGGTTGAAGATGATGTTGACCAGCGAGATGCCGCCTGCAATCACCAGCGATATGAACATCACGATGCGGATGACGTCGACGTTGTAGCTCTTGCGCAGCTCGGGCGTTGTCAGGTATTCGGGAAAGTGAAAGGCCAGAACACCCAGGAAGCACAGCACGCCCAGGCTGAGCGCGATCACGCCGCTCATGATGCCGCTTCCGGGGCGCAGTTCGCCGTGGCTTTCTGTCAGTTCGTTGAGTTTGTCGAGCATCGCGTTTTTCCCTCTGCTGTTGTTTTTGACTTCGGGAGTGTAGCCGCGGCTCGTGTCCGCCTGCCCGGGGTTCCGGAATCGGCCTTCTTCAGGCCGCGCGGGCCGCGTCGGGATGCGCCGCCGCGAGGGCGATGCTGCCGATCACGTCGCCCACGACGATGACTGAGGGGCTGGCCATACCGGCTTCGTGTATCGCGGTGCCCAGCGCGCCCAATGTGGTGGTGATGTGGCGTTGGGCGGGCAGCGAGGCGTTCTGGATCACGGCGACCGGCGTGGCGGCCGGCAGGCCGGACAGCAGTTCGTCCTGGATGCGTTCCGCGCCGCTGACGCCCATGTAAATCACCAGAGTGAGGCGCGCGCTGTGCGCGGTAGCCGACAGGGATTTCCAGTCGGTGCCGCTGTCGCCGGGCTTGGCATGGCCGGTGACGAAGACCACGCCGTGCGCATGGTGGCGGTGCGTCAGCGGTACACCGAGCGATGTGACGGCGGCCAGGCCCGAGGTGATGCCGTTAACCACTTCCACCTCGATGCCGGCCTCGCGCAGGTGTTCGACCTCTTCGCCGCCGCGGCCGAAGATGAAGGGGTCGCCGCCCTTGAGCCGTACCACGTCTTCACCCTCGCGGGCAGCCATCAGCATGAGCTTCTCGATAAAGGCCTGCGGCGTGGACTTGCATCCGCCGCGTTTGCCCACATAGACGATGCGCGCTTCGGGCCGCGCGAAAGCCACGATCTCGTCGCTCACCAGGTCGTCCACCAGCAGCACGGTCGCGCGCTGGATGGCCTTCAGGGCCTTGAGGGTCAGCAGTTCCGGGTCGCCGGGGCCGGCGCCGACAAGGGTGACTTTTCCGTGGTTCATAGTGTTGATTGGATTTGAGGCAACAACTGCAAGATATGTTCCACCTGCCGCGCGATCGAGGTGGGCACTGGTTGGTTACCGGCCATCACTGATTGAATATAGGCCGCGGTGGCGGCCGCGTCCACCGTCTTGGGCAGCTCGGGCAGGGAGGCCAGCGTGCCGGCCTGGGTTTCCTGGAGCAGCGAGCGCTTGCCGCCTATGAAGGCTTCCATCTGTGGCATGCGTCGCGCGTCGGCCACCACTTCGCCCTCGGTGCCGCGCAGCAGCATGGCATCGGCGCCGGTCAGCTCGAAGGTCTGTGCCATGGAAATGGCGTATTCAGGATGCGTGTAACTGCTCACCACCAGGCTTTTGCCCAGGCAGGGGCTCATGATCTTGACCAGGCTGTGCGCCGGGTTGCGCAGGCCTACAGCACGCCGCACGTCCAGCAGCTTCTTGAGGGAGGGCAGCAATAGCTCGGTGGGCGCGAAAACAGCTTCGCCGCTGCCGATCTTGCGCACGCCTGGAAGCGCGTCGATGCCCAATGCCTGCAGCACTTCCGAGGCAAATACCCGGCTTGATTCGGTGGGCGTGCCGTGCACCAGCACCGGCACGCCTTCACGCGCCAGCAGCAGGGCCAGCAGGGGCGTGAGCACCGGCAGCTTGCGCGCGCCGTTGTAGCTGGGCAGCACGACGGTGGGGGTCTCGCCGGCTGGGAAATGCGCAAGGCGCTGGTGCAGCGCGTCGAGGAAGCCCGCCATCTCTTCGGGTGTTTCACCCTTGATGCGCATGGCCAGGCAAAAGGCGCCGATTTCGAGGTCGGTTACCGAGCCGTCCAGCACCTGGCCCAGCAGGTCTGCGGCTTGTTCGCGCGCCAGGGCGCGTGCGCCGTCCTTGCCGCGGCCGATTTCCTTGATGTATTGGCTAATACCCATAAACGCCATTGTCTGCGAATGCAGATAACTTCTTCTTATGAGCTTAAGCCACTTGCCGGATGGGGATCACGGCGCGGGGCGCGGCGGCCTGCGCATCCGTGCGCACTGACCGCACCCGGCGTTTGAGTTCAGGCACGCAGGAGCCGCAGTTGGTGCCGCATTTGAGCGTGGCCTGCAGCGATGCCAGCCGCTCCTCGTCGGTGTGCAGGTGCCCGGCACCGGCACCGCCGCCGGCCACAAGCGCCAGGTGTTCATCAATCGCCGTATCGCTGACATTGAGGCAGGTGCAGACCAGTTTGCCGCGCGACTGCACCGCCACTGGCGGCTTGGCACCGGGCAGCAGCAACAGCCGGCCGTAGGCCTGCGCGGGCAGCTCGTCCTGCAACAGGGTCTTGATCCAGGCCTGGGCGCTGGTGTCGCCGGCCAGCACAAAGCCGGCGAGCTCGGCCGTATCGCCCTTGCGCACCAGCCGCATGGTGCGCCGCTGGCCTTTCTTGCGGTCGGCATAGCGCAGCACGTCGGCGCTGGCCAGGCCGAGTATGGCCTCCAGCTTCGCCAGCAGTCCATCGGGCGGGGCTTCGTGGCTGGCCGCGCGAAACAGCAGGCCGGAGCGTTCGCGGCTCTGGTCGGCCAGCGCCGTGTTGTTGGAAAAAGGCACGCAGCTCGTGAAGGGGAAGGCGGCCATCAGGGGCTTGAGCTGTTCGCGCGCGGCCAGTACGTCGCCGCCCGGCAGCCAGGCCATGGCCAGCAGCGTCCAGGGCATTTCGGCCTTCAGGATCTTGACTGCGGCGTGCTTGAGTTCAGGTTGTTTGGAGCTGGGGCAATAAGCCGAAGTGGTGAGCGCATTGACGCCGGCCAACGGCGTGCCGCCGGTGGACTGGCCGCTCAAATACTCTTCACCCCAGTGCATGGCGATAAATGCCTGGCTCACCGCCACTTCGGGCGAAGCCTGCAGCGGCACCATGATGGAGCCGCGCTTGGAAGTGACGTACACCAGGTCGCCATCCTTGAGCAGCCGCCGTGCCATGTCCTGGGCGTTCATCTGCACGGCCGGTTCGGCCACGTGGCCGAACAGCCGGCCCAGGGTGCCGGTGCGGCTCATGCCATGCCACTGGTCGCGCAGGCGGCCGGTGGTCAGCGAAAACGGAAAGCGTGATTCGCGCGGTTCGGCCACGGGTTTGTAGACGGTGTTGGCAAAGCGCGCCTTGCCGTCGGCCGTGGGGAACACGCCGTCTTCATACAGCCGGGCTTTGCCCGCGCTGTCGCCCGGCTTGAAAGGCCACTGCCGCGGCGCCTCATCGAGCAGTGCATAGCTCAGGCCGGTGATGTCCAGGTCGCGGCCGCGGGTGGATTCGCGGTGTTCGTTCCAGATGGTTTCAACGGCGCTTGCTTCGTCGGCCGTCGAGTAAGGGAAGAGGGTGGTGCTGGTTGCCGTGCGGCTGGGCAGCAGCTTCTCCAGCCTCTGCGCGAAGTCCACCACGATCGCCCAGTCATGGCGCGTTTCGCCCGGCGCAGCTACGGCCGGGCGCACCCGGCTGATGCGGCGTTCGCTGTTGGTCACCGTGCCGGTTTTTTCACCCCAGGTGGTGGCGGGCAGCAGCAGGTCGGCGTAGTCGCAGCTCGAAGTGGTGGCAAAGGCTTCCTGCACGATCACCAGTTCGGCGCGCTCCATCGCGCGGCGCACCGTGGCCTGATCGGGCATGGACTGGGCCGGGTTGGTGCAGGCGATCCACAAGGCCTTGATCTCGCCGTCGGCGGCGGCCTGGAACATGTCGACAGCGGTCTTGCCAGGCTTTTCAGGCACCGAGGGCACGCCCCACAGGGCGGCGATTTCCGCGCGATGTTCGGGGTTGGCCAGGTCGCGGTGCGCGCTCAGCAGGTTGGCCAGGCCGCCCACTTCGCGCCCGCCCATGGCGTTGGGCTGGCCGGTCAGCGAAAACGGCCCGGCGCCCGGCTTGCCGATCTGGCCGGTGGCCAGGTGCAGGTTGATGAGGGCGGCGTTCTTGGCGGTGCCGCTGCTGGATTGGTTCAAGCCCTGGCAATACAGGCTCAGTGTGGCGGCCGAAGTCGCAAAAAGCCTGGCCGCGGCCAGCAGGTCTTCCTTCTTGATGCCGCAAGTCTCGGCCACGAGGTCGGGCGTGTAGTCGCGCACCGTGGCCTTGAGCGCGTCAAAGCCCGTGGTGTGCGCCGCGATGTACGCCGCGTCCGTCCAGCCTTCCCACAGCATGATGTGCAGCATGCCGTTGAAGAGCGACACGTCGGTGCCCGGCTGTATCGCCAGGTAGAGGTCGGCAATCTCGGCGGTGTCGGTGCGGCGCGGGTCGCAAAAAATGATCTTGAGCGCGGGATTGGCGGCCTTGGCGTCTTCGATGCGCCGGAACAGGATGGGGTGGGCGTAGGCCGTGTTGCTGCCGACGATAAAAATGCACTGCGCGTGGTTCACGTCGTCGTAGCAGGCGGGCGGCGCATCGGCGCCCAGCGTCTGCTTGTAGCCCGCCACCGCGCTGCTCATGCACAGACGCGAGTTGGTGTCGACGTTGTTGGTGCCGATCAGGCCCTTGGCCAGCTTGTTGAAGACGTAATAGTCTTCGGTCAGCAACTGACCGGAAATGTAGAAGCCCACCGCATCAGGGCCATGGTCGCGGATGATCTGCGCAAAACTTTCGCTGGCAAAACCCAGCGCGCTGTCCCAGGACACCGGTTTGGGCGCTTCATGGCGGTGCTCGCGCCGCATGGGTTGCAGCAGGCGCGTCTGCCCCGTGACGGCGGCCGAGGCCGTGAGCGCCAGCGTGGACCCTTTGGTGCAGAGCCGACCGAAGTTGGCCGGGTGGTCGGGATCGCCGCGCACCCCGGTGATCTGGTTGCCCTGTGATTCGATGACTACACCGCAGCCGACACCACAATAAGGGCAGGTTGATCGAGTTTCAGCCATAGTGAACGGAGCCGCGGCTGCGGTGTCTACCGTGAATCGCACAGCGATCAGCAGCGTGAGCTGCTAGATCGCATCCGACGCCGCAATACGGGCAGGTAGAGCGGGTTTCTTTCAGTGCTGCATCGACAAGGGTCATTGGGTCGGTAGGTTCAGGCGTTACTCAGTTCTTTGGCCGCGGGGCCCGCCACCACGGGTTGCAAGTCCAGTGCCAGGGTTGCCAGTTCGGTGGCATCAAGGTGCACGGCGCCGCCTTCGACACGCACGCTGAATTTTTGCGTGCAGCCTTCGTCGGGCGCCTTGGCGCAGCCGCCTTCCAGGTCTATGGTCCAGTTGTGCAGCGGGCAGGCCACGCTGGTGCCGAACACAATGCCCTGGCTCAGCGGGCCGCCCTTGTGGGGGCAGCGGTCCAGCAGCGCGAACACGCCGTCTTCATCGTTGCGGAACACCGCGACGTCGATGCCGCGCTCGCGCGCCACGCGGCGCGAACCGAGCACCGGGATATCGGTGACCAGGCAGATTTTTTTCCATTCAGACATAGTGATCTCTCAATTCAGCGGTGACACGCTCAGGCGGGCGTGAGTTTTTCAAACTGCCGGGTGTCCACCGCGGCTTCCTTGAAGTCGAACCAGGGATCGGGTTCGCCGTCGAGTGCGAACTGCAGGCGCTCCCACAGCGCCTTGCGGCCTTCGTGGTCTTCCAGGATGCGCTTTTTGACATAGTCCAGGCCCACGCGGTTCACGTAGTGCACCGTGCGCTCCAGGTACCAGCCTTCCTGGCGGTAGAGCTCGCAGAAGGCGCCGGTGTATTCGAGCACCTCGGCGGCGGTCTTGAGCTTGGTGAAGAAGTGGGCCACTTCCGTCTTGATGCCGCCGTTGCCGGCGACGTACATCTCCCAACCCGAATCGACGCCGATGATGCCGACGTCCTTGATGCCGGCCTCGGCGCAGTTGCGCGGGCAACCGCTGACGGCGAACTTCACCTTGTGCGGCGCGTACATGCGCCACATCGCGCGCTCCAGGTCCTTGCCCATCTGCGTGCTGTCCTGCGTGCCCATGCGGCACCATTCACTGCCCACGCAGGTCTTCACCGTGCGCAGCGCCTTGGCGTAGGCGTGGCCGGAGGGCATGCCGATGTCTTTCCAGACGTTCTGCAGGTCTTCCTTCTTGACGCCCAGCAGGTCGATGCGCTGGCCGCCGGTGACCTTGACGGTGGGAATCTTGTATTTGTCCACCGCGTCGGCGATGCGGCGCAGTTCGTCGGCCGTGGTCTCGCCGCCCCACATACGGGGGATGACGGAATAGGTGCCGTCCTTCTGGATGTTGGCGTGGCTGCGTTCATTGATGAAGCGGCTTTGCGGGTCATCCTTGGCCTCCTTGGGCCAGGTGCTGGTCACGTAGTAGTTGACGGCCGGACGGCAGCTGGCGCAGCCGTTGGGCGTCTTCCATTCCATGAACTTGTAGACCTCGGAAATGCTCAGCAGCTTGTTGGCGCGGATGGCGTCCCGCACAGCCTGGTGGCCGTGGTCGGTGCAGCCGCACATGGCCTTGAGTTTGGGCGTGGCCGAGTAATCGCCGCCGGCCGTGAACATCAGGATCTGCTCCACCAGGCCGGTGCAGGAACCGCAGGAGGCGCTGGCCTTGGTGTGCTTCTTCACTTCGTCCAGCGTGAACAGGCCTTTTTCCTTAATGGCCTTGCAGATCGTGCCCTTGCTGACGCCGTTGCAGCCGCAGACTTCGGCGTCGTCGGGCATGGTGGCGGCTTTGTTGTGGCCTTCATGGCCCGCGTCACCGAGGTTGGACTCGCCGAAGATCAGCTTGTCGCGGATATCCGCCACGCTGCGGCCGTCGCGCAGCAGCTTGAAGTAGTAGCTGCCGTCCACCGTGTCGCCATAAAGGCAGGCACCGACCAGCTTGTCGTCCTTGATGACCAGCTTTTTGTAGACGCCGCCGAAGGGATCGCTCATCACGATTTCCTCGGCGCCTTCGCTGCCCATGAATTCACCGGCGCTGAAGAGGTCTATGCCCGTGACCTTGAGCTTGGTCGACGTGAGCGAGCCCGAGTAGCGGCCGATGCCGAATTGCGCCAGGTGGTTGGCCGCCACCTTGGCCTGCTCGAACAGCGGCGCGACCAGGCCGTAGGCGATGCCGCGGTGCGCCGCGCATTCGCCCACCGAATAGATGCGAGCGTCGGTGACCGTCTGCATGGTGTCGTTGACGACGATGCCCTTGTTGCAATGCAGGCGCATGGATTCGGCCAGCTGGGTGTTGGGGCGTATGCCCACCGCCATGACCACCAGGTCGGCGGCCACTTCGCTGCCGTCCTTGAACTTGATGGACTTCACGCGGCCTTCCTCATTGCCGGTGAGCTCCTGGGTCTGCGCGCCTATCAGGAACTTGAGTCCGCGGTCTTCCAGCGACTTCTGCAGCAGCTTGCCTGCGACGTCGTCGAGCTGGCGCTCCATCAACCAGGGCATCACGTGCACCACGGTGACTTCCATGCCGCGCAGCATCAGGCCGTTGGCCGCTTCCAGGCCCAGCAGGCCGCCGCCGATGACGACCGCCTTCTTGTATTTCTCGGAGGCTTCGATCATCGCGTTGGTGTCGGCGATGTCGCGGTAGGCGATCACGCCTTTCAGGTCCTTGCCCGGCACCGGCAGGATGAAGGGATTGGAGCCGGTGCACATCAGCAGGCGGTCGTATTCCTCTTCGGTGCCGTCCTCGGCGCGCACGATGCGCTTGACGCGGTCGACTTCCACCACCTTCTTGCCGGCGTGCAGCGTGATGTGGTTGTCCTTGTACCAGTCCCAGGAGTTCAGGACGATCTCGTCCAGCGTCTGCTCGCCAGCCAGCACCGGTGACAGCAGGATGCGGTTGTAGTTGGGATGGGGTTCAGCGCCGAAGACGGTAATGTCGTACAGATCGGGGGCGACCTTGAGCAACTCTTCCAGGGTGCGCACGCCGGCCATGCCATTTCCGACCATCACCAGTTTTGACTTTTTCATAGGGCTACTCCAGAGGATTCAATTCGATAGGGCAGGTGCAAACGTCATGCCACGGCCGTGCTGTGCGGGGCGCGCAGGCGGGCGTCCATGCGGTGGATCAAGGCTTGCCAGCCGGTCTGGCTTGTGGGAATCAGGGTGAAATTCATGATGCTCTCTCCCGGACAAAGGGACCCGGGCTGTCAACCCGGTATGAGGCACACCATTACGCACGTCGTTGTGCGCAGAACCCGCAGTGCATTCGCTAAGGTTGGGCGCGTCGTTACGCCCGATATGGCTAATGCAAAACTTGTGCCATATCATTGACGTGAAGCCTGTACCCCGCAGTCCGGTGCTGGGCATGGTCCGCGACTTGCATTCTGCCCAGCCTTATTTCTCTCTCAAGTTATTGATTTGTATGACTTCCGCATTGGTACACCTGAACGGTCCCACTGGTCCAACCGGCGCCAACCCGCTGGCCGCTGACCTTGAAGCGGCCGGCATCCAGGTCCTGGGGGTGGTCCACGAGCGCAGCAAACTGGTGCAGGAAGTGCTGCGCCGGGCGCCCGATGTGCTGGTTTGCCACGACGCACTGCCCGACGAGGCGCTGTTCAAGCTTTTGCAGGTGGTCAGCGACACCGCGCCTTGCCCCGTGATGATGTTCACCAGCGACAACGATGCGGAAAAAATCACGCGCGCGATCGAGGTGGGCGTTCACGCCTATGTGGTCAACGGTTACAGCCCGCAGCGCCTGCGGCCGCTGATTCACCTGGCCCAGGCACGCTTCAAGCGCGAGCAAGCCCTGCACGCAGAGATGCGTGACCTCGCCGGCCGCCTCGAGGAGCGCAAAGTGGTGGACCGCGCCAAGGGCATCCTGATGCGTGCCCGCCAGATGTCCGACGACGACGCCTTCCAGATCCTGCGTACCGCTTCCATGCACACCAACCAGCGACTGGGGCAGGTGTCGCAGCACATCATCCATTCGGCCCGTTTCGCCGAAGACGTCAATCGCTCCGGCCAGCTGCGCATGCTGTCGCAGCGCCTGGTCAAGCTGGCCCTGCTGCGGCTGGCCGGGGTGCAGGCCGAGCGTGTGGCGCAATTGCTCGCGGAATCGGTGCAGCGCATAGACAGCAATATCGCCGCCCTCGGGAAGAGCCTGTCCAAGCCGACGTTTGGCGATCTGCTGGGGCGGGTAACGGCCACCTGGGCTCGCCTGAAACCGGCCCTTGAGGAAAGCCGGGCGGCCGGCGAGATGGCGCACCTGGACGAACTCGCCGAACTGCTGCTGCAGGAGGCCGAGCGCATGACCAGCATCCTCGAAAGCGCCGGTGCCATGCCGCCATTGCAGATGCTCAACCTGGCCGGCCGCCAGCGCATGCTGAGCCAGCGCTTCGCGAAATATGCCTTGCTCCAGGCCCTGGGCGGCGCGGCCGCGACACGCAGCGAGGCGGGCATGGCCGAGTCGCAGGCCGCGTTCGAGAAGGCGCTGCAGTACCTGAACGGCATCCCGCTGTCGAGCAAGGAGATTCGCGAATCCCTGGACAAGGCCGCTGCTGGCTGGGCGCAGATGTGCGCCGGTGCCGCCGGCGTTGCCAAGGGCAAGGATGCGAAGCGCCTGGAAGGCCTGGCCAGCGCCAGCGAGGACCTGCTGGATGTCTTTGAGCAGCTTTCAGAGCAATACGAGCGAAGCATGCAGATGCTGGTGGGCTAGCCACGCTGCCAGGCTTTGGCACAGGCCCAGTCGCAGTGCATTGCTGCAATGCACCAATTGCGGGCATTGAACTTGCTTACATTGGTGCATGGCATTTGATCTGGACATTGGCTTTGCCACGCAGGCAGGCCGTAAAAGCGGTAACGAGGACTTCTGCGCAGCCATGCTGCCCGAGCCCGGGCATGAAGGCATGGGCTCCATCGTGGCAATTGCCGATGGCGTGAGCACCGGCGGCATGGGCCGCGAAGCCGCGCAAACCACCGTCACCAGCCTGGTCCGCGACTATTACGGCACGCCCGAAACCTGGGACACCACGGTGGCGCTGGACCGCATCATTGGCGCACAGAACGCCTGGCTGGCCGGCATCAACCGCAGGCGCCAGCCGGCCGTGGGCCTGACCACCCTCACGGCGCTGGTGCTGCGCGGGCAGTCTTACACCCTGGCGCATGTGGGCGATTCACGGGCCTACTTGCTGCGCGGCGGCACGCTGCAGCAGCTCACGCACGACCATGCGGTCAACCACCCCGATTTCAGGCACCAGTTGCTGCGTTCGGTTGGCGCAGAAGACCATGTGGTGGTCGATTACATGCAGGGCGACCTGCAGGTGGGCGACGTGTTTGTGCTCGTCACCGATGGCGTGCACGGCGTGCTGCGCGACGCGCGATTACGGGATTTTGCCAGCCTTCAAGAAGGTGACGGGAGTGCCGAGCAGGCGAGCCAGGGCCTGGTGGACGCCGCCCTGGCCGCCGGCAGCAATGACAACGTGACGGCCGTGGTGGTGCGCGTGCGCGGGTTGCTGGATGCGACCCTGCAGGACGTCGGCCGCATCGCGCAAACGCTCCCGGTGCCGCCCAAACTGAAAGTCGGCGACACGATCGACGGCTTGGTGGTGACCGCCAAAGTAGCCGACAACGAGATCCATGTGCTCTACCAGGTGCGCGATCCCGGCTCGCGGGTGCTTTACGCCCTCAAGGCCCTGAACCCCGCGAGGTCCCATGATGGCGAAGAGCGCGCCATGCTGGCCCACGAGGCCTGGCTGGCCATGCGCATGCAGTCGGGGCCGGCGGCCGGGCATCTGGTCAGGCTCCACGAAAGCCCGCCGGCCGGGCAGGAGCGCAGCGCGTTTTACCTGCTGTATGACTGGCACAGCGGCGAAACGCTCCAGCAGCAACTGGAGCGCCACCACAAATTCAGCGTGGAACAAGTGCTGGGCGCGGCCACTCAGGCGGCGCGTGCCCTGGGCCGCCTGCACCGCCAGTGCGTGATCCACCGCGACATCAAGCCTGCCAACCTGCACCAGGGCGAAGACGGCGTGCTGCGTCTGCTGGACCTGGGCGTCGCGCTCAGCGGGCGCGAACCCGAAGCCATGCGCAAGCTGCACGCGGGCACGCCCAGCTTCATCAACCCCGAGCAATGGGGCTTCAGCGCCACAGGCGCGGAGGGGCCTGAAGAATTGCCCGATGCGCAAAGCGACCTGTTCGCGCTCGGCGTCACGCTGTACCAACTGCTGACGGCCCGGCTGCCGTATGGTGAAGTGCTGCCCTACCAGGCCGGCCGCTACTACCGCGACCCGATCGCACCCAGCCGCATCAACCCCGAAGTACCCATCTGGCTGGACCACATCGTGCTGAAGGCCGTGGCGCGTGACAAGCGCCGGCGTTTTGAAACCGCCGAAGAACTGCTGCTGGCGCTGGAACGCGGTGCCTCGCGGCCGCTGACTGCGCCGGCTGCGACGCCGCTGATTCAGCGGGACCCTGTGGCTTTGTGGAAGTTGTTGTTGGGGGTCAGCGTTGTCGTGAATGTGTTGCTGATTTACTGGTTATTGTTTTTACCGAGGTGAGGCACTGAATCGAATACGCCGGAGCAGGGGCCGGCATGCTTCTCACGCGCCCGCTCTTTTAGCTACGGCACACTTCGCTTAACTTTGCTGCGCAAAGTGAGCTTTCGCTGAAAAAGATGGGCAAAAGTGCGATGCACTTTTCTTCGCTGCGCTCAGTGAGCGCTTCGCGCCCGCCCACCTTTTTCAGCCCAAGTCCGCGTCCAACGAATCTGCATAACCCTCAACATCACCAACATCCCCATCGCCAAAGCCGCAAAAAAGAAGAACCCCCACATATAGGTCCCGGCATATTGCCTGGAGATACCCATGGCATTGGGCACCAGGCCGCCGCCGAGCGCGCCTATCTCCCCAATCATGGAGCCGGCTACCGCGGTGGCAAGGGGCCAGCGCAGGGGCACCAGCTGGAAGAGGGCGCCGTTGCCTGCGCCCAGGGCGGCGAAGCACAGCATGATCAGCAGGGTGGTGGCAGCCAGGGAACCGCCGGCCAGGCCGCAGGCGACCAGGGTGCCCGCGATGGTGAGGAGCACCACGCTCAGGGTGTTGACGCCGCCCCAGCGGTCGGAAATCCAGCCGCCGAAGATGCGCAGAGCCGCACCCATGAAGGCCGCCAGCATGGACAACTGACCCGCCTGAACCTTGCTGACGCCGAACTGGTCGTAGTAGTAGGAGGGCAAAAACGTGGCCAGTCCGATGAAGCCGCCAAAGCTCACGGCGTAGATCAGGCTGAAGGCCCAGCCGTCTTTCTCGAAGAGGCAGGCGACGTGCTCGCGCAGCGAGGCATGGCTGTCCACGTCGTCGGGCTCTTTGGCAAACAGGACCATGGCGGCCAAGGGCAGCAGCATGGCCATGGCGGCGATGCCGTACACCGACTGCCAGCCAAAGCGCTGGGCCAGCGCGGGTGCCACCAGCACCGAAACGGCGGTGCCCACATTGCCCGCGCCGACCAGGCCCATGGCCAGGCCTTTGTAACGCGCCGGAAAGGAGCCCGAGCCCAGGCTGAGCGCCACACCGAAGCTGGCGCCGGCAATGCCCAGCAGCACACCCATGGCCAGCAGGCTGCTGTAGGAATCGACAACGAAATAACCGAACAGCAGGGCTACCATGATCAGGCCCATTTCCACCAGCGTGGCGTTCTTGCGGCCTATGTACTGGGCCAGCACGCCCAGGGGAAAGCGCATCAGCGCACCGGCGAAGATGGGCACCGAGAGCATCACGCCTTTTTGGGTGGGCGAGAGGTTATAGGTTTCAGAGATGAAGGGCGCCATGGCCCCGTTCATCACCCAGATGCAACATGAGAAGGCGAAGTAAAAAAACGCCGCGCCCAGCGTGGGTGCGTGACCGGCCTTGAGAAAATTACGGAACCCCGCCATGGTGCAAGCTCTTTCTGTGAGATGGTTGACTCACAGAATCAGTGCGAAAAGCGTGCCACCTTGGGGCGCGTAAAACGCACCCTTGCGGCGCGGTTTCAGGCCTTTATGCCGGCTTTTTTGGTGCGCCGCACAAAATGCGTGCACAAGCCCGTTCCGGGAGGCTCAGCTTCTGCGGTCCATATCGACACAGACCATGGCCGAATAGTGGTTCCAGCGCAGGGTGATGACATAGGGGCGGGTGCGCACCCTGGCCTTCATGCCCTGCGTGCCCTGCATCTTGACTGGCACAGAAATCTGCAGTTCCGGCCCCAATACCTTGCGCGCGTTGCCGGCCAGCGTGTTGGCGATTTCGCCCACGGCGTCCAGCAGGTTGCCGTCGCTGAGGTCGGTTTCGTGCTGGAGCAGCAAAATTTCACGCACCAGCTTGCCCGGCATGGAGACCATCACATGGCCGTTGTGGCTGCCCGAAAAGGCCACGATGCCGTTGAATTCAAAGCCCTCGACATCACCCGAGCCTAGGTAGGCCGAGGTGATTTGCGGCTCCTGCCGGGTCGTGACTTTCAGGTAGTTTCGGATCGAGTCGACAAACAGCTTGAGGTCAGTTTCGTTGAGTGTGGCCACGGCAATCTTCCTTAACGCACGTCGGCGACGTCGAGCAATGCCATCTGCAGCTCTTCGTCGGTGAAAGGTTTGGCGACGAAGCCGCGCGCGCCCAGCTTGAGCGCCTGGATGGCGGTGGACTTGTCGCTGAGCGCGCTGACCACCAGTATCTTGACCGCCGGGTCCAGCTTGAGCAACGCGGTAATGCATTCGATGCCGTCCATCTCGGGCATGGTCAGGTCCATGGTGACGACCTCGGGCCGTGTCGCCCGGGCCAGTCGCACGGCTTCCTGGCCGTTGCGCGCCAGGCCCGCGAGCACGATGCCCTTGATGCCACCGTTTTGCACCACGCGCGAGATGCGGGTACGGATCATGTTGGAGTCATCAACCACCAGCAATCGCATGAAGAGGCTCCTGTTGTGTGTGTGTGGGGAAGGGATGGATAAAAGTCATGGCGGCACGTCCACGTCAGGAAAAGCAGACCCTGAATTCGGTGTGCCGGCCGGGTGTGCTTGACAGCAGCAGGCGCGCGCCCAGGCTCTGCACATTGGCCTGCACCAGGTCCAGGCCGACACCGCGGCCGGCATGGCGCGAGGCTGCACCGGCGGTGGAAAATCCGGGCTTGAAGATGTTCGCGACGATCTGCTTGTCGCTGAAACTCTGCAGCTGCTCTTCGTTGTACCAGCCCAGCTCCAGCAGGCGGCGGCGCACGTCCCCAGCGTTCAGGCCGGCGCCATCGTCGCGAACCGTGAGCTGCCATTGCCCGTCCTCACCACGGCCCAGCGCCACGGCGACCTGGCCTTCGGCCGCTTTGCCGACAGCCTGCCGCGCGGCGGGTGTTTCCACGCCGTGTACCACGGCATTGCGCAGCAGCTGGATGGCGATCTCGCGCACCAGGTCCATCCTGGCCGGTGCGATCTCCGGCATGCCAGCCAGGTGCACTTCAGCTTTCACGCGTTTGCCGCAATCCGCGGCCACCTGGGCCGCCAGTTGCGTGAGTGCCGCATGCAGGCCCTCCGCCGAACCGCCGTGCCGGGACGGCGCGCTGTCACCCGAGCGTTTCTGGCTCAGGGCCTTGAAGGCGCCCACCTTGGAGAGCAGGTCTTCCAGCGGCAAGGGCAGGGCCAGCAGAGCGTCGCCGGTGGCCGCGCCGCTGTCCTTGAGCTTTTGCAGTTCACTTTCGAACTGGTGGGCCAGCGTGGCCAAAATTTCCAGGCCCAGCGAGGCGGCGTCGCCCTTGAAGGCGTGGATGCGGCGGTAGGCCCCGTCCACGGCCTTGAGCACCTGCGCCTCGGAAGAGGCTGAGGAGGTGCTGCGCAGCAGGTCGTTGACTTCGAGCAACGAAGCCTCGGCGCGCTCGACAAAGGCCCGCATCATGGCCGGCTCGGTCTCGAAGGCCTTGAGCATCATGGACAGCTCTTTTTGCGAGCGCTGGCGCTCGCCTGCCAGCCTGGCCTGCAGTTCGACTTTTTGTGTGATGTCCTGCACGGTGACCAGCAGGTGCCGCACGGTGGCGCCATCCTGCACCCGGTTGAAATGGAAAGACAGGTAGCGGGTGGTTTGCTGGCCCAGGCGATTCGCGACGGTGAGCTCCACCTCTGAAAGGGGGTTGATGCCCTGGACCAGCTGTTCCTTCACATGGGGGGAGAACAGCAGTTCGACATAGTCGCGTGCGTCGGTAAGGGCTTTGAGGGAAACCAGCGTGGACAGCACTTCAAAAAAATTCTGCCCGGGCACCAGCGTCCTGCCGAACAGCGCGTGGGTGGAGCGGGACAGCTGCGAACCGAGCTGGTGTCCCGGCGTGAGCAGGAACAGGCCTTCGCGTACGCTGGCGAGGATTTCGCGGTTCTCCTCGGTCGCCGCTTCAATCGCGGCGTCGGAGGTCTTCAGGCGGCGCAGGAACTTGAACAGGATGAACGCGAAATTCAGCAAGGCCAGCACGATGCCGCCGGTCTGCACCATGCGCAGCACACTGGCGCGTGATGCGCCGATCTGCTGTGTCTCGGTCACGAAGTCGTTGGCCGCACCCAGCAACTGCATGTTGTTGGCTTGGCTGTAGGACAGTGCCAGTGCCAGTTCCGGCTGCGTGAAATTGTCGCCAGCCAGTAACGGCTGGAGCAGGGCGAAATAGGGCTTCCAGAGAACCTCTACCTTTTCTCCAAGCTCGCGGCCGCGGCTGGAGGTCACCGGATGCAGGTAGACCGGCTTGCCGTCGCCGCCGGGGATCGTGCCGCCTTCGCGAAACGCCAGCTGCGACAACTGGAAGACTTTGGCGCCCGCGCGCAGTTCCGCCAGGGTTTCGGCCTTGTAGGGGAGGCCGGCGGCGCGCATGGCGTCAAGCTCGAGCAGGGTGCGCGCAACGCGTTGCGAGACGACGCGCTGGCGCCCCGAGAGATTGATGGCCACCGTGTCCTGGTCGATCTTGAACGATGTGTAGAAGTTCAGCACCAGCACGCCGAGGTCGAACAGCAGGAAGAAGGCCACTGCGATGATGATCTCGCGGTACTTGCCGAACATGCTTTGCCCCCGCGAAGGCGCGGTGCGCGCGCCGGCCGGCGCGCCCTGGGGGACGACGATTCTGTCGGCGCCGGAAACGGGCAGAACTGCAGACATTAGGACCTCCTGCTTGGTTGTTTAGTCGCGGGCCACCACAGAACCGGTCTTGGCCTGTCCTGAGCCTGTCGAAGGGCGGGGCTGCTGGTGGCGCCCCCTCGAGGGGGAGGCGCCGAAGGCGCTTCGGGGGGAGGCATTACTTCAGGCTGCTTTTTCGACGTGGCCCTGGCGCGTGTAGAGGAAATCGATCACGGCCTTGCGGTAGCCGAGATAACGGATGTCCTCGGCCAGCGCCACGCGTGAGCGGGGGCGCGGCAATTCGACCTTGAGCACCTCGCCGATCGTGGCCGAGGGGCCGTTGGTCATCATCACGATGCGGTCGGAGAGCAGTACCGCCTCGTCGACGTCGTGGGTCACCATCACCACCGTGCTCTGCGTGGTCGCCACGATCTGCAGCAGCTCGTCCTGCAGCTTGGCGCGGGTCAGCGCGTCCAGGGCGCCGAAGGGCTCGTCGAGCAGCAGCACTTTGGGCTCCATGGAGAGGGCGCGTGCGATGCCCACGCGCTGCTTCATGCCGCCGGAGATTTCGCCGGGGCGCTTCTGCGCAGCCGCGCTCAGCCCGACCATGGCCAGCGCCGCGTCGGTGCGGGCCTTGAGCTGGGCCTTGGTTTCGGTCTCCGAGAACACGCGCTCGACGGCGAGGTAGACGTTTTCAAAGCAGGTGAGCCAGGGCAGCAGCGAGTGGTTCTGGAACACCACGGCGCGCTCGGGGCCAGGGCCGGCGATTTCGCGGTTGGCGCACAGCAGGCTGCCTTCGGTGGGCGTCGTCAGGCCCGCGATCAGGTTCAGCAGGGTGGACTTGCCGCAGCCCGAATGGCCGATCAGTGCGACGAACTCACCGCGTGCGACGGTCAGGTTGATGTTCTGCAGCGCGCGGAACGGCCCTTTGCGGGTCTTGAAGGTCTGCTCCACGCCCTGGATCTCGATGTATTTGGTGGTGAGGGATGTCATGGTGGGTCCCCTTGTTTCAGTTCTTGACTTCTTCGAAGGTGAAGGCGGTGGCCAGCTTGATCAGGGCGAACTCCAGCACCAGGCCGACGATGCCGATCACGAAGATCGCGATGATGATGTTCTTGACGTTGAGGTTGTTCCACTCGTCCCAGACCCAGAAGCCGATGCCGACGCCGCCGGTCAGCATCTCGGCCGCGACGATGACCAGCCAGGCGGTGCCCACGGCCAGGCGCACGCCGGTCAGCATGTAGGGCAGTACCGCAGGAAAGAGGATCTTGGTGACGATCTTCCATTCGCTCAGGTTGAGTACGCGCGCCACGTTCATGTAGTCCTGGGGCACGCGCTGAACACCCACGGCGGTGTTGATGATCATGGGCCAGATGGAGCAGATGAAGATGGTCCAGATGGCGGCCGGGTTGGCGCCCTTGAAGACCAGCAGGCCTATCGGCAGCCAGGCCAGCGGCGAGACCGGGCGCAGCAGGCTGATCAGCGGGTTGAACATGCGGCTCAGGAAATTGAAGCGGCCGATCATGAAGCCGACCGGAATGCCGACGACGGCCGCCATGCCGAAGCCCATGGCCACGCGCTTGAGCGAGGACAACACATTCCAGCCCACGCCCTGGTCGTTAGGGCCCTTGCTGTAGAAGGGGTCGCTGAAGATCTGCAACGCCTGCGCGAAAGTGTCCCGGGGCGAGGGGATGCTGCCGCCAGTGCCCATGAACACCAGTTCCCACACCAGCGCCAGCAGGCCCAGGCCCAGCAGGGGCGGCAGGACCTTGAGCCACAGCTCGCGTCTGTCGAAGGGGATTTTCTCCCTCCCCCGCTGGGGGAGGGCAGGGGTGGGGGCGGCTGCGTCGTTGGCGGCAACGGGGCTGGATGGCGCCGCATGCCCCCACCCCAGCCCTCCCCCAGCGGGGGAGGGGGAAGAAGCGGGAAGAACCGCTTCGGTTGTATGGAATACGGCACTGACCATGGCGTGACCTCTTTGTGTGAAGTTTGAGTGGCTGTGGCGTGGTTTCAGGCGTGAAGCTTGAAGCTGTCGGCGTACTTTTTCGGGTCCTTGCCGTCCCATACAGCGCCGTCCATCAGCTTGCTGCTGCGCATGACATCCTTGGGCACCGCGGTTTTGGTCATGGTGGCGGCTTGCTTGTAGAGATCAACCTGGTTGATCTTTTTGGCAATGCCCAGGTAGTCGGGATGCTCCTTGACCAGGCCCCAGCGCTTGTGCTGCGTGAGGAACCACATGCCGTCTGACAGGTAGGGGAAGCTCACCGCCCCGTCGTTGTAGAACTTCATGTAGTTCGGGTCGTCCCAGGTCTTGCCCATGCCGTTCTGGTAGCGGCCCAGGATGCGCTGGTTGATGGCATCGACGCTGGTGTTGACGTAGCTCTTGTCGGCGATGGTTTCCGCCATCTTCTGCTTGTTGCTGAGGTTGGCGTCAATCCACTTGCCGGCTTCCAGGACGGCGGCCGTCACCGCGCGGGCTGTGTTGGGATACTTCTGCACAAATTCGGCGGTGGTGCCCAGCACCTTTTCGGGGTGGTCCTTCCAGATGTCCTGAGTGGTCACGGCGGTCACGCCGATGCCGTCGATGATGGCGCGGTGGCCCCAGGGCTCGCCCACGCAGAAGCCGTCCATATTGCCCACGCGCATATTGGCCACCATCTGTGGCGGCGGCACGGTGATGACCTTGGCATCCTTCATCGGGTTGATGCCGTTGGCGGCCAGCCAGTAGTAAAGCCACATGGCGTGCGTGCCAGTGGGGAAGGTTTGCGCGAAGGTGTATTCGCGCTTTTCGCTGGCCATCAGCTTGGCCAGCCCGGCACCGTCGACCGCGCCCTTGTCGGCGAGCTTCTTGGACAGGGTGATGGCCTGGCCGTTGTTGTTGAGCGTCATCAGCACGGCCATGTCCTTCTTGGGGCCGGCCGTGCCCATGTGCACGCCGTAGACCAGGCCGTAGAGCACGTGGGCGAAATCGAGTTCGCCGTTGACCAGCTTGTCGCGCACGCCGGCCCAGCTGGCCTCCTTGGTCGGGATGATCTTGACGCCGTATTTCTGGTCTATGCCTAGCACCGAGGCCATCACCACCGAGGCGCAGTCGGTCAGCGGGATGAAGCCGATCTTGACTTCCTTTTTCTCCGGTGCATCCGATCCCTGGGCATACACGGCGGCGCGCAGGGCGGGGTTCAGGCCCACGGCGCCCACGGCCGCGGCCTGTAGCACGGTGCGGCGGGTCAACGAAGATTTCAGCAGTTCAGTCATGTGCTCGGCTCCAGGTAGTAAGGACAAAACAAAAAAACAAAGGCGAAAGACAAAAACAAAAAAAGGCGCTCGACCCGGGCAACACGGTTGAACGTGATGCAGGGTGCGAACGCCTTTGTTCCTTGGGGCACCGCACTTCGCCGTTGAAGTGCTGTGCCGTATGGCCATCTTTGACCAATGCCCAGTGCTTTGCAAAAGCTGTGCCAGGAATATCGAGTACTGTGGGAGCGAGGTGCTTTTGAGAGTGAGTACTCCCCGTGCGCGACCTTTTTTGAACTGTGCCTCAGGGCAGAGTTGGTGTCCGGATCAAGGCGGGTGCTTGCACCGTATTTGTGCGCTGCACCAATTGAGGGGCTGCGCGGCCCCGGGGGCGAGTCAGCCCAGCAAATCCAGGGCGTCAAGCATGCGCTGGGCCACGTCGCCCAGGCGCAGGCCTTTGTCCATGGCGGCCTTGCGCAGCTTGTCGTAGGCGGCCTGTTCAGACAGGCCCTGGCGCTGCATCAGCATGCCCTTGACCCGGTCTATGACTTTGCGCTCGTGCAGCTCGGTTTTGGCATGCGCCAGTTCTTTTCGCAGGCCCTGTTCGTGCTCAAAGCGCGCCATAGCCACGTCCAGGATGGGACGTATGCGATCCGGCGACAGGCCCGCCACTACATAGGCGGATACGCCGGCAGCGACCGCATCCTTGACGTGGCTGGTGTCGTTGTCATTGGTGAACAGCACGATGGGGCGCCGGGCGTCCCGCGTCGCCATCACCACATGCTCCAGGGAGTCGCGGGCCTCGCTTTCGGCGTCCACGATGATCATGTCGGGCTGCAACTGCGCCAGGCGCTCGTCCAGAAAGGTGTCCGCCGGCAGCACGGCGACGATGTTGTAACCGTTCTCCAGCAGGCCGATGCGCAGCTGGCGCGAGCGCTCGGCAAGCTCCCGCGCATGGGCGTCAGCGGACACGGACTCGGTGAGGTCCGGTGCGATGATGACTAGGCGCAGGGATTGTGACGGTGTCATACAGGGGGCTTTCTGCAAGATTCAAGCCAAGGCCCTGTATTTCCGGGAGATGAGCCAAAACCTTACACTCGAAAGATGAAAGTCTTAGGTATCGAATCGAGTTGCGATGAAACCGGTGTGGCGCTAGTGGATGCCAGCGGCAGCGGCGTGCCGCGCCTGCTGTCGCATGCGCTGTTCAGCCAAATCGACATGCATCAGGCCTATGGCGGCGTGGTGCCTGAGCTGGCCAGCCGCGACCATATCCGCCGCGTCTTGCCGCTGATGCACCAGGTGATGGCCGAGGCGGGTAGCAGCCTGGCGCAAGTGGATGTGGTGGCTTACACGCGGGGACCTGGGTTGGCCGGCGCGCTTCTGGTCGGGGCCGGGGTGGCCTGCTCGCTGGCGGCGGCGTTGGGCAAGCCGGCCATGGGTGTGCACCACCTGGAAGGCCATTTGCTCTCGCCTTTCCTGAGTGCCGACCCGCCCGAGTTTCCTTTTGTGGCGCTGCTGGTGTCGGGCGGGCATACGCAGCTGATGCGGGTGGACCGCGTGGGCAGTTACGAATTGCTCGGCGAAACCATTGACGACGCGGCCGGCGAGGCTTTTGACAAGTCGGCCAAGCTCATGGGGCTGCCGTATCCGGGCGGCCCGCACCTGTCCAGGCTGGCGGAGGGGGGCGATGCCGTCGCCTTCAAGCTACCGCGGCCTTTGCTGCATAGCGGCGACCTCGATTTTTCCTTTGCCGGGCTCAAAACTGCCGTGCTCACGCAGGCAAAAAAGCTGGGCCCCGACCTGGAAAGCCACAAGGCCGATCTGGCGGCGTCTACGCAAGCGGCCATCGTTGAAGTGCTGGTCAAAAAATCACTGGCCGCGATGGCGCAGACTAGCCTCAAGCGATTGGTGGTGGCCGGTGGTGTGGGCGCCAATGCACTGTTGCGCAGCCAGCTCAATGCCGTGTGCAAGCAACGTGGCATTCGTGTGCATTACCCGGAATTGCATTTGTGCACCGACAACGGCGCGATGATTGCGCTGGCGGCCGGGATGCGTCTTCAAGCCGGGCTTGAAGCGCTTCAACGCGGCTACACCTTTGACGTGAAGCCGCGCTGGGGCCTGGCTGAATTTCAAGCGGAGCCGGCCTAAGCCGGATCACTTGAAGTCGGAGCAATTCGCTTATTGAATGTCGAGATGGGTCACGTTGCTGACCGGGACCTTCTTACCCAACGTCAGGGTCAGAACACCGTTCTCAAGCTTGGCCGAGCTGTTGGCGGTGTCGATCTCCAGCGGGAAGCGCCAGGCGGCCTTGACCTTGCGGGGCGCGTCTTCCTTGCTGGACACGCGAACCACGTCGCCTTCGATGCCGATATCCAGCTGTTCGCGGGCCAGGCCGGGAACATCGAGCTGCAGGGTGTAGCTTTTTTCCTGGTCTTCCACGCTGGCGGACTTGGCGGCGCCGGCGTCGGAAAGCGAGGTGAAGGTGTCGTTGAGGAATTTTTCCAGGGCGCCGTTGCTCACGACGGGCGCGTAGTGGCGATGAAAGGCGCGGGCGGGGCGGTTGGCGAGAGAGTAAAACATGGCTGTTCCTTGATGGGTTAACAAGGGGCGGTTTCCCCTTACACTGCGCGGCGTTCACCGTGATTGCCGCATGCACCGCAGTTAGGTGTACTGCCGGTTTATTCAAGCCCATTCAAGCCATATCCAGCGAAAAACAGGGAGCTATTTTTTTATGCGCACACACTTGAAACGCCTTTTCACGGCCCTATGTTTTTCCGCCGCCATGGGGGCCGGCGCGCAGACCGCGAGCCAGCCGCCGGTGCTGGCACCTGTTCGTATCGCGCTCATCGAAAGCCTCTCGGGCGCCTTCGCCAACACCGGTGAGGCGGTGTTCCGCAACCTGGTCTGGGCCACGGAGCGCGTCAACGCGCGCGGCGGCGTCAAGCTGGCCGGCGGGCCGCGCAACCTGGTGATCGAGCGCTACGACAGCAAGGGCCAGAACGAGGAAGCGCTGGCAGCCTTGCGCTCGGCCATCGACGACGGCGTGACCATCATCGCGCAGGGCAATTCGTCGGCCGTCGCGGCGGTGCTCATAGACGCCATCAACAAGCACAACGAGCGTGAGCCGAAAAAGCGCGTGCTGTTCCTGAACTACTCGGCGGTCGATCCCATCCTGACGAACGAGAAATGCAGCTACTGGCATTTCCGCTTTGACGCGCATGCCGACATGCGCATGGCCGCGCTCATGGATGTGCTCAAGGACGACAAGGCGCTCAAGAGCATTTACCTGATCGGCCAGGACTACAGCTTCGGCCAGGCGGTGCTGCGCGAGGCGCGCAGGCAGCTGGGCGTGCAGCGCCCCGACGTGCAGATCGTGGGCGATGAGCTGCACGCGCTGGGCCGCGTCAAGGACTTCATCCCCTATGCCGCGAAGATCAAGGCCAGCGGCGCGCAGGCAGTGCTCACGGGCAATTGGGGCAACGACCTGACCTTGCTGATCAAGGCGGCCAAGGAAGTGGGTTACGACGGCAAGTTCTACACCTTCTACGGCAATGCGCTGGGGGTGCCGGGCGCGCTGGGCGACGCCGGTGTGGGCAAGGTGGTTGCGGTGGCCGACTGGTTTCCCAATGAACCGGGCGCGCAGTCCGAAGCTTTCTATCAATCTTTCCGCCAGCGTTTCCCCAAGCCGCAGGACGACTATGTGCACATGCGCATGCAGCTCATGGTGGAGGCGCTGGCCCAGAGCATCGACAAGGCCGGCAGCGCCGAGGCCGGCGCGGTGGCGGCGCAGCTCGAACGCGGCAGCGTGAGCTTCGCAGGCCACCAGGGCGCGATGCGCGCGCAGGACCACCAGTTCCAGCAGCCGCTGCTGGTGGCATTGATGGGCAAGCAGGGCTCGCCGGGCGTGAAGTTTGACGTGGAGGGCTCCGGTTACGGCTTCCGTGTGATCAAGACCATTTCGCCCGAGCGAGCCGAGCAACCCAGCAGTTGCAAGATGGTCCGGCCCTGAGCCTTATTTTTTAATTGACCGACGCCGGCAGGCAGAACGAAACATTTCCATGAGACAGGCTGTTTTAAACCTTGAAGAATCCATGATCCGCCAGGTCGCCAATGCCGGCATGGGGCGCAGCGACGTGCTCAAGTTCTGGTTTGGCGAGAGCGACGAAGTCACCCCCACATTCATCCGCGACGCGGCGGCCGCCTCGTTGCAGCAGGGCGAGACCTTTTATGCCCATAACCTGGGCTTGCCCGAGCTGCGGGAGGCCATCGCCGCCTATGCCACGGGCCTGCGCTGCGCGGGCGCCGCGCCCATCACGGCTGATCGCATCGCGGTCACCTCGGGCGGCGTCAATGCCTTGATGCTGGCCGTGCAGGCGATGGTGGAGGCGGGTGATGAGGTCGTGGCCGTGACACCGGTCTGGCCCAATCTGACGGCCCAGCCGGCCATCATGGGTGCGCGGGTCAAGTGCGTGAGCCTCAAGCCTGTGGGGGGTGAGTGGCGGCTGGACCTGGACGGGCTGCTGGCCGCCATCACGCCGGCAACCCGGCTGCTCATCGTCAACGCACCCAACAACCCCACCGGCTGGACCCTGGCGCGCGCGGAGCAGGAGGCCATCCTGGCGCATTGCCGCAAAACCGGGACCTGGATTCTGGCTGATGAGGTTTATGAGCGGCTGTATTACGAACCCACGCCCAACGGCCCGGCGCCGAGCCGCCTCAAGCCGGGCGCCCCCCTCAGGGGGGAGGGACGAAGTCCTTCAGGGGGAGTCATTTGTGCGCCCAGTTTCCTGGACATTTCGGCGCCGGAAGACCGGCTGGTCGTGGTCCAGAGCTTTTCCAAGAGCTTTTTGATGACCGGCTGGCGCCTGGGCTGGCTGGTGATGCCGCCAGCCATGACGCCGCATATGGGCAAGCTGGTGGAGTTCAACACCTCCTGCGCGCCGGTGTTCGTACAGCGGGCGGGGCTGGTGGCCATTGAGCGCACAGCCGACGTCACGCCCCGCGTGGTGGCCCACCTCAAAACCTGCCGCGACACCCTGGTGCCACTGCTGCAGGCCGTGCCGGGCGTGCAGGTGGCGCCGGCCAAGGGCGGCATGTATGCCTTTTTCCGGCTGGAAGACCAGGCCCGCTTTGGCGACTCTCTGGAGACGGCCAAGCGCCTGGTTGTGGAGGCCGGACTGGGCCTGGCGCCGGGAAATGCCTTCATGGTCAACCCCGGCCCTGAGGCTCAAGGTTGGCTGCGCTGGTGTTTTGCCAGCCAGGACGTGGCCAGGCTGGGGCAGGGGGTGGAGCGCCTGCAGCGCTGGCTGGGCGCCCGTTCGTGACCTAAACGGATTCCCAGGCTATAATCTGAGGCTCTGCGCGGTTTGAGGCCTTGTTTTTGGCCTTTTTCATGCCGGAACACGACGAAAGCGGTTTATTCAAGTCCCATGTCGGGACCGCTGCTTCGCTCGCAAGCGCACCTCGGTGCAGGAAAGAGAAACCATGATTGCAAAGTCCGTCAAGGCCGAAATCGTCAAGGCCAACGCACGTGCCGCCAATGACACCGGCAGCCCGGAAGTTCAAGTTGCGCTGCTGACCGGCCGCATCAACGAACTGACCCCCCATTTCAAGGCCAACGCCAAAGACCACCACGGCCGCCGCGGCCTGCTGCGCATGGTGAGCCGCCGCCGCAAGCTGCTGGACTACCTGAAGTCCAAAGACGCAGACCGTTACACCGCGCTGATCGCCAAGCTTGGCCTGCGCAAGTAATCGGTAACAACGATTTGAAAGCGCCTGAGTTAGTTCACTAGCTCAGGCGCTTTTTACTTCGGAGCAAGGCAAAACGAGCACGCGCTGTGTCATTCCACAAAAAAGCCCTGGCAAAGGATCGTTGATCCCAGGCATTTTGTGGAATGGCATCGTGTTCAGCCAGCCGCCACTCCGGGCCTCCCGCGCTGCCTCAAGCGCGTGAATTTAATGGAGATAAGAACATGAGCATTTTCAACAAAGTCACCAAGTCCTTCCAATGGGGCCAGCACAAGGTCACGATGGAAACCGGCGAAATCGCCCGCCAATCCAGCGGCGCCGTCGTTGTCGACATGGACGGCACCGTGGTGCTGGCCACCGTGGTCGCCAAGACCGATGCCAAGCCCGGCCAGGACTTCTTCCCCCTGACGGTCGACTACCTCGAGAAAACCTACGCCGCCGGCCGCATTCCCGGCAGCTTCTTCAAGCGCGAAGGCCGTCCCAGCGAATTCGAAACGCTGACCTCCCGCCTGATCGACCGTCCCATCCGCCCGCTGTTTCCTGAAGGCTTCTTCAACGAAGTGCAGGTCGTGGTCCACGTGCTGTCGCTCAACCCTGAAGTTGAAGGCGACATTCCCGCGCTGATCGCATCGAGCGCCGCGCTGTCCGTTTCCGGTATCCCGTTCAACGGCCCCATCGGCGCCGCGCGCGTGGCCTACATCGACGGCCAGTACGTGCTGAACCCCGGCAAGACCCAGCTCAAGGATTCGAAGATGGACCTCGTCGTGGCCGGCACTGAAGCCGCCGTGCTGATGGTCGAGTCCGAAGCCCAGCAACTGTCCGAAGAAATCATGCTCGGCGCCGTCGTGTTCGGCCATGAGCAAGGCAACATCGCCATCAACGCCATCCACGAACTCGTGCGCGACGCCGGCAAGCCCGTCTGGGACTGGCAAGCTCCCGCGAAGAACGAGCCGCTGATCGCCCGGGTCAACGAACTCGCCGGCGCCAAGCTGCAGGCCGCTTACCAGATCCGCGCCAAGCAAGCCCGTACGCAAGCCTGCCGTGTGGTGACTTCCGATGTCATGGCCGCGCTGAAGGCCGACGGCGTGGAATTCGACAGCGTGGCTGTTGAAGGCATGCTCTTCGACATCGAAGCCAAGATCGTGCGCAGCCAGATCCTGGCCGGTGAGCCCCGCATCGACGGCCGCGACACGCGCACCGTCCGAGCCATCGAAATCCGCAACAGCGTGCTGCCCCGCACCCACGGCTCGGCCCTGTTCACGCGCGGCGAAACCCAGGCGCTGGTCGTGACCACGCTGGGCACTGAGCGCGACGCGCAGCGCATTGACGCGCTGTCCGGCGACTACGAAGACCGCTTCATGCTGCACTACAACATGCCTCCCTTCGCCACCGGCGAAACCGGCCGTGTCGGCAGCCCGAAACGCCGCGAGATCGGCCACGGCCGCCTGGCCAAGCGCGCGCTGGTTGCCGTGCTGCCCACGAAGGAAGAGTTTCCCTACACCATGCGCGTGGTGTCTGAAATCACCGAGTCCAACGGCTCCTCGTCCATGGCTTCGGTCTGCGGCGGCTGCCTGTCGCTGATGGACGCCGGCGTGCCGATGAAGGCACACGTGGCCGGTATCGCCATGGGCCTGATCAAGGAAGACAACCGCTTTGCCGTGTTGACCGACATCCTGGGCGACGAAGATCACCTGGGCGACATGGACTTCAAGGTTGCGGGTACCACCTTCGGTATTACCGCGCTGCAGATGGACATCAAGATCCAGGGCATCACCAAGGAAATCATGCAGGTCGCGCTGGCCCAGGCCAAGGAAGCCCGCATGCACATCCTGGGCAAGATGCAGGAAGCCATGGGCCAGGCCAAGGCCGAAGTCTCCGACTTCGCACCTCGCCTCTACATCATGAAGATCAACCCCGAGAAGATCCGCGACGTGATCGGCAAGGGCGGTGCCGTCATCCGCGCGTTGACCGAAGAAACCGGCACGCAGATCAATATCGAGGAAGACGGCACCATCACCATCGCCTCGAACGACAGCACCAAGGCCGACGAGGCCAAGCGCCGCATCGCCGAGATCACCGCCGAAGTTGAAATCGGCAAGGTCTATGAAGGCCCGGTCACCAAGATCCTCGATTTCGGCGCACTGATCAATCTGTTGCCCGGCAAGGACGGCCTGCTGCATATCAGTCAGATCGCCCACGAGCGCGTCGAGAAGGTCACCGACTACCTGAGCGAAGGCCAGATCGTCAAGGTCAAGGTTCTCGAGACCGACGAGAAAGGCCGCGTGAAGCTGTCGATGAAGGCCTTGCTGGACCGCCCGGCCCAGGACCAGGACCGGGGCTGATTCGCACGGGCCATGGATGTTGCGCCGCTGGCGCCCGAATGCCGGGCGCGGTGGCGCGAATGAGTTGCATACCCCATGAAAGCAGTTGAAATTACCTCTTACGGCGCGCCCGAGGTGTTGCGTCTGGGCGCCCGCCCGGCGCCCGTCGACGGGCCCGGCGAGGTGGTGATCCGCGTGAGCGCCAGTGGTGTGAACCGCCCTGACGTGCTGCAGCGCACGGGTAATTACCCGGTGCCGCCGGGTGCCTCCGACATCCCGGGCCTGGAAGTCGCCGGTGTGATCGTTTCTGGCGATGCCAAGGCCATGGCCGCGGCCGGCCTGAAGCAGGGCGACCGTGTCTGCGCGCTGGTCGCGGGAGGCGGTTATGCCGAGCTGTGCGTCGCGCCTGTCGGCCAATGCCTGCCGGTGCCCGAGGGCCTGAGCGACGTCGAGGCAGCATCGTTGCCCGAAACTTTCTTCACGGTGTGGAGCAATGTGTTCGAGCGTGCGCATCTGCAGCCCGGTGAAACCCTGCTGATCCAGGGCGGTTCCAGCGGCATAGGCGTCACGGCCATCCAGATCGCCAAGGCCATGGGCGCCACGGTGTTGGTGACGGCCGGCAGCGACGACAAATGCGCGGCCTGCGTCGCCCTGGGTGCCGACCATGCCATCAACTACAAAACCAGCGATTTCGCCGAAGAGGTGAAGCGGCTCACGAACGGGCAGGGCGTCAACGTCATTCTGGACATGGTGGCCGGCAGCTATGTGGCGCGTGAAATCGAATGCCTGGCCGAAGACGGCCGCCTTGCCATCATCGCGGTGCAGGGCGGCGCCAAGGCCGAGATCAACGCCGGCCTGGTGCTGCGCAAGCGCCTGACCATCACCGGCTCCACCCTGCGTCCACGCTCCGTCGAATTCAAGGCAGCGATTGCGAAATCACTGAAAGAAAAAGTCTGGCCGCTGATTGCTCGCGGCGCCGTCAAGCCGGTGATCCACAGCACCTTTGCTGCAGCGGATGCCGCCAAGGCCCACGCGCTGATGGAATCCAACCAGCATGTCGGCAAAATTGTTTTGACCTGGTAAGCCAAAGATGAAAAAACTCATTGCAGGAAACTGGAAGATGAACGGCAGCCTGGCGGCCAACGCGGCCCTGCTGGACGCGCTGGCGCAAGGTCTGGGTCGGGCGCCGGCCTGCGAGGTCGCCGTTTGCGTTCCCGCGCCCTACCTGGGGCAGGTGCAAGCCATGCGCTCCGCACAAGCCGGCCTTTCGGCCATCGAACTCGGCGCGCAGGATGTTTCGGCGCATGCCTCGGGTGCTTACACGGGCGAGGTGAGCGCCGCAATGCTCAAGGATTTCGGTTGCCGCTTTGCCATCGTCGGCCACTCGGAGCGCCGCCAATACCACGGCGAAACGGATGCACTGGTGGCCGACAAGGCCAAGGCCGCGCTGGCAGCAGGCATCACACCCATCGTCTGCGTGGGCGAGACCCTGGCCGAGCGTGAAGCCGGCCACACCGAAGAAGTCGTCAAGCGCCAGCTGGCAGCGGTGATTCACACCAACGGACACTGCATCAGCGAAATTGTCGTGGCCTATGAACCGGTGTGGGCCATAGGCACCGGCAAGACGGCATCGCCCGAAGAAGCCCAGGCTGTGCATGCGGTGTTGCGCGCACAGTTGAAGGCCGCCACGGACCAATTCGCGCGTGTGAAAATCCTGTACGGCGGCAGCATGAATGCGGCCAATGCGGCAGCGCTGCTGGCCCAGCCCGACATTGACGGCGGCCTGATTGGCGGCGCCTCGCTCAAAGCCCCCGATTTCCTGACCATTGTTGCTGCGGCCCGCGCATAGCGAACGCAGAACGCTAGAACGCCAAGAACGCTATTAATTTAGGAGTAGATATGAATGTTGTATTGACCATTGTCCTCGCCGTGCAAATGCTTTCGGCGATCGGCATGATTGGCCTGATCCTGGTGCAGCACGGCAAGGGCGCCGACATGGGCGCGGCTTTCGGTAGCGGCGGCTCGGGCAGCCTGTTCGGTGCCAGCGGCAGCGCGAACTTCCTGTCACGTACCACCGGTATCCTTGCGGCGCTGTTTTTTGCATGCACCTTGCTGCTTGCTTACTTTGGCGGCAGCGCACTGCCGCGCAGCAGCTCCAGCGTTCTGGAAGGCGCTGCAGTGACCGCGCCCGCGCCCGCCGGCGCGGCTTCCGGTGCTGGCCAGATCCCCGCGACCACGGCACCCGCGAGCGGCAGCGCCGCGGTGCCTGTGCCGCCCGCACCCGCTGCGTCGGGCGCTGCGCAAATCCCGACGAAATAACCTAATTTGCTGCCGCCTCCCGCTGGGGGCGGCGCTATTTCGGGGTAAACTCTAAGACTGTCTGGAAAGCCAAAACCGCAAAGGTTTCCTCATGCCATCCAGGCAGCTAAATACCGCGGACGTGGTGAAATTGGTAGACACGCTATCTTGAGGGGGTAGTGCCGAAAGGTGTGCGAGTTCGAGTCTCGCCGTCCGCACCAGATTGACAAGCATCGGCAGCAACGCTCCGGCGATGCTGTCGGCTCAAACGGCAAGCTGAAACAAACCGCGCAGGTGGCTTTTCAGAAGTTGAATCCACGATGAACCTCGATCAATACCTCCCTGTTCTCCTGTTCATTCTGGTTGGTGTGGGTGTCGGCGTGGTGCCCCAGGTCCTGGGGCGTTTGTTGGGCCCCGTGCGTCCTGACAGCGAAAAAAATTCCCCTTACGAATGCGGCTTCGAGGCTTTCGAAGACGCCCGCATGAAATTCGATGTGCGCTACTACCTGGTCGCCATCCTCTTCATTCTGTTTGACCTCGAAATCGCCTTCCTCTTTCCATGGGCCGTGGCGCTCAAGGAAATCGGCCCCGTCGGTTTCTGGTCCGTCATGATTTTCCTGGGCATTCTGGTCGTGGGCTTCGTCTACGAGTGGAAAAAGGGTGCGCTGGACTGGGAATAAGAAGCCAGGAATCCCGAGGGTTCGAGGTTCTCCAGGCGGATTCCGCCACAAAGGTACGGGTATGTCACTTGAAGGTGTTTTCAACGAAGGCTTCATGACCACGAGCTACGACTCGGTGGTGAACTGGGCCAAGACGGGTTCGCTCTGGCCCATGACGTTCGGCCTGGCCTGCTGTGCCGTCGAAATGATGCATGCGGGTGCGGCGCGCTACGACCTCGACCGCTTCGGCATGTTGTTCCGCCCCAGCCCGCGCCAGTCCGACCTGATGATCGTGGCCGGCACGCTGTGCAACAAGATGGGGCCGGCCCTGCGCAAGGTCTACGACCAGATGTCCGAGCCGCGCTGGGTATTGTCCATGGGCTCGTGCGCCAATGGCGGCGGTTACTACCACTACAGCTATTCCGTGGTTCGCGGTTGCGACCGCATCGTACCTGTTGACGTCTACGTGCCAGGCTGCCCGCCCACGGCCGAAGCGCTGATGTACGGCATCATCCAGCTGCAGCAGAAAATCCGCCGCACCAACACGATTGCGAGGGCATAAAACATGTCCTCTTCCACCGTGTCCATGGAGCAACTCGCCGAAACGATTCACGCCGTCCTTGGTGACAAGGTCAAAAGCCTGAAGAACGCGCTCGGCGAAATCACCCTCACAGTCTCCGCCGCTGATTACCTCGCGGCCGCCACCTTGCTGCGCGATGCGCCCGGCTGCCGCTTCGAACAATTGATCGACCTGTGCGGTGTCGACTATTCCGAATACCGGGATGGCCAGCACGACGGCCCGCGTTACTGCGTGGTATCGCACCTGCTGTCGGTCAGCCTCAACCAGCGCGTGCGCCTCAAGGTGTTCTGTGCCGATGACGATTTCCCTGTCGTGGATTCGCTCAATGGCATCTGGAATTCGGCCAACTGGTTCGAGCGCGAGGCTTTCGATCTCTACGGCATCATCTTCGAAGGCCACAACGACCTGCGCCGCATCCTGACCGACTACGGTTTCATCGGTCATCCTTTCCGCAAGGACTTCCCGACCACGGGCCATGTGGAGATGCGTTACGACCCCGAGCAAAAGCGCGTGATTTACCAGCCGGTCACCATAGAGCCGCGTGAGATCACCCCGCGTGTGATCCGTGAAGACAATTACGGCGGGCTGCAGTAAGCGGTTCCGGCAAGAGATACCCCATGGCTGAAATCAAAAACTACACGCTCAACTTTGGACCGCAGCACCCTGCAGCGCACGGCGTGCTGCGCCTGGTGCTCGAACTCGACGGTGAAGTGATACAGCGCGCCGACCCGCACATCGGCCTGCTGCACCGTGCGACCGAAAAGCTCGCCGAAAGCAAGACCTACATCCAGTCGCTGCCCTACATGGACCGGCTGGACTACGTCTCCATGATGTCCAACGAGCACGCCTACTGCCTGGCCATCGAGAAACTGCTCGGCGTGGATGTCCCGGTGCGCGCGCAGTACATCCGCGTGATGTATGCCGAAATCACGCGCCTGCTCAACCACCTGCTGTGGCTGGGCGCGCACGGTTTCGACTGCGGCGCGATGAACATCCTGATTTACTGCTTCCGCGAGCGCGAGGCCCTGTTCGACATGTACGAGGCCGTCTCCGGCGCGCGCATGCACGCGGCTTACTTCCGTCCCGGTGGTGTCTACCGCGACCTGCCCGACAGCATGCCGCAGTACCGCGTCAGCAAGATCAAGAACGCCAAGGCCATCGCCGCGCTCAATGAGAACCGCCAGGGCTCGCTGCTCGACTTCATCGAAGACTTTGCGAACAAATTCCCCACTTATGTCGACGAATACGAAACCCTGCTGACCGACAACCGCATCTGGAAGCAGCGCACCGTCGGCGTGGGCGTGGTCTCGCCCGAGCGCGCCCTCAATCTCGGTTTCACCGGCCCCATGCTCAGGGGCTCGGGCATCGCCTGGGATTTGCGCAAGCAGCAGCCCTACGACGTCTATGACAAGATGGACTTCGACATTCCCGTCGGCAAGACCGGCGACTGCTATGACCGCTACCTGGTCCGCGTCGAAGAGATGCGCCAGTCCAACCGCATCATCAAGCAGTGCGTCGATTGGCTGCGCGCCAACCCCGGCCCCGTGATCACCAGCAACCACAAGGTTGCCGCGCCGGACCGCGAGTCCATGAAGTCCAACATGGAAGAGCTGATCCACCACTTCAAGCTCTTTACCGAAGGTTTCCACGTGCCCGAAGGCGAGGCCTATGCAGCGGTCGAGCATCCCAAGGGCGAGTTTGGCATCTACATCGTCAGCGATGGCGCCAACAAGCCCTACCGCTTGAAGATTCGCCCGCCTGGATTCCCGCACCTCGCGGCCATGGACGAAATGTCGCGCGGCCACATGATCGCCGACGCCGTCGCCGTGATCGGCACCATGGACATTGTGTTCGGTGAGATTGATCGCTAAACCGGATGGTTTCCCCCATGATTTCTGAACAAACCAGGGCACGCTTCGACCGCGAAGTCGCCAAATACCCCGCGGACCAGAAGCAGTCGGCCGTCATGGCCTGCCTGACCATCCTGCAGGAAGAGCAGGGCTATGTCAGCGCCGAGGGCGAAAAGGCCGTGGCCGAGTACCTCGGCATGGCGCCGATCGCCGTGCATGAGGTCACCACCTTCTACAACATGTACAACCAGCGTCCCGTTGGCAAGTACAAGCTCAATGTCTGCACCAACCTGCCGTGCCAGTTGCGCGACGGCGCCAAGGCGCTCAAGCACCTGGAGCACAAGCTGGGCATCGCCATGGGCGAGACCAGCGCCGACGGCCTCTTCACGCTGCAGCAATCCGAATGCCTGGGTGCCTGCGCCGATTCGCCCGTGATGCTCGTCAACGACCTCACCATGTGCAGCTTCATGAGCAACGAGAAGCTGGACCAGCTCATCGATGGCCTTAAATCCGCCGAGGCAAAGCAACCATGACGCTCGCATCCCCGTCCACTCCCAGCGCGGCCGCGCAAAGCGTGCTGTCCCAGTTCGCAGCCACCGGTGTGCAGACCTGCTTCCACGGCCGGCACATCAACCCGCAAATCCTGGCCGACCTTGACGGCAGCAACTGGCGGCTCAAAGACTACGAAGCGCGCGGCGGCTACCAGGCCCTGCGCAAGATCCTGAAGCAGGACGGCGGCGAGGGCATGACGCCCGACCAGGTCATTGCCGAAGTCAAGGCTGGTAGCCTGCGTGGCCGCGGCGGCGCGGGTTTCCCGACCGGGCTCAAATGGAGTTTCATGCCGCGCCAGTTCCCGGGCCAGAAGTACCTGGTCTGCAACTCGGACGAGGGCGAGCCGGGCACCTGCAAAGACCGTGACATCATGCAGTACAACCCGCACAGCGTGATCGAGGGCATGGCGATCGCCGCCTATGCCATGGGCATCAGCGTGGGCTACAACTACATCCACGGCGAGATATTCGCGACCTACAAACGCTTCGAGGAAGCCCTGGAAGAGGCGCGTGCCGCCGGCCTGCTGGGCGACAACATCTTCGGCAGCGGCTTCAGCTTCCAGCTCCATGCCTCGCATGGTTTCGGCGCCTACATCTGCGGTGAGGAAACCGCGTTGCTCGAGTCGCTCGAAGGCAAAAAAGGCCAGCCGCGCTTCAAGCCGCCGTTCCCGGCCAGCTTCGGCCTCTACGGCAAGCCCACCACCATCAACAACACCGAGACCTTCGCGGCCGTGCCCTGGATCATCCGCAACGGCGGCCAGGCTTACCTCGAGTGCGGCAAGCCCAACAACGGCGGCACCAAGATTTACTCTGTCTCGGGCGACGTCGAGCTACCCGGCAACTATGAAGTGCCCATGGGCACGCCGTTCTCCAAGCTGCTCGAACTCGCCGGTGGCGTGCGCAAGGGCCGCACGCTCAAGGCCGTGATTCCCGGCGGTTCCTCGGCACCGGTGTTGCCGGCTTCCATCATGATGGAATGCACCATGGACTACGACTCCATCGCCAAGGCCGGCTCCATGCTGGGTTCCGGTGCGGTGATCGTCATGGACGACAGCCGATGCATGGTCGAGTCGCTCAAGCGCCTGTCCTATTTCTACATGCACGAATCCTGCGGCCAGTGCACGCCTTGCCGCGAAGGCACGGGCTGGCTCTGGCGAGTCGTGGACCGCATCCACAACGGCCACGGCAAGCAAACCGACATGGACCTGCTCAACTCCGTGGCCGACAACATCCAGGGCCGCACCATCTGCGCGCTGGGCGATGCCGCGGCCATGCCTGTGCGGGCCATGATCAAGCACTTCCGCCATGAGTTTGAAGCCATGATCAAGACGCCAGCCCATCAGGCTCCCACATCCCAAGTTTCGGCCGCTGCGCAAGCCTGAGTCGCGGAAAGAAAAAAATATGGTTGAAATAGAACTCGACGGCCAAAAGGTGGAAGTGCTTGAGGGCAGCACGGTGATGCATGCGGCCGAAAAAGCCGGCTCCTACATTCCGCACTTCTGCTATCACAAGAAACTCAGCATTGCCGCCAACTGCCGCATGTGCCTGGTTGATGTGGAGAAAGCGCCCAAGCCCATGCCGGCCTGCGCCACGCCCGTCACGCAGGGCATGGTGGTGCGCACCAAGAACGACAAAGCCATCAAGGCCCAGAAGGGCGTGATGGAGTTCCTGCTGATCAACCACCCGCTGGACTGCCCGATCTGCGACCAGGGCGGCGAGTGCCAGCTGCAGGATCTGGCCGTCGGCTACGGCGGCAGCGAATCGCGCTATGAAGAAGAAAAGCGCGTGGTTTTCCACAAGGACGTTGGCCCGCTGATCTCCATGCAGGAGATGAGCCGCTGCATCCATTGCACGCGCTGCGTGCGTTTCGGCCAGGAAGTGGCCGGCGTGATGGAGCTCGGCATGTCGCACCGCGGCGAGCATGCCGAGATCGAAACCTTCGTCGGCATGTCGGTGGACTCCGAACTGTCAGGCAACATGATCGACATCTGCCCGGTCGGCGCGCTGACCAGCAAGCCTTTCCGCTACAGCGCTCGCACCTGGGAGTTGTCGCGCCGCAAGGCGGTCAGCCCGCACGACTCGACCGGCGCCAACCTGATCGTCCAAGTCAAGAGCAACAAGGTCATGCGCGTGGTGCCCCTGGAGAACGAGGACATCAACGAATGCTGGCTCGCCGACCGCGACCGCTTTTCCTACGAAGCCCTCAACAGCGATGAGCGCCTGACCAGCCCCATGCTCAAGCAGGGCGGCGAATGGAAAGCCGTTGACTGGCAGACTGCGCTCGAATACGTGGCCAACGGCCTCAAGCAGATCAAGGCCGACCATGGCGCCAGCAGCATCGGCACCCTGGCCAGCCCGCACAGCACGCTGGAAGAGCTTTACCTGGCCGCCTCGCTGATGGGCGGCCTGGGCAGCGAGAACATCGACTACCGCCTGCGCAACGCCGAATTCACCGCACCCTCGGCCATCCGCTGGCTGGGCACTTCCATCGCTTCGCTGTCGCAGCTGCAGCGTGTGCTGGTGGTCGGCTCCAACCTGCGCAAGGACCACCCGCTGTTCGCGCAGCGCATACGCCAGGCCATCCGCAAGGGTGGGGCGCTGAGCACCATCAATTCCGCCACCGAGCTGGCAGGCGCCGAGGCCTGGGCCATGCCCATCGCCAACACCTTGCTGGCGGCGCCTGAAGCCTGGGCCAAGGCCCTGGCCGACGTGGCCGCCGCGATTGCCGCCGAAAAAGGTGTTGCCGCGCCCGCCGCCGGCCAGGCCACCGATGCCGCCAAGGCCATTGCCAAGTCCCTGCTGGGCGGCGAACGCAAAGCCGTTTTGCTGGGCAACGCCGCGGCGCACCACGCCAAGGCCTCCAGCCTGCTGGCGCTCGCCAACTGGATTGGCGCGCAGACCGGTGCCACCGTGGGTTACCTCACGGAAGCCGCCAATACCGTCGGTGCCCAATTGGCCGGCGCCTTGCCCACCGGCAAGGGCCTGAATGCCGGCCAGATGCTGGACGGCCAGCTCAAGGCCGTGATCCTTCTCAACAACGAGCCCGAGTTCGACTCGGCAGCGGGGGCCAGGGCCAAGTCCTCGCTCAACAACGCCCAAATGGTGGTGACGCTGAGCCCCTTCAAGGCCAACATGGCTTTCAGCGACGTGCTGCTGCCCATCGCTCCCTTCACCGAAACCCCAGGCACTTTTGTGAACGCCGAAGGCCGTGTGCAGAGCTTCCACGCCGTCGTCAAGCCGCTGGGCGATACGCGTCCGGCCTGGAAGGTGCTGCGTGTGCTCGCCAACCTGCTGGGCTTGCCCGGCTTTGATTTCGAATCGTCGCAGGACGTGCTCAAGCAGGTCGCCGGCGCCAACGCTGCGCAACTGCCCGTCGACAAACTCGGCAACAGCACGCAGGCCGCCATCGACCTGTCGGCAGCGCCCGTCCAGGCGCCCGCGGTGGCAGGCATTTACCAGCTTGACGGCCTGGTTCGCCGTGCGACCTCGCTGCAACTGACGGCGGATGCGCGCCAGGCCGCCGGCGCTCAAGCGCAGCTTGAAGGAGCAGGCGCATGATTGATGGAATCTACGCCTTCGGCCAAGGATTGATGGGTGGCATCTGGCCGGCTACGGTGTGGCCCGTGCTGTGGACGCTGATCAAGATCGTCTGCGTACTGGCCCCGCTGATGGGCCTGGTGGCCTACCTCACCTTGTGGGAACGCAAGGCCATCGGCTTTACCCAGATCCGACTCGGCCCCAATCGCGTCGGGCCTTTCGGGCTGCTGCAGCCGATCGCCGATGCGCTCAAGCTGCTGACCAAGGAAATCATTGTTCCCACGGCGGCCAGCAAGGGCTTGTTCGTGCTCGGCCCCATCATGACCATCATGCCGGCCCTGGCCGCGTGGGCCGTGATTCCCTTCGGGCCTGAAATCGCTCTGGCCAACATCAATGCCGGCCTGCTGTTCCTGATGGCCATCACCTCGCTGGAGGTCTACGGTGTAATCATCGCGGGCTGGGCGTCCAACTCCAAATACGCCTTCCTGGGTGCCATGCGCGCCTCGGCGCAGATGGTGAGCTACGAGATTGCCATGGGCTTTTGCCTGGTGGTGGTGCTCATGGTGTCGGGCAGCCTCAACATGACCGACATCGTGATGAGCCAGGGCAGGGGCATGGCGGCCGGCAGCGGCTGGACTTTCCTGTCCTGGAACTGGCTGCCATTGCTGCCGATCTTTGTCGTCTACTTCATCTCCGGCCTGGCTGAAACCAACCGCCATCCTTTTGACGTGGTCGAAGGCGAATCCGAAATTGTGGCAGGCCACATGGTCGAGTACTCGGGCATGGCTTTCGCGATGTTCTTCCTCGCCGAATACGCGAACATGTGGCTGGTCGCCATCCTGGCCGTGCTGATGTTCCTGGGCGGTTGGCTCCCACCTGTTGAAGCCCTGAGCTTCATTCCGGGCTGGATATGGCTGGGCGCCAAGACCTTTGTGGTCGTCACCATGTTCCTGTGGGTGCGTGCCACCTTCCCGCGTTTCCGTTACGACCAGATCATGCGCTTGGGCTGGAAGATTTTTATTCCCGTGACCCTGGTCTGGCTGGTCGTCGTCGGTGCCTGGATGCAGACCTCCTACAACATCTGGAAGTGACTATGGCCCCCACGCTTTTCACTTCGCCTTCGGCTACGTGTAATGCGCTGCCCCCCGAGGGGGCGCTGCGCCTGCGGCCCGGCCCTTCGACAAGCTCAGGACAGGCCAAGGCCGGTTCCGCGGCCCCTGCTGGGGCAGAGCCTTTTGCGAGCCCCCTTTATTTGACTCAGTTGCGCAGGAAATCATCATGAGCGCCGTAGCTTCCATCAAAGACTTTGCGTCGAGCTTCATGCTCACCGAGCTGTTCAAGGGCATGGCCCTGACCGGCAAGTACATGTTCAGCCGCAAGATCACGGTCCAGTTTCCCGAGGAAAAGACTCCGCTGAGCCCGCGTTTTCGCGGCCTGCACGCGCTGCGCCGCTATGACAACGGAGAAGAGCGCTGCATTGCCTGCAAGCTCTGCGAGGCGGTGTGCCCGGCGATGGCCATCACGATTGAATCTGATGTACGCGAAGACGGCAGCCGCCGCACCTCGCGTTACGACATCGACCTGACCAAATGCATTTTTTGCGGCTTCTGCGAGGAAAGCTGCCCGGTCGACTCCATCGTCGAAACCCATATCTTTGAATACCACGGCGAAAAGCGCGGCGACCTGTATTTCACCAAAGAGATGCTGCTGGCCGTGGGCGACCGGTATGAGTCGGAAATCGCCGCGAACCGCGCGGCGGATGCCAAGTACCGCTAAATCCGCTGAGCCTACTTCCCCTTCAGCTGGCTCAAGAAAGAATCCACAACAACATGGACGTTAAAACAGGTCTTTTTTATGTTTTCGCCGCGGTGCTGCTGTTTGCGGCATTCAAGGTGATTACCGCGCGCAATCCGGTGCATGCGGCGCTGTACCTCGTGCTGGCATTTTTCCAGGCGTCCGCCGTCTGGATCCTGCTCAAGGCCGAGTTCCTGGCCATCACGCTGGTGCTTGTGTATGTCGGCGCCGTGATGGTGCTGTTCCTGTTCGTCGTGATGATGCTGGATATCAACATCGACAGCATCCGCAAAGGTTTCTGGAAGCATTTCCCGCTGGCCGGTTCGGTTGGCGCCATCATCGCGCTGGAAATGTCCTACGTGCTGATGGGCGGCTTCCGTGAGCCGCCCAAGGTCGCGGCCGCCGCCGGCCAGATCGGCGCGCAGGTGTCCAACACCAAGGAACTCGGCAAGCTGCTGTATTCCGAATACCTTTATCCGCTGGAAGTCGCCGCGGTGATCCTGCTGGTGGCCATCATTGCCGCCATCGCGCTGACCCTGCGCGCGCGCAAGGACTCCAAATACCAGAATCCCTCGGAGCAGATTCGGGTCAAGCGTTCTGACCGCGTGAGCCTGGTCAAGATGAAATCCGTCGTGGCCGCGCCGGTTGTCGCCGCGGCCGCACCCGCCGAGGAGAAGAAGGCATGACGCTCACTCTGGGACATTTTCTTTCGCTGGGCGCGATGCTGTTCGCGCTGTCGATCATCGGCATCTTCCTGAACCGCAAAAACCTGATCGTGCTGCTCATGGCCATTGAGCTCATGCTGCTGGCGGTCAACATGAATTTTGTGGCTTTTTCCTATTACCTGAACGACATGGCCGGCCAGGTGTTCGTGTTCTTTATCCTGACCGTCGCCGCGGCCGAATCGGCCATAGGCCTTGCGATCCTGGTGCTGCTGTTCCGCAACAAATCCAGCATCAACGTCGACGAACTCAATACGCTCCAGGGCTAAAAATAAAATGAGCCAAACCCTTTCAGCCTCTGCCTTGCTGGCCGTCCCGCTGGCGCCGCTGGCCGGCGCCCTGGCGGCCGGTATCCTCGGCACTTCTTTCGGTGGCAACTGGATAGGCCGCCGCATGTCGCACAGCCTCACCATTCTGGGTGTGCTGGTGGCTTTCATCATCTCTGCCATGACGCTCAAGAGCGTGGCCGTTGACGGTGCGCGTTTCAATGAGACGCTCTACACCTGGATGAGTGTTGGCGGCCTGAAGATGGAAGTCGGCTTCCTGGTCGATGGTCTCACGGCGATGATGATGTGCGTGGTGACCTTTGTGTCCCTGATGGTGCACATCTACACCATCGGCTACATGGAAGAAGACGATGGCTACAGCCGCTTCTTCGCCTACATCTCGTTGTTCACCTTCTCCATGCTGATGCTCGTCATGAGCAACAACATGCTGCAGCTGTTCTTCGGCTGGGAGGCCGTCGGCCTGGTGTCCTACCTGCTCATCGGCTTCTGGTTCAACAAGCCGACCGCCATTTTCGCCAACATGAAAGCCTTCCTGGTCAACCGCGTGGGCGACTTCGGCTTCATTCTTGGTATCGGCTTGATCGCTGCCTACGCCGGCACGCTGAACTACGGCGAGGCTTTTGCCAAGGCCGATGAGCTTTCCAAGCTGACCTTCCCCGGCACCGGCTGGATGCTGGTGACTGTGGCCTGTATCTGCCTCTTCATAGGCGCCATGGGCAAGTCGGCGCAGTTTCCGTTGCACGTCTGGCTTCCCGATTCCATGGAAGGCCCGACCCCGATCTCCGCGCTGATCCACGCGGCAACCATGGTGACGGCTGGCATCTTCATGGTGGCGCGCATGTCGCCGCTGTTTGAACTCAGCGACACCGCGCTGAGCTTCATCATGGTGATAGGCGCCATCACGGCGCTGTTCATGGGCTTTCTCGGCATCATCCAGAATGACATCAAGCGCGTGGTCGCCTATTCAACGCTCTCGCAACTGGGTTACATGACGGTGGCGCTGGGCGCCTCGGCGTATTCCGTCGCGGTCTTCCACCTGATGACGCACGCCTTCTTCAAGGCGCTGCTGTTCCTGGCGGCGGGCTCGGTCATCATCGGCATGCACCACAACCAGGACATCCGCTGGATGGGCGGCGTGCGCAAGTACATGCGCATCACCTGGATCACCTCGCTGCTGGGTACGCTGGCGTTGATAGGCACGCCCTTGTTTGCGGGTTTTTACTCCAAGGACAGCATCATCGAGGCCGTGCATGAAAGCCATCTGGCGGGCGCCGGCTTTGCCTATTTCGCGGTGCTGGCGGGCGTCTTCGTGACGGCGTTCTATTCCTTCCGCCTGTACTTCCTGGTCTTCCACGGCAAGGAGCGTTTTGACCAGAACCCTGACGCTCACCACCATGGCCACGACGACCACGGCCACCATGGCGATCACCATGAGCCGCATGAGTCCCCCTGGGTGGTGACGGTCCCGCTGATCCTGCTGGCGATCCCCTCGGTGGTCATCGGCTTCCTGACGATTGAACCCATGCTGTATGGCGAGTTCTTCAAGGGCGCCATCTTCGTGAACCTCGAGAAACACCATGCCATGGAAGAGCTCAAGCAGCTGTTCCGCGGCCCGTGGCAGATGGCTTTGCACGGCCTGACGGCACCGCCGTTCTGGCTGGCGCTGTCGGGCTCGGTGCTGGCCTGGTACATGTACATGATCAACCCGGCGCTGCCCGCCGCGATCAAGCGCATGTTCATGCCTGTCTTCACGCTGCTCGAAAACAAGTACTACTTCGACTGGTTCAACGAAAACGTTCTGGCTCGCGGCACCCGCCTGCTCGGTACCGCGCTCTGGAAGGGTGGCGACCAGAAGCTGATCGACGGCGCCTTGGTCAACGGTTCCTGGAAGCTGGTCGGCTGGGTGTCCGGCGTGGTGCGCCGGCTGCAGTCCGGTTACATCTACCACTATGCCTTCGGCATGATCATTGGCGTGTTTGTGTTGATGACGTACTTCGTCTGGCTCAATCGCTGAGCGGGTCAACAACATCAAGGAAGAACAAGAATGGGTTTGTTGAGTCTTGCGATCTGGATACCGATTTTCTTCGGTGTGGTTTTGCTGGCGCTGGGCCGTGACGAGCAGGCGCGCAGCGTTCGCTGGGTCGCGCTGATTGGCGCGGTCGTCAGTTTCCTGGTCACACTGCCTTTGTACAGCGGCTTCCAGCTGGACACCTCGGCCATGCAGTTCGTCGAGAAGGCCGGCTGGATACAGCGCTTCAACGTCAACTACCACCTGGGCGTCGACGGCATCTCGCTGTGGTTCGTGCTGCTGACGGCCTTTATCAACGTGGTGGTCATCATCGCCAGTTGGGAAGCCATCACGACGCGTGTGAACCAGTACATGGCTTCCTTCCTGATCCTGAGCGGGCTCATGATCGGCGTGTTCACGGCGCTGGATGGCATCCTGTTCTACGTGTTCTTCGAAGCCACGCTGATCCCGATGTACCTGATCATCGGCATCTGGGGCGGCCCGAACAAGATTTACGCGGCTTTCAAGTTTTTCCTCTACACACTGCTCGGTTCACTGCTGATGCTGGTGGCGCTGATCTACCTGTACAACAAGTCGGGCTACAGCTTTGACATCCTGACTTGGCACAAGCTGCCGTTGGGCGGCACGATACAGACGCTGCTGTTCTTCGCTTTCTTTGCGGCCTTTGCCGTCAAGGTGCCGATGTGGCCAGTCCACACTTGGCTGCCCGACGTGCACGTCGAGGCACCTACCGGCGGCTCCGCCGTGCTGGCAGCCATCATGTTGAAACTGGGCGCTTACGGTTTCCTGCGTTTCTCCATGCCCATCGCGCCGGACGCCGCGCATGAATGGGCCTGGCTGATGATCACGTTGTCGCTGATCGCCGTCATCTACGTCGGCCTGGTCGCACTGGTACAGCAGGACATGAAAAAGCTGGTGGCCTATTCATCGGTGGCCCACATGGGTTTTGTCACGCTGGGCTTTTTCATCTTTAATGACCTGGGCGTTTCCGGCGGCCTGGTGCAGATGATCGCCCACGGTTTTGTGTCGGGCGCGATGTTCCTGTGCATAGGCGTGCTGTACGACCGCGTCCATTCGCGTGAGATCGCCAGCTATGGCGGTGTGGTCAACACCATGCCCAAGTTCGCGGCTTTTGCATTGCTGTTTGCCATGGCCAACTGCGGCCTGCCGGCCACGGCGGGTTTCGTCGGCGAGTGGATGGTGATTCTGGGCTCCGTCAAATACAACTTCTGGATAGGCGGCGCAGCGGCGACGGCACTCATTTTCGGCGCGGCCTACACGCTGTGGATGTTCAAGCGCGTTTACCTCGGTCCCGTGGCCAATGAAGACGTCAAGGCACTCACCGACATCAACAGCCGCGAGTTCCTGATGCTGGCCATGCTGGCCGTCGCTGTGCTGTACATGGGTATTTATCCCAAGCCGTTCACGGACGTGATGAACACCTCGGTCGCCGACCTGCTCAAGCATGTCGCAGTCTCCAAGCTGAACTGAAGCCAACCGAGCAACTACAAAGAATTCAGATGATAGACAAACTCTCCTGGATCTCGGTTTACCCCGAACTCATCCTCCTGACCATGGCCTGCGTGATCGCGCTGGTGGACCTGGGCGTCAAGACACCCCAGCGCACGCTCACCTATGTGCTCACCTTGCTGACACTGGCCGCTGTGGCCGCCATGGAGGCCGCCTATGCGGTGGGCGGGCAGACTTTCTACGGTTTCGGCAACATGGTGGTCGTCGACCCCATGGGCGCCTGGCTCAAGTGCTTTGCCTGCATCGCGGTGATGATCACGCTGGTGTACGGCCGGCCCTATGCAGCCGAGCGCGAAATGCTGCGCGGCGGTGAATTCTTCACGCTGAGTCTGTTCGCGCTGCTGGGCATGTTCGCGATGATCTCGGGCCACAATTTCCTGGTGATCTACATGGGCCTGGAGCTGCTGACGCTCTCCAGCTATGCGCTGGTGGCCTTGCGCCGCGACAACGCCATCGCCACCGAAGCCGCCATGAAGTACTTTGTGCTGGGCGCACTGGCTTCGGGCTTCCTGCTGTACGGCCTGTCAATGCTCTACGGTGCGACCGGCTCCCTGGACCTCAATGAAGTGTTCAACGCCATCGCTAGCCGCCAGGTCAGGCACCAGGTGCTGATTTTCGGCCTGGTCTTCATCGTGGCCGGCCTGGCCTTCAAGCTGGGGGCAGTGCCCTTCCACATGTGGCTGCCTGATGTGTACCAGGGCGCACCGACGGCCGTGACGCTGCTGATCGGCGGCGCGCCGCAGCTTGCTGCCTTCGCGATCTGCATACGCCTGCTGGTCGAAGGCCTGCTGCCGCTCGCGATTGACTGGCAACAGATGCTGGCCCTGATGGCAATCGGTTCCCTGCTGGTCGGTAACCTGGCCGCCATCGCCCAGTCCAACCTCAAGCGCATGCTGGCGTTCTCGACCATCTCGCAAATGGGTTTCCTGCTGCTCGGCTTGCTGGCCGGCGTGGTCAACGGCAACCAACTCAACACCGAATCCGCCTACAGCGCGGCGATGTTCTATGCACTGACCTATGTGCTCACCACGCTGGGCGCCTTCGGCATCATCATGCTGCTGGCACGCGCCGGCTTCGAGTCCGAGGACATTGCCGACATGGCCGGCTTGAACCAGCGCAGTCCCCTTTACGCGGGCGTCATGGCCATCTGCATGTTCTCGCTGGCCGGCCTGCCGCCGCTGGTGGGTTTTTACGCCAAGCTCTCCGTCCTGCAGGCGCTGGTGTCTTCGCAGCAGTCCAGCTATATCGCCCTGGCCGTTTTTGCCGTGGTCATGTCGCTGGTCGGCGCGTTTTATTACCTTCGCGTGGTCAAGGTCATGTACTTTGATGCGCCGCTGGCCCACAACGCCCAGCCGGTCACCGGCCCGACGGATGCCAAGGTGGTGCTGGCCATCAACGGCGCGCTCATCCTGATCCTGGGCATGCTGCCCGGCGGCCTGATGACGCTGTGCTCGCAGTCGATCAGCAGCATCGTCAAGTCCCTGGGCTCATGACGCAAACGGCCTCGGTCTGGCTGGTGGTGTTGCTAGCCTTGCTGGCGGCCAACCTGCCTTTCGCCAGCAACCGCCTGTTCGCGGTCTACGCGCTCCAGCAGCCTAAAAACCTCGCCGTCCGGCTGGGCGAGATGGTCGTCTGGTACTTTGTTGTTGGCGGCCTGGGCCTTTACCTGGAGCAGCGGACCGGCCAGATCGCGCCGCAGGGCTGGGAGTTCTACGCCATCACCGGCGCGCTCTTCATCACCTTCGCGTTTCCCGGTTTTACCTGGCGCTACCTCTTCAAGCACCGGCCATGAAGAAAGCCGCGGCGGGCCACGCTGAAGCCGGCAAGCCGGCGGATGCGCATCTGGTGGAGACCCGGTTGTCTTCGGTGGAAATCCTCAAGGGCAACTTCCTCCACGCCATGCGCGACACCGTCGGCCTGCCCGACGGCAGCCAGGCCACGCGCGAATACATCATCCACCCCGGCGCCGTGATGATCGTGGCCCAATGCGACGACGGCCGGCTGGTGCTGGAGCGCCAGTATCGCTATCCCGTACAGGCCGTCATGGTTGAGTTCCCCGCGGGCAAGCTGGACCCGGGCGAAGCCTCACTGGCCTGCGCGCAGCGCGAATTGCTCGAGGAAACCGGCTACACCGCGCGTGAATGGGCACGGGCCGGCGTGCTGCACCCGGTGATCTCCTATTCGACCGAGTTCATCGACATCTGGTTTGCGCGCGGGCTGGTGCAGGGAGCGCGCAAGCTTGACGCCGGCGAGTTCCTCGATGTTTTTACCGCCACGCCCGCTGAGCTGCTGGCATGGTGCGCGAACGGGCAGGTGACCGACGCGAAAACGCTGACGGGTGCGCTCTGGCTGCAAAACGTGCTGTCGGGCGCATGGGTTTTGGACTGGCAGGCCGCCGCCTGATGAGCGCGCGGCGATAATTCGCCTATCTATGAAGGTCCTGAATCTCCAATGTTCGCACCAGCATTCATTTGAAGGCTGGTTTGCGTCTGAAGACGATTTCCAGAGCCAGTTGTCGCGCGGCCTGGTCGAATGCCCGCTGTGCACCGACAAAAGCGTGCAAAAACTCCCGAGCGCGCCGCGGCTCAACCTGGGCGGGCGCCAGGACCGGGATGTTTCCACCAAACACGCCCCAACATCCACGGCAGTCGCGAATGTCCAGGACAGCCCAGGCGGGCGCGACGTGACCGCTGTCACGGGAATGCCAGCCGGCGCAAACGAGGCGCAGCAGGCCGAATTCCTGAGAGCCCTGCGCCATGTGCTGGCCAACACCGAGGATGTGGGAACGCGCTTTGCCGATGAAGCGCGCCGCATGCACTACGGCGAGCAGGAAGCGCGCAGCATTCGCGGCCAGACCAGTGTGCGCGAGGCGGTCGAACTGCTTGAAGAGGGCATTGAGGTCATGCCTTTGCCGCTGCCGGCGGCGGTCAAGGAAACGCTGCAATAGCCGCTTCATCAGGCGCTGGTGTCCGGTCCCGCCAGCGGAAAGGGCTTCACCGACGGCTATGGAGCATCAGGGGGCCTGTCACGACGACGTACGGCAGCCATGGACCCTGCTGAGCACAACCAGGGCCTGAGATGCGCTTCTGAGCAGCCTGAACACCGCATTGCCGGTCACCACCGCGAGCAGGAGCATCGGCAGGTGGCGGATGGAAGCCATCACGAAGGCGGCCGTCGCAGGCCGCCGTCCGCTGGAACCATCGGCCATGCGGCCCATCAGGGGTAGAGGCCGCGCAGTTCGCGCGTGTGCAGGATGCGCTTGCAGGCCACGATGAAGGTCGCGGTGCGCAGGCTGACCTTCTGGTCTTGCGCCACATGCCAGACCGCGGCGAAAGCGTCCTTCATGATCTTGACCAGGCGCTTGTTGATTTCTTCCTCGTCCCAGAAGAAACTGGAGAAATCCTGCACCCATTCGAAGTAGCTGACCGTCACGCCGCCGGCGTTGGCGATCACGTCCGGCAGCACCAGGATGTTGCGGTCGTGCAGGATGTCGTCGGCCGCCGGCGTGGTCGGGCCGTTCGCGCCTTCGATGATCATGCGCGCCTTGATACGGCCGGCGTTGGTTTCGGTGATCTGCTGCTCGAGCGCGGCGGGGATCAGGATGTCGCACTCCACGTCCCAGAACTTGTCGTTGGCGATGACTTCGGCTTCGGCGAAACCCGCCACGCTGCCGTTGGCTTCCACATGCCTGAGCAGTGCCGGCACATCGAGGCCGGCCTCGCGGTAAATCGTGCCGCCGTGGTCCTGCACCGCCACCACGCGTGCGCCGGTTTCGGCAAACAGCTTGCCTGCCACACCGCCCACGTTCCCGAAGCCTTGCACCGCGACGCGCGCGGTCGCGATATCAAGACCGATGTGCTTGGCCGCTTCCACACCCACGGTGAAAACGCCGCGGCCCGTGGCTTCACGGCGGCCCAGCGAGCCGCCCAAGTCAACGGGCTTGCCGGTGACAACACCGGTGGAGGTGGAGCCGGTATTCATCGAGTAGGTGTCCATCATCCACGCCATGATCTGGTCGTTGGTGTTGACGTCGGGTGCCGGGATGTCCTTGTTGGGGCCGATGATGATGCCGATCTCGCTGGTGTAGCGGCGCGTCATGCGCTCGAGTTCTCCGCGCGAAAGCTTCTTGGGATCGACACGGATGCCGCCCTTGGCGCCGCCGTAAGGCACGTTGACCGCCGCGTTCTTCACGGACATCCAGGCTGACAAGGCCATCACTTCAGAGAGGGTCACGTCCTGGTGAAAGCGCACGCCGCCTTTGCCGGGGCCACGCGAGACGTTGTGCTGCACGCGGTAGCCTTCGAAGTGGGCCACGGTGCCGTCGTCCATGTGGATGGGCACGTCGACGATCAGCACGCGCTTGGGACGCTTGAGCGTTTCGGCCCAGCGGGCCAGGCTGCCCAGGTGGGGAATGACGCGGTCGACCTGTTGCAGGTAGTTGCCCCAGGGGCCGAGGTTGTCAGACTGGAGGTAGGAGGGGAGGGGATGGGAGCCCGCGGGAACGGGGCCGTTGGATGAAGCGGCGTGCGACATGAAAAACTCCTTGTGGGATTCCTTGATGGGATTTCTTGAGAGAAAAACTCAGTGCCCCGGAGCTTAAGAGCCTGCCACCGAATAGTCCAAGGCATTGTGCACCGCTATCTATGCAAAAAGTGCATAACCATGGGCTTGAATCCAGAAGCCGATTCAGGGGAGGCGACGCGCCGGTTCTTACACCGTGAACTGCAGCGCCGCCAGCCGTGCGTAAACGCCACCGCGGCTCACCAACTCGGTGTGCGTGCCTTGCTCCACCAGCCGGCCGTGGTCCAGCACCAGGATGCGGTCGGCCTGCTGCACGGTGGCCAGGCGGTGTGCGATTACCAGGGTCGTGCGGCCCTTCATGGCCGACTCCAGCGCTGCCTGCACCATGCGCTCGCTTTCGGCGTCCAATGCGCTGGTGGCTTCGTCGAGCAGCAGCAAAGGCGAGTTCTTCAGCATAGCCCGCGCGATCGCGATGCGCTGGCGCTGCCCGCCCGACAACCGCACGCCGCGCTCGCCCAAAAAGGTGTCGTAGCCCTCCGGCAGGGCCGTGATGAACTCGTGGGCGAAGGCCGCTTTCGCGGCGGCGCGGGTTTCCTCATCGCTGGCCCCGGGCTTTCCGTAGCGGATGTTCTCGAGGGCGCTGGTGGAGAAGATCACCGCATCCTGCGGCACGATGCCTATGCGGCTTCGCAGGTCTTCCAGCGACATGCAGTCGGTACGCACGCCGTCCAGTTCTATGCGGCCCGAGGTCGGATCGTAAAAGCGCAGCAGCAGCTGGAACACCGTGCTCTTGCCCGCGCCGCTGGGGCCGACGATGGCCACGGTTTCACCCGGCGCCACACTCAGGCTGAAATCGCTGAGCGCCGCTTGCGCCGGGCGCGAGGGGTAGTGAAATGTCACCGCCTCAAACCGGATCGCGCTACCCGCCTGCGTCAGCCGTGCCGGTAAAGGATTGGGCGGGGAGGTGACCGGCGAGCGCGAGGCCAGCAGTTCCATCAGCCGTTCCGTCGCGCCCGCCGCGCGCAGCAGGTCGCCGTAGACCTCGCCCAGCACCGCAGCGGCGCTGGCCAGGATGATGACGTAGACCACGGTCTGGCCCAGGTGGCCCGCGCTGATGTCGCCGCGCATCACGGCCTGCGTGCCCTGGTACAGGCCCCACAGCAACGCGGCGGAGGTGGCGATGATGATGAAGGCCACCAGCGCCGAGCGTGCGCGGGCGCGGCGCACGGCGGTGTTGAAGGCGTTCGTCGTCGACTGGTCGAAGCGCGCCGATTCGCGCGCCTCGGCGGTGTAGCTTTGCACCACGGGAATCGCATTGAGCACCTCGGCAGCGATCGCACTGGAGTCCGCCACACGGTCCTGGCTGGCGCGCGAGAGCTTGCGCACGCGCCGTCCGAACCACACCGAGGGCGCGACGATAAGCACCAGCACGCCCAGCACCTGCACCATCAAGTAGGGGTTGGTATAGACCAGCATGCCCAGCGCCCCCAGGCCCATCACGGCATTGCGCAGGCCCATGCTCAGCGAAGAGCCCACGACGGTCTGCACCAGCGTCGTGTCGCCGGTCAGGCGCGACAGCACCTCGCCGGTCTGCGTGGTCTCAAAAAACTCCGGGCTTTGCCGTACCACATGGGCATAGACCGCATTGCGCAAGTCGGCCGTCACGCGCTCGCCCAGCCAGCTCACCATATAAAAGCGGCCCGCCGAAAAAAGCCCCAGTGCGGCAGCCACCCCAAACAGCTCGAAGAAATGCGTGCGCAAGGCCATCAGCTGCTGGCCCTTGTCGGCCGCGCTGAGGCCGCCGTCGATCAGGCCGCGCAAGGCCAGCGGAAACACCAGCGTCGCCACTGCCGCCAGCACCAGAAAGACGGCGGCCAGCAGGATGCGGCCGCGGTAGGGCCGCAAAAAAGGCAGCAGGCCGGAGAGTGAGCGGGGTGAGCCTTTGGCGCCGTTGGCACCGGAGGCTATGGACAAAGAAGAGGAAGAGGGGGCAGAGGAGATTGCCATGCCGCGAGTTTAGTCACAAAGCCTGTAACAAATTGCCTCAACAAAGGCATCCCAGGCAAAAGAAGCCTGCACAAACACAGCCTTGACATTATTTGTCTAGGCATGTATTATTTCGCCCCATGACAGCCAAACCCCCACGCCCGGAAGCTCCCGGCCCCGCCCTGTGCGGCCTGCCGGCCGAGTTTTACTGCGCGAACGACTACGACGCCGGTCAAAGCACCGGCTACCTGATGCGCCAGATCATCAACAGCGTCTCGCAGCAGGTCACACGCGAACTCGAACCCCAGGGCCTCACCAACGCCCAGTGGGTGCCCATGCTCAAGCTTTACCTCGGCAAGGCCTCCACCGTGGCCGAACTGGCGCGCCAATGCCAGCTCGACGCCGGCTCCATGACCCGTTTGCTGGACCGCCTCGAAGCCAAGGGCTATTGCCGCCGCATTCGCTCCAGCGACGACAGGCGCGTGGTGAACATCGAGCTGACGCCCGAAGGCCGCGACGCCGCCAAGGAAATCCCCGCCGTGCTCAGCCGCGTGCAGAACGCCCACCTGGCCGGTTTCTCGGTCGAGGAGTGGCAAAACCTCAAAGGCTATCTGCGCCGCATTCTTGAAACCGCGCATTCCCTCCAAGCTGCGAATGAACAAAATGACAAATAACACCCGTTCCTATCTTCTGGCTTCTTCGTCGCCCGAAGCGGCCTACGCGGGCCGGCGCTTGCCGGTCTGGCGCGCTTCTTTCCGCATGGCCCTGGTCGCCGCTGCCAGTGTGGTGGCCGTGGGCCTGATGGCCACGGGCCTTGCCGGCTGTGCCGACATGTCCGGCATCTCGCCGCAGTCCAGCCTGCGCGATGCACCCTCGCTTGGCCTGACGGCCGATGCGAGTGCGCAGGCCGCGGCGCAGGCGCCCGTGGCTACCGAATGGTGGCGCGACTTCGGTGACGAACAGCTCAACACCCTGGTTGCACAAGCCCTGCAGACCAGCCCCAGCCTCAAGCTCGCGCAGGCACGGCTGGCGCGCGCGCAGGCCGTGATCGAAGTGGCTGACGCCGCCACCTTGCCGCAACTCACCGGCCAGCTTGATTTGACCCGCCAGCGCTACACCGCCAATGGCGCGGTGCCTCCGCCGTTGGCCGGTTCCATCCGCGAAAGCGGCACGGCCCAGCTCAACGCCAGCTGGGAACTTGATTTCTTCGGCAAGAACCGCGCGGCGCTCGACGCCGCGCTGGGCAGCGCCAACGCCGTCGAAGCCGACGCACAGGCCGCGCGCGTGCTGCTGGCCAGCAATGTCGCGCGCACCTACTTCCAGCTGGTGCGCCTCAATGAACAGGCCGATGTGGCACGCCGCACGCTGGCGCAGCGCGAGGAAACCCTGAAGCTGGTGCGCGACCGCGTCGACGCCGGCCTGGACACCCGCCTTGAGTTGCGCCAGAGCGAAGGCGGCCTGCCCGAGGCACGCCTGCAGCTCGAAACCGTGCTGGAGCAGATGGCACTCACACGCAATGCGCTGGGCGCGCTGGTCGGCCAGCCCAACGCCGCCGCCGCCTTGAACTTGCCCGCGCAAGCCGCCATCAAGAACGCCGGTATCTCCGCCACCATTCCCGCTGACCTGCTGGGTCGCCGTGCCGACATCGCCGCCGCCCGCTGGCGTGTCGAGGCCTCGTCCAAGGATGTGGTCAATGCCAAGACCCAGTTCTATCCCAACATCAACCTCGTCGCCTTCGCCGGCTTCTCCAGCATAGGCCTGGGCAATTTGCTGGACTCGGGCAGCCGCCAGTGGGGCGTGGGCCCGGCGCTGCGCCTGCCGATTTTTGACGCGGGCCGGCTGCGCGCCAACCTGCGCGGCAAGACCGCCGACTTCGACGCCGCGGTCGAAAGCTACAACGCCGCCGTGATCGACGCGGTGCGCGACGTTGCCGACCAGGTCGCATCTTCGCAAGCCATCACCCGCCAGCAAGCCGAGCAGCGCGCCGCGCAGGACGCCGCCGAAAGCGCCTACGAAATCGCCGTGCAACGCTACAAGGCAGGGTTGGGCAACTACCTCAACGTGCTCACGGCGGAAACCAGCGTGCTGGCCCAGCGCCGGCTCGCGGTCGACCTTTCGGCTCGCGCGCTGGACACGCAGGTCGCGCTGATACGCGCACTGGGTGGTGGCTACACCCCCGGCCAGGCTGTGCCCGCCGAACGTCAGGCAGCCCTCGCCACTCACTGAACCGCTTCAGACATCAACCATAGCAATACCTCAATACATCACAGCAGGTCACCAATATGAGCGCTACTGAATCTCCTAATTCCTCGGCTTCCACACCTTCCCCGGCACCAGCACCCGCCGGCAACCCCAGGCGCAAAAAAGCGCTGACCGCATTGGCGGCCGTCGTGGCCGTTGCCGGTTTGAGCTGGGGCGCCTATGAATACCTGGTCGCCAGCCATTACGAGTCCACGGACAACGCTTACGTGCAGGGCAACGTCATCCAGATCACGCCGCAAATCGGGGGCACCGTCATGGCCATCATGGCCGACGACACCGATTTCGTGAAAGCCGGCCAGGCACTGGTGCAACTGGACCCGGCGGACGCCAAGGTCGCGCTGGAGCAGGCCGAAGCCGCGCTGGCCCAGGCCGTGCGCCAGGCGCGCACGCTTTATGCCAACAACGGCACGCTGGCGGCGCAGATCGCGCTGCGCGAAGCCGACGTCGTCAAGGCGCAAAGCGATATCGCGCGAGCCAGCGACGACCTCAATCGCCGCCAGTCGCTCACCGGCAATGGTGCCGTGTCCAAAGAAGAACTCAACCACGCCCAGACGCAGCTGGCCACCGCCAAAAGCGCCCTGGCCGCCGCGCAGGCCGGTGTGGCCGCCGCGCGCGAACAGCTCGCCAGCAACCAGGCCCTGACTGAGGGCACCAGCATCGAACAGCACCCCAGCGTGCAGGTGGCCGCTGCCAAGGTTCGCGAAGCCTACCTGGCCACCCAGCGCGTGGGCCTGCTCGCGCCGGTGGACGGCTATGTCGCCAAGCGCACCGTGCAGCTCGGCCAGCGCGTGGCCGCCGGCACGCCCATGATGTCCATCATCCCGCTCAAGCAGGTCTGGGTGGATGCCAACTTCAAGGAAGTGCAGCTGCGCAACATCCGCATCGGCCAGCCCGTCACACTGGTCGCCGACCTGTATGGCAAGAAGGTGGAGTACAAGGGCGCGGTCGCCGGCCTGGGCGTAGGTACGGGGGCGGCTTTCTCGCTGCTGCCCGCGCAGAACGCTACCGGCAACTGGATCAAAGTGGTGCAGCGCGTGCCCGTACGCATCGCGCTGGACGCCAAGCAACTGGCCGAGAACCCGCTGCGCGTGGGCCTCTCCATGGAAGCCGAAGTCGATGTGAGCAACAAGGACGGCAAGGCGCTGGCCGATGCCCCGCGTGATGCCGCCGTGGCGCACACACAAAGCTACAGCGCGCAGGACGATGCGGCCGACAAGGACGTGCAGCGCGTGATCGCCGCCAACACCGGCAAGACAGCTGTGAAGTCGGCCAAAGCCGCCAACCCGGCGAACCCCGTGAGTCCAGCCAAACCTGTGCTCCCCACGGGCGGGGCTGTGTCTTCACCCGCCCAGGCCAGCGGCGAAGCCCAGACCCTGGCGTTGAGCCATGCGCTCTCGCTGTCTGGTAACCGCACGGCACCTTAAGCCATCACTTCCAGCTCAAGCAAGCGCAGCCGCGGCACACCCTGATCGCGGCCCCACCGGCTTCTTCTTCGCAAGGCATTCATGGCTTCCGCACCTGCTTCCGCCTATATTCCACCCCCGCCGCTGACGGGCTCGGCACGCCTGTGGGGCACGTTGGCCCTGTCGGCCGCGACCTTCATGAATGTGCTGGACACGTCCATCGCCAACGTGTCGCTGCCCGCCATCGCCGGCGACCTGGGCGTGAGCCCTAACCAGGGAACCTGGGTCATCACCAGCTTCGGTGTGGCCAATGCGATTGCCGTCCCGCTCACCGGCTGGCTGTCGCAGCGTTTCGGCCAGGTGCGCCTGTTCACGGCCAGCGTCATGCTGTTCGTGCTCACGTCATGGCTGTGCGGCCTGGCGCCGAACATGACCACGCTGATTTTTCTGCGCGTGCTGCAGGGCCTGGTCGCCGGGCCCATGATCCCGCTGTCGCAGGCGCTGCTGCTGTCGAGCTACCCCAAGGCACTCGCGGGCCTGGCCATGGCGCTATGGTCCATGACGACGCTGATCGCGCCTGTCATGGGGCCGCTGCTGGGCGGCTGGATTACCGACAACATCTCCTGGCCCTGGATTTTTTACATCAACATTCCTGTCGGCTTCGGCGCGGCCTTCATCACCTGGAGCATTTTCCGCAACCGCGAAAGCCCCACCAAAAAGCTGCCCATCGATTCCGTGGGGCTGGCGTTGCTGGTGGTCTGGGTCGGCTCACTGCAGATCATGCTCGACAAGGGGCACGAACTCGACTGGTTCCATTCCGGTGAAGTCGTTGCGCTGGCCATCATCGCGCTGGTCGGCCTGGCCGCCTTCATCATCTGGGAACTCACCGAAGAGCATCCGGTGGTGGATCTGGCGCTATTCAAGAAGCGCAACTTCTGGGCCGGTGCGCTCGCGCTGTCGGTGGGCTACGGGCTCTTCTTCGGCAATGTGGTGCTGCTGCCCCTGTGGCTGCAACAGTACATGGGCTACACCGCCACGCAGGCCGGCATGGTGCTGGCGCCTGTGGGCGCATTCGCTTTGCTGCTGTCGCCGGTGGTCGGCAAGAACATCGCCAAGGTCGACCCGCGCCGCTTCGCCGCCTTTGCCTTCATGGTCTTCGCGCTGGTGCTGTGGATGCGTTCGCACTTCAACACCCAGGCCGACTTCAAGACCATCATGATCCCGACCATCATCCAGGGCGTGGCCATGGCCTTCTTCTTCATCCCGCTGGTCACCATCACGCTGTCGGGCATCCCGCCCGAGAAAATCCCGGCCGCCTCGGGCCTGTCGAATTTCGTCCGCATCACGGCCGGCTCCTTCGGCACGTCGATTGCCACCACCATCTGGCAAGACCGCGCCGCCATGCACCATGCGCAGATCAGCGAGTATGTGAACCAGGGCAGTACCGCCGCCAACAGCGCACTCAACGGCCTGGCCGGTGCCGGGCTTACGCCGGAACAGGCCCTGGGCACCATCAACCGCCTGGCCGACCAGCAGGCATACATGCTCGCCGCCAACGACGTCTTTTACGTCTCGGCGGTGATCTTCCTGCTGCTGATTCCGCTGGTGTTCCTGACGCGGCATACCAAGGCAGGGGCGGGGAGCGCGGACGCAGCGGCAGGGGCGCATTAGCCAGTGCGACCTCTGCGCGCCCTTCACTAGGAGGCTGGCAGGGACTTCTTGAAATCGTAGGGGCGGGCAACGCAAGATAACATGTCAATCGCACAGACCTGCAACAGTAGGCTGAAGCTTCGCCGCTCACGTTGGTGGTCCGGCCGTGTTCACGTTGGCTTGATGGGAGGTAGCACTATGGCGGTAAAGAGGGACTACGGCAGCTTTGCTAAGGCTTCTCAAAAGATACTTGGCCCGCTTGTTGCGCCCTATGGGTACGAGCATGTCGGGCATGGCTTCTTTGCCAGGCGCAAGAACAATTGGCTGGAGGGGTTCGGCCTGCAGCAGACGCAGTACGGAGATGGAAGTTTCTGCATCAATATGGGCATAGATGTGCCCAGTCTGGACGCGCGTTGGCTCACGCCAGCCTCTGGTCAGTATTCGCTGCTGATTTCATTTCGTCTCTCAGAGCGCGGGGTCGACCAGGGTGATTGCTGGCTACCCGCGGCTGACAAGGCGCAACTTGCACAGAGCCTGACGGAGCTGGCCTCCTGGCTCCCGCTGGTAGAGACCTGGTTCGCACAGTTAAAAACCATGTCCGATGTTGCGCGCCTCTATCGGAGTCGGACCAGTCTTGTGGAGCTTGGCAAGAACCCCTGGGGTCTGCAACTTTCGGCTGCCAACTATGGCTTCCTCCTTGCGGAGGCAGGAGAGCGCGCCGCAGCACTACTTTGGCTGAGGGAAGCGGAGAGGTTGATGAGCCTTCCCGTCTACTATGCGCCTGGATGGACGGAGATACTGCACGAGAAGATCAAGGGTGCTCGACTGCAAAAACCTACAGGCGATGAAATCCGCCAGCTGGAAGCTGTTCGGGCCTCGCTCAGTGGTCTTGAAATCTTGTCGGCGAACTGACTATTGCCGCCTGGCAAGTCGCTGGGGCCGAAGGCTTAGCCGCAGCTCGGGCCTGGCGTTGTGATTGAATTGAAAAAGGTTTCGGCGCTGAAATGGGTGTCGCGGCGAGAAGCCAGGAAATCAGAGTCTCCGGAAAGTCGCAGCAGAATAAAAACGGCCTCTCGGTTACCCGGAGTTTTTACCCACGCAGCCCGTCAGGTGCCCGAAGCATGAGGGCCCGATGGCGCTTCCACTGGCACCAGAATCGCGTTGCCGGTGGCCACCAGCAGCGGCGCGGCCCCTTGTTGCTCCGCATACAGCTCCGCAGTCGCAAACACCTGCTTGCGCCCGGCCTTCACCACACGCCCACGCGCCACGAAGCTGCTGCCCACAGCGGGTGCCAGGCAGTTCACGGAAAAGTGCGAGGCCAGTACACGGCCTGACACGGTAGCGGCGGCATAACCGCAGGCCGTGTCCAGCATCGCGCCTATCAGGCCCGCATGCAGATAGCCGGCGTACTGGCCCATGTCGTCCTCACGCCAGGCCATGCGTATCTCGGCCTCGCCGGCTTTGGCCTGCACGACCTCAAAGCCGGCCCAGCGGTTGAACGAGGCGGTCTGGTTCACCGCCTGCAGGGTGTGGAGCAGTGTGGATTCTGTCATGGCAGGAAATATAGGACGGTCGGGAGTGATGGCCTGTATCGCTGGCGACAGGCCGGGAGCGCTCACTGGCCCGTCAAGGCGAGGTAAGCCTCACGCGTCCCGGGCGACACCGACGCCACGAGCTGCTCATGCGAGGTCTTGTGCCGCACCAGCATGCGCGCCGAGGCGACCGCCTTTGACTTGCAGAACCAGTGGCAGCTGTGCTGCATCAGGAAGAGCTCGGCCGACATGGTGAAGGCTTTGTCTTTGGGCATGCGCTGGGTGCTGTTTTCGGCCGCGTGCAGAATACCCTGGGCGTGGATCGCCAGCATTTTTCGCATGTCGAAAGTCAAGCCGGGCACCAGCCTGGTCACGAAAGGAATCGCGATCGGCAGCTTGCTCGTGCGCGCGTCCGCTTCATCCACCTTGGAAAAGCCGGTGGCAAAACGGGTGAACTGCTCGCACAGCTGGAGTTCAGAGCCGGCCAGCTGGTTCCAGACCTGCTCGCGCCGCTCAGGCTCCTTCTCGCCAAGGGCCCGCAGGTAGCCGTCCGTCAGCATCTCCATCAGCTTTTCGATCTGATACTGGCCCAGGTGGCTGGACAGCAGCGTGATGCGCCGGCGTTCTTCCGAGAGTTTGAGGATGTAGACAACGATGGCGACGCTGGTCACCAGGGTGAAGAATTCCATTGCTGTGGGGGATTTGGGAGATGGGACTGTGAGGGAAGAGTCACCAGTGTAGTCACCCGGCAGCGTCGTCTGGCTTACAGCACTGCCTGCTTGTCAGCCAAAGCCTTGCCCCAGGTCAGCAACCGATAACTCCGATACTCAGGCACAAAATACGGATCACTCTCCACAAGCTCCACCGCGCGCTCGCGCGACTCCACTTCCAGCACCCAAAGCCCGCCCACAAAACCAGCGTCCGGCGCCTCACGCAATCCGCCCGCGATGAGGATTTCGTTTTCATGCGCTCGCAGGTAAGCCAGATGCAGCGGCTCGCGTTCCCGGCGCACGGCCAGCATGCCGGGCTTGTCGTCAAAGAGGGCTATCCAGCGCATGGAATCTCCTGTTGAGGTGTGGTTGAGCGGCGGGCCTACATCCGAAGCGGCTGCGCATACCCCGTCATTTCGAGGTAGCCCATGCCCACCAGTTTGCCATTGCTGTCGATCAGCTCACTGAGCCCTTCCCAATAGATGGCGCCCGTGGATTGGCGGCTGTCGAGTTCCTGGTTGTCGATGACGGCGCGCACGGTATAAAAATCGGCGGGCGTGCGCACTATCCATTCGACCGGGTAGGTGGTTTGCGTCAAAGGGCTTTTCCAGTAGCGCACGGCCTTGAAGACCACCTCGCCGCGGCTGAAGGTATAGAGACCGCCTTTGGGCGAACGGAAGGAGCCGCCGTCCCACAGCGTGCTACCGTCCTTGCCGCGCAGCCGGAAGGCGGTCAGGGCGCTGCCGTCGCTGAGGTTCATGCCTATCCAGTCCCAGCCGGCGGCGTCGGGGTGCAGGATTTCTTCGCTCCATTCGTGGTCCAGCCAGGCCTTGCCGCTGACGGTGAAATCCTGGCCTTTGAGCCGCAGGTTGCCGCGTGTGGCCAGCTGCGGCTGGCTGTAGTAGTAGCTGGCCTGTTTTTCCTCAGGGCCTTTGCGTGACAGGCCTTGCTTGCCTTGCAGCAATACCTCCTGTGTTTCTTCAAACGCCAGCTTGAGCGCGAAATCGCTGGAGGGCAATTCGGCGACGTACCTGCCGTCTTCGGCTTTGAGCGACCAGTCGCGCAGCTTGAGGTCCATGTCATGTTCGCTGGCAGCGGCGATGCCAAAACCGTCGCGTGCGATGCGCTGGTCGTGCCAGAGTTTTTTGCCCTGCACGTCGGTAAGGGCCGCGTGGGCAAAGACCAGTTGCTTGGCGGCGAACTTCGAGGCCATGCCCTGGGTGGCATCCACGCGTGAACGGAAGAAGGTGAGCTGAAAGCCGAAAACTCGCTGGCCCGCGTCGGCGCTGGCCTGGCCCGTGATGTACCACCACTCGGTGCGAAATTCAGGATGGGCGCCGCGGTCGCGCGGAAACACCAGCGTTTTGGCGGGCAGGGCCCGGGCCGGGCTGATAGCCGGGCCCCATCCGGCCAGCGCCGCGCCGGCCAGCAGCAGGCTGCGCCTGGGCACCAGGGTAGGAGAGAGATGCATGGGCTTCCTAAACCGCCGCGGGCCGCAACAGCTTGGCCATACGCGCCTGGGCAGCGCTGCAGTCACCGATTTTGTTGGTCACCCATTCAGCGTTGTAGTAGGTCGGCAGGTAGCGCTCGCCGGAGTCGCATAGCAGCGACAGGATGGAGCCCTGCTCGCCGCGCGCCAGCATCTCATGCGCCAGCGTCAGCATTCCGACCAGGTTGGTGCCTGTCGACGGCCCGACGCGGCGACCCAGCAATTGCGAAAGCGCCTGCATGGCGGCCACCGAATCAACGTCGGCGACCTCCACCATGCGGTCTATCACCGTGCGGATGAAGCTGGCCTCCACGCGCGGGCGGCCTATGCCCTCGATGCGCGAGCCCGCTGCGGTCAGGCCGGCATCGCCGCTGCGGTGGTAGGCGGCAAAGACCGAGCCGGCCGGGTCGGCCACGCAAAGCCGGCTGTCATACCGCTGGTAGCGCACATAGCGGCCTATGGTGGCGCTGGTGCCGCCCGTGCCCGCGCCCACCACGATCCAGCTCGGCACCGGGTGGCGCTCGCGCACCATCTGGCTGAACATGCTTTCGGCGATGTTGTTGTTGCCGCGCCAGTCGGTGGCGCGCTCGGCATAGGTGAACTGGTCCATGTAGTGTCCGCCTGTTTCCTGGGCCAGTTTGCGGGCTTCGTCATACACCTGCGCGGCGCTGTCCACCCAGTGGCAGCGCCCGCCGTAAAACTCGATCTGCGCGACTTTTTCGGGTGAGGTGCTGCGCGGCATCACCGCGATAAAGGGCAGGTTCAGCAGGCGCGCGAAATACGCTTCGCTGACCGCCGTGGAGCCGCTGGAGGCTTCCACGATGGTAGAGCGTTCATGGATCAGGCCGTTGCATAGGGCGTAGAGGAACAGCGAACGCGCCAGCCGGTGCTTGAGGCTGCCGGTAGGGTGGGTCGATTCGTCCTTCAGGTAGAAATCAATGCCGCGCGCGGCGAACTCCGGCAGCGGCAGGGGAATCAGGTGGGTATCGGCGCTGCGCTGGTAGTCGGCCTCAATGCGGACGATGGCGGCGCTGAGCCAGGAACTGCTGGAGGTATGGGGGAGCGTCATGGCCCTGATTTTGGCAGCAAGCCATGCGGCCGCCAACGCTTGCTGTACCGGATTTCAATGCCGGTGGAGCTTCCACGACGACGCCTCGCCAAACAGCGCAGGAATCTCGCTGCGGCCTATGCCCAGGTCGCTCAGTTCATGGCTGCTCATGGCCATCAGTTCGTCCCGTTGCAGGCGTGTGAGCGCCGGCCGCGGCGAAAACCATGAGGCGCCCAGCATGCGGCCCAGCCTGCGCAGCGCCGCCGGCAGGCCCGCGAGGCGGTGCAGGCCGCATGCGAGGGTGAAGCCCGGTGAGACGGTGGGGATGGCGGCGGAAGGCATGGGGTGCTCCTTGTGGGTGGTGATGGTGTGGATGAAGCCAGGCGCCCATGGTGCAATTTATTCTGGTATTGTGAAAGTTGAGTTTTCTGATTGAAACCATCAGAGTTTCTGATGGTGGATTGTTGAGGAGAGATCTTCCATGCGCGAATTGAACCTGGACCAGCTGCGCACGCTGGTCGCCATTACCGACCTGGGCACTTTCTCGGCCGCGGCGCAGGGCCTGCACCTGGCCCAACCCACCGTCAGCCTGCATGTGAGCGAACTCGAAAGCCGGCTGGGCACGCCGCTGGTGGTACGCGGCGGCCGCAAGGTCGAACCCACGCCGGCGGGCGCGGTGCTGGTCGAGCGTGCGCGCCGACTGCTGCGCGATGCCGATGACGCGGTCGACGCCGTCAAGCGCCACGTCGAAGGCCGCGCCGGCCGGGTGCGCCTGGGCAGCACCACTGGTGTGCTGGTTTACTTTTTGCCGCAGGTGCTCAAGGCCATGGAGCAGGCCCATCCGGACATCGATGTCGAGGTCAGCATCCTCGGCTCGGCCGACACCCTGGAGCGGCTGGCGCAGGGCACGCTGGACGTGGGCCTCGTCGCCACGCCGCCGCCGGCGCAGCGCGGCATGGTGATCACGCACTGGCGCAGCGACCCGATGATGGCCTTTGTGCCCAGGCGCTGGAAGGCGCCCAAACACGCCACGCCGGCCTGGCTGGCCGGCAAGCCGCTGATCTTCAACGAGACGCCGACCCATATGTACCGCATGACCATGACCTGGTTTGCCGATGCGGGCTTCACGCCGCGTGCGCGCATCGAACTCAATTACTCCGAGGCCATCAAGAGCCTGGTCGCCGCAGGCTACGGCGCGGCCGTGCTGCCCAGGGAGGAGTCGGAGCAGGAGTCCCATGTGCGGCATGACGTGCAGCTGCTGCCACTCAAACCGGCGCTGGTGCGTGACACCGCCATGGTGCACAGGCCGCTGGAGGCTTTGGACGGCGCCACGCGCAACCTGCTCAAAATCCTCGCGAACTTCCGCCAAGCCTAAGCACAGGTTCTAAGCTGCCGCGGTGATGCCGTCCATGCGCCGCGACAGTTCCGAGCCGCGCCGTTGCAGAAACCGCGTGAGCTCCTCCGCATAGTCGCCGCGCACGGCCTGCCGCACGGAAGCCCGCTGCGCCAGTGCGGCCCGCCAGGCGCGCACTTTGGGCGTGGCTTCAAAAAAGCCGGTTTCACCCAGCTCCTCGAAAACATCGAAATAGCGGAACACGGGGCCGAAGACGGCATCGACCATGCTGAAGGAGTCGCCTGAGAAATAAGGCCCGCGCGCCGGCAGCACGGCCTCCAGCTGCGCGAATTTGCCAGCCAGCTCCCCGCGGCGGGCTTGCAGGGCGGAGGCATCGGGCGCGTTGTAAAAAGCGCCTATGGTGTTCAGCACGGTGGAGCCGAACTCCATCCAAGCGCGGTGCTGCGCACGCTTGAGGGCATCGGCCGGATGCAGGCGCGGCAGCAGGGTGTCTTCCAGGTATTCGCAGATCACGGCCGATTCAAAAACCGGGTCGCTGTCCGCCAGCAGCACGGGTGTTTTGCCCAGCGGTGAGACAGCCTTGAACCAGTCCGGTTTGTTGGCGAGGTCCACATCGCGGCGTTCAAAGTCCACGCCTTTTTCGGCGAGCACAATGGCCGCGCGCTGGACATAGGGGCACAGGGTATGGCTGATGAGGGTCAGTTTCATGACCGTATTCCTTGTTCCTTGTTCGCTCAGCGGGGCGCCAGCAGATTGCTGCGGCGCGCGGCCCAGGCGCCGTCGCCGAGCAGCCACTGAGCGACCGAAGCCACCAGCAGGAACAGCGGGTATTCCCAGCCGCCCTTGGGGCTGGTGAACACCCAGCCGTTGGGCCAGTGCACCCAGACGACGACCGCCAGCACCGGCGCCAGCAGCAGCGAGGCCTGGCGGCCGTAAAAACCCAGCAGCAGCGCGGCGCCGCCAGCCAGCTCCGCCGCGACCACCGCATAGGCCATGAAGCCCGGCAGGCCGACCGATTCAAAAAACTGCGCCGTGCCGGGCAGGGTGAAGACGAAAATTTTCAGCAATGCATGGGTGATCCACATGGTGCCCAGGGCGATGCGCAGAAGCGTGGCGCCGTGGCCGGCGGCGAGGGTTTCGGGGTTGGCGTGAGTCATGGTGAAAGTGCCCGGCAAAGGACCTGTAGTTGAAGGAGCCGCCACTTTATGTTTGCGAAATAACAATGTAAATTAGCATTCATGAAAACATCCATTGCAAAAACGCAATACACCCTGACAGCCTACGACCTGCAAACCCTGCTGGCCCTGGTACGCGGCGCCACGCTGGCCGAAGCCGCGCGGCGGCTGGGCGTCGATGCCTCCACCGTGTTCCGCTCGGTGCAGCGCATTGAAAAAAGCCTGGGCCAGCGCCTCTTCGAAAGGTCGCGCCTGGGCTATCTGCCCACCGAATCCATGCTGGGCCTGGTGCCGCACGCCGAGCGCATAGAGGCCGAGCTGGAGGCCGCGCGCGCCAGCGCCCAGCGCCCGCATGAAGGCGTGGCCGGCCGGGTGCGGCTCACCACCACCGATGCCGTACTGCGCGGGCTGGTGCTGCCTTCCCTCAAGCCGCTGTTGGCGCAGCACCCCTTGCTGCAGCTGGACCTGCGCACCGGCAACGAGCTGGCCAGCCTGAGCCGGCGTGATGCCGACCTGGCCCTGCGCGCCACGCGCAAGCCGCCCGACCACTTGGTGGGACGCAAGCTGGGCACGGTGCGTTTTGTGCTGTGCGGCCTCAAGGCGCAGGCCAAGGCCTTGTCATCGGCGAAGAAGCCCGCGGCGCTGGATGTGCTCGCCGGCTTTGACTGGATTGCGCCTGATGAGGCGCTGCCCGAACACCCCTCGGTGCTGTGGCGGCGCAAGCAGCTGCCTAAAGTCACGCCGCGGCATTATGCCGACGGCATCGTCGCGGTGATGGATGCGATCAAGGTGGGGCTGGGGGTGGGCATTGTGCCCGTCTTCATGCTGGCCGGTGAGCCGGCGCTGGTGCCGCTGGGCGATGTGCTGGAAGGCTGCGAATCAGACCTGTGGCTGCTGGCGCATGCCGAATCGCGCCACCTGCGAAGGATAGCGGTGGTTTATGACCACTTCGCAGCCGGCGTCCGGCTGGATTGATCTGTCCGCAAAATCAAAACGACTGGCTGGCGCTGGAACTGCCGGAAGTCCGGAAGACCACTTCCCCGCTGGGAATGTGCACCACGCGCACTTCCTGTCGGGTCGGGTCGGCGACGCTTTTCACCGCGACGGCGACCGCCAGGGAATAGTCGGCAAAAAGATGGTTGGAACTGCTGGGCGGCAACAGGCTGCCCTTGACCGGATCGACGTTTTCAATGCGGTAGTCATGTGGCGATGCTTTGAGGGATGCCATGGTGAAGACCTCTTTGAAGGATTTCGGTTTCGCAGCTATTTCTTGGGTTGTGGCCTCCATGGTAGAAGCGCAAAGGGGTGCTGTGATGACAATTGCGGGTCAAAAGCGGGATTTTTGAGTAAGCAAAAGAAAGCGCCTTGCCGGGAGCGCGGCAACATTGGAAGAAACTAAGTCTTTAGTTTTTCAGTGCGGTGCCGGCCTTGCGCGCCTTGAGGCAGCGATGGAGTTCCTCGGCGTAGGGCGCGAAGCCGAATACGGCCGAAGCGGCCAGAAGCGTGGCGATGACGGGCGCCGGAAGGCTGTCGGCTTTCCAGGCCCAGCGCCAGTCAGGCACAGAAACTGATGCGCCGAATATCGCGGTGACCTGCGGCCAGTGGCTGGCAGCGAGCAAGGCAAGAGCCGCCAGCGGAAGCGCTTCCAGGTAGGCGTGCACGCTTTGCTCCACGGCGCTGACCTCACGTTTTCCTGCGGCGTAGTGAAGATCCCAATGGCTGGTCAAAGCGTGCGCTGCGAGCAAGGCCAGCAACAGCAAAAGCACGGCCGAAGTCATCTCCAGAAAAACGGCGGCCAACACGCCCACGCCCATCTGCGCCAACATCAGCAGATGCAGCAGTGACTCCTTCACGCCTGTGGTGTGCTCCAGGCCGGCACGACGGTGGCAGGCCCAGTCCGCCACGCCGGCAAGCAACCAGGCCGGCATCACGAGATAGACAAGGATGAAGCGGGCGGCGTCCTGCATGGCGTGCCGCAAACCGTCGTGCTTAGTGCAGGCCCTGGCCCGGGCTGCGTTCCGACAGTTCCAGCTTCTTCATCTCCACGGCCACCGACTTGAGCATGTCCAGCGCGCCCTCCGGCGTCTGCACGATGCCCAGCCAGCCGAAAAGGTGATGGCGCAGGAACAGCAGGATCTTGCCGGTCAAGGGGTCGCAGGCCACCCAGTGGCGCGGTGTGTAGCAGGGCTCCAGCGCGCACAGCGGCGGGCAGTCCAGGGGGTAGGGGGGCTCCAGCTCAGCCCGCAGGCCGGCCAGGTCGGTGACCAGCTCTTCGAGTTCCTCGGCGTGCAGGGTGAGTGGTTGCTGCAGTGTCAGGCTCACGCTGCCGTCCCCGTTCCGGGTGGCCAGCAGGCCATGGGCAAGCTTTGTTGTCACACGCGGCAAGGCAGGTGGCAGCTGGCCGGCCACGCCAGGACGGGGGCCGGCCTGGGGGGTGGGATGAATGGGTGTGCTGGTGGTCATCGCGTGCTCCCATGCGTGAAAGAGTGAAAAACAAGGCCACTGTGGCCAGGGGCTGAATCCCTTGGAATCCTCCCCTGGAATCCCTTGCCCATGGGGGCCAGTGTGCGGCGCAGGGCGGCCGCGGGGCGTGGGAAACCGGCCTTGCCCACTGTAGGACGGTGGGGGAGACTCCCCCCAGCCGTTCGCCATGGCCAGGGCTCGCAAAGGCACTGTGGTGCGGCCCGGCTACCAGTCTTCCTTGACCGCGAGCACCGCATCCCTGCCGGCGGCGGCCCGCCCGGCCAGCCAGGCGGTCAGGGTGCCCGCCCCGACCACGGCGGCGCACAACAGGCCCAGGCGCAGCCAGGGCAGTTGCAGGTCCATGGTCCAGTGAAAGCTTTGCGGGTTGACTACGTAAACCAGCACTGTGGAAACTGCCAGGCCCAGCGCCAGGCCAGCCAGCGCACCTGTCAGCGTCCAGGCCGCGCCTTCGCCGGCTACCACGGCCAGGATCTGCCGCCGTGTCAGCCCCAGGTGGGCCAGCAGGCCGAACTCCTTGCGGCGCGCCAGCACTTGTGCGCTGAAGCTCGCTGCCACGCCGAAAAGGCCTATGGCGATGGCGACCGCCTGCAGCCAGTAGGTCACGGCGAAGCTGCGGTCGAAAATCCTCAGCGAGGTTGCGCGCAGTTCGGTGACCGAGGCCAGTTCCAGCAGGCTGCCCGCACCGGATTGTTTTTCCGCCAGCGCGCGCACCGATCGCTGCACCTGCGCGTCGGCGGTGCTGCCATCCAGCCACAGCGCCAGGTCGTTGGCGCGGTGGTCGCCGCTCAGCCGTTCGAAGTCAGCCCTGGCGATGGCGATCGCGCCGAACTGGCGTGCGTAGTCGCGCCAGACGCCGGCTACATAAAACGGGGCCGCCGAGCCGCCGGCCGCAGCCTGCAATGATTGCGAGAGCGGGCGAAACACCGTGCCCGGACGCGCGCCATACAGGTCCGCCATCGGTTCACTCACATAGATGCCGATGTGCCCGGGCGGCACCGGCAGCAGCGGACCCACCAGCGGCAGTGCGGTGGCCGGGTCGTCCAGCGGGCGCGCGATGAGCGTGACGGCGGGTTTGGCCGGGTCCAGCATCAGCTGCACGGTGCGCGCCGCGCCTACCCGCGCCACGCCGGGCAGGCGGCTCAGCGCCTCGACGAACTCGGGCGAAAAATACGCGGTGTCGCTGGCTGAGCTGCCCAGTGCGGTCCGCACATAAAGGTCGGCCGGCAGCACCACGTCCAGCCAGCGCGTGACCGATTCGCGAAAGCTCGCCACCATCACCGTCAGCGCCACCGCCAGGCTGAGCGAGGCCACCACGCCGCTGACCGCCACGGCCGCGCTCTCGCGCACGCGGCGCGCGCGCTCCACCGCCAGCAGCGGCAGCAGGCGCTGCGCGACCCAGGGGCTGAGCCTGTCGTAAAGCAGCGCGATCAGCCAGGGCAGGGCCGTGATTCCGCCCACCAGCAGCAGGCCCACGGACACATACGCCGCCAGTGGAATGCCGAACATCGGCGGCAGCAGTGCCAGCAGGCCGCCTGCTGCCATCAGGGTCATGCTGAGCCAATGCCCTTTTCCGGCGCAGGTGCCGGCGCCCAGGCCCTTGAGGGTTTGCGCGGGCGGCAGCTTTTGCGCGGCGCGCGCCGGCCACCAGCCGCCCACGGCGGCGGCCAGCACCCCCAGTGCGCCGTAGGTCAGTGCGGCCGAGCCACTCCACTGCAGGCTGGGCGCGACGCCTGAAAAATAGCCACCGCCCAGGTCGCCGCCCAACAGCCGCAGCGCCAGAGCGGCCAGCGCCGTGCCCAGCGCGATGCCCAGCAGGCTGCCAACCAGGCCCAGCAACACCGACTCGGCCAATACCAGTTGCAGCCGTTCGCGGCCGGTGAGGCCCAGCACGCCCAGCAGCGCGAATTGCTGCGCCCGCTTGGCCACGCTGAGCGAGAGCACCGAGAAGACCAGGAAGGCGCCGGTGAACAGCGCCACCAGCGCCAGCACCGTCAGGTTGACGCGGTAGGCGCGCGAGAGGTTGCTCACGCGTTCGGCCGTGTCGGCAGGGGCTGTGGCCGTGATACCGGGCGGCATTTGCAGCGAGGCGATGAAACGCCGCGCCTCGGCGCCGGGCTTGAGCCGCACATCGATGCGCGAAAGCTGGCCGCCCTTGCCGAACAGGTCCTGTGCGGCGGCGATGTCCATCACGGCCAGCGGCCCGCCCGTCGCGCCCACGCTGCCGGCCACGGTCACGCTGCGCAGCTCGAGGCCGCTTTGCAGCCGCAGTGCTGCATCGCCGCCGAACAGCTGCCGCGCCGCGGGGTTCAGAAACACCGTGCCGGGGGCGAAGAGCGCGAAACGGTCCGCGTTGGAAGCGGGGACCGGCAGCAGGGCCGGCGCCGTGGCGCCAACGGCCAGCACGTCCACACCGAGGAGGCGCAGCGGCAGGCGTTCAGCCTTGCCGGTGCCGGTTTGCGCGATGGCGTAAGTGCTGATTTCCAGCACCGGGCTGGCCAAGGCCACCTGCGGGTCGCCGGCCACGCGCTGGTAGAGCTTCTCATCAAAGCCGCCCTGCACGGCGCGCAGCTCCAGGTCGGGCTGGCCGTTGACGGCGCGCACCGCCTGTGAAAACTCGCTGAGTGCCGAGGCATTGATCAACTGCACCGAAAACGCCAGCGCCACACCCAGCATCACGGCCGCCACCGCGGCGGCATTGCGCCAGGGGTGGTGTTGCAATTCCCGCCAGGAGAAGCTTGAGAGCAGGGCGCGCATCGCCTCATTGTGCCTTCAGCTATATCTGTACCGCGTTTACGGGGCCCCGGATGAGACGAAAGACGCATCTGTACCGGTACAGAAAGGACTTACCTGTTCTGTCGGCAGTGCGCTGCCGTCGTTTAAGCTAGCCTCCATCTTTTGACCTGTCCGTTCGCGGAATGAAAGCTCTCCTCGCCATGCAACTCCCAACTTACGACGACGTCAGCGCTGCCGCCGCGCGCATTGAAGGCCATGCGCACCGCACTCCCGTGCTGCAATCAGCTACCGCCCAGGCGCGCTGGGGCGCCCAGTTCTTTTTCAAGTGCGAGAACTTCCAGCGCATGGGCGCATTCAAGTTTCGCGGCGCTTTCAATGCGCTGTCGAAATTCGACGCGGCGCAGCGCAAGGCCGGCGCCGTCGCGTTCTCCTCGGGCAACCATGCGCAGGCGGTAGCGCTGTCGGCGCGCATGCTGGGCATGCCCGCGGTGATCGTGATGCCGCAGGACGCGCCGGCCGCCAAGCTGGCCGCCACGCGCGGCTACGGCGCCGAAGTGGTGCTCTATGACCGGTTCACCGAAGACCGCGAAGCCCTGACCCAGGGGCTGGCCGCTGAGCGCGGCATGACGCTGATCCCGCCATACGACCACCCCGACGTGATCGCGGGCCAGGGAACGGCCGCCAAGGAATTGTTTGAGGAAGCCGGTGCGCTGGACCGCCTTTACGTCTGCCTGGGCGGCGGCGGGCTCACCGCCGGCTCGGCCCTGGCGGCGCGCGCGCTCGCGCCGCATTGCAAGGTCTATGGCGTCGAGCCCGAGGCCGGCGATGACGGCCTGCAGTCGCTGCGTGCCGGCCGCATCGTGCGCATCGACACACCCAAAACCATCGCCGACGGCGCGCAGACCCAGTACCTGGGCGAATACACCTTCGGCATCATCCGCCGCGACGTGGACGACATCCTCACGGTGAGCGACGCGCAGCTGGTGGAGGCCATGCGCTTTTACGCCGAGCGCATGAAGATGGTGGTGGAGCCCACCGGCTGCCTGTCATTCGCCGGGGCCTGCAAGGCGCTGGAAGAAAAGCCGCCGGCCAAGGGCGAGCGCATCGGCATCATCGTGAGCGGCGGCAACGTCGACCTGGCGCGCTACGCGGAGTTGCTGGCCGGGCGCTGAAGCGCAACAAGGGCAAAGGGCACCGGGCTAGGCCTGGGCTGGCTCTCGCCTGCCTGATTCCGGCCTGGTTCGCCATCCGGCCCGGAAATCCAACAAACAATACCCACGCCTGGACAATCTGCGTGGGGCTATCGGTTGAATTCGAATAGGGTTCAGGGTTTTAAAAAAGTGCTTCATCGAAGCACTCCACTTGACCCTGAGGCGCGAAACCAGCGCGCCTGACCCAACGATGTTCAGAACCGACTACCAAAACCCCTTGCGCCGCATCAGCCGTGTCGAGTCCGACCGTGAGAGAAGCTGGCGAGTGTCCGTCCGCCGATATGGGCAGAGCATTGTCAGGGCCTTCACCGACCTGTGTTACGGCGGCAAGCGCAAGTCACTCGCCGCCGCGAAGATTTACCGGGACGCCCTGGAGGCACACATTGCCATGTTTGACGCGGACCATCGCCTGTGGCGCCGTACCCAAAAAAGCAAGGGCAATTCATCGGGAACAGTGGGCGTGGCGCGCTACCTGGCGCCTTCCAAAGTGCCGGGCGGTTTGCCCGCCCCGTATTGGCAGGCTTTCTGGCTGGATACCAAAGGCCGGCGCCAGAGCAAAGTCTTTCGTGTGGGTGTCCATGGTGAGCGCAAAGCCAAACAGCTCGCGCTGCAAGCACATGCCCAGGGCCTGGCCGAGGTGCACGCCGCGCTCCAGCGCAGCGCCTGGACGGAGCCTCCCAACAGCACGCTGGGCAAGGAGCATGAAGCCCTTCTTTTTGCCGCCGCGTTCGCAGCTGAATTGCTGCGGCCTTGATGCCTCAGTGAAGTGATTTAACTGGCGGCCCTTATGCCGCCCGCGCTCAGGTGCAACAGCCGGTCGGCGCGCGCGGCGGCGGCTTCCGAGTGCGTGACCAGCACCAGGGAAGCGCCTTGTTCGCGTGTCTGCGCAATCAAGGCGTCCATTACCAGGGCGGCGGTGGAAGGGTCCAGGTTGCCCGTGGGTTCGTCCGCCAGCAACAGGCCGGGCCTGTGCACCAGCGCCCGCGCGATGGCCACGCGCTGCAACTGGCCGCCGCTGAGCTGTTGCGGCAGCCGCCCGCCCAGGCCGGCCAGGCCCACGGCGCCCAGCATGGCCTCGACCCGAGCCGGGTCCGGCTGTCCCAGCAGCAGCAAGGGCAATGCCACGTTCTGCGCCACGTCCAGGTGCGGCAGCACGTGGAAAGCCTGAAACACAAAACCCACGTGGCGGCGGCGCAGCAGCGCGCGCTCGTCATCGCCGAGCGCGCCCAGGTCCTGGCCCTTGAGCTGCACCGAGCCTTCATCCCAGCTGTCCAGCCCGGCCATGCAATTGAGCAGCGTGGACTTGCCCACGCCCGATTCGCCGACGATGGCGACGAATTCGCCGGGCGCGACATCCAGCGAGACGTGGCTGAAAACCACCGTGTCGTCGCCGTAACGCTTGGCCAGATCGCGGACCTGCAGCTGGTTCATGCCCGGCCCTGTACTTGTGTGGCGACGATATCCAGAACCTGCTCCAGGGCCTGCGGCCCATCGCAGGCCACCACCTGGCGCTGCGGCATGGAGCGCAGCCAGGTGATCTGGCGCTTGGCCAGCTGGCGCGTGGCGAAGATGCCCCTATCACGCAGTTCGCCCACCGCGTAGTCGCCGTCCAGCGCCTCCCAGGCCTGGCGGTAGCCGACACAGCGCATGGATGGCAGGTCCCGGTTCAGGTCGCCGCGCGCGCGCAGGGCTTTGACCTCATCGATGAAGCCGGCTTGCAGCATGGCGTCAAAGCGCAGGGCGATGCGTTCATGCAGCCAGCCGCGGTCTTGCGGTTCCAGCGAAATCAGGGAAGCAGCATCCGCGCCAGTGCCTTGCGCCGCGGATTTTCTGGCGGCACCTTGCGCATGGAAGAAAGACAGCGGCCGGCCCGAGACGCGGAACACTTCCAGAGCGCGCGAGATGCGCTGCGAATCATTGGGTGCCAGCCGCGCGGCGGTGGTCGGGTCGACACGCGCGAGTTCGGCATGCAGCGCGGGCCAGCCTTGCGCCGCGGCTTCATCGGCGAGGGCGGCGCGCACGGCGGGGTCGGCTTTGGGCATGTCGTCCAGGCCGTCAAACAGGGCCTTGAAGTACAGCATGGTGCCCCCCACCAGCAGCGGCAGTTTGCCGCGCGCCTGGATCTCTGAGACCAGGCGGCCGGCATCGGCCACGAATTCGGCTGCGCTATAGGCCTGCAGCGGGTCGCGGATGTCGATCAGGTGGTGCGGCACAGCCGCGAGCTCGGCCGGCGTGGGCTTGGCCGTGCCTATGTCCATGCCGCGATAGACCAGGGCCGAGTCGACGCTGATGATCTCGGCCTCGTGGCGCCGCGCGATCGCCATCGCGGCGGCAGTCTTGCCGGAGGCGGTGGGGCCGGCGATGCAGATGCAGGGAAGGCTCACGTTCACGTGTTTTTCGCGGCGGCCTCATGCGCCGGCTCGCCATATTTGCGCACCACCGTCCAGGCCGTGGTTGCGATCAGCGCGCTCCAGAACCAGATGCCGTGCGTCAGGGGCCGCACCGTGCCGTCCATGTGGGTGCCCAGCCAGCCGCCCATGCCGAAGGCCACCAGCATCATCAGGAAGCCGTTGAGTGCCGACGCCGCGCCGGCCGCCTGTGGAAAGGGGCCGACGGCGCCGCTCTGGCCGCAGGGCTGGTGCACGCCGTGGCCCAGCATGAAGAGGTAAAACGGCAGCATGATGGCCCAGACATTCTGAACGCCGGCCCAGGCCAGCAGGCCCATGGTGCTGCCGCCCGTCAGGCTCAGGCAGGCGGCGATCGCCACCGACCGCCGCACGCCGAAACGCGGCAGCAGGCGGCGGCAGATGAAGGTGCCGGCAAGGTAGAAACTGCACATTGAAAACATCACCAGGCCGTATTGCGTCTTGCTCAGGCCCAGCACCCGGATGAAGACGAAAGAGGAGGCCGCCAGGAAGGTGAAGAGACCACCGTAGGACGCAGCGGTGAGGGCCGAGAAGGCCAGGAAGGTGGGGTGGCGCAGGATGGCCAGCCAGGTGCGCAGCAGCGTGCCGGGGCGCAGGGCCTGTGGATTTTTCTGTGCCAATGACTCTTCAAAGCGCAGGCCGACCAGGGCCAGCGTGGCCGCGCCAAACACGGCGAGCGCCGCCAGCGCGATGCGCCAGCCGTAGAGCTCGGACAGCAGGCCGCCCAGCGGCGCGCTGATGCAGGCCAGCACGCCCAGGCCGCTCAGGCCCTTGGACATGACGCGCGCGCCTTCGAGGGGCTGGTACAGGTCGCGCACGATGGCGCGCGCGCACATCACCACCGCGCCCATGGCCGCGCCTTGCACCACGCGCCAGACGATAAGCAGCAGCATCGAAGGCGCAAAGGTGCTGCCGACCGAGGCCAGGGTGTAGGCCGACAGGCCCCACAGCAGGATGGGCCGGCGCCCGAAGCGGTCGGACAGCGGGCCCCAGATCAGCTGGGAGGAGCCGAAGGCCAGCAACAGGGCGCTCAGCGTGAGCTGGGCCTGCGACATGGGCGCGCCAAAGCCTTCGGTGAGCGCCGGTAGCGCCGGCAGGTAGAGATCGGTGGTGACGGGCTGTATGCCCAGCAACATCGAAAGAATCAATACGACCAGGCCAGCGGGCATGGCCGGCGCCACGGTCTTCGAAACGGAAGCATCCATTCAACTGAGCGTATCAGACAAACCCCTTGGGGGCGGCGCCGCCGCCGGAGTTTCAGCGCAGGCCGGACTTGTACCGGGCGATGGCCTTTGCCCGGAGGTCTTCGCCGATTTCCTTTTCACTTGCCGCGGACACGGCCGGTGCGGCTGGCGCGGTTTCGGCCGTGGCGGAAGCGATTGGCGGCAAGGGTTCACCGCCGCGGGGGCCGAAAATTTTGGTCTGAGCATAGGCAGCATAGCTGCGCAGTCGCTCGTCGTTGCTTTTCAGCGCTTCCTCGATGACTTCCGTGGCGTAGGGCAGGTCATGCAGGAATTGGTGCACATTCAGCGTGCGCCCGAACTCCCGCTTCATCGGGATGACCATGCGCACCGCGTAGGTCATGAGGTCGGAATCGGGTGGATTCATGGTGAGCTGCATGGTGTACGGGTTGATCGCCAGGCGCTCATGCGCCTGAAATCATTTCGCCATGCTGGGCCAGGTCAAGCCCCAGTTGTTCCTCTTCCGGGGTCACGCGAAGGCCTGCGAGGGGCTTGACCACCAGCAAAACCAGCCAGGTCATGATGCCTGCATAGGCAGCAACGGCGCAGGCTCCCATGAGATTGGTCAGCACGGTTGCGGTGACCGGGGCAATTTCCTTCAGTGCAAAGACCGGCGTCAGGACCGTACCAATGAAACCGCCCACGCCGTGCAGCGCAAACACGTCGAGCGTATCGTCGATTCCTGTCGCGCGTTTGAAACGGGTCACCACGAGGAAACAGCCCACACCCGCCGTTGCGCCCAGCACCGATGCGCCGAGGACGCCGACAAAGCCGGATGCCGGCGTGACGGCGACCAGGCCGGCAATGGCACCAGTGGCCATGCCCAGCACGCTGAATTTGCCGCGCTGCACGTATTCGCAGATGCCCCACAGGAACGCGCCGACGCAAGCTGCCACCTGGGTGGCCAGCAAGGCGCCTACGGCGCGTGAACTGGCCTCAAAGGCCGAGCCCGCATTGAACCCAAACCAGCCGGCCCACAACAGCCCCGCGCCGATGATCGTCACCAGCAGGTTGTGCGGCACCATGGGCTCGGTCCCGAAGCCTTTGCGCGGCCCCACCACCTTGGCCGCGACCAGGCCGCTGGCCCCGGCGGCGATGTGTACCACCGTGCCGCCCGCAAAATCCATATGCCCCATGCTGGCGAGCCAGCCGGTGGGTTGCCAGATCCAGTGCGCCACAGGAGCGTAGACCAGTATGGTCCAGAAAGCCGCGAAGAAAATGGTGGCGCTCAGGCGCATGCGCTCGACGGTGGCCCCGATGATCAGCGCGAAGGTGATGATGGCGAAGGCCAGCTGGAACATGAAAAAAGCGGATTCTGGCACGGTGGGGGCCGAGACGTGCGCGCCGACCTTGGCGCCCAGCAGCCCATCGCTCAGTGCGCGGCTCATGTCCCCGATCCAGGGATTGCCGGGGGTGAACGCGAGCGAGTAGGCAATCCCGGCCCATACCAGCGTGACGACGGTGGTCGCCGCAAAGGTGTGCGCCACGATGGAGAGGGCGTTTTTGGCTCGCATCATGCCGCTGTAGAACAGCATGATGCCGGGAACGGTCATCAGCAAGACCAGGACGGTCGAGATCAGCATCCAGGCCGTGTCTGCCCCATTGAATTTCGCGAGCGCCGGCGCTGCCGCGGTTGCGGCTGTTTGGGCGTGCAAGGAGCCCGATGCCAATAGCGGCAGGGCAAGAGCCAGTGAGGTGAAGGCAGGTGACCGGCGGTTTACCAGGACGTGATGCATAAATCCCTCTCGATCGTTAGGTGTATTCGAAAAGGGATGTTACATCCGGCTACATATTATAAATAAGTAAAAAATACCTGTTTGCAAAAAAATATTGGCTAAAACAGTGCGGTAGTACTCATTTTTGAGGACTTGGAAATTGCCGCCGCGAGGCGACGAGGGGGCCCCGCCGGCTTATTGCAGGCCGAAAAGCTGCGCCAGCGCTTGCCGGTACTGTGGCAGCCCGACCAGGTTGGCGTTGTGATGCGAGCCGCCTTCGACCAGTACGAAGCGCTTGGGCTCGGCCGCTGCATCATAGAGCTTGCGCCCCAGGTCGGGCAGTATCAGCCGGTCTTCGCCGCCGTGAACCACCAGCAGCGGCGAGCCTATCTTGTTCACCTTGCGCACGGCTTCGAAGCGCTGGGTGATCAGCAGCGACACCGGCATCCAGCCCCATTGGGGGGAACTGCTGACCACATCGGCGATGGACGTGAAGGTACTTTCGACAATGGTGCCGCGCTCGTCGTTGACTTCGGTCGCCAGGTTGATGGCGATGGGCCCGCCCAGTGAGTGGCCGAAGATGTAACGCGGCCTGTCCGGGTATTTGTGGGCCAGCCAGTCCCAGGCGGCGCGGGCGTCCTCGTAGGCGGATTTCTCTGAGGGCAGCTCCTGTGTGCTTTTGCCGAAGCCGCGGTAATCGATGGCCAGTACGGAAAAGCCCAGTTCCTGCATGCGGCGCATGCGGGGCGCTGAGCCGGTGACGTTGTAGCGCGCGCCGTGCAGGTAAAGCAGTACCGGGGCCTTCTCCGGCTCGGGCCTGTCGCTCTCCAGCCAGAGGCCGTGCAGGCGGACCGGATGGTCTGGGGCGGCGGTGTAGTCTATCCAGACGTCGTCCATGCCGACCGCGGCGGCGGCCCCGCCGCTCCAGGTGCGGTCGCTGGGCTGGAAGATCCAGGCGCGCTGTTTTTCGTCGAGGGTGGCGCAGCCCGCCAGCAGCGCCAGCGCCATGCCAAATGAGGTGAAGAGCTGCCAGCGTTTCATGGTCATGACTGAGTAAATCCTGCCCGAAAAGTTCTGGTAGCTGGTGTTTCCCCTTGTATGGGAGAGGCAGCGTGCAAATTCTCACGCCCGCATGACACTGGCACAACACCCCGCGCAACACCCGGCTGCTGCCGCACGGTAAACGCTCGAAGCCGGGGCTTTTAACGCCCGCGCATGAACAGCGAGTCGAGCTCCCTGATGCTGACCTGCCGCCAGGTCGGCCGGCCGTGGTTGCATTGGTCGGAGCGCTCGGTGGCTTCCATCTGGCGGAGCAGGGCGTTCATCTCGTCCAGCGTGAGCTTGCGGTTGGCGCGCACCGCGCCGTGGCAGGCCATGGTCGAGAGCAACTCGTTCTGTGCACGCTGGATCACCGTACTGGCGTCGTGTTGGGCCAGTTCGGCCAGCACACTGCGCGCCAATTCCACCGCGTCGCCTTGTGCCAGGCTGGTGGGCACGGCGCGCACCGCCAGCGTCTTGGGCGAAAACGGCGTGATTTCCAGGCCCAGCGTCGCCAGTGTTTGGGCACACGCTTCCGCCGTGGCGACCTCCTGCGGGCTGGCGGCAAAGGTGGCCGGGATCAGCAGCGGTTGGCTCGCCAGGCTGGCGCCCCCGCCGCCGTCCATCTGGGTTTTCAGGCGCTCGTAAACAATGCGCTCGTGGGCCGCGTGCATGTCGACGATGACCAGGCCCTGAGTGTTTTCGGCCAGCACATAAATGCCCTGCAACTGGGCAATGGCCCGGCCCAGCGGCCAGTCGCCCGAGGGTAGGGGTGAGGCTTCTTCTGATGCTGCAGCTGTGGGGCCTGCCGCACCGTTCAAGGATGCTGGAGCTGCGGCCGGCGCGGATCCGGGGGCGGGCATGGCGCCATACGAAGATGCGGGCACAAAAATACCGCCCGCCTCGGTGTTGCCTTGGCCGGTCACAGCCGGTACCGGCCACATGGCTTCAAAGTCGGAAACCCGGCTGCCGCCATGGCTGCCTTGGCCGCTATTGCCGCCGAAATTCATGGGGGGTTGCGCCCATCCCTGGCGGGAAAAGGCCTGGTTTTCCCGGGAGACATCCGGGGGCGCCGAGGCGGCCGAGGCAAGACCCGCCTCGGCGGTGGACGAGCGTGGGATCGCCAGCGCGTTTTCGGTGGCATGCCGCACCGCCTGATGCACCTCGCGGCTGTCTCGAAAGCGCACCTCGATCTTGGTCGGGTGCACATTCACGTCCACACGGCTCGGGTCGATCTCGACATACAGCGCGTAGACCGGCTGGCGGTGGCCGTGCAGCACGTCCTCATAGGCGCTGCGCGCCGCGTGGGTCAGCACCTTGTCGCGCACGTAGCGGCCGTTCACATAGGCGAATTGCTGGTCGGCGCGCGAGCGGGCGGCATCCGGGATGCCCGCCATGCCCCAGACACGCACGGCGGGCTGGCCGTCGTGGCGCAGGGCCGAGCTTTCGTAATTCACGGAGACCGACTGCTCGACGAACTCACTGCCCAGCACATCGGCCAGGCGCTGTTCATGGGCCTTGTCGCCGCTGGCGGCGCGCCACTGCTCGACCAGCTTGCCTTCGTGCCAGATGGCAAAGCCGACGTCGGGCCGCACCAGCGCGTGGCGGCGCACGGCCTCTATGCAATGGGCCAGTTCGGTGGCATCGGTTTTGAGGAATTTGCGGCGGGCCGGGGTGGCGTAAAACAGCTCGCGCACTTCCACGCTGGTGCCGCGACTGCGCGCGGCCGGCTTGAGTTCGCCGGTGCGGCCGTCCAGCTGCCAGGCGTGCTCGCTGTCGGCGGTGCGGGACAGCAGGCTCATGTCGGCGATCGAATTGATGGCGGCCAGCGCTTCGCCGCGAAAGCCCATGGTGCCCACGGCTTCGAGGTCCTGCAGCGAGGCGATCTTGCTGGTCGCGTGGCGCCTGAGGGCCACCGGCAGCTCTTCGCGTGGAATGCCGAAGCCGTCATCCTCGACCAGGATCAAGCGCACGCCGCCGGCCATCAGGCGCACGGTGACCTGGGTGGCGCCCGCGTCCAGCGCGTTGTCCACCAGCTCGCGCACCACCGAGGCCGGCCGCTCGACAACTTCACCGGCGGCGATCTGGCTGATCAACTCATCGGGCAGTTCGCGAATGGGGCGGCGGGAGGGGGAAAGCATCATGGAGGGATTTTAGGGGTTTGCCCGCTTTTCGCCGGGGGCGCTCGCCCATGCCCGGACGGCGTGGCGGTTTGTAATATTCTGTTCCATTGTTCATAGCCCGAGGGGAATCATGCCAACAACCACTTTGACCCATAGCGCCATGGCCACCATGCTGCTGCTGGCAAGCGCAGCCGCCACAGCGCAAGCCACGAGCGCCCCAGTGTGCGTGCACGATGAGAGTGTCAAGGAGCGTTTCGTGCCGGTGGAGTTGCTGACCGGCAACCCGATCACCGAGTCGCGCGAACTGATGTTTGCGCCGGTCGACCGTGTCTATCCCTTTGTCGACGAGCTGCCCGATGGCTCCCTGGGCAAAGGCGAGGCCGCGCTCAAAGGGCCCCTCAGTTGGGAAGGCCAGGAGATCTATGAACGCAAGGTGCCGCGCGCGCACGAACGTTTCGCCCTGACGCCGGACCGCACGGCCATAGGCCGCGTCTACGACCAGCGCTTCGGCAATGCCAGCAACGAAGGCAAGTTTCCTGTGGGAAACTGGTCGCAGGGCCAGGTCCGCCGCTACAGCACCACTTATTTTTCTTCCCGCGGCCCGAGGCAGGAAACCACAACCCTTGAGATCGAAAAACTTTCATGCACCTACGAGGGCGTGCCCGGCGCGCTGCAATACGGCTGGAAAACAAGCGGTGGCCTGAGCTACGGTTATATCTATGCGCCCGGCAAGGGCCTCGTGCATGTGATGACACGGGCCGGCGGTCGCTGACGCACCAAAGCCGGAGCGGCGCACCTGTCAGAATCGGGGGATGGAACTAGCAGCCTTTCTCATCGATTTCATCCTTCATGTCGACAAGCACCTGGAGGCCTTTGTCAGCAGCTACGGCACTTGGGTCTATGCCTTGTTGTTCGTGGTTATTTTTGTGGAAACCGGCGTGGTCGTCATGCCTTTCCTGCCCGGCGACTCGCTGCTCTTCGTGGTGGGCGCGATGTGCGGTGTGGGCCTGATGAGTTTTCCGCTCGCAGTGGGCCTGCTGTTTGCGGCGGCCGTGCTGGGCGACCAGTGCAACTACACCATAGGCCGCACCCTGGGGCCCAAGGTTTTCCAGTGGGAAAATTCGCGCTGGTTCAACAAAAAGGCCTTTGACCAGGCCCATGCGTTTTATGAGCGCTATGGCGGCATCACCATCATCGCCGCGCGCTTCATGCCCTTTCTTCGCACCTTCGCGCCTTTTGTGGCCGGCGTGTCGGAGATGACGCGCAGCAAGTTCACGCTGTTCAATCTCGTGGGTGGTGCCTTGTGGGTAGGCGGCATCATCACGGTGGGCTACTTCTTCGGCAACATTCCCTTTGTCAAAACCCACCTCGACAAGATCATCTGGGCGCTGATCCTGGTGCCCGGCCTCATCGTGATCTTTGGCGCCTGGAAAGCCCGGCGCAAGGCGGTATCGGAAGCAGCATCACGCCCTTGAACAAAAAAACGGCTCCCAGGGGCTGAGGCCGGGAGCCGTTTTCATGTCATGCCGTGCCGCCGCACCCGGTCTTGCCGGGCTGCGGAGCACGCGGGCCTGGCGCTCAGCGCTTTTTGCCGACCTCGTTACCGATCAGTGCACCGGCGGCTGCGCCGCCCACGGTGCCCAAGGTGCTGCCAAACACGGCGTTACCCACCAGGCCGCCGGCCACGGCGCCCACGCCGGTGCCGATCTGCGCATTGGTCGGATGGCTGCTGCAACCCGTCACGCCTATCAAGGCCGCGGCTGCGACAGCCGACATCATCAGTTTCGTATTCATGTTGTTCACCTTTGCTGAGAGTTTCAGGCGTCCGCCCTTGGCATTCGCATGGCGAATGGCGTCAGGCTTTTGCCTGGACTCACTGTAGGTGGGCAAGGCTGTCGGGAGGTGTAGGAGAAGGCCACCGGGGGCTGTCGGCTCGTTGTGGTCTTTAGTGGTAGTCCCACCGGAAGTTTTCGCGGAAGAAGGCCCTGGGCCCTAGACGGCGCGGTTGCGCGCCAGCGGCGGATTGCGCGCGAAGTAGCGCTTGATGCCGCGCATCAAGGCATCGGCCAGTTGCACCTGGTACTCGTCGCTGCGCAGCTTGGCTTCTTCGTCGGGGTTGCTGATGAAGGCGGTCTCCACCAGCACGCTGGGAATGTCGGGCGCCTTCAGCACGGCGAAGCCGGCCTGTTCAACTTTCGGCTTGTGCAACTTGCCCACGTTGCCGATCTCGCCCAGCATGGCGCTGCCGAGCTTGAGGCTGTCGTTGATCTGCGCCGTCGTGCTCATGTCCAGCAGGGCCTTTTGCACCTGCGCATCCTTGGCCTTGACGTTGATGCCGCCCACCAGGTCGGCCGAGTTTTCCTTGTCGGCGATCCAGCGTGCGGCGCTGCTGGAAGCGCCTTTTTCGCTCAGCGCGAAGACGCTGGCGCCTTGCGGCCGTGCCGTGAAGAAGGCATCGGCATGGATGCTGATAAACAGGTCGGCCTGCACGCGCCGCGCTTTTTGCACGCGCACGTGCAGCGGCACGAAGAAATCGGTATCGCGCGTCAGGTAGGCGCGCATATTGGGCTGCTGGTTGATGCGGTCGCGCAGGCGATGCGCGATTTGCAGCACCACGTCTTTTTCGCGCGTGCCGCCGGGGCCGACAGCGCCCGGGTCCTCGCCGCCGTGGCCCGGGTCCAGCGCGACGATGACGAGGCGGTCGGTCTTATTTTTGGCGGTGAGAGGCTCCTCAGGCGTGGGCTTGCCCACCGGGCCGGCGGCCGGTCCGGGACTTTTATCTTTGCCGTCCTTGTCTTTTTCCGCAACGGCAGGCGGCGGCGCCGGCTTGCTGTCGGGCTGCTTGCCTGATTGCCGCGCGATCAGGTCGGCGATGGGGTCATGTCCGGTGCCGGCGGGGGGGGGCGTGGTGCCGGGCTGCCTGTCGGCGAGCTTTTCGGCAATCAGGGCTTCGAGCGGGTCGGCCACCTGCGTCGGATACAGATCGAACACCAGGCGGTACTGGTAGGCGGCCACCGGCGGCAGCGTGAATACCTGCGGCTGTATGGGTTGCTTGAGGTCTATCACCAGCCGCACCACGCCGGGCGCGTTTTGCCCCACGCGTATGCCCGAGATGTTGGGGTCGTCGGACTTGACCTTGGCCACCAGTTCGCGCAGCGCCGGGATCAGGTCTATGCCTTCGATGTCCACCGCGAGCCGGGGCGGTTCGGCGACAAAAAACTGCCGGGCCTTGATTTCGCCGTCCGATTCGATGGTGAGCCGCGTGTAGTCCTTGGACGGCCAGACACGCACGGCCACGATGGTGGCGCCGCGCGCGATGTGCTGCACACCCAGCAACAGCACCACGCTGCCCAGCTGAAGGGCGCCGCGGCGGCTCAGGGTGGGGCGCTTCATGCGAGCAGTTCCGCGCCGGTGGGCGTCTGGGCCGTCAGGGTGACGGCACGTGCGTCGTCCGGCAGCACTTCCAGGTGCAGCAGCAGGTCGGGTTGCGGCAGGTGGGGGCCGGCCTTCTCGGGCCATTCGACAAGCTTGAGGCCCTTGGCGGCGAAGATGTCGCGAAAGCCGGCTTCTTCCCATTCGCGCGGGTCGTTGAAGCGGTAGAAGTCGAAGTGCCAGATGTTCATGCCGCCATTGTGGCCCGCTTCGGAGAGCGTGTACGGCTCCACCACCGCATAGGTGGGACTCTTGATGCGGCCCTGCACGCCCAGGCTCTTGAGCAGGTGGCGCACAAAGGTGGTCTTGCCTGCGCCCAGGTCGCCTTGCAGCTCGATCAGCGCGCGGCCGATGGCGGGGTGGTTCGCCAGGGCGCGCGCGAAGTCGGCCGTGCCTTCCTCGTCGTGCCAGGTAATGTTTTTTACAATCGGCGGGTGTCCGCCAGCAACGCTTTGAACAGTCATCAGTTCGTTTCTCAAATTCAGGCTTGGGCGCGTGAGCTTGGATTTTCGCAAATTGGCATTGCCGGCGTCGACCTGTCTTCGGCTGAACCCGGATTATCGGCCTGGCTGGCCGCCGGCTTTCATGGCGACATGCACTACATGGCCGCGCACGGGCTCAAGCGTGCCCGGCCGGCCGAGCTCATTCCCGGCACGGTCAGCGTTATCACGGCACGCATGAACTACCTGCCAGCGTCAACGCCCACCGGGCCCGGCGAATGGCAGGCCCTGGAATTCAGCCGCCTGGAGCGGCCCGCCGAGGGCATTGTGTCGGTCTATGCGCGTGGCCGCGACTACCACAAGATCATGCGCGGCCGCCTGCAAAAACTCGGCGAACGCATCTCGGCGCATGTGGAACAGCTGGGCCACCGTGCCTTCACCGATTCCGCCCCGGTGATGGAGGCCGAACTCGCGGCGCGCAGCGGCCAGGGCTGGCGTGGCAAGCACACTTTGCTGCTCAACCGAGAGGCCGGCTCCATGTTCTTCCTGGGCGAAATCTATGTAGACATCGCGCTGCCGCCCAGCGAGCCGCTGGCGCCGCATTGCGGCAGCTGCCAAGCCTGCATCGATGTCTGCCCCACACGCGCCATTATCGCGCCGCACAAGCTGGACGCCAGGCGCTGCATCTCCTACCTGACCATTGAGCATGCCGGCCCCATACCGCTGGAGCTGCGCCCGCTGATCGGCAATCGTATCTACGGGTGCGACGACTGCCAGTTGATTTGCCCCTGGAACAAATTCGCCCAGCGCAGCGCCTTGCCTGACTTCGACGAACGCCGGGGTCTGACAGGACAGCAACTGGTCACGCTGTTCGGCTGGAGCGAAGAAGCGTTTTTGCGTTTCACCGAAGGCAGCCCGATACGGCGCATAGGCCACGAACGCTGGCTGCGCAACATCGCGGTGGCGATGGGCAATGCCTTGCGCGTGCTGGATGCGGCGGCCGCAATGCCTTTGCGCGAGGCTCTGCGTACTCGTGCCCAGGATTGCAGCGAACTGCTCGCGGAACACATTGAATGGGCCCTGGCCCAATGAGCAATGACATTCAAGTCAAAGACATTCGGTAATATGCCCCGTGCATGAAAGGACACCCTTATGGACCCCACAATTTCCGGCGCTCTCGCGTCGATGTTTGGCGCGGTTGTCGGCGGCGGCATCACTTTTTTCCTGAACCGCCAGCTCCACAAACACCAGCTGGCGCTGGCGCGCGAGCAGCACAAGACCGAGTTCATGGCCGAGGAAACGGCTCGCCATTTCCTGAGCCACAAGGGCTATACCGACCGCTCCTTTGAAACTTTGCAAATGCACCTGGGGGGCTTTGATGAGGATGAACTGCGCAAGATTCTTGTGCGGGCGGGGGCGGTACGGGTTTATCGGGAGGATGGGTCGGAATGGTGGAGGCTGATGAGCCGGATGGGGGAGTTCATCGAGAAGAAGAATTCTTCTTGAACTTGTTTTTGCCGGGTCTTGCTCCGGCGGTGCGTCTCCTGCTGAGGCTTGCTGGCCGGGCAACCCCCGGCCAGCGTCCTCCGCAAAGAGAACAAGGGGGAGCTACCTCAGAACCGCCAACGCAAACGGCAAACTCACCACCCCCAACATGGTGGAAAGCGTCACCAACCCCGCCACATAAGCCCCGTTGTACCCCATACGCGCAGCCAGCACATAGGCACTGGAGGCGGTCGGCAGCGCGGAGAAGGCCAGCAGTATGGTGGTCTGCACAGGCGACAGGTTGAAAGCTTTAGCCAGGCCGAGCGCCACGATGGGCAGCAGCAGGTGGCGTATCGACAGCACGGCCGCCGTCAAGGTTCTGGATTGCGCAAGGTGCGCGAACTGCATGCCTGCCCCGGCCGCCATCAGGCCCAGGGCCAGTGAGGCGGCGCCTATGCGGTTGACGGTGGGCTCCAGCCAGAAGGGAATGGTGAAGCCCAGCAGATTGGCGAGCAGGCCGGAGGCCGTCCCCACAATGAGCGGGTTGCGCACCAGCTCGCCTAAGAAGCCGCGTTGGGCATGCTTTGCCATGGGCCATACCGCGGCGACGTTGAAGAGGGGTACGCAGACGCCGATCAGCACCGCGATGAGTTGCAGGCCTTGTGCACCGGCCAGTCGGTCGGCCAGGGCCAGGGCGATGAAGGAGTTGAAGCGAAAAGCCACTTGCGCGCTGGCCGCGTGTTCGCGCGCGTCGATGTGGCGGCGCAACCAGGGCAGGTGCGGCAGGCTGTAGGCCATGGCAATGCCGGCCACGCCCATGAGCAGGCCGGCGCCTATCAGGCTGGAGGCGGCGCCGAGGTCCAGCGGGCTTTTCACGATGGAGTGAAACAGCAGGACCGGAAACAAAAAGTAATAGACCAGGCTTTCCACCTTGTCCCAGACTGTGCGGTCGAGAGCGGTGTAGCGGCATACCAGGTAACCGCAGACGATAAGGGAAAAGTCGGGGAAAAGAAGCTGGGCGTAGTTCACCGGCCCAAGAATAACCGCAATCCCTTCGGGTTTGCCCTTATGCGTAATCCACAACTGGCGAAGCGCAAAGCAGCGATTACCATTTCAGCTGCTTTTTTACCGCGAGGATCTGAACATGCAACGTCGTTATCTTTTTGCCTGCTCCGTGCTGTCCGCACTGGCGCTGGGCGCCGCCGGCCCCGCGCTGGCGCAGGGGTACCCCAACAAGGTGGTCAAGCTGCAAGTGCCTTTCGCACCCGGCGGCACCACAGACATCGTCGCCCGCGTCATCGCTGAGCCGCTGGGCAAGGCCCTGGGCCAGAGCGTCATTGTCGAGAACAAGGCCGGCGGCGGCGGCGTGGTCGGTGCGCTGGAAATCGCCCGCTCCGCCCCTGACGGCTATACGCTGGGCGTGGCAACGGTCTCCACCACCGCGGCCAACCCGGCGATCAACCCGAAGATCCCGTACAACACGCTGACGGACTTCACACCCATCATCAATATCGCAGCCACACCCAACATCATCGCGGTGCACCCGAGCTTCCCGGCGCGCAACTACAAGGAGTTCGTGGCCGAGCTCAAGAAGAATCCCGGCAAGTATTCCTACTCGTCTTCCGGAACGGGTGGTATCGGCCATCTGCAGATGGAGTTGTTCAAAAGCATGTCGGGTACCTTTGTGACCCACATCCCCTACCGCGGCGCGGGCCCTGCGCTGAACGATACGGTGGCCGGCCAGGTCCCGATGATTTTTGACAACCTGCCTTCCGCGCTGCCCTTCATCCAGCAAAAGCGCCTGATCCCCATCGTGGTGGCCGCGCCGCAACGCGTAGCCGTGCTGCCGGACGTGCCGACCTTCAAGGAAGTCGGCCTGGAGCCGGTGAACCGCATGGCCTACTACGGGATCCTGGGTCCCAAGGGCTTGCCGAAAGATGTGGTCGACAAGGTCAGCGCCGGCGTGAAGAAGTCGTTGGAGGACCCGGCCATACGCAAGCGCATCGAAGATACAGGTTCGCTGATCATCGCCAACACGCCTGAGCAGTTCTCGGCGCAGATCAAGGCCGAGTACGCGGTCTACAAAAAAGTGGTGGACAGCGCCAAGCTCAAACTTGACTGAGCCCGCCGGGCACCAGGCTCGGTAAAAACGCCGCGCGAGAAATCGCGCGGCGTTTTTTGTTATGGTTGCCCCCATGCAAGCACAAAGCCAGTCCAGCATAGACGCATTCATCGATGCGCTGTGGCTGGAAGACGGCCTCTCGAAAAACACGCTGGCGGCGTACCGCCGCGACTTGTCGCTATATGCCGATTGGCTGGCCGCGGCGGAGCGGGGCGGGCGGGCGCTGGATGCCACAGCCGAAGCCGACCTCAACAACTATTTTTCGGCCCGGCATGCCGCGACCAAGGCGACCTCGGCCAACCGGCGCCTCACGGTGTTCAAGCGCTACTTTCGCTGGGCGCTGCGCGAGCGCCTGATCGACGCAGACCCGACACTCAAGCTCCAGTCGGCCAAACAGGCGCTGCGGGTGCCCAAGACCATGAGCGAAGCCCAGGTTGAAGCGTTGCTGGCAGCGCCCGACGAAGGTACGCCGCTGGGGCTGCGGGATCGTGCCATGCTGGAACTGCTGTATGCCAGCGGCTTGCGTGTGAGCGAGCTGGTAGGCCTCAAGACTTTCCACTTGAGCCTCAATGAAGGCGCGCTGCGCGTCATGGGCAAGGGCAGCAAAGAACGGCTGGTGCCCTTCGGCCAGGTGGCACGGGAGTGGATCGTGAGCTACCTAGCCGAGGCGCGGCCGGCCATCCTGGGCGGGCAGCAGACCGACGACCTCTTCGTCACCGGCCACGGCAAGGGCATGAGCCGCGTGATGTTCTGGATGCTGGTCAAGAAATACGCGCAACTGGCCGGCATCCATTCACCGCTGTCGCCTCACACCCTTCGCCATGCCTTTGCTACGCATTTGCTCAACCACGGCGCCGACCTGCGCGCGGTGCAAATGCTGCTGGGCCATGCCGACATTTCCACCACCACGATCTACACCCACGTGGCGCGCGAGCGGCTCAAGGCGCTGCATGCGCAGCACCATCCCCGGGGTTAGATTGACAGGCCCCGAGTCAAAATCTTGCCCTTCAGCTATGGAATGTTTTATGTCGGGATTGATTCAAAGGCGCCGCGCGGCCGCGCTGCTTTTACTTCTAACGCCGCTTGGTGCGGCCCTGGCCCAACCGGCTCCGGCCTGGCCGGCGCGGCCGTTGCGCATCGTGGTGGCCTACCCACCGGGCGGAGTCAGCGATGCTGTGGCGCGCGCCCTGGCCGACAAGCTGTCAGTCCAGCTCGGGACGCCCGTGGTGGTGGAAAACCGCGCCGGCGCCGGCGGCAGCATAGGCATGGACGCGGTGGCCAAGGCCGCGCCGGACGGCTACACCCTGGGGTTTTCGTCCATCAGTCCCCTTGCGCTGAACCCGCACCTGGGCAGGCAGGCTTATGACCCGACCCGGGACATCGCCCCCTTGGCCAGCGTGATGTATTCGCCGGTTGTGCTGCTGGCCACACCGGCCTTCGCAGGCAAGGATTTCAAGGACCTGCTGGCGGCGGCCAAAGCCAGGCCAGGCGGCTTGCGCTGGTCGACCTCGGGGCTGGCCACGGTGGGGCATCTTATGCTGGAGCAAGTCAGCCACGGCGCGAATGTGGAATTCACCCATGTGCCCTACAAGGGCGGTGGCCAGCAGTTGACCGATGCCTTAGGCGGGCAGGTGGAGCTGGTCTCCGCGAACCTCAGCGGGACGCTGATGCAGCACATCCAGTCGGGAAAACTGCGCCCGCTCGCGGTGGGTGCACCGGCACGAATCGAGGCCTTGCCCCAGGTCCCGACTTTTGCCGAGCTCGGCCTGGCGCCAGCCAATCTCACCTCGCTGTTTGGGGTTTTCGCGCCGGCAAAAATTCCGGCGGAACTGCTGCAACGGCTCAATGCCGAAATCAACCAGGCCTTGCGTTCACCCGATCTGCGCAAAAAGCTGCTTGATGCCGAGAATGTCCCGACGGGCGGCAGCGCGGCGGACTTTGCGCGCCAGATCGCCGCCGAGTCGGCCAGCAACGCCCGCATCGTGAAAGCGGCGAACATCAAGGCCGAGTGATTCGACCCCATCGCAGTGCCTTCAGGAACGCGTGCCGTACATATACGTTCGGTTAAAAGGGTAGCTGGACTGCGCGCCGGCCAGGGCGGTGTTGTGCACTTCGCCTGATGGTTTGGCGGCCAGCATCTGGTGCAATGCAATCCAGCCCTGCTCGAAGCTCATGGCGCTGCCGGCCAGGTAGAGCCGGTAGGCCCTCAGGGTTTTCTCGGCGCGCTCGGGGCCGCCGTCCTGGGCCAGCACCTGGCGTGCTTCGTCCAGCCTGGCCTCCAACCCGTCCGACCAGTTCCACAGCGTGCGCGCGTAGTGCGGGCGCAGGTTTTCGGTGTCTACCATTTCCAGCCCGGCGCGCGCCATGTGCTCCAGCACGGCGCTGATGTGCATCAACTCGCCGCCCGGGAAGATGTATTTTTCGATGAAATCCCCCATGCCGGCGCCGAGCTGGCGGTTTTCCAGGCCGCCAGCCGTGATGCCGTGGTTCATGACCAGGCCGCCGGGAGCCAGCAGGCGCATGATCTTCTGGAAGTAGCCGGTCATCTTCGCCTTGCCCACATGCTCGAACATGCCGACCGAGGAAATCTTGTCGAAGGGCTGGTCTTCGGGCATGTCGCGGTAGTCGCGCAGTTCCATGCGCACGCGGCCGCCCAAGCCTTTTTCTTCTATCAGTCTCTGCACGTGCGCATGCTGATTTTTCGACAGGGTGATACCGGTGGCATCCACGCCGTAATGTTCGGCGGCCCACATCAGCAGCCCTCCCCAGCCGGCGCCAATGTCCAGGAAGCGTTCGCCGGGTTTGAGCATGAGCTTGCGGCAGATGTGGTCAAGCTTGGCTTCCTGGGCCTGGGCCAGGCTCATGGAGGCATCGCTGTAATAGGCGCAGGAATACACACGCCGCGGGTCCAGCCAGAGCGCATAAAAGGCGTCCGAAACGTCGTAGTGGAACTGGATTTGCGCCGCGTCGCGGGCGTGGGTGTGGGCTGCCAGGGACTTGGCATGGTGCAGCAGGCTGGACCACCAGCTGGTGTCGCTCTGCACCGGGCTGCCGGGCAGCAGCTTGGTGACGACGCGCATGATGTCGCGCATGGCGCCCTCGAGCTGGAGTTTGCCCTCGACATAGTCCTCGGCCAGGGCGCCTATCTGGCCGGCCTTGAGGCGGGCGATGCTGGACCAGTGGGAAAACGCGAGCTTGACGGGGGCGTTGGCCGAGCCCAGGTACTGGCCCTGGGGCAGTTGCAGGGCGATGTCCGCGGGCAGCCGCGGCATTTGCGATGGGATGTCTGGAACCAGGTGCCGGGTCATGCGCAACTCCTTATTCAAGAGCTTTGCAGTCTAGCGCCTCCCGAAAATCCCTGCCGCCGCCATGCGTAGGAATTCGCCGCGTCTTGACCTAGGGCTTCTATGGGGTCACGGGCCCAGGAGGGCAAGCTCCGCATCATCAAAACCCGCCCGCCGGCGGGCATCCAGGTTCAGCGGGCCCTTGAGCCGGGGCGCCTCGTACTGCCGGGCCAGCAGGGCGTAGGTCGCGACCGGCTCCAGCCCGCGCTGGGCGCACAGCTGGCGGTACCAGTGGTTGCCGATGGCGACATGGCCGATTTCATCGCGCAGGATGATGTCCAGGATGTCCACGGCGCGCAGCGCGTCGGGGGTGCCGACCTTGCGCAGCTTGGCCTGCATGGGCGGGGTGGCATCCAGGCCCCTGGCTTCCAGGGTGCGCGGCACCAGCGCCATGCGAGCCAGCAGGTCGCCTTCGGTCTTGCGTGTCATGTCCCAGAGGCCTGTGTGGGCCGGGAAATCGCCATAGTCGTAGCCCATGGCCTGCAGCTGGGCGCGCAGCAGGCTGAAGTGCAGGGCTTCCTCGGCGGCAACCTGGAGCCAGTCCAGGTAATAGGCGCGCGGCATGCCGCGAAAGCGCCAGATCGCGTCCAGGGCGAGGTTGATGGCATTGAATTCAATATGGGTCACGGCGTGGAGCAAGGCCGCCAGGCCCTCGCGCGTGAAGGGCGAGCGCTTGGGCACATCCAGGTGGGAGCGCAGCTCGGGGCGCTCCGGGCACCCGGGCAGGCCCGGCGGGGCCTGCAGGTCCAACCCGCCCGCGATTTCCAGCGTGCCCGCCTGCGCCATGGCCTGCTGGGCCAGCAGCACCTTTTGCGTGGGGTCGCTCTCCAGCAGCGCCCGCAGCGCTTGCTGGCGCAGTTCTATGGGGAGGGGCGCGACGCTCATAAAGGGGATTGTCGGCGATAGGCCGGGCGCTTCGACGGGCTCCTTACAATCGAGGCAACGGGCTGCCTTAGGGCGGCCGGCCTTCCTTTTTAACCCCCGTCTCCCAACCCAAGCGAAATCCCATGGCCCTCTACCAACTGGACACACTCAGCCCCGATGTTCACGAATCCGCCTGGGTGGCCGACAACGCCCAGGTGATGGGCAACGTCCGCCTGGCCGAAGACAGCAGCGTCTGGTTCGGGGTGGTGATACGCGGCGACACCGAGACGATTTCCGTGGGGCGGGGCTCCAACATCCAGGACAACAGTGTGCTGCACGCCGACATGGGCCTGCCGCTCACCATAGGCGAGAACGTCACCGTTGGCCACCAGGTCATGCTGCACGGCTGCACCATAGGCGACGGCTCGCTGGTCGGCATCCAGGCGGTGGTGCTCAACGGCGCGAAGATCGGCAAAAACTGCCTGGTCGGCGCCGGCTCGCTGGTCACCGAAGGCAAGGAGTTCCCCGACGGCTCGATGATCCTTGGCAGCCCGGCCAAGGCTGTCAGGCAGCTGTCCCCTGAGCAGATCGAGGGTTTAAAAATGAGCGCCAAGCACTATGTAGACAATGCCCGGCGCTACAAGACCGGGCTCAAGAAGATTGCCTGAACACTCAATGACCAAACCAGACAAGTACACACAGGGCACTAAAGATGTGGCTCTCCCGCCAGCCGGGGCCGCGGAACTGGCTTTGCCAGGCCGCAGGCGCAGCGCCCCCTCGGGGGGCAGCGACCCGCGCAGCGGCGGAGCGTGGGGGCCCCATGTCTGAACTACATAAATTTATCTTTGATGGTTTGCCCGTACGCGGCATGCTGGTGCGCCTGACCGGCTCCTGGCAGGAAATCCTCAAGCGCAGGCAGGCGGCTGGAGGGTATCCGGCCGAAGTTACGAACCTGCTGGGGGAAATGACGGCGGCCGGCGCGCTGATGCAGAGCAATATCAAGTTCAACGGCGCGCTGATTTTGCAAATTTTCGGCGACGGCCCGGTCAAGCTGGCCGTGGCCGAGGTGCAGCCCGACCTTAGCCTGCGCGCCACGGCCACGGTGACCGGCACGGTCGACCCGGGCAGCTCGCTGAGCCAGCTGGTGAATGTGAACAACCAGGGGCGCTGCGCGATCACGCTGGACCCGAAAGACAAGCTGCCGGGACAGCAGGCTTACCAGGGCGTGGTTCCGCTCTATGGCGACCAGCGCGAGAAAATCGAAAACCTCGCCGAGGTGCTGGAGCACTACATGCTGCAGAGCGAGCAGCTGGACACCAAGCTGATCCTGGCGGCCGACGGCAGTGTTGCCGCGGGCCTGCTGATCCAGCGCCTGCCGGTCAAGGGCCAGGGCAACCTCGAAGGCCAGATAGACCGCGACGCCAATGAAGACCAGATCGGCGTCAACGAGGACTACAAGCGCATTGCCATGCTGGCCGGCACGCTCAAACGCGAAGAGTTGCTGACCCTGGATGCCGACACCATTCTGCGCCGCCTCTTTTGGGAAGAGCAGGTCAGCCGCTTTGAGCCAGTGGTGCCCAGCTTTGCCTGCAACTGCTCGCGCGAGCGCGTGGGCGGTATGCTGCGCAGCCTGGGCACGGCTGAGATCGAGAGCATTATTTCCGAGCGCGGCAAGGTGGCGGTCGGCTGCGAGTTTTGCGGCGCGCAGTACGAATTCGACCCGGTGGACGCGGCGCAGCTCTTTGCCAGCCAGACCAACCAGCCGCCGCCGAGCTCTACGGTCCAGTAAGGCTCTTAGCGCGCGGCGGAGGCGGTGCGTTGCGCCAGCAGGTCGCTCAGCAAGCGGTGTTCGCAGACAGGGTCGCTGCATTTGTCGCAGACCCACACCCAGGCTTTGCCGCGGGCCTCGTGCTGAGGTTCCCGCAATGGCGGCCCTGGCTGCAAGTGTTCAATAGCCCCCAGTGCCTGCGCAAGGCGCTGCGGGGCGGTGCCGTAGACGACGCAGAAAGGCGTGTTGGCGGCTGCCAGACCTGAACGAATGGAGTGGTCGACGGCCTGCAGGGCTGGGTCAGAGGATTCCAGCCCGCACAGCACCGTCAGGCCGTGGCCGGCCGCCCCGCCAGGGGAAATGGATAGGTCCACCACGCTCACAAGCGCAGTCCAGCCCGCGTCCTTGAGGGCTCGCCCCAGCGCGCGGGCCAGTTCGTTGTTGCCGGTAGGAGAGGCGCCGGTGACGGCAATTTTCAGCACGGCCGACCAGCGGCCCAGCCAAGCGGGACCACAGGCTTGCCGCGCCTACTTGGTGACCTGTACGAAGATTTCATTGGGCTTGACCATGCCCAGTTCGCTGCGGGCTTTTTCCTCGACCATCTCCAGGCCTTCCTTCAGGTCCCTGACTTCCGCCGTGAGCTGATCGTTGGCGGCCTGGGCCTGGACATTTTTGGCCTGCTGTTCGGTCAGCCGGTGCTGCATCTCACGCACGCTGGGAATGCTGCCCCGGCCAATCCACAGTTGCGCATGGAAGATGACCAGCAGCGCAATCAGGACGGCAGGGACGAGTCGTTTTCCCACGTGCGGTTCTATGCTCAGCGCAGGTTGTAGAAGGCCGCGCGGCCCGGGTAGGAGGCGATGTCGCCCAGGTCTTCCTCGATGCGCAGCAGCTGGTTGTACTTGGCCATGCGGTCCGAGCGCGAGAGCGAGCCGGTCTTGATCTGGCCGGCGTTGGTGCCCACGGCGATGTCGGCGATGGTCGAGTCTTCGGTTTCGCCGGAGCGGTGCGAGATCACGGCGGTATAGCCGGCGCGCTTGGCCATCTCGATGGCGGCGAAGGTTTCCGTCAGTGTGCCGATCTGGTTGATCTTGATCAGGATGGAATTGGCGATGTGCTTGTCGATGCCTTCCTTGAGGATCTTGGTGTTGGTGACGAACAGGTCGTCGCCCACCAGCTGCACCTTTTTGCCCAGGCGCTCGGTGAGGGTCTTCCAGCCGTCCCAGTCGCCTTCGGCCATGCCGTCCTCAATGCTGATGATGGGGTATTTGTCGACCCAGGTTGCCAGAACGTTGGTCCATTCTTCGGCGGAAAGGCTCAGGCCTTCACCGGAGAGCACGTACTTGCCGTCCTTGTAGAACTCGGAGGCCGCGCAATCCAGGCCCAGGGCGATCTGCTCGCCGGCCACATAGCCCGCCGCGGAAATCGCTTCCAGGATCATCTGGATAGCCGCTTCGTGGCTGGGCACGTTGGGGGCAAAGCCGCCTTCGTCGCCCACCGCCACGCTCATACCCTTATCGTGCAGGATTTTCTTGAGTGCATGGAAGACCTCGGCGCCATAACGCACGGCTTCGCGAAAGCTCGGTGCCCCCACGGGAATGATCATCAGTTCCTGCAGGTCCAGGTTGTTGTTGGCGTGCGCGCCGCCGTTGACCACATTCATCATGGGCACGGGCATCTGCATGGCACCGCTGCCGCCGAAGTAGCGGTACAGGGGCAGGCCGGCTTCCTCGGCGGCGGCGCGGGCCACGGCCATGCTGACGGCCAGCGTGGCATTGGCGCCCAGGCGCGATTTGTTGTCGGTGCCGTCCAGGTCGATCAGCGTGCGGTCCAGGAAAGCCTGCTCGCTCGCGTCCAGGCCCAGCACGGCCTCGGAGATTTCGGTGTTGATGTGCTCGACGGCCTTGAGCACCCCCTTTCCGAGGTAGCGCGACTTGTCGCCGTCGCGCAGCTCAATCGCTTCGCGAGAGCCGGTGGATGCACCGGAGGGAACGGCCGCGCGGCCCATGACGCCGGATTCCAGCAGCACGTCGCATTCAACGGTAGGGTTGCCACGGCTGTCGAGAACTTCGCGGCCGACGATATCAACAATTGCGCTCATGTAGGCTCTTTCAAAAATCAGAAGATTAAAAACAAAGACGAAAAGACCAAAAACAAAAACCAGATCCGTTACACACCTTCGACCAGCACCATGCGCATCAAGGCGATGCCTTCGCGCGACCGCCGTGCGGCCTCATACTCGGTGGACTCATAGAAGGTGCGGGCCTGCTCCACGCTGGGGAACTTCAGCACCACCATGCGGCTGGGCGTCCAGTCCCCTTCCAGTACTTCCACCTTGCCGCCACGCACACACACCTCGGCGCCATGCGCCTGCATGGCAATGCTAGACAGCTTTTTGTACTGTTCGTATTGTTCGGGGTTCGTAACTGTGACGTTGGCGATGATGTAGGCGCTGGGCATTAGGGCTCCAAAGTTTTAAGGTATCCGCATGCCCAGCCGGCGCGGGGCTGTGTTTGCCGCGGGCTCGATGTGCCCAGGCGCCGGTCCATGGTCAGGCGGAAAAATTGTTCTCGAGGTAACCGTTTTTCTTGGTGACGCGGTCCAGTGCCAGCAGTGTTTCAAGCAGCGCCTTCATGTGCTTGAGCGGCACGGCATTCGGGCCGTCGCTCATGGCCTTGGCCGGGTCGGGGTGGGTTTCCATGAAAAGTCCGGCTACGCCGACCGCCACCGCGGCGCGCGCCAGCACAGGCACCATTTCGCGCTGGCCGCCGCTGCTGGTGCCGTTGCCGCCGGGCAATTGCACCGAATGGGTGGCGTCGAATACGACCGGGGCTTTGGTATCGCGCATGATGGCCAGGCTGCGCATGTCGGAAACCAGGTTGTTGTAGCCGAAGCTCGCACCGCGCTCACAAGCCATGAAGTTGTCTTCATTGAGGCCTTTTTCGCGCGCTGCGATGCGGGCCTTGTCGATCACGTTCTTCATGTCACCGGGGGCCAGGAACTGCCCCTTCTTGATGTTCACGGGTTTGCCCGATTGGGCGACGGCGTGGATGAAGTCGGTCTGGCGGCAGAGAAAGGCCGGCGTTTGCAGCACATCGACCACAGAGGCGACGGTGGGAATCTCGGCTTCGGAATGCACATCGGTCAGGATGGGCAGGCCCAGCTCACGCTTGACCTTGGCCAGGATTTCCAGGCCTTTGGCCATGCCGGGGCCGCGAAAGCTGGTGCCGCTGGAACGGTTGGCCTTGTCGTAACTCGACTTGAAGATGAAGGGAATGCCCAGCGAGGCGGTGATTTCCTTGAGCGTGCCGGCCGTGTCCATCTGCAACTGCTCGGATTCGACCACACAAGGGCCGGCGATCAGGAAAAACGGTTGGTCAAGACCGATGTCGAATCCGCAAAGCTTCATGGTCAGGCCACCGCCTTCAGTGGCTTGGCCGCGGGCTTGCCGTCCTGACCCGCGTTGCTGCGTTGCTGGAGCACGGCTGCGATATAGGCATTGAACAGCGGATGGCCGGCCCAGGGTGTGGATTTGAACTCAGGGTGGAATTGCACGCCGACAAACCAGGGGTGGACGTTCTGCGGCAGTTCAACGATTTCGGTGAGCTGCTCGCGCTGCGTCAGCGCGGAGATGACCAGGCCCGACGCGCGCAGGGCATCGAGGTAATTCACGTTGGCTTCGTAGCGGTGGCGATGGCGTTCGGTGACCACGTCGCCGTAGATCTTGTGGGCCAGCGTGCCGGGCGCGACGTCGGAACTTTGCGCGCCCAGGCGCATGGTGCCGCCGAGGTCGGACTTAGCGTCGCGTGTCTTGATGGTGCCGTCGGCGTCTTTCCATTCGGTGATCAGCGCGATGACCGGGTGCGGGGTGTCGGGGTCGAACTCGGTGCTGTTGGCGTCCTTCAGGCCGGCGACATGGCGCGCGAACTCGATGGTGGCGACCTGCATGCCCAGGCAGATGCCGAGGTAGGGCATCTTGTGCTCACGCGCGAAGCGGGCCGCGCAAATCTTGCCTTCGACACCGCGCACACCGAAGCCGCCGGGCACCAGGACGCCGTCAAAGCGCGACAGGCGCGAGACGTTGTCGGGCGTAATGGTTTCGGAGTCGACGTACTCGATGACCACCTTGGCATGGTTTTTCATGCCGGCGTGGCGCAGGGCTTCGTTGAGCGACTTGTAGCTGTCGGAGAGGTCGACATACTTGCCGACCATAGCGATATGGACTTCGGTCTGCGGATGCTCGGTCTCGTAGACCAGCTCGTCCCAGCGCCTGAGGTTGGCGGGCGGCGTATTGAGGCGCAGCTTGTCGCAGATCAGCCCGTCCAGGCCCTGCTCGTGCAGCATGCGCGGCACCTTGTAAATCGTGTCGACATCCCACATGGAAATCACGCCCCATTCGGGCACGTTGGAGAACAGCGAGATCTTTTCGCGTTCTTCATTGGGGATGCGGCGGTCCGCGCGGCACAGCAGCACGTCGGCCTGGATACCGATTTCGCGCAGCTGCTTGGCGGTATGCTGGGTCGGCTTGGTCTTGAGTTCGCCGGCAGCGGCGATCCAGGGCAGGTAGCTCAGGTGCACAAAGGCGGTGTTGTTGGCGCCCAGGCGCAGGCTCATCTGGCGCACGGCTTCCAGGAAGGGCAGGGACTCGATGTCGCCGACCGTGCCGCCGATCTCGACGATGGCCACGTCGACCGCGTCGGCGGTCTCGTAGCCGGCGCCGCGCTTGACGAATTCCTGGATCTCATTGGTGACGTGCGGGATGACCTGCACGGTCTTGCCGAGGTAGTCGCCGCGGCGCTCTTTTTCGAGTACGCTTTTGTAGATCTGGCCGGTGGTGAAGTTGTTGGCCTTGCGCATGCGCGTTTCGATGAAACGCTCGTAGTGGCCAAGGTCGAGGTCGGTTTCGGCGCCGTCGTCCGTCACGAAAACTTCGCCGTGCTGGAAGGGCGACATCGTGCCCGGATCCACATTCAGGTAGGGATCGAGCTTGATTAAAGTGACTTTGAGGCCTCGCGATTCCAGGATCGCAGCTAAGGAGGCTGAGGCGATTCCCTTGCCCAGGGAAGACACCACACCGCCGGTGACGAAGACAAATTTGGTCATGTCAGGTACGAACCGCAAGTTCGTCGAGGTGGTAAACGGAGATTATACGGGGTGCTTGAGGGCAGGCTTCCCGCGGGGCCATTGAATTCAGGATCGAGCTTCCTGACTCGGGGCTTTCCCAACTGAGATACATTGCGGAAATGACGAATCAAGTGACTCCCCTGGGAAGCGGCCCGGACGCCGATGAGGCTCTGGACCTTGCGGGCAAACACATCGTGCTGGGCCTGTCTGGCGGCATTGCCTGCTACAAGGCGGCCGAGCTGTGCCGGGCCCTGATCAAGGCGGGCGCCACGGTGCAGGTGGTCATGACGGAGGCGGCGGAGCAGTTCATCACCCCTGTCACGCTGCAGGCCCTGAGCGGCCGGCCGGTCTATACCAGCCAGTGGGACAACCGTGAAGACAACAACATGGCGCATATCAACCTGTCGCGCGAGTCCGACGCCATCCTGGTGGCACCCATGAGCGCCGACTTCATGGCCAAGCTGCTTCACGGCCGCGCCGACGACCTGCTCAGCCTCATGTGCCTGGCCCGCCCCATCGACAAGGTGCCGCTGCTGGTGGCGCCTGCGATGAACCGCGAAATGTATGCGCACCCCGCCACACAGCGCAACTTCGTGCAGCTGGACGCCGACGGCGCCACGGTGCTGGGTGTGGGCAGCGGTTTCCAGGCCTGCGGTGAAACCGGTGATGGGCGCATGCTGGAGCCGGAGCAGATCCTGGAAGACCTGGTGGCCTTCTTCGCGCCCAAGGTGCTGGCAGGCAAACGTGTGCTGGTGACCGCAGGCCCCACCTATGAGGCCATAGACCCGGTGCGCGGCATCACCAACCTGTCCAGCGGCAAGATGGGCTTTGCCATCGCGCGCGCGGCGCGCGAGGCGGGGGCCGAGGTGACACTGGTCGCCGGCCCGGTGAGCCAGCCCTCGCCGCGTGGTGTGGCCCGCATTGATGTTCGGTCCGCGCAGCAGATGCTGGAAGCCGTGACGGCGCAGGCCCAGGCTGCCAGCGTGTTTATCGCCACGGCAGCGGTTGCCGACTGGCGGCCGGCCGAGCCGTCGGTCCAGAAAATCAAGAAGGACGGCTCCGGCCAGGCGCCGCAGCTGGCCTTTACCGAGAATCCCGACATCCTGGCCACCGTGGCCCAGTCGGCCGCGGCGCAGGACGGCCGGCTTTTCTGCGTGGGTTTCGCGGCGGAAAGCCAGGACCTCGCGGAAAACTCCGAAGCCAAGCGCCTGCGTAAAAAAGTGCCGCTGCTGGTCGGCAACATCGGCCCCGATACCTTCGGCCAGGACCACAACGCGCTGCTGTTGGTGGATGCGAAGGGCCGCACTGAATTGCCGCGTGCTTCCAAGCTTTCGCTGGCGCGGCGGCTGGTGGGGGAGATCGCGGCCAGGATGGCGACGGCCTCCAAAGGGAAGGCGGCCGCATCTTGAACCTTCCCTCGAATACGCCGCCGGATGGGGATTTTGTCCGCTATGTGGAGCGGCTGACGAGCGCTAACGCAAATTCAGATTTGAATGCGCATGCGTCAGCCGGCCTGGGTGGAGACCGGCTCAAGCCCGAGGAAAAGCCTTCAAGGCGCACCCCTTCTCCAACAACCGCCGCTACGCCTTCCGCCAAGCCCGCATTCACATCCGCAGGGACCAGTGGTGGCGCTGCCTTTATCACCCATGTCAAATGGGTTGTTATCCTGTGGTTCGCGACCCAGGCGCTATCCGCACTGGTGCCCGGCGCCGGTTTCCTGTTCCTGCCCGCACTGCTGGTGTACGGCGTGTGGGCGATCTTTCAGGCCAATCGCGCCTCATCCGGCGCGCTGCTCCAACGCCTGCGCGAGCTGGCGGAGCAGGCCGCCGAAGAAGCCCGGAAAAATCAACCCTCCAAGAAAAAATAGCTCATGCATATCGACGTCAAGATTCTCGACCCACGCCTGCAAAACAATCTTCCCGCCTATGCCACCCCCGGCAGCGCCGGCCTGGACCTGCGTGCCTGCCTGGACGCACCGCTCACGCTGGCGGCCAACGCCTGGCAGCTGGTGCCCACGGGCATTGCCATCTACCTGCACAACCCGGGTTATGCCGCGCTGATCCTGCCGCGCTCGGGCCTGGGCCATAAGCACGGCATCGTGCTGGGCAACCTCGTGGGCCTGATCGACAGCGACTACCAGGGCCAACTGATGGTCAGTGCATGGAACCGTAGCGACGTGCCCTTCACCATTGAACCCATGGAGCGCATCGCGCAACTGATGATCGTGCCGGTGGTGCAGGCGCAGTTCAATGTGGTCAGCGAATTTCCTGCCAGCGAGCGCGGGGAGGGCGGCTACGGTTCCACCGGCAAGGCCTGACCTCCGTCGCCGGCTGGCTGCGTTTGAACGCGGATAGGCCGGTGGGGTTTTTCCTACAAGCCCTGCAACAAGGCTCCCACGCGGTCGCAGGCCCAATCCCCACCCGGTGTGGATGGCGCCGCATCCTTTAATAAGCCATGAGAGTCCATGGGTTTTGCAGCCCGGATCTCAGGAACTTATCAAAGGAGAGACTCATGCGAAACACAGTCCGTGTTATTTCATCCGCATCCGCAGTGTTGCTGCTGGCTGGCCTCGCAGCTTGCGGGCCTATGAACCCGCCGCCGACGTCCGACGCGAACTACCCGGCTGCCTATCCGAATACCGCCAGCTACCCCAACCAGACCTATCCCGCTGGGAGCTATCCCACCACCCAGCAGAACCGCTATGTGGAATACGGCCGGGTTAGCAACGTCGAGGTGTTCCGTACCCAGGAACAGGCCAGGGGCTCAGGTGTAGGCGCCATCCTTGGCGGTGTGGCCGGCGCTGTGGTGGGCCACCAGATCGGCGGCGGAACCGGCAAGGATGTGGCGACGGTCGCCGGCGCTGTGGGCGGTGCCATGGCCGGCAACGCCATCGAGAAAAACCGCAATGCCACTGTGCGTGAAACCTACCGTGTGTCCGTCCAGCTCGACAACGGCACCGGACGTGCCTATGACGTGCCGGCCATGGGCGATTTGCGTATCGGAGACCGCGTGAGGATTGAGAACGGCTTGCTGTACCGGATGTAAAAGCAGCAAGAGCAAGGGGCGGTGGGCGGTACCGCTGCCGTCCCTCTAGTTGGCCCTAGTGCAGGGTGCCGCTGCCGGGCGTGAGGGGCTCAAGCTTGAAAAAGCCTGTGCCCAATGAGCCCTGGCCAATCTCCTCTTCGCTTGCCTCGCGGACCGCCTCGACCTTGATGGCCAGGCGGATGGCGATACCCGCTAACGGGTGGTTCCCGTCCAGCACAACGTGGTCGGGGTAGATCTCGGTTACCGTATAGATGTGGTCCTGCGGGGCTGTTCCGCTGACACCTTTAGGTAAGGCCGCGCCGTCAAAGGTCATGCCTTCTTCGAGTTCGGCCGGAAATACCTTGCGGGGTTCGAGAAACACCAGGTTCTCGTCATAGTCGCCAAACGCATCTTCGGGTTCCAGGTGCAGTTCCAGCTTGTCACCGGTTTCATGGCCTTGGAGGGCCTGTTCAATCTTGGCCAGCAGGTCATCGCCACCCAGCAGGAACTCGATCGGCTCGTCGAGTTCGTCCAGCACATCGCCCAAGGTATCTTTCAGCGTCCATGTCAGGGCTACGACGCATTGCGGGGTGATTTTCATCCGACAATTGTCCCATGGATGTCAATCAATCTCTAGCGCTCCTCGCCGGCCTGAGCCCGGCGCAGTTCATGCGCCGCCACTGGCAAAAAAAGCCGCTTCTCGTGCGCCAGGCTCTGCCCGGATTCCAGCCTTTGTTGAGCCGTGCGGCCTTGTTCAAACTGGCCTCGGGCGAGCACGTGGAGTCACGCCTGATCGTGCAGCAAGCCAAGGGCTGGCGCATGAAGCAGGGCCCTTTGTCGCCGCGCAGCCTGCCGCCGCTGAGCCAGAAATCCTGGACTTTGCTCGTGCAAGGCGTGGACCTGCATGACGCCGGTGCGCATGAGCTTTTGCAGCAGTTCCGTTTTGTTCCAGACGCGCGGCTCGATGACCTGATGATTTCTTTTGCCACAGAGGGCGGTGGCGTGGGCCCGCACTTCGACAGCTATGACGTGTTTTTGTTGCAGGCTAGCGGGCAGCGGCGCTGGAGGATTGGGCGCCAGAAGGACCTGAGCCTTCAGGAGGGTGTGCCGCTGAAGATCCTGCAAAACTTTGAACCCGAGCAGGAGTTTGTCCTGGAGGCTGGCGACATGCTGTACCTGCCGCCGCGCTATGCGCACGACGGCATTGCCGAGGCGGCGACTTCGGGCGAAGGCTGCATGACCTATTCGATAGGCTTCAGGTCGCCGGCGCGCGGCGAATTGGCCGCCGAGCTGTTGCAGCGCCTGGCGGAATTCAGCGAGGCTGACAGCCAGGCCGATGCACCTGCCGGGCGCAGCGCGCCCAAGGCGCCGGATATCTACCGCGACCCCGGACAGGATGCGACGGCCACGCCGGCGGCAATGCCGGACGAGCTTGCTGCCTTCGCCAGCCAGGCTGTCCAGGAGGCACTCAAAGATCCCCTTGCGCTGGCCTGTGTGCTGGGTGAGTACATGACCGAGCCCAAGCCTTCCGTCTGGTTTGACGAGGCTGCGGATGAATGGGATGCCGATGCCGTGGAGGCCGGCCATGCAGGGATCAAGCTCGATGCCCGCACGCGGATGATGTACGACGCCAACCATATCTTCATCAATGGGGAGAGCTACCGCGCCAAGGGCGCCGACGCCACGTTGATGCGCCGGCTGGCCGACGCCCGCAGCCTGGTACCGCGTGAATTGCGCAAGGCCAGCGCTTCCGCCATGGCGCTGCTCGGCGATTGGCACGATGCGGGTTGGCTGAGGCTGGAGCCGGCTGCGGATGCCTGATGCTCCAAATTTATGGTCACTTTTGCCAAGGAGAAGCTCCATGGACAGCGATGTAATACCGACACCCCCGCAGCCTCTGCCGGACGGCCGCTTCAGCGGACGCACTGACTTCACCGAGATGATCCGCCAAGCCTTTGCGACGGCGGCGCAGCAGGGCTGGCGTGAAATCATTGTCTGCGACCCGGACTTCGAAGATTGGCCGCTGGGAGAGCGCACAGTGGCACAGGCTTTGAATGATTGGTCGAAAACCGGCCGGACCTTCACCATGCTGGCCCGGAACTACGACGAGGTGTCGCGCCGGCATGCGCGGTTTGTTACTTGGCGGCGGACCTGGGCACACATCATCGAGTGCCGTGCAAATACTTCGGATGACCTGCCCAGTGCCTTGCTGGGGCCGGGTTGGGTCTTTGAGCGCCTCGACCTGCAGCGCTGCACCGGCATGGCCGGTTCCGAGCCTGCGCGCCGGGTCGCATTGCGGGAGCGGCTCAATGAAAAACTGCTGAAAAGCTCGCCGGCCTTCCCGGCCACCACGCTGGGGCTTTAGGCCTTTCCGCCTTGGAACCGGCAATGGGGGCCGCTGCACGGTCATGGTTTGCCGACTAAGGGTTTTCAGGCTTGTAATATCCAGCATATAATTTAAAGCTGGGTAGAAAGAGCTCGAGTCCTTTCCCCGGTCAAAAACAACTTGAATTCCGGTTTGGGTTCTTTTGACAATTTCCGGAAATTGTTTTTCTTAAATATCACCAAGGATCGTAAAAATGAACAAGTCCCTCGTTCTGGCAGCAATCGTTGCCGCTGTTGCACTGGCTGCTTGCGGCAAGAAAGAAGAAGCCGCAGCTCCTGCACCTGCTGCTGCACCAGCACCAGCACCTGCTGCTGCACCGGCACCAGCACCTGCTGCTGACGCTTCTGCACCTGCTGCCGCCGCATCTGCTGCTCCGTCCGCTGACGCAGCTGCCGCTGCCGCTACGTCCGCTGCTGCAAGCGCCGCCAAGTAATTCTTCAGTGAATTGAAAAAGCCGCCGTAGGGCGGCTTTTTTTTTTGCGCCACTGCTTTCGGGCTTTGCCGCTGGCGTGCGGCCGGGACCGCCGTCTTAGAGTGAAAGCCAGGGTGTGCCGGTATCGGGTCTGGCCACGACGATGTCGTCTGCGCCGCAGCCCAAGGTTTCGCTCATCAGCGCCTGCACCAGTGCGGGCCGGTTGTTCTGCGCGCTCAGGTGCGCCGCCACCAGATGCCTGAACCGTCCATGAACCAGCGTGCGTGCAATTTCCCCCGCCGCGACGTTGGAAAGGTGGCCGTACTGGCCGCCTACGCGGCGCTTTAAAAAGGGGGGATACGAGGATTGCGCCAGCATGTCGGTGTCGTGGTTGCACTCCAGCATCAGGGCGTCACATGCCATGAGATTTGCCATGACATGGCTTGTGGCATGGCCGAGGTCGGTCAGGATGCCCAGCTTGGCCGAGCCGTCGGTGCAGGTAAGCTGCAAGGGCTCCCGGGCATCGTGCGGCACCGTGAAGGGCGTGAGCTGCAGGCCGCCCAGTGTTATGGCTTTGCTGTCGCGCGCGATGTGCAGCAGGCCGTCGAAATCCGGCGCGCCAATGGCCGTGTGCGTGCCGTGGCTCATCCAGACCGGAATGCGGTAGCGCAAGGCAAGAGAGCGGGCGCAGCCAATGTGATCCCCGTGCTCGTGCGTGATGAACACGGCATGGATGTCTTCAGGCTGAAGCCCGGCCTCGCCCAGCCGGTAAAGCAGGTGCTTGAGGCCCAGCCCGCAGTCGACAAGAACCCGCGAAGGCACGATTCCTGTCGCTTCGACCACGGTGGCATTGCCCGAACTGCCGCTGCCCAGGCTTTTGAACCTCAACATGGGCGTCGCACTTCGCGGTCCGGGCGGCTGGGCCTGATCGGGCGGCAGGCCCGGATTACTTCAGGTCGTCGGCAATCACCTGCACGATGCGCTGGGCATTGGCCGACGATTCGGGGGCGCCCTGTGCATTGAGAACGGAAACCGTGGTGCTCTCACCCTGGCTCTTGACGGCGATGCGGTACTTCAGCGGCGGCGTGGCCGGCGGCGATCCGCTGAACAGCTTGCTGAAGAAGCCGGGTTCGGCCTTGTTGGTGACCGGTTCGACATAGCGCACGAAGTAGGTACCCTGGCTGCGGTCACGGTCTTCCACGGTGAAGCCGGTGCGGTCCAGTGCCAGGCCGACCCGGCGCCAAGCGCGGTCAAAGCCTTCGTCGATCTGCACGACGGGCAGGTTGTTGACGGTGGCGATGCGGGAAGTCTGCTTGGTGGCACCTGCGGCCACCAGGGCCTTGGACTGCTCTTGCGACACGCCCAGTTTGACCATCATGCGGCGCAGGAATTCGGCTTCGAGTTCCGGGTCGGCTGGACGGGGCTGCCAGACCGTGCTGTCGCCGGAGGAACTACCGGCCTTCGCGCCGGTAATGACTTCGATCATGCCGCGATGGCTGACGTAAATTTCGGTCCCGCCATCGGGGCGGCGCTCAAGGCGCGTGCGGAACTTGTCGCGCTCCCCGGTGGAATAAAGGCCATCGAAGACCTTGCCCAGCGCGCTGCGGATGAAGTCCTGCGGTAGCTTGGCGCGGTTCTCCGCAAAGTCGGTTTCCATGATGCCGAGGTTTTCCTGGTCCTGCGCGAGCAGGAAGCCGTTTTCGAGCCAGAAGTCGCGCACGGGGCCCCAGAGCTTGTCGGCTGGCCGGTTCACGACCAGCCAGCGCTGGCTGCCGGCGCGCTCGATGCGCACGTCGCCCACACTGGTGGTCGCCGTCTGCACAGTCTGCGTGGGCTGGCCCACCTGGTAGCTGCTGGCGGACACCGCGGTGCCGGGCACCACGTAGCGGGTTTCACGGCTGAGCTGGGTCAGGTCGGGTGGGATGTCCAGTGAGGGACCCTTGGCGCCGCTGCTTTTGTAATCGACGCGTTCACCGTCCATCACCTCGCGGATGGAGGAGCAGCCGGCGAGCAGGCCGAGGGCCACCAGCGCGGACACAGCTGCGGCGCTCCGGGCTTTTGAAAATGCAGGACGTGTTGGCGATATCTTCACTTGGGTTCCCTTAAAAATCAGATCAGGCAAATCAAATCAGGCCAGAGGCGCGCAGGGCATTTTCGACAGCCGCCTCGTTCGATGTTTCCAGCGGCGTCATGGGCAGGCGCAAGGTGCCACCGCAAAGACCCATCCGGGCCATGGCCCACTTGACGGGAATCGGGTTGGCTTCAATGAACAGGTTCCGGTGCAGCGGCAGCAGCTTGAACTGCAGTTCCATCGCGCGGCGGGTGTCGCCCGCCACGGCGGCCACGCACAGCTCGTGCATGAGCCGCGGGGCCACGTTGGCCGTCACGCTGACGTTGCCCTGGCCGCCGCACAGCATGAGCGCCACGGCGGTCGGGTCGTCGCCCGAATACACGGCAAAGCCCTTGGGGGCTTCCTTGATCAGCCATTGCGCGCGCTCGATGTTGCCGGTGGCTTCCTTGATGCCGACAATGCCGGGCACCTGCGCCAGGCGCAGCACGGTGGCGTGCGCCATATCAGCCACGGTTCGGCCGGGCACGTTGTACAGCACGGTGGGCAGGTCGCCGACGGCTTCGGCAATCGCCTTGAAGTGCCGGTACTGGCCTTCCTGCGTGGGCTTGTTGTAGTAGGGGACGACCTGCAGCTGGCAGTCGGCGCCCACCTGCTTGGCGAATTTGGCGAGTTCAATGGCCTCGGCGGTGGAGTTGGCGCCGCACCCGGCCATGATGGGTACGCGTTTTTTGGCCTGCTCCACCGAGACTCGGATGATTTCGCAGTGCTCCTCGACGTTGACCGTCGGGGATTCGCCGGTGGTGCCGACTACGCCGATGCAATCGGTGCCTTCGGCGATGTGCCAGTCCACCAGTTTGCGCAGGGTGGGGTAGTCTACGCTGCCGTCATCATGCAAGGGCGTTGCCAATGCAACGATGCTGCCAGTAATGGGTTTCATGCTGTACTTGTAAACGTTCGCGGCCGGGGAGGGTTTGGCTGGAATACCGCCGGGCCGGCCCCAAAAAGCCAATCCTGCATTCTACCCAGAGCCTAGGGCAGGAAATAGCGAGGCGGGGCGGGCAAACCCGCAGTTCCGGTTGCTTCCCGGACGGCGGCGATACGCTGGATGAAGCGAGACGGGTTTTCATGGAACCCCTCCTCGAAGGCGACGATGCGCAGGCCCCGGCAGGTTTCCAGCAATTCACCGGTGCGCAGCAAAAAATCGGGCCGGGACGGCTTGCCCACGGTCTCGTTGCCCTGCGTAAAAGTTTCGTAAATCAGCGCGCCGCCGGGGGCGAGGCTGGCCAGCAAAGCCGGCAGCAGCGGGCGCCACAGGTAGTTGGTGACAACGACGGCGTCGAACTGGCGGCCGGCGAAAGGCCAGGGCCCGGCCTCGATGTCGGCCACCACGGCTTCGCGGGACGATGCGGGGATGACGCCGGTGATGGCGTCCATGGCTTCCTGTGAGCGGTCTACCAGCACCAGCGGGTGGTTCCGCCCGTGAAACCATCGCGCGTGGCGGCCGTAGCCGCAGGCGACGTCCAGCACCACTCCGCCTTCGCGGATCAGGTGAGACCAGCGTTGTACCCAGGCGGAGGGCTGCTCCGTGCCGTGCTGACCAGCATTCATATTAAAGAGGCTTCACTTCGTCCTTGAGCGCCGCCAGCGCCATGGCCTCGACCCGGCCGGGCGCGATCAGCTTGAGCCAGCGCCCCAGCTTGCCTTTGGCCGTCATAACCACCTCGCGGTCCCTGCGTGCCATGCCCTGCAGGATCAGCCGGGCGCATTCCTCCACGCTCATGGCGTCGTCCTCCTTGAGCCCGCTGGATCCGGCCGCCACACCCGCCGCATTGAAGCCGTGGTGGCGGATCTGGGTGGCGACCACACCCGGGTAGGCGGTGGTCACACTGACGCCGGCGCCCTTCATTTCAGCGCGCAGTGCCTCGAAGAATCCCACCATGGCGAATTTGCTCGCGCTGTAGGCCGTGCGGCCCGGCACGCCGATCAGCCCGGCCAGGCTGGAGACCGCGACGATGCTGCCGTGGCGCAGCTTCAAATAGGGCAGGGCGGCATGGGTGCACCAGACGCTGCCCCAGAGGTTGATGCGCATCAGTTGCTCGTACCAGCCCAGGTCCTGGGCCTTGACGTCCTCCAGCAGGGCCTGGGCCGACATGCCGGCGTTGTTGATCAGGGCGTCGATGTGCCCGAAGCGCCCGATGGCGGCGTCTACCAGGTGGCGGCATTGGGCCTCGATGGACACGTCGGTCTTGACCACCAGGGTTTGCGCGCCTTGCGCGGCGCATTGGCCGGCGACCGCATCCAGCATGGTTTCATTGCGCGCGGCCAGCACCAGCGCAAGCCCGGCGCCGTGGGTTTGGGCCAGCTGCCGCGCCATTTCGGCGCCTATGCCGTCCGAAGCACCGGTGATGATGATGGTTTTCATGGTGTTCCCTTCCCGTCCTTGGGGGCGCGCTACCCCGTCACTCGCAAAATCGCCGAAACCTTCGTTAAAAGCAGGCCCAGAACTGGTTGGCGAGTGTGAACAGGAATTCCGGCCGTGTGTAGAGGGCAAACACTCCCAGCGACGCGATGACCGCGAGCGCCCACAGGCCGGCCTTCTTGGCCATGTCAGGCCCCTTGCGGCATGGTGCGCGCGATAGGCGCCTCGCGCACCGGCAGGTTCACCAGGGCGGCAAACAGACCCAGCGCAATGGCGATGTACCAGACGATGTCATAGCTGCCGGTGCGGTCATATAGATAGCCGCCAAGCCACACGCCCATGAAGGAGCCGATCTGGTGGCTGAAGAAGATAAAGCCGCCCAGCATGGACAGGTGTTGGATGCCGAAGATCTGCGCCACCACCGCGTTAGTTGGCGGCACGGTCGACAGCCACAGCAGGCCCATCAGGCTGGCGAAGATATACACGCTGAGCGGGCTCAGCGGCGCCGCCAGGAACACGGCGATCACCACCGCGCGGGAGAAATAAATCGTCGCCAGGATCTTGCGCTTGGCCATTTTCTGGCCCAGCGAGCCGGCGATGTAGGTGCCGAAGACATTGAACAGCCCGATCAGCGCCAGCGCATAGCTGGCCACCTGGGGTGACAGGCCCTTGTCCTTGAGGTAGCTGGGCATGTGCACGCCGATGAACACGACCTGGAAACCGCAGACGAAGTAACCCGCCATCAGCAACTGGAAGCTGGGGTACTTGAAGGCCTCGCGCAGCGCCTGGCCTATGGTTTGCTCGCGCTTGGCGGGCTGGCCGCCGCCAAAGCCGCCTTCGCGCAGGCCCAGGGCCAGCGGCGCGATCAGCAGCACCGCGCCGCTCAGCACCAGCAGCGCTTCTTTCCAGCCCAGGCCGCTGATCAGCAAGCCCTCGACCGGCACCATCAGGAACTGGCCGAAGGAGCCCGCCGCCGCGGCCACGCCCATGGCCCAGGAACGCTTTTCCGCCGGGATGTTGCGGCCTATCACGCCGTAGATCACGGCATAGGTGGTGCCGGCCTGCGCGGCGCCTATCAGCACCCCGGCTGTCATGGTGAATAAAAATCCCGTGGGCGACAGCGCCATGCCCACCAGGCCCAGCCCGTACAGCAGGGCCCCGACCACGATCACACGGAAGGCACCGAAGCGGTCGGCCGCCATGCCGGCGAAGATGCCGAACACGCCCCAGGACAGGTTTTGCACCGCCAGCGCGAAGGCAAAAGTCTCCCGGGTCCAGCCCTGGGTCTGGGTGATGGGCTGCAGCCACAGCCCGAAGCCGTGGCGTATGCCCATGGACAGCGTGACGATGGTGGCGCCGCAGATCAGCACCTGTTGCATGGAAAGTTTGGGGGTGTCTGTGGTCATGGGTGGTCGCCGCAAGCGGCGAAAATAAGGAGAGCCGGGTCGGCAAACAAGCGATTTGCTGACTGTAACGAAAATGGTCAAACGCTGCCGCGCACGACCTTCGTTTCCAGGGCGGAATCAGGTTGGCTGTATGTTTGTACAGTGACTTTTGCGGCCCGGACTACAATTGCGGCAATTCTTTCATCTGCCATGGCTGACAAACTACCTACCGAATATTCCGAAGGTTCGATCCGCGTGCTCAAGGGCCTGGAGCCCGTCAAGCAGCGCCCGGGCATGTACACGCGCACCGACAACCCCCTGCACATCATCCAGGAGGTGCTGGACAACTCCGCCGACGAGGCTCTGGCCGGCCACGGTAAGAAGATCAAGGTCACGTTGCACACCGATGGTTCGGTGAGCGTCGAAGACGACGGCCGCGGCATTCCATTTGGATTGCACCCGGAAGAAAAAGCGCCCGTGATCGAGCTCGTCTACACCCGCCTGCACGCCGGCGGCAAGTTCGACAAGGGCCAGGGCGGCGCCTACAGCTTTTCCGGCGGCCTGCACGGCGTGGGCGTCAGCGTGACCAACGCGCTGTCCAAGCGCCTGGAAGTCACCACGCACCGCGAAGGCACGGTTGCCCGCCTGGTGTTTTCGGGCGGCGACGTCATCGAGAAGCTGCACCTGCGCAAAGCCGGAGAGGGGGATCGGAAGTCCGGCACCACGGTGCGCGCCTGGCCCGACGCCAAGTATTTCGAGTCGTCGGTCTTGCCCATGGCCGAACTCACGCACCTGCTGCGCAGCAAGGCCGTACTCATGCCCGGCGTCACCGTCACGCTGACCAACGAAAAAACCAAGGACACCCAGACCTGGTCCTATAAAGGCGGCCTGCGCGACTACCTGATGCAGACCCTGACCGGCGACCCGGTGATCCCGATGTTCGACGGCGAGGGTTTCGCCGACGCCCAGCACGACAGCTTTGCCGAAGGCGAGGGTGCGCAATGGTGCGTGGCCTTCACCGAAGACGGCCAGCCCATGCGCGAGAGCTATGTCAACCTGATCCCGACCAGCGCCGGCGGCACCCATGAAAGCGGCCTGCGCGACGGCCTCTTCAATGCCGTCAAGAACTTCATCGACCTGCATTCATTGCTGCCCAAGGGCGTCAAATTGTTGCCGGAAGACGTTTTTGCCCGCGCCAGCTATGTGCTGAGCGCCAAGGTGCTGGACCCGCAGTTCCAGGGGCAGATCAAGGAACGCCTCAATTCGCGCGACGCGGTGCGGCTGGTCTCCAGCTTTGTGCGCCCGGCGCTGGAGCTGTGGCTCAACCAGCACGTCGACTACGGCCGTAAACTCGCCGAACTCGCCATCAAGGCCGCCCAAACCCGCCAAAAGGCCGGCCAGAAGGTCGAAAAGCGCAAGGGCTCGGGCGTGGCCGTGTTGCCCGGCAAGCTGACCGACTGCGAAAGCCGCGACCTGGCGCACAACGAAGTCTTCCTGGTCGAGGGGGACTCGGCCGGGGGCAGTGCCAAGATGGGCCGTGACAAGGAAAGCCAGGCCATCCTGCCGCTGCGCGGCAAGGTGCTCAACACCTGGGAAGTCGAGCGCGACCGCCTCTTCGCCAACACCGAGATCCACGACATTGCGGTTGCCATCGGCGTCGACCCGCATGGTCCGAACGACACGCCCGACCTGAGCGGGCTGCGCTACGGCAAGATCTGCATCCTGAGCGATGCGGACGTGGACGGCTCCCACATCCAGGTGCTGTTACTCACGCTGTTTTTCCGCCATTTCCCCAAATTGATCGAATCGGGTAATGTCTATGTCGCGCGGCCGCCGCTGTTCCGGGTGGACGCACCCGCCCGGGGCAAAAAGCCGGCGTCCAAGTTTTATGCCCTTGACGAAGGCGAGCTGACCGCCATATTGGACAAGTTGCGCAAAGATGGCGTGAAAGAAGGGGCCTGGAGCATCAGCCGCTTCAAGGGCCTGGGCGAAATGAGTGCGGAACAACTCTGGGAAACCACACTCAATCCGGATACCCGCCGTTTGTTGCCGGTGCAATTGGGCAACCAGGATTTCCTGCAAACCGAGACCCTGATCACCAAGCTGATGGGCAAGGGCGAAGCCGCGGCGCGCCGCGAATTGATGGAACTGCACGGCGATGCCGTGGAAATTGATGTTTGATGAAGCCTGAGATATTTTTTTCCTTTTTGTACCGGCCGCTGCGTGCCCTGGGTTTGCCCCTGGCACTCATGGCTCTGGGCGCATTGTTCGCCTCGCCCGCCCATGCCGACATCTGGGGTTATGTCGACAAGGACGGCATTGCGCACTTCTCGGCAGTGCGGCTTGACGACCGCTATGAACTCTTCTTCCGCGGCAGCGAAAGTTTCAGCGCCGGCGGCGGTGTCAAAAGTGGCAAGGCCGTCGGAAACGGTGCCAACCTGGCCACCGGCGTGGCCAATGCGCCGCCCAAGCTGCTCGCTTACTTTGATGTGTCGCCCAATTACAAGGCCGTCAAGCACCTGCTGCGCGAGGCTTCCGCCACGCACGGCATCGACTACGAACTGCTGCAGGCCTTGATCGCCACCGAATCGGGCTTCAATACCCAGGCCGTCTCGCCCAAGGGCGCGGTTGGCCTGATGCAACTGATCCCGCCGACGGCGGAGCGCTATGGGGTGCGGGCCAGCAAGGATGCCCCCATCCAGAAAAAGCTTACCGATCCCAAGACCAATATCCGGGCCGGTTCGAGCTACCTCAGCGACCTGATCGCCATGTTCCCGGGCCAGCTCGAGCTGGCGATTGCCGCCTACAACGCCGGCGAAGGGGCAGTGCAGCGTGCCGGCAACAAGATACCCAACTATCCTGAAACCAAAAACTACGTCAAGACCGTGATGCAGCTCTATAACCACCTCAAGCCACCCAACATGATGGCGGCGCCCGGCGGCCGGGTGCGCATGGAGATGATGGGCGGCACCACCGGCCGCGGCAACATGGTGCCGACCACGGTCGCATCCACCGCCACGCCGGAGGCCCCGGCCGAGCGCAACTGAGGCGGCTCATGTGCCGGCTTTTGTCGGCTTTCCGCCTGTAGACCCGGCAGCCTGAAAGCGGCGTTTTCTTTTCATAATCCCGTACCGGCCGCGCCTGCGCGCACCGGCCCGGCATCAACCGATCCAGCCCAAGTCAAATCACGATGGATGACCTCTTTACACCGGACGCAGTTGCTCCCGTTCCCGAACCCGCCGACCAGGATTCGCTGGCCGCGTACGCGCAGAGGGCTTACCTTGAATACGCGCTGAGCGTTGTTAAAGGCCGCGCCTTGCCCGATGTCTGTGACGGCCAGAAGCCGGTACAGCGCCGCATCCTTTTCGCCATGTCGCGCATGGGCCTGGGCTTTGGCGGTGCCAACGGCGCCACCGGGGCCAAGCCCGTCAAGAGCGCGCGCGTGGTTGGCGACGTGCTCGGTAAGTACCATCCCCACGGCGACCAGGCCGCTTACGACGCCATGGTGCGCATGGCCCAGGATTTCAGCCAGCGCTACCCGTTGATCGACGGCCAGGGCAATTTCGGCTCGCGCGACGGCGACGGCGCGGCAGCCATGCGCTACACCGAGGCGCGGCTGGCTCGCATCACGACGCTGCTGCTCGATGAGCTCGACGAAGGCACGGTCGACTTCGCGCCCAACTACGACGGCTCCTTCGAAGAGCCGCGCCAGCTGCCCGCGCGTTTGCCCTTCTCGCTGCTCAACGGCGCCAGCGGTATCGCCGTCGGCCTGGCCACTGAAATCCCCAGCCACAACCTGCGCGAAGTCGCCGACGCGTGCGTAGCCCTCATCAAGACGCCCAAGCTCTCTGATGACGAGCTGTTCTCGCTGATCACCGGCCCCGACTATCCGGGCGGCGGGCAGATCATTTCCAGCAGCGCGGAAATCGCTGCCGCCTACAGCAGCGGTCGCGGCTCGCTCAAGGTGCGCGCGCGCTGGAAGATCGAGGAACTCGCGCGCGGCCAGTGGCAACTGGTGGTGCAGGAACTGCCGCCCGGCGTCAGCACCCAGCGCGTGCTCGAAGAAATCGAGGAGCTGACCAACCCGAAAATCAAGGCCGGCAAAAAGGCCCTGAGCCAGGAGCAGGTGCAGCTCAAGCAGACCGTGCTGGCCGTGCTTGACGTGGTGCGCGATGAGTCCAGCAAGGACGCGCCCGTGCGCCTGGTGTTCGAGCCCAAGACCAGCAAGATCGGCCAATCCGAACTCATCAATACCCTGCTGGCCAATACCAGCCTCGAGAGCTCCTCGCCCATCAACCTGACCATGGTCGGGCTGGACGGCAAGCCGACGCAGAAAACCCTGCGCCAGATGCTGACCGAGTGGGTTGAATTCCGCCAGACCACGGTGCAAAGGCGTTCGCAGCATCGCCTGGACAAGGTGCTGGCCCGCATCCACATCCTCGAAGGCCGGCAACTGGTGTTGCTCAATATTGACGAGGTGATCGCCATCATCCGCCAGTCGGAGGAGCCCAAGGTCGCGCTGATCGCACGTTTCAAGCTCACCGAAATCCAGGCGGAAGACATCCTGGAAATCCGCCTGCGCCAGCTGGCCCGGCTCGAAGCCATCAAGATCGAGCAGGACCTTAAAAATTTGCGCGAAGAGCAGGCCAAGCTTGAGGAAATCCTGGGTAGCCCGGCGGCGCTGCGGCGCCTGCTGGTCAAGGAGATCGAGGCCGACGCCAAGCAGTTCGCCGACGCGCGCCGCACCTTGATCCAGGCCGAGAAAAAAGCCGTGCTCGAAGTCAAGGTGCTGGACGAGCCGGTGACCGTGGTCATCAGCGACAAAGGCTGGGTGCGCGCGCGCAGCGGCCATGGGCACGACCCGGCGGGCTTTGCCTTCAAGGCCGGTGACGGGCTCTACGGCACGTTTGAATGCCGCACCGTCGACACGTTGCTGGCCTTCGGCTCGCGCGGCCGGATTTATTCGGTGCCCGTGTCCTCGCTGCCCGGCGCGCGCGGCGACGGCCAGCCCCTGACCACCATGATCGACCTGGAGTCCGGCACGCAGCTGGTGCACTACTTCGCGGGCCCCTCCAACGCCGCGCTGCTGCTCAGCGCCAGCGGCGGCTACGGCTTCCTTGCCACGGTCGAGAACATGACATCGCGCCTCAAGGCCGGCAAGGCTTTCATCAGCTGCGCCGAAGGCGAAACCATCTGCAGGCCCTCGCACGCCGCCTTCAATAGCGGCGCGACGCCCATGGTGCCGGCTACGCATGTAGCCTGCGCATCCACGGGCGGACGCATCCTGACCTTTGAAATTGCCGAACTCAAGATGCAGGCCGCGGGCGGCCGCGGCCTGATGCTGATAGACCTCGAAGCCAAGGACACCCTGGCCGGCGCGGCGGCTTACACCCGCAGCGTCAGGATCGAAGGCATAGGCCGCGGCGGCAAGGCGCGCGAGGAAACGCTGGAAATCCGCACGCTCAACAACGCCCGCGCGGCACGCGCGCGCAAGGGCAAGGCGGCCGACCTGGGCTTCAAGCCGACCGGCATCACCCGCGTCGAATAAGTTCCGAAGCCCGCAGCCGCAAAGCTGCGGGTTCGCCAACCTTCAGGCGTTCAGGCCGCGAGAAGCGTTTCCAGCTTTCTGAGGCCCGCCACCGTTTCCAGGCAGGCCTGCGCCACTTCCTTGCCCTTGGTCAGGAAGTGGGCGGTGAAGAACTTGCGGTGTTCCTCATGCTCATGGAAATGCTGAGGCGTCAACACTGCGGAGAACACCGGCACGCCGGTTTCTAGCTGTATGCCCATCAGCGCACTGATGACGGCGTCGGCCACAAACTCATGGCGGTAGATGCCGCCATCCACCACCAGCCCGCAGCACACCACGCCCGCATAGCGGCCCGACTGCGCCAGCTTCTTGGCGTGCAACGGAATCTCGAAAGCCCCCGGCACTTCAAACGTATCTATGGATTCAGGGCCCACGCCCTGCCTGGCCATTTCGGCCAGGAAGGCGCCGCGCCCCTGGTCCACGATGTCTTCGTGCCAGGAGGACTGGATGAAGGCGTAACGCGCCTTGGGTGTGCCACCGGAATGGATGGCGGAAGGAAGGGAAGTAGTTGTCTGACTCATGGATGGCCTTTGTTAGGTGTTACCAGAATCAGGGCGCACGAGCCTGCGGCGAGCGCGCGGGCATACGGCCGCCGGGCGGAAAACTCCACACCGGTAAACGCTGCCCACGGCCCAGCCGTTTGCATCGCGCTCTCTTTCATCCGGACTGTGACCGTCGGCTCTGGAATCAAACCAGATCTGCTGACCCTTGTTTCCGCGTGAATGCGGTAACAAGGCGCTCGCGGGCTGATGCAGTTGCCTGCAAACACCGCCGGTGGGGAATTTCACCCCGCCCTGAGAACGCTGCCCCGGCAAAATGGCCGGAGCGTGCTGAGTTTAATCGCCCTCAGCCAACCTTGTCCTCGGACTGCCCGGCTCGCCCCTTTGTATACGGGGGAAGCCTCGTGCCGGGACGAGTTTCAAGGCGATTTGGCCTTCACCTTGGCGTAGCGAAACTCGCGGCCTATTTGGGGCGGCTGCATCCGCAGGCTGTCGCCGTCAATGGCCAGTCGCAATTTGTCGAAGCGTACGGAGCCGTAGTTGCCCAAAGCAGCGGCAAACACAAAGTGGTTGTGGCTTGGGTCCTGGGGGCGATGCTCGACAACCGGATAGCTGCGCATCGCGCCAAGGTAAAACAGGCTGACTTTGTTGATCGGCACGTCGAAGCTGTTTGCTTCCACGCTGGTGAAACGCATCCTGCGCGCCGGGACGGTAAGTCCGTTGACCGTGAAATCGACTTGCGCCAATGCGGCCACTTTTTGCGCGTCAGGGCCCTCGAAGCTAACCTTGGCAGCGGCTCCTGGCTCCTTGCTGGAGCGCAAAAAGGTAAAGGTGGGCGCTTGCGACGTTACGCTGGACTCAAGCACCACATTCGAGTTCTCGATGTGCCAGCGGCCTTGGTCCAATTCATCAACCGAGCCGACCATCAGAAAGAACCGGTAACTGCCATCACTGCTCAAGCGCAGGCCGGAGGCGGTTTCCATCACACCCTGAAGCATGTAGTCACCGGCCATGTCTTCCCGTGGGGTCGATTGCCCATGTGATGCGCCAATAAAACCCGCCCAGATCAGGATAAGGCCCGCGGCCCGGCGCGTGAAACAGGCGGCAGGCCGGGTCATGGCACTCACGCTTATTCGACTTCGGCGACCAGGTCGATCTCGACGCAAGCACCCATGGGAATCTGCGCCACGCCGAAGGCGGCGCGCGCATGCGTGCCGGCATCACCGAAAATTTCAGCGAAAAGTTCACTCGCGCCGTTGGTCACCAGGTGATGCTCGGTGTAGTCGCCGGTGGAATTGACCAGGCTCACGAGCTTGACGATGCGCTTGACCTTGCCCAGGCCCACGGCGGCTTCCAGCGTGCCCATCAGGTCGATGGCGACCGAGCGCGCTGCGGCCTTGCCTTCTTCGGTCGTCATGTTCCTGCCAAGCTGGCCGACCAGGGGCTTGCCGTCTTTCTTGGCGATATGGCCGCTCAGGAACACCAGGTTGCCGGTCCGCACAAAAGGCAGGTAAGCCGCAACAGGTGTCGCCACGGCGGGCAGGGTGATGTTCAGTGCTTTCAGTTTGTCGTAGGCGCTCATGATGTTCCCTTTGGTTGAAGGCCGTTCCCGCAGTTGGGGGTGTGCAGGAATTGTAGGGCGGCCCGTCCGCGCGCCGGCCTGTAGCGGCATGAAAGGAAGTGATGCAGGCCCGGCGCTGGTGTGGTGTTTTATTCGGGCTTGATGCCCGCCTTGCGGACCACGGCGCCCCAGCGCTCCACCTCGCTGCGCATGAAGGCGCGCAGCTCGTCGCGGGTCGAGCCCTTGAGGTCCACACCCAGGGTGTTGAGCCGCTCGCGCGTCGACGGGTGGGCCAGCGCCGCGACGGCTTCATTGCGCAGTCGCTCGACGATTTCCAGGGGCGTGGTGGCCGGCGCCACCAGGGCCCACCACTGGTTGAACTGCATGCTCTCCATGCCGGCCTCCCGCGCGGTGGGCACCTCGGGCAAGGAAGCCAGGCGCGTGCTGCCGGTCACCATCAGGGCCGAGATCTTGCCCGCGCCCAGCAGTGCGCTGGCGCTGGCCAGCGTGGCGAAATGGGCGTCCACCTGGCCGGCCGCGACGTCGGTGAGCGCAGGCGCCGAGCCGCGGTAGGGAATCGCGCTGACCTTGATCCCGGCAGCCGTGGCGAACAACTCGCCGGAAAGATGGCTGATGGAGCCGTTGCCGCTGTTGGCCAGCGCCAGCGGCACCTTGCTGGCGCGGTAGTGTTTCAGGAAGCCCTTGATGTCGCCGTTCTTGTAGGGCGTGCCGCTGGCAAACAGCATCAGCGGCGAGGTGCCGACCATGGAAATCGGCGTGAAGTCGCGCAGCAGGTCGTAAGGCATTTTGTTGAACACCGCGGGCGCGATCGCATGCGGCAGCTCGACGATGGCGAAGGTGTAGCCGTCGGGCGCGGCCTTGGCCGCGGCCTCGGTGCCTATGCGGCCCGATGCGCCGGAGCGGTTGTCCACGATGACGCTCTGGCCCATGGTTTCGCCCATGCGTTGCGCGACGGCGCGTGCAATCGCATCCGTGCTGCCGCCGGGCGCCCAGGGCACGATGAGGCGTATCGGCTTGTCGGGGTAGGCCGCATAGGCGGCAGTGCTTATCAGGCTGGCGCCGGCCAGCAGCAGGGCGGTGAGCAGTCGGGTCTTCTTCATGGGGAATCCTTTGCGGTCTGGGAAAGTTCGGGGAAACGGGAAATCAGGGGAAGGTGTCGAAAGCGTCGCGGTCGCCTTTGGCAGTCAACAGCAGCAGGGCGTGTTCGGAGGAAGCGATCTCGCCGCGCGCGCGCAGCTGAGCCAGCGCGCCCAGGCTGGCACCCGCGCACAGCTCCACCCACAGGCCTTGCGCGGCCAGTTGGGCGCTGCCCTCGCTGGCATCGGCATCGCCCACCATCACAGCGCCGCCGCCCGAGCGTTGCACGGCCAGCATTTGCTGCAGCGTGACGGTGCTGCCGGCAATGGAAAACTGCGCGGTTGCGCCGCTGAATTCGCCCTGTGGCGCTGCGCCCTCCAGCACGCGGGAAAGGCGCGGGAAAGGCTCGACCGCCCAGAGGCGCGGCATGCGCGCGATCAGCCCGGCCTGCAGCAGGTCGCGCAGGCCGCTGTAAAGGCCCCAGAGCAGGTCGCCGCGGGCGGTGGGCACCAGCACGTGGTCGGGAATGCAGCCGTCCGCCACGCATTCAAGCGCCACCGCGCGATAGCCTTCCACGCCGAAGGCCGGGCTGCCGACGGCGGGCACGCTGTAGTTGGTGAGCGCGAAAGCGCCGTCCTGCTCGACGCGCCGGCGCAAATGCTCCCAGCGCCCGAAGCCGCGCCCGAAAGTGATGCGCCTGGCACCCAGGCGGTGCAGCGCGCGTGCAAAGGGTTCCGGCATATCCTGGTAGGTGGCGACTTCGCAAGCCAGGCCGGCCGCGGCGCAATAGGCCGCCGCTGACACCGCCGCATTGCCGCTGGAGGCCAGCACCACGGTTTCAGCGCCTACATCCAGCGCGCGGCTGACGGCCTGGGCCGACATGCGGTCCTTGTGCGAGCCTGTGGGGTTCATGCCCTCGTGCTTGGCTGACAGCTGCCTGAGGCCATAGGCGCGCGCCAGGCGCGGCAGGTCCAGGCAGGGCGTGCCGCCTTCGCCCAGGGACACGCCCTGGGTGTAGGGGAGCCAAGCGCCCCACTTATAACCTGTGCTGGTGGTCTCGAGGCTTGAGGGCAGTCCGGTATAAACCGCCTCCAGGCTGGCGGGCGTGCCGGCCGCGGCGCAATGCGGGCAGCCGGCCGGCAGGTCCCGCAAGGGGTATTCGCGGGTGCAATGAATGCAGCGCAGCCCGGCCAGACTAGGGTTGCGGATCACACCAGGCACCACGGACGATTCGGAAACGGAGGAATTCATGCGGCCAATGGTAGGAAGGCCTGGGGGAGCTGTGCGTGACTTGTTTGCCATTTAGAATAAGTGAAACTTATAAGGAGACGACCATGGCCGAGGCAAGCGCACGCCAGATCGAGGTGTTCCGCATGGTCATGCGGCTGGGCTCGGCCAACCGCGCGGCCGCGGCCTTGCATGTGAGCCAGCCGGCCGTCACGCAGCTGCTGCAGCAGCTGGAGGCGCGCGCCGGCCTCAAGCTGTTTGACCGGCCCAAGGGCAAGCTCACGCCCACGCCCGAGGCCCATGCGCTGATGGAAGAGGTCGAGCGGGTCTACGAAGGCCTGGAGGCCGTGCAGCGAAAAATCGTGGCCCTGCAGTCGCACGAAGACACCGTGCTGCGCATAGGCTCGCTGCACGCCATGGCCGCCAGCGTCATGCCCTGGGCCTTGGCCGAGTTCCAGCGCAGTTACCCGCGCACGCGCTGCCTGCTGATGGTCGACAGCTCCAAGGTGCTGCGCGAGGCGCTGTTCCAGGGCGCGGTGGACCTGGCCTTTCTGGGCGACGAGGCCGACACCAGCGGCCTGGTGTCCTCGCTGTTTTACCAGGCGCCTGCGGTCTGCATCATGCCGGCCGCCCATCCGCTGGCGCGCAGGCAGGTGCTGCAACTACAGGATTTGCAGGAGGTACCGCTGGTGGGCCTGTCGGCGTCCGATACGGCGCAGCAGCGCCTGGAAGCGGCGCTCGCGCAGGCCGGGGTGCAGCCGCGCTTTGTGATCGAAACGCCCTACAGCGCGACGCAATGCGCGCTGGTGCTGGCCGGTGCCGGGCTGGCCGTGACGAATCCGCTGGTGGCGCGCGAATACCTAGCGCTGGGCCTGCGCAGCGTGCCGCTGGCGGCCGATGTGTGGTTCCGCGCCTTGCTGGCTTTCAAGCCGAAGCAGGCGCAGTCCGGGGCCGCGCAGGAATTTGTGGGCCTGTGCCGGCGCCGGCTGGTGGGCAGCTTGCCCGAAGGGTCGTTGCTCGGAGAGCCGGTCAGCTCGTAGCGCTTGTGGTGTTTGCGGCAGGCAGCGGTTCCACCGTCACCGCAACATCGAGGATGTGCTGCGCCCCGCCGCGTATCACGCCGCGCATGGGCGACACATCGAGGAAGTCGCGCCCGGTGGCCAGCGTGACGTAGTCTTCGCCCGGCGCGCGGTTGTTGGTGGGGTCGAAGTCCAGCCAGGCGCCCAGGCCCGGGCAGTAAACCGAAGCCCAGGCATGCGAGGCGTCGCTGCCGACCAGGCGCGGCTGGCCGGGCGGCGGGCTGGTTAGCAGATAGCCGCTCACGTAGCGGGCCGGCAGGCCCATGGCGCGGCAGCAGGCCACCATGATGTGGGCGAAGTCCTGGCACACGCCCTTGCCTTGCCTGAGCGCTTCAAGCGCCGGCGTGTTGACCTCGGTGCTGGCGCTTTCATAGGCCATGGTGTGGTGGATGCGCTCCATGAGGTCGCGCGCCGCTTCGTGCAAGGGCCGGCCGGGCAGGAAGCTGGGGCGGGCGAATTCGACGAAGGCTTCGTCGCGCGGTACATAGGGCGAGGCGAACAGGAATTCAGAGGCGCTGTCGTAGGCCGCGCCCGCGCGGTAGCGGAACTGCTCGCGCACCTGCTCCCAGGGCGGTGAGACCGGCCCGCCGGCGGCCAGCGAGGCTTCGGACTGCAGCGGATTGGCGACCGAAGTAGACACCACGCTGTCGGCCACGACGGTCAGGCTGTCATGCGCGGCCTGCAGCGAAAAATAGTTGCGTGTGTTGCCATAGACGTCCACGGTCTCGCACAGCTGCGCGGGCGCCGGGTCCACGCGCAGCGCATGGCTGAGCAGGTTCTGGCCGTTGCGGTTGGCGGGTTTGAGGTGCACCACGTGGTGGGCGTTTTCCACCGCAGGCGCATAGCGGTAGCGGGTCTCGTGGACGACGTGCAGCAGCATGGGACGATTCGCTAGGGCTTCTTGCTCAGGCGCCCAGGCTCTGGCTGCCGGAGGCGGCGTGGCTGAAGTAGAGGCGGCTCAGGGTGTCCGAGAGGTCCAGCGCGGCGTCGCAGCATTGCTGCAGCATCTGGACCAGTTGGCCATCATGCTGTTGGCTGGTTGTGTCGGCGCCAGCGTCGCCGGCTTCGCTGTCGGCGCTGGTTTCCAGGCCGGCGCACAGGTCGGCCAGGGCCCAGCTGCCAGGATCGGGCAGGGACATCGCGAGTTCGGGCATATCGCCTGGCGCGCTGCCTGCCAGCTTGGCCAGGCGGCCGCGCAGGGTCTGCACCACCCAGCCCAGCGAGCGCGGGTTGTCACGGTCCAGCACCAGCAGGTCGAGCAGGGCCGGGATGTCGCGGCGCTGCTGGTATTGCGCGTGGAAGGTGATGGTGCTGTCGAACAGCGCCACCATGGCGTTGAAGCCGCCTTCTTCAAACACCGAGCCTGTTTCAAAGCCGCGCACCAGCGCGCCGGCCAGGGTGTTGAGCCGCTCAATGAGGCGGCCCACACTGAGCAGGCGCCAGCCGTCGTCGCGGGTCATGCGGTCGGTCTGCGCACCTGTCATGGCAGAGAGGAAGCCGCTGGCCGATTCGAGGGCGCGCAATGCCTCGACGGAAGAGTATTCGAGCAGGTACTGGCTCTGGCTTTGTCCGCCCTGGCTTTGCGACTGGCCCTGGCCCTCGGCGCTGAATACCGCGCAGCGCTGGAAAAAATCGACCTCGGAGCGCACGATCACGTGCCACTGCTCCTGCGACAGGCGTTCGCGCACGGCCGAGGCCGCACTCTTGAGCGCCCGCAGGTTGAAGCCCACGCTGGCGGCCTGTTCGGTGTCGGCAAGGTTGGCAATCAGGGCGCGTTCGAAAACGCGGCGCGCCTGCGTGGCCGGCGGCACGGTGTCCAGCACCAGCGCGTTGCCGACGGCCATGCTGCTCAGCCAGGCCAGCAACGGCTGCGAGGTCTGGTCTTCGCCGCCCAGGCACTGCAGGGTGATCTGCGCCAGGCGCGTGGAGTTTTCGGCGCGCTCGGTATAGCGGCCCAGCCAGAAAAGGTTTTCGGCCGCACGGCTGGTGACCGGCGGGCGGTGGCGCAGCGGCGCCGTGGACCAGGCCGGTGCGGCATGCTCGGCGCGCGCGGCCGCGGCATGTTCGGCCTGGGCCTTGGCGGCGGCGCTGTCACCCAGCACCCAGACGTCGGCGCTGCTGCCGCCATGCTGCATGGAGGACATGTTCTCGTTCTTGCCGGCCAGCCGCGCGAGCCCGCCCGGCAGCACCTGCCAGGAGCCCTTGCCGTCGGCCACGGCGAAGACGCGCAGCATGGCCGAGCGCGGGGAGATGCGCTCGCCCTGCCAGGTCGGCGTCTGCGGCAGCGGCAGGTAGGCCTGCACCGTGTAGTCTTCGCCGCGCCGCAGGATGCGGCCGGCCCATTCATCGAGCGCGCGGCGCGACAGCGTGTGGCCTATCACCGACTCCATGCCCGAGCCGGGGTAGGTCGGCTTGATCACGCTGTTTTTGAGCTGGCCCAGCACGTCCTGCAGCACGGCCTGTTCGCCGCACCACCAGGTGGCCAGCGAGGGCAGGGCCAGGGTCTCGCCCAGCAGGTGTTCCGACAGCGCGGGCAAAAAGCCCAGCAGCGCGCTCGACTCGAGGAAGGCAGAGCCCGGTGTGTTGACCACCAGCACATTGCCCGCGCGTATGACCTGCAACAGGCCGGGCACGCCCAGCGTTGAATCAGAGCGCAGCTCCAGCGGGTCCAGGAACTCGTCGTCCAGGCGCTTGAGCAGCCCATGCACCCGCTCCAGGCCGCTCAGGGTTTTCAGGTAGAGCTTGTCGTCGCGCACCAGCAGGTCGCTGCCCTCGACCAGGGTCAGGCCCAGGAAGCGCGCGAGGTAGGCATGCTCGAAATAGGTTTCGTTGTAGGGGCCTGGCGTCAGCAACACGACGCGGCTTTCCTCGTTGCCGTTGGCCGGGCTCATGGCCTTGAGGCCGTCCACCAGCGCCTTGTACGAGGCGCCCAGGCGCTCGACCTTCATCTCGCGGAAGGCTTCGGGGAAGAGCAGGGAAATCGTCAGGCGGTTTTCCAGCAGGTAGCCCAGGCCCGAGGGCGCCTGCGTGCGCTGCGACACTACGGACCAGCGCCCGTCGGGGCCATGGGCGATGTCGAAGGCGGCGATGTGCAGGTAGGTGCCGCCGGCCGGCTGCACGCCCTGCATGCCGCGCAGGTAGCCCGGGTGCGCATGCACCAGCGCGCTGGGCAGCAGGCCTTTGGAAAGCAGTTCCTGCGGACCGTAGATATCAGCCATGACACGGTCCAGCAGGCGGGCACGTTGCTGGATGCCGGCTTCGATCTGCGCCCAGTCGCCGGCCGACACCATCATGGGGAACAGGTCCAGTGCCCAGGGGCGCTGCGGGCCGTTGGCGTCGGCGTAGACGTTGTAGGTCACGCCGTTGTCGCGGATCTGCCGGCGCAGGTTGGCGGTGCGGTGGTTCAGGTCGTGAAAGCCGTCGGCGCCCAGGAAGTTGAAAAAACGCGTCCACTCGGGCGACAGGCTGTCGTCCGTGGGCGTAGTTGCGGCGGCTTCGGGCTGGGGCGGGCTTGTTTCGGAGGCGCTGCCGGCCACGCGCAGCGCGGACTGCGCCGGCGCGGGCGTTTCGGCGGGCGCGGGGCCTTCGGAGACACGGCCGCGGAGCTCGTCAAAATGGCCGGCTGCTGCATGCGGCGCCAAGGCGGCGGCCAGCGCACAGGGGGATTCGAGTGCCTGGGCGGCAAAAAGGGACTGGGTGTTATTTTCCACGTGCTGCCAAGTATGCCTGCGGTCCGTAAGCCTAAAGCCTTAATCGGGCACGACTTCTCCGTCAAACGGCGATTTATACCGCTTGCGCATGCAAATGTTGCCGCCATAAGACAGGCGCACCCAGGACGTACCGTTCGGGCTGAGCTTGGCCTGTCCTGAGCTTGTCGAAGGGTCGAAGCCCTTCGACAGGCTCAGAGCGAACAGGTAGTGGGAATTGGCGGTGATTTGTGTACAAGCCCCGTTTAGACCGCGAGCAGGTCCTTAGCGCAGGTCCAGCGTGAACGGAAACTCCCGGCTCGGCTGCGCCGGCGCCACGCGCATCTTGCCGGGCGTGTGGCCCATGCGGAAAAAGCGCGTGAGGCGGCGGCTTTCGGCTTCGTACGAGTTGACCGGCAGCGTGTCGTAGTTGCGCCCGCCTGGGTGCGCCACGTGGTACTGGCAGCCGCCCAGCGAACGTTCCATCCAGGTATCGACGATGTCGAAGGTCAGCGGCGCGTGCACGCCAATCGAAGGATGCAGGGCCGATGGTGGGTTCCAGGCCTTGTAGCGCACGCCGGCCACATATTCGCCGACGCGTCCCGTGCTTTGCAGCGGCAGGGCCCGGCCGTTGACGGTGACGACATACCGGTTGTCGTTCAGGCCGGTGACATGCACCTCGATGCGCTCCAGCGACGAATCGACGTAGCGCACCGTACCGCCGGCCGAGCCTTCCTCGCCCATCACATGCCAGGGCTCCAGCGCGCTGCGCAGCGTGAGCTCGATGCTATTCGTCTTGACCTGCCCGATCAGCGGGAAGCGGAACTCAAAGTGCGGTTCGAACCAGGCCATGTCGAAGGCGTAGCCGGCCTCACGCAGCTCGGTCAAAACGTCTTCAAAATCCATGCGGATAAAGCCCGGCAGCAGGAAGCGGTCATGCAGTTCGGTGCCCCAGCGTGTGACGCGGCCGTGGTAGGGCTTGTTCCAGAAGCGCGCCACCAGCGCGCGCAGCAGCAATTGCTGGGCAATGCTCATGCGCGCATGGGGCGGCATTTCAAAGGCGCGCAGCTCCAGCAGGCCCAGGCGGCCCGTGGCGGAGTCGGGTGAGTACATCTTGTCGATGCAGAACTCGCTGCGGTGCGTGTTGCCGGTCACGTCGACCAGGATGTTGCGCAAGGTCCGGTCCACCAGCCAGGGCGGCATGTCGGCGCCGTACTTCTTGCGGTTGTTCTCGATCTCGCGCAGGGCGATCTCAAGTTCGTAAAGCTGGTCGTTGCGCGCTTCGTCCACACGCGGCGCCTGGCTGGTCGGGCCTATGAACAGGCCCGAGAACAAGTAGCTCAGCGAGGGGTGGTTGTGCCAGTAGGCGATCAGGCTGCCCAGCACCTCGGGTTTGCGCAGGAAGGGGCTGTCAGCCGGCGTAGCGCCGCCCAGCACGAAGTGGTTGCCGCCGCCGGTGCCGGTGTGCCGGCCGTCGGTCATGAATTTTTCGGCCGACAGGCGCGTCTCGTGCGCGATCTTGTACAGGAACTCGGTGTGTTCCACCAATTCGCCCCAGTTGTAGGCCGGGTGGATGTTGACCTCGATGACGCCAGGGTCGGGCGTGACCTGCAGCATCTTCAGGCGCGGGTCGCGCGGCGGCGGATAGCCTTCGAGCACGATGCTCACGCCCAGCGATTGCGCCGTGGCTTCCACCGCGGCCAGCAGGTCCAGGTAGTCTTCCAGCCGCTCCATGGGCGGCATGAAGACGTAGATCGCGCCGGTTTCGCCGCGGCCTGATTTGTTGGCCTTGCTATCCGGGTCGGCCTTGGGTTTGTCCTTGGGGCCGTTGGCGCGCTGCGGGTCGCGCACCTCGACGCACAGCGCGGTGCGCGTGAGCCAGGCGGCCGACTCAAAGGGCTTGGGTGCGCGGTCGTCGGCGGGGGCGGTTGCCTCGGGCGCGGTGCCGGCCTGTTTGCCATCGCTTGCACCGCCATTGCCCAGCGGGCGGAATTGCAGGATGCGGCTGGCCTGCGACAGCGCGGTGTTGCCCGCGAGGTGGCGCGCCATGTACTGCGCCAGCGAGCTGGCGGTGCTACCTGCGGAAGGCGCCGCCGGTGTGGCGCCCCGGGCCGCGCTGAAGCTGCCGTTGTAGCGCGCGGCCAGTGCCGAAGCGGCGGGCAGGTCCTGCCGCGGCGCGAACGGGTCGGACTCGATCATGTAGGGGTAGTCGGTCTTGGACACCCAGGGCACCGAATCCAGCGGCAGGCGGTAGCCCATGGGCGAATCGCCCGGCATCAGATACATGCGTTCGTCGCGGAAGAACCAGGGGCCGGTGGTCCATTTGGGGCCGGCCAGCGAAGGTGAAGCGCCCGAATTTCTTTGTTTGAGCTGCTCCTTGGCCTGCAGCGGCAGCACATAACCCACGACCGAGTCCAGCCCCTGCATGAAGACGCGGCGCAGGCGCTCGCGCTCCATGGCGTCGTCCAGGCGCGAATCAAAGGGGTCGACATTGACCGGCAGCCGGCGTTCCCGCCAGAGGTAGTACCAGGTGTCTTCATAGCCTGGCGTGATGTAGGTCGTGGCCAGGCCCAGCTTGCCCGCCAGGGTCTGGATGAAGCGCTGCGCATCGGCGCTGGTGTAGCTGCAGGGCTGGCGCTCGTCGGCGAACAGGGCAGGGTTTTGCCAGATCGGCTGGCCGTCCTTGCGCCAGAAAATGCTCAGCGCCCAGCGCGGCAGCTGCTCGCCCGGGTACCACTTGCCCTGGCCGAAATGAAGGAAACCGCCTTCGCCGTATTCGGCGCGCAGCTTTTGCACGAGTTCGGTCGCGTAGCCGCGTTTGGTCGGGCCCAGGGCATCGATATTCCATTCGGCCGCGTCGCGGTCGGTGGTGGCCACAAAGGTCGGCTCACCGCCCATGGTCAGGCGCACGTCGCCGGCCGCCAGGTCCTGGTCCACCTTTTCGCCCAGTGCCAGCACCTCCTGCCATTGCTCCTCGGTGTAGGGCTTGGTCACGCGCGGCGATTCGTAGATGCGCTGCACCGCCATGTGGTGCTCGAACTCGACTTCGGATTTGTCGACGCCGCCTTCGACCGGTGCGGCGCTGGAGGGCTCGGGCGTGCAGGCCAATGGGATATGGCCTTCGCCCGCCATCAGGCCGGAGGTCGGATCCAGGCCTATCCAGCCCGCGCCGGGCAGGAAGACCTCGCACCAGGCGTGCAGGTCGGTGAAATCGGCCTCGGCGCCGCTGGGGCCGTCTATGGATTTGACGTCGGCCTTGAGCTGGATCAGGTAGCCCGAGACAAAACGCGCGGCCAGGCCCATGTGGCGCAGCAGTTGCACCAGCAGCCAACCGGTGTCGCGGCAGGAGCCGCAGGCCAGGCGCAAGGTTTCTTCGGGTGTCTGCACGCCCGGTTCCATGCGGATGGAGTATTTGATGTCCGACTGCAGGCTCTGGTTCAGTCCCACCAGGAAGTCGATGGTGCGCTTGGGCGTGCGGTCGATTTTCTCGAGGTAGCGCTTGAACAGTGGCGTGGCCGGCTGGGTCGCCAGGTAGGGCGCGAGCTCCCGGGCCTGCAGCGCGTTGTAAGTGAAGGGGAACTCCTCGGCCGCCGGCTCCAGGAAGAAATCAAAAGGATTGAACACCGCCATCTCGACCACCAAGTCCACCGTGACCTTGAACTCGCGCGTCGGTTCGGGAAACACCAGGCGGGCCTGGTAGTTGGCAAAGGGGTCCTGTTGCCAGTTGATGAAATGCCCGGCGGGCTCGACCTTGAGGGAGTACGACAAAACCCGCGTACGGCTGTGCGGCGCGGGCCGCAGGCGAACCACCTGCGGGCCCAGCCTCACCAGGCGGTCGTATTTGTAGTGTGTGATGTGGTTCAGGGCAACGTGGATGGACAAGGCAACCTCGCTTTAAAAAACAACAGGGCGCAAGGACCGCCACATCAAGCGGTCGTCTAAATCGGTCGCCTCAAATGGCGTGTGAACAGCTTACCCGGATTTGACGGCATTTCTGAAAGCAAGAGCTGCGCCATATGCGGAGTTTGCATGACGCGCTGTCGGCTTCTTGCTCCGGCCCGCCGTTAAGCAGCTTCAAAAAAAGCAAAAAAGAGGGAGGCAGCTGTGAGGAACGCTGTATTCACCGGGCCGCGGCAAGGCGCCAGGAGTCCGGGGCCTGTTCTGGCCGGTTTTATCGCGGGTGCGGCCCTGCAGCTGCAGCAGCCCGCGTTGTGGCCGGAACAAGGCTATGCGTTATATCTGGTGCTGCCTTGTGCGGCGGCCTTGTTGTGGCGTCTGCTATGGCCTGGCCGCGGCAGGTCCTGGGGCAGGGTGGGGCTGGCGTTTGTCCTGGCAGCGCTATTGGGCTTTGGCTCGGCCGGCTGGCGCGCCTGCGCCTTCCGGTCCACCGCGCTGGACCCGGCCCTTGAAGGCCGCGACGTCGAGGTGTCAGGCAGCGTGCCGGCCATGCCGCAGCCCGGCGAAGATGGCTTGCGCTTCCGCCTGGATGTGGACTCGGCGCGCCTGGACGGCCGCACCGTCGCCTTGCCGCCGCGCATTCTGCTGGGCTGGTATTCAGGCTTTGCCGGGCGGGAGGCGCGCGGCCCCGCCCAGGATGTCGACCCGTTCGAAGCCGCGCTGGCCCTGCAGCGCCAGCCGCAGGTATTGCGCCCCGGCGAGCGCTGGCGCATGACGGTGCGGCTCAAGGCGCCGCACGGCAACAGCAACCCGCATGGCTTCGACTACGAGCTGTGGCTGTGGGAACAGGGCCTGCAGGCCACCGGCTATGTGCGGGCCGGCGTGCACGACGCGCCGCCCGAGAAGCTTTCCACCAGCTGGCAACACCCGATTGAGCAGGCCCGGCAGGCGGTGCGAGAGAAAATTTTTGCGCGTGTCGAGAACCGCCAATGGGCCGGCATCATCGCTGCGCTGGTGGTGGGCGACCAGAACGCCATTGAACGCGCCGACTGGGACATCTTTCGTGCCACGGGCGTGGCGCACCTGATGAGCATCTCCGGCCTGCACATAACCATGTTCGCTTGGGCCGCCTCGCTGCTCATCAGTACGCTGTGGCGGCGGTCCGCGCGCCTGACTCCCAGTCTGTGCCTGGCGTTGCCAGCCGCCGGTGCCGGCGCGCTCGGAGGCTTGCTGCTCGCGACCCTGTATGCGCTGTTTTCAGGCTGGGGCGTGCCCGCACAGCGCACCATCTGGATGCTGGCCACCGTAATCCTGTTGCGCCAGGGCGGCCGGCAGTGGCCCTGGGCCCAGGCCTGGCTGCTGGCCATGGGCGTGGTGGTGGCTATAGACCCCTGGGCGCTGATGCAGGCCGGCTTCTGGCTTTCTTTTGTGGCGGTGGGTGTGCTGTTCGCCACGGATGCGGGTGCATCCGATGCCCGCACCCATCAGCAGGAAGCGGTTCCGCAAGGTGGATGGAGGCCGCCCGCCCGCCGCTGGCTGGCAGGTCTGGGCCGGGCAGCACGCGAGCAATGGGTGGTCACGCTCGCGCTCACGCCGCTGTCGCTGCTGCTGTTCAACCAGGTCTCGCTGGTCGGCCTGCTCGCTAATGCCGTGGCCATTCCGGCCGTGACTTTGCTGGTCACGCCGCTGGCCCTGCTGGGAGTGATGTGGGCTCCGGCCTGGGGTGCGACGGCCGCTTGTGTCAGCCTGCTGGCCCTGTTCCTGCAGTGGCTGGCGAGCTGGCCGCTGGCATCCATCAGCGTGGCTGCGGCGCCGCTGTGGTGCGCCGTTGCCGGGGTGGCGGGCGGCGGCTTGCTGGCCACGCGCCTGCCCTGGCATTGGCGCGTGCTCGGCATTCCATTGCTGCTGCCCGTGCTCCTGTGGCAGCCGGCCCGCGTCGCGCCCGGGCAGTTTGAACTGCTGGCGGCCGACATCGGCCAGGGCAATGCGGTGCTGGTGCGCACCGCGGGCCACAGCCTGCTTTACGACGCTGGCCCGCGCTTTTCGCGCGAAAGCGATGCCGGCCACCGCGTGCTCGTGCCCTTGCTGCGCGCGCTCGGCGAGCGGCTGGACGTCCTCATGGTCAGCCACCGCGACATCGACCACATAGGCGGGGCAGCCGCGGTGCTGGCCATGCAGCCCGGCGCCCGGCTGGTCAGCTCGATTGAAGACACGCACCCGCTGCAGGCCGTGCGCAAGGCCGAGCGCTGCATGGCCGGCCAGCGCTGGGAGTGGGACGGTGTGCAGTTCGAGCTGCTGCACCCGGCCGCCGCTGCCTACGACAGCGTGGCCAAACCCAATGCCATGAGCTGCGTGCTGCGCATCTCCAATGCCGACGGCAGCCGCACCGCCTTGCTGGCGGGCGACATCGAGGCGCCGCAGGAGGCGGCCCTGGTTGCCAGCGATCCGGCTCGCCTCAAGGCCGACTTTCTGCTGGTGCCGCACCATGGCAGCAAGACTTCGTCGAGCGCGCCCTTCCTGGACGCCGTGCAGCCGCAATGGGCCATGGCGCAAGCGGGCTACCGCAACCGCTTCGGCCACCCCGCTGGGCCGGTGGCCGAGCGTTACGAGGCGCGCGACATACGCCTTGTCAAATCCGCGACATGTGGCGCTGCGATATGGAACAGCCAGCATGCTGACGCCTTGCGCTGCCAGCGGGAAGAGGGCAAACGCTACTGGCATCATGTGCTTGCGCGCTAAAAATTGCGAAGGGATGCGCCGACTTGGCGCATTACTTGCTAAGCTATATCAAAAACAGTGCCCTGCGCATAACTTGCTGGAGATCAAGCCAATGAGCCGACCGATGTTTGATGAAATGAATGCCACGGGGTCCAGCGTCCGTGAACACTACCAGGGCTACCAGCGCTGGCTGGCCAAACAGCCCGCCGACGTGATGCAGGCGCGCCGCGCCGAAGCCGAGATGATTTTCCGCCGCGTCGGCATCACCTTTGCTGTCTACGGCGCCAAGGACGAGGACGGCGCCGGCACCGAGCGGCTGATCCCGTTTGACCTGATCCCCCGGATCATCCCTGCCCACGAATGGGCGAGTATGGAAAAAGGATTGGTCCAGCGCGTCACGGCGCTCAACCGCTTCATTCACGACGTCTACCACGGCCAGGAGATCATCAAGGCTGGCGTCATCCCTTCCGAGCAGATATTCCAGAACGCGCAGTTCCGCCCCGAGATGATGGGCGTGGACGTTCCGGGCAACATCTATTCGCACATCAGCGGCATCGACATCGTGCGCGCGCCCAATGCCCAGGGCGAGGGCGAGTACTACGTGCTTGAGGACAACCTGCGCGTGCCCAGTGGCGTGAGCTACATGCTCGAAGACCGCAAGATGATGATGCGGCTCTTCCCCGAGCTCTTCAGCGAAAACCGTGTCGCCCCCGTTGCCCACTATCCCGACCTGCTGCTGGAAACCCTGCGCGCCATGGCGCCGCCCGCCACGGCCGAGCCCACGGTGGTGGTGCTCACGCCCGGCATGTACAACTCGGCCTACTTCGAGCACGCCTTCCTCGCACAACAGATGGGCGTGGAACTGGTCGAGGGGCAAGATCTTTTCGTCAAGGACAACTTCGTCTACATGCGCACCACGCGCGGACCGCGCCGTGTCGATGTCATCTACCGCCGCGTCGACGACGACTTCCTGGACCCGCTGGCCTTCCGCCCCAACTCCACGCTGGGCTGTGCAGGCCTGCTCAACGTCTACCGCAGCGGCAATGTCTCTCTGTGCAATGCCATAGGCACGGGCGTGGCCGACGACAAGTCCATCTATCCCTATGTGCCCAAGATGATCGAGTTCTACCTCGGCGAAAAACCCATCCTCAAGAACGTGCCCACCTATATGTGCCGCAACAACGAGGACCTGCAATACACCCTGGCCAACCTCAAGGACCTGGTCGTCAAGGAAGTGCACGGGGCAGGCGGCTACGGCATGCTGGTCGGCCCGGCCTCCACCAAGGCCGAGATCGAGGAATTCCGCGCCGCCCTGGAGGCCAACCCTTCGGGCTACATCGCCCAGCCCACGCTGAGCCTCTCCACCTGCCCGACCTATGTCGAAAGCGGCATCGCGCCGCGCCATATCGACCTGCGTCCTTTTGTGCTGAGCGGCAAGGAAGTGCAGATGGTGCCCGGCGGCCTCACGCGCGTGGCGCTCAAGGAAGGATCGCTGGTGGTCAATTCCTCGCAGGGTGGCGGCACCAAGGACACCTGGATTCTGGAGGGGCCGTCATCGCCCGTGGCGTTCCAGTCTCAATCGCAGTCGCAGTCATCTTCAAAAGTTGGGGGAGCGTAATCATGTTGTCTAGAACCGCTGACCACCTCTTCTGGATGTCGCGCTACACCGAACGCGCCGAGAACACCGCACGCATGCTGGACGTCAACTACCAGACCTCGCTGCTGCCGCAGTCCGCCGCCGTGGCGCAGGGCGGCTGGCAAAGCCTGCTGAGCATCAGCGAACTCAAGCCTTCCTATGCCGCCAAATACGGCGGCAGCATCAACCCGCGCGAAGTCATGGACTTCATGGTGCGTGACGAGCAGAACGCCTCCAGCATCGTCTCCTGCCTGAAGAACGCCCGCGAAAATGCCCGTGCCGTGCGCGGCACCCTGACCACCGAAGTCTGGGAAACGCAGAACCAGACTTACCTCGAAGTGGTTCGCATGCTGCGCAACGGTGATTTCGAACGCGACCCCGGCCAGTTCTTTGAATGGGTCAAGTTCCGCTCCCATCTCTCGCGCGGCGTGACGGCCGGCACCATGCTGCAGGATGAGGCCTTCCACTTCCTGCGCCTGGGAACCTTCCTGGAACGCGCCGACAACACGGCGCGCCTGGTGGACGTGAAATTCCACGCGGTGCAAAACGACTTCCTCGGTACCGACGGCGAGAAAGACCAGGAATACGACTTTTACCATTGGAGCGCGATCCTGCGCAGCGTCTCCGGCTTCGAGGTCTACCGCAAGGTCTACCGTGACGTCATCAAGCCCGAGCGCGTGGCCGAACTGCTGATCCTGCGGCCCGACATGCCGCGCTCGCTGCTGGCATGCCTTAACGAGCTCATGGGCAACCTCGCCATGGTGACCAGCGACACCGCCAGCGAAACCCAGCGTCGCGCCGGCAAGCTGCGCGCCGACCTGCAGTACGCCCGCATCGACGAGATCCTCGCCACCGGCCTGCATGCCTTCCTGACCCAGTTCCTGGACCGCGTCAACGAAATCGGCGCGCACATCAGCCGCGAGTTTCTTGTGCCGGCTACAACTTGAGCCCCCACGTTCGCTCGCTGCGCGTAGCTCTCTGCCCCCCGGGGGGGCGCTGCGCCTGCGGCCCGGCAAAGCCGGTTCCGCGGCCCCTGCTGGCGAAGACCTCTCTGGGGCGCGGCGGTGGTGCCTCCAGTTAAGTATCTGCTCCAGCATGAAACTCCACGTCCGGCACACCACCGACTACCGGTATACCGAGCCGCTGCGCTATGCGCTGCAAACCTTGTGGCTCACGCCGCAGTCGGGCCCGGCGCAAACGGTGCACTACTGGAGCCTGGGCGCGCCTGAAAAGCTGTTCACCCAGCGCGACGCCTTTGGCAACACCATCAGCTCCTACACCTATGTCGGCAGCAACACCAGCAATGTGCGCTGGAGCCTGGTCAACGCCGCTGGTGAGGTCGAGACTTTTGGCGTCGCCGAATTCAATGATCCGCAGGCCTTGCCGCACCCGTATTTCTTTCTGCGCGCCACCCATCTGGCGGAACCGCATTGGGAACTCGCCGAGTTCGGCCGGCGGTTTATCCCGCAAAGCCTGGATGGCACCGCCAGCCTGCAGGCCCTGCTGGACCTGAGCCGGGGCGTGGCCGGCGCGGTGAGCTACCGCAAAAACAGCACCAGCGTGAGCACCACCGCGCTCGAAGCCTTCAGGTCCGGCGCCGGCGTGTGCCAGGACCAAGCCCATGTGATGGTCGCCATCTGCCGCAGCCTGGGCTACCCGGCGCGCTATGTCAGCGGCTACTTTTATGCCGCCAACGAACCCGACCTGGCCAGCCACGCCTGGTGCGATGTCTGCCTGGACGTCGCCACCCGCCGCTGGGCCAGCATAGACGTGACGCACAGCTGCCTCATTGACCAGCGCCACGTACGCCTGGCCATGGGCACCGACTACAACGCCTGCCCGCCCATCAAAGGCGTGCGCCGGGGCGGCGGGAAAGAGTCCATGACGGTGGAGATCGCGATTGAGCCGGCGTGAGTTAACCTGGAAGCACCCGCAAACCAGATAGAAGCCAAGCCAGTCCCAAGGAGTTCCACAATGTCCATCGTCAAACGCTTGCTGCTTATTCTGTGCGTGCTTGTGAGCTGCGTGGCTTGCGATCAATCCACAAAGACATATGCCGAGGCGAGGTTGCCGAAAGCCCAGGCGCTGTCCCTGCTGTCGGACACCGTACGCCTGCAGGTCGCGCATAACGAAGGCGCGTTCCTGAGCCTGGGGGCTTCCGCCCCAAAGCCCTGGCGTCTTGCAGCGCTGCGTGCGGGCGTCGGTGCAATGCTGCTAGCCTTGCTGCTGTACACGCTATTTGCCAAGGGCGGCCAGGGCCGGTTCGTTTTTGCGCTGGCCCTTGTTTTTGCCGGCGGCTTCAGCAACCTGATTGATCGCTTCGTCAACGAGGGCTACGTCGTGGATTTCATCAATCTCGGCGCGGGCCCGCTGCGGACGGGTATCTTCAATGTCGCGGATATCGCCATCACCGCCGGCGCGATCCTGCTTGTCGTTCAAGCCTGGCGCGGGCAACAGGGCAAGGCCTGAGCTTTGTTCCGTGTGGAGCGGGTTTGCTCGCCGTGCGCCGCACCTGTGCCTCCAACCTGGAGTACGCTTGCCTGATGACCGAGATCAAGCCCGCAAATTTTCCTGCCGACCTTGAGCATGTTGTCGCCATCTTCCGCGAATACATCGCCAGCCCCAGCGTGGACCTGGGCTTTCAGGACTACGAGGCGGAATTCGCCGCCTTGCCGGGAAAGTACGCCGTGCCCGATGGCCGCTTGCTTCTTGCATGGAGAGGGCAGAACGTTGCTGGATGCGCGGCGCTGCGCCGCGTGGATGAATCCACCTGTGAAATGAAGCGCGTCTATGTGCGCCCAATTGCCAGGGGTGAAAACCTCGGCCGCCGGCTGGTTGAAAGCATCATCGCCGAAGCGCGTGCCGCGGGCTATTCGCGCATCTGCCTGGATGTCCTGCCCGAATTCGCTGCCGCGCAGCGCATCTACGAATCGCTGGGTTTCCTGCCGGCGGAGCCCGTTGCGTTCAATCCGGTTCCGGGCACCAGATTCCTGGCGCTTGAGCTTTCTCCTTCGCGGCTTGTCGATGTGGCCTAGCTCTCTGAAAGCGATTGCCGTTTTCTTTCGGGCCTGGCTTGCCATTGCGGTGCTGACCGTCGCCGCGAGCGGCGGCAATGCCTTAGCCACGGGTGCACTGTCCTTCGAAGGGGGCGGCTATATTCTCGATTTCACGATGGGGCAGCAGGAGCGTCCCGTGCTGGCGGGCCTGTCGTTTTCCGCACCTGGGTCGAGCTTGAACTTGATACTTCGCCCGCCGGACTTGGTCGTTGTGGCGTTTGACGCAAAGGCAAAGCGTCTGCTCGTTCGCTACAGCAACCCCGGAGACAACACACTACCTCGGGATTTTGAGTTTTCGGTTCATGGCAACGAAGGCACTTTGAAATTGCCGAACCGCTCGATCACCGGCAGGTTCAACTGGGAGATGTGACTATGTGGGACAAGCGTGCGGGGCAAAATACTGACGCGGCAGAATGTCGCGCGAGAACCAATGCGCTATCCTGAATCAAGTCCGCCTTGGGCTGGCGGCTGCCTTTGCGCAAAGGTGCAGTACAAGCTCACTGCGCATCCCCTGACGTTCTACGCTTGCCATTGCACAGACTGCCAGCGACGCAGCGGCAGCGCCATGCGGCTGGCGATGTGGGTTGATCGCTCGGCGCTGGAGGTCACGCGGGGGACTCCGCAACTCCTGACATTTGACATGGGAAACGGGCGCCAGCGCAGGGCAAAAGTGTGCGTCGATTGCGACACCCGGTTGTGGGCGGAGCCCGCGGACAAACCGGCCATGGCGGCACTACTGCCAGGCACACTGCACAATGCACAGGAGTTTGAGCCTGTAGCGCACCTTTGGACAAAAAGTGCGCTGCCGTGGGTGGTGATTCCACCGGGTGCCGCCGTGTACGAAACCCACCCTGATCGTCCGGGGGAGCTCGCAAGGCTATGGCAAGAAGCGCTGCAGCGACGGAACCTTGGGGGATGCAAGTAGCCTGCGGTTGAGCCTTTCAATGCCTCCTTTCGAAATTTTCTCGAACTCTTCACCTTCGCCAAACTCTTGTCCATGCAACCATCACCCTGGATGCCCATCGCCCTCGCCGAAGCCGGCGTGCGCACATACCCCGTGGGTCGGAGCAATCCACGGGTCACCGAATATCACGCGCTCACCAATATCCGCGGCTATGACGACAAGGCTTCCTGGTGTTCCTCGTTCGTGAACTGGTCCCTGGCGCAGGTCGGCATTCCCGGCACCGGCTCGGCGCTCGCGCGCTCGTGGCTGGAGTGGGGCGAGCCGCTGGATGCACCTGTGCCCGGCTGCATCGCCGTTCTCTCGCGCGAAGACCCGGCGGGCTGGAAGGGCCATGTCGGTTTCTTTCTTCGCGCGGATGCGGAGTATGTGTATTTGTGGGGTGGCAACCAGCTCGATGAAGTGCGTGAACATTTCTATCCCCTGGCTGCGGTACTCGCTTATCGCTGGCCTTCGCAAAAAACGGCCTGACTTTTATCTCGAGGCCGTGTTGGGCTGATATCTTTCATTCGGCTTTCGGCGCCTGGCGCAGTGGGCCACCCGCCTAGGGGAAAGCACGGATCGTTGTGCCAGCGGATTGACAGCTACGCGCACTAATGTTGCGGAACTCCATTCACAACAAGGACCCCGACATGAAACGCCGCCAACTTCTGCAAGCCACTTCGGTTGCCATCGCCCTGCCTTCGCTGGTATGGGCGCAGGACAAATATCCCAGCAAGCCCATCACGTTTATCTGCCCTTATTCGGCTGGCGGCAATGCAGACCAGCGCTCGCGCCAGATCGGCCGTTTCCTCTCCACCGCGCTGGGCCAGCCCGTGCTGGTGGACAACAAGCCGGGCGCTGGCGGCAACATCGGCACCGACGCAGTGGCCCATGCCAAGCCGGACGGCTACATCATCGGCATGGGAAACTTCGCGCCGCTGGCGGTCAATCCCACCATGTTCAAGAAGATGAACTTCGACCCGGCAAAAGACCTCGCACCGGTCTGCCTGATCGAGAAGGGGCCGCTGGTGCTCATGGTGCCCGCGAGCTCGCCTTTCAAGAGCGTCAAGGACATCATCGCCGCCGCCAAGGCCAGCCCCGGCAAGCTCTCGTTCGCATCGGGCGGTTTGGGCGGCTCGCACCATTTGTCGGGCGAGATGTTCAAGTCGTTGGCCGGCCTGTCCATCACCCACGTTCCCTACAAGGGCGGAGCGCCTGCCACGACCGACCTGATGGGCGGGCAGGTGGACATGATGTTCGAGCAGATGTACTCGGCCGCACCCTCGATCCGTGCCGGAAAGCTGCGCGCCCTGGCCATCACCAGCAAGACGCGATCGCCACTGTTCCCCGACCTGCCCACCATGGCCGAGGCCGGCGTGCCGGGCTTTGAAGTGCAGAACTGGCAAGGGCTGATCGCACCGGCCGGCACTCCCCCAGCCCTCATCAAGCTGCTCAATGAAACCGTCAACAAGGCGCTTGCCGACCCGACCATCAAGGAACAGATGCTGGGCCAGGGCAACGAAATCGGCGGCGGCACGCCCGAGCAGTTCGCGGCCCTGATCAAGTCGGAGGCGGAGCGCTGGGGCAAGCTGGTCAAGAGTGCGAATATCAGGCCTGAGTAGTCGCGGTCCTGAAGCGTCTTCTTGCGGAGCTGGCGCTTCGGCCTTACTGCTTCACCCGCGCCGCCACTTCCCGCCCCAGCTCAATCACCGCCATCGCGTAGTAGCTGCTCCAGTTGTAGCGCGTGATGGCGTAAAAGTTCTCGGTGCCAGCGACGTACTGCGGGGCGTCGGCGCCGTTGAGTAGTTCGATGAGGGCCAGCGGGCCGGGGTGCTGCAGGGCCGGGCCTTCGAGCACCGCGCCTTTTTCGGTGAAACTGGCCACGCTGAAGGTCGGCAGGATGTCGGGGGCCATCAGCGCATCCATGTCAAGGCGGCTTTTGTCAAAGCTCAAGGGGTAGTGCGTGGGCATGCCGGGCTGCCAGTTGAAGGCTTTGAAATAACTCGCGACGGAGCCGATCACGTCGGCCTTGCTGTTCCAGAGATCTATATTGCCGTCGCCGTCGAAATCAACGGCGTACTTGACCCAGCTGGAGGGCATGAACTGCGGCAGGCCCATGGCGCCGGCAAAGCTGCCGCGCGCCTCAAAAGGGCTGGCTTCGCGCCGGCTTTGCAGGGTCAAAAATTGTTCGATCTCGCCTTTGAAAAATTCGCTGCGCTCCTTGGCGCGTGGATGGTTGGCGGGGAAATCAAAGGCCAGTGTGGTGAGCGCGTCCATCACACGGAAATTTCCGGTGTCGCGGCCGTAAATGGTTTCCACGCCGATGATGCCGACAATGATTTCGGCGGGCACACCGTATTCTTTTTCGGCACGCTCTAGCGCCTGCTGGTTCTCCAGCCAGAAGCGCCGGCCGGCCTCTATGCGCACCGGGTCGATAAAGCGGCTTCGGTAGACGCGCCAGTTCTTCACAAAGGTTTTGGTGGGCGGCTGCATGAGGCGCACCACGGTGGCGTTGTAGCGCGACTGGCCTATGGCATCGCGCACCCAGTCCGGGTCCAGGTCGCGGCGCGCGGCCATGTCGTCGGCGAACTGCATGGCCTCGGGGCGAGTGGAGTACAGCGGCCCCTGGGTTTGCGCCGGCGCCGCGACTTTCTTCTTGAGCGATTTGGCTTCGCCGGCCCCGGCGGAACAGGCGAGCGCGGCGACCAGGAAAAAGGCGAGTCCGGAACGGTAAAAAGGCATGGAGCGGTTGGTGAAATGCGATGGAGAAGGCCTCAGTGCAGCCATGCCCGATTTTAAGCAGGCCATGCAAGCCGGTCGAACTCCTGCTTCAGTACCTGAAGCTGCTGCGCCGCCTTGCCGCCGTTTGACGGTGCGGCGTAGCGCAGGTGCTCCAGGCGCATCAGCCAGTCATGCAGCGCCTGGGCCCGTTTGCCATGCTGGTTTAGTACCTGCAGCGCCAACTGGCGGGGCGATGCCGCGGGCGTGCTGTGAATGCCGGCTTTTTCCAGCCGTTTGCGCGCCCGGGCCAACAGGCGCAGCCAGGGGTCGTGCTGCGCGCGGTCCCATAAGGTCCAGGCCGCGCCGGCCAGGGCGGCCAGCACCACGAGGGCGATCAGTACATAGCTCAGGTCCTCCCAGCTGGGGGATTCAAAGCCGATGTCTTTCAGCAGATTGAGCTGCTTGCCTTGGGTGTAGTTCAGCACCCACTGATTCCATCCGTTGTTGATGGCCTCCCAGGTGGCGCGCAGCTGTGCCGACAGGGTCGGGCTGAAATTGCCCAGCGCCTGCGCCACCACACCCTGCGGTGCGGTCAGGCGCTGGAACGCCCCCGTGCGTCCTGGCGAAACGGCCGAGGTTGGGTCCACGCGCACCCAGCCTTCGCCGGCTTGCCAGACTTCGGCCCAGGCGTGCGCGTCGCTCTGCCGCACCACCCAATAGCCGTCAACGTTGTTGGCTTCGCCGCCCTGATAGCCCGTGACGATGCGTGCCGGCACGTCGAGGGCGCGCATCAGGATGACAAAGGCCGAGGCGATGTGTTCACAAAAGCCCTCCTTGCGGTCGAACCAGAATTCGTCCGCAGTGTGCTGCCCATACACGCCGGGCTCCAGCGTGTAGACATAGCCGCCGGTGCGCAGCCTTTCCAGTGCGACCTGCACCAGTGCGCGCGTATTGGCCGCCGCATAACGCGGATCGCGCCGGATCTCAGCCGCCAGTGCCAGCGTTCGGGGATTAAAGCCGGCCGGCAGGGCCACAAACTCCTGCAGCCCGACCATCTGCTGGCGCGGCCCGTGCCTGAAGGAGGGATAGCTCTCTGCCTTATAGCGCACGAGGTCGGTGATGGGACGGTTGGTGATCCACTGCAGGTCAGCAGTCATGGTGGTTTGATATCCGGGCAGGTCCGGGCTGTCCGGGGCCGCTTCGATCACAAAAATCCAGGGTTGGTTATTGGGCGCCAGAGTGACCTCGTAGCGGACCGGGGCGCCGGCGGCCTGGAGGTTGGCGGGCAGCGCATAGCGCGCCGGCAGGAAGGGCCGCAGTGGCTGCCAGTTGCGTCCGTCAAAGTTTGAAAGCACGGGCCCTCTGAAATACAGGTCCTGCTGGGGTGGTGTTTTGCCGCCTTCAAACCGAATGCGCATGGCCACGCTGTCATCCAGTGCCAGGGTGGCGATATTGCCGACTTGCATGCTGGAGCTCAGGCCGCTGCGGCCGGTCATGGCGTCGCTCGGCACCCCCCACAAGGGCGCCATGCGAGGAAACAGCAAAAACAGCACCAGCATGATGGGCGCTCCCAGCAGGGCCATCCAGCCGGCTGTTTTGGCCGTTTGCAGCAGCGGCGGTTTGCCCACCGGCAAATGGGCGTTGACCAGAACGGTCAGCAAGCCCATCAGCCCCAGCAGCATGCTGAAAGCCGTCAGCAGGGACTGCGAATAAAAGAAGTTGCTCAGCATGCAGAAAAAGCCGAGGAAGAAGACCACAAAGGCGTCGCGCCGGGCCCGCAGCTCCAGGGTCTTGAGCGTCAGCAGCACCACCAGGAGAGTGACGCCCGCATCACGGCCCAGCAGGGTGCGGTGCGTCATGAGGGTGGCGCCGATGGTGAGGGCCAGAAGGGCCAGCAGCCACCATTTACCCGGTAGCGGACGGGCGCGCATGGCGAGCCAGCCACGCCAGGCCAGCACGGCGCCGGCCAATGCGCTGCACCACAGCGGCAGGTTGCCCACCTGCGGCAACAGCACCCAGGCGATAACCAGCAGCAGGAACAGGGTGTCGCGCGCGTCGCGGGGCAGGGATTGGAGGCGGGTCAGCATGGGGAGTCCTGCTGGCCGCCGGCACGGGATTGGCTCGACCACCGGATGCCCGGCAGAGGGCGGCTGGCCGGGGTTGCCCGGCCAGCCACCCTCGGTAAAAAGCCGCGACCCCGTCGGGCAGACAAAGAAGCCTTCAACATACCGCCAACGCCTCCAGGCAAAGCCTTTTGTGTGCCTCGCCACTGGCGGGTTTGATCTCCAGCGCGGGCAACCTCAGGCCGTAGTCCAGCGCGAGCTTGTCGGCCATCAGGACCCAGGCGCACAGCCGGGAAAGCTTTTGTTCAACGCCTGCGGAGCCCGCGTTCATGAAGTCCAGCCAGAGTTCGTGTCGCTGGGCTTGCTGCGCGTCGCGCACGACGAGGCCGTTGCCTTGTTCATCGGCTTTGGCGGCTTTTTTCCAGACCACGAGCTTCATGGGATCGCCCCGGCGGTAGCCGCGCACGCCGTCAAAGTCGCCTGTGCTCTGGGCCCGCAAGGCCGAGGCCGCGCCACCCGAGCGGGGCTCGCCGGGCGGCAGTGGCGGAGGGTGGGCTTCGGGCTGCGGGTAGACCAGGATCTGGGCTGCGGGGCGCCATACCGTCCAGACGCGGAAGGTACCCAGGGGATAACGGGTCTCTGCGGTCAGCGTAGGCAACCGGTGCAAGCCCCGCCTGGGCGGCGTGAAGGCCACCTGCACCACGCTGCTGCCTTGCGCGGGCACATCGGTCCAGACCCAGTGCTGTTCGCTGGTTTTTGAGGATTCCTTTTTGGCGTCCACATCATGCGGGTCCAGCACGCTGAGCCCGATCCCGTGGCGCGAGGTGCGCCTGGCGTTTGTCAGTTTCACATCAAATGTGGCTGTGGCACCTGCGTACTGCGCCGGAGGTGCTGCCAGATTCATAGTGAGGCCGCGCAGCGTGCCGTGGCAGACGTGCATGCCCACCAGCGCGCTGCCGGCCAGTAAAAAAGTCAGCAGGTAGCCCAGGTTAAGCTGGTAGTTGATGGAGGCCACCAGCAGCACCAGCAGCGTCACGCCCAGCATCAGGCCTGGGCGGGTGGGCAGTATGTACACATTGCGCTGGGTCAGCGTCATGCTGTCGGTGAAAGGCAGCCTGCTTTGCCACCACTTCCGGAAGCGCCCGCGAATGAAGGCCAATGGATTCCATTCGCGCGCCGCTGTGAAACCGGCCTGGCTGTGGGCGTTCCGGGTGGCGTCCATCTTCACGGAAGGGGCACGGCGTCGAGCATGGCCCGCACCTGCTCAACCGGCCCGCGGCCGGCATCGCTGACCGGGATGAGCCGGTGCGCGGCAGTCTGCGGCAGCACGGCGGCGATGTCGTCGGGCGCCACATAGTCGCGCTTGCTCAAAAAGGCCTGGGCCCTGGCGGCCCGCATGATGGCGATGCCGGCGCGCGGGCTCAGGCCCTGCAAAAACCAGCGGCCCGAACGCGTGGCGGTCACCAGGTCCTGCAGGTAATCGAGCAGCGGCTCCGAGGCGTGGATCTTGGCGACCATCTGCTGCAGCTCCAGCAAGTCGTGCGGCGCCAGCAGGGCGGGCAACTGCTCGACCATTTCGCGCCGGTCGGCGCCGCGCAGCAGCTCGCGCTCGGCTGAACGGTCGGGGTAGCCCAGGGAAATCCGCATGTGAAAGCGGTCCAGCTGCGATTCGGGCAGGGCGTAGGTGCCGAGCTGGTCGTGCGGGTTTTGCGTGGCGATCACAAAAAAGGGCAGGGGCAGGGCGCGGGTTTCGCCTTCGACGGTGACCTGCTTTTCCTCCATCGCTTCCAGCAGGGCGCTCTGGGTCTTGGGGCTGGCGCGGTTGATCTCGTCGGCCAGCAGCACTTGGGCGAACACCGGCCCGGGGTGGAACACAAAGCTTTCCTTCTGCCGCTCGTAGATCGACACGCCCGACAGGTCGCTGGGCATCAGGTCGGCGGTGAACTGCACCCGCGAAAATTGCAGGCCGAAGGAGCGCGACAGCGCATGGGCCAGCGTCGTCTTGCCGACGCCGGGCACGTCCTCGATCAGCAGGTGGCCGCCGGCCAGCAGGCAGGCCACGCAGTCCTGCACCTGGGCCGGCTTGCCGACGATGACCGTGTTAAGCTGATTCAGGAGCGCCTGGAGTTTTTCTGTGACATTCATGCCGCCAACCATACCGTAATTTTTCGTAAAACGTTCCCCAACAATTTCCTCGCTGATTTCCCGATGAACGCGACTGGTTATTTCAGCCACCCCGACTGCCGCCGGCATGAGATGGGCGCCGGGCACCCGGAATGCCCCGAGCGGCTGGACGCCATCGACGACTGGCTGCTGGCCACCGGTGTCAAGGATGCGCTGGATACCCGCGAAGCGCCCCAGGCAGCCCTCGGCGACATCGAACTCGCGCACGACCGCATGATGGTGGCCGCGCTGCGCGGCCTGAGCGACCGCCTGGCCGACGACGTGCGCGCGGGCGGGCCGGCCTATGCCCAGATCGACCCCGACACCGCCCTCAACGCGCACACCTGGAACGCCGCCCTGCGCGCTGCCGGAGCCGCGCTGGCCGCTACCGATGCCGTGCTGTCCGGCGAACTGGAAAACGCCTTCTGCGCCGTGCGCCCGCCAGGCCACCATGCCTGCCATAACAAGGCCATGGGTTTCTGCTTTTTCAACAACGTCGCCATTGCCGCCCGCTATGCGCTGGAGCGCCACGGCTTGAAGCGTGTGGCGATTGTCGATTTCGACGTGCACCACGGCAACGGCACCGAAGACATCCTGAGCGGTGACGAGCGCGTGCTCATGGTCAGCTTCTTCCAGCATCCGCTCTATCCCTACAGCGGCACCGAGAGCCGGGCCGGCAATATGCTCAACCTGCCCGTGCCGGCCTATACCAAGGGCATGGACGTGCGCGAGCTGATCGAGATGATGTGGATTCCGCGCCTGGAAGAGTTCAAGCCCGAAATGATTTTCGTCAGCGCCGGCTTCGACGCCCACCGCGACGACGACCTGGGCCAGATGGGCCTGGTCGAGCAGGACTACGCCTGGATCACCCAGCGCATCAAGGACGTCGCCAAACGCCATGCGCGGGGCCGCATCGTCTCCTCGCTCGAAGGCGGCTACAACCTGAACGCGCTGGCCCGCAGTGTGGAAGCCCACATCCGCGTGCTGGCTGATCTGTAGAACTGCAGGAGTTTTTGCATGAGCGCCGCATACGCCGCCGACCTTTCGGCACCCGTGCTGCATACCCAGGACGCGCGCGGCGTGCACCGCCTGGTGCTGAACCGCGCGGCTGCTTTCAATACCCTCGGCGAAGAGGTGCTGGCCGCCTTGCAGGCCGCGCTGGATGCGATAGCGGCCGACGGCACGGCGCGCGCGGTGGTCATCGCGGCCGAGGGCAAGGCTTTTTGCGCCGGCCACAACCTGAAAGAAATGGGCGCGCGGCCTGAGCTGGCCTATTACCAGAAGCTGTTTGCCCAGTGCACGCGCATGATGCTCGGCATTCAAAAGTTGCCGATGCCGGTGATCGCCCGGGTGCAGGGCCTGGCCACCGCGGCCGGCTGCCAGCTGGTGGCCCAGTGCGACCTGGCCGTCGCCTCGGACAATGCCAGCTTCGGCGTCAACGGCATCGACGTAGGCCTCTTCTGCGCCACGCCCAGCGTGCCGCTGGTCCGCAACATGCCGGCCAAGCAGGCCATGGAAATGCTGCTCACGGGCGAGTTCATCACGGCCGATGAGGCGCGCCTGCGCGGCCTGGTCAACCGTGTCGTGCCGCTGGAGGCGCTGGACGCCGAGGTCGAAAAACTGCTGCAGTCGCTGCTGTCCAAACCGCGCGAAGCGCTGGCCATGGGCAAGGCGCTGTTCTACCAACAACGTGAAACCGGTATCGAAGCCGCCTACCAGCTTGCCGGCCAGTCCATGGCCCGCAACATGGCGCATGCCGTTGCACAGGAAGGCGTGCAAGCCTTCATCGAAAAAAGGAAACCCCAATGGCCGGCGCCCTGAAGACCCGACCCCCCGCCCGCATCGACAGCCTGGACGCCTGGTTCGCCGCGCTGGCCCAGCCCACCACCCTGACGGAGCTGGCCGCGCTGGTCCTTTGCGCGATGCTGGCCTGGCTGGTGGTGCGCGTGGCCGGGCGCTCGCGCATGGCGGTCGACAACAGCTCCATCCTGTTCGGGCGCCGCGTGTTCGATGGTGTGCTGTTTCCGATGTTGCTGCTGTTCTTTGCTTACGTGGCCAAGGACTTGCTGGAGAACCTGTTTCCGTTGGCGCTTTTCAAGGTGGCGATTCCCGTGCTGGTGTCGCTGGCCGTGATACGCCTGGGCGTCAAGGTGCTGCAGGTGGCCTTCAAGGACGCGCCGCTGGTGCGGGCCCTGGAGCGCACCATTTCCTGGCTGGCCTGGATCGCCATGGTGCTGTGGGTCAGCGGCCTGCTGCCCGTGGTGCTTGATGAACTCGACGGCATCAAGTGGAAGATTGGCAACAGCAACCTGTCGGTGCGCACCATGCTCGAAGGCGCGCTGACGGCCAGCGTGGTGCTGCTGATCGCGCTGTGGATCTCGTCGGCCATCGAGGCGCGCCTGCTGCGCAAGGCCACCGGCAACGAACTGTCGCTGCGCAAGGCCGTCAGCAACGCGGTGCGCGCCGTGCTGATGTTTGTCGGCCTGCTGGTGGCGCTGTCCTCGGTGGGCATAGACCTCACGGCGCTCTCGGTGCTGGGCGGTGCGGTCGGCGTCGGCGTGGGCTTTGGCCTGCAGAAGCTGGCCGCCAACTACGTCAGCGGCTTTGTCATGCTGGCCGAGCGCAGCGTGCGCATAGGCGACAACGTGCGGGTGGACACCTTCGAGGGCCGCATCACCGACATCAATGCGCGCTACACCGTGGTGCGCGCGCCTTCGGGCCGCGAGTCCATCGTGCCCAACGAGATGTTCATCAGCACCCGCATCGAGAATCTGTCGCTGAGCGATACGCAGGTGCTGCAGTCCACCGTGGTTTCGGTCGGCTATGACAGCGATGTGGCACTGGTGATGCGCCTGCTCAGCGAAGCGGCGCTCAAGCAGGAACGCGTGCTGCGCGACCCGGCCCCCGGGGTCAACCTGACCGCTTTCGGCGCCGACGGGCTGGAATTCACGCTCAATTACTGGATGGGCGACCCGGAAAACGGCCAGCAGAACCTGAAGTCGCTCATCAACCTGGCCATCCTGGAGTCCCTGCGCGCGCACAACATTGACATTCCCTATCCGCAGCGTGTGGTGCATACCCGCGTTACGGTGGACGGGAAGGACGCCGGCAAGCCTTCCAAACCTTCCACGCCTTCTTGAGGGGCAGCGCTGGTTTGGCGGAGTCCCTTCGGGGGCGAGGGCCCGAAAGACACCTTCAGGACAGCGGTTGGGCAGGATGCTCTAATTCCCCCTGTTTCGCCCTCTATAATGAAAAATAGAACGACCGTTCTTTTTCTGCCCGGCTCCCCTGGATACCCTCCGGCCACCGGTTCCGCAGCCCGCACCGGGCATGCCGCAGCTTAGAATGCAAAGCTTACGTTTACGTCAACGTCAATCGATACGTCAATTCATACGCCCAATCAACAACTCTGGAGCCCTGTCATGAAGGTCTTGGTCCCCGTCAAACGTGTAGTCGACTACAACGTGAAAGTCCGCGTCAAATCCGATGGCACCGGTGTCGACATCGCCAACGTCAAGATGAGCATGAACCCGTTTGACGAGATCGCCGTCGAAGAAGCCACCCGCCTCAAGGAAAAAGGCGTGGTGACCGAGGTCATCGCCGTCAGCTGCGGCGTCGTGCAATGCCAGGAAACCCTGCGCACCGCCATGGCCATCGGCGCCGACCGCGCCTTGCTGGTCGAAACCGCCGAAGAACTGCAGCCCCTGGCCGTGGCCAAGCTGCTCAAGGCCCTGGTCGAGAAAGAACAGCCCCAGCTCGTCATCCTGGGCAAGCAGGCGATTGACGACGACTGCAACCAGACCGGCCAGATGCTGGCCGCGTTGCTGGGCTGGCCCCAGGCCACCTTTGCCTCCAAGGTCGAAGTCGAAGGCGGCACCGCCAAGGTCACGCGCGAAGTCGACGGCGGCCTGGAGACCCTCTCGCTCACGCTGCCCGCCATCATCACCACCGACCTGCGCCTGAACGAGCCGCGCTATGTCACCCTGCCCAACATCATGAAGGCCAAGAAAAAGCAGCTCGACACCCTCAAGCCCGAAGAGCTGGGCGTGGACGTCAAGCCGCGCATCAAGACCCTCAAGGTCAGCGAGCCGCCCAAGCGCAGCGCCGGCATCAAGGTGGCTGACGTGGCCGCCCTGGTGGACAAGCTCAAGAACGAAGCCAAAGTCATTTAAGGAGTTGATAGACATGACCGCACTTGTTATTGCTGAACACGACAACAACTCCATCAAGCCCGCCACCCTCAACACCGTGACCGCGGCCGCCCAGTGCGGCGGCGACGTGCACGTGCTGGTGGCCGGCAAGGGCGCCGAAGCCGCCGCCAAGGCCGCCGCCGCGATTGCCGGCGTGGCCAAGGTGATCCACGTCGAAGGCGAGCATTTCGCCCACGGCCTGGCCGAGAACATGGCCGCGCAAGTGGTGGCCATCGCTTCGGCTTACTCGCACATCCTGTTCCCCGCCACTGCCTCAGGCAAGAACATCGCCCCCCGCGTGGCCGCGCTGCTGGATGTCGGCCAGATCTCCGACATCACCAAGGTGGATGCCGCCGACACCTTCGAGCGCCCCATCTACGCCGGCAATGCGATTGCCATCGTGCAAAGCCTGGACGCGACCAAAGTCATCACCGTGCGCACCACCGGCTTTGACGCCGCGGCCGCCACTGGCGGCTCCGCCGCGATCGAAACGCCCGCCGGCGTGGCCGACAGCGGCAAGTCCAGCTTCCTGGGCGCCGAGATCGCCAAGAGCGACCGCCCTGAACTCACCGCCGCCAAGATCATCGTCTCGGGCGGGCGCGCGCTGGGCTCCAGCGAGAAGTTCAGCGAAGTGCTCACGCCGCTGGCCGACAAGCTGGGCGCCGCCCTGGGCGCCTCGCGCGCCGCAGTCGACGCGGGCTACGCTCCCAATGACTGGCAGGTGGGCCAGACCGGCAAGATCGTCGCGCCCCAGCTCTATATCGCCGCCGGCATTTCCGGCGCGATCCAGCACCTGGCCGGCATGAAGGACAGCAAGGTCATCGTCGCGATCAACAAGGACCCAGAGGCGCCGATTTTCAGCGTGGCCGACTACGGCCTGGAAGCCGACCTGTTCGCGGCCGTGCCGGAGCTGGTCGCGGCTTTGTGATCTGCCAGTGAGTTAACTCCCTCCCCCACTGGGGGAGGGCAGGGGTGGGGGCCTGCGGCGGTTGAGTAAAAGCAAGCGCTTTTGCCACGCACTGGCCCCCATCCCAACCTTCCCCCAGCGGGAAGGAGCAAGAGAAGTATCCGGAGACAAAAATGAGCTACACCGCCCCCGTCAAGGACATGCTGTTTGATATCCAGCACCTGGCCAATATCGAACAGATCGCGCAGATACCGGGTTTTGAGGAAGCCGGCCTCGACACCGCGCAGGCGGTGCTCGAGGAGTGCGCCAAGTTCAACGAAGGCGTGCTGGCGCCGCTGAACCGCGACGGCGACATCAACCCCTCGAGCTGGAAAAACGGCGAGGTCAGCACCACGCCCGGCTTCAAGGAGGCTTTCAAGCAGTACGTCGAGGGCGGCTGGCAAGGCCTGCAGCACCCGGCCGATTTTGGCGGCCAGGGCCTGCCCAAAACCATAGGCGCGGCCTGCGGCGAAATGCTGAATTCCGCCAACATGAGCTTCGCGCTGTGCCCGCTGCTCAGCGACGGCGCCATCGAAGCGCTGCTGACGGCCGGCTCCGACGAGCTCAAAGCGACCTACCTCGAAAAACTCGTGAGCGGCCAGTGGACCGGCACCATGAACCTGACCGAGCCGCAGGCCGGCTCCGACCTTGCCATGGTGCGCAGCCGCGCCGAGCCGCAGCCCGACGACACCTACAAGATTTTCGGCACCAAGATCTTCATCACCTATGGTGAGCACGACATGGCCGAGAACATCGTGCACCTGGTGCTGGCCCGCGTGAGCGGCGCGCCCGAAGGCGTCAAGGGCATCAGCCTGTTCGTCGTGCCCAAGTTCATGGTCGGCAAAGACGGCGCCCTGGGCGCGCGCAACGACGTGCACTGCGTGAGCATCGAACACAAAATGGGTATCAAGGCCTCGCCCACCGCCGTGCTGCAGTACGGCGACCACGGCGGCGCCGTCGGCTACATCGTCGGCGAAGAGAACCGCGGCCTCGAATACATGTTCATCATGATGAACTCGGCGCGCTACGCCGTCGGCATGCAGGGCATCGCGATTGCCGAGCGCGCCTACCAGAAGGCCGTGGCATTCTCGAAAGACCGCGTGCAGAGCCGCCCGGTCGACGGCTCCATCAAGGCCAGCGCGCCCATCATCCACCACCCCGACGTCAAGCGCATGCTGATGACCATGCGCGCCTACACCGAGGGCTGCCGCGCCATGGCCTCCGTGGCCGCCGCCGCTTACGACGCGGCCCACCACCACCCCGATGCCGAAGTGCGCAAACAGAACCAGGCCTTCTACGAATTCATGGTGCCGCTGGTCAAAGGCTACAGCACCGAGATGAGCCTGGAAGTCACCTCGCTAGGCGTGCAGGTCCACGGCGGCATGGGCTTTATCGAAGAAACCGGCGCGGCCCAGTACTACCGCGACGCCAAGATTCTCACGATCTACGAAGGCACCACCGCCATCCAGGCCAACGACCTGATTGGCCGCAAGACGTCTCGCGACGGCGGCCAGGTCGCCAAGGCGATTGCCGGCCAGATCGAGGCGACCGAAAAAGCCCTGGTGAAGCAGGGTAGCGCCGACGCGCTGGCCGTGGCCAGGCGCCTGAAGGCCGCGCGTGAGGCTTTTGTCGATGTGGTGGATTTCGTGGCGGGTAACACCAAGGCCAGCCCCAACGCCGTGTTCGCGGGCAGCGTGCCTTACCTCATGCTCGCGGGCAATGTGGTCGCCGGCTGGCAGATGGCGCGTTCGCTGCTGGTGGCGCAAGAGCAGATCGCACAAGGCACCGACGTCGCTTTCATGCAGGCCAAGGTCACCACCGCGCGCTTTTACGCCGACCACCTGCTGACCAAGGCCCCCGGCCTGCGCGACAGCATTGTCGAAGGCGCCGACAGCGTGACCGCGCTGGCACTCGACGCATTCTGATCGTGTCCTGATCCTGCGGCCGCCACTTTCCGGCGGCCGCCTGTTTTCCTGAATCCCGCCATCCTTGATATCCACGGAGCCTCCATGTCCAGACTGCCCGGCGCATTGAACCAGCTGCCCCTGCCCATCATCGGCTCGCCGCTCTTCATCATCAGCAACCCCAAGCTGGTCATCGCGCAGTGCAAGGCCGGTGTGGTCGGCGCCATGCCCGCGCTCAATGCACGGCCCGCCTCGCAGCTCGACGAATGGCTGGCCGAGATCACCGAAGCGCTGGCCGCCCACAACAAGGCCAACCCCGACAAGCCCGCCGCGCCCTTCGCCATCAACCAGATCGTGCACAAGTCCAACGACAGGCTGGAGCACGACATGGAGCTGTGCGTCAAATACAAGGTGCCCATCTACATCACCAGCCTGGGCGCGCGCGAAGACATCAACGCGGCCGCGCACAGCTACGGCGGCGTGGTGCTGCACGACATCATCAACAACAAATTCGCGCGCAAGGCGATTGAAAAAGGCGCCGACGGCCTGGTCGCCGTGGCCGCAGGCGCGGGCGGCCATGCGGGCGTCAAAAGCCCCTTCGCGCTGATCCAGGAAATCCGCCAGTGGTTTGACGGCCCGCTCGCGCTGTCGGGCGCCATCTCCACCGGCGGCGCCGTGCTGGCCGCGCAGGCCATGGGCGCCGACTTCGCCTACATAGGCTCGGCCTTCATCGCCACCGACGAAGCCCGCGCGGCCGACGCCTACAAGCAGGCCATCGTCGATGGCAACTCCGACGACATCGTCTACAGCAGCCTTTTCACCGGCGTGCACGGCAACTACCTCGCGCCTTCGATACGCGCCGCCGGCATGGATCCTGACAACCTGCCCGAGGGCGACGTCAAGACCATGAACTTCAGCGGCGGCGAAGGCAGCAAGTCCAAGGCCTGGAAAGACATCTGGGGCTGCGGCCAGGGCATTGGCGCCGTCAGCAAGGTGCAAAGCGCCGCGGCCTTTATCGAACAGCTCCGGCGCGAATACTTGGATGCGCGTCAGCGTGTCTGCGCTTGACGCGCCAAACTCCGCGACCATCACGATGAGCACCCCCCAGCGCCTTCCGGGCCTTGACGCCCTCAAAGGCCTGGCCTGCGCGCTCATCGTCTGGCACCACCTGGCGTTTTACGGGCCCATGTCCGACGTGGTGTATGCCTCCGCACCCGGCCTCATGGATTGGCTCTACGACTATGGCCGCATGGCCGTGCAGCTCTTCCTCGTCGTGGGCGGCTTCCTCGCCGCCGCATCATTGGCGCCGCAGGGCAGGGCTGTGTTTGAGTCCCCCGGCCCCCTGATTCTTCGCCGCTATGCGCGGCTCGTGAAACCCTATCTGGTCGCGCTGGCCGCCAGCATTCTGGTGGCGACGCTGCTGAGGCCCTGGTTCGACCATTCCTCGGTGCCCGCATCCCCCACGCTGTTCCAGCTGGTCGCCCATGGCTTGCTGCTGCAGGACGTGTTGGGCCAGGAATCGCTGTCGGCCGGTGTCTGGTATGTGGCCATGGACTTCCAGCTCTATGCCATGGCCGTGCTGCTGTTTGCCGCCGCGCGGCCGCTGCGCATCGGCACGGCGGTGTCCGCGGGCGCCATGGCCGTCCTGCTGGTAGCGCTGCTTTCCTTGCTGGTGTTTAACCGGCAAGCCTCCTTTGACATCACCGCGCTGTATTTCTTCGGCGCTTATGCGCTGGGCATGCTGGCTTTCTGGGCCTCGCGTGAGGCGGGTGCGCGCCGGGGCTTCTGGCTCGCGGTGATCGTAGCGCTGGGCGTGCTGGCCCTGGTGCTCGAGTTCCGGGGGCGGCTGGTGGTTGCCGTGGTGACCGCCTTGGTTTTGGTGTGGCTCAGCGGCGCGCGGCGGGATGCCTGGCCGCTGCGCTGGCTGCAGCAGCGCCCGCTGCAGCACTTGGGCCGTATCTCGTATTCAGTGTTCCTGATCCACTTCCCCATGTGCCTGCTGGCCAATGCCGTGGTCAGCCACTTCTGGCCCACGCAGCCGGCCGTGAATGCGCTGGGCATGCTGGGGGCTTTCACGCTCTCGTTGCTCGCCGGGCAGGCGCTGTACCGGTGGGTGGAGTCCGTGCCTCTACCTGTTGCCCTTGCACGCCTTCGCCGGCCTTCCAGCCCGTGATGCGGTATTGATGCGGCCGGCGCGCAAACTCAGCGCCGAAACATTTCCAGCTTCAGCTCCGTCGGCTGGCCCAGCCATGAGGCATGCGTGGTGTGGTCCGCCAGGTCGTCGCCCGTGACCCCGTGCACAAACACATCCAGGCCTTTGCGCTCAATCTCCAGCCAGGGGATGATGCGCTCGAACTCCGCGCTGTCAAACGACAGCTGGCAGCTCCAGCGCGGGTGCGGCCCCACTTCGCGCTCATGCACCCGTCCCACGCCCACGCGGAACAGCTCGCCGGCTCGGCTTGCCAACGCACGCGCCTGCTCGACCGTGTCAGGCCCGAAGTAAATGTGGGCGTGGTAGTGGCTGTGGATGTTCTCGGGGCGCTGGATGGTGTCGGGCATGGGGTGAGGGTGTTCGTGGGCAGGAGTAAATAAATTCAAAAACCGTCCAGAAAGGTCAGCTCGGGCAGGGGCGCATCAGAGTTGTTCGCGTGGGCCTGCGCATGCACCTCGCGCATACGCCGCTGGCAATGGGCCAGATCCTTGACCTGGAACAGAAAAAACACCTCTTCGGAATTTTCGGCGTTCTGCCACAGGTGTTCCAGGTACATGCCTTGCTCGGCATGTTCGGCCGCGTCGTGCTCAAGCTGCTGCTTGACGGCGGCCAGTGGCGCGCCTATGAGTTTTGCGAGTACGTGTGGCATGGCAATACCTTTTGGGTAAGCAAACATTATTGCGGTTCGGCCCCGCAATGGTGCGGGCAAGGCTTTGCCCCATGTTGTCTGGGTTTCTGGTTCTCTCTGTTTAGATGATGTGCGCAGCAGTGGCTTCTGTCGCGGTTACAAAAACGTTGTTTGGAGCGGATTTTTCTTGGTGAATATTTCCATTGAAGTAGAGGAAAGCGTTACAAGATGTTTTTGAATCTACACTGGCTTGGATCGCGTGACCAGTATCTTTAATAACCAATAAAAGATCCGGCGCAACACCACGATGAAGTGCACAGGCAAAAAGCCAGTGCGCAAAAAATTGAAAAAAAACAGGCGCACTTCGGGCGCATCGGGTCGGGAATGATGGATCAAAAAGTGTCGGGTGATGCCTTTTTCTGGGCATTGCAAGGGGTCTGCGCGTTGCATCGCAAGCCGTTCTCGGACGCGCTGGCGCGCCAGCAACTGGCGGCGCCTTACACAACACGCTCTTTGCTTGATGCCATGCAGGCCTACGGCTTTGACGCCGTACACCACAAGGCCAAAGCCGAAAAGCTCCACAAGGAAACCTTTCCGCTCATTGCCTGGCTGCAGCCCAAGGCGGCCGGTGAAAACCCGCAAGCCGCAGAAGAACAGGCCCCCGAACAAACAGCGCCCGCCCTCATCCTGCAAGCTGATGCCACCAAAGTGCTGTTGGTCGAAGCCGGCGATGCCAGCCCGCGCACGCTGGAGCTGGCCGAATTCGCACAGCGCTACAGCGGCCACATCACCCGCGCCACACCACAGGCCGACCCGGCCGCCGATCCCGACAGCGAAGCCCAGGCGCGGCAGTCGCGCAAATTCGGCTTCAGCTGGTTTGTGCCCGAGCTGCTCAAGCACAAAAAGCTCTGGCAAGAAGTGTTGCTCGCCTCACTCGTCATTCAGCTCATCGCGCTCGCAACGCCGCTCTTCACCCAGGCCATCATCGACAAGGTGGTGGTGCACCGCACCGAAAGCACGCTCATCGTCATTGCCATCGGCATGCTGGTGTTCATGACCTTCTCCGCGGCCCTCTCGTGGCTGCGCCAGTACCTGGTGCTGCACACCGGCAACCGTGTTGATGCGGTGCTGGGCTCCTCGGTGTTCGAGCGCCTCTTCAAACTGCCGCCCTTGTACTTCCAGCACCGGCCCACCGGCGTGATTGCCGCCCGCCTGCATGGCGTGGAGACCATTCGCGAGTTCATCGCCAGCGCGGCCGTCACGCTGGTGCTGGACTTTCCCTTTTTGCTGATCTTTGTCGCCATCATGTTTTATTACAGCGTCACGCTGACGCTGATCGTGCTGGCCATCCTCGCCATCATCGTCACCCTGAGCATGATCGTCGCGCCCCTGTTCCAGGCGCGGCTGCAAGAGCAGTTCCAGATGGGCGCACGCAACCAGGCTTTCCTGACTGAATACGTGGTCGGCCTGGAAACCGTCAAGTCCCTGCAACTCGAGCCGCAGCTCAACAGCAAATACAGCGGCTACCTCGCCAGTTACTTACAGGCCGGCTTTGCCACCAAGCAGCTGGCCAACACCTACAACACCGCCTCCAACCTGCTCGAGCAATTGATGAGCCTGCTCATCCTCGGCATAGGCGCTTACACCGTCATGCACAGCAAGGAGTTCACCATCGGCATGCTGGTGGCCTTCCAGATGTTCTCGGGCCGGCTGTCGCAGCCCATGCTGCGCCTGGTTGGGCTGTGGCAGCAGTTCCAGCAGGCCAGCCTGTCGGTCGCGCGCCTCGGCGATTTGATGAACGCGCCAATTGAGCCCTACTCGGTCATTCCCGCGCGTGACACCGCACGCAAAGGCGAAATCCAGATCCACGACATCGCCTTCAAATACGCCGAGCACCTGCCGCTGGTGTACGAGAACCTCTCGCTCAACGTCAAGCCTGGCCAGATGATAGGCATCATGGGCCCATCGGGTTGCGGCAAAAGCACGCTGGCCAAGCTGCTGCAGGGCTTTTACCAGCCCAGCGCCGGTCGCATCCTGATCGACGGCATCGACATACGCTACCTCTCGGCCAACGAGTTGCGCAGCCACTTCGGCGTGGTGCCGCAAGAGACCATGCTCTTCAGTGGCACCATTTACGACAACCTGCAGATGGCCAGCCCCAACGCGACGTTTGAGCAGATCACCGCCGCCTGCAAGATGGCCGAAATCCACAGCGTCATCGAAGCCCAACCCCAGGGTTATCAAACAGAAATCGGCGAACGCGGCGCCGGCCTCTCGGGCGGGCAGAAGCAGCGCATCGCCATTGCCCGCGCTTTGCTCAAGCGCCCTAGCATCCTGGTGTTTGACGAAGCCACCAGCGCGCTTGACGGCCCCACCGCTGAACACTTCGCGCAAACCATCAACGCCCTCAAAGGCAAGGTCACCATGCTCTTCATCACCCACGGCCTGCCCAAGGGCTTGAAGATAGATGCCGTCTTCCGCTTGACAGCCACCGGCGCGCAGCTGATGTCGCCCGCACAAGGCCCGGGCTCAACTGGCGCTGGCGGCAAGGTCACCCCCATGGGCCATGCCCACACCCATCCCGGCGGCGGCGCCGCGCTGCGCACCGTGCCCAAGGCGGAGGGCGAGGAATGAGCGCCATGCCACCCACCACCACGCAGCACCAGCAGGCCGGCCCATCGCAGGCAGAAGCGCCGGCTGCAGCTGCGCCGGGGACGCAGGCCTCCGCCAAGGTCGTCCCGCTGCGCCCGCCCAGCCAGTGGCATGACCCGCTTAAATTGATCCAGAACGAACCCCCCAGCGAGTTCGGCCGCATCGTGCTGTGGGCCGTCTCGGCCCTGGTCTTTATCCTGCTCATCTGGGCCGCCATCGGCAAGCTCGACATCATCGCCATCGCCGAAGGTAAGCTCGTGCCGCAGACCCTCGTCAAAATCGTGCAGCCCGCTGAGCCCGGTGTCGTCAAGGAGTTGCTGGTCAACGAGGGCGACACCGTCAAGCGCGGCCAGGTGCTGGCGCGGCTCGACACCACGCTGGCCAGCGCCGACAAAGCCGGCATCAGCAGCGACCTGGCCACCCAGCAATTGCAGATGCGCAGACTCGAAGCCGAACTGGCCGACCAGCCCATGCTGCCCAAGGCCGGCGACGACCCGCAGGCCTATGCCCACGTGCAAAGCCAGTACATCGCCCACCGCAAGGCCTTCCTCGACAGCCTGGACCAGGAAAAGTCCATGCTCACCAAGGCCGAGCACGAACAAAAAGGCGCGGCCGAAATGCTGGCCAAACTGCAGCAAACCTTGCCGACCTACCAGCGCACCGCAGCCGCGTATGAAAAGCTGGAGAAGGAAGGCTTTATGGGCAGCTTGGCCGCCGCCGACAAACAGCGCGAAGCCATCGAAAAAGGCAAAGACCTGGCCGCCCAGCAAGCCGCCGTGCAGGCCTTCAGCGCCACCATCGCCGCCCAGACCAAAAAAATCAGCCAGCTGCAAAGCGCCTACCAAAGCGAGCTGCAAAAAGAGCTGGCCGACGTGCGCGCCAAAACCGCGCAACTGCAACCCACACTCGACAAAAGCATTTACAAAGAAGGCCTGATGGAACTCCGCGCCCCGCAAGACGGCGTCATCAAAGACCTGGCCACCACCACCGTAGGCGCCGTGGTGCAGCCCGGCACCGTGGTGCTGACTTTGGTGCCCCAGGGCGAACAGTTGTTTGCAGATGTGTCGATCAAGAATGACGACGTGGGGTTTGTGCAGGTGGGGCAGTCCGCGCAGGTCAAGCTTGCTGCCTATCCATTTCAAAAGTACGGCATGTTGATGGGCAAGGTGATTCACATCAGTGCTGATGCCACGCAAAGCAACCAGGGCGGTGGTGGTGCGTCGTCAGCCAGCACGGGTTCAAGCAGCGCCGATGCCGCGGCAGCAGCGGCCGCCGCCATGGCGACCTACAAGGTCCGCGTCAAGCTCGACGACCAGGTGCTCAAAGACCCACAAGGCAAACCGTTGGCCATCACGCCCGGCATGCAGGTGGTGGCTGAGATCAATCAGGGCAAGCGGACGGTGCTGGAGTATTTGCTGTCGCCTGTGCAGAAGGCGGTGCAGGAGTCGGGGAGGGAGAGGTGATGAGGTGGAGTCCGTTGCTATTGGAGACAACCCTGATTGATTGGCTCGCCACGCTGAAGGACATCAAGCTATGACCAATGATCCGAAGGATGGTGCGTCAGAACCTATCTCTGACACGTTAGCCCTATTTCGAGACGCGGAGCGCAAACTTGACACGGCGTTCAGGCAAGCTTTACCTCTATTGCTTCAGCGCGGGGTGCTCTGGATTGATAAGTCTCTGCGAGATAGTGGTTACGGGTCGTCCTCCAATACGCCTAAGTGGCACCATGCTTTCGCAAGATCATGGATGGATGAACGGGGCTCTGCCTGTATTGTTCTTGACGTGTTTGCAATGGAACCGTTTGACGTGTTGTGGGGAGTTCCGCTGCATTGGCAGTTGAAGACATTTAGTGAACCCCGAATTCTTCAGGGTCGTGCTGCGTACAGCCAAGGAAGTGTAAAGCTGGAGAAAACGCTTTTAAATGGATTCGAACTGTTCCTCGTTGGGTGCATTGACCGAGAGGCATCACGTATTGATCGAAAACTCTGAGTATCTAAGTAAATTCATAAAAGAATCACTGTGTCGAAATTCATCACTTGGGTTGTTTATCTTCTGCGTTAAATTGAATAAATCGACAGCCACAAAAACTACCATTCTTGAACACAGAACTAGGAAATAAAGCATATGAAACTGAAATTGAAATTCAATGTACTGATAGCTCCATTGTTTGGTTTGAGTGTCCTGTTCGGTGCGCTTTCTAGTAGCTCCAGCATCGCGCAGACAAACGAACGTCAATCCAAGGCACAAGCGATATTTGCCGAGCGTTGCAAGACGGCAGGAACTCGAATTTCTCGAACAATTGATAACGTTGAGGGAATTCGTGTTCTAAAGCTAAGACCTGAACGCCCCAATCATTCGGATCAATTTGCGATGAATGACCCCTATGGAAGAGATTTGGGTGGCAAACTCGGATACATCGGGAGCTTTGTTCGCGGCGAATTTCAAGCTACCCATCGCGGTATTCCAAAAGAAGGATCGCCTCCAAGGCTGGGATATCTATATGTCGAAGCTCAAGATCCCGAAGACGGACTCTGGTATCGATATACCGGAAGTATGAAGGTGACAGGACGCATGGATGCGAGTGCGCCCAACGTTCAAGTGGATTTGAAAAGGAATCCTAATTTTGACTTGAATGTTTATCGCTTCGTTCTAGATCGTGCACCAGCCACCGGCCAATCTCCTCGTTATGGCGTGACTTACGACGATATTTCCACGCGTGAAGAGCGTGAATACTGGATCGCAGGCAGTTCTCTTAAGGTGGTCGATCTGCAAACCAACGAGGTTATTGCTGAGCGGATAGGGTATATGGTCGACTTGGCGCAGGGCAGCAAGTCCGGTGGGCGTTCCCCCTGGCTATTCGCTGCCGACAACGCGTGCCCAAAGTTCTCCGATAGAAATGGATCAGGAGCTCAGCCCTATCAGGCACTCGATTTTGTCGAAAAAGTGTTGAGACCAGCTAAATAACTGTGCATAAGGAAGCAAGAAATGAGCACACCATCGACCGCAGAACTTCTCAAGTACTCTGGTTTACAAATGGCCGCGGAGGCGTTTCTCCGCAACGAGACAACAGGGGCTCTTGCGGAGACTGGGCAAAGTTTGATTGATGCCCTTGTTGACGGCAATAAACACTCCAGCAAGTTCACCGTAACTCAAGCAATTGATTTTGAAAAGAACTGGATGGTTGTAGACCAGCGGGCCAACACCTCGACGGGTTTCAGCGGCACACTCTTCAAGTACACCGGACAGACGGATGCGGCCAGGGGCTTAGTTAGTGGTGAACTCGTGATGAGCCTTCGTTCCACGGAGTTTATCGACGACGCGGGCAGAGACAACAAGGCAACCAACGAGCTTGAACTTAAGGCTTTTGGGTGGGCCTTCGGTCAAATCGATGACATGGAGAAGTGGTACGCGGAGCTCAATGCGGACCCTGAGAAACTTCAGGGAAAGAGCTTTGCAGTCACCGGCTATAGCCTGGGTGGCCATTTAGCCACTGCTTTTAACCTTCTGAGGTCAGAGCAAGGGCAAGCCTCGCGTATTACGCAGACTTACACCTTCAATGGTGCGGGTGTCGGCGAGGTAGTCGGGTCATCTGCGGTCGGCTTGTCTTATGTCATTTCTCAATTTGATGAAATGCGTACTCAAGGCAATATGGGTGCGTTCAGTACGCAGCGGGCACGCAATGCTTATGGCCAAGTGTTGCAAAACCTGGTAGGGACTGTGCATACGGCGGCCGTTGTCCAGGGGCAACTGGACTATCTTTCCTGGATTGACGGCGCCGGTCCGTTGGTGCCGCTTAATGAAGATCTCTGGTTGCTCCGGGACGCGCTCATCCGTATGCGAGATATTGCGGCTGAGGCCGAACGTGTATCGGCTCTAAAGGCATCTAACGGAACGGCTATTGGGGGGTTCCCTTCTAACCTGCAAAATATGGCTGGGGTCGATCTTGACTATCAATTGGCAGTGTTGCGAACCGCTAAAGGGAATACTCGCGCTTTCAACTCTGGGGTAATTGCCGGAGGGATACAGTCATTTCCTGACAACCGGGATGTCTTGCCAGGTTTGAGCAATTTTTTTGATGTGTATGGCTCTACCTATCGTGCAAATGATTTCTCCGCGGTTACCAATTCGCAGCACCATTATGGGGAAGCAGTAGCTGCATGGATCGAGAGTCAACCTCTCCTTCGAGGAAATTATTTAAGTAGTCTTGGCGCCTCGGTGGTAAGTGGCGAAACCAAGTTGATTTTTCCGGAGTTCGATAAAAACGATTTTGGCGATACTCATAGCCTTGTCCTGATCGTTGATAGTTTGACGGTTCAAAATACACTTGTCCAACTTGACTCCACGCTGGACTTTTCAAAGCTTAGGCAAATATTGGATGCTGCCAGCGCCTCTAAGGCATCTTGGAGTGTTAATACGCAGGGTACGGCTGATGGGGATACCTTGGAGAAGACGGTCAATGCATTGGCCCGGTTGCTGGGTGTGTCCGGTGCTACTCTGAAGGGTAATCTTAGTGGCGGCAGCTGGGCAGAGACAGACAACAAGGATGGCTACACCGGACGCACTGCTTTTCAGAAATTAGTCAGCGATATAGACGGCAAGATCAAGGCTGATGGGTTGGCTGGCAAGTTCACGATTAGTACCAGTCATGACGTGACGACCGCCAAGGCGGATTTCGCAGCGCTTATGAGTCTTTTGAGTGGTGCCACATTCAGTTTGCGCGCCAAAGACGAGGCGGCCAAAACTCTCATCGCCGCTAAACTAGGTGCAGCCTACCCTGACGAACTGGCGCTGTTCAACGCGGACCAGACTGCACGCGCGCAGGGCCAGACCCTTGCGCTGAATTACACGGATAACTATCTCAGTGACCGTAGTGCGCTGTTGAATTGGCAGATCTACGGGGACGTTAAGAACTTGCAGCCCAATAGCGAGTTCGTGACCAAAATCCAGGCATCAAGTGGCTACGGGGTAAAGACTCACTTTATAGACTTGGTGGCGGGACAACAAATCAATGTGGGCGATCAGACGGCTATCACCAGTAGCACCAAGTACATCATTTTTGGGGATGAGCAGGGCAACATCCTCAATGGAGGCTCTGCCGTAGACCACATCTATGGTGGGAGCGGTGGTGACACGATTGATGGCCAGGCTGGCAACGACTATTTGGAAGGGAATGCTGGTAACGACCAATTGCGCGGAGGTGCAGGTATCGATACCTTGTTTGGTGGAGCAGGTGACGACACCTTGGATGGTGGCAAAGACAACGACACATTAGCAGGCGGGAGGGGTAACGATACCTATATTCTTCGCGCCAGCGACAACGGCACAGATACCATCATTGACTTAGGTGGTGAAGGCTCAATCAAGGTGATCGCCGCGGATAGCAGTGAAACAACTTTGGGTTCAAGTGCCATCAAGAAACTGTCCAACAGCAAAAATACCTGGCAAAGCGAAGACAAGCGCTTTATTTACACCACCCGTGTGGAGTCCGATGGCAGTACTACGCTGAGCATCAGCGGCGGCGGCATCAGTGCCGTGGTCAAAAATTTCACATCAGGTGACCTGGGCATTAACTTGCCGGGTTCCATATCCGCTCCATCCAATCCGACAACCGGTCAGCAAATTTTCGGCGACTTCGCGCCCATGGATTTTGACCCGGCGAGTGAAGGTGTACAAATTCAACTGGATGCGTTAAGCAACATCATCACTGATCCCAGCCAACCACAGCCTGACCGTGCTGACACGCTGTACGACAGCGCGGGTGACGACGAGATCGTCGCGGGTGGTGGTGCGGACCACATCATTGCCACACGCGGCGGCACCAACTGGGTCAAGGCTGGCAGCGGACGTGACTCGGTGGAGGGTGGTGCCGGTAGCGACCTGATCGAGCTGGGCAGCGAGCGCGACTATGGCGTGGGTGGCGGTGGCGCCGACAGGCTTTATGCCGATGCTCAACGCACGGTCGATGAATTGCTGGCGCAGAACGTCGCGGCAGCGGACGACCAGGCTGACATCCTGGACGGCGGCAACGGTGACGATACCGTGATGGGGGATGCCGGCAACGACGCGCTGTTTGGCGGCGAAGGCAAAGACCTGCTGGTAGGAGGCGCGGGGGATGATGTGATGTTTGGTGACCTGGAGACGGCAGCTGTGCAGTCGAGCTGGAGCGTCAGCCAGCAACCGGTTGCCAATAGCGCCTCGCCGGGCAGGGCGTTGGCGCTCACGGGCATTTCTACCCAGTTGCCAAGCCAGGAAGGCGCTGACCTGATGTTTGGCGGCGCGGGCAACGACTACATGGTGGCCAATGGAGGTGATGATTACCTGGACGGTGGCGCTAACGACGATGTCATGCTTGGCGGCACGGGCGCAGATTCGCTCATCGGCGGTGAAGGCGATGACCACATGCATGGCGACGGCAGCACGCAAAACGCCACCGTCCTCGGATATGCAGCGGGCTCTGATCACGGCAATGACTACCTTGACGGTGGTGCCGGCAACGATTGGATGATGGGCGGCGGAAAAGACGACGTCTTGTATGGCGGTACGGGTGACGACCTCATGCATGGCGACAATACGCAAGACCTGCTGGCCGGAGAGTTTCACGGCAATGACTACCTGGACGGGGGGGATGGAAACGACCGGATGGCTGGCGACGGCAAGGACGACGTTCTCTATGGCGGCGCCGGCAACGATGTGCTCAACGGCGACAACACGCAAGACTTGCTGGCCGGAGAGTTTCACGGCAACGATTATCTGGATGGAGGGGATGGAGACGACGTGCTGGCCGGCAGCGGCAAAGATGACGTGCTCTATGGCGGCGCCGGCGATGACATCCTGCACGGCGACGATTCCCAGAACAATCTGGCCGCAAGCTTCCACGGCAACGATCTTCTGGACGGGGGAGAAGGCAACGACATCCTGATCGGTGGCGGCAAGGACGACTGGCTGACAGGCGGCGCTGGCAATGACCAATTGTTCGGCGACGACATCACGATTGAAACCAGCGCTTATGTGATCGATGCCGCGGCGCATGGCAATGATTCGCTGGACGGCGGCGCGGGCGATGACCTGCTGGTGGGCGGCGGCGGCAACGATCAATTGCTGGGCGGCGAGGGCGACGACCTGCTCAAGGGCGACGGCGAAGGCCTGGCCCTGGCTTTCCAGGGCAATGACACGCTGGACGGCGGGGCCGGCAATGATGCGCTTTACGGCAATGGCGGCAACGACAGCCTGACGGGCGGCGCCGGTGACGACCTGCTGGACGGCGGTGCGGGCGACGATGTGCTGGACGGCGGCGCGGGCAACAACCTGCTCAAAGGCGGTGCGGGCAATGATCGCTACCTGCTGGCTTCGGCCGACGCCACCACAACGACCGATGCGGTGACCGGCCAAGTGATGGTGGACACCGTCATTGATGACACCGAGGGCCGGAACACGCTGCAGATTGACGCCAGCCTCGCCGACCTGCGGGTGGAGGCCGGCGAGGACGGCTTGGGGCTTCGCTGGGGCGATGCGGGCGTGTACTTAAAGGGCGCGGCATCGGCGGCTGCATATGAGATAGAGCTGGCGGATGGCACCCGGACCACGATGCGCAAACTGGCCGGTGCCACGCTGGATTCGGTGGTGCAGCAGGTGTCGGGCGAAGATGCCGCGACGGTGGCGGGCGGCAAGCGGGCCGACACGCTGGCGGCATACGGCAAGGGCAGCGTGATCAGCGGCGGGCTGGGCGACGATGATGTCCAACTCGGCGGCGAGAACCAGACCTTTGAATACGCCCAGGGCGACGGCGCGGACCGCCTCGGTGGCGGCGGCCGTGGCGCGGTGATCGCGCTGCAGGGCAGCTACCAATTGGCCGATTTCAGGCTGGAGTCCAGGTTGCTGCAATTGAGCAACGGCGCCGGCGAGACCTGGGAAGAACAGCGGCTCAGCCTGCGCATGGGCCCAGGCGAGAACGATCGCCTGGACCTGGACATCTATACCGGCGCCCTGGGCAGTTCCGTGCTGATAGATCGTTTCACGCTGGCTGGCACGGAAGGCGCCCCGGCCCAGGTGCTGCATTTCAGCGAGCTGCTGGCGCGTGGCGTCACGATGATGGGCACCGCGCAGGACGACTTCCTGCAGGGCAGCGATATCGCCGACACCATCGATGCGATGGCCGGCGACGACACGGTGAGCGCCGGGGCGGGCAACGACACCATCCTGGCCGGCGTGGGCAACAAGCAGCTGGCGGGCGGCGCGGGCATGGACCGCTATGTGATCAACGGCGGCGGCGCCAACGCCATCCGCATTGAGGACTACGAGGGCGCCAGCGTGGTTCGCCTGGCGGGGGTGAGCGACTGGCAGGACGTGACCTTGCTGCAGCCGGTGGCGGGCTCCAGCGACCTGGTGCTGTCGTTGGCCGACGGCGGCCAGGTCACGCTGGCCAACGCGCTGCTGCAGGCCGACAGTTTCAGCATCGAACTGGCGGGCGGCGAAACCCGCGGCCTGGCAACCCTGGTGGCCGGGCTGGACGCGCTGGCCGTGACGGGAGGCTACAACGCGGACGTCATCGCCGGCAGCGGCCAGGACGACCTGCTGGACGGCGGGGCCGGCAATGACCAGCTCGCGGGCGGGGCGGGTAATGACTGGCTGCTGGGCGGGAGCGGGCAGGACCGGCTGGCCGGCGGCCTGGGCGACGACATGCTGTTCGGCGGCGAGGGTGACGACAGTTATGCCATCGAAGCCGGCGGCGGCAACGATGAGATATTTGACTATGAAGGCAGCAACACGGTGCGCTTTGCGGCCGGTCTTGATCCCTCGCAACTGCTGGTCGAAAGGCTGGAAGACAGCACCGACGTGCGCATCAGCGTGGATGGCGGCAACTCCGTGCTGGTGCGGCGTGCCCTGGAAGGTGCGGTCAGCAGTTATGAGTTTGCCGACGGCAGCCGGTGGTCCTATGCCGACCTGATCAACCGCTTTACCTCACCCGACGGCCAGGGCAAGGCGGGAGACGACCTGAACAACACCGTGGAGGGAAGCTCCGGTGGCGATCTGCTCCTGGGTAATGGTGGCAACGACGTGCTGCGGGGCCATGCGGGAAACGACGAATTGCAGGGCGGCGACGACAATGATGAGCTGTATGGCGGCGCAGGAAACGACCTGCTCAATGGCGGCGCCGGGACGGACCGCTACCACTTCGCTTTGGGCGATGGGGAAGACCGGCTGATCGACGTCACCGATGCGAGCATTCTCAAATTCGGCGCGGGCATCCGTTTGCAGAGCCTGAGCGCCACGCGCACCACCGTCAATGGCGATGACTACATACGCCTGGCGTACAGCGCGACGGACGCTGTTCTCATCAAGGACGGTGTGCTGTTGCCCGGGAGTGCGTTTCAGTTCAGCGACGGGACGAGCGCGACGCAGACGGAAGTCTATGCGCAAGCCTTGATGGAGGCACGCATTGCCCCGGCTTACACCGAGGGCGACGATGTCATTGATGGCTATGCCGGAAATGATGTCCTCCTTGGCGGCGGCGGCGCGGACCGCCTGCTTGGCGGCAATGGAGACGACAGTCTGGACGGCGGCGCGGATGACGATGCGCTGGAGGGGGGCGCCGGCACAGACACCTATGTGATGAGCCTCAACGGCGGGCGCGACACGCTGGTGGAGCGATTCGGGGAAGATAGCATCCTCAGCCTGAGCCAGGGCGACGAAAGCAGCCTCTCGTATGCCCGCACGGGCAGCCACCTGCTGGTCTCCAGTGCGAGTTTGAACAGCAGTTTTTATATCCGGGATTTTTATACCGGCACCGGCAGCTGGACGCTCAAGACGGCGCAAGGTGCGGAGCTGGATTTGCGGGCCTTGGTGGCGGCAGGCCTGCTGAACAAGACAGCCGAGCAACGGCGCGAAGACTTTTATGCCGGGTTGACGGCGCAGCCTGGGTCGGTAGAGTTGCCCAGCGGGGCGGTGTTTTACGTGACGGGTGCCAAGGAGTTTTCCGATGCGGCAGGCAACCAGTTTGCGTATTCGTTTAACCGGGAGCGCAGGCTGACGCAATCGGACGGCGCGCACATCGAAGCAACTGCGAATGAGATCAACCAGACGGTCGACTATACGGACCTGGGGGCTGTATCCCGCACCCGAACCTACGATGTTGTGGATGTGAGCTACACCACGACAGGGGTGACCATTCCAGGCAGGACTGTTCGAGTGGTGAATAGTTCCTCACAGATTTTTGACCCGAACCATCCGGCATACGGTGGCGTTTTTGTGCCGCCAGGCTATTCCTCTTATGTCGGCCCTGACGGGAAAACCTATCTTGTAGAACCGAGTAAAACGGTGATCACGCGCACGCCGACTTACTCAACAAGAACGGTCACCGAGACTTACGACGAATACCTTCACCGCACGGTGGTCGCCAAAGTAAGTGTGATTGAAGACGTGCGGGGCGGCGACCAGGACAATACGATCACCCTCAGCGGAACGGCGTCCAAGCTGGTCTCGGGCGGCGGCGGAGACGACGTGATTATCCGCGGCGGCCCGGCCACGGACGTTTTGGACTACAGCCAACCCAGCTACTCGGACTGGGCGGACGGCGGTGCCGGCAACGACACTATCGTGCTGGGGCGGGGCGATGACGAACTCAGTGGCGGCATGGGAAACGATTACCTCGCTGGTGGTGCCGGAGCCGATTGCTATGTGGTGTCCGCGGATGATGATGGCTGGGACACGATTTACGATAAGGCCGCGTCGGTGATCCATGTTGAACTTCGATCGTCGTATTACGGAAAACTGGATACCCATCTGGTGGACGAGCTGCTGGCCATAGCGACCCATGTCACCCGGTCATCGGGCACGGATCCATTCAGCGGTGAGGTTTTTGGCATCGAGTCCGTGTCGGGCGATGTGGAGGCGACCCCCGACAATCTCAACGCGCTGTTGGCGATCGACCGGGCTCGGCCCTTGCTGGATGAGGTTCCAGGTTGGTGGCAGGCAGGTGGCCGATCTTCCTTGCGGTCCCGCGGCCTGGATCAATTGATTGCGGATGCCCGAGGCCTTGCATTCCAGTCCTACGATTACTCAGGAGGCGGCCCGGAGGTTTTACGGCCGGATATTGCCTTTTCGGCCGCGACGCAAGCGGCCTACCTGAAATCTGCGACAGACACCGTGCGCTTTGGCGCCGGCATTTCTTTGGCCAACCTGCAAATGTCCTGGGACACCGTTGAACTGGAGGACGGCACCCGGGATGCACTGCTCTTTTCCTGGGGTGGGCCGGGCGGGGCCAAGGTTGTGATGCCGGACCCGGGCGCCCCCTTGGGCCAGGGCATCGAAGTCTTTGAGTTTGCTGACGGCTCCAGGCTGTCGATGCAGCAGATGCTGGCACTGGCGCCGCCGCGCGGCACAGGCCCTGCCAATTCCATTGCCAACGGTGCGCCGATTGCCGCTGTTCAGGTCCAGGAAGACCAGGCGCTGTCGTTCTCGATTCCGGCCGGTGCTTTTGTGCTGACGGGCAACAGGACCGCGCGCTACGGCGCGAGGCTGGCGGGCTCGGGCGGCGAACTGCCCTCATGGCTGGTGTTTGACACGCAGACCGGCACGTTCAGCGGGACACCCCAGAACGGCGACGTTGGCGAATTGGCGATTGAAGTGGAGGCCTGGCAGACTTCGGTCCAGGTGGCGCGGCAAACATTTACCTTGCGCGTGGCCAATACCAACGATGCGCCTGAGTTGGTGAGCGCGATAGACAGCCTGAGCGCGCTCACCGGTGAAAGCCTGAGCTGGGCCTTGCCGTCCGGGGTATTTGCCGACCAGGATGCGGGCGAGCGCCTTTCCTACCGGATCGAAGGCCAGGGCGGTAGCGCGCTGCCTTCTTGGTTGAGATTCAATTTTGTCACGGGCAGGCTGGAAGGCACACCTGGCGCGCAAGACACGGGAACCTTCAACCTGCAGGTCGTGGCCACCGACTTGGCGGGCGCGAGTGTATCGACCGGATTTGAACTGACCGTCAGCCCGGATCTCACCATCCGGGGCGGTAGCGCAGACGATGAGCTGACAGGAACGGCAGGCGACGACGTGCTGCAGGGCCTGGGCGGCAACGACGTGCTCAGCGGTGGCATGGGTAACGATGTGTACCTGTTCAAGCGCGGCGATGGCCAGGACATCATCGACGACTATGACGAAACCCTGGGCAATATCGACACCGTCCGATTTGATAGCGGCATTTCGGACTCCGATGTCAGAGTCACCTTTGATTCCTATGGACATCTCTTCCTGAGCATAGACGGCACCGAGGACCGCATTCAGCTGAATAACTGGCTGAACGACGACGCCAGCAAGGTGGAAAACGTCCTGTTCGCAGACGGCACCGTGTGGGGCCAGGAAGACCTGGCCGCCATGGCTGTGTTTGGTCCTACCGAAGGAAGCGACTATCTGGAGGGAAGTGAATACGGCGACTTCCTGAGCGGCCTGGGTGGCGCCGATGAGCTTTATGGGCAGGGCGCTAACGACATCATTGTCGGTGGCAGTGGTGATGACTACCTGGATGGAGGCGCGGGTGACGACTTGCTGGAGGGTGGTACCGGTAACGACACCCTGAATGATGGTGCCGGCAACGATGTATACCTGTATAGCCGGGGCGATGGCTCCGATCGCATCCAGGATTACGACGAGACGGTTGGCAATATCGATACCCTGCGGTTCTATGACGGAACGATTACCACCGCGGACATCAAGGTAACCCGGGGCGTGACTGATCTGTACCTGTACATCGAAGGCACGGGTGACCGGATAGCCCTTAATGATTGGCTGGGCGATGAGGGGAGCCGGATTGAGCAAGTGGAGTTTGCCGATGGCACTGTGTGGGACGCGACCATGCTGGAAAGCCTGATCACCATGGCGCAGGGCACTGAAGATGACGATTCCCTATACGGCACGGAAGCTTCCGAGGTGCTCAGTGCACTTGGTGGCGACGATGATCTGGTGGGTAATGGTGGTGACGACACGCTTGATGGTGGTGCAGGGAATGACTACCTCGAAGGCGGTACAGGTAACGACGTATATCTTTTCAGTCGTGGCAGCGGAAGCGACGAGATACTTGACTACGATGAAACTACCGGCAACATCGACACGATCAGGTTTGATGCGACGGTTGCTCCTGGTGACATCAAGCTCACGCGCGACGGCTACAACCTCTTCCTGGGGATTGAAGGGGCCGATGATCGAATCACCCTGAGTGGCTGGTTTGCGGACGAAGCCTACCAAGTCGAGCGGATTGAGTTCGCTGACGGCACGGTCTGGACCAAAACCGACCTTGAGGCCTTTCCCGTGGTGTTTTTGGGCACCGGAGGGGATGACATGATCGCGGGTACCGATAACGCTGACGTAATCGACGGCGGGGCTGGCAACGACACCCTCAATGGTGGTGCCGGCAATGACGTCTACCTGTACAAGCTTGGCGATGGTTCGGACATCATTAGAGACAACGACTCTATGGCCGGCAATATCGATACTCTCCGCTTTGATGGAACAGTGCCCGCCACGGAGGTCCAGGCGACACGCGACGGTAACAATCTCTACCTGACCATTAGTGGCTCGGACATGATCACTTTGGAGGGCTGGTTCATCAACGGCAGCAGGAGGATTGAGCAGGTCGAATTTGCCGACGGCACGATATGGAGCACCTCAGTTCTGGAAGACATGGCGGGTATGGCCTTGTATGAAGGTACCGGAGGCGATGATGTACTGATGGGATCCGTGTTCGCCGACAAGATCGATGGAGGTACCGGCGATGATCTGCTTAATGGCAGCACAGGCAACGACGTGTATCTCTTCAAGCGTGGAGACGGCCAGGACACTATCAATGAATACGACGCAACCACAGGTAACGTCGACACTGTCCGCTTTGACAGCTCTGTGGCGGTGGGCGACGTCAAGCTTGGTCGAGAATTCTCGCACTTGTATCTGCGCATAGACGGAACGTCCGATGCGATCATGCTCAAAAACTGGTTTGTGAATGACGGCTTCAAGATCGAACAGGTCGAGTTTGCCGACGGCACCGTGTGGAACAAGGCCGACTTTGCCGCTATGGCGGATGCGACCGTGTTTGATGATGCCGACGGCAATCACTACGTCGAGGGAACCGAGGGCAACAACACGCTGGAAGGCGGAAGTGGCAACGACCAGCTCCGCGGCTTGGCGGGCAACGACGTTTATCTGTACAAACTGGGCGACGGTACTGACACCATCATCGACCACGATGCATCGGCCGGTAATATCGACACGGTCCGCTTCGACAGCTCGGTAACCCTGGCGGACATCCAGGTAACCCGTGACCAGGCCAATCTGTACCTGAACATAGCCGGTACGACTGACCGCATCATCTTGAGTAACTGGTTTGAAAGTGATGCGGACAAGGTCGAGCGCGTCGAGTTCGCCGACGGCACGGTATGGGGTCTGAGTGACCTGCTGGACTTGAGCATTGTTCGTGGTACCGCTGGAGATGACACGCTGACCGGCACGATGGGCGACGACGTATTGCAGGGATTGGGTGGTAACGACCTGCTTGCCGGTGGGTTTGGTAACGATGTCTATCTGTATAAGCGCGGGGACGGCTCGGACACTATCACCGACTCTGACTCCACGAGTGGCAATGTTGATACCGTGCGTTTCGACGGCTCGGTGACCGTTTCGGATATCAAGGTCACCCGTGACCAGTACAACCTCTACCTGGACATCAGTGGTACGTCCGATCGGATCACGCTTCGAGATTGGTTTAGCAGCAATAACAACAGTGCCTACAAGATCGAGCAGGTGGAGTTTGCCAACGGCACGATATGGAACACCTCGGCCCTGGCTGCCATGGCGGTGTTTGCAGGAACTGCGGGCAATGACTCGGTGATAGGCTCAGTGCTCGGTGATGTGCTTGACGGCGGCGCCGGAAACGACACGCTTAACGGCAATCTGGGCAACGATGTGTACCTGTATAAGCGCGGCGACGGCTCGGACACCATCAGCGAGTACGACACGACAGCCGGGAACATCGACACACTGCGCTTTGACAGTTCTGTGACGGTTGCTGATATCAAGTTCAATCGCGACGGCTGGAACCTCTACCTAGGCATAGAAGGCACGACGGACGTGATCACGCTCGCCAGGTGGTATTTGAACGATGGCTACAAGATCGAGCAGGTGGAGTTTGCCGACGGCACCGTGTGGAACAAGGCCGACTTTGCCGCCATGGCGGCTACAGTGGTTTTTGGCGGAACCAGCGGTGATGACACCCTGTATGGAGCCGCAAGCAATGACATCCTGAAGGGGCTTGGCGGCAACGACTCGCTCTACGGCGCGGATGGCTTTGACATACTTGAAGGCGGTGTGGGAAATGACCACCTTGTGGGTGACCTGGGCAGCAACTACCTCAATGGAGGTGACGGATCCGACACCCTAAGCGGTAACGCCAGCGCCGCGGACCTCTTCATTGGCGGAACAGGAAACGACGTTGTCAACCTCGGCAATGGGAAGGACCTTATCGCCTTCAATGTCGGCGGTGGCCAGGATACGGTGTACGCAAGCGGCGCGTCCGTGGGCCCGGACGACACCATCAGTCTGGGCGGAGCCGGCCTGGATTACGCGAACCTGAGCTTGCAAAGGAGCAGCAACGACCTGGTGCTCAAGATCAGTGCGACTGACCAGTTGACTTTCACGAACTGGTACCTCGGCACAGCCAACAAGACGGTGCTGAACCTGCAGGTGGTAGCCGAAGCCATGGCCGCCTTTAACGCCGGCTCCACCGACCCGCTGCTCAACAAGAAAGTGCAGACCTTTGACTTCCAGGGCCTGGTCGGTGCGTTTGACGCGGCGCGCGCGGCCACACCAGGCTTGAGCAGCTGGGCGCTGAGCAACGGGCTCACGCAGTTCCACCTGGCGGGCAGTGACAGCGAAGCCCTGGGCGGCGACCTTGCCTATCACTATGGTGCGGACGGCACTCTGGCGGGCATGGGTCTGGGCAAGGCGCAGGAGGTGCTGGCCAATGCCCAGTTCGGCACGCAGGCGCAGGCCATTCATTCGACGGCCAGCTTGCAGGAGGGGCTGATCCGGCTTGGATGACAGCATGGTCGGTGGCCGCGCCTCTGCGAGCCGGCCACTGCTTTCCGCCCAGTCAGTCGCGCGACCCGTGACGCCTTCTGCGATGGAGCATTCTTGGACAACTTTAAATGGTGACTGTGCTGCTGGCGACGGAGGCCGATGAAGGCATGGGGCATGTCGCGCCCTGGGCCGGTTTTGCTGCGCAGGCCGTTGGCCAGGGCTTGCGCGTGCACTGGGCAGTGCCCCGGCTGGCGCTGCTCCAGGGGCTGGCGGGTTTGCCGCCGGGCGTGGGTGTCTGGCAGGCGCCGCTGCTGCGCAACACGGCTTTGCCCGGCGCAGCTGCGCCCAAGAGTTGGCCCGAACTGCTGGTGTCCCTGGGCTACGCAGACGCGGCGCAATTGACGGGGGCCGTGAGGGCCTGGGTCAGCATGCTGGAGCAGCTGAAACCCGACGTGGTGCTGGCCGACTACGCGCCGGCGCTGATGGCGGCCGCCCGTATAACCGGCAGGCCCTGTCTGGAAGTCGGCAGCGGGTTTTGTGTGCCGCCCCTGTTGCCTGCCCCTTGCCAATTTCCGGGAGTGCGCGTGGCGGGTCGCGAGGCGCTGGATCAGGCCGATGCGGCGCTGGCTGCAGCCTTCAACGCTGCCTTGCGGTTTTGCGGCCGCGAAGAGACTCTGGCCTCACTGGGCGGTATGGCCGGCTGGCCGGCGCGGCGCGTGGTTCTAAGTCCGGCGGAGCTGGATCACTATGGGCCCAGGGCGGATGTGCTGTATGCGGGCTTTCTGGACGGCGCGGCGGGAATGCCCGGCGCCGCCGCGCCTGCGCTCCGGCAGGAATCTGCTTCGCCGGCGGTCCGTGTGCTGGGTTACTTGAAGCCCGATACACCGGGCCTCTCGAGCCTGATCGCGCAGCTTGGCGATGCGGGTGTCGCGGCGCACTTGGTGGTGCCGGGTTGCGATGGCGTGCAAGGCGATGATGGCGAATGTCTTGAACGGCAAGGCTGCGTCACGGTGAGCGGGCGCTTGTTGGATCTGTCCCAAGCCTTGAGGCAGGCTGATGTCTATCTCAGCAATGGTGGTTTGCACGGCATCGGCTTGGCGCTGCAGGCCGGCTGCTGGCCGGTGGTGGTGCCCATGCAGGCCGAGCAGGTGGCGATGGCCCGAAACCTGGTGTTGCAGGGCAGGGGAGCTTTGTGGCTGCCGGGTCAGCCATGGCCGGTGATGCCGTCGGCCCAGGATCGGCCCAAGCTTTTCCCGCGGGACGCTGCCGGCAGCGAAGCAATGCTGCTGGGCTTGGTGGCGACCCTGGCCTAGGGTTGGGTCGGCAAAAAATATCGGATATCGAACCGAAAAGCGGTTGACCTTCCTTTTGCCGGCCAGGCACCTCGGAACCATCCAGAAAAGCCAGGCAGGCACAGCGCTCCCTGATCTTCGCTTGGGAGCATTTGCCAAGGGGGCTGGCATTGAATATACTGTATTTATATACAGTATTTGAGGCCTTTGGACTCCAGCTGACCCCATGCCCGACGCCATCATCCCCATCCACGCCATCAAGGGCCGCGGCACCGCCACGCGCATCGCGCACCGGTTTGAGAAAGACGTGCGCGCGGCCTGGGATGATGGTTGGGGCACGCTCGAACAAGAGGTGGCTGGTGAGGCACCGCGGCCTGAGACCGAGGTCACGTTTGAGACTGCGCGCAGCGCGATCAGCAAGAACGATTCGCCGGACATCCATTTCGACTACTCGGTCAATCCCTACCGTGGCTGCGAGCATGGCTGTGTGTATTGCTATGCACGGCCCACGCACAGCTATTTGAACCTCTCGCCCGGCCTGGATTTTGAAACCCGGCTGATCGCCAAGCGCAACATCGTGGAAGTCTTGCGTGCCGACCTGGGCAGGCGCAGCTATGTGCCCAAGCTGATCAATATCGGCTCGGCGACCGATTGCTACCAACCGGTGGAGCGCGAGCTGAAGCTGACGCGCGGCGTGATTGAGTTGATGCGGGAGGTGGGGCAGCCGTTTTCATTGGTGACCAAGTCCAGCGGCGTGGAGCGCGACCTGGACCTGATCGCGCCGATGGCGGCGGCGAAGCTGGCCGCGATCTATGTGACCATCACGACGCTGGACGGCGAGGTGGCGCGCAAGCTGGAGCCGCGCGCGGCGGCGCCGCACCGGCGGCTGCGCACCATACGCACGCTGGCCGAGCATGGTGTGCCGGTGGGTGTGAGCCTGGCGCCGCATATCCCGTTTGTGACGGAAGACATGGAGCAGGTGCTGGAGGCCGCGTGGGAAGCGGGTGCGCGTTCGGCTTTCTACCATGTGATCCGGCTGCCCTGGGAGCTTGCGCCTATCTTCAAGGAGTGGCTGGAGCTGCATTACCCGCAGCGCGCGGCGCGCATCATGGCGCACATCCATGAAATGCGCGGTGGCAAGGACTATGACAGCAACTTCGCCACGCGCATGAAGGGCTCGGGCCTGTGGTCGGATCTGGTGCGCCAGCGGTTTGCCAAAGCCTGCGGTCGGCTGGGCTTTAACCGGGAGCGTGTTGAATTGGACCTGAGCAGTTTCAGGCCGCCGGGGGCCTCGGGGCAGGGCAGTTTGTTCTGAGGGGCGTGTGTCTGGGTTGCGAGGCTATAGTGCAAGCCGGGTTTTAAAAGGAGTTCAGCGTGGCATTCGAGTGGAAGCATTCATCTGACGGAATGGACTGGGATGCGCTCTCGCATCTTTATCGCATCGCGCCTTTGGGCGAGAAGAAAGCGGCCGACCTCAAGGTCGTGTTTTCCAACAGCCTGTTCAAGAGTTTTGTGTATGAGGGCGACAAGCTGATCGGCGCCGGCCGCGCGCTGGCCGATGGCATGGACTGCTCCTACATCTGCGATATCGCGGTGCATCCGGACTATCAAGGGGTGGGCCTGGGCAAGGAGATTGTGGCTTCACTGGTGGGCCTGTCCCGGAGCCACAAAAAAATCATCCTCTATGCGGTAGCCGGCAAGGAGCCGTTTTACCGCAAGCTGGGCTTCAAGCGCATGCTGACGGCGATGGCGATTTTCAGGAACCAGGAGGAGGCGGTGCGTAATGGGTTGCTTGGCGACAGCTGAATTGCTTTGAGGCAGCCGGCCCTCACCCTAACCCTCTCCCAGGGGGAGAGGGGATAAAAGCGGGGAGAGGCAACAAAAAACCTATCGCAGGTAGCTGCGGTTCAACCGCAGCTCCAGCTTCTTCTGCAGCGTCTCAAACGAAGCACTCATGGCCCAGTAGATGCCCGCCGCCGCCAGGTAGAGCGGGAAGGGCTGGAAGGTGGTGGCGATGACTTCCTTGGTGGCGAGCATCAGTTCGCCGACGGCGATGACCGAGACCAGCGACGTGTCCTTGATCAGGCTGATCAGGCTGTTGGACAGACTGGGCACGGCCAGCCTCAGGGCCTGCGGGCCGATTACGTAGCGCAGCGTTTGCGCCTGTGTGAGGCCCAGGCTGCGGGCCGCGTTCCACTGGCCGTGCTCCACGCCGTTGATCGCGCCGCGAATCGTTTCCGACAGGTAGGCACCCACGTTCAGGCTCAGGCCCAGGATGCCGGCGGTGATGGGGTCGAACTGTATGCCTATGCTGGGCAGGCCGAAGTAGATGACAAAGAGCTGCACCAGCAGCGGCGTGCCGCGCATGCAGCTGACATACAGCGCCGCGAATTGCGAAAGCCCGGGCAGCTTGGCCAACCGCGTGATCGCCACAAAGGTGCCGACGATGGCGCCGAAAAAGACCGATGCCACGGCCAGCAGCAGCGTCCATCCCGCGCCCTTGAGCATCAGCGGCAGGGCGTCGCGCAGCAGGGATGTCAGGCCAGACAAGTCCATAGGTGTCTCCACAAATAAAAACCCCGGCTGCGAGCCGGGGTGCTTCAGGCGCCTGCCAAAAGAAGGCGCGCGGCTGATGGCATGTTACTTCGCGACCGGCGGTTTGCTCACGTCGCGGTCAAACCATTTGTTCGAAATTTTGGCGAAGCTGCCGTCGGCCTGCAGGTCGGCCAGCGCCTTGTCGAGGGCGGCCTTGAACTTGGGGTTGTTCTTGGCAAAGGGGATGCCGGATTTTTCGAGCTCGCCCACAGGCGCGCCGGGCTTGAGCGGCAGCTTGGTCTGCTTCACGATGTAGGGGATCAGCAGGCTGTCGTTGAGCGCGGCGTCGATGCGGCCCAGTGCCAGGTCCTGCAGATACTCTTGCGCGCCGGGATAGGTCTTGACGTCGATGCCGCCGACTTTCTTGGCGATGTCGGCGTAGTTGGTGCCTTGGCCCAAGCCGAGCTTTTTGCCCTTGAGGTCGTCCAGCGATTTGAACTCGCGCTTCTCGTCTTTGCGGATGATGAGCTGCGGGGCGGAGATGGTGTAGGGCTCGGAGAAGTCAAAAGTCTCCTTGCGCTTGTCGGTGATCCCCACCTGGTTGATGACCACGTCGTATTTGCCGGCCTGCAGGCCGGCCAGGATGGCGCTCCACTCGCTGGTCGAGAACTCGGCCTTCACGCCGAGCTTTTGCGCCAGCGCATTGGCCAGTTCCACTTCAAAGCCGGCGAGCTGCCCGCCCTCTTTGTAGTTGAACGGAGGGTAGGTGCCTTCGAGTGCCACCTTGAGCGTGCCGCGCTGCTTGACGGTGTCCAGCAGGTCGGCGGCGCTGGCGCCCAGCGCGAATGTCAAAAGAAGTGTGGAAGCGACGGCCTTGCGGATATTCATATTCAATCCTTGCATAAGAGAATTGTTATTGAGATGAATGTGAATATTAGGCGCATCGCCCATTGGGTGCATCGCACGCCGCAAAAGCCCTACGCCCAATCGGGATGACCCCGGGCCGGCTCCCCCGTTTCTCAGGGCTTGGTGCAGTGCGCGTAGATGTCGAGCGCAGGCTTGTAGACGCTGGTCTGCACATTCATCAGGCCCAGCACCGAATGAAAGTAGCTGTCGTGGCTGACGGGGGCATCGAGTTGCTGCTTGAGGCAGGCCGTGCTCAGCTTGCCGCGCTGCTCGAAGCCGGGCGACAGCCAGGTGATCCAGGGCACGCGCTTTTGTACGTCGGGAGCGATCCCGTAGGGCATGCCGTGCAGATAGAGGTTGTTCTCGCCCAGCGATTCGCCGTGGTCAGCCAGGTAGAGCAGGGCCGGCGCGCTGCGCGCCTCCTGTGCCTTGAGCCACTGGATGGAAGACGCCAGCAATTTGTCGGTGTAGACGATGCTGTTGTCATAGGCATTGACGAGGCCTTCCTTGCTGCAGCTTTGCAGTGCGTTGTCGGTGCACTCGGGCAGGAATTTCTTGACGGCCTGCGGCGAGCGCTTGTAGTAGGCCGGGCCGTGGCCGCCCATCTGGTGCATCACGACCACCACGCCTTTGGCGCGCCGTTCCGCCGGCAAAGCGGCGATGCGCTCGTCAATGCCCTGCAGCATCACTTCGTCAAAACACTCACCGCTGTCACACAGGCCCGGCACCTGGAGCTGCACGGTGTTGACGTTGGGAACCCGGTCGCACACGCCCTTGCAGCCCGACTGGTTGTCTATCCAGAGCACGGCCAGGCCCGCATGCTGCAGCACGTCGAGCAGGCCTTCGTAGTTGGCGGGCCGCGAATCGTAAGCCTCGCGTCCGAAGTGGGAAAACATGCAGGGCACGGAGGCGGCCGTGCTGGTACCGCAGGACCAGGCGTTGCGCAGGCTCACGACGTTTTCCCTGGCCAGCAGCGGGTTGGTGGGGCGGCTGTAGCCGTTGAGCGAAAAGTTGCCGCTGCGCGCCGTTTCGCCCAGCACCAGCAACAGCAGCGGCGGCTTGTTCTGCGCGCTGTAGCTCGCACCCAGCTTCGCGTCTTCACCCAGCGGCAGCACGATGGACTCATCGCGCTGGAAGGGCTTGGCCGCGATGGCGCCCAGCGCGTAAAAAGAGTTGAGCGGGTTGATCAGGTAGCGCACATGCGTGTGGTTGCGCATGACCGAGGCAATGCTCTGGAAGAACAGGAAGACCACCAGCACCAGCAGCACGGAGGCGCCGGCCAGCGTGCCGAGGTTGCCGAGCAGTTGCCGCGCGGCACTGGCCCGCCTGACCTTTTGCCGCCACAGCAGCACCAGGGGCAAAACTGCCAGCACCAGCACCGTGGCCAGCAGGCGCCAGTTCAGCAGGTCGCGGGTTTCGCGCACATCGGTCTGCAGGGTGTTGACCATCATGGTCTTGTCGATGACCACGCCGTAGGCCATCATGAAGTAGGCGCCGAAAGCCGCGGAAAGCAGGAAGACGGTGATGGCCGGCTTGAGCGTCCAGCGCCAGGCCAGCAGACTCAGCAGCGCCGTGGTGGCCAGCGTGATGACCAGCACCAGTGCAACGCTGATGACGGCGGCCTGGCCGCCGCTGAGACCGGGCAGGCGAAAGAGCTCGCGCCACAGCGCCACATTGCACACGGTCGCGATCCAGGCACTTGCCAGCACCACCAGCCACAGGGGGCGCATGCCGCGGCCATGCTGGCTGGAAGAGGCGAGAGGCGGGGAGGTGGACGCGGGTTGCAGCGGCATAGCGCTGCATTGTATGGGCCGTGTGCTTATGCGGCGCTTAGGCCGTGGACAGCTTCTCAGGCCTCGACCTGCAAGCCCAGTTGCCGCGCATGGTGGCGCAGGTGCTCGGCCATGAAGCTGGCGATGAAGTAATAGCCGTGGTCGTAGCCCGCATGGCGGTGCAGCGCCAGCGGCTGGCCGGCGCGTGCGCAGGCCGCTTCAAACAGCTGGGGGTGCAGCTGCTCGCCGAGGAATTTGTCGGCCAGGCCCTGGTCGATGCGGATGCCGCCGGGATAGGGCGCGCTGCTGAGCCTGCCCATCAGTGCGGTGGCGTCGTGCGCGGCCCAGCTGGATTCGTCACTGCCGAGGTAGCCCGTGAAGGCCTTGCGTCCCCAGGGGCACTGGCTGGGCGCGCAGATGGGTGCGAAGGCCGAGAGCGACCTGAACAGGCCGGGATGCCTGAGTGCGAGCGTGAGCGCGCCATGGCCACCCATGGAATGGCCGAAGAGGCCCGCGCGGCCCGCGTCCAGCGGCAGTGTGTTTGCGAGCAGCGGCAACAGTTCCGCCGTGATGTAACTCTCCATGCGGTAGTGCCGCGACCACGGGGCCTGCGTGGCGTCGAGGTAGAAGCCGGCGCCCACGCCGAAGTCCCAGCTGTCGGTCTCGCCGGGAACACCCGCCCCGCGCGGGCTGGTGTCGGGCGTGATGAGGGCCAGGCCCAGCTCGGCGGCCAGGCGCTGCGCGCCAGCCTTGACCATGAATGTTTCTTCGGTGCAGGTCAGGCCCGCGAGGTAGACCAGGAAGGGCAGCTTGTGGCCGGCCTTGGCCCGCGGCGGCAGGAACACCGAGAACTTCATCGGCAGGCCGATTTCGCGCGAATCGTGCTGGTAGAAGCGCTGCAGGCCGCCGAAGCAGGTGTGTTCGCTGAGGAGTTCAGGGGGCGGATTCATGGTCAAAGTCGTCTTGCCGTTCGCCGTGAGCTTGTCGAAAGGCATGGTCGCAAAAGCAGGGCTTCGACAAGCTCAGCCCGAACGGAGAAATAGCGCAGTCGTTTTTCTAGTACAAGACCACACCACGAATGGACTCGCCGCTTTTCATGAGGTCAAAACCTTTGTTGATGTCCTCCAGCGGCATGGTGTGCGTGATCAGGTCGTCGATATTGATCTTGCCTTCCATGTACCAGTCGACGATCTTGGGCACGTCGGTGCGGCCGCGCGCGCCGCCGAAGGCCGAGCCTTCCCATTTGCGGCCGGTGACGAGCTGGAAGGGCCGGGTGCTGATCTCGGCGCCGGCCTCGGCCACGCCGATGATGATGCTGCGGCCCCAGCCCTTGTGGGTGCATTCCAGCGCCTGGCGCATGACCTTGGTGTTGCCTATGCACTCAAAGCTGTAGTCGGCGCCGCCGTCGGTCAGCTGCACGATGGCGTCGACGACGTTCTCGCCGCTTGCCTCGAGCTGTTTGGGGTTGATGAAGTGCGTCATGCCGAACTTGCGCGCCATCTCCTGCCGCGCGGGGTTGATGTCCACGCCGATGATCTTGTCGGCGCCTACCATCTTCGCGCCCTGAATCACATTGAGGCCGATGCCGCCCAGTCCGAAGACCACGACGTTGGCGCCGGCTTCGACCTTGGCGGTGAAGAGCACCGCGCCTATGCCGGTGGTGACGCCGCAGCCGATGTAGCAGACCTTGTCAAAGGGCGCGTCTTCGCGGATCTTGGCCAGCGAGATTTCGGGTGCGACCGTGTAGTTGCTGAAAGTCGAGGTGCCCATGTAATGGAAGATGGGCTTGCCGTCCAGGCTGAAGCGGCTGGTGGCGTCGGGCATCAGGCCCTTGCCCTGGGTGCCGCGTATCAGCTGGCACAGGTTGGTCTTGCGCGAGAGGCAGAACTTGCACTGCCGGCATTCCGGCGTGTAGAGCGGGATGACGTGGTCGCCTTTCTTGAGCGTGGTCACGCCGGGGCCGACGTCCACCACAACACCGGCGCCTTCATGGCCCAGGATGGCCGGGAAGATGCCTTCCGGGTCGGCGCCCGAGAGCGTGTAGTAGTCGGTGTGGCAGATGCCGGTGGCCTTGATCTCGACGAGCACCTCGCCGAATTTCGGGCCTTGCAGGTCCACGGTTTCAATGGTCAGGGGTTGGCCTGATTTCCAGGCGACGGCGGCTTTGGTTTTCATGGTGGGCGCTTGTGTTGGGGGGCAAGGGAGCTTTGCGTAAAGACTATAAAGCCAGTCCTCCTGGGCACAGCCCCGAAGATGTTTCATTTTGAGAAAACCCCATGCGGTGCCGCCCCCAAAAGAAAAACCGCCTGACTCCCGAAGTGGGAACGCAGGCGGTTGCGATCACTGAAAGTGCGGCAGATTTAGCGGCCGGCTTCCTTCAGGTACTGCGTGCGCGCGGCGATGGCGGTGTCGGTGAAGTCGGTGAACACGCCGTCCACACCGGCGCGGTAGAAGGCCAGGTACTCGGCCTTGGGGTCGCCCTGGTAGTCCGCGGCCAGGCGGCGCGACTCGTTGCGGAAGGTGAAGGGATGGACGAACAGGCCCGCCTTGTGCGCGTCGTTCACCAGGCTGGTGGCGGGGAGGGAGATGGAATCGGCATCGTTGAGCTTGCCGTCGCGGTTGATGTCAACCTGCTTGCCGTCGGCACCTATCGTGCCTTTGGTGCTGATGATGTAGCGCTTCCAGGGGCCTATGCCGTCGGCATAGGTCTTGATCTCGGCCAGGCCTGCGGGCGTGACCATGGTGTCGAAGAGGCGCTTGTCGCCGGCCTTGGTCCAGTCATAGGGGCGGTCGCTGGGCACGGCAAAGGTTACGCGGCCGGTCTTGGGGTCTATGCCGTCGCCGTCGATGAGCTGGATCAGCTTTGTATTGAGGCCCTTGCTCTTCATGTACTTGAGGCTGCCGGGTTCAAAGGACTGCACGTAGATGGGCGCGGTCTTGCTGTTCCAGCCGGCGGCGTTGATGATGGCGATCAGCTTGTCTTCCATCGGCAGGCCGCGCTCGCGGAAGTAGGTCGGGTTCTTGGTTTCGGGGTAGATAGCGATGGTGCGGCCGGTCCTGGCGGACTGAGCCTTGGCCAGGTCCACGACCTCCTGGAAGGTCGGTACCTTGTACTGGCCGTTGAATTGCTGCGGGCGCTCGGCGTCGGTGGAGATGGCGCCCAGGGTGCGGATTTCGGCCAGCGTGAAGTCATCGCTGAACCAGCCGGTCTGCGTCTCGCCGTCGACCTGGATGGTCTTCTTGCGTGAGGCGAATTCGGGATGCTTGGCCACGTCGGTGCTGATGGCCAGGTTGGGGTCGTGGCGCGTCATCAGCACGCCGTCCTTGGTCACGATGAGGTCCATCTCGATCACGTCCGCGCCGAGTTCGATGGCGCGCGCATAGGCTTCCAGCGTTTCTTCGGGGATGTAGCCTGAGGCGCCGCGGTGGGCGATGACCAGCGGCGCCTTGCCGTCGAGTGTGGAGAGGCCGGCTTGCGGGGGCGAACCCGAAGAGGAGCAGGCGGCCAGCAGCACGCTGCTGCAAACGAGGGCGAACAGGCTGCCTTGCTTGATGAAGGCTTTGCGGGTCGATACGGTCATGGGTATTCCAGGAGTTAAAAGGCTGATCGTAGGCATGTGATGACGACAGGCTTGTGACAGTGTGTGCGGTCTTGTTCGCAAAACAACATCCCGGTATGCGCGTTGTTCGGTGGCGCATAAAAAATGCCGGAGCAGGTCCGGCATTTTTATTGGCATGAAAACGATCAGGCGCTGAAGAAGCTCTTCAGTTTGTCGGCCCAGCCTTCTTCGCTGGGCGAATGCTTGGCGCCGCCTTTTTTGAGCGACTCGTCGAGCTCCTTGAGCAGCTTGCGTTGGTGCTCGGTCAGCTTGACCGGGGTTTCCACGGTGATGTGGCAGTACAGGTCGCCGGGGTAGCTGGAGCGCACGCCCTTGATGCCCTTGCCTCGCAGGCGGAACTGCTTGGAGGCCTGCGTGCCTTCGGGAATGTCGATGGCGGCCTTGCCCGCCAGGGTCGGCACCTCGATCTCTCCGCCCAGCGCCGCCGTGGTGAAGCTGATGGGCACGGCGCAGTGCAGGTCGTCGCCGTCGCGCTCGAAGATGTCGTGCTTCTTCAGGCGTATCTCGATGTAGAGGTCGCCGGGTGGGCCGCCGTTGGTGCCGGGCTCACCGTTGCCGGTCGAGCGTATGCGCATGCCGTCGTCGATGCCGGCGGGAATCTTCACTTCCAGCGTCTTGTTGTTCTTGGTCTTGCCTACGCCGTGGCAGGCCACGCAGGGTTCGGGGATCAGCTTGCCCGTGCCCTTGCACTGTGGGCAGGTCTGCTGCACGCTGAAAAAGCCCTGGCGCATTTGCACCACGCCGTGGCCGTGGCAGGTGGTGCAGGTCACCACCTTGGTGCCGGGCTTGGCGCCGCTGCCGTGGCAGGTGGTGCAGTCGTCCCAGCTGGGGATGCGAATCTGCGCTTCCTTGCCGTGCGCCGCTTCTTCCAGCGTGATTTCCATGGCGTAGCTGAGGTCGCCGCCGCGGTACACCTGGCGCCCGCCGCGCTGCTGGCCGCGCTGGCCGCCGAAGACATCGCCGAAGATGTCGCCGAAGGCCTCCGCAAAGCCGCCGAAGCCTTCCGCGCCCGGGCCGCCGCGCATATTGGGGTCCACGCCCGCGTGGCCGTACTGGTCGTAGGCCGCGCGCTTGTTCTCATCGGAAAGCATCTCGTAGGCCTCCTTGGCCTCCTTGAATTTTTCCTCTGCGACCTTGGAAGCGTCCCCCTGGTTGCGGTCGGGGTGGTGCTTCATCGCGAGCTTGCGATACGCTTTCTTGATGTCCTCGTCACTGGCGTTTTTGGGAACGCCCAGTATGTCGTAATAGTCTTTTTTTGTGGCCATGGCAGCTCAGGGTCTTCGTTGATCGGGTCGTCGGGTCAGCCGGGGGCGGGCAGACGCGCGAAAGCGGAAAGCCGGGATTGCTCCTGGTTTCCGCCTTCTGCGTTTGCCTGCACCGGCTGGCTTTGCATGCAGTTATCGCGCCAGTGCAGGACTGCTTGCCTTCAGGCGCTTAGCCTTTTTTGACTTCCTTGACTTCAGCGTCCACGACATTGTCGTCGGCCGGCTTGGCCTGGGCCTGCTCGGCGCCCGCCGCGCCGGCGGCGTCACCGCCGGCTGCCGCCTGCGAAGCCTGCATGTCGGCGTACATTTTCTCGCCGAGCTTCTGGCTGGCTTCCATCAGGGCCGTGTTCTTGGCGTCGATGGCGGCCTTGTCGTCGCCCTTGAGTGCTTCTTCCATGTCCTTGATGGCGGCTTCGATCTTTTCCTTCTCGCCGGCTTCGAGCTTGTCGCCGTACTCGCCCAGCGATTTCTTCACGCTGTGCACCAGGGCTTCGGCGTTGTTCTTGGCGGTGACGAATTCGACCTTCTTCTTGTCTTCTTCGGCGTTGAGCTCGGCGTCCTTCACCATCTGCTGGATTTCAGCTTCGGACAAACCGGAGTTGGCCTTGATGGTGATCTTGTTTTCCTTGCCGGTGCCCTTGTCCTTGGCGCCCACGTGCAGGATGCCGTTGGCGTCGATGTCGAAGGACACTTCGATCTGCGGCGTGCCGCGCGCTGCGGGCGGGATGCCCTCGAGGTTGAACTCGCCCAGCGCCTTGTTGGCCGAGGCGATTTCGCGTTCGCCCTGGAACACCTTGATGGTCACGGCCGGCTGGTTGTCCTCGGCGGTCGAGAAGGTCTGCGCGAACTTGGTCGGGATGGTCGTGTTCTTCTTGATCATCTTGGTCATCACACCGCCCATGGTTTCAATGCCCAGGGACAGGGGGGTGACGTCGAGCAGCAGCACGTCGGTGCGGTCGCCGGACAGGACCTGGCCTTGAATGGCGGCGCCCACGGCCACGGCTTCGTCGGGGTTCACGTCCTTGCGCGGTTCCTTGCCGAACAGCTCCTTGACCTTTTCCTGCACCTTGGGCATGCGGGTCTGGCCGCCGACCAGGATGACGTCATGGATGTCGGCAGCGGAGACGCCGGCGTCCTTCATGGCCACGCGGCAGGGGGAGATGGTGCGCTCGATCAGCTCTTCGACCAGGCTTTCGAGCTTGGCGCGGGTCAGCTTGACCAGCAGGTGCTTGGGGCCGGTCGCGGGGTCGTGCGCGATGTAGGGAATGTTGACTTCGGTCTGCGCGCTGTTGGACAGCTCGATCTTGGCCTTCTCGGCGGCGTCTTTGAGGCGTTGCAGGGCGACCACGTCCTTGGAGAGGTCAATGCCGCTGTCCTTCTTGAACTCGGCCACGATGTAGTCGATGACGCGCTGGTCGAAGTCCTCGCCGCCCAGGAAGGTGTCGCCATTGGTGGACAGCACTTCGAACTGCTTCTCGCCGTCGACGTCGGCGATCTCGATGATGGAGATGTCGAAGGTACCGCCGCCCAGGTCATACACGGCGATCTTGCGGTCGCCCTTTTCCTGCTTGTCCAGGCCGAAGGCCAGGGCCGCCGCGGTGGGCTCGTTGATGATGCGCTTGACGTCCAGGCCGGCGATGCGGCCGGCGTCCTTGGTGGCCTGGCGCTGTGCGTCGTTGAAGTACGCGGGCACGGTGATCACGGCTTCGGTGACAGGCTCGCCCAGGTAGTCTTCAGCGGTCTTCTTCATCTTGCGCAGGATGTCGGCGCTGACCTGCTGGGCCGAGATTTTCTTGCCGCGCACTTCCACCCAGGCGTCGCCGTTGTCGGCGGCCACGATGGAGTAAGGCATGAGGGCGATGTCCTTCTGGACTTCTTTTTCGCTGAACTTGCGGCCGATCAGGCGCTTGACGGCGAACAGCGTGTTCTTGGGGTTGGTCACGGCCTGGCGCTTGGCGGATGCGCCGACGAGGACCTCACCGTCTTCCTGGTAGGCCACGATGGAAGGGGTGGTGCGCACGCCTTCCGAGTTTTCGATCACGCGGGGCGAGTTGCCCTCCATGATGGACACGCAGCTGTTGGTGGTGCCGAGGTCAATGCCGATGATTCTTCCCATGATGATTACTCCTGTTTTTTGATTCGTGAAAGATTAAAAATGAAAGTGGGTTGGCTGGGTTTCAGGCCCGTGGCCGCTGTGAATGGTTATGTTGATAACTTGTGGGTAAGTTGCCGGGCTTCAAGGGCTTCAACATGGTTTTGCATTCATTGCCTGTTTATTTGGGGGCCGCCACCGTGACCAGTGCAGGGCGCAGCACGCGTTCGGCGATCAGGTAGCCCTTTTGCAGCACGGTAACCACGGTGTTGGCTTCCTGGTCGGCCGGCACCATGCTGATGGCCTGGTGCTGGGCGGGATCGAATTTGGTGCCGGCGGCCGGGTCAATCGCCACCACCTTGTTGCGCTCGAGTGCGCTTTTGAGCTGCTTGAGCGTGGCTTCGGCGCCTTCGCGGATCTGCTCCGGCGTGGCGTCCTTGATGGCCAGGCCGGCTTCCAGGCTGTCGGCCACGGACAGCAGGCTTTCGGCAAAGCTTTCCAGCGCGAACTTGCGGGCCTTGGCGACGTCCTCGTCGGCGCGGCGGCGGGCGTTTTCGGTCTCGGCCTTGGCGCGCAAATAGCTGTCGGCCAGCTCGGTGTTCTTGGCCTGAAGCGTGGCGACTTCGGCCTGTGCGACCGTCAGCGCGTCAAACTCGTTGGCGGCCTGCGCCGCTTCCAGTTCTTCGGGGCTGGGTTCACCGCTAAGTGGTTGATTTTGTTCGGGTTGTGTGTTTTCAGACATGCGAGGGCAACAGGGTTGGTGTTGGTAAGGTTTCCAACTGGGGATGGCAAAGCCCTTTTCAAGACAAGGGCTTCGGTTTGGATTACGAAAGTTTTGGCCGCACAAAAGCAGGTCGGCCGGATCGGCTTATGCGTCCTGGGCGGCCCATTCTTCTGCCCACTGGTGGAGCGGTTTGAGCTTGTGCAATAGCCCGCTGCCCGTGGCGGTCAGGCCGTAGCCGCCGCTTCCGAGTTCAACAAGGCGTGCCTCGCGCAGTTCCTTGAGCCGGTCGTTCATGACCGAAGGCGACATGTTTCCGGCACTTGCTGCCAATTGCCGGAAATTTTGCGCATGTCCATCGCGCAGTTCCCACAGCAGCCGCAGCGTGCCGCGGCGGCCCAGCAGGTCCAGCAACGCCATCACGGGACGGCCCGTGGCGGAGCCGCGAACCGGTTTGCCGGGAAGGGGAAGCGTGGAAGTCATCCTGGGGATTGTAGGCGCTGCCACCTGTCCTGTTGGCGACGATTGCTACGGATTGCGTAGCGATATAGTTGGCATCCGCTACGAAATCCGTAGCAAATGCATTCAACACCTTAGAGGAAGCCTTTCCCATGACCAAGATGACAGCTGCCACGACACCCATTGCGCGCATCGCACCCCTGGAGCCGCCTTATTCCCCTGCGCAGGACGCGCTGCTCAAGAAAATCACGCCCCCCGCCGCGCCCAATGTGCTGGCGCTGTTTCGCGTGCTGGCCGTCAACCCCGGGTTGGCCGAACGCCTGCCTTCATGGGGCGGCTACCTGCTGGGCTCCAGCGCCAGCCTGCCGCTGCGCGATCGCGAGGTGGTGATCAACCGTGTCTGTGCGCGCTGCGGGGCGGAGTATGAATGGGGTGTGCATGTCAGCGCCTTTGGCCGCGCGGCGGGTTTCAGCGATGCCGACAATGCCGCGATTGCGGATCCGGCCTCCGGCGGCCGGGGCCTGGCCGAGCGCGACAAGCTGCTGGTACGGCTGGTGGATGAGCTGCACGAAAGCAGCACGGTGAGTGACACGCTGTGGCAGGAGCTGGCCGCCGTGTGGTCGGCGCCCCAGCTGGTGGAACTGCTGATGCTGGCCGGCTGGTACCACGCAATCAGCTATGTGTGCAATGCGGCGCGCGTGCCGCTGGAGCCCTGGGCGGCGCGCTGGCCTCAGGCTCGTTAGATGGGGTAGGGGTATGCCGTTGCGGATTTTTGCAGGCGCGACATCAGTTCGCGCTTGTTGTCGCGGCTGCGGTGGGCATGCTCACGCATCAGCGCCTCGGCGCGCGCGCCTTCACCGGCCAGCAGTGCGGCCAGCACGTCTTCGTGGTCGCTCTGGGCGCGCTGGATGTAGCCGAACTCCAGCAGCGGCAGCGCGCCGTTCAGGCTCAGTGCGCCGGCGCCGGCCATCGGGGTTTTGCTGACATGCGCCAGCGCCGAGGCCAGCGTGCTGTTGCCGGCGGCCTGCACCAGCGCGGCGTGAAAGCGCGCGTTCATGGGGACCCAGCGCGCCGCGTCGATCACGTGGCCGGCGCCCCGGGCTTCTTCCAGCAGCAGCCGGCCTTCGGCGATGCAGGCCTGCAGCTCGGCCTGGGTCTCGGGACTGATGCCGCGTTCGGCCGCCTGCCGCGCCGCCATGCCTTCGAGCACGCCGCGCACGTCCACCGCGTTGGCGATCTCGTCAGCGCTGAACTGGCGCACGCGAAAGCCGCGCGTCGGCAGGCGCTCGAGCAGGCCTTCTTTTTCGAGTTCACCGAGCGCGATGCGTATGGGTGTGCGTGAGACCGCCAACTGGGCGGAAAGCTCCAGCTCCACCATGCGCTCGCCGGGCGCCGCCTGGCCGCTGAGGATTCTTCGCCTCAATTCATTCGCGGTGTAGTCAATCTGTGAGGACATGAAGGGGAGAGGCGTGGTGCAAAATTTTCTCGAATTATTGCATGCAAAAATACGCTAACCTAGGGTTAACTAGGTGCTCGCTCAAGATATTGCGTGCAATAAAATAAGATGACTAAGTATTTAATGCCTGCCAAGTGGTAGAGGCATGGCATTTCCCCAGGACCCCAGGAGACACGATGAAACTGCCTTTTTCCCGTCCTTCTTCTCTTCCTCGTCGCCTGGTGCCGCCGGCCGATGCGCTCCGCCGTCTGCTGCTGGCCTGCGCCACCGCGCTGGCTGTCGTGGCGCCTGCCGCCCAGGCCCAGCCGGCAGCGGCCTACCCCAACAAGCCCATCAAGCTGATCGTTCCGTTTCCCGCGGGCGGTGGCGGCGATACGCTCGCGCGCCTGGTCATGCTGCGCGCGGCCAAGGAGCTGGGCCAGCCCATCGTGGTAGAGAACCTGGGCGGAGCCGGCGGCAATGTGGGCAGCGCGGCGGCGGCCAAGGCGCCGGCCGACGGCTACACCTTGCTCTACGGCACCAACGGCACGCATGCCATCAACCACGCGATCTACAAGTCGCCGGGCTTCAGCGTGCGCGACTTCGAGCCGGTGAGCCAGCTCACGCGCATCGCCGCCATGGTGGTGGTGCGGCCCACGCTGCAGGTCAATTCCATGGCTGAGCTCACCAAGCTGCTCAAAGCCAATCCGGGCAAATACACCTTCGGCTCGGCCGGCAACGGTACGACCTCGCACCTGGCCGGCGAGATCTACAAATCGCGCGCCGGCCTGGCGGTGGTGCACATTCCCTACCGCGGTGGCGCGCAGGCCATGACCGACCTCATGGGTGGGCAGGTCGACATGATGATTGAGGTCATGCCCAATGCCGCGCCGCAGGCCAAGGGCGGCCGCGTTAAGCCGCTGGCGGTGACGACGGCCACGCGCGTCGCGGGCTGGCCCGAGCTGCCGACCATCGCGGAATCAGGCCTGGCCGGCTTTGACGTCAGCGCATGGGACGCGATCTTTGTGCCCGCCGGAACGCCGCGCCCCATCGTCAACCGGCTCAATGAGGCGATCCACAAGGCGCTGGCCGATCCAGAGTTGCGCGCACAGCTGCAATCGCGCGGCGCCGAGGTTGCGCCCGGCACACCGGAAGAACTGGCCAGGCATATCGCGAGCAGCATGACGCTGTGGGGTGATGCGGTGAAGCGTTCGGGCGCCGCGGTGGATTAGCGCTGCGCGACCAGCCGAAAAAAAAGCGACCTGGTGGTCGCTTTTTGTTGAGCCGAAGAGCCGAAGAACCGAGGAGTTGGCAGCCGGCGCGGCCTTGTTCAGGGCTTGGGTTTTTTGGTCTGGTTGACCACCCATTTGGCAGCGAAGGCCTGTAGGTCGTTCAGGCGCTTGAGCAGGTCCGCACCCATCGTGGTGACGATGTAGCCATCGCTGCCGTGACTGATCAGCCCGGCTGCGCGCAATTCCTTGATGCGGGTATTGAGGGTGTTGGGCGTGATGTTGCCGACGCTGTCCTGCAGCAGGCGAAAGGTTTGCGGATGACCGTCTTTGAGCGCCCACAACACGCGCAATGCATAGCGTGCTTCCAGCAATTCAAGTAGCTGGCCTACCGCTGCATTTTCTTTGGCGCTCATCGGCTCGTCTCCTCGGTCACAATCCGGTCACAGGTGTTCGTTAAGCAAAAAGCTTCTATCGTCGGGACCAAATATAACGCAAATTCCTGACTGCTACGAGTTTTATAGCTGCACATGCCCGCCACGTCTGGACGCGGGCCTGCCAGCTATACCACAGGCATAAAAGTCTGCGGACGCAAGGGTATCGCGCCGCCGGACTGTGATGATGCCATGACAGCCGCGATCAGTTGTTGCACACCGAGTGCGGAGCGTCCTGTCACCGCGGGCGCAGTGCTGTTTTTCACCGCGCGTATGAAGTCCTGCAGCAACGTTTTGTGGGCGGCGTGGTCGAAGGCCATGGGGTCCGCGCCGCCGCCTGAGGCCTGTCGCGCGCCTGCTCTCATCGTCCTTCCGTCCTGGAAAGCCGCGCGCATCTCGCCGCCTTCCAGTGTCGCCGTGCCGCGCGTGAAGTTGAGTTCTATGCGCTCGGGAAAGCCCGGGTAGGCGGCTGTGGTCGCTTGCACCACGGCCACCGCACCGCTGTCGTAATGCAGCAGCGCGGCGGCTGTGTCTTCACCTTCCATGCGGTGCACCGGGCTGGTCGTGGCAACGCCGGTGATGCGCGCCGGCATGCCGATGAAGCCCAGCAGCAGGTCCAGCGTGTGGATGGCCTGCGTGATCAGCACGCCGCCGCCATCCCGCGCCAGCGTGCCGCGGCCGGGCTCATCGTAGTAACTCTGGGGCCGCCACCAGCGCACGGCGGCGGTGGCGCTCACCAGTTGCCCCAGCTCACCCGACGCGATCAAGCCGCGCAGTGCGACTGCCGCCTCGCGCAGGCGGTGCTGCAACATCACGGCCAGCATGACGCCGGCGCGCTCGCAGGCTTCGACCAGCGCGGTGGCGCGATTGAGATCTATCTCAAGCGGTTTTTCGACCAGCACGTGCTTGCCCGCACGCGCCACGCGCTGCATGCACGATCTCCAGGTGGGTATTGGGCGGCGTCAGCACCAGCACGGCTTGAATGCCGGCGTCTTCCAGGATGTCCTCCAGCCGCGTGGTCTTGCGTGTGCCTGCGGGCAACTGCACGCCCGCCAGCCGTTCGGCGCTGCGGCCACAGACATACACGAGTTCGGCTTCGGCCGCCAAGTCTTGCAAGCTATGAAAGTGGGGCGCGGAGCCGAGGCCCGCGCCTATGGCGGCGATGCGCAGCCGTTGGGAGTGTGGTTCGGGCATGTCGTGTTTCGGCCGGTGCTGTTCGGCCGTCCATGTGCGCGCTGACGCATTTCGAAGCGGGCTTTTGAGCCTCGTCCTAATCGGCGGTGATGCGGCGCGTGTCTATCAATGTCTTCCAGCGCGCCGACTCGCGCAACTGGAAGGCGGTGAATTCTTCCGGTGTGCTGGCGACGATTTCGAGCCCCTGGTCCAGCATGCGTTTTTTAAGTTCGGGGTCCTGCATGGTGGCGATCACTGCGTCGCTCAGTGCCTTCTTCACGGGGCCGGGCAGGCCTTTGGGCGCGGCAACGCCTTGCCACGAATACACCTCGGCGCCTTTCACGCCGGCTTCAGCCAGCGTGGGCACTTCGGGCAGCACAGGCGAACGCTTGTCGCCGGTGACGGCAATGGCGCGCAGCTTGCCCGCGCGGATGTGCGAGAGCACGGCATTGACGTTCTGGAAAGAAAAATCGACCTGGTTGCCCAGCAGGTCATTCACCGCCGGGGCGCCGCCCTTGTAGGGTACGTGCACACCTTCAGTTTTGGACTGCTGCCAGAAGAGCTCGGCCGACAAATGGTCGGAAGAACCATTGCCGGAACTGGCGAACGAAACCTTGCCGGGCGTCTTGCGCAGCAGCGCCAGCACATCGTCCACGGTGCGCTCGGGCCGCGCGATGTTGGCGACCAGCACGTTGGGCGCCTGCACCGGCACGCTGATGTAGTCGAAGTCCTTGGTGGCGTCATAGGGCACACCCTTGAGCAGGTGCGGCGTGATGACAAAAGAGCCCAGCGATGACACCAGCAGCGTATAGCCGTCGGCGGGCGCGCGCTTGACCTGGCCCGTGCCTATGGTGCCGGTGGCGCCGGGCCGGTTGTCCACGACGAAGCTGCCGCCCAGTTTGGCCTGCAGCTGCAGCGCCAGCGCGCGCGCCACCATGTCGGTGGAGCCACCCGCGGGAAAGGGCACGACGATGACCACCGGTTTGGCCGAAGGCCAGGCGCCTTGCGCCCAGGCGGGCAGGGCTGTCAGCGACAACAGGGGCAGGGCGGTGCCGGCAAGCATTGACTGGATAAGGGAACGGCGTTTCATGGTGTCTCCTCAACGTATGAACGTATGAACGTGATGAGCGAAATGAAATAAAGGCGACCTGCGCCGCCTTCATTCCTTTTCAACTGACTCTTTTCAAGGTGTCTTTTCCACTTACTTGATGGCCTGGATGCGTTCGTACAGGCTCTTGGGCCAAGGGGCATCGGCGGCGGTCAGTGAAGGCAGCACGGCCGCGGCGAAAGGCGCGCGGTCCACCTTGTTGACGGTCTTGCCCTTTTTCTCGAACTCGGCGACCAGGCGGTTTTCCGCGTCGACGATGTCCTGGCTGGCGCGGCTGGAGGCCTCCCACAGCACCTGGTCAAAAATCTTCTTGTCGACGTCGCTGAGCTTGGACCAGACCGAGCCCGACACGGCGGTGACCAGCGACTCGGTGATGTGGCCCGTCAACGTGATGTACTTCTGCACTTCATAGAACTTCTTGGCCTCTATGGTCGGCAGCGGGTTTTCCTGCGCATCGACGGTGCCGTTCTGCAGCGCCAGGTAAACCTCGGCGAACGCGATGGGCGTGGGGTTGGCGCCCACTGCCTTGGGGAACATCACGAACAGCGGCGCATCGGGCACGCGCAGCTTGAGGCCTTTCATGTCCTCGGGCTTGAAGATGGCCTTGTTCGAGGTCATGTGGCGCAGGCCGTAATAGGTGTAGCCCGCGATGTGCTGGCCGCCCGTCTTGCTGGCATAGCCCTGGGCCAGTTCCTGGAAGATGGGCCCGTTGCGGAAGGCCTGGAAATGGTTGTAGTCGCGGAACACAAAAGGCGCGGCGGCGATGGACAGCGGCGGGTAGGCGCGGCCGGCGAATGCGGCGCCGGTATAGATGATGTCCACGGTGCCCAGGGTCAGGCCCTGGTTGATTTCGGTTTCCTTGCCCAGGGAGGAGGCCGGGAAGACTTCGACCACATAGCGGCCGTTGGTCTTCTTTTTGATTTCGTCGGCGGCCCAGACGGCCTGCTTGTGAAATGTCTCGGACGTCTCGTAGACGTGCGCCCATTTGAGTTTGGTCTGGGCGAAGGCGCTGCCCGCGCCCAGCGTGCCGGCCAAGGCCAGCAGTGTCGCGCCCGCAATGCCGCAAAGTGTTCTGCGTTTCATGTCTTGTCTCCTGAGGGTTCTGGTAATGAGGGGGTATCGCTGGCGGGAAAAGGCGCCGGGGTATACCGCCCCCTGGCGCCCGGTTGGGCTGAAACGCGCCCAGTGCAGGGTAGGGCCTTGCGGGAGCCTCTAACTTCCCGCCCGGCCCCTGCGGTCCTTAGCGGACCATGCAGGGCATCTTGTTGTTGAATTTCCAGTCCGGAATCAGGTACTGCATGGCCACGGCATCATCGCGCGCGCCCAGGCCGTGCTTGAGGTAAAGCTGGTGGGCTTTTTCCACCTCGGCCATGTCCAGTTCCACGCCCAGGCCGGGCTGCTTGGGCACCGCGACTTCGCCATTGACGATTTGCAGCGGCGCCTTGGTCAGGTGCTGGCCGTCCTGCCAGATCCAGTGCGTGTCGATCGCGGTGACCTTGCCCGGCGCGGCGGCGGCCACGTGCGTGAACATGGCCAGGGAAATGTCGAAGTGGTTGTTGGAGTGCGAGCCCCAGGTCAGCCCCCAGGTCTGGCAGACCTGCGCCACGCGCACCGAGCCCTGCATGGTCCAGAAGTGCGGGTCGGCCAGCGGGATGTCCACCGACTGCAGGTGGATGGTGTGCGAGAGTTCTCGCCAGTCGGTGGCGATCATGTTGGTGGCGGTGGGCAGGCCGGTGGCGCGGCGGAACTCCGCCATCACCTCGCGGCCCGAGAACACGCCTTCGGCGCCGCAGGGGTCTTCAGCGTAAGCCAATTCTTTGTGCCGGTCCTTGCAAATGCGGATGGCGTCCTTGAGCAGCCAGCCGCCGTTCGGGTCCAGCGTGATGCGCGCGTCGGGGAAGCGCTCGGACAGCGCGACGATGGCCTCCATCTCTTCCTCGCCGCGCAGCACACCGCCCTTGAGCTTGAAGTCCTTGAAGCCGTAGCGCTTGTAGGCGGCTTCGGCCAGCGCCACGATGCCCTTGGCGTCCATGGCGGCTTCATGGCGCAGGCGCAGCCAGTCGTCCTGCGCGTCGGGTGCCGAGGCGTAGGCCAGGTCGGTCTTCTTGCGGTCGGCCACGTAAAAGAGATAGCCGAGCATGGCTACCGAGTCGCGCTGCTGGCCTTCGCCCAGCAGGGCCGCGACCGGCACACCCAGGAATTGGCCCAGCAGGTCGAGCAGGGCGCTTTCCACCGCAGTGACCGCGTGGATCGCCACGCGCAGGTCAAAGGTCTGGTTGCCACGGCCGCCGCTGTCGCGGTCGGCAAACTGGGTGCGCAGTGTGTTGAGGATGCGGTTCCAGTCGCCTATCGACTGGCCTTCAATGAGTGGGGCTGCATCGTTGAGGGTGTTGCGGATCTTCTCGCCGCCTGGAACCTCGCCCACGCCGATGCGGCCCGAGTTGTCGGTCAGGATCAGGATGTTGCGGGTGAAGAAGGGGCCGTGGGCGCCGCTCAGGTTCAGCAGCATGCTGTCCTGGCCGGCCACGGGAATCACCTGGACGCGGGTGATACGTGGGGTTTGCGAAGCGGCGGGTGAGGAAACGGGGGAGGCTTGAGAGGCGGGCATACCGGGCGGGTTGTAGATGGTTGATAAGGTTTATTTATCAGTTATCGTACAACTTGCTGATTCTTTATGCAACCAGGTTTGCACCAAGGCTGGGGGCCGCCGACGCGTCCGCAGGCTCTTCGGGCGGCTGCATGGTGTGCGCGTTATTGCCCCGGCGCAACCGCTCGCGGCTATTGGATAAATGGGTGCGCATGGCGGCGCGCGCGGCCTCGGCGTCCTGGTTGCGGATGGCGTTGTAAATGCTCTCGTGCTCGCTATTGACGCGCTGCAGGTAATTGAGGCGGCCCTCGGGCGCGCTGTGCGCCGTGTTCACGCGGGTGCGCGGAATGATCATGGTGCCCAGGTACGTCATCAGGTCGGCGAAGTGCCGGTTGCCGGTGGAGCGCGCCACTTCCATGTGGAACTGGAAGTCGGGTGGCACCGCGTCGGAGTCCAGGTTGATCGAGTCGTGAAAGGCGCGTAGGGCGTTTTCCATGGCCAGGAGGTTTTCCGGTGTTCTCCTCTGGGCGGCGAGGCCCGCGGCCTCGGTTTCCAGGCTGATGCGCAGCTCGAGCACCGAGATCACGTCGGCCACGGTGGCGAAGTCTTCGGCCGTGATCTTGAAGTTGCCGGTGGCCTGCGGCTGCAGCACAAAAGTGCCTATGCCGTGCCGGGTTTCGACCAAGCCCGAGGCCTGAAGCTTGGACAGGGACTCGCGCACCACGGTGCGGCTGACGTCGAAGCGGGCCATGATTTCGGCCTCGGTGGGCAGCTTGTCGCCCGGCTGGAGGCGGCCTTCGCGGATGTTGCCGGCCAGGCTTTCGACGATCTCGCTCACCAGGCCGCGGGGCCGGCGCACGCGCGGCGGCTCCTCGTGAAAGGCAGGCGTAAGGCCTGCTTCCGGGCGGCTAGGGGTTTTCCTTGAGTCCATTAAAAAAACCATTGACAAGCTAAGGGGCGAAACCGAGAATTCCGAGTTATCAGACAACCTATGACTGATGCATTTGTAGGTTGACTTTAACAAACTCCTAAAAAAAGTCCAGTGTTTGCCGGCGTTACGGCGGCATTCGGCCCAGGCGAAAAAATGACCATCAAAGTTCACGAAAAGCTGTTGTTGACCGGGGCAGCCGGCGGTTTGGGCAAGGCCTTGCGCGAGCGCCTGAAGGCCAATTGCTCGGTATTGCGCCTGTCGGACGTGCAGCCTTTTGGTGCCGCCGCGGCCGGTGAGGAGGTTGTACTGGCCGACCTGGCCGATCCCTCGGCGGTTAACACCATGGTCCAGGGCGTGGACGCCATCGTCCACCTGGGCGGCGTTTCGGTGGAAGGGCCTTTCGGCCCCATCCTGCAGGCCAACATCCTGGGTGCCTATAACTTGTATGAGGCGGCGCGCAAGAACGGCGTCAAGCGCATCGTCTTCGCGAGCTCCAACCACGTCACCGGCTTCTACCGCCAGGACCAGACGATTACCGCCGACCATCCTCCGCGCCCCGACGGGCTGTACGGCCTCTCCAAGGCTTTCGGCGAAGACCTTGCGCGCCTGTACTTCGACCGCTACGGCATTGAAACCGCCTGCGTGCGTATCGGCTCATCGTTTGCCGAGCCCAAGGACCGCCGCATGCTGGCTACCTGGCTGAGCTTTGACGACCTGCACCGCCTGATTACCGCCTGCCTCACGACGCCGGTGCTGGGCCACAGCATCATCTTCGGCATGTCCGACAACGCCGTGACCTGGTGGGACAACAGCCGCGCCCGCCATATCGGCTATGTGCCCAAGGACAGCTCCGATATCTTCCGCGAGGCGGTTTACGCCCGCACGCCCGCGCCCGACCTGAAGGACCCGGTGGCCCGGTACCAGGGCGGCGGCTTTGTCGTGGCCGGCCCTTTCGGCGACTGAGCAAGCGGCTGTATTTATGAGTGAAGTTCAAGTCGAACTGGTTCTGGATGCGCGCAACGGCGTGGGCGAAAGCCCCGTCTGGGATGCCTCCGAACAGGCGCTGTATTGGGTCGACATTCCGGCGCGCCGCTTGTGCCGCTGGAGCATGGCCGATGCCGCGCTGACCGAATGGCTGGCCCCTGAGATGCCCGCCTGCATTGCACGGCTGGGCAATACGCGGGACTGGATTGCCGGCGCCGAGAGCGGCGTGTTTCGCCTGAGCCCGGAGGCGGGCGGCAAGCTGGGCTTTCATCAGCTTGCCGGCGTGACCCACGCGCAGGCCGGCATGCGCTTTAACGATGGCCGCTGCGACCGGCAAGGGCGTTTCCTCGCCGGGACCATGCAGATGAACATGGCCGCGGGTGCGCGCGTCGGCAACATCTACAGCTACCAGGGCGGCGGCCTTAAGCTGCTGCTGGAAGGCTTCATCACGCCCAACGGCATGGCCTTCAGCCCGGACGGCCGCACCATGTACCTGTCGGACTCGCATCCTTCGGTGCAGTCGGTCTGGGCCTTTGATTACGACACCGCCACCGGCACGCCTTCGAACCGCCGCCTCTTTATCGACATGAACCCGCTGCCCGGGCGGCCCGACGGCGCGGCTGTCGATGCCGACGGGTGCTACTGGATTTGCGGCAACGACGCAGGCCTCATTCACCGCTTCACGCCCGCTGGCAAGCTGGACCGCTCGCTGGCTGTGCCCGTGAAGAAGCCCGCCATGTGCGCCTTCGGCGGCGCCGGGCTTGACACCCTGTTCGTGACATCGATACGCCCCGAAGGTGTCGATCTATCTGACCAGCCGCTGGCCGGTGGTGTGTTCGCGTTGCGCCCCGGCGTGCGCGGGCTGCCCGAAACCGCGTGCCTGTATTAAAAAGTTTCCGCTACCTGCTTTCCACCACCAACCTAGAGGATGAGACATGAAGATTAAAAAAACATTGTTCGCGGTCGCTGCCGCCCTGGCCGTGATGCCGCTGGCAGGCTTTGCCACGGAATTCCGTTCGTCGGATATCCACCCCGACGGCTATCCCACCGTGGAAGCCGTCAAGTTCATGGGTGAGCGCCTGAAGGTGCTGACCAACGGCAAGCACAGCATCAAGGTGTTCAACAACAGCGCCCTCGGCAGCGAAAAAGACACCATCGAGCAGACCAAGATCGGCGCCCTGGCGATGACTCGCGTGAACATCGCACCGATGAACAACATCTGCCCTGAAACGCAGGTGCCGACCATGCCTTTCCTGTTCCGCTCCAAGGAACATATGCGCCATGTGCTGGACGGCCCCATCGGTGAGCAGATCCTGGCTTCGTGCGCACCCCAGGGCTTTATCGGCCTGGCCTACTACGACAGCGGTGCGCGCAACCTGTACACCGTCAAAAAGCCGGTTCGCTCGCTCGCCGACGCGAAAGGCCTGAAAGTGCGCGTGCAGCAGTCGGACCTCTGGGTGTCCCTGCTGGAAGCCATGGGCGCGAACGCCACGCCCATGCCGTTCGGCGAGGTATACACCGCGCTGAAGACCGGCCTGGTCGATGCCGCTGAAAACAACTACCCGTCGTACGAAAGCTCGCGCCACTTTGAAGTGGCCAAGTACTACTCCATCACCGAGCACTCGATGGCGCCCGAGATGCTGCTGTTCTCCAAGCGCACCTGGGACGGCCTGAGCGCCGATGACCAGAAGGCTATCCGCCAGGCGGCCAAGGAGTCGGTACCTTACATGCGCAAGCTGTGGGATGACCGCGAAGAAAAATCGCTGGCAACCGTCAAGGCCGGTGGCGCCGAGATCATCCAGGTCGACAAGGTGTCCTTCCAGAACGCCATGAAGCCCGTGTATGACAAGTTCATCACCGACGCGGCGCTCAAGAGCCTCGTCAAACGGATCCAGGACACCAAGTAAGACCTGATCCCGCGCCGGCCCGCCAGCGGCCGGCGCCTTTTACGGCAACTTTGCCGCTTAGCAAGCCTTCTCTGGGGCGGACCCCACGTCCGCACTTTATATGTACACAAAAATTTGTCGCTCGCTCGCCCGGACTTGCATGTGGCTGGGCATTTTGGGCCTTGTGGCGGTGATCTGCGCCGTCAGCTGGCAGGTCTTTGGCCGCTATGTCCTGAACAACACCCCGACCTGGGCCGAGAGCCTGGCTTTGCTGCTGGTGTTGTACGTCACGATGTTCGGCACGGCCGTGGGCGTTCGCGACGCCGGCCACATCGGGCTGGAATCCTTCCTGGTTCTCGCACCCGAAAACATCCGTCTGAAGATGGAATACCTGATCCACGTGCTGGTATTGCTGTTTGGCGCCGCCATGGCCTACAACTGCGCCGTATTGGCCCAGTCCGTGTGGAGCTACCGCTTGCCCACCCTGTGGATCTCCGAGGGATGGCGCTATGTCCCCGCAACGATTGCGGGTGTCCTCATTGTGATGTTCTCCATCGAGCACATCGTCGCACTCGCCAAAGGCGAAGAAGTAGAACCCGCCTGGGGCTGAAAAATCATGACTATTCCATTGTTGATTCTGTGCATTTCCTTCACGCTCTTTCTTTTGCTGGGCGTGCCCGTGGCGTTTGCCATCGGCCTTTCTGCCCTGTCGACCCTGCTGTACGAAGGACTGCCGCTGGCGGTCGGTTTCCAGCAGATGACCTCGGGCATGGGCATCTTTTCGTTTCTCGCGATCCCGTTTTTCATCTTCGCCGGTGAGCTGATGCTCTACGGCGGTATCGCCGATCGCATCGTCGACCTGGCTCGCAGTCTGGTGGGCCATGTGCGCGGCGGCCTGGGCATGTCCAACGTCGTGGCTTGCACGCTGTTCGGCGGCGTGTCGGGTTCGCCCGTGGCTGACGTGTCGGCCATGGGCGCCGTGATGATCCCGATGATGAAAAAAGAGGGCTACCACGCTGACTACGCGGTCAACGTGACGACGCATGCCGCGCTGGTGGGCGCCCTGATGCCGACCAGCCACAACCTGATCATTTATTCGCTGGCTGCCGGCGGCAAGGTGTCGATCGCCGCGCTGATCCTGGCCGCGCTGTTGCCTGCCGCCATCCTGACCATCTGCAACCTGGCCGCCGCCTACCTGGTCGCCGTGAAGCGCGGCTACCCGGCCGGCAGTTTCCCGGGGTGGTCGATTGTGGCGCGTTCGTTCGCCGCGTCGCTGCCGGGCCTGATGATTGTTGTGCTGATCCTTGGCGGCATTTTGTCGGGTGTCTTCACGGCCACCGAATCTGCCGCCGTGGCTGTGCTGTATGCGCTGGGGCTGACGGTGTTTGTCTACCGCACGCTCAAGTGGGAACACTTCCTCAAGGCGGCGACCAAGGCCGTCAAGACGACCGGTGTCATCCTGCTGCTGATCGGTATCTCCAGCACCTTCGGTTACCTCATCAGCCTGTACGGCGTTGCCGAGTTGACGGGGCAGATGCTGTCGCAGGTCACCACCACACCGTGGGTGATCTTCCTGCTGATCAACATCATCCTGTTCGTGCTGGGTACCTTCCTGGACATGGCTGCCACCATCCTGCTGTGCACGCCGATCTTCCTGCCGATTGCCCAGCAGTACGGCATGAGCTCGGTGCAGTTCGGCATCGTGCTGCTGATCAACTGCGCGCTGGGCCTGAACACACCGCCCGTGGGCACGACCCAGTTCGTGGGCTGCGCCATAGGCGGGGTGTCCGTGGGCACCGTGATGCGCACCATCTGGCCTTTCTACGGCGCGCTGATTTTCGCGCTTGCCCTGGTCACGTTTGTGCCGGCATTCTCCATGTGGCTGCCCAGCCTCTACATGGCGGTCGGTAAATAAAGGAATCGCGCGCCATGGCCGCACCGCTTCACATCCGCATGCATCCCCGCGACAACGTCGCCATCGTCGCCAACGACGGTGGCCTGCCCGAGGGCACCGTTTTCGAGGACGGCCTGCGGCTGGTGGAGCGCGTCCCCCAAGGCCACAAAGTGGCTCTGGTGGACTTGTCCAAGGGCGCCGCGGTGCTGCGCTACAACGTAACCATTGGCTATGCGCTCAAAGACATTCCGGCCGGCAGCTGGGTGCACGAGCGCCTGCTGGAGATGCCGGACGCGCGCACGCTGGAGAACCTGCCCAAGGCCACGGTGCGGCCCGAACCGCTGCCGCCACTGGAAGGCTATACCTTCGAGGGCTTTCGCAACCCGGACGGCTCGGTCGGCAGCCGCAACATCCTGGCCGTCACCACCACGGTGCAGTGCGTGGCCGGCGTGGTGGACTTTGCCGTGCAGCGCATCAAGGCCGAGCTGCTGCCGCGTTTTCCCAATGTGGATGATGTGGTGGGCCTGGAGCACACCTACGGCTGTGGCGTGGCGATCGACGCACCCGATGCCATCATTCCGATCCGCACCCTGCGCAACATCAGCCTGAACCCCAACTTCGGGGGCGAGGTCATGGTGGTAAGCCTGGGCTGCGAGAAGCTGCAGCCCGAGCGCCTGCTGCCGCCGGGCAGCATACAGATCGTCGACGAGCGCAATGTGGCCGACGTGGGCACCAATGCGGAAGCCAAGCTGGACGTGGTCTGCCTGCAGTCCGAGAACCACGTCGGCTTCATGTCCATGATCGACTCCATCATGGAGACCGCCTTGCTGCACCTGGAGCGGCTCAACGCGCGCAAGCGCGAGACCGTGCCCGCCAGTGAGCTGGTGGTGGGTGTGCAGTGCGGCGGCAGCGACGCGTTTTCCGGCGTGACGGCGAACCCGGCGGTGGGCTTCGCCACCGACCTGCTGGTGCGCGCCGGCGCGACCGTGATGTTCTCCGAAGTCACGGAGGTGCGCGACGGCATAGACCAGCTGACCTCGCGCGCCAGCACGCCGGAAGTGGCCGACGCCATGATCCGCGAGATGGCCTGGTACGACGCCTACCTGCAAAAGGGCAGGGTGGACCGCAGCGCCAACACCACGCCGGGCAACAAAAAAGGCGGCCTGTCCAACATCGTCGAAAAGGCCATGGGCTCTATCGTGAAGTCGGGCAGTGCGCCCATCAGCGGCGTGCTCTCGCCCGGCGAGAAGGCAAAACAAAAGGGCCTGATCTACGCCGCGACACCCGCCAGTGACTTTATCTGCGGCACGCTGCAACTGGCGGCCGGCATCAACATCCACGTATTCACCACCGGCCGCGGCACGCCTTACGGGCTGGCCGAGGTGCCGGTCATCAAGGTGGCCACGCGCAGCGACCTGGCGCGGCGCTGGCACGACCTGATGGACATCAACGCCGGGCGCATTGCCGACGGCGACGCCACCATCGAAGAGGTGGGTTGGGAGCTGTTCCGCTTCATGCTGGACGTGGCCAGCGGGCGCAAGAAAACCTGGGCCGAGCACTGGAAGCTGCACAACGCGCTGGTGCTGTTCAACCCGGCGCCGATCACCTGAGCTATCCAACGACAAAGGAGACAAACCATGATCGCTGTTCCATCGAGCTTGCGCGTGCTGCACCCGGTCTTGCGGCTGCTGCTTGCGGCCGGCCTGGCGCTTGTTGCCGGCACGGCCACGGCCGCCACCTGGGTTTATGTGTCGAACGCCGACAGCCAGGAGATTTCGGTGCTCGAACTGGACCGCGGCCAGGGAACGCTCAAGCCCGTCGAGACGATCAATGTGGGTGGCACCGTGATGCCCATGGCCGTGAGCCCCGACAAGCGCTTCCTGTACGCGGCGCTGCGCTCGCAGCCTTTCCGTGTCGTGAGCTTCGCTATCGACGGCCCCAGCGGCAAGCTGCGCAAGCTGGGCGAGGCGGCCCTGGCCGACAGCATGGCCAATATAGATACCGACGTGACGGGCCGCTGGCTCTTCGCGGCTTCTTACCCCGGCCACAAGATCACCGTCAACAGCATCGACAAGGACGGCAAGGTCGGCGCCATCCAGCAACTGATCCCCGGGATCGCGAATGCGCATGCCATCCATGCCGATTCGGCCAACCGCTTTGTACTGGCCACCAGCCTGGGTAACGACAACGTTTCCAGCTGGCGCTTTGATGCCGCCACCGGCGTGCTCTCGCCCAACGACCCGGCGCTGACCAGCACGGTGGCCAAAGCCGGCCCGCGCCATTTTGTCTGGGACAAGGCGCAGCGCTTCGTCTACCTGCTGGACGAGCTGGATGCGCAGCTTCATGTGTTCGGCTGGGACGGTGCGCGCGGCACGCTCAAGCTGCTGCAGACCCGGACCACACTGCCGGCCGGTTTCAACGGCAAGCCCTGGGCCGCCGACCTGCACCTCACGCCCGATGGCCGCTACCTCTACGCGTCGGAGCGCACCTCCAGCACGCTGTCGGCCTTCCGCGTCGATGCCGCTACAGGCATGCTCGAGCCGCTGGGCCAGACCCCCACGGAAAAGACCCCGCGTGGTTTTGCCATCGATCCACAGGGCCGCTACCTGATCGCGTCGGGCCAGGATTCGCACAGCGTGTCCGTCTACGCCATTGATGCCGCGACCGGCGCACTGGGCACACCCAAGCGCCTGCCTGTCGGCAAGAACCCGAACTGGATTGAAATCGTCGAGATGCCCTGAGGCACCGAGCGCCCGTCACTTCACCCATACACCCAAAGGAGACACCTCATGCAACGCCGTACCCTGATCAATACCGCGCTGGCCGCTTTGGCCGCTACGACTGGCTTCTCCACGGTTCCCGCATTCGCGCAGGGCAACTGGCCGACCGGCAAGCCCATCACCTACATGGTTCCCTTTGCCGCCGGCGGCACCACCGATGTGCTGGGCCGGCTGATCGGGCAAAAGCTGGGCACCGCGCTGGGCACCACCATCGTCGTTGACAACAAGCCCGGGGCGGGCGGCAGCGTCGGTTCGGAAGTCGCCTCGCGCGCCGCGCCGGACGGCTACACGCTGGTGGGCGGCACGGTCAGCTCGCATGCGATCAACGTCAGCCTCTATCCCAAGATCGGTTACGACCCCATCAAGTCCTTTGAGCCCGTCACACTCATTGGCACCAACCCGCTGGTGCTGGTGGTCAACCAGGCCAGCCCCTACAAGACGCTGAAAGACGTGCTGGAAGCCAGCAAGGCAAAGAATGGCGGCCTGTCGTCCGCCTCGGCCGGCACCGGCACTTCGCAGCACCTGTCGCTGGAACTGCTGGCCTTTCGCTCCGGCGTGAAGTTCACGCACGTTCCCTACAAGGGCAGCGGCCCCGCCATCCAGGATGTGATCGGCGGCCAGGTGGACATGATGTTCGACACCAGCGTCGTGGCGGCGCCGCATGTGCAAAGCGGCAAGCTGCGTGCGATCGCGGTGACCTCCGCCACCCGGCTGGCTTCCATGCCCGATGTGCCGACGGTGGCCGAATCCGGCTTGCCCGGCCTGGCCAATTTCGAGGTGCTGTCCTGGCAGGCGATTTTTGCGCCGGCCGGAACGCCCGCACCGATTGTTGACCGCCTGCACAAGGAGATCGCCCGCATCCTGGCCGAACCCGAGATGCAGGGAAAGCTCAAGGGCTTCGGCATGGAGCCGGCCAATATGACGACCGCCCAGATCGCCGCCTTCCAGCGCGCTGAAGTTGCCAAATGGGCGCAGGTCATCAAGGCGGCGAACATCAAGGCCGAATGACACGGCATTTCCCTGGCGGTTGCCTCCATCTGCCTGCAAATTAATTCAACAGAAACCGTAGAAGCAAACCACCATGACAAAAGCAACACCCTACCAATCGTTTCCCAACAGCTTCAAGCGCGACCTGCTGGCTGGCAAAAAACTGATCGGCTGCTGGTCGTCGCTGGCCAATGCCATCACCACCGAGGTGCTGGGCGTGGCCGGTTTCGACTGGATTCTCCTGGACGGCGAGCACTCGCCGAACGACGTTGGCACTTTCATTCCGCAACTGATGGCGCTCAAGGACAGCCCGAGCGCGCCCTTTGTGCGCCCCACCTCCAACAACGCGGTGGAAATCAAGCGCCTGCTGGACGCGGGGTTCTATAACTTCCTCGTGCCCTTTGTGGAAAGCGCCGACGAAGCACGGCAGGCAGTTGCGGCCACACGCTACCCGCCCCAGGGCATACGCGGTGTCTCGGTATCCCAGCGCAGCAACCGCTACGGCACTGTGCCCGATTACTTCAAGGGCATCAACGACCAGATTTGCGTCGCGGTGCAGATCGAAAGCGGCGCCGGCGTCGCGGCCGCGCGCGCCATTGCCGAAGTTGAAGGCGTGGACTGCATTTTTGTCGGCCCCTCCGACCTGGCTGCCGGCCTGGGCCACCTGGGCAACTCGGGCCATCCTGACGTGCAGAAAGCCATCGCCAGCGTGTTCGCGGACGCCAAGGCCAGCGGCAAGCCCACCGGCATCCTCGCGCCGGTGGAGGCCGACGCGCGGCGCTACATGGAAATGGGCGCCACCTTCGTGGCCGTGGGCAGCGATCTCGGCGTGTTCCGCTCCGCGACGCAGGCCCTGCATGACCGTTATCGCACCTGATAGGGCGCCTGACCGCGCATTGTTTTTCCGACTGAATTTTTGACTGGAGTATTTGAATGAGCAAGCTAGGATTTATCGGCCTGGGCATCATGGGCACCCCTATGGCGGGCCACCTGATCGCGGCGGGGCACGAAGTTTTCATGACCACGCTGGGCAAGGTGCCTGCGGAACTTCTGACCGGCAAGGGCAAGGCCTGCGATTCCATCACCGACGTCGTCAAGCAAGCGGACATCATCTTCCTGATGCTGCCCGATACGCCCGACGTGGCCAAGGTGCTGTTCGGCGAAGGCGGCGTGGCCGGCGCGCTGACCAAGGGCAAGACGGTAGTGGACATGAGCTCCATCTCGCCCATGGACACCAAGGAGTTCGCCAAGAAGGTCAATGCCCTGGGCTGTGACTATCTCGACGCTCCGGTGTCCGGCGGCGAGGTCGGCGCCAAGGCGGCCAGCCTCACCATCATGGTGGGCGGCCCACAGGCGGCCTTCGACCTCGTCAAGCCGCTGTTCGAGCTGATGGGCAAAAACGTCACGCTGGTGGGCGGCAACGGCGACGGCCAGACCTGCAAGGTGGCCAACCAGATCATCGTGGCGCTGAACATCGCGGCCGTCGGCGAAGCCCTGCTGTTCGCCAGCAAGGCCGGCGCCGACCCGGCCAAGGTGCGCCAGGCGCTGATGGGTGGCTTTGCCTCCTCGCGAATCCTCGAAGTGCACGGCGAGCGCATGATCAAGCGCACCTTCGCGCCCGGTTTCCGTATCGGCCTGCACCAAAAGGATCTGAACCTCGCGCTCAGCGGCGCGCGCACCCTGGGCCTGGCCCTGCCGCAAACAGCCGGTGCCGCTCAGTTGATGCAGGCCTGCGCCGCCAACGGCATGCAGGACCTGGACCATTCCGCGCTGGTGCGTGCGCTGGAATTGCTGGGCAACCACGAAGTCGCGAAGTCGGCTTAAACCAGACAGGCTCTGGCAGGCGCGTACGAGGAGCCCGGCAGAGGCTCCCGGCGCGACGGAGGGATAACCCCATTTTTGGGAACATCCAGGAGACAAGCATGGCAATCAATCGACGAGAACTTCTTGCGGCTTCATTGGCGGTGGGTGTGGGAGCCGGAACCGGCGCCGCAAATGCCCAGGCCGGATGGCCGTCCAAACCGATCCGCCTGGTGGTGCCCTATCCACCGGGCGGTTCTTCGGACATCATCGCCCGCGCCATCTCGCAGCCGCTGGCCGAGGCGCTCAAGCAATCGGTCATTGTGGACAACAAGGCGGGTGCCAACGGCAACCTGGGCGCCGACATCGTGGCCAAGTCCGCACCTGACGGCTACACGCTGCTGCTGTGCGACACCGGCGCGCTGGCCATCAGCCCCTCGGTGTATCCCAAGCTGGGCTTCGATCCGTCCAAGGATTTACGCGGCGTCACCATGCTCGCGTATTCGCCGCACCTGCTGGTGGTCCATCCCTCCGTGCCGGTCAGCAACCTCAGGGAGCTCGTGGCGCTGTCGCACAAGACCGACCTGAACTTCGCGGTGACGGCCATGGGCAGCGCGCCGCACTTGGCCGGTGTGGCGGTCGAGCGGGCCAGCAAGGCCAAGTGGCAGTACATCCCCTACAAGGGCGGCTCACAAGCCGTCAGCGATACCATCGCCGGGCAGACGCAGATTTTGATGAACGGCATGCTGGCCACCTTGCCGCATGTGCAAAGCGGCAAGCTGAAAATCCTGGGCGTGTCCAAGAGCACGCGCATGCCGCTGATCGGCAATGTGCCGACGCTGGCGGAGCAAGGCCTGCCCAACTTCGAATCCGGCACCTGGCAGGGCCTGCTGGTGGCCAACGGCACGCCGCCGGCCATCATCAACCGCCTTAACACCGAGCTCATCAAGATCATCCGCAGCCCCGACATACGCGCCAAGCTCGCGGGGCAGGGCGCCGAGGTCGTGACCATGACGCCCGCGCAGCAGGACAGCTTCTTCAACCAGGAGCGCAGCCGCTGGGCCAAGGTTGTGTCAGACGCCAACATCAAGCTCGATTGAAAAAGGGCCTGCGTGACTTAGTGCTGATATCGCCCGATATCTTTTGATGAAGGCGATCCATCTGTGCGAACATCCCTTCAGGGATTGAATATTGAAAATACGAGACGGCCCGCCAGAGGCCGCCGTAGCGCCTAGAGCCTTACATCCAGGAGACAAAATTGCGTACATCTTTCAAGGGGCTTTTATGCCTCTCCTTCGCGCTATGCGCGAGCGCCGCGATGGCCCAGACCAAGCTGCGGGCCTGGAACATCCACCCCGACGGCTACCCGGTTTCGGAAGCCCTCAAAAGCTTTGTGGAGCAGGTCAGCAAGAACACCGGCGGCCGCTACAACATCGAGCTTTTCAACAACGGTGCGCTCGGCGACCAGCCCAAGGCGGTGCAGATGCTCAAGAGCGGCGAGATCGACGTGGCCGAGTTCAGCTCCGGCCCTTTGTCTGACGCAGTTCCGGGTATCAAGGTGCTGAACCTGCCTTTCCTGTTCACTGATTCGGCCCACATGTTCCGCCACCTGGACGGCAAGCTGGGCGAACGTTTTTCCGCCAACCTGAAAGCCGCCGGTTTTGTGGTGCTGGGCTGGTATGACGGCGGCGGCCGTTCGTTTTACTGCGTCAAACCCGTCAACAACATTCGCGACCTGGCAGGCATGAATATCCGCGTGCAGCAGTCCGAGGTCTATATCGAGATGGTCAAGCTCATGGAAGCCAAGCCGGTGGCCTTGCCCTTCAAGGACGTGCTCGGTGCGCTGGAGCAGGGCAAGGTCGATTGCGCCGAGAACAACCTGCCTTCGTATGAATCCACCGGGCATTACAAGGTAGCCAAAAACGTCTATCTGACCAACCACGTGATTTCGCCGGAAGCGCTGGTGGTGTCGACCAAACTCTGGGACAAGCTCAGCAAGGAAGACAAGGCCGCTTTCACCGAGGCCGGCATGAAATCCGCCATCCTGATGCGCGAGCTGTGGAACAAGCGCGTCGCCGCGGCCCTGGAGTCCACGACCAAGCAAGGCTCGCAGTTTGTCAAGGTCAAGGATGCGTCGCCCATGGTCAGGCGCATGGGGCCGCTGTACGGCAAGTACATGGCCGATCCGACCACGCGTGAAGAACTGCTGACCATCATTGCCAAGTGAGCGGGCCCGACGCTTCCCTGTTGCTCGATCCCGCGCGCTTCACGCGCGAGATCGACGGCAAGCCCGTCAGGCTGTTCACCCTGCGCAACCGCCAGGGCTTGGCGGTCTGCGTGACCAACTACGGCGCCAAGATCGAGCAGGTGCTGGCGCCTGATCGCCATGGCCGTTTTGACGACGTGGTGTTCGGCTACGACAGCATTGAAGGCGTGGTGGGCGGCGCACCGTCCGTGGGTGCTTTTGTAGGGCGCTACGCGGGACGCATAGGAAACGCCCGCTTCACGCTGGGCGGCATCGAACACCAGCTGGCGGTCAACAACGGCCCGCATTGCCTGCACGGCGGCTTGCGGGGTTCACGCTTCCAGGTTTTCGACGCGGTGCAGCACAACCCTTCGAGCGTGGAGATGTCCTATGTGTTTGCCGGTGGCGAGGAAGGTTTTCCCGGCGCACTGGCCTTGCGCCTGCTGTACAGCGTGACGGAGGCGAACGAGCTGGCGCTTGACTACGAGGCCGTGGCGCTGGACGAACCCACCGTGGCCAACTTCACCACCCACGCATTTTTCAACCTCGAGGGTTCGCACAGCACGAGCGCATTGGCGCACGAAGTGATGATTTGCGCGGGCCGCTATTTCGGGATGACTTCCGATCTCATCGCCACAGGCCACTTGCTGCCGGTGGAGGGGACGCCCTTTGACCTGCGCCGGCCCGTGGTGCTCGATACCCGCGTGCGCGGCCCACAGGCCGCTGGCGGGGTCGCGGGCTATGACGACTGCTTTGCGATAGACCGCAATACGGTCGCGGCCGGTGAACTGGCGCTGTGTGCGCGCGTGAGCGCGCCGGCCAGTGGTCGCGTGATGGAAGTCTGGTCCACGGAACCCACCATGCAGTTCTACACCGGCATGGTGGCGGGAGAGCCGCTGGCCGGCGGGCTGGGCAAGGGTGGCCGGCGCTACCTGCAGCAGCAAAGCCTGTGCTTTGAGCCGCAGGGCTATCCGAATGCGCCCAACATACCGGCCTTTCCTTCAGCCGTTTACGAACCCGGGCAGGCCCGCCGGGGCCGCACGCTCTACCGCTTCATCACTTCATAAACAGGCCTGCGCATGTCAGAATGCTCCGGCAACAAACCAGGGAGCTGAACATGCGGTGGTGGAAGCTGGCGTGGGTGATAAGTGCAATGTGGCTGGCGCAGGCCGCCGGCGGGATGGTCTGGGCGCAGCAGCCCGAGCGGGTGCTGCCGCAAATCGTCAAGCTGCCCCTGATGGTTGACGGCAAGCAGTACGAAGTCGTCACCCATGTCTACAAACCCGCGGGCGATGGCCCCTTTCCACTGGTGATTTTTTCCCACGGCCGCGCGCCGTCGCGCGTCGACAGAGCCAAGCTGGAGTATCCGGTGCTGGTGGGGCATGCGAACTACTGGCTTCGCAAAGGGGTGGCGGTGATCGCCCCGGTGCGGCCGGGCTACGGCGACACCGGCGGCTTCGACAGGGAGGATTCCGGCGCACGCTGGAGCGGCAGCCTCTGCAGCGGTGTGCCCGACTACACGCGCGTGGCCAGCCAGGCCGGGCAGACGGTGGTCGCGCTGCACCAGTGGGCGCTGCAGCAACCCTGGGTGCGCAAGGACCGGCTGCTGCTGGAGGGGCAGTCGGTGGGCGGCATGACCACCATCTCGGTGGCCGCCCTTAACCTGCCGGGCGTGATCGCCGCCGTCAATTTCGCGGGCGGCTCTGGCGGCAATCCGGAGACCTCGCCCACCAAAAGCTGCGAACCCGAGAACCTCCGCAAGACCTACGGCGAGCTTGGCAAGCTGGTCAAGGTACCCAACCTTTGGCTGTATGCCGAGAACGATCAGTTCTGGGGCGCCGAGGTGCCCCGCCGGTGGCACCAAGCCTTCAAGGCGGGCGGCAGCGATACCGAGTTTATTCAGACCGGCCCGGTGGCGGGGCATGACGGGCATTCATTGCTGACCTACGGTGGCAAGATGTGGTCGGTGCCGCTGGATGCCTTTGTGCGCAAGGTGGGGCTGACGGCGCCTTGAGCCTTGGGTTTCTGAATCCTTTTCGGGCGTAAAAAAGCCCGGCGCCTTGCGGGGCCGGGCTTTTGAGGAGAGCAGACGCGCTTACAGCGTGTCGATAAAGCTGCGCAGCTTGTCCGAACGCGAAGGGTGCTTGAGCTTGCGCAGCGCCTTGGCTTCGATCTGGCGGATGCGTTCGCGGGTCACGTCGAACTGCTTGCCGACTTCTTCCAGCGTGTGGTCGGTGGACATCTCGATACCGAAGCGCATGCGCAGCACCTTGGCTTCGCGCGGCGTGAGGCTGTCGAGGATGTCTTTCACCACATCGCGCAGGCCGGCCTGCATCGCGGCTTCCAGCGGCGCGGTGTTGGCGCTGTCCTCGATGAAGTCGCCGAGGTGCGAATCGTCGTCGTCGCCGATCGGCGTTTCCATGGAGATGGGCTCCTTGGCGATCTTCATGATCTTGCGGATCTTGTCCTCCGGAATCTCCATCTTGGCGGCCAGGATGCTGGCGTCCGGCTCGAAACCGAACTCCTGCAGGTGCTGGCGCGACAGGCGGTTCATCTTGTTGATGGTCTCGATCATGTGCACCGGGATGCGGATGGTGCGTGCCTGGTCGGCGATGGAACGCGTGATCGCCTGGCGGATCCACCAGGTGGCGTAGGTCGAGAACTTGTAGCCGCGGCGGTATTCGAACTTGTCGACGGCCTTCATCAGGCCGATGTTGCCTTCCTGGATCAGGTCGAGGAACTGCAGGCCGCGGTTGGTGTACTTCTTCGCGATCGAGATCACCAGGCGCAGGTTGGCCTCGATCATCTCTTTCTTGGCGTCGCGCGAGTTGGACTCGCCTTCGTTCATGCGCTTGTTGATGTCCTTGAGCTGGGCCAGCGGCACCACCACGCGGGCCTGCAGTTCGGCCAGCTTGGTCTGCAGTTCCTGGATGGGCGGCACGTTGCGGGCCATCACCACCGACCAGGGCTTGCCGGCGGCGACCTGTTTCTCAACCCATTTCAGGTTGAGCAGGTTGGGCGGGAATTCCTTGATGAAGACTTCCTGGGGCATGCCGCACTTTTCGACGATGATGCGGCGCAGCTCACGCTCCTTCTTGCGCACGTCCAGCACCTGGCCGCGCAGCATGTCGCAGAGCTTTTCGATGGTCTTGGCGGTGAAGCGCACGGTCATCAGCTCGTCGCTCAGGGCTTTTTGCGCCTTCACGTAGGTGGGCGTGCCGTAGCCTTCCTTGTCGTAGGTCTTGTGGACCTTCTCGAACAGGGCGGCGATCTTGTCGAAGCGGCTGAGCGCTTCCTTCTTGAGTTCCTCGAGCTTTTTGGTCAGCGCCTTGGAGCCGCCCTTGCCGTCGTCGTCGTCTTCCTCGTCGAATTCGTCGAAGTCTTCTTCGGCCACGTAGTCGTCGGCTTCGTTGGGATTGGAGAAGCCGTCGACCACGGTGGAGATGACGATCTTGCCTTCGCGGATTTCCTCGCCCAGGCGCATGATTTCAGCGATGGTGGCGGGGCTTTCCGAGATGGCTTCCATCATCTTCATGAGGCCGCCTTCGATGCGCTTGGCGATCTCGATTTCGCCTTCGCGCGTGAGCAGCTCGACCGTGCCCATTTCACGCATGTACATGCGGACCGGGTCGGTGGTGCGGCCGAATTCGCTGTCGACGGTGGAGAGCGCCGCTTCGGCTTCTTCCTCGGCTTCCTCTTCCGTCGCGACGGTGGGGCCGGTGTTGTTCAGCAGCAGGGTTTCGGCATCGGGGGCCTGCTCGTACACGGCCACGCCCATGTCGTTGAGCATGTTGACCACGACTTCCAGCGTTTCGGCGTCGACCAGCTTGTCGGGAAGGTGGTCGGAGATTTCGCCGTGCGTGAGGTAGCCGCGGGTCTTGCCGAGCTTGATCAGGGTCTTCAGGCGCAGGCGGCGCTTGAGCATGTCTTCTTCGGAGAGGACGGTTTCGTCCAGGCCGAATTCCTTCATCAAGGCGCGTTCCTTCGCCTTGCTGATCTTCATGCGCAGCGGCTTGACCTTTTCGGTGGTCTCCGCTACCGGTTCACCGGCCAGGTCGTCTTCAATGTCGGAGAGGTCCAGGTCTTCGCCGTCCTTGGGCGCGGCGGAGGCGTTCTTGGGCTTGCGGCCGCGCTTGGCGCCGGTGGTGGCGGCAGGCGTGCTGCCCTCGGCGGCCGGGTTCTTGGGCGGGCGGCCGGGTTTCTTTTTCACGGGTGCGTCGGCAGGGGCGGCGACAGGCTTGGATTCGGGGCTGGACTTGGTCGGCACGGCAGGAGCTTTCTTCAGGGGCAAATCGGAAACTGCGGATTTCGCGGGGACTTTGCTCACCGGGGCATTGGGTTTGCTGGCTTTGACAGATATGGCGGTTTTTCCCGGTTTTTCAACCTTGCCGCTCTTGGCGGCGGGCTTTGCGGCGACCTTGGCCACGGGCTTGGCCGGGGCTTTGGCTGCTGCCTTGACTGGAGGCTTGCCTGCGGGCCGGGCGGCGGTTTTTGGCGCTACCTTGGCTTTGGGCTTGGCGGCGGCTTTGGGCTGCGCGCTTTGCGGCTTCTTGGACGTGCTCGGCTTCTTCGGCGTGGCAGTAGGCATGGGACCTCCAGTTATCGGAAAAATTGTTCTAAATATCGATCAGCTACCAGTAAACAAAAATGCGCCTTGGCGCCTGTGCTAGAGCACAGGCACGGTGACAAGGATTCAAGGTCAGGAACGAGGGGACGGAAAAACAGGCCGGTCGACGCCAAAGGCATGCTTGGGACGTTTCGGCTTATTTTTCCGGGCAAGCTGTTTGGGCGAACATTTGGTGTGCAGTCCTTGCGGGATTCCCTGGGGGAAGTGGCCGTCTCATCTGTGAGTGACCCGAAGTTTCGGGGTGGCCGGGCCGGAGGTGCTGCTGTCGCGCTTGCCGTCGAAAATCGGATTATACCATGTTGCCTGTTTTTTGGGCGTTTTTTGCCCTGAAAAACCAGTATTTTCCTGGCGCCGGGCCGGCCTAACGGGCTTTGTCTGTCGAGGGAGTAGGGGCCCTGAGGCTAGCGGCCAGTTCCAGGTAGCGCTGGCGGGCGGCCGGGTCGGTGGCGGCCCTGGGGGCCAGCTCGTTCATCTCCTGCTGGCGCCGCAGGCGCAGCAGTTGGTCCAGGATGCTGCGAATCTCGTTCCAGTCGCTTTCTATGCCTTCGGGGATCTGCGCGATCTGGGCCGTGGCATGCCTCTCGTAAGCGTGGCCGCGCAGCCCTTCGCGCAGGGCCGCCCAAGGCTGGGGGCCGTGTTCGTGCAGCTGGCTTTCCAGCCAGACAAACAGCGGGCCGTGGGGTTCGGGAAGTTCTACCAGCAGATGGTGCTCTTCGGTGCTGAGCCTGTCCCAGGTCTGGGCCTCGGTCAGCAGCAGCCTGAGCACCCGGTCTTCGCGGCTGGCAGGCAGGATGCGTCCCGCCACGCGGCGCGGCGCGCGCGTGGCGCCACCGCGCTCGCCAAAGCTGCGCCCAGGCGCAGGTGCCGACGGGTAGTAATTGGAGGGCTCGGAGGCGCTGTAGTCGCGCTCCTCGGGGTAATCCGGTGGGTAAGCCCCCGGGTCTGGCATTTCGCCATGGTGCACGGGCGCCGGCGCGGCGTCCTGCCTGTGGCCTTTGCCTCCCGGGCGCGGGCCGCCGCTGTTTTTGCCGCCGGACTTGTAGCCGCCGGAGGCTGGCTGCCACAGCTGCAGCAGTTCGCGGCTGTCGATCAGCACCTTGTCGGCGATTTCGGCCAGCAACTGGCGTTTCAAGGCGCCGTCGGGCATCAGCGTCCAGAGCGGGCGGGCATTGCTGGCCATGTGGGCGCGGCCCTCGGCGGTGTCCAGGTCGCAGCCCTCGGCGGCGGCCTCGAGCAGGAAGCGGCTCAGCGGCACCGCTTTGCTGACATAGGCGGCAAAGCCTTCCTTGCCGTGTTCGCGGATGTAGCTGTCGGGGTCGTGCTCGGCCGGCAGGAACAGGAATTTGACGGTGCGCACGTCAGTGGCAAAGGGCAGGGCGGCGTCCAGCGCCTTGCGCGCGGCGCGGCGGCCGGCACTGTCGCCGTCAAAGCTGAAGACCACCGAGTCGGTGAAGCGGAACAGCTTTTGCACATGGTCGGCGGTGCAGGCCGTGCCCAGCGTGGCCACGGCGTTGGCAAAACCCAGCTGGGCCAGGGCCACCACGTCCATATAGCCTTCGGTGACCAACGCGTAGCCATGTTCACGCAGGGCGGTGCGGGCTTCGAACAGGCCGTAGAGTTCGCGTCCCTTGCTGAAAACCGGCGTTTCGGGCGAATTGAGGTATTTGGGCTTGTCGTCGCCCAGCACGCGGCCGCCAAAGCCTATGCATTCGCCCTTGACGTTGCGGATGGGAAACATGACCCGGTCGCGGAAACGGTCATAGCGCTTGGCTTCGCCGGAGGCGTTTTCCTCGCCGGGTTCACCGGTGATGACCAGGCCGCTTTCGACCAGCAGCGGGTCGTTGTAGTCGGGGAACACGCTGGCCAGGCTGCGCCAGCCCTCGGGGGCATAGCCCAGGCCGAAGGTCTTGGCGACCTCGCCCGAGACGCCGCGGCCCTTGAAGTAGTTGATGGCGCGTTCGGAATTGCGCAGGGCCTTGATATAGGCCTGGCCCGCTTTCTCGAGCACGCTGGTGAGCGTGGCCTGCTGTTCGCGCATCTGCGCGGCGCGGGCGCGCTCCTGCGGCGAGACGTCATCCTCGGGCACCTGCAGGCCGTATTGCTGGGCCAGGTCCTTGACGGCCTCAACGAAATTCATGCCGGCGTGCTCCATCAAAAAGCTGATGGCATTGCCGTTCTTGCCGCAACCGAAGCAGTGGTAGAACTGCTTGGAGGGGCTGACGCTGAAGGAGGGCGATTTTTCGCCGTGGAAGGGGCACAGCCCCATGAAGTTGGCGCCGCCCTTCTTGAGCTGCACATGGCGGCCCACGATGTCCACCACGTCGGCGCGCGCGAGCAGTTCCTGGATGAATGATTGAGGGATGGCCATGGGGAGGGAGGGGGTCAATTTAGCACACGCGTCCCGGCCCGTAAGAGGCCCGCCCCTATGGCCTGAAGGGAATGGGATAGTGCTGACACGCATTGGCGGCATCCGGTGGCAGCGGGGTGCACCGGCGCTTCCCACAATGGGCTTTTGCCTGCTGCTTCAGCAACGGGATCTTTCCATGACGCTTGCGCCCAATCTTGCCTATGTCCTCGCCCATCCCGGCGCCTTCGCGCTGCGGGTGCTCAAGGGTTTTCGCGCCAACCAGGGCCTGCTGCTGGCCGGCGCGGTGGCCTATTACGCTTTGCTGTCGATTGTTCCTCTCTTGATCCTGGTCGTGATCGCGCTGTCGCATCTGATAGCCCAGGAAGCCTTGCTGGAAGCCCTGGGCCGTTATATCGGCTGGCTCGCGCCCGGCCAGGGTGGCGTCATCACTGCGGAGCTGGCCAACTTCCTGGCCCACCGCGAAGTACTGGGCTGGGTGCTGCTGGCCACCATGCTGTTTTTCAGTTCATTGGCGTTCACGGTGCTGGAGAACGCGATGTCGGTCATCTTTCTGCATCGGGTGGCGATCCGCCGCCGCCACCTGTTGGTGTCCGCCGTCCTGCCCTATTGCTACATCGTGTTTGTGGGCCTGGGCCTGCTGCTGGTGACGCTGGTGTCGGGCAGCCTGCAGGCGCTCGGTGAAAAAAGCCTGGACTTCCTGGGCTGGGAATGGTCGCTCAGCGGGTTCTCCGGCGTACTGCTGTATTTGCTGGGCCTGGCGGGCGAGGTGCTGCTGCTGACCTCGCTCTACATGGTGATGCCGGTGGGCCGCCTGCAGTGGCGGCATGCACTGCTGGGCGGCGTCACTGCCGCGCTGCTGTGGGAACTGACGCGCCACCTGCTGGTGTGGTATTTCTCCACGCTGTCGCAGGTCGGTCTGGTCTACGGCTCGCTCACTACGGCCATCGTGGTGCTGCTAAGCCTGGAACTCGCGGCCACCTTGCTGCTGCTGGGCGCGCAGGTGATTTCGGAGTATGAGCGTCTGGGCACGGCCCGGCAGGACCAGCCTGCCAAGCCCATGCGGCTGGGCTGACCGCATGGGCGCAGCGGCTTAGTCGCCCAGCACCAGACCCTCGCGCCGCGGGTCGGCGCCGCCGAAGAAGCCATCCGGCGTTCTCTGGATGGCCTGCAGGCCGCTGGTCATGGTTTGCTCGCGCACTTCGGCACCGCGGCTGCGCAGGGCCTCGACGGTGGCCGGCGAGAAGCGCTTTTCTTCCAGGATGCTCGGGCCGTTGAGCGAACCGAAGTTGGGCAGGTCTATCGCCTGCTGGGCATTGAGGCCCCAGTTCAGCGTGCCATAGAGGGTCTTGGCCGTGAAGTGGATGATGAGCGCGCCGCCGGGGCTGCCGCCGCTCATGACCAACTGGCCCGAGCTTTTGTCGAACACCAGCGTGGGCGCCATGGACGAGCGCGGGCGCTTGCCGGGCTGCACGCGGTTGGCCACGGGCTTGCCTTCGGCGTCGGTGGGGGCGAAGCTGAAATCGGTGAGCTCGTTGTTGAGCAGGAAGCCGCCGGCCTTGCCGGTGCCGCCATCGGTCATCAGGCGCGAGCCGAACTGGTCCTCAATCGTCGTGGTCATGGCGATCGCGTTGCCGTAGCCGTCGATGATGCTGATGTGCGAGGTGCCGTGCTCGATCTGGTCGGGCATGGGTGCGTAGGCCGTCTTGACCGCGCCAGGGACACCGGGTTTGGCCGTCTTCATGCTTGGGCCTGTGGGCTGTATCAGTTTGGCGCGCTCGCTCAGGTAGGCCGGGGCCAGGAGGCTCATCCAGCTGCCGCCGGGCGGCTGCACGAAGTCCGGGTCGCCCAGGTACTGGCCGCGGTCGGCAAAGGCCAGGCGCGAGGCCTCGGTGTACAGGTGCAGCCAGTCGGCCGACGGCGTGGGCGAAACCGTGCCAGGAACGCCGCCGCTGCCGGTGACCAGGCCCAGGTTGGCTGCCGGCGTGTTGTTGAGGATGCCGAGGATCTGGCCGACGGCGATCGCGCCCGAACTGGGCGGCGGCATGCCACAGAGGCGATAGGCCTTGCCGGCGGCGCTGTAATCGGAGCAGATGGGCTCGCGTTTTTTGGGCTGGTAGCCGGCCAGGTCGGCCAGGGCCAGCTTGCCGGGATTGCTCGGGTGGCCCTGTACCTTGGTGACGATGGCCTGCGCAACCGGGCCTTCGAGCAGCGCGTTCGATCCCCTGGCCGCGATCCGGCGCAGCACTTCGGCCAGGGCCGGGTTGCGCAGGGTGCTGCCGACGTCCACCGGGCTGCCGTCGGGCTTGTAGAAGTAGGCTGCGGCGGTCGCGTCCTTCTTCAGGTGTTGCTCACCCTTGAGCAGGGTGTTCAGCCGCGGGCTGACCTTGAAGCCGCCTTCGGCCAACTGGATGGCCGGCGCGAACAGCTGGGCCCAGGGAAGCCGGCCGTATTGCTTGTGCGCCATTTCCAGCATGCGAACCGTGCCGGGCGTGCCGACCGAACGGCCGCCGACCACGCCATCGTAGAAAGCCATGGGCTTGCCGTCGGCGCCGATAAAGAGTTTTTCATCGGCCGCCGCCGGTGCGGTTTCGCGGCCGTCAAAGGCTTCGACCTTGCCGCCGCTGGCATGCAGCAGGAAGGCGCCGCCGCCTATGCCGCTGGATTGCGGCTCCACCAGCGTGAGCACCATCTGCACGGCAATCGCCGCGTCGACGGCCGAGCCGCCGGCCTTGAGCACCTGGTAGCCGGCATCGGTGGCCAGCGGATTGGCGGCGGCCACGGCGAACTTCTTCGTGGCCCAGCCCGGCTTGGGCGTGAAGCCCGAGGAGCCTTCGGGCTGCATGTACTTGGCGCCGCGCGCGACTTCATCGGCAGGGACCTGGTAGGTGAAGGAGGAGGGACTGCTGGCGCAGGCGGCCAGCAGCGCGGTGGCTGCCAGCGCCGGGAAGGCGTGTCTCATGGGATATCCTTGAATGTCGTTGTTGTCGCGGGGCTTGTGGGTCAATGGTTTGTGGGCTTGGGGGCCCGCGGGCAAATATATCGAGCGGTCCCGCACTCCACAATGGCGATTCGGAGAAATCACTCTTCCATGGAATTTGACAATCTCGATACCCTGCGTGTGCTGCTGGCCACCGCGGAAACCGGTAGCCTCACGGGTGCGGGCAAGCGTTGCCGGCTTTCAACGGCCGCCGTCAGCGCGGCGATCAAGCGGCTGGAAACCTCCCTGGGCGTGCGCCTGTTCGAGCGCACCACGCGTGCCGTGCGGCCCACGGCCGAGGGCGCCGTCATGGTGGACCATGCGCGCCGCGCGCTGGAGCTGGTGTCCGAAGGCCAGGCCAAAGTGCGTGCCGGCACTTTCGGCCTGACGGGCAGCATACGCATCACCGCCACGGCCATGCTGGCGCGCGAGATGCTCGCTTACTGGCTGGCGGAATTCGCCGCGCTCCATCCCGGCATTGAGATCGACCTGCAGATCAGCGACGCGCGCGTGGACCTGGTGCGCGAAGGCATAGATGTGGCCCTGCGCAACGGTCCGCTCATGGATTCCACCCATTCGGCGCGCCTGCTGGCGCCAGCCCGCCGCGTGGCGTGTGCCAGCCCTGAGTACCTGGCGCGCCGCGGAACACCGCTGCAGCCCTGCGAACTCGCTCAGCACGACTGCCTGGTCTGCCATGTGCGCGAGCGCCGGCAGGACCAGTGGCAGTTCGAATTGGAGGGAGAGGCCAGTGCGCCGTTCCAGGTGCGCGTGGCCGGACCGCTGGCCTGCAATGACGCCTCGATCGCCCTGCAGTGGGCGCTGGAAGGCCGGGGCATTGTTTACCAGTCTGAAATCGACCTTATGGCCCCGCTGGCGAGCGGCAAGCTGGTGCGCCTGTTTGCGGGCCATCTGGGCGAGCCGGCGCCGCTCTATGCGGTGGTGCCGAGCCGGCAATATGTGCCGGCCCGGGTCAACGAGGTGATCAACCGCCTGTCGGCGCTGCTGACCGAGCGGCTGGCCGCGCTGCATCCGCCCGTGGCCTGAGGCGCGGCGGCGTACTGTCAAAACTCAGCGGGGTGCCAGGCGGATCGCGCCGTCCAGGCGGATCACCTCGCCGTTGAGCATGTCGTTTTCGATGATGTGTTTGGCCAGGCGCGCGTAGTCCTGCGGCGTGCCCAGGCGCGAGGGGAAGGGAACGCCGGCGGCCAGCGAGTCCTGCACTTCCTGCGGCATGCCGAACAGCATGGGCGTGCCGAAGATGCCGGGGGCGATCGTCATATTGCGGATGCCGTTGCGTGCGAGATCGCGGGCGATAGGCAGGGTCATGCCGACGATGCCGCCCTTGGAGGCGCTGTAGGCCGCCTGGCCGATCTGGCCGTCATAGGCCGCCACCGAGGCGGTGGAAATCAGCACGCCGCGCTCACCGGTGGCTTCGGGCTCGTTCTTGCACATGGCGTCGGCCGCCAGGCGGATCATGTTGAAGCTGCCGATGAGGTTGACGGTGATGGTCTTGCTGAACAGCGCCAGGTCGTGCGCGCCGTTCTTGCCCACGGTTTTTTCGGCCGGCGCGATGCCGGCGCAGTTCACCAGGCCCATCAGCTTGCCCATGGAGACAGCCTTGGCCACCACGGCCTGGCCGTCGGCCTCCTGGCTCACGTCGCATTTGACGAAGGCGGCTTTGCCATCGCCCAGTTCCTTGGCGATGGATTCGCCCTTATCGGCCTGCATATCGGCGATGACGACCTTGGCGCCGTTGGCCACCAGCATGCGCGCCGTGCCTTCACCCAGGCCCGATGCGCCGCCGGTGACGATGAATACTTTGCCTGCGATTTCCATGGTGTTCCTTGAATGAAAGAGTGAGGGTTGATAAAGCTGTGTGTGAACGCCGGGGTGATATGACGTTAACGTAAACGTCAATTATGGCGCATGATCGGGCGGATGAAAAAAAGCCCGGCGCCTGTGGGCAGCCGGGCTTTCGCAAAAGAAGGAGGGCGCTGGCTTATTTGTAGCCGACGCGATCCAGCATCTGCTGCACCTTGAGCTGGTTGTTGCCTACCGCGCTGATCGGGATGGTCTCGGACTTGAAGCTGCCGTTGCCTGAAGGGCTCATGGCCTTGAGCGCCGGGTTGCTGACGCTCAGGCCCGGAACGGCAGGCCATTCGTTGTTGCCGTTGGCGAAGTATTCCTGCGCGCTGGGGCTGGCCAGGTATTCCATGAATTTCACGGCATTGGCCGTGTTTTTGGCGTTCCTGGCCACGGCCGCGCCGGCGATGTTCACGTGCGTGCCCCAGCTGTCCTGGTTGGGGAAGACCACGCCGACGCGGTCGGCGACGGTTTTGTCTTCAGGCGCGTTGGAGCGCATGATGCGCGCCAGGTAGTAGGTGTTGGTCAGTGCGATGCCGCACTCGCCGCTGGCCACGGCCTTGATCTGGTCGCTGTCGCCGCCTTTGGGGTCGCGCGCCATATTGGCCACCAGGCCCTTGAGCCACTGCTCGGCCTTGGCCTCACCCAGGTGCTCGGTCACCGCGCCGAACAGCGAGAGGTTGTAGGGATGGGCGCCCGAGCGGGTGCACAGCAGGCCCTTGTTCTTCGGGTCGGCCAGCTTTTCATAGGTGTCGACGTCGGCTTTCTTGACCTTGAGCTTGTCGAACACCACCACGCGGGCACGGGTCGAGAAGCCGAACCAGGTCGTGCCCTCGGCGGTTTCCTTGGCGCGCAGCTTGGCGGGAATGGCGGCTTCGAGGGCCGGCGATTTGATGGGTTTGAACAAGCCGTCCGCGTCGCCCTTCCAGAGGCGGGCTGCATCGACCAGCAAAATCACGTCGGCCGGGGAGGCCGCGCCCTCAGCCTTCAGGCGGGCCAGGATGCCGGCGTCGTCGGCGTCCACGCGGTTGACCTTGATGCCGGTGGCCTTGGTGAAGTCGCTGTAGAGCTTCTCATCGGTCTGGTAATGGCGGGCAGAATACAAGTTGACCACCTGTTCCTGCGCCGAGGCTAAGCCTGCCAGCAACAGCAGCGACGAGAGAACCACTTTCTTGAACATAACTTTCCACTTCCTTACAGGTATTTTTAAGAGCCCGGCCATGATAAAGCAAATAAGAATCATTCTTGGCAAAGTCCTTGCGGTGCGCACGTTTTGGCGCCGCTCGGGATGGCGGCCAGGCGCCTGCCTGGCCGTGGCGATGCTGCTGGTCGGCTGCGCCGCGATGCCGTCCGGCCCTAGTGCACCCGTCTTGCCGCCGCCGGCCGAAGCCGCCAGAAAGCCGGTGCGTATCGGGCTGGCGCTGGGTGGTGGTGCGGCGCGGGGCTTTGCCCATGTGGGCGTGATCGCCGTGCTCGAGGAAGCCGGGCTCAAGCCGCAACTCGTGGTCGGCACCTCGGCCGGCAGCCTGGTGGCGGCGCTGTATGCCAGCGGCAAGACCAGCGCGCAGCTGCAGCAGACAGCGCTCAATATGGAGGAGGTCGCCATTACCGACTGGATGCTGCCCATCTTTGGCCGCGGCATGTTCCGCGGCGATGCGCTGGCGCGCTATGTCAACGACCTGGTGGCCAATCGCACCCTGGAGAATATGGCGATCCCGCTGGGCATCGTTGCGACCGACCTCAACAGCGGCCAGGCCATCCTGTTCCAGCGCGGCGACACCGGCACGGCGGTGCGCGCGTCCAGCGCGGTGCCGGCGGTGTTCCTGCCGGTCAAGATCAACGGCCGCGAGTATGTGGATGGCGGGCTGGTCTCGCCGGTGCCGGTGCGCTTTGCGCGGCAGATGGGCGCCGACGTCGTGGTGGCCGTCGACATCTCCAGCCCGCCGGAGGCCAACCCCGCCGGCGATACCCTGCAGATCCTGCTGCAGACTTTTGCCATCATGGGCAAAAGCATCAACCAGTACGAGCTCAAGGATGCCGACGTTGTCGTGCGCCCTTCGCTCACAGGGCTCAAAAGCGCAGACTTTTCGGCAAGGCAGAAGGCCATCGACTCAGGTCGCGCCGCGATGCTGGCGGCGTTGCCGCAACTCAAGGCCAGGCTGGAGGCCGCTGCGCTTTCGGCGCAGAAGTAGCGGCCCGTTTGCCACGGGAAAAAAAAAGCCCGATCCTGGGGTCGGGCTTTAAGGGGTCCGTGAAAATGAATTTCGGAAGGGACCCGAGGAGACAACTGGCTTGAAACCCTGTTCAGTTAAACAGGATCTGCGAAACAGGCTCCGTGAGTGTTAGCGCGTAAGGCGCTGCGATCAGCGCTTCTTGGCAGCGGTCGTCTTGGTGGCGTTCACGGCGGAAGCAGCCACCGTGTTGAAGTTGGCTTCAGCGATGTCGCTGGCTTGCTTGACGGCCTTCTGGACCGACTCAAAAGCGTTGTTGGCGGCGGCAACGGCGCTCTTCAGGACAGCCACGGCGGTTTCGGAACCGGCCGGTGCGTTCTTGGCAGCGTTGTCGACCAGGCCGACAAACTTCTTCTGGGCTTCAGCAGCCTGGCTTTCGAAGGTCTTGCCCAGTTCGGCGCCAGCGGCCGAAGCGATGTCGTACAGGTGGCGGCTGTAAGCGGCGGTCTTTTCAGCCAGGGGCTGGACCAGGCCGGCTTGCAGGGCCAGCAGTTCTTGTGCGTCTTTCACGCCCAGCACGGCTTGCGTGTGATTGGCGCTTTCAGCCAGGGCGGCCTTGGTGGCTTGCACGTTCAGCTCGACCAGCTTTTCAACGCCTTCGAAGGCTTTGTGGGTCAGGCCAAACAGGGTTTCGATGTTGGCTTTGTGGGAAGCGAGGACTTGTTCAGCGGTCAACATAATGAATCTCCAATAAATAGGTTTAGGTGAGGACAATGGTGCTGCTTTGCGCTGAATTGCTGCACTGCAACATAACTTGAAGTATAGGGATTGCCCGCACCATTGCAAGCATTTTATGTTGCGGTGCACCAATTTAGAGGCGAGGCACTAGGTAACGGTCTGAAACAGGGCTTTAAAGTACCCAAAAAGGTGTACTTCTCCGGCCTCGTGTGAAGCCATTTTTCTAAGCCCCAGCTCGGGGCCACAATGGCAGATGGTCACTTGATTGCGATATTCCAGCCTTGCAAGCCTTTTACGCCGATAACTTTGTTCTGCCGCTGCCTGCCGGCCATCGCTTTCCCATGGCGAAATACCGCTTGCTGCGCGACCGCCTGGTGAATGAGCGCCCACAGGTGCGCATGGCGCAGGCACCGGCCGCGACGGACGGCGAACTGGCGCTGGTGCACACGCCGGACTACATCTCGGCCATCAGCCACGGCACCCTGCCGGCCGCTGCCCAGCGCGAGATCGGTTTTCCCTGGAGCCCGGCCATGGCCGAGCGTGCGCGGCGTTCGGTGGGCGCCACGCTCGCGGCGGCCCGCGTGGCCATGGGGTCGCCCGGCCGGACAGGGGAGGGCATCGCGGCCAACCTCGCCGGCGGCACGCACCATTCCTATGCGCACAAGGGCGGCGGGTTTTGCGTGTTCAACGATGTGGCCGTTGCCGCCAGGCTGATGCAGGCGGAGTGGGCGCGGCAGCACAGGCACGGGCGCAAGCCGCTGCAGGTCGCGATCATCGACCTGGACGTGCACCAGGGCAACGGCACGGCCAGCATCTTCGCCGCTGACCCCAGCGTTTTCACGCTGTCGCTGCATGGGCAGAAGAACTTCCCCTTTCGCAAGGAAGCCAGCGACCTTGACGTGGACCTGCCCGACGGTTGCGGCGACGCGGTTTACCTGCAGGCGCTGGAACATGCACTGGATGAACTGGACCGGCGCTTCGAGCCGGGCCTGGTTTTGTTCCTGGCGGGGGCCGATCCCTACGAGGGCGACCGCCTGGGCCGGCTGGCCTTGAGCTTCGACGGCCTGGAGGCGCGCGACCGGCGCGTCTTCGACTGGGCCTGGCAGCGCCGCATCCCGCTGGCGTTTGCGATGGCGGGTGGGTACGGCATCAACATCGACGAGACTGTGCAGGTACAGATGAACACTTACAAGCTGGCGCTGGAATACTGGTCGCGCTGGAATCCCTGACCGCCGCGAGTTGCTGCTACATTGCCAGGGATTCGCCCGCCTCCCCTGGACATAGAAGAAGAGCAAGACATGCCGCTGCCCATCCCCGATATCCCCGATGCTTCCGAGCGCACCAACACCTCCAGCCATCCTGAGGCAGCTTCGCCCCTTCGCGTACTCGTGCTGGGCGGCGCCGGCTTTATCGGCCGCCATGCCGTGGCGGCGCTTCACGCCGCGGGCGCGCATATCGCGATAGGCAGCCGCCACCCGGGACGCCACCAGACCGCCTATCCCTTTGCCGCCATGCGCCTGGCGCGTTTCGAGCAACTGCTGCAGCCTGAAGCCAGGGCCGCGCTGCTCAAGGACGTTGATGTGGTCGTCAACTGCGTGGGCATATTGCGCCAGCGGCCGAACGAGTCCTACGACCATGTGCACCATCGGGCGCCGGCCGCGCTGGCCTTTGCCTGCGCCAAGGCGGGCATACGCTTTATCCACACTTCGGCCCTGGGCTTGCACGAACGCGCCAAAAGCCGGTTCCTCTCGAGCAAGCTGCTCGGCGAGCAAGCCATTGCGGCCTCAGGCAGCGACTACGCCATCGTGCGACCTTCGCTGCTCGACGGCGAAGGTGGCTTTGGTGCGCGCTGGCTGCGCGGGCTGTCGCGCTCGCCGGTGCACGGAATTCCGCGCGGCGCGCGTGGCGGCATCGCGGCCATGACGGCGACCGACCTGGGCCTGGCTTTTGCGGCGCTGGCGGCCATGCCTTCCCTGGGCGCCCACCGCGAAGTTGAGCTGGGAGGCACTCGCCGCTATGGCTATGCGGAATACCTGCGCGAACTGCGCGCCGACTACACCGCGACCCGTGCGCTGCAACTGCCCTTGCCCAACTGGATGGCACGATTGGGCGCACATGCCTGCGATGTACTGCATTTCTCGCCGTTTTCCTATGGGCACTGGATTTTGCTGCAGCGGGACAATATCCCCCAACCGAATCGGCTGGCCGAGCTGCTGGGGCGCGAGCCCCAGGCCATTGGCGCAAAAATGCCTCGCGAGCCTGTCCTGGCCGCGCTGGCAAAATAGGGCCTCATGAGTTCCCCGACACGACCGCAAGCCGAAGCCCGCAACGCCTACAAAGCTTTTCGCGACATCGGCACCCGCTGGTCCGACAACGACATCTACGGCCACGTCAACAACGTCGTCTATTACAGCTGGTTCGACACTGCCGTCAACGGCCTGCTGATCGAGCGCGGCGCCATCGACATCCACACCGGCAGCGTGATCGGACTGGTGATTGAGACCCAATGCAACTACTTTGCGCCGCTGGCCTTTCCTAAAGCTGTGGTGGCCGGGATTCGCGTGGCGCATATCGGCTCGTCCAGCGTGCGCTACGAGGTGGCGCTGTTCCCCGGCGATAAAGGCCAGCTGTGCGCGGCCCGGGGCCATTTCATCCACGTCTATGTCGACCGCGCCACGCGCCGGCCGGCACCGCTCCCGCCCGAACTGCTTTCCGTACTGGAGACCCTGCAATGACCCAGGCACCGCCCGTGCTTCCCTATATCACCCCGCGCCAAGCGGGCGATGCGCGCAATGCGGTCGATGAAGCCATCGTGAGCCGCCAGTCGATACGCCAGTTTTTACCCAAACCGGTGCCGCGCGAAACCATTGCCCACCTGCTGGACGTCGCCAGCCGCGCACCCTCGGGCACCAACACCCAGCCCTGGAGGGCCTATGTGCTGCAGGGCGCGAGCCGCGATGCACTGGTCGAAAAAGTCTGCCAGGCGCATGACGCGCTGCGCGCCAATCCCGCGCTGGCGGCGGAGTACAAAGAGGAGTACGACTACTACCCCGAAAAGTGGGTGTCGCCTTATATTGACCGGCGCCGCGAGAACGGCTGGGGCCTTTACGGCCTGCTGGGCATCACCAAGGGCGACAAGGACAAGATGCATGCGCAGCACCAGCGCAACTTCAGATTCTTTGACGCGCCTGTGGGACTGATGTTCACGCTGGATCGTGTGATGGGCCGGGGCTCGCTGGTGGACTACGGCATGTTCATGCAAAGCCTCATGGTGGCCGCGCGCGGTCTGGGCCTGCACACCTGCCCCCAGGCCGCCTGGAACGGCTATGCCCGCATCATCCTGCCGCACATAGGCGCTGGTGAGGACGAGATGCTGGTTTGCGGCATGTCACTGGGCTATGCCGATGAAACGGCCCTGGTGAACACTTTCAGAACACCACGAGTACCCGCGACCGGGTTCACCACCTGGCTGGACTGACTGGACCGGCCGGATGACTTTTTCCGTGGTCCAGCTGCTCGGTGGGCTGTCTTACGCGACCACGCTGTTCCTGATGGCGGCGGGCCTCACGCTGATTTTCGGCGTGACGCGCATCGTCAACTTCGCGCACGGCAGTTTTTTCATGCTGGGCGCGCTGTTCACGGCGCACTGGGTGACGCGCTGGTTCCCGGCGTGGGGAGAAAGCGCGCCGTTGTACCTTCTTGCGATTTTGATGGGCGCGGCCTGCGCGGGCCTGGCTGGCGCCGCGGCTGAGTTTTTGCTGCTCAGGCGTATGAGCGGCGCGCCTGAGCTGTACCAATTGGTCGCCACCTTTGGCCTCACGCTCGCGATGCACGATGCCATGCAGTGGGCTTTCGGTCCCGATGAGGTGTTTGCGCCGCGTTTCCCGGGCCTCAAGGGCTCGGTGCAGATCAGCGATGAATTCTTTCCTGTCTACCAGCTTGCCATGATCGCGCTGGGCCCGCTGGTCTGGCTGGGGCTGCATGTGTTGTTGCGGCGTTCGCGTTTCGGCCAGCGCCTTCGCGCGGCCACGCAAGACCGTTCCATGCTCGCGGCGCTGGGCGTCAATCCGCGCCCGCTGATGCTGGGCGCCGTGGTGCTGGGCTGCGCGCTCGCGGGCCTGGCCGGCGCGCTACAGCTGCCGCGCGAGCCCGCGCACCTGCAGATGGACATGAACGTGATCGTGGAAACCTTTGTGGTGGTGGTCACCGGCGGGCTGGGCAGCATAGGCGGCGCTTTTGTGGCGGCACTGCTGATCGGGATGGTCCATGCTTTCGGCATCAACGTGTTTCCGCAGGCCACGCTGGTCATCGTGTTCCTGACCATGGCCGTGGTGCTGGTGTTCCGGCCCCAGGGGCTTCAGGCCAAGGCGGTCTCCGCGCAGGAAGCCGGCAGCGGCGTGCGCGAGGCGGCGCAGAAGTTCCGGGGCCTCACGATGGGCGCGGCCGGGTTATCGGCCATTGCTGCCTCCCTGGTGCTGCTGGCCGGCCTGGCCTGGGCGGGCGGGCCTTACTGGCAGGCGCTGGCGGCCGATGCATTGATCCTCATGATTTTCGGCATCAGCCTGCAGTCCATGATGGCGCTGGGCGGCCTGGTCAGCTTTGGCCACGCCGCTTTTTTTGCGCTGGGCGCCTATGGCGCGGCGCTGTCGCACAGCCTTTGGGGTGCTTCGCTTCCGTTGGCGCTGGCGGCAGGCTGCGGTGCGGCCCTGGCGGTGGCCGTGGTGTTTGGCGCGGCAGTGGTGCGCAGCAGCGGCGTCTACCTCGCCATGCTGTCGCTGGCGCTCGCGCAGGTGATCTGGGCCGGCGCCACGCAGTGGGTTGAGCTTACCGGCGGCGACAACGGCCTGATCGGGCTCACCCTGGTCAGCGACGAAGGCCGGCCGGTGTTTTACGCGCTGCTGGTATTGCTGGCGCTGGCCTCCGTGGCAGCCCTGCGCTTTCTTGGCCGCTCCGTCATGGGGGCCGCACTGCAGGCACTGCGCGATGCGCCTTTGCGCGCTTCGGCCTCGGGGCTTGCGGTGGGTTGGCTCAAGTACCGCATTTTTGTGGAGAGTGCCGTGCTGGCGGGCCTGGCCGGCGGCCTGTTCGCCGCGCACAAGGGCGCGGTGTTTCCCTCGCTCGCGTCGGTGTCCACTTCGGTCGACGCGTTGCTGGTGGTCTTGCTGGGTGGCGTGCACCAGCTTTGGGGCGCAGTGGCCGGCAGTATGGTGCTGAGCTATGCCAGCGCCGAGCTGGGCCGGGAAGTGACCTACTGGCGCGGCCTGCTGGGTGTGTTCATCATGGTGATCATGGTGGCATCGCCCTCGGGGCTGCTGGGCTTGCTGCCGCGCATTGCCGCTATCTTGCGGCGGCGTGGGCGTGAACCCGAAAGGGCTGCCTGATGTTGCAGGTCCGGCAACTCGTCAAGCATTTTGGCGGCCTGCGCGCTGTCGACGGCGTGAGCTTTGAAGTAGCGCCGGGCCAATGCGTGGCGCTGATAGGGCCCAACGGCGCCGGCAAGTCCACCACCTTTGCCTGCATCGCCGGCCAGTACCCGCTCACGGGCGGTGACATCGCGTGGAGCGGTCAGGCCTTGCAGGGACTCAGCCCGCAGGCGCGTCTGCGGCTCGGCGTGGCGCGCACCTTCCAGGTGGCCCAGGTGTTTGAGGCGCTCACGGTGTTGCAGAACGTGCAGTTGGCACTGCAGGCGCGCGAAGGCCTGCGTGCCGTTTCCGCCTTTCGGAGCCTGGACGGCCAGGCGCGCGAGCCGGCTCTGGCCTTGCTTCAACAAGCCGGCCTGCAGGCATTGGCCGCGCAAGACGCACTGAGCCTGCCCTATGGCGCGAAGAAGCGGCTGGAGCTGGCCGTGGCACTGGCGGCACGGCCGCAACTGCTGTTGCTGGACGAGCCCGCCGCCGGCCTGGCCGGGCCCGAGCGCGCCGAGCTGATGCAACTGGTCAAAGAGCTGGCGGGGCGGGGCATGGCCGTGCTTTATACCGAACACAATATGGACGCTGTGGCCGGCGTGGCTGACCGCGTGCTGGTGCTGATAGAAGGCCGGCTGGCGGCGCAGGGCTCGTTCGAAGAGATATCGCGTGACGCGGTGGTGCGCAGCCGCTACCTGGGCCAAGGCAGCGAAGGGACAGGCCATGCTTGAGGTCGACAAGCTCAATGCCTTTTACGGCCCGGCCCAGGCGCTCTTCGACGTGTCCTTGTCGGTCGCGCCAGGCGAGCTGTTGGTGCTGCAGGGTTTGAACGGCGCCGGCAAATCAACTTTGCTCAAATCCCTGATGGGTATGGAAGTGCGTACAGAAGGCCGCATCCACTACCGCGACCCCGCCGGCCCACAGGGTACGGGGCTGCTGCCGATTGAACGCTGGGAAACACATCGCCGCGCGCGGGCCGGCCTGGGTTATGTCGCCGAAGACCGGCGCCTCTTCACCGAACTCACGGTGCGCGAGAACCTGCGCATCGCGGCGGGTCGCGACCTGCGGGACCAGGAGGCCCGGGCGCTCGATTTGTTCCCGGCCCTCAAGGCCATGCTGGGCAGGCCCGCCGCCCAGATGAGCGGCGGCGAGCAGCAAATGCTCGCGATCGCCCGCACGCTGATGACCGGGCCGCGCGTTCTGCTGCTCGACGAGCCCTGCGAGGGCATCGCCCCCGTGCTGGTCGAAGCGATTCGCGATGCCTTGCTGGCGCTGCGGCAACAAGGCCTGGGCTTGCTGGTGGCCGAACAGAACCAGTTGCTCGCTGCCCGCGCTGACAGGCTGGTTTTATTGGTTGCGGGTAAAGTCAGGGGTTCGTGAAGAAAGACCCGCTTCTTTCCCCGTTTTTCCTCTTCCTCTCTTTTCTCTTTCCTTTTTAATCCTTCCATTTCCTTCAAGGACCTTCCCAATGAGCAACATCACGACCACCGCCTCCGGCCTGCAATATGAAGACACCGTGCTGGGGACCGGCGCCATCGCCAAGGCGGGCCAGAACGTCAAGGTCCACTACACCGGTTGGCTGTACAACGACGGCGTGCAGGGCGCCAAGTTCGACTCCAGCAAGGACCGCGGCCAGCCCTTCGAGTTTTCGCTGGGCGCGGGCCAGGTCATTCGCGGCTGGGACGAGGGCGTGCAAGGCATGTCGGTGGGTGGCACGCGCCGCCTGATCATTCCGGCAGCACTGGGCTACGGCGCGCGCGGCGCCGGCGGCGTGATTCCGCCGAATGCCACCCTGCTGTTTGAAGTGGATTTCCTGGGCTGAGTTGTTCCACCTGAATTCACCTGAAGCGCGCCGGGCACCATGATCATCACCAGCCTGCTCGATACGGACCTGTACAAGTTCACCATGATGCAGGTGGTCCTGCATCAATTTCCGGGTGCCGAGGTGGAGTACCGCTTCAAGTGCCGCAATGCGGGCGCCGCAGGCATAGGCGACCTGGCGCCCTATGTAACCGAGATTCGCGAGGAAATTCGCAGCCTGTGCAACCTGCGCTTCCAGGATGCCGAGCTGGCCTACCTCAAGGCCATGCGCTTCATCAAAAGCGATTTTGTCGACTTCCTCGGCATCTTCCGGTTGAACGAAAAATACGTGAGCGTCACGGCACTGCCCTCGGGCGAGATCGAGGTGTCGATCAAGGGGCCGTGGCTGCACACCATCCTGTTCGAGATTCCTGTCCTCGCCATCATCAACGAGGTCTACTTTCGCAACACGCAGAAGAAGGCCGACTTCAGCGAAGGCCGCAGGCGGCTGGACACCAAGATCGGGGAACTGCAGGCCGAAGGGTTGGGCGCGCTCAAGATTGCCGACTACGGCACGCGCCGCCGCTTCGGCAAGGCATGGCACGAGGAGGTGCTGCGCACCCTGGTCGGCCGCCTCGGCACAGGGCCGCAGGGCCAGCTGGCTGGCACCAGCAATGTGCTGTTCGCGATGAAGCTGGGCCTGACGCCCTTGGGCACCATGGCGCATGAATACCTGCAGGCCTGCCAGGCGCTGGGGCCGCGCCTGCGCGACAGCCAGGTTTTCGGATTCGAATCGTGGGCCAGGGAATACCGCGGCGACCTGGGCATCGCGTTGTCCGACGTTTACGGCATGAGCGCTTTCCTGCGCGACTTCGACATGTATTTCTGCAAGCTGTTCGACGGCGCGCGCCATGACAGCGGGGATCCCTTCCAGTGGGGCGAACGCATGCTCGCGCACTACACCAAAAACCGTGTCGATCCGAAGACCAAGACGCTGATCTTCAGCGACGGCCTCACGGTGCCGCGCACCATAGAGCTGTACCAGCAGTTCAAGGGACGCTGCCAGCTGGCTTTCGGCATAGGCACCAACCTGACCAACGACCTCGGCTACGAGCCGCTGCAGATCGTCATCAAGATGATCCGCTGCAACGGCCAGCCGGTGGCCAAGCTCTCAGACACCCCTTCCAAGAACATGTGCGACGACGAAAAATACCTGGCCTACCTGCGCCAGGTGTTTGAGATTGCATGAAGCACGCGAGGGACACGAGCCGCATGGCGGCATGGCGCGAAGCGGGAACAAAAATGAAGAACACACAACGGCTTGGGACGCTCGCGCTGCTCCTTTTATGGCCCGGCCTGTCATTTGCCGCGGAACTGGACGGCAGCCGGTTATCGGCCTTGTGGGCCTTGCCGTTCGTCGGCATCCTCCTGTCGATTGCGGTCATGCCGCTGCTGGCACCCTCTTTTTGGCACCATCACTACGGCAAGGTGGCAGTGGCCTGGGCGCTGGCTTTTTTTCTGCCGTTTGCGCTCATCTACGGCGGCGGCACCGCTTTTGTGAGCCTGCTTCACGCGCTGCTTGCCGAGTACATTCCGTTCATCGTCTTGCTGACCGCATTGTTCACGGTGGCCGGCGGCATCCACATTCGCGGCAACCTGCATGGCAGCCCGGCCTTGAACGCCTGTATTCTGGCCGTAGGCGCCGTGCTGGCCAGCTTCATGGGGACCACCGGTGCGTCCATGCTCATGCTCCGTCCCCTGATTCGCGCTAATGACAATCGCGCGCACAGGGCGCATGTGATTGTCTTTTTCATTTTTATCGTCTCCAATGCCGGCGGGTCGTTAACGCCGCTGGGTGATCCTCCGTTGTTCCTCGGTTTTTTGAAGGGTGTCGATTTTTTCTGGACGGTCAAGCAAATTTTTCCGGAGACCCTCTTTCTGGTCGGTAGCCTGCTGCTTGTTTTTTATGGGCTCGATAGCTGGCTTTTTCGGCGCGAAGGTGTGTTGCCGGTCGATCCCACGCCGGACACCCGGCAGTTTGGTTTTGACGGTGCCGCCAACTTCCTCTTGCTGGGTGCGGTGGTGGCGTTGGTATTGCTCAGCGGTTTCTGGAAGTCGCCCATGGCGCTTCATGTCATGGGCACCGCTGTCGGCTTGCCGGGTCTGGTGCGCGATGCCGGGCTCGTGGCCGTCACGCTGCTGTCGCTCAAGATCACGGCGGACAAGGTGCATACGGACAACCAATTTTCGTGGGGACCGATGATCGAGGTAGCCAAGCTGTTCGCCGGTATTTTTCTCACCATCATCCCAGTGATCGCAATGCTCAAAGCCGGCCACAACGGCCCCTTCGCAGCGGTGGTGTCGGCCGTCACCCGCGCCGACGGACAGCCCGATCCCACCATGTACTTCTGGGCGGCCGGCCTGCTGAGTTCTTTCCTCGACAACGCGCCGACCTATCTGGTTTTCTTCAACACGGCGGGTGGAGACCCTGCCGCCTTGATGACCACCCTGGCCCCCACGTTGGCCGCTATTTCGGCGGGCGCCGTCTTCATGGGTGCGAACACCTATATCGGCAATGCTCCCAATATGATGGTGAAAGCCATCGCGGAAGATCGTGGCATCAAGATGCCGAGTTTTTTCGGCTACATGGCATGGTCCTGCTCCATCCTGGTGCCGTTGTTCATCATCATGACCTTCATCTGGTTCAAATAAGCAAAGCAAGCCCTTCATGAATAAACCCAAAGTCCTCGTCGCGCGCGCCGTGTTCCCCGAAGTCATCGCCCGCCTGGAGCAGTATTTCGAGGTCGAATCCAACCAGAACGACGAGACCTGGTCCAAGGCCCAGCTGGCTGAACGCCTCAAGGGCAAGGACGGTGCTTTCACCACCGGCGGCGACAGGATTGACGCCGAAGTGCTGGCTGCCTGCCCGGGCCTGAAGATCTGCGCCAACATGGCCGTGGGCTACAACAACTTTGACATCGACGCGATGACGGCAGCCGGTGTGCTGGCCACCAATGCCCCCGACGTGCTGACCGAAACCACGGCTGATTTCGGCTTTGCGCTGCTCATGGCCACGGCCCGCCGCGTGACCGAGAGCGAGCATTACCTGCGCGCCGGCAAATGGACCAAATGGAGCTACGACATGTTCGCCGGCGCCGACATCCACGGTGCCACCCTGGGCATCCTGGGCATGGGCCGCATAGGGCAGGGCATTGCCAGGCGCGGCGCCCACGGTTTCGGCATGAAGGTGATCTACCACAACCGCTCACGCCTGGACGCCGCCCTGGAAGCCGAGTGCAAGGCCAGCTATGTCAGCAAGGAAGAGCTGCTCAGGGCGGCCGACCACCTGGTCCTGGTGCTGCCGTATTCATCCACGTCCCACCACAGCATCGCCGCCGCTGAGCTGGCGCTGATGAAGCCGACCGCCACGCTGATCAACATCGCGCGCGGCGGCATTGTGGACGATGCCGCGCTGGCCGCGGCCCTGCGCGAGAAACGCATCGCGGCCGCCGGGCTGGATGTGTTTGAGGGGGAGCCCAAGGTGCACCCCGACCTGCTGACCGTTCCCAACGTGGTGTTGACGCCGCACATCGCCAGCGCCACCATCCCCACGCGCATGGCCATGGCCAACCTGGCCGCCGACAACCTGATCGCGTTTTTCAGCGGCAAGAAACCGCTGACCCCGCTCAATCCCGCGGTGCTGGCCGGAAAATAACCAGCCCAAATGGCAAGCGGACAATCAACATAGACGCATATGGAAACCTGGCTGATCATCGCCCTGGCTCTCGCCAACCTGCTGTTGCTGGCCTGGCTGTTGCTGCGCAAGCCCGAACAGCCTTCCGACACGAGCCGCACCGAATTGCTCACGAACATCGCGGCGGGCCATGACAAGCTGGAGCGCGAGTTGCGCCGCGAGATCAGCGACAACGCGCGCGCCAGCCGTGAGGAGCTGGCAAAAACCTTCGCCACTTTCCAACAAACCCTGGTGCAGCAAAGCGCCGAAGCCACCCGGACACAGAACACGCAGATCGATGCCTTCGCGCAGCAGCTCACCTTGTTGCAAAAAACGCTGTCCGACACCTTGAGTACGCAGCTGCAGTCGGTCAGCGAATCGAATGCCAGGCGCATGGGCGAAGTGCGCGAGACACTGGAAAAGCAACTCGCGCAATTGCAGCAGACCAATTCGGCCAAGCTCGACGAGATGCGCAAGACGGTCGATGAAAAGTTGCAAAGCACGCTGGAAACCCGCCTGGGCGAAAGCTTCAAGCAGGTGGCCGATCGGCTGGAGCAGGTGCACAAGGGCCTGGGCGAGATGCAGACCCTGGCGCAGGGCGTAGGCGACCTCAAGCATCTGCTGACCAATGTGAAAACGCGCGGCATTTTCGGTGAGGCGCAGCTTTCGGCGCTGCTGGAACAGGTGTTCACCGTCGACCAGTACGCGGCCCAGGTTGTCACGCGCCGCGGCGGCAAGAACCCGGTCGACTTCGCGATCAAGCTGCCGGGCCGTTCGGAATCGGGCGAGCCGCTGTGGCTGCCGATCGACGCGAAATTCCCGAATGAGGACTACGAGCGCCTGCTCGACGCGCAACAGCGCGCCGACGTCCTGGGCGCGGAAATGGCCGGCAAGGCCCTCGAAGTGCGGATTCGCAATGAGGCCAAATCGATCGCCGAAAAATACATCGAGCCGCCGTACACCACCGACTTCGCGATTCTCTTCTTGCCGACCGAAGGCCTGTATGCCGAAGTGTTGCGCCGCCCCGGCCTGATGGAAAGCTTGCAGCGCGACCATCGCATCACGCTGGCCGGCCCGACTACGCTGCTGGCTATGCTCAATTCCCTTCAAATGGGCTTTCGCACGCTGGCGCTGGAAAAGCGCTCGAGCGAGGTGTGGCAGGTGCTGGGCGCGGTCAAGACCGAGTTCGGCAAGTTCGGCGACGTGCTGGCAAAAGTCAAATCCCAAACTGAAACCGTGCTCAATACGCTGAGCAGCGCCGAGCAGCGCAGCCGCGTGATGGGCAAGGCCCTGCGCAACGTTGAAGCCCTGCCCGAAGTCGATTCGGCCCGCCTGCTTCCATTGGAGCCCCTTGATAAAGACTTGGACAACCCCTGATGCACCGCGCGTGAGCCCCGCCTCATGACGCCTGAACTCGCACGCCTGATCCTGGCGCAGATTTGCCTGCATGCCTGCATGGCCGGCACACGCATGGCGGCGCCGCTGCTGGCGCTGCGCGAAGGCTACAGTCCCGCGGCGGTAGGGGTGTTGCTGGCGTTGTTTGCCCTGACGCAGGTTTTCCTGGCGCTGCCGGCCGGCCGCTTCGCCGACCGGCACGGCCTCAGGCGGCCCATCCGCTACAGCGTGTTCGCCGCGGTGCTGGGTGCCGGTGCGGCCGTGGCCTTCCCGGTGTTTCCGGTGCTGTGCCTGGCGGCCCTGCTTACGGGGGGCGCTACCGGTGCGGCCGTGATTTCGCTGCAGCGCCATGTGGGCCGTGCGGCGGTCGGCGCGCTGGAACTGCGCCAGGTGTTCAGCTGGCTTGCCATCGGGCCGGCGGTATCTAATTTCATAGGGCCGTTCTCAGCGGGCCTGCTGATCGACCACGTGGGCGCCGTGCCCGGCAGTACTTCGGGCTACCGCGCGGCGTTTTTTCTGATGGCGATCCTGCCGCTGGCCTGCTGGTTCCTGGTGCGCAAGACGCGGGAGCTGCCGCCGGTGATCGCCGCCAGCGGCGGGCCGAAGTCCGGAGCCTGGGATCTGCTGCGCCAGCCCACCTTCCGCCGCCTCATGCTGGTGAACTGGTTTTTGTCGTCCTGCTGGGATGTCCATACCTTTGTTGTGCCGGTTCTGGGTTTTGAGCGCGGCATCAGTGCCTCGGTGATCGGCACCATCCTGGGCTCCTTCGCGGTGGCCGCGGCCCTGATTCGCATGGTGATGCCGCTGGTGGCGGCCCATTTGCGTGAATGGAAGGTGCTGGCGGTGGCCATGCTGATGACGGCCGCGCTGTTCGCCATTTACCCGCTGATGCACTCGGCCATCGGCATGGGGCTGTGCTCCATCCTGCTGGGCCTGGCGCTGGGCATGGTACAGCCCATGGTCATGAGCATGCTGCACCAGATCACGCCGGAGGCACGCCACGGCGAGGCGCTGGGCCTACGGCTGATGGCGATCAATGCCTCAAGCGTGGTGATGCCCATGCTGTTCGGCTCGGCCGGCGCGCTGATCGGAATCGCCGGTGTGTTCTGGACCACCGGCGCGGTGGTGGGCAGCGGCTCGCGCCTGGCCTGGCTGCTCAAGGGCAGCATGCCGGCCCATGGCGGGCACGGCGAACTCAAAGACGGTAAAAGTCCTTGATCATGTCCCAGGCGACCTGCGGGTCGTCGACGTATTGGAAGAGCTTGAGGTCGTTCGGCGAGATCACGCCTTCCTCCACCAGCATCTCGGTGTTAAGCAGGCGCTTCCAGTAGCTGCTGCCGAACAGGATGATGGGCACCGGCTTGGCCTTGCGGGTCTGCACCAGGGTGATGACTTCAAACAATTCATCGAGCGTGCCGAAGCCGCCCGGAAACACCACCAGCGCCTTGGCGCGCATCATGAAGTGCATCTTGCGCAGCGCGAAGTAGTGGAACTTGAAGGAAAGCTCAGGGGGCACATAAGGGTTGGCCGCCTCTTCCATGGGTAGCACGATGGCCAGGCCCACGCTGAGGCCGCCGGCCTCGTGCGCGCCGCGATTGGCCGCCTGCATGATCCCGGGGCCGCCGCCGGTGCAGATGAAAAGCTTGGTTTCCGGCGGTTTGTCGCTGCTGTACTGCGCCACCAGCTTGCCGAAGGCGCGGGCGCTTTCGTAGTAGTGGGCATTGCGCGCCAGCTTTTTCGCGCGGTCTATGACCTCGGGGTCGCCGCCGGCCTCGGCTTCGGCCACCATGAGGATGGAATCCTCTTCGCTGCGAAACCGGGCACTGCCGAAAACCACCACGGTGTTTTCAATGCCGTGGGCCTGCTGCTCCAGGTCCGGCTTGAGCAGCTCCAGCTGGAAGCGTATGCCGCGGGTTTCGCGGCGCAGCAAAAATTCAGGGTCGGCAAAAGCCAGTCGGGAGGCGTCTGCTTCGAGGGGGTTGCCTTCGTTGGCATGGGCCTGCAACGCTGCCCACGCGTCCGCCAGCCGGGGGGCCTGGATATCACGGGTTTTATTGTTCATGGGCCTATTGTGATGGAGTTGCGGGGTGGGGCCGCATGGAGCGGGAAAGCAAAAAGGCTCCTTGCGGAGCCTTTTTGAACTTCAAAGTGCCGGGGAGGGCGCTTAGACGCGCTTGCGGTATTCGCCGGTACGGGTGTCGATTTCGACCACATCGCCTTGTGCCACGAAGATGGGCACGCCGATTTCAAAGCCGGTGGCGATCTTGGCGGGCTTCAGCACCTTGCCGGAAGTGTCGCCCTTGACGGCAGGTTCGGTCCAGGTGATTTCGCGCTGCACGCTGGTGGGCAGTTCCACCGAGATGGCCTTGCCGTCGTAGAACACGACTTCCAGCTCCATGCCGTCCTGCAGGTAGTTGAGCGAGTCGCCCATGTTTTCGGCTTCGACTTCGTACTGGTTGTACTCGGAGTCCATGCAGATGTACATGGGGTCGGCGAAGTAGGAATAGGTGCATTCCTTCTTGTCGAGGACGATCTGGTCCATCTTGTCGTCGGCCTTGAACACGACTTCGGTGTTGAAGTTGGCGATCAGGCTTTTGAGCTTCATGCGCACGGTGGCGGAATTGCGCCCGCCGCGGCTGTATTCGGTCTTGAGCACCACCATCGGGTCTTTGCCGTGCATGATGACGTTGCCAGCGCGGATTTCTTGAGCGATTTTCATAGCAGTTTCACTGAGGTAGGCCGCTAAACGCTTGCACCGGTGTGCAGGTTGCGCGGCGGGTTGTGCAGGACGCCAAGACCTGGTTGGCCTTCGGGCTGGTCTGCAAAGCCCATGATTTTAACGTTTTTTTGCCACAAAGCCGAGTAACCGGGTCACCAGGTCATCCTGGCCTGCCAGCCGGGTGCGCGCCGCCAGGGCGGCGGTCTGCCAGACGCCAAGGTTCGGCGGCAGGAGGGGGGTGGCCTGCGTCGCGCGCTCGGGCGCCGCCCGGCTGTTCCAGATGGCATGGAATGCGCGCAGGGAGGGCGGTAGCTGCAGCGTCTCCAGAAAGGCTTGGAGCTTGGGAAAATGGGCGTCGTCATCCTGGGGGTAAATCTGCCAGACAAAAGGCTTTCCGGCCCAGAGGGCACGCACCACGGAGTCCTCCCCGCGTACGAAATTCAGGTCGCAGGCCCAGAGCAGGTGGTCAAATTCCAGCTGGGTCAGAAGGGGCAGGTAGGTGATTGCGAGCTGCCCGCTGCCGCCTTGACCGGATTTGCCACCAGCAAGGGCGCGTACCGCCGCGGCGGCGCGCCCGGCGGCCACCAGCAGGCGCACGGGCCGGCCCTGCAGGCCCTGCTGCGCAAATTGCGTGAGCAGGCTTTGCAGCGCCGGGGGCTCGTAGCAGAACAGGGATACCAGTGGCTCCCCCTTGCTTTCGATTCCTTGGGCCTGGAGCCACTTGTCACGGTCAAACAGCGCTTGCCGTTCCAGCAGGCCGGGTTCGCGCAGCAGCCCGCCGGTGTTGTCCGTGAAGCCGGGGTAGAAAAACCATTTGGTCCAGCCCGCCGCCGGGCCGCTTTGCACTGGTGAAGGCAGGCCGTGGCAACGCTCGACGTAGTCCTCGGCGGACAGGTATTCGAGGTTGATCCAGACGGGCGTGATCCCGCTTGACAGTGCAATGCCGGCGCAGGCTGCCAGAAACTCAGGTGCTGCGTCGCAGCCGAAAGCCTCGATCAGCACATCGGGCGGTTGCTGCGCGAACCGGGCAGCCTCCAGGTCCAGCGGCCCATCGCCCTGCGGCCAGGGCAGTACGTGAACCCCCTCGCACCCAGCCGGCGCCATCCAGCGAAGGGCCGAGGCGTCGTCCACCCAGAGCCGCACCACATGGCCGCGCGAGGCCAGGTCGGCGGCCAGGCGCCAGCACACGCCAATGTCCCCAAAGTTGTCGATGACTTTGCAAAAGATGTCCCAAACGCGCGAGGTAGCCATGGCCGGTATTGTCATGCAGGTCATTCGGGCCATACAGCGAACGCGCGGCCTCTTCAAGCCGGTACGCGGCAAAATAGGGGATATGCCTGAACATCCCCCTGTTGAAAAGCCAGGCTCCGGACACGCGCCCGAGCTGCTGGCCGAAGTGGCCGCGCTGCCTGCCTTGCCCGGCGTCTACCGCTACTTCGATGCGGAGGGCGGCGTGCTCTACGTCGGCAAGGCGCGCAACCTCAAAAAGCGCGTTTCCAATTACTTCCAGAAGAACCACGGCGGCACGCGCATAGGCCACATGGTGACCAAGATTGCCCGCATGGAGACCACGGTGGTGCGCTCCGAGGCGGAGGCGCTGCTGCTCGAAAACAACCTGATCAAGACGCTTAACCCGAAATACAACATCCTCTTTCGGGACGACAAGAGCTACCCCTACCTCAAGCTCACGGGCGCGCGCCCATCCGTGGAAGGCGAGGTGCCCCATGCCGCGGTGTTCCCGCGCATTGCCTACTACCGCGGTGCGGTCGAGAAGAAACACCGCTACTTCGGGCCTTACCCGAGCGCCTGGGCCGTCAAGGACACCATCCTGCTGCTGCAAAAGGTGTTCAGGCTGCGTACCTGCGAAGACACGGTATTCAACAACCGCACCCGGCCCTGCCTGCTGTACCAGATCAAGCGTTGCTCGGCCCCTTGTGTGGGCCATGTGTCGCCCGAGCAGTACGCGCTGGACACCGCCAACGCCGAGCGTTTCCTGCAGGGCCAGGCGCAGGACATCCTGACCGAGCTCGAGAAAAAAATGCTGGCCCATGCCGAGAAGCTGGAATTTGAGCAGGCCGCCGAGTTGCGCAACCAGATGTCGGCGCTGTCCAAGGTGCTGCACCAGCAGTCCATGGAAATAGGCGGCGACAAGGACGTGGACATCCTGGCGGTGAAAGTGCAGGGCGGCAAGGCCTGTGTCAACCTTGCCATGGTGCGGGGCGGCCGCCACCTGGGCGACAGGGCTTACTTTCCAAGCCATGTGGAGAACGCGGCCGATGTTGCGGCGCTTGATACCGAGATGGACATGGAGGCCCGGCCCATTGCATCCGAACAAGCGCCCGGTGAAAGCGCTCCGGCGGCCGCAGCGGCTGCAGCTTCCGCACTTCCCGCACCTTCCGCCAAGTCGATTGAGGCCCTGGTGCTGGAAGCTTTTATCGCACAGCACTACATCGACGTGCCGGTGCCGCCCACCCTGGTCTGCAGCGAGCCGGTGGACAAAGAATTGATGGAGGCGCTGGGCGCCCAGGCCGGTTGCAAGGTCACGGCCGTTCACCAGCCGCGCGAGCAGCGCCGCATCTGGCTGGAGATGGCGCAGAAAAATGCCGGCCTGCAACTGGCCAGGCTGCTGGCCGAGCAGGGCTCGCAGCAGGCGCGCACGCGGGCCCTGGCAGAGGCCCTGGACCTGCCGCTTGATAACCTGGACACGCTGCGCATCGAATGCTTCGACATCTCGCACACGGCCGGCGAATCGACGCAGGCTTCCTGCGTGGTCTTCCAGGAGCACAAGATGGTCAACAGCGAATACCGCCGCTACAACATCGAAGGCATCACGCCGGGCGACGATTACGCGGCCATGCGCCAGGTGCTGACGCGCCGCTACACCCGCCTGGCCGAAGCCGCGCGCAACGGCGAGGCCAAGCTGCCCGACCTGGTGCTGGTGGACGGCGGCAAGGGGCAGGTCGCGATGGCGCGCGAAGTGTTCGAAGAGCTGGGCCTGGACTTGGGGCTGATCGCCGGTGTGGAAAAAGGCGAGGGCCGCAAGGTCGGCCTGGAAGAGCTGGTGTTTGCCGACGGGCGCGACAAGGTCTATCTGGGGCGGGATTCGGCCGCGCTGATGCTGATTGCACAGATCCGCGATGAAGCCCACCGCTTTGCCATCACCGGCATGCGCGCCAGGCGCGCCAAGGTGAGGGTGGGCGGCAGCAAGCTCGAGGACATCGCAGGCATAGGCCCGAAACGCCGCGCCAGCCTGCTGCAGCGCTTCGGCGGCATTCGCGGCGTCGCTTCCGCCAGCGCCGAGGACATCGCCACGGTGGATGGCATTTCCAGGGACCTTGCCGAGGAAATCTACCGCGCCTTGCACTGAGTCACCGCGTTAGGCCGCCCGGCCGGCGCATGGGCCCAGACGTATTTGTGCAACGCAAGCCACCGTTTTGGTGCGCTTTAACCCAGTGCGCGGCAGGCTTGGTGCGGCTCATGCCAAAATCGGGTCATGTTTCTGACCATCCCCACGCTGATGACCTGGACCCGCATTGTTGCGATTCCGCTGATCGTGGGGGTGTTCTACCTGAACCTGGCGCCTGCGGAGCGCAACCTGATCGCCACTGTGATGTTTGTGGTGTTCGCCGCGACCGACTGGCTGGACGGCTTCCTGGCGCGCAAGCTGAACCAGACATCCTCCTTCGGCGCCTTCCTTGATCCGGTGGCCGACAAATTCCTGGTCTGCGCCTCCCTGCTGGTGCTGGTGCACCTGCAGCGCGCCGATGTCTTCGTGGCCCTCATCATCATCGGCCGCGAAATCGCCATTTCCGCGCTGCGCGAATGGATGGCCCTGATAGGAGCGACCAAAAGCGTGGCCGTGCACATGCTGGGCAAGGTCAAGACCACGGTGCAGATGATTGCCATCCCCTTTTTGCTGTTTGACGGTGTGCTGTTCGGGGTCATCAATACGCATGTGTGGGGTACCTGGCTCATCTGGGTCTCCGCCATCCTCACGGTCTGGTCCATGGTTTATTACCTGCGAAAAGCCATCCCGGAAATCCGCGCGCGCGCCAAATAGCTTCGCCGCCTCCTGAAGCTGCCGTCCTTGAGTTCCTCCTCTTCCTCGCCGAGTGCCCTTATCCGGGCCATGCCCGCCGTGTTCGTCCTGATCTGGAGCACGGGCTTCATCGTCGCCAAATACGGCCTGCCTTACGCGCCGCCGCTGACCTTCCTGGCCATCCGTTATTTCCTGTCCATCATTTGTTTCTTGGCATGGATAGCCCTGGCCCGGGCTGCCTGGCCCAGAACGCGTGCACAGTGGGGGCACCTGGCGGTCACCGGCCTACTGATGCATGCGGGTTACCTGGGCGGCATCTGGACCGCGATGAAGGTCGGCATGGGCTCGGGCCTGACGGCGCTTATTGTCGGGCTGCAACCTGTGCTCACCGCGCTGTGGGTTTCATGGCGGTCTTCTGGCGATGCCAACCCGCAATCCAGGGTCAGTCCGCGGCAATGGGCCGGCCTGGCGCTTGGGCTGGGCGGCCTGTTGCTGGTGGTCTCGCGCAAGTTCGGGACAGGCCAGGAGGTCACCGCGCTGACGCTGGGCTGTACCGTGTTTGCCCTGTTCTGCATCACGGCCGGCACGCTCTACCAAAAACGCTTTGTCCAGCCCGCCGATGTGCGTACGGCCAATGCCATCCAGTTGGCGGCTGCCTTTGTGGTGACGTTGCCGCTGGCCTTGCTGCTCGAAACCGAAGCGGTCAACTGGAACATCCACTTTCTGGGCGCCATGGCCTGGTCGGTGCTGGCGCTTACGCTGGGCGGCAGCTCTTTGCTTTACCTTCTGATCCAGCGCGGCGCGGCGACATCCGTCACCAGCCTGCTTTACCTTGTTCCGCCCACCACGGCCCTGATGGCATGGGCGCTGTTTGGCGAGGCCATCACCACGGCCACGGTTGTAGGCACGGCGCTCACGGCGCTGGGCGTGAGCCTCGTGGTGCGTTCCGTGAGGCCGTCGCGGGCCGCGTAGTTTTCCAGGGTGCATCCTGGAATTGTGTGACCAGGTGGTCTATCAGCAGGCGGATGCGCCGGGGCTGGTCGGCGCGATAAGGAGCCAGCCAGTGGATATCGGCGTCGGGCATCGAATATGCCGGCAGCACGCGCACCAACTGACCGCAAGCCAGCTGCGGCGCGATGTCCCACAGGCTGCGCAGCATGATGCCGCGGCCTTCGAGGCACCAGTCACGCACCAGCTCGCCTGAATTGCTGGTCAGCGGGCCACGAACGCGTACCCTTACCGGCGCCTTGTCGCGTTCCCGGTTGAGCGACCAGACATCAAAGCGCTGGCCCGCGGCGTTGCCGTTTTCCCGCACGATCAGGCAGGCGTGGCTTTGCAGTGCCTCCAGGTCGGCGGGGGCGCCATGCTGCTTGATATAGCGGGGCGAGGCAACCAGTACACGCTGGTTGCGCGCCAGCCGCCGCGACACCCACTCTGCGGCCTGGCGGCCCTGCACCGACCACAGCCAGATGGCGCCGTCAAAGCCTTCATTGGCCAGGTCGGGCAGCCGTTCTGTGAGCTGCAACTGGATCTCGATGCGCGGATAGCGCTCCTGGAAGGCCGCCAATGCCGGCCCCAGCCACAGGCGTCCAAACCCGAAGGTGGCGGCCAGGCGGATCAAACCCGTCGGCTCGGCCTTGCGTTCCTGCAACTCCGACTCGAGCGCTATAAAGCCCTGTAGCAGAACCTGCGCGCGCTCGCATACGGTTTCTCCCTCGGCCGTGGGGCTCACACGCCGGGTGGTGCGCTGGAACAGGCGTTGCCCCAGTTGGGCTTCCAGCGCGGCGAGCCGCTTGGTCACCACCGGTGGAGCCACGTCCAGGCTGAGGGCGGCGGCGCTGAGACTTCCGCCATCGCGTATCGCCAAAACCAGCTCAAGGTCGCTGCGTTCCATTTATTCCTTAAAAGAAATAATCACTTGCCTCATTATTGCTTGAATCGGCGAGGTATCTTCTACAAAATCGATGCCAGGCAAACAGGCGGGCCCCATGCCCAACAGAAAGAGAAGGCAAAGGCTGATTGATGTTCGAAGGATTTTTCCAGCGCGATATTGAAGGGCCGGCCGGCAGGCTACGCATCTTGCAGGGTGGCAGCGGGGCGCCTTTGCTGCTGTTGCACGGCCATCCGCAAACCCATGTGATGTGGCACGCGGTCGCCGGCGAACTGGCCAAGGCTTTCTCCGTGGTCATGATGGATCTTCGCGGCTATGGGGATTCGGTTCGCGTGGCTGGCGGCGCGGACCACCAGGCTTATTCGAAGCGCGCCATGGCGCAGGATGCGGTGGCGGTCATGCAGGCCTGCGGGTTTTCGCGCTTCCAGGTGTTGGCCCATGACCGCGGCGCACGCGTGGCGCATCGCCTGGCGGCCGACCAACCCGATGCGGTGGAGCGCCTGATGTTGCTGGACATCGCACCCACACTCGCCATGTACGACAACACCTCGGATGCCTTTGCGCGCGCTTACTGGCACTGGTTTTTCCTGATCCAGCCGCCGCCTTTGCCGGAAGCGCTGATCGAATCCGATCCGGTGCGTTATGTGCGCAGTGTGATGGGTAAGCGCCATGCCGGTCTGGCCGCATTCGCGCCGGCCGCATTGGCCGAATACGAGCGCTGCGTGCAAATTCCCGGCACGGCCGCCAGCATCTGTGAAGACTACCGGGCCTCCGCCAGTATCGATTTGGTGCATGACCGCGCCGACGTCGCCGCCGGCCTGCGCCTGGCGCAGCCGCTGCGCGTGTTGTGGGGCGAGCATGGCGCGGTGGGCCAATGCTTCAAGGTGCTCGATCTCTGGCGCGAACGCGCGCGGGATGTGTCGGGCCTGGCCCTGCCTTGCGGCCACTACATCGCGGAAGAGGCGCCGGCGTTACTGCTGGCCGAAGCCCTGGCATTTTTCAAACCCTGAACCCTGGAACCCAAAGGAAGAACACCATGAGCAAGCACACCGGAAAAAAAAGAATCGCGGTCATCGCCGGCGACGGCATCGGCAAGGAAGTCATGCCCGAAGGCATACGCGTGCTGGAGTCCGCAGCCGTCAAGTACGGCATTGACCTGCAGTTCGACCATTTCGATTTCTCGAGCTGGGATTACTTCGAGAAGCACGGCAAGATGCTGCCCGACAACTGGAAAGACCAGATTGGCGGGCATGACGCGATTTACTTCGGCGCGGTGGGTTGGCCCGACAAGATCCCCGACCATGTCTCCCTTTGGGGCTCGCTGCTGTTGTTCCGCCGCGAGTTCGACCAGTACATCAACCTGCGGCCGGCTCGCCTGATGCCCGGCATCATCGCGCCCGTAGTGCGGCGCGACGGCAGCCCGCGCCAGCCGGGTGAAATCGACTTTTACATCGTCCGTGAAAACACCGAGGGCGAGTATTCGAGCATAGGCGGCAAAGCCTTTCCCGGAACCGAGCGCGAGTTTGTGCTGCAGGAATCGGTATTCACCCGTGTCGGCGTTGACCGCGTGTTGAAGTTCGCTTTCGAGCTGGCGCAATCCCGGCCCAAGAAGCACCTGACGAGTGCAACAAAATCCAACGGCATTTCGATCTCCATGCCTTACTGGGACGAGCGCGTGGCCGAGATGGCGAAAAACTATCCGGATATTCAACTGGATAAATTCCACATCGACATCCTCACCGCGCACTTTGTGCAGCGCCCGGATTTCTTCGACGTGGTGGTGGCCAGCAATCTGTTCGGCGACATCCTGAGCGACCTGGGCCCGGCGTGTACCGGCACCATCGGCATCGCGCCCAGCGCCAACCTCAATCCAGAGCGCAAGTTTCCTTCGTTGTTCGAACCGGTGCATGGTTCGGCCCCCGACATCGCCGGGCGCAACATCGCCAATCCCATCGGCCAGATTTGGTGCGGTGCAATGATGCTGGAATTCCTCGGCCATAAGGATGCGCATGACGGCATCCTCGCCGCCATCGAAAAAGTATTGAACCCCGAAAGTGGTGCGCCGCGCACGCCCGACCTGGGCGGAAAGGCCGGTACGACCGATGTCGGCAAAGCCGTCGCCCAGGCCCTGGCCGGGTTGTAAGTCCGTTCGAAAGCCGCGTTTTGTCAAGCATGAAAATTACACATCATGCTTACGATTAAGTCTGGAAAGCGCTGAAAAAACGTCTAGAATCCGCCTCCGCACGTTGTAAAAACTTGCTGCTGTATTGACAGGTTAGAAGTCCATGGCTCTAATTGGAAGCAGCAGAAAACCTGCACAAGCCGCTCCCGCTGACACCATCACCACAGTGTCCCGGGAGATATTTTTTAGAGACAACCAGATTAACTTTTTATCAACGAGGGGCTCCTTGTGAACAAGACTGAACTGATCGAGCACATTGCCAAGCATGCAGACATTTCCAAAGCTGCCGCCACGCGCGCGTTGGAATCCACGATTGGCGCTGTGAAAACAACCCTGAAAAAAGGAGGCTCTGTGTCTCTGGTGGGTTTTGGCACTTTCGCGGTGGGCAAACGTGCTGCACGCACCGGCCGTAATCCACGGACCGGCGATGCGATTAAAATCAAGGCAGCCAAGGTTCCGAAGTTCCGTCCGGGCAAAGCGCTCAAGGATGCTTTGAACTGACAAGAACGTTTGACGTGGGGTGCTTAGCTCAGTTGGTAGAGCAGCGCCCTTACACGGCGTAGGTCGGCGGTTCGAGCCCGTCAGCACCCACCACCCACGAGAAAAAAGGCGAACGAGGTTCGCCTTTTTTATTGGTGGCCCCGGCTTTGTCCGTTAGCAGTCGTACAGGAAATTCGAGATGTTTGATTTCGTTCGCAAGCACACCAAGATTGTCATGGTGCTGCTGTTTTTGCTGATTCTTCCGTCCTTTGTGTTGTTCGGCCTTGACGGCTACAACCGCTCCAAGGACCAGAGCGCGACGGTGGCCAAGGTGGACGGCAAAAACATCACCCAACCTGAGTGGGACCGTGCCCACCAGCGCGAGATGGACCAGCTGCGCAACTCCGTGCCCAACCTGGATCCGAAGCTGCTCGATTCGCCCGAAGCGCGCTACGCTTCCCTCGAACGGCTGGTGCGCGAACGCGTTGTTGCCGCCGCGGCTGAAAAGTTCAGGCTCACCACGAGCAATGAACGCCTGGCGCGCGAGCTGCAGCAAAGCCCCGAGATCGCTTCCTTGCGCCGCCCCGACGGCAGCCTCGACATGGAGCGCTATCGCCAGTTGCTGGCTGCCCAGGGCATGAGCCCCGAGATGTTCGAAGCCAATGTGCGGACCGACCTTTCGAATCGCCAGGTGATGGCCGGTGTAGGTGCCAGTGGGTTTGCCTCCAACTCCGCCGCCGACATTTCGCTGAACGCTTATTTTGAAAAGCGGGAAATCCAGCTGGCCCGTTTCAATGCGGCCGACTTCGCCGGCAAGCTGAACCCGACGGATGCTGAACTCGAACAGTATTACAAGGCCAACGAAAAGCTCTTCCAGGCGCCCGAGCAGGCCAGCATCGAATATGTCGTGCTGGACGTGGACAGTGTGGGTAAAAGTATCGCCGTCAACCCGGCCGACCTGAAAACCTATTACGAGCAAAACAGCCAGCGTTTTGAAGGTGAACGGCGTGCCAGCCACATCCTCATCGCATCCCCCAAGACCGCCCCCGCAGCTGACCGCGAGAAAGCCAAGGCCAAGGCGCAGGAGCTGCTGGAACAAGTGAAGAAGTCTCCCGACAGCTTTGCTGATGTGGCACGGAAGAATTCGCAGGACCCCGGTTCGGCGGCCAAGGGCGGCGACCTGGATTTCTTCGCACGCGGTTCCATGGTCAAGCCGTTTGAGGATGCCGTCTTCTCCATGAAAAAGGGCGAGATCAGCGATGTGGTCGAGTCCGAGTTCGGGTACCACATCATCAAGCTCACGGACACCAAGCAGCGCAGCTTTGAAGAGCTGCGCCCCGAACTTGAAGCCGCCATGAAAAAGCAGGAAGCGCAGAAGAAGTTCGCGGAATCCGCCGATGTCTTCACCAATACCGTGTATGAGCAGGCCGAAAGCCTCAAGCCTGCGGCGGACCGCCTCAAGCTGGAGATCAAGTCGGCGGCAAACGTGACACGCCAACCCCAGGTCGGTGCGATTGGCGTGCTGGCAAATGCGAAATTCCTCAATGCCTTGTTTGCGCCGGACGCGATCGAGAAAAAGCGCAACACTGAAGCCATTGAAGTGGGGCCCAGCCAGCTGGCTTCGGGCCGCATCGTGCAGTACGCACCGGCTCACACCCGACCCCTGGCCGAAGTCAAGGAGATCGTGCGCCAGCGACTGGTGGCCCAGCGTGCCGCCGAAGAAGCCCGCAAGGAAGGCGTGGCCAAGCTGGCCGCCTGGAAAGCCGCCCCCGCATCGGCAACGGGCTTGGGTGCGCCGGTCGTGGTGTCGCGCGAACAAACGCAGAAATTGCCGATCCCCGTGATCGACGCCGCGCTGCGCGCCGATGCCGGCACCCTGCCAGCTTTTGCCGGTGTGGACCTTGGAAACCAGGGCTATGCCATCGTCAAGGTCGAAAAGGTGATCCCCCGCGACGCGCCGGTTGAGGCGGCGATCAAGCAGCAGCGTGACCAATACGCGCAGTGGTGGACCTCGGCGGAAAGCCTGGCTTACTACAACAGCCTGAAAGACCGTTTCAAGGCTGAAATCCTGGTTCCCAAGCCCACACCGGCCAAGGCAAACCCGGAAGAAGTTGTGACCCAATAAAGAAGAGGCGGCTTTGCCGCTATAATGCAGAGTTCCGGTGGCTGTAGCTCAGTTGGTAGAGTCCAGGATTGTGATTCCTGTTGTCGTGGGTTCGAGCCCCATCAGCCACCCCAGTATTTGAAAATCCCGCGTGCCGCCTGGTACGCGGGATTTTTTTCTTGGGCCGCAGCCGGGCTGGCCTTGAGCAACTTCCGGTTCACAATTCGAAACCTGCATCGTTTCGGGGTGCGGCAAGATACAGGCCCTGGCAGCTGTTTCAAGCGGCTCACGGCTGCCTCGATCACTCTTCCCAAATCAGGCCCCCCGAATGTCCTTGGGGTGCATCCTTCAAGACAGGAATTCCTTGTTTCAGCCCTTCGGTCTTTCCGCTTCGCCCCGACAACAGGCATTGATGCGCGTGAAGGCAATTTGCCTGGGGGCGGTGCTGGCGGCGGCCGGTGCGTATGCGGCGGATACGTGGCTGACCATTACTGGGGATCCCGCCAACTCCGCGAGCCATTACATCCAGGTCAATGTGGCCGCCATCGAGATCAAGGAAGACCTGCGGCTCCTTCCTGTGCGCATCAACCGTGCGGCGCAATGGGCCCCGGCCGGCGAGAACCTTCAGTTCCGCTCGGTGGTGGCCGAGGTGCAGATCGACTGCACCCAGCAGATCGCCCGCTATGTAAAGGCGGCTTTTTATGCCCAGCCAGATTTTCGCGGACAGCCTTTCAGGATCACTACCTATGCCGGTGACGACATACGGCCGATGATCTTCAAGGACAGTGACGAGGATCCCAATGCGCGCATCGTCAAGGCCGCCTGCAGCGTCAAGAACGTGACCAACTGACAGGCGAGGTGGCGCTTGCGAGAGGCGCTCAGTTGACCATGACCAGCTTGCCCTTGACGCCGCGCGAGCCCATGTAGGCGTAGGCGGCTTTGAGCTCGGCCATGGGCATGGTGCGGTCTATCACCGGCTTGATCTTGCCGCTTGCGTACCAGCCCGCCAATTCGGCCATCATGGCGGCGTTTGCCTTGGGTTCGCGCTTGGCGAAGTCACCCCAGAACACGCCCACGATGGAGGCGCCCTTGAGCAGTGTCAGGTTGAGCGGCAGGGAGGGGATGGGCCCTGAGGCGAAGCCGACGACCAGGTAGCGGCCGCGCCAGGCGATGGAGCGGAAGGCCGGCTCGGCAAAGTCGCCACCCACGGGGTCGTAGATCACGTCCGGCCCTTTGCCTTCGGTCAGGGCCTTGATTTCATCGCGCAGGTTTTTGCTGCTGTAGTTGATGGTGGCGTCGGCGCCGATGGAGGTGCAGAGCGCGCATTTCTCATCGGTGGAGGCGGCGGCGATCACGCGCGCGCCGGCTGCCTTGGCAATCTGGATGGCGGCGGTGCCCACGCCGCCCGCCGCACCCAGTACCAGCACGGTTTCGCCGGCCTTCAGCTGCCCGCGGTCCATCAAGGCATGCCAGGACGTGGCGTAAATCATGATGAATGCGGCGGCGTCCACATAGGAAAAGCCCGGAGGCAGGGGCATGCACAAGGCTGCCGGCGCGATGGTATGGGTGCCAAAACCACCCGTACCCGAGAGGCAGGCCACGTTCTGCCCGACCTGCAGGTGTTTGACGCCTTCCCCCACGGCCTGGACGACGCCCGCGTACTCGGAGCCCGGCACAAAGGGCAGGGGCGGTTTCATCTGGTATTTGTTCTGCACGATCAGCAGGTCGGGGAAGTTCAGGCTGGCCGCCTTGATTTCAATCAGCACTTCGCCGGCCTTGGGCTGCGGTGTGGGCAGTTCTTTCCAGGTCAGCGCGTCCACGCCGGTGGGGTTTTCACAAAGCCAGGCTTGCATGAGATGTCTCCGATGGTGAGGTGTGAAGGCAGGGCGCCGAGAAAGCCATAAAGGCTGGAAAAGCCGGTAGCGGGCAAGGGGCTGCGCCTTGCTTGCATCATAGGCAAAGCGCGCGCCTTCGGCAGCCCTAAATACGCCCGGGCTGTCACGGTCGTGACCGTAAAATCCCCCTATGAAAATTCTCATCTGCAACGACGACGGCTACCAGGCTTCCGGCATCATCGCCCTCTACGAAGCGCTTAAAACCGTTGCAGATGTCGAGGTGGTGGCGCCCGAACACAACAACAGCGCCAAATCCAATGCGCTGACCCTGCATTCGCCGATGTACGTGCAGACAGCCGCCAACGGCTTTCGCTACATCAACGGCACGCCGGCGGACTGCGTCCACATCGCGCTGACCGGCCTGCTGGGCTACCGGCCCGACCTGGTGGTCTCCGGCATCAACAACGGCGCCAACATGGGCGACGACACGATTTATTCCGGTACGGTGGGCGCGGCCATGGAAGGTTATCTCTTCGGCATTCCGTCCATCGCTTTTTCGCAGACTGAAAAAGGCTGGGCCTACATCGATGTTGCGGCCAGGCGTGCGGCCGAACTGGTGCGGCAGCTGATTCCCTCATTGGAAAACGTGGCGGTGGGCGCGGAACCCACGGTCCCGCCCTGGCTGCTTAACGTGAATATTCCCAATCTGCCCGACGAAGAAATCCGCGGCGTGAAGGTGGCCCGGCTGGGGCGCCGTCATGCGGCCGAGCGCGTCATCATGCAGACCAGCCCGCGCGGTGAGACCATGTACTGGATAGGCGGCTCGGGGCCGGCGAAGGAAGCCGGTGAGGGCACCGATTTCTACGCGACCAGCCAGAAGTTTGTCTCCATCACGCCGTTGCAGGTGGACTTGACCGACCATGAGCGTCTGCCTTACTGGGCCCAGACCGCCGCCAAGCTGACCGAGCCCCGCTAAAGGCTTGACGACACATGAAACCCAGCATCAAGCCGCCGCTCAACCCCCTGACGACCAAGCCGGCCAAGGCCCCCGAAGGCGCAACGCGCCCGTCTTTTCCGGTTCGCCTCAAGCCCGATGCCGGAGTTCCCTCGGCTACCCGTCTGGCTTCCGGCAGCGCCCGCCCCGCGGTGAGTGCTGGCTCAAACGGCTTGAAGAAGCCCACAGCCGCACCTGCCGCGCGGCCAGGCGGTATCGGGCTGGATTCCCAGGCCGTGCGCGCGCGCATGGTGGCCAAGCTCGCGGCGCAAGGCGTTAGTGACGCGCAGGTGCTGGCGGCCATGGGCCAGGTGGAGCGGCATCGCTTTGTCGACTCCGCGCTCGTCAACCAGGCCTACGAGGACACCAGCCTGCCGATAGGGCTGGGCCAGACCATCTCCAAGCCCAATGTCGTGGCCCGCATGCTGGAGCTGCTGCGACACAATGCGGCGGGCGGTACGGCAAAATTGGGTCGGGTACTGGAGATCGGTACCGGCTGCGGCTACCAGGCCGCCGTGCTCAGCCATCTTGCGACGGAGGTTTACAGCATTGAACGGCTGCGCGGCCTGCACGATAAAGCCAGGGAGAACCTGCGGACTTTGCGCCTGCACAATGTGCACCTGCTCTTTGGGGATGGCATGATTGGTTATGCCAAGGGCGCGCCCTATGCGGCGATCATCGCGGCGGCAGGTGGCCAGGCCATCCCCGCAGCGTGGATAGACCAACTGGCCGTGGGCGGCCGCCTGGTGGCGCCCATGCAAACCGCCGGCGGCGCGCAGGCGCTGGTGGTGGTTGATAAAACCCGTCAGGGCCTCCAGCAGACCTTGCTGGAGGCCGTGCATTTTGTGCCTTTAAAATCGGGGACAAGCTAAGGCCAGGCGCCCACAGGAATGCAGGCCGGCATCCATGCGATAAGTCGATAAACCAGACAAGCCCTTTGGGTCTGTGGCCTGCGGACATATAGGCTCCATGGCTCAGGCAAGTCAGCAAGATTGAAGACGAAAGAAGCAATGAATCAAACCGTATGGTCGAACAGGGTCGCGGCCCTGCCTGCCACCCGCTCCATGCCCGGCAGGCTGGCCTTTTCGTGCATGCTTGCAGCCGTGCTGCTCGCGGCAGGTTGCGCTTCGCGTTCTCCCACCAACGCGCCGGTGGAAGATCGCGGGACCTTTGGGGGACGTCCGCAGCCGGGCTCAGTCGATTCCGGCAGTGTCAAACAACTTCCCGGTTTTGAGAACGCAGGCAAGCCCGGCTACTACACCGTAAAGCCCGGCGACACCATGATCCGCATTGGCCTGGAGAACGGCCAGAACTGGCGAGACATCGTGCGCTGGAACAACCTTGAAAACCCCAACATCATTGAAGTGGGGCAGGTGCTGCGCGTCGTGCCGCCGACCAGCGAAAACCCCCTGGTGGTGACCCGTCCGGTATCGCCGGGTTCGGCTCCTGCGTCCAGCACGCCGCCCGCGCAAGCCGCCAGTGCCGCCAAGCCCGCATCGGCACCTGCCAGCGCAAGCCCGGTACCCGCCGCAACAGCAAGTGGCGACGAAGACATCGCCTGGATCTGGCCGGCGCAGGGCACCATGGTGGCGGGCTTTGACGAAGCCAAGAACAAGGGCCTCGACATCTCCGGCAAGGCCGGCGATGCGGTGGTGGCCTCCGCCGACGGACGTGTGGTGTACGCCGGCGCCGGTTTGCGCGGCTATGGCAACCTGGTCATCCTCAAGCACAACAACACCTTCCTCACGGCCTATGCGCACAACCAGACACTGCTGGTGAAAGAAGACCAGAACGTCAAGAAGGGCCAGAAGATCGCTGAAATGGGCAACAGTGACGCGGACCGCGTGAAGCTTCACTTTGAAATCCGCCGCCAGGGCAAACCGGTGGATCCGGCCAAGTATCTGCCTGCCAAGTAAGCGCTTTGCGCTAGAAAAAAGCCCGGTGCATGCCGGGCTTTTTTGTTTGGCGCGGAGTTCCAAAGTGCATCCCTTTGGGGGGATGTCCGAAAAACGGTACTGCGTCCTGAGACAATTGAGGCATGACAGAAGAAAGCTCCATTCCGAAGCCGGACTATCCGCCAGACCTGCTCGAGGTCGAGTCGCTGGACATCGATGCCCAGGGTATTGCCCACAAGGCCGACCGCAAAGTGGTGTTTATCGAGGGCGCGCTGCCTTCCGAGCAAGTGACGGCCAATATTTACCGCAAGAAAAACAGCTTCGAAAAAGCCGTGGTGACAGCCATCCACCGCGAATCGTCCCAGCGCGTGCGCCCGGCATGCCCGCATTTCGGCCTGCATACCGGTGCCTGTGGCGGCTGCAAGATGCAGCACCTGCACGCGGGTGCGCAGGTGGCCGTGAAGCAGCGTGTGCTGGAAGACAACCTCCGGCACATCGGCAAACTCAAGGCCGACGGCCTGCTGCGGCCTATCGAGGGGCCGGCCTGGGGCTACCGTTACCGCGCGCGGCTGTCTGTGCGCTATGTGCGGAAAAAGGAAACCGTGCTGGTCGGTTTTCATGAGCGCAAAAGCAGCTATGTGGCCGATATGAACGAATGCCATGTGTTGCCCCGCCATGTCAGCGACATGCTGGTGCCGCTGCGCGAGTTGGTTGGCAGTCTGGACGCGAAGGAAACCGTGCCGCAGATCGAGCTGGCTTGCGGCGACGAGGTGACGGCCCTGGTGATGCGCCACCTGGAGCCTCTCAGCAATGGCGATGTGGCACGCTTGCGTGCTTTTGCCGCTGCCCGGCCAGGCCTGCAATGGTGGCTTCAGTCGGGCGGGCCGGATACGGTCAATCTGCTTGACTCTCCGACAGGCTCAGGACAGGCTCAGAATTTGAGTTACAGCCTTCCGGAATTCGGCATCACCATGCCCTTCAAACCGACCGATTTCACCCAGGTCAACCCGCAGATCAACCAGGTGCTGGTTTCCCGGGCCTTGCGCCTGCTGGCTGTGCAGCCCGATGAACGGGTGATCGACTGGTTCTGCGGGCTGGGCAACTTCACGTTGCCGCTGGCCACGCGCGCCCGGGAAGTGCTGGGCATCGAAGGCAGCGAAGTGCTGGTGGCACGGTCACGGGAGAATTTTGAGAAGAACCAGGCGGCGTCGCGGACTCGCGCAGCACTGGCCCCTACCCGTTTCGTGGCGCGCAATCTGTTTGAAATGACACCGGCCATGCTGGTCAAGGATGGCGCCGCCGACAAATGGCTGGTGGACCCGCCGCGTGAGGGTGCTTTTGAGCTGTTCAAGTCGCTGGCGGCTCTGCAGGAGCAGATCACGAGCGGTATACCCTGCGACGATGGCGAGCACCAGCAAAGCCTGTCCCTGGACGGCTGGACGCCACCCAGGCGCATTGTTTACGTGAGCTGCAACCCGGCCACCCTGGCGCGGGATGCGGGTGTGCTGGTCAGAGACGGTGCTTGGCGCTGCACGGCCGCAGGCGTGGTCAATATGTTCCCGCACACGGCGCATGTGGAGTCCATTGCGGTATTTGAGCGGACATAAAAAAAGGAGCCCGGAGGCTCCTTTTTTTCGAGGTGGCAACCTTAGTCCCTGTCGCCGCCAAAGATGCCCAGCAGAGCCAGCAGGCTCTGGAAGATGTTGAACAGGTCAAGGTAAATGGCGAGGGTGGCGCTGATGTAGTTGGTTTCGCCGCCGTCAATCACCTGCTTCAGGTCATACAGCAGGTAGGCGCTGAACACCGCGATGGCCAGGGTACTGATCACCGCCATCAGCATGGTGGAACCGACAAACACATTGATGACGGCCGCCACCAGGATGACCAGGGCGCCGGCAAAGAGCCATTTGCCCATGCCGCTCAGGTCGCGCTTGATGACCGTGGACAGGCTGGCCATCACGAACATCACGCCAGCCGTGCCGGCAAAAGCCGTCATGACCAGCGATGCGCCGTTGCTGAAGCCCAGCACCATGGCGATCAGGCGCGAGAGCATCAGGCCCATGAAGAAGGTAAAGCCCAGCAGTATGGGCACGCCGGCGGCCGAGTTCTTGGTCTTCTCAATCGCGAAAATAAAACCGAATGCAACGCCGAAGAACACGATCAGGCCCAAACCGCCCGTCAGTGAACGGGTGATGCCGGTCGCTACGCCCAGCCAGGCTCCCAACACGGTGGGCAAGAGGCTAAGGGCCAGCAACCAGTAAGTGTTGCGCAGGACCTTGTTGCGTTGCTCGACGCTTGTGGCAACGCCATAGTCGAGGGTTTGAACATTGTCAGTCATGAGAGTCGTCTCCAAGGCGCCAGCAAATGCGGGCAAGATTATTTTAGGGTCCATTGCCGTTTTTCCAGCCCGCACCCCCTACTTTTTGTAAGGGTTCTATAAGCTAATTTGGCGGCAATCGATGAGGAGCAGGGCCTTGAATTTGCGTATGCTCGGTGTCTTTGCCAATAAACCGGAATCCTGAAAGACCATGAAATCAAAAGCCGTGCTTGAATTCGCCGACGTCAAAACCATCGCAGCCGCTGCCGAAGCGGAAGCCCTCAAGAACAACTGGGCCGTGACCATTGCCATCGTCGACGACGGCGGCCACCTGTTGCACCTGCAGCGCCTGGACGGCGCGCCGCCGATCTCCGCGCACCTCGCGCCCGCCAAAGCCAACACCGCAGCCATGGGTCGACGCGACAGCAAGATCTATGAAGATGTCATCAACGGCGGCCGCATGTCCTTTTTGTCGGCGCCTTACCTGGAAGGCATGCTGGAAGGCGGCGTACCCATCATGAAGGATGGCCAGTGCATTGGCGCAGTGGGCGTGAGCGGTGTGAAATCGAGCGAGGACGCGCAGATCGCACGTGCCGGCATGGCCGCCATCGGCCTTTGAAGCCCGCCTGCCAGGGTATGAAAAAAGCCGACCACTGGGTCGGCTTTTTGTTGGCGTGAGATGAAGCGAGATGAAGTGAGATGAACGGCATCGAAAAAAAGCCTGGCTAAACAACTCCGGAGAGTCGGTGGCTGGCCAAAAACGACCTTGGGAGCTTGGTAGCCCCGGATCGCCCCACGATGAAACTGAAACTCTCGATGAGAAAACTGTGCTGAAGCCTTTGCGCCTGGGCTTATTTGGTCAGGATCAATTTACCGAGGCGCGTGGCCTGCAGCCGGTAGGTCGATCCGTTGTGGTTGATTTCCACGGCTCTCTGTCCACGCAGGATCTCCGTGCTGTTGACCGTCGCCGCTGGACTGCCCTTGCCGCCCGAAGCGGTCTCTGTTTGCACGGTCGTGCGGGCAGGAAGGCTCAAGGTGTTGGAAGGGGGCATTGCGAGGGGCATGGGTTAAACCGGTTTGCGTTTCGTTGAGTTAATGATAACCATTCTCATTTAAAAGTCAAGCAGGTTTGGGCAGCGAAGAGTTTTCTTTTTGTATCAAACGGCGGAGTCTGCCGCCGCATCAGGCTGGCAGGCCTTGTGATGGGCGGATCAGTTCTTGGGCTCGGTGATGAAGCCGATCTTGCGCAAGCCAGCTTGCTGCGCGGCCGCCATGGCCTGCGCCACCCGTTCGTAGCGAACCGACTTGTCGCCCCGGATGTGAAGCTCGGGCTGCGGGTTCTGGGCCGCTGCGGCCTTGAGCTGGGTGCCCAGCTCTTCGTCGGTGATCTTGGTTTCGTTGATGAAGTAGCTGCCTTCAGCGTCCACGCTCAAACGAACCGTTTCCGGTTTGATATTCTGCGCTTCGTTGGAAGCGCGCGGCAGGTCGATATTGACGGAATGCTTCATCACGGGAACTGTGATGATGAAGATGATGAGCAGCACCAGCATGATGTCCACCATGGGCGTCATGTTGATCTCATTCATCACGTCGTCGCTGTCGTCTTGGGTTCCAAAGGCCATGGTGCTTCTCGATCGCTGGGTAGGGTCCCCTGCGTCAGCTCGGGGGCCGGATGGTTGGGGGCGTTCAGGCCTTTTTCATGGCCACGACGTTGGCCGGGCCGCCGGCACTCGCACTCACGCGGGCGCCGGTCACGAAGTAGGCGTGCAGGTCATGCGCGAAGCGGTTGAGCTTTTGCAGCACACCCTTGTTGCCGCGCACCAGCGCGTTGTAGCCCAGCACCGCGGGAATGGCCACCGCCAGGCCCAGTGCCGTCATGATCAGCGACTCGCCGATGGGGCCGGCCACCTTGTCGATGGTTGCCTGGCCGGCCGCGCCTATGGACAGTAGCGCATGGTAGATACCCCACACGGTGCCGAACAGGCCCACAAAGGGTGCGGTCGAGCCGACGGAGGCCAGGATGGCCAGGCCGGACTGCAGCTTGGCGGTGAATTCATCGATGGCATTACGCAGCGTGCGCGTAACCCAGTCGCTCACGTCCAGGGCGTCATGCAGGTGCGCCTTGGTATTGCGGTGGTGCAGGGTGGCTTCGCGGCCTTCCAGGGCCAGCTGGCGGAAGGGGTTGGTGGGGTCGCCGCCGAGCTTGGTCAGGCCGGCCGCGAAGTCTTCGCTGTGCCAGAAGTCTTCGGCCGCGCGGGCGATCTTCTTGAATTTGATGAGGTCCAGCGACTTGATGATGATGACCATCCACGAGGCCAGCGACATCACCAGCAGCAGCACGGCCACCGACTTGGTGACGATATCGCCCTGGCTCCAGACATTGGCAAGGCCGAATTGGGAATTCATGAATCAATACTCCAAGGTTCAAAAAGATTTCGCTCAGTCGTCCAATCAGTCTTTCAATGTCCAGTTGATCGGAACATTGAAAGGCATCGCTTCGGGAACGCCATTTCGTTTACCCGGCACATAGCGCCAGCTCATGACGGCGTCGTAGGCTGCCTTGTCGAGGCGGGAAAAACCGCTTGAGCTCACGAGTTCGGCGCGCTGGGCTTTTCCGTCGACGCCTATCCATACCTTGTAGGTCACCTTGCCTTGTTCGCCCATGCGCCGGCTGATGGACGGGTAGACCGGCGTCGGGTTTTGCAGGTAGTCCGCATCGCTTGAAGGCAGTTGCACAACCGGTGGCCCGGGTGGTGCCGCAGGCGCCGCGGCCACAGGCGCGGGCGGCGAGGGCGGGGTTACGACGCCCGTCGGCGCGTTGGGGGAGGGTGCCGGGTCGGGAATGGCCAGAGGCTGGGGTGCCGGCAGCATGGGCGCTTTCGCGACGGGCTTTTTCTGCACGGCCGGTGTCGGCGGCGTGGGGGGGACGGGCTCCACCTTGGGGGCAGGGGGGCTAATGAACTGCGTCAGGATTTCCGCGGGCACCACGACTTCCGCGGCGCGCATCAGCAGGCCGCTTTGCAGTGCCCAGATGAAGCCGATGTGCAAGGCGACCACCACCAGCGCGATCACGGCATTTCGGCTCAGCGGCTGGCGCGGCGCTGGTGGGCGCGGGGCGGTGGAGAAGGTGGCGGTCATCGGGGATGGCGGATGGGGCAAAGGCCGCGCGCGCGGCCGGTTCAATCAGTGTTTGAGCAAAATCAGCGGCGGAAGATCCACCACGCGGAAACAATCACCAGGACCAGGCTGGCGGGAAGCGCTGCAATCAGGCTTGGGGTGAATGTTGCAAGATGTTCCATGTGCTGCCTTCCTGCGCGTGGCTGGCGAGCTTGATGTTGGCCGTCGGGCAACTGGTGCTGCACTGCGCGACCACGTCACGGGCGCAGCCTTCGCATTGGCCGCATTGGGTGGCCACGCCGAGTTCGAACTGGATTTCATCAAAGCCCAGACCCGCACGGGCATGGCGGGCGATTTCGCGGTCGGAGATACGGCGGCAGACGCAAACAATCATGGACGGGTTTGGCTGGGGATTGATTCAATCGGTGTGGTGATTATAAATGCGAATCTGTCGCATTTGCAATCTTGGGCAGGTTTATTTTCCCAGCCACCATATCCGGCATCGCCAGCCGTGGGTTGCCTAGCCTCAAGCCAGCATTTGGCCCCAAAAAATGGGCTTCGAATGCTATGAATTTTGTAGTTCAGGCCTTGGCCTAGCCACGATTCGCGTGGCCAGGGGAGCGTCGAGGACGTCGAAGAAGCCCTGGAAACCTGAGCCTAAACCTCAGCCCACATGCGCAGCAGGTTGTGGTAGCAGCCGGTCAGCCGAACCACTTCCGGGCTTTCGGCGGCACCTTTGGCAGTGCTTTCCACCTCTTTCTGGCGCAGGGAGGTGATGGCCATGTCCATTTCGTACAGAAGCCGCCGCTGGGCATCGGAGCGAACCATGCTTTCGATCCAGAAAAAGCAGGCCAGCCGCTCACCGCGCGTGACCGGCTCGACTCGGTGTACGGATGTTCCCGGGTACATCACGAGGTCACCGGCGTCGAACTTGATGCGCTGCTCGCCGTAGGTGTCCTGCACCACCAGTTCGCCGCCGTCGTAGCTTGCCGGGTCGCTCAGGAACAGCGTGCAGGAGATGTCGGTGCGCACGTGGCGCGCGGTCGCGGCATGTGTACGCACGGCGTTATCGATATGGTTGCCGAAGTTGTTGGCGTCGCCCCCATAGCGGTTGAACAGCGGCGGGTAGACCGATTTGGGCAGTGCGCCGGTGACGAACATGGGGTTGCGGGCCAATGCTACCGAGACGATATGGCGCGCCTGCTGGGCAGCCGGCAGCTCTTCAGGCAACTGCAGGTTGTTCTTGACGGCACCGCTTTGGCTGCCGGCCGTGATGCGGCCGTCGGCCCAGTCGGCGCCCAGGATCAATTGGCGGACCTGCGCGAGTTCGTCGGGCTGGAGGGCTTGATGAATGCGAAGCAGCATGGAGACATCTCCGAAAAGATCGCTGAAATGAAAAAGGCACCCGGAGTATCCCCCAGGTGCCTTAAACCGTGAACAGGTTCTAAAACCTTGAAAATTCTCGCTTTGAATCAGAACTTGCTGGTCAGCGTCACGCGCACGCTGCGTGCGTCGCCAGGCGCGGCGAAACCGCGGTACAGCGTGTTGTAGTAGACCTTGTCAAACAGATTGTCGATGTTCAGCTTGAGCGTGTTGCCCTGGCTGATACGGTATTCCACCAGCGCGTCGGCCTTCACGTAGCCTGGCGCGCGATTGGTACTGGCCACGCTGTTGGCCGGCTTGTTCTGGCTGACCGCGGTAAAGCCGCCCCCAATGCGCCACTTGTCGCCGATGCGGTAAGTGGTGAACAGGGTAGCCTGGCGGCTCGGGCTCAGGCCCGGGTTTTCGCCGACTTCGGCAAGTCCGGCGGCATTGGAGCCCGACTTGTCGATCTTCGCCTTGAGGAAACCAATGCCCGCGAAAACATCCCACTGCGGCGTGATGCGGCCGGCGATCTCGAATTCGAGTGCGTCGGTGTGGCGCTTGCCGGACAGGAGGTAAGAGTTGTTGGCGGTGTCAATGTCCGTATTGCGTTCGTTGTATTTCTCGGTGCGTGCCAGGGCCGTACGGAAAGACAGGTCGCCGCCGTAGAGTTCCCACTTGGCGCCGATTTCCATGTTGCGGCTGCTCTCGGGCGGGGTGTTGGCCGATTGCGGGTCGAACTGGTAGAGGTCGCCCGAGGTGTTGAAGGAGGTGCCGTAGGCGGCGTAATAACTCACTTCCTCCGTCGGTTGGAACATCACGCCCAGGCGTTTGCTCAGCAGCGTGTCGGAGCGGCTGAGAGGGGTGTTGTTGGGTGCCGCATTTCCTGCGCGGTCGAAGTCACCGCGGAAATTGTCGATCCGGAGCCCGCCTACCAATTTCCAGTATGGCGTGAGGTCAATGGTGTCCTGCGCGTAAAGGCCCAGTGTGGTGGCTTTGAATTGTGTTGCAACACGCTCCGTGAGATTGCCGCTGATGCCCGTGCTGATCGGGTTGCCAACCGTGGTGGACGGCTTGGCCGCGAGCGCATTGGTAATGAACGGGTAGGTGGATCGGCTGGAGTTTTCAACCGCATATTCGGCGCCCACCAGGATGCTGTTTTTGCGCCCGAACCAGTTGGTGCTTGTCAGGTAATCCGTCTGCAGGAAGGTGTGATGCTCCTTGCCCGACTTGGAGTTGTTGCCGCGGTTGACCACCGTATTCGGATTCAGGTTGAAGATCGTGGTGCCAGCGGCGAAACTGGACTGCGTGGCCCACATGGCGCGTGAGTAGTAGCCGTCGCGCAGCGTGGTTTTCAGGCTGCTGCCATCCGCCCAGCGATGCGTGTGCGACAGCGTCAGCGCATCGGCCTTGTCATTCTGGAAGTCGGTGTTCAGGCCGTACCAGTACTGGTTGGTTGGCGAAGGCGCAGGGCGGCTGTTGAGCCACGCAAAACCCCAGTCGGGCTTGTCGTTGTAGTGCAGGTGGTAGTAGCTGATTTCGAATTCGTTCGCCGTGCCGATGCCGAAGCGGTAGTCCAGCGCCAGACCGCGGCGATGGGTGGATGCGCTGGCGTTGTCACCGCGGCCATCACCGTCGGTGGCCATGGCGTTGATGCGCAGAGCCGCATCGTCGTCCAGCTTGAAGTTGAAGTCGCCCTGGTAGCGCTGGTAGCCCTTGGTGCCGACGGTGGCGTTCACCTCGTGTTCGGTGATCAGGCGCGCCTGCTTGCTGACCTGGTTGATCACGCCGCCGGTGGAGCCGCGGCCGAACAGCATGGAGGCTGCGCCGCGCAGCACTTCCACGCGCTCGGTGTTGAAGTTGTCGCGGTTGTATTGCGCGATGTCGCGCATGCCATCCAGGTAAATGTCGCCTGCCGCGCTGAAGCCGCGCAAGCGGATGTTGTCGCCGACACGGCCGCCTTCGCCGGCTTCAAAAGTGATGCCAATGACGTTTTCGAGCGCGCTTTTGAAGCTGTCCTTGCCCTGGTCGTGCATCAGCTTTTCATTGACGACAGTCAACGACTGTGGGATGTCCTTGGCCGGCACAGGCATCTTGCCGACGCTGGTGATGCCGCTCTGGTAGGTCTGGTTCTCGCGGTCGCGGGTTCCGGTCACCGTCACGGGCGCCAGGGTCTTGCCCTCGGCCTGCGTGGCGGTCGTGGTGCTTGCGGCGGCGGGAGCGGGGGTGACGCTTTGCGCCCATCCGGACACCGACACTGCCAGCATCAGCGCGCCCAGCGGCAGCAGGGCTTTGTCGGATGAGGCGGCGGAACAGGCCGTTGGTGCGGCGAGAGCGGCGAAGCTGTTGGTACCGGCGTTGCGGTTTTTCTTATTGCGCGCAGATCGTGCGGCGCGAGCGGACGGGTGTGCCAAGATGGCCTCCAAGCAGGGCCCAGCCTGTGGCAGGCGGGCCGGGGTTCAGGAAAAAGCTTGGCTGGCTCGAAATCACCGGGAGGGACGCGAGTTGGCTGGCGCGAAGTTCGCCCGAAGTTTATCCCAAATGATAATGATTCGTAATATCTTGTGTCGAAATGACCAAGAACCGCTGGAATGGGGCCCGGTTTTGTCGCAAAAATGCCAAGGGACAAGTTCAGGGCCGTCCCAGGTGGTCGTGAAAGAGTGGCAAAGGGGCGGAAAAGATAAAGTTCGTCGAAACAAAAACGGGGCCCGCAGGCCCCGTTTTTGTTGGTGGGCACCGAGCCGCGAAGCTGGGCGCGGTGTTGCGGATCGTCTAGCTGATTTCGCCCATCTGGCTTTGCAGGTAGTTCTGCAGGCCAACCTTGTTGATCAATTCAATCTGGGTTTCCAGGAAGTCGATGTGCTCTTCGGTGTCGTCCAGGATTTCCTGCAGCAGGTCGCGCGAGACATAGTCGCGCACGCTTTCGCAGTGGGCGATGCCGTCCTTGATCGTTGCCTGCGCGCCGGTTTCGGCTTTGAGGTCGCAGTTCAGGGCTTCGGGCACGTCCTCGCCGATCATCAGCTTGCCCAGATCCTGCAGATTGGGCAGGCCGTCGAGCATGAAGATACGGTCCATTAGCTTGTCGGCGTGTTTCATCTCGCCGATGGACTCTTCGTATTCTTTCTTGGCCAGCTTGTCCAGGCCCCAGTGCTTGTACATGCGGTAGTGCAGAAAGTACTGGTTGATGGCCGTCAGTTCATTCTTGAGCTGTGCCTGCAGGTGGGCAATGACCTTCGCGTCGCCTTTCATGGGAATTCCTTATCGTTGTAGTGTGGATCGCCCATTGTTACTGGCCGCAGCCCACAACTCAAGCATTCCCCTGTTGGTGCGGTCTGCTTGCGTTTGATTGTGAGAACCGTTCGTATTGCTGCGGGGCCGGCTCAGCGCTCGGCGAAGGCGCGTTCCACCACGAAGTGGCCGGCATGCTGCATATTGCCTTCTACAAGGCCCTGGGCTTCCAGCATGGCCTTGATATCGCGCAGCATATCGGGGCTGCCGCACAGCATCAGGCGGTCGTTGTCCGTAGAGATCGCCGGCAAGCCGAGGTCGCTATAGAGTTTGCCCGACTGCATGAGTTCGGTGATGCGGCCTTCGTTGCGGAAGCGCTCGCGCGTCACGGTGGGGTAGTACATCAGCCGGCCACGCACGAGTTCACCCAGGAATTCGTGTTCATGCAGTTCATGCTCAATCAGGCCGCGGTAGGCCAGCTCGGCGCTGGTGCGGCAACCGTGTACCAGCACCACGCGCTCAAAGCGCTCATAGGTGTCGGGATCTTTGATCAGCGAGAGAAAGGGCGCCAGGCCCGTGCCGGTGGCCAGGAGCCACAGCGTCTTGCCGGGCAGCAGGTTTTGCAGCAACAAGGTGCCAGTGGGTTTGCGGCCCACCAGGATGTCGTCACCGGGCTTCAGGTGTTGCAGCCGCGAGGTCAGCGGGCCGTTGGCCACCTTGATGCTGAAAAACTCCAGCTGGTCCTCATGGTTGGCGCTGGCCACGCTGTAAGCGCGCATCAGCGGCTTGCCGTCCACGGGCAGGCCGATCATGGTGAACTGGCCGTTAACGAAACGAAAGCCGGGGTCGCGCGTGGCGGTGAAGCTGAAGAGCGTATCGGTCCAGTGGTGGACGGAAATAATGCGTTCGGTGTTAAAGGCGCTCATGAGAAAAAGAAGGAAGGAAAGAAGAAAAAGTAGTTTGGACGACAAGAGGGCAGGAGGCCCGCCGCGCACTCCTTCAGTTCAGCCCTCAGATCGTGCGTGAGCAGCCTGGTATTTTATCGCCTGCGCGAAGCCGCCGTCCGCAGTCGCTGTGACGCCATGCCGGCGCCGAGGTCTCATCGCTCATTAACGCCCGGCTGGGGCGCGTGGCACCCATGCGAACCATGCCATCACGGCAACAGGCAGGCCCAGGCTCAACCAGGCCCACCAGTCGCCCCAGCCATCGGAGACCAGAGCGCTCAGCAAGCCGCTGGCGCTGAGCAAGCCCAACACCAGCGGCCAGCGCCACAGGCGCCAGAAAGAGTTGGTGGCCGCGCTCATGCGGTACCGCCCTGCGCTTTGTGGGGAATGGCGCGCGGCTCTGGCGTATCTGTCCCAGCAGCCGGCTTCGTTGCCGTGGCCGGGTTACGGCGCTTGAGCCACAGGTACAGGCCGCTGCCCAGCACGATGATGGTGGCGATATCCAGCAGCGCCCAGAGAATCTGCATGGGCATGCCGCCGTAGTCGCCGAAATGCAGCGGCTGCGATACCAGCAGCGCCGTGAGGTACCAGGGCAGCGGCGGGCTGGCGGTGAGCGCGTTGGTACCTGCGTCTACCAGCACCGGCTTGAGCAGGCGCGAGTTGAAAGGCTCGTTGCCGCGCAGAAATATCGTGTAATGGTGCGGGCTTGAAAACGTCGTGCCCGGAAAGGCGATGAAAGCCATCCTCATGTCGGGTGCGAGCGCCGTGGCCGACGATGCGGCCTGTTGCACCGAGGCCAGGCGCTCCGGCGGTTTCTGTCCCTGGTAGGGGGCCAGCAGGGCGCTGAGCTGGTCGTACTGCCAGTATTTGATCACCAGGTCGGCCCAAGTATTAATCATGCCGGTGGCGCCCACGGTAAAGGCCCATGCCAGCGTCACGATGCCCAGCAGGTTGTGCAAGTCCAGCCATCTGGCGCGTGGCCTGTTTTGCCGCACGGCGCCGAAGTCCAGCTTGCGCATGAGGGGCGCGTACAGCACCACGCCCGAGACAATCGCCACCAGCAGCAAGAGACCCATGAAGCCCAGGAAAAGCTTGCCAGGCAAGCCGGCGAACAGGTCCACATGCAGCTTGAGCATGATGTACATAAAGCCTTCGTCGAACTTGGGCTCGGCCAGCACCGCGGCGGTGCGCGCATCGACGGCGACGGTCTTGTTGCCGGCCTCCGAAGTCGGCGTGTCGCCAAACGTCACGTACCAGAAGCGTTCGTCGTCGATCTCGTGCGAGGCGAACATGGGTACCTTGTTCGGGTGCAGCGCCTGGGCCGCCTGCATCACCTTGTCGAGGCTGACGCGCGGCATGTCCCTGGGCAGCTCGGGCACTTCCACCTCAGTACCCAGCAGGTGGCCGATCTCATGGTGAAAAATCAGCGGCAGCCCTGTCAGGCACAGCAGCAGCATGAAAATGGTACAGACCAGGCTGCTCCATTTGTGGATCCAGGTCCAGGCTTTGACTTTGCGGCTGTTCAGCATGGTGCTCCTTTGCCTTCCAGGAACGTGACAGCCCGGGGGCGGATGGTGAACGGAGCCACGCGTGTGGCGTGCGGCAAATGCAGGCAGGGCAAGTCAAAACTCCGAAGGGGCGCCGGGAAACTGGCGTGCACGCGGCGGCTCCGATGCGCAACGGTGGCGCGGTGTCAGGAGTCGTGAGTCCGCGGGCAGGTTGTTGGCTTGCTGCGCCCGGCAGCGCGAACGGCTGCTGGGATGTCTGGCTAGCGGGGGAGGGGCAGCGAACTATATCACCGATGAGAGTAATTCTCATCTGAAAAGACGGTAGGGCTCGTGCGGTTTTTGCCGGACCTTCTTCGATAGCGCGCAAAAAAGCCGCCCGGTTGGGGGGCCTTTTTGCGCTCAGCGCTTCAGCGCTTCAGCGCTTCGTGGGCTTATTTCGCGGCAATGGGGCTGCGGATCAGGTAATCGAAAGCACTGAGGGCCGCCTTCGCGCCTTCGCCGGCCGCGATGATGATCTGCTTGAAGGGCACAGTCGTCACGTCGCCGGCCGCGAACACGCCGGGCACCGAGGTCTGGCCCTTGGCGTCGACGATGATTTCACCGTGCTTGGACAGCTCGACGGTTCCCTTGAGCCAGTCGGTGTTGGGCACCAGGCCGATCTGGATGAACACGCCTTCAAGCGCCACGGTTTTCAGCTCGCCGCTGGCGCGGTCCTTGTAGACCAGGCCGTTGACCTTCTGGTCGCCGGTGATCTCCGTGGTCTGCGCATTGGTGATCACCGTGACGTTCGCCAGGCTGTTCAGCTTGCGCTGCAGCACCGCATCAGCGCGCAAAGCGGTGTCATATTCGATCAACGTCACATGGCCCACGATGCCCGCCAGGTCGATGGCCGCTTCGACGCCCGAGTTGCCGCCGCCTATGACGGCCACGCGCTTGCCCTTGAACAGCGGCCCGTCGCAGTGCGGGCAATAGGCCACCCCCTTGTTCTTGAACTCGTGCTCGCCGGGCACGTTGATGTTGCGCCAGCGCGCGCCGGTTGAAATCACGATGGACTTGCTCTTGAGCGACGCGCCGTTTTCAAGCTGGACTTCGATCAGGTTCTTGTCCGGTCCGCTGTTCGGTACCAGCGCTTTGGCGCGCTGCAGGTTCATGATGTCCACGTCGTAGTTGCGCACGTGTTCTTCCAGCGCGTGGGCGAATTTCGGCCCTTCGGTTTCCTTGATCGAAATGAAGTTCTCGATGCCCATGGTGTCCAGCACCTGGCCGCCGAAGCGCTCCGATGCCACACCGGTACGAATGCCTTTGCGCGCGGCGTACACAGCCGCGGCGGCGCCGGCCGGGCCGCCACCGACGATCAGCACGTCGAAGGCATCCTTGCCGTCTATCTTTTTGGCTTCGCGCTCGACACCGCTGGTGTCGATCTTGGCGAGGATTTCCTCCAGGCTCATGCGGCCGTTTCCGAACATGGTGCCGTTGAGGAAGACCGTGGGCACGCCCATGATCTCGCGCTCTTTCACTTCGTCCTGGAAGGTGCCGCCCTCGATCATCGTGGTCTTGATACGCGGGTTCTGCACCGCCATCAGGTTCAGGGCCTGCACGACATCGGGGCAGTTGTGGCAGGTCAGCGAAACATAGACCTCGAAGTCGAAGTCACCGTCAAGCGCGCGGATCTGGTCCAGCACGGCCTGCTCGACCTTGGGCGGGTAGCCGCCGACCTGCAGCAGCGCCAGGATCAGCGAGGTGAATTCATGGCCCATGGGCAGGCCGGCAAAACGCGGGCCATGGTTCTCGCTGGGGCGGTTGATGGAAAACGATGGCTTGCGGTGGTTGTCGTCGCGGCTTTCGGTCAGCCTGACCAGCGGCGAGGCCTCCGCGACGTCCTTGAGCAACGACAGCACTTCGCCGGAAGCTTCGCTGTCGTCGAGCGAGGCAACGATTTCAATCGGCTGCGTGGCGCGTTCGAGGTAGCTTTTCAATTGAGCTTTGGTGGCGTCGTCGAGCATGGGGGACTCACTTTCAAGGGAAAAACGGGTTCAAAAGGGAACAAAAAAGCCCGAGGCGGCACACGCGTGCCTGGCCCCCGGGCCTTTGTCAGCAAGGCAGCAGGGCTGCTTTGAGGCTTTTAGATCTTGCCAACCAAGTCGATGGACGGGGCGATGGTCTTGGCGCCTTCGTTCCACTTCGCGGGGCAGACCTGGCCGGGGTGAGCGGCGGTGTACTGGGCTGCCTTCAGTTTGCGCAGGGTTTCCTTGACGTCGCGTGCGATCTCGTTGGAGTGCACTTCGGCGGTCTTGATGACGCCTTCGGGGTTGATCACGAAGGTGCCGCGCAGTGCCAGGCCTTCTTCGGGGATGAACACGTCAAAGGCCTTGGTCAGCGTGTGGGTGGGGTCGCCCACCAGCGGGAACTTCGCCTTGCCGACTGCGGGCGAGGTTTCGTGCCACACCTTGTGCGAGAAGTGGGTGTCGGTGGTCACGATGTAGACCTCAGCGCCGGCTTTCTGGAATTCAGCATAGTTGTCGGCGGCATCTTCGACTTCCGTGGGGCAGTTGAAGGTGAATGCGGCCGGCATGAAGATCAGGACCGACCATTTGCCCTTCAGCGATTCGTCTGAAACGTCGATGAACTTGCCATTGAGGAAAGCTTGGGTCTTGAAAGGCTGGACTTGCGTGTTGATCAGGGACATCTAGTTGGATTCCTATAGGTGATTAAAAAAGGCTAAAAACTTGCCGGCGAGTCAATAGTATATCGCTTTTAAATTGCTTTAAACGATTGATATTGACTATTGATTGAATAGGCATGGCGCTCATGCTCAACCGCTCATCCTGTTCGCTCTCCGTGACTTGATAGTGACGGATTAATGCTGGATTTCAGAGGGGGGAGACGCACCAGCGCGGTTACTTCGTGGATTATTTTGCATCCAAATGTTGCGAATGAGAACAATTCGCATATACTGCGGTCTCTTCTGAGCCAGCCACAAGTGACCGGAGCCGAAAGGCGCTTCCAGTTGCCGCAGCAAGCCCTCCAAACCTTTTTATTTTGGGCTTGCATGACTTCCTCCATCCATTCTTCCTCACGCTTCGCGCTGCGCGAAATCTCCCTGCTGGTCGCCTTGGCCTGGGGCTCCAGTTTTGCCGCGCAGGCACAAACGGTACCTGCCGCAATGCAGGTTGCCGCCCTCAAAGAAATCGTCGTCAGCGGCTCGCGCAATGAGCAATCGGTTGAGGATATTCCGCAAACCATCGACGTGATCAACGCCACCGATATCGAGCAGGGGCAGATCCGGGACATCCGCGATGCGGCCAAAAACATCCCCAATGTGTCCGTGCGCCGTGCACCCGCGCGCTTTGGCCTGGCCCAGGGCGATACCGGCCGCGAAGGCAATGCTGGTTTCAATATCCGCGGCCTTGACGGCAACCGCGTGCTGATGCTCGTGGACGGCATCCGCATTCCGCGCAGCTATGCCTTCAGCCCCAACTCCTTCGGGCGCGACAGCGTCTCCATCGACCTCATCAAGCGCATTGAAATCGTCAAGGGGCCAGCCTCCGCGCTGTATGGCTCCGACGGCATTGCCGGCCTGGTCAACTTCATCACCAACGAGCCGGACGATTACCTGCGGGACGGCAAGTCCTTCGGCGGCCGCGCATCCATCGGCTACAGCGGCGACAACAGCGAAACCTCCACCAGCGGAACGATCGCCGGCCGCGTCAACGAGGTGCTGGCCTGGCAACTGAACCTGGCCACCAGCAGCGGCAAGGAACTGAAAAACCGCGGCGACAACAGCGGCACGGGATTCACCCGCACGGCGCCGAACCCGCAAAGCGACAAGACCAACTCCCTGCTGGCCAAGGTCATGCTGACGCCGACCTCTTCGCAAAAACACGTTATCACCTTCGAGCACGTCGACAAGAAGAGCGACTACAACCTGCTGACAGCGCGTTCGGCCACAGTGCTGGACTCCTACTCGACCGGCAAGATGGACCGTGACCGTTTGACCTGGGATGCGAAGTACAAGGTGGGCGCCGCGCTGGCTGACAACATCCAGACGGTGCTCAGCTACCAGGACGCGAAGTCCAGCGACTACACCTATGAGCGGCGCACGGCGCTGCCGCAGGAGCGCGTGCGCGACACGACCTACAGCGAGCGCACCCTGCAAGCCGGCATCCAGGCCGACAAGACCCTGCGCATGGGCGCCGACTCGGCGCAGAAGATCACCTACGGCCTGGACCACACCAGCGCCGACATCGAAAACCTGCAGACCGGCCTCGTGCCGCCCGCCGGCGAAACCTTTCCGCTCAAGCGCTTTCCCGATACCAAGGAAACGGCCACAGCCTTTTATGTGCAGGACGAATTCATCCTGGGCGACTGGAGCGTGACGCCGGGCGTGCGCGCCGACAGTTTCAAGATCGACGCGGCGCAGGCCGGCTTCCCGGTGCCCGCAGTGTCGATGTCGGGCTCGGCCATATCGCCCAAGCTGGGCGTCATTTATCGCGCCACACCACAATGGAGTTTCTTCGGCAACTATGCCAGCGGCTTCCGCGCGCCCAATGCGGGGCAGGTCAACGGCTTCTTCCAGAACCTGGCCGGCGGCTACCGCACCGTGCCCAACCCCAACCTCAAGCCTGAGAGGAGCCGCAACGTCGAATTCGGTGTTCGCGGCCGCCTGGACCAGTTGAGTTTTGACACCGCCGTGTTCTACGGCCGCTTCACCGACCTGATCCAGGACGGCGCGATTGTGAGCGGGGCTTTCGGAAACCCCGGCAATCCCGCCGTGATCCAGTCGATCAACATCGACAACGCGACCATCAGCGGCTTTGAGATCAAGGGCGCCATGAACTGGGGCAAGTTCGGCGACGGCCAGCTCAGCACGCCATTCTCCTACGGCTATACCCGCGGCACGGTGAAGAACACAGGCAAGCCGCTGGACACCATAGACCCGGCCAAGCTCAGTGTCGGCCTGAAGTATGAAACCCCATCGTGGGACGTTCGCCTGGACGCGAACCACCACTCGGCCAAGAAGTTCGACGACATCAGCGCGCAGACCATTGCCACGTCGCCGCCTGCCGTGCCTGTGGCCACCGCTCAGTTCGCCGTGCCGTCCGCCACCACGCTGGACCTGACAGGCCAGTGGCGCTTCAGCAAAACGCTGCGCCTCAACATGGGCCTCATCAACCTCACGAACAAGAAGTACTGGAACTGGTCGGATGTGCGCGGCGTGGCCGCCAACTCCTCCTTCCGCGATGCCTACAGCCAGCCGGGCCGCTACTTCAACGTCTCGCTGGTCGCGGATTTCTGATCCCATCCGGCACTTTTACGAAAGAAGAAAACCGAATGAGCCAGTTTCCTGACCACGGTGCCGACGATGGCGGCATCGCCGCGGCCGACGTCCAGGGCCTGCCTCCGGCCCAGGCCCTGCTGGCCGGGACGCTGGCCCTGATGACCGGCCACGCCCAGGCCCGCAGCGAGGGGCAGTGCACGCTGCTGGCCAAAAAGATCGTCGCCAACCTCTCCATGCTGTCGCGCCATGCCGGTGCGCCACCGAATTTCAGGGCCATCGCCGCCAACCTGCATCCCCTGTGGGTGCGCGTGTTGCAGCCGGGCCTGGACCAGCCACAGCAGGGGCTTTTGCCTGCGGACCCTTCTGATCATCCTGATACCCACCGCGTGCTTTGGCACACAACCCCGGAGATACTTCAATGAGCGCAGTCCTTCAAACCCAGATGCGGCCCGGCGCCGCAAGCCAGGCAGATGCCGGCGCTGAATCCCTGAACCCCGCCGTCTTGCGTGAGCGCTTCGCCGCTGCCCGCAGCAGCGGCAAGCGCGCCAAGGATGCGGCAGAGAGCGTTGGTATCACCGAAGGCCAGGCCGTCGCGGCCCATGCGGGCGCGCACGGCCATGCCCTCAAGGCTACGCCGCTCAAAGGCCCGTGGGTGGGGATATTGCAGGCGCTGGAGCTGTGCGGCCCGGTCATGGCGCTCACGCGCAATGAATCCACCGTGCACGAGAAAACCGGTGTCTACCGCAACGTCAGCGCGCAGGGCCATATGGGACTGGCGCTGGGCGAGGACATCGACCTGCGCATCTTCTTCAGCCGCTGGCATGCCGGCTTCTACGTCTTCGAACCGGCCAATGATCCCAAGAACCCGGCCTCGGAAAGCCTGCAGTTTTTTGACGCGCACGGTGTCGCCGTGCACAAAGTGTTCGCGCGGCCTGAGACTGATCGCGAAGCCTTCCGGGATGTGGCCAACCAGTTCAGCGATGCCAGCAAGATTGACACCTTCACGCCTGCCGACCCCAAGGCCGCACCCAAGCCCGACGCGGACATCGACGCCGCCGCACTGGCGCAGGGCTGGAGCGAGATGAAGGACACGCACGAATTTTTCGGGCTGATCGGCAAGGCCGGTGCGGAACGCCAGCAGGCTTTCCGCCTGGTTGAAGGCCGCTTCACCGAGAAAGCCGACCTGGGCATCGTGCGCAAGCTGCTCGACGAAGCCTGCATGGACGGCACACCCATCATGGTGTTTGTCGGCAGCCCAGGCTGCATCCAGATCCATACCGGGCCGGTCAAGCGCATCGAGCCTATGGCCACCCCGACCGCGCAATGGATCAACGTGCTCGACGCGGGTTTCAACCTGCACTTGCGTGAAGACATGGTCAAGAGCGCCTGGATTGTCGAGAAGCCCACCACCGAAGGCCTGGTCACCTCGGTGGAAGTGTTCGACGGCGCGGGCGAACTGATGGCGATGTTCTTTGGCGCGCGCAAGCCCGGCGTGCCCGAACTGCAGGCCTGGCGCGACATCGTGGGCCGCCTGCCCAGGCTCAGGGAAGCCGCATGAGCGGTGCCGTTCAGGCGTCCCTGAGCAAACCACATTCCCATAAGGCTTCCCATGACAGCAGCCCTTTCCCCACTCCGCCGGCGCGACGTCTTGCGGTATTTTTCACTGCCGGTGGCTTCCGCCGCCTCCAGCGTTTGCGGCCTGTCTGCGACTGCTGCGCTGGCCCAGACACCGTTGAAGGTGCCGCGCATCGTCTCGGTAAGCGGCGCGACCACGGAAATCGTCTACGCGCTGGGCGCTGAAAAGCAGCTGGTCGGTACCGATACCACCAGCCTTTATCCGGCCGCGGCCTTGCAGACGCCCAAGGTCGGCTACATGCGCCAGCTGTCGGCGGAAGGCTTGCTTTCGCTCAAGCCCGACGCGGTGATCGGCACGACCGAAGCCGGGCCCCAGGTAGTGATGGACCAGGTCCGCAATGCCGGTGTCAAGCTGGAACTGGTCGAAGCCGACCACAGCTGGGGCGAAGTGCAGCGCAAGATCGCGGCAGTGGGGCGGGCCACGGCCCGCGTGGCCCCGGCCGCCGCGCTGCAGGCCAAGCTGGATGCCCAGTGGGCGGAGGTGCTGGCCGCTGTCGCGCGCAAAGGCGGCCGCAAACCCCGCGCCATTTTTATCCTTTCGCATACAGGCTCACCGCAGGTGGCAGGCGAGAAAACCGCCGCACACGCGATGCTCAGCTTCGCGGGCCTGGACAACGCCCTCCTCACCGCAGGCGGCTCCGGCAACTTCGCGGGCTATCGCGCCATGACACCCGAAGCCGTGGTCGCCGCCGCGCCCGACGTGATCGTCACCACCACGCAAGGCATCGAAGCCGTGGGCGGGCTCGAAAAATTCTGGCAGCGCCCCGGCCTGGAGCTCACGCCCGCCTACAAGCGCCGCGCGCTGGTGGCGTTGGATGCGCTTTACCTGATCGGCTTTGGCCCGCGCCTGCCACAGGCGGTGGCTGAGCTGCACCAGGCCGGACTGAAGGCCGGCGCGTGAAGGTGGCCATGCACGGTGAGTACAGACGCTGGCCTGCAGCGCTGGTGCTGGGCGCGGGCGTGCTGCTGCTGGCCCTGAGCTTTATCGCCGGCAGCGCGCGCGGTGCCTATGCGATCAGCCCGCTGCAACTATGGAACGTGCTGCTGGACATGCTGGCCGGCAGCGGCCAGCCATCGCCCGAACACCTGGTTTTCATGAACATCCGCTTGCCGCGGTTGTTGCTGGGTGTGGCGGCCGGTGCGGCGCTGGGCATGTCGGGTGCGCTGATGCAGGGCCTGTTCCGCAACCCGCTGGCCGATCCCGGCCTCATCGGCGTCAGCAGCGGCGCCGCGCTGGCCGCCGGCATGACCATCGTGCTGGGCAGCCTGTGGTTTCCCGAAATGCCGCGCACCCTGGGAAGCTGGGCGCTGGTGGCCATGGCTTTCGTGGGCAGCCTGCTGGTCACCACGCTTGTGTATGTGCTGTCCCAGCAAGATGGCGCGACGCGGGTCGGCACGATGCTGCTTGCGGGCGTCGCCATCAACGCCTTGGCCAGTGCGGGCCTGGGTTATCTCACTTTTCTGGCCACTGATGAGCAACTGCGCAACATCCAGTTCTGGCTGCTGGGCAGCCTGGGCGGCGCGCGCTGGAGCGCGGTGGCCCTGGTGTTTTCAGTGGTGGCGGCGGCTGTGGGCGCGGGCCTTGCGCTGGCGAGGCCGCTCAACGCCATCGCACTGGGCGAAGCGCAGGCGGCGCTGCTGGGCGTGCCGGTAGAGCGCGTGAAGCGCCTTGCGGTGCTGCTGACGGCTCTTGCGGTAGGCGCCGTCACGGCCACCACCGGCATCATCGGTTTCATCGGCCTGGTGGCGCCGCACTGCGTGCGCCTGGTGGCCGGCCCCAACCATCGCATCGTGCTGCCGGGTTCGGCCTTGCTGGGTGCGGCCATGGTCCTGGCCGCGGACAGCGTGGCGCGGACCATGGTCAAGCCGGCCGAATTGCCCTTGGGCGTGCTGACGGCTTTTGTCGGCGTGCCCTTCTTTTTGCTGTTGCTGCGGCATTTCCGCAGCCGGATATGAGGGCTTTCCCATGAACGCGCGCAGCCTGACTGATTTTTTGCCGCTGGCCGACATGCTTGAGGTGGCGGATGTGGGAGTCGAGGTGCCTGGGCGCTCGTTGTTGCAGACGGCCTCGGCACAGTTCATCGCGGGGCAGGTCACGGCGGTGCTGGGCCCCAACGGCGCGGGCAAGTCCACCTTGATGTCACTGCTGACCGGCCAGCGCCAGCCCTCAAGCGGCCATGTCCGCCTGGCCGGCAAGGCGCTGCCCGCGTATGCGCCCGCCGAGCTGGCCCGCATGCGCGCTTGTGTCGCGCAGGAAACCCATGTCGCGTTCGAGTTCACCGTGCGAGAGGTGGTGGAGCTGGGCCGCTATCCGCACCGCCGCCACCCTGGCTGCAACGAGGCCGGCATAGTCACGCAGGCCATGCAGGCCACCGCGGTTGAGCACCTGCAACATCGTGCGCTCAACACGCTTTCGGGTGGTGAGAAAGCGCGTGTTCACTTGGCGCGCGCGCTGGCGCAGGTATGGGAGCCCTCCGAGAGCCTGGCCGCTCGCTGGTTATTGCTGGATGAGCCTACTGCCGCACTCGACTTGCATCACCAGCACAGCATGCTGCAACTCGTACGTGCCTGGGCCACGTCCCAGGGTGTGGGCGTGGTGGCCGTGTTGCACGATTTGAACCTGGCGCTGCGCTATAGCGACCGATGTGTGGTGTTGCAGCATGGGCGGGTGGTCGGCAGCGGGGCGACCGCCGAAGTGCTGACGCCTTTGTGCATCGAAAAAGTCTGGGGCATGGTTGCGCATGCGGTGGCGCCGCACGATGGGGAACCCGGGCCGCGCCAGTATCTTTTTGAAGCGCCGGTTTGACTAGAGCGCCAGGCCGCTAGCTTGCCAGGGCAATCACGACGGCCGACTCGTCGATGCGCGCCTGCACGGGGCCTTTAATTTTCAGCCCGGTGCCTGGCGCGGCAAATCCCACCAGCTGCAAGCCGCCGTCAAGCTGCAGCGACACCTCATCGCCGCCGACACCCCGGCTGATCCGCACGGCATGGCCGTCCAGGTTTTGCGTGCCAGGTGCTGCGGCCCCTCGTGCGCCGACTGTTACCGCTGTCGCCTTGCACAACGCCAGCACGGCCTGTCCCCTTTTCAAGCCCAGCAGTTCGGCGCTGGCTTTGGTGATGCGCGAGACCAGTCCGGCACCGCCGGCCAGCTTCAAATGAACGCGCGCCACCTGGCCCCGTATCTCCAGTTTGCCGACCTCGCAAGGCAGCTGGTTGCGCATGCTGGTGCGCACGCTCATGGTCGACAGCGTCGGCAGGGCGCGCGGCAGCAGCAGCTCGTTGGACTTGAAGGCGGCCAGGACCTGGCCGCGTGTTTCATGCAAGAGGCCCGCGACCGCCAGCAATTTCTGCCCGGCCGGCGTCAGCGTGGCGCCGCCTCCGCCTGAGCCGCCCACGGCACGTTCCACCAGCGCTACCCCTGCCAGGTTGGTCAAAGTATCGATCGCTTGCCAGGCCGCCTTGTAGCTGACCTTGGCCTGCCTTGCCGCCTGCGAGATCGATCCGCTTTCACCCACCAGGCGAAGGATCTCGATGCGCTTGTCGGCCGGCTCGTGGCTGAAGGCACTGGCAAGGGAGGGGCGGGTGGGTGAAGGTGCGGTGGTCTTCTTCATGGAGAGCTTCGGAACGGTCAGCGCTATTCTAAAATAGAATAGCGATTCGCCCATCACCCCTCCACCTACCTCCTTAAACTCTGATGTCCAAACCCTTGTTGCATTGGCTGCCGGCGCTGGGCGTCTTGTTGTTGTTTTCAGGCGCTGTGCTGGCCGATGACGTTCAGGTCGCCGTCGCGGCCAATTTCACCGCGCCCATGAAGCTGATTGCCGCGGACTTTGAAAAAGACACGGGCCACAAGGCGGTGCTGACCTTTGGCGCGACGGGCAAGTTCTATGCGCAGATTACCAACGGCGCGCCGTTCGAGGTGTTTCTCGCCGCCGACGACGAAACGCCGGCCCGGCTGGAAAAAGAAGGCGTGGCCGTGAATGGCAGCCGCTTTACCTATGCCACCGGCAAACTGGTGCTCTGGTCCGCGCAAGCCGGCATGGTGGACGCGCAGGGCGATGTGCTGAAGAAAGGCGGCTTTCAAAAGATTGCTATCGCCGCGCCCAAGCTCGCGCCCTATGGCGCGGCTGCCGTGGAGACCATGAGCAAGCTGGGCCTGCAGGCCGCGCTGGAACCCAAACTGGTGGTGGGTGAAAGCATTGGCCAGACCTTCAGTTTTGTCTCCACCGGCAATGCCGAGCTGGGTTTTGTGGCCCTGTCTCAGGTCTATGAAGGTGGCAAGATCAAGTCGGGCTCCGCCTGGATTGTTCCGGGAAACCTGCATAGCCCCATTCGCCAGGACGCCGTGCTGCTGGCCAAAGCCAGGGACAACAAGGCTGCCATCCAGCTGATGGCTTTCCTCAAGACCGACAAGGCCAAGGCGGTCATCCGCTCTTTCGGTTATGAGCCCTGAAGTGCTGAGCATGATGGACCTGGCAGGCCTGCAGGCTATAGCGCTGACCTTGCGGCTGGCGGCCACCACCACCGCCGTGCTGCTGCTGGCCGGCACGCCGCTGGCCTGGTGGCTGGCGCGTACGCGCTCCTGGCTCAAGGGCCCGGTGGGCGCGCTGGTGGCCTTGCCGCTGGTCCTGCCGCCGGTGGTGCTGGGCTTTTACCTGCTGGTGTTGATGGGCCCCAACGGCCCGGTCGGCCAGCTCACGCAGTCGCTGGGCTGGGGCGTGCTGCCGTTCACCTTCACCGGCCTGGTGGTGGGCTCGGTGCTTTATTCCATGCCTTTTGTGGTGCAGCCTTTGCAAAATGCCTTTGAGGCTATGGGCGAGCGGCCGCTGGAAGCCGCAGCGACCTTGCGAGCTTCACCGCTGGACACTTTTTTCAGCGTGGTGCTTCCGCTGGCCCGGCCCGCCTACCTGACGGCCGCCGTCATGGGCTTTGCGCACACGGTGGGCGAGTTCGGCATCGTGCTCATGATGGGCGGCAACATCCCCGGCAAGACGCGTGTGATGTCGGTGCAGATTTACGACCATGTGGAAGCGCTCGAATACAGCCAGGCGCATTGGCTGGCCGGTGGCCTGCTTGTGTTTTCTTTCCTGGCGCTGCTGGCGCTCTATGCCTTCAACACCTTGCAGCAGGGCCGGCGCAAAGGGGAGGGCGCGTGAAGCCAGAGGGCAGCGGCATCGCCGCATCGTTTTGCCGCGTTTTCCCCGGCTTTTCGCTCGACGTTTCGCTGGCTGTGCCAAGTCGCGGCGTGACGGCTGTCTTCGGTCCCTCGGGCTCCGGCAAGACCAGCTTGCTGCGCTGCATCGCCGGGCTGGAGCGCGCCGGCAGCGGCCATCTTTCGGTCAATGGTGAGGTCTGGCAGGACGATGCAGCGGGTGTCTTTGTGCCGGTGCATAAGCGGCCGCTGGGTTATGTGTTCCAGGAGGCCAGCCTCTTTGCCCACCTGGATGTGGCCGGCAACCTGGACTTCGGCTTGCGCCGCGTGGCGCCGGCCCGGCGCCGCGTCCCGCTGGAGCAAGCCATCGAACTGCTGGGCTTGCGGACGCTGATGCAGCGTATGCCGGGCACGCTCTCGGGCGGCGAGCGCCAGCGCGTGGCCATCGCGCGGGCGCTGGCCACCAGCCCGCGCCTGCTGCTGATGGACGAGCCCCTGGCCTCGCTGGACATCGCCCGCAAGGCCGAAATCCTGCCCTACCTGGAGCGCCTGCATGACGAACTCGACATGCCTGTGCTCTACGTGAGCCATGCGCCCGACGAGGTCGCGCGGCTGGCCGACCACCTGGTGTTGCTGGAGGCTGGCCGCGTCAAAGCCTCGGGCTCCACGCGCGAACTGATGACCCGGCTGGACCTGCCGCTGGCGCACGGCGATGCCGCAGCCGCGGTACTAGAGGCCGTGGTCAGCGATGTTGAGCCCGACTGGCATATGAGCCACGCCGAATTTCCTGGTGGGCGTATCAGCCTGCTCAATCCCTCATTGCAGGTCGGCCAGCGCGTGCGCGTGCGCATCCAGGCGCGCGACGTGAGCCTCACACTGGCGCGCCAGGAAGGCACCAGCGTGCAGAACATCTTCCCGGTCACCGTGACGGGGCTTTCCGCCGACAGCCCAGGCCAGGTGATGGTGAAGCTGGATGCCGGCGGCAGCGCCTTGCTGGCCCGCATCACCGGCAAGTCGGCCGATGCCTTGCAACTACGGCCAGGCAGCCAGTTGTATGCGCAGGTCAAGGGCGTGGCCGTGCTGGGCTGAGCCGGGCAGCAAAGAAGGCCAGGATTTCATCGCGTGCCGCCAGCGTGGGCTGGCCGGCTTCATCAACCAGGTGGGCTGTCACCACGCTGTGCGGCGTGGGCACATGCTGGGCGAAGAAGGGCGGCACGTCGGGGTTGGCGGCGCTGTCCGGCAGCACGCGGCCCACGAAACGTTCACCAAGGGCTTCGGCATATGCCGCGAAGCGTTGGGCCCGGCAAAACTTGTCGCCTTCAAAGCGGTAGGCCAGCACTTGGAGGTTTTCCTTGTCGAGCCGACGGCGTACGGCCTGGATATCGTCTGGCGAAATTTCCAGCCCGCCCGGGTCGTTGAGCGGCAGCGAAGGCTGGGCCAAGACAGGTGCCAGTACTGCGGGTTCCAGCATCATCGAGAGCGCGAAGTTGCCGGTCCAGCACATGCCGATGGCGCCCACGCCAGGGCCGCCGCATTCCTGATGCGCCAGCCTGGCCAACGCCACCAGCCATTGCGTCACAGGGCTGGTCTCATTGGTGCGCAGAGCGCGGAACTCCGCGCTGACGCAGGCGCGCTGGAAGATAGCCGCGCCTTCATCGGCGCCGGGGACCGCACCGTCGCGGCCGAACAGCGAAGGCATGTAAACCGTAAAGCCCGCATCGCGCACCCATCGGCTGAAGCGCGCCACATGGGGGCTGATACCCGGCATCTCGGTCATGACGATTACGGCGGGCCCTGAGCCGGCGATGTAGACCTTCTTCGCCACGCCATCGAGCGTGATATCGCGGCGTGTGAAATCTTCGAGGGGGTCGTCTTCTTTCAGGCTGCGCTGTGTGGGGGCGGTGCTCATGGCTGTGCTTTCGGAATGGAAAGCCCGCATTGGACGCCGCTTGCGGCTAAACTGCGAGTGTCTGTTTAGACATCTTTAAGGCTTTTTCAGCCAATGACCGATTTCACCATCCTGCTGCTGCCCGGCGCTTTCGCCGCCAGTGTCGCCGCCACGCTCGACGTGTTGCAGGCGGCGGCCTCGCTGGCACCGCGCCTGAAGCTGGCACGTCCCGGCTGGCGTGTGCTGTCACCCTCCGGGGGCGATGTGCCTTTGAGTTCGGGTATGCACATCAACACCCAAGCCCTGCCAAAACGGCAGCGCGCGGACATGGCGACCTGGATCATTCCGGGCCTGGGCCTGGACAATGCGCAGGCAGTCGCGACTGGGCTGGCGGGCCCGGATGCGCAGCGGGCCATCCAGGCCGTCGCCGCGCATGCGGCGCGGGGCGGCCGCGTCGCAGCTTCCTGCTCGGCGGTGTTTTTACTGCAGGCCGCGGGCCTGCTGACGGGGCGGCGCGCCACCACCTCCTGGTGGATGGCGGCCGAGCTGCTCCGCCTGGAGCCGCGCTGCACTGTCGATGCCGACCGCATGGTGTGCGCTGACGGCCCGGTAAGTACGGCGGGCGCGGCTTTCGCGCAGACGGATTTGATGCTGCACCTGTTGCGCACGCAATTCGGTGCGGGGCTGGCCGATGCGGTAGGCCGCGTCCTGCTCATAGACGGGCGGCAGGCGCAGTCGCCGTTTGTGCTGCCGGCCATGCTCTCCAATGGCAATGAACTCGTGGCCCGGCTGATGGTGCGCATCGAATCGGCCTTGCCGCACCCGCCCAGTGTGCAGGCGCTTGCTGATGAGTTCGCGATGTCGCAGCGAACCCTGTCGCGGCGTGTGCGTGAGGCAACAGGCCGGAGCACACTGGCACTGGTGCAAAGCGTACGGCTTAACCGGGCCCGCATGCTGATCGAGTCGAGCCGCATGAGCATGGAACAGGTGGCCGCGCAGGTGGGCTATGAGGATGCCACGGCCTTGCGGCGGTTGATGCGCAAGTCAGCGGGCACCAATCCCAGCCGCTATCGGTCGGCTGCGTACGCGCATGCTGGTGGGGTTGGCAAGTAATCCCGGTGGGGCGGGGCTCCGCGCTGGCCGGCTCAGTATTCCAGCCGCTCCGGCCGGATTTCCTGCAGGATGGTGGTCGAAATCTCTTCAATCGACTTGGTGGTGGTCGAGAGCCAGCGTATGCCCTCCCGCCGCATCATGGCCTCCGCCTCGTGGATTTCCTCGCGGCAATTCTCCAGGCTCGCGTACTTCGAGTTGGGCCGCCGCTCGTTGCGGATCTGGCTCAGGCGCTCCGGCGCGATGGTCAGGCCGAAGATCTTCTTGCGATGCGGCACCAGCGCCGGTGGCAGTTGCCGGCGCTCGAAATCCTCGGGAATCAGCGGGTAGTTCGAGGCCTTGAGGCCGTACTGCATGGCCAGGTAGAGAGAGGTCGGCGTCTTGCCGCTGCGGCTCACGCCCACCAGGATCACGTCCGAGGCCTCCAGGTCGCGGTTGCTCTGTCCGTCGTCATGTGCCAGCGAAAAATTGATGGCCTCGATGCGGTCGTCGTATTCCTTGCTCTTGGAGGCATCGGAAAACCGGCCCACCCGGTGGTTGGACTTGATACCGAGCTCACTCTCCAGCGGCGCGACGAACATGCCGAACATATCCAGCAGCATGCCGTTGCAATGGGTTTTGATGACGGCCAGGATTTCCATGTTGACCAGCGTAGTGAAGACGATGGGGCGTTTGCCCTCGACTTCGGCCGTGTGGTTGATCTGCCGTATCGCCTGGTGGGCCTTGTCCACGCTGTCGATAAAGGGCAGGCGGACGTGGCGCGGCTTGAACTCGAACTGGGCCAGGATGGCGTTACCAAAGGTTTCCGCGGTGATGCCGGTGCCGTCGGAGATGAAAAACACGGTGCGTTGGGACATGGTAGGCGTTCGGGTGGGCGTTTGGCTGATTGAAAGGTCGGTGAAAGGCTGACGCGGCACATCCCGCGGCGGGCCCCTACAATTGAGCCAATTATCCAGTTTGTCACGCCATGCCCCGCCACAACCCCCTAGAACAACAACAAGGTTGCTTGCCGCGCATGGCGAATTCCCCGGTTTTTAAACCTCCCGGAGTATTTTCATGTCCAAGCTGTTTGAGGCGACCGCCCTGGTCGTACCGTTTGAAAACCTGAGGATGACAGACGTCGAGGCCGTTGGCGGTAAAAACGCCAGCCTCGGCGAGATGATCTCGCAACTGCCCACAGGCCCCGAGGGCGTGCGGGTTCCCACCGGATTTGCCACCACGGCCCACGCTTTCCGCGTGTTTCTGGCCCACGACGGGCTGGACAAGAAAATCAACGGCGTGCTGGACGCCCTGAATACCGACGATGTGCGGGCCCTGGCCGAAGCCGGCGCCAAAATCCGCGCGCTGGTCGAAGCCCAGCCTTTCCCGGCTGAACTCGAAAAAGCCGTGCGCGACAGTTTTGCCGTGCTGAGCGGCGGCAATGCCCAGGCGAGCTTTGCGGTGCGTTCCTCCGCCACGGCTGAAGACTTGCCCGACGCATCCTTCGCCGGCCAGCAGGAGACCTTCCTGAACGTGGTCGGCATCGAGGACGTGCTGCACAAGATGAAAGAGGTGTTCGCCTCGCTCTACAACGACCGCGCCATCAGCTACCGCGTGCACCAGGGTTTTGCCCATTCCGACGTGGCGCTGTCCGCCGGCGTGCAGCGCATGGTGCGCAGCGACAAGGGTGCCGCCGGTGTGATGTTCACCATAGACACCGAAAGCGGCTTTGAGGACGTGGTCTTCATCACCTCCAGCTACGGCCTGGGCGAAACCGTGGTGCAGGGTGCCGTCAACCCCGACGAGTTCTATGTGCACAAGCCCATGCTCAAGGCCGGCAAGCGCGCCGTGATCCGCCGCAACCTGGGCTCCAAGCTGCTGCAGATGGAGTTCGCCACGCCGGAAGAGAAAAAAGCCGGCGGCAAGCTGGTCAAGACCACCGACGTGCCGACCGAGCTGCGCAACCGCTATTCGCTGACCGACGACGACGTCGAGCAACTGGCCCGCTATGCGCTCATCATCGAGGCGCACTACGGCCGCCCCATGGACATCGAATGGGGCAAGGACGGCACCGACGGCCAGCTCTACATCCTGCAGGCCCGCCCGGAAACGGTGAAGAGCCAGGCCAAGGGCAAGGCGGAACAGCGCTACAAGCTCAAGGGCACCGGCACGGTGCTGGCCGAGGGCAGGGCGATCGGCCAGAAAATCGGCACCGGCCCGGTGCGCATCGTGCACGACATCAAGGACATGGACCAGGTGCAGGCCGGCGACATCCTGGTCACCGACATGACCGACCCGAACTGGGAGCCGGTGATGAAGCGCGCCAGCGCCATCGTCACCAACCGCGGCGGGCGTACCTGCCATGCGGCCATCATCGCGCGCGAACTGGGTATCCCGGCGGTGGTCGGCTGCGGCGATGCGACCGAGACGCTCAAGGACGGCATGCTGGTGACCGTGAGCTGCGCCGAAGGCGATACCGGCAACATCTATGACGGCCTGCTCGAAACCGAGGTGACCGAGGTGCAGCGCGGCGAGATGCCGCCCGTGGACCTCAAGGTCATGATGAACGTGGGCAACCCGCAGCTGGCTTTCGACTTCTGCCAGGTACCCAACCATGGCGTGGGCCTGGCGCGGCTGGAGTTCATCATCAACAACAACATCGGCGTGCACCCCAAGGCCATCCTGGAGTACCCCAATATCGACGCGGACCTGAAAAAAGCCGTGGAGAGTGTGGCCCGCGGCCATGCCTCGCCACGCGCCTTCTATGTCGACAAGGTGGCCGAAGGCATCGCCACGATTGGCGCGGCCTTCTGGCCCAAGCCGGTGATTGTGCGACTGTCGGATTTCAAGTCCAACGAATACCGCAAGCTCATAGGCGGCTCGCGCTACGAGCCCGAAGAAGAAAACCCGATGCTGGGCTTCCGCGGTGCAGCACGCTACCTGAGCCCCGACTTCGCCGAAGCCTTCGCGATGGAATGCGAAGCGCTCAAGCGCGTGCGCAACGACATGGGTCTGACCAATGTCGAGGTCATGGTGCCTTTTGTGCGCACCCTGGGCCAGGCCAAGGCCGTGACCGGGCTGCTGGCCAAGCACGGCCTCAAGCGCGGCGAGCAGGGCTTGAGGATCATCATGATGTGCGAGGTGCCGAGCAACGCGGTGCTGGCCGACCAGTTCCTCGAATACTTCGACGGCTTCTCGATCGGCTCCAACGACCTGACCCAGCTCACCCTGGGCCTGGACCGCGATTCGGGCCTGGAAATCCTAGCCAAGGACTTTGACGAACGCGACCCGGCGGTCAAGGCCTTGCTGGGCCAGGCCATCGCCGCCTGCAAGCGTGCCAACAAGTACGTCGGCATCTGCGGCCAGGGCCCCAGCGACCATCCGGACTTTGCCTTGTGGCTCAAGGAGCAGGGCATAGGCTCGATCTCGCTGAACCCCGATACGGTGATCGATACCTGGAAGCAACTGGCCGGCTAAGCCAATCTCGTCGTGCCCACCGAGGGAAAACCCCGGGGGCGGGCGTCCATTGCGGTAAGCAATTGGCAAGTCCTCCGATCACAATCGGAGGCAGTGCCTTTCATGTTTGTCACCAACCATGCTTGCCGTCGCCACCACCGTCAAACTGCTTGCTGAAATCGCGCTGCTGGTGCTGGCCGGCCAGTGGGTGCTGGGTTTGCTGGCCGGTGCCGGGCGCGACAACAACCCCTTCTATCGCCTGCTTCAGCTGCTGGGCAGGCCTTGGGTGAGGGCGGCACGCTGGATTTCACCATCCGTAGTACTGGAGCGCCACCTGCCGCTGGTGGCCTTTCTTGTGCTGGCAATGGTCTGGGCTGTGGCGGCCGTCGCAAAGGTCCGCATCTGTCTGGAAATCGGGGTGGCGTTGTGCAAATAAGCTTGCCGCTTGCACCTGGCCTTCGCTACCACGTCCTGAAAGTGCAGGCCTTGCTGCTGCTGGCGGCCGGCAAGCGCGCGGCCGCCCTGGGCAGGTTGGCACGGATGCTGTGCCTGCGGCCCGGCGACCCTTACGCCCTTGCAAGCCGAGGCCATGTGGAGGCGCAGCTGCATCTCACAAAGGAAGCCATCGCCACCCTGCGGCAACTCACCGCTGCCCGGCCGCAACAGGCTGCGGGTTGGTTCAACCTGGGCTATGTGCTGCAGCAGGACGGCCGCCATGAGGAAGCCGGCCCTGCCTTCGAACGCGCGCTGGCGCTTGATCCGCGCCTGGACCGGGCCTGGTACGGCCTGGCGCTGGTGCGTATCCACCAGCAGCGCTGGCGGGAGGCCGCCGAGGCACTGGAGCGCAACACCGCGCTGCAGCCCTTGGGCCCGCATGGCTGGTACCGGCTCGCCCAGGTATGGCTGGCGCTGGGTGAAGCGGGCAAGGCGCGCAAGGTCATCGCCCATCTGCGCTGTTTCGAGCCGCGCGTGGCCGTGCAATTGGAACGCGAAAACGCCGCGGCGCTGCAAGCGAGCAGGGCAGTTACCAGCGAGGCCAGCCATGCAGCCCGCTGACAGCCACCGCCGCTATTGGCGCAAGACCCTCGTGGTGACGGCTTTGCTGCTGCTGCTCTGGTTCAGCGTGACCTTCGGCGTGAGCTACTTCGCGCGCGCTTTGAGTTTTCGCTTCTTCGGCTGGCCTTTCAGTTTCTGGATGGGGGCGCAAGGCGCCCTGGTGGTGTACTGCCTGATCATCGGCTTTTATGCTTGGTACATGAACCGGCTGGACATCGAACACGACGTGGAGGACGGCGACTAGATGGGAGGCTTCTTCGGTGCGCGCGACGGGATCATGCTGTCCAGCCAGCAGTTCAAGGCACAACTCAACCGCGTCTACCGCTGGTACACCGTGGGGCTTGTGGTGTTCGTGCTGATCCTCGCGGTCCTGGAGCGCATGGGCCTGCCGCGCTTGTGGATAGGCACGGCCTTTTTGCTGGCCACCATCGGCCTGTATGCAGGCATAGGCATCATGAGCCGCACCACCGACGCGGGTGAATACTACGTGGCGGGCCGGCGCGTGCCCGCGGTCTACAACGGCATGGCCACGGGCGCCGACTGGATGTCGGCCGCCTCCTTCATCGGCCTGGCCGGCACGCTTTACCTCACGGGCTATAACGGCCTGGCTTTCATCATGGGATGGACCGGCGGGTACTGCCTGGTCGCGCTGGTATTGGCGCCTTACCTGCGCAAGTTCGGCCAGTTCACGATTCCCGATTTCCTGGGGGAGCGCTACGGCGGCACGCTGCCGCGCCTCATTGGTGTCGGGGCTGCCATCCTGTGTTCCTTCACCTATCTGGTCGCACAGATTTACGGAGTGGGCCTGATCACCTCCTACCTGACCGGCATCGCCTTCGAGCTGGGCATCTTCCTGGGCCTGGGCGGCATCCTGGTGTGCTCCTTCCTGGGCGGCATGCGCGCCGTGACCTGGACGCAGGTGGCGCAGTACATCATCCTGGTGGTGGCCTACCTGATCCCGGTGGTGTGGCTGTCGGTCAAGCAGACGGGGGTTCCGGTGCCGCAGTTGGTGTACGGTTTCCAGCTGGAAAAAGTCAGCGCCAAAGAGAAAGAGCTGGCCGCCGATCCCAAGGAAGTGCAGGTGCGCGAGCTGTTCAGGCAGCGCTCCGAGGCGCTGTCCGGCAAGCTGGCCAACCCGGCCGAGGCACTGGCCGCCGACAAGCTGGCCGCGGCCAAACGCATGGAGCAACTCAAAGGGGGCAATGCCTCGGTGGCGGAGATTACCTCGGCGGCCAAGGCCCTGGCCGCCATGCCCAGGGATGAAGCGGCCGCCGTCAAGGCCTGGACGGCCGCCAAGGCGGCGGCCGAGGTCAAAACCCAGCCGCTCAACGGCATGCCTCCTCATGCGGCGCAGTTCTCGGGTGACCCTGAAGGCACGCCGAAAGAGCAGGAAGCTTACGACACCTCCCGGCGCAACTTCCTGGCACTGGTCTTCTGCCTTATGGTGGGTACGGCCGCCTTGCCGCACATCCTGATGCGCTACTACACCGTGCCCAGCGTCCGTGAGGCGCGGCAGTCGGTCACCTGGTCGCTGTTCTTCATCTTTTTGCTGTATTTCACGGCGCCAGCCCTGGCCGTGCTTGTGAAGTACGAAATCTTCACCGTACTTGTCGGTACGCGGTTTGACCAACTGCCGTCCTGGGTCGGTGCCTGGAGTCGGGTTGACCCCAGTTTGCTGTCGGTGGCTGACATCAACCGCGACAACATCCTGCAACTCAATGAAATGACCATAGGCGGCGACATCATCGTGCTGCTCACGCCCGAATTGGCGGGGCTGCCCTATGTGATTTCCGGCCTGGTGGCAGCCGGGGGGCTGGCTGCCGCGCTGTCAACCGCCGACGGCCTGCTGCTCACCATCGCCAATGCGCTGGGCCACGACCTTTATTACAAGATGATCGACCCCAACGCCTCCACCGTGAGCCGGGTGACGGTGTCCAAGATCCTGTTGCTCATCGTGGCCTTGCTGGCAGCCTACGTCGCGGCGCAAAAGCCGGCGGACATCCTGTTCCTGGTGTCGGCGGCGTTTTCCTTCGCCGCCGCCTCCTTTTTCCCGGCGCTCAGCCTGGGAATCTTCTGGAAGCGTGCCAACGGCATAGGGGCCGTCCTGGGCATGATGTCGGGCCTGGGCGTGACCTCGTACTACATGTTCACCAACCAGCCCTGGCTGCGCGCCACTTTCGGCATCAATTCGCCGGTCCAGCTGTGGTGGGGCATAGACCCGATCTCCGCCGGGCTTTTCGGCGTGCCGGTCGGTTTTGCGGTGATGGTGGTGGTGAGCCTCGTCACCCCGGCGCCAGACCGAAAAGTCCAGGATCTGGTCGAATACATCCGTTATCCGGACCTTAAACGCCTTTGAAAACCCAGTTGAAGCGGGTTTTGAGGTTTTTTGAGGCTTTTCGGCGTTTTCAGGGCCTTTCTCTCCAAAAATGGGTTGAGCCTGCTCCCATATCTTTACCCGCATGAGCCGCGGGCCCGGCTTTGCCAGGCCGCAGGCGGGCGGCTCCCTCGGGGGGCAGGGGGCTCGCACAGTGAGCGACCGTGGGGGCGTGCTATACTCGTGGGCTTCGCCTTGCTGCACCCTTAACGACGCTGGGGCAGCTTCAATCAACCAAAAGGAGAGTTTATGCGTCACTATGAGATCGTCTTGCTGATCCACCCGGATCAAAGCGAGCAAGTCCCAGCCATGCTGGAACGTTACAAGGGCATGATCACCGCCGGCGGCGGAAAAGTGCACCGTGTTGAGGACTGGGGCCGCCGCCAGCTGGTGTACCTGATCCAGAAGCTCGCCAAAGCCCACTACCTCTGCATCAACATCGAAGCCAGCCAGGCCGTGATGGAAGAAATCGAACACGCGTTCAAGTTCAACGATGCCGTGCTGCGCCACCTGACCGTGGTCAAGAAAAAGGCTGAAACCGGCCCATCCCTCATGATGCGCAACGTCGAGAGGGAAGAAGCCCGTAAAGCCCAACAGCAGGAGTATGCGGCTTAATTGCCACCATGCTGTTGAACGCCTCGCTGCCGCGCAGCTGCCATTGAGCAAAAGCCCGCAGTGAACCACGTTGAACTGACCGCCTGTATCGCCGAGGCAAGTCCTCTTCGCTACACGCCCGCTGGAATCCCCGCCGCCAATTTCGTCCTCGAACACGAGTCTGAAGTTGTCGAAGCCGGAATCACCAGGCAGGTCAAGTTGACGGTCAGGGCGGTTGCCTTCGGAGCGTTGGCTGAGCAATCGGCCAAGTCTCCCTTAGGCCAACCCTACAGGTTCACCGGTTTCCTCATCAATGCGCGCACCAGCAAAGGTGTTGTTTTCCATATTCAAGCTCTGCACAAGGTAGAGCAAGTACCGAACCCCATTTAAGGAGTCCATCATGGCCGGACCAAAACGTTTCAACAAAGACAAGCGCCCCAAGCGCAACACCCAATCCCTGCTGTTCAAGCGCAAGCGTTTCTGCCGCTTCACGGCTGCTGGCGTTGAAGAAATCGACTACAAGGACATCGACACCCTGCGCGATTTCGTTGCCGAAAACGGAAAAATCATCCCCGCACGCCTGACCGGCACGCGCGCGATTTTCCAGCGCCAGATCAACACCGCCGTCAAGCGCGCTCGCTTCCTCGCGATGCTGCCTTACAGCGACCAGCACCGTACCCTGTAAGGAGCACGACCATGCAAATCATTCTGCTCGACAAAGTCGTGAACCTCGGTAACCTCGGCGAAATCGTCAAGGTCAAAGACGGCTATGCACGCAACTTCCTGATCCCTTCCGGCCGCGCACGCCGTGCCACCGAAGCCAACAAGGCCGAATTCGAAGCCAAGCGCGTCGAACTCGAAAAGGCTGCGGCCGCCAAGCTGGCTGAGATGCAAGCCCAGGGCGAAAAGCTGAGCGGTACCACCGTCAAGCTCACGCAAAAAGCCGGTGTTGACGGCCGCCTGTTCGGTTCCGTCACCAACCACGACATCTCGGCCGAGCTGACCAAGCAAGGCTTCCCCGTCGTGAAGTCGCAAATTCGCATGCCCAACGGCCCGCTGAAGATTGTTGGCGACCATGCCGTGACGGTTGCCTTGCACACCGACGTGGCCGTGGATATCACCGTCACCGTGTACGGCGAAACCGCTTAAGCGTTTTCTCCTCCGCAAAAAAGCCGCTCGCCGAGCGGCTTTTTTCATGGCCGGCCGCCGGCGCCGGCTGTGCACACCCTCCGGCTGCATTTCCACCCGATTTCCCCCGGTTATCCACAAGCTTATCCCGTGGTGTTTTGCGCTCCCGGCGTACCATTCACCCTCTCCCAAGGAAACCCATGTCCGCCGTACTTTCCACCTATGACGATCCCGGCTACAGCCCCGACCGCCAGATCGCCCAGCTGCGCATCCCGCCGCACTCCATCGAAGGTGAATCCAGCGTCCTGGGCGGCCTGCTGCTCGACAACGGCGCCTGGGATCGGGTGGGTGACCTGCTGGTTGACGAGGATTTCTACCGCTCCGAGCACAAGCTGATCTTCGCCGCCGTGGGCGCGCTCATCAACGCGAACAAACCGGCCGACATCATCACCGTTTACGAATACCTGCAGAACCAGGGCAAGGCCGACGAAGTGGGGGGCCTGAGCTACCTCAATGCGCTCGCGCAGTATGTGCCTAGCGCTGCCAATATTCGCCGCTACGCCGAGATCGTGCGCGAGCGCTCCATCCTGCGCAAGCTGGTTTCCGCCTCCGACGAGATCGCCACCAATGCCTTCAACCCGCAGGGCAAGGACGTCGCCGCCATCCTCGACGAAGCTGAGCAGAAGATCTTCAAGATCGGCGAGCAGGGCTCGCGCATGAAGGAAGGGTTCCAGAGCATGGACACGCTGGTCGTGAACCTGCTGGATCGAGTGACCGAAATGGCAGAGAACCCGCAGGACGTCACCGGCGTGGCTACGGGCTTCAGGGACTTTGACCATATGACCTCCGGCCTCCAGGCCGGCGACCTGATCGTCCTGGCGGCGCGCCCCTCTATGGGTAAAACCGCGTTGGCCATCAACATCGCCGAACACGTTGCGCTCAACGAAGGCCTGCCCGTGGCCGTGTTTTCGATGGAAATGGGCGCCTCCCAGCTGGCCGTGCGTATCGTCGGCTCCATAGGCCGCATCGACCAGACCCATTTGCGTACCGGCGCTTTGACTGACGAAGAATGGCCGCGCCTGACCGAAGCGATTGAAAAGCTGCGCACCGTCTCGCTGCACATCGACGAAACACCCGGCCTGACCGTGAGCGAACTGCGTGCCAACGCGCGGCGCCTCGCCAGGCAATGCGGCAAACTGGGCTTGATCGTGGTCGACTACCTGCAACTCATGAGCGTCTCGGGCGGCATGGCCGAAGAGAACCGCGCCACCGCCGTCGGTGAGATCTCACGTGGCCTGAAGATGCTGGCCAAGGAACTGCAGTGCCCGGTGATCGCGCTGTCGCAGCTTAGCCGCGGCGTTGAATCGCGCACCGACAAGCGCCCCATGATGAGCGACCTGCGCGAGTCCGGCGCCATCGAGCAGGATGCCGATATCATCCTGTTCATCTACCGCGATGAGTACTACACCAAGGAGGCCTGCAAGGAGCCTGGTGTGGCCGAGGTCATCATCAGCAAGCAGCGTAACGGCCCCACCGGCACGGTGAAGCTGGCGTTCATCAACCGCATCACCAAATTTGAAAGCCTGGCGCACGGCGCGTCGGGTGACTTTTAGCGCTCGTCCGCAAGCCGGACAAGGTTCACGGCGCAAGTTCCGCGTCGGCGGGTACGCGCCTTTTTTTGCGTATCACCGTCACAGGCCCTGCCGGGGTGACCGGTGCGGGAGCTTGCACGGGCCGGATGACACACATGTGCTCGGCGTTGCTGATGGCTGCATCCACATCGCCACGGTTCAAGCGCTGGACCACGGAACCATTGACCTGCAGATAACTCCCGTCACGCGCGATGGCCAGAAAGCCGAACTCCATGCCGCGGTGCACGGTTCCAATCACGCGGTAGCTGTCCACTGGTGGAATGGCCCACGGCGCCCTCAGGATTTTGTGCAGCCGGACAGTCAGGCGCTCATCCGTGCGCGTGCCTCCGTAGCCGTATCCCGGCGCGGGCGCCGGATGCCGACCGGCCGCATTGAGCGAAGCCGGTGGTGTTGTGTCGCTTGCGATTCCTTGCATCGTTCTCCCTCTCCTTGAAAACCTGGGTCATGTTCAGGTGCGGTCTGTGCGTTGCAGTTCGACGGCGTGGCGCGTGACATGCTGAACCCGTTGAAGATTTTGAAAAGGTATTCGAGTTCGTTGGGGAGATTCGCGTGAATTGTCTGCATGCGGTAAATCTTTGTCGGATTTTCTGAACTCGGCTTTGTTAAGCCTGTTCTTTGCCGACAGGACTGGCTAGCATCCGCCGGAGCGGCAAGTGAGATCCGCGTTTTGTCTGGACGCAAGGCTTGTTTCGTCCGGTCGCCTCGCAGGCTCTCGAACCGTCGCTTGAAGTGGAAGTTGTCAAGTCACCGACCTACAAGGAAAGCGCCATGCCTACCACCCTGATGAGTGCCCAAGCTCACGCCTTATCGGACAACCTGATGTTCGATTTCAAAAAAGGGCATGATCTTCAGCCGAAAGCATGGCGGCGGCCGCATTCCGCAAACTTCCATCGAATGTTCAAGGCTGACTTGCAGTCAGCCGATTTCGTTGAGCTGGCGCTGATGCCGGACGCCGTCATCACGGCTGAACTGGTCGCCGCCTCAGCTTCGGATCGGCTCGACGACTTCTGGGCTCTGGCCGACATTGTGCGGGCCTCGCCCTCGCTGGCCGCCTACCGCGAGCGCTGGCAGCAAGCCGCGCTCGACCTGCAGGCACTGTTGCCGCACGAGCGCATTGCCATTGGTTCATCACCGCTGTACCGCCGCTGGGTGCATGCGACAGGGTGTGCGTTGATCGCGGGGGCGCCGGGGGATGTTGTCGAACCCTTGCTCGCATCGGTTGCCAATTACATGTCGGGTTTTATGGAAATGACATCGCGCGGCAGGGTGCTGATGTCGTACGGCGGCCGCATCGAAACCTGGGATTGCACCTGCGGCATTGAGCTGCCCGCCACTTATGGTGACGGCGCCTGGCAATGCAGTCGCAAGGGTGCATGGATCCACCTGCGCCCTTTGTTCGCGGGCGGCGAGACACTGAGTTCTTGCCTTGTCGCACCCGATGCGGTACTGCCGCGGTCCCATATCGTGGTGCGCAATGACTTGCCCGGCTTGCGGGTGTCGCCTGGTGAGGCTCGCGAGCCCGAACACGACAACACCTCGCGCCAGCAGGAAACCGATGCGCGCAACCACTCCTACCCACGCGGCCGCCACCGCCCCATCGTGGAGGCGGCACAAGCCCTGCTGTCAGCCTGGCGCGAAGAGTACGAAGACTGGCGCTGCATGATGCGCGTCGTGGTACCGCACCTGCCGTCGCCCGGACGGCCGGCCGAAGGTTTCACGATTTCATCCATGCAGGGAGCGGCGTGGATACATCCGTCCACTACCTTGCGCACCCTGGAAAGCCTGGTTCACGAGCACAGCCACGTCAAGTTGCGCTATGTCGAGGAAACTGTTCCGCTGCTGCAGCCCATGCAGACCAATACATGCTTTGCGGTTAGCTGGCACACAAACCCGCGGCCTGTGGCCGGCATATGCACAGGCGTATACGCGGACCTGCACTGCAGCATCGCGCTGGTTCGCTACCTGCAGGATCCCGAGCTTGACCCCGCGGCACGTGGCCAGGTCGCAACTCGCCTGGACGAGTTGCGCGCGCAGGCAGGCGAAGGCCTGGACCTGCTGCGCCAGCATGCGCGTTTCACCGCCGCAGGCCAGGGCTTTTTGCGCTGGGCCGGATTCACCTTGCGGGACATCTGAGTCGCCGGCAGCTTATCCGGCGCGAAGTTGCAGAAGGAAAGCCGGCTCAGCGTATGCACTCAAAGCCGTACTGGCCTTCAGCCGGCTTGCTGATCAGACGGGCACGCTGGCCGCCGCGCTTTTGGCATTCGGTTTCGGCAATCTCGGAGGCGTCCGGCAATTGCGAAGGCCGGCCTTTGACGATGATCAGCTTTTCATTGCTGCTCAGCAGCTCGGCGGCGCAGCCGGAAAGCAGCGCGGTTGCCACCAGCAGCGAAGGCAGCAGATAGGAGTGTTTCATGAGTTTTTCCTCGATGTGATAAATGTAAAGGCTGCGGCGAAACTGCACCGACCAGCTTCGCTAGCGCTATGTTCAGCCCAACCCTAACGCCTGGTACACCCGCAGCGCCCCATAGGCATCATTGGCCGCATAGATGATTTGCGCTTCGGTGAGCTTTGGATTGGCCCAGTTGGAGGTCGCCGCTTTTTTCGACTTGATGAAGCGTTTGTTGAACATCACGGCCACGGCGCCGCGCACGCCCATGTCCTTGCGGTAGCCGCGCTCGCGGAACACCACGTTGAGGTCCAGCACGCCCTGCAGGTCCACGCCCAGCTTGTGGATGATGCGGCGCTGGTCGTCGCCCAGGCCGAAGCCGGCCTTGGTCACGGCGGGTGAACTCAGCAGCAGGCCCACGGCGCGGCGGCATTCGGCGTCCTCGAGCTGGAATATCCAGGCTTTGTGCAGGGCTGAGAGCTGCACGATGTGCGGCCCTTGCGAGGCCTCGTTCCTGGCAAAGGTGGGTTTGGATTCCGTGTCAAAGCCGAGCACCGTTGCATCGGCCAGCTCCCTGAGCGCTTTGGCCGCCTGTGCCGGCGTGGAGACCACCTCAATCTGGTCCAGGCCCAGGCGCTCAAAAGGCTCGAGCAGGGCGATTTCTTCTTTTCCGGGGGTGAGATAGCGCTCGGTCATGACAGCAGCTTAGCGGATGCCGCCCACGCCGCGCAGCATTTCATGCACATCGTGCGTCATCACGGCCAGAAAGCCGGCCAGCGCGAGGTAATAAAACCCGTATTTGAAGCGCGTAGCCGCGCTGACCGCGTAATAGGTCTGGGCCTCCTCGCTGTCTGATTTGTAGCGGATGGCTTTGAGCAACTGCGGCGCGGCCAGCAGCGCCATCAGGATCAGCATGGGGCTGGGCCGCCAGAAGAACAGGGCCACCAGCACCGGCACCCCCAGCAGCCAGATGCGGGGCGACAGCACCGCAGTGATGCGTCCGCCGTCAAAAGGCGACAGCGGGATCAGGTTGAAGAGGTTCAGGAAGAAGCCGGAGTACGCGATCGCGAGCAGCAAATTGCTGTCCTGGTCGCGCGCGAGGAAGTAGCAGGCCAGCGCTCCCACAGTGCCCAGCAGCGGGCCGCCCAGGCCCACATAGGCCTCGGTTTCCGCGTCGTGCGGCATGTCCTTGAGCTCCACCCAGGCACCCACAAAGGGGATGAAGGTCGGCGCACCCACATTGAGGCCGCGCTGGCGGGCGGCGATGTAGTGGCCCATCTCATGCACGAAGAGCAGCAGTACAAAGCCCACCGCATAACGCCAGCCGAACAGCAACGCATACGCAAACACCGACACCAGCATGCTGCCGCCCGTCAGCAGCAGCTTGCTGAATTTCGCGCCGGTGAAAAGCAGCAGCAGGAGTTTGCTCATGCGGGGCCGCCGTCCATCAGGCCTTGGGCGGTGCGGGAGGCGCGGAAGGGGAGGCGGGCGTTGGCATCAGTGCGGCGGGCACGGTGTCCTGCTCGGCCCGGCTGGGAAGAGATAGCGGCGCGGGCAAGGGTTCAGCGGCCGGCTTGCGCTTGAAAAATTTCACAAACACGGTGCCCAGACCTGCCAGTGCCAGCACGATCACCTTCGCGAACTTCGCGAAAAACAGTGCGATCACCGCAAAGAACCCCAGCTTCTTCGCAGCCACGCCCAGCACCAGCGCGGCCAGGCCGTATTCGGCCACCTTGTCGGTCTTGGAGTTGAAGTCGGCGTAGCGCTTGCCTTCGTCGTATTGCAATGCGGCCAGCAGCTCCGCCGCCGCGGGCTTGTCCTTGGGCAGGTCGTCCAGGCCCGTCACCAGGTTCAGGCTGAAATAACCTTCGCGGCCCAAGGCATAGGTGTTGTAGTTCACGCCCTGCGCGGCACCGGAGGGCGCCCCGCGGTCCTTGCTGGACATGGCCCAGACCAGGCGGTGCGTGGCGGCGTTGTAGGCCGGCTTTTCGGCCCAGCCCACAATTTCTATTTCAGGAAAACCCATTTTCTTGCGATCGGCGTTCGATGCCTCGGTGCCTTCCCGATAGCTCTTGAGCAGGTCATCGGCGTTCCAGTCCTTGGCGTCGTCGTCCTTCACATAGCCTGCCGCCTCGAAACGCACCGTCATGAACCAGTTGTCGCGCGTGGCAGGGAAAATCAGGCCTTGAAGGCGGGTGTCGGTGCCCGGGTTGCCCATGGCGCTGAGCAGCTTGCCCGCCTGGGGCTGCGGCACAAAGATGCGGCCGGCGGGCAGCTTGAGTACCGCCTGGCCTGCCAGCGCGATGTCCTGCGGCCCTTCCTTGGCGGCGGCGCGGCCTTCGGCCCAGATTTTTTCGCTCTCTTCCTTCGAGAGGCTCTGCGCCATGGCGGCAGTGCACGACAGAAAAACAGCCAGCGCGCAGACGCGCATCCACAAACGGTTCATGAAGCCCTCCTGTTGGAATAATTTGCGGGCTATTCTGACATGCCTCCGCAAAAAGCGGCGGGAGAGGCCCGAAAACGCCGGGCCGCGTTCGCAAAGGGGCCTATCCCTGCAACTGGCGCGCCAACAGCACCGCCACGTGAATGGCCTCGCGCTGCGCACCGTCCTTGATCTGGTGGCGGCAACTGGTGCCATCGGCCACGACGATCGCGTCGGGCTGCTTGCGCACCGCCGGCAACAGGCTCAGCTCCGCCATCTGCATGGAGACCTCGTAGTGGCCGGCCTCGTAGCCGAAGCTGCCGGCCATGCCACAGCAACTTGATTCGATCAACTCCGGCTTGGCGCCTGGAATGAGTTTGAGTACGTCCAGGATGGGACTGACCGCGCCAAAAGCTTTCTGGTGGCAGTGGCCGTGCAGCAGAATGGGTTGGGCTGCGGGCTTGAGCCGGCCCTTGAGCACTTCCAGCTTGCCGTTGGCCGCCTCGCGTGCCAGGAATTCTTCCAGCAGCAAGGCATGCTGGCTGATGGCCTGCGCCGGCTCGCCCAGGCCCATCACCAGCATTTCGTCGCGCAGCGTCAAAAGGCACGACGGCTCCAGACCCACAATGTCAATGCCGCGCTCGGCAAAGGGCAGCAGGGCGCCCACCACCTCGCGCGCCTTGGCCTTGGCCTTGTCGACCATGCCGCTGGCCAGGTAGGTGCGGCCGCAGCACAGGCTTTTACCGTCGGCCACGGTCTTGGCCGCCACGTGCACCGTGTAGCCCGCGGCCTGCAGCACCATGAGCGCGGCCTGCGCATTTTCCGATTCGAAGTAGCCGTTAAAGGTGTCGACGAAAAGCACCACGGGCCGCGCGGCAGCCAGCACCTCTTCGCGGCTGGCGCTGTGCACCGGGCCTTCGGGCATCGCGCCGCCTTCATCCGATGCATCCAGGCGTTTCCAGAAATGGATGCTATGCCACTGCGGCAGCGTGCGGCGGGCCGACAGCCCCAGCAGCCTTTCGCTCAGGGCCGCCAGGCCCGGAATTTTGTCGCGCAGGTTGAGCAGCGGCGCGAAGCGACTGGCCCAGTGCGCGTAGTCGGGCAGGTGGGCAACCAGGCGGTCCTTGAAGGTGTAGCCGTGCCTTGCCTTGTAGTGATGCAAAAACTCCACCTTCATCTTGGCCATGTCCACGCCGGTGGGGCAGTCGCGCTTGCAACCCTTGCAGCCCACGCACAAGTCCATGGCCTCCTGCACGGCCTCGCTGGTGAAAGCGTCTTCTGCCTTCAAGCCATCAAGCTGGCCCGACAGCGCCAGGCGCAGTGTGTTGGCCCGTCCGCGCGTCAAATGTTTTTCGTCACGCGTGGCACGGTAGCTGGGGCACATGGTGCCGGCGTCAAACTTTCTGCAGTGGCCGTTGTTGTTGCACATCTCCACGGCCTTGGCAAAACCATGGGCCGGGTCACCACCGGTACCCGGCTCGCTGGTCTGCTCGGTCACCGGGTCGTTCTGCACGTTCCAGGCGCTCCAGTCCAGCGCGGTCTTGATCGGAATCACCTTGTAGCTGGGCGGGAAGCGCATCAGCCGCGCGTCGTCCATCTTCGGCGGGTTGATGATGCGGCCCGGGCTCAGCAGGTTGGTTGGGTCCAGGTAATTCTTGATCTGCGCGAAAGCTTCGTTGATCTTCGGGCCGAACTGCCATTCAATCCACTCGCCGCGGCACAGGCCGTCGCCGTGCTCGCCGCTGTAGGCGCCCTTGTAGTGGCGCACCAGGGCCGATGCCTCTTCGGCGATCGCGCGCATCTTGGTGCCGCCCTCGCGCCGCATGTCCAGAATCGGCCGCACATGCAGCGTGCCGACCGAGGCATGCGCATACCAGGTGCCCTTGCTGCCGTATTTGCGGAAGACCTGCGTCAGCGCGTCGGTGTACTCGGCCAGGTGCTCCAGCGGCACGGCGCAGTCCTCGATGAAACTGACCGGCTTGCCGTCGCCCTTGAGGCTCATCATGATGTTCAGGCCTGCCTTGCGCACCTCCCACAGGTTTTTCTGCGGCGCGCCGTCGATCATCTCGACCACCGAGCCGGGCAGGCCCAGGTCGCCCATCAGCTCGACCAGCTGGCGCATCTTGGGCGCGAGTTCGGCCTTGGAATTGCCCGAGAACTCCACCAGCAGGATGGCGTCAGGCTCCCCGATCAGCGCGGTGCGCACCGTGGGCGCGAAAGCCGGGTTCTGCAGCGAGAGCTCGATCATGGTGCGGTCCACCAGTTCGACCGCGCTCAGCATGCCGTCGCTGCCCAGCTTCACGATGTGCTGGGCCGCGTCCATGGCCTTATAAAAGGTCGGGAAGTTCACCACGCCCAGCACCTTGGTGCGCGGCAGCTCGGCCAGGCGCAGCGTGAGCGATTTCGTCAGTGCCAGCGTGCCTTCGCTGCCCACCAGCAGGTGGGCCAGGTTGACCGAGCCGTCCTGGGTATAGGGCTTCTCGTTCTGGTTGTTGAAGATGTCCAGGTTGTAGCCGGCCACGCGGCGCAGCACCTTGGGCCAGTGCGCCTCCAGCTCCGGCCGCAGCTGGTCCGACAGCGCCTTGACGTAGTCGCCAAGCTCACGCGCAGCGCCGCCGGCTGTGTCATAGCGCCCTAGTTCCAGCAGGCTTCCGTCGGAACGCCAGGCGTTGGCGCCCAGCACGTTGTGCACCATGTTGCCGTAGGCGATGCTGCGGCTGCCGCAGGAATTGTTGCCCGCCATGCCACCCAGCGTGGCCTGCGCGCTGGTCGACACATCCACCGGGTACCACAGGCCGTGCTGCCTGAGCGAGGCGTTCAGGTGGTCCAGCACGATGCCGGGCTGCACCTCAGCCGTGCGCTCACCCGCATCCACGCGCAGGATGTTGCGCAGGTGTTTGGCGTGGTCAATGACCAGGCCGGCGCCCACCGTCTGCCCGCACTGGCTGGTGCCGCCGCCGCGCGGGACTATGGGCACCTTCAGGTCGCGGCAGATGTCTAGCGCGGTTGTCACGTCGGCATCGGTGCGCGGCACGAAGACGCCCACGGGCATGACTTGATAAATGGACGCGTCGGTGGCATAGCGCCCCCGGTCCGCCGGCGAGAACAGCACCTCGCCCTGGGTTTCTGCGGCCAGGCGCGCGGCCAGCCGGCCGGCGACTTCATTGCTAACACGGGCTACATCGTCATAAGCCTGAGCAGTGGCTTCGCGGCTGACCTTGAGGGGGAGAGGGGCGTTCATCGCGGCGTGTCGCCTTTTGGTGGGGGATTGTTTTGGCGGCGGGACCGGGTCAGGCCTTGGCGCTGGCCGCCGCGGCGGTGCGCAGCTGCTGCACCACGACTTCGCGTTTATTGGTCAGGTGCGCCAGCAGCACGCGCCGCATGGCGGCGCCGTCGCGCGCTGCCAGGGCATCGATCATTTGCTCGTGCTCTTTCACGGCCGCTTTCCATTTTTCCTCGTCCTGGTTGGAACGAAAACGCAGTGCCTGCAGCCGCGCATTGACCTGCGCATACGTGCTGGCCAGCACCGGGTTCTTGGCCGCGGCATTGATGGCGTTGTGGATCGCGGCATTGAGCCGGTAGTAATTGGGCAGGTCGCGGCGCGTGTAGGCGGCCAGCATCTCGAAATGCATGGCCTTGATTTCCGCCAGCTCAGCCTCGGTGATGCGTTCGGCCGCCAGCTCGCCCGACTGCGCTTCCAGCCCGGCCATCACCTCAAAGGTGTTGAGCACGTCGGCTTCGGTCAGCTCCACCGCGATCGCGCCGCGGTTCGGCAGCAGTTCCACAAGGCCTTCGGCGGCCAGCATCTTGATGGCCTCGCGCAGCGGCGTGCGCGAGACGTTGAGCACCTCGCTGAGCTCGCGCTCATTGAGCTTGGCGCCGGGCTGAATGCGGTTTTCCACCAGCATCTGGCGCAGCCGGTGCACAACCTGCTCATGCAGGGCGGCGCGGGGGATGGGGATGATTTCAGCAGCCATGCGGTAAATTTTGTATGCAAAAACGACTGCTGTCAAATCTCAATTTATTGGGTATTTAGCCTTTCGATGTATTGACAAATGAATTTTGTATGCAAAAAATAGGAGCTCATTTCAGGAGCAGACCGCATGTTGACGCTTGATTTCCACCCCACGGGGCGCCATTTTTTGCAGATTCCCGGCCCCTCGCCGGTGCCGGACCGCATCCTGCGGGCCATGAGCCTGCCAACCATTGACCACCGCGGCCCGGAGTTCGCGGCGTTGGGCCTGAAAGTCCTGGCCGACATCCGCAAGATCTTCCAGACCCAGCACCCCGTCATCATTTACCCGGCTTCCGGCACCGGTGCCTGGGAAGCGGCCCTGTCCAATACCCTGAGCCCCGGCGACCACGTGCTGATGTATGAAACCGGCCACTTCGCCGCGCTGTGGCAAAAGCTCGCCGCGCGCCTGGGCCTGAAGACCGAGGTCATCGCTTATCCCGGCGCCGATGTCTGGCGCCATGGCGTGCAGGCCGCCCTGATTGAAGAGCGCCTGAAGGCCGATACCCAGCACGGCATCAAGGCCGTCTGCGTGGTGCACAACGAAACCTCCACCGGCGTCACCAGCAACATCGCCGCCGTGCGCAAGGCCATCAATGCGGCCAGGCACCCGGCTCTGCTGATGGTTGACACGATTTCCGGCCTGGCATCGGCCGACTACCGCCACGACGAGTGGGGTGTCGACGTCAGCATCAGCGGCTCGCAAAAAGGCCTGATGCTGCCGCCCGGCATCAGCTTCAATGCCGTGTCCCCCAAGGCCATTGAGGCCAGCAAAAAAGCCACGCTGCCCAAAGCCTTCTGGGCCTGGGACGAGATCATCGAGATGAACAAGACCGGCTACTGGCCGTCCACACCCAACACCAACCTGCTGTATGCCCTCAGCGAGTCCTGCGACATGCTGCTTGAGCACGGCCTGGAAGCCGTCTTCGCGCGCCACCAGCGCTGGGCCACCGGTGTGCGCGCGGCGGTCAAGGCCTGGGGCTTGCAGATCCAGTGCGCCGACCCTGCCGTGTATTCGCCGGTGCTGACCGGCGTGATGATGCCCGAGGGCATTGACGCCGACGCGGTGCGCAAGATCATCTACGAGCGCTTCGACTGTTCGCTGGGCACCGGCCTGGGCAAGGTCAAGGGCCGTATGTTCCGCATCGGCCACCTGGGCGACTGCAACGACCTCACGCTGATGGCCGCGCTGGCCGGCTGCGAGATGGGCCTGAAGCTTGCCGGTGTCAAGCTCGCGGGCTCAGGCGTGCAGGCCGCCATGGACCACTTCTCCAGCCATGCGGCCGTGGTGCCGCAGCGCAAGGCGGCCTGAAAACGCCGCCGCAGCCAGGCTTCTTCCATCACCATCAAGAGGGCAACCATGCAACGCAGAACCTTTATCAGCGCGACGGCGGCCACGGCCGCCCTGGTGGCGTCACCCATGCTCAAGGCGCAGACGTTGCCGTCCGGCCCGGTGCGCATCGTCGTGGGCTTTCCGCCGGGCGGTGGCACCGACGCGCTCGCGCGCGTGGTCGGGCAGAAGCTGTCTACCATGTGGAACACCTCGGTGGTGATTGAAAACAAGGGCGGCGCCGCCGGCGTGATTGCGGCCGACTATGTAGCCAAGCAGGCCGGCGACGGCAACACCCTGCTCATGGCCCACATCAACAGCCACGCGCTGGGGCCGGCGCTGGGCCTCAAGCTGGGCTACAACGCCGAGCGCGACTTCGTGCCCATCAGCATGGTCGGCGTCACGCCCAATATGCTGATCTGCAATGCCGACCAGCCCGCCAAGACCGTCCAGGATCTGGTCGCGCTGTGCAAGGCCAGGCCCGGCCAGATCAGCTTTGCCTCGGCCGGGGGCGGCTCGGCCCAGCACTTCGCGCTTGAGATGTTCAAGCTGCAGGCCAAAATTTTCGCACTGCACATTCCTTATCGCGGTTCAGGCCCGGCCCTGGTCGACCTGATAGGCGGGCAGGTCAATTACTGCTTTGAGACCATGACCTCGGCCACGCCGCACGTTAAAAGCGGCAAGGCCATCGCATTGGCGCAGACGCGCCTCAAACGTGCCAAGGGCCATCCCAACGTGCCCACCATGGCCGAATCGGGCTTCCCTGGTTTTGAGGCCACCGTGTGGTACGGCCTTATGGGCCCCTCCAAGATGCCGGCCGCCATGGTGCAGCGCATGAACGAGGACGTCAACAAAGTGCTGGCCATGCCCGACGTACAGGAAAAAATGGAGCAGTACGGCGCCGAGGACGGCGGCGGCAGCACCGAGAAGTTCGCGGCCTTTATCAAGGCGGAGCAAAAGAAATGGGCGCAGGTGGCCGAGCAGGCCAAGGTCAAGGTGGATGCCTGACGCCGAGTGACGGCGTGCTGCGCGCTCAAGCCGCAGGCGGCGGCGTCTTGGGCTCGTAATCGCACCAGGGCGCCACCGCGCACTGCCAGCACAGCGGCTTGCGCGCGATGCACACATAGCGCCCGTGCAGGATCAGCCAATGGTGCGCGTCCACCAGGTATTCGGTGGGCACGCGCTTGAGCAGGTTCATTTCCACTTCCAGCGGGTTCTTGCCCGGCGCCAGGCCGGTGCGGTTGCTCACGCGAAAGATGTGGGTGTCCACCGCCATGACTGCCTCGCCGAAGGCCGAGTTCAGCACCACATTGGCCGTCTTGCGGCCCACGCCTGGCAGTGCTTCAAGCGCCTCGCGCGTGCGCGGCACCTGGCCGCCGTATTGCTTCACGAGGATTTCGCAGGTCGCCAGCAGGTTCTTGGCCTTGGTGCGGTACAGCCCTATGGTGCGTATGTAGGACTCCAGGCCCTCGAGCCCCAGATCCAGTATCGCCTGCGGTGTGTTGGCCACGGGGTAAAGCCGGCGCGTGGCCTTGTTCACGCTCACGTCGGTCGCCTGCGCGCTCAGCAGCACGGCCGCCAGCAGCTCGAACACGCTGGTGTATTCGAGCTCGGTCACCGGCATGGGGTTGGCCGCCTTGAGCGTGGCGAAGAACGGGGCGATGGCTTCTTTTTTCATGCCCCGCAGTGTAAGGGCGTGCGCCGGCGCCCGGCGGGGCCCGGTTCGGGTTTTCAGGCCACCATGCGCGGCACGTCCCACACCGAACTCGGCGGCTCGCCCGCGCGCTGCAGCTGCTCCCGCACTGCCCGCCAGATGGCCGTGCAGTCGTCGGGCCTGGCGATGCTGGCCGCGACGTAAGCCAGCCGCGCATCAGCGGCCATGGCCTGCATGCGCTGGTGGGTTTCGGCATCGGGCGCGATGCCCAGCAAGGTCGGCGTGACAGGCAGGCCCTCGCAGGCCGCGGCCATGCGGCTCATCAGCGCATCGTCGAATTTGGGCGCACCGGAAAACAGCATCACAAAATGCGGCCAGTCGGGCAGGAAGGCGCGGCGCAGGCCGTGCGTCAGGCCGTTGCGCGCCACGGCAATCATGCGGCAGGGGTGGCTGCCTTCCATGAACTCCACGTACTCGCTGCTGCCGTCCATGTCCTGCTCGCCTGCGAAGCGCCGTTTGGCCACCGTCGTGCCGGTATGCTGCGCCAGCCAGCCCACCATGGCAAAAGCCTCGTTACCGCCGGCTGCGCAAATGCCGACTCGATGAAAAGCCTCGGGGTCGGCCAGGCCCTGCGCCTGCGGCAACTGCATGGGCGCCGACAGGCGCCGCAGCACGGAAGAGGGCGCGTACTGCACGCCTTTTTCAAACTGCTCGCGCAGCGCCATCACGCGGCGGCCGAACTGCACGGCCGATTCGGACGCCTGCGACATCACCATCGACCAGGGCGTGGGCAATATGCGCAGGCCCCGGCTGCTGTGCAGCGTGTGGGGCGAATGATGGCGCGGATCGCCGGCCATGCGCAGCAGCAGGGCGCGCAGCTCCGGCGACGGGCCTTCCGCCCAGTGGATGAACCAGCCGCTCTGGTAGTGCAGGATGGCACGGATGCCGTCCGCGGCGTTGTGGGGCAGGGAGTGCGCACGTATGTCTTCCATCTGCGCGTAGATGCCTTCCTTCATGTGGCAGATGCTGGCTGTCACCACACGCTCGACTTCCGTTTGTCCGGGAGGCGCGACATAAGGCGCGATGCTGTTCACCATGGAGCCAATCGTGCCCCAGAAGCAAAAACCCCGTCAATTCGCAGGCTTGAAAGTTGTGGGTGAATAGTGGCAAAAAACCATCTGCAACGAACCCGCAACATTTTCTTGCAACTTGGAGCGTGGGATGCCATGCATAATGCGCGCCGCCCGCAGCCGCAATCTGTTGAAGATGAGCGGCGCGGCGCGGGTCATTCCGGGGCTGGCTGCGGCTCGAACTGCTTTAGCATCGGGCACATGAAAGCTCACATTCTTTTACGACTGCTGGCCGCCTCATTCACCGCGGTGCTGCTCGCCAGCTGCACCGCCTCGCCCGGTACTGTTGCGGGCGCCGCACCCCGTCCCAAACTCGTCGTCTTTCTTGTCGTCGACGGCCTGCCGCAGCGCCAGGTGCTGGACTACCGCGACCAGCTCGCGCCCGACGGCTTCGCCCGCTTCCTGGACCGCGGCGCCTGGTTTGCCAACGCGCACTACGGCCACGCCTTCACCGTCACGGCGGCCGGCCACGCCACCATGCTTACCGGCGCCTATCCGCATCGCACCGGCATCATCGGCAACGACTGGCGCGACCCCCTCACCGCCGAGCCGGTCTACTGCACCGGCGACACCGCCGCTACCTACATCGGCCACCAGACCAACGCGCTTGACGGCACCAGCCCGAAGAACCTCAAGGCCGAGACCGTGGGCGATGTGCTGCGGCGTGTCGACAGCCGCTCCAAGGTCATAGGCATCTCGGGCAAGGATCGCGGCGCCATCCTGCCCGCCGGCAAGACCGGCATCGCCTATATGTATATGGGCGCCACGGGGCAGTTCGCTTCCAGCACCTACTACATGGCCGCCCATCCGGCCTGGGTCGACAGCTTCAACGCCGCCAAACCGGCCGACCGCTACTTCAAAACCGAGTGGAAGGCCGTGCTGCCCGAGGCCGCGTACGCGCGCTCGCTGCCCGACCAGCAGCCCTGGTACGGCCCCGCCGGCGGCGGCCTGCCGGCCATGTTCGGCGCGAAGGACGACAGCGCGCCCGGCCCGCGCTTTTACAGCTCGTTGCTGCGCGGCCCCTTTGTCGACGCGATGTCGCTGGAGTTCGCACGCGCGGCGATTGCCGGCGAGCAGCTCGGCCAGGACGACATCCCCGACATCCTCTCCGTGAGCCTGTCGGGCCACGACTATGTGAACCACGCCTTTAGCGCCGAGTCGCGCCTCTCGCACGACCACCTGCTGCAGCTGGACCGCCTGCTGCAGGCCTTCTTCCAGGACCTGGATGCGCGCATCGGCAAGGACAACTACGTCGCCGTGCTCACCGCCGACCACGGCTTCATGCCTTCGCCCGAATACAACGCCAGCCAGGGCCGCGAGTCCGGTCGCGTCAACAGCAGCCAGCTGCTAGGCCGCATCAACGCCGGGCTTGAAAAACGTTTCGGCCCCGGCAAATGGGCCGCGGGCTTTTCCGGCTCCAGCGTGCTGTTCGACAAACAGCTCATCGCGCAGAAGCAGGCCAATGCGGACGCCCTGGCCGAGGAAACCCGCGCACTGCTGATGGCCGAGCCTGGTTTTATCGCGGCCTACACGCGGCGCGAACTGCAAAGCGGCAGCCGCGCCGGCGCTCCTTTCTTCGAGCAGATCCGCCGGTCCTGGCATGCCGATGTGTCGGGCGATGTGCAGTACTCGCTCAAGCCCGGCTGGATGTTCGGCAACACGGTGGCCACACACGGCTCGCCTCACCCGTACGACACGCAGGTTCCCCTCCTGATGTACGGCCCCGCCTGGGTTAAACCAGGCCGCGTCGACGCGCGCGTGGAAGTGGTGGACATTGCGCCCACGCTGTCGCGCGTCTTGCGCATCGCAGCGCCTTCGTCGGCTGAAGGCAAGCTGCTGCCCCTGACTGGCCTTTAAGACGGGGGCTTGCGGCGCCTGAAGCTTCGCCGGAGTGTGGTTGAAGGCCGCTGGCCCCCACCCTAACCCTCCCCCAGCGGGGGAGGGAGGAGTCAGGGGGCAGGGCGCTCAGCCGCTTTTTTTCGCGGCGCGCCTGCGGGCCGGCGCCTTGCCGTCGCCCGACTGGCGTATGGCGGCGATCAATTGCCCGGTGAAGGCCTGCGCCAGCGGCGCCAGGGTCTGCCCCTGCAGCGACAGCACCTGCAGCACGCGCTGGCTTAGCTGCGGCTCGGCAAAGGGCACGGCGACCAGCTCGCCCTGGCGTATCAGGTGCGCGGCCGTGAGGTAACCCGACAGCATGATGTCGTCGCCGCGCACGCTGGGTAGCAGGGCCGATGAAAAATTGCTCACCACCGAGGTCTGGTATTGCAGGCCCTGGATGCTGGCCACCATGTCGAACAGCTGGCGGCCCGTCATGCCCTTGGCGCTGATGCCCAGTGGGTATTTCACGACGCCGGCCGCCGTCACCACGCGCGCCCGCGCCAGCGGGTGCGTGGGCAGCATCAGCGCGTAGATGGGGGCCGTGGCCACGTGCAGCACCGTCATGCCTTTTTCCGGCGCTACGGTGTATTTGAGTGCCACGTCGGTCTCGCCCTGCAGCAGCAGGCGGCTGACCGCTTCGGGCGAAGCCACGCTGAGCTCGATCAGCGCTTCAGGGTGGCTGCGCCTGAAGCCCGTCATGACTTCCGGCATGAAGCCCGTCGCGAAACCCTCGGTGCAGGCCACGCGCACCCGCCGCGCGCTGTGGCCGGCCAGGCCGCGCACCTGTTCCACCACGCGTTCGGCGTCCTCGTTGCCCGTGCGCACATAGGCCATCAGGCGCTCGCCTGCGTCCGTCGGCACCATGCCGCGCGCCCTGCGCTCAAACAGCGCGCAGCCCAGCTGGTCCTCCAGCTTGCCCACCTGCCGGCTCACGGCCGAGGCCGCCACATGCAACTGCCCCGCGGCCTGGCTGACCGAGCCGGTGCGTGCCACCTCCAGGAAGTAGCGGATCTGCGTGCTGAAAAAAGAGGTCTTCATGCGGAGGAGGGCCTAAAAGGGGCGGAGGTAAGGGGCGGAGCTCAGGTAGGGAAACCAAGATTTGCCAAAAAGGCAAAGCTTTGTTGCGATATCTCTCATTGTAGTAATAGCTGATTCTTTCTACATTTGGTTTCAGGTCGCGCATTCGCCCGCGCCTACCCATAACGATGAACATGCTGAGATCCGACTGCCTCGATGCCGCCACCGCCTGGTTTGATGAGGGCCATTTTTTCGACGTCCTGCAAAGGCGCGTCGCGCTGCGCACTGAAAGCGACACCGGCAAACCCAACCCAGCCCTGGCCGACTACCTGCGCGGGGAAATGAGCGATTCGCTGCGCGCACTCGGCTTTGCCTGCAGCGTGATGCCCAATCCCGTCGAGGGCGCCGGCCCTTTCCTGGTGGCGCGGCGCGTGGAAGACACCGCGCTGCCCACAGTGCTCACCTATGGCCACGGCGACGTGGTCAGCGGCCAGGAAGGGCGCTGGCGCGAAGGCCTGCAGCCCTGGGAGCTGGTGCGTGAAGGCGAGCGCTGGTACGGCCGCGGCACCGCCGACAACAAGGGCCAGCACACTGTCAACCTCGGCGCGCTGGCCGCCGTGATCAAGGCTCGCGATGGACGCCTCGGCTACAACGTCACGCTGCTGCTTGAAATGGGCGAGGAGGCCGCCTCGCCCGGCCTGCACGCTTTTTGCGAAAGCCAGCGCGCCCAGCTCAAGGCCGATTTGCTGATCGCCTGCGACGGCCCGCGCGTGCACGCCGACAAGCCCACGCTGTTCCTGGGCTCGCGCGGCGCCATCAACTTCAGCCTGCGCCTGCGCGCGCGCGACAAGGCCTACCACTCTGGTAACTGGGGCGGCGCCTTGCTGAACCCGGCCACCGTGCTGGCCAGCGCCGTGGCCTCGTTGGTCGATGCGCGCGGCCGCATCCTGGTGCCGGCCCTGAGGCCCGCCGCCTTGCCCCCGTCCGTGCGCCGCGCGCTGGCCGATGTGGACATCGGCGGCGGCGAAGACGACCCCATCCCCGATGCCCGCTGGGGCGAGCCTGGCCTCAGCCTGGCTGAACGCCTGATCGGCTGGAACACCATCGAGGTACTGGCGCTGGGCGCCGGCTCACCGCAACGCCCCGTCAATGCGATTCCGGGCGAGGCCGTGGCCTATTGCCAGCTGCGCTTCGTGGTCGGCACGCCATACCAGGAGCTTGCCGCCATCCTGCGCAAGCACCTGGACCGCCATGGCTTCAACCAGGTCGAGGTCGAGATCACCCTCAGCGGCGCGGCCACGCGCCTGGATCTTGACCACCCCTGGGTGGGCTGGGCGCAGCGCTCCATCGCCGCCAGCAGCGGCAAGCCCACCGTCACGCTGCCCAACCTGGCCGGCTCATTGCCCAACGATGTGTTCGCCGACCTGCTGGGCCTGCCCACGCTGTGGGTGCCGCACTCCTACCCGGCCTGCGCGCAGCATGCGCCCGACGAGCACCTGCTGGCGCCCGTGGCGCGCGAAGGCCTGCGCATCATGGCCGGTCTGTACTGGGACCTGGGCGCGGCCACGGGCCTGCCCTGGCATGCCGGGCGGGCCGAACGGGCCGCCGCCTGAGTTTTATTTTTGTTGCCCTCGCTTTCCTGGAGATGCCCATGCCAACCGCCTCACAACACTCTTCGCGTCGCGCGCTTGTTTTTGCGGCTGCCGCATGCGCCCTCGCGCTCCCAGGCGTGTCGCACGCGCAGGGGCAAGCCCAGGGGCAGGCCTGGCCCACCAAGCCGATACGCATGGTCGTTCCCTTCCCGCCGGGCGGCGGCACCGATGTGTCGGCCCGCATCATCAGTGAGCGCCTCAGCGCCCGCCTGGGCCAGCCGGTCATCATCGACAACAAGCCCGGCGCCTCCACCGCCATCGGCGTGGTCATGGTCAGCTCGGCCGAACCCGACGGCTACACACTGCTGTTCTCGGGCTCCAGCAGCTATACCGTCAACCCCGCGGTGCGCAGCAAGCTCGGCTACGACCCCTTCAAGCAGCTCTCGCCCATCGCCATGGTGGCGCGCACCTCGCTGGTGCTGGTGACCTCCGCCACCGGGCCTTACAAAACCCTCAAGGACATCCTGGCTAAAGCCAAGGCCAGCCCCGGTACCCTGACCTACGCTACCTTCGGCTCCGGCTCGGCGCCGCACCTGGCCGGCGAGCTGCTGGCCGACGCCAGCGGCGTGAAGCTCGCCGCCATTCCCTACAAGGGCAGCGCCGAGGCCGACATCGGCGTGGTGCGCGGCGACGTTGCCCTGGGCATAGACACCATGGCGGCGGTGAATCCCCTGGTGCAGTCCGGCAAGCTGCGCGCTCTCGCTGTCGTCAGCGAAAAACGCTCCACCTACATGCCCACCATACCTGCATATGGTGAGCTGCAGCTGTCTTCCGCCATGCTCGACGGCTGGTATGGGGTGGCCGCGCCCGCCGGTATTTCGCCGGCCGTGCGCGACCGGGTGCTGCAGGCGCTCACCGCCGTGATGGCCGAACCCGAGGTGCGCAAGAAACTGCAGAACCAGTCCATGGAGGCGGCCATGCTGGGCCCGCAGGCGCTGCGCGATGTGATGGATTCGGAAATCGCGCGTTACCGCGTCCTGGTGGCGCGCGCCAATATCCGCATCGATTGACGTCGCGCTTCGTGGCGCAGCGCTACAGCGCGCGCACCGGCACGCACAGCCAGCAGCTGAAGGTGCCGGTCTTCGGGTCCATCACGAAGTCTTCGTCGTACAGCTCCACGGCCGGGTTGTTGTCCGGCTGATAGCCGCTTTGCGGCAGCCACTCGGCAAACATGTGCTTCCAGGCTTCGTGCACCTCATTGCCCGGCTTGCCGGTGAAACGGCCGCAGGCATAGCGCCCGCCGCCAAAGTTCTGCACGCCGATCTCGCCTTGCGGTTTGAAGGCTTCGTCGACTTCAATGCAGGCGTCGTAGCGGCACTTGTCGGCCGGCGTGATCTCGGGGTTGTCCTGGCTGATGCCGTACATCTTCGGGCGCGGGTTCATATAGCCGTGCTGGCCGCACCAGGCGACAAAGCGCTGCCACAGCTGCGCCACCTCCTGGCCGTAGGGCCCGGTGTTGCGCATATAGGCCAGGCGCATGGGGGGAAGGGTTTTCAGTTCAATGTGCATGGCAAGGGTTCTTTCAGGTGTAGGTACCGGCCCGGCGGGCCAGAGGGTTCTATCTTTGAACAATGCCGCCACCACGTCTTGATTCGCCTTGCGCTGGTCTTGATGAATCTTGCTCATTTCAATCTGGTGGCGCGCCGCCCACTCGCGCCAGCCGCCGCGCCGCCAGGCCGTGGGCGTCATGCCGAAGTGCGCGCGAAAGGCGCGGCTGAAAACTTCGGCCGACGCAAAGCCGGTGTCCATCGCGATCTGTAGCGCAGTGTGCGGGGAGTAAATCAGGTACTGGGCCGCCGACTCCAGCCGCAGGCGGCGCACGCAGTCGGCCAATGTTTCGCCGGTGACCGCCTGAAACACGCGGTGGAAGTGCCAGGGCGAGAAGTAGGCCACTTCGGCCAGCGCCTGCAAGTCCAGTGTGCCGCCCAGGTTGGCGCTGATGTAGTCCACCACCCGGTTGATGCGGCCGATGTAGGTGCTGCGGGCCGCGGAAGGGGTGAGGGCGGTGGTTCCAGGTTCCGTCATGGCAGTTCGTCCACGAATTTTTCAGCCTGCGCCAGCATGCCCCGGCGTATGGCCGCGAACACCGGCTCTGGGAAGCCCGCCGGCAACTGCGCGGCCACGCGGTCCAGCGCGTCGGGCACCTGCAGCACCAGCGCCACCATCTGGTCAAAAGCCCCCGGCACGCCACTTTGCCGTGCCAGCGCTTCCCAGTGGCGCGTGCGGATTTCATGCAGGTGGTAGTGCGCGTTCTTACCGCGCAAGGCCATGGCCAGTTTGGCGCGGCGCGGGCTGACCTGGTTGGGCCCGTTGCCGATGATGGGCCAGGCCGACAGCACGTCATACAGCGGCGTCATGCGAAAGCCGCCGCCGCGTTCAAGGAAGATCGAAAAATTCTTGGCGTGGCCGTCGGTGGCGGCCATGAGCCAGAAGGCGAGCAAGGTCTTGACGAACACGCGCTTGTCAGCGGCGGCCTGGCTGCTTCTGTCAAGCTGGCGCAGCAGTGCCTGCACGCCCGGCCCGCCGTCTGATTCGTACTTCATGGCGCCCGCCACGCCCAACGCCTGGCAAAAGTCTTCCTGCGGCAGGCGCGCCAGCCAGGCCGGCCGGCCGGGTGGGGTTTCAGGGGCGCGGTCGAAGCGTTCCACCACCAGCACCTTGCGCTGCCCGAAAGTGGCGATGTCGCAAGTAGCCACCGGCAGGCCCAAGGCCGCCAGAAGCTGCGCGCACAGCCATTCGTTTTCGACGGAGGTGTGCATGTCGGCCCGCACATTGCCCACCAGGCCCAGTGGTAGCTTGAAGATGTGCGTCGTGGGGGTGGCGCCCAGGGGCCGGCACCATTGGCCCTGGTGCCGGAGCAGGGCGGTTTTTTCCTGCGCCCCGGCAATCGAGATGCGAAAGTCGTCTTCCTGCTGCTGGCCCAATACCCGCCCGGCCGTCACCGCGTTGTCGATGGCCTGCTCCACGCCCGCTTCGTCCAGCGGCTGGGCCTCGATGCGGTCAAAGCCCTCGGGCTCCTGCCCCGGCGGCAGCAACTGCACCGCGCCCACGCAGTCGCGCCCCACGGCGGCCAGCAGTTCAAATGCGGCTGTGCCGCCCGTGGCGAACTTGTCGCGCAGCCTCCGGCGTATGGCGTCGCTGTCGGGCAGAAGGTTGTCGAAGAAGTTGTGCACCACCTCGCCGCGATGCGGCAGGTTTCCGGGCATGAAAGGCAGCGAAAGTGACAGCTGGCGTGAAGAAGGCGACGACAGCCATGCTTCGGCATATTGGAAGTGATGTTCGCTGCCGGCAACGGACCAATGGCCCACCAGTTCTCCATTGGTCCATATGGCCAGCATGCTGGCACCTGGGCTGGTGCGGGGGCGGCGAAAGGTCACCATGGCTCAGCCGCTTACCATTTGGGCCTGTAAGGGGCGGGCTCGTCTTCAGCCACGCGATGCCGGGGAGCCTCTTCGATCACGAGGCTGCAGCCCATGGCCGAAACCATGCGCGCGATCTGGTCGTAGGCCGTGACTTCAGGCGCGGCCTCAATGCGCGCGATGCGCTTCTGGCTGACGCCCAGCATTTCGCCCAGCTGGGCTTGTGTCAGTTTGCGTGACTGGCGCAGCGTACGCAACATGGTGCGCAACTGTTGGGGCGTGTCTACCGGATAGTTCATAGTGCTCACCATACACCTTAAAAGTAGTTAAATAATAATACTCCTTAGGTGTAGTTAAAGCAAATAACTCCTTTTAAGTGGTTAACTCGCACCCGAGCGGGCATGCCTCCAAGCATTAACCTTGATGCCAGTTTGTTGTCATGATGAGCTCGCCTTGCGTATCGTGCCCTGTGCCGCGGCGCACAGCGTGCGCTCATTCCCGCGCAGCAAAAAAATATCGCAGCGGCACACGGCCTGGGTTTTGCCGCTGCCCACCACCGTGGCCACGGCCAGCAGGCGCTCCGCATCCTTGGCCGGCCGCAGGTAGTTGATCTTGAACTCCGCCGTCACCGAATCGCCCAGCACCGATCCGCCCGCGAAGGTCAGCGCGTTATCTGCAAGATAAGAAAGCACACCGCCATGAACAAAACCATGCTGTTGCAGAAGTTTGGGAACGAGTGGCACAGAGAGTTCCGCGCTGCCGGGTGCAAAGGCGTCGAGCCGTGCATCCAGCAGCGCGCTGAAGGGTTGCCGCGCCAGCACCTCGCGGCCCCAGCGCAGCAGCTCACCCGGTTGCTCAGCGGGCATGCCGGCTCCCTGCAAAAGGCGGTGCCGGCCGGCGGCGGCTGCCCGAGGCCAGCCAGCGCAGCAGCCGTACAAGCCCCGACCGCGCTACGGGCCGGGGCTCAATGCCCAGCGAGACCTGGGTTTGCGACAGCACCTCCTCCACGCACACATCGTGCAGCGGCCTTATCACCAGCAGCCAGTAGAGCAGGGCAGCGCCGCGCACTCGCATCTCGATGCGATGCTCGAGCACGCAATGCGCTGGCGTGGCGTCCAATACCTCAAAGCCGTGCCAGCCATCAAATCCCCTGGGCGCGGTGAATCGGAAACGCACCGACTGGCCCGGTGTGTAGGCCTCCACCGTGTAGCGTATCGGGCCATGGCCGCCGATGGCGCCTACGGCCAGCGGCCTGTCGAACTTCATGCGCGGCCAGTCCCACCCCGGCCATAGCGCATCCGCCGGAGAACCCAGCGAGTCAATCAGCGTACCCACGCGTTCGGGGCTCGCATGCAGCAGGCGTTGATGAACATTCACGACTTTCATACGGACACTCCTTGTTGAATTTCTCTGGGTTCCTGTGGAGGGGCGGGGTATCGCTCAGGCTGCCACGGCCATCCAGGCGCCGTGTTCCAGCGCGGCCCGCAGCTTGGGCGCGACGGCCGGCACAGGCTGGCTGACCCAGCGCTGCGTCAGCGAAAACGCCGGCGAGAACACCAGCGCCATCCACACATGAAACGGCATGGGCCGCAACTCACCGGCTTCCACACGCTGCTCCATCCAGGCCTTTAGCGCGGCAAAGGCCTGCTCATTGGCTGCGCCGGTCTCGGCGCCCTCCGTCATGTCGCCGCCGCGGCGCAGCGCGTGCAGCAACCGCGCCTGGTCCGGGTGCTGCAGCACCCATTGGATATAGGCCCGCACCAGGCCCTTGACGCCGGCCTGGGCCGAGGCCTTGCCGGCAATCGGCTGCATCAGCGCCGAATGGAAGTCGCGCAACGTATGGGCATACAGCGCATCGGCCAGCAGCGCCTTGGTCGGGAAGTGGTGGTAGAGGCTGCCGTTGCTCACTCCCGCCTCCTGGCGCACCATGTCCATGGAGGCGGCCGTGAAGCCCTGGGCCAGGAAGACCCTGGTGGCGGCCTCCAGCAGGCGGTCCCGGGTGGAGGGTGGGGAAGAAGAGGGGGCAGCGCCATGTAAAGCGGTGGAAGTCATGATTGGAGTATTACTCTAGATTAACACTCTGTCAACCGCCTCCAGGCTCGCCCAGCCGCGGGCGGGCATTGGCCAAATTGGCGACAATGCAGTCCAGAAAGCGAGAAACCGAACATGCCCCTGCACTTTGCCGACCGCCTCAACAACGTTGAAACCTCCGCCATCCGCGAACTCTTCAAGCTGCTGGGCAAGCCCGGCATCGTCAGCTTTGCCGGTGGTTTTCCCGATCCCGCCATGTTCGACGTCGCCGGCATCCAGGAGGCCAGCAACAAGGCCCTGAGTGAAGAACCCGGCGGCGCGCTGCAATACGGCGCCACCGAAGGCTACGGCCCGCTGCGCGAGCAGCTCAGCGCCTTCATGGCCACCAAGGGCGCCAAAGACGTCGCCCCCGAGAACCTCATTGTCACCACCGGCAGCCAGCAGGCGCTCGATTTGCTCGGCAAGACCCTGATCTCGCCCGGCGACAAGGTCATCGTCGAAGGCCCCACCTTCCTGGCCACCATCCAGTGCTTCCGCCTCTACGGCGCCCAGCTCATCAGCGCGCCCATTGATGCCCACGGCGTCAAAACCGACGAGCTCGAAAAACTCATCGCCGAGCACAAGCCCAAGTTTGTCTACTTGATCCCCACCTTCGGCAACCCCAGCGGCGCGCTGCTCAGCCTGGAGCGCCGCAAGCAGGTGCTGGCCATGGCCGTCAAGCACCAGACGCTTATCGTGGAAGACGACCCCTATGGCGACCTCTACTTCGGCGAGGCGCCGCCGCCCTCGCTGCTGGCCCTGAGCCCCAGCGTGCCCGGCAGCCGCGAGCTGCTCGTGCATTGCGGTTCCCTCAGCAAGGTGCTCAGCCCCGGCCTGCGCGTGGGCTGGATGGTTGCCCCCGCCGAGCTGCTCGCCAAGGCCACCATGTGCAAGCAGTTCAGCGACGCCCACACCAGCACCTTCGCCCAGGCCACCGCCGCCCAATACCTCAAGGCCGGCCGCATGCCCGCAACCCTCCAGCGCGTGCGCAAGGTATACGGCGAACGCGCTACCGCCATGGGCAATGCCCTGAAACGCGAACTCGGTGACGCGATTGAATTCACCCAGCCGCAAGGCGGCCTGTTCTTCTGGGCCCGCCTCACAGGGGCCAACGGCAAAAGTAAGGACGCCGGCGAGTTCGCGAAGAAGGCGATTGAAAAGCTCGTCGCCTTTGTGCCCGGCGCGCCTTTCTACGCGGCGAATCCCGACCTCGCCACGCTGCGCCTGAGCTTTGCCACGGCGGATGTGGCGAAGATTGAAGAGGGCGTGGGGCGGCTGGGGAAGGCGTTGTAAGGTTCTGAAGCGCTCCCGGCGCCCCAAGCCTTACTCGTTGATCTCCACCTCCACCAGCTTGCCCAACAGCACCAGCGACTGCTGCCAGCCCACATAGCACTGGTCCGCGGGGATCACTGCGGGAATGCCTTCCTGCACCACATGCATTTCCACGCCGGCCGAGACTTTGGCCAGCGTGATGGTGGTGGTCATTTCGCCCGGCAGGTTGGGGTCGTCGAACTTCGCGGTGTAGCGGATGCGCTCGCCGGGCTGGAGCTCCAGGTAGGTGCCGCCGAAAGAGTGGCTGTGGCCGTTGGTGTGGTTGGTGAATGACATCTTGTAATTGCCGCCGACCCTCGCGTCCATCTCATGCACGGTGCCGGTAAAACCATTGGGCGGCAGCCATTTGCTCATGGCGGCGGGGCTGAGGAAGGCGCGGTACACCCGGTCGGGGGTGGACTGCAGAACCCGGTGAAGCTTGACGGTATTGGTGCTCATGGTGTGTTTCCTTTACTTGCTTGCTTGGTTAATGAGTGATCCGTAGAGGAGGCAAATGACCCAAATGTCGCCCCTCTGCTTGTACGACGAACGACCGAGGCGGAATCGACACGATTTTTCGGAAATTCTGAAATTTTTTATCCGGCGCGCTCGCACACCATCAGCAAAGCCGTCCCATCCGGCGTCCGCACCTCGCCCACCGCGCGAAATCCCGCTTTTTCGTAGCAGCGTATGGCACGCGCATTGCGCGGGTCCGGGTCGGTCTGGATGTGCGTAACCTGCGGGTCGGCAAACAGCCTGGCCACAAAGGCCTTCACCATCGCCGTGCCCAGGCCGCGGCCCAGTTGCGCGGCGTCGGCGATGGACTGGTCTATGCCGCGCACGCCGGGGTCGGTTTCATCCTCCCACCAGCCCTCGCCCGAACCCATGGCCACATAAGACTGGATGTAGGCAAAGGGTTCACCATCAAGCAACGCGATATGCGGCTGCACCTGGGAAGGGTCCGTAATCCAGGCGCCGTATTCGGCCTCCACCTCGGCCAGCGTGGGCGCCGGGCCCCACCATTCCGTCCAGTGTGGGCACGCCAGCCAGCCGTGCAGCAGGGGCAAGTCGGCCGCCTGCAAGGGCCGAAAGCTGATGTTCAGGGCCGTATCGGCCTGGGGTGCGCGTGCCGTGCCCTGCATCTTCATTCCTCAGACCAAACCGCGAGCTCATAGCCATCCGCGTCCTGGAAATGAAAGCGCCGCCCGCCCGGAAACGAAAAAATCTCCAGCTTGATGCGCCCACCGGCCGCCAGCACGCTGTCGCGCGCGGCTTCGAGCTTGTCGGCATACAAGATCACCAATGGGCCGCCGGCGGGCGAGGGCGCCGCCTGCGTCGTGAAGCCGCCCTTCATCGCGCCGTCAGAGAACTCGGTGTATTCCGGGCCGTAGTCGGTGAACGTCCAGCCAAAAGCCTTGCCGTAAAAAGCCTTGGCCTTGCCAATGTCGCGCACATTCAGCTCCATGTAGTTGATGCGGCAGTTCTCGGGTTTCCGGGTTTTGTCGGGCATGGCAGTCTCCGTAATGCATCCGTGATGTCTTCTTGATCGACTTGCCATTTTGCATATGGGCAAAGCCAAGATACCCCTTGCCCATACGCCCCGCGGGTGTTTGCCTACAATTCCACACAACGTAGGTGTGTCGCCTGCGGCATCCTCGCCATCCTGACCTGGGCCCGTACACCTTCATGACTTCCGCTGCCGCGCCTGGCGCCATTCACACCCCTCACGCTCCGGTTTCCTCCGCCACCCGCCGCTCCATCCTGCTGCTCTCATGCGCCACCTTCGCCAGCATGGTGGCCCAGCGCATCTGCGACGCCATGCTGCCCGAACTCTCGCGCGTGTTTGCCGTCAGCCTCGCGCAGGCGGCGCAGGTCGTTTCCTTGTTTGCCATCACCTACGGCATTGCGCAACTGTTTTACGGCCCGCTGGGCGACAGGCTGGGCAAGTTCCGCATCGTCACCTTTGCCGCGCTGGGCTGCAGCATCGGCAGCCTGGTGGCCGTGTTTGCGACCAGCCTTGACGTGCTGCTGCTCGCCCGCGTCATGATGGCCCTGGGCGCCGCCGCGCTGATCCCGCTGGCCATGGCCTGGGTCGGCGACGCCGTACCGCCCCACGAGGTGCAGGGCATGCTCACACGTACCGGCCTGGGCAGCACCCTGGGCATTGTCTGCGGCCAGTTGCTGGGCGGGCTGCTGACCGACGCGCTCGGCTGGCGCTGGGCCTTTGCCTTCCTCGTGCTGCTGTTTGGCGTGGTGGGCTCGCTGCTGTGGGGCGATTTGCGCCGGCAGCACACGCAGCCCAGGGCAGAGGCGGCACCACTGTCTTCTGAGGCGCCCGCGCCGCGCCCGCATTTCCTCAAGCAGACCCTGCTCATCATCAGCCGCCCCTGGCCACGCACCATCTTGCTGCTGGCCGTGATTGAAGGCGCCATGGGTTTTGGCGTGCTGGCCATGTGGGCCTCGCATCTGCACCATGCCCTGGGTTTGCCGCTTTCGGTCTCAGGCGCCATCGTCGCGCTCTTCGGCCTGGGCGGCGTGGTGTACATGGCCGCCGGCCGGGGGCTGATTCCCCGCCTGGGCCAGCACGGCCTGGTGCTGCTGGGCGGCGCGCTGCTCGGCATCAGCGCCCTGGTGCTGGCATGGACGCCGCACTGGGCCCCGGCCATCCCGGCCAGCCTGGTCGGCGGCTTTGGTTTTTTCATGTTCCACAACGTCATGCAGGCCAACGCCACCCAGATGGCGCCCGAGGCGCGCGGGACGGCGGTGTCGCTGTTTGCATCTTTTTTATTCCTGGGCCAGTCCTTGGGCGTGGTGCTGGCCGCGGCCTTGATCGGCCGCCTGGGGAGCAGCGCCGTGGTGGCGCTGGGGGGAGGGGTGGTGGCGGTGGAGGGGGCTTATTTTGGGTGGGTGTTGAGGCGGCGGGGCCTTCTCAATCCTTGAAGTCGCTTCCGTGAGCCGGTGAGTGCCGTTAAAAAGCATGAAACCCTGGGTCACCAATGCTGCTGCAGGTAGGTGCGCTTATGTAGACAAATATCGAGGCCGGCAATGCGTTCCCACAGCTTCGTCCTCTAAATAGAGGAGGCCGGGTTGTAACAAGTGGCGTACTATTTCTCGGTATTCCCCAAATTACGCGGCTGGAGTACTAATCCTAAAAGGCGATAGAAAAATGACTAATGATTCCGCGCGCGTCAAAATTTCAATTCCCGATGGATTGATTGAAATTGAGGGCTCCGAAGTCTTTGTTACCACTCAGCTTGCTAAGTTTGTACCTTTGGTGGAAAAACTGTTGGAATCCACTCCCATCCAACTTAAGAAGAAGTCGATAACCGGGGAAGTGGAGAAAAATTCTGCCTCGACAGACCTCACTGGATTTGCTGAGTATGAAAACGTTTTTGCGATCGCGGATGGAAAGGTGCAGGTTTTAAAGGATCTGCCGGGTGCAAATAAATCGCAGAAAATGGTAAATGCTGCATTGCTGTTAGCGTACGCAAACCAGCTACAAGACGTATCCAGCACCAGCTACGACTCTGTCAGAGCCTTATGTGCCGCCCATGCTTGCTTAGACAGCACGAACTTTTCATCTGTACTTAAAAGCGAAAAGGCCTATTTCATTATTTCGGGCAGCCCAGGCTCACAATCCATTGCGTTAACGGTCCCTGGTAAGAAAAAGGCAGCAGAGCTTGCCAAATCCCTGAACGCATGAGCATAGAGAGCGCGCTGAAACAGCGATTTCCCAAAGAACTCGTAGAAGCGGTTCTTGATGCGTACCGCGAAATAGAGAGTAACTTTATTTTAGGGAAATGGAAGGCGAGTGAGCTGGATGCGGGGCATTTTGTTGAAGCTACACGCCGGATAGTAGAGAAGGAGCTCTTCGTTTCTTTCACCAAGATCGGAAAAGACCTTCCTAGATTTTCTGACGCTGAATTAAAGCGGTATGAGCAGGGTCAAGGCGACGAGTCGTTTCGAATTTTGATTCCTCGTGCGCTTAAGGCAATCTATAACGTGCGAAATAAGCGCGGAGTCGGTCATTTAGGCGCCATTTCTCCCAACGAAATGGATGCTACTTATATTCTCTATAGCGTGAAATGGGTGCTTGCTGAATTATTACGATTGGCGTCGGGCGCGAATCCTGCGGAGACACAGGCGGCAATCGAATCAATTGTTGAACGTAGACTAAGCCTGCTTTGGAAGCACGAAGGCATCGTGCGAATTCTGGAAAGTAAGCTATCTGCGCGAGAGCAAATCTTAATTTTGTTGTTTGATTCCAGTCCTCAAAAAGAAATGGATTTGCAAAACTCTATTGAATATAAAAACTTGAGTAACTTTAGAAAGATTCTCCAGAGGCTGCACGAAGACCGAATGATAGAGCGTCAACCAAGTGGACTATCTTTAATTACTACAAAAGGCGTTGTGGCTGCTGAGGCTGCGATGCTTCGTTACCAAACTAAGGTGACAGGTAGATCGAAATGAAGTTTCGCTCACCCCGTTCTAATCACCGTCACAAACTCCGGTCTCACTCTTAGGCAACCAGACCTCTCCGGGCTTTCCCAGAATCTGCCGCCCCGCGGCATTGGCGGGGGCAGGGAGATCACTCAAACTTCTCGCTGCCGGGGTCAAAGCGCAGCATCGCGTTGTTGCTCCATTTGAAGCCCGGACGATATCCTGTTGTCGACCTAGACCGCATAGACATGCGGCTCGGGGCCTGGGGCTTTCCAGGTTTTCTAACCATTGGCGCCTGTGCCCATGCGGTGACGGCCATCCGGCCAAGTCACAAGTCCCTGGGAAGCAGTGACCGCCGCCGGCGGCGGGTCCGGTCCTATTGCTCCACCATCTCCACCCGCCGGTTTTTTGCGCGGCCGGCTTCGGCGCTGTTGCTGGCCACCGGCGCGAAGCTGGCCAGGCCACGGGCGGTCATGCGTTTGGAATCTACCTGGTGTTCCTGGGCCAGTGCGGCGACGACGGCGTCGGCGCGCTGCTGGGACAGTGCCAGGTTGGCGGGCACGCCGCCCTGGTTGTCGGTGTGGCCGACGATGTGCACCTTCAGTGCGGGGTGGGCTTTGAGCAGCTTGGCCATTTCGGCCAGTTGCGGCTTTGACTCCGGCTTGAGCGCTGCCTTGCCGGTGTCGAAGTAGATGCCGTACAGCGCCACCTTGCCTTCGGCGCCCAGGGCTTTCTGCAGCGCGTCGCCGTTGACGACGACTTTGTCGCCTTCCATGGCGGCGGGCTCGATGACGAGCTGCACGACGGCGGGTGCGCCCCAGATGGAATTGGGCTCGGCAACGAAGACGAGGATGTAGCTGTCCTGCTCGTTGCGGCTGGCCTTGGCGCTGAGGAAGCGCACGTCGCGGTCTATGGAGCCGGCCGGGTCCACGCCCTTGGCCTGCCACTTGCGCGGCGAGACGACCTCATTGGCAAAGCGCTCCTTGATGCCGGATTTGTCGCAGGCGCTCATTTCGCAGCTGTACAGCACGGTGAAGCCGGGCTTGGCCAGCGCGGCCTGGTAGTTGCGGAAAACCTCGAGCGCGCCGCGTTCCTTGGGGGCAATGTAGAAGTAGGCGTTGACGCGGCCTTCGACCACGGGCGACTTGTCGGGCGCCTGCTGCGCCGTGGGCACCTTAACGGCGGCGAAGCCCTCCTGGGCGGCGTTCTGCAGCACGGCGCCGGCATAGCGCGACACGAGAGGGTGGTCGCTGGCGCCGCGCCATTCGGTGGGGGCCTTCTGCGCCTGCGCGGTGGATGCCAGCGCGGCCGCCAGCACGATGATGATGCCGGTGCATCGGAGGGGCGCGGTCATGGGCGGGCTCCGCATGTTTTGGCGATCAGCGTCCAGCGCTCGGTCAGGCGCGTGGTGGTTGACATCGTGCCGCCGCCGCCCTGGGCGGCTTTCAGCGCGGCCAGTTGTTCGCGTGCCGCGGCGGCTTCCTGCGGCGGGCCCTTGCGAATGGTTTCCTCGATCTGTGCGTAGACCGGCGCCATGGCCGATGCGGTGTCATTGGCGGTAGGCAGGGCGGCCAGTTCGACTTTGGCGCGTGCGGCCTCGGCGGGCGACATGCCGCGTTGCGCGAGGGCCAGTGCGGCGGCGGGATCATTAGCGCCCGCGCCTGCGGAACTGGTGAAGGTCATCTGCCTCTCCCAGGCCTGCGGGGCCAGTTGCTTCCATTGCTCCTGCATGCGGCCGGCCTTGCAGTCGGCCTGCAGCGTGGTGCCGCCGGCGGAGGGCCACCAGCGCGCATCGCAACGGCCCGGAAGGTTTGCCGGCGCCGCGGCCGGCGAAGGCACGCACCAGGTCACCGGGCCGTTGCCGGCATAGGTCTGCTGGCTGCCGGGGTTGCCGGGCGGCCCGGCGTGGGTGGTGACGGTGCGGCGCCCGGTGGCGCCGTCCCAGCGCTCGATGCGCTCTGTGGCGGTCGGCCCGCTGCCGCTGCGTACGCTGGCTTCGCCATCAATGCGGTATTCGCCCGGGGGCGGCGCCGCGTGCGCCGGTGGCGCGCCCAGTGCTGAAAAAAGCAGCAGGGCCATGCAGGCCGAGGCCGTGGGTGCCTTCATCGTTTGCGGTCTCGCGTGAAAAAGATGCGGCCGAGTCTAGCAAGAGGGGGGCCGATTTTTTTGCAGCTAAAAGTACGCGCGCGTAAGTGTTTGTCAGCGCACCGGGGAGCGCTAGATGAAAGCTCCCGGCAGGCTCACGCGGTCCTGATCACGGTCACAAACTCCGTCCCGCTTTCAGGCAACCACACCTCTCCGGGCCGTCCCAGGATCTGCCGCACCGCTGCATTGGCGCGGGGCAGGGGAATGGCTTCAAACTTCTCGCTGCCGGGGTCAAAGCGCAGCATGGCGTTGTTGCTCCATTCCGAGGCCCAGACCATGTCTTTGTGATCGACGTAGATGGCATAGACATGCGGGTCGGCGCCTGGGGCTTTGTAGGTTTTCCAGCTGCCGGGGCCTGTGCCCAGGGCCGGGTCGTGCATCGACACATTTCCGCTGCTCCATTCCGAGACCCAGATGCGGCCTTTGCTGTCTGACCACACGCGCCTTGCGCCCTGGCGCGGTGTGGGTGGTTCGACGATGCGGGATTCGCCGGTCTTGTGGTCAAGGTGGGCGATGAAGGAGCCGGCGAGGGAGCACCACCAGATCTCGCCCTTGGGCGTGGCGCAGATGCCGTAGGGACCGCGGCCGCGTGGGGAGTCTTTGACGGTGACGGTGCCGCTGCGAACATCGACCTTGCCGACATAGCCGCTCTGGCCGGTGAACCACAGGTTGCCATCGCCGTCGAAGGCGCAGGTGTTGAGGTTGGCATAGGGCGTGCCGGCGGGAAGCGGGAACACTTTGACCTGGCGCGAGGGCCAGGCGACGCGGGCGATGGCGTTTTGCCCGCCGTCGGTGAGCCAGGCGGCGCCGTCGGGGCCGGCGATGACGCCGTGGGGTGATGAGCCGCCGCCCAGGGCAATCAGCTCTGTCTTGCCGCTGCGCGGGTCAAACCAGCCGAGGTGGCCGCTGCGTTGCGCCGAGAACCACACGCCGCCGTCGGGCGCGGGCGCGATGTCGTGGATGCCGGTGGCGGAGCGGGTGTTGAGCGGCCAGGACTGCAGTCTGGGTGCCGGCTGCGTGTGGGCTTGTGCTTGTGCCTGCGACTGGCCGGGCAGCAGCAGGGCCGCAGCGGTGAAGGCCGCAATGTCCGTGAGGGCTGTGCGGCGGCTGGGTGGGTGTGCGGACTCGTGCCTGGCGTCAGTCTGCTGCGGGCCTTGCTGCAAAACCATAGGGGTGCCTCCTGCGCATAGCGGTGTGTGCATGCGCCGCACGCGGCGAGGGGTCACCGCCCAGGCATTGTGGCGCGTATGGTGCCGGCCATCAACGGGGCTTGTCCCCGCCTGCGTTGTTCACGCGCTCTGCGTTGGTGGTGCTGCGGCTTCCCTTGAGATGCATCTCGACCTTGGGCGCCTGGTCGCCCACGGCTTCTATGGCTTCGCGCAACTGCCCGGTGCTGACGTTGAATTTTTTGGCCCAGACCTGGGCGGCGAAGGAATCCTGGAACTCGATGCGTTCGGCGGGTGTGTTTTCTGTGTTGTTCATGCTGCTGGGTTTGGCCTTGTTGCTGTCTTTGCTTGTGGGATTGTTTTTCGGGTTGTTTGATGGAACGCGAGGGGTCATGGAATCTCCTGGGCTGGGTGAAATGGAAGGCGTACAGTGACTCGCGCTTGGGGGCTGGGGCCCGTCAAGCTGTGTCGGTTTTCCGGGGCGGGAGCGGCGGCTTAATGGGGCTTGTCCCGGTCGGTGCCGGTGCCGGTGCCGATCCCGCGCAGGTGCTTCTCAACATTGCTGGCTTTGTCGCCGACGGCTGCGATGGCGCGCCTGAGCTGTTCCTGGCTGGCGTGCAGCTTTTGTTCCCACGCGTGGGCGGCGGAGGGGCTGTTGAGGTTGATGCGGTCCGGCTGGATGATGGGCCGGTGCGAGAGGAAGCTCATGGATGGGGGCTCTCCTTGGCCGGCGCCTGTACGGTACGCGGTAGGTACGCCTGCCTGTCTGTCTGTGTATCTGTCTGTCTGTGTATCTGTAAATACCTTAGCCCGGCGGCCGTGAAGCCCGTGTAGGTGGCCGCCGACATTTGGGGCCTGAAAGAAGCGCTTTTTGCGTGCTAGGGCGGGCTTGGCCGGTCTCTTTTAGGGGCAAAAAAAACGCTGTTCGCACGCCTCTTTTCGCCTTGGGCCGCAGCGCCGCCGTCCTACAAAGGGGGTTTACGGTGCCCCAGTAAACTTGCAGGCAATGAAGAACCCCGACCAGACTCCTCCCGCGGCCTCCCTGGGCCAGCGCCTGCGCGCATTCGCGGCCACCATTTTCGGCCGGCTGCGCCACCCCACCTGGCGCGGCGTGGGCCTGGCGCTGGCGGCGATCCCGGCCATGCTGCTGCTGTACACGGTGCTGCTGCTGCCTTTCACGCCCAGCATCAGCGACCTGTTGAAGGCCAAGACGGCCAAGCCTTCGGTGCTGATGTCGGTGGACGGCAAGGAGCTGGCGAGCTTCCAGCGCGCGAACCGCGACTGGGTGAAGCTGGAGCAGATTTCGCCGAACGTGGTGGCCGCGCTGATCGCGACCGAGGACCACCGTTTTTACGATCACCACGGCATGGACTTCAGGCGCACGGTGTCTTCGGTGATGTGGACGCTGATGGGCCGCAAGCAGGGCGGCTCGACCATCACACAGCAGCTGGCGCGCAATATGTACCCGGAAGAGATTGGCCGCTCGGCTTCGCTGACGCGCAAGCTGAAAGAGGCGATCACGGCCTTCAAGATTGAGGCGGTCTACAGCAAGGACGAGATCCTGGAGAGTTACCTCAACACCGTGCCATTTCTCTATAACGCCTATGGCATTGAGATGGCGGCGCGCACCTATTTCGACAAGTCGGCCAGCGAGCTGGACGTGCTGCAAAGCGCAACGCTGGTGGGCATGCTCAAGGGCGCGGCCCTGTATAACCCGGTGTCCAACCCGGAGCGCGCGCTGCAGCGCCGCAACACGGTGTTGATGCAGATGGTCAAGCACGGCAAGTTGCCGGAAGACAAGGTCGCAGCGCTGAAGAAGAAGCCGCTGAAGATCGACTTCGAGCGGCTGGAGCCGGAGTTCGGTGAGATGCCGCACCTGGCGCAGCAGCTGCGCCGCTGGCTGATCGAATGGGCGGACCGCAACGACTACAACATTTACGCCGACGGCCTGGTGGTGCGCACCACGATTGATTCGCGCCTGCAGGAGATGGCCACCAAGGCATTGGTGGCGCAGGGCGATCGGCTGCAGAAAATCGTTGCCGGCGACTGGCGCTTCAGCGCAGGCTGGAAGGCCAAGAGCGGCGCGCAGCGCGAGCTGGCCCTGGCCTTTGTGCGCGACACGCAGGAGTACAAGGCCGCGCGCGCGGCCGGCCAGTCTGACGAAGAGGCGCTGAAAACCCTGACGGCCAAGGCCGATTTCATGCAGGCCCTCAAGGACGAGAAGACGCGGGTGCAGGCCGGCTTTATGGCGCTGGACCCCAGCAACGGCCAGGTGCGGGCCTGGGTCGGCAGCCGGGATTTTGCAGACGACCAGTTCGACCACGTGCAGCAGGCACGCCGCCAGCCGGGCTCGACCTTCAAGCCCTTTGTGTATGGCGCGGCCTTTGAAGAGGGCGCGCGGCAGAGCGACGGCTTTATTGACGGCGTGGTGGAGATCCCGCTGGGCAACGGCGCCTTCTGGCGGCCCACCGACGGCGGCGGCCCCAGCGGCGAGTTCATGAGCCTGCGCCAGGGTTTGATGTTTTCCAAGAACACCATCACGGCGCAGGTGATGCAGGTGGTGGGCCCGGCCCATGTGGCCAAGCTGGCCCGGGCCATGGGCGTGCGGCAGAGCAAGCTGGAGGAAGTGCCTTCGCTCGCGCTGGGCACCAGCCCGGTGACGCTCAAGGAAATGGTCACGGCCTACGGCACGCTGGCCAATGACGGCCGCTACATCGAGCCCATCATCGTCACGCGGGTGGAAGACCGCAACGGCAAGGTGCTGGAGGAGTTCCAGGCCAAGTCGCCCGAGACGGTGATGGAGGCCACGGTGGCGCAGACGCTGCTGGACGTGATGCGCGGCGTGATCGACCAGGGCACGGGCGCGGCGATACGCAGCCGCTACGGCCTGCGCGCCGACCTGGCGGGCAAGACGGGCACGACGCAGGGCAATACCGACGGCTGGTTTGTGATGATGCACCCGCAGCTGGTGGCCGGCGCCTGGGTGGGCTTTAACGACAACCGCGTGACCATGGGCGACAGCTGGGGCCAGGGTGCGCGCAGCGCGCTGCCCATCGTGGGCGAGTTTTTCCAGCAGGCGATCAAGGCCAAGGTGGTGGACCCTGAGATGCGCTTTGCCGCGCCGCAGGGCGGCGCCGCGACGGACCATGAGCAGCAGCGCATCGAAGCCCTGCTCAACGGCGCCGAGCCGCCGCAGGAAGGCCAGCCGGGCGAGGTGCCGGCCGGCAGCATGGCGGGCGCATCACCGGCGGTGGCCGGCGGAGCACCGCGCTGGCAGCCCGCGCCGGTGATCAAGTATGTGACCATCCAGGCGCCTGCGGAAAACCCGGCGCCGGTGGTGCAGGGCGGGGATTCGGGCGGCATGCCGGGTGTGGTGTTGCAGCCGCCGGCGCCGGTGGCGGTGGAAAAGCTGCCGGTGTTTCCGGGGGTGGTTGCGCCGCGTTAGGTTTTTTCCCTCCCCGCTGGGGGAGGGTAGGGTGGGGGCCGCTGCGGCTTGAGCATGAAGCGGCGAAGTATTGATCCGCCGCTGGCCCTCACCCCCACCCTCTCCCAGAGGGAGAGGGAGTGAATCGGGGAGAGGTGGCAAGATGGTCGGGGAAGGCAAGGTAGTCCGGATTGGATTTACCCCCTCTCCCTTTGGGAGAGGGCAGGGGTGAGGGCCAGCGGCCGTTGCAAGGTAGCTATGGCACGCAAACGCAGCGGCCCCCATCCCAGCCTTCCCCCAGCGGGGGAAGGAGCAAGAAAAGAAGGACTCAACGCTTCTTACCTGCTCGCGCCTTCTTTCCAGCCGCCGGCACAGCCGTATTCACAAAACTCGCATTCCCCAAGCCCGTCCCCACCGTCAACACAGCCCAGCGCCTGACACCCTGCATAAAGGGCAGCTCTGACAGCCCCTGCACCACCGCATCGTTGTGCAGGCGCACCTGCATGTCGTGGCCATCCAGCTGGGGCAGGCTGTCGCCGAGGTGTTGCGCGAGGTTGAAGCGCGGGCTTTCCCAATTGCCGGGCAGGTTTTGCGCGCCGGCGGCGATGGAGCCGTCTTCGGCGATCATGCCGGGGCAGGCCACGCCGACAAAGGGCGCGAGCTTGAGGTTTTTGGCGGCGGCCTGCTTGATGAGTTTTTTGAGCATGCCTGCGATGCCCTGCACCAGGTCTTCGCGGCGGGGGGCGTCGTCGTCGCCGGCGTGGCCCCATTTGCGCAGGCCGCTGATTCTGACGTCGGTGAGGTCGGGCGTCTTGCGGGCGCGTGGCCGCACGATGCCGCAGCGTACATTGGTGCCGCCGATGTCGACGGCGAGGAAGCCGTCGTAGCCCGAGAGCACTTCGGGCGGCGCCAGGTGCACCCAGCCGATCAGCCCGCCCTCATCGGGATGGTGGCGCAAGGTCATGAGGTGGGCGCGGCTGCCGCGCTGGTAGAGCAGCTCGGCCGCGCGGTCTATGGCCAGTTCGCCGACCAGGCTTTGCCGGAAGCCGCCACCCACCACGATGCGCCGCACGCCCTGCCATGAAGGATGAGCGAGGAAGCGCCGCACCACGCGGGCCAGCTGCCAGGCGTAGTCTTCAGACGCCGCGGCGATGATGGCCGCGGCCTTGCCGTTGCGCCTGAGCAGGGTATCCAGCCGCTTCTTGCTGATCCCGGCCGTGGGCTTGCGGCCCAATGGATCCAGGCCGCTGATGCGCCGGTAGAGTTTGCGCCAGGCGTCGAGCATCTCGCCGTAGGCCCTGCGGCTGACGCTGTCGCCGGCAAAGCCGTCGCCGTCATGCAGCTGCAGGCTGTAACCGTTGATGGTGACGGTGGGCCGCCGCAGGCCGCCGTGCGTGAGCTCGTCGGGCAGGGTCGGGGCCGGGGTTTTGCGGGGGGGGGTTTGGCGCGGGTTCACAAGGCCATGATGGGCGCCGCGCGGTGGGCGTGCCAGCGGCGAAGGCGCTTGCTCCCGTCAGCCAAAGCCTTGAGTTGGATGGGTGACAGATGAATCACGGACGCACGGCAAATCGGCCGGAAGAACCGGCCGATTGAGAAGTTGGGAGGCGGGCAGTGCCCGTCCAGGACACTGCTATGAAGGTGAAATGAAGGTCTAGGCGCTGAGCGCTGAAGCCTTAAAAGCGCCCGCGATTGAGGTTGTCATTAAGGTCGCGCGTGGCGTCCTTGAGGTTTTCCTTCACATCGCCGGCGGCCTTCTGGGCCTTGCCTTCAAATTCGCGGGCATGGCCCTTGGCCTGCTGCTCGGTGCTGCCGATGGCCTTGCCGGTGTGCTCCTGCACTTCGCCGGCGACTTCCTTGATCTTGCCTTTGACTTGGTCCTTGTTCATGGGATTTACCTTTCAGGGGTGGTTGAGGGAGTTGTGAGATGACCTTAAGCCGCGCTCCGGTGGGGCAAAGCAAGGAGGGGGCGCGGCATGGTGTCGGCGCCGGCCTACAAAGGTGTTGCTCGCATGCAAAGCCGGGGCCGCGCGTGTCATTTCATATGGCAAGGCGCGCGGCCGCCAGTTAGACTGATCGTGCGACATTGCATGCGACATTGTGCAAATGGTGCAAGAGGGCGAAACATTCTTAGGGGGCACAGCATCGGCGGAAAAAGCGATGCGGCACTGCCGCCGGGACGGGCAGCCTCCCCCAAAATCGCTGTGGATTCTGTATGACAAAGACCATCCTGTTGTGGAGTTTGCTTGGAAGCGCCTCCGCGCTGCATGCGCAGCAGTCCTCCTGGTTCACCGTGCTGGGCGATCCGCAGGAGCCTGCCGTCAACACCATAGAGGTTGACCCCGTTCCGGTGAGCGTGGAGGGCGAGGTGCGCGTCATGAAGATACGCGTGAGCCGCTCGCTGCCGCGCACCAGCTGGGACGGCGTGCCTTACCGCTCCTACACCTCCACCGTGAAGTTTGATTGCGCCGACAAGAGCGCGCGCTATCTCTCGCTGGATTTTTACAAGGAGCCGTTGTGGAAGGGCAAGTCGCACAAGACTTCGACCTACCCTGAAGGCTCGGTCCGGCAGATGGCGTTTCGCGACGTAACACCCAACCCGACGGAGCGGCTGATACGCGCGGCCTGCCTGGGCACGGGCGCTGCGAAGAACTAAGCGGCGCCCTTGTGCCTTCGCGGGGGCGGCGCTACGATGGAGACGCCCCACGCCGGGAGTGGTGGCGACCAATCCACAAGAAAGGCTCTCCACATGCCGCAACTCATTGCTTCAGTCGAAGGCGTCGAAATCAAGCATGTCTACCTGAAGAACGACCGCACCACGCTGGGCCGCCGGCCGTACAACGACATCGTGTTCGACAACCTGGTGGTGAGCGGCGAGCATTGCGTGTTTGAACTCAAGGGCATCGCCGACGTCTACCTCCGGGACCTGGGCAGCACCAACGGCACCTACCTCAACGGCCATATGGTCAAGGCGCGCGAGCTGCTGCACGACAACGACATCATCAACATCGGCCACTTCAAGATCCAGTTCGTGGCGAATTCCGAGCATGAGGAGGAGCCCGCCGAGACCCAGGAGACCACGGCCATGTCGCTGGACGCGATAGGGCTGCCGGGCACGGCTGGCGCGCGGCAGGCCAGCCTCAAAGTGCTGTCGGGCTCGTCGGCGGGGCTGGAAGTGCCGGTGGTCAAGGCGGTCACCACCTTCGGCCAGCCGGGCGTGGCGGTGGTGTCGATTTCGCACCGGCGCGACGGCTATTACGTGGCCCACATGGACGGCCAGACACCCTCGACCCTCAACGGCAAGGCCATAGGCCCCAAGGCCACACCGCTGTCGCACCATGATGTGCTGAACCTGGCGGGGACGGAGATGGAGTTCTTGCTGAAGGGGGCTTGAGGGTTCAAGAACCTCAAACCCTGCGGCGTTCTTTACCCGGGCATTCTTTACTGTCTTGCCGGGGAGCCAGGCTTTCACTCCCTCTTCTCAGGGAGAGGGAGCGAATCGGGACTAAATGAGGGAACTGCCCGGGTTGGTGCTCGCATAGCCGATGTGCTTGCGCGGTGGGCTTTCACCGGCCAAGCGCAGTGCGAAAGCGCGGGCCAGGGCCTGCAGCTTGAGGGTGGACTTCAGGTGCAGCGGCGTCATGCCGGTTTTGGTGAGGTCCGAGGCATTGCTGGAGACGCGCGAGAGTTGCCGCCGCTCGAGCTTGGTGGGGGCGGGGCGGTGGGCGCGTTCGGCGGGGGCCAGCCTGGCAGCTTCGCTGGTGGCGGCGCCCAGGAATTTTTCGCGCAGCAGTGCCGCGCTGGGACGCCGTTGGCTTTCAACAATCCAGTAAGGCAAACCGGCGCGAGCCAGCAACTCGCGCTTGAAGCCGTGGTTGCGGCCGGTGACTTCGCCGCGGCCCAGCACGTCGATGCAGCCCAGTACCGTGCCTTTCTGGTCGGCCAGGGCGCAGGAAAAATTCACCGTGCTCAGCAGTGCCTGCCAGTGGGCATCACCGCCGCGCTGGTTGGGCTCGATAAATCCGGTGAAGGGGACTTTGGGCAGGATACGGTGCTCGGGAAAGACCTCTTCAAGCCAGCGCCAGACCTGGAGCTCATCGCGGCTGGTCAGGGGCTTGGCGCGCAGGGCGTGGTTGCGGGCCACTTTCTTGCGGGACGACACCACATGGGACAACCAGCGTTCGTAAGCAAGGGCTCCGAGGGCCACGCTCCCGAGAAAGATAAAGAAACCGATCAGAAAACTGCTGCCCGTCATTGTTTGCGCCCTGGAGTCACCCGTAGGTGGTGCTGAAGAAGAACGGGCATGGCGCCTATCCCGGCCATGTTTATAAGGGATATAAGGTACATTTTTGTTTTTCTGTGAACTAGTTCACAATTTTTTACGAACGATCGTTCTAAAGCTTGGCCTTCCAGCCGGGCTGCTGTCTCCTCTTTCATGAAACAAACTCCCGCGGGCGGCCTGGTGTATTCCACCGAGGCCGGAAGAATGTGCCCAGGCTGCCGCCGGCCGGTTGCGGCCTGCAGTTGCAAGCAGGCTGCCGTGCCCGCGCCGGGCGGGCCGGTGCGCGTGAGCCGCGAGAGCAAGGGCCGGGGCGGCAAGACGGTGACGGTGGTCAAGGGCCTGCCGCTGGATGCCATGCGCCTGGCGTTGCTGGGCAAGCAACTGCGCACAGCCTGCGGTTCGGGCGGCACGGCGAAGGACGGTGTGATCGAAGTGCAGGGCGACCATTGCGATGCGGTGATGGCGGTGCTGCAAAAACAGGGCTATGCGCCCAAGCGGGCCGGTGGCTAGGCTCTTCCCCCACATCGATATCAGATAGATGAACCCCGAAGACCTGATGCTGCTGGTGACCCGCGAGATGCCATTCGGCAAGCACAAGGGCACGCTGATCGCCGACCTGCCGGGCAACTACCTCAACTGGTTCGCGCGTGAAGGCTTTCCCAAGGGGGAGATCGGCCGCTTGTTAGCGCTGATGCAGGAAATCGACCACAACGGCCTGAAGCCACTGCTGGACCCGCTACGGCGCAAGACGCCTTAGCACCTTGGTGCTTTAGGCATACGGGGTGTCTTAGGCTCCTAACATCTTCTCCTTCATTTGCAGTATTGCCCCGGCGGGCATTCCTGCGCAGAATCCTGGCACCCGCGCTGGCCGGCATGGTGCCGCCCCAGGGCGCGGCCGCCCCGCAACGCTCGCACAAGGTCAATCCGAACATGGAATACGAGCTGCCCCTGGAAACCAGGGCCAGGAAAATGATGGTGAAATTCCGTACCCACGAATGGCTGGGTTTTGCGGGGGGGCTTCCTGATTTTTGCCGCCGCCGACTTCTTGCGCGCATGGTGGGTGCCGCAGCTTCCGGCGTGGATGGTGCGCGGCTGGTTTTTCCCCATCATCATGCTGGCCTCGGTGGCCGCGCTGTACCTGTCAGTGTCCCTGCACAAGGCGCTGAAGCTGCACAGTGCCGTCGACCCGCAGCTGCGGCGCGAGATGTGCCTGCTGTTCCTGCTGGGCTCGCAGGACCAGCAGGGCCTGCGGATGATGAAGCGCATCGCCATGGCGGCCAATGTGCATGCGCTGAGTTTCGGCATGGCGCTGGGCTTGCTGGTGTTTAGCGTGCTGCGCGCCTAGGACCATTTATCAATCAAGGACAGGCTTGGTTTTTACTCCCTCTCCCAGAGGGAGAGGGGATAAAAATCCCTGGATGAATGGTGGCGCCTAAATCGCCGCCGCGACCCGCGTCCCCTGGTTGATCGCGCGCTTGGCGTCCAGCTCGCTGGCTTCGTCGGCGCCGCCTATCAAATGTGTTTTCACGCCGGCCGCGCGCAGCGGCTCCAGCAGTTCGCGCAGAGGCTCCTGGCCGGCGCACAGCACGATGTTGTCGACGGCGAGCACGGTGCCGTCCAGGCGTTTTTCGCCGAAGGTGATGAAGAGGCCCAGGTCGCTGCCCTGTTCGCCTATGCGTTCGTAGTTGACGCCCGAAAGCATCTCGACATCCTTCATCTTGAGCGCGGCGCGGTGTATCCAGCCGGTGGTCTTGCCCAGTCCTGCCCCCGGCTTGCCGGGCTTGCGCTGCAGCAGCGTGACCTGGCGCTCAGGGGGCGTGACTTTCGGGCGCACCACACCGCCGCGCACCTCGGCGGGGTCGGCCACGCCCCATTCGGCCAGCCAGGCGGGCAGGTCGAGCGCGGTGGAATGGCCGGCGGGTGTGACCAGGAATTCGGCCACGTCAAAGCCGATGCCGCCCGCGCCGATCAGGGCCACGCGCCGGCCCACGGGCTGGCGGCCCAGCAGCACGTCGATGTAGCTGAGTACCCGGGGATCTTCCTGCCCCGGGATGCGCGGGTTGCGCGGCGTGACACCGGTGGCGAGCACCACCTCGTCGAACTTTTGCGCGATGAGGTCTTGCGCGCTGACGCGGGTGTTCAGGTGCAGTCGCACGCCGGTGCCGCTGATGCGCTGCCCAAAGTAGCGCAGGGTTTCCTCGAACTCCTCCTTGCCCGGCACGCGCTTGGCCAGGTTGAACTGGCCGCCGATCCTGTCGGCCGCATCGTAGAGGTCCACACTGTGGCCCCGCTCGGCCAGCGTGGTGGCGGCGGCGAGGCCCGCGGGGCCGGCGCCTATGACGGCGACGCGCTTTTTTGCGGGCGACATCTTGATGACGAGCTCGGTCTCATGGCCGGCGCGCGGGTTGACGAGGCAGCTTGCCAGCTGCGCCTTGAAAGCGTGGTCCAGGCAGGCCTGGTTGCAGGCGATGCAGGTGTTGATTTCGTCGCGCCGGCCCTGGGCGGCCTTGTTGACGAACTCCGGGTCGGCCAGGAAGGGCCTGGCCATGCTGACCATGTCGGCGCAGCCCTCGGCCAGCACCTGCTCGGCGACTTCGGGCATGTTCAGGCGGTTGCTGGTGACCAGCGGGATGGTGAGGCCGGCGGCGCGCAAATCGGTGCGCAGCTTTTTGGTGACCCAGGTGAAGGCACCGCGCGGCACCGAAGTGGCGATGGTGGGCACGCGGGCTTCATGCCAGCCTATGCCGCTGTTGATGAGGGTCGCGCCGGCGGCCTCGACGGCCTTGGCCAGCAGCACGACTTCCTCCCAGCTGCTGCCGCCGGGGATGAGGTCGATCATCGAGAGGCGGTAGATGAGGATGAAGTCGCGGCCGACGGCTTCGCGGGTGCGGCGCACGATCTCCACGGCCAGGCGCATGCGGTTGGCGTAGCTGCCGCCCCAGTCGTCCGTGCGCTGGTTGGTGTGGGTGACGAGGAATTGGTTGATGAAATAGCCTTCGCTGCCCATGATCTCGACGCCGTCATAGCCGGCATCGCGCGCCAGCAGCGCGCAGCGTATGAAGGCGCGGATCTGCCGCTCAATGCCGCCAGCGCTCAGTTCGCGCGGCGTGAAGGGCGAGATCGGGCTCTGGATGCGCGAAGGCGCGACGCACAGCGGGTGGTAGCCGTAGCGGCCGGTGTGCAGGATCTGCAGCGCGATCTTGCCGCCCTCGGCGTGCACGGCGTCGGTCACCTGCTTGTGGCGGCGCGCCGCGCCCGAACTCGCCAGCATGCCGGCGAAAGGCTTGGTCCAGCCGGCGATGTTGGGCGAGAAACCGCCGGTCACCATCAGGCCCACACCGCCGCGTGCACGCTCGGCGAAGTAGGCGGCCATGGCGGGGAAGTGCTTGCGCCCGTCTTCCAGGCCGGTGTGCATGCTGCCCATGAGCACGCGGTTTTTCAGCGTGGTGAAGCCCAGGTCCAGCGGGGCGAGCAAATGCGGATAAGGGGAAGATGGGGTCGCGGCCAAGGCGGGTCTCCTGTCAAAACTGCCAGCATCGTAGTCGCTACAAGGAGCCGGGCAAAGCACGCCGGGTACTCTAGGGGACAGCCTCTACGCGGACCGGGGACTTACCCTGAAACCCTTGCGGTGTTGTCCGACACGGGGTGCGAACCGGCGCTGCTAACTTGGAAGCATGCCCAAAAACACCACCAGCCCCACACGCGCCAAAACCGGCGAAGGCGCGCCCGTGCCGCACCCGCCGCACAGTGAGCCGGACGATGCCGCCGACGGCAACGACGCCAGCACGTTGATCGAGAATCCCGTGAAGCCGGAAGACAAGGGCAAGCTCAGACAGCACAGCTTTCCCGATGGGGGCGGCAGCGGCGGGGCCGAGGCCTTCCGGCGCGCGCCAGGCCGGGGCAAGCCCTCACCCGGTGTCTAACCGGTGTTAGCCGGCGTTTGACCCGCCCCGATGAAGATCGCGACTTTCAACGTCAACGGCATCAAGACGCGCTTGCCGCAGCTGCTCGCGTGGCTGGAGAAAGAAGCGCCCGATGTGGCCTGCCTGCAGGAGCTCAAGGCGCTGGACGGCGTGTTCCCGCACCAGGCCTTGCGCGAGGCGGGCTATGAAGCCTTGTGGAAGGGCCAGCGCTCGTGGAACGGCGTGGCGATTCTGGCCAGGGGCCAGGCGCCGGTAGAAATCCGCCGCGAACTGCCCGGCGACCCGGCTGACGACCAGAGCCGCTACCTGGAAGCCGCGGTGGACGGCATCGTGGTGGCCTGCCTCTACCTGCCCAACGGCAACCCGCAGCCGGGCCCCAAGTTTGACTACAAGCTGGCCTGGTTCAGCCGCCTGCATGCGCATGCCAAAGCGCTGTATGCCTCGGAACACCCGGTGGTGCTGGCCGGCGACTTCAATGTGGTGCCGACGGACTTCGACATCTACAACCCCAAGTCATGGCGCAAGGACGCGCTGCTGCAGCCCGAGAGCCGGGCCGCCTACGAGAAGCTGCTGGCGCAGGGCTGGGTGGACAGCCTGCGTGCACTGCACCCGGATGAGCGCATCTACACCTTTTGGGATTACTTTCGCCAGCACTGGCAGCGTGACGCGGGGCTGCGCATCGACCACATCCTGCTCAATGCCACGCTCGCGCCGCGCCTGAAGGCCGCCGGTGTGGACCGCTGGGTGCGCGGCGAGGAACATGCGAGCGACCATGCGCCGGTATGGGTGGAGCTTGGCGACAAGGCGGCCCCGGCGCGCAAGACCGCGGCCAAAAAGACGCCGGCCCAAAAGTCGCCAGCTAAAAAGACCCCGGCCAAGAAAGCCGTAGCGAAAAAGGCAGCACCGAAAAAGCGCGCAGCAGCTTGAGCGAGGGGAAGGCTTAGCGGCTCTTCTTGATCGCCTGCGCGGCTTGGGTCACCAGCTCGGGGCCTTTGTAGATCAGCCCGGTGTAAATCTGCACCACGTCGGCGCCGGCCTGAATTTTGGAGACGGCGTCGGCCCCGCTCAAAATCCCGCCCACGCCGATGATGGGAAAGCCCTTGCCGAGCGCCGCGCGCAGCTGGGTGATCACGCGGTTGCTGGCCTGGAGCACAGGCGCGCCGCTCAGGCCACCGGCCTCTTCTGCATGGCGCATGCCCTTGACGGCGTCGCGGCTGAGCGTGGTGTTGGTGGCAACCACGCCATCCATGGCGTGGCGCTGCAAGGTGGCGGCGATGACGGCCACCTGGGCCTCGTCGAGGTCGGGCGCGATTTTCACGAAGATGGGCACGCGCTTGCCGTGCTGCGTGGCCAGGGCCTCGCGGCGTTCGGCGATGCGGCCCAGCAGGGCGTCGAGCGCCTCGTCGCTTTGCAGCGCGCGCAGGTTTTTGGTGTTGGGGCTGGAGATGTTGACGGTGACGTAGTCGGCATGCGGGTAGACGCCGTCCAGGCAGGTGAGGTAGTCATCGACCGCGTTTTCAATCGGCGTGGCGGCGTTCTTGCCGATGTTCAGGCCCAGCAGCAGGCCGCCTTGCGCGCCGGGCTTGCGCACGCTGGAGCGCCGCACATTGGCCAGGAAGGCGTCCAGCCCCTCGTTGTTGAAGCCCAGGCGGTTGATCAGCGCGTTGGCCTCGGGCAGGCGGAACATGCGCGGCTTGGGGTTGCCGGGCTGGCCCTTGGGCGTGACGGTGCCGACCTCGACAAAACCAAAGCCCATGGCGGCCAGGCCGTCGATGCAGCGGGCGTTTTTGTCCAGGCCCGCGGCCAGGCCGACACGGTTGGGAAACTTCAGGCCGGCCAGTTCAATCGGGTCGCTGACGCGGCTGGACAGGTAGGCCAGCGCCAGCGGCGTGCCCTGGGTGCGCGCCAGCGAGGCCATGGTCAGCTCGTGGGCGGTTTCGGGATCCAGCCCAAATAAAAAGGGGCGGGCCAGGGCGTAGGGGAGCAGGGACATTGGATAATTCGGGGAAGGTGACTGTGAAGGGCGGCGAGAGCCCTGATTGTCGCAAAACCCCATCCACCGTTTTTCCGTTTCATCCCCAATACGTCCAAACACTTCCCATGACCCAAGACGAACTCAAAACCCTGGTCGGCCAGGCCGCCCTGCATTACGTGGAAGAAGGCAGCATTGTCGGCGTTGGCACCGGCTCCACGGTCAACAAATTCATTGATGCCCTGGCCACCATGAAAGACCGCATCGCGGGCGCGGTGTCCAGCTCGGTCGCCTCCACCGAGCGCCTGCAGGCGCTGGGCATCAAGGTTTTCGATGCCACCGAGGTCGACGAGCTGGGTGTGTACATCGACGGTGCCGATGAAATCGACAACGCGGGTTTCATGGTCAAGGGCGGCGGCGCGGCGCTCACCCGCGAAAAAATCGTGGCTGCGCAGTCGCGCAAGTTTGTCTGCATTGCCGATGAGTCCAAGCTGGTGCCCGTTTTGGGCAACTTCCCGCTGCCGGTGGAGGTCATCCCCATGGCTGCCAAGCGCATCGCACGGCAGTTCGCGGCGCTGGGCGGCACGGCGGTGCTGCGCCTGAAGGACGGCAAGCCGCTGGTCACCGACAACGGCCAGCACATCCTGGACGTAACCGGCTTGAAGATCAGCGACCCGCTAGCCTTTGAGTCTCAGGTCAACCAGTGGCCCGGCGTGGTGACGGTGGGGGTGTTTGCCTTCCAGAAAGCCCATGTCTGCCTGCTCGGCGCGCCGGGCGGCGTCAAGACGCTGGTGTTCTAGGAAGCCGTTCAAGCTCTTGCACTTGCTCAAGCTGTCAGCGGACAGGTGAGGTGCAGAAAGCAAAACGCCGGGGTGAACCCGGCGTTTGTGTTTGCGCGTCTGAGTGTCTGGGTGCCTGAGGCGGGAAGGCTTAAAACTTGATGCCGGCCGGGTTGTTCGCTGAGGGCGGCGGCGGGGCTACGGATGGGGCGGCGGGCGCCGCAGCAGGGCGCGCCGTACCGTTGGCCGCCGCGGCTGGCGGTGTGCTCACCGCGACCAGGGGCGTGGCAGCCGGTGGGCGGTAACTGGCCGGCAGCACCGATGCGGGCGGGTAGCCGGCGGCATTGAGGAATTGGGTCCATTCCGCGTCGGAAAAGCCCTTGAGCTGCTGGCTGCCGATGGTGGCGAAAGGCAGGGAGGTGTCGCCGCTAAGCCGCTGCAGCGCCGTCAAATCTTCCTTGGTGGTCACGGTTCGCTCGGAAAAGGGGATGCCGCGGTTGACCAGCATGGCCCGGGCGGTGCCGCAGGGGGCACAGTTCTCGCCGGAATACAGGGTGACAGGGTATTTGTTGGCGACCTGGCGCAGTTCGAAGGGCAGGCCGGTGGGCGCCGCGTTGCCGGAACCGCTGGTGTTGGCAGTGCTTGTCTTGGCATTGGCCGTGGCGGGCGGCGGCTGGTCGGAGAAAGTCACCTTGCCGTCGGGGCCGACGATGCGGTAGACCTGCTGGGCTTGCGCCAGGGGAGAAAGAAGACCGCCAGCGGCTACTGCCAGGGCCAGCAGGGCTTGGGGCACGAGGGATTTCACGGTAGTTATCTTCATGGTGTTCCAGTCGGTCTCAGGTACGGGGAGTACAGGGTGGCGGATAGGGGCAAGCTTAACGCAGGCCTGCCTGTCTGGTAAGTCTACTAACGTTTTCAGGCCATACCTTGATGACGCAGCAAGGCATCAATCGAGGGTTCGCGGCCGCGGAAAGCCTTGAAAGACTCCATGGCCGGCCGGCTTCCGCCGGCCTCCAGGATGGCCTGGCGGTACCTTCTGCCGGTTTCCACCGTGACCGTGGTTTTTCCGCCATCGTCCCCAGAAGCCGCGGGCACGGCTGTCGCGGTTTCCTCAAAAGCGGCGTAGGCGTCGGCCGACAGGACTTCCGCCCATTTGTAGCTGTAGTAGCCGGCGGCATAGCCACCCGAAAAGATGTGGCTGAAGGTGTGCGCCGTGCGGCTGTAGGGCGGCGAGGGGATCACGGCCACCTCTTTGCGCACCTCGTTCAGCAGGCCCATGATGTCGTCGGCCGGCTTGTGCGAGGTGTGCAGCAGCATGTCGAACAGCGAGAACTCGACCTGGCGCAGCGTCTGCATGCCGCTCTGGAAGTTCTTGGCGGCCAGCATCTTGTCGAACAGCGCGCGCGGCAGGGGGGCGCCGGTGTCGACGTGCGCCGTCATGTGCTTGAGCACGTCCCATTCCCAGCAGAAGTTTTCCATGAACTGGCTGGGCAGCTCGACCGCGTCCCATTCGACGCCGCTGATGCCGGAAACATCGCGCTCATTGACCTGGGTGAGCATGTGGTGCAGGCCGTGACCGAATTCATGGAACAGCGTGGTCACGTCGTCATGCGTGAGCAGCGCGGGCTTGCCGCCCACGCCTTCGGCGAAGTTGCAGACCAGGTGCGCGACCGGCGTTTGCAGCTTGCCGGTGTCGGGGCGCAGCCAGCGGGCGCGCACGTCGTCCATCCAGGCGCCGCCGCGCTTGCCGGTGCGCGCCGGCTGGTCGAGGTAGAACTGGCCGACCAATTGGCCGTCCCGCTCGATGCGGTAGAACTCCACGCCGGGCTTCCACACCGGGGCCGAGTCCTTGCGGATGGCGACTTCAAACAGGGTCTCAACGATCTTGAAGAGGCCGGCCAGTACCTTGGGCGCGGTGAAGTACTGTTTGACTTCCTGCTCGCTGAAGGCGTAGCGGGCTTCCTTGAGTTTTTCGCCGACGTAGGCATAGTCCCAGGGCTGGAGTTCGGCCATACCGAGCTGGCTGGCGGCGAAGGCGCGCAGGTCGGCCACGTCTTTTTCGGCATAGGGCCGGGCGCGGCGCGCGAGGTCGCGCAAAAAGGTGATCACCTCGTCGGGCGACTTGGCCATCTTGGCCACCACCGAGACCTCGCCGAAATTGCGGTAGCCCAGCAACTGGGCTTCTTCAAGGCGCAGCGCGAGGATTTCTTTCATGATCGCGCTGTTGTCGAATTGGCTGAACTCAGGTGCGGCCTGGTCGCTGGCGCGTGTCGTGTAGGCCTTGTAAAGGGTTTCGCGCAGCTTGCCGCTGGTGGCGAATTGCATGACGGGCAGGTAGCTCGGCATCTTCAGGCTCAGGCGGTAGCCGGTCTTGCCTTCAGCCTCGGCCTGGGCGCGCGCGGCCTGCAGCACGTCGGCCGGGATGCCGGCGATTTCGGCCTCGGTGGCGTAGTAGGCGAAGGCGTCGGTTGCGTCGAGTGCGTTTTCGCTGAATTTCTGGCTCAGCTCGGCCTGGCGCTCCTGGATTTGCGCGAAGCGCTCGCGGGTCGCGCCCTGGAGTTCGGCGCCCGAGAGCACAAAGTTGCGGATCGCGTTCTTGTGGGCCTGGCGTTGCTCGGTGTTGAGCGTGGCCACGTCAATCGCCTTGTATTTGGCGTAGAGGCGCTCGTCGGCGCCCAGGCGGGTCCAGAACTCGGTCACACGCGGCAGGGCGGCGTTGTAGGCGGCGCGCAGCTCGGGCGTGTCGGCCACGCTGTTGAGGTGGCTCACGGCGCCCCAGGCGCGGCCCAGGTTTTCGGTGGCGACGTCCAGCACACGGGCAATGCCGCCCCAGGTGGCGGGGAAGTCGGGCGCGGTGACGGTTTCAAGCGCCGCGTCGGCCCTGGCCATCAGTTCATCGACGGCGGGGCCCACATGCTCGGGCTGGATGCGGTCAAACAGCGGGAGGTCGGAAAAGTCGAGGAGGGGATTGGTCATGGCGGGTAGCTGTGGGCGGGAGTCACAAATCTAAAGACCGCTTTGCACGGCCGGCGGGAAGAATGCCGCTATCGGGGTGATTGCCCCGATCCCAGGCTCAGCCCTGCGCGCTTTTCTTGATGCTTTTGAGCTGGGGTTTCTTGGCACGCTTGACGGTGCCGCCCGGGGTGAGGCGCTGGTTGCCCAGCACACGCAGGGTTTTGACCTCGGGCCGCTGGCCGTGGCGCGAGCTGTTCTTCAGAACCTTGACGTCGCGCGGGCCGGGCATGCGGTCTTCGTTGACCTTTTTTTCCTTTTCGGGCATCGGGCGCCACAGCACCAGCAGCTTGCCGATGTGCTGGATGGGCGCGGCGTTGAGTTCGTCGGCCAGGGTCTGGAAGATTTCCTCACGGCCGGCGCGGTCGTCCGACAGCACCCGCACCTTGATGAGCCCGTGGGCTTTGAGCGCTGCGTCGGTTTCCTTTTTGACGGCGGGGGTGAGGCCGTCGGAACCTATCATCACGACCGCGTTCAGGTGGTGGGCATCGGCGCGGTGATCCTTGCGCTGGGCGGGGGTAAGTTGTATTTGAGCCATGGCCCAATTATCGGGCGAGTCCGGGAGAGGACAATAGACCCCATGAAAGTAAATGCCAAGACCGGTTTCAAGCCCGGCGCCCAGACCGATGCCAAGGCCGCCGCCAAGGCGGCCGGCAAAGCCGCCGTGAAGGCCGGCGGCAAGGGAAAGGTCAACAAGGCCTGGCTGCACGACCACATCAACGACCCTTACGTCAAGCTGGCCCAGAAAGAGGGCTACCGGGCGCGTGCCGCTTACAAATTGAAGGAAATTGACGAAACCTTCGGCCTGGTGAAGCCGGGCGACTGCGTGGTCGACCTGGGCAGCACGCCGGGGGCCTGGAGCCAATACGTGCGGCGCAAGCTGTCCCCGGCGGGCGCGGCGGCGGGCACGCTCAACGGCCGCATCATCGGGCTGGACCTGCTGCCCATGGAGCCCATCGAGGGCGTGACCTTTATCCAGGGCGATTTCCGCGAGGCCGAGGTGCTGCAGCAGTTGGAAGACACCCTGGCAACCCCCGAGGGGCCGCTCCAGGTGGACCTGGTGATTTCAGACATGGCCCCCAACCTGTCGGGCATAGAGTCGGCCGATGCGGCCCGCATTGCCCATTTGATTGAATTGGCCGTGGAATTTGCCCAGAACCGCATGAAACCGGACGGCACGCTGGTGGTCAAGTTGTTCCACGGCAGCGGCTACGACCAACTGGTCAAGCTGTTCCGGGAGACATTCAAGATCGTCAAGCCGCTCAAGCCCAAGGCTTCGCGCCCGGGCTCGTCGGAGACCTTTCTGATAGGCCGGGGGCTCAAAAAACGGGCCTAGAAAGCGCGGGCTTTCCCCTATCCGGCCTTCGCTTTTGACGTAACTTTCCACTAATCCCGCTTTAAACCAGGGGCCGGGGCCGGGTTAAGCTGTTTTTGCCCTTGAAACGCCTAAAATCAGGCGCATGTGACTTTTGTTCTTACACCGGAGTAGTCCTTGAACAATCAGTGGTTTTCCAAAATTGCAATCTGGCTGGTGATCGCCATGGTGCTGTTCACCGTATTCAAGCAATTTGATACACGTGGCGGCGCCGGTTCCAACTACATGGGTTACTCCGAGTTCCTGGAGGAGGTGCGCGGCAAGCGCATCAAGGCGGCCACCATCGCCGAAGGCCAGGGCGGTACCGAAATTGCGGCCACCACCGTGGACGACCGCAAAATCCGCACCACGGCCACCTACCTGGACCGCGGCCTGGTCGGCGACCTGATCGCCAACGACGTGAAGTTCGACGTCAAACCCCGCGAAGAGACTTCTCTGCTCACTTCGATTCTCATCAGCTGGGGCCCCATGCTGCTGCTGATCGGCGTGTGGATCTACTTCATGCGGCAGATGCAGGGCGGCGGCAAGGGCGGCGCTTTCAGCTTCGGCAAGTCCAAGGCGCGTATGCTGGACGAGTCCACCAACCCGGTCACCTTTGCCGACGTCGCAGGCTGCGACGAGGCCAAGGAAGAGGTCAAGGAAGTCGTCGATTTCCTGAAAGATCCGCAGAAATTCCAGAAACTGGGCGGGCGCATTCCGCGCGGCCTGCTGCTGGTCGGCCCTCCGGGCACCGGCAAGACCCTGCTTGCCAAGGGCATCGCCGGCGAAGCCAAAGTGCCTTTCTTCTCGATTTCCGGTTCCGACTTCGTTGAAATGTTCGTCGGCGTGGGCGCTGCCCGCGTGCGCGACATGTTCGAGAACGCCAAGAAAAACGCCCCCTGCATCATCTTTATCGATGAAATCGACGCGGTCGGCCGCCAGCGCGGCGCCGGCCTGGGCGGCGGCAATGACGAGCGCGAGCAGACCCTGAACCAGATGCTGGTTGAGATGGATGGCTTTGAAACCAATGTCGGCGTGATCGTGGTGGCTGCCACCAACCGTCCCGACATCCTGGACGCCGCCTTGCTGCGCCCCGGCCGTTTTGACCGCCAGGTTTATGTGACGCTGCCCGACATCCGCGGCCGCGAGCAGATTCTTACCGTGCACATGCGCAAGGTGCCGCTGGGCCAGGACGTGAACGCCAGCGTGATCGCGCGCGGCACGCCCGGCATGTCCGGCGCCGACCTGGCCAACCTCTGCAACGAAGCCGCCCTGATGGCCGCGCGCCGCAACGCCCGCACCGTAGAGATGCAGGACTTCGAAAAAGCCAAGGACAAGATCCTCATGGGCCCCGAGCGCAAGAGCATGGTCATGCCCGAGGAAGAGCGCCGCAACACGGCTTACCACGAGTCCGGCCACGCGCTGATCGGCAAGCTGCTGCCCAAGTGCGACCCGGTCCACAAGGTCACCATCATTCCGCGCGGCCGCGCTCTGGGCGTGACCATGAGCCTGCCCGCGCAGGACCGCTACAGCTATGACCGTGAATACATGCTGAGCCAGATCAGTATGCTCTTCGGCGGCCGCATCGCCGAAGAAGTCTTCATGGACCAGATGACCACCGGCGCCAGCAACGACTTCGAGCGCGCCACCGCGCTGGCCCGCGACATGGTCACGCGTTACGGCATGACCGAGGCCCTGGGCCCCATGGTCTACGCCGAGAACGAGGGCGAGGTCTTCCTGGGCCGATCGGTCACTAAAACCAACAACATGAGCGAGTCGACCCTGCAAAAGGTCGACGCCGAAGTGCGCCGCATCATCGACCAGCAGTACGCCCTGGCGCGCAACCTGATCGAAGAGAACAAGGACAAGATGCACACCATGGCCAAGGCCTTGCTCGAATGGGAAACCATCGACGGCGACCAGCTGGACGACATCATGGCCGGCAAGGAGCCGCGCCCGCCCAAGGACTGGACGCCGCGCAATTCTTCCGTTGGCGGCGGTGGCGGCCCCAGCGGCGGCACGCCGGCTGTCAGTACTGACCCATCGCCCACGGTGGCCTGAGTCGGCCGATGAACGGCAACAGCGTGGCTGCGGGGCAGCCACAAAAAACCGGGGCCAGTCCCCGGTTTTTTATTTCCGGTGATTCCGGACTGACGAGTTTTGGGGGGAGCATCCCATGATCTGGCAAACCTCGCGTTTTCAAGTTGACCTGTCCAAACCCCGCGTCATGGGCATCGTCAACGTCACGCCCGATTCTTTTTCCGATGGCGGCAAGTACTTCAGCGAGGGCAGCGGCTTTGCCAGCGTGTTTGCCCACTGCGACAAGCTGATCAAGGACGGTGCCGACCTGCTGGACATCGGCGGCGAATCCAGCCGCCCCGGCGCGCCGCCCGTGCCGCTGGAAGAAGAACTTGCGCGTGTGCTGCCCGTGGTGCGCCACGCGGTCAGACTGGGGGTGCCGCTGTCCATAGACACCTACAAACCCGAGGTCATGCAGGCCGTGCTCGACCTGGGTGCCGATGCCATCAACGACATCTGGGCCTTGCGCAAGCCCGGCGCGGCCGAGGTGGTGGCTGGGCACCCCAGCTGCGGCGCCTGCCTCATGCATATGCACCGCGAGCCGCAGACCATGCAGGTCGCGCCCATGGAGGGCGACGTGGTGCCACAGGTGCGCGATTTCCTTGAAGCTGCCGCGGCCGACTTGGTGGCCGCCGGCGTAGACAAGTCGCGCATCGTGCTGGACGTGGGCATAGGCTTTGGCAAAACCGTGGCACAGAACTTCGCCTTGCTGGCGCGCCAGCAGGAGTTCCTGGCCGCCGGCTACCCACTGCTGGCCGCCTGGTCGCGCAAATCGTCGCTCGCCGCCGCCACCAGCACTTCGCTGGCCGCCGTTGCCCAGCTCGACGTGGCCGACCGCATGGTGCCCAGCGTCGCTGCGGCCCTGCTGGCGGTCGAACGGGGCGCCCGCATTGTGCGTGTGCATGACGTCAAGGAAACGGTTCAGGCGCTCAAGGTATGGTCGGCTGCACGCTAAGAACCTGTTCTTAGGTTTTGGCTGACAGGCAGGCAGGACTGGGCCGCCTAAAATGGCCCACGTTTTTCACAACATTCACAACAACAAGCTCCACAGGGACAAGCTCCATGACCAGAAAATACTTCGGCACCGACGGCATTCGCGGCACGGTGGGCCAGCCGCCCATCACCCCCGACTTCGTGCTGCGCCTGGCCCACGCCGTGGGCCGCGTGCTGCGCAAGACCGAAACCCGCCCCACGGTGCTGATCGGCAAGGACACCCGCATCTCGGGCTATATGCTTGAAAGCGCGCTCGAATCGGGCTTTAACTCTGCCGGCGTCGACGTGGTGCTGCTGGGCCCCTTGCCCACACCGGGCGTGGCCTACCTCACGCGGGCGCAGCGCGCCAGCCTGGGCGTGGTCATCAGCGCCAGCCACAACGCCTACCCTGACAACGGCATCAAATTCTTCAGCGCCCAGGGCACCAAGCTTGACGACGCCTGGGAAGTGGCGGTGGAAGCCGCGCTCGACGAACCTCCCGTCTGGGCCGATTCGGCCACCCTGGGCAAGGCGCGCCGCCTCGACGATGCGGCCGGCCGCTACATCGAGTTCTGCAAAAGCACGTTTGCCAACGACCTCACGCTCAAGGGCCTGAAGATCGTCGTCGACGGTGCCCACGGCGCGGCCTACCAGATTGCGCCCATGGTGTTCCATGAACTGGGCGCCGAGGTCATCGCCATCGGCTGTGCGCCTGACGGCCTCAACATCAACCACGAAGTCGGCGCCACACACCCTGACGCGCTGATCAAGGCCGTCAGGGCCAACAAGGCCCACTACGGCATCGCGCTTGACGGCGACGCCGACCGACTGCAGATGGTGGACGCTGACGGACGCCTCTTCAATGGCGACGAGGTGCTCTTTCTCATGGTCAATGAGCGCCTGGCCCGCGGCGAAAAAGTGCCGGGCACCGTCGGCACTCTGATGACCAACATGGCTGTGGAAGTCGCGCTCAAAAAGAAGGGCGTCGAATTCGTGCGCGCCAAGGTCGGCGACCGCTATGTGCTCGAAGAGCTCGACAAGCGCGGCTGGCTGCTGGGTGGCGAGGGCTCCGGCCACTTGCTGGCGCTCGACAAACATACCACCGGCGACGGCCTCATCAGCGCGCTGCAGGTGCTGCAAGCCTGCGTGCGCAGCGGCAAGACCATTGCCCAGTTGCTGAGCGAGGTCGTGCTGTTTCCGCAGACCCTGATCAACGTGCGCCTCAAGCCCGGCCAGGACTGGCAGAGCAGCAAGCCCCTGGCCGAGATGACGAAAACGGTGGAAAACGAACTCGGCGACACCGGTCGGGTGCTGATACGCGCCAGCGGCACCGAGCCGCTGCTGCGCGTGATGGTCGAGGCCCGCGATGCGGCCCAGGCCAAGCGCTGTGCCGAGCGCGTGGCGGATACGGTGCGGTCCTGAGGCCGGCTCAGAAACTGAAGGCTTAAACGGCCTTCATCAACCCGGCCCGCTCGTTCGGTGTGAGCACCTTGGGCGATACACGTGGCGTTCCCGTCTCTGGGTCAAAGAAGGGCGTGATCTTGTAGCTGCCATTGAGCCTTGCGCGAATCAGCCTGCCCATAAACCGCAGGATGGAAATCGTGGTGCTGGCCCCCATGGGCTTGGGCGTACCCTTGGCACTCTTCATGCCGACCCGCATGCGCACCGGGCCGAAAGCGCTGTCCAGGCTGGTCGACGAATCCCGCAGGCAGTTGTGCAGCAAGCCGACATGCGAGACCTTGAAGTCACGCGAGGTATTGCCGATCGGCGTGTTGCAGCAGTTCGCGTACCAGCGCAGCATGCCCCTGCTACTGAGCGACATGCAGGTCAGCGATTCGATGCCTTGCGTGAAGGTGACATGCTGGGGAAGCGTGGCGATGACGTCTGAGCCGCCCATCTCGTCCAGAATTTCGTCCGGCTTCCCGAGAAAGTGCGCATACGCCTGGCAGTCCTTGCAGTAGCAGACGCCGCGGCAGACGATTTCTGTGTGGCTGATGGTTCCTTGTAGGGTGCCGCATTGGCAGCGAAGGGGATGATTCATGTCAGGAGCTTACTGCGGTGGAAGCAAGGCGTCTATTCATTAACCACCCTGTCGAATCTTCACATTTTTGTGGGTCTTGTAGTCACCAGTATTGCTGACATAGATGGGGACGGCCAAGCCCTCGATTTTGCGCCTGAACCATTCGAACGCCTCCGGCTTCTGCTTCCCAGACCAATAGGCGGCGGGTGCGACGACAAAGCGCTTTCCGTCGCCATGCAACACCAGGGTGCCCTGGATTCCCACTTCGATTCGTGTGACTTCGACCCAGCGCATGCGGGAAACTCCCCAGACGGTCTTATGGACGACAAAATCATCGGTGAATTCGAAGGTGCCCGCGGAGAGAACTAGCTACGTGCCCATCAGAAAGAAAAAAGCCGCAATCAAGATCGGCCAGTATTGGCCGGCAAGGAAAGCGCCAGTGGCACCTGCCAGGGAAAAAGCGCCACCCACCGTGCCGATGATCTGGTGGCTGAGCAGTCCGACGCGCAGAGGGCGATTATTCATGGCGTACCCATCACCGGTATTCGCACTCCGGCGGCCGCGCAGCGCCGAGGCCATGTGTGGCGACAGCATCCTGCATGATGCGCACGCAGCCCGGCGCCATCGACTGAATGAGAATGAATTCTGGCGCCGGACAGGTGTCGGGATTCCCCTGAACCACCTTGCCTTGCTTGAAGCGGCAAGCCAGAACCTCGGCATTGGGTTCATTGGCAGACCAAATCTGGACCGGGTCGCCGTTGACCACTTTGGTCAGGGAAACCACGATCCATTTTTTGCCCTCCGGTACGAATACCACCTGGCATCCGCTATAGCGTGTGCTGATTTCCTTGGCTCGAGGGTAGATGCGCAGGGTGATACCGTGGTTCATTTCCTCTCCTGCGGTGGCCGGCGGCGACCGTAAGTCACAGTTCTTGCCCAATGGCTTGCCTGCATCTGACGCAAGCGCGGGCGTGGAGAAAAGCAACAGGCCGGTGAGCAAAGAGATGCCGCGCAGAATGACACTCGAACCGAAAGACGCCTTGATATCCGCGGGCAGTTGCCACTTGGTGTGAGAGCTACTTGAGTTGCTCATAGACCAGCGTCCCATCACGATAAATCTTTGCCTCGTCGTAGGGATAGATATGGTTGCCGCAATGCTCGGTGAAGACCGCAATCGCTTTTTTCGCTTCACTCACGATGAAGATTGCATGCTTGAACTGAACGACCGATTCATCCATCAGCGTTATCCGCAGCAAGCCGCCCGGAAACTCAAACCAGGGACGTACGGCCGTAACGACCTCGTCGATATCCACCGAGAAGTAGTCGGCTAGCTCTAAAGCCCATTCTCGCTCGAGCTTTAGGGCCAATGAAGGAACTGGGTACATGAGGTTCTAAGGTGAAATTCCGGGCGCACTCGCGCGACGATGTCCAGAATCCGCTCAAACCCTCTCGGCTTGCGGCGGATAAACATGCTGGCAAAACCGCCACTCATGCACGGGCTGGTCATCAATATAGGCCGTAGGCTTCGGCAGGAAGCCGTCAAAACAATCACTGATTTCAAGTTCAACAGCTGTGGCCCTGCAGTACTCGGCACCTCCAGAGCTCCAGAGAAACAAAGTCGCTCCTTCAGCCTTGAGCCGGCGTACCTGAGCAATCACGGCGGGCATGGGAATGCGCTTCGCGCCCGCCGACCTGACCATGGTGTCGTCGACATCGACATAAACGATCTTGTCGGGGGTCATGAACGTTGACTCTGCACTTTGTTGCGAAGCATATGCGACACCAGGAGCCACAACGTCACCGGTAGCAGAAGCGCCGCAGCAACCACCTCCGACAGAATCGTGACGTTGGCCAGCCAAGGGTGCAGCTCAATGGGTGCCAGGGCATAGTGGCCCAGGCCATCAAATCCCATGGCTGCATACACGGCGATCAGCAGCAGGCCCGTGGCCATGAACTTTTTGCGCATCAACAGCAGGCCGGTCACGCCCACGGAGGTGATGGCCGCCCACACCGCATAGACCTGCGTGCGGGTGAGCCAGGCAGGCAGATTCGGATACTCGCAGATGAACTCGGCGTTGTGGCTGAAGTGGCCGAGGCTGGTGAGGAAGTAGGCCGCCATCAGCGCCAGCAGCACTTTGGGCAGTCCTGCCGTACGCGTCATCAGTGCCATCCTCAAGCCAGCGAATACGCCGTCTTCACCGTCGTGAAAAACTCCTGCGCATACCGGCCCTGTTCGCGTGGGCCGTAGCTGGAGCCTTTGCGGCCGCCGAAGGGGACGTGGTAGTCGACGCCTGCGGTGGGCAGGTTCACCATGACCATGCCGGCCTGGCTGTGGCGCTTGAAGTGGGTGGCGTATTTGAGGCTGGTGGTGGCGATGCCGGCCGACAGGCCGAAGGGCGTGTCGTTGGCGGCGGCAAGAGCCGCTTCATAGTCCTTGACGCGGATGATGCTGGCGACGGGGCCGAAGATTTCCTCGCGGTTGATGCGCATGCCGGCCGTGCTTTCGCTGAAGAGGGCGGGCTGCATGTAATAGCCTTCGGCGCCGCTGCCGGTGTGGCAGGGGATGCGGGCGCCGCCAAAGGCCAGGGTCGCGCCTTCGGCCTTGCCGATTTCGATGTAGCTCAAGTCCTGCTCGAGCTGCGCCTGCGATGACACCGGGCCCACGTCGGTGCCGGCCGTGAGGGCGTCGCCGACCTTGATGCGGGCCATGCGCTCCTGCAGGGCTTTGACGAATGCGGGGTAAATGCCGTCGGTCACGATCAGGCGGCTGGAGGCCGTGCAACGCTGGCCGGTGGAATAAAAGGCGCTTTGCGCGCTGAGCTCAACGGCTTGCGTGAGGTCGGCGTCGTCGAGGATGACCTGCGGGTTCTTGCCGCCCATTTCGAGCTGCACTTTTTTGAGGTTTTTCGCGCAGGCTTCAGCAATGCGGTTGCCCACGCCGACCGAGCCGGTGAAGCTGATAGCGTTGATGCCGGGGTGGTTGACCAGCGCATCGCCGATCACGCGGCCCGGGCCCATGACCAGATTGAACACGCCGGCTGGAATGCCGGAGCGCGAGATGATCTCGGCCAGTGCCCAGGCACTGCCGGGCACCAGGTCGGCCGGCTTCAGGACCACGCAGTTGCCGAAGGCCAGCGCGGGCGCGATCTTCCAGGCCGGGATGGCGATGGGGAAGTTCCAGGGCGTGATCAGGCCGACTACGCCCACGGGCTCGCGTGTGATTTCCACGCCAATGCCGGGCCGCACCGAAGGAATCGTCTCGCCCGCCAGGCGCAGGCATTCACCGGCGAAGAACTTGAAGATATGGCCGGCGCGTGTGGCTTCGCCTATGCCTTCGGGTTTGGTCTTGCCTTCTTCGCGCGAGAGCAGGGTGCCCAGCTCTTCGCGGCGCGCGAGGATCTCGGTGCCTATCTTGTCCAGCGCATCCGAGCGGGCCTGGATGCCCGAGGTCGACCAGGCGGGGAAAGCCGCTTGCGCTGCTTGCACGGCCGCATCCAGCCCGGCCGCATCGGCCTGTGCGTACTCGCCGATCACGTCGGCGAGGTTGCTGGGGTTGAGGTTGGGGCTGTAGCTGTTGCCGGCCAGCCATTGGCCGTTGATGAGGTTGTCGTGTTTTGTGGTCATGGGTGTGCTTCCGGAATTTGAACTTGATTCAAGGGTGGAGAAAGAACGAGGAGGGCGCGCGGCCCTTTTCACAAAGGCAGTATCACAAAGACGGTGTCACAAAGATGGAAAGATGGAAAGATGGAGATGCTTTCACATCCATCACATAAAAACGCAGGGCGTTGGCGCACATCATCGCATGTTGCCGGTGGTCCGGCCGGCGACCTGCATGCCGGCCACACTGGCAACCAGGTCCGGGCGGCAAGTCACCGGCGAACATGCAGCGCTGCTATCCGTAAATTGCAATCGCTCCATACCCAATCCGAGCGTTCTCCGCCCGGCCCCGGTGTCCTGGAGACGGATAGCTTGGAGGCAGAAGGCTTAGCTGCCCCAGCGCAGCACCAGTGGGTCCAGCCGGCGTGCGGTGGCCAGCAGGCCCTTGCGCACCTCGGGGTGCATGGCGGGGAAAGGATGGCGCGGCGCTTCGCAGGCGATCACGCCGCCTTCCTTCATCAGCGCCTTGGCGGTGAGGATGCCGCCCTGGCGGTTCTCGTAATTGATCAGCGGCAGCCAGCGCGTGTACTCGGCCGCGGCCTCTTCGTGCCGGCCGGCGGCCCAGGCGTCCATGATGCGGCGTATGCCGTCGGGGTAGCCGCCGCCCGTCATCGCGCCGGTCGCGCCGGCTTCGAGGTCGGGCAGCAGGGTGATGGCTTCTTCACCATCCCAGGGGCCTTCAATCGCGTCGCCGCCCAGGCGTATCAGCTCGCGCAGCTTGGAGGCCGCGCCCGGGGTTTCGATCTTGAAGTAGGCGACGTTGCGGAGCTCTTTGGCCATGCGCGCCAGCAAGGCCGCTGGCAGCGGCGTACCGCTGACGGGTGCGTCCTGGATCATGATGGGAATGTCGATCGCGGCCGAGAGCGTGGCGAAGAATTCGTAAATCCTTTCTTCACCCACGCGGATCGTCGCGCCATGGTAGGGCGGCATCACCATGACCATGGCCGCGCCCAGGTCCTGCGCGCGGCGGCTGCGCTCGGCGCAGATGCGGGTGCCGAAGTGCGTGGTGGTCACGATCACCGGGACGCGGCCCGCCACATGCTTGAGGATAGTGGCGGTCAGCACCTCGCGTTCTTCGTCGGACAGCACAAACTGTTCGGAGAAGTTGGCCAGTATGCACAGGCCCGTCGAGCCCGCATCAATCATGAAGTCGACGCAGCGCTTCTGGCTTGGCAGGTCCAGCTCGCCCGCGTCGGTGAAGGTGGTGGGCACCACCGGAAACACGCCGGTGTATCTTGCTTTCATACCGCTCACTTGATCACTCGACGATGTTGAAGTCTTTGAGGAACTCGGTCTTCATGGTCAGGCCGAGTCCGGGCTTGTGGTCATCGAGCTGCAGGAAGCCGTTTTTGGCCACGGGCTCGCCGTCGAAGATGTAATAGAACAGTTCGTTGCCGACTTCCACATCGAACATCGGGAAGTATTCGCTCATGGGCGAGGCGAGGGTGCTCATGGTCAGGTGGTAGTTGTGCATCTGCCCGGCGTGCGGCACCACCGGCACGCTGTAGGCCTCGCACAGTGCGTTGATCTTGTGTGCGGCCGTGATGCCGCCCACACGGTTGGTGTCGTACTGCACGACGGACACGGCCTTTTTATCCAGCAGTTGCTTGAAGCCGTAAAGCGAGAACTCATGCTCGCCGCCCGAGATCGGGATGCTGGTCAGCTGGTTGAGTTCGGCGTAGCCGTCGATATCGTCGGCAATGACGGGCTCTTCGACCCAGCGCGGCTGGAATTTCTCAAGCTTGGGCAGCATGCGCTTGGCGTATTCGAGGTTCCAGCCCATGTAGCACTCGAGCATCAGGTCGTTGTCGTAGCCGATCACTTCACGCAGCGCTTCGACGGCCTTGAGGTTTTCCGTCACGCCCTTGGTGCCGTGCGCGGGGCCGTAGCCAAAGCGCGACTTGAACATGGTGAAGCCCTGGTCCAGGTATTTCTGCGCCTCGTCCTGCATGGCCTTGATGTCGGTTCGGTAGAGCTTGGAGTAGTAGCAGGGGATCTTTTCCTTGGTGCGGCCGCCCAGCAGCTTGAACACCGGCTTGTTGACGGACTTGCCCAGGATGTCCCAGATGGCGATGTCCACCGCCGAGATCGCGGCCATGGCCACGCCCTTGCGGCCCCAGGCGTGGGTGCCGCGGTACATGCGCTGCCACAGGTATTCATAGTCCCAGGGGTCCTGGCCCAGCAGCAGCGGCGTGAGGTACTGGTCGATGATGGCCTTGGCGATGTGCGGCGCCAGCGCGACGTTGCCCAGCCCGACGATGCCGTTGTCGGTTTCGATTTCCACCACCGTCCAGGAATGGAAGCGGAAGGTGCTCATGGTTTCGGTGTTCGAATAGACCAGGTCCATGGCGTTGGAGCAGAAATTGCCTTGGGGTGGAACGGTCTTGCCTTTCCATTCGAACACGCGGGCGCGCACTGATTTGATTTTCATGATGGATTCCTTGGGGGCTGAATAAACGGGTAGTTGGTTCGTTCGCACTGGGGTGTCGAAGTACACAGGCTTCGATACCTCAGCCCGAACGGACGGGTTATTTGGATAGCGCTGCGGACCCCATGCGGCAGGCGATTTTGAAAGCGTTAAGTGTGGCGTTCACATCGGCCACACCCTGGCCGGCGATGTCATATGCCGTGCCGTGCGCCGGCGTGGTGATGGGCACCGGCAGGCCGCCTTGCACCGTTACGCCCTTGCTGAAGCCCATGAGCTTGATCGCGATCTGCCCCTGGTCGTGGTACATGGTGACGATGGCCTGGTAGAGGCCGTCGCGCGCTTTCAGGAAGATGGTGTCCGCCGGGAAGGGGCCGTCCACCGGCACGCCGCTTGCACGCAACTCGGCCACGGCCGGCTCGATGATGTCGATCTCTTCGCGGCCGCAGACGCCGCCGTCACCGCCGTGCGGGTTGAAGGCCGCCACCGCCACCTTGGGCGCGGCGTTGCCGCTGGCCTTGAGGGAGGCGTAGATCAGCCGCGTGGCGTCCACGATGCGCTGCTTGCTGAGCATGGAGGCCGCGTCTTTGAGCGGAATGTGCGAAGAGACGCGCGAGGTCCACAGATCACCCAGCGTGTTGAACTCGCAGAAGTAGCCGGTCACGCCCAGGTATTCGGCGAAGTGGTGAAGTTCGTCTTCGTGCTTGAGGCCGCCCAGCTTCATGGCCTGCTTGTTCAGCGGGGCAAAGCAGATCGCGTCGACCTCGCCGCGCTTGGCGCCGTCCATGCAGAGGTTGAGCACCTGCAGCACAGCCGCGCCGCAGGCGGCCTGCGCCTGGCCGCGCTGCACCTGCGCGGCCTGGATCGTGTCCGTCGCCAGGAAGGCCGGCAGGCTTGTGTCGGCGCGGCCACGCACATCGGCCAGGCTGGCCACGGCCTGCGTGGCCACCGTCTGTTGGGCCGTGGCCTGGCCCTGCTGCCAGAGCCAGTCGTCGCCCACCAGCACGATGTTGGCGCCCGCGGTGATGCCGGGCTGGGCCAGCAGCCTGGCGACCAGCTCGGGGCCTATGCCGGCCGCATCACCCAGCGTGAGGGCGACCACGGGCAAGGGGGCGGGCGGCGTCTGCTTATTGCTCATGCGTTGATCCAGTCAGTCGAGTTTGATGTTTTTCCGGGCGATCAGCTCGCCGTAGCGCTTGTTCTCGTCGGCATGGAACTGCGCGAACTGCGCCTGCGTCATAGGTGTCAGGTCGGCGCCTATGGCGCCCAGGCGGGTCTGCGTCTCGGGCATGGCCAGCACCTTGCTCACCTCGGTGTGGACACGGTCCTGCACGGCCTTGGGGGTGGAGGCCGGCATGTAGATGCCGTACCAGGCGCTCATTTCCACGCCCTTGAGGCCGGCCTCGGCCATGGTGGGCACATTGGGCAACTGCGGGTTGCGTTTGGCGCTGGCCACGGCCAGGGGTTTGATGCGGCCGTTCTTGATCTGGCCGATGACGGAAGGCATGGTGTCAAAGCTCAGCTGCACCTGGCCGGCCACCAGGTCGATCAGTGCCGGGCCGCTGCCGCGGTAGGGGATGTGGGTGATGAACACGCCGGCCTGGTCCTTGAAGAGTTCGGCGGCGATGTGCTGCGTGCTGCCAGAGCCGCTGGTCGCGTAGTTGAGCTGGCCGGGCTTGCTCTTGGCCAGCTTGATGAGCGACTGGACCGAGTCCACCGGCAGCGCGTTGTTGACCACCAGTACGTTCGGCACCGCGCCCACGAAGACCACGGGCACCAGGTCCTTGTTGTTGTCATAGCCCAGCTTGAGCAAATGCGGCGCGATCGCATGCGCGGTCGAGACGCCCATCAGCAGGGTGTGGCCGTCGGTGGACTTGGCCGTGAGGTCGGCCGCGAGGGTGTTGGAGGCGCCGGGGCGGTTCTCGACCACCACGGCCTGTTTGAGCAGCGGGCCCAGCCGGTCGGCCACGGCGCGCGCCATGGCGTCGGTGCCGCCGCCGGGGGCCGAGCCCACGAGGATGCGCACGGGTTTCACGGGCCAGTCTTGCGCCAGGGCGGAAGGAGCAGCGCTGAAGGCGCAGGCGGCGGCCAGCAGGGCAGGGAGAAACTTCAGGGATAAGCGGGTTTTCAGATGGGGCACTGTCTTGTCTCCGGGTCATTGTTGTAGGGGAAAACGCCTCGAAAGGCTTGAATCAATGCCTTGATGGTAGGGATGGTGACACTTAACGTAAATTGAAAATTCCTGATTATTTGATAACCTCAGGTGATCAATTTAATTCGTGCCCAACAAGCGACCCGCCATGCCAGCCACACCCACTTCACGCCCCCTGCCTCGCACATCTCGCAGCTCTTCCATCCCCCAACTGCTGAACCGCCTGCGCATGCGCCAGGTCGCGCTGATCCTGGCGGTCGGTGAACATGGCACGCTGCGCAAGGCCTCGGCCGAGTTGGGCATGACCCAGCCGGCCGCTACCAAGATGATCCAGGAGCTGGAGTCCGCGCTGGGCCAGCGCCTGTTTGAGCGCGTGGGCCGGGGCCAGGTGCTGACGCCGGCCGGCGCCAGCGTGCTGCGCTATTTCCGCGGCATGCGCGGCTCGGTCGAATCAATGACGCGCGAGCTCGCCGAGCTGGAGCTGGGCGGCACGGGCCGTGTCTCGGTCGGCAGCATCATGGCACCGTCGCCCAACCTGCTCACCCAGGCCATCATCAAGCTCAAGAAAGCCTACCCGCTGCTCTCGGTCGACGTCACCATGGACACCAGCGACCGCCTGTTTGAATTGCTGCGTGAAGGCGTGCTCGACGTCGCCATAGGCCGCATACGGGACGAGCACCGCACCGACTACAGCTTCACGCCGCTCGAGAACGAGGCCCTGGCCCTGGTCGTCGGCGTGCGGCATCCGCTGGCCAAAAAGAAAACCGTGAAATTCGCCAGCCTGCTGGACTACCCCTGGATACTGCAGCCCACCGGCAGCCCCATGCGCGAGGTGCTGGAGCAGGAGTTCCGCATGCTGCAGGCGCCTTCACCCAAGGGCCTGATTGAAACGGCGTCCATACTGACCACCACCAACCTGATCGCCGAGACCGACATGGTCGGCGTCATGCCGCAGTCGATTGCCGACACCTACGCCCGCCATGGCCTGCTGGCCATACTGCCCTGTTTTATCCGCCACAAGATGGAAGCCTTCGGCAGCATCACGCGCAAGGACAGGCCGCTCAGCGAGGCAGCGCGGTTTTTTCTGGCGGCGCTGCATGGCACCGCCGGGAGACCTTAAGGCTTGACCTGCCAGCCGCCACCCAGCGACTGGATCAGCGCCACAGCCGTGGTCTGCCGGTCGGCCATAGCCTGCACCAGGGCGCGGCGCGCGCTCAGGGCCGTGGCCTGGGCGGTGATGACCTCGGTGTAGCCGACCTGGCCGCTGCGGTAGCGGTTGAGGACCTGCTGCTCGACCTGGTCGGCCGCTTCGGAGGCCTGGCGGCGCAATTCCTGCTGGGTTTGCAACACGCGGGTGGCGGAAAGCTGGTCTTCAACGTCCTGGAAGGCGGTCAGCACGGTCTGGCGGTAGCGGGCCACGGCTTGCTCATGCGCGGCGCGTGCGCCGTCTACGCGGGCGCCGGTGGCGCCGGCATCAAAAATCAGTTGCGCGGCAGACAGCCCCAGTGACCAGACGCTGCTCGACGCCTTGAACAGGTCGGCCACGCGGCTGGCGCCCGTGCCGGCCGAGGCGCTGAGCGACAGGCTGGGGAAATAGGCGCTTTTGGCGATACCGATCTGTTCGTTTGCCGAAGCGACACGGCGTTCCGCCGCGGCGATGTCGGGCCGGCGCTGCAGCAGGTCTGAAGGCACGCCGATTGGCACTTCGGGCACCAGCGGGTCCCAGGTGGCGGGCGGCAGCGTGAAATTGGCGGGCGCTTCACCGACCAGCACGGCGATCGCATGCTCGAGCTGGGCGCGCGTGCGCTGCAGGCCGGCGTGGTCGGCCTGGGCATTGGCGAGCTGGGTTTGCGCCTGCAGCACATCGGTCTTGGCGGCGATGCCGGCCTTGTAGCGGTTCTGCGTGATCTCCAGCGCTCGCTGGTAGCCTGCTAACGTGGTCTCCAGCAGGGCTTTTTGCGCATCGGTCTGGCGCAGCGAAAAGTAGTTGGCGGCAAGTTCTCCCTGCGCCGAAAGCTTTGCTGAAGCCAGGTCGGCCGCGCTGGCCTGTTCGCCCGCCTTGGCGCCGTCCACCGCACGGCCCAGCCGGCCCCAGACGTCGGGCTCCCAGCTGCCGCCTATGCTGAGCTGATAGTTGTTGCCGACGCGGCCCGGCGTGCCCGCCGTGACGTTGCCGCTGGAACGCGAGCGTGTGGCGCCGCCGTCCAGCGTGACCGAGGGAAACAGCGAGGCGCGCTGCTCGCGCACCAGCGCGCGCGCCTGCGCATAGGCGGCAACGGCCAGCGCGACGTTCTGGTTGGAGACATCGACGCGCGACTGGAGCTGGTCGAGCACCGGGTCTTTGAACAAGTTCCACCACGGGCCACGCTCCAGCGCGTCGGCAGGCGCGGCCGGCACCCAGCCTTCGGCCTCCTTGAAGCGGGTGGCTTCCGCGCTGGTGGGCAGCTTGTAGTCGGGGCCGACGGCACAGCCTGTGGCGAGCAGGGCGAGCAGGGCGAGCAGGGCACCGGCGAGCAGCCGGGGTTCAAAGCGGGGTGGGCGGGAGATGTTGTTCATGGTTTTGTCCGTCATGGTGTTTGCGGCTCGGCTTCGGTTTCGCCGGGATGGCGGCTGAGCTGGCGCTCCAGCGGGCTGCGGCGGCGCAGCTTGTCCATCAGCACGTAGACGACGGGTGTGGTCAGCAGCGTGAGCAGCTGGCTGGCGATCAGGCCGCCGATGATGGCGATGCCCAGCGGCCGGCGCAGCTCGGCGCCTTCGCCGAAGCCTATGGCCAGAGGCAGCGCGCCCAGGATGGCGGCCAGCGTGGTCATCAGGATGGGGCGAAAGCGCAAGAGGCAGGCTTCACGCACCGCCTCAATTGCCGGAATGCCGCGCGCGCGTTCGGCTTCGAGCGCGAAGTCGATGATCAGGATGGCGTTTTTCTTGACGATGCCTATCAGCAGGAAGATGCCTATCAGCGCGATGATGGAAAAGTCGAGCTTGAACATCAGCAGCGCGAGCACCGCGCCCACGCCGGCGGAGGGCAGGGTGGAGAGCACGGTGATGGGGTGGATCAGGCTTTCGTAGAGGATGCCCAGCACGATGTAGATCACCACCAGCGCGGCCAGGATCAGCAGCGGCTGCTGGCCCTGCGATTGCTGGGCGCTGAGCGCCGTGCCGGAGAAACTGCCGCGCACATTGGTGGGCATGCGGATGTCGGCTTCGGACTGGCGCACGGCTGCCTCGGCGTCGCTCAGGGTGAAGCCATCGGCCAGGTTGTAGGAGACGGTGGTGGAGAGCTCACCGTCGTCATGGCTGATGGAGGCGGCGGTCGGGTTCTCGCTGAAGCGTGCAATGGCCGATAGCGGCACCATGGTGCTGGGCGTGGTGCTGATCACGTTGCCGCTCGAAGAGTCGCGCAGGCCCGGATTGGCGCTGATGGTGGGGGTGCTGCTGGTTGTTGTGTTGTTTGCGGTGGTGGCCGAGGCGCCGGATGTGCCCGTCCCGGATGCGCCTGCCGTGGTGGCTGTACGCGAGGTGGAGCTGGTAGTGCCGCTTGTGGTGCTTGGTGCAGTGCTTGCGGTACCGGATGTCCCGCCGCCGGCATTTTTGGCCGGGACATAGATGTCTTTGAGTGACTCGGGACTGCGGGTGTAGCGCGGCGCGACCTCCATGATCACGTGGTACTGGTTGAGTTCGGCGTAAATCGTGGCGACCTGGCGCTGGCCGAAGCCGTCGTACAGCGCGTTGTCCACGTCGCGCGAGCTGATGCCCAGGCGCGCGGCGCTTTCCTTGTCGACGGTGACCATGGTTTCCACGCCGTTTTCCTGCTGGTCGGTGTCCACGTCGGTGAGGGCTTCCTGGCGCTTCATCTGCTCGGCCAGGCGCGTGGCCCAGCGGCTCAGGTCCGCCGCGTTGTCGCTCTTGAGCGTGTACTGGTAGGTCGAATTGGTCTGGCGCCCGCCGCCGCGCAGGTCCTGCACGGTGTTGAGGAAGAGCGTCACGCCCGTCACCTGGGCAAGCTTGGGCCGCAGCCGCGCGATCACGGCCTGGCCGCCTTCCTTGCGCTGCCCCACCGGCTTGAGGTTGATGAACATGAAGCCGCCGCCGGCGCGCGAGCCGCCGGTAAAACCGACCACGGTATCCACCGCCGGGTCGGCGCGGATGATGTCGACCAGCTGCCTGAGCTTGGCCTGCAGCGCCTGGAAGGAGATGCTGCGGTCGGCGCGCAGGCCGCCGTTGATCTGGCCGGTGTCCTGCTGCGGGAAAAAGCCCTTGGGCGCCTTCACGTATAGGTAGACGTTGAGGCCCACCACGGCGGCCAGGATCAGCATCACCAGCAGCTTGCTGTGCAGCGCCCAGTCCAGGCTGGTTTCATAGCTGCGGTGCACGCGCTTGAAGGCGTTTTCAAACCACCGGGCAACCCGGCCGGGCGGCTTGCTGTGCGCATCGCGATCCAGCAGCCAGGCGCACATCATGGGTGTGGTGGTCAGGGAGATCAGCAGCGAGATCAGCACCGCCGCCGACAGCGTGACCGCGAACTCGCGGAACAGCCGCCCTACCTGCCCGCCCATGAAGAGCAGCGGGATGAACACCGCCACCAGTGACAGGCTGATGGACAGCACGGTAAAGCCCACTTCGCGCGCGCCCAGCAGCGCGGCCCGGAAGCGGTCCATGCCGGCCTCTATGTGGCGGCTGGTGTTCTCCAGCACCACGATGGCGTCGTCGACCACAAAGCCGGTGGCCACTGTGAGCGCCATCAGGCTCAGGTTGTTGAGGGAAAAACCCATCAGGTACATCACGCCGAAGGTGCCCAGCAGCGAGGCTATGGTGGCCACCGCCGGGATGATGGTGGCGCGCGCGCTGCGCAGGAAGGCGCTGACGACCAGCACCACCAGCACGATGGAGATGATCAGCGTGAGCTCGATTTCGTGCAGCGAGGAGCGAATCGAGTTGGTGCTGTCGGAGGCGACCTGCAGACGCACGTCCTGCGGCAGCTGGGCCTGCAGCTCGGGCAGCAGATCGCGCACGCCGTCCACGGTTTCAATGACGTTGGCCGAGGGCTGGCGCGTGACCAGCACGATCACGGCCGGCTCGCCGTTAAAGAGGCCCAGGGTGTTGGTGTTCTCCACGCCGTCCTGCACCTCGGCCACATCACGCAGGCGTATGGCCGCGTTGTTGCGCCGGGCCACGACCAGGTCCTGGTAGTCGGCGGCTCGGCGCCCGCCAGTGGCCGTATTGGAGCCGGTGTAGATCTGGAAGCGCTGGCCGTTGCCTTCGATGGCGCCGCGCGGCCGGTTGGCGTTGGAGGCCTGCAGCGCTGCGCGCACATCTTCCGCAGCCACGCCGTAGCGGTTCAGCGCGAAGGGGTTGAGTTCGACACGCACGGCCGGCAGCGAGCCACCGCCCAGCTCGACGTCGCCGACGCCCGGGACCTGGGCGATTTTTTGCTGTACGAGGTTGGACACCTCGTCGTAGATCTGGCCCGGTGAACGCGTCTTGGACGTGAGCGCCAGGATGATGACCGGCGCCGAGGCCGGGTTGGCCTTGCGGTAGGTCGGGTTGCTGCGCAGGGACGCCGGCAGGTCGGCCCGCGAGGCGTTGATCGCGGCCTGCACCTCGCGCGCGGCCGAATCGATCTTGCGGTTGAGGTCGAACTGCAGGCTTACACGCGTCGAACCGCTGCCGCTCGAGGATGTCATCTCATTGACCCCGGCAATGATCCCCAGCCGCCGCTCCAGCGGCGTCGCCACGCTGGTGGCCATGGTCGAAGGGCTGGCTCCCGGCAGCGTGGCGCTGACCGAGATCACCGGGAAGTCGACCTGCGGCAGCGGCGACACCGGCAGCACAAAGAAGGCGCCTATGCCGGCGAGGGCCAGGCCTATGGTCAGGAGGACTGTGGCTACCGGGCGGCGGACGAAGGGCTCGGAGAGGTTCATGGGGTGGTTCCTCCCCCACCCTTGCTGGTCGGCCCTTGCCCATCACCGTTCGGGCTGAGGTATCGAAGCCCTGTTATTGCCGTTCGGGCTGAGCTTGTCGAAGCCTTGCCTGCTCCGGCGGAGTGCGCTCTTCTGAGTTCTGCTGGCCGGGGGTTGCCCGGCGGCAACTCACTTTTAGCGAAACCCGCAAAGCGGGTTTTCTTTTGTTCGCCAAAAGGCGCGCTACGCGCGCGGGGTTCGCTCACTTCGCGCAGCGAAGTTACGCGAACACCAAAAGTAAGCAAAAGAAAAGGCGACCCTGGTGTCTGCGTCCCTCCGCTTCGCTGCGGGCAGCCTGCGGTGCTCGGTTCAGGCGGGGTCTCGCTAAACTCGCTTCGCTCAGACAACGCGATCCCTGATCCGCCTGAACCTCCGCTCCTCGGCGCATACACAAGGGGTGGGGGAAGGAATACCGAATACCCAACAGCCGAAGACAGAACCCCGAATACCGAAAACCACAAGGACACGCCATGGCGTGTCCTTGTTTGTATTTGTCCCCGCTCCCGATCCCGATTGCCCCGTCCTGGCTGGGCCGAGGAGCGCAGAGACAAGCGGATCAGGGATCGCGTTGTTTGAGCGAAGCGTAGCGTAGCGAGTTTAGCGAGACCCCGCTTGGCTCGAGCACCGCAGGTTGCCCGCAGCGAAGCGGAGGGACCCAGACTGCGGGTCGCCTTTTCTTTGGTGACTTTCTTTTGGCGAAGCAAAAGAAAGTTACTTGCCGCCGGGCAACCCCCGGCCCCGGAATCCAGCAAAGGTCCAGCAGCTCGAAAGATGAGGGAAGAAAGGAAGATCAAGCAAGAACCTCCTTCTTGCGCCCAAACCTCCGTCCCAATCGATCAAACCCCAGATAAATAACCGGCGTCGTAAACAGCGTGAGCATCTGGCTGACGATCAGCCCACCAAAAATCGACAACCCCAGCGGCTGCCGCAACTCGGCGCCTTCACCAAACCCCAGCATCAAGGGCACGGCGGCGAACAGGGCGGCGAGGGTTGTCATGAGGATGGGCCTGAAGCGCAGCAGGGCCGCCTGGTGAATCGCTTCCTGCGGGGACTTGCCTTCGTTGCGTTCGGCGTCGATCGCGAAGTCGATCATCATGATGGCGTTTTTCTTCACGATGCCTATCAGCAGGATGATGCCGATGATGCCGATCACACCCAGGTCGGAGCCGCTGAGCATGAGCGCCAGCAGCGCGCCTACGCCGGCGGAGGGCAGGGTGGAGAGAATCGTCAGCGGGTGGATGTAGCTTTCGTACAGCACGCCCAGCACGATGTAGACACAGATCACGGCCGCGAGGATCAGCCACAGCTGGTTGGAGAGCGAGGCCTGGTAGGCGCCGGCTGCGCCGAGGAAGTTGAGCGTGACGCTGCCGGGCAGGCCGATGTCCTTGGCGGCCTGGCGGATCTCGTCGACGGCCCGGCCCAGCGACATGCCGGGCGCTGTGTCAAAGCCCAGCGTGGTGGCCGGGTATTGGGCCACGCGGGTGATCTGCAGTGGCGCGGGCTGCTCGCGTATGGTGGCAATCGCCGACAGCGGCGTGGTGCTGCCCGAGCCGGTTTTGAGCCGCAGCGCGCCCAGCGAGGCAGGTGTGGTCAGCGGGTCTGGCATGGCCTCGAGGATCACGCGGTACTGGTTGGTCTCGGTGAAGATGGTGGAGACGATGCGCTGGCCGAAGGCGCTGTAGAGCGCGTCGTCAATCGACGAGGTGGTGACCGCCAGGCGCGAGGCGGTGTCGCGGTCCACGTTGACATAGGCCGAAGCGCCGCTGGAGCCGGCGTCGGAGGCCACGTTGCGCACGCCTTCGAGCTGGCGCATGCGCTCGGCGAGCTTGTTGGCCCAGAGCACCACGGTGGCGTTGTCCGAGCCTTCAAGTGAGACGCGAAACTGGGTGGGGCCGGTTTCGGCGTCAATCGTCAAGTCCTGCGTGGGCTGCAGATAAAGCGTGACGCCGGCCACCTTGCCCACGCGCTCCTTGAGCCTGTCCATGGTTTCCTGCTGGCTGCCGCTGCGGCTGGATTTGAGGTTGATCAGCATGCGGCCGGTGTGCAGCATGGTGTTGTTGGCCGCGTCCACGCCGATGAAGGAGCTGAGCGTTTCGACATCCGGGTCTTCAAGAATGGCCTTGGCGGCGGCCTGCTGCAGCCCGGCCATGCGGGCATAGGACACCGACTGCGCGGTTTCGATGCGGGCCTGCAGTTGGCCTGTGTCCTGCGTGGGGAACAGGCCCTTGGGGATCAGCACATACAGCAACACAGTAAGCAGCAGGGTGGCCAGCGCCACCAGCAGGGTCAGGCCCTGGCGCTTGAGGACCCAGCCCAGCCAGCGGTCGTAGTGGTGGATGACCCTGTCGAAAAAGCGCTGCATCCACCGGCCGAAGCGGCCGCCTTCGACTTCGCCCTCGGGGTGGCGCGTGATCCAGCGAGCCGACATCATGGGCACCAGCGTCAGCGAAACGACGGCGGAAATCAGGATGGTGATGGCCAGCGTGACGGCGAACTCGCGAAACAGCCGGCCCACCACGTCGCCCATGAAGAGCAGCGGGATCAGCACCGCGATCAGCGACACCGTCAACGAGATGATGGTGAAGCCGATCTGTGTCGCGCCCTTGAGGGCGGCGGCCATGGGTTCCTCGCCTTCCTCGATGTAGCGCGCGATGTTTTCGATCATGACGATGGCGTCGTCGACGACGAAGCCGGTGGCGATGGTCAAGGCCATCAGGCTCAGGTTGTTCAGGCTGTAGCCCAGCAGGTACATCGCGCCGCAGGTGCCGACCAGCGAAATCGGCACGGCCAGGCTGGCGATCACGGTGGCGCGCAGGCTGTGCAGGAAGGCAAAAATCACCAGCACCACCAGCAGCACCGCCAGCACCAGCTCGATCTCGACATGCAGCACCGAGGCGCGTATGCCGGTGGTGCGGTCGCTCAGCACGTCGACCTGCAGGGCGGTGGGCAGGCCGGCCTGCAGCTCGGGCAGGCGCGCCTTGATGGCGTCCACCGTGGCGATCACGTTGGCGCCGGGCTGGCGCTGTACGTTGAGGATGATGGCGGGTTTCAGGCCGCTCCAGGCGCCGAGCTTGATGTTCTCGGCGCTGTCGACGACCTGCGCCACGTCCGACACACGGACCGCCGCGCCATTGCGGTAGGCAATGATGAGGCGCTGGTAGTCGCTGGCGGCCACCAGCTGGTCGTTGGAGTTGATCGAATAGGAGCGCGTGGGCCCATCGATGCTGCCCTTGGCGCCGTTGGCATTGGCGGCGGTGATGGCAGTGCGCAGCGAATCCAGCCCCAGACCGTAAGAGGCCAGGGCGCGCGTGTCGGCCTGTATGCGCACCGCGGGGCGCTGCCCACCGCTCAGCGAAACCAAGCCCACGCCGTTGACCTGGCTGATCTTGAGTGCCAGGCGCGTGTTGACGATGTTCTGCACTTCGGTGAGCGGCAGTGTGTCGGAGGTGATGGCCAGCGTGAGCACGGGCGCATCGGCCGGGTTGACCTTGGCGTACACCGGCGGGGCGGGCAGGTCGGCCGGCAGCAGCGAGCCGCCGGCGTTGATCGCGGCCTGCACTTCCTGCTCGGCCACGTCCAGCGTGATTCCCAGGCCGAACTGCAGCGTGACGATGGAGACACCGGCCGCGCTGGTGGAGCTCAAACGCTGCAGCCCGGACATCTGGCCGAACTGGCGCTCCAGCGGCGCGGTGACGGTCTGGGCCATGACCTCGGGGCTGGCGCCGGGGTAGAGCGTCTGCACCTGGATGGTCGGGTAGTCGACCTGCGGCAGGGCCGACAGCGGCAAAAACCTGAAACCCACGAGGCCGGCCAGCACAATGGCCACCATCAGCAGCGAGGTGGCGACCGGCCGCAGGATAAAGGGACGTGAGGGACTCATGCGGGGAGATCCCTGTTTTTATTTCTCACTGCGCGACCGTTCGCCGTTCTGGCGCCTTTCCCTCATGCTGCGCCAGCGCTCGAGCGCCGCGGGGTCGCCGGCGTCGATGGCCGCGAGAAAGCGCTGGCGGCGCTCCAGGGCCTTGGGGTCGTCCTTGACCTGGTCCAGCATGCGTTTGCGCTGTTCGGGAGTCGGTCCCTCAGCAGCTGCCGCGGTGGTGGCAGCAGATGGTGCGGCTGCGGCCGGCGCGCCTGGTGTGGGCAAAGAAGATGCCGGCGCTGCGGCGGCCGGTGCGGAAGCTCCCGCGTCGGGTGCAGAGGCCGCACCACGTTGCCGTTTGCCACCGCCGCCCCCGGGGCCGCGCCCCCCGCCACCGGGCGGGTCGCCGGGCAGCACCACGGACGCGCCGTCCTTGAGCCGGTCGGCGCCTTCGGTGATGACGCGCTCGCCTTCCTCCAGCCCGGAGGCGATCACGACCTTGTCGACGGTGGCCTGGCCGCGCTTGACGGGCCTGAGGGACACCGTGCGCTCCTTGGCATTCACCACATAGACATATTCGCCGTTGCTGCCCATGCGCAGGGCCGTGACCGGCACCACGATGGCGTTGGCTATGGTGCGCACCTGCAGGCGCACATTGACGAACTGGCTGGGGTAGAGCTTGAGCTCGCTGTTGGTGAAGCGGGCCTTGGCCTTCACGGTACCGGTGGTGATGTCGACCTGGTTGTCCAGCGAGGCGAAGGTGCCGGTGTCCAGCGTGACGGCGCGTGTCCTGTCGAGCGCGGTGACCTGCATGGGGACGCCCTTGGCGGCGTTTTGCTGCAGCTCGCCGACCTGGTCTTGCGGGATTGCGAACACCACGTCGATGGGCGTGATCTGGGTGATGAGGGCGATGCCGTTGGCGTCGCCGCTGCTCACCACATTGCCGACGTCCACGGTGCGCAGGCCGACGCGGCCGCTCACGGGCGCGACCACGCGGGTGTAACCGAGGTTGAGCCGGGCCGTGCCCTCGTTGGCCTTGTCGATGACCACGGTGCCTTCGAGCTGTTTGACCAGCGCGGCCTGGGTGTCGACATCCTGGCGTGCGATGGAGTCCTGCTCCAGCAGGGTTCTGTAGCGCTGCAGCTGCACGCGCGCGCTGTCGAGCTGGGCTTCGTCGCGCTGGCGCTGGCCGGTGGCCTGCATCAGCGCCATTTCAAACTGGCGCGGGTCTATGGTGGCCATCAGCTCGCCAGCCTTGACCATCTGGCCTTCCTTGAAGAGCACCTTCTGCATCACGCCCGAAACCTGCGGCGTCACCCTGACGCTGGCCTGCGGCGTGACGGTGCCCAGGGCCTCGAGAACAATCGGGATGTTGGCGCGCTCGGCGGTGGCCACGCCGACCGTGGTGGCCGGGGCGCCGCGCCGGCCGCCAACAAAACCGCCGGCCGCGCTGTCGGCGGAGGGATGGGTCAGATGCCAGGCCAGCCAGCCTGTGCCGGCCAGGACCGCCACGGCGATCACGCCGCCAATGATGGACGCGCGGCGGCTGATGCGCTTGCGCGCAGGGGTTGCGGCGCCGGTCTGCGGCGTTTCGGCTTTCGGGTCCATCGGCTGTCCTTGGGTGCCCGCCGCGCCCACGGGGTGGAAGCAGCTTTTTTTGTTGGTGATCGGTCTTCGCCGCTGTTCGCGCCAAGCTGGAAAGGCTTGCCCGAACAGCGCTCAGGAATTATCACTGTAAGCCTGGAGGCGCAGGTATACGGCCCGAAAGAGGCTCGTAAATATCCGGTAAAGCGGACTTGGGCCTACAGCGCGACGGGCATTTGTCTTTGTCTATTTGTTTTGCGCCTTCTCCCTCTGGGAGAAGGCGGGGATGAGGGCCGGCGGCGCTTGATGTTTGCTGGCAGTCGCAAAGGCCGACAACCCTCACCCTAACCCTCTCCCAGAGGGAGAGGGAATGAATTCGGGGAAAGGAAGTAAATCGGAGAGAGGGTGTGGGTACGCTCAGCCGAGCAGCGCAGCCACATCCGCCAGCCGCGGAATGCCGTCTATGGCGCCATGCCGGGTCACCGAGAGCGCGGCCGCCGCATTGGCCCATTGCATGGCGGCGTGCAGCGCTTCGCCTCGTGCGAGTGCGGCCGCGAGCGCGCCGGTGAAGGTGTCGCCCGCGCCTATGGTGTCGCGCACGGCCATGGCGCGGCCCGGTATCGAATGCGGCGGCTGGCCTGCCTGGTAGAGGCGGCAGCCGGCCGCGCCCAGCGTGACCAGTACGGCGCGGGCGCCGCGGCCGAGCAGGCGCGCGGCGGCCTGATCGGCCGAGCCGGAATGTGCCTCGCCGGCCAGAAGAAAGAGCTCGCTCTCGTTGGGCGTGAGCACATCGACCAGCGCGAGCAGCTCATCGCTGAGCGGGCGAGCGGGCGCCGGATTGAGCAAAGTCAGCGCGCCGGCCGCGCGGGCCAGGCGAAAGGCCTCCAGCGTGGCTTCGGCCGGCACTTCGCAGGAAGCCATCACGACGCGGCAGCCCGCGAGCAGCTTTGCCGCAGCCTGCGCATGGCGCGCGCCCAGGCCGCTGCCCGCACCGGGATAGACGGCGATGCTGTTGTCGCCGTCTTCATAAACCAAAATTTGTGCGACGCCGCTGCGCTCGCCGGCGACCTGCTCGACATGCGAAGTGTCTATCCCCTCGGCATGCCAGAGCGCCATGCCCATGCGGCCGAAATCGTCGTCGCCGATGCGGGCCAGCAGCGCCACGCGCGCACCCTGGCGCGCGGCGGCCACCGAGGCATTGCTGCCCTTGCCACCCGGGCTGATGCTGAAGTCGCCGGCCATCAGCGTCTCGCCACGGGCTATCGGGCGCGCCACCTTTGAGATCAGGTCGGCGTTCCAGCTCGCGACACAGACGACATCGGCGGCCGCAGGCGCTCCGAGGGGAGTCACTTGTACCCCATGGTTTGTGGAAGCCAGAGGACGATTTGAGGGAAAAAAGTCATGGCGAGCAGCAGGAGCAACAGCATGACCAGGAAGGGCCATCCTTCCTTCATCATCTCGCCGATGGGGATGCCGGTCAGCGCCTTGGTCACGAAAAGCAGCATGCCGAAGGGCGGGTGGATCAGGCCGATCATCATGTTGAGCACCACCAGCACGCCGAAGTGCACCAAGTCCACGCCCAGCAGCTTTGCCGCGGGCAGCAGCATGGGCACAAAGACCAGCAGCAGCACCGAGACGTCGAGGAAGCAGCCCAGCACCAGGAACATGACATTCACCATCAGCAAAAAGCCGATTTGCGAGAAATGCATGCTGTCGACCCAGCTTGCCATGGCCTGCGGCACGCCTTCGGCGGTGAAGGCGTAGTTGAGCATGAAGGAGCCAGCCAGGATCATGGTGATCACCGCACTGCCGCGCGTCGATTCCATCACCACGCCCCAGAAGCTGCGCCAGGTCAGGGCCCGGAACACCACGGCCGCGAGGATGAGCGCATGCAGCGCGGCCACGGCGGCGGCCTCGGTCGGTGTGAAGATGCCCGAGTAGATGCCGCCCAGCAGCACGATGGGCATGGACAGCGGCAGGGCGCCGCGAAAGACCAGGCCGGCCCATTCCGAGCGCGGCACGGGCTCGTCGCGCGGCATGTTGCGTTTCTTGGCAATGACGGCGACCACGCCCATCATGAGGACGGCCATCAGGAAGCCCGGCACCACGCCGCCCAGGAACAGCGCGCCCACCGAGGCGCCGGAGACCAGCGCGTAGATCACCATGGGAATCGAGGGCGGGATGATGGGACCCAGCGTCGCGCTGGCCACCACCACGGCGCCGGCAAAGCCGCGCGTGTATTCGGGCTTTTTGAGCATCTGGCGAATCGTGACCAGGCCGGGGCCGGCCGCGTCGGCGATCGCGCTGCCGCTCATGCCCGAGAAGATCACGCTGACCAGGATGTCAACCTGCGCCAGCCCGCCGCGAAAGCGGCCCACCAGGATGCGGCAGAAGTCGAAAAGCCGTTCGCTGACGGTGCCAGCGTTCATGATGTTGGCGGCGAACACAAACAGCGGCACGGCCAGCAGCACATAGCTGTTGTAGAGGCCGTTGCCGATCTGCTCGGCCACCAGGCCCACGTCCTGGCCCTTGGCCACCAGATAGCCGATACCGGCCGCGATCATTGAAAAACCGATGGGCATGCGCAGCAGCATGCCGCCCGCGAGCACCCCAACCAATACCCAGATAGCACTTGTCATATGCGCAACTCCGCTTCAAGACCCTTGCCGCGGATCGCGTTCCAGATCGCCCAGGCCGAGCGCACCGCCAGGGCAGCGAGCAGCAGCACAAAGGGCATGAAGACCCATTGGAAGGACATGCCCAGCACGGGCGTTCCTTCGCGGGCCATGAAATGCACGTAATCCCAGCAGCCCGGGATGCCCCAGGCCGAAAGGCCGCCGATCAGCAGGTTGCCGACGATGGCCATGGCCTGGCGGGCGCGGTAGGGTGCGCTGTTCCAGAGCAAGTCGAACACCACGTGCTCGCGTTCAGGCACGACCACGGCGGCGGCCCACAGGATGACCCAGACATAGAGGATCACGGCGGCCTCGTCGGTCCAGGCCAAGGGTTTGCCGAGGAAGAAGCGCGCCGTGACCTGGATCACGAACACGATGAACAGGGTCAGGAAGAGTCCGCCGCCAATCAGGTTGGCAGCTTTTTGGGGCCAGCTTTTCATGGGAGTTGTGGTGCTTGCCGCGCGGTTTATTTGGTCGCGTTGATGCGATCCAGCAGGCCCTTGGGCCAGACCTTGGCGTATTCGGAGTTCAGGTAGGTCGTCTGCACGGCCTTGCGGAAGGCGTCCACATCGGGCGTGGTGACCTGCAGGCCTTCCTTCTTGAAGAAGTCGACCAGCTGGCCCTCTTCCTTGATGCGGTTTTCATTATTGAAAACGGCGGCGGCCTGGGCGGCGGCCTTGACCTTGGTCTTTTGCGCCGGGGTCATCGCGTTCCAGGCCTTGTTGGAAATCGAGATGAAGATGCCGTCCACCAAGTGGCTGGTCATCACGATCTGCTTGGTCACCTCATAGAACTTGGCGGCGCGCACCGAGGGCAGGGGGTTGTCCTGGCCGTCGATGGTGCCCGTCTTCAGGCCCAGGTAGACCTCGCCGAAGGCCAGCGGCGTGGGCGTGGCGCCCAACGCTTCGCCGAGGAACAGCCACTCCTTGGAGCCGGGCATGCGCAGCTTCACGCCCTTGAGGTCGGCCGGCACCTTGACGTTGCGGGCCTCGCGCAGGTTGACCTGGCGCGTGCCGAGGTAGACGGTGGACAGCGGCGTGACTTCCATCTTGTCCGAAACGAGCTTGAACATTTCGGTGCCTATGGGGCCGGAAAACACCTTTTGCTGGTGCTCCGGGTCACGCATGATGTAGCCGGCGGTGAAGATGGAGAACTCGGGCACCAGTTTGGCGATGTCAAAAGCCGAGATGGAGGAGAGCTCAAGGTTGCCGCGCGCCATGGCGGCGGGCTCGGCGCCCTGCTTGAACAGCGAGGCATTCAGGTTGATCTGCACGTCGAATTCACCGGGCGCGCTTTTTTCGAGGTTGTCCTTGAAGACCGTCCACATCTTGGCGTGCCAGTCGTCGGGCACGGCAGGCGTGGACACGCGCAGCACCATTTTGTTCTGGGCCTGGGCCGCGGGGAGCAGCGCACCCATCAGCAAAGTGGCGGAGGCCGCGGCCAAAAGCGTGCGGCGAAGGGTGGATGAGAGGGAAGTCTTCATGGTTGTCTCCTTTTTTGGGTCGATCGTTTTCGGGTCCAGGCCCCGGTTCAGCTTCTGGGGTTCAGCTTTAGCTACTCACTGCTCGTCAATCACTCGGATTTTGTATCAATCCCGAAGGCGGTGATGGTTTTCTCCAGCGCCTTGTATTCGGTGTCGGTCAAAGCCACCAGCGGCGCGCGCACGCGTAGCCATTCCTTGTCGCCGCTGAGGATCGCCATGATGCCCTTGAGCGCGGGCATCAGCGAGTAGTCGCCCAGCAGGCTGATGAGCTTGATCACGCGTTCGCGCTCGGCCGGCGTGGCAGGCGCTTCAGGTTCCGTGACCAGGCGCTTGACAAGGCGAGGCATGAAGTTGGCCACGCCGCTGATGGCGCCGGTGCTGCCGCGCTTGCCCATCTCGGGCAGGTCGGGTTCAAAGCCGACGTAGACCGTCATGTCCTTCATGAAGGCATCGGCCAGGCCCACCGAGTGTTCGGTGCTGCAGGCGCTGTCCTTGATGCCGACGATGGTGTCCGGGTATTGCTTCTTCAGCGTGCTGATCACGTGGTGCGACAGCGGCACGCCCGTAACCTGGGGGATGTGGTACAGGTAAAGCTTGAAGGGCGTGCCGGCCATGCCGTCGAGGACATAGCGGTAGCTGTCGATGATGCCCTGGTCGGACACGCCCTTGAGGAAGAAGGGCGGCAGCATCAGGCAGCCGTGTACGCCGGCCTTGACGGCGTGGCGCGTGAGTTCCAGTGTCTCGGGCAGGGCGGCGCAGCTGGTCGAGACCATGATCTGCTTGGCGGGAATGCCGTTCCTGATGAGCTGTTCGATCGCTTCCTTGCGCTCGGCCAGCGAGAACGAGGGGCCTTCGCCCGTGGTGCCGAAGGCCGTCACGCCGGGGCAGCCGCTGGCGATCAGCGCCTTGCAGTGGGCGGCGAACTTGGCGTGGTCTATGTCCAGGCCGGCCGTGAGCGGCGTCAGCAGGGCGGGCCAGATGCCGCGAAAGGATTTTTCGGCGGCGGGGAAGGAACTCGTCATTCAGGGATCTCCAAAGACCACGGCATTGCGGGCCGCGGCAGTCCGAGCACGCGGCGATGCGCGCTCTCGATGTGATGGCCCAGGCGGTCGACCACGGCTTGCTGGTCGCGCCGCTTGAGGGCATCGATGAACCAGAGGTGCTCTTCCATCGCGGGAATCAGCACATCCGGGGAAAGGGATGAGGCTTCGAGCTTGATCAGGCGCACCCGCAGGCTGTTGATGCGGTAGACCTCGGAAATCAGTTCGTTGCCCAGCGTGTCGATCATGAGGTCGTGCAGGCCCCAGTCCACCGTGGTGGCGTCTTCAAGCAGAGCATCGTCGATGGCTTTTTTCTTGGCGCGCCTGACGATGTTGAGGTGGGCCTGCTCAATGGCGGCGAGGTCCGCGTCGGACACGGTGGTGACAAAGCGGCTGGCGGCCTCGCGCTCCAGCAGGCCGCGTAGCTGGAAGGCGTTGTTGATCAGCTTGAGGTCCACATGGGCCACCTGCAGGCCGCGCTGCGGCACGGTCTTGACCAGGCCTTCTGCTTCCAGCCGGGGGATCAGCTCGCGCACCGCGCCCAGCGGCATGCCCAGCAACTGCATGAGTTCGCGCTGCGAGACGAATTGCCCGGGACGGATGTTGGCCTCGACGATCTGCTGCTGGAAGCTTTCGTAGGCCTGCGCGCGCAGGCTGATGGGAGCGGAGTTCGAAGAGTTGGCGGCGCTGCTCATGGCGTCGGCTCAGGCGTGGTCGCTGGCGATGACGCCCTTGCGCAGCAGGATGTTGCCGTACTTGCGCTGCTCGCCGGTCTGCAGGATCAGGAAGGCTGACTGCGCGTGTTCGTAAAACGCGAAACGCTCCAGCGAAGCGGCGGGGCGCTCGCCGGCCTGGTGCAGCACGGTCGCGAACTCGGCGACCGGTGGGGGCACGGCCTCGGGATTGCCCACCACCTGCATGGTCCAGGCGGCGTCAGGCACAAAGTCGTCCAGCGGCATCAGCCGCAGCACGGCGGCCAGCGCTTGCGGTGCGGTTGCGCCCGCCAGCGGCACCAGCCGGGCGCCGCTTTTGCGGGCCACCTGGGCGGCCGGGAAATTGGCATCCACAATCGCGACATCGTCGCCATGGCCCATGCTGGCCAAGGCATGCAAGGCGTCGGGCGTGAGCAGTGGCGGAATGTTCTTAAGCATGGAAGGAGGGGTAGCGAGCAGGAAGCCCGGTTTCGCAAAACCTCGGGATTTCCCGCTACCAATAACTGACATGTTAGTCATAACATAACTGAACTTTTATTGGTACTAACCCTGAAATCCGCTTGAAATGACGACTTTGGACTTGTCCCCTGTGTTTCCCGCCTGCAAAGAAAGCGGCCTGCGGCTGGGCCTGGGCGGCGCACCCCTGGGCAACCTGTTTGCCGCCGTGAGCGATGCCGAGGCCCGCGCCCTGGTGGACGTGGCCTGGGCCGATGGCTGCCGCACTTTTGACACCGCCCCGCATTACGGCCACGGCTTGTCGGAGCGCCGCCTGGGCGACGCACTGCGCGGCCAGCCGCGTGACAGCTATGTGCTGTCAAGCAAGGTTGGCCGGCTGCTGTTGCCTGATGCGAATGCGGCGCGCGCCCAGCACGGCTATGTGGACATCCTGCCCTTCAACCAGGCCTGGGACTTCAGCGCGGCAGGCACCCGCCGCAGTGTGGAAGACAGCCTGCAGCGCCTGGGCCTGTCGCGGCTGGACGTTGTTTATGTGCATGACCCGGATGTCGCTTCGCACGGCGAGCGCGCCCCGGCAGTGCTGCGGCAAGTGCTGGATGAAACCCTGCCCACGCTGCGACAAATGAAGCATGAGGGGCTGATACGCGCCATAGGCCTGGGCACCAACGACGTGGACGTGGTGCTGCAGGTGCTGAGCGAAGCGGAGCTGGACGTGCTGATGCTGGCCGGTCGCTACAGCCTGCTCGACCACAGCGCGCTGCCGGCGCTGCTGCCGCAGTGCGCGGCGCGCGGTGTGCGCATCGCGCTGGGCGGCGTGTTCAACTCGGGCATCCTGGCCACCGGCGCGCGCGGCGGCACGGCCAGCTTCAACTACGCGCCGGCCGCGGGCGAGTGGCTGGAGCGCACGGCCCGCATCGAGGCGGTGTGCCAGGCGCACGGCGTGCCGCTGCGCGCCGCGGCCCTCCAGTTTCCGTTGGCCCACCAGGCTGTCGACATCGTGATGCTGGGCGCGCGCAAGGTCGCCGAGTGGGCCGATGCGGTGGCCATGATGCAGCATGTGATTCCAGCGGCCTTCTGGGCGGACCTGCGCGCCCAGGGCCTGCTGCCTCCTGAAGCGCCCACACCATGAGCATCGACGCGCACTTTCATTGCTGGGAACTCGCGCGCGGCGACTACGGCTGGCTCACGCCCGCGCTGGCGCCGATTTACCGCGATGTGGCGGTGGCCGACTGGCAGGCGCAGTCGCAGCCGCTTGGCGTGCGCGGCGGCGTGCTGGTGCAGGCCGCGCCCACGGAGGCCGAAACACAATTCCTGCTGACGCAGGCCGATGCCAACCCGGCCGTATTGGGCGTGGTGGGCTGGGTGGATTTTCTGGCGGCCGACGCGCCGGCCCGCATCGCGGCGCTGGCGCGCCACCCCCGCCTCAAAGGCCTGCGGCCCATGCTGCAGGACATCGCCGACCCGCAATGGATATTGCAGCCCGCGGCAGACCCGGCCTTGCGCGCCATGGCCGATTGCGGCCTGGTGTTCGATGCGCTTGTCAAGTCCGTGCACCTGCCGCACATCCTGACCCTGGCCGAGCGTCACCCCGAACTGCGCATGGTGATAGACCACGGCGCCAAGCCCGATATCGCGGCGGGCGAGTGGCAACCCTGGGCCGATGGTGTGGCACGAATCGCAAACGAGACCCAGGCTATGTGCAAGCTCTCAGGCCTGCTGACCGAAGCCGGCCCGCGTCCCGCGCCGGGGGCGGTGCGGCGCTGGGCTGAGCATGTGCTGCAAAGCTTTGGCGCCGGCCGCGTCGTCTGGGGCAGCGACTGGCCGGTGCTGGAACTGGCCGCTCCCTACGCGCTGTGGTGGGCGACCTCGCGGCAACTGGTGGAAAGCCTGGACGAGGCGGGCCAGGCGGCGGTGATGGGCGGCAACGCCGTAAGGCTTTATGGGCTTGACCTGCTTCAGGCAGATGGCCTCCCTAAAATCACCTGATGACCGACGCAGCCGCTACTACATCCACTTCTTCATCTTCGTCCCTGCGTGTCTGCCGCGCCGACTATGCCGACCCGGTGCACGCGCACGCCATCGTGCAGCTGCTGGACAGCTATGCGCAGGACCCGGCCGGCGGCGGCAAGCCGCTCAGCGACTTCGCCAAAACCCATCTTGTGCAAGAACTCGCCGCGCGCCCGCAGGCGTTCAGCGTGCTCGCGTTTGATGGCGACAAGGCTGTGGGCCTGGTCAACTGCATCGAAGGCTTTTCCACCTTTGCCTGCCGCCCGCTGGTCAACATCCACGACGTGGCCGTGCTGCCCGGCCACCGCGGCCGGCGCATCGGCGAAAAGATGCTGGCGCTGGTGGATGAGATTGCGCGTGAGCGCGGCGCCTGCAAGCTGACGCTGGAAGTGCTGCAGGGCAACCTGGGCGCTATCAAGCTCTATGAGCGTGTGGGCTTTGCCGGCTACCAGCTGGACCCGGCCATGGGGCAGGCGCGGTTTTTTCAGAAGTGGCTGGAGTGAACTCCGGGACTATCCACGGCACCAACATGCCGAGGCCCTTCGATCCGGCGTCAGCTTTGTGCAGAGATCCCGCTTCCCGCGACGTGCTCGCGATCTCGGGCCGCGTAGTGAATGCCTACACGCCGTAGGCCGCCATGAAGACCCGTACAGCCTCGCGCAGAAGAGCCCTGTTTTCCTGGGCATCCGGCATCTCGAGCTTCAGCAGTCCGCGGATGTGCCCGGAGCCCATGAACATCGACAGGAACAGGTCCGCTGCCTGAAGCGGGTTCCGCACCTTCAGCGTGCCCGCCGAGTGGGCACGGCGCAGGTATGCAGCCAGCTCGCCGTTCACGCGCTCCGGGCCGTCCTTGTATAACGCGAGGCAGACTTCCGGCTGCGTCCCCGCGACGCCGTAGACAGCACGCAACGCGCCCAGGGCATCCCCGCGCGCCAGCGCGAGAAACCGGGCCCCGATCGCCAGGAGCGCTTTTTCCGGCTGGTTCGGGTCCAGCGCCCCGGTACCGGGGACGTCAGCCATCACCGCCGCCGTCCTGTCGCCCACGACCGCCTGGAACAGGCCCTCCTTGGAGCCGAAATTGTTGTACACGGTCATTTTGGACACACCGGCGTCCGCGGCGATGGCATCCACGCTGGCACGTTCCAGGCCGTGCTCGTTGAAGTGCCTTTGCGCCGCTTCCAGGATGCGCCGCACGCGCTCGGGATCGCGTGGCCGCCCGCGTTGGGGCTTGGCAGTGGGAACTGGGGAGGGGGGCATAGGTGTATTTAGTGGACTTGACAGTTCATTATATGGATCATACATTACTGTACTTGAAGTCCATTAATTAATCGTCCAGCCCCCCATCACAGCAAGGAGCCCATCACCATGGATGACGTCATCATCATCGGCGGCAGCTTTGCCGGCCTCGCCGCCGCCCTGCAGCTCGGTCGTGCCCGCCGCAAGGTCACCGTTCTCGATACCGGCCGGCCGCGCAATCGCTTCGCCGGTCACTCGCACGGCCTGCTCGGCCACGATCACAAGCCGCCGCTGGACATCCTGGCCGAGGCGCGGCAGCAGCTGGCGCGCTATCCCGCGATCAGGCTGGTCAATGCCCGGGCCGACAGCGTCTCCGGCGCCATCGATGATTTCTGCGTCGTCACTGATGATCACGAAAGCCTCAGGGCGCGCCGCCTGATCCTGAGCTATGGCGTCGCCGACCAGATGCCTGATGTTCCAGGCTTTGCCGAAAGCTGGGGCACGTCCATCGTGCCTTGCCCCTATTGCGACGGCTTCGAAGCCGCCGGCCGGCATTGGGGTGTCGTCTGGTCCGGCCCGCAGTCGCACAATCAGGTCAGGTTGTTCCTTGATTGGACCGACAAGTTGACTGTCTTCACCGATGGTCACGACATAGCGCCCGATATCCAGGCCGATCTGGCGCGCCGCAACATAGCTGTCGCCCTTGGCCGGATCGTCGAGATCGCCCATCAAAAGGGCCATATCACCACCGTCAATCTCGATACCGGCAGCAATGTCGCGGTCGACATCCTGTTCGCCCATCCGCGCAACAAGCCGTCCGCAAGCCTGCATGAATCACTGGGCCTCGCCACGGTCGATACGCCCACCGGCATCGTCCTCAAGGTGGACGAGCGCCGCCAAACCAGCATGCCCGGCATCTACGCCGCCGGCGACCTCACGACGCCCTTCCTGCCCTCGGTCACCCAGGCATCATCGCAGGGCGCAATGGCGGGTATCTTCGCCCAGCAGTCGATGCTGGTTTGATATGCGCGGGCTTGAACTGAAGGTTCCTCCCCCCATCGTGGCGCTTGTCCTGGCGCTTCTGATGTGGCTGACACCAACCGTCGCGGGCCTTGTGCAGGTTCCCTACACGGCCCGAGTGTTCTGCGCCGTCGTTTTGGTGTGCATCGGCCAAGGTATCAGCATCGCCGGAATGCTTGCGTTCCGGCGCGCCAAGACCACCGTAAACCCGGTCAAGGCAAGCCTGGCGTCCTCGTTGGTCGTGCGGGGCGTGTACCGCTATACGCGCAACCCCATGTATGTCGGGCTCTTGCTCGCCTTGTTGGCGTGGGCGGTGTTTCTGGCGAATCCGCTCGCGGCCGTGTGGGTTGCCGTGTACGTGCTCTACATCACCCGGTTCCAGATCATCCCGGAAGAACGCGTGTTGGCGTCTCTATTTGGGGCGGAGTACGAGGCGTACAAAGGCCGGGTACGCCGATGGGTATGAGGTCTAAGGACGGCTCACGGCCTGGGCTGCCTGGCGCCGGTGCCGGGGGACGCGCTGCCGGCCCGCTCCAGAAGGCGTTCCAGATACGTTTCAAAAAGCCCTTGGGACGCCTGCTTGAACATGCGGACACTTCCTGTATGGCTGAGCACCAGCAGGCCGACCGTGTGCGTGAACAAAGCGGTGATTTCGGCAAGCGCTTCGCCGGCCGGCATGCCGAGCGCCTGCAGCGCTTCCTGGGTGGGCAGGAGCGCATCGCGCAGCCGCTTGTTCAGGCTCTCGTTCAGCTCGGGTGACAGCCCACGCGGCTGCATGCCCTGGAACAAATAAAAGCCGAGGTCCAGGTCGCGCGGGTTCTCCCGGTAGAAGTCAAAAAACGCGGTCGCCGCGTCGCGTCCCAGCCTCGCCGCGCCGCCGTTGGATTGCGCGCACGCCGCCTGGACCTTCCCGTTCAAACGCTCCAGCGACTCGCCAAGCAGCGCCGCGTAAACCTCTTCCTTGCTTGCGAAGTAGCTGTAGATCGCCCCCGGTGTGTAGCCCGCACGTTGGGCGATCTCCCGGATGCTGGTGCCGTCAAGGCCATGCTCGAAGAACACGGCGCGCGCCGCATCCAGCACGAGGGAGCGGCGGACGTCCGTGAGGGCGCGCTGACGGGCATCGCGGGCCATCGAGGGCGCCCGTGTGGCGCGCGCGCGGCCGGGCTTGCCGGGGCTGTCGGTCTGGGACGGCTTGGTCATTGGGACTGGATTTTAATGATCGCGAAGTAAATTAAACAGTGTTTAAGTGAGGGGAAAAATCACGTTGACCCTGGCACAGGGCCTTGCGTCGAGCGCGCTGTGCCTAATCGCGGCGCCGGCTGGCCGCGGAAGGATCGTGCAACAGCATCAGGGCCGCGAAAGCCAACAACCCCAGCGCCGCTGAAAACCACAGCGCCTCCGCGCCGAAACGGTCAATCGCCAGGCCGAACAGCCACGGCGCGGTCGCCTGGGCGAAGCGCGCCGGCACCATCAGCAGGCCCTGGCGCGCGCCGTAGTCGCGCACGCCGAACAGCACCAGCGGCAGGGTACCCTTGGCAATCGTCAGCACGCCGTTGCCGGCGCCGTGCAGCACCGTAAAAACCGCGCCTGCCGGAGCGCCGAAGAAGAGGAAGGCTGCCGCGCCCAGCGTATGCAGGCTGCCGGCCACGCGAGCGGACACCAAGGGATGGATCTTGCGCAGCAGGCCGTATTCCAGCAGCCGGCCGGCCACCTGGGCGGGGCCGACCAGGCCGGCGAACACCAGCGCGGTGGCCAGCGGTACGCCGTGGGCCTGCAGCAGGCGCGGCAGGTGCGAAGCCATGGCGGTGCTGATGAACCAGGTCATGGCAAACACCAGCGCGAGCAACACTGCCGTACGGGCACCGCTCTGGGAGCTTTGGGTGCTTTGGGAAGAGGGGGAGGGCGCGGCTGCTTCGGCCTGGGTTTCATCCAAAGGTGTTGCGGCGGGATGGGCCGCTACAGGCAAGGCCGGCAGCCGCCAGTTGAGCGGCAAACCCAGCAGCAGGTGCAGCCCCGCCCAGGCCAGGCAGGTGGCGCGCCAGCCCCATTCCAGTTCCAGCCATGCCGACAGCGGCCAGCCCACGGTGCTGGCAAAGCCGCCAAACAAGGTGATGCCGGTGATGGCGCCCCGCGCCTCCTTGCCATACAGGTGAACCAGCGCCGCAAAGCCCGCTTCATAAAGGCCCGCGGCCATGGCCACGCCCAGAAGTGCCCAGCCGGTGAACAGGCCCACGGGCCCTTGCGCCAGCGCCAGCATACCCAGGCCCGTGGCAAATACCAGGCTGTTGGCCGCCAGCACCGGCCGGCCGCCATGGCGGTCAATCGCCTTGCCCGCGGCCGGCCCCAGCAGGGCAGAGACCACCAGCGCGGCCGAGAAGGCGGCAAACACCGTGGGTGTGCTGACGCCCAGGTCGCGCGCCATGGGCACGGCCAGGATGGCGGGCAGGTAATAGCTGGAAGCCCAGGCCAGCGTCTGGGCAATGCCCAGCTGGACGATGGTGGCGGCGCGGCTTGTGGTCGAAGTCACGCTGCAAGCGTAGCAAGAAAAGCCGAGGCCCCTTCGGTGGCCGCCTGCACCTCAACCTTGGCCAGTTGACTGCTGTACGCCCAGCGCGCGATGCAGCGCCATACCCGCCAGGGCACCCACCGCCTGCGCCAGCACAAAGGCCGGCGCGCTGGCCGGTGCGATGCCTGCGAAGCTGTCTGAGAGCATGCGGCCCAGCACGGCCGCCGGGTTGGCGAATGAGGTGCTCGCGGTGAACCAGTAGGCCGCGCCTATGTAGCAGGCGACCATGGCCGGCGCCTTGGCCCCGGGCGCGCGCAGCACAACGAGGATCAGCCCTGCCGTTGCGGTGGCCTCGGCCAGCCATTGGCCGCTTCCGCTGCGAACCTTGTGGCTGAGCTGCAGCAGGTTCATGTCGAACATTGCATGGGCCAGCCAGGCGCCCGCGGCCGCGCCCAGCAACTGGCTGGCGATAAAGAGAAGGGTTTTTCTCGGGTGCTTTGGGGAGGCTTCAGTTCGGGAGCCCAGTACCAAAGTCACCAGCGGATTGAAGTGCGCGCCGCTGACCGGGCCCAGCAATTCGATCAGCACATAGAGCGCGAAGACGGTAGCCAACGTGTTGGCCAGCAGGGCCACGCCCAGGTTGCCGGCCGAAAGCCGCTCGGCCATGATGCCCGAGCCTATGACTGCGCAGAGCAGGGCGGCTGTGCCCGCGAATTCCGCGAGAAGCTGATGCTTGAGCTGAAACTCCCGTTTGTTGGCTGAGGCTGAGGCTGAGAGCGTGGGCAACGAAGGACTCATGAGCGGGCCAGGTCGCGCGCGCGAGTTTGCAACATGAGCTTGTCGACCCCGGCCGGCGGCAGGTTGGCCAGCAGGTCCAGGCGGCGGCGTATCGCATGCAAGGTCTGGCGGAAGGCCTCGCGCTTTTGCGCCTCCGTGCCGTCGCCCTCCGAGGGATCTGCATAACCCCAGTGTGCCGTAGCGGGCTGGCCGGGCCAGAAGGGGCAGACCTCGCCGGCGGCGTTGTCGCAGACCGTGATGACCAGGTCCATGTGCGGTGCGTCCGGCTTGCCAAACTCATCCCAGTTCTTGCTGCGCAGGCCTTCTGTGGAGATGCCTGCGCTGCCCAGGACTTCGAGCGCCAGCGGATGGGGCTGTTGGTTGTCACGCGGGCTGCTTCCAGCCGAGTAAGCCTTGAACCGGTTCTTGCCGATGTGGTTGAGCGTGGCTTCGGCGAGGATGCTGCGCGCCGAGTTGTGGGTGCACAGGAAAAGGACGTTGATGGTTTGCGGATTCATGGCGATATCTCAGCAGCAGGCCTTGGTATTGCGGGCCGGGGCGGCTTTGGAAAATCCGACAGGCGCAGTGGCACCGGCTTGGGCACAGCAGGCCTGGGCTGTCGCGTCATCCGATGCCGGCTTCGCCTCGCTGAACACCGGGATACTGCCCAGCGTGTGGAACTGCTCCCAGGCGATGCCTTGCGGGTCGGTCACCCAGTATTTGTCGCTACGCGCGTAGCAGCAGGTAGTGGGGCCTTCGTCCAGCAGGCTCATGTCGGCTCGTGTCGCATTGGCCTTCAGCGCTTCCAGCTCTTCGGCCTGGTCGACCTGTATGCCCAGGTGGTCCACGCCGGGTGCGTCGCCGCGCGTGGAGATGGCGAAATTGACCGGTGGGTCGGTCAGCATCCATTTGGCGTAATCGGTTTCGGTGCGCGCGGGTTGCTGGTCGAACATGGCGGAATAAAAGGCGATGTTCTTTTCGAGGTCTTTGACGTGGACGTGGACATGGAAGCGTTTCATGGGGGCTCTCCTTTGGATTGAGTACGGACGGGGAATGGTTAGCAGGCAGCGCAGCCGGCTTTGGGGTCGACTTCGCAGGCGCCGCCTTCGCAGCAGTGTTCGGTCAGGTAGCCGAGCAGGGCGTTCATCTGGCCGAAGTTGGCGCGGTAGATCAGGTTGCGGCCGCGCGCTTCGCTGCTGGCCAGGCCTGAGTGCGAGAGTTCTTTCAGGTGAAAAGACAGCGCGCTGCCGGCGATGCCCAGCTGTTCGGCGATGGCGCCCGGCGTCAACCCTTCGGGGCCGGCCACTACCAAGGCGCGAAAGGCGCGCAGGCGCTGGGCCTGGGCGAGAGCGGCCAGTGCCTTGACGGCGGCGCTTTCGTCAAGGACGGAGGATTCCGGGGTTTGTAGTAAAGATTCCATAATTCAAATATAGTTGAATTATTGAATTGATGCAAACTACACACTCAATTTCTCTGCAAACCACCCTTTCATCCCCACCCAATCCCTATTCACCAGGAGCGAGAACGCATGCCATCCCTTCCCAAGGTCACGATCTACCACAACCCCAAATGCGGCACCTCGCGCAATGTGCTGGCGCTGATCCGCAATACCGGCATAGAGCCTGAAATCATTGAATACCTCAAGACACCGCCTACGCGTGAAAAGCTGCAGGAACTGATCGCGCAGATGGGCACGCCCGTGCGTGAAGTGGTCCGGGAAAAAGAAGGCATTTACAGGGAGCTTGGCCTGGGCGACGTCGATGATGAGGCGCTGGTGGATGCCATGCTGGCCCATCCCGTGCTGATCAACCGGCCCATCGTCGTCACGCCGCTGGCCACACGGCTGTGCCGGCCTTCGGAGGCCGTGCTCGATATCCTGCCGCTGCCGCAGCGCGGGGCTTTCAGCAAGGAAGACGGCGAGCAGGTCATCAATGAGCGCGGAGAGCGCGTGACGCGGGCCTAGCCCCCGCTGTATTTTTCCGGCCAGGCGCGCGAATCCGCGCGCCGCTGTTTCCCTTGCGGATTTCCATCCGCCTTCTCCCGGCCTGTGGTGCTCCAGCCACTTCTTCAGGCCCGCCACGCCGTGTCACACAACTGCCATTGAACTGACACGAACGCGTCACCCCCCGCTCCCAGAATGACGTCATGACCAGCATGACAGAGCACCCGATCGGACGCCATTCGCAGGCACAAGACAAGCAGGACGCAGGCGCCGCACGCGGCTTGGGCGCCGGCATCCAGGACTTGAACAAGCAGTGCCTGCGCATCCTGCGCTGCACGGCCCAGGCCTTGGCCAACAGCCCGGGCGGCCTGCGCTTCAAGGCCGGCACCCGGCCCTGGCTGGAAGGTTTGTCGAACGCGCGGCCGGCGCTGATGGCCGGCCTGGGGCAACCTGGCAAGGCGGTTTCTCTGGCCGCCGGTGATTGAGTGTCGACAAGCCCCTTGATGGGGCTTTTTTACAGGCGGCGAAGAAATGCCGCGGGTGCGTGAGCTTGCTGAAGTTGTTGAGACACGGAAACAAGGAAACAGAAACAAGGAGTTAGCCATGAAAGAACTGCCCAATCCCACCTTTGCATTGTCGCCCGTCGCAATGCCACGGGGGTCACTTCATCAAAGCGGTTATGCTGTCATTCCAGCCCCTGTTCAAAGGGCTTCAGTGGGGAAAATCTCGGTCAGCTGGGCCCGGCACCAGGACGAGGTCCGGCAGGCGCAGCGCCTGAGGTACCAGGTGTTCGCGCTCGAGATGGGCGCCACGCTGTCCAAGACATTGCCCGGCCACGACGTGGACCTGTTTGACGACTATTGCGAGCACCTGCTGGTGCGCGACGCCGACAGCCAGGAAGTGATAGGCACCTACCGCGTGCTCACGCCGACCCAGGCCAAACGCGTGGGCAGCACCTACAGCGACACCGAGTTCGACCTGACGCGGCTGCGCGCGCTGCGCGAGCGCATGGTCGAGCTGGGCCGCAGCTGCGTGCATGCCGACCACCGCCACGGCGGCGTCATCCTGGCGCTGTGGGGCGCGCTGGCCGAGTTCATGTCGCGCAACCAGCTCGACACCATGATCGGCTGCGCCAGCATCCCGATGCAGCACAACGGCGTGTCCAACGGCCATGCGGCCGCCAGCATCTGGCGCCAGGTGCGCGAGACGCACTTGGCCGCCATCGAGTACCGCGTCACGCCGCGCCTGGCCTTGCCGGTGGAAAGGCTGGACGACACGCTGGACGTGGAGCCGCCCGCGCTGATCAAGGGCTATTTGCGCCTGGGCGCCAAGGTGCTGGGCGCGCCGGCCTGGGACCCCGATTTCAACTCGGCCGACCTGCCGATGATGATGCGCATCGCCGACCTGCCGCCGCGCTACCTCAAGCATTTCTCCGGCAAACCGGTGCCGGGCAACACTGCGGAGGCCTGATGCGCAGCATGTTTGACGCCATGGGGGCGCTGGTTTCATCGGGCAATGGCTTCGGCGGCGGCGGCGACGGCCACGATGACGAGGACTCACTGCGCAAGCGCTACCGCACCGTCTTCATCTCCGACATCCACCTGGGCACGCCCGGCTGCCAGGCAGCGGCCCTGCTGGATTTCCTCAGGGCCCACCCGAGCGACAACCTGTACCTGGTGGGCGACATCGTGGACGGCTGGCAATTGCGCCGCCGCTGGTACTGGCCGCAGTCGCACAACGACGTGGTGCAAAAACTGCTGCGCCGCGCGCGCAAGGGCTGCCGCATCATCTACGTGCCCGGCAACCACGATGAGTTTGCGCGTGAATTTATCGGCAACCAGTTCGGCGGCATCGAAGTCATCGATGAAGCCGTGCACACCACCGCCGACGGGCGCCAGCTGTGGGTCATCCACGGCGACTACTTCGATGCGGTGGTGCAGTGCGCCAAGTGGCTTGCCTACGTGGGCGACAACCTCTATGAATTCACGCTCAAACTCAACCGCCACCTGAACAGCCTGCGCGCGCGCATGGGCCTGCCTTACTGGTCACTCTCGGCCTACCTGAAACAAAAGGTCAAGAGCGCGCTCAACTACGTCACCGACTTCGAGGTGGCGGTCGCCAACGAGGCGCGCCGGCGCGGCCACCAGGGCGTGGTCTGCGGCCACATCCACCGCGCCGAGATGCGCACCATCAACGGCGTGCTGTACTGCAATGACGGCGACTGGGTGGAAAGCCGCACGGCGCTGGTCGAAAACTTCGACGGCACGCTGGAGCTGGTGCATTGGGCGCCGGCCCATGAGACGCAGGGCCGCGGCCACGCCGCCTCCACGGTGGTCGCATGAAGGTCGCCCTGGTCACCGACGCCTGGCAGCCCCAGGTCAACGGCGTTGTCACCACTTTGGTAGAGCTGGTGCGCGAGCTCGCGGAACTGGGCCACCAGGTGGAGGTGATACACCCGAACCTCTTTAAAACACGTCCTTGCCCGGGTTATGCCGGCATAGACCTGGCGGTGCGGCCCAAGCGCGGGTTGACGGAAAAGCTGGACGCTTTCCAGCCGGAGGCCATCCATATCGCCACCGAAGGGCCGCTGGGCTGGGCGGCGCGCGGCTACTGCCTCAAGCGCAGGCTGCACTTCACCACGGCTTTCCACACCAAGTTTCCCGAAATCCTGCATGCGGCGCTCAAAATCCCGCTGTCCTGGGGCTACGCGCTGTTCCGCCACTTCCACAGGCCTTCGTCTGGCGTGATGGTGCCCACCCAGGGCGTGCTGCGCATGCTGGAGCAGCGCGGCTTCCAGAACCTGCGCGGCTGGACGCATGGCGTGGATACCCAGCTTTTCGGTTACGAGCCGCAACCGCGCCCGCACCCGCCCATGGGTAGCCTGGTGCGGCCGGTGTCGCTGTTTGTGGGGCGGGTGTCGTATGAGAAGAATATTGATGCCTTTTTGAAGCTGGACATTCCGGGCACCAAGGTGGTCTGCGGTGTCGGGCCGCTGGAGGAGTCCCTCAAGCAGCGCTACCCACAGGTCCGCTGGATGGGCGTGCTGCCCCGGGACGAGCTGGCCAAGGTTTATGCCGCTGCCGATGTCTTTGTTTTCCCGAGCCGCTCCGAAACTTTTGGCCTGGTCATGCTCGAAGCTATGGCCGCCGGCACGCCGGTGGCGGCCTACCCGGTCGACGGCCCGCTGGAAGTGCTCGGAAAAGCCGATGGCAGCTGTCACGGCGGTGTCATGAATGAAGATTTGCAACAGGCTTGTTACGGTGCGATGGCGGTGCCGCGCCACGAAGCCCGCCAGCGTGCGCTGGACTTCAGCTGGGGCCAGGCGGCGCAGCTTTTTGCGTCTTATCTCGTGAATGCCGCGCAAAACGGTGTCAAGTCTGACCCCAAAGAGATCAAGGGCAGCCAGAGGGGGCACTTGCCAGCGCCCACGGCGGGGGGCAACATCAGTTAAAAGTACTGTCACGCCATTGTCATGAAACCCGTCAACACTGTGACTTACTTTTACTGACAGGTTTTCTGTGCTGATGCCCACTTCCCCCGCCTCTGTGGCCGCCGCCGCGCCACCCGTCCAGTTCCTGGACCGCGACAACAGCATTCTTGCCTTCAATGAGCGGGTGCTGGACTGGGCCAAACGCCCCGATGTGCCCTTGCTGGAGCGGCTGAGGTTTTTGTGCATCGTGTCGTCCAACCTGGATGAGTTTTTTGAAGTCCGCACCGCGCCCCACCTCACGGCGGCACAGGCCAATGAATCCAAAGGCCCTTATTCGGTCGAGTCGTTTCGGGCTTTGTCGTCGGCCGCACACGACATGGTGGCGCGCCAGTACTCGCTCTACAACGACGACCTGTTGCCGGCTTTTGAGCGCCAGGGCATACGCATCGTCTCGCACGGAGAGCGCAACGCGGCCCAGCGGCGCTGGGTGAAGGAGTATTTCGAGCGGGAAGTGCGGCCGCTGCTGATTCCGGTCGGGCTGGACCCGTCGCACCCCTTTCCGCAAGTGGCCAACAAGTCGCTCAATTTCATCGTGCGGCTGGGCGGCCATGATGCTTTCGGCCGTGAGAACGAGATCGCCATCGTCAAGGTGCCGCGCGTGTTGCCACGGCTGATCCATATGCCCTCACGCGGCCACCACAAGGATGAGCGGCTGTTCGTCTCACTCTCCAGCGTGATCCGCGCCCACCTGGACGAACTGTTTCCCGGGCGCGAAGTGGGGCAGTTTTCGCAGTTCCGCGTCACCCGCCATTCGGACCTCGCGGTCGATGAAGACGACGTCAAAAACCTGCGCACCGCCTTGCGCCAGGGCCTGGAGCAGCGCCACTACGGCCAAGCCGTGCGTCTGGAGGTGTCGGCGGGCTGCTCGGAATATCTCGCCAATTTCCTGCTGAAGCAGTTCAATTTGCCGTCACCTTCGCTGTACCGTGTGCACGGCCCGGTGAACCTGGTGCGCCTGACGCAGCTGGTGGACCTGGTCAACGACTCCAAGTTGCTCTTCCCGAGCTACCGGCCCTGCTACCCGACGCAGCTGCAGCCCGGCCAGTCCTTCTTTGAGCGGCTCAAGGAGGGTGACGTGTCCATCCACCAGCCCTTTGAGAGTTTTGACGGGGTGCTTGCCTTCCTGCGCGAGGCCGTCAACGACCCGCAGGTGCTGGCCATCAAGCAGACGATTTACCGCACCGGCGCCGATTCGGAGCTGATGCTGCTGCTACGCGAAGCCGTGCGGCGCGGCAAGGAAGTGACTGTAGTGGTGGAGCTCAAGGCGCGCTTTGATGAAGAGGCCAACATCAACTGGGCTGAAATGCTGGAGTCGATAGGCGCGCAGGTGGTGTACGGTGTGGTGGGCCTGAAGACCCACGCCAAGATGCTGCTGGTCACGCGCCGCGAAGGCCGGCAATTGGCGCGCTATGCGCATTTGTCGACCGGCAACTACAACCCGCGTACGGCGCGGCTCTACACCGACCTGAGCTATCTCACGGCCGACCCGCTGATGACGGCCGATATCGACAACGTCTTTGTGCACCTGGCCAGCCAGAGCCGCCTGCCCAAGCTGCATCGTTTGCTGCTTGCGCCTTTCCAGTTGCACCACAAGCTGATCGACAAAATAGACGCGCTGGGCGTAGCCGCCCTGCAGGGCAAGGACACACGCCTGGTCGCCAAGATGAATGCGCTGACCGACGAGGACCTGATGCTGGCGCTGGTGAGGGCAGGGCGTTGCGGCGTGAAGATAGACCTGATCGTGCGCGGCGCCTGCATGCTGCCGGCCCAGGTGCCGGGCGTGACCGACAACATCCGCGTGCGCTCCGTCATAGGCCGCTTTCTTGAACATTCGCGTGTGTTTTACTTCCGTTGCGCGCAAGAAGAGACACTGCTGCTGTCGAGCGCCGACTGGATGAACCGCAACATGCTGCGACGGGTCGAGTTGGCCTGGCCGGTCACCGACCCGGCCATACGCCAGCGCATCATCGACGAATGTCTGGTGGCCTATCTGCACGACGCGCGCGACGCCTGGGACCTGCAACCCGACGGTACTTACCTGCGTGTGAATTCGCAGGGCGACACACCGCGCCACGGCGCACAGGCGGCACTCATGGGCCGCTATTCAGCTCCCCAACACCAGGAAAAATGACATGGACCTCATCTTGTGGCGTCATGCGGAGGCGGAAGATTTGCCCGAAGGTGATCCACAAGCAGGCGGTGACCTGGAGCGCTCGCTCACGGCCCGCGGCGAGAAGCAGGCCGCACGCATGGCCAACTGGCTGGACCGCCAGCTGCCCGAAGGCACGCGCATTCTTGTGAGCCCGGCGCGACGCTGCGAGCAGACCGCGTTGGCGCTGGGGCGCAAATACAAGATCAGGAATGAGCTGGCGCCTGACGCCACGGCCGCGCAATTGCTGGAACTGGTGCAGTGGCCCTCGGCCAAATCCCCGATCCTGGTGGTGGGCCACCAGCCCATCCTCGGCGAAGCCATCGCACAGCTGCTGGGCCTGCGGGCCGGTGATTTCCCGGTCAAGAAAGGCGCCGTCTGGTGGCTGCGCAGCCGCGATCGCGAGGGGCACAACCAGACGGTGGTCGTGACCGTGCAGTCGCCTGAAGTGCTGTGAGCCGATGCCCTGAGCGACAAAGGGGCCCGATGATCATGCGCCTCCATGAGGTGTGGACCGCAACGGAGGATTGCGGCGCTTACAGCCTGTTTACAACTGCGTAGGCCCACGGCATTGCGGCATGCATTACATAGTGGGTTCGGCGCCTGACTCAATCGCCAGTTAGGCGCTCCGGATCCGCCCATGCCACACGATCTCGTTTCATTCGGCGCCATCGTTTTCTGCGGCCTTGCGCTGGCTCCTGCCGCAGCCCATGCCATGGAACTTCCCAACAAGATCAATTTGGCCAAGGACGAGTACCTGGTTGCCCAGAAGCTGTATAGAGGCTGGCAGCGCGTAGCACCCATTGTCATGCTTGCGCTGGCCAGCACCGCCGCTCTGGCCTGGCAGGCGAGAACCGCAGGCCTTGCGGTTCAGGTTGCCGCGGTCATTGCATTTGCCTGCATTGCGGCGACACAGGCGGTGTTCTGGGCGTTCGCTTTTCCGGTCAACCGGGCAACACGGAACTGGACCGAAGCGCCTGGGAACTGGCAGGCACTGCGCCGCAAGTGGGAGTATTCGCACGCCGCATCAGCCGCACTCAACCTCGTCGCATTCGTCGCGGCCGTGCTGGCCTCTTCGTGGTGGTGACTCGGCTTCGCTGTCCTGCTTCGAGCGCAGGCCGTAAACTCGCCTCACCATGACCGTTTCCCACCGAAAACCCCAGGTTTGCGTACTCGGCAGTGCCGAGCCCGGATCTCGCGCTTACGAGCTTGCCGGCCAGGCTGGTGAAGCCTTGGCCAGGCTGGCCATCACCGTGGTGAGCGGGTGCGGCAGTCCCGCGACCAGGGTTGCGGCCGAGCGGGCCATTCAAGCCAAGGGCCTGGTACTCAGCATCGTGCCTCCGGACGAAATGCCCGCGCCGGATTGGCCCGCCACGGTGGTGTTGCCCTGCGGCATGGGCGATGCCCGCAATTTGCTGATGGCGCTTGCCGGCGATGCTTGCATCGTCATCGGCGGACGTGCGGGAACCAAATCCGAGGTGCACCTGGCCTGGTTGCACAAACGGCCGCTGCTTCCACTGGTGGGTTGCGGTGGCTGGTCTGACGAATTGCCGTCCAATCCTCCCGACGAGCGGGAAAATTCTCCCATCCTGCCCTGGAGCACTGTTGCCGAGCTGCAGGCAAACCTCCACAGCCTTGGGCTGGTTGAAAGTGCGGCCTGATACGTCCGTCAAAAGGAAAAGACGTTCCCTACATACGGCCAAGCAGCCGCCTGTGTCAAAGGTCACTTGTTGGTCGAATAGGGCTACGGTGAATACTTCTTGGCCAGGTCTGCAGTGCAAATCCAGAACCTTCTCTCAGACGTGTAATGTCCCCTATATGTTGAAAGTCAAAACGATTGCGTTAGTGCTGTGCCTCTCATTTGGGGCAAGTGCTTCTACTATTCCAGATCTTCCGGTGAGCGCGGCTGAGCCGGGCCTTGAAGTGGATGATAGGCTCGGAACCGCGATGGGTTGGGTGGACGACTACACCCTTCTTGTCACCGCTCAGGTTGACAGCAAGAGCCAGTTTTGGGAGCGCAAAGTCATGCGCGTGGATGTGCGAACGGGCGAAACCAAGGAGCTGTTCCGGCAGGGCGATTTGATTTGCGCAAACCCAACGGAGAAGGTCACCGGAGTTTTGGTGGGGAGCCAAGCAAGCCTCTATACCGGAAACTCTACGGACCCCAAGCCGGAACTGAGCTTTTATAGCTGGAATTCCTGGTTTGGCAAGCTGAGTACCAAGAGCTCCGGTGCCGAATGGAATTCTCTTATTTGCAAAAAAACCAAGCAGAGTGACACCAAGGTGCCTGCCATCGGGTTCCTGCAACGGGAAATTCGCTACCTTGAAGCAAAAGATGGCTATCTATCCATTTCGATGGACCAAGGCGTCGTCCTTATGAAAAACGAAAAGCCCGTTGCGACCTTGGATGCTAAAGCGGCTGAGATTGCCCCAGTACCCCAATACTTGCCGTTCCGCGATGAATACCTCCTGTCATCAGGCCGATTTGTAATGAGCGGATCGATGGCGCGCCCCAATGAAGCCCATGTCACCGAATATCCACTTCTTACGATGACGAGTGCAGGAAGAGTCAAGCGGGAGTACTTTCGGCAATTGTTTGAAAGTGGCGGCTTGACTGTGGACGGCATAACCCTTCCCTATGCCAAAGGCGCGGTGATCATTGTTTCGGATCGCCCCAGATATGGTGGAGGTATCTATCTCAATCAGGGCGGGTCGATCAAGCGGATTTGGTGCACCAACAAAGGTAACGAATATGACCGTCAATGCCAGCCGGTGTCGGTTTCGGTGTCACCCGACGGGTGTCACTTCGCTTTTTTTTCCAAGGGGTCGGATAACCTCAAGTCTCCATATGCTTACCACCCGACTTTAAAAATTCTTCCCCTCTGCAAATGATCACATTTCCTTGCTTGCTACCCGCTCAATGCCAACTTTGCTTGTGCAGCGTGCAATGTCTCTAGCTACAGATCTGGGATCCTTATTCGCAGTACTTCGCAAAGAGAGGCAAGGAGGGAACGCATGGCCCGCGCGAATGGAGCCTGCCTATGACAGGCGGGACTCTCATTCGAGCCTGGCGCGGTTCAATCAAACGCTACGGGTCGCTTAAGCGCCGAGCGTAGGCCGGCCGGTCTTGATCGCGGGGACCTGCTCGAGCGCCGTCAGGAAGGCTGCGTCGGAGAGGCCGGCCAGCAGCTTGATACCCGCGCGCAGCAATTCGCTTTTCTTGGCCGGGCGGGTCAGCCTGGTGGCGCGCTGCTTGAGCTCGTCGAGCACCACGTATTCGGTTTTCGGGATGGTGAAGCTGTCGCGCACCAGTTTTGGCTTTTTGGTTTTCTCAGGCTTTGCGGCTTTCACGGTTTTCGCAGCCTTCACAGGGTTGGCGCTTGCCCGCGGCTTGGCTGCCGGCTTTTTGGCGGCTGCTTTTTTCATGCTCGTTTTTGCGCCTTTGCCGGCTGGGGCCTTGGCGGGAGCCGCTTTTTTTGTAGCAGGCTTGGTGGAGGCCTTCACAGGCGCCTTGGGTATTGCCGGGGCGGCGGGTTTCGCAGTTGCTTTTTTGCTGGTAGCCATGGATTGATCCTCTTCTCTTATTGGGTGTGCGGTCGAATAAACCGTATATACAGTTTATACGGTTTATTCGAGCGAGGTCAAATCACGGCCTGTTGGGGCCAGGTGCGTGTGAAGCGGAGCTGAGGGCGTAGAAGAGATCAGGCAGTGGGGACGACCAGCGTCCACGGCGTCTTTTGCCAGGCCAATACTTCTTCCTGCAGCAGGTGGGCCGATTGCGGAAAGGCCTGCCCCCAGCCGGCGCGGCAGTTGAGCACGAAAATCCGGCCGGGCTCGGAGCCGCATTCGAGCTGCATGCCCTTGAGGTCCGGGTCGCGCCGCGCGTGGCACAGGATGACCGCCAGGCGCAGGCACAGCAGCTGCTGGATGAACACGCGGTCCTCGAAGTCGACTTCGAGCTTGCGTAGCTTGCCGCGGTGGCCCAGCACCAGCAGGCTGAGGCGGTGCAGCTCGGGCAGGGCGAAACCGGGTGCGTCGGCGTTGTCGAGGATATAGGCGCCATGCTTGTGGTAGTCGCTGTGTGAGATCTGGCTGCCGATCTCATGCAGCTGCGCTGCCCACTCGAGCTTGCGCTGGAAGCGCGCGACATCGGCGGCTGGCAGGCCGGCGCCGGCCATCGCGAACAGGTGGCGCGCGACCTCGCTGACGCGCTGGGCCTGCGCCGGGTCGGCATTGAATTTGCTGGACAGACGTTGCACGGTGGTGGAGCGCAGGTCGGTCAGGTCCTGTTCGCGGTCCAGCAGGTCGTAGAGCACACCATGGCGCAGCGCGCCCTGGGCGGCTTCCATCTGCGAGATGCCGAGCAGGTCGAACACGGCGCGCAGCACGCTGACGCCGCCGCCTATGACGGCGCGCCTGTCGTCCTTCATGCCGTCGAGCTTCAGGCGATCAGCGCTTTGCGCCTTGAGCAGGCGATCGAGCAGCCAGTCCAGGCCCTCGCGCGTGACCTGACCCGCGGGCCAGCCCGCGGCCGTCAGCACGTCGCTGACGGCGCCTATGGTGCCGGAGGAGCCATAGGCCGTGTCCCAGGCGCCGGCCCGATAGGCGTTGACGGCTTCGTCCAGCACCGCCTTGGCGGCGACTTCGGCGGTCGCGAAGGCCTTCGCGGTGAACTGCCCTTCGGGAAAGTACTTCATGGACCAGGCCACGCTGCCGACCCGGTAGGACTCCATGGTGCGCGCTTCCAGGCCCTTGCCGAGGATCATCTCGGTGGAGCGCCCGCCTATGTCCACCACCAGTCGGCGCTCATCGGATTGGGGCAGCAAATGCGCCACGCCCTGGTAGATGAGGCGGGCTTCCTCGCGGCCGGGAATCACGTCGATGGGAAAACCGAGGATTTTGTGGGCGCGCGCGAGGAATTCCTCGCGGTTGCGCGCTTCGCGCAAGGTCTGGGTCGCGACTGCGCGCACCTGGTGCTTCTTGAAGCCCGCGAGGCGTTCACCGAAGCGCGCCAGGCAGTCCCAGCCGCGCTGCATGGCTTCGGGCGTCAGGTTACGGTCCGCGTCCAGTCCGTTGCCCTGGCGGACGGTTTCCTTGAGGTATTCAGTGCGATGTATGCGGCCGTGGTCAAAGCGGCCGATTTCGAGGCGGAAGCTGTTGGACCCCAGGTCCACAGCCGCGAGCAGCGTTCCATTTTGCATGCCTGAGTTTAATGGGCATAGGCATCGCGCGGGACTCGCATCAGCATTCCTGAGCCTTAGTCTTAACCAATCAGCCGGCCGTCGACCGTCATCATGCTCTGGGTGACGTAGGTGCTGCTGCGGCGCTGGGGGTTGAAGCTGACGGCAAAGCCGCCGACGTCCAGGTTGCCGCGGCGCTGGAAGGCGCCCAGCACGTTCTGGCGGCTCAGCGGGCCGTCCACCTCATTGAGCACCTCATAGGTGTAGCGCGCGGCGATGAAGCCGGCCAGGCTGAGCGGCGCGGGCGGCTCGTCGAACAGCCGTGAGAGGGTTTCACGGTAGCTCCTGACAATCGGCAGGCTGGCATTGACCAGGGGCACGGGCTGGGTGGCGATCACCGGCGTACTGCGTGCCGCGCCCATTTGCAGCATGGTTTGCAGGTTCACGTCGGCCAGGGCCACGATGTAGCGCTGGCGGGCCTGCTTTTCCAGGCCCTGCGTGAATTCAGCCAGCTCGGGTGTGCCGCCCACGAAGAGCAGCACGGCAGGGGTGCGCGGTGTAAGCTGTTGGCCCAGCGCGCGCAGGTTGTCCGCGCCCTTGAAGGCCTGCAGCTTGAATTGCAGGGCGGCGGCGATGCGTTCGACGTCGGCGTGGTAGGCGTTGTAGTCCCGCGCCGTGGCATACACCGCGCCCAGTTCCTTCAAACCCATGGTGGAGAGGCTTTTGAGGGCGTAGGCCATCTGTTCCTGGCGGGCCGCGAAGATCGGGAAAGTCTTGTCGTCGATCTCAAGGCTGGAGTTCTGCAGCCAGGGTGCCACGTGCGCCATGGGGAGCCCTCCCTTGTGGGACAGCTCCACGAGCTGGCCGGCCACCAGGTCGCCGACGCTGCCGGACAGAGCGACGCAGTGGGGGTTGTCCCTGACCGAATCGAGCGCCGTCTTGAGACCGGCCGGCGTGCCGTCGGTTTCAAGCGTCTGGTGCTCTATGCGGCGTCCGCGAATGCCGCCTTTGGCATTGATGTCCTGCCAGGCGGCGCGTGAGCCGATCAAAAAATCCTTGGAGACGTCCTGCTGCGCCTGCGAAAAATCCACCACCTGAGCCACGACGAGGCTGCGCGATGCGGATTTGGCGGGCTGCGCCCACGCGGGCGCGGCAATGCCGGCTGCCAGCAGGCCGGCATGCTGCAACAGCCGGCGGCGGGGGAGGAGGGGATGGGAAAGGGTTTTGGCTGGGGCCATCGGAGGTTCCTGACGGTGTGCCTGTCCTCTGTTGTCTGACGAGGTCCGGCGGAATGGGGAAGGCCCCTGCTTTCCGGGGAAAGACAGGGGCCTGGGCGGAAGCAGGGCAGGGGCAAGGCTCTCGGCCTTGCGCGGGCTCAGCGGGTTGGTGGAATGAGGACCGAGTCCACCACGTGCACCACGCCGTTGGTGGCGGAAATATCCGCGGTCTGGACCATGGCGTCCTCGACGGTGACGAATTCGCCGGCCTTGGAAAGCGCCACGTTGGCGCCGTTGACGGTTTTGCTGTTGCCGTTCTTGACGTCAGCGGCCATCAGCTTGCCGGGAATCAGGTGGTAGCTCAGCACGGCCTTGAGTTTGGCCGGGTCTCTGGCCAGTTCGTCCATGGTCTTGGCGGGTACTTTGGCGAAAGCCTCGTTGGTGGGGGCGAACACGGTGTAGGGGCCGGTGCCCTTGAGGGTGTCGGTCAGTCCGGCCTTGGTGACCAGGCCGTTGAGCGTGCTCAGCTGGGACTGGCTGGCAATGGTGTCGGCCACGGATACCGGGGTAGAGGTGGTGGCGCAACCGGCGAGGGCGGCAATGGCGACGGCGGCGGCAAGGACCAGAAAGCGGCGGTTCAGCATGGAAATTCTCCTGATTAAAACAGGGCCAAGCGTAGGAGCGGCTGATGACGGATTCGTGACGGAAATTTGAAGGTTTTGTGACGCCACGAGGGGAGGCGGCCTTTTGGGGGCCTCCCGGCAGGCTTGCGCCGGCTGTCATATTTGTCACAGCCTTGTCACACAAGCTTCCTACAGTCGTCGCATGGTCCCTGGCAAACCCAGCTAATTTCAAGCATTTCCCGACTGATTTCCGACCAATTCCGACTATTTCCAACCCAGAGGTGTTCTGATGAATCTGACTTTCAAAGCTTCCCTGACGGCCGCGATGGGCCTTGCCTTCGCCTCTTTTGCCACGCTGGCGACCGCCCAGGACGTGACCGGCGCCGGCGCCAGCTTCCCGGCTCCCCTGTATTCCAAATGGGCCGCTGATTACAACAAGGCCACCAACGTCAAGATCAACTACCAGTCCGTGGGCTCCGGCGCCGGCCTGCGCCAGATCGAGGCCAAGACCGTGGACTTCGGCGCATCCGACGCTCCCCTGAAGGACGAAGAACTGGCCAAAAAAGGCCTGATGCAATTCCCCACCGTGATCGGCGGCGTGATCCCCGTGGTCAACATCAAGGGCATTGCTCCCGGCCAGCTCAAGCTGAGCGGCCAGGTGCTGGGCGATATCTACCTCGGCAAGGTCACCAAGTGGACCGATCCCGCTATCAAGGCGCTGAACCCCACGCTGGCACTGCCGGATGCGGCCATTGCACCGGTGCGCCGCGCCGATGGTTCCGGCACCAGCTTCATCTTCACCAACTACCTGAGCAAGGTGAATGCCGAGTGGAAGTCCAAGGTGGGCGAGGGCACGGCCGTCAACTGGCCCGTGGGCGCGGGCGGCAAGGGCAATGAAGGCGTGGCTGCATTCGTCGGCCGCCTGCCCAACTCGATCGGCTATGTGGAATACGCCTACGTCAAGCAGAACAAGATGACATTTGCCCAGTTGAAGAACGCGGCCGGCAATTTTGTGTCGCCGGAAGACAGCGCTTTCAAGGCAGCTGCTGCGGGCGCCGACTGGTCCAAGAGCTTCTACCAGATCCTGACCGAGCAGCCCGGCAAGGATTCGTGGCCCATCACCGGCGCAACCTTCATCCTGATGCAGAAAGTCCAGGACAAGCCTGCCCAGGCCGCTGCTTCGCTCAAGTTCTTTGAGTGGGCCTACAAGAACGGCGACAAGACCGCCGACGACCTGGACTATGTGCCCATGCCCGCGGCAGTGAAGACCATCATCGAAAAAGCCTGGGGCGACATCAAGGACGCATCCGGCAAGACGGTGGCCTACAAGTAAGCACAGCCTGAATCATTGCCTGCTTTTTCGCAGTCTTTACAAACCATAGGGGTTTCTCACGTGTCCTCTACACTTCCGGCTAGCCGGGCCGCTTTTGACCTCCCGGCCAAAGCGACCGGACGCGATATGACCAATCCTCCCCCCGGCAATGCCGTGCGCAGAAGCCCCCTGGTGGACCGGCTCTTCGGCTGGGCTGCGCAAGGCGCGGCCTGGCTGACGCTGGGCCTGCTTGCGGGCATCCTGGTGTCCCTGGTGATCGGGGCCTGGCCCGCGATCAGCAAGTATGGCCTCGGCTTCCTGACCAGCAGCGTCTGGGACCCGGTCAAGGGGGAGTACGGCGGCCTGGTCATGATTTACGGCACCCTCGCCACCTCGGTGATCGCGCTGCTCATCGCGGTGCCGGTGAGCTTCGGCATTGCGCTGTTCCTGACCGAGCTGTCGCCCGCATGGCTCAAAAGGCCGCTGGGGACCGCCATCGAACTGCTCGCCGCCGTGCCGTCCATCGTCTATGGCATGTGGGGTTTGCTGGTGTTCGGCCCCATCCTGGCTACCTATGTGCAGCAGCCGCTGCAGAGCCTGCTGGGCGGTGTGCCTTACCTGGGCGCGCTGGTGTCCGGCCCCCCTGTGGGAATCGGTATTTTGTCGGCCGGCATCATCCTGGCCATCATGATCATTCCCTTCATCGCCTCGGTGATGCGGGACGTGTTCGAGGTGACGCCGGTGCTGCTCAAGGAATCGGCCTACGGCCTGGGTTCCACCACCTGGGAGGTTGTCTCCAAGGTCGTGCTGCCTTATACCAAGGCAGGCGTGATCGGCGGCATCATGCTGGGGCTGGGCCGCGCGCTGGGTGAAACCATGGCGGTCACCTTCGTCATCGGCAACTTCAACCAGCTTGACTCGCTGAGCCTGTTTCAGGCGGCCAACAGCATCACATCGGCACTGGCCAATGAGTTTGCCGAAGCGGGCGAGGGCCTGCACCAGGCGGCGCTGATCTACCTGGGCCTTGTGCTGTTCTTCATCACGTTTGTCGTGCTGTCGCTGTCCAAGCTGCTGCTGGCCCAATTGCGAAAGAGTGAAGGGGTGAAAACATGAGCGCCGTGATGCAAGACGCACGCCTGGCCAAATTCGCCCGCCGCAAGCGGGTCAACCAGATCGCGCTGGTGCTTTCACTAGCGGCCATGTCCTTCGGCCTGTTCTGGCTGGCATGGATTCTGGTGGAAACCATCAGGCTGGGTATCGGCGGCCTGTCGATCGCCACCCTGACCCAAATGACTCCTGCACCCAATGAGGCGGGCGGTATCGCCAATGCGCTTTACGGCTCCTTCCTGATGGTGCTGCTGGCCACCTTTGTGGGCACACCGGTGGGCATCATGGCGGGCATCTACCTGGCCGAATACAACACCAAAGGCATGCTGGCCTCGGTGACGCGCTTCGTCAACGACATCCTGCTGTCCGCGCCGTCCATCGTGATTGGCCTGTTTGTCTACACCGTCGTCGTATCGCAGTTCAAGTCCTACTCGGGCTGGGCCGGTGTGCTGGCGCTGGCGCTGATCGTGATTCCGGTGGTCATACGCACCACGGAAAACATGCTGCAGCTGGTGCCGCCGGGCCTGCGCGAAGCCGCCTATGCGCTGGGCGCACCCAAGTGGAAGGTCATCACCAGCATCACGCTGCGCGCTGCCCGCGCCGGTGTGACGACGGGTGTGCTGCTGGCTGTGGCGCGGATTGCCGGTGAAACGGCGCCGCTGCTGTTTACGGCGCTGAACAACCAGTTCTGGACGTCCGACCTGAGCCAGCCCATGGCCAGCCTGCCGGTGACGATCTTCAAGTTTGCACTGAGCCCTTACGAAAACTGGCAGCAACTGGCATGGGCCGGCGTGTTCCTGATCACCATGGCCGTACTGGGCCTGAACATCCTGGCGCGCGTGCTCACACGCGCAAAAAATTAAGCCACTGGCGCCTTTTCAGCCTTTAGCCACACCACACAACAAGGTCAAAGATGGACACCATCACCGCACAACGCGAGCAATCGAAAATTTCGGTCAAGAACCTCGACTTCTACTACGGCAAGTTCCACGCGCTCAAGGGCATCAACCTGGAAATCCCGGAAAAGAAGGTCACGGCTTTCATCGGCCCCTCGGGCTGCGGCAAATCCACGCTGCTGCGCATCTTCAACCGCATGTATGAGCTCTATCCCGAGCAGCGCGCGGAAGGCGAGATCATGTTCGACGGCGAGAACCTGCTGACGTCCAAAAAAGACGTGGCGCTGATCCGCTCCAAGGTCGGCATGGTGTTCCAGAAGCCGACGCCGTTCCCGATGTCGATCTACGACAACATCGCCTTCGGCGTGAAGCTGTTTGAAAGCCTGAACGCCTCGGACATGGACGAGCGCGTCGAATGGGCGCTGCGCAAGGCCGCGCTGTGGACGGAAGTCAAGGACAAGCTCAACCAGAGCGGCTCCAGCCTCTCGGGCGGCCAGCAGCAGCGCCTGTGCATTGCCCGCGGCATCGCCATCAAGCCTGAAGTGCTGCTGCTGGACGAGCCCTGCTCTGCGCTGGACCCGATCTCCACCGCGAAGGTGGAAGAGCTGATCGCCGAGCTGAAGAACGAATACACGGTGGTCATCGTGACGCACAACATGCAGCAGGCGGCCCGCTGCAGCGACTACACCGCCTATATGTACCTGGGCGACCTGGTCGAATTCGGCGCCACCGAAGACCTGTTCTTCAAGCCCAAGCGCAAAGAAACCGAAGACTACATTACCGGCAGATTTGGCTGACCCCCGTCTCGGCTCACTGCGTGTAGCCGGATCCCCCCTTTCAGGGGGCAACAGCTGTGGCCCGGCGAAGCCGGTTCCACGCTGTTACTGGTCTGGAGCGCGGTGTGACCGGCCTTGTTATTGACAGATATAAGGGAACACATATGCCTGATAAACACCTATCGACCCAGTTTGACAGCGAACTCAATGGCGTGTCTTCGCGCGTCATGGAGCTCGGCGGACTGGTTGAGTCGCAGATTCGCCTGGCCATCTATGCGTTGTCGCAGTTCAGCGCCGAGAGCGCCAACCAGGTCATCGAAACCGAAGCGCGCGTCAATGCGATGGAAATCGACATCGACCGCGAGCTGTCCTCCATCATCGCGCGGCGCCAGCCCACGGCCCGCGACCTGCGCCTGCTGATCGCGATTTCCAAGACCACGGCCAACCTTGAGCGCGCCGGCGATGAAGCCGAGAAAATTGCGCGCATGATCAAGTCCATCATCGAAAGCGGATCGGCCCGGGCCTTGCCTTCGTCGGATCTGCGTATCGCGGCCGAGCTTGCCTCCGGCCTGCTGCGCAAGGCGCTGGACGCCTTTGCTCGGCTGGACACCGCGGCGGCGGTCTCTATCCTCAAGGAAGATGACAAGATTGACCAGGAGTTCGACGGCTTTGTGCGCAAGCTCATCACCTACATGATGGAAGACCCGCGCACCATCTCGCCGAGCCTGGACCTGCTGTTCGTGGCCAAAGCCATAGAGCGCGTGGGCGACCATGCCAAGAACATCGCGGAGTTCATCATCTACATCGTCAAAGGGGCTGATGTGCGCCACACCCCTATGGAACAGATTGAGTCGGCTGTAAAGTAAAGACGGAATGAAACACCAGCCACGCATTCTCATTGTTGAAGACGAGCCGGCCATCGCCGAACTGATAGCCGTCAACCTGCGGCATGGTGGTTTTGACCCCGTGGTGGCGGAGGACAGCGTGTCGGCCCAGCGTGAACTCGATGCCGTACTGCCCGACGCCATCCTGCTTGACTGGATGTTGCCGGGGCAAAGCGGTTTGGCGCTGGCCCGCCACTGGCGCAAGCAGGCACGCACCAAGAGCATTCCCATCCTGATGCTGACGGCGCGCGGCGACGAACCCGACAAGGTGGCCGGGCTGGACGCCGGTGCCGACGATTACATCACCAAGCCGTTTTCCACCCAGGAGCTGTTGGCCCGCATACGCGCCGTGCTGCGCCGCCGCGCTCCCGAGTCGGTGAATGACAGCGTGACGGTGGGCGGGCTGGTGCTGGACGCCGCGACGCACCGCATTTCCTACCTGGGGCAAGAGCTCAAGCTGGGCCCGACCGAATTCAAGCTGCTGCATTACCTGATGAAGCATGCCGAGCGCGTGCACAGCCGCAGCTCGCTGCTCGACAAGGTCTGGGGCGACCACGTCTTCATTGAAGAGCGCACCGTCGACGTCCACGTCAAGCGGCTGCGTGAAGCCCTGGGCTCTGCAGGCACCATGGTGGAAACCGTGCGCGGCGCCGGCTACCGGCTGACCGCGATGGCCGCCAACAACCCGGTCGCTGCGGCACAATCCAACGCATGATCAGTCGCTGGATTGTTTTTGCCATCTGCATGCTTGCAGGTGGCGGCTTGGGCTTCTGGGCGCGCACCGTGAGCGGCCTGAGCTTCGGCCTGGGCATAGGCCTGGCGGTGGCTGCCTTGATCTGGCTGGCGATCGACAGCTTGTTCATCAACCGCCTGCTGCGCTGGTTGCGCACTGAGCAAAGCAATGAAACACCCGCCGTGATGGCTGGCAGCGCACCCAACCTGCCGGGCGTTTGGGGCGAGGTCGCGGACCGCACACGCCGGCTGCTCAAGAACCGCGACCAGCAGTACCAGGAAAGCCAGGCCCGCCTCGACGAGTTCCTGGCTGCCATGCAGGCCTCGCCGAGTGGCGTGGTGCTGCTTGACGCACAAGGCCGCATCGAATGGTGCAACCAGATGGCCAGCCAGCATTTCGGCTTTGACGCCCAGCGTGATGTGATGCAGCACATTGCCAACCTGGTGCGCGACCCGGCCTTCAAGGCTTATATGGCGACAGGCAACTTCGCGGACGATGTGGTCATTCCGGGGAGTGCCAGCACGCCGGCGCGGCCGGTGAAGCTGTCGGTCCATGTGCATTCCTACGGCAAGGACCGCAAGCTGCTGCTCTCGCGCGACATCACGGCCGTGGAACTGGCGGAAGCCATGCGCCGGGATTTCGTGGCCAATGTGTCGCATGAGATACGCACGCCGCTGACGGTGTTGTCGGGTTTTATCGAAACCCTGCAAACCCTGCCGCTCAAGGAGCCCGAGCGCGCCCGCTACCTGGCGCTGATGTCGCAGCAATCGCAGCGCATGCAGACACTGGTGAGTGACCTGCTGACCTTGTCGCGCCTCGAAGGCAGCCCTTTCCCGAGCACCAACGATTGGGTGACGTTGGGAGCGTTGCTGGCCCAGTGCGAGCAGGAAGCCAAAGCCCTGTCGGCGGTGATCGCCCCGCAGGGCCACCGGCTGGAGTTTGACCCCGGACCGGTCACGGAAATCGCGGGCGTGCAGACCGAGCTTTACAGCGCGATGTCCAACCTGATGACCAACGCGGTGCGCTACACGCCCGAGGGCGGCCTCGTGCGCGTGAGCTGGGCTTTGCTGGAAGACGGCCGTGGCGAATTCAAGGTCAAGGACACGGGCCCCGGCATCGCGCCTGAGCACCTGCCGCGCCTGACGGAGCGCTTTTACCGCATAGACCGCAGCCGCTCACGCGAGACCGGCGGCACCGGCCTGGGCCTGGCCATCGTCAAGCACGTGGCACAGCGCCACGGCGCCGAACTGCATATCGAGAGCGAACCGGGGCAGGGCTCCTGCTTTTCCATCGTCTTTCCGGCTGCGCGCGTGCGCCGGATTCAGTTGGCCAAGGCTGCCTGAAAAACCTAAGCTGCCGGCGCCGCCCGCAGGCTGCGCCTGACGGCGTGCCACAGCAAACCCAGGAAGCAGGCCGCCGCCAGCGCGATGGCCACCGTGCTGGCGGCCCAGAAGCTGCCGGCTGACTGCGTGGCCGTATGGCCCGCGATACCTTCGTAAGCCAGGCGGTAGCCGCCCAGCAGCCCCAGGCCCCACAGCAGTACGCCGTAGATCGCCAGCGGAGCGATGGTGATGCGGTAGCAGCGCAGCAGGAATGCGGTCAGGGCCTGGGTCGCGTCGGCCACATGGTAGAAGGCCACCCATACCAGCAGCGAAGAGGCGAGTGCGACGATCTCGGGGCTGCTGGAGTACCAGCCGGCCAGCACGGGCCCGGCCAGGGAAACAAACGCCGCCAACATGACCGCCGCCAGCCCGGTGACCTTGAGCCCCAGCAGTACCACGCGCCTGGCGTAGTCGGGCCGGCCAGCGCCCATCCAGAAGGACACGCGCGCGCTGCAGGCAATCGCCATCGACAGCGGCATCATGTAAAGCACGGCAGCCACGCTGGAGGCGATCTGGTGGCTGGCCGAGGCCACCGTGCCCAGGCGCGCGATGAAAAGGGCCATCAGCGTGAATGAGGTCACTTCCACCAGGTAGGCCAGGCCGCCCGGGATGCCCAGGCGCGCGAAGTTGCCGATTTGCGACCAGTCGGGCCGCTCCATGCGCTGCCAGATGCGGTAGGGCGTATACAGGGGCTGTGTGCGCAGCATCAGCAGGGCCAGCGCCAGCAGCAGGTAGTTGACGATCAGCGTGGCCCAGGCGCAGCCCACCGCGCCCATGGCCGGCACACCGGCGCCGCCCGCCACCAGCCAGATCGACAGCGGAATCTTGACCATCAGGGCGCCGACCTGCAGCCAGGTGACCAGTAGTGGCTTGCCCAGCGACTGGTTGAAGGTACTGTAGATGCGAAACAGCAGCGAGGGCGCGAAGGCAAAAGCGAGGACGGCGAGGTAATGCTGCACCTCGCCGCGCATCAGCTCGGGCACCTCGGCCCAGCGAAGCAGGGGCCCCGGAAAGAGCATGGGCGCCATGCCCGCCGCCACGATGAAGGCGCAAAGATACATGCTTTGCCTCAGGGATGCGCCCACCGCTTCATGGCGCCGCGCACCCAGCATCTCGGACCAGATGGGCAGCAGCGCCTGCACGATGCCGATCAGCCCCACATACACACTGACATAAAGGGCCGATCCCACCGACAGCGCTGCCAGCGCTTCGTCGCTGTAGCGGCCCGCGATCACGGTATCGGCGACGCCGAAGGCCATGACGGCCAGTTGCCCGACCAGCACGGTGCCCGCGTGCCGGCTGATGACCTTGAGCTCGCTCAAGGCTTGGCTTTGCCGTTGGCGCGGCGGGAAGGAGAGGGTGCTTTGGCGGGGGCGCCCAGGCTGACCCGTTTGTAGAGCTGCACGTTCTCCGTCTTGTCCGTGGGACGGCGCACCGTCGCCTGGAAAGCCCAGTCGGGCAGGTTGACCTTGCTGCTCAGCGTGGGCTGGGCCTCGACGTCGACGATGAGGTAGGGGCAGCTGGCCTGCGCGCCGGCCTGGCGCAGCTCAAGCCCGCCGTGGTACTGCAGGGCGGCAGCCTGGGCGCTGCCTATGCCGTAGATTTCGACGCAGGCATTTTTGTCCACCAGGCTGGCGATCTGGCGCGACATGGGTGCGAAGCTGCGCGCGTAGTCAAGCAGCGGTAGCCAGAGCGTCATCAGCAGCAGCCAGCACAAGGTGGCGCCACCAGCCGGCAGCACCAGCGACTTCCAGACGGCCGCGCGCTGCGCGCCGGCCCGCCACTTGACGAGCCAGGCCCAGGCCAGGGTGGCGGCCAGCGCAAACAGAAAGGCCAGCCCGGAAAAGCTGGGCTCGAAGCCGGGTGCGAGCTTGGCCACGTTGGCGGCGGGCTGGCGCGGCACGCCGGTCTGCATGGCGATCCAGACGACCCAGATGATGATGGCGCAGCCGGTGAAGAACAGCAGGGTGAACCAGTCGATCAGCGAGGCTACGCTGCGCTTGAGTGTCGGCAAGGCGAAGGCTGCCAGCGCGGCCAGTGGCGGCAGGCTCAGCAGCAGGCTGCGGTCGGAGGCGGTGGTGGTCAGCGTCGCGGCAACGGCCATGGCGGCAAACCACAGCGGCAGGGCGACATGGCGGCTGGCCAGCTGCCGGCGCCAGCGGTAAAGCGTCCACATCGCCAGCGGCCAGGCCGGCCAGGTGAACCACAGCAGCAGGCGCCCCAGGCTGCGCCAATCCTTCCAGGCGGAGCCCTCACCGGTGCCGGGCAGGTGGATGCGCCAGCGCCAGAGGTCCAGGCCATAGGCCAGCAGCGCAACCCCCAGCGTGATGCCGGTGATCAGCAGCACCCAGTGCCAGGACTGCTGCCTGGCCGCGGGGTCGGTCCGGTCGGTGCCCCAGTGCATATGGGTCCATTCCACCAGCGCCCCGCCCACGCCCAGCAACAGCGCCAGCGTGGGCGCGCCACTCAGGGTGAGGCCGGCCAGGCCGATCAGCAGGCCGAAAGCGGGCCCCAGGATTTTGGTGGCACGGCGATAGGGACTGGCCGCCATGGCATAGAAGGCCAGCGCCGTGAACCCGAGCTGTGCCAGTGCCGGCGTGGTTTCGTGAGAAAGCTGCGCCAGGCCCAGGCTGGCGATCAGCGCCAGCAGGCCGGCGTCTGCAATCGCCCGGGCGTAGTCCACCGGGCTGGCTTCGCCGCCAAAGGCAAAGGCGACCGGCTGGGCCAGCGGGCTGCGCGCCAGGTAGTACACCGCATACCAGGTGGACAGCAGGGCCAGCACCAGCAGGCCCACAAAGGGCACCCGCACCGCCAGGGCCGGATCCAGGAAAGGCAGCCATTTGATCGCCACCGCGCCCAGCCAGTAAGGCGCCAGCGCGTCGAATTCGGTGGCGCGGCCCAGCAGCTGCGGCTGCAGCCAGTTGGCCAGTGTGGAGGCCAGTTCGCGCATGACGCCAAAGGCCGCGATGTCCTCGTTCTTCCAGGGGCCGCGCCCCAGGAAACCCGGCAGCACATAAGCCACGCAAAACAGCAGCAGCGCAAGCCGCGGCAGGCGGCGCACGGCGGACTGGGCAATGATGGCGGGTGAGGGTTTGTTCAAAACGGTTGGAGTCGGGAAGGTGCGGGGGAGGGCCGGCAAGGCTGCCGGGCCGCCATCCCGGGCCATTGGCAATTTTGCGTCAAACCGGGCGCCTGGGTTTTGCGGCGCCCGGCAAATTTTGCCGAAAAAAAAGCAGCCTGAATTTCAGGCTGCTCTTGTCGGGCTGGCGAAAGAATTCGCAGCTTACTTCGCAGCGGTCTTGCCGAAACGGTTGCGGAATTTCTCGACGCGGCCGCCCATGTTGTCCACGGATTTTTGCGTGCCGGTGTAGAAGGGATGCGATTCGCTGGACGTATCGAGCTTGTACAGGGGCAGTTCGCGGCCGTCGTCCATGGTCACCATTTCCTTGGTGTTCACGCAGGAGCGGGTGACGAACTTGAAGTTGTTGGACAGGTCCAGGAAACAAACTTCGCGGTAATTGGGGTGAATGCCTTCTTTCATGATCTTTCCTTGTTCGATGCGGGAGCCACACAAGCCAGTCCTGGGCACTTTCCGCTAAGCCTGCCATTATGCCATGAAATCAAGCACTTAGCGAAGTTTTGGCCACGTGAGAGGCGATTTTGTGCCCAAGACAGTGCTGAAAAAGGGGTAAAGAATCGGGTTTATCCCAGCCGGGGCCGCGGAACCGGCTTTGCCGGGCCGCAGGCGCAGCGCCCCCTCGGGGGGCAGCGCATTACACGGAGCCGAAGGCGCAGTGAAAGCGTGGGGGCTAACCACCCCGCCGCATCATGTCGAAGAATTCGTGGTTGTTCTTCGTCGCCTTCATGTTCTTGAGCATGAGCTCCATGGACTCGATTTCATCCATGTTGTACATGAATTGACGCAAAATCCGCGATTTTTGGAGGATTTCAGGTGCAAGCAGCATTTCTTCCTTGCGGGTGCCGCTGCGGTTGAGGTGGATGGCCGGGAACACGCGCTTTTCGTAAAGGCGGCGATCCAGGTGGATTTCGCAATTGCCGGTACCTTTGAACTCTTCAAAGATCACTTCGTCCATGCGGCTGCCGGTATCGACCAGGGCGGTGCCTATGATGGTCAGGCTGCCGCCTTCTTCAATATTGCGGGCCGCACCGAAAAAGCGCTTGGGGCGCTGCAGGGCGTTGGCGTCCACGCCGCCGGTCAGCACCTTGCCGGAGGAGGGCAGCACGTTGTTGTAGGCGCGGGCCAGGCGGGTGATGGAGTCCAGCAGGATGACCACGTCCTTGCCGAGCTCGACCAGGCGCTTGGCGCGCTCGATCACCATTTCGGCCACGTGCACGTGGCGCGCGGCGGGTTCGTCAAAAGTCGAGGAAATGACTTCGCCGCGCACGCTGCGCTGCATTTCGGTCACTTCTTCAGGGCGTTCGTCCACCAGCAGCACCATCATGACCACATCGGGGTAGTTGGCGGTGATGGCGTGGGCGATGTTCTGCATCATCACGGTCTTGCCGGATTTGGGCGGCGCCACCAGCAGGGCGCGCTGGCCTTTTCCGATGGGCGAGACGATGTCGATGATGCGGCTGGTCAGGTTCTCCTCGCCCTTGATGTCGCGCTCGAGCTTGAACTGCTCGCGCGGGAACAGCGGGGTCAAATTCTCGAACATGACCTTGTGCTTGTTGTCCTCGGGCAGGCCGTCGTTGACCTTGTCGAGCTTGTTCAGCGCGAAGTAACGCTCGCCGTCCTTGGGGGTGCGCACTTCACCTTCGATCATGTCGCCGGTGTGCAGGTTGAAGCGGCGGATCTGGCTGGGGCTGATGTAGATGTCGTCGGTGGACGCGGTGTAGCTCGAATCAGGGGCACGAAGGAAGCCGAAACCGTCGGGCAGCACTTCCAGCACCCCGTCGGCGACGATGGTTTCTCCGGTTTTTGCACGTTTTTTGATGATGGCGAACATCAGCTCCTGCTTGCGCATGCGGCCGACGTTTTCGATCTCAAGGGCTTCGGCCTGCTTGAGGACTTCAGACACGTGCAGTGCCTTGAGTTCGTTTAAGTGCATGGAATTACTCCTTGCGGAGTTCATTGATGGAAAACGGGGGAGGTTTGAAAAGAAGCCGCAGAAGTTGGCTTACAAACCGGCAACTCGAACCGGACGCCGAGGGCCGACCGGTGAATAAAGCACATTATGACAGGAAATTCAGGCGGGAAATGGGATGGGATTCACGCGTCCGGGCAGGCTGCCGGGGGCGCGCCGGGGAGGAAGCGGCAGGGCGCTGAGCTTCCTTTTCCGGCGCAAAAACTTCAGGCCAGTTGCTGGTCGATGAAGGCGGTCAATTGGGCCTTGCTCATGGCGCCGACCTTGGTGGCGGCCAGCTGGCCGTCCTTGAACAGCATCAGCGTGGGGATACCGCGGATGCCGAACTTGGCGGGGATGTCGCGGTTTTCGTCCACGTTCATCTTGGCGATCTGCAGCTTGCCGTCGTAGCCGGTCGCCACTTCATCCAGGATGGGAGCGATCATCTTGCACGGGCCGCACCATTCAGCCCAGTAATCCACCAGCACCGGTTTGGAGGCTTGCAGCACATCGGCTTCGAAGGTGGCATCGGTGGTATGTTTGATCAGTTCGCTCGCCATGGCGGCTCCTTTGTCTTGGTTAGGATGGTTACGATACGTAGGGGCTAAAGTTGCAGTCATTGTGGCAGAAAGCAAGTGGCCGGGTCGGGTGGGCAGGGGCTATCACCCTGATAGCCACCCGCTCAATCCGCTTGCAGCCCACCCCCTTTTTTCCGTGCTTCCCGTCGCAAAACCCTATCCATGCCACCTGCCTTCACCGCCGACGCTGCCGACACCGCTGTCCCGCCCGAGGCATTGTGCTGGCGCCAGGCCATGGCCAGGCTGGCTGGGGCATTGCAGGCCAGGGATGTGCACCCGGCCGAAGCCGTCGTACTGCTGCCCTATGCGCAGCTGATCCAGCAGGCCCGGCAGGCCTGGGCCGCGCAGGCTGGCGACACCTTTTTTGTCCCGCGTTTTGAAACCACCATGAACTGGGCCGGCGGCCTGGGCGGCACGCTGGGCTTGTTTACGCCCTCGGGCGACGATTTGCGCATGGATGTCGCCATCGACATGCTCACCGCCGCCTCGCTGCTGGAGCGGGCCGGGCTGGGCAGCCAGCAGGATGCGTTGGCCGGGCGCCTGGTTGAGGCCGCCTGGAGCCTGGCCGGTGTGGCCGCCGCCGTCATGCCGGCACGGCGCCGGGCATGGAGCGAGCGGCTCGCGGTGGGCCTGGGGGCTGGCCTGGACTCCCCGGTGCTGGCGCTGGAAGCCGCCGTGGGCCGTATCGCCCTCGCCTGGGCAGCGGCCTCGTCCTACCCCACGGACCGCCTGTTCCAGGCCCAACCCTCGCTGTTCGCCGTGCTGGAGGGCTTCCAGGTTGACCCACTGACCGAGGCGCTCAAAGCCCATTTCGGCGACCGTTCCTTGTCAATTCCCCTTTGCATTCCCTTTGATGCCGGGCCGCCGCCCGCACTGCATGCCGCACAGGATGCCGAAGACGAAGCGGGGCGTGCCGCAGCCTGCGTGCTGGCCCACCTGGCGCAAGGGCGCAGCCCGGTCGCCTTGATCGCGCAGGACCGCCAGCTCACACGCCGCGTGGGCGCCATGCTCGCCGAGCGCGGCATCGCCATGCGCGACGAAACCGGCTGGAAGCTTTCCACCACGCGCGCCGCCGCCAGCCTCATGAGCCTGCTGCGCGCCTTGCCCTGGGATGCCTCCACTGATGCCGTGCTCGACTGGCTTAAAAATGCGCCAGCCTTTGAGCCCATGCTGGTGACGGCCGCCGAAACCGAGTTGCGCCGCGTCGGCGTGCGCGCCTGGCGCGACCTGCCGGCCTTTGCCGAAGAGGACATCGTGCCGCCGGCTTTCATGGCCACCCAGCCGCTGGCTCTTCAGGCCAATGCCTTGCGCGCGCCTCTGGCCCGTGCCCGCCCCCTGGCTGTGTGGCTGCGCGACCTGCGCGCCGCGTTGCAATCAGCCGGCCAATGGGATGCGCTGGCGCAGGACGAGGCCGGCCAGGTCGTGCTCGAGGTGCTGCGGTTGTATGAGGGCGCCGAGGCCGAATTCCAGGCCTCACCCGTCATGCGCCTGCATGACTTCACCCAGTGGGCCAACCAGGCGCTCGAAGGCGGCAAGTTCGCGCCGCCGCATCCGCAGGCCGAGCAGGTCGTGATCCTGCCGCTGCCGCAATTGCTGGGCCGGCCCATGCGCGCGGTGGTGCTGCCCGGCTGCGATGAAATCCGCTTGCCGGTATCGCCCGAACCGGCCGGCCCCTGGACGCCCGCCCAACGCGAACTGCTGGGCCTGCCTTCGCGTGAGACCCTGGCCACCGCGGCCCGCCAGGCTTGGCGCTATGCCTTGCAGGCGCCGCAGGTCGATGTGCTCTGGCGCACCAGCGAGTCCGGCGAGCACCTGATCCCGAGCGGTTTTGTGCAGGAGCTGCTGCTGGCACAGGACGACGCCCAGGAAGAAGCACCGCCCGCCGCCGACCCGCGCGCACTGCGCGCCGTGGACATAGCACCCACGCCCCATCCCTTTCCGACCGGCGAGGCTTTGCCGCTCACGAGGCTGTCGGCCAGCGCCTACGAAGACCTGCGCCGCTGCCCTTATCGCTTCTTCGCGCTGCGCCAGCTCAAGCTGCAGGAGCCCGAGGAGCTCGAGAGCGAACTCGGCAAACGCGACTTCGGCAACTGGCTGCACAGCCTGCTGCGGCATTTCCATGAGGCGCTCAAGGCCGCGCCCACAGCCGACCCGGCCGTGCGCGTCACCATGATCAATGCGGCGGCCGACCAGGCCGCGCGCGAACTGGCCCTGGGCGAAAGCGAGTTCCTGCCCTTTGCCGCTGCCTGGCCCGGCGTGCGCGAGGGTTACCTGAAATGGCTGGCTGAACACGAGGCCACGGGCGCCCGTTTTGACGAGGCCGAAGTCTGGCGCGAAATGCCGCTGGGCGAGCTCACACTGCTCGGCAAGCTGGACCGCATAGATCGCCAGGCCGACGGCCATGCGCTGCTGATCGACTACAAGACCGAGCCGCGCGCCACCACCGCCGAGCGCATCAAGGGCGGCCAGGAAGACACCCAGCTCGCCTTCTATGCCGCGCTCATGAGTGACGACACCCTGGCCGCGGCCTATGTCAACCTAGGCGAAAAAGAGCCGACCAAGACTTATGAGCAGCCCGAGATCGTCGGCCTGCGCGACGAACTCATCGACAGCATCCTGACCGACATGGCCCGCATCAAACTTGGCGCAGCACTGCCGGCGCTGGGCGAAGGAAAGGCTTGTGACTATTGCTCGGCTCGAGGTCTCTGCCGCAAAGACTTTTGGAGTCTGGACGAGGAAGCGACGAATGGGGAGGAGGGTGGATGAACCCGCCAACCAACAAATTGATCGCCCACGCCGCCGCCTATGAATGCAACGGCGAGCCGGTTTCGGCCGAGGCCTTTTACGCGATTGCCTGCGACCCCCGGCGCAGCGTCGCGGTCGAGGCTTGCGCCGGCGCGGGCAAGACCTGGATGCTGGTCTCGCGCATCGTGCGCGCATTGCTCGACGGTGCCGCCACCGCGCCCGGCCAGCAGGTCCTGCCGCATGAAATCCTGGCCATCACCTTCACCAAAAAAGCCGCCGGCGAAATGCGAGAGCGGCTGGACGACTGGCTCAAGGCCTTTGCCCATGCCGATGACGCCACCCTGCAGCGCGAACTTGAAATGCGCGGCGTGCGGCTGGACCTTGCCGGCGCCAAAGGCCGGCAGGCCGCCCAGCAGCTGCGCGAGCAGCTCTCCAGTCTCTACCGCTCCATTCTTGCCAGCGGTCGCTCGGTGCAGATACGCACCTTCCACAGCTGGTTTGCCGCCTTGCTGCGCAGCGCCCCGGTCGCGGTGCTGCAGCGGCTCGAATTGCCCGTCAACTACGAGTTGCTCGAAGACGATGCGCCCGCGCGCGCCTTGGTCTGGCGGCGGTTTTACGCGGCGGTCGCGGCTGATGCCGCGCTCAAGGCCGACTTTGAGGCCGTGGTGCTCACCCACGGCCGTTTCCAGGCTGACAAGGCTTTGCAGGCCGCGCTCGACAAGCGCACCGAGTTCACACTGGCCGATGAAAAAGGCGTCATCGCCGCTTCGGTCCAGCCCTTTGCCGTGCAGTACACCGAGTTCGGCGGCCTGGATGAACCCGAAGAGCTGCTCAGCAGCAACCGCTTCCACCGGCAAACGCTGAGGGACGCCGCCGTGGCGCTCGGCCGTGCCAGCGCGCCGACTTTCTCGGCCAAGGGGGTGGAACTCGAGCAGGCGCTGACGGCCGGCGACATCCCCGCGGCCATTGCGGCCCTGCTGACGGAAAAAGGCACGCCGCGCAAGTTCGGCGAAAAAATCGTCGGCATCGAACAGGTGCGCATCGCCCAGGACCTGGTGCTGCGCGTGGTCGCGGCCCGCCAGGAGCATAACGCCTGGCAGCACCAGCAGCGCATGGCGCGCCTGACCCGCGTACTCATCGCGCAGTTCACTGCCCTCAAACGTGAACGCGGCTGGGTCGACATGAACGATGTTGAGCGCGCCGCGTTGCTGATGCTGGCCGACCCTGTCCTTTCAGGCTGGGTGCAGGAGCGCCTGGATGCGCGCATACGCCACCTGATGATTGACGAGTTCCAGGACACCAACCCGCTGCAGTGGCAGGCGCTGTATTCCTGGCTCATCGGCTATTCGGGCGCGGGCACGGCGCCCAGCGTATTCCTGGTGGGCGACCCCAAACAAAGCATTTACCGCTTTCGCCGCGCAGAGCCGCAGGTCTTTCGCGCCGCGCAGGCTTTTGTGGTGCACGGCCTGGGTGGCGACCTGCTGAGCTGCGACCACACGCGCCGCAATGCCGAGGCCGTCATAGACACCGTCAACGCCGCCATGGTGACGGCGCGTGAGGCAGACGGTTATGACGGCTTTCGCGAACACACCACGGCTTCGGGCCAGGCCGGCGCCGTGGGCCGGCTGCCGCCGATTGCGCGCAACAAGGACGAGGAAGAAGCCTCGCCGCTGGCCGCCGGATGGCGCGACAGCCTGACCACGCCGCGCGAACTGCCGGAAGAAACCCTGCGTACACGGGAAGCCCGGCAGGCCGCCGCCTGGATCTCCGGACAGATCGCCGGCGGGCTGCGGCCCCAGGACGTGATGGTGCTCTCGCGCAAACGCGCCGGCCTGCTGCCGCTGCAGGACGAGCTGCGGGCCCTGCACATTCCCGCCCAGGTCGGCGAAAAAACCGAGTTGATCGATTGCTGCGAGGTGCAGGATCTGGTCGCGCTGCTCGACGTGCTGGTTTCGCCGCAGCATGATTTGTCGCTGGCGCGCGCGCTGCGCTCGCCGCTCTTTGGCCTGGCCGACGAGGGCTTGGTGCAACTGGCTTTGCTGCAGCGCGAGTACGGCGCGCCCTGGTACGAGCTGCTGCAAAAAGAAGAATTGCTCACGCCCGAGCTGCAGGGCCTGGGCGAAACGCTGGCGCGCTGGAGAAGCTGGCTCGACAGCCTGCCGCCCCATGACGCACTGCAAGGCATTTATGACGACGGCGACGTGCTCGCGCGCTTTGGCGCCGCGGCGCCCACGGCGCAGCGCGGGGCGGTGCTGGCCAACCTGCGCGCGCTGCTGGGCGTGTCGCTGGAGCTGGACGGCGGCCGCTATGCCACGCCCTATGGTTTTGTGCGGGCCCTCAAGGCCGGCGGCACGCAGGCGCCGGCCACCGTCAGCGGCGAAGCGGTGCGCCTGCTGACGATTCACGGCGCCAAGGGCCTGGAAGCCGAGGCCGTGCTGCTGCTGGACACCGACACCGTTGAGCGCAATGCCGACAGCATGGGCGTGCTGGTCGACTGGCCCGGCGAAGCGACTGAGCCGCGCAAGTTTGTTTTCCTGGTCAGCGAAAGCCGGCCGCCGGCCTGCGCCGCCGAAACCCTGGCGGCCGAGCAGGCCGCCCGCAAGCGCGAAGAGCTCAATGCGCTATATGTGGCGCTCACGCGTGCACGCCACACGCTGGTCATCTCCTCGATAGAACCGCACCGCGTGACCACCGAAAGCTGGTGGCAGCGCCTGCAGGGCCTGGTGGATGAACTGCCCGCGCCCGCGGCCGACGAAACAGCCGGCCAGCACGCCGAGGCTGAGGATGCCGGCGTGTTTTACCTGCCTGAGTTGCCCGAGCTGCCCCAAGCGCTGATGCCCGAACCGCCCGACGTGAAGCGGCTTGACGAGGATTCCCCGAAGGCCCGCATAGGAAAAGGCATGCACCGCCTGCTCGAATGGGGCGGTGCGCTTTCACCGGACCAGGTGGCGGCTGTGGCGCGCGAGTTCCGGTTGAGCCCCGCACAAGCGGCGCAATCGGCGGCGCTGGCCGCGCGCATCCTGGCCGGTGAGGGGGCCTGGGCCTGGCGGCCCGATGTGCTGGCCTGGCAGGGCAATGAGGTCGACCTGGTCTACGCCGGGCAGGCGCTGCGGCTGGATCGCCTGGTGCAGCGCAAGGATGCCGGCCACGAAGGCCACTGGTGGGTGCTGGACTACAAATCCAGTTTTGCGCCGCAGGAACTCCCCGAACTGGTCGCCAAGATGCAAAGCTACCGTGCGGCGGTGCAGCGCATCTATCCAGGCGCCCCCGTGAAAGCGGCTTTTCTGACGGGGCAGGGAACTGTGGTCGTCGTTGATTGATCACACCGGGCCTGTCCGGCGCATATCCGTCCACTTCTGGCACCATGCCGACTGAAAGGCATTCCATGTTCAAGCACTTCGTCACCTCCCTGGCCCTGGCGGCCACCTTGCCGCTGGCGCTGGCGCAAAGCCCCGCGCCCGCCAATCCCACGGTGCGCCTGCGCGCCACGATCGAAAAAGTCGATGCCACCAGCCTCACGGTCAGGGAACGCAGCGGTGAGGTCATCACGCTGGTGCGGCCTGCCGCGATGGATGTCTCGGAAGTCTTTCCGCTGGCGCTGGCCGACATCAAGCCCGGCAGCTATATAGGCACGGCCGCCATGCCCCAGGCCGACGGCAGCCAGCTGGCGCTGGAAGTGGTGGTGTTTCCCGAAGCCGCGCGCGGCACCGGCGAAGGCCATCGCCCCTGGGACTTGCGGCCCGACAGCACCATGACCAATGCCACGGTGGCCGACCTGGCCGCCGCGCCCACCTCGGTGCCAGGTGGGCAAAAGCTCACGCTGCGCTACAAGGACGGCGAAAAAACCGTGATTGTGCCGCCCGATGCGCCCGTGGTGTCCTTCAAGCCCGGCAAGGCCGATGAAAGCGCCTTGCTGGTGCCCGGCGCGAAAGTGATGATCACCGCGCAGGAGCGGGGCGGCAAGCCGACCGCTCTGCGCGTGATCGTCGGGCGCAATGGCTTTGCGCCGCCCATGTAATTGGGCGCGAGGTTTCCCCGCACCCTGCCGCACCAGGCGAGTATTCGCCGTGCTCGTCACCCCCTGTAATAATCAGGTCATCCGTTTCGCCGGACCACATCTGCCTCGACGCTTTGCCGTTCGCGAGCCTTCGGTCTTTTTGTTTTTCCCCGTTTAACCTGCGACCGCTGCATGCGGAAACCCCTTGATACCTGGTGCATCCTCCTCTGAAACCTCGCCCACCGCGTTGCGCGTTGCCGTCATTGGCGGCGGGCCCGCCGGCCTGATGGCCGCGGAAGTACTTGCCGGCGCCGGCGCAGCTGTGACGGTGCAGGTCTACGACGCCATGCCTTCGGTGGGGCGCAAGTTTTTGCTGGCTGGTATTGGGGGGCTCAACCTCACGCACTCCGAAGCGCCGCAGGCCTTTGTGGGCCGCTATGGCGAGCGCGCCGCGCAGTTGCAGCCGCTGCTGGCCGCATTTGGTGCGGCGGAGTTGCGCGCCTGCGCCGAAGCCCTGGGCGTGGAAACTTTCGTTGGCAGCTCGGGCCGCGTGTTTCCCAAGGACATGAAGGCCGCGCCCCTGCTGCGCGCCTGGCTGCAGCGCCTGCGCCAGGCCGGCGTGAAGTTTTCCATGCGGCATCGCTGGCTGGGCTGGGCCGAGGACGGCGCGCTGAAGTTCGCCACACCCGCCGGCGAGCTGCGGGTAGAGGCCGATGCGGTGGTGCTGGCGCTGGGCGGTGGCAGCTGGGCGCGCCTGGGCTCCGACGGCGCCTGGGTGCCGCTGCTGGCCGCGCGCGGCGTGGCCGTCGCGCCGTTGCAGCCTTCCAATTGCGGCTTTGACGTCGCGGCGCGGCCCGACAGGCCCTCGCAGCTGCAGGAAGCCGCCGCCGAGCCCGGTGAAACCCGGAGGGAATTCCTGCAGGAACTGATTGGCAAAAGCCCGCGGCCGCAAACCGGCTGGACCGAGCACTTTGCCAGCCGCTTCGCCGGCCAGCCCTTCAAGTCCGTCGCCATCCATTTCACCGATTCACGCGGCCGCAGCTTCAGCCGCAAGGGCGAGTTCATCGCCACCGCCACCGGCGTTGAAGGCAGCCTGGTGTATGCCGCCTCCAGCCTGCTGCGCGACGAGATCGCCGCGCATGGTAGCGCCACTTTCATGCTGGATCTATTGCCGGATAAATCAGCCGGGCAGGTGCTGGCCGAAGTGCGCCATCCACGCGGATCGCGCTCGCTCTCCAGCCACCTCAAAAGCCGTCTGAACCTCGACGGCATCAAGGCCGCCATGCTGTACGAATTGCTGGGCAAGGACGCCATCGCCGACCCGGTACGCCTGGCCGCCGGCATCAAGGCCCTGCCGGTGCGCGTCATGGCCGCCCGGCCCATCGACGAAGCCATCAGCACGGCAGGCGGCGTGATGTTTGAAGCCATGGATGCGCGGTTGCAACTGCAAAACCTCAAGGGCCCAGGCCACCCCGTGTTCTGCGCCGGCGAGATGCTGGACTGGGAGGCCCCCACCGGCGGCTACCTGCTGACTGCATGTTTTGCCAGCGGCCATGCAGCAGGGCAAGGTGTGATTGCGCATTTCGGCCTGTAATGGATTTTGGTTTTAAGCATCTCAAGAAAAGGAGCTCGCCATGATTGTCCGTTTCCACATCGAACCCATGATGCAGGACGAGTTTGAGTACCGCGTGAGCTACGAAGGCGAAGACCTCTTTGGCGACGCCGGCCTCGACAGCGTGGAGGCCTGCATCATCGCCGCCACCGAAGGCCTGGGCCAGGGCGCCATCGCGGCCGAAGTGGCCTACAAGGGCATCATCAGCGGCACTTACGCGCTCGCTTCGCTGGCGCTGGTCTCGGCACAGATCGCGCAGCATGCGCTGCAGACCACCGAGGCGATTGAAGAGGCGGCCCGATAGCCGCATGGGCCATCCGATGAAGCCCTATTCCATCCTCTTTGTCTGCATGGGCAATATCTGCCGCAGCCCCACGGCCCATGGCGTCTTCCTGCACAAAGTCATGGAGCGCGGCCTCGGCGAACAGGTACGGGTCGACTCGGCCGGCACCCACAACTACCATCCCGGCAACCCTCCCGACGAGCGCTCGCAGGCCCATGCTTCGAGACGGGGTTATGACCTCTCCAGCCTCAGGGCGCGGCAGATTTCGGAGGCGGACTTCGATCGCCATGATCTGATCCTGGCCATGGATTGGGACAACCTGGCCTTGATCCAGGAAGAATGTCCCGCCGGGCATCTGCACAAGCTGCGCAGGCTCACGGAGTTTTGTTTGAAGCATGACAGCCCGGTCGTGCCCGATCCCTACTACGGCGGCAAGGACGGCTTTGAGCATGTGCTGGACCTGGTGGAGGATGCCTGCGAGGGCCTGGTGCGGCATGTGCAGCAGCTGCTGCGATGAAACGGTACAGCGCATTCGGATTGGCCGTCGATTTGAATCGAAGATGCCGGTTTTATGGCTGCCTGATTTTTCTCGGTAATATCGCGGCAGGATCAGATCTCAACCAGGCAACCATTGCCTCTCTTTTTGCTCTCAACGCCCTATGAACATTGCTGCCGCACTCAAGTCAGAAATTTCCCGTGTTTCGAGAAAAGAAGCCAAGTCCCAGTTCCAGCCGCTGAAGAAGGCTTCAACGCAATACCGCAGCGACATCGCGGCTTTGAAGCGCCGGGTTGCCGAGTTGGAGAGGCTGCTGTCCCGCGTGGCCAAAGGCCAGGGCAAGAAAGCCGCGGAGCCGGCCTCGGACGAGGCTCCTTCCAGGATCCGTTTCAGCGCCAAGGGCTTTACCACGCTGCGCAGGAAGCTGGGCTTGTCGGCCGGACAAATGGGCCAGCTGATCGGGGTGTCCGACCAGTCCGTCTACAAGTATGAGAAGGGCGAGGCCCAGCCCAGGGCCAGGACGCTTGCTGCCATTGCGGGCTTGCGCGGGCTGGGTAAAAAGGCTGTGGCCGAGAAGTTGGCTCAGGCTTAGTCTGAGCATCACCGAGCCGCCATGTCTTCATTCAAGTCAAGGCGATGCCTGATATGAGAGGGAGGCTTGCAGTCAGGGCTTCCAGGGCCCGGCTGCGCTTGAGCCTGATGATACCCAAGGCTGTTGCTGAATAAGGTGACGAGCCTTGACCCCGGCACTGGCTCCACAGTTAGGGCTGCTTGGTTCCCCACCTGACCCGGTTGGCCGCTTCACCATGCGGGAAGGCCCGTCACCTCCGATTGTAAGGGACTTGGGAATGACCCTTGTTCCGTGGGGAGCTTGACCCGACGGATGTCTCCCGAAACGCGGCTTTGGTCAATTTAGAATGGCCGGATATGTCCTATCTCGTTCTTGCCCGCAAATACCGCCCCAAAAATTTCTCTGAAATGGTGGGGCAGTCGCATGTGGTGCAGGCCCTGGGCAATGCGCTGGCGACGCAGCGGCTTCACCATGCTTACCTGTTTACCGGCACGCGGGGTGTGGGCAAGACGACGATTTCGCGCATCCTGGCCAAGTCGCTGAACTGCCTGGGCCCGGACGGGCAGGGCGGCATCACGGCCACGCCCTGCGGCGTGTGCCAGGCCTGTACCGACATCGACGGCGGCCGCTTTGTCGACTACACCGAGCTGGACGCGGCCTCGAACCGCGGCGTCGATGAAATCGCGCAGTTGCTGGAGCAGGCGGTTTACAAGCCCGTCGTGGGGCGCTTCAAGGTCTTCATGATCGACGAGGTGCACATGCTCACGAACACGGCCTTCAACGCCATGCTCAAGACGCTGGAAGAACCTCCCGAATACTTGAAGTTCGTGCTGGCCACGACGGACCCGCAGAAAGTGCCGGCCACGGTGCTGTCGCGCTGCCTGCAGTTCAACCTGCGGCCCATGGCGCCCGAGACGGTGCTGGAGCATCTGACCCAGGTGCTGAGTGTGGAAAATGTGCCGGCTGAGCCGCAGGCCCTGCGCCTCCTGGCGCGCGCGGCGCGCGGCTCCATGCGCGACGCGCTCTCGCTGACCGACCAGGCTATCGCCTTCGGCTCGGGCTCGCTCGAAGAAGCCAGCGTGCGCACCATGCTGGGCAGCGTGGACCGCAGCTATGTGTATCGCCTGCTGGACGCGCTGGCGCGCGGCGACGGCAAGACCGTGGTGGAAACCTCGGAAGCGTTGCGGCTTAACGGCCTGAGCGCGGCTTCCACGCTTGAAGAAATGACGACGGTGCTGCAGCGCATGGCGGTGCTGCAGGCCGTGCCCGAGATGGGCGAGGGCGGTGATGATGCCGACCCTGACATCGCTGAAACGGCGCGGCTGGCCCGCGCACTACCGGCCGATGAAACCCAGCTGCTTTACAGCCTGTGCCTGCACGGCCGCGGCGAGCTGGGCCTGGCGCCGGACGAATACGCGGGCCTGACCATGGTGCTGCTGCGCCTGCTGGCCTTCAAACCTTCGGCTTCGGCCGCCTCCAGCCATGTGGGGGGTGCCGCCGAGCCTGGAAAAAAGCCCCAGCCTGAAGCCGCGCGGGCTCCAGCGCCCGCGCCGGCCGCTGTGGCTGCTCCGTCGGCTCTGGCCGCCGCAGCAGCCCCCGCATTTGAAAGAAGGCCGCCTGCTATGCCTCCGGCGCCAGCGGCACCCCTGGCGTCGGTGGCCCATCAGGTCGAGCGCGCACAAGCCACTCCTCATGGCGTAGCAGGCGCCCCGGCTATGTCCGAACCCGCACCGGTGCAGGCTGTAACGCCGCCGCAAGCGCAACCGCGGCCACCCGCCAGCGCGCCCTCGACAACATCCCCTCCCTTGGTGCCGGTCCCGCTGGGCGAAGCCTGGGGCCAGATCATCAACCAGATGGTTGCCGCCGAAGCCGTGGCGGCCCTGACGCGTGAGCTGGGCCTGCAGTCGGAGCTGCGCAGCCAGGATGGCGGGTTGTGGACGCTGCGTGTGGAGCGTGAGTCGCTGAACCAGGCGGCCGCGCGCGAAAAGCTGCAGGCCGCGCTGCAAACCCATGTGGGCGATGCCACGCTCAAGCTGGCGGTGGAAGTCGGCCCCGTCACCGACACCCCCGCGCGCCGCAATGGCGCCGCCGCAGCCGAGCGCCAGCGCGCGGCCGAAGAACTGATACAAAACGACCCGCTGGTGCAGGACATGATGCGCGATTGGGGGGCGAAAATTGTCCCCGGCAGCATACGGCCGCTGGCGGCTAAGTCGCTATGATCAAAGTCAGCTTTTGAGCAGGCTTTCACCATCCAACGCTCCCCGATTTTTCACGATTCAAAAGGAAGACTCCATGTTTAACAAAGGACAGCTCGCGGGCCTCATGAAGCAGGCGCAGGCCATGCAGGACAACATCAAGAAAGCCCAGGACGAACTGGCTTTTGTGGAAGTGACGGCCGAGGCCGGCTCCGGCCTGGTGAAAGTCACCATGACCTGCAAGCATGAAGTCAAGCGCATCGAAATCGACCCCAGCCTGCTGGCCGACGACAAGGACATGCTGGAAGACCTGGTAGCTGCCGCCTTCAACGCCGCCGTGCGCAAGGCCGAGGAAGTCAGCCAGGAAAAAATGGGCAAGCTGACGGCCGGCCTTCCTCCAGGCATGAAGCTCCCGTTCTAGCGGCTACTGCGCGGGCTCATGGCGGCATTGCGGGTCCCGATCAGGCCATCCTCATGCACCTCAAGTGCATTCCGGTGGCCTGACACCCGCGCCTTGCCCTGAACCCGCTCGCTACGCCTTTGTTCTTTATTCATTTCAGGCTGCTTTCCCCACCACATGGCTGATTCAAATGCTCTCGAGGGCCTGACCCAGGCGCTGCGCAAGCTGCCGGGCGTGGGCGCCAAGTCGGCCGCGCGCATGGCGTTTCACCTGCTGCAGCACGACAAACCGGGCGCGTTGCAGATCGCGCGCGCGCTTGAGCATGCGGTGGGCAGCGTACGGCATTGCAGCCTGTGCAACACGCTGACCGAGCAAGAGCTTTGCGCCACTTGCGCCAATCCGCAGCGCGACCGCAGCAAGCTGTGCGTGGTTGAAACCCCGGCAGACCAGGCGGCGCTGGAGCGCACCCTGGCCTACAAGGGCCTGTACTTTGTGCTGATGGGCAAGCTCAGCCCGCTGGACGGCATAGGCCCCAAGGACATAGGCCTGCAAACGCTGTTTGACCGCGTGGTGCCCAAGGACGAGCGTGGCGAGGCCCTGCCGCCCGCATCGCGCGAGGTACAGGAAGTGATTCTCGCGACCAACTTCACGGCCGAGGGCGAGGCCACGGCGCATGTGATCGCCCAGGCGCTCAAAAGCCGCGGCGTGCAGGTGACGCGCCTGGCGCGCGGCGTGCCGGTGGGAAGCGAACTCGAATACGTGGACCTGGGCACGATTGCCCATGCGCTGGTGGACAGGCGCTGAGCTTGCCGCTCCGCATCCTGCCGGCCCACACCGCAACGAAACAACAACAATGGAAGGAAAATTCTCATGACATTCGCGCGCTTTACCATCGCCTATTGGTGTGTGCTGATCGCGGCCTTACTGCCGATAGCCTGCGCGGCGCTGGCCAAATACGGCATGATGAGCACGCCCCGACGCGAGGGCGGCTTTGACAACCACAACCCGCGCGGCTGGCTGGCCAGGCAGACCGACTGGCGCGCCCGCGCCAATGCGGCCCAGCAGAACACCTTTGAGGCGCTGCCGTTTTTCTTCGCGGCCGTGATCATCGCGCACACGCTGCAGGCCGCGCAGACGCGGCTGGACATCCTGGCCCTGTTGTTCATCGTTCTGCGCATCGCCTACATCATGATGTACGTGGCTGACCTGGCCAAGGCTCGCTCAGCCGTCTGGGCTGTTGCGCTGCTGGTGAATATCTTCATTCTCGTGTCCGCTTACCGCTGAAGCAGGGGAGCCGGTAGCCGCAGTAACCTGCGGTAACCTTTGGTAACTCCCGCGCCACATTTTTGGTGAAAACCCGCACGGGATGTCCCCGATGCGGGCTTTTTTACGTCTCGATAAGCTTGTGTCATCCACAAGAAAGAGGCTCTGCATGAACCGCCCACCCCTGATTTCCCGCCGAGGCTTTGCCAGCGGCACCGCGCTGGCCGTGGCGACGCTGGCATTGCCGTCGCTGCGCGCCCAGCCCAAACTCGAAAAAAGCAAGATCGCGATTTCCGTTGGCGGCAAGGCTGCTTTCTACTATCTGCCGCTCACGATTTCGGAGCAGCTGGGCTACTTCAAGGCCGAGGGCCTGGATATCGAGATCAGCGATTTCGCGGGCGGCGCGCGTGCGTTACAAGCCGTGGTGGGTGGTTCGGCCGACGTGTGCTCGGGCGCGTTTGAGCACACCATCAACCTGCAGGCCAAGAACCAGATGTTCCAGGCCTTTGTGCTGCAGGGCAGGGCGCCGCAGATTGCCTTCGGCATCTCGACCAGGAACCTGCCCAACTACAAGACCCTGGCCGACCTCAAAGGCAAGAAGATCGGCGTGTCGGCGCCGGGCTCGTCCACCAACATGATGGCCAACCTGGTGTTGTCGCGCGCGGGCCTCAAGCCCAGCGACGTGAGCTTTATCGGCGTGGGCACGGCGGCCGGCGCGTTGACCGCGCTGCGCTCGGGCCAGATCGACGCGATGAGCAACACCGACCCGGTGATGACCATGCTGGAGCAAAAGGGCGAGGTCAAGATCATCAGCGACACGCGAACCCTCAAGGGCACGACGGAAGTGTTCGGCGGCTCCATGCCGGCCGCTTGCCTCTATGCGCCGCTGGAGTTTGTGCAAAAGAATCCCAATACCTGCCAGGCCATGGCCAATGCTATCGTGCACGGCCTCAAGTGGCTGCAGACAGCCGGCCCGGGCGACATCATCAAGACCGTGCCGGAGAGCTATTTGCTGGGCGACCGCGCGCTCTACCTGGCCTCCTTCAACAAGGTGCGCGAGTCGATTTCGCTGGACGGCATCATTCCCGATGACGGCGCGCGCACGGCGCTTAAGGCGCTGGCCAGCTTTGACCCCAGCATCAAGGCCGACAAGATAGACATCGCCAAGACATACACCAACGAGTTTGCGCGCCGTGCGAAGGATCGCTTCAAGGCCTAGCTCCGTCCCTGCTGGTGGCCGAGGCCGCCTGTGCTTCTGTCGAACATGCGCGAAGCGAAAAGCTTGGGGCTTGTCTTCGCCAGCAGGGGCCGCGGGACTGGCTTTGCCAGACCGCAGGCGCAGCGCCCCCTCGGGGGCAGCGTATTACACGGAGCCGAAGGCGAAGTGAAAAGCGTGGGGGCCTATCTCCGCGCAGGCAGCTTGCTGTAAGCTTCCGCCATGCCTGATTCCGATACCGCCTGCGCCCTTGAGCTGATCGACATCAGCTGCACCTTCCGCTCGCGCGACGACGCGAACCAGCGTTACACCGCCGTCAGCAACACCACCTTGCGCATCAACGCGGGCGAGTTTGTTTCGGTCGTGGGGCCCACGGGTTGCGGCAAGTCCACGTTGCTCAATATAGGCGCCGGTCTGCTGGCGGCCTCGTCGGGTGAGGTGAAGGTTTTTGGCGAACCGCTTGCCGGTATCAATGCCCGCGCCGGTTATATGTTCCAGGCCGAGGCGCTGATGCCCTGGCGCAGCGCGCTGGCCAACGTCATGATGGGGCTGCAGTACCGCGGCATTCCCGACTCGGAGGCTCGCCGCCAGGCACAGGGCTGGCTGGAGCGCGTGGGCCTGGCCGAGTTCGGCGACCGCTACCCGCATCAGCTTTCGGGCGGCATGCGCAAGCGCACCGCGCTGGCGCAGGTGCTGGCACTGGACCCGGACATCATCCTGATGGACGAACCCTTCAGCGCGCTCGACATCCAGACCCGCCAGCTCATGGAAAACGAAGTGCTGGCCCTCTGGGCTGCCAAAAAGAAAGCCGTGCTCTTTATCACCCACGACCTTGACGAAGCCATCGCCATGAGCGACCGGGTGGTTGTGCTGTCGGCCGGCCCGGGTACGCACCCCATAGGCGAATTCGCGATCGACCTGCCGCGCCCCCGTGATGTGGCCGAGGTGCGCCACCACCCGCGTTTTGTGGAGCTGCATACACAGATCTGGAATGTGCTGCGCGATGAGGTGCTCAAGGGCTATGCGCAGCAGCTCAAGAAGGCGGCATGACCATGTGGCTTTCTCTCAAACCCTCTGAAAAAAACCTGCACGCCTGGCAGGTCGGCCTGCTGGTCGTCATCCTGCTGGTCTGGCATGCCGCTTCGCGCGACCAGAAGATCGCTTTTTTCCTGGGTGAGCCCATCAAGGTGGCGGGCCGTGTCTGGAGCTGGTTCATGCCTTGGGGTTTCGGCCCCAATGCGCTATTCCCCGACGGCCTTGCCGGCAATGCCGACATCTACCTGCACCTGGGCACCACCTTGCTGGAGACTGTGCTGGCCTTCGGCATAGGCACGGTGCTGGGCCTGGCCTGCGGCCTGTGGCTGGCGCTCGCGCCAACGGCCAGCGCCATCCTGGATCCCTACATCAAGGCCGCCAATTCGATGCCGCGCGTCATCCTTGCGCCGATTTTTTCGCTGTGGCTGGGCCTGGGCATCTGGAGCAAGGTGGCGCTGGCTGTGACGCTGGTGTTTTTCATCGTGTTCTTCAATGTCTACCAGGGCGTGAAGGAAGTCAGCCCGGTGGTGCTGGCCAATGCCCGCATGCTGGGCGCCAACCAGCGCCAGTTGCTGCGCACCGTCTACTTGCCCAGCGCCACCAGCTGGGTGTTTTCCAGCCTGCATACCTCGGTGGGCCTGGCTTTTGTGGGAGCGGTGGTGGGTGAATACCTGGGCTCGGCGCGCGGGGTGGGTTACCTCATCCTGCAGGCCGAAGGTACGTTTGACGTCAACACCGTATTTGCCGGCATCGTGGTGCTCACGGCCTTTGCGCTCGTGCTGGACGGCATCGTGGGCCGGCTCGAGAAACGCCTCATGAAGTGGCAGCCGCGCAGCGGCGAGACGGAAAAGCTCTGACGCCAGCGCTGTACGGCAATCACGCCAAATCTTCCTGCCGTCCTACAGCCGCGGCCGGCGCATCTCCTTAGAGTCAAAGCCGGACTCTTCCAAGGAAAACGCCATGAACCTCTCGCTCAGCATAGGCCCGCTGATGTCCCTGATCGCCGGCATCCTGATCCTGATCATTCCACGCCTGCTCAACTACATCGTGGCGATCTATTTGATCGTCATAGGGCTGGTAGGACTGTTTGGCGTCGGTACCCTGAAGCTCTAGTTGACAGGCCCACGGGGACCGAAGAAGCGCCTTAGCGCTTTTTCGATTTGACGACAGGCTTGGCCGTGCTGCGCTTGACGGCTTTGACGCTGGCCTTGCCGCGGCCATGGCTGGCCGAGGCGGCGCGGCTTTTGACCGGCAGGTAAACTACCACGGGGTGGCCCACCTTGAAGGCGCTGGAAGCGCTGACCTTGTTCCACTCGGCCACGCTGGCGGCGCTCAGGCCGTAGCGCTTGGCGACGCTGGCCACCGATTCGCCCTTGCGGGCCTTCACGGTGGTGCGGCGCGTCACGATTTCCGGCGCGAAGGACACCTGGGCGGTGTCGGCGACATGCGAGGTGACATCAGTTTCGACTTTGGCCGAACGCGGCACCAGCAGGGTGGAGCCGGCCTTGATCAGCATGCGCGGCGGGATATTGTTGACGCCGCGCAGGTCGGTCTCGCTCATGCCGTTGCGGCGTGCTGCTTCGGCTGCGCTCATGGTGCTGGGGGCTGTCCAGGCGGTCCAGCTGGCGTATTGGCCCTGTGTATAGGCCTCGAAGTTGCGCTGGAACACGGTGGCGTTGTCCCAGGGCAGCAGGATTTGCGGGGTGCCCGCGGCGATGATGACGGGCCGATGCGCGGAGGGATTCAGCGCCTTGAAGTCTTCGATCTTCACGTCGGCCAGGCGCGCGGCAAGGGCCACGTCGATGTCGCGCGTGATCAGCACCTGCTGGAAATAGGGGTGGTTTTCGATCAGCGGCAGTTCGGTGCGGAAGGCCTGCGGGTTGGCGACGATGTTCTTGACGGCCTGCAGCTTGGGCACATAGAGCCGGGTTTCGGCCGGCATGTTGAGGTCGGAGTAGCTGGTGCCCAGGCCGGCCCTCTGGTTTTTGGCGATGGCACGGCTCACGCTGCCTTCGCCCCAGTTGTAGGCGGCCAGCGCCAGATGCCAGTCGCCGAACATGCCGTAGAGTTTTTGCAGGTAGTCCAGCGCGGCGCGGGTGGAGGCCAGCACGTCGCGGCGGTCATCACGGAAGGCGTTTTGCTTGAGGTCGAAATACTTGCCGGTGGCCGGCATGAACTGCCACATGCCGGCGGCCTTGGCGCTGGAGACCGCCTGCGGGTTGAAGGCGCTTTCGATGAAGGGCAGCAGCGCCAGCTCGGTGGGCATCTGGCGGCGCTCGAGCTCTTCAACGATGTGGAACAGGTATTTGCTGGAGCGCTCGGTCATGCGCTGGATGTAGTCGGGCCGGCTGGCATACCACTGCTCACGGTCGGTCACGAGTTCGTTCTGCAGGTCCGGCATGGCAAAGCCGCGGCGTATGCGGTCCCAGAGCTCCTTGGGTGGCTCCGTGGATGCGATCTGGTGCGAGCCGGCCTGCCCAGGCGTGATGGCCTGCAGTGGGCCGCTGGGCAGCAGTGGCTTGGGCGCCGGGGCGCCGCCGGTGGTGAGCACCGGGTCGCTGGGCAGGCCTGGGGCCTGCTGTGTGGCGCAGCCAGCCAGCAGCGCCGTCACCATGACGAATGCCAGCGAGGCGAAGCGGAAAAAGCGGGAAGAAAAAGGATTCGAAAAGCTCGAAAGGCTCGAAACTGCAGTGGTGCGGGAGTGTGGCGTCATTTGAATTGGTTTTTCCACTGGCGGATGGCGGCAAATACGGTGGTGTCATCGCGGGCCGACGCATCAAAGTGCCGGGCTGCCTGCATGATAGTGGCTTGCCGGGTTCGCAAAAAGGGGTTGATCAGCAGTTCCTGTGCGATGGAGGTCGGCAAGGTGGGCAGGTTTTGCGCACGCAGGCTGGTGCATTTGGCCTGGTAGGCCGCCAGGGCAGCGTTGCCGGGCTCGACGGCCATGGCGAAACGCAGGTTGGACAGCGTGTATTCATGGGTGCAGCAGACCACGGTGTTGCCGGGCAGGGCTGCGAGCTTGTCCAGCGATTCCAGCATTTGCGCGGGCGTACCTTCAAACAGGCGCCCGCAGCCGCCCGAGAACAGCGTGTCGCCGCAGAACAGCAGGGGTCGCCCGTCCATGGCGGTGCCATCCGGCGCCGGGCCGCCCCAAGCCGGATGAGCCCCCTCGGGGGGCAGCGCATCACGCGAAGCGGTAAGCGTGGGGGCCAGGTAATAGGCGATGTGGCCGGCCGTGTGGCCCGGCACGTCAATGACCTGGAAGGCCAGTCCGAGGGCGTGTGCGGTGTCGCCGCCCTTGAGCGGTGTGCAAGGTTGAGGAATGCGCTCGGTGGCCGGGCCCCAGACCTGGGCACCCGTTGCGTCACGCAGGACGTCCACGCCGCCGGTGTGGTCCGCATGGTGGTGCGTGACTAGAATCGACTCCAGCTGCAATGCGTGCTCATCCAGCGCGCGCTGCACCGGCCCGGCATCTCCCGGGTCCACCACCAAGGCGCGCTTGCCGTCATGCAACAACCAGAGGTAGTTGTCGTCGAAGGCGGGAATCGGGATCAAATGCATGCGATGTCTGGAACTTGATGAGCTCTGAAATTATAGGTTTGACGGACTGGCTGACGACACCGCCTGGCGCCTACCTGCTGGGCTGGGAACGCTTGCGTTTTGACGAGGCCGTCAGTGACGTCTTCGGCTATCACGCCTTGCAACTGGGCCTGCCGGAACTGGACGCGCTGCAGGCCAACCGCATGCCGCACAAATGGCTGGCGCTGGAGTCGGCTCCCGCCGCGCAAACTCCTGACAAGGCGGGTGCGCCCGCGGCCACCGCCCGGCGCGCGGCCTTGCTGACCGACTCGGGCGCGCTGCCTTTCCCTGAAAGCAGCCTGGACCTGGTGGTGTTGCCGCACACGCTGGAACTCAGCCGCGACCCGCACGCCACCCTGCGCGAAGTCAGTCGCGTGCTGGTGCCCGAGGGGCGGGTGGTCATCAGCGGGTTCAATCCCACCAGCCTCTGGGGCCTGCGCCAGCGGCGCGGCCATCTGTACCAGCGTTGGGGTTACGACAGCTTTTTCCTGCCCAAGACGGGCGAGTTCATCGGCTACTGGCGGCTGCGCGACTGGTTGAGGCTGCTGGACTTTGAGGTAGAGTCGGGGCGCTTCGGCTGCTACCGCCCGGCGCTGGCCAGCCAAGCCTGGCTGGACCGTTTTGAGTGGATGGACGCGGCCGGCGAGCGCTGGTGGCCGATCTTTGGTGCCGTGTACTTTCTCGCGGCAGTCAAGCGCGTGCGGGGTGTGCGGCTGCTGGAGCCGGCCTGGAAGACGCGCAAGGCACCGGCCGCAGCGCCTGCCGCCGTGGCCAACAAGGAGCCGGCCGTCCGGCTGCGGCCGCCGGGCTGAGCGGTTCTTCGATTCTGTCTTTAACCGCCGGTGCGGGTAATGCCCCGGCGCTTTTTCTTTTTCTTCATAAGCTTCACAAGCAAATTCACAAGCAAGCACAACGCATGACTGATTTATCCACGAGCCCCGCCGCCACATCCCAGCCCGTCGTGATCTACACCGACGGTGCATGTAAGGGTAATCCCGGACCTGGCGGCTGGGGCGTGCTGCTGACCCAGGGCGGCACCCAGAAGGAATTGTTCGGCGGCGAGCTGGGCACCACCAACAACCGCATGGAAATGACGGCCGTCATCGAAGCCCTGGCGGCCCTCAAGCGGCCCTGCAGCGTGACGCTGTACCTCGACAGCGAGTACGTGCGCAAGGGCATCACCGAGTGGATCCATGGCTGGAAGGCCAGAGGCTGGCGCACGGCGGCCAAGGCCCCGGTGAAGAACGTGGACCTGTGGCAGCGCCTGGATGCGCTTGTGAGCGGCAGCGGCCACAAGATTGACTGGCGCTGGGTGAAGGGACATGCCGGCGACCCCGGCAACGAGCGCGCCGACGCGTTGGCCAACAAGGGCGTGGAGCGCGCGCTGGGCCGCCTGTAACAAGCGCGGGAGTTGCCCAGCCGCAGCGGAACATGTGCGCAAAAACGCGCACCAAGCAGGATGGCCGGGCTGCCCCATAAGCGTACGTAGCATCCAGCCCCCGGTGGCGCCGCCGCCTTTGGTAAAGCCGTTGTAAAGCTACCGCGCTTGCCCCTGGCGGAAGCCAGAAAACGCTGCATACGCCATGGCGTCCTGCTACATTGGAAGTTTGTATCTCTTTGTATTACAAGTTCCTTCCCCATGGCCTCCAAAGCAATCTTCACAGCTGTCGCCGTCGCGGGCATAGCGGTCGCATCGGGCGCCGCCTGGTGGCTCCAGAAACCCAAGGCACCGGATGCTGCCGGCGCCGCTCCATCGGCCGCGGGCAACAGCACGAGCAACACCAATGGCCCGAATTCGGGCAAGCCGGTCACGGTGGAAGCCGCGAAGGTGGAGCTGGCCAGGCTGTCGGACGACACCCAGGCCGTGGGCAGCCTGCGTTCGCGACGCGGCGTGGTCTTGCGGCCTGAGGTCAGCGGGCGCATCACCCAGCTCAATTTCACCGACGGCCAGCGTGTGCGCAAAGGCCAGGTGCTGGTGCAATTTGACGACCAGCTGCCGTTGGCCCAGGTGCAGCAAAGCCAGGCAGAACTCTCCATCGCCCGGGCCAACCAGAAGCGTAACCAGGAGCTGGTGGCGCAAAACTTCATCAGCCAGCGCTCCCTCGATGAAAGCGCGGCCAACCTGCAAGTTGCGGAGGCCAAGCTGTCGCTGGCCAAGGCCACGGCGGCGCGGCTCAAAATCGTCGCGCCCTTTGACGGCATCGCCGGCATACGCCAGGTCAATGTGGGGGACTACCTCAAGGACGGCTCCGACATTGTCAACATCGAAGACATTGAGGCCATATACGTCGACTTCCGCCTGCCCGAGCGCTTCCAGAACAAAATCAAACGCGGGCAGACGGCCGTGCTCGACATCGACGCCTTGCCCGGCCGCAAGTACAACGCGCAGATCCAGGCCATAGACCCGCTGATCGACGCCAACGGCCGCTCCATCGGTGTGCGCGGCTGCATAGATAACCGCCAGCTGCAGCTGCGCCCCGGCATGTTCGCGCGTGTCAACACCGTGTTCGGCGTGCGCGAGAACGCCCGCGTGGTGCCCGAGGAAGCCATTGTTCCGCAGGGCGGGCGGCAGTTTGTCATCAAGCTGCTGGAAGGCCCGAACGAGCAGACCCGCACCACCAAGCGCGTGGAAGTCAAGGTCGGCCTGCGCAGTCCCGGCAAGGTTGAAATCCTGGAAGGCCTGGAGGCCGGCGACACCGTGGTCGCGGCCGGCCAGCAGCGCGTGCAGCGTGACGGCACCTTGGTGACCGTAGTGGATTTGGCGGCAAATGCCGCCCGCTCGGGCAACGCAAAGGCCGCCGCGCCGGCTGCAGGCGCTTCAGCCCCGGCAGCCGCCACGCCCACCGCCAATGCGCAGCCCGCCCCGGCGAAAACCACGGTGAGTGCGGCCGAGCCTGCTGCCCAGGCGCCCCTCTCAGGCCCCAACCCCTGCGGCGTGGTAGTTTCCGAAGCGCCACGCACGCTGGTGCCGGTGCGCAGCGTGACCCCGGTCGAGCGCAGTCCGGCAGGCCCGCCGGCCCGCGACCCCACCTGAGCGCTTCTCCCTCGCCGCCGTCGCCATACACACCCGCCATAGCCGCCAGTAGCCGCCACAGTTCCAGACCAGTCCATGCAACTCGCTGAAGTTTCCATACGCCGCCCGGTCTTCGCCACCGTGCTGTCGCTGCTGATCGTGCTGATAGGCGCGGTCAGTTTCAACCGCCTGGCCGTGCGCGAATATCCCAAGATCGACGAGCCCGTCGTGACCGTCAGCGTGCGTTATGCCGGCGCGTCGGCGGAGGTGATCGAGTCGCAGGTCACCAAGCCGCTGGAAGACTCCATCGCGGGCATCGACGCGGTGGACGTGATCACCTCCATCAGTCGCGCCGACCAGGCGCAGATCAGCGTGCGCTTTCGCCTCGAGAAAGACGCCGACTCGGCCGCCGCCGAGGTGCGCGACCGCACTTCGCGCGTGCGCAACCGGTTGCCGCAGGCCATTGAAGAGCCGGTGATCGCCAAGGTCGAGGCCGATGCCTTCCCGGTCATCCAGGTGGCTTTCTCCAGCGACTCTTTGACGCCGCTGCAGATCAACGACCTGGTCAACCGCATCGTCAAGCCGCGCCTGCAGACCGTGACCGGCGTGGCCGACGTGCGCATCTTCGGCGAGCGCAAGTACGCCATGCGCATCTGGCTTGACACCGACAAGCTCGCCTCCTACAAGCTGACCACGCAGGATGTGGAAGACGCGATCAGCCGCAGCAACCTCGAGCTGCCGGCGGGCCGCATCGAATCGCAGCAGCGTGAATTCAGCGTGACCTCGCAGACCGACCTGGTCAGGCCCGCGCAGTTCCGCGAGATCGTCATCAAGAACGTCAACGGCTTTTCCGTCAAGATCCGCGACGTCGCGCGGGTGGAAGAAGGCGCCGCCGACGAACGCACGGCGGTCAGGCTCAACGGCCGCTCCGCCGTGGCGGTCGGCGTGATCCGCCAAGCCACGGCCAACCCGCTGGATTTGTCCAAAGGCGTGCGGGAAGTCTTTCCCAAGCTCAAGGCCGACCTGCCGCCCGACATGCTGATCGACGTCGCCAACGACAACTCGGTGTTCATTGACCGCTCGGTAGGCAATGTGTACCACACCATCGCCGAGGCCATCGTGCTGGTGGCCCTGGTGATTTTCGTATTCCTGCGCACGCTGCGCGCCTCCATCATCCCCATCGTCACCATTCCGGTGAGCCTGATAGGCACCTTCGCCATGATGGCCCTGGCGGGCTTCACCATCAACACGCTGACCCTGTTGGCGCTGGTGCTGGCCATCGGCCTGGTGGTGGACGACGCCATCGTGATGCTGGAGAACATCTTCCGCCATATAGAGGAAGGCATGGATCCTTTCTCGGCGGGCATCAAGGGCGCGCGCGAAATCGGTTTTGCCGTGGTCACCATGACGGCCACGCTGGTGGCCGTGTACGCGCCGCTGGCCTTCACGCCGGGCCGCACCGGGCGCCTTTTTGTGGAATTTGCGTTGGCGCTGGCCGGCGCGGTGGTGGTGTCGGGTTTTGTCGCGCTCACGCTCACGCCCATGATGTGCACCCAGCTGCTCAAGCACAACCCCAAGCCCAATCGTTTTGACCGCTACATGGAGCGGGCCTTGACCTCCATCTCCGATCGCTACGGCGCGGTGCTGCGCTGGGTGGTGACCACGCGCTATGTGCCTGTGTCGGAGGAGGGCAGCTCCGGGCCTTCGCTGGTCCAGCGGCTCAAGGGCCTGGCGCTGCAGGCGCGCTGGATCGTGATCGGTGTGATGCTGCTCAGCGCCCTGGCCATCGCGATGGTGTTCCCGGGCATGAAGCAGGAACTCTCGCCGATTGAAGACCGCGGCGTGATCCTGACCAACGTCAACGCGCCCGACGGCGCGACGCTGGATTACACCAACCGCTACGCGCGCGCACTCGAGAAGATGGGTGAGCCCTTTCCCGAATTCGACCGCATTTTCGCCAACGTGGGCAATCCTACAGTGGCCCAGGCCAGTGTGGTCTACCGCACGGTCGACTGGGACCAGCGTCAGCGCTCCACCCTGGACATGGCGCGCGAGCTGCAGCCCAAGTTCAATGCGCTGCCGGGCGTCACGGCTTTCCCCATCACGCCGCCCTCACTGGGCCAGGGCTTTCGCGAGCGGCCGCTCAATTTCGTAATCCAGACTTCCGACAGTTACCAGAACCTGAACGCCGTCACGCGCCAGATGCTGGATGAGATCGCCAAGAACCCCGGCATTGTTTCGCCCGACGTGGACCTGCGGCTCAACAAGCCCGAGCTGCGCATAGAGGTTGAACGCGACAAGGCGGCCGACATGGGCGTCAGCGTGCAGGTCGTCGCCAAAGCCATTGAAACCCTGCTGGGCGGGCGCAATGTGACGCGCTACAAGCGCGATGCCGAGCAATACGACGTCATCGTGCAGACCGAGGCCAGCGGCCGCATCACGCCCGAGAACATCGACCGCATCTATGTTCGCGGCCGCAATGACGCGATGATTCCGCTCTCCGCGTTGGTCAAGGTGCGTGAAAGCGTCTCTCCGCGCGAGCTCAACCACTTCGGCCAGCGGCGCTCGGTTTCCATCACGGCCAGCCTGGCCAGCGATTATTCGCTGGGCGAGGCGCTCAAATTCATGGACCAGACCGCCAACAAGGTGCTGAAAACCGGCTACAGCACCGACCTCAACGGCACCTCGCGCGAATTCAAGAACTCGCAAGGCGCGCTGGCCATCGTCTTTGTGCTTGCGCTGCTGTTTATTTTCCTGGTGTTGTCCGCACAGTTTGAAAGCTTCATCGATCCGCTGGTCATCATGCTGTCAGTGCCGCTGTCCATGATTGGCGCCTTGCTGGCGCTCAAATGGTCGGGCGGTTCGCTCAATGTGTATTCGCAGATCGGCCTGATCACCCTGGTGGGCCTGATCACCAAGCACGGCATCCTGATTGTGGAATTCACCAACCAGCTGCGCGGCCAGGGGCTGGAGATGATAGACGCGCTGGTCAAGGCCTCGGCCCAGCGCCTGCGTCCCATCCTGATGACCACCGGCGCCATGGTGCTGGGCGCCTTGCCGTTGGCCATGGCCAAGGGCGCGGGCGCCGAAAGCCGCACCCAGATCGGTTGGGTCATTGTCGGCGGCATGTCCCTGGGCACCTTGCTCACCGTGTTCGTGGTGCCCACCATGTACACCCTGTTTGCGCGGAAAGCCATTCCCGGCGCCAACAAGGCTGTGGCCAAGGAAGAGCCGGATGCCCACCATGAGCATCCTGAATATGTAGCCAAGTAGCCCTCCGGCGCTTTAGCTCCCCCGTTCACCCTGAGCCTGTCGAAGGGCCAGCCCGAACGGTGGAAATGGTGCGAATCAATGAAGAACGCCTTCTCAGGAGGGCGTTTTTATGGGGGCGCTTTTGGCGCAGGCTGTCTAGATTGCACCCTCGAACATCAAAATATCGACTTCGTCACCGACAGCGACATTGCCTTGCGCATGGTGCAGCACGATCAAACCATTGGCCTCGGCCATGGAGCGCAGCACGCCCGAGCCCTGGCTGCCGGTGGTCTTGACCTGCAGCGAGCCGTCGGCGGCGGTGAAGACCCAGCCGCGCTGGTATTCGGTGCGGCCGGCTTTTTTGCGGATGGCCTCGGTGCTTCTGGCCTTGAGCAACGGTGCTGGTGCGGCGGTGGCGCCCATCATCTGCAACAGGGCGGGGCGCACAAAGGCCAGAAAGGTCACCATCACGGCGACCGGGTTGCCGGGCAGGCCGAACAGGATCGCCCCGTTTTTGTTGGCAGCCACACCCTGGCCGGCGGCGGGTGGGATGCGGCCCACGGCCATGGGCCGGCCGGGCCGCATGGCGATGCGCCAGAAGGCGACGTCGCCGAGTTTTTTCATCATGGCCTTGGTGAAGTCGGCTTCGCCCACGCTGACGCCGCCCGAAGTGATGATGGCATCGGCCTGCAGCGCCGCGCGGCTGAAAGCGGCCTCGAGCAGGGCCGGGTCGTCGCGCACCACCCCCATGTCGATGACCTGGCAGCCCAGGCGGCTCAGCATGCCGAAGACGGTGTAGCGGTTGCTGTCGTAAACCGCGCCTTCGCGCGGCGCCTCACCGAGTGAGAGGATCTCGTCGCCGGTGGAGAAGTAGGCCACGCGCAGCGGCCGCCGGACGGGCAGGGTGGCCAGGCCCAGCGAGGCCGCGAGGCCCAGGCGGGCGGGAGTGAGAATCTCGCCTTTGCGCAGCGCCGGCAGGCCTTGCGCCAGGTCTTCGCCGCGCAGGCGGCGGTTGTCGCCCGCGCGCAGCAGGCCGGGGGGGATGGTGATCAACTCCGTTCGCACTGAGCTTGTCGAAGTGCTGGGAGAGGCTTCGACAGGCTCAGCCCGAACGGACACGAACTCCTGCGGCACCACAGTGTCCAGACCCGGCGGCATGATGGCGCCCGTCATGATCTTCACGCACTGTCCGGGCTGTACGCTGCCTTGCCAGGCCTTGCCGGCCAATGCAGTGCCCTCTGCCACTCGCAATTCCAGTGCTGCGCCAGGGGCCAGCAGGCTGCCGTCAAAGGCAAATCCGTCCATGGCCGAGTTGTCATGGGGCGGCACGTCAAACGGCGAGACCACGTCCTCGGCCAATACCCGGCCCAATGATTCGAATAGGGGCAACTGGACGGCATCCTCAACAGGTGCCACCAGCCGCGAGAGGAAGTCCAGCACCTGGCCGGCCGACAGGGCTTGCGGGTCGTAGCCCTGCAATTCGGCCGCGATCTGGTCCAGCGTTTTCACGGCAGGCGCGATTCGAGCTGATGCAGCTCGGCCAGGGTGTTGGCGTTGAAGAAGCCATGCGCGTCGTCACCGGGCTGGTCGAAGGGCACGGCCACGGTCTTGTGCTTGGCTGTCCAGGCGTCTATCTTGCGGCCGCCTCCATGGGTGAAGCGCACCAGGCTTTCGAGCATGTGGGTGCCCATCAGGCAAAACACCGGCTGCGGCCTGAGCTGGCCGTCTTCCTCGGGTGCGGCCGCCACGGCGAAGTCGGCGCCCTCGCGCACATAGGCCTCGGCCAGGCGCGCCACCAGGTCATGGGGGAACAAGGGCGTATCGCAAGGGACAGTGAGTAGGTAGGGCGTTTCGCAGCGCTCCAGGCCGGTGAGAAAACCGGCCAGCGGCCCGGCGAATTCACCCAGGCCCGTGCTATCGGGCCAGACCGGCACGCCGAAGGCTTCGTACGCGGCCAGATTGCGGTTGGCGTTGATCATCACTTCGCCTACCTGCGGCGAGAGCCGCATCAGCGTGTGCAGGGCCAGCGGCACGCCGTTGAAATTCTGCAGGCCCTTGTCGGCCCCGCCCATGCGTGAACCGCGTCCACCGGCCAGGATCAGGCCGGTGATGGCTTCGGCGTGCAGCGAGACGTTGTGGCTGTTGGTTGTCATCTAGCCACCGATATAGCTCATCTCGACGCGCTTGGCATGGCTGTCTGGCAGGTTGGTGTCAGCCGGCAGCACGGCGCGCAACTCGGAATAGTGGTCATCGCGCCCTTGCCAGATATGGGCCACGGCGGCGGCGATCTGCTCGTCGGTATGGCCGCCGCGCAGCAGGGCACGCAAATCCTGCCCCTGGCTCGCGAACAGGCACAAGAACAGCTTGCCCTCGGTCGACAGCCGCGCCCGGTTGCAGTCGCCGCAAAAAGCCTGGGTCACGCTGCTGATCACGCCGATTTCGCCCGCGCCGTCGGCATAGCGCCAGCGCTCGGCGGTTTCGCCGGTGTAGTTGGGGTTGACGGCGACGAGCGGAAACTCGGCGTTCAGGCGCTCCACCACCTGGGCGGAGGGCAGCACCTCGTCCATGCGCCAGCCGTTGGTGGCGCCCACGTCCATGTATTCGATAAAGCGCAGCACGGTGCCCGTATGGCGGAAATGCCTCGCCATGGGCAGGATTTCCGCATCATTGGTGCCGCGCTTGACCACCATGTTGACCTTGAGCGGCGCCAGGCCGACCTTTTGCGCGACCTCTATGCCCTTGAGCACGTCGGCCACCGGGAAGTCCACGTCGTTCATGCGCCGGAAGGTGGCGTCGTCCAGCGCGTCCAGGCTCACGGTGACGCGCTGCAGGCCGGCATCCTTGAGCGACTGGGCTTTTTTGGCGAGCAGCGAGGCATTGGTGGTCAGCGTGATGTCCAGCGGCTTGCCCTGCGGGGTCTGCAGCTTTGCCAGCATTTCGATCAGCACTTCGAGGTGCTTGCGCAGCAGCGGCTCGCCGCCGGTCAACCGGATCTTTTCGACCCCATGCGCCACAAACACCTTGGCCAGGCGGGTGATTTCCTCAAAGCTCAGCAGCGAGGTTTGCGGCAGGAAGGCGTAGTCCTTGTCGAACACCTCGCGTGGCATGCAGTAACTGCAGCGGAAGTTGCAGCGGTCCGTTACGCTGATGCGCAAATCTCGCAAAGGCCGGCCCCGTGTGTCGCTCAAAAGGCCCGTGGGCGTCGTCAGCCGGGCAGGGATATGCGGCACACGGCTTGTGTAGCGTATGTCTGCCAGTGGAATGATTTTTTCGGTCGTCATCGTGGGGCCCAAGGGGAGAATTTACTCCATTGGCCCGCCCCGGACGGTAAAACGAGGCCTTATCCCCAAAGGATGCACGTCATCCTGAAGCGCAGCCGGGCTAGACACACCTGGCGCCGTCGACCTCCAGGCAGATTCCGCTGATGAAGTCGGCTTCATCGCTGGCCAGGTAGAGCGCTGCATTGGCCACGTCCAGCGCGGTCGAGAAGCGTCCAAGCGGGATGCTGGCGCGAAAGCGGGCCTTGCGCTCCTCATCGATCGGGCCACCGGCAAAGTCGGCCGAAAGGCCGGTGTCGGGGTTGAACACCGGGTTGATGCAGTTGACGCGGATGTTGTCGGGGCCCAGCTCGGCCGCCAGCGACTTGGAGGTGGTGATGACGGCGCCCTTGGAGCCGTTGTACCAGGTCAGGCCGGGCCGTGGGCGTACGCCGGCCGTGGAGGCGATGTTGATGAAGCTGCCGCCGCCCAGGCTGCGAAACACCGGCGTGGCATGGATGGTGGCCAGGTAAATGCTTTTGACGTTGATGGCATAGCACTTGTCAAAATCGTCTTCGCTGACATCCAGCGCGGGTTGGTTGCGGTGCGTCCAGCCGGCGTTGTTGACCATCACGTCCAGCCGGCCATGGCGTTGCACGGCGGTATCTACAAGGGCTTTGACCTCGGCGGTTTTCGTCACGTCAGCGGCGAAGAAGGAAGCCGTGCCGCCGGCCTTGGCAATGGCGGCCACGACTTTTTCGCCCAGCGCGGCGTTGATGTCGTTGACGATGACCTTGGCGCCTTCGGCCGCCAGCCGCCGCGCGATGCCTTCACCGATGCCGCCTCCGGAGCCGGTCACGATGATGGATTTGTCTTTGACCCGCATGGGTTTGTCTCCAGGTATTTTGAATGAACAGAACCAGGTTCATGGAACCGGTACGTGGGAACCAGTATGTGAGCTTATTACATCCCGGCCATGGGGCTGCAAGCTCCCGGTCGGGGGGAGCGCTCAGCCGTGCCGCACCGCCACGGTCTTCAGCGTCGTGAAGCCGTACAAGGCTTCAAAACCTTTTTCGCGCCCGTAGCCCGAGGACTTCACGCCGCCGAAAGGCAGCTCCACGCCGCCGCCAGCGCCGTAGTTGTTGATGAAGACCTGGCCGCTTTTGACGCGCCTGGCCATGCGGAACTGGCGTGCGCCGTCGCGCGTCCAGATGCCGGCAACCAGGCCGAACTGGGTGGCATTGGCAAGCTCCACAGCATGGTTCTCGTCCTTGAAGCTCATGGCGCACAGTACCGGACCGAAGACTTCTTCCTGCGCCAGCCGGTGTGTGACCGGCACGTCGCGCAGCAAGGTGGGCGCCTGGTAAAAGCCGGTCTCGGGTGCTTCCTCGACGATCTGGCCCTGGGCCACCATGGGAATGTTCGCGACCTGCGCGTCGCTCAAAAAGTCCCACACACGCTGTTGCTGGCTTTGCCGGATCAAGGGGCCGACGTCCAGGTCCATGGCGGCGGGGCCCACGCGCAGGTTTTCAAAAGCATGGCCCAGGCGTTGCAGCAGCGGTTCGTAAATCGCCTGCTCCACCAACAGGCGCGAGCCGGCCGAGCAGGTTTGCCCGGCGTTCTGCACGATGGCGTTGATGATGGCGGGGATCGCGGCGTCCAGGTCGGCGTCGGCAAAGACGATCTGCGGGCTTTTGCCACCCAGCTCCAGAGTGACCGGGCAGTGGCGTTCGGCCGCCGCCTGCTGGATCAGTGTGCCCACCGCAGGGCTGCCGGTGAAGCTGATGTGGTCTATGCCCTTGTGGCGCGCCAGCGCGTCGCCGACCTCATGGCCGTAGCCGGTCACGATGTTGATGGCACCGGCCGGAAAGCCGACCTCGGCGGCGAGCTGTGCCACGCGGATCAACGACAGGCAGGCGTCCTCGGCCGGCTTGACCACACAGACATTGCCTGCGGCCAGCGCGCCGCCCACGCTGCGGCCGAAAATCTGCATGGGGTAGTTCCAGGGGACCACGTGGCCGGTAACGCCGTGCGGTTCGCGCCAGGTCATCACGCTGTAGCCGTCCAGGTAGGGAATGGTGTCGCCGTGCAGCTTGTCGCATGCGCCGGCATAGAACTCGAAATAGCGCGCCAGCGCCGCCGCGTCGGCGCGGGCCTGTTTGGTCGGTTTGCCGCAATCGCGCTGCTCGAGCTGTGCCAGTTCCTCGGCATGCTCGGCCACCCTGGCCGATAGCCGCATCAGGAGGCGCCCGCGCTCGGCGGCGTTGAAACGGCTCCACACCAGATCCAGGCACTCGCGCGCGCTGCGCACGGCGGTGTCGATGTCGTGCGCGTTGCTGCGCTGGATTTCGTCAAACACCTGGCCGTCCGACGGGTCGATGACGGGAATGGTTTTGCCGGAAACAGAGGGGAGGGAGGCGTTGGCGATGAAATTGAGCTGCATGCGGCTGATTTTGCTTGAAACCAGCCTGAGCAGTGCCGGCTGGGTCGTCCCGGCTTGACGCCAGCGGCCGAACCGCCGGTGATACGGGGCAGGCCAAAGCCTTCAAGTAACGGTCTTAAAAAGCGTGCGTTTTTCACGCCAGTGGGGCGCGCGGCCGGGATCCATTTACAACATTTTTGCTGTGGGGGAATCGGTCTTTCTGTAGGATTGAACCTACACATGCACCTCGCCAATTCCTACAAAAGGAACGGTGCCACAGTGCGCCCAGCGGGCGCATGACAGCGGCAGCAGCAGGCAACTGCGGTCCGCACTCTGGACACATATTGCGATGAGCGACCCCACCCCCTGCGCGACCGATGCGGCTTCCACCGGCGACGTACCCGCCGCCGGTTCCGGCGCGCGAACCTGGTTCAAAGCCCTGGCGGCCCGCCTGCGCGACTGGCTGGCCGTGCAAAGCCTGGGCATGAAGCTCACGGTGCTGGCCGTTGTGCTGATGATTCCCGCCAGTGCGTACTACGCCTGGTCCACCCTGCAGCGCCAGGAGAAACTGAGCCTGGAGGTCAAGGCCATGGCAGCCTCGGGACAGGGCGCGGAAGCCGCCTGGGCCTACAACTCGGCGCTGCCGGTTGTTTTCGGGAGCGGCTCGGTGCTGAGCTTTCTGGAGGCCCACCCGGTCGCGCGCATCACCATCATTTACCGTCCCATTCTGTGGACCGTTTCCGAGCGTTTTGTGCTCGTGGAATCAGAGGGGCGGCAGTACGCCTATTACCCCTCGGACATGGAAACCAAAATCCTGGCCGACAAAGCGGTGACCGCACCCTGGGGCGGCAAGCTGACCTTTGTGCCCCAGGCCGCGCTCGACGGTGCCAGCAAGGACATGCTGGCCCGCCTTGAGCAGCGTTTTGGCGAGGCGCGCCCGCAATCCGAGCAGGACGCGTGGAAAGGCGGCGCCAGTGCGCTGGTGTCGGCCACCCTGACCCTGGGCCTGCTGGCCTTCCTGTGGTTTCAGGTGGGCGGCCAGCGCAAGTCCCTCAAATTCATTTCCCCGCAGCAAATCAGCGGTGACCTGGAAGACCTGGTCGGCATGGACGACATCAAGGCCGAGGTCGCGCAGATTCGCGACCAGTATGAACGCCGCCTCGAGTACGCGGCCTATGGTGTGAACAAGCCCTTCAACGTGATGTTCAGCGGCCCGGCGGGTACCGGCAAGACCAAGCTGGCCAGCTACCTGGCCAAGGAACTGAACCTGCCGATTCTTTTCCATTCGGCCGCCAACCTGGAAACCGGCTATGTTGCCGGCGGTTCCAATACCTTGTCGCGCATCCTCTCGCTGGCCACGCGGCGCAAGCGCTGCATCGTGTTCCTCGACGAGGCGCAAGACCTTTTCATGCGGCGCGGCGGCAACCGCAAATACGACGACGACACGCAGAACATGCTGCTGGCTATTCTTGACGGCGTGCGTACCAAGTCGGACGCCGAGATCATCTGGATCGTGGCGTCCAATTTCAATTCGGCCAACCTGCAGATGGACGAGGCCATGCTGCGCCGCTTCCAGATGAAGGTCGACTTCCGCATGCCCAACCAGCAGGAGCGCCTGGCCATCACCGGCCACTACCTGCGCCAGCGCGCCGACAAGGTGCTGCCGGACCTGGACCTGCGCCATTTTGTCGAGCTGACGGAAGGCTGCAGCCCGGCCGACCTGGAGACCATGGTCAACCAGGCGGGCATCCTCGCGGTGCAGTCGGGCCAGATGATAGGAGCGCACACCTTGATGCAGGCCGCCGAGCGGGTGCTGGTCGGTAATGTCAACGACAACACGACAAAGGAGCGCGAGCGCGATCGGCGCATCATCGCGGTGCACGAATGGGGCCACTTCCTGATGGATTTCCAGCACATGCGCAAGGCGCTGGGCGGCGACTGGAATGCGCTGCAGGCGAACATGAGCACCATCAAGATTTCATTGAAGGCCAATCCGCGCAACAACGCGCTCGGCTTTGTGCTGCACAAGCAGGACAGCAACCTCCTCAAGACCAAGGCCGACATGGAGCAGGAGGTGCGCGTGCTGCTGGGCGGCATGGCCAACGAAGAGCTCTTTTTCGGCGAAGACGGCACCACCGGCGGCGCCCACAACGACATCACCCGCGTGACACGGCTGCTGCACCACGCGGTGGCGGAGATGGGCATGTACCGCAAGACACGGCTGAACTATGCGGCGCTGATCAAGGACGGGGGCTCGGCGCCGCCGGACGAGGAAACCCGCAGCATCATGGAAGCCCAGAGCGAGCGGCTTTACAGTGAAACCAAGGCCACCCTGGCCCAGTACACAGCCCTGACGGAGCACCTGACCGCCTGCCTGCTGCAGTCCGGCGAGATGACGCTGAGCGAAGCGCTGGGTGAAATCCGCCGCTTTGAAAGCTTGCCGGAGTCACCGGCAGGGGCACTGTCCGGGCCGGATGTCCGCCAGCTGATGCCTGCCTGATTGGGCGCTAGGTACCCGGTCGGTACGCGGCAGCGGTCTCTTCATTCCAGAAGTCCAAAAAAAAGCCCTGCATTGCAGGGCTTTTTGCATGGACCGTAGGGGCCTAGCGAGAGGCGGCCGAGGCCGGCGTCGGTGTTGCCGCCGCCGCGGGTGCCTGTGTGGGCGCGGGGGCGGGCATGGCGGGTGCCGTCGGCGTGGCGGCCGGTGCGCTCATCGCGGCGGGTTCGGCCATGGGCGCGCTGGGCGCGGCTTGCGCAGCGCCGCCGTGGAACTTCATCACCAGCGGCACGATCAGAAGCGCGACGATGTTGATGATCTTGATCAGCGGGTTCACGGCCGGGCCGGCGGTGTCCTTGTAGGGGTCGCCCACGGTGTCACCGGTCACGGCGGCCTTGTGCGCCTCCGAGCCCTTGCCGCCGTGGTGGCCGTCTTCAATGTATTTCTTGGCGTTGTCCCAGGCGCCGCCGCCTGTGCACATGGAGATCGCGACGAAAAGGCCGGTCACGATGGTGCCCATCAGCAGGCCGCCCAGGGCTTGCGGGCCGAGCGCCAGGCCGACCACGATGGGCACGACCACGGGCAGCAGCGAGGGGATCATCATCTCCTTGATGGCGGCCGTGGTCAGCATGTCGACTGCGGTGTCGTACTCGGGCTTGCCCGTGCCGTCCATGATGCCCTTGATGTCGCGGAACTGGCGGCGCACTTCGACCACCACGGCGCCGGCGGCGCGGCCCACGGCCTCCATGGCCATGGCACCGAACAGGTAGGGAATCAGGCCGCCGATAAAGAGGCCGATGATGACGCTGGGGTTGCTCAGGTCGAAACTGACCACGCTGCCATAGGCTTCGAGCTTGTGCGTGTAGTCGGCGAACAGCACCAGCGCCGCCAGGCCGGCCGAGCCGATGGCGTAGCCCTTGGTCACGGCCTTGGTGGTGTTGCCTACGGCATCCAGCGGGTCGGTGATGTCGCGCACGCTGCTGGGCAGCTCGGCCATTTCGGCGATGCCGCCGGCGTTGTCGGTGATGGGGCCGTAGGCGTCCAGCGCGACCACGATACCGGCCATGCTGAGCATGGAGGTGGCGGCGACTGCGATGCCGTAGAGGCCCGCCAGCTTGTAGGCGACCAGTATCGCAATACAGACAAAGATCACCGGCCAGGCTGTGGAGCGCATGGACACGCCCAGGCCGGCGATGATGTTGGTGCCGTGGCCGGTAGTGGAGGCTTGCGCGATGTGCTGCACGGGCTTGAACTGCGTGCCGGTGTAGTACTCGGTCACCCAGCACAGGGCGCCGGTCAGGATCAGGCCGACCGCGCAGGCGCCGAACAGGCGCATCTGCGTGCCGGTGGCGGTGACGGCGTCATCGGGCATCAGCCACTTGGTGACGAAGAAGAAGGCGATGAGCGACAGCACACCGGCAATCGCCAGTCCCTTGTAGAGGGCCGGCATGACGTTCTTCATACCGGGCGAGGCTTTCACGAAGAAGCAGCCGATGATGGAGGCGATGATGGACACGCCGCCCAGCGCCAGCGGGTAAACCGCGGCAGTGGCACCCGCGCCGGACAGCAGCAGGGCGCCCAGCACCATGGTGGCGATCAGCGTGACCGCGTAGGTCTCAAACAGGTCGGCGGCCATGCCGGCGCAGTCGCCCACGTTGTCGCCGACATTGTCGGCAATCACGGCGGGGTTGCGCGGGTCGTCCTCGGGGATGCCGGCTTCGACCTTGCCCACCAGGTCGGCGCCGACGTCGGCGCCCTTGGTGAAGATGCCGCCGCCCAGGCGGGCAAAGATGGAAATCAGCGAGGAGCCGAAGGCAAAGCCGATCAGCGGGTTGAGCAGGTTGGCCAGCTTCAGGTCGGGCGTGTAATTGCCGTTGCCGGTGAGGAACCAGTAAAAGCCGCTCACACCCAGCAGGCCCAGGCCCACCACCAGCATGCCGGTGATGGCGCCCCCGCGGAAGGCGACGTCCAGGGCGGGGCCAATGCCCTTGGTGGCGGCCTGCGCGGTGCGCACGTTGGCGCGCACCGACACATTCATGCCGATAAAACCGCAGGCGCCCGAGAGCACCGCGCCGACCACAAAGCCGACGGCGGTCTTGCCGTCAAGGAAGAAGCCGATGAGCACCGCGAGGATGACACCGACGATGGCGATGGTTTTGTATTGCCGCGCGAGGTAGGCGGCGGCGCCGGTCTGGATGGCGGCTGCAATTTCCTGCATGCGCGCATTGCCTGCGTCCTGGGAAAGAATCCAGCTGCGTGCCCAGAAGCCGTACCCGACGGCGATCAGTCCGCAGACCAGCGCAAGAATGAGCGCCGAGTTGCCTGTCATAGCTGACATTGAAATTCTCCTACGTTGTTTTTCGCTTGGAGGGGGTGCCACGCTAGCGGTGCCCCCGCTGCGTTGCTTCCTCGTTGCTGTGTCACGCTAGGAGACAAGTCGATTGGCCAACGGTCGAAATTTAACGCCAAAACGTGACAAGTTCGCGATGCGTCAGCCCTGAATCAGTAAAATGAGGGTAAATACCGAGCAGCCGATAGCGGCGAGGTAGTCGCTAGTTATTACTACCGGTGCTGCCTGGCACCTGTTCATGCGGCTTGAATCCTTTCATTTCATCTCTTTCCCTTCAACACAACCTCAAGCGACCATGTCCCTCGATAAAGTTTCTCCCGGTAAAAATGTTCCCGAATCCTTTAACGTGATCATCGAAATCCCGATGAACGCCGACCCGGTGAAGTACGAGGTGGACAAGGAATCCGGCGCGATTTTTGTGGACCGTTTCATGAGCACGTCTATGCACTACCCGACCAACTACGGCTATGTGCCCAAGACCATCAGCGGCGACGGCGACCCCGTCGACGTGCTGGTGATCACGCCCGTGCCCCTGATCCCCGGCGTGGTGGTGACCTGCCGTGCCATCGGCATCCTGAAGATGCAGGACGAAGCCGGCGAAGACGGCAAGGTGCTGGCCGTGCCCGTGGACAAGAAATGCTCGCTCTACACCCAGTGGCAAAAACCCGAAGACATGAACCCGCTGCGCCTGAAGACCATTTCCCATTTCTTTGAACACTACAAAGACCTGGAAGAAGGCAAGTGGGTCAAGGTGCTGGGCTGGGAGGGCCCGGAAGCGGCCAAGAAGGAAATTACCGACGGCATCGCCAATTACGCCAAGGCCGCCTGATTCCAGAACGCCAGGTTTCAACAAAAAAGCGCCTGCAGGTTTTCCTGCAGGCGCTTTTTTTATTCTGAAGGCGGTTTTAGATCCCTTGCGCAGGTGTCGGGTAGACCAGGCCGTGGAGCCGGCCCTTGTCTTCGCGCGCGAAGGGCTTCCAGTTGCCTTCGGGCTGGGCCAGCCGGTCGGCCACCGCCCACCAGGCGCTGGGGTTCACGCCCATGCCGATGTGGCTGGCGAGCACCTCGATGTTCTCGGTGTCGGGGTTCACCGCGCTGGGCGCCTGGATGCTGGCCTGCCAGGCCACCACGCCGTCGGTGCGTGAGTAAATGCTGGTGGTCGGCACCGGCGGGGCGGCGGGCAGGTCGTAGTTCTCGGATTCACGCTCCACGCTGCGGCCGCTGGTGAGTTCATAAATGCGCCAGGCGTTGGTGGCCTTGTGGGAGCCTGCAAAGGGCGTCCCCAGGGTGATCACGCAGCGCACCTTGTCGGGCATCTCCTTGGCCAGTTCGCGCGCATACACGCCGCCCAGGCTCCAGCCGATCAGGCTGACTTTGCGGCCGGTGGTTTCAAAAGTGCGGGTGAGGCTGTCGCGGGCTTCCTGGAGCACGCCGGCGCGCGGGCCGAAGTTAAAGCCCTGTTCCCAGCCCCAGGGGCTGTAGTTGAGCGATTGCAGGTACTGGCGCAGCGGTACCGTGGTTGCATCGTTGGCCGAAAGGCCCGGGAACACCATGACGGCATGGCCGTCGCCGCGTGGCGCGCGGGCCAGCAGGGGCCAGGCGGGCAGCAGGGCACCAAACTCCCAGAACGCGCGCAACTCGAGTGCGAGCAGCCAGGCACTGGGCGGAACATCGTGCGGGGACTTGTTGCGGGAATTTTGGGTGGAGGACGAATTTCGCTTGGATGACGGGCTTGCCATGGCTTGGAGCATTGGATACTTTTGTGTTGGTTTCCTACAGAAACCAGTATGGGGGGCTTGGCGGTTTTTACAGAGGGGGACGACTCTAACTTGCTCGCTTCGTGGTGGATTTCGTCGCTTTGGCGACAGCGGTTTTGCGAGTTTTTGCCGGAGTAGCTTTGGCGGCTGTTTTTCTGGCGACTCTCGAGGGGGCAGGCTTGGCGGGTTTTGCCGGCGTTGCGGTCGCTACCGGTGCCGCGCTTGCCATCAGTGCCTGTGCTTCAGTGAAGGCGTCCTCAATTGCTTTGGCCAGGTCCTTGGCATGCGGCAATGCTTTTTTGTCGGCAATGATGCCGAAATCGACATGGCCGGCATAGGTCTGTATGGTGATGTTGAGCGCCAGGCCATGCATGATGATGGACAGCGGATGGAAGGTCAGGAATTTCGCGCCGGCCAGGTACAGGGGCACGGGCGGGCCCGGCACGTTGGAAATCGCCAGGTTGGCCACCATCGGCAGGCGGCTGGCCATGCCGCTTTTGCCGTAGGCATTGAGCGCCATCTTGGCGGCGCCGCCCACCAGCCAGGGCGCCAGCAGTGAAGGGTAGTCGGTCGGCAGCAGGCCTTTGAGGCTTTGTATGGAGGTCTTGACCTTGGCGGTAGAGGCCATGATGGCGTTCATGCGCTTGAGCGGGTGCGCCAGGTGCGTGCCCAGCTCGACCAGGCTTATGCTGACCTGGTTGCCCAGGTTGGTCGCATCCGTGGCGCCGGATTCGCGCAGCGACACCGGCATGGCAGCCACCAGCGATTTCTTCGGCAGGCTGTGGTGCTGCGTCAGGTAGTTGCGCAAGGCGGTCGAGCAGATCCACAGCACCATGTCGTTGAAGGAGCCGCCTACGGCCTTGCCCATGGCTTTGCTTTCGCCTAGCGGGATGGTCGCGGTGACAAACACACGCCCTGTGCCTATGCCCGCATTGAAGGGGGTGGGCGGCGCCAGCTTCATGGGCATCTTGGGCTTGATGCCGGCGGCCGAGCTGCCCATGGATTGTTTGGCCAGTGTGCTGCCGAAAGTGGTGGCCGCGGCGGGCAAGGACTTGGCGACTTTGGCCAGTTGCCCCAGCGAACTGGAGAACACCGAGCCGATCATCTTGCCCAGCTGGAGATCGGACTCCAGCTTGCGCCGGCGCGCAGGGTCGGGCGGCACCACCTCGCGCGGCTCGGGGCTCAGGTCCAGCATGGCATTGGCCAGCATCACGCCCCCCTTGCCATCCAGCGCGGCATGGTGGATCTTGGAGAAAAAGCCCGCCACAATACCTCCCCCTTGAGATTCGGGCAGCTTGATGCGGTCGAAAATATAGAACTCCCAGAGCGGGTAGTCGCGGTCTATGACTTCGCCGTGCAATTGCGCGCACAGCTTGTGCACTTCGGCCAGCGTCATGGGCGCCGCACTTTTTTTGGCCGGGTCGGCGCGGCGGATGTGAAAGTCGATGTCCACCGAATCGGCTTCCACCCACAGCGGGTGGCCCAGGTCCAGCGGCATGAAGACCAGCTTGCGGCTGAACACCGGCGCCAGGTGCATGCGTTTAGCGATGTGGCTTTTGACGGCCTTGTGAAAGCTGCCCTTGAAGCCCGCCGGCAGTTCGCAGAGGTTGAGCGAGCCCACATGCATGGGCATTTCAGGGGTTTCGAGGTAAAGGAAAGTCGCGTCGAGGCCGGTGAGGGATTTCATTGTTATGTCTCCGTGGGGCAGACATTAACCGAGCGGGCGGTGCCGCGGCACTAGGGTTTGCCGTAGCCGCGGCTGTCGCGCGGGGCTCAGCGCGCGGCGGCGACTACGTTCAAGCTTCGCAGTCGCCCAGCATACCTTGCTCATCTTCATTGAGCCCCGCAACAGGCGTTGCCTTGGCCAGCGCCATCCACACGCCCAGTGGCAAAGACTGCCGCGCGCGCCGCGGTGCAGCGCGGGCTACGACCAGGCGCGAGCCTTCCATCAGCATCACGCCGCATTCGGCCGGGACCTCGTCGGCCGCGCCAATGGGCCGGCCCTTGGCGTCGCAGCCCAGCACGTACCAGCATTCGCCGCCCAGGTCCAGGTAGGCGGTGCGCTTTTCGGGTCGGCGCAGGTCGCCCAGCAGATCGGAGCGGTGCACCTTGATCTCGTGGACGATGGGCTCGACATACTCCTGCACCGTGGTGTTGCGGATGGAGAAGACATCGGGCCGGACGATGCACCAGCGGACCTTGCCGCCTTCTGTTTCCGGGGGAAGCTGGGCGCGCAGCCCCAGGCCGCGCCAGGTGATGCGGCCGGCGCGTACCATCTCGCAAGCGACTTTCTCGACCAGCGCTTCGTGCTTGGAGAGGGCAGAGCGGTTGCGCAGCAGCGTGGCCGCCAGGTAGGCGATGCCCGCGTCAGTGACGCGCAGGGTTTCGTGGCCGGCAGGCCCGGCTACTCGCTGCAGCATGCCGGTGGCGAGCAACTCTATTTCGAGCAGGTCCTGGCAGGGCCAGCCGGCGGATCGGTAGACCTCGCGCAGGCGACGGGCGTGCGGACGGCCCAGCGGCGGTGTTTCAACCGTGCTGTCGTTGGCGGCTGGCGGGCTGGATGCCGAAGTGATTGGAAGCGGGGTCGCGGCGCTGCTCATGGGGTGATTCGGGTGTGGGTTTCAGAGCGGAAGGATTTCGAAGCGAGCGCTGTCCAGGTTGTTGCCCAGCGGCCGCATCGCGGCCAGGATCGCGTCGGTCTCGGCGTTTTGCCATAGCGCGATGACTTGTTCTTCGGCCTGCGAGGCACCCTCCAGCGGCAGGCTTTCATTCAGTGTCTGCGCCAGCATGTAGGCCTGCAGTGAAGGCAGCACATATTCCGGCCCGCCCAGGGCGAATTCAAGCGCCATGCGAAAGCGCAGCTCGGCGGCGCTGCGCTGTTCAGCGGTGAGGCTGGGGCATTCAATCAGGTTGACCTTGTAGGGGCCCTTGAATGCGTGGGGGTTGTCGTTCATCGGAGCTTTCTGGGGGAGGGATTGATTTATAGCACCGCCCATGCTGCCAGGGAGGCCTGACCAGGCTAAAGACCCTGCCACGCTCGCAACCGCCGTGTTTTTCAGGCGGGAGCAGCCGGCCCGGCGCGCTTGAACGGGTTGCGCCGCTCCAGGTCGCTCATGTAGCTTTCAATACCGGCGCCTTCGCGCTCCAGGAAGCGCTCGACCGCGTCGGCGAAGGACGGATGGGCCAGCCAGTGTGCGCTGGTGGTCTTGACGGGCAGCAGGGCACGCGCCATTTTGTGCTCGCCCTGGGCGCCGCCCTCAAAGCGCTGGTAGCCATGTTCTATGCACCACTGCAGCGGCTGGTAGTAGCAAGCCTCGAAGTGCAGGCAGTCCACGCGTGCCAGGGCGCCCCAGTAACGGCCATAGGCGGCCGGCGCAGGGCCGGCCTGTGAAGAGTTTTGTGCGCTGACGGCGACCAGGCTGGACGCGATGGGCTTTGGGGGGCCGTCGGCTGCCGTGTGTTCGGCGATGAACAACAGCCAGTTCTCGGGCATGGTGTCCTGCATGCGCTGGAAGAAGTCGCGGCTCAGGTAGGGTGCGTTGCCGTGCTCGTGGTAGGTGCGTTCGTAGCAGCGGTAAAAAAAGTCCCAATCGGCCTGGCTGATGTCCTTGCCCTGCGACCAGCGGAAGGTGATGCCGGCATCGTGGACCTTGCGGCGCTCCTGGCGGATCTTCTTGCGCTTTTCCTGGTTGAGGGATGCCAGAAAATCGTCGAAATCGCGAAACCTCCGGATAGGTAAAGAAGAACGTTCCGCCGACAGGCCGCCCTTAGTCGGAACAGCCCCCTCAGGGGGCAGCGAGGACACGTCAGTGCCGAGCGTGGGGGCCACATTCTTCCAGTGGAACTGGACCGTGTGGCGCAGCATCAGGCCCGCCTCTTCGCAGGCAGCCACGTCCTCATCGGCGGTAAACAACAGGTGCAGGGAGGACAGGTTTTCATCGCCGCACCAGGCGAGCAGCGCCTTGACCAGCAGCGCGCGTTCGGCGGCGTTGCGGGCCAACAGCCGGGCACCGGGCACGGGTGTGAAGGGCACGGCGGCCACGGCCTTGGGGTAGTAGTCCAGGCCCTGCTGCTGGTAGGCATTGGCCCAGGCCCAGTCGAACACGTATTCGCCGTAGGAGTGGGCCTTGAGGTAAAGCGGGCAGGCGCCGGCGAGGATATCACCGAGCCAGAGGGTGACGAAACAGGGCGTCCAGCCCGTTTCGGGCGTGGCGCTGCCGCTTTCGTGCAGCGCCGCCAGGTACTCGTGGCGCATGAAGGGGTTGGCAGCCTCGCCCGGGCTTTGCGCCGCCAGCAGGGCGTTCCATTCGGAGGCATTCACCTTCAGCGGCGAATCCAGCACGCGGATGACATAATCGTTTGAGTCTTTTTTCACGTGTTTTTTGGGGTTCTACTTTTACATGCCACTCAAAATCTGCGTTGCCCAGCTGAACTACTGCGTGGGAGACATGCCGGGCAATGCGCAAAAGATCATCGAGGCGGCGCGCGCCGCCTACCGGGACGGTGTGCGGCTGGTGCTGACGCCGGAACTGGCGATCTGCGGCTACGCGGCTGAAGACCTGTTTTTGCGCCCCTCTTTCATCCAGGCCTGTGATGATGCCGTGAATCAAGTGGCCCGCGAGCTGGCCGGGTTAAAAGGCTTGACGGTGGTGGTGGGCACGCCCACCCACGGCGACAACGGCAAGGGCCTGCGCACCAAAAGCGTGGAAGTGCAGCAGCGCCACAACGCGGCCCGGGTGCTGCGCGAGGGCCGCGTCATCGAAAGCTACGCCAAGCGCGAGCTGCCCAACTACCAGGTGTTTGACGAGCGGCGCTACTTCACGCCTGGCCAGGGAAGCTGCGTGTTCCAGGCCGGGGAGGGGGATGAGGCCATCAGCATCGGCCTGCTGATCTGCGAAGACGCCTGGTTTGAGGAACCTGCACGCCTGGCCAGGGAGGCCGGCGCCGAGTTGCTGGCGGTCATCAATGCCTCGCCCTTCCATGTGGGCAAGGGTGGAGAGCGGGAGCAGATGATGCAAAGCCGCTGCCTTGCGACCGGCTTGCCGTTGGTGTACGCGCACCTTGTGGGCGGGCAGGATGAAATCGTGTTCGAAGGACGCTCTTTCGCGTTGCAGGCCGACGGCGCACTGGCCGGGCGGGCCGAGAGTTTCAAGGAAAACCTGTTTGCCATCCGTGCCGAGCGCACAGGGGACTCGGTTGTACTGGCAGCCGATACGGCGCCGGAGCGCAGCCCCGAGGCGGACCTATGGGATGCACTGGTGCTGGGCGTGCGCGACTACGTCGGAAAAAACGGCTTTCCGGGCGCCATTTTGGGCCTGTCGGGCGGCATTGACTCCGCACTGGTGCTGGCGATCGCGGTCGATGCGCTGGGCCCGGAAAAAGTGCGCGCGGTGATGATGCCTTCGCCCTATACGGCCGATATTTCATGGATGGACGCGCGTGAAATGGCCGAGCGTGTGAAGGTGCGCTACGACGAGATATCCATCGTGCCCGAGTTCGAAGCCTTTAAGGCCTCGCTGGCCGGGGAGTTCAAGGGCTTGAAGGAAGACACGACCGAGGAAAACATCCAGGCGCGCATACGCGGGGTGTTTTTGATGGCGCTGTCCAACAAGTTCGGCTCTATCGTGCTGACCACCGGCAACAAGAGCGAGATGGCCACCGGCTATTGCACCCTCTATGGCGACATGGCGGGCGGTTTCGCGGTGATCAAGGACGTGCTCAAGACCTCGGTGTTCCGGCTCGCACGCTGGCGCAATGCCAACGATCCGTATGGCATGGGCAGCAACCCGATTCCCGAGCGCATCATCACGCGGCCGCCCAGCGCCGAGTTGCGCCCCGACCAGACCGACCAGGACAGCCTGCCCCCGTATGAGGTGCTGGATGCCATCCTGTCGCGCTATATGGAGAACGACGAGAGCGCCGAAGGCATCATCGCCGCCGGCTTTGACCGTGCAGTGGTGGAGCGCGTGGCGCGGCTGATCCGTATCAACGAATACAAACGCCGGCAGGCACCGACGGGCATCAGGGTCACCCACAGGAGCTTTGGCAAGGATTGGCGCTATCCTATTACCAGCCATTTTAATAAGTAGGCCCCCACGCTCTCCCACTGCGTGTGGGGCGCTGCCCCCCGAGGGGGCCGCTGCGCCTGCGGTCTGGCGAAGCCAGTCCCGCGGCCCCTGCTGGTTTAAGAGGTGCCCTGGGGCGTCCTCGCGTTTTGTGAATAGATGGAAAACTTACGGAGATATTCAGTGAAACAAATTACCGCCGTCCTCAAGCCTTTCAAACTCGAAGAAGTCCGCGAGGCGCTGGCCGAATGCGGCGTGACCGGGCTGACTGTCACTGAAGTCAAGGGTTTCGGCCGCCAGAAGGGGCACACCGAGTTGTACCGCGGCGCCGAGTACGTGGTGGACTTCCTGCCCAAGGTCAAGGTCGAGGTTGTCGTGAAAACCGAGGACGTGGAGCGCTGCGTGGATGCCATCGTGCGTGCTGCGCGCACCGGCAAGATCGGCGACGGCAAGATTTTCATCACCAGCGTGGAGCGCGTGGTGCGCATCCGCACGGGCGAGGAAGACGAAGCGGCGGTCTAGACGGGCCCCCACGCTTTTCACTTCGCCTTCGGCTCCGTGTAGTGCGCTGCCCCCCGAGGGGGCCGCTGCGCCTGCGGTCTGGCAAAGCAAGTCCCGCGGCCCCTGCTGGTGTGGGAGAAGTTCTCTGCGGTCTGTGCGGGCTTAAATCTGGTCCAGGCGGGTGGCCGTAGGGCTCATTCCTGCTTTTTGCACCAGGGTTTCAAGCAGCGGCTCTGCTTCGCTGTCGGTGCGTATCAGTTCCATCAGCCAGTCGTTCATGAAGCCGGCCTTGACTGATAAGGCCAGGAAGGCCAGCAGGCTGTCGTAGTAGCCGCCCATGTTGAGCAGCCCGACCGGCTTGTCGTGGTAACCGAGCTGGCGCCAGGTCCAGACCTCAAAGAATTCTTCGAGTGTGCCTATGCCGCCCGGCAGGGCCAGGAAGGCGTCGGCATGTTCGGCCATGATGCGTTTGCGCTCATGCATGTTTTCCACGACATGCAGTTCAGTGCAGCCGGTGTGAGCCCATTCTTTTTCAACCAGCGCCTTGGGGATCACGCCCACGACCCGCGCGCCCGCGGCGAGGGCCGCGTCGGCCAGGATGCCCATGAGACCGTTGCGGCCGCCGCCGTAGACCAGTTGCCCGCCGTGCCGGCCTATCCAGGTGCCGACGAGGGCGGCCATCGCGGCGAATTCGGGTTGGGTGCCCGTGCGCGAGCCGCAATAAACGCAGAGGGAAAAGGCGGGTTGGGTGTTGTCTGTCAATTCGGTACTGCTATCTTTGTTCATGCTGCGAATCGCTGCAAAAGCGCCATGGCCCAGGTGCCCGCGCACAGCAGCAGGCTGAGCAGGACAGCGGCGCTGCCCATGTCCTTGGCGCGCTTGGAAAGGTCGTGCCACTCGGGCCCTATGCGGTCTATGGCGGTCTCAATGCCGGTGTTAAGCAGTTCCACAATCATGATGAGGATGACTGTGCCGGCCAGCAACACAGTTTCCACCCAGTTGCGGCCCAGCCAGAAGGCGGCGGGTATCAGCACGATGGAGGCAATGACTTCCTGGCGGAATGCGGTTTCGTGCCAGCCGGCGCGCAGGCCGGCCATGGAGTAGCCCGTGGCATGCCAGACCCGGCTCAGGCCCCTGCGCTGTTTTTGGGGATTGACTGGCTCATCGAGGGAAGCAGGGGGTGCGGAAAACGGGACTTGTTCGGGCATGGGGCGATTGTGGCTCAGCTTTGTGGCATGTTGATGTTAGAACCTGTTCACGGTCTAAACGGAGGGCAAGCGCCTTCTCGGGCGGTCTGCGGCGTTGCGGCGCTAGCCCATAGCGGGGCTATGGGCATCGCACCGCGCCTTGCATCCCATCCCGAGAAGACGCTTGCGCGGCTCCGTTTAGACCGTGAACAGGTTCCTATACCCCGCCTTCCGCGCTGCCTTTGTCTTTTCGGTTGCGGCGGGGCTTTTCGGGTGCCACCCAGGTGATCAAGCGAGTGTCCGCCCAGGCATCGTGCCAGAACTGCTTTTGCGGATGAAAGCGTGCCAGGATGGCCCAGATGGCGACCCAGCCGAGGGTCAATACCGCGCCTTCACGGCCTGGCAGCGCCAGCAGCCAACTGACGGCCAGCGGCGGCAGGAACCACAGCCAGCTCAGCACGTAGCGCAGCAGTGCGCGTTTCTGGGTGATGGGGGCGCCATGGGCGTCAACTACGCGGATGTTCCAGGTCTTCATCGCCAGTGTCTGGCCTTTGGCCCAGAACCAGACAAAGTAAATCCCGAAAACTACAAACACAAAGGCTTGTAACGCATGGCGGTTATCCAGTGCGTTGCGGGTCTGGCTCAAGGTGCTGAAGAGGTAGCCGGCCAGGAAAACCACGCCGAACATCAGCATGCCTTCGTACATCCAGCAAGCCATGCGCCTGGGGATGGACGGTATTGAGGGGGTGTCGGTGGCTGTCAAATCTGTCGCATTTTCAATGCTCGGGGCTGCCGGAGCAGCCAATGAAATCCGGCTGGCTTGCCGGCAGCGGCGTGTCAACGCTGGGGCGTTGCGACTGGGCTGCTGGCAGGCAGTGCCGCGGGCGCGGCGGTTGCCACCGGTTGTGAAGCGTTGATTTTAGGCGCAGGTTTGCTGGCGGCCTTGACGGGATGTGGGGGAACGGGCGCCAGCTTCTGCGGTGCCACCGGTTTGACGGCGGTTGCGGCACCAGCGGGCTTGGGGCTGGCCTTGGCCGCTAATTTTTGTTTTTCTTCGGGGCTAAGGGCCTGATAGGTCTCCCATTTGGCTTTTTTCTCTTCAGGCGTGAGCTGCTTGGAGAGTTCCTTGGTCCTGCCGAAGTTCAACCGTGCCTGGGCGCGCTGCTGGGGGCTCAGGCTCACCCATTCGCTCATGCGGCTGTGGAGGTTGGCCTGGCCTTCAGGGGGCAGGGACGGGTAGTTTTTGGAGATTTCCAGCCATTTGCGCTTTTGCGCTTCGTTGATGTTGTTCCAATGGGTGGCCAGGGGCGCGAGCGACTGCTGCTGCGAAGGGCTGAGTTCCGCCCATGCGGGCTTGGACACGGCAGTCTTGGCGGGCGCGCTTGCGGCGGATTTTGCGGCGCCAGGCGCACTGGCGGCGGCCGCGGGCTTGGCGGCCTGGGCGAAAACCAGGGTGGGTAGGGCCAGAAAGGTGGCAGCCATCAGCCCGAGCGATAGCCATTGCAGCTTCAAGTAGCTTGAAGGTTCAAAAGGCAGGGGGAGGCGCCCGGCGCCTGCTGGGCGGATCATTGAACCGTCGGGGCTTGGCGTGTGGCTTTGAGGTACTGAACGAAACCGGGGTCTGCGAAGGCAGCGGGCGGGAGTTCATCGGTCAGCAGTGCCACGTCGACTTCGGCCAGTTCCTGCGCCCGGTTGTCGCTTTGGATCGAATTGATGACCAGCAAACCCACAACCAGCGCCACCAGCGGCAAGACCGAACCAATCCGGCCCCACCAGCTCAAGCCGTCATCAGAGCCCCAGGTGAGGGCTGCACTGCCGCCATTGCCCACGATGGTGCCGGCCGTCTGGGTTTTTGCCACCTTGCGATTGGAAACAGCCTGGAAGCGTGCGGCGCGCAGGCGCTCGGAAATGTCGTGCGGCAGATCGGCCGCGCCTGCGGACAGGTAAGAGGCGGTTTTCAGGCCAAAACGGTCCTGCAGGATATCGGCTCTTTTTTGTAGTGAATTAGTCATAGTTTTATACCTTTGGCGCTCAGGGCTTTGCTGAGGGCATGAACCGCGCGTGAACAGTGTGTTTTGACACTACCCTCCGAACAGCCCATGGCGGCTGCTGTTTCCGCCACATCCATTTCCTCCCAGTAACGCATCAGAAAGGCTTCCCGTTGACGAGTTGGCAACTCCTTTACCTGCTCCTCAATCTCATGCAATATTTGCGCCCGCTCCGTTGCATCCTGGGCGCTCTCCGTACCCTCAGAGTTGGTCAGGGCCTCTAAAGTTTCCAGGAGATCGAAATCCCCGTCTTCCCCGAGCGATTCGAAGTCGCTCATGTTGGAAAAAAGCGCGTTTCGGGTTTTGCGGCGGCGAAACCAGTCCAGCGTGGTGTTGGCCAGGATGCGCTGGAACAGCATGGGTAGTTCAGCGGCGGGTTTGTCGCCGTAGTACTGCGCCAGCTTCATCATGCTGTCCTGAACGATGTCGAGAGCAGCTTCTTCGTCCCTGACGTGGTAAATGCTGCGCTTGAAAGCCCGTTTTTCAACGTTTTTCAGGAAATCCGAGAGTTCTTGTTCAGTTGCCAACGGTAGGGGGTCCGGTTCGTCCAGCGCTGCAGGATGGCCTGCGATTACCGCGAGGCCCGTGTCAAAGGGCATGCATCCCTAGGATGCAGCGGGAAAATTATCGCATCACGCCGGCGTCGGGAGGCCCTTTTTCGGTACCTGCGGCCATTGCGCAACGCGAAATGTCATAATATGTCCTGCAATTCAAAAGGCAAACGGGTCACGGCTCGGCGGTTTATGTTTCCGCTTATGGTTCTGGCCTCAAGTCTCGACGCCGCTTCACAAGAGTGGGCGAAGAGGCACCCAAGGTATTTCGTTAGAGAAATTCACAAAGGTTCATCATGGAAATCTCCAAGGCGGAAATCGCTTCCGCGGCAGCAGCGTCTGCACACACAAATTCCCAGGAACTCCGCGGTGCGGAAATCCTCATCAAGTCGCTTCAGGCGGAAGGCGTCAAGTACGTCTGGGGCTATCCCGGCGGAGCAGTCCTTCACATTTACGACGCCTTCTACAAGCAGGACTCAATCCAGCATATTCTGGTGCGCCACGAGCAGGCGGCCGTGCACGCGGCGGACGGCTATGCCCGCGCCACCGGCGATGTGGGTGTGGCCCTGGTCACTTCCGGCCCGGGCGTGACCAACGCGGTCACCGGCATCGCGACGGCCTACATGGACAGCATCCCGATGGTCATCATCACGGGCCAGGTCCCCACCCATGCCATCGGCCTGGATGCCTTCCAGGAATGCGACACCGTCGGCATCACCCGGCCCATCGTGAAGCACAACTTCCTGGTCAAGGACGCGCGGCAGATGGCCGAGACCATGAAAAAGGCCTTTCACATCGCCCGCAGCGGCCGGCCCGGCCCGGTGGTGGTGGACATCCCCAAGGATGTGTCCTTCAACAAGGTTCCCTACAGCGGCCATCCGCAAACCGTGGAGATGCGTTCCTACAACCCGGTTCGCAAAGGCCATGGCGGGCAGATCCGCAAGGCCCTGCAACTGCTGCTGTCAGCCAAGCGGCCCTACATCTACACCGGTGGCGGCGTGCTGCTCAGCAACGCTTCGCAGGAACTGCGCACACTGGTCGATATGCTGGGCTACCCCTGCACCAACACCTTGATGGGCCTGGGCGCCTACCCGGCCAGCGATAAAAAGTTCCTCGGCATGCTGGGCATGCACGGCACCATCGAGGCCAACAATGCGATGCAGAACTGCGATGTGCTGCTGGCCGTCGGCGCCCGCTTCGACGATCGCGTGATCGGCAACCCCAAGCACTTCGCGCAGAACGAACGCAAGATCATCCATATCGACATCGACCCCTCGAGCATCTCCAAGCGTGTGCGGGTCGACATTCCCATCGTAGGCGACGTGAAGGACGTGCTGACCGAGCTCATCGCCATGATCAAGGAATCGGGCCTCAAGCCGGACGCCAATGCACTGGGCGGCTGGTGGGACACGATCGAAGGCTGGCGCAAGCGCGACTGCATGAAATACAGCATGGGCAAGGGCGACGTCATCAAGCCCCAGCATGTGGTCGAAACCTTGTGGAACCTGACCAAGGACGCCGACACCTACATCACGTCGGACGTGGGCCAGCACCAGATGTGGGCCGCGCAGTACTACAAGTTCAACGAGCCGCGCCGCTGGATCAATTCCGGCGGCCTGGGCACCATGGGTGTGGGCATTCCCTATGCCATGGGCATCAAGCTGGCCAAGCCCGACTCGGAAGTGTTCTGCATCACGGGTGAAGGTTCGGTGCAGATGTGCATCCAGGAGCTTTCCACCTGCCTGCAGTACAACACGCCGATCAAGATCGTGTCGCTGAACAACCGCTACCTGGGCATGGTTCGCCAGTGGCAGGAAGTGGAATACGCCGGGCGCTACAGCAGCAGCTACATGGACGCGCTGCCCAATTTCGTGAAACTGGCTGAAGCCTATGGCCACGTCGGCATGCTGATTGAAAAGCCGCAGGACGTGGAGCCGGCACTGCGCGAGGCCCGCAAGCTCAAGGACCGCACGGTGTTCATGGACTTCCGCACGGACCCGACCGAAAACGTGTTCCCGATGGTGCAGGCCGGCAAAGGCATTACCGAAATGCTGCTGGGGTCGGAAGACCTCTAAGCCTCACGCTGCCACACCATCCATCAACCGTCACCTGACGAATCTATTGCCTGCCGAGCCCGCGCATTACCGTGCGCGGGGGAGGGCAGCGAAAAGAGGAATCTTCTTATGAAACACATCATTGCAGTTTTGCTGGAAAACGAGCCTGGCGCTCTTTCCCGCGTGGTCGGCCTGTTTTCGGCGCGCGGCTACAACATCGAAAGCCTGACCGTTGCCCCCACCGAAGATCCGAGCCTGTCGCGCATGACGATACAGACCACGGGCTCCGATGACGTCATCGAACAGATCACCAAGCACCTGAACCGTCTGATCGAAGTGGTCAAGGTGGTCGACCTGACCGAAGGCGCCTACACAGAGCGCGAGCTCATGATGGTCAAGGTGCGCGCGGTCGGCAAAGAGCGCGAAGAGATGAAGCGCATGGCGGATATATTCCGCGGGCGGATCATCGACGTCACCGAGAAAAGCTACACCATCGAGCTGACCGGCGACCAGTCCAAGAACGATGCCTTCCTGGAAGCCATAGACCGCAGCGCGATCCTGGAGACGGTGCGAACCGGCTCCAGCGGTATCGGCCGCGGAGAGCGAATTTTGCGGGTTTGATTGAAGCCGTCCGTGCGCGCGTTTTCGACAGGCGGGGCGCGAACGGACTTCCAAGTGGCGATATGCGTTTACCGTTCGCCCTGAGCCTGTCGAAGGGCATTTTCGCCAATACCTATTCTGGAGAGAAAAATGAAAGTTTTTTACGACAAAGATTGTGATTTGAGCCTTATCAAGGGCAAGACCGTCGCCATCATCGGCTACGGTAGCCAGGGTCATGCCCACGCGCAAAACCTGAACGACAGCGGCGTGAAAGTGGTCGTCGGCCTGCGCAAGGGCGGCGCTTCCTGGCCCAAGGTCGAAAAGGCCGGCCTGAAGGTTGCCGAGGTCGCAGACGCGGTCAAGGCTGCCGACGTGGTCATGATTCTGCTGCCCGACGAGCAGATCGGCGCGGTCTACAAGAACGACGTGGCACCCAACATCAAGCAGGGCGCTTCCCTGGTGTTCGCCCACGGTTTCAACGTGCACTACGGCGCGGTGATCCCCCGCGCCGACCTCGACGTCTGGATGGTCGCCCCCAAGGCCCCCGGCCATACCGTGCGCAACACCTACACCCAGGGCGGCGGCGTGCCCCACCTGGTGGCTGTGCACCAGGACAAATCCGGCAAGGCCCGCGACCTGGCCCTGAGCTACGCCATGGCCAACGGTGGCGGCAAGGCCGGCATCATTGAAACCAACTTCCGCGAAGAAACCGAAACCGACTTGTTCGGCGAGCAGGCCGTTCTGTGCGGCGGTACCGTCGAGCTGATCAAGGCCGGCTTTGAAACGCTGGTGGAAGCCGGCTACGCGCCTGAGATGGCCTACTTCGAATGCCTGCATGAGCTCAAGCTGATCGTCGACCTGATTTATGAAGGCGGCATCGCCAACATGAACTACTCGATCTCGAACAACGCCGAGTACGGCGAATACGTGACGGGCCCCAACATCGTGACTTCGGCCACGAAGGAAGCCATGCGCAAGTGCCTGAAGGACATCCAGACGGGTGAGTACGCCAAGAGCTTCCTGCTGGAAAACCAGGCGGGCGCTCCAACCCTGCTGAGCCGTCGCCGCCTGAACGCCGAACACCAGATTGAAGTGGTGGGCGAGAAACTGCGCGCCATGATGCCGTGGATCGCCAAAAACAAGCTGGTCGACCAGACTCGTAACTGATGCATTGCCCCTGGAACCTGCTCCGGTTTAGACCGTGAAACAGGTTTTTCGGGCTTTGTCCTGCAAAAAGCCGCGCAAACTTCCTGCGCGGCTTTTTTACTGGCAGGCACACACTGGGCTGTGGTTCATGCCGTTGAAATAATTTATGCGGCGGCGATCTTGGTATCCTTGGCGCCTTGAACCGGCAATTGAGAGCCCACGCGGGCAGGCCGGCTTCCCTGTGGTGTCCTCGGACGCCAGATTTAGTGGCTGTTTGCGCGCAACAGCTGTGCTTCAGGAGTTTTATATGCATGATGGCGAAGAATCCGCGGGCACTGACTCGGCGGTGGTGATACGCAAGCGCCGCAAGGGCATTTACATACTGCCCAACCTGTTTACGCTGGCCGCCCTGTTTGGCGGCTTTTATGCCATCGTTATGGCCATGAACGGACGGTTCGACCAAGCCGCGATAGGTGTGTTTTGCGCCATGGTGCTCGACAGCCTGGACGGCCGGGTTGCCCGCATGACCAATACGCAAAGCGCCTTTGGCGAACAGATGGATTCGCTCTCGGACATGGTGTCGTTCGGTGCCGCACCCGCACTCATTGCCTACGTTTGGGCCTTGACCAGCCTGGGGCGCTGGGGATGGATTGGGGCTTTTGTGTACTGCGCTTGCGCCGCATTGCGCCTGGCCCGTTTTAACGTGAATACGGCCGTGGTCGACAAACGCTTCTTCCAGGGCCTGCCATCTCCTGCCGCGGCGGCCTTGGTGGCCGGCTTTATCTGGCTGATGACCGATGCCGGCATCAGCGGGATGGAAGTGCGCTGGGTGACCTTCGGCCTCACGCTTTACGCGGGTCTCACCATGGTCACCAATGTGCCGTTCTACAGCTTCAAGGACGTGCAGATGAAGCGCAGCGTGCCTTTCGCGGCCATTGTGCTGATCGCGCTCGGGATCGCCGTCATCAACATCCATCCTCCCACGGTGATGTTCGGCCTGTTCGTGCTCTATGGCTTTTCCGGTTACGTGCTCTACGGCTGGCGTAAAGCCAAGGGCCTGCAGACCAGCGTGATCTCGACATCCACCGACGAACCCGATGAACGGGGCCTCCACAAATAATTGTGGTACATTGATCGTATGAAACGAATTTCGCTAGCACTACTGCTATCTGCCAACGGGCGGAGATGGTAGCGCACGCGTACACCTGATTCAACGGCCCGTTTGCACCAGCAACGGGCCGTTTTTCTTTGGGTTGCTGGTTCCTGATCTTGATCGAAAGAGGAAAACCATGTTGAAGCAACCTGCCAGCAAGTATCCCGCCTTCGCACCCATTGCCTTGCGCGACCGCAGCTGGCCCGACGCCGTTCTGACGCAGGCGCCCGTCTGGCTCAGCACCGACCTGCGTGACGGCAACCAGGCGCTGATCGAGCCCATGGATATCGCGCGCAAGCTGCGGATGTATGGCCAGTTGCTGCGGATCGGCTTCAAGGAGATCGAGGTTGGTTTTCCGGCCGCGTCGCAGGTTGAGTTCGATTTCGTGCGCCACCTCATCGACAACAACATGGTTCCCGACGATGTCACCATCCAGGTGATGACGCCGGCCAAGGAGCCCTTGATACGCCGCACCATGGAAGCAGTGGCGGGCGCAAAACGGGTCATCGTGCACCTGTATAACGCCACGTCGCCTTTGATGCGCGAAGTGGTCCTGGGTATGGGTGAAGACCAGATCGTTGAGCTGGCCACCAGCCATGCACGGTTGATCCAGGACCTGGCACGCAACCAACCCGATACGCATTGGACTTTCCAGTATTCGCCCGAGCATTTTTCGGGCACCGAACTGGCGTTTTCCAGGCGCGTGGTCGATGCCGTCACCGAAGTGTGGCAACCCACCGCAGACCATCCTTGCATCATCAACCTGCCCACCACGGTGGAGCATTCGACCCCCAATGTTTTTGCCGACATGATCGAGTGGATGCATCGTCATATTGCCAGGCGGGATGCGGTGGTGCTGTCGGTGCATCCGCACAATGATCGCGGCACCGGCGTGGCGGCGGCCGAGCTGGCCTTGATGGCCGGCGCACAGCGGGTCGAAGGATGCCTCTTCGGCAACGGTGAACGCACCGGTAACCTCGATATCGTCAATGTGGCGCTTAACCTGTACACCCAGGGCGTAGCGCCCAATCTGGACTTCTCCAGCATCGATGAAATCCGCCGTACGGTGGAGCATTGCAACCAGCTTCCGGTTCACCCGCGCCACCCGTATGTCGGCGAACTGGTCTATACCTCGTTCTCCGGTACCCACCAGGACGCCATCAAAAAAGCCTTTGCCATCCAGAAGGAAGATGCTGCCTGGGCCATTCCCTATTTGCCCATAGACCCGAAGGACCTCGGACGCAGCTACGAGGCGGTGATCCGCGTCAACAGCCAATCGGGCAAGGGTGGCATCGCCTATTTGCTGGAAAGCGAATACGGCCTCGAATTGCCGCGCCGCTTGCAGATCGAATTCAGCCAGGCCGTCCAATCGGTGATGGATAGCGAGGGCAAGGAGTTGACGGCGCAGGACCTGTGGGCCTTGTTCGAAAAGGAATACGGCGTGGCCGGCACTGCGGCGCTGCAGGTTCAGCAAGCTGTTTCCGCGAGCGGTGTGGCCTTGACCGCCCAGGTGCAGGTGGCGGGCGAAGCGCGCCAGATCCAGGGGCAGGGCGCCGGGCCTATCGAGGCATTTGTGAACGGCTTGAACGCCGCGCTGGGCACCACGGTGCGTGTGCTGGACTACCATGAGCACGCTCTCGGCTCCGGTGCCGGCGCCCGCGCCGTGGCTTACCTCGAACTGCGCGTTGACGAGAGGCATACGGTGTTCGGCGTCGGCATGGATGCGAATATCGTCTCGGCATCCTTAAAAGCAATACTGTCCGGATGGCAACGCGCGCAAATGCGTCAGGCTTCCGGCGAAAATACGTCTTGCGCCGCATTGGCACCCTCTAACTAAAAATCCTCAGGAGTCCCACCATGACCGACAAACTCATTATTTTCGACACCACCTTGCGCGATGGCGAGCAGTCGCCCGGCGCCTCCATGACCCGGGACGAGAAGCTGCGGATTGCCCGCCAGCTGGAGCGCCTGAAGGTTGATGTCATCGAGGCCGGCTTCGCCGCCAGTTCCAACGGCGACTTCGAGTGTGTCAAGGCAATCGCCGAAGTCGTCAAAGACTCTACCGTCTGCTCGCTGGCGCGTGCCAATGACCGGGATATTTCCCGCGCCGCCGAGGCTTTGAAGCCTGCGGCCTCGGGCCGCCTGCACCTGTTCCTGGCGACCAGCCCTCTGCACATGGAAAAGAAACTGCGCATGACGCCTGACCAGGTGTTTGAGCAGGCCAAGCTGTCGGTGCGTTTTGCCCGTAACCTGATGGGCGACATCGAGTTCAGTCCCGAGGACGGCTATCGTTCCGAACCTGATTTCCTGTGCCGTGTGCTGGAAGCCGTCATCAACGAAGGCGCAACCACCATCAACGTGCCTGACACCGTGGGCTATGCCATTCCCGAGCTCTACGGCAATTTCATCAAGAACTTGCGCGAGCGCATTCCTAATAGCGACAAGGCCGTCTGGTCGGTGCACTGCCACAACGACCTGGGCATGGCTGTTGCCAACTCACTGGCCGGTGTGAAAATTGGCGGCGCCCGCCAGGTGGAGTGCACCATCAACGGGCTGGGCGAGCGCGCCGGCAACTGCTCGCTGGAAGAAGTGGTGATGGCTGTCAAAACCCGCAAGGATTATTTTGGCCTGGACCTGGGCATAGACACCCAGCACATCCTGGCGGCCAGCCGCATGGTGAGCCAGACCACCGGCTTTGTGGTGCAGCCGAACAAGGCGGTGGTAGGCGCCAACGCTTTCGCGCATGCTTCCGGTATCCACCAGGACGGTGTGCTCAAGGCACGCGACACCTATGAAATCATGCGGGCCGAGGACGTGGGCTGGAGCGCCAACAAGATCGTGCTGGGCAAGCTGAGCGGGCGCAATGCCTTCAAGCAGCGCTTGCAGGAGCTTGGTGTCTCGATGGAAAGCGAGGCGGACGTCAACAATGCCTTCGCCAAATTCAAGGAGCTTGCGGATCGCAAGAGCGAAATCTTTGATGAGGACATCCTGGCGCTGGCGAGCGATGAAAGCGCTTCGCATGACAACGAGCAGTATGGATTTGTGTCCCTGTCGCAGCACAGCGAGACTGGCGAGCGCCCTCAGGCGCGCGTCGTGTTCACCGTGGGCGGCAAGGAAGTCAAGGGCGAGTCGGACGGCAACGGCCCCGTGGACGCATCCCTGAAGGCCATCGAATCACACGTCAAAAGCGGTGCCGAGATGGTGCTTTACTCCGTGAACGCCATCAGCGGGTCGACGGAAAGCCAGGGTGAGGTCACGGTGCGCCTGCAGAACAGCGGCCGGGTGGTCAACGGCGTAGGCGCGGACCCGGACATTGTGGTGGCCTCCGCTAAAGCCTATTTGAGCGCTCTGAACAAGCTCCAAAGTAAAGCTGACCGGGTGGCCGCTCAGGGATGACCGGAAAATGTAACAGTCAAAAGAAATAAAATCTTTTAAATTCAACGACTTGGCGCCGGATCTAGGTGCAGATCGAGAAGCAAAGCGGAAAAAACGCACGAATTGAGTGTTTTTTTAGGAAAGTCACGCAAGTTTTTGATATTGCGTGGCTTTTTCTATTTGTATACACTCCAGCCATCTCATCATTGCAACCCACGCAGGCAATATTCACCATGTCTCATCAGATTTTCAATCGCGCATTAAAAATCGTTGGATTCGTGGCTCTGATCGCCGCTTTTGCAGTGCCCGCCGCCAATGCGGCGGCCGCCAAAAACACCATTGTCAAAAAGCAGCACGCCTCTTCCAAGGCGTCGGCTTCGAAGCGGGTTATCTCCACACGCAAGAGCGTACGTTTTGTTGCCGGTACCAAGCGCCGCAACATCATCCGTGCCTCAATACCTGCCAAGCCTTCATTCGGCCAGATCGCCGGCTTGCACAGCGCACAGGATCCGCTGGAACTCAAATCCAGCGTGGCACTGGTCATTGACCAGGACACGCGTGAAGTCCTGTTCAGCAAGAACGACCATGCTGTATTGCCTATCGCGTCTCTTACCAAACTCATGACTGGTGTCATCATCAGTGGCGCCAAGCTGCCTATGGATGAGCAGATCACCGTGACGCAGGATGATGTGGACACCGAAAAAGGCAGCAGCTCGCGCCTCAAAGTCGGCACCACCCTGACCCGCGGCGAACTGCTCCATCTGGCTCTGATGTCCAGCGAAAACCGCGCTGCACATGCGCTGGGCCGCACCTATCCCGGCGGCATGGCCACTTTCGTGAGCCTGATGAACGCCAAAGCGAAAATGCTGGGCATGACTGACACCAGCTATGTCGAGCCTACCGGCTTGTCCAGCCGCAACCAGTCCAGCGCACAAGATTTAGCGACGTTGGTCAATGCCGCCCATGCCGATCCCATGCTGCGGGAGCTTTCCACCTCCACGGGTTATCAGGTGGCCGTTGGCAACCGCATGCTCCAGTACAACAACACCAACCGCCTTGTGAAGAATCCCGAGTGGGACATCGGCTTGCAGAAGACTGGGTATATCTCCGAAGCTGGCCAATGCCTTGTTATGCAGACCAAAATCGCCGGCCGCAAATTGATCATGGTGTTCCTGGATTCCGCCGGCAAGCTGAGCCGCTTGGGCGATGCCGAGCGTGTGCGCCGGTGGGTGGAGTCCAATCCCGTGGCCGAGCCCAAGCTGAACGTCATCAGCGCTTCCGCCAAGCAGGCTAACGGCTGAGCAAACTATTCCCCGTGCAAACAGCCAGCCCTGGAGGCTGGCTTTTTTATTTGGGCCTGTAGCCCAGCGCCGCTGAAATTTCATTGGCCGTTGCTTGCAGCTTGGGCAGCCAATGCTCGTCAAGCCGATCAGCAGGCGCTGAAATCGACAAACCCGCCACCAGTTTGTTCTGGTCGTCGTAGATGCCGGCGGCCATGCAGCGCACTCCCAATTCCAGTTCCTCGTTGTCGCGTGCGATGCCGTACTGGCGCGCCTTGGCCAGTTCGCGCTCCAGAACCGGCAACTGGGTGATGCTGTTGCGCGTCTGCCCTGACAGTCCGGTACGCGTCGCATAGGTGCGCAGGCGTTGCGGATCGTCAAAGGCCAGGAACAGCTTGCCGACGGACGTCAGGTGCAGAGGCGCGCGGCCGCCGATGGCGCGCACCACCTGCATGCCGGAGCGCTCGCTGTAGGCGCGTTCCACGTACACGATTTCATCGCCTTGGCGCATGCTCAGGTTCACCGGTTGCTGGGTGATCTTGTGCAGTTCGCGCATCGGAATCAGCGCTGCGTCGCGCACATCCAGGCGCGCCTTGACAAGGTTGCCCAGTTCCAGCAAGCGCATGCCCAGCCGGTAGGTGCCTGCGGCAGGGCGGTCAACAAAGCGGCCGGTGGCCAGGTCGTTCAGGATGCGGTGCGCCGTGGAAGGATGAAGCCCCGATTTTTCGCTGATTTCCTTGAGAGACAGCGCTTCTTCGCGGTTTGCCAGGATTTCAAGCAGTGTGAACATCCGCTCGATCACCTGGACAGTTGGCGCGGCGGGAATGGCTGAGTCAGGCTTTTTCATAGGCAGGCTTTCTGCCGTAAATTTTACCCTATGAAATACAAATGCGCCTGATGAGTCTTGCGTGCGATCTCAACCGGAGGTGGAGTCTAGATAGTCGGCAATGCCCGAGTTGCCGGCCGGAGGCGTTGGGGAAAGCATCCATCGCCCATCCACCAGCACCTCATTGGGCCTGAATCCCGCCTTGTAATTCATCTTCGGGCTCTCTGCGATCCAGTAGCCCAGGTACACGTAAGGCAGCTCAAGGCGTTTGGCTTGCTCGATCTGCCAGAGCACGCTGTAGTTGCCATAGCTCGCGCGGGCGTCCGGCTCATAAAAAGTATAGACCGCTGAAATGCCGTCTTCCAGTACATCCAGGATGGACACCATCTTGAGCGCACCGGGCTCGCCGTTGGGCAGGGGTTCGCGAAACTCCACCAGTCGCGAATTGACGCGGCTTTGCAGCAGGAACTGGGTGTACTGGTCAATGCTGTCATGGTCCATGCCGCCGCCGGCATGTCGGCCGTTCTGGTAGCGCAGGTAGAGCTGGTAGTGCTCCGGCATGAAGCAGAGCTTGAGGATGCGGGCCTGCAGCCTGTGGTGCCGCTTCCAGGCGCGGCGCTGGCTGCGGTCAGGGCTGAAAAGCTTGACGGGCACCCGCAACGGCACGCAGGCCTGGCAGCCATCGCAGTAGGGACGGTAGGTGAACATGCCGCTGCGCCGGAAGCCGTTGGTCACCAGGTCCGAATAAGCGTCGTTGTGGATCAGGTGGCTGGGCGTTGCGACCTGCGAGCGGGCCTGCTTGCCCGGCAGGTAGCTGCAGGGGTAGGGTGCCGTTGCATAAAACTGCAAGGTCTGCAGGGGCAGGTCTTTGAGGTGCGTCACGGTAGGTCTGTCATTCCCGTCGTTAGAAGCTGATTCCAGTATACGGGTTTGAACTCCCAGGCGGGGGCGGTTTTGCCCACATTCAGGGCAAGGTGGGCGGCAAATTCCGCCCGGCTGATTTCACCCGCCCCCAGTGAGGCCAGGTGCCGTGTGTTTTGCTGGCAGTCGATCATGGTTATTTCGTGGGCGCGGCAAAAGGCCACCAGTGCCGCGAGCGCGATCTTGGAGGCATCCGTCCGGTGGGCAAACATTGACTCACCGAACACCATGGTGCCGAGGTTGACGCAGTAAAGTCCGCCGGCCAGCTCGCCATCCACCCAGGTTTCTACGCTATGGGCATGGCCTGCCCGGTGAAGCTCGCTGTAGGCCTGCACCATGTCGGGAACAATCCATGTGCCTGGCTGGCCGGCGCGCTGCTTGTTGGCGCAGGCATTGATGACGTTTTCGAAGGCGCTGTCAAAACGGAGTTCACATCCGGCCTGCGCCTGGAAGTGGGCCAGGGTTTTGCGCAGCGAGCGATGCAGCTTGAAGTGGTGTGTCTGCAAGACCATGCGCGGATCGGGACTCCACCACAGCGGAGGCTGGCCCAGGCTGAACCAGGGAAAAATTCCCCGCGAGTAAGCCTGAACCAATGTGGGCACATCCAGCGCCGCGCCAGCGGCCAGCAAACCCGGAGCCGGGTCGTAGTGGCTCCAGGCTTCATCGAGCGGCGGAAAGTTTTCGCCGGCGGCGAGCCAGGGCACGGGACGCGGGAGTTTTCCCATGCTCAAAAGGCTCTCGACACGAAATGGCAGGCCGGGGAGGGCATGCGTACATGGTAGCCGAGCAGATTCGCTGGCGAGGCAACAGCGCATGGCAAGAATGAGTTACTGCATGGCGCTATAGTTTTGATAGCTTAGCGTATCGACCCGTCAAAGACCTGGGACAGGCAGGTCATTGTGCTTGGCGTCATGGCGGCAACTCTTTCTCTCTTTGCGCGAGACAAAGCCATGAAAGGAAATGGCATGGGCTTAAAAAGTGGGAAAATTGACGCTATAATCTAAGGCTTCATTCCTCAATAGCTCAGTTGGTAGAGCGCCGGACTGTTAATCCGTAGGTCCCTGGTTCGAGCCCAGGTTGAGGAGCCAGGAACAAAGCCGAAAGGCACCCAAAAGCCCGCTGCCCACCAGGTCGCGGGCTTTTTCTTTGGGCGTGTGTTGCGGCTCATCACCGGCGCCGGCTCTACGGTGTTCCGCGATAATTGACCGGCATCTCGACCGTTCGCCGCTGGTTCACTGCATCACCAACCTGGTGGTAATCAATTTCAACGCCAATGCTGCTGGCGTGCGACAAGGCCCGAAGCCACGGACAAACGAATGAATGACTTTCTCTTCGACCATGAATACCCTCGCGTGCTGAGCATTGCGGGTTCCGACAGCGGTGGCGGTGCCGGCATCCAGGCCGACCTCAAGACCTTTGCCGCCTTGGGCTGCTACGGCATGACGGCCATCACCGCGTTGACTGCGCAGAACACGCGCGGCGTGCGCGCCATCCACGGTGTGCCGCTGCAGATGCTGAGCGACCAGATTGACGCCGTGGTCGAAGACATAGGCACGGATGCGGTGAAGATCGGCATGCTGCACGCGCCCGACATCGTGTTGACCGTGGCCGAGGCGATTGACCGCCACGCGTTGCCGAACGTGGTGCTGGATCCCGTCATGGTTGCGACCAGCGGTGCGGTGCTGATCGACAACCCGGCCATCGCGGTCCTGGTGCGCGAACTGTTCCCGCGCGCGCTGGTGGTCACGCCCAACCTCGACGAAGCATCATTGCTGGTCGGCCGGCCGCTGGCCGACGAATCGGCGATGCAGGCCGCAGCGCAGGAGCTGCTGGCCAAGGGCGCGCGAGCCGTGCTGCTCAAGGGCGGGCATTTGCCCGGCGACGTGGTGAGTGACCTGCTGGTCACGCAAAGCGGGGAACTGCATTGGATGCGCGGGCCGCGCATTGCCAGCCCCAATACCCACGGCACGGGCTGCACGCTGTCGTCGGCGATCGCTGCCCATCTGGCCCTGGGCCAACCCCTGCTGGAAGCTGTGCAACTGGCGCGCGACTATGTACGCTCAGCGCTGCAAGCCGGCGCCCGGGTGCGTACGGGCGAGGGCAGCGGGCCGCTCAACCACGGCCACGCGCCCGTCGCGATGCGGCTCAAGCCGCTGCGCTGATCTGCCGGCGGCCGGAGCGACTCACGCGCGCCAGCGCAAAAGTCAGCGCGAGTGTCGGCAGCGCCGAGCCCCAGTCGGGCGCGAGCTTCGCGCACAGGTGATAGCAGGCAATGCCCAGCAGCCAGATCGCTACAGCGCTGGGATTGACCTTGCGCTCTGTCACCAGCAACGCGATCTGGTCCGCGCCCGCCAGACGCGCCAGTATCACGCCGTACAAAGGAACGAATACCGAGCTAAGCATCAGCAAAAACGGCTCCAGGCTGTGCATGGGCAGCACCAGCGCGAGCGCCGTGCACAGCAAGGCCAGGCCCACGCCCCAGCGGCGCACGCTCCAGGCCGGCTTCAGGCTATGGCCCGCCACCGAGCCTGAATACAGGTCGCCATAGGCGTTGTCGACTTCGTCGATCAGGATCAGGCCCAGCGCAAGCAGCCCGCCCTGCGCCAGCAGCAGCGCAGCGACCAGGTCGGTGCTGGGCGTCGTGATCGCCACCAGCACGCCCAACGCGTAGCACCAGGTATTGGCGATCGCATAGCCCAGCCAGGTGCCGCGCAGGGCGCTGTTGCCGTCGCGCCCGTGGCGCGAGAAGTCCGCCACCAGCGGCAGCCAAGAGACCGGCATGGCGATCACCAGGTCCAGCGCCGACAGCGTGCTCATGCCGCCTTCGCCGGGCCGATTCCACAGCGCGGCCAGGCCCTGGGCATTGGCCTTGGCCAGGAACTGCCAGCTCAGCCACAGCAGCGAAGCGATGACCAGCGGCAGGCCGAAGCGGCCGATGAATTTGCGCACCAGCCTGACCATGGAGCCGGACAGCAGCGCCAGCAGCACCGCGCCCCAGAGCAGCGTAGCCAGCACAGGCCAAAAAGCGCCTGCAAAGCCTCCGGACTGGCGGGCAATGGCGACGGTGCCGTCACGCATCACCACGAGCTCGAAGGTGGTCCAGCCTATCAGCTGCACGATGTTGAGCAGCACCGGCAGGCGGGCGAAGCTGCTGCCATAGGTGGCGTGCATCAGTCCGGCACTGGAGAGCCCGCTGTCGCAGCCGAGCTTGGCCGTCCAGGCCAAAAGGCCCGCGCCCAGGATGGAGCCGCAGACGATGACCGCCAGCGCCGTTTGGGTGCCCACGGCAGGCACGAGGTAGGCGCCTATCTGCATGACCAGCAGGCCCACCCCCAGGCTGAGCCAGAGCGCAGCATGGTCGCTCCAGCCGAACAGGCGCTCACCTGCGGGAAGCGGCGTGAGCGCGGTGTTGCCGGCGGCGGAAGAAACAGGCGATGTCGTCATGGGCAGTTCCGATCAACGATGCCAGGTCGGCCTGCCTGAAGCCCGCGAGACCGCGGACCTGCGGAACATGCTTCCCTGCGCGAGGATTACCTCAAATCAGGTTCAAAGGGACTTTCTCAGCCACCGCGGTTCGAAATCCCAAACCACGGCAACACCCCCAGCGAAAGCGCCCGTGCGGGCACTGCGCAAATTGTAGGGTGGATTCATGCCCGCTTCGACCGCCAGCAAAAAGCCCGCGCATGGCGGGCTTTTCGGGTTAGGGATGAGTGGGCTCAGTCGTCAAACACAGGCGACTCGACGCCCAGCACTTTGTGCAGCTTCGGGCTGGTCGTGGTGTATTGCAGGTGGATTTTCTTGTCCGGGAAGATAAAAGGCGCTGCACCAAAAGCCGCCAGCGCGCACTCGTGGAAGCCGCTCAGGATCAGCTTCTTCTTGCCGGGGTAGGTGTTGATGTCGCCCACCGCGAAGATGCCTGGGATATTGGTGGAAAATTTTTCGGTATCCACTTTGAGCTGCTTGCGCTCGATGTCCAGGCCCCAATCGGCAATCGGCCCAAGCTTGGGCGAGAGGCCGAAGAACACCAGCAGCACGTCCAGCGGCACCACACGCGTCACGCCGTCGGAGCCGGTGACCTTGGCGCTCGTCAGCCGGCCGGCTTTTTCCTCATAGCCCGTGACTTGGCCCACAATGAATTGCATCTCGTGAGCGTCGCAGAGCTCGCGCATTTTGGCCACGCTGGCGGGGGCCGCCTGGAAACCGTCACGGCGATGGACCAGGATCACGCTTTCCGCCTTGTTCGGGCCTTCGGCCGCGAAGTTCAGCGCCCAGTCAAGTGCAGAGTCACCGCCGCCCACGATCACGAGGTTCTTGCCGGCAAAGTCGGCCGGGTTCTTCACGCGGTAAAACAGCTGGCGGTCGTCAAATTGCTCCAGCCCATCGACACGCAGCAGCTTGGGCTGGAAGGCGCCCACACCTGCCGCGATGAAAATGGTTTTGGCGAGGAAGCGCGTGCCTTTGGATGTCTCGACAAAGAAGCGGCCGTCCTGCTGTCGTTCGACCGTGCTGACTTCCTGGCCGAAATGAAAAGTCGCGCCGAAGGGCTCGATCTGCTTGAGCAGGTTGTCGGTCAGCTCCTTGCCGGTGCACATGGGCACGGCCGGAATGTCGTAAATCGGCTTGTCGGGGTAAAGCTCTATGCACTGGCCGCCCGGGTAGGCCAGCGAGTCGATCACATGGGCCTTGATCTCCAGCAGGCCCAGCTCGAATACCTGGAACAGTCCTACGGGCCCCGCGCCTACGATCACCGCATCGGTTTCGATGGGGCCGTCATGCCGGGCTGCGGTGTTGATCACTTCTTGGTTCAGTTGGGGTTCCATGGTTCCTGGGGTACCGGGCAAGGTGCGGTGCATGGCGGCCCGATGGGGCCGTGACCGGCGGGCCCGGCCCGGCTTAGCGGATCAATTCGGACAGTTTGCCCGTTTTGTCCTTCCACTCCTCGGCGTCCGGCAGAGCGTCCTTGCGCTTCGTAATGCTTTTCCAGCCTTCGGCGCGGCTCAACTCCATGTTGATCTTGATGAAGGCCACCTGGTCCGCCGGCACATCTTCCTCGGCATAGATGGCGTTCACGGGGCATTCGGGAATGCAGACCGCGCAATCAATGCACTCATCCGGATCGATCACCAGCATGTTGGGACCTTCGCGGAAGCAGTCCACGGGGCAGACATCCACACAGTCGGTGTATTTGCAGCGGATGCACGATTCGGAGACGATGTGGGTCATGTTTTTTGAGGCTAATCGATGGAAACCCTTGATTTTAAGAGGTTTCCGCTAACAGGGTTATCAAAGACGCGAAGCGCTGTGCGCCCCGCGTGAAGGCAGGCTTAAAGGACCAGGGCTGCGCCCGAGGTTCTGTGCGAGGCCGTGTCCACCAGCACTAGCGAGCCCAGGATGCGTGAGCGTGCATAGGGCAGGGTGGTCAGAGGCTCCTGCAGGCTCAGCTCGATGTGGCCGATGGCATTGGGCGGCAGCTCGCTGGCATCTTCCTCGGCCAGGGTATTCACGTCGAGCTTGTGCACGATGCGCTTGACCTTGGCCTTGACCCAGCGGTGGCCGTGCAGCGTCCAGTAGATGCGGCCGGCGACCAGCGGCTCGTCGTCCATCCAGGCCACGGTGGCGGAGATCTCACGCGAGGGCTCGAAGCTGTCCACGGCCAGCAGCCAGTCGCCGCGCGACACATCGACTTCGTGGTCCAGCACGATGCCTGCGCTGTGGCCGGCCAGGATGGTTTTGGGCTGGCGGGTATGGTCCAGCACCTGGGCCACCACGGCTGTCTTGCCGCTGGGCAGGATGGTCACGCTCTGGCCCGGCTGCACGCCGCCCGTGGCGACCCGGCCCCAGAAGACGCGGCGGCCCTGTGAGGTGTCGGACGAGGACGAGAATTTTTCCACCCATTGCACCGGAAACGAGAAAGCCTCCGTGCTTTCGGCGGCGGTGACGGGCAGGTGTTCCAGCAATTGCAGCAGCGACAGGCCTTCGTAACCGCACCAGCCGGGCTTGCCGTCGACCACGTTGTAGCCCTTGAGGGCCGACACTGGCACGGTCGCCTTCACGGGGATGCGCGCGGCCTTGGCGAAGGCCGCGAGGGCGGCGCCAATGTTCTTGAAGGCCAGCGCCGGGTCTTCCACCGCGTCGAGCTTGTTCACCGCGAACACGATGGACGGCACGCGCAGCAGGTTGACCAGCAGCGAATGGCGGCGGGTTTGCTGCAGCAGCTCCAGCGAGGGGTTCTTCCAGTCGAGCTTGGTGGCGTCGACCAGCACCACGGCGGCGTCGGCGCTGGAGGCGGCCGTCACCATGTTGCGGGTGTATTGCTCGTGGCCGGGCGCATCGCCGATGATGAACTTTCGGCTTTCGGTGGCGAAGTAGCGGTAGGCCACGTCGATGGTGATGCCTTGCTCGCGCTCGGCCGACAGGCCGTCGGTCAGCAGGGCCAGGTCGGTCTCGCCGCCGCGCTGCACGCCGGCGAGGTGGTCTTGCAGCACGGCGCGGCTGTCCACCAGCAGGCGGCCGATCAGCGTGCTCTTGCCGTCGTCGACCGAGCCGCAGGTGATGAATTTCAGTGCCGGCCTGATATCCGATGGCCCTGAGCCTGTCGAAGGGTCTGGCCGGGCTTCGACAAGCTCAGCCTGAACGGTGGTGTTAGTTCTCATCAGAAATACCCGTCTTTCTTGCGCTTTTCCATGGAGGCATCGGACGTTTTGTCGTCCATGCGCGTGGCGCCGCGCTCGCTCACGTCGGCGGCCAGCGTCTCAATCACGATCTCGGCGGCCGTGGCGGCCGGGCTGTCTACCGGGCAGGTGCAGGTGATGTCGCCCACCGTGCGAAAGCGCACGGTTTTTTCAACGATCTGCTCGCCGTCGCGCACGGGGGTCAGCTCGGTCACCGGTACCAGCAGGCCCTTGCGTTCTACCACCTTGCGCTGGTGCGCGTAGTACAGCGAGGGCAGTGCGATTTGTTCGCGCTCGATGTACTGCCATACGTCGAGTTCGGTCCAGTTGGAAATCGGGAATACGCGGAAGTGCTCGCCGGGCTGCAGCCGGGTGTTGAACAGCGTCCAGAGTTCAGGGCGCTGCGCCTTGGGCTGCCACTGGCCGAAGCTGTCGCGGTGCGAAAAAATACGCTCCTTGGCGCGGGCTTTCTCTTCGTCGCGGCGCGCGCCGCCGATCAGTGCGTCAAAGCGGAACTCGTCAATCGCCTCCAGCAGCGTGACCGACTGGTGCACATTGCGCGATTCGCCGGGATGGGCCAGGCGCACGGTACCGCGCTTCATCGAATCCTCGACATTGCGCACGATCAGCTCGGCGCCCAGTTCCTTGGCGCGGAAGTCGCGGAAATCGGTCACTTCGGGAAAATTGTGGCCGGTGTCGATCATCAGCAGCGGGTAGGGGATGCGGCCCACGCCGAAAGCTTTCTCGGCGCACTTGAGCATCACCAGCGAATCCTTGCCGCCGGAAAACAGCAGGGCCGGGCGCTCAAAGGCGGCGGCCACCTCGCGCAGGATGAAGATGGTCTCTTCTTCCAGCGCATCGAGGTGGGAGTTGGACAGCCGCGCGATGGATGTCGCCGGGTCGGCTGGCAGCAGGTGGGAGGGAGTGCGGGCGTTCATAGGTTAGCGTGGTGGGACATGGGGAACGTGGAGAAGAGGCCATCAGTGCGCAAGGTGCAGGCCGCACTCGCGGTTGTCTTCGCCCTTGGTAGGGTCCACATAGTCGAAGTTGTTGGGCAGGCCGTTGATTTCGCAATACTGGTACAGGTCCTTGGACGACCAGTGCAGGAGCGGCGCGACCTTGATCAGGCCGTCGGGGTTGACGCTGACCGGGTCCATCTGGGCGCGCACCGCGGTATCGGTCGCGCGCAAGGCCGTGAACCAGACCTGCGGCGCGGTTTCGCGCAGGGCGCGGGCAAAGGGCTCGAGTTTCACTTCTTCGGTGAATGCCGCATGGCGCGGATCGTCCAGCGCCGGGGTCGAGCCTTCCACCGCCTCGCGGTGCGCGCGGGAGCGGCGCGGCAGGTAAATATGCAGGTCCAGCTTGAGCAGCCTGGTCACTTCATCGGCGAAGCGGTAGGTGGCCTCGGTGTTGTAGCCGTTGTCCATCCAGACCACGGGGACGCGGGGATTGGCACGCGTCACCATGTGCAGTATCACCGCCTCGAAGGGGCGGAAATTGGTGGTGACGATGGCGGGCCGGCCAAGTCCCACGGCCCAGTCCACCAGGCCCTGCGCGTTGCGGCCGAGTTCCGCGTTGATTTTTTCCAGGTTGAGGCTCATGGTGTTCAGGCGGCTGCCGCTTCCTTGAAGTGGGGTTGCACGTCTACCGCATCGCCCTGGTATTTGCCGGCGGCGTAACCTGGGTAGCTGCCCAGCACGCGCTGAGCAACGGCCATGTCCTGGTCGGCGCGCAGCACCGCGGTGTCAAAACCGCTGCGCTCCATCTGCGCGAGCTGGTCCACCAGCACGTCGCCTGTGGCGCGGATTTCGCCCTTGAATTCGCGGCGGCGGCGCAGTAAAAAAGCCTGGCTGTAGGCGCGGCCGTCGGTGAACTTCGGAAAGTGCAGGTCAACGCGCGCAATCCCGTCTAGCGAGACTTCGAAAGGATTGGCATCGTTGGCCAGCACCAGGACGCCGGCCTGGTCGGCGCCGCTGTGTTCGTTGAAAGGCAGTAATTTCATCGTCATTTCTCTTTCAGTGCGCGACGGTGTTGGGGGCAAAGCGCGCGGCCTTGGCGGCGGCCTTGTAGGGCTCCATGCCGACGCGGCGCAGGGTCGCGATAAAGGTTTCACCGTCCTCACGCAGCTGGCGGTAGGTGTCGAGCACGGCTTCAATGACCTCAGGTACTTCGGCGCCGGTGAAGGAGGGGCCCACCACCTTGCCGGGCACGGAAGCGCCGCTCAGCGCGGAGCCGTCGGAGCCGCCCAGCGAGACCTGGTACCACTCCAGGCCGTCCTTGTCCACGCCCAGGATGCCGATGTGGCCGCTGTGGTGGTGGCCGCAGGAATTGATGCAGCCGCTGATGTGCAGGTCGATTTCGCCCAGGTCGTGCAGCTCGTCCATGTCCTGGTAGCGCTCGGTGATGGCTTCCGCGATGGGGATGGAGCGCGCGTTGGCCAGCGAGCAGAAGTCGCCGCCGGGGCAGGCGATCATGTCGGTCAGCAGGCGGACATTGGGCTTGGCGAAGCCGGCCTTGCGGGCGGCGCGCCAGAGTTCGGGCAGCTCGTCGCAGCGCACCCAGGGCAGCAGCAGGTTCTGGTCGTGCGTGACGCGCACCTCGCCGGCGCTGAACCGGTCGGCCAGGTCGGCGGCGATGTCGAGCTGGTCGGCCGTCGCGTCACCGGGGGCCTGGCCCAGGCGCTTGAAGGACAGCGTCACGGCGCGCAGGTCGGGGTTCTGGTGCGGGGCCACGTTGCGCTGCAGCCAGCGGCCGAACTCCACGTCGTCCTCGGCAGCGGCGCGCAGGATGTGGGCGATCTTGGCGTCGGCGCTCTTGCGGTCGCAGTTGAGTGTGGGCGGAACGAACGAGGCCGTCACGCGGTCCAGTTCTTCCTGCGTGATGGTGTGCGGCGCGCCGTCGTGTTCGATGATCTGCTTGTACTCGGCTTCCACCTCGTCGATATAGCGCTGGCCTTCGGCCTTCACCAGGATCTTGATGCGCGCCTTGTAGATGTTGTCGCGGCGGCCGTAGCGGTTGTAGACGCGCACCACGGCTTCGAGGTAGTTCATGATCTGGTTCCAGGGCAGGAACTCGCGGATCACCGTGCCGATGACCGGCGTGCGGCCCATGCCGCCGCCCACCAGCACCTTGAAGCCCAGTTCCCCTTCGGCGTTGCGGACCAGGTGCAGGCCCACGTCATGCCAGGCCGTGGCGGCGCGGTCCTCGCGGGCGCCGCTGATGGCGATCTTGAACTTGCGCGGCAGGAAGGCGAACTCGGGGTGCAGCGTGCTCCACTGGCGCAGGATCTCGCCGAAGGGCCGCGGGTCGGCGATTTCGTCGACGGCGATGCCGGCACGCTCATCACTCGTGATGTTGCGTATGCAGTTGCCGCTGGTCTGGATGCCGTGCATGTTGACGCTGGCCAGCAGGTCCATCACATCGGCGGATTTGTCCAGCGGAATCCAGTTGTACTGCACGTTCTGGCGCGTCGTGAAGTGGGCATAGCCGGTGGTCAGCTTGGAACTGACCGACAGGCCGTTTTTGAGGTTGACGGGGCCCAGCTTGTCCTGCCTGGCCTGGGCATCGTTGAACAGCGCGGCGTTGGGCTGGTCGTATTCGCGGGCGATTTTGGCCAGCACGCGTACCTGCGCGCTCGACAGCTCGCCATAAGGCACGGCCACGCGCAGCATGGGGGCGTAGCGCTGCACATACCAGCCGTTTTGCAGGCGCAGCGGGCGGAATTCGTCTTCCGGCAGCTTGCCGGCTTGCCAGCGGTTCAGCTGGTCGCGGTATTGGTTGGCGCGGGCCTTGACGAACTCGCGGTCAAATTCTGTGTATTGGTACATGGCTGTCGAGGTTCAAACGTGGGTTCTTGTTATTCAGCGAAGCGGTTCCGGGCGGCCGGCCGGGCCGCTCAGATCGAGATCAGTTTCACGCCGGCATAGGCCAGCAGCACCGAAAGCAGCGAGCGGATCACACGGTCCGGCGTTTTGTGCACCAGGTGTGAGCCCAGCCAGATGCCTGGCAGGGAGCCGGCCAGCAGCTTGATCAGCAGCGACCAGTCGACCGACCCGATGGAGGCGTGGCCCAGGCCCGCCACCAGCGTCAGCGGCACGGCATGGGCGATATCGGCTGCCACGATACGCGGCAGTGGCAGGGTGGGGTAGAGCAGCATCAGCACGATCACGCCGATGGCACCGGCCCCGACGGAGGTCAATGTCACCAGCGTGCCGATCACCGCGCCGAACAGCAGCGGCAGCGCCCAGTGGCGCGAGCGCGTGGCCTGGACGATTTCTTCCGGGGCGATGGTGGTGGGCGCCGCTTTTCCGAGCACGGCCTTGTAGAAAGTGGCGCCGGCCGTCAGCAGCAGTGCCAGCCCCAGGGTGGTGGTCATGATGGTCTGGGTGGCCGGGTTGGCCGGGCCCAGGCGTTGCAGCATATAGAGCGTTGCCAGCGAGGCCGGGATGCTGCCGGCGGCCGTCTGGCCGACGATTTTCCAGTCGACCGCGCGGGCGCGCGCCAGGCTCACGGTGCCGCCCATCTTGGTGAAGGCCGCGAACAGCAGGTCGGTGCCGATGGCCAGGTGCGGTTTGATGCCGAAAAAGAAGATCAGCAGCGGCGTCATCAGCGAGCCGCCACCCACGCCTGTCAGGCCTACCACCAAACCCACGGCAAAGCCGGCAAATACGAAGGCAAATTCATGCATGCGGGAAAATGTAAGTGGGCCGCTTATTAAAACAAACTACAGATTTGTTCTTCCGTTATCTGGATAAGCTTATTCGCCAGCATTCATGCGGGTTTGCTGAGGGTTGTAGGGCTGTGTTGTTTGAGAAAATGCAGGCATGTCCCCGAGGCACTCCCCGGTATTCGCAATGCACTGGTACAGTCCCTGCTTTTCCCGACCGGCTGCCCCGCGTGTCCCCGCTCGTTGGAAAGAATCGCTTACTTTTTGGAGAAAACCGTGAAATTTGCAAAATCCGCCTGGCTGGGCGGTTTGTTTCTGGCGTCAATGGCCAGCCTGGCGCTGGCGCAGGGCGGCTCGAAAGCCCCCATCAAGATCGGCGAAATCAACAGCTATTCGACCATCCCCCAGTTCACCCAGCCCTACCGCCAGGGCTGGCAGCTGGCCGTGGAGGAGATCAACGTCGCCGGCGGCCTGCTGGGCCGCAAGGTTGAGGTGATTGCCCGTGACGACGCCGGCAAGCCCGAAGAAGCCCTGCGCCATGCCATTGAGCTGACGTCCAAGGAAAAGGTCGACGTGCTGGCCGGCGGCTTTCTCTCCAACGTCGGGCTGGCCCTGGCCGACCACGCCCAGAAGAACAGGAAGGTGTTTATCGCCAGTGAGCCGCTGACCGACGCGCTGATCTGGGACAAGGGCAACCGCTACACCTTCCGCTTGCGCCCCGGTACTTATATGCAGGCCGCCATGCTCGTCGAAGAGGCCGCCAAGCTGCCGGCCAAGCGCTGGGCCGTGATCGCACCCAACTATGAATACGGCACCAGCGCCGTGGCGGCCTTCAAGGAGCTGCTCAAGGCGAAACGCCCCGACGTGGAATTCGTCGGCGAGCAGTGGCCCGCGCTCGGCAAGCTCGAGGCCGGCACCACGCTGCAGGCCACCATGCAGAGCAAGCCCGATGCGATCTTCAACGTGACTTTTGGCGCCGACCTGGCCAAGCTGGTGCGCGAAGGCAACCAGCGCGGCATCTTCCCGCGGGTGCCGGTCGTGTCTTTGCTGTCGGGCGAGCCCGAGTACCTGGATGTGCTGAAAGATGAAACGCCCAAGGGCTGGATCGTGACCGGCTACCCCTGGGACCAGATCGACTCGCGCGAGCACGCCAGCTTCGCCGCCAATTACTATCGCCGCTTCAGCGAATACCCCAAGGTCGGTTCGGTGGTGGGCTATGCCACCATGCAGTCCATCTTCGCGGCCATCAAGAAAGCCAACTCGACCGACAGCGAAAAGCTGGTGGCGGCGCTGCGCGGCCTGAAGTTCTCCACGCCCTTCGGCCCGGCCGAGTTTCGCGCCATCGACCACCAGTCCACCATGGGCGCCTATGTCGGCAAGCTGGACCTGCGCGGCAACAAGGGCACCATGGTGCAATGGCGCTATGCCGACGGCAAGGCCTATCTGCCGCCGGACGACTATGTCAAGGCCCGCCGCCCAGCCGCGGCCATGAAGTGACCTTTTGACAACGCGCGCCAATTTCATGGGGAAAGGCGCGCCAAATCCCCGCATAATCGGGCCGACATGACGAATACGGGTGGCGAGGCTGTCAAGCGGATATTTGTAAAAGTGTTTGGGTTTGATGACGCCGAGCGTCACGCCCTGAACACCGTGTTTCGCCTGTCTGAAACACGGTCCATCGCCTATGCCCTATGGACTGCTGCGGCACCGGAAGAGGCCGACCTGGCCCTGATAGACGGCGACAGCTGGGAAGCCGCCATCGAGCTGGCCAACCCCGCCCACGACGAACTCAAGCTGATCTGGATAGGCGACAACGCGCCGTCCCGCGCGCATCTGGTGATCAAGCGCCCGCTGCAATGGGCGGCGGTGATTGAAGGCCTGGATGCCCTGCTGGCGGCCGAACAGCAAACCTCTGGCAAGGCCGGTGATGCCGAGCTCGACCTGGACCTGCTGTCCGAATCCAGCGCGGTGCTGGACCTTGACCTCGACGTTGACGCCGAAGCGCCCACCGAGCCATCCCCGCTGGAGCCCGAGGCCGAGCCGGAGCAGGCCCAAGTGCTGGTGGTCGATGCCGACCGCGATGCGCGCCTCTACCTGCGCGCCCGCCTGGCCATGGCCGGCTACCTGCTTGTGGACGAGGCAGCCAGCGGCACCGAGGCGCTCAAGTTCATGGATACGCGCCTTTACAAACTCGTGGTCCTCGACATGGACCTGCCCGACATCGAAGGCTGGGAGATGGTCAAGCGCGTGGAGGCCTCGCGACCGGCTGTCGAATTCCTCATCCTGACCGGCAACAACCTGTCGCCGCTCGACGCGGTGCGCGGCTGGTTTGCCGGCGCTCGCGGCAGCCTGCGCAAGCCGTTGCATCCCGGAAAACTCAAGGACCTGCTGCGCAGCGCGCGTCAAGCCTGAACTGGTGGCGCGTATTGCGGCGCCAGCGCGTCTGCCAGGCGCTGTTCCAGCGGCAAAGGCTCGGCATGCAGCTTGGCGGCCAGCAATTCCCCACACAGCGTGGCAAAGCTCAGCCCACGTGAGCCCATGCCGCTGCACACCCACAAGCCCGGCGCCAATGGCCCCAGCGCGGGCAGGCGGCTGGGCGTGGCGCAGCGCACCCCGGCCCAGCTTTGGACCTGCCCGGCCTCAAATTGCGCGGCCAGCGCGCGCGCCGTTTCGGGCAGCAGGGTTTGCAGCCGGTCAAAGTTGTGTCTGTCGTCCGCGGGTCGCGTTTCGGCCTGTGTGTTGTCGCGTTCAAAGCTGGAGCCCATGACCCAGGCCAGGCCGCCGGCCTCGCCGGCCAGGGGCACGGCGGGCGCCAGGCTGCCGTGGCCGTTGACCGGGAAGGGGGGCAGGGCGGCGGCCGTGCCGGGCGCATGCCGGTTCCAGCTGACCTGGCCGCGTATGGCCTGCAGTGCGAGTTCGCCGGCCTCCGTCCCGGCAGCGGCGGCCAGTGCGCGGCTCGCATAACCTGCCGCCAGCACCACCAGCTCGGCCCGGGCCAGTTCCCGGCCCTGTGCGTCCAGGGCCTGCCACTGGCCGGGGGCCTGGGTGTCCCGGCTCAGGCGGTTTACCGCCGATCGGCCGTGCGATTGCACGCCAGGCGTTGCCAGCCAGGCATCGACCAGGGCGGCCGGCCGGGCCCAGCCGGCCCGCGCATGCCACAGTGACGGCGTACCGGGCGGCAGGCCGCATTGCGCGAGTTGCGCGGCCTCGGCCGGGCATGTCCAATCGTCGGCCGCATCGGCCCAGTCCGCCTGCCAGCTTTCCGGCCGTTTGCGCGGGTGCTCCACCGCATGCTCGAGCACGCCGGTATGGCCCCAGTCGCCGGCTTGCAGCAGCGATTGCGCCTGCTGCAGCGTGGCGCGAATGCCGTGGCGGGACAGGCGCGAGAGCGGGCTGTCGTCGGGCGAGACGTGCGGCGCCAGCAGGCCGGCGGGCAGGCCCGACGCCCCGGCGGCGGGCTCTTCGGCCGCATCCAGCACCAGCACTTGCCAGCCGCGGCGCGCCAGGCTGGCCGCCACGGCCGCGCCGGCCAGCCCCGCGCCAATCACCATGCAGCTCGAAGGCGCGCGGCGCGCGGGCGGCGGCTGCGTTTTTTTGGGCTCCCAGGCCGGGTTGAACTCGCCCTGCAGGTTGTCGCGCTTGGGTGGAATGCCGGGCACTTTCTTCACGGCGAAGCCGCACTGCGCGAGCCCGTCGCGCACGCTGCGCGCGATCGTCCAGGTGGCCACGCGCGTGCCGCGCCGGCAGCAGCGCGCCACCGCCTTGAAGGTGTGCACATCCCAGATATCGGGGTTGCGCTGGGGGCTGAAGCCGTCCAGGTAGACCGAATCGGCCTCAAAGGATTGTTCGCGCAGCATGGCCTTGGCGTCGCCTATGCACAGCGTCAGCAAGACCCTGCCGCCCTCAAACACCAGGCGGTGAAAGCCCGGCAGCAGGCCCCAGAGCTGCGCCTGCAACTGCTCGGCGAAGGGAATCAGTTCAGCGTGGGTTTGGGCGCTGCGCAGCACGTCAGCCGCGCTGGCCGGGAAGGCTTCCGTCGAGACGAAATGCAGCATGCGGGGGCGCTGCGGGTCGGCCTTCCAGGCGGCCCAGGTCACGAGGAAATTCAGGCCCAGGCCGAAGCCGGTCTCCAACACCGTCCATTGCGGCTGGCCGCCCCAGGCTTCGGGCAAGCCGCAGCCCTTGAGGAAAACCTCCCTGGCCTGGTCCAGCCCGCCGAGTTCGCTGCGGTAGCGGTCACCGAAGCGCGGGCTAAAGGGGCTGCCGCCGGCCGTGCCGTCGTCCAGCCACTCAATGCGCTCAGGCATTGCTCCGCGTCAGGGGGTGGGGGTAGGAGGGACGTAGCCCTGGACGGCATCGGCGCCGTCGCCAAAGAAATGCTTCTCCATCTGGCGCGCCAGGTACTGGCGCGCGCGCGCATCGGCCAGGTTCAGGCGATTTTCATTGACCAGCATGGTTTGCTGCTTCATCCAGTCCGCCCAGGCCTGCTTGCTGACTTCTTCCCAGATGCGTTTGCCCAGGGGGCCGGGGTAGGGGGGAAAGTCCAGGCCTTCGGCTTCCTGGCCGAGTTTGATGCATTTGACGAGGCGTGCCATGGCGAGGGTTCTTTCGTATAGCTAGTGGGGATCAGTGGGGCAAAAAGGCGGAAAAGGCGATCGAAGGTTGCCCAAGGATGTTTGCGGAATAAAGAACTAAGTTTTTATTCGTTCCAGTTTTGAAGGGCTGCTTTCAGAATCCATTTTGTCCGCATTTGACATGCATTTTCTGGAAAAGAGAGCAACCATGACTTCACGCCGCAACTTTATCAATGTTTCCACCCGCACGGCCGCCGCCGTGGCTTTGGGTTTTACGCTGGCAGGGTCACTGCAGACGGCCGTGGCCCAGCAGCCGCCCAAGGCGCCGGTCACGCTGCTTAATGTGTCCTACGACCCGACGCGCGAGCTTTACGTCGAATACAACGCCGCCTTCAGCAAATACTGGAAGGCCAAGACCGGCCAGGACGTGACCATCAAGCAGTCGCACGGCGGCTCCGGCAAGCAGGCGCGCTCCATCATCGACGGCCTGGATGCCGACGTGGCCACGCTGGCCCTGGCCGGCGATACCGACGCGCTGGTCAAAAACGGCGGCTGGCTGTCGGCCGACTGGCAGAAAAAACTGCCGCACAATTCCTCGCCCTATACATCGACCATCGTGCTCGCCGTACGCCAGGGCAATCCCAAGGGCATCAAGGATTGGGACGACCTCATCAAGCCCGGCATCAACGTCATCACGCCCAACCCCAAGACCTCCGGCGGCGCCCGCTGGAACTACCTGGCGGCCTGGGAATTCGCCAAGCGCAAATACGGCAGCGACGCCAAGGCGAAAGAGTTCGTCGCCAAGCTCTACGGCAATGTCTCTGTGCTGGACACCGGCGCCCGCGGTTCCACCATCACCTTCGCCCAGCGCGCGCAGGGCGACGTGCTGATTGCCTGGGAGAACGAGGCGTATTTGCTTGAAAAGGAATTCGGCGCCAAGTTCGACGTGGTCGCCCCCTCGCTGAGCATCCTGGCCGAGCCCGCCGTCGCCGTGGTCGACAAGAACGTCGACAAAAAGGGCACGCGCGCCGTCGCCGAGGAGTACCTGAAGTACCTCTATTCCGAAGAGGGCCAGGACATCGCCGGCAAGAACTTCTACCGTCCGGCCGTCTCGCAAAAAGCCATCGCCAAATACGCCAAGCAGTTTCCCAAGCTGAACCTGTTCACCATAGACCAGGCCTTTGGCGGCTGGGCCAAGGCTGATAAGGAACACTTCGCCGACGGCGGGTCCTTCGACCAGATCTATACAAAGAAATAGGCTCCCCCCGAAGCGGCCTCTGGCCGCCTCCCCCTCAGGGGGCGCCCGCTGCGGCCCGGCTAAGCCGGTTCCGCGCCGGCACTTGAACCGGAAAGCTGTCACATCGCACCACATTTGGGTCACGCCAGGAAATCAGGGAAGTATCAAAAAATGTCTGTTCAACAATCCGTACTGCTGATCGCCGGCAGCCCATCCGAGCAGTCGCGCTCATCCGCGCTGCTCGATTCGGTCAGCCACAGGCTGGCCCTGCGGGGCGGCCTGGCGGTCGACAGGCTCAACATCCGCGAACTGCCGGCCCAGGCGCTGCTGCTGGCGGAGTGGGGCCATCCGGCCATCGCCAAGGCGATTGAGCAGATCGCAAAGGCACGCGCTGTCGTCGTGGCCACGCCGGTCTATAAAGCGGCCTACAGCGGGCTGCTCAAGGTGCTGCTTGACCTGCTGCCGCAGACCGCGCTCAAGGAAAAAACCGTGCTGCCGCTGGCTACGGGCGGCAGCCCGCACCACATGCTGGCGCTGGACTATGCCCTGCGCCCGGTGCTGCAGGCGCTGGCCGCGCGCCACATACTGCCCGGTGTTTACGCCACCGATTCCCAGGTGCCGCAATCGGCCGACAAGCGCTACGAGGTCGGTCCCGACATCGCCGTGCGGCTGGACGATGCGGTGCTGACCCTGCTGGCCGAAAGCTTTCGCCAGCCGGCCACGGCCGGTTTCGAGCCGGTGCACTTTTCCCGGGTGCGATGTAGCGTCTGACGCAGGGCGCGCCGGCGATTGTTCAGCGGCCGCCCTGATTCCGCAACGGCCACAACGCCGATTTTTGAAACCGCCAGACGGGCGGCCGGGCGGAGCTTTGCCTCCCGGCGCCACGCATCCGAAAAGACATCGAAAGGACACCCCATGAGCACCAGCGCCGCCGGCACGCCCGGCATTTCCCCACAACCCTCGAAGCTGCGCACCTGGCTGGACTTCAGCCTGGGCCTGCTTCTTGCCGCGGCGATCGCGGGCGTCATCACCCTGCTGAGCCTTCCCGCAGCCCATGCACAGGCAAGCCCCGAGAAAGTTGAACTGCGCATCGGCTACCAGAAGTCCGCCAGCCTCTTCGTGCTGCAAAAAGCCCAGGGCACGCTCGAAAAGCGTTTGCAGCCCCTGAACGCCAGCGTCAAGTGGGTGGAGTTTCCGGCCGGCCCGCAGCTGCTCGAAGGCCTGAACCTCGGCTCCGTCGATGTGGGTTATGTGGGCGAGGCGCCGCCCATCTTCGCCCAGGCCGCCGGCGCGAAGTTCGCGTACATAGGCTACGACCCGGCCGCGCCCGAAGCCGAGGCCATCGTGGTGCCCAAGGACTCGCCCATCAAATCCGTGGCTGAACTCAAGGGCAAAAAGGTCGCCCTCAACAAGGGCAGCAATGTGCACTACCTGCTGGTCAAGCTGCTTGAGAAAAACCAGCTCAAGCCCGGCGACGTCCAGCCCGTCTACCTGCCGCCGGCCGATGCGCGCGCCGCCTTCGAAAGCAAAAACGTGGACGCCTGGGTGATCTGGGACCCCTTCACCGCCGCCGCCGAAAAATCCATAGGCGCGCGCGTGCTGGCCGACGGCAAAGGCGTGGTCAACAACTACCAGTACTACCTGGCCGAACGCGGCTTTGTCGCGAAGAACCCCAAGGTCATTCAGGCCCTGTTTGACGACGCGGTGGAGCGGGGCGCCTGGCTCAAGGCCAACCTCAAAAAGGCCGCCGAGCTGATCGCGCCGCTGCAGGGCCTGCCGGTTGACGTGGTCGAACTCAGCCTCAAGCGCTACGAGTTCAAGGTCCAGCCCGTGCCCGCCAGCGTGATCGCCGACCAGCAAAAACTGGCCGACACCTTCTTCGAGCTCAAGCTGATCCCCAAGGCCATCGCCGTCAGCGACGTCGCCTACAAACCCGCGCCCTGAGCACGGCCTGCGAAGGAACCACCATGAATGACACCACACCGCTTCAGCTGCGCCGCCGCTTCCTCAAGATCGCCGCCACCACGGCGGCCCTGTGGGGCCTGGGGGCGCGCGACACCGCGGCGCAAACTCCCGGCGCGGCCGCCAGCAGGTCCCCGGAGCAACTGCGCATCGGCTACCAAAAGGCCGCCGTCAACCTCGTTGTCCTCAAGCAAAAAGGCGTGCTCGAAAAACGTTTTCCCAACACCCGGATCGGCTGGGTGGAGTTTCCCGCCGGGCCGCAACTGCTTGAGGCGCTCTCTGTGGGTAGCCTGGAATTCGGCCTCACCGGCGACTCACCGCCGGTGTTTGCCCAGGCCGCCGGCAAGGACCTGCTGTATGTCGGCGTCGAGCCGCCCAAGCCCGACAGCTCGGCCATCCTGGTGCTGGGCGATTCGCCCATACGCAGCCTGGCCGAACTCAAGGACAAGAAAATCGCGCTGCAAAAAGGCTCAAGCTCGCATTACCTGCTGGTGCGCGCGGTCGACAAGGCCGGCCTGAAATGGAGCGACATCCAGCCGATCTACCTGGCGCCCGCCGATGCGCGCGCCGCTTTCGAACGCAAGAGCGTGGATGCCTGGGCCATCTGGGACCCGTTTTACGCCGCCATCGAGCTCGCCATCAAGCCGCGCGTGCTGGTCACCGGCCGGGACCTGTCGAGCAACAACTCTTTCTACCTGGCCTCGCGCCCCTTTGCCACCCAGCATGCGCCAGCGCTGGCGGCCTTGCTGGAAGAGCTGACCCGCGCCGATGCCCTGGTGCAAGGCCATCGCGCGGAGGCCATCAAGCTGGTCTCCGACTTCAGCGGGCTGGACGCCGGCGTGGTGAGCCTCTTCATGCAGCGCCGGCCGGCCTCGCCCGTGGGCCCGCTCAACGCGGCCGCCATCGCCGACCAGCAACGCGTGGCCGATGCCTTTTTGCGCCTGGGGCTGATCCCCAGAGCCGTCAAGGTGGCCGACATCGTCTGGCGGCCGGAAGGTACCCAGATAGCGCGCAAATAAAGCAAAAGCGCAAAACACATCACCACAGCATTCAAGGAGTTTTCATGCAGGTTTTCTGGTTCATCCCTACCCACGGCGACAGCCGCTACCTTGGCACAGGCGAAGGCGCGCGCGAGGTCAGCCACGACTATTTGAAACAGGTGGCCACAGCCGCCGACACCCTGGGCTACGAGGGCGTGCTGATTCCCACCGGCCGCTCCTGCGAAGACCCCTGGGTGGTCGCGGCCAGCTTGCTGCCCGTCACCAGAAACCTGAAGTTCCTGGTGGCCGTGCGGCCCGGCCTGCACCAGCCCAGCCTGGCCGCGCGCATGGCCGCCACTTTCGACCGGCTCTCGGGCGGGCGCCTCCTGATCAACCTGGTCACCGGCGGCGACCAGGCCGAGCTGGAGGGCGACGGCGTCTACCTGGACCACGCCCAGCGCTACGAGCAGTCGGCCGAGTTCATCCGCATCTGGCGCGAGATCCTCGCGCGCAGCCACGCGGGCGAAAGCCTTGACTACCAGGGGCAACACCTGAGCGTCAAAGGCGCGAAGCTGCTGTACCCGCCGGTGCAAAAACCGCATCCGCCCGTGTATTTCGGCGGCTCCTCGGCGCCGGCCCACGCGCTGGCCGCCGAGCAGGTCGACGCCTACCTCACCTGGGGAGAGCCGCCCGCTGAAGTCTCCAAAAAGATTGCCGACGTGAAAGCACGCGCGGCGAAGCACGGCCGCACGGTCAAGTTCGGCATACGCCTGCACGTCATCGTGCGCGAGAGCGAGGACGAAGCCTGGCGCGCCGCCGAAAGCCTGATCAGCAAACTCGACGACGAGACCGTGGGCCGGGCGCAGGCCGCGTTCTCGCGCATGGATTCCGAAGGCCAGCGCCGCATGGCCGCCTTGCATGCGGGCGGTGGCAAACGCACGCGCGCCGAACTCGAGATCAGCCCCAACCTCTGGGCCGGTGTGGGCCTGGTGCGCGGCGGCGCGGGCACCGCCTTGGTAGGCGACCCCAAAACCGTGGCGGCCCGTATCGAGGAATACGCGGCCCTGGGCCTGGACACCTTTGTGCTGTCGGGCTACCCGCACCTCGAGGAGGCTTACCGCTTCGCCGAACTGGTGTTCCCGCTGCTGCCGCGCAGGCTGCGCCAGAAGTTGTCGGGCCAGGTCCTCAATGGGCCGTTCGGCGAAGTCGTGGCCAATGACTACCTGCCGCGCGTCTCGCAAAGCTGAACCTGGAGCACAACCATGACAGATTCCGTTCGCGAACTCCAGGTGACCCCGGTGCCCGACACCGTGGCCGCCCCCGGCCTGGGATTTTTGCCCTTGGCCTCAGCCGGCTTTTCGTGGCCGCGCCTGCAGCTTGCCGCCGCGCTGCGCGACCTCGGCCAGCGCCTGCTGCCCTGGGTGGTGCCCGTGGGTCTGGTAGCGCTCTGGCAGATTGCTTCGGCGCAGGGCTGGCTTTCAACGCGCGTGCTGCCGGCGCCTTCTGAAGTCATCAAAGCCACCTGGGCCCTGTCGGCATCGGGCGAGCTATGGACGCACGTGAAGGTCAGCACGGGCAGGGCGCTGGCCGGCCTGGCCGTGGGCGGCGGGCTGGGCCTGGCTTTTGGCCTGCTGACCGGTTCGGTGAAATTCTTTGAAACCCTGCTCGACTCCACCATCCAGATGGTGCGCAACATCCCGGCCCTGGCCTTGATCCCGCTGGTGATCCTGTGGTTCGGCATCGACGAAACCGCCAAGCTGTTCCTGATCGCGGTTTCGGTGTTTTTCCCGATCTACATCAACACCTTCCACGGCATACGCAATGTGGACCCGGGACTGATCGAGATGGGCCGCACCTACGGCCTCACGCGCTGGCAGCTGTACCGCGAAGTCATCCTGCCCGGTGCGCTCTCGTCCATCCTGGTGGGCCTGCGCTTCTCGCTGGGCCTGATGTGGGTGATCCTGATCGTGGCCGAAACCATTTCGGCCCAGGCCGGCATCGGCTACCTGACCATGAACGCCAGGGAGTTTTTGCAGACCGACGTGGTGCTGGTCGGCATCCTGCTCTATGCCCTGCTGGGCAAGCTGGCCGACATGTTCGCGCGCGGGCTGGAGCGCTACTGGTTGCGTTGGCATCCCGGTTACCAGTCGGTTGCGGCTTGAGGACTGAACATGACCCTTGAACTCAATCCACTCCAAACCCGGTTTTCTTCCGGTCGCCTTGAGCTTTCTCCCGCCGCTCGCTCCGAATTTCATTCCCCCGCTAGTCCGGAGCTTGATTCCTCAGTTCGTCCCGTGCTTCATTCCCCCGTTCGTCCTGAGCTTGTCGAAGGACTTTCCCCGGCTTCGACCCTTCGTCGAGCTCAGGACAGGCCAAGCTCAGCCCGAACGGAGGGGGTCGAGCCCAACCGCGGCGTCCGCCTCGAAATACGCGGCCTCTCCAAACGCTACGGCAAACGCCAGGTGCTGCAGCACACCGAACTCGTGATTGAACCCGGCGAGTTTGTCGCCATCGTGGGCCGCAGCGGCTGCGGCAAGTCCACCCTGCTGCGCCTGGTGGCCGGGCTGGAGGCCGCCACCCAGGGCCGCATTCGCCTGGACGGCCAGGACGTGACCGGCCTGCGCGAGGACACCCGCATCATGTTCCAGGATTCGCGGCTGCTGCCCTGGCGCCGCGTTTTCGACAACGTGGCCCTGGGCCTGCCGCCCGGCGGCCATGCGGCCGCGGCCGACGTGCTGGCCCAGGTAGGCCTGGCTGATCGCCAGCCCGATTGGCCGGCGCGTTTGTCGGGCGGGCAGCGCCAGCGTGTCTCGCTGGCCCGGGCCCTGGTGCACAACCCGCGCCTCTTGCTGCTCGACGAACCGCTGGGTGCGCTGGATGCGCTGACCCGCATCGAGATGCACCAGCTCATTGAAGGCCTGTGGCAGCGCAACGGCTTTACCGCCTTGTTGGTCACGCACGACGTGCAGGAAGCGGTGGCGCTGGCCGACCGCGTGATCCTCATCGAGGACGGCCACATCGCACTCGACGAGCGTGTGCGCATCGCCCGCCCGCGCGAACGCAGCGAGCCGCTGTTCGGCCAGATCGAGAAAAAGATCCTGGACCGTGTGCTGCAGCAGCCTGGCGAGGCGATCTCGCCCAGCGAGCCGCTGTGGCCCAACACACCGGTGCACGGCGTGCGCTGGGCGGTTTGAGTTTTTATTGTTTTACCAATCCACCGATTTTTTAACCAAGTTCAAGGAGAACCTTTATGTCCATCCAAGCCATCAATGTCCGCAACCAGTTCCGCGGCAAGGTCAAGGAAATCATCCGCGGCGACGTGGTGTCAGAAATCGACGTCGAGACCCCATGGGGCATCGTGACCTCGGTCATCACGACGCGCTCGGTCGACCAGCTGGAGCTTGCGGTGGGCAGCGAGGTGGTGGCGCTGGTCAAGTCGACCGAGGTCTCGATAGCAAAGCTGTAAGGTCGCTCGAACGGAGTGCGGACGCGTCACTGCGGCACCACGCCCGCGCGTTTGACCACCGCGGCGTAGCGCTTGAGTTCGCTGCGGAAGAAGTCCGCCGCGAATTCGGGCGTGGACACCTTGATGCTGTTGCCTTGCTTGAGCATCGCGTCCTTGAGTTCAGGCGTATCGAAGGCCGTGGCGAACGCGGTGTGGATCCGTTTGACCTGGTCCTCGCCCAGGCCCTTGGGGCCTATCACCGCAAACCAGCCTTCCACCACGTAAGGCGGCAGGCCCGCCTCGGCAGAGGTCGGGATGTCCGGCGCCACCGGACTGCGCGCCGGGGAGGCAATGCACAGCGCGTGCACATGGCCGGTCTTGATCTGGCCCGCTACCGCCGGCAAGGCCGCAACCCCCCAGTCCACCTGGCCGCCCACGATGTCTTGCATCATCGGGCCGAAGCCCCGGTAGGGGATGTGGGTGGAGAACGTGTGCGACAGGTCCTTGAATATCTCGGCCGCCAGATGCAGGATGGTCCCGTTGCCCGACGAAGCAAAGTTGTATTTCCCAGGGTTGGCCTTCAGCAGGTCCATGAACTCCCGCAAATTCCTGGCCGGCAGTTTGGGGTTGACCACCAGAACCATCGGTGTGGTGCCGATCACGGCGATGGGCGTGATGTCGTTGACGGGATCGAAGGGGACGGACTTCAGCACCGCCGGGTAGATGACATGGTTGTTGGAAACCACGCTCAGGGTCATGCCGTCGGGCGCCGCTTTCACCAGAGTCTGCGTCCCCACAATGCCGCCCGCACCGGGCTGGTTTTCAATCACGGCTGTCTGCCCCAGGGCCTTGGACAGGGCCGGGCCTGCGGCGCGGACGATGGTGTCCACACCCGAGCCCGCGCTGACGGGCAGTATGAAACGCACCGCCTTGTCAGACTGGGCTTGGGCGCTGCCGCTTGCCGCCAGGCCGCCAGCCGCAATGCCAAGCCCGCCAAGGGCCAGCATGGCCTCGCGGCGCGATAAGGTGTTGTCGCTGTTCATGTCTTGTCTCCTTTTTGATGCGTGATTTTTGATTGACGCGCCCCGGTGCGCATCGGCTCAGGCCACCACCGCCTGCGCCTGAAGCGCCTCAATCTCGCCGCCGGCGTAACCCAGGCCCGCGAGCAGCTCGCGCGTGTGCTCGCCCAGCGTGGGTGGGTTCATTCGCACCTTGAGGCGCTGGCCTTCCAGCGTCAAAGGCAGCAGTGTGGTCTTGGCCGTCTGGCCGGCGCGTGCGCCGTCGGGCAGCTTGATGTCGGCCAGCCCGCCCGTGGCCAGCAGGTGTTCGTCCTCATACAGCTCCTCAGGCCGGCGTATGGGCGCAAAGGGCAAGCCTGCCTCCTCGAACAGCGCCACCAGTTCCGCGGCACTGCGCAGTGCCAAGCGTTCGCGCAGCAGCGGCAGCAGCGTGGCGCGCGCGGTGACGCGCTGGTTGTTGCCGGCGTAGCGCGTGTCGGCCTTGAGGTCGGCAAAACCCAGCGCATCGCAAAAGGCAAGCCATTGCGCATCGCTCACCGCCGCCAGGAAGATCTGCTCGCCATCCTTCACGCTGAACACGTCGTACACGCCCCAGGCTGAGATACGGTCCGGCATGGGTGCGGCCGGTTGCCCGGTGATGGCGTACTGCAGCATGTGCTGGCCGACCAGGAAGACGTTGTTCTCGAACAGCGCCGATTGCACCTCCATGCCCTTGCCGCTGATGCCGCGCTGGATCAGCGCGCCCAATACGCCGATGGCGCCGAACATGCCGCCCATGATGTCGTTCACGCTGCTGCCGGCGCGCAGCGGGTCACCGGGCCGGCCCGTCATATAGGCCAGGCCGCCCATCATCTGCACGACCTCGTCGAGCGCCGTGCGGTGGTCATAAGGGCCGGGCAAAAAGCCCTTGTGGCTTGCGTAGATCAGGCGAGGGTTGCTTGCGCTCAGCGCGGCGTAGTCCAGGCCGTACTTGGCCATGGTACCGGGTTTGAAGTTCTCGGCCACCACGTCGGCGCTGGCGCACAGCTTGCGCGCCACCTCGGCGCCGGCGGGGGCGCGCAGGTCTATGCCTATGCTTTTTTTGTTGCGATTGAACAGCGGGAAAAATCCCGAGCCCGCACCCAGCAGGTGGCGCGTGCGGTCGCCGTCCACGGGTTCGACCTTGATGACCTCGGCGCCCATGTCGGCCAGCAGCATGCCGCAGGTCGGGCCCATGACCATGTGGGTGAACTCCACGACGCGCAGGCCGGCCAACGGCAGGGGTGGGGTGGAAGAAGCGGTGTTTTGCATGCTGTTTTGTAGTTGAGATGAGTTTATTGTTGAAGTGTTTGTTGATGAATCCAGCCCGGTGAAATTTGAACCGTTCGACTTGAGCTCACTATCCGTTCGGGCTGAGCTTGTCGAAGGGCTTCGACAAGCTCAGCCCGAACGGATGCCGGGTCTTGTGGGTCGGATTACAGGTTACCGTGCGCCAGCATGGTTTTCGGCAAGCCCGCGCGCCACAGCGTGCCGTGCAGGGTTTCGCCTTCAAGCCAGGCCGCCACCTGGCCGCGCAAGGCCATCAGTTTTTCGAAATGGATGCCGGTCTGCATGCCCATGCTCGCGAACATATAGGCCAGGTCTTCGCTGGCCACGTTGCCGCTGGCGCCCGGCGCGTGCGGGCAGCCGCCTATGCCGGCGAGGCAGGCGTCAAAGCGTGTCACGCCGGTTTGCAGCGCGGCATACACATTGGCCATGCCCATACCCCGCGTGTCGTGGAAGTGGCCGCAGGCGAGCTTGTCGCCGGCCACCTTGAAAGCCGCTCCAAACAGTTTTTGCACCATGGCCGGGTCGGCATAGCCCACGGTGTCGGCCAGGCCCACGCGGTCGGCGCCCGCGTCCAGCACGGCCTGCAGCAGGCGCAGCACCTCGGCCGGCTCCACCCGGCCCTGCAGCGTGCAGCCGAAAGCCGTGCTCATGCCGACCTCCAGCACGATGGACGACCCCGAGGCGTCGCGTGCCGCGCGTATGCGGCCAATCTCTTGCACCACTTCATCGGGCGTCTTGCGCAAATTGGCCAGGCTGTGCGCGTGGCTGGCCGAGATCGGCAGCAGCATCAGGTCCGCGCCCGACTCGATGGCGCGCTCCGCGCCCTTGAGGTTGGGCACCAGCACCGAGGTGACCAGGCCGGGCAGGGTCTTGGCATAAGCCACCAGTTCAGCCGTGTCGGCCAGTTGCGGCAACAGGCGCGCCGGCACGAAGGAGCCGACCTCGATCTCGCGCTGGCCGGCCGCATGCGCCTGGCGCAGCCATTCGAGCTTGCGGGCCGTGGGCATCACGGTGCTGATGCTTTGCAGGCCGTCGCGCAGGCCGACCTCGCGGATGGTGGCGTGGCGGGGCAGGGGCAGGGGAAGTGGGGTGGTCACTGGCTGGTCTCCAAAGGACGGGACTCATGGGTTCCGGGATGGGGTCTGGGCGTGCTGCCAGTTTAGAATTTCCCAAAGCGCCTGGTTTGTCAATTTCGGAAGCTCTGGTGTTCCTGTCTGGAATGTCTTAGGCCGAAATCGCGCCATGAAGGTCATCAAGGCCACTGAGGCCAGCAAGGAGGCAAAGCCATGAGAGACCTGGACCTGACCACGCTGCGGCTCTTCGCCGCCGTCTGCGACGCGCGCAGCATCTCCCGCGCGGCAGAGCAAGCCAACATCGTCGGCTCGGCCATCAGCAAGCGCCTGGCCCAGCTTGAAGACACGGTTGGCACGCAACTGCTGGTGCGTCGCCGGCGCGGCGTCGAGCCCACGCCCGCCGGCGAAAGCCTGCTGGAGCACGCGCGCACCATGCTGGCCAGCGCCGACCAGATCGAGCGCGAGATGGGCGACTACGCACTGGGCGTGCGCGGCCAGGTGCGCATCCTGGCCACGGCCTCCGTCATGGCCGAATCGCTGGCCGACGACGTTGCCGGGTTTCTGCAACTGCCGGCGCACCACGACATCCGCATCAGCATTGAAGAGCGCGTCAGCCCCGAGGTGATACGCGGCATCAAGGAGGGCGTGGCCTCCGTCGGCATCTGCTGGGACGCGGCCGACCTCTCGGGCCTTCAGTCCTGCGGCTACCGGCACGACCACCTGGCCATCGTCACCCATCCCTCGCACCCGCTGGCCGCGCTCGAGAGCCTGGGCTTCGAGCAGACCCTGGCCTACGAACACGTGAGCCTGCCCGCGCAAAGCGCCGTGCACGTGCTGCTGCAACGCGCCGCCGCGCTCCAGGGCAAGGCCATGGTGCACCGGGTCATCGTCTCCAACTTCGAGGCCGCGTTGCGCGTGGTGCGCGCCAACCTGGCCATCAGTGTGGTGCCGCGCGAGGTGGCCGACCCCTATGCCCGCACCTTCGGCCTGCGCGTCATTCCGCTGAACGACGCCTGGGCCAAACGCCGTTTCGCGATTTGCTTTCGGGATGAGGCGGGCCTCTCCGCCGCCGCAAGGCTGCTTGTCAGGCACCTGGCTGATATATCGGCCGTATGAGTAGCGCCTCTCATGCAGCCTCTAAAACCCCCCGCCGGGCACGGTGAAAGCGGCCGACTTTCATTTGCGTTAAAATAAGCCTCCAACCCACGGCAGACAAGCGTCATCAGCTATAGAAAATATAGCGTGCAGGGCTGATCCAGGCTAGGCTCTCTCGGGGCCGGCATTCGCCGCAAGGCGGGCATCCTGGCCAGTCACGGCGCTTGATTTTGGGGGGAGGAACCCCCAGATTCACTGCATGAACGCCACCCAAACCCACCCCCTCAAAACAGACCTCACGGTCACCCATGTGCTGGCCGAGTTGCTGGAGCGCCTGGAGCACAGCGCGGAGCCTGTCGGCGCCGAGCAATACCGTTCCGTCGTGCAGCACCTCGCCAGCGAACTGGGCGACGTGGAGCCGGGCGTGGAACTCGGTGCGTTGCTGGACACCCATCCGGCCGCCGCCGAGCTGTATGAAAACGTGAATTACCAGTATGCGGGCCTGTGCCGGTCCGCGCTGGACGCCTCGCTTGCCGCCGAGCAGCAGGCCAAAGCGGCCATAGACAAGGCCATGAACCGTTCAAACCCCCAACCGAAGGAAGATCCAACCCATGGCAAGAGCTGATGCCAAAACCGCTGTCCTCGCAGACGGCCTGCGCTACAAGTCCAAGGTCTCGGGCTCCCCGTTCGCCGCCACCACCTCCTTCGGTGCGGCCACCATGTCCTGCTTTATGTGCGGCAAGCACCGCGCCCGTTCGCTGATGGGCACGCGCAAGGTGCTGGGCAAATCCCAGGCCGTGTGCTCGCCCTCCTGCAAGGCCCTCGACGAAGCCCTCGAAAAGGCCAAGGGCTGACCTACACAGACTGTTTCACCCCATCCCGCTTTTGGCCTGCATATCGCCTTGATCACGCAGCGGCCCGGAGCCATACTGTCTTGACCGCAAGTTAAACAGTTGAAGAAAGGTGAACCATGGCCTCCCAGCCCACGCCGGACCCTGTGCTTGAGCCTGACGAGGCCATAGACCACATACGCGGCCGCTCATCGGCCCCGGTCACCGTCGTCGAATACGGCGACTTCGAATGCCCCTCCTGTTTCCAGGCCTACGGGGCACTGAAGGTGATGCTGCCGCACTTCGGCCAGCAACTGCGCTTTGTCTTCCGGCACTTCCCCCTGCGTGAGGTGCACCCCCATGCCGAGCTTGCCGCCGAAGCGGCCGAAGCCGCCGGCGCCCAGGGCAAGTTCTGGCCCATGTACGAGTTGCTGTTTACCCACCAGCAGCACCTCAAGGACAAGCAGCTGCTCGAGTACGCCGCCCAGGTCGGCCTGGACATGGCGCGCTACCAGAACGAGATGAGCGACCACGTCTACCTGCAGCGCGTGCAGGAGCACATGCAAAGCGGCCGCCACCTGGGCGTGCGCTCAACGCCGACCTTCTACGTCAACGGCGTGTTCTGCGATGTGTCGTTCGGCCTGCAGCACCTGCACGACGCCATCGACAAGGCCCTGGCGAAGCAAGCTTAGAGCCACCCAAAAACATCCCGGCGATGTTGAGCCGCCTGGCAGCTGCTCTGCTTTTAATCTGCGCAAATCTGCGTAATCTGCGGATAAATCTGTATTCACAGATTAGCCAGATTGCACAGATAGAAATCATTACGATGCACGGCCGCGGTGGCCAGTGCATGGAAGAGAAGGGTGAAGTCTTAAATGCAACCACCCATTTTCAATCTGCGTTCATCCGCGAAATCTGCGGATCAATCCATATATCCGCAGATTACGCAGATAAACACCATCAGGTGTGAATTCATGGCTGGCGTATGGGTGACGCCTTTTATGCCCGGTTCTAACCGTCTACGGGCTGCAGAGGTGTCACCAGCGTCTTCTGCAGAAAGGCCACGTCCAGCCAGCGGCCGAACTTGAAGCCCGCCTGCCTGATCGTGCCGCAGTGCTCAAAGCCCAGGCGCTTGTGCAGTTCAATACTTGCACCGTTGTCCAGGTCTATCGCACCGACCAGCGTGTGCATGCCATGCGCCTCGGCTTCGTTGACGATGGCCTCCAGCAACTTGCGTCCCAGCCCCTGGCCGCGGTTGCTTTTTTCAACATAGATCGAATGCTCCACCGTGTACTTGTAGGCCGGAAACGCGCGAAACGTCCCGTAGCTCGCAAAACCCAGCAGCTTGCCGCCGTCGTCTTCCAGCCCGATCACCGGAAACCCATTGCTGCGCTTGGTGGCAAACCAGCTCACCATGCTCTCCGGCGTGCGCGGCTTGTAGTCGTACAGCGCGGTTGAGTTGGCAATCGCCTCATTGAAGATGGCCAGTATCTGGCCGGCGTGGCGTTCTTCGGTGCAGAGCACGGGATGCATGGGAATCCTTTAAAGGGCAGGTGAATGTCTTCATCTGCGTAAATCTGCGAAATCTGTGGATAGAAATTTATCCGCAGATTACGCAGATTTCCACAGATTGAAGAAGAAAGAATGGAGGTCCTCAGTACTTCATTCCTGTCTTCATCTGTGGATAAAGCTCAGGCCGTGGCAGAGCCCGGCACAGGCACCGCCTGCGCCGCATTCCGCGCCCGTATGCGCCGCACCTGCAGCGCCGCGCCAATGACATAGAGCAGAAGCAGAACGCCAGTCACCACCTTGAGCTCAGGCGCATCGGCATTGGGCAGCAGCGGCGCGCCCAGCGGCAGGCGCGTCGATGTCTCGGTGATCGCCGGAATCATGTGGAACACAAAGGTGATCGAATAGCTGAGCGTTTCCACATAGGGCGAAGCGCGGCCCAGCACCTTGGTATTGCCCGCCACCCAGGCAATGCCCAGCACCAGCAGCGTGATGATGCCCAACGCATGCGGCTTGCCGAAACCGCCATGCTGGAAGATGCCAAAGCCCGTGAGGCAGGTCAGCACCGTGGTCCAGATATAAACCCGGCCCAGCATGGAGGCCGCAATGATTTCCTTGTCGCGAAAGAAAGCGATCAGCGCTACCGCAACGGCCACCAGGCTGATGGCGGTGTGCGCCACACCGAGGTAAGTCAAACCATAGAGCATGGAATCTCCTTGAGTTGTTGATGAGGAGCAATGGGTTTGCAGAGCTTTGCATGTGGATCCCAAGCAAACGCCGTGCCGTGCAGTGTGGCCTGCAGCGCCACTTTTGCCTACGGTTTTGCAGGCCCATCCGGCCGCGGCCCGATAATCGGTAGCAAGCGCAGTCACAACAGGCCGCGCACTGACACCAAAGTACTATGAAAAAAACATTCCAACTCAAGGTCGAAGGCAAAAACCGCGACCGCCTGCTCGAAGCCGCCAAGCACGACATCCGCAAATACTTCAAACGCGAACGCGCCAAGGCACTGCCCAAGGGCGTGGACTTTTGGGACTTTGATTGCAAGTCCGGCTATAGCGAAGCCTCTGCGGCCGCGGTGCCCGAAGCCGGCCTTATCAAGTCGATTGACGAGATCGTCAAGGACGGTGGTGAGCAGTTTTATGTGGAAGTGCTGGCCAAGCCTGGGGTGAAGGTGGCGCGAGTGAGGGATGACGCGGCGGAAGATGGGTTTGATGAGGAGTAAGCGCCGGGTGCACTGACCGTGCGCCGGTGTCATCTTTTATCGCAGGTACCTACAAATGCCCATTACAACGGCTTCAGACCCGAGTGAACAAAGACTGCTCGACGACATTCACAAATACGGATGGCACTGCGTTCATGTCCTTGGGGAGGACCAATACGAACCGTTCAGCTACACCGTTGGGCTATTCCAAACATACGGTCATCCCGAACTGCTGATCTACGGCTTGCCAGGAGAAGTTGCGCACGCCGTCTTCACTATCGCGGCCAATGCTGCTGCGAGTGGGAAAGCCATAAATCTGAGCGAACCAACGGACATGCTGCTTGAGGGGTATTCATGCGTCTTTGTGTCGGTACCACTTGCTGAGTATCCGGAGCACGTCGGCTTCGCCCGCTGGTATTACGACGGAGATAGTTTTCCCGTCCAGCAGATTGTGTGGCCTTCTCGCGATGGTCACTTTCCGTGGCATCCGGGAGCCTCGCTTGAATTCCGGGTTAAGCAACCTGTTCTTGGCCAGCATGAAAGAGGATCTTGAGCTTCATGGACAGAGACCTCGAAGCCCCTCAAGGCCCTTTCCCCGACACCTTCAAGCAAGGCGACATATTCTGGATTGAGGCCGACCCTTCACGCGGCTCCATCCCTGGCTCCCCACATCCGCATGTCATCGTGCAGGACGATGTGTTCAACCGCTCGCGCATCAGCACAGTGGTGGTTTGCGCGCTGACTTCCAACCTGAACCGTGCGACCGAGCCGGGCAATGTTCTGCTGGAGCCAGGCGAGGGCAATTTGCAGAAGCAGAGCGTGGTGGTCGTGTCGCAGGTGTCTTCGGTTTACAAGACGCGGCTAGGTGAATACATCGGGACCTTGTCGGCGGAACGGGTTCAGCAGATACTCGCGGGCATGCGATTTCTGCAGGCGTCGTTTCATCAGCGATAGTGGTGTGATCAAGTTCCTGATCGGCTGCTAGATCGCTCCATGCCAACCCTCGGCAACTCATGAAACTATTGTTAAGTGCGCTCTTTTTCTGGGTGCAATTTTCTGGGATGGCTGCCATTGCTGGTGGTTCATCTGATTCCACCGTGCTCTCATATCGCATGGCGCAATATCGCTTTCAGGCTGCGTCCGAAACCAGCTCTGAGCCGATAAATATTGAGTTTGCCTATCCAGTTTTCCAGGGAGGAGAACCTGTCGCTACAAACCGTTTGAACGGCTGGCTTAGGCGTACCGCATTGGCGACGTTCTTTGTGGGTGATGAGGTAGGGCTGTCGCGTGCCGTCCAGTTGACGGATCGCAAGGTGATTGAATCGCTTGCTTCGAAAGGGACGGCAGACATGATTCAGTCCGTGTTGCGCCCTGATTCGGCGTCGGGGAATGTCATGGCGTTTACGCTGCACGTCGAATCGCAGGGTACTGCCCGGTCGCATCAGGGAATCGCTGTTTATGCCTATGACACCAGAACCCGAGATTCTGTGGCGGTGCAGTCGCTTTTCAAGCCCGGGGCGGAGAAAACCCTGGCGGACTACTTCCTGGAGGAGATTCAGAAGGAGGCACCAGGATGCCAGGCCATCGATTTTTCCTGGGAACACGTTACATTGCGCGGGCCTAGTGAAGCGTCGCTTTATTTTCCGTTTGACCCCTCGCAACGGGAGTGCGGCGATCTTGGCTACTTGAAGGGGAAGAAGGTCCAGAATTTGCTCAGGTCGCCGGGCCAGCTTTTGCCCATTCGGAAACTCACAGAAGTGAATTGAGAACCCACACCATGCAAGCACCGAGTTCCTCCACCATCACACTGCTAGTGCTTGTTCCGCTGATCTCTTGGCGTGTCTATGCCCGCTTTCGCCGCATGGTCGGTCGCCAGCGCCTGTCGAGGATTCGCCCCTGGGTCACGTTGGTGATCTTTCCCGTCTTGATCGGCCTGTTGGGCTTTGCCGCGCGCGAGCACCTAGATCGGCTCTGCTGGCTTGCGGGCGGCTTAAGCCTGGGTGCCTGGCTTGGCGTCTTCGGCCTCAGCAAGACGCGCTTCGAGCCGACACCTCAAGGCCTGTTCTACACGCCCAATGCTCACCTGGGTATCGCGCTGTCATTGCTGTTCGTGGCGCGCGTTGTTTATCGCCTGATCGAGGTTTATGTCATCGCACCTGGGATACCGAACGGTGTCGGTGATTTCGCAAGGAGCCCGCTCACCCTGGCTGTCTTTGGCCTGCTGGCGGGTTACTACATCAGTTACGCCGTTGGCTTGGTGCGGTGGCGGCTTGGTGTTCTGCGGGCGAAGAGGGAGCGTGAAGCGTTGGGGCGGGATGCTTAAGACTTCGTCAACTTGCTAGATCGACTCGGACATCACTTGTACGCACTATCGCCTATCAGCGATCCTGGTGCCTTGAGCTTCTTTTCGGGCAACAACGAACTCACCGCAGAGAATGCTATCTTCGAAAAAAAAGGAGTCCTGATGGAGTTGATCGCCGGAGCCTTGAACAAGCGGTGGCTGCAGAACTTGGCAGCGCTCCACACTCCCGAGTGCACCGAGGTCGTAGCGGCGGTCGCTTACGCGAGTGCAGACAACCTTGAACTCTTCGAGGCCTGCAAGCGGCACTCCAAGTCTTTGACGTACTACGGGCGCTACGACGAGTCTGTTCCCGTTGCTCCGGCCGTAGTGAAGTGGTTCCTCGACCAGCGCAGCCCGAATTTTACCTGTCGCATGGTGCCGGACATCCTTCATGCGAAGGTTATTTGGTGGGTCGGTGTGGGTGTATATATCGGCTCTGCCAACCTCACAAACCGCGCATGGGTATCAAACATCGAGGCTGGGACCTTCGTGACCGAAGAGGAGCTAGCAGGAGGTCCGATGTTGGAAGAACTCCGCACGTTCTTCGACGTGACCGATGCAAAGGCCGAAGCGATTGACGACCGGTTCTATCTGCACCTGCTTGAACTGCAACGCCAGCGAGGCGACCTCGACCAGGCGGAATACGATTTTAAATGCCGGGTGAAGCGTTACTTCCCAGAGGGAGCAGGCCTAGTCAGTGTCGACAAGACGAAGGCGCAAGATCGTGCATTCGCTGAGTTCGCGCGGCGTTGGCGGGAGTCTCTTCAGGTGCTTAAGGACATCAGCGAAAGGGTTACCCGGGACCAGAATCGCCCCGACTGGATACCCAAGAGCACGCCTGCAGGTGCTCAGGCCGATCAGTTCGTTCACGCCTACTACTACCAGTTCGTTGGAGGGCACAAGGGCGGATACCTGGTCGATGCCGCCTATGCTGAACATCGGCTAAATCCAGCAGGCGCGCTGGAAGAGGCTCTGGCTTGGTGGAAGCGGGCCGAGTTCGACAACAAGCAAGAGCGTCGGTCGCTACTCGACTGGGCCCCTCAGCTGAAGGACATGTTGTCTCGCGCTCAAATTCGAACCTTGAACAAGGATGAGTTCTGCCGCGCTATGTCAATGGTCCACGCGGTGATCGACTACGGACGAAAGCGCCAGAACTCCGAGTTAGGGCTTCCATCTGTCCAGCAAGACTCTGATAAGAAAGTACGTCTCCATGCTGAGCAACTGTGGGAGGCCCGCAGTCCGCAAGGCAAGACACCCCTTGAGATGCTTGAATACGTCATCTGGGGTCCGGGTGCCGTGGAGGAACGTATCTGGGCGGCTGCCCGGTCTGACCAATGGCGACTGCCGTGGATTCGGTTCAGCACGCTTGGGGAAATTGTCGGCTGGGCCAGGCCAGACGACTTCCCGCCACGGAACGACCGAACGCTCAAAGGACTGCGAGCTTTGGGATACTCGGTTCGCAGCGTTTGAGGACCATCCTGTAAATGGCTGAAGCACATCGCATAGTCGAGAGGAACTGCGTTGGACAAAACTAGGAGCGCACTGAGATGCTCACCATAGCCAAGACCTACGCACCTGTCGGACATTGCATTTATTGCGGGACGACAGAGCGATCACTCGGCAAAGAGCACATTATTCAGGAGTCACTCGGCGGACGCTTGATCCTACCGAAGGCGAGTTGTGAGGGATGTGGCGCAGCAACCAGTGCTGCAGAGGGACACGTTGCAAACATGTATGGCGGTTGGCGATTCCTCGCGAACATCCCTCGAAAGGGTAAGAAGCAGCACCCCGAAGCAATGTCGACTCGCATTCTTGATGCGCTCGGACGAATTAGTGCTGAGTTGAGCTTCCGACGTGAGCAGTACCCAGCGGCAGTAGCGCTGCCCTTACTTCAGGCTCCAGCAATCCTGACGGGGGTGCGTCATGAGCAATGCGATGCAAGAGTAATAATTTGGAACCACGATTTTGTGAAAGGGCCGCCAGGCGATTTTTGGCACTTACCGGCCATTAACATACCAATGTTCTGTCGAACCCTTGGAAAAATTTCTCACGCCTACTGCACCGCAGAGCATGGTGCCGGGGCTTTCAAGTCTTGGCTACCGCCAATGATTCTGGGTACGCATGATCGCCCAGCAGATTTCGTCGGAGTCATGCGTGATGGTTTGCCGGCGGAACCGTATATCCATCGAGTCTCCTGCATGCGCTTGCTCGACCAGTCAGGTCGGCAACTTATTTGCGCACAAGTAAGACTCTTTGCAACGCTGGAGGAGAGTCCCGAGTATCTTGTGGTCGTTGGCCAGTCACTCGAAACCGACCATCAATGGGAAGCCCATAGCGAGCCTGCCCTTCATGAACATCACAAAGTTGCGGTGTTGCGGTGGTAAAACATCGGCTCCAGACCTGGGGCTCAAATCAGGACCTACGGATTAACAGTCCGGCGCTCGAAACGCTAGCCTTCTTTTTTTGCCGCCGCAGCCCGCAACTTATCCTTCTTGCTAGGCCGCTTCCCCTTGACCCCACCCGTCCCCGCAGGGTCCACCGGGTTCACCGGCGCCACTTCCACCCGCTCAAATCCCGCGACCTGCTCGCGCGCGACCTTGAGGCCCAGGCGTTTTTCAATCAGCTTGAAATGCGCCTCGGTGCCCGCGCTCACAAAACTCACCGCCACACCCGATTCGCCGGCACGTCCGGTGCGGCCTATGCGGTGGGTGTAGTCGGTGACTGAGCGCGGCAGGTCGTAGTTGACGACGACGGGCAACTGGGCGATGTCCAGGCCGCGGGCGGCGACGTCGGTGGCGACGACGACTTGCACGGCCTTGATCTTGAAGTCTTGCAGCACCTGGGTGCGTTTACCCTGGCTCAGTTCGCCGTGGAAGGGTTCGGCCTGGATGTCGACTTTGCGCAGTTTGTCGGCCACGATTTCGGCTGCGTGTTTGGTGGCGACGAAGACCAGCACGCGCTCCCATTTTTCGGTCTGGACCAGGTGGCGCAGCAACTGGGTGCGGCGGCCGGGGTCGACTTCGATGGCGCGCTGGGCGATGTCAGGCACGGCCTGCACCACGGGTGCAACCTCCACGCGCAAGGGATCGCGCAGCAGGCCGGCGGCCAGCGCCTCGATGGCGGGCGGGAAGGTGGCTGAGAAGAGGAGTGTCTGGCGCTGGGCCGGCAGCAGGGCCAGGATGCGTTTCAGTTCTTCTCCAAAGCCCAGGTCGAGCAGGCGGTCGGCTTCGTCGAGGACCAGGCTGCTTGTGCCCGCCAGGCTCAGGGCGTTGTGGTCCACCAGGTCGAGCAGGCGGCCCGGGGTGGCGACCACGATGTCGGCGCCGCCGCGCAGATTCATCATCTGCGGGTTGATGGAGACGCCGCCGAATACCACGGCTACCTTCACGCGCTGCGGCAAATACTTCGCGAAGCTGACGAAGGCCTCGCCGACTTGCGCTGCAAGCTCGCGCGTGGGCACCAGCACCAGCGCACGCACGGGCCGGTGGCCACCGGGAGCGGGTGAGGTCGCCAGGCGCTGCAGCAAAGGCAGCGCAAAGGCCGCGGTCTTGCCCGAGCCGGTCTGGGCCGAGGCCAGCAGGTCGCGGCCTTGCAGGATGGCGGGGATGGCGGCCTGCTGGATGGGCGTGGGGGCGGTGTAGCCTTTTTCGTCCAGGGCGCGCAGGAGCAGCGGCAGCAGCGCGGGCGAAAAGCCCAGTGAGGAAAATGGCATGGGGTGGGTATGGAGGAGTGAAAGGGGGCGCGCTAAAGGCCGCGCGGGACGGGCCGCTTGCGGCCGCGCCAGGGGGCAAGTTTAAGCCCGGGCGCTTTCAGGCCTTGCCGGCGCCAGAAACAGCAGCGCGCAGGCGGAGGCCCCGAGCGCGCACAGCACACAACCCAGCACCACCCAGCGAAAGGCCGCGACCAGCACTTCGGGCGGGGCCGATTGCACCGGCCCGCGCAGGGCGGCGGCAAACACCACGCCCAGCAGCGCCACGGCGAGCAGGCCGGCCACGCGGGCAACGGCATTGTTGATGCCCGAGGCGATGCCGGCATGCGTGGTGGGCACGGCGTTCATCACGGTGGTGGTGAGCGGCGCGACGGCAATCGTCATGCCCAGGCCCAGCACCACCATGGCCGGAAAGAAACCGGCCCAGTAAGGCCAGCCCACACCGGGCAGCGCCAGCAGCGCAAAGCCGGCGGCCGCCACGGCGGGCCCGGCCATCAGCATGCGGCGCGCGCCAAAGCGCTCGGTGAATTTTGCGGTGGCCGGTGACAGAAAACCCAGCAGCAGCGAGAAGGGCAGCAAGGTGGCGCCCGCGGCGGTGGTGGAGTAGTTGAAAGCGCCTATCAGCACAAAAGGCAGAAAGAACAAGGCGCCGCTGAGCGCGAAATACAGCAGCAGCGTGAGCAGGTTGGTGCCCACAAAATCGCGCGACTTGAAGAGGCCCAGCGGCATCATGGGCGCGCGCGTACGGGCCTGCACCCACACAAAAGCCATCAGCAGCGCCGCGCCCAGCGCGATAGGCCCGAGCACGCCAGCCGCCTGCCAGCCGCGCTCGGGCGCCAGCGTGAGGCCGTAGGTCAGGCCGCCCAGGCCGCCGGCCACCAGCAGCACGCCGGGCCAGTCGAGCCGCCGGGGCGCATCGGGGTCGCGGCTGTCGGGCACGGCATACAAGGCCAGCCACACGGTGGCCACTGCCATGGGCACATTCAAGAAGAAGATGGCGCGCCAGGACACCGCATCGACCAGCCAGCCGCCGAGCACCGGGCCGGCCGCGCCCATCAGGGCCGCCCACGCGGCCCAGGTGCCTATGGCCTTGCCGCGCGCCTCGCCTTCAAACACATTGCCGATGATGGCCAGGCTGGCGGGCACCAGTAGCGCCGCGCCTGCGCCTTGCAGCGCGCGCGAGGCGATCAGCGTGAGAGGGCTGGGCGCGAGGCCGCAGGCGACCGAGGCTGCCGTGAAGATCGCGATGCCCAGGATGAAGACCTTGCGCCGGCCGAAGCGGTCGCCCAGCGAGCCGCCCACCAGCACCAGCGAGCCCAGCAGGAGCAGATAGGCATTGATGACCCATTGCATCTCGGCCAGGCCGGAGGCGGAGCCCCCGGCCAGCTCGCGCTGGATGGCGGGCAGGGCGATGTTGACGACGGAGCCGTCGATAAACGCCATGGAAGATCCGAGCACCGTGGCAGCCAGCGCCAGGCGCGGGTGCGCCGCCCCGCCGCGCTCACCGCATTCGCCACCCTGGGCGCGGATGATGCCTTCGTCACAAGGGGCGTGGGGGTTGCCGGGCATGGGGTTTCCTTTGGTGGCGTGGGGGATGAGCTGAGGGATTGGGGGATTGGAGGAGGGTGTTTGACAAATTGTCTAGTAATAGATAATATTTCCAGATGCAACAAACAGAAGAAGCATCCGAAACCAGGCCCCATCCTGCCAGCTTGGCGCGCGACGTGCTACGGGCGATCCCGCCGGCCGAGGCGCGGCTTTTGCTGCTTGACAAACACGTGGTGGAGTCCCTGTTGTCGCCGGCTGATGTGCTGGAGGCCACGCGCGAAGCCTTTGTGCTGCAAAGCCAGGGGGAGGGCCGCGTGTTCTCGCTGGTGCGTGAAAGGCTGGCCACCGGCGGCGTGTTCGGCATCAAGTCGGGTGACGTGGGCGCGCAGTCGCTGCTGGGTTTCAAGGCAGCAGGTTTTTGGCCTGGCAACCCGGTGCTGGGCGCTGAAGCGCACCAGGCCACCATCATGCTGTTCGACCCCGCAACAGGCCGGCCTTTGTGTCTCATCGACGGCAATGCCGTCACCACCGAGCGCACCGGCGCCGCCGGCGGCCTGGGCCTGCAGCTGGCGCGGCCCGAAAGCCGCACGGTGTGCGTCTTCGGCACCGGGGTGCAAGGGCGGGCGCAGCTGCGCTATGCGCTCCGCCAGTTGCCCCAGCTGCGCCAGGTGTTTTACGCGACGGCGGACGGGCAGCCGAATGCCGCGTTTGAGGCGCCGTTTGCCGGCCAGTGCGCGATCTCACACGCGGCGGATGTGAATGCCGCAGTGGCCCAAAGCGATGTGGTGATCGCGGCCACCACCGGGAAGGGCCCGCTGTTCGATTTGGCCGCCGTGCGGCCCGGCACGCATATCAATGCCGTGGGCAGCGACACCAAGGGCAAGCGCGAGCTGCCCGAAGGCCTGCTCGCCAAGGCACGCGTGTTTGTGGACGATGCGGCGCAGTCGCGCAGCATTGGCGAACTGCAGTGGGCCCCCGAAACCGCCTGCACCGAAATCGGCGATGTGCTCTCGGGCAAGGCTGCATTTGCGCGCGGCGCCACCGACATCACCGTGTTTGACATGACCGGCATCGCCCTGCAGGACCTGACCGTCGCCCGCATGCTGGAACGCAGTGCGCGCTTGGCCGGCAAGGGGCAGAGCATTGCCTGGCCCTGGTGATACTGGTAACACCGATGATGCCGGTGATAAATTGATTTGACGCTACCGAACCGGAGACTCCCTTGACCGCCACCACCCAGTCCCATCCCCTGGCCGCCCTGGACACGCCCGCCGCCGTGATCGACCTGGCGCGCATGCAGCGCAACATCGAGCGCATGCAGCAGCGCATGAATGCGCTGGGCGTGCGTTTCAGGCCGCATGTCAAAACCAGCAAATGCACGCCGGTGGCGCGCGCGCAGGCCAGGGCCGGGGCCGAGGGCATCACCGTGTCCACGCTCAAGGAGGCCGCGCAGTTTTACGCGGATGGCTTTAACGACATCCTTTACGCGGTCGGCATGGTGCCGGCCAAGCTGCCGCAGGCGCTGGCACTGCGCCGCCAGGGCTGCGACCTCAAGATCATCACCGACAGCGTGGCCTCGGCCGAGGCGATCGCCGCCTTCGGCCGCCAGCATGGCGAAAAGTTCGAAGTCTGGATAGAAATCGACAGCGACGGCCACCGCTCCGGCATCAAGCCCGGCGAGGCCGCTTTGCTCGACGTGGCGCGCGCGCTGCAGGGCGGCGGCATGCTGCTGGGCGGTGTCATGACGCATGCCGGCTCCAGCTACGACCTCAATACCCCCGAAGCACTGGCGGCCATGGCCGAGCAGGAGCGCGCCGCCTGCGTACAAGCAGCCGAGCGCTTGCGTGAGGCAGGCTTTGCCTGCCCGGTGGTTAGCGTGGGCTCCACGCCGACGGCGCTGTCGGCGGCGCAGCTGGACGGCGTGACGGAAGTGCGCGCCGGGGTGTATGTGTTTTTTGACCTGGTGATGCACAACATCGGCGTCTGCACCACCGACGACATCGCGCTCAGCGTGCTGACCACGGTGATAGGCCACCAGGCCGACAAGGGCTGGGCGATTGTGGACGCGGGCTGGATGGCCATGAGCCGCGACCGCGGCACGCAAAAGCAGGCCCACGATTTCGGCTACGGCCAGGTCTGCGATGCCGAGGGAGAGGTGCTGGCGGGCTATGTGCTCAGCGGCGCCAACCAGGAGCACGGCATTCTCTCGCGCGAAGGCGCGCCCGACACCGACATCGCCGCGCGCTTTCCGGTGGGCACGCAACTGCGCATACTGCCCAACCATGCCTGCGCCACCGGCGCACAGCATCCTGAATACCATGCGCTGGCCGAGAACGGCGAGCTTGCCACCTGGCGGCGGCTGCACGGTTGGTGAAATTTTGCGGGGCCTTGCCGGGCTCTATGGGACGCGGGTGGATGGACCAATAGAAGGCGTATCGGGGGGGATTGACAATCTAGGATGGTTGTCCTAGTATTGCGGCCAATTTCTAGGTCAACCGTCCTGATTATGGCCACGCTCACCCGCGACAGCATCATCCAGGCTGCAGACACCTTGTTCTATGAGCAGGGGTTCGAGCACACGTCTTTCTCGCACATCGCGGAGGCCGTGAATATTTCGCGCGGCAATTTCTACCATCACTTCAAGACCAAGGACGAAATCCTGACGGCGGTGGTTGCCGAGCGGCTGGAACGCACGCGGGACATGCTGGCGCAGTGGGAGGCCGAGGGTGAAAGCGCCCAAAAGCGCATCGAGCTGTTCATCACTCTGCTGGTACGCAACCAGTCCAAGATCATGCGCCACGGCTGCCCGGTGGGCAGCCTGTGCATGGAGCTGGCAAAACTCAAGCACCCGGGGCAGGACGAAGCCAACGCTGTTATGGATATCTTTCGCGTGTGGCTGCGAGGGCAGTTCGAGGAAATGGGCCGCGGCAAAGACGCGGATGCCCTGGCCCTGCATCTTCTGGCGCGCAGCCAGGGCGTTGCCGTATTGGCGCAGTCCCTGCGCGACAAGAACTTCGTGCGGGAGGAGGTGGATCTCATGATTGCCTGGGTGCAGTCTTGCGCGTCCCCCAAAAAGCCGGCAGGGAAGGCTGCCTTGGGTCGTTCGCGTTAATTTTTTTCAAGCGGGAGTGTTGATGTTTTGCGTTTTTCTCAAGTTCTCAAGCAACAAAGGCCAGGCCGCAGCCCACATGGCCGGGCACAAGCGATGGATAGACCAGGGCTTCGAGGACGGCATTTTTCTTGTGACAGGCAGTCTTGCCGGCAACCAGGGCGGCATGGTCCTGGCGCACAACACGACACGTGAGGCGCTGGAGGCGCGCGTGGCGCTCAATCCCTTTGTTGCGGAGAAGGTGGTCGAGGCAGAGATTGCCGAGATGGCACCTCACCGGGCTGAAGAGCGCTTGCAGTTCCTGCTGGAGCAGGCGTGACGTGAACTCCAGCTTGCGAAACCGCAGTCCGTTTGGGCCCCGGCGGCGTCACATACCTGGTTGAACGGCGAGTTCGTGACCTGGCACATCTGTACGGCTGGGAGTGCCCTCAGCGGCACATGCTGAAGCCGCCCGTCTCCAGGTGAAAGTGGTCCTTGTGCACGGCGTTGTAGTCCGGGCCCAGCACGCCCTTGAAGTATTTGCAGGCGCCGTCGTGGGCATCGCGCAGCAGCAGCGCCTCGGGCCCGGGTGGCGTGGCGGCATCTTCACCCACCCAGTGTTTTTGCACCGTGATGCGTTGGCCGCCAGCCAGCGTGAACGCTGAAATGTCCAGCGCATTGGCCGTGGCATGGCGGCTGCGCGTGCGGGCCGGCGCATTCGGCGATGTGCCTTCGCCGGTGTTCACGTTGCGGCAGGCATAGCTGCCCAGGTGGTCCATGCCGGCCACGCGCTGGCCCATGTGCCGCTGCGCAGCGGGCTGCAGCGCATGCCTTTCCCACATGAAGAAGGACAGCGCCATCGGGCAGCTGAGCGGGAGCGGCGCCCCCAGGCGCACGGGCGCTGTGCGCAAGCGCACCGCGTTCTGAAAGCCGCAGCCTTCGCCCGTGGTTCGGTCGGGCAGGGTGTCGTACTGCACGCCGGTGCCGGCCAGCGCGGCGAGGCAGCGTTCGGGGTCGTTGCGGGCGCGTGAGAGCTTGTAGCGGGTCAGCAGGCCGGGTTGCGCCATCACATCAAGCGGTGCCCAGGGGTTGAACTGCGGGGGAATATGAACCAGGCCGCTGTACACGCCGTAGGCCCCGGCCGCGGTAGCGCTCCACAGCACCAGCGCGAGCCAGCGGCCCCAGCGCACAGGCGTCGGGGGTGGCTTGTCCGGCGCGGGGAGGAGAGCCTTGGGCATTGCCTGTTTATAGCCGAGGCGGCTGATGCTGTTTGCCGTACGCAAAAGTTTGTAGCCGTCGGCATGACGGCCGTTAATCCGGCATCATGCGGGCATGGGTGCTGTGCGAACGGCGCCTCTTCGAATCCCCAGCGCACCGGAGTTTTTGATGGCCGACGATACAACCTCCAGACTGCCTCCTTCAGCGCCGCCCCTGGCCGAGAGCCGCCGGCACCAGATGTTTCCCGTGCTGACGCCGGCCGAAATCGCGCGCATACGGCGTTTCGGCACCGTGCTGCATTTCAGGAAGGGGGACAGGCTGTTTGCTGCGGGCGAGCCCGGGCCCGGCATGTTTGTGATGCTCAAGGGCTCGGTCGCCATCACACAGCGCGACGGCCTGGGCCATGTGGTGCCCATCGTCACGCAGGGGCCGGGGCAGTTCCTGGCCGAGGTCGGCCAGCTCTCGGGCGCCCCGGCGCTGGTGGACGGCCACGCCGAGGACGACGTGGACGCGCTGCTGGTGCCGCCCGGCCAGTTGCGCGCGCTCATCATTGCCGAGGCCGACCTGGGCGAGCGCGTGGTGCGTGCGCTGATCTTGCGGCGTGTGGCGCTGATCGAGGCCGGTGCCAGCGGCCCGGTGCTGATAGGCCGGCCGCAGTCGGCGGCCGTGGTGCGGCTGCAAAGTTTTTTGAACCGCAATGGCGAGCCCCACCACGTGGTCGACATCGCGGAGGACGCCGATGCCGCGGCGCTGATGGAGCAATACGGCGCCGCCGCCAGCGACGTGCTGGCGGTCTGCCCCGATGGTTCGGTGCTGGTGAACCCCAGCGAAAACCAGCTGGCCCGTTGCATGGGCATGGTCGACACGGCGGAGCGCACCGAACTGTTCGACGTGATCGTGGTGGGCGGCGGGCCCGCGGGCCTGGCGACCGCGGTGTATGCGGCTTCCGAAGGCCTGAAGGTGATCGTGCTGGACTGCCGGGCCTACGGCGGCCAGGCCGGCGCCAGCGCGCGCATTGAGAACTACCTGGGTTTCCCGACCGGCATCTCGGGCCAGGCACTGGCCGGCCGCGCCTATGTGCAGGCGCAGAAGTTCGGCGTCGAGATGCTGATCCCCGCGCAGGCCCATGCGCTGGATTGCGCGGCCAAGGCCATCAAGGGCGAGCTGCATGTGAAGCTGACCGACGGCCGGCTGCTGCGCGCCAAGACCGTGGTGGTGGCCAGCGGCGCGCGCTACCGGCGCCCCGAGGTGCCGCGCCTGGCCGAATTTGAGGGCCGCGGCGTCTGGTATTGGGCCTCGGCGCTGGAAGCCAAAATGTGCAGCCAGACCGAGGTGGTGCTGGTGGGCGGCGGCAATTCGGCCGGGCAGGCGGCGGTGTTTCTGTCGCAGCACGCGGCCAAGGTCAACATGCTGGTGCGCGGCCCCAGCCTGGCGGCCAGCATGTCGCGCTACCTGATAGACCGCATAGATGCCACGCCGAATATTGAACTGCTGCCGCAGACCGAGGTGGTGAAGCTGCATGGCGACGGCAACGCGGGCCTGAGCGCCGTGACCTGGCGCAACCGCGAACGCGGCACCGAGCATGACGCCGAGGTGCGCAATGTGTTCTTGTTTGTCGGCGCGGACCCGGAAACCGGCTGGCTCGACAATTGCGGCGTGGCCCTGGACGCGCACGGCTTTGTGCGCACCGGCGAAAGCGTGACCTGCAAGCACTCCGATTACAAGCCCGCACCGCTGGAGACCAATATCCCCGGCCTCTTTGCCGTGGGCGATGTGCGCAGCGGCTCGGTCAAGCGCGTCGGCGGCGCGATAGGCGAGGGCGCGGCCGCGGTCGCGATGATCCACCAGCACCTGGCGGCCATGGAACGCGCGGCCGCTGCCCACTGACAGGAATTTCACATGCGTATCAAAGCTTGCAGCCATGTTCCGGCCGAAATCCATGCGCCCAATGCCGGGGGGTGTGAAGAGTGCCTCAAGATGGGCGATACCTGGATGCACTTGAGGTTGTGTGTGCACTGCGGCCATATCGGCTGCTGTGACGACTCCAAGAACCAGCATGCGAGCAAGCACCATGCGGCCACGGGGCATGCGGTGATCCAGTCGTTTGAACCCGGGGAAAGCTGGATGTGGTGCTACGAGCACCAGCTGCAGGTGGGCTAGGGACGCAGTCTGCGCGCAGTCCCTGAACTGGCGCTAAGCGGCGCCGTCCGGTTTTTTCGTCGCCTTGGTGAATTCGGTGCTGGCCACCATCACCGGGCTCGATTTGGGACTGCGCTGCCAGTGCTCATCGGCGGCCTTTTGCACCGCCTCCTTGTCGTAGTGGCCCTTCGAGAGATCGGCCCAGACATGCACATAGGCCCGGCACCACGCATCGCGAGCTTCGTTGATTTTTTCTTCCGAAAGCTCGGGATTGGGTTCCGGATGGGGGACGGGATCGGAGGCCATGCGGCCATCCTAGCGGGCCGGGGCGGGCCAGTCCACCCCCTCAGGGCTTGTCCTTGTAAGTGAGGTCGCTGTGCGGCGCCGCGGCGAATTCGGGAAGCTGCTCAGCCCGCGCCGAGAACTCGCGCAAGGCCGGGAAGCCGGCCGCGTTGACGACTTCGGGCAGCATGGCCTGCGTGAAGTGCCAGGCAATGCCGGCCGTGACACCGTCCTGGCCCATGGTGGCGCTGGTCGCGGCCAGCGGCTTGCGCTGCAACTGCGCTTCCAGCTCGCCATAGGCCGCCAGCAACTGGCTGGTCACGCGCGACACCCAGGGCTGGTGCAGTTTCTCGGCGGGGCGCAGGTGGCGCTCATAAACGATCTGCACGCTTTTTTCGCAAGCGGCCAAGGCCAGGCCGATGACGCGCAGCGCTTGTTGGCGCTCGGCCAACGTGGAGGGCATCAGGCTTTTGCGCGGCGCCTGCTCCGCCGCCAGTGCCTCGGCGTAATCGAGGATCAGCGTGGAATCCATCAGCACGGTACCGTCGTCGCAGACCAGCGAAGGTGCTTTCACCACGGGGTTGATGCTGCGGAATTTTTCGAAGGTGCTGAAGACTGAGATCGACTGGTGTTCGAAGCGCAGGCCCAGGAACTGGAGGGAGATGGCTACGCGGCGGACGTAGGGGGAGTCGAGCATGCCGATGAGTTGCATTGGGGTTCCTTTTTTGCCGAGGGCTCTGTCTGAGGGAGTGTTTTGAGGGGTTTATCGTAGCAAGGCTTGCTGGGGCTTGCTCCGGCTTGCATTTCTGTTTTCTCTTCGGAGTGTTGCTGGCCGGGCAACCGCCGGCCAACCACCCTAAGCAAAGGGCGGCTATGCATGAAGCCATGCGGCCGCTCGCGCCAGTGCCTAGAAATCGCAGCTGCCGCAGTCCAGGTCAATGCAGTTGGTGGGATCGCAGGCGTCCCCGCACGAATCCTGGTTCTTCTTTTTTTGCGGGTCCTGCTCCGGGGCTGCCGCTGCTGCGATCGCGGCGGCTACAAGGACCGCATAGGCGCTGCGGCAGCGCTGGAGCTGGCGCGGCAGCGCGCGAAACAGCGCGATCACGCCATGGCGCAACACGATCTTGCGAGCGAACTCGGAGCAGGAGGAGTGCCCTGTATGCGCGCGGTGGGCGCAGCGGTAGCCTTTGTAGGGCGAGATATAGCGTTGGTAGCCCCTGATGGAGCCGGCGGCGAGGTAGCGAAGCATGAAGTCCCCCGGGGTGGCAGGGCTGGGCCGCGCCAATGTTTTTGTACAGCGGCGGCTTGCGGCGCCGCCCTGATTGACAGAAAACAACAGCGTACCGCACATTACGCGGTGGCACAACGAACACAACACCAGCGCCTGAGGAGGCTTCATGACATATCGAGGATTTGCGACGCTGTGCGTTGCGGCGGCTATGGGCATCACATTGACGGCTTGTGGCAAGAAGGATGCGGTGCCCCCGCCAGCTCCCGCGGCCGCCCCCGCTCCTGCCCCCGCTCCTGCCCCCGCGCCTGCGGCAAGCCCTGCATCTGCCGCGGCGGCCGCCGCGGTCGTTGCAGCGGTTCCCGCTGCATCCACCGATCCGGACAGCCCGACGCCCTTGCCGGCGAAGGAGATCAAAGGCGTGGGCATCAAGCGCAAGCTGACTTACTACTATGCGCTCAATGCCGGTCCCGGCGCCATCAAGGTCACCGCCACAGCCAAGAACTCGCCCAGCGGCGCGACCCAGGCGCTGGCGTTTGGGCTGTATGACCTCAAGGCCAACAAGCTGTGTTCCGAATCACACGGCAATACCAATGCCGACAAGACCATCGTGATCAACTGCCAGGTCGAAAAGGCCCAGCCGCTGATCCTGCGGCTGGACCTCAGCGAAGAGACCATTGATTACGCGGTGGCGCTGGAAGGCCCCGTCGAGCTGCCGCCGCCGCAGGCAGCCGGAGCAAGCGCTGTGGTTGCGGGCGCGGGTTCCACCGACATCGATGAGCCGACCTGGCTCAAGGGCAACCGCATCAAGGGGGAGGGCACCGGGAAAGCCGTGTCGTATTACTACGCCTTCAATGCGGGGCCGGGCGAGCTGCTGGTGACGGGCGACGGCAAAAACACCTCTGCGGCCACGAGCAATGCCTTGGCGGTGAGCTTGTACACCTTGCGCTCCGAACGCCTGTGCGAGCTGTCGCTCGGCAACACCACCCTGGACAAACGCGCTGTGATGAGCTGCAAGATCGACAAACGCCAGCCGGTGATCCTGCGGCTGGACCTGTCGGCCGAGACGGTGGACTTTCGTGCCAAGTTCGACGGCCCTTACGATTTCGACGCTTTCACGCCGCCCAAGGTGATCACCATCGCGCTGGACGCGGCGGTGTTGTTCGACACCGGCAAGGCGGTGCTCAAGCCCGAAGCGCGGCAGACGCTGCATGAGGCGGCCGATCGCTTGAAGAAGTTTGCCGGTGCGGCGGTGATGGTGTCGGGGCATACCGACAATGTCGGCAATGAGGCCAGCAACCAAGCGCTGTCGGACAAACGGGCCGCCGCCGTGAAGGACTATTTTGTGTCGCAGGAAGGTGTGCCTGCGGCTGGCCTGGTGGTGAAGGGTTATGGCAAATCGCAGCCCGTGGCCGACAACGCGACCGAAGAAGGACGCGCCCGCAACCGGCGCGTGGACGTGGTGATCACACCCAAGGGCGTGTAGGCGGGCGAGCAAACGGCCCGGCCGCGGCCGGGCCGCCCCCGCTCACGCCGATTTTCCGGCCATGTTTTGCGGCATTGAGAGGCTGGCATGCCGCGGTAACAGCATGGCAGCCAGATAGCGTTGCCGCCGCACAAGTTCCAGCAGCGGCAAGGGCAGCACCACTCCCGCGGCAAGGCTTGTCGCACTGATGAGCAGCTCGTTGTGGCTAACATGGGACAGCATCAGGAAAACCCGCCCCTGCACAACATAGTGAAACAACAAGATAAACAAACTTGCAGACCCGACATAGGCCAACGGCCGCCGCAGCGCCGCATAGCGCTGCAGCAGTGAAGACAGGCTCAGGACCAGGTAGATGCCGAGCGCAGCCTGCAGGGTGGAGATGAAGGGATCGCCATATACCCTGAGGTTCAGGTCCATGGTTTCGCTGCGGTAGCCGTGCAGTGCGGCAAAGGCGATGGTTGAAACCACGAGGCCGGGCGTGCTGAAGCGCATGGCTGTCACCGGCTTGCAGAGCAGGTAGCCGAACAGCATGAAAGGCGTGCTGATCATCAGCAGGTCCAGGCTCCAGGGCAGCCCGGGCAATTGCGCCTGGCCCATGAAGTACAGCGACCGGGTATTGGTTTGCCAGAACTCGCCCATGCAGGCTATGCCGGCCGCCAGCATGGCCCAGGCGATGAGCCAGCGCCAGGTGGTGGGCCCGCGAAGGCCTCTGGTGGCGCGCAAGACTATCGTGGCCAAGAGGGTGGCCATGAAGAGATGCGGCAAAAACCACAGCGGTGTCCATGCGATGGTGGGTGCCGTGCCGTAGAGCACCCCGGAAAAATAGGCGATGGGCGTTGTGCCCGCGACGGGCACCGCCTGCGGGAGCAGCAACTCCGCGATGCCGAGCAGCAGCAACACCGCGAAGTAGGGCTTGAGCAACGCATCGGCGCGCGACAGTGCGACTTTGGCCAGCCCCTCGGCGTCCTTCAGGAACAGGCCGGACAGGAAAAAGAACAGCGGCACGTGAAAGGAATAAATCACCCGGAAGAGTTCACCTCTTTCCTGCAACACCGTCCAGTTGTGCCCGAGGACCACAAGGATGATGCCTATGCCCCTGGCGATGTCGATGGTGGGGTTGCGGCGTTTCATGCGGGGGAGTTATCGCTGCCCGACGGCGACCGGCGGCATGCGCCGGGCCATAGCGATGAGAGACGATAGATAGACGATACGAGAGGGACAACCCATGGTAACAAGGCTTTTGCAAGAAGCCTTGAAACAGTTCTGCATGAACTGTGAACGGGTGTTGAACAGGCTCAGTGCTCACGGGCACTGAATGCTGATTTGCGACTATCCAACTTCAAACATCCGCCTACGGACAATTCGCCGCGAACAGGGCTGTGAAATCGAATATGGTCCGGCATTCAACGACCGCCGGGAGTCCTCCACCCCCGAATTTGATACCCGCCAGCTCTCACAGGAGACCACCATGGCATTCGTGATCCAACCCGTTGTTCGCGATGTGTTTGATTTTTTCTGGACACCTGATGTCCAGCGCAAGATCCGCAGGTTCGTCCATCCTCCGGATGCGGCCTCCCAGGAGCTCGAGCAGCAGACCTGGGCGGTGGAAGAAGGCGTCAAGGCCTGCCTGCTGCCTGTCTCCCTCGTCGGCCAGACGGACACCGCCTGGTGCTACGCCTTTGTGATGAATGGCGAGTTTGCCGTGGTGCGGCATGAAAGCTATTGCGTCTATTCCTTTGTCAGCATCTCGCCGGGCCTGCAGGACAAGCTCGACGGCGTGAAGCGCCTGATCGCGGAGGCGCTTCGTGTGGGTGGGGAATTCCTGGACGGAAAGGCCGGGGTCGATGGGCTGTTCGCCGTTCCGGACGCGCAGTTCATGCGCCTGGACGGCCCGGGCACCCCGGTCTTGCTCACACCAGCCGACGTATCGCCTTTTTCTTCCACACCAGGCGGTAATAGGCGGTCTGCAGACCGAGCATCGCGATAAAGGTGACGGGGTAGGCGATCCAGATGCCGTTGATGCCGATGCGATGGCTGAGCGCCCAGGCCGTGGGCACCTCGACCGCGGCGATGCAGAAAATCGCAATGGCGGTGGGCACCAGCACCGAGCCGCTGGCGCGCATGATGCCCGAGAGCACCGAGGCCATGCCGAAGACCACGCTGCTCCAGAGCATGATGTGCAGCAGCGTCTGCGCCAGCTCGATCACCGGCTCGCTGGAGATGAAGAAGCCCATCAGGTGGCGCGAGAACAAATAGCCGATCAGCACCAGCGCGCCGGTCAATGTCAGGTTCATCAGCAAGCCGGTGCGGGCGATGGCGCCCAGCTTGTCGGTGCGGCCCGCGCCTATGGCTTGCGCGCCGAGGATGGAGGCGGTGATGGCGATCGAGATCGCCGGGAACTGCACATAGGCCACCACCTGGTTGACGGCGCCATAGGCCGCCGTGGCGCTGGAGCCATAGCCGTTGACGAGCGAGAGCAAAGCGACTTCCGCCAGGGCAATGACGATCATCTGCACGCCCGTGGGCACGCCGATCCTGAGCACGGTCTTGAGAATGCCCGCCTTGATGCGCATGTGGCGCGCAAATTCGGCATCCGGCGCCAGAGGGCTGTGGATGCGGCGCAGCCTGAAGGCCAGCCAGGCCGTGGCCGTTGCCATGGACAGCACCGAAGCCACCGCGCCGCTGGCCACGCCCAGCTGCGGCAGGCCGCCCCAGCCGCGTATCAGCGCGGGTGTGACGATGAGGCCGACCACGGTGGCGATGCCCAGCGTGTAGAGCGGGTTCACGGTGTCGCCCACGCCGCGCAGCATCGCGGTGGCCAGCAGGTAGACAAACAGGCCGGGGCCGGCCAGCATCATGATGCGGGCATAGCGCGTGGCGTCGGGCAGGATGTCGGCCGGCGTGCCCAGTGCCGCCAGCAGCGGGCCGGTAAAGGTGCCGCCGAACAGGGCCACCAGCAGGCCGAACAGCAGGCCGACACTGAGCGTGGTGCCGGCAATCGCCTTGGCCTTGCCGACATCGCGCGCACCCCAGGCCTGGCCGATGAGCACCGAGGCCCCGGCGCCCAGGCCTATGGTGAAGGCGATGAAGAAAAACAGGATGGGGAAGAAGCTGGACACCGCCGCCAACGCGCCCACGCCGAGCATCTGGCCCACATAGACGTTGTTGAGCGTGCCCGACAGCGACTGCAGGATGTTGCTGAGCAGCATGGGCGCGAGGAAGGCGGCAAAGGTCTTCCACAGGGGCACGCTGTCGCTGAGCACCGCACGAGGGGGCGGCACCTTGGGCGAAGGCGCCAGCGGCTGCACAGGCTCAGCCACCGAGGCCGGCGGCGCGGCGATTTCGCCGGCGGTGCGCAGGTCGCCTTCGTGCACCTCGGTTTCGAGCTGATGGTCCAGTGCGGTGATGTCGGGCGGCTTCATTCGGCGCTTTCCTTCCAGCCGGCGGCGGCCAGTTTGTCCAGTTGCAGGCGCACGTCTTCGGGCCAGGACGCGACCAGGCCTTCAAATTTGGGCTTGTCGCCGGCGAACAGCGCGCGGCTGGCTTCTTCAAAGCCCGCGAAATCGCCGGCCATCTCGCTCATGAAGCGGTAGGCGTTTTCGCGCGCGGTGCGCACGCTGATGCGGCCTTCGCCCGCCTTGCGCGATTCATCAATCAGGCGCCGCAAGGTGACCGAGGCACCGCCGGGCTGGCTGCCCAGCCATTCCCAGTGGCGGGGCAGCAAGGTGACTTCACGCGCGACCACGCCGAGCTTGGGCCGGCCGACGGGGCGGGCGACGGGGCGGGCGCCCGAGGCTTGCGGCGCCTCCGCATCCGCGGCGGGTGAGGGCTGCACATCGGCTTCGGGGCGAAGGTCCAGGTCTATGCGTTCACCGGTGGCGTCATTGAAAACGCGGACCAGCGTGTCTTCCATGGTGGAAAGCTTGCGCAAGGCACTGACGACCTGCGTGCGGTCGCCGGCGGCGACTTGGCGAAAGCCCGCGAAGGCAACAAAGCGGGGGGATATTTCGGATAGAGATGGCATGGGAACAGGCTCCAGCAAAAGACAAAGGGGATATTTGATCCGGGTAAATTAATTCTATAACACCCGGGTATAAATGTCTAGAGCCATTGAATGCCGATGTTTTGTTTCGACGGCATGTGAAACCTGCCACTCGAGTCTGCAAATGCGCGCCGGCGGAATTCACGAGGTCACAAGGTGCTGTTCCGGTCGCCTTCTGGGCTTCTGAATGGCAGGGGCAACGCCTTCCGTCCTTGAGTCCTACAGCAGGCGGCGCTGAATTGGTTTACAACCTGATTTGCCTGGCGCGCTTGCGCCGTCCAGGTCCCAATTCGGTTAATCCTGTCTTATCCACCATTTCCTGGAGAATCCATGGCTCAATACAACATCGCCGTCGTCGTCGGCAGCATCCGCAAGGACTCGTTCAACAAAAAGCTCGCCCGCGCGCTGGAAAAGTTGTTCCCCTCGGATTTCAGCTTCACCCATGTGCGCATCGACGACCTGCCGCCCTACAACCAGGACGATGACGGCAACCCGGCGCCTTCGGTGGTACGGCTCAAGGGCGAGATCAAGGCTGCGCAGGGCCTGCTGTTCGTCACGCCTGAATACAACCGCTCGATTCCCGGCGTGCTGAAAAACGCGATCGACCATGCCTCGCGCCCTTACGGCCGGAGCGTCTGGAACGGCAAGCCGGCCGGCGTGATAGGCGCTTCGGTGGGCGCCATCGGCACGGCGCTGTCACAGCAGCACCTGCGCAACATCCTGGCTTACCTGAATGCGCCCACGCTGGGCCAGCCCGAGGCCTTCATTCACAACAAGGAAGGCCTTTACCAGGCTGACGGCAGCCTCAGCGAGGAGAGCCGGAAATTTTTGCAGGGCTGGGTGGATGCCTATGTGGCCTGGGTGAAAAAGCACGCTTGAACCGCCGGCTCTTGCCTCTTTCGCCATGAAAAAAGCCCGCGTTCGCGGGCTTTTCCTTGGGCGGCGCACAGGGCGCCGTGCTCAGGCGGCCAGGGCGGTTTTGTCCTGGTTGGCGGCGGGCGCCTCGGTGTGCGTGACGATTTCAACCTGGGCCGCGGCCAGTGCGGCCGCCTTGGCGGCTTCGCCCATGGCCAGGCCTTCGGCGCGGACAAAGCGCACGTCGGTGATGCCGAAGAAACCGAAGACGACCTTGAGGTAGCTCTCCTGGTGTTCCATGGCGGTGGCAGCTTCGCTGGTCGAATACACGCCGCCACGGGCCGAGGCCACGATCACGGTCTTGCCGCCGGCCAGGCCGACAGGGCCTTTGTCGGTGTATTTGAAGGTACGGCCAACCTGCGCCACGCGGTCGATCCAGGCCTTGAGCTGGCTGGGGATGGCGAAGTTGTACAGCGGTGCACCCACCACGATCACGTCAGCCGCCAGGAATTGCGTCACCAGCGCTTCGGAGACGGCGTTTTCGCGCTTTTGCGCGTCGCTCAGCTCGGCGCCGGCGGGCATGCGAAAGCCCAGCGATTCAGCCGAGAGGTGCGAAGGCGTGTCGGTGGCCAGGTCCAGGTAGCTGACTTCGGTGCCGGGGTGGCCGGCGCGCCAGGAAGCCACGATTTGCGCGGTGAGCTGGCGGGAAACCGAGTTGCCGCCGAGGATGCTGGAGTCGATGTGAAGAAGCTTGCTCATGATGGGGTCCTTGTCGTTGAAAGTTGCAGTTGAATCAGGTTTTCAGGCCGTGTTCACCTTGAACTTCAGCCATGGATAGATTGTGTGGGTGTGTCGATTAGTTGATAAGTCTGTAAAAATGCAATAGATCGTTCTATTGGTGGGACAATAATTCGCGAACAATGGCCAAACAAGCAGATCAGCCAGATCAGTTGCGATGAAAGGACGGCCCCATGCAAGACCTCAATGACATGCTGTATTTCGCCGAAGTGGTGGAACGGGGCGGTTTTGCCGCGGCCGGCCGCGCGCTGGGCCTGCCCAAGTCCCGGCTGTCGCGCCGCGTGGCCGAGCTGGAGGCCAGGCTGGGCGTGCGGCTGCTGCAGCGCACCACCCGCAAGCTCTCGCTGACGGAAGTCGGCGAAATCTACTTGCGCCACTGCAGCACCATGCGCGACGAAGCGCTGGCGGCCTCCGAGGCCGTGGCGCACATGCAGGCCGAGCCGCGCGGCACCCTGCGCATCACCTGCCCGGTGACGTTGGCCCAGAGCTCGGTGGGCTACCTGGTGCCTCGCTATATGGAGATGTATCCCCAGGTGCGCATAGACATGCGCGTGACCAACCGGGTCATCGACCTGGTGGAGGAGGGCGTGGACATCGCACTGCGCGTGCGGCCCACGCTGGAAGACAGCGGCAGCCTGGTGATCAAGAACCTGGGCTCAAGTACCGGCCACCTGCTGGCCAGCCCGGCCCTGCTGCAGCGCCAGGGCCGGCCCGAGAAGCCCGAAGACCTGCTCAAGCTCGACACCATCGCCATGTCCTGGGCCGACGGGCGCTCCTCGTGGCGGCTGATAGGCCCCGACGGGAAGGAGTTTGTACTGCAGCACCAGCCGCGCTATGTCGCCGACGACCTGCAGACCCTGAAGCTTGCGGCCCTGGCCGGCACCGGCATGACTTTTCTGCCCGATTCCATGAGCATCGCCGAGCGCCAGGCCCAACTGCTGGTGACCGTGTTGCCGGGTTGGGCGCTCCCCTCCGGCGTGGCGCATGCGGTGTTTACTTCGCGGCGCGGGCAGGTGCCGGCGGTGAGAAGCTTTCTGGATTTTTTGGGGGAGAGGATGAGGGGGGATGGGTTGGCTTGAAGCCTGTCTTGCGCTGGCTTCGATACGCCGTCAGGCGTACCCTGTCCTGAGCCTGTCGAAGGATCAGCCCGAACGGCGCACTTATTCAAATAAAAAGATAAATTAAGAGCAATATATTCTTTTGCGTTTTAACGCTTGCTCCCCACAATGCTTTGATCAAGCAACCTCAAGGAGCAAACAATGGCCACTCTCAGACTCGGCGACACCGCCCCCGACTTCACGCAAGACTCCACCGCGGGCAAGATTTCGTTTCACGAATGGGCCGGCGATTCCTGGGTGGTGCTGTTCTCGCACCCCGCTGACTTCACGCCCGTCTGCACTACCGAACTCGGCAAGACCGCGGCGCTGGGCGGTGAGTTCGCCAAGCGCAATGTCAAGCCCATCGCGGTCAGCGTGGACCCGCTGGATTCGCACACCAAATGGGTGGGCGACATCAACGAGACGCAGAACACCACGGTGAATTTCCCCATCCTGGCGGATGCCGACCGCAAGGTGGCGGGTCTGTACGACATGATCCACCCGAACGCCCTGAGCACCGGCCCGACGGCGACCGTGCGCAGTGTGTTCATCATCGACCCGAAGAAGGTGATTCGCACCACCTTCACCTATCCCGCCAGCACGGGCCGCAACTTTGACGAGATCCTGCGCGTCATCGATTCGCTGCAGCTGACCGACGGCTACAAGGTGGCCACGCCGGTGAACTGGAAGGACGGCGACGACGTGATCATCGTGCCCAGCCTGCAGGACCCGGCTGAACTGGCCCAGCGTTTTCCCAAGGGGTTCAAGGCCATCAAGCCCTATCTGCGCATCACCCCGCAACCCAACAAAAAATAAGCAGACGGGTTCACGCAGCGTGCGTTTCATCATCGTTCCCGGCTGGCGCGACTCCGGTCCCGGCCACTGGCAAAGCCTGTGGGCCGATCGCCTGAGCAACGCGGTGCGCGTGCGCCAGGACGACTGGATCACGCCTTCGCGCAAGGCCTGGGTGGCGTCGCTTGCGAACACCATCCTGCGGCAGGACGAGCCGGTGGTGGTGGTGGCGCACAGCCTGGGCTGCATCGCGACGGCGCATTTGCCGCCCGAGGCGGCCGGGCGCATACAGGGCGCCTTGCTGGTGGCGCCGGCGGACCCGGAACGCCGCGCGGTGCTGAGCGACTTCGCGCCCGTGCCTTACCAGAAGCTGCCTTACCGCAGCGTGCTGGTGGCCAGCAGCAACGACCCTTTCTGCCCGGTGCGCCTGGCCGGCGCCTATGCGCGCGCCTGGGGCAGCGAGTTTGTGCGCATGCAGGACGCGGGCCACATCAACATCGAATCGGGCCACGGTGAATGGCCGCTGGGCATCGCCCTGCTGCAATCGCTGGCGGGCGACGCTTCCCTCACGGCCGGCCGCCTGGATTTTTCTTCTCCGCAGACTTCTTCCTCTTCTTCTGCTTCTTCTGCTTCTTCTTTCGGATCCCTGGAAACGGCATGACTCCCCCCAAAATCAAAATCGCTCTTGCCGCCCTGGCCCTGGCAACGAGCGGTATCGCCGCGGCACAAACGCAAACCTTGCTCAACGGCTCGTATGACGTGGCGCGCGAGTTCTACAAAGACTACAACGCGGCCTTTATCGGCCACTACAAAAAAACCACCGGCAAGGACGTGAAGGTCGACCAGTCGCACGGCGGCTCCAGCGCCATTGCGCGCTCGGTGGCCGACGGCCTGGACGCAGACGTGGTCACCATGAACACCTCGACCGACGTGGACTTCCTGGCCAATGCCGGCGTGGTGGCCAAGGACTGGACGAAGAAGTTTCCGGACAACGCCTCGCCGACCACTTCCACCATGCTGTTCCTGGTGCGCAACGGCAATCCCAAGCACATCAAGGACTGGGACGACCTCATCAAGCCCGGCGTGCAGGTCATTGTGGTGAACCCCAAGACCGGCGGCAACGGCCGCTATGCCTACCTGGCGGCCTGGGGTTATGCCAGGAAGAAGGGCGCGAGCGACGCGCAGGCCGCCGAGTTCGTCGGCAAGCTCTACAAAAACGTGCCGGTGCTCGGCAAAGGCGGGCGCGATGCGACCACTGTGTTCCTGCAGCGCAATATCGGCGACGTGCTGATCACCTTCGAATCCGAAGTGCTGTCGGTGAACCGGGAATTCGGCGAAGGCAAGGTCGACACGGTCTACCCGTCCATCAGCATCCTCGCGGAAAACCCGGTGGCGGTGGTGGAGCGCACCGTGGCCAAAAAGGGCACGGCCGACCTGGCCAAGGCTTACCTCAACTACCTGTATTCGGATGAAGGCCAGGAAATCGCCGCGCGCCACGCGCTGCGCCCGCGCTCGCAGGCGGTGCTCAGGAAATACGCGAGCACCTTCAAGCCGCTGCAGCTCTTCACGGTGCAGGACGTGTTCGGCAGCCTGGGCGAAGCGCAAAAAGTGCACTTCAACGACGGCGGGCAGTTCGACAAACTGTACGCCGTCAAGTAAACCCAATCATGACTGCCTTGTCTTCTGTGGCGCCGCCTTCCGCGGTGGCGCCGGGTATTGCTGCGGGTGGCAAAAGGGCCGCCAGGCGGGTGCTGCCCGGTTTCCGGCTGACGCTGGGCTACACGGTGCTGTACCTGAGCCTGATCGTGCTGATCCCGATCTCGGCGCTCTTCTTCAAGACCTTCACGATGAGCTGGGAGCAGTTCGTCGCCGCCGTGACTTCGCCGCGCGTGCTGGCTTCCTACCGGCTTACCTTCGGCGCTTCGCTGTTCGCGGCACTGGTCAACCTGGTGTTCGGCCTGCTGCTGGCCTGGGTGCTGGTGCGCTACAAATTTTCAGGCAAAAAAATTGTCGATGCGCTGGTGGACCTGCCTTTCGCGCTGCCTACGGCCGTGGCCGGCATTTCACTGACGGCCTTGCTGGCCGGCAATGGCTGGATAGGCCAGTACCTGGAGCCCATGGGCATCAAGCTGGCCTTCACGCCGGCCGGTGTGGTGATCGCGCTGATCTTCATCGGCCTGCCTTTTGTGGTGCGCACGGTGCAGCCTGTGCTCGAAGACGCCGAAAAGGAACTCGAAGAAGCCGCGACCTCTCTGGGCGCCACGCGCCTGCAGATCTTCACCAAGGTCATCCTGCCGCACATCACACCGGCCTTGCTGACCGGCTTTGCCATGGCCTTCGCGCGGGCCATCGGCGAATACGGTTCGGTCATCTTTATCGCCGGCAACATGCCCATGGTTTCCGAGATCACGCCGCTCATCATCATCGGCAAGCTCGAGCAGTACGACTACGCCGGCGCCACCGCCGTGGCCGTGGTGATGCTGCTGGTGTCTTTTGTCCTGCTGCTGGTCATCAACGGCCTGCAGGCCTGGCAGCGCCGCAAGGCAGGAGCGCCGGCATGAGTGCTGCCGTATCACCGACCAAGCGCCGTGTCCGCGCCGGCACCACCGAAGCCCCCTGGGTGCGTTACACGCTGACTACCGTGGCGCTGCTGTTTGTGTTGCTGTTCCTGGTGCTGCCGCTGGCGGCCGTGCTCACCGAAGGCTTGCGCAAGGGCTTTGGCGCCTACCTGGACGCGCTGCGCGAGCCCGACGCCTGGTCGGCCATCAAGCTGACCTTGATCGCCGCCGTGATCGCCGTGCCGCTGAACCTGGTGTTTGGTGTCGCCGCCGCATGGGCGATTGCCAAGTACGAGTTTCGCGGCAAGTCGGTGTTGACGACGCTGGTGGATTTGCCGTTTTCCGTTTCGCCCGTGGTGGCCGGCCTGATTTATGTGCTGATCTTCGGCGCGCAGGGCTGGTTCGGCCCCTGGCTGCTGGCGCATGACATCAAGATCATTTTTGCCGTGCCCGGGATTGTGCTGGCCACCGTGTTCGTGACTTTCCCTTTCATCGCGCGCGAGCTGATCCCGCTGATGCAGGCGCAGGGCAACGATGAAGAGCAGGCCGCCATCGTGCTGGGCGCGACTGGCTGGCAGACCTTCTGGCATGTCACGCTGCCCAACATCAAGTGGGGCCTGATCTACGGCGTCATCCTGTGCAATGCGCGGGCCATGGGCGAGTTCGGTGCGGTGTCCGTGGTGTCGGGCCACATACGCGGGCAGACCAACACGCTGCCGCTGCACGTCGAAATTCTCTACAACGAATACCAGTCGGTGGCCGCCTTCGCCGTGGCCTCGCTGCTGGCCATCCTGGCATTGGTCACGCTGGCCATCAAATCAGTGGCCGAATGGCGCCATGAAGCCGAGATGAAAGCCGCGGCGGATCTGCCGCCTGAGCGGCCCGTTTTATCCCCTCTCCCTCGGGGAGAGGGCTAGGGTGAGGGCTCCCCTTGCTGTAGCCGCTGGCCCTCACCCCAACCCTCTCCCAGAGGGAGAGGGAGAAAGAACCGAGAGAAAGACATGAGCATCGAAATCCGCAACGTCAGCAAACACTTTGGCGACTTCCAGGCGCTGGGCGACGTGAGCCTGGACATTGAATCGGGCGAGCTGGTCGCCTTGCTGGGCCCGTCGGGCTGCGGCAAGACCACCTTGTTGCGCATCATCGCCGGCCTGGAAACCGCCGACCGCGGCAGCATTCTCTTCAGCGGCGAAGACACCACCGACGTGCACGTGCGCGAGCGCCAGGTCGGTTTCGTTTTCCAGCACTACGCGCTGTTCCGCCACATGACGGTGTTCGAGAACGTGGCCTTCGGCCTGCGCGTCAAGCCGCGCGGCCAGCGGCCCAGCGAGGCGCAGATCAGGGAAAAAGTGCATTCGCTGCTCAACTTGGTGCAGCTCGACTGGCTGGCCGACCGCTTTCCCTCGCAGCTTTCGGGCGGGCAGCGCCAGCGCATCGCCCTGGCGCGCGCACTGGCGGTGGAGCCCAAGGTGCTGCTGCTCGACGAACCCTTTGGCGCGCTGGACGCCAAGGTGCGCAAGGAACTTCGCCGCTGGCTGCGCCGCCTGCATGACGACCTGCACGTGACCAGCATTTTTGTGACGCACGACCAGGAGGAAGCCCTGGAAGTGGCCGACCGTGTGGTGTTGATGAACGCCGGCAAGGTCGAGCAGGTCGGCTCGCCGCAGCAGGTCTGGGACCATCCGGCCAGCCCGTTCGTGTACGGTTTCCTGGGCGACGTGAACCTGTTCCACGGCCGTGCCCACGAAGGCGAGGTGCAGCTTGAAGGCCTGCGCCTCAATTCGCCCGAACATGCGAGCGCGCAGGACGCCAAGGCCTTTGCCTATGTGCGTCCGCACGACCTGGAAGTGCAGCGTTATGCGCCTGGCGCCGAGGGCATCGTCGCGCATCTGGAGCGCGCCATCGTCATCGGCCCGATCGCGCGGCTGGAACTCGTTCCCGCCCAAGGCTATGAGCAAAAAAGCAATGTCCCGGGCGACGCCATCATTGAAGCGCAGATGCCCTCGGAGCAATACAGGGACATGGGCTTGCGCGAAGGCGACATGCTGGTGGTGACGCCGCGCAAGGCCAGGGTGTTTGTGGAGGGCTGACTACTCAATACCAAGAATGCTTGGCACGCATTGCTCAAGCATTTCTACCAGTTCATTGTCCATGAACTTGTAATCGTCAGGGATATCAAGAACATGCATCCTCTTGCCTTCAAGCAGTCTGTTGAACTCCGCGGTCAATCTTGACTTGTGTTTTTCCTCCATGACGAGGATTGCGTCGGCCCATCGGATGTCTTCCACCGAAACAGTGTGACGTGCATTGGGGCTGGTGCCGCCGGAGCGGGTTAGCAGTTGAGGATGCTTGCGCCAGAGCTGTTCTGCCGTCGGGCTTCGCCATTGATTGCGGCTGCACACGAACAAAACTTTGAGGCGGTCGCTGCTGCGGGTAGCTTCTTCCTTCTGCACAAGCTGTTTTGCCGTCGTGCGGGGGTAATCTAGGCCCAGCTGTTCTGCACGTGCCACCTTCGTTGACCGGATGTACAGGTCTTTCCAGCGTTTCTCCCTGGGCCAATCATCTTTAGTTGCCATATGCGCTTCATGCTGGTTTTTGTAGAGCCGATTTATATCAGCCTTTCCATGAAGCAGTGAACCTTCGAGCCACCCCAATGGCAAGCCCGAGCCACTATCGGGACGGAGGGGGAGTTGATTGCAGCGGTGAGCTGGTGTCTGTAAGAAACCTCAGCTTACTGACTTGTGCCAAACCTCATCGCCGACCTTGCCCGCGCCCGTTCGGCCTCGACCTCCCGGTTGCGCGGCTCGGCATGCGTCACCAGCGAGCTGATCAAAACCCGCGCCGAGGCCGCCACCTCCTGCACGGCGCGTTCAAACGCGGCTTCATTGGCCTTTGATGGCACGTTAAAGCCGCTGAGCTTGCGGACAAACTGCAGCGAAGCGTCGCGGATTTCCAGCTCGGTGGCCGGCGGTTCAAAGTTGAACAGGGTCTTGATGTTGCGGCACATGCCGGCTCCTTGAAGCGAAAGACTGGCCGTTGAAATGGCGCATGCCGCGGCGTTGATCACGCCGGTTTGAGCACCACCGACTCGGCCGAAGCCGTAAAAGGCCCATGGTAAACCGCTTCGATGTTGTTGCCGTCCGGGTCCAGCACGAAGGCGCCGTAATAGCCCGGGTGGTATTTGCGCTCGCCCGGCGCGCCGTTGTCGGTGCCGCCTGCCGCCAGCGCGGCCTCGTAAAAAGCTTTGACGCCGGCCTGGTCCTTGGCTTGGAAAGCCAGGTGGACGTGCGAGGTCGGGCCGTCGGCCTTGTCTATCCACAACTCGTCGGCGGAAAAATGGTCGTCGGCTTCCTGGATGGCCTCGGCCTTGCCCAGGGACTGCAATACGGCGCGGTAAAAGCGCTTGCTGGCCGCGAGGTCATGGGCGCGCAGGTGGACATGGTCTATGAGTCGTCCGCGGTGGAATTCCATCATGGGTCCTTTCTGGTTTGCCAAGCCGCCAATGCGGTTCAGCGGATCACGCCGGGCATGAGCGCCTCGGCGATGGCGATGTGGTTGCCGTCCGGGTCGGTGATCATGACCGTGCGGACCTTGTCGCTGGAGGTTTTCTGGCTGGTGTCTATGCCCAGTTTTTGCAGGTGTTCGATTTCGGGTTCCAGGTCGTTGACGGCCAGGGTCAGCGAGCCTTCGCCGGCGCGCTCGGGCAGTTCATAGACCTGCAGGCCGCCGCCGCGCTGGAAATGCCATTCGCCGACTTCGGGCATGGGGCGGCTGGCTTTGGCGTCCAATAGTTTTTCGTACCAGGGCAGGGCGGTGGCCAGGTTGCGCACGGCGACGCTGGCGAGGGCGTTTTGCACCATCATGAGAATCTCCAGAAGTGGGGTGATCCTGAAAATCTACGCCCGACACCGCGGGCGCCCTGTAGGACAAGTTCTGGCTTGCGCGTTTGAAAGGCGATGGAAAAATCGGCTGTCCATGTATCGCCGGCGGGAACTTATTCCGGCCCGGACGCCCGAACCGCTGGACCATTCATAATCCACCCAGAAAAAAGAGGGATCCTGATGTTTTTGACATATTTCGATGCCATGCCGCGCCGCGTGCTGGTGCTGGTTGCCGCGGCCTGCGTGGCCATGCTGGCCTTCGGCCTTTACCTGCAGCATGTGGTGGGCCTTGAGCCGTGCCCCATGTGCATCGTGCAGCGTTACGCATTGGTACTGGTGGCGGTGGTCGCGGCTGTTACGGCCATCGCCAAAAGCCGCGGCCTTTTGGTGGCCGGCTCGGGGGTGATGGTGTTGCTGGCCGGCTTTGGCGCTTTTGTCGCAGCACGCCAGAGCTTTCTTCAGTGGTACCCGCCCGAAATCGCCTCTTGCGGCCGCGATTTTTACGGAATGATCGAAACCTTCCCTCTCAAGCGCGCGATTCCCATGATCTTCAAGGGCAGCGGCGACTGCACCAAGATCGACTGGACCTTTCTGGGCGGCTCGATCGCCAACTGGTCGTTTATCTGCTTTGTGGTGATCACGCTGGTGGGTTTGTTGCTGGTGGCCCGCCTGGCGCGCAAATCTTGAGTTTCCCGGCCGGTTGATGATTAACGTTGACGGTTGACGTTGGCGGCTGACTTGAGGCCGGCCTGTATCCATGCAGTTCAGTTCAGTTCAATCCGCGCCTCACGGATCACTTTCTCCCAGATGGCCGACTCTTTGCGCACAAGAGCGCGCATCTCGTCCGGACCCGACACCGCAACGTCCACCCCCTGCTCATCAAAGCGCTGGAGCAATGCGGGGTTTCTGGCCGCGGTTTGCATCGCCGCATAGAGTTTGTTGATCGCCGCCGCAGGCGTGTGCGCGGGCGCAAAAATGGCGTTCCAGGAACTGTAGGCAAACCCGGGCACGGCCTGCGAAATCAAGGGCAGCCCTTTGAGCGGGCTGGACTTGCTGGGGGCGGTGGCCCCAATGGCCCGGATCGCGCCCTTTTCAATCATTCCGGTGAATGAGGGCATCGTCCCGAAGATAGCCTGCACATGGCCGGCGATGAGGTCGGTCATGACCTGGGCCGCGCCCTTGTAGGGGACATGCGTCACCTGGATGCCGGCGCTTCGCGCGAACAGCTCCGTGCCCAGATGGGCAAGGCCCCCTATGCCAGCGGAAGCAAAGTTGATGGCACCGGGGTTGGCTTTGGCGTAGGCAATCAGCTCCGCGACGGATTTGAAAGGTGCCTTCGCACTCACCACCAGCACATGCGGCGCGGAAGCGATCATGCCCACGGGCGTGACCTGGGTGAGGATGTCCACACGGTTCTTGCTTAGCAAAGGTTGCGCGGTGATGTTGCCGGAGGCGCAGAACAGCACGGTGTAGCCGTCGGCTGCCGAGCGCGCCACCGCATTGAGCGCCGGAACGCCGGCACCGCCGCCGATGTTTTCGACGACAAAGGCCGTTCCGAGGCTGGGCGCCATGGCTTGCCCAAGGTCGCGCCCCAGCACATCGGTCGCGCCACCCGCCGCGAATGGAATGACCATGCGGATGGGTTTGTTCGGGTAGTCGTTCTGTGCCTTCGCAGCAAAAGGTAATAGTGCGGCCGCGCTGAGAAGACGGCGGCGGCTGGGGCTCTTGGGGATCGGCATCATCTTGTCTCGCTCCAGGTAGTTATGTGCCGGCATCATGGTTTGGTGTGAGAGCAAAAACAACGTGTTACGCTCTGCGTAACAATCATCGTCATCCCCATGGCCTCCAGAGCTAGAGCATCCACCCCGAGTATTGCCGCCTCGACCCTGAAGCGTTCCTCTTCAAGAGGCCCCGCGGACATTGAGCAAAGCCCGGGACGGGACCATGTCCACGCGGTTGTCCGGGCTATGTCCCTGCTCAAAGCTTTCGACGGTGGTGACGAGGTGTTCCTGTCGCTGACGGAGCTGGCGCGTCGCACCGGCATGCACAAGCCCACCGCCCTGCGGCTGGCACGCACGCTCGCGCTGTCCCGCTTCATGCTGCAGCGCGATGACGGCGCGTGGCGGCTGGGGCCCGCGGCCGGATGGCTGGGCTCGCGTTACCAGGCTCAATTCGATGTCGGGTCCGTCATCGAACCCATCCTGCTTCGACTCGCTGCGGACACCGGTGAAAGCGCTTCTTTCTATGTGCACGAAGGCAATCTTCGCAGCTGCCTGATGCGTTGCGACGGCCCCAATGCCAGGCCCGACCATCCCCGCTCCGGCGAGCTGCTGCCCCTGGAACTGGGAGCGCCGGGCCGGGCCATCCTGGCGGCACTGGGTGAGCCCGGCGATCTCTACGAACGCATTCGCCGGCGTGGCTATCACTGGGCACGCGCAGAGCGCTCATCGGGCGCGGCCGCCGTGGCCGCCGCCGTGCGCGGGGAAAAAGGCACGGTGCTCGGTGCCGTCAGCACCTCGGGGCCTGTCGAGCGATTGACATCGGCCGCCCTTCAAAGGCTGGCGCCCGTCACCATGGCTGCCGCGCGGCAACTTGGATCGGCGCTGGGTGGTGTTTCAGCGACTGCGCTGCGCGCCACCTGGCATCCATGATCGTCCTTGGATCGTCCTTGATGTTACGCATTGCGTAACGCATTGCCGCCACAACGTCACCTGGATTCCAATTCGGCCTGGCCTGGATCGCCGCGGGCAAGCGAAGGAATTCCGATGACAACAAATCCACCTCGACAACAACTGGGGCCCGCACCCCACACCCGGCGCCATCTGCCTTTCAGGCTGCGGAGCATTCTTTCGCTAGGCGACCTGGAGCCCGCGGCGCGGCGCGTGCTGCCGCGTCCGATCTTCGGCTACCTGCAAGGCGGCGTTGAAGACAACGTGACGTTGCAGGCGAACGGCGAGGCGTTCAGGAAATGGATGTTCCGCACCCATGTGCTGGTGAATGTCTCGTCGCGCGAGCAGCGCACCACCTTGATGGGCCAGGATTACAGCGCACCCTTCGGTGTGGCGCCCATGGGCCTGTGCGCCCTGTTTGCCTTTGACGGCGATGTGGCGATCGCCCGCGCCGCCGAAGCTGCGGGCATACCTTTTGTCCTGAGCGGCGCGGCACTGACCCGCATGGAACGCGTGGCGCAAGCCGCTCCCACCTGCGGCTGGTTCCAGGCCTACATTCCGGGAGAGGCCGGGCACATCGAAGGACTGCTCAACCGCGTGGAGGCGGCCGGCTTCAGGACCCTGGTCGTGACGGTGGACACCGCCACGCTGGCCAACCGGGAAAACAATGTCCGCGTCGGCTTTTCCACCCCTCTGCGGCCAAGCTTGCGCCTGGCCTGGGACGGTATGGTGCGCCCGCGCTGGCTTCTGGGCACCCTGGGCCGCAGCCTGGTCAAGCATGGAATGCCTCACTTCGAGAATGCGGGGGCAGGGCGCGGCGCGCCCATCATCTCCAGCAACGTCGTCCGGCAATTCGGCATGCGCGACCACCTGGACTGGGAGCACCTGGCGCTGATCCGCCGGCGCTGGCGGGGCAAGCTGGTCATCAAGGGACTGACGTCCGCGGCGGATGTGCAGCGCGCGGAGCAGGCGGGCGCCGACGGCGTGATCCTGTCCAACCACGGTGGACGCCAGCTGGATGGAACCGTGCCTCCGATGCTGGTGCTTCAGGAGGCTGCCAGGGTCAAGGGCGCAATGGCGCTGATGCTCGACAGCGGCATCCGCCGCGGCACGGATGTCTTGAAAGCATTGGCGCTCGGGGCCGACCATGTATTCGTGGGGCGCCCCATGGCCTATGCCGCTGCGGTAGGGGGCCAGGCGGGCGTCAGTCATGCCATTGGGCTGCTGATGGAGGAGGTTCACAGGGACATGGCGCTTCTTGGTGTGAAGACTTTGAGGGAGTTGGGCCAGGAGCATCTGGTTGCGGTCTAGCCAGGGCAATGCTGGGTTCGTTCCGGCTACCGGCCGTTCGTCGGGCATTTCCATCCCGACGTCCGACCCGGAAACTCGGTTTTAGGGCTGACACAGGAGGGTATCTATGATACTGTATGTATATACAGTATTTACCTCAATTTGACCTCCCGATGCTTTCGCCAACCCCTGCAGCCCGCGCCTTGCCGGACTTAGCCAACGCCCATGTATGGCGTGCCGGCGAACTCGGCGGCGCGAGTGTGCAGACGATCGCCACGGGCTATGCGGCGCTTGACGCCGTGCTGCCCGGCGGGGGCTGGCCGCGAGGGGCCTTGATTGAACTGCTGCAGCCGCAGGCCGGCGTGCATGAATGGGGTTTGGCGGCTCCGGCCCTGGCGGCCCTGCAGGCCCAGGCCCGTGAACTGACGGTGCTGGTAGGCGCGCCCTGGCTGCCTTTTGGCCCGGCGCTGGGCGCGCGTTCCCTGGACATGCGGCGCCTGCTGAGCATCGAAGCCAAGCCCGGCGATGCGCCTTCGCAGCTGTGGGCCACGCGCGAAGCCCTGCAGTGCGCCGACGTGCACAGCGTGCTGGCCTGGCTGCCCGATGCGCGCAGTGCCCACCTGCGCCGCCTGCAGATCGCGGCCCATGCGCACCACAAGCTGTTGTTTGTATTTCGGCCCTTGCGGGCACAGCAGGAGTCCTCGCCCGCACCGCTGCGTTTACGGCTGGAGGGCGTGGCCGATGAGGCGGGCAGCTTGCGGGTCGATGTGTTCAAGCGCCGCGGCCCGCCGCTGGCCGAGCCCTTGCTTCTCGACACCCGTCCGGCCCGGTTGGCCGCAATGCTGGCGGCCAGCCGCGAAAGGGCGCGCCGCCAGCGCGAAGAGGCCGGTGTCCCGGCGCCCCTGCTGCTGCCTTCACTGGTTTCGCTTCCCCTTACTTCACCCCAGAGTCCCATCCATGCGCTGCTGGATCGCATTGCACATCTCGACCACCACTGAGGTGGCGCCATCGGCCCTCCCGGTGCTGGATGCCGCCGTGCTGCAGCAGGCGGCGGCCAGCCTGGCGCTGGGCCTGACGCCGCGCGTGGCATTGGTCGATGAGGCCGTGCTGATGGATGTGACGGGCAGTTTGCGCCTTTTCGGCGGGCTGGCGCGGTTGATGCAGTTGCTGGCGCAGCGCCTGGCCGCCTTTCTTGATGAAAACGGGCTGCGGGCCGAGATCAGGCGTGCGCAGGGCGCGACCTCGCTGATCGCGCTGGGCCGCTTGCGGCAGCAAGGAGAAGGCGGGGCCGTGAAAAAGCGGGTGGCCGAGCTGCCCATGCACACGCTGACGGCTGCCCGCCCGCACCTGGGTGTGCTCGAGCGCATAGGCTGCCGGACCTGGGACGACCTGCTGCGCCTGCCGCGTGACGGTGTGGCGCGGCGTTTCGGCGCAGAACTGCTGCAGGCGCTGGACCGCGCCCGCGGCAGCGCACCCGACGACTACGAGTGGTTGCTGTTGCCCGAGTATTTCGAGGAAAAACTCGAACTCAATGCGCTTGTCACCCACGCCCCCGCGCTGATGGCGGGGGTGGAGCGTTTGCTGGTGCAACTGCATGCCTGGCTGCTGGGTTGCCAGAGCGGGCTCAGCGCCCTGAAAATCACCTGGCACCTAGACAAGCGCCGCGACGTGCCGCCCACCGGTGAGCTGGAGGTGCGCACGGCCCAGCCCGCGCAAGACCTGCGCCATGTGGCGCGCCTGATCGCCGAACACCTGGCGCAGCAAAAGCTGCCGGCGCCCGTGCACAGCCTGGCGCTGCAGTCGCTGGCCACGGAACCGCTGGCCGACGCTGCCGCCGCCACCGGCAGCCTGCTGATGGAGGCGCGAAAGCAGGGCGACAGCGCGGTGGAACTGGTCGAGCGCCTGAGCGCCCGCCTGGGCGATGCGCGGGTGCGGGCCTGGCGGCCCTGCGCCGACCACAGGCCCGAGCTCATGCAGCGCTGGGTGCCGGCCAGGGAGGTGATGTCATCGATCAGCGCGCAGCTGAACCCGGCCCGGCCCGGCCGCAAACGCGTAAAGGCAACTTCAAAAAACGCAGACAGCCCGCCACTGGAGACCCGGACCGAAGCCCTGTACCCGGCCTGGCTGCTGCCCGAGCCCATCAAGCTGGCTACCGCCGGCAACAACCCGGTTTACCAGGGCCCGCTGCGCCGCCTGGCCGGGCCGCAGCGCCTGGAGGCCGCCGAATGGCTGCTGGCGGGCAGCGAGGCCGCCCGCGATGCCGGCCTGTCGCCAAAACCGCGGGCGCTGCGCGACTACTTCATTTACCGGACCCAGCAGGGCGGCCTGCTCTGGGTTTACAGCGAGCGCCTGGGCGCCACGCCAGAGGGCGCGCGGCAACGTGCCTGGTACCTGCACGGTTTTTTTGCCTGAAGGCCAGCCACCATGTCCGCCCACGCGCTGCCCGATTACGCCGAGCTGCATGCCCTGAGCAATTTCAGCTTCCAGCGCGGCGCCTCGCATGCCGACGAACTGGCCGAGCGGGCGGCCGAGCTGGGCTACCAAGCGCTGGCCATCACCGACGAATGTTCGGTGGCCGGTGTCGTGAAGGCGCATCAGGCGGCGCGGGCGCATGGGCTCAAGCTGCTGCCGGGCGCTGAGTTCCTGGTGCAGGCCGCTGATGCCTTCAGGTTGGTGGTGCTGCCCCACAATGCGGCGGGCTGGGGCAACCTGTGCGAGTTCATCACCGAGGCGCGCCGGGTCGGCGACGAGATTGAGAAGGGCAGCTACCACGTTGCGCTCGGCGAAACCGATTTCTCGCGCCTGGCCGATTGCGAAATCCTGCTGTCGCCCCTACCCGAAGCGATTGACGTGCAGGCGCTGGCCGCACATGCGGCCTGGGCGCTGCGGTTGTTCGGTACAGGTGCATGGCTGGCCGTCGAGTTGCAGCAGGGCCTGGACGACGCGCTGCGCCTGCAGCAGCTGCAGGAGGTGTCGGCGCGCACCGGCATCAAGCTGGTGGCGGCCGGCAATGTGCTGATGCACAAGCGTTCGCGCAAGCCGCTGCACGATGTGATGACCGCCATCAAGCTGGGCCGGGCCGTGCATGAATGCGGGTTTGCGCTGCAGACCAATGCCGAGGCGCATTTGCGCCCGCGCATGCGCCTGGCCGGCATTTACCCGGCCTCGCTGCTGCGCGCCACGCTGCAGGTGGCAGAGCGCTGCAACTTCAACCTGGACGAAATCCGCGACCTCTACCGCTACCCCCGGGACGACATGGTGCCGCCGGCCGAAACGCCGGCGCGCTGGCTCCGGCGGCTGACCTGGCAGGGCGCCCAGAGGCGTTATGCGCGCCGCATTCCCCACAAAATCCGGGCGCAGCTGGGGTTCGAGCTGGCGCTGATCGAAGAGCTTGAATACGAGATGTTCTTCATCACCGTGCACGACATCGTGCGTTTCGCGAACCAGGAAAAAATCCTGTGCCAGGGACGCGGCTCGGCGGCCAATTCGGTGGTCTGCTACTGCCTGGGCATCACCGCCATCAACCCGGCGGAAAGCAATCTGCTGTTTGAGCGCTTCATCAGCCGCGAGCGCAGCGAGCCGCCCGACATCGACGTTGACTTCGAGCACGAGCGGCGCGAGGTGGTCATCCAGTACATCTACGGCAAATACGGCCATGACCGCGCCGCGATTGCCGCCACCATCATCAGCTACCGCCCGCGCAGCGCGATCCGCGACGTCGGCAAGGCGCTGGCGATGGAGCCCGAGCTCATAGACCAGTTCGCCAAGGAGCATTTCTGGTTCGACGGCAGCGAGGTGCTGCGGGAGAAAATCCGGCAGGCCGGCCTGGCGGGCAGGGAAGGGCCTGTGCTGCAATGGCTGGACCTGTCGGCGCAACTCATCGGCTTCCCGCGCCACCTGAGCCAGCATGTGGGCGGTTTTGTTCTCACCCAAGGCAAGCTCACCCGGCTGGTGCCGGTGCAGCCGGCCTCCATGGAGGACCGCCGCATCATCCAGTGGGACAAGGACGACCTGGAAGCCATGGGCCTGCTCAAGGTCGATGTGCTGGCCCTGGGCATGCTGTCAGCGATACGGCGCTGCCTGGCGCTGGTCAACCAGACGCGCGGCAGACAACTGGAGATGCACCAGGTCAAGCCCGATGACAAGACCTACGACATGATCTGCGCGGCCGACACGGTGGGTGTGTTCCAGATCGAGAGCCGCGCCCAGATGTCCATGCTGCCGCGGCTGCAGCCGCGCAGCTATTACGACCTGGTGGTCGAGGTCGCCATCGTGCGGCCCGGGCCCATCCAGGGCGGCATGGTCCATCCCTATTTGAAGAACCGCGAAATCCTCAGGAACGGCGGCAAGATCGAGGTTGAATACCCGGCGCTTGAACCGGCCCTGGGGCGCACGCTGGGCATCCCGATTTTCCAGGAGCAGGTGATGCAGATCGCGATGATCGCCGCCGACTTCACGCCGGGCGAGGCCGACGACCTGCGCCGCTCCATGGCCGCCTGGAAGCGCAAGGGCGGGGTGGAGCGCTTCCATGGCCGGCTCGTCCAGGCCATGGTGAAGAACGGCTACAGCGCCGAGTTCGCGGAGCGCATCTTCAGCCAGATCCTGGGTTTCGGCGACTACGGCTTTCCCGAAAGCCATGCCGCCAGCTTTGCCAAGCTGGTGTATGTGAGCTGCTGGTTCAAATGCCATGAACCGGCCTGCTTCCTGGCGGCCATGATCAATTCGCAGCCCATGGGTTTTTACCCGCCCTCGCAGCTGGTGCAGGACGCCGTGCGGCATGGCGTGGAAGTGCGCCCCGTGGATGTGATGCACAGCCACTGGGACTGTACGCTGGAGCCGCAAGGTGTGCTGCCCGAGGGCGTCCAGCCGGCGGTGCGCCTGGGCCTGCGCCTGGTGGCCGGCCTGCGCGAGGATGCCGCCCTGCGCCTGGTGGCAGCGCGGGCACAAGCGCCTTTCAGCTCGACCGAAGATTTGGTCGCGCGCGCGCAGTTGGGCACGCTTGAAGTCAACGCCCTGGCCGCCGCCGATGCCTTGCTGCCCCTGTCGGGCCACCGGCGCCAGCAGGTCTGGGACGCCTCGGCCATCAAGCCGGCGCCGCGCCTGCTCAAGTCCGTTCCCACGCATGAAACGCCGCTGGCGCTGCCCGACACGCCTGAGGGCGAAAACATTTTGTTCGACTACCAGGCCACCGGCCTCACACTGCGGCGCCACCCGGTCGCGCTGCTGCGGGAGCGGCTGGCGCGCAAGGGCCTGTTGAGCGCCAGCGAACTCAATGCCTTGCCCGACGGCGAAGAGGTGGCCGGCTGCGGCATCGTCACCGTGCGCCAGCAGCCGCAAACAGCCAAGGGCACCATCTTCGTCACGCTGGAAGATGAAACCGGCCCGGTCAACGTCATCGTCTGGAAGTCGCTGCGCGAGGCGCAGCGCGCCGAACTGCTGCATGCGCGCCTGCTGGCGGTGTACGGGGTATGGCAGCGCAGCGAGGAAAGCGGCACCGCCAAAGGCTATGGCGCGGTGCGCAACATCGTGGCGCACCGGCTGGAAGACCTCACGCCGCTGCTGGGGCGGCTGGGGACTTCAAGCCGGGATTTTCATTGAAGCCGAAGCTTCAGCTGTTGGCGCGCCGGTAAAAGGCCAGCGAACCGGCCAGCGCCAGCAGCGCGCCGCCGCAGGCGCGGTCTATCCAGCGGGTGGCGGATGCCTTGAGCAGGCGAATCGCCTTCGCGCCGACAAAGGCATACGCAAACATCACTGAAAAATCGATGCCCGCGAACACCAGCGAGATGGCGAAGTATTGCGGCGCCTGGGCAGCAGACGGATCGATGAACTGCGGCAGCAGGGCCGAGCAGAAGAGGTAACCCTTGGGGTTGGTCACCGCCACCAGGAAAGATTTCATGAAGATCGCACGGCTGCCGTGCTGTGTTCCGGCCGTGCCTTCGGCTGGGATTTCAAACCCGCCGCGCGAGCGCAGCAGGCGCAGGCCCAGCCAGGCGAGGTAGGCCGCACCAGCCCATTTGAGCACTGAAAACCAGAACTCGGAGGCGGCCAGCAGTGCGCCCAGGCCCAGGGCCACCGCACCCACGAGCACAAAATCGGAGAGCACCGCGCCCAGCATGCCGGGCAGCGAGCGGCGCACGCCGTAGCGCGAGCCATTGGCCAGGGCCAGCAGCACCGTGGGGCCGGGTGTGGCGATGGCGACCAGCGCGACGACCGAGAAAAGCAACAGGGTGGTGGTGTTCATGCGGCGGCTCCGCAGCCTTGGGGCTTGTAGACGCGTTCGGTCGATGCAGGGTATTTGGCCAGCTTGTCCGCCGGGCGGCGAGGCCGCGCCATCAGCTCACCCCCGCAATTGGGACAGACACCCTTGAGCCGGTTGTCGGCGCAGTCGGCGCAGAAGGTGCATTCAAAGGTGCAGATGCGCGCCTCGGGCGACTCGTTGGGCAAGTCCTTGTTGCAGCATTCGCAGTTGGGGCGGAGTTGGAGCATGCGGAGGTCCTGTGGGGATGAGGGATTGGCTCGATGCTAAAGAAAAACCCGTGCCAGGGAGAGTCTGGCCGGGTTAGCTCAACTTCTTCACCAGGACCTGGCTCTTGCGGTCCCAGTTGTACTTGCGCTTGCGAGCCTCGGGCAGCCAGTCCGGGTCCACCTGGGCAAAGCCGCGTTTGATGAACCAGTGCATGGTGCGGGTGGTCAGCACGAAGATGCTTTGCAGGCCGGCCGCGCGGGCGCGCTGCTCTATGCGCTTGAGAATTTTCTCGCCGTCGCCCTGGCCCTGGCTTTGCGGCGACACCGTCAGCGCGGCCATTTCGCCGGTCTTGGCTTCGGGGTAGGGATAGAGCGCCGCGCAGGCAAAGATCACGCCGTCGTGCTCGATGATGCTGTAGTTGGCGGCGTCGCGTTCGATCTCGGTGCGGCTGCGCTTGACCAGGGTGCCGTCGTTTTCAAAAGGCTCGATCAGCTGCAGGATGCCGCCCACGTCGTCGCCGGTGGCTTCGCGCAGCTCTTCAAGCTTTTCGTCGACCACCATGGTGCCTATGCCGTCGTGCACATAGATTTCCAGCAGCAGCGAGCCGTCCACCGCGAAGGGCAGGATGTGGCTGCGCTCCACGCCGGCCTTGCAGGCCTTGACGCAGTGCTGCAGGTAAAACCCGGTGTCGGTGGGGCGCTCGCCGTTGGGCAGGGTGGCCAGCAGCTTTTCGGCGGCGGCCAGCGGCAGCTCGGTGTCTATGGGGTTGTCTTCGCTTTCGGGCTGGTCGTGGTGTATGCGTATGCCCGGGATCTCGGTCAGGAAGATCAGCTTGTCGGCCTGCATGGCGATGGCCACCGAGGTCGCGACCTCTTCCATGGTGAGGTTGAAGGCTTCGCCGGTGGGCGAGAAGCCGAAGGGCGAGAGCAACACCATGGCGCCGAAGTCCAGCACCCGGCCTATGGCGGCGGTGTCCACCTTGCGCACCAGGCCTGAATGCTTGAAGTCCACGCCGTCCAGGATGCCGACCGGGCGCGCGGTGATGAAGTTGCCTGAAATCACCCGGACCGTGGAGCCAGCCATGGGGGTGTTGGGCAGGCCCTGGCTGAAGGCGGCCTCGATCTCATAGCGCAGCTGGCCGGCGGCCTCCTGGGCGCTGTCGAGGGCGACCTCGTCGGTGATGCGCATGCCGTGGGAATATTTGGCGGCGTGGCCCTTGGCCTTGAGCTGTTCGTTGACCTGCGGGCGAAAGCCGTGCACCAGCACGATCTTCACGCCCATGCTCTGGATCAGCGCCAGGTCCTGGGCGATGTGCTGCAGCTTGCCGGCGGCGATCGCTTCGCCGGCCAGGCCCACCACAAAGGTCTTGCCGCGGTGCGTGTGGATGTAGGGCGCGACCGAGCGGAACCAGGGCACAAAGGTGAAATTGAAGACGGCGGACATGGGCGCGCTTTCGGGATCGGTTGAGGCAGGGCAGAGGCAGCCGGGGCGGGGCGGCCGGAGGGGGGGAAGGTAGGCTCCCGGCACTGCTTTTCCCGGCAAACGAAAAAAGTCCAATGAGTGTAAGGGAGACGCGGCCGCCCCGGGCGCATCTGTGGCGGCCGGCGTACGCCGTTTGGGGCTTGGCGAACCGGGTGCGGCACGGTATGGTTTGGGGGTCATGGATAAATATGCGATCGGGTTCTGGGGCTGCTATTTCGGGTCGGCAGGCCTCATGCTGGCCGGTTCGGTGTTTGCCTACATCCGCTCCCTGCGGCGCATTGCCATCAATGCCGCCGCGTCGGCCCTGGCCTCGACATTTTTTGTGGTCGCCTTCCTGGGTGCCCTGCCGATAGGCGACGCTGCCACGCTGGACCGTTTTTTGGCCCACGTGGCCAGCCTGGTGTCCGTCTTGCTGGCCTACTTGCTCTTCTCCATCCTGGGTATTTTGCGCAACCCCACCGCCCAACGGCGCGCCCTGATGCTGCTGGCGGCCGTTGCCGCCCTGGTCATCGCGCTTGGCTGGGCCTTGAGCCCGCAGCAGTCCCTGATGCTCAGCCTGGCCGGGGCCGCGCTGATGGGGTTTGTCGCGCTGGCCCTGAGCCTGCGCAACGCCCTGCGCGGCGACCGCCTGGCCTGGGTGGCCGTGGCGGGGGTGGTTTTCATGCTGGTGGCCATCGCCGGGCTGAGCTGGGCGGCGCTGGACCGCCAGCATGTGCCCTGGCAGGCGCACGCCATCAGTGCGCTCGCGGGCACGGCCTACCTGGCCACCATGGCATCGGTGCTGTGGATCCGCTATTCCTACCTGATCGAGCTGAACCAGGCCAGGGCCTATGGCCCCAGCTATGACCCGGTCACGCGCATGCGCTCGAACAGCGAAACCAACAACATGCTGAACATCACCTTCAGGGATTACCGCGACAAGCCGGTGCCGCTGGGCGTGATCGTGGTGTCCATTGCCAACATCTATGTGCTGGAAAAGCTCTATGGCCTGGCGGCCGTCAACCACGCGTTGTTCATCTGTGCCGGGCGGCTGCGGCGCACCGTACCGGCCCATGTGGAGATGGGCCGGCTGGGCGAGGACGGCTTTTTGCTGCTGATGCGCAACTGCCACCACAGCGGCGACTTGATCCACCTGGCGCGCCGCGTCCAGGCCGCGCTCTCACGCAGCATGGCGCTTAACACCGGCGTGGAAAGCGGTACGGCGGCGGGGGAGCAGACGCCCTGGGTGGCGGAAGTCGGCCTGGGCGTACTGCGAGTGTCCAAAACCGATGCGCGCGCCTCTTCGGCGGTGGGCCTGGGGCGTGGCATGTCACGCGCGGCGCTGGGCTACCCGAGCCGCATCGCCTGGTTTGACGAGACCAGCGGGGAAATCGTCGATATGCCGGTCGTGGCGGCCTGAGCCGGCCGCCGGTAACCCGCTGGCACTCGCCACCATTCGGAAGCGCCGATAATTGGCGGCTTTGGCCGTTGCGGCCCGCCTGCATTCTTTCCTGCCGTTTTCTTCTCTCTTTGTCCCAGCTTTGACCCCTCTGACCATCACTTTTCCCGAATCGCTGCCCGTCTCCGGCAAGCGCGATGAGATCACCGCCGCGATGGCGGCCCACCAGGTCGTCATCGTCTGCGGCGAAACCGGTTCGGGCAAGACCACGCAGTTGCCCAAGATCGCGCTGGCCATGGGGCGCGGCAAGCTCAATGCACCGCCGGGGCAGGGCCGGCTCATAGGCCATACCCAGCCGCGCCGCATTGCCGCCTCCAGCGTGGCCAAGCGCATCGCCGAGGAACTGAAAACGCCGCTGGGCGAGGTGGTGGGCTACAAGGTGCGCTTCCAGGACCGGCTCTCGCGCGACGCTTCCGTCAAGCTCATGACCGACGGCATCCTGCTGGCCGAGACGCAGACCGACCCGCTGCTCAAAGCCTATGACACCCTCATCATCGACGAGGCCCACGAGCGCAGCCTGAACATCGACTTCCTGCTGGGCTATTTGCGCCAGCTGCTGCCGCGCCGGCCCGACCTCAAGGTGGTGATCACCTCGGCCACCATCGATGCGAAGCGCTTTGCCGACTACTTTGCATCTTCTAAAGGACCCGCACCCGTGATCATGGTGTCGGGCCGCATGTTCCCCGTTGAGCAGCGTTACCGGCCGTTTGAGGAATCGCGCGAACATGACCTCAACGACGCGATCGCCGACGCGGTCGACGAACTCTGGCTGAGCCCGCACAGCGCCGGCGACATCCTGGTGTTTTTGCCGGGCGAGCGCGAGATCCGCGAAGCGGCCGACCATCTGCGCAAGCACCTGGCGCACCAGCCGCTGACGCGCAATGCCGAGGTGCTGCCGCTGTTCGCGCGCCTGAGCCAGGCCGAGCAGGACCGCATTTTCGACGGCCACACCGGCCGGCGCATCGTGCTGGCAACCAATGTGGCCGAAACCTCGCTGACAGTGCCGGGCATACGCTATGTGATTGATGCCGGCACCGCGCGCGTCAAGCGCTACAGCTTTCGCAACAAGGTCGAGCAGCTCCTGGTGGAGCCGGTATCGCAGGCCGCGGCCAACCAGCGCGCCGGCCGCTGCGGCCGCGTGGCCGACGGCATTTGCATACGGCTTTATGACGAGAAGGACTTCCAGGGGCGGCAGCCTTTTACCGACCCGGAAATCCTGCGCAGCTCGTTGGCGTCGGTGATTTTGCGCATGAAGGCGCTGCACCTGGGCAACGTCGAGGAGTTTGCCTTCATCGAGCCGCCGCAGCGCCGCGCGATTGCCGACGGTTACCAGCTGCTAGCCGAACTCGGCGCGGTGGACGAAGACAACGAACTCACTGCCGTGGGCCGCACACTGGCCAGGCTGCCGCTGGACCCGCGCGTGGGCCGCATGATCCTGGAGGCCAGGGACCGCGGCGCGCTGGATGAGGTGCTGGTGATTGCCAGCGCGCTCAGCGTGCAGGACGTGCGTGACAGGCCCATGGACAAGCAGGCCCAGGCCGACCAGCAGCACGCCAAGTTCGACGACGAGAAAAGCGAGTTCAGCGGCTACCTCAAGCTCTGGAAGTGGCTCGGCGATGCGCGCGGCGGCCACGGCGCGTCGCGCGGTCGCGTGACGCCTCCTGAAACAGCACCCGTGCTGCGGGCCGAAGGCCCCCAGCACAAGCTGTCCAACCGCCAGTATGAGAATTTGCTGCGCGAGAACTACGTCAACATCCGCCGCGTGCGCGAGTGGCGCGACATTCATTCGCAACTGCATACGGTGGTGGGCGAGCAAAAGTGGGTCCTGAACGACAAGCCCGCCAGCTATGAGCAACTGCATCTTTCGATGTTGTGTGGCCTGTTAGGCAATATCGGTTGCAAGAGCGACGAAGAGGACTGGTACCTGGGCGCGCGCGGCATCAAGTTCTACCGCCATCCCGGCGCGCGCCTGAGCAAAAAGCCGGGCCGCTGGATCGTGGCGGCCGAGCTGGTGGAAACCACGCGCCTGTTCGGCCGCGGCATCGCCAACATCGACCCGGCCTGGATAGAGCAGGTGGCAGGGCACCTGCTCAGCAAACAGCTATTGGATCCGCACTGGGAGAAAAAAGCCGCGCAGGTTTCGGCGCTGGAGCGCGCCACGCTCTACGGTTTGGTGGTCTACAACGGCAGGCGCGTCAATTTCGGCCGCGTTGACCCGGTCACGGCGCGCGAGATTTTCATCCGCGAGGCATTGGTGGCCGGCAACTGGGACACCAAACTGCCTTTCCTGGCCGCCAACCAGAAGCTGGTCCAGCAGGTGCAGGACCTGGAGCACAAGGCCAGGCGGCAGGATGTGCTGGTCGACGAAGAGCTGATTTACGCTTTTTACGACCAGCAAATCCCCGCTGAGGTGCACAGCGGTGCGAGCTGCGAGCACTGGTACAAGGAAGAGTCCAGGAAACAGCCGAAGCTTTTGCTGCTCACGCGCGAGGAGCTCATGCGCCACGAGGCGGCCGGCATCACCACGCAGGCTTTCCCCAAAACCCTGCGCTTGGGCGGTGTCGACTGCCTGGTGACCTACCTGCACGAGCCCGGTGACGCGCGCGACGGCGTGACCGTCGATGTGCCGCTGTTCGCGCTGAACCAGGTCAATGAGGAGCGCTGTGAATGGCTGGTACCGGGCATGCTCAAGGACAAGGTGCAGGCGCTGATCAAGACGCTGCACCAGCGCCCGCGCTCGCGCCTGGTGCCGCTGCCCGACACCGCCGCCCGCATGACGGAGCAACTACTGCAGCCCGAGGTGTACGGCAGCGGTTCGCTGACGGATGCGGTGCTCAAGCTTGTGCGCGATGCGACCTCGCTGGACATCAAGCGCAACGACATGAAGCTGGACATGTTGCCGCCGCACCTGTTCATGAACTTCCGCGTGGTCGACGAGCACGGCCGCCAGCTGGGCGCGGGCCGCAACTTGGGCGCGCTCAAGGGCGAACTCGGCTCGCAGGCGCGCGGCGCTTTCCAGGCGCTCGCCGGGCTCAAGAACCTTGCGAAGGCGCCTGAGCCGGCTGCGGGCCCGGGCAAGGGCCCAGCTTCAAATCAACCTGCAGCCACGGCAGGGCGCTCACAGGCGGCGGCTGACAAGCCCGCGGTGAAGGTCGCGGAGCGTTACACGGGCTGGAGCTTTGGCGAGCTGCCGGAGCTCATGGAAATCCGCAAGGGCAACCAGACGCTGATCGGCTTCCCGGCGCTGATCGACCTGGGCGACGCAGTCACGATAGAGGTGTTCGACGAGCCCGATGCGGCGGCGGCCAAGCACCGCGCCGGACTGCGCCGGCTGTTTGCCCTGCAGATCAAGGATGCGCTGAAGTACCTCGAGAAAAACCTGCCCGAGTTGCAGAAGATGGCGACAGCCTACATGCTGGTGGGCCGCGCGGCCGACAACTCGGGCGGCGGCACACTGGAAGAGCTGCGCGAGCAGATCATCGAGGTCGCGCTGGACCGTGCCTTCCTGCTCGATCCGCTGCCGACGAATGAGGGCGAGTTCAAAAAACGCATCGAAGACGGCCGGGGCCGCCTGACCCTGATCGCCAGCGAGGTGGCCAGGCTGGCCGCGGGCATCCTGGCCGAATTCGCCGTGGCCCAGCGCAAGATTAAGGACAGCAAGAACGCCGCCGAGGCCGCGGCGGATGCCGCCCAGCAACTGCAGCGCCTGGTGCCCAAGCGCTTCCTGGCAACCACGCCCTATGCACAGCTGCAGCACTTCGCGCGTTACCTCAAGGCCATCACCTTGCGCCTGGAAAAATGGCGCGCCGACCCCGCACGCGACGCCGCGCGCCTGGTCGAACTGCGGCCGCAGGAGCAACGCTACTGGCGCCTGGTGGCCGAACGCAAAGGCGCCGTCGATGCGCGCATGCAGGAGTTTCGCTGGCTGCTGGAAGAGCTGCGCGTGAGCTTTTTCGCGCAGGAGCTGCGCACGCCGCAGCCGGTCAGCATTAAGCGGTTGGAAAAGGCGTGGGCTCAACTGAATAGTTGAGTCCGCACCTTTCAGCGAAGGCTAACAATTGCCGCAGGCTTGTTATGCCATAGCTAAAAAGCAGCTCAACTGAATAGCTGAACCGGTGGCCTTCGGTGAGAGCTGAAAACTGCCGAACAAAAAAATGGCCTTGCTATGCAAGGCCATTTTTCCTGAGAGAAACCATTTGCGTGTGACTAGATGCGCCCCATCAGCAGCAGGATGATGAGAATCAGCACCACGAGGCCGATACCGCCGCTGGGCCCGTAGCCCCAACTGCGACTGTGGCCCCAGGTAGGCAGGGCGCCGATCAGGATGAGAATCAGGACAATCAGCAGGATGAGCGAGAGGGACATTTGGAAGTACTCCTAGTTATTCATGTGCTTTTATTCTTGGCCGGCGCCGGGCACTGGCAAGCAGGAAGAGGGCGTGTCCAACCGTCGGCAAGCACTGACAGCGCCGGCTTACAAGCCGGCGCGGTGAAAGGCCTAAAGCCTGGCGAGGCGCTGCAGCGCGGTGTTCAGGGTTTCGTCTTTCTTGGCGAAGCAAAAACGCACCACCCGCTGGTCGAAGCCGTTGCCGTAAAAGGCCGATAGCGGAATCGCCGCGACGCCGATCTCGGTGGTCAGCCATTTGCAGAATTCGGCTTCGTCCAGGTCGCTGACTTCGGAAATGTCCACGCACTGGAAGTAGCTGCCTTCGCTGGGCAGCAGCTTGAAGCGGGTCTTGGCCAGGCCTTCCCTGAAGAGGTCGCGCTTTCGCTGGTAGAAGGCGGGCAGGCCCAGGTAGGGCTGCTCGTTGGCCATATAAGCCGCCAGGCCGTATTGCACCGGCGTGTTGACGGTGAAGACGTTGAACTGGTGCACCTTGCGGAATTCGGCGGTGAGCGGCGCGGGCGCCGCCACATAGCCGACCTTCCAGCCGGTGACGTGGTAGGTCTTGCCGAAGCTGCTCACAATGAAAGCGCGCGCGGCCAGGCCGGGGAAGCGCGCGGCGCTCTGGTGGATGCGGCCCTGGGCCGCGTCGAACACCATGTGCTCATAGACTTCGTCGCTGATCAGCAGCACGTCGGTCGGGGCCAGCAGCTCCTGCAGCGCGAGCATGTCGGCTTCGCTCCACACGGTGGCGCTCGGGTTGTGCGGCGAGTTGACGATGATGGCGCGGGTGCGTGGCGTGAGGGCCGCGGCGATCTTGCCGAAGTCGGGGCGGAAGGTGCCCGGGGTCAAAGGCACGCGAACCACCTTGCCGCCGGCCAGCTCGATGTTGGGCACATAGCTGTCGTAGCAAGGCTCCAGCACGATGACTTCATCGCCGGGGTGGACCACCGCCAGGATGACGGTGATGATGGCCTGCGTCGCGCCCGCGGTGATGGTGATCTCGCTGTTGGCGTCGTAGCGGTGGCCGTAGAGCTTGGCCACCTTGGCCGAGATGGCTTCGCGCAGCACTGGCACGCCCGTCATTGGGGGATATTGGTTCAGGCCCTTGGCCATGGCGTCGGCCACGGCATTGACCAATTGCGGGTCGCATTCAAAGTCGGGAAAGCCCTGGCCCAGGTTGACCGCGCCTTTTTCAGCGGCCAGCGTGGACATGACCGTGAAGATTGTGGTGCCGACGGCCGGCAGCTTGGTTTCGAGCTTGGGGGTGCGTTCGAGAGTGGTAGTCATGACGGAAAGGTGTGATGATTTTTCAGGTCTTCTCAAGCAGCCGCCGCGGAACCGGCTCTGCCGGGCCGCCAGCGGCGCCCCCTTGAGGGGGAGGCGGCCGCAGGCCGCTTCGGGGGTGGGTCAAATCTCGTAATCGTTGACACGGCCGGCCATGGCCTTGGTGATCAGCGCGCGGTCCAGCTTGTCGCTGAGCAGTTCGGCGAATTTGTACACGAAATTGCGCAGGTAGGCGCTGCGCTTGAAGGCGACGCGGGCCACGTTGATGCCGAACAGGGCGCCGGCCGGGATGGCGACCAGGTCGCTGTTGGCGCCGTTGTCTTCCTTGATGGCCATTTCGGCCACGATGCCCACGCCCAGGCCCAGGCGCACATAGGTTTTGATGACGTCGGAGTCGATGGCTTCCAGCGCGATGCGAGGCTGCAGGCGCTTGGCGGCAAATGCCAGGTCTATCTTGGTGCGGCCGGTGAAAGAGGGGTGGTAGGTGATCAGCGGTTCTTCGGCCAGGTCTTCCAGCGAAATGTTTTCTTTTTTGGCCAGCGGGTGGTCCACGGGAATCACCAGCATGTGCTGCCATTCATAGCAGGGCAGGGTGACGAGGTCGTCGTACTGGGTGAGCGACTCGGTGGCGATGCCGATTTCGGCGACTTCGTCGAGCACCATGCGCGCTACCTGGTCGGGCGAGCCCTGGTGCAGGCTGACGTTGACCTTGGGAAAGGCCTCGCGCAATTTGGCGACCGGCTGCGGCAGCACATAGCGCGCCTGGGTATGCGTGGTGGCGATGGACAGGGTGCCACTGTCCTGGGCCGAGAACTGCTCGCCGATGCGGCGCAGGTTGCCGACCTCGCGCATGATGAGTTCAATGCTTTTGAGGACATGCTCGCCGGGCTCGGTGACGCGCTTGAGGCGCTTGCCGTGCCGCGCGAAGATTTCCACACCCAGTTCTTCCTCAAGTTCGATGATGGCCTTGGACACGCCCGGCTGCGAGGTGTGCAAGGCCTTGGCGGTTTCAGTGAGGTTCAGGTTACGCCGTATGGCCTCCTGGACGAAGCGGAATTGGTGAAGGTTCATATCGAATTCAGGCTAATTGTTCACTTCATTATGCCTGTGACGCGCTAAAGAGGTGATCCGGCGGCTTGTTTGCCGCCCCGCCTGCGGGCCTTGGCCTCAGCCCAGCGCGATGCCGGCCATCAAAGCCGTGAGTTCCGGGTATTCGCCGGCGGTGGGCAGCAGCTCGACGGCGATGCCGGGATGGTCGGCCTGGATTTGCCCGACCAGATGCGGCAAGTCTTCGCGCGCATGCTTACCCACGCCAAAGAACAGCGGAAACACCCGGATGGCGCGCACGCCGCCGGCGGCGAGTTCCGCCGCGGCGGCCGGCAGGGTGGGTGCGCAAAGCTCCAGGTAGGCGCAAAGCACCGGAGTGCCGGGCGCGCTGGCGCGTATTTGCGCGGCCACGGCCTCAATGGGCGCGCGCCACAGCGGGTCGCGCGAGCCGTGGGCCAGCAGGATGATGGCGCGGGGCTGGGGTGCTGGGGCGGTCATGGGCAAACGCTAGCGCCGCAGCACCAGCCAGCCGAATGCGCCCAGCGACACGGCCATGTAGAGCAGCCCGGGCGTGGCGGCAGCCAGCCAGGGCATCCAGTTGCGCAGGTTGCCGATGTAGCCGAACACGTTGTTGAGCAGGAAGAAACTGATGCCTATCATGACCCCGGCAAACACATAGCCCGCAATGCCGCCGGAGCGGAAGTGCAGGTAGGCGAAGGGCAGGGCCAGGATCACCATCACCAGGCAGCTGAGCGGGTAAAACACCTTTTTCCAGAACTCGATTTCGTAGCGCTGGGCGGTCTGGCCGTTGGCGTCCAGGTGCCGCACGTAGTTGAAGAGGTCTATGGTGCCCATGCGTTCAGGCTTGAGCAATGCCACCGACACCATTTCGGCGCTGATTTCAGTGGGCCAGCGGAAGTTTTCGACCACCGTACGGGTGACCTTGGCGCTTTCCTGAGGCCTGGCGGTGCCGGCCGTGCCGCTGACGTCGAATTCCGCGCGCGCGGCCTGCTGCAACTGCCAGGCGTCGCCATTGGTGAAGGTCGCCAGCGGCGCCTGGGTGGTGGAAACGATCAGGCCCTTGTTGTTGAACTCAAACACCTGCACGCCTTGCATTTCGTTATCGGGGGTGAGGGCCTTTACGTTGACTACATAGGTGTTGTAGGCCTGCTTTTCCTTGAGCCAGGCGCCCGTCTGGCCTATGGTGATCTTGCTCTGGTAGCGCGCCTTGAGCAGTTGCGCGGCCCGCTCGCTGGCAGGCGCCACGTAGTCGCCCACCACGAAGCTGAAGACCACGAACAGCGCGCCCAGCACCAGCAGCAGCTTCAGCGCGCGCCAGGGGCCCAGGCCACTGGTCCGCAATATCGTGTATTCCGAGCTTTGGGCCAGTCGCGCCATGACAAAAATCGTGCCGATCAACACCGAAATCGGCAGCAGCTCGTAGAGGTGATTGGGCACCAGCAGGCCCACATACAGCAGCGCATGGCGGATCTGGTAGATCTCGCCGGGGTTGACGCCATTGCTTTTGCCAAGGTACTGGAGCTCGTCGACCAGGTCGAAGAAGAAAAACAGGGCCAGGAAGCCCAGGGCCACCAGGGCAATGGCAGCCAGCACTTCCCCGTAAATCAGGCGGCGTATGGTTTTCATGGCTGCGGGCTTTCAGAGTTGCGCACGGCGATCGGGTCGCGCTTGATGCGCCGGGCGGGCCTGAGGACCCAGTTGAACTGCCGCTTGGACAGCCAGGCCAGGCCCAGCAGCAGCACGCCGCCGTGCAGGGCCAGCAGGAAATTGCTGAAGCTGATGATGCCGACAAAAATCCAGCTTTGCCCGAGGTTGACGAGGTTGTTGTAGACCACGAAGGTCAGCAGCACAAAAATCATGTTGCCGCTGCGCCCGCCGCGCGGGTTCACGCTGGCCAGGGCCACGGCGAGCACGACGAAGTTGATGGCTGCCAGCGCCAGCCCGATGCGCCAGGCCAGTTCGCTGAGGTTGCCGCGCGTGGGCGCCTTGATGAGGGAACGGGTGGACAGCAGCTTGGCTTCAGGCGCGTTTTCGGCAAGCGGGTTGGAGTCGCCCGTCTTGGTGCCGTACTCTTCGAAATCACTGATCTTGAGCGCCGGCTGGCCGATCACATTTTCCAGGCGCTGTCCGTTTTCCAGCATGAGGAACTGGGCGTCATTCACGGTGTCGATGCGGCCGGAGCGTGCGGTGGTGATGGAGCTTTTGCCTTTTTCCGTGGCGGCGATGAACACATTGTTGCTGGCCCGCGCGCCCGCCAGTTCGCGGTCTATGAAGAACACCCGGTTGCCGCTGGAGGATTCCTGAAACTGGCCGGGGGCGATGCGGTCAATGTCGCCGCGCTGCTCGTAGCGGCTTTGCATGTCCTTGGTTTGCTGATTGGTCCAGGGCCAGACGAACAGCGCCATCAGCGTGATGACCAGCAGCACCGGCCAGGCAAAGCGGAACAGCGGCTGCAGGAAGCCGGCCAGGCCCTGGCCGCTGGTGAACCAGACCACCATCTCGCTGTCGCGGTACATGCGAGACAGGGTGCTGACCATGGCGATGAAAAGCGACAGCGTGAGGATGGTCGGCAGGCGGCCCAGCGCGGAGTAGGCCATGAAGAGCATGACGTCCTGGGGATTGATGAAACCGCGAGAGGCCTGGCCCAGCGTGCGGATCAGCACGATGGTCATCACGATGGTGACCAATACCACCAGCGTGGCCCCGAAACTGCGCGCCAGCTCTTTGCGAATCGAAGATTGGAATAACATTGACTGAATATCTGCGTTTGCTTTGCTTTATTTTTGTTTTACTTTGGTTTTATCCACCAGACCCTGAATTATGGACTTCGAACTTAAAACACTGACCCGTGCCCGCATTTGCGCTGAAAAAACCGATGCCCTGCTGGTGCTTGTCCCCCAGGGGCCCGGAACCGGGAACGACCCGCTGTCGGCGCTCACGGCGCTGGCCGTCAAGTCCGGGGATTTCGAAGCCAAGCCGGGCAAGCTCCTGGCCGCCTACCGGGCACCCGGCATCGCCGCCACCCGCCTGGTGCTGGCCGGGGTGGGGGACGCCAGCCCCAAAAACATCCGCGCGGCCGTGGCCGCGGCCCTGGGCGCGGTGAAGAACGGCAACACGCAGGGCATTGTTTTGTGCCTGGACCTGCTGGACGCGCTGCAGGCCGACGCCGTGCGCGCCGCCGTAACGGCTTGCAGCGAGGCCTCCTATGTCTATACCACCACCAAATCCAAGGCCAGTCCCTCCAAGCTTCAGCGCGTGACCCTGGTCGTGGGCGATGCCGACAGCGCCAAGGCGGCCAAGGCCGGCCTGGACAAAGGCGTGGCACTGGTCAAGGGCCTGGAGTTCGCCAAGGAATGGGCCAACCGGCCCGCCAACCATGCCACGCCGACCCTGCTGGCTGGCGCCGCCAAGGAGCTGGGCAAGCTGCGCAATATCAAGGTTGAGGTGCTGGGCCCGAAAGAAGTCGCCAAGCTGGGCATGGGCTCCTTCATGGCCGTGGCCCAGGGTACGGCCGAACCGCTGCGCTTCATCGTGCTGCGCTACGACGGTGCGGCGAAGGCGGTCGCGCCTGTGGTGCTGGTGGGCAAAGGCATTACCTTCGACACGGGCGGTATTTCCATCAAGCCAGCCGCCGAGATGGATGAGATGAAGTTCGACATGTGCGGCGCCGCCAGCGTGCTGGGCACCTTCCGCGCCCTGGCCGAACTGCAGCCCGCGCTCAATGTGGTGGGCCTGATCCCGGCCTGCGAGAACATGCCGGGCGGCCGCGCCATCAAGCCGGGTGACGTGGTCACCAGCATGAGCGGCCAGACCATAGAAATCCTGAACACCGATGCCGAGGGGCGCCTGGTGCTCTGCGACGCCTTGACCTATGCCGAGCGCTTCAAGCCCAGGGCTGTGGTCGACATCGCCACGCTGACGGGCGCCTGCGTGATTGCGCTGGGCGGCGTGCGCAGCGGGATGTTCTCCACCGACGATGCCCTGGCCGACGCGCTGGCGCGGGCCGGTGAATCGTCCATGGACCTGTGTTGGAGGATGCCGCTGGATGATGACTACGCCGAGGGCCTGAAGACCAATTTCGCCGACGTCGCCAACGTGGCCGGCCGGGCTGGCGGCGCAATCACCGCGGCCAAGTTCCTGCAGCGCTTCGCGGCCAGTTTCCCCTGGGCTCACCTGGACATCGCCGGCACCGCCTGGAAGGGTGGAGCCGCCAAGGGCGCCACCGGCCGGCCCGTGCCGCTGCTGCTTGATTACCTGCTGGGCCAGGTGGCCTCCGCCAAGCCCAAGGCATCGGCCAAACCCAAGACGTCGCCTAAAGCCAAGGCTGCCGCCAGAACACGGGTATGACCGAGATCGCTTTCCATTTCAACGTGCCCGACAAGCTGGCCTACGGCTGTCGGTTGCTGCGAAAGGCCTACCTTAGTGGCGCCAGTGTGGTGGTGACGGGTGAGCCGGCGGTGCTAGCCGAACTGGACCAGTTGATGTGGAGTTTTTCGCCCGCCGAGTTCGTGCCGCACTGCCGGGCTGATGCGGCTGGGCATACGGTAGCCGCGTCGCCCGTGGTGCTGGCCGAATCGTTGCAGGCGTGCCCGCACTACGGCGTGCTGGTCAACCTGGGACAGGTCATTCCGCCCGAGTTTGAGCGTTTCGAACGTTTTATCGAACTGGTGGCGCGGGACGACGATGATCGCCAGGCGGCGCGCCGCCGCTGGAAGCATTACACCGACAGGGGATACGCCATGAAACGGCACGACCTGGCCACTGCCGGAGAGGGCGCATGAGCCGTCCGCCACCTGCACCGCGTTTTGTGCCCACCTTGACGGAGGTCGTGCGGCCCGTCGCCGCGCCCATGCCGTCGGCGGGGCCGGCTGCTGCCGCAGCAACGGCAGTGCCTGCGGCATCGCCCGCTTTCGTCGCGCCGGCGGCACCCATGGCGCCTTCAGCGGACCTGCAAGAGCAAATGGTGCAGCGCGTGCTGCAGCGGGTGGACCTGATGCTGGACAGGCGCCTGCGTGAGGTGGTGGGCCAGCTCATTCTTGAGCACACGCAAAGCCTGGCACCGCGCCTTCGCGAGGAAATAGAAGGCGTGGTTCGCCAAGCCGTGAACCAGGCTTTCTCGAATGAAACTGCACCGCCACCGGCCGGCAGATAGGTCGCGCAAGTGACTGCATTTGCCCAGGTGTTTTTGCCTGCGCGTGGTGACCTCGCGCGGCATCGCTGCCGCTGCTGAAACAGCCGCTCACATAAGCCGGCCTGCTCCCCGGGTAAACCCCCTTATCGGAATTTGACCTAGGGACGTTGCTATGGTGCGGGCCCGGAAATTGCGTTATGTTCGGCCCCGTTGAGTAAAAAAATCGTTCTCAACCTTTAACGGTAATTTCCTAATCGGAGTGTTTTTTATGCAAATGAAATTAAAACTGACAGTAGTGGCTGCTCTCGCTACGGTGGCGGGTTTTGCTTCTGCCCAAGACGCAGTCGTCAAAATCGGCCACGTGGCCCCGCTGTCCGGTTCGCAGGCCCATTACGGCAAGGACAATGAGAACGGCGTGCGCATGGCCATCGAAGACCTGAACGCGCAAAACGTGGTCATTGGCGGCAAGAAGGTCAAGTTTGAAATTGTTGCTGAAGATGATGCTGCTGATCCAAAACAGGGCACCGCAGCCGCACAGAAACTGTGCGACTCCAAAGTCGCTGGCGTGGTCGGCCACCTGAACTCCGGCACGACGATTCCTGCATCCAAGGTCTACAACGACTGCGGTATTCCCCACGTCACGGGCGCTGCCACCAACCCCAACCTGACCAAGCCAGGCTACAAGACCACCTACCGCATCATCGCCAATGACAACGCCCTGGGCGCTGGCCTGGCTTTCTATGCCGCCGACGCACTGAAGCTCAAGAAGGTCGCCATCATCGACGACCGTACCGCTTACGGCCAAGGTGTTGCTGAAGTGTTCAAAAAGACGGCCCTGGCAAAAGGCATGACCGTTGTTGACGAACAGTTCACGACCGACAAAGCCACCGACTTCATGGCCATCCTGACCGCGGTCAAGGCCAAGGCTCCTGACGCCATCTTCTACGGCGGCATGGACCCCCAAGGCGGCCCGATGCTGCGCCAGATGGAACAGCTCGGCATGAGCAACGTCAAGTTCTTCGGCGGTGACGGCATCTGCACGGCCGAACTGGCCAAGCTGGCAGCCGGCGCCAAGACCCTCGGCAATGTGGTCTGCGCTGAAGGCGGTGCTTCCCTGGCAAAAATGCCTGGCGGCGAAGCCTGGAAAAAGCGTTACGACGCCAAGTACCCCAACCAGTTCCAGGTTTACAGCCCGTACACCTATGACGCGACTTTCGTTCTGGTTGACGCCATGAAGCGCGCCGGTTCCTGGGATCCAAAGGTTTACACCCCTGAGCTGATCAAGACCAATTTCAAGGGCGTGACCACCACGATCTCCTTTGAGCCCAACGGCGAACTGAAGAACCCCGCCATCACCCTGTACGTCTACAAAGACGGCAAGAAGTCCGCTCTGAACTAAATCGTTCACTGCGAATAAAAAAGCCACCGCAAGGTGGCTTTTTTTTGCCCGCTTCCCGCTGAATGCATTGCCGGATGTGGGATCGGAAATCGTGAAAACATTGTCTGCCCAGAGACAAAGTGCTGAAGCTGCCTGCACTTGCCCACCCAGAATGCACACAGGCAGGGTTTTCAAGCCTCCGGCCGAAGATCCGGCGGCAACCCTCCCGAAAGTTCAACATTCTTTTGGAGACACAAAATGGCTAAACCGCAAGCAATCCTTGAAAGCCAGGCCGATTCCAGCGCACCGGGCACCGTAGCTGACCAGGCCATCGTACTGACCGACGTCAGGGGACGAAAGCTGAAAATCAAACCGATAGATGTCCTCTATGAAAGCCAGCTCACCCGGATGTTTGGCACCGAGGCGGCGGCCAATCTTCCTTACATGATGGGCTTTGTCTATCCCGCCGCGTCGGTATGCGAGATAGATGGGGTGGCTTACCCGCGCCCTACCAGCCAGAAGGAAGTCGACGAGGCTATCGAACGGCTCGGCCGCGAGGGCTTTGCCGCATTCCTGCAGCACATGCAATCGGAAATGGAGAAGCTCAAAGAAATGGCTGAAGCCAGCGCGGAAACAAAGCCGGAATAGAGCTGGAATAAAGCCCAGGCCCGATAGGGTGCCTGCAGCGATTGCTGCAATGCGGGAGCGCAAATGGGCGAAGGCCAAATGAAAAACGGGGCGCTAGGCCCCGTTTTTCATTGATTCACTGGCGGAAGAGGCGGGATTCGAACCCGCGGTAGGTTTTACCCTACGCACGCTTTCCAGGCGTGTGACTTAAACCACTCATCCACCCTTCCGCGAAGCCTCTGATTATAGCAGCGCCTCGGCCTGGCGGCCGGAAGTGCGCCACAAATGCACGCATCAATGAACGGCGCCCTGGAAGCGATGCTTCTCCAGTTGGGCGAGGCTGACGAATTCCAGTGCCTTGCTGTGGGTGGATTCAAGGATGACGGGAGGCGCCACGCCGGCTTCCAGCGCTTCGCGCCAGCGGTTGGCGCACAGGCACCAGCGGTCGCCCGGCTTGAGCCCCGCAAAACGATGGGCGGGGAGCGGGGTACTCAGGTCGTTACCGCGTGAGGCGGAGAACGCCAGGAATTCGGCGGTGACCCGCACGCAGACCAGGTGGGAGCCGAGATCCGAGGCATCCGTGTTGCAGCAGCCGTCACGGAAATAGCCGGTGAGCGGGTCGTAGGAGCAGGGCATGAGTTCCGTGCCCAGGACATTTCTTGCACTCATGGGTTTGGCCTGCGCTTGTGAGGATCGGGTTAGGTGGCCTCAGCCTTTGTTGGCCTGCACCATTTTCATGGCCGAAGCGATCAGGGTGGATACCTCGGTCATATTGCTGGGCACGATCAGGGTGGTGGTGGCGTCTTCCGCCACGTTGGAGTAGGCTTCGACGGCCTTTTCCGCCACCTTGAGTTGCACGGCCTGTTCGCCACCCGGCTGGCGGATTGCGGCGGCGACCACCTCGATGGCCCTGGCGTTGGCCTCGGCGACCGCGGTAATGGCAGCTGCCTCGCCCTGGGCATTGTTGATGGCGGCTTGTTTTTCACCTTCAGAGCGGGCGATAAAGGCTTCGCGCTCGCCGGTGGCGATGTTGATCTGCTCCTGCTTGCGGCCTTCGGACGCGGCGATGAGAGCGCGCTTTTCGCGCTCGGCAGTGATCTGCGACTGCATCGCGTGCAGGATCTCTTTCGGCGGCGTCAAATCCTTGATTTCGTAACGCAGGACCTTCACGCCCCAGTTCAGCGCTGCTTCGTCAATGGCGGCCACGACCTGCGCGTTAATGATGTCGCGCTCTTCAAAGGTTTTGTCGAGCTCCAGTTTGCCGATGACGGAGCGTAGCGAGGTTTGCGCCAGCTGGGTGACGGCCACGATGTAGTTGGACGAGCCGTAGCTGGCGCGCATCGGATCGGTCACCTGGAAATACAGAATGCCGTCGACCTGCAGCTGGGTGTTGTCGCGTGTGATGCAAACCTGGCTGGGAACGTCCAGCGGGATTTCCTTGAGACTGTGCTTGTAGGCGACGCGGTCGATGAAGGGAATCAGGATTTGCAGGCCCGGCGTCAAGCTGCTGTGATATTTGCCGAGGCGTTCAACGACCCAGGCATTCTGCTGCGGCACGATCTTGAAGGACCGGATCACGAAGATGATCGCGATGACGATAAGGACGTAGGCAAAGTACTGCATGTATGTATTCCCTGTTTATAAATGTTCGAACCTTCAGATCTTTTCGACGACAAGGCGGTTGCCGTTGACTTCCCGGACCTTGTACTGGCCTTGCGCGGCGATATTGCCGGGGGCGAGCAGCACGGTCCAGCTGGCGCCGCGGTACTTGACGCTGGCCGATCCGTCGGCATTCCAGGCATCCACCTGCACCGTTTCGCCGATGTCCAGGTTCACGTCGCGGTTGGCCTGGGCTGGCAGGTCCCGGGGGCGGCGCGAGCGTGAAAGGTGCCAGGCGCCGACGGTGGCCGAGCTGATGATGGCGGCGATCACCAGTTGCACGGTCAGCGAAGCACCGAAGTGCGCCGCGACGGCGCCGGCGGCGAGCCCCACCGCCAGCATCAACAGGTAAAACGTCCCGGTCGCCAGTTCAATGGCCACCGCGATACCCGCCGCCAGCCACCAGATTGTTGTTTCAGCCATGCTTACCTCCTTTTGTCGGCCATCCGCTACATTTTGAGGCAATTAGACCCCAAGACAAGCGTAGCGCAACAATATGTCCTTACACTTCGCTGCTTGGAAAAAGCTTCCTTTTCACCGCTCGGGCTCAACCTGTCTATGCCTTCTGAGCGTTCCCCATGCCCTCCGACAGGTTTTGGGCACCCTTGAACAGCGCTCCTGCCATGAAATTTCGTTTCCCCATCGTCATCATTGACGAAGACTTCCGCTCCGAAAACACCTCCGGGTTGGGCATCCGTGCCCTGGCACAGGCCATCGAAAGCGAAGGTTTTGAGGTGCTGGGCGTTACCAGCTACGGCGACCTCTCGCAGTTCGCCCAGCAGCAGAGCCGGGCCAGCGCGTTTATTTTGTCGATTGACGACGAGGAGTTTTCGCCCGGCCCCGACCTCGATCCCGCCGTGCTGAACCTGCGCACCTTTATCGAGGAGGTGCGCCGCAAGAACCTGGACGTGCCGATTTACGTCTACGGCGAGACCAAGACCTCGCGCCACATCCCCAACGACATCCTGCGTGAGCTGCACGGCTTCATCCACATGTTCGAAGACACGCCCGAGTTCGTGGCGCGCCACATCCTGCGTGAGGCCAAAAGCTACCTGGAAGGCGTGCAGCCGCCGTTCTTCAAGGCCCTGCTGGACTACGCCGAGGACGGCTCCTATTCGTGGCACTGCCCCGGCCATTCGGGCGGCGTGGCCTTCCTCAAAAGCCCGGTGGGGCAGATGTTCCACCAGTTTTTCGGTGAAAACATGTTGCGCGCCGACGTCTGCAACGCGGTGGAAGAACTTGGCCAGCTGCTGGACCACGACGGCGCCATCGGCGCCAGCGAGCGCAATGCGGCGCGTATCTTCAACGCCGACCATTGCTTTTTCGTGACCAACGGCACTTCCACCAGCAACAAGATGGTCTGGCACCACACGGTGGCGCCCGGCGACGTGGTCGTGGTCGACCGCAACTGCCACAAGTCCATCCTGCACTCCATCATCATGACGGGGGCGATTCCCGTGTTTCTGAAGCCGACGCGCAATCATTTCGGCATCATCGGCCCCATCCCGCAAAGCGAGTTTGAGCCTGAGGCCATCCGCGCCAAGATTGACGCCAACCCGCTGCTCAAGGGCGTGGACAGCAGCAAGGTCAGGCCGCGCGTGTTGACGCTGACGCAGTCGACCTACGACGGCGTGCTCTACAACACCGAAACCATCAAGGGCATGCTGGATGGCTACATCGACAACCTGCATTTCGACGAGGCCTGGCTGCCGCACGCGGCCTTCCACCCGTTCTACGGCGCTTACCACGCCATGGGGAAGAACCGTGTCCGGCCGAAAACCGCCGTGGTTTATGCCACGCAGTCCATCCACAAGCTGCTGGCGGGTATCAGCCAGGCCAGCCACGTGCTGGTGCAGGATTCGCAGGACGTGAAGCTCGACAGGCACCTCTTCAACGAGGCCTACCTGATGCATACCTCCACCTCGCCGCAGTACAGCATCATCGCCAGCTGCGATGTGGCCGCTGCCATGATGGAGCCGCCCGGCGGCACCGCGCTGGTCGAGGAAAGCATTGCCGAATCACTGGACTTTCGCCGCGCCATGCGCAAGATCGACGAGGAGTACGGCGACGACTGGTGGTTCAAGGTCTGGGGGCCGGACAAGCTGGTCGAAGAGGGCATCGGCGAAGCCCAGGACTGGATCATCAAGGGCGAATCCCGCAGCGCCAAAATGGCAAAAAACGGCGCCAACAACTGGCACGGCTTTGGCCAGATGGCCACGGGCTTCAACATGCTGGACCCGATCAAGTCCACCATCGTCACGCCCGGCCTTGACCTGAACGGCAAGTTCGCGAAAACCGGCATCCCGGCGAGCATCGTGACCAAGTTCCTGGCCGAACACGGCGTGATCGTCGAGAAAACCGGCCTCTACAGCTTCTTCATCATGTTCACCATCGGCATCACCAAGGGCCGATGGAACACGCTGCTGACGGCGCTGCAGCAGTTCAAGGATGACTACGACAAGAACCAGCCGATGTGGCGCATCCTGCCCGAGTTCTGCCAGAAGTACCCCAAGTACGAACGAATGGGCCTGGCCGACCTGTGCCAGCACATCCACACGCTGTATGCCAAATACGATATCGCGCGGCTGACGACCGAGGTCTACCTGAGCGACCTGGCGCCCGCCATGAAGCCCAGCGACGCCTATGCGCACATTGCCCACCGCACGACGGAGCGCGTCGAGATCGACCAGCTCGAAGGCCGCATCACCGTGGGCCTGGTGACGCCTTACCCGCCCGGCATTCCGTTGCTGATCCCGGGCGAGGTGTTCAACAAGCGGATCGTGGATTACCTGAAGTTCTCGCGTGAATTCAATGCGCAGTGCCCGGGTTTCGAGACCGATATCCACGGCCTGGTGGAAGAGGTCGATGCCAAGGGCAAGACCCGCTACTACGCGGATTGCGTCAAGAAGTAAGTACAGTTCCAGTTGGACGGGCGCCAGGGCCGGAAATGGCGCCTGCCCGGCCGCCTTGCCTTAAATGGCGTCTTCCCGCACTCGCATAAAGCTGGCAAAGCGCGGAATGCCGCTGTCGTTCAGGCCGCGGAAGCGGTAGGTCACGGTGCTGCCCACGGGCGGCGGGTTCTGGCGCAGTTCGTCGCTCAGGCCGCTGCCCAGCTTGAAGCGCAGGCCGGCCTTGCCACCGGCGCCCGGCATCTCCACCAGCAGCGCGCCCACCATGCCCGCGTATTTGCCCTGGCCAGGAATATGCGCCACCACGCGGGCCTCGTCGTCCTCATGCGGCTTGGCCTTGAGCAGGTCGTCGCTGCGTTGGCCTTTGTAGAGCGACGCCCCGCGGTGCAGCATCAGGCCTTCGCCTCCATGGTTGACGGTATTGGTGAGCATCACCTGCAAGGCCGTATGGCTGGCGACCTTGGATTGAGCCACGGCCTGCACCCAGGGTTGGTCGATGCGGCTCACCACGCCGTTCAGGGCCGGGATGCGTTCGCTGAAGCGGCCGCCTTGCGCGGGCAGGTCGAAAACCATGAAACGCATGGCCCGCCAGGCTGCCGGATCCGGGCTTTGCTGGCGCACGGTAGACAGCGCGCGGGTAAATTGCCCGTGGCCCGCCCATAACTCGCCGTCCATAGGCAGCTTGGGCCAGCCGGCCGTGAACCACGTCGGCACGGCGATGCGCTCGCCGCCTCGGGTCATCAGCTTTTCACCATCCCAGTAGCCGCGCACGCCATCGTATTTTTCGCTGACCCAATAGTCGGCCAGGGGGATGCCAGGGCGGTAGGCCTTGGCCAGCATCAGCTGCGGTGCCTGCGGCGCTGCTGCGGCAAAGGCTGAGGTGGGCAGGGTGGGCGTCAGCAGGCCGGCTACGGCCAGCAGCAGATGCAGGGCCTTGAGACGAAAAAAGATCGTCGGGGCTGAGGTGTGAAGAGCAGAGGAGATAAGGGAGGTAGAGGAAAGGGAGGCTTGTGCTTGATGGGGTGCCATGTCTTTTTGCTTTTACTTTTGGCTGTATGAATGTACAGTCTATAGTTCCCTGCCGGACGCGGCAAGCGTCTCTCCTGGAAACTGTCGAGAGCACGCCACAGACGTCCGGCGTCCCTTCAAATCATTGAGAAAAAAGGATGCAAATCATGGCTTACCAAGGAAGCTGCCACTGCGGAAAGATTGCCTTTGAAGTGGAGGGCGAACCCACTAGCGCGCTGTCCTGCAATTGCTCCATGTGTTCGCGCAAGGGCTCCTTGCTCTGGTTTGTTCCGCACGACCAATTGCGCCTGCTCACCCCTGACGAGAACGCCGCCACCTACCTGTTCAACAAACACGTCATCAAACACCGGTTCTGCCCGACCTGCGGGATTCATCCATACGGCGAAGGCACCGGGCCTGACGGCAAACGCATGGCCGCGATCAACCTTCGCTGCCTGCCGGACGTGGATCTCGCGGCCATTCCCGTGCAGCATTTCAATGGCCGGGCGGCGTAGCCAACCATCAACAGACCCAGCAAAGCGCCGCACCGGCTTTCCCCGATTTTTAAGCTCGACCCACCATGACTTCCAGCGATATTGAATCCATAGAACGGGCCACCCTGGCCGCGGTGTCTCCCGAAGCCGTTGAGGAGTTCCAGGACTGGCTGCTGCCTTTTGACGGCGGCACGGTCAGCCGTGCCCACAGCGCCGTGCCGCTGCGTCATGTGCCGCCGGCCGAAAACATGATCGACCAGGTCGAGGCACGCTACCGGGCGCGCGGTTTACGCACGGTGTTCCGCCTGGCCAACGAAGCCTGCTTTGACGGTATGCGGCGGGAACTGGCGCGCCGCGGTTACCAGGCCGGCAAACCGGTGCTGGTCCAGGTGGCGGCGGTGCAGGCCATGCGCTCAGCCTCCTCGGCGGAGCCGGCCGAGACCGCCGACGTGCCGGATGCGGCCTGGGCCGCGCTGTTCCTGGCTGAAGGCTTTGACCCGGTAGATGGCGCGAGCCGCGTCAAGGCCTTGAGCCGTGCCCGCGGTTCGATCTATGCCAGCGTGCGCGAGAACGGCCAGACTGTGGCCGCGGGCGCTGGTGCGTTCAGCCATGGCTGGTCCAGTGTGCATGGCATGCGCACCAACCAGGCTTGCCGGGGCAGGGGGCTGGCCGGGCGCGTGCTGGCAGGCATCGCCGATGTGGCGGCGCAGCGCGGTATCACACGGGCGTTCTTGCAGGTGGAAGACGTCAATGCCCCGGCGCTGGCGCTGTACCGGCGCGCAGGGTTTGAAACCGTCTGGAGTTACGACTACTGGCGGCAGCCTTGAATAGAAGGTAGAAGGGGCCGAAAGGCCCCGCTGTTTCAGGCCGCTTCCGCCGGCTCGGCGATGCCGCCCACGACGTGGCTGAAGCCGCCGTCGACATAGGTGATCTCGGCACTCACGCCGCCTGCCAGGTCGCTCATCAGGAAGGCCGCCACATTGCCCACGTCCTCAATCGTCACGTTGCGGCGGATGGGCGAGGCCTCGGCGACCACGCTCAAAATCTTCCCGAAACCCTTGATGCCGCTGGCGGCCAGGGTTTTGATGGGGCCGGCGCTGATGCCGTTGACACGCATGCCCTTGGGGCCCAGTGACTCGGCCAGGTAGCGCACCGAGGCTTCCAGGCTGGCCTTGGCCAGGCCCATGGTGTTGTAGTTGGGCACGGTGCGCACCGCCCCCAGGTAGGTCAGCGTCAGCAGCGCCGATTTCGGATTCAGGTAGGGCAGGGCGGCCTTGGCCATGGCCGGGAAGCTGTAGGCGCTGATGTCATGGGCGATCTTGAAGCCCTCGCGCGACAGGCCGTCCAGGAAGTCACCGGCGATCGCCTCGCGCGGCGCATAGCCGATGCTGTGCACAAAGCCGTCAAAGGTGGGCCAGGTCTGGGACAGGTCGGCAAACAGCTTGGCGATCTGCGCATCGTCGCTCACGTCGCAGTCAAAAATCAGCTTCGAGTCGAAGTCGGCGGCGAACTCCGTGATGCGGTCCTTGAAGCGTTCGCCCACGTAGCTGAAGGCCAGCTCGGCGCCCTGTGCGTGGCAGGCCTTGGCGATGCCGTAGGCGATGGACCGGTTGGACAGCACGCCCGTGATCAACAGTTTTTTGCCAGTGAGGAATCCGGTGGGTGTCGCCATGCAATGCTCCAGTAAATATGCAGAGGATGTGCCGGCAAGGGCGCGCGGTCCGCGCACCGGAAATCTGCCGGCCAGAGAGTAAGGCAGAATTGTCGCATGCGAAGTTTGCTGGTTTGGGTCCTGCTGGGAGTTTCAGCGCCGTCATGGGCCGCGCATGGCTACGCGCTCTGGGGCGATCTCAAATATCCCGCGGGCTTTGCCCATTTCGATTACGTTAACCCCGCGGCGCCCAAAGGCGGGGACCTGCGCCTGGTCAGCAACCTGCGCTATTCGACCTTCGACAAATACAACCCCTTCACGATCAAAGGATCGGCGCCGGCTTATCTGTCTGACTTCATCTTTGATTCCCTGCTCGCCGGGGCGATGGATGAGACCGCCTCGGGTTACGGCCTGTTGGCCGAAGACGTGACCGTCTCCCCCGACGGGCTGGCAGCCACCTTCCGGCTGCGCAAGGAAGCACGCTTTCACAATGGCGACCCTGTACTGGCGGCCGACGTCAAGCACAGCTTTGATACCTTGATGGGGCCGCATACCTCGCCAGCCTACAAAACCCTGCTTGAAGAGGTCGCGGCGTGCGAGGTCGTCGATGAACGGACCGTGCGCTTTCGCTTCAAGAAGCCGAACCGGGAATTGCCGCTGACGGTGGGCGGCCTGCCCGTGTTCAGCCGCAAGTGGGGTGTGGACGCGGCTGGCAAGGCCAAGCCTTTCAACGAGGTCGTGACGAATATACCGATTGGCAGCGGGCCCTACCGCATAGGCCCGGTGGTCTTCGGCAAGGACATCACTTATGTTCGGGACAAGGCCTATTGGGGCGAAAAACTCAACGTGCGGGTCGGTACCGAGAATTTCGACAACGTCACCGTCAAGATCTACAAGGACAACACCGCCAGACTGGAGGCGCTCAAGGCCGGCGAGTTCGACATCATGCGTTTCTTCTCGGCCGGCGACTGGGCCCGGCGACTGAGCGGCAAGCGCTTTGACAGCGGTGAACTTGTCAAAGGGGAGTTCAAGCACCGGCTTCCTTCGGGTTTCCAGAGCTATGTGCTAAACACCCGGCGCGAAAAGCTCAGCGACCCGCGCGTGCGAGAGGCCCTGGGCCTGGCGATCGACTACGAATGGATGAACCGCCAGCTGTTCTACAACGCCTACCAGCGCGTGACCGGCCTTTTCGGCAATACCGACTGCCAGGCCGTGGGTCTGCCGACGCCTGAAGAGCTGGCGCTGATGGAACCCTGGCGCAAGCAGATTCCCGCCGCGGCTTTCGGCCCTATGTATGTGCCGGCGCGCACCGACGGCAATTCCTCTTTGCGCGCCAACCTGCGCCGCGCCCAGGCACTGCTCAAGGAGGCTGGCTGGGAAGTCCGGGACGGCAAGCTGCGTAACGCCAAGGGCGAGCCCATGGTGCTGGAATACCTGGACAGCAATGAAGGCGGCGTACGCACCATTTCGCCCTGGATGCGCGCGCTCGAAAAACTGGGCATCCAGCTCAATTTCCGCCAGGTGGATTTTGCGCTCTACCAGCAGCGCCTCGACAAATTCGAGTTCGATATCATTTCGATTGCCTATCCCGGCACCAACAACCCGGGCCAGGAGTTCGCAGACCTGTTCGGCAGCAAAGCCGCCGGGATAGAGAGTTCAGGCAACTTCAGCGGCGCCGCCAATCCCGCCATCGATGCCATGATTGCCAAAATGACCAGCGCCAAAACGAAGGCGGAGCTGTTGCCGGCCTGCCATGCGCTCGAGCGCATCGTGGCGCACAGCCACTACCTGCTGCCGCAGTGGACCGCGGGTACGCACCGCGTGGTCTACAACGCGCGCCGGCTCGCCATGCCGGGCAAGATGCCCCCGTATGCGCCGGGTGAAACCTGGATCATCAACACCTGGTGGGCAAAGAAATGAACACTCCGTCGCTGGATTTATCCATTCCTGATTGATCATGTTTGCCTATATCCTCAAACGCTGTCTGCTCATGATCCCGACCTTGTTCGGTGTGCTGCTGATCACCTTTGTGGTGACGCAGTTTGTTCCGGGCGGGCCGGTTGAGCAGTACATGGCCGAGGCCAAGGCTGGCGCCGGCCGCGGTGCCGAGGGTGGGGGCCTGAGTTACCGGGGCGGGCAGGGCGTGGACCCGAAGCGCGTCGAGCAGATCAAGGCGCTTTACGGTTTCGACAAACCGGCGCCTGAACGGTTTTACCTGATGCTCAAACAGTTCCTGAGCTTTGACCTGGGCAAGAGCTTTTTCCAGAACAAGGACGTCTGGCAACTGATCAAGGAAAAGCTGCCGGTCTCCATCAGCCTGGGTTTGTGGACTTTCTTTATCAGTTACTTCGTGGCCGTGCCGCTGGGCGTGGCCAAGGCGGTGCGGGCCGGCTCGCAGTTTGATTTCGTCACTACTTTGCTGGTGCTGGCCGGTTACGCGATTCCCGGCTTTGTGCTGGGCGTCGCGCTGCTGGTGATTTTCGGTGGGCAACTGCAATGGTTTCCGCTCCGAGGGTTGACCTCTTCCAACTGGGAAGCCTTGAGCTGGGGGGCACGCATCACGGACTACCTCTGGCACATCACGCTGCCGGTCACATCCATGGTGCTGGGCAGCTTTGCCGTCACCGCCATGCTGACCAAGAACTCCTTCCTCGAGGAAATCCGCAAGCAATACGTGCTGACGGCGCGCGCCAAAGGACTGGGCGAGCGCCAGGTGCTCTGGAAGCATGTGTTCCGCAATGCGCTGATTCCCATACTTACGGGCTTTCCGGCGGCCTTTATCACCGCATTCTTCACGGGTGCCCTGCTGATTGAAACCTTGTTCTCTTTGGACGGCATGGGCTTGCTCAGTTACGAAAGCATCATCCGGCGTGATTACCCGGTGGTGCTGGGCACGCTGTACCTGTTTACCTTGATCGGCCTGGTCACCAAGCTGATTTCCGATTTGTCTTATGTCTGGGCGGATCCGCGTGTACGGTTTGACTGACCCCCCTGAAGCCGCCCCTGGCGGCCTTCCCCCCGAGGGGACGCCGCCTGCGGACGGGCAAGGCCCGATCCGCGACGGCGCTGGTGAAAGCCAGGCGGCCGTTGTCAGCCTTAGCCCAAGCCGCCGGGCCTGGAGGCGGTTCAGGCGCAACAAGCTGGGCTTTTACAGCCTGGTGCTGTTCTGCGCGCTGGTGGCGCTGAGCTTGTGCGCGGAATTGATCTCCAACGACAGGCCGTTGCTGGTGCGTTACGAGGGCAGTTATTACTTTCCCATGGTCAAGGACTACAGCGAGAAAACCTTTGGCGGTGATTTCGACACAAAGACCGACTACCTCGATCCCTATATCCGGGAGCGGCTGTCGCGCGGCGGCAATTTCGCGATCTACACGCTCAACCCCTATGGGCCTAATACGCTCAACTATTTCGCGAAAGAGCCCAATCCTTCGCGCCCGACACGCGACAACCTGCTGGGCACCGACGACCGGGGCCGCGACCTGCTGGCCCAGCTGATTTACGGGTTCCGGGTCAGCGTGCTGTTCGCGCTGGCGCTGACAGTCACTGGCGTGCTGCTCGGCATGCTGACGGGCGCGCTGCAAGGTTATTTCGGCGGCAAGACCGATTTGCTGTTCCAGCGCTTCATCGAAATCTGGGGTTCCATGCCCGAGCTCTACCTGCTGATCATCTTCAGCGCTATCTTTGCTCCCAGCGTGGCCCTGCTACTCGTTTTGCTGAGCCTGTTCGGCTGGATGGGGCTGTCCGACTATGTGCGTGCCGAATTTTTACGCAACCGGCAGATGGACTATGTGCGCGCCGCCCGCGCGCTGGGCGTGGGCGACCTGCACATCATCTGGCGCCATATCCTGCCCAACAGCCTGACGCCGGTCGTAACCTTCCTGCCGTTTCGCATGAGCGGCGCGATCCTGGCGCTGACCTCGCTGGACTTCCTGGGCCTGGGCGTGCCGCCCGGCACGCCCTCGCTGGGCGAACTGCTGTCGCAGGGCAAGAACAGCATAGACGCCTGGTGGATCTCCTTGTCCACCTTCGCGGTACTGGTCATGACCCTGCTGCTGCTCACCTTCATGGGCGACGCCTTGCGCGACGCCATGGACCCCCGGAAGGCCGACTGATGGCAACACCGCTGCTTGATGTGCAGAACCTGCGGATCGCCTTTGCCGGTAAATCCGTGGTGCATGGCATTGATTTCTCCATCGCCCCCGGCGAAAAGCTGGCGCTCGTGGGCGAGTCCGGTTCGGGCAAGACCGTGACGGCGCTCAGCCTGCTGCGGCTGGCGCAAAACGCCGCGGTGAACGGGAAAGCCGTTTTTACCGGCGTGGAGGCGGCCGAGCGTGCGGCCAGCGGGGCGCCGCCCAAAGCGCCTGTTGATTTGCTGTCCCTGCCCGAGCAATCCTTGCGTGGGATTCGCGGGCGGGACATCGCCATGATCTTCCAGGAGCCCATGACGGCGCTCAATCCGCTTTACAGCGTGGGCGACCAGATTGCCGAGGTGCTTCAGGTCCACAAAGGCCAGACTCGGGCCGAAGCGATGCAGGATGCCATCGGCCTGCTGGCCGATACCGGCATTCCTGAGTCCGCGCGCCGCGCCAACGCGTTGCCGCATCAGCTCTCGGGCGGGCAGCGGCAGCGGGCCATGATCGCCATGGCGCTGGCCTGCCAGCCCCGGCTGCTGCTGGCCGACGAACCCACCACGGCGCTGGACGTCACCCTGCGCGGCCAGATCCTGGACCTGCTGGGCGAATTGCAGCAACGCAACGGCATGGCCGTGTTGCTGATTACCCATGACCTTAACCTCGTGCGCAAGTTCGCCGACCGGGTTGCGGTCATGGAAAACGGCCGCATCGTGGAGCAGGGCGCCGTGGCCGAGGTGTTCGCCCGGCCCCAACATCCCTATACCCGCAAGCTGATCGACAGCAAACCGCGGCGCGAGGGGTTGGCGCCTGCCGGCGCCGCTGCGGATGCCGCTGTCACGATGAAGGCCGAGCGGCTGCGTGTGGCCTATCCGGTGCCGATTCCCGGCATCAAAGGCTGGTTTCGGCGTGGCGAATTTGTGGCCGTGAAAGAAGCAAGCTTCCAGATTCCGGCGGGACGGACGTTGGGCGTGATCGGCGAATCGGGTTCCGGGAAATCCACCCTGGCGCTGGCCAGCCTGGGCCTGCTGCCTTTTTCGGGGGAGTTGCAGGCGGCGGGGCAGGCCTGGAGCCGTGAGGCCGAGCGCGACAAGGCCATGCGCAGGGCAGTCCAGGTGGTGTTCCAGGACCCGTTTTCTTCGCTGTCGCCTCGTATGAGCGTCGAAGCCATCGTGGAGGAGGGCCTGCGCGTGCATGAGCCGGGTCTGGCCCCTGCCGCCCGGCGCGAGCGGGCGGTACAGGCGCTGGCCGATGTCGGCATGACGGAGGCCCAGTTTCCGGGCCTGCTGCAGCGTTACCCGCATGAGTTCTCCGGAGGCCAGCGCCAGCGCCTGGCGATTGCCCGGGCGCTGATCGTCAATCCCAGCCTGCTGGTCCTGGACGAGCCGACCAGCGCCTTGGACGTGACCATCCAGAAGCAGGTGCTGGGTTTGCTGCAAAGACTGCAGCGCGAACGCGGCCTGAGTTACCTGCTGATCACGCATGACGTCGATGTGATACGCGCCATGGCGCATGAGGTCATGGTGATGAAGGACGGTGACGTGCTGGAGTCCGGCTCGCTCAGCGAGGTGCTGGATTCACCGCGCCATCCCTACACGCGAGTTCTGGTGACGGCAGGATAGGACTCGCATTCAACTTCATGTTTTACTTTAAGTAAATCATAAATCTATATGATTTTTAAGGAAATTTTCCCGATAAAAAGAATCGTATTGAAAATTCCAGCCGTGTAACCACCTTTGCAGGCAGGTGCCTTTCGCTGCCCAACACTGATAATCAAGCTTGCCATGGTGTGATCGAGAAATGCTGAATCAGCGGTCCATGCCGATGTTTCAATCGCCCGCTCCCGTTTCAGGCACGGAAATTGTTTGCATCGAGGGGCGCAGCGCGTTACAATAAGAGCTTCACGACCAAATGGGCGGGTTTTCACCGCCCATTTTTTTTGGGCGTTTGTTTTTGAACTATTGAACTAATAGAGCGGGTTTTAAAAGACTGAATGGCATTGCAAGAGACGATTGAGCAAACTGTGACAGGCCTGGGCTACGAGCTGGTCGAGATCGAGCGTACCGGCGGTGGTTTGCTGCGCGTCACTATTGATATGCCCTACGTCCCAGGCACCGAGCAGTTCATCAATGCCGAAGACTGCGAAAAGGTCACCCGCCAGCTGCAATTTGTGCTGGAAGTCGAGGGTGTCGAATACGCCCGGCTGGAGGTCAGTTCCCCCGGGATCGACAGGCTTTTGCGCGGTGAAAAGGATTTTGAGCGTTTTGCCGGCGAATTGGTCGACATCACGCTGAAGGCGCCCATTGGCGTGGCGGCCAGCGCCGGCTCGACGGTGACCGCCAGCCGCAAGAAATTCCGCGGCACGCTGGAGCGTGCCGGGGCCGCATGGCAGGTCGTCTGGAGTGACGAGCCGCCTGCCAAACCCGGCCAGAAGATCAGCAAGAAGAGGATTCCCGCACCGTTGCAGGCGCTGGGTTTCACGCTCGATGAGCTTCACCAGGCGCGCCTTGCGCCCGTGGTGGACTTCAAGGGCCGTAAACCCAAGTCGGCCCTCGGAGCCAGCACCGCTTCCTCCACAGAGAATTGAATTTCAAGAAATGAAGAAAGGCAGGCTTGTGAAATGAATCGCGAACTGTTGATGTTGGTTGACGCCATCTCACGCGAAAAGAACGTGGAACGCGACGTCGTTTTCGGCGCCGTTGAGCTTGCGCTCGCCTCGGCTACCAAGAAGGTGTACGAAGGTGAAGTGGACATCCGCGTGGTGATCGACCGTGACAGCGGCAACTACGAAACCTTCCGCCGCTGGCTTGTGGTGCCGGATGAAGCCGGCCTGCAAAACCCCGAAGCCGAGGAACTTGTGAGCGATGCGCGCGATGAGATTCCCGACATTGAAGAGGGCGACTACATCGAAAAGCCGGTTGAAAGCCTGCCTATAGGCCGTATCGGCGCGCAGGCGGCCAAACAGGTCATCCTGCAGAAGATCCGCGACGCCGAGCGTGAAATGCTGCTCAACGACTTCATGTCGCGCGGCGACAAGATTTTCGTCGGCACCGTCAAGCGCATGGATAAGGGCGACATCATTGTCGAGTCCGGCCGTGTCGAGGGGCGCCTGCGCCGGGGGGACATGATTCCCAAGGAAAACCTGCGCTCAGGCGACCGTGTCCGCGCCATGATCATGGAAGTCGACACCACCCTGCGCGGCGCGCCCATCATCCTCTCGCGCACCGCACCCGAGTACATGATCGAGCTGTTCCGCCAGGAAGTGCCCGAAATCGAGCAAGGCCTGCTGGAAATCAAATCCTGCGCCCGTGACCCCGGCTCGCGCGCCAAGATCGCCGTGCTGTCGCACGACAAGCGTGTGGACCCCATCGGCACCTGCGTCGGCGTGCGCGGCACCCGCGTCAACGGCGTGACCAACGAGCTCGCCGGCGAGCGCGTTGATATCGTGCTCTGGAGCGAAGACCCGGCCCAATTCGTCATCGGCGCGCTGGCTCCAGCCAATGTGTCGTCCATCGTGGTTGACGAGGAACGCCATGCCATGGACGTCGTCGTCGATGAGGAAAACCTGGCTATCTCCATCGGCCGCGGCGGCCAGAACGTGCGTCTTGCCGCCGAACTGACCGGCTGGAAGATCAACATCATGACGGCCGACGAGTCCGCCCAGAAGCAGGCCACCGAAACCGACACCAGCCGCAAGCTCTTCATGGAAAAGCTTGACGTGGACGAGGAAATCGCCGACATCCTGATCTCCGAAGGCTTCACCAGCCTCGAAGAGGTGGCCTATGTGCCGCTGCAGGAAATGTTGGAGATCGAATCCTTCGACGAAGACACCGTCAATGAGCTGCGCACGCGCGCCAAGGACGCGCTCCTGACGATGGAAATCGCCAAGGAAGAAAATGCCGAGGGCGTTTCGCAGAACCTGCGCGACGTTGAAGGCCTGACGCCAGAGCTGATCGCCAAACTGACCGAAGCGGGTGTCACCACCCGCGACGACCTGGCCGACCTGGCTGTGGACGAACTCACCGATATCACCGGCCAGTCTGCGGACGAGGCCAAAGCCCTGATCATGACTGCTCGCGCGCATTGGTTCACCGATGAGCCGGCAGCCGACACCCCTGCGCCCGCAACGGCCCAAGAGCAATGATCATGAAAGGCCTGCAGGAAAAAACCATATGTCCAGTACCACTACCGTCGCTGAATTCGCAGCTGAACTCAATAAATCCACGGCCACGCTGATCGAGCAATTGACCAGCGCGGGTGTCGCCAAGGCACAGCCCAACGACACCCTGTCCGAATCGGACAAGCAAAAGCTCCTGGGCTATTTGCAGGCCAGCCATGGCACCGTCACGGCCGAACGCAAAAAAATCACGCTGGTGAAAAAATCCACCAGCGAAATCAAGCAGGCCGACGCCACCGGCAAGGCCCGCACCATCCAGGTTGAAGTCCGCAAAAAACGCACTTTCATCAAGCGCGATGAGAGCTCGGACCAGCCCGCCGAAGAAGTCAAGCCAGAAGTGGCCGCACCGCCGCCCGCGCCAGTCGTCGACGACGCCGAGCTGATGCGCCGCGAAGAAGAGGCCCGCCGCCACGCCGAGCTGCTGCGCCGCCAGGAGCAGGAGCTCGCCGAAAAACGCCGCCTGCGTGAAGAGCAGGATGCGAAGGACGCCGCGCGCGAACAGGAGCGCCTGGCCGCCGAGCAGACCGCCCAGGCCGCCGCTGCGGCCGCCGATGCCGCGAAGAAGGCCAAGCCGGCCGCAGGCAAGACGAAGGAAGCCGCCGCACCGTCGGCGGCCGCCACCAAGGCCGCCGAAACCGCCGCCGCCGAGCAGGCCACCAAGGCTGCTGATGCCGCCGCTGCGGCCGCCGCCGCCAAGGCCAAGGCCACCGCTGAATTCCAGGCCGATGCCGCCAGGGCGCAGGAATTGCAGGAACGCCGTCGCAAGGCCGAGGCCGAAGCTGCCGGCATTCGCGCCATGATGTCCGCGCCCAAGCGCGTTCTGGTCCCCCATGTCGATCCCAAGGCCGCCATCAAGGGCACGCTGCACAAACCGGCGGGTGCGCCGGGCGCGGCCGCCAAGCCGGGCGCTCCCGCGGCCGCTGGCGCTCCGGGCGCCGCCGGCAAGAAAGAAATCAAGTCGGAGAACCTGTCTTCGACCTGGAAGGACGACGCCGCCAAGAAGAAGGGCATTCCGAGCCGCGGCGCGGCCGCCGTGCCTGGGCGCGGTACTTTCCGCAGCGGCCCGCGCGGCCGCCGCGGCACCGACCGCGAGGCACGCCCCGAGTCCACCTTTGTGGCGCCGACAGAGTTCAAGGCCATCGAAGTGCATGTGCCTGAAACCATCACCGTGGCGGAACTGGCGCACAAGATGAGCGTCAAGTCTTCCGAGGTGATCAAGCACCTGATGAAGCTCGGCCAGATGGTCACCATCAACCAGTCGCTGGACCAGGACACCGCCATGATCGTGGTGGAGGAAATGGGCCACAAGGCGGTCACCGCCGCGCTGGACGATCCGGAAGCCTTTACCGATGACGACGTGCAGGGCCAGCAGGCTGAACTGCTGCCGCGCGCCCCTGTGGTGACCGTCATGGGCCACGTCGACCACGGCAAGACCTCCTTGCTCGACTACATCCGCCGCGCCAAGGTCGCGGCGGGCGAAGCGGGCGGCATTACCCAGCACATTGGCGCCTACCACGTGGAAACCCCGCGCGGCACGGTGTCCTTCCTGGATACGCCGGGCCACGAGGCTTTCACCGCCATGCGTGCCCGCGGTGCGCAGGCGACCGACATCGTCATCCTGGTGGTGGCAGCCGACGACGGCGTGATGCCGCAGACCAAGGAAGCCATCAAGCACGCCAAGGCGGCTGGCGTTCCCATCGTGGTGGCGATCAACAAGATCGACAAACCCGATGCCAACCTGGACCGCGTCAAGGGCGAACTGGTTACCGAGGAGGTCGTGCCGGAAGAGTTCGGCGGCGATTCGCCCTTCGTGCCGGTTTCCGCCCGCACGGGTGCCGGCATAGACCAGCTGCTCGAGCAGGTATTGCTGCAGGCCGAAGTGCTGGAGCTGCGCGCCCCGGTCGAAGCCCTGGCCAAGGGCCTGGTCATTGAAGCCCAGCTCGACAAGGGCCGCGGCCCGGTCGCGACCGTGCTGATCCAATCCGGCACGCTCAAGGCCGGTGACGTGGTGCTGGCCGGCTCGACCTATGGCCGCGTGCGCGCCATGCTGGACGAAAACGGCAAGCCCATCAAATCGGCGGGCCCCTCGATTCCCGTGGAAATCCAGGGCCTCACCGAAGTGCCGCAGGCCGGCGACGAGTTCATGGTGATGACCGACGAGCGCCGCGCCCGTGAAATTGCTACCTACCGTGCCGGCAAGTTCCGCAATACCAAGCTGGCCAAACAGCAGGCCGCCAAGCTGGAGAACATGTTCTCCGACATCGGCGCGGGCGAGGTCAAGATGCTGCCCATCATCATCAAGGCCGACGTACAGGGCTCGCAGGAGGCGCTTTCCCAGTCCCTGCTCAAGCTCTCGACCGACGAGGTCAAGGTGCAGCTGGTGTATTCCGGTGTGGGCGGCATTTCCGAGTCCGACGTCAACCTGGCGATCGCGTCCAAGGCCGTGCTGATCGGGTTCAACACCCGTGCGGATGCCCAGGCGCGCAAGCAGGCCGAGAACAACGGCATCGATATTCGCTACTACAACATCATTTATGACGCTGTGGACGATCTCAAGGCCGCCATGTCCGGCATGCTTACGCCCGACAAGAAGGAGGAGGTCATCGGTACCGCCGAAATCCGCCAGGTGTTCAAGGTCAGCAAGATCGGCTCCATCGGTGGCTGTATGGTCACCTCCGGTGTGGTGCGCCGTACCGCCCGCCTGCGCCTGCTGCGCGACAACGTGGTCATCTTCACGGGTGAACTCGACTCGCTCAAGCGCTTCAAGGATGACGTCCGGGAAGTCAAGGAAGGCTTTGAGTGCGGCCTGAATATCAAGAACTACAACGATATCCAGGAAGGCGACATCCTCGAATTCTTCGAAATCAAGGAAGTGGCGCGTACCTTGTAAAACGGAGCGGTCCCGCAGCCAACCGGCGGCGGACCTTTCCGGCAAGAACCGATCCTATTGACCCATGCGTAAAAAGTCATCCACCCCCAACCGCGGCTTTCGTGTCGCCGATCAGATCCAGCGTGACCTGACGGAGCTGATCGCGCGCGAACTGAAGGACCCGCGGGTCGGGATGGTGACCATCCAGGCCGTCGAGGTGACGGCCGACTATGCGCATGCCAAGGTGTTTTTTAGCGTGCTCGTCGGCGACCCGAAGGAGTGCGAAGACGCGCTCAACCAGGCCGCCGGCTTTCTGCGCAACGGCCTGTTCAAGCGCCTGATGACGCATACGGTGCCGACCCTGCATTTCCATTTCGACCGCACCACGGAGCGTGCGGCCGACATGAACGCCTTGATTGCCAAGGCGGTCTCTTCCCGCGCCCACGACGACTGAGTTCGCGCCGTTCCCCTTGATGACAGGTTCAGGGACAACGGCGCCAACGAAGCGCCGGGCTTGTCCCGTGCGCCGAGCCTGTCGGAATTTATGACGCAAACTTCTCCTCATCGCCAGAAAATACAGCGACGTCCCGTGCACGGCGTGCTGCTGCTCGACAAGCCGCTGGGCCTGTCGAGCAATCAGGCTTTGCAGAAGGCCAAATGGCTGTTGCGCGCGGACAAGGCCGGCCATACCGGCACGCTGGATCCGCTGGCTACCGGCGTCTTGCCGCTGTGTTTTGGCGCGGCCACCAAGTTCAGCCAGATCCAGCTCGACGCCGACAAGACCTACGAGGCCGTGCTGCTGCTGGGCAAGAAAACCAGCACCGCTGATGCTGAGGGCGAGGTCATCGAAACCCGTCCCGTGCCCGAGATCACGCCGGCCCTGTTGCGCGACTTGACGGCACGCTTCACCGGCCCGATGGCGCAGGTGCCGCCCATGTACTCGGCGCTCAAGAAAGACGGCAAGGCGCTCTACGAATACGCCCGCAAGGGGGAGGAAGTTGAGCGTGAGGCTCGCCACATTACCGTCTTCAAGCTTGAAATGGCCTTGGTGCACGACGCGCGCGCGCCGGCCGCCATCAAGATCACCGTGCGCTGCAGCAAGGGTACCTATATCCGTACGCTGGGCGAAGACATCGGCGAGGCCATAGGCTGCGGCGCCCACCTGGGCTCGCTCAGGCGCCTGGAGACCGGCGGCTACACGACGCGCCAGTGCGTCAGCCTGCCGGCCCTCGAAGCCATGACGGAACCCGAGCGCGAAGCCTGCCTGCTTCCGGCGCAGTCCCTGGTGGCGGCGTACCCGTCTGTCACATTGGATGCCGACAATGCAGGGCGGTTTTTAAGCGGTTTGCGCCGTCGCGGCGAACCCGGCCAATGGGGTGCCGACGCCCCGCTGGTGCAGGTCTATGGCCCTGCGGCCAGTGCGGAGGAGGACGGCAAGGCGCCGGCCTTCCTGGGTTCGGCCCACATCACCGCCGGCGAGCTGATTCCGCAGCGCCTGCTGAGCCCGGTCGAGATCCAGGACATCCTGAGTGCCGCGCGAAGTTCCAGCCGCGCCGCGCCTGCGGGCGCGGCGACCCTTGCACATCATTGAGCATTAACAGTTTTTTGCCAGTTTTGACGTTTTAAAGTTCCCAGAAAGCCAACCATGAGCCACAAACAGATTCGCAATATCGCCATCATCGCCCACGTTGACCATGGCAAGACCACCATGGTCGACCAGCTGCTGCGCCAGTCCGGCACCTTCGCCGACCACGAAAAAGTGGTCGACACCGTGATGGACAACAACGCCATCGAAAAGGAACGCGGCATCACCATCCTGGCCAAGAACTGTGCCGTGACCTGGGAAGGCACGCACATCAACATCGTCGACACCCCGGGCCACGCCGACTTCGGCGGCGAAGTGGAGCGCGCGCTGTCCATGGTCGACGGCGTGGTGCTGCTGATCGACGCGCAGGAAGGTCCCATGCCGCAGACGCGCTTCGTGACCAAGAAGGCCCTGGCCCTGGGCCTCAAGCCCATCGTGGTGGTCAACAAGGTCGACAAGCCGGGTGCCAACCCCGACAAGGTGGTCAACGCCGCCTTCGACCTGTTCGACAAGCTGGGCGCCAGCGACGAACAGCTCGATTTCCCGGTCGTTTACGCCTCCGGCATCAACGGCTGGTCCTCGCTTGAGGAAGGCCCTCCCAACGAACAGTGGGGCCCCGACATGTCGGCCCTGTTCAACACCATTCTCAAGCATGTGCCGTCCCAGAAGGGCGACCCGGAGGCACCGCTGCAGCTGCAGATTTCCGCGCTTGACTTCTCGACCTTCGTCGGCCGTATCGGCGTGGGCCGCATCAGCCAGGGCACCATCAAGCCCATGATGGACGTCGCAGTGATGGAAGGCCCGGACGGCAAGACCATCAAGGGCCGCATCAACCAGGTGCTGACTTTCCAGGGCCTGGACCGCGTGCAGGCCACGGAGGCCGGTCCCGGCGAAATCGTGCTGATCAACGGCATTGCCGACATCGGCATCGGCGTGACCATCACCGACCCGATCACCCCCGCGCCGCTGCCCATGCTCAAGGTCGACGAGCCGACCCTGACCATGAACTTCTGCGTCAACACCAGCCCGCTGGCCGGCCGCGAAGGCAAGTACGTCACCAGCCGCCAGATCTGGGACCGCCTGCAGAAGGAGCTGCAGCACAACGTGGCCCTGCGCGTCAAGGAAACCGACGAAGAAGGCATCTTCGAAGTCATGGGCCGCGGTGAACTGCACCTGACCATCCTGTTGGAAAACATGCGCCGCGAAGGCTATGAGCTGGCCGTCTCCAAGCCGCGCGTGGTGTTCCGCGACATCGACGGCGTGCGCCACGAGCCTATCGAGCTGGTTACCGCCGACATCGAAGAGCAGCACCAGGGCGGCGTGATGCAGGCCTTGGGCGAGCGCAAGGGCGAACTGGTCAACATGGAGCCGGACGGCCGTGGCCGTGTGCGCCTTGAATATCGCATTCCGGCCCGCGGCCTGATCGGTTTCACCAACGAATTCCTGAACCTGACGCGCGGCTCGGGCCTGATTTCCAACATTTTTGACAGCTACGAACCGCACAAGGGCGACATCGGCGGCCGCAAGAACGGCGTGCTGATCTCCATGGACGACGGCGAAATCTTCACCTATGCCTTGGGCAAGCTCGACGACCGCGGCCGCATGTTCGTGCGCGCCAACGACCCGGTGTACGAAGGCATGATCGTCGGCATCCACAGCCGCGACAACGACCTGGTGGTCAATGCCACGCGTACCAAGCAGCTGACCAACTTCCGCGTCAGCGGCAAGGAAGACGCGATCAAGATCACCCCGCCGATTGAGTGCACACTGGAATACGGCGTGGAGTTCATCGAGGACGACGAGCTGGTTGAAATCACGCCCAAGTCCATCCGCCTGCGCAAGCGCTACCTCAAGGAAAGCGATCGCAAGCGCGCCAGCAGGTCTTGATGCCCCCACGGTCGCTCATTGCGAGCCTGCGGCGGCTCCTTGCCCCTTGCACAGAGAATGGGGCCGCTGCACCTGCAGTGCGGCCCTTCGACAGACTCAGGGCAGGCTAAGGCCGGTTCGGCGGCCCCTGCTGGAGCGAGGCGGTGTAGCAAGGTGATCTGCCTGAAAATCAGGCCGCTGGGGCAAAAAGCTCCAGCGGCCTTTATATTCGCATCACAACTGAATCGATTTACCTCTCATGAAACTCACGCATTCCCGCGCCGTTGTCCTGATGATCTTCGTGACCATGATGTGGTCGATTGCCGGGGTCGTGACACGCCATCTTGAGTCGGCTCGCAGCTTTGAAGTGACCTTCTGGCGCAGCTTTTTCACGGTGCTGTCGCTGCTGGTCATCCTGCCGTTTTTCCAGGGCAGGGCGGTGTTCAGCAAGATTCGCAACGGCGGCGCGGCCTTCTGGCTTTCGGGTGTCTGCTGGAGCGTGATGTTCACGGCCTTCATGGTCGCGCTCATGTTGACCACCGTGGCCAATGTGCTGGTGACCATGGCGGTCAGCCCCTTCATTACGGCCTTGCTGGCGCGCGCCTTTATCGGGCAGAAGATCCCCGCGCGCACCTGGCTTGCCATTGCCATGGCCGGCGCCGGCATTGCCTGGATGTATGGCGGGCAGATGGACCTCTCCAGCCACATCGGCGGGACCCTGGTGGCCTTGATGGTGCCGCTGGCCAGCGCCAGCAACTGGACGGTGGTTCAGCACAGCCGAGCCCACGGCAAGAACGTTGACCTGGTGCCCGCGGTATTGCTGGGTGCGGCGATCTCGACGCTGGCCACTTTGCCGCTGTCGCTGCCGTTTTCCGCCACGCCGCATGATGTCGCGCTGCTGGCCTTGCTGGGCCTGGTGCAGCTGGCCATTCCCTGCGTGTTGTCGGTGATGTGCGCGGGCGTGCTCAAGGCCCCGGAAGTCGCGCTGCTGGCCTTGCTGGAAGTGATCTTCGGGATTCTGCTGGCCTGGTTCGGCGCGGGCGAGGTGCCTGGCGCCAGCGTGCTGACGGGCGGGGCGCTGGTTATAGGCGCGCTGGTGGTCAATGAACTGATTGGCTGGAGGCAGCGGGCATGAGCGGCGAAACCCGAAACGAGGTGCTGGTCGAGCGGCGTGGAAGCGCCGGGCTGATCACCCTGAATCGCCCCAAGGCGCTCAATGCGCTGTCTCTGCCCATGATCCGCACGCTGTCCGCTGCCTTGCTGGCCTGGCGCGACGATCCCTCGATCCATGTGGTGGCCATACGCGGTACCAACAAAAAGGGTCAGCCTGGTACGCCGGAGAGCCTGTTCGGTGGTTTTTGCGCGGGCGGCGACATCCGCTTTTTCCACCAGGCCGTGTTCGCCGGTGATTCCGCATTGGACGATTTCTTCACCGAGGAATACGCGCTCAACCACCTGATCCACACCTATCCCAAACCCTATGTCGCCTTCATGGACGGCGTGGTCATGGGCGGCGGCATGGGAATCAGCCAGGGTGCCCGCGTGCGCATCGTGACCGAGCACACGAAGATGGCTATGCCGGAGACCAACATCGGGTTGTTTCCCGACGTCGGCGGCGGTTATTTCCTGGGCCGGTGCCCCGGCCACGCCGGCGAGTACCTCGCGTTGACGGGCGACGTCATTGGCGCGGAGGAGGCGCTGGACTTTGGGCTGGCCGACATCAGGGTGGACGCGGCTCGCCTGCCGCAACTCTGGGACGCCCTGGGCAGCCAGGCCTTTGTTTCAGCCGCGGCGGCCGGGGCCTGGATTGCCGCTGAGTGGACGGCGGGCCACACCCGGCCAGCCAAAGCCGACAGCCGGATCGACGGCTATTTTTCGCTGCAACGCGTCAAACACATCGTTGATGCGCTGGAAACCTCGACGGACCCATGGGCAGCCAAAATCGCCGCCACCTTGAGAAAGCGCTCGCCGCTGATGCTGCATGTCACGCTGGAGCAGATCCGCCGCGCGCGGGGCATCAGCCTGGCCGATGACCTGCGCATGGAGCGCGATATGGTGCACCACTGTTTTCGCCTGCGCCCCGGTGCGGCCGGTGAGACGGTCGAAGGCATACGCGCGCTGGCCATTGACAAGGATTACAAACCGCAGTGGAACCCGGCGCGTATCGAGGACGTCAAGCCCGGTATGGCGGATGCTTTTTTTGCCAGCCCCTGGACGCCCGAAACGCATCCCCTGCGCGGGCTGAAGTAGCCAGCCCTAGAGTTGCTGGTAGACAAGTTGAGCCAGCTTCATCAGTTCATCTCGCGACACCGCACCGCTCAGCGCATAACCAAAGCCCTGGTCCACCCAGTAAAACGAGGGTACCGGGCCGTCACCGCTGTAGCGGAAGGCGGTTTCCTGGCTTGTTGCAGCCGGCGGCCGAGACCCTGTCGCGCTGGCCGAATATGCCGCATCCACGGCACCCAGATACAGCGTCAGCCGCATGCCGGCTGCGTTCTGGAACATGAACTGCGCGCGGGCACCGCCATCACCGGACAGCAGCCTGCCGCCGACCAGTTCATAACCCTCGGCGGCCAGCACTGGCACTTTCAGCGGTCGTCCCACGCGCTTGGACAGCCACTGCACCAGATGCTCCTGCTGCGCGGCCGTGACCTCAACGGGATGGCGCACTTCGGGTGAGAACACCGCATGCGCGAGCGAGGCCTGGTGCACAAAGGATTGCGCCGAGCGAACCTGGGCCGAAGCAAGCTGCTGCGGCGCCGGGCCGCCGAGTTGCCCGTGCGACAGCCAGCCCACGCCAAAGGCCAGCATCACTGTCGCCGCCATGCCGCCCCAGCGCTGCCATTGGTCGATTTTCCGCCTGCTAGCCTGGCCACGACGCGCTGCGGCCAGCAACGCGTCGGGGATGGCTTCGTCCAGCAAGGGGCGGTGCAGGGTGCGCAAGGCCTCACGCTGGGCCTTCCAGGCCTGCAGAGTTTCATACGCGGCGGAGTCTTCGCCCAGCTGCGCTTCGAGTTCAGCCTGGCGAGCAGGCGGCAACTGGCCGTCGACGAGGGCGTTGATCCGGTCGTGCAAGCCTGCTTCTTGGGCGGCGTGCGAGGTGTCGTGGGAGTTTTCCATGGGGTCCTGCCTTTACTTCAGGCGCCTGAGCTGGACCGGTGCGCCGGCCAGGGCAGGTGGGGTGGCGGCCGACGCAGGGCCGTCCATCAGTTCGCGCAAACGGCTTCGCGCGCGCGACAGCCGGGACATGACCGTCCCGACCGGTACGCCGGTGATTCTGGCGACTTCCTCATAGCTGAGGTCTTCCAGGCTGACCAGCAGCAGCACAGCCCGCTGGTCTTCCGGCAGTCGCAGCAGGCAGCGCTGCAGGTCCAGCGACTGGGCCGTACCGGCTTCCGGCGCCGCCAGCTCGTTCTCGACGTCCTCGACGCTGACCGTCCCGCCCGGGGCCGCCTGCCGCAACGAGCGGCGGACCTGGTTGACGAAGATGTTGTGCATCAGCGTGAACAGCCAGGCGCGCAAATCGCTACCCGCTACCCACAGCCGCCATCTGGAGCAGGCGCGCTCCAGCGTGTCCTGCACCAGGTCATCGGCCATCCAGGCATCGCCCGTCAGCGCGCGCGCATAGCGGCGCAGGCTGGGGATGTGGTCGGTCAGCGGAAATTGGGTCATGCGTCGGTCAGGCCTGCGGCCATCGTAGCGAAGCCGGCCGCGAGGCAGGCGCAGCCCGGCCCAGGGTTGTCAAGGCCTGACCACGTGCCAGACATTCATGAAACCGTCGCCGGTTTTGTCACCTGGCTTGGTATCTTTGGCCCAGTAGTACAGTGGTTTACCTTTCATGGCCCATTGCTTCTTGCCATCATCGCGGGTAATCACCGTGTAGTCGCCGCCCGGTTTGTCGGTGTCCGCAGCCATCAAAGGCGGCCAATTGGTGGCACAAGGACCGTTGCATACGGACTTGCCGCTGCTCGCAGCGTCACGGTCAAACACATACAGCGTCATGCCGTTGGGCCCTACCAGGATACCGTCGGCCACTTTGGCCGGGGCGCTGGCGGTCATGGAGGCACAGCCGCCGAGCAGGGCGGCGGTTAAGAGGGCGGTGGGCAGCAATTTCATGGGATTCTCCAGAGTGGATTGAGGCGGGTTACCGGTCGCACAGCCCCATCTGCGTCGGCCTGGGTGGAGCTGCACACAGATAAACACCGGCCGCGACCGGTTTATTCCATCACTGGAGAAAATATTTGGAGGCTGGCCGCTCAGCGATTGCGGGATTTCATCGCGCGTTCGACCTCGCGTTTGCCTTCGCGGTCCTTGATGGTGTCGCGCTTGTCGTGTTCACCCTTGCCCTTGGCAAGGCCGATCTCGCACTTCACCTTGCCGGCTTTCCAGTGCATGTTCAGTGGCACCAGCGTGAAGCCTTTTTGCTCGACCTTGCCGACCAGCCTTCGGATTTCTTCCTTGTGCATCAGCAGTTTCTTGGTCCGCACCGAGTCGGGCCGCACATGGGTGGAGGCCGTGCCCAGCGGGTTGATCTGGCAGCCGATGATGAACAGTTCCCCGTTGCGCACCACGACATAGCCGTCGGTCAGCTGCACTTTGCCTTCGCGCAGGGACTTCACTTCCCAGCCTTCCAGCACCATGCCCGCCTCAAAACGCTCTTCGATGTGGTAGTTGAAGAGGGCTTTCTTGTTGTCGGCGATGCGCACAGCCGCCGCCGCGGCCTTGGGTGACAGCTTGGAGGGCGTTGCGCCTTTTTTCTGGGAGGAGGATGCTTCTTTGGTGGCCATGGATAAGAGATGAGGGCAAAAGCCGGAAAGTACAGTGCCTGATTGAGGCCTTTTCCGGGGCCATGCAGGGTTGATTTATAGGATGGCAGGCCCTAATACAATTGCGCCCAGCCTTTGATTGTATGAAAACCGTTCACAAGTCCGTTTTGATCTGGTACAGCGCTGCCGAGATGTTCGACCTGGTCATCGACGTCGCCCGCTATCCCGAGTTCCTGCCCTGGTGCGACCAAGCCTCGGTGCTGGAGGAAAATGCGCACGGCATGACGGCCAAGGTAGGCATTTCGATCGCCGGCCTTTCGCAAAGCTTCACCACGCGCAATGTGCACCAGAAAGACCGCAAGGTCAGCCTCAAGCTGGTCGACGGCCCCTTTTCAAAGCTGGACGGCCACTGGGATTTCACGCCCGTGGGCAAGGGCGGTGAAAGAGCCTGCAAGGTTGAGTTCAGCCTGCGTTATGACTTTGACAATGCCGCGCTGGCGGCACTGGTCGGGCCCGTATTCGACAAGATCGCGGGTAGCCTGGTCGATGCTTTTGTCAAAAGAGCCTCGGACGTTTATGGTGAGCCCTGAGGGCGGCGCGCCGCTCAGAATCAGCCTGGTCTATTCACCCGCACCGCGGCAGGTGCGCGAATGGGTGCTGGAACTGCCAGCCGGCGCGACTGTTGCCCAGGCCCTCGCGGCCAGCGGGGTGTTCAAGGAGTTTCCTGAATTGCAAGCTGCCCGTATGGTCCTTGGCATCTGGGGCCGCAAAACCACGCTTGGGCATGCGTTGCGCGACCATGACAGGGTGGAAATATACCGCGGCCTGAGGGTGGACCCCAAGGTGGCCCGCCGGGAGAGATTCAACCGCCAGGGCGCCAAGCGGGCAGGGCTGTTTGCCAGGACCCGGGCCGGTGCCAAGGCCGGCTATTGAGTTGCAGTGAACAGGAGATGCCGGGCTGAACCCCCAACCTCGTGCCTGTTATTTGCATTCGCTGTTCATGATCCCTTGGGTCCGATTGATTTCTGCGGCTTTGGCCTTGTCATCCATGACCTCGCGCTCGCCTTTGGCATTGGTAACGGCGATACGCTGGCCCGATTGAAGGCTGGCTAACGCTTTTTTAGCCTGCTCACAGTTTTCCGCCCTGGCTTTGGCAACCTTGTCTTCTTCCGCCTTCCTTTTGGCGGCAGCTTCGTCTTCTGCCTGCTTCTTCTTCGCTTCGAGCTGCGCATCCTTGCCGGTCAGCTTGGGCGCGTTGGGATCGTTTTTGGCCACCGGGGAGGAAGCCGCCGCAGCGGGCGCTGCAGCCGGTGCTTCATTGGCGGCGGGCTGGGCCACCATTGCGGCCCCACGCGGCGCCTTCAGGATATTCTTCTGAGGGATGTCGGCCGGCGGCGAGCGGTCGCTGTAGACCTTGCGGCCGTCCTTGTCTATCCATTGCCATTGGGCCAGGGCGGTGAGTGAAAATGCGCCGCCGGCGATGGCCAGAATGAGTGTTCTTGAGGCGAGTTTGAGGTCCATTTCGCCAGTGTAGCGCTGCGAGGCGGGGTTTTCGGTTTATTCGCAAGCAAAGCGCCGGCAAAGAGGCCTTTTTACAACCTGGGCGCAACGACTGCAGCAGCGGCCAGAAGGGTAGTAGCGGGGTGCTAGGGGTTAGTACCGACGGGTCTTTGCGGCAAGGGTACAATCGTGTTTTTGGAGCCATCCCTATGCGCCTACTCGGCAAAGCGCTCACCTTCGACGACGTATTGTTGGTGCCAGCGTTCTCCCAGGTCCTGCCCAAGGACACCTCGCTTTCCACCCAATTCTCCCGAAACATCCGCCTGAACCTGCCGCTCGTGTCGGCGGCCATGGACACGGTCACCGAAGCCCGGCTGGCCATCGCCATCGCCCAGGAAGGCGGCATCGGCATCGTCCACAAAAACCTCACGGCCCAACAGCAGGCGGCTGAAGTCGCCAAGGTCAAGCGCTATGAAAGCGGCGTGCTGCGCGACCCGGTTGTCATCACCCCCACCCATACCGTACGCCAGGTCATGGCGCTCAGCGAGCAGCTCGGCATTTCCGGATTTCCCGTCGTTGACGGCGGCCGCGTCGTCGGCATCGTGACCGGGCGCGATATGCGCTTCGAATCGCGCATGGACGTACCGGTCAGCACCATCATGACGCCGCGTGAGCGCCTGATCACTATCTCCGAAACCGCCTCGCTGTCCGACGCCAAGGCGCTCTTGAACAAGCACCGTCTCGAACGCGTGCTGCTGGTCAACGACAACTTCGAGCTCAAGGGCCTGATCACCGTCAAGGACATCACCAAGCAGACCACCTTCCCGAATGCCGCGCGTGACTCGCACGGCCAGCTGCGCGTAGGCGCCGCCGTCGGCGTGGGCGAAGGCACCGAAGAGCGTGTCGAAGCATTGGTCAAGGCCGGCGTGGACGCCATCGTCGTGGACACCGCCCATGGCCACAGCAAAGGCGTGCTAGACCGGGTGCGTTGGGTCAAGCAGAACTACCCGCAGGTCGACGTCATTGGCGGCAACATCGCCACTGGCGCTGCGGCACTGGCGCTGGTGGAAGCCGGCGCCGACGGCGTCAAGGTCGGCATAGGCCCCGGCAGCATCTGCACCACGCGCATCGTGGCCGGCGTCGGCGTGCCGCAGATCATGGCCATCGACAACGTCGCCACCGCGCTGCGCGGCACTGGCGTTCCGTTGATCGGCGACGGCGGCATCCGCTACAGCGGCGACATTGCCAAGGCCATCGCGGCCGGCGCCAACACGGTCATGATGGGCGGCATGTTCGCCGGCACCGAGGAAGCCCCGGGCGAAGTCATCCTGTTCCAGGGCCGCAGCTACAAGAGCTACCGCGGCATGGGCAGCATAGGCGCCATGCAGCAGGGCAGCGCCGACCGCTACTTCCAGGAATCGAGCACCGGCAACCCGAATGCCGACAAGCTGGTACCCGAGGGCATTGAAGGCCGGGTGCCCTACAAGGGCTCCATGGTCGCCATCGTGTTCCAGATGGCCGGCGGCCTGCGGGCCAGCATGGGCTACTGCGGCTGCGCCACCATCGATGAGATGCGCGACAAGGCCGAGTTCGTCGAAATCACCTCGGCGGGCATACGCGAAAGCCATGTCCACGACGTGCAGATCACGAAAGAAGCGCCAAACTACCGCGCAGATTGAGTTTGACCCAGCCGGCCAGGGCGTCTTGAAAGACGCCCTTTCTTTTTTTGCCTTGAAGACGCCCCTCATGCAACACCAGAAAATCCTCATCCTTGATTTCGGCTCCCAGGTCACCCAACTGATCGCCCGCCGCGTGCGCGACGCCCATGTGTTCTGCGAAGTCCATCCCTGCGACGTCAGCGACGAATGGGTCCGCGAATATGCCAAGGACGGCACGCTCAAGGGCGTGATCCTCTCCGGTAGCCATGCCAGCATTTACGAGGAGACAACCGACAAGGCGCCGCAAGCCGTCTTTGAACTGGGTCTGCCGGTGCTGGGCATCTGCTACGGCATGCAGGCCATGGCGCACCAGCTGGGCGGCAAGGTTGAAGGCGGGCACAAGCGTGAATTCGGCTCCGCCGACGTTCGCGCCCGCGGTCATACCGCACTGCTCAAGGACATCGCCGACTACACCACGCCCGAAGGCCAGGGCATGCTCGACGTCTGGATGAGCCACGGCGACAAGGTCACCGAAATGCCGCCGGGCTTCAAGCTCATGGCATCCACCGATTCATGCCCCATCGCCGGTATGGCCGACGAAGAACGCCGCTTCTACGCGGTGCAGTTCCACCCCGAGGTCACCCATACCAAGCAGGGCAACGCCATTCTCAAGCGCTTTGTGCTCGATATCTGCGGCACGCGTCAGGATTGGGTCATGGGCGACTACATCAGCGAAGCCGTCCAGAAGATCCGCGAACAGGTCGGCGACGAGGAGGTCATCCTGGGCCTCTCGGGCGGCGTCGATTCATCCGTCGCCGCGGCCCTGATCCACCGCGCCATCGGCGACCAGCTGACCTGCGTGTTTGTCGACCACGGCCTGTTGCGCCTGAACGAAGGCGACATGGTGATGGACATGTTTGTTGGCAAGCTACACGCCAAGGTGATCCGTGTCGATGCGAGCGCGCAGTTCCTCGGCCATCTGGCCGGCGTAAGCGAGCCCGAGGCCAAGCGCAAGATCATCGGCCGGGAATTTGTCGAAGTCTTCAAGGCCGAGGCCGCCCGACTCAAGGCCGGCGACGGCGGCCACAAGGGCGCCAAATGGCTGGCCCAGGGCACGATTTACCCCGACGTCATCGAGTCCGGCGGCGCCAAGAGCAAAAAAGCCGTCACCATCAAGAGCCACCACAATGTCGGCGGCCTGCCCGAGCAACTGGGCCTGAAGCTGCTGGAGCCGTTGCGCGAGCTGTTCAAGGACGAGGTCCGCGAACTGGGCGTCGCACTGGGCCTGCCGCACGACATGGTCTACCGCCACCCCTTCCCCGGCCCCGGCCTGGGCGTGCGCATTCTTGGTGAAATCAAGAAGGAATACGCCGACCTGCTGCGCCGCGCCGACGCGATCTTCATCGAGGAACTGCGCAATTTCAAGGACGCCGCCACCGGCAAGACCTGGTACGAACTCACCAGCCAGGCCTTCACTGTGTTCCTGCCGGTCAAAAGCGTGGGCGTGATGGGCGACGGCCGCACCTACGACTACGTGGTGGCCCTGCGCGCCGTGCAGACCAGCGACTTTATGACCGCCGATTGGGCCGAGCTGCCTTATGCGTTGCTCAAAAAGGTCTCGGGCCGCATCATCAATGAAGTGCGCGGCATCAACCGCGTGACCTACGACGTCAGCAGCAAGCCGCCGGCGACGATTGAGTGGGAATAAATCTGGCCTCCCGCGAACCCCGACACAGCCTCTGATGTCTTCCCTGGAGCGGCCTCCGGTCCATCCCAAATACCGCCGTGACATCGACGGACTCAGGGCGATCGCCGTATTGTCCGTGGTCGCTTTTCATGCTTTTCCGGGACTGATGCCTGGCGGATTCATCGGCGTCGACGTGTTCTTTGTGATCTCGGGTTTTCTGATCTCGACGATCATCTTTGAGAATCTGGACCGCGGCACCTTCAGTTTCAGAGACTTCTACGCGCGTCGCATCAAGCGCATCTTTCCGGCGCTGCTGCTGGTACTGCTGACCGGTCTGGTGCTGGGCTGGGTGCTGTTGCTGCCTTACCAGTTCAAGGCTCTTGGCAAACACATCGTGGCGGGCGCCGGCTTCGTCTCCAACTTCGTGTTGTGGAGCGAAGCCGGTTATTTCGACAACTCGGCCGAGACGAAACCGCTGCTGCACCTCTGGAGCCTGGGGATCGAGGAGCAGTTCTACATTGTCTGGCCCTTGCTGCTCTGGCTTGCTTGGAAGCTCCGGTTTAATTTCCTGATGCTCACCCTGGCGTTGGCACTGGGTTCGTTCGTCTTGAACCTGTATGGCGTGAAGCGCGATCCCGTGGCAAGCTTCTATACGCCACTGAACCGCTTCTGGGAGCTGCTGGCCGGCAGCCTGCTGGCCTGGGCCGGTCTCTACGGCCAAGCTACGCGCGCTGGCGCCGCCCTTGCCGGGTTGCGGCTTCGGCACGGCGCCAGCCGGCTACCCGATCTTCTGGCGTTGCTCGGGCTGGTGCTACTGGTTTACGGCTTCTGGCGCATCAACAAGGGATTTTCCTTCCCGGGCAAGTGGGCCGTGGTCCCGGTGCTGGGCAGCGTGTTGCTGATCGTGGCCGGGCCCGGCGCGTGGGTCAATCGCAGGCTGCTGGCGAATCGGCTGCTGGTGGGGTTCGGCCTCATCAGTTTTCCGCTTTACCTCTGGCATTGGCCGCTGCTGACATTCGCGCGGATCGTCAAGGACGACTTGCCCGACGCCAGGATCCGCCTTGCGGTCGTCGCACTGTCGGTCGCGCTGGCCATGCTGACCTACCGCCTATTGGAGAAAAGGATACGGCCCGCAGGGAAAAATCGGATCAAGGTTGGCAGTTTGGCGGTGGTAATGGTCGTGGTTGCCGGTCTGGGTTACTCTGTCTACGTGCGTGATGGTTTGCCATCGCGGAGCCAGTTGCTCAAGGGACTGTCAGCCGACAACATGAGCAATCGACTGCCGGCCAACTACGATAGCGAGAGCTGGATCGACTACAAGCCGGTGGCTAGCCTGAACGGCCAGGATTGCGTGTCAACGAAGGCCAGTCTCTGCCGCATGAGCGATTTTCCAGGAGCCAAGCGGATGCTGCTAGTCGGCGACTCGCATTCGGTCGACTATTCGATGGAGTTCCGCGATTACCTGCAGCGAAAAAAACGCAATGGCTGGGAGATATCGATGGGTGGTTGCGCGTTCATTCCGAAGCACGCTGCGATCAACCATGGAGAATGCGCGAAGGCGCGCGAACTGCTGCTGAGGGCCGTCGATGAACAGAAGATAGACAGTGTTATTTTTGTCGCCGGCCTGAACAATCACATTGAGAACCTGTCAGAGGCTGAGCTCGGTCCGAACCTCGACGCGCTGACGGAGCTGTTGTCGGAATTGCTCGGCAAAGGCGTGACGGTGATCTATTTCAGTCCGCGACCCTATTTTCGGGCCGACCCGCCGCGCTACGCGCGGCAGGGCCGGCTGGCCGAACTCCAGGCGGTCATATCCCCCAACGCGGTGGTGCTTTCCGAGAGCATTGCCGCGCTGACCAGGCAACGCAATTTCCTGCTGTTCGACCAGGAGCAGGTGTTATTGCAAGCGGGCTGCGGCAAGTTAGCCTGTTTCAACGGCCACACCGCCGAGTTGATGCCGCTCTATCGGGACTCGAATCACCTGACCACCCGCGGCGCACGGCTGGTATTCCAACGCTTTGCGGACGGACCTGGCCAGGCCGACTAACGCCTGGGGTCGCGCACACAGTGCTACTGAGCCTCAGTTGCCTGAAGCGCTGGACTATGGCATAACTCCGGCGTATGGATTCTTTGCGACCTGAGAAAGGAAAATCTGGCCTGCTACGCCGGGTCGATGAGGTTGAAGTGCCGTACGCGGTGCTCGAGAAGGTCTCGGGCCGCGTCATCAATCGCGTGGCCTGTGACGTCAGCAGCAAGCCGCCGGCGACGATTGAGTGGGAATAAAGCACGGTTGAGCCATGACTGGCCAGTCGTCATTCCCGGGCTTTGAAGAGGCCAAGCCCACTGATCGGCTGTTTCTGGCGCTGTTTCCACCGCCGGAAACGGCGCTGGAAATTGCCGGGCTTGCCGCCCGGCTGCGTAGCGACCATGCCTTGCGCGGCCGGCCGTTGGAGGCTGCGCGCTTTCACATCACGCTGAACCATCTGGGCGACTACGCTGGTTTGCCGCCCGATGTCGTCCGGCGGGCTGGCGTAGCCGCTGCTAAAGCCGCTGCCGCGACGCAGCCGTTCACGGTCACATTTGACCGCGCCGAAAGCTTTGCCAGCATGCCGCGCAACCGGCCGCTGGTGCTGCGCGGCGATGAGGGCCTGTCAGCCTTGATGGCCTTTCATCAGACGCTGGGTATGGTGCTCAAAAAGGCCGGCCTCGGGCTGTGGGCCAAGCCCGGCTATACGCCGCATGTGACCTTGCTGTACGACGACAGCCTGCTGGGCGCTACACCGGTGCCGCCCGTGGCCTGGACGGCGGGGGAGGTCGTGCTGGTGCACAGCCTGCTTGGCCAGACCCGCCATGTGCACCTGGCACGATGGCCCCTGTCCGGGCTGTCTTCGGGTTAAGCCTAGGAATCAAACATGTCGGCTTGCCGGCCCAGCGGTTCAAGCAACAGGCTTTGTTCCGGCATCAGCCTTTCGGTGAGTCGGCGCGCGTCGAAGGGCGCCCGTACTTTCTGGTCGTTGTCGAAATAGCAGAACACCTCGCGGCTGGCGCGCCCTTGCAGGCAGGGCTGAGATGCGTCTGGCGTCTTCTGGTTCCCCGCCCGAGGCCCAACTGCTGATGCGTGCTGCCCAGCGGTCCAGGGCTTTGTCGCTGTAGCGGCCGCCATAAAGCGTCTCGGGCCCGTGCAGGCGCAGGTAGACGAAATCCGCCGTCACGTCCTCGGCGTAAGGCCAGTCTGCCACTGCCTCCGATACCACGAGCGCCACTCTGTGGCGGCGCAGCATCGTAATGAAGGCGTCTTCGCAAAAACTCGGGTGGCGGATTTCGATCGCATGCCTGAGCCGGCGTTTGCGGTCGATTTCGAGGCAGGGATGGTGGACATGGCTGTCATGGTGCCGGCGCGCGAATTGCGCTGCGGCCTCGGTGTCGCGCGGCAGCAAGTGCAGGAAGGCTTCGAACACCTCAGGTTTGAATGCCATGCTGGGAGGAAATTGCCAGAGCAGGGGGCCCAGCTTGCCGCGCAGGTTGAAAATCCCTGATGCGATGAAGTTGGCAAGCGCAATGGGCACGCCGCCTCCCTCGAGCCGCAAGATGTGGGTCAGGTAGCGCGGCGCCTTGACACTGAAGATGAAGCCCTCGGGCGTCTCGTCATGCCAGCGCTGGTAGCTGCTGGGGCGCTGCAGCGAGTAGTGTGAGCCATTGATTTCAATGGTCTGCATGGCGCGCGAGGCAAAGGCGAGTTCATGCGCCTGCACCAGGCCGGGCGGGTAGAACACGCCGCGCCAGCCTGCGTATTGCCAGCCGGAAATGCCGATGCGGATGCGAGGGTGCTTCATGGGGTGTGCTTCGCCGGCGTGTGGGCAAACGGTAACGCTACTTTGCGCGCGCCGGGGCGCCGCACGTTGTAGGCCGGCCCCGGGTCCCCATGTCGCGCAAATACCATGGTGGCCGGCGCCTATGACCTGAAGGTCCGGTTTTTGGCCTATGCTTCAGGCCATGTACCTGCCGCCCCAATTCAAAGGTGACAGCGCCCAGGCTGCGGCGCTGATCAATGAGCACCCATTTGCCAGCCTGATCAGCGTCGACGATGCCGGCTTGCCCTATGTGACACATCTGCCGCTGCACCTCGAAGTGCGCGGCGAAGAGATGGTTTTGCTGGGCCATGTGGCCAAGCCCAACCCGCACTGGCGCTACCTTCAGGCGCGGCCCCAGGCCGTTGTGACCTTCCTCGGGCCGCATGCCTATCTGTCGCCCAAGGTTTACCCCGACCTGGCCCGGGTGCCTACCTGGAACTACCTGGCTGTGCACTGCACGGTGGAGGCCACGCTGGTGGAGGACCCATTGGCCAAGGACCGCCTGCTCAAGAAACTCATAGGCGATCACGAGCCACCCTACGCCGAGCAGTGGCGCGGCCTGGGCGAGGAGTTCGCCCACAAGATGCTGGCCGGCATCATGGGGTTTGAGCTGCGTGTGACCGACCTTCAGTGCAAGCTCAAGATCAACCAGCACAGGCGCGAAGCCCATGCTGCGATGAAAGCGATTTATGCGGCTGGCAATGAGAACGAACAGGCGCTGGCCGGCTGGATGGACCGCCTGGGCATGGCAGCCGGCAACGACACTCCCAAGGAGGCTTGATATGCGCGGAATTTTCAGCATCGTGGGCCTGCTGGTCACGCTGGCCATCATCGGGTTGCTGGTCAAAAAACAGTTGAGCAGTCAGGTGGCCGTTCCGGCGACACCCGGTATGCCCGCGGTTTCGGCCGACGCGCCGCCCCAGGTGCGCAGCCAGCAAGCCCAGCAGCAGGTCAAGCAGGCCGTAGAGGGCGCTTTGCAGCAGCCCCGCGCCATGCCGGAAGAGAAATAAGCCAAGAGCAGGCAGGCCATGGCCGACGCAGGCTGGGTTGCAGCAACCATGAGCGACGAGATATTCATGCAACAGGCGCTTGCCCAGGCGCGCCAGGCCGCCGCCGAGGGCGAAGTGCCCGTGGGCGCGGTCGTGGTGCGGCGTGGCGAAGTCATCGCCAGCGGCCGCAATGCGCCGGTGGACGGGCATGACCCTACGGCCCATGCCGAGATCGTGGCCCTGCGTGCCGCGGCGCAGGCACTGGGCAACTACCGGCTCGACGATTGCGAGCTTTTCGTGACGCTGGAGCCCTGCGCCATGTGCAGTGGCGCCATGCTGCATGCGCGGTTGCGGCGCGTGGTGTTTGGCGCGGCCGACCCCAAGACCGGCGCGGCCGGGTCGGTCCTCAACCTGTTTGGCCAGCCCCAACTGAACCACCAGACCGCGTTGCACGGCGGCGTGCTGGCGCAGGAGTGCGGCGAGCTGTTGCAGGCCTTCTTTCGCCAACGGCGGGCCGACAGGCGTGAAGAGGCGCGGCTGGCCCATCCACTGCGCGATGACGCGCTGCGCACACCCGATGCAGCTTTTGACGGTGTGCCGGGCTATCCGTGGCGACCGCGCTATGTAAGTGACTTGCCGGCGCTGGATGGATTGCGCATGCACTACCTGGATGAGTATAAAAACGGCGAGGATGCAGGCGAAGGCGAGGGCGGCCTGACCTTTCTGTGCCTGCACGGCAACCCCGCCTGGAGCTACCTGTACCGCAAGATGATCCCGATGTTTCTGGAAGCCGGGCACCGGGTGGTCGCGCCCGACCTGATCGGCTTCGGCAAAAGCGACAAACCCAAGAAGGACGGCTTTCACAGCTTCGGCACGCACCGCCAGATCCTGCTGGAACTGGTCGAAAGCCTGGACCTGCGCAAGGTTGTGCTGGTTGTGCAGGACTGGGGCGGCCTGCTCGGCCTGACCTTGCCCATGGCCGCGCCGCAACGCTACAAGGGCCTGCTCGTCATGAACACCACACTGGGCACCGGCGATGCGCCGCTGCCAGCAGGCTTTCTCGCCTGGCGAGAGATGTGCGCCAAGAACCCCGAGTTCGACGTGGCCCGCTTGTTTGCCCGCGGCAACCCGCAGATGAGGCCTGCCGAGTGCACCGCCTACAATGCCCCGTTTCCGGACAAAGGCCACCGCGCTGCGCTACGCGCCTTTCCGCCCATGGTGCCGGACAGTCCTGACGCCGACGGCGCGGCCATTTCGCGGCAGGCGCGCAGCTTCTGGCAAAACGACTGGACGGGCCAAACCCTGATGGTGGTGGGCGCGCAGGACCCGGTACTGGGCCCGCCTGTCATGCTTGAACTGCAGGCACTGATTCGCGGCTGTGGCGAGCCTGTGGTACTCGAACAGGCCGGGCATTTTGTGCAGGAGCACGGCGAGCCGGTTGCGCGCCAGGCCCTGGCATTTTTCAGCCCGGCAGCTTGAAGACCGGTAGATGCCAGCCCATGAAAATCGCGCTGAGCCGCAGCGCCACCACGGCTATAAGGCCCGTGCCAAAGGCCCATGAGGGCTTGAGCCCCAGGCGCTTGAGCAGCAGGTAGCGCGTGATCCCGGCGATCGCGGCGCTGGCATAGATGTCCTGGCGCAACAGCAACGGCACCTGGTTGCTGCAGATGTCGCGCATCAGCCCGCCGGCCACACCCGTCATGGTGCCCATCACCACCACGATCAGGGGCGAAAGCCGCGCGGCTTCGGCCAACTGGGCGCCCGAGAGTGCGAACAGCGCCAGCCCGAGCGCATCGGCCACCAGCAGGGCCCGTGCGGGAATCGGCAACACCTGCACATAAAGCACGGTGCCCAGCGCCGCCGCGGCAATCACCAGCAGGTAGATGGGCCTGGCCATCCAGAACACCGGGTGGCGGTTCATCAACAGGTCGCGCAAGGTGCCGCCGCCAATGGCGGTCAGTGCCGCCAGCACCAGCACGCCCAGCAAATCAAGCTGCAATCGCCCGGCCGCCAGCGCGCCGCTCACGGCAAAGACGGCAACACCCAGCAGGTCCAGCACATACAGCATCATGGTGGCCCGTTTATACCTGCTGCCCTGTCCGGCCCCCGGCAATGGGATACTTGCACCCGTGAAAAAACATATCTACATCTACTCCCCCTCCAGCGCCGTACGCGACAAAGCCGCCTTCAAGCGCGGCGTGCAGCGCCTCACAACCCTGGGCCATGAAGTCGAGGTCGACATCGATGCGCTTGCGCGCCACCAGCGCTTTGCCGGTGGCGACGACACCCGGCTGGCCGCCATTCACCGTGCGGCTGCCAGCGGCGCCGACGTGGCCCTGATTTCGCGCGGCGGCTACGGCCTCTCGCGCATCCTGCCGGGCATCCACTACAAGGCGGTCGCCAAGGGCATCGCGGGCGGCACCCGCTTTGTGGGCCTGAGTGATTTCACGGCCTTCCAGATGGCGGTGATGGCCAAGACCGGCGCCGTAACCTGGGCCGGCCCCGCGCTGGGCGAGGATTTCGGTGCCCCGGCGCCCGACGAGATCACCGAAGCCTGCTTTGACGACCTGATCACAGGGCAGGGCGAGGGCACGGGTTGGCAGTTGCCCAAACCCGCCGCAGACGCCAAGCCGACTGCCGACTTCATCATCAAGGATGCGGTGCTTTGGGGCGGCAACCTGGCCATGCTGTCTTCACTGGTGGGCACGCCCTACCTGCCGGCAGTCAAGGGCGGCATCCTGTTCATCGAGGATGTTGCCGAGCACCCCTACCGCATAGAGCGCATGTTGACGCAGCTGCTGCACGCGGGCGTGCTGGGGCAGCAAAAGGCCATCATCTTCGGCCAGTTCACCAACTATGCCCTGGTGCCGCATGACAAGGGCTTCAAGATGGCGTCCGTGGTGGCCTGGCTGCAAAGCAAGGTCAAGGCGCGGGTGCTGACGGGCCTGCCTTTCGGCCATGTGCCGACCAAGGTGACGCTACCCGTGGGCCTGAAGACCACCCTGGCAGTGGAAGGGCGGGACGCCTTCGTGCTCTGGGGCCATCTGCACTGAGCGGCACTCGCGTTGAAAGTGCCGGCTTTGGCTGCGAGCGGACAAAAATAAACCAGCTAGGAGCTGGTTTAAAAAGTTGCCTTGGAGGCCAGGAAGAAACTGGAGAAACTCTGGAAACTGAAAAAGAAAACGAAGAAACGAGAGAAAAAAGGTTCAGGTGGTGAGCGGGCTGGCGCGGGAACTCAAACCGCGGGGCAGCATGCCCTTGAATTTTTCACTGATGCGGCTGACTTTTTCACGCGCAACTGTCTCGCCGTGCATCGCCGCCAGCACTGCCATGACGTCGCCGCGGGTGTACCACAGGCCCTGGACATCAGGGGCATAGCGTACGCGGCGGGTAATTTTTGGGTAGTGCTTTTCGCCGAATTCACCGAGTTCATCCAGAATGAACTGGCGAATATCTTCGGTGCGGTCTTCCAGGACGGACGGCGTAACCTCTCCAGAGCCTAGCAAAGCCATGAAGCTGCTTTTCAGATTAGGTTTTAACCAGCGCATGTGTCCCACAACTTTCTACCGGAATATCACTAAGATATTTGCTGCGGCCGCACGAAACGGCGTGTTCTGTTAGATTAAGACGACATCTAATGATATGCAAGCTGTTTTGTGTGAAATGGTTAACGCAAAACAACAAATGAATCAAGGAGTTAGTAACTAGATGTCAAGTTGATTCTGGTTTTGAACACCGTTTAAATCTTTAGGACTACAGGGGCATTTTCCCTGTGAGTCGAAAGTCCCCCAGCTTTTTTTGGGCACTATTCACCACTTTTTTGGGCCTTCTCCAGGCCTTTCCCGGACCGCCATGAGCACACCAACGACTGTTTATCCAGCGCATTACATCAATGGCCAGTGGGTCAAGGCCCAGTCTTCCGAGACCCTGCCTGTCCATGATTCCAGCACCGAAGCCGTGATGGCGACGGTGCCTGCCGGTACTGCGGCGGAGGCGCAGGCCGCCGTGCTGGCGGCCCGCGCAGCCTTTGAGGGCTGGTCTTCCCTGCCGGTGGAGACGCGTGCGGCCTACCTCGACAAGGTGGCGGCCGGCGTCAAGGCCCGCACCGAGGATCTCGCAGTAGCAATTGCCCGCGAAGTCGGAATGCCGCTGAAGATGGCTCGCGCCGTCCAGGTGGGCGGCCCGGCCTGGCACTGGAGCAATTTCGCCAAGGTGGCACGCCAGTTTGAGTGGGAAAAGACCGTTGGCAACTCCCTGGTGGTGCGCGAGGCCATCGGCGTGGTGGGTTGCATCACGCCATGGAATTTCCCGCTGAGCCAGATCACCCTGAAAATCGCGCCGGCCATGGCGGCCGGCTGCACCGTGGTGCTCAAGCCCAGCGAAATAGCACCTGTCAATGCCATGATCCTGGCCGAGATCATTCACGAGGCGGGCCTGCCGCCCGGCGTCTTCAACCTGGTCAACGGCATGGGGCCGGTGGTGGGCGAGGTCCTGGCCACGCACCCCGAGGTCGACATGGTGAGCTTTACCGGCTCCACCCGTGCGGGCAAGCGCGTGGGCGAGCTGGCCAGCCAGACCATCAAGCGCGTGGCGCTGGAGCTCGGCGGCAAGTCGGCCAGCGTGGTGCTGGACGACGCCAACTTCGAGGCCGCCGTCAAGGGCACCGTCTCGGCCTGCATGCTCAACAGCGGGCAGACCTGCTCGGCCCATACCCGTCTGCTGGTACCCGCCGGGCGCTATGAAGAGGTCAAGGCCCTGGCCCAGGCTGCCGTTGCCAAATTCAGCGTAGGCCCCAGCCTGGAAGAGGGCAGCAAGCTCGGCCCCCTGGTCAGCGCCGCGCAGCGCGACCGCGTGCTGGGTTTCATCCGTACCGGGATCGAAGAGGGGGCGGACGTGATCGCCGGCGGCGCCGAGGCGCCCGCCATCGCCAGGGGTTATTTCGTCCAGCCCACCATCCTGGGCATCAAGGCGACGGACACACTGGCCCAGGAGGAGATCTTCGGCCCCGTGCTGGTCGTCATTCCCTACAAGGACGAAGAGGAAGCCATCGCGATCGCCAACAGCACCATTTACGGCCTGGGCGGGGCCGTCTGGAGCGGCACGGACGAACATGCGATGAAGGTCGCTCGCCGCCTGCGCACCGGCCAGGTGGACATTAACGGTGGGCCTTTCAACGCCCAGGCACCCTTCGGCGGTTACAAACAGTCCGGCAATGGCCGCGAAAACGGCATTTACGGCTTCGAAGAGTTCCTGGAATTCAAATCCATGCAGCTCAAACCCAGCGCTAGCTGAGTTTTTCTGCCCGCAGGCATGCCGGCCAGGGGGGCGCTCGCGCCTGCTTTTCGCCATCCGTCATAAGCTTGTGTGCTACTTATGTTTTAATGCATAAAGAAAATACAAGCAGTTACACTGACTCTATGGCAGAAGTTACCGTCGTTTTTGCCGATCTCACAGGAAGCACCGGGGTTTTTGAATCACTGGGCAATGCCAAGGCCACACAGGCCATTACGCGACTGACTCAGTGGATTGGCAAGGTCTCCCAGGCCTATCGCGGACATGTCGTGAAATACCTTGGCGATGGCGTTCTTGTGGTGTTTCCCGACAACGCTGACGCCGTTGATGCCGTGACCGAACTGCAGCGGGTGCACAGTGACCGCATCCGCAACTGGCCCGACCCACTCAAGATGCGCCTGCAAATGGGGGTGGCCCGCGGTGAAATCGTCGAGCAGAACGGAGACTGCTTCGGCGATGCCGTCAACCTGGCCTCGCGGCTCAGCGACCTCTCGGGACCCGACCAGATTCTGGCAACCGATGCAGTCATCCAGGATCTGCCCTCCGACACCCTGGTGCGCTCCCGCAGCCTTGGCGCCCTGGAGATTCGTGGCCGCACCGAAGCCTGCCTGGTGCACCGGATCGAATGGCAGTCCGAGCTCATGTCCGAGTCCTTCACGGTACCCGCCAGCCTGAGCGCACCCGCGCCGGTGCAGCCTGCGGCCGCACTGGCATTGATAGAGCTGTCCTGGCTGGACGTCAACACAGCCTTCTCCTCGACCGAGCTACCCATCTTCCTGGGCCGCGACCAGGACGCGCATTTTGTGGTGCAGGACCCGCGCGTGTCCCGCAAGCACGCCAGGATTGAATGGCGCGCCGGCAAGTTCTACCTCGAAGACGTCAGCAGCTACGGCACCTGGGTACGCTTTTCGGACGGCGCGGCAGTGGTGGCGCTGCGCCGGCAGGAATGCGTGCTCCTGCTCGAAGGCGAGATCGCGCTAGGCGCTCCCTTTGAAGATTTCACCGTCCCCACCGTCAGTTTCAAGTTCGCTGACGGCAAAATGCACTTGCAGAAAAAATAAGCTGCGGCCATCCTGCCGGGCAGGGTGATCAAAAAGCCCGCCATGGGCCGCGGCACTGCCATCGGGCGTTTGCGCCCGGCGAACTCAGGGGAGCATGATCTTGGTCTGGTTCAAACGGATTTCCGCCGTGCTGGCTGCGTTGCTGCTGATCGCCGCCGCGGCGGTCGGCATCTATGTTTACCGGGCCAGTCCGGCACTGGACGGCGAACTCCCCGCCCCGGGGCTGCGCGACCGCGTGACCGTGGCGCGCGACCCGTCCGACGTCACCCACATCAAGGCCGGATCGCCGCGCGACGCCTGGTTTGCGCTCGGCTATGTGCATGCCCAGGAGCGCGGCTGGCAGCTCGAATTGAACCGTCGCGTGATGCATGGCGAACTTTCCGAGGTGTTCGGCCCGGCTACGCTGGAAACCGACAAGCTGCTGCGCACGCTGGGCGTGGTGCGCGCCGCCGAACGCCAGTGGCAAGGCCTGCCCGCCGAAGGGCGCGAAGCCATGCAGGCCTACAGCGAAGGCATCAACGCCTTTTACGCCGCTTCCCCGCAGGCCTTGTCCCCCGAGTTCCACGTCCTCGGCGTCAAGCCCGGCGGTGCTTCCGGCACGGCCTGGTCGCCTTCCGACAGCCTGGCCTGGTCGCTGATGATGGCGCTGGACCTGGGCGGCAACTGGGGTACCGAATTCGCGCGCCTGTCCGCCGCGCGCGTGGTCAAGACGCCCGAGCTCTGGCAGCTGTTTCCGCCATATCCCGGCGAGCAGCCGGCGTCCAAAGTGGACTTCAGCAAGCTTTATGCCGACCTCGGCGTGTACCGCGCTGACGCAGCGCCCACCCAGAAAGTCTCTGCCGGCCGATCGGCAGCCGAAACGCTCGCCATGGCGGATGGCATCCAGGCCTGGGCGGAGGCCTTGGGCGAGATCGACGGGAAAGGCTCCAACAACTGGGTGGTGGCAGGTTCGCACACTGCCAGCGGCAAGCCCTTGCTGGCCAACGACCCGCACCTGAGCCTGTCGGCGCCGGCCATCTGGTACTTCGCGCGCCTGCAGGCACCCGGCGGCGGTGGCGGCAGCCCCGGGCTGGACGTCATAGGCGCGACCTTGCCCGGCCTGCCATTTGTGGTCATGGGCCGCACCCAAAAAATGGCCTGGGGCTTCACCAACACCGCGCCCGACGTGCAGGACTTGTACCTGGAGCAGATCAATCCCGCCAACCCCCGGCAATACCGCATTCCCTCGGCGGGCGCTTCCGGTGCTGCCGAGGCCTGGGCCGACTTCCAGACCCGCCGCGAAACCATCAAGGTCAAAGGCCAGCCCGATGTGGTGCTCGACGTGCGTGAAAGCCGGCACGGCCCGGTGCTCAGCGATGTGCAGAAATCGCATGCCGAGCTGCTCGACACCCGCAAGTACGTCATCGCGCTGCGCTGGAGCGCGCTGGACGCCGACAACCAGACCGTGCTCGCGGGCTTGCGGGCCAATCGCGCCCAGTCCGTGCAGGAGCTGCTGGACGCCTTCGCGGCCTACCATTCGCCCATGCAAAACGTGGTGACGGCGGACGTCGCGGGCGGTGTGGCTTTCAAGGCCGCCGGCAAGGTGCCGCTGCGCAGGCCCGACAACGACATCCTCGGCATCGCGCCGTCGCCCGGATGGGACTCCCGCTACGACTGGGCCGGCTGGTTGCCGTATGCACAAACACCCGAGGCCGGTCGCGCCGCCATCGAGGCCAAGGGCTGGTGGGCCACGGCCAACCAGCGCATCACGCCGCCGGCTTACCCCTTCTTCATCGGGCAGGACTGGACCGTGCCTTACCGCTACGACCGCATCGAGCAGCTGCTGGCGGCCACACCGCGGCACGACGTGGCCTCCATGGAGAAAATCCAGGGCGACCAGCTCTCCGCGGCCACCATCCGGCTGCTGCCTTTCCTGCAGAAAACGCTGGCGCAGCCGGGGGGGCATCCACTCGCCGAGGCCGCGCGTAAAGCGATGGCGGGTTTTGACGGCGTCATGCGCGCGGACCAGGCCGCGCCGCTCGTGTTTGCCGCCTGGGCCGACGAGCTCACGCGGGGCATTCTCGGAGCCAAGCTGGGCGATGCGACCTTCAGGCCGCTCTATGGCAAGCGCCATTTCAGGGCGACGCTGGAAGGCATCCTGGAGCGCCAGGATGCCAACTGGTGCGGCGCGGCCGGTTGCGAAGCGCAGTCCGCGGCGGCTCTGGCCCGCGCGTTGGACCGCCTGCAGGCGGCATACGGCGCCGACGTGGGCAGCTGGAACTGGGGCAGGGCGCACGTGGCGCTGTCGGCGCACAAGCCCTTCGGCAATGTGGCTTGGCTCGCGCCCTGGTTCGACGTGCGCGTGCCCACGGGCGGCGACCCCTTCACCGTCAACGTGGGCCAGTACTGGGCCACGGGCGATGCCACGCCCTTTGCCAACCGGCAGGCCGCGTCCCTGCGCGCGGTGTACGACATGGGTGACCCGGAGAAATCCCGCTTCATCTACCAGACCGGGCAAAGCGGCCTGGTGTTTTCCGGCCGCTACAGCGATATGCGAGACAGCTGGGCCGCCGTGCAGTACCGGCCCCTGCAGATGAACCCGCCAGCCTTCGCGCACCAGCTTACGCTGCGGCCCTGAAGTTGCCGTGAAGCAGCAGCGGCTTACGCCGGGATCGCGTCCACGTTGAGCCGGTCCCAGTGCCGGTGCTGCGCGATGGCGGCCAGCAGGTCCCGCGACACCTGGCCGTCGGTGACCTTGCGCGCGTCGGCCAGCATGACACCCGGTGTGGGCACGCTGACGGCCTCCGGATCCTTGCCGAGGCTGAAGCCCAGGGTGGCCAGCAATTGCGCCCCGTCGTTCACGGCGCAAATCGTCTTGCAGTGCTTGTAGGCCTCGAGCACAAAGTGGACCGCCTCGCCCATGGCGCTCAGCGTGGCGGCGCTCTGGTTTCCGCCGGGAATGACCACGGCGTCAAACATCACGGAGGGCATGTTGGTGAAGGTGTGATCCACCATGAGCTGCCGACCCGATGAAGTGCTCACGGCACCCAACTGCGGCCCGACGAGCTTGCACTGGGCGCCAGCATCCACCAGGTCCTGTTGCAGGCGTTTGAGCGCCGCGGCCTCCACGCCGTCGGCCACCAGGATGGCCACCTTGCGTGTCCTGGCGTTGCCGCCGGGGCGGCCCACCATGCGCAGGGCTGGGTCTTCCTCCACCTTGCTCTCGATGCGGTGCTCGCGAAAGCCCAGCCTGCCGGCCGCGGCCTTGGGATCTGGCGGCTTGATGCCCAAGGTCGCGGCCACGCGTGCCGCCAGCTTCAGGTCCACGTGGGCCAGGTTGTCCACCATGCGCTGGCGGATTTCGGGCACTTCCACCTTGGAGAGTTCAAAGCGGAACGCCGCGACGATGTGGTCTTTCTCGGGCGCGCTCTGGCTGTTCCAGAAGAGCGCGGCCTGGGAAAAATGGTCGTCAAAAGAAGGGCTGCGGCGGCGGATCTTCGGCGGCTCCAGCTGTTCGGGGTAGTACTGGAATCCCTGCGCCCCGCCGTCCACCCTGAACTCGGTGCCGCTGCCCAGCGTGTTCGGCTCGTAGGCGACCCGCCCCTTGGCGATGGCCTGGCGGTGCATGCCGTCGCGCTGGAAGTTGTGCATGGGGCAGACGGCCCGGTTGATCGGGAGCTCATGAAAGTTGGCCCCGCCCAGGCGCGAAAGCTGGGTGTCGGTATAGGAAAAAAGCCGGCCCTGTAGCAGCGGGTCGTTGGAAAAATCAATACCGGGAACCAGGTGGCCTGGGTGGAAGGCCACCTGCTCGGTCTCCGCGAAGAAATTGTCCGGGTTGCGGTTGAGCACCATCTTGCCTATGGGCTGCACCGGCACCTGTTTTTCGGGAATCAGCTTCGTCGGGTCGAGGATGTCAAAGCCCAGTTCGCCTTCCTTGCCCTCATCCACGATCTGCACACCCAGCTCCCACTCGGGGAAGTTGCCGCTTTCAATCGCCTCCCACAGGTCGCGCCGGTGGAAGTCGGGATCCTTGCCGGCGATTTTCTGCGCCTCGTCCCAGTCCAGCCCATGCACGCCCAGCTTGGGCTTCCAGTGGAACTTCACGAAGAAGGCACCGCCCCGGGCATTGATGAAGCGAAAGGTGTGCACGCCAAAGCCCTCCATCATCCGAAAGCTGCGCGGCACGGCCCGGTCCGACATGGCCCACATCAGCATGTGGGTGGATTCGGGCATCAGTGAGACAAAGTCCCAGAAAGTGTCGTGGGCGCTGGCCGCCTGCGGCATTTCATGGTGGGGTTCGGGCTTGAGCGCATGGACCAGGTCCGGGAACTTGATGGCGTCCTGGATGAAGAAGACCGGGATGTTGTTGCCCACCAGGTCGTAGTTGCCTTCGGCGGTATAGAACTTCACCGCGAAGCCGCGCACGTCGCGCACCGTGTCGGCCGAGCCCCTGGAGCCGGCCACGGTGGAAAAGCGCACGAAGACGGGCGTTTCCACGTCCGGGTCCTGCAAAAAACCGGCGCTGGTGTACTGCACCATGGACTTGTAGGGCTTGAAGTAGCCATGCGCGCCCGCGCCCCGGGCGTGCACCGCGCGCTCGGGAATGCGCTCGTGGTCGAAATGGGTGATCTTTTCGCGGAGGATGAAGTCCTCCAGCAGCGTGGGGCCGCGCAAGCCCGCCTTCAGCGAGTTGTGGTTGTCCGGTATTTGCAGGCCCTGGTTGGTTGTCAGCGCCGCCGCGCTACCAGGGCTTGCCGTGGTGAAGCCTTCAAGCTGGGTTTTTTTGTCTTTCGCGCCGTCCGTATTTCGGTAAGGGTTGGCAATGGGGCGCTTGGAGGACGGCATGAAAATCCTTATCTAAAAAATGAAACTCCGCCTGGAGCCGGGGCCCACAAGCGGATCAGGGCGATGGACGCGCCAGCTTCGAAAAGCCCGGCCGGCGCGCAGCGATCAGTTGTCAAGCAGGCCTTCCAGGACCTTGACAGAAGCCAGCAGGCCCAGCGCGGCGACCGTGCCCGCCAGGCACCAGGCCATGAATTCCTGCAGGACTTCCGCGATGTTGTCCGGCAGGGCCATGGACACCAGGAACAGGCCCGCCGCACAGACCAGCACGGTCAGGAAGGCGTGAAGCAGGTCGATATCACGAGGGCTGGCATGAACTCGCCAGGTGGTCAACAGCCCGGCGGCCATGCCTGTCAAAAGTCCGGCCATCAGTTTCATGGTGATGTTTTCCTGTGCTGGGTGAAGGTGTCTGGTGAATCGTGGTCAGGTGGTGCATGGACAATACGGGCCGCCGCCTGGCGATCCAGTAGCCTGATGTCGGCGTGCCGTGTAAGGCCTTTCTGCTCATCGCGTAAGACATCACTTACCGGTGTGCGCAAGCGCTCCTGGGGACGCATAAGAGTTGCTCGGATGGGCGGAACCGGTCGGAGACCGGTGCTTCGCCGGCCAGAGCCCGCCGTATGCCCCGGTCCCAGCCTTTGGCGGCGATCAAATGCCGCTGTGTAGCCTTTTCTCCTACACGGGCATGGTCGTCCTTCCGGCACCAAGGCAGAGATGCCACGCGTAAATTGGAGTGCATGTAAAACCGGCTTGGCCTCCGCTGCGGATTGGCACTCCCCATCATGAAAATGCGCACCTACCTTGTTGAAGACAACCCGACCATCCGCGAGAACCTGATCAGTACGCTGGAAGAGCTGGCGCCGGTTCAATCGGTCGGAACCTGTGAAACCGAAGACGAGGGCGCCAAATGGCTGACACACCATGGGGGCCAATGGGACTTGGCCATCGTCGACCTGTTTCTCAAACAAGGCAGCGGCCTCAGGATCCTGGAAGCCTGCCGCCAACGCAAGCCTTCCCAGAAAATCGTGGTTTTCAGCAACTACGCCACGCGAGAAATGCGTATGCGTTGCGCTGAACTCGGCGTGGATGCGGTTTTCGACAAATCCACCGAAATCGATTGCCTGCTGGCCTACTGCCTCACCCAGAGCCGCAAGCTGGAGATCGCCGCCAATGACGACTCCGGGACGTCAAGCCTGCAGTCCGCCTGAGCAGGCTGACGCTGAAGAACACGAACAGGGCCCAGACCATGAACATGCCCGTGGTGTCACCGGCTTATAACCCGACCTATAGCAGCGGGCCGCGGCGGCTGGATGACGATGTTTTCCAGACGGCCGAGGAAGCGGTGCTGGTTGAAGGGCAGGGCAATGCCGCAGCGCGATCGCCATCGGAGTCGGCACGCGGCGGCACTCGAGACGACGGCAACGATGACTCTTCGTTGACGCGCGGCATTCGGGCCTATGTGGCCGAGAAGCCCTGCCAGTCAGCTCTCCTGGCTGCGGCGGTGGGTGCACTGGCCATGATGCTCCTTCGTTCGCAATTGCGCGGTCGGTTTCAGCGGCTGCGTTCGCTCCGGCCGTGATGACGCCGGGCGCACGCGCCCGCGATCCAAGAAAGTTCTCCATGCCTCTGCATCTTCACGTCCCCGTTCCCCAGCCGCCCCCCGGCACGCCGGGCATCCACATCCCCCAGGAAGTGCCGCCACTGATTGTGCCGCCCGAGCCGGGTACTCCGCCCGAGGTCACCGACCCCCCGCCGCCCGAACCGACGCTGCCAGTGCGCGAACCTGGCACCAATGTGCCGCCGCAGGCCGTCTCGCACTAGGAATTCGGCAGGAGATTCGCTGGCTGGCAGGTCAGGAGGCCGAGCCCTGCTGCCGCTGGTATTCCGCCCGCTTCATGGCAAGGTAGCTTTCCTTGTCCACCTCATGCAGCTGGCGGGCGTATTGCTCGGTTGCATCGAACCAGTGTTGCAGACGCGTTTCGAGCTGCTGGGCCGGCGGCTTGTCCAGTGAGTCCAGGTAGGCCTCGATGGCCAGGTAGTAGCGCATGGTGTTGCGCTCCACCGTGCCACGCATGCCGTCCACATAGTCCATGGCAGAGTCGCGCCTTACCTGCGTGAAACCGACCTTGCCGCTGCCGGCCGTGGCCAGGTAGCCCTGCATGGCCAGTCGGCTGGCAACGCCATAACCGTAGGAATAGCGCAGGTGCATAAACGTTTTGCCGTCAGGAAGCGGAACCGCCTGCAACTCGATGCGGTAGTTTTGCGTACCCAGGGGACCCTTGTCGGCCCTGAGTTGCGCGGCCAGATAGTCTGGAGAACTGGCGGCCAGCCGGTAGCTGAACTGAAGCGCGAAAGCGTCCTCCAGCGGCTGCTCGGTTTTCTTGCCGATGTGCATGCTCAGCACGCTGGGGCTTTCGTCCACGCTGGCACGGCAGTGTTTGGTATTGAGGTGCAGTATCAGCACCTCGCACCAGCGTCTGGGGCTCTTGAAGGTGTTGCTGACTGCGGCGAACGGCGAATTCAGCACGGCATAGGCGCTACCGGTGACGGCATTGGCGCCTTCGGACGATTCCAGGAACAGCGGCCTGCGGTAAGCGTTTTGCGCGAGCTGCCCGGCCAGTGCCGCATGCTTTTCGAGCAAGGCAGCAGGGCTGGATTCCGTGGCTGCTGCGGTTGGCGGCTGTGATTGCGCGGCGGCGGGGAAAACCGTGCAAAGCAACAGCCCCCCCAACAGCACAACACGGCCGAGGCGGCCGGAATGACCGAACTGGCGAAGAAAGCTCATGGCCCCAGTGTGCCAGCGCTGCCAAAGCTGGTTGCGCATACGCTCCTTCGTCCTACATATGATCACCGAAAGCGTGAAGCGCGCGGGAAGCGGGGATTGGACCCGGGCCGGCTCAGGCCTGTGCGGCCTCCGCAAGCGCTTGCGAATCCGCCGCCGCGGAGGCTTCGAAACGCAGCGTGGCCCGGTTGTCCCCGCGCGCCAGGCGCACGGACTCCTGCAAGGCCAGTGCCTGCACATCGCGCCACTCGAGCAGGCGGTAGGGCGGCTTGTCTGCCACTCGCATAGGCTCCACGTCGTCGTGCGGTTTCAACTCGAGGCGCAGGGAGAGAACGCCCTGCGTGAATTCCGCTTGCACGAAAACTTTGCAGGGTGCGGCGGCCGCGTCGGTCAGTGCGATGAGGGCGGCGGTCAGGACATTGCGTAACGCCGACTGCGGTAGCCGCGCGGCAATGCCGCCGGTATTGTCGATCACCGAAAAACCTTTGAAGGAGAGCTGCGTCACCACCATGCCCAGGCATTCCGCGATGCCCGCCTCCGCCGGTACCAGCCGCTTCTCCTTGGGCGCAAGCCAGCTCATCAAATCAACGCAGGATGCGGCGGCTTCTTTTGACAGCGCCACGATGTCGCGCGCGTTTCTCAGCAGCGCTTCCGGGTCGGCATCGGCTTTTTGCAGGCGACGCTCCAGCATGGCCGCCACCATGGCAATCGGTTGCAGGGTGCCCGCCATGTTGTGGCGTATCACGGGCGCGAGCCTGCGCATGAGGGCATAGTGCGCCGCTTCCGCCTCGAATTTTTCCGATTCGTTTTCCAATCCGTTTGCCTGTTCTGTCTTGCTGCTGGATTGAGCGCTCATGGTGCTGCCGCCGATAGATGTTGACGAAAACTGCAGGCGAATCTGCAGGCCCACGCCGCGCAGCGCGTACACATTTGGCTGCGATATTTTCAAGGCGTAACTACAAAATATACAGCTCTCGAATCGAAGCTCGTGTAAGCCAATGCCGACAGTTTTGATGCTGTGACGGGTATGCCGCACATTGTTTTCGCCATTGGGAAAATAGTGCGTTATTTAGTTGTCATTCTGTATCTTCGCGAGTAATCTCGGCACCCGTTTCTACAAAAAGTTACCCTCAATACAGGATGATCAATATGGAGGCTTTGACCAAGCTTTCGGTGGTGGAGCGCGACACCGAATTGAAGTCCATTCTCAAATCTTTGAGCGCGTTCAGGCGCGGCGAGTCCGGCGTCACACTTCCAACGGAATGGGAGGGTGTCTATGGAAAGATCGCCGCTGAATTCAACCAGCTGTCGGCCATGGCGGCCGCGACCACCAGCCGCTGCAAAAGCATGGCAGCCAAGCCACGCTCGGTGTCCCGCGCCAGCCGGCGCCTGCCTGAAGAAAAGCTCTCGGGCTTCTGGCTGGAAAACACAATGGCCCTCAACAGCGTGCTGGAGGAAGCCGATGCGGCGGCGGAATGCACCAAGGTGGTGTTGACCGCATTGACCGATCTCAAAAAAGGTGACGCACGCGCCTCCTTGCCCCAGGACTGGACCGGCGTGCCCGGCAAGGTGGCCGATGCCTTCAATGAAGTGGTTTCCGAGAATGTGCGCATGGCCCGTGAGCTCGAACGCCTGAGCCGCGTGGTCGGCAAGCAGGGCCGGCTCAAGGAGCGGGCCTATGTGCCCGATGCCACGGGTTTCTGGCGCGACTCCGCGGAGTCCATCAACTCGCTGATTGCCGACCTGGTTCACCCCACCAGCGAAGTGGCACGTGTGATCGGCGCCGTGGCGCAAGGCGATCTCTCCAAGAGCATGGCACTGGAGGCCGAGGGTAGGGCGCTGGAAGGCGAATTCCTGCGCACCGCGATGATCATCAACAAAATGGTCGAGCAGCTCGGCACTTTCTCCGCGGAGGTGACGCGGGTGGCGCGTGAAGTGGGTACCGAAGGCAAGCTGGGTGGCCAGGCCGACGTGCAGGGTGTGGCCGGCACCTGGAAGGACCTGACCGACTCGGTCAACTCCATGGGCTCCAACCTTACGGCGCAGGTGCGCAACATCGCGGAGGTGACGACGGCCGTGGCCGCCGGTGACCTCTCCAAGAAGATCACGGTGGACGTGAAGGGCGAGATTCTCGAGCTCAAGAACACCATCAACACCATGGTGGACCAGCTGCGGTCGTTTGCTTCGGAAGTGACGCGGGTGGCGCGTGAGGTGGGCACCGAGGGCAAGCTGGGCGGCCAGGCCGATGTGCAAGGCGTGGCCGGCACCTGGAAGGACCTGACCGACAACGTGAACTTCATGGCCGGTAACCTGACATCCCAGGTGCGCAACATCGCCGACGTGACGAAAGCCGTGGCGGCCGGCGACCTCTCCAAAAAGATCACGGTGGACGTGAAGGGCGAGATCCTGGAACTCAAGAACACTATCAACACCATGGTGGACCAGCTCTCATCCTTCGCGTCGGAAGTGACGCGCGTGGCACGCGAGGTGGGTACCGAGGGCAAGCTGGGCGGGCAGGCCGATGTGCAAGGTGTTGCCGGCACCTGGAAGGACCTGACCGACTCGGTCAACTCCATGGGCTCCAACCTGACCGGCCAGGTGCGAAACATTGCCGAGGTGACCACGGCCGTGGCGGCCGGCGACCTCTCCAAAAAGATCACGGTGGACGTGAAGGGCGAGATTCTGGAACTGAAGAACACCATCAACACCATGGTGGATCAGCTCTCGTCATTCGCGTCGGAAGTGACGCGCGTGGCACGCGAGGTGGGTACCGAGGGCAAGCTGGGCGGCCAAGCCGACGTGCAGGGCGTTGCCGGCACCTGGAAGGACCTGACCGACTCGGTCAACTCCATGGGCTCCAACCTGACAGGCCAGGTGCGCAATATCGCCGAGGTGACCAAGGCCGTGGCGGCCGGTGACCTCTCCAAGAAGATCACGGTGGACGTGAAGGGCGAGATTCTTGAACTCAAGAACACCATCAACACCATGGTGGACCAGCTGCGATCTTTTGCCTCCGAAGTGACGCGCGTGGCGCGCGAGGTGGGTACCGAGGGCAAGCTGGGCGGACAAGCCGACGTGCAGGGCGTTGCCGGCACCTGGAAGGACCTGACTGACTCGGTCAACTCCATGGGCTCCAACCTGACCGGCCAGGTGCGCAATATTGCCGAGGTGACGACGGCTGTGGCAGCCGGTGACCTTTCCAAAAAAATCACGGTGGACGTGAAGGGCGAGATCCTGGAACTGAAGAACACCATCAACACCATGGTGGACCAGCTGCGGTCGTTTGCATCCGAAGTGACGCGGGTGGCGCGTGAAGTGGGTACCGAAGGCAAGCTGGGCGGCCAGGCCGACGTGCAGGGTGTGGCCGGCACTTGGAAGGACTTGACCGACTCGGTCAACTCCATGGGCTCCAACCTCACGGCGCAGGTGCGCAACATCGCGGAGGTGACGACGGCCGTGGCCGCCGGTGACCTCTCCAAGAAGATCACGGTGGACGTGAAGGGCGAGATTCTCGAGCTCAAGAACACCATCAATACCATGGTGGACCAGCTGCGGTCGTTTGCTTCGGAAGTGACGCGGGTTGCGCGTGAGGTGGGCACCGAGGGCAAGCTGGGCGGCCAGGCCGATGTGCAGGGCGTGGCCGGCACCTGGAAGGACCTGACCGACAACGTGAACTTCATGGCCGGTAACCTGACATCCCAGGTGCGCAACATCGCCGACGTGACCAAAGCCGTGGCGGCCGGCGACCTCTCCAAAAAGATCACGGTGGACGTGAAGGGCGAGATTCTGGAACTGAAGAACACCATCAATACGATGGTGGACCAGCTGCGGTCGTTTGCATCCGAAGTGACGCGCGTGGCGCGTGAGGTGGGTACTGAAGGCAAGCTGGGTGGCCAAGCCGATGTGCAGGGCGTTGCCGGCACCTGGAAGGACCTGACCGACAACGTGAATTTCATGGCCGGCAACCTGACCGGCCAGGTGCGCGGCATCGCCAAGGTGGTGACGGCCGTGGCCAACGGCGACCTGGACCAGAAACTCACGGTGGAAGCCAAGGGCGAGATCGCCGCGCTGGCCGACACCATCAACAGCATGACCGACACGCTGGCCACCTTTGCCGACCAGGTGACGACGGTGGCGCGCGAGGTGGGGGTGGAAGGCAAGCTGGGCGGCCAAGCCAAGGTGCCGGGCGCGGCAGGTACCTGGAAAGGCCTGACCGAAAACGTGAACCAGCTGGCCGCCAACCTGACAACCCAGGTGCGCGCCATTGCCGAGGTGGCGACGGCCGTGACGCAGGGTGACTTGACGCGGTCCATCACCGTGGAAGCGCTGGGTGAAGTGGCGGCGCTGAAAGACACGATCAATGAAATGATCCGCAACCTCAAGGACACGACGCAGGTCAATACCGAGCAGGACTGGCTCAAGACCAACCTGGCCAAGTTCAGCCGCATGCTGCAGGGCCAGAAGGACCTGGTGGCCGTGGGCCACCTGATCCTGTCGGAACTCGCGCCCGTGGTGGGCGCCCAGCAGGCCGAGTTCTATGTGCTGAGCTACACCCAGGAAAGGCCGCGCCTGCGCCTCATGGCCAGCTATGCCTCCGACGGGCAGGGCGCCTACGGCAAGGAAATTGACCTGGGCCAGGGCCTCATAGGTCAATGCGCTTTTGACAAGCAGAAGATTCTTTTGACCTCCTCGCTGCCCCAGGGCCTGAAGATCTCGTCGGGCCTGACCGAGGTCGCGCCCATGGACATCCTGGTGCTGCCCATCATTTTTGAAGGCCAGGTCCGGGGCGTGGTCGAACTCGCCTCGGTCGAGCGCTTCAACCCGACGCACCAGGCTTTCCTGGACCAGCTGACGGAAAGTATCGGCATCGTGATCAACACGATTGAAGCCAATATGCGCACCGAGGACCTGCTGACCCAGTCGCAGTCCCTGGCGCAGGAGCTGCAGAGCCGGCAGGAGGAGCTTCAGCAGACCAACGAGGAACTCCAGGAAAAAGCCCACCTGCTGGTCCAGCAGAACGACGAGGTCGAGCGCAAGAACCAGGAGGTCGAGCAGGCCCGCCAGGCGCTGGAGGAAAAAGCCAAGCAGCTGTCGCTGACCTCCAAGTACAAGTCGGAGTTCCTGGCCAATATGTCGCACGAGCTGCGCACGCCGCTCAACAGCCTGCTGATCCTGTCAGACCAGCTGTGCAAGAACTCCGAAGGCAACCTGACGGCCAAGCAGGTGGAGTTTTCCAAGACCATCCACTCCTCGGGCAACGACCTGCTGATGCTGATCAACGACATCCTGGACCTGTCCAAGATCGAGTCGGGCACGGTGGTGGTCGACGTCAACGAGCTGCGGCTCTCCGACCTGCAGATGTATGTGGAGCGCACGTTCCGCCACGTGGCCGAGGCCAAGAATGTGGACTTCCTGATCACCACCGGGCTGCAGCTGCCGGTATCCATGGTGACCGACGTCAAGCGCCTGCAGCAGATCCTCAAGAACCTGCTGTCCAACGCCTTCAAGTTCACGCACCAGGGCCATGTGGCCCTTTCCATCGAGGAAGCCTTTACCGGCTGGAGCCCGGACCACGAAGAACTCAACCGCGCCCAGCAGGTGCTGGCGTTTTCCGTCACCGACACCGGCATAGGCATTTCGGCCGATAAGCAACAGATCATTTTTGAGGCCTTCCAGCAGGCAGACGGCAGTACCAGCCGCAAGTACGGCGGCACAGGCCTGGGCCTGGCCATCAGCCGCGAGCTCTCCCGCCTGCTGGGCGGCGAGATCCGCCTTTCCAGCGCGCCGGGCGAGGGCAGCAGCTTTGTGCTTTACCTGCCGCTCACCTATTCCTCGCCACGCGGCGCGCGCAAGCCCGGCGGCAGTGCCGAGCAGCGCATGGAACCCGTCCAGCCTGTCCAGCCCGTCAGCCGCCTGGGCTTTGAGAAAGCGCCCCCCGCCTTCGAAGATTCCACCTTGTCCCTCGATTCCCCGGCTCCGGCAAACGAGGCCGCGGACGACCGGCACAACATACAGCCCGGCGACTTCGTGCTGCTGATCGTGGAGAACGACCTGGCCTTCGCCAGCTTCCTGCTCGATGCCGCGAGAGCCAAGGGCTTCAAGGGCCTGGTGACCTCGCTGGGCGCCGGCGCGTTGACGCTCGCGGCGGAGTTCAAGCCCTCGGCCATCACGCTGGACATGCACCTGCCGGACATGGAAGGCTGGCGTGTGCTTGAGCGCGTCAAGCAGGACTTCAGCGTACGGCACATTCCCGTCTGCGTCATCTCTACCGACGATTCCCAGGAACGCGCCTACCGTTCGGGTGCCATGGCTTTTATCGCCAAGCCCATACCGTCCAAGGAAGTGCTCGACGAGATGCTGGACCAGTTGCACCGCTATGTCTCGCGCCCGGTGCGGCATGTGCTCGTGACCCTGAAGGACCAGGCCCTGCGCGACGAGGTCACCGGCCTGCTGGCCCACAGCCACATCCTGTGCCAGGCGGCGGCGTCGCTGGCCGAGGTCAAGCCGCAGGACTTCGCCCGCTTTGAATGCGCCATCACCGACGAGCCCTCGCTAGCGGAGGGCTTCGAGCAGCTGCGCAGCACCTTGCCCGCGCCCTCGGTGCTCGGGCCGCTGCCGGTGGTGGTCTGGCGCGAAGGGCCGATTGACGCGCTGCACCAGCCGGCCTGGCAGGCCCGGGACGGCTATCTGTTCCGTGAGGCCCGGTCCGTCCCCCGCGTGCTGGACCTGGCCCTGCATGCCCTGCATGTGAACGAAGCGCGCATGACCGACAAGCAGCGCGGCGCCTTGCGCGGCCTGCACGACGCCAACAAGTCGCTGGCCGGCAAAAGGGTGCTGATCGTCGACGACGACATGCGCAATATTTTTGCCCTGGCCACCGTGCTGGAAGAAGAGGGCATGGACATCGTCTGGGCCGACAACGGTCATGACGCCATCGCCAAGGTCGCCTCCGATCCCAAGCTCAGCGTGGTGCTGATGGACATCATGATGCCGGTCATGGACGGCCTGGTCACCATGCAGGAGATACGCAAGCTGCCGGCCGGCAAGACCCTGCCCATGATCGCGGTCACGGCCAAGGCCATGAAGGGCGATCGCGAAAAATGCATAGAGGCGGGCGCCTGGGACTATCTTTCCAAACCCGTCAACACGGAGAACCTCCTCGCCGTGCTGCGCGCCTGGTTGCCGCGATGAGCGCCGTCCTCGCCATGCCGCAGGAACCGGCCATCATGCTCAACCCGGATCCGGTCAATATCCTGATCGTTGACGACCTGCCCGAAAAGCATGTCGTCATGCGCAGCATCCTGGAAGAGCTGGGGCAGAACCTCATCAGCGCCCGCTCCGGCCGGGAAGCCCTGCGCCTGATCCTGGAGATGGAATTTGCCGTCATCCTGCTGGACGTGAACATGCCCGACATCGACGGGCTGGAAACCGCCAGCCTGATCCGCCAGTACAAGAAGACCGCGCAGACGCCCATCCTGTTCATCACGGCCTATGTCGACGAAGCGCAGGCCGCCAAGGGCTATGCGTTGGGCGCGGTGGACTACATCTCATCGCCGGTCGTGCCCGGCGTGCTGCGCTCCAAGGTCAAGGTGTTCGTCGAGCTGCACCGCATGAACCGGCAATTGCAGCAGCAGGCCATCGAGCGCGAGGCGCTGGTGCGTTCCGAGGCGGCACGCACGGCGGCGGAAGGCGCCACGCGCCGCGCGGCCTACCTGGCCGATGCCAGCCGGCGCCTCTCGATGTCCCTCAATATCGACGCCACCGCCCATGCACTGGCGGACATCGCGGTGCCGGGCCTGGGTGACATGGCGGCCGTTTCCCTGCTGGACAGCCACGGGGAGCTGCATTGCCGCTGCCTCAAGATTTCGGGCAGCGTGGACACGTCCGTGGGCCCGGTGCTGCTCGAATGCCAGCGCGAGCTGAGCCCGTCCATGGCGGAACGGGTCCGCCAGGCCATGCGCTCGCGGGAAATCACCTTCCTGCCCGCGACCGAGCTGTGCGCGGCGCCACCCGGGTCGTCGCCGCCGCCTGAGTGGCCTGAGTTGCCGGCCGACCACGACGAGATGGCGCTTTGCCCATTGGTGGCCGGTGAGCAGCAACTGGGCGCGCTCATCCTGTTCGGCAAGGCCGGCGGCTTCGCGCAGGCCGATGCCGCCCTGCTCAGCGAGGTGGTGGGGCGCGCCTCCATCGCCATGGAGAACGCCAGGCTTTACACGCTGGTGCAGGAGGCCGACCGCCGCAAGAACGAGTTCCTCGCCATGCTCGCGCACGAGCTGCGCAACCCGCTGGCGCCCATACGCAACGCGGTGCACATCATCCACGGTGCCCAGGTGGCCGACCCGACGGTGGCCTGGGCGCGCGACGTGATCGCGCGCCAGGTGGAGCATATGTCCAGGATGGTCGACGACCTGCTGGACGTGTCGCGCATCGTGCGCGGCAAGGTGACCGTCCACATGGAGCCGCTGCTGCTGAAGACCCTGTGCGAGCGCGCCGTCGAAGCCAGCAGCCCCCTGCTGGCCGCCCGGCAGCAGGAGCTCCTGGTCGATATCCCGCGTGAATCGGTGGTCCTGCAGGGCGACCTGGTGAGGCTCTCCCAAGTGCTGTCCAACCTGCTGAACAACGCCTCCAAGTTCACCGACCCGGGCGGAAAGATCAGCCTGGACGCGACGTTGCAGGGCGATGAGGTGAGCATCACCGTCACCGACACCGGCCAGGGCATCGAGGCCGAATTCCTGCCGCACATCTTCGACCTGTTCGCACAGGGCGACCAGGCGCTGGACCGCGCCCAGGGCGGCCTGGGCATTGGCCTGACGCTGGTCAAGCACCTGGTGCAGCTGCACAAGGGCAGGGTGGAGGCGCACAGCGAGGGCCGGGGCCGTGGGTGCCGGATTTCCGTGGCCTTCCCGGCCCGGGTCCTGCCGCAGGGGGTTGCCCTTCCCGCCGCTGCCCCGCCGAAAGCGCCCAAGGCGGCGCCGGCGGACTTGCGCAAGATTCTTGTCGTCGACGACCTGCCGGCTTCGGCCGACACGCTCAAGGTCTTGCTGGAGCTCGAGGGCTATGTCGTCAGGATCGCGAATGACGGCGCGACCGCGCTCACGGTGGCCCGGGAGTTCGCGCCGGATGTGCTCATCCTCGACATCGGCCTGCCCGGCATGGATGGCTTTGAAGTGGCCCGCCAGTTGCGCAGCCGCCCCGAGTCCAGGGACGCGCTGTTGATCGCCCTGACGGGATACGGGGAGGCCGAAAGCCGCCAGAGGTCGCAGAGCGCGGGCTTCGACCACCATGTGGTCAAACCCGCCGACATCGACTTGCTGCTGTCCATCGTCAGCCAGCCGGCCACGGCGCGCAACGCCGTGCGCGAGCACTAGCCGCAAACCGCGGCGCATCAACAGCCTGCAAGCGCAGGCGCGCCGCTCTCCGGCGAGAGCCCGGGTTGCGCCGGCTTCGGGGGCTTCGGGCTACCTGGCCGCCAGCGCTTCGGCTCCCTGGGCTTGCCAGCCGCCTCCCAGTGCCTTGAAGGCGGCGACCGCCGCGCGCGCGGATTCGGTTTGCGCCTGCGCCCGCGTGTCGGAAGCACGCAGCAGGTTTTCGTCGGCCTGCAGGACTTCGACGAGGCTGACCACCCCTTTCTGGTAGGCCGCGAACGAGGCGGCCCTTGCACGGCCCAGCGAATCCACCCCCTGGGCCAGCAGGCCGGCCTGGTCTTCGCGTTTGGCCAGGGCCGAGAAGGCGTTTTCCACGTCTTCTGTGGCGCGCAACACGGCGAGCTTGTAAGCGGCCAGCGCCTCGGCTTCCTGGCCTTTGGCCAGGTCGATCTGCGCGTTGATGCGGCCGAAATCAAAGAGGCGCCAGCGAAGGCCCAGCACGCCGGCGGCTTGGCTCGAGCTGCCGGTGAACAGCCTGCCGCCGGGGATCGATGTCGCGCTGCCCACCAGCCCGCTCAAGGAGAGCTTGGGGTAGTACTCGGCGACCGCCACGCCGATGCGCGCGTTGGACGCTGCGAGGCGGCGCTCGGCAACCATCAGGTCGGGCCGGCGCCTGAGCAGGTCGCCCGGCGTGCCGGCGGAGGCGATTTGCGGAGCGGCCGGAACGGCACCGGCATTCGCCAGTTCCGTGCGGTGTGTACCTGGTGCTGTGCCCAGCATCACGTCCAGCGCATTCATGGCTGTGTCCAGCCCGGCCTCAAGCACGGGCACCGATGCTTTCACCTGGGCCAGCGCACCCTCGGCCTGCTGCACTTGCAGCTCGGCCGCCAGGCCCTTGCCGTACAGCTGCCTGATGATGGAGAGCAGATCCTGTTGCGTCTGTACCTGCTTGCGCGCGATCTCGAGGCGGGCCTGCAGGCCGCGGATGCCGATGTAAATATCGGCCGTCTGCGCCGCCACCGCCAGCCGCACTGCCGCCGCGCCGGCTTCGGAGGCCTGGTAGTCGGCAAGTGCCGCTTCGCGTCCACGGCGCAGGCCGCCAAACAGGTCCAGTTCCCAGCCTGCGGCCAGGTTGGCTTCATACGACCTGCCGAAGCGATCGAAACCAGGCCGCGAATTCAGGATCTGGCCCATGGGCGTTTCAACAGACTGGTAGGCCCGTGTGCCCTGGGCGCCAAGGCTGGCGGAGGGCAGCAGCGCGGCATCCGCGGCACCGAGTCCCGCGCGTGCCTGGCTGACGCGGGCGGATGCCTGCGCGAGGTCCAGGTTTTGCGCCAGCGCCAGCTTGACGAAGCGGGTCAGTTGCGTATCACCAAAGCCTTCCCACCAGACGGCGGCATCGGCGCCTGCCTGGGCCTGGCGTTGCTCAATGGCTTGCTGGCCCATGTAGCGACCCGGCATGGGTGTGTCGGGCCGGGCGTAGTCGGGCCCGACCGCGCAACCCGCTGAAAGGCTGGCGATGGCCAGCATCGTGAGACTGTGTTTGATTAGCATTGCGGATCTTCCGTGAAGTGAAGAACTAGGTAAGACGAAACTGATTTTTCGAAAAATTAATGTGACTATATTACAATATGGTCACTTGTTGTGCAAATCCATGGTAAGGAGTAAGCTCTCCACATGACCAAAGCAAGTACGTCCCCGGCGCCGGCCCGGGGCCCCGCCGACCATGAAGTCCGGGACCAGATCGTCCAGGCCGCCACCCAGCACTTCCGCCTTTACGGCTACGAGAAAACCACGGTCTCCGACCTCGCCAAGGCCATCGGCTTTTCCAAGGCCTATATCTACAAGTTCTTCGAATCCAAGCAGGCCATTGGCGAGCTCATCTGTGCCAATTGCCTGCGCGAAATCGAAGCCGATATCCGGACGGCCATTGAGGGCGTGGAACGCCCGCCGGAAAAGCTCAGGCGCATGTTCAAGGCGATGGTCGAGTCAAGCCTGCGGCTGTTTTTTGAGGACCGCAAGCTCTATGACATCGCGGCCTCGGCCGCCACCGGACGCTGGGAGGCGGTGCGCGCCTTCGAGCTGCGCATGCAGGCCATGGTGCAGGACGTGTTGCGCCAGGGGCGGGAAACCGAAGACTTCGAGCGCAAGACGCCACTCGATGAGACGACGGCGGCGGTATGCCTTGTCATGCGTCCCTACCTCAATCCCTTGCTCCTGCAATACAGCCTGGACTCCACCGAGGAGGCGCCGGCCCAGCTTTCGAGCCTGGTGCTTCGCAGCCTGTCGCCATGAATGATTAATTAGCGGCATTGATTGTGACTATTGACAAATATAGTCACTAGTCTCAAAATGAAATCCTGTCTGGTTTTTACGGGATTTCCATGCCTAACCGCCTTGTCTTCTTTGCCGCCGTGCCTGCATTGGCGCTTGCCTTGGCCGCCTGCGGCGATAAAAAGCCTTCCGACCCGCGCACCGAAGCGCCCCTGGTGCGCGTGGCCACCGTCCGTGACGCAGCCCTTGCGTCGCGAACTTTCACCGGGACCGTAGCCGCCCGGGTGCAAAGCGACCTGGGCTTTCGCGTCCCAGGCAAAGTTCTGGAGCGCCTGGTGGACGCAGGGCAAAGCGTCAAGCGCGGCCAGGTCCTGGCGCGCATAGACCCGGTTGACCTGAAGCTGGCGGCGCATGCCCAGCAGGAAACGGTCGCAGCCGCCCGCGCGCGGGCACAGCAGGCCGCTGAGGACGAAGCCCGTTATCGCGACCTGCGCGGAACCGGCGCGATATCGGCTTCGGCCTATGACCAGGTCAAGGCCGCGGCGGATGCGGCCAAAGCCCAGCTCAATGCGGCCGAAGCCCAGGCCGATGTGGCGCGCAACGCGAGCCGCTATGCGGAACTGGTGGCCGATGCCGATGGCGTCGTCATGGAAACGCTGGCGGAAGCCGGCCAGGTCGTCACCGCGGGCCAGGTAGTGGTGCGGCTTGCGCATGCCGGTCGCCGTGAGGCTGTCGTCCAGTTTCCGGAAACCCTGCGCCCCGCGGTGGGGTCAACCGGTGTGGCCACGCTTTTTGGCAAGGAAGGGGCGGGCGTTCCCGCCAGGCTCAGGCAGATTTCGGATGCCGCGGACAGGCTGACACGCACTTTCGAGGCACGCTATGTGCTGGATGGCGAGCTGTCCAACGCGCCGCTGGGCAGCACGGTCACCATCCAGGTCGCGGAGGCGGCTACCACCGTGCAAGGCGGTCTGTCGGTACCCATTGCCTCGCTGTTCGATGCCGGCAAGGGGCCGGGCGTCTGGGTCATCCAGGGTGAGCCGGCAAAAGTGTCCTGGCGGCCCGTCACGGTCCAGCGCCTGGGCGACGACAGCGCGCGCGTAACCGGCACCCTCAAGCAGGGTGAGCGCATCGTCGCGCTGGGCACGCACCTGCTGCGCGAAGGCGAGCAGGTCCGGGTGGCCGGCGAGGCCGCCGTCGTCGCGAAAGCCAGGCCATGAACGAGGGCCGCTTTAACCTGTCGGCGCTCGCCGTTCGCGAGCGCTCCGTCACCCTGTTCCTGATCTGCCTGATCTCCCTGGCGGGCTTGGTCTCCTTCTTCAAGCTCGGGCGGGCCGAAGACCCGGCCTTTACCGTCAAGGTGATGACCATCATCACCGCCTGGCCCGGCGCCACGGCGCAGGAAATGCAGGACCAGGTCGCCGAAAAGCTTGAGAAGCGCCTGCAGGAGCTGCGCTGGTACGACCGCAGCGAAACCTACACCCGGCCCGGCCTGGCTTTCACCACCCTCAGCCTGCTGGACACCACACCGCCCTCGGAAGTGCAGGAGCAGTTCTACCAGGCGCGCAAAAAAGTTGGTGACGAAGCCGCCAACCTCCCCTCAGGCGTCATCGGGCCCATGGTCAACGATGAATATTCGGATGTCACCTTCGCCCTGTTCGCGCTCAAGGCCAAAGGCGAACAGCAGCGCCTGCTGGTGCGTGATGCGGAGACGCTGCGCCAGCAGCTGCTGCACGTGCCGGGCGTCAAGAAAGTCAACATCGTCGGTGAGCAGGCAGAGCGCATTTATGTCGAGTTCTCCCACGAGCGCCTGGCGACACTGGGCCTCAGCCCCCAGGACGTCTTCGCCGCCCTCAACAGCCAGAACGCCCTGACGCCTGCCGGTTCGGTGGAGACCCGGGGGCCGCAGGTGTTCATCCGCCTGGACGGCGCTTTCGATGAGCTGCAGAAAATCCGCGACACGCCGGTCGCAGCCCATGGGCGCACCCTGAAGCTGTCGGACATCGCCACCGTCAAGCGCGGCTATGAAGACCCGGCAACCTTCATGATCCGCAACGGCGGCGAGCCCGCGCTGCTGCTGGGCGTCGTCATGCGAGACGGCTGGAACGGCCTGGACCTGGGCAAGGCGCTCGACAAAGAGCTTGGCGCGATCAACGCCGACCTGCCGCTGGGCATGGGCCTGACCAAGGTCACGGACCAATCGGTCAACATCAGCTCGTCGGTCGACGAGTTCATGGTCAAGTTCTTCGTCGCGCTGCTGGTGGTCATGGTGGTGTGCTTTGTCAGCATGGGCTGGCGCGTCGGCATCGTGGTCGCCGCGGCCGTGCCGCTGACGCTGGCCGCGGTTTTCGTCGTGATGGCCGCGACCGGAAAGAACTTCGACCGCATCACGCTGGGGTCGCTGATCCTGGGCCTGGGCCTGCTGGTGGACGACGCGATCATCGCCATTGAAATGATGGTGGTGAAGATGGAGGAGGGCTACAGCCGCACCGCCGCATCCGCCTATGCCTGGAGCCACACCGCCGCGCCTATGCTTTCGGGCACGCTGGTCACGGCCGTTGGTTTCATGCCCAACGGTTTTGCCCGGTCCACCGCAGGCGAATACACCAGCAATATGTTCTGGATTGTCGGCATCGCCCTCATCGCGTCCTGGGTGGTCGCCGTGGTGTTCACGCCTTACCTGGGCGTCAAGCTGCTGCCCGACCTCAAAAAGATCGAAGGCGGGCATGAGGCCCTCTACGACACGCCGCGCTACAACCGCTTCCGCCGGATGCTGGGGCGCGTCATCGCCCGCAAGTGGCTGGTTGCCGGCGCGGTGGCGGGCCTTTTTGCCGTCGCGGTGCTGGGTATGGCGGTGGTCAAGAAGCAGTTCTTCCCGATCTCGGACCGCCCTGAAGTGCTGGTAGAAGTGCAGATGCCTTATGGCACATCGATTGTGCAGACCAGCGCCGCTGCCGCGAAGGTGGAAGGATGGCTGGCCCAGCAGCCGGAGGCGAAAATCGTCACCGCCTACGTCGGCCAGGGCGCCCCGCGCTTCTTCCTGGCCATGGGCCCGGAGCTGCCCGACCCGTCGTTTGCCAAGATCGTGGTCCGCACCGACAGCCAGGACGAGCGCGAGGCTTTGAAAATGCGGCTGCGCAAGGCGATCGCCGACGGCATCGCCCCGGAGGCTCGGGTGCGTGTCACCCAGCTGGTGTTCGGCCCGTATTCCCCGTTCCCGGTGGCTTTCCGTGTCACGGGGCCCGATGCGGAAACGCTGCGCAAGATCGCCGCCGAGGTGCAGCAGGTCATGGATGCCAGCCCGATGATGCGCACCGTCAACAACGACTGGGGCACGCGCAGCCCGACGCTGCACTTCACCCTGCAGCAAGACCGCCTGCAGGCCGTGGGCCTGAGCTCCAGCACCGTGGCCCAACAACTGCAGTTTTTGCTGAGCGGTGTCCCGCTGACAGCCGTGCGTGAGGACATTCGCACGGTGCAGGTCGTGGCCCGTTCGGGCGGCGGCACCCGGCTGGATCCGGCGAAGATTGCCGACTTCACGCTGACCGGCGCCAGCGGCCAACGCATCCCGCTGTCGCAGGTGGGCAAGGTCGAGGTGCGCACCGAGGAGCCCATCATGCGCCGGCGCGACCGTATGCCGACCATCACCGTGCGCGGCGACATCGCCGAAGGCCTGCAGCCGCCGGACGTGTCCACCGCCATCAGCCAGCAGCTGCAGCCCATCATCGCGAAGCTGCCGGGCGGCTATCGCATCGAGGAAGCGGGCGCCATTGAGGAAGCGGGCAAGGCCACCAAAGCCATGCTGCCCCTGTTCCCCATCATGCTGGCCGTCACGCTGCTGATCATCATCTTCCAGGTGCGCTCCATCTCCGCGATGGTCATGGTCTTCCTGACCAGTCCCCTGGGCCTGATCGGCGTGGTGCCCACCTTGATCCTGTTCCAGCAACCCTTCGGCATCAATGCCTTGGTCGGATTGATCGCGCTGTCAGGGATCCTGATGCGCAACACCTTGATCCTGATCGGGCAGATACACCACAACGAACAGGAGGGCCTCGACCCCTTCCGTGCAATTGTCGAGGCCACCGTGCAGCGTTCTCGCCCTGTGATCCTGACTGCGCTGGCGGCCATCCTGGCCTTTATTCCACTCACGCATTCGGTGTTCTGGGGCACGCTCGCCTACACGCTGATAGGCGGCACCTTCGCCGGGACGGTCCTCACGCTGGTCTTCCTGCCGGCCATGTATTCCATCTGGTTCGGCATCAAGCCGGCCGCGGGGGAGGGCCCTCGGGCACCCCATCCGCCTGAAAGCAGGCATGAAGGCGGCCCCAATGTGGCGGATGCCGCATTGGCCCACTGATCCTCTTCCACCGTATTTCTTTTTTAACATCCGTCCCTCTCGAAGGATCTCCCATGTCGAATTCCCAAGTTGTTGTTGTGACCGGCGTGTCGTCGGGCATAGGCCGCGCCGCCGCGGAAAAGTTCGCCAGGCAGGGCTGCCAGGTGTTCGGCACCGTGCGCAGCGCCGCGAAAACCAAGCCATTGCCGGGCGTCGAACTGCTTGAAATGGATGTTCGCGATGACGCGTCCGTCCAGCACGCCATCCAGTCCATCATTCACCAGGCCGGCCGCATCGACGTGCTCGTCAACAACGCGGGCGTGACCCTGGTCGGCGCGGTAGAAGAAACCGCCATCCATGAAGCCGCGGCACTGTTCGAAACCAATGTGTTCGGCATCCTGCGCACCGTGCAGGCGGTGCTTCCGCACATGCGCGCCCGGCGCGCGGGGCGCATCGTCAATGTCAGCTCGATGCTCGGTTTGCTTCCGGCGCCCTATATGGGACTCTATTCGGCGTCCAAGCATGCGGTGGAAGGGCTGTCTGAAACTCTGGACCATGAGGTGCGCCAGTTCGGCATACGCGTCACGCTGGTCGAGCCGCACTACACCCGGACCAACCTGGACCTCAATTCACCCCATGCCGCCAAAGAAATCGCGGCCTATGACCGTGAACGCGGCCTGGTATCCCGCGCGATCACCGATAGCGTCAACAAGGCCCCTGAACCCGAAGGCGTGGCTAACACGATTGTCGAGGCTGCCCTCGGTGCATGGCGTATGCGCCGCACGCCCGCTGGCCAGGCGTCCCTGCTGAGCAAGTTGCGCCGGTTTATGCCTGCCGGTCCTGTGGATTCAAGCTTGAGGAAAGCATTCGGGCTTGGCTGAGCGATTCATCTGTTCAGCAAGCGGCAAGAGTGGGATGATGGGGCCGTTACTGCAGCCAAGTTCAAGGAGCGCAGCATCGTGATCAGGCTACTCTATATCAGCGACGCGAAGGAAGGCATCAATGAAGACGCCGTGAACGGCGTCCTCAAAAGCGCCGCAAAAAACAACCCGCCTTTGGGCATTACCGGCCTGCTGGTTTTTGGGGGCGGTGTGTTTGCGCAAATCCTTGAAGGCCCAGAGCAGGCCGTGCTGAAAAAGTATGTGCAGATCGCGACCGACATGCGCCACCACAACTGCCGCATCGTTTACATCACGACAACCAGCGAACGCATTTTTAAGGACATCTCCATGGCGGCGCTCGAAGCGCAACCGATGGAACTGGCACACATTGCCGAGCTCGACGCCCGCCGGCACGAAACCGTTCCGGCGGATGCGTTCACCGACCTCATGCGTGTGTTTTTCTCGAGAATTCAGGCACTTCCCTGATTCTGAGCCTGTGTGCCAAAGTACCGGTTTGTAGAACTGATGGATGCGCTCGAAGCCTAATATTCGGGTCAACCCTAGTAAAAAAGTAGCATTTTTTGTGGGGCCGTCAGTATGATTGGCCCGAAGTGTGCTTGTGACGTTTGGTTACCAATTCGGGTGACCACAGCCCAGCTGTCTCACAACCCCAAATGCCTGCTTCGGGAGCCAAACATGCGTTATCTGTCGATTATTTCCTTTCTACTGGCAGCCAATTGCCTGGCGCCAGCTGCCCGGGCTCAAAGCTGCGATGGCGGGGCCTATATGAATCCCCAGCTCTTTCGCGGCGAGGCAGCCTACCAAAGCGCCGTGGCCGAACAGGAAATGCATGCCTTCATCGGCCGCGCCGGCCTGCCGCAGGCGCCGATCTACGCCATCAAGAAAGTGGACGACATCACTGCGTCGGGGCGGACACCCTATTGCTGGGTCTACACCAACCAGGTCACCGGCCTGATGAGCGGCTACAAGCTCGCGGTGTACAACAATGAAGTGGTCCAGCCCGCTGTGCTGGCCATCACCGCTGCCGGCAAGGCCGCCACAGACGCGGGCGCCGTGGCGCTGAAGTCTCTGCCGCCGGCAGAACAGAAAGCCGTGCTGGACCAGCTCCAGCGCTCCAAATGCTTTGGCACTGCGGCCGGCGTGGAAGCCGCCATCGCAAAAGCTGAAGGCCTGTGCGGCAATGTGGAGGACGTCGCGCCGCAAGCCACCATCGGCCAGCAGGGCCTGATTGCAAAAGCCGTCTTTGCGTGGGAAGAGCAGTCCTGGGCCGGCATCGTCACCCGCGAGCCTGCCGCCCTGGGCGTCAGCCTCAAAGGCCTGGCCGGGCGCTCCGAAAAGGTGCACCAGGCACGCCTGGTGGTGGTTCCGACCAAGGCCACCAGCGTCGGCTTTGGCTTGTACCTGCACGCCAGCGTGCCCGATGCCGCCGCCAAGAAGGCTGTTGCCGCCTTCCAGGGCTTGACGGCACCGTCCAAGCCGCTCGCCGTTGCACTGGACCTGGGCCCGCAATTTTCCTTTGTGGTGCCGACAGCGGAGCAGTTGGAGAAGATGCGCGCGGCGGTCGGGCTTGGCAAGTAAAAAGCCGTGGGAATGCCGCTTCAAAGCGGATAGGGCAAGGAACGCAAGGTGAGAATGCGCTGGCGCCGGGTCTGCGGCGCCGAATTCGCGAGCCCGCAATCAGCCTTTCGCCTGATCTCCCTCCGAACCCTCACCGCGCACCACCAGCACAGGCACAGGCGCCAGCCGCAAAATCTGCTCCGCGCCGCTGCCCAGCAGCACGCGCCCCAGGCCGCGCCTGCCGTGGGAACCCACCACCACGAGGTCGGCACCCCAGAGTTTGGCGGCCTCGGCCACGACTTCGCCCAGGCGCCTGTCGGGTTCTTCGCTGAGGCTCTGGTCGGCCGCCACGCCGGCTGACTGGGCGATGGCCATAGCATCGGACAGCACCTTGGCGCCGCCTTCTCGCAGCATGCCGGCCACGTCGCCGGAGTAGGTGCCATCGGCCGCCATGCCACCCAGTTCATTGATGGCATGCAGCAGCCGCACGCTGGCGCTGGTTTCGCGCGCCATCTGCAGGGCCGCGACCAGGGCCTTGTTGGAGGTGTGACTGCCGTCGACGGGGATCAGGATTCGCTTGAACATGGTGGCTGCCTCGGTGTTGAGTTGCGATAAGGCAGTGTTGGCCAATCGTGGCGATGACGTGTTGACGTGCATCAAGCTGAGCGTTGATGCAACGGCATCGCGGGGATGTGCGCGCCGTTCGCCGGGCTTTCCTCGACATCGAGGGGGATCAATCAAGCGCTGCCGACTCCAGATAGCAGGGGATTTTGCATTGCCAGCGCAACTCGCGTTCGATGCGCTGGCGCATGGCGTCGGCGGCGGCCGGCTCGCCGTGGGTGATGAAGGTCTGCTTCGGTGCAGACTTGAAGCCACGCAGCCAGCCCACAATTTCGGCGGCATCCGCATGGGCCGACAAATCGTCCAGCATGGCCACTTCGGCGCGCACCGGCACCTCCTGGCCGTGGATGCGTACCGTGGGCGCGCCGCCTGCGATGAGCGCGCCGCGCGTGCCGCCGGGCTGGAAGCCGGCAAACACGATGGTGTTGCGCTTGTCGGGCGCGAAAGCCTTGAGGTGGTGAACCACGCGCCCACCCGTGGCCATGCCGCTGGCGGCGATGATGACCATGGGGCCGTGTCTGGCATTGAGCAGGCGCGACTCTTCCGGCGATTCAACAATGTGGGCGGTGTGCGCCATGGCCTCGCATTCCTGGGGTGTCAGTCGCAGTTCGGCCTTGTGTTTCAGGTACACCTGCGTGGCCTTGGCTGCCATCGGGCTGTTGAGGTAGATCGGCAGCTCGCGCTCGATGACACCCTGAGCTTTGAGGATCTGGACGCAGTGCAACAGGCTTTGCGCGCGCCCCACCGCAAATGCCGGAATTACCACCACGCCGCCGCGTGCCGCCGTGCGCTTGATCACCTGGCCGAGCGCCAGCAGGGGATCGGAATCCTTGTGCAGGCGATCGCCGTAGGTGGATTCCACCACCAGGTAGTCGGCGCCATCCATTGGGGAGGGCGGCCTGAGCACCAGGTCATGGGGCCGGCCTATGTCTCCCGAGAACAGGATGGAGCGCGAGCCGTTGTCCAGCCGCACAAAGGACGATCCCACCATGTGGCCGGAGGGCGCCAGGCTGGCGTTCAGGCCCGGCACCGGGTGCCACTGCTTGCCGCAGGGCACAGGGTGCAGCAGCTTGAGGCAGCGCAGCGCATCCTCGCGTGTATAGAGGGGCAGCGCCGGCATGTGCTTCGAGAAACCGTGCCGGTTGGCGTACTCTGCTTCCTCTTCCTGCAGGTGGCCGGAGTCGGGCAGCAGGATGCCGCAGAGGTCCGCCGTGGCGGGCGTGCAGAACACTTTGCCCTTGAACCCCTGGCGCGCCAGCAGCGGAAGGTAGCCGCTGTGGTCAATATGGGCATGCGTGAGGATCACCGCATCAATGCCGACCGGGTCTACCGGCAGCGGCGACCAGTTGCGCAGGCGCAGCGGCTTGTAGCCCTGGAACAGGCCGCAATCGACCAATACGGTGGAATCGCCGTGGCGGATGAGGTATTTGGAGCCGGTGACGGTGTCGGTGGCACCCAGGAATTGGATCTTCATCGTGCAAGCGTAGGCGTAGTACGCCCGGTTCATTTGATCTAGCGCAGATAGCGCCGAATTTTTGCGGGGGGACGCCGGCAAGCGCCGCGGCACGCAGCACAATGCGCAAGTGCCTGGCGCGTCAGGTTAGCTGAGGCTTTTCGATCGACTCATGGACTCATGGATGCAAGGGGCGCGATGCCCGTGCCTTTGCAGATCTCGCGGATAGCGCGGGCCAGCGCGGGCGCAAGGCGGATGGCATTGGTCGGATGCGACACCGTGTCGCAGCTCAGCACGCGCGACACACCGCCTTCAAGCAAACGGGCCTGGGCCTGAGCGTCAAAGAGCGCGTGTACGGCGATGCACACGGGCGCTCCCAGACGGGCTTCTCTCAGCACGGCCGCCGCGGCGAGCATGGTTTCGCCCGTCGAAACAATGTCGTCAAGCAGCACTGGCACGCGCTCCGGCCAGCGTTCAGGGCTTGTCAGGTCGACCGTCACATCCCGATCCCCGCGCCGGGTTTTGCGCAGCACCGTCCAGGGGGCATCGGTCAACCTGGCTATTTCAGAGACCCATTGGCTGCTTTCCTCGTCGGGCCCGATCAACCACGGAAGTCGGATGTGGCGGTGCAGCCAGCGGGCAATCGAAGGTGCGGCAGGAACGATCTGGGTCCGGATGGAATAGATCTCGCCCAGGGTATGCGTGCGGTGCAGGTGGGGGTCGACAGTCACCAGAAAATCCAATGCTGCGGACAGCAGCCGCGCGTAACTGCGTGAGGTGACGGCCTCGCCGGAGTGAAAGCGTTTGTCCTGGCGCATGTAGGCCAGGTAGGGGGTCACCAGGCCGACCTGCGAGGCGCCCAGTTCGCGCGCCAGGTCCGCCGCAAAAATAAGAGGAAGGGTCTTGGCATCGGGTTGGTCCAGGCTGCCGGCCAGAACGACGCGGCAGCCCTCCACCCTCGCGTCCAGGCGTACACCGGTTTCGCCGTCGGGGAAATTGTGGAGAACCAGTTCGCTCCAGCCGCAGTGCAGGTTCCGCGCCAGCGCCGCAGCCAACGGCACGCCGCCTGGCAGGGCGACGACCAGCAGGGGCTCGAGCGTCATCTGGCATCTTCCATCACATGGACGGCTTCGGCCTGCGCGGTGGCGTATTCCAGCGCATAGGCCAGTTCGCCCGGTGAGGCTGCGTGCAGCGTGAACAAGGCCTGGCCGCGCTCCACGATTGCGCCCAGTTGCACATTCATGTCGATGCCGGCGCAAGCCGAGGTGGGCGCTCCCGCGAGTTTGGCGATACGGGCCAGGCGCCGGTTGTCAATGGCGATCACGGTGCCCGCGCGCGGCGAAGGCACCGGTCGCTGGCAGGCAGCTACCGCAGGCGCGCGCATGCCGCCCTGCGCTTCGCAGATCTCCTGGAACTTCTTCCAAGCGCGTCCATCCTCCAACACGGTCGTTGCCAATGCGAGCCCGCCACCGGCGGGTGCCGCCCCGCCGAATTCGAGAATCTGCCCCGCCAGGTACAGGGAGCGTTGCGCAAGATCGGCCGGCGCCTGGGCCTCGCGGCGCAGCACCGCCAGCACGTCGCGGGCCTCCAGGGCAGGGCCGATGCCGCGGCCCACGGGCGCCACGCCGTCGGTGTGAACCACGCGCATCCGCAAACCGAGGGCCTGGCCGACCTGCTCCAGCTGTCGCGCGAGTTGGCTGGCGGCATGCGCGCTGCGAACCTTGGCCGTCAGTCCGACGGGCATGTCGATCAATACATGTGTGGCCCCCGCAGCCGCCTTCTTCGACAGGATCGAAGCCACAAGCTGCCCCTGGCTGTCGATATCCAGGGGGCGCTCGACCCGGATAAGGACGTCGTCGGCCGGGCTGAGCCGCACGGCGCCGCCCCACACAATGCAGCCGCCGGTACGCTCGACCACGCGCCGGATCTGCCCAACATCAAGATCCACCGGCGCCAGGGTCTCCATGGCGTCGGCCGTACCGGCGGGGGAGGTGATGGCGCGCGACGAGGTCTTGGGCATGCGTAACCCGCAGGCCGCGATGATGGGAACGATGACCATGGTGGTCCGGTTGCCGGGAAGGCCGCCCACGCAATGCTTGTCCATGACCAGACCTTCGCCCCAGTTCATGCGCTCGCCGGCATTGACCATGGCCCGCGTGAGCGCGATGGTTTCGTCCGTGTCCAGGTGTTCGCCCGCGCAGGCGGTGACGAAGGCCGCAAGCTGCAGGTCCGAATAGCGGCCGGCTGCCACGTCCTGTATCACGGCGTCAATCGCCGCCTGGCCCAGGCGCCTTCCGTAGACCTTGGCGCGCACATGGCCCAGCGATTCAAGCGGCGCGGGGTGATGCAGCGAAACTTCCACATCCGGCCGCGCGCCCAGCAGGCGCCAGGCGGCCTCGGAAAGGCCGGCTTCATCGGGCGACAGGAAATCGCCGTTGACCACGTTAAGGGTGGCGACGATGGTGCGGCCGTCCAGCCGCAATTCCACCCGTGACTGCGCTTCGAAACCTTCCGACCTGCAGACGGGGCAGTCGCGGTGCATGTACAGCACGGGCTCCTGGTAGGTGTCTATGCCCAGCCTGCGCAGGCGAAGGCGGTTTGGGATGGGGGCGGGCGCTTCGTGCTGCATGGCTGTCCTTCCTGCTACTGTAGGCTTGGCCAGGGCCGCCGGCCTTGATCAAACGCAAGTCCGGGCCGGGCTGCGTCACCCGGCCAAGGGCGCCTGCGCGTAGGCGCGTTCCGTCGCGGACAGCGGTTCCGCCGTTTCCCGCAAATGGTCCAGCACGGCGGCATCGGCTTCGGAGGCATCGCCGCGGCGTGCCAGCAGGCGCGCGCGCAGCACGGGCAGGGGCGCTTCGCAGCTCACAATGCAAAACGGTACTCGCAAAGCCAGCGCCAGCGCATACGCCTGGTCGCGCTCGGCTCGGCGCAGGAAAGCAGCGTCGAGAATGACCGGATACCCCGCTTGCAGGGCTGTGCGAGCCACGGCAAGGAGGTGCGCGTAGGTACGCCCGGTAGTCTCTGCCTGGTATATGTCCACCCCTTTTGCACGCGAATCTTCCAGCATGCCCAGGCCATGCAGGCGTTTGCGTTCAACGTCCGAGCGCAACCGGATCGCGCCTTCGCGCTCGACAATCTGCTGCGAAGCAAAGGTTTTTCCCGAGCCCGGCAAGCCGTGGGTGATGAACAGCCTGGCGTTGCCGGGGCCGGCCCAAGCCAGCGCTGCGCTCAGGTAGCGGAGCGCGGCGGTACTGCCGGCATCGCGCAGCTGTTCCACCTGTGCCCGGACCAACGCCCGGTAGACGACGGAAAAACGCAAGGCCGGCAGGCCGCCATGGTCACCTGTGCGGTCCAGCCAGGCATTGAGGAAGCGAAAACACAGGTCTTTTCGCTGATGGGCCCAGAGGTCCATCACCACAAAGGCGATGTCGTCAACAACATCGATCCAGCGCAGCGCCGGATCGAACTCCATGCAGTCGAAGGCGGCAACCCCGCCATCAAGGCGTACGATATTGGCCAGGTGCAGGTCGCCGTGGCCTTCGCGCACATGACCGTTCGCCAGGCGGTCCGTCCACAGCGGGGCGAGGGCCGCCGCTTCGGTATCGAGCCAGCTCCAGAGGTCGCGATGCGCGGTCTCACCCATCATCGGCCGGATGCCTTCAAGCGCGGCCAGCGCCGCTTGCCGGCGTCGGTGTGCGTCCGCGAAACCGCTGCCGGCTTCGGCGCGCGGTGCACCCTCATGGAAACCGGCGAGCAGCGCGGCGAGCTCGTCAATGTCTTCCGTGCCCAGCTTGCCGGTGGATATTTTTTCGCTGAACAGGGCGCCCGGCGCAAAGCGGCGCATGCGCACCGCGTATTCGAGCGCCGGCCCCTCGCCGTCGAGCACGGGGGAATTCGGCGTTCCCGTAATGTGCGCGACCCCAAGGTAAAGCGAAGGCGCAAGCCGCCGGTTCAGGCGAACTTCTTCCTCGCAGAAGCGCTGCCGGGCTTGCAGGCTGGCATAGTCGACGAAAGGAAGCTGCACCGGCTTTTTGATTTTGTATGCCTTGTCCTGCGCCAGCAGCACCCAGGAGATGTGCGTCTCGATCATCTGCGCGTGCAAAACCCTGGCCAGCGCATGAACAAGGCCACGGGCGGAAAGAAGAGTGTCTTGCGGGATGGGCATGGGAAATGCCAATGGCGGCAAGGTCCGCGGCGACGGCGGAGGGCAATCAGACCTGGTCTGCCGGGCTGCCGTTGCCCTGCGGCTTCGCGCCGCGAATGACCAGCACAGGCACTTCAGCCTGCCGCAAGATCTGTTCCGCGCCGCTGCCCAGCAGCACGCGGCCCAGACCGCGCCGGCCGTGGGAGCCGACTACGATAAGGTCGGCGTTCCAGAGCCTGGCGGCTTCGGCCACGACTTCGCCCAGGCGCTTGCCGGGCTCATCGAGCAGCACCTGGCTCACCTCCACGCCGGCTGACTGGGCTATCGCCATGGCGTCAGCCAGCACCTTGGTACCGCCTTCGCGCATCATGCCCGCCAGGTCAACTGAATAGGTGCCGTAGGGATCGATCCCGCCCAGGTAGGCCATTTCATTGACGGCGTGCACAAGCCGCACGCTGGCGCTTGTCTCGCGCGCCATCTGCAGCGCGGCGACGAGGGCGGCCGTAGAGGTCTGGCTGCCGTCCACCGGAATCAGGATTCGTTTGAACATGACTGACACCTCATTTGAGTTGGAACGGTATCCATGTTGGCGACTTGGCTGATGCAGGTGTTGATGCCGATCAAGTCCGGGTTGATTTGCGAAAAGGTGCCGAAGCTTCCTCGCCGGCCGTCTGGCAGGTCAGGCAACGGGCAGCGGCGGGCAGGGCCTCCAGCCGGCGCAGGTCTATGGGTTTGCCGCATTTCACGCACAGGCCGTAATGGCCTTCCAGCAAACGCCGGCGAGCCGCGCCCACCTGGGCAAGCTCCTCGATGGCGCGTTCCGCGTCAAGGGCTGCCGTGTCGAGTTCGGTCTCGCGCGAAGCCAAGTCCTTGAAGTCCTGCACTTCTCGATCACCGGCCTGTTCGCCGGCGAGCTCCTCCTTGTTGAGCTTGTCCAGGATGGCGGTCAGTTCGGCCTCGCGCCGGGCCAAAAGCCTGCCGAAACGATCAGCAAGTGCGGTCATGTCATGTGTCATGGGAACGGGCCTGTAAGTGTTCGATGAAATGTTGGGTGTTTGGTTTGCGTTCCGGATTTTCCTCATGGCTGAGGGGCCTCGTGTTGATCTGGCGCAACCAGCCACGAACCAGAAAGCCCAGGGGTAGCACCATGGAGTGGTGCTTCAGGCCGCACAACACCGGAATTGAGCGCCAGTTGCGCTAAGTCAAATATGTTGCGGGCCTTGCTGGCCATCATGTGTACCCAACTTTGCAGAAAGGTAGACCATGAACACCAGGACTTTTGTGATCGCCACGGCCTTCGCCGCGTGCACCGCAGGCTACAGCGCCGGTGATGCTATGGCTCAGGCCGCTGAAAAAGCTGAAGCTCCGGCAGGGGCCTCGAGCGCGCCGGCGGGTGTGGCCGCACGTTCAAAGGCAGTCGCGCAGAAGGCCGCGCAAGAGGCGGCCGATTCCGCCCGCGCGGCGGCCGACCTGGTCAAGCTTACGCTGCAACTGGCCGAAACCGCAGCCCAGGACATCTCCCACCAGAGCGCCGCGAAGGTCCGGGAGCAGGCACTCAAGGCGGATGAAGCCGCGAGAAAGGCCCGTGAAAAAGCCGGGCAAGCCGCCGCCACGGCTACCGACACCACGAAAAAACTGGCGGCGAAGGCGGCCGAAGCGGCCAGGCGGGCGGCGACGGCCGTGCGCGCGGCATCAAGCCGCGCTGAAGAAGCGCTGCGCAAGGCCGGCCGCTCCGACCAGCAGCAGGCGCAAGAGGCCATGAAGGCCACACAGGATGCCTTGAAGCGTGCGGATAAAGCCGCGCAGGAGTCGGCGGAGGCGGGCAAGCAGGCGGCTGACAAGGGGACGGATTCGGGCGCCAAAGAGTAACTGACGCAGGTCTCGCGGATCGCACTCTAGCCATGAGCACCGCAGCCAAGGCCCAAACAAGCCCTCGCGGTGGCACTCCTGTTGTGCTGGGTCTGAGCGGCGAGGAGGCCGCGAGCCGGCTCCAGGCCGAGGGGCCCAATCTCTTGCCCGGAAGCGAGCCTCAAAGCTTCTGGGGAATGGCCATGGGCGTTGTCAAGGAGCCGATGTTCCTGATGCTGCTCGCGGCGGGCGCAGGCTACCTTGTGCTGGGCGACACGGCCGAAGCCACGTTCTTGCTCGCTTCGGTGTTGCTGGTCGTCGCACTGACCTTATTCCAGGAACGCAAAACACAGCGGGCACTGGAGGCTTTGCGCGACTTGTCGGCGCCTCGCGCGCTGGTCCTGCGGGACGGCCGGGAGCTTCGGATTGCCTGCCGCGAAGTGGTGCGCGGAGACATCCTGGTGGTGCGCGAGGGCGACCGCATCGCCGCCGATGCAGCTTTGCTGGAAGGAACCCTGGAGGTTGACGAATCGCTGCTGACAGGCGAATCCGTACCCAGACCCAAGCTGCCCCACTCGGAGGAAATTGGCAGCTTCGACCCCGATCGCGAAAGCGGCGCATCCCTTTACGCCGGCACCGTGATCACGCAGGGTGCGGGACTCGCGCGGGTGCACACCACCGGGGGCCGGACCGCGATGGGCCGCATCGGCGTGGCCCTGGCGACGACACAGGCCCCTGCTTCAACGCTGTACCGCCAGTCGCGGCGCATCGTGCGGGGATTCGCTGGTGCCGGGCTGGCGGTGGCCGTGCTGCTGGTTCTGCTGGCCTGGCTCAGGGATGGCCAAGGCTTTGTCGCCAGCCTGCTGCCGGCGATTGCCTTTGCGATGGCGGTGTTGCCCGAGGAGATTCCCGTGGTGCTTGCGGTATTCCTGGCGCTGGCGGCCTGGCGTCTGTCGCGCCAGAACATCCTCACGCGCAGGTTCGACGCCGTCGAGGTGCTGGGCGCCATCACGGTACTGGCCGTCGACAAGACCGGGACCTTGACGCTCAACCGCATGGAACTCGTCGAGCTGGCCGGCGCGGACGCGGTGTTCAAGGCCGGCAGCGACGCACCGCTTCCCGCAGCGCTCACGGAGCTGCTCGAATACGCCGTGCTGGCCACGCCGCTCAAGCCGTTCGACCCGATGGAAAAAGCCATACGGGCCGTCGCTGACGCACGCCTGGGGCCGGATTCGAGGGCTCGCGTGGGCGCAGGGCTGGTGCGCCAATACCCGCTCACGCCCCAGCTTCTGGCCGTTACGCACGCATATGACAGTGGCACGCCCGGGTGCTTCCTGCTAGCCGCCAAAGGGGCGCCCGAAGCCATCATGGGCCTGTGTCGGCTGGCGCCGCGCCGGCGTGAAACCGTCCAGGCGCAGGTGCAGGAGATGGCCGCGCGGGGCCTGCGTGTCCTCGCCGTGGCGCGCGGCGAGTGGGAACGCGCCGGTTTACCCGATAGCCAGCGCGACCTCAGCCTGCGCTTTGTCGGACTGCTGGGCCTGGCCGACCCGCTACGGCCCACGGTGCCGCGTGCGGTTCGGGACTGTCACGAGGCGGGGGTACGCGTCATCATGATGACGGGCGACCACCCGGTGACGGCCAGCGCGATAGCGAGCCAGGCGGGCCTGCCTAATCCCTTCGGCGTGCTCACCGGCGCGGACATCGATGCACTGGACGACGCCTCGCTGCGAGCCCGCTTGCGGAACGTTTCGATCTGCGCGCGGCTCAGGCCCGAGCAGAAGCTGCGGCTGGTGCGCGCGCTGCAGGCCGACGGAGGCACGGTGGGCATGACGGGCGACGGCGTCAACGACGCGCCCGCGCTCAAGGCCGCTGATGCCGGAATTGCCATGGGCGAGCGCGGAACCGACGTGGCGCGCGAGGCCGCGGCCTTAGTGCTGCTGGATGACAGTTTCGCCAGCATCGCGGCAGCCATACGCCAGGGCCGCCACGTCGATGACAACATCCGCAGCGCCGTGCGATTCATTTTCGCGGTGCACATGCCCATCGTGGCACTTGCGCTGATTCCGGCGCTGGTGCAGTGGCCTGTGCTCCTGTTGCCGGCGCAGATCATCCTGCTTGAGTTGATCATCGATCCGGCTTGCTCGATATTGTTTGAAGCGCAGCCTGCTGACCCGGAGCTGATGCACCGTCCGCCCAGGCCCACCAGGGATTCGCCGTTCGCCTTGCGCAACATGGCCTACGGCTTGTCGCAGGGCTTCGGCCTGGCTTTGGTGCTGCTCGCGGCCAATTGGTATCTGCTGGAGCAGGGGTGGCCGGCGGCCGAGATACGCACGACACTCTTCGTGAGCCTTGTCGCTGGGCTGTTTCTCCTCGTGCTGGTTCATCGCCATTCGGTGAATGTCCTCAAAAACCCCTGGTTGCCGCGCATGGCCGCGGCGGTTGTTTTGCTTCTTTCACTGGTGCTGTGGCAGCCATGGTTGCGAGGGGTTATGGGCTTCGTTACGCCATCCGTACGAGGCGCCGCCTGGTGCCTGCTGATCCTGGCTGCCATGGCGCTGTGGTTGCTGGCCCTGCGCTACGTATCGGCGATGCTGCCCGCCATCGCCGAGAGCAAGGACCTCGGCCAATGCCGCCGCCCTTGATCTGCGTCAAGGGCTCATTCCGGCTTCCGCCATACCCTTTGCAGGCGGCCGATGCTTGCGCGGTGTCGGTTTGACGGCTGCATTGTCGCGCGCAACATCCAAGGAGCAAAACCATGTCCGAGAGCACGCTTATCGTTTGCTATTCCAACACCGGGACATCGCGCCGCGTGGCCGACCTCCTGTCCAGCAAGTTCCAGTGGCCGTGCGGCGAGGTCAGCGAATCGCGTTCGCGCACGGGCGCTGCGGGCATTTGGCGCTGCGTGATGGATTCGCTGCTCAGGCGCCACCCCGCGATCCGTTATGAGGGGCCGGACCCTCGGAGCTTTGGGACGGTTGTGCTGATCGCGCCTGTCTGGCTGTACCGGCTGGCCGGCCCCATGCGCAGCTTTGTGCGGGACCATTCCACGGGCCTCAAGCGCGTGGCCGTCATCTCGGTGATGGGCGGCCGCGGCGCCAGCAACGCGGTGGCCGAAATCGACCGGACACTGGGCCGGGCGCCCATTCTTTCGACCTCATTCACCGCGCGCGAAGTCGATGACGGCAGCTATGCATCCCGCCTGGACGTGTTCGGCAATGCCGTCCGCGACAACACGAAGAACCAGGAGACGGTGCGACCGGCGGCGTTGTCTCCCAGCACTGTTTGATCGCATGGCCCCGATACGCCAATTGCTGGTGCCGGTCGACGGCAGCCCGACTTCCATCAAGGCCCTGGATACCGCCATCGGGCTGGCGCGCCTGTACGGGGCGCGCATTCGGCTTTTCCATGTGGTCGATGAGCTGGACCATGTCAACGGCTTCGAGACCCCAAAAACCTACCGCGAGGACCTGGTCCCGCTCATGCGAGCCGGCGGTGAAAGGATGCTCGCGCAGATGCGGCGCCGTGTCAGCGAGCAGGACGTGGTCTGCGACAGCGTGCTGGTGGAGTCGGGCGTGGGCCGGATTTATGAACAGGTCGCCGAGGAGGCCTGGCAGGTCCACGCCGACATGATCGTGCTGGGCTCGCACGGAAGGCGCGGCGTGGCGCGCATGCTGATGGGCAGCGATGCCGAGCAGATCGTGCGGCATTCAACAATCCCGGTGCTGGTGGTGAAGGGTTGAATCCCGCCGGTGCATCCTGCCCTGGAGTTGCCCATGAGTGTGCGTAACCTGGAAGCGCTGTTTCAACCCCGCTCGATCGCCCTGGTCGGGGCGTCCGACCGCCCAAACAGCGTGGGAGCCGTTGTTTTGCGCAACCTCAAGGCAGGAGGCTTTAAGGGCCCCTTGTGGGCGGTCAACCCCAACCACGCGCGCATAGGCGGAGAACCGGCATGGCCCGATGCGGCATCGCTTCCCGGCACGCCCGATCTCGCGGTGATCTGCACGGCAGCCGCGAAAGTTCCCGGCATCATTGTCGAGTTGGGCCGGCGTGGCACGCGTGCCGCGGTCGTCATGTCCGCGGGCCTGCGGCAGGCGGCGCAAAAAGGCGCCCAGACTCTGGAAAGCGTGATGCTGGAAGCCGCGCGGCCCCATCTGATGCGTATCGCCGGGCCGAACTGCCTGGGCATCCTGGTACCCGGCATAGGCTTGAACGCCAGCTTTGCGCCCGGCAATGCCTTGCCGGGGAACATCGCCTTCGTCACGCAGTCGGGCGCGCTGGCCACGGCCATGCTTGACTGGGCCAACGGGCGCGGCATAGGGTTTTCGCATTTCATCTCGCTGGGTGATGTCGCCGACGTGGATTTCGGCGACGTGCTCGATTACCTTGGCAGCGACCCCGGAACTCGCGCCATCCTGATGTACATGGAGTCGGTGAGCTCCGCGCGCAAATTCATGTCGGCCGCACGCGCCGCGGCGCGAAACAAGCCCGTGATTGTGGTCAAGGGCGGCCGCGCGCCCGCCGGCGCCCGTGCGGCGGCATCGCATACCGGTGCGCTCGCCGGATCGGATCTGGTGTTCGATGCGGCGGTGCGGCGAGCCGGCATGTTGCGTGTAGAGACGCTGGAAGACCTGTTCGGCGCGGCCGAGACGCTGGCGCACAGGCAGTCCTGGGCGGGGGACCGGCTGGCTGTCCTCACCAATGGCGGAGGCGCCGGTGTGCTGGCGGCCGACGCCCTGGCCCTGGGCGGCGGCAAGCTGGCCGAACTTGCGCCGCAAACGCTTGCCGCGCTTGATGCCTGTCTTCCTTCGGTATGGTCCCGCGGCAATCCGGTGGATATCGTGGGAGATGCACCGATTTCGCGGTACCAGGATGCGCTGCGTATCTTGCTTGCTGCGCCGGAGGTCGACGGCGTGCTGTTCATGCATGCGCCCACGGCCATCGTGGCGGCATACGACATCGCGGCAGCCTGCCTGCCTTTGGCCGCGCAACGCGGGAAAACCGTGCTGGCCTGTTGGTTGGGCGCGCCCTCGGTGGCTTCGGCTCGCGCCTCGTTCTCAGCCGCGGGCGTGCCTTGCTTCGACACGCCGGAGCGCGCCGTCACGGCATGGTTGCAGCTCTCGGCCTACGCCCGCAACCAGGCAGCTTTGCGCGAGTTACCCGGTTTGGTCCCGCAAGCCAGCCCGCCGGACACGACACGGGTGAGCGGAATCCTTCAAGACGCCGCCGCGGCCGGGCATCGCTGGCTGGACGCCGTGCAGGTCATGCACATCCTGCAGGCCTGTGGCATCGAGACCTTGCCGCTCGAGCGGGCAGGGGATGGGCCTGAGGCCGCGGTGATTGCACAGCGCATGGGTTTTCCCGTGGCCCTGAAGGTGATGTCTGCCGACATTGTTCACAAGTCGGATGTCGGTGGCGTGGTGATCGGCCTCAGATCGCCCGATGAAGTGCTCGCAGCGGCGTCGCGCATGGTTGCAAGCCTGGCGTTGCGGGCCCCGCATGCGGTGCTGCAAGGCTTCATCGTCCAGGCCATGGCTGCCAGGCCCGGTGCGCGGGAACTGATCGCGGGCGTGGCCTGCGACCCGGTGTTCGGGCCGGTGGTCCTGTTCGGCGAAGGCGGCACGGCGGTCGAACTCCATGCGCGGCACGCAGTCGGCCTGGTGCCGGTGAACGATGCGCTGGCCAAGGACCTGGTATCAAGGGCCGGCATGGACTTGCTGCTGGGCGGCTACCGCGGAAGCAAGCCGGCCGATACAGCCGCCGTCCGCGGCGTCCTGCAGAAAATCTCCCAGCTGGCGTGCGAGCAGCCCCTGCTTGCCGAACTCGACATCAACCCCCTGCTGGTGGACGAGCACGGGGTATTGGCGGTGGATGCCCGCATAGGCCTTCATTCCCCTGGATTCACGCCATTGCCGCCTTCCATCAGCCCCTATCCGGCGGAGCTGGAGACCGAAGAGCATCTAGACGGCGTCAGGTTCACTCTGCGGCCCATCCGCCCGGAAGACGGCCGGCGGCTGGCTGTCTTTTACGCGCGGGCGACCCCGGCCGACATGCGCCTGCGGTTTTTCATGGCACGCCGCGAAGTGCCGCACTCGGAACTGGCCCGATACAGCCAGATTGACTATGACCGCGAAATGACATTGATCGCGCTTGTGCAGCAAGCAGATGGCGAGCCGGTCATGGTGGGCGAGGTGAGGGCGGTTTGCGACCCGGACAACGACCGCGCCGAGTTCGCCATCCAGGTCACTACATCGTGGCAAGGGAAAGGGCTTGGCCGACTGCTGATGGACAGGTTGCTGGGCTACCTGCGCGCACGCGGCACGAAGCAGGTGGCCGGGCAGTGCCTGCGTGAGAACACCGCCATGGTCGCACTGGCGCGATCAGCCGGGTTCGAGGTCTCCTTCGATGGCAGTTCCGATACGTTCTCAATGCAACTCGCATTGAATCCACCCCTGACCGCGTCCTCTTCACCGGGAGACACACATGGCCCCACTACAGCAAATACTTGTTCCGGTTGACGGCAGCGAGACCTCGGTCAAGGCGCTGGAGGCCGCGATCGAACTGGCGCGCCTGAACCGGGCGCGCCTGCGCCTGCTCTACGTGGTTGACGAGCTCGACTACATCAATGGCTTCGAGACGGCCAAAGCCTACTACGAGAAAGCGCTTCCCCTCATGCACACCGATGGGGAAAGGCTGTTGGCGCAGATGCGCAGCCTCGCCGAGGGGAAGGGGGTGGTATGCGACAGCGTGCTGCTGGAGTCGGGCGCCGGACGTCTTTGTGACGTGGTGGCCGAACACGCCGGACAGGTCCATGCTGACATGATCGTGGTGGGTTCGCACGGGCGCCGTGGCCTGGACCGCGCCCTGATGGGCAGCGATGCCGAGCAGATCGTGCGCCATGCGCCCGTTCCGGTGCTGGTGGTCAAAGCCTGAAGCCGCCCGGCCAGGGCCGCGCGGCGCGCTCAATCGGCGCTGATCCGCAGCACAACCCGGCCCTCGATCGCGCCGCGGCGCATGCGGGCCAGCACCTCGTTGACGTTTTCCAGGCGGCCTTCGGTGAAGGTGGTGCGCACCTTGCGCTCACCGGCGAAGGCCAGCGCTTCCTGCAGGTCCTTGCGGGTGCCCACGATGGAGCCGCGCACCGTCTTGGCGTTGAGCACAACGTCAAAAATGGGCAGCGCAAAATCCCCAGGGGGCAGGCCGACCAGGGACATGGTGCCGCGCTTGTGCAGCATGCCCAGGCCCTGCGAGAAGGCGCTACGCGACACGGCGGTCACCAGCACGCCGTGCGCGCCGCGTATCGCTTTCTGGACCTCCTGGACCGGGTCCTGCACCGCGGCGTTGACCACCATGTCGGCGCCAAGGCTTTTGGCCAGCTTCAGTTTCACGTCGTCGATGTCGACAGCGATAACGTGAAACCCCATGGCCTTCGCATACTGCACCGCGAAATGGCCCAGGCCTCCGATGCCGGAAATAGCGACCCAGTCGCCCGGCTTGCACTCGAGCATTTTCAGGCCCTTGTACACCGTCACGCCCGCGCACAGAACAGGCGCGATCTCGCCGAAACCGATGGCTTCGGGCAAGTGGCCTACGTAGCCGGGATCGGCAAGCACGTATTCGGCGTAGCCGCCGTCGACGCTGTAGCCGGTCATCTGCTGGCTGTCGCACAGCGTCTCCCAGCCGGTGATGCAGTGTTCGCAGTGCCCACAGGCCGTGTGCAGCCAGGGAACGCCGACACGGTCTCCCTCCTTCACGGTGTTAACACCAGCTCCGACCGCGACGACGTAACCAACACCCTCGTGGCCCGGAATAAAGGGCAGGGAAGGCTTGACCGGCCAGTCTCCGTCCGCGGCATGCAGGTCGGTGTGGCACACGCCCGATGCCGCAACCTTGACCAGGATGCTGCCTGGCGCCACGGCGGGAACGGGGACTTCCTCGATACGAAGCGGCTGGCCGAATTCATGGACCACCGCAGCTTTCATCATTTTCATGGTGAACTCCTGGAAATGCGCGGACCCGCGCCGCGTGAACGGCTACCTACTGGACCACGATCTTGCCGGACGGTGCGCCGGCTTTCTTGGGCAGCTTCAACGTCAGCACACCGTCGCTATAGCTCGCGGTGGTCTTGTTTTCGTCGACGTCGTTCGCGAGGCTGAAGGTGCGCGACACGTCGCCCCAATAACGCTCGCTGCGCACGGCCTTGCCGCCGTTTTCCTTGATGTCCTTTTCCCGCTTCATCTCGGCGTCTATGCGCACGACGTTGCCGTCGACCTGGACATTGATGTCCTCTTTTTTGACGCCGGGGATATCGGCCTTGACGGTGTAGGCGTCCGCCTCTTCTTCCACGTCGATGCGCATCTGCAGCGCAGTTTTATCGCCGTCGAAGATGACAGGCGAGAAGAAGCGGCGCATTGCCGATTCCAGAGAGTCGCCGAAAGAGTCTTCCAGTTTACGAAGATGCTTCATGATTTTTTCCCCTGTTGATGAGGTGATGAGGTGATGAGGTGATGAGGTGTTCTTTTGGAAGGCCGCCGCTTCAGGCTGCGACCTCCAGTTTGTTGATGATTCGGGAAACGCCCCTGGCGGCAAATGCGGCGCCGGCGGCTGCTTCACGCTCAGCCAGGGAGTGCACCTTGCCGCGAAGGGTGACAACGCCGCCCTCGACATCGATCGCGATGTTTTTGGCCTCGCGTTCGGCCTGGCGCTCAAGTGCGGCGGCAATCTCCGCCGCCACGTTGCGCGTATTGACGGTTGGTTTGACGCTGATCTTGTTTGTCAGACCGCGCACGCCGATCAGGTTGCGCACGCATTGTTCGGCGGTGCTGGACTGGTAAGCCCAATCAACTTCACCAGTGAGCGTGACCCAGCCCTTTTCCACCTCAACCTTGACCCGGTCGGGCTGCATGAGCACGCTCCAGCGCAATGCGGATGCCGCGGCCGATGCAATCTCGGAATCGCTGCGCTGGTGCCCCGGTGCCAGCTTCACGTCCAGTTCCATCGCCAGCCCGCGCACGCCTGACACGCGGCGCACAGCCCGTTCAGCCGCGTACTTCTCGGCAAAAGTGTCCAGGTGCCCTGTTAGCGTCACGATACCTTCTTTGACGAGAACCCCTATACCAGCCGCATTGACGGCGGGTTCCCAGGCCAGTTCCGCGGTGACGTCGGCCTTGAGTTGCATATCGGTTTTCATGGTTCTTTCCTTGAATGAAATGAAGACCACCACCTGGTGGCAATAAAACTTTAGGCAAGCGAAAGGCTCCGCGCATTGATCTTTCGCAAGTTCCGCGCAGGGCGTAAAGACCTCGTAGACTGCGCCGAGACCTAAAGAACTACACACGCGGCAAACAATAGTGCGAAAGACCGTATGGGTTCCCCGAGGCAAGATCAACCAAGATCAAGCTTGGTTGAGCCAGGTCAATTTCCGGACCGCGAAGACACTGAATACTGGACTTCCCATCAATCGATTGAAGGAGAACTCCATGTACCAACGCATTTTGGTTCCTGTCGACGGAAGCCCCACATCCAAACACGGCCTGCAGGAGGCCATCCGCATGGCCAGGCTCACCGGTGGCAAGCTGCGTTTGCTGCATGTTGTGGACGACACGTCCATTGCGCTGTCATTCGACGCCTATGCAGGTTACCCCAGCGACTGGCTCGAGAACCTTCGGCAGGATGGTGAGCGTCTGCTGGCCGACGCCAAGGCCGTTGCGGCGGCCGCGGGCGTGGAAGCCGAGACCGTGCTGCGCGACAACCTCGCGCTTCCAGTGCATGAACTGGTCGTCACGGAAGCCGGTGCCTGGCCCGCCGACCTGATCGTGCTCGGAACCCATGGGCGCCGCGGCATAGGGCGCGTCATGCTGGGCAGCAGCGCTGAAAATGTCCTGCGGCGTTCACCCGTTCCCGTGCTGCTGGTACGTTCGCCGGAGCCAGCCGATAAGCCGGACGCCGCCGAAGAAGGAGCGTCGGTGAAGACCGTGCGCGTCAGTCTTCCTTCTGGCGCGTTGTCCGTCGAATGAGCGGACCCGCATGATGTGCCGGCATAGGCTGCCTTCAGGGACCAGGCGGGAACCCGCTGCCCATTTCGCGATACCGCTTCCGGCTGCCGGAAAAGCCTTGGGCGGCAGAGGATGCCCGTCGTGAAGTACAAGGACTACTACGAGATTCTGGGCGTGCCGCGCAACGCTGATGAGGAGGCCATCAAAAAAGCCTATCGCAAACTTGCGCGCAAGTACCACCCCGACGTCTCCAAGGCGCCGGAATCGGAATCGAAGTTCAAGGAAGCGGCGCAAGCTTATGCCACCTTGAAGGACGCCGCCAGGCGGGCCGCCTATGACCAGCTGGAGCCGCATGGCGCCGGCGAAGAGTTCGCACCGCCGCCGCAGTGGCGCCAGGCTTACGCATCGACCGAGCACGCTTTTGACGACGTCGAACTGGCGGACCTGCTGGCCGGCCTGGCGGGACGGCGCGGTGCCGGCCGCACGCCCGCGCACGGCCACGACTACGAAGCCGCCGCCCGCATCAGCCTGGAAGACGCCCACCGCGGAACCACCATCAACCTGGATGTGATGCACGAAGACGGTTCGCGCACGCTGGCCGTCACCATCCCGGCGGGCGCCAGAGAAGGGCAGAAGCTGCGCCTGCGCGGCAGAGGAGGAAAGGGCCGCCACGGCGGTGTTGACGGGGACATCTACCTTCACATCAGCCTGATACCGCACCCCGTATGGCGCGCGGACGGTCACGACCTTTATTTCGATCTCGCCCTGTCACCCTGGGAAGCAGCGCTCGGGGCCGACGTGGAAGTTCCTTCGCTGGACGGCCCGCTGATGCTGACGGTTCCCGCAGGCACGCGGTCCGGACGCAAGCTGCGCCTGCGCGAACGCGGCCTGGCCACGGGCCATGGGCGGCGGGGCGACCTGTACGCCGTGACGCATATCGATGTGCCGGCCGCCCTGACGCCGCATGAGCGGGCGCTGTTCGAGCAGCTGCGCGCGCAATCGCATTTCAACCCTCGCGCCATCGCCAACAAGGAGCAGTCCCATGAGCCCGCAAACGCATGAATCCCTTTGGCTGGATGATCGGCACACCGTGGACGCGCAGGAACTGAGCCGGATATGCGGCCTCGGCAGCGACGAGATTCTGGAACTGATGGACTACGGTGCGCTGGCGCCGCTAAACGCCCGGCCGCAACCGCTAGTCTTCAGCACCCGTTGCATCATGCCTTTACGCCAGGCGGTGGGCATACGGAAGGACTTCGACCTGGACATTTTTACGGTGGCCATCCTGCTGGGTTATATCAACCGCATCGCCGAGCTTGAGAGGCAGTTGCGTGCGCTGCATGCGCAGGTGCCTTCACATCAGCATGCCCAACGGGAAGGCCCGGCTTCCTGGCATGAAGAGCACGCCGATGGAGCGGCATCGTGAAGGCGGGAACCAAGGATACGAGTCGGACTTGCTTCGAGTTGGGTATACGCGACGTGAACGGCTCGCAATGCGCGAAGATTTCGCTCCTCGGCCTGTTCGGCATCGAACTGCATCAACTCGTCTCGGCGATGGTTCAGCCAGACCACGGCGTGAAAAAAGGCATGACGTGCTCCTTTCAAAAAGACGGAACAGGCTGCCGCTTCAGGCGGCAACTTCCAGCTTGTTGACGATACGGGTTACGCCCCTGGCCGCAAAAGCCGCACCGCCCACCGCTTCGCGTTCAGCCAGGGAATGCACCTTGCCATGAAGGGTGACGACGCTGCCTTTGACGTCGATCTGGATGTGCCGGGCTTCGCGTTCGGCCTGGCGTTCGAGCGCGGCGGAGATCTCCGCCGCGACGTCCCGTGTGCTGACGGTGGGTTTTACAACGATGTTGTTGGAGAGCCCGCGCACCCCCATCAGGCCGCGCACGCATTTTTCGGCCGTCTTGGCCTGATAGGCCCAGTCGACGTCACCCGTGAGGGTGACCCAGCCCTTTTCAACCTCGACCTTGATGCGATCTATGGGCAGGAGCACGCTCCAGCGCAGTGCGGAGGCCGCGGTCGATGCGATTTCGGAATCGCTGCGGTGATGGGCTGCCGGCAGTTTCACGTCCAGTTCGATGGCCAGCCCGCGCACGCCGGCCACGCGACGAACGGCTTTTTCCACCGCATTCTTTTCGGCAAAGCTGTTCAGGTGACCCGTGAGCGTCACCACGCCGTCATTGACGAGCACGCCTATGCCGGCTGAGTTGACGGCGGGTTCCCAGGCCAGTTCGGCGGTGACGTCGGCCTTGAGCTGCATATCGGTTTTCATGGCTGTTTCCTTCCTTGAAGACATCGCCACCACAGGGTGGTGATGTCACTGTAGGCAAGCGCATAGACGCTTGCTTTGACATTTGTCAAGCAGGGACGTTGCGGGGCGGCGTACGCTTTATGCAGGATCAACACGGAAGGACTTCATCATGAAAAAAAATGTGGGCGCTACCGAGAAACAGCTTCGTGTCGTCGTCGGCATCCTGTTGCTGTCGCTCCTGTTTGTGCTTGATGGGAATGCGCGCTGGTTGGGTCTGCTGGGCCTGATTCCCTTGTTGACGGGCCTGTTCAGTTTCTGCCCGGTTTACTGGCTCGTCGGCAAGGAATAGGCACCCCCAGGAACGGCTACTCGCCTGGACGTCTAGGTGCCTGCGGAATCCGCAGTGCGACATAAGCCGCATGCCCGTCACGCAACACCAGCAAGGCGAGGCTGGCGCCGGGCTCCAGGCGTGAAAGCACGCGGTCAAAATCTTCCACGCTGTCCAGTGTGGTCTCGTTGACGGCCACGATCACATCGCCGGCCTGTATGCCCTCGCTGCGCGACAAACCCGTGGCCTGGCGCACCAGCAGGCCGCCGTCTATGCCCAACTGCGCCTGCAAATCCTTGCCTGCCTCGGCCAGCAAAAGGCCCAGGCGGGGACGTTCACCGGTATCCGGCGCCGCCAGCGGGTGCGCGCCGCTGCCGGGAACCTCAGCCAGCGTAACGATTGCCGAGTGTTTGCGGGCCTGGCGCCATATCTCCAGCGTGGCCGGAGTGCCGGCGCCGTGGTCGCTCATCTGCAGCGCCAGGCCGCTGAAGTCCCGGACCTTGGCGCCGTTGAAAGCCGTGATGATGTCGCCACGCAGCAGGCCGGCACGCGCTGCCGGCCCGCCCGGCGTGACCTGCACGACAAGTGCTCCCGTAGGGTCGCGCACCCCGAAGGATTGTGCGAGCGCAGCGGTCATGCCCTGGAGCCTTGCGCCGAGATAGGCACGTCGTACCCGTCCCTGGGCGCGCAGGCGCGATGCGATGTCAACCACCAGATTGACCGGTACGGAAAATGACACACCCATGTAGCCGCCGCTGCCGCTGTAGATCAGCGAATTGAGGCCGACGATTTCACCCTCGGCATTGAAGAGCGGGCTGCCTGAGCTGCCCGGGTTGATCGCCACATCGGTCTGCAGGAAACCGGTTTCACCGCTGCCTGAAAGAAATCGGTTCTTTGCGCTGACGATACCTGCCGTCACCGAACCGGAAAAGCCGAACGGGGAGCTGATCGCGGCGACCCAGTCGCCGACGGCAAGCCTGGAGGAGTCGCCGATGGGCGCGGGGGACAGGCCGGAGGCTTCGATCTTCAGCAGGGCAACGTCTGTGGTGCGGTCCAGCCCGACCAGCCTGGCGGGAAAATGCCGGCCGTCCTGCAACCGCACCTGGGCTTCTTCCGCATCGAGGATGACGTGTGCGCTGCTGACGATGTAACCGTCGGCCGTGAGCACAAATCCGGAGGCCAGGTCGCCCACCTCGCCGCGCGACAGGCCTATGGGCTGTGGCCTTGCCAGCCGGTCACCGAAGGTGTCCGGCGGAGCGAACTCGGGCTCGGGGTCTTCGTTGCCGCTGGGCACTTGCGCGCTGATGGTACTGATTTCCACGACACCGGCGCTGCGGCTGGCGACGATGGCACCGCCCGTCACGGTTGGCCGGCGATGCGGTGGCTCTGCCTGGGCGCTTGTCCACATCACGGCGGCGCAGATCATCAGGCTTGCAAGCAAAGGGTGACTGGGCTTCATACGGCCATTGAACATGGCAAAGGCATGACGTCATTTGCGCCACCTCAAGCCGACCGCGAATGCGGACAAGCCGTCCCTTTTTACGGCAGGCTACGCGGCAAAAGCGCTTTCAGGGCTGATTTCAGTGCCGGCTCGGCCCGCCAGCATCTCTTCGATCTGCGCGAGTGAGCCTATCAATGCCTTCTTGCCTGTCTTCGTCACAAAGCCGGTCGCGGCCTGCACCTTGGGGCCCATGGTGCCGGCGGGAAAGCTCTGGCCCAGCAGGTCCCGCGGCGTGATTTTTCGCAGGGCGCGCTGCGACGGCAGTCCCCAGTCGAGGAAAACGGCTTCCACGTCGGTGGCGATCACCAGGCAGTCGGCGCCCAGTTCCTGGGCGAGCAGGGCGCCCGTCAAGTCCTTGTCGATCACGGCGTCCACGCCTTCCAGGGAGCGCCCTGCGGCACTGCGCGCCACCGGAATGCCGCCGCCGCCCGCGGCGATGACCACGGCCTCGTGCTGCAGCATCCAGCGGACCGGAGCCACACCCAGCACACGTGATGGAAGGGGCGAAGCCACGACGCGCCTGAAGCCGTCGCCGTCAGGCGCGATATGCCATCGCATGGCTTGCGCGAGCCGGCCGGCTTCCTCTTTCGCATAAACGGACCCTATGGGTTTGGTGGGCCGTCCGAAAGCCGGGTCGGCGGGATCAACCTCCACGCGTGTGAGCAGGGTAACCACGGGACGGCCGGGCGGAAGGTGGTTGGCGAGTTCCTGCTCCAGCAGGTAGCCGATCATGCCTTCGGTTTGCGCGCCCAGCACATCGAGCGGATAGGGTGCCACCGCAGCATAGGCCGCATTTTGCAGGGCCAGCAGGCCTATCTGCGGCCCGTTGCCGTGGGTCACCACCAGTTCATGGTGGAGCGCGATGCGCGCCAACTGGGCCGCCACGGCCTGGATGTTTTCAAGCAGGTGCCGCGCGCTGAGCGACTGGCCCCGGCGCAGCAGGGCATTGCCGCCCAGGGCGACAACCAGCTTCATGCGAGGGTGGCCACCAGAACGGCCTTGATGGTATGCATGCGGTTTTCTGCCTGCGAAAAGACCACGGAGGCGTCGGATTCGAAGACTTCGTTGGTCACCTCCATCTCGCTGAGGCCATAGCGCTCATGGATCCGGCGCCCGACTTCGGTGTCCAGGTTGTGAAAGGCGGGCAGGCAATGCATGAAGCGGGTGCGCGGCTTGCCGGTGGCCTTCATAAGGGCGCTGTTGACCTGGAAAGGCAGCAACTGTTCTATCCTGAGCTTCCAGGTGTCGTCCGGCTCACCCATGGAAACCCAGACGTCGGTGTAGAGAAAGTCCGCGCCCTTGACGGCCTCGGCCGGATCGCTGCCGAGGGTAATGCGCGCACCGGTTTTCCCGGCCAGCTCGCGCATTTCAGCGACCAGAGCCGGTGGTGGCATCAGCGCGGCGGGGGCGGCGATGCGCACGTCCATGCCCATCTGCGTCCCGCCCACCAGCAGCGAGCAACCCATGTTGAAGCGCGCGTCGCCCAGGTAACAGAAAGACAGTTCATGCAGCGGTTTTTCGCCAAACTCCTGCATGGTCATCAGGTCGGCCAGAACCTGGGTCGGATGAGCCTCGTCGGTCAGGCCGTTCCACACCGGCACGTGCGAAAAGCGCGCGATTTCTTCGACCACCGCCTGGTGAAAACCGCGGTACTCGATGCCGTCATAGAGCCGGCCCAGCACCCGGGCTGTGTCCTTCAGGGACTCCTTGTGCCCCAACTGCGAGCCGGCCGGGTCGATGTAGGTGACGTGGCCGCCCTGGTCGTGCACCGCGACTTCAAATGCGCAGCGTGTGCGGGTGGAGGGTTTCTCGAAAATCAGCGCGATGTTTTTGCCCTTCAGGCGAGCCAGTTCATTGCCCGCGTATTTGGAGCGCTTGAGCTCCGCGGCCAGGTCCAGCAGGAAGCGAATGTCCCGCGGGGAAAAATCCTTGAGGTCCAGCAGGCTGCGGTTGTGGAGGTTGAAGCTCATGGCGGCAGTCTTTCGTGGGGCCTTGACGGTGGAGCGGTCGGGCCGCGTTCAAGCGGGGTCGCGCTCGATCGGGCAGGACATGCAATGACTGCCGCCGCGCCCACGGCCCAGCTCCCCGCTGGGAATGGTGATGACCTCGACGCCGGCCTTGCGCAGCAGGGTGTTGGTGTGTGTATTGCGGTTGTAGGCCATGACGACACCGGGCGACAGCGCCAGCACGTTGTTGCCGTCGTCCCACTGCTCGCGCTCGGCTTCGTAGGCGTTTCCGCCTGTGGCGACCACGCGCAGCTTTGGAATGCCCAGGGCCTGGGCGAGAACCTCCAGAAAGGGCAGGCTTTCAGCCCTGACGTCCAGCGTGCCGTGCCCTGGGCCGGGGCGAAGGCTGAACACGCGTATGCCGTCCACAATTTCTGGGAATACCGTCACCAGGTCGCGGTCGCAAAAGGTCAGCACCGTGTCCAGGTGCATGGCACCGCGCGACTTTGGCAACTGGGCAGCCAGCAGCCGGGTCGCGGCGCCCCGCGCGAACAGGCTGCGCGCGAGCTGGGTCACCGCCTGCGGCGAAGTCCGCTCGCCCATGCCGATCAGTACGAGGCCATTGCCCAGCGGCATCACGTCGCCACCTTCGAGTGAGGCCTGTGCGTGGGGCTGCCCCGGGTCGCCCCACCATTCGGTGACCTTGCCCGCGAACATCGGGTGAGAGCGGTAGATGGACGCCATGAGTACGCTTTCCTGCCGGCGCGCGGGCCAGTACATGGATCCGAGCACCACGCCGTCGCCTATCCAGCAACTGCTGTCGCGCATGAACAGCGTGTTGGGCAAGGCGGGCAGCAACAAGTCCGACGGGCTCGCGCAGGCGGCCGTAAGGCCGGGTAGCCTGAAGGGCAGGTCTGCCGGAGTCAGTCCCCCAATCAGGAACTCGGCCAGCCGGGCCGGCGGCAGTTCCTGCAGCCAGGGCCGCAGCACGGCGCTGGCCTCAAAGTCGGTGCCCGCCAGTTCGCGGTCCAGCAGCCGGTCGCGCGTCATCGGATTGCTGACCGTGGCTGCGAGAAGGTCGTGCAGTTCCAGCACTTCCACGCCGTGCTCCGTCATGGCGTTGACGAAGGCATAGTGGTCGTTTTTGGCCTGCGCGACCCACATCACGTCATCGAACAGCAAGTCGCGGCAGTTCGCGGGGGTCAAACGCGTATGCGCCAGGCCCGGCCTGCAGACCAGCACCTTGCGCAGCCGGCCCGTTTCTGAATGGACGCCGCCAACCATCACAGCCCCAATTGCCCGGTTGCGAGCATCCAGCCTGCAAGCGCGGCGAGCGCAAGCAGCGCGGCCAGCATGGCTTTTTCACCTCCCGCGAAGGCTTGTTTGCCGCCCTGCCGTTTCGCGATGAAGTACAGGATGGCGCCGGGGGCATAGAGCAGGGCGCTCAGCAGCAGGTATTTGGTGCCGGCGGCATACAGCAACCACAGGCAGTACACCGATGCGAGCGCTGCCACCGGCATGTCCAGCGAACCGCGGACGCCGTGGGGAGCCTGGTTTATACCCTCACCACGCGCGGCAAGCTTCACGCCGTAAAGCGCGCTGAACAGGTAGGGCAGCAAAATCATCGCGGTCGACAGCGAAATCAGGGCCAGGTAGGAGGCCTTGGACACCAGCGTCACGATTAGGAATATCTGCACCATGGCGCTTGTCAGCCACAAGGCATTGGCCGGCACGCCCTTGCCGCTCTGGCGGCCAAGCCATGCCGGCATCACGCCGCTGCTGGCCGGTGTGAAGAGCGACTCGGCGGCCAGCAGCGTCCAGGCCAGGAACCCGCCGCCCACGGAAACGATGAGGCCCACATAAATCAGTACGGCGCCCCAGGTGCCCACGGCCTTCTCGAGCACGCCCGCCATGGAGGGGTTTTTCAGCCCGGCCAGTTCCTGCTGCGTAAAGATACCCAGCGACAGCAGCGAGACGGCCATGAGCAGCGCCAGGCAGGCCAGGAAACCGATGACAGTGGCCTTGCCGACGTCCTTGCGTTGCCGCGCCCGTGCCGAATAGACACTGGCGCCCTCGATGCCGATGAACACCCACACCGTCACAAGCATGGTGCTCTTGACCTGGTCCAGCACGGAGCCGAGTTTGGCACCGCCCCAGAAGTCCAGATGGAAGGTAGGCGCCTGGAAAGCAGCGGCGGCCAGCACGATGAAGAGCAGCAAGGGGATGACCTTGGCCACGGTGACCACGGCGTTGACCCAGGCCGCGGTGTTGATGCCGCGCAGCACGAGCGCGTGGACGACCCACAGTGTCACCGAAGCGCCGGCGACGGCCGCGGGGGTATTGCCCTCGCCAAAAGCCGGGAAGAAATAGCCGAGGGCGCCGAACGCGGCCACCAGGTAGCCGACATTGCCTATCCAGGCGCTGATCCAGTAACCCCAAGCGGAATTAAAACCGATGTATTCGCCCGACAACGCGCGGGCATAGGCGTAGACGCCGTTGTCCAGCTCGGGTTTGCGCAGGGCCAGCATCTGGTACACGCGCGCCAGGACCAGCATGCCCGCGCCTGTTATCAGCCAGCCGACCAGGATGGCGCCGGCGCCGGCGCCGGCGGCCATGTTTTGCGGCAGGCCGAAGATGCCGCTGCCGATGATGGAGCCCATCACCAAAGCAACCAGCAGCCCGAGCCCGAGGGTACCGCGGGACTGTTGCGTGGTGGGAATCGCCCGTTGCGCGGACGAAGGAGATGGGGTCGTTAACAGCGTGTTCATGGGTGCCTCCGGAAGATTGCGACCTTGGCGTTGGTTGGGTGTTACGGATACCGCGGCTAGCCTGGGTAGCGCGGCCTACTTGACCAGCAGCACCGGCACCTCAACATCCGCCACCACACGCTGCGCAACGCTGCCGAGCAGGGCGCGGCCCAGCAGGCCGTGGCCGTGGGTGCCCATCACCACCATGTGCACCTTTTCGCGTTTTGCCGCCTGCGCGATCTGCGTGGCGGGTGTGCCGGCAACCCAGGAGGCCCTGAAGGGAATTTTGTGGCGGCTGAGGAAGCGCCTGATGGGGTCCAAGACCTTCCCGGCTTCCTCGGCATGCCAGGCGTGCACGGTGGCGGCGCCCAGCATGGTCTTGACGCGCGGGGAAACGGCAACCTGCACATTGAGCACGATGAGCTCCGCGTCGGGTCCCATCAGGGTTTCATGGGTCACCAGGAAGGCGAGGGCCTTTTTGGTGAACGTGCTGCCGTCAACGGCGAGAAAGACTCTCATGGTGTTCTCCGGTAAAAGAGGGAATGAAATGGTCGATGGGCGCGATCATTCAGCGCAGCACCAGTACGGGAATGGTGCTGTGCGTGAGCACCTGCTGGGTTTCGCTGCCGAGCAGGATGCGCGAGATGCCTTTGCGGCCGTGCGAAGCCATCACGATGAGGTCGCACTTGTTCTTCTTGGCCGCAGTCATGATGGCGGCTGCAATGAGGTCGGATTTTGCGGTCACGGCCTTGGCCTTGACGCCGGCTGCTTCCGCGGACTTCTGCACGGCCTCCACGATGCCCTGGCCCCTGTCGGCCCATTCTTTTTCAATGCGCCCGACTTCCTGCGGCGAGACGGTGGCGCCGCCTTCGAAGTAGCTCATGGGGTAGCGCGGAACGACGTTCAGTGCCACAAGGCCCGCCCCCAGCGACGCGGCAAGTTCAATGGCCGCCTTGACCGCTTTTTTGGAAAGAGCGGAACCGTCGGTTGCAACAAGAATGCGCTGGTACATGGTGGTTCTCCTGTAGTGATGTAGCTGCAGTCTAGGAGCCGGGCGAGGGCTCAGGCTTGATCCAGGTCAAGGATGCACTCCGTGCGCCGGCCCCTTTGCGCCGGGCAAACCCCTCGGGCGCGCTGTTGTGTGAGGCTTGTTGCGCGGCGGCCTCAAACCGCCGTGCCGAACAGCTTGCTGATACCCGCCGTGATGCCCATGGCCAGAGCGCCCCAGACGGCCACACGCCATGCGCCCGGCAGAATCCTCGCGCCGCCCGCTTGGGCGGCTGTCGCGCCCAGCAATGCCAGAAAAACGAGAGAGCTTCCCGACACCCACCAGATCAACGTGCCGCCGGGCGCCAGCACCGCAACGGCCAGCGGCAAGAGGGCGCCGGCTGCAAAGCTGGCTGCGGAGGCGAGCGCGGCCTGTATCGGGCGCGCTGCCATCTCTGTTGAAATGCCCAGCTCGTCGCGTGCGTGCGAACCCAGGGCGTCATGGGCCATGAGCTTCTCGGCGATCTGCCGGGCCAGGGCTGGGTCCAACCCGCGCGCGACATAGATCGCGGTCAACTCACGGAGTTCAGCCGCCATATCCTTCTCGAGTTCCGCGCGCTCCCGGGCCAGGTCCGCCTCCTCGGTATCAGATTGCGAGTGCACCGACACGTACTCGCCCGCGGCCATCGACATCGCGCCGGCGGCCAGGGCCGCCACGCCTGTCATCGACACGGTTTCTCGCGTTGCGGCGGCGGCAGCCACACCCACGATCAGGCTGGCGGTCGATACGATGCCGTCATTGGCCCCCAGCACGGCCGCGCGAAGCCAGCCGATACGTGAAGTCCTGTGCTGTTCAAGGTGTCTCATGCGCCCGTCCTCCGTTCACTCCGCAACTCACATCAACGGCGCCCTGGAAGCATGCGGGTCAGCGTGTTGTCACGCAGCAGGTAGTGGTGATACAAGGCCGCAACCGCATGCAGGCCCACCAGAAAATACCCGGCCGTGGCTCCGGCTTCGTGAATCTCCTTGAGCCAGCCCGCCGCGGCCTTATTGCCGGCCATCAGCGCGGGCAACTGCAGCCCGAAAAATGGAATAGGCTGATCGCGGGCGCTCAGCAGCAGCCAGCCGCCCAGGGGTATGCCTATCATCAGCAGATAAAGGCCCGCTTGCACCAGGCTGGCAAGGCGGCCTTGCCAGAGCGGGGGTGGTGGTTCCACCGGTGGAGCATCGCTCCAGAGATTGACGGCGAGGCGAAGCCAGGCCAGCGCGAATACCGACAGGCCCAGCATGTAGTGCCAGGCTCTCAGTCCGCTGCGCAGGTCGCTGCCCTTGGGGTAGCTGTCGCTGATCTCCATACAGATGTATACCGCCGCCAGCAGGACAAGCATGAACCAGTGCAACCCTATGGAAAGCAGGCTGTAACGGCTTTTCCGATGGCTTCCTGACGTCATGGGGTTTCCTTGCTGTAGTTGAGGTGAGGGGGCCATGCGGGCTTGGGCTGGGGCCATTTCGCGCATCCGGAATGCGGTTACGCGTCTTCCTCAAACAATGCCGTGTCGCGCCAGCCCGGGCTTGATCCATGTCAAGGCCGCGGCACTTTGTGCAGGCTAAGCTCGCCTCATGCAAACCGCTCCCGCCCTGGCTTCTGCCGGCCTGTCACGACCCATCGCCGGCAATGACGCCTGGGCCGCGCTTGACGAGCCGGCCGAGTGGGAGGGCTTCAGCCGTCCGGTCGCGGGCCGCGAGGGGTGGTGGGAATCTTGCCTGGCGCTGGAAGGCATGCACTGCGCGGCCTGCGCGCTCACGGTGGAGGAGGTGCTGCGCGGCCTGCCCGGCGTGGATGCGGTGCAGGTCAACGGCGTGACGGCCACGGCGCGGCTTCAGTGGCAGCCGCAGGCCACGCGGCCTTCAGCCTGGATGGCCGCGCTGGGCAGGGCAGGGTACGGCGCCTTGCCGGCCGGTGACCTGCTGCTGGCCGGTCGCCGGGTAGCGGCGCAGCGCCTGATGCTGTGGCGCTGGCTGGTGGCGGGCTTTTGCATGATGCAGGTCATGATGTACGCGGCGCCGGCTTACCTGGCGCCGCCCGGCGAGATCACGCCTGATCTCCAGGCGCTGCTGGGCTGGGCCTCCTGGGTGTTGACCCTGCCGGTGCTGCTGTTTTCCTGCTGGCCGTTCTTTTCGGCGGCGCTGCGCGATGTGCGCCGCCTGCGCATCGGCATGGACGTGCCGGTGGCGCTGGGCGTGCTGATCGCCTTTGGCGCCAGCACGGCCGCGACTTTCGACCCGGCCAGCCCCTGGGGCGCCCATGCCTCCTATGACTCGGTGCCCATGTTTGTGTTTTTCCTGCTCTCGGGCCGGCTGCTGGAGCAGCGCCTGCGTGACCGCACGGCCGGCGCGCTGGAGGCGCTGATGCGGCGGCTGCCGGACAGCGTGGAGCGGCAGGAGGCCGACGGCAGTTTCCGCGCGGTGGCCGTGCGCCGCCTTGTTGCGGGCGACCTGGTCCGCGTGCTGCCGGGCCAGGCTTTTCCCGCCGATGGAGAGGTGGAAACAGGTGAAAGCCGGGTCGACCAGTCGCTGCTGACCGGTGAATCAAAGCCTCTGTTGCGCCGGGTGGGCGATGGCGTCGTTGCCGGCAGCCACAACCTCACAAGCATGTTGCTGGTGCGTGTGCAGCGTGTCGGGCCGCAGACACGGTACGCCGAAATCGTTGCCCTGATGGAGCAGGCCTCGCTCGAAAAGCCCGGCCTGGTGCAACTGGTGGACCGCATCGCCAGCCCTTTTCTGGTGGCCGTGCTGCTGGCCGCGGCCGCGGCCGCCGTGTGGTGGTGGCCGCTGGGGCAGGCGCATGCAATGGCGGTCGCGGTGTCGGTGCTCATCGTGACCTGCCCCTGCGCCTTGTCGCTTGCCACGCCGGCGGCCATGCTGGCGGGCGCCGGCGCCCTGGCGCGGCGCGGCGTGCTGGTGCGCAAGCTGCAGGCGCTGGAAAGCTGCGCGGCCGTTGATACCGTGGTCTTCGACAAGACCGGCACGCTGACGGAAGACCGCATGGATGTGGTCATGGCCTACACGCCCCCCAGCCTGGACCGCGATGAGGCCTGTGACAGGGCGGGGGCACTGGCCAGGCATTCGCTGCACCCAGTGTCACGCGCCATCGCCGCGCGCTTCCCGGCATCGGATTGGGTGGCCAGCGAGGTGGAGGAGGTCGCCGGCCGGGGCCTGCGCGGCAAGGTCAGCCGGCTGGACGGGAGCGGTTCGCAATACCTTTACCTGGGCTCCGCCTCCTTTTGCCGCGCACCGGTCCCCGGCCGGGATGGGCCGGTGCTGCAAGCGCATCTTTCAGACGGCGAGCATTACCTGGCGGGCTTTGAGCTCGATGAAGCGATCCGGCCCGACGCGGCGCAGGCGGTGTCGGCCTTGCTCAAGCTCGGTATCCGCGTGCAGCTGCTGTCCGGTGATACCGGCCAGGCCGTGGCCCACCTGGCGCGCCGCGCCGGCATCGAATGGTATTTCGGCGAACGCACGCCGGAGGGCAAGCTCGCGCATGTGCGCCGCCTCCAAAGCGAGGGCCACCGCGTCATGATGGTGGGCGACGGCATGAACGACGGGCCGGTACTCGCCGCGGCCGATGTCTCCATGGCCATGGGCCAGGCCGTCCCTCTGGCCCAGGCGCGGGCGGATTTCATCATGGCGGGCAGCGAGCTCAGCACCGTGGCGGCGTTGGTCGCCCAGGCACGGCGAACGAGGAGGGTGGTGCGCCAGAACCTGCTTTGGGCCGCGCTGTACAACGCGGCCTGTGTGCCGCTGGCAATCCTGGGCTACATGCCGACCTGGCTTGCCGGTTTTGGCATGGCGGCAAGCTCGCTGCTGGTGGTGGCCAATTCGGCCAGGTTGGCGCGCAGCACATCGGGGCATTGAATGGACATCCTCTTTCTGTTGATTCCCTTGTCGGTTGTACTGGCCCTGCTCATCATCGGCGCGTTGGGCTGGGCGGTATGGCGCGGCCAGTTTGAAGCGCTGGAGCAGGAAGCCGAGCGCATTCTTCACGGTGATTGACCTGTATCAAGTGCCGCGCCGCCCGGCGCGCCGACACTTTGAAGCATCAAGACAAAAGGTGCTTCATGAACCAAGAAACGACGCAAGGGATCGCCTATCACGACACGGTGGTTCGCCAGTTCTCGCTGGCGGCTGTGCTCTGGGGTGTGGTGGGCATGGCGGTGGGCCTGTTCATCGCGGCCCAGCTGGCCTGGCCTGAACTGAATTTCGGCATTCCCTGGCTCAGCTACGGCCGGCTCAGGCCGCTGCACACCAATGCGGTCATCTTCGCCTTCGGCGGCTGCGCGCTCATCGGCAGCAGCTACTACGTGGTCCAGCGCACCAGCGGTGTGCCGCTGTTCGCGCCGCGGCTGGCGGCCTTCACCTTCTGGGGATGGCAGCTGGTCATCGTGGCGGCGGCCCTCAGCCTGCCGCTGGGCTACACCACCGGCAAGGAGTACGCCGAACTCGAATGGCCCATCGACATCATGATCACCCTGGTCTGGGTGGCTTATGCGGTGGTCTTCTTCGGCACGCTGGGCGTGCGCAAGGTCAGGCACATTTACGTGGCCAACTGGTTTTACGGCGCCTTCATCCTCGCGGTGGCGGTGCTGCACCTGGTCAACAGCGCCGAGGTGCCGGCCGGCTGGATGAAATCCTACTCGGCCTATGCCGGCGTGCAGGACGCCATGGTGCAGTGGTGGTACGGCCACAATGCCGTCGGCTTTTTCCTCACCGCGGGCTTCCTGGGCATGATGTATTACTTCATCCCCAAGCAGGCGGAGCGGCCGGTGTACAGCTACCGCCTGTCCATTGTCCACTTCTGGGCGCTGATCTTCACCTATATGTGGGCCGGCCCGCATCACCTGCATTACACGGCCTTGCCCGACTGGACGCAGTCGGTCGGCATGGTGTTCTCGCTGATCCTGCTGGCACCCAGCTGGGGCGGCATGATCAACGGCGTGATGACGCTCTCGGGCGCCTGGCACAAGCTGCGTGACGATCCCATCCTGCGTTTCCTGATTGTGTCGCTGTCTTTTTATGGCATGAGCACCTTCGAGGGCCCACTGATGTCCATCAAGACGGTCAATGCGCTGTCGCACTACACCGACTGGACCGTGGGCCACGTGCATGCCGGCGCCCTGGGCTGGGTGGGCCTGATCTCCATGGGCACGCTGTATTACCTGGTTCCCCGCCTGTTCGGGCAGAAGCAGATGTATTCGGTGCGCGCCATCGAGGTGCATTTCTGGACAGCCACCGTGGGTATCGTGCTCTATATCGCAGCCATGTGGATCGCCGGTGTGATGCAGGGCCTGATGTGGCGCGCGGTGAACGCCGACGGCACCCTGACCTACACCTTTGTCGAATCGGTCAAGGCCACTTATCCCTTCTATGTGGTGCGCTTCTTCGGCGGGGTCCTGTACCTGGGCGGCATGCTGGTCATGGCCTGGAACGTCTGCATGACGGTCGCAGGGGGCCGCCCAATCCGGGTGCCGGTTCCGGCGCTGGTTCACGCTTGACAAGAGAAAGCAAGGAAAGCACATCCCATGAAAGACAACAACACAACTGCAGCGGCAGCTGCAACAGCCACCGGCTTTTCCCACGAGAAGATTGAAACCAACAACTTCCTGATGATCATCCTGATCCTGCTGGTGATCGCGGTGGGCGGCCTGGTCGAGATCGTGCCGCTGTTTTTCCAGAAGTCGACCACCGCGCCCATCGAAGGGGTCAAGCCCTACGGCGCGTTGCAACTGGCCGGCCGCGACATTTATCTTCGGGAAGGTTGCTACAACTGCCATTCGCAGATGATCCGGCCGTTTCGCGCCGAGACGCTGCGCTACGGGCACTACTCGGTCGCCGGCGAATTTGTTTACGACCACCCCTTCCAGTGGGGCAGCAAGCGCACCGGGCCCGACCTGCACCGCGTGGGCGGCAAGTACAGCGACGAATGGCACCGCATCCACCTGAACAACCCGCGCGACGTGGTGCCCGAGTCCAACATGCCGGCCTACAGCTGGCTGGAGAAGGCCACAGTCAACCCCGCCGACATGGCGCCGCGCATGAAAGCGCTGCGCATGGTGGGCGTGCCTTACAGCGATGCGGAAATCGCCGAGGCCGCCGCCGTGGTGAAGGACAAGACCGAGATGGACGCCCTGGTGGCGTATCTGCAAATCATGGGCAAGGCCCTGAAATAAAGGAGAGCACCATGGACGTCAACACGCTGCGCGTTATCGCCACCCTGCTGTGCTTTGCCACCTTCATCGGCCTGCTGGTCTGGGCCTACGCCGGCCGCAACCGCCAGCGCTTTGAAGAGGACGCAAAAATCCCCTTCCTGCAGGACTAGCGCTATGGCCGCTTTTTTCAACACCTCTTCTTTATTCCTCAACGCATCGGGTGCGGCTCATGAGTGATTTCACCGAAAACTTCTGGTCCTGGTATGTGGCCGCGCTGACATTGATCGGCATCATCGGCTCCCTGGTTTTGCTGTGGGCCACGGCCCGCAAGAAAATGCCCGAGCGCAGCGACAACACCACGGGCCACGTCTGGGACGAAGACCTGCGCGAGTCCAACAACCCCATGCCGCGCTGGTGGATGTGGCTGTTTGTCTTTACCGTGATCTATGCGCTGCTTTACCTCATCGCCTACCCGGGCCTTGGGGCCTACCCGGGCGAAATGAAGTGGAGCACCCGCGGCGAATATGAGGCCGCCATGGCCGGCGCCGAGAAGGAGCTGGCGCCGCTGTACGCCGGCTTCAGCGCCAAAAGCGCGGAACAGCTCGCGGGCGATGCCAATGCGATGGCGGTAGGCGAGCGCCTTTTCATGAACAACTGCGCCCAGTGCCACGGCTCCGACGCGCGCGGCAGCAAGGGCTTTCCCAATCTTGCCGACAGCGACTGGCTGCATGGCGGTTCACCCGAAAAAATCAAAGAGACCCTGACCCTGGGCCGCAAGGGCCAGATGCCGCCCATGGCCGCGGCCGTGGGCACGCCCGAGGATGTGCGCAACGTGGCGCAGTATGTGCTGAGCCTTTCGGGCGGCCCGCATGATTCGGTGCGCGCCCAGCTCGGCAAGTCCAAGTTCACCGCCTGCGCGGCCTGCCACGGCATGGACGGCAAGGGCAATACCGCGATAGGCGCGCCCAACCTGGCTGACGATATCTGGCTGCACGGCTGGGGCGAGCAGGCCATTGTCGACATCGTCAACAAGGGCAAGATCAACGAAATGCCCGCTCAGGCCGGCAAGCTCACGGAAGCGCAGATCCACCTGCTGGCGGCCTATGTCTGGGGGCTGTCGAACAAGGCCCCCGCGGCCAAGCTTTGAGGCGACAGTGAGCCAGCCTGCCTTGCGAAAAATCATTCCCATCGTGCCGGCCGCGCAGCCGGTGGGGGAGTCCCTGTACGAGGCGCACAGGAAGATCTACCCGCGCTCGGTGAGCGGGCGTTTCGCGCGCTGGCGCTGGGCTTTTGTGGCCATGACCCAGTTGGTCTTCTACGGCCTGCCGTGGCTGCAGTGGGGGCAGCGCCAGGCCGTGCTGTTTGACCTGGAGGCCAGGCGCTTTTACCTCTTCGGCTATGTGCTGTACCCGCAGGACTTCATCTACCTGACGGGCCTGCTGGTGGCCAGCGCCCTGTCGCTGTTCCTGTTCACGGCGGTGGCGGGCCGGCTGTGGTGCGGCTTTGCCTGCCCGCAGACGGTGTACACCGAGATCTTCCTCTGGATAGAGCGCAAGGTCGAAGGCGACCGCACGGCCCGGCTGAAGCTGGACGGCGCGCCGTTCTCGCTCGAAAAGCTGGTCAAGAAATGGTTCAAGCACATCCTCTGGATAGGTGTGGCCATGTGGACCGGCTTCACCTTTGTCGCCTACTTTGTGCCGGCTCGCGAGCTGATCCTGCAGTTCCTGCAGACCAAAATGGGCGGCTGGGAAATCTTCTGGGTGCTGTTCTACGGCTTTGCCACCTACGGCAATGCCGGCTTCCTGCGTGAGCAGGTGTGCAAATACATGTGCCCCTATGCACGCTTCCAGAGCGCGATGTTCGACAAGGACACACTGATCGTGAGCTACGACCCGGCGCGCGGTGAACCGCGCGGTGCCCGCTCGCGCCAGGCCGACCTGTCCGCGCTGTCCCTGGGCGCCTGTGTGGACTGCACCCTGTGCGTGCAGGTCTGCCCGACCGGCATCGACATTCGCGAAGGTTTGCAATACGAATGCATAGGTTGCGCGGCCTGCGTGGACGTGTGCGACGGCGTGATGGACAAGATGGGTTATGCGCACGGCCTGATCCGCTTCACGACCCAGAACGCCTTGGCCGGGAAGTGGCCGGCCGCGCGCATGCTGCGCCAGGTGCTGCGTCCGCGGGTGCTGATTTACTCGGCATTCCTGGGCGTGCTGTGCCTTGCCCTGCTCTGGAGCCTGATGGCGCGCATGCCGCTGAAAGTCGACGTGGTGCGCGACCGCGCGGCGCTCTCGCGCATCGTGGCCGGGGGGCGGCTGGAAAACGTTTATCGCCTGCAGGTCATGAATGCCACGGAAGAGACGCAGCGCTACACCATCACGGCGACCGGCCTGGAAGGCCTGGCGGTCGCTTCCGAGGCCGAGGTCAAGGTCGGCCCTACAGAGTCGCGCTGGGTTGCCGTGCGCCTGCAGATTCCCTATGGCTCGGCGCAGGCCGGCTCGCACCCCATCATGTTCCGCGTCGGCGATGAAAGCGGGCACGCCCATGTGGAAGAAAAGTCCGTGTTCCTTGTTCCGAGATGAATCGCGATGAAAGGCCTCTCATGACTGCCATGACTTCCATTCCCACCCAAACCACACCCTGGTGGAAGCACGGCCATCTCTGGCTGGTGATTTCCGGGCCCGCACTGGTGGTGGTGGCCGGTGTGTTCACGGTTTACCTGGCTGTCACGCACCCGGATGCCGTGATCGGCGGCCAGGAACCGGCGCGCGCCTCACGGCCGGGCAGTCCGCAGCAGGGCAGGGCTCTGGCCCCGGCCCTCGAGGGGCGCAACCATGCGGCCACGCCCGACAAGGCTGCCCGGCCCTGAGCGCTCATAAAAAATAAAAGGAGGCAATGTGATGTCAGCCAACAAGATACTGGGCATTGCCTGGCCGGCCTTCCTGGCGGCCTGCCTGCTGGAGTTGCTGCTGTTCGGGCTGTTCGACCCCGAGGAGATGCTCAGGAACGGCCAGCCGGCGGGGCTTTCGCGGCTGGCCTTCCAGACAGCGGTGTTTTTTGTCTTCTGGTTCGCCTGCGCGGCCTCCAGCGCGCTGAGCGTGCTGCTCACCGGCCCCGCGCCGGATGCGCGGCCGGGCTCAGCACACCGGCCGCAGCCGAGTGAGGACTGAAACCGGTGCCGGGGAGCCACCTCCGGGGGAGGGCAGGGCGGTAAGATCAGCGTTCACTCCCCACGCCGCCCTCATGTCCCAGTTCCCCCATGTCAGTGACGCGCTGCCCAAGCGCCAGCGTTCCATGGCCATCGCGCTGGCCGTGATCGCGACACTCCTGCTGCTGGCCCTCGCCTATCTCGCATCCCAGCCGCATTCCTTGGGCCTGACCCTTGCCGTGGCCTTGGCCGCGGCAGCCTGCGGTCTGGCCTGGCTGCTGGCCTTGCGCGATGCGGCGCGCGAGCGGGTCGGTCAGCAGGCGCTGGAGGGCGCGGACGCCAGGCTGGCGGGCCTGCTGGACTCGGCCATGGACGCCATCATCACCGTGGACAGCGAGCAAAACATCCTCCTCTACAACAAAGCCGCCGAAAGAATCTTCGGTTGGCCCACCAGCGAAATGCTGGGCCAGCCGCTCACACGCCTGATCCCGCAGCGGCACCGGGCCGCGCACGGCGGGCAGGTCAGGCGCTTCGGCCAGACCGGCATCACCTCCCGCCGCATGGGCGACGGCACGGTACTCTATGGATGCCGGGCCAGCGGCGAGGAGTTCCCGCTCGAGGCCTCGATCTCACAGCTCGATACCGCGCAGGGCAAGCTCTACACCGTCATCCTGCGCGACGTGACCGAGCGCGTGCGCGCCGGCGAAGAGCTGAGCGCTTTTGCCTCGGCGGCTCACGCTATCCGCGAAAGCGAAAAAACACGCATCGCGCGCGAACTGCATGACGAGCTCGCGCAGTCGCTGACGGCCATCAAGATGGACGCCACCTGGATACGTGAGGCCATGCCCCGTGAGGCCGATGCCGTGCGGGCCAAGCTCGATGACATGCTGGGCCTGCTGGACACCACCGTCGCCGCCACCCGGCGCATCGCCTCCGACCTGAGGCCGCTGCTGCTCGACGACCTGGGCCTGGTGCCCGCCATCGAGTGGCTGACCCACAATTTCAGCCAGCGCCACGGTGTGCCGTGCCGGCTCTCGCTCGATGAAGAGGTGGAACTGGGCGAGCCCTATGCCACGGCGGTGTTTCGCATCGTGCAGGAGTCGCTGGTGAACGTGGCCAAGCATGCGGGTGCGTCGCGGGTCGATGTGCGCATCGAAAGAACCGACGCGGGCGTGATCCTGGAAGTGGCCGATGACGGCGCCGGTTTTGTGCTGGACGCACCGCGCAAGACCAGTTCGCTGGGCCTCATGGGCCTGCGCGAGCGGGCAAGGCTGCTGCAGGGAACGGTGGAAATTGACACGGCACCGGGCCGCGGCACCCGCATACGGGTGGCCATTCCGGTGCCTGAGGCGGCAGACGAGTCCGCCGAGACTGCAAAGACGGGAGACACCACGTGATCAGGATTGTGATTGCCGACGACCACGCCATCGTGCGGGAAGGGCTCAAGCGCATCGTGTCGTCCATCGCGGACATGGAAGTCGCGGGCGAAGCGGGAAACGGTACGGAGGTGATGCAGCGCGTGCGCGAGCTGGCCTTTGACGTGCTGGTGCTGGACCTCTCCATGCCCGGCCGCAGCGGCATGGAACTCATCAAGCTGGCGCGCGGCGAAAAACCCCAGCTGCGCATCCTGGTCCTGAGCATGCACCAGGAATCGCAGTACGCGGTGCGTGCCATCAAGAACGGCGCCAGCGGCTACCTGACCAAGGAAAGCGCGCCGGGCCAGCTCGAGCAGGCGATACGCAAGGTGGCCTCGGGCGGCGCCTTCATCAGCGCCGAAGTAGCCGAACAGCTGGCGTTGGGCGCCATGCCCGGCAGCGAGGCGGTTCCGCACGAGGGCCTTTCCAACCGCGAGTTCGAAGTGCTGCAACTGCTGGTCGCCGGCGTCTCTCTGACGGACATTGCCACGCAGCTGAACCTTTCGGTCAAGACCGTCAGCACGCACAAGACCAATCTCATGCAAAAAATGGGTCTGCAAAACCAGAGCGAGCTGATCCGTTACGCGATCAAGCACGGCCTGACCGAGCCCTGAAAGCCTGGGCTGGCGCGCACCCCGCAATGACGCCGTGTTGACAAGCATCAATACGGCAGCGGGGCATTTCCCTAGAGTCAGGGTATCCAAACTCTGAAACCGGGGGCCGCCATGGCCGATGAACTGAAACAGCTGCTGGTGCATGCCGATGCATCGCCCCAGTTCGCGCAGCGCTTCGAATTTGCCTGCCGGCTTGCCGCCCTGCACGGCGCCGGCGTGACGGCGCTGTATGCCTCGCCTTCGGCTTCCGAGGCGCTTCCGGTCGCCTCCGGCATGGGCGCCGGCCTGGCCGTCAAACGGCAAGCGGCGCAGGACACCGAGCTCGCGCGGGCGCGCTCGGTGTTTGAGCAGCTCAAGCCGGCGGCGCTGCCGGCTACTTGGGCGGAGATCCATGAATTCCCCTTGCTGGCAGCTTTCGCGGAGCAAGCGCTCTATGCCGACCTGCTGGTGCTGGGCCAGCACGCACCGGGAGAGGGCTGGTCCACGCTGATGCCGGCGGATTTTCCAGAAAGCGTGATCGAGCTGAGCGGCCGGCCGGCGCTGGTGCTTCCCTATACCTCGGCCAAGCCCTGTTTGCCGGGCAATGTGCTGATCGCCTGGAAGCCCTGCCGCGGTGCGGCGCGCGCGGTGGCTGCGGCAATCCCCATACTGCGCAAGGCCAGGGCGGTGCATATCCTGAGCTGGGGCGCCGATGCGGCGGCGGCCGGCCCCGGCCCGAATATTGTTTCCTACCTGAAGGCCCACGGCATCGAGGCCCGCTGGCAGCGGGAGGACGCGGAGCCGGCGAACCTGGGCGAGCTGCTGCTGTCGCGCGCCTTTGACCTGCAGGCGGACCTGCTGGTGATGGGCTGCTATGGCCGCGCCCGTGCCCATGAATGGGTGCTGGGCGGCGCATCGCGTACCGTGCTCAAGAGCATGACGCTGCCGGTGCTGATGGCGCACTGACGTTTCGCAATCCAGTACCGTACACCGTTCGCCCTGAGCCTGTCGAAAGGTCAAAACCCTTCCACAGGCTCAGGGCGAACGGTAATGCGCGGGGGTCGTGGTTGAGTCAGATACCGTAGCGGTGCGCCAGTCAGCGCTAGGAAAATTCCGAGCCGCGCTAGGACGGCCTGCGGCGGCAAACCAGCGTTCTCCGAGCCGGCCTTTCAGCAAAAGCCGATGGCCTGGCAGCGCCGCCTGCGCGACAGTAGAGGCATGCAAGACAGCGCTTCATCCAACCCACCCACACGGGTTTTTCTGGCCGACGACTCGGCGCTGAGCCGCCGCCGCGTGGCCGAAATGCTCAGCGCCCAGGGCATGGTGGTCGCCGGCCAGGCCGATACGCCCGAGTCGGCCATCGCCGGCATTGTGGCCAGCAGCCCTGACGTGGTGGTACTGGACGTGCGGCTCGGCAAGGGTACGGGCATGCAGGTGCTGCGGGCCGTCCTCAAGGAAGCGCCGCATATTCCTTTCGTCATCCTCAGCAGCGATGCTGAACCGGCCTACCGTGCGCGCTACCTCACCGAGGGCGCCGCCTGTTTCCTCGACAAACACACCGAGTTCTACCAGCTTGGTGAAGCCGTTGCCGGGCTCGCGCAGCCCCGGTTTGCCGCGCAGCCCGCTTCTTCCTTGTCCATATCTTCGTTTTAACCAGGGAGCCATCATGTCCTTAGCCTGTTCACCCGACCTCGCCAGCCCGACCGCCGGCGCCATCGAGCCGCTCAAGACCCGCTGCTCCAACTGCAACCTGCGCGATATCTGCCTGCCCTGCGGCATGACGCCCGCCGATGTGGGCGGGCTGGACCAGCTCCATTTCAACCGTACCAAGGTCAAGGCGGGGCAGGCGCTCTACCATGAGGGCCAGGCCTTTCGCAACATCTACGCGGTGCGCATGGGCACCTTCAAGTCCAGCCTGACGCTGGCCGACGGCCGTGAGCAGGTCAGCGGCTTCCAGATGGCCGGCGAACTGATGGGGCTGGACGGCATCGCCAACGGCGCCTATGCCAGCAACTCCACGGCGCTTGAAGACACCGAAGTCTGTGCTATCCCCTATGACCAGATCAGCGGCCTGGCCGCGACCAGCACCGACATGCAGCAGGCCGTGAGCCGCCTGATGAGCCGCGAGATCGTCAGGGAACACAGCCTGATGATGCTGCTGGGCAGCATGAACGCCGAGGAACGGCTGGCCGCCTTTTTGCTGAACCTGTCGCAGCGCATGAAGCTGCGCGGCTACTCGGCCAGCGAGTTCCACCTGCGCATGTCGCGCGCCGAAATCGGCAGCTACCTGGGCATGAAGCTGGAGACCGTGAGCCGCACCTTCTCGGCCTTCCAGCAGCAGGGCATCCTCGAAGTCGACAAGCGCCACATCCGCATTCTTGACGCCGCAGCACTCAAGCGCGTCTTCGAGACGCGGGTTCACTGAGGAGCGGCTGCGGCGCCGCCAAGCGCCTCGGAAGTCGGGCTTCCGGAAAAATCCGTCCACCGCCGCCGCTCGAAGTCATAAAGCTTGCAGCGGTGCGCGGTGTCGAAGTACCAGCGCCATGAGAACGGCTGCACGACGATGTGGCCCGGCAGCCTTTCCTCGAGCACAGCCTGGGCGCGCTGGAGGCGGTACAGCGGCACGCCCATGTCCACGTGGTGGGCGGTGTGCTCCATGATGTGGTGCAGCGCCGCGCCAAAGAAGCTGTTGAAGCTCAGGTGCACGGTGGTTGAGACAAAGGGATTCGCGTCGGACCAGTTCTTTTTGTTGTCATACCAGGCGATGCGGGTATGCGTGTGGTGCACATAGACCACAAAACCCATCAAGGCCTTCCATACCAGCAGAGGCAGAAAAAACCCGACGGCCAGCAGCCATGCGGCCGATTGGCCGGTCGCCGACGCAACGGCCACCAGCCCGGCGATCCAGGCCGCGGCGGCCACGGTGACGAGCAGGCTGTCGGCCACAAAAATGCCGCGCCGTGTGGGCATCACCGCCTTGGACGGGAAATAAAGCCGTTTCCACCAGATCTCCACAGCGTAGTAAAGCCAGGGCGCCCAGCCGCTGCGGTAGGCGCGCTCCAGCCATTGCTTCCAGGCCGGCATGCGCTGATAGGCCTCAAGGGTGGCGGGCTGCCAGACGAAGTCAAAGCCGCTGAGGTTGGTGTAGCCGTGGTGCACCACGTTGTGCCCCACGTCCCACAGGCTGTAGGGCGTGAGCGAGGGCAGGAAGAGCACGCGGCCCAGCCAGCGGTTGAGCTTGCGGTGCGGCGTGAAGCTCTGGTGGCAGGCGTCGTGGCCCAGGATAAAAAGCCTGGCGATCATGAAGCCGGCCAGCAAGGCCATGAGCAGTTGCACGGCGGGGTGCTTCGCGAGCACCACCCCGGCCATGCAGGCGGCGAACACGGCAATATCCGCCGCGGCCAGCGCCAGGGCGAGGCTGGTGTTTTTGTTTGAGACGGGGGCAAGCCAGGAGCGCAGGATTTTGCGGTGGGGAAGGGGAGTTGCCTGGGTGACTGCTGGGGTAGTGGACATGAGGGATGAAGATGTGGCGCGAGAAACCGCGGGCCACAGGGCAATGGGGAAGCCAGCAGCTTAGGGCGCATGCCCTGCCCGCGCTTTGACGCATGTCAAGGACGGCGCACAGGCCTTGCGGTGGCAAACACCTTGGAGCTGCGTTGATCCATATCAACGCAGCTCCGGCAGGCCGGCGGCACAGTGGAGGCCTCACTTTCTTGAAGCATTCCATGTCCGCAGTCTTACCCCAGGCCCTCAAACGCTTCGATATCTCGGGGCCGCGCTACACCTCCTTTCCCACGGCGGACCGCTTTGTCGAGGCCTTTGGCGCCGGCGATCACGGCCGTGTGCTGGACGAAAGGCGCTTGCGCGCCCAGGTGGCGCCCGCGCCGCTGTCGCTGTATGTGCACATCCCGTTTTGCGAGTCGCTGTGCTACTACTGCGCCTGCAACAAGATCATCACCAAGCAGCACAGCCGGTCCACCACCTACCTGGGCTACCTGGAGCGCGAGGTCGCGCTGTATACGGCGCACCTGGGCAAGGGCCAGCCCGTCAGCCAGTTGCACCTGGGCGGCGGCACGCCGACGTTTTTCTCGGACGCCGAGCTGGCCCAGCTCATGGACATGCTCAGGCGCAATTTCGACATCGTGGCAGGCGCGGAGATGTCCATCGAGGTGGACCCGCGCACCGTCGACAACACGCGCCTGGCCGCGCTGGCGACCCTGGGTTTTAACCGCCTGAGTTTTGGCGTGCAGGACTTTGATGCCGACGTGCAGAAAGCCGTGCACCGCGTCCAGCCCGCGGAGCAGGTCTTCGCGCTGGTCGCCGAGGCGCGCGCGCTGGGTTTTGAATCCATCAATGTGGACCTGATCTACGGCCTGCCGCGGCAGACGCAGACTTCGTTTGCGCGCACCATCCGCCAGATCGAAGAGCTCAGGCCGGACCGCATAGCGCTCTATGCCTACGCCCATTTGCCGGAACGCTTCAAACCGCAGCGGCACATCCCGGTCACGCTGCTGCCGGCGGCCCATGACAAGGCCGCCATGCTGGCCGAAGCCATGGCGCGCCTGCAGGGCGCGGGCTACCAATACATCGGCATGGACCATTTCGCGCTGGCCGGCGATGCGCTGGCCGTGGCCGGCCGCGAAGGCCGGCTGCACCGCAACTTCCAGGGCTACAGCACCCAGCCCGACCGCGACCTGCTGGGCCTGGGCGTGTCGGCCATAGGCGCTGTCGGTGCCAGCTACAGCCAGAACGCCAAGACCATGGAGGAGTATTGCGACCTGCTCGACCAGGGGCGTTTCCCCGTCACGCGGGGCTTGGCGCTGAGCCGCGACGACCTGGCGCGGCGCGCGGTGATCATGGCCATCATGTGCCAGGGCCAGGTGTGGTTTGAATCGGTGGAGCTCGCCTGGATGCTGGACTTCAAAAGCTATTTCGCGGCTGAACTCGAGCGCCTGCGTGAACTCGAAAACGCCGGGCTGGTTGTGCTGTCGGACGGCGGCTTTCGCGTGACGCCCGAGGGCCGCTTCGTCCTGAGGGCGGTGGCCATGGTCTTTGACCGCTACCTGCAGGCCGACCTCAACCGCAGCCGCTTCTCGCGCATCATCTGATCGCGGCGCCGGCATGACTTACGCACTCACGACGACAGCCCTGCTGATGGGCCTGGCCGGCGGGCCGCATTGCGCCGTGATGTGCGGCGCGGCCTGCGGCGGCCTGGCGCGCATGGGCCAGCCGCAGCGAGTGAATTCGCCGATGCTCTTCCAGGCCGGGCGGCTGGCCGGCTATTCCACCGCCGGGGCGGCCGCCGCGAGCGCGGTGCAAAGCTTCGCGTGGATGACGCAGCAGGCCGCCTTGTTCCGGCCGGTCTGGATGCTGTTCCACCTGGCCGTGCTGGGCTGGGGACTGATGCTGCTCGTGAAGGCCGGCCAGCCGGCCTGGGCCGACCGGGCGGGGCGCTCGGTCTGGTCCAGGCTTGGCGCCGTGGCCCGCTCGCGAGGCGGCATGTTCTCGGCGGGCGCGCTGTGGGCCTTTATGCCCTGCAGCCTGCTGTACTCGGCGCTGCTGGTGGCATCGCTGAGCGGCGGCGCGCTGCAGGGTGCGCTGGCCATGGCGGCGTTTGCCGTGGGCAGCGGCATTTCCCTGCTGCTTGCGCCCCGCGCACTGGCCGGGCTGCGCCAGGCTGGCAACAACCTGGGCGGGCAACTGGGCGTGCGTGCGGCCGGCGGCGTGCTGGTGCTGGCCGCCTTCTTTGGCCTGTGGGGCGACATGATGCATCGCGTTGCCCAATGGTGCGGGCTGGCCTGAGCGGCCGCCTTTTTTGCCTTTCACACCTGAACCAGCACTCTTCGCGTCCGGCCGAAATCGACCGGGCCAGCCAGCGTTTGACAAATCAATAACCAAATGGTTATGATTTGGCCATGCAAACCCAAGCCGTCGCAAACGACGTTTTCAAGGCCCTGGCGGACCCGACCCGCCGGGCCATCTTTGAGCGCCTGGCCCGGGATGGCGAACAGACCGTACGCGCACTGACCGACCGTGCCGGTGTGTCGCAGCCGGCCGTGTCCAAGCACCTGCGTGTGCTCAAAGAAGCAAGGCTGGTGAACGACAGGCAGCAGGGCCGCGAAACGCACTACAGCGCCCAGCCGCTGGCGCTGGCGCCGCTGCGCGACTGGGTGAGCACCTATGGCGCGTTCTGGAACGAACGCTTCGACGAACTTGAATCACTTCTGAAAAGGATGGACCAATGACCGCAACTTCAAGCACCGCCGAAACCCGCTCCGTCGTTGTCGAGCGGGACATTTCCCACCCGCCCGAAAAAATCTGGCGCGCGCTCACCCAGCCGCACCTGATCGCGGAATGGCTGATGAAAAACGACTTCCAGCCCGTCGTGGGCCACGGCTTCAAGCTCAGCGCCGACTGGGGTTCCGTCGATTGCCAGGTGCAAACCGTCGAGCCCGAAAAAGCACTGTCCTACACCTGGGCTGCCTATGGCCTCGAGAGTGTCGTCACCTGGACGCTCACGCCCACAAGCACGGGCACCCGCCTGCGCATGGAGCAAGAGGGCTTTCGCACCGACCAGGAACAGGCCTACCAGGGCGCCAAACACGGCTGGAAGCAATTCTTCGCCCAGCTGGAGCAGGTGCTGGCACGAGCCGACTAAGGCCCGGGAGGAAACGCCATGGCCAGCAAGACATCCGCGAAGCCGGCCCTCCTCTCGGGCGGCAACCCGCAGATCGCAAAAGGCGAGGGCGATGCGCCAGTGCAGGCCTATATCGCGGCCATGCCGGGCTGGAAAAGCAATGTCGGCCGCCGGCTCGATGCGCTCATCACGCGCACCGTCCCGGGCGTGCGCAAGGCTGTCAAATGGAACTCGCCCTTTTACGGCGCGGGGGAAGTGGAGCAGGGTTGGTTCTTGAGCTTTCATTGCTTCACGAAGTACGTCAAGGTGGCTTTCTTCCGCGGCATGTCGCTGCACCCCGTGCCGCCTGTCGAGTCAAAGAGCCCGGACACGCGCTACGTCCACATCCAGGAAGACGGCCAGATGGACGAAGCCCAGCTGGCCGTCTGGATCAAACAGGCCAGCGAATTGCCCGGGGAGAAGATGTAACTGGTTCCAACACGTATGAAGAAAGCACTATCCCGATGAAAAAAGCGACGAGCAGCACGCCTGAGGGCAAAAAAGGCAATGAAGGGGCTTCCGCCTCCGCGCAGATCGACCTGAAAATCCGCGAACTCAACGACTGGCGCGGCGAAACGCTGGCCCGGATCCGGGCGCTGGTCAAGCAGGCCGTGCCCGATGTGGTGGAGGAGCTCAAGTGGCGCGGCGTGCCTGTGTGGTCGCATGGCGGCATCATCTGCACCGGTGAGACCTATAAAAGCGCCGTGAAAATGACCTTCGCCAAGGGTGCAAAACTTGAGGACCCCGCAGGCCTTTTCAATTCCAGCCTGGAAGGCAACACCCGGCGCGCGATTGATATCCACGAGGGCGACAAGATTGATGAAAAGGCCTTGAAGGCCTTGTTTCGCGCCGCCGCGGCATTGAACAGCTCGAAGGCCAGATAGGAGAGGCCGGCCCAGGCGGCCATCGCATCTCCTCTAATTGGAGGATGCGCGGTAGCGCAAAAGGTAGCAGAGTCGCGTAACAGAATGCAATTGGGCCGGAAACCGGCCCGGCCGCATTCCACCATGCAATGTCCCACCGAAGTGGAGAACCATGATGGCCTCGCGAGTCCCCGAAGAAGCCGCTGCGCTCAACCGCATCAGCCTGCTGGATCCGCTTGTTGTGCGGACCTGGTGCGCTGAATTGAAATGCACCGAGCATGAATTGCGCGCGGCCGTTTATGCGGTGGGGAGCGAACCCGAGCAGATCCGCCGCTACTTTGATCGCGGCAGCGAAACACCCGAAATGGTTCCGGGCTAAGCAATAGGCGCCGCGTCGGCTGTCCAAAGGGTTTCTCTGTAGGGTTTCCGCCGCGATAGAAAAGGGTCCCACGCCGACACCGCGGCTCCTCTTGCGCTGCGGATGATGCAGCATGAATACCCTGTCCCACCCCCCTGTGATTGAGGCCCCCGCCCCCGGGGAAGAGCAAGAGGCTTCCAGCGCCGCCGAACTCCTGCTCGGCTTGGCGTTCGGTGTCTGCGCACTCGCCGCGGTGCACCTGGCGGGCTACGTGGTGCTTGCCGTCACGCAGCTGCTCAGGCACTTCTTTGACCCCAGCGGAGGCGGCGGCGATGCATAAAAGCAGACTCGCCACCCTCGTCATCGACTGCCAGACCGAAGCACTGGACCAGGCGGCCGCCTTCTGGTCGCAGGCACTGGGCTGGCCGGCGGAAACACTCTCGGACCCCGAAAACGCGAACTACCGGCAACTCCGCACGCCACCGAGTGAGCCGACGGTGCTGGTGCAATCCGTCTCCCATCCCAGCCGCGTGCACATCGACATCGAGACCGACGACATCGAGGCCGAGGTCAAACGCCTGGAAGCCCTGGGCGCGCGCCGTGTCGCGTACATCAAGCGGTGGTGGGTGATGGAAGCGCCGACCGGCCAGCGCTTTTGCGTGGTGCGCCCGCAGCGGCCCGATTTTGAGAGCCATGCCAATGTCTGGGATGGTTAACCGCAAGGCGCCTCAAACCTGATGGCCGGCCCGGAAGGCTACTGGCGTTGCCTGCGCGGTGCGCTTGAAGAACTTCACGAAGTTGGTGGCTTCGGTGAAGCCCAGCCCGTGGCCTATCTCTGCAACCGTCGCTTTGCTATGAATGAGCAGGCGCTTGGCTTCCAGTGCGATACGCTGGTCAATCATGTCCTTGGCGGTACGGCCTGAGGCTGCGACGCAGGCGCGAGACAGGGTGCTTTCGGAAAAGCCAATGCGCCCGGCCAGGTCAAGAACGCTGGGACGCATCCTGAAGCTTGCCTCCAGCTCCCGGCAGAACAGCCGGTAGATTCTTCCTTCTTGCGCGGCTGCCCCGGCATTGCCGGCGTCCCTTTGCAACATGCGGGCCAGCCGCAAGAGCATGGCCAGGACCTCGTGCCGGATGATCGCGGCGTCGACAGCCGTGCCCCCGAAGCGATCGATCTCCGCCCTGAGCCTGCTGCTGTAGGCCAAAGCTTCGGCGAACGCACGCTGGTTCAGCCTGGAGATGTTCGGCCATTGGTCCAGGGCCAGCAAATCCTTGTCGATGGCCGGCGTCTCCAGCTCGGGTGCCAGGGCCTGTGCAGAGATCAAGGTGATCTGCCCCTGCAGGTCATCGGCCATATGCCATCGCTGCACCTGGCCCGGCCGTATCAGGACCACCGTGCCGGGCTGCAGCTCGTGCTCGACAAAGTCGACCATGTGGCGCGCGCGGCCTTCTTGAATCAACAAAAGGTGGTGGAAATCGACACGCTGGACCGTCGAGAGCAGGCGTAGGCCTGCGCGCTTCCTGACTTCCTTCAATGTCATGACTTCCACACCGACCTTTGCCAGCCGGGGGTTGCTGAAGTGAATATTGAGAATGCTGGGTGCGGCGGCTTTCATGCTTGCGGAGTCTAGCCTTAAAGCCCTAAAAATCCCAGTTTTGACCATTATTTGAAGCGCTTCAATCTTTCCGATGCTGCGCAGGAAGGTCAAAATCTATGGACCAAAGCCTGCAATTCGTCAAGTGGCGCTTGGTGCCCTTCAACCATGTCTCGCCCGGATTTAACCATGACGATTTTCCAATCATTGCGTCTCGCCGTTGCGGTTCTGGCCGTCACCAGCCTCGCTGCCTGCGCCGGCAACCCATCCCTTCTAGCCTCCAAGGAGAAAGCATCCATGTCCCCCCAAAAACAGCAGGTTGCTGCCCTGCTTAAAGCTATTGAAACCGGCGATGCCGCGCCGGTCGCGGTGATCAATCCAAACAAATACATCCAGCACAACCTTGCCGCCGCAGACGGCCTGGCCGGCTTCGGGGCGCTGCTGCAAGCCTTGCCCAAGGGCTCCGCCAAGGCGAACACTGCGCGTGTGTTCCAGGACGGCGACCTGGTGTTTGCCCATACTGAATACAACTTCTTCGGGCCCAAGATCGGTTTTGACATCTTTCGTTTCGAGGGCGGCAAGATTGTTGAGCACTGGGACAACCTGCAGGAAACACCCACCAAGCCCAACCCCAGCGGCCGCACCATGATTGACGGGCCAGTGCAAGCCACGGACCTGGACAAGACCGGGGAGAACAAGGCCCTGGTGAAGTCCTTTGTCGAGGACATCCTGGTCCACGGCCGCATGGACAAGCTTGCCGCTTATTACGACGGCGACCGTTACGCCCAGCACAACCCGCAGATCGCGGACGGCCTCTCCGGGCTGGGGCCAGGCTCTCCAAGCCATGACCAAGGCGGGCGTCACCATGAAGTACGAGCGCATCCATCGCGTGCTGGGCGAGGGTAACTTTGTACTGGTGGCCAGCGAGGGCAGCTTAGGCGGAAAACCAACCAGCTTCTATGACCTGTTCCGCGTGGAAAACGGCAAGATCGCCGAGCACTGGGACACGATAGAAACGATTGCGCCGCGTTCCGAATGGAAAAACGCGAACGGCAAGTTCTGAGTTCCAGCAAGGAAAGTTTCAATGAATATTTCGAAATGGCTCTATGGTGGCATCATGGCCTGCAGCTTCGCGATGCAGGCCGGTGATGCCGCCGGTGCAACACCCTCGGGCAAGGTCATCGAGGTCGTGACATTCAAACTCAAGCCTGGCGTCACGCCGGCGCAGTTCAGGCTTGTCGACCAGGAGGTCGAGGCGCAGCATGTGTCCCGGCAACCGGGGTTTGTTTCGCGCGATAGCGCGGCGGGCGAGAACGGTGAGTGGCTGGTGATCGTGCACTGGCGGTCCGTCAATGACGCGAATGCCTCCATGGCGAGCTTCGAAAAAGCTCCCGCCGCGGCAAAGTTCATGTCAAGCATAGACGCCTCGACGATGCTTATGAGGCGGTTTGACAAGTGATCAGTTGGCTTGGCTCACTTGGTGCCGGCTGCTGGTGAAATGGCTTCGCGAAGGTATTTTTCCAGCGCCATGACAACCGGCCGGCGTGAACTGATGCCTTTGCGCAGGATGCCGATCTCGCGGTAGAAAGTCCTGTCGCCCAGCGAGATGGCACGGACACCGGGCGGCAGCGGCAAGTGGGCTTCCATCATGGGCACCAGCGCCACGCCCAGGCCTTCGGCGACGAGCTTCATCAGGCCCGCGATCTCGTCCAGTTCAATGGCGTCCTGCACCACGATCTTGTTGTCGCGCAGGAAGCGCGTCACCAGCCGCCCGCCGAAGGAAGTCCGGTCATAGCGCAAAAAAGGCTGCGATTCGAGCAATGCGCGCCAGTCCCGTCCTTTGCTGTCCTTGCGGACCAGCAGCTTGAAGGGTTCGTGCATCAGCGCCTGCCAGGTCATGTCGGGCAGGATGCCGAAGGGCGGCCGGATCATGATGGCCGCATCGATTTCAGTGCTGTCGAGCTGGTCCATCAGCTTCATGGACACGCCGGGGATGATGTTGACGAGCAGCCTGGGATTGTCTTTCCTCAGTGCCGCCAGCGCGCGGGGGAGCACCGAGGATTGGACGGAGGCGATAGCGCCTATCCGCAAGGTCCCACCGAGTTCCTCATCACCCTCCGCATCGCCCAGTTTGGCGTACAGCTCAACAATCTCTTCGGCACGCGCGAGCACCCTGGCGCCCGCTTCGTTGAGCACCGCTGAACGCCGCGTGCGGTCAAAAAGCGCCAGCCCGAGTGATTCTTCGAGCCGCTGGATCTGGCTGCTCACGGCGGACTGCGTCAGGCCGATCTGCGCACCCGCCGCGGAAAAACCGCCGTAGCGCACCACCGCGATCAAGGTTTTCAGCTCGGTAATCATGAGGGCATGAGGGAGGGCTATTGATCGATTTTATTGATTCTCAGGCTGAATATATATCGTTTTTCAAAGTTCATTGACCGCCCTACAGTGGAGCCTTCCAGATTTTCCGATCAACAAAGCTTTTCGATGACCACGCAAACCACCACTGCCCCCGCCAAGGTTCTTCCGCCATTCCACCTCGCATTTCCCGTCCACGACCTGGCTGTGGCGCGCCAGTTCTACGGCGAACTCCTCGGCTGCTCCGAAGGCCGCAGCTCCAATGAGTGGGTGGACTTCAACTTCTACGGCCACCAGATCGTGGCCCACCTGGCGCCTGAAGAGTGCGGCCATCGCCAGACCAGCGCCGTGGACGGCCACAACGTTCCGGTGCGCCATTTCGGCGCGATCTTGTCCCTGCCCGAGTGGGAAACCCTGGCGGCGCGCCTGAAGGCGGGCGGCACCCGGTTTGTGATCGAGCCTTATGTGCGTTTCAAAGGCGAGCCGGGCGAACAGGCCACCATGTTTTTCCTGGACCCTTCGGGAAACGCCATCGAGTTCAAGGCTTTTGCCTCGCTCGACAACCTGTTTGCCAAGTAAACATGGCGCACTTCAAGGAGGTCGCCCTCCAGCACGCCAGCCGGCTGATCAACCACGGCCCCACGGTCCTGGTGACCAGCGCGCACGGTACGGCGCGCAACGTGATGGCGGCGGCCTGGTCCATGCCGGTGGAGTTCGTGCCGCCGCGCATCGCGGTGGTGATCGACAAGAAAACCTATACGCGCGAACTCATCATGGCCAGCGGCGGCTTCGGCATCTGCATACCGGGCACCACGCTGGCCGCCTTGACGCATGCGGTGGGCAGCGAGTCCGGCCGCACGGTCGACAAGTTCGCGCAGCACGGCCTGAAGGCCCGCAGCGGACCGGTGCTTGGCATGCCCTTGCTGGAGGAGGGCTGCGCGGCCTGGCTGGAATGCCGGGTGATCCGCGAGCCGCACACCGAGGACGCCTACGACACCTGCTTCGCCGAAGTTGTGGCCGCGGCCGCCGATGAACGCGTGTTCCAGAACGGGCACTGGCGCTTTACCGGCGAAAACCGCGAACTGCAGACCCTCCACCACCTGGGCGGCGGCAACTTTGTGCGGCCCGGCGGGATGTTTTATGCCGGCGATGCCGGTAATGCCGGATGAAAGCAGGGCCTTCGTGCGCGCAGTGACAGCATTCACGCAAAGCGTGGCAGACTGAACCAGAGACATCGCCATCGTCGCCATCGTCTCCGTCGTCTGGAGAACAGCTATGCAGGTTCATGGAAGTTGCCATTGCGGAAACATCCGCTACGAAGCCGAGGTTGACCCCGCGCAGACCACGATCTGCCATTGCACGGATTGCCAGAAACTCACGGGTTCCGCCTACCGGGTTTCCGTGGAGGCCGCGGAAGGCTCGTTTCACTTGGTCACGGGTGAGCCCACCATCTACGTCAAGATCGGCGACAACGGTGCGCGCCGCGCCCAGGCCTTTTGCCCGAATTGCGGCTCGCCGCTTTATACCTACGCGGCCGACGACCCTCGCATCTTCGGGCTCAGGGTGGGCGGCATTGCCGAGCGAGAAGCGCTGGTTCCGACGCACCGGAAGTGGTGCCGTTCAGCGCTGGGGTGGACGGCGGATATTTCAGGCTTGCAGTGCAGCGAGAAAGATTGAGGCGGCCCGTTATTGGTATTCGCAGGCATTGCTCAGCACCATAAAAAGGAAAAGGGGCCCCGGGGCCCCTTTTTGCGTGCATTCCATAAAACGTCACGCACAGGCCAGCTTGTCATCGCCGCGCGGCCGCCTGGACTGCAGGTAATCGCGAACAGCCGCGATTTCAGGGCCCGCGATGGCAACGGCCGAACGCAGGTCCTGTTCGGTGCAGCGCAGCTGGCGCGTCCAGTAATGCAGCTCCCAGCCGTCCGACACATTGATTTTTTGCCGTTCACGGCTGCTTGCCTTAGCTTGGGCTTGGGTCATGTTTTTTCTCCCGTAAGAGGAGCCAAATTACTGCTGCGCGGATCAAAATCTTGTAGGACTGCGCCGTGTTTGTTACCAAGCCTTTCAATGCCCCGGCTTTCGATACCTTGACCACTATGCCGGCTGGGCCAGCAGCAGCGCGACCGGTGCTTGCGCAAACAATGCGCCGACCGCAAGGCTGCCGTGCTCCGCGGCATGGGTTTGACCGCTGCAGAGGTCAGACCAGCGCCCACCCTCCACACCCGCCGGCAGCTCAATACGCGTGTCAACCCAGCCCGCATCGTCGCCGGCCAGCGCCAGCCGCGCCGAGTGGCGCAGCACGGCGGTGATCACCGTGATGCCTTCCGCCTGCCGCGCAAAGGCCAGCACATGGCCGGCCGCAGGACCTGTCACCGCCAGCGGCAGGTAGTCGCCACCGCAGAAAATAGCCGGGTAACGCCGGCGCAATTCAAGGGCCCGGCGTATCAGTACCTGCTTGCCGCGCAGCAGCGTATCGGCCTCTGAGCCAGCCGCCGGCGGCCAGGGCAGGGCCAATGCCGACTGCCGCGCCGCCATATCGACGGGTCGGCGGTTGTCGGGGTCGACCAGGCTGAAATCCGCGAGCTCACAACCCTGGTAGAGATCGGGCACGCCCGGGCAAGTCAGGCGCAGCAGGGTTTGCGCCAGGCTGTTGCAACGGGCCGCCGGTGCAAGTGCCTCAAGCAGGCTGGCAAGCTGCGCCAAAAACACCTCCCTGGCCTCGCCTTGCAGCAGCGCCGTCAGGAAGCGCTGGCAGGCGTTCTCGTAGTCCGTTTGCGGCAGCATCCAGCTGCTGTAGAGCTTGGCTTCGCGCAGGGCTTTTTGCTGCCAGCTGGCCACGCGCCGGGCAAACGCGGCCACGCCTTCTCGGTCAGTGGCAGCCAGGCCTGGCGGCCAGGCGCCGACCAGGGTCTGGTAGAGCATGATCTGGTCGGCTGCCGTGGGTGCGGCCAGCGCTTCCTGCCCGGGCCGGGAAAGCATGGTGCGCAGTGGCGCGTGGCCGGCCAGCCAGCCGCGCAGCGTGCGCGACCAGAGTTCGGGCAGTTCGCTGAGCACGGCGAGCCGCGCCCGCGTGTCTTCACCGCGCTTGTGGTCATGGGTCGCGGTGGCCAGCATGGCGCGCGGCATATGGCGTGCGCGTTGCCGCATGGCTGCGTGGAAGGCGTCAGCGCCGGGCGCGGTTTGGTCCGGATAGGAGCCCACTTCGTTGCGCGAGAGCAGGGGGCCGTAGCGGTAAAACGCCGTGTCCTCGACCGACTTGGCGGCCAGCGGCGGCGTGAGCTGGCGAAAGCGCCGCAGGGCCAGCGTGTGCAGTTCGGTGTCCATCTTGCTGAGGCCGTCGCCAGCTGCTGAGAGTTGCAGCCGGCATGCGAGTTCATCAAGCAGTGCATGGTCGGGCGCGGCCAGGGCGGCGCGCGCGGCCTGCAGCGCGCCGACCGCCGCACCGGCATCTTCCGGGCCATAAGTGCGGTAGCGCCTCAAGGCGCCCAGCAAGGCCCGTAACACGCGGCGTATCGCGTTGGCCGAAATGTCGCGGCCGCCCAGCGGGGCGCTCCGCGCGCAGGCATGCACGGCGCGCACCAGGCCCGCGAATTCACCGCCAAAGTTTTGTGACAGCAGTTGCAGGCGTGCTGCTTGCACGTGGCCGTCCAGGCCAAGCGTGTCGCCTGTCAGTTCGGTCCACAGCGCGCGCAGCGCGGCCTCGCCTTCGCCGTCATGCAGGAGCGCACCCACCTGGTCCATGAAGTCATAACCGGTGCTGCCGTCGGTTTTCCAACTGGCGGGCAGGGTTTCGCCGGGCGAAAGGATTTTTTCGACCACGATCCAGGCCGGTTCGGCGTTCAGTGGCGCGGGGCGCCCGGGCTGGAGCTCAGCCAGTCTGCGGCGCAGCTTGCAGGCATAGGCCCCGGGCTCGGCCAGACCGTCGATGTGGTCTATGCGCACGCCGTCGACCAGGCCGCTTTCGTAAAGCCTGAAGAGCAATGCATGCGTGGCTTCGAAGACCGCGTCAACCTCAACGCGCACGCCGGCCAGTTCGGCCACTTCAAAAAAACGCCGCCAGTTGATCTCTTCGGCGGCATTGCGCCACCAGCTGAGCCGGTAGTGCTGGCGCGCGAGCAGGGCCTGCAGCCGCTGCTGGCTGGCCAGTTCTTTGCCACTGTAATCGGCGAGCAGGCTGTCCATCGCGCCGCGGCCTGGCGCTTCTGCGGCCAGGCGCGCGAGCTCGGCATACAGCGGCGGTGCGGTCTCGGGTGTGGCCATGGCCAGGGCCGCGGCCACACCGGCAAACACCGAAATGGGCGCCAGCAGGGCGGCCTGGCTTGCCGTGCAGAGCGGCAACCGCGCACTGTCCCGGTAGGCCAGCACCAGGCCTTGCGTGCCGCCCTCAAAGCGCAACGCCAGGTGGCCGGCCGCCAGGGCTTCGTCGCAGGGCTCGCCCAGCACGGGCCACAGCAGCTTGCCGCGCAAGCGCGGGTCGGGCACCTCCCAGTCGATGTCGAACCAGCCGGCCCAGGGGCTTCGGCTGCCCCAGGCGAGCAGGCTTTCCCAGTAGTGGTTGGCGCCGGCCGCAATGCCCATGTGGTTGGGCACCAGGTCGACCACCAGGCCCATGCCGTGCCGGCGCAGGGCCTGGACCAGGTGCTGCAGCCCTTCCTCGCCGCCCAGCTCGGGGTTGATGCGCGCCGGGTCCACCACGTCGTAGCCGTGCAGGGACCCGGGCCGGGCCGCCCAGATCGGCGAGAGGTAGTAGTGGCTGATGCCGAGTTGCGCGTAGTAGTCCACCCAGGCCGCCGCGGCATCAAAGGCGAAGTCGCGGTGCAACTGCAGCCGCACCGTGGCGCGCGGCAGGCTCATGCGGCGGCCGCCTTGCGCCGTGCCGTGGCCAGCTGCGCGATCCGCTGCCTGGCCTCGGGCGTATCAAGCAGTTCGGCAGCATCGCGCGGCAGGCGCTGGCGCCAGTTCGGGTGGCCCTCCACCGTGCCGGGCAGGTTGGGTTGCTCGACGATGCCGAGCACGTCTTCGAGCGGCGCCAGTACCAGCGGCGCCGGCGTGCGGCCCACATAGGCCAGCACCGCGCCCAGCGGCGCTTCCTCGGGTGGGCCCGCCATCACGGCGGCCGCCTTCAGGGCTTTGTGCAAAGCGGCCTTGCCGGCTTCGCGTTCATGGCGCGCGGCTTCGGCCGCATCGGCCTGCGGTGCCAGCAGGCCCAGGGCCTTGCGCCGCTCTATGTCGCGCCCGGCCCACCAACCGGCCACGGTGCTCAGGTCGTGTGTGGAGGTGGTGGCCATGGCCGATACCGGCCAACCCTCCGGCGGCAAGAAATCCTGGCCTTCGCGCTGGAACCAGAGCGCGCGTATGCCCAGCACGCCGGCTTCGGCCAATTGCTCCGAGAAACCCGGCGGCACCGTGCCCAGGTCTTCGCCGATCACGATGGCTTGGTGGCGCAGGCTTTCAAGCGCTGTCAGCCGCAGCAGGTCCTGCAATGGAAATTGCAGGTAGGCGCCGGCAGAGGAGGGCGCGCCCTCGGGCACCAGCCACAGCCGGCGCAGCCCCAGCACATGGTCTATGCGTATGCCGCCGCTGTGCGCCATGTTGGCGCGCAGCATGGCCAGCCAGGGCGCGAAGCCCTGCAGGCGCAGCGCGCGCGGCGACAGCGCGCCCAGCCCCCAGTCTTGCCCCTGGGGGGCCAGCAGGTCGGGCGGCGCGCCTACCGTCAGGCCGCGCAGCATGGCCGGCTGCAGGCCCCAGGCCTGGCTGCCGCCTGGGTCGGCCCCGACCGCGAGGTCCGCGATGACACCCAGGGCCATGCCGGCATGGCGTGCCTGGCGCTGCACGCGTTCACGGCCCAGGCTGGCCTGCCATTGCAGGAAGCGATGAAAGTCCACGGCCTGGGCCTGTTCCCGCGCGAAGTCGCGAACCGCCTGGCCGTGTGGGTCTTGCAAGGCCTGCGGCCAGCGCCGCCAGTCGCTGCCGGCAAGGCCGGCAAGGCCGGGCTGCTGTTGGCGCAGCCACGCGTCCAGGGCCTCGAAGCGTGCATGGTCCAGCAGGTCCTGCCCGCCCTGGCTGCAAAACTGTTTAAAGCTGTCGTGTTCCGGCGTGGCCGTGGGCACGTGTCGCCAGCGATCGAACAAGGCGCGCAACAGGCGCAGCCGCCAGCTCGCGGCCTGCGGCCAATCCACGAGTTCGGCGGCCTCAAGTTTTTCCAGAGCCGTGGCGCAGCCGGGCAGTGCATCCACGGCCTCGCGCAAGGCGGCCTCGCCGAGCACACGGGCCGGGTTGATGTGCAGCACATTGGAAAACAGCCGGCTCGAAGGTGCGTAAGGGCTGAAACGTTCGGGCGCCGCCGAGAACATCGCATGCAAAGGGCTCAGCGCGAGCGCCGATGCGCCTTGCCGCGCGGCGGCCTGTGCAAGCGACTCGACCGCGCTAAAGTCCGCCAGGCCGCCGTCGCCCGCGCGGCGCAGGCTATAAACCTGGGCGGCCAGGCCCCAGGGCAGGCCGGCCGGAGACGATCCGTCCCAGGCCATGGCATCGGCCACGCCAAAGCAGCGCCTCGGCGCAACGGCCATCACGCAGTGCTGGTTTCCGGCTTCCAGCGTGTGGTAGCCGGGAGCCTGCTGCGCCGGCAGGCAGGCGCCGCCATCGCTGTCCCCCGCTTCCAGCCGGCCTTCCTCCATCCGGCCGCTTTCAAGCCGCAACTGGTATGGCGTGCCGGCGGCAAGCCGCCCGGGGAGTACGGTGGGCTCACCCACGGTCGCGGTGAGCAGGGGCGGCCACTGTCCGCCGCCGGCCTGTGCGCGCAACAGGGCCAGGCTTTCCTCGCACTGCCGGGCATTGCCGGCGGGAAGCTGCAAGGCGGCAAGCATGGCGCGCAGGGTGTCGTCCTCCACCTGCCGTGGCTGGTCAAAAGCATCCGTCCATTGCACGGCGATGCCGGCCTCCTCGGCCAGCATGCGAAGGGCAGCTCCGCTCATGCGGGCTCCAGCAGTGCGGCAAAACCGTGGCCCGGCACCTTGCCGCCGGCCAGCGCCTCGCGCATGCCGCCGGTGTCGAACAGCGTGTCCGCCTGTGGATGCAGGGCCAGCGCTGGCGCATCCACCGCCTCGGGCGCCAGGTTGCAGACAAAGACCAGCACGCGCGGCCCCAGCTGCCAGCGCGCGGCCACGGCCGCCTGGCCCAGGGCCTGCGCGCCCAACGCATGGCAGTGCGGCAGCTGCGGCACGATGTGGCGCTGCCGCAGCGCCAGCAGTTTGCGCATCTCGGCCGTTGAGGGGTGGCCCTGTTCGCCGATGTGCGGCGGGATGGAACGGGCAAAAGTGGTTTCGTCGTTGGGGTCGGGAATGGGCGGGCCGTCGCTGGTAAAAGCGGAGAAAGCCGCGAACTCGGCGCGCCGGCCCTGGCGCACGGCTTCGGCCAGCTCTGGCGTGCGGTGGCTGGTGAAGTAGAAAAACGGTTCACCGCAGCCGCATTCCTCGCCCATGAAGAGCAGCGGTATTTGCGGCGCCAGCAGTTGCAGGGCCTGGGCTGCCCTGAGTGCGGCGGGCGCGGCCAGCGCCGTGAGCCTCTCGCCATGCGCGCGGTTGCCGGTCTGGTCGTGGTTTTGCAGGAAGAGCACAAAAGATGTCGGCGCCAGCCCGGCGCTGGGCTCGCCGCGCGGCGCGCCGCCGCGGTGCGGCGAAGCCTCGCCCTGGTACGCAAAACCTTCAGCCAGGCAGCGCGCGAGCCGGGCCGCCGGCGCGTCGGCATAGTCACCGTAGTAGCCATTGGTCTCGCCCGTCAGCAGCACATGCAGCGCATGGTGCGCATCGTCGTTCCACTGCGCGTCAAAGCCATGCCGCAGCAGCCCGGCGGCATTGCCGTCGTGTTCCAGCACCAGGTGCACGTGGCGCCCCGCGGGGGTGTGCGTGCGCACGGCCGAGGCCATTTCGGCGAGCCAGTCCTGCTCGGCGATGGCATGGGCCGCGTCTATGCGCAGTCCGTCGAAGCGGTATTCCTCCAGCCAGTAGCGTGCATTGCTGGTGAAAAAGCTGCGCACCTCGGGCTGCAGGAAATCAATGGCGCCGCCCCAGGCGGTGGCTTCGCCGGTTTTGAAAAAACCGGGTGCGTAGTCGTGCAGGTAGTTGCCGTCGGGGCCAAAGTGGTTGTAGACCACGTCGAGCAGCACCATCAGGCCCAGCCCGTGCGCGGTGTCGATGAGGTGCTTGAGGTCGGATGGTGTGCCGTAGGCGCTGTCGGGTGCGAAAGGCAGCACGCCGTCATAACCCCAGTTGCGCGGGCCGGGAAAATCGGCCACCGGCATCAGCTCCACCGCGGTGATGCCGAGCGCGGCCAGCGCCGGCAGCTTCGCGGTCACGGCGTCAAAGCCGCCCAGTGCGCCTACGTGCAGTTCATAGACCACGGCCTCATGCCAGGGCCGGCCCTGCCACGTGGGATGTTGCCAGCGATATTCGCCCGGATCCACCACCAGGCTGTCGCTGTCCACGTCGCCTTGCTGGGCGCGCGAAGCCGGGTCGGCGATGGAAAGCATCCGGCCGTCCGCCAGCGTGAGTTCAAAACGGTAAGGTGTGCCGGGCGCGCAGTCCGCTTGCGCCTGCCAACGTCCCTCGCCACTCTCCGCCATGGAGACACGACGCGAGCCGCCGAGCTGCACCGCGGCGGCCGATGCGGCAGGCGCCCACAGATGGAAGGCGGCACGGCCATGGCCCAGCCATTGCGCGCCCCAGGGCATGGTGAAAGCGGCTTCAGCCATGGCCGTCTCCCAGCGCCCGGTTGGCGAAGAGCACCAGGCTTTTGCCCTCGACCACCAGTTCATTGTTTTCGACCGGCCTGCAGGCCTGGCCCGGCCTGGCGCTGTCGAGCAGGCAGTGCCAGTCGGCTGCAGGTGGCGGCAGTTTGCAAGAGATGGGGTTCAGGTCGCCGTTGAGAAAGAGCAGGGTGATTTCCGCTTCCTGCGCCGGCTCCAGCGCGACGCCCTGGCCGTCTTGCGTGCCGCCCTGGGCTGCCAGGCGGCGCGCGCGCCGCATGATGAGCGCGCGGCCCTCGGGGTTTTGCCAGTCGTCGGGCAAGAGCGGCTGGCCGCGTTCGTCGAACCAGTCGACTTCGTGCACGCCTTCCACCACCTCGGTGTCGCCGTTGAGGAAGCGGCCGGCCTGCAGCGTCACGAAGTCGCGGCGCACGCGCGAAAGGTGGCACACGAAGTCGCGCAACTCCCGGCCTTCGGGTGTCTCCAGCAGCTTCCAGTCCAGCCAGGATATTTCGTTGTCCTGGCAATAGGCGTTGTTGTTGCCGAGCTGGGTGCGGCCGAACTCGTCGCCGCCCAGCAGCATGGGCGTGCCCTGCGCGAGGAAAAGCGTGGCCAGCATGGCGCGGCTGACCTTGCCGCGCACGGCCTTGATCTCCGGATCATCGGTGGGGCCCTCGACGCCCCAATTGGCGCTGTAGTTTTCCGAATGGCCGTCGTTGCCGTTTTCCTTGTTGGCCTCGTTGTGTTTTTCGGCGTAGCTCACGATGTCGTTCAGGGTAAAACCGTCGTGCGAGGCGACGAAATTGATGGAGGCCCAGGGCTTGCGCCAGCGGTGGTTGAAGAGCTCCGCCGAGCCCGACAGCCGGGCGGCCAGCGCGCTGCGCCGGGCCACGTCACCGCGCCAGAAACGGCGCACGTCGTCGCGGAACTGGTCGTTCCATTCGGCAAACGGCGGCGGGTGCTTGCCCAGCTGGTAGCCGCCGGGCCCCAGGTCCCAGGGCTCGGAGATCAGCTTGAGCTGCGACAGCAGCGGGTCCTGCAGGATGGCGTCGAAAAAGCCCGAGCCCGGATCGAACCCCGTGCCTTCGCGGCCCAGCGTCACACCCAGGTCGAAGCGAAAGCCGTCTACGCGGTAGGAGCTGGCCCAGTAGCGCAGCGAATCCAGCACCAGCTGCAGCACGCGCGGATGCGAGACATTGAGCGTGTTGCCGCAGCCTGTGTCGTTGATGTAGTAACGCTCCTGGCCCGGCAGCAGGCGGAAATAGCTTGCGTTGTCCATGCCGCGCAGCGAGATGGTCGGCCCCAGTTCATTGCCGCCGGCGGTGTGGTTGAACACCACGTCCAGGATGACCTCGATGCCGGCCGCGTGCAGCCGGCGCACCGCGTTGCGCAATTCGTCGCCGCCGTCGTGGTTGCCCGGCTGGCCCGACAGGTAGGAGGGTTCGGGCGCGAAGAACGACAGCGTGCTGTAGCCCCAGTAGTTGCGCAGGCCGCGTTCCAGCAAAAAGCGGTCCTGCACAAACGCATGGATGGGCATCAGTTCCAGGGTCGTGACGCCGAGCGCCTTCAAGTGGGCGATGAACTGCGGGTCGCTGAGCGCGCTGAAGGTGCCGCGCTGGTGCGGGCGTATGTCCTGGCGCCGTATGCTGACGCCGCGCACATGGGTTTCGTAAATCACCGTGCGCGACCAGGGCACCTTGGGCCGCACGTCGCCGGCCCAGTTGAATCGGTCCTCGGTCACGATGGCGCGCGGCATGGCCGGGGCGCTGTCGCGCCGGTCAAAGCTCAGGTCCGAGCGCGGCGCGTTGAGCCGGTAGCCGAACAGCGCATCGCTCCACCGCAGCGGCCCCGACAGCGCGCGTGCGTAAGGGTCCAGCAGCAGCTTGTGCGGGTTGAAGCGCTGGCCGCGCTCGGGGGCATAGGGCCCGTGGGCGCGATAACCGTAGTGCAGGCCCGGCCCGGCATCGGGCAGGTAGCCGTGCCAGACCTCGTTGGTGCATTCGGGCAACGGCAGGCGGGCAATTTCCTTACGGCCGCCGTCGTCAAACAGGCACAGATCGACGCGTGTGGCATTGGCGGAAAACACCGCGAAATTCACACCCAGTCCGTCGGGCGTCGCGCCCAGCGGGTAGGGGGAACCGGGCAGCAACCGTTCGGGGCGGGCAAACAGCATGGGTCGTGTCCTTGCGGGGGTTCAGGCCGGGCCGGCCGGCTCATGGGGGGCGCGCGCGGTATCGGGCACCAGGATCAGCGTGGCCAGCGGCGGCAGCGTCAGCAGCAGCGAATGCGCGTGGCCATGGCTGGGCTCGGGCTGGGCCGCCACGCGGCCGCCGTTGCCCATGCCCGAGCCGCCGTAGGCGCCCGCGTCGGTGTTGATGAGTTCGCGCCAGGTTTGGGCCGGGCCGGGCACGCCGACGCGGTAATGCTGGCGCGGCGCCGGTGTCAGGTTGCTGACCACCAGCGCCTGCGCAGCGCCGCCTTCGGCTTCATCGGCGCGGCGCAGCAGGGCGAACACGCTGTTGTCCACGTCATCGCCTATGACCCAGGCAAAACCTTCGGGCGTGGCGTCGAGCCGGTGCAGCGCGGGCTGTGAGGTGTAAGCGCGGTTGAGGTCGCGCACCAGGCGCTGCACGCCGCGGTGCTGCGGGTGGTCCAGCAGGTCCCAGGCCGGTGAGGCATCGTGGTTCCATTCGGAGGGCTGGCCGAACTCGCAGCCCATGAAGAGCAGCTTTTTGCCGGGATGCGCCCACATCCAGCCGAGGTAGGCGCGCAGGTTGGCCAGCTTTTGCCATGCGTCGCCGGGCATCTTGCCGAGCAGCGAGCCCTTGCCGTGCACCACCTCGTCGTGCGAGATCGGCAGCACAAAGCGCTCGGAGAACGCGTAGATGAAACCGAAGGTCATGTCATGGTGGTGAAAGCGCCTGTGCACCGGGTCGCGCGCCATGTACTGCAGGCTGTCGTGCATCCAGCCCATGTTCCACTTGTAGCCAAAGCCCAGCCCGCCGGCGGCCACCGGCGCGGTGACGCCCGGCCAGGCGGTGGATTCCTCGGCAATCACCATCGCGCCGGGGCAGCGTTCAGCGACGATGCCGTTGAGTTCGCGTAAAAAGGCCACAGCCTCCAGGTTTTCGCGGCCGCCGTAAATGTTGGGAACCCAGTCGCCGGCGTTGCGGCTGTAGTCGCGGTAGAGCATGGAAGCCACCGCGTCCACGCGCAGGCCGTCAACGTGGTAGCGCTCCAGCCACTCCAGCGCACTGGCGATCAGGAAGCCGCGCACCTCATGGCGGCCGAAGTTGTAGATCAGCGTGTTCCAGTCCCTGTGGAAACCTTCGCGCGGGTCGGCATGCTCATACAGCGGTGTGCCGTCAAAGCGCGCCAGCCCGTGCTCGTCGGACGGAAAATGCGCCGGCACCCAGTCCAGGATCACGCCCAGGCCGGCCTGGTGGCAGCGGTCCACAAAGGCCGCAAAGCCCTCGGGCGTGCCGAAGCGGGCGCTGGGCGCGAACTGCGACAGCGGCTGGTAACCCCAGGAGCCGCCGAAGGGATGCTCCATGATGGGCAGCAACTCGAGGTGGGTGAATCCCATGCGCAGGGCATAGGGGATCAGCCGCTCGGCCAATTCACGCCAGTCCAGGCCGCGACCGCCTTCCTCCAGGATGCGCAGCCAGGAGCCGGCGTGCACCTCATAAATGGAAATCGGCGCTGTGGCAGCGTGGCGCGCCCGGCGCGAGTTCATCCAGTCGCTGTCATGCCAGGCAAAAGGCTGCGAAGCCGCGATGCGCGAGGCCGTGCCTGGCGGGTGCTCGGTCGCGCGCGCCACCGGGTCGGCCTTGTCGGGCAGGCGCCGGCCGTCCGGGCCCCAGACAGCGAACTTGTAGAGCTGGCCGACACGCGCCTCAGGCACAAAGGCCTCCCAGACGCCGCTGACACCGCGCGAGTGCAGGGGGTGTTTTTCCGCGTCCCAGTGGTTGAACTCGCCGATGACGGCAACATGGCGCGCATTCGGTGCCCAGACCGCGAAACGCGTGCCGCCCTGGCCGTCTGCCTGCAAGGGCTGCGCACCCAGGCAGCGGCCGAGCTCGCGGTGCCGGCCCTCGGCGATCAGATGGAGGTCGAGTTCGCCGAGTTCAGGCGTCACGGCAGCCCTGAGGTCGTTTTTCATGCGGCCTCCTCGGGTGAATCGGCCAGCAGCGCCTCCGCCAGCCGTGCCAGCCCTTGCAAGGGCACTTCCAGCCAGGCCGGGCGGTTGGCGGCCTCATAACAAATCTCGTACGCGGCTTTTTCCAGCATGAACAGCTTGAGCAAGGCCTGGTCGCCCACCTCGGCGCCGGCCGGCGCGTATTCCCGGTAAGCGCGCAAAAAGGCCTGCGATGAGATGGCGTGGTACTCGCCCAGCAGGCGTTCGTCGGGTGCCACGGCGCCTTCCTTGCCGCGTACCGAGAAGGCGGCCGCGTAGTCGAAGGAGCGCAGCAGGCCGGCCACGTCGCGCCAGGGGCTGGCCTTGGCGCGGCGCTGCTCCATTGGCTTGCTGGGCTCGCCCTCGAAGTCGACGATCCAGGCATCGCCGGAGGACACCAGCACCTGGCCCAAGTGGAAATCGCCATGGATGCGGATGGCGAGCGCGCCGCTGGCGCTGGCGGCCAGGCGCTTCACCCCTTCTCGCAAGGCCTTGCGATGTTCCAGCAGCAGCCTGGCCCGCGCGGCGGACTCGGCGCTGAACGCGTGCGTTTGCTGCAGCACCTTGAAGGCCGCGTCGAGCTGGGCAACGGCCTCCGTGCACCAGCGCGCCAGCATGGCGGCATCGGCCGTTTCAGGCGCGAAAGCCGCGTCGCTGCCTGGCCGGGCCAGCACGCTGTGCATCTCGCCGAGCCGGCGGCCCAGCGTGCCGACAAAAGCCTCGAACTCATTCATGGGGGTCACCGTGCCGGAGGCGTCCAGCACCGGCAGGCTGCTGCCATGCTGGGCGGCGCGTTCCAGCGTGCTCAGCGTCCATTGCCAGCCGTCGCCCTGGTTGTGCAGGAAACGCTGCATCAGCATCAGCGTGTAGTGCTGGCCGTCATCGCCCTGGCGCGAGACCTCGCCCAGCGTGGCGGGCGTGTTGGCAAAGCCGTTGAGGGTCAGGAAGCGACCCATCTCGGCCTCGGGATGCAGGCCGCCCGCAACCTTGCGGATGACCTTGAGCACGATGGTGTCGCCTATGACCACCGAGCTGTTGGACTGGTCGGCCGAGATGCGGCGGATTTCGGGCGTCGCCGGCAGGGCCGCTTCGGCCAGCGCCGGCGTGGGGTCAAAGCGTATCTCGCCGTCGAGCGCGGGCACGCGGGCCTGCTCGCGCATCAGCGCCACCATCTGCAGGGCAAAGCGGTCCAGCGCGAAGGCGTCGGTGATGAAGCCGACTTCCTTGCCGCGCCGCACGCGCGCCAGTGCCAGCTGCTGCTGCAGGCCGGCCACCGGGTCGTCCTCGCCGACAAAACCCACCGGGATCAGGTAACGGCTCTTCTCGCCGGCCACCGTGGCCGACACCTCCGCCAGCACCAGCACATGGCCGGGCTGCGCACCGGCCGGTTCGGGCATGCGGCTGGCCGTTTCTATGCGCACGGCCGGGGGGCCGTACTGCTTGGCCGCATACCAGCGGCGCTTGACGAGGTATTGCGGCAAAGCCTCGTTTTCGAGCACGGCGCGCGAACGGCCGACCAGCAGTTCCTCGATCCCGCCGCGCAGCACCAGTGTGGCGAACTCGGGCAGCGGCTCGGGCGCGGGCGTATGCCAGGACGGCATGTTGCTGTTGCTGGCCAGTACAAACCAGTTAAAGCCGTAGGGCGGCAGCGTCAGCAGGTAGGTGAGCTGGCCTATGGGGGGAAACGCCACGCCGCCCAGCATTTCCACCGGCACGCGCCCCTCGAACTCGGAGAGCTCAAGCTCAACCGCCTGCGAGGTCGAGGACACATTGGTGACGCAGAGTATGGTTTGCGGGCCGGTGTCGGGATGATGGTATTCACGCAGGTAGGCGAACACCTTGCGGTTGTTGGGGTAGAGCAGGCGCAGGCTGCCGCGCCCGAAAGCCGGGTGCTTGCCGCGCACCTGCAGCAGGCGGCGCATCCAGTTGAGCAGCGAATGCGCGTCGATGTCCTGCGCCTCGACATTGATGGCCTGGAAGCCGTAGACCGGGTCCATGATGGGCGGCAGCACCAGCCTGGCGGGGTCGGCGCGCGAGAAACCCGCGTTGCGGTCGGAAGTCCACTGCATGGGCGTGCGTACGCCGTCGCGGTCGCCCAGGTGGATGTTGTCGCCCATGCCGATCTCGTCGCCGTAGTAAATCACCGGCGTGCCCGGCATGGACAGCAAAAAACTGTTGAGCAGCTCGATGCGCCGCCGGTCGCGCTTGAGCAGCGGCGCCAGCCTCCGGCGTATGCCCAGGTTGATGCGGGCGCGGCGGTCCTCGGCATAGAAGTTCCAGAGGTAGTCGCGCTCGCGGCTGGTCACCATCTCCAGCGTCAGCTCGTCGTGGTTGCGCAGGAAGATGCTCCACTGGCAATTGGGCGGGATCTCCGGCGTCTGGCGCAGGATGTCGGTCAGCGGGAAGCGGTCTTCCTGGGCCAGCGCCATGTACATGCGTGGCATCAGCGGGAAGTGAAACGCCATGTGGCATTCGTTGCCGTCGCCGAAATAGGGCTGCACGTCCTCGGGCCACATATTCGCTTCGGCCAGCAGCATGCGGCCGGGAAAGGAACGGTCCAGCTCGGCGCGTATGCGCTTGAGGATGGCGTGGGTTTCGGCCAGGTTCTCATTGCTGGTCCCTTCGCGCTCTATCAGGTAGGGCACGGCATCCAGCCGCAGGCCGTCTATGCCCAGCTCCAGCCAGAACTTCATGACCTTGAGCACTTCCTTGAGCACCAGCGGGTTGTCGAAGTTGAGGTCGGGCTGGTGCGAATAAAAGCGGTGCCAGAAAAAGGCGTTGGCCACCGGGTCCCAAGTCCAGTTGGATTTTTCGGTGTCCAGGAAAATGATGCGAGTGCCGCTGTAGGCCTGGTCATTGTCCGACCAGACGTAGAAATTGCGCGCCGCCGAGCCCGGCTTGGCCTTGCGCGCGCGCTGGAACCAGGGGTGCTGGTCGGAAGTGTGGTTGATCACGAGTTCGCTGATCACGCGCAGGCCGCGCCTGTGCGCTTCCTGCACGAAGCGCCGCACGTCGGCCAGGGTGCCGTAGTCGGGGTGCACGCCGCGGTACTCGGCGATGTCGTAGCCGTCGTCACGGCGCGGCGAGGGGTAGAACGGCAGCAGCCAGATGCAGGTCACGCCCAGGCCGGCGATGTAGTCGAGCTTGGCGATCAGCCCGGCGAAGTCGCCCACGCCGTCGTTGTTGGCGTCAAAGAAGGACTTGACGTGCACCTGGTAGATGACCGCGTCCTTGTACCAGAGCGGGTCTTGTGCCGCGGCCGCGGGTTTTCCCAGCATTTGCGAGATGGCTTTGTCGTTGGCACCCATGCTTGGCTCCGGTTAGGGCGGGTCCAGCCGCCAGAGGGAAAAGGCCAGCTCGCCCGGGTCCAGCCGCAGCGTGTGGTGCCGGCCCTGCAGCGTGAAGCGCTTGCCGTGCACCAGGTCCTCGGCCTCAACGGACGCGCCTTCGGGCAGGCCCCAGTCTTCCAGCGGCAGCTCGAAGTCGCAGCTGTGCGCAGCATGCGGGTCCAGGCAGATGGCGACGAAGACGATGTTGCGGCCGCCGCCGGGCAGGGTGGGCGCGGTCTTGGTGAAGCACAGCATCTGATCGCCCGAAGCGCGGCAGAACCGCACGCCCAGGTGGCTTTGCAGCGCCGGGTTGGCGCGCCGCGCGGCATTGAGCAGCGTGACCTCGCGCACGATGTTCCCGGGCCGGTTCCAGTCGCGCTGGCGCAACTGGTATTTTTCGGAATCGAGGTATTCCTCCTTGCCGGGCACCGGCTCGGCCTCGCACAGCTCGAAGCCGCTGTACAGGCCCCAGAGGCCCGACAGCGTGGCCGCCAGCGCGGCACGGATCACAAAGCCAGCGCGGCCCGAGCGCTGCAGGAAGTAGGGGTTGATGTCGGGCGTGTTGACGAAAAAGTGCGGCCGGAAAAAATCGCGCGGCTCGCCCTGCGTCAGCTCGGTCAGGTAGTCGGTGAACTCCTGCTTGCTGTGGCGCCAGGTGAAATAGCTGTAGGACTGCGAAAACCCCAGCTTGGCCAACCGGTACATGGGCTTGGGCCGGGTGAAGGCTTCGGACAGGAAGATCACCTCGGGCGAGCGCGAGCGAACCTCATCGATCAGCCATTCCCAGAAGGGCATGGGCTTGGTGTGCGGGTTGTCCACACGGAACACCTTCACGCCCTCGGACACCCAGAACAGCGCGATGTCGCGCAGAGCCAGCCACAGCTTGGGCAGCGCCCCAGGCGCGTAAAAGTCGACGTTGACGATGTCCTGGTATTTTTTTGGCGGGTTCTCGGCGTAGCGGATGGTGCCGTCGGGGCGCCACTTGAACCATTCGGGGTGCAAACGCAGCCAGGGATGGTCGGGCGAGCACTGGATCGCGAAGTCCAGCGCCAGCTCAAGCCCATGCGCCTTCGCGGCGCGAGCCAGCGCGCGGAAGTCCTCCAGCGTGCCGAGTTCGGGGTGAATGGTGTCATGGCCGCCTTCGGCCGAGCCTATGGCGTAGGGGCTGCCCGGGTCGCCCGGCCCGGCCTGCAGCGAATTGTTCGGGCCCTTGCGGTGCTTGCTGCCTATGGGGTGTATGGGCGGGAAGTAAAGCGTGTCAAAACCCATGGCAGCGATGGCGGGCAGGCGCGCCACCACATCCAGCAGCGTGCCGTGGGTGGCGGCGTCCGGGCCCAGCGAGCGCGGAAAAAGCTCGTACCAGCTTGAAAAGCCGGCCGCGCGGCGCTCCGCATCCACTTTCAGCACGGGGCTGAGCACGCTGAAGGCGCGCGGGTCGGCGCGCTCCATCAGCAACCGGACTTCATCCGAGAGCAGGTGCGCGGTTTGCGCGGGCTGGCCCCGCGCGGCGCCCAGCTGCGCGAGGGCGCGTTTGAGCCCGCGCCCGAGTTCTTCCCGCTCTTCCTGTTCCGCGCGCTCCAGGGCCGCTTCGAGCAGCAACCGGCCTTCGCTGAGCTCCAGCGCGATGTCCTGCCCCGCGGCGGATTTTTTGCTGATTTCGTCGCGATAGGCGCCGAAGACGTCGGGCCAGGCCTGGATGCGGTATTCGTAACGGCCCAGGTGGTTGAGCGGCAGTTCGGCGCGCCAGCGGTCGTTGACCAGCAGGCGCAGCGGCTCTTCCCGCCATTCCTCTTCGCCGGCCATGCGCCACTGCAGGCAGGCGGCCAGCAGGTCATGGCCTTCACCGAAGATGTCGGCCTCAACGGTGAGCCGGTCGCCGACGCAGCGCTTGGCGACAAAGCGGCCGCCGTCCACCGATGGGCTGATGCGTTCGATCGCGACGCGCGGTGCTTGCAAGGCGGTGCGCAGCGCGCGCCGCGCGTCACGCGGCCCCAGGCCTGTGCTGCTGCCCGCGACCGCGGCGAACACCCGGGTCTCGGCGGGCGCCAGTTCCAGCAGGCCCTGTGGTGCCTCGCCGGCAGGCCAGAGCGATCGCGCGGCGGCCAGCCCGTCAAAACGCGCGAGGGCGACGGCCAGGTCCAGCACCTGCGGCGTTTCGTCCGCATTGGCCACCAACACCCAGCGGCCGGCCTCGTCCCCCGGCACCGCCGCTGCCTCGAGGATGGCGACAGGCGAGCCCGGCGCGGACAGCATGTGCCAGGGCACAGCACCGGTACGCGCCGGTGCGGCGGGCCGCGAGGCGCAGAGCGCCAGGGCCGGCTTCAGCGCGGCGGGCAGGCTCTCCGCGGCCGGTTCGCCATCCGCGAGTGCCAGGGACTGGCGGGAGACCAACAGGCCGTCGCCGGTGAGGGCGGCCAGCCATAGCCGGCTTTCAAAGCGCAAGCCCTGGTCATCACGGTACGAACCCGGCCAGGGTGGCATGCGGTCTTCGCTTGCGACAGCCACGGTGGCGACCAGCGAGCCAAAAGGGCGCAAGCGCAGTGCCTCCTCAGCCAGCCATGCCGCGCGGAAGTCCCACCAGGCGCCGGAACTGAAGGCCGCGTCAAAGCCGCAATCGGCCAGCGAGGCCAGACGGTCGGCCGCGACGCCGGGTGTCCAGGCCAGGAATCTGCAGTCGGGCAGCGCCGCTTTGACCGCTGCGATCACCGCCTTGAACAGCGCGGGCGGCTCGGAGCCTTCCAGCCCCAGGCAGATGCCGGCCCAGCCCTGCGCGCGCACGGCCTCGATCAGGTGCGCAGCGCAGTCTTGCTGCGCGCGCAATTGTGCACTGGCATCGTGGAATGCGGCCTGTGCCTGTGGCCGGGCCGCCCTGGCAAAACGGGGGTCGGGCAGCTCATCGCCCACCAGGGCCGCCGAGGCCGCCTCGCGGTCCGGCACCAGGGACGGCAGCTGCAGCAGCGCTGCCATGCCCGCGGCTTTGGCGACGGCCAAAGCGCCTGCGGCCGCCGTATCGGCATCGCAAAGCAGGTGGTCAAAGCCCGCCGCGGCGGCGGCGCGGATTTCGCTTTCCAGTTTTGCCGACAGGCCGCTGGCCTCCGGTCCGGCGATGTGTTCGTAAGCGTCGAGCTGGTAAATGCAGGGCCGGAAGAGGGGCATGGCTGAAGGGCGGCGGTTGTTGTTGTGCCGGTGAGGCCGGACGTTGATCGGAACTCGGAACTCGGAACTCACAACTTAATCCGCCCGCCGTCCGCCGGCGGTATGCGTCTGGCGCGACATACTGTGGGAGAAGGCTTACGCCGCCCGGGTGAAGGGCAAAAAAAATCCAGCCGAAGCCGGATCAAGGTCCCCAGGACAATGAGGTTTGACGCCGCTTGAGCCGCTTATCGGTTCACACCAGCGCCGGTGTGCGCGCGAGTTCGGTACCTGACGTCCAGCTATAGGTGTCCGAGACGATGGTGGACGGCGAGCCATCCTTGTTCACAGCTTCGCGGTACACGATGGAAGAGCCGCCTTCGTCCGCCTCGTCGACGAACTGCGTGAGGTTTTTGCGCATCTGCGTTTCCTCGGCCACCACCTTGCGCACGAATTCGCGCTGGCTCTGGAAGCGGATGAAGGCCGGCAGCCTTCCGTCACCCAGGACTTCGGCCGGGTCGCGCCGTTCGATGTCCTTGAAGAGGCCTATCGCGACCTGCAGGTGGCCCAGCTCGTAATCGAGGAAGCGCTCCCAGATCGCCTTGATGCGCGGATTGGTCTCCTGCTCGAAGCAGGCCGTGTAGTTCCATACCTCGCAGGCTTCGGCCAGCAGCAGCTTTTCGAGCGGCGACTCGTTGGGGTTGAGCATGGAGCCGTAGTGCGTGATGTGCTGCGCCTCGACCGAGGCGATCTCGGCGTAGAGCTGCCGGGCCAGCGGGTCGGCGAACAGCGGGCCGATGTTCATGTAGTAGTCGTGTGTCTGGTACTCGCCGCCGGTCAGCGTCAGCGCGTGCAGCTTGGTGGCCAGGGCGGCGCCGGGCTGGTAGGGTTCGAGCAGGTCATGCTCCGGCGCTCGGTGGTGCACCAGGGTGGGTCGGGCCGGCACGATGTCGGTATAGCCTTGGGTGATGTTGTTGGCGTCCTTGCCCTCCAGGCGGTCGAGCAGGGCGGTGTAGCGGTAGAGGTGGTCGAAGTCCTCCAACAGCGCGTAGCGGTAGCCTTGCGCCAGGTAGGCGTCGGGCTCCAGCTGGGCCACTGAAGCGGTGACCTCGATGGCGGTCTGCTCATAGCCTATGGTGGTTTCGATCGGGGAGTGGTCTGCCCCTATCAGCCAGTTGATAGTCGTGGCCTGGTGCTGTTCCGCACGCATCAACTGGGCCAGCTGCACGCGCGCATCGGCGTTGCAGCGCAGCGCCACCTGCTTGGTGCGCAACGAGTCGAGCTCCAGGCCGTTCATGAGGATGATGCGCACCCGCGTGAATGCGTCGTCGTCAAGCTTGCTGATGGGCTTGCCCACCATGTCTTTCCATGAAAGGCTTTGCCGCAGCAGCGGCATGCCCTCGTCCTGCAATAGATTGATCGCCATGTTGTGCTCCTGTGTAGGTGAGGAAGAGGTGAGGGCGCGTCAGACCGCCGGCGTGCCGGCGCGTTCGGACACCAGGGTGGCGAGCCAGGCCTTGACGATGCGCAGGTGTTCCTGCTCCTGGCTCAGCGCGCCCAGGAACTTGCCGGTGAGTTCAGCCTCGCCGGCCTCCTCGGCCAGTTGTGCCAGCAATTCCCAGCCCGCGTTGTCGGTCAGTTCCGCCGTGAGCATGGCGTTCAGCGATTGCGCCAGCGTGGTGCGCGGATCGGTCAGGACCTGGATCAGCCCCATGGACGCGGTGGCAACGACGTCGGCGCAAGGGGTTTGCGCGGTCGGGTCGCCGCCCAGCTGTTCCATGGCCTGCACCAGCATCTGGAAGTGTTCCAGCTCCTCGGCGCGTATGCGCTCCAGCGTCTGCTGGGCCGATTCCCCGGCGGCGGCGCCGGGTTCGGCGCCTTCGTCCTGCAGCGCCAAGGCCTCTTCGGCGGGCATCAAAGCCTCACCTTCCTGGACAGCCAGTGCGGTGTACTTGGTGATCAGCGCTTCATACAGCCGGGTGCCGCCGCGCTCGAAGGCGATGCGTTCGCCGATCTTGTCCATGAAGATGCTGGGGCTGCCTCCCTTGAGCCTGGAAATGCCCGACCTGACCATGCCCTTGAGCGAGGGCGGCGGCGGGATGGAACCGACGGCGTCCGCTTCGTTGATGTAGCGGACATGGAAGGCCTGGCTGCCGCTCATGTCGATGTCCGTGGGCGGTGAAAGCTCGGCCACTGCCTCGGCCATCGCCTCCGCTCCCGCTGGCGAGGCGGCTGCGCCCGTTCGATTGATGCCTGAAATTGTTGCTTCCATGTGGGCTCCTGAAGAATGTGGGTTGAAACCACCGATTCTTCGCAGGCCTTGCGCGCGCCCTGTAAGACGGAACCGCGTGCCTATGGAGGTGGAGCATGGGGCGGGGAAATCCTGCAGTTCGTGCGGGACGATATGTGTCTGATGGAACGCAGGGCAGGGCGGGTTCAGCTCAATAGCTTCACCAGGGCCTGCACCCCCGCAGCCACCTCGTCATCGCCGATCAGGCCCAAACCAAAGGTCAGGCCGTTGTAGCGTAGCCGCCGCTGGCCGGAGCGGTCCAGCGCTTCCACGGCTATGCCCGCGTCCGCGGCCGCCCGTGCCACCGCATACGCTTCCAGCTGCGGCGCCAGCATGGCGCTGACATGCAGGCCGGCCTCTGACGGCAGCGGGATCAACAGGCCTTCGGCATGTTGATCCATCGCCTGCAGCAGGACGTCACGCCGCCCCGCATAGACGCGGCGCATGCGGCGGATGTGCCTGGCGAGATGCCCTTCACGGATAAAAGCGGCCAGCGCCAGTTGCGTCAGCAAGGGCGGCGCGCCGTGGGTGGCGTGCAGCACCGCCGCGAGCCTCTCCCGTGCCCAGGCCGGCGCCACCACGAAGCCGACGCGCAGGGCAGGGAACAGCACCTTCGACAAGGTGCCGACGTAAAACACCAGGCCGCTGTCGTCCAGCGAGTGCAGCGCGTCAAGCGGGCGCGCACCGTAACGAAACTCACCGTCGTAGTCGTCCTCGATCACGGCGGCCTGGTGTTGCCGCGCGAATTCGAGCAACTGGGTACGGCGGCTTAAAGACATTGCCGCGCCGGCCGGAAACTGGTGCGAAGGCGTCACACAGACTACCTTGGCTTCCGGCGGCAGGCGATCGACGCGCAGGCCTTCCTTGTCGAGCGGCACGCGGCGCAACTGCGCACCGCGAAACGCCATGGCCGCATGCAAGGGCGCATAGCCCGGGTCTTCAACGGCCACCACCGTGGCCTGCGGCGTGACGAGCACCTCGGCCAGCAGGGCGAAGGCATGCTGCGCGCCGGAGGTGATGAACACGTCTTCGGCGCTGCAGGCCACTGCCCGCGACAGCGACACATGGCCGGCAATCGCTTCGCGCAGCAGGGGGTCGCCGGCAGGGTCGGTGTAAGCCCTGGGCGAGCGCGCGAAGTCGCGCTGGGCGCGGCCGCACAGGCGGTTCCAGGCGTCCCAGGGCAGCTGGGAATGGTCCGGCAGGCCGACCCGGAAGTCATACCGCGGCCCGGCCGGCATGGCTTCGCCGGACCACGGTGCGACTCGCCGCCATGCGTCCGGCAGGTCGGCCCGGGACGGGATGGCGGCAGGCGATGGCAGTGTTGCAGAGCCGCGCGATGGGATCGTGCCGGCGACAAAAGTGCCTGCGCGCTGGCGAGGCAACAAATAGCCTTCGGCGGCCAGATGCTCGTAGGCGGCTAGCACGGTATTGCGCGATACGCCCAGCCTGAGCGCGAGTTCGCGCGTGGTCGGCAGCCGCACGCCAGCGGCGAGGCGCCCGTCGATGATCGCCGCCCGGATCTGGCGGTGCAGGGCGGCGAAGCGCTCCCGCGAGCCCGCCGCGGGCATATCGATGTGAAATTCCATCCTTGTTCCTGGCCCTTCAAGCCCTTTTGGCCCTTATGAATTACCCAATTGTGGCGCTTCAAAGGTACCAGACGGCGTGCCATCCTGCGGGCGGCCAGATGAAACAAAACCTCAAAATGAAAAGAAAAAGGTGATGCCCAGATGGATACCGCACTCGTCCTGCTTTCGCTGTTCCTGATCGACAGCCTTGCCATCGTCAGTCCCGGCCCGAACATCCTCCTGGTTGTCCATGCGGCCGCGGAGCGGGACCGGCGCGGCGCCTTGCTGATCGCCGTGGGCCTGGCCGCGGCGGGCGCCCTGTGGGCATTGATCGCGGTCAGCGGCCTGACGGCGGTTTTTGAGCTGATGCCTTCTCTGCAGACGGCGATCCGGGTGGCCGGCGCCGCCTATCTTTTGTACATCGCCGTGCGCCTGTGGCGTTCACACGCGGGGCCCAAGCCGACGGTGACGATTTCCGGCAAGCCTGCGCAGCCGGCGCGCCAGGCGCTGATGCGCGGCCTGGCCACCGGCTTGCTGAATCCCAAGGCGCTGGCGTACTTCGGAAGCATCTTTGTGTTGCTGGTGCCGGCCGACGCCGGCTGGCCGTTTCGCACTGCGGCGGTTGGGCTGGTGCTTTTTGATGCGCTGCTCTGGTACGGCCTGGCCGCGTTCCTGTTCTCGACGCCGCGTGTGATTGAGGGCTACATGGCGCTGCGCCGGCCCATAGACCGCGCCTGCGCGGCGTTGATGGCGGCGTTTGGGGTCAAGCTGATGCTGTGAACGCGGCAATGCGCGAAACGCGGTGACTCAATTGCCCAGCGAATCGTGCCAGGACTAACACTTACCAAAACTCGGAAGAGTTGGGCTCTATCATCGCCCTTTAGTTCTGGAACGATGCATGCACAACCTCACTGTATTGTTTACCTGGGAGATCGGCCAGGGGTTCGGGCATGTCATGCCGCTATTGCCCATCGCTCGGCAGTTCAAGGCGCAGGGCCATCGGGTTGTTTTTGCTGTAAGAGATGCCAGAGGCGCGGGGGCTCTTCTTAAGAGCGAAGGCTTTATCGTTTTACAGGCCCCAGCACATCCCGATCAGTTCTTCCCCGCGCAAGGCCCCCAACCGCAAACAATGGCCGACATCCTGAAGGTTTTCGGGTTCACGTCGAGACAAAGCCTTTTGGGTTTGATGGCTGCCTGGCAAGGGCTATTCGATCTCTGCAAGCCGGATGTGGTGATTGCCTCGTACGCGCCGTTGTCATTGCTGTGTGCCAGGCGGGCGGCGATTCCGACAATTCTGATGGCATTGCCCTTTGAGCTGCCGGCATCTGTTCATCCGTCCCCGCCTATGCGCACAGGAGCCACTATGCCCGATGGACAAGTGGACGAAAAGATCATCCAAACCGTCAATGCAGCGTTCTCCGAAAACCTTGTGGAAAGCGTGCACGGGATATTTCGCGCCACAAGAGTGTTCCTGATGAGCTTTCCTGAGCTTGACGCGTTTGGGCCTCGCGAAAACGCAGAGTATTGCGGCAACCTCTTTGTCACGGACGTCGGCCGTTCGCCTGTCTGGCCTGGGGCCAGCGGTTCGCGCAGGGTCTTCGCCTACCTCAACGCATCGTTGCCGAATCTCGCCGAGTTGCGAAAAAAAATACACGCCTCCCCTCATGCCTACTGCATCTTTCTGCGCGGTGCAGACGAAGCGATGCTCCGGGATTGGCAAAGCCCCAACGTCGTGGTGGAGGGTGAGGCCGTTTGCCTGGCCCAAGCGTTTCGGGACTGTCATGCTGTGCTGAGCTATGGCGGCGCCGGGTTTATCAGCGCCAGCTTGCTCGCTGGTAAACCCCTTGTCTTTTATGTGAGGCATCTCGAGGCCTACCTCAGTGCCAAGCAGGTGGCGAAACTGGGCGCGGGGATTCTTCCAACACCCCAAAGCCCTTCCGCGTTGATAGCAAGCCTGGACCAGATGCTTAGCAATAAAAGCTTCACCGAGGCCGCCCAGTCATTCGCGCGCAAATACCGGGAACATTCCGTCCAGGAGGCGGCGACCAGGGTCGTTGCGGCAGCCCTTCAAATATGTAAGGTGCCCGCCCCCGATTAAGCGTCCGCGTTACAAATTAAAAGATGCGCCCCCTCTATGTACAACAAAAAGTGTAATTTGAATATGCATCAAAGTGTTTCAAATGTATATTCAGACCCAAGTAAAAAAATACACCCTAAAAGGGCAACAAGGTTCGGGGGAGGAAAGGCATCTTGCAGGACAGTTCATCGACGGAGGAAAGGGGAGCGTTGTCCGCCAGGGACATCACCTGGGCATTGGGCAGCCTGTGCCAGCTCTACCGCCTTCCTTTTTCCCCGGACCTGTTGCAACAGCAGTTCCCGCCACCCTATGGCAAGACCACTTTGCTGGCCGCTGCCAGGGCGCTTGATTTCAAGATAGGCGAAAAAACCGTCAACGCACCAGAGCTCGCGACCCTTCCATTGCCGTGCCTGGCTTTCGTCAAGCGTGCGGCGCCGGAGCGGCAGCAGGCGGACGAATCGCCCCAAGACACACACGAATCACAATCCAGGGTCGCCTTGCTGGCCAAGGTTGACGAGGGGCGACTGGTCTATTTCGAAGTGGGCGACCAGGCGCCGCGTTCAATCGCTATCGAGGAGTTTGATGCCTGCTTCGAGCCCGACATCATGCTCTTTGTCCGCTCCACCGCCCAGGCAGCCGACGATGACATGGCCGAAGGCCCGCCCAAGTTCGGCTTTCGGTGGTTCATTCCTGAACTGATCAAGCACAAGCGCATCTGGCGCGATGTCCTCTTCGCGTCGCTGGCCATCCAGCTGGTCGCGTTGGCTACTCCCTTGCTTACCCAGGTGGTGATCGACAAGGTGGTCGTCAACCAGACGTACAGCACGCTTTGGGTCGTTGGCATCGCGCTGGTCATGTTCATGGTGTTTTCCTCCGTCATGACCTGGATGCGCCAGTACCTGGTGCTGCACACCGGCAACCGCGTGGATGCCGTGCTGGGGCAAACCGTGTTTCGCCACCTGTTTCGCCTGCCCATGCCTTATTTCGAGCAGCGCCAGACGGGCATCCTGGTGGCGCGGCTGCACGGGGTCGAGCAGATCCGGGAGTTTGTCTCCGGTGCCGCCGTCACGCTCCTGCTGGATTGCCCGTTCCTGCTGATCTTCCTCGGCGTCATGCTTTGGTACAGCTGGCAACTGAGCCTGATCGCCCTGGGCATCATGCTGCTCATCGTCGGGTTGAGCGTGGCCGTCACGCCCATCTTCCGGGCCAAGCTGAACAAGCAGTTCTTGCTCGGCGCCAAAAACCAGGCTTTTGTGACTGAATATGTTTCCGGCATGGCCACGGTCAAGTCGCTGCAGATGGAACCCGTGCTGGAGCAGCGCTATGGCGACCAGATCGCCGAGTACCTGGCTGCGGGTTTTGAGACCAAGCAGCTCGCCAACACCTACAACACCATCGCCAACGCGCTGGAGCAAACCATGACGCTGGCCATCCTGGTCGTCGGTGCCTTGCTGGTGATAGACAGCGCCAACAACGCCGCGGCCGGCGCCACCACATTCTCCATCGGCATGCTGGTCGCCTTCCAGATGTTTGCCAGCCGCATGAGCCAGCCCATGCTGCGCCTGGTGGGGCTGTGGCAGCAATTCCAGCAAGCCAATATCGCTGTCAAACGGCTGGGCGATGTGATGGACATGCCCACAGAGCCTTATGCGCTGATTCCCCAACGCGCCGGCAACAAAGGCGAGACGGGTGGGCGCATTGAATTCCAGGCCGTGTCTTTCCGTTACTCAGAGCAGCACCCCTGGCTGTACCGCAACCTCAACCTCACCATCAAGCCCGGCCACCTGACCGTGCTGATGGGCCCCAGCGGCTGCGGCAAGAGCACGCTTGCCAAGCTGTTACAGGGCTTTTACCCGCCCAGCGACGGCCGCATCGTGATTGATGGGCAAGATTTGCGCTACCTCTCGGCCAACGAATTGCGCACCAACTTCGGCGTGGTGCCGCAAGAGACCACGCTTTTCTCTGGCACGGTGTATGAGAACCTGCAGATGGCCAATGCCCAAGCCAGTTTTGAGCAGATTGCCGCAGCTTGCAAGATGGCGGAAATCCACGAGGTGATTGAAGGGCTGCCGCAGGGCTACCAGACGCCGCTGGGCGAGCATGGCGTGGGCCTCTCAGGCGGCCAGCGCCAGCGCATTGCCATCGCCCGCGCGCTGCTTAAAAACCCCAAGGTACTGGTTTTCGACGAGGCCACCAGCAACCTTGACAACCAGACGGCCGAGCACTTCGCCCAGACCATCAATCAGCTCAAGGGCAAGGTAACGATGTTGTTTATCGCGCATGTCCTGCCGCGTGGCTTGCAGGTGGATGAGGTCATTCAGTTTGGCCCAAGGACCGCAGCAAAGGATAGTTCATCAACTGCCTCGGACCCGTCACCACCCAAGCAGATGGCGGTGATTGAGGACGATAAGGCTAGGTCCCACTAGTCTCGATGGAAAAAATGCATTCATTTATGCGTGACAACATGCAGACCCCAGAGGTAACGCGCAGAGCCTTCGATTTTGGATACAAGCTATATGTCCACATCCGAAAATTGTTCCTCGGAGGAATTCTGATTGGATTTTCGATCGCAGTTTTGCTGTACCCGTATCTCCCAATTCATAACCACAGTACATGGCGCTCCTACTTCTATTACGGCCCTTTGGCAATTGGTCTAGCGTTTGTAGCCGTTGTTTATCTTGTAATGATTCGAGCTTGCCCGCGTAAGAAGCAAGTCGATTTTGAGTCGTTTCAGTCCCTGGAACGATGGAGGGGGCTAGACGTCAAAAATAAAGTGCGTCTGTTTGTCGGCGTAGTCTTTGCGTTAGTTACTGGTTTTGTGATGGGCTGGATAGTTGGTGGTTGGGCTGGTTTTATTGCAGGAACCACTAAGGCAATGTTGCCAAGAAATTTGTTTTGAATTGAGCGGAAAAGATGAAGTCACAGATTCCCTATGTTCTAAAACCGAGCGAGCATCGACTCGGACTGTTCTATCAAAGATTGAACAGAGTCGGTATGGCGGCGGCGGTGGTACTAATCGCTTTGAACGAATTTTTTCTACGACAGGATCTATCACACTACGCTAATACTCCGGACAACCCTTGGTCTTTGATCGTGCTCATTTTGAACGCAAAAGCCCCTGTTTCGGTTGCACATCTTTTGATATTTGCGTTCCCAGTATTAGCTTGCTGCTACGCAGCGGCGTATAGCCAGTTGCCCGGTTGGGCAGCGCAGGAGGGTAGAAGAAATTTGAAGAAGGGACTGCCTAGTTACGAAGGCTACGGATCCGCCTATTTCTTTATCGACAGCAAGTTGCAGCTATTTGCCTTTTGGGTATGGCATTCAATTCTTATGCGACTGTCACTTTTTGTAGGTCTTATTAGCTTGTCTATGGTCATTAATCTATTCAGGGAACCAAGATGACGATTTGGCGCCAATTGTTGTTGCATACGCTTGTGAAAATTTCGTTCAAATCAAACTTCACGTCAAGCTGCAATGGCGGGGGAGTGGCAAGAGACATGAGGGGTAAATGATGAATCGAAAACCATCGCTTTACGTACGTTGAAAGTAATTCGGGTGAAGCCAATTTATGGATGATTCCAACAGCGCAAAGCGTTCTCCAGATGTCATGCTGCGGTGGCTCTTCTCAAAAGAATCGTTGGCCTGCTATGCATTGGGAGTTGCAGGCGTTTTGTTCGGTAAATGCATGCCTCTCGTAAGCTGGTCTGACTGCTTACATCCATGGTTACTGCCTGGCTTAAAGGTCGCATGCAGAAACTCGAGTGGATCCACCTTTATGACGCTTTGGTTCACTTTCTTGCCATTGATGTTGATACCGCTAGCGCTTCCCTGGATGGCTGCTCGAAAAAATCTAATTTTCCGAGAACAAGTCATCGCTTCGCACCGATCATTTGGTCTTCTCCAAAGACGAGTGATCATCTACGTGCTCATTCCATTTTTCGTAATTTTCTCTTGGGCGTTGATCTTTGTGGTTGTAAGCAATGCTGCATTTGCGGAGCACTTCTTTGGGGTATCGAGTGTCAAAGATATGTATTGTGTTCTGGGTTCTGCGGTAATGCTGCAACTGTTTTGTGGTGGGCAATTCGTCGCCCTTGAAAAGTTTTCTTTTCGTCAATCAATTCTGGAGTAGTAGATGGCTCAAGGGTATTTGGAATTGGTGTGGGGAAACTTGCAGACCCCAGGATTGCCAGACTTTATTGGGGGCCCAGCAGAAGCAGGGAAGCGTTTATTTGAGAACTTTGCTAAACAATCGCCGGCAGCGGAAACTGCGTATGACATGGCGAACAAAATTACGTGATTAAAAGGGGAAGTTTATGGACAGACTCGTTAGAGTGTTTGCACTGAACCTCGGTATGGCAGTGACTTTCCCGCTCCTTGCGCAAACCGGATTGCCCAATTTTGATTCCACTATGGCGGAGCGAAATACGAGGCAAGTTGCCGCTGCCTTGCCGGTCATCGTCATGGACAAGCATCATGGCCATCGACCCTACTTATCCCGCTATCGAATAGAGATATACAGGAATGGGCGAGGTTATTTCTACGGTATGCGAGACGTGAGGACGCTGGGAGAGGTCAGTTTCCAGTTAACGGAGCAACAAGTCGTCGATTTGCTGAAGCAGTTCAATGGTTTGAACTTCTGGCAAATGGATGCACAGCTGGATTTCAGTCAATCACCTGAGGCGAGGCTTAGATACGAATTTCGAGCTAGAGATGGTGGCCGAGACAAGCAGATCTTCTCGGTAGGTAGCCCGCAAGCTAGTGCGCTCCACAAGGCGATTGAGGACGTTGTTGATTCCTATCGTTGGCGGTGCCCGTATGTGAATCCCGTGATTCAGGAAGATTTTTGTAGGGGGGAGGTTGAGTTCCTTAAGAAGGACTCTGATTTGTATCGTCCTCTCTCCGATGCGGCCCTTAGGAACACCAAATGACGACGTTCAACCCGGCTTCTGGCGCCTTATTTGAGATCACTAACCTGCTTAAAGTGAAATCTGATCTATGAAGTCTGGTGATTTCTCGATTGTTTAATAGTTAGTAAACCCTGCATGCTTAACTCCAGCGGGTCTCGGATGAGAACTTTAGAAAACCTATGCATAGCTATCGAACTGACTGTAGCTTCGTCGGCTTTGGTATTTCCTAAAGTTTTTGTGGCAGTTGCAGAATTTGTTCTGGCAAGTTTCCCAATGGGTCCCGAGAACTCTATCCACTATGCCTATGGATTGCTTCTAGCCTTTCTGTTTTCGATCTCTTCCTTTGTCCGGAAATTCTGGGCTGCGGGAGGGCCTCTTTGCCAAAGTGTGAAGATTCACTGGTTTAACGGAGTAGTTGTCGTCGGAGCAATAGCTATGTTTTATTCGATCATCACCTCTGTCGCGGGACAAGTGACATCAGAAGAGGTCGTTACTCCGTACTCGAGCTACCTTATCTCGGTTCTGTTCTGTATCGGCGTCGGGTATGTTGTCAGCGATCTTCTTGTTTTTTCGATTCTGAGAACTGAACACCGGCGGAAAGGAAGTGCGATATGAGCGAGACTCCAGGCGCCACTATCGATCAATATATCTATGACTTTGGAGAAGAAGTATGAAATTCAACAACGCCGAAACCGCACGCAGAGCCATCTTGCGGCGCGGTGTGGAAATCATCTCTTATTCATGGAGGTTGCAAATGTTTCGCTTTTCTCTTTTTATGACCAGTGTGGTGGCGGTAGGCACTGCTGGAGGCGCTCCACGGTACTCCGTCGACGCGGTACCGATTCAGATTACGAACGAGACAAGGATCGGCCCCGAGACCACTCTCTCTGCTGCCGGCATATCCAGTTCCGACCCGCATTTTCGCGCCTTCGTGACGGCCGTTACGGAGCACGTTGCGGCTCGGCTAGCGAAAGACAAGCTCGGCATAGACAGTATTGATAGCAAGAAGCGGTCCCTGCTTCAGTTCGTAAACTGGCCTCTCGCCACCTCGGGAAACGAGCCCCTCGCTGTGGTTCCCCCACTGGGTGCGCAGCCATCCCGCGGCTGTCGCATTTCCAGCCCTTGGATAGACCTTGCCTTTCAGCGAGGGCCGGCTCCCTGGATTCGCGGTGTCGTTCGCTGGAACGAGCGTCAACTGCTGGCTGATCAGACGGTGTTGGCGGGAGCGCGTAACGTGCCGACGGGTGTGGCGATGCCGCTGAACCAACGGGAATTCACTTCCTTTGCGTATCCCTATGCAGAGTCGGAGATCGATGGCCGGCCAGCAGTAAGGCCGATTGAAGAACGCATGCCACCGGACCTTCTATGGTTGTTTCGAGCTTCCCCGCAGGTCACATTCATGCCCTTTGGAGAGGTGGCGAAGAACACCATGCATATAGCGATGGAGAAGAGCGCGCAGCGCTATACCAAGCTCGTTATTGCGGCGATCGACCGCTGCTTTGCCTCCGATGGGGCAAACATTCACTACAACAGCATTCTTGATGCCGCTGATCTGATCTCGCTTGAGCAATACAAGATCAATACGCCAATTCGTTAATTTGAAGATAAAGAAGCGAGAAAATCGAATGAGTTTTTCTGATGTTCAAGCCAAGACAGCGATAGATCCCGCATTTTCTGCAGCTGAGAAAGCAACGATTCTCGCAGCGATGAAAACCGCCTACGAGGGATCCGATATCGCCAGGGGTATGTTCGACGACTGGATTAGAAACCCCACCAATACAATTAAGTTCGGTTACTTAAGCGGTGATGCGAAGGCTTGGTTCAATACGGGACTCGTGGGTATTGACCTGAACTTCGTGGCGTCGTTGGCGTACATCGACAACAACGGCACGGCAGTGCAAAGTACAGCCATAGCGGTAATAGTGCATGAGCTGGTGCATGCCTTGAAGGGCTTGCCAGATAACCCCACGTTACTTCTCAGCGGCGCCACAGACGACTACAGGCAGCCAACCGTAATATTTGCGAATCAGATTTACAGGCAGCTTGGAATTCCGGAGCAGAACTCGTACCTCGCTACTAATAAAATCGGGGACTTCCTGACCCTTAACTTCCAATATACGAAGGGGGACGCAATAGATCGATCTGTCGCACTGGATAGCGATTGGGATACTTCGAGATGGGGCAATTCGAGGGATTTGCTAATCGGCGGTAAACGGGGCAATGTGCTGCGGGCCGGCGATGGGGATGATTTCCTATACGGCAACGGCGGCCATGACACTCTTAAGGGTGGCGCAGGCGTTGACACTTACGTCGTAGGTGACGACTCCGATATCGTCGTCGACGACAGTGCGGGCCAGGGCAGCGTTGAACTCAAGACAGGTTATATCTTTGTCGGTGGCAATAAGAAAGGCGGTAATTCCTGGGAATCCAGCGATGGCCAGGTCACCTACGTGCAAAGCGGTAGCAACCTTGTCATCGTCAAAGGCGGCGACACTGATAATCGCACTACCATCGAGAATTTCGATTTTGAAATGGCGAAAAATGCTACCTATCTAGGCATTTCGCTAAAGGATAAGGACGAGGGAAAAAAGGAAGACCTCCTCAAGCAATTCCGTGTCCCCGATGACGTTTCCAGAAACTTCATCCAGGGCGTCAATTGGGTTTGGCCTAGCGATCCGTTGATCCTTGACCTGGACGGTGACGGCGTGGAACTCACCGATTCAAACGGCACAGTCCTTTTCGACCACAACGCCGACAACATCCAAACCGGCACACAGTGGATAAAGTCAGACGACGGCATGCTGGTACGCGATATCAACGGCAACGGCACCATTGACAGCGGCCGGGAACTCTTCGGCGATCAAACCCGCCTGCCCAACGGCCAGCTTGCTGCCAATGGTTTTCAGGCTTTGTCTGCTCTGGATGGCAATGCGGATGGCGTCATAGATGCCAACGACGCCGCGTATGCGGACCTGCGCGTATGGCGAGACCTTAACCAGGATGGCGTCAGCCAGGCCGGTGAGTTGCAAACTCTGGGCGAGGCCGGCATTACCCGCATCAGCCTGGTGGCCACTGCCCAAGGCGTCGGCAGTTTCGTCAAGACCACCACCGATGCAAATGGAGTCACTACCAGCACGACCCAGGTTGTCAAAAACATCAACCTCGCCACCAACAACTTCTACAGCGAGTTCACCGAAAACCCGGCGGTCACCGATACCGCGGCGGCTCTGCCCCAGATACGCGGCGCGGGCCTGGTGCGTAATTTGCAGGAGGCCATGAGCCTGGGCTCCGTGCAGGCGCAAAACCTGGAACAAGTCGTTAGCACTTTCAAAGCCGCTACCACTGCGCAAGCCCGACAGGCCTTGCTGGGAACTGTGGTCAACGCTTGGGCCAACACCAGTGCCATGGGGGATGCGATGGCGCGTAACCCCATTCCGCCCAACGCAGCCAGCTGGTATGTCAGCAGCCCAGGCCAGGCCATCGCGAACTTCGCCGCGCAACAGCCCGCGTTGTACAAGCAACTCAGCGCGCTGGAGCGCTTTAACGGCCAGCCCTTGATCGAGCGCTACACCCGGGCGTCGAATGCCTCCTATTACGACCCGGCGACGGGTGGATACAGAAGCTACACCTATTACACGGTCGGCATTGAAGCCCAGCGGCTGGGTTTCTTCCAGGGCGCTTATGACAGCCTCACGGCGAGCGTCTACCAAAGCCTGTACCAGCAAACCACAGGCCAGGCTTTGATGGACCAGGTGGAGGTGATCATTGACGACAAGGGCATGCGGCTGGATTTCACCGCGGTGGACGCTGCGTTTGACCAGAAGACTTCCGTAGACGCTGCCCAGTCCGCCGTTGATTTGGCAGAATTTTTTCACTTCACGATCGATCAATTGAGCATCAGCGGTTGGAATGGCGCGGAGCGGCTGGCCGGCCTGCTCGAGACGGCGGCTTTCACCCCCGAACAAAGCGCGCTCCTGCAGGGCTTCCAGCTGAAGCAGGCTGCCGACACCGGCAGCGCGTTGAACGGCACCGGCGATGTCGATATTCTGGTCGGTAAAACCGGAAATGACACGCTGGCCGGCGGCGGCGGCGCAGACGTCTTGATCGGCGGCGCCGGTAACGACACCCTGATCGGCGGCCAGGGCAACGACCAGATGGTGGGTGGACTGGGCAACGATTACCTGGACGGCCAGTGGGGTAACGACAGTTATTTCTGGGGTGCCGGCCAGGGCCATGACAGCATCAATGACATCTATGCCGATACCAATGGGCAAAACCTGATCGTGCTGCGCGGGCTCAACCCGCAGGATGTGCGCACGGAGCAGTTCGGCATTGATGACTACACAGGCGTCAGGCTGACCATCATCGCCACGGGCGAGACCCTGACGATCCGCAATTCAAACTACTCAACCTGGGACTGGAGCGCCATTTCGGCGCCTATAACCCTGATGTTTGCAGATGGCACGCAGTGGGATATGAAGGAGGCGATTCGCCAGAGCCTTCCCATGCCGACGGACGGCAACGACGTGCTCATCGGCTCCGATTACGACGACCTGCCCAGCCGCCTCAGTGGTGGCGCGGGTGACGACATCATCGTGGGGCGCGGCGGCGCGGATGTGATGGAGGGCGGCGCGGGCAACGACGTCCTGTACGGCAATGCAAGCCGCTGGAGCATTCTCAATGGGCAAATCGTTCCACCTTACTGGCGCTTGGGTACTTACAGCACCCGCGACAGCGACGTGTTTGTGTTTGGACGGGGGGATGGGCAAGACACCATCATCCAAGAAAACTACACCGAGAGAGCCGATGCCGATGTGCTGCGCTTCAAGGAAGGCGTTGCGCCTGAAGACCTGGAACTTGCGCAACGGGGTAACGACCTCGTGGTGTCCATCAAGGGGACTGACGACCGGATCACCGTGAAGCAGTTCTTCTTCGAAATTGAAAGCCGGCTTCCGCTGGCGCCGGCACCCAGCATCGTCGGGAAGTTCGAGTTTGCGGATGGAACGGAATGGAACCTGGCTCAGATCTATGCTTCGGCCTGGGGTGGGACGGCGCAGGACGATGTCTTCGTGGGCGACAAAGGCGGCAACCAGATGTCCGGCGGCGACGGCAACGATGCGCTGAATGGACTCTTTGGCAATGATGACCTGCAGGGCGGCAATGGCGACGACGTGCTCGACGGCAGCTATGGCAGCGACCTGCTTGAGGGCGGTGCAGGCAATGACACCTTGATGGGCGGTGCGGACGACGACGTGCTGGACGGCGGGGCCGGCGACGACATGCTCTATGCCGGCCTTGGAGCTGACACCATACGCTTTGGGCGTGGCGATGGCCACGATACCCTGGCGGCTGATCGAAGCTGGTACAGCTACTACGAGCGTTTGTTTAACAGCCAGCCCAGCATCGCTGGCGGAAACAATACGGTTGAGCTGAAGCCGGGTGTTGGGCCGGATGACGTCAAGCTCACGCGCCAGGGCGCGGACCTGGTCATCAGCATCAAGGGCACCACCGATACGCTCACGGTCAAGGCTTTCATCGAGGATGTCAACGCACCAGATGCAGAGACAAGGCAGTTCAACCTGCTGGGAATTCGTTTTGCGGATGGCTCGTCATGGAACGCACAGGAAGTGCTGGCCAGGACCTTGCTCGGAGACGCAGGGGATGAAAGGCTGGCCGGCCTTGCCGACGCTGAGGTCTTCGATGGCGGCGGTGGCAATGACGAACTGATTGGCGGCGGCGGGAACGGTGGCGATACCTACCTCTTCGGCCGTGGTGACGGCAAGGATACCGTGCGGGGCGACCTGAACTACAACACCGACATCTTGAGGTTCAAGGCCGGTGTCTCCGAGCAGGACGTGCAGGTGCGGCGAGTGGGGGACTCCGCAGTCTTCACTATTCTCGACACGGGTGAATCGATCACCTTTACGGGCGGCTTTATTACTTATGGATCGCAGCCCGGTATCCAGGTGCTTTCCAGCGTGCAGTTTGCCGATGGAACCACCTGGACGCGGGAGCAGATCGATGAACGTGCCGTGCAAGGCACATCGGGCGACGACCTTATCGCGGATGTCCTGGCGTACGGCTATTCGGAGATTCACGGCGGTGCGGGCAACGACACCCTGATGGGCACACGAGGCACCAATCTCTACACCTTCGGCCGCGGCGATGGCCGGGACACCATCATTGAAAGCTACACCAGCGGCAGTGACACCATCCGCTTCGATGACGACATTGCCGCGGCCGACCTGGTGGTCAGCATCGAGGGCGATGACCTGCTCATTGGCATTTCCGGGAGCACGGACCAGATCACCATCAAGGGAGATCGTGGCAGCAGGATCGAATTTTTCGAGCTTGGCGGCGTCGCGGTGAGCTATGACCAGATCCTCAGCCTCATCGAAAGCGAAGGGAGCGAGGCACTTCTCGGGACGGCCGGGGATGACGTGCTGTCCGGTACCGCCAAGCATAGCGAGATCTACGGCTTCGATGGCAATGACACATTGTCGGGCGGTGCCGGAGATGACCAGCTCGATGGCGGCCTTGATAATGATGCGCTGCAGGGCGATGACGGCAACGATGCGCTGTCAGGCAGCGAGGGCAATGACGTGTTGGAGGGCGGAGCCGGCAATGACGCACTGAACGGTGGCGAGGGCGACGATATCCTGGATGGCGGCGCGGGCCGGGACTTCCTCTCCGGCGGTGCCGGCAACAACATTTACCGCTATGAGCGCGGTGGTGAACTTGACGATATCGCGCTGGATACGCTGTCCTCGTCCACCATTGAACTGGGTTCGGGCATCGCTTTGGCCGACCTCACGGTGCAAACCCAGTCCGAGTTCAGCTACGACACCAACGAATGGGTCATCAGCGGCCTGGTGATCGGATTTGGCGGCAACGATGCCTTGTATGTCCGCCCCTCGGCGGAGGCGGGGCTCGACCCGGCTTTTGCGCAATCCCTGACGGTCAGGCTGGCCGACGGTACAACGCTGGCTTATGCCGACCTTATCGGCATGAGCGACGCCGGAGTGGTCGGCTACCGGAGCGCCTTTCAGTCCGACGTGAATCTATTGGGCAGCCAGGCGGACGACACCATCGATGCCTACGGCTCCAACATCTACATTGATGGACGCGACAACAACGACGTGCTTCGCGCGAACGGGGCCAATGGCCAGGTCTACGGCGGAGCGGGCGACGACGACATCCGAGTCTCCGGTGGTGGCGTCGCGGTGGGCGGCAAAGGCAACGACCTGCTGGCGGCCAACTACGGTGCCAAAAGCACCTTTGCGTTTAATGCGGGTGATGGCAAGGATCGGATCGACAACTACTATGCGCACGGCACCTTGAGCTTTGGTGGCGGCATCACTGCCGACAATGTGCGCCTCTGGGTGGACTCTGCCAACGGCGACCTGGTGTTCAGCATTGGCGTGAATGGAAATGACGAGGTGCGTACATCCTGGTACGACGCCGAGCGGGCTGTGGCCCTCGGCAGCCACACCCTGGAGGTGGTGCAGTTCATCGACGCCAGCGGCGCCGTGCGCCAGTACGACATCCAAAAATTAATGGCGGACGCCCAAAGCAATGTCGCGGGCTTCGCGTCTGCCGCGAATGGGCTGGTGCTGCAGGATGCCTCCGGGTTCCTGCTCACACGCGCCCAGCCCGTCCTGGGCGGTACGGCCGCGATCGCCTATGCGCAAACAGGCGACCTGAAAGGCGCTTACACCATTGCCGCCAATGCCGACCTGAGCGCAAACAACCTGCTCTTCGGCACGACGGACAGCGATGTGCTGGATGGCGCAGGCGGTAACGACGTGGTGATGGGCGGCGGCGCGGACGACCTCCTGTGGGGTGGCGAAGGCGATGACTATCTGGACGGCCAGACCGGCAACGACCGGCTTGATGGAGGCGAGGGCGACGACATCCTGGTGGGAGGACGCGGCAATGACACGCTCATTGGAGGCACTGGCAATAACCAGGCTTATGGCGGCTCGGGCAGTGACAGCTACGCCTATACCCGGGGCGACGGCCTTCTCTATATCGAAGATTTCGATGTGGACGGCGAAGACGACAGCGGCGGCGAGGGCGGTTATGGGGGCTACGGAGGTTCCGGAGGCGGCTCTTACGTGGATGAGCTGGTGTTCGGGCCCGGCATCACGCTTGCCGACCTGAGTTTTTCGCGCAGTGGGAACAACCTGGTCGTCACCGTTGCCGGTGCCACGGGCGATGTGATCACGCTAGCCGGGTTCGACGAGAACCGCGCGTCAGGAAATCGCTCCATCGAGCGCTTTGTATTCCAGGCGGGTGACGTGCTGGAGCTCAACGACGTCTGGAACTCCACGGAGGTCAGCATCGTCACGAATGGCGATGGCCACATTGAAGGCACAGAGCTCAATGACGAGATACGAGGTGGGTTTCAGGCCGACGAGCTGCAGGGCGGTGAAGGAAATGACCGCCTCGTTGGCGGCCGTGGAGACGACGCATACCTGATCGACGACTATGACGGTGATGATGTCATTGTTGACAGCGCGATGGACGCCAACCTGGTCGTCTTCACCGGAAGCGTCACGGCCGACGAGCTGAGCCTGAGCGTCGAAGGCGGTGTCAGTACGATCCGCTTCCGCGAATCGTCCATCGTTCTGGAGGGCTGGGACGGTGCGGCCGCCAGTTCTGCGCCTGTCAGCCAGTTTGTTTTTTCCGACGGCAGTGCGCTATCGATGGTCGAGTTGTTCAGCCGGCCTCGCGGCATCTGGGGCACGGAGCAGGCCGACGTACTCAACGGCGCCAGGGGTGCGGACGATATTCACGGCCTGGAAGGCAATGACCTGATGCAAGGCGGCGCCGGCTCGGATATCTATTATCTTGAGGAGAATTCCGGGCAGGACACCATCACGGATTTGTCTGTCCTGGGGCAGGAGAACACGCTTGTCTTCGCCGACGTGACGGATCCGGAAACCATCCGCCTGACACTGAATGCCGCCGGCCAGCTGGTCATTCTTCTTGAAGGCGGCAACTCGGTCACGCTGACCAACTTCAACCGGTTGACGCCCGAGGGTGACCGGACGATTGAGTTCTTCCAGTTCGGATTTTCCGGAACTGTGCTCACCTACGACGAACTGCTGCAACGCGGCTTCGTGATTGACGGAACCGAGGCGAGCGATCAGCTGCGGGGCACGTCCTTGCACGATGTCTTTACCGGCGGTGCCGGCAATGACAGCTTCGAGCGCAGCACAGGCGACGATGTGCTGAGCGGCGGGCAAGGTGACGATTCCTATGAGTACAACATCGGGGATGGCGTTGTCACCATCAACGATATCGCCGACGCGAGCGGTGGCAATGTCTTGCGTTTCGGCGCGGGAATTACCCCTGCGGATCTGGAGCGGAAGCTGCGGTTTTACGAGGACCCCAGTGACCCGGCAGCCAATCGCTTCCGGATTGTCTTTGACGGGGACAACGAAATCGGTATCTCCGGCTTTGACCGGGAAAACCCCGCACAAAGTGCGCACGGAATCGAAAACTTCGTATTTGCAGACGGCACCGTGCTGAGCTGGAATGACCTGCTGGACAAAATCTTCGTGGTCGAAGGCGATGATGTGGATAACACGCTGAACGGTACGAGCCGCAGCGACCGCCTTTATGGCTATGGCGGGGCCGATTCCCTTCATGCCGGCGCCGGCGACGACGTGCTGACCGGCGGCAACGGCAGCGACTACCTCGAAGGCGGCAGCGGGCAGGACAACTATGTGTTCAACCTGGGTGACGGGCAGGACACGGTTGTTGACCAGGACGCAGACAACACCATCACCTTTGGCGAAGGTGTTGACGCGCAAAGCATCGCCGTTGTCCGCAGCGGCAACGGGTTTACTGTGTCTTATGGGAGCCTCGGGGACTCGATCTACTTCAACAGTGTTGACGGGTTCGCGTCGCCCATCCGCAATTTCCTGTTGGCGGATGGCACTTTGTTGGCCTTCAATGACTTCCTCAACCGCGCGCCGGAGATGGGTGCGGCGCTGGGCAACCAGGCCGGCCGCGTAGGAAGCGCGTTCTCGTTCTCCCTCAATGAAGCCGCTTTTTCCGACCCTGACGGAGACACGCTTCACTGGGCGGCTCAACTCAGCGGCGACCAGCCGCTGCCTGCCTGGCTGCAGTTCGATCCTGCCACGCGCACCCTCAACGGCACGCCTCCCCTGGGGGCGCAAGGCAGCTACCAGATCCAGATTTTCGCCAGCGATCCGAGCGGTCTTACAATGAGCCAGGTCTTCACGTTGGATGTGGCTCCCAACTCGGCGCCTGAGCTGGTGAACGACATGGCGGCGACCCATGAGGACGACACGGCGCCGCTGACCGGCAATGTGCTGGCCAACGACACGGAAACCGATGGACCCGATGCCCTGCGTGTCGTGTCTGCAGGCGTGTACCAGGGGGCCTTGGGCGTCCTGACACTGGCGGCGGATGGCTCCTACACCTACGTGCTCAACAACGCCATTGCGGATGTCCAGAAGCTCAAGGCCGGCGAGCAGGCCGTCGACTCCTTTACCTACACCGCGGGCGACGGCATCAACAATGTCAGTGCCCAGTTGCGGGTGACTGTGACCGGCACCAACGATGCGCCGACGCTCGGCACTGCGATGGCCGGCCAGACAGCGACGCAGGGCCAGCTGTTCAGCATGACCTTGCCCGCCAATGCATTTGTGGATGTGGATGCAGGCGATACGCTGACCTACAGCGCCATGCTGCTGGATGGCAACCCATTGCCATCATGGCTTTCGCTGGACGCCGCCACCGGTACGCTGACGGGCGTGCCCACGAATGGCGACGTCGGCGTGCTGACTGTCAAGCTGACGGCAACCGATGCTTCCGGTGCAGCGGCGACGACTTCGTTTGCGCTGAACGTGGGCAACGTCAATGACGCACCGACTGCGGCCCTGCCGATCACGGCGCAAGTGGCGATGGAAGATGCGGCCTTCAGCTTTGCCGTCCCCGCCGCAAGCTTTGTGGACATCGATGCGGGCGATTCGTTGGCTTATACCGCCCAGCTGGCCAACGGCGACCCGCTGCCTTCGTGGCTCACATTTGATGCGGCAATGCGGACCTTCCGCGGCACGCCGCTGAATGCGGACGTCGGCACGTTGAGTTTGCGTGTGACAGCCACCGATGCTGCGGGGGCCGCGGCCTCCAGCGTCTTTGATGTCACCGTGGGCAATACCAATGACGCGCCCACCGTGTCTGCCGGGGCGGCCGACCAGGCCGCCATGCAGGATCAGCCGTTCAGCTTCACGCTGGCGGCCAACACCTTCACCGATGAAGACGCGGGCGACAGCCTCAGCTACACGGCTTCCCTGGCAAACGGCGATACGCTGCCGTCCTGGCTGCACTTTGATGCGGCCACAAGGACTTTCTCGGGCACGCCGGGCAATGCGGACGTGGGAAATCTGGCCGTCGTGGTGACGGCAAGCGATGCAAGTGGTGCGAGCGTTTCGGATGCGTTCAATGTAGTTATCGGCAACGTGAACGACGCGCCCATTGTGGTGCGCGCGATTGATGGGCAGGCAACGGCCCAGAACCAGCTGTTCAGTTTCACCTTGCCCGCCAATACCTTCACGGATGTCGACACAGGTGATGTCCTGCTTCTGAGCGCCACGCTCGCCAACGGCGATCCGCTGCCAGGCTGGCTCAGTTTTGATGCCGCGACGGGCTCCTTCAGTGGAATCCCGGCGAACGGCGATGTCGGGGCATTGAATATCAGGGTGGCCGCGACGGATGCCGCGGGTGCATCGGCATCCAGTGTGTTCACCCTGGCAGTTTACAATGTGAACGACGCTCCGGTGCTGGTCCAGCAGCTGGCCGACACGACGGCCGTGGAAGACGCAGCCTTCAGCTACACGCTGCCGGCCAATGCCTTCTCCGACATCGATACGGCGGACCACCTGAGCTATGCGGCAACGCTGGCCAATGGCGGGGCGCTGCCGGCCTGGCTGAGCTTCAATGCCGCCACAGGCACTTTCTCGGGCACACCGGCGAACGCGGATGTCGGCCACGTGGACGTGCGCGTGACGGCGACGGACACCTCAGGCGCACAGGCCGCGGACGTGTTCAGCATCGCGATCACGAATACCAACGATGCGCCGGTGGTGGCGCACGCCATCGCCAACGGCATGGCGCTGGAAGACCAGGCGTTCTCATTCACGGTGCCCGGTGGGACATTCACCGATGTGGACAGCGGCGATACCTTGGCCTACACGGCGAAGCTGGCCAACGGCAACCCGCTGCCGTCATGGCTTACTTTTAATGCAGCGACGGCTACCTTCTCCGGCACACCGGCCAACGGCGACGTGGGCGGGCTGAGCATCACGGTCACGGCAACTGACGGGCAAGGCGCGACAGCCTCCAGCACCTTCACGCTGGGCGTGGCCAACACCAATGACGCGCCCACGCTGGCCAATGCGATTGCGGACCAGCTTGCCACCGAAGACTCGGCCTTTGTGTTCACCCTGCCTGCCAACACCTTCGCCGACGTCGATGTGGGCGACAGCCGCAGCTATACGGCCAAGCTGGCCAACGGTGGCCCGCTACCGGCCTGGCTCTCCTTCAATGCGGCAACCGGGACCTTCAGCGGTACGCCGGCCAACGGCGATGTCGGTCTTGTCAGTGTTCTTGTCACCGCGACCGATGGTTCGGGCGCCAGTGCTTCCGATGTGTTCAACCTGAATGTGAGCAACACCAACGACACGCCTGTGGCCGGCAATGACCTTGGCAGCGCCGCCGAGGACGGTGGACCGGTCACCCTGACTGCGGCCGCCTTGCTGGCAAATGACGCCGACGTGGATGCGGGGGACAGCAAGCGCATTTCCGCGGTTGCCGCGACATCGGCCGCCGGGGCCGTGGTGACGCTGGTCAACGGCAATGTCGTCTACAACCCCGGGAATCTCTTCCAGAGCCTGGCCCAGGGCGTGACCAGAACCGATACCTTCAGCTACACCATGTCTGACAGCGCCGGCGCCACCAGCACCGCCACGGTCACCATGACCATCACCGGCACCAATGATGCGCCGGTGCTGGCGCTGCAGACCGCGGCCCAGACGGCGACGCGGGGAACGGCATTCACCCTGACCCTGCCAGCGGGCACTTTCAGCGATGTGGATGCCGGTGACGCGCTGAGTTGGTCGGCCAGCCTGGCCAACGGTAGCCCTCTGCCTTCGTGGCTGGTCTTCAATGCGGCCACCAGGACCTTCTCGGGAACTCCGGGCACCAACGACGTGGGCGGGCTTACCCTGCGGGTGACGGCAACCGACCAGGCCGGCGCCAGTGCAACCGAGAGCTTTGCGTTGACGGTGCAGGGCGGCAGCACACAGGGCCAGACCTTTATCGGCACTGCCGGCAATGACGTCTTGAACGGCACGCCCTACGACGACATCCTGGATGGCCGGGCAGGTAACGACGTTCTCAACGGCGGTGCCGGCAGCGACATCATCACAGGCGGAACGGGCTCAGACCGGCTTTCGGGTGAGGCGGGTGACGACACGCTCGGCTTTAGCGCCGATGCCACCTGGAACGGCACCTACCGCGCCGTCCACAACGGCAGCCCAGGCAACGCCGGCACTGGAGAGGAGGTGTCCTTGGGCGGCAAGAACCGCAGCTACGACGTCTTCAATGGCGGCGCCGGCCAGGATGCACTGGTGGGAACCAACGGGAATGACGCGCTCTTCCTGGACGACAGCTACAGCCCGCCAGACGGCTATACCGGGCCGCGCATCCAGCAGATCGAACTGATCAGCATGGAAGGCGGCAACGACATCGTCGACCTGACCAGCCGCCGCTATGCCTACGGTGATGTGACCCTCGACGGTGGAACCGGGAACGACGTGCTCTGGGCATCGTCCGGAAACGACCAGTTGCTGGGCGGCGACGGAAACGACCAGCTCAATGGGGGCGCGGGTAACGACATTCTTGACGGCGGAGCCGGGAACGATGACCTGCAGGGTGGCGTGGGCAACGACATCCTGGGCGGTGGCGCGGGCAACGATAGCCTTGAAGCCGGTGCCGGTGATGACGTGCTCGATGGCGGCACTGGCAACGATGACCTGGCCGGAGGCTTGGGTAACGACATTTACGTGCATGGCCTGAACGGTGGGGCGGATGTGATCCAGGAGCAGGGCGGTCAGGACGTGATTCGCTTCGCTTCCGGGATTTCGGCAAGTTCTGTCAACGTGACCCGTCACCATGACGATCTGGTCTTGACGGTCGGCGGTCAGAACGGAACCGTGACGGTCGAGGGCTGGTTCGACTCCAGCGCCGAACGCGTGGAGCGTGTGGAGTTCGCTGACGGCACGGTGTGGAACGAGGAGGCATTGCGCGCGCTTTCCAGCGGAAATGCAGGCGGTGGCCAGTCCGGCGGTGGCGGCTGCGATTCTGGGGGCGGCAACTCCGGCAATAACCACGGTCGCAACGACTATTTCTCCAATGACCGGGACGAGTCCGGGGACAAAAAGAAAGGTGAAAGCGACCGCCGCCTGGAAGACGCCGTCAACCAGATCAACGACCGCCTGGCAGCAGCGCCGCGCCATGACTTCGGATCCCTGGCTGCGTACCTGTCGCAGCAGGGTGGCAGTACAGGCCCGCTGACCGCGGCACAGATCGCACGGCAATGGAGTACGGTCAGTGGCTCGATCCAGCGCCTGGGCCAGGACGACGACAGTGCAAGGCGGGGCGTTCAGGGCGGGAGCTTTGGCAGCGGTGACGACCTGGTGCACGGCGCCATGAGCTGGGGTTACGCCGGCTCCGTTGGGCAGGCCGGTTCGGCGGGCGGCATGACCTCGCTCACCGGCCTGGCCGAAGGCTTCAAGAAGTTGAGCTGACATGACAACGCCCAACCCGACGCCAGACGATCAGCCGGAAACCCAGGGGGGAGGCGCCTCGAAAGGCGCAGCCGCCTTGGCGGCTGCGCAGCGCAAGGTCGAACGCCTGGGGGCTCGTATCCAGGCGGATCCGCGCGACTTCCAGCCTGCGCTGATGCGGTTGCAGGACTCGCCGCCCAGCCCCCTGGGGCGGCGGGTGCTGTGGGCCACGTTGATATTCCTCTCGGCGTTGCTGGTCTGGGCGACTTTTGGGCAGCTCGATATCGTGGCGGTCGCAGAAGGGAAGCTGGTGCCCGACACCTACCTCAAAATCGTGCAGCCGACCGATGCCGGCGTGGTCAAGGAGATCCTGGTCAAGGAAAATCAGTCCGTCAAGGCCGGACAGGTACTGATCCGCATGGATACGGCGCTCTCGGAGTCGGACTTGAAGGCGCTTTCCGCCGACTACCACAACAAGCGTATTGCGCTGCGGCGTATTGATGCTCAGCTGGCCGGCGCGCCCTTTCTCTCACGCGCCGACGAGCCGCCTGCGCTGTTTGCGCAAGTGCATGCGCAATATGTCGCGAACCGCCAGTCCTACGAAAACGCCTTGGCGCAAGAGCGCGCCACCCTGGAGAAGGCCAGAAGCGATCTGATAGCCACCCAGGAGGTGCGCAAGAAGCTGGTGCAGACCTTGCCGCACTACCGGCAGCAGGAGGCGGCTTACGAGAAACTGTACGACCAGGGCTTTGCGGGCAAGCTGATGCACACCGACAAGCAGCGTGAGCGGATTGAGAAGGAGCAGGATCTGCGCGCCCAGGAGGCTGTGATTGCTTCCGCGCAGGGCACCATCGCGCAGGAGCAGAAAAAGATGGAGCAGATCACCGCCGACTACCGGCGCCAGTTGCAGACCGAGCGCGTCGACATCGCGTCGCAGCTGGAAAAAGCCAGCCAGGAGATGGCCAAGCAGGAGCACCGCAATACTTATCTCGAGTTAAAAGCGCCGCAGGATGGCGTGGTCAAGGATTTGGCAACGCACACCACGGGCACCGTGACCAGCCCCGGCACCATATTGATGACACTGGTTCCGATTGATGAACATCTGCGGGCCGAGGTCTGGGTCAAGAACGACGATATCGGGTTTATCCACCCATCCCAGAGTGCGAAGGTGAAGATATCGTCCTTCACTTTCCAGAAGTACGGAATGATTCAGGGCCAGGTGGCGCAGGTAAGTGCCGACGCCAGCGAACAAGGCGCTAACGACGGCCAGCAGGGCCAGGCCAAGGCGAGGGCGGACCGATTCACCTACAAGACCATGATCGACCTCAAAGGTCAGTTCCTGGAGGCTGAAGGCACGAAGCACCGTTTGGCACCAGGCATGCAGGTCTCGGCCGAGATTCATTTGGGCACGCGCAGTGTGCTCGAGTACTTGCTGTCTCCCGTGACGAAGGCGTTCAAGGAATCGGCTCGGGAGCGCTGATTGTCACGCGGCCTGGAGTTTGAGAGGAGACTGGTTTGAGCACCAAACCAGCCATACCTGAGGGGCATTCGGTGCGCCGGGTACAGTTCACTTTCTCTTGCGGAACTCAGCTGACCTACGAGCTCAACAACACGAAAACCGCGACGCTATGGTGTGAGAAGCTCGCGAAAATGCATAGGCGCTTCCTGCTGCGCACAGACGTGAATCACCGCCATGGTTTCGCCTCCGAACTGGAAATCCAAGCCGCGGTGGCCAGGTTGGAAAAGAGCGCAAAATTTCTGGGATTTCCCCTGAAACCCTTAACCAGGCGGAACTGGCAGGGCGAACTCAACAGGCTGCACATCAACTTTCCTGAATTCTTCAAGGGTGAGTTTGACCGCGAGAGTTTCCAGGCAGCCCATGAGACAAATTTGCTCATTCACTGGCTGGAATATGAACTGGCTAACCTGCTGGACGGCAAAGACCAGTACATATTCAACCTGGACTTCAATCACTTTCCTCCCGCATACAACCTGAAGACGAAAATTCCGGAGGAGGAGCTGGGTCAATTTGATCCCGCATTGGCCTTCGGGAATTTGCATCTTCACTATGTCCACATCGGCCGTCATTTTCTGGAAATGGTGGACGCGAATGACATGGACTGCGCCCCCCAACATTTCATAGCCCAACAAGACTTCAACGCGACTTGCGGCTTGGTGTTCTCGGAGCCATGCGACCAGCCTCGTTTGGCGGCCCGCATGCGGGATTACTATGACCGGCGAGGTGCAAAGGAATTCTTCGGCTTTGAGTATGAAGACCCGAAGTTGGCAAAAGGTTTCTTCAGGATCGGCCAGCTCGTGGACTTGCCTGCATACTCTACGCGCGCGCAGCGGCAAGCATTGCGTGATCAACTCAGAGCCTCTCGAATTACCGGCTGGCAATTGCTATCCTGATTTTTGTGTGGACCACAGGCGGCCGGATACGCAAAACGCCGCGCTAAAACTTGTCGATGGGGTCAGTCCATGCCAGGTTCCTATTTCGCCATCCGCTTTGGAAGTCCTGAATGTGGACGATCCCATTGGTAATCAGAGAGGAGGGCATTCTCAATCGATTCGATCCTGACCTGCAATCCGAACTGCTTTGCTTTCGCGTTCATCTGTTCAATGCAGAATCAATGACAGTTTGGTCCGGCGGGGTGATTCAGCTGATTCCCGCTCACTCGAAAAACACGGTGCAGGCCGACCAGTTCACGACTTCCGGGACGGAGGCTGGGGCGACGGAAGTCGGCGCAAGCGGTCCCACCAGCGAAGTCAGGTGCAACACAGGCCACTTCGAACCGGGAAGGGCTTGCCCATGTACCTTGGCTACTCGCATCAATCGCTTGCCGGAATCATCGCCAACGGCCGTTTCGTTGTAGTCCAGGCGTCCAACGGGGCGTGAATCTGAAGGCTGGCCTGCCAGGCGACGGAGTTGCTGAGGCATGATCCTGTCAGGGCCTGCATCGTAACTGGACGAGCTTTGGTATTTCAGAAGATGTCCGGCGAGGCGCAGATCGTCAGGCTCACGCACTAGCGGTTTGGAATCCACAAGCCAGAGGTCATTAGGCGCGTTGCGCAGGACGTTTGTCGGGGAATGCGGCGAGGCCGCGTGCAGCCTGAATGCCCCTCCGGCATAGCTCACGGTGAAAGGCATGCGGCGGCTCGTGACCGAGGCTCCGTTTGACTCCACGAGACGGTCGTTCTGGCTTAGCTGAAGGTCACCGCAGCGCGTGTGTTGACCAGCGTAGGACGATCAGAGGCGCAACCGCCAACGAGATGGCAGTCAGGCGTGCCGTTTTGGAAAAAAAGGCGGCCGTCTTTGCGGGCTGAGATTGAATTGAAGTGTGAATGTTACTTAACATAATATACATCGTGGAATATTTAAAAGACACGGAACGGCCAAATCAATGCCCACATCCCCTAACAAGCTAATCAGGTTAACTGCCTGGCGGTCAATCACCATTGCCCAGCCGGCCGCTTGCTCCGGATCGCAGCGGCTATAAGTTCCGCAGCGTCCTGGCGGTTGGCACGCTGGGCAAATTGCAAGGCGGTCAGGCCTTGCTGGTTCTTGAGTTGGGGATCGGCGCCTTCTTCCAGCAGCAGCTTGACGGCCGCCGGTGTGCCGTACATGGCGGCCATCATGAGCGGCGTGGTGCCGTTCGGTGATTCGGCGTCGATGTAAGCACTGTTCTCGAGCAGCAGGCTGATGATGGCCAGATGGCCGTTGCTGGCGGCGTAATGCAGCGGCGTCCAGCCGGTTTTGTTGACGTCGGCGCCCTTCTTGATGAGCTTTTCGGCCAAGGCTTGGTGGTTTTTGATGGCGGCCAGCATGAGGGCGCTTTCGTCCTTGCTGTTCAGGGCGTTGACGTTGGTCTTGGGCCAGTCGATGAGCGCCTCGGCGGCTTTGAGCGACGGCTCGCGCAGGGCGATGAACAAGCCGGTCTGGCCGCTGGGGTCTATGGTATTGGGGTCGAACCCACGCTGCAGCAGGCTCTGGATGGCCGGGGCATTGTCTTGCTTGATGGCCTGGAAGAACTCTTCATAGGAACCAGCATTTGCCGAAGAAAATCCAGTAATGACAATAAGATAAATTATCTTTTTAAAGTAATAGATGAGGTTGCTCATGCTGCTTTGACCCCCTTGAACAACTGCTCGAAGTTGCGGCTGGTAGCCTCGGCAATGGTTTGCAGCGGCTGTTGCGTCAACTCGGCGATTTGTTTGGCGACGAATGGCACGTACGACGGATTATTGGTTTTGCCGCGGTACGGCATGGGCGCCAGATAGGGGCTGTCGGTCTCTATCAGCATGCGGTCCAGCGGCACAAACTGCGCGACCTCACGCAAATCGGCTGCGTTCTTGAAGGTCAGGATGCCGGAAAAAGAGATGTAAAACCCCAGGTCCAGCGCCGCACGGGCCACGGCCTGGGTTTCTGTGAAGCAGTGGAAAACGCCTGTGGCGGCATCGGCCTGCCCCGCGCTACCGCCCTCCTCCTTGAGGATGGCCAGGGTGTCGTCGGAAGCGTTTCGGGTGTGGATGACCAGTGGCTTGGCGGTCTGGCGAGCCGCGCGTATGTGCACGCGAAAGCGCTCGCGCTGCCATTCCATGTCGGCCACAGTGCGCTCGCCCAGGCGATAGTAATCGAGCCCGGTTTCGCCGATGCCGACCACTTTCGGCAGGGCGGCGCGCTGCAGCAGGTCCTCCAGGCTGGGTTCCCGCACGTCTTCGTTGTCGGGGTGCACGCCCACAGTGGCCCAGAAGTTGTCGTAGCTTGTGGCCAGGCCGTGGACGGTCTCGAACTCTTCCAGGGTGGTGCAGATGCACAGGGCGCGATCGACCTGGGCATCCTGCATGGCCTGGCGGATTTGCGGCAACTGGGCCTGGAGCTCTGGAAAGCTTAAATGGCAGTGGGAATCGGTGAACATGGCGCGATGGTTCTGGATAGGCGCTGCTGTCCCACTAAACATAGAGGGACAAGGAGGCAAAAAGCATGAAAACAGAGCGGCCGGGCCGGCCGCCGGCAGGCTTAAATTGTCTGCGTGGGCCGGTCGGAGGCCAGGTGGGCGCCGAGGATTTCCTCGATCTTGATTTTGAGCAGGCGGGACTTTTCGTCGGACGGGAAACGCACACCCACGCCCTGGGTGCGGTTGCCGGCCGCCCTGCCCGGCGTGACCCAGGCGACCTTGCCGGCCACGGGGTAGCGCTGCGTGTCTTCAGGCAGCGTCAGCAGCACATAGACGTCGTCGCCAAGCTTGTAGTCGCGTGCGGTGGGAATGAAAACCCCGCCTTCCTTGAACAGTGGAATGTAGGCGGCATAGAGTGCCGCTTTTTCCTTGATGGCCAACTGGACGACACTGGGGCGCGCGCCGGCGGCTGCGGGGGAACTGGCGGGGGGCGGTGTGCTCATGGCGCTAGTTTATAGGTTTGGAGAGGAAGCTGTCCGCAATCGTGGGATGAAATCACGCGCTTTATCTGGCATTGAGCGCTGCCCGGGCGCGGCTGACCAGCGATTCCAGCATCAGGCCAGGGTTGTAAGGATGCTCGACAGTGCGGGCGATAGCCGCCAGCTCGCGTGACCAGCTGGCCAGTGCATAAAGCCCGGCGCCGGCCTTGCCGGCCGCGGCGGACAAGTCCGCAGCGCTGAAAAACCGCGGCGCGGCGCCCATGCGCACCGCCAGCACGTCGTGGCAAAGCTTTTGCAGCGCGTCGACGGCCTGCGCCGGCGCCCAGTCCGACAGGGCGCTCACGTCGCCGCGCACCATGGCTTTGGGCAGGGCCTGCCAATGCTGGGCCGCCTCGGCGGGTGGTGCCTCCTGGGCCCAGGCCAGCGCGTCGGCCGGCCGGCCGCCGGCGGCGACCAGCAGGGTTTGCAGGTCGGCGGGTTTTGCGGCCGCGGATTTTTTAGCCGCGGCGCCCTCGCCCGACTGGCTGATTTCCTTTTGCAGCCAGCCCAGCGCCTGATCAAAATCCGGCCAGACCATGGTGTGGCCCAGGCAGCGGCTTCGTATGGTGGGCAGCAGCTGGTGCGCCGCGTCGGTGGCCAGGATGAACTTGACGGCGCCGGGCGGCTCCTCCAGCGTCTTGAGCAGGGTGTTGGCCGTGACGTTGTTCATGCGCTCGGCCGGGAAGACCAGCACGACCTTGGTGGAACCGCGCGAGCGCGTGAACTGGGTGAAGGAGACGGCTTCGCGCGCGGCGTCGACCTTGATTTCCTTGCTGGGCTTGCGTTTTTTGCTGTCGAGCTCGTCCTGGGTCTTTTCGTCCAGCGGCCAGCCCAGGGCCAGCGACAAGGTTTCGGGCATCAGCATGCAGAGGTCGGCATGGGTGTGCACGTCCACCGCATGGCAGCTGCCGCAATGGCCGCAGGCGCCCTGCGGCGTGGGTTCTTCGCAAAGCCAGGACCGGGCCAGCGCCAGCGCAAGTTCAAATTGGCCCAGGCCGGAGGGCCCACTCAGCAGCCAGGCGTGGCCGCGCTGGGCCAGCAGGCTTTCAAGCTGCGACTGCAGCCAGGGCGCCAGCGGCGGGTTGTTCGATTCGGCCTTGTTGGTGCCGTCGGTATCGCTCATGGCAGCCAGCCTTTGGCCATAAAGACCTGGCGCACCGCTTGCCAGACCTCGTCCCGGGCTTTGGAGGCATCGATGCGGGCGAAGCGCTCGGGGTGGTTTTTCTGCCGGTCGGCATAGCCTTGCACCACGCGGCGGAAAAACTCTACCGGCTGGGCCTCGAATTTGTCGGGCACGCGCGCGCCGGCCAGGCGTTGGGCCGCTTCCTCTGGCGGCAGGTCGAACCAGACCGTCAGGTGCGGCTCAATCACGGTCTCGACCTCGGGCTTCATGGGCGTGTTGCCGGCCGGGTCGCCCAGCAGGCCTTCGTCGGACTGAACCCATTGCTCCAGCGTGGCCAACAGCTTCAGGTCAAAGCCGCGTCCCGCGCCCTGGTAGGCAAAGGTGGCGTCGGTGAAACGATCGCACAGCACCACATCGCCGCGCAGCAGCGCCGGGGCGATCACGTTCACGATGTGGTCGCGCCGGGCCGCGAAGATCAGCAGCGCCTCGGTCAGCGGGTCCATCGCGTCATTGAGCACCATGGCGCGCAGCTTTTCAGCCAATGGCGTGCCGCCGGGCTCGCGCGTCAGCGTCACCGCCCTGCCCTCTGCCTTGAAAGCCTCGGCCAGGCCGGCGATATGCGTGGACTTGCCGGCACCGTCTATACCTTCGAAGCTGATAAAGAGGCCGTGTAGGGGTCTATTGCTCATTCACTGGCCCCGGATGTATTTGTTGACCGCGCGGTTGTGCTCATCCAGGCTGCTGCTGAAATGGCTGCTGCCATCACCGCGCGCCACAAAGTAGATGGCCTTGGTGGGCGCCGGCTGCACAGCGGCCAGCAGGGCGGCCCGTCCAGGCATGGCAATCGGCGTGGGCGGAAGGCCGGCGCGGGTGTAGGTGTTGTAGGGCGTGTCGGCCAGCAGGTCGCGCTTGCGCAGGTTGCCGTCAAACTTGCTGCCCAGCCCGTAAATCACGGTCGGGTCGGTCTGCAGCATCATGCCCAGGCGTAGCCGGTTGCTGAAAACGCCGCCTATCTGCGCGCGGTCAGAAGGCTTGCCGGTTTCTTTTTCCACGATGCTGGCCAGGATCAGGGCTTCGTCAGGGCTTTTAAGCGGCGTGTCGGGGCTGCGCAGCGCCCAGGCGGCTTCCAAGCGTTTGTCCATGGCGCGCGCGGCGCGCTTGAGCACGGCGAGGTCGCTGGAGCCTTTGGCATAGGTGTAGGTGTCGGGAAAGAAACGGCCTTCGGGGTGCACGCCCGGCTTGCCCAGTTTTTCCATGATGGCTTCGGGCGGCAGGTTGAGCGTGTCGGGCGACAGCTGCTCGGCTTTTTGCAGGGCCGCGCGCACCTGGTTGAAGGTCCAGCCCTCGACCAGGGTGATGCTTTTGAGGGTTTCCTCGCCGCGCACCAGCATGCTGAGCAGCTTGCGCGGGGTGGTGCCGGGCACCAGTTCATAGCTGCCGGCCTTGATCAGCCGGGCCTGGCCTGAAAAGCGGAACCAGGCGTGGAGCAAAACCGCCGGCACGTCGGCCCCGCTGGCCACGATGACATCGGCCACACCGCTGGCAGGCGTGCCGGGCTCGATTTCGAGGTCCACCACCTGGCTGCCGGGTGCCAGGCGCAAGGGGATCGGCTGCTGCAGCCACCACAAGGCCGCGCCAAAGAACAGCAAGGCGCCGACAAATACCAGGATCAACAGACTTGTAAAGACACGACGCACAACCCAGCTACCTTTTTCTGTACGGAACGCAAAAGCCGAGGCCTATGATAATTCAGCCCATCTTCTCCATTGACCGCCAGGACCCCATGACCCTCCCCCCGATTTCCGGTATTGCCGAACTGGCCCACCTGGGCGTCATCCGCGCGACGGGCGACGATGCCGTTACTTTTTTGCAGGGCCAGCTCACGCAGGACGTGGCGCTGATGGGCGGCAACGAAGCCCGCCTGGCGGCCTTTTGCAATGCCAAGGGCCGCATGCAAGCCAGTTTTGTGGTTTTCAGGCAGGGCACGGACCTGCTGCTGATCTGCAGCCGCGACATTCTGCCCGCCACGCTCAAGCGCCTTTCCATGTTTGTGTTGCGCGCCAAGGCCAAACTGAGCGATGCCAGCGCCGAGTTCGCGCTGTACGGCCTTGCCGGAGCCGGTGTGGCACAGGCCGCGGGCCGCATCGGTGCCCTGTGGGAAAAAGCTGAAATCGGCGATGCCAGCGTGGTTTTTTTGCATCCAGGCGCCGGCCAGGCTCGCGCGCTGTGGTGCGCACGGGTTGGATCGCCGGCGCCCCAGGGCCCGCAGATCAGCCTGGCCGACTGGCAATGGCTGAGCGTGCGCTCGGGCATTGCCATGATCACCCAGCCCATCTTCGAGGCCTTTGTCCCGCAGATGCTCAATTACGAATCCGTAGGCGGCGTCAACTTCAAGAAGGGCTGCTACCCCGGCCAGGAAATCGTGGCGCGCAGCCAGTTTCGCGGCACGCTCAAGCGGCGAGCTTATGTGGCCCACACCAGCGGGACTCCGGCGGTCGGCCAGGAGGTGTTCCATGCCTCGGACGCCGGGCAGCCTTGCGGACTGGTCGCTGCGGCGGCGCCCAACCCGGCGGGCGGCTTTGACGCGATTGTGTCCATGCAGACCTCCGCCGCGGCCGATGCCGCCGACGGCCGCCTGACCTTGGGCAGCGCCTCGGGCGAGGCGCTCAGCCTGCTTCCCCTGCCCTACGCGCTGCTCGAAGACATCTGATGTGCCTGGTTGCGTTTGCGATAGGCGCTTCCAAACGCTGGCCGCTGGTGATCGCAGCCAACCGCGATGAATTCCTGGAGCGGCCCACGTTGCCGCTGGCACGCTGGAAAACCGGCGCCGGCCAGGAAATCATCTCGGGCCGCGACCTGCGCGCCGGCGGGACCTGGATGGGCATTACGCCGGGCGGGCGCATCGCCTTCCTGACCAATGTGCGCCAAGCCCAGCCCGAGGCCGCGCCGCGCTCGCGAGGTGAACTGGTCACGCGCTGGCTTGAAGGCAGCGGGGATGCAGTGGATTTTGTGGCCGCGCTGGAAGGGCAAGGCGCGCCCTTTGGCGGCTTTAACCTGGTGCTGGGTGATATGCAACGCAATGCCTGGACCTGGGTAACGAACAAACACAACCGCGCTCAGGCCGCGCCGGTTTTGCATGCCCAGGATTTAGCGCCGGGCCTGTATGGGCTCTCCAACGCAGCGCTGGACACACCCTGGCCCAAGACTGCCGAGCTCAAACGTGCTCTGGCGACGGCGATGCAAACCGATGACGGCCCTGAAGAACTGCAAAAGCTGTTGTGGACGGCCCTAGGCAACCGGCAACGCGCCTTGCTTGCAGAGTTGCCGCATACCGGCGTGCCGCCCGAGCTTGAAGAAGCTCTGTCCAGTGCTTTTGTGGAGGTGCCGGAACGCGCCTACGGCACGCGTTGCAGCACCGTGCTGCTGGCGACGGCTACCGCAAAGGCATGGAACATTGAGCTGGAAGAACGCAGCTATGGCCGCGACGGCCCAACCCCCGCCACGCACCGCGAGCAGTTCAGCTGGTCGCCTTGACCATCTCTATATGTGGAATGCCGGCTTCTTCAAACGGCTCGCCACGCGGCGTGAAGCCCAGGCGCAGATAAAAGCCCTCGGCGCTGCGCTGGGCATAGAGCATGACTTCGCGATCGCCGCGATCACGCGCCGCGCCCATCAAGGCCTGCAGGACCTCGCTGCCCACGCGCGAGCCGCGCAGCACCCGGTGCACCGCCATGCGGCCTATCTTGCCTACGCCGTCGGCCTGCCGCACCAGCCGCCCCGTGGCCACACCCTGGCCCAGGCCGTTGTAGGCCACGGCATGCAGGGCCGTGCTGTCGGCCTCGTCCCATTCCATCTCCATGGGAATGCCTTGCTCCCGCACGAACACTGCCGTGCGCACCTTGCCGGCGTCGGCGCCCAGCGCGGCCCAGCCGCCGGTTTTGACCTGGAGCATGGCCTCGCCGGCTTCATAGGCTGTCAGCACGCGGCGCAAGGCTTCGGGCACCGGTTTGGAGGTCTGCGATACCGGGTCGGCAAACACATAAACCAGCTCGCAGCTGATCAGCAGCGTGTCGCCGCGAAAGATCGCGCCTGAAAACGCCATGGACGAATTGCCGATGCGCGCGCACTTGAGCGCCACGTCGATCCGGTCGTCAAAAAGTGCCGAGCCGTGGTATTCCACCGTCGCCTTCTTGACGTACAGGTCGCCGCCCAGCTGCACCATGGCCTCCTCATACGGCAGGGCCAGCGCTCGCCAGTAGTCCGTGATGGCCGTGTCGAAGTACATCAGGTAGTGCGCGTTGAACACGATTTTTTGCATGTCCACCTCGGCCCAGCGCACGCGCAGGCGGTGGAAAAAGCGGAAGTCCTGTCGTTTCATCAGTGTTGCCTCCTCAGGTATCCAGCCCGAAAGCGCCGCGCAAGGCCGCCGCCGCATCAGCATGGGCGCGCCTGGCCTCGGGGATGATGCGGCCCATCTTGATGAACTCGTGGGTCACGCCGCGGTAAATCTCCAGGTCCACGGGCACACCGGCCAGACGCAGCTTGTCGGCGTACATCACCCCCTCGTCCACCAGCGGGTCGCATTCGGCCAAGCCTACCCAGGCCGGCGCCACGCCGTCCACGTCGGGTGCATTGAGCGGCGCAAAACGCCAGTCGTCGCGGTCCGCCGGGCTGCGCACATACTGGCTGAAGAACCAAGTGATGTCGGCTTCGTCGAGCACAAAGCCTTCGGCAAAGGCTTTGTGCGAGGGCGTGTCCTGGTGGGCGGCGCAACCCGGGTAGATCAGCAACTGCAGGGCCAGCGGCAGGCCGTCGTCGCGCGCCAGCACCGCGCACATCGCGGCCAGCGTGCCGCCGGCGCTGTCGCCGCCCACGGCCAGGCGTGAAACGTCCAGGCCCAGGGATGCGCCCTTGGCGGCCAGCCATTGCAGCGCGTCCCAGGCGTCGTTGGCCGCGGTCGGAAATTTGTGCGCGGGCGCCAGGCGGTAATCCAGCGACAGCACGGCGACGCCGGCTAGCAGGCTCAGCTGGCGGCACAGGATGTCATGCGTGGCGACGCTGCCCACCGTGAAGCCGCCACCATGGAAAAACAGCAGCACCGGCAAGGCCTGCTGCGACGGCGCATAAAGACGCGCGCCCAGCAATTGCCCGTCGCGCGCGGGGATGTGCAAATCCTCCACACGGGCCAGCGCCGGCTTGGGGATTTCCAGCACCCCGGCGCCGGCTTCATAGGCGGCGCGGGCCTGGGCGGGTGTCAGGGTATGGAAGGCCGGGCGATTGGCGCGCGCGATGCGGCTGAGCACATCACGCATGGCGGGGGTCAACAGGGTTTGCGGGTTGGGCGGCATCGGTGAATGGCGGGGATCAGAACACGGGCGCTGCAACACAGGCACTATCACCGAGGTGACGGGAATCGGGGCTGGCGTGCGGGGGATTCGGGCGGAATCTCGTGAAAGCCATTAAAGTCAGCGCAAGAGCCCGCATCGCCCCCAATCGTACAACGCAGAAAGACAGCCCGCATGGCCTTCATCTATTACGTCACCCAGGTCCAATTCGAGTTCGGCGCCGTGAAGCTGCTCAAGCAGGAGTGCGAGCGCGTGGGCATCACACGCCCGCTCATCGTGACCGATCCCGGCGTGAAGGCCGCGGGCGTCCTGCAAAAAGCGCTGGATGCCCTGCCGGGCATGACGGTCACGGTATTTGACCAGACGCCCTCCAACCCGACCGAAGCCGCCGTGCGCGCCGCGGCGGAGCTCTACAAGGCCGGCGGCTGCGACGGCCTGATCGCCGTGGGCGGCGGCTCGGCGATTGACTGCGCCAAGGGTGTGGCGATCGCCGCTACGCATGAAGGCCCGTTGACCACCTACGCCACCATTGAAGGCGGCTCACCCAGGATCACCGACCGCGCCGCGCCGCTGATCGCCGTGCCCACCACCAGCGGCACCGGCAGCGAGGTCGCGCGCGGCGCCATCATCATCGTGGACGACCACCGCAAGCTGGGCTTTCACTCCTGGCACTTGGTGCCCAAGACCGCGATTTGCGACCCCGAACTCACGCTGGGCCTGCCCGCCAAGCTGACGGCCGCCACCGGCATGGACGCCATCGCGCACTGCATGGAGACCTATATGTCGGCGGCCTTCAACCCGCCGGCTGACGGCATCGCGCTGGACGGCCTGGAGCGCGGCTGGGCGCACATTGAGCGCGCCACGCGCGACGGCAGCGACCGCGAGGCGCGTTTCAATTTGATGAGCGCTTCCATGCAGGGCGCCATGGCCTTCCAGAAAGGCCTGGGTTGCGTACACAGCCTGAGCCACAGCCTGGGCGGCGTGGACCCGCGCCTGCACCACGGCACGCTCAACGCGATGTTCCTGCCCGCCGTGGTGCGCTTTAACGCCCAAGCCGAGTCGGTGCAGAAAGACAAGCGCCTGGACCGCATGGCGCGCGCCATGGGCCTGGCTTCGGGCGGCGATATCCCCGAAGCCATCCGCGACATGAATGCCCGCCTGGGCCTGCCCACCGGGCTGGCGGCCATGGGTGTGGAACGCGGGCAATTCAGTCAGATCATCACCGGCGCGCTGGCCGACCATTGCCACAAGACCAACCCGCGCATTGCCACGGCTGGCGAGTACGAAGAGATGCTGGCGGCTTCGCTCTAGCCGTCTACCCTTCCCTCCCGCCCGGTCCCAGCCGGGCGGGAGGCCCTCTTTGCAGTTCACCTTCCCGCCATGCCATCGCTGGGCGGCGATTCTTCGCGCCTGCCACCGGTGACCTGCCACCTCCGGCAATCAGCGCGCCAGAAGGGGCCGGAAAACCTTCAAGCTGGAATATGGTTACTTTTCATAACCATAAATTGCCGACTTGGCAAGAGTCTATTTACTTATTATTTATAACCAAAATCCCGGTACGCTTGAGCCCGTGGTTAACGATTTCCACGCAACCGGCTGCGGGCTGGTTGCGGGCGCATGGCCCCGGCGGGGGAGCCAGTCGCTAAGCACGCCATATCAACAACATCAGGAGACTTCATGAAAACCCAATTGTTCGCACTTTCGGTGCTGTCCGCCGCCTGCTGCGCGGCCCAGGCCCAGAGCTCCGTCACGGTGTATGGCGTGCTCGATTCCTACCTTGAGCTCGCATCGGCGGGCAACGGCACGGTGACGCGGATATCCAGCGGCGGCGCCATGGGCTCGCGCTTTGGCTTTCGCGGCACGGAAGACCTGGGCGGCAACCTGAAGGCGAACTTCGTACTGGAAGCCGGCATCCTGATGGACACGGGTGCCAGCACCGGCACCGCCACCATTCCGACCAGCACGGTTCCAACGGGGGCCGCCTATATGTTTCAGCGCCTGGCGACGGTGGGCCTGAGCGGCGATTTTGGCGCCGTCAATATCGGCCGCCAGTACACGCCGCACTTCGGCACCATGGCGGCTTTTGACCCGGCCGGCTTCACCATGTCGGGTGCCTTGAACTACTACGCCGGCCCCGGCGTGGGCATCAACGGCGGCTCGCTCTCCGACGCCACCACGCGCCGCGACAACTCCATCCAGTACACCACGCCGACCTGGAGCGGCTTCAAGGCCAATGTGTTCTATGCCTTCGGCGAATCAACCGGTGCGGGCGGCCAGCCCAAGTCCACCGGCAACACGCTCAACATCGCGGCCGGCTACAGCAGCAGCACGCTGTCGGCGCAAGCCAGCTACATGACGGAAAAAACGATTTACATCGTCGGCAACACCGACAAGTACACCGCCCTGGCCGCGTCCTACGATTTCGGGGTGATCAAGCCCTCAGCCATTTTTGTGCGCCGCCGCGGCGACATGGCGGGCGCTCCCGCGCTGGACGCCTACCAGATCGGCGCCTCGGCGCCCCTGGGCACGGGCAAGCTGATCGCCACCTACGGCCAGCTGAAAAACAAGACCACGGCGAATTCGGATTCCAAGGCGATCGGCCTGCGTTATGACTACCCGCTGTCCAAACGGACCACGATTTATGGCGGTGCGACCAGGATCAGCAACCAGGCCGCTGCCGGCTACACCATCAGCGGTGGTGGCGGCAGCTCCCCGGGCCTGGCGCTCTCGGCCGTGGGGGTGAGCCCGAAATCGGTGTACGCGGGTATCGCGCACATGTTCTAAGAACAGGCTCTAAGCCGCTGCGGCACGCTTGCAGCGGCTAAACGCTCAAAGCGTGCCCAGCTGTCCCAAGTCCGGCTGCGCCAGCCAGGCCTGCCACTCCTCGGCCAGTTGCGCACTGGCCGCGGTGGCGGCGCTCCAAGCCTTCACCCTGGCCTGCAAATCCGGCCCATAACGCACAAAGTCCGTGCGGTCGGGCAGCTTGGCATTGGGCAGGGTTTTGACCCAGTCCGGGTCGGGCGCCAGCAACACCATGTTGTCCAGAAAGTGGGTGGCCTTGTGCCGCCACTTCAGGCCTTTGTCCAGCCAACCGGGCACTACCGATTTCTGGAAATGCGGGTACAGCACCAGGCCCGCACCACCGCCCGCGTCTCTGGCGCGGTAATTCAGATGCAGGTGGTAGTCGGTGATGCCGCCATCCCAATACGCGCCGGGCGGCCCACCGGGCACGTTATGCACCGAACGCAGCACAAAAGGAATCGAGCAGCTGGCTTGCAGCGCGAGCTTGAAGTTGGCCTCGGTCAAATCCACCTGGCGCGTGCGGTAGTCGCTGGTGGCAAAAGGCAGGGCCGCATCCGGCGTCGAAAACACCACGCGCTCCAGCCAGGCGCCCATGGCCTTGCGGTGCAGGCTGTTGGTCAGGAAGGCGCCCAGGTAGCCCACCGGCGTGGCCAGCTTGTGCTCGCGGCTCAACATGTGGCGCCCCCGTGAAGTGACGATGTGCAGCCGGTAGCGCGGGTGTTGCAACACCTCCTGCACGCGGCCGCCGTAAAACGCTTTCAAGCTGTTGCCGAACTGCTCGCTCACCATGTCGGCGGTCGGCCGCTTCTGGCCGGGTTCGAGCTCGTAGTGCTGGTGGATGTAGTCGTTCTCCAGCCGCGAGAAGCCGGCCACCGGGTCGTTCAGGCAGGCCGTGGCCATGCGCCAGGCGCCAATCGAAGCGCCCACCAGGTGAACCGGGTGATCAGTCTGCGCGAGCCAGTCGCCAAAGATAAAGCGGTCCAGCGCACCCAGGATCAGGCCCTTGGGACCGCCGGCCGCGCCCGGCACCACGGCAATGTCTTTTGGCCGCAGGCCGTGCTGCTCAATATGCCGGCGTGCCTGGGGACCGGCGTAAATGCGGAGAGCTTTCATGGAGGGTTGATTCAGCTGCTGGCGTATTGGAGCATCAGGCGCTGGGCGCGGCTGTCCTTTGCGGGACGCGCCCTGCTCTCCTTATTTCTTGAGCGCCGCCAGCTTGCTGAAGGCCGACTCCATGGCCGTGGCGGCCGCCGGTTGCGGTGCCCCGCTGCGCCCGCCGCCGTAGCCGCCACCATAGTTGCCGCCGCGGTTCTGCCCGCCAGGGCGCGCGCTTTCAAAACGGTTGTCGCGCGGGCCGTCGCGGCGCGCCGGCGCGGCGTCCAGCTTCATGGTGAGGCCGATGCGCTTGCGCGCCACGTCGACCTCGGTCACGCGCACTTTCACGATGTCGCCGGTCTTCACGACTTCGCGCGCGTCGTTCACAAACTTGTTGGCGAGCTGGCTCACATGGACCAGGCCGTCCTGGTGCACGCCGATGTCGACAAAGGCACCAAAGGCCGCGACGTTGCTGACCGTGCCTTCCAGCGTCATGCCTTCTTTCAGGTCCTTGATGTCTTCCACGCCTTCATTGAAGCGCGCCACCTTGAAGTCCGGTCGCGGGTCGCGGCCGGGTTTCTCCAGCTCGGCCAGGATGTCCTTGACGGTGATCACGCCGAACTGCTCATTGGCGAACAGATCGGGCTTCAGGGTCTTGAGCATCTCGGCGCGGCCCATCAGTTCGGCCACGGGCTTGCCCGTGTGGGCCATGATTTTCTCGACCACCGGGTAGGTCTCAGGGTGCACGCCCGTCATGTCCAGCGGATTGGTACCGCCGCGCAGGCGCAAGAAACCGGCGCTTTGTTCAAAGGTCTTGGCGCCCAGGCCGGTGACCTTGAGCAGATCGGCCCGGCTGGCAAAAGCGCCGTTGGCATCGCGCCAGCGCACCACCGACTTGGCCACGGTCTGCGACAAGCCCGACACGCGGGCCAGCAGCGGCACGCTGGCGGTGTTCAGGTCCACACCCACGCTGTTCACGCAGTCCTCGACCACGGTGTCCAGGCTGCGCGCCAGGTCGCTTTGGTTCACGTCATGCTGGTACTGGCCCACGCCGATTGATTTGGGATCGATCTTGACCAGTTCAGCGAGCGGGTCCTGCAGGCGGCGCGCGATGCTGGCCGCGCCGCGCAGGCTCACGTCCACGTCGGGCATTTCCTGCGAGGCGAATTCACTGGCCGAGTAGACCGAAGCGCCGGCTTCGCTGACCACGACTTTTTCAATCACCTGCTCAACCTTGGCCATGCCCTTGATCAGGTCGGCGGCGAGCTTGTCGGTTTCGCGGCTGGCCGTGCCGTTGCCAATGGCGATCAGGTTCACGCCGTGTTTTTCGCAAAGCTTGGCCAGGGTGTGCAGCGAGCCTTCCCAGTCCTTGCGCGGCTCGTGCGGGTAGACGGTGGCGGTTTCCACCAGCTTGCCGGTGGCGTCGACCACCGCCACCTTCACGCCGGTGCGGATGCCGGGATCCAGGCCCATCACCACGCGCGGGCCGGCCGGCGCCGCCAGCAGCAGGTCGCGCAGGTTGTCGGCAAACACCTTGATCGCGACTTTTTCGGCTTCTTCGCGCAGGCGGGTGAAGAGGTCGCGCTCCAGCGAGAGGCTGAGCTTGACGCGCCAGGTCCAGGCCACGGCCTTGCGGATCAAATCATCGGCCGGGCGCGCCTTGTGGCTCCAGCCCAGGTGCAGCGCGATTTTTCCTTCCGCGATGCTGGGCTTGCCGGGCTCGGCCTGCTCGGGCAGCACCAGCTTGGCGTCCAGGATCTCCAGCGCGCGGCCGCGGAACACGGCCAGCGCGCGGTGCGAAGGCACGCGCCCAATGGGCTCGTCGTAATCGAAGTAGTCGCGGAACTTGGCGTTATCGGCGTTGTTCTCGTCCTTGCCGGCCACCAGCTTGGAGCTGAACAGGCCTTCGCTCCACAGCCAGTTGCGCAGCGACTGCACCAGGCCCGCATCCTCGGCCCAGCGTTCGGAAAGGATGTCGCGCACGCCGTCGAGTACCGCCTGCACGGTGGTGAAGTCGTCGCCGCTCTCGTTTTTCTCGGCCTTCACAAAGGTTGCGGCCTCGTCGGCCGGCACCAGCGAAGGGTCGGCGAACAGCTTGTCGGCCAGCGGCTCTATGCCGGCCTCGCGCGCGATCTGGCCTTTGGTGCGGCGCTTGGGTTTGTAGGGCAGGTACAGGTCTTCGAGGTCCTGCTTGGTGGCGGCGAGTTCGACGGCCGCGCGCAGTTCGGGCGTGAGCTTGCCCTGCTCCTCGATGCTCTTGAGCACGGCTTCGCGGCGTTCCTCGAGCTCACGCAGGTAACCGAGCCGGTATTCGAGTTCGCGCAACTGGATGTCGTCCAGCCCGCCGGTGACCTCCTTACGGTAGCGCGCGATAAAGGGGACGGTGGCGCCGCCGTCGAGCAGCTCGACGGCAGCCTTGATCTGGTGTTCCTGGACTTTGATTTCTGCCGCGATCTGGCGGATGATTTTTTGCATATCAGAGAAAAAGGGGCTAGGAAGGCTGGGAAGAATGAAATAGCAATGGGGGCTGAAAGCGCGGGTTCGCGAACCCACAAACTGACGCCAAGGGTCGGCATTGTCCCACAGGAAAACCGGGGCCCTCTTCCCAATAATTGAGTGGCGCCGATAGCAATTTCTTACATTTATTCCGGGGAGATGGATATGCGAATCCGAACGATTTTGCTGGTGGTGGGCATCCTGCTGCTGGCGGGCTTTGTCGCCTTGAACCTGGACGAGTTCACGCGCGTGAGCATTCTCAGCCTGGGCTTTACCACTGTGCAGGTGTCGCTGGGCCTGGTCATGTTGCTGCTGCTGGTGATCGCCACCGTGGTCTTCCTGGCGAGCACGCTCTACATCCAAAGCACCCACCTGCTGGAAACCCGCCAGTACTCGCGTGAGCTCAATGCCCAGCGTGAACTCGCCGACAAGGCCGAGGCCTCGCGCTTCACCGAGTTGCGCAGCTACCTGGAGGTGCAGGCCCTGGCCGCTCAGCACCGCGAGGCCGCAGCGGCCACCGTGCTGGCGGAACGCTTTGCCCAGCAGCAGCAGGCCCTGCTCGCACGGCTGGAGCAGGTCGACAACAGCATGGCCGCCTACATGGGCCAGCTGGAAGACCGGCTTGAGCGGCGTAACGGCCTCAGCAACCTGCAAAAAGATCACCTGACCATGCCCCTGGTGTAGTGGTGTAAGAAACCCCGGCATCCCGCGACCAAAGGCTATTCGCGGCCCCGCACCCCGTTCGGGCCGGCTCCGCGATCAACGCCTTTGGAGACACCATGCCGAATCGCTCATACCCCGCCATCGCGGGGATTGTTTTCCTCACCCTTCTATCTGTGAGCAGCGCGTTCGCGGCGCAGAACGCTTGCACTGTCACCTCTGGACCGGCTGTGACGCCAGTCATCGAGCTCTACACCTCCGAGGGCTGCAGCTCCTGCCCGCCCGCCGACAAATGGGTCTCATCGCTCAAGGGCTCGGGCATGGTGGTGCAGGCCTTCCATGTCGGTTATTGGGATTACATCGGTTGGGTCGACCGCTTTGCCGCACCGGCGTATACACGTCGCCAGCATGAGGTGGCTGCGCGCAACAGCCTGCGCAACGTTTACACCCCGCAGGCCGTGCTCAATGGAAAGGACCTGCCCGCATGGGGCCCAAGGCCGCCCGGCGGCAAGGAGCCGGCGCGCGCGGCCATCGTGCTGACGCAGCTGGCCCCCGACCAGTTTGAAGCCCTGGTGACGCCGGTAGCAGACCGGCAACTGGCGCCTTCTTGGTCGGCTTACTGGACCGTCACCGAACACGGCCACAACTCCAAGGTGCAGGCCGGCGAAAACACCGGCGCCTTCCTCAAGCACGACTTCGTGGTACGCCAGTACACCCAGGCAGGCGAATACCCCAGCCAAAACGCATCGGCGCAAAAGCTAGGCCTTCGCACCATCGCCGCCACCCCGGGCCATGAGCGCCAGGTCAACCTCGTGGTGTTTGACCCCAAAACCGGCAAGACGCTGCAGGCCGCGAGCCTGCAATGCCCTACTTAAAACTTTTCGAGACTATTCAAAAAATCGAGGCTTGCGCACAATGGCGGGATGGATCCACGCTCCGCATCCGCCTCCACCACGCCGCCACCCGGCTTGCGCGTGCCTGAGGCGGCCGACTATCTGGCACTGGGTGCTTGGGTCCGCGACGCCGACACCTGCCTGCGCTGGGCCGGTCCCAAGCTGAAGTACCCCTTCAAGCCGGGGCGCCTCTCGCACCTGCTGGCCGAGCCTGGCGCCAACAGCCGTGTGATGAGCCATGGCCAGACGGCGCCGGCCCTGGGCTTCGGGCAGTTCTGGGTGCGGGACCCCGGTGTGGCACACCTGGCGCGCATCATCCTGGCTCCCACTGCGCGCGGCCAGGGCCTGGGCAGTACGCTCTGCGAGCTCCTTATGGCCGAGGCCGCGCACATGACCGGCGCCACAGCCTTCACACTGCGCGTGTACCGCGACAACGACCCGGCGCTGGCCATATACGAACGCCTGGGTTTCGCCGTAGTGCCCGGCTTGTCGGACGAACGGGTTTTTGCCATGCGCAAGCAGGCTTAGGGGCTCGCTACACTGTGGCGCATGCCTTCATCCCTCCCGGCGCGCGCTATCCACGCATGATTTCGTTGTTCCTCAAATGCCTGCTGGGCGCGCTGGCCGTGCTGCTGATTGCCCTGCTCTCCCGCTCGCGCAACTTTGTCATCGCCGGCCTGGTGCCGCTGTTCCCCACCTTTGCGCTGATCGCGCACTACATCGTGGGCAGCGAACGCGGTGGTGCCGACCTGCGCGCCACCGCGCTGTTCGGCCTGTGGTCGCTGTTGCCCTACGCGGCCTATTTGCTCGCGGTGTACTGGCTTAGCGTGCGCGCCTCGCTGACGGTCACTCTGGCTTCGGCAACCTTGGCCTGGGCCGTGGCGGCGGGCGCCTTGCTGCTGGGATGGAGCCGCGCCTACCCCACGGCGCTTTGAGCGGAGGACAGCCTGAATACTCTGAAAAAAATACTGCGCAGCCTGCTGCTGGCGCCCGTGGCCCTGTTCCTGCTGTTCGAGGAATGGGGCTGGGAACCTTTGGCGGCCGCCTTTGCCGCACTGGGCCGCCTGCCATGGTGGGGCCGGCTGGAGCGCCTGATCACCCGCCTGCCGCCCTGGGCCGCGTTGCTGGCCTTCGGTATACCGGTGCTCGCGCTGATCCCGATCAAGCTGCTGGCGCTTTACCTCTTCGGCCACGGCCATATCACCATAGGGCTGGGTTTGATTGTTGCGGCCAAGCTTGCGGGAACGGCGATGGCAGCCCGGCTGTTCCAGTTGACGCATCCCGCGCTGATGCGCATGGCCTGGTTTGCGCGGCTCTACACGCCCTGGAAAGCGTGGAAAGACAGGATCATGGCGCAGGCCAGAGCCTCCTGGGCCTGGCGCTTGGCGCGCCGCACGAAGACGCGGCTCAAATTGGCAGGCGCCAGCTTGCTGGCGGCGCTCAAGTCCGTCCTGTCTTAAGAGGCCCGAGGGGACGATACTCAAATGCTGCAATGCAGCATGGATATTTGCCATGCGTCATACTGGCTGGCCATTGACTCCACACTGGCCCGCCCCATGAACAAAACCTCGGTCGACAAGCACAAAATCAAATTCCTGCTGTTGGAGGGAGTCCACCCTTCCGCCGTGGAAGTTCTCAAGGCCGCGGGTTATTCCAATATTGAAAGCCTGCCTGGCGCCCTGCCCGACGACGAGCTCAAGGCCAAAATTGCCGACGTGCATTTTGTCGGCATACGCTCGCGCACCCAGCTCGCGGCCGAGGTATTGAGCCATGCTGCCAAGCTCGCGGCCGTCGGCTGCTTTTGCATAGGCACCAACCAGGTTGACCTGGTCGCGGCCCGCGAACGTGGCATCGCGGTGTTCAATGCGCCTTATTCCAACACCCGTTCCGTGGCCGAGCTGGTGCTGGCCGAGGCGATTTTGCTGCTGCGCGGCGTGCCCGAGAAAAGTGCGGTCGCGCATCGCGGCGGCTGGCTCAAGTCGGCCGAGAACGCCTATGAGATACGCGGCAAGACCCTGGGCATCGTCGGCTACGGCTCCATAGGCACGCAGCTTTCGGTGCTGGCCGAGGCGCTGGGCATGCATGTGGTGTTCTTCGACGTGGTGACCAAGCTGCCGCTGGGCAACGCCCGGCAGGTGGCCCAACTCAAGGATTTGCTGGCCCAATCCGACGTGGTGAGCCTGCATGTACCCGAAACCCAGGCCACGCAATGGATGATAGGCGCGGAACAGATCGCGGCCATCAAGCCCGGCGGCGTGCTGATCAATGCTTCGCGCGGGACAGTGGTGGAGATCGAGCCGCTGGCCCAGGCCCTGAAAAGCAAAAAGCTGCTGGGCGCCGCCATCGACGTCTTCCCCGTGGAGCCGCGCAGCAACAAGGATGTGTTCGAGTCACCGCTGCGCGGCCTGGACAACGTGATCCTGACACCACACGTGGGCGGCTCCACCATGGAAGCGCAGGAAAACATCGGCATCGAGGTCGCCGAAAAACTCGTGAAATACAGCGACAACGGCACCTCCACCTCGTCCGTCAATTTCCCCGAAGTCGCGCTGCCGGCCCACCCCGGCAAGCACCGCCTGCTGCACATTCACCGCAATGTGCCGGGCGTGCTCTCGGAAATCAACAAGGTATTTGCCGGCAACGGCATCAATATCGCGTCGCAATACCTGCAGACCAATGAGGCTGTCGGTTATGTTGTGATTGACATCGATGCTGCGCACTCCGACATCGCGTTGGCCAAGCTCGCCGAAGTGCCTGGAACCATACGCAGCCGCGTGCTGTTCTGAAATTTACTGCGCCGGTACCTGCAAGCCCAGGAATTCCGCCAGCGCAGCCGTCTGCAGGGAACCCTCTTTCGATACCACCGCGCCGGTCTGGGCATGAACGCCCACGATGCTGGGGATGGCGCTGAAGCCCAGGCGGGTCATGAGCGCGGTGTTTTTGGCGACGGCGTCCTTTTGCGGGTCTATGCTGCTGGCGGCACTGATGCCGCCCCGCCCGGCTTTCATGGAGGCCTCATGCTCGTCCATGGCGGCCACCGGGTCGCCGGAAGCCAGCAAGGTGGCGCCCTGCGCGGTGCTGGCGGCGTTGAGGATGCCTACCGGGATCCAGACAAACTTGGCCTGTGATTTAAGCGGTTTGGCGGCTTGCCAGAGCGCCGCGCAATGCGGGCACTGCGCATCAAAAAACACGTAAACGGTGCGCTTGCTCATTTGTGAGCCAGCAACAAAACCTTTGGCTTCGGCCGCGATCACGTCCACTGAAATAGGGACCGGCGTCGCGGCTGCGGCTTTTTGCGCACCGGCCTCGGGGGCGTCGTTGCAGCCGGCCAGCAATAGGCTGGCGGCCATGAAAGCAGTGGCGAATAAAGGGGACAGGAGTTTGGGCATAGTGGCGGCCGTCAATGAACAAACCGAAAGGATAGCCCAGCCGGCGTATCCAGGCAGCACCCCGGCCAATACCCCCGCGACCACGCGTCCGCGCACGCCCCGCAAGCCGGGCGCCTCAGGCGCCGCGCAGTGCGGCCTTCAACTGCTGGCCGATCTCGGGTTTGTCGGCGAAAGGGTCGGTCGGGTTGCGTGCCTGCAGCACGTCTTCCAGCCGGGTTTGCACCGAGTGGATGGCCTTGGGGTGGCTGTAGATGTAGAACTGGTTGTTTGCAATGGCATCGAACACCAGCTGCGCCACGTCGGCGGCGGTGACCTTGCCGGAGCCCACGGCCTTGCCGGTCATGGCCTGCTGGATCATCTGGCTCTTGGTGGGCTTGCCCGCGGCCAGCTCGGCCGGGCGGTTGCGGTGGCTCATGCCAATGCCGGTGGCAACAAAGAAGGGGCAGAGCACCGAGGCGCCGACCTGGTCGGTGACCAGGCCCAGGTCCTGGTACAGGGTTTCGCTGAGTGCGACCACGGCGTGCTTGCTGACGTTGTAGACGCCCATATTGGGCGGGTTCAGCAGGCCGGCCATGCTGGCGGTGTTGACGATGTGCCCCTGCCAGGACGGATCTTTCGCGGCCGCCTCCAGCATCATGGGCGTGAAGATGCGCACACCGTGCACCACACCCATGACGTTCACGCCCATCACCCATTCCCAGTCCTTGAGGCTGTTTTCCCAGATCAGGCCACCCGCCCCCACACCGGCGTTGTTGAAGACGAAATGCGGCGCGCCGAAACGCTCGAAGACGGCCTTGCCCATGGCCTCCATCTGCTCGGCACTGGAAACGTCGAGCTTGAAGGACAGCACCTGGGCGCCGGCGGCCTTCATTTCCGCCTCAGCCTTGTCCAGTGCATCCTGCTGCACGTCGACCAGCACCAGGTTCATGCCCAGTTTGGCGCCAAGGCGCGCGCATTCGAGGCCGAAGCCCGAGCCCGCACCGGTCAGCACCGCCGTTTTGCCTTTGAAGTCCGTGATCATGGTTCGCTTTCCTTGAAGGTGAATATCCGGGGGTCTCGATGAATCTGAAAATTGTCCCTGAGGGACGCGCCGGCGCATGTCACTCAGGCAACTCGGCCAGCGCGAGGTAACTCAGGCAGGCCGCAGCATTTCGATATGCGGTATGCCGTCTTCGATGTACGGCTCGCCGTTCTGTACAAAGCCATGCTGCTGGTAGAACTTCTCGAGCCGCGCCTGAGCGCCTATGCGTATGGCTTGAGGGCCCCAGTGTTTTTGCAGGCGCTCCACCGCCTCCTTCATCAGCACATGGCCGGTTCCGCCGCCGCGCGCCGAGGCACGGGTGACGACGCGGCCTATGCTCGCCTCGGCGAATTTCACACCGGCGGCAAAGCAGCGCGCATAGGCGACCAACCGGTTGTCGCGCACACCCAGCAGGTGCATCGCCTCGATGTCGGCACCGTCCAGGTCCTGGAAGGCACAGGCCTGCTCCAGCACAAAGACCTCGCTGCGCAATTGAAGCAGTTGATAAAGCTCCAGCGTATTCAGCGCGCTGAAAGGCACAAAGCGCCAGGTGATGTTGCCATTGACGCTCATTCCGGCGTAGCCGCTTTCAGCGCATAGCCAATGCGCGGGAAGTGCACGTGCACGGTGCCCGCGCGCGGGTCTGTGCGGCGCAGCGTGTAGTGCATGCGGGTGGCGGCAATCAGCTCGCCTTCCGTGGGCTCGGGGCCGAAGCTTTCGCTGGTGACCCGCACCAGGCTGCCCAGGGGGATGCCGTGCTCGTCCTGGAACAGGTCGTCATGCAGCGGCGCGGGCGTGGACGCGGCGGCCACGGCGATGGCGTCGGCGGCGCTGAATTTTTCAGAATTTCCCTGGCCTATGGCGGCCATACGGTCCATCCATTCCAGCACCGCTGGCGTGATCTTGAAGATGTCCGCAAGCACAGGGGTTTGAACCCGCGTGAACCACAGCGGGTGGTACATCGAAAAGTCGGCGATGCAGGGAACCTCTCCCAGCAGGAAAGGCCGGTCGTCGAGCATGTCGGAGATGCGCCGCAGGTAGGACTTGTAGGCTGCGGTGGCGTCGCTGGAGCGAAGGCGCGGCATGCCGAAGCTCATGGCCTTGCGGTCTTCGCCGAAGGCGCGCGCGGCTTCGGGCGGAGCTTTCTCAAAAATCTGCGCGATTCCCTTGGGCTGGCTGTTATAGGCCATGGCGGTCCAGAACAGCGTGTTGTCGGCCCAGTGCGCTAGCGTGCGCGCCAGGCCTTTGCTGGGTTCAGGGTATACCGAGGGCGCGGGTTGCAAATGCTCGAGCACGTCGCTGATCAGGGCGGTGTCGCAATAGATGTCGGCGCCTATCTGCAGGATGGGCGTTTTGCGGTAGCCGCCCGTGAGCGCGACCACATCGGGCTTGGGCATGATCATCGGAATGATGACGGACTTCCAGGCCAGGTTTTTGTAGCCCAGCATCAGCCGTGTTTTTTCGGCAAAGGGTGACGAGGGATAGTGGTGAAGAATCAGCTCGCTCATGGGTGTCTCCAGAATTCCTAAGGTGAATCAGCGGGGCATGGCTCGGGCGATGATGGCGTCGAAATCGGTGCCGGCGCCCAAGGTGCCGAAGGACTGGCCCCAATTGCCGGCCAGGCGGGCATCGCAGAAGGCGTCAAAGACGGCAGCCGGCGCGGTCTGCACCAGCAGAGCTGCCTGCACCGCCAGCGCCACGTCCTGCGCCAGCCGGCGTGCTTCGATTTCGGTGGCCATCTCTTCGATGCGCGTGGGCAAGGCGGCCGCCAGCCTGTCGAGCGCCGGGTGCGCGCCTTTCGCGGCGGAGAGCTCCTGGGCCAGCGCGGCCACGGCATCGGCTTTGCGCAGGGCACGCAGCAAATCCAGGGCCATGATGTTGCCCGCGCCCTCCCAGATCGAGTTGAGCGGCATCTCGCGGTAGACGCGGGCCATGATGCCTTCGCCGCCCTCCTCCACATAGCCGTTGCCGCCCAGGCATTCCATGGCTTCCTGCGCGAAGTGGCTGCCGCGTTTGCAGATCCAGAACTTGGCGACCGGCGTCAGCAGGCGCGCCATGGCGGCTTCGTGGGCGTCGCCAGGCCGGTCAAAGGCCCGGGCCAGGCGCATGGCCAGCGCCGTGGCGGCTTCGGACTCCAGCGCCAGGTCGGCCAGCACATTGCGCATCAGCGGTTGCTCCACCAGCAGCTTGCCGAAGGCCTTGCGCTGGGCGGTGTGGTTCAGCGCGAGCGACAGCGCCTGGCGCATCAGGCCGCTGGTGCCCAGGGCGCAGTCCAGCCGGGTCATGGTGCCCATCTCGAGGATTTGCGGAATGCCGCGGCCCTCTTCGCCGACCAGCCAGGCCTGCGCGCCCTCAAACTCGACTTCGGAACTGGCGTTAGCTTTGTTGCCGAGCTTGTCTTTCAGGCGCTGGATGCGGATGGTGTTGAGTCCGCCGTCAGGCAACACGCGCGGCATGAAAAAGCAGCTCAGGCCGCTGGGAGTCTGGGCCAGCACCAGGAAGGCGTCGCACATGGGCGCAGAGAAAAACCATTTGTGGCCGGTGATGGCATAACGCTCGCCCCAGCCGTCGCGGCCAGCGGGCTCGGCACGCGTCGTGTTGGCCCGCACGTCGGAGCCGCCCTGCTTTTCTGTCATGCCCATGCCCATGGTGAGGCCGGCCTTGGCCTGCCAGAGCTTGAGTTCGGGGTCGTAGGCATGGCTGGCCAGCTTGGGGCCCCAGTCGGCGTAAATGGCCGTGTTGCCGCGCAGCGCGGGCGTGGCTGCATAGCTCATGGAGATGGGGCACAGGATGGAAGGTTCGAGCTCTGTAAAAAGCATGAAGCCCGCGGCGCGTCGGGCATGCGGGAACGGCTCTTCGTCGGCCCACGGTGTTCCATGCAGGCCGGCGCCCGTCGCAAGCTTCATGAGTTCGTGATAGCTCGGGTGGAATTCCACCTGGTCCACGCGCCGGCCGAAGCGGTCATGGCTGTGCAGCACCGGCCCATGCACATTGGCCAGGCGCGCATGGGTTTGCATGGCGCCGCTGCCCAGCGCAGCGCCCAGTTGGACCAGTCCCGCGGTATCGAGCGCCGGCGCGTTGAATTTCAGCGCATCGCGCAATGGCCGGTTGGTCGCCAGCAGGTTGTAGTCCGACAGCGGCGCGGGCTGGTTAAAGACTTCATGGGTCGCGTTCATGACCAACCTCCTGATGTGCAAGGCCCTATATGAGTTTGACGAGCTGCTTGCCGAAGTTTTTGCCTTTGAGCAGGCCCAGAAAAGCCTCGGGCGCGGACTCAATGCCCTGCGCCACGCTTTCACGCGGGCGCAACTTGCCGGTGCCGACCAGCGTGCCGAGCTCTTTCAGTGCTTCGGGCCAGACTTCCATGTGCTCGGCCACGATAAAGCCCTGGACCTTGAGGCGGCTTGTCAGCATCAGCGCCGGATAGGCCAGTGGCATGGGTTTGCCATCATAGCCGGCGATCATGCCGCACAGCGCGATGCGGCCGAAGGCGTTCATGCGCGGCAGCACGGCGTCCAGCACCATGCCGCCCACGTTTTCGAAATAGCCGTCGATGCCGTCGGGGCAGGCGTCCTTGAGGGCCTTGGTGAGCGAAGCCGCGTCAGCATGCAGCTTGTAGTCGATGCAGGCGTCAAAGCCAAGCTCATCGACTGCGTACTTGCACTTGTCGGGGCCGCCCGCAATGCCCACGGCGCGGCAGCCGCGTGCCTTGGCAAGTGCGCCGAACGCGCTGCCGACGGCGCCCGTGGCGGCGCTGACCACCATGGTCTGGCCGGCTTTGGGCTCGATGATTTTGACCAGGCCGTACCAGGCGGTGACGCCGGGCATGCCGACCGCACCCAGGTAATGCGACAGCGGCACATGGGTGGTGTCCACCTTGCGCAGCGCGCCGGGCTGGTCGGCGTTGACCACGCTGTACTGCTGCCAGCCGCCCATACCGACGACCTTGTCGCCGGGCTGGAATTTGGGCGAGCGGCTCTCCACCACCTCGCCCGCCGTGCCGCCCAGCATGACCTCGCCCAGCGGATGCGGTGCCGCGTAACTTTTGGCGTCGCTCATGCGGCCGCGCATATACGGGTCCAGGCTCAGGTAGTGGTGGCGCACCAGCACCTGGCCTTCCTGCAAGGGCGGCGTGTCGCTGGAGACCAGCAGGAAATTGCTCACGCTGGCTTCACCTGTGGGGCGGTTGTCAAGAAGGATTTGCTGGTTGATGGGCATGGTGGGCTCCTTGGGATGTTGTGGGTATTGTTGGTAAGTGGAACTGCTGCGAGCCGATCTGTGATGGCTGCTCCGTCAATCCGTGGAAATCGCACCGCCGGGTGCGTCCGCCTGGCCGGCGGGAGGCTTGCGTTTGACGTACTTGAAAGTGCCGGTCGAATGCGCGCAGGCCTGGCCCAGTACATCGTATAGCGTGGCTTCGGTAAACGCCATGGTGGCGGTGCGGTGCATCAGCCGGCCCTTGGCCGTGAGCCGGCTGCCGTCGCCGGGCGCAGGCCGCATAAAGCTGGTCTTCATTTCAATGGTGACCACGCCCGCGTCCTTCTGCACACTGCGCGCGGCGGTGGCCATGGTCACATCCAGCAGCGTCATGATGGCGCCGCCGTGCGTGACCGCAAAAGAGTTGAGGTGCTCGGGCTTGGGCGTATAGCCGATGGCCGAGGCGCCGCCCGAGAACAACTCCAGCTCAAAGCCGAGATGCCTGACGAAGGGGATGTCGGCGCCGAAGTCCATCAGCTCTTCCCAGCCCTTCACCTGGTCAACCGCCTGTTACTACTGATACACCGCCGTCCACCGCCAGCCACTGGCCGGTGATGTGCTTGCCGGCATCCGATGCGTAAAGCACGCACAGGCCCTTCAGATCCTCGTCGTCACCCAGGCGGCCCAAGGGTGCATGCGAAGCAAGTTTTTCCTCGCCCAAGGCTTTGAGCGTGCCCACGGTCATTTTGCTCGGGAAAAAGCCCGGGCAGATGGCGTTGACGGTGATGTTGTACTTGCCCCATTCGCAGCCCAGCGCGCGCGTGAAATTCACGACGGCGCCTTTCGAAGTGTTGTAGGCCACAGTGGTCATCTCGCGCGGGTTGCCGCCCAGGCCGGCAATGGAAGCGACGTTGATGATGCGGCCGGACTTGCGGGCAATCATGCTGTGCTTGGCGATGTGCTGGCTCAGGATGAAATAGCCGCGGATGTTGAGGTTCATCACCTTGTCCCAGGCTTCGACCGGATGGTCTTCAGCGGGCGCGCCCCAGGCGGCGCCGGCGTTGTTCACCAGGATGTCGACGTGGCCCAGGCGCTTGATGGCTTCGTCGGCCAGCGCGCGTATGTCTTCTTCCTTCGAGCAGTCGGCGGCGATCCAGTCGGCTTCGATGCCGGCGGCCTTGAGTTCGGCAACGGACTCGATCAGGTCCTCGGCCTTGCGCGAGCTCACAATGATCTTGGCGCCGGCCTCGCCCAGCGCCTGTGCCAGTTGCAGGCCCAGGCCGCGCGAGCCGCCGGTCACGAGGGCGGTCTTGCCTTTGAGGTCAAACAGTTGCTGGATGCTGCGGGTCATGGAAAGTCTCCTGGAGTGTTGTTCATGCTTCCCCACGGTGCCGCGCGGGCGGCCTGGCCGGGGGTGAGGGATTGGAAATAAGGATCAAGATGGGGTGCTTGCTGGCAGCCGCGGCTGCGATGTTTTCACTGGCGGTAAACCTCGCCATGTTGGCACAACATCGGGGCTGTTGCAGCTCATGCTGTCATGGCGGCGACTTCCGCCCAGCCGGTCACGACCCCACGTTGATGCGGGAGCGCACATAGATCAGCGCGAAGCCCACCGCCGCGACAATGCCGCCGCCGACCACCAGCGACCAACCTATGGCGTCGTCGCTGCGCTGGACCGACAGGCCCAATATCAATGTCAGCAGCCCGCCGTAGATCAGGATCCAGATCAGGGCTTGCAGCCGCGCGATAGCCTTGTTGGAAACGGGTTCGGCGGATGGTTTGAAAAATGCCATTAAAAAGCCTCCTCGGGCAGGTCGGCGCAGGTCTGGTCGCGGCTTTCAACCACTTTGAGCCAGGCGTCGATCTTTGGTAATTCGTAATGGTAAAAATAGCGCATGGCCCCCATTCTTCCCGCGTGCGGTGCATCCTGCGGTAGTGAAAGGCTGGCCAGCGCCACATCCAGCCACAGCCACGCCAATACGGTGTGGCCGAAGGCCTGCATATAGGGTACCGCATTGGCCAGGGCCTCGCCGGGCTCGCCCGTGGACCACGCCGCCTTGGTGGCGCTGCCCACATGCTGCAGCGCCTTGCCCAGGGCGTTGGCGTGCACCGCCAGCTCGGGCCGCTGTATGGCTTTTTCGATGGTGGCGTTGATGCGCGCGGCCAGCAGTTGCAGTCCCCTGCCCCCCTCCATCAGCACCTTGCGGCCCAGCAGGTCCATGGCCTGGATGCCGTGCGTGCCTTCATGGATCATGTTCAGGCGGTTGTCGCGCCAGTACTGCTCCACCGGGAAGTCGCGCGTATAGCCGTAGCCGCCGTGCACCTGGATGGCCAGGGAGTTGGCCTCCAGGCACCATTCGCTGGGCCAGCTCTTGGCAATCGGCGTCAGCACTTCGAGCAGCAGGCGCGCATCGTCGGCAGCCTGCCCGCCTGCCGTATGGTGCTCATCCACCAGGCGCGCGCAGTACAGCTCCAGCGCCAGTGCGCCTTCGCAATACGACTTTTGCGCCAGCAGCATGCGCTTGACGTCGGCATGCTCAATGATGCGGATCTGCGGCTGGGAGGCGTCCTTGCCGCCCACGCCCACCGGCCTGCCCTGCGGCCGGTTCTTGGCGTAGTCTAGGCTCGCGTAATAGCCGGCCATGCCCAGCATGGTGGCGGCCGTGCCCACGCCTATGCGGGCCTCGTTCATCATGTGGAACATGCAGCGCAGGCCTTCATGCGGCCTGCCGACCAGGTAGCCGACGGCGCCGGGCTGGCCGTTCACCGGGTATTTGCCTTCGCCGAAATTAAGCAGCGTGTTGGTGGTGCCGCGCCAGCCCAGCTTGTGATTAAGGCCGGCCAGCGCCACGTCGTTGCGCACGCCGGTGAGTTCGCCCTTCGTGTCGACCATTTTCTTGGGCACGATGAACAGCGAAATGCCGCGCGTGCCGGCAATCAGCTTGCCATCCGGTCCCGGAATCTTGGCCAGCACCAGGTGGATGATGTTGTCGGTCAGCTCGTGCTCGCCGGCCGAAATCCACATCTTGTTGCCCTTGAGGCGGTAGCGCGGGCCCAGCGGGTCGGCCTCAAAGCCCTCGCCATCGGGCACGGCGCGCGTGGTCACGTCGCTCAGCGAGGAGCCCGCCTGCGGCTCGGACAGGCACATGGTGCCTGAGAAGCGTCCGGAAAATTCGTTCTTGGCGAACACCTCTTTTTGCAAATCCGTGCCATGCACCATCAGCAGGTTGGCATTGCCGGTGGTGAGCAGGCCTGAGCCTATGCTGACCGAGGCCATGGCGAAAAAGGCATTCGCCGCGGCTTCCACGGTATAGGGCAGCTGCATGCCGCCCACTTCATAGTCCTGCGCGGCGCTGAGCATGCCGGAGGCCGCATAGGCCTTCTGCGCGTCGTGCGTGGCCTGCGGAAGTATGACTTTTTCGCCGTCGAAATGCGGCTCCTGCGTGTCTACCGTGCGGTTGAAGGGGGCGTACTTCTCGCGCGCGATGCGCTCGCAGGTGTCGAAAACCGCGTCAAAGGTTTCGCGTGAATGGTCGGAAAAGCGCTCGCGCTGGTTCAGCGACTCGGCGTCCAGCCATTGGTAAAGCAGGAAGTCCAGCGTGGGCCGAAGGCTCATGACAGGCTCCCCGGGGTTCCCCATGCCAGGGATGGCGGCAAGGCAGGAAACACCTGCCCTTTCTGAAGGAGCAGGGTTTCATTCATGGTGTTCGCCCGGTTTAGAGGACTTCGTAAATGCCGGCCGCGCCCATGCCGCCGCCAATGCACATGGTCACGCAGACGCGCTTGGCGCCGCGGCGCTTGCCTTCGATCAGCGCATGGCCCGTCAGGCGCTGGCCGGTCACGCCGTAGGGGTGGCCGACGGCAATGGCGCCGCCGTTGACGTTAAGTTTGTCCATCGGGATGCCCAGCTTGTCGGCGCAGTACAGCACCTGCACGGCGAAGGCTTCGTTGAGCTCCCAGAGGTCGATGTCGTCGATCTTCAGGCCCAGCTTGGCCAGCACCTTGGGAATCGCGAAGACCGGGCCGATACCCATTTCATCGGGCTCGCAGCCGGCAACCGCGAAGCCGAGGAAGCGGCCCAGGGGTTTGAGGCCCTTCTTTTCCGCGACTTTTTCGTTCATGACCACCACCGCACCACCGCCGTCGGAGAACTGGCTGGCATTCCCCGCCGCGATCACGCCTCCAGGGATGGCGGGCTTGATGCCGCTGATGCCTTCCTTGGTCGTGCCTTCGCGAATGCCTTCATCCTTGCTGACGGTGACCTGCTTGGTCGTCAGGCCCATGACCTTGTCGGCCACGCCGGCCGTCACGGTGATAGGCGCGATTTCGGCTTCAAACAGGCCGGCAGCCTGCGCGGCCGTGGCCTTTTGCTGGCTCAACGCGCCGTACTCGTCCATGCGATCACGCGAGATGTTGTAGCGCTTGGCGACCTGCTCGGCCGTCTGCAGCATGTTCCAGTAAATCTCGGGCTTGTTCTTGGCAAGCCAGGCTTCTTGCAGCATGTGAGTGTTCATTTCCTGCTGCACGCAGGAGATGCTTTCCACGCCGCCGGCCACGTAGATGTCGGCCTCGCCGGCAATCACGCGCTGGGCCGCCAGGGCGATGGTCTGCAGGCCGGACGAGCAGAAACGGTTGACCGTCATGCCCGACACGGTGACGGGGCAGCCGGCGCGCAGCGCGATCTGGCGCGCGATGTTGGCGCCGGTCGCGCCTTCGGGCGTGGCGCAGCCGATGATCACGTCATCGACTTCGCCGGCTTCGATGCCGGCGCGCTTGAGCGCGTGCTCGACGGCATGGCCGCCCAGGGTGGCGCCGTGCGTCATGTTGAAGGAGCCCTTCCAGCTTTTGGCCAGGGGGGTGCGTGCGGTGGAAACGATTACTGCTGATGTCATGGAATTCTCCGGAATCTGGGGGCGTTGATCTGTGCGGGCCTGAAGGGTTGAAGCGATTCAAGCTGTTCAGGCGGCCTGGTTGAAGGTCTTGCCTTCAGCCGCCAGCTTGGCCAGCAGGGGCGCGGGCTTCCAGAATTTGGCGTCGTCCAGCGGGTTCTGCGCGAAGCGGTTCATGCTCTGCACCACGTTGAACAGGCCCACCTGGTCGGCGTACAGCATGGGGCCGCCGCGATGGACCGGGAAGCCGTAGCCCATGATGTAGACCATGTCGATGTCGCTGGCCTTGGAGGCAATGCCCTCTTCCAGGATGTGCGCGGCCTCGTTGACCAGCGAGAACACCAGGCGCTGCACGATTTCCTCATCGGAAATCTTGCGCGGCGTGATGCCCAGGCTCTTGCGGTGGTCTTCGATCATCTTGACGACCTCGGCATTGGGAATCGCGTCACGCTTGCCGGGCACATAGTCGTACCAGCCGGCGCCCGTCTTCTGGCCGAAGCGGCCTTTCTCGCAGAGCAGGTCGGCCGTCTTGCTGTACTTCATGTCGGGCTTTTCGGTGTAGCGGCGCTTGCGGATGGCCCAGCCGATATCGTTGCCGGCCAGGTCGCCCATGCGGAAGGGGCCCATGGCAAAGCCGAATTTCTCGATGGCCTTGTCGACCTGCTCGGGCGTGCAGCCTTCGTCAAGCAGGAAGCCGCCCTGGCGGCCGTACTGCTCGATCATGCGGTTGCCGATAAAGCCGTCGCAGACGCCGGAGACCACGGCCGTCTTGCGGATTTTCTTGCCCACCGCCATCACGGTGGCCAGCACGTCCTTGCCGGTCTTGGCGCCGCGCACCACTTCGAGCAGCTTCATCACGTTGGCGGGGCTGAAGAAATGCATGCCCACCACGTCCTGCGGGCGCTTGGTGAAGGCGGCGATCTGGTTGACGTCCAGCGTCGAGGTGTTGGAGGCCAGGATGGCACCGGGCTTCATCACGCGGTCCAGTTCCTTGAAGACTTTTTCCTTGACGCCCATGTCCTCGAACACGGCCTCGATCACCATGTCGGCGTCTTTCAGGTCGTCGTAGTTCAGCGTGGTGCTCAGCAGGCTCATGCGCTGGGCGTATTTGTCTTCCTTGAGCTTGCCCTTCTTGACCTGGGCTTCGTAGTTCTTCTTGATGATGCCGATGCCCTTGTCCAGTGCTTCCTGCTTCATCTCCAGGATCTTGACCGGAACACCCGCATTCAGGAAGTTCATGGCGATGCCGCCACCCATGGTGCCGGCACCGATCACGGCCACCGAATTGATCTCGCGCTTGGGCGTGTCTTCCGGCACGTCGGGGATTTTGGAGGCGGCGCGCTCGGCCATGAAGATGTGGCGCAGCGCGCGGCATTCAGGCGTCCACATCAGGTTGATGAAGGTTTCGCGCTCAAAGGCCATGCCGTCTTCGAATTTCTTTTTCGTTGCGGCTTCCACGGCATCCACGCACTTGAGCGGCGCGGGGAAGTTTTTCGACATGCCCTTGACCATATTGCGCGCGAACTGGAAGTAGGCGTCGCCGTTGGGGTGCTTGGCGCGCAGCTCGCGCACCAGAGGCAGCGGCCGGGTGTCGGAGATCGACTGCGCGAAGGCCAGCGCCTCCTGGGCCAGCGATTCGGGCGAAGCTGCGAGCTTGTCGAACAGCTTCTGGCCGGGGATTTGCGCGAGCAGTTCGCTCTTGACGGGCTCCCCGCTCACGATCATGTTGAGCGAAGGCTCCACGCCCAACACGCGTGGCAGGCGCTGCGTGCCGCCGGCGCCGGGCACCAGGCCCAGCTTCACTTCGGGCAGAGCGATATTGGTGCCGGGCGCGGCGATGCGGTAGTGGCAACCCAGGGCCAGTTCCAGGCCGCCGCCCATGCAGACGGAATGGATGGCAGCGACGACGGGCTTGGCGGAGTTTTCAACCGCGCGGATCACGCTGAGCAGGTTGGGCTCGGTCAGCGCCTTGGGCGTGCCGAATTCCTTGATGTCGGCACCGCCCGAGAAGGCCTTGCCTGCGCCGGTGATTACGATGGCTTTGACGGCTGCATCGTCGTTGGCTTTTTGCAGGTTGTCGGTCAGGCTCAGGCGCGTGGCGTGGCCCAGGCCGTTGACGGGCGGGTTGCTCAGCGTGATGACAGCGACGGGGCCGTGAACTTCGTAAAGAGTGGTCATTGCGGTGCTTCTTTCCTTGATGGGAGTTTCGGTTTTTCAGTTGTCTCGGCTGGCGCGGCGGCCCTGCAAGCCCTGGCGGTGAAACCCGCGGCCGCAAAAAATAGTACGACCGTTCTTTTCCATTGTAGGGGGCGTTTGTGACGACACAAGGCCCGGGTTGGGCTGTTCAGTCTATTTTTGTCCCGGCGGTGACATGCTCACCGCATCCGCACCATTTGTAGAACCTGTTTACAGCCTAAACGGGGCCGCGTTGGGGTGCAATCGGGATGAGTGGGCCGACCGGGCACGCCGCATGGGCTAATGCCCATGCAAGGGCTCGGGTGGCTCAATCGCCCGATTTCACCCCAACCCGCAGGGCAAGCGCCTTCTCGGGCGGTCTGCGGCGTTGCGGCGCTAGCCCATAGGTGAACTATGGGCGTCGCACCGCGCCTTGCGTCCCATCCCGAGAAGGCACTTGCGCGGCCCCGTTTAGGCTGTAAGCAGGTTCTCACACTTCCAGCCACTCTTTGCGAATGTAGGCATCGGCCCGCAGGCTGTCGGGAGTGCCGTCAAACACGATGCTGCCGTGGCCCATGACCAGCGCGCGATCGGAGATGGCCATGGCAATGGTCAGTTTCTGCTCTATCAGCAGCACGGAAACGCCCTTGGTTTTGAGTGTCTGCAGGTATTGGCCCACGAGCTCAACGATCTTGGGCGCCAGGCCCTCGGTGGGTTCGTCAATGATGATGAGGTCGGGGTCGCCCATCAGCGTGCGGCACAACGTCAGCATCTGCTGCTCGCCGCCCGAGAGCACGCCGGCTTCTGTGTGCTGTCGTTCGCGCAACCGAGGGAACATGGTGTACATGTCTTCAAACGACCAGCGCGAGCCCTTGCCGGAGCCCTTCTGCCCCAGCAGCAGGTTCTGGTGCACCGTGAGCTTGGGGAAGATGTCGCGGTTTTCGGGCACATAGCCGATGCCCAGGTGGGCGATCTGGTAGGCCTTCTTGCCGGCGATCTCCTGCTTTTTCCAAAGGATGGAGCCCTGGCAGTCAACCAGGCCCATGATGGCCTTGGCCGTGGTGGAGCGCCCCGAGCCGTTGCGGCCCAGCAAGGCGACGATCTGGCCCGGCTGCACGTCGAAATGCACGCCGTGCAGCACATGGCTTTTGCCGTAGAAGGCGTGGAGGTTTTGTATATGAAGCATCAGTGGCCTCCCGCCTGGGCATCAGCGACTGAGGAGCCCAGGTAGGCTTCCTGCACACGCTGGTCCGCACGCACGGCTTCAGGCGTGTCATAGGCAATGATTTCGCCATACACCACCACCGCGATCTTGTCGGCCAGGCCGAAGACCACGCCCATGTCATGCTCCACCGTCAGCAGGGTCTTGCCCACGGTGACTTCCTTGATCAGGCTGATGAAGCGGCTGGTTTCGGAGCGGCTCATGCCGGCCGTGGGTTCATCGAGCAGGATGACGTTGGCGCCGCCAGCAATCGTGATGCCGATTTCCAGTGCGCGCTGCTCGGCATATGTCAGGTTGGTGGCCAGCACGTCGCGCTTTTTATCGAGCTTGATCATGGCCATCAGCTCCTCGGCGCGTTCGTTGGCGTCGTCCAAGTCGGCCAGGAAGCGCAGAAAGGTGTACTTGTAGCCCAGGCTCCAGAGCACGCCGCAGCGCAGGTTTTCAAACACGCTGAGCTTGGGAAAGATGTTGGTGATCTGGAAGCTGCGCGACAGGCCCAGCCGATTGATCTCAAACGGCTTCTTGCCGTCTATGCGCTGGCCGTTCAGCAGCACTTCGCCGCTCGTGGGCTCAAAGCGCCCGCTGATAAGGTTGAACAAGGTGGACTTGCCCGCACCGTTGGGGCCGATGATGGCGACGCGCTCGCCGGCCTGCACTTTTAGATTGGCGCCGCGGATGATCTCGGTCCTGCCAAAGCTCTTGCGCAGGTCTTTCAGCTCAAGCGAACAGGATGCCGCGCTCATAGCAATTCCCTTCTCTTGATTTCTTTTTCAATGTCATCCTGGATGGCGCTCCACTGCGTCAAAAACTGCCGGCGCGTGAGTTCAAACAGTCCCAGGCCCGTGGCCAGCACAAAGCCCGCGCCTAGCCAGCTGTTGAGCTTGGTGGCGTTGAGCCGCACGCCCATAAAACCAAGCTCGGGGCCCAGGGCCGCGTTGAGCTGCAGGTGGTAGACCATCTCGACCATGGCGGCCGCGCCTGTGAGTGCCGTCAAGGCCGTCACGGCCAGGCCCAGGTAACCCACCCACAATTCCCTGAGCTTGCCGAAAGAGGCCACACGCAGGTTCATCATGATCAGGCTGGCGATGCCGCCGGGCGCATACATCACCATGAAGAGGAAGATCAGGCCCACATACAGCAGCCAGGCCATGGACAGCTCGGACAGCAAAATCAGCGCCACCACCAGCAGCCCGGCGCCGATGATGGGGCCGAAGAAAAAGGTTGCCCCGCCCAGGAAGGTGAAGAGCAGCAGGCTGCCCGAGCGCACGCCGCTCACGACCTCGGCCGTGACGATCTCGGAATTGATGGCTGCAAGCCCGCCGCCTATGCCAGCGAAGAAGCCCGCGATGATGAAGGCGTAGTAGCGCACGCGCTGGGTGTTGTAGCCGATGAACTCCACCCGCTCGGGGTTGTCGCGCACGGCGTTCAGGATGCGGCCCAAGGGCGTGCGCGTGAAGGCGAACATCGCGGCGGTGCAGATAAAGCAGTACACCGCGATCAGGTAGTAGACCTGGATCTGCGGGCCGAAGCTGATGCCGAACACCGGTTTGCCATACGCCCGGTTGGTGGTGATGCCGCCCTCCCCGCCGAAGAACTCGGGGAACATCAGCGACATGGCGAAGACCAGCTCGCCCACGCCCAGCGTGATCATGGCAAAGGTGGTGCCGGCTTTCTTGGTGGTGACATAGCCCAGCAGCGCCGCGAAGAACAGGCCCGAGAGGCCGCCCACCAGCGGAATCAGCGACAGCGGGATGTAGAACGTGCCCTTGCCGGCCAGGTTCATCGCATGCACGGCCAGGAAAGAACCCAGCCCGGCATAGACCGCATGGCCGAAACTGAGCATGCCGCCCTGCCCCAGCAGGATGTTGTAGCTCAGGCAGATGATGACCAGGTAACCGGCCTGCGACAGCATGGTCAGCGCCAGGCTGCTCTTGAACATCAGCGGCGCCACGATGAGCAGCAGCGCATACAGCGACCACAGCAGCCAGCGGCCGACGTTATAGGGTTTGAATTGGTAATAGGGAGTCGACATGTTCCGGCGCCTCATCCTTCCCGTGTACCCAGCAGACCCTTGGGCCTGAAGATCAGGATCAGCACCAGCAGCAGGAAAGGCAGTATGGGCGCCACCTGCGAAATCGTGAGCTTGAGCAGCGGATAGCCGAAGGTTTGCGGCGTCACGGTGTAGCTGAATCTGGCCAGCAGCGTCATCAGCGACTGGTCCATGGCCACCGCGAAGGTCTGGACCAGGCCTATCAGCAGCGAAGCCAGGAAGGCGCCGCTCAGCGAGCCCATGCCGCCCACCACCACCACTACAAAGATGATGGCGCCGACGGAGCCGGCCATGGCGGGCTCGGTGACAAAGGTGTTGCCGCCTATGACGCCGGCCAGGCCCGCCAGCGCCGCGCCGCCGCCAAAGACCAGCATGAAAACACGCGGCACGTTGTGGCCCAGGGCCTCCACGGTTTCAGGATGGGTGAGCGCGGCCTGGATGACCAAACCTATGCGCGTGCGCGTGAGCAGCAGCCAGATGCCGGCCAGCATGGCCAGCGAGATGAACATGATGAAGGCGCGCGATTTCGGGAAGTTGGTGCCGAACACCGTGAACAGTGGGCCCTGCAGGCCTTCGGGCAGCACGTAGTTGACGGCCGATCGGCCCCACACCAGCTGCACCAGTTCCAGCAGCAGGTAGGACAGCCCGAAGGTGACCAGCAGCTCGGGCACGTGGCCGAACTTGTGCACCTTGCGCAGGCAAAAGCGCTCGAAGGCCGCGCCCATGGCAAACACCAAGAGCGGCGCCACCAGCAGCGACCACCAGAAGCCTATGACCTGCGAGGCGCTGTAGGCGATGTAGGCGCCGACCATGTAGAAGGACGCGTGCGCGAAATTGAGCACGCCCATCATGCTGAAGATCAGCGTCAGGCCGGAGCTGAGCATGAACAGCAGCAAGCCGTAGCTCAGGCCGTTGAGCAGGGAGATGGTGAAAAATTCCAAATTCATCAATGACCGCCTGAAGCTGGAAGGTAAACGCTACACACTAAATACACACCAGCAGGAAACCTGCCGGGATAAAGAAAAAGGCCCGAATGGGTCGGGCCTTCGCCGGTTGGGCGGCCGTCAGAGCATCACCCCGGGCGCTTCATCTGGCACGAGGTGGGCGTGCTGGCCACATAGGGCTCATAGTATTTGACCGGCACAAAGGTGTAGCCCGTGTTCTCGGCATCGTAGGGGTATTTGCCGCCGGCTTTTTCCCACTTGTCGATGTAGAGGCCCTGCTGCAGCTGGTGGTCGGTCTTGCGCATCTCCACGTCGCCGTTAAAGCTCTTGAAGCGCAGGCCTTCCATGGCCTTGGCCACCACGGCCGGCTCGGTCGATCTGGTCTGCGCCATGGCTTCGGTCAGGATGGTGAAGGCATGGAAGATCGCGCCGGTGTAGAAGTCGTCGTTGAACTTCTTCTTGTACTCGGCCTGGATTTGCTGGATCTCGCCGCCCATGTTGAGGTGGTTGTAGGCCACCATGTAGACGCGCCCGGCCGAGCCCGCGCCCAGCGCGGTCGGCGTGCCGGTGACGCCGGCGTAGTAGGTATAGAACTTGACGTTGTTCAGGCCCGCCTCATTGGCGGCTTTGACCAGCAGCGAAAGGTCGGAACCCCAGTTGCCGGTGATCACGGTGTCGGCGCCCGACTGCTTGATCTTGGCGATGTAGGGCGCGAAGTCGCGCACCTGCGCCAGCGGGTGCAGGTCTTCGCCAACGATCTGGATGTCGGGGCGCTTGTTCGCCAGGTTGGCCTTGGCGAACTTGGCGACCTGCTGGCCGTGCGAGTAGTTTTGGTTGATCAGGTAGACCTTCTTGATGTCCGGCTGCTCCTTCATGAAGGCCGTCAAGGCCTCCATCTTCATGGAGGTGTCGGCGTCGAGGCGGAAGTGCCAGTATTCGCACTTGCTATTGGTCAGGTCCGGGTCCACCGCAGCGTAGTTGAGGTAGACGACCTCCTTGCCGGGGTTGCGCTCGTTGTACTTGGACAGCGCGTCCATGATGGCCAGCGCCGGGCCCGAGCCGTTGCCCTGCACCACATAGCGCGCGCCCTGGTCGATGGCCGACTTCAGCGCGTTGGTGGTTTCCTGCGGGCTGAGCTTGTTGTCGATGCCGATGATCTCGAACTTGACGCCGGCCTTGTTCTTTTTGCTGAACTGTTCAGCCAGGAACTGGAAGCCCTTGAGCTGGTTGGTGCCGACGGCGGCCATCAAGCCGGACAGCGGGTCCAGCCACGCGATCTTGACCGTCTGGTTCAGGTTGACCGCACCGCCGGCGGCGGGTGCGGCGACAGCGGCCTTGGCGGGAGCAGCAGCCTTGGCCGGTGCCTGGGCCAGCGTCATGCCGCTGTAAAACATGGCGGATACCGCCAAGGCAAGGCCTGCGCGCCGCGCGAAAAATCGGGTCTGGGTTGTCATCCCTTGTCTCCTGAAAATTTATGAATCTGCCAACGAAAACCGAATGGGGAACCGGCAAAGGTTAGGTTAATTAGTACTGCACTGCGTCAGGGAATGCCCTAGCGATGTCACGCACGCGACCCCCACGCTTTTCACTTCGCCTTCGGCTACGTGTAATGCGCTGCCCCCGAGGGGGGCGCTGCGCCTGCGGTCTGGCGAAGCCAGTCCCGCGGCCCCTACTGGAATTGAGCGCCCCGCCCTCCCCGTTCGCCCTGAGGTATCGAAGGGCCGGTGCACTACCCAAGAGGCTTCGATACCTCAGCCCGAACGGAGTTTGAACTGTCTCTGTACGAAAGCCCGTCGCACTTTTGTTTTACGCCTGTGGCAATTTGTAATCCTTCAATTGTTCGCGCAGCTTTGTCTTGAGCATCTTGCCGGTGGCGCCCAGGGGGATGGCGTCGACGAAGACCACGTCGTCGGGTATCTGCCATTTCGCGGTCTTGCCTTCGTAGAAGCGCAGCAGTTCGTCGCGGGTGACGTCCATGCCGGGTTTTTTGACCACCGCGATGATGGGTCGCTCGTCCCACTTGGGGTGGGCCACGCCTATGCAGGCGGCCATGGCCACGGCCGGGTGCGCCACGGCGATGTTTTCGATATCGATGGAGCTGATCCATTCGCCGCCCGACTTGATGACGTCCTTGCTGCGGTCGGTGATCTGCAGGTAGCCGTCGGGGTCTATGGTGCCGACGTCGCCTGTGGGAAACCAGCCATCGACCAGCGGGTCGCCGCCCTCGCCCTTGAAGTATTCGCGCACGATCCACGGCCCCTTGACGTAAAGGTCGCCAAAGACCTTGCCGTCCCAGGGGAGTTCTTTGCCGTTACCGTCGACGATCTTCATGTCAACGCCGTAAATGGCGCGCCCCTGCTTGAGGCGTATCTTCATTTTTTCCGCCTCGGACAACGCGTCGTGCTTGTTCTTGAGCGTGCACAGCGTGCCCAGAGGGCTCATCTCGGTCATGCCCCAGGCATGCAATACCTCCACCCCGTAGTCTTCGCGGAAGGAATGGATCATGGCCGGCGGGCACGCCGAGCCACCTATGACGGTGCGTTTCAGGGTGGAGAACTTCAGCCCGGCGGGTTTCATATGGCCCAGCAGCATCTGCCACACCGTGGGCACGCCGGCGGCGTAGGTGACTTTCTCGGCCTCCATCAGCTCGTAGATCGACTTGCCGTCCAGCGCCGGGCCGGGGAAAACCAGCTTGGCGCCGGTGAGCGCGGCGGAGTACGGAATGCCCCAGGCGTTGACGTGGAACATGGGCACCACCGGCAGGATGGCGTCGCGCGCGGAGATGCACATCACATCGGGCAGCGCCGCCGCATAGGCATGCAGCGTGCTGGAGCGGTGGCTGTAGAGCGCGGCCTTGGGATTGCCGGTGGTGCCGCTGGTGTAGCACATGCTGGAGGCGGTGTTTTCGTCAAAGCTGGGCCAGGCGTAGTCGGCGCTTTGCGCGCCTATCCAGCTTTCATAGCTTTGCAGGTTGGGCACGCCGGAATCGGCCGGCAGTTTGTCGGCGTCGCACAGCGCGATGTAGTGCTTGATGGTCGGGCAGCGGGCGTGCACGGCCTGCACCAGCGGCAAAAAGCTGAGGTCAAAGCACAGCACCTGGTCTTCGGCGTGGTTGGCGATCCAGGCGATCTGGTCGGGGTGCAGGCGCGGGTTGATGGTGTGCAGCACCCGGCCTGAGCCGCTGACGCCGTAATACAGTTCCAGGTGCCGGTAGCCGTTCCAGGCCAGCGTGGCGACCCGGTCGCTGAAGTTCAGCTTGAGGCCGTCCAGCGCCCGGGCGACGCGGCGGGCGCGCTGGCCCATGTCCCTGTAGGTGTAGCGATGCAGGTCGCCCTCCACGCGGCGCGAGACGATTTCAGCATCGCCGTGGTGGCGTTCCGCAAATTCCATCAAACCGGAAATCAGCAATGGCTGGCTTTGCATTAACCCGAGCATCGAAAGTCTCCATCCTTGAAATAAGTGATACGCAAGCGGCCCATCATGCCGCAGCGCAACAGCGGGGTCATGCGGGATTGCCCGTGAATCCGCAGGCCCATGTCAGGTAGGGGACAATTTGCCCATGACCTCCCCCAACCTCCCCGACGGTGGCGCCCTGCCCTGGCGCAACAGCTTTGCCGAACTGGGCGAGAGCTTCTTCACGCGGCTGCAGGCCCAGGCCCTGCCCAACCCGTATTGGGTCGGCCGTAACCGCGCTGTGGCGCGCGAATTGGGACTGCAGGCCGAATGGTTCGAGTCGCAAACCGCACTGGAAGCCCTCACGGGCAACCAGGCCCTGCCGGGCTCGGACCCGCTGGCCAGCGTCTACAGCGGCCACCAGTTCGGCGTCTGGGCGGGGCAGCTTGGCGATGGGCGCGCGCTGCTGCTGGGCGAAATCGACACGCCAAACGGTCCCCAGGAAATCCAGCTCAAGGGCGCCGGCAAGACGCCCTATTCCCGCATGGGCGACGGACGTGCCGTGCTACGCAGTTCGATCCGTGAGTTTTTGTGTTCCGAGGCCATGCACGGCCTTGGCATCCCGACCACGCGGGCACTGTGCGTCACGGGTTCCGATGCGCCGGTGCGGCGCGAGGAAATCGAGACCGCTGCCGTGGTGACGCGCATCGCGCCCAGCTTTATCCGATTCGGGCATTTCGAGCATTTCAGCTACAGCGGCCAGCATGCCCAGCTCAAAACGCTTGCCGATTACGTCATAGACCGCTTCTACCCCGATTGCCGCGAGGCGCCGCAGCCTTATGCGGCCCTGCTGGAGGCTGTCAGCGAGCGTACGGCTCGGCTCATGGCGGACTGGCAGGCCGTGGGCTTTTGCCACGGCGTGATGAACACCGACAACATGAGCATCCTGGGCCTGACCATAGACTACGGTCCCTTCCAGTTCCTGGATGCCTTCGACCCCAACCACATCTGCAACCATTCGGACACTCAGGGCCGCTACGCCTACAACCGCCAGCCCAACATGGCTTATTGGAACCTGTTTTGCCTGGGGCAGGCCCTGCTGCCGCTGATTGGCGAGCAGGAGCTCGCGCTGGCGGCGCTGGAGCCCTACAAGACAATCTTTCCCGAAGCCCTCTACGCCCGCATGCGCGCCAAGCTGGGCCTGGCGGATGAGCAGCCCGAGGACAAGGCCCTGGTGGATGACGGTTTCAAGCTGCTGGCAGCCAACAAGGTGGACTACAGCATCTTCTGGCGGCGCCTGAACGGCTTCACACCGCAAAGCGGCCATGAGCCGGTGCGCGACCTGTTCTTTGACCGCGAGTCTTTTAATGCCTGGGCACAGGACTATTCACACCGGCTCGCGGGCGTGGATCCGCAGCGGCGCGCCGCGCTCATGCAACAGAACAACCCGAAATTCGTGCTGCGCAACCATCTGGGCGAAGAAGCCATACGCGCCGCGAAACTAAAAGACTTTTCGGGTGTCGATACCTTGCTTGCCCTGCTGCAATCCCCATATGAGGAACACCCCGGCCACGACAGTTTTGCCGGTTTCCCGCCCGATTGGGCTTCGTCGATTGAAATCAGTTGCAGTTCGTAACATCAAAGTCAAACCACATCAGGACCCGATATGAGCGCCAAAATCCAGAAAACCGACGCTGAGTGGAAAGCCCTGCTGGCCGAAAAAGGGGCCGAGCCGGCCGCCTTTGAGGTCACCCGCCATGCCGCCACCGAGCGGCCCTACACCGGTAAATACGAAGCCGTCTGGGCCGACGGCACTTACCACTGCATCTGCTGCGGCGCCAAGCTGTTCAACTCCGAGACCAAATTCGACGCGGGCTGCGGCTGGCCGAGCTTCTCCGAGGAGGCGGTGCCGGGCGCCATTGAGGAGATTGTGGATCGCTCGCATGGCATGGTGCGGACCGAAACCGTGTGCGCGAATTGCGGGGCCCACCTGGGCCATGTGTTTCCTGATGGGCCGACGCCCACGGGCCTTCGTTATTGCATGAATTCCGCCTCGCTGGATTTTCAAAAAAAGTAAAAAGCCCTTGACTCCATTCGCGCTGAGCTTGGCCTGTCCTGAGCCTGTTGAAGGGGCGAAGGGCCATTCGCACAATGGCAAGGTTTCGACAAGCACAGCCCGAACGGCAGGGAGCACTTCCCCCGTCAAGCGACTCGCGATAATCACCTCATGAAAATTCTTTTCGATTTTTTGCCGATTGCCCTATTTTTCGGCATGTTCAAGTACGCCGAAGGCCACAAGGACTGGGCGGCCGCGACGGCCACGGAGTGGCTGGGTTTCATGGTGTCGGGCGGCGTGGTCGGCCCTTCCGAGGCGCCCGTGCTGCTGGCGACCGTGGTGGTGATCATCGCCACGCTGGCGCAAATCCTCTGGCTCAAGGCACGCGGCAAGAAAGTCGACGCCATGCTCTGGGTGAGCCTGGCTCTGGTCACCGTGCTGGGCGGCGCCACGATCTACTTCCACAGCGAGAACTTCATCAAATGGAAGCCCACGGTGCTTTACTGGGTGATGGGCAGCGCGCTGCTGATCGGCCAGCTGGTTTTCAAGAAAAACGGTATCAAGTCGCTGATGAGTACGCAAATGGCCCTGCCGGATCCTATCTGGCGTGTCCTGAATCTGAGCTGGGTCGGCTTTTTTGCCGTCATGGGGATGCTCAACCTGTGGGTGGCCTTCACTTTTTCCACCGATACCTGGGTCAATTTCAAGCTGTTCGGCGGCATGGGCCTGATGGTGGTGTTTGTGCTGGCACAGGCGTTCTACCTGAACAAGCACATCAAAACCGACGCCGCACCATGATCGCCGGCGTTTCCAGCGCCCCGCCCGTGCGCACCCAGGACGTGGAGCGCCAGCTGCAGGAACGGCTGCAGCCCACGCATCTGGAGGTGCTGGATGAAAGCGCCGCCCATGCGGGGCATTCGGGCGCCAATGCCGAGGGCTACGGCAGCCACTTTCGTGTTCGCATCGCCAGCCCGCTCTTTACAGGCAAAAGCCGCGTGGCGCGCCACCAGCTTGTGTATGATGCACTGCAAAATTTCTTCGATCAGGGCCTGCATGCCCTGGCGATTGAGATCACCGAGTCGCCCTGAAACCGGGCAATTCCCATTCAGAAACTCCGGCCGTAAGGCCAGCCTTTCATACCAGACACTAACAAACATTCATCAAAGGACAGCAACATCATGAAAAAACAACTTTTACTGGCTACCGTGGTTGCCGGCCTGCTGGCCGTGGGTGCCCCGGCCATGGCACAAAACGTCGCCATCGTTAACGGCAAGGCCGTGCCCAAGTCCCGCCTCGATTCCCTGGCCCAGCAAGTCGTCAAGTCGGGCCGCCCCGTGACGCCGGACATGGAGTCCCAATTGCGCGAGGAAGTGATCGCGCGCGAAGTCTTCATGCAGGAAGCCGAGAAACTGGGCCTGTCGACCAGTGAAGACTTCAAAGTGCAGATGGAACTGGCACGCCAGACCATCATGATCCGCGAGCTGTTCGCCGACTACCAGAAAAAGAATCCGGTGACCGAGGCCGAAATGAAGGCTGAATACGACAAGTTTGCCGAAGCCAACGGCGGCAAGGAATACAAGGCCCGCCACATCCTGGTCGAAAAAGAAAGTGAAGCCAAGGAAATCATCGCCAGCCTGAAAAAGGGCGGCAAATTCGATGACATCGCCAAGAAGAAATCCAAGGATCCCGGATCCGGCGCCAAGGGCGGCGACCTCGACTGGGCCAATCCTTCCAGCTACGTGCCGGAGTTTACCGAGGCACTGGTCAAGCTGAACAAGGGCCAGACCACCGAGACGCCGGTGAAGACCCAGTTCGGCTACCACGTCATCCGCGTGGACGACATTCGCACGGCGCAACTGCCTTCGTATGAAGAAGTCAAACCGCAGATCGCCCAACAGATGCAGCAGCAAAAACTGGCCGCCTTCCAGAACGACCTGCGCAAAAAAGCCAAGGTCGAGTAAACACCACGGTGGTGCGGGCGCCCTGCCGCCTGACCCTCCTGAAAAAGCAGCCTTTGGGCTGCTTTTTTCTTGGCTTCGCAGGATGGACGAATGCCGATTGACGAAGGTGGCGCGGGCCGTTCCAATGGCACACCCCCTTCTGGAGCTTCCATGCCCGATCCCGCCCCCAGCCTTCCCCAGCCGGTGCAAGACGCCTTGCAGCGCGGCAACCTGGTCGAAGCCATCAAGCTGATGCGCGCGGACACCGGCCTGGGCCTGAAGGAAACCAAGGACGCGCTGGAAGCCTATATGCGCGGTGAAGCGCCCGCCACCGGTTTCGCACCCAAGCCATTGCCCACCGGCGCGCCCCTGCCCGCGCAGGTGCAACAAGCCCTGGACCAGGGCAACAAGATCGAAGCGGTACGGCGCTTGCGAGGCCTGACCGGCATGGGCCTGAAGGAGGCCAAGGATGCGGTGGACGCCGCAGGCATGGACTCGGCAACGACCCTGCGCGAGGGCTTGTCTCCGGGCGAGGTGCGCGGCCCCAACGGCATCTGGTGGTGGCTTGTGGCGCTGGCCGTGCTGGCCGCGGCCGCTTTTGCGCTGCTGGGCTGCGCCTCCGCACCGCAGGTGCCCGTCGCCGAACTGGCCCCCTCCGGCAAACTCAAGGCAGCCATCAATTTCGGCAACCCCATACTGGCAGTGAAGGATGCCGCCACTGGCGAGCCGCGCGGCGTGTCGGTGGATCTCTCGCGCGAACTGGGCAGGCGACTGGGTATGCAGGTGGAACTGGTGACCTTCGCTTCGGCCGGCAAGGTGGTGGAAGCCGTCAGGGATGCGCAGGTGGACATCGCCTTTGTCGCGATAGACCCGGTGCGCGCGACCGACATGCTGCAGACGCCGCCCTACGTCATCATCGAGGGCGCCTACCTGGTGCGCAAGGATTCGCCGATACAGCGCAATGAGGAAGTGGACCAGGCGGCCAACCGTATTGTGGTCGGCAACGGCAGCGCCTACGACCTCTACCTCACCCGTGAGCTGAAGGCGGCGAAGCTGGTCAAGGCGTTGACATCACCGGCGGTGACGGATGTCATGGTCGCGCAGAACGTCGAGGTGGCAGCCGGCGTCAAGCAGCAGATGGAAGCCGATGCGAAGCGCGTACCGGGCCTGCGCCTGCTGCCGGGGCGCTTTATGGTGATCAACCAGGCCATGGGCCTGCCCAAGGGACGCGAGGCCGGCGCGCGCTACCTGGCGGCCTTTGTCGAGGAGATGAAGGCCTCGGGCTTTGTGGCCGCGGCGCTTGCGCGCCACGGCATTCAGGGCGCAGCGGTCGCACCGCCCGCGGCCAGGTAATCATCAGCGCGCATTCCTCTGCAAAAGCCACGCGCGGCTCCATCCAGAAGCCCGTAAAGCGTCAAGCCGACACCGATGGCAGGGAGTAAATAGAGCAGCCTCTGTTTGCGCGGCAACTCGCTCGCGAGGCTCTGGAGCTCTCCGAGCGACAAATTCAGCCTGTTGGCCAGATAGAACGCCCCAGCCAGACACAAGACCCCAGCGCCAGCCAAGGCTAAGCCGTAATTGGCCTTGAGTAGGTTTCTGTCGCCCCAGAGCCAATCCCATGCAAAAACAAAACCGCCGGCCAGCATAGCCACCGCCCACCAGGATAGGTTGCCCAGCCATGCGAGCAGCACAACCAGCGCGCATGGAACGGCGTAGGAAATCCGCCGTATCCAGTCAACACTCAAGGATCAACCCACCCACTTGCGCGCGTTATGCCATAGGCTCATCCACGGGCTGTGCTCGCTGCTATTGCCTGAAGTCCAGCTCTTCTGGATGTTGCGGAACACGCGCTCGGGGTGCGGCATCATCGCGGTGAAACGGCCGTCGGCCGTGGTCACGCCCGTCAGGCCGCCGGCGCTGCCGTTGGGGTTGGCCGGGTAGGCCTCCGTGGGCTGGCCGTGGTTGTCGGTGAAACGCATGGCGGCAATGGCCTTGGACGCGTCGCCGCGGAAGGCGAAATTGGCATAACCCTCACCATGCGCGACCGCGATCGGCAGGCGGCTGCCGGCCATGCCGCGCAGGAAGATGCTGGGTGAGTCGAGCACTTCCACCATGCTCAGGCGAGCCTCGAAACGCTCGCTGCGATTGGTGGTGAAGCGCGGCCAGGCCTCCGCACCTGGAATGATGTCGGCCAGCTCGGCGAACATCTGGCAGCCGTTGCACACGCCCAGGCCAAAGGTGTCCTGGCGCGCAAAGAAGGCCTTGAACTCCCCGGAGAGCACCGGATTGAAGGTGACGGAGCGCGCCCAACCTATGCCTGCCCCCAGGGTATCGCCGTAGCTGAAGCCGCCACAGGCCACGATGCCCTTGAAGTCAGCCAGCTTGGCGCGGCCGGTCTGCAGGTCGGTCATGTGTACGTCACAGGCTTCAAAGCCGGCCTGCGTAAAGACGTAGGCCATTTCGATATGCGAGTTGACGCCCTGCTCACGCAGCACCGCCACGCGGGGGCGCGCCGACAGGTTGAGCGCGGGAGCGACCGGTATCTTGGCCGGCTCAAAGGTCAGTTGTACATGCAAACCGGGGTCGGCAGGATTGCCGGCAGCCGCATGCTCGGCGTTGGCACAGTCGGGATTGTCGCGCTGCTGGCAGATCTTCCAGCTGACCGAATCCCAGACCTGGTGCAGGTCCTGCAGCTTGGCTGAGAACACGGCCTTGGTGTCGCGCCAGACCTGGATCTCGCCTTTGCCGACTTCGAGCGAAGCGTGCTGCGGCCGGGTCTTGCCAATGAAGTGGCTGAACTTGGAGAGGCCGTGGTCGCGCAGGGTCTGCATGACCTCATTGCGTTTAGATGTCGCCACCTGGATGACGGCGCCCAGCTCTTCGTTGAACAGCGCCTTGAGCGTGAGCTCTTCTCGGCGCGCGCCGACCTGGCTTGCCCAGTTCTTGCTGTCACCGCTGTCCATACGGCTGTCGGAAATGCCGTCGCCTTCCACCAGCAGCATGTCGATGTTGAGCGACACGCCCACGTTGCCGGCAAAAGCCATCTCGCAGACCGCGGCGAACAGGCCGCCATCGCTGCGGTCGTGGTAGGCCATGAGCTGGCCCTGCTTGCGCAGCGCGTTGACGGCATTGACCAGGTTGACCAGATCCTGCGGGTCGTCGAGGTCAGGCACCTCGCCCTCTTCCTTGTCCAGTGTCTGGGCGAGGATGGAGCCGCCCATGCGGTTCTTGCCCTTGCCCAGATCGACAAGGATCAGCGTGCTGTCGGCCTCGGCGGCGTCCAGTTGTGGCGTCAGCGTGCCGCGCACGTCGGGCAGCGTGGCGAAGGCGCTCACGATCAGCGAGACTGGTGAAGTGACTTTCTTGCCGGCTCCGCCGTCATTCCACACGGTACGCATAGACAGGGAATCCTTGCCGACGGGAATCGACACGCCCAGTGCCGGGCACAGCTCCATGCCCACGGCCTTGACGGTTTCGTACAGCGCGGCGTCCTGGCCTGGCTCACCGCAGGCGGCCATCCAGTTGGCCGACAGCTTGACGCGCGGCAGCTCAATCGGGGCGGCCAACAGGTTGGTGATGGCCTCGGCAACCGCCATCCGGCCCGAGGCGGCCGCGTTGACGGCGGCCAGCGGCGTGCGCTCGCCCATGCTCATGGCCTCGCCGGCGAAGCCGCTGTAATCAGCCAGCGTGACGGCGCAATCGGCCACTGGCACCTGCCAGGGGCCGACCATCTGGTCGCGGTGCGTGAGGCCGCTCACGGTGCGGTCGCCAATGGTGATCAAAAAGCGCTTGGAGGCGACCGTGGGATGGCTCAGCACGGCAATCGTGCTTTGCTGAAGGTCGACGCCGGTCAGGTCTATCGGCTTGACCATGTGCTTGACGGACTTCACGTCGCGGTGCATCTTGGGCGGTTTGCCGAGCAGCACATTCATGGGCATGTCGACCGGCCGCGCGGCGTCCTTGTCGGACAGCACGAGCTGCTTTTCTTCGGTGGCGACGCCGATGACCGCAAAGGGGCAGCGCTCGCGTTCGCAGAAAGCCTGGAACTGCGGCAGCGACTCGGGCGCGACCGCCATCACGTAGCGCTCCTGGCTTTCGTTGCTCCAGATTTCCTTGGGCGAAAGGCCGCTTTCCTCCAGCGGCACGGCGCGCAGGTCGAACTTCGCGCCGCGCCCGGCGTCGTTCACGAGCTCGGGAAAGGCATTGGACAAGCCGCCTGCACCCACGTCGTGGATGGCCAGGATGGGGTTGGCCGCGCCCAGCTGGGCACACTGGTTGATGACTTCCTGGGCCCGGCGTTCGATTTCGGGGTTACCGCGCTGCACCGAGTCGAAGTCAAGTTGGGCCGCATTGGCGCCCGAAGCCATGGAACTGGCCGCGCTGCCGCCCATGCCGATGCGCATGCCGGGGCCGCCCAGCTGGATCAGCAAGGTGCCGGCCGGGAAAGGGATCTTCTTGGTCAGCGTGGCATCGATCGTGCCGACACCGCCCGCGATCATGATGGGCTTGTGGTAACCCCAGCGCTGGCCAGCCACGGTCTGCTCGTATTCGCGGAAATAGCCGGCCAGGTTGGGTCGGCCGAATTCGTTGTTGAAGGCAGCGCCGCCCAGCGGGCCCTCGATCATGATCTGCAGCGGGCTGGCGATGTGTTCAGGCTTGCCGTAGCTGCCGTCAAACAGCCTGGACACGGTGAAGCCGGTCAGGCCCGCCTTGGGCTTGGAGCCGCGGCCGGTCGCGCCTTCGTCGCGGATTTCGCCGCCCGCGCCGGTGGAGGCGCCCGGGAAAGGCGAAATTGCCGTGGGGTGGTTGTGCGTTTCCACCTTCATGAGCACGTGCATCTGCACGTCGTCGGTGGCGCCGTAGGTCTGGCGGCCGGTAGCGGCCGGGCTGGCGTAAAAGCGCTGGGTCTTGTAGCCCTCCATGACGGAAGCGTTGTCCGAATAGGCGACCACCGTGTACTGGGGATGCAGCTTTTCGGTGTTGCGGATCATGCCGAACAGGCTTTTCTCCTGCGGCACGCCGTCAATCGTGAAGTCGGCGTTGAAGATCTTGTGGCGGCAGTGCTCGCTGTTGGCCTGGGCGAACATCATGAGTTCCACGTCGGTCGGGTTGCGCTGGAGCTGCGTGAAGGCATTGACCAGGTAGTCGATCTCGTCGCTGGCCAGCGCCAGGCCGAACTCCGCGTTGGCCTTTTCAAGCGCGGCCTTGCCGCCGGCCAGCACGTCAATGGTCTGCAGCGGCGCGCCCTGCAATTCGGTGAACAGGCCCGCGGCCTCGGCGCGGTCGAACATCACGCTTTCGGTCATGCGGTCGTGCAACAGGCCGGCGACCTGCTCGCGCTGGGCGGCGCTCAGGGCCGTCTTGCTGAAAAACCCGCTTTTCAGCGTCACACGGTACTCGGTGATGCGCTCTATGCGCTTGACGGCCAGGCCGCAGTTGTGGGCGATGTCCGTGGCCTTGGAGGCCCAGGGCGAAACGGTGCCGAAACGCGGCGAGACGATAAAGGCCAGCGCGTCATCAGCCTTGCCGGCGGCCGGTGCGCAAGGCTCGCCGTAGGTGAGCAATGCCGCGAGCTGGGTTTTCACCGCGACCGAAGGCGGCGCTTCGGTCGCCACCAGGTGCACAAAGCGGGCGCTGATGCCGACGATCTTGTCGTGGATGGCTTGCAGGCGGGGAAGGAGTTGCTGGACGCGGAAATCGCTGAGGGCGCTGATCCCGTGGGGTTCGCCCTCAAAAGTCGTCAGGTGCAGGGTCACGGTAGCGGTGGCCTTGTAGTGGGGAGTGGGCAGCTCATGGCTGTTGGGGTTACCGCCTCCAAGCGCCTGGCCAAGCCGGGCTTTATGGGTACGCGTTAACCCCTAAATTTTATCAGTGACTGGAGGGCCGACGGACGGGTCGCCGCCGGATTCGGGCACTTCAGCCGCGCATTCGGGCCAAAGCCCGCGATTTCCCGGAACCGCCGGCCCCCAAAGGCCCTTGCCCCCATGCTGAAAATGCATGCGCAAAGGAGCAGTGGGATAATCGGGGCCATGAGTATTACTTACAAAGATGCGGCCGGGATTGAAGGCATGCGCCTGGCCGGCCGGCTGGCTTCCGAGGTGCTGGATTACCTGACTCCCTTCGTGAAACCGGGCGTGACGACCAATGAGATCGACAGGCTGGCCCATGACTACATGACCCAGGTCCAGGGCACCATTCCCGCGACCCTGGGCTACGGCCCCCCCGGCTATGTGCCCTACCCCAAATCGCTGTGCACCTCGGTTAATCACCAGGTCTGCCACGGCATTCCCAACGACAAACCGCTCAAAAAAGGCGACATCGTCAACATCGACGTGACCGTCATCACCAAGGACGGCTGGCACGGCGACAACAGCCGCATGTACCTGGTCGGTGAAGCCTCGATCGCCGCCAAGCGGCTGTGCAACATCACCTACGAAGCCATGTGGCAGGGCATCATGCGCGTCAAGCCCGGCGTGCGGCTGGGCGACATCGGCTTTGCCATCCAGACTTTTGCCGAGAAACAGGGCTTTTCGGTGGTGCGCGAATTCTGCGGCCATGGCATAGGCAAAAGCTTCCATGAAGAGCCGCAGGTGCTGCACTACGGCCGCCCCGGCACCCTTGAAGAGCTGGTTCCGGGCATGACCTTCACCATTGAGCCCATGATCAACGCCGGCAAGCGCGACATCAAGGACGGCCCCGAGAAAGACGGCTGGAGCATCGTGACGCGCGACCATTCGCTGTCCGCCCAATGGGAGCACACCATCCTCGTGACCGAAACCGGCTACGAAGTGCTGACCCTGTCGGCCGGCAGCCCGCCGATCCCGGCCTTTGTGCCGCAGCAAAGCCCGGTCCAGGCCACGGTCAGCGCCTGAGCGGCGCCCCATGCCCGTGCCGCGCGCGTCCCTTGACACGGCCTCTACGGCGATGGCAGCCCTGCCCCAGCTGCGCGAGCAGTACAAGGCCGGCAAAGCCGCCCTGCTGGCCTCCCTGGCCGCCAGCGGCGCATCTTCGCGCGGCATCCACGGCCTGCTGCAAAAATTCGCCCGCCACACCGACGCCACGCTGCAGGCACTCTGGGAAGGCGCAGGCTTTCCGGCCGCGGCCTGCCTCGTCGCCGCGGGCGGCTTCGGCCGCGGCGAGCTGTTTCCGCATTCCGACGTGGACGTGCTGCTGCTGCTGCCGGACAACGCCGACGTCGACGCCGACGCGGCCCTGAAGGCCAAGGTCGAGCGCTTCATCGGTGCCTGCTGGGACGTGGGCCTGGAAATCGGCTCCAGCGTGCGCACGGCCTCCGATTGCGTCGAGGAGGCCGCCAAGGACGTGACGGTGCAGACCTCGCTGCTGGAGGCCCGCCTGGTCGCCGGTGCCAAAAAGAACTTCCAGCAGCTGCAAAAACGCCTGGCCGCCGTGCTGGACCCGCAGGCTTTTTACGTGGCCAAGACGCTGGAGATGCGCCAGCGCCACAACAAGTTCGAGGACACGCCCTACTCGCTGGAGCCCAACTGCAAGGAATCGCCGGGCGGCCTGCGCGACCTGCAGGTGATCCTCTGGGTGGCGCGCGCCGCCGGCCTGGGCAAGTCCTGGGACGACCTGGCACGCAAAGGCCTGGCCACCGCCTTCGAGGTGCGGCAGATCAAGGCCAACGAAGCCTTGCTGAGCCTGATACGCGCCCGCCTGCACCTGATCGCCGGGCGCCGCGAAGACCGCCTGGTGTTCGACCTGCAGACCGCCGTGGCCGAATCCTTCGGCTATTCAGCCACGGCCGACGACGGAAGCAAGCTGCCGCGCCGCGCCAGCGAGGCGCTGATGAAGCGCTACTACTGGGCGGCCAAGGCCGTCACCCAGCTCAACCAGATCCTGCTGCTCAACATCGAGGAGCGCCTGAATCCCAACACCTACCCGCTGCGGCCCATCAACGAGCGATTTTGCGACAAGGCCGGCATGCTGGAGGTGGCGAGCGACGACCTCTATGCGCGTGAGCCGCATGCCATCCTGGAAACCTTTTTGCTGTACGAGACCACCGTCGGCATCAAGGGCCTGTCGGCGCGCACGCTGCGCGCGCTTTATAACGCCCGCGGCCTGATGAACAGCAGGTTTCGCAGCGACCCGGTCAACCGCGACACTTTCCGCCGCATCCTGCAGCAGCCCGAGGGCATCACCCATGCCATGCGGCTGATGAACCAGACTTCGGTGCTGGGCCGCTACCTCTGGGTGTTCCGCAAGATCGTCGGGCAGATGCAGCACGATCTGTTCCACGTCTACACGGTGGACCAGCACATCCTGATGGTGCTGCGAAACGTGCGGCGCTTCTTCATGGCCGAGCATTCGCACGAGTACCCCATGTGCTCGCAGCTCGCGGCCGGCTGGGACAAGCCCTGGATCCTCTACATCGCCGCGCTGTTCCATGACATCGCCAAGGGCCGCGGCGGCGACCATTCAGAGCTGGGTTGCAAGGACGTGCGCATTTTCTGCCGCCAGCACGGCATCGCCGCCGAGGACGCGAAGCTGATCGAGTTCCTGGTCGGCGAGCACCTGAGCATGAGCCGCATCGCCCAGAAAGAAGACCTCAGCGACCCGGAAGTCATCGCGGCCTTTGCCCGACGCGTGGGCAACGAGCGCTACCTGACGGCACTCTACCTGCTGACGGTGGCCGACATACGCGGCACCAGCCCCAAGGTCTGGAACGCCTGGAAGGGCAAGCTGCTCGAGGACCTGTACCGCTACACCCTGCGCGTGCTGGGCGGCCGCGCGCCCGACGCCGATGCCGAGGTCGAGGCCCGCAAGCGCGAGGCCCTGACCACCCTGGCCCTGCACGCCGAACCCTTTGAGGCGCACAAGACGTTGTGGGACACGCTGGACGTCAGCTATTTCATGCGCCACGAGGCTTCCGACATCGCCTGGCACGCGCGCCAGCTTTCACGCCACGTCGGCAAAGCCAAGGCAGTGGTGCGCGCGCGCCGCTCCCTGGCGGGCGAAGGCATGCAGGTGCTGGTCTACACGCCCGACGCACCCGACCTGTTCGCGCGCATCTGCGGCTACTTTGACGAAGCCGGCTTCAGCATCCTGGACGCCAAGATCCATACCGCCCAGAACGGCTATGCGCTGGACACCTTCCAGGTCGTCAGCCCGACGCTGGCCGAGCACTACCGCGAGCTTGCGGCCATGGTGGAGGCTGACCTGGACCGCACCATCGAAGAGCCCGGCCCGCTGCCCGCGCCCGGCAAGGGCCGCGTATCGCGCCGCGTGAAAAGTTTTCCGATCGCACCGCGCGTGGACCTGCGGCCCGACGAGAAAGCCCAGCGCTGGCTGCTCAGCGTTTCGGCCAGCGACCGCGTCGGATTGCTTTACCGGATCGCGCGGGTGCTGGCACGCCACCGCATCAACCTGCAGCTGGCCAAAGTCAGCACCCTGGGCGAGCGCGTGGAAGATACCTTTTTGATCGACGGCCCGGAACTACAGCACAACAAGGCGCAAATCGCGATTGAGACCGAGCTGCTCGAAGCGCTCAGCAGCTGATCACCAAGGCGATTGAACTTTCAGTCGTCATCGGATGCGTCAAGGCCGGGAAACAGCACATCGGTAAAACCAAAGCGCGTGAAATCACGGATGCGCATGGGGTAAAGCATGCCGATCAGGTGGTCGCATTCATGCTGCACCACGCGCGCGTGAAAGCCCTCCACCGTGCGTTCTATCGGGTCGCCGTACTGGTCAAACCCCGCGTAATGGATGCGCGAATACCGCGGCACCACACCGCGCAGCCCGGGTACCGAAAGGCAGCCTTCCCAGCCCTCCTCTTCCTCGGGGCCCAGCGGCTTGATCACCGGGTTCAGGAGCACCGTGCGCGGCACCAGCGGCGCGTCGGGGTAGCGCGGATTCACCGCGTCGGTGCCGAAAATCACCAGTTGCAAGTCCACCCCTATTTGGGGCGCCGCCAAGCCGGCGCCATTGACGGCGCGCATGGTGTCGAACATGTCCGACACCAACTGGTGCAACTCGTCGGTGTCGAAAGCGGTGACGGGCTGGGCAACCCGCAGCAGCCGGGGATCGCCCATTTTGAGGATGTCGCGGATAGCCATGCGCCGATTATGGCGGCGCCAGGCTTTTTTGGCTTAACGCCAGTGCCTGTAACCCCAGCGGTAATAGCCGGGTGCCGGCACCACCACCACCGGAGCGGGCTCCACATAGGCGGGTGGGGGTGCCGGGTAAACCGCCACAGGGCGTGGCGCGACCGGCGCCACCACGCAGCCGGACAGCAGGGCAGCCAGGCCGGCGACGGTGACCAAGGCGGGCAAACGTTTGTTATTCATGAAAAGCTCCTGTGGATACAGGCCTTTTCAACGCCCGGCGCGGCCCTACGGCCTGACATCCGGCGTGCAAACCCCGGTAACGCGATGTAAGCCGTTGGCCAGCCCTGACTGTTCCGTGGTGATGGCGCTCCAGCAGGCCTCGGTCTTTGGGAGGGATGCGTTGGAAGCGTTGGAATTTACCCCGCCAGCATCGCCAGCAGCGCTGCTTCATCGATCACGGGAACGCCGAGCGTCAGCGCCTTGGCCAGTTTGCTGCCGGCCTCCTCGCCCGCCACCACGTAGTCGGTCTTTTTACTGACCGAGCCGGCAACCTTGCCGCCTGCGGCTTCCACCTTGTCCTTGGCCTCATCGCGGCTCAGGGTAGGTAGCGTGCCGGTGATGACAAAGGTTTTGCCCGACAGCGGCCGCGGCGCCCGGGCAGCGGGCTCGCCCTCTTCCCAGGTCACGCCGCAGGCGCGAAGCTGTTCGACCACCTCGCGGTTGTGCGGCTGCTCGAAAAAGGTGCGAATGCTTTGCGCGACGATGGGGCCGATGTCGCTGACTTCCAGCAGTTGCTCCTCGGTGGCGTCCATGACGGCATCGAGCTTGCCGAAGTGGCGTGCCAGTTCCTTGGCCGTCGCTTCACCGACGTGGCGTATGCCCAGGCCGAACAGGAAGCGCGGCAAGGTTGTCTGCTTCGACTTTTCGAGCGCCTCAAGCAGGTTATTGGCCGATTTCTCAGCCATTCGGTCCAGCGCGGCCAGCGCCGTGAGGCCCAGCCTGTAAAGGTCCGGCAAGGTGCGGATGATGTTGGCATCCACCAGTTGCTCCACCAGCTTGTCGCCCAGTCCTTCGACCTCGACGGCGCGCCTGTGCGCGTAATGCAGGATGGCTTCCTTGCGCTGGGCCCCGCAGAACAGGCCGCCGGTGCAACGGTAATCCGCCTCACCTTCTTCGCGCACGGCGTCAGAACCGCAGACCGGGCATTTACGCGGCATGGTGAATTGCAGCGCACCCTCAACACGTTTGTCCGGCAGCACGCCGACGACTTCAGGGATCACGTCGCCCGCGCGGCGCACGATGACGGTGTCGCCCACCCGCACATCCTTGCGGCGCGCCTCGTCCTCGTTGTGCAGCGTGGCATTGGTCACCGTGACACCGCCTACAAACACCGGCGCCAGCTTGGCCACGGGCGTGAGCTTGCCGGTGCGCCCCACCTGCACCTCGATGGCCTGCACCGTGGTGAGCTGTTCCTGTGCCGGGTATTTGTGCGCCACGGCCCAGCGGGGTTCGCGCGTGACAAAACCCATCTTCTTTTGCAATGCCAGGCTGTTGACCTTATAGACCACGCCGTCGATGTCATAGGGCAGGCTGTCGCGCTGCTTGCCGATGGCCTGGTGGAAGGCGATCAATTCAGGCGCGCCGTTGGCGAGCTGGGTCTGCGCCGCCACAGGAAACCCCCAGGAGCGCAAGGTGAGCAGCAGCTGGAAATGGCTCTCGAAGGCAGGCCCGCCCTCCTCCGCCGGCGTAATTTCACCCAGGCCGTAGGCGAAAAAGCTCAGGCGCCGCTGCGCGGCCAGGGCCGGGTCCAGCTGGCGCACGCCACCGGCCGCCGCATTGCGCGGATTGACAAAGGTTTTCTCGCCTTTGGCGCCCTGCGCGATCTTCTCGCGTTGCTTCTCGTTGAGCGCTTCAAAGTCAGCGCGCCGCATATAAACCTCGCCGCGCACTTCCATCACGGGCGGCGCATCGGCGGGCAGGCGAAGCGGTATCTGGTTGATGGTGCGGATGTTCTGCGTCACGTCTTCGCCAACCTCGCCGTCGCCGCGGGTAGCGGCCTGCACCAGGATGCCGTTCTCATAACGCAGGCTCATGGCCAGGCCGTCGAACTTGAGTTCGGCCACATATTCAACCGGCGGATCCGATTCGGTCAGGCCCAGTTCCTTGCGCACGCGAGTGTCGAAGTTCTGCGCGCCGCTGGCCTCGGTGTCGGTCTCGGTGCGTATGCTGAGCATGGGCACCTTGTGGCGAACGCTGGCGAACTGGTCCAGCGGCTTGCCGCCCACGCGCTGGGTGGGTGAATCGGGCGTCAGCAGTTCGGGGTGGGCAGCTTCGAGCGCCTGCAGTTCCCTGAACAGCCTGTCGTATTCGGCATCGGGAACGCTGGGGTCGTCCAGCACATAGTAGCGATGGGCATGCTGGTGCAAAACCCGATGCAGTTCATCGCGTTGCTGTGCGGCTGTCTTGGCTTTCTCCGACATCTCCGAGCGGTCCTTTTGGCTTATTTATAAACAAACGCCAGTTTAGGGGAGCCGCTGCCGGTTGCGGGCTGATCTACCAGCGGAACTCAAGATTTACAACTTTGGGGCTCCGCGTCCGGCCACACCAACGCAAACGATTTGACGCGCTTCCAGGCGGCGTCCTCCGTTTCCCTCCATTGCGCGAATTGGCTGCGCGAGTGCTGAAATTCGACCACCATGCCTTCGCGCCGGAAGGCATGGCGGCAGATATCCCCGCCCTCGCGGCACAGAAGCCAAGTCGAAATTCTCCCGGTGTTATCCCTGCCGAGGTATTGGAACTCCCTGCCGGACCATCCTCGCGAATTCACGGACTGCTTCTCTAGGCCGGCTTCAGTACCCACCGATTCGACCTTGTTGTTGCTGTCGTTCTGCGCTTGGTGGGCATGTAGGCGCTCAAGATCGCACAGGGTGACGCGAACCTCGGAGTGCATCATCTCCATGTCATAGATCGGTTTTCCCGTCCGGGTCGGTAAAGGCCCGAAATCCCGGCCTTGCGCATAAAAAAGCAGAACTGGCGGTCGGTCCCCCGCACCGCCCCGATATTCGGCGGGAATATGCCATTGGCCGCGTCCAAGCCAGAAACTGGTGGCCGGTTCGACCACTTGGACCGTCGGCATCGCGGACAGGTTTTTGGCAAAGCTCAGCTGAGGCTCGCATGTCACCGGCCAGCCCATGAAATCCGACTTAAACGCACCGCGTCGATATGACCAGTAAAACCAGTCCGGCGTCCGTACATCCCCGGCAAGCAAGGCTGCATGGCGCGCGGAGCCGCGGTCAGCCTGCATTGAAAACCCCGATAGATCCCAGAATGTGCGGGCCGGGCGCTGCCCCTTTTCGGTACTGATGGTGAGGCAATAAGGACGGCCGGAGGCGGCCAGCTCAGCAGCATCCTGTACGGTCCCCGCCGAGCGGACTGACCATGTCATCAAAAAGAATATTGTGACCGCGCCAACCCACCTGAACACGCCGGCAGGACGCAAGAGGGAACTCAGCATCGACTCTGCATCGCCGCCCTTTGGCCAGAAGAAAGGCGTCAAAAAAAGCCAAGCAAACGCCAGCAGGCAGATCCCCAGATGTGTACTCCATCCAGAATCAAACCTCCTGTTGAGAAGAGTCACAGCCAAGCCGGTTGACAGCACGGCCAGGGTAGCGGAAACAAGAGCCCAGGTCAGCAGGTTTGCGGCACGAGCTTGCCCCGGCGCAACCTTCCCTGCCGGCTTGAAGAACGCGATTACAGCCCTGATGCCGATACCGATGATGAAGCCGACCATCGCGATGCCAAGAATGGCGATACCTATGCCGGAGAACGGCCCACCGCACGAGCCGCATTGCATGCGTTGCTCGTCAACCCGTAAAACCGCGAAAGCCAGGAGAACCAAAAAGGTACACGGCATCAACCACAAGCGAGGAATGATCAGAGCGAACCCCAGCGGCACTCCGATGATGAAGATGACGAACAAAAAGATTTCCACTGCGTAAGCCTCTTCCTGAAGAAAAGACCGCAGTCTCCTGGACCTGCGTGAGGCCTCTATGAAGAACGTGAAGCTAGCGTGAAGTAGCGCCGGCGCTGCTATCGCCGAATCAGCTGAACAGCCGACGGCCCAGCACCGACCCGGCCGATAAATCCCGGCTGTCCAGCGTGTCGTAAAGCTGCTCGAGGTCGGCGTGTATGACTTCCATCGCCTCGGGCCGGATCAGGTTGCCGTTGTCGTCGATGATCACGCCGTCCATGTTGGCGGCCAGGGCCAGCGCGGCTTCGCACATGCGCGCAAAAGGCTGCTCGGATCGCAGCACCTGTGGCACATCCAGCGACAGCGTGAGTTCGCGCAAGGCTGTCTGTTCAGGGTCTTCAGCCATGGCCGCCTGGGTGTCAAAGGACAGGCCCAGGATGGGCGCATGGCCCGGCTGGCTGGCCGGCAGCACCATGCGGCCGGGGATGGAGCCGGCCACAAAACCCAGCCGGGCCGCGCTTTGCTGCACGTAGCCGGGACTCCAGGCGGTGTTGACGGCGCGCAGCGTGAAGCTCAGCTGGGCATCATGCGCGCTGGCGAACTGGTCGAGTTCACGGGCGCGGGCGACCTCGTCCAGCATCTCAGGGAACTCGGGCTCACCGCCCACGGCATCAGCAAAGGCCTGGGCCTTCATGACAAATTCGGAGTACTCAATCTGGTTGAGCGCGCCTGTGCGGTTGGCCAGTTGCACGCCGCACTGGAAAGCGCTGTAGCGGTGGCCGGCCGTGGGGAATTCCCATTCCCCGGTCGCCACGCTGAGGCCCTCAATGCCAAAAGGCTTGCTCCCGACGCGGCGTGTGCCGGGCATGGCCGCCAGCGCGGCTTCGCCAGATACCGCGCCATCCAGGGCGATGGCCGCCATGGCGTCGATCAACACGTCCAGGCCCGGTTTGCGCTCGGGCGTGGTGAGCCGGGTCAGTGAGTTGAGGGAAGCCAGGCCCGAGTCGGCATCAAAGCTGGGCTCCAGGCGTTCGGGCTCACCTTCCGCTTCAGCCGCCGGATTCTGTACGGCCGTGGCCGTTTCCGTGACAGGCGCGGCTTCAGGGACGGCGCGTTTGGGCAAGTTACGCCGTGAGGACCAGGCGCTGTGGGCCACAACGCCGGCCAACACAAGGCCGCCCACCACCGCCAGACTGATTTGCAAAGTACTCATTACAGGGTCAGGCAGCCTCGGCAAAACCAATGGCGGCTTCCATGTCCACCGCCACGATGCGCGAGACACCCTGCTCCTGCATGGTCACGCCGATCAGCTGCTCAGCCATTTCCATGGCGATCTTGTTGTGGCTGATGAACAGGAACTGGGTTTCCTTGCTCATGGAGCGCACCAGCTTGGCATAGCGCTCGGTGTTGGCGTCATCCAGCGGCGCATCGACCTCATCCAGCAGGCAGAAAGGCGCGGGGTTGAGCTGGAAGATGGCGAACACCAGCGCGATGGCCGTCAGCGCCTTTTCGCCGCCGGACAGCAGGTGGATGGTCTGGTTCTTCTTGCCGGGCGGCTGGGCGATCACCTGCACGCCTGCATCGAGGATTTCCTCGCCGGTCATCATCAGCTTGGCGTTGCCGCCGCCAAAAAGCTCGGGGAACATGCGCCCGAAATGGCCGTTGACGGTGGCAAAGGTGCTCGAGAGCAGGTCGCGCGTTTCGATGTCGATCTTTTTGATCGCATCTTCCAGCGTGGTCATGGCTTCGGTCAGGTCTTTGGACTGTGAGTCCAGGAATTGCTTGCGTTCACGCGCGGCGCTCAGTTCGTCGAGCGCGGCCAAGTTGACGGCGCCCAGCGACTGGATTTCGCGGTTGATACGGTCGATTTCACCCTGCAGGCCCGTGAGGCGCACATTGCCGGACTGGATGGATTGCTCGACGGCGGCCAGGTCGGCCTGGGCGTCGGCCAGCAGTTGCTCGTATTGCTCGAAGCCCAGGCGCGCGGCCTGTTCCTTGAGCTGGAACTCGGTGATGCGCTGGCGCAGCGGGTCGAGCTCGCGCTCGAGCTGCAGGCGGCGCTCGTCGCTGGCGCGCAGCTTGCTGGTCAGGTCGTCGTACTGGCTGCGCTTGGCGCCCAGGTCGGCCTCGCGCTCGAGCTTCACGCTCAAGGCACTTTGCAGGCCCGCCTGCGCGGCCGCGTCTGTCAGGCGCGAGAGCTCTTCACGGGCCTGGGCTTCCTCGCTGGCGATGGCGGCGGCCTGCTGGGCGGCCATGTTGATGGAGCGAGTGAGCTCTTCGCGGCGCGAGGCCAGGCTGCGCAGCGCGAACGCGGCCTCCTGGGCCTGGCGCTCCAGCGTGCGTTGCTGTTCGCGCGACTCAGCGAGCTTGCGTTCGGTTTCGATGACGCGGTCGTCAAGCTGGGCGTGGCGCTCCTGGCTGTCGGCCAGTTGCATGTCGAGCTCTTCAAAGCGGCCTTCGGCCGTGACCTTGCGCTCCTGCAGCTCGCCGAGCTGGGCTTCGATTTCGGCCATATCGGCCTGAATCTGCTCGCTGCGGGCACGGGTCTGCTCGGCCAGCTGCGTGAGGCGCAACACTTCAACCTGCAGTTCGTGGGCGCGGCTCTGGCCTTCGGCCGTCTCACGGCGGGCCGTGGCCAGGCGCTGGGCGGCATCTGCGTAGGCGGCCTCGGCGCGCACCAGCGCGGAACGGGCTTCTTCGCTGATCAGGGCCTGGGCCTTGAGCTGCTTGTCGAGGTTTTCGATCTCCTGCGCGCGGGCCAGCAGGCCGGCCTGCTCGGAATCCTGGGCATAAAAGCTCACGCTGTGGTGCGTCACGGCATGGCCGCTCTGCACATAAATCACTTCACCGGCCTGCAGCTTGTCGCGCGCGGCCAGCGCGTCGTCCAGGCTGGCGGCGGTGTAGCAGCCGTTGAGCCAGTCGCCCAGCAGCGCGGACTGGCCGGCGTCGTTCAGGCGCAGCAGCTCGGTCAAGGGCTTGAGGTTGATCGCGGGATTGACGCGCGCGGGCGCGGCGGCACTGGGCGGCGAATAGAAGGCAAGCTTGGCGGGCGGCGTGCCCTGCCCGTCGCTGCCGGCAAAGCCGCGCACCATGTCGAGCCGGCTGACTTCAAGCGCACCCAGGCGTTCGCGCAGGGCGGCTTCGAGCGCATTTTCCCAGCCCTGCTCGATGTGGATGCGGCTCCACAGGCCCTGCAGGCCGTCCAGGCCGTGCTTGGCCAGCCAGGGCTTGAGCTTGCCGTCGGTCTTGACCTTTTCCTGCAAAGCCTTGAGGGCCTCCATGCGCGCCGACAGGTCGGCACGTTTGGCCGACTCGGTGTTGACAGTCTGCTGCAGCGTGCGGCGCTCTTCGTCGAGCTGCGGCACGCTCTCGGTCAGCTCGTGCAGGCGGGCCTCGGCCTCGGCCTGGGCTTCCTGCGCCGCGGCGAACTGCGTATTGAGGTTGGCCAGGCGGGCTTCGTCTGGCGCATTGAGCGCATTGCGGTCGGCGGTGAGTTTTTCCAGGCGCAGGTTCAGGGTGCGGGTCTGCTCCTCAATGTTGCGCTGGTCGGCGGCCAGCACCTGGATCTGCTGCTGAACCTGGCCCACACTGGTACGCTGTTCGTTGGCCTTGGCCTGCGCCTGGCGCAGCGCGTCTTCAAGGGCGGGCAGTTGCGCCAGGTGCTCTTCGGTCTGCGCGGCCAGCAATTCGGCCTTTTCCTCGGCCTCGATGGCCTGCGCGGCCAGGCTTTCGGTTTCGACGGCGGCGTCTTCCTTGCGGGTCGCCCATTGCGCGGTCTGCTCCTTGAGCTGGTTCAGCCGCTGCTCGACGCGCTGGCGGCCGTCGACCACGAAGCGGATTTCGGCTTCCAGCCGGCCGACTTCGGCGCTCGCTTCATAAAGCTTGCCCTGGGCCTGGTTGACCTGGTCGCCAGCCGCATAGTGCGCCTGGCGGATGGTTTCGAGGTCGGCCTCGATGTGGCGCAAGTCGGCCACGCGGCTTTCCAGGTCGTTCACGGCCTTTTCGGCATCGGCCTTGACCTTGGCCTGGTCGGCTTCGCTTTCGCCGCGCTTGAGAAACCACAGCTGGTGCTGCTTCAAGGTGGCGTCGGCATGCAGGGTGTTGTAGCGCATGGCCACTTCGGCCTGCTTTTCGAGCCGCTCAAGGTTGGCGTTGAGTTCGCGCAGGATATCTTCGACGCGGGTCAGATTCTCGCGGGTGTCCGACAGGCGGTTGGCCGTCTCGCGGCGGCGCTCCTTGTACTTGGAGACGCCGGCGGCTTCCTCGAGGAAGAGGCGCAGTTCCTCGGGCTTGGACTCGATGATGCGGCTGATGGTGCCCTGGCCGATGATGGCGTAGGCGCGCGGGCCCAGGCCGGTGCCCAGGAACACGTCCTGCACGTCGCGGCGGCGCACCGGCTGGTTGTTGATGTAGTAGCTGGAGGTGCCGTCACGCGTCAGCACGCGCTTGACGGCGATCTCAACAAACTGGCCCCACTGGCCGCCGGCGCGGTGGTCGGCGTTGTCGAACACCAGCTCCACGCTGGAGCGGCTGGCCGGCTTGCGCGAGGTGGTGCCGTTGAAAATGACGTCCTGCATGGACTCGCCGCGCAGTTCGGATGCCTTGCTCTCACCCAGCACCCAGCGCACCGCGTCCATGATGTTGGACTTGCCGCAACCGTTGGGGCCCACCACCCCCACCAGCTGGCCCGGTAACACGAAATTGGTGGGTTCCGCGAATGACTTGAAACCTGATAGCTTGATCGAATTGAGACGCACGGCTGTCCCTGTTTTTGCGAGCCCGAGGCTAAGCTGTTGATTTTTATAGCGTTTTTTACGACAACGCTGGTATATCGGGTGCCGCTTTCGGCAAGCGGCACGGTCCGCCATGTTACCCGAGCGGGACAGGGATTTTGCCGGGAAAAAGGCCCTTGACGGGCCCGGCGTGAAACACTTTGCTACGTACAAAGCGGGGCGGCTGCCAAGCCTGCCGACCTGTCGTCACGTGTCGGCCTGCAATTGCCCTTGTTGCCATCGCTGCCGCGGCATTACGCCTGGGGTTCAAGCTATCAATTTGGCAGCGCCATGACCCCGGGCGGGGTGCGGGTCCGGTGACCGGTCATTTTGGGGTCGGCTGCAGGCTTGATAATCCGGGTATGAATCCCCTGCTTTCCCGCCTCCAGCCCTACCCTTTTGAGCGGTTGCGCCAGTTGCATGCCGATGTCACCCCCAACCCTGCCTATAAGGCCATCAGCCTGGGCATAGGCGAGCCCCGCCATGCCACGCCGCAGCTGATCAAGGACGCGCTGACGGCCAGCCTGAGCGGCCTGGCCAGCTACCCCGGCACGCTGGGTGAACCCAAATTGCGCCAGTCCATGGCCGACTGGATGGCCCGCCGCTACGGCCTGAAGCTGGACCCGGCGACGCAAATCCTGCCCGTCAACGGTTCGCGCGAGGCGCTGTTCTCGCTGGCGCAAACCGTGCTGGACGCCAGCAAGCCCGGAGCCACCGTGGTCTGCCCCAACCCCTTCTACCAAATTTACGAGGGCGCGGCCCTGCTGGCGGGCGCCCACACCTGGTTCGCCCCCAGCGAACCAGCGCGCAATTTCGCCGTCGACTGGGCCGGCGTGCCCGAGGAAGTCTGGGCCAGGACCCAGCTGGTGTTTGTTTGCTCGCCGGGCAACCCCACGGGCGCCGTGATGTCGTTGGATGAATGGAGACTGTTGTTCGAGCTCAGCGACCGCCACGGCTTTGTGATCGCCTCCGACGAGTGCTACAGCGAAATCTACTTCCGCGACGAAGCACCCCTGGGCGGCCTGCAGGCGGCGGCCAGCCTGGGCCGGCATGATTTCAAGAACCTGGTGTCGCTCACCAGCCTCTCCAAGCGCAGCAATGTGCCCGGCCTGCGTAGCGGCTTTGTGGCCGGTGACGCCGCCCTGATCAAGCCCTTTTTGCTTTATCGTACCTACCACGGCAGCGCCATGAGCCCCGTCGTGCAGGCCGCCAGCATCGCGGCCTGGAATGACGAGCAACACGTGATGGACAACCGCGCGATGTACCGCGAGAAATTCGCCAAGGTCACGCCCATGCTGTCTGCCGTGATGGACGTTGCCCTGCCCGATGCGGGCTTTTACCTGTGGGCCGGAATCCCCGAAACCTTCAAGGGCTCGGACACCGCGTTTTCACGCGAGCTGCTCGCTCTCTACAATGTCGTGGTGTTGCCGGGCAGCTACCTGGCGCGCGACGCGCAGGGGCACAATCCCGGCGCAGGCAGAATTCGCATGGCACTGGTGGCAGAAACCGCCGAATGCGTGGAAGCGGCGCAGCGCATCGTTCAATTCATCCAATCCAAAGCTCACTAGCTCACTGAACAACAAGACTGAAACCAACATGACACAAGACAACCTTCAAAGCACCATCGACGCCGCCTGGGACAATCGTGCGAACCTCTCGGCACAATCGGCTCCCAAGGAAGTGCTGGACGCCGTCGAGCACACCATCGCCCAGCTCAACAGCGGCAAGCTGCGTGTGGCCACCCGCGAAGGCGTGGGCCAGTGGACCACCCACCAGTGGATCAAAAAGGCCGTGCTGCTGAGCTTTCGCCTGAAGGACAACGAGTTGATGCGCGCCGGCGACCTGGGCTTTTTCGACAAGGTGCCCACCAAGTTCGCCCACCTGAGCGAAAGCGAAATGCGCGCCACCGGCGTGCGCGTGGTGCCACCCGCCGTAGCCCGCCGCGGCAGCTACATCGCCAAGGGCGCGATCCTGATGCCCAGCTACGTCAACATCGGCGCTTGGGTCGGTGAAGGCACCATGGTCGACACCTGGGCCACCGTGGGCAGCTGCGCGCAAGTCGGCAACAACGTCCACCTCTCCGGCGGCGTGGGCCTGGGCGGCGTGCTCGAACCCCTGCAAGCGAACCCCACCATCATTGAAGACAACTGCTTTATCGGCGCGCGCTCCGAAGTCGTTGAAGGCGTGATCGTGGAAGAGAACTCGGTCATTTCCATGGGCGTTTACATCGGCCAGAGCACGCCGATTTACGACCGCGAAGCCGACACCGTCACTTACGGCCGCGTTCCCGCGGGCTCCGTGGTGGTCTCGGGCAACCTGCCCAAGGCCGGCGGCAAATACAGCATGTACTGCGCGGTGATCGTCAAGCGCGTGGATGCCAAGACGCGGTCGACGACCAGCCTCAATGACCTCTTGCGTGACTAAGCCCTTTGCCTGAGGCCTCATGCCTGATAGCTTGATCGATACATTGAAATGACCGGGAGCGGACTATGAGCACGATGGAAAGAATACTTCGTTTGATGGCGGACAAAAAAGCATCCGACGTGTACCTGTCGGCCCATTCGCCCGCCCTGATCAAGATCAACGGCCAGGCCATCCCCATCAATGCGCAGATCCTGCCTCCGGACGCGCCGCGCAACCTTCTGGCCGAGGTGGTTCCGCCCGAGCGCATCGAGGAGCTGGAGGAGATCGGCGAGCTCAACATGGCCTTGCCCATCGCCGACCTGGGCAATTTCCGGATCAGCGCCTTCCGCCAGCGCAGCACCTATGCCGCAGTGATCCGTTTCATTCCCAGTGAAATTCCGCCGCTGGATACCCTGAACGTGCCGCCCATCCTCGCGGACCTGATCATGGAAAAGCGCGGCCTGTTGCTGATGGTGGGCTCCACCGGCGCCGGCAAGAGCACCACGCTGGCCGCGATGATGGACTATCGCAATGAAATCTCGCTGGGCCACATCCTCACCATCGAGGACCCGGTCGAATTCCTGTTCACCAACAAGAAGTCGGTCATCAACCAGCGCGAAGTCGGCAGCGACACGCAGTCCCTGCAGGTGGCGCTCAAAAATGCGCTGCGCCAGGCACCTGACGTGATCCTGATCGGCGAAATCCGCGACCGCGAAACCATGTCGGCTGCCATTGCCTATGCGCAATCGGGCCACTTGTGCCTGGCCACCATGCACGCGAACAACAGCTACCAGGCGCTCAACCGTATCCTGAGTTTTTACCCGGTGGAAGTGCGCAGCACCATGCTGGGCGACCTGGCCGCGGCCCTCAAGGCCATCGTGTCGCAGCGCCTGCTGCGCACGCAGGAAGGCGGCCGCACCCCTGCGGTGGAGATCATGCTCAATACCAAGCTGATCGCCGAATTGATTGAAAAAGGCGACTTCTCCGGCGTCAAGGAAGCGATGGAAAAATCCATGGCCGAGGGCTCGCAGACTTTCGAGCAGGCCATCGCCAGGTTAATCGTGGAAGGCACGGTCACCCGCAAGGAAGGCATCACCTACGCCGATTCGCCGACCAACCTGATGTGGCGCCTGGAGAACGACTTCGCCGTCAAGGCCAAGGCGCTGGAGCCCGAAGAGGATCCGGACGACGAACCGTCCTTCACCGAGATCACGCTGGACGTGAAGCATTAAAGACACGACAGCGCTCGTCTATTCGGGCCGGCTCCCACGCGATTGAACGACCATGTCCCGAACCCTGCACCTCACCGAGCAACTCATTGCCCGCCCTTCCGTCACGCCGGACGACGCCGGCTGCCAGACCCTGCTGATTGAGCGGCTGGCGCCCCTGGGCTTCCAGTGCGAAACCATCATCAGCGGCCCCGACAGCTTTCGCGTAACCAACCTCTGGGCCAAGCGAAGCGGCGAAGCTTCATCCGGCTCGGCGCCGGCCAGGACCCTGGTGTTCGCCGGCCATACCGACGTCGTGCCCACCGGTCCGCTGGACCAGTGGCAAAGCCATCCGTTCACGCCCAGCCATCGCGACGGCAAACTCTACGGACGCGGGGCCGCGGACATGAAAACCTCCATCGCTGCCATGGTGGTGGCGGTTGAGGAATTCCTGGCCACCCACCCGGACCCAACCCTGTCCATCGCCTTCCTTATCACCAGTGACGAGGAAGGCCCGGCGGTCGATGGAACCGTCATGGTTTGCGAGCAGCTCAAGGCGCGCGGCGAGGTGCTGGACTACTGCATCGTGGGTGAACCCACCTCGGTGGCCAAGCTGGGCGACATGATCAAGAACGGGCGGCGCGGCACCATGAGCGGCAAGCTCACCATCAAGGGCGTGCAAGGCCATATCGCCTATCCGCACCTGGCCAAAAACCCGATACACCTGTTCGCGCCCGCCCTGGCGGAACTGGTGGCCACCGAGTGGGACAAGGGCAATGCCTTCTTCCCGGCCACCAGCTGGCAGGTGTCCAACATCCACGGCGGCACCGGCGCGTCCAACGTGATTCCGGGTGAACTGGTGGTGGACTTCAATTTCCGCTTCTGCACCGAATCCACGCCGGAAAGCCTGCAGCAACGCCTGCAGGCCTTGCTGAGCCGGCACCGGCTTGACTACGACCTCAAATGGACGCTGGGCGGCCTGCCCTTTCTGACCACGCCCGGCACGCTGGTCGATGCGGTGCGCGGCGCCATCCAGGCCGAGACCGGGCTGGAAACTGAACTCTCCACCACGGGTGGTACGAGCGACGGGCGTTTCATCGCCAAGATCTGCCCGCAGGTCATCGAGTTCGGCCCTCTCAACGCCACTATCCACAAGATCAACGAGAACGTGCCAGTGGACTCGCTGGATCCGCTCAAGAACATCTACAAGGGCGTGCTGAAACGGCTGGCGGCGGCATGAGCAAGGCCGCGACACCGCTGACGGTGCTGGCGCTGGTCGAGCAGATGGCGGCCAGGCTGGATGCCGCGGGCTTGAGCTTTGCCGATGGTTTCGGCCAGGGCACGACCAACGCTTTCGACGAAGCCGCGTGGCTGGTGCTCTGGAAGCTGGGCCTGCCGCTGGACGACCTGGATTCGGTGGAGAAACGCCCTGTGAGCGCCGAAGAAGAAGCCGAGGTCGCCGCGCTGCTGGATGCGCGCATCAGCAGCCGTAAGCCGGCCGCCTACCTCACGAATGAAGCCTGGCTGATGGGCCTGCCGTTTTACGTCGACGAGCGCGTGATCATCCCGCGCTCCCTGATCGCTGAGCTTCTGGCCGATGCCAGCATAGATCCCTGGCTGGGCGAGCACACCCACCGCGTGCTCGACCTCTGCACCGGCAACGGCAGCCTGGCCGTGCTGGCGGCCATCACCTATCCCGACGTGGTGGTGGACGCCGCCGACATCAGCCTGGACGCCCTGGCCGTGGCCCGCATCAATGTGGATCGCCATCACCTGGACGGCCGCATCACGCTGATCGAGTCCGACGGCCTGGCCGCCTGTGCGGGGCTGTATGACCTGATCCTGTGCAACCCACCTTATGTCAATGCGGCCAGCATGGCCGCCCTTCCCCCTGAATTCCGCGCGGAACCGGGCCTGGCGCTGGCCGGCGGCACGGACGGCATGGACTTCATCCGGGGGCTTTTGCAGAACGCGGCACGCCATATGAGCGAAAATGCGGTCCTGGTGCTGGAAATCGGCAACGAGCGCGAGAATTTCGAGCGCGCCTTCCCGACGCTTGAACCGCTGTGGTTCGAAACCAGCTCGGGCGCCGACCAGGTCCTGCTGCTGACGCGCGAACAACTGGCCTGAAGCGCAGCCCCGGCCGGGGTGGCTAAGTGCCTTGCGCCACCCGATGAATTTTTCCTGAAGTTTCCAACGCAATGATTACCCTCAAAAACGTCGTGCTGCGCCGCGGCGCCAAAGTGATTCTGGACGGCGCATCCGTCACCCTTAACCCGGGCGAAAAAATCGGGCTGGTGGGGCGTAACGGTGCGGGCAAGTCCTCGTTGTTCGCCATGCTCAACGGCACGCTGCATGAAGACGGCGGCGATTTCTCGATCCCGGCGCAGTGGAGCATGGCGCAGGTGGCGCAGGACATGCCCGAAACCGAGCAGAGCGCGACGGCGTTTGTGGTCGACGGCGATGTGGTGCTGATGGCCGCGCAGGCCGAGGTGGAGGCAGCCGAAGCCAGCGGCGACGGCGACCGCATGGCCCATGCCTATACAGCGCTGTACGACGCCGGGGCGCATGATGCGCAGGCGCGCGCCCAGGCCCTGATTCTCGGCCTGGGTTTCAAGGTCAACGAGCTCGACAACCCGGTCAACAGTTTTTCGGGTGGCTGGCGCATGCGCCTGCAGTTGGCGCGCGCGCTGATGTGTCCCTCCGACCTGCTGCTGCTCGACGAACCGACCAACCACCTGGACCTGGATGCGCTGGTCTGGCTGGAAGCGTGGCTGAAAAAATACCAGGGCACCATGCTGGTCATCAGCCACGACCGCGAATTCCTCGACGCCGTGACCGACGTCACCGTGCACATCGAAAACGCCAAGCTGACCCGCTACGGCGGCAACTACAGCAAGTTCGAGGACCTGCGCTCCGAACAGATGGCCTTGCAGCAAACCGCGTTCGCCAAACAGCAGGAAAAAATCGCCCACCTGCAAAAATTCATCGCGCGCTTCAAGGCCAAGGCCAGCAAGGCCAAGCAGGCGCAAAGCCGGGTCAAGGCGCTGGACCGCATGGAAAAAGTCGCGCCGCTGCTGGCCGAGGCCGAGTTCACCTTCGAATTCAAGGAGCCGGCCAACCTGCCCAATCCCATGCTGTCGATGCAGGGCGCCTTCTTCGGCTACCCGCCGCCTGAAGGCGCTCCCGCAGGCACGCCGCCCACGGTCATCGTGCAGAACGTCAGCAAGTCGGTGCTGGCCGGCCAGCGCATAGGCATCCTGGGCGCGAACGGCCAGGGCAAGTCCACGCTGGTCAAGACCGTAGCGCGCGCTTTGGCCCCCATCAGCGGCGAAATGACCGAGGGCAAGGGCCTGAACATCGGCTACTTCGCCCAGCAGGAGCTCGACGTACTGCGGCCGGCCGACACGCCGCTGGAGCACATGATCCAGCTCGCCAAGGAAGTCACCGCCGCCGGGAAAATCAGCGGCCAGCAAACCCGCGAACAGGACCTGCGCGCCTTCCTGGGCATGTTCAATTTCAGCGGCGACATGGTCAAGCAGGCGGTGGGCAGCATGAGCGGCGGCGAAAAAGCCCGCCTGGTGCTATGCATGATCGTGTGGCAGCGCCCCAACCTCCTGCTGCTCGACGAGCCGACCAACCACCTGGACCTGGCCACGCGCGAAGCGCTGTCGATGGCGCTCAACGAATTCGAAGGCACGGTGATGCTGGTCAGCCATGACCGCGCGCTGCTGCGGGCCGTCTGCGACGAGTTCTGGATGGTCTCGCGCGGCGGTGTCGCGCCCTTTGACGGCGACCTCGACGACTACCAACGCTACCTGCTTGACGAAGCCAAGCGCCAGCGCGAAGAAGCCAAGAAGACCGGCGGCGCGACCCAGGCCGCCGCCAAGGCAGCCGCGCCGGCCACAACCGTTGAAGAGAAAAAGCCCGTACCGCGCGAGACGCCCGAGCAGCGCAAGCTCGACGCGCAGCGCCGCCAGCAGCAGGCCGAAGCCACCAAGCCGCTGCGCAAGGAAATCGAAAAAATCGACCAGCGCATGAAGGCACTGGGCACCGAGCAAAGCAACCTGCAGGCCTTGCTGGCCAGCACGACCACGCCGGCAGAACTGGCCCAGGCCGGCAAGCGCCTCAAGGCCATTGAGGGCGAAATAGGCATGCTGGAAGAACGGTGGCTGGAGCTAAGCGAACAGCTGGAGACCACCGCGGTATAAAGTGAGCGCTGGGCTCGCCGGCCCCGGGGGTGCCTCACCGGCGGGATTCATTTTTGAAAGGGTTTGATCCATGCCCACCGCCCTGCAAATGGCGTCTGGCGACGCCGCCCTCGCGGCCGCCGTCAAACGCAGCCGCAAACTGCTCAACAAGCGCGCCGTGGTCGCTGCCGCGGCCAGCGCCGTGCCGGTTCCCGGCCTCGACTGGATGGTCGATGCGGCCATGCTGTCCCAGCTCATTCCCGAGATCAACAAGGAGTTCGGCCTCACGCCGCAACAGCTCGACCAGCTTGAGCCGAAAAAGCGCGACCAGGTGCAAAAAGCCGTGACCCTGGTGGGCTCGGTGCTGATCGGCAAGTTCATCAGCCGCGACCTGGTCATCAAGGCCGCCACCAAGATAGGCGTGCGCCTCACGGCCAAGCAGGCCGCCAAGTACGTCCCCCTGGCCGGCCAGGTCGTCGCGGCCGCCGTCGGCTATGCGGCCATCCGCTACTTCGGCGAGGAGCACATGAAGGATTGCATACGGGTGGCAAGGCAGGCGCAGCTGGATGTGCCGGCGCTGGGCTATTCGGCCTGAGCCCACGACTTTCCCCGCGCAAAAGACAAAAGGACCTGGCCTTTCGGCCAGGTCCTTTTGAGGTCTGGTGGGTTCTGACAGATTCGAACTGTCGACCTACGGATTAAGAGTCCGCTGCTCTACCAACTGAGCTAAGAACCCGAAACTTGGTGGGACCAGCGGGGGTCGAACCCACGACAAACGGATTAAAAGTCCGCTGCTCTACCAACTGAGCTATGGTCCCAAGGCATATCGCGCGGTTTCCCTTTCGATACATCCCGGTTTTTACTGCTTTGAGGGCAGCAAAGCCTTGAATTATAGCGTGGTTTTTTAGCGCGCCGCAAAAACTCAGGCCGCAATTTTATCGAGCGCCCAGCCGGCCGCGCACTGGCCGAAAGTGGAGGTCACGCTGACCACTGACCCGTAGCCGTGGCAGTTCAGGCTGCCGTCGCTCTGGGCCGCGGCGGAAGGCTGCAGCACGGCCTCGCGGCTGAACACGCAGGCCACACCCATCTTGCCTTTGCGCGCCGCGCCGTGCTCTTTGCGCAGCCGGTAGCGCAGTTGCGCCAGCAAGGGGTCGTGCGTGACCAGGGAGAGGTCGTCAATGTCGACCTTGTGCGCCAACCGCTTGCCGCCAGCGGCGCCCACGCTGATCAGGTTCACTTTGTTGGCAATCGCCCACGCGGCCATGGCCGTCTTGGCTTTGACCTGGTCGCAAGCGTCGATCACGGCCAGCCGCTTGCGGTCAAAGCCGGGTTCAAGGCCGAGGATGCCCGGCCAGTTGGCGGCATCAACAAACTCCTCGATACCGTCCACGCGGCAGCCTGGGTGGATCTGGGCAATGCGTTCGCGCATGGCCTGCACCTTGGCCTGGCCCAGGGTACTGTCCAGCGCATGGACCTGGCGATTGATATTGGATTCAGCGATGTGGTCGAGGTCTATCAGGGTCAGCCGGGCCACGCCACTGCGGGCAGCGGCTTCAGCAGCCCAGGAACCCACGCCACCCAGGCCAACGACCACGACGTGCGCCTCTCGTATGCGCTGCGCTCCCGCCGCACCATAGAGGCGCGACAGGCCGCTGAAGCGGCGCTCCAGGTCGGCAGGGAGTTCTTCAATGGGGCAGGCCATGGGAATGAAGAATGCGCCCTCAGGCGGAGCGCTCAAGCCGCCAGATCTGGTACTTCAGGCCTGCGACGCAACCGGCCAGAATGGCAGCCAGCGCCACAAAGCTCGTGAAACTCAGGGTCGAGATGCCCGACAGCCCCTGCCCCACCGTGCAGCCCATGGCGCAGACACCCCCCACGCCCATCAGCGTGGCGCCCACCAGATGGTTGGCGGTGTCTTCCGCGTCGCGAAAGCCCTCCCACCGGAAACTGCGCGACAGCAAGGCATAGAGGGCTGATCCAAGCACCACGCCGAACACCGACACAATGCCCAGCGTGAGAACCTTGCTCTTGTCGCTGAAGAACATCAGCCAATCCACGGTATAAGCCACGGGGGAGACAAAACTCAAGGCCTCGGCCCGGCCTGAGTTGGTGGCCAGGAAGGCCTCCTGCAGCGTTTCGGGGTGCTCGGCCACATAACCCAGGCGCCCGCTGACCCACCACATGGCCACGATGACGCCGCCTATGCCCAGGCCGGCGAGCAGGTTGTCGAAACGGCGGAACTCCTCGGCGAACAAGGCCCAGACGATCAGGCCCATGCCGATGAGGATGGCCAAGCCTATGCCGGCGGCTGCCGGCGTGATGCCGATGGCGCCCGCAACCCAGTTGGGCAAGGTCGCATTGCCCGTGAAATCAACCGCCACCTTGTCGACGGTGGCCACGCGGACCACGGCGGTGATGCCCTTGAGCGTGGCGAAAGCCGCGATGCCCATCACGGCAAACACCACGACGGATTTGAGGCTGCCACCGCCTATGCGCACCAGCGTCTTGCTGCCGCAACCCGAAGCCAGCACCATGCCGAAACCGAACATGGCCCCACCCACCAGCGCCGAGAGCCAGATAAAGCGGTTGGAAGCGTAAAGCGTCTTGGCGGGGTCGATGATGCCGGCCGCGGCCATGGTGAAGAAACCGATCATGGCCACGCCTATGGCCATACCCCACATGCGCATGCGGGTCCAGTCGCCCATGTTCACGATGTCGCTGACAGCGCCCATGGTGCAGAAATGGGTGCGCTGGGCAATCGCGCCAAAAACCATCGCGAGAACGAAAGCGGCCCAGAGAACCTGGGCCGTGAGACTGTTGAGTGCGGAGATGTCCATCCCCCAATTTTAGGGGCGAACGGTGGAGGCGAACGAACTCGCCTCCCGGGGCATGCCGAATGGCCTGCCCGGGTCGCGGCTTACTTCAGCTTGGCCAGGCGTTCCTTGGCGACGGAGGCTGCTTCGGCCTGCGGATAGGCCTTGATCAGGTCTTCCAGCGTCTTTCGGGCCGACTTGGCATCCTTGAGCTCAATCTGGCAATTGGCCAGCGAGAGCAGTGCTTCCGGCGCGCGCATGTGGTCGGGCTCTGCCGTCACCAAGGCGCGGAAATTGGTCACCGCGTCGCGGTAGTTGCGCAAGGCGTACTGCGCATTGCCGAGCCAGAACAAGGCCGAGGCCCGGTAGCCGGTTTGCGGATAACGCTTCAGGAAAGCAAGGAAGCTGGTCTGCGCGGCCGGGAAGTCACCTTTGCGAAGCGTGGCCAGCGCAGCCTCAAATTCCTGCCTCTCGGCCGGTTCGGCAACAAACTCCTTGCCGTCCACGTTGACCTTGCCGGGCTCGAATTTGCGCAGGCGCTCGTCCATGCCGGTCGTCAGGTCCTTCTGGCTGCGCTGCATCTCGGCCACGGCACGCGCAAGGTTTTCATTCTGCCCGCGCATGGCGGCGAGTTCGTTGCGCAAGGCTTCGATCTGGTTGGACAGGTCGAGCAGGCTGCGGCGCAGTTGCGCATTGTCCTCGGTGGTCCTGCGCAGCTCTTCGGCCGTGCGGGTTTGCGCAGCATCAACTTTCTGGCGCAAGTCCAGTATCGCGCGGCGGGCCTCGTCGTCTTCAAACAAGCCGGCATGCGCATTAAACGCGAGCAGGCCGGCCGCAAAGGTCGCGGCGATCCGGAACGTCTTCACGGTCGATGTCCGGCTTAGCGGTAGCTGAGTTCAGCGCGGCGGTTCTTCGCCATGGCTTCCTCGTCGGAGCCCTGGACCGCGGGTTTTTCCTTGCCGAAGCTCACGGCTTCGACCTGGGCATCGGCCACGCCCAGCAGGCCCAGCGCGCGGCGGACTGCCTCGGCACGCTTCTGGCCCAGGGCCAGGTTGTACTCGCGCCCGCCGCGCTCGTCGGTATGGCCTTCGATGGACATCTTGCGGCCCTTGTTAGCAGTCAGATACTTGGCGTGGGCTTCGATGATGCCCTGGAATTCAGGTTTGACCACATAGCTGTCGAAGTCAAAGTAAATCACCTTGGCCACATTGGCTGGGCCGGCGAGCGAGGCGTCGGCACCTTCGACCTTCACGGCTGCGACACCCGTGCCGGTGGCGCCCGGGTCACCCTGCTGCGTAGTCTGGCCCGTGCGGTCCTCAACAGGAACGTCGTTGAGCTTGACGCCGGAGCCGCAAGCCGTCAGCGTGGCCGCCAGGATCAAGGAGGAGATGATGGAAAAAACGGTGCGTTTCATGAAGTACCTCTGGAAGAAAAAAGGCTTGGTCAAAAAATGAATGCTGACGCGTTGTGGCTCAACGCTGGAAGGGACCCCAATCGGGCTCCCGGATGTCGCCGCTGGCACCGGAGAGCTTGGCTTTGATCTTGCCGTCCAGCGTGGTGGTCATCAGTGCTTCCCGACCCTGCTGCTGGGTGGCATAGACGATCAGGCGGCTGTTGGGCGCGAAGCTCGGGCTCTCGTCGGCCGTGGTTTCGGTGATTGGAGTGACCGTCCCGGTGGCAAGTTCCATGACGTGCAGCCTGAAGGCGCCACCCACGCGGGAGACGTACGCCATCCAGCGCCCGTCGGGGCTGATCGCGGGGGAAATGTTGTAGCTTCCGGTGAAGGTGACGCGCTCGGCATTGCCGCCATTGGGACTCATGCGGTAGATCTGCGGAGCGCCACCGCGGTCGCTCACGAAGTAGATGTAGCGGCCGTCGGGCGAGAAGGCCGGCTCGGTGTCAATGCTAGACGACTGGGTCAGCCGTTTCGGATCACCCCCGTTGAGGCCGATGGCATACAGCTGCGAGCCGCCATCGCGGCTCAGTGTCGCGACCAGCTGCTTGCCATCCGGCGACCATGCCGGCGCGCTGTTGGAACCGCGGAAGTTGGCCAGCAGGCGCCGCTTGCCGCTGGCCACGTCATGCGCGTAAATCACAGGCTTGCGCGACTCAAAGGACACATAGGCCAGTTGAGTGCCGCTCGGCGACCAGGCAGGCGAGATGATGGGCTCAGGGCTGGTCAGGGCCGACTGCGCGCCCTCCCCGTCGGAGTCGGCGACCCAGAGGTTGTATTTCTGGGCCGCCTTGGTCACATAGGCAATGCGCGTCGAGAAGATGCCCTTCTCGCCGGTCAGCTTTTCATAGACAAAATCGGAGATGCGATGCGCCGACAGGCGCAGATCGGCTGGACCCACGGTATAGCTCTGGCCGCCCAGGTCCTGCCCACGCACGATGTCCCAGAGGCGCAGGCGCACGTCGTAGCGGCCGTCGGCCAGAGGCGTCACGCTGCCCGTGACCATGGAGTCGGCGCCCTTTTGCCGCCAGGCGGCGAGGTCCGGCCGGGTGTTCTCGTCGGCGGTGACGCCTGTGGTGTCTACCGGGCGGAACATGCCACTGCGTTCAAGGTCGGCCCGCACGATGCTGCCGATTTTTTGCGGCGCCTGCGCGTCCCCACGAAACGCAGCGACCGCAATGGGCAGCTGGGTCAGGCCAACACCGGAAACCTCGACACGGAATTGCGCGAAGGCGGGCAGGACGGGGACGGTGCTTGCCGCCAGCAGGCTGACAAGGGTACGGCGGCGTAGAAAAGGTGCATTGCTCATAGGGGAGAGTTGGATCCGTTCAGGGAGGTTATTTTGACGGAGGATTTGACGCCGGGAGGCGGCTCAAGTTCACGAAGCCCTTTTTCGGCCAGAATCACATCGGTTTTCATGCGCTCAAGCACCCTTTTTTTGTTGATGGATTCCTGGTCGCGCGGATTCTCGCGGTGCCAGAGGTGGAAAACTTCCGTGCCCATGAAACCGTCTTTTCGATAGACACCCAGGTGATGGAGCCTGAGCACGAGGTCGGCATCTTCGTGCCCCCATCCCTCGAAGGTCTCGTCAAATCCATTGACATCGGCAAAGTCGGTGCGCCAGACACCCAGGTTGCAGCTGCGTATGCCATGCCAGTGAAAGTCCTGTTTTACCCTGAATAAACGCCGCGGCCAGCGGAACAGGTGCAATAATTTGTTGCTGCCTCCCGAGAGCCGCGCCCCCAGCCAGAACCATACAGGACGGCTGGGCAGGTCCATAGCGCCATTGACTACAGCTTCTGTCAGACGTTGGCTGATAAGCACCCGGCTGCCATTCACAAAGCAGCCTTTTTCGGCAAGCCGCGTGTGCGCGGCCACAAAAGACTTGTTGGGCACGCAGTCGCCATCGAGAAAGACCAGGTAATCGCCTTTAGCCTGGCTGGCCCCCAGATTGCGGGCGCGTGCCGCGGTAAAGCCCACATCGGGGTGCCAGACGTGCCGAGCCGGGCATTTGAACGCCGGGCATTGGTCGAAGAGCATCTGCACCTGCTCGGGCCGCGAGCCGTCATCGGCCACCAGCACCTCGTGACGCTCATCGCACTGTGCAGCCAGCGACCGCAGCACGGCGAGCAAAGCGTCGCTGCGGTTGTAGGTCAAGACGATAAAACTGATTTTCATCGCCCGCCCGACGCTCCTTTTCCGCCCTCGCCCCGCTGCAACAGCCACAGTTTCAGGTAACGGTAATACGTGCCCTCGGCATTGGAGATCGCCAGGACCAGGCCCATCCTGCCGTCAAGAAAGCCCAGGCGCAGAAAGTAGGTGCGAATAAAAGCCCACATGCCATGCCCCACGGCCTTGCCAACCGAAGCCGTTTTGCGCTTTTTTAGAAGGCTTTGCGCGCCGGCCGTGGAATAGCGGTTTGCCTTGTCCAGGACCGCCTCGAAGTTGCGGAAACTCTCGTGCAATAGCTGCGAGCGTAACTGGCCGATCGGCCTTTCGGTCACGAGCCTTTCGTGGACCAGGTCATCGCTGAAATGAGCTGTGGTGCGCCGGAACATGCGGGTGACCCGGTCAGGGTACCAGCCCGAATGGCGCATGTACTGCCCGCAATAGCTCGAGAGCCGGGGAAAGGAATACACGTCGAAGGCCGGAGCCCGCAGGCAGGCCTGGATTTCCACCTGTAGCTCGGGTGTCACCCGCTCATCGGCATCGAGCGACAGAACCCAGTCCGAAGTGGCCAGCGCCAGGGCCCGGTTCTTCTGGACGCCAAAGCCCGGCCAATCGGGACTGATACTGACTTCAGCGCCCAGGGAGCGGGCAATCTGGACGGTGTCGTCGCTGCTGCCGGAGTCCAGCACCACAACCTGGTCCGCGAAGCTCACGGATCGCAGGCAGGCCGCTATGTTGTGGCCCTCGTTGTGGGTGATGACTGTGACGGACAAGCTTGCCAACGAATGCCTTTGCAAATATTCCAGACAAATTTACTGCGGAAGCCTAACTGTGGAGGCGCCAACCGCGAGCAAAGCATAGCAGAGCCCTCTCTTGTTTTACTCTGCGGCACCACGCGTGAATCATCGATAATGCGTTTGTCCATCAAGCGCCGCCCGCGATCATTTTGACTACAAAGCACCTTAACCCCCGACTTGCCATCATTTGCATGGCTGCAGCTTCGGTCGGCTTGTCCATGGTCTTGATCAGTGTCACAAAATTGCTGCTGGTATTCTGCGGCCTTGCGAATTTGCTGTTCGCCCGTCGCGGGTCACTTTCGGCGGGTGGCATGCGAGAATCCCGCACGCCGGCAATGCTGCTGTTGGCTCTGTTCATGTTCGCGTTGAGCTTGTCCTGGAGCGTTGCGTCGCAAGCCGAAGCTGTGAGCGCCGCGGCCAAATACGGCAAGCTGTTGGTCATCGCGCTCATGGTCCTGCTGATCCGCACTCGACGCGAGGCCATCTATGTGCTGGCTGCGTTCGCCACGACACAACTGTTTCTCCTGCTCAGCTCGTGGATGCTCTTTGCCCGCCTGCCCGTTCCCTGGGCAACCTCCAATATGGCATTGACTCATTACGCGGTCTTCTCAAGCTACCTGGACCAAGGCATTATGGGAGCGGTCTTTGCGGCTCTTTGCTGGCACCTGAGGGGCTTGCTCCCCGGGAGGTTTGGCAAGCACCTAGCCGTTGCCGTCGCTCTACTAGCGTTAGGCAATGTCCTTTTTGTCCTGACCGGGCGTAGTGGTCATCTCATCGCAATCGCTTTACTGTCTATGGCTGTGATGTGGGAACTTCCCAAACACTACCGCCTGGCCGCGGTGCTGTTGCCTTTCGCTCTGCTCGCCGCACTGGCGGCAGGCTCGCCGAGCGTGCGCATGCGCATGGTACAGGTACACAACGACGTCCGGGCCTTCTCCTTCACCCAAGGTGTTGACATTAACGCAGGAACCACAGCCAATTCCTCTGGCATCAGGTTGCACTTCTGGCATAGGGCCCTTCAATCCATACACGATAACCCCATATTGGGTTCTGGTGCAGGTAGTTGGGCCAGCGAATACAACCGGTTGGAACAGCGAGACAGGGCGAAGTACAACGCCGTAAAGGGAGGTAATCCGCACCAGGAATACCTGTTGTGGGGCGTGCAATTGGGTATTCCAGGTGTTCTATTGCTCTGCGCCTTGATGATCACCATCCTGAAAGACACGATGAAGATGGAAGCGCCCTATGCCCGGGCCACGCAGTCCGCGCTTCTGGGGCTGGCAATCGCGTGCCTATTCAACTCCAGCCTCTACGATGCCTTGATTGGGGATTTCTTTTGCATCCTGATCGGCTTGCTGCTGGCATTGGGGTTGAGCAGACCCACCGTCCCAGCCTCGAACGAAACCACAACGTGAGTTCCTCTACCAACGACCAAGCCGCCACGACCGCCACGGCCACGAGGCTAACTCTGTGGCGCCGCCTCGCGCGGGTCTGGCCTTATTTCAGCGCTTCGCGCACAGGCTGGGCGTTGGCCGTGGGCGCGACCATCGTCGGCTCGGCCACCGAACCCTTCGTTCCGGCCCTGCTCAAGCCCTTGCTGGACCGTGGTTTCCAGAAAGGCTCGCTTGACCTGTGGCTGGTGCCGGTGACCCTGATCCTGCTGTTTGCCGTGCGCGGCATCTCCGGCTTTGTGGCGCAATACGCGATGGCCAAGGTGACCAATGAGGGACTGCAGTCGTTGCGCCGGGCGATGTTCGGCAAACTGCTGAGCTCGCGCCTGTCGCTGTTCGCCGACCAGTCTTCCAGCGCCCTCGCCAATACCGTGGTCTACGAGGTATTCAACGGCTCGTCGATGATGATCAACGCGGTCATGAAGCTGGCGCGCGACGTGCTCACGCTGGCGGCGCTGGTGGCTTACCTGCTTTACCTCAACTGGAAGCTGATGCTGATCGTCTCCCTACTGTTTCCCGCGGTTGCGCTGGTGATCCAGCTGCTGACACGGCGGCTGTACCGCCTGACCCGCGAAAGCCAGGTGGCCACCGACAACCTGGCCTATGTCGTCGAGGAAAACGTGCTGGCCCACCGCGACGTGCGCCTGCATGGCGCCCAGGCCGGCCAGGCCTCGCGCTTCGAGGCCTTGAGCAACACGCTGCGCCGGCTGTCCATCAAATCCACCGTCGCCTATGCCGGCATGAGCGCCATCACCCAGGTGCTGGCTGCCATGGCCCTGTCGGCCGTGATTTGGATCGCGCTGCTGCAGGGCTCGGAAAACACCACCACCGTAGGCGGTTTTGTGGCCTTTGTGACCGCTATGCTGCTGCTGATCGCGCCCATCAAAAGCCTTTCCGACGGCGCCACGCCTATCACGCGCGGGTTGGCGGCGCTGGAGCGCGGGCTGGACCTGGTCGACCTGGTCGAGGACGAAAGCAGCGGCGGCTTCAGCACCGCCAGGGTGGCCGGGGATATCGAGTTTTCAGGTGTCAGTGTGGTCTACAAGCCGGACGCCCCACCGGCGCTGGACCAGCTGAGCCTGTCGATACGCGCCGGCGAGACCGTGGCCCTTGTAGGGTCCTCGGGCTCAGGCAAGACGACGCTGGCCAGCCTGTTGCCGCGCTTTGTCAACTACAGCGCCGGTAGCATACGGCTGGACGGCGCGGAGCTGAGGGACTGGGACCTGGCCTCACTGCGTTCGCAGTTCGCTTTCGTGAGCCAGCACGTCGTCATGTTCAACAACAGCATGGCCTTCAATGTCGCGCTGGGCCAGTCCTTCGACCGTGAGAGGGTGATCCAATGCCTAGTGGCCGCCAACCTGGGCCAGTTGCTTGAAGAGCTGCCGCAAGGCATAGACACCGTGCTGGGCCACAACGCCATGCAGCTTTCCGGCGGCCAGCGCCAGCGGCTGGCGATTGCCCGCGCGCTGTACAAGGACGCGCCGGTGCTCATCCTCGACGAAGCCACCTCGGCCCTGGACACCGAGTCGGAAAAAGCCGTCCAGGAAGCCATACAGCGGCTCGCCGCGGGCCGCACCTCGCTGATCATTGCCCACCGGCTGTCCACCATCCAGCATGCCGACCGCATCATCATGATGAACGCCGGCCGCATCCTGGAGCAAGGCAGCCATGCGCAGTTGCTCCAGAATAACGGCGCTTACGCTCACCTTTACCGCCTGGGTTTCCAGAACGCGGCCTAAAACGGAATCCTGTCGATGCCAGTCTCCATCAGCGGCTTTACCTTTATTCGCAACGGCGTGGCCCTGGGCTTTCCCTTTGAGGCGTCCATACGCTCGCTGCTGCCCCTGGTCGATGAATTCGTGGTGGCCGTGGGCAAGGGCGAGGACGACACACTGGAGCGCGTCAAGGCCATAGGCGACCCGAAAATCCGCATCATCGAAACACTGTGGAACGAGCGCATGGCCGACCGCGGCTTTGTCTATGCCCAGCAGAAAATGATTGCCCAGTATTCCTGCACGGGTGACTGGGCCTTTTACCTCGAGGGCGATGAACTCGTGCATGAGGGCGAGCTGGCCGCCATACGCGCCAGCGTCGAGCGCCACCACAACAACCCGGCCGTCGAGGCGCTGGTGTTCGATTACCACCATTTTTACGGCTCACCCGACTGGATTTCCATCAGCCCGGGCTGGTACCGCCGCGAATGCCGACTGATCCGCAACACCATACGCAGCTATGCGCCCGACGGCCAGTACTGGCTGGTCACCACGAAACACAAGCGCGGGCGCAACCCCCAGGCCGCACTGGCCAATGCGCACATCTACCACTACGGCTGGATTCGCCGCAACGAGGAAATGCAAAAGAAGCTGGACCAGGTCAGCAAGTACTGGGGAGAAGCCCGGGCCGCGCAGATCACCTACAGCCAGTTCGACCGCCGCGCGCTCGCGCCCTTCACTGGCACCCATCCCGAAGCGGTGCGGCAATGGCTGGCGACGGAGGCCGAGCCGGTGCTCAACATAGACCCGGCCTACAAACCCACGCCCAAGGAAAACAAGTACCACTTCATGCGCCAGGTGGAGACGTTGACGGGCCTGGACTTCAGCCGCAAGCACTTCAAGCTCGTCGCCTGAAGGGGCGCGCAAATCTCAGGCTGGCACGTTCTTCGCCGTGACGGCTGAAAAGTACAGGGCTTCCTGCTGCAGTGCGATCTCCCGCCACTGGTAGCGCTGCGCAAAAGCCGCCGCGCCCCGCGACAGCGTTTCCCGCAGTGCCGCGTGGCCCAGCAGCTCCCCCAACACCCGGGCCAGTTCACCCGCGTCCCTGGGATCGTCCAGCAGCAGTGCATTGATATCCTGCTCCAGCAGCCCGGCAATGCCGCAATACCTGGGCCCGCTGACCACCACCGGCAAGCCATGCGCCATGGCTTCCAGCACCACCATCGCGAACGTGTCTTCAAACGTGGGATGCACCAGCGCATCGGCGGCCTCATAGGCCGGACCGACGTCCTTGAGCGAGCCCAGGAACAGCACCCGCGCGCCCAGCTTGAGCGTGTCGGCCAGCGCGCGAAACTCCGCGACATGGGCGGGGTTGCCCACCACTACCAGCATCACCTCATGCGGTAACTGTGCCAGGGCACGCAGCAGGCCCTCCAGGCCTTTCTTGCGGTAGTCGTTGCCGACAAACAGCAGGCAAGTGCCGGTAGCCGGCAAACCGAGCTTGGCCCTCGCCTCGATTTTGCGACTCGCGCTGATGGGCAGCGCCGGCATATTGATGCCCGGCGTGACCACGGAAAGCGCCCCGCGGCTGGCCGGGTAACTCGCCTCCATGATGGGCCGCAGGCTTTCGGAGGTCACCACCACCTGCCGGCCCGGGCGGGCGGCATAACGCGCGCGCTCCAGGCCCAGGTAGGCCAGCAGGCGCGGGCTGGTCAGCACCTTCACCCAGCGCAGCGCGCGGCGAAAACCCTGGCGGCCCTGAAACAGGCTGTGCTTGACCGGCAGCACATGCACCGTCTGCACCTCGCCGTGCCAGGTGTTTTCATGGGAATGCACGATGTCGAAGCCGCGGCGCGTCGCCCACCATGTGGCCGTGGCAAACCACAGCTGGTTGACCCAGCGCGGCTTGCGCAGCGGGGCCGACACCTTGTGGTAGGTCACGCCCGGCCATTGGTGATCTATCTGCTGCGCGAAGACGTGCACCTCATGCCGGGCCGACAACTGCTCTACCAGGGCGATGGAATAACGCTCCGCCCCGCCACCCGTCGGCGAGAAAGTCCGATTGAAGACGGCGATGCGAAGTTTTTGCGGCGCGGCTGTAGCTGCAGCGGCAGCGGCCAGAGGCGTGGACAGGCTCATTTTTTCCGGCGGTCCTCGTAGGCCGTGGCAATCTTGAGCCAGAACACCGGCAAGGTGGTCGAGCGCAGCACCGGCACCCGCGGCAGTTGCAGCAGGTCCATGCCTTCATGGCAGCGGCTGCGCTGGGTCGTGGTGGCCGTGGCAAAGCCCAGCGTCCTCGCCCTCTCCACATGGCTGGCATTGAAGTGGCCGAAGGGATAGCAAAAATGCGCCACCGGCCCACCCGTGACGGACTCCAGTTCGCTCTTGCCCAGCACCATTTCCCGGGTGCAGTCCGGCTCGTCGGTTTGCAGCAGGTTGGCATGGGTCCGGGTGTGCGAGCCTATCTCCTGCCCGCCTGCCACCCATTGGCAGATCTCGCCCTCGTCCATCAGCGGCGTCTGCGGAATGCCTATGCCCTGGTCCCAGATGTTGGTCTTGCCGAGCAGCCCGCTGACGGCATAACAGGTGGACGAAAAGCCCTGCTTCATCAATACCGGCAAGGCATGGGTGAGGTTGTTGCGGTAGCCGTCATCAAACGTGATGCCGACCACCTTGCCATCGCGCTCGCCGCGCAGGTAGGGCATCAGGCCGCCCATGGACAAGCCCGTGTAGCCCAGGCGCTTGAGCCAGGCCATTTGCCGCGCGAAGGCCGCGGGCGCTACATAAAGCCCGCGGAACGGGCTGCTGCCCTTGGGCGGAGCCTCGGCGATCTGGTGGTAGACCAGGATGGGAATGGGTTGGCGATTCAGGGTCGGCATGAAAAAAACAAAACTCAGAGCAGGACGATGTCGTATTGCTCCTGCGCCATCGCGGCTTCGGCCTGCAGGGAAATCGGCTTGCGGATGAAATCGCTGAGGCTGGCCAGGTGCTGGCTCTCCTCGTCGAGGAAAAGTTCTATCACCTTGGGCGAGGCCACGACGCGAAACTCGCGCGGGTTGAACTGGCGCGCCTCACGCAGGATTTCACGCAGGATGTCGTAGCTCACGCTGCGCGCGGTCTTGACCACGCCCTTGCCCATGCAGGCACTGCAGGGCTCGCACAGCTGGTGGGCCAGCGATTCGCGGGTGCGCTTGCGCGTCATCTCCAGCAGGCCCAGCGCGGAAAAGCCGTTCACCGCGGTCTTGATGCGGTCGCGCGCCAGCTGCTTCTGGAATTCGGCGAGCACCGCCTCGCGGTGGTTTTCGCGGATCATGTCAATGAAATCGACGATCACGATGCCGCCCAGGTTGCGCAGCCTGAGCTGGCGGGCGATGGCCTGCGAGGCCTCCAGGTTGGTCTTGAAGATGGTGTCGTCAAAATTACGCGCACCGACAAAACCGCCGGTATTCACATCCACCGTGGTCAGCGCCTCGGTCTGGTCGATGATCAGGTAGCCGCCCGACTTCAGGTCCACACGCCGGCCCAGGGCCTTAGCGATTTCCTCGTCGATGTTGAAGAGATCGAAAATGGGCCGCTCGCCGCTGTAGTGCTGCAGCTTCTGCACGGTGGCCGGCATGAATTCCGTGGCAAAGGCCTTGAGCTCGTCGAATTGCTCGCGCGAGTCTATGCGTATGGTTTGCGTGTCCTCGACCACCAGGTCGCGCAGCACGCGCTGCAGCAGGTTCAGGTCCTGGTGCAGCACCGAGGCCGGCGGCATCCGCAACGAGGCCTCCTTGATGCGCGCCCAGGTCTTGCGCAGGTAGGTGATGTCTTCGGCCAGTTCGGCGTCCGTTGCGTCCTCGCCGTTGGTGCGCAGGATGAAGCCGCCGCCCATGTCCCCCGCCAGGGCCTGCACGCGCTGGCGCAGCTCCTCGCGCTGCCGGGACGGTATTTTCTGCGAGACGCCGACGTGGTTGTCCTGCGGCAGGAACACCAGCAGGCGGCCGGCGATGCTGATCTGCGCGGTCAGGCGCGCACCCTTGGTGCCGATCGGGTCCTTCAGCACCTGCACCATCACCGCCTGGCCTTCGAAGAGCTGCTTTTCAATCGGTTGCGGTGAGGCCGTGGCTGACGCCGCCTGGGCGTCGCTGTCGGCATGGCGGCTGCTGATGCTGCTCATGAGGTCGGCGACGTGCAGGAAGGCCGCGCGGTCCAGGCCGATGTCGATAAAGGCCGACTGCATGCCGGGCAGCACGCGCGCGACCTTGCCCAGGTAGACATTGCCGACCAGTCCGCGTTCCAGGGTACGTTCGACGTGAAGCTCCTGCACCGCGCCGTGCTCGACCACCGCCACCCGGGTTTCCTGGGGCGACCAGTTGATCAGGATGTCTTGTTGCATGTTTGTCCCGGAAAATGTTATGTGGGGCTAGAGCCGGATGCCGGCGGCTTTCAGCAAAAGCGCCGTTTCCCTCAGCGGAAGCCCCATGATGCCACTGTAGCTGCCGTTGATGCGGCTGATGTGCATCGCCACCCTGCCCTGCACCGCATAAGCACCGGCCTTGCCCATAGGCTCGCCGCTGGCCACATAGGCGCGAATCTCGGCGGCGCTCAGCTCGTCAAAACTCACACGCGAGCTGCTCAGCGCCTCAAAACGGCGGCGCCCCGCCTGCACCGCCACAGCCGTCAGCACCCGGTGCGTGCCGCCCGACAGCTCGCCCAGCATGCGCGCCGCGTCCCTGGCGTCGTCCGGTTTGCCATAAATCACTCGCCCCATTGCTACCGTGGTGTCCGAGCAGAGTATGGGCGCCGGCGGCAGCTTGCGCCGCTTCATGCGGGTCACCGCCGCATCGAGCTTGAGGCGGGTGACGCGCTGCACGTAGGTGGAAGGCGCCTCGTTCTTGAGCACCGCCTCAAGCGACTCCGCGTCCTCATCGGCGTCCGGCAGCAGCAGTTCGTAGCGCACACCAAGCTGCTCCAGCAGTTGCCGCCGCCGAGGACTTTGTGAAGCCAGATAAATAAATTCAGCCATAACAACAGGGTGACGAGGTATCAGGATATTCAAACCCAGCAGGGGCCGCGGAACCGGCTTTGCCGGGCCGCAGGCGCAGCGACCCCCTCGGGGGGCAGGAAGCTACACGCAGTGAGCGACCGTGGGGGCTCATCACTCTCTGTGATAGGGGTGATTGATCGTGATGCTCCAGGCCCGGTAGAGCTGCTCAATAAGCAGCACGCGCACCATGGCGTGGGGCAAGGTCAGGTCCGACAGCCGAAGCCGCTCGTGCGCGGCCTGCTTGAAGCCGGCGTCCAGCCCGTCAGGGCCGCCTATCACGATGGCCACGTCGTCGCCCGACAGCTGCCAGGCCTTGAGCCTTTCGGCCAGGGCTACGGTGGTGACGGCCGTGCCGCGTTCATCGAGCGCCACCACACGCGTTCCGCGCGCGATGCTGGCTTCTATGCGCCCGCGCTCGGCGGACAGCAGGTTGTCCAGGGTCTTGGAGGCGCGCGGTTCGGTCTTGACGGCCTTGAGCTCGACCTTGATCTCCGGCGGAAAACGTTTGGCGTAGTCTTCATAGGCCGTCTGCGCCCAGTCGGGCACCTTCTGGCCTACGGCTACGATCGTCAGCCTCATTTGCTCCGGGAAGCGGTTTTCCTGGCGGCGGGTTTCTTGGCCGCGGTCTTGGCGGCTGTTTTGGCGGCTGTTTTGGCGGCCGTCTTGCGGGCGGCGACCTTTTTGGGTGCGGGCACCTTGATGATGGGCGTCTTCACTGCGGGCTTGGCGGCCGACTTGGCGGGCGCGGCCTTGGCACCGGCACGGGCCGGCTTTGCGGGCTCGGCCGCCGTCGCGGTCGCATTGCGCTTGGCGGTCCAGTCGTGGGTCTTGCCGACACGGCCCGCATAGCTGGAGTCGGCCGTTTTGGCGGGTGCTGCCTTGGCCGGAGCCTTTGTTGACGCTTTTGCTGCTGACTTGCCTGCGGTCTTTGCACCCGGCTTGGCGGCGGTTTTGGCACCGGCGCGGGAAGCTTTGGGCTTGGCCTCGGGCTCGGCTTCGGCCTTGGAGGCCTTCACCAGCGGCGCGGGCGCGCCCAGCTTGAGCTTGATGGGCTTGTCGCCCCAGATCTCTTCGAGGTGGTAGTACTGCCGAATGGCCGGCTGCATGATATGCGCCACGGCGGCGCCGCAGTCGACGATGATCCATTCGCCGTTGTCCTCGCCCTCGATGCGCGGCTTGGCGAAGCCGGCGTCGCGCACCGCGTCGCGCACACTGGCGGCCAGCGCCTTGGTCTGGCGGTTGGAACTGCCCGAAGCCACGATTACGCGCTCGAACAGCGAGGTGATGTGCTCGGTGTCAAACACCTGGATGTCCTGCGCCTTGACGTCCTCCAGGCCATCGATGATGGCGCGCTGCAATTTCTGCACATCCTTTTTGTCGGCGGCGGCGGAGGTTTTGGCGGTGGTGGAGGTCATGCAGTGTTGTGCTTCGATAAGGTGGGGAATTAATGGGAACCGTACAGCTGGTGCAGTGAAATATAACGCGCAACGGCTTCAGGAACCAACCGGGTGATTTCCCCCGCTGTCGCCACGCCCGAGGCCGCCAACTGGCGGATCTGGGTGGCGCTCACGGGCATCAGGGGGAGATCGAGCAGGGCAAACCGGTTGCTGCGGTTTTCATAGGCCTCAAACTGAGGCTCGGACGGCATGGATTGTGCACGGCCAGCTATACAAATTATAGCAATATCAAGAATGTCCTGCCAACGGTGCCATTGCCGGAAGGCGGCGAACTGGTCGGCGCCTATAAACAGGTAGATTTGCGCGCCCGGATTTTCAGCCTGCAACGCCAGCAAGGTGTCTATGGTGAAGGTAGGCCCCGGGCGCTGCACCTCGCGCTCGTCGACCTCAACATGGGGGATGGACTCGAACGCCAGCCTGGCCATGGCCAGCCGGTGCGCCGGCGCGCTCAGGGCCTGCGACTTGTGCCAGGCATGGCCGGTGGGCACCACGTACAGGGTGTCCAGGCCGAACTGCGCGATCGCCGCCCCGGCCAGAGCCACGTGGGCGTTGTGCGGCGGATCGAAAGCGCCGCCGAAGACGCCTATGCGCCTGCCCGGCGGGAACGGCCGGGTGCTCACACCCAGTCCCGCCTCGGCAGGAATTCGGTGTAAAGCCGCTCTTCAGGGCTGCCGGCCTCGACGCCGCGCTGGTAGGACCAGCTCGCCAGCGGCGGCATGGACATGAGGATGGACTCGGTGCGCCCGCCAGACTGCAGGCCGAAATGCGTGCCGCGGTCCCAGACCAGGTTGAACTCCACATAGCGGCCGCGCCGGTAGAGCTGGAACTCGCGTTCACGCTCGCCGTAGGGCGTGTCCTTGCGCCGCTCCACGATGGGCAGGTAGGCCTGCAAAAAACCGTCCGCCACGCTTTGCATCAGCGCAAAACTGCGGTCGGGGCCCAGTTCCTGGAAATCGTCAAAGAACACGCCACCTATGCCGCGCTGCTCTTGCCGGTGCTTGAGGTAGAAATATTCGTCGCACCACTGCTTGAAACGCGGGTATTTGTCATCGCCGAAAGGCGCCAGCGCGTCCTTGCAGGTCTGGTGGAAGTGCACCGCGTCCTCTTCAAAGCCGTAATACGGTGTCAGGTCCATGCCGCCGCCGAACCAGCAGACCGGCGCGCCGGGGCTGGAGGCCGGCGTTGCAGCCAGCATGCGCACATTCATGTGCACCGTCGGCACATAGGGGTTGCGCGGGTGGAACACCAGCGAAACGCCCAGGGCCTCGAAGGGCGCGCCCGCCAGTTCGGGCCGGTGCTGGGTCGCCGAAGGCGGCAACTTGGGCCCACGCACATGCGAAAACCCGCAGCCGGCGCGCTCGAACACCTTGCCCTGCTCCAGGATCATGGTCAGGCCATTGCCCTGCAGCGTTTCGCCCGGCGCCTTCTGCCAGTGGTCGGCCACAAAAGGGCTGCCGTCGGTGGCGGAAATGGCGCCGGTAATGCGCTGCTGCAATGCCAGCAGAAAGTCTCTAACGCTTGGAATATCGGTCATGCTGGGGGTGTTTCCCGAGGGGACGGAAGCCGGCCGGCGGCATCCGTGCGGTGGTCAGGGCTTGAGCGCGCGCCAGCCTATGTCCTTGCGGTACTGAGCGCCGTCAAAGCGTATGCCCTGCGCGACCTCATAGGCACGCTGCTGCGCGGCCTTCACGGTGCTGCCCAGCGCCGTCACGCAGAGCACGCGGCCGCCCGAGGTCAGCGTTGCATCGCCTTCCTTGCGGGTGCCGGCATGGAACACCATGGCATCTTCAGGCGCGTCAGCGGGTTTGACCAGGCCGTGAATCGCGTCCCCTTTGCGCGGGTTCAAGGGGTAGCCATGAGCGGCCATCACCACGCCCAGGGCCGGCCGGCGGTCCCAGTCGAGCTCGATCTGGTCCAGCGTGCCCGAAGTGGCGGCCATCATCACGTCGAACAGGTCAGTCTTGAGCCGCATCATGATGGGCTGGGTTTCCGGGTCGCCCATGCGGCAGTTGAACTCCAGCGTCTTGGGCTTGCCTTCGGCGTCGATCATCAGGCCGGCGTACAGGAAGCCGGTGAAGGGAATACCGTCTTTTTCCATGCCTTTGATGGTGGGCAGGATGATCTCGCGCATGGCGCGGCCGTGCACCTCGGGCGTGACGACCGGTGCCGGCGAGTACGCGCCCATGCCGCCGGTGTTGGGGCCCTTGTCGCCGTCCAGCAGGCGCTTGTGGTCCTGGCTGGTGGCCATGGCCGCCACATTCTTGCCGTCGCACATCACGATAAAGCTGGCTTCCTCACCCTGCAGGAATTCCTCGATGACGACACGCGCGCCGCCTTCGTTGTGCGTCACGCCCAGCGGGTTGAAGTCGGGGTTGGGCGCAAGCATGAACTCGATGGCCTCATGCGCCTCCTGCAGCGTCATGGCCACCACCACACCCTTGCCGGCTGCCAGGCCATCGGCCTTGACCACGATGGGCGCGCCTTTTTCGTCCACATAGGCGTGGGCCGCGGCAGCATCGGAGAAGGTTTCGTACTCGGCCGTGGGTATGCCGTGGCGCTTCATGAAGGCCTTGGAAAAGGCCTTGGAACTCTCAAGCTGCGCGGCGGCCTTGGTCGGGCCGAAGACCCGCAGGCCGTGTGCGCGGAATTCATCCACGATACCGGCCGCCAGCGGCTGCTCGGGGCCCACCACGGTGAGCGCGATTTTTTCGGCCGTCGCCCACTCGCGCAACGCCTTCACATCGGTGATCGCGATGTTTTCCAGCCGCGGATCGAGCGCGGTGCCGCCGTTGCCGGGCGCGACATAGACGGCCTGGACTTTCGGGGACTGGGCCAGTTTCCAGGCCAGCGCGTGCTCACGGCCGCCGCCGCCCACTACGAGAACTTTCATGCTGCTGCTTTCATAGCTGTTGTTTCTTTTCTGTTTTTTTCTTTATGCGTCCTCGGACAAAGCCGCGTTGTGGAACACGTCCTGGGTGTCGTCCAGGTCTTCCAGCACGTCCAGCAGCTTTTGCATTTTGCGGGCGTCCTCGCCGCTCAGCTCTATGGTGTTGTCGGCGCGCATGGTGATTTCCGCCAATTCGGGCTTGAGGCCGGCGGCCTCCAGCGCGTTGCGCACGGCTTCAAAGCCGGTGTAAGGGGTGAGCACCTCGATGGCGCCATCTTCATGCGTGATCACATCGTCGGCGCCGGTGTCCAGCGCCACTTCCATGATCTTGTCCTCGCTGCTGCCGGGCGCGAAGATCAACTGGCCGCAGTGCTTGAACTGGAAAGCCACCGAACCTTCGGTGCCCATGTTGCCGCCGTGCTTGGAAAAGGCGTGGCGCACTTCGGCCACGGTGCGCACGCGGTTGTCGGTCATGCAGTCGACGATGATGGCAGCGCCGCCTATGCCGTAGCCTTCGTAGCGCACCTCTTCATACTGCACGCCTTCCAGGCTGCCGGTGGCCTTGGCAATGCCGTATTTGACGTTGTCATTGGGCATATTGGCCGCCTTGGCCTTGTCCACCGCCAGGCGCAACCGGGGGTTGGCGCTCAGGTCGCCGCCGCCCATGCGGGCCGCCACCATGATTTCGCGCATCACGCGCGTCCAGATGCGCTGGCGTTTTTCGTCCTGGCGGCCCTTGCGGTGTTGAATATTCGCCCATTTACTATGACCAGCCACAACAGAAACCCTTTATTCAATGCTTTTCGGTGATTAATTGATTTAATCTATTTAATCTACAAACCACATTTTACTTTTTCACCCACTCCCTATCGCCATGGCCGAAACCACCGCCCTCCCCCTGCTCATCGCTCGCAACGCCGAAACCCAGTGCGAACTGCTGCCCGGCCTGGCGAACCGCCACGGCCTGATCACGGGCGCCACCGGCACCGGCAAAACCGTCACGCTGCAGACCCTGGCCGAGAATTTCTCCAAGATCGGCGTGCCGGTCTTCATGGCCGACGTCAAGGGCGACCTGACCGGCATCAGCCAGGCCGGCACTGTCGGCGCCAAGCTGGCCGGCGTCCTCAAGGAACGCGGCATAGACATCCCCGAATCGCTGGCCTGCCCGGCCACGCTGTGGGACGTTTTCGGCGAACAAGGCCACCCGGTGCGCGCCACCGTCTCCGACATGGGGCCGCTGCTGCTGGGCCGCATGCTCAACCTCAACGAAACCCAGGCCGGCGTGCTCAACCTGGTGTTCAAGATCGCCGACGACAACGGCATGCTGCTGCTGGACCTCAAAGACCTGCGTGCCATGCTGCAGTACGTGGGCGACAACGCCGCCGAGTTCACCACCCGGTACGGCAACGTCAGCGCCGCCAGCGTGGGCGCCATCCAGCGCGGGCTGCTGCAGGTCGAAAGCCAGGGCGGTGACAAATTCTTCGGCGAGCCCATGCTCAACATCCAGGACTTCATGCAGACGGTCGATGGCAAGGGAATCATCAACATCCTGGCCGCCGACAAGCTCATGAACTCGCCGCGCCTCTACGCCACCTTCCTCCTGTGGATGCTATCCGAGCTGTTCGAGCAGCTGCCCGAAATCGGCGACCCGGAAAAGCCCAAGCTGGTGTTCTTCTTCGACGAAGCCCACCTGCTGTTCAACGAAGCGCCCAAGGTGCTTGTTGAGCGCATAGAGCTGGTGGTCCGCCTGGTGCGTTCCAAGGGTGTGGGCGTGTATTTCGTGACGCAGAACCCGCTCGACATTCCCGATTCGGTCCTCGCCCAACTGGGCAACCGCGTGCAGCACGCGCTGCGCGCCTTCACGCCGCGCGACCAGAAGGCCGTCAAAGCCACGGCCCAAACCATGCGGCAAAAGCCCGGCCTGGACATTGAAACCGCCATCACCGAGCTGGCCGTCGGCGAGGCGCTGGTCAGCCTGCTCGACGCCAAGGGCCGGCCTGGTGTGACCGAACGCGCGTTTGTGCTGCCGCCCGGCAGTCAGATCGGCCCCATCACACCACAACAACGCCAGGCATTGATCCAGGGCTCGCTGGTGGCGGGCGTGTATGAAAAAGCCGTGGACCGCGAATCAGCCTACGAAAAAATCAAAGGCCGCGCCGAAACAGCCGCCACCGAAGCCGCCAAGGCGCCCCAAGGCGGCGCGGCCGGCACCAGCGATTCCGGCGGCATCCTTGGGGGGCTCAACGACGTGCTCTTCGGCACCACCGGCCCGCGCGGCGGCAAGCATGACGGCCTGGCGCAAAGCATGGCCAAGTCGGCGGTGCGCACCATGGGCTCGGCCGTGGGCCGCGAGATCATCCGCGGCGTGCTGGGCAGCATCTTGGGCGGCAAGAAGCGCTGAGGCCTTCCTCTCTTTCCCCTCCCCTTCCCTCCGGGTTAGGGAACCAGCAGCAACCGGCCTCGTTGATGTCTCAAATTGGCGACCCGGTGCAAGCCGGGCTTGTCAAGCCCGGCACGCATGGCTACATTGGTTTTTTTGAAGGACATGCAAATGCCTGCTGAAGTTGCCGACAAGTCTTCCGGACCTCCGTCTGTTCCGTCCGCCTCCATCCCATCCGGCGCATCCCCGGCTTCCCACATCCGGCTGACCTCCCACGCGGGCGGCCACGGCGCGCTGCCCATCCACTGGGGCGCGGCCACACCGGCCGAGCGCGGGCCGGTGGTCGGCACCACCACCAAACGCAGCCACCGCAACGTCATCGGCACGCACAGCGGCTCCTACAGCGTCTACCGGGCGCTTGCCGTCGCCTCGGGCGCGCTTTCAGCCAAGCACAAGGCCGACCTCACCAACACCTCGCCTACCGACGTCATCGGCCCCTACCTGCAATGGAGCGAACCCGGCCGCATCGCCGCGCTGGACCCCTGGGGCGCGACCGTGGCCGACGTGTTCGCAGCCGAGCTGGCCGCGGGCTATGACATACGCCCTACCATCGCGGTGACGCAGGCCCATGTGATCCTGCCCGAGGTCATTGAAGCCTTGCACTCCGGCCGCCTCAAGGCCGACGGCAAGTACCTCACGGCCGGCGGCGCGGCGGTGGTGACCAAGGTCGCGGTAGAGCCGGTCTGGTACTTGCCCGAGGTGGCCCGGCGCTTCGGCTGCAGCGAGACCGACCTGCGCCGCGTGCTGTTCGAGGAAACCGGCGGCATGTACCCCGAACTCGTCACGCGCAGCGACCTGGAAGTGTTCCTCCCTCCCATCGGCGGCCTGACCGCCTATATCTTCGGCAAGCCGCGCGACCTGGCCAATCCCGACATCGAGCTCACCGCCCGCGTGCACGACGAATGCAACGGCTCGGACGTCTTCGGTTCGGACATCTGCACCTGCCGCCCCTACCTCACGCACGCGATCGAGGAATGCATACAGGGCGCGCAGCGCGGCGGCGTGGGCCTGGTGGCCTATTTCCGCAAGGAAGGCCGGGCGCTGGGCGAAGTTACCAAGTTCCTGGTCTACAACGCCCGCAAGCGCCAGGTCGGCGGCGACACGGCCGACCAGTACTTCGCCCGCACTGAATGCGTGGCCGGCGTGCAGGACATGCGCTTCCAGGAATTGATGCCCGATGTGCTGAGCTGGCTGGGCATACGCAAAATCCACCGCCTGGTTTCCATGAGCAATATGAAGTACGACGCCATCACACGCGCCGGCATCGAAGTCGTCGAACGTGTCAATATCCCCGAAGGCCTGATCCCTGCCGACGCCCAGGTCGAGATGGATGCCAAGATGGCCGCCGGCTATTTCACGCCCGGAGCCGTGCCCGACGCCGAAGAACTCAAGAAAGCCAAGGGCCGGGGGCTGGATGCCTGAAACCAATACCCCTCCAGTCAATCCTGCCTACACCATCGCCGGCAACCTGCGCGGCATAGGCGCCGCTGCCGAACTGCGTTCCACCGCCACCATACGCGCACGCGCGAATGCCTTGCTGGCGCGCGCGCGCCGCGGAGAATCCGCCTGGTTCAGCATCAACGACGGCGCCATGTCCACCGCTGCGGGGCTGGTCGCCGAAATCACGCGCGCCCGCTATCCCAACCTGGAGATTCCCTACCACTCGCGCTGGCGGCATTTCGAGGCCGGGGGCATCAACCGCCCCGCCTTGCTCAACGAGGCCCTGGCCTCGGCCACATCAGCCGGTCGCGCCCGCGCGCAGATCGACCTGGCCCTGGTCAGTGTGCTGCTGGACGCCGGCGCCGGCCCGCAGTGGCGCTACCTTGAAGCCGCCCAGGGCGAGCGGCCCGGCTGCGAATACAGCCGCTCCGAAGGCCTGGGTGTGGCCAGCTTTCATGCCTTCATGGGCGGCATGTTCTCCAGCGACCCGCAGTCCCCGCTGCAGGCCGATGCGGCGGGCCTCAAGGCCGTCACGGCCGAACAGCTCGCCGCAGCCTTCCAGGTCAATGACGGCAACCCGCTGGTCGGCCTTGAAGGCCGCGCCGCGCTGCTGCGCCGCCTGGGCCAGGCCCTGCAGGACCAGCCTGCGCTCTTCGGGCGGCTGGGCCGTCCCGGGCATTTGTTTGAAGTCCTCGTGCTGCCCGGTAAAAACACGGTGGAGGCGCACGAGCTGTTGTCCATCCTGCTGACCGGCCTGTCGGCCATCTGGCCGGCGCAGAACATGCTCGGCAACATTCCGCTGGGCGACTGCTGGCGGCACCCGGCGGCCGGAGAGGCCGGCTGTGGGCCCAGCCAGGGCTGGATGCCATTTCACAAGCTTTCCCAATGGCTCAGCTATTCGCTGCTCGAGCCCTTTGAGTGGGCCGGCGTGCAGGTCAACGGCCTGGACGCCCTCACGGGCCTGCCCGAGTACCGCAACGGCGGCCTCTTCCTGGACGCCGGCGTGCTGCTGTTCAAGGACCCGGCCCAGGCCCAGCGCCTGCACCAGGCTGGTGACGAACTCATCGTGGAATGGCGCGCGCTCACAGTGGCCCTGCTCGACGAGCTCGCGCCGCTGGTGCGCGAGCAGTTAGGATTGACGGCCGAGCAGATGCCCTTGGCCTGCGTCCTCGAAGGCGGTACATGGGCTGCAGGGCGCGCACTGGCACAGCAATTGCATCAGGGCTTACCGCCCCTGAACATCGAAAGCGACGGCACGGTCTTCTGAGATTTCCTTTTTCAGAAAGACCGGCAAAGCACTAGAACGAAGAGGCATACATACACATGACGACCACCCGCAGCGACAAAGTCCATCTGGTAGACCACCCCCTGGTGCAGCACAAGCTCACCCTGATGCGCCGCAAGGACGCGTCCACCAACACCTTCCGCACCCTGCTCAACGAGCTCAGCATGCTGATGGCCTATGAGGTCACGCGCGACATGCCCATGCAGGAGATCGAGATCGAAACCCCGCTCGAAAAAACCACCTCCCGCGTCATCGACGGCAAAAAGCTGGTGTTTGTCTCCATCCTGCGCGCCGGCAACGGCATCCTGGAAGGCATGCTCAGCGTGGTGCCCGGCGCGCGCGTGGGCCACGTGGGCCTGTACCGCGACCCCAAGACGCTCACGGCCGTCGAGTACTACTTCAAGATGCCGCACGACATGGAAGAGCGCGACATCGTGGTGGTCGACCCCATGCTGGCCACCGGCAACTCAGCCATCGCAGCCGTCGAGCGGCTCAAGGAACTCAACCCCAAGTCCATCAAGTTCGTCTGCCTGCTGACCTGCCCCGAAGGCATCAAGGCCCTGCAAACAGCCCATCCCGACGTGCACATCTATACCGCCGCGATTGACCGCGAGCTCAACAGCCATGGCTATATCCTGCCGGGCCTGGGGGACGCGGGCGACCGCATTTTTGGAACGAAGTAACGCACACCCCTGTCGGACGCTCACTTCGTGTAGCGCCTTCTCCCCTTGCAGGGGACAGCGCCTGCGGCCCATGCTGGTATGTCGGGAAAGGCGCGAAGCTGAGGCCTTTTGATTTTTTGCCAGTGTTTGTTTTTCCGTCTGTTAACCAAGCCTGAACATCAACCCGGAGGACTCCATGCACCAGACTTTCAAGCGCCGCCAACTCGTACTGCTCGCGACAGCCGCCGCCATCGCCCTGCCCGGCCTGGCTTTTGCCCAGGCAAAAACCAAGGTCGCTGCGCTCTACACCGTGCCTTTTGAGCAGCAATGGGTCAGCCGCCTGCACAAGGCGCTCAAGGCGGCCGAGGCGCGCGGGGAGATCGAATACAAGGCGACCGAGAACGTCTCGAATGCCGACTACGAGCGCGTGATGCGCGAATACGCGACGGCCGGCAACACGCTGATCGTTGGCGAGGCTTTTGCCGTTGAGGCAGCCGCGCGCAAGGTGGCCAAGGATTTCCCCAAGGTGTCATTCCTGATGGGTTCCTCCGGCAAGCCGCAGGCGCCGAATTTCTCGGTGTTCGACAACTACATCCAGGAGCCGGCCTACCTGAGCGGCATGATTGCCGGCGGCGTGACCAAGACCAACAAGATCGGCATGGTCGGCGGCTTCCCGATTCCTGAAGTCAACCGCCTCATGAACGCCTTCATGGCCGGCGCCAAGGAAACCAATCCCAAGGTCGAGTTCAGCGTAAGCTTTATCAACAGCTGGTTTGACCCGCCCAAGGCCAAGGAAGCCGCTTTCGCGATGATCGACAAGGGCGCCGACGTGATGTATGCCGAGCGCTTTGGCGTGAGCGACGCCGCCAAGGAAAAAGGCAAGCTCGCCATCGGCAACGTCATCAACACGCAGGACAAATACCCCGACACCGTGGTCGCATCGGCCCTGTGGAACATGGAGCCCAGCATTGACCGCGCCATCAAGCTCGTCAAGGAAGGCAAGTTCACCGCCGAGGACTACGGCCCGTATTCGATGATGAAACACAAGGGCTCCGAGCTGGCTCCGCTGGGCACCTTCGAGAAGAAAGTCCCCGCCGACATTGTCGCCAAGGTCAAGGCCAAGGAAAAAGACATCCTCGACGGAAAGTACACCGTCAAGGTCGACGACAGCCAGCCCAAGTCCACCGCCAAATAAACCAGATCCGGAATTCCCTGATCCTGAACTGCCCGGGAGGCGCGCCGTATGCATTTCCTGTTTGACCTGCGGCGCGCGCTGCCCTCCCGGCTGGCAGCCTTTCTTCTCGCCGGGCTGCTGGCGCTGGACCTCAGCGGCTGCGCGACCCCGCCAACCGCCGGCACACCGGTGCGGCTGGATGAGACGCCGCGCATCGCCGTGATCTCGGCTTTCGAACCCGAGCTCAAGCTGCTGCTGCGGCAACTGCAATCCCCGTCCCGGCACCGCGTCAACGGCGTCGAGTTCACCACCGGCACGCTGCAGGGTAAGCCCGTGGTGCTCTTCCTCTCGGGCATCAGCATGGTCAATGCGTCCATGAACACGCAGCTTGCGCTGGACCGCTTCAATATCCAGGGCATTGTTTTCAGCGGCATCGCCGGCGGCGTCAACCCCGGCCTGCACATCGGTGACGTCAGCGTGCCGGTTCAGTGGGGCCAGTACCTGGAGGTGCTGATGGCACGCGAAACCGCGCCCGGCCAATACACCATACCGCCGCGCATGGAAGCCCAGACGCTCGCCCCTTTCGGCATGCTGCACCCGCGCCCCGTCGAAACCCGCACCGCGGCCAACCCCGTACCCGTGCGCAAGTTCTGGTTCGCTGTCGACCCAAAAATGCTGGAGGTCGCCCGCAGCCTCGGCCCGATAGCACTTGAGTCCTGCAAGGCCAACGTCTGCTTGACACACAAGCCACAGCTCATGGTGGGCGGCAACGGCGTATCCGGCCAGGCCTTTGTCGACAACGCCGCCTTCCGCGAATACGCCTTCAAGACTTTCCAGGCCAATGTGCTCGACATGGAAACCGCCGCTGTCGGCATGGTGGCTTACAGCAACAGCGTGCCCTACATTGCGTTTCGCTCCCTCAGCGACCTGGCCGGCGGTGGCGAAGCCGCCAATGAGATGGTCACGTTCATGAATATCGCCGCCGACAATTCGGCCAAGGTGTTGATGGCGTTTTTGGCCGCCTGGAAATAACATGCCTGAACTCACCGGCATTGACCACATCTACATCACCGTGAGCAACACGGCCGAATCGGAAGCGTTCTACGACAAGCTCATGCTCAAGGTGCTCAGTTGCCGGAAAAATGCATTCATGATCGGCGGCGACCCACACATCCAGTACTACAGCCGCCACTTCGGTTATGTGTTGCGGCCCGCCCGGTCGAAAGCCCGGCATGACGCCTATTCCCCCGGCCTTCATCACCTCTGCCTGCGCGTAGACACTGTGGAAGACGTAGCCGAATGCGCACGGCTGCTGCAGGCCCTGGGCATCAGCGCCAGCGAGCCGCATAACCACGGCGAATATGCACCCGACTACTGGGCCACCTTCCTCACCGACCCTGACGGCCTTCGCCTGGAAATCACCAACTACCGCCAGGAGCGGCGCGACCGGCATGACCACTGGGCATCCCTCGGCTGAACATTCGCGGCCGCCAGTGATGCGGCCCTGTTGATCTGAAAGCCACACTGCCAAACCCCACTTCTTTCGGATGACCGCGCCCTTCCTCCCTGTTCTACGGCTTGTCTTACTGCCCGGAATGGATGGCACCGGGGAGCTGTTTGCCCCTTTGCTCAAGGCGCTGCCGCCATCCCTGCAAGTGGAGGTCATTCGTTACCCGGGGCATGAGGCGCTGGGTTACGAGGAACTCCAGAAGATCGTCGAATCGCGCATGACCTCAGAGCCCTTTGTCTTGCTGGGCGAGTCCTTTTCGGGGCCGCTGGCTATTTCCCTTGCGGCCACCCAGCCCACCGGCTTGCGCGGCTTGATCCTGTCCTGCACTTTCGCAAGAAATCCCCGCCCTGCCTTTTCCCCTCTTTCCCCGGTGGCGGACAACTGGTTCTCCCGCCGCATCCCGCCACATGCACTGACGCGAGTTGTCAGCCCTTTTTTGCTTGGCGGGTTTGCCCCTTCCTCGCAGCGATCCATGCTGGAGCAGGCTCTGCGGCAGCTTTCACCGAAAGCCATGAACAAGCGGATGCAAGAGGTTCTCAAAGTCGACGTGCGTGACAAGCTCAAGCTGCTGCGCGTGCCGGTGATGTATCTACAGGCAAAGCAGGACCACGTGGTTCCAGAAGCTGCGGCTCAGCTTTTAAAGCAAAACCTTCCGTCCATGGAGACCGTCAGGATTGACGGCCCGCATTGCCTTTTGCAGGCTTCTCCGGTGCCTGCCGTCTCGGCAATTGAGGGGTTTTGCCGCAAAGTACATTCTTCACTCTCTCTCCCTCTGGGAAGGGGCTGGGATGAGGGCCTTCAGCCTTTAAATACTCACGGCGCATCCAGCGCCGTCGGCCCCCATCCCAACCTTCCCCCTGCGGGGGAAGGGGCCATACCGTGACAGCAGCTCCCGTCCTGCGCCTCAGCGGCATCACCAAGCGCTTCGGCCCGCTGCTTGCCAACGATGCGATCTCCTTGGACCTGCGTGCCGGTGAAATCCTCGCACTGCTGGGCGAGAACGGCGCGGGCAAGTCCACGCTGGTGTCCATCCTGTTCGGACATTACACCGCCGATGAAGGCAGCATCGAAATCTTCGGCCGGCCGCTGCCGCCCGGCAACCCCCGCGCGGCGCTGGCGGCTGGCGTGGGCATGGTGCACCAGCATTTCACGCTGGCCGATAACCTCAGCGTGCTCGACAACGTGATGATGGGCAGCGAGCCGTTGTGGCAGCTTTTCTCACGCCGTGGCGCCGCCCGGGCAAAGTTGCTGGACGTGGCGCAGCGCTTTGGCCTGCCGGTGGCACCCGAGGCCAAGGTGGGCAGCCTTTCAGTCGGCGAGCGCCAGCGCGTGGAAATCCTCAAGGCCTTGTACCGCGGCGCGCGCATCCTGATCCTGGACGAACCTACGGCAGTGCTCACGCCGCAGGAAAGCGAGGCGCTGTTCGCCACCCTGGGCCAGATGGTGGCACAGGGGCTGTCCATCATCTTTATCAGCCACAAGCTGGCCGAGGTGCTGCGCGTCTCGCAGCGTGTGGCTGTGTTGCGCGCCGGCAAGCTGGTCGCTGAAGCACCCGCCGCCGGCACCAGCCAGGCCCAGCTCGCGCAGTGGATGGTGGGCCATGCCGTGACGGCCACGCAGCGCCGGCCCGCCCGGACCGCGGGCGCCGCGGTCTGCACGCTGGAGGCCGTCAGCACCGCCGACGCCGGGCGCGACCGTCTCGAGGCAGTCTCGTTGCAGCTCAAGGCCGGCGAAATCGTGGCGATTGCAGGCGTTTCAGGCAATGGCCAGCTCGCGCTGGCCGAGCTACTGTGCGGCATGCGCCAGGCCAGCGAGGGCTCGGTGAGCTTGCTGGGCCAGCCCTTGAAAGCCTCGCCGGCCTGGCTGTCCGCCCAGGGCGTGGCCCGCATTCCCGAAGACCGGCACGGCATGGGCGTGGTCGGCGACCTCTGCGTCTGGGAGAACGCCGTGTCGGAGCGCCTGCGCAGCCCGGCGTTTTCCGGCAAGGCGCTGTGGGTCAAACGCCAGGCCGCGCAAGCGCATGCGGCGCGCATTGTGCGCGAATTTGATGTGCGCGGCGGCGGGCCGCACACGGCGGCGCGCTCGCTTTCCGGCGGCAATATGCAGAAGCTGATCCTGGGGCGGGCCCTGGTTTCCCCTTCAACAGAAGCCACACCACGGCCGCCCCGGCTCATCATCGCCCACCAACCCACCTGGGGCCTGGACATAGGCGCGGTCGCCTATGTGCAGCAGCAACTGGTCGCGGCGCGCGATGCCGGCGCCGCTGTGCTGGTGATCTCCGACGACCTCGACGAGGTGCTCGCACTGGGCGACCGCGTCGCGGTCATGCATGCGGGCCGGCTCACCGAGGCTTTGCCCGGCGAGGCCTGGACGCGTGAGGCGATCGGGCTGGCGATGGCCGGGGTGCATGCATGAGGCTGGAAAAACGCACCGAGACCTCCAGGCTTGCCTTGTTGCTGGCGCCCATGGCAGCCGTCGCCTTCACACTGCTCGTTAGCGCGCTGCTCGTGCTATGGGCAGGCGCGCCACTGGGGCAAACCTACAGCCTGCTGTTCAAGGGCGGCTTTGGTTCGGTCTTCGCGCTCAGCGAAACCCTGACCCGCGCCATTCCGCTCATCCTGACCGGCCTGGCCGCCACCGTGGCCTTCAAGGGGCGGCTCTTCAACATAGGCGCCGAGGGCCAGCTTTATGCCGGCGCACTGGCCACCGTGGCCGTGGGTGGCCTGCATGGCGGCACCGGCTTTGAGCTGCCCATGTGGCTGCTGTTCGGCCTGATGCTGCTGGCCGCCGCCCTGGCCGGCGCCCTGCTTCTGCTGGGGCCGGCGCTGCTCAAGGCGCGGCTCGGTGTTGACGAGGTGGTCACCACCCTGCTCCTCAATTTCGTCATGCTGCTGTTTGTCTCGGCCATGCTGGACGGCCCCATGAAAGACCCGACCGCCATGGGCTGGCCGCAAAGCGTGGCGCTGCAGGGCGAGCTTGAGCTGTCCAGGCTCATAGAGCAGACGCGCATACACACCGGCCTGTTCTGGGCCTGCGGCCTGGCCGTGGCCTTGTGGGCCTTGCTCAAGTACACCGTGCTGGGTTTTGACATACGCGCCATGGGCGCCAACGCCAGGGCGGCCGCCTTTGCGGGCGTGCCCGTCACCCGCACCGTGGTGCTGGTCGCCCTGCTCTCGGGCGCGCTCGCGGGCCTGGCCGGCGCCATCGAGGTGGCCGGCCGCACCAGCTATGTCACGCTCGACATGTCGCCGGGCTACGGCTACACCGGCATCGTCATCGCCATGCTGGCCGCGCTCAACCCCCTTGGCGTGATCGCCGCCGCCGTGTTTGTGGCCGGCGTGCTGGTGGGGGCGGACACCATGAGCCGCGCCGTCGGCGTGCCGACCTATATCGCCGATGTGATCGTGGCGGCTTCGCTGATTTCGGTGCTGGTGGCGACGCTGATGACGCAGTACAGGGTGCGGATCAAATGAAGGTTTCGCATGTGTATTCACTCCTTCCCCCGCTGGGGGAAGGTTGGGATGGGGGCCAGCGGCCTCAACACCGAAGCCGGCCCCCACCCCTGCCCTCCCCCAGAGGGGGAGGGAGTTCACGCGCAGGGTTCAAGCTATGAGCGACCTCTTAGATATATTGAGTGCCGCCCCCTTCTGGATCGCCGTCCTGCGCATCGCCACACCGCTGATCCTGGGCACCCTGGGCGTGCTGCTCTGCGAGCGCGCCGGTGTGCTCAATCTCGGCGTCGAAGGCATCATGGTCGCCGGCGCCTTCAGCGGCTGGCTGGCCGTCTACGGCGGCGCGCCGCTGTGGCTCGGTGTGGCGGTAGCTGCGCTGACGGGCGCGGTGTTCGGCCTGTTGCACGCTTTTCTCACCGTGGGCCTGGCGCTGTCACAGCACGTTGCCGGCTTGGGCATCACCTTGCTGGCAACATCCCTGAGCTACTACGGCTACCGCGTGAGCTTCCCCAAGGTCGATACACCGCCCACCGTCACGCCGTTTGCCCCCATGCACTGGCTGGACGGCCTATTTGGTGGGGGCTTGAACGTGCTGGCCGCGCAAACCCCGCTCACCCTGCTGGCCCTCGCCCTGGTGCCGCTGGTCGCCTGGCTGCTCTACCGCACGCCGGCCGGCCTGGCGATACGCATGGTCGGCGAGAACCCCCAGGCCGCCGAAGGCCAGGGCGTCTCCGTCGCGGCCACGCGCACGGCCGCCATCGTCGCCGGCTCGGCCCTGATGGGTGTGGCCGGCTCCTTCCTCACGCTGTCGGCCTTCAATGCCTTTTTCTTCAACATGGTCAACGGCCGCGGCTGGGTCTGCGTGGCACTGGTGGTATTTGCCTCCTGGCGGCCCGGCAAGGCATTGCTGGGCGCCCTGCTGTTCGCGTTTTTTGACGCGCTGCAGCTGCGCCTGCAGACTTCGGGCCTGATCAACGTGCCCTACCAGGTGTATTTGATGCTGCCCTATCTGCTGTCCATCCTCGCGCTGGTGCTGGTGGCACGCAAGGCGGCGTATCCTCAGGCGCTGATGAAACCGTATCGCAAAGGTGAGCGCTGATGCGCAGCCGCCAGACACAAAGAGAAAACGCCGACCCGGCTTTCCTCAACGAAAAAGACGCCCGCAAACAGGCGGAACGCCAGCTGCTGCTCGACGCCCTGAGTGGCGACGTGCAGGCCGCGCCCATCGAATGGGCGCCAGGCACCATCACCGTGATCGCCCCGTCCCTGCTGGCAAGCCCGCGCCTGCAACTGCGCCCCTGGACGGACGCCGACCGCGACCCCTTCGCCGCCATGACTTCGGATCCGGAAGTCATGCGGCACTTTCCCGCAGTGCTCAGCCGCGAGGAGAGCGACGCCTGGATAGACCGCGCGCTGCGCAAGTTCGGCGAGCGCGGCTGGGGCTTCTCTACCTGGCTGACGGCACACAGCCGCCGCAGTTCGCCGGCTTCACCGGCCTTAACATTCCCGACCCGGAATGGCCTTTGGGCCCCTGTGTCGAAGTGGGCTGGCGGCTCGCGCAACGGTTCTGGGGCCTGGGCCTGGCCAGCGAGGCGGGCCGCATGGCCTTGCGCATCGGGTTTGAATCTCTGGGCCTGCGGGAGATCGTCGCGATGACCACGCTGCGCAACACCCGCTCGCAAGCCGTCATGCAACGCCTGGGCATGCAGGAAAGCCCTGCAGACGAGTTCGACCACTGGGCCTACCCCGGCGACAGCCCTGACCGGCGCTGCTGTATTTACCGGCTGTCGCGCGCGCGCTGGTCCGCGAACCCGCAAAATCGCAGCTGAAAGGCCCACCCGATGCTTGACCTCCTCATCACCAACGCCACCCTGCCCGACGGCCGCAGCAACATGTCCATCGCCGTGCAGAACGGCAAGATCACCGCCGTCGAGCCAGGCCTGCAGGCACCGGCCCATGAAACAGTCAACGCCGGCGGCTACCTGCTAAGCCCGCCCTTTGCAGACTCCCACTTCCACATGGACGCCACGCTCAGCTACGGCCTGCCGCGCGTCAACGAAAGCGGCACGCTGCTCGAAGGCATCGCGCTGTGGGGCGAATTGAAACCGCTGCTCAAGGCCGAAGCCATCATCGAACGCGCCCTCGCCTACTGCGACTGGGCCGTGGCCAAGGGCCTGCTGGCCATACGCAGCCATGTCGATACCAGCGATGCCAGCCTGCTGGCTGTGGATGCGCTGCTGGAAGTCAAAAAACAGGTCGCGCCTTATATCGATTTGCAGCTCGTCGCCTTCCCGCAGGACGGCGTGCTGCACACCCAGGGCGGCGTTGAGAACCTGAAGCGCGCGCTGGACAAAGGCGTGGACGTGGTCGGCGGCATCCCGCACTTTGAACGGACCATGGCCGACGGCGCCGCCAGCGTCAAGCTGCTCTGCGAGATCGCCGCCGAACGCGGCCTGCTGGTCGACATGCACTGCGACGAATCCGACGACCCGCTGTCGCGCCATATCGAGACCCTGGCCTACGAAGCCCAGCGCCTGGGCCTGGAGGGCCGCGTCAACGGCAGCCACTGCACCTCCATGCACAGCATGGACAACTACTACGTGAGTAAGCTGCTGCCGCTGATCGCCGGGAGCGGCGTCAGCGTCATCGCCAACCCCCTGATCAACATCACCCTGCAAGGCCGCCACGACACCTATCCGAAACGCCGCGGCATGACCCGCGTGCCCGAACTGATGGCGGCCGGCGTGAACGTCGCCTTCGGCCATGACTGCGTGATGGACCCCTGGTACGGGATGGGCAGCGCCGACATGCTGGAAGTCGCCCACATGGGCCTGCATGTGGCGCAGATGACCAGCCAGAAAGGGATTCGCCAGTGTTTTGATGCGGTGACGGTCAATGCGGCCAAGGTCATGCATTTACAGGGCTACGGGATTGCGCCCGGATGTGATGCGAGCTTTGTGCTGCTGCAGGCGCGTGACCCAGTCGAGGCGATCCGTTTGCGCGCAACCCGGCTGCAGGTCTGGAAAAAGGGCTGGCGATTGGCAGAGACACCTGAGGTCACTGCCCAGTTGCAGCTGCAAGGGCGCCCACCTTCCACCCGTTTTATGCCTTCCCGCTAGGCAGCGCGCCCTCTGCGAACCCTGCGCAAAGGCAGGCACCTGTCAATCTATCGCGCCAAGCCACAACATTGGAAGGCCATCGCCGGAAAGGTGAGGCCGCTATCAGGCGCCGGCTTTCGGCGGGCTTTGCAGCCTGCGCAGCCCGAATATGTCTTTGATGATGATCTGGCCGCGCTGGCTCTTCAGGAAGCCTTCGGCGACCAGCCCCTGCATCAGCCGAGCGACCACTTCACGCGACGTACCCAGGTGTCCGGCAAGCTGCTGCTGCGTCGTTTTCAGTACCCCGTCCGACGAGGCATGCAGCAGCACAAAATGCACAAGGCGTTGCCGGTGGTTAAAAGAATGAACGGCATCCAGCTCCGCCATCAACCTGAAAACCAGTGTCGAGAGCGCATGCAGCGTCAGGTCCTGTATGTACGATTCCTGCTTGAAAAGTTGCCGGTACAAAGGACCGGGGATCACGGCGACACGAGTCGCCTTGTCGGCCTGAACCCAGGCAGGATAGAGAAGATCGTTGAACAGGCAATTGAGCGAGAGCACGCACGTCTCGCCGGCCTCCACCAGATAGAGCGTCGCTTCGGTACCCGCGGGTGTGATGGTGTACACGCGCAGCCGGCCCGACAGCACGACATACGCACCGGAGGCAGGCTGGCCCTTGCTGATGATGCCGGTCCCTGCAAGCGCATTCATGGCAACCGCTCCCTGCGTCAACAGGGTCTGGCCGTCGGCGCTCAGGCGGCTAAAAGGCTCAAAAAGGGTAAGTTCACGTATGACCTGCATGTTGCTCCATTCGCGGCAGCCTGCCGCACTGTCCAACCATCGGTGCCGCATGGCCACGCTTGATCCACAACAGGGCGCCTTCAGGGCTGGATAGCTCGGGCTGCCTGTCGTATGGATTGCGCAGCCAGCACAGGGGGCCGAGGTGCTGCGCACCCGTAGCTCCCAGATGGACCGCCCCCTCGACGACGAGCATTTCCTGGCCGCCCTGCGCATACTGCGCGGCCATGGTACACCCCGGCTCCAGCCGTTCCAGGAATACGGTTTCATTGCCCTCGGCGTACAGCAATGCGCGCCGATGCCGGGCAATTCCCATATCAACCCAGGACCTGTCGGCTGCACTGATGACCACGCGGCGCTGTTCGAGCGGGTCCATCTGCCGCAGTTTGACGAAGAGGGTGCAGCCTTCGTCGCTGAACGGCCTGTGGCTGGAGCCCGGCGGATTGCGCACATAGGTACCGGGGCCGTAGCGGCCGTGCTCGTCCGCAAATACGCCGGAAAGCACAAGGAATTCTTCACCCAGCGCATGCGAGTGCTCGCCGAAACGGCTACCGGCCGCATAGCGGACGAGCGTGGTCGCCACTGCCACTTCTGCGCCGATACGCTCAAGCATGCACCGCTCAACCCCGGGTTGCGGCGACGCAAGCCATGGCAGCGCCGCGGCCTGCACGAGGACGGGGACCCCGCGGTCGGCGTTCAGGTGCATGGGCTCCATCAGAACTTCTCCCATGCGGTCCGCAAGTCCAGCTCCTGCGTCCACGCGAAAGGCGGCTGCTGTGCAAGCCACAGGAAATTGGCTGCCACACCGTCGGACGCCATAACCGGGGCGTCTCCCGCCGCGTGGCGGGAAGCGGCAACAGAGCCACCAAGCATGCCGTCCAGCACGACGTGGGCCACGTGGATGCCCTGCGGCTGGAACTCTCTTGCCAGTGACTGCACCAGCCCGCGAAGGGCAAATTTGCCCGCGGCCATGGCCGCAAAGCGGGCCGACCCGCGCAGCGAAGCCGTGGCACCGGTGAAGATCAGGTTGCCGCGCCCCACGGCCAGCATGCCTGGCAACACAGCCCGGGCGCAATGCGCCGCCCCGACAGGGCCGGCTTCGAGGCAATCGCGCAGCGCGCTTGCCGCCAGCTCAAGGAAAGGAGCAACTGTCAGGTGGCCGGCGTTGTACAGCAGCGTATCGACCGGCCCATGGCGCTCGATCAAGGCTGCAATGGCCCGCGCGACTGCGTCACCATCCGCCAGATCGCAATCTGCCCGCCGCAATCCCGCCACCTCGTACCCCGCCGCGCCGAACTGCCAGGCGAGCGATTCGCCGAGTACGCCTCCTGCGCCCGCGATGAGTGCGAAGGGCCGGCTCACAACATCCCCAGCAGGCGCCCGATCAACACCAGCGTAGCCGCCCAGCCCGCTGCCCAGGCAAGCGTGCGTGCGCCGGGAACACCGAGCGTATAAACCACGTAGTGAACAAGCCGCGCAAAAAAGTAGACGGCGCAGGCGGCTGCCGTTACCGAATCGGCCCGCCCGACGGCCTGCACGGCCAGCACAGCCGGCGCAAAGACCACCAGGTTTTCCGTCGCATTGGCCTGGGCCCGTTGAGCACGCTGTGCCCATTCGGCCAGTTGCTTTTCGGTGGCCGATGGATTGGCCAGCGTACCGCCGAGGCCGCGCACCGCGATGCGGTTCAAAACATAGGGCAAGGCGAACAGCGCCGTAGCACCCAGGGTCAGCGCCAGCCAGTAAATGTCCTTGGACATAAGAGTTTCCTTCTTTGTTGCATGCCGCAATGTGGGCACGAACGCGAAGATAGCCGCGGCTCGCAAGGAGTTCTGTAGCTTTTGCTACACAGCCACAAAGATGATGGGGCAGTGTCGCCGGCACCGGACCAATGCAGGCCTGCAGACCAGTTGCGGATAATCGGGATTTGGAAAGAATCCCGATGAACCCAGAACCTGAAGAGCTGGAACAAACAGACGAGCCGGAGCCGATTGAGGAATATGTCCCCGGCGTTGCCAACGGCAGGCACTACATGGCCAGGCTGTGCCACTTTCCTGACGGTCCCTGGTACATCGATGTGGTGCATGTTGAATCGCTGCCGCCCCTGCATGGCAGCGACGAGACCTGGCTCACGCGCGAGGAAGCCGTTCAGGCGGCAGACAAGCTGGTTGCCGACCTGGCACACTGACCGGAAAGCGATTCCGGCACGGTTTTACTGATGTCAACACGCCCTATTTCACTGGCCATCGCGCTCCCCTCAGGCGGAACTGTTTCCGGCCTGCTGCAGGCACCCGCCAACGCCAGGGCTTGTTATGTGTTCGCCCACGGCGCAGGCGCGGGCATGGACCATGCCTTCATGGAGGCGATTGCCCGGGGCCTCGCGGAACACGGCATCGCCAGCTTGCGCTTTAATTTTCCCTTCATGGAACAAGGCTCAAAACGCCCGGACTCCCCCGCCGTGGCGCATGCCGCGATCCGGGCGGCGGTCGCCGAAGCGGCGCGGCGCATGCCAAGTGTTCCGCTCTTTGCCGGCGGCAAGTCCTACGGCGGGCGCATGAGCACGCAGGCGCAGGCAGCCGAGCCATTGCCGGGTGTGAAGGGCATTGTGCTGGTGGGCTTTCCACTGCACCCGGCCGGCAAACCTTCCACCGAACGCGCCGCGCATCTGGCGGACGTCAAGCTGCCGATGCTCTTTCTGCAAGGCACGCGCGATGCCCTCGCCGATCTGGAGCTGATCACGCAGACTACGGCGAGCCTCGGCAAAAAGGCGACCCTCCATGCCGTGCATGGCGCCGACCACGCCTTCCATGTGTTAGTGCGTTCAGGCCGCACCGATGCGGAGGTTTATGAGGAACTGTGCGACACCATGGCCGCGTGGATGACGAAGCGCTAGGGTTGCGGCAGGATCAATGTCAGGCCGCCACCAGCTTGCCTTGTACCGACACATCCTTCTCCTGCACCATCGCATATTCCACCGCCAGCCGCAGCATGGTCGGCGTGACGTAGTGGCGGTGCACATAGTCAATCGCCGCCATGTAGAACCGGCCGAAGAAATTCTTGCAATGCACCCGGGTTCCCAGCATTACATCCACGTGATGTTTATCGACGATTTCTACGCTGACACACGACCGGAACAGCAAGTGTTTGTCATTGGCGCCCAGGATGACCTGCGACTTGCTGTCGCCAGCGTTAGTGCTCTGGGCCAGCACCGGATAGCGGTTGGCGAACAGGTTGCTGGTGTCCGGAGACAGCAGCGAAGAAACCGGGCAACCCAGGGGCGATGTACGCAGGCCCAGAGGTTTAACCATCACGTTGCGCAGCGCCATCAGGTTGGAGACACCGCTGGGCGCGTTGAGCATAAAACCCTCGAGAACCGCGGCCAGCAGATTCGCAGCGCTGGTGTTCCCGAAGTTGGTGCCGGTCACGCGCAGGCGAAAAGTGTCTTCATGGTGGACGCGCAATCCACCCAGTTGCTCAGGCAGCAATGAATCGGCCGGCGGGCTGCTGAGTTCCTTCACGCTCCGGGCGGAGCCGCCGTGCGACAGAAAACCCGACGCCCCTTTCCACGAACCCCACAGGCCGCGCATCACGCCTGCGCCACTGCGCACGGTGTTGCAGACCACGCGATGAAAGGTTCCGGGCGGCGCGTCGAGCGATAGTGTGGTCGTCGGCACGGCATCAGCCTTGAAGTCCTTGGCCTGCAGCAGTGCTTTCACAGCCTCGGGCAACAATTCCGTCAGCGCCGGGATGCTGGCATCATTGGACAGCACTTTTTCTTTCAAGGCATCCGACAAATTGCCGCCCAGCTCGTTGGTATGGCAAGACAGCGCAAAAAACACCGGATGCAAGGAGTTGCGCGAAAGCGGCGCAAACTGGTGCCAGGTCTCCCCGCCAAAACGCACCGTGAACAAGCAGTCCGGCGGTATGTTCACAAAGCGCAGGGCACGCATGAAATTGTGCGGGTCATCCTGGATTTGCTGCTCCGATGCACTCGAGAAACGCAGCTGCGCCCCGCCGCTACCCGACACAGCCGTAAAAATACGGTGGCCCGCGTGGCGGTGAAACGGATGGCCCTTGGGCCCGACCACAAACGAATACAGTGAGGTCGCATCGCCTTTGGAGAAGTCTGTACCGCCCAGCTTGGCCGAGGGCTCGTCAAGCTCATCGACAAACGCACTGTGCTGGCGCTGCCGAGAGGCAACGCTGGCAAACAAATGATTGCCGGCGCCATGGCCGATCTGCGCAATCAAAGACACCTCGACGGCCAGGCCGCCCGATTCGGATGGAATGCGAACCGATGGAAAGGTTTCAACCACCTGCGTGAGATTCAGCATGAAGTCCCTCTTCTTTCTCGTTTGTTTTCCTGCTACCTGGCTTTTTGTGTTTTGGCCGGGGCGCCCTCCCGCTTCAGGGGCCGCGCGACCGGGCAGAGTTCAAAGGCATAGCCAGTGAGGCTGTTGACCAAGCTGTCGCCATTGAGTTTGTAGAGCACAAACTGGCCGCTGCGCTCGCTGGTTACCAATCCGGCGTTTTCAAGCACCGACAGGTGGCGCGAGACAGCGGGTGTGCTCATGGCAAAGCGCTCGGCCAACTCGGTGGTGCTGAGCTCTTTCTCGGTGAGGTAAGCCAGGATCTGGCGCCTGGGGCCCGAAGCCAGCGCTTCAAATATTTTGTCGAGGGAGGCAGCCATTGAAATATTAACTTATTTGTTAATTACTTTATTCAAGAACTTCCGCAGCGTCAAGCGATTTCGGCGGCGAAACAAACTTTTCTTTGTCCTCTCGATCCGCTAAGCTCCGCTCCATTCCAACCCAGGCATAGAGGCCACCCCCATGACACGCTACTGGCTCATGAAATCTGAACCCGAAGAATGCTCGGTCGACGACGCGCTCGCGGCCAAGAATTCGACGGTCCCCTGGGTCGGCGTGCGCAACTACCAGGCGCGCAACTTCATGCGTGACGGCATGAAGGTCGGGGACGGCGTTTTGTTCTACCACTCGAGTTGCGCCGAGCCGGGCATTGTCGGCATTGCGCGTGTGGCGTCTACGGCCTACCCCGACCCGACGCAGTTTGACCCCAAGTCGCCCTATTACGACCCCAAGTCCAAACGTGAGGAGCCTCGCTGGTTGCTGGTCGACGTGCAGGTCACCAAAAAGATCACCAACATCACGCTGCCCGAGCTGCGTGCGCGGCCCGAGCTGGAGGATCTCGTCATTCTGCGCAAGGGCAACCGGCTGTCGATCACGCCGGTGGAGCCCAAGCACTGGAAGGCGATTGTCGGGCGCTAAAGCTTAGTGCCTCATGCCGCGCGGCATGGGCAAACCAATGGCTTAGGGTGCACCAAACCGCACACCGCTCCGCGTGCATTCCCGCGTGACAAACACACAACAACGCCAATACAGCTTGATCCGGCACTGTCATTCCTGACACAAGCGGTCCTAAGCCCACATTTCGTCTGTATACATAGCATTTCACCGCACGGCCCTTCGCACCCCTAGTCTCCACATCACCAAAATCCTGTCAGCCCTGACAGGTTGACCGTTGCACCGGCCGCTCAACACAATGGTTCGCATCACGGGGATGGGATGACAGCAAGAGGGGGAGCGGTGACGGCCTGCGGCATCGGCTGCGGGCACGGCCACGCGGCATGCCGGCGAACGGCGCCGTGCCGCAACTTGTCTTGGGTCCTTCTGTTCCGCATCGGTCTGGTTTCTTCACTTCAACAAAGGGCTTTTCATGACACGACTTCTTTCACGCCGCGCGCTGGTCACACAGGCGGCTTTGCTGGCGGCGGCATCGTCCGGCGCCTGGGCCCAAGCAAACCCACCTTCAGGCAACGCGGCCAGCGGCAAACTCGCGTTGGCCAAGCCGGCGGCCGCGCGGCCTGCCGCCGCGGCGCCTGTCGCCATCGAGTGGCCGACCAAGCCCATCCGCCTGCTGATCGGCTTTCCGCCGGGTTCGGTGCAGGACTTGTCGGCGCGCTCCATCAGCGAGCAGTTGTCAAAGACGCTGGGCCAGCCGGTGATCGTGGAAAACAAGGCCGGGGCCTCGGGCACGATCGCGGCCGACCAGGTGAGCAAGGCGACGGACATGCACACCTTCGGCGTGATGAACAACAGCCAGCTCACCATCGCCAAGCTGCTGAACCCCATGGCGCCTTACGACCCCGCGGTGGACCTGGCGCCCATCGCGCTGATCGGCACGACACCCATGGTGATGGTGGTGAGCAATTTCGCGCAGGGCAACACGCCGCAGGAGTGGCTGACCTGGCTGCGCAACCAGGGCGATAAGGCCAACTACGGCTCGCCGGGCGCGGGCACGCCGGGCCACCTGGGGATGGAGCTGATCAAGAGCCGCAGCGGCGGCCTGAGCGTGATGCATGTGCCCTACCCCGGCAACCCGCAGATCATCACCGCCATGCTGGGCGGCCAGCTGCAGGCGGCGCTGCTGCCGCCAGGCCTGGCGATGCAGCAGGTGAAGGCGGGGAAGATGAAAGTCATTGGCGTGACCTCGGAGCAGCGCAGCATGCTGGCGCCGGATCTGCTGACGCTGCGCGAGGTGGGCATCATGGGCGCGGACATGGAGCTCTTTACCGCGCTGGCGGGCCCGGCCTCGCTGCCGGCCGCGGTGCGCGACAAGCTGGGTGCGGCGGTGATAGACGCGCTGAAATCCGGCGACACGCGCCAGCGGCTGATCACGGTGGGCTGGCAGCCGGCGCCCTCGACAGCCGAGGGCCTGCGCACGCGCATGCGTGCGGACACGCGCAACCTGGGCGGCATCATCATGCTGCGGGGCATTCGGGCGGACAGCTGACGCCCTTGCGGGGCTGCCGCCTGCCATTGAAGCACCCCTTGCAACCAGGCGCCCGCCTGGGCTGTGGTTTACTTATGCTTTACCAAAGCACTACCCGCAGGACGCCCGAGCGTCCCGAAAATAGGCGGGGCGCGCAAGGCTGCGCGTCAACCACAGGAAGAGGACATGCAAATTTCATCGGCACACTGGCGTGCGGCGGCCGCGGCCCTGCTGCTGGCAGGCGTGGCTTGCGCCAGCCATGCGCAATTCAACTCCAGCGGCGGCGGGCGCCCCCATCGCAACGGCGAAGCCCAGGCGGACGGCCCGCAGGGGGCGCGCATGCAAACGCGCCTGGAGCAGGTCAGCCGCCGGCTGTTTGACCTGCGGGTGGCGCTGCAGATCACGCGCGAGCAAGGCCCGGCCTGGGAGAATTTCCGGGGACGCTTCCTGGACATGGCGACCAGCGGCCCCGCCGGCCAGCGCATTGTGGATGAACAAAACGCCAAGGACGCCTTCCAGTACCTGCTGGCGGATGCGCAGAGGCGCTCCAACATGCTGGCCACGCTGGACGCGACCGCGCAGGTGCTGCTGGCGCAGTTCACCCCTGAACAGATGCAGATCGCCGACCGGGCATTGCCCGGGTTGCTGGCGGACTATGGCGGCATCCGGTAATACCGGCAAGGCCTGGCCGGCCTAGCCGGTGGTGGACCTCAACGCCAGCATCACCACGATGACGACAGCCAGGACCAGCGACAGCCCTTTCCAGAACGCCAGCGGGTTGCGCTCCAGCAGCGGCTGGCGCGTCTTGTGCAGAAAGGCCTGGTTGGGATGGCGCAGGTCATACACAAACTCCGAGAGTTCGCCGTAGCGTTTAGCCGGGTTGGGGTGCACGGCCTTGCGCAGCACGCCGTCTATCCAGGCCGGGATCTCGCGGTCGTCGCGCAGCGCGGAGTCGTAGCGCAGCTGGTCTTGTGCGGCGCGCGTGCGGCTTTTGGCGACTTCGGCGCCATAGGGCAGCCGCCCTGTGAGCATCTGGTAGGTGATGACCCCCAGCGAGAAGAGGTCGGAGCGCGGACTGCCGCCTTCGCCCAGGAAGTATTCGGGCGCCGAGTACTGCGCGGTACCCAGCAGGCCGGGCTGGCCGCCGGGTGTCTCCGCCTCCACGAGGCTGGCCACATGGGTGGAGCCGAAATCGATGATCTTGGCGGTGCCCGTGTTGTCGATCATGATGTTTTCAGGCCGCAAGTCCTGGTGCAGCATCTCAAGCCGGTGAAAGGCGCGCAGGCCCTTGGCGATCTGCTCGACCAGGCCGCGCACCGTCTCCAGCGCGGGCCGGGGGTTGTCCCTCATCCACTGGCTCAGCGTTTGCCCCTCAATGTATTCGGTGGCCACATACACATAGTGGCGCTTGCGGGTGGGCACATAGGGCTTGAGCACATGCGCGCTGTTGATGCGCCGGGCGATCCACTCTTCCGTGAGGAAACGCTCCAGGTAGGCCGGGTCGCTGCCCAAGTCTATCGACGGCGTCTTGAGGATGACGAGGGCGCCGGTGTCCGTATCGGTGGCCAGGTAGATATGGCTGCGGCTGCTGCCCTGCACTTCGCGGATGATGGTGTAGCCGTCGAACGCCGCCCTGGCCTCGAGGATGGGCGGCAGCGGCAGGCCTGAGAGCTGCTGGACCATCTCGCCGGCCTCCCCGCGCGGCAGCGCCTCGACGCGCACAACCTGGGCCGTGAGGTTGTCATCGCTGCCCCGTTCAAAGGCTTTTTCAACGATGGCCCTGGCGGCCGTGTCCAGCCCATCGGGTTCATCGGCATGGGTACGGATGATGCCGGCCATGTCGAGCTCGCTGACGTGTTCGTAGACACCGTCAGTGGCCAGCAGGAAGATGTCGCCCTGCTCCACCTGCTGGGCCTGGTAGTCGATTTCCAGCTGGGGCTTGAAGCCCAGCGCGCGGCCCAGGTAGCTCTGGCCCTGGGCGATCCAGACGCGGTGGTCGTTGGTCAGCTGCTCCAGCGACTTGCCACGCAGGCGGTAAATACGGGAGTCACCGACATGAAAAATATGCGCGGTGGCCGACTTGATGACCATGGCGCTCAGGGTGCACACATAGCCTTTGTCCTGGTCGTAGCGGTACTGGCTTTTCTGGGTCTGCGCATGCAGCCAGGAGTTGGTGGCGCTCAGGATGCGCTCGGCGGATGTCTTGACCGACCAGGCCTCCGAGGTGCAGTAATAGTCTTCCAGGAAGCCGGTGACGGCGTACTGGCTGGCCACGTCGCTGACGGCGCTGCTGCTGATGCCGTCGGCCAGCGCAATGGCAATGCCCTTGGCGCTCAGCTGGGGCTCCTTGGGCACGTAGATGCCGTGGAAATCCTGGTTGGTTTCCTTGCGTCCCTTGTCCGAATACTGACCTGCCGATATCTTCAGTTCACTGGACATGTGGGGGTACCGAAAAGCCCTCGCACGTCCGCACGTGCGAGGGCTTTATTCTGTGAAAGCGGATTATTTGATGGAACGGGCTGGTGCGGTTTTAACGTGGGTAGCGTACAGCGTCAAGCCGGTGAAGGCCAGGCCGCCCACGAGGTTGCCCAGCACCGTGGGGATTTCATTCCAGATCAGGTAGTCCATGATGGTGAAGTGCGCACCCAGCATCAGGCCCGAGGGAAACAGGAACATGTTCACGATGGAGTGCTCGAACACCATGTAGAAGAACAGCATGATGGGCATCCACATGGCGATCACCTTGCCGCTGACCTGGGTGGAGATCATCGCGCCCACCACGCCGGCCGACACCATCCAGTTGCACAGCATGCCGCGCACAAAGAGCGTGAGCATGCCGGCCGCGCCGTATTTCTGGTAGCCCAGGGTACGGTTCTCGCCGACCACGCCGATGGCCTTTCCGACCGCGCTGGGCTCGGTGGAAAAGCCGTTGGTGACGTAGATGGCCATCATCACGGCCACCGTGAACGCCCCCAGGAAGTTGCCGACAAAGACCAGGCCCCAGTTGCGCAGCACGCCCTTGAGCGTAACGCCGGGACGCTTGTCGATGAGCGCCAGCGGGGCCAGTACAAACACGCCGGTCAGCAGGTCAAAGCCGAACAGGTAAAGCATGACAAAACCCACCGGGAACAGCACGGCGCCCAGCAGGGGCTGGCCGGTCTGCACATTGATGGTGACGGCAAACCAGGCCGCCAGGGCCAGGATGGCGCCGGCCATATAGGCCCGCACTATCGTGTCGCGCGTGGACATGAAGATCTTGGACTCCCCCGCGTCCACCATCTTGGTCACAAATTCCGAAGGCACTAAATAAGCCATACGTCTGTTCCTCTAGTCTGTTTTACTGCCGGCCTCAAACCCAAACTCAAACCTGATGTGAAAGTCAAAAGGCCAAAAAAAATCCACCCCCAGGCGCTCCCAAAAATTGGGAGGCAGGAAGTGGACATCGTTATCCATTGATCCGCCGGGCAGCGGCCCATACCAGGTACAGACCACGCCTTGCCCAGCCGTCATTAGCTGGACGGATCACTCAAAGCAACTAGTGTGCCGCCGCCGGGAATGCGGCCTGGAGCGGCCTTTTGCCCCAGCATGCGCCGGCGCCCGGAGCACATCGCCCCAAATGCGTGCGCCGGACTGGGGCGGACTCGACATTTTGGTGCCTACTTCACCAGCTCCAGGACCCCGGCTTTTTTCTTCTTGAGCAGCAGCACCAGGAACTTCGCAGGCTTCGTGGCACTGGCATTGCGGCCCACCGTGTGCACGTCGTCAGGGCCTTCATAAAAGCTCTGGCCGGCCGTCAGCGTGACTTCCTTGCCGCCCTTGACCTGCATCACGATGGAGCCCTCGAGCACATAGACAAAGGCATGCGCATGATGGCGATGCACCGGGTCGGCTGCGCCGGGGGCGTAGTCGACGGTGATCATTAGAACCTGTTCACGGCCTAAACGGGGCCGCGCAAGCACCTTCTCGGGATGGGATGCAAGGCGCGGTGCGACGCCCATAGCATGGCTATGGGCTAGCGCCGCAACGCCGCAGACCGCCCGAGAAGGGGCTTGCCCTCCGGGTTGGGGTGAAATCGGGCGATTGAGCCACCCGAGTCCTTGCATGGGCATGAGCCCATGCGGCGTGCCCGGTCGGCCCACTCATCCCGATTGCACCCCAACGCAGCCCCGTTTTGACCGTGAACAGGTTCTTAGCCCTCCTTACCCGGAAGGTCGGACAGGTCCTTGGCCATGACTGGCGTGACGGTCACATCCTCAGGGCCGGCGGCCAAGGCGGGCTGGGCGAGCAAGGCGGCGCTTGTGAGAAACAGGGGAATGCAGATTTTTTTCATGGTCAGGCTTTCGGAGGGTTGCTTGATGCGGCTCGGAATTGAGGCACCTGTTCATAAGACGATTCAGGACACCGGTTTATGACCGTGTTTTGCCCCTTCCCCCGTTGGGGGAAGGTAGGGATGGGGGCCTCGCGGCCATCGATTGCGTAGCGGGTTGGAACGCGGAAACCGGGGAGCCCCCATCCCAGCCTTCCCCCAGAGGGGGAAGGAGTGACTGCACCAAACGGCGAGTGAGCAGGGCTTTGGCCTATTTCGCTGCTTGCGCCTTGGCAAACCATTCCTCAAACCGGATGCTGCCCAGCCATGCCTTGCCGGCCGGCACCAGGGTGTCGTCCTTGAGCTCGGCGCCGAAGTAACGCGCCTGCGGATCGGCAACGCCCTTGCGCGGATCCTTGCTGGCGGTCAGGAAACGCTGGACGAGCTCCGGAAGGCGAACCTTCTCCGGGCCGGCGATCTCGACCGTGCCGTTGACCGGCGCGCCCAGCGTGAAGTCGGCCATTGCGGCGGCCACGTCGTCGGACGCGATGGGCTGTATATAGGCCGGCGACAGGCGAACCGTCTGCCCTTGCGTGCCCGACTGCACGATGCCCCCCAGGAATTCCATGAACTGGGTAGAGTGCACGATGGTGTAGGGGATGCTGGCAGCCCTGATGAGTCTTTCCTGGGCGATCTTGCCCCGGAAATAACCACTTTCCGCGAGCTTGTCGGTACCGACGACGGAAAGCGCGATGTGATGCCGCACGCCGGCGGCCGCTTCAGCGGCGAGCAGATTGCGGCCCGACGTTTCAAAAAATTCCAGCACAGCCTTGTCTTCAAACGAAGGCGAGTTGGCCACGTCGACCACCACCTGGGTGCCCGCAAGGACCTCCGCCAGCCCCTGGCCGGTGAGGGTGTTGACGCCGGATGCAGGCGACGCCGCGATGGCCTCGTGGCCGCGCGCGCGAAGATGGTTGACGAGCTTTGTTCCGATGAGGCCTGAGCCTCCGATGACGACGATTTTCATGTGTGTGCTTTCTGGTCCAGGGTGGAGCTTGAGTGGCTCGAAATTGAGTACCACCTGCCTCTATGACGATTGACGCTGCCGGTTTGTGACGCCTGCGCCCTGCCCCGGCCATTTCCCTTGCCACTTCCCTGGGAAGGGGTAAAGATGCGCGTGAGCTTTCAGCGCAAGCCCGGTTTAGCGCCGCGCGAGGACCGCAAACACTTTCGCCGTCAAGGAAATCCGCTCAGGCGGCCGCGGCCTTGGCTTCGAGCAGCTTGACCATGGCCCACAGCACGCGGTTCGCCGGCACGGCCACACCCAGCGCCTCGCCGCGCTTCACGATCAAGCCATTGAGGTAGTCGATCTCGGTGGGCTTGCCGCGCGCCAGGTCCTGCGCGGTGGAGGCGTACTGGTTGGGCATGCTGCCGGCCAGCTTCTCGACGGAGGCATGCACGTCACCGGCCACCTGCACACCTTCGGCCTTGGCCACGGCCAGGCACTCGGCGACCACGTCACGCATCAGGTCGACGACGCCCACACCCTGCACCGTCTTGCCGTAAGGCAGCTGGGCAATGGCCGAGACAGGGTTGTAGGCGCAGTTGAGGATGAGCTTGGCCCAGAGCGCACCGCGCACATTGGGCGAGATCTCAGTGGGCACCCCGGCGGCGATAAGTGCCTGTGCCACACGATCACTGAGCGCCGAAGGCTCAATGACCAGGTCGCCGCGGCCATGATGCTTGAGGTGGCCTGGGCCGGCCATTTCGGTGGCGACGTAAACCACGGCGGCGGCCACCGTGGTTTGCGACAGCACCGCACGCAGGCGGTCGGCATTGTCCACGCCGTTTTGCAGGCACAGCACCAGGGTGCCGGCCGCGAGATGAGGCCGTATCTGCATACCGGCCGATTCGGTGTCGGTGGACTTGACGCAAAAGAGCACCAGGTCGGCGCCCTTGACGGCCGCCGGGTCGCTGCTGGCGGCCAGGCGCACATGCTCGTCGAACATGCGGGTTTCCATGCGCAGGCCGTCCCGTTCAATGGCCTGCACATGCTGGGGCCGCGCGATGAGCACGACCTCATGGCCGGCGCGCGCCAGCATGCCGCCGAAATAGCAACCAACGGCGCCTGCGCCCATCACGGCGATCTTGAGGGATTGGGTCATGACTGTCTTTCGCGAGTGAGAAGTGAGTTGGAAGTGGGTGAGTGGAGAGATGGCGACAGCGATTGTGGTTCAAGTCCGCCATGTCTGCAGGCGGTCGGGCTTCCCCCCTCGGCGGCAAAGCCGGCCTGCGGCGCGCTGCGTAAAGTCACAAATTTTTTACCGTTGGTTTACCGGCGCTAGACCGCGGGTATACCCGGCCATCGCTCAATGGCGGTGCGCAGGGTCCTGCGCGGCCTGGGGACAACAGGGCACCCGCTGCCCCGCCCAGGTGATCAGAAGTTGCCGGTGCCCAGCGCCGGCTTTTTCCGGAGAAAACATGAAGTTCACTGATTCATCCAAACTGTTGTGGCTGTCTACCGCCGCTCTGTCCCTGGGCGCCGCGCTGGCGCAACCGGCACAGGCGGCGCCCCTGGCGTCGCAGTCGCAGGATGTCTACCTTGGCGGCAATCTCTCTTACAGCCGCGCGCCCGGCTTGGGCGGCAGCGTTGACGGCGCCCTGGGCAACCAGGGGCTGGCCAGCAGCACTTCGGCCGACAAGCCGGGCAGCTCGGGCGGCCTGCGGCTGGGCTACCGCCTCAACCCCAACCTGGCGTTCGAAGCCAGCTACGACCGCATAGGCTCCACGAGCCTGCAGTCGGCCATCTCGTCACCGGCGGCGGACAGCGCTTCAGGCACCTGGAAAGCGCACGGCTTCGGCCTGCATGTGCTGGGCATCGCGCCGCTGGACAACCAGTGGTCGGTTTACGGACGTGCCGGCGTCGAGCAGTGGCACACGTCGCTGGATACGGCATCGGCCACCGGCGCCACGGCCAATGTGTCGACCACAGGCTCTAACACCTCGCTGGCCCTGGGCGCGGGCGTCGCCTATGCCATTTCGCCGAATGTGGACGCAACGGCGGAGCTGACGCGCTACAACCGCGTCGGCACGTCTTCCACCGGCAGCAGCGCGGTCAACCAGGTCAACTTCGGCCTGCGCTACCACTTCCTTTGAACCGACTTTGAAAATACGTTGAAAGTCAGCTGACTCGGGCCGGCGCACGTGCGCCGGCCTTTTTGCTTTTTCCCTGCCCCTACAGTCAGGCCCCCGGCAGGCTGATCCGGGCACGCAGGCCGCCACTGGCGGCCGGCAATAGTTCAAACGTGCCGCCGTGCATGCGCACGACGCGGTCCACGATGGCCAAGCCCAGCCCGGCGCCCGGCGGGCCGCTGCGCGTGCCTTCGGCCCGGCGAAAAGGTTGCTTCAAAGCCTCCGCCTGCGCGGTGGCAATGCCCGCGCCGTGGTCGATGACCTCAATCCAGACCGAGTTGCCCTGCGCGCCGGTGGCTATCGCGACCGGCGGCAGGCCATGGCGCCAGGCGTTTTCGATGAGGTTGGTGAGCACGCGGCGCATTGCGCGCGGGCGCAGGGGCACGGGCAGCGGGTTGCCGGCGTGCAACTCCACCGGCATGCCGTGGCCCGCGGAGGCCGCCGCGACCTCGGCCGCCAGCGCATCCAGCGACACGGGCGCCAACGCCTCACTTTCGGTGCTGCGCGCGAAGTCCAGGAACTGGCCGATGATGGCGTCCATTTCTTCCACGCCGCGTGTCATGCGGGCCATGAGTTCTTCGTCGCCCTTGTCGCGCAGGATCTCGATACCCAGGCGCAGCTTGGTCAGCGGCGTGCGCAGGTCGTGCGACACGCCGGCCAGCATCAGGGCGCGCTCGTCGTCGGCCTGTGCCAGGCTGCGCACCATCTGGTTGAAGCTGCGGCTCAGGTCGGCGATTTCCGTGGGCCCGTCTTCCGGCAGCGGCTGCGGGCTGGCGCCGCCGGCCAGCGTGTGCGCCGAAGCCACCACGCGGCGCAGGGGCCGGTTCACGTAGCGGTGGATCAGCAGCGCCCCCAGGAAAGCCAGCAGCGCGCTGGTGAGCGAGGCCGCGATCCACGCACCGGTGAATTCGCGCGCCGGCAGCACGCCGGGCAAGGTGACCCAATAGTCGGCGCCATCCAGGCGCAGCCGCACCGCCAGGCTGCCGCCGGCTTCGCGGCGCCAGATGATTTCGGAGCCCTCGCCTTCCAGCGCGATGCCGTGTGAGGCTTCGTTGACGAAGCGCCGCTCAAGCCGGCTCAGGAGCGGACGCTGTCCATGCGCGCCGCCCTCGTCGTCCGCAATGCCCTGCATGGCACGGCTGTTGAACCGCGCGGCGAAGGCCTCGCGCTGCGCGGGCGGCAAGGCGGCCAGGCCCGCGCGGATGGCGCCGACATTGCGCACCACCGCCACCGACAGCTGTGCCAGCCGCGGCTTGACGATCAGCTGGCGCACCAGCACCGCGCTGGCCACCTGGCCCACCACGACGAGCACCACGATCAGCAGCACATTGCGGCCGAACAGGCTGCGCGGGAACAGTGTCATGGAAAAAACCTCACAGCTTGCCCGCCTTGCCGTGTTTTGCCGCGCCGCCTTCCGGCACAAACACATAGCCGACGCCCCACACCGTCTGGATGTGGGCCGGTTGGGACGGGTCGGCCTCTATGAGCTTGCGCAGGCGCATGACCTGGACGTCGATGCTGCGGTCGGTGGCCTCGTGGTCGCGGCCATAGGCCAGCTCGATCAGCCGATCCCGGCCCAGGGGGCGATTGGGGTGCAGGGCCAGGGCCTGCAGCAGGTTGAATTCGCCGGTGGTGAGGGGCAGGTCTTCGCCGTTTTTCTCGAGGCGGCGCGCTTCCAGCTTCAAGGTGAAAGCGCCGAACCGCACCGTGCCCTGGCCGGGCAACGGGCCGCTGTGCGCGCCCAGCATGCGCTGGCGGCGCACCAGCGCCTGGATACGGGCCAGCAGCTCACGCGGGTTGAACGGCTTGGGCAGGTAATCGTCCGCGCCCATCTCCAGCCCGACGATGCGGTCCACCGGGTCGCCGCGGGCGGTGAGCATGACGATAGGGATGGTTTCCCCCTGCGCGCGCAGGCGCCGGCAGACCGCCAGGCCGTCTTCACCGGGCATCATCACATCGAGCACCAGCACATCGAAACGCTCACGCGCCAGCAGGGCGTCCAGGGTTTTGGCGTCTTCCAGCGTGCGCACGGCATAGCCCTGGTCGCCCAGGTAGCGCTGCAACAGGCTGCGCAGGTCGGCCTCGTCATCGACCACCAGGACACGGCCCAGCGCCTCGCTCATGGCAGCGGGCCCGCCTGCGGTAACGCACTGAAAACAAGCATCCGAAAACCCTCCACAGCAAGAAAGATGTCCCATGGTAACGGCCCCTGCCGGGGCGCCCAGCCGGCAAATCATGACAAACGATGACTGAACCGGGATTCGCTCATGGCTTGTCATTAAAAGGGCGGCGGCCGCCATCGTTGCCTCACACCTGGCGGCCACAGTGGCATCACGGCTCCACAAAGGCCGTTTCGTTGCATCCCTCAACCATTGAACCCTTCAAGTATCAAGGAGCCCGCCATGAGAACCGCCCTTTCGGCCACAACCCTCGCCCTTACCCTGCTGGCCGCAGGTTTTGCAGCCCCCCAAGCCCAAGCGGCCGGCCGCCGCGTGGTGCATGCCAATGCCGAGGGCGGCGCCACCGCCACCACCTCCGTGGCCCGCCAGGGCCCGAACGGCGGCGCGCGGCTGCGCAACCGCAGCACCAGCACCGATGGGCAAGGCAATGCCAGTACCGCGGGCGGAGCGTCCACCACAGGCCCCAATGGCGCCACGGCCGTGCGCACCGGCCAGGCCAGCCGCAGCGCTGACGGCTCGGCACAGCGCAGCGGAGAGTTTTCCGCCACCGGCGCCAAAGGCAGCGTGCAAAGCAGCGGCAGCAGCAGCAAGACCGCCGATGGAACCGTCAGCGCCAACCGCAACACCACGGCGACCAGTGCCACGACCGGCAACAGTGTGCAAAGCACGGCGTCTTACAGCCAGGCTAGCGGCGTGACCCGAAGCACCACCTGCTATGACACGGCCGGTACGGCGATGGCCTGTCCGTCACGCTGAAGCCTGGGCCTCCTGCACCACGAAATCTTCAAAACCCTTCAACTTTCAACTTTCAACTTCACTGGAGCGATCTCATGACCCTCTCATTCAAGCTTCGCGTTGTTTCAATCATTGGCCTTCTCGTGATGGGAACCGCAGCCCATGCCCAGGCGCCCAACGCCGCCCGGCTCGAAAAAGCCCGCGGCGAGTTGCACAAACGCTTTGAAGCGGCCGACACCAACAAGGACGGAAAATTGACCCGCGAAGAAGCGCAGGCAAAGATGCCCATGGTTTACAAAAATTTTGATGCCATCGACACCGGTCATGCGGGCACCATTTCGCTGGCCGACATCGAAGTATTTCTGGCAACCAGGAAAGGCTCGCGAAAGTCGGCCGGATGAGCCGCACCCACGGTTTAACCTGGGCTGCAGGCACCAGCCGGGCACGGCGGTGCACCTGCTTCGCACTCTTTTCCGCCTCACCGGATACTGATCAATTGGAGATTTTTGATGACGCTTCTTGCCACCCGGGCGCGGCATGCCGGCCTTGTCGCGACGCTTCTCTTTTCCGCCACCTTCAGTCTGGCCGCGCCGCTTGTACCCGAGGGCGTGCGCCGCATCGCCGACCTGCCCTATGGCCAGGATGAGAGGCAGCGAATGGATATCTACCTGCCGGCCCCACCGGCGGGCAGCACGGCGAAGGCGCCCGTCATCGTTATGGTGCACGGCGGCGCCTGGATGGTGGGCAACAAAGCCATGCCCAAGGTGGTGGAAAACAAAGTGGCTTTCTGGGTCCGCCAGAAGGGCTATATCTTTGTCTCCGTGGGCTATCGCCTCATGCCGCAGGCCGACCCGCTGCAGCAGGCGCACGACGTGGCAACCGCGCTGGCCAAGGCGCAAGGCCTGGCGCCTTCCTGGGGCGGTGATCCGGCGAAGGTGATCCTCATGGGACATTCGGCCGGCGCGCACCTGGCAGCGCTGCTGGCAGCCTCCCCGGCGTTGGCGCGCGAAGCCGGTGCCAAACCCTGGCTGGGCACCGTCGCGCTCGACAGTGCCGCGCTGGATCTGGAGCGCATCATGCAGGCGCGGCACATGCGCTTCTATGACCGTGTGTTCGGCGCCGACCCGGCTTACTGGCGCAGCGTGTCGCCCAACAGCGTGCTGGCGCCCGACGCCACGCCCATGCTGCTGGTGTGCTCGACGCAGCGGGCCGATGGCTCCTGCGCCCAGTCGCGCGACTTTGCCGCCAAGGTGACGGCCAAGGGCGTGCGCGCGAATGTGCTGCCGCAGGACCTGACGCATGAGCAGGTCAACGCCACGCTGGGCCTGCCTGGTGCCTACACCGAGGCCGTCGACGGATTCATGGCGAGCCTGCTGCCTCGTCCTTAGTCTCATCCTCAATCTTCGCCGCACGGCGGTGGTAGCTGAAGAAGGTCCACATCAGCAGTGAGGCGTCAGGGCCTGCGGGCTCGTTGAACTCGAAGCTTGCATCGCCGCCGCTCCAGGCGTGGCCCAGCATGTCGACATCGCACTTCACGAGTTGCGGCTTGCGGCTTGCGTACCAGGTGGCAGCCTGGTAGGCGTGGCGCGGCCGGCGGCCGCCCCGGCGCTCTGGATGGCGGCGCACGACAGGCCCCTCGCTTGACGAGCCCTGGGTAATGGCCGAGCCGTTGATGATTTCAAACTGCTCGGCCAGCTGGTCGGCATTGACTCGCCGCACGACGCTATCGTGGTTGCCGTGGATCAGGATGGCTGGCATGCCCGGGAAATCCGTCTGGGCACTGGCAAAGGAACGCGCCGCTTCGCCATAAGACGAACCCGAGCCGTGCTGCATGGCGCGATAGGCGCTGAAGGGCGAATGGGTGGTGCCGAACACCGGCGCTGAATGCATGCCCACGGCAGCAATAAGTTGCGGATGGCGTAAAGCCACGATGGCGGCCAGCGCGGCGCCGGCCGAAAGGCCAGCCACATAGGTGCGCGAGGCGTCCAGTCCATGCTTGTTTTGCACCTGAGCGACCATCGCGGCGATCAACTCGACGTCGCCCTCCCCCTGCTGGGTGGCCCGCCTGTACCAATGCCAGCAACGATGGGCATCAGCCGCAGCCGATTGTTGCGGGTAGAGCACCGCGAAGCCCTTGCGCTCGGCCAGCTCGTTCATGCGGGTGCCCGCCGCGAAATCAGCCGCCGTTTGCCGGCAGCCATGCAGCATCACAACCAGCGGGCGCGGTGCCGCGGGCGCATCGGGCGCCCTGCCTGCCGAGGTGGGCAGGTAAAGCCAGTACATCATGCGCCGCGCAGGGAGGAGCGGGCCGTCCGCCGGCAAGCTGAACCAGGCCTTGCGCCAGGTGCCGGGCAGGCCCGCCGCGGCGCGTGCCTGCGCCGCCGTGGGCTGGCGGGGCTTCCTGGTGGACTGGGCAGCGACAGGCTTGACCCGTTTGAGCCGGGGCTTGCGCGGCGTGCCGGCCGTCGCGGCCTTGGGCATTAGGCTTTTGAGCAAACGCAAACCCTCTGCCTGCTGGACCTTGCCGACGCGGCGCATGCTTTTCAGCCAGAGGCTGCTCAGGCTTTTGGACATGGAGGGGTATGGAATTGGGGAGTCATGGAAGATGGCCGTGCGGCCCCGGGCGCGCTCGCGATTTATAAGTACACGGTTATTTTGCTGCATTGCAGCAAAATGTCTATCGGAAAGCTGCCCAAAGCGATGTCCGACGGCTTGAATCGGGTGCTTTTCGTCACAAAATCAAGGGCTTCACGGGTTCTGAGACGCAAAAGCCCTGCCCGTTACCATTGGAGGTGGGCTTACGCGTCATGCAACGCCACTTTGGCCCCGACTTGTTCCACTGTCTTTTTCGCCATGTCCCAGTTCCTGACCGCCGCCCTGTACCAATTCGTTGAGCTGCCCGACTTCGCGGAGCTGCAAGCGCCACTGCTTGCCCGCTGCGAAGCGCATGCCGTAAAAGGCACATTGCTGCTGGCCGCTGAAGGTATCAACGGCACGATTGCGGGATTGCCTGAGGGTGTTCGTGCGGTACTGGCCTTTCTGCGCGCCGACCCTCGGCTGGCCAAGCTGGAGCACAAGGAGGCCTGGGCCGAACAGATGCCCTTCTACCGCATGAAGGTGCGCCTCAAGCGCGAGATCGTCACCATGGGCGTGCCCGAGGTTCACCCAGCGCTGATGGCTGGTGAATACGTCAAACCGCAGGACTGGAATGCATTGATCCACCAACCCGGTGTGGTGCTGGTCGACACACGCAACGACTATGAGGTGTCCATCGGCAGCTTTGAAGGCGCGATCAACCCGCACACCGGCAGCTTTTCGGAACTGCCGGGCTGGGTGGAGCGCGAGATGGCCGAAGGCGGCAAGCTGGCCGCTCGTGACGGCAAGAAACCCAAAGTGGCGATGTTCTGCACCGGCGGCATACGCTGCGAGAAATCCACCGCGCTGCTTCGCTCAAAAGGTTTTGAGGAGGTCTACCACCTCGAAGGCGGCATCCTCAAATACCTGGAGACCGTGCCTGAGGCGCAAAGCACATGGCAAGGCGAATGTTTTGTGTTTGACGAGCGTGTCTCGGTGGGCCATGGCCTCAAGCCCGGCGGCTTTACGCTGTGCAGATCCTGCCGCGACCCGCTGAGTGAAGAAGACCGCCAATCGCCCCTGTATGAACTCGGCGTGAGCTGCCCGCATTGCCACAGCAAGACCACCGAGGAGCAGAAGGCCGGCTACCGCGAACGCCAGCGCCAGGTCGAGCTGGCCGAAAAACGCCAGGCCGCGCACATAGGCGTGCGCCAGCCGGGCGGCTGACGGCTTTGCCCATGGCCGGTACCCTGCCCGTTCTTTATTCCTTTCGCCGCTGCCCCTATGCCATGCGCGCGCGCCTTGCGCTGGCCGTGAGCGGCGAACCCTATGAGCTGCGCGAAGTCGTGCTGCGCGACAAACCCGCCGAGTTGCTGGCCGCTTCGCCCAAGGGCACGGTGCCAGTGCTGGTGTTGATCGACGGCACGGTCATCGACCAAAGCCTGGATGTGATGCTGTGGGCACTGCGGCGCAACGACCCGGAGCACTGGTTGCAGCCTCTGCGCGGCTCCGTCGATGAGATGCTGGCGCTGGTTGCCGGCAATGATGGCGACTTCAAGCGCCACCTGGACCGCTACAAATATCCCAACCGTTATGCCGAAGAATCGGCGGGTGACACGCAAGCCTTTGCGCATCAGCACCGCTCACAAGGCGCGGCGTGGCTGGCAAAGCTGGATGGTATGCTGGCCGAAGGATGGCTGTTCGGCGCATGCGCCAGCCTTGCCGACATGGCCCTGCTGCCCTTTGCGCGCCAGTTCGCCCACACCGATGCCGCCTGGTTCGCCGCGCAAGCCTGGCCGCGGCTGCAAGGCTGGCTGGCTGGCTTTGAAGCCAGTACGCTGTACGCAGGCGTGATGGGCAAGCACGCGCCGTGGCGGGAAGCGAACACCCAGGTTCAATGCTGATATAAAGCATCAACAACACGCAGGCCGGATCATGCAATCGGCAGCGCCCGCCGCACAAGGCATCACTACGGGGAGGAATTTCTTGAACCAGCCCACGCAACCCAACCCTTTTGCGCCACCGCAGGCGCCCGTCAGCGATGTGCCCGCGCCGCTGGCCACCTCGAACATCGACGCGCTGCCTGTTTCCGATAGCTGGAAGGCCAAGTTCCACATCATTGAAAAAGCCGGCGGTGTGAAGCTGCCCCAGTTCAAGGCCTTGAGCTTCGGCGAACGCATGAAGATCAACTTCGGCATTCTTCCTTTCCTGTTTGGCCCCTTCTACTACCTCGCCAAAGGCATGTGGAAAAAAGCCATCACCTTGTTTGCAGTGTGCGTGGTGCTTGTGGTGGTTCTCGCAGTGCTGCTGGAGCTGGTGGGTCTGGGCCGTTTCAGCAATTCCCTCGGCTATGGTGTTGCCGCCATCTTCGCCGTCCGCGCGAATATCGACTACTACAAGAAGATGGTGCTCAAGCAAAACGGCTGGTGGTAAGGGCATGCGCCAGCAAACCTCGCGTTGGTACCACGCCTGCCCGTGCGAACTCTCATGAGCATCCCCCTGAACCCATGAACCCATGAACCCATGAACCCATGAACCCATGAACCCATGAACCATGAACCATGAACCATGAACCCATGAAACCATGAAACCAGCAATGTCCATCCGCACAGCGGGCCTGATGCGCTCCTTGTGCCTCGCGGCAACCCTGGCGCTTTCGGCATGCGCAATGCCCGATCCGGCAAGCCATTCTTTGCTGGGCGAGGAAGTCTCCTCGCTGGTCAAGGACGGCATGCCGCTTTCCGAGGCCGTGAATGCGCTGGGCAGTCGCGGCTTCTCCTGCGGCGAAGGCACATCGATCACACCATCGGCCAAAGGCATTTTTGAGTGCACCCGATCTCGCGCGCCTTGGTGGCCGCCCTACGGCTGTATCCAACGCATATGGTTTAAGGCTGCGGCACCGAATGGTGCCATCTCAAACCTGCAGGTATTCAAGCCCTCCTGTGCAAGCCTGTAGCTCCCTTCCAGCCTGAGGGAGAGGGAGTAAAGAGGGGCCACCCTCAAAGCAAACCCTCAGCGCTGTATCCGCGTAGACAGCACCACCGAGGTATGGGTGCGCTCAACGCCGTCGAGCAGGCCTATGCCGTCAATCAGCGCGTCCAGCCTTTCGATGGAGCCGGCCTGCACGATGGCGATCATGTCGTAGGCGCCGCTGATGGACAGCAGGGAACGCACCTCGGGGATCTTGCGCAGCGCTGCTTCCACCGTGCCTGTGAGCTTGGGGCCGACGGTGAGCATCACATGGGCGGACACCTGCGATTGCTCATAAGCGTCACCGGTGCGTGCGCCGTAGCCGGTGATGACCTTATCGCGTTCCAGCCGCGTGATGCGGGCCTGCACCGCCGTACGCGATAGCCCTACTTTGCGTGCGAGCAAGGCCATGGGGCAGCGCGCGTTGTCACGCAGCTCGGCAAGCAGGGTCTGGTCTATGGCGTCGAGTTGCATGGCGTCTGTTCAATTTAGTTAAATCGCGCATCTAGATAGGATATTTATCTAAAGTATGGCGTTATTTCGACCAAATTGATACTGGTAACTGCCTGCCAAGCCTTCCACAATGGTTTACGCCCCGCAGCGGGGGCACATACCAAGGAGACCCCTCATGAAAAAGATCATGGTCGCAGGCGCCGGCAAAATCGGCTCGGCGATTGCCGCACTGCTGGGCGCCACCCGGGACTATTCGGTGACGGTGGCCGATGCCTCGCCGGCGGCGCTGGCGGGCATCCGGACCGGCCCGCGTGTGCAGCGGCTCGCGCTGGACATCACCAACCCGGTGGCCTTACGGGCTGCACTGGCCGGGCAGTACGCGGTGCTCAGCGCGGCGCCATTTCATCTCACCACACAAATTGCCGAAGCCGCCGCGGCCCAAGGCGTGCACTACCTGGACCTCACCGAAGACGTGGCGAGCACGCGGCGCGTGAAGGAGCTGGCCGCCGCCGGTGCGCGATCGGCACTGATCCCGCAATGCGGCCTGGCGCCGGGCTTTGTCTCCATCGTCGCGGCCGACCTGTGCCGGCGCTTTGACAGCCTGCACAGCGTGCGCATGCGAGTAGGTGCGCTGCCGCGGTTTCCGTCGAACGCGCTCAACTACAACCTGACCTGGAGCACCGACGGCGTTATCAACGAGTATTGCGAGCCTTGCGAAGCGATTGTCGAAGGCACACTGCGCCAGGTGCCGCCGCTGGCCGAGCACGAGGAGTTCTCGCTTGACGGCGTGACCTATGAGGCCTTCAACACCTCAGGCGGGCTGGGCACGCTGTGCGAAACGCTGCAGGGCAAGGTCACTCACCTCAACTACAAAACCATACGCTACCCGGGCCACGCGGCCATCATGAAGGTGCTGCTCAACGACCTGCGTCTGCGCGAGCGCCGCCATATGCTCAAGGATCTGCTGGAGAACGCGCTGCCCGTGACACTGCAGGACGTGGTCATCGTGTTTGTCACCGTGAGCGGCCAGCGCGAAGGCCGGCTGATGCAGGAGACCTATGCGCACAAGATCTACAGCCAAGTGGTGAACGGTGTGTTGCGCAGCGCGATACAGGTCACGACGGCGGCGGGCATTTGCGCCGTGCTGGACTTGCTGGCGACAGGCAAGTTGCCCGCTCATGGGTTTGTGCGGCAAGAGGAAATTGCGCTGGGCGATTTCCTGGCGAATCGTTTCGGGAAGGCCTATGCCGAGCATCCGGCCGAGCGTGCAGCGGCCTGAAAAGCCGCCTGAGAGCTGAGCTCGGAACGGCTCTTAGAGATCGGGCGCTACAAACTCCGCATATTCATAAAGCGCGCCCAGAATCTCTTCGCCCCGCTCATCCGCCGTTTCCGACAAGACATCAATCCGCCCAAACAGCGCATCCACATTGCGCGCTCCGCCCTCGCCTTCGAGCAGCCAGGCCACACGGTGCGCCTCCCAGCGTTCGGCGTCTTCGGGCGACAGGGTCTCGGGGAAATTGCGGGCGCGGTAGCGGAACAGCAATTCCTCCAGGCGATCGTCGTCAAAGCCGGTGCGGCTGTGGGCGAGTTCGGCGGGTGACAAGGCGCGCAGTTGGTTCAGGCGCCGGCGGTCGGCGTTGCCGATAAAGCCGCCGTAGAGGTCTTCGTCCACATCGGGCGCGGCCTCCTTGGGACGCTGGAAGACCTCGGGCCAGATGGCGCTCATGTCGGGCAGGCCAGCGGCTTTTTCAGCATTGGCCAGTGCGGCATCGATGCTGACGCCCCACTTCGCCGCCATCTCGGGCGTCAGCGTGGCGAGCTTGCGCACCACCATGGGCGACTTGTTGAGGTGCACCGACTTGATGGGCAGGCGCTGCACGCCCTCGGGCAAGTCCGCGGACCGGCTGAAGAGACGCTGGCGCAGCGTGGCAACGTCCAGCAGCGGCAGCTCGCTGGGGTCTTGTGAGAGATCCCAGGCCAGCAGTTCGTTCTTGTTGGTGGGATGCGTGGCCAGCGGCCACATGACGGCCATGCAGCCGCGCTCAGGCGGGAACATGCCCGAGATGTGCAGAAAAGGCTGGGCTGTCTGCGGGCTGGTGGGCAGGCCGAGCTCGGCGGCGACGCGATCCTTCTTGTGCAGGCTCAGGGCAAAGTCGAAGAGCTTGGGCTGGGCTTTGCGGATCAGCCGTGCCAGCGCGATGGTGGCGCGCACATCCGACAGCGCATCGTGCGCCGCCTCGTGCATCAGGCCGTTGGCGCGCGCCAGGTCTTCAAGCTTGAAGCTGGGCCTGGTCACGCTGGGGTCGTCGGGAAAGCGCTCGTCGGGCTTGCGCGGCCAGACAATGCCTTCGGGCCGTAGCGCATAGGCCATGCGCACCACGTCCAGCAGGTCCCAGCGGCCGCAATCGTTTTGCCACTCGCGTGCGTAGGGATCTATCAGGTTGCGCCAGAACAAATGGCGCGTGACTTCGTCGTCAAAGCGTATGGTGTTGTAGCCCACGCCTATGGTGCCGGGTTCGGCCAGCACGGCTTCGATGCGGGCGGCAAACTCATGCTCGGCCACGCCGCGCTTCAGGCAAAGCTGGGGCGTGATGCCGGTCAGCAGGCAGGACTCCGGATCCGGCAGGTAGTCGCTGGCGGGCTTGCAATACAGCATCAAGGGCTCGCCGATTTCATTGAGTTCGGCGTCGGTGCGTATGCCGGCAAACTGCGCGGGCCGGTCGCGCCGGGGATTGATGCCGAAGGTCTCGTAGTCGTGCCAGAGAAAGGTGTGGGAGGCCATGGAGCGTCTCGGGAAGGATTAAAGCAAGGGAGAGAACAGGCGCGCCGTGGCATCGCCCAGCCGCACCAGGAAACGCTGCTGCCGGTTGGTGCGCACGGCGACGGCGCTGCGCAGGTCGGTTCTGAACTGGTCAGCCAGCGGCCCGGCCAGCGCCGGGCCATACACCACCGCCATCACCTCGAAATTCAGCCGGAAGCTGCGGTTGTCAAAATTGGCCGTCCCGGCCATGGCGCAGTTGTCGTCGACCACCAGGGTCTTGGAGTGAAGCATGCGGGCCTTGTATTCCCACACCTTGACGCCGGCAGCAATCAGCTCGTCGTAATAGGAGCGCGCGGCGGCGCTGACGATCAGGCTGTCGCTGCGGCGCGGCACCAGCAGGCGCACATCCACACCTCGCAGCGCGGCGCTGGTGAGCGCCATCAGGGCCGGCTCGCCGGGGACGAAATACGGCGTGGTCAGCCAGGCGCGCTGGGTGGAGGCATTGATGGCCGCGACGTGCATGCGGTGTATGGGCTCGAGCGTGGTGTCCGGCCCGCTGGTGACAATCTGCACCGGAATTTCGCCGGCCTCGGCTTCTGGCCCCAAATGCGGCAGGAGCTGTGGCAAGCCGTGCTGCCCGTCATTGGGTGATTTGCCGGTGGTGTAGGCCCAGTCTTCAAGAAAAGTCGTCTGCAGCCAGCGCACCGCGCTGCCCTCTATGCGCACATGCACATCATGGTAGGCGTCGCGCCGGGTGCGCGGGTCTTCCTCGTCGGTGATGTTGACGCCCCCCGTAAAACCTATGCTGCCGTCGCACACCACGATCTTGCGGTGGGTGCGGTAGTTGGTCACCGGACGCAACCGGCGGCCGATACGGGTGTCATGGAAAAACGCGACCTGGCCACCGGCGGCGAGCAGCGGCGCCAGGAATTTACTGCCCAGCCGCTTGGAGCCCAGCGCGTCGACCAGCAGGCGCACGGTGACGCCCTGCCCGGCTTTTTCCATCAGCAGGTCGCGCAGCAAGGTGCCGATCTGGTCGGGCTCGAAGATGTAGTACTCGAGGTGGACATGGTCGCGTGCGCCGCGAATGGCCTTGAAGATGCTGTCAAAGGTGCGCGCGCCTCCCGAGAGCAGCTCGACCGAGGTGGCACTGGACACGGGCAGGCCGCAGGCGGCTGTGCCCAGCGCGGCCATCTGCCGCAGGGATGCGGGCGCTTTTTCGGCGGCCTCGCGCAACAGGGCCAGGTCCGCGCCGGCCAACTCGCCGGCACGGCTGCGCAGGCGCTTGAGGCGCTGTTTCTTCAGGCGCTGGGGCCCCAGGAAGTAATAGATGACAAACCCCGCGAAGGGCAGCAAGGCCAGCGACAGTATCCAGCTCATGGTGGACACCGGGGCGCGCTTTTGCAACACGATCCAGACGGACAACACCGCGATATAGCCGCTCCAGGCCAGCGAGAGGCCGGTTTTCCATTCAGAGCTGAGTTCGGGGAACGTCAAGGTAGGGTCGAAGATAGATTGCGGCGCTGGCGGACAAGAAAAAAGGCCGATAGCGTGATGCTACCGGCCTTTGTGGCTGCTTCAGGTGGGCGCTCAAAAATCAGCGCCCTGGCTTGCCTGATCAGTTGGTCTCCGCCGCCTCGGCTTCAGGCTTGGCCTTGCCCTCTTTCTTGGGCAATGGCTGGATGTCGAGCGAAACCTCACCGGTTTCCACGCCTTTCTCGTCAGTCGTCATCTGCATGTCGACCGTCAGGCGCCCTCCGTCAATCAGTCGGCCGAACAGCAGTTCGTCGGCCAGCGCACGGCGAATCGTGTCCTGGATCAGGCGCTGCATCGGACGCGCACCCATCAGCGGATCGAAGCCCTTCTTGCCGAGGTACTTGCGCAGCGTGTCGGTGAAGGTGACTTCGACCTTCTTCTCGGCCAGCTGGGTTTCGAGCTGCAGCAGGAACTTGTCGACCACTCGGAGGATGACGGCCTCGTCGAGCGCCTTGAAGCTCACGGTCGCGTCCAGGCGGTTGCGGAACTCGGGCGTGAACAGGCGCTTGATGTCGGCCATCTCGTCGCCGGACTCGCGCGGGTTGGTAAAGCCGATGGTCGCCTTGTTCATCGTCTCGGCACCGGCGTTGGTGGTCATGACGATGATGACATTGCGGAAATCGGCTTTGCGCCCGTTGTTGTCCGTCAGCGTGCCGTGGTCCATGACCTGCAACAGCACGTTGAAGATGTCCGGGTGCGCTTTTTCGATCTCGTCAAGCAGCAGCACGGCGTGCGGCTTCTTGGTGATGGCTTCGGTCAGCAGGCCGCCCTGGTCGAAACCGACGTAGCCCGGGGGCGCGCCTATCAGGCGGCTCACGGCATGGCGCTCCATGTACTCGGACATGTCGAAGCGGATCAGCTCAATGCCCATGATGTAGGCCAGCTGCTTGGCGGCTTCCGTCTTGCCGACGCCCGTGGGGCCGGAAAACAGGAAGGAGCCGATGGGCTTGTCGTCCTTGCCCAAGCCCGAGCGCGCCATCTTCACGGCGGACGCGAGCACGTCCAGTGCCTTGTCCTGGCCGAAGACCACGCTCTTGAGGTCACGCTCCAGCGTCTTGAGCTTGCCGCGGTCGTCGTTGGAAACGTTGGCGGGCGGGATGCGGGCGATCTTGGCCACGATCTCTTCGACCTCGGCCTTGCTGATGATCTTCTTGCGCTTGGACGCGGGCAGGATACGCTGGGCGGCGCCGGCTTCATCGATCACGTCAATAGCCTTGTCGGGCAGGTGGCGATCGTTGATGTACTTGGCGCTGAGTTCGGCAGCGGCCTGCAGGGCAGCCACGGCGTACTTGACGCTGTGGTGCTCTTCAAAGCGCGACTTCAGCCCCTTGAGGATGTCGACGGTTTCCTGCACCGTCGGCTCAACCACATCGACCTTCTGGAAGCGGCGCGACAGGGCTGCGTCTTTCTCGAAGATGCCGCGGTATTCGGTGAAGGTGGTCGCGCCGATGCACTTGAGCTGGCCCGAGCTGAGGGCGGGCTTGAGCAGGTTGGACGCGTCCAGCGTGCCGCCTGATGCCGCGCCGGCACCGATCAGGGTGTGGATTTCATCGATAAAGAGGATGCCGTTAGGCTTGTCCTTCAGCGCCTTGAGCACGCCTTTGAGGCGTTGCTCGAAGTCACCGCGGTATTTGGTGCCCGCGAGCAAGGCGCCCATGTCGAGCGAATAGACATTGGCTTCGGCCAGGATTTCGGGCACGTCTTTTTGCGTGATGCGCCAGGCGAGTCCCTCGGCAATGGCGGTCTTGCCCACGCCGGCCTCGCCGACCAGCAGCGGGTTGTTCTTGCGGCGGCGGCAGAGGATCTGGATGACGCGCTCGACCTCGTACTGGCGGCCGATCAGCGGATCGATCTTGCCGTCCTTGGCGAGCTGGTTCAGATTGATGGTGAACTGCTCCAGCGGAGACGCTTTTTCGCTCTTTTCGGCGCCTTCCTCGTTCTCGGCAGCGCTCTCGCCGGCCTTGGCGGGCTCGGGCGGGTCGCTCTTCTTGATACCGTGGGCGATGAAGTTCACCACATCCAGGCGGGTAACGCCCTGCTGGTGGAGGTAGTACACAGCGTGCGAATCTTTTTCACCGAAGATGGCGACCAGCACGTTGGCGCCGGTGACTTCCTTTTTGCCGTTGCCGGTGGACTGGACGTGCATGATGGCGCGCTGGATCACGCGCTGGAAGCCCAGCGTGGGCTGCGTGTCGACGTCGTCGGTGCCGGCAACCTGCGGAGTGTTGTCCTTGATGAAATTGGCGAGCGACTTGCGCAGATCGTCCACGTTGGCAGAGCAGGCGCGCAGCACTTCGGCGGCACTGGGGTTGTCCAGCAAGGCAAGCAGGAGGTGCTCAACGGTGATGAACTCGTGGCGCTGCTGGCGCGCCTCGACAAACGCCATGTGCAAGCTGACTTCTAATTCCTGGGCAATCATTGATCTTCCTTTCGGCTTGCTTGGGTTACTTAACTGACTGATCTCACTGACAGGTCAAATATTGGCCGTTTTCACGATTATTCAATGGGCTCGCTGACACACTGCAGCGGATGGCCGTTCTTGCGGGCGGCTTCGGTGACCTGGTCTACCTTGGTCGCCGCCACGTCCTTGGAGAAAACCCCGCAGACGCCTTTGCCGTCCAGGTGGATCTTCAGCATGATCTGCGTGGCGGTTTCCCGGTCCTTGTTGAAAAACTCCTGGATCACGACCACCACGAACTCCATGGGGGTGTAATCGTCGTTGAGCAGAACCACCTGGTACATCTGCGGCGGCTTGGTTTTTTGCGGCCGGCGCTCCAGCACGACCGAATCCCCTCCGGCGCCGTTGTCCGGCCTGACGGCGGGTACCGGCGGCTGCACCGGGGAACTGGGGGATTTGGGAGACTTGGTTGCCATGGAATTCATTCTAGCCACCGATATAGCCCAGTGCGCCTGATGGTTAAATTGGTGGCGGGAACGCGACATTCAAGCGTGATTTTTTGCTTATTTACCGGACATGAAAAAACCGCCTCAGGATTGCTCCCGGGCGGTTCAAAATAGAGGGCTGGGCCCGCTGCTTTACATGTTGTCGATCATGACCTGGCCGAAACCGGAGCAGCTGACCTGGGTTGCGCCTTCCATGAGGCGCGCGAAGTCATAGGTGACCTTCTTCGATTCGATGGATTTTTCCATCGAGCTGATGATCAGGTCAGCAGCCTGGGTCCAGCCCATGTGGCGCAGCATCATTTCGGCCGAGAGGATCTCGGAGCCGGGGTTGACATAGTCCTTGCCGGCGTACTTGGGCGCCGTGCCGTGGGTGGCTTCAAACATCGCGACGGTGTCACTCAGGTTGGCGCCAGGGGCAATGCCGATACCGCCGACCTGGGCCGCCAGCGCGTCGGAGACATAGTCGCCGTTCAGGTTCAGGGTGGCGATCACGCTGTATTCAGCGGGGCGCAGCAGGATTTGCTGCAGGAAGGCGTCGGCGATGCTGTCCTTGACGGTGATTTCCTTGCCGGTCTTCGGGTTCTTGAACTTCATCCATGGGCCGCCGTCGATTTCCACCGCGCCGAATTCCTTCTTGGCCAGGGCGTAAGCCCAGTCACGGAAGCCGCCTTCGGTGAACTTCATGATATTGCCCTTGTGCACGATGGTCACGCTGGGCTTGTCGTTGTCGATGGCGTACTGGATGGCCTTGCGCACCAGGCGCTCGGTGCCTTCGCTGGAAACCGGCTTGATGCCGATGCCCGAGGTGTTCGGGAAGCGGATCTTCTTGACACCCATCTCGTCCTGCAGGAACTTGATGAGCTTTTTGGCCTTGTCGCTTCCGGATTCGAACTCGATGCCGGCATAGATGTCTTCCGAGTTCTCGCGGAAGATGACCATGTTGGTCTTCTGCGGTTCCTTGACGGGGGAAGGAACGCCCGCGAAGTACTGGATGGGGCGCAGGCAGACGTAGAGGTCGAGTTCCTGGCGCAGTGCCACGTTCAGGCTGCGGATGCCGCCGCCCACGGGCGTCGTCAGCGGGCCCTTGATCGAAACGACGTAGTCGCGCACGGCGTGCAGGGTTTCTTCGGGCAGCCACACGTCGGGACCGTAGACCTTGGTCGACTTTTCACCGGCATAGACCTCCATCCAGTGGATTTTTTTCTTGCCGCCGTAGGCTTTGGCAACAGCAGCATCGACCACCTTCAGCATGACCGGCGTAATGTCTGCGCCGGTACCGTCGCCTTCAATGAACGGAATGACGGGTTCGTCAGGCACGTTCAGGGAGTTGTCGGCGTTGACAGTGATTTTCTTGCCTTGGGAAGGCACTTTGATGTGCTGGTACATGTAGGAAAGTCTCCGGGGTGGGCGCTGGGCGCGGAAGGTACGCCGTGTAGCGGTTAGGTAAAAACCCCTAAATTCTAGCCTTAAAACCACAAGGCAAAAGAATTTGGGGGCTTGTGTCAACGGCCGGCAAACGGGCTCCGTTACGGAAGGGCCTCCGAGAAGTTCGGGGTATTTTTTCCAATAACCTTTCTAGGAAATTCCAAATGAACAAAATCCTCGCTGCTTTGATCGCTGGCCTCTTCGCTGTTGGTGCATACGCACAAGCTCCTGCCAAGCCTGCTTCCGCTCCTGCTGCCGCAGCCGCTCCCGCTGCTACCCCCGCAACGCCAGCCACCCCTGCTGCCAAGCCTGCCAAGATGACCAAGGAAGAAAAAGCTGCCGCTGCTGCCGCCAAGAAGGAGAAAGCCGCTGCTGAGAAGAAGGCAAAGGCTGAAGCCAAGGCCGCCAAGAAAGCAGAAGCTGCCGCCGCCAAGAAAGCAAAGGCTGAAGCCAAGAAGTAATTCCTGGTGACTTCGGTCAAAATGCCCGCCGCGTGCGGGCATTTTTTATGCGCGTCGTTTATGCTGCCTAATCAACTTCATGTGTGGTGACTCTATGTTTTCAAGATCCGGCGTCGTGTCATTCGGCAAGGCATTCCAGGCTCTGGCCAGCGCTCTTGCCCTGGCTGCCCTGCTCTCCCCGATATGCGCTTCGGCCCAGGATGCCCCGCAGATGAACCTGCAGCGCGTCAAGCTCTCGGCCGGCATGCACCTGATTGATGCGCAGGTGGCCCTCACGCCGGAGCAGCGGCAAATCGGCCTGATGTTCCGCAAGGAAATGCCGCAGCAGGAAGGCATGATCTTCGTATTCGAGCAGGCCAGCCAGCAATGTTTCTGGATGAAAAACACTGTACTGCCCCTGACGGCGGCCTTTGTGGCCGATGACGGCACCATCGTGAACCTGGCCGACATGAAGCCGCAAACCACCAACGCCCACTGCTCGGCCGAGCCGGTCCGCTATGTGCTGGAGATGAACAAGGGCTGGTTCGCCAAAAAAGGCATCAAAGCCGGCAGCAAGCTGGGCGGCCCCTTCTTTGAAGCCCGGCGCTGACTTTCTCGCTGTTTCTCTCTGCCCCAAACAAAAAGCCGACTTGAAGTCGGCTTTTTTGCGGGCGCTGGATGCGCCGTAAGCACCAATCAGGCGAAGTTGGCTTCAGCGAAGCTCCAGTTGACCAGGTTGGACAGGAAGGTCTCCACGAATTTCGGGCGCAGGTTGCGATAGTCGATGTAGTAGGCGTGTTCCCAGACGTCAACCGTCAGCAGGGCCTTGTCGGCGGTGGTCAGCGGAGTGCCGGCCGGGCCGGTGTTGACGATGTCCACCGTGCCGTCGGCCTTCTTGACCAGCCAGGTCCAGCCGGAGCCGAAGTTGCCCACAGCAGACTTCACGAAAGCCTCTTTGAAGGCGGCATAAGAGCCGAACTTGGCGTTGATGGCCGCAGCCAGCGCACCGCCGGGTTCACCGCCGCCGGCGGGCTTCATGCAGTTCCAGAAAAAGGTGTGGTTCCAGATCTGGGCCGCATTGTTGTAGACGCCGCCGCTGGATTTCTTGACGATCTCTTCGAGCGTCATGGATTCGAACTCGGTGCCCTTTTGCAGGTTGTTGAGGTTCACCACGTAAGCGTTGTGGTGCTTGCCGTGGTGGTACTCAAAGGCTTCCTGGCTGTAATGCGGCGCCAATGCGTCGATTGGATAAGGGAGTGGTGGGAGCTTGTGTTCCATGATTTTCCTCGTGGTGATGAATAAACTGTTGTTGAACGGGCTCGGACGGTCAAACGGTGTGAACGCGCTTTTGGAACCGAACTTTTAAACCGCTGTCCAGGTCATTGTAAAAACTAAATCAGCCGGCGCGCTGTGACGGTCAAATCGACCTCGCCGCCGGCAAGGGTAGCGCGCACAGGTTGACCCTGGTGCGTATCCTCCGGCCGGGTGATTGGTTGCCCCTGCAGGTCGGCCAGCCAGGCATAACCGCGCTGCAGGACCAGCTTGGGGTCCAGCAACTCCAGCCGAAGCTGCGCTCGCTCCAGCCGCTGCCGCCCGCGTTGCAGGCTGCCCTCGACCTCACGCGGGAAATCGCTCCCCAGGGATTGAAGCCTGAGCCGCTCGTTCTGCAGGGTCGAGCGCAGGGCATGGTTCAGGCTCTGCCCCAAACCGGCCAGGCGGGCGTGCTGCCGCGTCACGAGGTGAGAGGGCCGGCTGACCCGCGACGCCGCCCAGTCCAGGCGCTGGTTATGCGACTGCAGTTGCCGGTCCACGCCGTTTTGCAGGCGCGACAAGGCCAGCCCCAGCATACCCAGCCAGACGCTTAGCGGCTGCGCGCACAACTCGGCCGCAGCGGTGGGTGTTGGCGCACGCACGTCAGCGCAGAAGTCGGCAATCGTGAAGTCGGTTTCATGGCCCACGCCGCTGACCACGGGCACCGGCGAGGCCACAATGGCCCGCGCCAGCTGTTCGTCGTTGAAAGCCCACAGGTCTTCCATCGCGCCGCCGCCGCGCACCAGCAGGATGACGTCAAGCTTGTCCAGCTCTTGCCGCTGATAGGCCTTGCGCAAGGCTTCACGCAGCTCGCCCGCTGCCTGCCCACCCTGCACGCTGGCCGGGTAAATGACGACCGGAATGTGCGGCACGCGCCGCTGGAGCGCGGTCACCACGTCATGCAGGGCAGCGGCGCCCAGCGAGGTGACGAGGCCGATGGCGCGCGGCATCAGGGGCAAGGGACGTTTTCGGCCCGGATCGAAAAGGCCCTCGGCCTCGAGCCTGGCCTTGAGCTGCAGGAACTGCTCGAACAGGTTGCCCTGCCCCGCCTGCCGCATGGACTCCACCACCAGTTGCAGCTCGCCGCGCGGCTCATACACGCCCAGGCGCCCCCGCAACTCGACCAGTTGGCCGTCACGCGGGGAAAAATCCAGCAAACCAGCTGCGCGGCGAAACATGGCGCAGCGAACCTGGCCTTGCTCGTCTTTAAGGGAAAAGTAGCAATGCCCGCTGCCAGCCCGCGAAAAGCCGCTGATTTCACCCTGCACGGCGACTGGATTGAAGCGCGCCTCCAGGCTGTCCGCGATGGCTCGCAATAAAGACCCCACCGCCCAGATGCGCGCGCCCGCCTCGCGTCCCGCCGGAGAAGGCCTGCCGGGACGTGCGGCCGGCTCAAACATGGTTAAACCCCTTGATTTCTCGAGGGCAGTACTCCACAGAGCACCGCCCTGCGTGGGCGAAAGCCCCGGTTTCCTGCGGACCGCACGATGAATTCGTGTAACTCATTGATTTTGAATAACTTAATTCTGCTCAAATTTTCATCGTTTTGTCATATCCGCGATCCGGCGCGGCTTGCGGGGTTTGCCGCCCTTAGTTGCTCACAAAGTTATCCACAAGTTCTGTGGGCTATGTCCGACAAAACGGGATCTTGAAAACTTTCGTGCCATGGGCTACGCATCGTGAAGCACCGCAGTATCCAAGAGCCCGCCTGTTCAAGGTCTCAACGGGTCCGCGCAAGTACCTTCTCGGGATGAACAGGCTCTAAGCCATAATCCACCACAAATTATTTGCTTGGAGATGTGCATTGTTTTCGATCATACAAGCCGCAGGCTGGCCGATCTGGCCTCTGGTTGCCTGTTCCGTCTTGGCCCTTGCCCTGGTTATCGAGCGTTTCACCAGCCTCAAAAACCGCAAAGTCGCCCCGCCCAAACTGCTCGACGAAGCCATCACCGTCTCCCGCGCTTCCGTTCCTTCGCCCGACGTTGTGTCACAGCTCGAACAGAACTCGGTGCTCGGCGAAGTGCTGGCCAGCGGCTTTCGCGCGCTGAATGCCAACCCGCGCATCAGTGAGGACGACCTGCGCTCCATCCTGGAAGGCGCCGGGCGCCAAGCCGCGCACAAACTGGAGCGTTATCTGGCTGCTTTGGCGACCATCGCCTCCGCCGCGCCATTGCTGGGCCTGCTGGGCACGGTGATCGGCATGATTGAAATCTTCGGCTCCCAGGCCGGCAGCGGGAGTGTCAGCGGATCGGCCGGCGGCAACCCGGCGCAGCTCGCCCAGGGCATTTCGATCGCCCTTTACAACACGGCTTTCGGCCTGATGGTGGCGATTCCGGCGCTGATCTTCTGGCGCTATTTCCGGGCTCGTGTGGATGGATATCTGCTGACCATGGAACTGGCCGCCGAGCGCTTCGTCCGTCACCTCAACACCTTGCGTAAATGAACTTCCGTCCTCACCCTCACGACGAACCGGAGATCAACCTGATCCCCTTCATCGACGTGCTGCTCGTGGTGCTGATCTTCCTGATGCTGTCCACCACCTACAGCAAGTTCACCGAGCTGCAGGTCAAGCTGCCCGTGGCCGACGCCGAGCAGCAGCGCGACTATCCCAAGGAAGTCATCGTCGCGGTAAGCAGCGACGGCCGCTATATGGTCAACAAGACCCTGGTCGAGGGCCGGGGCATCGAGGTGCTGGGCGCCGCGCTGGCCGAAGCGGCCAAAGCCGGCAAAGAAAGCGTCATCATCATCAGCGCAGACGCCAACGCCACACACCAGGCGGTCATTACCGTCATGGAGGCGGCACGCCGCCAGGGCCTCACGCAGATCACTTTTGCCACCCAGAGCGCCGCCATGGCCGGGGCGAAGTAAGTCCCTGTCTTTCGGCCGGTCCCAACAGCCGCCCTTCCCCGCGAAACGGCCGTGAAAATCCTCCTGCAGAACGCCTGGCTGACCCGCGGCGGGTTGGCCTGCCTGCTCTGGCCATTGGGGCAGTGCTTTGGCTTGCTGGTGCGCTTGCGCCGCACCCTGTATCACCGCGGCATCCTGCGGTCCGAACGGTTCAAGGCTCCCGTCGTAGTGGTGGGCAATGTGATCGCCGGCGGCGCCGGCAAGACCCCCCTGGTAATCGCCCTGGTCAGGCACCTGCAGGCACAGCGGGTAAAGGTGGGCGTGGTGTCGCGCGGCTACGGACGCTCCGGTTCGGATTGCATGGAAGTCACAGCGGCCGCGCCGCTGGCGCAAACAGGTGACGAACCGGCCTTGATCCATAAGCTGACAGGCGCGCCGGTTTTTGTCTCCGGGAAGCGCACGCAAGCACTGCGGGCCTTGCTTGCCGCCCACCCTGATACAGCCGTGGTGATCTGCGACGACGGCCTGCAGCACTACGCGCTGCAGCGGGACATCGAGATCGCCGTATTTGACGACCGCGGCGTGGGCAACGGCTGGCTGCTGCCGGCGGGCCCGCTGCGCGAGCCCTGGCCCGAGCGCAGGCAACAGGGCCTGAACCTTGTGCTTCACACCGGACAACGGCCAGCCTTCGAAGGCTTCAGATCCACTCGGCAATTGGCCGACGACGCCTGGTCGGCCGGCGGCGACCAGTTTGCGTTGGACGGCTTGCGGGGCCGACCGGTCACGGCATTGGCAGGCATCGCCAACCCCGAGGCTTTTTTCGGCATGCTCAGGGACCGGGGCCTGATGCTGGAAGCCAGCATCGCCCTGCCCGATCACCATGTGTTCATCGAAGCAGATCTGGCGAAGCTGAAAGGGCGCACCGTGCTGTGCACCGAAAAAGACGCCGTCAAGCTGTTTGCCCTGCCGGCCGCAGCCGGGCTAAACATTTTGGCCGTGCCACTGGTGTTTTCGCCTGAGCCGGCTTTTTTCGCCGCTTTCGACGCGCTGCTAACACCCCTGCTTTCTCCATTACCATCGAAGGATGGACACCAAATTGCTTGAACTGCTGGTCTGCCCCGTGACCAAAGGCCCGCTTGAATACGACAGGGAAAAGCAGGAGCTGGTCTCCCGCAGCGCCCGGCTGGCTTACCCCGTGCGCGACGGCCTGCCGGTGCTGCTTGAGAACGAAGCACGCACGCTGACCGATGAAGAGCTGGGCCTGTGAGCTTCACCGTCCTGATCCCGGCCCGGCTGGCGTCCACCCGCCTGCCCAACAAGCCACTGGCAGACATCGGCGGTGCGCCCATGGTTGTGCGCGTGGCGCAGCGCGCCATGCAAAGCGCGGCCCTGCGCACCGTCGTCGCGACCGACAGCAACGAAATCATTGAAAAATGCGCCGGGTTCGGCGTCACTGCCGTGCTGACCCGTACCGACCATCCCAGCGGCAGCGACCGGCTGGCTGAAGCCTGCGGCGTGCTGGGCCTGGCGGACGAGGACATCGTGGTGAACGTCCAAGGCGACGAACCGTTGATAGACCCGGCGCTGATCAACGCCGTCGCGCAGTTGCTCAACGAGCGGCCCGACTGCGCCATGAGCACCGCCGCGCACTCCATAGGCCAACTGGCGGATCTTCAGAACCCGAATGTGGTCAAGGTGGTGCTGGATGCCCGCCACACAGCGCTTTACTTCAGCCGCTCGCCCATCCCGGCCGGGCGCGACTTCGCCGGCAAGGCCTGGTGGGAGGCTGGCAGCACGCTGCCCAAGCCGCTTCGACACGTCGGCATCTACGGTTACCGCGTGGGTTTTCTGCGCGAATTCCCCCGGCTTCCCCAGGCGCCACTGGAGCAGCTTGAGCAGCTTGAGCAGCTGCGCGCCCTGTGGCACGGCCACCGTATTGCCGTGCACATCACCGACGATGCGCCGGGCCCGGGTGTCGACACGGCCGAAGACCTGGACCGCGCGCGCAAGCTATTTTCCTGAGCGCATGCCTTGGTGGGGCCGCGCCGCAAGCCCTCCCCTGTAAGTTGCTGTCAGGGGTGCATGCTATCCTTGGGAAAAACGCAAGTGGAAGGCCTGCAGGGTGTGCTGGCAGCCCTTCACACCTGCCAAGCTGCCCCAACGGGTGACCGGCGCGCCGGCCCGGGGCTGGCTTCACGAATTCATAAATCCGAGGACATCCATGAGACTGATATTGTTGGGCGCGCCTGGCGCGGGCAAAGGGACGCAAGCGACCTTCATCTGCCAGAAGTACGGCATCCCCCAGATTTCCACCGGCGACATGCTGCGTGCGGCCGTCAAGGCCGGCACGCCGCTGGGGATTGAAGCCAAAAAAATCATGGATGCCGGCGCGCTGGTCAGCGACGACCTGATCATCAACCTGGTGAAGGAGCGCATTGCCCAACCCGACTGCGCCAAAGGTTTCCTGTTTGACGGTTTTCCGCGCACCATCCCGCAGGCCGACGCGATGAAGTCGGCCGGCGTCAAGCTGGACTACGTGCTGGAGATCGACGTACCCTTTGAGGCCATCATCGAGCGCATGAGCGGACGCCGCTCCCACCCCGCCTCGGGCCGTACCTACCACGTCAAGTTCAACCCGCCCAAGGTCGAGGGCAAGGACGACGTGACCGGCGAGCCGCTGATCCAGCGCGACGACGACAAGGAAGACACCGTGCGCAAACGGCTGGAGGTCTACAGCGCGCAAACACGCCCGCTGGTGGACTACTACTCAAGCTGGTCCAAGGTCGCGCCCGACGCGGCGCCCAAATACCGCGCCATCAGCGGCATGGGCACGGTTGACCAGATCACCGCGCGCGCCTTCGAGGCGCTGTCCGCCTGAGCCGCCTGCAAGTTCACAGACCAACAAAAAAGCCGTCATCACGACGGCTTTTTTCATGGCGCTTAAAAAATCGACAACACCGGATAGCGCCGCCATTGTAACTCGGCATGGCGCGCGCAGTTCTCGAAGATAAAGCCCAGGACCGCCTTGGGCTCCGACAGTAACTGCGGGTGGGCCGCTTTCCACTGTTCGAAGCGCTCGCGCAAGCCGGGCTCATCCTCGAGCAGCTGTAGCGCAAGGTCTTCGAATACATAGTCCGAGAAGTGCTCCTTCTTTTCAAGGATGCTGTTGAAAAACCCCCAGCGGAAAAAGCTGTCGTGCGCCTGCGGCTCCAGGGTTTCGACCGCATAACGGGCCTTGTCCTGGTCCAGCGGGACCCACCAGTCGCCGGCCTGCAATTCAACGGTTTGCAAACGGGTTTCCATCGTGAGCTCGTCGTGGAACATATGGCCCTCATAGGCGCCGGGCCGGCTTTGCACGGCCTGGATGCGGCTGACCTGGGCCTGCACCGTGCGCGCCGTGTCCAGACGCTCCATGCGCACGCCGTTCCAGCCAAGGCGTTCCACCACGGCGCGCCAGGCCTGCGGGATCACATAGGCGCGCGGCGCACGCACCACCGCCTCCTCGGCAAAGTGGGTGAAATAGTCGATCTCGCGTTCCCAGGGCTGGCTTCTGTCATAGGCCAGGCGCTGGTAGTTGCCCAGCAGGCTGGGCGAATGCACTGCGGCGTAGCCTTTAAAGCGCAGGCGTGAAGGGCGCGTTTCATCAAGCTTCCAGCGCACAGGCCATTGGGTTCGGCTACGCGATGCCTGCCGTGCCTGCCGCCGCAGCGACTGGATCTGCGGCGCGTTCGCGACCGTGAACGCCAGCGTCACGTCCAGTAGCGCGCGCATGGACTCGTAGCGGTCCTTGAACGGCTTGAGCATGTGGGTCTCGGGCATGAAGCCTATGGTGTGGTTCAGCGCCGCGTAGCCGGTCGAAAAGCGCGGCACCTCCAGGAAATCGGCGATTCCCTGGTCCGGGCTCACCTGCACGGGGTTCACATAGGGACAGGTCGGCCAGCCGCGCTCCTCCATGCCGCGGTAGATCACCGGCAGCATGCTTTCCCGCAGGAAAGCGCCCAGGCCACCGCCCAGCTTGTCGGCCTGGGTGTGGATCAACGTCATGGTGTAGCTGTAGTCCGCACCATTGGATGTGTGGGTATCGACCATCACATCCGGATCCCAGGCGGTGAAGAAGCGGTTGAACAGCTGGGCGTTGAGGCTGTCGCACTTGATGAAGTCCCGGTTCAGGTCCAGGTGCAGGCTATTGCCGCGAAAACCAAAGGATTCAGGGCCGTCCTGGTTGACACGGCTGGTATCGCCGCGGTTGCAGCTGCCGTCTACGTTGTAGATCGGGATAAAGAGATAAACAGTGCTGCCCAGGGCGGCCAGACGATCTGGCTGCAGGCACAGGTCGCGCACCAGTGACATGCAGGCGTCAATGCCCTCGGGTTCGCCAGGGTGTATGCCGTTGTTGTTGAAAAAGACGGCACGCCCCGCCTGGCGAACCTGTTCGCGGTCAAACACGCCATCGGCGCTCACAATGCCCGCGTGGATGGGTATGCCGGCATCGGAAACGCCGATCTGCGAGAACTGCAGGACGGCGGGGTAACGCTGGGCCAGCGCTTCGTAAAACCGGATGCAGGCCTCCCAGGTGGTGGTCTGGTTCTGATTGCCGAGTTCATAGGGGGTTTGCATGGAGTGTCCGCAAGTCAAAAAGAACAAGATAGGCTTTCAGGGGCGGCGCGCCTTCGCTTGCAGCCCCTGGGCGATGGTCAGGCCAGCAGTTGCAGGATCAGCTTGACCCTGGCCTTCACCGGACTGAGCCCTTCGGAATCCGGGATCGCATCCGTCGGCATCGGCAGCACCCGCCCACCGGCGCAGCGTGTGGCACGCAGCACCTTGACGCCATCAGCCTGGGCTTTCAGCAGCGCGGCTTCCAGTTCCTGGTGCAGGCTGCCGTTGCCGGTCGCGGCCACCACCAGGCCCTGCACACCTTGGGCTCGCAGCGCCTGCACTATGGCGCCGCTCGCGCCGGCATGGTTCATGACGATTTCGACGCGCGGGACGACATTAGGGCCCGCCAGGCCGACAATGGTTTTGGCCGCGGCTTGCGCGCGCCCCGGCTCGGCCTGCGGCCAGCTTCGCAGCAACCTCAGCCGCCCTTCCTCCACATACCCGATGGGGCCTGCATCACCCGAAGTAAAGGGGTCAAGGCGGTAGGTGTGAGCCTTCTGGACATCCTCCGCACCGTGAATGACGCCTGCGCACACCGCGACCACGCCCTGCGCACCCGCGTGGCGCGCCACAGCCACGGCATCCAGCAGGTTTTGCGGCCCATCGGGGACCAGCGCGGTGGCCGGGCGCATCGCGCAAGTCAAGACCACGGGCTTGGCCGGAGCCAGCAAGGCCTGCAGGAAAAACGCGGTTTCCTCCAGCGTGTCGGTGCCATGGGTGACGACGATGCCCTGGACGTCGGGCTGTGCGAGGAAATGGCTGACGCGCGCGGCCAGTTTGCCCCATACCGCAAAACTCATGTCCTTACTGTCGACCTGCGCCACCTGCTCCGTGAGCACTGTGCCGGCCTGCGCCAAAGCCGGTATCGCGGTCAGCAGCTCGCCAACACCCACCTGGGCGGCCGTGTAGCCGATGTTGTCCGACGCATTGGCGGCTCGGCCCGCAATAGTTCCGCCGGTGCCCAGAATCACAATATTTTGAGGATGCATGGAAAGTGGTCTTGCAATCTTTTAAAAACTGGATGAAAATACAGGTACTGGATATTAAAACAGGTCAATGGCAAATAAGGTCCTAACCTCACAGCTTGACCTGACTGAAGAACCAAGGAGTCCCGCCATGAGCATCCTCACCGATTTCCCGCATTTTCCCTCCGAAGGTCCCAAGCTCACGGCGCGCCAGCAACAAATCCTTGAATTGATCCAAAGCGCTATCGCGCGCACCGGCGCACCACCCACCCGCGCTGAAATCGCCAACGAATTGGGCTTCAAGTCCGCCAATGCGGCTGAAGAGCACCTGCAAGCCCTCGCCCGCAAAGGCGTCATTGAACTCGTCAGCGGCACCTCCCGCGGCATACGCCTGCGTGGCGATACCCTGCGTTCCATCAACGAATCGCGCACCAAACAGTTTTCCCTGCCGTTGCAAAGCCTGGCCCAACTCGCCCTACCTCTGGTAGGGCGGGTTGCTGCTGGCAGCCCGATTCTCGCGCAGGAGCACATCGAACAAACCTACTATTTTGAAAGCGGCCTGTTCCAGCGCCAGCCCGATTACCTGCTCAAGGTTCGCGGTATGAGCATGCGCGACGTGGGCATCATGGACGGCGACCTGCTCGCCGTCAAACAGGCCAGCGAAGCCAAGAACGGCCAGATCGTGGTGGCTCGCCTCGGTGATGAAGTGACTGTCAAGCGCTTTCGCCGCAACAAAAACCAGATCGAGCTTCTGCCCGAAAACCCCGACTTCAAAACCATTGTGGTCGAGCCCGGCGAACCTTTCGAACTTGAAGGCCTGGCCGTCGGCTTGATACGCAACACCATGCTGATGTAAGCACCTCACCTGGCCGTGCACCAGGTGGCGGGCGTTTGGCCGTTAAGGCCAACACCCTGGTGCGGCGGCCCCGCCGGCTTGGCGCCGGTTCGAAATCCTGCCTGTGTAAACCTCTCTCATACAGGAGTTCATCATGGGAATCGTCAGCTTTTCACACTCACCCCTTCTGTCCGTCCTGCTGGCCCCCGCGCAGGCATTGGCAGCTTGGTTTGTGCCCGCACCAGGCAGGTCTGGCCGGTTTTCCGCGCCTGCACGCGCCCAGCATGCAAACGGCCAACTGGTACTGCCTTTTTCCTCGGACATCACCGCCTCATCGCGTGAAACCACGCCGGCCAGCAAAGCAAAACCTCAACACCGCACTCCCAGCCGCTTGCGCATCGTGCGCGAATTCGACGCCAATGTCGGCCCGGCTTGCGCGGGCCGCATGGTGATTTCCGGCCGCATGGCCGACGTCTGCGCAGAACTTGAGCGTATGGCGCAGCGCGAAGCTGCCCTGCAATAGGCATAACACCGAACCCGGCCGCTCCTGCAGGCTGGCCATCTCCAGGTGCCACGGACCCCATGTGGCCCGCCATGCGATGTGCCGCAGCACAATGGAAATGCCGTGGCCGGTTTCCTCACGATACAAAATGGCGGCGATCCGGCAGCCCCTGCTGCAAGCAGGAAAAATCTTGCAGGCACAATATCGTGCATGAATATTGTGATCCTCGACGACTACCAGGACGCAGTGCGAAAACTCAACTGCGCTGCCAAATTGGAGGCCTACCCCGCCAAGGTCTACACCAATACCGTGAAAGGCATAGGCCAGCTGTCAGTCCGGCTCAAGGATGCCGACGTCATCGTTCTCATCCGCGAACGGACCCAGCTCAGCCGACAACTCATTGAAAAGCTGCCCAAGCTCAAGCTGATCGTGCAGACCGGCCGTGTCGGGGGCCATATCGATGTCGCGGCCTGCACCGAGCGCGGCATCGCGGTCGCGGAAGGTACGGGTTCACCTATCGCGCCGGCCGAACTCACCTGGGCGCTGGTCATGGCGGCCATGCGCCGCATCCCGCATTACGTGGCTCACCTCAAGCACGGCGCCTGGCAGCAAGCGGGCCTCAAGTCAGCCTCCATGCCGCCCAATTTCGGCATAGGCTCCGTCCTCAAAGGCAAAACGCTGGGGGTATGGAGCTACGGAAAGATCGGGCAAATCGTGGCAGGCTACGGCCGGGCTTTCGGCATGCGGGTCATCATATGGGGCCGCGACGCCTCGCGCGAACGGGCCCAGGCTGATGGTTATGAAGTTGCAGGCAGCAAAGCCGAGTTTTTTGAGCAAAGCGACGTGTTGAGCCTGCACCTGCGCCTGCACGACGAAACCCGCGGCATCGTCACACTGGAAGACCTGTCGCGCATGAAAACCACGTCCCTGCTGGTCAACACCTCACGCGCGGAGCTGATTGAGCCCGAAGCTTTGATCGCCTCGCTCAATCGTGGCCGCCCCGGCCTGGCGGCGATCGACGTGTTTGAATCCGAACCGATCCTGCAAGGCCATGCCCTGCTGCGCCTCGAAAACTGCATTTGCACGCCGCATATCGGCTACGTGGAGCAGGACAGCTATGAGCTGTATTTCGGTGCGGCTTTCGACAATGTGGTCAATTTCATCAAGGGCACGCCCACCAACATCGTGAATCCCGGCGCCCTGCAGGTGCGGCGCTGAGCCATACCCTGCCTCGCAGCAAGGGCCTGGATTCAGGTTTTCCGTGATGGTACGGGACCCGGCACATCGAGGTCGAACTCGATGAGGTTGCTGAAGCCCTCATCTTCTGGAGATACATCCATCAAGGCGATGGCCGGCAGAGGCGCCGTAGCCTCATCGGCTTCCTGGCTCAGGTCTATATCCAGACCCAGCCTCGGGGAAACAGGCGGCCGCGTCAAATCGGGGTTTGGCGCGATTTCCGTCGAAAAAGCAGCTGGCACGTCGACCGCAAGCGCAACAGGCGGCGGCGACTCCTGGAAGCGGGCGGAAAGGGGCAGGATGTTGGTTGGGCCGAAGCTGCTCGCCTGTGGCATGCCCGTAATCGCGCCCGCCGCCGCGATTACCGGCGGCATATCGGTCGCTTCCTCTGACTCCACAGGCCGAGTAACAATCTTCTTGGCGATGGAATGAAGCAGCAGCAGTTCGCGGTACGCCGCAAGGCTGAAAACCTCCCCGCGCGAATCGGACTTGCGGAAGATGGACTCCTCCAGCACATCCAGCACCTTGGGCGTGGGCCATAGCGACTCGATGCGCGTGAGCGCCGCCACATAGTGCTCCAGGCCATGCGTGTCCATGGCGTAGTCCTCAAAGACCGGCACCTGGGCATTGAACATGCGGTGGAAATCCTTGCGCAGCGCGTCGTAGTCGTCCTTGCGGCCAAGGCTGTGGTAGAGATCGAACAGGTCCAGGTAGACCAGCGCGCTCGTCTCCACGTTGTCCGTGATGTGCAGCCGCAGGACGTCAACTGCCTTGTCAGGGTGCCCCAGCGACACGAAAAAATCCGCCTGCTGCTGCACATCAAACAGCTCTTCGGCATTGACCATGCGGGGCATGCCACTGAATCCGCTCAGGCTGGGCAGGAATTCCGGGCGATCCCCAGGCTCATGCCGAGCTTTCGATGCCGGCCTGGGTGTCGGCAGCTTGTGCGCGCTTTCCAGATGAAGCTCATCGAGGTCCAGATCCACCGCCGGTTTGGAGGGCCCCTCATGTGCCGGCGCCGTGGCTGGCCCGGTTTCCGCGGCAAAAGCACTGGGCTTGCCCCGGTCAGCTTCCTTGTCCCACCAGTGGTTCAGGTGCAGTGTGTGCTGCCGGTTACGCCTCCAGAGAAAACCGGCCGCCAACAAAACAAGCAGCAGAACAGCGCCCAGGCCATACACCAGCCAGTTGCTGTAGCGCTCCCCCCGCGCCCGTTCCAACTGGCCGCGCAGGTCCGTCACCGCCTGTTCCGTCTTGCGGCTTTGCGCCAGCATGGCGGCCACATCGGCCTCCAGGGACTTGAGACGCTGGCTGTCGCGCATCATGTCCTGCGGTTGGGCATTGAGCGCCTGCCACAGCGCGGCTGCGGATGCGCGTTGCTGGGCATCGGCGGCCGGCTGCGTCAGCAACTCCGGCGATGCGCGAAGCACGGGGTCGCGTTCGACGGTCAGGTCAACAGGGTCCAACTGCAGGCGTGCCCGCGATTTGCGAGCCGGGGCTGGAGCGGGTATCGGTTTGCCGGCCGAGCGAGCCTGTGGCACAGCCAGGGAAGAGGCCATCCCGGCGGTGGCGCGGGTTTGCAGCTTTGCCTTCGACGCCCCACCTCGGGCTGGTGCTGCCGACCCGGCTTGGATCGTACCTGTAGCCACGCTTTCTGCCGTAACAATCCCCGCCTGCGAAAGCGTCGAAGGCGCCGCAGCGGTGTTGCCGCCCAGCATCTCAGCGAGCAACACGTATTTGCGTGAATTCTTTTGCTGGCACCCCTCGCGGGCATACACCGTCACGACCGGTTCATCCACGACAGAAACCGTACGGACACGGACCAGGACTTCACCTGCGCCTGGCGACATCACGGTGCGTACTTTGTCGGGCGAGACCTGGCTGTCGCCGAAGAACACGTCGGCGGACAAGCAGACAGAAGAGGGATTTTCAGTGTCGTCGAGTTGCGCCGACAGCGTGACGTCCAGCGGCCGGCCGACGATGGCCGTGCCGCGTACACGGCCCAGGGAGGCGGCCAGGCTGTTGGCGGCAATCCCCAACAGCAAAGCGCCAAGCAGGCATTTCAGGAACTTCTCGGCGGATTTCATGGGGTGGGCGAATTTTGCCACCGGCCTTTGCCGAATACGCTCAGCCATAATTCGGCCATGAAAGTAAATTTTGCAAATGTGGGAATAGTTGGCACTGGCGCCATGGGCCGGGGCATCGCGCAGATCGCGGCGCAGGCAGGCAGCACCGTCAGGCTGATGGACGCGCAGGCGGGCGCCGCCGAAAAAGCGCGCGAAGCCATCTGCACCCAATGGGACAAACTGGTCGAAAAAGGCCGCCTTGAAGCTACGGCGGCCGCCGCGCACAAGGACCGCCTGGTACTTGCCGGCACCCTGGCCGACCTGACGGGCTGCGACCTCGTCGTTGAAGCCATCGTGGAACGCCTTGATGTCAAACGCGCCCTGTTCGCTGAACTGGAGGCTCTGGTGCCCGCGGAGACGGTGCTGGCCAGCAACACTTCTTCGCTGTCCGTGACAGCCATCGCTGCCGGGCTCAAGCACCCCGAGCGCCTGGCCGGCTTTCACTTTTTCAACCCCGTTCCGCTGATGAAAGTGGTTGAGGTGATCGCGGGCCTGAAGACCAGCCCGGCCATCTGCGAAGGCCTGAGCCAATACGCCCGCCAGATGGGCCACACACCCGTACAGGCGCAAGACACGCCCGGGTTCATCGTCAACCACGCCGGCCGGGCCTATGGCACCGAGGCATTGCGCATTGTGAGTGAGGGAGTGGCCGATTTCGCCACAATAGACCGTATCCTGCGCGACCAGGCCGGTTTCAAGCTCGGCCCTTTCGAACTCATGGACCTCACCGCGCTCGACGTCTCACATCCGGTGATGGAGTCGATTTACCACCAGTATTACGAAGAAGCCCGCTATCGCCCCAGCGTGATCACAGCGCAGCGCCTGGCCGGCGGGATGCTGGGCCGCAAGACCGGCGAAGGTTTTTACCGCTATGCGGAGGGCGCCATGCAGGCACCCGCTGAGCCCGCCGTTCCGCAGGTCGCCGAACTTCCGCCGGTATGGGTATCGCCCCGCGCCTCGCGCCGCGCGGAGCTGCTGCAGCTGCTCAAAAACCTCGGCGCCAAAATCGAAACCGGCGCTTCCGCCTCTCCACAGGCCCTCACGCTGGTTGCGCCACTGGGTTTTGACATCACCACGGTCGCCGTGGTGGAGCGCCTCGACCCGGCCCGCACTGTCGGCATCGACATGCTGATCGATGATGCGGCGACCAAGCGGCGCGTGCTGGCCACCAATCCGGCCACGCGCAGCGATATGCGAGACGCCGCGCATGCCCTCTTCGCCCGCGACGGCAAGGCCGTCAGCGTGATTCGCGACAGCGGCGGCTTCGTCACCCAGCGCGTAGTGGCCGCCATTGTCAACATCGCCAGCGATATTTGCCAGCAGGGCATTTGCAGCCCGAAGGACCTGGAAACCGCCGTGACGCTCGGACTCGGTTACCCCCTGGGCCCGCTGGCCATGGGCGACCGCTACGGCCCCACCAATGTGCTGGAAGTGCTGTTCAATATGCAGACCGTGTACGGTGACCAGCGCTACCGCCCCTCTCCCTGGCTGCGGCGCCGGGGCGCGATCGGCCTGAGTCTCATGCACGAAGAGTGAATCACCCCCGTCGGATGCTCACTTCGTGTAGCACCTTCCCCCCTCTAGGGGGCGGCGCCTGCGGCCTGGCGAAGCCAGTTCCGCGGCCCCCACTGGTAAATGAATTCGTACGGGGACCTGATCCCTGCCTCCCCCTCATTTTGTATTGGAGAGACTGACATGGCAGGCGCAATCAAGAGTACCAGCGAGGGCCAGACCCTTATCCTGACGATCAGCAACCCGGAGTTCAAGAACGCGCTGGGACCTGAAATTTATGCGGCCGGAATTGAGGCCTTGAACGCGGCCGAGAACAACCCCGATATCCGGAGCGTGGTCATCACCGGCGAAGGCGCCCTCTTCTGTGCGGGCGGCAACCTGCAGCGCCTGGAGGCCAACCGCCGTGAGGCGCCCGAGGTGCAGGCCCAGAGCATCGACGGCCTGCACAACTGGATCGACTCGATCCGTACCTATCCCAAGCCAGTGATAGCCGCCGTGGAAGGCGCGGCGGCCGGCGCCGGCTTTTCGCTGGTGCTGGCCTGCGACTTTGTGGTGGCGGCGGAGAACGCCGTGTTTGTGATGTCCTACAGCACCGTGGCGCTGTCCCCCGACGGCGGCGGCAGTTGGGCCCTGGCGCGCGCCCTGCCGCGGGCACTGGCCAGCGAGCTGCTGATGACTGGCGAACGCGTGGGTGCGCGCCGGCTGCATGACTTCGGCTTGGTGAACCGCGTCACCGCGCCAGGCGAAGCCCTGGCCCAGGCCCTGCAACTGGCTGAAAACCTCAATGCGCGCGCGCCCAACGCACTGGCCAGCATCAAGGAGCTCATCAACGACGCAGCCGGCAACACGCTGAACCAGCAACTGGGTCGCGAGCAGCACCACTTCGTGCGCAACCTGCATGATGCCAACGCTGGCGAAGGCATAGACGCCTTCCTGAACAAGCGCACACCGCACTACCGCTGAACCGGGGTAACCGGCCAAGCCGGGCGGCCCGGTGCGACCGCGCCGCCGGCGATTTCCCCTGCTCCCCGGCGCGCCATGCCGGGCGACACCCATGCGACAGGCCGCTGGCGCCCGACGGGTCCCTCAAGCGACAATGGACGCCTTGTTAGTCACTCAAAAGACAGACCATGGACGATCCCATTCTTACGATAGAGGAACGAGAGGCCATTAACAACGGCCGCTGGTTTTCATCCCTGTCCCCATCCCTGAGGCACGACATATTCCGATGCGCCTACGTCAAACGCTACAAAGACGGCGAACTCATCAGCGCCCGGGGCGATGTGCCGGAGGAATGGATTTCCTGCGCGCGGGGCGCCATCCGCGTGAGCTCCACCTCGATCTCGGGCAAGCAGGTCACGCTGACCTATGTGGAGCCCGGCATCTGGGTTGGCGATGTGGCGATCTTCGACGGAGAGCGGCGCACCCACGACTCCTATGCCCATGGCGAAACCACGCTGCTGTGTGTCTCGCGCGCCGATCTGCGCAAGATACTGAGCCAGCACGTGGAGCTCTACGAAGCCCTGCTGCGCCTGCACGCGCGGCGCATACGCCAGCTCTTCGGCCTGGTGGAAGACCTCAACACCCTGCCCTTGCGCGCGCGCCTGGCCAAGCAGCTGCTGCACCTGGTGCGCAGCTACGGCGTGCCAAGCCTGGGGGACAGCAACGAAGTGCGCATAGGCCTGCAACTGGCGCAGGAGGAACTGGCCCAGTTGCTCGGCGCATCGCGCCAGCGCGTGAACCAGGAACTCAAGTCCATGGAACGCGAGGAAGCCATACGCATAGAACCGGGCGGCCTGGTGGTGCGCAACCGCCAGGCGCTGATGAGGATTTCCGAGGCCGAAATCGACAAATAGACCAACCGGGACAACCCCTTCAAGCATGAGCAATTTCGACCACTTTGTCGGCACCCGTGCCGTCTCCGGCGCGCATGCATTTGACCTTGATGCGCTCACTGCTTACTTGGGCAAGCACCTGCCCGGCTTCAAGGGCCCGCTGACGGCGGAAATCTTCAAGGGGGGCCAGTCCAACCCCACCTACAAGCTGCTCACCCCCGCCGCTTCTTACGTGATGCGGGCCAAGCCCGGGCCCGTGGCCAAGCTGCTGCCCTCGGCCCATGCGGTGGAGCGCGAGTTCAAGGTCATGCAAGGCCTGCAGGGCACCGACGTGCCTGTGCCAAAGATGTATTGCCTTTGCGAAGACGAGGCCGTGATAGGGCGCGCGTTCTATGTGATGGAGTTCGTCGAAGGCCGGGTGCTCTGGGACCAGTCCCTGCCCGGCATGAGCCCCGCCCAGCGCGGCGAGATTTACGATGAAATGAACCGCGTGATCGCCGCCCTGCACAAGGTGAAGTTCGCCGAACGCGGCCTGGCCGACTACGGCAAGCCCGGCAACTATTTCGAGCGCCAGATCAGCCGCTGGAGCAAGCAGTACAGCGCCTCCATCACCCAGCCCATCGCCGAAATGGACAGCCTCATGCAATGGCTGCCCGCCAACATCCCGGCCAGCGCGCGGGATGAAAGCCTGGTCTCCATCGTGCATGGCGACTTCCGGCTCGACAACCTGCTGTTCCACGCGACTGAACCACGTGTGTTGGCCGTGCTTGACTGGGAGCTGTCCACACTGGGCCACCCGCTGGCCGACTTCAGCTACCACTGCATGGCCTGGCATATCCCGCCCGGGGCCTTCCGCGGCATCGGCGGGCTGGACGTCGAAAGCCTGGGCATTCCCACCGAATCCGAGTACATACGCCGCTATTGCGAGCGCACAGGCCTGGCCACACCCGAAGCGCTCAAGGCCGACTGGAACTTCTACATGGCCTACAACCTGTTCCGCATCGCGGCCATCCTGCAGGGCATCGCCAAGCGGGTTGAAACCGGTACTGCCGCCAGTGCCCAGGCCGTCAGCTCGGCCGCCGGCGCGCCGCTGCTGGCCAGGATGGCCTGGGGCTTTGCCCTCAAAAGCCGGGGCTGACGACTGCACAAGCCATCACCTTCACAACAATACCCACATCCTTTCCGGAGATTTCATGGACTTCAACTACACCCCCAAGGTACAGGAACTGCGGGCGCGCCTGCTCAGGTTCATGGACGAGCATGTTTACCCGAACGAGGCGCGCTTCTTCCGCGAGATCGCCGAAAACCGCGCCAAGGGCGATGCCTGGGTGCCGACCAGGCTGGTCGAGGAGCTCAAGCCCAAGGCACGCGCCGCCGGCCTGTGGAACCTGTTTTTGCCGCACTCCCCGCGCGCGCCTGAGGGCCTGTCCAACCTCGAGTACGCGCCGCTGTGCGAGATCATGGGCCGCGTGCCCTTCGCGGCCGAAGTGTTCAACTGCTCGGCGCCCGACACCGGCAACATGGAAACCATCGCCCGTTACGGCTCTGAGTCCAACAAGGACCAGTGGCTGGATCCCCTGCTCAAGGGCGAAATCCGTTCGGCCTTCCTGATGACCGAGCCCGAGGTGGCCTCGTCCGACGCGACCAACATCCAGTGCCGCATCACGCGCGACGGCGACCACTATGTGCTCAACGGCCTCAAGTGGTGGTCTTCCGGCGCGGGTGACCCGCGCTGCGCCGTCTACATCGTGATGGGCAAGACCAACCCCGACGCTGGCCGCCACGAGCAGCAATCGATGATCCTGGTGCCTGCCAACACGCCCGGCATCACCGTGATCCGTCCGCTGTCGGTGTTCGGCTATGACGATGCACCGCACGGCCACATGGAAGTGCGGCTGACCAATGTGCGCGTGCCCGCCGGCAACCTGCTGCTGGGCGAAGGCCGCGGCTTTGAAATCGCCCAGGGCCGCCTCGGCCCCGGCCGCATACACCACTGCATGCGCAGCATAGGCATTGCCGAGCGCGCGCTGGAGCTGATGTGCAAGCGCCTGAACAGCCGCGTCGCCTTCGGCAAGCCCATCGCCAGCCAGTCGGTCTGGCACGAACGCATCGCCGAGGCGCGCTGCATGATCGAGCAGGCCCGCCTGCTGACGCTCAAGGCCGCCTACATGATGGACACCGTAGGCAACAAGGTCGCCAAGGCCGAGATCGCGATGATCAAGGTGGTGGCGCCCAACATGGCCTGCCAGATCATCGACTGGGCCATACAGGCCCACGGCGGCGGCGGCGTGTCGGACGACTTCCCGCTGGCCTATGCCTACGCAAGCCAGCGCACCCTGCGCCTGGCCGACGGCCCCGACGAAGTGCACCGCGCCTCGCTGGCCAAGCTGGAGCTGGCCAAGCACCTGCTCATGCCCGGTGAAGTGGAGATGCCGATCACGCGCGGCGCTTAAGAGCGGTTCAAGCCGTTCAAATCGCTATAAGCCGCTTGCGGTTTACAGCGTGATGTCGTTGGAAAGGCCGGCGATCGCCGATTCGCAGGCCGTGGTGAAAATCAGGGCCGCATGCTCCAGCGTGGGCATATCGGCCGGGGTGTACTGCATGCGCAAATAGGTCTTGCCGCGCAGCACCATCAGGATAAAAGGTACCTGCAAATCGGGCCCGGGCTCGGGCCAGGACATCAGCAGCTCGACCAGATTCGGATCCAGCCAGGCCAGCGCGTGGGAGCGGTGGTCGGCCATCACCGCATAGCGTTGCCAGAAAGCCGTTGGCAGGCTTTCCCAACCGACTTCAGGGTACATGGCCAGCCAGCGCACTTCTTCCGGCATGCTCGGATCGGCGGTGGTCTGCAGCGTGTCGGTATAGGCCTGGTAGGCTTTTTTTTCCAGCCCGTCCTTCAAAGCCCGGTTCATCACCAGCACCGTAAGGTCCTCGTTGACCTTGACCTCGCCACGGGCGCGTAGCTCTTCACCGCGAATGTAATCGCGTGACGGCCGGCCGCGTTCCATCTTCCAGGGCTTGCCCCCCACGTTGCCCTTGAGCACAAAACCCTTGCCCTGCCCCATGCCGGTGAAAGCAAAGCCACGGGTCCCTGCCCATTCGGACACGGCTTCGTCGGACGCGCCAGCCTCGCCGGCATCCGCCTTACCCGTAACAAAGACTTTCTTCAGCCGCTCGAACATGGTTTTCGCTTTTCTCTTAAAGTGCAGCGAACATCATAGTAGTCAAGGACGCCCCGATGATCAATGTTTACTCATGGCCCACACCTAACGGCCACAAAGTCCACATCATGCTGGAGGAATGCGGCCTGAGCCTGGGCCGCGACTGGCAGGCCATTCCCGTCAATATCGGCACCGGCGACCAGTTCAAGCCCGAATTTCTGGCCATCAGCCCGAATAACAAGATCCCGGCCCTGGTTGACCCGGTCGGCCCCGACGGCAAGCCCATCTCGGTGTTCGAATCCGGCGCCATCCTGCTTTACCTGGCTGCCAAGACCGGCAAGCTGCTGCCGAAAACCGACCGCCTCAAGTTTCAGGTGCTGCAGTGGCTGATGTTCCAGATGGGCGGTGTGGGCCCCATGATCGGCCAGACTCACCATTTCCGCCAGTATGCGCCCGAGAAAATCGACTATGCCATCAACCGCTACACCAATGAAACGAAGCGGCTTTACGGCGTAATGGACAAGCAGCTTTCGACCCACAAGTTCATCGCCTGCGATGAGTACAGCATTGCCGACATCGCCATCTTCCCCTGGCTGCGCAACTGGGAAAACCACGGCATAGACTGGGCCGACTATCCGCACCTGAAAAAATGGTTCGACCTCATTACCGAACGCCCGGCCGTGCAGCGCGGCGTCAAGGTACTGGCCGAACTGCGCAGGCCGATTACAGACGACAAGGCGCGGGAAGTGCTGTTTGGCAAGACGCAGTACGAAAAGCATTGAGAATCAAGGCGCCAGGCCTGGCTGCCAGGAGGCCAGCGGCCATCGATTGAAGGTATGATTCGCGACGAGCCGAAAACGGCGGCCGCCGACGCGGCCATGCCCCGGCCGGCATACACAGACTGCCCGTAGCTCAGTTGGATAGAGCATCAGCCTTCTAAGCTGAGGGTCGGGGGTTCGATCCCCTCCGGGCAGGCCAGTCGTCAGGTACTTCTTGAGCAAGGCGCCTCTTGACAAGTTCGTGAGGAACTTCGCCATGCAGAGACCATCCTCATGTCGGCAAAATCACCCGGTTGAGCTGGCTTGGCAATGGACAGCCCACAAATCGAGCAACTTCTCATGGTCCCATCCCACCAGCCGGCCGCACGCCTGGCCACCCAACTTGCATTCTGGGTTGCCGGATTTGGTGTTTCGGCCTGGGCTCCCCTGGTTCCCTACGCCAAGCAACGCCTGCAGGTGGACGACCATTCGCTCGGGTTGTTATTGCTGTGCCTGGGCGCAGGCTCGGTCGCGGCGATGGTCCGGACGGGGCCCTTATGCGCCCGCTATGGTTGCAAGCCGGTCATCGTGACTGGCGGCATCTGCCTGGCAATCCTGCTCCCTGTGTTGGCATTCGCTGGCACACCGTGGCTGATGGCAATAGCCCTGCTGATTTTTGGCGGCGCTCTCGGCTCATTGGACGTAGCCATGAACGTCCATGCAGTTGAAGTGGAGCGCAGCGCAGGGCGCCCCATGATGTCCGGCTTCCATGCACTTTTCAGCGTCGGCGGATTCTCAGGCGCCGGATTGGTGACAGTCATGCTGTCTCATTCAGTCGCCCCTGTAATCGCCACCCTCATTTGCGCTGTTCTGATGACGGCGGCCCTGGCGCTGGCATCTCCGCGCTTGCTCGTTACACGTCCCGCACAGGCGGGTGACGCAGGCATGCTGATGGCTCTGCCGCGTGGGCCGGTGGTGGTCTTGTCGGTATTGGCTGCAATCACCTTCCTGGTCGAGGGCGCGCTTCTGGATTGGAGCGCGCTGCTTCTGACGGAAATTGGACTGAGCTCCCCCGAGCGTGCCGGTGTCGGATATGCCGTTTTTTCGGTGGCGATGACTGTTGGGCGTTTCAGTGGCGATGCGGTAACGGCTCGTTTTGGCGACAGGTCGATGGTGTTCTGGGGCGGACTGACCGTCCTGTTTGGTTTTATTTGCCTGCTCACAATCAATCAATATGAACTGGCGATGGCCGGCTTTGCCCTCATCGGACTGGGCGCATCGAATGTGGTGCCGGTGCTGTTTCGCCAGGCAGGATCACAAAACGCCATGCCCGCCGCCTTGGCGGTGTCTGCGGTGACAACCATCGGCTACGCAGGCTATCTCATGGGACCTGCCCTGGTGGGATTTGTGTCGAAGTTGGCAGGCCTGCAGGCCGCGTTCTGGATGCTGGCGGCATTGATGTGTTGTGTGCCCGCCCTGGCCCGGTCCGCAAGCAAGCCAGTCAAGGCGACAGAGTAAAGAGACTTTCTGCGGTTTCACACAAAGTCAAACGCCGCTCCCGTGACCGACGTCGCTGACACCACCAGCCAGAGCTTGAGGTATATAGTTGGGGCTTCGGCCACCTGACAAAGGCCGTCAAGACCAAGGAGGCGAGCAAACATGCCCAGACCAACGATGCTGCTGGTAGAGGATAACCCCGCTCACGTCGAGCTGACTTTGGTAACGCTGCAGGAAAACGGCGCCGACCATGAAGTCATCGTCGCCCGCAACGGCACGGAAGCCCTGGAATACCTTTTCTGCGAAGGTGCTTACAGCAGCCGGCCGCACGACCAGCCCCCCGAGCTGGTCATGCTGGACCTGAATATGCCCGGCCTCAGTGGGCAGCAAGTCATCCAGCGCATGCGGGGCGACCCTCGCACCTTCTTTGTGCCCATCGTCATCCTGACGTCCGAATCCAAATACTCCCCCGTGGTGAAGGAAATCCAGGGCGGGCTTAACAGCTACGTGCGCAAGCCGCTGCATTTCCGGGATTTCCAGGAAAAGCTGGAACAGGTGCGTGAATATTGGCGCACATCCAACTTCGGGCCGCTCAAGTCCTGAGGACATCCTTTTAAGGCCCCGGGGCGGCGGCAGAACCAGTCAGGCGGTCATCGAAACGCGCACAAAAAAGCCCGCTGATGCGGGCTTTTTCAGGGAAATGATGGTCGGAGTACAAGGATTCGAACCTTGGACCCCCTGGTCCCAAACCAGGTGCGCTACCAGACTGCGCCACACTCCGACTAAGTCCATCATTATAGCCCGAACCCGCTACACTTTCCCGCAGCGCCCTCATTTTTTCCATTCACTGGATTCCCCAATGAAACCCCATCATGCTGCCCAGACTGATCCGCGCCGGCCCGATGCAAAGGCGACCCGAGTCAGCCTTGCGGAGGCGTGAAATGGCAGCAGCCGCCGGGGCCGTCTTCATGGTGGAAAAAGGCATGAACCGCCTGATAGCGGTATCCGGACTGCTGGTGCTGCCGCTGGCAGCGCTGCTGCTGGCCCAATGGCCGCTGCGAGAACTCATACAAGCCTATTCGCGCCAGGCGAACGACGCGGCGCAGGTGCTCTTCGCACTCTATGTGGCGGTGGCCGTCACCGCAGCGTCCAAAAGCCACACCCACCTCGCATCCCTGCAACCACATACCGGCAACGCGAGCCGCCCACGCTGGCATGCCTGGGCGCTGCTGGCCTGCGTCGCGCCCTGGGCCCTGTTCATGCTTTGGGCCAGCTGGCCGCTGGTACTGGCCTCCGTGGCCTCTTTCGAGCGATTTGGCGAAACGCTCACGCCCGGTTATTTCGTGATCAAGCTCGCCATGGCCTTGATGCTCCTGCTGGCGCTGGCGGAAGGCCTGCTTGAACTCCTGCCGCGCAGCCGCGTGCCGGGTTCGCCATGAGCCTGGCCGGCCCTCTGGCGGGGGTATGGATGCTGCTGGCGCTGGGCGTGCTGATTCTTGCCACCGGCCTGCCGGTGTGGGCCCTGCTGATCGGCGTATCGAGCCTGTTCGCAGCGCTGGGGCTCGCGTCAAGCGCTTTCGACCTGCAAATCCTCCAGGCCCTGCCGGTACGCACGCTGGGCCTCCTGGAAAACGACCTGCTGCAGGCGATGCCCCTGTATGTCTTCATGGGCGTGTTGCTGCAGCGCCTGACCGTGGCCGACGCACTGTTTTCGGCGCTGCTGCGCCTGTTCCGCGCGCTGGCCGGTGCGCATGCCCTCTCCGCCCTTGGTGTGGGTGCCCTGATCGCGCCCATGAACGGCTCGGTCGCTTCCAGCTCGGCCCTGCTCTCGCGCCTGGTGGCCCCGCGCGTGGCGCACATGGACACCGTGCGCGCCGTTTCCATCATCAGCGTGGCCGCCACCATAGGCGTGGTGGTCCCCCCTTCGCTGGTTTTGCTGTTGCTGGGCGATGCCATGATGCTGGCCCACCTGGAAGCCAGCCGGCTGCCGGGCTACCTGCAGGCAGGCCAGCGCATCATCAACACCCAGGATGTGATGCGCGCCGCCCTGCTGCCCGCGCTGGGTGTGCTGGCGCTCTGGGCCGTGGTGGCCTGGCGCCAGGCACGCAAGCTCAAGGAAGCACCACCGCAAGTTCCCGCCAACCAGGCGCAGGTGGCCATGGCCCTGGCCGCGGGCGGCACCATCGTCCTGCTGCTTGCCGGCGTCTTTACCGGCAAGCTCTACGCGGTAGAGGCGGCGGCCACCGGCGCGATGCTGCTGGTCGTTTCAGCCCTCCTGGGCCGTTCGCTGCCGGCAGCCGGCTGGCAGGCAGTGCTGGCCGACACGCTAAAACTCAGCGGCGCCCTGTTTGCCCTGCTGGTGGGCGCCACCACCTTCAGCCTGGTGTTCCGCATCTTCGGCACGGATCGCTGGCTTAACGGGCTTCTGCTGGGCTCCACGCTCCCGCCTGGCGTGACAGCGGCCCTGGTGCTTTTGCTGGTGGCGTTATGCGCCTGGGTGCTGGATGCGTTTGAAATGATTTTCGTCATCGTACCCATCGTCGCGCCGGCGCTCATCGCGCGCCTGGGGGATGCCCAGCAGGCAGCGGTATTGCTGCTGTTGGTGCTGCAACTGAGCTTCCTGGTTCCGCCCATGGGCTATGCCGTGCTGATGGCCAGGTCGCGCTCGGGCCTGCCCGCCATTTCAAGCCGGCGCCTGCTGGCTGCGCTGTGGCCCATGCTGCTGGTCCAGGTGACGCTCACGGCCGCGGTGTTCGCCTTTCCCGCCGCCGTGCATTGGCTGGACGCGCCCGCCCCCGCGACTTCCACGCAGGCCCCCATGGCTGACGACGAAATCGCGCGCCAGATGAAGGAAATGTCAGCCGCCGAGCCGCTCGAGACGAATCCCGCCGCCATCCCCACCGCACCCTGAGGCCTTCCAAGCCGGGGCTTGCAAACCGTTCACAAAAAGGAGACCGCAACCATGGCCATCAGAATCGTCAGGCTGGGCACCGCGAGAAGCGCCACCGAGGGATTGCGCATAGGCACGGTACGCAGGCCGCCGCGGGGCGTACCCAAGGCCGAGTTCGCGTCCCAGGATTGGTACGACGTCTGGTACCCCAACCTCGCACCCAGCGTGGAGACCATGAAGCTGGGCCAGAGCGTGGAATCCGACAAGGACTGGGCCGCCTTCAGCAAAAAGTACAAGGCGGAGATGAACGAAGCCGATGCCAGCCGCAACCTCGACCTGCTCGCGGCCCTGTCGCACCAGGCCAACTTCGCGATGGGCTGCTACTGCGAAAACGAAGCGCGCTGCCACCGCTCGCTGCTACGGGATCTGCTCAAGGAGCGCGGCGCGCTCCTTGGATAGCCCACCGCAGCAGCCGGCTACAGTTTGACGTACTCGTACTCGACCGGATTGGCATTGATGCCGCGATCCGGCGGCGCGATCCAGGCGGCCATCTTGCCGGGTTCGGTGACGCGGTTCATCAGGCTCTTGACGAAAGCCGTGTCGGCCGCCGTGGGCAGCCACTGGCCTTTCCCGGCTTCGAAATCGGCGGCGCTGACCGGGTTGCCCTGCGGGTCCGTGAAGCTGCCGGCCCAGGCACCGACCTCGCGGCGAAAACGCGTTGAAGGCAGGCTCAGTTCGAAGTCCACACCCGCGCGCTTGATGGCCATGTTCCAGCGGGTCACGCCCACATTGCAATCTTTGACGTACTCAAGACGCGTGATTTCATTCATGCCGTTGCGGGTCGAGATGGTCTCGTTCTTGAGGCCGCCCTGCCCGTCCGGCACCACGATGGTCATTTCGGTCTCCAGCTCCACATGGTCGGCGAACTTGGCCTCGTCGGGCCGGCCCTTAATGCCGTTGCTGAAGTAGTTGGCGGCGTTTGACGACGCTTCCGAGCCGAACAGGTCCAGCGACGAGGTGAACCAGAAGTTCATGAATTTCTGGATGGTGGGCAGGTCGATCACACCGGCCTTGCGCAGGGCGGCGACATCGTCGGTATCGAGTTCCTTCATCACCTCCAGCGTTCGCTTGATGACGCGGCCCACGCCGGTCTCCCCGACGAACATATGGTGGGCCTCTTCGGTCAGCATGAAGCGCGTGGTGCGGGCCAGCGGGTCGAAGGCGCTTTCGGCAAAGCTCTTGAGCTGGAACTTGCCGTCACGGTCGGTGAAGTAGGTGAACATGAAAAAGCTCAGCCAGTTGTCCATGGGCTCGTTGAAGGTGCCCAGGATGCGCGGCTTGTCGGCATCGCCGCTGTGGCGCATCAACAGCTCCTCGGCTTCCTCGCGGCCGTCGCGGCCGAAGTGCGCGTGCAGCAAATAAACCATGGCCCAGAGGTGCCGCCCCTCTTCCACATTGACCTGGAACAGGTTGCGCAGGTCGTAGAGCGATGGTGCGGTGTGGCCCAGCAGGCGCTGCTGCTCGACCGAAGCCGGCTCGGTGTCGCCCTGGGTCACGATGAGGCGGCGGAAGGTGGAGCGATATTCGCCGGGCACGTCCTGCCAGACGTCTTCGCCCATGTGGTCGCCAAAACCGATCTTGCGCCCTTCTTCCTTGTCGGCCAGGAAAATGCCCCAGCGGTAGTCGGGCATGGGCGTGTAGCCGTAGCTGGCCCAGCCCGAGGCATCCACGCCGACGGCGGTGCGCAAATAGACTTCCTTGGCCTTGAAATCGCTGGGGCCCATTTCGTCCCACCAGTTCAGGAAGGCCGGCTGCCAGTGCTCCAACGCGCGCTGGAGCTGGCGGTTTTCGCCGAGGTGGACGTTGTTGGGGATGAGGGCTTGGAGGTCTATGGTGCTCATGATCAGGTCCTTGAGAATTCAGGTAGCTGTTTTATTCCCTCTCCCCCTGGGAGAGGGTTAGGGTGAGGGCCGGCGGCGCTAAAAGCGGGTACGGGGAGCCCTCACCCCTGCCCTCTCCCAGAGGGAGAGGGGGGCGGAAAAATCAGATGCGTTTCCAGTCGAACTTGGCTTTCTTGCCGGTGCCAAACAACTTCAGCGCACCATCCTCACCCACCGCATTCGGGCGAATGAATATCCAGTTCTGCCAGGCCGACAGCCGGCCGAACACGCGCGTCTCCATGGTCTCCTTGCCCGGAAAGCGCAGCGAGGCTTCCATGCCGGTCATCGCATCGGGCGAGAGCGAAGCGCGCTCTTCCAGCATGATGCGGATTTCGTCTTCCCAGTCGATGTCGTCGGGCGTCAGGGTCACCAGGCCCAGGGCCAGCGCCTGGTCGGCACGCAGCGGGCTGTCGCCGAGTTTTTGCAATTGGGAGATCGTGGCTTCGTCTTCGCAAAAGCGCGTTTGCAATCGCGTCAGGCCGTTGACGGCGGGGAACCAGCCGAAGTTGGCGGCGCTCAATTGCAGCGCGGGCGCACTGTCGGGCGCATCGGGCAGATCGAGCATATAGATACGGTCGCAGGCCAGGGCCAGCTCATAGAAGGTGCCGGCAAAACACGAACCCGCATCAGCCAGTGCGATCAGCGAACGGCTGGTCACGTCCAGCCGGGCCAGCGTGCGGCGCAGTGCGCCCGTGGTCTCTTTCACCAGCCAGTGGTCTTTCAATTTGGCCAGCACCTCGTCCATGCGGATCACCTGGCCCGCGTCGCCCGTGGTCTTGATGACCCAGGTGCCGACTTCAAGCTCATTGGTGCGCAGGTTCAGGATGGCGTCGTCAAGCTCGCGCTGCAGCTTGAGCGGATACCAGTTGGCACCGGCCGCCTCAATCGCCTCGGGCGTGGATTCAATGGCGCTTGCGGGCGCTTTCACTGTCAGGGTGGCAATGCGTTTTTCGCGATCCACCTGTGCATCAACCAGGCTGTAGTGGTAGCCGGCGTCGTCGATCAACGATTTGAGGGGCGTCAGCTCAATGCCCCTGGCACTGGCAGCCCGTGTGGACTGCGCGCGCAGCGCCTCGATTTCGCTGGCCAGCAAGTCGCCGAACTGCTGAGGCTTTGCATGGGCATCGATCAGCTTCCAGTCCTTGGCGCGGTCGGCGCGCACGCCTTCGGACGTGGTGCAAAAGATGTCGGCAAGGTCGCGGCGCACCTTGCGCTTGTCGGTCACGCGGGTCAGGCCGCCGGTGCCGGGCAGCACGCCCAGCAAAGGCACTTCCGGCAGGCTCACAGTGGAAGAGCGGTCGTCCACCATGATGATGCGGTCGCAGGCCAGGGCCAGCTCGTAGCCGCCGCCGGCGCAAGCGCCGGTCACCGCGGCAATCGCCTTGAGGCCGTCATGGCGCGAAGAGTCTTCCAGGCCGTTGCGGGTTTCGTTGGTGAACTTGCAGAAGTTGACCTTCCAGCCGTGCGTCGAGAGGCCCAACATGTAGATGTTGGCGCCCGAGCACCAGATCTTTTCCTTGCCCGACTCGAACACCAGCACCTTGACCGCCGGATGCTCGAAACGCACGCGGTTGATGGCGTCGTGCAGCTCGATGTCCACGCCCAGGTCGTAGCTGTTGAGCTTGAGTTTGTAGCCGGGCTTGATGCCACCGTCTTCGTTGATGTCGAGTTTCAGGCGCGCGACATCGCCCTCCACGCTCAGCGTCCAGTGCTGGTATTTGCTGGGGTGGGTGGAGAAGCTCACGAGCTCGCGCTCCTGGCCTTCAATGACCTGTTTGAATAAAAGCGGCTCTGTCATGGCGTTCATGGGTGTCTCCGGTTAGGTCCGTTCCGGCTCGGCGCGGACGGTTGTTTTGGGAACGGCGCGTTCCAGGTCTTTCAAGCTTTGTTTCAGTGTGCGCGCGGCGGTATCGACCACGGCGTCGGCACGGGCATAGAGGGCCTCGCGGCTGGCGAGGATGCGGCGAATGTCTTCCATCGCTTCGTCGGTCGCGCCACGGGTCGTGTCAAAGGGCCGCATGTCGCCCTGGGCCACCACGCGGGCCATATGTTCCTCGGGGCTGGCCTTGAGCCAGACGCAGTAAAACCGGCTTTGCAGCAGGTCGAAGGTTTCGCGTTCACTGACGATACTGCCGCCGGTGGTCATGACCACGCCTTCGGGATGGTCCTCGGCGATGCGAAACAGCGCGCGGCGCTCATAGCGCCGGTAGCCGGCCTGGCCGTGCAGCAGCAGGATTTCATTCATGCTGGTGCCGGCCTCGCGCTCGATTTCGCGGTCCAGTTCGATGAAAGGCACGCCGCGCTCGGCCGCCAGCTGGCTGCCCAAGGTGGATTTGCCCGCCCCGCGCAGGCCTATCAGCGCCACACGCTGCTCGCGGCCCAGCGCGTCGTTCAAACCGAAGGTGCCGCCGAGCAGGCTGTAGGCCTGGTCCAGCTGGGCATCGTCCAGCCGCGCAAGCAGGCTTTGCACGCGGGCCAATGCGGGGCGCGGCGCGTCCTGCAGCAGTTCAAGGATGGAAATATTGAGCGCGCGGGCAGCGGCTTCGAGTGAATTGATGGAGACATTGCCCTTGCCGCTTTCCACATCAGCCAGGAAACGTTCGCTCAGGCCGGAATCGGAGGCCAGCTGCTTGCGCGTCATGCCGCGTCGGGCACGCCAGGCGCGAACGCGGGCGCCCAGTTCACTGAGCGTGGCTTTCGATTCCTGTTCAGACATGATTTCCAAGAGGCACCTGTATCAAAAAAGACCTGTGAAAACCCTAGGAAGGCAGGTTCGCGGTTGCGATTTGATTAAATTGCAGTATACTTCAGGTTAAATCGATGTCAAGCAGTTTATTGCATCTTTCTCAGCCCTTCGACAAGCTCAGGACAGGCCAACCTCAGATGATCGGAACCACCATGAAACTCAAAATCCTTGTAGGTACCATGACCAGCACCGCCGACTATGTGGCGCAAGCGATCCAAATGGACTGCGCCGACCTGGTCAGCGACATCGAAGTCCAGCTGATGGACCAGCTCGACATCAGCGTTTTTGATGCCGCGAACGCAGAAGATGCACTTTATCTCATCTGCAGCTCCACCTACGGATCGGGCGACGTGCCCGACAACGCGCGCGCCCTCTACGAATCCCTGGGCAGCAACCCCCAATTCCTTGGCCATGTCCGCTACGGCGTCATCGCATTGGGCGACCGCACCTATATGCAGACCTTCTGCTTCGGCGGCAAGAAATTCGACGAGCGCCTGCAAGACCTGGGTGCGCAGCGCATAGGCGAGATCTGGTGCCATGACGCGAGCAGCGGCACCATGCCGGAAACGGAAGGCACCGAATGGTGCCGCCAATGGCTCACCGACGCATTGCAGACCTTGGGGGCCAGTCCCGCTACCGCCTGAAAGCCGCCTGAGGCCCCCTGACGCACAAGAAGAAATGACCCCGTAGCGCTTGATCAGCGTGCGCAAGCAGCTACCAAAAGAACAGCCATCTGGAGACAAGCATGCAAGCAAGCAGCACCGACCACTCGGTCAGCCCGCCGCGGGTGAACATCCCGCGCGACTACAACGCGGCACACGACCTGCTGGCGCGCAACGCCACGCGCGCCGGCAAGCCGGCCTTTATGGACGCTTTGAGCGGTGAGCAGCTGAGCTACGGCGAACTCACCGAACAATCCCACCGCTTTGCCAACGCCCTGCGCGCCCAGGGCTTCGAGCCGGAAAGTCGCGTGCTGCTGGCGATGCTGGACACGCCGCAGTGGCCGGTCGCCTTCCTCGGTTGCATACTCGCGGGTGTGGTGCCCATCGCGGCCAACACCCTGCTGACCACGCCGGACTTCGAATTCATGCTGCGCGACTCGCGCGCCCGGGGCCTGATCGTCTCGCGCGCCCTGCTGCCCGCCTTTGAGCCCTTGCTGGGCAACATCGACACGCTGAAGTCGGTCATCGTGGCCGGCGCCGACGAGTGCGCGCCGCACGCCACGATGGCCGCCCTGCTTCGCGCGTCGCCGGCCACGCCCAACATTGCGGCGACCTGCGCCGACGATCCCTGCTTCTGGCTGTACTCCAGCGGCTCCACCGGAGCACCCAAGGGCACGGTTCACCTGCACAGCCACCTGATACAGACGGCCGAACTGTATGGCCGCGGTGTGCTGGGCATACGCGAGTCCGACGTGGTGTATTCCGCCGCCAAGCTATTTTTCGCCTACGGCCTGGGCAATGCGCTGACTTTTCCGATGAGCGTGGGCGCTACCACGGTGCTGCTGCCCGGCCGCCCGACACCGGCCGACGTCTTCGCCCTGCTCAAGAAATACCAGCCGACGATTTTTTACGGCGTGCCCACCTTGTATGCCGCCCTGCTAGCCGATCCGTCCAAGCCGGCGAAATCCGAGCTGCGGCTGCGCGTGTGCACCAGCGCGGGCGAGGCCCTGCCCGCCGAGATCGGCAAAAAATGGACGGCGCAATACGCTTGCGAAATCCTCGACGGCATAGGTTCCACCGAGATGCTGCACATCTTTTTGTCCAACCGCCCCGGCCAGGTGCGCTACGGCACTACCGGCCAGGCGGTGCCCGGCTATGCGCTGCGCATCATCGGCGACGACGGCCGCGAATGCGCCGACGGCGAGATCGGCGAACTGCAGATCAGCGGCCCCAGCGCCGCCATCATGTACTGGAACAACCGCGCCAAGACCAAAGCGACCTTTGCCGGCGAATGGACCAAGAGCGGCGACAAGTACACACGCGATGCCGACGGTTTCTACACCTATGGCGGGCGCAGCGACGACATGCTCAAGGTCGGCGGCATCTACGTCTCGCCCTTCGAGGTCGAAGCCTGCCTGATGACCCATCCCGCCGTGCTGGAAGTGGCGGTGATCGGCGTCGCCGACGCCGACGAGCTCGTCAAGCCCAAGGCCTACGTGGTGTTCAAGGCCGGCCAGGGCGCCAGCATGGACGAACTCAAGGCCCATGTGAAGCAGCAGCTCGCACCCTACAAATATCCGCGCTGGATAGAGTTTGTCAGCGAACTGCCCAAGACGGCCACCGGCAAGATCCAGCGTTTCAAGCTGCGCCAGCCGCGCTGAGCGCAACGCACAAGTTCAACCGAACCTGAACCCGGTATGCGGCAAAAGATCACCACAAAAGCGTGCAAAGAGACTCAAATCGGGCACAGTCATTGCTTTAAACATAAACAATTTAATCTTCAATCTCGGGTTTTACACTAGGGCCGGACAAGCAACGCACGCTTACTATTGGCCTAACAGTTTTCAGAATGTCCAGCCTCAACCAGGAGCTATTTCATGACTTCACGCCGACTTGTACTGACCCGCAGCGCCGCCATGATCGGTGCCGCTTCCACCGGTCTCTTGCTCCCCGAAATCGTGCGCGCGCAGTCCGGCAAGGTGCGTGTCGGCTTTATGCTGCCCTACACCGGCACTTTCGCGCAGCTTGGCGTGGCCATTGAAAACGGTTTCCGCATGGCGATCAACGAGCAAGGCGGCAAGCTGGGCGGCCGCGAGATCGAATACTTCAAGGTGGACGACGAATCCGAGCCGTCCAAAGGCATTGAGAACGCCAACAAGCTGGTGCAGCGCGACAAGGTCGACGTGCTGGTCGGCACGGTCCACTCCGGCGTGCAGATGGGCATCCAGAAAGTCGCGCGCGACAGCGGCGTGCTCAGCCTCATCCCCAATGCCGGCGTGCATGCCGCGACGCGCAGCCTGTGCGCCCCCAATGTGTTCCGCACATCCTTCAGCAACTCCCAGCCGACGCGCGCCCTAGGCAAGGCCATGGTCGACCGCGGCCACAAGAAGGCCGTCTGGATCACCTGGAAATACGCCGCCGGCGACGAGGCGTTTGAGGGCTTCAAGGAAAGCTACACCGCCGCGGGCGGCACCATCGTCAAGGAGCTGGGCCTGCCCTTCCCGCAGGTCGAGTTCCAGGCCCTGCTGACCGAGATCGCCGCGATCAAGCCGGATGCCGTGGCCTGCTTCTTCGCCGGTGGCGGCGCCGCCAAGTTCATCAAGGACTACGCCGCCGCGGGCCTCAAGGAGAAAATCCCGCTGTACGGCTCCGGCTTCCTGACCGAGGGCGTGCTCGACGCTGCCGGCCCCGCGGCCAACGGCATCATCACGACCATGCACTACAGCGACTCGCTGCCCACGCAGCGCAACGGCCAGTTCCGCCTGAACTACGCCAAGACCTTCAGGCTGCAGCCCGACGTTTACGCCGTGCAGGGCTACGATACTGGCCTGCTGCTGATCCAGGGCGCCAACGCCGTCAAGGGCGACCTAAGCAACAAGCCGGCCCTCTACAAGGCCTTGGAAGGCGCCGTCATCGACAGCCCGCGCGGCAAGTGGACCATGAGCCGCTCGCACAACCCGGTGCAGGACATGTACCTGCGCGTGGTCGAGAACAAGGAAAACAAGGTCATCGGCGTGGCGGCCAAGGCGCTCGCCGACTCCGGTGCCGGCTGCAAGATGGGATGAACGTGGCCCCCACGGTCGCTCACTTCGTGTAGCTCCCTGCCCCCCGAGGGGGCCGCCCGCCTGCGGCCCGGCAAAGCCGGTTCCGCGGCTCATGCTGGTAAGGGAAACCTGACGCTCAGTGACCGTGCAAACGAATCCTGCCGCCCTTTTGGACCGATTGGCACGAACCATGCTGACCGGCCTTCAGCAGTGTTATCTTCCAGCCCATGACGCTCACCACCTACCTCCTCTACGTTGCAGCCGTCGCGCTGCTCATCCTCACGCCCGGCCCGACCATGCTGATGTGCATGACGAATGCGCTCAACCATGGCCCGCGCAAGGCCATGACCTCCGTGGCCGGAAGCGTCGCCGCGGTGCTGTGCGTCATGCTGCTGTCGGCCATGGGCCTGGGCGCGCTGCTGGCGGCCTCTGAAACCGCCTTCACGGTGGCCAAGCTGATTGGCGCGGCCTACCTCATCTGGCTGGGCATCAAGACTTTCCGTAGCGAAGCGGCGGTATTTGACGCCACAGCGAAAGAGGCATCGTCAGAGCGCCGCTCCTTCTTTCTGCGCGGTTTCCTGGTCGGCGCCAGCAACCCCAAGGCGGTGCTGTTTTTTGCGGCCTTCTTCCCGCAGTTCCTGAACCCGGCCGCTCCGTTTGTGCCGCAGTTCGCCATCCTCGCCCTGACCTTCATGGCCTTTGAGTTCACGGTGCTGAGCTGCTGCGCGCTGGGCGTCTCGCGCATCGCGCCCTTGCTGCGCTCCAGCCGCGCCGTGCGCTGGTTCAACCGCGTCTCAGGCGGCCTCTTCACACTGATGGGCAGCCTCCTGCTGTTCACACGTCGTCATACCTGATCTTTCGCCGGATTTCTGATGGATCTAGCCAACTTCCTCATCCAGCTGCTCAACAGCGTCCAATACGGCCTGCTGCTGTTCATGCTCGCCGCCGGCCTCACGCTGATCTTCGGCATCATGGGCGTGGTCAACCTGGCCCACGGCAGTTTTTACATGCTGGGCGCCTACCTGGCCTGGTCGCTCAGCACGCTGACGGGCAGCCTCACGCTGGCCATTGTGCTGGGCGCGGTGCTTTCGGTGGCTTTCGGCCTGGCACTCGAGTGGCTGCTGTTCAGGCATTTCTACAAGCGCGACCACCTGGACCAGGTGCTGCTGACCTTCGGCCTGATCTACATTTTTGAAGAGGTGCGCTCCATCCTCTGGGGTGACGATGTGCATGGCGTCACAATTCCCGATGCGCTCAGCGCCTCTGTCCCACTCACCGACAACCTCTCCTACCCCGTCTACCGGCTCTTCATGTCGGGCGTCTGCATCGCGCTGGCCCTGGGCCTGTACTGGCTGATTTCCAGGACGCGGCTGGGTATGAAGATACGCGCCGGCGCCTTCAACCGCGACATGGCCGAGTCGCTGGGCATCAACATCAAGCTCATCCATGCCGTGGTCTTCGCGCTGGGCGTGGGCCTGGCCGCGGTGGCTGGCATGATCGCCGCGCCGGTGGCCAGCGTCTATCCCAACATGGGCTCGCAAGTGCTGATCATGTGCTTCGTGGTGGTGGTCATTGGCGGCATAGGCTCGGTGCGCGGCGCGCTGATCTCGGCCCTGCTGGTGGGCCTGGTCGATACCTTCGGCAAGGTGCTGCTGCCTTCCATGGCGGGCATGCTGGTGTATATGTTGATGGCGGCCGTGCTGCTCTGGAAACCTGAAGGCCTGTTTAAACAATGAGCACGGCAAAAGCAAATCTCGAAATCCTGCCGCGCGGCGTGCAGGTGGCGCTGGGCCTGGGGCTGATCGCACTCGTGGCTTTCCCCTTTGTCGGCACCGACTTCTACACCCAGATGGTCACGCGCATGATGATCATGGCGATCTTCGCGATGAGCCTGGATTTGCTGCAAGGCGTGACCGGCCTGGTGTCGCTGGGCCATGCGGCCTATTTCGGCCTGGCCGGTTATGCGCTGGCCTTTCTGACGCCTGCGGGCGAACCTGTGAGCCTATGGTGGACGCTGCCGGTCGCCGTGCTGGCCTCAGGCCTGGCAGCGCTCATCATCGGCTTCTTTGTGGTGCGTACCCACGGCATCTACTTCATCATGGTCACCATGGCCTTCGCACAGATGGTGTTCTACCTCTTCTTCGACAACAAGGTCCTTGGCGGCTCCGACGGTCTCTACATCAATTTCAAGCCCAGCGCGGCCATCGGCGGCTGGGTGCCGTTTGACCTGGACGGCAAGCTCACGCTCTACTACTTCACGCTGGGTGCGTTGCTGCTGGTTTACGCCTTTTTGCGCCGGTTGCTCTGGAGCCCCTTCGGCCGCACGCTGGCCGGCATACGCGTCAACGAACACCGCATGCGCGCCATGGGCTATGGCACCTTCGGCTACAAGCTGTCGGCCTTCACGCTGGCCGGCGCCCTCGCGGGCCTGGCCGGCTACCTCTGGGGCACGCAGACCGGCTACATCAACCCCGAGCTCATGGGCTTTCACATGAGCGCGCACGCCATCATGATGGTCATCCTGGGCGGCATGGGCAATTTCGCCGGCGCCATCGTCGGCGCGTTTGCCTTTGAATACCTGCTGCACGTGTTCAAGGATCTCCCCACCGTTGGAAGCGTGAACCTCGGCAAGCACTGGCAGCTGTGGATGGGCCTGTTCATCGTGCTGCTGGTGGTCTTCGCACCGCGCGGCATCCTGGGCCTGGTCGAGAAATTCACCCAGCGCAAGGAAAAAACGGAGGCCGGCCATGAGTGAAGTCCTGCTGTCCGCGAAAAACCTGACCAAACGATTTGGAGGATTGGCCGCCGTTAATGACGTGTCCATCGACCTCTGGCGCGACCACATCCATGCGGTCATCGGCCCCAACGGCGCCGGCAAATCCACGCTGACCAACCTGCTCTCGGGCGACCTGCCGCCCACTTCGGGCTCGGTCACCCTGGGCGGCCATGACGTGACCGGCTGGACACCCGAAAAAATCTCGGGCAAGGGCCTGGGCCGCAGCTACCAGAAGACCAACATTTTCCTGCCCTTCAGCGTCTGGGAAAACGTGAGGCTGGCCTCGCAGTCGCGCGAGCCGCATGCGGCCCACTGGCTCAAGCGCGCGACCGGTTTCTCCGCGGTCAATGCCCGCGCGGAGGAAGCCCTGGAACTGGCCGGCCTGCAACACCGCAAGCACAGCATCGCCGGCACCATCAGCCACGGCGAGCAGCGCCAGCTCGAGATCGCCATGACGCTGGCCACCGAGCCGCAGGTGCTGCTGCTCGACGAGCCGCTGGCCGGCATGGGCGTGGCCGAAGCCGAGCGCATGGTCGCCCTGCTGCTGGCCATCAAGAAAAACCACGGCATCCTGCTGGTTGAGCACGACATGGACGCGGTCTTCACGCTGGCCGACAAACTCACCGTGATGGTCAACGGCCAGGTGATCGCCAGCGGCACGCCGGCGCAAATCCGTGCGGATGCAGGCGTGCAGGCCGCCTACCTGGGCGAGGAACATTGATGAACACGCCTGAAAAACAAATCGACATCCTGATCGGTGCCCAGGACATCCACACATACTACGGTGCCAGCCATGTGCTGCGCGGCATCGACTTTCACGTCGCCCGCGGCGAGACCATAGGCCTCATGGGGCGCAACGGCATGGGCAAAAGCACCCTGCTCAAAAGCATCATGGGTTTGGTCAAGCCGCGCTCGGGCTCGGTCGCGATCAACGGCCGGCCCATGACGGGCGCCCCACCCTACGAAATTGCCCGGCTGGGCATCGCCTATGTGCCCGAAGGCCGGGGCATTTTCGGCAACCTCAGCGTGGTGGAAAACCTCAAGATGGCGGCGCGCCCCGGCACGAAAGGCCAGCGCGACTGGACCTACGAGCGCGTGCTCGAAACCTTTCCTCGCCTGAAGGAGCGGCTGAACCACGGCGGCCAGCAGCTCTCGGGCGGCGAGCAGCAGATGCTGACCATAGGCCGCGCACTCATGACCAACCCGGACGTGCTCATCCTGGACGAAGCCACCGAGGGCCTGGCGCCGCTGATCGCACGCGACATCTGGCGCATCTGCGGCCTGATCCGCGAGACCGGCATCAGCAGCGTGATCGTCGACAAAAACTGGAAGCACGTCACCCAGATCACCGACCGCAACGTGATCCTGGTCAAGGGCCAGGTCGTCTTTGAGGGCAGCTCGGCCGAGCTGCATGCCAAGCCCGAGCTGCTGGCGCAATACCTGGGTGTTTAGAGCTATCGCTTGCACAGGACTGGTACGCAACTTGCTCGAGTTGCGCCACATCCTTCCTCTTCGAAAGCAAGCCATGCCTTCCACCCGCTCCCTTCGCCCATTCGTCCTGGCCGCGCTCTGCGCAGCGTCCGGCCTGTTTGCCGCGGCGGCTTTGGCGCAAGACGCCTATCCCAGCCGGCCGGTCAAGGTCATCGTCGCCTTGCCGGCGGGCGGCAGCGTGGACATGGTGGCGCGGCAAATCAGCCAGCAACTGAGCGCCGACCTGGGCCAGCCCTTTGTGGTGGACAACCGGGCAGGCGCATCAGGCCAGATCGGCCTGCCGGTGGTGGCGAAGGCGCCGCCGGACGGCTACACCATCATGGTGTCGCCGGCATCCTTCCTGACCACCAACAAGAGCATCTTCAAGACCCTCCCCTACAACCCGGAGACGGATTTCGTGCCCGTCACCAAGCTGGTCAACCAGGCCATGGTGCTGGTGGTGCATGACAAGGCGAAGTACGCCACCCCTGCCGCCGTGCTGGCGGCGGCCAGGGCCAACCCCGGGAAGCTGACCTACGCGTCCTCGGGTGACGGCAGCCCGCAGCACCTGGCAGGCCTCATGTTTGAAAGCCAGACCGGCGTCAAGCTGCTGCACGTTCCATATAAAGGCGGCGCGCCGGCGATCACCGACCTCATCGGCGGCGTGGTGGACATGGCCTTCGCCCCGCTGCCGGAGGCACTGCCGCACATCAAGTCCGGCAAGCTGCACCCGGTGGGAGTGCTCAGCGAGAAGCGCGCCATCTCGGCGCCGGATATCCCCACGCTCAAGGAAGGCGGCGTGAGCAACGTGGTGCTGTCGGCATGGATCGCCCTGCTGGCACCCGCCAAAACACCCCAGCCTGTTCTCGACAGTCTCGGCAAGTCCGTGAAGGCAATGCTCCGCGGCGATGCCAAAAACAGGCTGATTGAAATCGGCATGGAGCCGGCCGTCGACGAAACCAAGCCCTTGGGGCAGGTGATTTCAGAAGAGATCCGGATTCATGCCGAACTCGTGAAAGCAGCCGGACTCGTACCGCAGTAGGGCTGCGCTAAAGCAGCGGGCGCAGCTCGCGCGCCGCATCCAGCAGCAGCGGCAGCATTTCCCTCAGCAGCACCTCCCCGCGCAAGCGCTGCGACGAAGACACCACATTGAGCGCGGCCACCGTGTGGCCCTGCATGTCGCGCAGCGGCACGGCCAGCGCATGCACGCCCAGCTCATGCTCTTCGCTGGCCAGGCAATAGTCGTTTAGCCGCACCTGCTCGACCACGGCCTTGAGCTTGCGCGGGTCGGTCGTGGTGTGCAGCGTCAGCCGCGGCAGGTTGCCGTGTTCGGTTTTTGCCTTAAGCCAGGCACTGAATTCGCTTTTGGCCTTGGCGGCCAGCAGAACGCGGCCAGTGGAGGTGGCATGCGCGGGCAGGCGCGCGCCCAGGTGCAAGCCGTAGGCAAGCACCCGCGCCGGCGCCTTGGTGTCGCTTGACGACTTCCACTCAAATCCGCTGCGCCCGATGATGACGATTTCGTCGCCGTCCAGCACCGCGACCGAAAACGACTCCTGGGCCTGCGCGGCCAGCCGGTTCAGCGTGGGCTGGATGGCGCGCGGCAAGCGCGCCGTCGCCAGGTAACTGCCCGAAAAGCGCAACACCTTGGGCGCCAGCCAGAAATAGCTGCCGTCGGTTTCCAGGTAGCCCAGGTGCGTCAGCGTGAGCAGGTGGCGGCGCGCCGCCGCCCGCGTGATGCCCGCACGCTCGGCTGCCAGCGTGGCATTCAGGCGCTGGCGCTGGGTGTCAAAGCTTTCCAGCACCGCCATGCCCTTGGCCATGCCTTCAATCATGTCGGCCTTGGCAATCGCAAAGGCGCCGGATTTCACAGGGGTTCGCGGGGTGTCCATTTGCGCGATCATCGCACAAATGGACCAAACATCGTGCAAAGGCGCTTTGCGCCGCTGGCGGTTCGGGACGGGCGGACCTAAGCTAAGGCCATAGATTTCAACGGATTCCTGGGAGACAAACATGCGAGTACAGGTTGCCATCGTGGGCGGCGGCCCGGCCGGGCATTTGCTCGGCCAGTTGCTTTACAAGGCCGGCATCAGCGCCGTCATCATTGAGCAGCGCAGCCAGGACTATGTGCTGGGCCGCATACGCGCCGGCGTACTGGAGCAAGGCACGACAGACCTGCTCGACGAAGCCGGCGTAGGCCAGCGCATGCATGCCGAAGGCTTGGTGCACGGCGGCTTCTCCCTGGGCTTTGGCGGCGCGCACCACCGCATCGATCTGCAGAAACTGACGGGCGGCAAAAGCGTCATGGTCTACGGCCAGACGGAAGTCACGCGCGACCTCATGAATGCGCGCGCCGCCGCCGGCCTGGCCACCGCCTATGAAGCCGAAAACGTCAGCCTGCATGACTTTGACGGAACGCGGCCCAAGGTGCGCTATGTGCAGAACGGCGTGGCGCATGAGGTTGAATGCGATTTCATCGCCGGCTGCGACGGCTTTCACGGCGTAAGCCGCGCCAGCGTGCCTGCCAACGCGCTGAAAACCTTCGAACGCATCTACCCTTTCGGCTGGCTGGGCGTGCTGTCGGAAACCCCGCCCGTGGCCGAGGAGCTGGTCTACAGCAACCACGCGCGCGGCTTCGCGCTGTGCAGCATGCGCAGCCACACCCGAAGCCGCTACTACGTGCAGTGCTCGCTCGACGACAAGGCCGAGCGCTGGAGCGACGACGCCTTCTGGGACGAACTGCGCCGCCGCCTCGCACCCGAACTCGCCGAAAGCCTGGTGACCGGCCCCTCGATCGAAAAAAGCATCGCCCCGCTGCGCAGCTTTGTCGCCGAGCCCATGCGCTTCGGCCGGCTCTTCCTGGCCGGCGACGCTGCCCACATCGTGCCGCCCACGGGCGCCAAGGGCCTGAACCTGGCGGCCAGCGACGTGCGTTACCTGGCGCGCGCATTCGCCGATTTTTATGCCGGCGACGAAGCGGGCATCAACAATTATTCAGAGACCTGTTTGCACCGCGTCTGGAAGGCCGTGCGCTTTTCCTGGTGGTTCACCTCGCTGATGCACCAGTTCCCAGACGGCGGCGAGTTCGGCCACAAGCTGCAGGAAGCCGAGCTGGACTACCTGATCCATTCGCCGGCGGCCGCGACCTCGCTGGCGGAAAACTATGTAGGGCTACCGCTTTGAGTTCGCGTTTTGGCGTGCGTGTCAGGCCGCGCCCGCGGCCATGATGGCCTGCCGCGCCCAGGCCACCAATTGCGCCGGATCATCCAGCAGTTCCGCCGGAACGGCGTAGTACTTGCGCACCTGCACCACCCCGTTTTTTGTTGAGTAGCTGAAGGGCTTGGAGCCCCTCTTCTCATACGCCGGCCGGGAGCCGTCGTCCACCCGGAAGTACAGGGTGTTACCCATCACCATGGCGAACTGGTGCGCGCCGTGCTTCATCGCGTGGCCGCCAAAGAACTTTCCGTCACGGATGTCTCCCAACGGCGCCAGCATTTCACGCACATAGGCGACAAATTCGGCGCTTGCGCTCATGCTGCCCGCTCCGAAGCTGGGCGGCCAATCTGGGCGGAAAGTGGGAGAAACATGATGCTGTCCTTTTTGAACGAGTGAGGGGTGAATGTCGGGCATTTGACGGCTCAGGTGCCGTCTTCCGGCCGGGACACCAGCAGGTCCCCGGGCTGGCAATCGAGAAATTCGCAAATGCGCATCAAGGTGTCAAAGCGCACACCCTTGACCTTGCCCTGCTTGAGCAGGGACAGGTTGGCTTCCGTGATGCCGACATACGCGGCCAGGTCCTTGGACTTGGCCTTGCGTTCGGACAGCATCACATCGAGTTTGACGACGATGGGCACGCGCGGGAATTAAGAAAAAAGAGAAAAGAAAAAATCAAACGAACTGCGCGTTCTCTTCAGCCAGCGCCACGGCCCTGGCCATCACGGCGGCGATCTGCCACACCATGCCGGCGAACAGCAGGGTCAGCAGCTCATTGCTGCCCAGGCTCAGCGACAGCGCACGCGGGCCGGCCGGCGCCGCCGAAGTCAGCACCAGGGTGATGAGCGTGGAGGTCAGTACACCGGTCACCACCGACGCAAAAATGCCGGCGGCAAAACCGCGCAGGTATTTGACGGTGCGCAGGCTGAAATACTCCGCCTGCGAAAAGCCCGAGAAGCAGCGCATGGCACACATCAGCCCATAAGACGCGCAGCACACCGGTAACACGCCCAACAGCACGGACAGGCATTTTTGCCCCAGAGTGACCTCCAGCGCCGCAGCCTGCGCGAGCTGCGACGACACGCCCGCGCGTATCAACAGGCTTTCCACCGGTGCGCTGAGCAGCTGGTAGGCCACCGCCACCGGCAGTGCTACCGCGAGCAAGGCGCAGGCCCAGGCCAGCACGCTGCTAAGGCGCTGCACATCGGGGCCGGAGGGGCCCAGGGGATTTGCTGCGTGTTTCATGCAAAGCACCTCTTGTCTGGTGAAAAGGCATTCAGTGTCTCAGATTAATTTCTGTAAAACAATAATTAATATCTTTAAAACAGAAATTATTTCCAAGATTTTCAGCGCTTTAGCGACAACCCGGACCGCAGCTCGCAGGTCTTTGGGGTAAATTGCCCCCACGTCCGGCCTGCCAGGCCGGCCCTGGCTCCCTCGCCTTAACGACCACCCATGTCCAGTTCCAAACCGCCCGCAGCCCGCAGAACGCCCTCCTCGCCGCCTCCTCTCCAGCCGCTCAAAGGCGTGCGTGTGCTGAGCCTGGCGCTCAACCTGCCCGGCCCGGCGGCGTTGATGCGCTGCAGGCAGATGGCGGCGAGTTGCGTGAAGCTGGAGCCGCCCCCGCCGGCAGGTGCGCCAGCGGGCGCTTCTGGTGACCCGATGAAGCTCTACAACCCCAAGGCCTATGCCGCGCTGCATGACGGCGTGCGCACCGCTGCGGCCGACCTCAAGACCGAACGTGGCCAGGCTTTGCTTCACCGTGAACTCGCGAAGGCCGACGTGCTGCTCACATCCTTCCGGCCCTCGGCACTCGTAAAACTGGGCCTGGGCTGGAAAGCGCTCCACAAGCAATACCCGCAACTGAGCCAGGTCGCCATCGTCGGCAGCCCGGGCGGACGCGCGGAAGAACCCGGCCATGACCTCACCTACCTGGCTGAAAACGATTTGCTCACCGGCCTGGACCTGCCCGCCACGCTGTACGCCGATATGGGCGGCTCGCTGATGGCCAGCGAAGCCGTGCTGCAGGCCGTGCTGCACCAGCGCGCCAAGGGCAAGGGCGTCTACCTTGAGGTGGCCCTCTCCGCCGCCGCCGGCTACCTGGCCCTGCCCCGCAACTGGGGCCTCACGCAGCCCGGCGCGGCCGTGGGCGGCGGCCATGCCGGCTACCGCCTCTACGCCTGCAAGGACGGCCGCGCCGCGCTGGCCGCGCTGGAGCCGCACTTCGCGGCCAGCCTGTGCGCCGCCGCGGGTGTGCAGGCCTCCGGCATGAAGGCGATGTTCGCGCCGGCCACGCATGCGGCGATTGAAGGCTGGCTCCAAGGCAAGACGCGTAAAGAACTGGACGCGCTGGCGGTGGAGAAGGACATTCCGCTGCACACGCTGGCATCGTGACGCACGCATGAGGAAACAGAGAACGGTTGCGCGCCGGGATGAAGGTCGCGGCTCGGGTTTCATGCTCGCCATCGGCATGGCCTATGCCGGCTTGCTGCTTTGGGCGATCTCGCAAACGCTGCTGCCGTGGTGGATATTGCCGGTGTCGTTTTTGCTCAACCTGCTGACATTCTGGATGTATTGGGCAGACAAGCGCGCGGCGCAAGCCGGCCAATGGCGTACACCCGAGAGCACTTTGCAACTGCTGGCGCTCGCGGGCGGCTGGCCCGGCGCATGGCTGGCGCAGCAGGTCTTGCGGCACAAGTCGAGCAAGCCATCGTTCCGGATGGTTTACGGGCTGATGGTGCTGGCGCACGGCCTGCTTCTCGGAGCCTGGCTATTCGGACCGCTTTTCAGGAAAGTGCTGGCCGCCTGGCTGTGACCAGGCAGGCCGCAACACTTGCCGGTTCGCGTCAGGAAGCCCGCCGCGCCAGCACCACCATCGCAGCTCCCAGCAGTACGGCGCCTATGCCTTGCCACACCGTGAGCACATCACCAAACAGCCATGCCGCGGCAACGGCAGCCACCAGCGGTTCCACCAGTGTGCCCACGACCGTCGCGGTCGGTGACAGGCGCCGCGCGCCCCAGGCAAACGCGAGGTAGGCAATGGACGTGGTGAAGATGCCGGTGTACCCCACCTGCAGCCACGCGGTCATGTGCCGCGGCCAGGTGATGCCCTCAGCCAAGGCCAGGCCCAGCATCAGCAGCGCAGCCGCACTCATGCTCCAGGCCGAGGCCGTTACGGCCGGCAGCTGCGAGGGCATGCGCGCATTGCCCAATACCACCAGCGAATACAGCCCAGCCGAAGCAAACGACCAGGCCAGGCCGGCCGCGTAATGCACTGGCAGGCTCAAGGCCTCGCCGGGCCTGGCGATCAGGCCCACACCCGCCAAGGCCAGGCCCAGCGCCAGCAGCAACTGGCCGCTGGCACGCTCATAGCCGCGCAGCACCGACAGCAAGGCAACGATCACAGGCGCGCAGCAGATCGAGATCACCGTGGGCAGCGCCGCGCCTATGTAGCGCACCGCGACAAACCAGCTCGTGACATTCAGCGCCATCGCCAGGCCTGTGCCTATGACAAGGCACTTGCTGCGCCGGGAAAGATGCTGCCATTGGGCCGTGCGCGGCGCATCGCGCAATTGCCGCCAGTGCCACCACCACAAGAGCGGCAGGCCCAGCGCAAAGCGAGCCAGAGACAGGCTGTAGGGCGCCATACCCCCGGCCATCACAGATTGGGCGACCAGGGCGCCTACGCCCCACAAGACACCCGCAAGCAAGACACCACCCCAGGCCAGGGCGGCCGATGTTTGGGTTTTCATGAAAATTTCTCCGTCCGTGCGCCTGCCGCAGGCGGGATCGCCGCGAACAAGCGGGCAGGCGCGTCAACTCAAGGCCACGCGCCGTTCCAGACGGAACAGGCACGGCCAAAGGGCGCAGCCCGGCATCAAGCCGGGTGCATCACAGGGTGACGGAGGGGGGAGAAAGCTGAAGGTGCATGAACCAGATGATAGCGAAAGATGGAGCGGGTCTCTCCCCGCCGCGACTAAGATTGTCCGCATGATGAGATGCCTCGCTCCACCACGCCTTGCTCATACCGCCCGTATTGCGGCCACGATAGTGGCATTGGTGTTCGCGCTGGCCGCCTGCAGTCCGCCCCCTCCACCACCGCTTGCCGCGGGCCAGACATGGATGATCGAAACGCATCGGGGTGATGGTGCAATTTCCGTAACCACCCTGGCCATCGAGGCTTCAACACCTGTTGGGCCTGTGGCATTCGTGCTGGTCAACAACATGATCATCACCATGCCCGACAAGACGAAGCGAAACAAGCTGGGCCCCATCGCCATCACCTTGCCGGCGCTGCAAGCAAGCTTGAAGAACTACGAATTCAAACAAGGCATGAACTTCAACATCGAAGGATATGCAGCGCGCTGGAAGCAGCTTGCCTCGCAAGGCCGCGCGGCCGAATTCACCTACCAGGTCCCCGTAGCAAAAGCGCTGGATGAATTCGAGCGCGGAAGCATCAAGCCTTGGTCGCTTGCCGACTAAAAAAATAGCAGCTCAAAGCGCGGCAGTCGATACAGATCCTCTTGGTCCCGGCCGCTCAAACACCTGCCTGGTAAAGGCATACAAGGCCCAGAGCAGCAACAAGGGAATCACCAGCGTCTGCAACACAAAGATCACGATGAGCTTGATGATGTGCTCGGTGGCCTGCTCGGCCGCGCGTTTGAGATTGTCGAAATGTTTGCCCACGTCGCCGTTTTTGGCGAGCCAGTCTTTCATGCTGTCGATCAGGCCGCGGTTGTCGGGCGTGCTTGCGGCTGCGGGATTGAGTTGCCCGGCCTGGCCGGTGGCGCTGTCTATCAGTTGCTGGCTGGCCGCGTAATCGGCCGCTAAAAATTTCTGCCACAGCAAGTCGGTGCCCAGGGTCACCACCGGCACGGCAAAACGCAGCATCAGCAAAATCACCAGCAGCCGGGACAACCAGGGCGGCACGCGTGACCTGCGCAGGTGCAGCCACCACCAGCCCAGCGCCGCGCCGCTCAAGGCCAGCGACACCGGCCAGTAGCTGCCGATGCTGATCAGCGCCTTCTGGATGCCGAAGGCGACGCTGGCCGCCAGCATCAGGTGTGAGAACTGCTCCACCAGGTCGTTCACCGGGTCCAGGATCTGTCCCGGCGCGAAGGTCACGCCCACGCCAAAGGGCTGCACCGATGCCTCGGTGCCCTGCGCGACGGAGATCACGCCATTGAGCAGGCGCGCGGTCGCGAAGCTGACCAGCGCACGCTTGAGGCCGGCGTCGGCCTGCCGCATGGCCGGTGCATCCAGCGGCGCCAGCCAGGCGCAGGCAATGACGGCCGCCATGGTGAAGGCCACAAGGGCTCTGCGTGCGATGTGCATGGAGTCTCTCCGGGGTAGGGATCGAACGGGCGTCATGCCGAAAGCGGCTGGGGTTCGTGCCATCTTGCCAGAAAGGGCTGCCCCCGGCGCCGGACAGGGGCGAAAACAAAAAAGGCCCATGCGGGCCTTTTCGGGATGATGCCTTCGGTTTAGCGGCCCTTGCGGCCGGAAGGCTTGCCGCCCTGCGCCAGCGGCGGCAGGCCGGTGTGGCGTGTCAGCAGCCGGCCCTTGACCACCGGCGAAGCCTTGGCCGTGGTGGCAGTTGTGCCCGTGGAGTTCTTGCGCCGCGCGCTGGTGTAGCTGCCGTCGGTCATCGGCTGGAAGGTCGGGATCAGGTGGTGCTTGCCGTTGCCGATCAGGTCGGCCCGGCCCATGGCTTTGAGCGCCTCGCGCAGCACCGGCCAGTTGTTGGGGTCGTGGTAACGCAAAAAGGCTTTATGCAGCCGGCGGCGGCGCTCGCCGCGCACGATGTCCACCGTCTCGCTGTCGCGCGTGATCTTGCGCAGCGGGTTTTTGTTGGTGTGGTACATGGCCGTGGCCGTGGCCATGGGGCTGGGGTAGAAGGTCTGCACCTGGTCGGCCCTGAAGCCGTTCTTCTTGAGCCAGATTGCCAGGTTCATCATGTCTTCGTCGCTGGTGCCCGGGTGGGCCGCGATGAAGTACGGGATCAGGAACTGCTTCTTGCCGGCTTCGAGGCTGTACTTCTCGAACATCTGCTTGAACTTGTCATAGCTGCCGATGCCGGGCTTCATCATCTTGGTGAGCGGGCCCTGCTCGGTGTGCTCGGGCGCAATCTTGAGGTAGCCGCCCACGTGGTGCGTCACCAGCTCTTTCACGTACTCGGGGCTTTGCACTGCCAGGTCGTAGCGCAGGCCGGAACTGATGAGGATTTTCTTCACGCCCTTCAAGGCCCGCGCGCGGCGGTACATCTTGATGAGCGGGTTGTGGTTGGTGTTGAGGTTGGGGCAGATGCCCGGGTACACGCAGGAAGGCTTGCGGCAGGCGGCCTCGATCTCGGGCGACTTGCAGCCTATGCGGTACATATTGGCGGTCGGCCCGCCGAGGTCGGAGATCGCGCCGGTAAAGCCCTTGACGTTGTCGCGTATCGCCTCAATCTCGCGGATCACCGAGTCCTCGGAACGGCTCTGGATGATGCGGCCTTCGTGCTCGGTGATGGAGCAGAAGGTGCAGCCGCCAAAGCAGCCGCGCATGATGTTGACCGAAAAGCGGATCATCTCCCACGCCGGGATCTTGGTCGCGCCGTCGTGGCTGCCGTTCTCATCGGCATACCGCGGGTGCGGCGAGCGGGCATAAGGCAGGTCGAACACATAGTCCATCTCGGCCGTGGTCAGCGGGATGGGCGGCGGCGTGATCCAGACGTCGCGCGCGGTGGCGCCTTCGCCGTGGGCCTGCACCAGGGCGCGCGCGTTGCCGGGGTTGGTCTCCAGGTGCAGCACGCGGTTGGCGTGGGCATACAGCACGGCGTCGCTCTTGACCTGCTCGTAGGACGGCAGGCGGATGACCGAACGGTCGCGCGGCGGGACTTTGATCTTGCCCTGCGCGGTGTGCTGGGTTGAGGGCAGACTGGGGTTGGGAACAAATGTCAGTGGCTTGGTCTTTATCCCCTCTCCCCCTGGGAGAGGGTTAGGGTGAGGGCTCCCCGTGTTGGCCTGGAGCGGCTTCGCCGCACCCTCACCCCTGCCCTCTCCCGGAGGGAGAGGGAGTGAAGTCCTGGCATCCGCCTCGGCTCTCGCCGCCACATCGGCAGCCTCGTCCTCGCGCGCGCAGCTCGCGCCCTGCTCGCGCGCCTGGTCGGAGATCATCAGATACGGATTGACATGCGCCTCGACCCGGCCCGGCGTGTCGACGCTGGTGGAGTCGATCTCGAACCAGCCCTGGGCGCTTTCGTCGCCGCTGCGGCGTATGAAGGCGGTGCCGCGCACGTCGGTGATGCTGGCGACCGGCTCCCTGGCGGCCAGGCGGTGGGCGATTTCAACAATCGCGCGTTCGGCATTGCCGTACAGCAGCAGGTCGCATTTCGCATCGACCACCACACTGCGGCGCACCTTGTCAGACCAATAGTCGTAATGCGCGATGCGGCGCAGCGAGCCTTCAATGCCGCCCAGGATGATGGGCACGTCCTTGTAGGCCTCGCGGCAGCGCTGCGAATACACCAGGGCCGCGCGGTCGGGCCGCTTGCCGCCCACGTCGCCGGGGGTGTAGGCGTCGTCGCTGCGGATCTTGTGGTCCGCCGTGTAGCGGTTGATCATCGAGTCCATGTTGCCGGCGGTCACGCCGAAAAACAGGTTGGGCTTGCCCAGCACGCGGAAAGGGTCGGCGCTGTGCCATTCGGGCTGGGCGATGATGCCGACGCGAAAGCCCTGGGCTTCCAGCATGCGGCCTATGACGGCCATGCCGAAGCTGGGATGGTCCACATAGGCGTCGCCCGTGACGATGATGATGTCGCAGCTGTCCCAGCCGAGCGCATCCATCTCGGCCCGGCTGGTGGGCAGAAACTTGGCCGTGCCGAAGCGGGCCGCCCAGTACTTGCGGTAGCTGGTGAGCGGCTTGGCGGCGCGCGTGAAGAAGGAGACGTCGACGGAGGCGTTCATGGGGGCGTTGGGTAACCCTCTATTCTAAGGTTTACCCTCGGTTTTGCCCCTTTATTGGGCATTTAAGCCCTACAAAGGCCTTGCCGGGCGCGTCCGGTGTGGTTTATTGGGTGATTGGGGCGATTTGACGGCCCCGGTCAGCTATGCACCTGCCGGCTGTCGGCCGGCGCCTCGTCGCGCTCGTTCAGGCCGTAGTCGCGCAGTACATGGGCCACGCGCAGGCGGTAATTTTCAAACACGCCGCCGCGGCCCCGGCTTTGTGCTTCGCGGTGGGATTCCAGCTTGCGCCACTCCAGCACGGCCGCCTCGTCGCGAAAGAAGGACAGCGACAGCAGCTTGCCCGGCGTGCTCAGGCTTTCAAAGCGCTCTATGGAAATGAAACCGTCGATTTTCTCCAGCTGCGGCCTGAGGGCGGCGGCGATGTCGAGGTAGGTCTGCTTCTGGCCCTCAGCGGGCTGCACTTCAAAGATGATCGCGATCATGGGAGGCCTTTGTGATGGCGTGGACGTCTGTGATGGTGGCATCAGCCCGTGAAATGCGGAATGCGGGCATTCATGGAGGGCCGGTAGTCCCAGCTGAGCGAGGCAGCCTCCTTGAGCCGTCCCGACACCAGCAATGCCTGGACAGCCGCCGCGGCAATGGCACAGGCCAGCGCCTGGCCTGGGCACTGGTGGGCGCCATGGCCAAAGCCGGGCACCTCGCGGTCCTTGCGATCCAGCAAAAACTCGTCGGGCCTGGCGTTGCATGCAGGATCGCGGCCCGCGGCGGCCAGCAGCACCAGCACCACGTCGCCGGGCTGCAGCGAAATGCCAGCGACCTCGGTAGCCTCGGCTACAAAGCGCCGCGTGTTGTGAATGGACGGGTCGTAGCGGCTCACCTCCTGGACCATCTGCAGCAGCCTGACGGGTTCACGGCCCATGGCCTCCAGCAGGCCGGGTTGCGTGGCCAGGGCCACGATGCTGTTGCCGGCCAGGCCGGCCGTGGCCTCGTAGGTTTGCGACAGCAGGCCGATGGCGTTGCACAGCAGCGCTCGCGCGTCATGCCAGCCGGCCTGCGCGGCCTCCCGTTGCAGGCTCGCCAGCGGGCTACCGGGCTGGGCAGAGGCGGCCTGCACCAGTTCCGCAAAACGCGCCAGCAAGGCTGAGGCAGCTTCGCCTGCCGCCTCAAGCTGCCCCGGCGTACTCAGCGGCGACAGGCAGGCGACAAAGTCGGCCTTCCAGCGCGCCACCTTCGGCAGCTCGGCCTCACCAAAGCCCAGCAGGTCGGCCACCGCCATCACGGGCACCTCAAAGGCCCAACGTGACAGAGCCGCGCCGCGCAAATCGCCCTCCCCGGCTGCCTGCAAGGCCAACGCCCGGGTCTTGGCCTGAACGCGATCCAGGTCCACGGCTGCCAGAAAACGCTGCAGCGCCAGCTTGGGCGCGTCATGCCGCAAGCCCTCGTTCATGCGCACCAGGTAGCCAAAGACCTCGCCGGCGGCTGATCCCACGATGGCTGCGGGCACCGGTTCTGCCACCGGGCGCACCCGGCAGGCGGGATTGGCCAGCACCTGCTTCACGCTGGCCGCACTGCTGGCAATCCAGAGCTTGCGGGGCGCGTCGAACACCAGCGCGGGTCTGTTGACCAGCGCCGCGTAATAGGGATAGGGGTTGCGATGCGCGGAGGCCGCGAGGATGTTGTCAAGCTTCGAATCGGGGTTCATGGCAGGCATTTTTGCCAGAAACCCCGGCCCAACACTTCGTTCCCGAGCGAACCATCAGCGCGCCGGCAGCACCTGCCCCCGGCATTCCCCAAAGCCTATGCGCTGGAAGCCCTCGCGCTCGCAGCCCGCGCGAAGAATGATTGCATCGCCGTCTTCCAGGAAGGTGCGCGTCTCGCCGTTGGACAGCGTCAAGGCCTTTTTGCCGCCGGCGCTGAGCTCCAGCAGCGAGCCGCCCTGCTCGGGCTGCGGGCCCGACAGCGTGCCCGAACCCAGCAAATCGCCGGGTTGCAGGTTGCAGCCGTTGACGGTGTGGTGCGTGAGCATTTGCGCGACCGTCCAGTAGGCGTCCCGGTAATTGGACTGCGACAGGCGCTCGGGCCCCAGGCCGGCGTCCCGCATGGCTTGCGTGTGCAGCCAGACTTCGAGTTGTATGTCCAGGCCGCCACTCTGCCGGTTGCCAGGCGAGTCAAGGTAAGGCAGGGGCTGCGGGTCACCCTCGGGGCGCGTGAAAGCCGCGCGGAACGGCGCGAGCGCCTCCATGGTGACGATCCACGGCGAAATCGTGCTCGCGAAATTCTTGGACAGGAAGGGGCCCAGCGGCTGGTATTCCCAGGCCTGCACGTCGCGCGCCGACCAGTCGTTGAGCAACACCAGACCAAATGCGTGGGCCTCGGCCTGCTCCATGGGCACAGGTTCACCCAAGGCATTGCCCTGCCCCACGAACACACCCAGTTCAAGCTCATAGTCCAGCCGATGGCTGGGCCGCAAGAGCGGTACCTCTTCGTTGGGGCCTTTGGTCTGCCCCAGCGGCCTGCGGAATTGCTGGCCGCTCACGCCTATGGACGAAGCGCGGCCGTGGTAACCGATGGGCACCCATTTGTAATTGGGCAGCAGCGGCGCATCGGGGCGGAACAGCTTGCCGACGGTGGTCGCGTGGTGAATGCCGGTGTAGAAATCGGTGTAGTCACCGATGCGGCAAGGCAGGTGCAGGGTGACCGCATCCTGGTGCTGCAGCAAACCGGCCCACTCACCCTGCTTTGCGCTGCCTTCGGCCAGGCCTTGCGAGATCGCGGCACGCAAGGCTGACATGGCCTGCGCACTTTGTGCCATCAGCACGTTCATGTCGCCGGTGTCGGTCAATCCGGCCGCGCGCAGGTCCAACACCCGGTCGCCAATGGCGACACCGATGCGGCGCTCACCCTGCGCAGTGAGGCTGTAGGTGCCAAAAGGCAGGTTCTGGATGGGAAAGTCCGTGCCGGCCGCGTTGGCGGATGCCACCCAGCTGCGCAGCTGGGGGGCGTGGGTGGCGTTCAGTGTTGCAGTCATCGTTGTCTTGAAAAGAGGAGCCGGGCATCAGCCCTTGAACTGGTCCTTGAGCCCGGACCAGCAACCGGCGTAGGCGGCGTCGAGCGCGCCGCCCTGCATGGCATAGGCCGTGGGGATAAAGCGGTAGCGGCTTTCAAACATGAAGGCCAGGGTGTTGTCCAGCTTGTGCGGCTTGAGGTCGGCCGCGCTGGCTTTTTCAAAGGCCTCGGTGTCGGGGCCGTGCGGCACCATGCAGTTGTGCAGCGAGGCGCCTCCCGGCTTGAAGCCCTCGGGCTTGGCGTCGTACTGGCCGTAGACCAGGCCCATGAACTCGCTCATGAGGTTGCGGTGGTACCAGGGCGGGCGGAAGGTGTTCTCGGCCACCAGCCAGCGTGGCGGGAAGATCACAAAATCGCAGTTGGCCGTGCCCGGCGTGTCCGAGGGCGAGGTCAGCACGGTAAAGATGGACGGGTCCGGATGGTCGTAGCTGATGGAGCCAATCGTCATGAAGTTGGCCGTGTCGTATTTGCAGGGCACCAGATTGCCGTGCCAAGCCACCACATTAAAAGGGCTGCGCGGTTGCGTAGCCGACCACAAACGCCCGCCGAACTTCTTGATGATTTCATACCCCTTCCCCAAGTTGTCGTCCTGCTCGAAAGCGGCCGTGGGCGCGAGGAAATCCCGCGCATTGGCCAGGCCGTTTGACCCTATGGGGCCCAGCTCCGGCAGGCGGAAGTGCGCACCGTAGTTCTCGCAGATGTAGCCGCGCGACGCCCCGTCGGGCAAGGCCACGCTGAAGGCCATGCCCCACGGCAGCAAGGCCACCTCACCGGGCTTCACCTCAAGAATGCCCAGCTCGGTCCTCAGCACCAGCCGGCCCTGCTGCGGCACCAGCAGCATTTCACCGTCGGCATTGACCAGCGCGCGCCCGGCCATGGAACGGTTGGCCACGTAGATGTGCGCCGCCATGCCGGTCTGGGCTTCGGCGTCGCCGTTGGCCGCCACCGTGCGTATGCCGTCCACAAAATCCAGCGGCTCCGCGGGAATCGCGAACGGGTTCCAGCGCAGCGGATCGGGCGGCACGGCCACGCCGCCGGCTGCCCCCGTGGTCCACTGCGGCTGCGCATACGGCTGGTAGCCGCCCGCCACCACGGACGGCTGGCGCCGGTACAGCCAGGTGCGGCGGTTCTCGGCGCGTGGCGCGGTAAAAGCCGTGCCCGAGATCAACTCGGCGTACAAGTCGTAGGGCGCACGCTGCGGGCTGTTGCGGCCTTCGGGCAATGCGCCGGCAACGGCTTCGCTGGCGAATTCATTGCTAAAGCCGGACTGGTAGCGCAAAGAGGTAGTGGAAGTGATGGTGGTATTCATTGAAGTTGCTCCCAAATTTCGTGCTGGACTCATTCGTCATCGCCCTCTTCGGCCGTGCCGCCGTCAGCCCTGGCCTTGGCGATCAGGCGGTCAAAAAAATCACTGAGCTGCTCGCGTTCGGCCGCGCTCAGCACACCAAAAATGTCATCGTTGCGCTGGCCCACCACCTGCATGGCGCGTTGCCAGGCGGCCTTGCCCTTGGGTGTCAGGGTCAGCACCACGCCTCGGCCGTCGGTCGGGCTGGCGGCCTTGATGACCAGGCCCCGATCCACCAGCGACTGCGCGGCCCGGCTGGCCTGGCCTTTGTTGAGATTGGCTTTTTGCGCGAGGTCGTTGACCGACAGCGGCGCGAAGCTGCCGACGGCCGTGAGGCAGCGTCCGTCGCTCATGGATAGGCGGGCTTCGGCCAGGTAGGCGCGCTGGCTTTCCAGGTCGGTCAGCTTGTGCAGCAGGTGCAGGCGATAGGTCAGGGTTCTGTCGAGTTTGATCATGCGGGCCGCCGGCCTTGATTTATGGTTGCGTCCGCAACTATAAACCCATCCGGTTGCGCGCGCAACCAATTATCAAACCCCGCCCGGGAGGCCCCGGGTGGCCAGGAGCAGGTGCGCCTAGTTGCGCACCACCGTCATCTGGCCGCGCACTTCCCCGCCGGGGTAGGCGGCGGTGTGGATATTGGCGTACCAGCGGCCCGCCAGCAGGTCGGCGGCCTGGGCCGGGGTCAGCGTTGCACTGCCGTCCATGGGACTGTGGATGGGGTTGGCCCATCCCAAGGCTACGCCCGCATTGGCACCGATAGCGGCCGGGCCGTGAAAGTGCCCCGCGGTCGCAGGCCCGGAAAGACGGGTGTAGTTGACCTTCCAGCGAAAGAGGTTGGTGCTGGTATCCAGGACCGCGTCAACCGAACCGCTACCCGTGCTGGCATTGGCAGGCACCTCGTTGGCGCCGCGAAGCTGCGTGGTGAACGCCACCAGGCTGGACTGCTTGTTCATCCCGGTGCAGCCTGTGATGGCGGCAACGGCCATCGCCGTGGCGACAAGGGAGATACGGGAGGCAGTGCGACGTGAAAGCATGGCTCAGGTCCTTGAAAAGTTGAGCCGATTGTGCGCGGCGCGCCGCACCCAGGCCCGTAGGACAAACCCCATGCGAACAGTCGGTTCCGGACGACGCTGCCACCCCTTTGGAAGCGGACACAACGGCGTTGGCGCGAATCGGAAACTGGCTCGATAGCTGCAAACCGCAACGTACGTATCGCAAGAAAGACACACATCATGGCATCCCGCGTTCTCTGGAAAGGCGCCATCACTTTCGGCCTGGTCCATATCCCCGTCGCGCTGCATTCGGCCACCTCGGAAAGCGGCGTCGACTTCGACTGGCTGGACAAGCGCAGCATGGATCCGGTGGGCTATAAGCGCATCAACAAGCGCACCGGCAAGGAAATCAGCAAGGAAAACATCGTCAAGGGCGTCGAATACGAGGACGGCCAGTACGTGGTGTTGTCGGAAGAGGAGATCAAATCCGCCTATCCGAAGACCACGCAGACCATCGAGATCGAAAGCTTTGTGCCCAATACCGACATTCCCTTCGTGTACCTGGAGCGGCCCTACTACATCTCGCCCATCAACAAAGGCCAGAAGGTCTACGCACTGCTTCGCGACACGCTGCTCAAGACCCAGCGCGTGGGCATTGCCCGCGTCATCATCCAGACCAAGCAGCACCTGGCCGTGCTGGTACCCTCCGGTCCCGCGCTGATCTTGAACCTGCTGCGCTGGGGCACGGACATCCGTTCGCTCGAAGAACTCAACCTGCCCCCCATGGGCGCCAAGGCCGCGGGGCTGTCTGACAAGGAACTGGCCATGGCCAAGCAGTTGGTGGACGACATGACCGGCAAATGGGACCCGGAAAAGTTCACCGACTCCTTCAAGGACGACATCATGGCGCTGGTAGAGCGCAAGGCCAAGGAAGGCAAACTTGAAAGCGTCGAGCAGCCCGAAGAATCGGACGAGGCCGAAACCCGCTCCGGCGCCAAGATCATTGACTTGACCGAATTGCTGCAGCGCAGCCTGCGCAAGGGCGGCGGCGAGGCGCCCAAGGCCAAGGCCGCATCCAAGCCCAAAGCCGCCGCCAAGGCACCCGCGCGCAAAAAGTCCGCTGCCAAAACCGGGGCGCATGCGCCCGCCAGACGCCGCGCCGCCTGAGCCCCAGGCACAGTGCACGCGCCATGGATGCCCGCGACTCCCTCAAGCACTACCGCGCCAAGCGCGATTTTTCGCGCACGCCCGAGCCCGCGGAAGGCGGCACGCGTTCTGACAAATCCCTGAGCTTCGTCATCCAGAAACACGACGCGCGCGCCCTGCACTACGACTTCCGCCTGGAGCTGCAAGGCACGCTCAAAAGCTGGGCCGTGCCCAAAGGCCCCAGCCTGGACCCGGCTGTCAAACGCATGGGCATGCGCGTGGAAGACCACCCCATTTCCTATGCGGGTTTTGAAGGCAGCATCCCCGCCAAACAGTACGGTGCCGGCGATGTGATCGTCTGGGACCGCGGCCTGTGGAAGCCGCACGGCGACCCGGTCAAGGGCCTTCGTGCCGGCAAACTCAAGTTCGAACTGCACGGCGAAAAACTCAAAGGTGGCTGGACCCTGGTGCGCATGCACGGCCGCGGCGATGAAAGCCGGGAGCCCTGGTTGCTGATCAAGGAGCATGATGAGCATGCCAGGCCCGAAAAAGAATACGACGTGGCGCGGGCCCTGCCCAACAGCGTGCTTTCGGGCAAGCCCCTGCCCCGTGATGCTGCAGGAAAATCCGGCACGCCTGCGCGCAAGGCCACGGCCTCCACCGCACCAAGGAAGTCCTCCGCCAAATCGGCCAAAAAAGCTCCCGCGCATGCCGATGCCGGCATTCCCGAAGGCGCTGTCGAGGCCAGGCTGCCCGAGATGCTGTCACCGCAGCTGGCCACGCTGGTGTCGGCCCCACCAGCCGACCCGCAGGGCTGGGCCTATGAAATCAAATACGACGGCTACCGCCTGCTGGCCCGCATCGACGGGGACTCGGTTCGCCTCATCACGCGCAACGGCAACGACTGGACCCACAAGCTTCCCAAGCTGGCCAAGGCCGTGGCCGCACTGGAGATTCCCTCGGGCTGGGTCGACGGTGAAATCGTGGTGATGAATGAGCGCGGCGTGCCCGACTTCGGCGCGCTGCAAAACGCCTTTGACCACGCGAGCACGGCCCGCATCGTGTACTACGTGTTCGACCTGCCCTACTTCGACGGGCTGGACTTGCGCCAGTTGCCGCTGTCCCAGCGCCGCGAGTTGCTGTGCGCGCTGGTCACCCGCCACCCGCAGGAGAGCATCCGCTTCAGCGATGCGTTCGAGGAAACCGCGCAGAACCTGCTCGAATCGGCGCGGCAGGTCGGGCTCGAGGGCGTGATCGGCAAGCGCATGGACTCCGCCTATGTGTCGCGCCGCTCACCGGACTGGATCAAGCTCAAGACCCAGCTGCGCCAGGAGTTCGTGATTGGCGGCTACACGGCCCCCAAAGGCTCGCGCACCGGCCTGGGCGCGCTGATGCTGGGCGTGCACGACGAGAACGGCGCGCTGAAATACGCCGGCAACGTCGGCACCGGCTTTAACGACAAGGTACTCAGGGACCTCACGGCGAAGCTGAAAAAAATCCACGCGGACCACAGCCCCTTCGCGGAAAAGCTGCCCGCCGGCGTGAAAGGGCAATTCGTCAAGCCGCAGTTGCTGGCTGAAATCGCTTTCGGCGAATGGACCCACGGCGGCCACATACGCCACTCCGTGTTCCAGGGCTTGCGCACCGACAAGCCCGCTACCCACATCGTCCGTGAAAAACCCGCCGCCCTGCAAAGCGGCAAGAAAGGTGCCGCCGTGAACCCCGCCAAAAAAACCGGATCTTCCGCCGAAAAGCCCAGCGCCAGGGGCAACCCGAAGGCGCAGGCAAAAGCGCCCGCTCCCGCCAAACCCGCCCCGGTAGCACTCAAGTCCCTGCGCATCACCCACGCCGACAGGGTCATAGACAGCAGTACCGGCTTTACCAAACAGAACGTGGTGGAGCATTACGCGCAGGTCGCGGCGCTGATGCTGCCGCATCTCAAGGCGCGTCCCACCTCGCTGGTGCGCGCGCCTTCGGGCATAGGCGGCGAGCTCTTCTTCCAGAAGCATGCCGAGGCCACCTCCATCCCCGGCATCAAGCTGCTGGACCCGTCACTGGACCCCGACCACGATCCGCTGCTCGAGGTGCCCACCGTCTCCGCCCTGCTGTCCGCCACGCAGCTCAACGTGATCGAGTTCCATACCTGGAACGCCACGACGCGCGACATCCACAAGCCCGACCGCATGACCTTTGACCTGGACCCGGGCGAAGGCGTGGCCTGGCCGCAGATGCAGGAGGCCGCGCAACTGGTGCATGCCTTCCTCGACGAGCTGAAGCTGGCCAGCTTCCTCAAGACCAGCGGTGGCAAGGGCCTGCATGTGGTGGTGCCGCTCAAGCGGCAATACGATTTCGACACGGTGAAGGATTTTTCGCATGCACTGGTCATGCACCTGGCCGCCGTGATTCCCCAGCGCTTTGCCGCCAAGAGCGGCCCCAAGAACCGGGTCGGCAAGATTTTTCCGGACTACCTGCGCAACGGCTTCGGGGCGACCACGGTGTGCGCCTGGTCGCTGCGCGCGCGCCCGGGCCTGGGTGTATCGGTGCCGGTGGCCTGGGACGAACTGGAATCGCTGACCGGCGGTGCTCACTGGACGGCGCAGACCCTGGGTGGCCGGCTGTCCACCGGAAACAAGCCCTGGGACGCTTATGAGGAGTCGCGCAACAGCCTGGGCGCCGCCATGAAGCAGGTCGGGTTCAAGCCCCCTGCGAAAGCCGCGTAAGTCCTGTGGATGTCATCCACCTCCTACAGCGGCTGGGCCCGCGGCCCGACACGGCAGCCCCGCGGCTTGCCCTTAAATGAACCTTGTGGCGGGCCTTGTTGCTCTCTGATTTTTCCGTCTTCACCGGCCGCCCATTTCGCATTCATCATCCAACCCTCAAGGAGAACCGGTATGCCTTCGAACCAGAACGACCAGAAAAGCAACAACCCCCAAGCCCAGGACAAACAGCAGCAGCATAGCGGCCAGCGTAACCAGCCCGGCCAGCAGGACCGGCAGAACGTCAACCAGTCCAGCGACGCGCAGCTGAACCAGGGCCAGGGCAACCAGCGCCAAGGCCAGCAGGGCCAGCACGGCAGCGCCCAGGGCCAGCAGGGCAAGCAGCAAAAACAGTCCGGCAATCAGACCGAGCGTGACGAAAACATGCAGCCCGAGGACAAGGGCAGCCGCCAATCGGGCCGCAGCAACAACTGATCGCCCGCCAAAGAGTTCAGGAAAAACCAAGTGGAGGCCATGCGCCTCCACTTTTTTGCGTCCTGCAGCAGATGCAGCAGCTGCAATGGACGCAGCGAGAAGAATGAGCACAGTGAGCTTTGCGAGGCAACCATGATGCAGCCCGACGAAATGGATTTGACGCTCTACCTGCAGACCGAAGGCCGCCGGCTGGCGGCGGAACGTGCCAGGGAGCAGGCCGCTTCGGCCATGGCCACAGCACGGCCGCCATCCACCCAGCAGCAATGCGCCGCCGCGCAAACCGGCAGCCACCAGCGTCCCGCGCGCAGCCTCAGCGAGGCCCTGCAACGCATGGGCGTGGCCGCCGCGCACCCACGCCGCCGCCTGTAGGTGGCCGCCGCGACTTGCCTTCCGGCGCTGGCCTTGCGCCTGCCTGCGCCCTATCATTTCAGGCAGCGCAACAGCCTGCGCATGGAGACAACACCATGAAGCCCCTTTTGCCCTTCACATTGGCCGGCTTGCTGCTTTTGTCCGCCTGCCCCGACACCAAGTCGCCCAAGGCGCCTCCCAAAGTGCCCGAGCCCAAAGCCGTGATCGCTTCGCCGCAAGCCCTGCCTGCGGCGCAAACCGCGAACCTGCGCGCATGAAGGCTTTGCGGCATCCCCCATCCAGCAGGAAATGGGCCCTCCCGAGCAGCGTCGTCAGCGCTGTTGTAGGCAGCGCCATGCTGGCCGGGTGTGCCGGCCTCAGGGGCGCAGACCCCGCCGCACAGCGCGTCACCGTTGAAGGCCGCACCTACCTGATCAGCGCCCTCACCGCCGGCACCTGGACAGCCACCTCCCCTGGCGCCAACCCCATCCCCACCACGCCCCCGGCACGCACCGCCTTGCTGCAGGCGATTGAGCAGCACTCGGGCTGCAAGGTCACGGATGCCGACTATTCGCGCGGCGGCATGCAGCTTGATGCGCAGGTGGACTGCGCGAGCCGCCTGAAAAACTAGGCAAAAAAAGGGGCAGCCTGCGCCGCCCCCCGGTTTGCCGAACCTCGAGTGCCGGCAAGAAACTAATCCAGCATCGTTTCCTGAAAAGGCCTTATTTCGAAGCCTTCAAGGCATCACGCAAGGCCTTGACCTGGTCATGGTTGCGCTGTGCACCCTGGGCCTGGCGCTCCACCACGCTCCTGATGGACTGCGGCAGGTTTTGCTTCAGCGCCTTGCGGTAACGGGCCACCGCGGCATCCTCGCCGCGTTCGCACTCGTTGAGCATGGCCTGATCGCTGTAGGCGCTGAGCGTCGCGCGCACGGAAACCCAGCCGCGGTGCAATGCGCCGCTGACGGAGCCGCCGTCGTCGGGCTTGCCGCCCAGCTGGCGTATCAGGGTCTGCAGCTCCAGGCCTGCGGCACGGCATTCGCCCGAATGGCGGTGCATCAGGATCTTGAGGTCTTCCGAGCTTGTGTGCTCGGCGCATTCGCGGAAACCGTATTCACCGTCGCGGCAGGATTCCAGCAGGTCGTTGAGTGTGTCGATGATCTCCTCGTCATCCGCCACGCCGACGGTGTCGGCATTGCTGATGGTGCCCAGGCGCGCATGTGCCCGCTCCCAGGCGGCGCGGCTGGCGCTTCTGGCTTGCGGCCAGCTCAGCGTCGAGCGATCCCTTTGGGTGTCCCAGCGTGCCGCGAGCCCGGTCTCGGCCTCCTCGAAGGAGCCTGTGTATTCGCGCCGGCCCTGCAACCCAAGCCGGTACGCAGGTGCATAGTCGTCAAAGGGACGGCCGATTTCGTAATAAGGCTCCCGGGTGTGGTTATCGCGCCAGTACGCCTCTTCGGCCGTCGGATCCAGGGCCTCGGCTGCTTCCTTGCCGCCCATGCCGCCGGCAATCGCGCCGGCCACACCGCCGACAACGGCGCCGGCCGGGCCGGCCACCACACCGGCGGCCGCGCCGCCGGCAACGCCGCCCATGGCCGCGCCTATGCCGGTGCCGACCGGGTGCGCGCCGGGCTCCTTGCTGATCGGGTCAAGATTGGGATCGTGTTCCTTGGCCATGTGCATCTCCTTTGTGTTGAACGCAGGTTGGAAAACATCCGGGCCGCCACTCGGCCCGGACACTGGAAACCATGGTCCCGCGCACCAAAGGGTGCCGCGGTCAGGCAAGCACAAACAGGGATGTAGGAGAGCGCCGCGCACCCCGGCATAGGTGGCTAGGCATCGAGCTCCGGATAGCGGCGGAAGATGCCGTCCTCATTGAAGGGAATGCGCCGTTCGCTCGCCAGGTAGGCGGCCACGCGCCTGTGCTGCGTGACGCGGCCATGCAGGTCCATCACATGCGGCGCCTTCTTCAGGGCGCGGCGGGCGGCTTTGGGGAAGGCGTACAGCAACCCTTCCACCAACTGGAACAGCGAAAGGTCGGCGTAACTCAGGCGCCCGCCCACCAAGTGCTTGCTCCCGCGCGGGTTGCGCTCCAGCACGGCTTCAAACCAGGCCAGGAATTTTTTGATGCGAGCCGTCCTGAATTCCTTGGCGCGCCTGAGCGCCTCCTTTTTCTGGTCTTCGTAATAAAGGCCTGTGCCCACCGGGTGATGGGTGTCGTGCGCTTCGGCCACCACGTCGGCAATCGTGAGCTGGATCTGGTGCGTCCACAGGCGCGCCGTTTCGCTTTTCGGGACCAGGCCCAGGCGCGGTCCCAGGTAAAGCAATATGGCCGCCGACTGGCCGACGATGGTTTTGCCGTCCACCAGGAAAGGCGGTGCGAAGGGCGGCGTGCGCACCTCCTCGCTTTCCATGAAAGGCATCATCGCGGGAATGCCCTGGCCCTCGCCTTCGCAGCCGCGCGCCACGTCCACATAGTCGGCGCCGGCGGCCTCCAGCGCGAGCCGGACAAATTCGCCGCGGCCCTGGATGGTGGGCCAGTAATGAAGTTCGTAAGGCATGAATGAAAACTCCTGTAGGGGGTCGTTTCATTCTGCGTGAAGCCAGGGCCTGAATCCACGGCAAACGGCGAGGCGTCCGCTTGTCCTACGAAGATTTCGCCCTCTTCCGACAAGGCGTCGTTTTGAGCGAGCGTCTTAGCCGCCAGCGGCGATCTGCCGCAGCGCCTGCTCGAACACCTCGGTAGGCTGCCCGCCTGAAATCAGGTGGCGGTCATTGATGATGATGGCCGGCACCGAATGGATGCCTTGTGTGAGGTAGAACTGCTCGCGCTCACGCACCTCGCGCGCATACTCGCCGGAGCCCAGCACTTCACGGGCGCGCGCTTCGTCAAGCCCAGCTTCAGCGGCGGCCTTCGCCAGCACGTCGTGCGAAGCCGGGCTTTTCCCATCGGTGAAGTAGGCCTTGAACAGCAATTCCTTCAAGGCCTTCTGCTTGCCAGCGCCTTGCAGTTCAGCCCAATGCAGCAGGCGGTGCGCATCAAAGGTGTTGTAGATGCGGCTGCGCCCGCCACCGGGTTCGTCGGCCATGCTGAACTTGAAGCCGACCTGCGCGCCGCGCGCGCGGATGTTTTCGCGGTTGGCCTGCGCCTGGGCCGGTGTGATGCCGTATTTCTCGGTGATGTGCTCGGTGATCTCCTGGCCCTCGGGCGCCATCTTGGGGTTGAGTTCGAAGGGCTGGAAATGCAGCTCGGCCTGGATGTCGCCGCGCACGCGCTCCAGCGCCTGGTCCAGCGACTTCAGGCCTATGACGCACCAGGGGCAGGAAACGTCGGACACAAAATCAATCTTGAGTTGGGTGGTCATGGGGAGCCTCGGATCTGTTGTTCTTCGCAGGGCCGATTTTGGCCCGCCCCACGCAGCTTGCGGTACACCCCCGGATATTCAAGTACCTGCGGCGGGGTTAATCAAAGCACGGCAAGGGCGGCCGGGCCGTTCCATGGCAGCGCGTTTCAAGAAACTGTCACACAAGCTTCCTAAGATTCCGGCAGCGCAGCGGCCTTGCCCTCGCGCCGTGGCACGGCACACCGCCATCGCCATCGCCATCACTCCCCACTTGAACCTGGAAAACACAACAATGTCCGACCTGGCCACCCCCTCCCTTCCCTCCCGCCGCACCGCCCTGAAGTTCCTGGCGACCGCGCCCATGCTGCCGCTGGGGGCACTGGCCTCCAGCAGCCTGCTGTCGGGTTGCGCCACCACCAGCGGCCCGGCCATGGCGGGCAACTACCTGTCTTCCAGCTTCACCTCCATGGCCGCCCCTTCGCTGGCCGATACCGCCGCCATGGCCACCACCACCGTGGGCTCCAGCCTGCAGGTGCAACTCAAGGACAACAGCACGCAAAGCTACCGCCTGGCTTACCAGCCCTTCTTCGTCACCGGCGACATGGTGCCGGACGGCAAGGGCGGCACCATCCTGAGCGGCGGCTACGTCGACATCAACAACAAGCCCATCATCGATCGCTCCGTGCCCGGCAAGGAGCGCCAGATGTTCTCCGACTCGCCCGACGGCACCTCGCTGCTGGGCCTGCCCAACGCCAATGTGCCCGGCGTCAAGGGCAAGGCGGTGTTTGCCGTCGTCCAGTTTGAATACACCACGCGCGACCAGGCCGGCGCCGATGCCTACGGTACCCTGCCCTCACCCATCGCCGTGCTCACGCTGGACCAGGACCAGGCCACCGGCAAGCTCAGCCTGGTGAAGTACCACAACGTCGACATGTCCAAGGCGCACGGCCTGTGGATCACCTGCGGCGCCAGCCTCTCGCCCTGGAACACCCACCTCTCCAGCGAAGAGTACGAACCGGACGCGCCTTTCGCTGCCGAAAGCGCGCAGTTCAAGAAGTTCAGCAAGAACGTCTACGGCGATGAGACCAAGGCCAACCCCTACCACTACGGCCACCTGCCCGAAGTCACCGTGCACCCCGACGGCACGGGCACGGTCAGGAAGCACTACAACATGGGCCGCATCTCGCACGAACTCGTGCAGGTCATGCCCGACAACCGCACCGTGCTGATGGGCGACGACGCCACCAACAGCGGCCTCTTCGTTTTCGTGGCCGACCGCGAGAAAGACCTCTCCTCCGGCACGCTCTACGTGGGCAAGCTGGGCTCGGGCTTCTCCGTCGACCCGGCGGCCGAAGGCGCGAAGATTTCCTGGATCAAGCTGGGCCATGCCAGCAGCGCCGAGATCGAAAAAATGGCCGACACGCTCAAGCCGTCCGACATCATGACGGTGCACAAGACCGACCCGTCCGACGCCAGCTTCACCAAGGTGTTCTACAACGGCAACGCCAACTGGATCAAGGTCAAGCCCGGCATGGAAAAAGCCGCCGCTTTCCTGGAAACCCACCGCTATGCCTACCTCATGGGCGGCAGCATGGGCTTCTCGAAGATGGAAGGCACCACCGTCAACATCAAGGACAAGATCGCCTACTCGGCGCTGCAGAACATGCAGGACTCCATGGTCAAGACCGGCAAGGGCTGGAATGCTGCCAGCGGCATCGCGCTCGACAAGGCCCTGATCGCCGGCGGCGTGATGATGCACAAGCTGGACGGCGGCCAGAAGGACTCGGCCGGCAACGCCATCAACAGCGAATGGATGCCGGTGCACACCAAGGCCCTGCTGGTCGGCGAAGACATCGCCGGCGACGCGCTGGGCAACAAGGCCAATCCCAACAAGGTCTCCAACCCCGACAACCTGAAGTTCTCGGAAAAAATGCGCACCCTCTTCATCGGTGAAGACAGCAGCACCCACGTGAACAACTTCATCTGGGCCTACAACGTCGACACCCAACAGCTGTCGCGCCTGATGTCCATGCCCTCGGGCGCCGAAGCCACCGGCCTGCATGTGGTGGACGACCTCAACGGCTGGACCTACATCATGAGCAACTTCCAGCATGCGGGCGACTGGATCCCCGCGCTGCACGGCAAGGTGCAGGCCACGCTGGACCCGCTGGTGCGCGCGAACTACAAAGACCGCTTCGGCGCCGCGGTGGGTTACCTGACCGCCGACCCGAGCAGCATCAAGCTGGGTTAAGCGCGGGGCCGTTCTCTCAAGAGCGCGGCCAACCTCACTACCGTTCGCCCTGAGCCTGTCCTGAGCCTGTCGAAGGCTTCGATAAGCTCAGCCCGAACGGTGTTCGTTGATCAGTGGCGAAAAGGGGGACGACTTGCGGCCGCCGCCACTGTGCATCGTTATACCTTTCTTCCCTAGAATGCCAGGCAAGCCCGCGGCCCATGGCCCGGTCACCTTCCGCCTGCAGCCCACCGGGAACACCATGCACTACCGCCACGAAGACCTTATCCATTACGCGCAATCCCTGCTCACCGCCGCCGGGCTTGAGCCGGCCAAGGCCGGTGCGGTGGCCGAGATCCTCGTCGAAGGCGACCTCATGGGCCACAACACCCACGGCCTGGCCCTGTTGCCCGGCTACCTTGGCGAGCTCGAATCAGGCGCCATGGAAAAACTCGGCGCACCCACGGTACTTGCCGACCACCCCGCCGCCCTGACCTGGGACGGCCGCCGCCTGCCCGGCCCCTGGCTGGTGCTTGAGGCCATGGCGCTCGCCGCTGAACGCGCCGCTATCCAGGGCACCTGCACCGTGGTGATACGCCGCAGCCACCACATCGCCTGCCTGGCCGCCTACCTCAAGCGCGCCACCGACAAGGGCTTGCTCATGCTGCTGACCTGCTCGGACCCCAACACCGCCAGCGTCGCGCCTTTCGGCGGGCTGGACGCCGTGTTCACGCCCAACCCGATCTCGGCCGGCATTCCCGCGGGCGACGTGCCAGTGCTGATGGACGTCTCCACTTCGGCCACCACCAACGGCATGACCAACCGATTGCACAAGGAAGGCAAGCGCCTGCCCGCCGCCTGGGTCATGGACGGCCACGGCAAGGCCAGCGACAACCCGGCAGTGCTGTTCGAGGAACCCAAGGGCACCATCCTGCCCCTGGGCGGCATGGACTCGGGCCACAAGGGCTACGGCCTCACGCTGCTGGTCGAAGCCCTGACAGGTGGCCTGGCCGGCCACGGACGGGCCGATGCCAGGGAAGGCTGGGGTGCCACAGTGTTCCTGCAAATCGTGGACCCGCGCGCCTTCGCCGGCCTGGATGCCTTCGAGCGCCAGACCGGCCACGTTGCCGAGGCCTGCCGTTCCTCGCGTCCCGCGCGTGAGGGCACAGCCGTACGCACGCCCGGCGAAAAAGGCCTTGCCCTGGCGGAACGGCAAAAGCAGGCCGGCGTGGCGCTTTACCCGTCCATCCTGCCGACGCTCTCCAGCTGGGCCGTGAAGCTAGGGGTGACGGAGCCGGCTGCCATCCCCTGAAACACCGGATCGCAGGTCTGCCAGCGGGAATTAATACGGGCAGCGCTCGCTTGTAAGCGCTTCGCGTTACACAAACTCTCCAAAATTCCATGGCACCCACGCATGCCAGGGGTTTGTCCCTAGACGTGAAATTTTTCACGTTCACATAATTAGTATGTCGTTCAAACTAATTATGAAGTGCTGCATTTCGCTGCATTTGGCATTTGCAGCAGAACGATCACCGGGATTTAGCCGAATTCAAAACCACACGCCTGCATGGGCAGAACTATCGGAGACATATCAATGAAATTTAAAGCTCCCCTTACTGCAATCGCACTCAGCCTGGCCGCCGCCGGCGCATTCGCGCAGGTGACGGTAGGCGTCAGTTGGTCCAACTTCCAGGAGGAACGCTGGAAAACCGACGAAGCCGCCATCAAGACGCAGCTTGAAAAGCTGGGTGCCAAATACATCAGCGCGGATGCCGCCGGCTCCCCCGAAAAACAGCTGGCGGACATTGACGGGTTGATGGCCAAGGGTGCCAAGGTCCTGATCGTCCTGGCCATGGACAAGGACGCCATCCTGCCCGCCGTGAACAAGGCCACCAAACAGAAAGTGCCCGTCGTCGCCTACGACCGCCTGATCGAGGCCCCCGGCGTGTTCTACATCACCTTCGACAACAAGGAAGTCGGCCGCATGCAGGCCCGTGCCGTATACAAGGCCAAGCCCAAGGGCAACTACGTGATGATCAAGGGCTCCCCCACCGACCCGAATGCGAATTTCCTGCGCGAAGGCCAGCAGGAAATCATTGATGCCGCCGTCAAGAAAGGCGACATCAAGATCGTGGGCGAGGAATACACCGAGGGCTGGAAGCCTGAAGTAGCGCAGAAAAACATGGAACAGATCCTGACCAAGACCGGCGGCAAGGTCGATGCGGTGGTCGCCTCCAATGACGGCACCGCCGGTGGTGTCGTGGCGGCGCTGAGCTCCAAGGGGCTCAAGGGTGTTCCGGTGTCGGGCCAGGACGGCGACTTTGCCGCATTGAACCGCGTGGCCGTGGGCACCCAGACCGTGTCGGTCTGGAAGGATGCCCGCGACCTCGGCAAGCAGGCCGCCACCGCGGCCGTCAACCTTGGCGCCGGCAAGAAGGTCGAAGGCGCGACCACCTGGAACGGCGGCGAGAAAAAAGTGTCCCTGCAGGCCCAGTTTCTGAAGCCCGTGCCCATCACGCGTGACAACCTCGACGTGGTGGTCAAGGCCGGCTGGATCAAGAAAGACGAACTCTGCAAAGGCGTCACCGGCGACGTCGCCGCCTGCAAGTAAGTAAAACAAGCACAAGCCTTCAACCACCCGCTCCCCGTCCTGCGCAGGCGGGCAAGGCAACCAGCACTTGCTGGTTGCCGGGGAGCGCTGCAAGCCCAAAGCCATGCGTTTTCCTTTTCAATTCCCGCGCAATGCCCCTGTCGACTGGCGGCTGGTATTCATGGCGGGTGTGCTCGCCGTCCTCGCGGTCGTATTCCAGGTCCTGTCGGGCGGCATTTTCCTGTCGCCCGAGAACCTCTACAACATCGCCCAGCAAACCGCCGTGGTGGGCATCGTCTCTACCGTCATGGTGCTGATCATCGTGGCGCGGCACATCGACCTGTCGGTCGGCTCGGTGATCGGTTTTATCGGCGTGCTCATCGCCTACCTTCAGTACACGCTGGGATGGTCCTGGCCTGCGGCCTCGCTCGCCGGGCTGGCCGCGGCGCTCGTGGTGTCGGTGTACCAGGGATGGCTGACGGCCATGCTCGGCGTGCCGTCTTTTGTGGTCACGCTGGGGGGGCTGATGTCCTTTCGTGGCGCGGCCTTCCTGGTGGCCGACGGCAAGACGCAGCCGGTCAGCGACGATATTTTTCTGCAACTCGGCGGCGGCTATGACGGCGGCATCGGGGTGACCGCCACCTGGATCCTCACCGCATGTGTCAGCCTGGTGCTGGCGGTGCGCATGGTCCTGCGCCGCCGCGCCGCCGCACGCCATGGCATGACGAACCAGCCCGTTTGGGTGGACGTATTGCTGGTGGCTGTGCCCGTGGCTTTGCTGGTGGCATTTGCCGCGACCATGAACAGCTACCTGGTCACCAACAAGGAAGCGCCCCAGGGCATCCCCATACCCGTGCTCATCTGGGCGGCCGTGGCGGTGCTGATGTCCTTCATCTCGAAGCGCACCCGTTTCGGCCGCTATGTCTACGCCATGGGCGGCAACCCCGACGCGGCGGTGCTCGTGGGCATACCGGTCAAGCGGGTCACGCTCATGCTATTTGCCCTGCTCGCCGTGCTTGTCACCATCGCGGCCATCGTGTCGGTGGCCCGGTTGAATGCCGGCACCAACTCGCTGGGCACCGGCATGGAGCTGTTCGTGATCGCGGCCGCCGTGATCGGCGGCACCGCGCTCGCCGGCGGCAGCGGCACCATCATCGGCTCGGTGCTGGGTGCGCTCATCATGCAGTCGCTGGACAGCGGCATGCTGCTGCTCGACGTTTCCATCGGCAAGCGCATGGTCATCATCGGCCAGGTACTGATTGTCGCGGTGGTGTTTGACGTGCTCTATCGCAAGTGGGCACAGGAAAACTGACATGCAGGCCACACAAACCATGCAAGCCGTGCAAACCACCTCCGAACCCCTTGTCCAGTTCAAGGACATCCGCAAGGCCTTTGGCGGCGTTCATGCCGTCGACGGCGTGAGCCTGAATCTCTACCCCGGTGAAGTGGTCGCCGTGCTGGGCCACAACGGCGCGGGGAAATCAACGCTGATGAAAATGCTCGCGGGCGCCTTCCCCATCGACTCGGGTGAAATCCATGTGATGGGGCAAAAGGTCAACCTCCGCACGCCGGCAGACGCACAGCAGCAAGGGATCGAAACCATCTACCAGACCCTGGCACTGGCCGACAACCTCGACGCCGTGGCCAACCTGTTCCTGGGCCGCGAGAAGATGACGCCCTGGAACACGCTGGACGACTACTTCATGGAGGCGCAGGCACGCAAGGTGTTTGGGCGCCTGAACAAGAACTTCACCAACATCCACACCCCGGTGCGGCGGCTCTCCGGCGGGCAGCGCCAGGTGGTGGCCATCTCGCGCGCGATTTATTTCAATGCCCGCATCCTGATCATGGACGAGCCCTGTGCCGCCCTGGGCCCGGAGGAATCCGCCATGGTCGCCAACCTGGTGCTCCAGCTCAAGGCCGAAGGTGTGGGCATTTTCCTGATCACGCACGACATGCAGGACGTGTTCTCGCTCAGCGACCGGGTCTCCGTGATGAAGAACGGCCGGCTCATAGGCACCTACCGCACGGCCGACCTGGACGAAGACCAGATTCTCGGCATGATCATCGCCGGCAAGCAACCGCAAGGACGCACGCAGGCGCCACACCGGATCGACTGATACCATGCTGACATCCTTCATGAAAACCACCGGTGACCAGCAACTCGTCAAACGCATCAATCGCAGCGTACTGATGCGATTGCTGCGCAACCAGCCGGGCCGCTCGCGCGCGCAACTGGCCGACCACAGCGGCCTGACCAAATCGACCGTCAGCCTGCTGGTGCGCGAACTCATCGATGAAGGCTGGCTCAGTGAAATCGGCATGGCCACCTCCAACGGTGTGGGACGGCCCTCCACGCCCCTGCAGATCGACGGCCGCTCGCGCGGCCTGATTGGCGTGGAAGTCGCGGTCGATACCTTGCGCGTGGTCGGCGTTTCCCTCCTGGGTGAAGTGCTGTGGTCAACGCAGGAGCCCTTGCGCTCCACCCGGCCTGAAGAGGTTTGCAGCCAGATCGCCGGCCTCACGGTGCTGGCCCAGGCGCAACTGGTGTCTCAGGGCGCGCAACTCTCGGGCGTGGGCATAGGCCTGCCCGGCGCATTTGACGAAACCACCGGCGTGCTCCGCTTTGCACCCAACCTCGGCTGGCGCAACGTGGACTTCCTGCCGCGGATCACCCAGGCATTGACCCGCGCGGGCCTGCCGCCGGTGCCGGTGCATGTGCAAAACGAAGCCGACACCGCCGCGCTCAGCGAATACGAGTTTTCGGAAAACGAGGGCAAGGACTCTCTGATTTTTGTGAGCTGCGATGTCGGCGTCGGCGCGGGCATCGTGCTCAACGACCGGCTGTTCATCGGCAAGCGCGGCATGGCCGGCGAAATCGGCCACAGCGTACTCGAAGTCGACGGCCCGGCCTGCTCCTGCGGACGGCGCGGTTGCGCCGAAGCCTTCATCGGTTCAGGCGCCCTGGGCCAGCTGGCGGATGCCAGCCGGTCGGGGCACTACCTGGGCGTGCTCTTGCAGAACCTCTGGACCACTTTCGACCCCAGCGTGCTAGTCGTGGGCGGCGCGTCCTGCCAGCGCTTTCCCGACATGGTGCGGGTGGCCCAGGAAACGCTGCAAAACTACGCCAATGACGCCGGCGTCAGCGCTCCCACGGTGCGTGTCGCGCGCTACGGCCTGCTGGCCGCGGCAGTAGGCGCCGCCGCCCTGGTGCTGCACCAGTACCTGCGCCCCATGCATCCGGGCGGCCGGCTGATGGGCTATGAGCACCCGGTGCTGGACCCGGCCCTTTTCGAAGCGTCGCACACTTCAGCCGAGCCCGTTCACGGGCAGTAGGCCTGCGCTGACACGCATCAGCGCTTCTCCCCGATAGGGTGCCAGCCCGCCTGGCGTGCACAGTGAAAGCACTGCATTTTCTGGAGAAGAAAAATGTCTTTTGCGCTGTACATGCTCGGTTTCGTGATTTTCCTGGCCGGCGTTATCTGGGCCGCCGTGGAAGCCGGTGTGCCGCATCTCTATATCGGCATAGGCGCCTTGATCTTCCTGGGCATAGGCATTTTCAGCGCCGTGAGCCGCACGCGCAGCAAGGATCCGTCCTGAGCACTTGTCTTTAGCAGGCCTGGTCCTGCGGCATTTCCTGGGCTTGCTGGGCGATCAAGGCCTGCCGCAGCTGCGCCAGCACGGCGCTCGCGGCGCGGAGCTGGGATTCGTCCATTTGCGCGGCCAGCGCGTTGGCCCATACTTTTTGGCCCGCCTGTATGGTGCGCAGCGCCTTGCGGCCTTTGGGCGTGAGCCGCAGCAGCTTGGCTCGCGCATGCGCCGGGTTGTCTTCATAAGCGGCAAGCCCGTCCGCTTCCAGCAGGTCGGCCACGCGCTGCACGCTTTGCCGCGTCAGGTTCATGGCGCGGGCAATCTGCGCCACTGAGAGCGGCTCGTCTTCCACGGCAGCCAGCACCTGCCAGCGCGCCGAGGTCTGCCCGGCCGGCGCCGCCAGCGCATCCCCCGCCGCCGTCAACAAGCCATTGAGCTGCATCACCTGCACCACCAACCAGCTCAGGGTGCCGGCCGCCGGCGTGCGTTCGATTTCTTCAAGGGCCGAATCTTGTTTGACAGTATGCTGTCGTTTAACTATACTTCCAGACATGACAACATTCTGTCATATTCAAGCACCATCCTCAACCCAACCGCACGCCTGAAAGGAATGCCACCATGCTGAAAACCTACACCGGAAGCTGCCACTGCGGCGCCGTCCGCTTTGAAGCCGACATCGACCTCAGCAAGGGCACGGGCAAATGCAACTGCTCCATCTGCACCAAAACCCGCAACTGGGGCGCCATCATCAAGCCAGACGCCTTTCGCCAGCTCTCCGGTGAAAACGACCTGAGCGACTACCAGTTCGCCACCAAAAGCGGCCATCACCTGTTCTGCAAGCACTGCGGCGTGCGGCCTTTCGGCCGGGGGTATGTCGAGCAGATCGGCGGCGATTATGTGTCCATCAACCTGGCCGCCCTGGACAACGCAGAGCCGGCCGAACTCATCGCCGCACCGGTCAACTACTCGGACGGGCGCAACAACGCATGGTGGAACACCCCTGCGGAAACGCGGCACCTTTAAGGGGCCTGGCGGATCCGGGCTGCGGGCGACTTCGGCCAAGGCTGCTGCATGAGTGGTTCTTAATTCATGCGACGTAGGCGGCTTCGCATGGCATGTAGTGGCCACGTCTCACATGCGCGGCAACAGGCGGGCGTAGTGTTGGCAGGACGCTGGGCTACACAACGCCGGGCGTAAGAACCATCCCTTCAACCGCCTTTTGCCGGAGAAACCATGAAGCTCAAACATTCCGCGCTCCTTGCCGCAGCCGCGCTGCTGGCTTGCATCAGCCCAGGCGCCCTGCTGGCGCAAACCACCTCGACCTACGACATTCCCAACCCCTCGTGGTACATCATGCCGCAGGTCACAGTGGTGGACCCGGACTCCCGCTTCAACGGCGACAAGAACCTCGGCGGCCTTGGCCTGCGCTTCGGCAAGGCGATTTCGCCTTCCTGGGACATCCAGATCGGCGGCAGCATAGCCCGCGCCAACAACAACGGCCGCCGTTTCGAACAGGACACGCTGGGTGTGGACGGGCTCTACATCTTCAACCGGAGCAGCAATTTCCGGCCCTTCCTGCTGGCCGGCCTCGGTGCCGAGCGGGACAAACTGCCCACTGCCAGCAGGACTTCTCCCTACCTGAATCTGGGCCTCGGCTTCCAGGTAGGCTTGTCCGACCAGTGGTTCATGCAGGCGGACCTGAGGAGAACCCGCACCTACCTGCGCGGCAATACCTTTGGCTTTGACCACGCCAACACCAACTCCGTGAACGTCGGCCTGAGCTACTACTTTGAAAAGCCCGTGCGCCCGGTGGCCACGCAGTACACCCCGCCGCCCGCACCCGAGCCCACTGTCACCCCGCCGCCCCCGCCTCCCCCAGCGCCTGCACGCTTCGAAAGGGTGACGCTGTCGGCCACCGAGCTGTTCGCCTTTGACAGCGCCGAACTGGCAAGTTCGCAGCCCAAGCTTGACCAGATTGCGCAAACCCTGACGGGCGGCAACTTCAACGGCAACATCACCATCACCGGCTACACCGACCGCATCGGATCGGATGCCTACAACCAGAAGCTGTCGCAACGCCGCGCGGACGCCGTGAAGAACTACCTGAGCAGCAAAGGCGTGAACGCCAGCCGCCTGACCGCCGTCGGCAAGGGAGAAAGCAACCCGGTGGTGACCTGCAACAACCGCAAGCTCCAGGACCTGATTGCCTGCCTGGCACCCAACCGCCGCGTGGAAGTCGAGGAGATCGTGATCGAACGCCGCGTGAACTGAGGGTTCGCCTTGCTCTGCCAAAAGCCGGCGCCCGCCGGCTTTTGTTTTTTGGGGCAGGAGAAGTTCACCTCATCGCCGGGAGCAAGTCTCGGCCGATCGAGGATTTATACAAAGCACCCGCTTTGTGAAATGAATATACTTCAACAGCCGGCACCCTCCCCACTCCCCCCATTCCCCTCGCTCTCGCCGGCCATCCATCCCCGACCTCTCCAGAGGAACACCCATGAGCACCGAAGCCTTTATCTACGACGCCATCCGCACGCCGCGCGGCAAAGGCAAGAAAGACGGCAGCCTGCACGAGGTCAAGCCCGTCAACCTGCTGGCCGGCGTGCTGGCCGACCTGCAGCGCCGCAACGGCTTTGACACTGCCGCCGTCGACGATGTGGTCATGGGCGTGGTCTCGCCCGTGGGTGAACAAGGCGCCGTCATCGCCAAGGTGGCCGCACTCAAGGCCGGTTGGGACTTCCGCGCCGCAGGCGTGCAGGTCAACCGCTTTTGCGCCTCCGGCCTGGAAGCCGTCAACATGGCCGCGCAAAAAGTGCGCTCCGGCTGGGAAGAGCTGGTGGTGGCCGGCGGCGTGGAAAGCATGAGCCGCGTGCCGATTGGCGCCGACGGCGGCGCCTGGGCGCAAGACCCCGAAACCAACAGCGCCACCCTGTTCGTGCCGCAAGGCATAGGCGCCGACCTGATCGCCACGCTCGAAGGCTTCAGCCGCGCCGACGTCGACGCCTTCGCGCTGCAAAGCCAGCAGCGCGCCGCCAAAGCACGTGCCGCCGGCTACTTCACCGATTCGGTCGTGCCGGTCAGGGATTCACTGGGACAAACCATCCTGGGAGAAGACGAATTCATCAAGCCGCAGACCACGCTCGAAGGCCTGGCCTCGCTCAAGCCGGCCTTCGACCAGCTGGGCGCCATGGGGTTCGACGCCGTGGCCCTGCAGCGCTATCCGCAGGTCGAACGCATCCAGCATGTGCACCATGCCGGCAATTCGTCAGGCATCGTCGATGGCGCGGCGGCTGTGCTAGTCGGCTCCGAAGCCGCCGGCAAAACCCATGGACTCAAACCGCGCGCCCGCATCGTCGCCGCGGCGCTCAGCGGCGCCGACCCGACCATCATGCTGACCGGCCCCATGCCCGCCACCCGCAAGGCCCTTGCCAAGGCCGGCCTCACGGTGGACCAGATCGATTTATTCGAAGTCAACGAAGCCTTTGCCGCCGTGGTGATGCGCTTCATGAAAGAAATGAAGGTGCCGCACGAGAAGGTCAATGTGAACGGCGGCGCGATCGCCATGGGCCACCCGCTGGGCGCCACCGGCGCGATGATCCTGGGCACGCTGGTCGACGAGCTGCACAGGCGCAGGCTGCGCTACGGCCTGGCTACACTGTGCGTGGGCGGCGGCATGGGCATCGCAACCATCGTGGAAAGAGTCTGAGCGCCATGAAGACCATCCAGTACCAAATTGACAACGGCATTGCCACCATCACCTTTGACGAGCCCGACTCCCCCGTCAACACCATGTGCCTGCAGTGGCAGGAGGACCTCAGCGAAGTCACCGCCCAGGTGGTGAAAGACAAGGACAAGCTCAAGGGCATCATCCTGGCCTCCGCCAAGTCCACCTTCTTTGCCGGCGCTGACTTGAAGGCGGTGATGCGGCTCACGCCCGCCGACGCGCCCAAAGCCTTTGCTGAAATCGAGCGCGTCAAGAAGTGCTTCCGCACCCTGGAAACCCTGGGCATCCCGGTGGCCAGCTGCCTCAACGGCGCGGCACTGGGCGGCGGCTGGGAAGTCGCGCTGGTCGGCCACTACCGCGTGGCGGTGGACGACAGCAAGACCCAGTTCGGCCTGCCCGAGGTGACCCTGGGCCTGCTGCCCGGTGCCAGCGGCGTGACCAAGATGACGCGCCACCTGGGCCTCATGGGCGCGCAGCCCTACCTGGTCGAAGGCAAGACCTTCAGCCCGCGCCAGGCGCTGGAGCTGGGCCTGGTGCATGAGCTTGTGGCCGACGCCGGCGAGCTGCGCACCAAGGCCCTGGCCTGGCTGGCGGCCAACCCAAAAGCGCAGCACCCCTGGGAAGCGAAGGACTACAAAATCCCCGGCGGCACGCCGGCCAACCCCAAGATTGCCGCGGCCCTGAGCGTCGCGCCGGCCATGCTCAAGAAGCAGACACGCGGCCTCTACCCTGCCCCCGAGGCCATCCTGGCCTGCATGGTCGAAGGTACGCAGGTGGACCTGGAAACCGCCCTGCGCATTGAAAGCCGCTACCTGGCGAAGCTCATGACCGGCACGAATGCCAAGGCCATGATCAACACCTTTTTCTTCAACCTGAATGCCATCAAGAGCGGGCAGTCGCGCCCGGCCGGGGTGCCGAAGTTCAGGCCCAACAAGGTCGGCATCCTGGGCGCAGGCATGATGGGCGCGGGCATCGCCTACGCGCAGGCCAGCCGGGGCATCGCCACCGTGCTCAAGGATGTCAGCCGGGACAAGGCCGAGGCTGGCAAGGCCTACAGCGCGAAGATCACCACACCGCGCGTCGAGAAAGGCCGCATGACCGCCGCCGAGCAAAGCGCCCTGCTCTCACGCATCACCGCGACCGATCAGGCTGCCGACCTGGCCGGCCGCGAGCTCATCATCGAAGCCGTGTTCGAGCGCCGCGACCTCAAGGCCAAGGTCACGCAGGAGGCCGAGCCGCTGCTAGCGCCGGGCGGCTTCTTTGCCTCCAACACCTCACGCTGCCCATCTCCAGCCTGGCCACGGCCAGCGACCGCCCTGAAAAATTCATAGGCATTCACTTCTTCAGCCCTGTCGACAAGATGAAGCTGGTCGAGATCATCCGCGGCAAATTGACCGACGACGAAACCGTGGCCCGCGCCTTCGACTATGTGCAGGCCCTGGGCAAGATTCCCATCGTCGTCAACGACTCGCGCGGCTTTTACACCAGCCGCACCTTCGGCACTTTTGTGATGGAAGGCGCGGCCATGCTGGGCGAAGGCATACCGGCCGCCGCCATCGAGAACGCCGGCATCCAGGCCGGCATGCCCGTGGGCCCGCTGGCCGTGCTCGATGAAACCGCCCTCTCGCTGAGCGTGCACGTGCTGGACCAGACCCGCACCGACTTCACGGCCGAAGGCAAGACCTACATAGCCACACCCGGCGAGCTGCTGGTCGAGCGCATGGTGAAGGAATTGAGGCGCCCGGGCCGCGCGGCCGGCGGTGGCTTTTACGACTACCCCACCGAGCCCGGCGCCAAGAAACAGCTGTGGCCCGAGCTCAAACCCCTGTTCGAAAGACCCGGCACAGCCTGGGACATCGACGAACTCAAAGACCGGCTGCTCTACCGCCAGGCCGTGGAAACCGCCCGCTGCCTCAGCGAAGGCGTACTCACCACCGTGCACGACGCCAACATAGGCTCCATCTTCGGCATAGGCTTTCCGGCCTGGACGGGCGGCGCCATGCAGTTCATCTACGGCATGGGTGTTGATACTTTTGCCCGGCGCTGCGATGAACTGGCGGCAAAGTTCGGCCCCGGCTTTGCGCTCAGCGACGCGGTCAAGGACGCGATCCGCCAACACCAGCCGGTTTATTGAACGGTATCCTTGCGCCTCTTATCCTTTCGTCCACCCTAACCTCCCCTCACATGCCAAGACTCCAGAACAAGATCAGCCTCATCACCGGCGCCGCCCAGGGCATAGGCCTGGCGACCGCCCTTAAATTTGCCAAAGAAGGCGCAACCGTTATCGTTTGCGACGTTAAGCAAGCCGGTGTGGATGACGCCGTCAGACAATGCCAGGCCCTCGGCGCCCAGGCCGTCGGCTATGTGATGGACGTCACGCAGCGCGCCATGGTCGATGCCGTGGTCGGCAAGGTCAAAGACCAGTTCGGCCGCATCGACGTGCTGGTCAACAACGCCGGCATCACCCAGGACGCGCGCCTGCAGAAAATGACACTCGAACAATTCGACAAAGTCATAGACGTGAACCTGCGCGGCGTCTTCCACTGCGCTCAAGCCGTCGCCGACACCATGGTCGCCCAGGGCAGCGGCGTCATCCTCAACGCCAGCTCCGTCGTCGGCATCTACGGCAACTTCGGCCAGACCAACTACGCCGCCAGCAAGTTCGGCGTCATAGGCTTCACCAAAACCTGGAGCCGCGAACTGGGCCCCAAAGGCGTACGCGTCAACGCCGTCGCACCCGGCTTTGTCGCCACGCACATCCTGGACACCATCCCCGAAAAAGTCTTGAAAGAAATGGAAGCCCACGTACCCCTCAAGCGCCTGGGCCAGCCCGAGGAGATTGCCAATGTCTACGCGTTTCTGGCGAGTGACGAGGCGAGTTATGTGAATGGGGCGGTGATTGAGGTGTCTGGGGGGATGTCGGTTTAATTCGGAAGAGAAACGGGTTTTCTATTTCTTCTTCTGCCGATACAAAAACCAAGTCGCTTTTGCAGTGTTCCAGCATCGTTGCCGACGGCAAGAAGGAAGTCCTTTGGAAGCGCCGAATCCCCAGGGTTGATGAACCTCAACAACAGGATCCTTTGCTGGGGTCAAAAGCCTCAACTCGGAGGCGATCCATGGAGATCATCACACTCCGGTCGCTGCCGGGCGTCACGACGGCAAAACCAGCTATCTGTGGCCTGCTATCGCTCCAACGACGAAATCCAGAAGATAGCCTTCATCGAATAATATGGAGCCGGTGGCCAGCGCAGTCGTGCACGCACTGATTGCTATGGCAGTGACGAGTCGGACCTGCGCAAATCCGATCATTGCGATTTCTCATTCCTGGACCGCTTGCGCCAATAGAAGCCGATCAAAACCAGGAGACCGAGAACAAAGGAGGCGCAAAGCCCAAGCAGCGGCTTTAAAGGGATGGATGGCCAGCTTCCCATCTGCCACCAATACGCGACCCCAACTGCCAGAACAGTCAATGGAATTGCCAAGGCACCCAGTCCGCCGATCAGTTCCCTTCTGATCGAAATGGGGACCGCTTTTCTCATCTCCGCATGCGTGCGGCGGTCATCGCAGCCCAAAGTCTGATACACCAAGCCTACGACGTAGGCTATTGCGAACTCCAAAAAGGCGCCCACAAAAAAGCTCAGCAAACCGACGCCCCAGTTCTCTTTCCAGAACACAATCAGTCCGCAACCCAGGCCGTACAGCAGCGCCGATCGAGCAGAGCTCTCAGCGATATCGAAGCTTCGCCAATGCATGACTACGGGAATTGCGACGGAGAGAGTCAGAATGACAAAAATAAGCATCGGCCACCTACGCATCTTGTTTAAACGGATTGCTACTCACATGTGGCTTGCTCCAGAAGGCATCAAGGCTGTCGGCGAATGCGTCCAGGCTCGCTCCATGACGACATGCGCGAGTTGCTCTCGTGGCAACGAACAATCCACCTGAGCCGCGCGGCCACTCCTGAAGAACCAGTCCTCTTTCAACCGGAACCATTGCTTCACGTCCTCAGTGCTGTCCATGGCATCGAACCACAAGCATGGCCCCACCCCTAGGAAGCATGCCGTAACGACTTTAAGGCTGGGTGGTCTACGCTCGCGCATGGCTAAAGTCTACCGTTAACCCAAATGCACTCCACCGGCGAATAGGAGAGCAAGCCATGGGAGCTGTCCCTGAAAGAGCGGCGGCAAGTACTACCGTAAGCCTGAACTTAGGTGTAGCCGTAGATCCGGGGCTTATTGTGCTTTGCCCTCCCCCCACACACATAAAGACCCCAAAACCGTTTCGTACTCAGTCGTTAAATTCACTCGGATGAATCGTGTCGTACACATGCCCCTCGCAACAGAAAACCACCATCCACAATCCAAACTTATGATCGGGATCGGCGGGTATCAGCTTGTTGAGGGCCTGCGCAACGGATTTTTTCAGCAGCGGGTCAATGTCCTTCTCGTCTGATGGCTGCGTTTCCACCGTCACCATGACCAGGGCCTCTTTCTCGTAGAGCTCAACCTGCGGAAACGACCATCGGGCACGCGTTGCATCCACAAAGGCTGTGGCAACCTTTTCAGGAAGGTCCGGTTGGGAAGTGAAGGTGCCCATGGCGTGTGATGCGAATCCGGCAAGGCGGTAAATCAGCGATGGCAGGATGATGCGTCACACCAGAGGCGCATCAAACAGCACCCGGCGAAAACGTAATTTTTCACCAAAATTAGTTCCTGTTTTCCGGCTCAACCTCGAGCCAGGATTACCGTTGGCTTAATCCAAGGGAATCTGGGGACCACTGCCGGGGATTCATTCCTCATGGGCCCGCTGCCCGCACCCCAGGGCTGCCGTCATGGATAAATGCCGCATTCCGGGCCTTTCATGCGGCTCGGTGCAACTATTCGGTGAAGGCGTGAAAAATGACATGGCACAGCGGCGCCGGGCCTGCCAGTATTCGCTCATTCCACAAGCAAGGCCCCAAGGAGACATATGCCCGCCGTACCCACCAGCCGCTCGCCGCTTTCAGGACATCTTTCTTCTGAAGGAATCCGGCACATCGACAGCGCTGCGCGCGCGAATCGCTACCACAGCCTGCTGGCAAAAATGGCCGCCTTCCAGCAAGGCGCCGGTCCTGCCCCGGCACTTGCGGAATTCAAGCAATGGAAAGAAGACGCCGCGTTTGAGCGGGCCATAGGCCGACTGCTGGCGAAAGCACTGCTGCCGCGTTGACGCCGCGCCAGGTGCGTTGGCGCCTCAGGCCATGCGCTGGATCAGGTCTTCGAGGGCCTGAAGATCAACCGGCTTGACCAGATGGCAGTCGAAGCCGGCGGCCTGGGTCCGGCCCTTGTCCTCTTCATGGCCATAGCCGGTCACGGCCGCGATGAGCATACGGGAGCGGTGCGGCAAATCGCGCAACCGGCCAGCAACTTCAAAGCCGTTCATGCCCGGCATGCCGATATCGACCAGGACGGCGTCCGCCTCGTAGGTTTTTGCGATGTCCAGCCCGTCGGGCCCGTTGTAGGCGACCTTGGCCGAATAGCCGAGCAGCCTGAGGACTTCCGCGAGGCTGTCAGCCGCATCGCGGTTGTCGTCAATGACCAGGAATTTTTTCGTGGGCGCGTCCACCGCCGCAGCCTGGCCCAGGCTCGCGCCGGGAATCGAAAACCTGAACCGGCTTCCCTGGTCGGGGCCGTCGCTTTCGGCGCTGATCACACCGCCGTGCATCTCCACCAGCGATTTGGCCAGCGTCAAACCGATGCCCAGGCCGCTTTCCTTGGCGGCCGATTGCATATCGCCCTGTGAGAACAACTCGAAGATCTCCTGGATGGCGGTCTTGGTGAGGCCCAGGCCGTTGTCGGAGACCTCCGTCCATACCTGGGCGCCCTCCACCCAGCAGCGCAAGGTGACGCGCCCGCCCGCCGGCGTGTATTTGGCCGCATTGGTCAACAGGTTCTGGATCACCTGGGTGAGCCTGATGCTGTCGGCGTCAAGGTAGATATCCTCCAACGGCAGTTCCAGCGAAAACGTGTGGTGCCTGGCATCCATCAGGGGACGCATGGCCTCGGCGGCGCGGCTCAGGACTTGGTTGTAGAGGACGGTTTCTTTCTTGAGCCGTATCTTGCCGGTGGTCAGGCGGCCCACGTCCAGCAGGTCGTCGACGAGGCGCGTCATGTGGGTCAGCTGGCGGTCTATCATCTCGCGACTGTTTTTGACGACGGGGCTGGGCGAGGGCTCAAGCTGCAGGACGGTGACGGCGTTGCGTATGGGTGCGAGCGGGTTGCGCAGCTCATGCGCGAGCATGGCCAGGAATTCATTCATGCGCCGGCTGGAGCGTTCCAGTTCCTCGAGCCTGCGGCGCTCCGACATGTCGCGGGTGATCTTGGCGAAGCCGCGCAGCTGCCCTTCGGCATCGCGTATGGCGGTGATGACCACATTGGCCCAGAACCGGGTGCCGTCCTTGCGGACGCGCCAGCCCTCTTCTTCCGTGCGGCCTTTTTCGAGCGCCGTGCGCAATTGCTTTTCGGGCATGCCCAGCGCCAGTTCCTCAGGCCGGTAAAACATGCGGAAGTGGCGGCCTATGGCTTCGGCGGCGGTATAGCCCTTGAGTATCTGCGCGCCGGTGTTCCAGCTCTGGATGATGCCTTCAGGGTCCAGCATGAAGATGGCGTAGTCCTGCACCCCCTCCACCATCAGGCGCACCCGTTCCTCGCTTTCCCGCAGGGCCTGCTCCTGCCTGCGCCTTTCCGTCAGGTCACGGGTCACTTTGGCGAATCCCGCATGGGTTCCGTCTGGATCAGTCAGCGAAGTGATGACTACATTGGCCCAGAAGCGCGAGCCGTCCTTGCGGACCCGCCAGCCTTCGTCCTCGAAGCGGCCTCTCTTTTTGGCGAATTCCAGTTCCTGTTGCGGCCAGCCTGTGGCCTGGGCGTCCTCGGTGTAGAACATGGAGAAATGCCGCCCGATGACATCGTCGGCGGTGTAGCCCTTGATGCGGGTCGCGCCGGCGTTCCATGAGACCACATGGCCGCCCGGATCCAGCATGAAGATTCCGTAATCCACCACGGAATCCACCAGCAGGCGAAAGCGCTCGATGCTGACGGAGTCCACCGGCAGGACGGTATTGGCCATCATGGCGTGTGCCGGCTCCTGCTTGGGATCACGGCGTGAGGAAAAGGCTGACTGCGCATACATACAACGTCACAAGCGAACCCAGGCAAAAAAAAACCCGGACGGCCCGGGCCTCAAAACTGGAAATTCCAGAGGAGTGATGCGACCCTGACAAGGCCGCCACTTCAATATAGCCAAGCCAAAAGTAACAGTGTGTAGGAGAATGCCGCATTCGCGACGGGGGCCGCGATGCGGAGACGGATTTTCCGCGGCATCAAACCACGACAACGTCGCCCCATGCCAGCCCGACATAAAGCCCGCCCCAAAAGAAAAAACATACCGATCAAAAACAACACAAGGACCGCGGTGAAGCGATCAACCGCAGCGGGCTCAATCCAGTCGCCGCCCGTCAGCAACTCCAGAAGGATGTCGGCCCAACTCACGGGCTGGCGCCGGACCTCCGGCTCATGCCTGGAAATCAGGACCTTCCAGGCCCCAAACAGGAACAGGCCACCGATCAAGCAGCAAAGGACGGCGAAGGCGTCAATCATGGGTCAACGTCGGCGATTTTTGCGCATTCTTCCACCCCGTCTCCAAGCCTTTAGCGCTAGCCTTCATCCGAATGGATTGATCCGCGCGCTTTTTCCTTGTCCATGGCCGTACCCGCGATTTTCAGCAGAGGCATGAGGACCCAGACTCCAGCGGCGAGCCAATACAGCGACCACAACTTGGAGAGCGTCCTGCCGCGCAAGTGTGGCACCCCATAGACGAAGATGGCCAACTCGATCAGCATCCAGCCGATAAATGCAATGAGAAGACGTTTCCTTATGGCCATAGGTGGCTGACGGTTGCGGTTTTCCTGCTTTTTGTCGCGCTTGCATGAGCTGTCATACGGAAAGATCCCCCAGCTTCATCTGCCGCAACCAGGCCCCGGGCGCCAGCCCCACACTGCCCTTGAAGCGCCGGCTGAAATGGCTCTGGTCGGCAAAGCCGCAGGCGGCGGCCACTTCGGCCAGGCCCTGCCCGGCCAGCATGGCGGACTGGGCGCGCTCCAGGCGCACGGCGTTGAGATAGATGTGCGGTGGCACGCCGAATTGCCCGGCGAAGGCGCGGGTCAGGTGCACGCGCGAGAGGCCGGCCTCCTGCGCCAAGGCGTCAACGGTGATGTCCTGGTCGTAGTGGCTGCGCAGGTAGTCGCGGATGCGGAGCATGCGGGTGGCACCGGCCGCTTTGGCGTCACCATCGGTACTGCGATGTTCGCCGTAGCGCTGCAGCAGGCGCACCAGCACGTCGCGCGTAAGTTCTTCGGCGCGCAGCGACTCCTGGGCCTGGCCGGCGGCGCCTATGGCCTGTGCCAACGCACGGCCCATGGCGGCGTCGCGCACCACGGGCTGGCGGAAGTAGGCGGCCATGTCGGCGCCGGCCTCCTTGTCGCGGCATTCATCCACAACATGCGGCGCCACATACAGCATGCTGTAGCCAAAGCCTTCCTGCGTGCCGCGCTGGCCGTCGTGCGGCTCGTCGGGGTTGAAGAGGATGACGTCGCCGCGCAGGCTGGCGTGCAGGGTGCCGCCGCAATGAAAGGTCTGCACGCCGGAGGCGGTGACGCCTATGGAATAGGTTTCGTGGCTGTGGCGCTCAAAGCTGTGCTCGGTGAAATGGGCCTTCATCTGTGTCACGCCGGCCAGCGCACCAGGACGAAAGCGCGCCCAATCCTGGGCGGTGGGTTGCTGGGCAGGGTGCATGAAACAATCGTACAAGACGCGGCCGGCGCGGACAAGCAGACTCCCCTCTTCCATAGCAACGCACGACAAGCAAGAGGAGTTCCATGAAAACCAACGCCATAGACCTGCAGTCCAAGCTCGCGGGCTTTGAAGGCCACTGGCAACCGCGCACGGTGAGCGAGTTCAACGGCCACGACGTGATGGTGGTCAAGGTGCAGGGCGAGTACAGCTGGCATTCGCATCCGGAGAGCGACGACTTCTTCCTGCTGCTCAAGGGGGAATTGCACATCGACATCGAGGGCCAGCCCACCGTGATGCTCAAACCCGGCCAACTCTACGTGGTACCGCGCGGTGTGCGGCACCGGCCGCGCGCAACGCAGGAGGCGCACTTGCTGCTGATAGAACCGACAGGCGCACCCAACAGCGGCGATGCAGCCACGGCGGCGCCGCGCCGGGTGATCTGAAGCCGCAAGGCTGGGAATGAGGGTTTGCCGGGGAATCCCAATTACTTGACTTTGTCAATTAATTGCTTGACGATGGCGGCCATGGCCATTTCAAGCTCCCCCACCCTCTCTCCTGCGGCCCCGGCCGCATCAGCCGCATCAGCCGCCACCACGGCGCACATCAAGGCGATTCGCGGCTTCAACCGCTTCTACACCCAGCGCATCGGCGTGCTGGATCCTTACCTCGGCAGCGAGTTTTCACTGACGGAGGTGCGGGTGCTGTACGAGCTGGCCCACCGCGACCAGCCGACCGCCACCGAGCTGGGGCGCGACCTGTCGCTGGACGCGGGTTACCTGAGCCGCATCCTGCGCCGCTTTGAATCCAGGGGCTGGCTGGCACGCGTGCCCTCGCCGGCCGATGCACGGCAAAGCCTGCTCAAGCTGACGCAAGCCGGGCATACGGTGTTCGCGCCGCTGCAGCAGCAGTCGCGCGACGAGGCGGCCGCACTGCTGGCACCGCTGGCGCCGGATGACCAGCACAAGGTGGTAAGCGCCATGACCACGGTGCAGCGCCTGCTGGCCGGCCCGTGCGAAGCGGCGGCCACGCGCACCGTGGTGCTGCGCGACCCGCGGCCCGGCGACATGGGTTGGGTGGTGCAGCAGCACGGCGAAATCTACGCGCGCGAGTATGGCTGGAACAGCGAGTTCGAGGCGCTGGTGGCCGACATCGCGGGCAAGTACCTGAAGAACCACCGGCCCGACTGCGAGAAATGCTGGATCGCCGAACTCGACGGAGAGCGCGTGGGCGCGGTGTTTGTGGTGCGCAAGTCGGCCACGGTGGCGCAGTTGCGGATGCTGATCCTCACGCCAGGGGCGCGCGGCCTGGGGCTGGGCGGGCGGCTGTCGGACGAATGCATCGCGTTCGCGCGAGCCAAGGGCTACAAAAAAATGGTGCTCTGGACCAACGCCTGCCTGACGGCGGCGCGTGCGATTTACGCCAAACGCGGCTTCCGGCTGGTCAAGAGCGAGCCCTACCAGGGCTTCGGCCATGAACTCGTGGGCGAGACCTGGGAGCTAAAGCTTTAGGCGTATACATGTGCGCGCGAGCATGGGCCAACCATCGCCGATGACGAGTACTACGCTATTGTTTCAATAGCAGATGAAGCACCTCGGCTTCTTGCCGACGCAGCACGCCCAGCGGCACCCACGGCGATAATGGGCGCATGAGCCCCCCGCCCGCGGAACAGCGTCCGCAACCCAACTCCCTCACCGACCTCTTTGTTTCATTCACCTTGTTGGCCCTGCAGGGCTTCGGCGGCGTCCTCGCCGTCGTGCAGCGCGAGCTGGTCGAGAAAAAGCGCTGGATGACGCGCGAGGAGTTCATCGAAGACTGGGCGGTGGCGCAAATCATGCCGGGTCCGAATGTGGTGAACCTTTCCCTGATGGTGGGCGGGCGCTATTTCGGCCTCAAGGGCGCGATGGCGGCGCTGGCCGGCATGCTGACGCTGCCACTGGTGCTGGTGCTGCTGCTGGCGGTGCTGTACGCGCAGTTCGCCGGGCATCCCGGTGTGGCGGGCGCGCTGCGCGGCATGGGAGCGGTGGCGGCCGGGCTGATCGCGGCAACCGGCCTCAAGCTCTTCGGCGCTCTCAAGAGCAACGTGCTGGGCATGCAGCTTTGCGTGGGCCTGGGCCTGCTGTGCTTTGTATCGATCGCGCTGCTGCGCATTCCGCTGGCCTATGTGCTGCTGAGCCTCGGCCTGGTTGCCTGCGTGCTGGCCTACCGGAAGCTCAAGCCATGAGCGATTCCCTGCAAACCCTGCACCTGGCCTTTGGCGCGCGCGACTGGTTCGACCTGTTCCTGCACTACCTTTCGCTGTCGCTGCTGTCGGTGGGCGGGGCCATCACGACCGCACCCGACATGCACCGCTTCCTGGTCGACAAGCAGCACTGGCTGACCGACGCGCAGTTCAACGCGTCCATCGCCATCGCGCAGTCGGCACCGGGCCCCAACGTGCTGTTTATCGCGCTGCTGGGTTGGAACGTGGGCCTGAACGCCGGCGGCATGCTGACCGGGCTGCTGGGCGTGTTCATCACCATGCTGGGTATTTTGATTCCGAGCACCACGTTGACCTACACCGCCGCGCAATGGGGCCACCGCAACCGCGAACTGCGGGCGGTGCGGGCATTCAAGCAAGGCATGGGCCCCATCGTGGTGGCCCTGCTGATCGCCACCAGCTGGATCCTGGCCAGCGCCAACGGCAGCTCACTGAAGGATTGGCCGGTGTGGCTGGTGACGGCCGCCTCGGCCCTCATCGTCTGGCGCACCCGCATCCACCTGCTGTGGCTGCTGGGCGCGGGCGCGCTGCTGGGCTGGTACGGCCTCATTTAAGGCCGGCAGGCTTTAACGCCGCTGGCGCAAGGCTTCATACAGGCAGACGCCGCTGGCCACGGACACATTGAGGCTTTCAACCGCGCCGCGCATGGGGATGCTGACGAGTTCGTCGCAGGTCTTGCGCGTGAGCTGGCGCATGCCCTCGCCTTCGGCGCCCAGCACCAGGGCGACCGGGCCCTTCAAATCGACGTCGTAAATGGTTTTTTCGGCATCGTCGCTGGTGCCTATGCACCAGATGTTCCGCTCCTTGAGTTCCCCCAGGGTGCGGGCCAGGTTGGTGACCATGAAATAAGGCATGGTCTCGGCCGCGCCGCTGGCAACCTTGGCGACGGTGGCATTGATGCCGGCCGCATGGTCCTTGGGGGCGATGACGGCATGGGCGCCGGCGCCGTCGGCCACGCGCAGGCAGGCGCCGAGGTTGTGCGGGTCGGTCACGCCGTCCAGCACCAGCAGCAGCGGCTGGGCCGTGCCGGCTTCCTCGAGCTGTTCGAGCAACTCATCGAGCGACTTGACCTGGGCCAATGCGTCAACCCGCGCCACCACCCCCTGGTGGCCGTGGCTGCCGCACATCTTGGACAGGCGCAGGCCGTCGGACTCGATCAGCCTGACGCCGGCCTCGCGCGCCCGGTCTGTGAACTGGCGCATGCGCGCGTCGCGGCGCGAGGCGTCGAAAAACACTTCCAGAACAGACTTGGGGGCGGTTTTGATGCGAACGCCGACAGCGTGGAAGCCAAAAAGGACTTTGGGGGAAGATGACATGCTGGGGATTATCACTGCAGGCCCTTCACTCCCCCCCTTTCCTACCACCCTTTCCTCCTGGCTCCCGCTTTCTTTATTGGCATTACTACCGGTGCATCAGGGCCGACCGACGGTCACAATGCAGGCTTGGTAAGCCTAAAATAGTAACAATTTGTGGCCAACACGGCCCGGATATCTATAGCAAATGACGTTGGGGGCACTATGGGGTTGAGGCTTAAATTTAATCTGGTATTGATCGTGGTCTTCCTGGCCGGTTTTGGCGCCGCCGGATTCATGTCACGCCAGCTCCTGCAGGAAAACGCCCGCGAGGAAGTCCTGCGCAACGCGCGCCTCATGATGGACACCGCCCTCTCTGTGCGCGCCTACACGGTGGAGCAGATCAAGCCGCACCTGGACAAGCAGCTTGAAGAGGTTTTCCTGCCGCAAACCGTGCCGGCCTATGCCGCCACCGAAACCCTGGGCAACATCCAGAAGAAGTACCGGGACTACGGCTACAAGGAAGCCACGCTGAACCCGACCAATCCGCGCGACCGCGCCACCGACTGGGAAGCCGACATCGTCCAGCAGTTCCGCCAGAACGCCGACTCCAAGGAACTGATCTCGGAACGCGCTGCGGCCACGGGCCGGCTGCTATACATTGCCAAGCCCATCCAGATCACCAACGCGGCCTGCCTGCAGTGCCACAGCGTTCCGGCCGCCGCGCCGGCCAGCATGGTGAAAATTTACGGCGAGGCCAACGGCTTTGGCTGGAAACACAATGAAATCATCGGCGCGCAGGTGGTCACCGTGCCCATGGACATTCCCGTGCGCAACGCCAACCGCGCCTTCAAGACCTTCATGGCTTCGCTGGCAGCGGTGTTCGTGGTGGTGTTTGTGGTGCTCAACCTGATGCTGAGCTGGCTCATCGTGCGGCCCATTCGCCGCATGTCGCGGGCGGCCGACAAGATCAGCACCGGCGACTTCGAGGTGCCCGAGTTCGCCGACGGCGGCAAGGACGAGATGGCCGTGCTGGGCAGTTCCTTTAACCGCATGCGCCGCAGCCTGGAAAAAGCCATGCAGATGATTGACCGCGGCGACTGAGTGGCGCGATTTCGCCTGCGAAAATAGCGGAAGAATGACCGAGCCCGAAGACAAGACCCGAACCCTGCCCGTGCGACCAACGCCTGCGGGCGGCGGAGACATGGCCGCGCTGGCGCCGGGCCAGGCGATCCTTGAATACCGCATTGAAAAAATGCTGGGCGGCGGCGGCTTCGGCATCACCTACCTGGCCCAGGACATCAACCTGCAGCTGCCGGTGGCCATCAAGGAATACTTCCCCGGCGAGCTGGCCGTGCGCGCGGCCGACCTGTCGGTCCATGTCCGCTCCAGCGAAAACAGGGGCCAGTTCCAGTGGGGCCTGGAGCGCTTCCTTGACGAGGCCCGCGCGCTGGCATCGTTTCGCCATCCCAACATCGTGCGCGTGCTGCGCTACTTCAAGGAAAACGGCACAGCCTACATCGTGATGGAGTACGAGTCGGGCGACCCGCTCAAGCGCTGGCTTGCCAAGCAGCCCGCGTTGGACCAGCAGGCCCTGCTGAAGATCATCTACCCGCTGATGGACGGCCTGGAGTCCGTGCACAAGGTGAACTTCCTGCACCGCGACATCAAGCCGGACAATATCTACATCCGCGCCGACGGCACGCCGGTGCTGCTGGACTTCGGTGCGGCGCGGCGCCTGACCGGCAACCAGGACATGACCAACATCGTGAGCCCGGGCTTCGCGCCGTTCGAGCAGTACCACAGCAAGGGCCACCAGGGCCCATGGACCGACGTCTATTCGCTGGGTGCGGTCATGTACTGGATGACGACCGGCCACAAGCCCATGGAGTCGGCCTCGCGCGTGCGCGAGGACACCATGCCCAAAGCGGCCGACACCGCCAGCGCGGTGGTCTTCGGCGCGCCGCTGCTGCGCGCGATTGACTGGGCGATGACGCCCAACGAAACCCAGCGGCCGCAGGATGTGGCGGCGCTGCGGCAGGCACTGCTGAGCTCGGACTTCGTGAAAACCCAGACCATACGCGCGGCCAGCGTGCTGGCGTCCCCGGCCCAGCCGGCTTTTGCCGCGTCCGCGCCCTCCGCCCCCGTCCAATCCGAGCCCGTTCCGTCCGCGTCGATGCCGTTGACGCCCATGCCGTCCGCTCCCGCATCGGCTCCCGGCGGAGCCAGGACTGTCACAGGGTCGCCCGACAGCGCCCTGCTCGCCTATGCGGCGAATTCGCAGTCTATCCCGCTCAACAGTGCGGAGAACCTGCGCAAGAACGTGCTGGGCACCATCATGTTCCTGGACCTGGTGTCCTACTCGACTTATTCGGTGGAACAGCAGGTGGCGGTCAAGTCGCTGTTCAATGAACTGATCACCAAGGCCATAGGCGGCGTGAACGAATCGTCGCGCATCATGATAGACACGGGAGACGGCGCGGCCATTTGCTTCCTCGGCGATCCCGAAGAGGCGTTGCAGTCGGCCCTGCTGCTGCGCGACCTGCTGACCCAAAAGTACGGCCGCAAGCTGTCGCTGCGCGCGGGCCTGCACCTGGGCCCCATCCGCATGGTCTTCGACATCAACAACCGGGTCAACGTGGTGGGCGACGGGATCAATGTGGCCCAGCGCATCATGGACTTCGCCAGGCCCAACCAGGTCGTGGTCTCGCGCGCCTACTATGACGTGATCTCGCGCATCACCGACAGCGCGGCCGGCCATTTCGACTACCTCGGCCCGCACATGGACAAGCACCTGCGCTCGCACGAGATCTACGCGGTGCTGGACCCCAATGCCGTGCAGCCGGCGCCCGTGGGGCGTAACCTCGAATTCGAGCACACCGCCTCGTTCGCCGCGCTGGCCTCGCTGACGCCGGAAATCGTGCATGAGATTGAAGCCGAGCTGGCCAAGCTCATCGGGCCGCTGGCCAAGGTGCTGGTCAAGAAATCCGTGCCGCGCACGGTGAGCGCCCAGGGCCTGCGCGACATGCTGGCCGTCTCGATTCCGGACGCCACGGCGCGCGAAGCCTTTGTGCGGCCGCGCAATACCAGCGCGACCGTGCATTCCACCCCGCTGGGCACCTCCGGCCCGCGCACCGGCACCACGACCGGTACCGGTGCCACCAGTGCACCCAGCCGTGTTCACTCCATGCCGGTGTCCGGCCTACGGCACCAGGACGTAAGCCGGCCCTCGAACCTGTCGTCGCCATCGGGGACGTCGAACTCCATCAATGTGCAGTACTTCAGCGCCGAGCTGCAGGCCCAGCTGGAGCGCGCGTTGAGCCTGTACATCGGCCCGCTGGCCAAAACCCTGGTGCGCAGGGAAGCGGCGCGCCACACCACACTGGGCGGCCTGGCCAAGGCACTGGCATTGCAGATCGACAGGCCCGACGACCGGGCGAAGTTCCTGGCGGCGGCGCAAAAGCTGCGCTGACCCGGCCGCCGCGCCGAGGCTCAGGCTCAGGCCGAAATCACGCGGCCGGCATCTATGGTGATGCGCCGCTCGCAACGCGCGGCAATTCCCTGGTCATGCGTCACCAGCACCAAGGTGGTCCCGAGTTCGCGATTGAGCTCGAACATCAGCGACATCACGGTCTCGCCGGTGGCGAAATCCAGGCTGCCGGTGGGTTCGTCGGCCAACAGCACGGCCGGCTGCACCACAAAGGCCCGCGCCAGCGCCACGCGCTGCTGCTCACCGCCCGAGAGGACCTTGGGGTAGTGCCCCAGGCGCTCGCCCAGGCCCACGCGCTTGAGCATCTCGGTGGCCTGCGAGCGCGCATTCCTGGCGCCCGACAGTTCCAGCGGCAGCATGACGTTTTCCAGGGCGGTCAGGTTGCCCATGAGCTGGAAGCTCTGGAACACAAAACCGACCTTCTGGGCGCGCAGGGCCGCGCGATCGTCCTCGCCGAGAGCGAACAGATCCTGCCCGGCCAGCCTGACCGTGCCCTGGGTCGGCGTGTCCAGGCCGGCGATGATGGACAGCAAGGTGCTTTTGCCCGAACCGGAAGCGCCGACAATGGCGGCGGTTTCGCGCTCGGCGAGTGCGAAGTCAATATCGCGCAAAATGGTCAATGTGCCGGTGGAGTCGGTGACCGACTTGAAAACATGCTCCACGGAAATAATTGAAGCTGGCTGAGGCTTTGCAACGGCACCGGCCGCGCCGGGCGCTGCGGAGGCCCTGGAAGCCTCGCCCAAGCCATTCACGCCACTCACCGCGGGTTCAAACATGTCAGCCTTGTCAAAAAATATGAAATCCGACTTTACCAAGCTTGCCGCGCAAGCGGCAAAACGCCTCGTAAAACCTTTGGCCGGGCTGCTCATGGCCGCCCTGCTGGGCGCGGTCCCGGCAGCCCGGGCACAAACACCCGCCCCCGCCGCCCTGGGCGACACCGTGCTGATCGTGGGCGACTCCCTGAGCGCCGAATACGGCCTCAAGCGCGGCACGGGCTGGGTGCCGCTGCTGGAAAAGCAGCTCGCCAGCGACAAGAAAAGCGCCAAGGTCGTCAACGCCAGCATCAGCGGCGACACCACCTCGGGCGGCCGCTCCCGGCTCCCGGCCCTGCTGGCCCAGCACAAACCCGCCGTGGTGGTGATAGAGCTGGGCGGCAACGACGCCTTGCGCGGCCTGCCGCTGGACATGACGGAGCAAAACCTCAGCGCCATGACGCAAGCGGCCAAGAAAGCCGGCGCGCGCGTGCTGCTGGTCGGCATGCAGGTGCCGCCCAACTACGGCAGCGCCTATGCGGCGACTTTCTCCGGGCTGTTCGCCAAGATTGCCAAAGCGGAAAAAGTGTCACTGGTGCCGTTTTTCCTCAAAGGCATCGCCGACGTCGCCGATCCGGTGGCTAACTTCCAGGCCGACCGCATCCACCCCAATGAACAGTCGCAGGCCCGCATGCTGGCCAATGTGTGGCCCGAACTCAAGAAACTGCTCAAGTGAGCCTGGACCGCATCTCCGCCGACGAGGCGCTGGCCACCCTGGGCCGGTATTCCAGCATCATTGATGCGCGCAGCGAGGGGGAATACGCCGAGGACCACCTGCCCGGTGCGCTGAACTGGCCCAGCCTGCATGACGAAGAACGGAAAATCGTCGGCACGCGCTACAAGCAGATCAGCCAGTTCGAGGCCAAAAAGCTGGGCGCCGCGCTGGTGGCCAAAAACATCGCCGAGCACATACAGCGCGAGGTGCTGGACAAGCCGCGGGAATGGCAGCCGTTGGTCTATTGCTGGCGCGGCGGCAAGCGCAGCGGCTCGCTGGCGCTGGTGCTGGAACAGATCGGCTTCAGGGTAACGCTGGTGGACGGTGGCTATAAGGCCTTTCGGGCTGCCATGCTGGCCGACCTGCCGCAGCTGGCGGCGCGCCTGCATTACCGCGTGGTGTGCGGCCCCACCGGCTCCGGCAAGACCCGGCTGCTGCAAGCCCTGGCGGCTGAAGGTGCGCAGGTGCTGGACCTGGAGGCGCTGGCCAACCACCGCAGTTCCGTGCTGGGCGCGATTCCCGGCGTGGCGCAACCCAGCCAGAAGGCCTTTGACACAGGCATCTGGTCGGCCCTGCGCGGCTTTGACCCGGCAAGGCCGGTCTATGTGGAAAGCGAGAGCAAAAAAGTCGGCAATGTGGCCGTGCCTGACAGCCTGATGGCCGCCATGCGGGCCAGCCCCTGCCTGGACCTGCGCCTCAATGAGGAGGAGCGCGTGGCGCTGCTGCTTGAGGACTATGACTTCTTCGTCACGGACACCGCGTTTTTCTGCGAGCGGCTGGGCGCCCTGACCGAAGTGCGCGGCAAGGCCGTGGTGCAGGACTGGCAGGCCCGCGCGCGCGCCGGCGACACGGCCTCGGTGGTGCGCGAGCTGCTCACCCTGCATTACGACCCGGGCTACGCGCGCTCCATGGAACGCAACTTCAGCCAGTATCCCAATGCCACCCCGCTTAGCGCGGCGGACCGCTCGAGACAGGCCATGGCGGCACTGGCCCGCACAATTCTTGAGGGGGAGACAACACCATGAAAAAAATCCTTGCCGCCGCCGGTATCGCGCTGGCCGGACTGGCCGCCTACCTGTGCCTGTGGCCGGTGCCCATCGCGCCGCAAAGCTGGGAAGCCCCGGCGGCGCCCGGCTACACCGGCCCTTTCGCGACCAACAACAAACTCGCCAAGCTGAAAAGCATTCCGCTGGGCGCAGAGGAAGGCCCCGAGCACCTGGTAGTGGCCCGGGACGGAAAACTCTATGCGGCAGTGGCCAGCGGCGCCATCCTGCGCATGAACCCTGACGGCAGCGGCCAGGAGGTGGTGGTCAACACCGGCGGCCGCGTGCTGGGCTTTGACTTCGATGGGGCCGGCAACCTGGTCGCCGCCGATGCGTTCAGGGGCTTGCTGTCGATTTCGCCGGACAGGAAGGTCACCGTGCTGGCCGACAAGGCCGGAGGCAGCCCGATCCTGTATGCCAACGCGGTGGTGGTCGCCCGCAATGGCAAGGTCTATTTCAGCGACGCCTCCACCCGCTTTGGGGCCAGGGAATGGGGCGGCACCTTCGAAGCCAGCATCCTCGACATCCTGGAGCAGTCCGCCACGGGCCGGGTAATCGAATACGACCCGGCAACCCGGGCCACGCGCATCGTCGCCAAAGGCCTGAGCTTTGCCAACGGCGTCGCCCTGAGCCAGGACGAGCGTTCGCTATTCGTGGCCGAAACCGGCCAATACCGCATCTGGAAGCTGCCGGTAGAGGTACGGGACCTGGATGTACGCCAGCCCGCAGCCGGCCTCAAGCCGCTTTTTGACAACCTGCCCGGTTACCCCGACAACCTGATGCGCGGCCTGGACGGCAAAGTCTGGGTCGGCCTCGTCAAGCCGCGCAACCCGACGATTGACGGTCTGGCCCGTAAGCCCTTCATGCGCAAGCTCACGCTTCGCCTGCCGCGCGCCCTGTGGCCGATTCCCAAGGCCTATGGCCATGTGGTGGCTTTCACGGAAGACGGAAAAGTGGTGGCCGACCTGCAGGACCCGGCGGGTGCCTACCCGGAAACCACCGCCGTGACGGAGACGGCGAACAGGCTTTACGTGCAGAGCCTGCATGCCAGGGAACTGGGCTGGTTGCCCAAATAGCTTCGGCCTGGAACAAAAAAACCCGGCTACACGCGCGATGTGCCGGGTTGTCGAGTACTTTTCGGTGTCGTGGCTGTTTCGCCCACGAACCGGGAATTCAGGTGGCGGGATCCGCCGGTGGTGCATTGCCGGCCACATCGCCTGCAACGTCGGAGTCATCAGCGCCGTCATGGGCCGCATCATCCGTCTTGCCCTCCGCCTTGCGCTTGAGCTTTTCTTCTTTTTTGCGCTTTTTCGCAAGCTCTTTCTGGCGCTTTTCGTAGGAGTAATTGGGAGTTGCCACAGCGTGCTTTCGTGAATGGGGTAGACCTTACTGTACTGCATTGCAGGAGAGGCTTTAAACCCCAAAAAGCCACCACTTGAACCCTACATGGCTTTTTCCAGCGCTTGGGCGATATCGGCCCGCAGGTCCGCCACGGCTTCCAGGCCCACCGAAAAGCGCACCAGTCCACCTTTATGGGGCCACGGTGTGGTGCGCAGGGCCGGAATGTCGTAAGGAGCACACAGGCTCATGGGGCCGGCCCAGCTATAACCCAGTTTAAAAAGTTTCAGGCTGTCACAAAAGCTGTCCACCTGCGCCTGTGTGAATTCCGGCTTGAAGACGGCGCTCATCAGGCAGGCCGCGCCCTTGCAGTCACGTTTCCACGCCTCATGGCCCGGCGAGCCTGGCAAAGCCGGATGCAGCACGGCCGCCACCTGCGGCAGCGTCTGCAACCACCCGGCCAGTTCGCGCGTGGCGGCGTCCTGGGCCGCGTAGCGCAAGGCCATGCTGTTCAAGCCGCGCAGCACCAGTTCCGCGTCATTGCCGCCGATGCCGTAGCCCACACGCATGTGGCAAAAGTGCACCAGGTGGTGCAGTGCCTCGTCACGCGTGACGACGGAGCCCATCAGCACGTCGGCGCCGCCGCTGGGGTATTTGGTCAGGGCCTGGACCGAGATGTCCAGGCCCAGCTCAAAAGCGTTGAACGCCAGACCGGCGCCCCAGGTGTTGTCGAGCGCGGTCACGATGCCGCTGGGATGTGCGTTCTTGTGCGCCTTGACGGCCGCGACCAGGGCCGGCATGTCGGGAAACTCCAGCGTGATGGAGCCCGGCGCCTCGATCCAGACCAGCCGGGTCTTGGGCCCCAGCTTGGCCGCTAGGTCGGCGGGGTTCATCGCGTCGTAAAAACGGTGCGTGATGCCCCAGGCGGCAAGTTCGCCCTGCGCGAAAGTCTTGTTGGGCCCGTAGGCGTTGTCGGGGATCAGCAGTTCGTCGCCCGCCTTGAGCAGCGCCATGCCGACCAGCACCACCGCCGCCAGGCCGCTGGGCACCAGGGTGCAGTACTGGCCGCCCTCCAGTGTGGCGATGCGCTCTTCCAGCGTGAAGGTGGTCGGCGTGCCGTGCAGGCCGTAGGTGTAGCCGGTCTTGTGCTTCCAGTCGCGGCTGCGCAGCGCGGCGACAGTGGGAAAAGCGATGGTGGAGGCTTTGTAGACCCCCGGCGGAATCGCGTCAAAGCCGGCGGGCGGCTTGTAGGGGTGGTGGATCAGGGTGGTGGATGGATCACTCATCCACGCATGTTAACGGGAAGCTCGGGGACTCGAAGAGCTGCAGAGCAAAAGCCGCACCAGGACAAGCCGTCATTCAAGCAGGGGCCGCGGGACTGGCTTTGCCAGACCGCAGGCGCAGCGCCCCCTCGGGGGGCGGCGCATTACACGCAGCCGAAGGCGAAGTGAAAAGCATGGGGGCTATATCTTCCACTTCGCCATGAGTTGCTCTGGCGAGAGCGAGTCATAGCCCTCAAACGGCTGGTGAATCCAGGGATTGGTGGGCAGCAGTTCGACCGAGTAGTCGGCCTGGAAGGTGGAGACGCCCTTGGTCCAGATCACGGCGCTGCGTAGCTCGGTGATGGGCTTGTAGTTGTTCTTGAGCTGGTGGATCACGGCGTTGAGCGTGTGGCCGGTGTCGGCCAGGTCGTCGACCAGCAGCACCTTGCCGGCGATTTCACCCTTGGGGGTGGTGATGTAGCGGGCGATGTCGAGGTTGCCCTGCGTCATGCCGGCGTCTGCCCGGTAGGAGCTGGTGGACATAATGGCCAGCGGCTTGTCAAAGATGCGCGACAGGATGTCGCCGGGTCGCATGCCGCCACGGGCCAGGCACAGGATGGTGTCGAACTGCCAGCCGGACTGGTGGATCTTGATGGCGAGTTTTTCAATCAGGTTGTGGTACTCGTCATAGCTCACATAGAGATGCTTGCCGTCTTCTGTCAACATGGGGGCGCTCCTGATTGCTGATGTGTTCGCTGCCCTTGCCCGTTTTCAGGGGCTGCGGGCTGTTGGGCTAAAGCCGTGGCTTGTATCCGTTCAAGCCGCGGCGTAAGGGTTGCGCAGCAGGATGGTGTGGTCGCGGTCCGGGCTGGTGGAGATCATGTCGATGGGCACGCCGGTCACCTCCTCGATGCGGTGCAGGTACTTCTGCGCGGCCGCGGGCAGCTTGCCGTATTCCGTGACGCCGACGGTGCTTTCGCTCCAGCCCGGCAGGGTTTCGTAGATGGGCTTGCAGCGTGCGATGTCCTCTGCACCCATGGGCAGGATGTCGGTGATGTGGCCGTCGAGTTCGTAGCCGGTGCAGAGCTTGAGTTCATCAATGCCGTCGAGCACGTCGAGCTTGGTGATGCACAGGCCTGACAGGCCGTTGACCTGCGCCGAGCGCTTGAGCAGCGCGGCGTCAAACCAGCCGCAGCGGCGGCTGCGCCCGGTGGTCACGCCCTTTTCGGCGCCCACGGTGCTCAGGTGGTAGCCCACGGTGCCGGGCTTTTCCCAGTCGAGCTCGGTCGGGAAAGGACCGCCGCCCACGCGCGTGCAGTAGGCTTTGGTGATGCCCAGGATGTAGTGCAGCATGCCCGGGCCCACGCCGGCGCCGGCGGCGGCATTGCCGGCCACGCAGTTGCTGGAGGTGACGTAGGGATAGGTGCCGTGGTCGACGTCGAGCAAAGTGCCCTGCGCACCTTCAAACAGCAGGTTGGCGCCGTCACGGTGCGCATCGTTGAGTTCGCGCGAGACGTCGGCCATCATGGGCTTGAGCAATTCGGCGTGGCGCATGGCCTCGGCATACACGGTGTCGAAATCGACGGCCGGCGCGTGCAGGTAGCCGGTGAGCACGAAGTTGTGCAGCTCCAGCAGCTCGCGCAGCTTGGCGGCGAAACGGTCGGGGTATTTGAGGTCCTGCACGCGCAGGGCACGGCGGGCGATCTTGTCTTCGTAGGCCGGGCCTATGCCGCGGCCGGTTGTGCCGATCTTGCTGGTGCCGCCCTTCTCGCGGTAGGCCTCGCGCGCGATGTCGAGCGCGGCGTGGAAAGGCAGGATCAGCGGGCAGGCCTCGCTGATGCGCAGGCGCGAACGCACTTCGACACCGGCTTTTTCCAGGCCCTCGATTTCCTCGAGCAGCTTGGCGGCCGACAGCACCACGCCGTTGCCGATGTAGCACTTCACACCAGGACGCATGATGCCGCTGGGAATCAGGTGCAGCGCCGTTTTGACGCCGTTGATGACCAGCGTGTGGCCGGCGTTGTGACCGCCCTGGAAGCGCACCACACCCTGCGACATCTCGGTGAGCCAGTCGACCAGCTTGCCCTTGCCTTCGTCGCCCCACTGGGTGCCCACGACCACGACATTGCGGCCCGCGTCTGCGGTTTGTTTGTTTGTCATCTTCAATTCTCGTTAAGGTGTGTTGGGGATCAAGCCGGACGGGACGCGGGGCCCTTACGCGGCTTTCTTCAGGGGCTGGACCACCCATTGGCCGGCCGCTTGGGCCAGTTCGCGGTCGCAATCGAATTCATTGACTTCATGCTCATGGCCGGGCATGACGCAGGCCACGGTTTCGCCGCCGGCACGCAGGCGGGCGATGGCCGCGCGCAGGGTGGCGTCCTCACTCCAGGGGGCGCGTATGGCCGCCTTCAGGGGCCGCGGCGGCAGCACGCTGACGAGTTCCTTCAAGTCCAGGCTGAAGCCGGCCGCCGGGCGGTTGCGGCCGAACACGGCGCCGACCTCGTCATAACGGCCGCCGCGCGCCAGTTCGGCGCCCTGCCCGTAGATGGCAAAGCGGGTACCGCTGTAATAGGCATAGCCGCGCAGGTCGGCCAGGTCGAAGCTGACCTTGACCTCGCCTTTTTCACCGCGGGTGTGGGCGGCCAGCCACTGGAGGTTTTGCAGCGCGGCTTTGAGGCCCGTCGAAGGCGGCAGGACTTTCTCGGCCTCGGCCAGGACTTTTTCATCGCCATAGAGCTGCAGCAGCGCCTTGAGGCCTTCGCGCGCCTCGCGGGAAATGCCGTCCTTGAGGCTAGCGGTCAGGCTGTCAAGCTCGCTGGCGTCTTTGGCCGCCAGCGCGGTGTGGATCAGCGCCAGCGTCTTGCCGCTGAGGGTGGCGCCCGCCAGCAGGCTGCCCACGATACGCACGTCGGCCATGTCGACGCTCAGGTCCGCGACGCCGGCCGCCCTGAGGCCCTGAAGCGCCAGTTGCTGGGCTTCGAGGTCGGCCTCAAGGCCGGCATGGCCGTAGATTTCGGCGCCGAACTGCAGCGGCTCGCGGGTGGCATGGGGCCGGTCGGCGCGGGTGTGCAGCACCGGGCCGCAGTAGCACAACCGGGTCACGCTGCTGCGATTGAGCAGGTGGGCGTCGATGCGGGCGACCTGGGGGGTAGTGTCGGCGCGCAGGCCCAGCGTGCGGCCGGAAAGCTGGTCGACCAGCTTGAAGGTTTGCAGATCAAGGGCCTCGCCGGTGCCGGTCAGCAGCGACTCGAGGTGTTCGAGCAACGGCGGCATGACGAGTTCATAGCCGTAGCTGCGGGCGGTGTCCAGGAACAGGCGGCGCAGCTCTTCAATGTGGCGCGCCTCGGAGGGCAGGACATCGGCAATTTGATCGGGCAATTGCCATGATGACGACCAGGCGGGCATTGTAATTTTCGTGGGCTGTTAAAAACCAGATTTTACCGGGCTTAGGGCCGGTTTTTGGCCCGGCCGGGCCTCCATGGCGCGCTCGGCCGGAAATACCTGGGTGTGGCGGTTCTTCCGAACGGGGATAAGTCAGGTCAGCACGGCAAGCAGGATAAGGCCCGCTGCGATGCTGCACAGCCCGAAGAAGCGGATCTGGCCGTTACCCAGGGTGAGGATTTGCTCGAACATGCGGCGCCAGCCGCCGGGAGAGATGAAAGGCAACAGGCCCTCGATGACCAGCATCAGGGCCAAAGCCAGCCAGAAGGTGTTGCCGTCCACGCCGGCTTATTTTTTGGCCGGTGCTGCGTTGCCGGAACCCGGGCCGCGCATCGCCTTGAAGAAATCGGAGGATGGGTCCAGCACCATCACGTCGCTTTTCTTGCTGAAGCTGGCCTTGTAGGCATCGAGGCTGCGGTAGAACTGGGCGAACTGCGGGTCGCGGCCGAATGACTCGGCATAGGTACGGGCAGCTTCGGCATCGCCCTCGCCTTTGACCTTTTGCGCGTCGCGGTAAGCATTGGCGATGGTCACCTCGCGCTGGCGGTCGGCATCGGCGCGGATTTTTTCGCCTTCGGCTGCGCCGGTGGAGCGCAACTCATTGGCCACGCGCTGGCGCTCGGCCACCATGCGCTTGTAGACCGAATCGGTGATGGCTTCCACATAGTCCACGCGCGTGATGCGCACGTCGACGATGTCCACGCCCCAGGGCTGGGCGCCCTGCACCGCCTGCAGCACTTCGCGCTTGACGTCGGCCATCAGCGCTTCGCGCTTGAGCGAGAGCAGGTCCTTGACGGTGCGCTTGTTGATCTCTTCCTGAAAGGCATTGCGGACCACGCGGTTGAGCTGGTTAGCGCCGGTTTTTTCGTCCAGGCCGACATTGCGAATGTAGTCGCTGGGCTGGGTGATGCGCCAGCGCACATACCAGTCGATCACGACACGCTGCTTTTCGGCCGTCAGCATGGGCTCGGCGTCGACGCTGTCGAGCACCAGCAGGCGTTTGTCGATGTACGAGACGTTCTGGAAAGGCGGCGGCATCTTGAAATGCAGGCCGGGCTCGGTGACCACGTCCTTGATCTGCCCCAGGGCATAGACCACGCCGAACTGGCGCTGGTCGACCACGAACAACGTGGAACTGAGCAGCGCAAGGACGACCAGCAGCGAGGAAACAATAAATCCAACTCTATTCACGATCGTCTTCCTTAGCGTGTTTCACGGTCGCGCGAGCGTGCGGAATCGCGTGAGCGGGCATCAATGGGCGGCAGGCCGGAGATGGGCGCGGTGGGCACCGTGGACGACGACGGCGCCGAGCCGGAGGCCGGCGGCGTTTCACCGGTCACGGCAGCATCGCCCTGGGCGCTCATCTGCATGATCTTGTCCAGCGGGAGGTACAGCAGGTTGCTGCCCTGGCGCGATTCGACCAGCACCTTGGTGACGTTGGTGTACACCTGCTGCATGGTGTCGGTGTACATGCGGTCGCGGGTGACCTGGGGCGCCTTCTGGTATTCAGCCAGCACCGAGCGGAAGCGCTGCGCGTCACCCTGGGCCTGTGCCACGATCCTGGCCTTGTAGGCTTCGGACTCTTCCTTCAGGCGCGAGGCGGAACCGACGGCACGCGGAATCACGTTGTTGGCGTAAGCCTGGGCCTCGTTCTTGGCGCGCTCGCGCTCCTGGCCTGCCTTGAGCACGTCGTCGAAGGCGGACTGCACCTGCTCGGGCGGGCGCACGCCGCTTTGCTGCAGGTTGATGCCGACGATTTCAACGCCGACCTTGTAGCGGTCCAGGATGGTCTGCATCAGGGTGCGCACGCGCGGCCCGATCTGGTCCCGCTCTTCGGCAAGCGCCGAGTCCATCTTCATCTTGCCGACAACCTCACGCACGGCGGTCTCGGCGGCCTGCACCACCGCCGCAGCCGGGTCCTTGCTCTCAAACAGGTAGGCGCGGGCGTTGTTCAGGCGGTATTGCACCGCGAATTTGATTTCGACGATGTTTTCGTCCTCGGTCAGCATGGCGGAGTCGCGCAGGCCCGTGGCTTTGATGATGACGTCGCGGCCGACGTCCACAGAACGGATTTGCGTGACGACAACAATCTCATGGCGCTGGACGGGATAAGGCAGGCGCCAGTTGAAACCCGCACCCACGGTGGAGTGGTATTTGCCGAACTGGGTGATGACAGCCTGCTGGCCCTCCTGGACGATGAAAAAGCCGGTGCCCAGCCAGATCAGCACGGCGACACTGGCGATCAGGCCGACGCCTATGCCGGCGCTTTTCATGTCGGGTTGAAAGCCGCCGTTATTTCCACCGCCGCCGTTGCCGCGGCCGAAACCGTTGCGGTTGGGGTTGTTGTTCTTGCCGCCGCCGAAAAGCCCTCCGAGCTTGCGATTGAAGTCGCGCCAGAGCTCGTCCAGGTCGGGCGGTCCCTGATTGGGGCCCTGCCCTTGGGGGCGATTGGGGGGACGGGGCGGCTGCCTGTCGTCCCGGGGCGCCTCGGGCTTGTTGCTGTCATCGGACGAGGCCTTGTCCTCGTCCCGGCCCCAGCGCGGATCATTGAGGTTGAACATGCCTTGGGCGCGTTGCCTGAGCCGGCCCGGCAAGGTCGTCAAAGTCTGCAGCACGGGGTTCAGATTCATGGGATCAAACTCACTTTTTTTCGTAACACCGACATTGTGCCTAATGAAAACGCCCAGTCAGGCAAGGTCCTCGGCGGCCAGGGGGATTTCCTCGGCAGGCGGGTGGGCCGCATGGTCGGCAAGCAATGCCCGCAGGAGCGGCAAGCCTTCACCCGTGCGGGCACTCACGAACACCCGTTCGGCGCTGCGGCTGGAGCCTTCAAACGCGTCCCTGAGTTCGAACATGTCCTGCAGTTGCAGGGGCCGGTTGTCTTTTTCAATGGCATCGAGCTTGTTGAACACCAGTATTTGCGGCACGTCGGCCGCACCGATTTCCGAGAGCACGCGCTGGACCTGCTCGATCTGCTCAAGGTAGTCGGGGTTGGCGCCGTCCACCACATGCAGCAAGAGGTCGGCGTCGGCCGCTTCCTCCAGCGTCGCGGCGAAGGCGTCTATCAGGCCGTGCGGCAGGTCGCGGATAAAGCCCACGGTGTCCGACAGCGAGACCGAGCGCGCGGCGTCGCCCAGGTAGAGCTGGCGTGTGGTGGTGTCCAGCGTGGCGAACAGCTGGTCGGCGGCATAGGTGCGCGCCTTGACCAGCGCATTGAAGAGCGTGGACTTGCCGGCATTGGTATAGCCGACCAGGGAGATTGTGAAGGAGTTGCGGCGCTCGCGCTGCTTGCGCTGGGTTTGCCGCTGCTTCTTGACCTTGGCCAGGCGCTCCTTGGTGCGTTTGATGGCATCCCCGATCATGCGCTTGTCGAGTTCGATCTGCTTCTCACCCGGGCCGCCGCGCACGCCGGCACCGCCGGTTTGCCGCTCCAGGTGGGACCAGCGGCGCACCAGGCGCGTGGACATGTATTGCAGCCGCGCCAGCTCGACCTGCAGCTTGCCCTCGTGGCTGCGCGCACGCTGCGCGAAGATTTCAAGGATCAGCAAAGTCCGGTCGTTGACCGGCATATCGAGGTGGCGCTCGAGGTTGCGCTGCTGCGCCGGGCTCAGGGATTGATCGAACAGGACTTCGGTGGCGCCGGTGTCCAGCGCCAACAGCTTGATCTCGTCAGCCTTGCCGCTGCCGATGAAAAGCGCGGCATCGGGTGCCCTGCGCTTGCAGGTGACGCGCGCAACCGGCTGCAGGCCCGCTGTTTGCGCGAGCAAACCGAGTTCCTGCAGATCAGCATCAAAGTTCGGCAACCCGAGGTCGACCCCCACCAGAAGGACAAGGGGTTTCGGGCTCACCGGAGCATCGGATGAACTCAGCTGGCGGGGCTTTCTTCAGACTCGCTGGTCGCGAAATTCACCGCGCGGCCCGGAACGATGGTGGAAATCGCATGCTTGTAGACCATTTGGGTCACAGTGTTGCGAAGCAGAACCACGTATTGATCGAAAGACTCGATCTGGCCCTGTAATTTGATCCCGTTGACGAGGTAGATGGAAACAGGAACATGCTCGCGACGCAAGGTGTTGAGAAATGGATCCTGCAGGAGCTGGCCTTTGTTATTGCTCACGATATTTTCCGTGTTCAAAAGTTAATAGAACCTGACCTTACCACAGGGCGTCGGCCGGTTCATGTAGTCCTAGGCCGATTCCTTGTCCTTAAAGGGGTTGTGGGAGCTTTTCATCTGGATCCGCAGCGGAGTGCCGACCAGGTCGAATTCCTTGCGGAAACGCCCTTCGAGATAGCGTTTATAGGATTCGGTGACATGTTCCAGCGAATTGCCGTGAATGACGATGATGGGCGGGTTCATGCCGCCCTGGTGGGCATAGCGCATCTTGGGACGGGACACGCCGGAGCGCTGCGGTTGCTGGAACTGCACCGCCTCCAGCAACAGCCGGGTCAGCACCGGGGTGGACATCTTGCGGTTGGCCGAGGCATGGGCTTGCGCGATGGACTTCCAGACCGGGCCAAGGCCCTGGCGCTTGATGGCCGAAATCGCGTGGATGGAAGCGAATTTGAGAAAGCCCAGCCGTGTCTCGATGGAGCGCTCCAGCAGCTCCCGCTGGTAGGAGTCGATCGCATCCGACTTGTTGACGGCCAGGACCACGGCGCGCCCGCTCTCCAGGATGTAGCCGGCGATGTGGGCATCCTGGTCGGTCACGCCCTGGGTGGCGTCCAGCAGCAGCAGCACCACATTGGCGTTTTCGATGGCCTGCAGGGTCTTGACGACGGAGAACTTCTCGATGGCCTCGAAAACCTTGCCTTTGCGGCGCAGGCCGGCGGTGTCTATGAGCTCAAACTTCTGTCCGGCACGCTCAAAAGGCACCGAAATGGCGTCCCGGGTGGTGCCGGGCAGGTCAAAGGCCACCAGGCGCTCCTCGCCCAGCCAGGTATTGATCAGCGTGGACTTCCCGACATTGGGGCGTCCCGCCACAGCCAGGCGAATGACGGAGGGGTCCTGCGGCTCGGCGTCTTCATCAGGCTCCGGAAGGTTAAGCGGCTCGAGTGCCTTGTCCACCAGCGTGCGCAGGCCCTGGCCGTGCGAGGCGGAAACCGGCAGCACCTCGCCCAGCCCCAGCTCGAAGAACTCGGACAGCTGCACGCCTTCGGTCATGCCTTCGGCCTTGTTGGCCGTCAGCACCGTGGGCTTGCCCAGCTTGCGCAGGTATTTGGCGATATCGTGATCCTGCGCGCTGAGGCCGGCGCGGGCATCGACCACAAAAACCACGACATCGGCCTCGGCGACAGCCTGCCGCGTCTGCCTGGCCATTTCCTTGTAGATGCCGGAGGCCGCATCGGGCTCGAAGCCGCCGGTGTCGATCACGATGTACTCGTGGGGCCCCAGCTTGCCGTTACCGTAATGACGATCCCGCGTCAGGCCGGCAAAGTCCGCCACGATCGCATCCCGCGTCTTGGTCAGCCGGTTGAAAAGCGTCGACTTGCCCACATTCGGGCGGCCGACAAGCGCTATGACAGGTTTCATCAATCAGTTTCAGGCGGGCCACAGGGGCCCTTTATTGGGGCTGGAAGCCGTAAACGCCGCCGCCCTGGGTCACGGCAACCAGCGTATTGCCGACCAGCACGGGTGTGGCCGCAATGGCCGTGCCGTCGGTGGGCAGGCGGTTAAGCAGGGAGCCGTCTTCACGCGACAGCAGGTGCACATAGCCGGTGAAATCGCCAATGGCGATGGAACGCCCCACCACCAGCGGCGCGGTCAGGCTGCGGTAACGCAGGCGGTCCGTGCTCCAGGCGCGCTCGCCGTCGGTGCGGCGCCAGGCGATCACGTTGCCGTCAGCTTCGGTGCCGAATACAAAGCGGTCGTCACCGTCCAGGCCCTGCACGCCGTTGGCAGGCTTGGTCCAGAGCAGGTTGCCGCGCGCGGCATTGACGCAGCCGACGCTGGCCTGGAAGGCCCGTGCGCAGACGACGTCGGCCTGGCGGCTGACGTGGCCGACCAGGTCCACCAGCCGCTCCACGTCATTGATGCCGCGCGGCGTTGCGATCGGGGCTTCCCAGCGGATGCTGCCGGTGGAGGGATTGAGGCCCGCCAAGCGGCCAGCTAGGCCCACGACGAGGGTGTCGCCGACGGCCAGCATCACGCCGGACTGGCGCAGGATCAAAGGTTCGTTCGGGCGTTGCTGGGTCCAGAGCTTGCGGCCGGTCTGGCCGTCAAAGGCGTTGACCGAGCGATCGGCTGCCAACACAAACACCCGCGCACCCGCCACAAAAGGGGCCGTGAATGCCTGGGCGCCCAGCTTCTGGCGCCACAGTTCGCGGCCCTCCTGAATAGCGACGACCTCATTGGCCTTAGTCACTACGGCAACAACTTTGCCGTCGTTGCCGGCGCCGGCCGACAGCGGCGTGTTCAGCGCAAGCCGCCAGAAGTCGCGGCCGGTCTGGGCGTCCAGCAAGGCCACGGTGCCGTCGCCACTGGCCACCGCGACGCTGCCACCGGACACGCCAGTGTCCAGCGGGAAGTTCACCTGCCCGACGCGCGTGGCCCAGGTCTGGCGGACCTGCACCAGGGGCGTCACCGGCTGGAGTTCGGCGGGCTGCGGCTTGGCAGGACCACTGCCGAACATCGAGCACCCGCCCAACGCGGCCAGCAACAGGAGGAGGGCCGGCACGCGCGCGGCACGGGCCAGGGGCCTGAAAGACGGAGACGGACGGATCATTTCTTCACCTCGGGATTCGCTGCTTCGGTTGCGGGTTTGGCCTGCGCTGCCGGGTCTACGCCCAGCGCATTGAGCTTGACCTCCACGAGGCGGCGGTATTCGGCGCGCTCGTCGAGCTCCTTGTAGGCTTTTTCATATTCCGCCTTGGCTTCGGCTTTTTTGCCCTGGGCGGCGAAGATGTCGCCGCGGCGATCGGCGGCGAGTGCCGTGAACCCCTTGGGAAAGCTGCCGGAAACCTGCTGCAGCGCTTCGTCATAGGCCTTCTTCTCGAGCAGCAGGCCCGCCAGGCGCAGGCGTGCAATGGCTTGATAACCCTCGTCGGAAGCTTTTCCGGCAACCCAGGCCAAAGCGGCGCGGGAAGCATCCACGTTGCCCTTGTCGTAATAGGCCCGTGCGGCCAGCAAACCGGCCTGCTGGGCATAGGCGGTTCCGCCGAAGCGCTCCTTCATGTCGGCCAGGGCGCGGTCGATGCGGGCGGCGTCGCCCGACTGCACGGAACGCTCGACCTCTTCGTACATGACCGCGGCCTGCGCCGCCTGGTTGCGCTGCCAGTACTGGTAACCATTCCATGCCGCGAAGGCACCCAGCACAACAATCAGCGCCCAGGTGATCATGTCACCGTACTGCTTCCAGAAATGCTTGAGCTGGTCAAGCTGTTCCTGTTCTTCCAAATCGAGGTGTTTTGCCATAAAAAGTCTTCTTGTTCTGCCCGGTGACGGCGCGGATTGAGTTGGGGTGATTGTAGAGGCCCGGGAGAGGCGCCCATTGGGGGGGCGGCCCGGTGGTTCAGCCGCGCAGGGTGTGGGCCCAGGCCGCGATATCGTCCAGCGGCTGGAGCGCCTGGGCTTGCAGCGCCTGGTCTTTTTCGCCGCGCAGGTGCTTGACGGCAACGCGGCCTTGGGCGAGTTCATCGTCGCCGAAAATCAGCGCATAGCGGGCGCCGCTGCCGTCGGCCTTCTTGAACTGCGATTTCATGCTGCCCATGCCTTCGGCCGTTGCGCCGTGCATCTGCACCTTGATACCGGCGCCGCGCAGGGCTTCGCAGGCCGCCATGGCGGCGGGCAAGGCCGCAGCCGACGGCAGGATCGCATAGGCGTCGGGCGCGTTGTCTGGCGGCAGCACGCCGACGGCTTCCAGCAACAGCAGCATGCGTTCCACGCCCATGCCCCAGCCGACCGCGGGGGTCGGCTTGCCGCCCAGCTGCTCGAACAGGCCGTCATAGCGCCCTCCCCCACAGACCGTGCCTTGCGAACCGAGCTTGTCGGTGATCCATTCGAACACGGTCAGGTTGTAGTAATCCATGCCGCGCACCAGGCGCGGGTTAATGCGGTAGGCCAGTCCCGCGGCATCGAGCGTGGCACGCACCGCGTTCAGGTGGGCAAGCGAGGCCTCGCCGAGGAAGTCCATCAGCTTGGGAGCCGCTTCGACAATGGCCTGCATGGCGGGGTTTTTGGTGTCCAGGATGCGCAGCGGGTTGCTGTGCAGCCGCCGCCTGGCGTCTTCGTCCAGCAGGTCGGCGTGCGCCTCGAAGTGCGCGATCAGCGCGGCGCGGTGCGCCATGCGCTCGCTGGGCTGGCCCAGGCTGTTGAGTTCGAGCCGCACGTGCTCCATGGGAATGCCCAGGTCACGCAGCAGCGCCCGGCACATCAGGATCTGCTCGGCATCCACATCGGGCCCGGCAAAGCCCAGGGCTTCGACGTCGATCTGGTGAAATTGGCGGTAGCGGCCCTTCTGCGGCCGCTCATGGCGAAACAGCGTCACCGCGGACCATACCCGCATGGGCCCGTTGTACAACGCGTTGTGCTCGACCATGGCGCGCACGATGCCGGCGGTAGCCTCGGGGCGCAGCGTGAGCTTGTCGCCGTTCATGGAGTCCACGAAGGAATACATCTCTTTTTCGACGATGTCGGTGACCTCGCCGAGGCCGCGCACGAACAGCGCCGTCGGCTCGACGATGGGCGTGCGCACATTGGCATAGGCATAGCGGGCCATCAGCGCACGTACTTTGGCCTCGAACCACTCCCAGCGGGCCGATTCCGGCGGCAGGATGTCGTTCATGCCCTTGACGGCACTGAGCTTTTCCATTTTCGCCAAAGCGGGCTTCTCCGCCGCAGCGGCAGCTGTTTTTTCAACCATGGGTATTACGCTACTTCAGCGACGGACTGCGTGCCAAAGCGTTTTTCAATGTAGTTTTCAACAATGGCCTGGAACTCCCGCGCGATGTTGTCGCCGCGCAGGGTCAGCTTTTTCTCGCCGTCGATGAACACCGGCGCGGCCGGCGCCTCGCCGGAGCCCGGCAGGCTGATGCCGATGTCCGCGTGCTTGCTCTCGCCCGGGCCGTTCACGATGCAGCCCATCACGGCGACCTTGAGCCCCTCGACGCCCGGGTATTGCTTGCGCCAAACGGGCATCTGGGCGCGCAGGAAGTCGTCAATCTGCTTGGCCAGTTCCTGGAAGGTGGTGCTGGTGGTGCGGCCGCATCCGGGGCAGGCCGTGACGCTGGGCACGAAGGTGCGCAAGCCCAGCGCCTGGAGGATTTCGGAGGCAATCACCACTTCCTGGGTGCGTGCCTCACCGGGCTGGGGAGTCAGCGAGACCCGAATGGTGTCGCCCACGCCCTCCTGCAGCAGGATCGACAAGGCCGTGGCCGAGGCCACCGTGCCCTTGGTGCCCATGCCGGCTTCGGTCAGGCCGAGGTGAAGCGGGTGATCCGTGCGGCGGGCCAGTTCGCGATAAACCGAGATCAGGTCCTGCACACCGCTGACCTTGCAGGACAGCAGAATCTGGTTGCGGGGCATGCCCATTTCCTCGGCGCGCCGGGCCGAGTCCAGCGCGGAGGTGATCAAGGCCTCGTACATCACCTGACGTGCATCCCAAGGTGTCGCGCGGGCGCTGTTTTCGTCCATCAGGCTGGCCAGCAGTTCCTGGTCCAGGCTGCCCCAGTTGACGCCTATGCGGACCGGCTTTTTCCAGCGCATGGCGACTTCTATCATCTGGCCGAACTGGCGGTCGCGCTTGTCGCCCTTGCCGACATTCCCGGGGTTGATGCGGTATTTGGACAGGGCCTCGGCGCAGGCCGGATAGTCGGTGAGCAGGCGGTGACCGTTGTAATGGAAATCGCCGACCAGAGGCACATCGATGCCCATGCGGTCCAGTTGCTCGCGAACGTGCGGTACGGCTTCGGCGGCTTCCGGCGTATTGACCGTGATGCGCACCATCTCGGACCCGGCTAATGCGAGCTCCTTGACCTGGATGGCGGTGCCAATGGCGTCCACCGTGTCGGTGTTGGTCATGGACTGTACGCGCACCGGCGCGTCACCACCCACGGTCACGATGCGCGAACCCCAGGCAACCTGCGCCTGGAGGGAACGCCGCGCCTTGGGAAAAGCGGGCTCAATGGGAAGGCAATCCTGCGGCACTTATTTCACCTCGAAGCGGGCAACGTTGTCCCGGGCAATGGCATTCAGGTCGAAGGCCTTGCCGCGTACAGTCACCTGCGTGAGATCGGCCTTGCCGACCACGGCCGCCAGCGGCAACACGCCGGACGCGCCGGCAACCTCGCCTGCTGCGAGGGTGCGGCGCAGCACGACCGTACCCCTGGCATCGGTCACCTCGATCCAGGACTCGCCCTTGGCGCTGAACGTCACGATGCCCGCAGGCATGGGCTGCGAGGCTGCGGCGGCTGGAGCCGGTGACGGTGACGGTGACGGTGCTGGTGCAGGAACCGGAGCTGGAGCTGTTGCTACGACGGGCGCCGCCGATACTGTGGCCGGCGCCGCGCCACCAGCCGCAGGCGGTACCGGGCTCACCACTGCTGGAGGCAGTGCCGCGACTGCGGCCGCTGCGGCGCCACTGGTCCCACTGTCCACGGTACCCGGCGCACTGGCCTGCCCTGCTGGTTTGGCAATGCCGGCAATGGCCACCGGGAGGGGTTTACCGGCCTCAGCGCCCGTGGGCATGGCCGTGTCGGCGGTTTCGCCTTTGCCGTTGCTACCATCCTGTTGGGCGGCCGGCAGGAAAATCAGGACCAGTGCTCCGAGGCACAGAAGCAAGCCAGCCAGGATGGCCGGCCTGGAAACCTGCGTCCAGATCGACGGCCCGGGTCCGTCACCCGGGGCACGGAAAGGGGCGTTGATGCGTGTGCCCTGGTAGGTCAGCTTGGGCGCGCTGGTCTGGGGCAGAAGGCCCAGCACCGGAGCCGCGTCGAGTTTGAGGGTACGGCACACACTGGACGCCAGCGCCCGCACAAAAACAGCGTCGGGCAACAGGTCGAAACGATCTTGCTCCAGCGCTTCGAGCTTCTTCACGGGAACCTTGAGCGACACCGCAAGCGCGGCAATGTGTATGCCCGCCGCCTCCCGGGCCTGGCGAAGCACGCTACCCGCCGTCGCCGCCGGCTCCGGCACACTGCTATGGCTGAAACCCGCAGACGCCGCTTCGCTGTCGTACTGCCCCATTGGCACCGCGCCAAGCTCACTCATTGAAGGAGCCCTTCTCGTAGGCAGCTGCTTCGCGAGACTGCGCAAAACGCTTTCTCAGTTGCTCACCCAGTTGTTGCACAGCACTCCGGTTGTTCAGCTTGAACTCGGTCTTGATGCCCAGCCACAGGGTTTCAGCGTTGGCCAGGTCGCTGTTGTTGATGCGGCGAATGTAGAACTGGGCGCGTGTCAATTCACCGCGCTCATACAAAAGCTGTGCCAGGTTGTAGCCGGTGATGGGGTTGCCCGCGTCCAGTTCATAGGACTCCATAAGGCTTTGCTCGGCCGCGGCGCGCTGTCCCGCGCGGACCTGGCAGATTCCTTGCGTCATCAGCGTTTTGGCCCGCCCGCCATAGTTGGGATTGGACGCCGCCTGGCCGAACAGGCGCAACGCATCGTTGTAACGCCCCTGCTGGCACATCAGCCAGCCATAGTTGTGCGCCGCATCCGCGTCGCGCGCATTCAGCGCGAGCGCGCGGCGAAAGCTGTCTTCGGCCATCGGGAGATCGTTCAGGCGCATGTAAACCAGGCCGCGCAGGTTATAGGCATCCCCAAAGCTCGGGTCGGCCAGCAGCGATTGCTTGATCTCATCGAGGGCCACGTTGGTTTGGCCCTGTTCGAAATAGCCCGAGGCCAGCTCAAGCCTGAGCCGCGCGCGCCGGCGGCTGTCGGGCTCATCCGATTCGGTCACGATGTCGCCGCGACCGCTCGTAGCCCCCGCCCCCGCCGCTCCCGGCCCCCCCTGCTGGTTGGCACATCCCGCCAACATCACGGCCAGCCAGCACGCCGGCAACAAGATCACCTTGGAGAAAAATCTCATATACCTATCCCCTTGCCCACAACGACTTTTATTCCCCCGAGCATACCTTGTCGCTGGGCCGCCATGCGCTGTTCCACGCCGGTTCGGTCCTGAACATCGCCCGCGAGTTGTCCGCAGGCCGCATCGATATCGTCCCCGCGGGTTTTACGCACGGTGGTCACAATGCCCGCATCCATGAGAATTTTCGCAAATGCGGCGACTTGCGGCATGCCGGAGCGCTTCAGGCCGGAGGCCGGAAAGGGGTTGAAGGGGATCAGGTTGAACTTGCAGGACAGGCCGCGCGCCGCGTGCGCCTGGACCAGCGCCACCAACTGGCGCGCATGCTCGGGTTGGTCGTTGACGCCGTCGAGCATGCAGTATTCAAAGGTGATGAAATCCCGGGGTGCCGATGCCTGGTACCGGGTACAGGCCTCCAGCAGTTCGGCAATGGGATACTTTTTGTTCAGCGGCACGAGGTTGTCACGCAACGCGTCTTCAGGCGCGTGCAGTGAAACGGCCAGTGCGACCGGGCAATCGCTGGCCAGCCGATCAATCATGGGCACCACGCCGGAGGTGGATACCGTCACACGGCGCCGGGACAGGCCGTAGCCATGGTCGTCCAGCATGACCTTGAGCGCCGGGACCAACTGCCCGTAGTTTTGCAGGGGCTCGCCCATGCCCATCATGACCACGTTGGAGATCACCCGCTCTTCGCGGCCCAAATGCTGACGCAGGAAGTGTTCGGCGAACCAGAGCTGGGAGATGATTTCCCCGGTGGTCAGGTTGCGGCTGAAGCCCTGGTGGCCCGTCGAGCAGAACCGGCAGCCCACGGCGCAACCGGCCTGGGATGAAATGCACAGGGTCCCGCGGTCGGTTTCGGGGATAAAAACGGTTTCAATGACGTCGCCCGCGCCCACGTCAAACAGCCATTTGACGGTGCCGTCGGCGGAATCGTGCCGGGAGACCACTTTGGGTCCCTGGATATGGGCAGAACCGGTGAGTTTTTCACGCAGGGACTTCGCAAGGTCCGTCATTTGCGCGAAATCGGTCGCCCCTTTTTGATGGATCCAGCGAAAGAGCTGGGTGGCGCGAAAGCGCTTTTCACCGAGCCGCTCACAGAAGGCGGCCAAACCATCCAGATCAAAATCAAGAAGGTTGGCCGTCATCGGAGCAGGCAAGCGGCTGAACCGCCCCAAGCAAGCGACAGCCCCGGCAAAGGGTAGCGAAGCATGGGGGCGGACATGGCTTAACGTGAGTAGACGTTCATGCCAGGGAAGAAGAAGGCGATTTCCACCTTGGCGGTTTCGGCGGCGTCGGAACCGTGCACGGCATTGGCGTCAATGCTGTCGGCGAAATCGGCGCGAATGGTGCCGGCAGCGGCCTTCTTGGGGTCTGTAGCGCCCATCAGGTCGCGGTTCTTCAGGATGGCGCCTTCGCCTTCCAGCACCTGGATCATGACGGGACCGGAGATCATGAAGGAAACCAGGTCCTTGAAGAAAGGACGCTCTTTGTGCACGGCATAGAAAGCCTCGGCTTCGCCTTGCGACAGGTGAGCCATGCGGGCGGCCACGACCTTCAGGCCGGCAGCTTCAAAACGTGCGTAGATCTGGCCGATCACGTTTTTTGCGACTGCGTCGGGTTTGATGATGGAGAGAGTGCGTTCGATCGCCATGAAAGTTTTCCTTACTGAGATTTTTTGGAGTTTTAAATTATTCAAAAATTGAATAAAGCCCATGATTTTAACCTGCGGGCTCTCTGATTCAGATCAACCCCTCGGTTCAAAGTGCTTCTAGGGACGCCTAGAGCCTGTTCAATGCCCAAACGAGGCCGCGTTGGGATGCAATCGGGATGAGTGGGCCGACCGGGCACGCCGCATGGGCTAATGCCCATGCAAGGGCGTGGGTGGCTCAATCGCCCGATTTCACCCCAACCCGGAGGGCAAGCGCCTTCTCGGGCGGTCTGCGGCGTTGCGGCGCTAGCCCATAGCCGGGCTATGGGCGTCGCACCGCGCCTTCCATCCCATCCCGAGAAGGTGCTTGCGCAGCCCCGTTTAGACATTGAACAGGCTCTTAGCGGTTTCCGCCACGGTTTCCACCGCCACGATTGCCGCCCCCGCGGTTTCCGCCTCCACGGCGCTGGCCACCGGCATTGTTGCCGCCGCCCATGCCAGGGCCGCCGCCGCGGCGCTGCTGCCCCTGGCCCTGGCGTTGCCGCGTGAAGGTGTCCGCGCCGATGTAACCAAATGAGGTTTTCATGGGGTCGGGCTGGGCGCCGCCGGGGCCTTTATCACCGCGGTCGTCCCGCCTTTTTTGCCCTTGCGTGCCATTGCCCGAAGGCGGCCCGTTGCGGCCGGGGCCGGCATTGCCGCCCTGCCCTCGCCCCTTTCCGCCGCGGCGACGATTGCCGCGGGGTGCGGAATCATTGCGCGGAAACGGCGGCTGGGAGTCGTCAGGATCCTGCCCTGCCGCGTCCTGCGTCGTCGCATTGGGGGATATCTCCGCCGGCGGTCCCGCGGGGCGGTCATTCCCACCGCGCTGCCGGTCATTCCGGTTCCGGCGTGGGCCGCGTCCCTGGCGTGGCTCGCCGCCTTCGCCACCGGAGCCGCCCGCCTGCGGCGCCGCCGCGGCCGTGCGCGGGTCGCCGCGGGATTCGGAACGCGTCACCGCATTGGTCAAGGCCCGGATATCGCGCTCGTCCAGTTCGACAAACGCGCCGCGCTTGAGGCCGCGCGGAAGCACCATGGCGCCATACCGGATTCGGATCAGACGGCTCACGGCATGGCCGACAGCTTCGAACATCCGCCGCACTTCGCGATTGCGCCCTTCGGAAATGGTGACCCGGTACCAGCAGTTGGCCCCTTCGCCGCCGCCGGCCTCGATGGAGCCGAACTGGGCAACGCCGTCGTCAAGGCTCACGCCCTCAAGCAGGCGGGTCTTGTCTTCATTGCTCAGGGCCCCCAGGACGCGCACCGCGTACTCGCGCTCAAGCCCAAAGCGCGGATGCATCAGCTTGTTGGCCAGCTCGCCGGAGCTGGTCAGCAGCAGCAGTCCTTCGGTGTTCAGGTCAAGCCGGCCCACCGACTGCCATTTGCCCTGGAACAGCTTGGGCAGGCGCCGGAAAACTGTCGGACGATTCTGTGGGTCGTCGTGCGTGACGACCTCCCCCGTGGGCTTGTGATACGCGATCACGCGCGGCGGCGGCGGGTCTATGCGCACACGAATCGGCTTGCCGTTGACCTTTACCGTGTCACCGAACTGGATGCGCTGACCGATATGGGCCGGCTCGGCATTGACGGAGATCCGCCCTTCGAGGATCAGTTGTTCCATTTCCAGGCGCGAACCCAGGCCGGCCTGGGCCAGCACCTTGTGCAGCTTCGGGGTCTCGGGCTGCGGAGATAGCACGCGCTTGGGTGGCGCCAGGGCCACGTCTTCCTCGTCGGCATCAAACTGTCCGGTCACGACATCCTCAAACCGTATCGCATCAGCGGCGGGGCCGGCGTTGCGGCCCTTGGGAGGCCGCGCACGCGCCACCGCGTCGGCTTGGACAGGCGCGGTCAGGTCGGGAGCCTCCTGCGCAAGTGGTTCCTGGGGCAATGTTTTGACCTGGTCTTCACCAGCGGGCACGTCCACGGGGCCGGAGACGGGAGGGTCTTGTTGAGTCATTTTTTAGATTCGCGCGGGAGATTCACCGTCGTCCTGGACTGAAGCCTCGGCATCACCATCACTGGAGGCCTGCAACTCGGAAGGCTCGGAGGACTCGCAAGGCTTGGCCATCACTTCAACGGGTTCGGACGATTCAATGTCAGAAGCTTCAGGAGCACCCGCCGATTCATGGGATTCGCCCACGGCGGCTGGTTCCGGGAAGTCGCTCAAGCCAGCCAGACTTTCCAGGGCGGGATCCTGCGCGGCAAGCTCCAGGCCGTCCAGTTGAGCCTCGCCGTCCGGCGCCCCGGCCATGCCAAACTCGATTTGCTCGAGCATCGAAGCCGGCGTTGAATTGGTGCTGTCCATCACGGGAAGCTGGTCCAGCGACTCAATGCCCAGGTCATCCAGGAATTGCCGGGTAGTCGCGTACAGGGCGGGCCGCCCAACGGTTTCACGATGGCCGATGACTTCCACCCATCCACGATCCTCCAGTTGCTTGAGGATCATGCTGTTGATGGTCACGCCGCGAATGTCTTCCATGTCACCGCGCGTCACGGGTTGGCGGTAGGCAATGATGGCCAGGGTTTCCAGCGTCGCGCGGCTGTAGCGCGGGGGTTTTTCCGGGTGCAGGCGGTCCAGGTACTCGCGCATCTGCGGCCTGCTTTGGAAGCGCCAGCCTGTTGCGACGTGCACCAGCTCCACGCCACGGCCTGACCAGTCGTTTTGCAATTCTTCAAGCACCAGCTTGAGGGTGTCGGCAGTCAGTACCCCGTTAAACAGGACACCCATTTCACGCAGGGGCAGAGGTTGCTGCGCGCAAATCAGTGCTGTTTCGAGGACGCGCTTTGCATCCGTCGTATTCATGGTTGTGGTCGTTCCGAAAAAGAGCGGAAAAAAAGGCCGGGAAAACGTGAGTTCGGCGCTTGTTCGCGCATGCATCCATACGCAATCTCCTGTTCAGGAGCCATGGTGCAGGTATGCAGGTAGCTGAGACTACTGAATTTGATTGTATATCAGGCCCAAACCGGCCATAGCGGCCTGAAGGTCGGCAGGCGGCTCGGCCCGGAACTCCATGGCCTTGCCTGTAACGGGATGCGCGAAGGCCAGGCACCACGCGTGGAGGCCCTGTCGGCCCAGTCCTGCAGCGGGTGCTCCGCCATAAAGTTCGTCCGACACCAGCGGATGGCCCAGAAGCGCCATGTGAACCCGGATCTGGTGGGTACGCCCCGTATGCAGCTTGCACCTGACGAGGCAGTGCCTCGCGCTGCTTTGCAGCAATGACACCGTGGTGGAGGCTGTTTTGCCGGGGTGCTTCTCCAGGTCCACCACGGCCATGCGCAGCCGATTGCGCGGGTCGCGGCCGATGGGGGCGTCAACCTGCCGGGTCTTTGCGCCCTTCCACAGGCCGTGGGCCAGGGCCACATATTCCCGGTTCACCTCGCGAGCGGCGATCAGCTCAACCAGCTGGTCCATCACCATTCGCTGCCGAGCCACTACCATCAGGCCGCTGGTGTCCTTGTCGAGGCGATGAACAATACCGGCGCGCGGCAGGAACACGGCCTGGGGGTCATGCGCCAGCAATCCATTGAGCAGCGTCCCGCTCCAGTTGCCGGGCGCGGGATGCACCACCAGCCCCGCAGGCTTGTTGATGACCATCAGGTAAGCGTCCTCGAACACGATGTCCAGTGCCATCGCTTCAGGCTTGAACGCCTGGCTTTGCGGCGTAGGGCGCAACTCGATCAGGAGTTCGTCCCCCGCCTTGACTTTGGCGGAGGCCTTGCTTGCCGTCACGCCGGCCAGCTTCACCACACCTTCTTGAATGAGCTGCTGGAGATAAGTGCGCGAGAACTCGGGCACAATGGCGGCCAAAGCGCGATCAAGCCGGCTGCCATGGCTTTCCACGGGCACCGTCACTCGCCGCAACTCCATCTCGGCCGCGGTATCTCCCTCCCCCTGGGCCTCGTCCGGGAAGCTTTCGGGCGCAGCAGCGGCCGATATAATCAATTTGCTTTGTTCCGAATCAGTCATCAAGAAGGTCGATTGCAATGTTTTCCACCAAATTATCGGTTGTTCCCAATGCAATGCCGCTTGCTGCAGCCCTCTGCGCACTTTCCCTTCTGATCGCCGGCTGCTCCAGCACGCCGGCTGTCGACAAGACGGCCACCTGGAGTCCCAACAAGATTTACGCCGAAGCCAAGGATGAGGCCAGTTCAGGAGCCTATGACAAGGCCATTCCGCTGTATGAAAAACTCGAAGGCCGCGCGGCGGGAACCCCGCTGGCCCAGCAGGCGCAGCTCGAAAAAGCCTATGCCCAGTACAAAGGTGGCGAGCAGCCCCAGGCCATCGCAACGCTGGACCGCTTCATGAAGCTGCACCCCGCCAGCCCCGCCTTCGACTACGCGCTGTACCTCAAGGGCCTGGTGAACTTCAACGACAACCTGGGCATCTTCGGTTTCATCTCGCGCCAGGATTTGTCCGAACGCGACCAGAAGGCTGCCAAGGAATCGTTCGAATCATTCCGCGAACTGGTGACCCGTTTCCCCGAATCGAAATACACGCCGGATGCCCGCCTGCGCATGAGCTATATCGTGAACTCGCTGGCGCAATCGGAAGTGCACGTGGCCCGCTATTACTACTCTCGCGGCGCCTATGTGGCCGCCATCAATCGCGCGCAAACCGCCATCGCCGATTACCGCGACGTGCCCGCACTGGAAGAAGCCGTCTACATCCTGTACAGATCCTATGATGCGCTAGGCATGGCCGAGCTGCGCGACGACGCCCGTCGCATCATGGAAAAGAACTACCCGCAGAGCCAGTTCCTGACCAAGGGCTTTAAAGGTGTAGACAATCCCTGGTACAAGTTCTGGTAAGCGCGTCCAGCCTGTCGGCCAGCTCCTGCTCCGACAACAGGCGCCGCATGGGCGGCAGCGCCCTCAACAGCCGCCTGCCGTAACCCATGGACGCAAGGCGGCTGTCACACACCACCAGCACACCCTCGTCGGTCTCACGGCGAATCAGCCGGCCGGCCCCCTGCTTGAGCGCCACGGCGGCCTCAGGTAAAAAGTAGTCATTGAAGGCGCTGCGCCCCTGCGATTCGAGCAGTTTGGAGCGGGCCTCAGCCAAGAGGTCATTCGGCGGCGGGAAAGGCAGCTTGTCGATGATGACCAGCTGCAAGGCATCGCCGGGGACATCGATGCCTTCCCAGAATGACGCCGAGGCCACCAGCACACAACCCTTGCCACCGTTGGAATTGCCTTCGCGAAAACGCTCTATGAGCACGCGCTTGGGCATGGCGCCCTGCACCAGCACCTCCATGTCGGAGGACGCCTGGAAGGCCTCCTTCAGCGCATCGCCGATGGTACGCAGGGCCCGTAGCGTGGTGGTCAGCACCATCGTTCGGCCGCCCAGCTGCCGCGACCACCTGGCAGCGGATTCGGCTACCTTCACAGCGTGGGCGGGATCGCCAGGCTTGGGGAAGGCCGGAGGCACATAAAGCGCCGCCTGGCGCTCGTAGTCAAACGGGCTGCCGACCCGCAGGATCTCGGCTTCGTCCAAGCCGCAAGGCTGGGTGAACCAGCTGAGCTTGTCGTCGTCGCCCAGCGTGGCCGAGGTGAATACCCAGGTTTTCTCGCCACCGTCGCCAGCGCCCAGCATCTTGCTCTTGACTGCCTTGGAAATATCCAGCGGCGACTCGACCAGCCGCAGCTGGGTGCCCACATCGGCCCATCGCACGCAGCCGGGTTCACACGTGTGGACGAAGCGCCGGGCACGTTCATCGAGCTCAACGGCGCGCTCGTGCAAACGCACAAAATCCGGGGCAATTTCACTGACAGTATCCAGCGCGGCGCAGGCCTGTTCACAGGAAGCGTGGACCGCCTGCAGTGCGGCGTTCCATTCACCCGCACCCAACCCCTCCGGGGATTCACCGACCCACCTGAGCTTGGTTCCGGGGTACTGCTTGCCGGCACACAGGCGCAACTCGCGTGCCGCATGTTCGACGGCGGCTACCACCTCCTGCCAGTCCACAAGGCCGCGCGCCAGCTGCAGGCCGCTGGCGAGCATGTCCCTTGCGAAATCCAGGAGCTGGCCGGTGGTCAGGTTGGTGCCCAGGAACTGCACGCCGGTTTCGTTGAGCTGGTGCGCTTCATCAAAGATGGCAATGCGCACTGAAGGCAGCAGCTCGGCCACACCGGATTCACGCACGGCCAGGTCGGCAAAAAACAGGTGATGGTTGATGACTACCACATCAGCAGCCATGGCCTCCCTGCGAGCCAGGTTCACATGACAGGCGCGAAAACGTGGGCAGGTGGCGCCCAGGCAGTTCTCGCGGGTGGACGTCACCAGCGGAATGATGGGAGAACGCTCGTCGAGCCCCGGCAGTTCGGCCAGATCGCCGGTGCGCGTCACCTTGGACCATTCCTCAATCCTGGCCAGGGCGCGCACGGAAACGCCGTCAGGTAAATAAGCCTCCTGGCGGGCCATTTCCATTCGGTGAAGGCAGAGATAACTGGCCCGGCCTTTGAGCAATGCGGTGCTCACGGGAAGCCCCAGAGCTTCAACCAGACGCGGCAGGTCGCGGCCGAAAAGCTGGTCCTGCAAGGCCTTGGTCGCGGTCGACAGCAATACGCGCTCGCCACTCAGCAAGGCTGGAACCAGGTAGGAAAAAGTTTTACCCACGCCGGTGCTGGCCTCGACCACCAGGGGATAGGCGCCCTCAATGGCACGTGCCACGGCCAAGGCCATTTCGGTCTGCCCGCTGCGCGGCGTGAAATGCTCGGCCGCACGCGACAGCACCCCGCCAGGCGCAAAAGCCTCTTGGACTTCAAGCGCGAGCGTCATCAGGCCGGCTCGGGAGGGTCCAGCGACAACTCGAGGTGAGCGATCTGGTCACGCAGCTGCAGGCGCCGCTTTTTCAGGCGCCTGAGCAGCAATTCGTCGACGGGCATGGTGTGCGCCGCGATGTCCACCAGCGCATTAAGGTCCGCATGCTCCATCTTGAGTTCAATCAGCTGCCGTTCCGGGGAATGTAAATTTATGTCCAAGGTTTTTAATCCGTACGCGCCGCTTCGCTTGATAATACGTCGATTGCGACCATAAATCGAGCCTCGCGCCCGAACGACCACACAATGTCCAAAGGTTATCGAATCACAGCTTCAACCGGTATCCACAAGGGGGATCGGGACTACCAGCAAGACCAGGTCAACCTGTTCAGCCACTCACGCATTCCCGGCTGCATGCTGGGCATCGTGGCCGACGGTATGGGCGGCCGCAGCGGCGGGCGCAAGGCTTCCGACCAAGTCATGCTGACCGCCAAGCAGCTCTTCGAACGTTATGCGCCGGAGACCGATGACGCCCCCGCCATGCTCAAGCAAATCGTCGAGGAAGCGCACATCGTGATCAAGCTGACGGCCATCTCGGCCGAGCAGGAACCCCACAGCACACTGGCGGCCTTCCTGATCAATCCAGGCGGCGACTGCCACTGGGTGCACACCGGCGATTCCCGCATTTACCATTACCAGGGCAGCAAGCTGGTGCATCGAACGGTGGACCATTCCTATGTGCAGACGCTGGTCGACAAAGGCGAAATCACTGAAGAAGAAGCCAACGTCCACCCCCAGTCCAACATTTTGATGGGTTGCCTGGGCACCGAGGACCCCCCTCCCATCACGCATCACTTCATCCCCCAGCTGCGTCCGGAAGACGTGCTGCTGGCCTGCAGCGACGGCGTTTGGCACTACTTCAGCCCCAGCGAGATGGGCTCTGCCCTGTCCATGCTGTCACCGCGTGAAGCCACCGAATTCCTGATCCAGAAAGCCCGCTCGCGTGCGCGAGGCGGCGGCGATAACCTTTCACTGGTAATCGTCAAGCTCGAACCCCTGGCGCCAGGACCACCAGCGCGTTTAGTCGCCGGGTAAAGGCAGGGACTTGGCCGGCGGCTTGGTCTGCTTGAGCCTGTCGGCTTCGTGCTGGGCCTTGCGCTCCTGCGCTTCCTTCTGCTTGTCGTTGTACTTTTTGGCCTCTTCGGCTGCTGTGGCCTGCTTGTCGCTTCTGGCCTGGGATTTTTCCTGGTTGCCCTTGAGCCTTGCGGCGCTGGCATCGCTGTTGCTCTGCTCACTGGCCTTCGCGGCGGCGCGATCCTCGTTCTTTTTCTTCTCCCGTTCCAGGCGCGACTGGTAATCGGCTGCAGCTTTGGCCCTACGGTCGGCGGCCTCCTGCTGGTTCTCGGGCGAAGCCTTTTCTTCCGTTTTGCGAATCTGCTCGGCGCCCCGGATGCGGCGCTCTTCATCATTAAGCAGGATTTCCTGGCGGCGCAGGTCACCCATAGCTTCGCGCCGCCGCTCATTGACCTTGCCAAGACAGCTGTTGACGGCGAATTTTTTATAGCATTCGGCGTCTTCGGCCAAAAAACCCGCTTCCAGGCGAGCGCGTTCCGTGCCTATCCTGGCGCGCTCGGCATCAATGCGCTGGGAAGCTTCGGCCGGCGCAGCTGGTTGCTCCGTGGGCTGCGCACTCGCCAGCACGCCCATTGAGGCGACGAAGCATGCGACGGCAATTTTTTTCATGTGAGGGTGGTGTCCACGTTGCGGCGGTCAAGCGCCAGGAATTCCTTTGACTGCATTTCATTGAGCCGGGAGACGGTGCGGGGAAACTCGTGCGCCAGCGGGCCCTCGGTGTACAACGCCTCGGGGGGCACTTCTGCCGACATGATGAGCTTGACGCGCCTGTCATACAACACATCCACCAGCCAGGTAAAACGCCTTGCTTCGGAGGCCATCCGCAAGGGCATGTAAGGCACATCACTCAGCAGCACGGTATGGAACTGGGTCGCGATTTCAAGGTAATCATTCTGCGAGCGCGGGCCGCCGCATAAAGTCTTGAAGTCGAACCACACCACACCGCCCGCCTTGCGCCTGGCCTGGATCTGCCTGGACTCGATCTGCAGCACCGGGTTTTCATCCTGGGACTCCGCCAGCGCATTGAAAGTTTCCGTCATTTCAGCGTCGGCCTGGGGGCCTAGCGGCGTGTGGTAAAGCCTTGCCTGCTCCAGCGTGCGCCTGCGGTAGTCAGTACCATTGTCGACGCTGAGGACCTCCAGCTTGGCCTTGAGCAACTCTATGGCCGGCAGCACCCGGTCGCGGTGCATGCCGTTGGGATAGAGCTCATCAGGGTGAAAGTTGGAAGTGGTGACAAAACCCACGCCGTTCTCGAACAGGGCCGACAGGAGGCGATGAAGAATCATGGCATCGGTGATATCAGCCACATGGAATTCATCGAAGCAGATCAATCGATAGCGCTTGGCAATACGCCGGCCCAGCTCGTCGAGCGGGTTGGCCGTGCCTTGCAGGTCCTGCAGTTCGCGGTGCACTTCGCGCATGAACTCGTGGAAATGCAGCCGGACTTTCCGGCGCAACGGAACTGCCCCGAAAAAACAGTCCATCAAGAAGCTCTTGCCGCGCCCGACGCCCCCGTACATGTACACGCCACGCGGAATGTCGGGCCGGTTGATCAGCTTCTTGATGGCATTGGAGCGCTGCTCCTTGAATTCCGCCCATTCGGCGGCGCAGCGCTCCAGTGACTCCACGGCGCGCAGCTGCGCAGGGTCGCTGGTATAACCCCGCGCCGCCAGTTCGGCGTCGTAGGCCGCGCGTACCGGTTGAGCCACCGCTCAGCTCAGAAATTCAGCGTACGCTTGTCCACCGCGAGGGCGGCTTCCTTGGTCGCTTCGCTGAGCGATGGGTGCGCGTGGCAAATGCGGGCGATATCCTCGCTGCTGGCGCGGAACTCCATGGCCACCACGCATTCGGCGATCAGTTCGCTGGCGAACGGTCCGACGATGTGCACGCCCAGGATTTCATCGGTCGTGGCATCGGCGAGCATCTTGACCATGCCGGTGGTGTCACCCAAAGCCCGTGCGCGGCCGTTGGCCATGAAGGGGAAGGTGCCGGCCTTGTAGGCGCGGCCAGCGGCCTTGAGCTGCTCTTCCGTCTGGCCCACCCATGCAATCTCGGGATTGGTGTAGATGACCCAGGGAATGGTGTTGAAGTTGACGTGTCCGTGCTGGCCGGCAATGCGCTCGGCGACCGCCACGCCCTCTTCCTCTGCCTTGTGCGCGAGCATAGGGCCGCGCACCACGTCACCAATCGCCCAGACGTTGGGCAGGTTGGTTTTGCAGGCATCATCAACCACCACTGCGCCGCGCTCGTCGAGTTTCAGGCCCACAGCTTCCGGCGCCAGGCCGATGGTGTTGGCTACGCGGCCGATAGAAACAATCAGCTTGTCGACTTCCAGCGTCTGCGCTTGTCCCTTGGCATCGACATAGGCGACCGACACGCCCTTCTTGCTGGACTTGATCTCTCCGACCTTGGCGCCAAGCTCGATCTTCAGGCCTTGCTTGGTGAAAGCCTTGTGCGCTTCCTTGGCGATCTGCTGGTCCACCGCACCCAGGAAAGTCGGCAACCCTTCGAGCACCGTCACGTCGGCGCCCAGGCGGCGCCAGACCGAGCCCATTTCCAGGCCGATCACGCCGGAGCCGATCAGGCCCAGCTTCTTGGGCACAGCGCCGATGCGCAGTGCGCCGTCGTTCGACAGGATGTTTTCCTCGTCAAACGGCGCTCCGGGCAACGCGCGGGCATTGGAGCCCGTGGCCACGATGATGTGCTTGCCGGAAATGGTCTCTTCGGCGGCGCCCGCGACCTTGATGTCATAGAGGCCGTTCTTGGCGGCGGCAAAGGAACCACGGCCGTGGAAGAAGGTGACCTTGTTCTTCTTGAACAGGTAGACGATGCCGTCATTGTTCTGCTTGACGACGGTGTCCTTGCGGCCCAGCATCTTGGCGACGTCCAGGGCAAGACCCTTGACCTCGATGCCGTGGTCGGCGAAATGGTGGCCGGCTTGCTCGTAGTGCTCGGACGACTGCAGCAGCGCCTTGGAGGGAATGCAGCCCACGTTGGTGCAGGTGCCGCCCAGCGCGGGGCCGCCCTTGGCGTTTTTCCATTCGTCGATGCAGGCAACGTTGAAACCCAGCTGGGCTGCACGAATGGCGGCAATGTAGCCGCCGGGGCCGCCACCGATGACGATCACGTCGAATTGTTTGGACATGTTGTTTTTCCGATTGAATGGTGAGGGGCGGTCCGTCCAGCGACGGCCGCCCTGCCCTAGAGACTTTTAGATATCGAACAGGAGGCGGGCCGGGTCTTCCAGCGCTTCCTTCATGGCCACCAGGCCCAGAACGGCTTCGCGGCCGTCCACGATGCGGTGGTCATAGCTCATGGCGAGGTAGTTCATCGGGCGCACCACGATCTGGCCGTTTTCGACCACGGCACGGTCCTTGGTGGCGTGCACGCCCAGGATGGCCGACTGCGGCGGGTTGATGATCGGGGTGGACAGCATGGAGCCGAACACGCCGCCATTGGAGATCGAGAAAGTGCCGCCGCTCATTTCCTCAATGCCCAGCTTGCCGTCGCGCGCTTTGGCGCCGAATTCGGCAATCTTCTTCTCGATGTCGGCAAAGCTCATCTGGTCGGCATTGCGCAGGATGGGCACCACCAGGCCGCGGGGCGAGCCGACAGCGATACCGATGTCGAAATAACCGTGGTAGACGATGTCATTGCCGTCGACCGATGCATTGAGCACGGGGTATTTCTTCAGCGCATGCACAGCAGCCTTCACGAAGAAGCTCATGAAGCCGATCTTCACGCCGTGTTCTTTTTCGAACTTTTCCTGGAAGCGCTTGCGCATTTCCATGACGGGCGCCATGTTGACTTCGTTGAAGGTCGTCAGGATGGCGTTGGTGGCTTGCGACTGCAGCAGGCGCTCGGCGATACGAGCGCGAAGGCGGCTCATGGGCACGCGCTGCTCAGGGCGCTCGCCCAGGTCAGCGGGCTTGGCCGAAGCCGCGACCTGCGGCAGGGCCGTGGTAGGCGCGCCTGTGGGGATGGCGGCAGCGGCTGGCTTGGTGCCGCCGGCGGTTGCGCCAAGGACGTCGCCCTTGGTGACGCGGCCGTCTTTACCGGTGCCAGGCACGGAGCCAGCGGCCATGTTGTTGTCGGCCATCAGCTTGGCGGCTGCGGGCATGGCAACGCCGGCCATGGAACCACCGGCGGCGGCGGGAGCTGCCGCTGGGGCCGGTGCGGATGCTGCCGCGGCAGCCGGTGCCGCTGCTGCAGCCGCGGGCGCGGCGGCGCCGGCCTTGCCTTCGGTATCGATCCTGGCGATCACCTGGTCGGACACCACGGTGCCGCCGTCGGCAACCACCAGCTCGGTCAGAACGCCGGCGGACGGCGCGGGGACTTCGAGCACGACCTTGTCGGTCTCGATTTCGATCAGGATTTCATCCACGGCGACTGCTTCGCCGATTTTCTTCTTCCACTGCAGCATGGTGGCTTCAGCCACGGATTCGGACAGCTGGGGGACTTTGACTTCTACGATAGCCATTTTGTTTCTTTCGTGTGCGTTCTAGTGTTCTGTCAGGTGTTCTATGTTCTGGGATGAGAGGCTGGCCTTACTTGGACAGCACAAAGCCCTTGAGCTTGCTGAAGGCCGCATCGACCAGCGCTTTTTGCTGCTCCTGGTGCAGGTGCGAGTAACCCACTGCCGGCGATGCCGAAGCGGCGCGGCCCGCATAACCCAGTTTCTGGCCGTCGAGCATGTTTTCGTGGATGTAGTGCTGCACGAAGAACCAGGCGCCCTGGTTTTGCGGCTCGTCCTGGCACCACACGATGTCGGTGGCGTTCGGGTAGCGTTTGAGCTCGGCGGCGAACGCCTTGTGCGGGAAGGGATAGAGCTGCTCGACGCGCAGGATGACGGTGTCGTCCGCGCCCTTTTCTTCGCGCTTCTTGGCCAGGTCGTAATAGACCTTGCCCGAGCAGGCGATGATGCGCTTGACCTTGTCGGCCTTCTTGTTGATCTCTTCCTTGTTCTCGGGGATCACGGTCTGGAACGCGCCCTTGGTGAACTCGGACAGCGGCGAAGTCGCGTCCTTGTTGCGCAGCAGCGACTTGGGGGTCATGATGACCAGCGGCTTGCGCAGGTTGCGCACCATCTGGCGGCGCAGCACGTGGAAGATCTGGCTGGCCGTGGTGGGTTGCACCACCTGCATGTTGAGGTCGGCCGACAGCTGCATGAAGCGCTCCAGTCGCGCCGAGCTGTGCTCGGGGCCCTGGCCTTCGTAGCCGTGCGGCAGCATCAGCGTGATGCCATTGACACGGCCCCACTTCACTTCGCCCGAAGCAATGAACTGGTCGATCACGACCTGCGCGCCGTTGGCGAAGTCGCCGAACTGGGCCTCCCAGATCACCAGCGTGTTGGGGTCGTTGGAGGCGTAGCCGTATTCAAACGCCAGCACCGCCTCTTCGGACAGGATGGAGTCAATGACGACGAAGGGAGCCTGGTTGTCGGCCACGTTCTGCAGGGGAACGTAGGTGCCGGTGTCGAACTTCTCACGGTTCTGGTCATGGATGACGGCGTGGCGGTGCGTGAACGTGCCGCGGCCGCAATCCTCGCCCGACAGGCGCACCGGGTAACCACTGGCCACCAGCGAGGCGAAAGCCATGTGCTCGCCCATGCCCCAGTCCACAGGGATGTCGCCACGGCCCATGGCGGCGCGGTCGTCGTAGACCTTCTTGACCAGCTGGTGCGGCGTCACGGTTGGGGGAATGACAGTGATCTTGTCGGCCAGGCGCTTCCACTCGGCCATGGGGATGGCGGTGTCGCCCGCATCGGTCCACTTCTTGCCGAGGTAAGGCGTCCAGTCGACGGCGTACTTGCTCTTGAAGTTGGTCAGTACTGGGTCGAAGGTACTCTTGCCGGCGTCCAGCGCGGCGCGCGTGGCCTTGACCAGGTCGTCGCCCAGCGTGTCGCCCATGCCTTGGGCCGCCAGCTTGTCGGCGTACAGCTTGCGCGTGCCGGGATGCTGCGCGATCTTCTTGTACATCAGCGGCTGGGTCAGCGCGGGGGTGTCCTGCTCGTTGTGGCCCAGTTTGCGGAAGCAGATGATGTCGACAACGACATCCTTGTGGAACTCCATGCGGAACTCAAGCGCAAGCTGGGTGGCCAGCACGACGGCTTCGGGATCGTCGCCGTTGACGTGCAACACCGGCGCTTCAATCATCTTGACGACGTCGGAGCAGTACAGCGTCGAACGGCTGTCGCGCGGGTCGCTGGTGGTAAAGCCGATCTGGTTGTTGATCACGATGTGCACCGTGCCGCCCGTGAAGTAGCCACGGGTTTCGGCCAGCGCCAGCGTTTCCATGACCACGCCCTGGCCCGCGAAAGCGGCGTCACCGTGCACCAGCACCGGTAGCACCTGCTTGCCCTCCGGGTCGGCGCGACGATCCATGCGGGCGCGCACCGAGCCTTCAACCACGGGGTTGACGATTTCCAGGTGCGAAGGGTTGAAGGCCAGCGTCAAGTGGACCGGGCCGCCGGGGGTGGTCACGTCGGAGCTGAAGCCCTGGTGGTATTTGACGTCACCGCTGGGCAGGTCTTCCGGCGCGGTGTGGTCGAACTCTGCGAACAGGTCGGCGGGGACCTTGCCCAGGGAGTTGACCAGCACGTTCAGGCGGCCGCGATGGGCCATGCCGATCACGATTTCCTGCACGCCCTTGACGCCGCCCTGCTGGATCAGCTCGTCCATGCTGGCGATGAAGCTTTCGCCGCCTTCGAGCGAGAAGCGCTTCTGGCCGACGTATTTGGTATGGAGGAAACGCTCCAGGCCCTCGGCGGCCGTCAGGCGGTCCAGGATGTGAAGTTTCTTTTCCTTGGTGAAATTGGGCTTGCTGCGAATTGATTCGAGCTTTTGCTGCCACCAGCGCTTGTGGTTCTGGTCGGTGGCATACATGTATTCCGCGCCGATCGTGCCGCAATAGGTTTCACGCAGCGCATTCATGAGCTCGCGCAGGCTCATGCTGTCTTTGCCGAAGAAAGTGTTGCTGGTGTTGAACACGGTTTCCTGGTCGGCGTCGCTGAAGCCGTAGAACGAGGGCTCCAGTTCGGGAATCTTGTCGCGCTCGGCGCGCTTGAGCGGGTCCAGGTCGGCCCAGCGGGCGCCGACGTTGCGGTAGGCGGCGATCAGTTGCTGGACGGCCGTGCGTTTGCGGCCCATTTCGGAATCGGCGCCGCTGGCGTTGACGACCTTGGTCTGGCCCTGTTTGGCGCGCTCGGCGAAGGCGTTGACGACCGGCAGGTGCGGAACATCCTTGGCATTGCTGCCGTCCACGGCGGGAACATGCTGGAGTGCGTCGAAATACTCGCGCCAGTTATCGGGCACGCTGCCGGGGTTGGCGAGGTAGTTTTCGTACATCTCTTCGACATAGGGCGCATTGCCGCCGAAGAGATAAGTGTTGCCTTGATAGGCTGCATAGACGGACGAAGCCGTCGAGTTGGAACTCATAATCCGCTGACCTCCGTTTCCCTTAGGGAAACATTAGCTGGTTAAAGCTGGTTGATTAACCTTCCGCAACACGGCTGGACCGATTAGCGGATGCGACTGTGGCAGGAAGGGCCTTCAGAAACAGACCAGATTGTGCCACCGAACTGTGACAGCGGAAAGACCGTGGTTATGCGTATCTTGAATGGACCGTCTTTTTTACCTGCCTCACACACCTTCACACACTCTCACCCGCCCTCACACGCACGGCATTGACGGTGGATGCAGCTGGATGACAGCTGTTTGACAGATTGGGGCGAAAACTCAGGCGGCAAGGCCTGGGTCGCCGGCCACGCCCAGCAGCTTTGGCGTGTTGGGCTTGACGGGTTTGATGACTTTCTGGGCCTTGAGGTAGCTCTCCACCACCTCCCAGACCGGCGGGCCGGCGTTTTTGCTGGCTTCGGCCACCGGCGCCCAGCCAGCCACCTTGTAGGTCTTGCCGGCCTCAATGAGCTTGCCGCCCAGGCGCATGTCCTGGATGCGTTCACCCATCTTGGCGCCGGGCTCGCAGGTATAGGTGAGGCCACCCACGCGCACCATGTCGCCGCCCTGCTGGTAATACGGGTCGGGGTTGAACAGGTTGTCGCCCACGTCCTCCAGGATGGTCTTGATCATGTCGCCGCGCATATCGGTCAGCGTGGTCCAGGGATAGCTGATGGCGGTCTGGTCCATCACATGCTCGCGCGTAATGGCCTGGCCTGGTAGCAGCGAGGTACCCCAGCGAAAGCCCGGCGAGAACGCGATCTCGGCGCCGCGCACCTTCATCAGCGCATCCAGGATGAGCTGGTCGAAACTGCCGTTGAAATTGCCGCGGCGGTACAGCGTGCCCTCCGTCACCGCCAGTTTTTCGTCGAGTTTGGCGCTGTAAGGCGCCCTCACCTTGGCGATCAGTTCGTTCATGGCCGCGTCGGCCGGCAAAAGATTGGCGAACACCGGCAGCAGGCGGTAGCTGAAGCTGGCTACCTTGCCTGCCTTGACGTCAAGGTCCAGCACCCCGAGGAACTTGCCATTGCTGCCGGCATTGGTCACGATGGTCTGGCCGCCGGGATTTTTGACGATGACGGGCACCGGCACACCGTCGTGGGTGTGGCCGCCCAGGATGGCATCGATGCCGGTCACGCGCGAGGCCATCTTGAGGTCCACGTCCATGCCGTTATGGCTCAGCAGCACCACGGCCTGTGCGCCTTTGGCACGGGCCTCGTTCACGGTTTCCTGCATCTCGCTTTCGCGGATGCCGAAAGTCCAGTTGGGCGTGAGCCAGCCCGGGTTGGCAATAGGCGTGTAGGGAAACGCCTGGCCGACGATGGCAACGGGCACGCCGTTCATTTCCTTGATCACATAGGGCTTGAACACCGGGTCTCCGAAGTCGCTGGTCTTGACGTTCTGCGCGATGAAGTCGATCTTGCCGGCGAAGTCCTGCTCGACGATCTTCTTGATGCGCTCCTCGCCGTAGGTGAAATCCCAGTGGCCGGTCATCACGTCCACGCCGAGCAGCTTGGCAGCGTCCACCATGTCCTGGCCCTGCGTCCAGAGCGATGTTGCGCTGCCCTGCCAGGTGTCGCCACCATCCAGCAGCAGGGCGCCCGGTCGCCCGGCCTTGAGCTGCTTGACCAAGGTTGCCAGGTGGGCGAAACCACCCACCTTGCCGTACTGGCGGGCGGCGCGCTCGAAGTCAAGAAAGGTCAGCGCATGGGCCTCGGGTGTGCCCGACTTCAGGCTCGCCGCCTTGAGCAACTGCTCGCCCACCAGGTGCGGTACCTGTCCGCGCATTGCTCCCACACCCAGGTTGACAGAGGGTTCACGGAAGTAAGTCGGCAGCAGCTGGGCATGGCAATCGGTCATGTGCAGCAGGTGGACATTGCCGCTGCGCGGCACTTCATACAGGCCGGCAGCCTGGGCAGCACTGGCTTCGCGCTGCAGCGGAAACCCGGCGGCCAAGGCGGCCGCCATGACACTTGTGAACTCGCGGCGGGAAAGATTCATGGCGGTAAACATCCTGCCCGGTGCGCCAGGCATGCTTTCAGTTTGCGGTCAATATGGGCGCGCCGAAGCGCGGCCGCTTATTTGTTGACGGGCGAGTTCGGGTCCAGCAGCAGCGCCATCAGGTCGCGGATCTGCTGCTCATTGAGGATGGACGCATGGCCGAACCGGGGCATGTCGGAACAGGCGTTATAGGCCTTGGCGTTCCACAGCTTGCCCCAGGTGTAATCGATGATGGGCTTGCTCTCGGGCGAAGCCGGATTGCTCACGCCGCGCAGCTTGCCGTAGTTGTAGAGGCTGGGACCAATGGAGCCGAAAGACAGCTCGGCCTTGCTGATCTGGTGGCAGTTGTAGCAGCTGCCGCCATTGGCCTCGCCGGGCTTGTCGCTCCAGGTCAGGCCCCGGCCGTTCTGTGCGATTTTTTCGCCTTCGCTCCAATTGCCGAGGTATTTGCCGTCCGAAGGCAGCTTCACGGTCTTCAGGTTGGCCTCTTCAATGGACTTGGCGAGTTTCTCGTCCAGCGGCTTGCCGGCCGCTTCGGAACAGGCCTGGTTGGAGGCGTCCAGTGCCAGTCGGTCCATCTTGGCGATGCCTTGCTCACGGAAGGAGCTCTTGAGCACCTGCTGGGTGGCTTCATCGACCTGCTGGGCCGTAGGCGCGGTGGCGCAGCTGGACAGGAAAAAGGCCGCAAAGGCCAGGCCCGCCGCGGACAGCGCTGCTCGTGTGTGTGAGGTGTTCATGTTGATTCCCGTGCCGATTAACGTTTCAAGGCGGGCGCGATCGAAACGCCACCCTTGCTGTTGACGCCCATGAACACGCCCAGGGCGATGGTGGCGTCGGAAGCGTAGCCCGGGAAGGGGAAGCGCTGCTGCCGGTAGCAGTCGTTCAGGCGCCGCTGCATGCTCCACAGGTCGCCGCTGGAAACGCGGTAGGCCGGCCAGGCGCCGAAGCCGTTGCCGGCGCCGGGCTGCTTGGTCAGGTTGGGCAGGTCCTGCAGGCGCACGCGCTTGTTGTCCTCGCCGTGGCAGGACGCGCAGGAGAAGTCGTAGGGGCCGCCGCGAAGGTAAAACACCTTCTTGCCCACTTCGTACATCAGCTTTTCCTTGGCATGCGACTGGGGCACATTGAAAGCCATGTCGCGCGACTCGGCCGAGATATAGGCCACCAGCGACTCAATCGATTTCTGTTCGCCTGCGCCAAAGGGGGTCTTGGCGATTTCGGCGGCGCTGAAGCCCTGCAACTGCTCCATGCAGGTCAGCAGGCGCGACTCCAGGTCCTGCACGCGCTGGGTGTCGGCAAAGAAACGCGGCAGCTCGACAAAAGCGCCTTTGACCACGCCCGGGCCCTTGCCCAGGTCGCACTTTTCAAGCGAGGCGTTTTTGGGGCCGCGCGCCTGTTTCCAGAGGGCCTCGCCCTTGGCCTCATACAGCTCGGCGGGGTTGCCGTCGGCCAGCATGGCACGGTACTCGGCAATGCCTTCAGCCGTGCTTTTTTGCGCCGCCGCCGGCAGTGGCAAGACGGCTGTGGCGGCCAGGGCCGCCAGCCCAAACAGGCTCAATTTCATCGTGGTCTCTCCTCAAATATCGTTGTGGGCGGCCAGGGCCGCGGCGCGCAAACCGGTGTGGAACTCAGGAGATGACGGCCTCATCGGTCCGTTTGTCGCCATGGTTGTCGGTCCAGCTGACCGCGATCTTGTCGCCGGCCTTGCCGCCCTTGAAACTGAACTGCACAAACGGGTTCTTGGACACGGCCGTGCCCCACTGGGCGCTCATGACGGTCTTGCCATTCCAGGTGGCGCTGATGCTCTGGATGAACCAGGCCGGCACGGTCTTGCCGGCGGCGTCCTTGCGCTGGCCGCTTTCCATTTCATGGCTCACGAGCACACGCACCGTGGTTTTATCGCCTTGGGCCTGCGCCCGGATTCGCATGGGATCTGACATTTGTTTCTCCTGATTTCAAGCTGGTGTGTATCGGGGGTGCGCAAGCGAATCAACCGCCGCAGCCGCCGAGCGTGACCTTCACTTCCTTCACCGCATAGAAGTATTTGTCGCCGGCCTTGGCCAGCGCATAGACATTGGAGGACTGCCCCATCTTGAGGTTGGTCGAGACATTGGCGTCGGTGCCGGCCGGGATGTCGAACATGGCGGCCAGCGCGCTCGGATTTTTTTCGACAACAAGCGCGATCTGGGTGGTGTTTGCGATGTTGCTCTGGGCGCCCACGCGCACCACATTGCCGTTTTCGGCGATCTCGGGGGCTTGCAAAAGCAGATCCTTGCTTTCGACCGGCGCGCTGGTCGCGCCCATGGCCTTGGCCGCGTCGGCCAGGGACTTGCTTTCAAAAGCAGCCTTGTTCCAGCCCGGGGCGTTTTGCGCATAAGCCGGGCTCAAACCTGAAGCGGCTGCCAGTGCCAGAGCTGTAGCGCTTGAGCTGCTGGCCAAAAAATCACGACGTTCCATGGTTGAACTCCTCTTTATATAACTTCAATGTCTTAAAACTTAGTCCGATTGGACACCAAAACCTCAAAACTCCGAGAGGGTATTTCTCCCAAGCATGCCTCAAAAAAACTTTGCCGATCCGAGCTTCCTATTTCGCCGCGCCCTGCGCCAGCCATTGGGAAATTTGCGCCGACTCGGCCGCGCTCAAAGCCTGCGGCGGCATGGGGATGGAGCCCCAGGCCCCCTGCCCGCCCGACTTGATTTTGCCCGAGAGGTAATTCACCGCGTCGGCACGGTCCTTATATTTGTTGGCTATATCCTTGAACGAAGGCCCCACCAGCTTGGTGTCCATGCCGTGGCACGCCACGCAGGCATTTTTCTGCAGCAGCGGCATCACGAACGCAGCGGAAGCGCCCGAAGCGGCCGTTTTCACCACGGCTGCCACCGGTGCCGCAGCGGGCGCCTTTTCCCCTTGCACCACGACGCCGCTGGATGGCACCCCCGCCGCCGAAGCAGGCCTGGTTGTGTCCACACCGCGGCTTTCGCCAACCAGGCGGGACTGCTCGGCCAGGTTGCCATGGGCGTTGCGCGCATAGTCCGGCAAAAAGCTTTTGATCACCACCTCGGTCTTGCAGTTCACCATGCAATTCGAACCCTGCACGTCGGGCCTGGCGGTACCGCCCAGCTCCCTGCCCGGCCACATCGCATGCGCGGTCGTCATGCCGTTGCGATTGGGCAGGCGGGCCTGCACTTCGCGGATGTTGCTGTCCGACAGCGTGAAGTCTTCCGGCAGCACATTGCCCAGGAACAGGATGTAGGCCGTCGCGGCATAGACCTCGTCGGGGGTCAGCGTCTTGGGCGCGGTCCAGGGCATGGCGCGGTTGATGTAGTCCCACAGGGTGGACAGCGTGGACACCTTCATCAGCGTGGTTCGGTTGGGCTGGTTGGCGCCCGGCATCAGGCCGTCGACCCGGCCGCTCTTGATGTCCTGTGCCGTGGTGCCGCCGGCAATCGGCGTGAACACCTCGGACGATTCGGCAAAACTGCCATGGCAGGAGGCGCACTGCGCTTCCCACAGCACCTCGCCTTGCTTCACCGAGCCCTGGCCCTTGGGCAGGCCCTTGAAATCGGGGCGCACGTCGATGTCCCAGGCCTTGACCTCGGCGGGCGTGGCGGTCCTGCCGATGCTGGCCAGCGCCGCCTGGCGCGCGGCCTTCGGGGTTTGTGCCTGCGCAAAGCCCGCAACCGCCATGCTGAGGCCTGCAATCAGTACCAGCAACGCGCAAGAGGCCTGTTTAAACCTGGACATTTTTCACCTCGCCGTTTTCTTCCAGCGACCAGGACTGGATGGCGTTGTTGTGATAGATGCTGCGCGAGGCGCGCACCTTGCGCAGCTCGTTGTAGCTGGGCTGGATCTGCCCGGTTTCGTCCACCGCGCGGCTCTGGAAGATGGCCGGCTTGCCGTCCCAGATGAAGTCGGCATTGAAGCGCGTGAGGCATTTGGCCAGCACCGGCCCCTCCAGCCGTGCCTGCGTCCAGTTACGCCCGCCGTCCGCCGACACATCGACACGGCGAATCTTGCCGCGGCCGCTCCAGGCCAGGCCCGTGATGTTGTGGAAGCCCTTTTGCAGCAGCACCTGGCCGCCGCTGGGCGAGGTGACCACGCTTTTGACTTCCTGGATGCTGGTGTACTGCCGGTGCAGGCCGCTGGGCTGCAGGTCCACGTAATGGATGGTTTCGTCCTTGGCGCCGTAGGGCATGTCGCCCACTTCGATGCGGCGCAGGTACTTGACCCAGCTCACGCCCTGCACACCGGGGACGATCAGGCGCAGCGGATAGCCGTTTTCAGGCCGCAACATTTCGCCGTTCTGCCCATAGGCAACCAGCACCTCGCCGCTCATCACCAGGCTCATCGGAATGGTGCGCGTCATGCTGGAGCCATCGGCTCCTTCGGCCAGGATGAATGTGGCGCGCTTGAGGTCGGCCCCGCACAACTCCAGCAAGGTGCGCAGCGGCACACCAGTGAATTCGCTGCAGCTGAGCATGCCGTGGGTGTATTGCACCGTCGGGACGGCGGCATTGCCCCATTCCATGCCGGTGTTGGCGCCGCACTCGATGAAGTGCATGCGGCTCACGCTGGGCAGGCGCATCAACTCGTCCATATTGAAGACCATGGGCCGCTTGAGCATGGCCTCGTCAGAGCCGTTGAGCATCAGGCGGTGCTTGGAAGGGTCTATGTCCCACCAGCCCTGGTGGTGCCGCTCAAAGTGCAGGCCGCTTGGCGTGATGATGCCGAACAGGCCTTGCAAGGGACAAAAACTCACGCTGGCCTGGCTCACGCGCGTGAGCCCCGGGCTTTCGCGGCGCTGCAGGTTTTTCTCGAATTCGCTCGGCAGGCCATAAGCGCGCGCGGCCACCGGCTGGCCCAAGCCTTTGCTGTGCGGCGGAAGGTTCAGGATCTCGGGCTCACCCTCGGCGGCGGCCTGCGCAGCAGCTTGGCCCGCAGCCAGGGTGCCTGCGGCCGCGGCGGCGAAAGCACCGGCCAGAAAGCCGCGGCGTCCCGCCTTTACATCTTGTATTTGCTCGCGCGTCAGGAAATTTTCGGGTGCGCGCTGTATGAATCGGCTCAGCATGGATGGCGTCCTCAAGTTCAGGCGTCCAACATGCCGGAGCGCGGCGACAGGCTTTCCGCCGGCGACATCGCGCCCGGCTCGTCCAGCTCAATGGCGATCTGGGTGCAGACGCTGCGGCACAGCGCCACGGCTTTTTCGCTTTGCACCCGGTAAATCACCTGCGTGCCTTCCCTGCGTTTGGCCAGCACGCCGGTACGGTACAGCACGGCCAGGTGCTGCGAGAGGTTGGGCTGCGTGGTGTCGATCTCGGCGAGGAGCTCGTTGACCGATTTTTCCCGCTCGCACAGCGCGCTGAGAATGCGCAGGCGCATGGGCGTCGCCAGCACACCAAAGAGCTCGGCCGCCAGTTCAAACACCCGGCCTCGTTCAACCTGCGCACTGGCCTGAATCATCTCGTCCATCGTCGCTCCTAGTGACTTCTTCTTAATATAAGTGATGACTAATATTATTCATGCAATCAAGGGCGCCAGACCCCGTAAATACCCTTGACCCCCCCCTGAAACTGGTGAATATCACCAAGGCAGTGCTCTCCCCCCGAAAAGGTGTTGCCGCATCGCACTTCCACCCTCTGACGCAGGTGTAATAAAGCCCTGAAATACGCCAGCGCGTGATATAAAACTTTTGTTGCTTACGGGTTGTTACCTGGGATCTTTATAAAATAATACTTATGTATTCAAAACACAAACTCTTCGCGGGCGGCGTCATTCTCCTGTTGGCGGGCTTGGCGAACGGCCTGGCCCATGCCGAAGTCGACGCACTGGTCACCAACGCACGCACCCTGTTGGACCAGAGCCAGGCACAAAAAGCCTTTGACCTGCTGGAGCCGCAAGAAGCTGCCCGCGCGGGCGACCCTGACTTCGACACCGTGCTCGGCATTGCCGCCAACGAGACCGGCCAGTACACGCGTGCGGTATTCGCCCTGGAACGCGTGCTCGCCGTGCAACCCAGCAATTCACGCGCACGCGCCGAACTCGGCCGTGCGCTGTTCTCCGTCGGCGACACCAAGGCCTCCCGCCAGGTATTGCTGGAAACAAAGCAGGACAACATCCCCGCGGAAGCCGCCGCCACCATCGACCAGTTCCTGCAGGCCATAGACCGGACAGAGGAAGCCGCCCGCTCGTCAGTCAAACCCTTCGTGGAAGCCAGCATCGGCTATGACACCAACATCAACAGCGGCCCCGGCAACCCCAATGTGGCCGTACCCGCATTCGGCGGCCTGATCTTCACGCTGAACCCCGCCGGCGTAGAAACCAAGGACGCATTCATGAGCCTGGGCGGCGGCCTGTCGGCACGCTATGTGGTGGACCCGCGCTGGTCGCTGATCGGCAACGTTTACGGCAACGCGCGCGTCAACAGCAAGTACAACGACTTCAACACCGGCCAGGTCGACGTCAATTTCGGCGCCAGCTACCGCTATGACAAGCACGAGTTCTCGGGCGTGGTGCAGGCCGGCACCTACACCGTCGCCGGCTCGCGTGCCCGCGACCAGCAGGGCCTTGTCGGCGAATGGACCTACCGCATCGACGGTTTCCGCCAGTGGAGCACCTACATCCAGTGGGGCGACCTGAGCTACCCAGGCCAGTCGCTGCGCGATGCGACCCGCACGGTGGTAGGCACGTCCTATGCCCACGCCTTCCGCGACAGCAATATCGTGGTCTTCGGCGGCGGCTATGTCGGGACGGAAAAAGAGCGCGCCGCCGGTGTGCCGCACCTGGGCCATGACCTCGTCGGCCTGCGCACCGGCATCCAGAAAACCCTTTCGGACGCGATGGCACTCTTCGGCAGCCTTGCTTATGAAGACCGCAAATACGGCGGCGCCGATCCGCTCTTCCTCGTCACCCGCCATGACAAGCAGTGGAACCTGAACCTGGGCTTGAACTGGGTGCCCGCCAAACTGTGGCGCGTCACGCCCCAGCTGGCCCTGACCTCGGTGAAATCCAACGTCGCGATTTCCGACTACAGGCGCACCCTGTTCTCGGTCACGGTACGCCGCGATTTCTGAGCTTCATCCCGACTGAACCGAATTCAACCCGCTCTCACGATAGCCCCCATGAAAACCAGACGGGAATTTCCCCTCAAACGTGCCGCCCTTTCGGTCGTGGTCGCGGCGGCATTTCCCGCTCAATCCTTCGCCGCCGGCTCGGCTGGTGTGGCCCAGTTCATCGCGGGCGACGTCAACGTACTGCGCGCCAACGGCAAGACCGAGGCGTTGGCCAAAGGCAAGCCGCTTGAAAGCGGTGAATCCATCCTGACAGGCAATGGCGGTCGCGCCCAGGTGCGGTTTTCCGACGGCGGCCTGGTGTCCCTGCAGCCCAATACCGAATTCAAGATAGCGAACTACGTCGACGAAGCCGACCCCAAGCAGGACCGCTTCCTGGTCGACCTGCTGCGCGGCAGCATGCGGGCCATCACCGGCCTGATCGGCAAGCGCAACCGCGAGAACTACAAAGTCACCACCACCACAGCCACCATAGGCATACGCGGCTCCGGCTTCAGCGTGGGCTACAACCCCGACGGTTCGCTGGGCGTGACGACCGAGCTGGACGCCATCGAGGTCTGCAATGCCGGCGGCTGCGTGGGCCTGACGGCCGGCGAATCGGTACGGGTCATCAACAGCTCCGAAGCCCCCGTGCGCACCAATGTACGGGCCAACGTGCCGACGCCTCCGCCCACCCAGGAAGCGGTCGTGGCAGGCAACCAGACCACGTCCGACGGCAAGCCCGCCATCGTTACCGTCGCGACGCCCGTCAAGCAGGTGTTCACCGACCTGGCCACGGCAGTGGCCTTCACCGACAACGCGGGCAACCCGCTGGTTGAAAGTTACTACCCCGAGGCTGGCTCAGCCGTGCTGACCAGCTTCCTCAGCGGCAAACCCATTGATTTCGACAGCTTGGACAGCCGAAATGTCCTGACCCAGTTCCGCAGCGCGCCAGCTGGCACCGTGATGGAGAAAGGCGCGCTGGGCGTGCCGTCAGACCCCGACTTCGTCGGATGGGGCAGCTGGGTGAGCGGGCAGAAAATCGTCGCGGGCTCCGCCGCCACGATCGAATCCGTGCACTTCGTGATGGGCCGGCCGACGCCGGCAACCCAGATGCCCGCCGACAACATGCAGGGCACTTACCAGCTTGCCGGCGGCACCGCTTATTCCAGCGCGCTGGGTGCGGGCCAGCTGGTCAGTGGTTCACTGGTCGCCAATTTCGGCGCCTTCAGCCCGGGCCAGGGCTATGGCAGCCTGAATCTCACCACGCGCTTCGGCGGCAATGACTATGGCATCAGCAGCAGCTTCGACATCAACAACTCGAAAGTCACCGGCAGCTCAGGTACGAATGTGACCGGCTTTTTCACCGGAAACAATGCCAGCCGCGCCGCACTGGTCTACACCGCACCGTCGGTGACGGGAGCCGGCCCAAGCGCGGGACAGGTTTCGGGCGCGGCCGTTTTCCAACAGACCAACCTGGTGACCGCTCCCCCCCTGTAAGTGGGGCCACCTCTTCCTTAGCCCCACCACAGCCCAGTGCGCATCACTTAAAAAATACCGGAGAACCCAATGACATCGCACATCAAGCTCCAACAAACCGTCCTGGCCATGGCGCTGGCCGCCATTTACCCCCTGCAGGCCTTCGCCGCGCCTTCCGCGGGCGTGGCCCAGTTCATCACGGGCGATGTCAACGTCCGTCGCGCGGACGGCGGTACCGTGGCCTTGACCAAAGGCAAGGACATCGAAAGCGGCCAGGCCATCCTGACCGGTGCCAGCGGCCGCGCGCAGGTGCGCTTCACCGACGGCGGCCTGGTTTCCCTGCAACCCAACACCGAATTCAAGGTCGCTAACTATGTCGACAAGGCTGATCCCAAGGAGGACCGCTTCCTGGTGGACCTGTTGCGCGGCAGCATGCGGGCCATCACCGGCTTGATCGGCAAGCGCAACCGCGAGAACTACAAAGTTACCACCACCACCGCCACCATCGGCATACGCGGCTCCGGTTTCAATGTGGGCTACAACCCGGACGGTTCACTGGGTGTGACGACCGAGCTGGATGCCATCGAGGTCTGCAATGCCGGCGGCTGCGTGGGCCTGACGGCCGGCGAATCGGTGCGGGTGATCAACAACACGGATGCGCCGGTACGCACCAATGTGCGGGCCAGCGTCCCCACGCCTCCTCCGGAACGCGAGCCGGTGAACGTGGGCGACAAGGTCAACACCACCGGCGGGGCCGCCATCGTCGAAACACCAGTCACGCCTGCGGCCGACCCCAACACCGGTACCTTCACCAATCTGACAGCCGTCGCGCATTACCACATACCACCCGTCACCTCCGACCCCAACGGCAGCTTCACCGGCCCGGTGGCCTCCGCTTCCGTCGTGATGAACACCGGCAAGGTCAGCGAGTTCGAGTCCAGCGGCAACGTCTTCAAGCCCACGGTCAACACGGCGGCCGGCTCCTTCGGCTCCATGGCCACCAATGATTTCATCGGTTGGGGCAACTGGGCCACGGCCACGAAAAACTCCTCCACCAACCTCGCCCAGCTGCACTACATCGTCGGCCAGGCCACGCCGGTGCTGCCCACCACCGTGGGCATTTCCAGCTATACCCTGGTTGGCGGCTCGGCGCCCACCAGCTACACCGGTACCAGCGGAACGCTCAACAGCGCAACCTTCACAGTCAACTTCGACCCGGTCCAGCCCGGCGGGCCCATGCTCAGCGTGAACATCAATACATCATTCGGCAACGTGGTGGAAAACTTTGTGTACTTCTCCAGCTCCAGCTTCTCCAGCGGAAGCGGCGCCGTCAAGGGCATGTTCACCGGGCCAAACGCCAACCGTGCCGGCCTGATCTACACCGGCTCGATTTCGCCGGCTGGCTCGTATTCAGGATCCGCCATCTTCCAGGCGCCTTAGGAACCTGTTCACGGCCTAAACGGAGCCGAGGTAAAACGCCATCTCGCGCTGCGTGGCTTCGGGGCCATGCACAACAAGCGCCAGCGCCCTGCCCGCCTCGCCCATCTGCCGGCACAGCCCGGCGTCGCCTGCCAGTCGCATCACCGCGTCATAGGCCTCTTCCTGCGACTGGAACAGCAGGCCGGACACCCCGTGCTCCATCACTTCGGCATAGCCGCCACGGGTATGGGCCACCACCGGCAGGCCGGCCGCCATGGCTTCCACCACCACCCGGCCGTAGGCTTCCGTGGAAGCGCCTGTGCGGTAGAAAAAACCGTCGAGTGAGCGGTAGAAATCGGCCGCGCTCTCGGCGCCCGCGGGCAACAGCTCAATTCCCTCGACGCCTTCCAGCGCCGCCGACATGCAGGTCCCTCCCATGATGCGCACCCTCAAGCCGCGGCTGGCCAGCATTCGGTACAAGGACGGGTCTTCCGGGTGATGTTTGTCCGGCGCGTCGCGGCTGACGCGGCCCACGGTAAAGGGCCGCTTTGTTGCATGCGCGAACCGGTCTTGCGCCACAGCCAGAAAGGGCTGCAGGTCCATCAGGCTGCGCGCGATGCGCCCGGGCAGGCCCACGCTGAGCTGCAGCATCCTGGAGACAAACACCAGCTCCGGATCCAGGCCCGTGCTGTCGCGCAAGGCTTCCATCGTGGCAAACAGCTGCGCATGGTTGGCCAGGTTGTAGAACAGGATGATTTTTTCGAAGCCCGCATACTTGAGCCAGATGCCGGGCCGCATGTGCACACCGGCAATCAGCAGCGTGCCGCCCCGGGGAAACTGCTGGGCAAAGGGCTGTATCGTCGCGATGCCCTGGCCCGCATAACTCGGGTGCGGCGGCACATCGGACCAGAGCTTGACCGGCCGCCGCCCCTCCAGCAGCCGGCGTATGTCCAGCAACTCGCGCTCCGCGCCCGTGAAGGCCTCGCTGAAACGGCCAAGCAGGTGCAAGGTGGAAGGCTGTGCGGAAGAGGCATTCATGACAGTCATGCTGCGCCGATTATCTCTGCGATCTCCGGTTGATACAGAGGCCGCTGCCACATAATCCGGGCTATGCACAACACGCCCCCGGACACCCCGCAGGACAGCCCAGGCTGGATGCAACGCGGCGCGCAACTGCATGCCGAGGGCCGGCTCGAGCAAGCCCTGATCGCTTTCGAGCAGGCCTCGGCACTGGCTCCCGAAGACGTCAACGCCGCCTCGGCCTGCGCCACGCTGCTGGCCATGCTCTCCCGGCCGGTGGCCGCGTACAAGGCGCTGCTCTCGGTGGAGGCCTCGCTGCTGCAGACCGCGGACGGCGCGGCCAACCTGGCCATTGCCGCCGAGAGCTGCGGCGACCTCGCCCGCGCCAGCATCGCCTACCAGCGCGCGCTGACACTGGACCCGGCGCATGCACGCGCCCTCAACAACGTCGGGCTGATGGCCGCCGCGCAAAGCCAGTGGGAAGCCGCGCTCGACTGCGCGCGCAAATGCCTGGCGCAGGACCCAGGCCACGCGCCCTACCACGTCAACCTCAGTGACTACCTGTGCGGCGCCAGGCGCTACGAAGAGGCGCTGGACGTGCTCGAAGCCGCGGCCCTGCGTTTTCCCGACGACCTGGACATACGCATACGCGGTGCGGCGGTGCTGGCCTTCAGCGGCGATTTCGACAGGTCGCACGAAGCCAGCCAGCGTTTTGACGCCGCCACGCTGGCTTACTTCCAGGACTTCCTGGGCCGCGCCATCGCGCCAGCCTACCTGGACCACAAGCTGCGCCTGCAGCAGGGCGAACTGCCCGATGCGCGGCAGCTCTACTGCGGCCAGGCCTTCGAAGCCATGACCATTTGCGACTGGCGCGACAACGAGCGCCTCACGGCCACGCTGCGGCAGATGCTGGAAGAAGCCCTGCAAACCGGCACGCACCGAGACTGGCGCGACGCACAGTTCTACGGCCTGATGCTGGACATGAACGAGAACGAACTGGCCCGGATGCGCAAGGTATCGGTTGCAAAAATCAGCGAAAGCCTGAAAGCGGCCCTGCCACCCTTCGTGCGCCGCGCCACACGCGCAGGCCCTCGCGATGACCGCCTACAAATCGGCATGATGGTACAAAGCCTGCGCGACGAGCGCCATGCCCACGCACTCAAGCGCCAACTGGCGCTGCACGACACCGGCCGCTTCGCGATCCACATCTATTCGCCCACGCGGCATCCCGAGCTCGAGCACGCCGAGATGCTGAAGCCGCACGCCGCCAGCGTCACCGAGATCGCGCACATGTCGGACGCCGAAGCCGCCGGACGCATGCGTCTGGATCAGCTCGACGTGTTTATGGACATGACTTTCGACACCGCCTGGTGCCGGCCCGAAATACCGGAGCTGCGTGTCGCGCCCGTGCAGCTGCGCCAGCTCACCTGGCACCGCCACAACCCGCCGCGGCCCTGCGACTACAACATGTCCGACCGCTTTGTGCACCCCGACGGGCTGGACCTCGCGCCCTATGGCGCCATCGTGCGCCTGCCGCATACCTGCTGGCTCGCAACCCATGACGAAGCACCCGAAGCAGGCAGGGACAGCCGCGAACAGGCCGGCCTGCCGGCCGACGCCCTGGTGCTGTGCGCCACCGTGCCCTCAGTGATGCTGGACCCCGCCAGCTTCGCAGCCTGGATGAAAATCCTGCGCTCCCTGCCCGACGCAGTGCTGTGGTTGCCTGCCTATAGCCTCCCGATAGCCGCCAATCTGGTGCGCGAGGCCAATGCCGCCGGCGTGCACGAAAGCCGATTGATCTTCACCCACAGGCTCACGCGCGCCCAGTCCCTGGCCTGCCTGAAACATGCCGACCTGTTCCTGGACACCCTGCGCTTTAACGCCAACCTGGGCCTGGAAGATGCGCTGCGCATGGGCGTCCCAGCCCTGAGCTGCGCGGGTGACAGCATGGCCTCGCGCTTGGGCGGCAGCATCATCCGCGCGGCCGGTTTGCCGCAGTGCGTGGTGGAAAGCCGGCCGGCTTACATCGCCGAAGCCCTGCGCCTGGGGCGCGACCCGCAGGCCTTGCAAGCACTGAGGCAGACGCTGCTGGCCGGCAAGGCCGCCGCGCCACTGTTTGACCTCGCGGCGCGCGTGCGGGAATGGGAAACGGCCTGGGCCCTCATGGCCGAGCGCTCACGCGCCGGCTTGCCGCCCGCGGCCTTTGACGTGGCCGCCACTTAGGCGGCGGATTTTCCCGCCGGCACGGGCAGCTCGCACACCTCGCCTGTGGGCGCCAGCCCGGCCTGCGCCTTGGCTTCAGCGATGCCTGCGGCGCGCGGCAAGGCCACCCGGTTCTTCACCGCCGTGAGTTCAGCCAGGATGGAAATTGCGATTTCGGGTGGTGTCTTGCTGCCAATGTAAAGGCCAATTGGGCCGTGCAGCCTGGCCAGTTCTTCCGGCGTCATATCGAAATGCTCGGCCAGCCGCTCGCGGCGGCGCTGGTTGTTCAGCCGCGAGCCGATGGCCCCCACATAAAAAGCCGGCGAGCGCAGCGCCTCCATCAAGGCCAGGTCATCCAGCTTGGGGTCGTGCGTAAGGGCAATCACGGCGCAGCGCGAATCCAGCTTCATGGCCTGCACCACGTCGTCGGGCATGCCAGTGGCCAGTTCCACGCCTTCGACCTGCCAGCTGTCACGGTATTCCTCGCGCGGGTCGCATACCGTCACGGCGTAATCCATGCCCTGCGCGATCTGCGCCACAAAGCGCGACAGCTGCCCCGCGCCGATGATCAGCAAACGCCAGCGCGGACCGTGCAAGGTCACCAGCGCGGCTTCTGACACCTGCATGGACTGGCTGGGCTGGGCCGTGCCCAGCGTGACGGCGCCCGTATGCAAATCAAGCCGGCGCGCCACCAGTTCGCCGGCCTGCAGGCGCTGCAGCAACTCGTCCACGCGGCTGGCCGCCGACAGCGGCTCCAGCGCCAGCTCTATGGTGCCGCCGCAAGGCAGGCCGAAGCGGCGCGCCTCGTCGGCCGAAACGCCGTAGGTCACGATGGCCGGTTTCACGCGGTCCAGGCCTTCTCGGCGCGCCCGGTCAATCATATCGTCTTCAATGCAGCCGCCCGAAACCGAGCCCACCACGCGGCCGTCTTCGCAGATCGCCAGCATGGAGCCTTCGGGCCGCGGGCTGGAGCCCCAGGTCTTGAGCACGGTGACCAGCTCGCAGCGCAGGCCGGCGGCCAGCCACTGCGAGGCGGTTTTCAGAACTTCGAGGTCTATGTTGTCCATGCACCGGATGCTAGCAGCGCCGCGCCAACCGTACAGCCGGCTCAGGCTTTGGCCAGGTTGTCGTTCAGCGGCAAGGTGCGCACCCGCTTGCCGGTCGCCGCGAACACCGCATTGGCCACCGCCGGCGCCACCAGCGCCGTCGCCGGCTCGCCGATGCCGCCGGGTTTTTCGGTGCTGGGCACGAGGGTAATGTCCATCACCGGCGATTCATGCATGCGCAGCACCGGGTAGTCGCCGAAATTGGTCTGCTGCACCCGGCCCTTGTCCAGCGTGATCTGGTCGTTCAGCGCCGCCGAGAGGCCGAATACAAGGCTGGACTGGATCTGCGCCTGCACCGTGTCGGGGTTGACCATGCGGCCCAGGTCGGCCACCACCGTCATTTTGTGCACCGTGACCTGGTTGTCCTTGACCGACACCTCGGCCACCTGCGCCATATAGGTGTCGTAGCCCTCCATCAGCGCGATCCCGCGGCTGCGGCCGGCCGGCGCCGGAGTGCCCCAGCCGGACTTGTCGGCCGCGAGCTTGAGCACATTGGCAAAGCGCGGCTGCTTTTCGAGCAGCGACATGCGGTAGGCATACGGGTCTTTTCCCGCCGCGGCGGCCATTTCGTCCACAAAGCTCTCGTTGGCGAAGGCATTGAGCGCATGGCTCACCGAGCGCCAGTAGCCCGCGCGCAGGCCGGTGTCGTGGATCACCAGGTCGTACTGCGTGTTCGGGATGTCGTAAGGCATCACGCTCGCCTCGGCCATAAAGGGATCCAGCGTGTCCTTGGGCAGGCCGAAGGCACGCTGCGTGATGGACTGAGACGTCACCTTGAAATTGAGCGCCACCGGCTTGCCGTCGGCCCCCAGCCCGGCGGAAAGCTGGTTCACCGCCATGGGCCGGTAGAAATCGTGCGTGGTGTCGTCTTCGCGGCTCCAGAGCAGCTTCACGGGTTTGCCCACCGCCTTCGAGATTTGCGCCGCCTGCACGATGAAGTCCAGTTCCAGCCGCCGGCCGAAGCCGCCGCCCAGGAAAGTCGTCTTCAGCGTGATGTCTTCAGGCTTGAGGCCCAGCGCCGCCGCCACGCTGCCTTCCGCACCCTGCTGGAACTGCGTCGGGCCTATCAGCAGGATCTTGCCGTTTTTGTAGTCAGCCGTGAAATTCATCGGCTCCAGCGTGGCATGCGCCAGCAGCGGCGACACGTACTCGGCCTTCAGCGTCTTGGCCGCAGCACTCATCGCGCCGCTTGCATCGCCCTTGGGCGCGACGATGGGAATCACCTTGCCGCTGTCGGCGGCCTTGCGTATGCCGTCCAGCATGCCGGCGTTGTCAATGGCCGCGACCGGGCCTTCGTCCCACTGCACCGTCAGCGCCTGGCGCGCCTTGAAGGCATGCCAGTAGCTGTCGGCCACCACCGCCACGCCATCGGGAATCTGCACCACGTCGATCACACCGGGCATGGCCTTGGCCTTGGCCGCGTCAAAGCTGGTGACCTTGCCGCCAATCACCGGGCATTGCTGCAGGCTGGCATAGACCATGCCGGGCAGCTTCACGTCGATGCCGAACTCCGCCGTGCCGTTGACCTTCATCGGCGTGTCCAGCCGCTTCGTGGGCTTGCCGACCACGGTGAAATCTTTCGGGTCTTTGAGCGCCACCTTCTCGGGCACCGGCAATTTCGAAGCTGCCTCGGCCAGCGAGCCATAGGTCGCCTTCTTGCCATTGGGGCCAATGACCATGCCGTTCTCGGCCTTGAGCGTCGATGCATCGACATTCCACTTGGCGGCTGCGGCAGAGACCAACATCATGCGCACCTGGGCACCGGCAATGCGCAGTTTTTCCCAACCATCGCGCACCGAGGTCGAACCCCCGGTGATCTGCGCGCCCAGCAAGGCATTGGTGTACACCTTGCCCGGCGGCGCGATCGCAACCTTGATCTTGCGGATGTCGACGTTCAGCTCCTCGGCGATCAGCATGGGCATGGAGGTGTACACGCCCTGCCCCATCTCGGAGCGCGCCGACAGCAAGGTGATGGTGTTGTCGTCGGCGATATGCACCCAGGCATTCGGCGTGTAAAGCGTACCCGCCGCCTGCGTGGCCATCGGGAAGCCCAGCGTGACGCCCATCATCAGTCCGCCCGTGACGGCTGACGATGTCTTGAGGAAGGTGCGGCGATTCGGGGAAACCAGTGAGCTCGTATTCATCATCGTTCTCCTCAGGCTTTACGCATCGTGGAAGCGGCATCCTTGATCGCCGCCTTGATGCGCGGGTAGGTACCGCAGCGGCAGATGTTGCCGCTCATCGCGGCGTCAATGTCCGCATCGCTCGGGTTCTTGTTGCCCTTGAGCAAAGCCGCCGCGCTCATCAGCTGGCCCGACTGGCAGTAGCCGCATTGCGGCACATCGTGCTTGATCCACGCCACCTGCAGCGGATGCGTGTTGTTGCGCGACAGGCTTTCGATCGTCGCCACCTTCTGCCCCGCCGCGGCGGACAAAGGCGTCTGGCACGAGCGCACCGGGCTGCCGTTGAGGTGCACCGTGCAAGCGCCGCACAAGGCAGCGCCGCAGCCGAACTTGGTGCCGGTCATGCCCAGCTCATCGCGTATCACCCACAAGAGGGGTGTGTCAGGTTCGGCCTTCACGGAAACGGCGCGGCCGTTCACATTGAGTTTTGTTGTCATCGGGGTCCCCTTGTTTTAAATCACTGCCACCACAGGATCGGGCAGGCCCCGGAAATAACTCGGCTACTACCCGAAGGCCTTGCGCGACTCATGCTACGACTGGGGATGGGGGGGTATCCGGGTAGAAACCCTTGGACGAAACAAAGTGTCGAGAAGTTTTCTCAAGATGAGACAGGCAAAGGCGCGCTCGGCTTGCGCCCCTAAAATCAAGTTCGGTGCCATCACGGCTGAATCACCACAACTTCGAGATCATGATGCTCCGATGCCTGTTGCCAGGAATACTTTTGATTGCATGTGCAGGCTCCAGGGCCCATCGTTCTGCTCTCCTCACCACACCTAGGAGGAAAGAAACCTATACGGCCAAGGCGTGTCTCTTCGTGTGCGGCTTCTTTTTTTCCCTTCAAACGCATGCGTTCTCACTGGTAAGGGTATCCATTTATCTCGACATCCAGTTCGCCCCATTCGCAGTCACACTGCCTGCGAATGAACGGGAAAAAATCAACGCGTTTATTGATCCACTCCGTCACAAGAATTGTGATTTCAATGCGGGCATTGCTATCGGTAGTGCCAGTATTTCCGAAGGCCCACCCTTAGAACGCGAACGCTTGGCATCAGCCCGGGCAGCGTATGTTGTCCAGTTACTCAAACGCTATGACGCGCCCAAAGGACACATGTTCGTCACCACTCGGCAGTCACCTGGCATCGTCCCAAAGGTAGAGCTTGAACTTGAAGGACTTTCCCCCGGCTGCGGAATAGAGGCGGGTGATGTTGAAGAGCAAAAATAAGCAAGTTCACATTCAAAACATCTTGGCACTGGCAACTGTGGCAAGAATGCTATTTCGCCGCCACCCGATCCCGAATCTGCTGTAGCGCCGTCGGGTCATCCATGGTCGTCAAATCCCCCGCATCCCTTCCCTCGCACACCGCTTGAATCGCGCGCCTCAGCAGCTTGCCGCTGCGCGTCTTGGGTAGCAGGCTGACAAAGCGCACCCTGGAGGGCCTTGCCACGGCGCCCAGGTCCTTGTCCACTCTGCCCATGATCTCGCCTTCGAGCTTGAGCGCGGCGGCGGCGTCCTGCAGCACGGCTGCGTCCTTGGGCACGGCAAAGGCCATGGCGACCTGGCCCTTGAGTTGATCGGCCACACCGACCACGGCCACTTCGGCCACTTGCGGGTGGCCTGAGATGCTTTCCTCGATCTCGCGCGTGCCCAGGCGGTGGCCGGCCACGTTGATGACGTCGTCGGTGCGGCCCAGGATGAAGTAGTAGCCGTCTTCATCGCGTATGCCCCAGTCAAAAGTGCTGTAGACCATCTTGCCGGGCACGCTCTTCCAATAGGTGTTGACGAAGCGCGCGTCGTCCTTCCAGATGGTTTGCATGAAGCCCGGCGGCGTCGGGCCTTCAATCACGACCACGCCTTTCTCGTTGGGCTGGGTCAACTCCTCGCCGGTGGACTCGTGCAGGATCTTGACCTTGTAGCCGTACATGGGCACGCCGGGGCTGCCGAACTTGCTGGGCTTCTTTTCCACGCCGTTGGCGATCGTGATGATGGGCCAGCCCGATTCGGTCTGCCAGTAGTTGTCGATGATGGGCACGTTCAGGCCCTCGCTGATCCAGCGCGCCGTGGGTTCGTCCAGCGGCTCGCCGGCCAGGAAGAAGGCGCGCAGGCTGGAGAGGTTGTGTTTTTTGAGCAGCGCCGGATCCTGCTTTTTAAGAACGCGCACGGCGGTGGGCGCACTGAACATTCCGGTCACCTTGTATTTCTCGACCAGGCTCCACCAGATGGCGCCGTCGGGCTGGCCATCCATGCCGCGCGTGGGCAGGCCTTCGTACATGATGGTGGCCATGCCGGCGATCAACGGGCCGTAAACGATGTAGCTGTGCCCCACCACCCAGCCGATGTCACTGGTGGAAAAATAGGTTTCACCGGCGCGGCCGTCGAAGATGTGCTTCATGCTGGCGGCCAGCGCCACGGCATAACCGCCGGTGTCGCGCTGCACGCCCTTGGGCTTGCCGGTGGTGCCGCTGGTATAGATGGTGTAGCTGATGTCGGCGGAGTCCAGCCACTGGCAATGCACCTGGGCATGCATGTATTTGGCGCGCAGGTTTTCCCAGTGCAGGTCGCGCCCATGCACCAGCGGCATGGGCGCCAGGCCGCGGTCTACCAGCAGCACGGCTTCAGGCTGGTGCTTTGAAAGGCGAATGGCTTCGTCGAGCAAAGGCTTGTAGGCCACCACCTTGCCGCCGCGCGAACCGGCGTCGGCGCTGATGATGACGCGCGGCGTCGCATCGTCGATGCGCGAGGCCAGGGAGCCGCTGGCAAAGCCACCAAACACCACGCAGTGGATCGCGCCTATGCGCGCACAGGCCAGCATGGCAAAGGCGGCTTCGGCAATCATGGGCATGTAGATGAGCACGCGGTCGCCTTTGACGACGCCCATGGCCAGCAGGCTGGCGGCCATGCGCTGCACCTCGGCGTGCAGCTCGCGGAAGGTGTAGGTTTTTTCAACACCGGTTTCGCTGGAAACGTAGATCAGCGCGGCCTGGTCGGGCTTGTCCTTGAGATGTCGGTCGACCGCGTTGTGGCACAAATTGGTCTGCCCGCCCTCGAACCATTGCACAAAGGGCGGCTCGTCGTCATTGCAGACGCGGGTGAAGGGCTTGTGCCAGTCGATGAGTTTGGCCTGTTCGGTCCAGAAGGCTTCGGGTTGGTCTATGGACTGGCGGTAGAAGTCTGCGTAGCTGGTCATCGTCTTTGTCTCCGTTTTTGAGGATGTAGGCCTCGTTTTTTTTCATTGTTACCTCACCGTTCGGGCTGAGCTTGGCCTGTCCTGAGCTTGTCGAAGGGTCGAAGCCCTTCGACAAGCTCAGGGCGAACGGGTGGTAAGCGAGCGGCTTGCGAGTAATAAGCGAGTGGCCTGTCTCTGTCTAGATTTTGACGACCACTCGGCCGCGCACCTTGCCCGACATCAAATCCGCAGCCTTTTCAGCGGCGCGGGCCAAGGGCACCTCCTCCACCATGGCTTCCAGTTTGGCCGGGGCCAGGTCTCGGGCCAGGCGCTCCCAGGCCTGCTGGCGTTTGGCCAGCGGCGCCATCACGCTGTCGATACCCACCAGCGTCACACCGCGCAGGATAAAGGGCATCACGGTCGCCGGGAAGTCCGCGCCCTGGGCCAGGCCGCAGGCCGTGACCACGCCGCCGTAGCGGGTCTGCGCGCAGGCATTGGCCAGGGTGTGCGAGCCCACGGCGTCCACCACTGCGGCCCAGCGCTCTTTCTGCAGGGGCTTGCCGGGCGCAGCAAGTTCGGCCCGGTCAATGATGCTGCTGGCGCCCAACTGCTTCAGATAAGCCCCCTCACTCACCTTGCCGGTGGCCGCCACCACGGTGTACCCCAGCTTGCCTAACAACGCGACAGCCACGCTGCCCACACCGCCGGTAGCGCCGGTGACCAGCACCTCGCCGTCGCCGGGTTTGACGCCATGCTGCTCCAGGGCCAGCACGCTAAGCATGGCGGTATAGCCAGCCGTGCCTATGGCCATGGCCTGGCGCGTGCTGAAGGCTGCCGGCAGCTTGACCAGCCAGTCGCCCTGCAGCCGGGCGCGTTCGGCCATCAAGCCCCAGCGCGTTTCGCCCAGGCCCCAGCCGTTGTGCACAAATCGGTCGCCGGACTCCCAGCCCGCGTGGGTCGACTCCAGCACGGTGCCCGCCCCGTCAATGCCCGCCACCATAGGCCAGTTGCGCACCACCGGTCCCTTGTTGGTGATGGCCAGGCCGTCCTTGTAATTGAGGGTGGAGTATTCGACCTGCACCAGCACGTCGCCGGGGGGCAGCTGCGCTTCGTCGGTGTCAGCGAGGGCGGCCAAGAAACCAGCGTCGGACCTGCTCAGTTGAAGGGACTTGAACACGGCTTGTCTCCGTAAATTAGACGTACAGGATAGGCGGAAAGCGGCGAAAGAGCCGAATCCGACCGGAAACTGAATTCTTAATTATGGATAATGGGCTTTCAGCAGCCTGACGCGCAGTACCGGCCTTCGTTCCTGAACCTTCGTGTAATAACCGAATGCCTGACGAGGACAAGGAACGGTGGGCTGTCCAACCGCGGCGGCGCGCACGGTTCACATTGGCAGTTCAGTCCAGGCTCACATCTCGCCGCCTGGATAGCCGTGTTATTCCTACGGCCCACGTTGGCCGCTGACACGCTTCTCAAGAATCACCAGGGCAATGCCGCCCAGAACAGCCACGGAGGCCAAAAGCAGGCGCAGGGTGATGGGCTCACCCAGCAAGGCGGCGCCGCCCAACGCGGCTATCACCGGAACGCTGAGCTGCACCGTGGCCGCGCTGGTGGCTTTCAGGGCAGGAAGCGCGGTGTACCAGATGATGTAGCCAATGGCCGACGTCAAGGCGCCCGAGGCCAGCGCATACAAAAGGCCCTCCGCATCGACCGCCATGTAGCCTGCCATCAGCAGGCTCAATGCCAGTGCAATGGGCGCCGCGCGCAGGAAGTTTCCAGTGGTGACCTGCACCGGATCACCCTTGCCGCGGCCGCGTAGTGAATAAACGCCCCATGCCGCGCCCGAGCACAGCATCAGGGTGGCGGCACCCAGTGGCGGCGCGGAAATACCCGGCAGCAGCAGGCCAACCAGTCCAGCAGATGCCAGCGCCATTCCCGTCAGTTGAAGACTGCGCAAGCGCTCGCCCGCCCAGATCCCATGGCCGATCATGGTGGCTTGGACCGCGCCGAACAGCAGCAAGGCGCCGCTGCCCGCCGGCAAGCGCGCATAGGCAAAAGAAAAACTGGCGGCGTAGGCAAACAGCGCCAATGCCGACAGCCAGCTTCCCGCGCTGAGGGGCATGCCGGCGCTGCCGCCCTTGCCGGCATCCGTCCTGGCGCGCATCACCAGCCAGAGCGTCAGGGCGCCGCTCACCAGGCGGATTGTGGTGAAACTTGCCGGGTCAATGCCGGTGTGCGTCAAGGCAAGGCGACACAGCAACGAGTTGCCCGCGAAGGCGACCATGGCAAGCATAGTGAGCGTTGCGATGCGTGCGGGAGACATAGGGTTGCTTCGGTATGAATGGCAAATACCGGACCGCAAGCGACGCAAGCTGGATGCAGCCGGTAATTTGGGATTGCGCGAACCGCCCCTACTTCACCAACCCCAGCACATCCTTGAAAGCCTCATGCTCAGCCGTGCGCAGCCATTCAAAGGCCACCATTTCGGTGGTCACGAGTTCGGCGCCGTTGCCGGCCAGGCGGTCAAAAGCCGCGTCGCGGCTGCGTTCGGTTCGTGAGCTGCACGCGTCGGTCACCACCCAGACCTCGAACTCTTCCTCGAGCAGGTCGAGCGCGGTCTGCATCAGGCAGACATGGGCTTCGCAGCCCGCGATCACGATGGTGCTTCTGCCCTCTTCCGGCTCGGGTGCCGGCTTTTGCAAATGCTTGGGCAGGCTGCGCGCATTGCGGCCCTGGCTGGGCTGGCGCACCGGCGGGCGCAGCAGGTCGGCCAAGCCGTCGGCCACGGCGCTGAAAGACATCTTGTCCAGTACACGGCCGCCGGCGGCCGCGATCGCCGACTGGATCTCCGGCAGGTTGGGGCCCAGGCTGCCGGGGTTTTCGGCCGTGCCCCAGACAGGGACCTCCAGCAGTTTGGCCATACGGGCCAGCTTCAGGGCATTGGCCACGACCAGGTCGCTTTCAAAAATCGAAGGCATGAGGCGGGACTGGTAGTCCACTAGCACCAGTTGGGAGTCATCGGCGTCGAGCAGCATGGAAATTCCTGGAAAGTAAAAAGCGGACCGGGCGAGGCAGGCGTGAACAGCAGTGTCGCATCCTGCGCGACGATGCCTGTGCACCCGGTATGAGGAAGTGGCGGCAAGCCAAGGCCACGGCAACCAAAGCTGTATTTTCACGCAAGGCGCCCCAGGCGTTCCAACATGCCAAAGACCAAAACAAAAAGGACACGCCATGGCGTGTCCTTTTTACTCTTGCCCTTTTGTCCTTTTGATTTTTGGTATCCGGTATTCAGGGCCCTGTCTTCTTCAGCTGTTTGGTGAAGCAAAAAATTAAATCGCACCCAGATCCTGGATGGCATCCACCACCATACTCGTCCCCACTGCTATCAGCAGGATGTCGGTGGCCACCCGCACATACTTGTACCCCGCAGGTGGAGCACCCAGCTGCACCACCACAGCCGAAGGCACGGGGTAATAGACGACGCCTTGGGGCAATGGCTGGCCGATGGCGTATTTCTTCGCCTGGCCTGGCGGCAGGCAGCCGTTGTTTTTCTTGGCCAGGCCCGGCGGGCAGTGGCCGGCCTTGAACTGCTGGCCGTAGTAGTTCTGCACAACCACACGCTGCTGCGGCACAAAGTAGCCGCCGACCTTGACCTCGGCGCCCTGCTGGTGTTTCTTCATTTTTTTGCCGCCGGGCCCGGCGTCGCCGTGGTCGGACTGCTCCGCCTGTTCATGCTTGTTGCCCTTGCCTTTGCCGCCGCCAGCCCATTCAGGTTTGTCGGCAAAACTCGTGGAGCATGCCAGGGCGGCCGCCATCAGCAGGGCAAGACTGCGCACGGGGAAGCGAGGCCCTTGTGTCATCGTGGTGGTGTTTTTCATTATGGTTCTCCTGTAGTCTGAATGAGGGTGTGTGACAGCGGGCAGCATCTGCCGCATCCCTGCTTATCCAACTTATCCAACGAAAGGCTTAGGCTACCGTTGACTTGACGAAGCCATTCTGACTCTGATGAATGAAAAAGTTTGTAAGGCGATACGCTGACACAGCGTCCTACATCTGCTCACATCAACGCCATGCCTGAAGACCTAACGCGAAGGCTCGGCGAATTTCAGCAATCGCGTGGCCAGCAAGGTTTCCGCCAGAAAGCACACCAAAGCCAGCAGGAAACAGACCACGCCCGACAGAAAGCAAACCGTCGCGATCCGAAGAATGGGCAGCTCGGCTGTCTCGCCCAGGAACAGCAGGATGATGGTGCTGCCGATCATGATGGCGCAAAAGGTCAGCAAGGCGATGCAGGTGTTGACCAGCCAGCCGCGCTGGCGAAGCTCGCGCAGTTCGGTGTACATGCGATGCGCGCGCACGGCTTCCACACCGCCGGCCTCGAGGATGTTTTCCAGGAAGCGGGCGCGGTCAATGATGCGTGCCAGGCGGCCTGCCACGGCGGCGATCATGCCCGAGACGGCGGTGAGCAAGAACACCGGCGCCACCGCCAGCTGTATGCCGTGGGTGACCGTGGCCAGGTCGGGCGCGAAGTTCATGCAAAAGCTCCAGCTGCGGGGTTGGTGGGAAGCCTTGCATTTTGTCATGCCGCTTCCCCGTTCTCGCTGGCATACCGATGGCATTTGGCGCGCCCCCTAAACCAGCTCAAACGGTGTGTCGTAGCGGTGCTGGCAGTTCTCGCAAAAAAAGCTCCGCCTCTGGGTTTTCCCGAGATAAGCCTTCACAAAAGGAATGTTGCAGCGCGGGCAGATGCTTTTGTTGTGCGCAAGCCAGTGCTGTTTGAGCACAAAGGCTTTTTTCCAGGCAAGAAAATCAAAGCTGTACTGCCGGGCCTGCACCACCAGTTCGCGCAGCTTGGGCGCCGGTAAGCCGCCCACGGTCGACAAGGGGTGGACGCGGATGCGAAACAGCACTTCGTTCTTGATGATATTGCCCACGCCGGAGAAAACCGTCTGGTCCAACAAGGCGTCGCAGACCAGGGCATCGGGCATGGCACGCAGCTTTTTGCGGGCGGCTGCAGCGTCCCATGCGTCGGAAAGCACATCGGCGCTCCAGTCATAAACAGCGTCCAGCGGCTCCTCGATGTAGCGCACCGAGCAGGTGTAGAAATTTATTTCCTTGCCGCCTGCAAACCCCAGGCTGAGCCGCGGCGTGGCACCCTCCTTCACCTGGTTAATGCGGTAGCTGCCAAACATCAGCAAATGGATACGAACGGCGAAACCGTCGAACTCAAGCAGAAAGTGTTTGCCCCAACTGCGAACCGCCAGCAGGCGCCGGCCCAGGAGCCGTTTCGTGTCGATGCTGGTATTGCCGCCGACGCGACGCACCACCTTGCCGGCAAAACCGGCGGCCTCTTCCCTGAGGATTTGAATTGACGGCCCTTCGGGCATGCAGGCTCCTTGCTTCTTGAACGCCCTGGTGGCAAGGCGTCATGAAATTCTGGAATGCGGCCGCAGCCACTTGTGTGGGCGCAGGCCGGCCGCACCTGACGGCTGGCGCGCGGTCGCGTACATGGGATTGCCCTACAGCAATGTCATCGCTGTCCGACAGCTTGCGAAACGGCATGGTCCGCACAATGACCTCACTGGTTGCGGCGCCCCCCCTGCGACGGCTGCGCAACCCTCCACCCAACGGCATCCAAAGGAATTCCCATGCTCCCCAACAACGAGGGACAGCGCGTCCCTGAGGTTACTTTCAAGACACGCCAAAACGAACAATGGGTCGACGTCTCCAGCGCCGACCTGTTTGCGGGCAAAAATGTCGTGGCTTTCGCCCTGCCCGGCGCCTACACGCCCACCTGCTCTTCCACCCACTTGCCGCGTTTCAACGCGCTGGCCCGGACCTTCAAGGCCCATGGCATTGACGACGTGGTGTGCATTTCGGTCAACGACGCTTTTGTGATGAACGAATGGGGCAAGGCGCAGGAGGCCGGCAACCTCACACTGATCCCCGACGGTAACGGCGACTTCACCAAAGGCATGGGCATGCTGGTCGACAAGAGCGACCTCGGCTTCGGCAAGCGCTCCTGGCGCTACTCCATGCTGGTGCGTGACGGCCTGATCGAGAAGATGTTCATCGAGCCCGAAAAGGAAGGCGACCCCTTCGAGGTTTCAGATGCCGATACCATGCTCAGGTACCTGGCGCCGGATGCCGTAGCGCCCGAGCCCATCACCCTGTTCAGCAAGCCCGGCTGCCCGTTTTGCGCCAAGGCCCGGGCCATGCTGGATGAAGCCGGCCTTTCCTATGAAGAGATCACGCTGGGCCACGGCATCAGCACCAACACGCTGCAGGCCGTGGCGGGCGCGGCCACGGCGCCGCAGGTGTTTGCGGGCGGCAAGAAGATCGGTGGTTCGGAGGCGTTGCAGGCCTGGCTTGAGGAATTGGAGTCAAAGGCGAAGCCCGCGTCGCCGCAGCAGCCGAAACAGCCGAAACAGCCTGAGCAGCCTGAGCAGCCTGAGCAGTCCGAGCAGCCGGAACAGTTTCTCAGCTAAGGGCTTTCAGCTCGCCCCGGGCTTCGGCACGCTGGGCCTTGCGCCTGGCACCCGCCGCGCGCCGGGCACGCCAGCTCTTCACCGCATCGCAGGCCTCGAAGTGCTTGAGCAGGTTCTGCTTTTGCCGCTCCAGCAGGCTGCTGGCCTCAATCATCCCCGGCCACGTTTCGCAGGCCCTGCCAACCGTCTCATTGAGCACGCCGCGCACGCGTGTTTCGAACATGCCGGTGGCATTGCAAAAGCTGCGCAAGGTCTGGGCTGTGAGCCTGGCCTGCTTCTCGCCTCCGGGCACAAAGCGCAAAGCATGGCCGCGGCCGCCCAGGTAGGCCGCGTAAGCAACCACGTCGTAGGCGGGGGACAGCTCGGGCGTGCGGCCGTCGCGGTAGAGCACGCCGAAATTCTTCACATGGGCGTCGTAATTGCCCAGCATTTCATTGACCATGACGCGGCGTATCAGCTCTTCCGCCGCGCCCTCACCCACTCCTGCCGGCAGGCTCATGCCTTCGCGCAGCGTCCTGGCCATGGCGGCATAAGTGGCGGCCGGGTGGGTGTACTTTTCTTCGGGCTGGATGCGCAGGATCTGCGCGAAATCTTCACAGTGGATATGCCCCTGGGGCCCGCGGTCGAATCGCTTGACGGCCAGGAAATGCCGGCTCTCGCCGAGCACAAAAGGCTGGCCGGCAGAGATCTCGTCCATGGGCGCCAGCCAGGCCTCGCACACATTCACGCCGGCGGCCTGCGCCAGGCGCAGCGAGAGTTCCTCCACCTCGGGCAGCAAGGCAAACTCCGCCGTGGGCAGCTTGGCGATGATGTGTACGCCCTCGGCGTCTTTGGTGCGCGCCACGTAGCGGCCGCCCTGCTGCACCAGCGCCAGCTTGGGCTGCACGCCGGACAGCGAAGTCGCGTCGGGCAAGGGCTCGGCGGTGACGGACATCTCCAGCGCGTCATGGTGCTGGGTGACCACGCCGGCCAGGGCCTGGGCATCGAGGTGTGCCGGATAGGCGTAAACATTGCCCGGCAGATCGGTGCCGCAGGCGGCCAGCATGTCGAAATGGTCGTTGGGCCCGCAGCCGCGCAACTGCTCGAGGTGGCGGCGCAAGGGGCCCTCGGGCAAGAGGTTTTGAAAGAAGGCCGGCAGGCGACCGCCCTCGGCATTGAAGAACGGCGTGTTGATGTAGCTGCGCCAGAAGAGTTCGCGGCGCTGCGCATCGTCGTCCATGGCAGCCCAGGAGAACACCGGCGATGCGGGGCTGGACCAGAAGGCCTCGTCGGGAATGAAACGCGTGAGCGCGGTGCCGCCGGTGCCGTACTGGAACAGCAGCCCGGCGCGCAGGGAGCCCAGGTAGATATCCAGCGCCAGGACATTCATGGCTCAAGCGCCTTTGGCTTTCTTCCCAGCCGCCGCCGCGCTGAGCTGCGAGGTCTCAGCCACGATGCGGTCCACCCGTGAAAGAGCGGGCGGCGCTGGCTCCTGGGCAGTGTGCGACTGCAGGCCGGCGGCCACCACCTTGGGCAGCAACAGCACTTCCAGGCCCAGCTGGTCGGCGATCGCCATCAGGGTGGTGATGCGCGGCGCGGTACGGCCCTGAAGCACATTGCGCACGGACAGGGGCGTGAGGCCTGTCCTTTCGGCCAGCGCCTGGTAGTCCAGCATCAGGCGATGCCGCTCATCCTCAAGAAGGGCCGCAACTTCCAGCAATGTCTTCATAGATAGACAGATAGATAAATATCGTTTTTAACTAAAACGATAGTATTTTATCTAATTTTCAGGATTTTGGAAAAAATCAAGAATATTAAACTATCGTTTATGAAAAAAACAATAGTTTTATATTTACCATCAATCTCTCAGCTGAGAAACGCCCTGGCTCCTCCCTTGGCCCCTAAAACGCGTAACTTCCCGTCAGCGACAGCAGCCAGGTGCGACCGGCAGCGGACTCGAAGTAGCGGCCGTTGCCTTCGTTGACGATGACCGAGCCCGCGTATTTTTGATTGAACAGATTGTCCAGGCGCAGCGTTCCGAGCATCTTCCAGCCACCGGCCTCCGCGGCATAGCCGACATGCGCCGCCGCCACGACAAACGAGGCCGCCGCGTCCGAGTTGAGGTCGTTGACGGGAACGCTGCCCAGGTAGCGCGCCTCGACACCGCTACGCCATCCCCGTACCGGCCGCCAGCCGGCTTCCAGCGCCAGGGCCGAGCGCGCGATGCCCGGAATCCGGTTGCCCGCCGGCACCGCCACATTAGGTGTGGCGCAAGGCGTGGCCGCGCAGGTCAAAAACGCGTCGCGGTAGCGCGCGTCCAGCCAGGTATAGGAAAGCTGCAGCAGCCAGTCGCCGGGCAAGGCCAGGCTGGAGGCCAGTTCCAGCCCCCGGCGCCGGGTGGCACCCGCATTCTGGAAGGTGCTGCGCCCGCCCACATTGGTCTGGCTGACAATCTCGTCCCGCGTGGCGGTGTGGAACACGGCGGCGCTGCCTTCCAGGCGGGCGGCCGCGCCGGCTGGCGTGCGCCATTTCACCCCTGCTTCCAGGTTATTGCTGCGTGAAGGCTTCAGGCCCAGGTTCAACCCGGTGGAGCCATCGGCGCGGTAGGCGGTTTCGTTGAGCGTTGGGGTTTCGAAGCCCTTACCCGCCGTGGCATAGATGCGCAGGTTGTCGGCGGGGGTGTACATCAGGCCCGCCACCGGCACTGTGGCGCTGTAGCGCACGCTGCCGCTGTCGTCGCCGTTCGGCCCCACCACGTAATGGTCGGCCGAATCAAAGCGCACCGTGCTGCGGCGCAGGCCCGCGTGCAGGCTCCAGCGCGGCGACAGCTTGAGGGTCGCCTGCGCATAAGGGTCCAGGCTGCTTACGCGGTTGGTTTCATCACGGCGCAGCGCACCCTGCACACCCAGGCTGGCGCCGCTGAAGTTCTGATAGCCCAGCCGCTGTTCACGCAGGCTGTCATAAGCCAGGCCTGCGACCAGTTCCAGCGGCAGGCCAGCCAGTTGCGCCTGGGCCGTCAGCCGCAGGTCCGCGCCGCCATAGTTGCGGTTCAGGTCTATCACCCCGCCCGGGTGCAGCGGGCTGGCCTGGGGCACCACCGGAATCGCCTGGTACTGCACCGTGGCGCGCCGGCCCTGGTAGACCATGGCGCGCAGGCTGTTGCCGCCGCCCAACGGTTGCTCGTAGACCAGGCCCAGCTGCGTCTGGCGCACGGTTTTGCGGGTGTTGAACTGGGTGGCGGATGCATCGGCGCTTTGCGGCGCGGTATCGAACTGCGCGCGGCTCAGGCCCAGCGGGTCATCGGCGCGCAAGTCCACGCGGTTGGCCACCAGCATCAGTTGCCCGCCGTTGGCCAGCGCCCAGTCGAGGCGCGCATTGCCGACGTCGCGTGTGGCGGCGCTGTGCTCGCGGTAGCCGTCAGTGCCGAAGCGGCTGGCATTGAGCACATAGCCCAGCGAGCCGCTGCTTCCCGTAGCCTTCAGGCCGCCGCGGTAGAAGCCGTTGCTGCCGAATGCGAGGTCAGGCGTCAGCGTGAGCGGCCCTTCACCACGCACGGTAAACACCTGCACCACGCCCCCTGAGGAATTGCCGTAAAGCGAAGAAAAAGGCCCACGCAGGATTTCCACGCGCTCAGCCGAGCCGATATCGATATGCGACAGCTGGCCCTGGCCGTCGGGCATGGTGGCCGGGATGCCGTCGACATAGATGCGCACACCGCGCACGCCGAAGGTGGAACGCGCGCCGAAGCCGCGCACCGAAAGCTGCAGGTCCTGCGCCTGGTTTTGCCGGTCGCGCGCCAGCACACCGGGCGTGAGCGCCAGGCTTTCGGAGAGGTTGAGCTGCGCCCGGCCGTCGGCACGAAGCCGCTCGCCATCGATCACGTCGACCGAGGCCGGCACCTCAAAAGGCGGCAGTTCAGTGCGGGTGGCCGTGACGGTGACAGGCGCGAGTGACTGGGCCAGCGCCGCGGCGTCCATCCACGACAAGGCAAGCGCCATCACAAGCGGCAAGGGTTTGGGCCATGTGGGCAAGGCGGTCAGGCGGGATCGATGTGGCATGGGCGCAAGACAGTGGATGGGCGAAAGGCAAGGCCGAGCCATCGTAGCCTGCCGCAGCGTCTCTTGCCATCAAGCGGCTGTAGGCGAAAGCCGCAAAAGCCCCGGCGGTGCCGGCCAACGCTTGCCCCCTCTGCCCCTGGGAGAGGCGGTGAAACCGCACAGGCTCTCAGCCGAACTTGCGCACCGCATCGAGCGCCAGGCCCGCACCAATACTGCCGAAGCGATCACCCTCCACGCTGCGCGCCTGCGGCAGCAGCGCGGATATCTGCTCGCGCAACAGGGGCACGCCGCTGGAGCCGCCGGTAAAGAACACAGTGTCGATATCCTCCGCACTGACACCGGCATCCTTGAGCAGCCCCGTGACGGTGCGCGCCACCGTGCCCACCAGCTCGCTGATGGCATTGTCGAAATCGGGACGGTGCAAGGTGAGCGTCCCGCCCGGGGCGATGCGCCCCAGGTCCATGACGGCCTCGGGCGCGTCGGACAGCGCGATCTTGGCCGCCTCGACCTGCATCGCCAGCCAGTGGCCGGCGCGCTCGCGCACCAGGTTCTGCAGGCGGTCCAGCTTGTCCTTGTCGACCGCGCCGCGCCGTATGTCGCTGATCTGCGTCCAGGATTTCTTGCTGTAGGCCTGGTTGATGGTGTGCCAGGTCGCGAGGTTGAAGTACTGGGCCGAAGGCACCTCCAGCCCGCTCGCCAGCCGGCTACCCAGGCCCAGCGTGGGCATGACGCTGGCCAGGCTCAGGTATTTGTCGAAGTCGGTGCCGCCTATGTGCACGCCGCCGCTGGCCAGGATGTCATCGCGCCGCTCGGCTTTTTGCGCGCGCTCGGGCGACAGGCGCACCAGCGCGAAGTCGGACGTGCCGCCGCCGATGTCCACCACCAGCACCAGCTCCTCGCGCCGGATGTGCGACTCGTAGTCGAACGCCGCGGCGATGGGTTCGTACTGGAAGGCGATGTCTTTCAGGCCGACCGCGTGGGCGATTTCAGCCAGGGTGTTTTCGGCTTTCTTGTCGGCCTGGGCATCGTCGTCCACAAAGAACACCGGGCGGCCCAGCACCGCCTGGCTGAAGGGCTGGTCCGCGGCCTTTTCTGCGCGGTGTTTGAGCTCGCCGATGAACTGCGCGAGCAGGACCCGAAAGGGCAGCGCGCGGCCGGCCACTTCGGTGTGTTCGTCGATCATGGACGTGCCCAGCAGGCTTTTGAGCGAGCGCATCAGGCGCCCTTCATAGCCGGACAGGTAGTCGGCCAATGCCGCACGGCCGTAGCTCACATGCTCGTCCTCGGCATGGAAGAACACCACCGAAGGCAGCGTGGCCTTGCCGCCTTCCAGCGGCAGCAGCGCGGGGAGGCCGGGCCGGCTCCAGCCCGCCGTCGAATTGGAGGTACCGAAGTCTATGCCGCAGGCTTTGGGCGCGCTCACCGGCCGGCCGGCTTGGCAAAGCCGCTTTCAGCCCACGCCACGGCGCTGGCGCGGTTGAGCTTGAACGACGGCGCCACGCGCACCTGCGCCAGCGGCTTCCCGGCTTCATCGGCGGCGCCGAGCAGGCCGTGTGGGTGGTCTTCGTCGGGAACGATGTCCAGCGAGACCGTGATGCGCGCGTCGTTGGCGGTCACGGTGATGCTCTGGTGCAGCGTGGCATGCAGTTGCTGCTCATGCCTGCGCACGAATTCCGAGGCGGTTTTCACCAGCGTGCTGAAGGCGGGGCCGTCCAGCGGCTTGGGATTTTTCTTGTCGCGGCCCATGGTCCACGGGCCGACCAGCGCGGGCTCGGGCTCGCCGTCCTTGATCATGGCGACAGCCCAGCCGTCGTCATCTTCATTCTTGATGACCTTGGCTGTCCAGCCGTCGCCCGTCCAGAGGCGCGGCTCCTGGATCGCGGTTTGGGGGTCTTGGGAGGGTTCGCCAGCCGGGCCAGCCGGCGGGGTGAGAGAGTCAGTCACAGCGGGATCACTCGGGTCAGGCCCGGAAGGGCATATTCAAGGTCACGCATCGCCTTCAACAACACGGTGCGCATGGGGGACACGGATTCTACAGCCCGCCCCCAATCCCCTTATAAACCCAGGTCGCTCAGGCTGGGATGGTCGTCGGGCCGGCGCCCCAGCGGCCAGTGGAATTTGCGGTCCGACGTCTTGATCGGCAGGTCGTTGATGCTTGCATGGCGCACCGCCATCAGCCCGCTGTCGTCGAACTCCCAGTTCTCATTGCCGTAAGAACGGAACCAGTTGCCCGCGTCGTCATGCCACTCGTAGGCAAAACGCACGGCGATGCGGTTGCCGCCGAAAGCCCAGAGCTCCTTGATAAGGCGGTAGTCCAGCTCCCGTGCCCATTTGCGCGACAGCAGGCCGACGATTTCCTCGCGGCCGATGACGAATTCGGCGCGATTGCGCCAACGGCTTTGCGCCGTGTAGGCCAGCGAGACGCGCTGCGGGTCGCGCGTGTTCCAGCCGTCTTCGGCGGCGCGGACCTTCTGCACGGCGGTTTCGTGGGTGAAGGGCGGGAGGGGTGGCCTGATTTCCATATTGATGAATCCTTTTGAGCGGGAGTGAAGCAGCGAACAAAGGTAGACAGACCTGTCTACTCGTCGGAATTCTGGCACAAGTAGACAGATCTGTCTACAACTCCTAAAATCCGGCCATGGACGTTCCAGCCACCTCCTCCCCTTCCCCGCGCGAGCGAATCCTGCTCACCGCACATGACCTCTTCTACCGCGACGGCCTGCGCGCCACCGGCATAGACCGCATCATCGCCGAATCGGGCGTGGCCAAACTCACCTTCTACCGCTGTTTTCCCAGCAAGGACGAGCTGATCCGCACTTTTCTGGATTACCGGCACGCGCGCTGGATGGCCTGGTTTGTCGACGCGCTGGGCCGGCACGGCGCCACGGCGGGGGGCGGGCTGGCGCCGCTGCTCCCCACGCTGGCCGAATGGTTTGCCGACCCGCTGTTTCGCGGCTGCGCCTTCATCAACGCCATGGCCGAGCTGGGTGCATCGCAGCCCGGCGTCACGCGGATCGTGCAAGACCACAAGCAGGAGACGCGGCAGGTGATTGCCGGATTGCTCCCTGCCGGCCCGGGCCAGCGAATCTTGGCCGACGCGGCCGCGCTGGCGGTGGACGGGGCCATTATGCGAGCGCAGATGGAGGGCGGCGAGGTCGCGCTGGCCGGCTTGCGTTTGTTGCTGGAAGCCCTGGACGCTCCCGCGACCAGGGGCTAAGCCTTCGCGGGCCGGCGCGATTTCTCCTTGGGCCGGGATTTGAGCTCGGCGCCCGCGCGCTCCACCACCTTCACCGCCGGCCGCTTGCCCGAGGCCACCCACTCATCGTAAAAGTCGATCTTGCTGTCCAGCAGCCTGAGCGCCAGCTGCCACTCGTCAATCATGCCCCTGACCTGCTCGCGGTGCGCCGACAGCAACGCTTGCCGTTTGGCCAGCGTGCTGCTGCCCTGCTTGACCAGCGCGGTGTATTCACGCATCTCGGCAATCGACATGCCGGTGCGCCGCAGCCTGTCCATCAGGTCCAGCCAGCTGATGTGCAGCTCGCCGTACACGCGGCGCCGCCCGGCGTCGAGCGCCACGCCGGGAATCAGGCCCTGTGCCTCGTACCAGCGTATGGTGTGCACGCTGCGCCCGGTGCGCGCGGCGAGCTGCCCAATCAGAAAGGTTTCAGCCATGCATGACTATAGAACCTGCGGCTCAGGCGGCAAGTGCGGGGGCTGAGGGTGCCTCGAGCGCCGAACTCACCAGCGCCGTATCGAGGTATTCCATCAGGTCCTTCATCTGCCCGCCTTCCATGCGGCAGACATAGCAGTAATGGTTGTTGTAGGCCTTGCCGGCTTTGGTGGTGACACGCCCGTCGAATTCGATGATGACCATGTCCCCGTCGGCCATCACGCGGCGCGTGGTGCTGACATACGGTGTGGCGAACTGGGCATACAGCGGCCGCAGCAATTCAGTGAGGACCACCTGCTTGCCGCTGTAAGTGCGCGACCAGGGCGTGTCGCCGGGGATGGTCCATGAAAAATCATCGGCCATGGCCTCGACAAAGGGCTGGCCGTTGCCTTTGTCGAGTTCAGCCATGACCTGCTGGATGCGCTGCCTGTTGGCGTCGGTGATGGATGCTGTGCTCATGAGGAATCTCCTGAAATACCCGTCGCACCGGGCGTGGGGCCCGGCATTGGCCCGGGCTTGAAGAGATTAAAAATCCTGGAGTGCACTCTAGGTCAAGCCCCGGCCTGCATCGAAACACGGTTTTTCAGCGCAACCCTACAATGCCGCATGAACCAGAAACGACCGGCCGCCAGCGATTGGGTGACGAAGATGCTGGCCGTGCTCAAAACCGGCAACACGGCGGCGGCGATCGCGCAGATCAAGGCCACCACCAGCAGCAAGGATTTGCGGCAGTTGCATGCCGCGCTCGAAAAAGCACAGTTGCTCAAGCAGCTTGCCGCTGTCGACACCGCGATTTCCGACCAATTGCAGGCGCTGGCTTCGCCGCGCTTAAGCCGATCACCCTGAGGTATTACCCCCTCTCCCCCTGGGAGAGGGCTGGGGTGAGGGCCAGCGGCAGGCAATACCCCACCGCTTCTTGCACAGGCCGCAGCCCTCACCCCCGCCCTCTCCCAGAGGGAGAGGGAGCAAGACCTCGACTGAGACTAAGCCGGCCGAATCTCGAACTGCGCATCGCCCATATAGCGATGGGGGCCCAGCGCAGCCGTCACCGCGGCCAGCTCCGCCGCCTGCCACTGGCTGAACAGCTCCAGTTCCTCAGCCGACAACACATCTTCCGCCGGTGACTCGCCATAGGTCGCGACCAGCCGCATATAAGCGTTGTAGACCGGCAGCACCAGGCTTTCATGGCCCAGCGCGGCTTCCAGCGCCGTCCTGAAGCGTTGTTCTGCCGCCTGCAGTTCGCCTTCGGAAGCATCTTCATAGGCGTAAAGCCTGAGCCGGTAACTCACGGTGCTTCCCTCAAGGCTTCGCAGGTGCGGGCATGTTCTGCGTCAGTTCGATGCGGCGGCGCAGGCGGGCAGCCTGCTCCGCATCACCGCCCTGCTCCACCCGGCGCAGTTCCACACCCAGCCAGGCCAGCAGCGGGCGCCGCCAGCCCTGGGCCGAGGCGGTTTCAATCGCCTGGCTGATCACGGCGGGGTTGGCCTTGCGGGTTTGCAGCATTACACCGGCTGCCACCAGTCTCGACAAGGGGTCGGTGATACCGGCGAGCGCGCCCGCATTGCCGGCCGCAGCGGCGCGTTGTGACTCCGGCAGCAGTGCGATGCCCTGCGGTGTCACCCGGCCCTTCAGATAATCGGCGTAGGCGCGTTGCACCTCGGTGGCATCGGGGCGCAGTTTTTCGAAGCCGGTGCATGGCTCGTCCAGCACCAGGCTGGCCACACGCGTCGCGCAATGCAGCAGTTCGGCCGTGGCCAGCAGGTCGGCACGGCCTGATCGCGTGAGCTGGCCGCGCGCCCGCTCCAGCTCGGCCATCTCGACACGGCTGTTGCCTTCCATATAGGCGGCAACGGAACGGTCCATGGAGCCCTTGGCCTCGAGCTGCCAATCCGGCGCGCGCGGCCCACTCGAGCAGGCCGCCAGCAACCCGGCAGCCACCAGCAACGCGGCGGGTTTGAGGGACGACAGGGTCTTCATGGCAGCTTCATCTCCGCCTCGCCCGCATCCTTTGCGAAAGGCCATTTGCGGCTGATGTCGTTAATCAGGCCTTCCACCTTGCGCAGGCTGGCCTCCACGTCGGCCCGCAGCGCACCCAGGTCGGCCGTGGCATCCTTGGCGTTGCGGGTCACGGCCTGGGCGTCCTGCAGCAGGGCATCGACTTTCTTCAGGCTGGTGCGGGCCTCGCCCAGCATGGTGTTGAGCTGCACCACGGTCGCCCGGGTTTCCGGCATCAGGCCTTTGTCGCCGAAGACTTGCGTATCCGTCTTGGCGGCCAGGCCGTCCAGCTTGGCCAGCAAGGCATTTGTGCGGTCCAGCGTGGCCGCGAATTTTTTCGCTTCGGCCTCGCTGCCCAGCAGCACCGTCATCGCGCCGCCCGGGCCATTCAGCCTGTCAGTCAATGTTTTCAGGTTCGCCAGGCTGGCGCCCACCGCACCGCCGTCGCCGGTCAGGGTATTGAGGTTTTCAATCAGTTCCTTGGCCGCGGCGATCACCTTGGGCACCTCGCCGGCGGCATCGCCCAGCAGTACAGTGCGCTCAGCACCATCGGGCAGCGGCGGATCGTTGAGCAAGCCGGAATAGGCCCGTATGGACGTGCCGCCCACCAGCCCCCGCACCAGCGTGAACACGCTGCTGGTTCGCAGCCAGTGGGCGTCCTTGGTTGCCACGTCGACCAGGATGCGGGCCTTGCCGTCCGGCGCCAGCTCCACACGGTTGACCCGGCCGATCGGAAAGCCCGAGAAGGTCAGGTCCATGCCGACCACCACGCCCTCGGAATCGTCAGCCACCAGCACCAGGCGCTGGGTGGACTCAAACGCGCCCCGCGCATACATCACATACAGCGCCGAGCCGCACACCAGCAGCAACATGAAGATCAGCAGCAGCCTGGCCTTGAACTCCAGGTTGGCGATTTCCGCCGGCGAAGACTCAACCTCACGCGCCGGCTGCAACGGATCCGGCCGGTCCGGCGGCGAAGGCGGGTTGGGATTGTCGTGGGGTGAACTCATGAGCTGTGCTTTTTCTTGGGGTCAATAATAGTTGCCGACCAGCGAAGCCACTTCAATCAACAGGATCACGGCGAACATGCGCACCAGCCCGCGCATCTCGGCGCTGGTGCGCACGCTGGCATCAGACATGCCGTACAAGGCCGAAGCCATGGGGATCAGCGACACAGCCAGGCAGAAAAATATTGTCTTGAGCACAAATATCAGCGTGACAGCCGGGCTGAACACCTGGCCGAACAAGCGGGTATAGGCCGCCATGCCCGACAGCACAAAACCGTAGGTGGCAAGGTAGGCCACCACCAGCGCCACCACACAGCTCAGCGCCGCCAGCGTGATACCCGAAAACATGCCCGCCACCACGCGCGGCAGCACCTCGCGCCGCACCGGCTCAATGCCTTTGCGCCGCATCTCGTCCAGCTCGCCGCTGGCTTGCATGGCCGTCAGTTCAGCGCCGTCGGGAATCGTGCAACGCAGCGCCACAAACAGCGCCGCCGTCAGCGGGATCAGCTCCAGCACCAGCACCCGGATCACCACCTGCAGCGCATACTGCGACAGGCCGTAACTCAGCGCCGTCACCAGCACGATACGTGTCAGGACCACCGTCACCAGCGCGCACAGCACCGTGAACCCCAAAAGAATGGGCGCGGTATTGATGTAGATATGGCGCGCCAGAATCGCACGGCTCTGCGGGCTGTAACTCGAAGGCGACAGCGTCAGCACCAGGATGACCGCCCCCAGGCGCACCAGCCGCCACCATTCAATCACCCATAGCTGCGCGACACGGCCGGTCTGCGTGAGTCTGTCTTGCGTGGGCGCCCTGGAAACCATGCGGGCATGATACCTGCGGCCCTGTCGCCTTACCTGTAGGATGGCAGGTGTTTTCTCTCTTTGCCACCTCCCCCGTTTCCCCCTTTTCTTCCCTCGATTCCAACGAAACCATGGCCCTCGACACCTGGACCGCCTATTTCCTCGCTTCTATTCTGATCGCTCTCTCCCCCGGCTCGGGCGCAGTGCTCGCCATGAGCCATGGCCTGAGCTTTGGCATGCGGCGTACGCGCGCGACCATTGCGGGCCTGCAGCTAGGCCTGGTGGTGATTCTTCTTGTGGCGGGTGCGGGCGTGGGTTCGCTCCTGGTGGCGTCTGAGCTGGCCTTCAGCATCGTGAAAGTCCTGGGCGCGCTGTACCTGATTTACATCGGCTGGTCGCAGTGGCGCTCATCCAACGGCATCGCGGCGGACGGCGAGGCTGGTGTAGCCGATGCCATCGGTTTGTCGACCAGGCGGCGTTTCCTCACGGGCCTGCTGACCAATGTGACCAACCCCAAGGGCATTCTGTTCATGGTGGCGGTGCTACCGCAGTTCATCAGCCCCAGCCGGCCGCTGTGGCCGCAGTTGCTGGTGATGGCCTTGACCACCGTGGCGGTGGACACGGTGGTGATGCACGGCTATGCCTTTGCGGCAAGCCGGCTGCAGCTGCTGTTCAGAAATGCCCGCGCCATCAAGCTGCAGAACCGGGTGTTTGGCGGCATGCTGATGGCGGTTGGCGCGGGCCTCTTCTTCGTGAAGCGCAGCCACGCGGCGGCGCACTAAGCGCTCAGGCCTTCAACCTCTCAAGACTTCGCGGGCTGGGCCGAGACAATCGCCGCCAGCGTGCGCAAGGCCTCATCGACCTGGCTGGAAAAGGGCTCGCCGCAGCTGATGCGCAAGAAGTTGTCGAAGCGGTTCGAGTTGGAAAACATGGAGCCGGGCGCGACACGTATGCCCTGGCGTATGGCGGTGTCGAAGACGGCTTGCGCCGAAGTGCCGGCCGGCAGTTCCACCCACAGCATCATGCTGCCCCTGGGCACCGACAGGCGGGTGCCGGGCGGGAAGTGGGCCGCGATGGCTTCGGCCATCTGCTCGCGCTGTACGTTGAGCATGCGGCGCAGCCGGGCCATGTGGCGGTCGTAGGCGCTGGATGCCATGAACTCGGCCACGGTGAACTGGGCCAGGATTTCATTGGCGCGGCTTTGCGCGTACTTGATCATGTGGATGCGGGCCTGCCAGCGGCCGCCGGCGACCCAGCCCAGGCGCAGGCCGGGCGCCAGGGTCTTGCGCAATGAAGCGCAGTAAATGACGGAGCCGTCGCGGTCCCAGGCCTTGGCGGCCTTGAGGGGGATGTCGTCGGGGCCCAGTGCGCCGTAGGTGTCATCCTCGATCAGCGCGATGCGCTGGCGCTCGCACAGGCGCACGAGTTTTTCTTTTTCGGCATCGGGCATGACGCTGCCCAGCGGGTTGTGGAAATTGGGCATGACCACGACGGCGCGTATCCTGTCGTGCGTGCGCAGGGCCAGGTCCAGCGCCTCGACCGAAATGCCTTGCTGCGGGCTGGTGGGAATCTCGAGGGCGCGCAGCCCCAGGCTTTCCAGGATTTGCAGCAGGCCGTGGTAGGTGGGAGATTCCACCGCCACGGTATCGCCGGGCTGTGTCACCGCGCGCAAGGCAATGTTGAGCGCCTCTATGCAGCCGTGGGTGACCAGGATGTCCTCGGGCGAGAGCTGCATGCCGGCTTCCAGCGCGCGCTTGGCCAGCACGGCATTGAGCGGGGAGTCGTGCAGGAAATCTGGTGGGCTCACTAGCAGGAAGGGATGCTTGCGCAGGGTGCGCGTGGCGGCGTTTTTCAGCGCCTCGGCGGGGTACATCGCCGGCGAGCCATAGGTGCCCGCGAGGTTGGTCACCAGCGGGTAGACATCGCACTTGGCGACAAAGTCGGAGACGCGGTCGTGGATGCCGACGTACTGGGCCGGGTCCAGCTTGCGGCCGAATTCGGGCTCGCTGGGCGGCTGCAGGTCGGCGCGCCGCCGCTTGAGCACAAAGTAGCCGGACCGCGGCCGCGCTTCGAGCAGGCCCTCGTCCTCCAGCGTGTGGCAGGCCTCGACCGCAGTCGAGAGGCTGACCTGGTGCAAACGTGTCAAAGCCCTGACGGATGGCATGCGTTCACCAGGCATGAGCACGCCGGACTGTATGGCCTGCCGGTAGTGGCTGGAAAGCCGCAGGTACAGGGGCTCGGCCGGGGCTTGCGTTTGCGCTGGTGTCAGGGGTTGCACGTCCATGGGCTGAATGATCCGTGAAGGGGCTGCGACGACACAGCCACAGATGGGGCGAAATGACACCATAACAGATGTAGAAAAGAGTTTCTGTACCGATACAGAAAGACCTTGTGTGCATCTGTCGGGAATACGGCGCCTTACTTAATCTTGCAGGCATGCCCTCCCCTGTTTCACCAACCCTGAATGGAGCTGCCATGCCATACCGCCCCGCCCCCCGCCGTCTTGAGCTTGACCCCGGTGAATCCCTGTTCTTCCACAGCAAAGCCGGCAGTGCACTGATCAGCACCTCAGGCACGCTGCTGGTGACTGGCGCCCCGCGCTGGCTGGGCGAGCAGGTTATTCGCGAGGCGACGGCACTGGAGGCGGGACAGTCGCATACCGTCGCCGAGGACGGGTGGGTCACGGTGACGGCCCAGCATGGCGGCGCGGCTTGCATCCTGAACCCGGCGGCCCGGGTGCCGCTTCCGCAAAGGCTGGCAGAGGCAGCCAAAAAGTGGTTAGGCCGCCTTTCAGCAATCACCCAGGCCGCGCGCGGGCGCTACCGCGGCGCCAGGCCGGTTTGAGGCCGCCACGCTAAATTGGATCTTCGTACACCTCTTCCTTCTTCTTTAACCCACGACCATGACCACCTCCGCCTGGCTTTTGTTCATCACCATTTCACTTGTGACCGCGCTGAGCCCCGGGCCGGGCATTTTGCTGGCGGTCTCCAACGCCGTGGCCTGGGGGCCACGCAAGACGCTGTGGAGCTCGGCGGGCAATGTGCTGGGCGTGTTCTCGGTCTCGGCCGCGGCGATGGCGGGCCTGGGCACCTTGCTGCACACCTCGGCCTGGCTGTTCGCGGTGCTCAAGGCCGTGGGCGCGGTGTACCTGGTCTACCTGGGCTGGCGCCAATGGACAAGCAGGACCTCGATGTTCGACACGCCCCTGCCGCAGCAATCGCAGCCCCGCAAAAGCAATGCCGCGCTGTTCCGCCAGGGCCTGCTGGTGGCATTGACCAACCCCAAAAGCATCCTGTTTTTCACAGCGCTGTTCCCCCAGTTCATCCTGCCCCAGGCGGCGGTGCTGCCGCAATTTCTGGCCCTGACTAGCGCCTTCGCTGCCTGCGTGTTGTGCTCCCACATGGTGTATGTGCTGCTGGCGCGCCACACGCACCGCTGGTTCGGCACGCCGCACCGGGCCCGGGTATTCAACCGCCTGTGCGGCGGCGCCTTCGGCCTGCTGGGGCTGAGCCTGCTGCGGCTTAAAAACCCGAGCTAAGGCTCTTTCATTTCCCCCTTTCTTCTCTCTCCATAAACCCATCCCAAGAAAGACCCACCATGGAAAACTCACGCAATGCCCGCTTCGCCGCCCAGGAAGCCGCCCTCGGCTACACCTTTGACGGTGAGATCAAGATAGGCGGAAACTATGTGTCCACCCTGAGGCATGGCGACGTGGTCTACGTCAGCGGCCAGGTGCCGCGCGTGGGCAGCACTGTCGTGGTCACCGGTCGGGTGAGTGCGGAGGTATCGCTGGCCCAGGCCCAGCTGGCCGCCAAGGTCTGCGCCATGCGCGCGCTGGTGCTGCTGCGGCAAAGCCTGGGCAGCCTGGACCGCATCGAGCAGATCCTGCGCGTCACGGTCTATACCCAGTCCGCGATGGATTTCACCCAGCAAAGCGAGGTGGCCGATGCCGCGTCGGAACTGCTGCACGCGGTGCTCGGTGGAGCCGGCACGCATACGCGCACCTCGGTGGGCGTCGCCCAGCTGCCCAAGAATGCGTCGGTGGAGCTGGACATGGTCGCCGCCGTCACGCCCCAATAAGCAGGCCCGGTTTCAGCCTCCCGGCAACAGGCGCAGCAGCTTGCCGTTGCTGTTGTCTGTCAGCACATAAAGCAGCCCGTCCGGGCCCTGGCGCACGTCGCGTATGCGCTCGCCGAGTTCGGTGAGCAGCTTGCTCTCGCGCACCACCTTGCCGGTGAAAGGCGCCGACAGTTCGATGCGGTCCAAATAGCCGAACTTGAGCGAGCCCACAAACAGGTTGCCCTGCCAAGCCTTGCCGTAGCGCTCGCTGGTCAGGAAGGCCATGCCCGACGGCGCGATCGACGGCACCCAATAATGCAGCGGCTGCTGCATGCCGGCTTTTTCGGTGATGCCCTCGCCGATCTTGCCGCCGCCGTAGTTCTCGCCGTAGGTGATGACGGGCCAGCCGTAATTGGCGCCGGCCTTGGGGAGGTTGATTTCGTCGCCACCCTGCGGGCCGTGCTCGTGCATCCAGAAGGTGCCGTCGGGCGCCAGCGTCGCGCCCTGCGCGTTGCGGTGGCCGTAACTCCAGATCTCGGGCAGTGCCCCGGGCTTGCCCACAAAGGGATTGTCCTGGGGGACCGAGCCGTCCTTGTTGATGCGGACAATCTTGCCGTGATGGTTGTCCAGCGTTTGGGCGTCCTCCTTGCGTGAAAAGCGCTCCCCCAGCGTGAGGAAGAGCTTGCCGTCGGCTGCACCAGCGACCCGGCTTTCGACAATGCGGCAGCCGAAGTGCGCGCTGCTGGCCACCTTGGGTTTTTGGCTGAAGATGATTTTGAGGTTTTCCAGCCGGCTCTCGTCGGAGCTCAGGGTTGCCCGTGCCAGGGCGGTGCTGTTGCCGCGGCCCGCAGGCCCGGGTTCGGAAAAACAGAAAAAGAGGGTGCGGTTGCGGGCAAAGTCGCTGTCGGTGATCACGTCAAGCAAGCCTCCCTGCCCGCCCGCAGCCACTTCCGGCACGCCCGCCACCGTTGGCGCCAGCTTGCCGTCCGGAGTCACCACGCGCATCCGGCCTGGCCGTTCAGTCACCAAAAACCGACCGTTGGGCAGGAAAGCCAGACCCCAGGGGTTTTGCAGGCCGATGGCCACGGTTTCCGGACGTACGCCCTGGGCCTGGGCAAGCGGAACGGCCCCCAGGATCGCTACAAAAACAAGAGCAAACTTCATTGATACGGCTTGGTTATCGCTCATGTTTCGCTCCTTTAATTGATCGAGGGCGGGCAGCTACAATACGGGGCGCTGCAGCCCGGCCTTTTCATATGCAAACATAGCACCGGAAGCGCAAAACCGGGTTTCCCCGTAAAGAAACTCGTTACAAATCAAAGGTTTGTAAAGTTTATCCAGAAGTTACCTGAGGTTGACGTAGGACAGATCTGTCAAGTATCCTAGCCGCCATGCGAAAAATTGCCCCTGTTCTCGTCATTGCTTCCGCCCTGCTGGCAGCTGGCGCGCAAGCAGCACCCGGCAATTCCAACGACGACATGGACAAACTGCTGGTCGACAAGGGCCTGCTCGCGCAGATCGGCCAGGTCCGCCAGAACGTCAGCAACAAGGCTTCCGAGCTGGTGGTCAACGCCATGGGCTTCCTCGGGGTTCCCTACAAACGCGGTGGCAACAACGCCGAAACCGGTTTTGACTGCAGCGGCTTTGTACGCGCCATTTACGAACAAAGCGTCGGACTGCTTCTGCCGCGCCGGGCCGAACAACAGGCCGCAGCTACCCAACGCATCGACAAAAACGACCTGCAACCCGGCGACCTGGTGTTTTTCAACACCATGCGGCGCGCCTTCAGCCATGTCGGCATCTATGTCGGCGACGGCAAATTCATCCACTCCCCCAAGCCCGGCGCGGAAGTACGCGTCGAAAGCATGGGCGTGAGCTACTGGCAGCGCCGATTTGACGGCGCCCGCCGCGTGCAGCCTGCCGGCGGTGCCGGCATTGAAACCCCTCGCCCAGCTGCATTGCCGGCTCAGCAGCCGCAGGCAAGCCTGGCGGCGCCGGAGATTCAGTCCGCTCAAGCCGCTGCCGCGCAACTCGCGGCCGGCCTGCAGGCGCAGCAGGGACAACAGGAACAATACCGGCGCTAAGCCGGTTTTTTCGCCCTCTTTCCGGGGCGTCTCTCTGTTACTCCTTCCCTTTGTCCTTCTCGCGCTCGTTTTTCGGCGACATATCGAGTTCCACCGACTGGCCGTTGTCTATGGCCTCGCCGGCGCCAGACGGCGAACTGCGGACCACGCGCACCTCACCCTCACTCGCGAGCAAACCGGCCTGAGCCAACTGTAGCGAGGGCTGTTCGACCGGTGCGCCTTCCGCCAGGTTGTTGCCGGACGGGATCACCCGGTTGTTTTCGGCGCTGGACGAGAGCTGCTGGTTGCCCTGAGGCTTGCCGTTGACATTGACCAGGCCACCGCCAGAGTTCGTCACCTGACCGAAACTGCCGCTGACGCTGCCGCTGGCCGCGTTCACGGTGATCTGCGAGGATGAGCCTGACACCTGCGCGTCGCCCACAGCGGCCACATCAACCACGGGCGCCACGACGTTGGCCACCACCGAGTCGCCTGCCAGGGAAGCGGAGCCCGAAGCCACAACCACCACATTCACGTCGCCCTGCGGCGCCTGAACGACCACATTGTTGCCGCTGATGTTTCCGCTGATGTTGCCGGTGCTGCTGCTGACCTGCACATTGCCCTGGCTGGTGGTAGTGCCGCTCACGTCGCCCACGGCGGCCACCGCGACTTCGCTGGCGGTCACGTTGGCCGATACATCGCCTCCGCTGGTGACCTGGACGGCGCCCTGGCTGATGGTGGAGCCGCTCACGTCGCCGCCGGCATTCAGGGTGTTGGTAGCGCTGGCGTCCTGGCCGCGCAAAGTGTGGTTGCTCAGCGCCACATTGCCGAGCGCGTCTATGCCATAGCCCTTGACCCAGAGCGTGCTGTCAAGGTTGTACTGGTTGGAGACCACCTCAAGCCGTCCGAGCGCATTGGCCTCGGTGCCGCCCGACACCATATGCACATTGCCACGGCTGGCACCTGAACCGGCAATCAGGCTCAGGGCCCGGGCGGTGGCGCCGGCGTTCTGGATGTCACCGTTCAGCGTGATGTCGGCACCCAGCGTAGCCAGCGTGGTGTCGCCCAGCAGGCTGACCGGAGCCTGGAACACAATGCCGCCCGCACCGCCGGCCGTCACCGTGCCGGCGATGCCGGAACCGCTTGCACCGGCATTGAGCGCCAGGCTCTGCAGCGTGCTGCCGCTGAAATAGAGGTTGTAGGGGTTGTTCACCACCACGTTCTCGGCGTAGCTGCCGGCACCTACGCGGACGTTGGCGCCGCTGCCCGCGTTGTCCAGCGCCGTGTTGATGGACAGGGCCTGCGTACCGCCGCCCAGCAGGTTGCCGATGCCGACCTGGAAGTCCTGCGTGGCCTGCGCACCGTTCCAGCCCTGCACATAGCTGGAGGCGGAGCTGCCCAGGTTGACGGCGTAGTCAAACGCGTTTTGCTGCGACGCCTGCAGCCAGGTGTACTGGTTGTTGTCGCCCGCGGTGCTGGCGTTGCGCACCGCGAAGTCGAAGCCGGCAATGCTCAGCGTGCCGAAGTTGCGGCTGGCCGACTCGTCCTGCATGAAAACCGGGTTGCGCTCGGTGAAGCTGTTGTTGCCCGCCACCGTGATGTTGTTCATCTGCTGGTTGTAGAAGCGATTGGCCTGGTACAGCGCCAGGCCGCCCCAGTCGTTATTGCGCGTGGTGGAATTGCTGACCGTCACGTTGGCGCTGTCGGTCAGCTGGATGCCCGCGCCCTGCGTGCTGCCGGCGTCATTGCCCACGGGCGCCCCATTGGCCGTGACATGGTCGATGAGCGCGCCGTCAACGCCGTTGAGGTCCAACTCGGCCCGGCCCGCACCACGGCTAGTGACATTGCTGATTGAAAAATTGTGCAGCCGGGCTGACGCGCCGCCCACCGGCGCCACCTTGATGCCGTAGGACGAGGCCACGTTAGCGCTGGGGCCGTAGAGCGTGAAGTCCCTCAGCGATACATTGTCGGCCGTCACATTGATGCCGTAGCCGTTGACGCCTCGCGCATCGATCACGGTCGTGCCCTGCCCCGCACCGGCCAGTGTTAGCCCTTTGTCGACATTGAGTGTGGCGGACTGGTTATAAGTTCCACCGGCGACGATGACGCTCCCTCCCGTGACTACAGCATCCACCCCGGCCTGGATGCTTCCCAGCGGCGTGAGCGCGCTGCCCTGCGCGCCCCCGGTTCCGTTGGTGGCCACGTTGACATGCGTGCGGTTGGACGAGGTATAGCCCTGGTCCTGCACCGACCAGCCGCCATTCGCGGCGCTCAGCGCCAGCAGGGACTGCTGCCAGGCCAGGCTTGGGCCCGCGGCCATCGGGTTGCTATAAATGGTCGAGCCGTCCCAATAGCCGTTCAGGTGCAGGTTAAGGCCCCATTCATTGCCCGTCGGCCCCTGGGTATTGCCGGCCATGGTGATGCCGCTGCCGTCGGTGTATTGCACCGAGATCGCGCTCTTGGTGTTTTCAATGCGGTTGCCGGTGACGCTGCCGGTGTTGCGCCCGTCGATCAGGATGGCGTTGCGCACATCGTGGATGTTGTTATTGGTGATCGTGAAGCCTGTCACCCCGCTTGCCACCGCGATGCCGCGGCTGATGTTCGAACCCCAGCCGTAGTTGAGGTAAGGCTGGTTCACCGGCCCGGCGATCTCCAGGCCGGTCACGGTCACGTTGTTAGCGCTGATGCTGACGCCGTTGACCTGCGCGGCATCGGGCACGATGATCTTCGCGCCGGCCTCGCCGGTGAGCGTGAGGTTGGCCTTGTTGAGCGCTACCTGTTCGGCATAGCTGCCCGCATGCACATCCACCGTCGCGCCGGCGCCAGGTGTGCCGGCCTTGGCGATGTTCACGGCGTCCTGGATGCTCGCGCCCTGGTAGACGTCCACCTGGTTGGAGTTGCCGCTGACGCTGGGCGCCTGCAACGCCGACTTGAGCACCACCGCGTTGCCATTCACCACGATGGCATTGCTGGCCTGCTGCACGCCCTCCAGGTTGATCACGCCCGACAGCAGGTTGGCCGCGTCGCCCACGCCCAGGCGCAGCATCGCGCCGTCCAGGCTGGCACCGGCGGCGTTGGACACGCTCGTGCCTGTGGCCCCTGAGGCGATGGCGAATTCATACAGCCCGCCGTTGAGCGATACCGTGGCGGCGGTAGCGCCACCCAGCGCGATCGTGCCGCCGGTGGCGGTGATGCTGCCCTGGTTGGTGACCGAGGGCGCGACCAATGCCACGAGGCCGGCGCCCTGCGCAGTGATGCTGCCCTGGTTGGTGACGCCACCCGTGGCGCCTGTGATCTGCGCGCCGCCGGTACTCATGAAGTTGTTCGCATCTATGTTGCCCGTGGTGGCAATCAGCGAGCCCACATTCACCGTGGCGTTCGGCCCGAACATCACGCCGTTGGGGTTCATCAGCATCACCATTCCATTGGCCGACAGGCTGCCCATGATGTGCGTGGCATTGCTGTCGCCATTGATGCGGTTGAGGATGGCCGACGCCGCGTTGGGCTGCTGGATATCAACCGACTTGCCTGGATTGATGTTGAAGGAGCCCCAGTCCAGCACGGCACGGTTGCTGGTCTGGTTGATGGTCATCTGATTACCCGCCACCGAACCCGATGCCGCACCGGAAAAGACCGTGCCGTTCTGCGGCAGGCCTGCCGCGCCCACGATGTCCACGGTCCAGCCGGGCGGCGCGAACAGCAGCGCCGCCGCTGCGGGCAGCGCCTTCAACGCGAAGTATTGCCGCCGTTTTTCGGGGGAACGCAGACGCTGCGGATGGGGTTTGGCTTGCATGGAATCACCTCTTGAACGGTAAAGAAGACGAAGAACAACAGGGACGGATCCAATAAACATGAACACAATCAGAAACTGTCAAAACCGCGCCAGCAGCGAACCCATCAGCCGCGGGTCCTTGCCTCCGGACTGGTAGCTCGCGATGGATTTCGTCAAGGGCCAGGCCACCTCGAGCGCGGCCACCACGTTTTTCTCAAAAAAGAAGCGCAGGCCCAGGCCAGCCGAGGCCAGGCTCTGGCTGGCCGGCGTGCCGGGCGAGACGCTGCCGACCTTCCAGACTTTGCCGACGTCGTAAAAGCCGAACAGCTGCCAGGACCTGAGCCCCGGCATGTTGGCGCCGGCGCCGGCATAACGGGGCTCGATGCGAAAAGCCAATGCGCGCTCGCCCACCAGCTCCGCCGGTTCATAAGCCCGGCCGAAGCGCCGCCCGCCCAATGCGTATTGCTCCGACGACAGCAGCGGCGCGTTGGCCCACTGCCCGCCCGCGCCCACGCTGAACGAAAAATTCGACGCCAGGGGCTGCGAGCGCTCATAGTCGAACGTGAGTTTGTTGAACACACCCTTGGCGCCCACCCGGCTCTTGAGCACATCGGACTCCTGCGTGCCGCCCAGGCCCTGGCTGAAATCGACGTCCAGCGTGTTCTGCCCATCCAGGCGGTCCAGCACGCGCCAGCTCAAGCCCATGCGCAGCGCGCGTATCCTGTCTTCAATCACGCGGGTGCCCAACACTTCGGTGTGCACGTTGGAATGGTCGTAGCTTGCGCGCGCGGTCAGGCTTTCATTGCGGGTGCGCAGCAAGGGGTAAGCTGCGGACAGCGTTACCGTGTCGGCACTTCCGTGCACATCAAATGGCGCGAGCACATCGCCAGGCTGCGTGCGGGCGCGGGACACGGCAGCCGAAAGCCGCAAGCCTTCACCCCCCACCACCTGGCTGTAGGAAAGCTGCGTATAGGCCATTTCGGAATTGCCGGTTCCCACGCCGACAAAACGCCACTGGTCGTTCACGCCCAGCAGCTGGTTCCCGACAACACCCAGGGTCAGCTGGCCCGGCCCCAGGTATTTGGAGCCGTAGTTGTCAATGGAGGTAAAGCCTTCCACCGTTTTGACATTAGCGGCCAGCGTGAGGTCGGCCGCGCCGGGCGACTGCGAAGGCGCGAGCACGCTACGCAGTTCCACGCCGGGGAAATCATTGGCGATCAGAAGGTAGCGCTCCAGCACGGCGCTTTCGAGGGGCCTGGAGGCCTGGATCTTCTCGCCGACGCGCATCAGCTGTTCCTGCACATGGGCGCTCACGCCCGGCCCCGCCTGCACGTTCACGCGATCGATATAGCCCTCAACGACGCGCAGCGTCAGCGTGCTTTCCGCGAGCGATTGGGGCGGCACCACGACCAGCGAAAGAATGTAGCCCGCGTTGCGGTACATCACGGTGAGCGAAGAAGCCAGTTCGAGGATGTCGCTGCCCGTGATTTCGCGCCCGATGTAGCCGTCCGCGCGCGCCTGCAATGCATTGCCGGGCAAGGCAGTAGCGCTCTCGATACGGATTTCCTTGAGCGTGACGCGTATGGCCTTGAGCGAATCCGGCAGGGGCTCAGCGGCCTTGCTTTTGAGTTGTGGCGCTGGTGATGCCTGCTCAGGGGCAGGCTGGATGTCAAAGCGTTCGCGAAGGCGTCCCGGGTCTATGGTGGATGGCTGCTGTTGCGCTTCAGCGGCAGCAGGAAGCAGGAAATGCAGGGCAAGGACATAAAAAAGAACCTCGTGCATGCGTGCACCATCAGTACGCTTCATTGCTACATCCCACTCAAAGTTCGAGAGTTACAAATCACCGATTGAGTTGCCCCACTCACGCCCACTCAAATCGCTTTTTTCGTGAATTAGTTCACAGTAACTAATTGTGAAACTTGATACAAGCAAGAAAAAGTAACTAATAACTATTGGGCCGGCGCCAGAGAGATTGCTTATTTTTTAGGCAACGAACCCTTGTTACTTACAAAATTTGACTCAGCCTTGTCTTTGTGGTCGCCTTCTCCAGGTTTCTTGCTACCTACGGCTTACTGCATGTACCTGTCCGCGGCCTTGTCCTGATGTGGCGTGACATCAAAAAATGCGGTCGGCTATGTAAAGTTTTCGGCAATCGCGGCCGTCAATGCCGCTCGCCTTTTTTTTCACCGGCCTTTTGTCGAACACGCGGTGGCATCCGACGCACGCTTGCGCTTTCCGGGAGCGCAGCAAAATTGCGCTATAAGCGGCAAAGCAAAAAGAAAACGGAACCGCATTGAGAATCCACCTCTATACCGACATAAACACCCTGTTCGGCCGGGCCGTGCGCCTGTGGATGGACGTCCTGTTGCAAGCCGGGCACGAAGTCGAGTTCATCGACATGGGCAACAACACCGAAGCGCCGCTGCCCGATGTAGGCCCCAGCGACATCAACCTGCTCATCGCCGGCATCTATGCCTTTCCACGCTTCGCGAAGCGTGGGCTGCCGCGGCACGGCAAGCACGTGCTCTGGATGTTCGACCCCTTGACGCGCGACGCATCAGCCACGGTGCACAGGTACAAGGCTGAACTGTTCGACACCATTGCACCGGGCCTGCATGCCGTGATGGCCATGGATGCATCCATAGAGCGCTACCTCGCACAATACTTCCCGACACTCACAAGCTTTCGCCTGCCCTACCTGGTGGCGCAGCGGCATGTGCGCGCACCGCTGCCTGAAGCGGACAGGACGGGCGACATCGTCATGCTGGGCGGCGACACGGCCAGGCGCCGCGAGGCCGAGCGCCTCTTCCTTGCAGCACCGGCCCCACTCAAAGCCGAGTTCATCTGGAGCGGCCTGTGGGGCGCGGCGCGCGACGCTTGCCGCGCCGGCGCGCGCATCAACCTCAACGTGCATGCCGATCCGCAACTGCGCTACTTCGACCAGTTCCGTACCTTTGAAACCTGGGCCGCCGGCACGGCCGTGGTGTCCGACAGCTTTGAAGGCTGGGAAGATTTCGGCATCGTGCCCGGCGTGCACATGGTGATGGCGGAGCTCCAGGACCTGCCGCAGGCCTGCGCGGAACTGCTGGCCGACGTGCCGCGGCGCGAAGCCATGGTGCGCGCATCGCAGGCACTGTTGCGAGAGCGCTTCTCACCCGAAGCCTGGCAGGGCCGCATGCTGGCCATGCTTGAAAGCATCGCCTGAGCATGGCCGAGATCTCGCGGCAGGAGTTGATCGCACTGCGGCTGGCCAGCCATCGCCTGGCAGGCCCTTCTTCAGGACAGGCTGATTTCAAGCGCATCGACCAGGCCGTGCAATGGATGGGCGCGGTGCAGGCACAGGAGTATGCCCATGCGCGCTGGGCCGTCGGCTCGCGCTTCACCGGCGAAGCAGCCGTCACCGATGCGGCGATGGAAGATGCGCTGGCCCGGCGCAAGGTGGTGCGCAGCTGGATCTTGCGCGGCACGCTGCACCTGGTGGCCGCGGCCGACCTGCGCTGGCTGCTGGCGCTGGCCGCGCCGGCGCTGCTGACCCGTACCGCAGCGGCCTACCGGGAGGTCAAGCTCGATGAGGCGGCCTTCCGAAAAATCCTGCCGGCGATTCGCCAATGCCTTGAAGGCGGCCGGCAACTGACGCGCGAGGAGCTTTTTGCCGCGCTCGCGCGGCGCCGCATAGACACCGAAGGCTATCGCGGCGGGCGCATCCTGTACCGAGCGGCCCAGACCGGGCTGATCTGCCTGGGCGATCCGCAGGGTAAACAGGCCCGCTACACCTTGCTCGATGAATGGCTGCCGCCGCAGCCCGAACTGCCACGCGACAAGGCACTGGAGAAACTGGCCCAGCGTTATTTCGCAAGCCACGGCCCCGCCACGCTGGCCGACTTCAGCTGGTGGTCCGGGCTGGCTGCCGGTGAAGCCAGGGCTGCGCTGGAAATGGCCGGGCCCGGCCTTTCGCAGGCATTGTTTGAAGGCGACACCGTGTGGTGGTCCAAACGCACACCGGCCGCATCAGTGCCTGCGCAGCCGGGCGGCAAGCCGGCGCTGCATTTGCTGGCGGGTTTTGACGAGTATGTGCTGGGCTACACCGACCGCAAAGCCATCATCGATACCGCGCACGCCGGCAAGCTCATGACACCCAACGGCCTGTTCCGCCCCGCGCTGCTGCTGGGCGGCCGGGTGGCCGGCACCTGGCAGGCGGAAGTCAAGAAAGGCGCACTCAACATCAGCACCATGCCCTTCGCACCACTGCCGCGCGGCAGCGCCGGTGCATTGCGGCCGGCTGCGCAGGGCTACGCGGCCTTCACAGGCTTGCCGCTGGCGGAAGTTCACTGAGAAGCAAACAATCACCACAAGGGTTTACCCGGTCAAACTTTTTGAACCACGCCGGGTCAGCACATTAGTCAGGTATCGCAGACCCTGGTGCATTCAACATGTACCGGCGCTACTATCGCCGAGCCCATCCCGGTTCTTTCATTCCTTGAATAGTGAGGAGCGCATCCATGGCAAAACTGAACGTCAACGGTACCGTGCGTGAGTTTGAGGCGGAGGACGACACACCGCTGCTGTGGGTCCTGCGCGAGCAGCTGGGACTGACCGGCACCAAATACGGCTGCGGCATCGCGGCATGCGGCGCATGCACGGTGCACATCGACGGTGTGCCCACACGCAGTTGCGTGCGGCCAGTCTCCACCGTCGGTGCCACGGAAAAAATCGTGACCATCGAAGGCCTGTCGCCCGACGGCTCGCACCCGGTGCAAAAAGCCTGGGTCGCGCTGGACGTCCCGCAGTGCGGTTACTGCCAGTGCGGCATGGTGATGGCCGCAGCCGCGCTGCTCAAGGCCAAGCCGAACCCGACGGATGCCGACATCAACGAGGCGATGACCAACATCTGCCGCTGTGGCACCTACAACCGCATCCGTGCAGCCATCAAGGTAGCGGCCTCGGGCGGCAACACCAAAAGCGCGGCGCTTGCCATCCAGCACACCGACGGGAGCACGACATGAGCACCCCCTCCACCTCCTCCTTTGCCGCTCCCCGGCTGTCACGGCGCCGCTTCCTCGCTTCAGGTGCATCGGCCGGCCTCATCGTTGGTTTCCATATTCCCTTTGCCGGCAAGGCTGCTGCCCAGGGTAGCGACTCACCCGAGATCAACGCCTGGGTCGTGGTGCGCCCCGACGACACGGTGATCATCCGCATCGCGCGCTCTGAAATGGGCCAGGGCAGCCTGACCGGCCTCGCGCAGCTCGTGGCCGAAGAGCTGGAATGCAACTGGGCCAAGGTGACCACCGAATACCCGACGCCAGGGCAGAACCTCGCGCGCAACCGGGCATGGGGCAATTTCTCCACCGGCGGCAGCCGCGGTATACGCGAGTCGCACGACTACGTGCGCAAGGGCGGCGCCACGGCGCGCATGATGCTGGTGCAGGCCGCGGCTAATGAATGGAAGGCGCCGGTATCCGAGTGCCGCGCCGCCAGCAGCATCATCACGCACACGCCCACCGGCCGCACGCTGACATACGGCAAGGTCGCGGTGGCGGCGGCCAAAATCACACCGCCCGCTGAAGTCACGCTCAAGGACCCGAAAGACTGGAAGATCGTCGGCAAGCGACTGGCCCGGCTGGACACCCAGGACAAGGTCACCGGCAAGCAGGTCTATGGCGCCGACCTCAAACTGCCCGGCATGTTCAATGCGGCCATCAGGGACTGCCCGGTGTTCGGCGGCAAGGTCAAGAGCTTCAATGCCGCCGCGATTGAAAAGCGCCCCGGCGTGAAGAAGGTGCTGGCGGTAGGCGACAGCGCGGTGGCCGTCGTGGCCGATACCTGGTGGCATGCCAAGACCGCACTCGAGGCACTGCCCATCGAGTGGGACAACGGACCCAATGCAGCCAACTCCAGCGCCAGCGTGGCCCAGATGCTCAAAGCCGGGCTGGACGCGAACGACGCCGTTGTCGGCAACCAGAACGGCGACGCCAAGGCCGCGCTGGCCTCGGCGGCCAGACGCATCGAAGCGGTGTATTCCTACCCGCACCAGAACCACGCGACCATGGAGCCCATGAACGCGACCGCGCGATGGACGCCCGAGCGCTGCGAGGTCTGGACGCCTACCCAGAACGGCGAGGCCGCGCTGGCCGCCGCCTCGGAAGCGGCGGGCCTGCCGGTCGCCAAATGCGAGGTCTACAAAATCCACCTGGGCGGCGGCTTCGGGCGGCGCGGCGCCGTGCACGACTGGGTGCGCCAGGCCGTGGACATCGCCAAACAGATGCCGGGCGTGCCGGTCAAGCTGCTGTGGTCACGCGAGGAAGACATGCTGCACGGCCGCTATCACCCGGTCACGCAGTGCAAGCTGCAGGCGGGCCTGGACGCGCAGGGCAATGTCACGGCCCTGCACATGCGCATCTCGGGCCAGTCCATCCTGGCTGGTGTGTTTCCGCAAAACATCCGTAACGGCCTGGACCCGGTGCAGTTCCAGGGCCTGAACGCGCCGGGGCCCGAGGCTTCCATAGGCTACAGCTTCCCCAACCTGCTGATAGACCATGCGATGCGCAATCCCAGCGTCCCGCCCGGCTTCTGGCGGGGCGTGAACCTGAACCAGAACACCATTTACCTCGAGTCTTTTATCGACGAGATCGCGTTCGCCACCCAACAGGACCCGCTGGCCCTGCGGCGCAAGCTCATGGCCAAACACCCCAAGCACCTGGCGGTGCTCAACGCCGTGGCCGAACGCGTCAAGTGGAATGTGCCGCCACCTGACATCGGCGGCCAGAAGGTCTACCGCGGCCTGGCCCAGACCATGGGCTTCGGCAGCTATGTGGCGGCCTGCGCCGAGGTGTCGGTCAGCAAGGACGGCGAGCTCAAGATCCACCGCATCGTCGCGGCCACCGACCCCGGCTATGCGGTCAACCCGCAGCAGATCGAGGCACAGGTCGAAGGCTCTTTCGCCTACGGCCTGTCAGCGGCCCTGTTCGGAGAATGCACACAAAAAGACGGCCGCATGGAGCAGGACAACTTCAGCACCTACCCCGTCGTGCAGATGCAGCACATGCCCGCGGTGGAAACCCTCATCGTGCCCTCGGGCGGCTTCTGGGGCGGCGTCGGTGAACCGACGATCGCGGTCGCCGCGCCCGCGGTGCTCAATGCCGTGTTCGCGGCGACGGGCAAACGCGTACGCGACCTGCCGCTGAAGAACCACGATCTCAAAAAGGCATAAAAAAGCATGAACTGGCAAGGCGCTATCGCCGGCGGACTGATGATGTTGATGGCGCCCTGGGCCGGCTTCGCGCAGCAGGCCATGCTGCCGCTGCAAGTGGTCGGCGACGCCATTCCTCAACCGCTGACGGCCACGCCCGGCAGCCCGGCGCGCGGCCGCGCCATCGTCGCGAGCCGCCAGCAGGGCCTGTGCCTGCTGTGCCACACCGGGCCCATTCCAGAAGAGCGCTTCCAGGGCAACCTGGCGCCCGATCTGGCCGGCGCGGGCTCGCGCTGGAGCGAAGGCCAGCTGCGCCTTCGCATTGCCGACGCGCAGCGCCTGAACCCCGCCAGCATCATGCCTGCCTATTACCGTATCGATGGACTGGCGCGTGTGGGCACAGCCTGGGAAGGCAAGCCCATCATGGACGCCCAGAAAATTGAAGACGTGGTTGCCTACCTGCGGACGCTGCGCGATTGATGCGGGACCATGACACCGCCCCAGCACAAGCCCGCCCTGCCCCGCCGGCGCCATATCCTGGCGGGCGCCGCCGGCGTGATCGCCGGCGTCGTGCTGCGGCCCGCGTCCGCCGCCGCGGGTGACCTGGCAGTGGCCATGGCCTCCTATACCCAGGGCGCGCCGGTTCGTGCGGGCAAGGTTACGCTTGGTGTGGCCGAGCTGGTGGACAACGGCAATGTGGTGCCCATCACCGTCACGGTGGAAAGTCCCATGACGGCCGCCGACCACGTCAAAAGCATCGCCGTCTTCAATGAAAAGAATCCCCAGCGCGACGTGGCGCGCTTCACGCTGGGGCCGCGCGCCGGCAAGGCGAGCGTCACCACGCGCATACGGCTGGCCACGTCGCAGCAGCTGGTCGCCGTCGCGCAGATGAGCGATGGCAGCTGGTGGTCGCACACGGTGAATGTCATCGTTACCCTGGCGGCGTGCATAGAGGGAGAGCCCTGATGGCCCGCACGCTGATCAACGCCCCATCCACGGTCAAACGCGGCGAGGTCATAGAAGTACGCGCCACCATAGGCCACCCCATGGAAACCGGTTTTCGGGCCGGTGAGGACGGCAAGGTCCTGCCGCGCAACATCATCCAGACCTTCAGCTGCCGCTACAACGGTGAGCTGGTGTTCAGCGCCGAGCTGTTTTCGGCGATCTCGGCCAACCCCTACATCGCCTTCCATACCGTGGCCACCGAGAGCGGTACGCTGGTGCTCAGCTGGGAAGGTGACAACGGTTTCTCCCAGGCCGAGAGCATCAACCTGACCGTTACGAGATGAGGTACGTCCCGGTTTATCTTCTCTTGTTTTTGGTGCTGGGAAACGCCTACGCGCAGAACGCCCCCAGCAAGGACAGCCGCCGCTCAGGCTTCGAGGACATGGGGGCGGCCACCCAGGCCATGCAAAAGGACGATGCGCTCAACCCCGGCATGCTGTGGGTACGCGATGGCGAGTTGCAGTGGAACCAGCCGCAAGGCGCCAGCGGCAAGGCCTGCGTGAACTGCCATGCGGCGGCACAAAGCAGCATGCGCGGCGTGGCGGCACGTTATCCGGCATTTGATGCCGGCCAGGGCCGCCCCATCACTCTGGGCCAGCGCATCAACCAGTGCCGCGAGCAACACCAGCAGGCCGCGCCGCTGCGCGCCGAAAGCCAGGAATTGCTGGGCCTGGAAAGCTACATCGCGCTGCAGTCACGCGGCATGCCCTTGGCACCACCCCAGGACACGAGGCTGGAGCCGTTCCGCCAGCGTGGGCAGCAGCTGTTCATGCAGCGCATCGGCCAGTTGAACCTGTCCTGCGCGCAATGCCATGACGGCCTGCCCGGCAAGCGCCTGGCAGGCAGCCTGATTCCTGAAGCACACCCCACGGGCTACCCGGTGTACCGGCTTGAATGGCAGGGCATGGGCTCGCTACAGCGCCGCCTGCGCGGCTGCATGAGCGGCGTGCGCGCCCAGCCCTTTGCCTATGGCGCGCAGGAGTTGGTGGAGCTGGAGCTGTACCTCAAGACCCGCGCCAGCGGTATGGCGATGGAGGCGCCGGGTGTGCGGCCTTGAGCCTCAGGCGGTCCAATCGATGCGCTCAAACAATTTCATGAGTTTCTGCGCGCGCGGCGGGTTGAGTTGCGCGACCCAGCTGATACGTCCAAGCAGGTGCGAGCGAAAGTCGGAATGCCCCTCCCGGTTCTGAGAGGATGGGCCATGCAACACACTCTGGTGCAGACAGGCCTTGAGTCTGTCAAAGTCCTCACGTGCAATATTGGCCCGCTCGTTGACGACGATGCCGGTGATGCGCTGCTGCCGGTGCTGTGGCAGGCAGCGTGTCTTCTCATGATTCAGCGAAAAACCCTCGGCCTCGGCTATTTGCGCGACCCAAATTTCAAGCATGCGGAATTGCCGGCGTAGCGATTCCGGCCCCGAAAATACCAGGTCGTCGGCATAGCGCGTGTAGCGTGCGCCGAAGACATCGGCAAGCCCCTCCAGCCGCAAATCGAGGCGGAAGGCACAGAGGTTGGCCAGCGCCGGCGAAGTCGGTGCCCCTTGCGGAAGATGCGGAGAACGCAGGCGCTTGGCACTCATCCAGCTGATGCCGCCGTCTTCGCGCAGTCGTTCCACAATCATCGGCGCCGTGCGGTGCGTGCAGAGCACCGTGAGCGCTCGCGCCACACCCTCTGGGTAACCCAGGGTGTACCAGACCGCCCTGACCTGTGCAGCGCTGACACTGCCGAAAAAATCGCGCAGGTCGAAGCGGATCACTACCGGCTGGCCCACGTGAACCGCCGCGTGGCTCCTGACCGAACGGCCGCTCGCGAAACCGTGCGCCGCCTCATGCACCGGCACTTCGCACAGCAGCCCCGCCAGCAATTGCCGCTGCACGCGCTTGAGTTCGACCTTGGGCACTTCGAGCAGCCGCAGTCCGCCCGAGTTCTTCGGCAACAGGCGATAGCGGTAGTGCTCGGTCCACGCGGGGGTTTCAGGAGCCAGCCAATTCAACTGTTCGGGCGTCAGGTTCAGCCAGCGCGCCAGGTCGTCGGCCGTTTCAATCTCCGGCAACAGACAGTCCTCAAGACCCAGTGGCCGTGGCCGCATGAGAGCAGGCCGCAGAATGAGGCGCCGGATACGCGGCGGTTGGGGGTCGTCGAAAATCTGGCGGAAGGTGAAGACGTCTTGTCCATCCTCATCATCCTCCGCGTCGTACTCGTCTTCGCCCTCCGCATCTTGGGCATCGTCGTCTTCACTGCCGTAGTCGCACGGCTCAAATGCGCCGGTAGCTTCAATGCGCCGCGCCAGCGAAGAGACGTCAAATTTACGCCAGGTCATGGCCGATAGCGCGGCGAGCGGCTCAAGCAGCGGTGTCAGCCAAGCGGGCTGCTCGCCGAGCGCCTGCGCGGCGCGCGCTTGCAGCGCCTCCAAGGAAGTGGCTCCCGACCGATCCGCATCAGCCAACAAAGCCCGGGCAATGCCGCGTGCAACCAGGGTCCGATAGCGGCTTTGGCGCATAAACAGTCAGGTTGGCAGCCGGTATTTCAACCAGCGGGTCTCGCGTGAGCGCCCTCGCGCGGATGCGCGATGCGGCTCACGCACCGAAATGAAAAGGCAGACAAACAACCATGGGGGTGCCCCATGGTGCGGGAAAGCGGCAACGTATCGCCTCATTCCTCGCATCACTTGAAAAGCCGGCCGCCGCGCAAATTCTAAGGGCGAGTGCGCCTGGGCGTGCCTTGATTGTGGCAACAGCAACCGCAAAACAACAGGCAGCCTTTCACCGGAGAGAGGCAGCGAAAGTCATTACCCAGGAGAACGGTGTCCTCCCGAGCAGGAAGCCTCGTCACCCAGATGGAAGCGGAGACTCAGGAAAATCGCGAGCGCCAGCCTTACTTCCGTGCAGGCGGCAAATCCGTGCAACTGCCATGCGCCACTTCCGCAGCCATGCCTATGCTCTCGCCCAGCGTGGGGTGCGGGTGTATGGTCTTGCCGATGTCGACGGCGTCGGCGCCCATCTCGATGGCCAATGCGATCTCGCCGATCATGTCGCCGGCGTGGGTGCCGACAATGCCGCCGCCCAGGATCCTGCCGTGGCCGTGCGCTTCGGGGCTGTCGTCAAACAGCAGCTTGGTGAAGCCTTCGTCGCGGCCGTTGGCGATAGCACGGCCGGAGGCCGTCCAGGGGAACAAGCCCTTTTTGACCTTGATGCCTTCGGCCTTGGCCTGGTCTTCGGTCAGGCCCACCCAGGCGACCTCGGGGTCGGTGTAGGCCACGCTGGGAATCACGCGGGCGTTGAAGGCCGCGCTGGCCAGGTCCTTGTTGCCTTGCAGTTCACCGGCAATGACTTCTGCGGCCACGTGGGCTTCGTGCACGGCCTTGTGCGCCAGCATGGGCTGGCCCACGATGTCGCCGATGGCGAAGATGTGGGGCACATTGGTGCGCATCTGGATGTCGACGGGGATGAAGCCGCGGTCGGTGACGGTGACACCGGCCTTTTCGGCAGCGATTTTCTTGCCGTTGGGCGAGCGGCCCACGGCCTGCAGCACCAGGTCGTAAGTCTGCGGCGCGGGCGCACCCTCGCCTTCGAAGCTGACTTCAATACCGGCCTTGGTCGCCTTGGCGCCCACGGTCTTGGTCTTGAGCATGATGTTGTCAAAGCGCGGCGCGTTCATCTTCTGCCAGACCTTGACGAGGTCGCGGTCGGCGCCCTGCATGAGGCCGTCCATCATCTCGACCACATCCAGGCGTGCGCCCAGGGTGGAATACACCGTACCCATTTCCAGGCCGATGATGCCGCCGCCCAGAATCAGCATGCGCTTGGGCACTTCCTTGAGTGCCAGCGCGCCGGTGGAATCGACCACGCGGGGATCATCCGGCATGAAAGGCAGCCGGACCGCTTGCGAGCCCGCGGCGATGATGCAGTTCTTGAAGGCGATGGTCTGCTTCTTGCCGGTTTTTTCCTGGCCTTCAGCACCGCTGGTTTCCTCAACCTGCAGGTGGTGGGCGCCGACGAACTGGCCGACGCCGCGCACGGTAGTGACCTTGCGCATCTTGGCCATGGCCGTCAGCCCGCCGGTGAGCTTGCCGACGACTTTTTCCTTGTGCGTGCGCAGCTTGTTGATGTCGAGCTTGGGCTCACCAAAGCTCACACCCAGGGCGTCGAAATGCTTGACCTCGTCCATCACCGCCGCCACGTGCAGCAGCGCTTTGGAGGGAATGCAACCTACGTTAAGGCAGACGCCGCCCAGCGTGGCGTAGCGCTCCACCAGCACGACCTTCAGACCCAGATCGGCGGCGCGGAAGGCGGCCGAGTAGCCGCCGGGGCCGGCGCCCAGCACCAGCACGTCGCAATCGAGGTCGGCGGAACCGCTGAAGCTGGCGGCCGTTGGCACCGGCACGGCGGGGTCGGATGCCGCTGGAGCAGCGGCCTTCTTCTCAGGCGCGGGCGCCGGGGCGGGTGCGGCGGGTGCGGCACCGGAAGCTTCCAGCGTCAGCACCACGGAGCCTTGCTTGACCTTGTCACCGAGCTTGACCTTCACTTCCTTGACCACACCGGCGGCGGACGATGGAATCTCCATCGAGGCCTTGTCGCTTTCCACGGTGATCAGGCTTTGCTCGGCCTTGATGGTGTCGCCGGCCTTAACCAGCACTTCAATCACGGACACTTCGTCAAAATCGCCAATGTCCGGCACCTTGATGTCTACCAGGCTGGATGCGCTCATTTGGAGGCTTTCAATTTAAGGGTGAATATGTCGACGGGTCCGGCGGAGTTCTTGTCGAACTCGCAACCCGCGTTGAGGCCGGCCATGGCGACTTCGCGCGCGGTCTTGGCCTTGTCCCAGGCGGCATGCATGGCGCCCAGGGCGAAGCTGCGGCCCGAGCCTATGCTCCAGAATTCCTTGAACTCAAAGACTTCGCGGTAGCTGTAAAGGCCGTAGATGCCGCTGGCATTGGCAATCACGACGGTGAACTGGCTGGACTCGTAGGGATCGTTGTCGTCTTCCTTGGTTTGCAGGAAGAAGTTGTCCTTGAGCAGCGGGTGCAGCTTGACGAAAGTGTCGAACACCTCGTCGCGCGAGCCCAGCTTGAGCTGGTCCTTGGGCAAGGTCACCATGGCCTTGCGCAGCACTGGGAAATGCGCCACCGTGCCGGCCATGCCGATGTAGCTCAGGCCGGCAGGCGTGTCGACCTTGAAGATCTTGCTGTTGGCCTCGTAGCGGTGGCCCAGGCTGGTGTCGCCGAAGGTGACCAGCGTATCGGCGGCGATGGCAACCTGCCCCGCCTTTTTGACGACTACAAGCGTTGTCATCGTTGGATCAGAGGAGAACGCGGCGGAAGTCGGCGAGGATCTGGCCGAGATAGGCGTTAAAGCGCGCGGCGGCGGCGCCGTCGATCACGCGGTGGTCCCAGCTCAGCGACAGCGGCAGCATCAGGCGCGGCTGGAAGGCCTTGCCGTCCCAGACCGGCTCCATCGTGCTCTTGCAGACGCCCAGGATGGCGACTTCAGGCGCATTGATGATGGGCGTGAAGTAACGCCCGCCTATGCCGCCCAGCGACGAGATCGTGAAGCAGGCGCCGGACATGTCGGCCGGGCTCAGCTTGCCGTCGCGTGCCTTCTTGGCGAGTTCGCCCATCTCTTGCGAGATTTGCACGATGCCCTTCTGGTCGGCGTTCTTGATGACGGGAACGACCAGGCCGTTGGGGGTGTCCGCGGCGAAGGCGATGTTGTAGTACTGCTTGAGCACCAGCTGGTCGCCCTCAAGCGAGGCGTTGAACTCGGGGAACTTCTTGAGCGCGGCGACCGAGGCCTTGATCAGGAAGGCCAGCATGGTGATCTTGATGCCGGCTTTCTCGTTTTCCTTGTTCATGAGCACACGGAAGGCTTCGAGCTCGGTGATGTCTGCGTCGTCATGGTTGCAGACATGCGGGATCATCACCCAGTTGCGGTGCAGGTTGGCGCCGCTGATTTTCTTGATGCGCGACAGGTCCTTGCGCTCGACCGGACCGAACTTGGTGAAGTCGACCTTGGGCCATGGCAACAGATCCATCCCTGCCCCGCCGCCCGAAGACGCGGGCGCCTTGGCGGCCTGAGCCTGGGTGCGGACGCTGCCGTCCATCACCGATTTGGTGAAGGCCTGGATGTCGTCCTGCGTGATGCGGCCCTTGAGGCCTGAGCCCTTGACCTCGGCCAGCGGCACACCGAGTTCGCGCGCGAACTTGCGCACCGAGGGCGAGGCGTGCGGCAGGCTGCCTTGCGGAGCCGTGGTGGGGTTGTGGGCCGGCTGGCTCGCCGGGACCGATGCGGTGGCCTGCGAGGGGGCGGCGGCGGCAGGTGCGGCGGCTGAAACGGGTGCCGATGCCGGCGCGGGGGCCGGAGCCGGTGCCGGCGATGCAGCTGCGGCCGCGGATCCTTCGAGCACAGCCAGCAGGTCGCCGATGTTGACGGTGTCGCCCAGCTTGACTTTGAGCTCCTTGAGCACGCCGGCGGCCGAGGACGGAATTTCCATCGAGGCCTTGTCGGATTCGACGGTAATCAACGACTGCTCGGCCTTGATGGTGTCGCCGGGCTTGACCAGCACTTCAATGACGGACACGTCCTTGAAATCACCGATGTCGGGTACGCGGACTTCGACAGGGCCGGAAGCGGCGGGTGCAGCGGTGGTAGCTGCAGGCGCAGGTGCCGGCGCGGCGGCTGCGGGAGCCGCCGGGGCGGCCGCGGCCTTTTCTTTGGAAGCGGGAGCGGCTTCAGCGCCAGCCCCGGCCACTTCCAGCGTCAGCACGACCGAGCCTTGCTTGACCTTGTCGTCGAGCTTGACGCGCAGTTCCTTGACCACACCCGCGTGGCTGGAGGGGATTTCCATGGAGGCCTTGTCGGACTCCACGGTAATCAGCGACTGCTCGGCCTTGACGGTGTCGCCTGGCTTGACCAGCAACTCAATGACCGTCACTTCGTCGAAATCCCCGATATCAGGAACTTGAATGTCTACCACTGCCATATTCTTGTCTCCGTTTGCTTCAGGCGTCTGTGCTGTTCGGCACTGTTTGTGCTGGATGTCTACGTCGGAGTTTTAACTCAAGCGTAAAGCGGGTTGATCTTGTCGACATTGATGCCGTATTTCTTGATGGCCTCGGTAACCTTGGCGACCGGCACCGTGCCCTCTTCGCTGAGCGCCTTGAGCGCCGCCACGACGATGTAATGGCGGTTGACTTCGAAGTGCTCGCGCAGCTTGCTGCGGAAGTCGCTGCGGCCGAAGCCGTCGGTGCCCAGCACCTTGTAGGTACGGCCCTTGGGAATGAAGGGACGAATCTGCTCGGCGTAGGCCTTCATGTAGTCGGTCGAGGCGATGACGGGGCCGGTGTGCTTTTCAAGCTGCTGGGCCACGAAGGGCACCTGGGGCTTGTCGGCCGGGTGCAGCAGGTTCCAGCGTTCAACACCCTGGCCGTCACGAGCCAGTTCGTTAAAGCTCGGGCAGCTCCAGACGTTGGCGGCGACGCCCCACTCTTTTTCGAGCAGCTCCTGCGCGGCAATGGATTCGCGCAGGATGGTGCCGGAGCCCAGCAGCTGCACGCGCGGCGTGAGCTTGGCGCCCTCTTTGCACAGGTACATGCCCTTGATGATCTGTTCTTCGGTGCCGGGCTTGAGGCCGGGCATGGCGTAGTTTTCGTTGAGCAGCGTGAGGTAGAAATAAACGTTGTCCTGTTTCTCGACCATGCGCTTGAGGCCGTGGTGCAGGATCACGCCGACTTCATGCGCGAAGGTGGGGTCGTAGCTGATGCAGTTGGGGATCGTGCCGGCCAGGATGTGGCTGTGGCCGTCTTCGTGCTGCAGGCCTTCGCCGTTGAGCGTGGTGCGGCCCGAGGTGCCGCCCAGCAGGAAGCCGCGCGCCTGCATGTCGCCGGCCGCCCAGGCCAGGTCGCCGATGCGCTGGAAGCCGAACATCGAGTAATACACGTAGAACGGCACCATGATGCGGTTGTTGGTGCTGTACGAGGTAGCCGCGGCGATCCAGCTGCTCATGCCGCCGGCCTCGTTGATGCCTTCCTGCAGGATCTGGCCCTGCTTGTCTTCCTTGTAGTACATCACCTGGTCTTTATCGACCGGCGTGTATTTCTGGCCGTCGGGGTTGTAGATGCCGATCTGGCGGAACAGGCCTTCCATGCCGAAGGTGCGGGCCTCATCCACCAGGATGGGGACGACGCGCGGGCCAAGAGCCTGGTCGCGCAGCAGCTGCGTGAGGAAGCGCACATAAGCCTGGGTGGTGGAGATCTCGCGGCCTTCGGCAGTGGGCTCAATCACCGACTTGAAGGTCTCCAGCGCCGGCACGGTGAACTGTTCGTCGGCCTTGACGCGGCGGTGCGGCAGGTAGCCGCCCAGGGCCTTGCGGCGTTCGTGCAAGTAGCGCATCTCGGGCGTGTCGTCGGCCGGTTTGTAGAACGGGATGTCGGCCAGCTTGCTGTCGGGGATCGGGATGTTGAAACGGTCGCGGAAGGCCTTGATGTCTTCGTCGGCCAGCTTTTTGGTCTGGTGGACGTTGTTCTTGCCTTCGCCGATCTTGCCCATGCCGAAGCCCTTGACGGTCTTGACCAGCAGGACGGTGGGCTGCCCCTTGTGATTGACGGCCGCATGGAAGGCCGCATAGACCTTCTGCGAATCGTGGCCGCCGCGGCGCAGGTTCCAGATGTCGTCGTCGCTCATCTTGGCGACCATCTCGAGCGTGCGCGGGTCCTGGCCGAAGAAATGCTTGCGCACGTAGGCGCCGTCATTGGCCTTCATGGCCTGGTAGTCGCCGTCCAGCGTGTCCATCATGACCTTGCGCAGCGCGCCGTCCTTGTCGCGGGCCAGCAAGGGGTCCCAGTTGCTGCCCCAGAGCAGCTTGATGACGTTCCAGCCGGCGCCGCGGAATTCACCTTCGAGTTCCTGGATGATCTTGCCGTTGCCGCGCACCGGGCCGTCCAGGCGCTGCAGGTTGCAGTTGATGACGAAGATCAGGTTGTCGAGCTTCTCGCGCGCAGCCAGGCCGATGGCGCCCATGGATTCGACTTCGTCCATCTCGCCGTCGCCGAGGAAGGCCCAGACCTTGCGGTTTTCGGTGTTGGCGATGCCGCGGGCATGCAGGTACTTGAGGAAGCGCGCCTGGTAGATCGCCATCAACGGGCCCAGGCCCATGGAGACGGTGGGGAACTGCCAGAACTCGGGCATCAGCTTGGGGTGCGGGTAGCTGGACAGGCCCTTGCCGTCCACTTCCTGGCGGAAGTTGAGCAGTTGCTCTTCGGTCAGGCGCCCTTCGAGGTAGGCGCGGGCATAGACACCGGGCGACACGTGGCCCTGGATGTAGAGGCAGTCGCCACCATGGTTTTCGCTCTCGGCATGCCAGAAGTGGTTGAAGCCGGCGCCGAACAGGCTGGCCAGCGAGGCGAAGGAGCCGATGTGGCCGCCCAGGTCGCCGCCGTCGGCCGGGTGCAGGCGGTTGGCCTTGACCACCATGGCCATGGCGTTCCAGCGCATGTAGGCGCGCAGGCGCTCCTCGATCTCCAGGTTGCCGGGCGAGCGTTCTTCCTGGTCGGGCTCAATGGTATTGACGTAGCCGGTGTTGGCAGAGAAAGGCATGTCTATGCTCTTCTGGCGGGCGTGCTCCAGCAGTTGCTCCAGCAGGAAATGGGCGCGCTCCGGGCCTTCGCTTTCGATGACGGCGGACAAGGCGTCCATCCACTCTCGGGTTTCCTGGCTGTCTTTGTCCAGCGCGTCGTTGGCGGCGGCGCGCAAGTTGTCGCCGGCTTGGGTGGGATTGGCAGCCATTTTTTGTCTCCTGAGTAGCCTGATAGAGCTTGTTTAACCTGAGCTGCGGCTTCTTGTCGAGCCGCGCGCAGAGCCTGGGTCCAACTTGGGTCTAAGCGTGTTGTAAACGCAAATTAGATTCAAGCCCCTAGTTTCTCATAATATTTCGTAAATTTCAAATAGTGCTTTTTGATTTCATATTAAGAAATTTAAAAGTAAGCATGCGTCGCATTGGGCGGGTCGCGGTCACTCTTTCTTGCTGAATGGCCGCCACGTTGCTGCTAGCCGCTTCACACCGAGGTTTCACCTTCAAACACCCAGGGGAAACTCTGTCCCGCCTTAGGCATCTCCCTTAAACTGCTTGGTTCCTCCTATGACCCAGTCCTCCCCCGCTCTCGCCGACACTGCGGTGAATCCCGCCCCCCTGGCCCTGTGGCGCCGCTGGTGGCGGCGGCAATCGCCGTCGCGCCAGGATCGCTTCATCACGCTGGGCCCGCTGCTGGCCGTCGTGCTCTTCCTGGCGGCCGTGATCGCCGCCTTCGGCTACCTGCGCATCGAGGAAATCGACCGCGAACAACAGGCCGTCAAGCGCGATGTGGAATACGCCCAGCAGCGCCTGCGCCTGCGCCTGCTGGAGCGGCAGGAGCAGCTCATGCGCATTGGCCGCGACGTCTCCAACAAGGAGGTGGACACCGAGGAGTTCATCACTCAGGCCGAATCGCTGGTGAACCAGTACCCCGAACTCATGGCGGTGACCTGGGTGGACAGCAGGCGGCGCGTCAAGGTGGCCTATGTATCCCCCAGCGCCAATGGCCAGTTGCGCGGCGCGGGCGAGCAGCTCAAGGTCGGCGAGACCGACGGCACCTACGATCTGGCCAGGGACTTGCGCCAGCCCGTGTACTCACGGCCGCTGGCAGCCAAGGAAGCCGGCGGCTACAACGCTCCGACCCTGCAGTTGCAGGTCCCCCTGGACGACCAGGGAAAATTCGCCGGCGTCATCATGGGCGAGTACTCCATCGACGGCCTGCTGCGCTTTGGCGTGCCGACCGAGGTCACAGCCAAGTACGCCGTGACCCTGATCGACGACAAGAACCAGGTGCTGGCGGGTAGCCTGCCGCCGCCGCGCAATCCCGCGGCCCGGCTGCTGCCCTGGTCCGACGGTGCGGCCGAATATGAAATACCGGTCTCACCGGTCGGCAATGGTCTCTTGATACGCGCGGAAGGCTACCGTACCTCGCTGGGTGTGGTGGGCAGCGGCTTCTTCTGGCTGGTTAGCGCCCTGAGCGCGCTCACGGTATGGATGCTGCTGGGCACCTGGCGCCACACGCGCCGGCGCGTACAGGCCCAGCAGGCGCTGATCGCCGAAACCAACTTCCGCCGCGCCATGGAAAACTCCATGCTTACCGGCATGCGCGCGCTCGACCTGCAGGGCCGCATCACCTATGTCAACCCGGCCTTCTGCCAGATGACGGGCCTGACCGAAGGCGACCTGGTCGGCCGCACACCGCCGTTTCCGCACTGGCCGGAAGGCGAAATCGATACCCTGATGCAACGGCTGGACGACGAGCTGCACGGCCGCACGCCGCCGGGCGGCTTCGAGGTACGCGTCAAGCGCAAGAACGGCCAGATCTTCGACGCGCGCATGTATGTCTCGCCGCTGATAGACCCGCGCGGGCAGCAGACCGGCTGGATGACCTCGATGACGGACATCACCGAACCCAAGCGCATCCGCGAGGAACTAACTGCTTCCTACGAGCGCTTCACCACGGTGCTCGAGGGACTTGATGCGGCCGTGTCGGTGGCCCCCCTGGGCAGCGAGGAACTGCTGTTCGCCAACAAGCTTTACCGTGCCTGGTTCGGCGGCGAGGTGTCGGGCCACCTGAACCTGATCGCGCAGGCCGGCGTGCCGGGCACTGTGCCCACCGACGATACGCTGGACGCGGTCGACGGCCTGGCAGGCTTTCCGACCGACACGCTGACGGCTGCGCAGACGGAAAACGCCGAGATTTTCGTGCCCGAGCTCGGCAAGTGGCTGGAAGTGCGTTCGCGCTACCTGACCTGGGTGGACGGCCGACTGGCCCAGATGGTGATCGCCACCGACATCACGCCGCGGCGCCATGCCGAAGAGCAGGCGGCCCAGCAGAACGAGCGGGCCCAGACCGCCAGCCGCCTGATCACCATGGGCGAGATGGCCTCCAGCGTAGCCCACGAGTTGAACCAGCCGCTCACCGCCATCAACAACTACTGCAACGGCATGGTGTCGCGTATCAAGGGCAAGCAGATCAGCAATGAAGACCTGCTGATCGCACTCGACAAGACCGCCAAGCAGGCGCACCGCGCGGGCCAGATCATCCAGCGCATACGCTCCTTCGTCAAACGCAGCGAGCCCAACCGCACAGCGGCCGACGTGGCCACCATGGTCAGCAATGCCATGGAACTGGCCGAGATCGAGCTGCGCCGCCACCATGTGCGCCTGAGCCACTACATTGCCGCCCGCCTGCCTGAAATCATGGTGGACCCGATCCTGATCGAGCAGGTGCTGGTGAACTTGATGAAGAACGCGGCCGAATCCATCGAGCAGGCGCACCTGCCCACGGCGCGCCGCAGCGTCGAGCTGCGCGTGGTGCCCAAGCAGATCGAAGACCAGGCGGTGGTGGAGTTTTCGGTGCTCGACACGGGGCGTGGTTTGTCGCCCGAAGTCATGGGCCGGCTCTATGAGGCCTTTTATTCCACCAAGGCCGAAGGCATGGGCATAGGCCTGAAGCTGTGCCGCAGCATCGTCGAGTCGCACCAGGGCCGGATGGAGGCCGAGAACCTCTACAATGGGGACGAAGTGGTGGGGTGCCGGTTTACCTTCTGGATCCCTGTGACACCCCTGGTCCTGCCGGCGGCGCCTGCCACCGACGGCGCAGCGACACGAAACGCAGGCGTTCACTGAGGCCCTTCAAGAGCCGTCTCTTGAGAAGTTCACGAAAGAAAGTTTGGCATGAGCTTGATTCCCAAAAAAGGTACCGTCTACGTCGTTGATGATGACGAGGGCGTGCGCGACTCGCTGCAGTGGCTGCTCGAAGGCAAGGACTACCGCGTCCGCTGCTACGACTCGGCCGAAACTTTCCTCTCCCGTTACGACCCTCGCGAAGTGGCCTGCCTGATTGTCGACATCCGCATGGGCGGCATGACCGGGCTGGAGCTGCAGGACCGCCTGGTCGAACGCAAGTCACCCCTGCCCATCGTGTTCATCACCGGCCACGGCGATGTACCCATGGCGGTGAACACCATGAAAAAAGGCGCGATGGATTTCATCCAGAAGCCTTTCCAGGAAGAAGCCCTGGTCAATCTGGTCGAGCGCATGCTGGAGCAGGCCAAGGATACTTTCAGCGAGTTCCAGCAGTCCGCCAGCCGCGACGCCCTGCTGGCCAAGCTGACCTCGCGCGAAGCTCAAGTCCTTGAGCGCATCGTCGCCGGCCGGCTCAACAAGCAGATCGCCGACGACCTGGGCATCAGCATCAAGACGGTGGAAGCACACCGCGCCAACATCATGGAAAAGCTTAACGCCAACACCGTGGCCGACCTACTCAAAATCGCCCTGGGGTCCAACGCGCCGAAGGTCTGATCACCGCCCCATTCCCCCGCTGTCCTTCCGATAGCCCTTGACGCCCGTATTGATTGAAACAGCGGGCGTTTTACTTTGAGAAACTGATTCAAAAATGACCGCCCAGCTGATTGACGGAAACGCCCTCTCCAAACAATTGCGCGCCGATGTTGCCCAGCGAGCCGCCGCCCTGCGCGCGCGCGGAGTCACGCCCGGCCTGGCCGTGGTGCTGGTGGGCGAAAACCCGGCCAGCCAGGTTTATGTGCGCAACAAGGTGAAAGCCTGCGAAGACAGCGGCCTGCATTCCGTGCTTGAGAAATACCCCGCCACCCTCAGCGAAGCCGAACTGCTGGCACGGGTGGATGCGCTCAACAAAGACCCGTCCATCCACGGCATCCTGGTGCAACTGCCCCTGCCGCCGCACATCGACGCGCACAAGGTCATCGAGGCCATCTCCCCGGCCAAGGACGTGGACGGCTTTCACGTTGCCAGCGCCGGCGCACTCATGGTCGGCCAGCCGGGCTTCTGGCCCTGCACGCCTTACGGCTGCATGAAGATGCTGGAGAGCATCCGCTACGACCTCAAAGGCAAGCATGCCGTGGTGATAGGCCGCAGCAACATCGTCGGCAAGCCCATGGCGCTGATGCTGCTTCAGAAAAATGCCACCGTCACTATCTGCCACAGCGCGACCAAAGACCTCAAGGCCATGACGCTGCAGGCCGACGTGATCGTCGCCGCCGTCGGCAAGCGCAACGTGCTGACGGCCGATATGGTCAAGCCCGGCGCGGTCGTCCTTGATGTGGGCATGAACCGTAACGACGAAGGCAAGCTTTGCGGTGACGTGGATTTTGAAGGAGTCAAGGAAGTTGCCGGCTACATCACGCCGGTGCCCGGCGGTGTGGGCCCCATGACCATCACCATGCTATTGGTCAATACATTGGAAGCTGCCGAGCGCAGCTGAGCCGCGTTCTTCAGCCAGCGGCGGGCGGCTCAACCCGTACGACACTCGAGATGCCCGTCAGACGCCACAGCGCCAGGCCGGCGCACAGCCACTGCAAAACATACATTGCAGTACCCAGTCCATGCCAGAGCTTGAGGTTACCGCCTTCGGCGCGCGCACTGACGATGCGCGGCGCGATGCCAAACTCGACCAGCAAAGCCAGCAGCAGGCCGGAGACCACGAACTTCATGGCGGCCTGCGCCTGCAGTGCGAGGGCCGCATCGTCTTTTTTATTGAGCACCAGCAGCAAGAGCATGGCGCAGCCCGTGCTGAGCCAAGTCTGCGCGGTGAAGAGTTTGGCGGCCATCGCGCCGGCCACCGCGGGCGCGCCCAGGTTGGCGAACAGCATGGGGACGACGACAAACCCCAAAGCCGTCAGGCTGCCCCACCAGAGGGCCGCCACCATCACCGTGAAGCGCTGCTTCATGGCTGAAACTAGATGTACATCACCGCGATGATTTCGTAGCGTTTGAGGCCCCCTGGTGTCTGGACTTCAGCCGTGTCGCCCTCATCCTTGCCGATCAGCGCGCGCGCAATCGGCGAGCTGATATTGACCCGCCCCAGCTTGATATCGGCTTCGTCTTCGCCGACGATCTGGTACGTCACCTTGTCGCCGGTGTCCTCGTCTTCCAGTTCGATGGTCGAGCCGAACACCACCTTGCCGCCCGCGTCCAGCTCGGACGGGTCGATGATTTGCGCGGCGGAAAGCTTGCCTTCGATTTCCTGGATGCGGCCTTCGATAAAGCCCTGGCGATCCTTGGCGGCATCGTACTCGGCGTTTTCACTCAAGTCACCCTGGGCGCGCGCTTCGGAGATCGAATTGATGACCCAGGGGCGATCAACCGTCTTGAGCTGGTGCAGCTCGGCCTTGAGGCTTTCCGCGCCGCGCTTGGTAATAGGGATGGTGGCCATGTTTTTTGCTCCTGCAAAAGCGAAACCGCCACCAGTCACCTGGCGGCGGCGCTTGAATCGAAAATGTCAATGAAACAAGTTTAATGCATATCGGGCCCGGCGAATTCCGGAGAAAACCCCGTTGCCAGGCCCGGGCTTTCAGGCCAGTTGGGCATGCAGATCCTGCACGGAATAGACCGGCAGGTTGTCCAGGTGCTTCATGCCTTCCACGGCCGCTTCGGCGCCGGCAATGGTGGTGTAGGTGGTCACGCGGGCCAGCAGCGCCGAGGTGCGGATCTGGCGCGAATCGGTGATCGCATTGCGCCGCTCCTCGACGGTGTTGATGACCAGGGCAATCTCGTTGTTCTTGATCATGTCCACCACGTGCGGCCGCCCTTCGGTGACCTTGTTGACCACGGTGCAGGCGATGCCGGCCGCCTGGATGGCCGCTGCGGTGCCCTTGGTCGCCACCAGTTCGAACTTCTGGGCGGCCAGCGCGCGCGCGACTTCCACGGCGCGCGGCTTGTCGTTGTTCTTGACGGTCAGGAAGACCTTGCCGGAGGTGGGCAGCTTGGTGCCCGCACCCAGCTGGGACTTCACGAAGGCTTCGCCGAAGCTCTTGCCCACGCCCATCACCTCGCCGGTGGACTTCATCTCGGGGCCGAGAATCGTGTCCACGCCGGGGAATTTGACGAAGGGGAACACGGCCTCCTTGACGCTGAAGTAAGGCGGCGTGACTTCATCCTTGATGCCTTGGGAGGCCAGCGACTGGCCCACCATGCAGCGCGCCGCCACCTTGGCCAGCTGGATGCCGGTGGCCTTGCTGACGAAGGGCACGGTGCGCGAGGCACGCGGGTTGACTTCCAGCACGTAGATCACGTCCTCGCCGTCGATGTTCTGGATCGCGAACTGCACGTTCATGAGGCCGACCACCGAGAGCGCCTCGGCCATGGCGGCCGTCTGGCGCTTGATTTCGGTGACGGTTGCGGCGCCCAGCGAATACGGCGGCAGCGAGCAGGCCGAGTCGCCGCTGTGCACGCCGGCCTGTTCGATATGCTCCATCACGCCGCCGATGAAAGTGCGGCCTTCGGGGTCGCGCAGGCAGTCGACGTCGCATTCAATCGCGTCGTTCAGGAAACGGTCCAGCAGCACGGGCGAGTCATGGCTGACCTTGACGGCCTCGCGCATATAACGCTCAAGGTCGCGCTGCTCATGCACGATTTCCATGGCACGGCCGCCCAGCACGTAGCTGGGGCGCACGACCAGGGGATAACCCAGCGCGGCGGCTTTTTCCAGCGCCTCGGCTTCGGTGCGCGCCGTGGCATTGGGCGGCTGGCGCAGCTTCAACTCATGCAGAAGCTTCTGGAAGCGCTCGCGGTCTTCGGCCGCGTCGATCATGTCGGGCGAAGTGCCGATGATGGGCACGCCGTTGGCTTCGAGGTCCAGCGCCAGCTTCAGGGGCGTCTGGCCACCGTACTGGACGATCACGCCCAGCGGCTTTTCCTTGTCGACGATCTCGAGCACGTCCTCGAGCGTCAGCGGCTCGAAATACAGGCGGTCGCTGGTGTCGTAGTCGGTGGAAACCGTCTCGGGGTTGCAGTTGACCATGATGGTCTCGTAGCCGTCTTCACGCATGGCCAGTGCCGCGTGCACGCAGCAGTAGTCAAACTCGATGCCCTGCCCGATTCGGTTGGGCCCGCCGCCCAGCACCATGATTTTTTTCTTGTCGGTGGGCGCGGCTTCGCACTCGCTGCCGTCGGCCTCGTAGGTCGAATACATGTAGGCGGTATTGGTCGCGAACTCGGCGGCGCAAGTGTCCACGCGTTTGTAGACCGGGCGCACGCCCAGCGCGCGGCGCTTTTCGCGGATGGCCGTGTCGGTCGTCTTGAGCTGCTTGGCCAGGCGGCGGTCGGAAAAACCTTTTTGCTTGAGCATGCGCAGCGTGACGGCGTCAATCTTGTCGAGCGAAGTGGTTTCAAGTTCCAGCTCGATCTTGACGATCTGCTCGATCTGGATAAGGAACCAGGGATCGATCTTGGTCAGCGCGAATACCTCATCGACGCTCATGCCCTGGGCGAAGGCATCGCCCACGTACCAGATGCGGTCAGGGCCGGGCGCACCGAGTTCCTTCTCGAGCACTTCGCGGTCCTGGGTTTTCTCGTTCATACCGTCCACGCCGACTTCCAGGCCGCGCAGCGCTTTCTGGAAGGACTCCTGGAAGGTACGCCCCATGGCCATGACTTCGCCGACGGATTTCATCTGCGTGGTCAGCCGCGAATCGGCGGCCGGGAATTTCTCGAACGCGAAGCGCGGAATCTTGGTGACCACGTAGTCGATGCTGGGCTCAAAGCTCGCGGGCGTCGCGCCGCCCGTGATCTCGTTGCGCAGCTCGTCCAGCGTGTAGCCCACGGCGAGCTTGGCGGCAACCTTGGCGATCGGGAAGCCCGTGGCCTTGGAAGCCAGCGCCGAGGAGCGCGAGACGCGCGGGTTCATCTCGATCACGACCATGCGGCCGTCGACCGGGTTGATGGAGAACTGCACGTTGGAGCCACCGGTGTCCACACCAATTTCGCGCAGCACGGCCAGGGAGGCGTTGCGCAGGATCTGGTATTCCTTGTCGGTCAGCGTCTGGGCAGGCGCCACGGTGATGGAGTCGCCGGTGTGCACGCCCATGGGGTCCAGGTTTTCGATGGAACAGACGATGATGCAGTTGTCGGCGGTGTCGCGCACCACTTCCATCTCATACTCTTTCCAGCCGAGCAGCGACTCTTCGATCAGCAGCTCGTTGGTGGGCGAGGCTTCGAGGCCGCGCTTGCAGATGACTTCGAACTCTTCGGAGTTGTAGGCGATGCCGCCGCCGGTGCCGCCCAGTGTGAAACTGGGGCGGATCACGGTCGGGAAGCCGACATTCTTCTGCACGGCCCAGGCTTCGTCCATGCTGTGCGCGATGCCGGAGCGGGCCGAGCCCAGCCCGATCTTGGTCATCGCGTCCTTGAACTTCAGGCGGTCCTCGGCCTTGTCGATGGCTTCGGGCTTGGCGCCTATCAGTTCGACTTTGTACTTGTCGAGCACGCCGTTGTGCCAGAGGTCGAGCGCGCAATTGAGCGCGGTCTGTCCGCCCATGGTCGGCAGGATGGCGTCGGGGCGTTCCTTGGCGATGATTTTCTCGACCGTCTGCCAGGTGATGGGCTCGATGTAGGTGACGTCGGCGGTGGCCGGGTCGGTCATGATCGTCGCGGGGTTGCTGTTGATCAGGATGACCTTGTAGCCCTCTTCGCGCAGCGCCTTGCAGGCTTGCACGCCGGAATAGTCGAACTCGCAGGCCTGGCCGATGATGATGGGGCCGGCGCCGATGATGAGGACGCTCTTGATGTCTGTGCGCTTAGGCATGTTTCTTCTCCCCAGCCTGTTCCATCAGCGCGGTGAAACGGTCAAACAAGTATGAAATATCGTGCGGGCCGGGCGAGGCTTCAGGATGGCCCTGGAAGCAAAATGCTGGCTTGTCGGTGCGGGCCAGGCCCTGCAACGTGCCGTCGAACAGGCTGATGTGCGTGGGCCGCAGGTTGGCCGGCAGGCTCTTCTCGTCGACCGCGAAACCGTGGTTCTGGCTGGTAATGCTGACACGGCCGTTGTCCAGGTCCTTGACCGGGTGGTTGGCGCCGTGGTGGCCGAACTTCATCTTGAAGGTTTTCGCGCCGCTGGCCAACGCCATGATCTGGTGGCCCAGGCAGATGCCGAAGGTGGGAATGCCGGTCTCTATCAGCTCGCGCACCGCCTTGATTGCGTAGTCGCAGGGCTCGGGGTCGCCCGGGCCGTTGGCCAGGAAGATGCCGTCGGGTTTGAGCTTGAGCACGTTGGCCGCGGGCGTTTGCGCCGGCACCACGGTGATGCGCGCGCCGCGCTCGGCCATCATGCGCAGGATGTTTTTCTTCACGCCGAAGTCGAAGGCCACGACGTGGAACCTTGGGGTGATCTGCACACCATAGCCGGCGCCCAGCTTCCACTCGGTCTGGGTCCACTCATAGGTCTGCTTGACCGAGACGACCTTGGCCAGGTCCAGGCCGGCCATGCTGGGTGCGCCGCGGGCCGCCGCGACGGCTTTTTCGATCGCGGGCTGGCTGACCGCCTCACCGGCGGGCAGGGCCAGAATGCAGCCGTTTTGCGCGCCCTTGGTGCGCAGCAGGCGCGTGAGCTGGCGGGTGTCTATGCCGGCGATGGCGACGGTGTTTTCCTTCACCAGGTACTCGGACAGGGTCATGGATTTTCGGAAGTTCGAGGCCAGCAGCGGCAGGTCCTTGATGATGAGGCCGGCGGCGTGGACTTTGCCTGCTTCGATGTCTTCGGCATTGACGCCGTAGTTACCGATGTGCGGGTACGTGAGGGTGACGATCTGCTGGCAGTAGCTGGGATCCGTGAGGATTTCCTGGTAGCCGGTCATCGCGGTGTTGAACACCACTTCGCCGACTGTGGAGCCTGCGGCCCCGATGGAATTGCCGATAAAGACCGTGCCGTCTGCGAGCGCCAGGATGGCGTGAGGGGTATTTCCCTGTAGAGACAAAAGCACTGGGTTCTCCGGGTTGGTTACGGTTCGCCCAAGCGTGCACAAGATACGTCTCGGTCAAGACTCTTGCAGGCTGCTTTTGTGAGGGTGGTGGCTTTGTATGCGCTCGGGCGAAGCTGTGTTTTGAAAAGCCACTGATTATAGCCCATGACATGGCCCCCACGGTCGCTCACTGCGTGTAGCTCCCTGCCCCCCGAGGGGGCCGCTGCGCCTGCGGCCTGGCAAAGCCAGTTCCGCGGCCCCGGCTGAAATTAAGAGCCCTTATCACTACCCACTGCGCGCGGGTTCACAAACCGGGATGGGTGGCCAACGAGCTCGCGTACAGGCAGATGGCGGCGGCTGCCGCCACGTTGAGTGACTCTTCGCCGCCAGGCTGGTTTATGCGGACTTTGAGCGCTGCCCTGGCCATGAGGTCATCGCTGACGCCCTGCCCTTCGTGGCCCATGGCCCAGGCGCAAGGCATGGGCAGTTTTTGCTGGTGCAGAAAGTCGCCGTGGTGCGAACTGGTGACGACGATGGGCACCGCCAGGGACGCCAGCGCCCCGGGCTCCAGGCCCTCGACCAGATGCAGGGCAAAGTGGGCGCCCATGCCGGCGCGCAGCACCTTGGGCGACCACAGCGCCGCCGTGCCCTTGAGGGCGATGACCTGGCTGAAGCCAAAGGCCGCCGCGCTGCGCAGAATGGAGCCGACATTGCCGGCATCCTGTACCCGGTCCAGGATCACCGAGGCCACATCGGGTAGCAGATCCGTGGCGGCGGGCAAATCGAGCACAAAACCCATGCGCGCGGGCGATTCCAGGCCGCTGATTTCGGGCAACAAGGCGTCGGACACCACGATGCTTTTGCCCGCGGCACGCAGCCACTCGGCGGGGGCGGCAGGCCAATAGGATTCGGCAAAAACGGCCAAGGCGGGCTTCAAGCCGCGCGCCAGGGCCGCGCGGCACAGGTGATCGCCTTCCAGCCAGACGCGCCCCTGCTTTCGGTAGGCCGTGCTGTCCTGGGACAGCTTGCGCAGGTCCTTGATCAGCGGGTTGTCGCGTGAGGTGATGTGCGTGACACCGGCGGATGACCCATCAAAGGAGAGGCCCGGACTCACCGCAGGACCTCGGCCACCGGCGCGAAGGATTTGCGGTGCTGCGGGCAGGCACCGTGTTCGCGCAACGCGGCGAGGTGCTCGGCCGTGCTGTAGCCCTTGTGGTCGGCAAAGCCGTACTGGGGGTACTCACGATGGAATTCGGCGCACCAGCGGTCGCGGTGTACCTTGGCCAGGATGGATGCCGCCGAGATGGAGGGCACCAGCGCGTCGCCGCCCACAATGGCCTCCGACAGGATCACCAGCGTGGGCAAGCGGTTGCCGTCGACCAGCACCTTGTTGGGCTTCAGGCGCAGGCCCTCTACCGCGCGCTTCATGGCCAGCATGGTGGCATGCAGGATGTTGAGACTGTCGATTTCTTCGACGGTGGCTTCGGCGATCGAGCAGCACAGGGCCTTGGCGCGGATTTCGTCGTAGAGTTTTTCCCGGCGCAGGGCCGTGAGTTTCTTGGAGTCGGCCAAGCCCTTGATCGGGTTCAACTCGTCAAGAATGACGGCGGCGGCCACCACAGGCCCCATCAGGGGGCCGCGTCCCGCTTCGTCAACGCCGGCCACCAGCCCGGGGATGTCCCAGGACAGCGCGGTTTGCTCAGCTTTCAAGAATTTGCTGGATCGCATCGGTCGCTAGTGTTGAGGTGTCCCGCCGCAGTTCGGTGTGCAGCGCGGCGAATCGTTGTTCCACAGCCGCTATTTTGTCAGGTGCCGACGATTTTGCCTCCACCCATTTCAGGACCGCGGCGGCCAGCGCTTCGGGCGTGGCCTGGTCCTGGAGCAGCTCGGGCACGACAAAGTCCCGGCACAGGATGTTGGGCAAGCCCACCCAGGGCTGCAACTTTTTGCGCCGCATGATCTGCCACGACAGCCAATTCATGTTGTAGGCGATCACCATGGGCCGCTTGAAAAGCGCCGCTTCCAGCGTGGCGGTGCCGCTGGCGATCAGGGTGAAGTCGCAGGCGGCCAATGCGGCGTGCGACTGGCCTTCGAGGATGTGGAGGTGGGGCCGCACGCCGGCTTCATCGGCGATGCGCTCGATCATGGCCTTCAGCGAAGGTATGGCCGGCACAAGAAACCGGATGGCCGGCTGGGCTCGCCGGATCAGGGCGGCGGCGGTGAAAAACCGCTGGGCCAGGTACTGGATTTCCGACTTCCTGCTGCCCGGCAGGATGGCGATCACCGTGTCTCCGTTCTGCAAGCCCAGCACACGCCGTGCGGCCGCGCGGTCGGGCTGCTGCGGAATGACGTTGGCCAGCGGATGCCCGACATAGGTCGCGCCAATGCCCTGGGCGGCCAGCAAGGCCGGCTCAAACGGGAAAATGCACAGCACATGGTCTACGCTACGGCGTATTTTGTCGACACGGTCGGCGCGCCAGGCCCAGATGGAGGGGCATACAAAATGCACGGTCTTGATGCCCTGGGCTTTCAACGCAGCCTCGAGGTCCAGGTTGAAATCGGGCGCATCCACACCCACAAAAATTTCGGGACGGTGCGCCAGCAGGCGCTGCTTGAGCTGCTCGCGTATGCCTACAATCTCGCGGTAGTGGCGCAGTACCTCGACATAACCACGCACGGCCAGCTTCTCGCTGGGCCACCACGCGTCAAAACCACGCCTGGCCATTTGCGGGCCGCCTATGCCAACCGACGTCATCGCCGGCCAGCGGGCCTTGAGGCCGTCAAGCAGCAAGCCCGCCAACAGGTCGCCGGAGGTTTCCCCCGCGACCATGGCCACTGTGGGCGCATCGCCGGCCGGCAGCCTTGCCGCGAGGGTGCCGGCCTCTCCACGGGCTGGCAGAGGGCTGGTCTCGAGAGACATGGGCCTTACCGTTACCGGACGATACCGCGTTGCGGCGAGGCGCCCTCCAGGAAGGAGAGCATCATCTGCACGTCAGGCGCCGATTCCGGGTGTTTCGCCGTCAGCTCGGCAATGCGTACACGCGCCTGGTCCAGCGTGAGGTCATCACGATACAGGGCCTTGTGCATGGCCTTGACGGCGGCAATGCGGTCGGGCGAAAAGCCGCGACGGCGCAAGCCTTCGAAGTTCATGGACCGGGCTTCTGCGGGCTGGCCTTGAACCATGACAAAAGGCGGCAGATCGGCAAACAGCAGCGAGCACATAGCCGTCATGCTGTGCGCGCCCAGCCTGACAAACTGGTGAACCACCGTAAACCCGCCCAGGATCACCCAGTCGCCCACGTGCACATGCCCGGCCAGCTGGGAGTTGTTGGCAAAAATGGTATTGTTGCCGACGGAGCAGTCATGCGCCAGGTGCACATAGGCCATGATCCAGTTGTCATCGCCCAGGCGCGTCACGCCGCTGTCGCCGGGTGAGCCGATGTTGAAGGTGCAGAATTCGCGAATCGTGTTGCGGTCGCCAATGACCAGCTCGCAAGGCTCGCCCGCGTATTTCTTGTCCTGCGGAATCGCGCCCAGGGAATTGAACTGGAAGATTCGGTTGTCGCGGCCTATGGTGGTGTGGCCTTCAATAACGCAGTGCGCGCCAATGGAGGTGCCCGCCCCGACCTTCACATGAGGGCCGATGACGGTGTAAGGCCCGACGCTCACCGAAGGGTGGAGCTGGGCTTGCGGATCCACAATGGCCGTGGCGTGTATGCCCGGCGCGTGAGAGGGTGCGGTCATGTCGCGCTCGCCTAGATGGTCACTGCCCGGCTCACGCTATGGTGCGCATGGTGCACATCAGCTCGGCCTCGCAAGCAACGGTGTCGCCCACGCGGGTCACGCCCTTGAACTTGAAAATACCTGCTTTCATGCGATCCAGCGTGACATCCATGACCAGCTGGTCACCGGGCTCCACCGGGCGCTTGAAGCGCGCGCCATCGATACCCGCGAAGTAATAAACCGTCTTGTCGTCGGGCGTCACACCCAGGGTTTCAAAGGCCAGCAAAGCGGCTGCCTGCGCCATGGCTTCGAGCATCAGCACACCAGGCATGACCGGATGGTGGGGGAAATGCCCCATGAAAAACGGCTCATTGATCGTGACGTTCTTGAGCGCCTTGATGCTTTTGCCTTTTTCGATTTCGAGTACGCGGTCTACCAGCAGGATGGGATAGCGATGCGGAAGCTGCTTGAGAATTTGGTGGATATCCATCATGGTTTTTCTTCAATGTGTCCAGAGTTCAGAATGGCTTTTTCAGCCTGCCGCATGCGTTCGCGCAGTGTGTGGAGCTGCTTGAGGGTCGCGGCATTTTTTTCCCAGACAGCATTGTCGTCGATGGGGAAGAGCCCGGTGTAATTTCCGGGCTTGAGGATGGACCGTGTCACAACCGATGCCGCCGACACATGGACGTTGTCGGCCAGCCTCAGGTGGCCCAGCACGATGGCTCCGCCGCCTATGGTGCAGTGTGCGCCTATGGTGGCGCTGCCCGCTACACCGGCGCAACCCGCCATGGCGGTGTGCTTGCCGACGCGCACGTTGTGGCCGATCTGCACCAGGTTGTCGAGCTTGACGCCGTCTTCGAGCACCGTGTCTTGCAAGGCGCCGCGGTCTATGCAGGTGTTAGCGCCGATTTCCACGTCGTCGCCGATTTGCACGCCGCCCAGTTGCTCGATCTTGACCCATTGCCCTTCATGCAGGGCAAAACCAAAGCCGTCGGCACCAATGACCGCACCAGGATGCACAATGCAGCGCGCCCCGATGCGGCAGCCGTCCGCCAAGGTGACGCGCGCCGACAGGCGGCTGGACGCCCCGACATGCGCGCCCCGTCCGATGACACAGTGCTCGGCAATGCGGGCCCCCTCGCCTATGACCGCACCCTCCCCTATGCAGGCAAAGGCGCCCACGGAAACACCAGCGGCCAGCGTGGCCCCAGGGTCAATAAAAGCACTGGGATGAATCTGCGCCACGGCCTGCGGGACATGCCGCTGCTTCCAGAGCTGGGTCACCAGTGCAAAGGCGTGGTACGGGTCGTCCACCACGATGCATGCACCCCGGCTGAGGGCGGCCTGCCGAGCTGCTGGCGCCACGATGACGCAGGCCGCGGCGGTCTGCGCCAGCTGAGCCGCGTATTTGGGATGACTGAGGAAGCTGAGGTCCCGGGGGCCGGCGGCCTCCAGGGTGGAGAGCCGCTCAATCCGCAGGTCCGGGTCACCGATCAATTCGGCATTGAGGCCGGCGAGGAACTGGGCGATATCGGCAAGACGGAGTGTCACACTGCGCCTGCCGTTTTGGCGATGGTGGTCGTGGTGAACACCCCCGCAATCAACGGGCGGCGTTCAGCGCCTTGATCACCTTGTCGGTGATGTCGTGTTTGGGGTTGACGTACACCGACTCCTGAAGGATCAGGTCGTACTTTTCAGTCTCAGCCAGGGTCTTCACGACCTTGTTGGCGCGCTCAATCACCTGTTGGAGTTCTTCGTTCTTGCGGGCGTTCAGGTCTTCCTGGAACTCGCGGCGCTTGCGCTGGAAATCCCGGTCCTGGTCGACCAGCTGCTTTTGCCGCGCGTTGCGCTGGCTTTCCGCCAGCGTGGGCGCCTCGCGCTCAAACTTGTCGGAAAGCGTCTTGAGCTGGTTGGCAAGGTCGTTCAGCTCCTTTTCACGCTTGCTGAATTCCTGCTCAAGCTTGGTCTGGGCGGCTTTGGCGGAATTGGCTTCGCGGAAGATGCGGTCCAGATTGACAACACCAACCTTGAACTCCTGCGCGCTCGCGGAGAAACCCGCCAATGCGACAACAAGACCCAGGAAAATTTTGTGTGAAAGATGCTTCATTAGAAAGATGTACCAATTTGGAATTGCAACCGCTCTATTCTATCGCCTGGCTTTTTGCGGATCGGCGTCGCAATGGCGAGCCGCAAAGGCCCCAATGGGGAAATCCAGCTGATGCCGATACCTGTTGAAACGCGCAGGTCATTCAGCTTGTATTGTTCCGTTTCTCCGAACACATTGCCAGCATCGATAAAGCCGTACAGACGCAAGGTCCTGTCATTGCCGGCGCCCGGAAACGGGGCGATCAGCTCAGCGTTCAGGGTCAGCTTTTTCGGTCCGCCAGTGGCCAGGTCGGACGCGTCGCGCGGACCCAGCGAGCTCTGCTCAAAGCCGCGCACCGATCCGAGGCCACCCGAGTAGTAGTTCTTGAACAGCGGATAAGGCTGGCCGTTCAGGCCCTTGCCCCAGCCAAACTCACCGTTCAGGGCAACGGTGAATTGCTTATTCAGCGGAATGTACTGCTGGATCTGGTAATTGGCCCGCACGAACTTGATGTCGCCCGCAACACCCCAGTCGCCGTACACGCGCTGGTAGCGGCCGGTGGTGGGAACCAGGGAGCTGTCCCGGTTGTCGCGCGACCAGCCGACCGTCAAGGGGATGGAGTCGCTTTTGTAGCCGAACTGGTTGGCATAGGTCTGGTAGCTGGCCGGCAGGTTGGTGCCGGGAACAATGGTCAGCTGCTCGTAACCGGTGCCGAAATAGACGGTGTCATTCTCAGTGAACGGCACGCCGAAACGTATGCTGGCACCACGGCTTTTCAGGCTGTAGTCACCGCCCTGGCCCGAATAAGGCTTGGAGGTACGGTCGTATACGTCAATGGTGCGTGAAATACCGTCGGCCGTGAAATACGGATCTATGGTGCTCAGCACCAACTGGCGGTTGGATTTGCTGGTGTTGACTTCCACACCCAGGTAGTTACCCGATCCGAACACGTTTTCCTGTTTGATACCGAACAGAAGGGAGACGCTGTCAGAGCTCGAGTAACCCGCGCCAAGCTGCAGGTTGCCGGTGGGCTTTTCCGTGACGTTCATCGTCACGTCAACCTGGTCCTGGGTGCCGGGAACTTCCTGCGTGTCGATATTCACATCGGTGAAATATCCCAAGCGGTCCACGCGGTCGCGCGAGAGGCGGATCTTGTCGCCGTCGTACCATGAAGACTCAAACTGGCGGAACTCGCGGCGCACGACTTCGTCGCGCGTGCGGTTGTTGCCAGCCACGTTCACGCGGCGCACATAGGCGCGCCGGGACGGGTCGGCCTGGATCACAAAGGCCACGCGATTGGTGCTGCGGTCGATTTCCGGCACGGCCTCGACACGCGCGAAGGCAAATCCGAACGTACCAAAATAATCGGTGAAGGCCTTGGTGGTTTCAGCCACCTGGTCGGCGTTGTATGGCTCGCCGGGCTCAATTTTCACCAGGGTCTTGAACTCTTCTTCCTTGTTGAGGTAATTACCCTCAAGCTTGACGCCGGAGACGATAAAACGCTCGCCTTCGCTCACGTTGACGGTGATGGCAATGCTTTGCTTGTCCGGGGAAATCGCAACCTGGGTCGAATCGACCTTGAACTCCAGGTAGCCGCGCGACAGGTAATAGGAGCGCAACGTCTCGATGTCAGCATTGAGCTTGGTGCGTGAATAGCGATCGGACTTGGTGTACCAGCTCAACCATCCGCCGGTGTCCAGGTCGAACAGGTCCAGCAGCGTGGACTCGCTGAAGGCCTTGTTGCCCGTGATATGGATTTCCTTGATCTTGGCGACTTCGCCTTCAATGACGCTGAAGGTCAGGTTGACGCGGTTGCGCTCGATCGGCGTGACGGTGGTAATCACCTCGACGCCATAAAGGCTCTTGTTGATGTACTGGCGTTTGAGTTCCTGCTCGGCCTTGTCGGCAAGCGCCTTGTCGAATGGCTGGCCGTCGGCGACGCCCGCTTCGCGAAGCGCCTTCTTCAGCGCGTCCTTGTCGAATTCCTTGGTTCCGACGAAATCCACGTCGGCCACCGTGGGGCGCTCTTCAACAATTACCACCAACACGTCACCGTTGACTTCCAGCCTCACGTCCTTGAACAGGCCAAGGCCGAACAGCGCACGGATAGCGGTCGAGCCTTTGTCGTCGTTATAGGTTTCGCCAACGCGAAAGGGCAGCGACGCAAAAATGGTCCCGGGCTCCACGCGCTGCAAACCTTCAACCCGAATATCGCGCACCGTGAAAGGGTCAACGGCCCATGCGGTGCCGGCTGCAAAAAGACCGGCGGCAATAGCGCAGACTGCGCGAACTTTGAAGCGATTTATTTGTTTTTGCATGAAATGTATGGAATTAGCCCAAGAGCCGGGTGACATCATTAAACAGGGCAACACACATCATGCCCAGCAGGATCGCAACACCACCGCGCTGCAACCGATCCATCCAGGCGTCAGACACGCCTCGGCCGGTGATCCCCTCCCAAAGATAATACATCAGGTGCCCCCCATCCAGAACCGGCAACGGGAGTAAATTCAGGACGCCCAGGCTCACGCTGACCAGGGCCAGGAACACAAGATAGGAGCTCCAGCCCAGGCTGGCCGATTTGCCCGCATAGTCGGCAATCGTGAGCGGTCCGCTGAGGTTCTTGATTGAAGCCTCGCCGATCAGCATTTTCCCCATCATGCGCAGCGTGAGCATGGACACCTGCCAGGTCCGGACGGCGCCTTGCCACAAGCCGTCCACAAAGCCGTAGCGCACCGTCACCAGCTCAGGGGCGGTGCCCACATAGGCATCGATACGCGGCACCAGCGTTCCGTTCATGGGCTTGAGCTCAGGGGTAACCTGCAGCACCAGGGAACGGCCGGCGCGGACGACCTCCCAGGTCTGGGGGGCCACGGACGCTGCACCCGCGCCGGACACAGGCGCCGAGGTTCGTATGGCTTCGCGCAAGTGCTGCCCGTCCACGATGGCGGTATCGCCTATGCGGATAACCACGTCGCCTGCAAGCAGTCCTGATTTTGCGGCAGCGCCGCCAGCCATGACCTCCCCGATGACGGGACGAGTCCACGGACCCAGGATGCCTATCTTGCGAAACAGCTGCGCGTCAGCTTCAGGAGCACCCAGCGTGCTGAGCGGCAAACGCACCGTTTGCCCTGAGCCAGGTTTATCGCCACCCAGCACCAGCGTGAGGTCGCGGCCATCCAGGGCTCCCTGGGTCAGGCGCCAGCGCAGGTCTTCAAAAGAACGAACTTCCTGCGGTTCATCGCCTTCGAAGGCCGCCTGCTCTACCGTTTCATGGCCGCGCAGACCAGCTTTCTCCGCGAGCGAACCAGCCACAGGGCTGGCCAGGACGGCCTTGGGCTCCTGCAAACCGCTCCAGTTCAGGATGGCGTACAGCAGCATGGCCAGCAGCAGGTTGGCTGCCGGACCTGCCGCCACCACAGCGGCGCGGGATTTCAATGGCTGCGTGTTGAAGGCCAGATGGCGCTCGGCCGGGTCGACGGGCGCCTCGCGCTCGTCCAGCATCTTGACGTAACCACCCAGGGGCAGCATGCCGATGGAAAACTCCGTAGTTTTGTTCTTGAACTTCCAGGTGTAGAGGGGCTTGCCAAAACCAATGGAGAACTTCAGGACCTTGATGCCGCAAGCCACGGCCACGCGGTAGTGGCCGTACTCGTGCACGGCAATCAGGATGCCCAGCGTTACAACGAAAGAGATCAGGGTCAGCATGTCAGGGCTCCAGTCGTTCGGCAATATGGAGGGCAGCGCGGCGAGCCTGCCCATCCAGCCCGAGCAGGCCCTCAATATCACTTACCTCTGAGGGTGCCACCGCCTCCAAAGTTGCGTGATTTACATAGTGAATATGGTCAAAACGGATGCGTTTTTCAAGAAAGGCCGCAACGGCCACCTCATTGGCCGCGTTCAGCACGGCGGTGCTGCCCACAGGGCCGTTCAGTACCTCCCAGGCCAGCGGCAACCCGGGGAAGCGCGCGTCGTCGGGCACTTCAAAGGTCATGGTGGCCAGCGCCCTGAAATCCAGGGCCTTGGCCCCCGAAGCCACCCGATCAGGCCAAGCCAGCCCATAGGCGATGGGAACACGCATGTCGGGCGTTCCCAGCTGCGCCACCACCGAGGTGTCGCGGTACTGCACCATGGAGTGGATGATGCTCTGGGGATGGATCACAACCTCGATCTGCTCCGGCACCAGGCCGAACAGGTACTTTGCTTCGATCACCTCCAGCGCCTTGTTCATCATGGTCGCCGAATCGACCGAGATCTTGCGGCCCATCACCCAGTTCGGGTGGGCACACGCCTCATCCGGCGTGACATGGCGCAGGCTCGCAGCTTCGCGGGTGCGGAAAGGCCCCCCCGAAGCGGTCAGGATGATTTTTTCGACCCGGTCGCGCCAGGTCGCGGCGTCCTCGGGCAGGGACTGGAAGATGGCCGAGTGCTCGCTGTCTATGGGCAACAGTTTCGCGCCGCCGACACGAACCGCCTGCATGAAGACCTCTCCGCCCACCACCAGCGCCTCTTTGTTGGCCAGCAACAAGCGCTTTCCTGTGCGCGCCGCAGCCATGCAGGGCGCCAGGCCCGCCGCGCCCACTATCGCCGCCATGACGGTATCCACCGACTCATGCGAGGCAATCATTTCAAGCGCATCAGGCGCCCACAGGACCTGGACGGGCAACTGGTGGGCTTTGGCCTTGTCCACCAGCAGGCGGGCATGCGGCTCGCTTGCCATCACGGCGTAGCGCGGCTTGAACTGGACGCACTGCGCGAACATCAATTCGACCTGCGTCGCAGCGCTCAGCGCAAACACTTCAAAACGATCAGGATGGCGCGCGATCACATCCAGCGTGTTGACGCCTATGGAGCCGGTGGAGCCCAGAACGGTGACGCGCTGCTTGCTGAATGACATACAGAAGAAGCTTAGAGAGAAGCCAGCATCATGGCCAGGGGCAACGTGGGCAACAGCGCATCAACCCGGTCCAGCACCCCACCATGGCCGGGGAGCAGGCCGCTGGAGTCCTTGACGCCCGCGCTGCGTTTGATCAGTGATTCGACGAGGTCACCGACCACGCTCATGGCGGCCAGGAAAATCACCGCCAGCAGCATGACCAACAGCCCGTGGTTCGCCGCCAGCCGGCCGTAAAGCGAAGCTTCGCCCCAAAAGCCGGCACCGCTTGCGGCAGTGCCCGCATAGACCCAGGCGAGCGACAGCACGACCACACCGGCCATACCGCCCCACACGCCTTCCCAGCTCTTGCCCGGGCTGATCGAAGGCGCAAGCTTGCCCTTGCTGAAGCGGCCGCCAAAAGTGCGCCCCGCGAAATAGGCAAAGATGTCGGCCACCCAGACCAGCAGCAGAATCGACAGCAGGAAATTGATGCCGACCACGCGCGCCTGGGCCACGGCCAGCCAGGCCAGCCACAGCGCGACCAGCCCCCCGACCAACCGCAGCGCCTTGGGAATGCGCGGCCAGCCGGCTACGCCATTACGCAGCAACCAGCCGCCGGCCAGCACCCAGACGGCCCCGGCAGCGGCCCAAAGCAGGGGCAAGGATTTATCCAGCAGGCCGCCGTACCAGGACAGCGCGCAGGCCGCCACGCATGCCAGGCCCAGGCCTACCGATACGCCCTGCCCATAACCGTTGAGACGGCCCCACTCCCACGCACCCGCCGCGATCAGCAGCAGCGCCACGGCGCAAAAAGGCCGGGGGTCTGTGTAAAAAAGTGCCGGCAGCAGAATGGCCAGCAGGACAATCGCCGTGATCACACGCTGTTTAAGCATCAGGCTACCTTTGCATTGTCATTGTTGCCCTGGCCGCTGACCTGTGCGGAGGTCTGGCCAAAACGCCTTTCACGGGTGCGGAAAACGGCGATTGCCTCATCCAGCGCCGCCTCGTCAAACTCAGGCCACAGCTTGTCGGAAAAAAGCAGCTCCGAATACGCGGCCTGCCACAGCAGGAAGTTGCTGACGCGAAGCTCGCCCCCGGTGCGTATCAACAGGTCCGGGTCGGGCACATGCGCCAAGGCCATAGCCCGGTCCAGCGACAGCTCGGTGATGGCTTCACCGCGGCTGGCGAGTTTTTGCGCGGCCTGCGCGATATCCCATCGGCCGCCGTAGTTGAAGCAGACATTCAGGACCAGCCGGCTGTTGGCCGCGGTATCCCTCTCACCCTTCGCCAATCCGGCCCGGACCTTCTCGGACAGCCGCTCACGGTCTCCGATGAAGTGCAGTCGCACCCCATTTTCATTCAGGCTGGGCACTTCCTTGGCCAGCGACAAAGCCAAAAGCTCCATCAAGCCGGAGACCTCTTCGGACGGTCGGTTCCAGTTTTCCGATGAAAACGCGAACACCGTCAACACGCCGATGCCGCGCTCCAGACAGGCACGCACGCAGCGGCTCAGAGAATCAACGCCCTGCTTGTGGCCCGCGATGCGGGGCAGAAACCGTTTGGTCGCCCAGCGGCCATTGCCGTCCATGACGATGGCAATGTGGCGCGGGACCAGTTGGGAATTGGCGGCCATGGAAAGTTCAGGCCAGACGCTGGGGCGTCAAACCGCCATGATGTCTTGTTCCTTGCCGGCGACCAGTTTGTCGACTTCGGCAATGAAACGGTCCGTGAACTTCTGGATGTCGTCCTGCGCGCGGCGCTCGTCGTCTTCGGAGGCAAGCTTTTCCTTGACCAGCTTCTTGACGCCGTCGTTGGCGTCGCGGCGCAGGTTGCGGATGGCGACCTTGGCATGCTCACCCTCGCCGCGCACGACTTTGGTGAGCTCCTTGCGGCGCTCTTCGGTCATCGGGGGCATGGGAACGCGGATCAGCTCGCCCTGCGCCGCCGGGTTGAGGCCCAGGTCGGAATCGCGAATGGCTTTTTCGATCTTGGCGCCCATGCCCTTTTCCCAGGGCGAAACGCTGATGGTGCGCGCGTCGAGCAGCGAAACATTGGCAACCTGGCTGATCGGCACCATGGAGCCGTAATAGTCGACAAGCACGGTGTCGAGCAGGCCGGGGTTGGCGCGGCCGGTACGGATTTTGGTCAGGCTGTTCTTGAACGAGTCGATGGACTGCAGCATTTTTTGCTCTGCCAGCTGCTTGATGTCAGCAATGCTCATAGTCGAATCTCCAGATTTTTATAGCGAAAAAAGCAGACCTTGCAAGCTCAGACGTGAACCAGCGTTCCTTCGTCTTCGCCCTGCACCACACGCTTGAGCGCGCCATGCTTGAAGATGCTGAACACCTTGATGGGCAGCTTCTGGTCGCGGCACAGCGCAAAAGCGGTGGCATCCATGACCTCGAGGTTTTTACCCATGGCCTCGTCAAACGTGATGTTGGTGTAGCGCGTGGCCTTCGGGTCCTTCTTGGGGTCCGCAGTGTACACACCATCGACCTTGGTGGCCTTGAGCACAACCTCGGCGCCTATTTCCGCGCCGCGCAGCGCGGCCGCCGTGTCGGTGGTGAAAAAAGGGTTACCGGTGCCGGCCGCGAAAATGACGACCTTGCCTTCTTCGAGGTATTGCAAGGCCTTGGGCCGCACATACGGCTCGACCACGCGTTCAATGCCGATCGCCGACATCACGCGGGCGATAAGACCAGCCTTGTCCATGGTGTCACCCAACGCGAGGGCATTCATCACGGTGGCCAGCATGCCCATGTAGTCGGCGGTTGCACGGTCCATGCCGACCGAGCCGCCCGCCACGCCGCGGAAAATATTGCCGCCGCCAATCACCACCGCCACCTCGACACCCATGCGGGTGACCTCGGCGATTTCCTCAACCATGCGCACGATGGTGGCGCGGTTGATGCCGAAGGCGTCATCCCCCATCAGGGCCTCACCTGACAGTTTTAACAAGATTCGCTTGTAGGCTGGCATGTGAGGCTTTCTGTGGTTAAAGTGAACTGGAGTTTAGCGGCCTTCCGGCTAGGCTGAGTGATTAAGCGGCCTTGGCGGCAGCGACCTGTGCAGCAACTTCAGCCGCAAAGTCGTCGACCTTCTTCTCAATGCCTTCGCCCACCACGTACAGCGTGAAGGACTTGATCTTGGTCGCCTTTTCCTTGAGCATCTGCTCGACGGTCTGCTTGTCGTTCTTGACGAAAGTCTGGTTGTACAGGCTGACTTCCTTCAGGTACTTTTGCACGCCGCCTTCGATACGCTTTGCAACAATTTCGGCGGACTGCACGGGCTTGCCTTCGGCCTGGGCCTTGGCAGCATCTTCGGCGGCCTTGGCTGCGGCAACCGAGCGCTCTTTCGTGACCAGCTCGGCAGGAACGTCAGCGCTGGATAGCGACACAGGCTTCATGGCGGCGACGTGCATGGCGACGTCCTTGGCGGCGGACTCATCACCTTCAAACTCGACCACCACGCCAATGCGCGTGCCGTGCAGGTAAGAAGCCAGCTTGCTGCCGCTAAAGCGCTTGAAGCGGCGCACGCTCATGTTTTCGCCGATCTTGCCGATCAGGCCCTTGCGCACGTCTTCGACCGTGGGGCCGAAACCGTCCAGCGACAGGGGCATGGCACCCACGGCGTCCACATCGGCCGGATTGTTCTTGACGATGCCTTCAACCACAGCTTTGGCGAAAGCCAGGAAGCTGTCGTTCTTGGTCACGAAGTCGGTTTCGCAGTTGACTTCAACCAGCGCGCCCACGTCGCCTTCGCGGTGCGCAGCCACCACGCCTTCGGCGGTGACGCGGGAAGCAGCCTTGCCGGCCTTGCTGCCGAGCTTGACGCGCAGGATTTCTTCCGCTTTTTCGAAATTGCCTTCAGCCTCGGTCAGTGCCTTCTTGCACTCCATCATCGGGGCGTCGGTCTTGGCGCGCAGTTCGGCGACCATGCTTGCAGTAATTGCCATTTTGATTCTCCGTTTGTCGTGTTGACAGGGATTGGCCGACAGAGCCCATCCCTTTTTGATGCTTAAGTTGTGAAAAAGGGGCTACGCGAGCCCCTTTTTCGCGTCTGGCGCGGAGCCGAAAACTATCAGGCGGCCGCGTTGTCCACTTCCACGAATTCGTCCGAGTTTTCGGCCGACACAGCCTTGACCACGTCGTTCACGGCGTTGGCACGGCCTTCCAGGATCGCGTCGGCGATACCGCGGGCGTACAGGGCCACAGCCTTGGAGGAGTCATCGTTGCCGGGGATCACGTAATCGATGCCAACGGGCGAGTGGTTGGAGTCGACCACACCGATCAGGGGGATGCCGAGCTTCTTGGCTTCCAGCACCGCGATTTTGTGGAAACCCACGTCGATCACGAAAATGGCGTCTGGCAGGGCATTCATGTCCTGGATGCCGCCGATGTCTTTTTCCAGCTTCTCGAGCTCGCGCTTGAAGGTCAGCTGTTCTTTCTTGCTGATGGAATCGAGGCCAGCTTCCTGCTGGGCCTTCATTTCCTTCAGGCGCTTGATCGAGGTCTTGACCGTCTTGAAGTTGGTCAGCATGCCGCCCAGCCAGCGCTGGTCAACATAGGGAACACCGGCGCGGCGGGCTTCGGTGGCGACGATTTCGCGAGCCTGGCGCTTGGTGCCCACCATCAGGATGGTGCCGCGGTTGGCGGACAGCTGCTTGGCGAATTTCATCGCCTCCTGGTACATCGGAAGCGATTTTTCCAGGTTGATGATGTGAATACGGTTGCGATGGCCAAAGATGTAGGGGGCCATCTTGGGGTCCCAGAAGCGGGTCTGGTGTCCGAAATGGACGCCGGCTTCCAGCATTTCGCGCATAGTGGTCGACATAAAAGTACTCCAAAAGGTTGTGTCTAAAATCAGCGCCTATCGCCCCGGCGTACTCTTTTCGAGGTTTCCGGGAACAACACCTTGGGTGGCTGATTTGCGATTTGCATTGCAAACAACAAAATTCGTCATTCGCAAAGCCTGTCGAGTATAACATCCTCCCGCCTTCCTCTCTCCCGCTCCCCATCCACCCATGAGCCAGCCTCCCTTCCCCGGCGACCTTCACGCCGTCCGCCAGGCAGTCCAGGCGGGCGAGGCACAGACCCAGGAAATCCTGGCCCAGGCCGCCCTGGCCGCGCAAGGAGGAGCCTGCCGCCACGTTTTCATGCCGGGATCGCCGCAATACCCGGCCGCCCCTTCAAAAAACGCCCCGCCCGGCAACGCCGGTCCTGCCCTGGCCGGGATTCCGGTGTCCATCAAGGACTTGTTCGACGTGGCGGGCGAAGTGACAGCCGCCGGCTCCAAGGTGCTGGCGCAAACCGCCCCGGCCCAGGCCGACTGCCCCGCGGTAGCCCGCCTGCGGGCCGCCGGCGCCGTGCTGGTGGGCCGCACCAACATGGTGGAATTCGCCTTTTCGGGCGTGGGTATCAACCCGCACTACGGCACGCCTGCCAACCCGGCCGACCCGGCCACAGCGCGCATCCCCGGCGGCTCGTCGTCGGGCGCGGCGGTGTCGGTGGCCACCGGCGCGGCCCTCGTGGGCCTGGGCTCGGACACCGGCGGCTCGATCCGCATTCCCGCGGCGCTGTGCGGCATCGTCGGCTTCAAAAGCACAGCCCGGCTGGTCCCGACCACGGGCGCCCTGCCCTTATCGACCAGCCTGGATACCGTGAGCGCCCTGACACGCTCGGCACGCGACGCCGTCACCGTGCACGAGGTACTCGCGGCGCGCCAGGTCAGCCTGGCGGGCAAACCGCTGTCCGCCTGCCGCCTGGCGGTGGCGCGCACGCTGATGCAGGACGCGCTGGACAGCACAGTGGCTCAGGCTTTTGAGCGCAGCCTTCGTATCCTGCGCCAGGCCGGCGCCCAGATCGAAGAAATTTCCCTCGAGGAAATCGCGGAGCTGGCGGGCATCAATGCCACCGGAGGCCTGTCGGCGGCGGAAAGCTATTCATGGCACCGCAAGCTGATTACCGAACACCAAGCCAGCTACGACCCACGGGTCGCACTGCGCATCCTGCGTGGCGCCAGCATGAACGCGGCCGACTACATAGACCTGCTGGCGGCGCGCAAGGACTGGATAGCCCGCATGGAAGCTCGCCTGGATGGCTTTGATGCCGTGCTCTCGCCCACTGTGCCCCTCGTCGCGCCGCCCATTGCCGGTCTACTTAACGATGACACCGAGTTTTTTAGAATCAACGGCCTTTTGCTGCGCAACACTTCCGTGGTGAACATGCTCGACGGCTGTGCGATCTCCTTGCCCTGCCACACACCCGGCCAGTTGCCAGCGGGACTGATGCTGTGGCACGCGGCCCTGCATGACGATGCGGTGCTGGACCTGGCCTTGCAAGTTGAAGCAGCCCTGGCACTATCGCTACAACAATAACCGCCGCCAACCCCTTTTCGATCGGATTCGCGGCCTGTTCCATCCATAAGAAAAACAATGCACAACAATAATTCCCGCACCGGGCACTCCGCCCCGGCTCCACGCCAACCCGGCGCCCTCGCATGAGGATCGCAGTCATCGGCGCCGGCATCATCGGCATCACCACCGCCTACGAATTGGCCCTGGACGGCCATGAAGTCACGGTTTTCGAGCGGCGCGGCGCGGCGGCCGAAGAAACCAGCTTTGCCAACGCCGGCCTGGTCGCGCCTGGCTACGTGACGCCCTGGGCCGCGCCCGGCATGCCCGGCAAGGTCCTCAGCCACCTGTTCAGCCGCCACGCCCCTGTCAAGCTCGGCTTTCCGCTGTCGATAGGGGAACTGGCGTGGATGTGGCAATGGTTTCGCGCCTGCAAGCTGGAGGCTTACCTCGCCAACCGCGCACGCATGCAGCGCCTGGCTTTTTACAGCCGGGAAAGGCTGCACTACCTGACAGCGGAGCTGCAGCTTGAATACGACGGCAGCTCCGGCTACATGGTGCTGCTGCGTTCCGAAAAAGACAGCAAGCTGGTGCAACCCGGCCTGGCGGTGCTGCGCGATGCGGGCGTGGCGTTCAAGGAAATCGGACCCGAGGAAGTCCTCAAGATCGAGCCGGCCCTGAACCCTGACACCCCCTTCCTGGGCGCCGTGCACCTGCCCAACGACGAGGTGGCCAATTGCAGGCAATTCGCGCTGCTGCTGAAGAACGAGGCACAGCGCATGGGCGTGAATTTTGAGTTCAACACTACAGTAGCCCGGCTCGAGCAGGCACAACCCGCAAGCCTGATCATCGCCAATGAAAGCACACCTCGTGGCTTCGACCGGGTGGTCATGTGCGCTGGCCTGGCTTCGGCTCAGTTGCTCAAGCCCCTGGGCCTGAAAATCCCCATGGCCGCAGTCTATGGCTACTCCATCAGCGCACCGGTTCGCGAGCCCCTGAACGCGCCGCGCAGCGCACTGATGGACGAGCGCTACAAAGTGGCGATTTCACGCCTGGGCAACCGTGTACGCGTGGCCGGCAGCGCCGAAATAGGCGGCTCACTGGACAACAAGCGCGCCGCCTCGCTGCAAACCCTTTACAAGGTCTTGCATGACTGGTTTCCCGGCGCGGCTCAGCTGGCCAATACCGGCTCCAGCGTGCAGGAATGGAAAGGTGCCCGGCCCATGCTGCCGGACGGCCCTCCCGTCATCGGCGACAGCGGCATTCCCGGGCTTTGGCTCAACCTGGGCCATGGCTCCAGCGGCTGGGCGCTCAGCTGCGGCAGCGCGCGGGCGCTGGCCGACCTGTTGGTGGGCAAAAACACCGACATCGACATGGAAGGACTGGGAGTCGCGCGCCTGACTTGAAACCCGCAAGCTCGCATGCTTTGCTCCTCAAGCCCGGCTCGCCGGGCTTTTTTTCGCCTGGGGCCGCACAATCGAGCCATGCGAAAAATCTCCAGCGCCCAGAGCGAACCGCTTCACAGCGTGGCGGCCACCCGCGAATTTGAACGCCTCTCGGCTGCCGGTCTGCCGCCGCATACGCTGATGCAGCGAGCCGGCCTTGCGGTGGCGCGTCTCACGCTGGCCCTTGCGCCGCACGCCCGGCGCATCTGGGTTGCCTGCGGACCCGGCAACAACGGCGGCGATGGCTTCGAAGCTGCGATGCATCTGCACTACTGGGGCAAAAACGTGACCCTGACCTGGACCGGCCTGCCACCCGGGAAAACAGTCCTGCCGGCCGACGCCCAGGCATCGCGCGAGCAAGCCCTGGCCGCCGGCGTGCCCATGGCCGCCGCGCCGCCCGAAGACTTCGATTTCTGCATAGATGCGCTGTTGGGCTTAGGCGGGATGCTGGACCCGGCCCGGCCGGGCACGGCCCTCATGCTGGAATGGCTTGCGCGCATGCAAGCGAGCGCCGTCCCGCGGCTGGCGGTGGACCTTCCCACGGGCCTTGATGCCGACACCGGCGCTTTCGCCGGTGAGCCGGCTGCGGCTTCGAATTTGTTCACCTTGAGCCTCCTGACCCTCAAGCCGGGACTTTTCACCGCGAACGGCCGCGACCGCGCGGGCCAGGTGTGGTTTGATGACCTTGGCACGGCGCCCGTCGGCGGGGTTGCCCCGGATGCCTGGTTGCTGGGTGCCGACCGGACTTCGCACACGCCCAGGCAAGGCAACCCACATGCGAGCCACAAAGGCAGTTTCGGCGACGTGGCGGTGCTGGGTGGTGAATCCAACGCGCGCAGCCACATGGCAGGCGCCGCACTGTTGGCCGCTCGAGCCGCGCTGCATGCGGGCACGGGCCGAGTGTATGTGGCGTTGTTGGGAAACCCGGTACTCAGCACGGACATCCAGCAACCCGAACTGATGTTTCGCGCACCTGAGGCACTGGATCTGGCTCGGCAGGTGGTGGTATGCGGTTGCGGCGGGGGCGATGCCGTACGCGCCGTGCTACCCAAGGTGCTATCGGCGGCGCCGCAGCTGGTGCTGGACGCGGATGCCTTGAACGCCATTGCCGAAGATGCCCAATTGCAAACCCAGCTCGCGGCCCGTCACCACCGCGGCTACGCGACGGTGCTCACGCCGCACCCCCTAGAAGCTGCCCGGCTGGCCGGTACCAACGCGCAACAGGTGCAAACCGACCGGCTGGCGTCGGCCCGCGAACTCGCTGAGCGCTTTCAGTGCGTCGTCGTGCTCAAAGGCTCGGGGACCATCATCGCAGCGCCCGACCGGCCCTGCGCCATCAACAGCAGCGGCAACGCCCTGCTGGCCACGGCGGGCACGGGTGATGTGCTGGCAGGCATGCTGGGAGCCCGCATGGCCGGTGGATTGCAGGCTTTTGAGGCCGCCTGCAGCGCGGTGTTTGCCCACGGCCGCATGGCGGATGAATGGCCGATGGGCGCCAATGGGCCCATTTTGACGGCCTCGGCACTGGCCGCCTCTTAAGCCTCTTAAGCCTCTTAAGCCTCTTAAGCCTCTTAAGCCTCTTAAGCCTTTTAAACCAGGATCATCAAGGCGATCTGCAGCAACACGATCAGCACCAGCGCGGAAATGTCGACCCCGCCGATGCTGGGAATCACACGGCGCAGCGGCGCCAGCACGGGCTCGGTCAAGCGGCCCAGCAAGGCATAGGCGGGTGAACCGGGCTGCACCCACGAGAGGATGGCAAAACCCAGCACCAGGATAAACAGAGTTTGCAGCGCTACACGAAGCAGCATCTTGATCGCAAAAGACACCAGCGTCAGCAAGACCAGCGGTGCCAGCTGAAGCCCTCCCAGCAGCAAACCGAACAGCAGCGCCCACAGCACGGCATAGGCCAAAGCCAGCACGGCAGCGGCAATCACACTGGCCCAATCGACCCGCGACTGCGCCACCGCCCTAGGCAACGCACGGCGTAGCGGCTTGACCAGCCAGTCGGTCAGTGCCATCACAAAGCTGCCGGGCTGCGCACTCATATTCACCCTGACCCAGTTCATCCAGGCACGCAGCAGGGCCGCGGCAATCAGCAGGAAGAAGATGGTTTCCAGAAGAAACGACAGGATGCGGATCAGCATGTGCAAACTACCCTGCCGGCGAGAGTATGGGAAAAACGGTACGAGGCCATGTCCTGGATCCTAACGGCGCGGCTTCTTGCCTTGCTTGCGCCCGGTGTTGGCCGCAGCTTTCTTGACGGCCGCCTTCAGCGCCTGGATGGGCGACTTGGCCGAGCGCTCGCTGCCCGCGCTGCTGCTGCGGGATGAGCTACCACCGCGGCTGGCGCGGGGTTCCGCACGCTTGCCGGCCGCCTTCTTGCCAGCCTTGCCGGCGCGGGTCTCGGCGGCATGGCGCGTGGCGCCACGCTCCTGGGCCGGTAACTCCGCCGTATGGCCGCCAGTCTTGTCCTTCATGGCACGCCCGACCAGGTCCTGGCCTTCGTTGACCAGCCGGAAGTCGATCTTGCGGCCATCCAAATCGACCCGGCTGACCTGCACCCTCACCCGCGTGCCGATGGCATAGCGAATGCCGGTGCGTTCGCCACGCAGTTCCTGGCGGGCCTCGTCGAAGCGGAAGTATTCACCGCCCAGCTCGGTGATGTGCACCAGCCCCTCGACGTACATCGCATCCAGCGTGACGAAGATGCCGAAGCCCGTGGCCGCGGTGACGACGCCGCCGAACTCCTCGCCCAGGTGCTCGCGCATGTACTTGCACTTGAGCCAGGCCTCGACGTCGCGGCTGGCTTCGTCGGCGCGGCGCTCGTTGGCACTGCAGTGCAGGCCGGCGGCCTGCCAGGCGAGCTCATCGGCACTGGCCTTTTTGGGCTTTTGCGTGGGTTCCTTGACGTTGACGCGCGAGGCCAGTCGCTTGGAAAGCTTGGCCTCGGCCTCGCCCGGTGTGGGCAGAACCGGCAACTGGTATTTGGTCTTGTTCAGCACCGCCTTGATGACCCGGTGCACCAGCAAATCAGGATAGCGCCGGATCGGACTGGTGAAGTGCGTATAGGCCTCGTATGCCAGGCCGAAATGGCCGCTGTTGATGGGCGTGTAGATGGCCTGCTGCATGGAACGCAGCAGCATCGAATGGATTTGCTGCGCGTCCGGCCTGTCCTTGGTGGCCAACGCAATGCGCTGGAACTCGCCGGGCTCCGGGTCGTCGCTGATGGTCATGCCGACACCGGCCAGCTTCAGGTAGTTGCGCAGCATCTCCTTCTTCTCGGGCGTAGGCCCCTCATGCACGCGAAACAGGCCCACGTGCTTGCTCTGCGAGATGAAATCGGCCGAGCAGACGTTGGCGGCCAGCATGGCTTCCTCGATCAGGCGGTGCGCCACGTTGCGGGTGCGTGGCACGATTTTTTCGATCCGACCAACCTCATCGCAGACGATCTGCGTTTCGGTGGTTTCAAAATCCACCGCACCGCGCACGCCGCGCTCCTTCAGCAAAGCCTGGTACACGTCGTGCAGGTCGAGCAGGTGCGGCACCAGCGCCTTGCGCTGCGCTGCCTCGGGACCGCGTGTGTTGGCCAGGATGGCGGCGACCTCCGTATAGGTGAAGCGGGCATGGCTGAACATCACCGCGGGATAGAACTGGTAGGCGTGGACCTCGCCCTTGGCGTTGACCAGCATGTCGCACACCATGCACAGGCGCTCGACATTGGGATTGAGCGAGCACAGTCCGTTGGAGAGCTTCTCCGGCAGCATGGGAATCACGCGGCGCGGGAAGTACACGCTCGTGGCGCGGTCATAGGCGTCGATGTCAATGGCGCTGCCGGTTTCCACATAGTGGCTCACGTCGGCAATCGCCACCAGCAGGCGCCAGCCCTTGCCGCGACCGACCTTGGCAGGTTCGCAGTAAACAGCATCGTCGAAGTCGCGTGCGTCTTCGCCGTCGATGGTGACCAGCGGCACGTCGGTCAGGTCTACGCGGTGTTTTTTGTCGGCAGGCCGCACGGCGTCCGGCAAGGCTCGGGCCAGGGCCAGCGCCTCGTCGCTGAATTCATGCGGCACGCCGTATTTGCGCACCGCGATTTCGATCTCCATGCCGGGGTCGTCGATCTCGCCCAGCACTTCCGTGACGCGGCCGACGGGCTGGCCGAACAGCGCCGGCGGCTCGGTAAGCTGAACCACCACCACCTGGCCGGCCTTGGCCGTACCGGTGGCGCCCTTGGGAATCAGCACATCCTGGCCGTAGCGCTTGTCTTCTGGCGCCACCAGCCAGACGCCGCTTTCCTGCAGCAGGCGACCGATGATGGGATTGGAGGATCGCTCGATGATCTCGGTGACACGGCCCTCGGGACGATTTTTGCGGTCGTGCCGCACGATGCGCGCCTTGACGCGGTCCTTGTGCAACACCGCGCGCATTTCATTCGGCGGCAGGTAAATATCGGCCTCGCCGTCATCGCGCAACACAAAGCCGTGGCCGTCGCGATGGCCGGAAACAGTGCCCTCGAATTCAGCGAGCAGGCCGGAAGAATGGGCGGACGATGCGCCCGCGGGGGAATGGATTGTTTTGATAAAAAGTCTCTTTTTGTTGGGGGCTGCTGATTTTGAGTATGCAGCCGAAATATTTCAGGAAATTTGTGGGCTTTGGTTTCGGAAAACGTTCAAGTAATGGTACACTGCTAGCTGTGCCCGGGTGGCGGAATTGGTAGACGCGCACGGTTCAGGTCCGTGTATCGCAAGATGTGGAGATTCGAGTTCTCTCCCGGGCACCAGATACACCAAACAGCCTTGCCAGACTCTGAAACGAGCTCTGGAAGAAAGCAAGATTAAAGCCACTGTGACCCAGTGGCTTTTTTTGTTTCCGGGCCGCGCTTTGCGGCCCGTTCTTTTCGTGCACCGGCTTGATCAAACGGGCACGGCGACCAAGTCATGGCCCTGGGTTCCAACAATGCGGGCACGGGTGAACTCCCCGACCTTCAGCGTCTTGCTGATCTTCTCGGGCGGCAACAGCTTGACCACGCCGTCGATCTCGGGCGCATCGGCATAAGAACGGCCAACACCACCTTTACGGCCCAGCGCCGGGGCCGAATCCACCAGCACCTGCATGGTCGCGCCTATGCGCTGCTGCAGCTTCTGGCTGGAAACCGCCTCAGCCACGGCCATGAAACGGGCGCGCCGCTCCTCGCGCAACTCCATAGGCAGCATGCCGGGAATGCCATTGGCCGTGGCGCCCTCCACCGCGCTGTAGGCAAAGCAGCCCGCGCGGTCGATTTTGGCTTCACGCATGAAGTCCAGCAGGTGCTCGAACTCGGCCTCGGTCTCGCCCGGAAAGCCGGCAATGAAGGTGCTGCGGATCACGATCTCGGGACAGATCTCGCGCCAGCGCGCTATGCGCTCAAGGTTTTTCTCACCGCTGGCCGGTCGCTTCATGCGCTTGAGCACATCCGGATGGCTGTGCTGCAGAGGAACATCCAGATAAGGCAGCACCTTGCCGGTGGCCATCAGCGGAAGCACTTCATCCACGCTTGGATAGGGATAGACATAGTGCAAGCGCACCCAGGCACCATAAGGCTCGGCAATCTCGCCCAGCATTTGCACGAGCTCCAGCATGCGCGTCTTCACGGGTTTGCCGTCCCAGAAGCCGGTGCGGTATTTCACGTCCACGCCGTAGGCCGAGGTGTCCTGGCTGATCACCAGCAGTTCCTTGACACCGCCCTCGAACAGGGCTCGCGCTTCATTCAGCACGTCGCCGATGGGCCGCGACACCAGGTCGCCGCGCATCGAAGGGATGATGCAGAAAGTGCAGCGGTGGTTGCATCCCTCGCTGATCTTCAGGTACGCGTAGTGCTTGGGGGTGAGCTTGACACCCGCAATGCCGAAAGCGTTGGGGACCAGGTCCACAAAGGGGTCGTGCGGTTTGGGCAAATTCAGGTGCACCGCGTCCATGACTTCCTGCGTGGCATGCGGGCCGGTTACGGCCAGCACACTGGGGTGCATCTGGCGCACCAGGTTGCCGCCGTCTTCGCCAGCCTTGGCGCCCAGGCAACCGGTCACGATGACACGGCCGTTTTCGGCCAGCGCCTCGCCTATGGTGTCCAGGCTTTCCTTGACCGCGTCGTCGATGAAACCACAGGTGTTGACGATGACGAGGTCGGCACCTTCAAAAGTCTTGGAGGTCTGGTAACCCTCGGCGCTCAATTGGGTCAGGATCAACTCGGAGTCGGTCAGGGCCTTGGGGCAACCCAGGCTGACGAAACCGACGCGAGGCGCGGCCTTGGCATTGACGGGGGCGGATTGGGAAATAACGTCGCTCATGGGGTCTATTGTCTCAGGGTAGGCGCAGCGCGGGCCGTGAACCCCGAATGGCCTTCAATGGCCTGTCAACGCACGGGCTCAAGGCCCGGCGCCCAGCTCACTTCTTCAGGCCGAAAGCCTGCAGCATCTGCTCGCTCTGCTTTTGCATCTGCTCCTGCATCTGCGTAAAAACGTTCTTGGATTGCTCCACATAGTTACCCATCATTCCCTGCATCAGGGGTGACTGCGCATTCATGAACTGTGCCCACATCTCAGGTGTCAGTCCCTTGGATTGCTCGGCCATCTTGACCTGCAGGTCCATGAAGGTCTGGACGTTTTTCTCGAGGTAGGCGCCCATGAAACTCTGCATCGCATTGCCGTAAAAACGGATGATGTTGGCCAACACCGCCTCAGTGAACATGGGCGCGCCGCCGGTTTCTTCCTCAAGAATGATCTGCAGCAGGATGCTGCGCGTCAGGTCTTCGTTGGTCTTGGCATCGCGCACCACAAAGTCAGCGCTGTCCATCACCAGTTGCCGCACTTCGGTGAGCGTGATGTAAGTCGAGGTCTCGGTATCGTAGAGCCGCCGGTTCGGGTACTTCTTGATCACGCGGGACGCCGCAGCCTTGCCGGCAGCCCGGCCGCCTTTGGCGCCGGCATTGCCGTCGGCAGCCGCTTCGCCACGCGTAGGCGCAGGGCCGGATGCCGGGCCGGTGGATTTGCTTTTTGGCACTGATTTCTCCTCTGAATGACGGCCAGCGCCGAGGCGCCGGGGTTCAATACATTCTAGGAATTCTGATGTACTCAATCCCCTTGGTTTACCCTGTGTGATGGACTCGCATCATGAATGCGAAAGCCTGGACAGGAACCGATCGAAGGGAATTGGTAGGCGCGATTGGACTCGAACCAACGACCCCCACCATGTCAAGGTGGTGCTCTAACCAGCTGAGCTACGCGCCTAAGGACTGTTCGAAGCTAGCAGTATAGCACGCAAATTAAGCCCCCACGTTCGCTCACTGCGTGTAGCTCTCTGCCCCCCTAGGGGGCCGCTGCGCCTGCGGCCCCTGCTTGGTTGGAGAACTCCGGTGATCGCTCAATTCCAATCGAACCGTGCTCAACGCCTGCGCGCGGAGCGCACGCCCGGCACCTCGGCCACGATGCCCAACACCTGGTTGAGACGCCCGGATTGCGCCACTTCCACGGTGAAAGTCATCCAGGCCGTGCCGCCGCGGTTGTCTTTCACCGACTGGGTCTGCACGCCGATCACGTTCATTTTTTCCTTGGCGAACACCTCGGAAATATCGCGCAGCAGGCCTTGCCTGTCTGCAGCCTCGACGGCGACGTCCACGGGGTAAACCGCACCGTCGGGCGTCTTGGGAGAATTCCATTGCACCTCGATCACACGGTCGGGGCTGCCGGCCGCCATGTTGCGGAAGTTGCTGCAGTCGCTGCGGTGGATGCTGACGCCTTTACCCTTGGTGACAAAACCCAGGATCTCATCGGGCGGTGCGGGCTTGCAGCACTTGGCCAGTTGCGTCAGCAAGGAGCCCATGCCAACGACCAGAACGCCGCCCGCAGCTTTCTTCGCATTCGGGTTGGGCGGGCGCGCTTTTTTGGCCAGCACATAGTCGTCCTGGCTCATGACCGGCTCCGGCGGCCTGAGCATGTTTTCTATCGTGCGCAGCGAAAGCTCGTCCTTGCCGACCACTTCAAACAAATCATCCGCCGCCTTGAAGCCAAGCTGCGCCGCCAGGTCGTCCAGCTTCATCGCGGTCTTGCCTTCGCGCTGCAGCAGCTTCTCAACAGCCTCACGGCCCCGGGCCACGGTCTGCTCCATCGCCAGTGCGTTGAACCAGGCACGAACCTTGGACTTCGCGCGGTGGCTGCACAGAAAGCCCAGCTCCGGGTTGAGCCAATCGCGCGAAGGCCCACCTTCCTTGACGGTGATGACTTCCACGGTCTGGCCGTTTTGCAGCGGTGTGTTCAGCGGCACCATGGCGCCGTCGATGCGCGCACCGCGGCAGCGGTGACCCAGGCTGGTGTGCACGCTGTAGGCGAAGTCCACCGCGGTCGCGCCCTGCGGCAGCTCCACGATGGCCGCATCCGGCGTCAGCACATAAATCCGGTCCTCGAACAGGCCCTGCTTGTCGCCTGCCGCGCGCTGGGCCGCCGGCCCCGAGAGATCGCGCTCCCACGCCAGCAGTTGCCGCAGCACGGCGATCTTGGCGTCGTATTCGCTGCTGGCCGACACCCCGCCATAGCCCTTGGTCCCGGCTTCCTTGTAAGCCCAGTGCGCGGCCACGCCATGCTCGGCATGGTCGTGCATGGCCTGGGTCCGTATCTGTATTTCCACCGCCCTGCCCGCCTCGTCGCGCACCACAGTGTGCAGCGACTGGTAGCCGTTGGTCTTGGGCTTGGCGATGTAATCGTCGAATTCACCCTCTACCGGCGTGAAGCGCGAATGCACATAGCCAAGCGCCGCGTAGCAGCCCTTTACATCGGCGGCGATAACGCGCAGCGCGCGAATGTCGAAGACCTGCTCGAAGTCCAGTGACTTGCCGCGCATCTTTTTCACGATGCTGTAGATGTGCTTGGGCCGGCCCTGCACCAGCGCGGCTATGCCGTTCTGGTTGAGCTCGCGCTCCAGCTGCGCGCGCAGGGCTTCCATAAAGCCTTCACGCTCCACGCGTTTTTCGTCGAGCAAGCGCGCCGTCTGTTTGTAGGTCTCGGGTTCCAGGAAGCGGAAGGCCAGGTCTTCCATTTCCCATTTGATCTGCCAGATACCCAGGCGGTTGGCCAGCGGCGCAAAGACGTGCAACGACTCATAGGCCAGCGGCAGCGGCGCGGGCTGCCGCGTCGCCGCGTAATGGCGCAGGGTCTGCAAGCGGGACGCCAGCCGCAGCATCACCACACGCAGGTCGCGTGAAAACGCCAGCAGCATCTTGCGGACGTTTTCGGTCTGCGCGGCCGGATCGCCCAGCAATTGCGCCTTCGCATCCGCCGAACGCGCCTGGCGCTGCACATGCACCAGCTTGGTGGTCTCCATCGCCAGCGCGGCGTAATTGGCGCCGAAGGCCTTGGTAATGACTTCCTGCGGTTTGGTCAGGTGCTGGCAGGCATAGACCAGGTAAGTGGCCGCCTGCATGGCTTCCGAGCCGCCTATGGCTTTCAGGATGGCCGCCACCGCATCGGCATGCGCGAGGATGTTTTCACCCGTGTCATGGGTTTCGCTGGCGATCAAGGGCTCGGCAAAGGCGCGCGCCCTGGCTAGCGCATGCGGCTGGTCCGGCAGGCTGTCGGCCGTGGCGGTGACGATGGAGGCATTCGCCCCCTGGGGGGCTGTCGGGCCACCTGGCCCGACCACATTGCTTTTCATGAAACTTCAGTCAAATTCAGTCAGAGAGTTGCGGCCAATTGCGGGCATCATCCCAGCAGAAAGCCCGTGACGGCGGCGACCTGGTCGGGCGCGATCAGCGTTGGCGCATGTCCCACGCCTTCAAATTCCACCACACGGGCATGCGGCCCGCGTTGCGTCATGGCTTGGGCCGTCTGCGGGCTCAGCAGGTCGGATTGCCGGCCCCGTATCACCAGGGTTTCGGCCTTGATATTGTCGTAGAGCTGCCAGAGCATGGCCTCGCCCTGGCGCGCGGACTCTTCGGTCTCCTGCCTGAAAGGCACGGCGATGGCCGGGTCATAGTGCAGGCGCCATTTGGCATCAACGGCCTCCGAGACACGCCTGAGCATCGGACGCGACAAGGCCAGCCATTGCTCGGGCGTATGCGGGCCGAAGCTTTGGGAAATCGCCCACATTGCATCGGCCGCTTCCTGCACCGAACCGAAGTGGCCGGCCTGGCCCAGGTAGGTGCCGATTCGCACGATGGCCTGCCACTGGATGGCCGGCCCCACATCATTGAGCACCAGCCGGTGCACCGGCGCAGGCAGAGGCAAGCCGGGTGTTCCACATACCGCGATACCGATCAGGCCGCCCATGCTGGTGCCGACCCAGTCGAGCGAGGCCACGGGTGCCTGCGCGTGGAGCTGGCCCAGCATCGCCAACATGTCACCCGCGTAGGTTCGCAACTGGTAGCCCATGGGGTCCTTGAGCCAGTCGCTTTCGCCCCGGCCCACGATGTCGGCGCATACCACGCGGACATCGGCCCGCTCGGTCAGCGCCCGCGCCAGCACGTCAAAGTCTCGCCCCTGGCGCGACAGGCCGTGCACGCACGCCACCACGTGAGCGCTGTCCGGCCGACCCCATTGCCAGTAAGCCATGCGATGGCCGCCTGAGGCGTCGGGGCAATTTACGTAGTTCAGCGTAGGTTGGGTCATGGGGCAGCAGCTCAATTCAAAGGCTTGATAATTGCTTGAGAAATCAGCCAGGCGCAACATATGCGCCGCAAGGCCTGGAATCCCAGTTCAACCATCGTAAATCATCCGGAGAAACAATATGCTCAAAGGTAAAACAGCCCTCGTCACCGGCTCGACCAGCGGGATAGGCCTGGGCATCGCCAAGGCGCTGGCGGCGCAAGGCGCCAACATCGTCATCAACGGTTTCGGTGACGTGGACGGCCCCAAGGCCGAGGTGGAAGCACTGGGTGCACGGGTTGCTTATCACGGCGCTGACATGAGCAAGGTCGCCGACATCGAAGACATGATGCGCTATGCCGCCGCGCAATTCGGCCAGGTCGACATCCTGGTCAACAACGCCGGCATCCAGCACGTGGCCCGCGTCGAGAATTTCCCCGTCGAAAGATGGGACGCGGTGATCGCCATCAACCTGAGCAGCGCCTTCCACGCCACCCGCCTGGCCCTGCCCTCCATGCTGGCGGCCAACGGCGGCAAGGGCTGGGGCCGCATCATCAATGTGGCCTCGGTCCACGGCCTGGTTGGTTCGGCGGAGAAATCGGCCTACGTCGCCGCCAAGCACGGCATCGTGGGCCTGACCAAAGTCACCGCCCTCGAGAACGCCACCACAGGCGTGACCTGCAATGCCATCTGCCCCGGCTGGGTGCTCACGCCCCTGGTGCAGAAACAGGTGGATGCCAAGGCGGCCGCGGGCAACATCAGCAATGAAGCGGCCACCAAGCAACTGCTGGGCGAAAAAGAACCCTCCATGCAGTTCACCACCCCCGAAGAGCTGGGCGCGCTGGCGGTATTTTTCTGCTCACCTGCCGGCAACAACGTGCGTGGCGTGGCCTGGAACATGGACGGGGGCTGGGCGGCGCAGTAAGCGCTCTCGCTTTTCTCGTTACAGCAGGCGGCTCACGTAATTGCCGATCGCCAGCGAGCTCGTCAGCCCCGGCGATTCAATACCAAAGAGATTGACAAGGCCCGCCACGCCGTGCTCGCGCGGGCCTTCAATCATGAAATCCCGTGCCGTCTCATGGGGCGCCTGGATCTTGGGACGTATGCCGGCGTAGCCCGGCGTCAGCGCGCCATCGGCCAGCGCCGGCCAGTACTTGCGCACCTCGGCATAAAAGGCTTCGCCGCGCGCCCGGTCCACCACCAGGTCGTCAGGCGAGTCCACCCACTGCACATCGGGGCCGAACTTGGCCTGGCCGCCCATGTCCACGGTCAGGTGCACACCCAGGCCCGCAGCTTCCGGTACGGGATAGATCAATCGGCTGAAGGGTGAACGCCCCGGCAGCGTGAAGTAGTTGCCCTTGGCGTAGTAGCTGGGCGGCACGTGCCGCGCGGGCAGGCCGGCAAAGCGCCCGGCCAGTTGCTGGGCATGCAGGCCGGCGGCATTGACGACCGTTGTTGCTTCAAGCGAGGTGCCGTCTTGCGCGGTGAGATAGATGGCGCCCTGTGCGCATTCCGCCCTTGCCAGCGGCGAGTTGAGCGCAACCAGGCCGCCCGCATTCTCCAGGTCGCCTTGCAGCGCCAGCATCAGGCCATGGCTGTCGACGATGCCCGTGCTGGGCGACTGCAGCGCTGCCACGCATTCGAGTTGCGGCTCCAGCGCGCGCGCCTCTTCGCGTGTCAGCAGAACCAGGTCGTTCACGCCGTTGGCGGCCGCCTTGGCCTGGATGCCCCGCAGCTGAGCGACCTGCGCATCGCTGGTGGCCACGATGAGCTTGCCGCAACGCCTATGGCCTATACCACGTTCTTCACAATAGGCGTACAGCAGCGCCTTGCCTTCCACGCACAGCCTGGCCTTGAGCGAGCCCTGGGGATAGTAAATCCCGGCGTGGATCACCTCGCTGTTACGCGAGCTGGTGCCTGTGCCTATCGCATCCGCGGCTTCCAGCACCATGACTTCCCTGCCCCGCAGCGCCAATGCGCGCGCCACGGCCAAGCCCACCACGCCCGCGCCTATCACCGCGCAATCGACCTTGTCCATTAACGGCCTTCAAACCCTTCAATCACGTTGACGGCATTGACGCCCAGCGCGGCTGCCGCATAACCCCCTTCGAGCACAAACACCGTGGGCAGGCCCAGCCTGCCCAGGCGCTCGCCCAATCGGATGAAGTCGTCCGGCTGCAGCGCGAACTTGGAAATCGGATCCTCGGCGAAGGTGTCCAGTCCCAGTGACACCACCAGGGCGTCCGCCTTGAATGTGCCGATGCGCAGGCAAGCTGCTTCCAGCGCCTCGAACCATCGCGGTACGGTGCAGCCCGCCGGCAGCGGCAGGTTCAAATTGAAGCCCGCGCCCTGCCCGCTGCCGGTCTCATCGGCATGGCCCAGGTAGAACGGGTACTCGGTCAGGGGATCGCCGTGCAGGCTCACAAAAAGCACGTCGGCACGGTCGTAAAAAATGCTTTGCGTGCCGTTGCCGTGGTGGTAGTCAACATCAAGAACCGCCACGCGCGACGCGCCGCCGTCGCGCAGCGTCTGGGCGGCCACAGCGGCATTGTTCAGGAAACAATAGCCGCCCATGAAGTCAGGCCCCGCGTGGTGGCCTGGCGGGCGAGTGCAGCAAAACACGGCGCGTTCACCGGCCGTGAGCAAGGCCGCGGCGCTTGCAGCGGCATCAGCGCCGGCTTTGGCGGCCTGCCAGGTTCCGGCCGACAGCGGTGTGCCGTTGTCCATGGAGTAAAAACCCAGCCGCGCGGTGAAGTTGAGCGGCTCCACATCGCTGCGCAATGTGCGCACCGGCCATACCGAGGGGAAAGGCTGGCGCTGGTCGTTGCCGGCCTCCAGTTGCACCCAGTCACGCCAGGCATGTTCGAGAAACGCGAGATAACGGGCGCTGTGCACCTTGGCCAGCACCCCGCGGCTGTCGGCGTCGGGTATTTGCAGCACATGGCCGCGCTCGCTCAGACGGGCCTTGACATATTCAGCGCGCGCCGGCGTTTCAAAACAAGGCACGCGCTCGCCGCGAAAAAATTCATATTGCGGAGCATGGGCGTGGTGGCTGTCGCTGAAAAAGGTAAGCATGGCGGTCAGGGTTTGGGCAAATAAAAGCAGTCAAGGACCTGCGGGCTTCAGGCTTTACAGCGCGCGCGGGTCGGTTTTAAGCAGCACCTCCACCAGCGAACGCAGGCTGGCCTTGAGCGCTTCGGCGTTCGGCGTCAAGGCAAAGGTGCTTTCGTCCATGTAAAGCTTGCGGTTGATCTCCAGCTGTATGCTGTGCCGGTGTTCGGCAGGCCGGCTGTAGCGGCGAACCAGCTCCACCCCCTTGTAGGGATGGTTGTACGCCACGCTGTAGCCGCGCGCCTTCAGGTGTTCGCACACCAGCCTGGACATGGACTTGCTTGCCGTCGTACCCTCGCGGTCCCCCACCACGAAGTCGGCATGCGCCTCGCCCGGAAAATCCGTGGCACTGCTGGAAGCCACCGCCGGCATGGAATGGCAATTGATGTGGATGCTGTAGCCGTGCTTCTCGTGCGCGGCATCAATCGCACGCTCCACGGCCGCGTGGTAAGGCTTCCAGTACTGCTCTATGCGCGCCTGGATTTCCGCCACGCCCAGCTTGCGGTCATAGATCGCAACGCCTTCGTCCGTGGTGCGCCAAATGAGGCCTTTGCCCAGGCGCACCTTGGACAAGGTCCTGGGATCAGTCTCCACCGGGCCGGGCCAGGGCTCGTCCAGCAGGCTCACATCCATCTCGGTGGTATTGCGATTGGTGTCGAGATAGCTGCGCGGAAAGTGTGCCTCAACCCAGTGCACTCCAAGGGCGGGGGCAAAGTCGTAAAGCTTTTCGACGTGGGTATCTTCGGCGCTGCGTAGCACGGCGAGTTCGCAGGCATGCCGGAAATCCGCCGGATAAACCGTTCCGCTGTGCGGTGAATCCAGGACCAGCGGTGTGCTTCCAGGCAGGTGAGTGATGAGAGGCATGTCCTGACTTTAGCACCGCAAAAACCGGCACCTGGCCGCCTATAAATGCGCCTGGCAATGCCCCAGGGCCCCGCGCAAACTTCCGTTTGTCCTACAGGGATTGCACTGATGCACTCACACGCCGACCCCCATCCCCAACCGTAAATTTCACGACGGACATCAACACCGCGCGGTGTTTCGTATTTTCTTTTTTTGCGAGTACGCGACCCCGCCCATCCATTCACTGAAGGAAAAAACACCATGCCATCATTGACCCGAACTTTTTCCGCCACCCTCCTGGCCGCGGCCGCGCTGGCAGCCGCGACGGGCGCCCAAGCCCAAAGCAGTTCGACCTCGAGTACGGGAATGTCCAGCAGCAACTATTCCTTTTATGCACCGGGCTCACGCTACTTCGGACTCAACGTAGGCCAGTCCGACTTCTCGCTGCCCAGCGGTGCCGGCGGCTTCCCGTCGGACAACAAGGACACCTCGTACAACATCTACGGCGGAAGCTACTTCAACAACAACTTCGGCCTGGAACTCGGCTACACCGATTTCGGCAAGGCCAACCGCGCTGGAGGACAAACTGAAGCGCAAGGCATCAACCTGAGCCTGGTTGGACGCCTGCCGCTGAGCAACTCCTTCAACCTGCTGGGCAAGGTGGGCACGACCTACGGTCACACCCGTGTGTCTTCCGCAGCGGCATCCGGCATTGCTTCCGGCTCCGAAAGCGGCTGGGGCCTGTCCTACGGCCTGGGCGCCGAATGGGCTTTCACCCCCGCCATGTCAGCCGTGCTGGCGTGGGACGAGCACGACATGAAATTCGTCGGCACCGGCAACCAACGCGTCAGCACCACCAGCCTGGGCCTGCGCTACCGCTTCTGATCCTTGCCGCGAGGCGGCGCTTGCCGTGCCTCCGCCCACAGCCCACAGCCCGCAGGCCGTTACTGGCTGCGGGCTTTTCACATCCCTCCCGGAAGGCCGCCCGGGGTGCCGGACACTGCAGGTGCAAGCATCTCCTGCAGCAACCATGTGCCGGCACGGCCCAGGGGGCGTTGCCGGGACCATACGGCGTCGACTGGCACCCGCTGCGGCCAGCCGCGCGCGTCAAGCTCGCTCAGTTTGCCGGTGGCAAAGCGCGTCACCATCCAGCGTGGGATGGCCGCCCAGCCAAAACCCAGCACGGCCATTTCCATCAGCATCAGGTAGCTGGGCGCCGACCAGCTCCGGCGCGAGCGCGGCGCCGCATGCTCCCACAGGCTCTGAGCGCCCTGCTCCCCTGCTATGTAAGTGTCCAGGCGCAATTCCCTGAAGCTGGCCAGTTGCTCAGGCGTGATGTCTTTCATGCCGGCCAAGGGGTGGGCTGTGGCCACAAACAGCGTGATTTCAGATTGCTCTGCGATGGTGGCAGAGCCAATGTCCGGCGGATAGGTGTTTTGCGCCGCAACCACACCGATGTGCGCCCGCCCCGTCTGGACCAGTGACACCAGGTCGCCGTGCTCGGCAATCAGGCTTTCAAACTCAAGATCCGGGAAGCGCTGCTCAAAAGCCAGCAGCATTTCCTCAAACCGGTCGGATTGGTAAGTGTCGGACCAGACCACGCTGAGCTTGGGCTCCATGCCGCCTCCCAGCTCGCTGGCAGCGCGGTCCAGCCGGTCGCTGGCGGCCAGGATGTCCTGCACCTTGCCGAGCACAACCCTGCCCTGCTCCGTCAAGGCCGGCTTGCGGCTGCCGCGGTCAAACAAGGTGATACCCAGATCGATTTCCAGGTTCGCGATGGCACTGCTCACTGTCGACTGGCTTTTACCCAGCTTGCGTGCAGCTGCCGAAAACGATCCCAGCGCAGCAGCCTCGGCAAAAGCGGTCAGGGCTTCCGGGGAGTGGCGCATGGGAATTCCTCGTTGATATCGATTTTTACGATGACTATTGATTTTAAAGCATTTGAAATATCGATAAAAATTAAGGCATGAGTCTCCAGAAATCAGTCAAGGAACGGTTTTTCCACGCCCTCGGGTTTGAAGTGCTGGCCATTGCCATTTGCGCGCCGTTGGGCGCTTGGCTGCTCGGTTATTCGCTGGCGCACATGGGACTGCTGACCGTGATGGTCTCGCTCATCGCGATGAGCTGGAATATGGTGTTCAACGCCCTGTTTGACGGGGCCCAACGGCGAATGGGCTTTGAGCGCACCCTGATGGCGCGTGCGGTGCACGCGGTGCTGTTTGAAATCGGACTGATCATCGCGGTGGTACCACTGGCCGCCTGGTGGCTGGATATCGGCCTCTGGGAGGCCTTTGTGCTGGATATCGCGCTTGTGCTGTTCTTCCTGCCCTACACCTTCTGCTTTAACTGGGCCTACGACCATATCCGTGCAAAGGTGGTTGCGCGCCGCAGCCTCAAAACACGCCAGGCGGGCCAAAAGGCCGGCGCAGCGCAGCCGGCCCCGGCGCTGCTATGCACCGCGCAGGCCGGCAAGCGCTTTACTTCATCTGTACAGAGCCCGACACGTTGACCAACACCGTGCTCTTGCCGGCTTCCACCGGCACCGTGGCATCGGACATCTCGGCCTTGGCTGACATCGCCATCATGCGGGGGCGCGGGATGGGGCCCTGGTCGTTCGCGTTGATGGAAACTTCGCGCAGCGAGTAGCCGCCAAAGCCAAAGCTGCGTGCCACTTCAGCGGCCTTGGCCTTGAAGCGCTCGATGGCCTGGGCCTGGGCCTCACCCTCGACTTTGGCTCGCTGCTCACGGCTCAGGGCAAAACTCACATTGCTCATGGTAAGAGTCTGGATCTTGCCTGCCGTCCCGGTGATGCGTGGGAAGTCCTTGCCTTCCAGCACCAGCTCGGTGGAGCCCTGCCAGCCGTTGATCTTGCCGTCCTTGCCGTAACGAGGATAAAGGCTGAAATTGCCGGTGCGCACATCCATCTGGCCCGGCACGGCCGCCTGCTTGGCCTGCGCCAGCGCGGTGTCCAGCGCTTGCTTGAGCTGGGTCTGCACGGCACCGGCATCTGTGCCGTCGCGCGTGGTGCTCAGGGAAATCGACAACAGGTCCTGCTGCACCTCGACAGAACCGCTGGCCGACAACTGGGCCACGTTCTGCAGGGTTTCCGGGTGCATGGACTGGGCCATGGCGCCGGGAGCCAGCGCCGCACCGGCCAACAGGGCGCACGCAATCAGGGTGGGAGTTCGCATCGGGAAGACCTTTCGGGGAGCTGTTTTCAGCGACGAGCTGAAAAAAAGAGAAAAAGAAGTCATAAACATCCCCCAGGGTTGGCGCCTTTTTTGTGGCTTTTTCAAGTCATCTGGGAGCCAGAATGGCGATGGCCGGGTGCCGGTTTGGGTCCGGCCAATTTCTGTTTACGGCGGGTAACGCACTGCTGCAAAGCATGCGCAGACGCGGCCACCCATTTTTGCATGTGTATTTGTCAATTCCTGTAGGAGCATTGCCACAACAAGGCCGGCGGCGCGCTCACAGTTGCACATCGCCGCAACTTTTGTAACAGTGTGTCAGACCGACTGAAAAACGCGACATCTCGTGTTTTCAGCCTTCAAAATGGCTCTGTTACAAATTACCAGACGACTATGACCCAAGCTCAACCCAACGCCCGTGCCGACAAAATCCTGATCCTTGACGACGATGCCCGCATCCGTGACCTGCTGCGCCGCTACCTCGCCCAGGAGGGTTTCGAAGTCATCCTGGCCGAAGACAGCAAGGCCCTGAACCGCATCATGCTGCGTGATGCCGTCGACCTGATCGTCCTGGACCTGATGATGCCCGGCGAAGACGGCCTTTCCATCTGCCGCCGCCTGCGGGCCGCCAACGATCGCACGCCCATCATCATGCTGACCGCCAAGGGCGAGGACGTGGACCGCATTGTCGGCCTGGAAGTCGGCGCGGACGACTACCTCGCCAAGCCCTTCAATCCCCGTGAGCTGCTGGCCCGCATCCACGCCGTGCTGCGCCGCCGCCCCACGGCCGAAGTGCCCGGTGCACCCTCCAGCGACCAGGAGGTCATCACCTTCGGCCCCTTCTCCTTCGACATGGGCCTGCGAACCCTGCACAAAAATGGCGAGGAACTGCCGCTGACTACCGGCGAATTCGCCATGCTCAAGACCCTGGTGCGCCATCCACGCCAGCCGCTGTCGCGCGAAAAGCTGGCGCAACTGGCTCGCGGCCGCGAGTTCGAACCCTTCGACCGCAGCCTGGACGTGCAGGTTTCCCGCCTGCGCAAGCTGATCGAGGTGGATGCGGCGGTGCCTCGCTACATCCAGACGGTGTGGGGCATTGGCTACGTGTTCGTGCCGGACGGCACGAACTAGCCCCCACGCTTTTCACTGCGCCTTCGGCTTCGTGTAATGCGCTGCCCCCCGAGGGGGCCGCCGCCTGCAGTCCGGCAAAGCCGGCCCTGCGGCTCATGCTGGTAAAAACAAATGCTCTCACTGGCCCACATGACGCGCGCCCGCAACAGGCGGCAACAGCTTGCTTGCCCCCGATCTGGTTCGTCGTGCTAACGTCCATTGATTGTCCGCCCTAGCGGCCCGTACCCACCTTTATGGACGCCACCAATCCGGCCCCCCTAGAAACCGCACCGGCTCCGCTGGAAATGCGCCCGCGGCGCGGTTTCAGCCTGTTCTGGCGGACATTTTTCTTCCTGGCCCTGCTGCTGTTCGGTTCCATCGTGGCCTGGCTGCAGACCTTTCGCGCGCTGGAATCCGAGCCGCGCGCCATCCAGAACGCGCAGCAACTGGCCTCCCTGGTCAACCTGAGCCGGGCCGCGCTCCGCTATTCCGACGCGATCGCCCGCGTCTCGCTGATCAAAACCCTGGCCGACGAGGAACGGGTACGCATCACGCCGCGCGAACCCAAGGACAAGTTCGATCTGTTCGAGAGCGACGAACTGGGCGAGCGTACCGCCGAAGAGCTCAGGGCCCGGCTGGGCAACGGCACCGTGGTTGCCAGCAGCGTCAACGGCCAGAAAGGCCTGTGGGTCGGCTTCACCATCGACGGCGATTCTTATTGGCTGCTCACCGACCCGTCCAAGATCGGCCCTTCCCGCAACAGCACCTGGATCATCTGGCTGTTCACCGCGGCGGTGCTGTCGCTGGCGGGAGCGGCTTTTATTGCCCGATTGATCAACCGGCCGCTCAAGCAGCTGTCCTTTGCGGCCAGCCGCATGCGCGATGGTGATTTCGACGCCAGCCTGCTCGACGAGAAAGTCGCGACCAGCGAGATCCGGGAGGTCAACATCGGCTTTAACCGCATGGCCGAGCAGCTCTCCAAAATCGAGCAGGACCGGGTCATCATGCTGGCCGGCATCTCGCACGACCTGCGCACGCCGCTGGCGCGCCTGCGCCTGGAAACCGAGATGAGCGTCACCGACCCCGACGCGCGCGAGCACATGGCGGCCGACATCACCCAGCTGGACGCCATCATCGACAAATTCCTCGACTACGCCCGGCCTGAGCCGCCGCGGCTGGAACGGGTGTCTCTCAATGCGGTGATCGACGCCGCGGTCTATGCCGTCGCCGATTACGAAGACATGCGCGTGACCGTGGCCATTCCAGAGGACATGGCGGTGCTGGCCGACGAGGTCGAGCTGTCCCGCGTGATCGCCAACCTGCTGGAAAACGCCAGGCGCTACGGCAAGACACCTGAGACCGGCATCGCACTGGTCGACATCGCCGCCAAGAGCCGCGACCAGTGGGTGCTGATCAAGGTACGCGACCACGGCATGGGCGTGGCGCCCGAGACGCTCGCAAAGCTCACGCGGCCATTCTTCCGCGGAGACGCCGCCCGTACAGCGGCCACGGGAGCGGGCCTGGGCCTGGCGATTGTCGAGAAAACCATCCACCGCATGGGCGGCGTGTTCGGCCTGGCCAATACCGGCTCGGGCGGGCTGGCCGCACACATCAAGCTGCGCCGCAGCTGACGCGACCCCCTGCTGATTCAGCGGTGCAACAGCACCACGGCACGGGCCTCCATGCTCAGGCCCTGGCCGACTGGGCCCAGCTTCTCGGCCGTTTTGGCCTTCACATTGACCTGCCCGGCATCCAGCCCCAAAGCCGCGGCGATATTGCCGCGCATCGCGGCGATATGTGGCGCTAGCCTGGGCGCCTGCGCGATCACGGTGCTGTCGATATTGCCGATCTTCCAGCCACGCTCAGTCAAAAGCCGCCCCACCTCGGTGAGCAGCACCGATGAATCGGCACCCTTGAAGCGGGCATCGGTGTCCGGAAAATGCGAGCCGATATCGCCCAGTGCCGCCGCACCCAGCAAGGCATCGGTGATCGCATGCAGCAGTACGTCGGCATCCGAATGGCCGAGCAGGCCCACGGTATGCGGAATGTCGACACCACCAATGATGAGCTTGCGGCCGGGCACCAGGGCATGTGTGTCCCAGCCTTCACCGATTCGGAAATTCATGGCGGTCATCGTGAGGCCTTGTAGGGATGATGGGAATTCTGTTGCATGTCTTATTTTCTGCGCCGCTCAAAGATGGCTTCAGCCAGCGCGAAGTCTTCCGGGTAGGTGACCTTGAAATTCTGCGCGCTGCCGCTCACCAGCCGGGGTGAAAGGCCTGCCGCCTCCATGGCGCTGGACTCATCGGTGACCGCATCCCCCGCCTGCTCCAAGGCATCGATCAAGGCCCCGATGCGAAACATCTGCGGCGTTTGCGCCAGCCATTTGTCGCTGCGGTCAAGTGTGGCAGCCACCCGGCCATCGCGTTCGGTCTTGAGAGTGTCCGGCAACTTGTGCGCCAGCAGGCCACCTACGGCATCATTGCGGCATTCGTTGATCAGGGCCTTGATCTGCTCGGGCGTGATCAGGCAGCGCGCGGCATCATGCACCAGCACCCAGTCGCTCAGAGCCGCGCCGCCGGGCTGCTGCTCCACCATGGCTTTCAGGCCGTTGAGCACCGTCGCCGCCCGCGTGGCGCCGCCGCCCACCAGCAGGACTTCATTGCCGCGGTTGAAATCGGGAAACATCTCCAGGAAGTCGTCGTCTGAAGGCGAAATCACCACCCAGACAGCCGCAAAGGTATCCGCCAGCGCCCTGAAGGCTTCCACCGTATGCCTCACCATGGGCTTGCCGTCAATCAGGTGGTATTGCTTGGCCTTGGCGGTGCCGGCCCGGCTTCCCTGCCCCGCGCAAGGGATCAGCACAAAAAAACGGGCATCAGGACGGGTATTGGCGGGACTTGTCGTCATAACTTCATCATAGATTCTAAAATCGGAGCTTGAACACGCAGGCACCCCACTCCGGATGGTTTGGGGTGCCTGCCTTTTGCCGAATGATTTCTGATTGACCGAACCACTGGCCAGCCCTTACCGCGCACCGATTCATGCAGCTACCTTCCCTCGTCTCCGGCAAACGCTATACCCTGCCCCAGCCCGCCGGCTCCGCCGATGCCCTGCTGCTGGCGCGCCTGGGCACCCGAGAAAAAGCTGCCGGCAAGCTGACCGCCATCGTCACCTCGGACGCCACCACGGCCCAGCGCCTGATGGACGAGCTCGCCTTCTTCGCGCCTGATCTGCGCTGCGCGCTGTTTCCCGATTGGGAAACCCTGCCCTACGACACCTTCTCGCCGCATCAGGACCTGATCAGCGAGCGCCTGGCCACGCTATGGCGCATCCAGCAGCGCGACAAGGAGACCGGCGCCGACGTGGTGATCGTGCCGGCCACCACGGCGCTGTACCGCCTGGCGCCGCCCAGCTTCCTGGCTGGCTACACCTTCCATTTCAAGGTCAAGCAAAAGCTCGATGAAACGCGCCTGAAGGCCCAGCTCACGCTGGCCGGCTACAGCCACGTCACGCAGGTGGTCAGCCCCGGCGAATACGCGGTGCGTGGCGGGTTGATTGACCTTTTCCCCATGGGCAGCCCCGTCCCCTACCGCGTTGACCTGTTCGACGACGAGATCGACAGCATCCGCACCTTCGACCCCGACAGCCAGCGCAGCCTTTACCCGGTGCCCGAAGTCCGCCTGCTGCCTGGGCGTGAATTTCCGATGGACGACGATGCGCGCGCCAAATTCCGCAGCCGCTGGCGCGAGCTGCTCGACGGCGACCCGACCAAGAGCCGCATCTACAAGGACATGGGCAACGGTGTGGCCACCGCCGGCATCGAGTACTACCTGCCGCTGTTCTTCGAAGAAACCGCCACGGTGTTCGACTACCTGGGCAAAGACGCCACCGTGGTGCTGCACGGCGACCTGGAGCCGGCCTTCCAGCGCTTCTGGCAAGACACCAAAGACCGCTACCGGCTGGTGCGCGACGCACCCGACCGCCCGGCGTTACCCCCCGAGTCGCTGTTCCTGAATGCGGAGCAGTTCTATGCCCGCGCCAATGATTACGCCCAGCTGGCGATACGCGCCACGGTGGAAGACGTGGCCGATAACGCGCAGTTCCAGAAGCTGGGCGAAATGGCCGTGGTGCGCGGCGCCGAAGACCCGCTGGCCAAATTCAAGGGCCATGTGCGCAACACCGCCCACCGCGTGCTGGTGCTGGCCGAAAGCGAAGGCCGGCGCGAGAGCCTGCTGGACTTCCTGCGCGCCAGCAGCGTCAGCCCGCCAGCCTTTGACTCACTGGCCGATTTCCAGGCCAGCGACGAAAAGCTGGGCATCGCCACCGCGGCCCTCAGCATCGGCTTCAGCTGGCTCGAGGAAGGTATCGATTTCATCACCGAGACCGAGCTCTTCGCCGCCGGCGCCACCGTACGCCGACGCAACAAGAAGCAGGAGCAGGTCAGCGACGTCGAAGCGCTGATCAAGGACCTCTCGGAGCTCAACGTCGGCGATCCGGTAGTCCACAGTGCCCACGGCATTGGCCGTTACCGCGGCCTCATCAACATGGACCTGGGCCAGGGCACCAACGCCGACGGCACACTGCTGCTGCAGGAGTTCCTGCATCTGGAATACGCCGACAAGGCCACGCTTTATGTGCCCGTCAGCCAGCTGCACCTGATCAGCCGCTATACCGGCGTCAGTGCCGAAGAAGCCCCGCTGCACAAACTTGGCAGCGGCCAGTGGGAAAAGGCCAAGCGCAAGGCTGCCGAGCAGATCCGCGACTCGGCCGCCGAACTGCTTAACATCTACGCCCGGCGCGCCGCGCGCGAAGGCCATGCCTTCCGCTACTCCCCCGGCGACTACGAAACCTTTGCCAACGACTTCGGCTTTGAGGAAACCGCCGACCAGCGCGCCGCCATCCATGCCGTGATCCAGGACATGATCAGCCCCAGGCCCATGGACAGGCTGGTCTGCGGCGACGTGGGTTTCGGCAAGACCGAGGTCGCGTTGCGCGCCGCGTTCATTGCCGTCACCGGTGGCAAGCAGGTGGCCCTGCTGGCACCCACCACCCTGCTGGCCGAACAGCACTACCAAACGCTGGTGGACCGCTTCGCCAAGTGGCCGGTCAAGATTGCCGAGATGAGCCGTTTCCGCTCAGGCAAGGAAATCAGCGCCGCCGTCAAGGGCTTGGCCGACGGCACGGTCGACATCGTGGTCGGCACGCACAAGCTGCTGAGCCAGGACGTGAAGTTCGAGCGCCTGGGCCTGCTCATCATTGATGAGGAGCACCGCTTCGGCGTGCGCCACAAGGAGGCCATGAAGGCCATGCGCGCCGAGGTCGACGTGCTGACGCTGACGGCCACGCCGATCCCGCGCACACTGGGCATGGCACTCGAAGGCCTGCGCGACCTCAGCGTGATCGCCACCGCGCCGCAGCGCCGCCTCGCCATCAAGACCTTTGTGCGCAGCGAAAACAACGGCGTGATCCGTGAAGCCGTGCTGCGCGAGCTCAAGCGCGGCGGCCAGGTCTACTTCCTGCACAACGAGGTGGAAACCATCGAGAACCGGCGCCAGAAGCTCGAAGAGATACTGCCCGAAGCCCGCATCGCGGTGGCGCACGGCCAGATGCCCGAGCGCGAGCTGGAACGCGTGATGAAGGACTTCATCGCCCAGCGCTACAACCTGCTGCTGTGTTCCACCATCATCGAAACCGGCATCGACGTGCCCAGTGCCAACACCATCGTGATGAGCCGCGCCGACCGCTTCGGCCTGGCGCAGCTGCACCAGTTGCGCGGCCGCGTGGGCCGCAGCCACCACCAGGCCTATGCCTATCTGATGGTGCCCGACATTGAAGGCCTGACCAAGCAGGCCAGCCAGCGGCTTGAAGCCATCCAGCAGATGGAAGAGCTCGGCTCGGGCTTTTACCTGGCCATGCACGACCTGGAAATCCGCGGCACCGGCGAGGTCCTCGGTGAAAACCAGAGCGGCAACATGCTCGAAGTCGGCTTTCAGCTCTACAACGAGATGCTCAGCGAAGCCGTGGCCTCGCTCAAGGCCGGGCGCGAGCCCGACCTGCTCTCGCCGCTGAGCGTCACCACTGAAATCAATCTGCATGCCCCCGCCCTGCTGCCCAACGACTACTGCGGGGACGTGCACCTGCGCCTGTCCTTCTACAAAAAACTGGCCACGGCCAAGAACACCGACCAGATCGATGCGCTGCTCGAGGAAATCGTCGACCGCTTCGGCAAGCTGCCACCGCAGGCGCAGACGCTGATCGACGTGCACCGCCTGCGCGTGATCGCCAGGCCCTACGGCGTGGTCAAGGTCGATGCCGCGCCCGGCGCGATCAGCATCACCTTCAAGAAAGACCCACCCATCGATTCGATGGCCATCATGCAGCTGATCCAGAAAAACCGGCACATCCGGCTGGCCGGCAACGACAAGCTGCGCATAGAGCGCGAACTGGAAAACCCCAAGGACCGTGCCCAGATGGTGCGCGACGTCCTGCGTTCACTCGGACAACCCACCAAGGAAACCACGCCCGCATGACTCCCACCGAAATCTCCCCCGGCCTCGTCGTCAACGTCGCCACGCCCGACTTGAAGCTCAGCGACTTCAAGCTGATCGCCTTCGACATGGACTCCACGCTCATCAACATCGAATGCGTCGACGAAATCGCCGATGCAGCCGGCCGCAAGGCCGAGGTGGCGGCCATCACCGAAGCGGCCATGCGCGGCGAGATCAGCGACTACAAGGAAAGCCTGCGCCAGCGCGTGGCGCTGCTCAAGGGCGTGAGTGTCGCCAGCATGGAGCAGGTCTATCGCGAGCGCCTGCGGCTCAACCCCGGTGCGGCCGAGCTGGTGCGTGCCTGCAAGCAAGCCGGTATGAAGGTACTGCTGGTCAGCGGGGGATTCACTTTCTTCACCGACCGCGTGCGCGACGAACTCGGCATCGACTACACGCGCTCCAACGTCCTGGAGGCCGAGGACGGCTTTCTCACAGGCCGCATGGTGGACCAGCCCTGGGGCGACATATGCGACGGCGCGGAAAAGAAAAAAATGCTGCTGGAAACCTGCGGCAAGCTGGGCATCAACCCGCTGCAGGCCATCGCCATGGGCGACGGCGCCAATGACCTGCCCATGATGGGCGTGGCCGGCCTCTCGGTGGCCTACCATGCCAAGCCACGCGTGCGCGAGCAGGCCATGGTAGCCATCAACGAAGGCGGCCTGGACCGCCTGCTGGAGTTGGTGAAGTAGTACCCCACAAGCGAACAAACCGAAGAAAGAAAGCGCAAACCGCACCGATGTTGTTCAGCCGATTCGAAAAACTGCTGCATCCCTATCCCGAAGGCGAGCCGCCCTTGCCTCCCAAGGGCTTTATCGCCTTCATCTGGGCCTGCAGCCGCGGCGCGCGCGGCTACATACTGGCGCTGGCCCTGCTGTCGGCCGCCATGTCGGCTTTCGAGGCCCTGATGTTCGCCATGCTGGGCCGCATCGTCGACTGGCTGGGCAAGGCTGAACAGGCGCAGCTGTGGACAACCCACGGCGGGACGCTCACCGTGCTGGCCTGCATCGTTGTCGCCAGCATCCTGGTGGTGGCGCTGCAGACCATCGTCAAGCACCAGACCATCGCCATCAACTTTCCCATGCGCCTGCGCTGGAACTTCCACCGCCTGATGCTGGGCCAGAGCATGGCCTTCTACCAGGACGAGTTCGCCGGCCGCCTGACCACCAAGGTCATGCAGACGGCGCTGGCCGTGCGCGACACCCTGTTCGTGCTGGCCGACGTGCTGGTCGCCATGGCGGTCTACGTGGCCACCATGACGGTGCTGGCCGCAGCCTTCGACACCAAGCTGATCGCGCCCTTCCTGATCTGGCTGGCGCTCTATATCGCCGCACTGTTTTTCTTCGTGCCACGGCTGGGCCGCATCGGCAAGCAGCAGGCCGACGCCCGCTCGCTGATGACGGGCCGCATCACCGACGCCTATACCAACATCACCACCGTCAAGCTGTTCTCCCACACCCAGCGCGAGGCCGCCTTCGCCCGCTCGGCCATGCAGGAGTTCATGAAGACCGGCTACAGCCAGATGCGGCTGGTCAGCGCCTTTGAAATCGTCAATCACGCCCTCAGCATGGGCCTGATCCTGGGCATGGCCGGCACATCACTCTGGCTGTGGAGCCAGGGCCAGGTCGGTGCCGGCGCCGTAGCCGCCGCCACCGCCATGGCGCTACGGCTACAGGGCATGTCGCACTGGATCATGTGGGAAATGACCAGCCTTTTTGAAAGTGTGGGCACCGTGCAGGACGGCATCAACACCCTGTCGCGCCCGCGCGTGATCGAAGACAAGCCGGATGCCGCCGCGCTCGATGTGCCGCGCGGCGAGGTGCGCTTTGAGAACATCGGCTTCAGCTACGGCAAGGGCCCCCGTGTGATTGACGGCCTTACGCTGACCGTCAGGCCCGGCGAGAAGATAGGTCTGATAGGCCGCTCCGGCGCCGGCAAGTCCACGCTGGTCAACCTGCTGCTGCGTTTTCACGACCTGGACACCGGCCGCATCCTGATCGACGGCCAGGATATCTCCACCGTCACGCAGGACAGCCTGCGCGGCCATATCGGCATGGTGACGCAGGACACTTCGCTGCTGCACCGCTCGGTGCGCGACAACATCACCTACAGCCGGCCTACGGCCACTGAAGAACAGATGCGCGTCGCCGCCCGGCGCGCTGAGGCCGAGGGCTTTATCGAATACCTGAGCGACCCGCATGGCCGCAAGGGCTATGACGCGCACGTCGGCGAGCGCGGCGTGAAGCTCTCCGGTGGACAGCGCCAGCGCATCGCGATCGCGCGCGTGATGCTCAAGGACGCCCCCATCCTTCTGCTGGATGAAGCCACCAGCGCCCTGGACTCCGAGGTCGAGGTCGCCATCCAGGGCAGCCTCAACGCCCTGATGCAGGGCAAGACGGTGATCGCCATCGCGCACCGCCTCTCGACCATCGCCGCCATGGATCGCCTCATCGTGCTGGACCAGGGCCGCATCGTCGAGGAAGGTGACCACCGCACGCTGCTGGCCAACGGCGGCCTTTATGCACGCCTCTGGGCGCACCAGAGCGGCGGCTTCCTGAGCGACAACCTCGAGGACGAAGCGGAGCTCGCGGCCTGACTCGCGGGGCGAAGGACTTGCAGCTTCGGTCCCACCGCAAAAGATTTTCAGCAACGAATGTCCTGCCATGGACAATTGGCAGGAGAAGCGTTTACGGCCTCCCGTATGGTTCAAACCTGAATACCACTACAGGGAGCTCGAGGTGCCTGACCCCGAATCCAGGCCGGTGCATCCGGCGCGCTTCAAGCCCGAAGCATCCAACAGACAAAAGCAGAAACCGCTGGGCGCCGCAAGCGGCCGGTTCTGGCTAGCCGGCCTGCCGTTGCTGCTGGCCTCTTTCAACGTGCCGGCCGCCGACCTGATCGAGGTCTACCGCCAGGCTCAGGCACGCGACCCCGTCTACCGCGGCGCCGTTTACGCATTGCAGGCCGCGCGAGAGCGGGTCCCCCAGGCGCGCGCCGCGCTGCTGCCCGCGGTCAATCTGGTCGGCGCCGCCGGCAGGCAGGCCGGCCATGTCTCTTTCGACGAATTGGCCCCCGTAACGCGAGACGTGCACACCCGAAGCTGGAACCTGCAACTGAGCCAGCCCCTGTGGCGCGCGACCGCATCGGTGGCCCTGGACCAAGCCGGCCAGCAGGAATTGCTGGCCGAGGCGCAATTCCGCCAGGCCGAGCAGGAATTGATCCTGCGCACCGCGCAAGCCTACCTGGACATCCTGGTCGCCCAGGAGGCCGAGCATGTGGCCCATCTGCAGATCGGTGCCATGGAGCAGCAGCGCGCATTGGCCCGCCGCACCTTCGAAGGCGGCACCGGCACCGTGACCGATGTGCACGAGGCGCAGTCGCGGCTGGACCTGTCGCGCGCCCAGGCGGTGGTGGCGGCCAATGAACTACAAAACAAGCTGGCCGAGCTGACGCGCATTCTGGGGGTGTCCTATGCACGCCTGGCGGGCCTGCGCACGGACGGCGCCTTGCCGCGCATGGAGCCCGCGGGCCTGCAGCCCTGGCTGGACAGCGCGCGCGAACAGTCCATCCAGGTCCGCATCGCGCAGGCAAGCCTGGAAGTGGCCGATCGCGAGATTGCCAAAAGCCAGGCCGCGCACTCGCCCACCCTGGACCTGACGGCGTCTTACGGCAGCAATTTCACCTCGGGCAGCATCACCTCCCCCGCCGATATTTCCACGCGCTCACGCTCCACCCAGGTCGGCATGAGCCTGACCATCCCGCTCTATGCCGGCGGCGGCGTGCAGTCGCGCGTGCGCGAAGCTGTGGCCTTGAAAGGCAAAGCCGCCGAAGACCTGGAAGCGGCACGGCGATTGGCTGTGACGCAGGCGCGCCAGGCCTTCGCGGGCGTGGCCAACGGCGCGGCGCAAGTCCAGGCACTGGCTTCGGCCATCACCTCCAGCAAGAGCTCGCTGGACGCCAACAAAGTGGGTTACCTCGTCGGCACACGCATCAACATGGACGTGCTCAATGCCGAGCAGCAGCTGTTTGCCGCCCAGCGCGACTGGCACAAGGCGCGCGCCGAGACCCTGCTGCAGGGCCTGCGCCTCAAAGCCGCGAACGCCACGCTGGGCGAGGCGGACCTGAGCGCCATCAATGAGTTGCTGGAACCCGCAAACCCCTAGCAATTCCTCCTACCCGATGGGCAAATACTTCAACCTTCTGCCGGGCGATCCGGCGCCGTGGTTTCGGCAAAGGTCCTTCGCGAATCCGCGCTACGCCATCCATGCCGCGGCCGGCCGCTATATCGTGCTGTGCTTTTTCGGCAGCGCCGCGCACCCCCTGGGCCAGGCCGCCATAGCCTGCGCGCTGCGGCGGCAGGACATCTTCAACGATGCGCACTGTTCTTTCTTTGGCGTCAGCACGGACCCTCGCGACGAAAGTGAAAACCGCGTCGCCGACCGCTATCCCGGCTACCGCTTCATCTGGGACTTTGATGCGCAAGTCAGCGAGCGTTACGGGGTGGCTCCGCAGGACGCCGGTCTACTGGAAAAAAGAGCCAGGCTGCGCCGCCTGTGCTTTGTCCTGGACCCGACCCTCAGAGTACTGAAGGTGCTGCCCCTGGTGGAAGCCGGCGATATTCCTGCGCTTATGTCATACCTTGCAGCCTTACCACCGCCCTCGCAGTTTGCGAGTGTCGAGCTGCAGGCCCCGATCCTCCTGCTGCCAAATGTCTTCCCGCCCGACTTTCGCCGGGAACTTATCGCTCTTTATGACACCCACGGCGGTACGGAGTCGGGTTTTATGCGCGAGGAAAACGGCAAAACCGTCCTCGCCCACGACCACGGGCACAAACGGCGCGAGGACTACGACATCACCGATCCCGCCGTCATGAAGGCGGCACAAACCTGGATCCATCGCCGCGTCGTTCCCGAAATCGCCAAAGTGCACCAGTTCAAGGCCACCCGGATGGAGCGCTACCTCATCGGCTGCTACCGGGCAGACCAGCAGGCGCATTTCAGCCCCCACCGCGACAACACCACCCGCGGCACGGCCCACAGGCGGTTTGCCGTGTCCATCAACCTGAACGATGATTTCGAGGGCGGCGAGATCAGCTTCCCCGAATACGGCCCCAGGTCCTTCAAGCCCGCGCCGGGCAGCGCCTTGGTTTTCTCCTGCTCCCTGCTCCACGCAGTGTCCACGGTGACACGGGGGCGCCGCTATGCCTTTCTGCCCTTCCTCTATGACGACGAGGCCGCGAAGGTTCGTGAAGCCAACAATGCCTTTCTGGATCAGAGCCTTTCGGCGAAGTACAAGGCCTAGGCTCGACTACAGGCAAGAGTGCCGCGAAGTCAGGCCTTTTCAATCACCGGCCGCCCGGCCTGCACAGCGAAGCGCACCAGCGTCCGCACCCCGCTGTCGGCGCGCGTCACATCGTCAACCACCCGCAGCGTGGTGGTCAGCGTGCGCGGCGTCAAGTCCACCACGCCATAGCCCCGGTACTCCGAGTCGGCAAACACAAAGTGCGGGTTCTCGGCCAGGACCTCGCGGGTTTTGGCCTTATCCGTCGAACGTGAGGTAATACTGGTGCCGCAGAACTCGGTCCCCACGGCCGCGCTGGCCGCATCGGCATAGTCGGCCTTGACGTGGCCGACCCAGTTCTCGTGCACATCGCCACCCAGCAGCACAGGATTGGCGACGGTGTGCTTGCGCAGCGAATCGGTGAAGCGCGTGCGCGCCGCAGCGTAACCATCCCAGCCGTCGTTCCAGAGCACCTGGCCCGGCCCCGGGCGGAAATCGCGCTGGCCGAAGAGCGATTGCTGCCCCACCAGGTTCCAGCCGCTTGCCTTGGCCGCGGCACCGCTCCATTCGGCATCCAGCCAGCTTTCCTGCTGCGCGCCCAGCATGCTGCGCGCCGGGTCTTTCCAGGTAGCGCAACTGGCCGGGTTCAACATGCTGGAGCCGGCCCTGCCGTCGCGGGTGCAGACCTGCGCGTCCTTGTACTGGCGCGCGTCCAGCATGTAAAGGGAAGCCAGCCGGCCATAGGCCAGGCGCTGGTAGATGCGAATCTCGGCACCGCCCGCCAAGCCGGTCATGGCGCGTGTGAGCACCGAGGCGTGCAAAGGCATGTGCTCGTAAAACGCCTGGTAGCCCGCTGCGCGGCGTGCCGCGAAATCAGCCGCAGGCGGCCCGCTGTAGCCGGGTGACGCACCCGCATAGTCGTTTTGCACCTCATGGTCGTCCCAGGTCACCAGCCAGGGACAACCCGCATGCATGGCCTGCAGGTCGGCATCGCTTTTGTGCAGAGCATAACGCTGGCGATAGTCATCCAGCGTCAGCACCCAGCCGCCCGTCGGCTTGCGAACAGCCTGGCCGGCATTGGGGTACTCATAGATGTAGTCGCCCAGGAACATCACCAGGTCGAGGTTTTCATCCCGCATGTGCCGGTAGGCGCTGTAGTAGCCGTGTTCCCAGCGCTGGCAGGAGGCGTAGGCCAGCCGCAAGCGCGCCACCGCGGCACCAAGCGCAGGCAAGGTGCGTGTGCGGCCGGTGGCGCTCACGGCATCGCCCACGGCGAAGCGGTAGAAATACCAGCGATCGGGCTCCAGCCCACCTACTTCCACGTGCACAGAGTAGGCCAGCCCCTCCACCGCCTGCGCTTGGCCGGCTTGCGCGATGCGGGTAAAGCCCTCGTCATGCGCGACTTCCCAGCGCACAGCCACCGCGCCGCGCCGCTGGCGCAAGGCCTCGTCGCCTTCCAGCACCAGCCGCGTCCAAAGCACCACCGAGTCATGGCCTGGCGAGCCGCTGGCCACGCCCAGGGTGAAGGGGTCGCCAGCCAGCCGCGTTTGCGCGGCCGCCCGGGCCGGCTGATAGATACCGGCACCCGCCAGCGCCAGCGACTGCAGCAGCCGGCGCCTCTGGATGAGGATTGGTGTGTTCATGCCGGGTGCTTCAATGCCTGGCCGGCAGGCGCACCGTGAAAGCGGTGCCCGACCCGGCGCTGCTGCGCACGTCTATGGTGCCGCCGTGGATGTCGACCGCGTTGCGCACGATCGCCAGGCCCAGGCCCGTGCCCTGGATGGTGCCCACATTGCTGGCGCGATGGAAAGACTCGAACAGGTGCGGCAGCTCGTCTTCCGGAATGCCAATGCCTTCGTCCTCCACCTCCAGGACCACCATGTCTTCCTCGGCCCGCACGCGAAACAGCACCAGGCCGCCCAGTGGCGAATACTTCACCGCGTTGGACAGCAGGTTGCCGAAGATGTGGCGCAGCAGCTTTTCGTCGTAAAGGCCCTGCTCCGACCCGGCGTCGTAGTCCAGGCGAAGCTCGCACAGGCTGCCGGGCTGCTGCATGCGCGCCTCTTCGACCAGTTGCTGGCACAGCGCCCGCAAATCCAGCGGATGCGGCTCGAACTCCAGCATCTGCGCATCGGCCTTGCCCAGCAGCAGCACGCGGTCCAGCATGCGCGTCATGCGCTTGACGCCCGCGGCGATGCTGTCGAGGATTTCCAGCTTCTCGGATTCCGGCAGCCGGTTGCCGTAGTGCCGCAGCAGTTCCTCGGCCGAGAGGATGCCCGACAGCGGCGTGCGGAACTCATGGCTGGTCATGGCCACGAAGCGGGTGCGCAGCTCGTTGAGCGCGCGCTGCTGCTCCATGGCCTCGCGCGTGTCCTCTTCCGATTTCTTGCGCTCGGTGATGTCCAGGAAGGCCCAGATCACACCAGAGTCCGGGTCCTTGGGCTGCACGCAGCTGCCGGCCATCTGCACCCAGAAGAGTTCGCCGTCGCGGCGCCTGAGCTGCCGCTCGCTGATATAGCTGCCGGTGGTGCTCAGTGCCTCGCGCGCCTCCTTGCCGAACTGCTCCCAGGTGGCCAGGTCGGGGTGGATGTAGCTTGAGGGCTGGCCCATGAGCGCCTCGCGCGGGCTGCCTATCATCTGCGCGAATTTCTCGTTGACCCATTCGTGGCGGCGGTTCACCGACAGCACGATGCCCACGAGCGCGCTGTTGAGAATGGCTTCGCGCTCCGACGAGGTGCGCACCAGCTGGGCCTCCAGCTCCTTGCGCCGAGTGATGTTGATGATCACCCAGACCGTGCCCTGGCTCAGGTCACGCTCGCTCACCGCCTTGCCCGACAGCGACACCCAGATCAGCGTGCCGTCGTACTGCTTCACCTGTATCTCGGCTTCGTAGTTCTCGCCGCGGCTGACGCAGGCGGCCACCTCGCCACCCACCCGCAGGTATTCCTCGCGCGAGAGGTAGAAAGGCTCCATCGAGGTCAGCTCATTGCTGCCGGCGCCGAAGACTTCCAGCATGGCCTGGTTGGCCCAGCGAAAGCGGCCGTCCGGTGTCAGGAAGGCGATGCCCACGATGGAGTTTTCCAGGATCATCTCGCGCTCCTTGAGCAACGTTCGGAAATTCTCCTGCGATGCGCTCAAGGCCTCGACCATGGCGTGCTCGGCCATGATGCGCGCCTGGGCCTGCTCCTTTTCGCGGCGCGTGACGTTGATGCGGTCGGCCAGCGCGAAAGACAGCACCACCATTTCCAGCGCCGAGCCTATCAATAGGGAGTTGGCCGTCAGCGCGTGGGACGGCAGCGCGCCGGTGTTGTGCAGCGCCAGGGTCACCACCCCCACCAGCAGCAACGCCCAGGCCGCCAGGAAGTATTTCGCGCCCGGATGGCCCGAGCGCACGCTCAGCACGCTCACCACCACCAGGGTGATGACGCTGAAGATTGCCAGCACCGTCACCATCAGGGAGGACACGATGTAAGGCAGCGTGAGCGCCGCCAGCAAGGTCAGCAACCAGCCCGCCACCAGGGCTTGCATCAGCCGATCCAGGCGCGGCATCCTGAGCGCGCTGGACAAGAAGCTGCGCGCGAACAGCAGGCCAAAGACCGCCGTCGCGGCCATTCCGGTCGGCGGGGACACGCTGTTCCACCAGAGCTGATCCGGCCACAAGAACTGCGCGCCAAAACCGGTCAGGGCCGCCTGCGCGATGGCCATGCAGGCCACGAAAGCCACGTAGATCAGGTAAGCCCGGTCGCGTACCGAGAAAAACAGCAGCAGGTTGTACAGCAGCAGGCCGACCAGCAGGCCGAAATACAGGCTGATGGTGGCGTATTCGGCCTGGTCGTGCCGCCACAGCGCCGCGGGCTGCCACAGGTTCACCGGTGCCGACACCGTGCCACCCGAGCTCACCCGCAGGTAAAGCGTGCTGGCGGCGCCCGGCTTCAGGCGCAGCGGCATCACATGGTTGCGGTGCACGACGGCCCGCTCGGCGAAAGGCGACAGGTCACCGCCCACCTGCCGGCCGAAGCCGCCTTTGCCGTCCGGCGCATACAGCTCCAGCCGGTCCAGCGGCGGGTAGGCGAGTTCCAGCATCCAGTCGGCGGGGGCATCAGGCGCGGCGCGCAGCGTCACGCGCAGCCAGATGGCCGAGCGCGTCAGGCCGAAGTTAGTGGCGGGGCCGGTTTGCGGTACGGGCTGGAAGCGAGCCTGCGCCTCGGGCTTGAGCAAATCGGCCAGCGCCAGCTCGCCGCTCGCATCTTCCAGGTAAGAGAAAGAACGCGACAAGGTGTAGCGGCCTTCACCGCCTATGGCAACTTCATTTCCGGTATCGGCCTGTGCCGAGGCGGCGGGCGCTTGCACCTTTGCCGGAGCCTGTGCCGCGGCCGGCTTTTGCGCGGCGGCCGAATACGCGGGAAAATCTGAAAATGCCAGGCCGGCCAGCAGCACAGCCGATACCCAGGCTTCGCGCAGCCAGCCCTGCCTCATGCGCAAGCGCCAGGATCAGCCGCGACACGCCTGAGTACTCGCCCCGGAGCGTCGGCCGAGGCTGTCACCGTGCCGGCGGCATGCCGGCGGCCGTTGCAGACCTCATGGCTGATCGCGAGGTTTTCCAGGTGGCTGTTGCCGCCCTCGCTCAAAGCCTGAATATGCTCCAGCGTCGCGGCCTCGGGCGTGACGTGCTCGCCGCAGACCCAGCACGGCACCCTGCCGTGAAGCTGCCGCGCCACGGTCTTGTAAATCTTGTCCCGGGTAAGGCCCAGCCTGCTCACGATGGCTTTTTCAAGACGGCGGGAGTGCAGCCGCAAGGCACGGGGCGTGCCGCTGCAAACGCCTTCTGGAGCGCTACGCTCATCGCCCCGCCCCTATTGGCGCCTGGTCGGCCGCGCGTCCGTGGGGTCGATGAAGGAGTCGTCCCACTGCACGGCAAATTGGGCCTTCCTGTCGATGCGAAGCCCGCCCGTGCCGTCGGGGTTGAAACCGATGTCGCGGGTGGCGGCCTGGGCGGCTTCCTGCTTGGTTTCCTTGTTGAGCTCCTCGAGTGCGGCGTCCTTGGCGGCCTTGACCCGCTCACGGGTGAAAGACTCCAGGTCGGCATGGAAGCTGGTGTCGCCGCCGCGCGTCTCCTGGTGCTCCTGGATCAGTTCCTCGGGAATTTCGCCCAGGAAAGCCGCGCGCATGGCGCTGACGGTGGGAGGCCGGCTGGCTTTCATCGTGGTGTAGGGAATGCCGCAATCGGACAGCAGCGTTTCCTTGAGTTCCCGGCTGGCCCGGCTCACATCGCGCTTGCCGCGCAAATCGACGCAACCCACTACCGTGCCGTCCATCGTGCAGATGGTGAAGGTGGTGTAGACGCCGTTGAGCAGCTCAAGCAGGCGCTCCTTCTTCTCTTTGTTTTTGTCCTTTTCCTTGTCCTTTTCGGTCGGAATGGTGAAGCGCAGCACCGGCAGCTTGAGCATGACCGCATGCTCGGGGAAAGCGCTGCGCAGCCATTTCCAGACCTCGTATTCGTCGTCAGTGACGACCGCGCGCGCGGCCAGCGGCCATTTTTTGGGAACCCGCAGTTTTTCGCTCGCCTGCTGCCGCAACCAGCGAGCATGCAACAGAATGCCCACCAGCGCGCCCACGGCCACGCCCAGCAATGCCATCAGCCATGAAATCAGGTTCAAGATGCGGTTCTCCTCGTTGATGTGGGGCGCCACTGCCTCAATTAACACCAAAGGCAGCTCGGCTGGTTGGCTTCGGTGGGCCCAGTGAGTCACAGAAAGCCCGCCTTGTCAATTGAGCGCGCGACGGCCCAAGGCGCTATTAAAACAGGTTTTTTACGGATTGCGCCGCCCTCGCGCGCAACAGGACCCCACAGCCCATGCAGCACGCGCACCGGCAGCTATCTGTTTCATAGCAAGGTGGCTGTTCCAGGTGTGGGCGCCATGTCGCGCAGGAGGCACTCTTTGCCAGCCGGCGCCTGAATGGCTATGCTGGACCTTTTGCAGGAGATGCCATGCCACTGAAGACCGCCCAGGACTTTGACCAGGAATTGCTGATTCTGTTTGACGCCTATGTGCACGGCAATCTGGACCGGCGCGGCTTTCTGGAGCGCGCCCAGAAATTCGCCACCGCCGGCATGACGGCGACGGCCCTGCTGGCCGCCTTGAGCCCGAACTTCGCTTTGGGCCAGCAGGTCGCCAAAGACGACAAGCGCCTGAAGACCGAGATGCTGAGCTACCCCTCTTCCGCCGGCACAGGCACTGTCAAGGGCTACCTCGCGAAACCGGCCAATGCCACCGGCAAGCTACCCGGCGTTCTGGTTATCCACGAGAACCGCGGCCTCAATCCCCACATAGAAGACATCGCGCGCCGCCTGGCGCTGGACAACTTCATCGCCTTTGCGCCTGATGCCCTCACGCCTCTGGGCGGCTACCCCGGTGACGAGGACAAGGCGCGTGAACTCTTCGCCAGGCTCGACCAGCGCAAATGCGTGGAAGACTTCGTGGCCGCCGTCACCTGGCTCAAGGCCCGCGACGACTGCAACGGCAAGCTGGGCGTGGTCGGCTTCTGCTACGGCGGCGGCATGACGCACACCCTCACCACCCGCCTGCCCGAGCTCAACGCCGCCGTGCCGTTTTACGGCAACCAGCCCCCGGCGGAAGACGCCGCCAAGGTCAAAACCCCGCTGCTCATCCATTTCGCGGCAGTCGATGAACGCATCAACGCCTCCTGGCCCACCTACGAGGCGGCACTGAAGGCGGCCGGCGCAAACTACACCGCCTACCAGTATCCCGGCACCCAGCATGGCTTCAACAACGACACCACGCCGCGCTACGACGCGGCCGCCGCCAAGCTGGCCTGGGAACGCACCGTGGCATTTTTCAACCGGCAGCTGCGCACCGGTTGACGCCTACTTCCTGGCCCTTGCCGGTCCTCACGGCCCGCCTTTGGGGCGGTTTTACCGCCCGTTTGTCCTCTTCGCGAAAACCCTGCCCGCACGCCTGCGGGCATGGCTTTTGCACGCGTTACCATTGGCTACTTTCGCTTTTCGCATCCCCGTGCGGATCGGCAAGCATTTTTTCCCCTCCCCTTTCTGGACACTGACTATGAATTTCCTCCACAAGATCGCCGCCACCGCCGGCCTGCTGACCCTGGCCTTTGGCGCCGCCCACGCGCAAACCAAGGAGCTGGTTGTCGGCTCCAGCGCCACCTACCGTCCCTTTGCCTATGAAAGCCCGACCAAGGAAATCGTCGGCTACGACGTGGACATGATCAAGGCCATCGCCCAGAAGGCCGGCCTGCAGATCAAGATCGTCAACACCCCCTGGACCGGCATCTTCGCGGCCCTGAACAACGGCGACGTGGACCTCGTCATCTCCGGCGTCACCATCAACGACAAGCGCAAGCAGTCCTATGACTTCACCACGCCCTACTTCGAAGCGCGCCAGCTGATCGCCGTGCACAGCAACAGCACCGCCAAGGGCCTGAAGGACCTGGCCGGCAAGAAGATCGGCGTGGTCACCGGCAGCACCGGCGACGACATGGCTTCGCGCGAATTCGGCAAGACCAACCCCGACATCCGCCGCTTTGAAAGCACCCCCGTGGTGATTTCCGAGCTGGCCAACAACGGCCTGGACGCCGCTATCGGCGACAACGGCGTGATCGCCTTTCGCACGCAAGAGCACAAGCAGCTCAAGACCGTCAGCGACGCGAGCTTTCCCAAGGAATACTTCGGCATCGTCGTGAAGCAGGGCAACAAGGACCTGCTGGCCAAGCTCAACGCCGGCCTGGCCGCGGTCAAGGCCGACGGCAGCTACGCCGCCATCTACAAGAAATGGTTCCAGGCCGACGCTCCCGCGTTGCCGGCACAATAAAGCACTGAGACTTCCCCGCTATGGAGCAAGTCCTCTGGTTCGGCTGGTTCAGGGCCGACATCATCGCCGAGTACAGCGTGCTGTTCTGGCGCGGCCTGCAGATGACCATCATGGTCACGCTGATCTGCATCGTGCAGGGCACGCTGCTGGGCCTGGCCATCGGCATGGCGCGCGTGGCGGAAGCCCGCCACTCACCCGCGCGCGAAATCTGCAAATACGCGCTGCGCTGGCCGGCAACCGTCTACGTGAGTTTTTTCCGCGGCACGCCGCTGTTCGTGCAGATCCTGCTGATCCACTTTGCCGTGCTGCCGCTGTTCATCAATCCGGCCGACGGCCTGTTCATCTCGGGTGAAGCCGCGCGCAACATCAAGCAGAACTACGGCGCCTTCCTCTCCGGCGTCGTGGCCCTCACGCTCAATGCCGGCGCCTATATCTCCGAGATCTTCCGTGCCGGCATCCAGTCCATCGACAAGGGCCAGGTCGAGGCTTCGCGTTCGCTGGGCATGTCCTTCCCGCGCACCATGTACCACGTGGTGCTGCCGCAGGCCTTTCGCCGCATGCTGCCGCCCCTGGGCAACAACGCGATCTCGCTGCTGAAAGACTCGTCGCTGATCTCGGCCATCGGCCTGGCCGAACTCGCCTACGCCGCGCGCACCGTCGCCGGCGCCTATTCACGCTACTGGGAACCCTATCTCACCATCTCCGTCATGTACTGGGTGCTGACGCTGGGCCTGGCTTACCTTGTCAAGAAACTGGAGGCTCGTTATGGACGAGGTGATTCGCGTTAACCGGCTGACCAAGCAATTTGGTCACACCCCGGTGCTGCGCGGCATCGACTGCGCCATCAAGGCCACCGAAGTCGTCTGCGTCATCGGCCCATCCGGCTCGGGCAAGAGCACCTTCCTGCGCTGCCTCAACGGCCTCGAAGAGGCCACCGGCGGCGAAGTGCTGGTGCACGGCGTCTCGGTGCACGAACCCAAGACCGACGTCGACGCCCTGCGCTCCGAAATCGGCATGGTGTTCCAGCGCTTCAACCTGTTCCCGCACAAGACCGTGCTGGAAAACATCACGCTGGCACCTACCAAGGTGCGCAAGCTCACGGCGCTGGAGGCGCGCAACCGCGCCAGCGAGCTGCTGGTCAAGGTCGGCCTGCTCGACAAGATCAATGCCTACCCCAACCAGCTCTCCGGCGGGCAGCAGCAGCGCGTGGCGATTGCCCGCGCGCTGGCCATGCAACCGCGCATCATGCTGTTCGACGAGCCCACTTCCGCGCTGGACCCTGAGATGGTCGGCGAGGTGCTGGCCGTCATGCAGTCCCTGGCCGAGGAAGGCATGACCATGGTGGTTGTGACCCACGAAATGGGCTTTGCCCGCCAGGTGGCCGACCGCGTGATGTTCATCGACGAAGGCCTGGTGATCGAGGAGGGCTCGCCCGCTGAGATCTTCGACAACCCCCGGGAAGAGCGCACCCAGCGCTTTTTGAGCAAGGTCTTGTAAGCCTGCAGGCGGCTCGCGCGCTTTTTCAGACACATATCCTGCAAGACACGCGATGCCCGCCACCCTCAGGGCCGTCCAGGCTGACATCACAAAACTGCAGCTTGATGCCATCGTCAATGCCGCCAATTCGTCCCTGCTGGGCGGCGGCGGTGTTGACGGCGCCATCCACCGCGCCGCCGGGCCGGATCTGGTCCATGAATGCAGGCTGTTAGGCGGCTGCAAAACCGGCCAGGCCAAAGCGACCAAAGGCTATAAGCTCCCGGCGAAACTCATCATCCACACGGTGGGTCCGGTATGGCGCGGCGGCTCCAATGGCGAGCCAGAATTGCTCGCCTCCTGCTACAGGCAATCCATGGAGATCGCTGCCGCCAAAGGCATCGCCTCGCTGGCCTTCCCCAGCATCAGCACCGGCATTTACGGCTACCCCATCGAGCTGGCTGCCCAGGTCGCCGTCGCCAGCGTGCGCCAGGCCCTGGAACTGCCATCGTCGGTGAAAGAAGTGGTGTTCTGCTGCTTCTCGGCGCAAGACCTTGCGGTGTACGAGCGCTTGCTTGGCGGCACCGGAGCATAGGGAAAAGGTACTTTTGCGCCGCCGGGCCCTCACCCCAACCCTCTCCCAGAGGGAGAGGGAGTAAAAACAAGAAACGGCCATACCTTTTCCTCTGGGGACTTGCTCCCTCTCCCCCTGGGAGAGGGTTGGGGTGAGGGCCGCCACAGCCGTAGATAGCACTGTCGGACCGCAGCGATCCTGACCTTCTCGCACGGTGGATGGCTACATACTTTGCCTGCGGGACTCAATACCCCGGCACCTTGAGCACCCGCGCCAGGTAATCAAAAAACACGCAGTACAGCGTGATCGGTAGCGGCAGGCCCAGCAGCGTCCCTATGAAATAGTCGCGAAACCTCACGCCCGACATAGCCAGCGCATAGTTCAGCGCCGGCGCGGTCTGCAGCAGGGTGCGCAGCAATACCACGCCGGCCACGGGCCGCGCGTCGAGTTGCGCGAGCACGCGCCGGGCCCAATTACCTTTGATCTGCCGCAGGGCATCACCGCCCAGCAGCCGTATCAGCCAGAAGGTGAAAGCGCATGAGACCAGCGCCGCAAGGTAGGTCGCCACACCACCCCAGACCTCGCCCAGCGCCAGCACCGCGGCCGCCAGGAATATCCAGCCGGGAATCTGCACCAGGTTGCCCACTGCGAACAGCACGATAAAGATCAGCAACCCGCTCGCCTCGTTCTCCAGAAACTTCTGGTGCAAAAACGCCAGGCTGAAGTTGTCGCGCAGGCCCGAGAGCTGGAACACCGCCAGCAGCAGGGCCAGAAAAGCCAGCACGGCGAAGAGTCGTTTGAAGCGGTGCATATGAAGAGTGCTGCTGGATCGCCGGTCACAGGTTCGCGGTTTGCGGGGGGCGCCGGGGGGTTTCGCCAATTCTGCCTGCAAATAAATTCGCCGGGCCTGTAAGAAAGCCGCGCCGCGCCCGACCAAACCCCAACGCAGCAGATATTGCGGCGGATCCCGAGGAGCACTTGATGATGAACACAGACAAACAGGCCATCCACCCCGGCTGGCTGCGCACCATGCACTGGCTTAATGCGCTGGCCATCGTGGTGCTGATGATGAGCGGCTGGCGCATCTACAACGCCACCGCCTTCCTGGGCTTCACCATTCCCAAGGACCTCACGCTGGGCGGCTGGCTGGGCGGCGCGCTGCAGTGGCATTTCGCCGCCATGTGGCTGCTGTTTTTCAACGGCATCCTCTACCTGGCCTTCAACCTCTTCACGCGGCGGCTGTTCCGCAAGTTCTTTCCGCTCTCGCTCAAAGGCATCGCAGCCGACCTGCTGGCAGCGCTCAAGGGCAAGCTCGCCCACGCCGACCCGCGCCACTACAACATGGTGCAGCGCCTGGCCTATCTCTTTGTCATGGCCGACAGCGTGCTCCTTGTGCTCTCCGGCCTGGTGCTCTGGAAGTCGGTGCAATTCCCGCTGCTGCGAGAGCTGATGGGCGGCTACGAAGGCGCGCGCCTGGTCCACTTTTTCACCATGGCCGCGCTCGCCGGTTTTGTCGTCGTGCACCTGGTGATGGTGGCTTTGGTGCCCAAAACCCTGGTCTACATGCTGCGCGGCCGCTGAGCCACGCCCCTGAAATTCCTAAGGAGGCCCCATGAAAATCCAACGCGCCCCACGCCTCGGCCACATCGATGGCGACGCCATTCTCAAGGAAGCGGTTGACCGCATCGCCACGGCGAACAAGCTCTCATCGGCACGCCGCAACTTCTTGCGCGGCTCGCTCACCCTGGGCGGACTGGCCATGCTCAGCGGCTGCATGCTCGACGACAGCGAGTCCGTGGGCAACGCGCTCAGCCGCATCTCGCGCATCAACGACGACGTGCAGGGCCTGCTGTTCGACCCCAACCGCCTGGCGCCCACCTACCCCGACTCCATGATCACCCGGCCCTTTCCCTTCAACGCCTACTACGGCGAAGACGAGGTGCGCGAAATCGAGGAAGAAGGCTATCGCCTGGAAGTCGCCGGCCTGGTCGCCGACAGGCGCAAATGGTCGCTGCCCGAGTTGCGCGCCATGCCCCAGGCCGACCAGGTCACCCGCCACATCTGCGTCGAAGGCTGGAGCGCGATCGGCAAATGGGGCGGCGTGCCCTTTGCGGATTTCCTGCGCCGCATAGGCGCCGACACCACGGCCAAATACGTCGGCTTCAAGTGCGCCGACGACTATTTCACCAGCATAGACATGGCCACCGCCCTGCATCCGCAAACCCTGCTGGCGCTGACCTATGACGGCCAGGTGCTGCCGCCCAAATACGGCTTTCCGATGAAGCTGCGCATGCCCACCAAGCTGGGGTACAAGAACCCAAAACACATCCAGGCGATTTTTGTCACCAACACCTACCCTGGCGGCTACTGGGAAGACCAGGGCTACAACTGGTTCGGAGGTAGCTGAGCCTGCTCAGAGACCCCGCAACGCCGGCAAGGCATTCACTCGGACCTTTCACCGTCTTGCCGTTTTTCTTTCAAAAAACTTTCCAACATTCTTTATTAAGGACAACACCATGAACACGAAAACTCTGACCGCCGCACTCCTCTCCGCCTGCCTGCTGGCCGCCGGCGGCAGCGCCATGGCGCAGGACGCCATGAAAAAAGACGCCATGGGCAAGGATGCGATGAGCAAAGACGCCATGGCCAAGGATGGCATGAAGAAAGACGCCATGGCAAAGGACGCCATGAAGCATGACGACAAGATGGCCAAAAAAGACGCGATGAAGAAAGACAAGATGATGAAAAAGGACACCATGGCCAAGGACGGCATGAAGAAGGACGCCATGGGCAAGGACGAAATGAAGAAATAAGGCAGCCGCGGTGAATTCCGGGGCCTGCCGCCTGATGCGCCGGCCCGCCCCGGCTTGAGCGCTTTCAGCGCCCCGGCGCCGTAACCGGCTGTAGCCACAGGGCTGCGGCTTGCGCGGGCTCCATGCGCCGCAGCGCCGCATCCTGCCAGATGACGGCTGCGACCTCTTCCAGCTGTATCAGCCCCACCGTGCGCCAGCGCTGGTGCAGGCGTTGGGCGCAGCGCGCGAGCCATTGGGCCTGGGTGATTGTTTCCATGGGTAAATCATAGCGCAAAGCTGTATGTATATACAGTAGTATTGCATGCCACCCCATAACAACCATCCAGGAGCCAGGGACTGCCATGCAGCCACTACACCACCCCCATCCCCCTCGGGCGCCCCAGGCGCCCATCACGCCACTGGCCCGGCCACAGCCGGGGCGCGCCGCCACACCCTGGCCTTTTTATGTGCAGGCGCCCCGGCCGCCCTGCTTCGATATTGAACTGAACGCCGGGCGCATGCTGGAAACCTCGGCCCGCTACTTTTCAGCGCCGCCCGCGCCTGAGCCGGCTGCCGCCGCCCGGGGGTGAACGAAGTCATTCTGCTTGCTCCCTCTCCCCCTGGGAGAGGGTTGGGGTGAGGGTCCAGCGGCGGTTGCTGTGGCTATGCGTATCTGAAGGCCGACGGCCCCTACCCCTGCCCTCCCCCAGCGGGGGAGGGAGCGCAAGCGTTAAATCAGAACGCCACGGATGCCTGCATCCACAGCGTGGGCCGCTTGGCCGCCGACGCCGGGATGGAAGTCGGCAGGCCGCCGTCGGTGCGCCAGGCCAGCGACGAGCGCAGTTGCACCGGGCCCAGCCCGGCGTTCATGCCCACACCCACGCCAGCCAGGTTGCGGCTGTTGGAAGCCGCCGGGCCGAAGGGGTTGCGGTTGATGGTGACCTTGCCCACGTCATAGAACACCGTGGCCTGCACATGGGGCATGACGTTGTGGCGCAGTTCCACCGTGGCGCGGTAGCCTTCGTCGCCGCTGGCCTCACCCTGCGGGTAAGCCCGCACGCCGTTGATGCCGCCCAGCGAGAATTTTTCGGAGGAGTCCAGGTTCTTGCTGGCGGTCTGACCCGTCACTGATAGTGCCAGGAAGGTGCTGTCGGTAAAGCGCTGCAGGCGATTCGCGCCGTAGCTGAATCGGGTATAGCTGCCGTTGGACTGGGCCGAGGCCGCATCAATCGCCAGTGCCGTGGGCGAGTTGATGCTGAGGTTGCCGAAAGCCACGCCAAGGTCCAGCCCGGTGATGCCGCCGCCGCCCAGCGCGTCCTGCAGGCTGCCCGAAAGGCCGAAACTGGTCACCGCCACTTTTTTCGGCGTGAAGGTGGCCGTGCCGTCCACATAGTCCTTGAGGCTCTTGTCTTCGTACGACACCGTGCCGCTCAGGTTTTTGAACTGGCTGCGGATAAAGGGGTAGCTCGCGAACACGCTGGTGCTGGTCGCCGTGCCGTGGGCCTGCAGGGCCTCAAACTCCTTGCCCAGCTTGTAGTGGATGTCGGAATAAGCCGCGCCCAGCTTCAGGCCGTCGCTGCCGACGGGCAACTGGTAGGCCAGCCGGGCGTAGCTCAGGTTGGAGCCGGCCGTCAATACGTTGGCGGTGAGCTGGTCGCCTATCCTGAGCGGGCTCACCAGGTTGAAGGTGCCGGCCAGGCGGAACTCGCCGGTGTAGCGGCTGCCATAGTTGTCGGCCACCACATTGCCGCTGTAAGGCTTGGCGGGATTGACCTCGATCAGCAGCTCGGAGGTACCCACGCTGGCGCCGGGCTGCAGCGTGGCACGCGAGGTGCTCACGCCGGGGGTGTCCTGCAGCAGCAGCAGGCCGCGGTCTATCTGGTCGCTCTTGATGACATCGCCGTCCTTGACCTGGCCCAGGTAGGCCTGCGCCCGTTCGTCGCTGAGCAGCGACTGGTTGTTGATCTTGTGGCTGGAGATGCGTCCTTCAATCACGGCGATGGTGACCCCGCCGTCGGTGATGTCCTGCGCGGGCAGGTAGGCGCGGGCCACGGCAAAGCCCTTGCTGCGGTAGTAGGCGGTGATGCGCCGGGCGGCCGCATTGAGCTGGCTCAGTGATTGTTCAGCGCCGACCAGGCCGGCCACCAGTGGTTGCAGCTCTGCACTCGGGATTTCCTGGTTGCCGGTGATGGCGATCGATTTGACCAGCACCTTCGCCTGGCCTTGCTGGCTCAGGTCGGGCGATTCCTCGATGCGCTGCAGCGGCGCCGCCTGCTGCGGCGGCAAGGCCGGTGCCTGGCGCAGGTCGCGCAGCACCTGGCCGGCATCGGGCACCGGCGGCGTCTGTGCCCAGGCGCCGCCGTGGATTGCCAGCAACAGCGCCGAGGCCAGGGTGGAGAGAGGCAGGGAATTGGCTTTCATTGTTCTCATTTCAGTGTGTTTCTCAGGCGCTACGGCTTTTAGAGGCATGACGAATGGCCGCAAGGCATCCCACGCCTTCGGTACTCCGGCGATTCTAGGGATCGACAGGCAAGCAAACCCTACTGCGAATGCAGTAGGCAAAGCCTCCCGCGACGATGTCAGGAATGTCGCAGACGCCGCCGGGCTTGTATGTCCCCAGTTCTGGGGACAGGCTGGGCGCCCTGGCCGTTCGCGAGTGATACCGGCTTTTTTCAAGCAAGACGCTTTCCTGGTCGATGCAGGTTTGCACTGGTTTGTCCTTCGCCCCATGCTAAGAGCAAAACCAGGCTTTCAAAGCCCTCGCTCCATTACAGATGCAACACAGGCTCCCCACGCCGTACAAACCGGCGCCGCCATCAAGAGACCGCCCCACCAAGCCGCAACGCCAGCCACGCCACACCTCACTCTCCACGCTCTTCACGCTCTTCACGCTCTTCACGCGTGGCCGTCGCGGCCGCATTCAGCAGGGCATCAGTGCTTTCCACACCCGCACTGCCGCCCTCCTGCGAGAGCCTGAAGCCGCTCAAACCGGCATTAGTGTTTTTGGAGCTTTCGTAAGCGCCCGCCAACGCCGGCCCGCCCAGCGCCGCAATGGTCGCGTCGGCCGCCTCAATGGTCAGCACGCCACCGACGAAGCTCAGCGTGTAGTTGCCCGATCTCACACCACCCGGCGTGATGCTGTAGCGGCCGGGCGCGATCGCGCCTTGCGAAGTGCCGCCGTAGGCGAGCGGGCCACCCAGCACGGATGGCGTTTCACCGGCCACCAGACCGCTGTAGCTCACGCCATTGCCGCCGGTGTAGGCCACGCCATCAAGCAATCGGGTTTCATTGTTGGCGGTGACCGTCAGGGCCTTGGGCGTGATATCCGCCGTGGTGCCGGCGCTGCTGTTGGCGCTGTAGTTGCCTGCATCTGCACCACCCAATGCAATGCCTGTCACACCCACCGCGATACCGTGGCCCGCGTTCTTGTCGGCAAACACGGCGTTGCCGCCAATGCTCAAGCTGTCGCCTGCGATACGGTTGTCGCCATAGGCCACCGAGGCGGCCGTGGTGCCGTCATAGACCTTGTTGACGCCGGTCACCGTCACGTTCAAAGCCTTTGGCGTGATGTCGGCCGTCGTTGTTGCCTGGCTGGTGATGGTGTAGTTGCCGACATCGGCGCCCGTATAGCTGCTGCTCAGGTTCACGGTCTTGCCATTGGCTGCGTTCTTGTCGGTGAAGGCACCCGTGGCACTCACGGTGACCGCGTCGCCGCCTATCAAGCCCGCGTACGCGGCGCCGGTGGTGTTCACAGTGGCGGACGTGCCCTGGTCATAGACCTTGTTGGCCGCACTGATGCCGCTGATGCTCAAGGCCTTGGGCGTGATGTCCGCCGTCGTTGTTGCCTGGCTGATGATGGTGTAGTTGCCGACATCCGCACCGGTGTAGCTGCTGCTGAGGTTGACGGTCTTGCCATTGGCCACATTTTTATCGGTAAACGTACCGGTGGCGCTGACGGTGACTGCGTCGCCACCTATCAAACCGGTGTAGACAGCACCGCTAGTGTTCACCGTCGCGCCTGTGCCCTGGTCATAGACCTTATTGGCGGCCGTCACACCGCTGACCGTCAAGGCCTTGGGCGTGATGTCAGCCGTCGTCGCTGCCTGGTTCGTGATGGTGTAGTTTCCGACGTCGGCGCCCGTGTAGCTGCTGCTCAGGTTGACGGTCTTGCCATTGGCCACATTTTTATCGGTAAACGTACCGGTGGCGCTGACGGTGACCGCGTCGCCACCTATCAAACCGGTGTAGACAGCGCCGCTGGTGTTCACCGTCGCACCTGTTCCCTGGTCATAAACCTTGTTGGCGGCCGTCACACCGCTGACCGTCAAGGCCTTGGGTGTAATGTCAGCCGTCGTTGTCGCCTGGTTCGTGATGGTGTAGTTGCCGACGTCAGCACCTGTATAGCTGCTACTCAGGTTGACGGTCTTGCCGTTGGCGGCGTTCTTGTCGGTGAACACGCCCGTGGCGCTGACGGTGACCACGTCACCGCCTATCAAGCCCGTGTAAACGGCGCCCGCGGTGCTGACCGTCGCGCCCGTGCCCTGGTCGTACACCTTGTTGGCGGCGGTCACACCACTCACCGTCAAGGCCTTGGGCGTGATGTCGGCCGTCGTTGTCGCCTGGTTCGTGATGGTGTAGTTGCCGACGTCGGCGCCCGTGTAGCTGCTGTTCAGGTTGACGGTCTTGCCATTAGCCACATTCCTGTCGGTGAACGAACCCGTGGCGCTCACGGTGACCGCGTCGCCGCCTATCAAGCCCGTATAGACAGCGCCTGCGGTGCTGACCGTCGCGCCCGTGCCCTGGTCATACACCTTGTTGGCGGCGGTCACACCGCTCACCGTCAAAGCCTTCGGTGTGATGTCGGCCGTCGTTGTCGCCTGGCTGGTAATGCTGTAGTTGCCGACGTCGGCGCCTATGTAGCTGCTGCTCAGGTTGACCGTCTTGCCATTGGCGACGTTCTTGTCGGTAAAGGCGCCCGTGGTACTGACATTGACCACATCGCCGCCGATCAGGCCTGTGTACACGGCGCCGCTGGCGTCCACCGTAGCGTTGGTGCCCTGGTCATACACCTTGTTGGCGGCCGTCACACCGCTCACTGTCAGGGCTTTGGGCGTGATGTCCGCGGTCGTGCCGGCACTGCCGTTAAAACTGTAGTTGCCCGCGTCGGCGCCGCTGGCGCTGATACCGGAGACGGTCACCGCCTTGGAAGTGCCCGCATTCTTGTCGGCAAAACTGGCTGCCGTGTTGGCAAAGTTCACCACGTCGCCGCCCACCACGCCGCTGCTGGCCAGAGCCACGCCGGCCGTCACGTTGCCGTCATAGGTCTTGCTGGCGGCCGTGGCCGTCACCGTGATGGCTTTTTGCGTGATGTCGGCGGTGGCGCCGGCGCTGCTGTTGTTCAGGCTGTAATTACCCGCATCGGCGCCGCTGGCGCTGATGCCGGAGACCGTCACGGCCTTGGCCGTGCCCGCGTTCTTGTCGGCAAAACTGGCCGCGGTGTTGCCAAAGCTCACCACGTCGCCGCCTACCACGCCGCTGCTGGCCAGCACTACGCTGGCCGCGGTATTGCCGTCATAGGTCTTGTTGTCGGCCGTGGCCGTCACGGTGATGGCCTTGCGTGTGATGTCGGCTGTAGTGCTGGCGCTGGTGCTGCCCAGGCTGTAGTCACCCGCGCCCGCTCCGCCGACGGAGATGCCGGAGACCGTCACCGTCTTGCCGGTGCCGGCATTCTTGTCGCTGAAATTCGCCGACGTGCTGGAGAAATTCACCACATCGCCGGCAATCACGCCGGTGCCGGCCAGCGTCACCGTGGCCGCCGCGTCACCGTTGTAGACCTTATCGACACCCGTGGCCGCCACCGTGATGGTTTTCGGCGTGATCGTCAGCGCGCTGTTGGCGTAGTTGATGAGATAACCCTGCTGGCCGGACCAAAGCCCACCCAACGTGATGACGCCACTCTGGCTGACGTGGATCGCACCTTCGGAAGCGCCGCTGTTGCCCAGCGTGCCGTTCAGCAGCGCGGGATCGGCCACCAGGGAATAGCTCGCGTCCGTGGCGGCGTTGAAGGCATAGGCCGCGCCGTCGTACACCTTGGTGACGTTCGCCGTCACCGTCAGCGCCTTCATGAAGCTGCGCAGCAGCGGCGAGGTGTGGCCTTCGTAGATCACCCAGGTGTTGCTGAAATCCAGGCCGCCAAAGCTGGCTTGCTGCTGGAATTGCGCGGTGCTCAGCCCGGTTCCGCTTGCGCTGGCGCTCTGGCCGCTCGTGTCCATGTCCCAGTAGCTGTTGGTTACGGTGCTACGGGTATTGGCTCCGACCAGGCCCCCGATGTAATCGCTGGCGCCACCGCTCGGCCCGGTCAAGGTCACCCTCCCCGTGGCGTAGGTGTTGCTGATCGTCCCCTCGGTGGTTGCGCCCAGCAAGCCGCCGATGAGCTGGCTCGATCCCGTCACATCGCCCGTCGCGTAGCTGTTGCTGATGACGCCCTTGATGTTGTCATAGCCCACCAAGCCGCCCACCCACCTGACGCCGTTCACATTGCCTGTGGCATAACTGTTGAGGATGGTGCCGCCGGGCCTGGAAGCAGCTCCGTTGTTGTAGCCGACCAGGCCGCCGACGTAGATCCAGATGCCGCTGACATTGCCTGTGGCGTAGCTGTTGCTGATGGTGCCGGAGTAGTTTTCCCCGACCAGCCCGCCCACGCGCTCGCCGCTGTTGCTGACATTGGCGCTGGCTCCGGCGGTCACGCTGCCCGTGGCATGGCTGTTGGTGATGGTGCCGGTCTCGTTGGTCCCCACCAGTCCACCGACGTTCTTGCCGCTCGCCCTGACATTGCCCGTGGCGTAGCTGTTGATGACCGTGCCCAGATGGTTGTTGCCTATCAGGCCGCCGACCTGGTGACCTCTCGGGCTGCTGGGGGAGCCACCGGCATAGTTGTAGGTATCCGACGTCACGTTCCCCGTCGCGTAGCTGCCGTCAATCGTGCCGGCCCAGTTCAAACCGACCAGCCCGCCAACCTGGACGCCATTCCCGACCACGTTCGCGGCCGAATAGCTGTTTTTGATCGTGCCGCCGACGTGGAGCCCCACCAGCCCACCGGTGACGGCGGAGACCCAGCTTGTCCCCTCCACGCTACCCGTGGCGTAGCTGTTGTTGATGACACCGGCATCATTGCGTCCCATCAACGCGCCGACGTTCTCGTTGCCAGTCACATTGGCGTTGACCAGCCCCACATCACGCACCAGGGCGCCGGCTTCCGTATCGCTGATCAGTCCCACACTGTTGGTGGTGCGTTTGATCGTGAGATTGCTGATCTTGTGGCCCAGGCCCGCCAGAGTTCCCGTGAACTGCGCGCCATTGGCGATGGGCATAAAGCCAGCGCCACTTTCCCAGGAAGACGTGGCGGCGGCATCGATATCACCGCCCAGCGCGTAGTTGCCCGCCACATCGGCGTTGATGCCCTGCAGATCAACACCCGTCACGCTGCCCTCGGCGCCCAGGCTGGTGATCACGGTGTAGTTTTTCTGGACGCCGTCGGAGCCCAGCCGGGTGCTGAAATTCTGCCCCGCCGCCAGGTTGATACCGGCACCCGCCTTGATGATGTAGTCGCTGGCGTTGCCCGCGGCCACTGCGCCCTGGCCATATTCCAGCGCGAGCTTGCCGTCGGCATGCTGCGAGGTGATGGAGGCGTTGATATTGATGTTGCGCACGGCATTGAGCGTCAGCGTGGTGCCTGCGTTCCAGCTCACTGCCGAGTTGACGTTGACATCGCCATTCACGCCTGCCGCGCCGTTGACGCTCTGGATCAACACATTGCCCGTGCCCAGGTTGGCGCCCAGCGCGGCGCCGCTGATGTCGCCACCGCTGTCGGTAACGGTGAAGTCCATGGGATCGATCAGCCAGGTGCCGTGCTTGCCGCCAGCGGCCAAGGTGGTGACTCTGGCGCTGTCAGCCACTTTCACATGGGCCGCGCTGGTTTCCACAAAACCGCCGTCACCGCCATTCGGCGCGGAAGCATCCAGCGTGCCGCCCGCATTGACAGTGCCCGTTTCCATATCCCCCATCAGCAAAATGCGGCCGGCCTTGTTTTGAATCGTCCTGGCTTCAATAACACCCGTGTTGTTGACCGTGGCCGTCGTCAGGCTGTCCATGGCCTTGGCCGAGAGCAGCACCTGGCCGCCGTCGGCCTGGATCAACTGCCTGTTCTCGGCCAGCGCCTTGATCGCGCCCTGGTCAATGCTGTAGCCCAGCAGGCTGCCGTTGTCCAGGTTCAGCGTGACCTTGTTGCCGGCAGCCAGCAGTGCCGTGCCCAGGGAGGCGGTCATCACACCTTCGTTGCGTACTTCAGGCGCGAGCAGCGCCAGGTAGCCGCCCTGCCCCGCGTTCAGCGTGCCCTGGTTGACGACGGAGCCCGAAGCACCAGAACCGGTGAACACGTTGTTGCCGGCCATGAAGTCGGCATTGCTCATGCTCAGGGTCGAAGCCACCAGGCCCCCGACATTGACTTGGGACCCGGCGCCAAACAGCACGCCATTCGGGTTCAGGATAAACACCTGGCCGTTGGCCGTCAGGCTACCCAGCAGTTCGCTCGGGCTGCTGCCGGTGATGCGGTTCAGCGCGATCGCCTGCGCATTGGGCTGGTTGAACACCAAAGCCTCATTGGCCCGCGTCGACAGGCTGGTCCAGTCAATCGCCACGCGCTGGCTGGCCTGGTGGATCGTCGTGGTGCTGCCCACGGTGCTGATGCCGGCCGCGCCGGCCGACACCGTGGCGTTGGCCGCATCGGCGGCATGGGCCTGCTGCAACGCGCCGGAAGCCAGGGCCAGGGAGACCATCAAGCCCCAAACAGCGCGGCATCGGGCATGAAGGCTGAAGCCGCCCGCCGCTGGCTCAGGATTTCCCAGGCCGCCGCCGGCTGGGCCGCCCCTGGCCCGTCCTGAGCTTGCCGAAGGGCCGCGCCCTTTGGCGTTTTCCGCCACCGCGACCCACCCCCCCAAAGCGGCATTCCAGACAAGGCGGTAGATACGGTTCATGCTGGCGTGCTCTTTCATGTCTGGCTTGTTGTGGCGGTAAACGGGGGGGCACCGGATGAAAACAAAGGGCATTTACCCCTGTTTTTTCGCCCTGTTCGCGATGCAACGAATCGTAACTATGCTTAGGGGTTTTGCCTGTAGCACAAATGCGCTACGAGCCAGCCCTCAATCCATCGCACAATGGCACCCAGATGCAAGCGCCTAGCCCTCCCATTACCGAACAGCCGGCCTCCCCCGGGGAGGCTGCGCCGCGCATCCACGTCGCCATCGTTGAAGACGACCTGGGCTTTCGCAGCGCCCTGGAGCGCGCTCTGCGGGCCGCGCCCGATATGCGGCTGGCGGGCACGGCCGGCACGCGCGCCGAAGGCATCGCCCTGCTGCAGGGCCCGCCGGTGGACGTGCTGCTGGTGGACCTGGGCCTGCCCGACGGCTCCGGCATTGAAGTAATACGCGCCGCCGCGCGGCAGTGGCCCAGCTGCAGCATCATGGTCAGCACGAATTTCGGCGACGAGACGCATGTCATGCGCTCCATTGAGGCCGGGGCGGCCGGTTATCTGCTCAAGGACAGCTCGCAGGCCAGGATCGTCGACGAGATCCGCAGCCTGGCCAGCGGCGGCAGCCCCATCAGCCCCATCATCGCGCGCCAGGTGCTGGCGCACTTCAGGCAGAACGCGGCACCCGCAGGCACGGAGCCGGCCGGCGACGAACCGCAGCTTCTGTCGGCCCGCGAAAAGGAAGTGCTGGACTTCATCACCAAGGGCTTTACCGCGGTGGAAATCGCCAAGCTCATGGGCCTGTCGCATTTCACGGTGCGCACCTTTGTGCGCCGCATCTACAGCAAGCTCAAGGTCACCTCCAAGGCCGAGGCCATTTACGAAGCCAGGAACCAGGGCCTGCTGGCGCAATAAGGCCTTGCCGCGCAAGGCCGGCCTGTGGCTGAAGAAGGCAAAATCCCGCCGTGACGTCCGCGCATGAACATTCCTTGAGACGGTGGGCCGGGCGCCTCTTCCCCGGCGTCGCCGCGGCCCTGCTGGCGATGCTTGCCTCCCTGCTGGCCCTGAGCGCCTGCTCCGATGACACGGGCCATGCCCACGCGCATTCGCAAGGCCTGCACATCACCGAAGCCCAATGGCAGGTCCTGGCCGCGCCGGGCTTCAGCGCCGCACCGGCCACGCAGGATAGCGCCTCACTGCCGCCGGCCTGGCAGACCGCGGATCTGCCCCATGCCCTGCCGATATCGTTGCTGCGCCAGGCGGCGGCCGCCGCGCCGGGCACCACGCGCACGACATGGTTCAGGCTGTCCACCCAAGAACTGGCCGCTGCCCACGGCCCGCTGGCGCTGTACGGCGCGCGCGTGCGCACCGACGGCACCGTCGCCGTGTATGCCGACGGCCAGCTGGTGCACACGGCCCAGCAGCAGGGCCCGCTGTGGAACAGCTCGCGCACGCCCCTCTGGGTACCGCTGGACCAGACCGCCGACGGCAAGCCACCGCGCGAAATCCTGCTGCGCCTGGAACACACGCGCGCCAGCCAGGTGGCGCTGTCTTCGCTGTGGCTGGGCCCGGCAGACGCGCTGAGCTGGCGCCACAGCTGGCGGCACTGGCTGCAGCTGGAGCTGCCGGCCATGTTCAGCGCGGCCTTCCTGGCCGTGGGCGTCTTCGCGTTTTTCGTGTGGTTCAGGCGCCGGCACAGGACGGCCTACCTGCTGTTCTTCGTGCTGGCGGCCACTTCCTTCCTGCGCGGCCTGCACTTTTACATCGGCTTTCCCATCGCCAACGACTGGTTCGCCTGGCTTACGGTCAACTCGTTGTTCTGGCTGGTCCTGACGGTTCACTTCTCGCTGCTCCTGCTGCACCGCCGCAGGCAGCCCTGGTTGACGGCCACGCTGATTGCCGCGACGGTCTTGATGGGCTTGCTGACCCTGCCGGTCGTGGCCACCCTGCCCAATACGCCCAAGGTCACGCCGCTGATTTACGTGATGGCGGCGTTGATGGGCGCCACGGTGGGGGTGGCGGGCGCCGTCCAGGCCTGGCGTCGCAAGTCCGGCGAAGCCATGCTGGTATCCGTCGGCGTCGGCCTGTGCACCGCCTTCGGCGTGGGCGACTGGCTGCTGCAGAACAACTTCATCAGCCCCGAAGGCTGGTACCTCGGTGCCTGGACCAATGCGATCACCTTCAGCATCTTCGGCACGCTGCTGTACCGGCGCTACGTGGGCGCCATCGTCGAGGTGGAACGCGTCAATGCCGGCCTGGCCGAGCGCCTCTCGGCGCGCGAAGCCGAGCTCGAACTGAGCCACCAGCGCCTGCGCGCCGTCGAACGGCGGCAGATGCTCAGCGACGAGCGCCAGCGCATGATGCAGGACATGCACGACGGGCTGGGCTCCACGCTGATCAGCGCGATACGCTCGGTGGAGCATGGCGGCATGAGCGACGCGAAGGTCTCGCAAATCCTCAAGGACTGCATGGACGACCTCAAGCTCGCCATCGACTCCATGGAGCCGGTGGAAGCCGACCTGCTGCTCCTGCTGGCCACACTGCGCTTCCGGCTGGAACCCCGGCTCGAGGACACCGGCGTGGCACTGCTGTGGGAAGTGCGGGAACTGCCCACGCTGCCCTGGCTGGACCCGTCAAGCGCGCTGCACATCCTGCGCATCGTGCAGGAAAGCGTGGCCAACGTCCTGCGCCACACGCAGGCCACCGAAATACGCGTGGGCACCGCTGTGGAGGGCGACGGCGTGCAGGTCACCATAGACGACAACGGCCAGGGTTTCGACGTGGAAAGCGCGCTGGCGAACGCTCATGGCAAAGGCCTGCACAACCAGCTGCGGCGTGCGCAGATGCTGGGCGGCAGGGTGGCCTGGGAATCGGGGCCGGCTGGGACGCGGTTTACGCTGTGGTTGCCGCTGGAGAGCCCTCCCCGCATACCGTGAGCTCCCGTTCGCCCTGAGGTATCGAAGGGTCAGCGCAACCTGGGCTTCGATACCTCAGCCCGAACGGTGGAAGCGCAACTGGGATGTCTTCGTCCCGTTCGCCCTGAGCTTGTCGAAGGGCTTCGACAGGCTCAGCCCGAACGGTGAAAAATTCAGTGCTTATTCTTCCGCAAGATTGGAGGCTTGTTCCTCCGTTCGCCCGGAGGTATCGAAGGGCCAGACAACCCCGGGCTTCGATACCTCAGCCCGAACGGTGGGGTTTACTCCTCGCCGGTATTGCCTGCTTCAGCGGCCGCCGCCTTCAGTGCATCACTGGGATCCGCCCCATTGCCGGCCTGCCCCCCGCCGGAGGAATCCTCTCCCGAATCTCCCACCTTGGCCAAGGTGTACATCGCGCTGAGGTAGGCATCATTCACCGGAATGCCGCCGCCCTGCACCGTCGCCACAGTGGGCGCCGTAGGCACCACAGGCACTGGCGGCACTATAACAGGGTTGATCATCAGCACCCCATCCACATAGGCCAGCGTGTAATTGGCGGCGCTGTAACCGCTCGCGGTAATGGCATAGCTGCCCACGGCGCTCGCGCCCTGCGAACTTCCGCCGTAGGCCAGCGTGCCGCCCAGTACAGCGGCCGTATCGCCGCCCGCAAAGCCGCTGAAGCTTACGCCGTTGCCGCCGGCATAGGGCGCCGCGCCCACCGTCCTGCTGTCGTTATTGGCGGTCACGCTCAGGTTGGCCTTGGCAACGTTGGCCGTGGTGGTGACGGGCGCCGCCGCCAGCTGGTAGTTGCCGGCCAGCCCCGTGCCGTTGGAGAGGCTGTAAGTGGCGGTCACGGTCTTGCCGGTGCCGGCATTCGCATCGGCGAAAGTCGCGCCCGTCAAATTCAGGGTCAAGGCCTCGCCGTAGGCCAGGCCCGCCAGGCTGCCGATGTTGCCCAGGGTGGCGGCTGCGCTACCGTCATAGGTCTTGTTGTTCGCGGCCGCGCCCGTCACGCTCACCGTGGCCTTGCCCACCGTCAGTGTGCCGCTGGTATAGGCAATCCCGTAACCCAGCGCCGCTGCCAGCGATCCCTGCGTGATGGCGTGCGTGCCCGCAGATGCAGCAGAGCCGGCAGGCGCAGACAACAGGCCGGACAACACGCTGCCCGCTGTATCGCCCGCCACCAGGCCGGAGCCGACCGTATAGGTCAGCGTGGGGTCGGCCGCGCCGTACACCTTGGCCTGGTTGTCGCCCGTGATGTTGATCACCGGCGTGACGCTGTAGACCATGCGGTTGCCGCTGAGCGAAGTCATGGAGGCATCGGTGGGCGCATTGGCCGCATAGGTGCGGCTGAAAGCGTTACCGGTCGAGGTGAAGCCGCCAAAGCTGTTGGCCGCCGGGTCGGTCGAATACACCAGGAAGCGCCCCGCCCCGGGGTTCAGCGGCGTGGCGCCGGCGTTATTGATGAAGTTGCGCCCGGCGGCCAGCACCAGCGAATCATTGGCGGCGCTGCCGGATGTGATGGTGTTGTTCAGCGTGATGTCACCCGCCGCACCGGTGGCGCGCACCAGTACCTTGCCGCTGGTTGTCAGGCCTACGGTGTTGACCGTGCCAACGGCCAGTGCACCGGCCTGCGAATAATCGACATTGCCGGTGTTGCCGGCCAGCGTGGCCACCGCATTGCCCGCGTTATTGAGGGTGTGCGTGCCGCTGCCCAGCAGCTCCAGGCCGGTGGCAGTGATGGCGGCCGTTTGCGACGAAGTTCCGCCGGTGCTCAGTGTGAGCTCGCTGGCCGTGAGCGCGCCGTTGACGGCGATGTTGCCGCCGGTGGCTATCAGCTTGAGCTTGTCCTGGCTGTTGCCGAAGGCGCCGGACACGGTGATGCCGTTGCCTGAACTCAGGCTGACGGTCTGCGCCGACGCGCCATCGGTGGTGATGCTGAAGTTGCCGGTGTCCAGGGCATTGCTGCCGGTGATGCTGATGTTGCCCGCTGTACCCGTGGTGCTCAGCGTCTGGCTGCCGCTGACGTTGGTGCTCAGCGTGATGCCGTCGCGGGCCGAGGCATTCAGGCTGCCGGCCGTGATGGCCTGGGTGTTCGCAATCGCGCCATTCAGGCTGGCAAGCACCGTCGCGTTGGCGCCCGAGTTGATGCCCGCAGTGCCGTCCACTGTGCCCACCGTGAGCGGCCCCGCCTTGCTGCTGGTCACCTGGAAGGCGCCCGTCGTGGAGCGGCCGCTGATCTCGTCGATCTGGTTGCCGGTGCGCGTCAGCGTCACGCTGGCACCGACCGCATTGAGCTTGCTGACGCTGAGGCTGCCCGGCCCCTGGCTGATGCTGCCGGCGCTGCTGGTCAGCAGGCTCAGCGCCGGCGTGGACGCCATGGTGATGGAGGCTGAGCTGCCAACGGAAATATTGCCGCGATAGGCACCGCCGCCCAGCTGCAAGACCGAGGCGGTGATGTTGTTGAGCTCGGCATTCGACAAATTGAGCGCATTGGCTTCATCGCTGCCGCCGAGAGTGATGGCCCGGTTCACGGAGAATGAGGTGATCACCGTCCGGCCGCTGCCTGAATTGACGCTGCTGTCGACCCTCACCCGGTCTCCGCTGAGAGTGATCTGCCCGCCAGCCGTGCTGACCGCGGTGCCCACGAGGCCAAGGTCATAGGAGGGGGCAGGCGCCGGCGCCGGAACACCCTGGCCCATCAGGCTGATGGTGGCGGCGCCCAAGCCTGTCAAGGTGCCGAATTGCATGTCCAAGGCCCTGGCCCCGATGGCGGAAGACGCGGAGACAATGCCGGTGACGGCAATATTGCCTGTTGCACTGGCGGTGCCGGCGAGCACGGCCCCGCTCAAGTTGGTTGAAGTGCTGGCTGACCAAACCTCGCCCGCAATATCCAGCCCGCCCGTCCCTGCAATAATTTCGGATGAGATCCCGGTGGACAAGCCGGTGCCGGCGCCGCTGAAGAGTCCGCCGCTCGCCTGAACGCCCACCTTGGCCAATCCGCTGAGCGTGACCTTGCCGGCCGCACCCGACTGCACCTTTCCCCCCACCGACAAGGCGGTGGAATTTCCAAAATGCGTGTAGTTTTGAAAGGTGCCGGAAAGCGTCACATTCCCGCCGGTGCTGGACACGGTGGCGCCGTTGGCCAGCTGGCCGCCCATGCTGTCCTGGCCGGAGACATAAGGCGTCAGGGCCTGGGTACCGCTGACCGCGCCGGTCACGCTGATGTCGCCGGCGCTCGTGACCAGGACGCCCGAGTCGAAGCGGAAGCCGCGCTCCACCAGGCTGCCGGTCGAAGGGCCGCTGACGGTGCCCGTGATGCTGATGGCCCCGGCACCGCCCGTGATGCTGGAGTTGGTCACCACCACCCCGCCCGCGGACCCACCCGTGGCGCTGGCGCCGCCACCGGTCAGGGTGCCGCTGAGGGTAATGCTGCCGGCGCCGCTGGTGCCGACGTTTGACCGGGTAGCCCCGGCGTTGGTAATTTCAAGTGAGTGAGAGGAGCTGCTGCCGGCCGCCGCCATGGCGATATTGCCGCCCGCAGCCGCCACACTGGCGCCGGCCAGCTTGATGGCGTTGGCCTTGAAGGTGACATCGCCGCCCTGGGTGGCAATCGACGAGCCGCTGCCCATGGCGATGGTGCCCCCCGCGGCCGTGCCCACCGTGGCACCGCCAAAGACCACAGGCAATGCGCCGGTTCCGGTGGAGGCGACCGCGACATTGGCACCCAGGTTGATGTCGCGCACCGCTTGCACGGTGACGCCCGCCGTGCCGCTGCCCGAATACGTGAGATTGGCGTTCAGGTTGACATCACGCTCACCGATCAGCGTGAGCGTGTTCGCGGCGGACCATGCCACGGCGTCATTGACGCTCAGGTCACCGTTGGTGCCTGTGCTGCCCCCGGCGGTGTTGAGCGTCACATTGTTGTTGTCCAGCTGGGTGCCAAGTGTTGCGCCAGTGATATCGCCGCCAGCGGAAGCAACCACAAAATCGAAGGGATCTATCAGCCATTGGCCCGTCTTGCCCGCTGCCGCTCGGGTCGTGACGCGGGCGCTGTCGGCCACCTTCACATGCGCGGCCGAGGTTTCTACAAAGCCGCCGTCGCCGCGCATTCCATCGGTGTTGGGTGCCGAGGCATCGAGCGTGCCACCCACGTTCACCGTGCCAGTCTCCATATCGCCCATCAGCAGGATGCGGCCGGCCTTGTTCTGAATCGTTTTTGCTTCAATAACACCGGTGTTGTTGACCGTGGCCGTGGTCAAACTGTCCATCGCTTTCGCTGAGAGCAGCACCTGCCCGCCATTGGCCTGGATCAGCTGCTTGTTCTCCGCCAGCGCATTGATGGCGCCCTGGTCAATGCTGTAACCCAGCAGGCTGCCATTGTCGAGGTTCAGCGTGACCTTGTTGCCGGCTGCCAGCAAGGCCGTGCCCAGCGAGGCGGTCATCACGCCTTCATTGCGCACCTCAGGCGCCAGCAGTGCCAGGTAACCGCCCTGCCCTGCGCTCAAAGTGCCCTGGTTGACCACCGAAGCGCTGCTGCCGTTGTTGCTGAAGACATGGTTGCCAGCCATGAAGTCGGCATTGCTCAGGCTGAGCGTCGAGGCCACCAGGCCGCCGACGTTGACCTGAGACCCGGCGCCAAACAGCACGCCATTGGGGTTCAGGATAAACACCTGGCCGTTGGCCGTGAGACTGCCCAGCAATTCGCTGGGACTGCTGCCGGTGATGCGGTTCAGCGCAATGGACGCCGCATTGGGTTGGTTGAACCGCAGCGCCTCATTGGCGGTGGTGGAGAGCGAGGTCCAGTCAATTGCCAAGCGCTGGCTGGCCTGGTTGATGGTCGTGGTGTTGCCCACGGTGCTGATCCCGGCTGTACCGGCGGACACCGTGGCGTTGGCCGCATCGGCCGCATAAGCTGAGGGCAAGCTCCACGAGGCGCCGACCAGCGCCAGGGCTGCGGCGACCAGCCGCGGGCCGCTGGTGGACTTGCCGCGTCCGCGGACGTTTTCCGCCACGGCCACCCAGCTGTTGCTGACATGGCTCCAGACGATGCGGTAAATGCAGTTCATGGGTGATCCTCGTTATTTCGCTATCGCCTGGCTTTGCGCCGCAGGGCTTTGTGCATCGCCGGCTGGGGCCGTTCTCCACGCCCGCTCGCGGAACCACAGGGTGGCTATCCATTTCTCGCCCGCCAGCACGGCTTCCCCGCCATGCAGCGTCCCGCTGTTGTTGCCCGGGTCGGGGTAGGTAAAAAACAGCGCGCCGCCTTTTCGCGGTGCGATCCTCATTCCAAGATTGGCGAAGTAAGTGGCGCCACCCGCCTCGGGCGCTTTCAGGTAAAGAATCAGCGTCGCGAGGCGCTGGCCGCCATGGGCCCGGGCCGCTTCATGGGCCTCGGAATCCGTGTCGAAAAAATCGTAGTGCGGCTGGTACTGCTGGCCTTGGGCGTAGCGTTGCACCTGCAGCGTCTCACAACATGCGATGGGCCAGCCGGTCAGCTGTTCGATCCGGGCTTCCAGGCGCCTGACCAGCGCCGACCGCGCGGCCGGCAACTGCGCGCTGTCGTTGCTGCGCAAATGGGCCGCATGAACCGTCCGCTCGCCTTCGTCCACCACCCTGGCCGGCGCAAAGGCCGGCAAGGCCTCATCGCACAGGGCGTCGCACTCGTCGGAAGAGAGAAGATTGTCCAGCACCACGATGCGCGGCGCGAGCTGCTCGAAGCTGACCGCCACATCGGTGCCGGACAAATGCAGGACCGCCTGTTTTGACGAGGTGTCGATGGCGGGCAGGCGGCGCGAGAGGTGCGGCGGGTCGTAGCTCAGCGTTTCTCTGCCGTCATTGCGCAAGACGGCGTCAACGATTCTCACCGCCATGGGCAGTGCATAGCCTTCCTCCACCGCCAGTTTCAAGACCAGGCCGGTATAGCTGGTGCCGGACGCATGAAGCTCGTGCACATAGTCATTCAAGCGCCCGTCATATTCCACACCTGTGTTCCCTCGTTTCCCATTTTTCCCGGTTGAGCCGGCAGCCATCGCGGCGCGGCTTTCAAGGCCCCGACAACGACGCGCGAATGCACGCTATAGGCTTATAGCTTAGCGCCTGCGCAGGGGCATTTGTACGAGGGAAGTGCTGAATTTGTAGTCCGTTTGAGCGACAAAAAAACGCACCTTTCGCTGGACAGCCACGGCTGCCTGAGTTATGGCGAATCAGGAGCCCGATGGCCTTCCGCCACGGCAAGCCCCTTGCAGCACGGCCAGGGCCTGCTTGCCAGCTTCGTCATCTGCCTCCACCCCGGCGGCGGACAAGGCATCGGCCAGGGAACAAGGGTCCGGGCGACCTTGGGCATATGCCGGGCGGCCGACACCCGCCAGATAAACCATGGCGCCGCGATAGCTCTCGTCGATCAGGACCACAGGCTCTTCGCCCCGGATGATCAGCCTGCCGCCCGTGATGTCAAAGCCCTCCTGGCCGGACCAGGCACTGTAGACCCCAGGGTTGACGCCGCTGGCGGCCGTGACGCCCGCCGCCCCCACACCTGACTGCTGCGCGCCGTTATAAGCCACGCTGGTATCGGGTAGCGTGAGCGGCTGCAGAAAGCCGCGCAGCAGCGGGCCGGTCTGGCCTTCGTAAATGCGCCAAGTGGCCGTGGTGCCGCCTTGCGTGGCGATATTCCAGCCGCTGAAGGTGGAGGCCCGCATCATCTCGCCGCTGCTCTTGCCGATGCCGCCTGCGCTGGTGGCCTGATTCGACGTATCGATGTTCCAGTAACTGTCGTTGGTCACGGCCGTCCCGAACTGCTCGCCCAGCAGCCCCCCCACCATGCCGGTGCCGCTGACGCGGCCGGTGCTGTAGGCCCGCGTGATGGTGCCGTCCAGCGAGCTGCCGACCAGCCCGCCGACCTTGTCGGAGCCGGTCACGGAGCCGCCGGCGTAGGCGTCGGTGATGCCGCCATCGCTGAGCTCACCCACCAGGCCGCCGACCTCATCGCTGCCCCGCACCGATGCGGTGCTATAGACATTTCTGAAGCTAGTGCAGCAGCCCATTCCCGCGATGGCGCCCACAAAGTCGTTGCCGGTGATGCTGCCGCCGACCAGGCCCAGGTTCTGGATGCTGGTGCTTTGCGTGATGCCGAACAGGCCGACAAAGTTGTCGCCCGGGCGGTTGATGAAGAGGTTGCTGATCCTGTGGTTGAGGCCGTCGAAGCGGCCTTCGAAGATACCCGGCGCGCCCACGCCGCCCAGGGTGTCAAAGCCGGCGCCGGCATTCCAGTTCACCGTGTCGCTCGCGTCGATATCGGCGCCCAGCACATAGTTGCCGGTCGGGTTGCCATTGATGCCCTGCAGGTCGGTGCCCGTGGTGCTGCCGGCCGCGCCCAGGCTGGTGATGACCTTGTAGGGCTCCGTCACGCCGTCACTGCCCAGCCGGGTGCTGAAGTTGTCGCCGGCCCGCAGGTTGACCTGGGCACGCACGTTGTAGCTTGCCATGTTGCCCACATTGACCGCGCCCAGCCCGTATTCCAGTGCCAGCTTGCCGTTGGCATGCTGCGAGGTGATGGCGGCGTTGATGTTGATGTTGCGCCAGGCGCTCAGGGTGAGCGTGGTGCCGGCGTTCCAGGTGACGGCCGCATTGACGTTGATGTCGCCTGCCTCGCTGCCGCCCGCGTTGTTGGTGGCCAGCGCGACATTCCCCAGGTTGAGGCTGTTGCCCAGCGTGGCGGCGCCTATGCCGCTGCCGGTCAGCGCGCCGCCGCCCGCGCTGATGGTGAAGTCGGTCGGGTCGATCAGCCAGGTGCCGTGATTACCGCTGGATGCCAGGGTCGTGATGTAGGCGCCATCCGCCACCTTGACATGCGCCGCGCTGGTCTCGATAAATCCGCCGTTGCCACCGTTGGGTGCGCTGGCATCCAGCGTTCCGCCGACGTTGACAGTTCCTGCCTCCATGTCGCCCATCAGCAAAATGCGGCCGGCCTTGTTTTGAATCGTCCTGGCTTCAATCACACCCGTGTTGTTGACCGTGGCCGTCGTCAGGCTGTCCATGGCCTTGGCCGAGAGCAGCACCTGGCCGCCATCGGCCTGGATCAGCTGCCTGTTCTCCGCCAGCGCCCTGATCGCCCCTTGGTCAATGCTGTAGCCTAGCAGGCTGCCGTTGTCCAGGTTCAGCGTGACCTTGTTGCCGGCAGCCAGCAGTGCAGTGCCCAGGGATGCCGTCATCACGCCTTCGTTGCGCACCTCGGGCGCGAGCAGCGCCAGGTAGCCACCCTGCCCCGCGTTCAGCGTGCCCTGATTGACCACCGAGCCCCCCGAACCGGTAAACACATGCTTGCCGGCCATGAAGTCGGCATTGCTCATGTTCAGGGTCGAAGCCACCAGGCCCCCGACATTGACTTGGGACCCGGCGCCAAACAGCACGCCATTCGGGTTCAGGATAAACACCTGGCCGTTGGCCGTCAGGCTACCCAACAGCTCGCTGGGGCTGCTGCCGGTGATGCGATTCAGCGCAATCGCCTGCGCATTGGGCTGGTTGAACACCAGCGCCTCGTTGGCCCGTGTCGACAAACCCGTCCAGTCAATCGCCACGCGCTGGCTGGCCTGGTTGATCGTCGTGGTGTTGCCCACGGTGCTGATGCCGGCCGCGCCGGTCGACACGCGGGCATTGGCCGCGTCGGCCGCATAAGCCGAAGGCATGCCCCAGGAAGCGCCAGCCAGCGCCAGGGCGACGGCGGCCAGCCGCGCGCCGCAGCTTGACTTGCCGCGTCCTCGGACGTTTTCCGCCACGGCCACCCAGCGGCTGGAAGCCGGGCTCCAGATCAGGCGATAGATGCGATTGATGCTGGCATGGCTTTTCATCGGTAGCCTTTCGGGACAGGACGATGGCAAGGAGCCCGGCAGTCTCGCGGCTGCCTCAAAACCCCTCCTCGCCTGCCGGCCATGGTATGCCAGTTGGGCCCGCCGGGCCATGCGCGGCGCATTACAAATGCAATAAGGATGCGAAAGCAGCGCGGCAAGCAGCCTGCGCCCCTCTGTAGCACAGATGCGCTACAAGGCCGAGCCGCAATCTGTCGCACAATGTCGCCCGATGCCTTCTTTCGCGATCCATGACACCGCAAGCCAGGGCCTGCTGGCCAGCTAGGGGCGGCTCGCTGCCGGCCTGGCTGGCGAGCCTGGGCTTGATGCTGCTGGTATGCGCCGCGGGCTGCGCGAACGAGTCCGGCGGCAAGGCTGCCGTTCCCGCCACCACTCAGCCCGCCATCCACCTGCTGCAGGCGCAGTTGCTCTCAGTCCCCGGCGACGGCTTCACGCCCCCGCCCCTTAACCCACCCGAAGCAGCCCTGACTGCCGATGGCTGGGAACCGGTGGCCTTGCCTTACAAGGTGCGCCGCAATGTCACAGGCCCGTTCGGCCCGCGCCGCACGGTGACCGACTGGTACCAGCTGGATCTCACCGGCCTGGCGCCATCGGCCGAGTCCACCTATCTCTATATCCCGCGCTGGAAAACCATAGGCCAGTTGGCCATCTACGCCGACGGCAAGCTGCTCTACCAATCTGAAGGCAGCCTGGTTTACAACGACTACAACCACCCTTTGCTGCTGCGGCTGAACGGCGCGGCCGGCCTACCAGCCCCGGCCACGGTCCTGCTGCGCATTGACCGGCTGCTCACCAGCGGCAGCGCGCTGTCCACTGTGTGGGCGGGCCCCGCGCAAGAAATAGTCTGGCGCTACCAGTGGCGCACTTTTTTCCAGAACCAGTTGCCCTTCGCGGGCATTTCGGCGTTTTTGGCCGTGGGCATCTTCTCGCTGCTGATCTGGTTCAAGCGCCGGCATGAGTCGCTTTACCTGCTGTTCTTCATTATTTCGGCGGCGGCCTTCTTGCGCATGCAGCACTACTACGTGGGCGGCAACTACCTGCCGCTCTCTGATGAATGGCTGCAGTGGCTCACGGTTTCATCGCTGATGTGGCTGGTCACGCTGGTCAACAACTTCATGGAGCGCCTGCACAAACGTCCGCTGCGCTGGTTGACGCCGACCCTGGTGACCGTCACGCTGGCGTGCAACCTGCTCACGCTGCCCGGCTCCGCGATGCTGGTACCTAGCCTGGTGCTGATCACACCCCTGCTCTACCTGCTGATGCTGCCCTTTGCCGTGCTGATTTCCGTGGACGCGCTGCGCAATGCGCTGCGCACCCGCTCGCGCGATGTCTGGTTGATGGCGGGCTGGTTTGTGGGCACCATTGTGCTGAGCGCCTACGACCTGGCGCTGCAGAACAACTGGGTGAACCCCGAGGGCGTGTACACCAATCCCTATGGCGTGCTGGGGCTGTTCACCATGTTCGGCTACATCATGTTCGGGCGCTATGTGGGCGCCATCGGCGAAGTCGAACGGGTCAACGCCGGCCTGGCGCAAAGGCTGCGGGACCGCGAAGCCGAGCTGGCCGCCAGCTATGAGCGCATGAGCAAGATCGAGCAGCGCCAGACCCTGAGCGACGAGCGCCAGCGCCTGATGCAAGACATGCACGACGGGTTGGGCTCCACGCTGATCAGCGCCATCCGTTCAGTGGAGCAAGGCGGCATGAGCGACAGCAAGGTCTCGCAGATCCTGAAGGACTGCATGGACGACCTCAAACTCGCCATCGACTCCATGGAGCCGGTCGAGGCAGACCTGCTGCTCCTGCTGGCCACGCTGCGCTTCCGGCTGGAGCCCCGGCTCGAGGGCACGGATGTCACGCTGCTCTGGGAAGTACGGGAACTCCCCACGCTGGACTGGCTCGATCCCTCGAGCGCACTGCATATTTTGCGCATCGTGCAGGAAAGCGTGGCCAACATCCTGCGCCACACCCGGGCCACCGAGATCCGCGTCGGCACCGCCGTGCAAGGCGACGGTGTGCAGGTCATCATCGAGGACAACGGCCAAGGCTTTGATGTGGAAAAAGCGCTGGGCGAAGCGGCGGGACGGGGGCTGCATAACCAGCGGCGGCGAGCTGAAAGCATTGGTGGGATGGTGGACTGGCAGTCCGGGCCAGCGGGCACCCGGCTTACGCTGTGGTTGCCGCTCAGGCGGGGTGCGGCTGACACAGCCAGGACGGGCTGAACCCCGCTCCGTTCGGGCTGAGGTATCAAAGCCCTGCATCCTCCGTTCGGGCTGAGCCTGTCGAAGCCTCTTTGTGTTTTCGAGGATTGGGATTGAGCTGGGTTTCGGAGCCGGGTCTTGCTCCGGCCCCCTTTTACTCTTCCCCTGTCTTATCAGCCTCAGCCGCAGCAGCAGCCAGCGCATCAGCCGCGGCGCTACCCCCAGCCCCACCACTACCTGCACCACCACCAGCCGAGCCGCTCAGGCCGGCGACGGCCTGCAATGCCGCGTCATACGGGCTGACCAACCCGGCATTCCCCAACGCCGCCGTGCTGGCATTGGACGTCGTGATGCTGAGCGCGCCATCCACAAAGCCCAGCGCATAGTTTCCCGAAATCGAGCTCAGCCCGCCCGGTGTGATCACATAGTTGCCCGCGGCCACGGCGCCTTGCGAGGAGCCGCCATAGGCCAGCATGCCGCCTATGTCGGACTGCGAGTCGCCCGCCACAAAGCCGCTGTAGCTCACGCCCTTGCCGCCGCTGTAGGCCGAGCCGTCATACAGCTTGGTGTCGCTGTTGGCAGTCACCGTCAGCGCCTTCGGCGTGATACTGGCCGTGGTGCTGGTCGTGGTGTTCATCAGGTTGTAGTTGCCGGCGTCGGTGCCGCTCAGCGCGATGCCGTTCACGCCGACTGCCTTACCGGTGCCGGCATTCTTGTCGGTAAAGGAAGCCGCGCCGGTGACGCTCAGCGCATCCCCGGCCATGCGGTTGTCGCCGTAACCCACCGTGGCGTCGGTTGAGCCGTCATACACCTTGTTCACGCCCGAGGCCGTGACCGTCAGGTCGGCCCTGTTGATGGTGCTGGTGGTGTTGTTGGCATACGTGACGGCGTAGTTGCCGTTGTTGACGCCATCGCCCACAGTCACGCCGCTCGTCGTCACCGTCTTGTTGCCGGCGCCGGCATTCTTGTCGGTAAAGGCAAAGCTGCCACCCGTGAGACTGTCGCCTGCGAACAGCGTGCCGGCCGTGACGGTGGCCGTGCCCGCTGCCGACAGGTTGCCGTCATAGGTCTTGGTGACGTTGCTGGTGCCCACCGTGATGCTGGCCTGGGTGATGCTGGCCTGCTGCCTGCCGCCCGTGAAGGTGTAGTTGCTGGCGAGACCCGTGCCGTCCACCAGGCTCAGGCCGCCGACGGCAAGCGTCTTGTTGGCGCCCACATTCTTGTCGGCCACGGTGGCCGTGCCAGCCAGGCCCAGGGTTTCGCTGCCCACCAGCGGGCCGATGTTCAGCACGCCGGCTGCCACGTTGGCCGTGCCGTCATACGTGCGGGTGCCCGACACGCTCACGGCAAACGGGTTGATGGTGCTGGTGGTGTTGTCGGCATAGCTGACGTTGTAGTTGCCGTTGTTCACGCCGTCGCCCACCGTCACACCGGCAGTCGTCACCGTCTTGTTGCCGTTGCCGGCGTTCTTGTCGGTGAAGGCAAAGCTGCCGCCCGTCAGGCTGTCACCGGTGAACAGCGTGCCGCCAGTCACTGTGGCCACGCCGGCTGCCGATGTATTGCCGTCATAGGTCTTGGTGACGTTGCTTGTCGAAACCGTCAGGTTGGCCTGGTTGATGGTGCTGGTCGTGTTGTCGGCGTAGCTGACGTTGTAGTTGCCGTTGTTCACGCCGTCGCCCACCGTCACGCCGCTGGTCGTCACCGTCTTGTTGCCTGCGCCGGCGTTCTTGTCGGTGAAGGCGAAGCTGCCGCCCGTGGTGCTGTCACCGGCAAACACCGTGCCTGCCGTCACCACAACAGCACCTGTGGCGCCGGTCGTTCCGTCGTAAATTTTTGTCACATCGCTGGTGGACAAGGTCACATTGGCCTTGTTGATGGTGCTGGTGGCGTTGTCGACGTACGCAATGTTGTAGTTGCCGGTCACATCGACATTGCCGCTGTCCTTGATGGTCACGCCGCTGGCGCGCACTGTCTTGTTGCCAATGCCGAAGTTCTTGTCCAGGAAGGCCTGGCTGCCGGCGGCATCGACCACCTCACCCGCGCCAGCCCCGGCCAGCGCGGCCACCGTGCCGGTGCCCGTGGCACCGGTGGTGCCGTCATAGGTCTTGGTTACCGCATTGGCCGTCACCGTCAGATTGGCCTTGTTGATGGTGCTGGTCGTGTTGTCGACGTAGCTGACGTTGTAGTTGTTGCCGCCGTTGCCGTCATTGACCGCCACGCCGGTTGTTGTCACCGTCTTGTTGCCGGTGCCGGCGTTCTTGTCGGTAAAGGCGAATGTGCCGCCCGAGAGGCTGTCGCCGCTGAACACGGTGCCGCTGGCTACCGCCGCTGTGCCGGAAGCCGCCAGGGTACCGTCGTAGGTCTTGGTCACGTCGCTGGTGGTCAGCGTCACATTGGCCTTGTTGATGGTGCTTGTGGTGTTGTCGGCATAGCTGACGTTGTAGTTGCCGTTATTCACGCCGTCGCCCACTGTCACGCCCGAGGTCGTCACCGTCTTGTTGCCGATGCCGGCATTCTTGTCGGTAAAGGCAAAGTTACCGCCGGTGGCGCTGTCGCCCGCGAACACCGTGCCTGCCGTGACCACGACAGCACCTGTCGCGCTGGTCGTACCATCGTAGGTCTTGGTGACGTCGGGCGTCGACAAGGTCACATTGGCCTTGTTGATGGTGCTGGTCGTGTTGTCCACGTAGGCAATGTTGTAGTTGCCGGTCACATCGGCGTTACCCGCATCCTTGATGGTCAGACCGCTGGCCTGGACCGTCTTGTTGCCTGTGCCGGCGTTCTTGTCGGTGAACACCTGCGTGGCGGCGGCATTGACCACCTCACCTGCACCGGCGCCTGCCAGCGTCCCCACAGAGCCCGTCCCGGTGGCACTGGTGGTGCCGTCATAGGTCTTGATCACGGTATTGGCCGTCACCGTCAGGTTGGCCTTGTTGATGGTACTGGTCGTGTTGTCAACGTAGCCGATGTTGTAGTTACCGGTCACATCGGCATTGCCGCTGTCCTTGATCGTCAGGCCGCTGGCTTGCACCGTCTTGTTGCCCGTGCCTGCGTTCTTGTCGGTAAACACTTGCGTGGCGGCGGCATTGACCACCTCACCTGCCCCGGCGCCGGCCAGGGCGCCCACGGTACCCGAGCCCGCGGCAGTCAGCGTGCCGTCGTAGGCCTTGGTCACAGCATCGGCCGTCACCGTCAGGTTGGCCTTGTTGATGGTACTGGTGGTGTTGTCGGCATAGCTGACGTTGTAGTTGTTGTTGTTCACGCCGTCGCCCACTGTCACGCCGCTGGTGGTCACCGTCTTGTTGCCGGTTCCGGCGTTCTTGTCAGTAAAGGCAAAGTTACCGCCCGAGGTGCTGTCGCCCGCGAACACCGTGCCCGCCGTCACCACCACAGCACCCGTCGCACTGGTCGTGCCGTCGTAGGTCTTGGTGACGTCGCTGGTGGACAAGGTCAGGTTGGCCTTGTTGATCGTGCTGGTGGTGTTGTCCACATAGGCGATGTTGTAGTTACCGGTCACATCGGCGTTTCCGCTGTCCTTGATGGTCACGCCGCTGGCGCGCACCGTCTTGTTGCCTGCGCCGGCGTTCTTGTTCAGGAAGTCCTGGCCGCCACTCGAATTGACCACCTCACCGGCGCCCGCACCCGCGAGGGCCGCAACGGTGCCAGTGCCTGTCGCGCTGGTGGTGCCGTCATAAGTCTTGGTCACGGTATTGGCCGTCACCGTCAGGTTGGCCTTGTTGATCGTGCTGGTCGTGTTGTCAACGTAGCTGATGTTGTAGTTACCGGTCACATCGGCGTTGCCGCTGTCCTTGATCGTCAGGCCGCTGGCGCGCACCGCCTTGTTGCCGGTGCCTGCGTTCTTGTCGGTAAAGACCTGCGTGGCGGCGACATTGACCACCTCACCTGCCCCGGCGCCGGCCAGGGCGCCCACGGTACCTGAGCCCGCGGCAGTCAGCGTGCCGTCGTAGGTCTTGGTCACAGCATCGGCCGTCACCGTCAGGTTGGCCTTGTTGATAGTGCTGGTGGTGTTGTCGGCGTAACTGACGTTGTAGTTGTTGCCGCCATTGCCATCGTTGACCGACACGCCGTTGGCCGTCACCGTTTTGTTGCCGGTGCCGGCATTCTTGTCGGTAAAGGCGAATGTTCCGCCCGAGATACTGTCGCCGCTGAATACGGTGCCGCTGGCTACCGCCGCTGTGCCGGAAGCGGCCAGGGTACCGTCGTAGGTCTTGGTCACGTCGCTGGTGGTCAGCGTCACATTGGCCTTGTTGATGGTGCTGCTGGTGTTGTCGGCATACGTGACGTTGTAGTTGTTGCCGCCGTTGCCGTCATTCACCGTCACGCCGCTGGTGGTCACCGTCTTGTTGCCGCTGCCGGCGTTCTTGTCGGTAAAGGCAAACGTGCCGCCCGAGGTGCTGTCGCCCGCGAACACCGTGCCCGCCGTGACCACGACAGCGCCTGTCGCGCTGGTCGTGCCGTCATAGGTCTTGGTGACGTTGGAAGTCGACAGGGTCACATCGGCTTTGTCGATGGTGCTGGTGGTGTTGTCGACGTAGGCAATGTTGTAGTTACCCGTCACGTCGGCATTGCCGCTGTCCTTGATGGTCACGCCGCTGGCGCGCACCGTCTTGTTGCCCGCGCCGGCGTTCTTGTCCAGGAAGACCTGGCTGCCTGCTGCGTTGACCACCTCGCCGGCGCCCGCACCCGCGAGGGCCGCGACGGCGCCCGCGCCCGTGGCATTGGTAGTGCCGTCATAAGCCTTGGTCACGGCCGCTGCCGTCACCGTCAGGTCGGCCTTGTTGATGGTGCTGGTCGTGTTGTCCACATAGGCAATGTTGTAGTTGCCCGTCACGTCGGCATTGCCGCTGTCCTTGATGGTCACGCCGCTGGCGCGCACCGCCTTGTTGCCCGTGCCCGCGTTCTTGTCCAGGAAGACCTGACTGCCGCTCGAATTGACCACCTCACCGGCGCCCGCACCTGCAAGAGCCGCGACGGTGCTCGTTCCCGTGGCGCTGAGCGTGCCGTCGTAAGTCTTGGTCACGGCATTGGCCGTCACCGTCAGGTCGGCCTTGTTGATGGTGCTGGTCGTGTCGTCGACGTAGGCAATGTTGTAGTTACCCGTCACGTCGGCATTGCCGCTGTCCTTGATGGTCACGCCGCTGGCGCGCACCGCCTTGTTGCCCGTACCGGCATTCTTGTCCAGGAAGGCCTGGCTGCCGCTCGAATTGACCACTTCACCGGCACCCGCACCCGCGAGAGCCGCGACGCTGCCCGTGCCCGTCGCGCTGGTGGTGCCGTCATAGGTCTTGGTCACGGTGTTGGCCGTCACCGTCAAGCTGGCCTTGTTGATGGTGCTGCTCGTGTTGTCGGCGTAGCTGATGTTGTAGTTGTTGCCGCCATTGCCGTCATTGACCGTCACACCGGCCGTGGTCACCGTCTTGTTGCCGGTTCCTGCATTTTTATCGGCAAAGGCAAAGCTGCCGCCGCTGGCGGTGTCGCCGCCCAGCAGCGAAGTACCGGCCGCGGCCACCGCCGTGCCGGTCGCCGACAGGGTGCCATCGTAGGTCTTGGTCACGTTGCTGGTGCTCAGCGTCAGGTCGGCTTTGGCGATGTCCAGGCCGCCGCCGATGATGTCGTAACCCTGCTGGTTCGAGTAGTAAGCGGTGCGGTAGCTGCCGGCATTGCGCGCCGTCACATTGCTGCCCGATACACCCGCGGTGACAGTGGTGGCACCCGCCTGGGTGTTGCCGTTGTAGGTCACGCTGGTGTCGGCCAAGTTGAACCCGGTCAGGAAGCCGCGCAGCAGCGGGCCGGTATTGCCTTCGTAGATGCGCCAGGTGGTGCCGTCCCCGCCCACGTTGCTGGCGCTCCAGCCGGCGTCGATAAAGGTCTGGGCCTTCATCATGTCGGCGGTGAGTATGCCTGTGCCGCCGCCTCCGCTGGTGGCCTGGCCAGTGGTCAGGGTGTCCCAGAAACTGTTGTTCACCGTGCCACTGTTGTCCAGGCCCACCAAACCGCCCGTGACGGAGGACCCCACCACCGCGCCGGTGGCATAGCTGTTGCTAATGGTGCCGCTGTTGCTACCCACAAGGCCGCCCGCCCCGTTGTCGCTGCTGGTGCCCACAGAGCCGCTGGCATAGCTGTCCGAGATGTTGCCGCCGTCGTTGTTACCCACCAGCCCGCCGGACATGTGGCCGGTCACACTACCGCTGGCATAACTGCCGCTCACGGTTCCCGCATTCAATCCCACCAAGCCCCCCCCTTCCAAGGTAACGGTGGTCACATTGCCGCTTGCATGGCTGTTGCTGACGGTCCCGCTGTTAACGCCGACCAACCCGCCCCCAAACATGTCGGCCACCACAGCCGCCGAGCTATGGCTGTTGGTGACCTGCCCCTGGTTGTGGCCCACCAGCGCGCCCACGACAGTGGCACCGGTAACACTGCCGCCCGTCAGCCCCAGGTTGGAAACCGTTCCGCCATCCAGGTAACCGATCAAGCCTACGGTGGTCTCGCTGGGCCTGTTGATGACCAGCTGGTCGATCACATGGCGGCCGCCGTCCAGGTTGCCGGTAAATTGCGCCAATCCTCTGCCGATGGAATTGAAGCCCGCACCCGCATTCCAGTTCACGGTGCCGCTGGCATCGATGTCGTTAGCCAGTTTGAAGTTTTTGTCCAGCATGCCGGCAGAGCCCGCGCCCTGCAGGCCGTAGATGTCGGCAATCTGGTAGGCCGTGCCGGTGCTCAGGCCGTCGCCGGCCAATGCGCGCACAAAGGTGCCGCCGCTGATGCGGAAGTCGCCGGCGGAGAACGCGGGGAGCGTCCCAGCGACCTGGCTGAAATTGCCACCCTTGAGTTCGAACACACCGCTGACGTTGATAGTCACCGGCGCAACGACATTGCCCGATGCGCCCAGCGCCAGGCCTGCCGCACCGATCGCGCCATTGAGATTGATGTCGCCCGCCGTGGCCGTGAGGCTGATGTTGTCGTTGGTAGCGTTAAAGGCATTGCCGACCGTGATACCTGAGGTATGGCTGGACGTCAGGCTGACGTTTTGCGCCGATCCTGTGTCGGTGACGATCTCGTAGTTGGCGGTGTTTATCGTTATCGCATTGGCGGTGCTGATGCTGATGTCACCCGTAGTACCGGTGGTATGCAGCGAGTTCCAAAGGCTGACATCGGTGCCCAGCGCAATGCCGTCGCGCGACGAAGCCCACAGCAAGCTCGCCGTGATGTTGTTGTCGGTGCCATTCGCGTCCGTGATGGCGCCGGCGTCCGCCGCGAGCGTCACGTCGTAGCCCGAAACGGTTTTCACGTCCAGGTTGCCGGCTGTGGCGTTCAAGATCACGTGACCCGTGGTAGAAACGTTCTCGATGCTTGCCCCGTTGGCCAGGACGGCAACAATATCCCCGGAGGTGCTGGTGGCAGTCAGCGATGCTGCGTCGCCTTGCAGGAGGATGCCGGTGGCCGCAGTGGCCGTGAGCGCGCCAGCCGTCACAGACCCCGAACCGTCGATGCTTCCGCTGCCGGCGGTAAGCTGTACCGCGCGTGTAGGGTTGCTGACGGTGTTGTTGAGCGTGAGATCCGTGGCGCCGTTCAGCGCCAAAGTGCCGTCGGCCACGGAAACAGGCGCGGTCACCGTCAGCGCGCCGCCGATAGTGGCCACGGCGACATTGCCGGTGCCCGTGGTCGACACACCATTGATGGCGCCGCCCGGGACAGTACTGCCGCCAAAAGTCACCTGGTCAATCGCCAGTGCCTTGTTGTTGCTGATGCCAATGCTGCTGCCAGCCACGGCCGACAGCGTATTGACACTGGTGTTGAGCGTGTTGTCGCCGCCCGCGCCGTCGCCAATATAGCCGCCGGCCCGCAGCGCCAGGTTGTTGGCGGTCAACGCCGTCGAGACACCAGACTGCTGGACGTTCGCGCCGGCTGAAACGTAAATGTCGCCGGTCGTGGTCTGGGCACTTGCGTTGCCCGAGAAGATGACGTCGTGCCCGGCTTCAAGCCGGATATTGCCGTTGACGGTCGACAACGTGCCGCCGGCGTTGATGGTCAGGTCGTTTCCGCCGCCCACGCTCAGGCTGATGTTGCCGGCGCCGTTGCGGCCCAGGCCGTTCACAGTGAGCGCGCCGTTGCTGGTGGCGATGTCGATGTCGCCGGTCGTGAACAGGTTCTGCACCTGGGTGCCGGCCAAAGCCACATTGCCGCCGCCATAGATGACGCGCGTGTTGCCCTGGCGCGTGGCCGTGAAGACGCCGCTGATCGCGTTGCGCGCCGTTCCCGTCACCGGGATGATGCCCAAGCGCTGGCTCAGGTCGCCCGCCCCCGTGCCGGCGCCTATGCCGCGGTTGGCGTTGACGGCAACCGACGAGCCGTTGAACCAGTTGCCGGGCACCTGCTGCACATAGCCGTCCGCGGCGGTCACGTTCACCGCCTTGCTGGTGCCGGCGGTGCCGCCGGCCAGGGCGGTGCCGCCCGTCGCGTCAATGCCGCCAATCGAGACATTGTGGTTGGCGCCGCCGGCAACCACGGTCACGCTGCCACCAGCGCCGCCGTTGTTGGCCAGCAGGGCACCGCCGCCCACGGCGTTGCCGCCCTTGGCGTTCGCATTGCCAGCCAGGCTGACGCTGCCGCTGGTGGCCGTCATGGTGATATTGCCTGCAGTGCCTATGGAGCAAAAGGCGTTGTTGCTGCAACCGGCATTTTCAACATAACTGGAGACACCGCCGCTGCCGGTGATGTCAGAGTCGGTGCCTGTGGTGGTGATGTTGACGGTGCCGCCGGTGCCCGACACAATGGTCGCGCTGCCGTAGTTGGTGTTGACCCGGTTGAGGGAACCCGCGCCGCCATGGGCATCGAGGTTGCCGAATTGGATGCTGGCGCCCGCGCCCACCGTGCCCAGGGTGACATTGCCGGCATTGCCACCGTTGCTGCCGGGTTGGGAGTTGCTGTTGTACTTGCCGCCCCAGGTGGTGATGGCCCCCGTGGTGATGGAGGCCGCGCCTGTTCCTGCCGTCGTCACCAGCACAGCGCCGCCGCTGCCGCCATTGCCGATGTAGCCCGCCATACCGCCCTGGGCGGAGAGATTGCCCACACTAATGGTGCCGGCGCCGCTATTGCCCGTGTTTCTCAGCGTGATATTGCCGCCGTTGCCGCCGGTGCCGAACATCCACGCGTTGTTGGTGCCGCCGCCGCTGCCATTGCCGCCATTGGCCAGCACATTGCCCGTGATGGAGATGCCGGCGCCGGCGGTGGCCGTGGTCACGGTCACATTGCCGCCGCGGCCGCCGGTGGTGGAGTTGTTGTTGGCCGTGGTGCTGCCCGCGTTGCCGCTGCTGCCCTGGGCGGTGAGGTCGCCCGTGATGCTGATGGAGCCGCCGTTGGCGCCGCTGGTGCTGAGCTGGATGTTGCCGGCGTCCGAGCCGTTGGTGTCCATGCTGCTGGCCGCGCCCGAAGTCTTGATAGCGCTGCCGCCGCTGCCCGTGGCCGTGAGGGTCCGGCCCGCACTGATGGCCACATTTGCGCCCACGGTGGACACCGTCAGCGCATTTTGCGCATAGTGGTCGTCGGCTGCCAGCGTGATGGTATTCGCGCTGCCGCCGGTGGTGCTGACCGTACTGTTAAGTGTCAGGTTGTCCGCTGCACCGCCCGTGTCGACAGTGGCCAGCGAAATCGAGCCGCCCGTGCTGCTGACGCCGGCAATCGGGCCGCCACCATCGATGAAGGACGTGCCCTGGAAGTTGGCGGCCGTACCCACCGTCAGCGCGCCGGTATTGCTCACCGAGATCGCACCCGGCGCCACCGCGGAGAGCGTGTTCACCTGCGTATTGAGTTTGTCGTCACCGGCCACCGCACCGGCGCTGTTGCCGATATAGCCGCTGGACCGTATGGAGAGCTTGTTGGCGGTGACGGCTATGCCGGTGCCGCCCTGCTGGATATTGCGCCCGCCCAGGAAGGCGTCAGCCGCAGCGGTGATGGCGCCCGTGCCGTTGAAGATGATGTCCTGGCTGCCGCTCAGCTCCACGTAACCGGCCACGACGGAAGAACCGTTGCCGACGGTGATGTCCCGGCCCCTCACTTTCACATTGCCGCCGTTGGTATTGATGGCCGCGCCGTTGGCAAGGTTGACATCGCCTGCGGTGGCGGTGGCATACACATTCAGCGAGGTATTGCTGCTGCTGATCGACTGGTTGATGTTGATGTTGTTGTCCGCGAGCAAGGCCAGCGATCCGGCACGCGAGCCGGTATAAGCCACGGCGTCAACGACGGTGATGTTGCCCGCACCCGCACCATCGATATTGCTGGTCGTGATGGTCACGTCGTTGTTGGCCAGCGCGGCCGTGAGGGAAGCGGTGGTCAGCAGCGAATCGTCCACCGCGCCGCTGGCGGCAAAGGGCGCACCCGCGCCGCCGCCGGCGCTGCTGTCGCCCACGGCATAGCCGGCTGCGGCATCGGCGCTGGCGTTGTCCACCGCAATCCAGATATTGGTCGGGTCCAGCAGCAGCGTGCCCTTGTGGCCGTTGGCCGCCGAGGTGTCGACCTCGCCCTTGAAGGCCAGCAGGCGCTTGCCCGACACCTCGACAAAACCGCCATCGCCGCTGCCCGCGCCGCCCTTGGCCGAAATACTGCCGTTGTAGCGCGTGGTGCCGTCCGACCAGACAGTCACCTTGCCGCCGTCGCCGGAGCTGATGGCGTCTGCCGTCACGCTCGCGTCCGCGCTCACATAGGTGGCCGAGGCGTTCTTGACCGCCGCGTTCTTGCCCTGATAGTCGCCGCCAATCAGCGCCGTGCCGCCGCCGGCGTCGCCGGAGACGTCCACCTTGGCCGCATCAAACAGTCCCACCTTGTCGCCGGTGATCTGCACCTTGCCGCCCTGCTCGCCCGCGCCCTTGCCGCTGGCGTCCACCGTGCCGCTCACATGCACCACACCGCTGCTTGCGCCTTCAAGGCGGATCACGCCGCCCTGGTTGTTCAAGGTCTTGGCTTCGATGACGCCCGAGTTGTTGACCACAGTGCGCAGCAAGGCGTCGGTGGCGCTGGCCGTCAGAATCACCTGCCCGCCATCGGCCTTGATCAGTTGCCGGTTGTCGGCCAGCGCATTGATGGCCGCCTGGTCGATGCTGTAGCCCAGCAGGTTGCCGTTGTCGATATTGAGCGTGACCTTGTTGCCTGCGGCCAGCAGGGCCGTGCCCAGCGTGGCGCCAATCACGCCTTCGTTGCGCACCTCGGGCGCCAGCAAGGCGATATAGCCGCCATTGGCCGCCGTCAGCGTGCCCTGGTTGACGACAGAACCCGAGCCGCCCGAACCGGTGAACACGTGGTTGCCGGCCATGAAGTCGGCATTGCTCATGTTCAAAGTGGAAGCCACCAGGCCGCCGACGTTGACCTGCGAACCCGCGCCAAACAGCACGCCGTTGGGATTGAGAATGAAAATCTGGCCGTTGGCCGTCAGGCTGCCTAGCAGTTCGCTTGGGCTGCTACCCGTGATGCGGTTCAGCGCAATCGCCGCCGCATTCGGCTGGTTAAACCTCAGCGCCTCATTGGCCGCGGTGGACAGCGAAGTCCAGTCGATCGCCAGGCGCTGGCTGGCCTGGTTGATGGTGGTGGTGTTGCCCAGCGTGGAGACGGTGCCCGCACCGGCCGAGACACTGGCATTGGCCGCATCGGCTGCATGCGCCTCATGCGTGAGCACGGCCAGGGAAGTGAGCAGCACCAGCGCCGCGCGGCAGGCGGTGTTCAGCCTGAAGCCTGTGCCTCCGCCCCCATTCGGCTCTCCCTCCTTGCCTGGCAGGGAATCCCATTGCACGCTTGTGCGCGCCGAGCCGCCCTTGCTCATGCCCTTGGCGTTCTCCGCCACCGCCACCCACAGGCTGAGCGCGGCGTTCCAGACAAGGCGGTAGATGTGGTTCATGCTGGCGTGGCTTTTCATGGCAGTGGCTTTCTGGAAAAAACAGGCGGATCAGGAGCGCCCGCACGCACGCACGCCGAGAGACGCGCGCACCGGTTACAAAACGTGCAAATCGTAAAAGTCCGCCCGCCGCCTGTATGTCCCCAGTTCTGGGGACGCGGCGACGTGGGCGATGGTAAAAATTCCCTTTTCGAATCGGGCAGGCGAGGGCAGGCGTCGGCTCCGCTCTACTGCCAATGCAGTAGAAGCCTGGGTCGGCAGACCGGCGGACGCCGCGAGCGACGGCTCAGGGCGGCGTGTAGTAGCCGCGCCGCACGGCGCAGGCGGTAATCTCGGCCGCGTTGTGCAGCGAGAACTTGTGCATCAGGTTTTGCCGGTGGGTTCGTACCGTAAGCACGCTGATGCCCAGCAGCTTCGCGATCTCTCGATTGCTGAGCCCGCGCGCGACCAGCGACATGATCTCGCGCTCGCGCTGCGTGGCCGGCTTCGCCTCACCGGCCGCGGCCAGGCGCAGGGAATCCGGCAGGAAGACCGCCGCGATGCCGCGGCTGACGTGCTGCCGGCCGGCCAGCACCGCATGCACGGCGCGCAGCAGTTCGGCGGCGTCATCGCCTTTGTGTACATAGCCGTCGGCGTCCGCTGCCAGCGCCTGCCTGAGGACACTGGGCTGCAGTTCCCCGCTCAGCATCAGTACCTTGACAACACCGCCAAAACCGGCCTTGATGGCAGCCGCGATCTCCAGGCCCGGCGGGCCGGGAAGCTCCAGATCCAACACCACCAGCTGGGGCAGGAAGTGGCGCACCAGCGGCGCCACGGCCTGCCCATCGCCAGTCTCGGCGACGACCTCAAAGCCATCCTGGACAGACAACAGCGTCCTGAGATCGTCGCGCACCAGCGCATCGCCTCCTGCCAGCAGGACGGTGGTGGGGCAGTTGTTCAGCATTGAGAGGTCCAGCAAACCCGGAGGCCGAGCACGGCGTTCAAGGCCCATCGGTAACCACGGTTCATGCTTGCACGGGACTTCATCGCAAACTCTCAGGGTATGTGTACGCCGAGATCGGCGAAGACTGCAGCAAAATCGTTAGTGTCGCCATCCGAGGGCACTGTGTCTGTCCCTTATTCTGGGGACAAACTCGGTTTCATGCCGTAGTTCGGCGGTAGTTCGGCGATCGTTTTTCGGTGCTTCAGGGAGCTTGCCTCCCTGGCGCCGTGTCCCTAGATATAGGGACAGGCGCCGCGCCACCCTTGAAGCACAATGGGCTTATTTCCAGCCGCCCGCTTCCGTTCCTCGGGCGGGAGGCCAAGCATGCGCCAGGCATGCGCCAACGCAGGATCCGACATGCAGCCTCGTGCAACCCCATCCCAGATCCATGTCGCGCTCGTGGAGGATGACGTTCATTTCCAGAACGCCATCGTGACCGCCATCGCGGCCTCGCCCGACATACGCCTGATGAGCCTGGCCAGCACGCGCGCGCAGGGCCTGCAGTCGCTGCAAAGCGCGCCTGCCGATGTGCTGCTGGTGGACCTGGGCCTGCCTGACGGATCGGGCATCGACGTGATACGCGCCGCGCATGCGCAATGGCCGACCTGCGCCGTGATGGTGTGCACGGCCTTCGGCGACGAGGCGCATGTGCTGCAATCCATCGAAGCCGGAGCCTCGGGCTATTTGCTCAAGGACAGCGAACCCGAGAACATGCTGCACGAAATACGCAGCCTGCACAGCGGCGGCAGCCCCATCAGCCCGCTGATCGCGCGGCAGATCCTGATGCGCTTTCGCGCCGCGCCTTCCGCGGCAGCGCCGGCCGCTCCTCCTTCCGTAAGTCCGCCCCACTCCGCCGGCGAGCAGGCGGCGCTTTCCAGCCGCGAGAAGGAAGTGCTGGAACTGATCACCAAGGGCTTCACCGCCGACGAGATCGCCCGGCTGATGCAGGTCTCGCAGCACACGGTGCAGACCTATGTGCGGCGCATCTACAGCAAGCTCAATGTGAACTCCCGCGCCGAAGCGATTTATGAAGCCCGGCACCAGGGCATTCTGGCGGCCTGAGGTGCGCAAGGGCATGCTTCGCTGGCTGCTGCTGTGCGCCTGGCTGCTGGCCTGCGGCCCCGCTGCCTGGGCCGAAGGGCCTGTCGTGCACTACACCCGCGCCGAAATGCTGCGCGAAGAGGCGCCCGCCTTCAAGCCGCTGGCGGCCACGGTGGACGACAGCGCCCTGCCCGGAAGCTGGAAGCCGGTGGACCTGCCGCGCGTGATTGAAACGCCCTCGGCTACAGCTACCGGCAAGCGGCCCGTCGTCACCACCTGGCTGCGCATACGGCTCGATGAGCTGCAAGGCACCAAGGGTGGCACGCACTTCTACCTGCTGCGCTGGCTGGCGGCCGGCCAGATCGCCGTGTATGCCGACGGGCAGCTGCGCTATCGATCCACCGGTAGCCCGGTGTGGAACCTCTTCAATCACCCCGCGCTGCTGCTGCCGCTGAACCTCACCGCCGACAACCCGCCGCCGCGCACCCTGCTGATACGCCTGGACAGCCTGCCCTCGCCCGAGGCCGGGATCTCCTCGTTCTACGTAGGCGATTCCGACAGCCTGGTCGAGATGGCCGCCAAGCGCGACTGGCTGGCGTACCAGTTGCCCTTTATGTGCAGCGCGGCCTTTCTCGCGGTCGGGCTTTTTTCGCTGGCCGTCTGGGTGGTGCGCCGCCAGCCCGCCAGCCTGTACCTCTTCGCCATCGCCTTGCTGGGCGCCACGCGCCGCTGGCATTTCCAGCTCGGCCCCGAAAAACTCATCGTCAGCGATGCCTGGTTCATCTGGCTCACCCTCAACGCGCTGATGTGGCAGTCGCTGATCACCCACTATTTCATGCAGTTCCTGCACGGCCGGGCCATGCCCCGGCTCAGCCGTGTGATGCTGGGAACGGCCATCGTGTTCTCCATCATCACCCTGCCCTTTGCCTCTGTCTTCCCCAGCCTGCTGGCATTGAGGCCCTACGCCCACCTGCTGCTGATCGGCATGGCTACCGTGATCGTGGTGGTCGGCTTGTGGCATTCATGGCGCAGCCGGTCGCTGGACGCCAAAATGCTGGCCACCGTCTTTGCCATCAACTATGCGTTCGGCGTCTACGACTGGGCCCGGCTCAAATACGTGGTGGACCTGGAAAGCTACTACCTGACACCCTACGCCGCCATGATGATGTTCGGCGTCTTCGTGGTCATCATGTTCCGCCAGTACGTGGGGGCGCTGGCCACGGTGGAGCAACTCAACAGCGGGCTCGAAGCCAGCCTCAAGAACCGCGAAAACGAACTGGCCGCGAGCTACGAGAGGCTGCGCGAAGCCGAACAACGCCAGGTGCTGAGCCAGGAGCGCCAGCGCCTGACGCAGGACATGCACGACGGCCTGGGCTCATCGCTGGTCAGCGCGCTGCGCGTGGTCGAAGGCGGCCGGCTCGGCGAGGCCGAGGTCGCCGAAGTCCTCAAGGGCTGCATAGACGACCTCAAGCTGACCATAGACTCCATGGAGCCCGTCGAGGCCGACCTGCTGCTCCTGCTGGCCACCCTGCGCTTTCGACTGGGCCCGCGCCTGGCCGGCGCCGGCATCTCGCTGCGCTGGGAGGTTTCCGACGTGCCGCCGCTGGACTGGCTCAACCCGCGCAACGCGCTGCACATACTGCGCATTTTGCAGGAGGCTTTTACCAACACCCTCAAGCACACCCGCGCCACGCAGATCAGGGTGATGACGGGCGCCGAAGATGGTTACGTCAGCGTCATCATCGCCGACAACGGCGGTGGCTTCTCTGTCGAACAAGCCTTGGCTGGTGGCGGCAAAGGCCTTGCCAACCAGCAGCGCCGGGCACAGGCCATAGGCGCGGAGTTCACACTGGTGTCTTCGGATGTGGGCACGGTGTTGACCTTGCGGTTGCCGGAGAAGCGGGGCCAGTGCTGACCCGCGATTTTTATCAGGCCACGGTTCGATTCTGTTCAGAGAAATTTCTGCCGGGACCAAACCGCCATCGCCGGCCTGCTCCGGAAGAAGGCAAACTTTTACATGGCGCTTGCACGTCTTTTACGCCAAGGGCCGCGGCGTCTTCATAATCACCCCATGAAGACTTCACCTTGCCACCTATCGCCCAGGCTGATGGGCGCTGCCGCCGCCCTGGCTGCCTTGCTCAGCAGCCTTGCTGCCGCACAGACCCTTAAGCCCTCCACCTCCATCGCAGCAAGCACAGCGGCTCCCGCAGCCCACCCCCTGGTGGGCACCTGGAGCTGGACGCTGCCCGGCAAGACCTGCACCGAGACCTGGCAGTACCGCGCCGATGGCAAACGCCTGGGCACCAGTGGCGAAGAAGTCACGCAGGCTGACTACCAGGTACCAGCCAAGCCCACGACAACGGGTTTTTATCCCGTCACTGAAACCGTGACCAACAGCAACGGCAAGCGCGATTGTTCCGGTGACCTGCATGCCGACGGCGACGAGAGCGTGATCCGCTTTATCCAGTTCAGCCCCAAGCAGGATCAGCTCATCGTGTGCAAGGCGGCGTCGCTGGAGGCCTGCTTCGGGCCGCTCAAGCGCGTGCCCTGAACGATTGCTGGTCTTCGGTTGCTGTCAGTGGGCGATCAGCCCCTGCAACACGCCGGGCGCAAAGTGTTCGGCGATGTAATCAGCCAACCCGTCAAACACCGAATCCAGCGTGGGCACGGCAGCGCCGAACAGCGCCTGCAGCACCCGCGGGTCTTCAAACATGCCGTGCAGGTACAGGCCCAGTACATTGCCGGCCTGGTTCTGCCATGCCAGGCCTTCGGGCATCACGGCGTGCGCCACATCACCGGCTGCGGCCATGGCGGAATGGGGCGCGGTCTGGCCGTGGTGGATTTCATAGCCCTTTACTTCGGTACCTGACAAGGCGGACCACATCCCCTGCAACGGTGTGAACGCGGCCTGCCGGTGGCGCACAGTCTTGGCTTCGTCGAAAACGGTGACCACCGGCAGCAGGCCCAGGCCGGGCGCATTGCCGTCTATGCCGTGCGGGTCTATCAGCGCCTCGCCCAGCATCTGCAGGCCGCCGCAAATGCCCAGCACCGCGCCGCCGCGGCCCGCGTGCGCGGCCACGGCCTCGTCCAGGCCCTGCTTGCGCAGCCAGGCCAGGTCGCCGCTGGTGTGCTTGGAGCCGGGCAATATGACCCAGTCGGCATCAACAAGCTCGGCCGGGCTGCGCACCCACTTGAGGCGCACGCCGGGCACGTTCTTGAGCGGCTGGAATTCGTCAAGGTTGCTGATGCGCGGGTAGGCGATCACCGCAACGGTCCGGGTCACAGAGCCACCGCTGCCGGTCACGCTGCGGTCGTCAAAGACGCCGTCTTCTTCGGGCAGGCCGTGCTGCCACCACATGGGCAGCGTCGCCACCGTGGGCACGCCCGTCATGTCCTGCAGCATTTGCGGACCGGGCGCCAGCAGCCTGGCGTCGCCCCTGAACTTGTTGAGCACAAAGCCTTTGATGAGCTGGCGTTCCGATTCATCCAGCATGGCCCAGGTGCCGTAGAGATGGGCAAAGGCGCCGCCGCGGTCTATGTCGGTCACCAGCAGGCAATTGGCCCTGGCATGCTGCGCGGCGCGCATGTTGACGATGTCGCTGGCCTTGAGGTTGATCTCGGCCGGCGAACCCGCGCCTTCCATCACCACCACGTCGTTATTCGCGATCAGTTCATCGAGCGCCCGCGACACCACCGGCCAGACCGAAGCGCTGCGGCCGCGCCACTCCATGCGTGAGAGTTCTGCATTGACCTGTCCCATCAGCACGACCTGGCTTTGCGTGTCCTTTTCGGGTTTGAGCAGCAGTGGGTTCATGCGCACATCGGGCACAGCCCTGGCCGCCAGTGCCTGGAAGTATTGCGCGCTGCCTATTTCACCTTGCGCCACCCAATTTTCCGCAGGGCCGCCCCAAGAAAAATTAGCCCCCTCGGGGGGCAGCGACCCGCGCAGCGGCGGAGCGTGGGGGCTAACAACTCTTGCGTTGTTGCTCATGTTTTGCGCCTTGAAGGGCGCGACCGTGAGCCCCTGCCGCGCGTAGTAGCGGCACAGCGCGGTTGTGAGCCAGCTTTTGCCGGCGCCGCTGGTGGTGCCCAGCACCATCACACATTTGGCGGTCATGAACTTGTTGTCTCAGGAAGTTGTTGCCATGCATTGTGCAGGGCGACCTGGACGGCGGGTGGCTGCACGCCCAGGCGCACGTGGCCGGGCAAACCGAAGGACGCGGTGTCGCGCAGCTTGATGCCCTGGGTGCGCAGCGCTGCCAACGCTTCTTGCAGGTTCATGCCTTCGGGCAGTGCCGGCTGGGCGCAGAAAAAATTGGCTTCGCTGGGCAGGCAACGCCAGCCCAGCGACTCGCACATCTCGATCTGCCTGGCCTTCCATTCGCGCAAGGTCTTGAGGCTGGCGGCCAGCCAGTCCTGTGCACCATGGCCGGACCAGGCCTGCAACATGGCCTCGCCATGCGCGCCCACGGGCCAGGAGGGGCAGAGCCGTTCCAATGCAATGGCCGTATCGGCTTGAGCAACCGGCGCGATCACATAGGCCGCGCGCACGCCCGTCAGGCCCAGGGCTTTGTTGGGCGTCCAGAGCTGCCAGGTGCTATCCAGTTGCTGCGGAGCGAGCGTGGGCGCATCGCTGAGCCGCAAGGGTTCATAGGCACGGTCCAGCACCAGCAGGGTTTGTGCTCGCCGGCCATCGACCAATTCAGCCAAGTCTTTCTGCGCCGTACCCAAGGGACTGGAAGGCTCGCAAGCCCAGAGCAGTTGCGCATCACCGGGTTTGCCGGCCATCGCCAGACCGTGAGCGCCGGCCGCCTGCGCGTAGTCGCCATAACTCAACGGCGGCAGCCAGGCGGCGCGCGCGCCCTGCCCCGCTGCGAAGGCCGTGATGCGGAAGATAAATTCACTGGCGCTTGCCGCCAGCAGCACACGCGACTCGTCCACCTCATGAAATGCCGCGAGCCGTGCGCGCAGGGCGGTGTAGCCGGCATCAGGGTAGCGCGTGGCATCGGCTTGCTGGACAGCGACCAACGCAGAGGGACACGGCCCGCATGCATTGCTATTGGTGGAGAAGTCGTGCAGCGGCACACCCAGGCCGTCGGGCCCGCCGTGGATACGCAATGCTGTCGCGCTCATTGCGGCACCATTGCGGCCAGCAACGTGGCCACCAAGGCAAGCGCGGCCAGCGCAAGCACCGCCCGGGCAGCCAGGCCCTGGGCACACGCGGTGTCGGTTGCTTCGGGCGGCCGCCCCTGGGGATTCAGCGTGTAGACGCCGGGCTTGCCCAACGAAATACCGAGTGCGAGCGCCATGGCCGCCATGGGCCAGCCGCTGTTGGGAGATGGTGTCTTGCGCGCTTCCTGGCACAAGGCATGAAAGGGCAAACCACGCGCCGCCGCCGCGAGCAGCAGCGCCGTGAGGCGCGCCGGCAGCCATGACAGCACGTCGTCCGCACGCGCGGCCCATTTGCCGGCCCATTCCCAGTTCTTGCCCCGGTAAACGCCGCGATAACCCCACATCGCGTCGGCGGTGTTGGAAAAACGATAGATGGCGGCGCCCGGCAGGCCCAGCAGCACAAACCAGAAGATGGGCGCGACTACGGAGTCGTTGAGGTTCTCGGCCAGCGATTCAATCGCGCTTTCGCGCACCTGGCTGGCGCTGAGCTGCGTGGTGTCGCGGCTGACCAGCCAGGACAGGCGCTCGCGCCCGGCGTCCAGCGACTGGCCCAGCGCCAGCTCAACCGCGCCGACTTCTTCGCGCAGCATGCGCCAGGAGAGCATGCATTTGAGCAGCCAGGCCATCAGCAGCGCCAGCAGCGCGGTATCGACCGCAGCCTGCCAGGCCGGCGCCGCGACATAGCCGGCCAGTTGCCAGAACACCAGTGCCTGCGCGCCCCAGGCCGCAGCGCCTGCCAGCGCCACGCCAGCACACCATGCCAGCGCGCCCAGCAGGAATGCCGCCGGTGGTGCGCAGCGCACCGTGACGCTGCCGCAAACCTTGAGGTAATAACCCATCCACACCACGGGGTGGACTGGCGACGGCGGCTCCCCCATGTGCTTGTCGATCCACAGCGCCACGCCCAGGGCCAGCGCCATGCAGACGACGGCATGAGGCAGGCTGGGAAAGAGGTACAGGCTGGACCAGGCCATTGAATAGTTGGGCGGCGGGCGCGGTGATCGCTTCAGGCCGCAACGCGCGGCAGTCGGGACATCGTCATGCCGCGTCCCCGGATAAAGGCCTGGCGCCCCAGCAGTCCTCAAACACCATGTCGGCCAGCGGCGCGCGGCGCGCCCATTTCTCCGCCTGCAGCATGGGCTGATCGTAAAAGGCGGCGACCGGCCCCAGGCACAGCACAGCGATCGGCCGGCTGCCTTCGGGCATTAGCAGCAAGGCGGCCAATTGGTGCGGGTCAAAAATCGAGACCCAGCCCATGCCCAGCCCTTCGGCGCGGGCCGCGAGCCACAGGTTCTGGATGGCGCAGGCGGCCGAGGCCAGGTCCATCTCGGGCAAGGTGCGGCGGCCGAATACATGTTGCTCACGCCCTGGAGGCAAGGCCACAACCAGCACCTCGGCCGCATCGAGCACCCCCTGCACCTTGAGTTTCATGAACTCGTCTTCACGCTCACCCAAGGCCTGCGCGGTCAGCACACGTTCGTGCTCAATCAATGCGTGCACGCCCTCACGCAAGGGCCGGCTGCGCACGCGGATAAACCGCCAGGGCTGCATAAAGCCCACACTGGGTGCATGGTGCGCGGCCGAGAGCAGGCGCTGCAGCAGCTCATCGGCCACCGTGCCGCCGCTGAAGTGGCGCATGTCGCGCCGCTCGTGGATGGCACGGTAGACCGCCTGCCGCTCGGCGGCGCTGAAGGCGTGGCCGGGCGCGCCCGTGTCAGCCGGGTCTACATCGGCGATGGAAGCAATCCCGCCCACGCAACTCACTGCGAAGCCGGAACAGTGCCTTCAGCCGGCGTACCGGTGCGCTGCAGCATCGCCAGCAAAGCCGGATGCACCCAACGCTGGAAGGCCAGGCCGCCGGCCACAGCCATGCTTGCCCAGAACGAGAGCGACACCCAGGTGGTGGCCCAGATGAACTGCGTGCCCAGCTGGCGCAAGGTCGCCTGGGCTTCGCCGCTGAAACCAGCCAGGGGGTCGGTCGCGATGTGGGGTGCGCCCACGACAAAAGGCAAGGCCAGCCAGGCGAATGCCGCCGCCCAGCGCCAGTGGCTGCGCATCATGGCGATCGATGCACAGGCCAGTGCCGCGCTCGCAGCCGCCAGCACCCACCAGCCCTGGCGCGATCCCAGGCGGGCTGCGTCCATGCCGGGGATTTCCGCGGGCAGGCCCAGTGAAGGCCAGAAGTGAAAGCTCAACCAGCCGGCAGCGGCCACCCAGGCGGCCAGCGCCAGCGAGCGCAGCTTGCTGCCGCGCGCGACAGAAAAGCCCATCACCGCGAAGACCAGCAAGGCCATGCTGAAAGCGTGCAGCACATTGGCCACCCAGGTCCAGAAGATGCGCTCGGCGCCGTCGGCCGGCTCCCATTCCCTGGCGGCCTCGCCCGCATGGGTATGCGCGGTGCCGTCGGCATGCACATGGGTTGCGGGAGCGGCAGCCGGTGCAGGCGCTTCCGCCTTCTGGCTCTCAAACACTTCGGCGGCCTGGATGATGGGCACCGCCTGCAACTGCTGCACGCCCGACTGCAGGCTGCCCACCAGCAAGGCGACCGCCAGGGCGGCCCAGATCAATCGCTGAAAAATCATGGCTGTCTCCTTGTGAAGCGCGCGGCGCTCAGTGGCAGGGCTTGACGGTTACGTGGCGCACGTCGTGCGCGGCGTTGTGGGCCAGCGGGCTTTCGGCGAAAGCCACGCCGTAGAGGACGACCAGGCCCAGTGCCGCGGCACCAAGCAACGGGCGCAGCACGGCCAGGCCGGGGTTCAGGGTTTGGGGAAGGCTGGGGGCCAGCGCGGTGTGATCAGTCATGGCATCTCCTTGGGGTTGGTGAATAAAGGTGGGTGAAAAGAAACTTAATGAATCCGGCACGTCATGTCGAGCCCAGGCCGACGGGAGGCAATCTTGCAAGGATACCGCCGCGCAGGCGTTCGGGCCGCTCGTTGCGCGCCAGGTTGCCGTCGGCGCTGTGCTTGTGCAGCTGCGCGCAGGCAAGCACCTGGGCCGCGGTTTCGGCGTCGGGGGTCAGGTCGCCGAAGTAATAGCTGAATTTGCCCTGTGCCTGCAGCGTCACGGTGCAGGCACGGGAACAGCCGCTCATGCAGGCCTGGCCGCGCAGTTGCAGGCCTTTGTGTTCCCCAGTGTCGAGCTCGCACACCAGCAGCGCATCCTGCACGGCTTCGAACAGCGCCAGGCCGTGGGCAGGCAGCTCGCGCGATACGCCCGGCGGGCGGCAGGTGGTGCAGACAATGATTTCAGTATCGGACATTGCTAGGTTGTTGGCTAAGTAATTGGAACTTATGCGGCGGGTAGCGCCCGGCGGTGCTCCGCACCCCATCGCGCAGCCCAGGCGGCGCAGCGGCCCAGGGGTTTATGCATGTCGTCAAAGTCGACGATCACCAGGTGTTCTGCGGCCGTCGGGGGTTGCGGCTGCTCCAGCGTGCGGCCGTCTGTCAGCAGCCAGAGCCAGCACTCGATGGGGCCGTTTGGCGCACCACGGCGCAAGGTGCGCTGCAGCAGGCGATCGGCTTGCGCCAGGGCCTCGGCCAGCGGCGTGCCGCCTCCCCCACCCAAGGGGCGCAGGCGTTGGCTGCCGGCGGCGCGCGCGGGGCCGGGCGGCAGCAGCAGCTCCACGCCCTGCCCGCCAAAGCGCAGCAGCGCCACGTCGTCACCGAGGCGCGCGGCCTGCTCGATCATGAACGCGGCATGGCCCTTGGCCAGGGCCAGGCGGCCGCCGCGGCGCATGGAGCCCGAGGTGTCGAGCAGGATGCAGTGCAGCCGGTTGTTGCGCGGCGCCACGGGTTGGCGGCGCAGGTGTTCGCGCCGCAAGGGCTCAGGCCCCTTGGCCAGCAGCGTGGGCAGCCAGGCAATGGCGGCGCCTTGCCGCGCCACGCCATGCAGGTGCGCGGCAGTGGCTGGTGAAGGAACGCGAGGGGGTGAAGGCCATCGCCGGCTGCCGGGCCCCTTGCGCGGGCGGCTGCCGGGACGGCCTAGGCTTTTTTTGGCGGCCACCCTGCCCTGGCGCGGACACGTGTGCTGCCTTCGGGCTGGGCCGCCAGCGCGCCCCAGTCACCCTCAGGGGTGGATGCCTGGGAGACTTGGTCCTGCAGGCGTTCGGGCCTGGACCCGGTCGCGGGTGATGACGATGGTGACAGCGATGGATTCGATGAAGAGCCGCTTGAGCCAGTCCCTGCCGGCGGCGTCACCGCACTGCCTTCAGGCCGGCGATGAGCCAGCGCAAGTTCGGCCACCGCATCCACATCCTCCACGGTGACGGCATTGCGACCCTCCAGCGCCGCCAGCGCGCGCGCGGCGCGCAGCATGACCAGGTCGGCGCGCATGCCGTCGACACCGGCGGCGATCGCGCGGGCCGCCGCATGCTGCAGGACTTCGTCAGGCCAGACCAGCCGCGGCAGCGCGGCACGGGCGGCGACCAGCGCCGCGCCGAGCGCGCGTTGCTGCTCTTCATGCTGCGCGCCCATGGCCGCCGGATCCTCATCAAAACCCAGGCGCGCGCGCAGGATGGCGGTGCGCTGCTCCGCATCCGCCGGGTTGTTCAATGCGAGCGAAAGGCCGAAGCGGTCCAGCAGTTGCGGCCGCAGCTCGCCCTCTTCGGGGTTCATGGTGCCCACCAGCACAAAACGCGCGGCGTGCTGGCGCGAAATGCCGTCACGCTCCACCGTGTTGACGCCGCTGGCAGCCACGTCCAGCAAGGCATCGACCAGCGCATCGGGCAGCAGGTTGACCTCGTCCACATACAGCACGCCCCTGTGGGCACGCGCCACCAAGCCGGGCGCCAGGCGCACCTGGCCGTCGCGCAGCGCGTCTTCCACATTGAGCGTGCCCACCAGTTGCTCCAGGCTGGCGGCCAGCGGCAAGGTGACAAAGGGCGCGCCAGGCAAAAGCGCGGCCAGCGCGCGCGCCGCGGTGGACTTGGCCGTGCCGCGCGGGCCGCTGATCAGCACGCCGCCAATGCCCGGGTCTATGGCCGCCAGCTGCAGCGCACGCTGCAGCTGCGGCTGGCCGACCAGCGCTGTGAAGGGAAAGGCCGCACGCGTGGCAGGCTCCAGGGAAATGTCGAGTTCAGGAATGCTCATGAGAGTGCTCATACCAAGGGTCCTTCTCCGTGTTCTTCAAGCCGGCGTTCCAGCGCCAGCAAATGGTCTTCAATGCGTTCGCGGTGCTCGCCGGGTGCTTCCCACAGGCCGCGCTGCATGGCTTCGAGCAGGCGCTCGCCGATGCTGCGCAGGGCGCCGGGGTTGTGCCGCTGCAGGAAGGCACGGTTGATGTCGTCATGCAGATAGGCTTCGGCCACCAATGCGTACTGGTGGTCGCCCACCACGCCGGTGGTGGCGTCAAACGCGAACAAATAATCCACTGTGGCTGCCATCTCGAACGCACCCTTGTAGCCGTGGCGGCGCACGCCCTCCAGCCACTTGGGGTTGACGGCGCGCGAACGCAGCACACGCGCCACCTCTTCGCCCAGCGCGCGTATGCGCGGTGCGCCAGGGACGCTGAAATCACCGTGGTAGAGCGCGGCGGGCGCGCCGACCAGGTGCTCTACCGCCACCGCCATGCCGCCCTGGAACTGGTAGTAGTCGTCCGAATCGAGCACATCGTGCTCGCGGTTGTCCTGGTTGTGCAGCACGGCATCCAGGCCGGCCAGGCGCTGCTCAAAGCTCCCGCGCGCGGCCACGCCGTGCCCGCCCTGCCCGTAGGCAAAAGCGCCGGCGCGCAAATAGGCCTGGGCCAGGTCGGCGCCGTCTTTCCATCGGCCGCTGTCCATCACCTCTTGAAGCCCGGCACCATAGCCGCCGGGGCGCGGGCCGAACACGCGCCAGCTGGCTTCACGCTGGGCCGCCTCCGCGCTCAAGCCCCTGGCCTGTGCCTCGGCGGCCTCGCGCCGCACGCGGGCGCGTATGGGGTTCACCTCGTCGGGTTCGTCCTCTTCGCTGATCGAAGCCACGGCACGTACCGCGGTATCAAACAGGTCGATCACATTGGGAAAGGCGTCGCGGAAAAAGCCCGAGACGCGCAGGGTTACGTCCACGCGCGGCCGGTGTTTCATGGCCATGGGAAGCACCTCGATGTCCGCCACGCGGCTGCTGCCGTCAGCCCATTTGGGCCGCACGCCCAGCAGCGCAAAGGCCTGGGCAATGTCTTCACCACCGGTGCGCATGGTGCTGGTGCCCCAGACCGACAGGCCCACCTGCCCCGGCATGCAGCCGTGGTCCTGCAGGTGGCGCTCGATGACGCGCTCGGCCGCCGCCGCGCCCATGGCATACGCGGTCTGTGTGGGCACGGCGCGCGTGTCCACCGAATAAAAATTGCGTCCTGTGGGCAGCACATCGGGCCTACCGCGCGAAGGCGCGCCGCTGGGGCCGGCCGGTACAAAGCGACCCGACAGGCCGCGCAGGCACTGGGCAATCTCCTGCGGGCCGCAGGCGTCCAGGCGCGGGCGCAGTACGTTGCGCATGCGTTGCAGCACTGGGGCTGTGTGCGGCCAGAGGTGTTCGAACTGAAGCCCCTCCCCTTCGAGCTGAGCCCACCCCCCTTCGGGCTGAGCCTGCTCCTCCCGTTCGCCCTGAGCTTGGCCTGTCCTGAGCCTGTCGAAGGGTCGAAGGGCTGCTGGTGCGAGGGTTTCGACAAGCTCAGCCCGAACGGAAATGTGAGTGGGCTCGGCCCCATCGGGAACTACATAGTCCTGCACCAACTGCCGGGCCAACAACTCCAGCCGTTCACGCGTGTGGCCGGCATGGCGCCATGGCTCCGTGCTTTGCGTTTGCAGCGCGGCAGGACGGGGACCGTTCCAGGGTGCGGCCCACTCGGGGCTCAGCGCATTGAAGCCTTCGACGCCGTCCAGCCGCAAGTCTTGCGCCAGTGCCATCAGCAGGCTGCGCTGGCCCATGGCCGCGCCACCCGGAAAACGCGCCAGCGCGACCAGCGTGTCGACCTGCTGGCGCCCCTGCGGCGAGCTGCCCAGGATGTGCAGGCCGTCGCGGATCTGCGATTCCTTGATCTCGCAAAGATAGGCGTCCAGCCGCTGCAGCAGCGCCTCGCGGCCCGCATCATCGGCAGGCCTGGCAAAACCCAGCTCGGCATGCAGGCCTTCGCTGAGCACATGCTCCAGGATGTCCTCACGCAGGCGCCGCGCGCGCCGCGGGTCCAGCGACAGGGCCTCGTAGTATTCGTCCATCTGCCGCTCAAGCTTTTGCAGCGGGCCATAGGTCTCGGCGCGGGTCAGGGCCGGCATCAGGTGGTCGATGATGACGGCCTGGGTGCGGCGTTTGGCCTGGCTGCCTTCGCCGGGGTCGTTGACGATGAAGGGGTAGAGGTGCGGCAAGGGGCCGAGGATGGCATCGGGCCAGCAGGCCGCGCCCAGCGCCACGCTTTTGCCGGGCAGCCACTCGAGGTTGCCGTGCTTGCCGACGTGCACCACCGCATCCACCGCGAACTGACGGCGCAGCCAGAAGTAAAAGGCCAGGTAGTGGTGCGTGGGCACCAGGTCGGCGTCGTGATAGGTGGCCACCAGGTCCAGGTCGCGCCCGCGCGCCGGCTGTATTCCAACAAACACATTGCCATAACGATGGCCCGACACCATAAAACGGCCGCCGCGCACCATCGGGTCCTGTTCGGGCGGACCCCACAGTGCGTTGACGGCCTCGCGGCTTGCCGCATCCAGGCGATTGAAATCTTCGGCGTAATCGGCCAGCGAGAGGCTCTGGCCCGCGGGCCGGGCGTCGTTAGCGTCGAGGTTGTTGGTCACGCCAGCCACCAGCGCGGCGATCAAGGCGTCGCCGCTTTCAGGCAATGCACCAGTTGCGTAGCCCGCTTCCCGCATGGCGCGCAGCAAGGCCACGGTGGAGGCCGGCGTGTCCAGACCCACGCCATTGGCCAGGCGGGCATCGTCGTTGGGATAGTTAGCCAGGATGAGCGCGATGCGCTTGGCCCCATTGGGCTTGCGCTGCAGCGCGCACCAGCGGCGCGCCAGTTCGGCCACAAAATCCATGCGTTCGGGCTCGGGCTGGTAGCGCACCACATCCACCTCGGTGCGCTCATCACGCCAGGCCAGTCCCTTGAAGCTGATGGCGCGCGTGCCTATGCGGCCGTCCACCTCGGGCAGCACCACCTGCATCGCCAGGTCGCGCGGCGCCAGGCCATGGGGGTCGGCTTGCCATTGCTCCTGCGAACAGCCGGCGGTGATGAGTTGCAGCACCGGGGCGTCGCCGGCCAATGGCGGCATTTGCGCGCCCTCCGGGCTGTCCACATCATCGCCATCGAGCGCGGTGACCGCGAAGCTGGTGGCGTTGAGCACCACACCCACCTGGTGCTCGGCGGCCAGCGATTGCAGCAGCGCCAGGCTGGCGAGGTTCTTGAGCGAATCCACGGCCACGGCCACCGTGTTCAAGCCCTGGACGCGGAGCGCGGTCAGCATGGCATCAAACACCGCCGTGTTGCCGGCCTGTAAATGGGCGCGGTAGAACACCAGCAAGGCCGCCGGGGCAGCTTCCACCCAGCGAGCAAGCTCGCCCTGCGGCTGGTAGGCCATGGCCGGCGGCAGCACCGCGGGCGGCGCGGGGCGTGCACCCCGTCCGAAGGCGGCATGGCCTATCAATTCAAAAAATATGCGCGCGTTGTCGCGGCCGCCTTCACGCAGGCAGCGCCAGAGCAGGCGGCAGTCCTCATGCGGGGCGGTGCTGCGCAACAGCAGTTGCAGATCTTCGCTGGCATCGCCCGAGAACAAGGCCAGCCATTGGCCACGCGCACGCGCAAGCTCACACACCTGCTCCACCACATAGGCCCAGTCGCTGGCGCTGCCCAGGTGATCGATGACCACCACACGCGCATGCCGCAGCACCTCGTCGATATACATATCCACCGAGGCGGGCTGGCGCAGCCACATCAGGTTGGCCAGGCGCACCGTGGGGAAACCATCGCCCAGCTGCCCGGCCGCATCGGCCAGCAGGGACAGGGTGGTGTCGGCCGCGCTGAGCACCACAATGTCGCCCGGCGTTTGCTCCACGCGCACCACGCCCTGGCCGCCGTCTTCAACGTGGCCTCCGGGTCGGGTGGAGAGCAGATGCATTTTTTTACTTCAAAAGGAATTGGGTTTATGCGGCGCTTGAACAACCCACCTCTGGCCCGGTGCAGGCCGATGGGGCACTCTGCGCAGCGGCATAAAGGAGGAGCCCGAAGGGCGGGGGACAGCCGCGGAGCAGAGTGCACCGTCGGCCTGCGCCCACCACAAACGTATAGCGACAGCGTGCATTTGGATTCAGGCCGTGGTTTTGCCCAAGGCAGCCTGCAGTTCAGTTTGCAAGAAGGCCGCATTCAATTCGGAGCCGATCAGCACCAGGCGCGATTGCCGCACTTCACCGTCGCGCCAGGGCCGGTCGAAGTAGCTGTCGAAACGGCTACCCACGCCCTGCACTACCAGGCGCATGGAAGCGCCAGGCAAGGCCACAAAACCTTTGGCGCGATAAATCTCGTGGCGCCCCACTACGCCGCGCAGCGCGGCCAGCAGCGCATCGCGGTCGGTCACGTCCAGAGTCACCTGCACCGAATCAAAGGCGTCGTGGTCGTGGTCTTCTTCCTCGTCGTGGTGGGTCTTGCGCTGGTCGATCGCGTCTTCGACCGCGCGCTCCAGGCCCAGCAGCACGCCGATGTCGATACGGCCGTGCTGCGCCTGCACCAGCTTGACGCCGGGCGCGGTCTCGGCGCGGATGGCGGTTTCCACACCGGCCAGTTGCGCAGCCGTCAGGCCATCGGTTTTGTGCACCACCACCAGGTCGGCCGTGGCCAGCTGGTCTTCAAACAATTCATGCAGCGGCGAATCATGGTCCAGGTTCTCGTCGGCGCGGCGCTGGACATCCACGGCGACCGGGTCGTCGGCGAAGTCGCCCGCGGCGACCGCGGGCGCATCCACCACCGTGACCACCGCGTCCACGGTGAAGGTGTTGCGCAGCGCGGGCCACTGGAAGGCCTGCACCAGCGGCTTGGGCAGGGCCAGGCCCGAGGTCTCAATGATGAGGTGGTCGATCTGGTCGCGGCGCGCGGCCAACTGCTCCATCACCGGCGCGAACTCTTCCTGCACGGTGCAACACAGGCAGCCGTTGGCGAGTTCATAGAGCTGCCCGTTCTCTTCGCCGTTTTCGTCGCAGCCGATGCCACAGCCGCGCAGCAGCTCGCCGTCGATGCCGAGCTCGCCGAACTCGTTGACGATGACCGCGATGCGGCGGCCCTGCGCATTGGCCAGCAGGTGCCGCAGCAGCGTGGTCTTGCCGCTGCCCAGGAAGCCGGTGACGATGGTGGCGGGGATTTTTCGGGTTTGCATGGTGTGTCTCTCGAATAAAAACTAACGGGGTGGCAGCGCGCTCAGGCAGTCCACCAGCATGTGCGCGGCCTCGCCCAGGCGCGGGCCGGGGCGTGACAGCAGGTCCATGCGGTCTGTGTCCAGCAGGCACAGCTGCTGCTGGCGCACCGCCGGCAACGCGCTCCAGCCGGGGCGATCCGCGAGGTTGGCCAAGGTAGCGCGCGGGCCGATGATGAGGTCGGGCGGCTTGCGCAGCAGCAGTTCGGGGTTGATGCGGGGGAACAGGCCCAGCTCGCCGCTCACGACGTTGACCAGGCCCAGCCTGGCGACCGTTTCGCCGATAAAGCTTTTTTCACTGGCTGCGGAGGAGCCCGCCCCCACCTCCACATAGACGCTGCGCCCACGCAAGGCGGCGGGCATGCGGCGCGCCGCGGCGTCGAGCTCGGCGTCCATGCGGGCCAGCAGCTCCGCGGCACGCGCCGGCTCGCCCAGCGTGTCGCCCAGCTTCAGGAGCACACGCTTGAGGTCGGCGTGGGTGCGCGCATCCAGCGTCATCACCTGCATGCCCAGGGCCTGCAAGCGCTCACCGGCACGGCTGCGCGGGCCCAGCAGGACCAGGCTGGGCCGCAGGGTCACGATGCGCTCGATCTGCGCGTCTTCCAGGCCGCCCACCTTGGGCAAAGCCTGGACCGCACTGGGCCAGGTGGAGTGACGGTCCGTTCCCACCAGCTGGCTGCAATGGCCCATCGCGCACACAGCTTCGGTCAGCGAGGGCGCGAGCGTGACGATGCGGGACACAGGCTGCGCGGCTTGCGCCAGGGCGAGGCTGGAGAACAGCCACAAAGCCAACCCAACAGTGATGAAACGTAAACGCAAACTCTAGTCCTCGATGCCGCGTTGGGCGGGGACGCCGGCTTTGAAATGATGCTTGATCAGCGCCATTTCGGTCACGGTATCAGCCAGCTCAATCAACTCGTTGGGCGCATTGCGGCCGGTCAGCACCACATGCACATGCGGCGGGCGTTCGCGCAGGCAGGTGAGCACGGTCTCCAGCGGGATCCAGCCGTAGCGCAGCGGGTACATGATCTCGTCGAGCACTACCATGAAGTGCTCGCCGGCGCGTATGGTGGCTTCGGCCTTGGCCCAGCCCTCGAGCGCCAGCTGGGCCGAATGCTCCAGGTCGCGGCTCTTCCAGCTGAAGCCGTCGCCCAGGCCCTCGATCGGTACGCCCAGCTGTTCAAACAACCGGTGCTCGCCGAAGCGGGCGGTGGGCACCTTCATGAACTGGTAGACCTTGACGGCCTTGCCGCGGCCGTGGGCGCGCAAGGCCAGGCCAAAGGCCGCGGTGCTCTTGCCCTTGCCGTGGCCGGTGTTGACCAGGATCAGGCCGCGGCGTTCGCCGGTCGGCCTTTCGTAAGGGGTGGCCGAAGGTGGGGTTTCGATTTGCATGGGAGTCCTCTTGGGAGCTTGGGTGACTTTGGGCAAGGCTATCCACTGCCCTTGCACGGGGTGGACGGCCAGGCGCCCATCGAACACATCTTCCACCGCGCGGTGCGTGGCGGGGTCGGAACAGGCGCCCTGGTGGGTCACGCGGCCCGCGGCCATCACCACCAGGGTGTCGGCCTGCAGCGCCATGGTGATCTCGTGCAGCACGCTGACCACGGTTTTTCCTTCCGCCACCAGGGCGCGCACCACGTCCAACCAGTCGGCCTGGTGCGGCGGGTCAAGGTTGGCCAGGGGTTCGTCCATCAGCAGCACCTGGGCCTGCACCGCCAGCGCACGTGCCAGCAGCACGCGCTGGCGCTCGCCGCCCGAGAGCTGGCCCAGGGCGCGCTCGCGCCATTCCCAGGCGCGGGTGGCGCGCAGGGCCTGCTCGACGGCCGCGCGGTCGGCCGCGCTGGGCGGGGCCAGCCAGGCCTGGTGCGGCAGGCGGCCCAGCATGGCCACGTCCCAGACGGTCAAATCGTCGGCCGAGGTTTCGTTCTGGCCCAGCCAGGCCAGCTGGCGTGCACGCTCGCGGTGCGGCAAATCATGCAGCGGCCGGCCCAGCAGTGCGACTTCGCCGCTGTGCGGCAGCACGCCGGCCAGGGCCTTGAGCAAGGTGGACTTGCCCGCACCGTTGGGGCCGACGATGCTGGTCCACTTCGCGGCGGCGATGTCCAGGCTGATGCCGTGCAGCACGGGCTGCCTCTGCGCGCCATGCCCCAGGCTGGCCTCTATGGATTGCGCGCTGATGGCGCTTGGGTTCGTCACGCCGTTCATGCCGCGCGCCCTCCCCCAAGGTTGCTACTGCGGTGCATCAGCCACAGCAGGTAGCCGCCGCCCAGCACCGCGGTGAGCATGCCCACGGGCAGCTCTTGCGGCGCCATGAGCCCGCGCGCCAGGGTGTCGGCGGCCATGAGCAGCACGCCGCCCATCAGGCTGGAGAGCAGCATCAAATGGGCATGCGTGGTCTTCACCACCGAACGCACCAGGTGCGGCGCCGCCAAGCCCACAAAGGCGATCAGCCCGGTCTGCGCCACGGCGGTGCCGGTGGCCAGCGCCAGCACCGCCACCAGCGCCGCACGCATGGGGGCCACCGGCAGGCCCAGGCTGATGGCCGTGGCATCGCCCAGGCTCAGGCCGTCGAGCACACGTGCCAGCAGCCAGGCCGAGACCAGGCATGCAGCCCACACGCCGGCCATGAGCGCGCAGGAAGTCCATCCGACAAACGCAGTAGAGCCGAGCATGAAGGCCTGCATGGCTTGCAGGGATTCGGGTGAAAACAGCAGCACCAGGTGCGTCATGGCGCCCAGCACCACGCCCACCACCACACCGGCCAGCAGCAGGCGCAAGGTATGGCCGACGCCGCGCGAAAGCACCAGCGTGAGCATCACCGCAAACACGGCGCCCAGGAAGGCCGCGCCGGTCAGACCCAGACGCACCCACAGGCTGCTGGAGAACACGCTGACGGCCACGCCGCCGTTCATCATGCTGCCACCCAACATGCCGGCGCCGCCGCCCAATGCGGCCAGCGCCAGCGCCACGCCCAGCGAGGCGCCCGAGGCACTGCCCAGCAGGTAGGGATCGGCCAGGGGGTTGCGAAACAAGCCTTGCGCCACGGCACCGGCCAGGCCCAGCAAAGCGCCGGCGGCCCAGGCGCCCAGGGTTCGCGGCAGGCGGATCTGCCAGACGATTTGCTGCGCCATCGCGGTTTGCGGCGGGTCCTGCGCAGGGTTGAGCAGCGGCCCGATCAGGTTCTCGAGCCCGGCGCTGCCCACGCAGATGCCCAGCGCGACCAGGGCCAGCGCCCCCAGCACGCCGGCCCAGACCAGCCACCAGACGCGGGCCTGCATCATGGTTTGGCTCCAGGAGCTTTTTCTATGAGACAGCGGGCCATCAGTCGCGCGCCCTCGGCCATGCGCGGACCAGGGCGCACCAGCACATTGGCCTCTTCGGTCGGGAAAATGCAGAGCCGTTGCTCGCGCAGCGCGCGAATGCCCTGCCAGCCGGGCCGCGCCTGCAGCCCGTCGGCGCTGCGCTGGCCGATCATGATGAGATCGGGATTGGCGCGGACGATGTATTCAGGATTGAGCTTGGGGAAAGGCCCCAGCTTGGCCGGCACAATATTTTTGACGCCCAGCCGCGTGAGGGTTTCGCCGATAAAGGATGACTCCCCTGCGGCATACGGGCCCTGGTTGACCTCAAAGTAAACCCGCGTGCCGCGCACACCGGGCGGCAGCGACTGGGCCGCGGCCGAAACGCCGGCATCGATCGCACGCCAGATACGCGCGGCATCGGTCACCTCGAGCAACTGGCCCAGCTTGAGCATCACGCGCTGCACGTCGGCATGGCTTCTGGGCTCCAGCGCCACCACTTTCAGGCCCAGGGCCTGCAAGCGCTCTCCCGCGCGCGAGGAGGTGGCCATCAGCACCACGTCGGGCTTGAGCGCCACGATCATCTCGATGTTGGGGTCCAGGCCGCCGCCGACCTGCGGCAGCTTCTGCACGCTGGCGGGGAAGTTGGAATAGCGGTCCACCCCGACCAGTTGCTGGCAGCGGCCCAGCTCGCAGACGGTCTCGGTCAGCGAAGGCAGCAGGCTGACGATGCGCTGCGGCGCGCGGGCCAGCGTGACGGCCACGCCGCGGTCGTCGGTCACTTGCAGCGCATGAACCGCGCCGGAAAACATGAACGCCCACACAAGCGCCGCCAGAAAGCGGGGTGCCTGTGCGTTTTGCGCAGGTAAAGGAGGAGCCCGCAACGCGGGCGGGGGACACGGAGCAAAACGCACAGGCACCCCGCTTTCCCGCCAATGCCATAGCTCGCGAAGCAGTCTGATGCACAGCCCGGTCATGCGAAGTCTTTCAAAGTCAGCGGCAGGCCCGCAGCCATCAGGGTCACACGCTGGCAGGCGCCGGCCACCTGCTGGTTGAGCAAGCCCAGCGCATCGACAAAGGCGCGGGTTTCGCGGCCCAGCGGAATCACGCCCAGGCCGATCTCGTTGCCGACCAGCACCACAGGGCCGGGCGCGGAGGTGATGGCGGCCACCAGAGAAGCCTGCTCGCGCGCGGCCTCCGCGTCCGTGCGTTCAAGGCCGGGCGCGGGCATCAGCAGGTTGGTCAGCCACAAGGTCAGGCAGTCAACCACCACCAGCGTATCGGGCGCGCTGTGCTGCGCAATCGCCTGAGCCAATTGAAGCGGCTCTTCCACCGTGCGCATACCGGGCACACGCTCGGCGCGGTCCTGCTGGTGGCGCTTGATGCGCTCGCGCATTTCCTCATCCCAGGGCCTGGCGGTGGCGATAAACACCGCGTGATAGTCAGGCGATTGTGCGAGCCAATGCTGGGCCAGCAACTCGGCACGGCGCGACTTGCCGCTTTTCTGACCACCGAGGATCAGCTCGCTTTTAGCACCCATCATCGTGCTCATGGCGTGAAATCTCCCGCCTGCTCCGCATCCATCCACTGCAGGATGATCCGGTGCATTGTCTGCACCCCGTCAGTCAGCGCGGCCGGGCCGGGCTGCAGGATGTCGGGCGACTTGATTTCAAACAGCTGCCGGTGGCGCACGGCATTCACGGCGCCCCAACCCTCGCGCGCCGTCACATTTTCGGGCCGGAATTTCTTGCCGCACCAGGAGCCCAGAATGATGTCGGGGTTGCGGCGCACGATTTCGGCGCCATCGGCGATGATGCGGTTCTTGCCTAGAGGCTCGGCCGCGAGCTCGGGGAAGCAGTCGTCACCGCCGGCAATACCGACCAGCTCCGACACCCAGCGGATCGCGCTGATGTGCGGGTTGTCCCATTCCTCAAAAAACACCTTGGGGCGGCGTGCACCCGCGGCCACCCTGTCCGCCACCGCCGCCTGCATGGCGCGCAAGCCGGCCTGCATCTGCGCGATGAGCCGGGCGCCCTGTTCCGCCTCGCCCACAATGGCCGCGAGCTGGAACAGCATGGAGAAAATTTCCGCCACGCTGCGCTGGTTGAAGATGGTGACCTGCACGCCGCGCTTGACCAGGTCGGACGCGATATCGGCCTGCAGGTCGGAAAAACCCAGCACGCAGTCGGGCTGCAATTCCATGATCTTGTCGAGCTTGGCGCTCAGAAAGGCGCTGACGCGCGGCTTCTCGTCGCGCGCGCGCCGGGGCCGCACGGTGTAGCCCGAGATGCCCACGATGCGCTGCTCCTGGCCCAGCAGGTAGAGCCACTCGGTGGTCTCCTCGGTCAGGCAGACGATGCGCTGCGGGCCGGGGTTGAAGTGCAGTAGGTCAACACTCATGCGGGCACTCCGGCAGGCGCGGTGAACAGCTCCACCACCGCCTCGGGGCAGGAGGGAAACCAGGCGTGGAAATAACTGGCGCGCACCGCGCCATGCTGCCACACCGCCTCGCCGGCATCCGGCGCGGGCGCGGTGCCGGGCCGCGAAGTGCGGCCCGCGGGCTGCAAAGGCGTGGCCGTGGTCGAGTAATGGAAAGTGTGGCCGCGCAAGGTGCCGCTGGCCAGCGGCAACTGCTGTGGGCCCAGGCCGGCCAGCAGCTTTTGCATGCTCACCTCGCCGCGCAACACACCCCACTGCGCATGGCGCTGTCCATCCAGCGTGACCAGGGTGTCAAACAGCGCCATCATGCCGCCGCACTCGGCCCATACGGGCTTGCCCGCGGCGACGTGCGCGCCCAGGCTATCGCGCAGCGCGGTGTTGGCGGCAATCGCCTGCGCATGCAGCTCGGGGTAGCCGCCGGGAAGCCACAGGGCGTCACAGGCGGGCAGCGCCGCGTCCGCCAGCGGTGAGAAAAACACCAGCTCTGCGCCCAGCGCGCGCAGGGTGCCGAGGTTGGCGGCGTAGATAAAACAAAAGGCGGCGTCGCGCGCTATGGCAATCGTCTTGCCCTGCAGCGCCGGGACTATGGGCGCGCAGGCTTCAGGGGCCGCGAAGTCCACCGCCCAGCGCTGCAAATCCTCTAGCGCCATCCGGCCTAGCGGCGTGCCGGCCAGCGCATCGGCCGCGGCGTCCAGGCGTTCCATGGCATCCGCCACTTCGGCGGCCACGGTCAGGCCCAGGTGGCGCTTGGGCAGGCTCATGTCGGCATTGCGCAGCACCGCGCCCAGCCACTGCTCCGGCGCCACGCTGGCCTGCAGCATGCCGGCATGGCGCGCGTTGGCCACGCGGTTGGCCAGCACCCCGGCCCAGGGCATGCCGGGGCGATAGTGCTGCAGGCCAAACGCCAGCGCACCAAAGGTCGCCACCATGCCCGAGGCATCCACCACCGCGAGCACCGGCAGGCCAAAGCGCTGTGCCAGGTCCGCCGCGCTGGGCTCGCCGTCAAACAGGCCCATCACGCCTTCCACAATGATCAGGTCTACTTCTTGCGCGGCCTCATGCAGGCGGGCGCGGCAGTCGGCCTCGCCGGTCATCCACAGGTCCATCTGGTAGACCGGCGCGCCGCTGGCCAGGGCGTGCCAGCACGGGTCCAGGAAATCCGGCCCGCACTTGAAGACCCGCACGCGCCGGCCCTGCCGCGCGTGCAGCCGCGCCAGCGCGCAGGCCACCGTCGTCTTGCCCTGGCCGGAGGCCGGGGCGGCGATGAGGATGGCGGGGCAGCGGACGGCTTGTTGCATGGCGGCTAGGGTGAATTACTGAGGTGCCCAGGTCACACCGACGTACAGCGTACGCCTGGCGCTGGCATAGGTGTTGGCGGTCTGGTAGACCTTGTCGGTGAGATTGTCCAGCTTGGCCGTAAGCTTCCAGTCGCGCGACAGCGCTGTGGTGGCGCTCAGGTCCACGAGCGAATAGCCGGGCAGGATCACGTTGCTGGCGTCGCTATCAAAAGTATGCGAGGCCATCACCAGATCGGCCGCGAGCTGCCAGCCGCCCAGCGGCATCTCGGCGCCCAGCGTGCCATATTGGCGTGAGCGGCGCTGCAGGGTGCGGTTGGTCGTCAGGTTCTTGGGGTTCTGCAGATCGAGCGAGCCCTGGATGCGCACATTGCCCACGGTCTCGGCCGCCGTGAGCGTGAGCCCGGTGTACTCGGCTTGCGCCGTGTTGGCATAGCAGCCGCGGTTGGCCAGCACCACCGGCGGGCCGCCGTTGATGCAGGGGCCGTTGCCCGTCACAAAGCTCAGCAGGTTGCTCACGCGGTTGCGATAGACCGTGACGCCGTACTGCGCCGTGCCCTGGCTGTATTTGAGCGCGGCTTCCACACTGCGGCCGGATTCCGGCTTGAGGGTCGAGGTGCCGTAAATGCTGAAACGCTGGTACAGCGTGGGGACGCGGAAGGAGGTGCCAGCCGAAGCGGACACCTTCCACTGCGGCGTGAGCGCGAAGGCGTAGGCCGCGGAGCCGGTGGTTTTGCCGCCGAATTCGCTGTCCCTGTCGTGCCGGGCATTGAGCTGCACGGTGTGCGCACCGCCGACCCAGCCGTAGCCCAGGCTCACGCCGTCCAGCGAGCGGTCCTTGTTGAGGGAACTCGCTCCTCCCGGTATGACGGTAGAGCCGACCAGGCGAAACACATCGCGGCGGCTTTCCAGCGCGGCGCTCAGCAGGTGGGCGCCGATGCGGTATTCGTTCTGGAACAGCAAGGTGCTGATGGTGCTTTTGTCGTAGGAGATTTGCGGTGTCGAGCCGTTCAGGCCTTCTTCGCCGGAATCCGTGCCTTGCGTGAGGGCCAGCTTGGTGCTGTAGCGATCAGACCACTTGGCCTCCCACTGCAGGCCCAGGGTCTGCAGGTCGGCGATGCGCCGGTAGTCGCGGGTGAGGCCGCCGTCGTATTGCGAGTCGGTGTGGCTCTGCATCACATTGGCTTCGATGCGGTGGCCAGGGTTGACCTGCAAGCCCAGCTTGGCATTGGCGCCCTGGCTTTTGTAGCCGTCGGCATCAGGGTTCTGGCCCGCGATGGTGCGGGCATTGAAGCCGTCGCTTTGGCCCTGGCTCAGGCCCAGCGCGTAGTCAAAAGCGCCGGCCGAACCGCTGGCTGCGAGCTCGACCCGGCTGGTGTTGTAGGAACCGTAGCCCATCGAGACGGAAGGCGAGAAAGGCCCCTGCCCCTTCTTCGTGAAGATCTGGATCACACCGGCGACGGCGTCGGAGCCGTAGACGGCGCTGTTGGGACCGCGCAGGATTTCGATCCGGTCGATCAGCGCGAGCGGAATGTTGCTCCAGGAGACGCCGCCCGCCGTGGCCTGAGACTCCACACGCACGCCGTCGATGAAGACGGGCGTGTGGCGGCTTTCCCCGCCGCGCACAAAAACGTTGGTGTTGGCACCCGTGCCGCCGTTGCGGGTGATCTGGATACCGGGCACACGCACCAGGATGTCGGCCAGCCCGACCGGGCCGGCGCGCTCTATCGTTTCGCGGTCGATGATGGTGACGTCGGCGACGACGTCGCCGATCGGCTGGGCGCTGCGCGTGACGCTCACCACCATCTCTTTAAGCTGGGGCGCCGCGCCGGCTGGGGCCGCCTGCGTGGTTTGGGACAAAGCAGGAGAAGCGGCGAGGAGGGCCAGCGGGAATGCGGCGGCCAGCGCTATCGGAAGCGCGGCAGGGCGTGCGCGGGAAACACAGGTTTTCATGGATCAGACAGTCAGCAATAGCCCTCACCGGCTTCCCCGCCGGCGTATGAGCGTCACAAACACCCAGTCCAGGGACTGGACGTGCGCGTTCACCTTGTTGGCCGGTATCCGGGCTGACGGAACTACCTCCATCGCCTTCCCAAACGCTTGTTCAAGGCGCTCAGTGGCTGATGATGAAAGCTGAATGGGCTCCTGGCCGTGAGGCCGAAAAAGCGCATTCGTCCGTTTTACCGTTGCGGGGGCAGCGCAGGTTAAGGGTCTGGGCGCTGGCGTCCGGGTTTGACCCGGTGCCTGGCTTTGACGTTCTCCTGCTTCCCGTTGAACTGCGGCGTGTGAACCACACCGCGAGCACCAACAGGGCGGATTCTACGCGGCCCTTCCCCAGTTCAGGCCGCAAACCCTACAATCGGGCTTGCCATGGCGAACCAAACCCAAATTGAGCAGATCACCGAACGCGTCGAGCGGCTCTTGCTGCGCTACGAGGAATTGCAGCGCACCAACGAGCTGCTGGCCGAGCAGGTCGGCCTGCTGACCCAGGAGCGCGACTCCCTCAAGTCACGCCTGGGCGCGGCCCGCGCCCGTGTCGACGCCCTGCTCGAGCGCCTGCCCGAAAGCAGCGGCCATGGCCACAAAACCACCGCGGGAACCGAGTCATGAAGCAGCTCGAAGTACAGATCATGGGCCAAAGCTATCTGCTGGGCTGCCCCGAAAACGGCGACGCGCGCATGCTGGATGCGGTGAACCGCGTCGATATGGCCATGTGCCGCATCCGCGATGCCGGCAAGATCAAGGCGCGCGACCGCATCGCGGTGCTGGCGGCGCTGAACCTGGCTTTTGAACTGCCCGAGCGCACGCCGGCCGCGGCCCCTGCGCCCGCCGAGGCCGCCGCCTCTGGCGATGCCGAAAGCCCACAGCTCGCGGCCCTGCTGCAGCGCCTGGACACCGCCCTGGGCACGGACGGCCGCCTGCTTTGAAGCGGGGCGCGCGCCGGTGTCAACGCTTGTCCCCACACACCGCCGCAACTCTCTTCACGACGCCCCGCGCGAGGCCGCAAAGGCCTACAATGAAGACGTCTGCGATGCGCATTGGGCTTTATATTTCCTTGAACCAATGCTCTTTGAGCACGGGCTTGGTAAATTGTCCGGCAGGTGTGATCGTCTCGCGTCAGACGAACCCGAAACCCGACTGCCCTCGCCCACCTGAACCCCCGGTTCAGGATGACGGTCCGGTGGCACTCGCAGACACCTTATTTCCCCATCGCCTTGCGCCCTCCGCTTTCCCATTCCTCCAACCCCAGGTGCCGCAGCGCTTCCCGCGAAGCGCCGCATGCCCGCGCCCCACTTGCTGACGCCCCATGATGCTTGAACCGCTCCTGATTGTTGAACTGGCCCTGCTGGGCGTGGGCACCGGCTTTCTCGCGGGCCTGCTGGGCATAGGCGGAGGCATGCTGATGGTGCCCTTCATCACCATCATCATGTCCCACCGCGGCGTGGCGCCGGACCTGGCCGTCAAGATGGCGATCGCCACCTCCATGGCCACCATCATCTTCACATCGATCTCCAGCGTGCGTGCGCACCACAAGCGCGGCGCGGTGCGCTGGGACATCGTCAAGCGGCTGGCGCCCGGCATCGTGATCGGCAGCATCATCGGCAGCCTGGGCGTGTTCGCGCTGCTCAAGGGCTCCTACCTGGCCATCTTCTTCGGCCTGTTCGTGAGCTTCTCCGCCACGCAGATGTTCCTTGACAAAAAACCCAAACCGACGCGGCAGATGCCGGGCACAGCGGGCCAGTTCGCGGCCGGCGGCTTCATCGGCTTTCTGTCGGGCCTGGTCGGCGCGGGCGGCGGCTTTATCAGCGTGCCTTTCATGACGTGGTGCAACGTGGCCATCCACAGCGCGGTGGCAACCTCAGCGGCGCTGGGCTTCCCCATCGCCGTGGCCAATGTGCTGGGCTACGTCATCAGCGGCCAGAGCGTGCAGAACCTGCCTGACGGATCCTTCGGCTACATCTGGCTGCCGGCGCTGCTGGTGATTGCCGTGTGCAGCTTTCTCACCGCGCCACTGGGCGCCAAGGCCGCGCACAACCTGCCCGTGGGCAAGCTCAAGCGGGTGTTTGCGAGCATTCTTTACCTGCTCGCGGCGTACATGCTTTACAAGGGTCTGAAGGGCTGAGCACACCCCAAAGTGATAGAGCGGCGGGCTGGGGATAGATACTCTGCCGCTTCAGGCACAGGCCGCTGGCCCTCACACCTGCCCTCTCCCAGAGGGAGGGGGTAATACCGTTTCGGGCCGTTTCTCCGTTTCTGTTTCTGTTTCTTGCTCCCTCTCCCCCTGGGAGAGGGTTGGGGTGAGGGCCGCCCGACAGCTTACTTCCCGGTGACCTTCTTGATGACCGGCTTGATGTCCTCACGCCGCGCCGGCAGCACGACCGCGTTTTCGCGCGGGGCGTTGAGCACAATGGAGGTGGAGGTCTCGGTGAGGATACAGAACTTGGTCACCACCGCGTCCAGGTGGGCGACGTCGATCACCGCGATTTCGAGCACCCAGCTGTCCTCGCCGGTGACGTTATAGGCATTGATGACCTCGGGCGTCTGCTCGATCAGCTTGACCACGCGGGCGTACTCAACCCGGCCCACGCGGGCAATGGCGCGTATGCCGTAGCCCAGGCGCGTGAGGTCGACCTCGGCCCGGTAGCCCTTGATCACGCCGCCCAGCTCGAGCTTGCGCACGCGTTCGGTCACGGCCGGCTGGCTCAGGTGGACGCGGCGGCCCAGCTCGGCCATGGTGATGCGCGCGTCGCGCTGCAACTCGCCGAGGATGCGGCTGTCGTAGTGGTCCAATTCGGTGGTTTCGGTCATAGTGGGTTTCAAGCTTTAAATTGAAAGGTCGATGGAAGTTTTGCCGTTAATTCTGCATGGCCGGAGTGCCTGCAGCAACCTAACATCCCGGCATGACCTTCGCCACCATCCCCGCCCCTGCCGCCGGCAAAGCCCCAGCGCTGCTCATCCCCGCCCTGCTCGCCTGCTACCTGGTCTGGGGCTCGACCTACCTGGCCATCCGCTACGCGCTGCTCAGCTTCCCGCCCTTCTTCCAGATGGGCACACGCTTCCTCGCGGCCGGCGTGCTGCTGATGGCCTGGGTGCTCGCGCGCGGACACAAGCTGCCCAGCCGCCGCGAATGGGTAAACGCCGCCGTCATCGGGACCCTGATGCTGGGCGGCGGCATGGGGCTGACAGCCTCGGCCGAGGTGCACATCGGCTCGGGCCTGATCGCCACCTTCATCGCCATCGTGCCCATGCTGGTGTCGGCCTGGGGCCTGCTGCTGGGCCAGCGGCCCAGCCGGCTGGAGTTCATCGGCATGGCGGTGGGGCTGGCGGGTGTGCTGATGCTGGTGCGCGGCGCCAGTTTCGGCGCGGCGCCCGTGGGCCTGGCCTGCATCGCGGGGGCCACGCTGCTGTGGTCGCTGGGCTCGGTGCTGTCCGCCACGCGCCTGCCGCTGGCCAGCGGCCCCGCCGGTTTCGCGAGTGAAATGTTGTGCGGTGGCGCGGTGTTGATGCTGATTTCTCTCGCACTGGGTGAACACCGCGAAGCCGCCGCGAACTGGCCGGCGCAGCCCGAGGCGCTGCTCGCCTGGGTCTATCTCGTGGTGTTCGGCTCGCTGATCGCCTTCAGCGCTTACCTGTATTTGCTCGCCAATGCATCGCCCGCGGTGGCCACCAGCTATGCCTTTGTGAACCCCCTGATCGCGATTTTCCTGGGCGCTTTTTTCGCTGGAGAGCGGGTCACAGGGGGCGAATGGGCGGCCTGCGGCGTGATTCTCATGGGCGTTTTTCTGATTTTCAGAGGTAAATCTGCAACATCCGGGCGCAAATAAAGTCGTTTTCCCCTAGGAAACTGCGTTTTTCTCCAGTAGCATCCGCATTGCCACAGGGAAGTAGTTATCCCGGTGGTGATTTATCAACTTCTAGAAGGAAAATCAATCATGGCAACTGCAAAGAAAGCTCCGGCAAAAAAAGCGCCTGCTAAAAAGGCTGCACCGGCAAAGAAGGTAGCTGCGAAGAAGGCAGCTCCCGCGAAAAAGGCTCCTGCGAAAAAAGCAGCGCCCGCGAAAAAGGTAGCAGCGAAGAAGGCCGCTCCCGCCAAGAAGGTTGCGGCCAAAAAGCCAGCAGCGAAAAAGGCTCCCGCCAAAAAGCGCACGCCCAATGCAGCGTTCATGAAGGCGCTGACCCTGAGCCCCGCACTGGCAGCCGTCGTGGGCGACAAGCCCCTGCCACGCACCGAGATCGTCAGCAAGCTGTGGGTTTACATCAAATCCAAGGGCCTGCAGGACAAGGTCAACAAGCGCATGATCAACGCCGACGAAAAACTGCGCGCCGTTTTCGGCAAGGCGCAAGTGTCGATGTTCGAGATGGCTGGCCTGATCGGCAAGCACGTCAAGTAATCGGCTTTTGCCGACATCGAAAGGCCGGTTTTCACCGGCCTTTTTTTATGCGCGCTCACTTGCGCATCGAAGCGCCGCCCCGCCTCTCTGGCACGCTTCGTGCGTTGCTTCATCGCCCTGTGACAGGGGCTTCATTAGCGGCGAAAGCGTTACTGAAGGTGTGCTGATGCCATAGGGTTACTAGGTAGCCCGCCGGGGGCGGCAGCGCCGAAAAATGATGCTAACGTTGCTAAGATAAAAAATTCCCCGCGGCACTGCCCGGGGCTGACTGACCAGACAAGATTCCCATGTTCATGCCACTGCATTTGAAGACCGGGGCGGCGGAAATTTCCGCACGCTCCGCCTGTCGCCTACGCGACGGACATTTCCCGGCAAGCGTTGCGCGCTGCCTTAGCATCCCGCGTTTTAGTTTTTAGCATCACGCGACAATGCTGCGCTTTATCTTTACCAGACTCAGCTTGATCATTCCCACCTTTCTGGGAATGACGCTGCTGGCTTTCTTCCTGATCCGCATGGTGCCGGGAGACCCGATTGAAACCATGGCGGGCGAACGCGGCATCGACCCGGCGCGCCACGCACAACTGCTCAAGGAATACGGCCTGGACCGCCCCGTGATGGTGCAGTACGGTATCTACATCGGCCGCGTGCTCAAGGGTGACCTCGGCAAATCCCTGATCACGCAAGAGCCCGTGCTGCGCGAGTTCCTCACACTGTTCCCCGCCACCATCGAACTGGCGCTGTGCGCCATCCTGTTCGCGCTGCTGATCGGCATACCGGCCGGCATCCTCGCGGCAGTGAAGCGAAACTCGATACTCGACCACGGCGTCATGGGCGTATCCCTCACGGGTTACTCCATGCCGATTTTCTGGTGGGGGCTGCTGCTGATCCTGCTGTTCTCGGTCCAGCTCGGCTGGACACCGGTCTCGGGCCGGCTGTCGGTGCAATACTTCATCGAGCCGACCACGGGCTTCCTGCTGATCGACTCACTGCTCTCTGACGACAAGGGCGCGTTCTGGTCGGCGGCTTCGCACCTGATATTGCCCATGATCGTGCTGGGCACCAACCCGCTGGCGGTGATCGCACGCATGACGCGTTCGGCCATGCTGGAAGTGCTGGGCGAGGACTACATCCGCACCGCGCGCGCCAAGGGGCTTTCCAACCTTCGCGTGGTAGCCCTGCATGCGCTGCGCAACGCGCTGATCCCGGTGGTCACCGTGATCGGCCTGCAGGTCGGCGTGCTGTTCACCGGCGCCATCCTCACCGAAACCATTTTTTCCTGGCCGGGTGTCGGCAAGTGGCTGATCGAAGCCATCAGCCGCCGCGACTACCCCGTGCTGCAGGGCGGCATCCTGCTGCTGGGCGCCATCGTCATGGCCGTCAACCTGCTGGTGGACATCACCTACGGCATCATTAACCCACGCATCAGGCACCAGCGATGAGCACGGCCACCTTGAAACCCGCTACCGCGCCCGCGCCGCCGCATCCGCTGCGCGAATTCTGGAACTACTTCAGCGCCAACAACGGCGCCGTGATCGGCCTGGCCGTGGTGATCGGCGTGCTGCTGGTCGCGCTGTTCGCACCCCTGCTGGCACCGCACGCGCCCAACATCACCAACAACGCGGTGTTCCTCAAGCCGCCAGCCTGGCAGGAGGGCGGCTCCTGGACTTACCCGCTGGGCACCGACGCCATAGGCCGCGACATCCTCTCGCGCCTGATGCACGGCGCCCGCCTGTCGCTGGTCATCGGCCTGGCCGTGGTGGCGCTGTCGGTCATTGCCGGCACGGTGCTGGGCCTGCTGGCGGGCTTTTTCCGCGGGGTCTTCGAGATCGCGGTGATGCGCCTGATGGACATCATCCTGACCCTGCCCAGCCTGCTGCTGGCCATCGTGATCGTAGCCATCCTCGGCCCCGGCCTGATGAACGCCATGCTGGCCGTGGCCATCGTGGTGCTGCCGCATTACGTGCGCATCACGCGCGCGGCGGTGATCGCCGAAACCTCGCGCGACTATGTGACGGCCGCGCGCATGAGCGGCGCCGGCCGCATCCGCCTGATGTTCAGCGAGATCCTGCCCAACTGCACGGCGCCGCTGATCGTGCAAGCCTCGCTAGGGGTGTCCACCGCCATCCTGGACGCGGCCGCGCTGGGCTTCCTGGGCCTGGGCGCCCAGCCCCCCGCCCCCGAATGGGGCACCATGCTGGCCGATGCCCGCGAATTCGTGCTGCGCGCCTGGTGGGTTGTCACCTTCCCCGGCCTGGCAATCCTGATCACCGTGCTGGCCTTCAATTTGCTGGGCGACGGACTGCGCGACGCGTTCGACCCGAAATTGAAGCGCTGAAAGATTTCCGTATGGCTCTCCTTGAAATAGAAAACCTCTCCGTCGAGTTCCCCTCGCAAAACGGCGTGATGCATGCCGTCGACGGCATCAGCCTGTCGCTCGAGGAAGGCGAAGTCCTCGGCATCGTCGGTGAATCCGGCTCCGGCAAAAGCGTCACCATGATGGCCTTGATGGGCCTGGTGGCCTATCCCGGCCGCGTGAAGGCCGACAAACTCCGCTTTGCGGGCCACGACCTGCTCACGCTGTCGCCCGGCGAGCGCAGCAAGCTCATCGGCAAGGACGTGGCGATGATCTTCCAGGAGCCCACAACCAGCCTGAACCCCTGCTTCACCATCGGCTTCCAGATCACCGAGACCCTGCGCCTGCACCTCGGCATGGACAAAAAGGCCGCCACGCGCAAGGCCATCGAGCTGCTCGAGCAAGTCGGCATCAATTCGCCGGCAACCCGCCTCAAGGCCTATCCGCACCAGCTCTCCGGCGGCATGAACCAGCGCGTGATGATCGCCATGGCGATCGCCTGCAACCCGCGCCTGCTGATCGCCGATGAGCCGACCACGGCGCTCGACGTGACCATCCAGGCACAGATCCTGGACCTGCTGCGCAGCCTGCAAAAAGAACGCGGCATGGCCCTGGTGCTGATCACCCACAACATGGGCGTGGTGTCTGAAATGGCGCAGCGCATCGCGGTGATGTACGCCGGCCAGATCATGGAAGAGCAAGCGGCGCACGCCCTTTTCAACACGCCCCAGCACCCTTACACCGAAGCCTTGCTGTCTGCCCTGCCCGAGCGCAGCGACGGCAGCGCGCGCCTGGCGACCATTCCCGGCATGGTGCCCGGCCTCTACGACCGGCCCAAGGGCTGCCTGTTCGCCCCGCGCTGCGCCTACGCCACCGAGCATTCGCGCAACGAGCGCCCGCTGCTGCGCGCCTGGAAGGACGGCATGGTGCGCTGCCATTACCCGCTGGGCGACCCGAGCCGGCAGGCCAACATTGAACGCGACACCCCGCTGGTGGAGGCCACGCAATGAGCACCGCCGCCATCACCCCCAACACATCAGCCGCCCTGCCCACCGGCCCGGTTGTCGAGGCCAAAAACCTGAGGCAGGTCTATGAGATCCGACGCGGCTTCATGCGCCAGTCCGACCACCTGCAGGCCGTGGGCGGCGTGAGCTTCTCCGTCCATGCCGGCAAGACGCTGGCCGTCGTCGGCGAATCGGGCTGCGGCAAATCGACGCTGGCCCGCATGGTGTCGCTGATCGAAACCCCTACGGGCGGCGAGCTGCGTATCACCGGCATCGACGCCGTGGGCGCCCCCCGCGAAGAACGCCTGGGCCTGCGCAAGGCAGTTCAGCTGGTGTTCCAGAACCCCTACGGATCGCTGAACCCGCGCAAGAAAATCGGCGCCATCCTCGAAGCCCCGCTCGAGATCAACACCAGCCTCAATGCCGAGGAGCGCGCCGCCAAGGCCCGCGCCATGCTGGCCATGGTGGGCCTGCGGCCCGAGCACTATGACCGCTACCCCCACATGTTTTCGGGCGGCCAGCGCCAGCGCATCGCGATCGCGCGTGCACTGATGCTCAACCCCACCGTGGTGGTTGCCGACGAACCGGTTTCGGCGCTGGACGTCTCCATCCAGGCCCAGGTGCTCAACCTGCTGGCCGACCTGCAGCAGTCCATGGGCCTGGCCTATCTGTTCATCTCGCACGACCTGGGCGTGGTGCGCCACATCGCCCACGACGTGCTGGTGATGTACCTAGGCCATGCCGTTGAACAGGGCGAAAAGAACGCCCTCTTCAACAAGCCCCTGCACCCCTACACCCAGGCCTTGCTGGCCTCCACGCCCGGCCTGGCCGGCAGCACCGGCGTGCGCCAGCGCATCGTGCTCAAGGGCGAACTGCCCTCGCCGCTGAACCCGCCCACCGGCTGCGTCTTTTCCACCCGCTGCCCCCACGTCACCGACCGCTGCCGCGCCGAAAGGCCGCAGCTGCGCGAGGTCGCGGAGCGGCAAGTGGCATGCCACTATGCCGAAAACTTTCTCACTGCGTGACCCGAAGCCGTGCACACCCTGCATGTTTTCAGGCCACGTTTTTCAATGACCAAGGCGCTCAACGTCACAAATGTTGTGCAATTTGGCCGCAAGCCCCCCGCTGCAAAAGCAGCATTAACCTCCAAAGGGATCGTCAAATGATTCAGACCAAACCAAGTGCAAGCCGGCTGCGTCCGGTCAAGCGCGCATTGCTGTGCGCCGTCGCCCTGCCAGCGCTGCTGGCACTTTCACCCGTCGTCTCCGCAAAGACGCTGGTGTTCTGCTCTGAAGGCAGCCCCGAGAACTTCTACCCCGGCGTCAACACCACGGGTACCTCGTTCGATGCCAACGAACCCGTCTACAACCGCCTCGTGGAATTCGAATACGGCGGCACCAAGGTCGTCCCCGGCCTGGCCGAAAAATGGGACATTTCCGCCGATGGCCTGACCTACACCTTCCACCTGCGCAAGGGCGTGAAGTGGCACACCTCCAACAAGGCCTTCAAGCCCACGCGTGACTTCAACGCCGACGACGTGCTGTTCATGTTCGAGCGCCAGTGGAAGGAAGACAACGCCTTCTTCAAGGTCACCAGCCCCAACCACTCCTACTTCAGCGACATGGGCATGCCCAAGCTGCTGAAATCGGTGGAAAAGGTCAACGACCTGACCGTCAAGATCACGCTGGACAAGCCTGAAGCGCCCTTCCTCGCCAACCTGGCCATGCCTTACGCGGCCGTGCAGTCCAAGGAATACGCCGACGCCATGCTCAAGGCCGGCACGCCGGAAAAAATCGACCAGGACCCGGTCGGCACCGGCCCCTTCTACCTGGTGCAGTACCAGAAGGACGCGATCATCCGCTACAAGGCCTTCCCGCAGTACTGGGGCGGCAAGGCCAAGCTCGACGACCTCGTGTACTCGATCACGCCAGACGCATCGGTCCGCTGGGCCAAGCTGCAAAAGGGCGAGTGCCATGTCATGCCCTACCCCAACCCGGCCGACCTGGACGCCATCCGCAAGGACCCAAATGTCCAGATCATCGAGCAAGCCGGCCTGAACGTGGGCTACATGGCCTACAACACCACCAAGAAGCCGTTTGACGACGTGCGCGTGCGCAAGGCCATCAACATGGCCATCAACAAGAAAGCCATTGTTGACGGCGTGTACTTGAGCACCGGCGTTGCCGCGAAGAACCCGATCCCGCCGACCATGGCCGCGTACAACAACGCCATCAAGGACGACGAGTACAACCCCGAAGCCGCCAAGAAATTGCTGGCCCAGGCCGGTTACCCCAACGGCTTCACCACCGACCTGTGGGCCATGCCCGTGCAGCGCCCGTACAACCCGAATGCGAAGCGCATCGCCGAGTTGATGCAGGCTGACCTGGTCAAGGTCGGCGTGACCGCCGAGATCAAGAGCTTCGAATGGGGCGAGTACCGCAAGCGCCTGCAGGCCGGCGAACACCAGATGGGCATGCTGGGCTGGACCGGCGACAACGGCGACCCAGACAACTTCATGTACACCCTGCTCGGCTGCGCTTCCGCCCAGTCCGCCAGCGGTTCCAACATCGCCAAGTTCTGCTACCAGCCTTATGAAGACCTGGTCCTGAAGGCCAAGACCGTGACCAACCCCGCCGAGCGCAACAAGCTCTACCAGCAGGCACAGGTCATCTTCAAGGAACAGGCTCCCTGGTTCACCATCGCCCACGCGGTGCAGCTCAAGCCCGTGCGCAAGAGCGTGATCGGCTACAAGAACAGCCCCTTCGGCCGCCACAACTTCTACGCAGTGGACATCAAGGAGTAATCCTTTCCACAGGGCTGCAGGGCTGTCGCGAGACGGCCCCGCCCAGCAAAAAGGCCGGTGTTCGCACCGGCCTTTTTTATTGGCGCCGCCGGCTCAGGCAGGCAGCAATGCCGCCACCTGGGCGGGCAACGCAGCCGGCTCCGTGCAGTGGATGGCCTGCCAGCCCAGCTGCCGGGCAGCGGCGACGTTGGCGGCGGAATCGTCGATGAACAGCGTGTCGGCCGGCACCAGGCCGTAGCGCCGGGCCAGCAATTCAAAGATCGCCGGGTCGGGTTTGGCCAGCTTCACGTCACCCGAGAAAATGCCGCCCTCGAAGTGGCGCAGGAACTCGTGCCGGCTTTCCAGCACGCGCGCGAAAGGCGCCGGCATGTTGGAAAGGTAATAAAGATGCACATCGCCCCGGCTGGCGCGGCGCTGCTGCAACTGTTCCAGCAGGGCCACGCTGGTGTCTATGGGCATCAGACGCTCGCCTATGGGTGCGAGGAAGCCATGCAGCAAGTCGGCCGGCAAGGCCAGCCGCCGCGCCATGGCTGCCACCACGTCGGGCAACTCGCGCGTGCCGCGGTCAAAGGCGATCCAGTCCTCATGGTGGAACATGTCGACCGCGAGCTTCCGGGCCGCTTCGGCTGTTGGCGTGAGATGGCTCAGGTGGGTGCGTAAAAGCGCTGCCGGTTGCCATTCGAACAGCACCGCACCGAAGTCAAAGACCAGGTTCATGGCGTCGCATTCTGCGGTTCGTGAAACAAACCCGCCCGATCAAAGACCCGAGCCACTGGCGAGCCGCGCGACAGCCGCGTCGGTGATGGCCGAGAGAGAGCCGCGCGTGGTGATGACCTCGGGGTCCAGCGTTACCTCGATCACCGTACCCTCCTTGCGCTCCAGGGCTGCCAGCAGTTCGGCTTCAAACTCAGACGTGCGCGTGATGCGCACGCCCGCATAGCCATATGCGCGCGCCAGCGCGGCGAAGTCCGGGTTGTTCAGGTACGAGCCGCTTTCGTGCCGCGGGTACTCCCTTTCCTGGTGCATGCGTATAGTGCCGTACATGCCGTTGTTGAGCAGCACGATGATGCTTTTGGCGCCGTGCTGCACGGCCGTGGCCAGCTCCTGGCCGTTCATCAAAAAATCACCGTCACCTGCGATGGTGAAAGCCACGCGGCCCGTGGTGATGGCCGCCGCGATGCCGGCCGGCACGCCATAACCCATCGCGCCTACCGTAGGCGCCAGCTGCGTCTTGTGGCCCTTGACCAGGCCGTGGTGCTGGAAGAAGCGGTGCACCCAGCTCGCGAAATTGCCCGCACCATTGGTCAGCACCGCGTCGGCCGGCAAATGCTTTTGCAGCAGGCCGACGATGGCCGGCATGTCGATGTCGCCCGGCAGCCTGGCGTTTGCTGTGGGCTTGAGGTTCTCCAGGTAGTCCTCGTTGGCCGACGCCGTCCAGGCTTCCCACGCCACCGTCACCGGCGCCGTCAGCACCTCCAGCGAGCGAGCGGCGGCATTCATGGTGGCGTTGATGGCCAGGTCGGCCTGGTAGACGCGGTTGAGCTCTTCGGCGCTGGCATGGATGTGGACCAGCTTCTGCTTGGGCCGGGGCGCTTCGAGCAAGGTATAGCCGCCGGTCGTCATTTCGCCCAGGCGCGGGCCTATGGCGATGATGAGGTCGCTCTCCTTCACGCGCGCGGCCAGCTTGGGATTCAGGCCTATGCCCACGTCGCCGGCATAGAGCGGGTGGTGGTTGTCAAAGGTGTCCTGGAAACGGAAGGCATTGCCCACCGGCAGCTTCCAGTTTTCGGCGAAGCGCTGCAGGGCCTGCGCCGACTGCGGCGTCCAGCCGCCGCCCCCCGCGATGACCAGCGGCCGCTCGGACTTGAGCAGCATCTCGCGCAGGGTGCGCAGCGAGCCCGGGTCGCTCCAGGCCTGCACCGCCTCCACGCGCGGCAGCGGCTGCGCAGCCGTCATGCGGGTCAGCATGTCTTCCGGCAACACCAGCACCACCGGGCCGGGACGTCCGTTCATCGCGGTGGCGAAGGCACGCGCCACGTACTCGGGAATGCGATCGGCCTCGTCGATGCGCTCCACGCGCTTGGCAAACCCTTTGGTGCTGGGCCCGAAGAAGTTGAAGTAATCGACTTCCTGAAAGGCTTCGCGGTCGCGGCAGTCGCTGGCCACGTCGCCCACCAGCAGCACCATAGGCGTCGAGTCCTGGAAAGCCGTGTGCACACCGATGGAGGCATTGGTGGCGCCCGGCCCGCGCGTGACCATGCACACCCCCGGCCGGCCGGTCAGCTTGCCGTGGGCTTCGGCCATGAAGGCCGCACCGCCCTCCTGCCGGCAAGTCACGAACTGGATCTTGTCCTGGCGCGCATGCAGGCCGTCGAGCACGGCAAGGTAGCTTTCGCCGGGAACACCAAACGCATGGGTAACGCCCTGGGCCAGAAGGCAGTCGACAAGGAGGTGGCCGGCGAGTTGAGAGGTCATGAGCCTATTGTGCTGGATGTGGCCCTACGGTCGCTCACTTCGTGTAGCCCCATGCCTCCCGAGGGGGCCGCTGCGCCTGCAACCGGTGAAGATCCAATCCCCCCTCCGTTCGCCCTGAGGTATCGAAGGGCTGGTGCAACCAGGGCTTCGATACCTCAGCCCGAACGGAGATAAACCGCGCTTTCAATTCTTACAGCCTCTCACTCCTCACTGGGCGCGGCCATCTCCCCTGCGCTTATTCCGGGGTTGCCGCGTCGCCGTCACCGCCGCCGGCGGCCAGGGCCTGGCGGGCCAGCTCTTCGTCGCTAAGCGGTGGGGCAGCCTCAAGGGCAGCCAGTTCGTCGAGGAACTCTTGCGTGGGCTCTTCGTGCTCCAGGAGCACTTCCTCAAGTTTTTGCCGGCCGGTTTCCGCGTGCACCGTGGGTGAAACCAGGATGGTGGGTGGCACGGGAAAAGTTTCGCCAAGCTTGAATTTCAGCGCTTCGGATTTCTCTTCAACCCAGTGCGCGAAGTCACCGTCTTTGGGGGTGTCCGAGTTGCTCATGGCGGCCTCCTTGGCTTGATCAGGGTCCTGCACGAATGGCTTGACCCTGCCTCATTATGCGGCGATGGGACGCACAGCGGTAGTGCCACACCGGCCCCGCCGCCTCCCCGCTGTTCCATACTCCCGAGGTTAGTACGCTTGCATTAATTCACCAAACAGTTAAATTTGCAACATGGCAGTCACTTCTTCATCCACGCCGGAACCGCGCTTGCGCGACGCCGACCGCTCACAGCAAACCATACTGCTGGCAGCGCGCGACGAGTTCGCACTCTATGGCCTGGCCGGCGCGCGGGTGGATCGCATCGCCGAGCGCGCCGACATCAACAAGCGCCTGATCTACTACTACTTCAAGAGCAAGGACGACCTCTTCCTCGCGGTGCTGGAGAATACCTATGCCGACATACGCGCGGCCGAGCAGAAGCTACACCTCGATGAAATGGACCCGGTCGAGGCCATCCGCGAGCTGGTCTCCTTCACCTGGCATTACTACCTTGAGCATCCCGAGTTCATCTCGCTCCTCAACAGTGAAAACCAGCACAATGCGGCGCATTTGAAGAAGTCCTCGCGCATCCAGGAAATGAACTCGCCGCTGGTCCAGATGCTGGACGCCGTGCTCGAGCGCGGCCGCCGCCAGGACCTGTTTCGCGCCGGCATAGACCCGATCCAGCTCTACATCTCCATCGCTTCGATCTGCTACTTCTACCTCTCCAACAACCAGACGCTCTCGACTATTTTCGGGCGCGACCTGCGTGCCCCCAAGGCCATGGCACAGCGCCTGTCGCACATGACGGACATGGTGCTCGGCTACGTGATGCGCTGAGCGCCGGGCGGGCCGGCGGCCCACCCCCGTGGTTTCCCTAGGGGCCGTTGACAGCCCCCAGCCCAGCCCCAACAATTCACCATATAGTTACATACGGATGTGCCGGCTTGCGGCGGCATACCCATGTCGCGTCATGTCGTGTTGTGTGGGCAACCAGGAGACTTATCCGATGCTGCGCAAGTTGCTGCTGTTACCGGCACTCAGGCCTTTCCTGCTGATCCTCCTGCTGCTGGTGCTGTGGGACCTGGCCATACGTGTCTTCAAGATTCCGGCCTACCTGATTCCCCGCCCCGAGGAAGTCGTGCGGCAGCTGGTGTCGGAATGGAACAACCTGCTCAGGCAAAGCTGGAAAACCACGCAGGCCACGCTGGGCGGCTTTGCGCTCACCATCCTCATCGGCATCCCGCTGGCCATGGTGATCGCCTACTCCCGCCTGGTCGAGTCCTATGTCTACCCGCTGCTGGTGTTTTCACAAAGCATCCCCAAGGTCGCGATCGCGCCGCTGTTTGTCGTGTGGTTCGGCTTCGGCATCTTTCCCAAGATCATCTCGGCCTTTCTGCTGGGCTTCTTTCCCGTCGTGGTGTCCACCGTCATGGGCTTCAAGTCGGTCGAGCCCGACATGCTGGACCTGGCGCGCTCCATGGGCGCCAGCCGGCTGCAGACCTTCTTCAAGATCAGCCTGCCGCAGGCCCTGCCCGCGATCTTCAGCGGTCTCAAGGTCTCGATCACGCTGGCCGTCGTGGGTGCGGTGGTCGGCGAGTTCGTCGGCTCGAACTCTGGCATCGGCTACGTGCTGCAGGTGGCCAACGGCAATTTCGACCTGCCGCTGATGTTCGCCGCGCTGGTGGTGCTGTCCTCCATCGGTGTGCTGCTGTTCGCCGCCATCGACCTGGCCGAGCGGTTGGCGATTCCCTGGCATGCCTCGCAGCGCCAGGTCCTCTAGGCCGCGCCCGCGCTCCATTTTTCATTTCACGTTCCCCTCGTCACGTTCCACTACCGGCAACCCCAGGAGACACATCATGAAGAACCGCATTCCCCCCTTGCTCACCGCCATCGCCGGCGCCTTGGTACTCGCCATGGCGCCCGCGCATGGGCAGACCAAGGCGCCCGAAAAAGTCACGCTGATGCTCAACTGGTACCTCTACAGCGAACACGCGCCCTTTTTCCTCGGCAAGGAGCGCGGCTTCTACGCCGAGGAAGGCATAGACCTCGACATCCAGGAGGGGCGAGGCTCAGCCGTCACCGCCCAGGCCGTGGCCGCCAAGTCAGCGACTTTCGGCTACATCGACGTCACCACCATGATCAAAGCCGCCGCCAAGGGCGCGCCGCTCAAGTCCACCGGCGTGCTGTTCCAGGTCAGCCCCATGTCGGTCATGGGCTTTGCCGACAAGAACATACGCTCCCCCAAGGACATCATCGGCAAGACGGTGGCTACCACGCCGGGTGATTCGATGTCGCAGATGTGGCCGCTCTTCCTCAAGGCCAATAACATCCAGGCCGACCAGGTCAAGATTGTCTCGGGCGACGGCCAGACCAAGCTCAATGCCGTGATGAACGGCCAGGCCGACCTGCTGCTCGGCTATGTGATGGACCAGGCCATCAAGCTGCAGGACGCCACCGGCAAGCAGGTCTACCCGATCCGCTTTGCCGACTCCGGCGTCAACCAGATCAGCTCCGGCATCATCACCAACAAAAACCTGCTGACCGAGAACCCCGACCTCGTCAAACGCTTTATGCGTGCTTCCACACGCGCCGCCGAAGCCGCCGAGAAAAGCCCCGAGGCGGCTGTCGATGCGATGCTCAAGGCTAACCCAAAGGCCGGCGTGCGCGACACGCTGATCGTGGGCATGAAACAAAGCGTGGCGCTCTACCACACCAAGGAAACCGCCAACCAGCGGCCATTTCGCGTGACCATGAAAAACGTCAGCGATTCGCTGGATCTGCTGGTGCAGTACGGCGGCATGGACGCCTCGACGCGCGGCAAGCCTGAGGACTATGTGAGCCTGGAATTCCTCCCTCAGAACTGAAGAAGGCGCACGGCACCCATGCCCAACGACCACCTCAACGACCACCTGATAGAAGCCCGCGGCGTCTCCAAGATTTACCAGACCAAGGACGGCCCAGTCGAGTCGCTCAAGCCGCTTGACTTCTCGATCCGCGAGGGTGAATTCATCTCCGTGGTCGGGCCTTCAGGCTGCGGCAAAAGCACGCTGCTGAAGATGGTGGCCGGCCTGCTGCCCATCTCGGGCGGCACGCTGACCCTGGCGGGCAAGCCCATCAACGGACCGCAAAAGGACGTGGGCATCGTGTTCCAGAGCGCCGTGCTGCTGGCTTGGCGCACCGTGCTCAAAAACATCCTGCTGCAGGCCGAGATGCGCCACATGCCCAAGGACCAGGCGCTGGCCAAGGCACAGCAGTTGGTGGAGATGGCCGGCCTCAAGGGCTTTGAAAACAAATACCCCTGGCAGCTGTCGGGCGGCATGCAGCAGCGCGCCTCGATCTGCCGGGCGCTGCTGCACGATCCTTCGGTGCTGCTGATGGATGAGCCCTTCGGCGCGCTCGACGCGATGACGCGCGAAAAAATGAACCTGGAGCTGCAGCGCATCTGGTCGGCCTCGCAAAAAACCGTGCTGCTGATCACCCACAGCATTCCCGAGGCGGTGTTCCTGTCGGACCGCGTCATTGTGATGAGCGAGCGGCCGGGCTCCATCGCGGCGATCTATGACATAGACCTGCCCAGGCCACGCACGCTGGACATGATGGGCTCGCCTGAATTCGCGGTCTATGCAAAGCAGGTGCGCGCGCATTTTTACTCGCAAGGCACGCTGGACCACTGAGCCTTCACGCCATGGACCAAGCCCTGAGTTTCCGGATCGAGGAAATCCGCTTTTCCGAGCGCGACGCCGTGCTGCGCCTGCCTTTCCGGTTTGGCGCGGCCACCGTGAATGCCTGCCCCCAGGTTTTTGTGCGGGCCCGCATACGCTTTGCCGACGGGTCGACCTCGCAAGGCTGCGCCGCGGAAATGATGATCCCGAAGTGGTTCGACAAGAACCCGGCCTTGTCCAACGAGGACAACTTCCAGCAGTTGCGTGATGCCCTGCTGGCTGCGCGGACCGCGTATTGCGCCGACACCTCCGCCAGGACCGCGTGGCAGCATTTCGCCCACCACTATGAGGCCCTGCTGGCGAACGGCGCGGCAGCGGGCCTGAACCCGCTGGCCGCCAGCTACGGCCCGGCCCTGCTGGATCGCGCGATCCTGGACGCGCTGCTGCTCAAGCTGGGCTGCAGCTTTGCCGAAGGCATGAGCGCCAATGCAGCGGGCATAACGCTGCACGGCAGCGGCCTGGCCGCCGACCTGCGCGATTTCGACATGGCGCGTTTCCTCTCGCTACAGATGCCGCGCAAGCAGATCGCGGCGCGCCACACCGTCGGGCTGGCCGACGCGATCACCCAAGCCGACAAACCGGCAGAGGCGCCCATGGACGGCCTGCCCACCTCGCTGGAGTCGGCCATCACGCGCTACGGCCACCGGCACTTCAAGATCAAGCTCAGCGGCGACACCGAAGCCGACATGGTGCGCCTGGCAGCCATCAGCCATGTGCTGGAAGGCGTGGCAAAAGTCGTCACGCTGGACGGCAATGAGCAGTACGCCAGCGCTGAAGCTTTTGCGGATTTCTTCGCACAGCTCACCGCCGAGCCCCAGCTTGCGCCACTGCTGGTTTGCACCGCTTTTGTGGAGCAACCGCTGCGCCGCGACCAGGCGCTGGCGCAAGACATTTCCGCGCTGGCCAGGCACATCCCCCTGCTGGTCGACGAATCCGACGCCACGCTGGACGCTTTTGTCCAGGCAAGAAGACTGGGCTACACCGGTGTGTCCAGCAAAAGCTGCAAGGGTTTCTACAAATCCGTGATCAATGCCGCGCGCTGCGCGATGTGGAATCAGGCCGCTCCGGGTGCGCCCTACTTTCTTTCCGGCGAGGACCTCACCATGCAGGCCGGCCTGGGCCTGCAGCAGGACCTGGCGCTGGTGAGCTGGCTGGGCCTGGCACATGTGGAGCGCAACGGCCACCACTACGTCAACGGCCTGGCGGCCGCACCCAGGGACGAGCAGCAAAACCTGCTGCTGGCGCACCACACGCTGTACGAGTACAGCTTTGACGCCGTACGCCTGCGCATCAAGGGTGGGCAGATCGCGCTGGGCTCGCTCGACGGCCCCGGCTTCGGCACCGGCCAGGCCGGCGGCCACATTTCCTGGGACGCGATGCGTTCCGTCTACTGAATCTTCGCAACAAGGAAACATCCATGAGCACACAACGACTCGGAATCATCATGCACGGCGTCACCGGACGCATGGGCATGAACCAGCACCTGATCCGCTCCATCTGCGCGATCCGCAAACAGGGTGGCGTCACGCTCTCCAATGGCGACAAGGTCATGCCCGACCCCATCCTGATCGGCCGCAATGCCGAGAAGATCGAGGCCCTGGCCAAGGCCCACGGCCTCTCGCGCTGGGGCACGGACCTTGACGAAGCCCTGAAGAACAAGGACGACACCCTCTTCTTCGACGCCGGCACCACACAGATGCGCCCCACCCTGCTGGCCAAAGCCATACGAGCCGGCAAGCATGTGTATTGCGAAAAGCCGATCGCCACCAACCTCAACGAAGCCGTCGAAATTGCTCGCCTGGCGGAGAAGTCCGGCCTGAAACACGGCGCGGTGCAGGACAAGCTTTTCCTGCCCGGCCTGCGCAAGCTCGACATGCTGCGCCGCGCCGGCTTCTTCGGCCGCATGCTGTCGGTGCGCCTCGAGTTCGGCTACTGGGTGTTTGAAGGCGACCTGCAGCCCATCCAGCGCCCGAGCTGGAACTACCGCAGCGAAGACGGCGGCGGCATGATCCTGGACATGATGTGCCACTGGCGCTACGTGCTGGACAACCTCTTCGGCGAGGTCAAGTCCGTCTCGTGCATAGGCGCCACCCACATTCCCGAACGCTGGGACGAGGCCGGCAAGCCCTACAAGGCCACCGCCGACGACGCGGCCTATGCCACGGCCGAACTCACCGGCCACAACGGGGAACCTGTCATTGCCCAGATGAACATGTCCTGGGCCACCCGCGTGCGCCGCGACGACTTGGTTACCTTCCACGTGGACGGCACCCATGGCTCGGCCGTGGCGGGCCTCTCGAGCTGCCGCGCCCAGTCGCGCGTGACCACGCCGCGCCCGGTCTGGAATCCCGACGAGAAGCAGATGATGAACTTCTTCGAACAATGGCAAGAGGTGCCCGATTCGCAGACCTACGACAACGGATTCAAGATCCAGTGGGAACACTTCATACGCCATGTGGTGGAGAACGAGCCCTACAAGTGGACTTTGCCCGAAGGCGCCAAGGGCGTGCAACTGGTCGAGGCGGCGCTGCAAAGCTGGAAAGAGCGTCGCTGGATTGATGTGCCGCCGCTGAAAGTCTGAGAGGCACATCATGACGCTGACACTCACCCTGCCCCAGGCCGGCGGCCTCCAGCCCTACACGCTGCGCGGCGCCGTGCCGGTCAAACCCGCCGCCGGGTTGAAGTTCAACCGCATCGCCTATTCAGCCGCCCACGTGGTCGCCGACCCGCTGGCTGCCATTGATCCCTGGATCGGCTGCGCCATCGACTGGGACACCACCATCGCCTATCGCCAACGCCTGTGGTCGCTGGGACTGGGCGTGGCCGAAGCCATGGACACGGCCCAGCGCGGCATGGGCCTGGACTGGCCGACTTCGCTGGAGCTGATACGCCGCTCGCTCGATGCGGCCAAAGACGTGCCGGGTGCACTGGTCGCCTCGGGTTGCGGCACCGACCACCTCGTGCTGGAAAACGTCAAGACCGTCGATGAAGTCATCGCCGGCTATGAGGAGCAGATGGCCGCGATTGAAAAACTGGGCGGCAAGCTGATCGTGATGGCCAGCCGTGCACTGGCCCGGGTTGCCCAATCACCGGCGGACTACGAACGCGTCTACGACCGCATCCTGCGCCAGGCCAAACAACCCGTGGTGCTGCATTGGCTGGGCGACATGTTCGACCCGGCGCTGGCCGGCTACTGGGGCTGCGGCAACGTCGAAAAAGCCATGGATACCGCGCTGGGCATCATCAACGCCCACCCCGCCAAGGTGGACGGCATCAAGATCTCACTGCTCGACAAAGACAAGGAAATCGCCATGCGCCGCAGGCTGCCGACCGGTGTGCGCATGTACACCGGTGACGATTTCAACTACGCCGAGTTGATTGCCGGCGACGGCTTCGGCAAGGAAGCGACGCACGGGCAGAGCGATGCTTTGTTGGGCATCTTTGATGCCATCGCACCGGCCGCCAGCGCGGCGCTCGGTGAACTGGCGCAAGGCAATGTGGAGAAATTCCATGCCATCCTTGGCCCCACGGTGCCGCTGTCGCGCCACATCTTTGCCGCACCCACGCGTTTTTATAAAACCGGCGTGGTCTTCATGGCCTGGCTCAACGGCCACCAGAAGCATTTCAGCATGGTGGGTGGCCAGCAGAGCACCCGTTCGCTGCAGCATTTCGCCGAGCTGTTCCGGCTTGCGGATGCGGCCAACCTGCTGGAGCAACCCGAGCTTGCTGTGGCCCGAATGAAAACCCTGCTCGCAATGCACGGCATTGAGTGATGGCTTCCCGTCACCTCAATCATCCATAAACTCATCCGGAGACAAACCATGAAGACGCGCACATTCATCAAGGCCTGCCTGGCCGCCAGCCTCGCGGCTGCGGCCTATGGCGCCGTGGCGCAGGCTTACCCCAGCCGCCCGGTCAAGGTCATCATTCCCTTTCCGCCCGGTGGCACGCTGGATGCGGTGGGCCGGCAGCTGGCGCAAAAGCTGGGCGAGCAGATGGGCCAACCCTTTGTGGTGGAAAACCGCGCCGGCGGCAATGGCACCATAGGCGCGGCCCTCGTGGCGCAGGCGCCGGCCGATGGCTACACCCTGCTCTTCAATGCCTCGACCTTCACGACCGCGCCTATGACCATGAAGTCCGTGCCCTACGGCGTGGTGAAGGACTTCACCCCCATCTCGCTGGTCGCCAAGGCGCCGCTGTCGGTCGCCATCAACAAGAACCTGCCGGTTACCGACGTGAAATCGCTGCTGGCCTACGCCAAGACCAACCCGGGCAAGATGACCTTCGCGGTCGGCTCCATCGGCTCGGCCGGCCATCTTTCCACCGAACTGCTCAAGCGCGCAGGCAATATCGAATACACCGTCGTGCCTTACAAAGGGACGGCTCCCGCCTTCCAGGATTTGATCGGCGGCCAGATCGACGGCTTCATCGATCCCATCCTCGGGTCGCTGCAATACCACAAGAGCGGCATGCTGCGCGTCGTCGCCGTCACCGGTGACAAACGCGCGCCCAGCCTGCCGGATGTGCCGACGGTCGCCGAGACGATTCCCGGCTTTGAGTTTTACAGCTGGTACGGCCTGTGGGCCCCTGCCAAATTGCCGGCCGACATCACGCACAAGCTCAACGCCGAAACCACCAAGGCGCTTGCCGGCGACATGAAGGAAAAACTGATCCAGCAGGGCCTGGTGCTCACGCCCGGCACGCCGGAGGATTTCGCGAAATTCCAGAGCGCCGATATGGCGCGCTCGCAGAAAATCATCACGGACGGCAACATCCGTGTCGAATAAGGCGCACCGCCATGGCCGCTGAAGACATCAAACGCGCACTGGTCACGGGCAGTAGCTCGGGCATAGGCTTGGCCATTGCGCAGGCCTTGCTGGATCGCGGCTGGGATGTGATCGGCCTGGATATCGCGCCCGCGAGCCTCGTGCATCCGGCGTTTTCCTCCACCGAAGTGGACCTCTGCGATGTCGGGGCCACGGAGCATGCCGTGCGCTCGGCAGGCGCCGTACAGGCGCTCGTGCATGCCGCCGGGGTGCTGCGCGTGGGCCGGCTGGGAGATCTGGCCAATGAGGATTCGCAGCTGATGTGGCGGCTCCATGTCGATGCCGTCACGCGCATCGCCAACCTGGTGGTGCCCGCCATGGCGCAGGCCAAAACCGGCCGCGTGGTGCTGGTGGGCAGCCGCGTGGCGCGCGGCATGGCCGGCCGCAGCCAGTATGCGGCGACCAAGGCGGCGCTGGTGGCCCTGGCGCGCAGCTGGGCCGCGGAAACCGCGCCAGCAGGCGTGACCGTCAACGTGGTGTCACCGGCCGCCACCGAAACCGCCATGCTGGCTGACCCGGCACGCGCCACCGCTCCTCCCAAGCTGCCGCCCCTGGGCCGACTGATCCAGCCCGGGGAGATCGCCGCTCTGGTCGCCTTCCTGCTCTCACCCGACGCCGCAGCCATCACCGGCCAGGACATCCAGATTTGCGGAGGCGCGTCGCTAGCGGCGTGAAAGCATGGCTGCGGCAAACTCCATCGGCGTTGTCGGCCTGGGCTTGGTCGGACTGGCGCTGGCGCGGCGCCTGATGGCGGCCGGTTTCCAGGTCACGGGCTTTGACCTGCGCGAAGAAGCCCGCGCCGCACTGGCGAGCCATGGGGGGCGGCCCGCCGCGTCCCTGGCTGAGGTAGCCGGCGCGGCTTCCTGCGTAGTGCTGGCCGTCTTCGATACAGGCGATGTGATCAGCGTGGTCGAGGGAGTAGAAGGCGTGCTGTCGGTCTCCGGCGTTCGCAGCATCATCGATTGCTCCACCGGCACGCCGGATGAGCTCCAGGCGCTGGCCGCCCGGCTGGCAGCGCGCGGCATTGCCTTCATCGAGGCGCCCCTGTCAGGCTCCAGCCAGCAGATTGCCGCAGGCGAAGCCACCTTGTTGTTGGGCGGCGAAGTCCAGGCCTTGCAGCAATGCGAAGCCGTGCTCGCTGCCATGGCCGGCCAGCGCATGCACGTGGGCGGCGCCGGCATGGGCGCCCGAGCCAAGCTGGCCACCAACCTGGTGCTGGGCCTGAACCGTGCGGCACTGGCCGAAGGCATGGTCTTCGCCGAAAGCCTGGGCATCGCGCCCGAACAATTCCTGGCGCTGGTGCTGGCCAGCCCGGCAACGTCGGGCGCGGCGCAGGCCAAGGGCCGGATGATGGTGGATGGCGATTTCGCGCCGCAGTCGCGCATACGCCAGCACCTCAAGGACCTTGTCCTGATGATGGAAAGCGCGGCGGCAGCCGGGCAGGAACTGCCGCTGTCCGAAGCGCATGCCGCGTTGCTGCGCGCGGCTGTCGCCGCCGGTGACGGCGAACTCGACAACGCGGCCATCATCCGCGAACTGCGCCGGCGCAAAACCGCGCCGCCTTCCCACTGACCTGATTGAATTTCACCCATGAGAGATTTTTCCCAAGACCATCGCTGGCTCTCCATCAACACCGCGACCGTGCGCAGGAGCCGCGGCGTCGAACAGCCGCTGACGGACATCCTCGACGCCTGCGCCGCGCGCGGCATACGCGCGGTCTCGCCCTGGCGCGACCAGGTGGCCGCCGCCGGCCTGCCCGTCATTTCAAAGCTTGTGAAAGCCCACGGGCTGCAGCTCTCCGGCTACTGCCGCGGCGGCATGTTTCCCGCAGCCGAAGCGGCAGGCCTCAAAGCCGCGCATGAGGACAACCGCCGTGCCGTCGACGAGGCCTGCGAACTCAACGCCGCCTGCCTGGTGCTGGTGGTGGGCGGCTTGCCCGGCGCATTGGCCGGCAAGGCGGCGCACAAGGACATCGCGCTGTCGCGCAACCAGGTGCGCGACGGCATCGCCGCCCTGCTCGACTACGCCAAGGCCTGCAAAATGCCGCTGGCCATAGAACCGCTGCACCCCATGTATGCCGCCGACCGTGCCTGCATCAACACCCTGGAGCATGCGCTTGATGTGTGCGATGCGCTGGACCCCGCGAAGACAGGCGCGCTGGGCGTCGCGGTGGACGTGTACCACGTCTGGTGGGACCCGAAGCTGGAGGCCCAGATCCAGCGCGCCGGCAAGGACCGGCTGCTGGCCTTCCACGTCTGCGACTGGCTGACGCCTACCACCGACCTGCTCAACGACCGCGGCATGATGGGCGACGGCGTCATCGACATCCCGAAAATCCGCGGCTGGGTGGAAGCCCAGGGCTTCGCCGGCTATAGCGAGGTCGAGATTTTTTCCACCGACAACTGGTGGCAGCGGGACAGCGGCGAGGTGCTGGACACCTGCATCGCGCGGCACCGTACGGCGGTATAAGCGGGGTATGACCCTTGATTTCCTTGCTCCCTCGCCCCAGGTCGCCCGCCGGCTGATAGGCGCCACCCTGCTGGTGGATGGTGTGGGCGGCCGCATCGTCGAAACCGAAGCCTATGACCGCGAGGATCCGGCTTCGCACAGCTTTTCAGGCCCCACACCGCGCAATGCCGCCATGTTCGGTCCACCCGCCCATGCTTATGTCTACCGCTCTTATGGCATCCACTGGTGCCTGAACATCGTCTGCCGCGAGGAAGGCCACGGCGCCGGGGTGCTGATACGTGCCATCGAGCCGCTGGCCGGGCTGGAGCAGATGCGCCAGCGGCGCGGGCTGGATGATGCACGCCTGCTGTGCGCCGGGCCCGGGCGGGTCGGCCAGGCACTGGGGATCACGCGTGAGCACAACGGCCTGAGCATCGCCCGCCCCCCGTTTGAACTGCGGCCGGCCCCTGGGCGCCCGCGCGTCGTCAGCGGCCCGCGGATCGGCATCTCCAAGGCGATGGACCAGCCCTGGCGCTTCGGGCTGGAGGGCTCGCGTTTCCTGAGCCGGCCGTTCCGCTAGAGCGGCAGACCCGGGCCTAGCGGAAGCGGTAGGACACCGCGATAAAGCCGGTGTCCTGCGTGCGGCGGCTCAGCAGCGGGCTGTTGCGCACCGAGGAGTCCAGCCATTTGCGGCGCACTTGCATGGTCAGCGTCCACGGCTCGCCCAAGGGCACATCGACGCCCAGGCCCAGCACCGGTGCGGTGGACGAGCCGGCGTTGTAAGCGGCAAACCCGCTGGCGGCGGATTCCGCCGCGCTGACGCCGTAAAGGTAGTTGTTGTATTTGGCGTTGCTGTATTCCAGCCCCACCTGCGGGTAGAAAGACCAGCTTCCCACTTTGATCTCGGCCGCGTAAGTGGCCTCCAGCAGGCTGCCGTGCGACTTGTTGGCGTCGACAAAGGCATTCAGGAACAGCGCGCCGTAGGGAGTTTCCTGGAAAGTGCCTATGCCCAGCGGGATCGGTGTCTTGCGGTCTTTCAGGCCCGACAGCGCGGCCGTGTCGGCACGCCAGCCGTCCTGGCTGACGCGGCCGGCAAGCTCGAGGTAACCGTAGCCGAACTGCACGGTCTTCAGGCTCAGTGTGTCGACCCGCACGGCCAGGCGGCCGTAATCAAAAAAACCATAGGGCAGCAGGCGGGTCTCGCTCTCCTTGCTGCGGATCACGCTTTGCGTGCCGTAGACCCCCAGGCCCAGGTCGCCGGTCAACTGGTACTTCAGCGGCGCAACCTGTGCGGCGGCCAGCATGGGCAGCAACAATCCCGCCGCACCCGGCAAGCTGCGGAATAAAAAGGCCATCGCATACCGTATGAGCGTCATGCAAATCAGTATAGGGCCGGCCTTCCTGAATTGCATCTTCAGTCCATGGGCTGGGCCCACTGCGGCCGCAAAGCGTTGCTGTTGCGCACAGCCCGCCGCCGTGCGGCCCGGTTCAGGCCGCTAGCCGGCCCGCGGCAGGCAGCGCCGTGCGGCGCACGCGGCGCACATTGAAGGCGCTGGCAATCAGTACGGCCTGCATCAGCGCCAGGCCCAGCAGCACGCCACGGTACTGGCCGCGGTCCATCATCGCGCCAAAAACCAGGGGCGAGACGGCCTGGCCTATGTCCAGGCCGGCGTAGACCACGCCGTACACCCGGCCCGAAGCATTTTCAGGCGTGGAGCGCTTGACCAGCAGGTCACGCGACGGCCCGGCGATGCCGGAAGCAAAACCCATGATGCCGAACAGCACCGGTACCACCCAGGCCGGGTAGCTGCCCAGGGCCAGCAGCAGCGCGAACACGGCCGCCACACCAAAGCCCACACCCACGATGCGTTCGCAGCGCGCGGGATCCGACGCGAGAAAACCACCGAACACCATACCACCCGCACTGCACACCATGTAAATCGTCAGGCACATGGCGACCAATGGGAGGGGCACCTCATGCAGGTGGCGCGCGGCTTCGGGCGCGAAGGCCTGCACCACGCTGAGCACGATGGCGTACCAGAAGAAAAAGGCAAAGCACATCCAGACCGCGGGAATTTTCAGAAAGCCCAACGAGCTGTCGGCCGCCGGCGCTCCCTTGGCCGGTGCCGTCACGGTCAGCGCCAGCTTGTCGCGGTTGGCCACCAGCACTGCCAGCACCACAAAGGCCAGCACGCCCGCGCAGGCCAGCGCCACGCGCCAGGAAAACGCGAAGGTCAGCGGCACCAGCATGGCCGGGGCCAGCGCCCAGCCCAGGCTGCCGGTGATGCCGTGCACGCTGTAGGCATGGCCCAGGCGCGGCGCGCTGACCTTGCGATTGAGCAGCGTGTAGTCGACCGGATGGAAAACGCCGTTGCCGATGCCGGCGACCACGGCAAAGCCGGCCATCATCCAGTAGCTGGTGCTGATGGAATAACCGAAAGCCGCCAAGCCCAGCAGGGTCAGGCCGCCAAACAGGATGGGGCGCGGGCCAAACCGGTCCACCACAAAACCCGACAGCGCCTGCACCGCGCACGAGACGACGAAGAAGATCGTCATCAAAAAGCCGAGCTCGGCATAGCTGACGTTGAAGGCTTCCTTGAGCCAGGGAAACAGCGGCGCCAGCAACAGCTGGCTGAAATGGCTGATCAGGTGGGCCGTGCCGACCAGGCCGATCACGCCGGCGTCCTGCCTGAGTGAAGTCGCTGGAGTCGCGTTCGCAATGGTCGCTGTGCTTGAAGTGTTCATGGCGCTATCGTAGTATTGGGCTCGCCTGCTGAAATGCGACAAATAGCCATGATTCATCGAATTTCAGACAAAACCCTTCAAACCCTCCCCGCCGACCCAGCAAGGACCCGCCATGCCGCGTAGCAGCAGCCTTCGCCTCATGCCGGTGGGCGACACCGACAGCTTCACGCCCAGTCCCAGGCGGCCGGTGCGCGTGCGAGCCCGTTCCATGCCGGCCGACACACACTTCGAGCCGCATTCCCACGCCTGGGCGCAGCTGGCCTACTGCGCCACCGGCGTGGTACAGGTCACCGCCGACAGCGACGGCGCCGGCGGCGAAATCACCTACATCGTGCCGCCCTCGCGCGCGGTGTGGATCGCGCCCGGCGCGCTGCACCACATCACCGTGCTGGAAGCCGCCGAGTTCCGCACGCTCTACATACACGCCAGCGCCACGCCCAAGGGCTGGAGCGGCTGCCGCGTGCTGGTGGTGTCGCCGCTGCTGCGCGAATCGATCAGCGCGCTGGACGCCGCCTCACCTGAACAGCCCCTGGCCCCCTCGCGCGAACAGCTGCTCAGCAGCCTGGTGCTGGACGAGCTGACGCATGCCGACATCCAGGCGCTGGGCGTGCCCATGCCGCATCCGCAAACCGGCGACAAGCGGCTGCGCGCCCTGTGCGAGGCGGTGCTGCGCGCCCCGTCCGAGCGGGCCACGCTGGCCGAATGGGCGGCAGACACCGGCGCCAGCGAGCGCACCGTGGCCAGGCTGTTTCGCGACGAGCTGGGCCTGAGCTACCAGCAGTGGCGCCAGCAGGCCATCCTGGCCCACGCCCTGCCCCTGCTCACACGCGGGCTGTCGGTCAGCGCGGTCGCGGCGGCCAGCGGCTATGCAAGCGACAGCGCATTCACCGCGATGTTCAAGGCCGCCATGGGCCAGCCGCCCAGCCATTTTCAGAAATAAGAAGCCAGCCTAGAGATTCCGAGCCGCCTGCCACAGCCCCTGCTTGCCGACGGCGGCATACCAGGCCCGAAAGCGCCGGCGCTGGCTGTCAAAGGGCTCGGTCAGCAGCTCGCGCGGATCCTGGCTCAGCGCATAAGCCATGCCTTCCACAAACCACTGCGGCTTGAACAACAGTCGCAAGGAGCCCAGGCGTTCGGCCTGCGCGCAGTGGATCAGTTCATGGCGCACGAAATAAGGCGCCCAGGCGCGCGGGCCTATCACCGTGCCCAGCGTGCCCACGGTGACCGCCGCGCGTGCGCCCAGGCCGAAGGAGTCGGCGCAGGCCTGTGTTGCGCAAAAAATCACGCGGGGCCTGCCTTTGAAACTGCCCAGCAGGTCCGGCACAAAAGCCATGCCCTCGGCGTACAGGCCGGCGGCCTCCTCCAGCCGCGTGAGGTCGTCGATGCAGATGGTCGCGCTCACGCAGCTCACGCCCGCCAGCCGGGGCTCAAGCACCCGCACGGGCTTGACCGCAAACCAGGCGATCAGCGGAACCGCCGCCAGCATCACCAGCAGGCGAACTTTGAGCGAGGGGCGGCTCAGGCGCATGCGATGCCGGCCAGCGGCAGGGACCCCGGGCATGCCGCTTTCAGCGGCCTTCAAACGCCGCATTCAGGCGGCGCAGCAAAGGCTTGTTGAGTTCCCGGGTATGCCGGTTCCAGCGCTCCATGGAACGCTGCAGTTCAATCTGCAGGCGCGCGCTGGTGGCGGTGTCGCCGCTGGTCGCGGCCCAGATGGCGTATTCGGCACGGCTTTCAAAGCTGCCGAAACGCTGCACGGCGGATTCAAACTCCGCACGGGCATCAACGCCCCTGCCGGCACCCGCCAGCGACTGGGCCAGCAGCAGCGAGATTTGTTCCGCACGGAAGGCAGGATCGGTCTCGCGGATGAACTCCAGATGCGTGATGGCCTCGGCGTAACGTTCGCAGGCGAAGTAGGCCCGCGATGCGCCCATGCGGATTTCCAGGTCGGACGCGAACGGGCCTTTAAGGCAGGCGTCGTAATTCTGCGCAGCCTCCAGGGGCTGGCCGGCCTCCAGCAGTGCGGCGGCCAGGCGCATCTGGTTCTGCGCAGTCGGCGTGTAGTCGAAGGCGGCATGCGCGTCCTTGAGTTCCCGCGTGGGATTGAGCGTCTTCGCGGCGGCGGCCACCACCTTGCGCGCACCGCGCTCCAGCCGCGAGTCCGGCAGGTAAACCGCGAGGAAGTAGACGATGCTTCCCAGCAGGGGGAAGGAGAACAGGATGATGAGCCAGTACAGCTGCTGGCCGCTGCGCAGGGCATGGACAGCGAAGAACACCGCCACAAGGAAATGCAATCCCAATCCGACAAAAGGCATGGCTGGCCCCTCCAGGTATTTTGGGGGCCATTCTAAGGGTGCTAGAACCTGTTCACGGTCTAAACGGGGCCGGTCGGTATCTTCCGCCCCTCATCCTCCCCTTCATCAAACAGGCGCAGGGCCAGCAGGCCATGGCCCACGCTGGCGCCCGCGCGCACGGCCGCCGCGACGAACACCACCTCGGCCAGTTCCTCGCGCGTCACACCCAGCCGTTTCGCTGCCTGGGTGTGCACCTCCAGGCAATAGCCGCACTGCGTGGTGAGCGCCACCGCCAGAGACACCAGCTCGCGCACGCGGGGCTCGAGATGGCCGCCCTCGCGCTTGGCCGCGTGGTCGTAGGCCAGGAAGGCCTGGGCTTCGGTGGGCGCCAGCCGCACCAGGGCCGGCGCCAGGCGCAAATCCTGGGGAGATTGGTAGCCCGCGCTCATGACAGGCCGTCCATGTTTCCGTCTTTGCTCCAGTAACCGCTGGCCATCAGGCGCTCACGCACCATGGTGCGCGCCCGGTGCAGCCGGCTTTTGACTGCATCCACGCTCAAGCCCAGGTGTTCGGCCACCTCGGGCGCGGTGAGTTCATCCACGTCGCGCAGGATCAGCACCTCGCGATAGGCCTCGGGCAAGGCGGCAATGGCGCGGCTCAGATCGAGCCGCAAGTCCAGCGGCAGCGCGGGTGCGGCGACGGCCTCGACATCGGTGCCATCCTGCGCCTGCGCGCCTTTGTGGCCACGAAACAGGCGAAAGCATTCGCGCTCGACGATGCGAAACAGCCAGACGGCAAAAGTCGCCGCGGTGCGCAGCGCGCCAATCTTGCGGTAAAGCTGCCACAGCGCGGCCTGCACCGCATCCTCCGCGTCCTCGGCGGTGGAACAGGTGCGGCGTGCGAAGCGCTTGAGGTCTGGCTGGCATTGCGTGAGCAGTTGCGCAATGGCCTGGGCATCACCGCCGCGGGCCGCATCCACCAGTTGGGGGCTGGCTTTCATGGCTTGCCTTTGGCCGCGGGCTTGCGGCCGACAAGGGCGCAAGCAGGGCAAAAGCCGACGATGGCAGTCAGGCCCAACACCGCCGCGCTGACAGATGCAAGCGCCACGGGCCAGCCGGCGGGCAGCCACAGCAGGCCGGCGCAGGCCAGCAGCAGCGCGCCACCCAGGCGCAGGGCGCGCTCCCAAACGGGAAGATTTTGTTGCAGGAAAAACATCAGGAACTCCTTGGCTGTGATGGATGCTGACAAAGAGGCCTGGTTTTCCCAAAAGGGTTCAGGTTTTTCAAAAAATATCTTAACGGCCCTGGCTGCGGCACCGCTGGCTATCATGGGGCATGCATCTTTTGAGCAGGCTGGTGAACCCAGGCAGCAAGCGGCCGCATGCGGCCGGCTGCGCGATGCTGGCGCTTCTGGCCAGCGCGGCCGCCCTGGCACAGGCGCAGCCGGTGGCGCCGGGCCATCCAACGCTGCTGCGCGCGCTGAACGCTTTGCGCCAGCAGGGTTGCGCAAAAGGCAGCGGCCCTGCCGCCCCGCTGCGTGAAGACGCCGCGCTTTCGCGCGCCGCGGCGCTGCTCGCGAACGGAGCAAAGCTCGATGGCGCGCTCAAGGCTGTGGACTACCGCGCGCTGCGCGCCGTGCAAATCACGGTGCGGGGCGCCAGCGGAACCGCAGCCCTGACGCCAAAGGCACTGGGCGGATCCTGCGGCGCGGCCATGCATGCCGAACTGCTGGAGGCCGGTTTCCACCAAAGCGGGATACGGACATGGATCGTGCTGGCAGCGCCCTTTTTACCGCCCGCCACAGCGCAGGCCGATGAAGTTCAGGTGCGGGTGCTGGCGCTGGTCAACGAGGCCCGCTCCCGGCCGCAGCGCTGCGGCGACAAGAACTTCGCCGCCGCACCGCCGCTGCGGCTCAACACCACGCTCTACGAAATCGCCCATGCTCACGCCGCCGAGATGGCCCGCTACGACTACTTCAGCCATACCGGCCGCGACGGCAGCACGGTGGACGGCCGGGCCACCCGGGCCGGCTACCGCTGGCGCGCCGTCGGGGAAAACATCGCCGCCGGCCAGGTGAACGCCGACGCGGCCGTGCGCAGCTGGATGAGCAGCCCAGGCCACTGCGCCAACATCATGTCAACGGCTTTCAGCGAAATGGGCGCGGCCTTTGCGGTGAACGGCAAAAGCAGCCAGGGAATTTATTGGGCGCAGGTGTTTGGGGCGAGACTCTAGCAAAAGGCCGGGGAGCGACTACGCACGGACAAGTTCCAGCTTGATCCATGGCTGCCAGCCTTTCTTAGGCGCTTTCAGTTCCCAGAGTCCGGCCAGGCGATCCTTGCGGGAATTGAAGTTTCCGCTGAAGCGCATCGTCGCCCCCTGGATGTGCCAATGCAAGCTTCGAAGCTGAAGGACAAAAAGCTCAGACACGCCTTGATCATCGTACGACCTTGCGAAATGATTTTTCTTTGAAAGGTCGTAGCCAATGACTTCCATCGACCGGGTGGGTCTGCCGTCAAAGCGCGCATCGACCTCGTGCACTATGAAGTGTTGTCCTGGGAGCCAGCGATAGGTATCGGTTGCATCCAGCGTGCCGCCAGGCCCTGCGCTTGTCTGCAGCACTTCGCCGGTGGTGTTCCATACACCGATGAATATTTCGTACGGGGACATCTTGTTCGGGCGCATGAAAAGCCTTTCGCACTTCACAGCCACGGTATAAGCCGGCCCACCGAAAACCGCTGTAATTTCTTGTTTCTAAAAACGCCCAAGCGGGTTTCGCACATGCGGTCAACGAATCTAGATCAAGCGCTTGAGCAAGCCCATCACCTGCTCAAAGCGCTTGCCATAAGGCGGGTAAAACAAGTCCCCGCGCGCCCATTTCGATTGCAGCATCACCGGCTTTTGCTGCGAAAGGCGCAGGAAGCCGGCTTCGCCGTGGTAGGCGCCCCAGCCGCTTTCGCCAACGCCGCCAAAGGGCAGGTTTTCGTGGGCGATGTGCATCAGCGTGTCGTTTACGGTGACGCCGCCGCTCACGGTGCGCGCCAGCACGTGGTCGCGCGAGCCGGTGTCGTTCCCGAACCAGTAAAGCGCCAGCGGCCGCGGCCTGGCATTGACGTAGCGGATGGCTTCATCGATGGTGCCATAGGAGAGGATCGGCAGGATGGGGCCGAAGATTTCCTCGCTCAGCAGTTTTGACCCGGCGGGCGCATCGAAGACCAGCACCGGCGCCATCTGCCGCGACCCCGAGCCCGCAGCACCCGTGCCGGGGTCTATCACCTGCAGGCGGGCGCCCTCGCCTTCGGCCTGGGCCAGCAGGGCCTGCAGCCTTTCCAGGTGGCGCGGGCTGATGATGGCCGCATAGTCGGGGTTACCGCTGATGCTGGGAAACAAAGTGGCCACGGCGCGCGCAAAAGCTTCGCCAAAAGCTGTTTCACTCCCCCGAGGCAACAGCACATAGTCGGGGGCGATGCAGGTCTGGCCGGCGTTGAGCAGCTTGCCGTGCGCAATTTTGATGGCGGCTTTGTCGATGTTGCAGGACGCGTCGATGATGCAGGGCGACTTGCCGCCCAGCTCCAGCGTGGTCGGCGTGAGGTTGGCGGCGGCGGCTTCAGCCACCTTGCGGCCCACGGCGGTGGAACCGGTGAAGAACAGGTGGTCAAACGGCAGGCCGGCGAATTCCGCCGCGAGCTGGCCGTCGCCCTGCACCACGCAAATCTCGTCGGGCGTGAAAGACTGCCCTAGCAGCGTGGCCAGCAGTTCCGAAGTGCGCGGTGTGAGCTCGCTGGGCTTGAGCATCACCCGGTTGCCCGCGGCCAGCGCGGTAATGACCGGCCCCAGCGAGAGCTGCACCGGGTAATTCCAGGGCGATATCACGCCTACAACGCCCAGCGGCTGGCGTTGCAGGTAGGCCCGCGCAGGCTGCAGGTACAGCGGTGTGCTCACCTTGACGGGCTTCATCCACCGGGGCAAGTGCTTGAGCGTGCTGGACAGCAGCGAGCGCAGCACAAAGATATCGGCAATCTCGGTGAGCTGGGGCGATCGCACACCGAAGTCAGCGTTGACGGCCTGAGCCAGCTCGGCGCCGTGCCCATCCAGCAAGGCGCGTATGCGCAGCAGGCGGTCCCGGCGCAGCGCCAGCGGCACTTCGGCCTGCTCGCGGCTGGCGCGGTACTGGGTGTCAAACAGGGTACGAAGCGGGCTTCTGGGCGTGCTGTGGGGGATGCTGGAAGTCATCCGGCCATGATAGGGAGCGCCGGGGCCGCTCGGTAGGGGCGCAACTCCAGCCGCGCTGCGGGTTGACCCTGAGGCAGCCGCCCCCATCTATGAGCCAGTGCAACCGATATGTCTGGCCAGGGCTGCGCCAGCGCTCCCCTCCGCGCGGCACCAGGCCTCCAGAGAAAGGGACTCCATGGAATACAAGGACTACTACAAGGTCATGGGTGTGGCGCGGGATGCCACGCCTGACGAGATCAAAAAAGCCCACCGCAAGCTGGCGCGCAAATACCACCCCGACGTCAGCAAGGAAAAAAACGCCGAGCTGCGCTTCAAGGAAATCGCCGAAGCCTACGAGGTGCTGCGCGACCCCGAAAAGCGCGCCGCCTACGACAGGCTGGGCGCGAACTGGCAGGCCGGGCAGGAATTCCGGCCGCCGCCGGGATGGCAGGCCCGCGAGAAGGCCGCCGGCGCTCACGAATTCTTCGGCGGGGCTGGGGGCTTTGACCACAGCGATTTCTTCGATGCCATCTTTCGCGGCATGGGCGCCGACATGAGCAGCGGTAGCCGCAGCTTCGGCGGTTTCGACATGGCCGGCGAGGACCAGCACGCGAAGATCCAGATCGCCATCGAGGACGCCTACCAGGGCGCCACGCGCACCCTGCAGCTCAGCGAGCCGGGCAAGCGCGGCCGGACGCGCAGCATTGAATTCACCATTCCCAAGGGTATACGCGCCGGCCAGCAGATCCGCCTGGCTGGCCAGGGCGCGCCCGGCGCGGGCAAGAGCGGCGCCGGCGACCTTTACCTGGAGGTGGAATTCCTGCCGCACAAGCTCTACCGCGCCGACGGCCGCGATGTCTACATGAACCTGCCCGTGGCACCCTGGGAGGCCGCCCTGGGCTCGCAGGTCGAGGCGCCCACGCCGACGGGCTGGGTCGAAGTCACCGTCCCGCCGGCTTCATCTCCCGGAAGCAAGCTCAGGCTCAAGGGCCGCGGCCTGCCGGGCAAGCCGCCGGGCGACTTCTACTTCGTGCTGCAGCTGGCGCTACCGCCCGCCGGCGGCAAGGGGGCCAAGAAAGCCTACGAAGACATGGCGGAGGCCTTCAAGGCCTTTGACCCGCGAGCCTCCCTCGCATAGCGCCGGCTGGGCGGGAAGCAGCGCCCCTCCCGGGCTTGTACATTAGGCTTCCATACCGATGCACATACCAGGAGGAATCGCCATGACCGTTCAGTATCTCCGGCGCCTGCGCCCCGCGTTCAGCATGCTCAGCCTGCTGCTGCTCCTGTCCGCCTGCGGCGGCGCGGGCGGCGCGGGCGGCGAGGAAGTGGGCGCTGTGGACACCGTCTTCAAATTCATAGGACCGGACCACAAGATCGTGGTCGATGCCTATGACGACCCCAAGGTCGCCGGCGTGACCTGCTATGTATCGCGCGCCAAGACCGGCGGCCTCAAGGGCGCATTCGGCCTGGCTGAAGACAAGGCCGAAGCCTCCATCGCCTGCCGGCAGACCGGGGTGATCAGCTTTGGCGACAAGCCCCTGGACAAGCAGGAAGAAATGTTCAGCGAGCGCATCTCGCTGGTCTTCAAAAAACTGCGCGTGGTGCGCATGATTGATACCAAGCGCAACACGCTGGTCTACCTGACCTATTCGGACCGCGTCATTGAAGGTTCGCCGCAAAACAGCGTCACCGCTGTTCCGGTGCCGGCCGGCACCGTGATCCCGGTCAAGTAGTACAGGCGCTTACTTCGAAGCGTTGCGCTTGCGGGTGGCTGCGGCTTTTTTCGCCGAGGCGGAACGTTCGGCCGCCGTGCGCGACGCGGCGGCCGCACCGCCAAGGCGCCCGCCTTTGCGCGAGGATGCATGGCTTTCGGCCTTGCCACGGCCTGAGCCGGATTTCTTTCCGCCGCCGGTTTCCTTGTTCACCGTGGCCCAGGCGCGGCGTTCGGCTTCTTCCTTGCCGACGCCGCGCTTCTCATAGCCTTCCTCGATGTGCTCCGCCTTGCGCTTTTGCTTGCCGGTATAGGCTGATTTGTCACCTCTTGGCATGTCGGATCCTTTCGTGTTTCCCTGCGCGTTGCCAAGGATCAAGATAGCGCGATGCCGCAGCGTGACTGGCGGATGGGCGCTGAAATTCTCGTCGGCGCCGTCCTACCATCCCGGCCGTGCCTTATGGGTGTATAACCGGAGACCCCCGGACTTTCGGGTGCGCTTCAAGCCGCCACGGGACCTCCATCACATACACACAAGCCAGGCGCCAGACGCCAGGCGCGACAACAGCAAGGAAGACAGACATGGGCGCGCAATGGAAAGCAAAAGGCAAGGAATTGGCCGCGAACGCCAGGGGCCGGTTGTTCGGCAAACTGGCCAAGGAAATCATGGTGGCGGCGCGCAACGGGGCCGACCCGGCGTCGAACGCGCGGCTGCGCCTGGTGGTGGAACAGGCCCGCAAAGTCTCCATGCCCAAGGACACCCTGGAGCGCGCCATCAAGAAAGGCGCCGGGCTGACCGGCGACACCGTGCACTTCGAGCATGTGATCTATGAAGGCTTCGCGCCGCATCGCGTGCCTTTGATGGTCGAGTGCCTGACCGACAACCTCAACCGCACTGCTTCGGAAATCCGCGTGCTGTTCCGCAAGGGGCACCTGGGCACCTCGGGCTCTGTCTCCTGGGACTTCGACCACGTGGGCATGATTGAAGCCGAGCCGCAGGTGGCCGGCAGCGACCCCGAACTGGCCGCGATTGAAGCCGGCGCACAGGACTTCGAGCCCGGCCATGAGGAAGGCACGACGACCTTCCTGACCGACCATGCCGACCTGGACATCGTGAGCCGCGCCCTGCCCGCCCAAGGCTTTACCGTGCTGTCGGCCAAGCTGGGCTACAAGGCCAAAAACCCGGTCAGCCCGGCCAGCCTGAGCGCCGCCGAGCTGGAGGAAGTCGAGTCCTTCCTGGCCGCCATCGATGCGAACGACGATGTGCAGAATATTTTTGTGGGTTTGGGGGACTGAGCCCCAAGGCAAGCCCTACGGCGTTCGGGTCTCGTAGCGCGGCCGTATGCGCATTTTCTGCACGATGCCTGAAGGCGCAAAGAGGATGACGAACTCGGCACCGGGTGTTTCGCTTTTGGGCGGCTTCTCCCGGTAAACCCAGACCTCGTAGCCAGTGTCAAAGCGGACCACGGTGGCGGGGCCCAGCGCGGCGCTCACCTCAGCCTTGGTGCTGGTGCCAGGGATGACCACAGCCTGCGCACCCTGCATGCCCAGATTGCTGTCGCGAAAAGGGGGCCGCGTTTCGTCAGGGGTCGCCGCGCAGCCCGCCAGCACGAGGCTGAGACCCCAAAGGAGTTTGCCCGGCGCCATCACCCGCCCTCCATGTATTCGAACTCGACCAGGGTGTCGTCGGGCCAGCTGCGGTCGCCCAACGGCAGGAAGTAGGTGCGGTCCACCAGCACCTCGCAGTCGCAGTCGGGCAGGTCCCTCTCCAGCTGGGGGTTGTCGCTGGCGGCGGCGTACAGCATGGCCAGGGGCAGGATTTCCCGGCGCTCGCCGGCAGTCAGCGTCACGCTGAACAGCGGGCGCTCCGAAAAGAACAGGTAGAGCGGCACCTTCTTGTCGCAATACGCCGGCGTGTCAAACACGGCGCCGGCAATTCTGTCGAAAACCCCACCGCTGCGCGACACCAGGCCGGCTTCCATACCCACCCTGCACTCCAGCCGCAGGTCGCCCAGGCGCCGCGTACCCGGCGGCAGGCCGGGCGAGCGTATCTCGGTGCGCCAGGTCATGCTTTGCGCCTTGCGGTTGGGAATGACCTGCGCGTCCTCGGCAAAGGCCTTGGGGTTGCGAGGCAGGCTGAAGGTGTGGTCGGATGCGATGGTGATGGGAAAGTCGATGCTTGTGCCTATCACTTCCATGGAGACCGCATCCATGTTGGTCTCGCGCCGGCGCGGCAGCAGCTTGAAGCGCAACGAGGCATTGGGCGCGAGGCTCTTTTCACGCTCGAAAAGATCCATGCCGCGAATCATTTTGCGATAGGACTTTTCGACCGGGTCGCTGTTGGCCTTGGCGCTGATCGTCACCGGTTTAAGGGTGTGCACGCCCTCGTCCTGCCGCGGAGTGCCTTGGGCCTGCGCATTGGCTTGCACGCCGGCAGCCAGCCCCGCCGCCAGGCAGGCGGTGCGCAACGCGGCGTGGGCAAAGCGGCTGGGCATGTCGTAAACCCGATGAATGGAAACCCATGGTAGGCCGCGCACCGCAGCACAGCTGTAGGACGACTCCAGTATTTCCAGTGGCAAAGCGCATAAAAAAACCCGCCCCGGCGCAAGCCGGAGCGGGTTGTGAGGCTCACCATGAAAACCGTGCTTAGTGAACCGTTGATTCAAACCTGAACACGCCCGGGTCGCGGATAGGATCCACGTCCACCGGTATCGTGCTCTTGGGCGGGAAGCGCCCTTCGAGCAGCAGCTTGCTGAGCGGGTTCTCGATGCGCTGCTGGATGGCGCGTTTGAGCGGTCTGGCGCCGAACACCGGGTCGAAGCCAACCTTGGCGAGTTCGGCAATCGCCGCCTCCGACACGTCCAGCGCGAGGTCCATCTTGCGCAAGCGAGCGATCAGCACCTGCAGCTGTATGCGGGCGATGGACTCGATGTTCTTCGCATCCAGGGCGTGGAACACCACGGTCTCGTCGATACGGTTCAGGAACTCGGGACGGAAATAGTTCTTGAGCTCTTCCGTCACCGCGTCCTTGATCTCTTCCGTCGGCTTGCCGACCATGGACTGGATGATGGGCGAGCCGATGTTGCTGGTCATGACGATCACGGTGTTCTTGAAGTCCACCGTGCGGCCCTGGCCGTCGGTCAGGCGGCCGTCGTCCAGCACCTGCAGCAGCACATTGAACACGTCGGGGTGGGCCTTTTCCACCTCGTCGAGCAGCAGCACACTGTAGGGCTTGCGGCGCACGGCCTCGGTCAGGTAGCCGCCCTCTTCATAGCCCACATAGCCCGGAGGCGCGCCGATCAGGCGGGCCACCGAATGCTTTTCCATGAACTCGCTCATGTCGACGCGTATCAGGTGGTCTTCGCTGTCAAACAGGAAGCCGGCCAGCGCCTTGCACAGCTCGGTCTTGCCCACGCCGGTGGGGCCCAGGAACAGGAAGGAGCCGGTCGGGCGGTTCGGGTCGGAGAGGCCCGAGCGGGAGCGGCGTATGGCGTTGGCCACTGCGCTGATGGCTTCGTCCTGGCCGACCACGCGCTCATGCAGCTTGCTTTCCATCTGCAGCAGCTTGTCGCGTTCGCCCTGCATGAGCTTGCTGACGGGAATGCCTGTGGCGCGCGCCACCACCTCGGCAATCTCTTCCGAACCGACCTGGGTGCGCAGCAGCGTGGGGGCATTGGACTTGCCCTTGCTGGCTTCGCTGTCCTGCGCCTCCTTCAGGCGCTTTTCAAGCTCGGGCAGCTTGCCGTATTGCAGCTCGGCGACCTTGTTGAAGTCGCCCTTGCGGGTGAATTCCTCGATCTGGAAGCGGATGCGGTCGATCTCTTCCATGACGTCCTTGGAGCCGAGCGCCTGGGCCTTTTCGGCCTGCCAGATTTCGTCGAGGTCGGAGATTTCCTTTTGCAGCTTGGCGATTTCCTCTTCGATCAGGTCGAAGCGTTTTTGCGAGGCTTCGTCTTTTTCGCGGCGCACGGCTTCACGCTCGATCTGCAGCTGGATGAGGCGGCGGTCCAGCCTGTCCATGACTTCGGGCTTGGAGTCCATCTCGATCTTGATCTTGGCCGCAGCCTCGTCGATCAGGTCGATGGCCTTGTCGGGCAGGAAGCGGTCGGTGATGTAGCGGTGGCTCAGTTCGGCTGCGGCCACGATGGCCGGGTCGGTGATCTGCACGCCGTGGTGGGCCTCGTATTTTTCCTGCAGGCCACGCAGGATGGCGATGGTGGCCTCCACGCTGGGCTCGCCCACCAGGATTTTCTGGAAGCGGCGCTCCAGCGCGGCGTCTTTTTCGATGTACTTGCGGTATTCGTCCAGCGTGGTGGCGCCCACGCAGTGCAGCTCACCGCGCGCCAGCGCAGGCTTGAGCATGTTGCCGGCGTCCATGGCGCCTTCGGCCTTGCCGGCGCCCACCATGGTGTGCAACTCGTCGATGAAAACGATGGTCTGGCCTTCGTCCTTGGCCAGTTCATTGAGCACGGTTTTCAGGCGCTCTTCAAACTCGCCGCGGAACTTGGCGCCTGCCAGCAGCGCGGCCATGTCGAGCGAGAGCACACGCTTGCCCTTGAGCGAATCGGGAACCTCACCGGCCACGATGCGCTGGGCCAGGCCTTCGACGATGGCGGTCTTGCCGACGCCGGGTTCGCCGATCAGCACAGGGTTGTTCTTGGTGCGGCGCTGCAGCACCTGGATGGCGCGGCGGATTTCGTCGTCGCGGCCGATGACCGGGTCCAGCTTGCCCAGGCGGGCGCGCTCGGTCAGGTCCATGCAATATTTCTTGAGGGCTTCGCGCTGGCCTTCAGCGTCGGCGCTGTTCACGCCCTGGCCGCCGCGTACGGCGTCAATCGCCGCTTCCAATGCCTTGCGGGTCAGGCCGTTTTCCTTGGCCAGCCTGCCCACGTCGCTTTTGCTGTCAGCCACGGCGAGCAGGAAGAGTTCACCGGCGATGAACTGGTCGTTGCGCTTGATGGCTTCTTTTTCGGTGGCCTGCAGCAGTTTGGCGAGCTCGGAGCTGACCTGGATCTGGTCCTGCCCCTGCACCTGGGGCAGCTTCTTCACGGCGGCGTCGGCCGCCTGCGTGAGCCCGCCCACATTGACACCGGCCCTTTCGAGCAGCGCGCGCGGGCCGTCGTCCTGGCGCAGCATGGCGGCCAGCAGGTGGATGGGTTCGATGTAGCCGTTGTCATTGCCCAGCGCGAGGGACTGCGCGTCGCTCAGGGCTTCCTGGAATTTTGTGGTCAGTTTGTCTTGTCGCATGGAGAGGACTCCCGATGGTTGATCCCTACAGACATAGGGGGCATGCCAGGGTTTTCAAGACCCGCCGGCGGCCCGTTGCAAGGCCTTGGCCCGTGACTCGACACCGCGCACGATCACATCGACCCAGGCCTCGAAACCGCTGTCCAGCGGCCGGCCGTCGCCGCTGGACCAACGCAGCACAAAGGCCCGGTTCTGCAAGGCATCCAGGTGCCGCGCAAGCGCGGGCTGGCGCGCGGCATCGACGCGGGCGATCTGGGCGCGGCAGGCGCTTTCCCATGCCTGGGCGTCTTCCGCCGGTGCGGTGGACAGCTCCATGGTCGCAAAGCCGCACATGGCGGCGAACACCACGTTGTAGGCATCGACCAGGTCGGCGCCGGCAAAACCGGCGTCTTCAAGCAGTTGCACCAGGTGGTCCAGCATGGTGGCGTCGAAGGTGGCGTTGTAGATCAGTTCGCTGGCCACCAGCGGGGCCAGCCTGGGGTGGCGCCTGAGCACTTCGCGGTAACGCCGCAGCAAGGCGGCCAGGCGATCCTGCCAGCGCCCCGTGACCAGGTCGTCGGCCACGCCGTTCATCGCCAGCGCCACCGCACCCGAAATCAGCTCATTGCGGCTGGGCACATGCCAGTAGATGGCCGAAGGGAATACCTGGAGCGCCTGCGCCAGTTCGCGGATGTTGAAGGCCTGCGGGCCGTTGCGGTCTATCAGCGCCAGCGCGGCCTCCAGGATGCGGTCGCGGCTCAGCGCCGCGCCGCCGGTTTCATCCCCGGTTTTACGAGGCCTCCCGGCGCGGCGTGGTGATGGCGGTTTGGTGGGCACGGAGGTTTCCAGAAGCAGAAATAATGCGCCATTTTATGGTTTATTGAATGACATTCAATTAATATTGAACTTCGTACAATTAATAGTCTTCTTGCAAGGAATCCGTCATGCGTGAGGTCAAAACCGGTGAATTCGAAGGCGGCTGCGCCTTCGTCGAGGGCGAATTCGTGCCCCTGTCCGAAGCCAAGATTTCCCTGTTTGACTGGGGCTTCACACGCTCTGACGTGACTTACGACGTGGCCAGTGTCTGGCGGGGCGCCTTCTTTCGGCTGGACGACCACATTGAGCGCTTTTACGCCAGCATGGCAAAAATGCACCTGGCCATTCCCTACAGCCGCGCCGAGTTGCGGGACATCCTGCATGCCTGCGTGCGCGCCGGCGGGCTGCAGGACTCCTATGTCGCGATGGTCTGCACCCGCGGCGTGCCGCCGCGCGGTGCGCGCGACCCGCGCCTGGCACAAAACCGCTTTTACGCCTACGCCCTGCCCTACGTCTGGATCGCTTCGCGTGAAAAGCAGTTGGCCGGGCTGGACCTGCACATCAGCGAGCGCCAGCGCATCCCGGCGGCCTCGGTGGACCCGACCGTCAAGAACTACCACTGGATGGACATGGTGCAGTCCATGTTCGACGCCTATGACCGCGGGCGCGACACCAGCTGCGTGGTGGACGCGGCCGACAACATCACCGAAGGGCCGGGCTTCAACGTGTTCATGGCCAAGGACGGCGTTGTCCACACAGCCGACCAGGGCGTGCTCGAAGGGATTTCGCGGCGCACCGCGATGGAGCTGTGCGCGCGCCTGGACATCCCGCTGAAGGCCGCACCCGTGCCCGCCGCGCTGCTGCGCAATGCCGACGAGGTGTTCCTGACCTCAACGGGCGGCGGCATCCTGCCAATTGCCAAGCTGGATGGCGTGGCGCTGCCGCAGTTCCCTGGGCCCATCACGACGCGGCTGCACGATGCTTATTGGGCCATTCACGACGAAACGGCTTACCGCGATCCGGTCCAGTACTAGGGCTTGCCAAGGCTAAACAGGGCCGTGCCAGCGCCCTTCTTTCGGGATGGTCCGCAAGGTATCGCTCCCTGCCAGCCATAAGCCGGTTCTAGAATCGTCCTATGAACATCCACCAGCTCTCGGTGACCTACCACCCGGCAGAAGACCGGCTCCTGGTGCGCATCAGCAGCCAGGAAAGCGAAGAATTTCGCCTGTGGCTGACCCGCCGCCTGACGCTTGCCTTGATGCCAGGGCTGAAACAAACCGCCGCCGACCAGTTGGCCCGGCAGACGAAAAGCGACGACCTGGCCGCGCCGCCCGACATACAGCGCCAGCGCATCGTGGAAAACTTCAGGAAGGAAGCGCTGACCTATGCCAGCGACTTCAAGACGCCTCCCCACGCCAAGGATTCCGCACTGCCGATGGGCAAGCAGCCGCTGCTGGTGACGGAACTGAAAATGACTTTGCTGAAATCGGGCAAGCTGCAGCTGGTCTTCATCGAAAAACTGCCTGAATCGGAGCGCAATGTGCAAATTGCCATCGGCCTCCAACTCACCCAGGGTTTGCTGCAGCTCCTGAACAAGTGCCTCAAGAAATCCCAATGGCTCAAATCAGCGCCGCCCACCGGCGGCCAGGAGGCTGCGGATGCACCAGAGACGCCCGACCCTGCGGAAAGGCCGCGGTATTTGAACTGAGTGAAACCAGTGCTCAGGCGTTGGAAGCGGCAATGCCCCACTTTGCCAGCGCCGCGTCGTCAGCCACGCGCGCATCCACCCAACGCGCGCCCTCGGGCGTTTCTTCCTTTTTCCAGAACGGCGCCTGGGTCTTGAGGTAGTCCATCAGGAACTCGCAGGCCTTGAAGCTCTCGCCGCGGTGGGCGGAGGTCACGGCCACCATGACCACCTGGTCCAGCGGCTGCAGCAGGCCTACGCGATGGATCACACGCGCGCCGAAGATGTCAAAGCGCGCCATGGCCTGGTCGATCATGGCCTCTATGGATTTTTCGGTCATGCCGGGGTAGTGCTCCAGCTCCATGCTGCTGACGCTGAGGCCGTCATTGCGGTCACGGACCGTGCCGGTGAACGTGCAGACGGCGCCCACCCGTTTGTCGCCCGCACGCAGTGCGGCCACTTCGTCGGCGAGGTTGAAGTCATCGGTGGTAATGAGGACGCGCGGTGCAGCCATGGTCATAGTGGCAATTTTGCCACTCGCCCACCCTGAACGCAGGCAGCTACGGTAAGATTTGCCGCATGCTTGGCCACACTTGCACCCTCGCCACCCGGACGCCCGACAGCGCCCGCGGCTTTGGGGCGTGCGCCAGCAAATCGAAAAAACCGTTGCTCATTTGACCGGGGCTGCGGTTCCGTCGTCGAATGAGCGATGGAACCGTCCGGTTACTCCCACCTCTTTGCGGACACCTATCTCTTGTTCTGATGGCGGCCTTCAAGCCGGTCAGTTTTTTGGGATGTGTCTTCATGCAAACAGCGCTCAACGCCAACCAGGCCGATCCAACAGATCAGGCCACTACCGATTTCTCGGGACTCTGGATCCCGCTCGTCACCCCGTTTGACCAGGGCCAGGTCGACCATGCGGCCCTGAAACGCCTGGTCGCGCATTACCGCGCCAGCGGCATCGCCGGGCTGGTGGTTTGCGGCTCCACCGGCGAGGCCGCGGCCCTGGATGAGGAAGAGCAGTTGAAAGTGCTGCGCACGGTGATGGATCAGGCGCCCGGCCTGCCGGTGGTCATGGGCCTGTCGGGCTACCACCTGGGCAAGATGGCAGCGCGTATCAAGGCGCTGAATGCGCTGGGCCTTGCAGGCATCCTGCTGCCGGCGCCCAGCTATATCCGCCCCTCGCAGGCGGGGCTCATCGAATGGTTCACCGCCCTGGCCGACGTGAGCGCCGTGCCGGTGATCCTCTATGACATTCCTTACCGCACCGGCAGCCGCATGGAGCTTGAAACGATCCTGGCACTGGCCGATCATCCGCGCATCCTGGCGCTCAAGGACTGCGGAGGCGATCCGGCCAAAACGCAGGCCCTGATTGCCGACGGCAGGCTGCAGGTGCTGGCGGGCGAGGACGCGAATATCTTCAGCACCGTTGCACAGGGCGGCCGGGGTGCGATTGCAGCGGCGGCTCACCTGCACACGGAACGTTTTGTGGAAGTGCTGCGGCGCATCCGGGCAGGTGACCTGGCGGGCGCCGAGGCCTTGTGGACGCCGCTGCAGCCGCTGATTGAAGGGCTATTCGCCGAACCCAACCCCGGACCGCTCAAGGCACTGCTGGCCCGGCAAGGCCTGCTTCGCAATGAATTGCGCAGCCCGATGACTGCGGCCTCCGCCGCACTGGCCGAACGCCTTCAGCGGCTGGATGCCGTGGTGAGCTGAAGGCGGCTCAACCGCCGGTCACGGGCGGGAAGAAAGCGACTTCGCAGCCTTCGCTGAGAGTAGCCGCTTCATCGCACATGACCTGGTTGAGCGCCATGCGCACAGACCTGCCGCGCGCCAGGCTGGCGGCGTGCGCGGGCGTGGCCGCGAGCAATTCGTCGCGCAGCCCCGCCAGCGTGGTGGCGGCGGTGTCGCGCACCTCGCTGCCCTGCCCTATGGCCTCGCGGATCGAGGCGAAGTATTTGACCGTGACTTTCATAGGAATGCCTCTATGCGACGGCTCAGGCCATCAGCGCCGAAAACGGGATGAACTGAACCAGGTCGCCTCGGGCAATCACCTGGCCGGCCGGGTTGTCGATCACGCCATCGCCCCAGACAGCCGAAGTCAGCACGCCCGAGCTCTGGTTGCCGAACAGTTCCAGCCCGCCGGCGGCATTACGCCTGGCGCGCAAAAACTCGCGGCGCTTGTCGGCCTTGGGCCAGTCGAAGTGCGCAGGCAACGCGATGGGGGTGACGGCCACATCAGCTGCGCCTTGCAGCTTGAGCAGGAAAGGACGCACCAGTACCAGAAAGGTCACAAAGCTGGACACCGGGTTGCCCGGCAGGCCGATGAAATGCGTGCCACCGACCTTGCCGCAGGCGAAAGGCTTGCCCGGCTTCATCGCGATTTGCCAGAGGGCGAGTTCGCCCAGCGCCTGCACGGCCGGCTTGATGTGGTCTTCCTCGCCGACGGAAACGCCGCCGCTGGTGAGGATCAGGTCGTGCTGCTCGCTCGCACCCTTGAGCGAGGCGATGGTGGCATCGAGGCGGTCGGGCACGATGCCGAGGTCCGTCACGCTGCAACCCAAACGCAACAGCAAGGCGCGCAGGAAGAAGCGGTTGGAGTTGTAGATGGCACCGGGCTTCATGTCGGCCGGCGCGATCTCGCCGGGCATGACGAGCTCATCGCCCGTGGAAAACAAGGCCACGCGCACGCGGGGCGCGACCTGCAGTTTGTCAAAGCCGATGCTGGCGGCCAAACCCAGCGAGGCAGGCGCCAGGCGCTCGCCACGGCGCAGCACCACCGCGCCGGCAGCCACATCCTCGCTGCGGCGGCGAATCCATTGGCCGGGCTGGGGTTTGGCCTTGATGCGCACGCCCTCACCTACGGCTTCGCAGTCTTCCTGCATCACCACCGCATCGGCGCCAGGCGGAATGGGTGCGCCCGTGAAAATGCGCGCCACTGAGGCGGGTGCCAGCGCATGGCCGCTGCTGCCGGCGGGAATGCGCTGGCTGACCTGGAGCACGGCGCCCTCTTCCCAATCGGCCGCGCGCATGGCATAGCCGTCCATGGAGCTGTTGTCGTGCGCCGGCACGTCGAGGCTGGAGACCAGGTCCTGGGCCAGCACGCGGCCGTCCGCATCGAAGGTCGAAACAGTTTCGGCACCGGGCAGCGGCGCCGCGCGTGCCAGCAGCTCGGCCAGCGCCTGGTCCAGGGGCTTCAGGGGAGCGCGGGGCGCAGGCGTGGTGGAGGCAGAACTCATGGTCGGGATGTCCGGAACAAAAGCATGAACAGAACGGGGCTGAGTGGGGGCTAGTCGTCAGGGCTGGCCTTCGCTCCAGGCCTAACCGAAACGGTCTTCGAAGGAGTAGGCAAAACGCTCCTGATTGTTGACCAGGTAATCGGCCACGGCGTCGCCGTCGTTCAAATCCAGCACCGGGCGCAAGGTTGCTTCCGGCAGTTTGTCGGGCGCATCGGTGGCGATGGCGACGATGAAATCGTCGTCCATGTAGCGGGCCGGCTTGCCGGGGTAATCAGCCGAAGGACCGCGCCAGACTTCGATCTTGAGCAGGTCGCTGCTCTTGAAGCCTTCAACCAGCACCCAGTCCACGCCGCCGTAAAGCTCGGCGATCAGCTGGTGCACCGACATCTCGGACGGTTTTTCAAACTCGCGCATCAGCGCCAGCCGGTTTTGCGAAGCCACCACCACCTCGAAGGCGCCGGCCACGCGGTGGCGGAAGGTGTCCTTGCCGGGGTGATCGATATCGAACTTGTGGTGGGCGTGCTTGACCACCGACACGCGCAAGCCCCTGGCCTTGAGCGCGGGGATCAGCTTTTCGACCAGCGTGGTCTTGCCCGAACCGGAGTAGCCGGCAAACCCGACGACATTCATGGCCGGGCTTTCGAGGTCGGCCTGCGGCCCATTTCAATGCACATGGTCGGCGATGTAGCGCTTGATCACGGCCGCGTCGGCCGGCAACACCTTGACGCGCTTGGGCAACGCTTCTATGCCTTCGAACTTCGCGGGCCGTTCGGGTGCGTGGCCCAGCGCCTCTTCAATCGTCGCGGCGAACTTGATGGGCAGCGCGGTTTCCAGCACGACCATGGGCACGCCGGCTTGCACCTGCTCGCGCGCCACCTTCACGCCGTCGGCGGTGTGCGTGTCTATCGTGGTGCCGAAGCGCTTGTAGGTGTCGCGGATCGTCGCAAGGCGATCGGCATGGGTGCTCTTGCCGCTCACAAAGCCGTAACGCTGCGCGGCCTCCTTGAAAGCCGCCTCACCGCTGAGGTCGAAGCGGCCCTGGCTGCCGAGCTGGTCGTGGAAC